>Ga0207877_10001_pt1 | contig 2954620 bp, 2238 predicted proteins | sample LinPmetageLP29_FD_184046 | JGI IMG/M metagenome (GOLD analysis project Ga0207877, IMG submission 184046) | Marine viral communities from the Pacific Ocean - LP-29 (SPAdes) | ecosystem: Environmental > Aquatic > Marine > Oceanic | place: Pacific Ocean | collected 2009-08-23
GAGCGCAGCTGGGGGTATTTGGCAAAAAAAAAAAAAAAAAAAAAACCGAGCTTACATCACAAAGATAGACGAGAAATGGAAAATTGGTTAGCTATTTGCCTAAAGGGGATTAATGACATCAGAGACTTTCCACACCCTCAGACTGTTCTAATTGTCTGAGCACTAGATCTCATCCAAATATTAAGCCAACTCTTAAAGAGCTTATATATGCCTCGGGGATCTCAATTCAAAGGCCCTCGGTCAGCGCTTATACAGCAGATATCCCGAACTGAAGTTTCTATCCTTTAAGCCCGTATAAGCTTCAATAATCAACGTGAGATAATGAATTCCACCTATAACACCAATGACTCTCGTGTTCTTAATCTTGCGCAACTGGCTGAGGGTATAGACCACACTTGACACCTTGAAGATCAACACCAGAGCATTCCTGACACTGAGTATACAGCACCCTGGGCACCCTTGGATGAGTATTTTGGAACTCGGATTGGGCCACTTTATCCACCTGAAATATAACATTGTCGATGGTTTCTGGCTTCACAGATGGATTCATCGCACACATCCGAAGGGCGGTTCGTCCACGGATTACTGTAGTCATTATAGCAGCAATATTATCCACCAACAGTCGTTGTGAAATAGCCTTGTTCAATGCGTCTAACTCTTGGTCATCGAGACCACGAGGTGCGTATCGGAAAACCACAACGCTAGCAACCGTCGGAGCCGCAACAATCCAGTTCTTCAAATGACGGATATTATGATCTGCGGTACGAGCAAGAAGGAAACATTGGTCAATCATGTCACCCATATGATGGCGACCAAGAGTCTTGATGGTTAGCCAAAGGGACATGGCACGCGCTGGGCGACTGAGCTCTGGACCAAGATTGTAAAAATTCGTGTTGCCTTGTGGTGCCAATACTCCGCTGATATACTCGGCATCCACGGCGAAGCTGCGCAAGAGAGGACCAACGTGACGCGTGAGTACGATCCCACAGCCATACGTCTGGAAGAGCCATTTATGCCCATCCCAGGAAATACTATCTGCACGGCCAATTCCATCAACAAGGTGGCGATGCTTGTCGGAGAGAGTAATGGAAGCGCCGTATGCACCGTCCACATGTAGCCATAGCCCTTCATCTCGTGCAATATCAGCTAGTGCATTGAGAGGGTCGATGCTGCCTGTGTTTGTGCTCCCGCAATTGGCGACAAGAAGAAAAGGTATACGTCCAGACTGGCGATCCGAATCAATGGCGCGTCGTAAGATGTCCACGTCTATGCGAAATCTATAATCAGTCGGTATCTCATGGACCTGGTAATCCATGAAGCCGATCATATGTAGCGCCTTGATAATGGAGATGTGTGTCTGGTCGGAAATGTAGATGACCGCGTCGCCTCTTTGTGTAGGGTGAAGAATCTCATCCCGGGCTGCAATTATGGCTGCCATGTTTGCCATAGAACCACCAGAGACAAAGCAACCTCCATTTGACTCTGGCATTCCAAGCTGGGCACCTAGCCAGGCAATCATGGCCTTTTCAACCGCACTCGGACCAGAGCTGACATCCCAACTAACAGCATTTACGTTGCAAACTGAAGTCAGAAGGTCACCTAGCCGGGCAAGTGAATTTGGGCAAGCTGGTACATAGGAGAAGCAATGTGGGTGGGTGAGGCGCATGCGGTTATCGAAGACTGTCATCGCTTGTTGAAGGACGGATGGAAGATCTTGAGGATGATCATCAGGCATGACCTGATTTTGCATGTTTTGAATCTCATTGGTACTAAGCTTTCGAACAATTGGATCGGAAGGAGGTGGAGGGTTTATTGTGAGAAGTCGGGTCAATAAAGACTCCGCTTCGAGCATGATATCGGATATTCCATCGTCTGGCTTCTCTTCTCGTCCATTGAGTTCCATATTGAGATACTTGAGAAGTGAATGACTCTCAAGGGTGAAAAATAGCAAGGTGTGATAAAATGATGAAAGATCTTGATCAATTCGAGCGAGGTAAGAATATCATTTGATTTTCCCAAGTAGTTTGTTTCTAGGGAGAAATGCATGTATGGCTGGGCTGAATACGCAAGTGAACATGATCTGAGACTAGCATTCAATTGAACTGTCAATTTTTATCACAACACTTGAAAATCACAACTCTTGAAAAAAAACGAAAAGAAAAATAAAGAGAAAAAAAACGATTGCCCGTACCACCTCCTTCCTGGTTGCCTCCACCTGCATATGTACCTGATTCTGCACCTATTATGTACTGCTCGTATCGGTATTACTGTCTATGAATGAGAAAAGTAAAAGGAAAGCTGACAGTGTGCCCCACGCAAAGATTACCATATCTGTTATAAAAATACCGTCTCCATATAGTCTCCGGGGATCTCCGAGTCACTATTATGTTTGTCTCCGCTGCGGCATTTTCTCTCGCATGGAGGTACTCCACCCCTCGTATGCCCTCGATCGCAATGGTAGATCATGCTGCTGCTCATTAGAGTCAGATCCTCTTGAGATAAAAAAATTCAGATCGGTTTAGTTACTTATTGCATGTCGTGATTACTTGTCAATTTGGCGTCAATATCGGTTGATAGATTGTGGCGCTGAGCACTAAGAACTAGCGTCTACAGCTAAGCTAAGGATAACAAAGTTTGAAGTAGCATTTGTACATTAGTTGCCATAGAGTACTCAACTCCATAAAAACAAATATTATTCTCTCTCTGTCGATAACTAGCTAGATCTAATATCTCGAAACGAACCATGCACGTTTCTCTTCAGGGGTCATCTTTTGCACAAGCCTAAGCTCGCATCTTTTCACAGTTAGGTACGTTGACACCATACTATCCCCCAAAATCTTGTTGAGGCGTTGATTATCCTCCAAGTTCTTAAGACTCTCAGTCAGCTCAGAAGGCATCTTAGTCTTGATTCTCAGCACAGCCCGCTCCTCGTCGGAAATCTTGCTAGGCTCGACGGAACAAGGTCCTGCACTCAGAATCGAACCTTGGTGTAAACCATCCAGTCCAGCTGCTAGCAGTGCGCAAAGTCCCAAATAGGGATTTGCTAGTCCGTCCATCATCTTGATTTCAAAATGTTCAGTAGAAATTCGCCGCAAGATCGTCTCCCTGTTTTCCCATCCCCAACACACATAGTCACCCCCACTCCCGATACCCCCGACCACCCGGTCGTAACTCATTTCTTCTGGGAGGGTGAAAGCGGAAATGGAAGTGAAATTATCAAGGATTCCAGCAAAGAATGACTCCACTGTCGGCTTATCCACCTTTTCAGAATTGAGCGATAAATGAACATGGGAACCGGTGCCGGCTTCGTCGGGGGACAGTCGCGGATAAAGAGTCGCTCGATATCCATGCTTGTTTGCAATCTTCATAACAAGATGTCGAGCAAGAACCAGAGCATCGACAGCTCTAAGCGGAGAGCCCGGTGGAAGAACAAATTCCCATTGACCAGGAGCTGACTCCGCGTGGAATTGTTGAACCATGATTCCAACATTTTGCAGAGCCAGTACTGATTCTTCCAGAATTCCAAGTAACATCTCATCTTCACGAGTCATGCTACACCATTGATGATCAATATCCATCTGTTCATACTCGACTTTTCCGTTTGGCAGTGGCTTTTGTCGTAAAAGGCAGAATTCTAGCTCGAACCCGACTAGGACTGAGCAGCCCGCCTTCTGCTCAATCAGATTTGTCAAAGTATCCAACTTAGTTCGTGCACATTCTCCCATGGGCGATTTGTCTTTCTCAATCCACGAGGACATAACAACTGCTTTGTTTGAATCTAGGTAGGGAGAAAATGATCGCGGATCAGGTTGTAGGAGGAATGACCCTGTCAAAGTCCCGCCCTCCGCCACTTTATCGTAAGGGAGAACATGAAGTATGACTTTTGGAACCGAGATCCCTGAATTTGTCTCCAACAATCGCTTAAACTCCGGCATGGGAATCACGCGAACTAGATTGGTGCCGATGTATGTTGTGAAATACACCCAGACGAAGTCCACGCCTGGATTTTTGGCGTGGAATTGCTGCCATTGTGTCAAGGCTTCTGATTTTGTCATATTGATTCGATCGATGAACAAAATGGATTAGAAAATCTGGCTGCTGGTCGCGCTGTGGAGGAGTGGATTCTCCAAATCGTACAGTCCACAGAAAGGGATTGGACACGGGTAATGTCTAATATTTGAAATTCCATATTTTTTTCAATCGCAGCCTCAGCTGCGGTTTCAGCTCTGTGGTCGTCGCATTGAACTTTTTTGTTTTTCCGGGTCATATAATTAATTTCATGTGATATTGTATATAATGCGGTGTAAGGATCGGCGCATGATGCTGCGTGACCTCTTTAAGACACTACTACCGAACCAGTATCCACTGCGACGCAAGCCACATCAACATAGTTAATGTTTATTATTTTATTCAATTTTCAACTATTTGCCGAATATTCCGTAGCTGAGAGGCGTCATCAAAGGATACTTTTTCCTCTGTTCCGTATTGGTATCAGACCGCCCTTTCAGCTGGGACTTGGCCCGTGCAGTATAGTATAGCTAGCTACCATGCATACACTTACATATCTATGTGCAGATCCGCGGAGCCCTCTGCCACTTTTTGCGTAAAAATAAGCTTTGAATGATCACAGCTCTTATTACCTGCGTAAGTACTTGCTCAATTGGTAAGACTTTCTCCCCTTCACTAATTTTCCTCCTAAGCGTTCGGTTTGACCTTCAGCATATTTTGTGGACCATGGGCAGCGCGAACACTACCCTTGCGAGCAACAAAATGGCAGTGCAAGAAGCTAGTACTCATCAATTCGATCTCCTAGACAAGTATATGGTCTGTCCAGTTGACAGCCAGAGAGAATGGTGGGAAAGGACTGGGCCTATTCTGGCCAGTTTGATGAGTTCTGCGGGCTACTCAGAACAGTCGCAATGCCAGTATCTCATGTTCTTCTACACATCGGTCGTCCCATTTCTAGGGCCGTGGCCTCAAACATTCCCCAGTGCCATGACCCACAATGAACTCCCTCTTGAGCTCAGCATCAACTTTCAACAAACCGATAGTGCGCGATCAATTGTTCGAGTAGCGGTGGAACCCATCACCTCTATTTCCGGAACGAAGGAGGACCCATATAATCTGAGTCCTATCCGCGACTTTCTTGATCGTCTGGAAGTACTAAATCCTGAAGGATACGACAATCGCCTATTCGAGCACTTTTATCCCAAGCATACCTTGAGTGAAAGCGAGTGTCAGGAACTACAAGCGAAAAATGAGTCGATACGTGAACTTTCTCAGGCGGCTTTTGGCTTTGATCTCAAGCCGGATAATATCTCCATCAAGGGATACACATTTCCTGGCGTAAAGTGTCTTGCCACAGGCGGAGATCTGCCCTCTCTTGTCATTGGATCTATTCAGGAGTATCTTGGAGAGGCAGACAAACACAATGCATTGGGCTTGATCAAAGAGTATATCGACACGACCGATTCAAAGGCCAACTTTGGGTTTGTCTACTCGCAGGATTGCATTATTCCCGAGAAATCCCGCCACAAGTTGTATGGTCGTACCAAGAATATGTCCTGGGACCAGGTTCAGGAAATCTGGACTCTCGGCGGGAAAATTGATTCGCCCGAGTCGAACAAGGGCCTCGGATATCTTGAAGAATTGTGGAAAATGTTGCGGATTGGCGATGACCACCCACTTGGTCTTCATTTGGTTTGGAATTACGAAATAAAGGCCGATCTGGAGGTTCCAGCGACCAAGGTTTACTTTCCTATTCATGGTCTCAATGATCTGGAAAATGTGCGTGTCATCGCTGAGTATCTCACGCAGATCGGGCTTGATGTTCATGGGAATACCTATGAGCAAAATGTCCGAAAACTTTTGTAAGTTTTTCCGGTCCAGGTTATGCCATACATGAGATTCCATGAAACTAATATTGAGGAAGCCCCGAGTTCGATATCCAAAAAACCGATCGCCTTTTATGCTGGGTCTCATTCGCCTATTCGGAGAAGACGGGGGTGTATCTAAGTGTTTACTATCACTCTTCACTTGACTACGAGGCTTGAGAAGGAGACATGAACTTGAATACTCTTTGCGCAAGTCATGCCTAGTATCTGCATATATTCTCTATCAAGGTTGCTTTGCATCAATCGGTGGTACTAAGCCATCCAGATAATTCAGGTGGTGTATACTAATAGTACATACATCCCATGTCTGTAATATAGTATAATTAGCATTGGACCACCTCACACTCAACGTCTTTTAGGTCCACAGAGTCTTACGTACCCCCTCAGTCTGCGAGACAACGGCGCCTCCTACTCTCCTAGAAGCCGCAATGTTTCACCAGCAGATCTCCCCCTGACCGCCCTAACGCTGCTAGCCCAAGATCTAGTGTCTGGTGTCGACAAAAGAAAGTCGCAGTTATACTAGTGCGCCCGAGGAATATTCCGCAGCCCCATATGCCTGTTTTCAACCATGTTTGCATGATTCTAAACGACCTTGCTAAGCCCACATCGCATATATTCTGTACTTTCCATAGTATTCGAAAAAAAACACTCTCAAGTACTCCGTTGGCTATGCCCATACTAGTCCGTACTGTAACGACAGCGTTCCGACATCTGGGCTAACCGCATACCAAGGCCAATTCCCTACTTTGAACCAGCTGGTTCAATGACTTATTTGGCCGACTCCATCCTGTCTCCATTCAAATTGCCCCCTGAGCATGCATTATGTAGGTACATCTGATACGGAGTACGAATTACGAAGTACATACTATGTACATAGGTAGACACTCCATGACTGGCTGTATGGCGTATCGCCAACCTTGCCCTTCCTGGAAAATGAAGAAAAACCTTTGCTCAAAAGTCCAACCAAAACTCTAAAGATGTATGCTACATTTTTGCATCCTCTCCCGGATATTCCACTCTTCCTTCCAATCTCACATGGGGATAGATTATTGACTGTGCCTCTACCCAGTGGGCTTGGCCTGACATCTCTCCCCTCTTACTGCGCTATCTCCCCCTGGTGGACCTCCGAAACTAAAGGCTCCAACTCGCATTTGCCTGCAGCACGCGCGATCTGTACATTACATCGCATGGGTAGGAGAACTTGGCTCTTGAGGAGAGACGGGTTAGACTTGGAATCTAGGTAGTTCTACGCAGTAGCTCTGGCGGGAAATGCCGAACCTATGGTTAAGGTCGAGGTCGGGGTTGAGATTGTGGCTGTGGCTGTGGCTGTGGCTGTGGCTGTCCTGTCCTTTGACGAATGGCGGACTGGACGGAATTGGCCATTGTCTTCATCATCTTAATGTCTCTGTCTGTCTATCTAGTACATAACTCCCGATCTCTTGTAGACAGCACTCGCAGATAGAAGCCAGAAGGCATGAGGCATGAGATCTCTTTATGGCCCGTGCCACGCCTCATTGACGATATCGGTGATTATGCCAGCATTCTGGATCGAGTACGGAGGACCTTTCATATCTCTCCCCCAGGTCCCTCGATGATATCGATGCCATTTCGACACGGCAAAAGTGGGTCGGAATCGGAGACGACATGCCAGATATGCCCATTTTTTCCGAGCCCCACGGCCCATTCAACTGGGCTTTATGGACTTAGCGTAGGCCAATGGTTCACACGTTCCCCAGAAGGATCTATCTTTCAGTTCTCCACTACACAGACGGCCTGCCAGGAACGGAGATGATTACCGCTGTATGATATCATAAACGGCCTGTTCTTCAACTAAGCCAAGCGAACTAGGTGCTTGGAACCTCGATCACTTATGCAGATGGGATCGATCTTTCCGAACGCTAGTATATGTGGAGGAAGTTGAGATGTCCATCTATTCAGCTCGGATAAGTGGCGGTGTACATTATGGGTAGGACGCTGTGGGTAGGAATCCTACCCAAAAGAATATTGTCGATCGGAGAGGTTGAAATTACAACCAGGAGTAGGATGATCCAGCAGATACCCAAGCTCCTGCCTGTTTTGTATAGTAATCGGGGTATTATCAGAAAATCAGTGATATAATACGCTAAATAACCCAGAAAAGATGGCATTCTGAACAGGGGCCTACGGATATTTGTGAGAATATGGAAGTGGTAGCTTACCACTAGCAACACATTGGTTGCATAGGACCCCACATTTCTTTGGTCTTTGTACAGTATGTAAAGATGATCAAACTGCAACTCTGGTGTTGTAACTAAAGAGTATCGGCATATTCCACGCATTGACAGGAAGTATTTCAACCTACTCTCGATCGCATGTTATTCTTCTCCATTGAATTCCTCTTTTGATCTTGAATTGGTTCCGCTTGATCCCATTCGCCATGTATGTATACCAGCTTATACGCTTTTAGCTATTTTCAACAACAGTTACTTTTCTGCAATCATTCGATCGATCGCTAGAACGGTTCAATTGGCTTTCACGAGTACTAGCTGATACCGATATCCAACAGTCGGACAAGTGCACCAAACACGATCAGTGCTGTGATATAACTCAGACTTCTGGTGGAGAGCGACCCTCAAAATACACTATTGCTGGTACGTGCGGCTAGGCATTAGACTCTCGACGAATTTTATTAGCTGTTGCGCTACAAGCGTGGCCAGTCCCACTCAATTCAGTCGAAGATCGACATGTTCGATCGAGCAGAGGATACAGACGATGGGCACCTTGCAGAAGCCCTGCGAGCCCTCGTGCTTTATCACTATCATAGGTTGAATTGGGCTATATCTCGAGGCCGTTGGAAAGAATTCACAAGAATCAGTCCTCGTGGCACATGTTGGAACTCTATGAGATACAAAATCGGAATTTGACAGAGATCTCGGCTTTGATTCATCATCATGCAGTATTGCCCACTTGCAATCCTTTTCCTTTGCTTTTCGATCTCGTCTGTCTATTCGTTCTCCGTTCACCCTCCATCGCAGGACCCCTGGTATCACCAACCCGATGAAATTCGCGGGTACTCGGCAGGGGAGGTGAGATCTCGCCAAGTAGCTCCGCAGCTACAGTCCTTTTTGTCGTTGCCGGTCGATGTTTCGGTCAAGGCCGTGACGCAGTATCTTTTCCGGACTACAGACAGTATCGGGGAAGCCGTTCCTTCTGTCGTTACGCTGATCGAGCCCTTCAATGCGGATCCTGTTGCAGTTCAGAGGTATGAATTGTGTTATTCGGACGGGAACATTAGGCTATATATATACAAATATACAACGAGAAGAACAAGTTGATTTCCAATCAACTTGGTTCTTTGTATAGATATCTCGGGTTTAATTCCGATGGTCCGGCTTGGTTCCTGATCTGCACCAGCCTCATATCACAACAGATCCGACTAAACTGCTCGGCTACCAGGCATTTTATGGCAGCGCGTCGGTAGATTGCAGCCCTTCGTATACTCTTCGAGCTAAGAATACCGATCTGGGATACACTGCATTGAATCTGAATATGTCCTTGGACATAGCCTTTGTATGCCTGGACACCATATTAATCTCATTGTTCTTTATGTGATTCTAACTGGCCAAGATGGCTGCGGCATTGAATTTAGGATGGTGGGTCTTCACAACCGACTACGGAGGCCTCGATGCGCAATATACCGTCGGCCTTCAATCAGGCTATGCAGTCTTGGACTGGGTGCGAGCCATCTTACGAGAGGGGCCAGGCGTGGGATTATTAAAGAACCCCCTTTATGCGCTTTGGGGATACTCTGGAGGCGCACTGGCTAGCTCCTGGGAAGCAGAACTTCAACCAACATATGCACCAGAGCTCAACTTTGCTGGAGTCGCCCTGGGAGGACTGACTCCGAACGTTAGCTCCATGCTGCAAACTATCCACCGTGGAGTTTAGGCGGACTTGGCCTTCTCAGGGATATACGGAGAGGCTAACGCATTCCCTAACTTGACTGATTGTATGAATGAAAACTTGATACCCTCTATGTCAGATAAATACTATACGATCGCGAGAAATTGTCTCTCCAACGCTAACAGTGAAGGGAAAAACTTTTACAGTTATTTCAAAGATGGAGAGGAATCGTTCAGAGAAGAAGTGCCGCAATCTATCTTCCAGTGGTCCGGTCAGATGGGAGTCCACGGCACTCCAGCCGCCCCCTTGTTCGTCCACAAAGCAACCAGTGATGAAATCCGTGTTGCGGCGGACATAGACTCTCTGCTGAAGACTCTACCGTTTCAAGGGGGTTGATATTTAATATCATCGCGATTTGGTCGGAAATCATGAGACCGAAGGGATAACAGGATCTGCGAGTGCTCTGGAGTGGCTCCACAACAGGCTGAATGGCGAGCAGACTGGAAATGGCTGCCATACGGAAGATGCGGTGCTAACATCATTAAGAGTAGAGACCGCGGTCCTACTGGGCGGAGAAATATTCTCGCTCCTGCAGTCCAGTATTGGGGGAAATGTTGTAAAGCGTTGCGTACAAGGCTGTCATCAGAGAGGAAATCGGACTAAACTTGGATATGGTGTCATAACACGCCAGAGCGCGGACTATGTTGGCTCCTGAGATCGGTTGAGCGATCTCAGGACCTTCAATCAATCATCTGATTCTATTGGACATCTTCAGTACTAGCCAGTACCTCAATTCCTCATCCTGACAAAGTGTTCTGTCCTGTCATAGTTTACCGCTATCGTTTTACTAAATGGGGATCACGTAGATCCTGCAGGGTAGTACATGCCATCCCTATGATGGTCCTTGATTCGACTTCGATAAAGTTAGGTGATGAACGTCACCCCCTTAGCTGAACCCAAAGCTCGTAGCTCTCCCTTCTATTCCTCTCACCCCATCCGCCAGTTCGGTACCCATGTGGCCTGCTGAATTTGGCTTTTCATTACAACTCCAATCCTCAACTCGGAGAGTTGAGACAAGAAAATGGAGGAACGCGAATTTTCGGTAACTTCCTCCGGCCCAATGAGCCAAGATGAAACTGGCGAAAAAGACGGAAACTCGTTGGATGAAGTCGAGAAGCCAGGAATGGATTACAAGTTTTTTGCAACGGGACTATTAGGCAAGTCAGCTATCGCTTCCAACAGTATTCTCAAAAACTCAATCTCATTTGGAATCGACAGGCGTATTTCTTGCCTTTGTTGACGATACTTTTGTTTTCACTACCTACGGTACGATCGCGTCTCACTTCGGCAACGGCTCCATGGGACCGTGGCTCATCACGGCATACAATTTGGGATTTGCTGTTACTTTACCTCTCGTACGATTCCCATTTCTGATCATTTTGGCACTCGTGGGTTTGACAGTGGCAGTACGGACGACTTTGTGATATCTGTGGCTACAGGTATCCGATCCAAGCGGCATACTTGATTTTCTCCGTTGGATGTGCAATGTCGTGAGTTGAGACTAGTGAAATCCCCAAGCCAAGAAAGCGACTTACTTTTCTCGAGTGGATTTGCCAGTTCCCTGGGAGTTGCGATTGCAGGAAGGTTCCTTTCTGGCGCTGGTGGCTCGGGGATGACGGATTTACTCGTCGTCATAATAAATGGTGTGTGGATTTCATATTGAAGTTCAACCAGCCAACAGCGCTGTGAAGTGTACTAATCATCAAAATAAAGACTCGGTGCACCTGAGAAAAGCCACAGAGTTACGCTCATACATATCGATCGTCATGGTTATCGCTGTACCCGTCGGTGCTCCAGTGGGAGGTGCTTTGACTCAGGGGATCGGCTGGAGATGGGCCTTCATTATACAAATTCCAATGGGCCTTGTTTGTTTAGCTATGGCTTTATGGCGACTGAGAAGCGCCAAGAGGAGTGATTCTCAGGGTGAGAGAGACATATCTCCCCGGCCAGATATTAACTTGCTAGGAATTCTTCTTCTCGGTCTCTTGGTAGCTTCACTAATGACGATTTGCCAGTTCTCAGGTGAGCTGAGATCTAAATTAACAATAGGGCTGCCAATTGCATCTTCAATATTCTTCGCCAGCGCCTTGCTTTTTGGAATCAATGAACGGTGCTGGACAAATACCCCATTGGTTCCCCTAAAGTTGCTCAAGACCAACAGCGTCGGTCTAATGTACCTCGCACAATTTTTTCTTCTCTTCAGCTATGGAGGTGTAAGTCAGTCCTGCTTCACCTCTCGTACTTTTACTGACTCAGACCGTGCAGATATCCAGTCATATTACAGAATTTTGGATGCGGACAAAGAACTATGGCAACGCCGTCGCTTCTGCATGTATACTGCCAGTTGTTTTTGGAAATGTTGTTAGCGCAGCTATTTGTAGTAAATTCGTGCAAAAGTATGTATGCCGCCCTAGGCAATATCAGATGAGTCAACTAATCCGCCACTAGGACTGGGAGATACAAGAACCTGTTAATTTCAGGCTGTGTTGTTGCGATAGCCAGTATGGCATTGATAGCATCACGATGGCCACACCGACCATTATATTGCGATATGATATTGTACGCTGGGATGGGTCTCGGCGTGGGTGACATTTTCGTGTGCACCTTCACAGCATTGTCAATATCGGTCCCAAGTCAGATGACAGCCACTGCTATGACAAATTATTATCTTTGCCAGCAGTTGGGGTTGGTAGTGGGTGTTTCTGTGGCATCCGCAGCTAGTCGGGCGCTGTTTGAAAAGTCTCTGTCCGAGGACATTCCCCCGCGCGAAGATAAATCCCAGGTTTGTATTCGCATTTTGCATTGCCCCTTGTCTTAAGCGCATCTGACATGCGAATGATTCATAGCTTGTTGGGCACGTTGTGAATAATCTTCGATCTGCTTTTGACTTGTCCGAGTCGATGCTGTCGATTATACGAGATTGTTATTTGCAGTCCTTTCGGGTCCTCCCAAGTAAGAAAAAATTTCTCGCATTGTTCTTTTCTCCGCTAACTTTGGCATAGTAATATCCTGTGGTGGCTTGGTTGTGGTTCTTCTTATATTCTTGAAGCTACCTGGGAAGAACCTTGACAAGTAGGTAGTAACTAGTCCTCATCGTCGTCTTCAAGATACGATTTGTACATGTTCCCCTTTCCACACCGTCCTATTTGTCTAGACTTTGTTTGAGAGTTATTTGAGCACTTGTGCTGATCCGAAGGCTGCTCCAAACCCCCGAGATCTCCAAGATTCCGATGCGTAACTCTTAACATTGAGTTGCCAGTGCTGAGGAAGGCCGTCTTCTTGTTTGAACATAGCCAGCCTTCGGGCCAATTCCTCGAAGAAGGCAACACTCCAATGATGGCCTTCTTCGCAGCATATTGTCACGGTAATATGGCTCCCGGAGAGTATTGGGTTATTGTGCCAGCAATCAATCAACGTGCGGGACTGCTTTCGGCGCGATCTATCATAAATGGTCAATAGAGATTATATGGAGATTCTGCATTACTCACAATTCTCACAACTCGAGTAAGCTTGCCAAATCTAGGCAAGATAGAGACGTCGACTCTATTCGTAGGGAGTCTAGAAATAGGAGTAGTTCTCAAGGAATATTCCTATTAGCATAGTGTTAAGTACGAGGGTTGATATATATACCTTCCTTAAGCGTATCTCTATCGAGCATAGACAAGCTAGAGGCGGTGTTGTAAGCGTCGGTACAATTATAAGTATAAGAGATTAGGTTCCGTACTATAGAAAGAAGGTCTAAGGTATAGGCTATATTCCGGTATAGACCTATACTACTAGCTACTATCTCGGCGTAGGCTAGACTCGATATATTCAATCGCGTTAATCCGAAAAAATAGGCAAGGTAGAAGAGAAACTTCTTATCTCTTTGTCTTAGGTTGTCTACGGCGTGTTTTCGAAGAGATCGTTGTGCTAGGGTCTAGGGGACATATTTATACTACTACGGCCCGCCTCGCCGCTCGCGTAGCTATGATCGAGGGTCCGACCGAGTTGGCTCTTAAGTTGTGGCCCGTTGAACCGTTTCACGATTGATTATATGCTAGTTCGATTAAAACCGTAGTTTTTATCTCGATGAAAAACTATTCTGAAATCTTATTCTAGGATTTCAACGTCGCTTCAACGTTCGTGACGTAGCTACCAATCAAAACACCAACAACGCATCGTATCAACTTTCATAAACATGAGCTTCTACTAGTCAAAACCAATTCTGCGGTATTATTTAACTTGTTCTTAGCGACGACAATTGCTCATTTCGATGGTGAATGTTCAACAGATTCAAAATCGTGTAGAAAATCTGGTATGCGGATTCATCAAGTACCTCGCTACGATCAGAAATCTCGAGAAGTATCAAGCAAGCCCTCATGCTGCGATAGTTTTCCTCATGCCAGGCTGTCTGCCGGACTGGAAATTAAGGCGGGAAATAGAGAACCTATGCGATCATCCGAAGACTTGTCTCCAAGAAGCACGATGTACCTAACCAGCCGCCTCAATACCTCAATAACCACCACCGAAGCCACAAGGAACGATGCTTGAGCTATGTCGCTCGTACTATTTAGGCTTATCCGAATCTCTTGGCGACTCCGAGATTATTCTCCAACACAACACTACGTATTGCCTTAGCAGTTGGCATCAATACAATGCCCTGGAGCACTTTGCCAGCCAGGCCTAGCCATTATTGGAGGATACATTTCGAGAACAGGGCTGGAATATAACCCTACGTGATCTTTCTGAGAGATATAAAGCTTTAAAAACACGCTTTCTGTTCACCCTAGAATGCCTAGGGCATGGCGTCGTGCTCGCGTCACAAGAAATCACCACGAGAGGATATCGGCTCGAGTTTGGTATGACAGCCACTGCCAAGTAGGCACCGAGATCACATATGATAAGGCCAAAAGTTGCACATATGCTAACAGGTAATCTTCTCTACAAACGTGTCTATATTGCCAAGCTAAATGTAGATTTGAGGTTCTCTTAATTGGTGGCATTTCACAAGAACAGTAGCCTATTGAGAGGGTCATCCTAGAAACGGAGCGCTCTTAAAAGAAGGCTCTTGTCTTCATCAGCTCTCCAAGAAGGACTTTTCAGGAACCAATGATTCACATGAAGAGGGATCCAAGTTTACCACGCACGACCGGACAATTGGTTCATCACTCTCCTGCACGTCCCACAACGCGAGCAGCTGTGGAAATCCGTTTCTCCTCCTTCCCTTGTCCTTCCACAGCCGCAATGCTTTTCTCTTCATGGGCGGAGATCAAGAACATAGCATTGGTAGCATCGGCCGTTGCTGTGCGGTACTCATCCAGGCAGCTTCAGGCGCGCTGAAGGAGCTTTGCATTTCCAGTTATCGCTTGGCCCCAGGAGCATATGGTTCTGCTCTAGGAGAAGTAGAGCTCATAGAAGCGACACTTCTATAGCTGAAGGTCTCTCGTATCCGTATATGAGGAAAGCGACTCGAGACAAACAATCAATATGGCGTACAGCTATATCTGACTCTGGATACACCGATTCCATTTGCGTTGGATGCCAGGAGCTTTATCAGTCGCATAAGAAAACACAGACCTGACAAAAAATAACCACCAGAGTGCCGAAGGTAGCCTTGCCAGTAGCGCCATAATACATGACTTGGTAGTATGGGGTATGGTCCTGACTCCTGAAGAATTCGAAAGTGGACTGGAAGCCGCGGACTTGACTGACAAGGTACCCTTCAATATATACAAGAGAAAAGCTCAGCACAAGTTGGATGCAGCCGTAAAAAGCCCAAGCCTAGCTGTCCTTGCTCAGCCATCTCGGCTGAGAAAGAAGAGCGGCTCCAAATATAATAAGCAAAGCTGAAATGATGGCCACAGCCAGTGCTCCACCAAAGTCGTTGTCCATGAGACGTTTGAGTTCTATGTCCAGAACCCAGCCGCTGCCACTAGCTAGGTCATGCGTTGCGCGGTCAAGCAGAATGCTCGCAAAACGCGCAATTGCGGGACTGAGGCTGGCACCAGCCAGCCAAGCGGTGACAAGGAAAAATGTGGCAGGCGTAGTTTTATTATAGCTTTGGAGGTATCGGGGAGCATATCGGGTCTGTTAGAAGAGGCTTTTTGATCGGTTTGCAGAACAAAGGTCTGGTGTTGATTGGAGGAATGAATATGAAAGAGGTCATTTATCTGCCATGAGATCTAGATAACACGGTATTGACAAGTCACCTTCCCAAAAAAGGCCCGATCTAGATTGAGCCACCTAAGTTGCCTTGTAATGAATCGCCTGAGACCTATAGGATTTGTGCAGACCAGGGCCACACCCCACCATAAATTGTATCTGTCTGTCAACGTGTTTATAAGGCGTTTATGAAATACGTACCTTGGTGTGATCCGGTAGTCATCAAAGCGCAATGGATATAAACAATTTTGCGGTTGGATTAGTACGTAGCCAGAGGCGCATCTATGGCTTGATGCATATACAATTAGGAGGTGGGACATTCTTTAAGTGGAAGAAAGCGCTCATTCCTAGTGAATAGAACGGAAGAAAATGACCACTGTTGTGCCACCTCCTATAGCGATAAAATACAGACCCATGCTGATAAATGTTGAAACGCATCGACGGCGCTTTTCCGCGGACCGCCGGGAGTGTTGAAACGGTGCCGACAGTAAGGAAGGGTTTTTCATATTCTCAATTATCAAGAAAAAGCCGCTAAGCCTCCAAATACTGCGTTAGATCAATGGATAAATGTTGAACCAGCTACAATATAAGGGTTAGCGGTGTTAAGACCCTCACAGTTCGCAACGATTATTACATCGACGCAAGAGTAAAGGCTAGGTGCAATGCTATAAGTACCCGAACTCTCGCTAATAGAACGATCGTTCTTAAGTATTCCCTTGTCATCCTAGAGCAAGGGATATCGAACACTTCTCGACTTCGTTAGTTGCTCTCCTCTAGTATGGAATAACCCGACCCCGAACTATCATATACTTAGGATCGAACTGGCCTATTTTATCGCCCCTAGTCCGTCTAAGCTCGACACTAGAATCTGTTAACGGTAGGTAAGTTTAGTTGCCTAATAATTCGAGACTATGCTAACGTAGAGGATGTTTGATATTAGCTCCGTCTCTATGCCTCTAGGAATTCAATCAACGGAACTAGAATAGTGTCGGTAATAAATCTAGGTTGTGAAGACAGTGTATAATAAAGGGCCCCTAGAAGCTACCTACTAATAGTTTATCATAGATCGAAACTATTTACTACTAAGCCGACTCGATTAGACTAGAATACTACGCGGAGTAGTAGCTAGCAAAGTAAGTTTTAATTACTATAGTAGTTTCGAGAGTAGTTACCCTATGCTAACGATTCTCTATATAGGAAGCCTATTGTTTTACCACGAGCTACCCTATATCTTATAAGTTGCCCCGTGCCTTACTACTGCCTATTCCTAAAGCCCGGGACTACGTTTTGGATCTTAGTACAGAATCTATCTATTTATGGCTTTCTATTCTTTAGAAATATCGCTAATATCTCTTTCTCTTTATAGGGCGAATATCAATATTATAGTCGACGTAGCCGAGCCGTATTTCCCTATCGTCCTTAAAACTAAGCTAGGTGCATTAGGCTAATAAGCTACTAGCTCCTAGTATGCTTATACCTTCGTTGTTTCTAAATACTTAGTTGAAACGGTCGCTCCGCCTAGCGTATTTAGCGGGCCTAGTTTAGGAAGGCTTAATGCCCTCCGGTTAGCTATACGGTAGTATTCCAAATTGTTTTCATCTCTTCTGTATTACCCTATCTAATCGAAGGCTAACTATCACTGTGATAAAAGGTTTCCGTGTTCCGACGGCTCCGTACCTCTCGTCCTATGGCTAGTTCGAAGCTTCGTCGGCAGCCATAGGCTGTATCTACGCTAGATCGAGCGAGCTATCGCAGCATCCGACGACAATGAAGAGAAGTCTAGCATCAACAACTATCGAAAGAGGCCACGCTTTTTATAAAAAGCCGAATCACCCAATGATGCATCAAATTACCGATCACGAGCTAAGGGCCAGCGCTCTCAAGCCTGGTTGTAGCTGAGCAAGCGACAAGCTAGGCTACAGCACTGGATCTACCCCAGATCTCTCGCCGTGAGAGCAGTCGCTTTCAGGTCAGCTACTAGTTTACCCTAGACCAAATACCATGGATCTCTCCTTCAGTGGTACTGTGTCCTGACACGGTTGAAGGTTTACCTGCACCACACGAAAGCAAAGATGAAACAGCTACGCATTGGAGGAAATGGCCCACATACAACCCCATGGTACGGAATCCCGGGCCCCCTGACGTGTAAGCGAGCCGAGGCTGCTACCTCGTCTCTGGCCTGCCGGTGCTGATGCTAGACTACACTGCAGCAAGTCTGTACCACCCTCATTGCCTGAAATCATGCTAACATGGAGAGGCAGTGAAACACTTCCCTGGTTCGGCCGTTTCCACGAGTCCGGTCGGGGTGCTGTTCGCGACTGGCATCTGTTGTAGTTCAGTGGTGTGAATTATGTTCTTATTATTCAGAGGGAATCATTAGGCTATATATATAACGAGAAGAACAAGTTGATTTCCAATCAACCTGTTCTTCGTATAGATATCTCGGAATTAATTCCGATGATTCGGCTTGGTTCCTGATCTGCACCAGCCTCATAATACAACACGAGGAGTCGCTTGCCAAGTGGAGTAGGTCTTGCCAATCGTGCGGGACATCGTGTGCGAACTTGCAAACCCTCGGCGCCTTTGATGTTTAGCACGTTACTGGCCTCATTGGAGATCGGGGATCCTGCTTACTAGTGTTGAGTGAGCACGTTACGCTCAAGATCCGGCATCCCTCATTCGTTTTCCAGCCGATGAACGGCATTCTTGTCATTTTTGTTCCGTCAGAGGCGAGTTCTCTCTCTCAGGATGACTTGCCGCTAACCCCGACCTGAACGTCCCCGGGGACACCATTTGACGTTGGAATCGATTGGCCGCGGTGAGCAGGCACACAGCATCGATACCATGTGGCATATTGCCTTATGAGAAGCGGCTCGCCCCTAGTGAGAATCCAGCACGGAACAAACCCTATCTGCGAGCGATCGACGCCTAGCGACTTCACCTGGGCAGCGTTCGCGCGGTGCGATTTCTTTCTTCGTTTTTCCAACACGTCTTTTTCACTATTCCCCGTCAGCTATATGGTCCCTTCAATGGCAATGGAGATCCATGGTATCGGACGCCCGCGCGCTACCAGCAAAGTATCACCAATCGAAGCAAGCCGACCTCCGATTCGCTAGGAATACGGTACAGATATTTGGACCGAATTCATGACTCTGTTGAGCACAATGCACTCAATGATTTAGTCGTCCAACCCAAGCGACATGTGCCTTCGAGCATGCAACTCTGTCGCTCCAAGGTATACAGGTAATGCCGACCATAGGCGTACAAAGCCGAGTTCAAGTAGGGTGTTCTATGTTCGACAGTTCGAGATTTCGTGGGGCTTCTGAAGTTTCAAGGAAATGAGGAATATGCGTGCCCTGATCAGCCCTGGCATTCCTCCGAATCGGCTACGATGAGCAGCGTGGACGATACGACGGCTGAGCAGGGTCTCTGCGTCCGTCTGCTTGGTAAGGTGGACGGCCATAGATCCATAACGTTTCTTTCCACTTAGCCAAATAATCTTTCTGATCTCCGCGACTTCGTCCTCTTCTTGGAGTGCGCTCAGAAAGTCCTCTCGCTGTGACCCCGATGTCTCAAATACACTTTCTCTCTTGATGTCATTCATTTTGATAGGGAACCATTGTTTCCCTTGCAGTCTAGCCCCAGACATGGCGGTATGCCAGTGTGTAGCTCTTCGGAGGTTCGCAACGTTTTCCTCCGAGCCGACAAAGACCTTGGTCGTAGTCTTCGAGGTGGGTTTAACCTCCACAATGTCAACGCTAGCAGTGGTTGTCTCCTCTTGAAGCGCTGCACGAATTTTGTCCCCTGTCAGTGCGAAGTCGTCTACCAGTGTCTTGGCCTCTTCTCCGGTAGAGTGTAGGTCTAATTTCACGGTAGGAAGGCCGAGTCCCGCACACTCAACCCGGGTATTAGACGAAGCAAAAGGTGATTGCGAAGCGATAAGCGCCCAGCTTCTCCCTGGGCTTCCGACCTGGGTGCTAGGGGACACAGTAGGTGCCGCCACGGACAACGATTGGATTAGTCCTTTTAGATTGGCGACCTGCTTGTGCAGCTCATTGACCTCCCTTCTGCTTGAGATTTGAAGGAGAAATAGGGAATTTGTTGTGGTCGAGGAACACAGGAATGTGTGGCATTTGCAAGAGACAAGTGGTTACATAATCAGATGAGGTGCCCACGATAAAAGTTGAGGTGTCCCTAACTATTGATTCCCGCTGCCAAGGATAGTACGGATGTATCAGGAGACTGTATCCACAAACCATCCATGCTCCTCATTATACAGGTTGTATGGTGTCACTCCAGTCAAAACGGGATATTTTTGCTGCTCATCCGTAATTGTGCAATTTCCTGTTTCCTGCAAGCAATCGGCAATGAATTTGCCAACATGTTGGCCTTCAAAGTAAGCACCCTGTAAATAGCCGAAGAATTCCTGGCTAGTGGCCTCGCCTGCGAAAAAAAGATTGCCGACGTTAGCACGCAGGTTTTGATGCGCTTGCAGACTGGTGGAGGGAGGCCAGTTCGAGTAGGATCCATACGCCCTAGTGCCGTTAGTAACGTTCTGGGTACCCGGGAGACGTGGTGCAGAAACCTACCAAGGAGTTTGTGTCCACCGCTTGTACCAAAGATGAGTCGGGTCTGGGATTTCTGGGCCGTACATGTTTCGCAAAACTTCCATGACTTCAACCTGGGTTGCTTCAAAGGATTGTGCCTCCACTCGGTAAGACTGGTCGTTTACGACCGTCGCGATCATGAGACCTGAGCCTTCTAACACACCTGGGAGGTCAAGGGGCTGGAATTCGGGATAGTAGCCTCGAGTTTCAGGATCAGCATAGATGAGGTACTGCGCGTTGTCCCAAAATTGCCGCGGGAATTGCATGAAAATCTTGGTGTATGTTCCTAGCTCGAAGCTATGGATGGCAGCTTTCTTCCAAGAGGGGAGCTGAGGAGCAAATTCCACCACATCCTTCTGAAGAACGCCCAGCGAGAAGGTCATGATAGCGTAATCAGCATCAATGCAACCTCGATTCGTCCGTACAGTCACAGAGTCCCTATTGTAGTCGACGCCCGTTACCTGCGTGCTCAGACGTAGACGGCTATCGCTTTCCGCCAGAAATTCCGCAGCTTCCTCCCGAATGATAGTCGCAAAGCCACGCTGGTCATATACGAAAAGATTTTCTTCGGAGAAATAGTTGAAGGTCGCGTTTTCAGCCACTGAGGTATATATTTCAGCGCTCTCACTAGGGGTGTAAGCAAACTCGCCATCAAATAACCACCATTCGGCAGTCTGTCGGTAAGAATCATTTTTGGCCGGATCCCAGCCCTGCAAGCGTAATCCGGCACGAAAAGACCGATCCTGGACATTATGTTGTAGGAGTGATCCTGCGTCAATGGTGACTTTGTCGATGGCCTCTTGGAACTCGCGAATCGCATAATCAAAATCCGCCGGACCTGTTCTATCAAAATATGTCGTGTTATCCTGGTCGGTTTCTCTTCGGTTGTCATTAGCAATCCTTTATCATATTTTAATCACCTAACCTCCATACATACAGGGTTATGATATTGTTCTTCTTAGCCTATCAGAACACTGTTAGCTGCATGAAACAACAATATCCGCGTGTGATGATTTACCAGAGTGTAAATGGGGTTCTCAGGGCCATCATCCGTGACTGTTCCTTGCACCTGATACCGGTAAGAAACCTACAACGCTCTTCCAACAGGCACGCCAGAATCCTACCCAGTTCGCCCCTGCTTCGACTATATATGAATGGCCTTGTGGTCCACTGCCGAAGCTGACATCATGCATACGCCCTCCGATGCGGTCTTGGTACTCAACCAGGAGAAAGTCATCAATCCCATTATCTGAGAGCGATTTCTGTTGGGCATCCATGAGCATGTAATATGTAGATATTGGGGGCATCCTTGGTATAAGATAAACTCACTGCAGCTGTGACTCCAGCTACACCCGCGCCCCTGGAGATTGTCAGTCCTGGTTCATTCCAAAGGTGCACGGCCTGAAGGGTATGATCGTACAGTACGGCAACCTTGGTCCTTTCGCACGTTTTCTGGGCCTGTACAGCCACTGCGACGAGGCTGAAAGCAAGAAGGCTTAACACTCGATTCATAATTTTTCAATGATCATAAATTATATGTATGATGTGTTTAATGGTGCAGATAGACACAATTTCATCCTGTGTTGAGGTTTGATTGGGAGTATGAAGTGCCAACCGGCATTATGTTTAATATACCTTCGATCTAGAAATTGAATTGCCATCATTACAAGCCTGAAGCAAGGGCACCCATTCTTTGCTTCTGTCAGTGCAAGGAGGATACTACAATCGGGAATTCTTTTTGGATATTCACCTTTTTACCTCAATTTTTTCCTATCTCGTACATGCTGTGCCGATGTGCCCCACACAGTGATATAATTCAACAGATCACGGAGGATATCCATCCGAACTCCTTATGTTGTTCCATTCACCATTGCCCAATAAAAGGCACCTAAATTCACCCTGATTTCAAGTCCTTCGTGCTTTACATCCAACCAGAGCGCACGAGATCATTCATTCATATTTATAGGCAATCTTAGGCTTTATTTCTATCGTGGAACGGCTTGTTACTATTGATATTTTTATCAAGAGATAGGCAATTTGATTGTTCTTCCGATTCATCTTTGGTTACGAAGTTGAATCAGGAAATTTCAACGGAAATAGCTGTCTCATCCACTAGAAATTGCATTCCCTCTGAGACAAAATAGCTTGAATTCAAGTATGTGTAGGTGGAGGTATCATCACATTCGTGCCTTTTCAAGGTATTGATAATCACAGAATAAAGCCGTGGAACTACCGAGCTACCTATCAAGTTGAATAGCATCTACGGGGTAAGTTGGACATTGTTCTTGGTGTGCAGCACGTCTTTCCAAAAATGCCAGGTCGGCGAGAAAATGGATAGTGAGGCACTAATCTTCTGGAATCACCGAAATACCTGAACATATCTCCTTATTCTACGCAAGGATGAATGAATGCACACAGGGATAATGATGGAACCGAAGGAGTTGCGAGAAGGAACGATGCACATTGGTATTCTATATTGTCTGCTTCGTATGCATCACATTTTTCTGCTTTGCTGCTGACCTCAGAAGGATATACCTGACAATCCTGTCGACTCCACGGAGGTGTGTATTATGGTCGTGCGTGCGAGATACAAAAGGATTATGGATAATATAATCCTTGCCGATACAAACCGGCGTTCCGGTGCCCTAGCACACGTATACTACGTCATCTATACCATAATCCGTTCATTCAAAGCGACCGGGGGACCTCCACGAGGAGTACATAAGTTGCATTAGTAGCTAAAGTGGAGAGAAACCGAGTGCGAAGGCAGCCAGCTAAGTAGGATGACAAGTGAATAGCACTGTGCTGCGATCTATTAAACCTATCTCGCAGGATTCATGCCCGATGCTCAATTCCCTAGTAAATTGCCATAGAAATTTGTTCCTTTGCTAGGCTAAATTGGCTTACAGGAGCATTAAAGTCGTTGGAGAATTATCTGGATGGTATGAAGGGGCAAATTATGTGGACACAAAAGTCAATTAGAAAATTACATTCCCGCCCCTCGGGAATTCTACCTCCAAAAGGGATATCACGGTGGGAACTGGTGAGTACCATACCGCTCAGTGAAGACCAGATTCATGGCTCTGGATCACTTAGCACCCCCCCTCCACCCCCTCTCCACCAACGAAAAGGACGTAGCCTACTCTATCGTTTCAAGAATGATGCAAGTCCGATAAATATGGGAACAAGGATCTTCAAGAGACGCTTCTTTTCACTGGTGCGATCCGTCCTCGGGACTCTATTATTCAGGTTCCATGCATGGTGCATGTCATCCAGCTTTGTCTGAAGCGGCTACTGGGACTTATAAAAGCAGCTCTCCCAGACAAAGTGGCAAACGTGTGCTCAAACCAACAATGAGGTTTCTCACAAGCTCACTTGATCATGAGGGCGTGGCCTGGAAAATTGGAAAGATTCGCTTTTCGTTGACTGACTGCTAGAAAGGACAGGACTTCAAACAGATCAGGTCGTTCCCTTTCTTTGTAAATACAAGTTTCTAAGGACGGGATGCATGCGTCTACCTTAAGCTACAGTACGAATTTGACGATGCCATGCGCCACGGTCATGTCCCGAGGACGGGAGAAGGCCTTATTACTACGGCCGGCATGAAGCTTCGGGCCGATTCATCTGATCCCCGGAATGTATCTCGAAGGGCCGCCAATGGCAACACTCCCGATTGTCGGCTACAATCCCGATTATTCTGCCTCGTGCAACTTATTATTCTGGACAGAAGGGTCATCTAATGTGGTAGGATAAACCCTGGGTCTTTTCGTTCTGCATTCATTGCTAGATTCAGAGGATGACAGAGACAATGTGAGTTTCAGTCTGCTTAAAAAGGGTTGCCGGCTATTGACAAGTAACAGCCTTCGACTAGAAGGCATATCTAGATTTGTAGAGAAGATCAAGGTTCCGCGGAGTTATCGACTTCCATCACTTCCTTTTAGTGGAAGAGTAGCCAGGGGGAATAACTACTCAGGCTTTGAAGTCGACCAGCTTCGGAACCGAGCCCGGGGCGGGCGAAGGGCACGGGTTAGCGGGCCGAGAGGAAGATCCTGCCCTACTGATCTTTCGTTTTCGTATAAGGAGCTCTATTTCAAATAACCTCAGCCATTTTAGCGTCCAACCGGCATTCAGCTTTCCGATGTCTATATTGGAACTAGCACACACACTTACTCTGTTCCAACAATGGCGTCATGTATACTTGGTCAATCTTCAGTTCGCTTTCCAAAAAAAAGATGTTGATCATAACGGTCATCAACGGGGTAATCACTGGCATAGTAGTTGAATCGCAACTATATTACTGAAGCCATGTGACGTCGTGAACAAAAATGGCTTTTTATGAAATCAAAACCGTTCTTCCAAGTTCGCAGCACGTTACACCCAGTTTTTCGATCGGTTTTTTGAGAACCAACTTACGAGTGTTGATTGAGCATCGTTGGATAATGTCAGAAACACTTAGTAAATAAAGATCGAAGGTCTGCAGATTGGAACTACCGGTCAACTCTAACTCAATCATATCTAACGAGTTGCACGCATTCATCGGTCTAACGGGTGCTTTGATACTAACTCGCACAGAAACTACCTTGTGTCATTCCTATATAAGAACCTGGGATACAAATCGCGAGGGGTCAGGGTAAACAATTTCACACACACATCCTCTCTCTCTCTCTCTCTCTGCAATCCATTGAAAATCATTGTCAAAAACTAAACAAAGCATCCTTTGACTTTTCACTCGGAAATATAGTTTCATGGCCAAAGGAATGTTGCTCCAGATCACAGGCCTGCTTCGCAGTTTTTGGAAGGCCGTCAATCACAGATTTATCATTTGTCAAGCCGAATCGAGTGTCTCGGTTGCCCCAAACGTATAAATTCTTGGTGCGGCTAATTTTTTCCAAGTACTTGAGTTGACCATACTCTGAAAAATGATCACATGTGAATCTCAGACTTTCCATCGGAATGAGGGGTCCATCACTAAGTAGTTGTTTGTTGAGTACCAAGGTTACAGTGAAGACTGCTTTCCTGTCTCTAGGCCCATATTTAGTTAGATCCACGCTAGATTCAATTGAACATATCCCAGTCAAGCTGTCATATTTCACAGGTTGGCCCATATCGTTGAGATTGCAAATACTTTCTGCCGTCTTCACGGGACCTTTACAAGCTTTTAATGTACGCTTGCAAGGCCACACTCTGGCTGGGTATTCGTCGTAGGCTTGTCTGTTTTGGGCGCATAGTTTGGCGTTGCATTGTTTCTGCTCATAATCGTTTGTCGGAGTGCGATCTACAGCTAGATAGCTACTAGACTGGTACGTAGAGATGAAGAGAAACAGCAAAGTGATTAGTGCATAAATCCTCGAAGGAGAGGAGCCTATGACCTATCTAGCTAATGGGGGAGCGCTGCATCGAAGTAAATAGAGAAACATGACATGCTCCAACACCGTTGTGAGACGTTGGAGGAGTGTAAAAATAGGAGGCAACCAGCGGCGAGGAAATATTCTGAGGAGCTGATAGATCACATCGCACAGGCCAAGCCTGGGCAATAGACAGGGGACCTGGCCGTTACGGTATTCGCAATATCCAGTACGAAATTTGACTCTAGATCAATAGAATAAACTCTATATAGCTTTTGTCTCCTAGGTCTTGAGTTACTTTAATATCTTATAAATTTCTCATACTTTCTGGTAGTATATCAGACAAGAACAAAAATTTAGAGCACTCCACAGGTTTTAAGAAGTATTTGGTGACGGATTATATTAGGCACTAACAGTATGGCCTTTACTATTATATTAGTACAATAAAAGCCTAATACGGATAACAATTGTATCTATATAATACTCCAATTTCCAATATGCAAGCATGAATACAGAGTAACGGATATTATTTGCCGATAAAAATGATCAGGTAATTCTTCGGGGCAACGCTATTTACTATCTATTACGCGAGGTTGTATACCGCATTGTTGAAGTCACTAATAGTGATTCGCCGCCATCCGCCACTCAGGCATTTGAGAGGCAAAAGATATGTGCAGAACAGACGATCTGAGCTTTTAGCAGCATCTTGTTCAAGAATATAGGTCAACAGACGTGGCTCAAATTTTGGATATTCCATTGCTGTCATCCCACGAGGGCTTCTGTGTTGAGAATAGATTGGATAGATCTACTTATGTCGAAATTCCGAATGATGGCTTGGATATATAAAATACCATTCGTCAACGCCCCTTGCATATATACATCCTCTCCGTGGTACCTCCCTTGTCATTGTACGCAGTACTCGAGACAGTATTATCTGATCAGTATGCACGGACTAGATACAGCACAGCCCTGTATCATGATTTTTGGAACTACATACAATCTATCATTGGAAGATTGAAACAATTCGTTTTTTTTCTTTTACTCTTTGTAGTCAGAATAGTCAGCTCATGCTCGTGCAGTAAGACCACTTTCCTTCTCTATAAAGGTCTTGAACAGACTATTGGACTTGAATCTACATCATTTTCTTTGTGTATACCCGTTCGTCAGAGAGTCATGTCATTATACTTGCTTGTGGGGCTTTCCGTTCCAAGGTGCCTTCCTCTTCAGAAGAAGGAGAAGCGGTGAGCGATGCGCGCCATAGCAAGAATTCGCTCGCTCGAGGCGGGGCGGTTGCGCACCCAACCGCACGGGACGGTATGCGCTAAGTGGGTGCTTAAGTTATAGCCACTTAATACTGTATTTTTCATCTCCGTCTGTCCGCTGGACGCTTAAGTATGTCCATTGATCTGGTAGACACTATAACAGCGCTAGCAAGCTGAGGTGGATCTTCCTAAAATGGAATGTGCAGTGTCATTCCCGAAGAAAGGTCCGACCGCTCAGGCTGTACAGATCAGCGGCAAAAAAAACAAGGGATTATCTCTCCCGAGGCTATATTGACTAGGAGCAGCACGATGTGGTCAGTGCTGTACATACGGAGCCCATCGTACGACAAAGTTACTTACCATGAGGGTCTAGAAGCCCCACTGGACAGCGCTAACGCATTTCCATCTCCTCGGAATGTGACCACAATCCAAGTGGAACACGCCTGAGTCAAGGAATCCGTCCGGAGACAATCATCTCTGAACGCTGTTTCGACTCTTCATGAGGCAAATCTACGCACCTGATCGCTGATCGCCCATCACCGGAAATTAGTCACCTAAACAGGCCAGCCGACTTGAAGATCGGTGCATTCTTTCCTCTGCTTCAATGAACACAGATCAGCTCCGCCCTGGCATCCTTCCTCCTCTGTACCCCAGGAGTATTCCTTACCGTTCATGGGTCTCTCAATGATTAGTCCCAACTTCTGCTGAATAGTCTGAATGATAAAAGGCTACGGATACAATATAGCTGGAGTAGAGCATTAAATAAATGAAAAATTAATTCAAAAATCAAAAGGATCAAAAGAAAAAAAAAAGAAGAAACAAGTATATACTGGTCCAAGAAGCCGGCCTCTGGGAAGGGCCGAATGCAGAGTGATGATCTGAGAGGTGGTAGATTACCACTCATGTCAGGCATGGATTGTGGAGTAATGTGGAATATGTAGTGTGAGCAGTGGTGTGGGTGTTGTGGGGAGTGTACTAGTATTATTACGTGGAAAATACAAATCTCTGGACTATTATGGACAGTTCGATTTTAAGCGGGTGGACCATAGTAAGTAAGGATTTGCATTGTTAGGTGTAACAGGGGAATTAGTTGTGTGTTGTTAAGGGGTAAGTAACAGTGGAATATAAATTCGAGGTTCCCGCATAGAAATATGCACTATTTCCACAATTTCTTCCGTTGCTTGTCATTGCTTCGTTACTGCCTTAAAAGCGAATCAGAAAAATTTTAACCTTTCCGTCATATCGCCAGTCAAACAAAAGCCGAGAATATGCACTACCAATCACTGTTTCTAGCGATTGCCAGTTTGATTACCGTTACTACCGCGCAAGTGGACCTGACTCAACACCAGTCAGACGCCAAGACCATCGTTGTCTATGAAGTGGTCGAGGATCCGCTGGCGAATGGTTTAGTAATGAGCTGCGGCGGACTTGGGAATGGCGGTGTTACCCATTTTTCAGTTGGGATCCTCAGTCTTCAGGGATTGAGATGTGCTCCATTTGGCCCAGGGTTAACGAATTTCCTTTGCAGGGCCACTGATGAGTCTCAGGTGGACAGGACCATCAAGACCGGCAAAGAGCTTTGTGATGGAGCAAAACCTGTCTCTGGTCCTGAAACGCTTTTCAAAAGTGAAAGAGTTTCGCGGCTTGCGATTGATTCGTTGCTTGATAAAGCTGGACTCTAGTCATCATTACAGGTATTCTATCTCGACCCAGCCCTATAAGACTGCTTTCGCTCATGGTGATTGGAAGAGGGGACACTATTTTGAGACTTTGCAATATCTTCAACAGTCAATTGGTAGAGGGAAATAGCACGCTTGAAATTAAATCATAACCAGATAGTCGCTTATTGATGGGCACTGTTTGTGAAATTTCCAGTAAAGCTCAAGGCCCTATCCGAAAATCAGGGCCTCTATTTCATCTGTAGAGGATACTATTGTCGGGAGACGATGACTGGCTACTAGGAAGAGAATCCTGAAGGAGAGAAAATCATCATCATTGTTGTGGGAAGAACTATCTGGGGGAGCACCTCAGCTATATGGATAGCTGCAAACGAGGAGGGTCATGTGACCTCCCTCAACAACTATTAAATCCTACCTTCGATGCACAATGAAAGAGTATGATAGACACTTACCGTATATGACTTTCCTATACGTATTTAGGTGTTTTAGGTCCTTATAAAGTCGGAAAAATTTAAACCTTATATACGTTACATAGTTAACTATCTACCCTATACTATGTATAATATAAGTAGCTGGTATTCTATGTCGTTTAATAGAGTTATCCTAAATATTATTAAGCCTAATAGAGTAGTTATAAGTCTCTACTATAAAGGAGTTTAGGTACCTATAGTTAGAAATCAACTTATATAAGTAAACTTTTAAAGTAAACTATTAAAGGTAATAACTATAAAGGCCTTAATTGTTTTGGATGATTCTGTCGGTACCTTAAGCTAGGACCGTATCGCGTTGACTAGTTTAGCAATAGTTCCCTTACTAGGAAGAGAGCTAATATAGTTATATAGGGCCGTATAACTATAGCTATTTAACTTATTAGTAAGAATAATATCTTACTTATAGATTATGGTTTACCTTTTCTAAGTCTACCTTCTAGGAATAGCTAGTAATACTTATTACAATACTTCCGTATCTATTTTAGTCTAACGGAGTCTATTTAGGCGCTATACGTATAAAGTCTAACGAGGCACTCTTAGATCTAGACTTATAGACTCAAGACATAGGATCTAGTAACGTTATAGTAGTATCACCGTTTATAGCGAGACGGGGTAGGATAGTTCTTAAGACGTTAAAGGCCTAGTATATCTACTATAAGTCTAGCACGGTGTTAGAGAAATAGCAGTTTTAAGGTTATTTAGAGCTTTGGAGATTGTATACGATCGGACCGCTCACGATTCTCTACTAGAGCCCTACCGAATCGCCTACTTTTCGCTTACTCCTTACCGCATATTAGTTATATTAGCTCTCTATAATAAAAGGGAGTATCCTATCTCTTCTAATGTTAGCTTCTTCAAGAATCAGTCTCTGTTCTTATCCTATAATTTATCTTGTCTATCTACCCCTCTGCTAGGCGTCTCTTCTTACCTAACCGATAGGTCGACTATCCTGCCAAAGTAGTCTTCTATAACAGTAGGCGCCCGGGGCATAGAAGGGAGACGTGTCTAGATAGAGAAGCTAGTTTAGTTTGATTAATTTTATGGTGTTTTAGTTGGGATAAATGTATTTAAATTTAGTAGATGGGTGGGTGCGCCGCTCGCTTACATACGCCGCTCGCTTACCGAATACGTTAACTAACTAACTATAGTTGTTGAGTGTTAACTTAGTAAGTTAACTACGGCTGACAATTCGGCTTCTCGGGACTCGTTCAAGTCGAAATTACCCGCCACTTCGGCCCCCACATTTTGGTATCTGTACTGTAATATTCTGGCTACACGCGGGGTGCGGCCGGTATCGGCATGTCAGCTTTTACGCCGAGAATTAGATAATCCGACGTCAGAGCAAAGTTGCGACTCAACACAAGGGACTTCTTTCCAACTCTCGACACATGTCGATCCTTTATAGGAACACTCAGTGATTCCTTAACGAATCATTATACACCACGTGAGAAATCCCGTGCAGCCTGTGCAGCGTGCCGGCGAAGTTCCGGTAGCCCGAGACTTTTCTTCAGATTACATATCGCCGAGTGGTCACGAGGGGATAGCGTTCTTCCCCAGATCCTCCCCCAGTGCGCCTCGGCTGCACACAGCGACTTCGCATCTCTCCTGTCGACCGGATTTCCAGACCATGCGCAGAGCCCTGTCTTCACTCAACCTCAAAACCAAAACATAGCCGAGTCCGGTCGGCAACCTATCCCTCAGATGAGTGGCCTCGCTCAACCACGATCGTCGGGGCCCATTGCGGGTGGCGCGAGCGGACAAATGATTGCTGGTGGCGGTACAGAAGAGCAAAAGGGTGGCGGGTCCAACAAAGCAGTCAAGACTCGCAGTCTAGACTATGTATTGCGGAGTGGCTTAGCGGGAGGATTAGCGGGTTGTGCAGTAAGTGCGCGAAAGTCATGATCGACCATGGACTTATACTGATGAACTATAATAGGCAAAAACAATTGTTGCGCCCCTTGACCGTGTAAAGATCCTATTTCAGGCATCCAATCCCCAATTTGCCAAATACACCGGTAGCTGGACTGGTCTCGCCGCTGCTATCCGCGATATCAAGCGCTATGAAGGCGCTTCTGGCCTGTTCAAAGGTCACTCAGCCACGCTCCTCCGTATATTCCCCTATGCCGCCATCAAATTTCTCGCCTACGAGCAAATCCGCGCCATCGTCATCTCGTCCCCCGACCAAGAAACCTCCCTCCGCCGGTTAGTGTCTGGCAGTTTGGCCGGCATTACCTCTGTATTTTTCACATATCCGCTCGAGCTTGTGCGAGTGCGATTGGCATTTGAAACGAAAAAGTCATCACGGTCGTCCTTGACCGATATTTGCCGTCAGATTTACAACGAACGCGTCACCCCTCCCTCAACAGGCGCAGCAGCATCCCAATCAGCTTCGACCACCCTTGCTACTGCCGAAACCGTTTCTTCAACTGTGAACAAGGTAGTCCCACGCTCGGGCTTGGCCAACTTTTACCGCGGGTTTGGCGCCACCATCCTGGGCATGCTTCCATACGCGGGCATGTCTTTCCTCACCCACGACACAGTAGGCGACTGGTTACGCCACCCCTCCATCGCGCCATACACCACAATCCCAGACTCAGAATCTAAACCCAAGAAAGGCTCCCGACACCCGCAGCTCACTGCCGCTGCGGAGCTGTCATCTGGCGCAATCGCCGGTCTGGTTTCCCAAACATCCTCATATCCGCTTGAAGTGATCCGACGACGGATGCAGGTGGGCGGTGCAGTCGGTGACGGCCGCCGTTTTGGAATAATTGAAACGGGCCGCACGATTTGGCTCGAGCGAGGATTCCGTGGTTTCTGGGTTGGCCTGACGATCGGGTATATCAAGGTGGTGCCCATGGTGGCTACTAGTTTCTTTGTTTATGAGCGTTTGAAGTGGTCTTTGGGGATTTAGAGTGTCGTTCCGACTCTCTGTTACCATATTATCATCTCTTGTCTCTCTCCGCGCTGCATATGCTCGGCGATAAACCCTTTTGGTTCGGCTGATGCCTCTGCATCTTTTGATTCCCCTTGGCGTTGCGTGGATAGCTACCTGGGATCTTTTTCTTTTACTTTCAGCGATAGAAGGGCCATTTAGGCTCAGTTGAGATACATTGAAGACGTACATACAGTGTGTATACTCCATTTTACAGACTTATCGAGTCGTATTTCAAGATTGTCTAGACCGTAAATGTAGTATGAACAAGGGGACCAAGAAGATCTTGTAAGTGGGTATAGCTAGAAAGGTACATTGAAAGGGATAGAAAGATATCTGAAAAGACGTCTAAGAAATGATGTGTTTAAGCCCAGTTACAATATCTCTGTGGTTCCTTTGAACTAAACGCAATGAATTGTCGGAGCGCACGGACCATTCAGATCGCCGCAAAAAAAGTTGGAGACTTCGGACTTTCGACTTCTAGCATTTTCCTTGTCTCTCCACACTACAATATGACAACTCGCAAACACAACGAATTCCTCGATATCGGATCGAGCGATGAAGAACCAGCTAGCGACCGCGGCTACGATTCCGAGGAGAATGTCGCAAAGAGCAAAGGCCGCGCCGTGAAGCGGAGGCGGACCGCAGACACGCAGGACTTTTTCGGTCTCGAGTCCGACGAGGACGAGTCAGCAGACGAGGAAGAGGAGGACCACTCAGAAACTAAGGGCAAGAGGGGCAAGCAATCGAAAGCCAAGCAGCCCGCCTCTGACGAGGACAACGAAGACGAAGACGAAGACGAAGACGACCAAGACGGAGGCGCACTCCTCGACACAACGAAACCCAAAAATCCCGTCAAACCGTTCTCTACCAAACGCCTTAAAGAGCCCAAGAAGAACAAGACCGGCGTCGTTTACCTCTCCTCCCTCCCACCCTACCTCAAACCCTTTGCGTTGAAAAACATGTTGGAGGCGAGAGGATTCAGCCCTATTACCAAAGTTTTCCTGTCTCCTCTTGCGCCTAGCAACTCTGGCCTAAAGCGGCGCTCTAATAAGAGGCAAATGTACAATGATGGCTGGGTGGAGTTCGAGAAGGTATGCGCTCCCCAAGACTTTAGCTCTTATGCACCAACCTAACACCGCGATCTAGAAAAAAACCGCCAAGATCTGCGCCGAGACGCTAAATGCGCATATTGTTGGAGGCCGGAAGGGCGGATGGTACCATGATGATGTGTGGAACATGAAGTATCTGCGTGGATTCAAGTGGGCGGATCTTATGGAGCAGGTGCAGCGCGAGAGATCAGAGAGGGAGGCCAAGCAACGGATTGAGGATGCCAGGGCTAAGAAGGAGGAGAAGATTTTCATGGCTGGTGTTGAAGCTGGTAGGGTTGCGGATGGTATGGCTAGGAAGAACGAGGAGAAGAGGAGGAGGCAGTTGGCTGAGGCGGATCGCGCTGGTGCTGAGGATGTGAAGGCACAAAAGGTTGAGGCGAAGCCTGTGCCGGTACGCAGACGGTTTGTGCAGAATGATGTTGTTAAGCAGAAGGATCAGGGTAAGCTGGGAGATGATGCGAAGAGGGTGCTTGGGAAGATTTTTTGATTTTCTTACTGGGGAATTCCAAGTTTGTACGAATCGCCTATCTGAAGACATTCACTTTTGATATCCATAACGATGAAAAATATTTGCATCCAATTCATGCTATAACTACAGATGTAGTAATCTATATTTCAGGAACTTTTTATTGTAGATCCCAGGGAAAAACACAAAGAATATGTAGATAAACGCCAGCCATGATCGTCAAGGATATCGGTATCAACATCAATCGCAGAAAGCTCATTGCTCGTTCATGTTCAACTCATCGAAGTCATCAAGTAGCTCGTCCATGTTGATCTTCGGTACCTCGTCATCGCTGTCGCTATCCTCGTCCATCTCATCACCGCCGGGTTGCTGCGGCCTATTCCGGTTCTTGTACAGATCCAGCGTGCCCCGCAACTCCTGATCTTCCTCGACATCACGCAAGAACATCTCAAAGTCGGCTTCGAGGCGCGCCTGCTCCTGCTCCTGCTTCCGGCTCTGGGCGGCGCCAGAGGCAGCGGCCAAAGCCTCCTCCTCGTGCTCGCGAGCCATGCGGCGAAGGCGCCAGGCACGGTTCTTCGGCTTCTTCTTGCGCGCGTAGTTCTTCTTAATCAAGACCACATCTGGAATTTGGTCTTTGTACTGATTGCTGGATTCAATGGCATCAAAGTTGGGGTCGTTGAAGTTGGTATCGGTCAGGTGGTAGCCGAGACAGGAGTCGCCGACATGCAGGACTCCGCCGAGGTGGGTGCGTGTGAAGTATGTGGTATCATTAGAGCCAAGGTCCGAGGCACGAGCAACGGTGGCTTCGGCCAAATGGTACCGGCCATTGGACTTGCCGACGAGCTCGATGTCCATGATAATGAACTCTTTCAGCTCGGTCACGTCCGCCAGAGACTTGAACGGCGAGCGCCAGTAAGTGCCGGTGGGAAGTTCAGCGGTTTGGAGTGTCTGAGGGTCCATCAGGTTGACCGCTGTGCCGACTCGGTGGCAAATGGTCAGGGGCGAGATGTTGCCCAACTGGCGGGCCAGCTTGATAGGAACTGCAGTTCAATGAATTAGCAGATGCCTTTTTTAAGTGACAAGCAGGTATCTTACGTGCAACAATATCATCGCGACACAGAGGTACAATCTCCACGCTGAAGCTGAATTTGTATGATTTTTTCTGGGTCTGTCAGTTTGGCACATAGAGGAAATGATTTGGGGACACTCACCGCCGTATGAATATCTTCAGAGATCAGTTCCGACGACTTGACATATTTGCAGGGAGCAACGCTGCACAGGAAGTCCAGCATCTTCTCGGCCTGGTTTCGATGCGCAAAGTAAAAATCGATTCCATTCTTCGCTTCTTTGATATTGAGTGTATCCTTGTGCACACCATTCTTCAGAATAAGTTGCTCAAGGTACAAGAATGTCCGCTTGTGCGGCACCTTCTGCCGAACCTGAAGTGATGCACGCCAGCTATGGTGCGTGTAACTCTTGGCGCTGGTGGATATGTCAGTATCTAGGAGAAAACCCGGAGCCTAGGGACCTTACCAGTCGGTACACTGCTGGTTTGCAACCACGTATTCCACCTCGAATGTTTGCTGAACGATGGTACCCTCAAAAGCCTCCTGTTGGATGGTGATCTTCACCTTAACACGGCGAGAGTGGGGTTCGGTCCAGATGAAACTGGCATCGATAATTCGGACTTTGTTGAGACCGGTGAGTTTGCGCAGACAGATAGCCAGTAGTTCTTTCGACTCGGGATTGGCAACCACCCAGCTGTTGGGGGGCTGCAGCCATCGCTCGCAGTCTCTGCAGGTGTGGAGGGTGGCTTCGCGCTGAATGCCCTGAGAAACGTCGACGGTGAGCCTCACGCAGTCCTGGCAGAGAGCCCCAGCAGAGGTGGTGCCATCGATGGGAGCACCACAGTTGCAGCACAGAATACTGCTCATAAGTCAGTATGGAGTCAAGATCTCAAGTAAAAAAAAGAGTCCCGCGATAAGAACTCACGTCGCGATGGGGGCTGCCTCCTGCTGCATGCCCGTCATATAGACGGGGGTATCCAGATCCATCGACATCTTGAACAAGAATCAAATGACAACTTCGAGAAAAGAAGACTCAAGAGCCTGTGAGAGACTGGAAACAAGAAGTTCGGTTTGTAACTTTTGCCCCGCCGTGAATTCTTTTTTTGCGGCTGACTCATCTGTTTGCACTATTTGCATCACCGATATCATATCGCGCTCCGCCGGTTTTTGAGCTCAACATCTTCACCCAGCCATGAAGACTTTATTACGGGGGGCCGTGTGCCAATCCTGTCGCCATGAGTTTCTCAGGTCTTTTCTTGCAGTATCCGGTATGCCTATGCCGCGATATACCTCTGCCCTTCGACCTACTTTCAGTTCGAGAACTTTCTCTGCGATAGGCCCGTTGCGGTCTGATCGTCCCCCTGTCTCGCAACACCCTGAGATCAACGAGTCGCCCGTGGAGGAAAAGTACCCTGAGGTGGAGAGAAATGTACCGGCATCATCTCATGTTCCCTGGTATCTTCAGGAAGAACCACCAGTCACCGAAACTCGCCCAGTAACGGAAGGTCATATCCCCGAGATACCAGAAAACTCGCCCGAAATGCTCCCGGTTCTCCTCGAATATACATACAAGGATCTTGGTCTAGACAGTCTGAAGCTTTATGACTTGCGTGATCTCGACGTTCCCGCCGCTCTAGGAGCTAATGTGATCATGATTATCGGCACAGCACGCAGTGTGAAACACTTGAACGTTTCCGCTGATCGCCTCTGCCGGTGGTTGCGAAGCAAATATAAACTCACTCCCTACGCGGACGGTTTGTTGGGTCGCAACGAGTTGAAGATCAAGCTTCGCCGCAAGGCCAAGCGGGCGCGTGCTGCGAGCGCTGCCGGCGCATACATCGACGAGAAGGATGATGGGATCACCACAGGCTGGATTTGCGTGAATGCGGGTGTAGTGGACAAAATTGTTCCGAAGGCAGAGCTCAGCGATATAGGCTTCGAAGGATTTGGTCAAGTCGACACCGGCACCAGCGTCGTGATCCAGATCTTCACGGAGGAGAAGCGGGCCGATGTCGACCTCGAGGGTCTCTGGGAAAAATCTCTGGAGCGGGCTGAAAAGAAGAGACTTCACGATGTACAGAATTCTTCCCTTGCTGCTTCTCAATCTCCGGCCATCGGCGACTCTCCTTTCGGTCCTGGAGGCCAGAAGCGGCGCCTTCATTCTGCTCGACAAGATGTGTCGCCAAATACCGAATTCAGCGGACCGAGCCTATCCGATGCTTTAGCCGCTACATCCGCTGCGCAGAAGGCACCTGGCAAGAATCTGAGCACAGAAACTCTGCTTAAATTATTGGTCGGGCTCCCTCATGAGGGCGCTCGGAGTGAATTGGGAACGGGCCCCGAGGATAAAAGCTCCACGCTTTTTCTGCAGCTCTTATATGCCAGTTTGCCACCGAGTATGGCTAAAACGGAGATTGCTCATCTGCATTTGAATCTGTTCTCGATCGCGGTATCTCGGCAACATCCGGCGTATAGCAAGGAAGCACTGTTTAACCTGTTCTCCGACTTTCTGAACGATGGCTACGATCTTACAGACGAGCTTGCCTTTGAGATTCTTGCTGCTCTTCTGACACCGAGGGTAGAGAATGTCCAATCGCCGGCGCCGTTTCTCCCAGAGTCGGACATGGAGCTTGCTCTGCAGGTTCTCGATCGTCTGAGTCTTCGCGGCGTTCCGATTCTCAATTACAGATTGTTCAACATGCTTTACCAAGTCGTTGATATTCCTACACTGCCGCCTTCGGAACAATTACCCGACGAGTCAGTCTCGAGATCGAAGAGTCAAAACCTGACTCGGCTATCCAAGATTGTGGCGGCGGCGGAGGTTCCCTTTGACGCACCCGAGGCTCGTAAGCTCATGGTGACCCTTTTTCGATGTGAGGATTACGATGGATTCTGGCGCTTGTGGCGACAGTTTCCCCTGAAAGGTGCTCAACGGACGCGAGAGGACTACACCCAGCTATTCCAACTACACGCAGATCTGGGCGAGGAGCGACGGGCACGGGACTGTCTCTCGACGTGGGTACCCATGATGGCCCGGGAACAAAGCCCGATTGTGCTTCAGGGCCCGCTTGTGAACTCGCTGATGCACTGTCTCCTGGTGGCAGATCCGGACATTTACAATCGCGCCGAGGGCGCCTCCCCGAGCTATTTCTCGGAGATTTGGACTCGATGCCAGAACGCGTTGGCGCAAGAGGCGGCACATGATGACGTCTGATAAATGGAAAGAAACACTGTATAATAAATATTGGATATAGCGTGTACCAAAGGAAGAATTTCATTTTGTATGCTATCAAGTGTATATCTAAGATTCTTCTATATCTCAGTAAATGTCATCTTTAGCACCGCTCCTCCACTGTGACCTAGTGGGGATTAGCCTGGCACCCGACCCGAGTAATTCCCAGTGTAGCGGGTTCGACTGGCTGAAAAAGCTGATGCTGGAACCAACGAGAGTTGGACTCCGACGGTCCTCTTCTTCTCTTCTTGTCTTCTTTTTGACCCTCTCTAACTTGAATTATTCAAGGTCTATGATGCGCTATACTTCCCCATTCGCACCTTTGAAGCCGTATACGTCAAGCTTGGAAGGTTGATCCGGCCAGGGGTGCTCTTTTATACTTGGGCAAGTGCTCGGCGTTGGATTTTGGGCCTCGGCTGACGATCCCTGGCTCCGGCGACTCCACTCCTCCACGCTCTCCTTCCGTCTCCCCAACGCCACAGCCATTAGCTATCCTTTATTCTGTTGAGGATGACAGGTACTCTTCACAATGGAGTACTTTCCTAGTCTTCAACAGGAGTTCGATGAGTTCAAGCCATCTCTCTTCGGTAAGTCCTGCCCTCGCGGGGAGTGTCACCCCGGATACTTACCCACATGCAGAGTCGGCTAACAGAGGCATCGCCGGACCCTAGAACTCCTTGCTGAACAGCAACTATCCGATCTCCTACCCCCATCTCTCCGCTATCTCCTCGCTGTCGCGACACATCGACACCCGCGTTACCTTCTCCGGATCCTGAACTCCTACGACGAGGTGTACGCGCTCCTCTCCCTGGTTGTCGAGCGGTACTACCTGCGTACGTTCGGTGGATCATTCACAGAGAACTTTTATTCTCTCAAGCGTGAGCGCGTGCTTCGTACCAAGAATGGCGAGATTCCGCGCGCCCAGGTCGGCGCCGGAGCCCCCGTGCGCGAAGCCCTCAAGTTGCACTCCGCCGACGTATGGAAGAACTTGCTCGTCATGGTCGGCATCCCATACTTGAAACGCAAGCTGGATGAGGGATACGATATTCATGCTGCGCCGCAGGCGGCCCTAGCCTTAGGCGGCGGGCCGCGATATAACCCCAGTGAAGACCTCCCACACAACCCAACAGTACGTCAGCGCATCTTCCACTACTATAAGTGGTTCTTGCGAAATATATACCCGTCTATCAATGCGGCGTACTACTTCTCTATCTTGGCGTTCAATCTCGCCTACCTCTTCGATAATACCAAATACTCTTCGCCATTCCTCTGGCTCATTGGCACGCGCATCCGCCGCCTTGGAGCCGCAGACCATCGTGCTATTGCCGCGGTGTTAGACCCGAAGCCCGCACCTGGTGGTGCCCGGTCTCAGCGCCCTGGCTCGGGCCTGCTGGGTCTTCTGAGCCCCCAAAACCTCCACAGCCAGCTACTGACTTATTTGCGGTACTTCCTCCCAGCTTCGATCTTCGCGCTGAAGTTCCTGGAATGGTGGCATGCAAGTGACTTCTCGAGGCAATTAGCTCGCAAAGCAACGGAAGTCCTTGACTTGCCTGCTCCGGTTGTCTCGGGTCTTACCAATCCCGCAGAGCGAAAGAGATCCGGCCAAGAAGAGAAGGAAAAGAAACAATCAGAGCAGGAAAAGAAGACTGGAGATCTCAAGTCCGCTCTCAAACCGCCTCGTCGGCACCAACCACCCATCTCCGCAACATCTTATCTACCTATCTTCACCGTCCCGTTACCACCCGCCGATACCTCTAGCGCAAATACTTGCCCTATCTGCCTGAACACACTCACCAACCCGACAGCCTGTCAGACAGGATACGTCTTCTGCTACGTGTGTATTTTTCACTGGCTCAGTGGCGAACACCAGCGCCAGCTCGATTTTATGGACGGTGAGGGTGCGGGTGCACCTTGGGAAGAGGAGATTACTGGTGATGATGATGACGCCGTGAAGAAGTCCTCGGATGACAATGAAGGGAAAAGTTCTCGCAGACGGGCTGGGAAGTGGGAGAGCGGGAAGGGGAGATGCCCTATCACGGGAAGGAGAGTCCTTGGAGGAACCGAGGGCTTGCGACGAGTCTTGATTTGATCATGCATATACACACCGTACCTATATATGCAGACATCCAACTCTAGAGTCTGGATCATACGTTACGTCGACGAAGACTTGACTCTATCCAACGAGTTTTTAGGGTGGATTTTGCCCTAATTCCCTTGTGTAGTAGTATGCCTAAGGCTGACTATCGTTACAAGGTGGATGTTGCCCTGATCACCGACTATAGTCCGAACCCAGTCCGGTTTCCACAAACAAAGGGAACTTCTATGATAGAAGCCCCTATGTGCATCAAAAAGGACCCGGGCTTTGACATATTGATTCTCGCGGAGTAGTGGAACAAAACAACCTAATAAAACCAGAAAAAAAGACGTGGGAACGGGCATATGCTGGTAGGATAACTCGTGCAGCGAGCCTCATGCAGCAACCCCGCCACTGGACTCCGTACGCTGTCGAGGTTGTATATTGTTGTTGTTGTTGTTGAGAGAGGTCACACGACCCTCCTCGTTCGCAGCTATCCATATAGCTGCCCAGATAGTTTTTCCCTTCATGATTTTCTCTCCTGGATTCTCTCCCTAGTAGCCTTAGTCATCGCCTCCGACAATTGTACATTGACAAATGAGCCTCCTTCAAACCAAAAGTAGTCGCGCAGAGCTGTACTTCTTCCAACTCCCGAGAATGAGTTTCCTTATGAGGTCAATGGCGGTGAGGGCATGTTCAAGCTTCCTGGTGATGCAGGAACTGCATCAACAAGGGAGGCTGCAGGGTTGCCAGCGAACATTCGTTGAGAATGTAGAAGCGCGCTCTACAGGCTTGCCTTGTGGGATTCATTTAAATTAACTTCCAGGAGTTGTGATTCGGTCTGTTCCCCCAAACCCATCAAAAATGCGATAGGCCAGCTGTATCGAAGTAAAAATCGTAATCATTCTAAAACTGGGTGCGACCACCTACACTTGGTGACAAGAGAGACAAACTAAACGTCCTACCCCAAATGCCTGACCTGTCAAGTGTCACATCCGCATTCGGTATGGGGGCGGGAACTCAAAAAGGTACTTTGGTACTTTCCTGTGAGCTCGCGAAGGAAATACCTTCGCTACGCTTCGGCGGCGAGACATGCTAGTCTCTGCATGGTCATAGTATATGTACAACGTTTTCCATACGAGAGGGGTTGTGAGCGAGTTCCTGGCCCTTTTTCTTCAACTTCCACTCCACTGGATCGGCTACCCTTACACCTAGCAAATCATGGCTATTAGTGAGTTGACAAGCAGTTTGTAAAGAGAGTCTTATTGTGTTGGAAACTGATATAAAGTACCAGACGAGAATGCGCACTCACACGAGTACCCTCCGCTGGGTGACCTGCGGAGAATGATGGATGAACTGCCACTCCCTGCGCTTACCCCCGGGTTATTTGATCCAGAGTCGATGACCGGCGATGCAGTGACTAAACAGGCGAATATTGTATTGAGCCGCTTTAACGCTGCGCTGGCTGATAATGATGCTTTGGCTCTCGAGAACTGCTTCTATGCTGATCAAGCATTCTGGAAAGACCAGCTCGCACTGACATACCATTTACGCACTTTTAAGTCCCCGGGCATGATTGCTGCAAGTCTCTTGGAGACAGAGAAGCTTAGAAGTATCTCGAAGGGAATTGCCGTAGATGGCGCAGCTCTGCTCCTCCCAGTTACTCCAGACCTTGTAAGTGATGTTGCAAAGCTGCGCAGCAGAGCACATACTTACAATGCAATCCGCATAGCACTTCATTGACTGCCCGATCGTATTCCGGACCGAGTTCCCTGGCGCCACCTGCCGAGGCAAGATCCTCCTTTTGCCTGTCAAGACCGAATTCGATGGCCATGAGACAATCGAGTGGAAGATCTGGATTCTGAGCACCAGATTGGAGAATCTGGATCTCCAGGCCGAGGATGAGAATTTGCTCCAGGGCGCTAAAAGACAATTTGATGGTCTGGACTTTGAGACTGACGTCTTCATCATCGGAGGTGGCAACGCGTAAGTTTAAATGCCAGACCGCTCAAGAAGTGGCTTGTTAACTTGCTGGATTGTAGTGCTGCTGCTCTCTCTGCTCGACTGAAGGCCCTGGGTGTCGGAAGTGTCATGGCCGAGCGAAACCCTAAGCCGGGTGACAACTGGGCGCTCAGATATGATTGCATGCGATTCCATATCCCGACATCTTTCTGTGATCTGCCATTTATGCGTACGTGATTCGCAGATCATCAGCTCGGAATAAGACGTACTGACTCCAATCCGACCAGGTTATGACAAGGAACTCCAAACACCTTATCTCCTTTCCCGCAGCGACCTTGCGTCGCAGGTTGTACGATACATAGAGACCTTCAACCTCAAAATTTTGAACTCGGCAAAGATTCAGTCGACACACTATGATTCGTCTACTGAGCGGTGGCAGATCAAATTCCAGACGCCTGCTGGTCAGCATACGGCTGTCTCCAAGCATCTCGTCTTGGCGACTGGTATCGGGTCGCAGAAGCCTAACATGCCACAGATCGCAGACAGGGATCTATACCGGGGGATCAGTGTCCACTCGACACAATATCGGAATGCGAAGCAACTGGCGGAGAAGGGAGCGAAGGTAGGCAATTTCACTGTCGAATTGGAGGTGTCCCAGAATGCTCACCATGACTTAGTCTGTTCTCGTAATTGGATCCGCCAACACAGCCTTCGACGTGCTTGAGGACTGCCACGCTGCCGGGCTTCGGTCAACAATGAATATCCGCTCTCCTACCTACATCTTACCCGTCGAATACGTCTGCCACAAGCTGAGTCTTGGAGCATACGACTTCGGCGTCGAGGCAGCGGACAATCTCTTCATGACACTGCCGGCAAGTGTAGATGGCCAGTTAGCCCGTGGGCTGTTCGCGATGCTTGCATCCAAGGAGCCAAAGCGATACGAGGCTCTGGAAGCAGCCGGATTCCCTGTTCTCGACTGCCGTCACCCTACGTCGGCCTTGATGCATAACCTGCTCGAGAAGGCGGGCGGTCACTATGTTGACGTGGGCGGTACAAAGCTGATTGAGGAGGGGAAAGCGGGTATCAAGGCAGGTGTCGAGCCTGTTGCGTACACTGCGACTGGTCTTCGATTCTCGGATGGGAGTACAGTCGACGCAGATGCCATCGTGTGGTGCACGGGATTTTCTGATGGGAACCTGCGCACAACTGTGGCTGAAATTCTCGGCGGCAACTCCTCGGATTTGACAGAAGCTACAAATGGCGCGCAGACTAACGGTGAAAGCAAGCACTTGATCGGTCCCCGCGAGCTCGCCGAACGTGTCGACGCGACTTGGGGCATTGATGCCGAAGGTGAGGTTCGCGGTATGTGGAAACGTCACTTGCGTCTTGACAATTTCTGGGTGATGGGTGGTTATACTCAACAGCATCGGTGGCACTCGCGCACCCTGGCGCTTCAGATCAGGGCCGCATTGGAGGGAGTGTTGCCTCCGGCCTATCGGGACACTCCATCGCCGCGGGTTAAATGATTTGTTTATTAATTCAAGCAGTGTATCATGATTCTGGTGTATTTACATAAAGCTTATACTGAGACTTTCGAACTGTTTACCCAATTACCCCAATGATCACCAAATCGAAGCAGAGCTTGGTGCCTTGAACGCCTGCGCATATAAACAATATATCTACGCCTCTCCTAAAATCTTGTCCTTAGGTTATCCTCAAAGATGCAGGGGATTGGCCCCTTTGGCTTAGCCAAATCAGAAGCCATGCCATGGCTCGTCAGATATAGGCGACGCACGCCAACCCAGACGTTGAAGACGAGCCGGATCACCCACCTGCTCCTCCTAAACCAGATGTACGAGACCTCGACCGCAATGCAACAAGATACTCCACTTTGCTGCGTAGACTAACGTCGACTATGCTTATTCGAGCATTTTCGATGATGATCTCCATTCAAAGCTCTGGCAAATCTTTCGGAAGCCCCCGAAATTAAACCGGGCATTGCGACCATCGCAATCTTCGATGAGGGGAATGTGGAGCCTTGTGGTACTTGTACTCCCGATGAGGAAGTTGATCTCGTGCCCCTTGTACTTGCCACAAAGACATAAATACAAGAGGAAGTCTACTTGTCCAAGCGTTTTTTTTAGGCCTCCTAAATTACTAACTTACTCGCAAAAGCTCATATTTCCACCTTTGCTTGAAATATGGGGTTCGCCGGAAAGATCGCGACACTGCTCGGCACGGCCGCTGTCGCTGCGGCCTCATACAACAATCGGCCTGACTACGCTCGTCGGTTCACTTTTGCTGCTCCCTATGATCAGTCATTCCTGGAAGGCTACTCCATCTTGAAGAATATTGGAGGTCTTGGTCCGTATAGCAACCGCATGTCATATGGCATTGGACGAGATCCCCCCGAGTCCTGCGCCGTAGACCAGGTCATCATGATCAGACGCCACGGCGAGCGGTATCCGCAGGGAAGTGATAGTGTGGACATTGAAGCTGCCCTGAAAAAGCTTTATAGTTCTGATGTGGAGAATTGGAAGGGTGATCTTACCTTCCTGAACTGGTGGCAGTACTATGTGGACAGTGAGGGTCTCTATGGGCTGGAGACCGACAGTGGCCCCTACAACGGCCTTTTGACAACGTATAAACACGGCGCGGAATATCGTGTACGCTACGGTCATCTGTGGGATCAGAACCCCAATAAAACTGTGCCAATGTGGACGAGTGACTTTGAACGCGTTGTGCAGACTGCCCGCAAATTTGGCGAAGGTTTCTTTGGATGGAACTACACCGACTCCGTCGCTTTGAACGTCATCCCCGAGAGCGAAGAGATGGGCGCCAACAGTCTCACACCCCAGTGCCCCGGGGATCACGATACCCAGAAATGCGACAATCTCAGCCAGGACCTTCCCGCATTCCGCGTCGCCGCTGAGCGATTCAACAGGCAAAACCCGGGCCTCAACATGAATTCAACCGATGTCTTCCAGCTAATGTGTACGCCCGGTGAACTGTTCGTCTCATATCCAGCACTAACAGTCTGTAGTTATGTCTGTCTTTGAGCTTAACGTCCGTGGCTATTCCGACTGGACTAACGCTTTCACACTCGACGAGTGGAAATGGTTCGGCTATACGCAGGATTTGCAGTTCTACTACTGCGCTGGGTAAGAAACCCATGGATTCATCAGTTTGTGGTGCGTTGTCTAATATACTTGTAGCCCTGGAGATCCATATTATAAGGCTGTCGGATCAGTCTACGCCAATGCCTCCCTGACCTTGCTGAACCAGGGACCGGAAAAAGCTGGCCCTATTTACTTCAACTTGTGAGTAGTACCTACGACCAAAATCAGTCAAATCGTGGTCATGAATAGTATTGATTCCGATCACAGTGCCCACGACACAAACATTACCCCTATCCTGGCCGCTTTGGGTATCGCCTCACCAAGCGAGGATTTGCCACTTGACAAGATTCCCTTTCCATCTTCATACGAGATCGGAAACATCATGCCCATGGGTGGTCACTTGACTCTCGAGAGAATGAGCTGTAATGCGACGGCCGCCACGGAGAAGGGCACCTATGTGCGCGTCGTGCTCAACGAAGCTGTTGTTCCGTTCACGTCATGCCAGGATGGGCCTGGCTTCTCATGCTCGCTGGCCAACTATACTGACATGGTCAGCAAGATGCTTCCTGACTTTGCGTCGGAGTGCAAGATCAACAGCACTGTGCCGCAGTACCTTTCCTTCTGGTGGGATTACAACACCACGTCAACGTACAACCACCAGACTGCGAGATATATTCCGTTTCAAGGTGATAGTTTTGTGTAGGCAGGCATTGGATGGTATATCTTAGGCAACTCTAACAGCCAATGATACCTTTTGCCAGCCGCAATGGGCGGCTCTAGTAAATGCCAATGGGTACTCCAGGGCTTTTGTGATACCATGCGAGCTCTGTGTATGTCGAGTAGGTACCTAGGTAGAGGTGATATGCGTTCCCACGGGCCATAATGAGCCCTGAAATAACTCTATTCACCCTAGTCTTGGAATTCTCGAGGGATACCTAACCGTAAGCTTAGGCATCAAGTCCTCCTAAATGAGCACTCCAAAATGAGCCTAGTAAAAACTATGCAAGGCTTAGTTGAGTGTGCCAATATTGGAATCCCCGACTACTCAAATTGAATCATTAAGAGACCGCGATCTAGAAAGTCGGAGTATAGAAAGTTGATTCCTCAGGCAGAAACAAGGTAATCCCAGCGACGTCACGGATGTGGGGAAAGCTCTCACCACAACGCTCCTCATCAGCTCCAATACGCTTCAGGGTCTCTCATCGCCCTCCATGGAGAGCTTTGACGATGTCACCCTGATGGGCACGGTCTCCGACCCATCCCGTTTTGATGAACCTCCTCCTTCCAGCAATGATGCGATGACAAGGAAACCCTCCGCTGGGCAGTCTACCGAATTGAGCACCCAAGCTTCGAACCCTTCAAACCCAGGCCGTGCCTCCCAGGGCAGTACTGAGATAGCCCATGACACCGCACTGGCTTCGGTGTTTTCACCAGAAGAGGACGATGAAGAGCCTCACGTCGCGACGTCCTTTGAGCGAGAGTCGTCGCCCGTTTCCGCGCGGAAACACCGCTCAGGGCTGGACACAGAAGATGAGGGTGTTAATCGGATGCACAAATTTACTCTGTACGAGACCGCAACTCGATTCTACATGGTCGGCATCAATCTCGCAGAGACACGCTTCCGGATCCTCAAAATCGATCGCACCTCGGACTCGGGCGAGCTGAGCATAACGGAGGATGACATGATCTATACAAAAAGAGAGATGGTCCATCTCCTCGACGCCATCGATGATGGTAATAAGAGTTCTGGTGGATTGAAATTGAAATGTAGTGCGTGGGCCTTGCTGGGCTTCATCCGATTTACCGGCGCGTACTACATGCTCTTGGCCACAAAGAGAAGCCAGGTGGCTATGCTCGGTGGCCACAACATTTATCAAATCGATGGAACAGAGCTTATTCCGCTGACGACGGTGGATTCCACGCGAGTGAAGTCGGAGAAGCAATCCGAGGAGGAGAGGTACAAGGCGATCTTGAACAACCTCGACTTGACTCGGTCCTTCTACTTCAGCTATTCCTACGATATCACTCGGACGCTACAACATAACATTTGTAGGGAACGAAAGGCACACCAGGATGGAGGGCATCGACATCAGCCCGCGGATTACAATACGATGTTTGTTTGGAACAATCATTTGCTCGCTCCAGCCCTCGGTACTCTTAAGAATCCCTTTGAATGGTGTCTTCCCATTATTCATGGATACGTTGACCAATCAAAGATCAGTGTTTTTGGACGCGTGGTCTATATCTGCATCATTGCTAGACGGTCTAGATTCTTTGCAGGAGCTCGCTTTCTCAAACGGGGTGCGAATGATTTAGGGTATGTGGCAAACGATGTGGAGTCGGAGCAAATAGTTTGTGAGCAGACAACGACATCCTTCCACTCTGCTGGGCCGAAAATGTATGCGAACCCTAACTACACTTCATATGTGCAACACCGTGGCAGCATTCCTTTGTACTGGACCCAGGAAAGCACTGGGGTGTCACCCAAGCCAGGTATCGAGCTCAATCTGGTCGACCCGTTCTACTCGGCCGCGGCGCTGCATTTTGAAAATCTCTTCGAGAGATATGGCACGCCAATCTACATTTTGAACCTCGTCAAGTCACGCGAGCGGACGCCGCGGGAGTCGAAGCTCTTGAAAGAGTTCACCAACGCAATCGACTACTTGAACCAGTTTCTTCCTTCGGATAAGAAGCTCATATACAAGGCTTGGGACATGAGTCGAGCTTCGAAAGGCCGGGATCAGGATGATGTCATTGTAACATTGGAGAGGATTGCGGGCGATATCATACCGAATACTGGTTTCTTCAAGAATGGCCAAGATATTGAGTCTGGATTACAGCTTCAGAACGGCGTCGCCCGAACCAACTGTATTGACTGCCTTGACCGGACAAATGCGGCGCAATTTGTCATCGGCAAGCGAGCACTCGGCCACCAGCTTCATGCCCTTGGTGTCATCGAAGGGATGACTGTTGAATACGACACCGATGCGGTCAACCTGTTCAATGACATGTGGCAAGACCATGGGGACACCATTGCTATCCAGTACGGGGGCTCCCATCTTGTCAATACTATGGCCACATACCGCAAGATCAATCAATGGAGCAGTCACTCTCGTGATATGGTCGAGAGTTTCAAGCGATACTACAATAACTCCTTCCTTGATGCCCAACGCCAGGAGGCATACAATCTCTTCCTTGGCAACTATATCTTCACACAAGGTGCTCCCATGCTTTGGGATCTTTCTACCGACTATTACCTGCATCATACCGATCCCAGGTCCCACCTACAGAAGAAAAAGCCACATTACATCCATTGGTACACGCCTGGGAATTTGAAAGAGCGAGAAGTGGCACCGCTTCCAATCATCCCAAAGGAGCCACTCTCGCATTTCGATGACTACTGGCTGGAGTACTACCGTCCGCTTGCCCTCTCCACGCTCTCCAAAATTTTCTCTTACAAGATGAAGTCCGCCATCCCCTACCTTCCATTTCGCCCGGGGCAAGTGCCTCCGGACCTCAGCCCCTTCGTTCGTCGCATCTCTCCAGATCAAATGCAGCGTCACCAGCCACCCCAGCGGAGTGTGAAGATTCAGGAACCTCCTGATAACCGTGTGCGCTACGCCCCATCCACCCCAACTATTCCGGAAAATCCCAGCAATTGGTCCCATCAGCCACCATCATCTTCCAAGCAAGCTCCTTCGTCCGGTATCATCAAAGAGCCAGCCTTTGGATTGTACCATGGGTCTCACATTCCTCCGATCAATGCAGCATCCTCGTCGTCTACCCCGAGCAAAGCACAAATTGCTCAGTGGACCCTCGGACAACTAGTCACTGACTCACTGAACCCATCTGTCACCGCCAATGAGGCAGAGGAGTATGAGATGTACATCAATCACCCCCTCAAAGTTCCACTCGTCGTCACATCCGAAGATGAAATTACCGCAGCCGCACTTCGCGAGCACGGCCTGAGCGAGGACATGGTCATATATGCCAACAACTGCAATGTGGAAGAAGCGGTTCTCGAAGCTAGAACAGAAGGAAACATTGCCGATTACGTCGAGTTCCTGAAAGTCTCAGAGGAGGGACTCACTGTCGTTAGCGAGGACTACGAGAAGAAGAGATATAAACGCTACCGCCAGTGGCTACGGGGAAAGAGTCTTTTCAAGCAACGGTTTGATGTGTAACGACCCTGATATCGACTTTTTAGATCCAGCCTATACAGTTTAAGATTGATACCCAAATGCATTATGATCTTTTAAAATAGACCATGTCTGATCATTCTATTTCCAGCTATAAATTAGTAACCTCAGCAACACCAAGCTATACGAACGCAGACCAATGGCGATAGAAAGCACATTCTTGCCTTCAGGGTTTAACATCAGCAAACAAGAGATCCTTCAATTCCGCATCAGCCGCAACAAGCTCGTTCAACTCCTTATCCATATCCTCCTTCGCAGCCAACTGATCTGCGTCTGGTACACCTTCAATCACAGCCGGATGCTGGAGAACATGTTTCAACAAACCCACAGCAAGCTGTAGCTCACGCTTCATGGCCGTCTTCTTGTCTATTTTCTCCTTACTTTCACCCACCACATGCAGCCAGCACGCTGTCAGCCCTGCCAGGATCTCACCACGCCATCTCCAAATCCGAGGATGTGCGGTCAAGATCACCGCTTTGGTAGCCGACACCGCGGAAAGCAGGAGCGGAGGATGAGCAGTGCCAAAGGGGTTCGAGAGCGTGGTGTACAGAACCGGGACAATTTCTTGGAGGTACTTGGTAGTGTGAATACCGAGTTCCTTCACAAAGATACAAATATAATCCAAAAGGAAGGTAGAGAGTCGTGGATATGGGAAAGAAGCGGAGGTCTCAGGCGTAGAAGAGCTGATGTGATGGAAAGAGGAGACCAGGTTTGGTCGGAGGATCATAGTGAGGCTGGCGAGGTATTCTAGTTTGTCTTCCTGAGTCTGGGATGATTGTTTCTTAGGTGTTTTGTGGGCTGTTTTGAATAGGGCGAGGAGTGCTGGATAAGCTGCCCCTAGGATCTTCAGAGATTTATCCTCGGGCGTGATGCTTGGTAGGGAGAGGAGACATGGCGTGATTGCGTCTCGGAAGACGGAAACAAGGTTTGTGCGCAGAAGTATATCGGAGCCACTTTGTTGAATGGGCTTTAGAATTTGGATGAGTAGATTCAAGCCTGTCGTTTTGAAGTGGGTGCTGCTGTCGTCTATCATGGCTAGGATGGCGGGCACAAGGAGAGGGAAGTGTGCTTCGAGCTCGGCCTTGTCGGTGGACTGTGTGGTTGTTAGCATCTTCCATCGGAGGTGGTAGCTTTTAGCTTTCATGGTATAAGTTCATACGTTGTATTTTGAAATGATCCAGGACAGCACAGTTGCCGCATAGATATCAGTATTTTTCCAGGGTCTGGTGCTATCATCCAGACTGCTGCCATCAAACCGAGTCGGTGGCACAGGATGGAAATTCTTGCGCCCTTCGCTCGTGATAGCCGGATTCTTCGTCTTGGCAAATAAAGGCCTGGTTTTTTCTTTGAGAACACGTTCGAGAATAAGCCGTAATTCGCCCTTGTCCTGGCAATGCACATTGAGATACATGTCGGCCTCGAGTAGAGAATCTTCCGTGACCCATGGATCTTGCTTTGAGGTGAAGCTAGCCACTGCTAGAATAACATCTGACGAGGTAGCCACTGAACGGTCTCGAAGACTTGGTAAGGCTTTAGCAAGCTGCAAAATGAGCGATACGGCCAGTTGGGATCTGAGGCAGGATTCCTCTTGGGCCTTTTTGATTTCTGCCTGAAAAATCAGCCGAGTTTGCATGTCCGATGTTCAATTGATACCCACCGTTGGTGATCTCTGCATTGTCATCATAGTTTACTGCGAATGCAGGTGACGGTAGTGCAAGACTACTCGCCCATCTGAACAATTTGGAAACAGCCTCGGCTTCGTTTCCTTCTAGCTGCCTGGGACCTTCATCGTTCGGAAGAAGGGGATCCCAAAATGTGATGAAGGCGATTGCCGTAGCGAGACTCTCGCAAATCTAACTTGTTAATGCCCTGCAAACCAGTAGACATAAATAGACTCACATTCAGATGAGTGCTGCTATCGTAGCCCGAGACATTCTTCCACAGCTGGTGGAGATCATTCTTTGCAGTAGCAGCAAACCCTGCGGGCAGGTAAACTGGCAGATTCCAAGGATCGCTTCGAAGGGCCTGGCGGACCTCTTTCCGTAGCTGATCCATGATGTGTGCTATCTACAGTACGAGAAGAAGAAAAGTGTGGTTGACGCGGAAATTAAAAGGTGTTTTTCTTTTTTGAGTTGCTGATTCAGTTTCCCACGTCACTTGATCTTCACAACCCCAGCTCTGCGCGACGCTCAAAAAGCTGCTTCAACACCGTCTCTTCATCGGTTTCAGGATGGAGTAGCTGCCACTCAAGGACCATCGCGGTTGCTTTGCTCATCCAGGGCCCTTTCTTTGCGTCCAGACTCTTCATGATGTCGCCCCCGTTTACTATGGGCCTCAGCTCACATACATTTTCTAGGTCCTTTTCTACAATATACGCAAGGAATCGGTCGTACTCTTGGATCACTATGAATAGTTAGTATCGATAAAGTTGGTTGAACAGGGTAGTCTTACCTTCAGTGAAGTCGCGCCCTTGCATGACTTCTTGAAGCATAGCCAAGACTACACATAGCTTCCAATCCTTGTTCCAGCTCCGAATCTGCAGGCCGACCTGCTGTCGGACTTCTGCGGGCGTGCCGATGAGCGTTGTTGGCTTCTCTGCGAACAGGTCGGACTTGCACTCGATGATGTCTTCGTAGTGTGCGGCTCCGTCGCGGAGAAGGTTGAGGGTTTTGTTATCGGAGCGGAGGCTTTCTCTGGCAACCTCAACTGCCCGTTCAGGGAAAGACTTATTTTTGCCGTCTCTACCTGCTCGCTTCGGCACAGAGCACCAGGGAGCGAATGCCGCGATAATCCAAGCATAATACGTGCTGGTCGCATCGGGCACGAGAATCTGGCGGAGGCGCTCTGTCAGGGCTTTGAGCTCTGGCCCGTCCTCAGGATTCGGGTGCAAGAATCGTGCCAGCGCGTTGTAGGCAAGGGACCAGGTCGAGGTGTCGGCAGTCACCTCGTCTTGGTGATTGGCGAATATGGTATGGTAGAGATCGAGTCGATCGATAAAGTGCAAGGCGCCGCGGGGGTCGGGACCTGTGTCAAAGCGTATTAGGAATGAAATGCTCAAAGAGTCTCAGCGTATTACACTAACCACGCAGCATCTTGTCCAACTCAGCCCATACGCGCTCTTTGCTGATCTTGAGCTTCAATGCGACGCCGATATCCTCATTTTGCATTGCTGCTTCCGTTTCTGACTCGATTTGGTATCCGAGCCTGCTGGCGAACCGAATCAAGCGCAGTACGCGAAGGGGATCATCCTTGAAGGTTTGGTATGGTTCCATTGGGGTACGGATAATCTTCTTCTTCATATCGTACAGACCGCGCTGTGTGAGATCCTCCAGTCGGGACTCGTTTAGGTTGTAGAAGAGCGCATTAATTGTAGCATCCCGTCGCAACGCATCCTCGACTGCTGTTCCGAATTCCATCTGTGGGTTTCGACTGTCTTCTGAATATGTTTCTTTGCGCAAGTTGACCAGATCGATATCCAAGCCGAAAATCTTCGTCGTCACCGTTTCTAGGTGCTTGGACTTTTCCGGGTTCGCCTCGATCTTGTGCAGGCTTACAACCGCGTCCTTTTCTCCATTTGGTAGAGCTTGTCTGTACTGTTCGAGGTTTCTTGGTATATCGAGGTACTGCTTCAAGTGCTTGCCAAACTGGTACCCGGTCATGTTGCTGATCCCCACGTCGATGTCGTGACTGTCAACACCGAGGAGCTTGTCGCGAACCCAGCCCCCGGTGAATCGTAAAACGGTCTCGGGGCGATTAGATTCATTGCTTTCTGGAACCTTTTCGTGTATATATTTTGCGACGTCAAGGAGGAGTGTTCGGAGGGTGCTCTCAATCGGAGTGAGTTGGATGGTGGGGTGAGCGTTATCCATTGCTTGCTTGGACCTACCCCGTACAGGGGAGGTAGAAATGCGTCGCCTCTTTGTCGCTCGTTCTGGGAAGTCTGAATCGAATGCAGAGCCGCGCATGGAAGGGCGCCAGGTAGCTGGGAAGGTATTGAAAGGAGGGTTGGAGAGGCGTCTTTGAAGGGTCGGTCTCGCTTGAAGGCGGGCAAGTGCGAAGGTGGAGTAAGAGCGACAGGCCTCAAGAAAAGTCTCGAGAGTGCGCAATTTGGGCATTGAGAGCCGCCATGAAGTGAGTCATAAAGAAGTTAAAGTCAAGTAAGACGAAGGGAAAAGTGAGTAACCGCCGATAAGCCTCACGTGGTTGCATCATCGCGTCCTCAAATGCTCCCAAGCTACGGAGTACATATAACTTACAATCTACAATTTGCAATATACAATATACGTTGGCAGCTTCGCCCAATTTTGTATAAACCGCCCACTTGAGTGTATCTTGGCACGTCGTGCTCTCTGATTATCGGCCCGAATCGAACAACTTGGCTTTCTTTACCCAACAACCTCCGAACCGCGCCCAACTCGGTCAACTCAGCCTACGAGTCCCTTTTGCCCTGCACCTCCCAGTCGATGGGGTCTATCAGTGCCTTTCATTAGCTTTAGGTTCGCAGAAAGCAGTCGGTTTCCATGACATCACCCGGAGATGGCACGCCGGTGAAACCTCCGCCGTCCTTCTCTCCCAGCGCAGCGCGAGCCGCATCCAAGTCCCGATACCCAGATGAACAAGAGATCACACACTCCATCGACGCCGAGTTGGCGGAGAGTCGGTCAGGGTCGTCTCCAACACTCCCTCTGTCGGCCACGACGGCAGAGCTGCCAATCCGGTCATCGTCACCGCACGCCCGCTCTGTTAGATCGTCCACTTCGCAATTAGCTCGGTCGTCGCTTGGATCAGCCTTTGATGGACGGTTCGATGGCTCTGAAGATATCAGATCACTAATAATCCGTGCCTTTTCGCCTACGGTCGCCGTTCACGCTTCCGATGACACTGATGAATTGGTCAGGAACAGGGGGTTCAAGGGTGGCTTTTGCGAGTTGCTTCGGCCGTTTGGGGAGACTGTGCCTGGCAAGGTTGTCATTCGAGATAGTGTTGGATCAAGTCGTACGTGGGAGGACTATGGAGTGCGCTTTGTTGATCTTAAATGGTTTGGCCGGAGTCCCGCTGGTCGAGAGTCCGGACGGGAGTCGCCCCTGGCGCAGATTGAGGAGGTAATAGAGAAACAGTTGAACTTTGCAGAAGGACCGGCTGGAATCTCTGCGACGTCAAAAGAGATGTCGGAATTCCCTGCCACGACACCCCTATGCAAGCTATTCCTGCGACAGCTTCTGTCCTCTACTCCTCCTGCACCCCATGAGACCTTCAGCCATCCCGTGGCCAGTGTGATCACTATCAGCTCGCGCAACCCAGCTCCATTGGAGACGCTCAGACAGCTATATGCTGAGAGTAATACAGGCGACAAACGCTTGCCCGAGTGGGTTAACCAGGAGTACCTCCGATATTACGTCTTGATACACGATGAAGAGCGCGACGATATTACCGAGTCTACAAAATTATACGATCAGATGAAGCGACACTTTGGCTTACATTGTCATCTCTTGAGACTTCGAAGCAGCCAGTGTGTCGTGACAGATGATGACAGTGTCCAAATACCGCAATGCGAATGGTTGTCCCCGAAAGAACGGCTGTCCGGGGCAGGTGAAGCAGGTATGTCTTAGCCACTCAAAGCCACTGCAGACAAGCTCTAACTTTCCAACCAGAGACACTTGTGGACCTTGGCACAGACGGTACTCCCTACCTCTTCGATTCTGATGTCACTGCGATCAAAACTTTCATTCGCGAACTTATTGTACAGTCCGTGATTCCTTTCATGGAGAACCGAGTAGCCGTCTGGAACGACCAAGTAGCATCTCGAAGGCGAGGCATCAGCGGTCGCTTCATGTCAATGTCGCGACGATGGGCCGGTTTTGGTTCTAGCTCGCGATCAGGCATTGGAGGATCATCGGGTGGTGGAAGCGGAAACTACGACTCGGACCAGAATTTCTACAGCCCAGATTCCCCAGAGGCCATCCTTCGGAAGATGGCCGACTTTGCGGTCATGCTCCGTGATTGGAAGCTGTCTGCGTCGACCTATGAAATGATCCGATCCGACTATGGCAATGACAAGGCCTGGAAGTATCACGCTGCGGCCCATGAAATGTGTGCCGTGAGCACACTGCTGAACCCCATGGCAATGTCAGCCAAAATCAAGCTCGAGAGTATTGACCAGATGTTTGAGACTGCCTGTTACTCCTATCTCACACGATGCTCCGATTCGACCCACACGCTACGGTGTCTTGCCCTGGCAGTCGAACTTCTCAAATCCCGGGGTGGATCTGCCACCGAGAGTGCCGCCAGATGGGCCATGCGGGTCATGGACTTTGGCCTGGTCGGCTCGGTCGGTCAAATCCTCTTTATGGAACGAGTGGCAGCTTGCTACGCATCCAAAACTCCCGCTGGTGGAGCCAAGTGGGGAGCGCGTCGCCGCAAAGCCGGCATGTGGAGTATCTTTGCTGCCGATCAATGGCTCAAGCTCGGGAAACCCAACCTGGCATCAGCCTGCATCGAGGAAGCCGAACATCTGTACGCCGAGGTGCTGCAGACTGACGGAGTTTTCCCAATGCCCGAGATGCAGACATTTATCGACAACTTGCGACATGCAGTGAAGGTCGAGTATCTCGAGGCAAGAGGATTCGATGCTCGCGATGAGCCAGCTACAGGAGACGAGCTTGACACTGAGGAGACGAGCGAGAAACTCGAGAAAATCGATAAGCGGAACCATCGTCGCTCTCTTATCGGACTTCCTGGGCAACTGGACGCAGGAAACCTCAATATGACCGCAACGGCGAGGGACTCCCAGGACTTGCCTAACGATGACTTTGAACGAGCCTAGGCCACGACATTAATATCTTACCATAGCATATAAGAATAGAGCTTCGATTCCTCTGTGCCTCTCTAGTTGACCACGTATGCCCCCAACTTGCAACATCACATACAACATCCCGGTCTTCAGCATGCTATCAGGGATGAGAATCTCCTTCCACCGGGAGCGAGACAAAGCCCTGGCCGTGCTCCGTCCACGTACAGTTGTCCACGACGACGGTGACATAATATGTTGTGGGATGAGAGTGGGCGTTCGGTTATCATTGACTTGGAGGATGTCAAATAGCTGAAGGGCACTGGGGCTCTCGAACCAACTTCAGGCAACACGCGGCATTGTCATCGCGTTCCAGTGGATAAAAATGGGCAAAGGCTCCTATCCAGTTCGACCGCATGAGGGCCCTGAGACCCTTGGGACAGTTTACTGCATTGGTTGACTCGGTTGATGTCTGCATCGTGGGGAAGATGGGAAGTTCTGCAGAAGGCTCGATGGGCTGCTGCACCTGTTTTCTGGATACGATCGATTTGGCTAGAATATGTTTTTCTTCATGAAACCGGAGAGATCCGTCACATGCTCGTCATGGGTTGAAGGAGGAGCAAAACCACGACAATGATGGAAGTGGCGCCGAGGTCTCAACGAGAAATGCATAGACTTCGTCAAATAGGGAATTGCAACCTTAGGGACATGCGATCCTCCAGTTTTCGGGGTCTTGAATGCTTCTGGGATCTTCTGATCTGCTCCGAGAAGCTTATTGGTAACTATTGGTTCAACATTGGTTACAGATATGACTGTCAAGTACTGTAATGATGATGGATTGGCTATGAATGGAAGATCTCTGGTGGTTTAAGCTCTAACCTCTGACTTGACTACATCCATGGATCAGCAATACTCGCCTAGCTGTACTTTCACAGAGTGTTCAGAGCTGCCGTTAACGATTAGACTATGTACCGAGCAATGAAAAGACCTTTCTATGGTGGTTTTCAAGGCTGTTATGTCTAAAAAGTTCCACTATTCTGGAGCTTCTCATGGCCAAGTAATGTTCAATGTTGGATACAGAGGGCATATGAGTGAGCCCTAACCCGTCTAGAGCCGTCTCAAGGCGAAGCGTTTCACATCCGAATGGTCATGTGTATGACGCCGAGATGAGGCTTACAATCGCATCGCCCCTTCGCTTTACAGGTTCGGCCCAAATATACGATCATGGTGATGTAAACACAGAGACCTAAGGATGATGTCAGGTGAACCGAAGCAGCATCGCTATGCGTGAGAAATACATATATATCCCTTTTTCACGCGACTTTGTCACGAAGGCCCCAATCTATCAAAACGAAAAAGGAATCATCCAAAGAAACTATGCCTACCACCGTCACCACAGATGTCAGCAACTATGGGGCTCATGGCTATGGCGATACAAACCAGACGATGAAAGCCTTGACTTGGCAAGGGAAGAATGATGTCAAAGTTGGTCAGTCATGAACACCTCAAAACAATTCGGTTTTCCTGCTTACACAGTTCGTTATAGTGGAGACAGCTGCCCCGACGATTATCGATAACGGCGATGTCATAGTTAAGGTGACGGGAAGCACCATTTGCGGGAGTGACTTGCACCTCTATCACGGTACGTGACCTTCTTTTCCGTTCATGAACAATGGATATGCTAATGTGGTATCCGTTACCGATTTGAAGCGGCCATCCCAGAACTCCAGAAGGGCGATATCCTCGGCCATGAGTTTTGCGGCGTCATCGCAGCCGTGGGGCCGGCAGTCAAGAGGGTTAAAGTAGGCGAACGCGTCGTGGCATCCTTCCAAATTGCCTGTGGAGAATGTTTTTATTGTAAGCAAAAGTTGACCTCCGTGTGTGAGCGAACATGTTCGGACGAAGCTGCGTGTCAGCTGTATGGGCGTCGAACAGCCGGTATGTCTTCTCTCTTAAATGCTTGGATGTTATACTAAGGTGCATCTTAGGCATGTTTGGATACTCTCACTTCACGGGGGGATTTGCCGGTGGACAAGCGGAGCTTGTTCGTGTCCCTTACGGCGATGTGAACCTCCTGAAGCTCCCTGACGACGTCCCGGATGAAAAGGGTCTTTACCTTTCTGATGTGCTAGGAACATCTTGGAACGCCGTGGTGGATACTGGGGTTAGAGAGGGCGACACTGTGGCAATCTGGGGAGGTGGCCCAATTGGACAAATGGCAGCTGAATTCAGCTTCTTCCACGGTGCTAACAGGGTCATCCTTATCGACGGCGGCCATGGAAAATGGCGACTAGACTATGTCAAGAAGGTTGTACCCAAGCTCGAGACAATCGACTATACGAACCTCCCAAAGGGCGAGACTGTTGCCACGACTTTGAAGAAAATGTGCGGTGGCCGAGGACCTGATGTGGCGCTTGAATGTGCCGCTGGTGAGTATTCGAAAGGATGGGCTCATTACTTTGAAAGATTACTGGGAATGGAAACGGATACGTCCGAACTTCTCAACGAGATGATTACCTCTGTTCGTGCATACGGACGTTGCGGTGTCACGGGTGTATATGCCGCTTATGTATGTGACAACTGACCACTTTCCTCTGGTAAATTCCATTAACATGACACAGTGCAATCACTTCAATATCGGTTCTATGATGCAGACCGGGATTCATCTCTGTGGCAATGGACAAGCTCCTGTGCAGAAATACTGGGATGACCTCTTGAGGTATATTCAGGAGGGCAAGATCCATCCCGAGGATATGCTCAGCCACCGATTCAAGCTCGAGGACATGGAAACGGTCTATGACATGTTCAATAAGCGTGAGGGCTTGCAGAAGGTTTTCATCCAGACAAAGTTTTCTCCACCTCCAGCAGCAGGAACTCCTGCATTAACAGTGGTCTGAGTTTCACTGTCCACTGCTGGATAAAAGTTTTCCTATCAAGTTTGAATGTTTCACTGACTTCATATCTGGAATTTCTACCTTGACGCTCAAACAACAAAATTGTGACAACTATACATATTAAGACCAACGGTAGAGAGCTCTTATCGTAAATCTAAAACTCGGGCAAAAACTCCTAAAGAAGCTTACCCTTCCTATACTACATTGATATGCTAAGAGAAAAGAACTATGTTCCCAGGCAGTTGTTTGCCATGTGTATAATGCAAGATGCATTCGTATATACATGATTCCAGGCTGGACTTTTAGCGGAGTTTTTTTGAGAACAGGTATAAGAGTTTAATAGATTTGTGAAAAGGCTAACTTTTGATTCTGCGATTCAAGTGATACATCCCGTGATTTAAGATTTCTGAGACAAAGTCAAGTCCTGATCGATGACTTTTCCACCTTCTACTCGCACCAGATCGATAGGCATGAACACGAAGAAAACACGTAAACAGCCACCGTTGTCATTCTTGTCAGTCACATTCCGCCAAGAATGAGCCGTGCCTCGTTGAACAAATGTATCACCCTTTACCAACACCTTTTTCTCACCGGAATCAAGGATTAATTCTGTACTGCCATCCATGATGACACCATAGTCGAGGGTCCTTGTTCGGTGCATCGGGACCGTTGCACTCGGAGGTACCTCGACAATTGTACAGGAGGTGCCGTTTGGCGGATTTAAAGGCGTAGGATTCGAGAGCGCGGAGTGATAGTTTTTAATGTCGAGATCTGCTTTGTTCTCCGGCGTTACAGAACTCAGAGGTGAAAGCCCTTGCACAGGAAATGAAGATGTGTTATAGGCTAGAGCATAGTCCGAGGTTGGGGGCTCGCCGGGGGGAACGGGAAACCCATTATATGGTACGGTCTCGTTAATCGCGTTGGTAAAGACAGCTTTTCCGCTTTTGGCATCATGGGCTGTTATGATCCGACGGAGCGGCTTGGGCTGTCTGTCTTGAAGACGTCTATCGGTTCCGAGTGACATGTTGAGGTCAATATCGAAGAACTGGGCGGATAATTAGATTCGGCACTTGACACATTAAGGCTGTTTGGTCCCAACAACGACACTTATATTATCAGCTCGGTGAGGCATATGACTTCAATCTTGGATCATCATAGAGTCATAAAGTCAAAGGTTCTCGTCATAGGATGAGGTTGTCATTGTGACTTTCAATTCATGGTTGGCGGCTCATCGTTTCCTCATACGAACTATTGATTCATGCGCACGTCATGGATGAAAGTGAGCATAACGCAGCATTCGGATTGCGGAGGAGTCCACCTGTTAGCAAAGTCATGGAGATGTCTGGTTCCGAGTAGCGCCGAATTCTCACATTGACACTGGTGGTATCGGCAAAGTGTGAGTGTGCCAAATCCGCAAGAGCCGAGCTACTATGGAAGAAGCACGTACAGTTACGAGTCACGTGATGAGCACAGTAAACTACTGTATAGACAGCAGTATGGCTATTCCGTTCTTTACACAGACGAAAGATCTTAGCATTAGAGTTTGAGCAACAGTAAGAGTGTAGTCTATGTAACCCACTTTTTAAAGAGCTGTTCAATATCTTCGTGGTGAGCCTAGTAACCAAGTTGAATTGATGTTGTTATCAGTCACCTGTTCTTATCGATAAAGCTCCCATGTGGTGTTGACTTCGCGCATCCACCCCTCTCTTCTTAGCCCCAGCCATGAGCGAACTCCTCACCTACATCCTCAACAATGAGGATGCCTTCCGAAGGTACATTGACTTTGATACTCGAAGGGAATATCCTCACTTACCTTGATTCGAGTCAGGCTGACTTATTTGAAACCTAACAGAAACCGCCTCCCCTCCCTCTATTCCGATTTTGCCCTCCAGAAAAAGACAAACCCCGACGGATACGCCGTCAATGTAGCTGCTTGGGAGCAGGCCTTGAACCGCGCTGCCAAGCGCGGGTATACCTCGTCACGCGGTGTGCGCGTGCGTTCGGAGTCGACATCGCAAAGGAACGGGAACGGGGCTCCCCGTCGAAAGAAGACCGACCACCTCATTCTTCGTACCGATGAGTCCTTACTACGCGACTTGGAGCTTCCAGAGTGGGGAAGACCTGTCGCACTTGGTGCTGTTTTTGTATGCGCCTTACGCAGATCTAGGAGCTGGAATCAGTAGTGGCTAATATGGCTTGCAGGTGGAAGCGATGAGCAAACGGAGTATGATTCCCCTGTCAATATACAAGACGGACCCTTGTTGTTTGCGAAAAAGACAGTGGACACTTCTTGATCCCAGCGCCTTGAGCCCCTGGAACGTTATGAGCTGGGGCGCACGGCAGTTGAAGAGTATGGTGGTTGGCTCTGACGAGTCCGCGCCCAGAATCCAAGTTCAGGAATTGGTGCTAGTCGAGAATCTGCAGGTGGGTGGTATCTCTTCCACTATCAGGGGCCTTTCCTAATTTGTTGAGTTGATAGGAGGCGGCAGATTTGGCTATCAAGAAAGCCACTGGTGGCACTTCATCCAAGTTGGATCTGATATACTCGAGAGAGAGCTTTGTAGAGACATTCGCCACCATACTTGACGATACTACGGAACTGTCAGATTCGGATTTTGATGTTCTTTTGGTCTATCTATCCCGCGACTGCGGCGCCATTGCGTATGATGGCAAGGTAATGTGGAATCTACATACAAGGTATCTATTGATACTGACCGAGATAACCAGACAGTTAAGTTCAAATCCGCGGATGAGCCTCCGCAGATCACGCAACAGGATGGGACCATTGCGTCTATTAAGACTCTCGTATCGACGATCTCGAAGCAGGTTTCGGATCTGGAAGCGAAGATCGAGGGGTTGAATGCGACTGCGAAGGCGGCACTCGCCAATAAGAACCGTATCTCGGCGCTCGCCGCAATCAAATCTAAGAAGATGGTCGAGCATAACCTTCAGCAGCGACTGAACACCTTGTCACAACTCGAGGAGGTTTATTCGAGAATTGAACAGGCTGTCGGTCAAGTCGAGATCGTCCAAGTCATGGAAGCCAGTACCGGCGTTCTCCGCGGGCTGCATGCACAGACAGGCGGCGCGCAGAGAGTTGAAGATGTGGTGGAAGAGCTGCGCGAGGAAATGTCCAAGGTGGACGAGATTGGCAGCATCATGAATGAAGCTGCACCGGTCATTGATGACGGTGAAATCGATGACGAGCTCGAGGCTCTGGAGAAGAGTGACCAGAAGGCAAAGGAGGATGCGGAAGCAGAGGAAACACGGAGAAAGCTTGCGGAGCTCGACAGCATCAAGCAGGCCTCAGACGAGGCAGTTCGTCAGGCACAGGCGGGAAAGGACGTCGACTTGGAATTAGCAGAGAGCATCGGCAGGCTCTCCAACATGTCGGTTGAGGACCCGCTGTCGGCAAAATAGTATCCACCAACAAGGCTGTTCTCCAGGGGCCTATATTCCCGAGTTGCTATCAATTTGCAACGAGCTATGGATTCCGGTCACGCAGGCGGAGGTTGGGTATTATGAGGCTCAAGGCCCATCCGAGTCGATCACAAAAGGGTCACCATTTTCCACCGGGGCCTTGATAGGTCCGGCCGGCGCCGGCGCATTCTTTTCTGAAGCTGTTGAAGCTGTTGAAGCTTCGGGAATGGTGGATCTTACTTGAGCGTCATTCTTCTTGCGCGCATTCGCGATCAGTCGCTTGAAATCATCATTGTGAGTGGAAGACCACTTCTCTCTGTCGAAATCCTTGCGAGTGATCTCATCCGCAGTCGATGGGAATGGTGTTTGCGCCCCTCCTTGTGTGTTCTCCCAGATCCTCAGCTCATTTAGGAGCTCTCTCTTTGATTTCGGGTTCAGAGAGTCGCAGTTGGCGTTCCAAAGATTCATCCACTCGGTATGACGTCGCTGCAACAGCGCTCTCGGCCCCCACTCCGGGATGCCTAGCTCTCGAAACTTTTTCTTCAATTGGCCGTCTTTTAACAAGGAATAATTTATAGCGGGGAGTCTTTCAGGGTGGCCGGTGAAATTCCGGGGGGCGTGTCGTTGGGGTTGTAGAGATCTATGATAGCGATCAATGAGACTCCATATCTTTCAACTTTCCCCTGTCGTTTCCACTTACCCAAAGGTCGTTGGTTTAGCTGGGCTTGGTGCTCGTTTCCCGGTGCAGACATCAAGGTGGTTGAACATCACCGCTTCCTTCATTCTACGACCGCATCCAAGAGGACAACTGAAAAGTCCATCCTCTGCGATAGGTTAGACATGCTGTAGCATACGAAGAATGCGACTCACCTGGAGCATAGTCCTCATTCTCATCCTGGCTATCCTGGATGACCTCTGGTTCCTGGTCCTGCACCGGCATCTCCCCACTCACGCCGTGAGATCTAGTGCGCATGCGCTGCGAACCTGGATCCGCTGCTACGGGCTCCTCATTTTGCTCGACATAGTCAACCCTTCGCTTCTTAGACGAAGGCTGCTGAATATCATCGCCCCCATTTGTGTGGCGCGCCGCTTCCTTCCTCGCAAGCGAAAGCATGCTCCCACGCGCATTTTGGAACTGCTCCACCAATTCCTGCACGATCCAGTTCCGCCGGAGCTTTAGTTCTTGGTCTTGGAGACGGCATGTAGGGCATCTCCCCTCGTTACTGAGACAGCGACGAATGCATAGTGAGCAAAATGTGTGTGAACAAGAAGTGATAACGGGATTGTCGAAAAAATCCTTGCAGATTTGGCATCGTAGAGAGCTCTCCAGCGGCGCGAGTAGTGAAAGCGGCGTGCCTAACCAATCTGTAGAGTCGGGAATATCAAATGATTGCGCCATAAGGAGAACCGAGGAGACCTGCGGGCGCAGGCTCAGGCGGACTTGTTGCGATATTGACAGAGCTAAGTCGCGTGAAGCAAAGAAGATGAGTGGAGTCCAGTGCCAAGACCAGCTGACTGATACGCGTTAAGTGGTTTGGCACGCGTCGACCAACTGTTAACTTCAGACATCATGGACTCCAAGACGTATCTCGCTGAGCAGGTGCTCAATGAGCGGCGTACGGTATGTGCTACGCTGAGAAAAGAAGATTTTCTGTGTCAGGAACTGATCGATTCCAGGTTACGTACCGGTCCTTGAGCCGCGCGCTGAAGGTCCACGCCAACCGCGCCAAACAGTGTGTTCAAGTGCTTCCGGATCAAGGACAGGCTAATTAATTTTGATTTTGCAGGCTTCTATTTGAATTCCACAGCAAAGAAAACGCAAAGAAACCCCAGAGCGTCCACGCTACCTACGTCATCTCGGGGATTCGGAAACCGCCAGAGCCAGCGACGAACGGTCATGCGACGAACGGTCATGCGACGAACGATGAAGATGAGATCATGCAGAGCAGTCCTTACTTGCCCAGCTCAATGCCAAATCAGGATGACCCCTCCGACTCGTTGCCTATTTTCTCGATCATACTAGCTCGGGAGGAAGACCTGGAGGGTAGGTATTATTTATCGAGTTTGTACTCAGATCGTTCCGCTGATACCTGGGGCCATTGAATAGATGCGAAAGCCACATTCCAGACAATCTCTACGATCCACATCTACAGCGTTCAGTCGACCACTCTTCAGGACCTCAATGTGTTGACGGATGTGTGCCGGGAAGTGGTCGCAGCACATGCGCAGGACGACCCGTTGGAGTGCGGAAAGGACTGGGGAATGATCCAAAACCGCAATGCCAAGGTACAAAACCTGCGTTTTGTTATTCTATTAGAGTCTCACATTTGTTATAGCGGAGAACGGGAGCTCGTCCACCACCGCCGCCAGCTGCTTCGGCACCCAAGGCCAAGACTGAATCCACAGTCCCTACCAAACGGCCTTTCGAGAAATCTACACCTGCAGCAAATACTGAAAGCAAGTCCGAGGCAACGATATCTCAGCCATACTCCGTCGGTAACTCTCAAACTTCCTCAAAGGCCGCTGCAAAGCCAGCGCCCAAGCGCGAGAAGAGCAATCTGTTCAGCTCATTCGCCAAGGCCAAGCCAAAGCAGAAGACATCAACTCCCACTGAGTCGGTAAGTCAAATACGTTTACTTCGACATTGAGATCAACCGAATTAATTTCTGGGATATAGGCGACGCCAAGTGCTGCAGAAGATGGTGAGTTCTCTCGACTCGAACCTCAATTCATTTGCTAACAACCTGCAGTTGTACTGGATGATGCCTCGGAAGAGGAGCCGGAAGAGCTCTTCCCAGATAGCGGCAATAAAGCCGCGACAGCAGAGAACCGAGAAAGCAAAAAAGAGCGCGAAGAGAAGCTCAAGGCCATGATGGAAGATGAGGACGCGGATGGTAGGACCCTTGAACCTACGATGCGAGGCGGAAGTCCCTCAGCTTACGGCGTTACAGATGAGGAAATGCCCGATGCTGACGAAGAGCCGGTGCGCGAACCGACTCCCGTTGAACAACCACCGCCTTCCAAACCCGCGGAGCTCAAAGAGGAGGTGACTGTCCAAGGTGGCCGTCGACGAGGCAAGCGGCAAGTTATGAAGAAGAGAACAGTCAAGGATGAGGAGGGCTATTTGGGTGAGTGGCAGTTGACTTCGAACCATTAAGTTATAACATATCCTAACTACGCACAGTCACTCGGGAGGAAGCGACATGGGAGTCTTTTTCCGAAGATGAACCGGTGCCAAAGAAGAAGCCGGTCGTGGCTAAGGGCAAGGGAGCCAAACCCGGACAGGGAAGTATCATGTCGTTCTTTGGCAAGAAGTAGTACTAAGCCTTGGGCAATTGATACGAACTCGCATTTCAATCCGACCGCAAATAGACGAATAGTACCTAAATTGTAGCAGTAATATACTCCGCAATCTCGGTAAACATGGCCGATCTCAACCCCGCAATTGCGGAGTCGAGTGTAACCAAAGTGCAGGTCGATGTCACCTTGCACTATTTCCCCGGTCACTGTGATGATCCCAGGCGCATCTGGGCATCTTATACTCGGTATTCCACAGTCTAAAATTGAGGAATGTGCTCTATTAGGATTCGGCCTAGGGATCGACATTAGCTATGCCTCTCTTATTTACCCCGACTCTTCCCCTCGTGCTTCTTTTCCCAACCTTGGGACTCGTCTGTCATGCCTCTCTCCACGCTGTTCGTGGGATCCCTGCTGTTTCTCCAGGTTGGTGCTATACCCGAACGTGACAATGCTGCTGTCCTACGTCGAGCCTGCCCTGACTACACCTCGTACTCCCAAACACAGCAGTAAGTGGTACCCACGTAGAATCGCGAACAACTCCACTAACATCTTTCAGTGGCCCTTATAGCGGTGGTCCCTTGAACCTTCCTTTCCAGCGTCCTGCGCCAGCATGTCGAACATTCTCTTCCCCCGCCGTTGAGAAGGTTATTGATGATGTGACCTCGCGTCTCGTTGACAAGGACCTTGCGCAGCTCTTCCGCAATGCCTTCCCCAATACTCTGGATACCACGATCCGCTGGCACCAGAATGGCACCGGCACTTCGTCCAAGAGACAAAGCAAGCGGGATACCTCCGTGTGGAATGGCGCGCAGACATTCATCGTGACCGGCGACATTAACGCAGAGTGGCTACGTGACTCGACCAACCAGCTCACCAACTACCAGAAGCTAGCTTCCAATGACAAGAGCCTATATACGCTAATTCTCGGTGCGATTGCGACTCAGTCCGAGTACGTGATCCAGTCGCCTTACTGCAATGCCTTCCAGCCGCCCTCCGTCAGCGGTATCCAGCCCGAGAAAACTACCCAGGTTGATACCGTGCACCCGGCCTACGAGAAATCATTTGTTTACGAATGCAAATATGAGCTTGACTCGCTCGCCCACTTCTTGAAACTGGGTACCGAGTTCCACAAGAACACTGGCTCGACAGAGTTCCTCACCGAACGCTGGTTCAAGGCCCTTCAGACACTGCTTGATACCGTTGACGCTCAGTCGCAGCCAACCTTCAACTCCCAGAGCCAGTTTGTTTCCAACCAGTATACCTTCCAGCGTGTAACCACCATCGGCACGGAGACTCTCACCCTAAAAGGTATCGGCAACCCGCTCAATAGTGGCACTGGTCTCATCCGTAGCGCTTTCCGCCCGAGCGATGACGCTACTATTCTGGGATACTTCATCCCGGCTAATGCCATGATGTCGGTGGAGCTTCAGAAGATCGCCAAGGTTCTCAAGAAGGCAGGTGGCCACGACGACTTGGCCGATGAGCTGGAGCAGCGCGGTAAGAAGCTCGCTACGGCTGTTCGTGAGCACGGCATCTTCAACCACAACAAATACGGAGATGTCTATGCCTTTGAGGTTGACGGCTATGGCTCGCGTATTTTTATGGACGATGCCAATATTCCATCGCTCCTGTCTTTGCCTTACCTGGGCTTTCTCGACGCAAGCGATAAAATCTACCAAAACACCCGCAAGATGATCACCGACAAGTCTGGTAATCCTTATTACCTCGAAGGGCCCGATTTCCATGGCATAGGCGGCCCTCACAGTAAGTTTTACCTGTTTCCCACCGACGATGTTACGATGTTACTAACGAAAACAAGTCGGCCTCGAGAATGCATGGCCCATGTCTCTTCTCGTGCAAGCTCAGACCTCCGACAACGATACAGAGATCATGGAGTGCATCAACCTGGTGCGCGATTCGAGTCTGCTCGGTCTCGTGCATGAGTCTATCAATGTTACTAACATTAAGGAATACACTCGCTCTTGGTTCTCCTGGGCCAACTCTGTGTTTGCCCAGACTCTTCTCAAGGTTGCCAAGGAGCGCCCGCATCTGATCTTTGGCGAGGACGCGGAGCCGTACAGTATTTAGAAGGATCGGTTGTGCGTGATTTTGCTTCTTGGTAGCATTATTATTAGGGAAATTATATATATCTTTGTAAATTTTGATTATTTACGTTTTTGTCACCATGCCGGAAGATGGACACTGGCGGACCTGGTGAAAAGGACCTCTAGCTTGGAACACTACGAAAAGAGATAGAAAGAAAAAACTAATCGAACAAGAGGTATCATTTAACAGTTAATCGAACAACTTGGAAATGGTGGGAATTATGCTTTGTATCTGGGTGGGGGGAGTCGTTTGCGCCCCCCTTTGATGTGTCAGAGTTTGCCGAGAGCATGCCACGAACGACCTCATGAGTCCAAAGGACTCGGCTCCGTTTCGCAGATGGATTAATCGGAGTTGGTGTGCAGGCGCTTGTGTGCCGGCTCTTGGTCGTCGTTGGCAGGACCTTCAGACTCAGCGCGAGTTCGCTTCTTCTTGCGAGTGAGGTCTGTCTGCTTGGGGTTAGAGGCCCGAGATCGGGGAAGAAGTCCCCCATCGGAGAGACCAGACTTGGAATTTGGACGCGACCGGGTAGATGCCTTGAAAGTTGCAGAGGTGCGGCGGGATCGAGAAAAGGATCTGTGGCGAGGAGCCAAGGCAGGGGTTTCATCAGGACGAGAACCAGGCTCGGCGGAAGGAGTCGTAGCAGCGACGGTTTCATCACCGGCCGCAGAGCGGGCATTAGTAGTTTGAGCAGCAGGCTCATATACCTCTTGGGCGATGGGCTCATTAGACATGGGAACAGGCGCAGTGTCCTGAGACGGAATGGCGGAGGTCTCGCCGACCGAGGGGAAAGAGATGGGACCTCCACAGGAGAGGCCGAGAAGCGCGGTGGCAGCGTCGAACTGCTCCTCTGGAACGTTGCCAGTGCGCATACTTTCGACAGCCTCGGTGATCCGATGCTGGAGCTGAGGCGGGAATGTAGCCTCGTTGCTCGAGACGCCCACGGAGGACAGATGCTCCATGGTCAACTGCTTGGCGACCGTAATGGCAGTGTTGGCCACATTGGCGAAATACTCTCGCTCACGGCGACTCTTGTTGTCGTGCACAGCAGACACAAAATCCAAGACGATATCGCCAGCAGGAAGACGGGCACGCTTCTCACGCCAGTCTTCGTCGAAGGTGGTCTCCCGGAAGTCATCAGTAGTAAGAACGTCAACGTCAACGGTAACGAGGTTCTTGGGGCGACGCACACGGCGCTCTTGAAGACGACCGTCAACCATTTTTTGAACGATCATCTCGTCGGGTCGAACATGGTTGGGGCACATCCAGCCTACGTAGGGGTCAGGGGGATTGGCAAGGGGGGGATCGAGACAGTCTAGATGGAACCGGCTGGGGCAGTAGTCACAGCGGATAATAGGACGCTCACCCCCACTGGAATGACCACACTTGGTGCAGAGAATGACATGGCCGTTTTCCATCAGCCGCAGCAGATTGGGATCGTTGTAGGCCGGGATTCCCGTCGAACGCTTGGGTGCCTTAGTCAGCCGTGGCAAGTGGGGGACAGTTCCGTAGAAGCGCTCGCCTCGAAGGGAGTGAGGTTGATTGTTGTCCCCTTGGAACTTTTCAGCGACACCGACAAAGTATTCTTTGACGTCCTTGGGTAGATTAAATTCAGTCTTCTTCTGATCGTCGCCCTTCCGGATCAGCTCCGTGGCGCAGTTGTGGACTACGCAGCTGATGCAGTGCCACTCGCCCTTGGGTGGATTCTTGGGATCCACGGCGGGTTGGACACATTGGAAATGGAAGGCATTAGAACAAGTGTCGCAGCAAAGCAGGTTGCCGCCTTCTTCACATGTGTAGCAGTTGTCGCTGTTCTCAGGTGGCTCACTATAAGGTACTGTTAGCATCGAGACATCAGTAGCAGAATCAGGACAATCACATACATTTGGTCAGGCATCAGACGAGGGGGATAACCGGCATTCCAATCGTTGATTCGGACAGAATAGCATGAGTCGGAGAGGTCTGAGTACACAGAGGGTGACCGAGCTCGGCCCTTCCCTTTTGGACGTCTATCTTTGACCTTCTGAAGTCGCTTGCCTTTCTCCTTTTCCTTCTGTCGTTCTTTGATAGCTCGCTGCGTGCGAAGTTCTGTCTGTCTGCGGAGTTCTCCGATGGATCGCTGTGTGCTGAGATCCGAGGCAGGACGGACCGCGGGGAGCAGTTCAGATTCAGAAATCTCATCTTCATCAATACGAGTGTCTGCGGCGCGAAGGGTGTAATGAGAAAGCTGGCGCGTTGCTCGCTCTACTCGCGCTGCTCGCTCTACTTGCCCTGCGCGAGCCATCTTCTTGGGATTAGGGTGTTCGATCTCGTCGGGTGCGCCTCGCTTGGGACGGACAGAGCTGCTATCAGGGATGACCTGGTCAACTTCAGCTGCGGTGTCCTTGGAAAAACGAGCTCGCTTCTTCTGTAAGGTGTCTTCAAGAGAAGGATCAGCTTCCCACTCGCGGCGACGCTTGAACGACTTTTCGTTGACGGGCACCGGCTTCTTGGGCCGTTTGAGAGGAGCCGTGTTCGTCTTGCCACTGACAAAAGCCTCTTCGAGCTTCGGGCCACTGGTATCACGGTAGATGTCGGAAACCTTGAAAGAAGTCCGACCAAGGGGCTCAGCTTCGAGAGACTTGGCAGAGGATATGTCCGAGTCACTGTGCGGCCAGGTCAGAGTCATGCCGCGACCTGCGGAGTACGATTTGTACCAGTCGGTAGCATCGTCGATAGAGTGACGCATCACGGTCATCAGTGCGAGTTCAAGAGTATGGTCGGTGACATTGCGGCCGATATTGTGGATCAGAGCCATCTTGAAGTCATCATCAGAGATGCCTGACCAGTAGTAGACAAGACTCAAAGCGACGTCGTTATCGCCGCGCTCAGCCGAGTCAAGAATGGCAGACTCCACAACTTGCTTGAGCTGTTGGACATCATACTTGCTAGAAGTCGGAGCGGGAAGAGAATGGAGTACAGCGAGGTAGTTATGACCCGCGGTCTTCCCTTTTTGGGGAGCCATGCTGTCTGTGACAGCTGTAGCGGGAGGAGACTGGGTTTGGGGCAAAGGAGTGTCCGCGTTGGGTGCGGTAAGATGAGATTCAGGATCAATTAGGACTGGGTCAGTCAGGATTTCATGCACTGGGGTGCCAAGTGGTGTTGCTGCAGGAGAATAAGAGGAAGGATGGAGAGTGGAGGTTGGAAGAGTGGAAGTGTCGGGAGCTTCAGATATAGGAGTGGCAAGATTGGTGGTGAGAGCGTCCACGTCAATGTCCCCATTGAGTATTGTGTCCTCAATAGGCTCCCCGATTGTCTCCCCAACAATGCATTCAATAGAGCCATTTAAGGTAATCGATCTCTCTATACCGGTTATAACTTGGTCGTTGTCCACATGTGTTCCCATTGTTCCCATTGTTGCCTCGGCCACTGGCGTGATAGGCATCCCAACGATGGGATGGTCACCCTCGTTGCGCGTCGCCAACTTAGTGCGTTTGAGAACATGTTTCGGAGGAGGCGTCAGACCAACGCTCTTGTACTCCGCGGGTGATGGGTACTGCCCGATCGGCTTCATTGTCCGGAGGTATTTGTTCTCTTTCGAGCTAATGGAATCGGCATCTGCCCAGGATGGGCGCACGCGTTCCGTGCTAGGTTCTTCCCATGCAAAGATGTCAGGCAGCGGTGTGATAGTCTTGGTCGCGGGAGCATTGCCAGTTTCGGACCAAACTGCGCGTGTTTGACGCGGGTTATCGTCTTGAAGCTTTCGAGGCTTCGCGGGTTCTTCTTGAGAAATAGCCCGGCGGCCTTGAGATCGGAGCCAATGCATGCTGACCGCCTTGGAGCCTGGGGTTAGCGCCACGCGGATCGCTGCCCTAAATGCGATCTATAGAAACGTCCTGCTTTTCACGGTCTATATGGCTACGAAGGGGCGTCTGAGTCTTTTTCCTTATTGTTAGTAAATGGTCGATATAAGAAGAAATGACGAGAAACAGTTCCCCTCGGATAGTTCTGGGTCTGAGGCACCGAGAGAAATATAAACACTTCTAAAGACCTTAGATGTTAGGAGGGTGGAATAGATTGTACATACCTCTGTCAAATGTGAATAAGAATCAATAGGTGAGGTCAGCTAGTATATAACGGTTGCAAGTGTGTCAGTGGTGTAGTAGGCAGAAGAGAAGGAGAGAAGTGAAAGCAAACCAAGTAGGCAGCCAGAGACGATGCCTTCTCTACCTAGACAAAAGCTCTTGATTCTATTGATTAGCTGTCTCACTTTTGAATGCTTTATTGAATGAGGGTTGAGCGTATGCCTAAGTTGCTTCAGGTTTATTGTTTGACTAGTTTTACTCAACCAAAACCCCTGCACCCTCCACCACCAGGCAGCCACAGCCAAAGTATCATGAAGACAAAGCCTATGCGTAACCCTATTTAGTCAGATGTCAATCAATCGGCACGATAGGTATGCATCACTACCTAGGTACCTTACTCGCAATACTCTCTAATATCAAGACTATACAGAGTTGATACGTATTACTCTTCCTCTCTACATTTCCGAGATGGCGCTCAAATTTGGGCTGACAATGTCTTCACTTGGCTCATAACTCACTGCTGCGCTGCTGATAACATGCAGAGCAGACTAGAAAGTCCTCAAATGCCCTGGCTTGCACTTCGACATTGGCTCGGTCCATATATACCGAAATCTTCGCTAAGTGCCACTGCCGGCCCATGCTCTTACGTACCACTCATTTAACACCTATTTTCTTTTTCATTGCTGGTAAAGTGGTAGGCCCCGATAGGGAACTTCGTCACTGGATATCTTTTTTGTTGATTGTAAATCGAGAGAAGTTTCCAACGCTAGATCGGAGTATATTGCACAGAAAAGACAACGCTGGTGTCAATGCATTTACTCTTCGCCGGCGGCCTTCTTCTTCTTGTTGTTCTTGCTCTTCTTGTTGCCGGTCGAGCGGGCCAGAGGCTGCTCGAGGATCTTGAGAATCTCCTCATCCTCGATCTTCTTGTCGGACTTGAACTGGGTGAGATCGATAGCGCGGGGGGCAGCAAGCTTGGTGATCCCGTTCTTGGTGATGGCTACCGAGGAAGTTAGCAGTGTGTCTGGTCTTTCTATGGAACTTAAACTTACCAATGGTGGTCAGCAGACGGGAGACCGGGGAGTTACCGGCATCACCGGCGGGCTCGTATGCGCGCAGGACACCGTTGCGAACGCACTCGACAACACCGACCTTGGCGGCCTTCTCGTCATCAAGCTGACGCAAGCTGAAGGGGAAAGTGCCGAACTTCTTGACAACCTCGGAAAGTGTCTGGCGGGAGCTGGGGCGCTTGAGAATGTAGGTGGTAGTGGTGCGGCGGTGCAGGGTAGTACGGTGGTCAAGCGACTTGACCTTGCCGTTGCCCAAGCTAAGGCCAACCTCAACACCCCAAACCTCACCAACCTCGGGAACACCTTCACCACGGGTACCGTCGCCAGGGCTCAGGATGATCTTCTTGTTGCCCTCGATCTCGTTGCGGTCAAACAGCCAGCTGGTGGTGTTCTCGACGACGTTGCAGTCGTAGGCCTTGGCGATCTTCTCCAGGTAGGTGGAGATCTGAGCCTGGGTAGGAGGCTTCTGGGCGGCGGCCTTCTTCTTCTCCTCCTCGGTACCCTGGGCCAGCAGACCCGGAGGAACCATGAGACGCAGCATAACCTCGTTGGCGTAGTGGGTCGCAAGAATCAGGTCGGCCTCGCGGCCAGTGACAACCTCCTGGGCGGAGTCCTTCTTGCTAATGACAAGCATGTCACAGACGATGGTTCCAAAGCCATCGATCTGAGCACCCAATTGGATCTTGATGATCTCGCCGGCCTTCAAGGTGGTCTCGGCCTCGGCGGCATCGGACACCAGAGGAGTGTAGGGAGTCACATAGGAGCTAGGCGAGACGGTAGTGGGGTGGGCAATACCTTTATGCAGCCGAATTAGTTTTGGATCTTTGGTCTTTTTGGTGGAGGAAAGTAGACGAACCCTTGGCAATCTTCTTGCCCTTGTAGACCTTAGCAATTTCCTCGTCGAGGAGCTTGTCACCCTTCTGGCAGATCTCGACGATTTTCTCGCCCTCCAGGCACAGAGCTGTAAAAATATATTAGAACACATGGCATTGAGAGCAGAGGGGAGCGCAACACACCAGAGACAGCCTCGAGCACTTTGTGCGAAATCTGGGCAGCGGTCTTGTACTTGGTCAAGGTGTCGGGGTTGTTGAGGGTGTAGTCTAAGCAGAGCCGAGGTAGTTAGTTTCAAGCATTAACAAGGATGCTTTATTTGTGAGTGCTTCCCAGCAAAGTTCTCGAGTCACGCCATTGACAACGCCCACAAACGTCAGAGCTTTTGAGGGAGCACCACAGCATGTCTACATACCAACCTCGGGCGCTTGAGTTTCCGCCATTGTGAAATGAATTGACCTCGCGATATAGCGAGGAAATAATGCAAATGGGTTTCGGCAGTAGAACCCAGGGAACTTGAGAAGAATGGATCGAGGGTAAGTCGTGTGCAGCGAACGAGAGAGCGTTTAGCGGTTGGTGGGGTTTCACCCACCACAGCCTGGTAATTCAGGCCGCGAGCACCTAGGGTTACGAGTGACGAAGACGTCATTCCTTGACCTGAATCGAGACTCGACATCGAAAACTTTAGTCACAGATATGCTTGACCCCGCATACGCTGCTCATCCACTCCGTCTATTCGTGACATTTGTACAAACTATGCTGCTCAAGGTCTCGTGAGCTCCAGGGCTTTGCAGGGATCCTCTTGGCTTCTCCAACTCCCCCCTCCCCCCAGCTTCTCTTCCGGAATGAAGTTTCTCTCTTACATCTTGTCCGAACTTCGTATCTTGGAGAGTTGATCCCTCGTCTTAGTTTCTCTTTACTCTGTCTGTGGTACAAAATGAGATCCATACCGAAGCTCCCAATTCGCGTATTGACCCATAACATCCGATATGCGACCACCTCTCCCGTCAAAGGAGAACGGCTGTGGGCCGAGCGCAGACAATTGCTGTTGAATGAACTCGGATATCATACTCGTCACTGTAAAGAGTCCTTCATTTGTTTACAAGAGGTTCTTCACGGACAGCTCGAAGACGTCCGTGCAGGGTTGAATCCCGCAACAGGCTCTCTAACTCAGGAATGGGCATATATTGGTGTTGGTCGGGACGATGGCCACCAAGCCGGTGAATACTCTCCGATCTTCTACCGCCCTTCTGTCTGGGATTTGTTGCACTGGGAGACAGTTTGGCTGTCCGAGACACCTTCCAAGCCCTCGAAGAGCTGGGACGCAGCCTCTACCCGCATCCTCACTATCGGCGTATTCACCCACCGAACCAGTGGTGACATTGTTCTTGCCATGAACACGCATTTGGACGACCAGGGATCTCGCTCCCGGCTCGAAGCTGCCCGCATTATTCGAGCCAAGATCCGGGAGTACCAGCAGGGACAATATGGCGGCTTCATTTCGGGCACCTTCTTGGCCGGTGATCTGAACAGTCAGGAGGATCAGGAGGCTTATTCTGATCTCACTGGGTCTGGAGCCTTGCGTGATACTTTCAAAATGATCGACGCCTCGCGACGGTATGGCGATATTATTACCGCGACTGGGTTTGGGTACGAAGAAGGACCACCAACACGCATTGACTACATTCTACTGGCTACCGACGGCAATCGGACTTGGCGAGTGGATGGATATTCTGCAATGCCAAACCGATTCGATGATGGAGTGTTCAACTCAGACCATCGCGCCGTCGTTGCAGACCTCACCCTGGTGGGCTAGTATATTTTCAGCACGTAGTACGGCAGGCGACAGAGAGCAAAGGGACATAACTACCTATTCTTCTCTACATTAAATGCTTTACTGTAATAGTTTCCGCCTACCTAAATTATATAGAGATTCTGAGGGAATAATTGACATTCCACTTTCTAGTTACTCCCGATAACTCTAAAGGTTGGAGCACAATTCAATATCTACTTCTCTATCTCTCCCTTTACCTTCACTTTGCCCTTAATTTACCTTTATTTCGCCCTTACTTTGCACTTTGTCTTTTATGTTTCCTTATATCCTTCTAGCTTCCGTAATACGCTAAATACGTAGGACTTGAAATAACTATGTCTCTTTGCTCTCCGTCGCCTGCCGTAGCACGTAGGTAAATAAAGATCATTGCATATCTAGCTACCTAGGTACCCAAATATCTGACAATAAAGTAGCCTTTGCCCCCCAAGCTAGAGATGGATGCCCAATGTTGCCCTCTTGGATCTAGATATCTCTTGTGGACTTCCCAAGGTCCGCGAGGTCCGTTCCAAGGTTGCTGAACCTCGGAAAAGCTGGCAATAGATCCATCCCAAGGTCACTAAAATATGGGCATTCATGGATGTATCCAACTTGAAAAATGACCTATATCTAGTGGGAAACCACAAATGAGCTCAATGGTCAGACTAACTGGAGATACAACTTTCAAGGCGCTGGATGGCATCGAGTGCTGCCTGAATCTGCCTTCGTAACAAGGCATCAAATATCCAGCCTTTCAAGGTCACATGACTCTCAGCATGCCGTCGAATCAGCCCTGGCGCAGTGCCTTCGCCGAATGAACGTGAGAAAATAGCGATGGTAACTTCATGATTACCACCGAAGTAGACCCTTCTTTCATTCCTAGTACTAGAAAATCTAAGTGGTGAAGGGACACTGAGGCTGTCCTTGCTTTTGCCCGGGAGCGGACATCTCGTAATCATCCCAATCTCCTTTGAACTTCTCACCCACCCTCACACCCGCGCGCCCTGAGGAACCGCCATCAGCCTCAACCTTCACGCAAGCATAAACCCCGGAGATACCCCGATATCACTTCACATTTCCTGCGCTCTTCAAGAAGGTGGCCAACTCACCGCCCAAGACTCATCGGGATCTGCTGCTGGTCTGCCTATCCGACAGCGCGGTCCACCTCCCTCTTTGATTCCGGTATGTTATCACTGCCCCGGCATCGCCCCATAGTCATTGCTTTCTACTTCCATCCTCTCTCCGTTTGAGTCCCTCGCGCAGCTTCTCTTTGCGACCCTAACGGGTCTGGGACATGCGCCCGTCGCGACGCGTGCAACCACTAGCCCGTACCTGACGCCTTCGGCTGTGCCATCGCAAGGTGACAGGGGACCAATGCTTGGATGCTTGAAATCGTTTACTGACATGGATGGATTCGCGTCCCAGGTGACACTCTACGATGCCATTTTAAACACCAGATACCCACCCGATCGCGTTGAATACCGCTACCTATCGAATATCAGTTAACGACACCAAATCAAAAGTCCATTTGACTATGCCTTCCCCTGGATTGGCACATGAATTGCTACCATCGGAGCAGTCTCCAGCAGATTCCCAGTCAGGCGGACAGAGTGGCTCGAGCGCGTCAGGTACGGCGGGAGGTGTAGACTCCTTTGAATCCGTACCGACGGCCGATACCATTTCAGAAGGAAAACAGAGCGCAAAGGCCAAGCTCGCAGCCTCAGGGATGTCGGAATCCATCGAGACGAATGGCACGCCTCATTCAAACGGCACGAATGGCTCTGCGCAAAGCAGAAAACGATCCCGCGACGGGTCAGTGATCCATGCCTCCGATGTATCAGGAACAATGGCCGTGCGCACGCGCGAGACCCCAGTCGATAAGATTCTGCTGGAGCAATACGTGAACCGCGAATTCGATTACGCGGCTGCGGCTGCTTGGCACAACCCAAGCCAGGAGATTCAGCAACAGAAGCAGTCAGAACGCGACTTTTACCTGCGGTTACGGCGCGACTACGCAGCCAACCCAGCTGTGATATATGGGATGGGCTACGAAGGATTTGGAAACCCACGAACGGACAGGGGGAATCAACTTCCTCAGTTGTTGTACCCATCCAACCGACGTCGGCCTGGAAACCGAAAGACACGAGAGTTGCGAGTGTCCCGTCGTGATCTAAAGGTGCAGAGTGAGCAAATCGAAGATCTTGTGCCTATTAGGCTCGATATCGACTACGACAAGGTCAAGATTCGAGATACTTTCACCTGGAACCTTCATGATCGCGTCGTGTCTCCAGATCTATTTGCTGAGAAGCTTGTTGAAGATCTTGGTCTCCCGTTGGAGTCATCTGCTCACCTCATTCGTGAGATCTCCAAGAGCATCCAGGAGCAGATTGTGGATTATTACCCTCAGATCTACATACATGAGGAGCCACTCGACCCTCATCTGCCATATACTGCCTATCGGAACGAGGAGATGCGGATTCTAATCAAGTTGAACATCACAATTGGACAGCACACCCTCATCGATCAGTTCGAATGGGACATCAACGACCCTCAGAATTCGCCCGAGGAGTTCGCTCTGCGCATGACGAACGACCTATCCCTCTCTGGTGAATTCACCACCGCTATCGCCCACTCCATCCGTGAACAGACCCAGATGTTCACAAAGTCACTTTACATCGTCGACCACCCCTTCGACGGTCGCCCCATCGAAGATCCCGATCTCAGTACCTCTTTCCTCCCTACTCCAGTATCATCCGCCTTCCGGCCTTACCAGTCGGCTAAGGAGCACACGCCATATCTTTACGAATTGAATGAAGCAGACCTCGAACGAACCGAGATTTCAATCTCAAGAGATCTACGTCGCCAGAAGCGGTCGATCAACCGTCGTGGTGGCCCCGCTCTACCGGACCTCAAGGACCGTCAACGTACGATCCGGACCTTGGCCCTATCATCTGTCATTCCCAACTCGGCTGCTACCATAGAGGAGAGCAACGTGTTCAAGCGCTCGGGTTCCAGTCGTCGGCGTGGAATGGCAACGCGTGGTGACGACGAGTCAGACGAATTCGATAGTGACGATTCTTCTGTTGGGTCACCAGCCATCGGCCCACATCTCGCCCAAGGAACCGCCCGCACCAGAGGCATGCGAGGCGCTGCGACGGCTGCTCATGCAGCTCTACGTGCCAGTTTGGGACAATCGGCGACTCCAGAGCCGGTCTTTCATGAGCCTCGAATGTCTTCTCGACGACAAACGTATCGAGAAGAAAGTGTGGAAGAGCCTGAAAAGCTGATCGTGAGGTTTAAGCTTTCTCGAGACGTTCTTGTCGCTCTTAGAAATGGACGGCGCATCGTAGGCGCCCATCCATCCTCCGGCCATGCAGCCTCGCATGCCATGGCACCACCATCTGCCCAGTCTCGACAAGCGCACCACCCTCGACTTCAACAGACCGGGGCCGTGGACGCACCGAACCCGCCCCAGACTGGGGTCCCAGGTGTGAGTAGATTTTGAGAAAGAGAATCCTCGGATTTTGGTCCCTGGCTGACCCGTGTGCGCATTCCAGCCCCCACCACCGAGCTGGCTTCAGGCCGGCCTCGACAAGTTGAAACAATCCCATCCCAATGATTCGTTTGAAGGAGTGATGCGCTATTCCGCCGTGGATATCGATACCCTCGCGCCAGTGGCCAATCCCAACACCCTGTCATCCGGCCAGAAAATCAAGTACCAATACCTCCCTCGTATCCGCTGTCATGACTGTCCCGGCAAACTATACACCCCAGGACCGGGCATGACAGTTGACAATTTCGAAGTCCACCTCCGCAACCGACAGCATAAGGAGCGCGTTGAGGAACGCATCTCAAAGACCGGTGGTGTCCCCGTTCCTCCCGGTGGCCACAGTGCTAGTGCCAGCCCCGCGCCTGGCGCGGTGACCTCAGCCAGCGCGAGTCCTGCCATAGGCACAGCCTCCGGACCTCAGTCATAGTCAGAAATTTCTTGATGAAGTCATCACAGGGATGTCTCGTGTGCGCAATCTTCTTGAGTCGCCTTCTCTTCCATGGCCTGTATTCTTCCTTTCTGTCTTACACCGCTTGATCATTTCTCTCTATCCCTAGTTCTAAGAGCACATTTTTCAGCCCTCTTTCCTGCAATTCTGGTGCATAGGATCTGTTCTCAAGTCTGCAGCGGCAGAGCGAATTGTGCATTAATGAGTTCTTGTGTTCCAATGGCGCTGATGCCTCTGCATCGCGGAGTTCCTGTGTTTTGCTTGGTGTGTAGTAACCTTCCCGTTGTGACGATAGGATTCTAGTAAATATGAACGCTCCTACTTGGAAACATTTGCCCAGTCTGTAGTGAAGTCGACAAGGTGAAAACGTTGGGTGTGGCTGATCTAATTTGACCGGGGGTGGTTGTGTGCTCGATGATCTGAGGAGGTCGCTATTTGAAACCTCACGACTGGGAATCAAGCTTGGTTTGCTTCTTTGATCATTCCACAAATGATCGTGATGACTGGTCCTAGGGCTCGTACACGATGCAGTTCCACAATATGATGAAGATATATTCATCCTATGACCAACAATAAGTTCTAAGGCTGTAACACCTATATTCAGTATGTTAATACTCTGTCAAAGACACGCATCATGTTAACTAACTACTCGGAGATCGCAAAAATGCTATTTCGACCTTCAAGAATACCTTTCCCCATGGGCTTGATCTCTTATCAACTTGAGCTTTTGTCTGGGAAACACACAGCAGACCGTATAACATAGGTAACTACCTAATGTGTCGGTCGATGGGAAGTTTATCTTATGATGAGTTTGCGTGGTCTAATGGTTATGATATCTCGTTCTCAGTCTACGTGAACGGGAAGAGCCTGGTTCGAAAGACTAACTCCATGTAAACAAGACAATTTCGCTCTGTCTTTTGTGTAGTGTAGATAGGTAGCTGGGAGGCGACCGGCTCCCGGAGCAAACTATCGCGCACCCTAATGCTTAGGCCGAGTTTCCCTCTGGGAAGCAGCGAAGGTCACTAATCGGGGAGTAATACATAACTAGTTAGTTAACTACCATGGTTAGATAACGAGGAGTGTACACGCCGTGCTATGGGATGGAATAGAGGAGCTTGTCCCTGGTATCATGGTCAGTGGAGTCATCAAGACGACAGAAAAGAGCATACCGTTCACGTTGGCTGAAGTCCAATACCTGTGTCCTGTCCAGGAGCATAGTATGAAGATTCTACGCGAGAAACTAGGAACTCAATCAAAGCATACGATCAGAGGATATTATGGTCAATAGCATTAAGTATCCAGTAAGCAATCTGTGGATTATCTGGTACGCAGGAGGTCGTCAATCTCAACTGCCCTCGGCAAATAATGTAGCGTGATCAAAAGAAAAAAAAAATGGACAAAACGCCAACGATGTCCCGCATGGGACAAATGTCCTATGTACGTAGGTGAAGACAACACCGTCGAGTTTACGAGATGAAGGTCGACTCGGATAACATGGAGCCCTCCTCGACAGTCTCGGTGCCACCAATATTCAACTTCAGCTTCAACTTCTCCTGCGGGGAGTACTGTGGACAATCATTAGTTCTAAAAAATAATCTAGAATGCATGGGACGACATACCTGGTAGATATACGGTCTGGTACCCGCCACACTGCCAGCAATGGTCTTGATAAAGCCGGGGACCTCGCCCATGACGTCGACGCGGTCCAATCGCTTGCCAAGGGAGCCGTCCACCTCGGCGGAGACGTCCTTGCCGTCGGCCGTCTTGCCGTTCCAGGTCCACTTGATGGACTTGGGCTCGGGCCACTGACTCTCGGGATCCTCCTCTGAGGTGGTGTGGGTGACGGTGTTGTCGACGCCGGCGTAGATGATCTCACCGTCCTTGACAATACCACCGACGTTAACCTTGGTGGAACCGTAGGAGGGGGGAGTGGTGAACTCCATCATGATGGCGGAGAAAGTCGGTGTCTGGAAGTTGATAAAGTTCCAGCGGGCAGCTATACTTATAAGCCAGTGCTTCAAGGTATTACATGCACGTTGGGTGGTGATTCCTACCTGCATGGTGGGGCTTCATGCCCTGCAGAGCGGGGATAAACACTCCACGACCGGTCAGATCGTAGGTCTTCTCCTTGGTGGTGATTGAGCCCTCGACGGCGCAGCGAGGCCAAAAGCCATGGAACATGGAGCCCCAGGGGTTCTTCGGGTCAGTACCGAAGTAGGAAGTACCGTCCTTGCCGATGACGAAACCGGGAGCCGTGCGGGTGAACTTGAGGTCCACGATGCTATCGGGGTTGACAGTGGACTTGATGTGGTACGCATCGCCCCCCTCGTTGAGGGTGATGGTCAGGTTATCAGCGCCGAAGGAGTGCATGTTCTCGTCAAACATGAAGTTGGATAGGGGATTGGTGTTCCAGATGTGAGGGCCATCGTCCTTAAGGTTGAAGATCTTCGTGTTGAAGTGCGCGGTGGTATGGATACCACTTTTATTTTAAAAGAGAATCATGTCAGCACAGTCCATGAAAAATACCCCGCTATGGGTTCACAGATATAGTGCGGTCTGAGAAATGCTCACGCAATGTTGCTGTAGATGACCTGGACCATGACCAAATCGCCGCTGTCGGCCATGATGTAGTAGGTAGCAGTCTCCACATTTGTGTACTGGTAGGCCTTCCATCGCAAATTATCCTTGGTCAGGACGGTGTAGGGAGTCTCGGCGGCCTGCTGGGCGACGGACTGGATGGCCTCGGGGCCATAGATGGGTTCTTGCGTGCCCACGGCCGCGGACAAGCTGTGTATATGGTATTAGCTACCACCGCACAGATAACAGTGGAGGAACGGAGCGTACGTCGACTTAAGCCAGTTCATGTTGATTTGTAAATGATGGACTGGAACGAAAGAATTGGGAAAAGGGAGGTGAGGGAGAAGGGAGATCGGCACGCGGGGCCCGAGTTAGTTCGGATGTGAATGGGAACCCGGCGGCTAAGTAAGCTGATCAACGAAGTAGAACAGCGTCAAGTCACGAGAAAAAGTGAGACGAACATGTAAGGTTTTTGTTGATGAAACGTCTATTGTTGAAACAGAAGAGATTAAACGAAGTTGAAAGATGCGATGACGTTGGGCGACTTTCAAACAGCTCGCTTGGGTGTCCAGCCAATCAGCGGTTGATCCTGCGGTTCTGAAAAACTTCCGTCTTCAGTTTGTTTCTTCCCGTTGCGTCCATCATCAACCCCAACATCTCACATCCACCATGGCTAAGAACGTTTTGGCCAAAGATCAGTTCGTCAAGCTGATTGTCGGCGCCGGGCAGGCCTCGCCCAGTCCGCCCGTGGGTCCGGCCCTGGGTAGTAAGGGTGTTAAGAGCATGGACTTTTGCAAGGTGAGCGCTTTCAGCCTTTCAGCCTCAAGTCGAGTCGAATCTAATAGTCAATCAAGGAATTCAACGCCCGCACTGCTCACATCAACCCCGGCGTCCCCATTCCGGCGCGCGTCACCGTCCGCCCCGACCGGTCCTTCACCTTCGACCTCCGCACCCCGACCACCACCTACCTCCTGCTTAATGCTGCCAACGTGGAGCCCCGGAAGAACCGTCTGCGCGGTGCCATGAACCCCGGCCATGAGATCTGCGGCAAGATCTCGCTCAAGCACGTCTATGAAATTGCCCAGATCAAGCACAGCGAGACGCGGTTATCGGGGTTGAGTCTGCAGGGCTTGTGCAAGAGTGTCATATCGCAGGCCAAGTCCATTGGTATCCAGGTTGTCCCGTAATCGTCCAGAACACGGGTTGCGATTTTGTGTATCTCTACGGTCGGTTCTCTCGAGGAGGACGGGTGTTTGTGGATATGTGTTTCGATATTGACTTGGTTTACCGGCGTTCTTATGCAGGAGGAAAAGCCGCAATTCCTCCCTACTGTACAATATATACCCGATCATCCCATGCATGCAGTTAGAGCGATGTATGCATAACAATGCAAAGGGCATTTTTCATATGGCTGTGATATGAATGAGCTAACTAGGTATTTAGTACCTAGCTGATGACGAGTTGACTACGTAGGTATTCGGGGACCTTGATCGAAGGTCCCTGTGAGAAGTAAGAATGTCCCACGCTGTGTCACCATGCAGGTAAACTAGATCACCGGGAGGCGGAATCCTCGTGTACGGATGCATGAATGGCGGGGAAAGTCTCGAGTAGGAAGGTATAGCGCCAGGGAGACAACCTATGTACTTGTACTTGGTGTACTCTTTATGTCTGGCTTGGCGGTATGGAGTACACAGCTCATGGACGATCCCTTGGCAGATATGGGTATGTATGTATGTGCCTTGAGAGGAATAGTTGGCGATCAACGATTAGAGAAATCTCCATGGGGAAAGGGTTAATTTCGTAAATCGGTGAGAGAGGAAAGAGGCATGATTGGCGATATACGCAGGCATGACCCTTGTGAATTATGCAGGAAGCACTCCACTAGACCTGAAGGGGCAAAATTCCAGATTGTGAGGGAAAAGCAGGAAGCTCGAGGCTTTTCAAGGATGATCGGGAAGTCGGCACGAGCTGATACGCGCAGTCATCGATATCGACATCATCGGTCCAGGAAACCCCTCCAACTGACCTCTGTCTCCGAGCCCTTCCGACGGTCATGGCCAAATCTGAAAATCAGTCATGAGGGACATATAGGTAATTGCCAATGGTTCAATCAAAAAAAAAAAAAAAGGTAAGAACAACCGCAAGAGCCGCAAGAAATAAGTAGATAAGCAAGAAATACGATGAGAGTGGGAGACAATTTAGTTCAATCTTTCCCCCACTCGCAACTGGTTTTTGCCTTTGAGGCCCAGACCTTCCCCCCCAAGTCTCTTCCCCTCCTCTTTGCCATGATCTTGCTTCTACAAGTCTACTCTACTCTACTTTTACCTTGCACCTCCTCTTCTTCTACCCATAACCATTTCCGTCATTTGAAAGTTCCCGCTTCACCCGTTGCGGACGTTCGGCTTATCGCACGGATTCGGCACCGAAAAGTTAAAGGAAAAGATTTGCCTCACCCACGTAATCGACACCTCGCTTTCAATCACCGGGACTCTCCACTCTTTGACAATTTCACCACGTCTGGGTAGAAAAGAGAGCGTGAAAAAGACGTTTTATGACCCCGGTACATCTTTCACGCCTCAGACCGTGAAAGGCATGCGTGCCACCCGGTCTTAAAGTTGGCGTCGATGAGTATGACGTCTGAAACGGCCGATTCGACCCCAACCGCCAACTCCATGGGTTCAGGTATGTCTTGGCTCGTCTGTCTGAATCCCTTGCCTGACTTTGCATGCTCCACACAGTAGGCTCCCAGTCGATCCAGAATCCCGCCAAGATGTCCGCCCAGGCTTCGGGGGCCGACCCCGAAGCCAAGTTAAGATCTCAGCCCGGTCAAGTCCGCTTCTCGAATGTCACGCAGGAGATCGAACCCTCTGCGCAGTCGCCAGAGCCGGAGCAGGCCCAGGCCGATACGCCAAAGAAGACTACTGACGAGGAGTTGCGTTCCCTGGCTATGAGCCTGCAGAGTACCCAGCTTCAAGAGTCTCGCCTACGCAATTTCTCTTATGATCCAATGTCTCTCCCCGCGTCACGAGTAAGTGTATATTTCTATCAAATCTTTATTTCAAACATACCGGGGAGCTTGGAGCAGATCGCCTTGAGTTCTTACTGGTCGCCCAATGGCTCCCCGGTTTCCTGTTGGTGGCGATCATGCTAACTGGAACTTACCACCATACAGACTGGCTCACGAGAGTCGAGCGATCGTAGTCAACGAGATGGCAACGGCTCATATGTGACCTCCCCCCACGCATCTCCCCCTGTCTCCGCAGTACAATCTCCTCCCCTGACCCCCGCCGTCACCCACTCCCGCGAAGGTCGACCCAGCGAAAGCACGCCTTCACTGAATGCCGTGGGCCGAGCTAATGCCCAGGCATCGGCCATTACTCCTGAAACATCGCCTCCGGTCACATCCGGTGACAAAAATGCCACCCAACGGAGTGCCCCAACTTCCCGCCCCTCATCGACCGAACGATTGTCCGCAAAGCAAAGCGGTGCATCTGAACCTCCTGCTCAAGTTTCCAATGCCCCACGAAACCGAGCTCAATTCTTCGTTGGCACCGACGCCGCCGGCGCTCAGGAAGAGAGCCCTCCTGCAACCCCGAGGCAGTCGTATACCCCTCCGGGTACCATTACACCAATAGGCGAGCCCAACGACCCGTACGCCCGCAGCAAGCGGCAGCCACAATCGAAGAACCTGGGCCAACTGGATGCACGGTTTATCTTCAACCGTGATTCGAAGCGGTCGTTCCGACCTGGAACAACTCGGTCGGCCAGCGCAAGTGATGTCACTAAATCGGGGGACAGAAAAGGGATGTTTGGAAACAACAAGAAGGAAGCCCATGACCACAAGAACGGACATGGTCACCATCATCACGGCTCCATGTCCGAGCTAAAGCGCTTCTTTAAGATGGGCCACCGAAATAAGCGACCCGAATCCCCAGCTTCTGCCGGCAAACGATCGAGCCGGGGATCGGGGAAAAGCCAACCATACCAGATGGCCACGGATAACGTGCCCTTCGCCGATGACCACGGATTGAACTCCAAATACGGCAAGATGGGGCGGGTCCTCGGATCTGGTGCAGGCGGTTCGGTCCGACTTTTGAAGCGAAACAGCGACGGAGTTACCTTTGCAGTGAAGCAATTCCGTGATCGTCATAGCTGGGAAAGCCTGAAGGAATATTCCAAGAAGGTGACGGCTGAGTTCTGCATTGGCTCCACCTTGCACCACGGCAACATTATCGAGACGCTGGATATCATCCAAGAAGGGAGTCATTGGTACGAGGTAATGGAATATGCGCCATTTGATCTCTTCGCGATTGTCATGACTGGCAAGATGAGCAAAGAGGAGATCTCCTGTTCCTTCAAGCAGATTCTCAGTGGTGTGGCATATCTCCACGGCATGGGTCTGGCCCACCGAGACTTGAAATTGGACAACGTCGTGGTGAATGACCGCGGCATCATGAAGCTGATCGACTTTGGGAGTGCGGTTGTTTTCCGCTATCCTTTTGAGAACGACATTGTTCCTGCTTCAGGTATGTATCATGCAGTCTGCAGGTGCATTTGAAGTCTTTCTGACCGCATAAAACAGGTATTGTGGGCTCCGATCCTTACCTTGCGCCCGAGGTGTACGACGAGAAGAAATATGACCCCCGCCCCACGGATGTTTGGTCGCTGGCGATCATCTTCTGCTGTATGACTCTGCGCCGCTTTCCGTGGAAGCAGCCGCGCACCACGGACAACTCCTACCGCCTGTTCGTTTCTACTCCGACACCCGGCACTCCGGTCCCGGATAACACCCCCCGGAGGGAGCGACCCAAGTCAAGCCCCGATCTTCCATCTACCGCCTATCAACAGAAGCAGCTGCCTCCTAATTCTGCCGCAAACCCCGATGGTGCTAAAGCGCCCGCCAAGCTTGTGCCGCCTACGCCGGAGCAGAATGGCTCAAAAGATGGCGAATCTTCAGCCTCTCCGACATCTCCAACTGAAGCTGCGAAGAAGTCCACCTCTCAGACCAGCACCGGCAACGAAAAGTCTACCCGCACGACCAGCAAAGAGGCCCCTCCTCTCCCACCGGGCTCCCAACCACAACCTCCAAAACAGGAAGTCATCAAGGGTCCATGGCGACTGCTCCGCATCTTGCCGCGGGAAAGTCGCTTTATCATTGGCAATATGCTGAAGGTCAACCCGAAAGGGCGAGCTACCCTCGAGGACGTCATGACGGATGAATGGGTGCGCAACATCCGTGCATGCGAGCAGCTGAATACTGGCGAGATCGTGAATGCCGAGGGCCATACTCATGTTCTCGAGCCTCCGTCGCACAGTCCTCCCGTGACCAGCAAAGGCCACAAGGGCAAATGATTCAGCTTCTGTGTATCAGTCTTTATATTTTTTGTGTGCATAATTCCCTCCTGCGGTGTAACCAAAGGATCCGCAAGTCGTCTTTATCTCTTTACCTCCTTTCCATTTTCTGTCCATCTGCGCTTGTGATCGGGTTTAGATGATCTGTGTGCTTCCCCTTGGATTGTTCTATGTGATATTCCGGCGTTATGGAGAGGCTCGAGTGGAACTCGAATGGAGAAGAAGTTTTCAGGCCCCTTTTTGTTCAATTCGATGTACCTGCCTGGATTGGGATGGTTTAGCAAGGGGTGCTTCTCGAGTGGAGCGTTCGTTTTGCCATCGGGTGGCATTGGCTGTGTCTGTATAGGGGACGGACATTGCAGTAGATACTAAATACATATGCATTTCTTTCCCCTTCGATGTGTGGAACTGTACATTCGGTGGTCGACCTGACGTAAAGCCCGAGCGATATCGGAATGGCCTGACCGCGGAGCAAAAGTTTGGAACGTTGAAACTGGAGCTCGGTTTATCACGGCGCGCTTTCGCTCCTTGATACTCCATTTTCCACCCAATACTCTAGCATTGCAGCAATTATTTCACCGAGTCCATTGAACGACACAGCATGATTTTGTGGTAGAACGCCCTCTATATCCCGACTTATCCCATCATGACCCAGCAACCTGACGGGGAGCCATTGGTCTCCTCCCTCTGGACAAGGTCTCTTCTGGTACGAAGACCGCAGTCACAATCACCTCCCGTAACACGATGCTAATCAGCATACCGTATTTCAGTCCGGCGCTGTCGCAGGCCTGACCGTCGACTGCTCTCTCTACCCCCTCGACACCATCAAAACCCGTCTCCAAAAGGCACGCGACATCACTGCACCAGAAGCAACCCGGCTCTCTCTGCGCCAAACTGTCCGTGGAATCTATGCCGGGCTCCCCTCCGTCCTCTTCGGCTCCGCCCCCTCCGCCGCATCCTTCTTCATCGTCTACGACGGCGTCAAGCGCCAGTTCCTCCCACCCACCACAGGCTCCGCACCCTCCGAACCGCCCTCACGCGTCCATGTCTTCTTCACACACTCCATTGCTTCCTCGCTAGGTGAGATCGCCGCATGCGCTGTGCGCGTACCGACCGAGGTCGTCAAGCAGCGCGCACAGGCAGGCTTATTCGGTGGATCGACTCTACTTGCTCTGAAGGATATCTTGTCTTTGCGACACGCTGCACCTCCACCTCCTTCTCCAGCTCCTGGGACAAACGCTACGGGGACAGCTACTGCTGCGGCACCTGTGAGACGGGGCTATGGACAGGTACTCCGCGAACTGTACCGCGGCGCCGGTATCACGATCGCACGCGAGATCCCTTTTACCGTGCTCCAATTCACTATGTGGGAGTCTATGAAGGAAGGGTATGCTCAGCGCTACCTCCGGAAAACAGAGGCTGGGTCTGGGGCCGTTACGCAGGATCAGATCCCTGCCTCGACGAGCGCCATGTTTGGCAGCGTTGCCGGTGCTATTGCGGCCGGTCTGACTACTCCTCTGGATGTTATCAAGACCCGCGTTATGTTGGCCCGTCATAGCGATGGTGCTGGGTCTCCGGTTCGCGTTAAGGAGATCGTGCGGGGAATTGCGCAGGAGGGACTCGGTGCGTTTTGGCGTGGAATTGGGCCGCGTGTTGCGTGGATTGGCATTGGTGGTGCTGTGTTCTTGGGCAGTTACCAGTGGGCGTGGAATACTTTGGAGAATAAGAAGCGAGCCGAGGACGAGTGAAGTTTCTCGTCTTATGTGATATACTATTGTACATTATCAAGACATGACGGGAATAGATTTATTCCCTATCAATATTTTGTCACTCGGTCTTAAGGATACAGTCAATCGATGTGCTTGTCCCGCTGTGGAAGGCTTCTGCATCTCTAAGGGACTTGTCAGAGGAACTTATGCTCTTGAATTCAAACCCAGAAATTACCGACCACCTCCCGAGGTCGCGATAAGCAATCCGATTGATCTTCTATTTTTCAATTTGACCGTCATAGTCTGGCGAGTCTAGCAAGAAGAAGCTCACCCTGTACTCCCCTATCTACGAAATCAACATGGAGAAACCATAGGGAGCGAGATACATGTGTTGTGATCTATACATGAGACTCGGGCTGTCCTTCTTGGGGCTCGGAAGAGGTACGGGGAAGTTGTTAGGGAGGATTTCTGCCTATCAATGTTACATGGAGAACTATGAAGTACGTAGAAGAGTGAATATGTTGCTAACAAGAACTTAGAACCATATAGAGAGATAGGCCATTTGATCGGACCAAGCCCGATGTTGCGCATGGCGTCAACAACACCATCCTATGGGATCGGTGCCCCTGGTGCCCCTGGTGGCTCCCTTGGCTTCCCCTCATCCAAGCCAGTTTCCACTCTTTTTCACTTTTTGCGCCATTTCTCAGTTCATGTTGGCAAAGTACCTGGAATGTTTCCTTCCTGGTGACGTCGTCCTCCCCACCATAAACGTGCGATCGGCCCTCGATCGAGGCAGATAAGCTCCGCATCTCCTCCGCAATTCCCTCTTCCACACTTCGCAACCTGCATGTATGGCACGGAAACTAAGCCACCAGAGGGTCACCTATGGTTTGTTCTTCGTTTTGATCCTGAGCGCTTCCCATGCTGATCCTGTTCTCCGCTAGTACTCCCTCTGCCCGATGCGCCCGGTGGGCACCGGCTGGGGGTCAATGGCCTGACTGTTGACCGTCAGAACTCCATCCTGTAAGTCTGCCCACGGCACTGCGGAGGGATCTGCTTGTACGAGTCATATGGCTTTACTCGACAGTCGCTGATTCCCTTCATGTCATTCTCTCTCCGCGTTGGTTGCACAGCCGCTAATGTGACGTCCGTTTCCCAGGTATTCCGCGGGCCGCGACGGTGTCATCTGTTCGTGGTATCTCGATACCCCTCTGGCCTCGCTCCAATCTGCAAATCCCTTTTCTTCTTCCAATCGAAAGCCGGGTCCGACCCGATTCAAAACTCAGGTTCAGGCCCACAGTCACTGGATCAACGATATCGTTCTAACCCAGGGTAATTCCGCCCTCGTATCCGCATCGTCCGACACAACCGTGCGACTCTGGCGCCCGCACTCAGAGTCTACCGAGGTACCGGAGCGCATTGGCAAGCACACAGACTACGTCAAAGCACTGGCCAGTCCGCACAGCCAGGCTAGCTGGGTTGCCTCGGGTGGCCTTGACCATAAACTCTATCTGTGGGACCTGAATGGCGGCGGTGAGATCTTGAGTCTCGACGCCAGCGGTGATGATACGGCTGGGAAAGGATCCGTTTACGCGCTGGGCGCGGTTTCGTCGGTACTCGCCAGCGGCGGGCCAGAGAATGTCGTGCGCGTATGGGACCCCAGGTCGGGAAAGCTGGTCACCAAGTTCGTCGGCCACACCGACAATGTTCGCGATATCCTGATCAATCAGTCTGGGGATAAGATCATGACGGCCTCTTCGGACCAGACCATCAAAATTTGGTCGCTGACGGCAGGTCGTTGCATGAACACTCTGACCATGCACAACGACAGCGTGTGGTCGCTCTATTCCGACCACCCGGATCTTTCGGTCTTCTACTCCAGTGACCGGTCTGGTATGGTGGCCAAAACCGACACTCGTGGCTCGCCAGACATTGAACAGGGCACTTGCGTCGCAGCGCTGCAAGAACATGAGGGTGTTGTAAAGGTGGTCGCTACCGATGATTTTATCTGGACGGCTACGCCAAAGTCGAGCATCAATCGATGGAGAAATGTGGACACTACGCTGGATATTGAATCGCCGCCCGAACCGGGGCGAACTATTGACTCCACTGCTGCGCCAGAGAAATCTTCTAATCAAGCGCCCAAGAAAATTCCTTTCAATGCCGCATTGCAACTGTCTACCGCATCCACATTGCTGGGCAACCCGTCGCTTTCGGGTGGGCAAACGCCGGAGCCGAATATGGAGAATGATCTCGGTCTAACAATTCCAGTCCATTCGCTGCCCGAGGAGTCTATTGAGGGCCAGCATGGTCTCATCAAATGCTTGATGTTGAATGATCGAAAGCGAACCCTCACTCAAGATTCGGCAGGAGAGGTTGTCCTGTGGGATCTACTCAAGGTAGGCGGAAATATTGCCTTTGGAATCTTAACAAGCAGAATCTAACATGAAATACAGTGTGTTCCCGTAAAAAATTTTGGCAAGCGTCATCTCGATGATGTCGCGGACGAACTCAACACTGTCGAGAGTATTTCCCACTGGTGCACAATTGACGTCCGAACAGGCAGACTTTCCGTCATCCTGGAGCCAAATCGCTGTTTTGATGCCGAGGTCTATGCGGACGAGGCCGGGCTATCAGAAGCCGACCTCTTGCAATTCCGTGATGATCAACGAAGTATGTTTTCTTTTCCTTTCCACTGGTAATTCCTAGTTGTCCAATCCACTCATATGTCACAGTCAATCTCGGCAAATGGATTCTGCGCTGGCTTTTCGCCCCGATTGTGGACGAGCAGATTCGACGAGACAAAGAATATCGCGAGTCTGCTGTGGCCAAAGCGGAAGAGCTTGCTAGGCTCAATCCGATTCTGGGTACATCTACTCCTGCTGATGATATTTCCCGTAGCATGGAAATTCCCATTATATCCCGTGGAATGCATGGTATGGACTTCCCTGGGAGCCCGAATACGTCTGGGTTCGGTATCCATGTTGGCACGCCCTTGTCGGCCAACTATCTCAGCACCTCCATGCAGAGCACTTCTCCCTTCCCAGCTTTTGATGTTGAAACGCCTGGGTCAATGAATCGGCACATGGATGCCGTGCCCGGTTCATTCTCGGATAAAAGCGACTACTTTTCGTCAGCCCCTCCACCCCATGGGCCGTCTCACCTTTCGCAGCTTAATACCGACAAGATTCCCATGTCACCGTCTGAGGCGAACTCAAATTCCGGGATGCCACAGTCACCAGCAGAGCCTGACAAGGAGGAACGCAAGAAAGGTAGTTCATTATTTGGAAAGAAATTCCGTATGGAATTCCCCAAGAAGCTCGGACGCACCTCCACGGACACGAAGCCTCAGATCCAAGAGGAGAAAATCGAAGAATCGGAGATCTCCTCTGGCAAGGAAGAGAAGACATACGAGGCGAACATGAGCGGGGTGATTGGTCGGATCCGCAATGATTACGAGCAGTTCCTGTCTACAAATTCTAGTCGGGATTTGGTAACAGCCATCGTTCCGAGTGCGGAGGACGAGACCCCTCGGCTCAATATCCCTTCGCGAACAGCAGTTATCATCCAAGAAGAAACGGGTGACACTGCCGTGGCCTCAGATCTCTACCGCGGCAGCGTCGGCAGCATTGGTCAAGAGATCGAGCTACTCGAAAAGGCGATCCCTCATTGGCTTGGTGAATTGCTCCTAAAGGTCAGTCATCTTTTAACAAACTTACAAGTTCCAGTCTGACCTTCTTTCCAGAACCAAATTCCGTTCAAAGAGCAAGCCAAGATCGCCTTTATCCTGAAGCCCTTTGATGATTTCCTGCCACCTGTTGTGAAGCCTGAACCGTAATTACTCCCTTCATCTTGACCTGAAATGGTACCAGTCTGAAACTAATACGCTGCAGGCCGATTGCCAATGGTGGCCCTCCGAGCAACGTGAATAGCAACAACAATAGCTCTCGTCTCAACGCCAACCGTATGCTTCGGGTCAAGAAGGTCCTAGCCTACGTGGCCGAGCGCATCGATCCTGCCAACCCCGATGAACCTGACGCGGACGCGATGCAGCCGGAGGAGTACCTTGAGCTATATTGCCAGAAACAGGTAAAATGCCTCTGACCTATGTGTTTTGCTTCTGCTAACTCCGTGCTTTCAGCTATGCCCGCCCAACATGACTCTTGCTACGATCCGCGCGTCCCTTTGGCGTACTTCCGGCGACATGGTTCTCTACTACCGAGCAAATGGGAAGAAGGAAATTCGACCTCCTCCCTCGCTGACCGGCAATAACGAGAATCATCTCACTACTGGCGAACCCAGCTCACTCAACGGTGCTCTCGGCGGTGCTCTCAACGGTGAAAGCACCGCACCTCCAGGCAGTATCCACTCAATGGCTAACTCTGGATCTGTAGCCGGCTCGGTCGCTACCTAGAGAGGTATATTATGTCTCTCATCCTGTGATTTTATTTGGGTTCTATTTTTTGATGTGCCTGGTTATTTGATTGCTAGCGACGATCTGTATGATCATTCTCTTCTAGATTTAACAAGCGAGGCATGTGCCTGGATACATATGGAGACACTCTATGATCCCCCTACTTTGTCTGATACCTATGCTCCATGTACTTCTTTGTTCCTTGGTGACAGCGCATGCATTGGCGCTTCTAGCCCCGTAGGCCGAGTGTACATTTGTATGTAAAACCGAGATACCGTTTGCTTTTAGGTTCGCTGAAGTATCATCCCAGTCTTCCGTAGCTTCACGTATATCGCACACCGAGGCCAAGCACCGAATATAGTAGACTCCGAATATAGACCGATAGGATAGCTAACAACAAAAGTACCTTGTTGCGTTACAAGTTTCTGTCTCATATTCGACCACTAGTTATGATATAACACAGCCAATAAGAAACTCGAATTCAGACTGCTCGTATATACCCCTTGATGAATGGCTGATTCCTACGGTTCCAATGTTTGTACCTGTGCCCAGGTGACAAGTCTCATTATAAAGATTGGGCCATCCCGTCTTACGCAGCTGACCTACGCTGACCCCTCCTTTACTCTACCTTAACTATCCACCTTCACTTTTTAACATCAACAACATGACAGGCATCGACCAAATCGTCAAAAGGGCGGATTATCCCTTCAACCTCGGCAACTTCGGACGTCCTATAACAACAAGGAGCACCCAGACCCAGACCTGGTTCAATCGCGGAATAACCTGGGCCTACACCTTCAACCACAAAGAAGCAGCTGTCTGCTTTGAACAGGCAATTGCTCACGATCATTCCTGTGCCATAGCGTACTGGGGCTTGGCCTATGCCCTCGGCCCCAACTACAACCACCCGTGGGAGTTCTTTGGCGACAATTTGAAAGACGTCGCGCGACGGACTTACGATGTTGTGCAAAAGGCCAAGGCCCTCGCTCCAACCGCGACACCAGTGGAGCAGGCTCTTATCGCCGCCATCCAAGCTCGCTTCCAAGGTGACAAGCCCGCCACAATGGAACAGTACAGCGCCCACAATCGGGCGTATGCTGACGCAATGGGGGTGGCTTATCGCGAATTCGGCGATGACCTGGATGTAGCGACTCTCTACGCAGACTCGATGATGGGTCTCTCAGCGTGGAAATTATGGGACCTGGTAACTGGAAAGCCTCGACCGGGAACACGGACCTTGGAAGCCAAAAGGGTGCTGGAAGAAGCCCTCCGCAACAAAGATGCCTATCAGCATCCCGGCATACTGCACCTGTACATCCATCTCATAGAAATGTCGCCCACGCCAGAATTAGGCTTGGTGCCTGCCGACCATCTTCGTTATCTGGTTCCGGATTCTGGACATGCATGCCACATGCCGGCGCACCTGGATGTCCAGGTTGGAGACTACCGTGCCGCCATCAATGCCAACCAACTTGCGACCATCGCAGATGAGAAGTTCTTGAAGCATGAGGGCCCCTTTAATTTCTATACAAACTACCGCATGCACAATTATCACACCCTTATCTACGCAGCCATGTTCGCCGGCCAAAAGGCCGTCGCCCTCGATGCCGTCGATCGCATGGAAGCCACTTTGCCGAGAGAGTACCTCGCCCAGTTACCGGACTTTCTCGAAATCTATATGTCCGTCCGCTCCCACGTCATGGTCCGCTTCGGCATGTGGGAAGAAATCATCGCACATCCGCTTCCCGACGATCCCGTTTTGTTCTGCGTCTCGACCGCAATGGCGTATTACTCCAAAGGCGTCGCGTATGCTGCAACTGGAAGAATCATCGAAGCCGAGCGCCAGCGAGAGCTGTACCAGGAAGCAGCGAAGCGTGTCCTGCCCACACGTCTTGATTTCCCGAATAAGTGCGTCGATGCCCTGGGCGTGGCATCTGCCATGTTAGATGGCGAGACCGAGTACCGTCGCGGGAACTACGACAAGGCATTTGAGCACCTCCGCCGGTCCGTTGGACTGGACGATGGTCTGGGATATAGTGAGCCGTGGAACTGGATGCAACCTGCTCGCCACGCACTCGCCGCCCTCTTACTCGAGCAAGGTCATGTTGAAGAGGCGGCGGCTGTTTACAGGGCGGACCTAGGCCTTGATGACTCTATTATCCGTGCGCGCCATCATCCGAATAATGTATGGGCTTTGCAGGGTTATCATGAGTGTTTGGTGCGGTTGGGTCGCACGGCTGAGGCGAAGGTTATTGAGCCGCAATTGAAGGTTGCTGTTGCGGTGGCAGATGTGCCTGTCAAGTCGTCTTGTTTCTGTCGGGTCGATACTTCGCAGGCACCAGATTTGGAAAATGCTTGCTCTAAGGGTACATGCCATTAAACCTTGGCGATCCATTTCAGGGCTGTTTCGGAGACCCTATATTCAAGCGCTCACATCCATCATTAGAGTACACGGTACCTTGTGTAGTATCCCAGTTTCTGGCCTCGCACCTTGTTTTGGCCCCAGCTTTTGCTCTCCTAATTTAGGCATTGACCGCTACTTCGCGTCTATTTCCCATGACATGATGAGGCAGATCTCCTCATACTATCCCATTCCTTATTTGCTTGCTTTCTTCAATTTCTATCTCATAAAGTACGTTCTGAATCGTGTCGGGTCTAATCTATCCGAATAAATGCTTATACACGGGTATCAATGGCTCCTAGCCCGTCAGTACGCTCGAACCGGCAGCACCCCATCAAAACCACGTGACCTTGCCTATTTCTGGTGCCTGACTTCTAAGGCCCGAACTCACTATAAATAAGTCCGTCTCCACCCCCGCCAAGCTTCATTTCCCCACATGTTCTCCACCTCTTCCTCCAACCCCTTCTCCAATCATGCAAGTCCCTGTCATCAGTCATCATCACGGTTATCATAATCAATCATGTTCGTGATCGTTTCTCAGCGCAACATTCCATTGCGTCTCTCTCTTTTCTATCACCTTTAAGGCCTCCATAACCTCTCAAGTTTTGTATGACATCTCAACCACCTTGAACAACAACAACAAAACGTTCAGACATTTATCAAGGTCCCACTCCGTGAGATGAGTTCACTCTGTCTTGTGCAGCCTATACGTTCAGCCTTTAATTAGCCTTCATTTTTCAGGGCTTCCACTCTCCTACGGTCCTTTCTTGTCTCACTTGTCAATGCTCTGGCATAACACATGACCGCACGGTTTACGACAGTCTCCTCACTCGACACAGGTGCTTACATGACCTCTCAAGTCTTGCATAACCTCATACCTCTGCCATTCCTTGCTGTGTTGTGGCGGGTTTTAGCCTCAGGACAATCAATACAGCAGGGGATGGCCACATACTCAACATTTGCATGACATCTCAAGCACCCTGAACAACCAAATCAAAAAATAGAAAAAACACGAAACACAAAAAAACACATCTATCAAGGTCCTGGTCCGTGGAAAGGTGAGTTCATTTCGTCTCGTGCACCCTATACCTTCTACCTCTAACTAACCTTCATATAGCCATTCTTCAAGGCTTCCACCTACTGTCCTTTTTTATATCACTTGTCAATGCTCCGTCATAGTACCTGACTGGGCGGTTTGCGATAATCTCCTCAACACTTCTATCAAGGTCGCTTCTCATCACCATAGGGTGATGGCAGTCTACAGACAATAGTCTGCAAAAACGTCGGGAGGGGAGACGAAGAGGGTGACAATTGGAGGCAATACTGGCGCGACTGCGAACTGGAGAGGAGCAAGTGGGCATGGTCTTCTGCGATCGGGACTCGTGTGTCCCACACATGCATAATAGATGCCTGCGCCCTCAGATGCGGCTTTATCAGTTTCGAACCCTCGTGAATATTACATGCTTTCTACTTGACTCCACCTCGAAGTAACACCTGACCTGTCAGTATAGGCTCACAGGCCCGGATGTAGAGCAAGCGCAAATTCCAAAGAGTCTTGAACCGCCACTAAACTACAAAGCCTTGGTCTTAGGTTACATTCAATTCATTATTGAGCTAATCCATAGGTGATTTATTTATATTTCATTTTGTGTTGGGGTAAAGGAGATTAGAAAAAAGAAACGCTCACAACTGGACTTGAACCGCGGACCTGGAAAATCCACCGAGTCTGGGTCAATGCACGGAACGCGTGAATGCGCGAAAGACAATTTGAAGGGTTCATGACATCTTCTCTCAGAAATATCACAACCTCCATGGCTCCGCGGATTGGCATTTCAGTGTCCCAATTCGCTGAGCAGTTTTATCGGGCATGGATGACTCCGCGAGTGGTCGCCCATACGGAGCGGAGCGGATTGAACCATGACTTGGTGACACTGCCATGGAAAATTGGTAATGACCGCGCCCCATCTAGATTGATCAAAGCTAATCGGGTCAGGTCTCGCGGTCAGCGGTGGTGCCGATTCTATGGCCCTCGCGTATCTGTGCAGACAGATGGAACAAATGTCCGACCCTGGAGTGGTCTCCTTTACAGCATTTGTAGTAGATCATAAAGCTCGCCCGGAGAGCAGCCAAGAGGCCATCAAGGTGGCCTCCTGGCTGCGTGATATGGGTATGTTTCTATCTTCATGTTATCATTTCCTCTTCTAATACTACTTTAGGTATCAAAACAAATATCCTGGAGCTGGACTGGTCTTCTACTTCTGCACACTCACAAGCAGAGGCAAACGCGAATCCAGTCGAGATGCCCTCTGCATTTGAAACTCATGCTCGTAAGCTGCGGTTTCAGGCTCTTGGTAAAGCTTGCCTCCAGAATGACATCAAGACCCTCTTACTGGGCCACCATAGAGATGACACCGTTGAAACAACCATCTCGAGACTCTGTTCTGGAGCTCGTGGTGCTGCTCTTGCGGGAATCTCTGAGGTAGCACGGATTCCCGAATGCCACGGCCTCTGGGGCATCTCCGAGGGTGGTTCCTACGTCAAACTTCTTGGAACCCAACGCAGCGATGCCGATCCGATACGGGTCCGTATTGACTCGAAGAACAGCGGTAAAATCGAATTTCATCCTTCACCACAACCACTGGATGCTCGGACATTCCTCCCCAGGTGGCCAACCTTCAAGGATCAAGATCCGTCCTCGCTTCCACCCTGGGTCTCTTTACAACCGCCATTGGCTTCTTCATCACTTTTGACGGCAACCGGGGGTATTTGGCTCTGTCGACCACTTCTTTCTTTCCCCAAGTCTCGGCTAGTCGAAACCTGCAAACACAACAAAGTTCCCTACGTCTCCGATCCCACTAATTTTGATCCTACCCTCACGATCCGCAACACTATCCGACACCTGCTCTCTAAAAAGGCCTTGCCCCGTGCATTGCAACCCGCATCCATCCTTTCTCTCATCAAGGCTGAGCAAGCTGCTCTTCAAAAAACGCAGGATATTTCTAACGAAATCCTGGCGTCACGATGTCATATTCTCGATCTCAACCTCAGAACAGGAACCCTAATCGTTGAATTCAACAACACACTCTCATCAACAGAGACTGCGCTGGGAGTTAAATCACGCCGGCTACTATCGACTATCATGCGCCGCGTCACGGATCTGATCGCGCCTTGCCCTGCCAACCATTATAACTTACGCCATTATGACCCATGCGTGTCCAAGATCTTTCCCGACAGATATACCGTGTCTCAGGCCAAACACCTAAGAGACAGAGAGCCCTTCACGGCGGGCGGTGTGTTATTCAGCCCACTCACGCCACAATTCAAGCTGGACCCTAAAGACCCAACCACGCCCAAATCCTCGCACTCCGTACCCGGCAAGAATATCTGGCGACTCTCCCGCCCGCTGTATATGAAAAACAGAAAACCAAAAATGCAGTTTGAACAAGGTACTTGGGCACTATGGGATGATCGGTATTGGTTTCGGTTTACCATGGCACCCGACCTCGAACTAAATGGTCGTGCGTATAGCAGCTTGAAACCGCCTTCTCTCGTTGTTCGTCCGTTCGAAACCACTGATCGATTGAGGATCCGTGACGAGGAAGGAATGCTAGCGGGAGAGGAATACGGCCGGGTAGCTCCCAGTGCTGAATTTGTCTCGAGATGTGCACAGAGCCTGTTCGCGCTGGAAGCCCCGGGTTCTGTTCGACACACCATTCCCGTGCTGACACTGAAGGAAATGAGTCCATCTGGACATTCGGAGACTCCTGAGCAGCTATTGTTGCTGCCAACTTTTGGCTTGTGTCTATCTGGTATGAAACGTGGGCCGGCCTTTGACGAGATGAACTTCTACTGGAAAGGGGTCTGGTGGAAGATGTCCTGGAATTGGAGGTACAAAATGATTGACACCGAGGCAGTGCGCCTGATGGGCGGCCCAGGTGTGACTGATAAGCCTACTGGCTATGGTACAGACGTTTAGACAACATAAGAAGCGCTGCAAAGTCGATATCCGGAGCTATGCATGACCCAAAACCATTGTCCGTGGGGCCTGAAAAGTGACAAAGAAAAAAAGATTCAATGAGTACAATGTAGAAAAAGACCCCCTTAGTACATGCAAATGGAGGATAAACAAAGGAAAGAAAGTTTGTGGTATCACAGAAGAAGAATGAAAGCACAGATGATGGTGGTGACGAGGAAAGGGAATGAAGCGGCTGTTGTAGTGTTGATCATTACTCGCTCGCCTTCAGCAGAGCAACGGCAGCCTGTTGGGCTCGAAGGCCTCCGGCTTCTCTCTTCAGTCGGAAGTTTTCTTTCTTGAGACGACTAATTTCGTCCAGCGCATTGGACAGCTGAGACTTCAGAGCGTCTTCGGCGCTTCCAGACCGAACGTCCCTGGAGATCTTGCTGAGCTCGGAGTTGAATCGATCATACAGAGCTTCATTTTCGGCACTGGCTTCTCGATATAGCTCGTCCAGCTTCTTCACGCGCTTCTCGCTCACCACCAAAGATGACTCTACGTCTCTCTCCAATGCTGATGTTCGTCCGGTACATTCTCCGGAGAACTGGTCAAAGCGCGCTTCAAGGCTCCGCATGCGAGCTTCAAGGGAAGCACCAGCACCGGGAGAGACGTTAGCAACCGGAGAGCCCATGGCTGGCTCCATGCTGGCTTGTTTGCTTGGTGTGAGTCTCAAAGCATGCAGTTCATCACCGAGGGCCTTGAGCTCGTCTCTCATACCAAGCTGGGCGGCAGCCTGGGTTCTCCTCTCGTTATAGACGCGCTCACGAAGCTATCCAAAACAGTTAGCTTACTATTTCCAACCCGTCTTATCAATGGACTACACTAACCTTTTGCGGACTTTGCATCCGCAGTTTGTGCGGCTTTTGAGATGCCGAAGAAGATTGAGGTCGCTTGCTATCCGCGCCATGGACTGTTGATCGCTCTCGGAGGCCTGCGCTCCGTTGAGGAATGCTGGTAGCACGGGATCGCCTACTGGCTTCCTGGTTTGGCGATTCTGGAATGTCTGGCTTGTTCTTGGCTGCATGCTCCGTCTGTGATATCTTGGGATCAATATTCTCCTTTCTGCTCGAGGTGGAAGGCCGCGGAGGTGACCCCCTTCGAATAGGAGACCCCAGGCGAACGGAAGAGTACGCTTTTGTGGGCGATCTGCTCCTACTAGGTGAAGCTGCTAGATAACTGCTCTGCGGCCTTGGCTGGCTGGCTGGCGTGGTCGTCTCCGTGCGTGGGATATTGGATGGGGTCACTGGACGCATCAATTGGGTTGGGGAAATTTGAGACGCATCAGACGAGGAGGCTGTTGGAGGACGTAAATCTGACAACGAGCTTCTGCGCTTTCTGCGAATCTTGACTACCCCATCCTGCGAAATTTCACGGACAGATGACAGGGACTGCGGCTGTCCATGGCCAGTGCCCGGCCGTGAGATCTGTTCCTCAGATGAAGATGCATGCGGGCGGTCGCGCGACCCAGGTCGAAGAAAGCCTAGACGAGAGTCCACATCGGTGGACTTGGAGCGGCTCAAAGTGCCCCCGGGGGTGGTAGGCTCTGAATCCGCAGGACTTTGCCGCTTGCTGAGGGTTCGCAGGATTGATGCGACCTTGCCCTCTCCTTCGCTCCTCTGACTCTCCTTGTGATGGAGGCCAAACCCAAAGCGCCTTCGGAAGGAAGAACTATTCGAGCCGACTGATCCAGCGTTTACTTGTGAGTTCTTGCCCTGATCGTAACTCAGTGTTCCTTCGACAGAGGTGCCACCAGGGATGAACTCTTCGAAGAGATTGTCAAAGTCCTCGACCAGTCGGTCCAATAGCGAAACATGCTGGACAGGATCGCCTTCCTCTGTGAGAACTTCGGCGAAAGCCATCGTCAAGGCTCCCCGATCCCCATCATTACCAGAGGCGTCGAGCAGCTCAGCAAGCAGCTGGATGATAGCGGCCAGAGCACGGCGATTCTGCGGACTGATGTCCACCAAGAACTTCTTAAATTGCTCATCAAAGTCCCGAGGGAACATAGTGTCGAATTGACTCTGCAGGGACTTCAACGACGACACTGCCAAGACTGGGCCCATGCTCATCCTCCAGGCGTTTTTCATAAATGTCTCGAAGGCGACAAACAGAGTGTCAACAGGCACCTCTGCGGCAGATTGAAGCTTGCTTGGGTCTTCCAGCAGGACATTGTAAAGCTCATTTACCGGAGCACGATCCGCGTAGTCTCGAGCCCGGAGCATACGGCCAAGAATGTTCCCGCTTCGAGATTGTAGGGAGAGCACATAAGCTGCAAAGGTTTGTTCCAGAGATCCAAGTTGGCTATCAGGTCCCTTGAGAGCGGTTGCTCCAGCTCGGGATGCTTTGCTATCCCTGTCTTCTTTTTCTTTCTCTTTGGCAGGGAATGTAGATGGCACAGTATTGGACCTGGAATGCTGGGGTCTGGGAGGTGGCATCTTCGGAAATTCACCCAGCAGAGACGCTGAATTAGGCGTCTTCAAGGTCGGGACATTGTCACGACTGCTTCCCAGAAGGTTCGATATCAACTTAGTAGGCGAAGGGGGACGGAAGCCACGTGATGACTTGACCTGTGTAATCAAGTTGCTCGCGATGTAACGAAGGATTTCAAAATTCGAATGCACCAGAGGCTTCATCAGTTTCGGGTTTCGAGGGCTGTGCAAAGGTGAGAGTAGGGTTTGCAGACGTCGTGACAGGGTCAAGATGAAGTTATCCACTGTGACCAAGTCCGTGGACGGTGCACCAACGACAGAATCAATATCCATTCTGTATTGGTCACCTTTAGGCTGGGAAATCGAAATAATCATCTCCAAATCGGTATTTTGCAGCATCTGGGCACACTCTGCCTTGGAAGTGTCGAAGAGTAACCGAATGGGAGACGCCTGGGCTTCTACGAGCGAAGCACTTTGGCCATCCTCACATACGCAGGCTAGGAGACTTGTACTGCCCATTGATGCAGGAGGACTGCGGAGGGTCCATTTGCCTCCCTCTCGCTCTTGCTCTGGAAACCTGCCCTCGATCTTGGCTTTGGTGACTTCTTCAATGAGCCGGCTAGCTTTTCCTTCATACATGCCAGTCAGCTCCAAAGCAAGGAGATCACTATCGACATCCACAGATCCGATGTTGGACTTGTAGGAGGCGGGTACAATGAACAACAGCCGACCACAGGCCGACTGCATGCAGCGAACGGCATGAAGCTCCATGACCTGTACAACCCTGAGCTCCGACGGCGGTAGGGACATGGACGTATCGTTGGTCGAGAAAGCTGCACTATCAATGTCGGCCAACACTGCACGCGCAGTAGTTCGGCTTTCGGCAGGCTTTGCGAGTAGCACCAGACAGTTCTTGTAAAGAAGCATGATTCCCGCGGCCGAGCCCGGTGCCTGCGTATCTATGTGAAAGGGAGGTGCAATCTCGTTGACATCGACAGCCGTGATCAAGCGACCGTCGGGGAATTGATGCGCTGGCCACCCATCCACGAGCTCTCTCAGACGCTGGAGACTTTGCGCGTGTGCGGACGGAGAAGAATTGTCAAGAGCACAGATGTCCTTGACAATGTCCCGAGCTTTCAGAAGCGGCCGCACGGCAGGATGCACCATCGGCAAGCTTCCAGTCATGGTATCGATCAACAGACTGTAACGAGGAAGCCGCTGAACAGGTTCCATCAGCAGGGATCTTAATTTCTGCTCTCCGGTCTCATACACCCGCTTCGAGAAGCTGGAGTTTTTATCTCTCATAAAAGAATTGAGCGTCTGCGTGAAGCCAGTGTGGGCACGCATATAGTCTGCATAGGGCTGCGAGAACTGTGGTAGCCAGTCAAGTAGTGCCCTCGCAAACATGACAGCACCGAGTGCATCCCGACTATCTCTCCGATGATAGCTGGATGCTGGGAGTTCGGTGTCTTGACTGATATCTTCGATGGCATCCTTTTCTGTCTCATCAAGCACCTGCCGAATGACATCTAGGAATCCGAGATTGACTTCTAGGATGTCGTTCAAACACGGCGGAAATAGGGCATTTAACGATGTCTCATCTGGGCTGGCACTGGATGGGCCTCTCGCTTGAGCTTTTCGTCGAAATTCATCTGCCACCTCGTGTACAAGAGAATACAGTTTGGCGACATATCTCTCTTCTGTGTCAACAAGCTCACACATGGTGAGACGAAGAGCTTCTTTCTGGCCACGCGTGAAGATTCTCGACTTGCTCACGTTCGTCGGCTGTGAAGGCGCACGTTTGAGTCGTGAGGTTGGCAAAAACATCGGATCGCCCAAGGCAGATATGAGGGGTGTGTAGGGCCCATATTGCAGAGCTTGAGTGTCGTCGATGTCGGAGCCTACACTGCTGCGCCGCTCGGACTTTTGGATAGTCCCCGCAGGCAAGACGACGTCGATATCGGTCCAGGAAACTTTGCGATCTTGGTACGCACTGCGAATGTCGCGCACAATTTCTGATGAGTCGTCCACCCGTGTCATGCGGTTGGTCAAGTCTGCGGCATGAACCACGTCAAATGGTTTCAGGGCCTTGCCACCTTGCCTGGCAGTACGGGCCGTCTCCATCAGACATTGTTTGAGCGGGTCCGACAGCTCGGTGAAGTATTTTAGCATGCTGACAGCAAGCCCACGGGCGACTTCGTCTCCTTGTTTCTCGCGGGGTAGGTGATTGACTGCTGCATACACTGAAGCAGCGGGGGATATCGTAAAGCGCGGATAGCTCTGAAAGCCAGCGGTTGTGAAGATGTGCGCCTGGATGCGCGAGCTGCTGATGGTGGCATTGGCTGTCGCAACGGGACCGTAGAAGATGAGAATAGAGGAGAGATAGGAATCGACAGTATGGTACAGGCTGAGATATTCCAACGGCAGGTCCGACAGCGCGGTGCCCGCAGCTGCCGTGGCGTTGACAGCCATGGCGCAATCGCGCTTGCCGCAAGTGTGTGCTTCGTGGGAAAGAGCGATAGTGTAGATGGGATGCGCCGAGGTTTAGAAACAGCAGGATCGACACGGCGCCAACGGAACGCACGTTGTCGAGGGGAGGATCTAGTTGTGGTGAGATGTCAACAACCCATGTGAGGGGAAGTTGAGGCGGACTGATAGAGGTCGCAACGCTCGTGGTAGGATCCACTCCATGGAACAGTGTCAGCGGCAGCACTCAATCAATGAGCGGGCACATTGGAGGAGAATACGAGGGACACACAGTGTATCTTGAAGAAGAGGAGAGAATGTTTTGACGCGGGGATGAATGATACCGCGATAGCACGATAACTGGGTGGTCTTAGCGCCAGCGGCTCATCGTCCCGATCTTTGTTTACAGTTTGTCAGGCCAACGGTCACACTTGGGCTGCAAGGCTCAGATGTGACTAGTCACATTCGCTCCTTTTAAGCTGCACTCTCAATAAGTAGGTTGCTTGCTCTATGGTAAAGTCTACCGCCGTGGTGAGTCGATCATTCATTTATCCCACAGGATCGACAATCAACCTTGGAACACACCGTACTTTTTGTTTAAGCATAATGTTGAACCACGGGAGTCTGTCAGATAAAGGCTTAGTTTGGAACCATGGAAATCGAAACAAAGCAATTATCTACTTTAATAAGTTTGTTATTGACATGTCTTGGTCAACCACTCCGAAAGTAGACGTATATAAACAAACAGTCCCGGAGACAGTCTCCGATTCTGTGTCGCCTAGGCACCCATGTGCACCGAGGGATAGGATTCAATAAATGATTCCGATGATAGACTCTAAATCTATGGAGCATTTACAGAACTGCTACTGCTATCAATACACAGCTCAATGATGTGCCTTATCTAGCGCCTGGGCAAGTGAGGAGCGGCACATGATGTCCACCACAAATTAGCGGCGTAATGGTATTTCACGTATTATATCACTCAATATGAGCTAGTACTGTACATCACGTATCTGAAAGTATTGACCCCTGACGAAGGCGGTGAGCGGAAGGAGGGTGGTGCGGCGCCGCATATAGGACACACTAGGCCTGATCCGGTAACAGAGACCAGCTGTTTGTTCACGAGTACACGGTCGACACCAAGAGCGCATCTCCCGCTCGAGATGCTGGATTCCACCATGCCCGACCCTCTCCCTATCGCCATTGATCCTGTGGCGCTCGTGACCACAGAATGCATCACGGTCACCTCGTCCATGCGGAAGCATGCCCGATGGGCGCACTCCTCCGTCTCCGCCATCTTGGGCGGCAATGGAGGTTCTCGTGTCTACGAGCGGGATACCTCTGCGCCGCCCAGCCCGCGTAAAAGCAGCCAATCGTCCCGCGTCGATGACGACCATGCCCTGGCGAACCGATGGGGTCTGCGAGGGAAGAAGGGAAAGAGCATGCAGGACAACCCGTTGATATCGGCCTTTACTCGTCTGCGGAGTGACCTTAAGGGCTGCAAAGACATTCGCTCCTTCGATACCCCGGCCCTCCTCCATCCGTTCCTACAGGTTATCCGCTCTTCTTCGACCTCCGCCGTCATTACCTCCCTCGCCTTGGTCGCCATCACCAAGTTCTTTTCCTACAACATCATCAATCGAGACTCCCCTCGCCTCTCAATGGCGATGCAACTACTCTCCGCAGCAATCACACATTGTCGATTTGAGGCGAGTGACTCTTCTGCGGACGAGATCGTGCTGCTGAGGATTTTGAAATTGATGGAGGGCATGCTCTCCCGGCCGGAAGGAGAGCTGCTCGGCGATGAGAGCGTCTGTGAGATGATGGAAACGGGATTGAGCATGTGCTGCCAAGGCCGCCTGTCGGAAGTGCTTCGCAGATCCGCCGAGATGGCCATGGTCAACATGTGCCAGGTCATTTTCATGCGCCTGTCGCACCTTGATCACGAGGGCTCACCGGGAGCAGGTTCTTTCGCAGACGAAAATGCCAAAACGGGGGCAACGAAATTGAAAATGGATCCTTCTGTTAATGGCGATACTGTGGCATCGCAACACCAGTCCGCCATGGGCTCCGATACAGCAGCCGCTGAACGGGGCAATACCAGTCGGGAAGGGTCTCCCGAGCACTCGGGGAGCGCAACTGCTGCCGCTGCACCTCCACATCCGGAAGATGACACTGAGGCCGAGGTCAAACCGTATTCGTTACCGTCTATTAGAGAGCTGTTCCGTGTATTGATCGATCTTCTGGATCCACACAATCGACAGCATACAGATACCATGCGAGTGATGGCTCTTCGAATCATTGACGTGGCCTTGGAAGTGGCTGGTCCCTCTATTGCTCGACACCCTAGCTTGGCTGTTTTGGCCAGAGATGATCTCTGCCGATATCTCTTCCAGTTGGTCCGTTCAGAGCAAATGGCCATTCTCACGGCGTCTCTCAGGGTTGCGGGTACCTTGCTCTCGACGTGTCGGTCTGTGCTGAAGCTTCAGCAAGAACTTTATCTTTCATATCTGGTGGCATGCCTCCACCCCCGTGTGGAAATTCCCCGTGAGGCTGGCATTGATCCATCGCTTTACGAGGGGGTCCCCCAAGCACCCAAGCTTGTGAAGCAACCCTCGTCTCAGAACAGTGGCAGATCTACCCCAATCCCGGTGAAAGACCGACAAAAACTAGGCCTAGAGGGAGGCTCACGAAAGCCCGAGGCACGAGAAGCAATGGTTGAGAGCATAGGCGTCTTGTCGCGCATCCCTAGCTTCATGACTGAGCTCTTTGTCAACTACGACTGTGAAGTAGACCGAGCAGATCTGTGTGAGGATATGATCGGCTTGCTCTCCCGGAACGCTTTCCCAGATTCTGCCACATGGAGCACCACAAACGTGCCCCCGCTGTGTTTGGACGCTCTGCTGGGCTATGTGCAATTTATATACGATCGATTAGATGATGAGCCTGTGCAGGGGGATTACCCCCCACCAGAACTCCTGCGCAACCAACGTCAAACGAAGAAGATCATCATCAAAGGAGCACAGTTGTTCAACGAGAACCCCAAGGGCGGCATTGCCTATCTTGCGGAGCGTGGTATTATTGAGGATCCCAAAAACCCGGTGCTGGTCGCCCAATTCTTGAAAGGGACGGCGCGTCTCTCAAAGAAAGTACTTGGGGACTTCATTTCGAAACGTGACAACGAGGAGTTGTTGGGCGCATTTGTGGATCTCCTGGATTTTTCGGGGAGGAACGTGGTCGAAGCTCTACGAGAGCTGCTGAGTTCGTTCCGCCTGCCTGGTGAATCACCACTTATTGAACGGATTGTGACGACCTTCTCGGAGCATTACACGGAAAAGGTGAAGCCAGAAGGCATCAACCAGGATTCACTATACATTTTAACGTACGCGATCCTCATGCTCAACACTGAACTTTATAATCCCAACGTCAAGACCCAAATGTCATTCCCTGCCTTTGCAAGGAACTTACGGGGCGTCAATGGTGGTGTTGATTTCGCGGAGGAGTTCCTCCAGGAAATTTATGATTCGATCGAGACGAATGAGATTATTCTCCCGGAAGAACACACTGAGTCAAAGGATGCCTTCGACTACGCCTGGAAGGAAATGCTTCTCAAGTCGTCTGGAGCTGGCGAGATGGTTGTGGGAGAGACCAACGTTTATGATGCGGAGATGTTCGAAGCTACCTGGAGACCGGTGGTCGCAACCCTGTCCTACGTTTTCATGTCTGCCTCAGACGACGCAGTTTATTCCCGCGTGGTCAATGGCTTCGACCAATGTGCCCGGATTGCTGCTCGTTATGGTTTGACCGAGGCATTCGACCGCATCATCTCTTCCCTTGCATCCATCAGCACCTTGGCCACAACCAAGCCTCCAAGTACTGCGCTCAACACGGAGGTTCAGGCAGACAAGAAGAGTGTTATGGTGAGCGAACTTGCTGTGAAGTTTGGAAGAGATTTCCGAGCCCAGCTTGCCACTGTGGTGCTGTTCAGAGTCCTGGCGGGCAATGAGTCCACACCCAAGCAAAGCTGGGAGCATATTGTTCACATTCTCAGTAATTTGTTCATCAATTCCTTGATCCCACCACTGGATTCTAAGATGACGGCCGAGCTTGACACTCCCCCAATCCCGCTGCAGCCTGCGTCCCAGGTTGTAGATCGGGATAGAAGTGGAAACGAGAGTGGACTGCTGTCTGCATTCACGTCTTACCTCTCAAGCTACGCAGCTGATGATCCTCCTGAGCCTTCTGACGAAGAACTGGACAACACACTTTGCACGGTGGACTGCGTGACCGCGTGCTCGATTCCCGAAATTTTGACTAATATTAAGTAAGTTCTCGACATCTTTCGATGTTTTCCATTCAATCATTGACTAGCCTCAAGATCGCTTCCCCTTTCGTCTCTCGAGATCCTTGTTGGAGCTCTATTGTCTCAGATCCCCGAAGAGAATGCACCGGCGGTCATTGTTGTGAAGCCAGAACGGCCAAGCCCTGTTTCGAGGAACCCCAGCGCTCGTGTTGATCCTAACCAACCTAAATACGATCCGGCAATGATATTTGCTTTGGAGTTGGCAACTGTCCTCACTCTTCGCGATGGGGAGACCCTGGGCGCTCTCGGCGAGATGCTGGCGACTAATCTTCAGACCCTGATGCGCGATGCAAAGAATCTTCATCCGTTGAGCGTGTCTCGCATTGTCTCGTATCTGCTCAATCTTTTGCGACTCAGCCATGTAGGTCCCCAAGCATACCCTCTCCAATTCATTGCAGCTAACAATTCTATAGGAACACGATTTCATGCGAGTACCCGTCGTGCTGCATGCTCTCTCTGGATACGACCAAGACATCCTAGAGATGGTTGCTGTACCGATAATAAAGGGCCTTGCTCGTTGTGTTACTCACACGGGTCGCCTAAGAAATGAGATCACCATCTCGCCAGACTTCTGGTCAATCTTGCAGAGGCTGCACCAGCACGAAGAAGCCGCACCGATGGTGTTTGAGCTGCTTCGGAGCATCGGCGAATCTATGCCTGACATTGTGACGGCCGACAACTATGAATCTGCTGTGAGCCTTGCGAACGACTTCGTCAGTGCTGGACACGTGGGGTCTATTAACGAACGCCAAAGAGATGCCCAGGCTCGACGGGCCAAGGGTGTCAGGCCGCCCAAACCCACCGAGAACCCAGTCGTCACTCGCGGCATCAAGGCTATTGGATTGATTTACCATCTGACTGGACGGGTCCCCACATTGATAAAGCAGTCTCATCTCGAGGAACGTGAAGCTTGGGCCGCCTATTGGTCTCCCATTTTCCAATCCTTGACCAGCCAATGTGTCAACCCCTGTCGCGACATCCGCCACCACGCAATCTCTACCCTGCAACGATCTCTCTTGTCCGCCGATCTTGTGTCCAACGACGACAAGGAATGGTCCACTATCTTCGATGAAGTTCTCTTCCCTCTCGTCCTGCGTCTTCTCAAGCCGGAGGTCTATCACTCCGACCCTAACGGCATGGGCGAAACCCGGGTTCAGGCTGCGACATTGGTCTGCAAGATCTTCCTTCGATTTTTGGACCAGCTTCCCAATCGCGAGGGTATGCTCCCTCTCTGGCTCAAAATCCTGGACATCCTCGACCGGATGATGAACTCTGGCCAGGCTGATAGCTTAGAGGAAGCGATCCCCGAGAGTCTGAAGAACATTCTTCTGGTCATGGCCGACGGCGGCTACCTCGTGCCTCCTTCCCAGGATCCTAGCAAAGAGGAAATATGGAACGAGACTCGCAAGCGTCTTGGCCGGTTCCTGCCAGACCTGTTCCTCGAGATTTTCCCTGAGACGGGCAAGGAAGCAGAGGCATCCCGGCCAGCCTCTGCTATTAACTCTCCTGCCCAACCGGCCAGTGAGGCGGGCAAGAAAAGTGATGAGACAGAAGCCTTGAATAATGACACCGCGGAAGATACGGAGACAGGCAATGCCGAAGGTCAAATAGCTCCTCAGGAAGATACTTCTTCGTAGGATCCAAATCCGCTACCGGTGTGCTTCGATCTGCCTTTCTCCTTTGCCCTTTGCATTTTCATATATAGAATAGCGGGGGGTTTGCAGGCTTGGCTTTTTCCCCGATCATTGTCTCTTGTTCCATGTCCATGTAGATAAGTGTGATCTTACCATTGACGCTACGTCTTAATATAAGATATTCTGATTTGTGTTGAATCTTCTCCTACTTTAGTGTCTAGATAATATCCATATAGATAGCTAGGTACCTAACCAGGTAGGTATCTACTCAAAAAGGACAGTTTATTTCGCATTGAGGCCGTAGCCCGGAGTTGTATCTATCAATTTACTCCGGAATACTTATACCAGAGACTTCCTGACAAATTCTCAACAATTCCTCCTGTTTACTGACATTACCAGCCCCGGGATGTGGCGACTCCTCACCTCGTGTCGTAAAGAAAGCTCCACTCTTAAGACTAGCAAGCTTCCCTTGACCAGCAGCCCATTCAGAAAGTGCCTTAGTCGGCTTATCCAAACCGCCCGGAGCCGCCATACCACCCATCTTAGTCCTCACCCAACCCGGATGCATGCTCACCACCTGAATCTCATCACCCCACCGCCTCGCAAAAGCATTGGCCAGCATAGTATCATGCAACTTGCTATTACTGTAAGAATGTGACTGCGTAATATCCCGCAGATTCTCATCGCCGCCATAGTGACTGTCCGAACTCATATAAAGAAGTCGCGATGTGGGCCTCTTCATGAGACAGGTAAGAATGTACGGCGCAAGCGTATTAACAGCAAATACAGCCGAGATGTTATCTGCTGTGATTTCCCGACTGGATGTGCCGCCATAGCCGATTCCGGCGTTGTGAATGACTGTATCAAAGACCCCGGAACCCAGGGCATTGGCTTCTTGGGCGAGTTTCTTGGTTTGGGCGATTGAGCTTAGGTCCCCGACTAATACGGCTTCGGCTTTGGGGACGGCTTTGTGGGCGGAGGCTGCGCGGTCGGGGTTTCTGGCGTGTAGGACGACTGAATGGCCCTGATCAGCGAGGACTTTGGCAGCGGCTTGGCCGATGCCGTCGCTGGAGCCGGTGATGAAAATGCGAGCCATGGTAGTTGTGTGTAATAGAGGTTATGGTCCGGGGTAGATGTATGAGAAGTGTTCTGACTTGTTGATAATCAGAGAAGGGGCTTTAACATTGTTTGTCTACTTCCGATGATATCATAAGAAACGTGAATAATACAGCCTTCTTTCCATGTGACGTCAAGGATAATCGAATTCGAGCACAAACCTGTCCTCTGTCTAGATGCCACGCCCGGGTAATTTGCCACTGTTCATCATCTGCTTATCCTATAGCTTTGACGCCTTACAGACTGGTACAGCCACCAGGAAGAAGCTAGCTCGATATTCGCCTATCAAAAGTAGGTTATGTATGCCAGCGATTGGAAAGCTCTTCATGGTTGGAGTATGCATACCACCATTTGGCGTCTTGATAGGCGTAGTCTGATTTACAAGGTTGGAGGAGGGGTCGCTCTAAGGAAAGGGGGGTCGCAAAACCTTGCACTAATCCTAAACAGGGACAGAAACCTGATTTATAAGGACGGTATACAAGGCATACAAACCAAGGATCGAGAGATCCATCACGATCTGCATTGCGGCTTCGTACCGAGAATATGTTTTGATATTGATGCAGCTTCCCTAATGCTCGCGTGTCCATCCAGTCCAGAGATACGGGACCGGGGTACATTGGAAGATCATAATGAAGGTGTTGGGAATGCCAAAACAAACCGACAGAGACATTAAACCATATACAATCAAGTGGAAGGTATTGTTCGGAAAAGATGCGGAGATAGAATGCGAGGAATGACAGTTGGGTCAGCCATATAGCAGATCTCGGCCACGTAGAGTAACTTTACGAGGTACTATATGAGTAGAGGACAACGACCAGGAATTCTCGCGCTTGCCTCTAACTGCTTCGTGATATGGTCAAAGGAAATAGTCCAGATTTTAGTCCCCAGTCCAAGCTTCTGCACTGAATTGGGATTAACAATGCAACCGAAATTACTTGGTCACAAACCTACTAGGAAACATCAGGCAGTTCAATGGAGCAGCGCATATCAATGCCGCTACAATCAGGCCATCATCGAACCCAAGTAGCCTATCAAACATGGTACGCTGAACTAAACGTAGTGCAATCATGATTAGGGCCAGCATTCCAAGAACGCCAGCAAGAATTGGAGCAGTTCTTGTCTGGCTAGCTTCGGGCACTTGGCATGTGGACATTGTCAGATTGGTTGCCGCTGTAGAATAAATAGCCATTAGGTTTTGCAAGAAGCATTTACAGAGGCCCTCTTTCACACCACATTGCAATGTAGTACAACCAGTTGCCCGTGTGAAGAAAACTGTATCCATGCAAAGGCATGAGCTGTTGGATGTCGTACACATTGACTGATTCACGGCTGCAGCGAAGCAATTCAGCTGGAGAGAAAAAGAGGACATATTAGTTCAAATCACATTTCTTTGACTGTTCGAAATCAGATGCCCGTATTGCGCATGGTCGCAAGCTGCCAAACGGCCCCTCCACTAAGGACGACATAGTGGACAGCAATGCTTAGAGATGAAATGAAGGCTGAGGCTTCCCTTTCGAGTTGTAGCTAGGTCGGTATCTGGTACTTGTTTTAAATGATCTATGTATCAACCGGGCAAAATGATCGGCACGAGAAGGCACGAAAAGAGTGTTTCCACAGGCCTTCGGAGACGGGCCGTTTCCGCTGTAGTAGACGGCGCTAAATCCTTTAATGTCCTTACTGAGACCATTTAGAGCCGGCCACGGGGAAAGCTAGAAATCCACTCGATTAGCCAGGTTGCTGTTGGATCCACTGAAAGCTGATAACGTAGAACACTAACGTTGGCCCGCGCTCTGGGTTGACTTGACCACTCAGTAGCTACTAGCGGGGTACGGAATCGGGGGCAATCGAGGGAACCCAATCATTTGTCCCTGAGAAGCTCCAGCCAACGGCCAACGGTCTAAGAGTGATTAGAAAAGCGTGATACAACTCCCACTTACAATTAGCTCTCTTTCAATTCAAGCTCAGCGCCCTGTGGTATGTCGTTCTCATTTTGGTTTTTGAGCTTGATAATAGGAGCACTTCTTCTCTATGCTACCAAGTTTCTGTTGACACGCAACAATGTGCATGGGCCGCTGCCACCGGGCCCATCCCCGACGCCAATTGTTGGTAACATCTCAGACCTACCGCCTCAGGGAGCACAAGATTGGATGCACTGGTTGAAGCACAAGGACCTCTATGGTAGGCTAAAAGCGCAACACATGAATCCGTAAGGACTACGCCCTATGACTGACCCATTCACCTGTTTTCAGGGCCTATCAGTTCCATCACAGTAATGGGCCAGACCATTGTGATTGTCAACGACGCCAGAATCGCCATAGAGCTTCTATCCAAACGCTCTGCACTATACTCTTCCCGACCAAACTTGGTCTTTGCATCAGATATGTCAGTCTTCGAGCCTATAGTGCTATTTCCATACTTAAATTCCAATTATCAGGGTTGGCTGGGAACATATTTTGGCAATGCAGACATACTCGGACCGCTTCCGCGCGTATCGCAAAGCCATGCAACCTTACCTCGGGTCCGAGGCAGCGGTGGCGCAGTATAACACCTTGCAGGAGATAGAGGTCCACCGATTTCTGTTGCGTGTGTTGAATGATCAGGCGAGGTTTGCCGAGCACATCCAAACGTGAGTTGCCAAAAGCACAACCGGCATTGAATAGAAGGCTAAGCTGATCTATTTAGGGAGGCGGGGGCGGTTATTCTAAAGATCGCATATGGATACACGATTGAGCCACACAAGCGAGACCCGCTCGTTTATATGGCAAACCAGGCTCTAGAGCATTTCTCCATGGCTGGGACACCAGGTGCCTGGCTAGTGGACATGATCCCGGCTTGTGAGTAATCCTTACAGACCTCCTAACAAGATTACGTGGATCTCTAACCAGTGTAGTGAAATACGTGCCTTCGTGGTTCCCTGGAGCCAACTTCAAACGCCTTGCACGGGAATGGAAGAAAAACCTTGATAACGCTGCGGATAAGCCGTATGACTTTGTTCGGCAGCGTGTGGAGGCTGGCAAACATCAGCCTTCTTACCTTGCCAATCTTTTCAAAACAGAAGGATATCCAGTCCGCGGAAGCGAGGAAGAGCTCGTGGCGAAATGGACTGCTGCTTCCCTCTATACAGGTGGAGCCGACACGGTAGGATTTACTCCTGGCTAGAACGCCGTCCCAGCTGATGAATTACAGACTGTTTGTTCTATTGAGACATTTTTCTTAGCCATGACCGTATACCCAGAGGTACAGCGCAAAGCACAAGATGAGATTGACCGAGTATTAGGAGCTGGCCGACTTCCCAAAGTGGCCGATCGTGCCAGTCTTCCATATATCGAAGCTGTTGTCAAGGAAGTCCTCCGTTGGCATCCTGTAGCACCAATGGGGATTCCTCATATGTCAGTAGGGGATGACATATATGAGGGCTACTTCATTCCCAACGGTTCCTTGGTCATGCCTAACATTTGGTAAAGTCGACCTGCAGCCTTTGCTAGTATGATAATGCTGACTACCGTGGTAGGGCCTTCACCCATGATCCCGAGATATATCATGACCCCATGGTGTTCAAACCTGAGCGCTTCCTGGGGGTGGACGGCCGGGAGCCAGAAATGGATCCTCACGGCATCGTTTTTGGATTCGGACGTCGCATTTGCCCCGGTCGTATTCTAGCTGATAATACAGTCTATCTGAGCGTCGCTCAGTCACTTGCCGTGTTTAGTATCACCAAAGCCGTCGAAAATGACAAGGAGGTGGACGTCAAGCCGGCATTTCAGGCTGGTGTAATTAGCCACCCAGTTCCGTGGAAGTGTGATATCTTCCCCCGTACTCCTGCCCATGAAGAGCTCATACGGTCAGTGGAAAAGGAACAACCTTGGGAACCAAGTGATGCGCATGATTTACTTTCTTTGGGGCGGAAAGATATCTGAGTGTATCTTTAGGATGTTGAGAAAATATAGGCTGGAAGAAGGAATGAAGAAGGGTAAAAACCTGTGAAGCAGGATGCTCGAATGAATCGAGATGATACCTTCATGTGACTCGGAGCGGATATTTATGCCCACTCCTTTGGGGTCAGTTTTCTACGTGACATGACACTAAAACAACCTTCACCGTTTGTTGGTCCCGGATCCTCCAAGGGTCCCTAGTAGGTAGACGTGCGACTACATCGAGTCAGACTGATTCTGAACGGGACTAGGCATACGGCAATGCCGACCCAATGGTTGCCTCTTCACTGAGGCATGTCCATACCAACAGTTTCAGTGTTGATCTTGATGCATGTTCCCGTGAAAGTCCCGCTATTGTCGTTTGTAGCAAGGAGGTTTATAACGAACCCTCTTGCCCGACCTTCTCCTTCTTTTATTCTCTCCCCAACTTCATGTTTTAGTTTTGTAGGACCCAATCTGAGATTCCTCTTTTCTACACTGCCTTTCCGTAACAACCAGAATATCTGTTTGCTTTACTACCAGTTCATTTGAATGTGAGCAGGGTGATTGGTACGAAGTGCTACTAAGGGTCGTTTCTACTATCCCTACCGATATTATTAGAACATTTCTACTACTTTTCGGAGAGGACTACGAACTCTCGCGATGCAATCACTATACGGTAGTACGACACCCAGCAACTATCCCTGTTAGCAAATATGTTTATCGACCTTGTAAACGTCCTAACGAGCGGTTTTGTTTTTTTGTTTTTTGTTTTTGCAGGGATCGGGGATCAAGAAGCTAGGCTTGGAAGGGTCTTTTTCCCGATGCTGCCAGAAACCCGCTTATTAGGGGGTTTACAAAGGCCGATGAACATCTTTGCTAGCATGGATAGTGCTGGGCGTCTACTACTGTATAGTGATTGCATCTTTTAGAATCGGGGTAGTCTGCCAGACTATGCTAGAGTTTTACAAAATATGGTCACAAAACAACGCAGACTTCGGCTATTAATTTCCGAAGCTTTAGCACTAGCGCAATACATATCTCTTTTGCAGTAAATAGCAATGAGAAGTCTCCCAATATTCCAATGCGATGTAATTCAAGTATACAACAAAGGAATGCCCTAACAACGGCAGGTATCGCAAACAATGGAATCATACAGATACATTCTCGAGCAAGCGTGGCTCGAATCAAAGCAAAGAGAAGTCGCAATCAGATAGGAAGATGCAGCAAGCAACACCAGAAAGGAGATGAAGGTGATATCCGTCGCAATGGTACTTATACGAGAGAAAAAGAAAGATACTAGGCACACAGGTCTATGAAAGAGACCAAAAAGTAGCGTTCAGTTGAGCACGGCCCTGCAGTGTTTGTTTCCTCCGTGCTCGTCCATGGAAAGCCATCCTTCCTACTCGGCATCCATGTCGTCGTCGAGGTCGATGGCGTCCGGGTTGGCTGGGGCTGCTGGTGCTTCGCTAGCGGGCTTGGGCCGATTGCCACCCTCTGGGCCGCTGCTGGCAGCCACGAAGCCCACGGGGGCCCGGGCCTGGCGTTCGAGAGCGGCCATGGCATCGGCACGGGCTGTGTCTTCCTCGCCATCCTGGCCCTCGCCATCCTGGGGACGCTGTTGGGTGCGAGCAATGGCCTGTGATGCAATGAAGTTGACATCGGTACTATGAAATAGTCAGCAAAATGGTCGAAAAGGAGTGGCAGGCCAGGGTGACCATACTTGTATTGAGCCTGGACACTTCGCTTGATGCGGAGCATCTCCTTGAATGTGTCCTCGTTTCCATGTTGAACCTCGAAAGCCTCCCATTTCGACCAGAAAGCCGCGTTGGTCCGGGGATCGCAAAATTGTGAAGCATGGCCATAGATGGCACGGGCACGGTCGATCTCGCCGAGACGGCGTTCCATCTCGGCAAACTTGAGACACATTTCTTTGGCTTCCTGGTCCGGTAGAGCGGCGATGGCCCGCTCGTAGATCGGTCTTGTAGAGGTGAGACCAAAGTTCGAGGCGGACTTGGTGATGTAGAATTCAAACATCTCGAACCGGTCCTCGTCAGAGACTGAACGAGTCGCGCGCTCGTAAATGCGCATCGCATGTCGTGCCAGACCTCGTTCCTCTTCCAGGTTACCATACATCAAGTATAGCGGCTTGGCGAACTTCGGCGGACATCCGTCCAAGGCTTGTTCAAAGAGATCTCGCAGTCTCTCAATGCCGATCTTGCGATCAACTGCCTTGGTCAAGTAGAGATTCCAAAGCTCAAAAGCAACGGGGTAGCTAAAGAGATCCAAACCTCGCTCGTATACCTTGAAAGAGTCTTCATAATAATTGTTCTCTTCCAAGAGGTTTGCGAAGTTAATGACAGTCTGCGGCGTCGCAATACGCAGCTCGAAGATCCGTTCATAGACTTTCCGTGTCTCCTCCAGGGAGGCAACACTTTCGACGAGATCCACATAGAAACTCCACAGCTTCCAGCTCTTGTGCACACGCTGCTGCGGTGACAAGTTCTCATCGAAATAATCCACAGTGGACTTTTTAGGCGCTTGAGTCGCCTTAGCCATAATACCAACGGCCCGGTCGAAGTTCTCAGCACGGAGCTCCATCTCCGCCCATTCGCACCAGGTCTCAGCAAGCTCAGCAACCGACTTGAAAGGAACCTTAACAGCCTTGTCGAAAATGACCCTCGCGGTGTCCAAGTCTCCGCCATTCTCGTAGAGCTTGGCGTAGTTGACCCACAGCTCAGAGAACTTACCGTGAGCTTTCTTGGGACTGATTGCCGCAATGGCAGCTGTGTAGGTATTGACAGCTTCCTGCTTGTTGTCTCCCCACAGGGCCACCCTCTTCTCCCATTCAATGACGTTGTGAGGGTTCTGTCGCAACAAAACATCATTCACTAAGAAAGGCCGTCGGTCCATTAACTGCTCGAAGCGCAGCATGCGTAGATCGAGGTCAAAGTCGGCGTCTTCGTCAAGTTTGCCCTTCTCTGAGCGGACAGCCGCGGCCTCCATGAGACTGCCAATGATTGACTCTTCAAACTCTACGTAGGAGTCGAAGATAAGAGTGAAATCACGGACCGTCATAACAGTCATGATACCCTCCTCGAAGACATCTCTCGCCTTCTCGAAGTTACCCTTTGTGATCCAGTAGGTGGCCAAGCCAGCCCAGAGTTTTCCACGCTGGTCCGCAAATCGATCGATGCCGCTTCGCAGGATGGCATCAACATCAATTCCCACCTGCGGCCCGGTCTCAATCTTCTTTGCCTTTGAAACCAAGAGATCGACCATCTCGGTCCATAGCTGGAAATTGCTCTTCCCGTTCTTAGACTGGAACCGCGGGTTGTCAAGAATGCCCATGTAGACCTTGACAGCCTCTGTATACTGTTCCATCTCCACCAAAAGATCGATATACTCCTCCGCATTTTCGGGATGAATCTGCATATACCGAGCCCAGACCTTGACGGCAGTTTGGCCCGATGCAGATCGCGCAAATCCCTTGTAGAGCCTCCAAATGCGGTTATGCTGGGTGACTGGTAGAGCACGCAGGGCGCGATCAAAAGTTCGTCGAGTCTGGGTCACTAGCGGTTGTTGGAGCAGGAAGGAAAGGTACATCTCCCAGATGCGGGGCATCTTGTTCAGAAGAATCAGAGCTCGTTCGAAGAGAGCATTGACCTTTAGGTATTCGGCGCGATAGACTGTGGGATTGCGCCCTTTCAGATGCTTCATTCGGAACTCCAGGTACTACATCAGTCGTCAGTCAGTCAACCAGTCAAACGCCACGGTCTCAAGGGAGAGCATCTCACCATCTTCCACAGTTTGTACGACCGTGGTAATTGTCGACAGGCGCGCTCCATGATCTGCGGAAATTGACGTCAGCGATTATTCTTATCTTTAAGAAATCACGGAGGGATATGAGCATACAAAGGCTTGTTCATAGAGAGTGCCATGCTGCTGCTTCCATTCGATGTAGGCAAGCCATGGCTTGACACTACCGGCATCGCGGAGCAGATCTTGTTCGTAAACGGTATCCTGATCAGTCTGTTGGAGGAATAGTCAGCACATATAGTAGCGGAGGTGCTCAATGGGCACTAACGATCAGGTAGAAGTCCGGCCGGGCCGCAGATGTTCGGTCCATCTGTGCGTGCTGCCGGTCTGATCTCGGGGGCAGGAGTGTCCCTGGCATTGCGCCACTCGGTTCGAGCGGGATCAAATCGCACGGATCAACAGAACAGCATAGGATGTTGGCGCAGGTAAGTGACACAGGCGCGTGAAGGATGAAACTGGCGACGAAGTCGTATCTTGATCACGTGACCGGAGCCGTATCGAGTGGGCGGTGGAGCTTCACTTATCGGCGTCATATCAATGTGGCATCTGAGCTGATCGTTAACTCCAGGAACTTTGAGCTTTAAGCCGCCGTCATGTCGGGTGCTGTAGTGAGTACATGCTACTGGTTACATCTGCAGACATTAATTAGATATGTCTACAGGGCCGAGAAGCAGTCTTTCCGACTCGTCAGTCGCTCGGAATAATGAAGAGCAAGCTGAAGGGGGCTGAGATTGGACACAGCTTGCTGAAGCGAAAGAGTGAAGCCTTGACAAAGTATGTCCTCTGAGTATAATGTGATTTAGGAGCTATACTGACCATGTCCGCCGACAAATAGACGTTTCCGAGGTACGATGCTGCAACGACCCGAGTCCGGATCCCCCACACTCCACGGAAGCTAACCATGGTGGGCAGAGATTACACGGCGCATCGATGAGGCCAAGCAGAAGATGGGACGGGTCATGCAAATTGCAGCCTTCTCGCTTGCCGAAGTGAGCTACGCCGTTGGCGGAGACATTGGATATCAGATTCAGGAGTCTGCCAAACAGGCCCGCTTCCGTGTGCGAGCCAAGCAGGAGAACGTCTCGGGTGTCTTGCTTCCTCAATTCGAGAGCTACACACAAGAAGGTGTGAACGACTTTGGCTTGACCGGTCTTGGCAAGGGAGGACAGCAAATCCAACGCTGCCGGGAAACATACGCGCGGGCCGTGGAGACCTTGGTAGAGCTGGCTAGTCTACAGGTATGAATGTCGGGGTAATAGGCATTGGAGTCTCACTAATCTCCTTCAGACTGCCTTCTTGATTCTGGATGAAGTGATCAAGGTTGTCAATCGAAGAGGTAAGCACATTCTTCCCACAATTGCCATTGTGCATGCTTGCTAACATATATTGCCCAGTGAACGCCATGTGAGCTACATGTCTGCTAATTAGTGACAAGGCTTTGTACTAACGTCTCCTTCAGCGAGCACGTCATCATCCCTCGAACCGAAAATACTATCAAATGTATCTATCACCCTCCAAATTGATCGATATCGCACATGCTAATGAGAATGCAGACATCAACTCCGAACTCGATGAGCTCGATCGAGAGGAGTTCTACCGTCTCAAGAAGGTCTCGAACAAGAAGCAGAGAGACACCGCCCAGGCAGATGCCGAGATTCTCGCAGCCCGACAAAAGGCAGCAGAGAAGGAAGCGCAGAGCGACGCTCCAGCTGCTGCGGCTCCACCTACGGACGAGGCCGAGGCACCCGACGTTCTGGGTGAACAGGAAGACAGCGATGTCATTTTCTAGGGAACTTTTTTTATGTTTGCGATCACTTCGGACAAGCGTCCTCTGCACATCTTTGACATACCTGTGTGTTATTTTCCACCTAAGTATTCTACGTACCCGTACCTCATAGCTCGACTTCCAGGGTTCTGGAAATATATACATCTCTACTAGACAGTGTCCTGCCTGTATTCAGACTGATCAAACTGTATCGACGAGATTTTCTCCCCGAGGTCATATTGCAGATACATAAGTGAGCTAGAAACCCCTCCAAACCTTGGAACGCCAGAAGAACAAGACAGGGATATTTTGGAGCCGCGAGAACCACAGCTATATTTACTGTCGCTGGAACGTAACCCGAATCGGCTTGCCCTGCTCTCCCATGGGCATTCCTGCCGTAGCCTCCTTCGCACTGATAGCGCCCGCCTCGGTCTCGTACTCGACGAAAGCAATGCCCTTTCGCCCAGGCACCAATCTGACTTCCTGGAATCCTTCGAAATGGTTGAAGACCATCGTGAGACCCTCCTGGGTGGCGTCGTCGGGGATATCCCTCAAGAAAAGGATCTTGTTGGGCGGCAGGTACTCGTCCGGAACGACGGCAGTCGTAGCACCGGAGGTGGGCTTTAGACCGGCGCCCTTGGTGGTCTTTGCAGGGCGTCCGGAGTCGGGAGCAGCGGCGGGGCGCTTGAGTTTCTTCTGGGCTTCGAGGGCATCGTAGGCTTGTTTCCGTTCTGTAGAACAAATTGGCTGGTCAGTACGATATAGACGAAGGCTGCGCGACAGGGGTGAATGAGTTCGCTGTAGCCCACCTTTCTCAGCTAACCGCTTCCGCTTGTGAGCCTCCAGCTCCTCCGAGCCACCTTCGCGGAGAACAGTAGCATCGCTCCTAGTCTTTGCATAATCCAGGACCATCGGCTTGTCAAAGAGCTCGAAGCCGTTCGCGTCCTCAATGGCGCGGGTTGCGGCCTCGACACTGTCAAAGACGATAAACGCCTGGCCCTTGGCCTTCAGGTTGGTCTTTGCGACGATTTCGAGCACATTGCCGAACTCGGAGAAGATCTCTTCCAGTGCAATCTTGAGCTGCTCGACCTTAATGCGCTCCTCTAAATTCTTGACCTGAGGGGTTGGGAAAGTGTCAGTGTTGATCGGCTGGCGCGAGCATTATTGCGGGCAAGAGGGGAGGAATAGGTCGCATACGTAGACACTGAGGTAAAGTTAGCAGATTAGCTAGGAATAGATGGAGTATTGAGTACGCACGTGGAATTTGGGGGAACACCAGTTGATACACCTGCGGCTGCCATGGTTGCGACAGTTGCAGCTCTGGGAGCGAGCTGGAAACGAGGTCGAGCTCTGCTCTGGTGGAAGTGACAGTAAAACTGACTTGTGTTATTGAAGATTTGTAATGTGGAACCCTTACACATCAACTAGCATCATTGGTCTAGTGGTAGAATTCGTCGTTGCCATCGACGAGGCCCGTGTTCGATTCACGGATGATGCAAATTAATTTTCTTTTTGCTTTTCAGTTTTTGTCACCTCATAAACGGATCTCACAAACTCTCACAACCCCAGTATTCATTGGACATCGGAAGAAGGTCTCCAGACAAAATTGGCTTTCCTCACTATGAATCTAGTAAATCTATTCAGAGTTTTATTTCCTACTCTACAATCGCAACCTTCACCACCTCCATCTTGACCATCTATTTAATAGCCAGCACAGCTTTCACTCTTTCCATCTTTTCCTTCAACTGACTAGGATGGGCAGACCAATCCTCATACTTTATCACCTCCGATTCTGTCACAGTAAACATATAGTCTGCAGCGCTAGACCGAACCTGGCAAACCGATTCAATTAGCAAGCCTTCATTGCAAAGAAAATGTTTGTCCAACATACCCTCGGGAAAGGATGTATCAAAAACCCAGTCATCTTCTTCAAAGCACCATTGCGCAGAGGGTCAAGTCTCGCTAATGCCGCATAGACCTTGATAGCAGCTTCTAAGCGAGCGATGTTCGACGACCGGAAGTGTGCTTTCTGAACCAGGACAAACACACTTCGGAAGACTGGGTCTAGCTCCTCTCCAGTGACAGCATAACTGTCTATTAGGAATGCAAAGAACTCAATGGTTGGAATGGCGTAACGATCATCTTGAACATTGTCGTTCAAAATGGTGGACAGTATTTGTAGAATTTCGACCAAGACGCCCTGGCGTTGGGTAGGTCCATGAGAGTTGATGAACTGAATTAAAGCCGAACGGGTTGCTCGAACAAGACCCTCGGTTCCTGCAACTGCAGAAGTTGCCAGTCCTTGTAGCAATGGCAGACGCAACCACGAGACGGCGTAGAGGGCGAGTAATTGGTCAAAGTATTCTTGCGACGAGACATGGCTGAAGTGCTCGTATCTCCTGCTCTTATTAGCATTGGCTGCACATATCTGAACATGGATCGAAATACCTTTCCAATGCAACTGGGAAATTTGCCGATTCCCAGAAGCTTTGCAGGCAGAGCCACCCTTGTAGTCTGACCTTGTCGAGCTTCTCGGATGCGAGACGACAGAGACAGCCGGCCAGATCTTGGGTTAATGAACGTGATGTGGGCTCAGATGCCTGCTTCAAAATAATACCTGCAGCCTGAATCGCTTCCACTCTTATTAGAGATCCGATGTCACCGCGTCTGTCCGTGGTGTAATCGTTGAGGAAGTCAATCACGCTATTAACCAATGTGGCTGCGACATCTGAGTGGTGGTTAATTAGGGTTGATCCGGAGCCACAAGATAGAAAGGAACAACAGACCTGTATATGGTAGAATACTGGTGGCTAAGCATTTCACTGCCGATACTCGCTTTTCAATCAGCTCCTCTTTTCCTGCGCACCGGAGCACTTCCGCAATGATACTGTCCCGCAAGCCACCGCAGCCCTGAAGTTGCTTGAAGACTGCCCCCAGAGCTAAAATCTGACCACGGCCACTTGGCAGCCTCGACGAAGTATGAAGATGAGAGATCCATGTGTGCACCGTTTCCTGCTGCTTGAGTGGCGTCAGGAGCGGGAAAAGTGTGGATAACGCATCCGATGACGTTTCGATGGAGATATCATCACTCCGAGACACACATAGCGAAAGAATGCGCAAGACTCGATCGAGCACTGCGTCCGAGGGCCGGTCAAGGCCGACTGAGACGGTTGAGCGAGAAAGCGAGGCAATCACACAGGAGGATGCCTCTGCTGTCAGCTCAGGGCGGGAATTCTGGAACGTCAAGTCGTTGTCGGTAGGGCCAGATGGAGACCCGAAGATGTCCCATATTTTGGCTACTTGGGAAGAGGCTTCCTTGCCTTCGGTTGTTTCTTTCTTCTCCGGCGATGCTTCCAGCTCAAGGACATAAGCATCCACAGTAGCCGCAATAGACAGGAAACAACCGTGTCGCGTCTCCACATCGCTTCGAGGGAGGCATGGGAGTCTGTGCAAAAGCCGTTGCAGAACCACGCTGATCGTTTTGAGACTTTCTTGTGCGCTCAACGATCCAATTGACTTTGCAGCTTGTCTTCTAGACTCCGCGTCAGGAGAACCAATTCCTCGCCAGTTCATCAAAGCCTCCAAGAGCGGGCTCCAGTACATCGAATCCATAGAGGCTGTTGCTTTCGCCACGTCGATCATAGCGCGTGAGCGTCGTGCAACAGCATGGTAGTCCACAACCTGCACCATAGGAATACCTTCAGTGATGGTGTTGGGATGACGGCCAATAAGTTCCTGCAGGGCGGCAGAAGCACCACGTCGAATGTTACCAGAGGGGTCTACGCAAGCCGAGCAGACGAGCTCAACGGCCAACTTCTGTAGAACATCCACCTCCCTTATCCCAGACAAGGATGGAATGATTTGCATCGGCAATGCTTGCACTTCCGAGGTTGTATACTTCCGAGACAAGGCCCAGATACCAAAGCAAGCAGCATCCCGTACGCCAGTTCCCACGGAACTGCCAGTGGATGACCTCTGCTCAAAACAGAGACCTAACATAAGGGAATGAAGAATATCTGGAAGCTGCTGGAGTGGAGGCGCACGGCGGAAAAGTAGATGAGACAGTGTAAGGATCAGTCCTTGCCATCGTTGTGCATCAACAGCGCTGAGATTGCGCTTGAAAGTTTGGATACCAGTTTTGAGTGCCTCGAACGGGGTCACCAAAGAGCCATCCTCTTTTTCATAGAGTATGTTCTCTCCGAGTGAGCCAATGACAGCCTCGATGACCTCGGCTCCCATGTCCAGATCCAACTTTAATGTGATCACACTGAGAGCCTTGCTGGCGGCAAGCCGCACAGGTGTATCCTTGTCCGCCAAGGAGACGAGAAAATGATCAATGGTATCTTCTAGAATTCTCGTCAATTGATCGTCCGTCATGCTGCTATCTTTCCGCTCGCTCAGTGACAAGGCCATGACTGTGATATTGCGAAGGATCTTCACCACCGTCTTTCTAGCCAGGGCAGACGCCTGGATGATTGAGGAAACTTGCGACTGTCCCTGGGAGACGCTGAGTATTTGGTCGAAGACGCTTCTTAGCAAAGGAGCAAAATCCTCAACCTGGCCCGAGCCGGCTAGGCGGGCAATAAAAGAGAGAACGCCGATGCACGAGTAGACTGACGGCGCTTCCATATTACCCGCGGGTTGGATTATAGCAAAGGCCCATTTCGTCAGGCCTGTGAGAAGCCCGAGTGCTTGCATGTCTCCACGCAAGACGAGTCGTGCCAAAAGAGCGGTTGCTGCTTCGCGCTCCTTGCCAGAGGCATTAATGTAATGCAATGCCAGGGAAAGAATCGACTTTGCAAGCATTGGAGCCTGTGAAGAAAGCTCACCCAGTTGTCCCAGGTTTTCGTAGGGAACTGGAATATCCTCTGATGACAGCGAAGACAGGTCAAAGGGCGCAAGAAGAAGATGCGACAGCCAAACTAGTATCACATAACGCTCCTCCCACTGCAGTGCCTGAGGTTCAGCTTCCGCCAAATCCTCCGCTGGGGCCGTGGTGCTAATTAAATCCCACTCTATGAAAGCGCGTAGCATCGACTCAAGGTACTTGGGTTCGTTGTTCAAAAACCGACTGATCACCTTGACACCACGGACTTTGCAGAAAGTATAGAGCAATCTGCAGATGGCCCGTGGGAGCGGATAAAGAGCAGCACCCTGTGCGTTCCTCGTCGGTTTTGAAGCATACTGGCCACGGTGCTTCAGCAAGTAGGCCAGAAACGCATCCACTAAAGGAGGCAGAAGCTTGTGAAGATGCGGGTCCAGCAGCTGAGGCCATTCTTGGAAGGGCTCAAGCTGCCATGTTTAATTAGCCATGCATAATTGATATTTGATGGCAAATTCAGTGAGTGATTGATGATCTTACAAGGCTGACAAGCTTCTCTGTCTTGGCTACTGGCGCCCATTTGCGTGGGGTACGGAGATTGGTTCCATTTTGGACTTTCCACAGCAGCGACGGCAGCTTTGCCGAGAACTCTGTCACCAAATCGCTGGATGCCCGCTGGAGTTTCAAATCTCGGTCTTCGGCTGCATCCATCGCGGAGACTTGGAGGGGGGCAGCTGTTGAGCCTCGAAAGATCGGGAGAAGCGTCAATGGCGGGATGGGTCATGTGACATCAACAGAGAGCGAAACTTGTGCTTCAAAAATAGCAAAGGTTAGGGTTCGCATACACCTGGGCATAGAAACAGAATGATTGATGTCTTTCACAAGCTCCATTAAGTGGAACCTTGGAATCACATTTTGCAAGCTAGGGCACTCCGACATCCGGAGGTCTACTTGACAGCTGCGAAATATACCTCAGGAGAAAGACAAAAGTCAGCGCGAGGATAGGTATTAGAATAACGAATTATGTTGTAGATATTGAAAGGATGAGTACCTAGGTATCTAAAATCCAAGCTCTGTATTCTCGTCTGCTAAGAGATATCGTGGAGTTGAAACATAAATTTGGAGGTAGATATCTCCGATTCCATTCGAGCTCTCATAAGTCATCATCATCAGTATCATCATCGTGATGACGAAAACGAGGAAGAAGGGGCCCAGAATAAGCATTAGCAAGGCGTGATAAGCTATTCCTCATACTAATCACTGCGATTGCAATGGCTAGAGAATTCCAGACGTCCTGATCAATCTCCGACATATCAAACTGACCGAGGTACTTGACTCGAGTTTTGGCGTTTTCGCTCCAAACGACAGAAGTAGGATCTGTGTCAAGGGAGGCGATGGTCATAATAGGTCCACATACAAGAAACCCAACTAACGTAGGCCAGTATTTGGTGAAATCGCTGTCTGCTGGCTGCTCAGTGTGGGTCAGGCGCTTCACTCCCTTTGACAGCTTGCCGAAATAGGAGTCACTGTGTAGTTTTCGATAACGCTCGGCTAAGCGCTCCATCTTCTCTGAGAGACCGGTGACAGCAGGAAGGGCAGTTTGGCCTGATCTTTGGGTGTAGATGACGTGGACAGGGAGTCCTCCGCGAGTGACTCTCAAGCCTGCGTCGCTGACAGCCCAGCGTATGTACTTCTTGATGGATCTTTGGATCACCACTTGAGGCTTCACAGTGAGCAATCTACAGTCTCGGACATAACCACCAACTTCGAGAAGCTCTCGGAAGGCTCTGATTGCCGCGAAATCGGTGCCTTTCTGTGCCTTGAAAGCCAAACTGGCTTCCTGGTAGTCGCTGCCGTCTGGAACGGCAAACAATGATTCCGGTAGCGTGCTAAAATCCTTTGACCAGGTAAAAGACATGACTGGTTTGATTCCACGAAGAGCGAGCCCGAGATACAGATTCTTTTCCTCTTCGGACATGTTGCTATCCACTGGAACCTTCACTGCTGCAGCCAATCGCCGGGCCTTCTCTCGGGTGAGCATGTCTTCGATATCCTCATGATCAAGGTTTGAGATTTTATTTTCTTCCCCCGAACTCGAGCCGCTGAAGACAGAAGAATCCTCGACATAGGAATCTTCCCCCGAGAAATATTCTTTGTTTCTTATATTGGCTCGGTCTTTCGACTTGGAATTGGGGGTTTGGAATTTTGGGCGCTTATCGGAACGGTTTTTCTTTGTAGGGGTGGACAATTGGCGACTGCTTTTTGATGGACTGGATTGGGAGTTGATATTGTTCTGTTCTTCGTCATGTTCTTGGTCCTCGTCTTTGATCTCATCCTCGACTTCGGGTCTCTTGCGCTTCTTGGGACCGGGCGTGCTGCTGATAATTGAAATCGGACTGGAAAGAGACCGATGGCATTGTTCAGCTAAAGGGAGCAATGTAGAACCTGGAGTTTGCGTGTTCTCAGCCTTTATACGCTTCGGTGCAGGCTGGGTATTGGAGGCATTGCCGAACGGCGAGGCTCGCTTCTCGTTCGGCATCGGAGGGACGTGTGAACTGCGGATATTTTCAGTTGGACTAGAAGGAGACTGTTGAGTGTGTTCAGGCGGATGTGGTGATGTAGAAACCCGAGATTGCTTCTTCTTTCTCTCAGTTTCCAAGTTATTTCGCTTCCCAGCCATCACACGTTTCGGTACACCCTGAGTATCGGAGTCGCCGTCAACCGGAGCAGATCGCTTTTTGCGCGGCATTCGTCCAACAAACACAGTTGTTGCTGTGATAATAGGAGAGTTATCAATGCGGGGTGAACTAGCGAACAAGACTCGACGACCGGAATCTTCCAACTCAATAATCTCTGAATCAATCGTTGTCGGAAGCCCAGAGGTCGCAGTTGACGGTAGTTTCCTGATGGTGTCGTCAAGAGGTGTCGAAAAGAGGGACGAACTTTGATCTGCAGCACTGTTGGGAGAGGGTGGAGAAGATGGAGGCATCACTGGGCGAGGCATCAAGAGATGAGAAGAGCCATGCGATGGCGGCTGAAGGAATCTCGAGGAAGGATGCAAGCGAGAGGACAAAGGAGCGGCCGCATGGACTCGACGCGAGAAAGGTTCGAATGTCGTTGAATATGATGGTAGATCCCATGAAAGAAAAGTGTAGACAAAGAGGAAGTTTAAAATAGACGTGAAAGGAAGGTTGTATCGACATCCGAGGAGATTTCCATATTCTACGTGCAAATAACTGACAGCATGCAACATATTACGAGGACTCGTAGCGCAGGATGTTATTAAGTCGTATTTGCATCTCCTCATCACAGCCATGGAAATCTCATCCTCCAGCAACATGAACGCAAAAAACATGCCATGCCCCCAAAGGCCTAGCGCCGAGCCCTCGCAAGAATACGTAGCTCTCATAAAACCTCGAAAACATCCTCATTCAAAGCTTTTTTGTTAAAAAACACCTCCCCGTTCATGCGATCAAAATCCACCCTGCGCACGGCTGCCCGAGAACTCATCTCCGAACATCCATGACCCGGCATGGCGTGAAACATTTAAGAAAGACTCGCCAGTAAAGGGAAAAATAAAACAATTTAGATACGCAAAAAGAGACACAGAAAAGCAAAAAGCAACGTCGTTGCTCCATTACTCACGTCAACTCGGTGAACGAAGCATGCTTAGCGAAGCGATTTGTAGCTGGCGTTTACGCCGACTTGCAACCAAACAAAACTGCGATGGGTATGTAGAGCAATTTGAAGAGAGAAAAGCGGAAAACACCTGGAGCTCGCTCAAGCGAGCTCGACTATGGGGAAATCAGACCCCGATGTGACGAGTCGATACCGAGTCGTTTCACAGCCGGACAGTGACAGGTGCTTAAGCAAGAAAAGCCGTTTTATACGTGACAGCCCGAAATCAAGCAAAGTCGGCAGTGTAGGAGAATCCGCGGAATTCTTCCTGCATGGCTTGTGAGAGCACTAATAAGACTAAAGTTAGCAAAGGCTGCTCGGATCGGGTGCTCAATGTATTCATACCAGATTGAACGGGTGTCAAGACAGGAGTAACGCTGGTGAACTCTTGGTCGAAGTTGCTGGTGTCGGTCGGGCTGCTGATAGTGGGAATAAAAGGCGGAGGAACGCGCTTATGGTAGATGTCGTCCCAGTTGATATTGCGGAAGAAAGCGTGCGACATCACCTCCTGGGCATCAGTAGGACCCGAACCAAGACGCAGTTCAGGTTCGCGGGTCAGCAACTTCTGCAGGATGGAAACCGAGTCCCGGGGCATGTGGATGGGGTAGAGAGGCTCATCCGCAAGAATAGCATCATAGATTTCATCCTCGTCTTCACCGCGGAAAGGCGACTGCTGCAGAAGCATCTGGTAGATGAGGACACCAAATGCCCACCAGTCGACCGCGCGACCATACTTCTTATCGAGCAGAATCTAAGCGAGAAGTTAGTACGTTGATTTCCAGGTAGCCGGCGTGTCAGCAGTCAAAATTACCTCTGGTCCCATGAATTCGGGTGTACCACAGAATGTGCTCGTGGTGCAACCGTACCACATGTTTTCCTTGCAAAGTCCGTAGTCGGCAATCTTGATGTGGCCGTCGAGGGTCAAGAGAATATTGTCAAGCTTCAGATCACGGTAGATGACGCCGTTCTCATGGAAGTACTTGAGAGCCAGGCAGACCTCCGCAGCATAGAATCTGATGATTTCCAAGTTAATATTCAGACATCCACATGAAAAAAAAAAGTTGGGATGGAATCGAGAAAACTTACTGTGCCCTCTTCAAACCGAATTGTCCGCGCTGAATGTGCAGCATCAGATCACCACCGCTGATATATTCCATGACGAAGTAAACGCGGGTCTCTGTCTGGAAACAGGCGTGCAAGTTCAGCAGGAATGGGTGGCGCTCCTTGTTGGCGATCAGGAAAACACGCTTTTCGGACTTGGTGCTCTCCACCTCGTCGTTTTCAATGATGAACTCCTTCTTTAGCACTTTAATGGCGTACAGCTTGCGAGTGCTCTTGGTCTCAGCCAGCATGACCTTTCCAAAGTTACCCTTACCGAGAACAGCAAGGAAGTTGAAGTGATCCAGTCCAATGCGGGTCTTGGGGGTGGGCGCCTCCTCCTTAACCGGTGGTGCGACCTGTTGCGACATAGTCTGCATCTGCTGCTGGGGCGGCGGCATCCCGTAGTGGGCGGGTGGTCCAACCGGCTGCTGTTGCATTGGAGGTGCTTTCTGGAAATTAGCGTAGACGGATGGGTCATAGTGGGCATGAGAAGGGGGAGGCTGTTGAGCCTGCACAGGAGGACGGGTCATATCCGCTAAAAGACGAATGTCAGTACCAGAAAGAGCTAGATGGCAAAGGGTACATACGTTGTGTCTGCTGTGTAGGGCTACGCAAGCCAGTTGCTGCGGCGGCGGCAGCGGCAGCGGCAGCGGGCGCTGGAGGCGACTTCGGGGGCAATGGTTGGCGTTGAGCAGCCTGCGGAAGAGCCGTTGGTGACTGTGGAGTCATGAAGGAGTTAGTCGCAGCGCTTACCGCTTCTGCGGAGGGTTGTCGGGGAAGTGCCCCATAGGGGCCCTCTTTGGGTTTCTGGGGGTAGGAAAGGGCGGCATTGTCTTGAGGGGGCTGCGGCGGACCGCCTGGTCGAAGGGTACGGCCGCTGAGACCGGAACTGACTGATGTTGACTTGTTGTGATTCTTTGCGCGAATCAAGGTCTCCAAGATCTGGTTGGCCGCCTCCATGGACATGCCACAGAAATCAGGCACAAGGTGTGTGCAATGAGCGTGAGAAGTAAGCCCACATTCTGCAAAAAGAAAACAGAGTCAGTATGGCCAGGCTGGCGAAATGGAACCTTGTCCTATTGCTTACCGGTACATCGCTTGGCATTTTTGCGTCCAAAGGGAAGCAGGTAACCGCAGTGGCAGCACCAGTTGGCGGAGAGATTGGAGAAGCCCTCGAAACGGTGAGGGATGCGGTGATTGATCTTCTCCTCGTCGGGATCGGTCTCGTAGTTCGCCTTGCTGATACATTTGGTGACAACCTTCTGGTAGCATTTGCGGTGGCAGGTATACTTGCAGTCCGCACACTGCATGCCCGCAGCGTACTTGAGGAACTCTCCGCACAGCGCACAACGCATGATGTTGTAAAACTGCTGGGTAACGAACTTGTGGCCCTGCTTCTCGTGAACCTCTTCCTTCTTCTGGCGCACGGCACCCTGACGGTTGAGACCAATGTCGAAAGGCCGACGGTCTTTGAGTTGCTTGGCTATGTGGGATGTCAGCATGTTTCCTGGTACATATACAAAAGATTCGCAATTTACCAAAGCTCATTGAGAGATGAATACGGCCAAATGGCTCCAATGCAAACCATGAATCAATCATCACAGTCGGGGGCGCATTCGGATTCTCGCCTCCCTGCTGTCCCGTAGCGGGGCCCATTCCCCCGTAGCTGGCGCCATGAGAGGAACCCTGGGGTGATCCAGGGTGATCGGGTCGTGCGCCACCGGAGCTTGCCATTTTGTCGGCAGACACCCACCCGGAGGCGTTCAGCTCCGTCTCAATTTTCTTGCGACGCATCTCCTCCGCAATGTCGGAGATGCGCACCCAGAGCATACCAATAGGGGTTGGGCGGTCTCCAGACTTGTCGTAGACCGTAAGCTCGATCTCGTTCGCCTTATCGATGTCGATGGAGAATGCCTCGTCCAGCCATTTGTCATTCCGGGTTGCTTTCGTCCTCGCCTTAATTGTATCTTCCACCTTGACAATGACATATGTCTCGGGGCCACGGGAGAAACGGGAGCTGGCGGCATGATCCACATCCTTCACCGCATGGATTCGCATTGTAAGAAGACCGGTCAACGGCTTGCGCATGTTGGGACTGCTGAGACTCTCGTCTGTATCATGATCAGTTTCCGCGCAAGCAAACACGATCGCCCCAAAAGGTGTTCCGACGTACCATCTGCAGTATCGGAAGATTCTATATCAACGTGGAGATCCTCATATCGCTTCAGAGCCTGCTTCAGCAGTTGAATCTTCTGGTTACTCTCAATGCGACGGCCCTCTGCATCCGCGCGGCTCTTCCGATCTCCCTCATCCTGGTACAAGCGGACCATTTTCTCGATACCTGCCTTGTATTGTTTCTCCACGCTCAGCTTGAACTCGAGCTGGGACAACATGAGCTGGATCTTCGGACCAAGATACTGAGTGTCATATTTGATAAGATCTGAGACATTCGTCAGTCAGCATTCCAGTGATTCGAAATTTCTCCGCCACGCAGAGCAGTTCAGTCCCGATTAGATGGATGATATCAAACGAACGTACCGAGCTTGGTGTAATTTGGCCGCGCCTTGGGAATCGGGGCGTAGGGCCGGGGATCAGGGAATGGAGCGCGCGAAGGCATCGAGCCGGTGCCTCCCTGAGCGTATCCGTGGGCATCGCCATCGCCATCGCCCAAATATCCGGTGTACTCCTTGGGCGGGGGCGGGGGTCCAGAGCCCGGTGTGTGACTTGATCCACCGTCGTCGGACATATAACGGACTTGGAGCTCTCGCATTTTCTCCTCGAGGTAAGCGATATTTTTGCGGCCATCGCGGATATTGGCATCGACACGTTGTTGCACGAGAGGGTTGTCAGTGGACTGCCGCATATTACTAGCGGCGGCGATGAGGGCCTTCTCCCGCTCGATCTTGCGGTAGACCGAGGCAATAACCTCGTCGCCGTCCATGATGGGCAGGCAGGTCGGGGTTTTAGGTGGAGGGTGTTGGTGGACAAGTCAAGACGGGGGAGGTGGAGGAGGGAAAGGGTTTCGCGGGGCTCTCATATGACAGGGGGGCAACGGATAATGCCACTTCGGAAAATGCGACACGATCGGATCCCAACACAAACCCCCGGGCCAAGATAAGCACAGGAATTAGGGACAGTAGAGTATTTGTGGGAAAATAAGTAAACATAATGGCATCTACACGTGAAGATAGCCTTTTTAACAAGTGTCTGCTCTAAGACATACTCTTTGATGATCTCATTACCGTCTACCGGGGGCCTAATTAGCCTACATTATCTTTGAATAATACTTGGAACGATACAATCTAGGCCATCGCTCTAGTGTGACCGCACTCTCCTTACGCAGAGGGGCTGAGTTGCTGATCGCCGCCGTTACATCGCACACATTCTTTCCACTGCATGACTTGTCCACCGGTCTTTGTAGCCACCACTTCAAGGCTTCTCATGTGGGCGCGTGTCTGGAGAATACGTAGAAATCGAAGAAATGATAGAAGTCCAAGGTTGAAAAAGGTAAAGGGTCTTAGTAAGGGAAAATTTGGGACAGTTGCAGCTATTTCTTGGAAAGTACTAGAATGTAGCACTACAGTGCTGGAACTAGACAAAGTTTGATATATGTGCAATGCACTGCCCAGTGCAAATGTATCAGTAGATAGGCCTTAGGTCTCCATTATCGAACACAGCTCGATCAAGGTACCTAGGTAGCCGAGACAAACACCTTGGCAGTCCCGAGATATGAAACAAATTTACGGCCCAAAAACACAATGCTCTTTTCCAATCCCTACTCGGGCACCAGGTGTGCCAAATCGGGAATTCCAAATACGAAGCTTACTCCGATCTCTTGGAGATCTTTGGCAGCAACAGCCAACTGGTCGCCATCACTCCGTACAGCCCGATACAGATCGGATGCAGTACCATCGTTCCCACATTCTGCGCAAGGATACCCGTGAAAAATGGGCTGACTGCGCCTCCAGAGCTGCCCAGAGCACTAATAAAGCTCAGGCTTGACATATGCATGCTGCGTGGCAGCAATTTTGTGAAGACGGCCGTGGCAGACGGGAAAACAGGGCCCAGCAGGAGACCCAAGATGGCCACTGACACCGCTTCTCCGATGACGTTTGGCACGAGCCAGGTCAATAATTGGAAGGCCACGGCACCCGCTATCATTGCAACCACAGCGATCTTATGACCTATTTTGGCTGCAGGGTGCACCAGCAAGAACCGGCCAACGGTGATGCCGGCCCAGAAACCTGCACTGACATATCCGACTTGAGAAGGGTCTCCATGTCGGTAGCTGATCAGGAAGGAGACGACCCAGCCAGAGATGGAGACCTCTGCGCCTTGGTAGGCGAAGATGAATAGGGCACCGAGGAGCGTGGTACGGTTCCGAATGGCTTTCTTGACGAGCTGAGCTCGGGTCAGAGTTTCACCTTCACCCTCGGGACGCGAAACAGTAGGCTGCAGCGCTCTCTGTGGCTCAGCCGGTGTGTCCTTCTCGTAGTTGAGGAATGCCCACGTAGAGTAAGCCAGGTTAATGAGAGAGAAACCCAGAGTAACTGCATAGAAAAATGACCAACGGATCCCATTCGAAGCCATGGCAGTTGCAAACAACGGCGCCACAGTGCCGCCTATGCCGTAGCCGCCATGGAGCCAGCTTAGAGATGTAGTGGAATTTGCCAAGTTGGCACAATACACATTGCTGAGAGCCAGGCTCAGGGCTAGGCCAAAGCCGAGCGGAAAGAAGCAGACCACAACAACGGGAAACGGGGGCTGACAGATGATCACGATGTAGCTGATGGCCAGAAGAGACATGGCCAATGCATAGCTCTTTGATCGGCCGAATTTATTCTCGATGGCATGCGTGACTGGTGCTGCAGAGATGAATCCAAAGGCATTGGTCACGAATATGAGTGAGACGACGGCATATCCGATACTATAATGCTTCTCGATATATGGGATTAAGGCACCGGGGGCACTGTCGTTCATACCGTTGCCAAAGCTGATCAGACAGCAGCTCAGCAGTCGCCACTTGGTTTTCCAGGACGTTGAGGTTCGGTCCGAAGCCCATTCTGCGGCTTCGTCTTCATTGGCATCCGGCGAGTGGTTCTCCAGTACACTGGGTGTGGGTGATGGTGAGCCAGTAGGTAGTCGTGTCACCGGTTCAGAAGGCAGTTGGTATGGGTTGCGTAGTGGGAACTCATTCAGTTCATAATCGGACGCATGCTGTGCAATGCCTCGATTGTCCTTCGGCACTGCGGGTGGTGGACTAGAGATATGCGGGGAGCTTTCAAATTCGACTAAAGCCCCTAAAGTTGAGAGTGTCATTGTAAAGATTCTAAACAGATCAAAGAACCCAGAAAAGAGGGTATTGAGGAGAAAGCTGAAAGTAGAAGTGGCTTCGGCTTTATGGGAAAGTAGAAGTTCAGATCGGACCCCTCCACATGAATTGCTAATCAAACCATGTCCAGTGCCAGGCGTTGTCAGCTAACTAGTTAACTAGTTAACTTGCTGTATTTCAAGGCTTACAAATTACCATCTCTCAGCTACCAAAATACCACCTTTGAAGGGTCATCGACAATTACAACCAATGAAGTCACGGCGTTGTAGTGCTAGAAATCAACGCGGAGAGAGCCCCGCCCGATAAGCAGCAAATTTCTCAAATTTCTCAAATTCCTCCCACGCTACACCAACCATCACATTTTTTATCAAATCGATAAATTATCCTGAAAATGGCCCCTCCTCGTCGCAAGGTACTGGCTACGGCCGAGGAAACCATGTTCCCGCCGGACGAACTCGCCAGCACTCATCAAATCGCACGAGCAATCAAGGCTACCGGCAACAACATTTACCTCATTGAGCTGCCCGACAAGAAACAGATGCTGGTCGAGCTGCCAGCACGCTTCCGGTCGACCTTCTGGATCAAGCGCGGTTCCTTCGTCGTGGTCGACACCTCGACCCAGGAGGAGCGGGATAACAAGATCGGCGGGGAAATTATCAACATCGTGCGGGACGAGAAGGCTTGGAGGAAGGCTTCTTTCTGGTAGGACACCGTGGAGTTGCCCCATGTGAATCCAATTGGTCGGTTTTGCTAATCTATTTCTACTTACAGGCCGAAGGAATTTCCCAAGCAGTCAGTGGCTGCTGCCGACTCTGATAGTGAAGAAGAAGAATCTCGGGTTGGCAAAATGCCCTCCTCGGATGAAGAATCTGATGCCTGAATGAATCATTCACGACCAAGAGGCGAGCCGAAACCACGCCGCCCTCTACTTTGGGCGTGCTGGGTGTGCTGTTCTGCGCCTAACGGCCCTTCCACGCTCGGTGACAATTTCATTTAGCCCGAACAAGATACCAATGACCTGCAGGAAGAGAGCGGAGATCACAGCCTTCGAACTGGGACTGGTGCTGGGGAAGACATTCCAAGCCCACTCCTGTATCGCCCAAGCACTCAAAATGAGAACTGGGTGGACGCGACCAAACCAGAGGAGCACTGGGGTGGCCAACGCCAGATAGGCGTAGAACTGGTAATGCAAAGATCTCGCGCATGTCAATCCAACGACCAGCGAGCTCAGGATTGAGGCCAGGATATAGCTTTTTGAAAGGGTCACCGTCCGCTGGCGACCTCGGATGACGTTTTGGAGAAAGCGGAGCATGTTGGTTCCTGATGGTTTCACCCAGATGGCAGCGAAGATAGCAAGAAGAGAGACGTGCAATACCAGCAAAGTTAGTGAGAATTCTCTGGAGAGGAATGTCTCCTCCCTTATAAACCGCCAGTTCACAGTCCACTTAAACAAAAACTGTCGAGACAGCTCAAACGACTTGGAAAAGTAGCCAATCGGGTTGGTCTGGAGGAAAGGCAGGGCCAGCAAGACCTGGAGTTTCATATTGTTAGCACTCAGATTGTAACATGCCAGACAGTCTAGTCAGAGCTTGAAACCGGATCTTACCTGGATGAGTATGGCCATAAGACCAAGGCTAATACTTTGCGCTAATCCCACACTCAGTAGCAGGATGATGCCAATAGCCGGTGCGAGCAATACCAAAGTCATCTTGATACCAACACCAAAAGACCACGCCGCGACACCCGCTGTCCATTTGTGTTTCATGAATAGGTAGATCGCAATCCACATAACAAAAGTCGCAACGCCATCATTAAACATGCGCAGCATGTAGATGCTATGAAGACGCTTGGACAAGACCAGGAGCGGAAAGAGGTACGGTGGAGCTCCAACTTGTCTATAACAAGCCATAACGACAATCAGGGTGGCTAGGTAGAGAGCGGCGAAGAGGATCTGACCGAGGAGGATATCGCGCCCTTCATCAGTGAGGTGGTAGAGGAAGGTGTAGATGTAGACATGCGCGGCGGGATAGACGAGGGGACCGGTTGAGCCTTTGATGGAGAGATAGTCGCGTTCGCCGGAGATGTACAGCGAGATCTGCTGCATATAGGTTGACCAGTCAATCTCGGTGTCTGCATGGGATGCGATTAGATCCGACTTCTCTAGACGTGACGGGACACAAACTCACAGGAGACCTTCCAGATTATCAGGGCGCAGAGGACAGCATCGCCCAGGATGAGGAGGGGAGCTATCCATTGCGTGTGCCGTGGATCGGTCAGCACGTTGCGTATAAAGGCTGTCCATGCCATTGCGGCGCGGAGGTAGCGCGGAGGATTGACGCGGAAGATCAAGGTGGCCCGACGAGCCGCTTTGAGTGTTTGGAGAAGTACGACGGGGAAGCACACCGGCCTACTTACAGTTCCGTAGTAATAGTATGTTTTTATTGTAAGAACTGATCTATCTTGGTGATGATTTCTTTTTATACATTCTATACATGATGAGGGCTCGGGGTTCGCGGTGACACGCCTAGCACATCTATCCAAGCGTCCCAACCACCACTGTATCCGACTTAATCCACCCACATTGCCAATTCCATGGTATCATTAAACAAGAGAAGAAAGAAATATGCGACGAAAGGAACACGACGCTGGGCCGTCACCTAGACAGTACCGGCTTCCGTCAGGCGGTTTGTCTGGTGCTACTCGCTCCCACGAGCATTGCGGAATCCCAGCCACTCTCCAATGACGCCCTTCGGTTTTGGTACAGGGCACTGGTGGCCAATATGAGCGAGCTTCTCAGCTTCCTCCTCCATCTGCAGGAAGGTAGCCACTTCCTCATCCACGACACCGGAAGATGTCGGGTGTTCGGGTCGAGGCGCATCTGCGCCCAGCTCGGTGTCTTTCCTCCTGCGGCGTCGGATTCGTGGTACTTGTTGCCCGTCGGCTGTAATCATCATCTCGGAGTCGGCGAGGGTGCGTCGTGGGGCCGGACAGGGGAAGACGTGCGGCATGCCGACCACCAGCAATGACGCCAACAGGGTGCCGGCGAACAGGCCAGTTGTTGACCGCGACCGGGGATGAAGGTGCGGGGGCATTGTAAGGAGATGGAGGATATGTAGAGGCCGGAGGGAGGTTCGAAGTCGATGCGAATTGAAGGAGGGTGTGGCCGGCTTCGTTCTTTTTTTACCGGCCCATCGGATGGCTCAGTATAGGCGGACCAAGAGACAGAGGGTGGATTGAGAGCTCAATGGAGTCAATTGATAACCCTCTTCAATCGAGAAGATCAGAGTAGCGAGGGAGAATCCGGGGCAGAAGGATGATCGCGGGAGGAGCCAAGTTAAAGACACAAGGTTTCTGGTTGCCCTCCGATCTTTCTAATCTTATCTTCTCCCGCGTGATTGGATGTCTCGCCCAGAGTTAGAGCGACACCTTTTCACTCCGCTTTTTTTTCGTTTCGTGTGCTCTTTGTGACTTTGGTTATTCGCAATGATGGCTCTATATTTCTCGTACACTGACTTAACCATCTGATTCTTTCCCCGTCTCCCTGGGGGGACTCTCTCTCCCACCACCTCCCCGCCAAATCACCTCCTCATCCAGCATCATGAGCGACCTCGACCGGTACTGCGCTTGTCCCCTGAAACTCCTACTGTACGTTCACATCACTAACGCGCTCTCTTCTGCAGGGCGATCGAGCAGCTGCGGGCCTGCCGCCTGATCCCCGAATCTCAAGTGCGCGAACTGTGCTACAAGGCTCGTGAGCTATTAATCGAAGAGGGCAACGTCGTGTCTGTTGATGCACCGGTCACCATCTGTGGTGACATCCATGGCCAATTTCACGACCTGATGGAATTGTTCCGCGTTGGCGGCGACGTTCCCGACACCAATTACCTGTTCATGGGCGATTTCGTTGACCGCGGGTTCTATTCACTCGAATCCTTCCTCCTCCTTCTCTGTCTCAAAGTGCGCTATCCCGATCGCATCACCCTCATCCGCGGCAACCACGAATCGCGACAAATCACAACCGTTTACGGATTCTACGATGAGTGCATTCGCAAGTACGGCAGCGCTAACGTCTGGCGGTACTGCTGCGAAGTGTTCGATTACCTTGCGTTGGGTGCGATCGTGCTCGGCGCTAGCTCTGGTCTCGAACCAACCACATCCTTCGCTAACGATGCAACGCAAGCATCCGTGCCGATTGATGACGGCGAGCTGGAAACCGAAGTTCTGAATTCGCAGGGCCAGGTCACCTTCAGCACATACCGCCAGCGAAAGCGCTCTTCCTCCGATACATCCATAGACTCGCGAGCTATATCACCGCCGCGGGACATCTCTGCCGCACCGGGTCAGGTCACTCCATCTCGCACGGGTGCGCCCGGCACAGGCGCTAGTGGGGACGGCAACGGCAGCGCCACAACCAGTCGCACGGGCGCTGTGCTTTGTGTGCACGGTGGCTTATCACCACTCATAGATTCCGTGGACAAAATTCGTCTAATCGACCGCAAGCAAGAGGTTCCCCACGAGGGCGCTATGTGCGACCTTCTCTGGTCAGACCCCGACGAGATCGAAGGGTGGGGTCTAAGCCCTCGAGGCGCCGGATTTCTCTTCGGTAGCGACATTGTCAAACAGTTCAACCATCTGAATGGGCTGTCTCTGGTTGCACGTGCACACCAGCTCGTCATGGAAGGGTATAAAGAAATGTTCGATGGCGGTATTGTCACGGTGTGGTCTGCCCCGAACTATTGCTACCGATGCGGCAACGTTGCTGCGATCCTGGAGCTGGGCGAAGATGCCAGCAACGGCGGCACCGTGGCGCGCAGCAACGGAGAGTATGGTCGGAGCAATGGCGTTATGAACGCCAATACAGTTGTTAGCCCTGGGAGGAGATACCGTGTCTTTGAGGCCGCGGCCCAGGATACAAGGGGTATGCCTGCGAAGAAGCCTGTCGCTGATTATTTCCTGGTGAGTGGCAACATCTCTGGAAGAGTACTTTGGTCGGAATATCAACTAACTGCTACTTCAGTGATACCACCCACTGCATGCCTTTCTGTCTCGTCTATACGGTCCTCGAAGCCTTTCGGTTGGCCCAGCATCTTGTGTTTCGGTGTTATGTATTTTGCTGCGAATCTAATGATCATTGATGATGAACATTTCACTTGATATTCTCTATTGCTGCGTAAGAACGTTGATGCCGAGTCTTTTAGAGCATAGGGCCCTAACTATTATCCCGCCGTCCTAAGCGGCTCACTGGGCACTAGCTATGTACCCAGTCCATATTAGAGATACTCCGGAAAAGCTCCCAATATGTGCTATCATGTCTTCATATTATTCTCAGTCCCTGGTAAAAAGCTGTTTATAAAACACACGTTTGCCCATGCCCGACTGTGGAAACCGTCAAAGCTCCAGATACCTGGGTAACAGGTCCAGTGTATGTGTTATTGAGAAAAATCAACACCCGTTGCAAAGGACTTCAAAAAAGTCACTGCCGAAGCCCAGGTTCTGGCGTCTATGTATACTTGCGAGTCGCAGGTGCGATCTCGACCACACAAACAATATTCTCAATGTGCTCTCACAGCGAGCTCTTGATATGGAACTGGAAATCTTGGGCTGTCCTCCGTGTCAGTAGTCTCAAAATTTCAAAGGTAGAAGGAGATCCGTACGTTTCGCCAACTTCAGCTTCGACATCTCCCGAGGACCAGTTTCCCCCTCCTCCAGTCCGTTACACTTGTTGCCCTCCACAACAGTCCGCCACTTCCAAAGAGGGGTGAACCTATCAGGGACTCGCTCGAGTTGGTTCTTCACATACTGCAAAACGCGATTAGCGGATGGAGGTCGTCAGAGTGAGTGAAAGATTGCAAAGAACAAACCTTGCCGAGAACGGGAAGGAACTTGAAGCCGTGTCCACTAAGTGATCATGTTAGATGAGTCTTGGAAAGATTTTATGCATCTACTTACGAGCCACCGGTGCAGATGAACAACGAGTCGGAGTACCCAGGTACATAGTCAATGAGGAACTATGGCGAGTCAGCATCATTATGTCAGTAGGTAATTTTTCAAATACTTACCTCGTTATCGATGCTATCCGTGTACCAGCATAACTTGATCTCATGTTAGTAGGTGATTTGCATTAGAGCTTGCGCTGAGGTATATGACTTACCCGGCTGTCGGTGAACCCGATCTCGGTCAATTCAGGGAATAAGCCACCGATAACCCGCTTCATGAGCTGGAGACCGTACAGGGGGACGGTGTCGATGGGATTCGAGCTGTACTTTGTACGAGGTGTTGAGATACGCCTAATACATCCCCAACCGGAGTCAGCGTGTGCTCTGCAGAGTTGATTTGGTGGCCACATACAGATTGTCTTGTTTTGGGTGTTGTTGGAAGTTGGTAAACTTTTGCAGATAATGGTTAATACACCTTTCAGGGCAATCCAAGCTTCTTGCATACCTTGCGAGCGCGGAATCCAAATTTCAGTCTCCCTTCCTTGGTAATAGGAAAGCCACCTCCTTCGTAGGCACTGATATAGTGGTCAGCTAGACTCCAAATCCGCGACATGTCATTCCTTACTCTTCACCCGAGCCCTCCAGGAAGCGCCAGACGGGGAAGTTGTCTGGATGGAACTTCTTGCGGAGATCCTGCCTATCAGCTGGGATGTCGATGAACATGACTGTTCCCATGGTGGCTTCGACGGAGCGATGAGCTTCTGGGATAACAGATGATGACCAAGGGCCACCTAGAGACATGAATCAGTACCATGCAGCTCTAATAAAAGGATGACACTCACAGGCGACAACAACCAGATCAGCGGAGTGAGTTAGACCATCACATGTTTTAATGCCAGTAACCCGCTTGCTAGAGCCCGACTTGTCGACAATCAAATCCTGAAGTTCACCCTGAGGCCGGCCGAGGACGAATTTCACACCAGCCTTTTGGCACAAATGGCGCGCATATACACAAGCCTATCGCCAAACGAGTCAGTGTATTGAGAAAAGAAAAGTGCTCTTATAATACCTTATCCGCGAGAGTGATTCCAGACCCTGCGTCGAGAAAACCGTTCGTGCGGCCTCCTCGATGGTTGTCAAAGAGGTGGTACTTCTTTCCCCATTCCGGACCCAATGAGTGGGCGCGTTTCTCATCTTCAGGGCTATCCTGTTTGGAGTGTCAGCTCTTTACCGACTAGATAGGATATAATTGACTTGACGCACCTTGATAAACTGCAACTCGCGGAAGCTAGGCGCTGTCTCTTCCATTACCCGCAGATTTCTTTTGTAAAGATCGATCATCTCGGGACCATCGGCCATGTGGAAAACACCGCAGATCTTCAGCAACTCATCCTCCGGAGTCAGTGGTTGCGGAAGGTCAGACGGACGAGCCTCTTTGATGGCCCGATTCCACTCAAGCCAGATATCTCTGGCCTCTAGAGCGAGGTCTTGTGAACTATTGTCTTGTTAGCAGTTATCCTAGGACTTCTCACTGGAAGTATACTTACTGAACTTGCGCTCCATAGGTGGCGCGGAAGATTTTGTTGATGTCGGCGGAGGCACCGTCGCATCCGTTTGAGGGGTCATAAAAGTTCTTTTCAAGTTCACATCGATCGAATATCGTGACGTCCTTGTAACCGCCTTTGGCAAGCCATAGAGCTGTGCTCAGCCCGAATACGCCACCGCCGACGATGATCACTCGGGATTTGGGAGTAGTCATTTTGATGATCATTCGAAACTGCAGATAATTCAATTCTTGCTGCCGGCAAGTTCATGAAATATGGGATGCAGTCTATATTAATGCGTTCTGGTGAAATGTTGAAGTCGGATTAGATGGAGCGGCACTTCCGCCATTCAATGCCATAGATAACTAAGACGAAAGCGGAGCCAAGGAGACGGCATTTCCGTTGACTTATCGGACCAATCAGAATCACTAGCCTGTTGAGCCCGAAAGATGTTTGTTGCATTTGCTTGATTCCCCACATTTGAGCACCGTCCAATTAGATCTACCCACACCCGGGGCAACTGACACGGAGGTTAAAAGGCCGATGCATACTTGATTTATTGTCGGGAGACGATGACTGGCTACTAGGAAGAGAATCCTGAAGGAGAGAAAATCATGATCATTGTTCTGGGAAGAACTATCTGGGGGAGCACCTCAGCTATATGGATAGCTGCAAACGAGGAGGGTCATGTGACCTCTCTCAACATTTATTATGGAAGGTTTGGAAGGTTTTGCTCTAATACGATGTTCATTCCACGCTGTAGCCATTCCAGAACAGTTGGTTCTTAGCTCTGCCAGGATGTTGGCATATCTTGATACTTCTTTCGCCAATAGAAACGGCGTAAAAGTGGTCGGATATCGTCTTCTGTCAGACCTCGTTCGTCGCATATCTCTGCCTGCAACTCTGCCTCGGCCAACTTCCGTTGCAATTTCTCAAGTGGAATGCTCCGCTGATCTAGACTTTTCAGCATAATTCGCACTAAATCCCCGTACCCATGCCTAGCTGCCTCTCCTAAAGGGGTGGAGCCAAATTCTCCCTCGATCCAGAAATAGTTGGACTGAGTTCGTTTTTGCCCTGGAAAACATTGAATCCCTGAAAATAACATCATGGAGAGGGGACTTAGTCTCTCCTTCCACCTCGATTCCAATCCCATGTGCCAGAAGTATGTCCAGAGTGGCAGCCATAGCACCCCACGATCGAGTAATAACAGAAGTATTTCCGGCTCTTGAACGGCTTTGAAAAAGACCGGTACCTTGTCATGGGTTCGATTGGGATTTGCCCCATGGTCTAGGAGCGTACTGACGATCCGCTTGTAAGAGCCGTCAATTGCTAAAAGGAGCGGGTTTGGTTCTCCTCTATTCAGCAGTGATTTATGCTTATGTGAATAGGTTTTTCGGTTAAGCAGCAGCTCGACAGCGCCATGGTGACCGCGATGGGTTTCGCCAATAAGTGGGATGTCTCGGTCCCGAAAGCTTCTCTTTGGTGCTCCACAACATAGTCCGGGGTTGAAGGAAATCACTTGAGCAGCCTCGCTCAAGCAACTCTTCAATCAGGTCTTCCCAGCCGCATGCAGCACTAACCAGGAGTAGCTGCCTGTGGTCATCATCATCAGGCTCACCGTGCGCGATAAAGGCCTTAAGATCCATAGACTCCTGAAGTCTTTCAACCACTGCGTGGTGTTCACGTTGTGCAGCCATGATTAATGGACCTAGAGGCGAGCCTGCCATGTCTGGTACCGGAGTCATCCCATGCTCTAGGAGAAGCTCGACTATCTCCAAGTGACCTCGCTCAGCTACCCCTAAAAGCGCTGAACTGGCCATTTGAGGAGATTCTAGTTCAGGGTTCGTGTCTAGTAAGAAACGAACAACTTCGTAATGGCCTTCATGGGCCGCGTCAGCGAGAAAATTCGACCCACGCCAGCCCTTAATATGAACATCACAGCCGAGAGAGACGAGGAGTTTGACAATCGATAGATGGCCCTGTTTGGCTGCCATGAAGAGGGGTGAAATATCAGGCCCATCGAAGCGTCTACACCGGATATCGGGAAAGACCCCGTAAGAAAGCAAGAGCCGAACGACATTTTCATGACCACCGCTAGCCGCCTGTATCAACGGGCAGCATTTATCGCTATCATAGTCATGATAGTCATCATAGTCTTCAATAGAAGGGTCCTCAAGCCAGCTTGGATTGACTCCGTGGTCCAGCAACAAACGCACAACAGCGTCATGTCCATGAAGGCAAGCGAGCGCCATCGGAAGCCTGTTTTGGTATCGAAACCGTTGAACGGAATTTTGGGAAGCTCCAGCTTTCAGCATATATCGCGCAGTTGCTTCGTGGCCATTTTTCGCGGCCTATCCCAGAGCACAAGCCTCCGAGTACCGCACGTTGAATTTGTAGAGGGAACGATTCAGCAGGAGGAAAAACCGTTTGCATGTTTGAAGGAGTGCATTGATGCAGTACTCATCATTGAGGAATTCAGCTATCACAGTGCCAAAAGTTCATTTGGCAAATCCATTATTTGCATGTTGAAGAAAGGAAAGAGATCCGGCACAATAGTCGATGTTGAGAGTTGGAGAGGAATGTCGATGCCGAGACTGCCACATTAGCCTCTAATCCTACCTCTACTCCTCAGCCTCCCCATTCGAGATATGGAAAAGCGAAACGAGCACACTGACTTTGATATCCCGGAGTCAAGTTACCCGTTACCTTGCTTATCTCCTCTGGGTAACGTGGTCCCGTCTCGGCATTTCCGCTTTATTTGTCCTGGCTCAACTCTGGGTAACCCAAAGATCTGGTTCAACCCCGCATCTCCTGAGTGCCACAATTCTATGATAAGATATCTCGGTCAATATTACTGGATGAACAGGAACTGGGCTTCACTATGACTTATCGGATCTACCGTCAAATGCTGGTTATCACAGCTATGATGATGCTCTGCAACCCTCAGAGACCGGGTGTCCCTCCCTTACAAGCAGGCTATAAAACTTGAGCCGTTTTTCGCTTGTTTGCAAATAATTCAATCCGCATCATTTCGACTTTATTAAATTCATATACCACGGAGCAAACTGAAACTTCTCAAATCCCCAATTTCTGTGGATTGTGTGTCCAAGATGGGTTTCAAAGACATGCTCCGTCGGAGCACACTGGCGGAATATAGCAGGAAGATCAAATCTGCGCCTCGTGAGGTGATCCTAAGTCCTCCATTGCTTCTCTCAGCCATGATGTACGCGACTTCTGCAATCCCTTTGAGTAAGTAAATTGAACCTCGGCTATTTGTCCCAACCTTGTTAACAAGATGGTTCACAGCATGGGATCAAGGATCCGCATCCACGGTCTCTTCTCTACCGGCTTTCCAGGAGCATTTTGGTATCAGCTCCGAATCCGGCGCCAGCTCGACCAAATACCTCGTTTCTCTCGTGTACGTTGGCGATGCAGTTGGGGCCGCGTCGTCATTCTTCATCAATGATACGATCGGACGCCTCTGGTCCTACCGTCTTTACACCTTTATTTGGATCATCGGACAGTTGGTCGCCATGTTTAGCCCCGGAGCAGCGGGGTTATATGCCTCTCGCATTATCTCAGGCCTGGGAATCGGTTCTTTGAGTGTTACCGGCATGGTTTCTATTGTCGAGATCGCCCCTGCTGAGATCCGTGGTATGTTGTCAGCTTGGTACTCCGTTGGTATGGGGATCGCCCTGATGACAGCCACATTTTGCGTCTACGGCATCGAGTTGCACGTTGGGAAAAGCCATCTGCAATATCAGATTGTATGGTTTTCTCCGTGTATTTTTATGTTTTTATGGACTGTGGCCAGTTTCTTCCTTTCCGAATCGCCACGGTGGCTGCTTATGCGCGGTCGAGATGAGGAAGCTATCAAAACTCTCACTACCCTTCGGCGCTTGCCATCCGACCACCCTCGGGTTCAAGAAGAGCTTCGGAGCATCAGACAATCTATCCAGCTGGAGGCTAGTGATGCTGACGACCATTCTCCATTTCAAATTATCAGCATTGCCAAGGAGACCTTTACACAACCATCAAACCTTCGCCGTGTCCAGCAAGCTATCATCATGTACGCATTGCCACAGTTTTCTGGTGGAAACTCGGTCACGAATTACTTCATCCCCATTTTGGAGATTGTTGGCCTTGGCGGGAGTTCGACCTCCAACCTATTCTTGAATGGCATGTACACACTTGCCAAATTCTTCTTCAGTTTATTTGCATCGTTCATCTTCATCGATGCACTGGGACGCCGAAAGTCACTCTTCTTCGGCATCACACTTCAAATGCTTTCCGACATATACCTTGCCGTGTATATCAAAATCCAACAGCAGAGCGGAGCCTCCCAGTCCGCTGGTAAGGGGGCCCTTGCAGCTATCTTTGTACATGCTCTCGGTTACTCGGTCGGTAGGTTCACAGATGAATTGAAAAATGGCGCTCATTGTAAGACTGATGTTTTTATACAGGTCTCCTCACTCTCCCCTATGTCTTCGGCGGGGAACTATGGCCCAACCGCATCCGTTCCTTTGGCGCGGCGTTGTCGCAGACATTCCACTGGCTATTTCACTACGCCATGACATACGCCCTGCCTTCGCTATTAGACCGGACGAATAACTGGGGCGCGTTTGTTTTCTTCGCCGCCTGGTGCGCCAGTGCTCTTCTCTACGTATACCTTTTGGTACCGGAGATTGCAGGACTCTCCGTGGAAGAGATCGATCGCGTTTTCAAGGGACCATGGCTAGCCATCGGCAAGCGACCTAAGCCCTGGTCTTCAGCTTCCATTTTAGAGGGCCAGGAAACATGCCAGAAGATGTAAGCTGTTCCCGACATCCAGTCTACATGAAAAATGCTAAACTGTAATGCTAGAGATGAGACCGAGCGAGAATCACTGTCGGTAACCAAATCTTCCCAGAAGGCAACGCAAGTGGCGCTGGATTAGCTGCTTTGATAGTTTATCGTTACATAGTGGAATGGCCGTTTATTCTTCGACCAAGTCAGACCTCATGGCGCGTAACCCAAAGCCGCCTGCGTATTATCGGAGAATCCATGTAGATTTACGTTGAGTTCGATAGAGGCGTCGGCGTTGCCTTACTTGGGTATACCGCGAATGGAGTAAAAGCGGGGGTCACGGCAATTCCGCCGGAACATGGAGAGACGGGAATCACCAAGGCTTTCTACTTCCTAAGTTAGGCTCCTATCTTGTCGCGGGTATTTGCAAACCCCCGGATCACTAATGGTTCTGCATTTCGATTTCCATACCTATTCGCGTCGTCTTCTGATAATGGATTTCTATGGTGGAACCGGTATCAAATACTCAAGACTTGAACATTACTGCAGCGTGATAAACGCCGAAAGGGCTCGGTTTGACATAGCGCTCGGCTAAACGAGGCAGATTCCAGAAATTATTCGTCCCCGCATACTATTAGTAGCCATAGGGGCATCAAATGGTCAAAATTCGGCCAGGTGGCGTGGCGCCGTGTGGGAGGGGTTGAGGCAAGGAGATTTCAACGGATATCCACTGTATCTCGGTCGGCTAATGAGGGTGACAATCGATATTTGGCCAATGAGATATAAATGATAATAAACATTAGCCGCAGGCAGTTTAGTATGATATGCATCTCGTGTCGACTCCCACTTTCTCCACTCCTCGTTTAACGCTATCTCTCCTATCTCTAGGGCAAATATCAAGCCAACTCGGTCAAAAGCAATCTTATTAGTAGGGCTAAACCTCATCTCAACTCCTAAATCTCAAGTGCTGTACAACCTAGTACTCATCGCTGCGGACTAATAGTACAATATATCAGGATTCTCACGAGTTCCACACCCCGGAAAATCCCAAGTGGGTTTTAACTTCTTTGTTCTGGCGCGGTCAATGCTCCACCTGGACCGTCACTTGACTTGGCCATTTCCAGTCCCGACAGTCTGTACTCAGCAGATATTGCCAGTCATACAATATATTCAGGATGGAGCCAGTCACCCCGGTTCAACAACCGAGCCTGTCAAATAAAGGCCAGGGTTGGCACGCCAATGCCGGTATTCACCGACGGAGCACTAACGCCTGTGGGTCCGCCATTTGCTTGCATCTTGAAGATCGAATAATGCCATTGACTCGCTGAACAAAGGTCGACGTTGCAAGCGGAGAAAGATCAAGTGTCACTACAACAGTGAAAAGAACCGCCGGTAAGCAGGGCTACTGCTTTTTATTTGAGTTTCGCTAACCTACGCGCAGGAAATGTGTCGCGTGCTCCAAGTCATACTCTGGTAGATCAGGATCACCGGCCCGCTTTTGTAACCCGACGCAGCTAACATATAATGCAGAATGTCTGTTTGACATACCCCCTGATGGTGTGCTAAGGGGAGATGCGTATGTCTCCGTATATAGCGGTCCATGGACCTGAGCAGTTGCTGATTGTCGGACAGATACGTCGCAACCCTCGAAGCGCGAATACAAACACTGGAGCGGCAGTTGCGTGCAAAGGAAACTGGCCACACTACGGGAAGAAATGTGCCCAGTTTCACTCCAGACACGGCTTGCTCTGAAGCCCAAGCTTATGAGAAAAGCGCACCCGAAATAGACCATCCGGATGAACCGGATAGAGAAACTGCATGCAGTCCCTGTTCAACACGGGAGCAAATACCAGTCGCCGCTCATGGGTCCCCAGCGGAACGACAGACAGTGACCGCTGATGTCATCGTCTTGGATATGCTCCATGGCAGGTCGTTCACCTCCGATCCGGGAGAAGAGTCTCTACCTGCCCTTCCATCCAGCAACAGAGCAAAGGCGCTAGTGGACACCGTTTATTTCTATACCCAGGCACGCTACTGCATAATCGACTGGACTCAGTTGCGTGAATGGCATCGAGTTCGCGAATCCATTGCCTATACACCCGCTGATGGTCCGGTTGAGTCGCAAATAGGTGCCTATTTCATTTGGATCATCTATGCTATAGGGGCCTGCTTGGTTGCGAATCCTGAGACCTCTACAGAGGTAAGGCAGATGTTGACTCCTTTAGATGGAAAACGGCTAAGCGGAACAGGCATATTTTGAACGCGCTCGAATTTACCTCCCGACTGTCATGAGTTTCCAAAACTTGACAACGGTACAGGGTCTTTTATGTCTGACACAGTATTACTTCCGAGGCCCGGTAAGAAGGCTCTTTTCAGTATTTGTTACGAATCACTAACGGCCCTATGCAGACTGAGTCACCGATATGGTTTGTCGTGTTCTGTGCATTTCAATGTAATATCATACTAATTAATACAATAGGGATCTTGTGGGACTGGCCTTGAGGTTATGTATCAAGCTCAGATACCACCGCAAGTCTGCCTCTCCAGACGTAGACCCGTACACCGTCGAACTTCAGAAACGATTCTTCTGGTGTGCATATTGTTTTGATCGGTGCGTGTCACAGAAACTAATCGCTGCCAAAGAACTTGCATGATGTGCGGATCTAACTGCAAACCTGCAGGTTACTTTCCATTTTGTCAAAACTTCCATTTGGAATCAGCGATGCAGATATTGACGTCGAGGTGAGCAATCCACTTTTTGAGACCCTTTGAGACCTATTGACAGTGTCCAAGTTACCCATTGACATCGACGACACTTGTACAAACCAGCAAATGATTAGTGAACTTCAAATACAGCAAGCGACTGGACGTGCTGGTCACAGCGAGGAAATCACAACGGTATGTGACCTTGATCCGAAATACGAGCCACGCTAACCATCGCACTAGATGACTGCTGCTTTACACCATTTACAAATCTACCGTATCAGGTCGAGAATATTGTGAGAGCCGCCCCAACGACACTTTGTATAGAATTAACCGGATCTTAGAACAAACTTCACAGGCCCCTACGCCCAGATACCGTCGTTGGTCGATGTTGAACAGCTTCTCTCCGAGCTCGATCAATGGCGACAAGACGCACCCCGGAAACAAGATTCAAGATCCTTCCCACAGCAAAACCCCGATAGGGTACAGGCAAATTATTTCCAAGCTGTTCTTCTCCTCATCCGCCCAATCCTCACAGGAAACGCAGTGGATCCCGACGTGATACCATTATGCGTCGAGTTCGCAGCCGACGCATGCCAAGTAAGTGGCCTATAATCCTCTCAAGAGTCTTGCTAATCATCTCCCAGAGCGCGAAGATATTGAGTCTCAACCCTCAGACACTTCCAGACCGCATCACGGTGTACCATTGCTTTTACGGCGGCATAACACTACTCCAGTGCCTATCAATCAAGCCGACAGCTTTATCGCCCAGATGCGCCCACCAGGCCATCAGTGCCTGCTTGAGCGCATTAGCCGTCTACACACGAGTACTACCGGCCGTCGCGCCATTCTTGCGGCTGTTTGAAGACGTTTCCAATCTTTTTGTCTACAATGACCGCGGGTCCGAGGTTCATCCCTGTCCGAAAGTGCGCAGTCTTTTGAATAGGATTATTTCCAGTGATCCGTCCGAGACATCAGAGTATGTATAGAATGTTGGAATCTCAACGCAACGTACTAAATGTGATCTCGCAGGATTTTCAACTCTTTCTCCCGTCAAGACCATCAAGCTCAAGCCTTGGTGGCTCCATCACCAGAGCCTTTGGAAAGGCAGGAAATGGTACGAAATAAATACATCTATCAACACCTTCAAAGACATACTGCTAACTAATACTCTTTTCTTCCAGGCAATCCAATTCGACTCTATCCTAGGCGGCCAGTCTTCCGTGATACCACTCGACATGCCTCTAGATATTTCCCCCTTGTACGCACCCGGTGCAGAAATAATGGATCTATGGACCGGACCATGGCTAGAAGCATCATCAGAATTCGCATAACCGCCTTCCATAGAACACAATGGAATACAATCATACAACAGATCCAGCCCAAACACTACAACTTCCCATTCCTCGACTCAAACCCGATAGAATCCGCCAACGGCCCAAGCTCCGGCAAGATATCATTCTCCGCCCCATAGTTCCGACCATGAATTGCCGACATCAGCTGAACGCTACTCTCATGCAGCGGCGCAGGAACACCCGCCAACGCAGCCAGTTCAACCGTCGGAACCAGACCAAACGGCACGTCCTCGGTAACGTAGCGAGAATCAAGCGACGAAGGCCCCTTCGCATCTTTAGATGCATGCGCAAGCGGCTTCACCATCTCGGCAAGTGGACCATACGGCATACCATATGATAGATGGAAATGGTCATGGATGGTGCGTACCGTGACACCGAAGTATTTCGCGATAGCTAGACGCTCAGCATCCAGCGCTTCAAGCAGCCGAGCAACGGAAGGCGTGACATTGGCGAACTGGCCCCAGTTCTCGCCATGTTCTATACGCGTCACGTTGCATAGGATAATAGCCAAATGCACTTCCGGGTTAACGTTGCTGAGAGAGACGGCGAGGATATTAGGACGGGATACGAACCGATCGCCGAATAATCCACGACAGACGTCTAGGCCGTGAGATGTTGCCGTGTGTGGGAGTATGGCTGCGTCCAGTCGTGAGCGAATAGATCCGATTCTCACGGCGTTGAAGGATGGTTGGCGCGCTGTGAGGATGGTGGTTCCGAGGGCGACGATGGGGGCGGTGATGCCGTGGTGGAGGAGCAGTTTTCTTAGATAGAGCGCTGCTAAGGACATGTGCGAGCTGAAGATGATGGTCTGGTTGCTGCGTAGATGAGGTGCTGCTGCGGATAGTACTTTTCGGTGGGCGTAGCCTGGGACTGCGATGATGACTATTTGGGCGTTGGATAGTGCTTTTTCGCAGCTGTCGGCGATGCCTGGGCGGAATTCACCGGTGATTGCTCCTGTTGCGAGGAGGGGTTCACCTGCTGCTATCCCGCGGGTTCGTTGGCCGGATGGTGACCATAGAGTCACGGAGTGGCCGTCGCGGCATAGTAGAGCTGCTGTTCCGTAGGCAATTGCTCCTGCGCCGAGGATTGCAACTTGGGCGGGATTCGTATTCATGTTGGTTTCCAGGTTTGGGATTGATGTTTAATTTTGTCTATATAGGTACATGGAAGGGAATTTATTGGATTTTATGCATAAGGCTTTCTCTTTGCTCGATATACCACACGGCTCGTGTGCGGACAGTCCGTCGGAATTGCCGTCGATGTGTACAATGTGTCTGGACTGCGCGGAGGCTTCCGCATTTCTCGAACTCAGATGCGCCAAAAGGGCCGCAAGGAGAATTCCAAGGTTAGCACGGTGATGGAAACTGGAAGTGTACATTTGAGTAAATATAATCAATACAACAAGACACATCTACTCCTGAATCTCAACCCCCAGCTTAGAACTGCTGATATCGTAGAATGCAAACATGAGAAATGAAAGGTCCTGTGCCAGCTTTAATAACAACAAGAAAGAAAGGTCGGTCTTTGTGACCTTAAATGTATGTAGATGAATCAAATATGTGCAGCACATCATTGCCACCGATCATCGAATCCCGGCGTCCCTTGACTTTCCGCCGGTGAGCTCATATTCGGCATCGACATAGCTGCCTGTGGTTGATACTCAGCAACAGAGCCGGGACTGGGATGCTGACCTGTCGACATGAAATGGCTATGATCATCCTCATACTGGAGACGAGGGTTGGACATATCGGGGCTCCACGGCCCACCCCAATTCTCCATCCCCAATCCCAATGCCGCAGCCTCCCGGCTCCACCAGTCCTGACTGTGCTCGACTAGATTCCCTGTGCCAAATCCGCTGACGGAGGAGGCTGTCGATCCGGGTGTCGTGTTCTGGGGCGCGACTGGCGCACCGGATGTATCATACCAGGCATTTGGACTGGGGTGGGCTGATGCGCTGGAGGATGCAAGTGATGGCATTTGATACTGGACTTGTGACATCGGTCGAAGATATGTCGGTTCTGGTGGCGCGAAATCGGACGTCGGTCCTAGTTGACGCGGTACAGAATGCATCGGTGGCATGGATGCAGCCATCGTGGCTGTAGAAGGGTACTGAGAACCCATGGGCATGCCCATCATGGGAAGGGAGGTTGGAGGGAGGGATTCTGTGCGCTGAGCGGGAGGTATTGCATTTGCAGAGGGTAAAAAGTGGCTCTGACTGGGAACAGTGGAGTGCAAGGTTGTGTGGATGTTTGGAGAGTCTGCAGAAGTGGAAGGAGATGTCACTTGATCCCATGAGCCCCAAGAGCCCCATTTTGTATGGGTGCGCTCGAAGATAGCACTGGCTTCAGCAGGCAATTCTGCCTGCCACTTGTGGGCAGAGATGTCGAGAATGCGCAATGTTCGACGAGCACAAAGCCAGCCTTCGGCCATTTCTTCGAGGTTTCTGAGGCAGTGGATCACGTCTCGTTGGGCGTTCTTCTCAGGCAGATTGAGGAGGTGGATTGTACACGCAGTGTGAGCGATGTAGACGACGATATTCACAATCTGTTTGAGACCGTAGGTGCGTTTGTACATTCGCATCAACTTTGAGATTGTCGAGGCAGCCTGAGTGCATATTTTGCGAGGCGAAACGTGTAAAGGGAGTGGAGTATTAGTCTTGGTGTATTTTAAGAATGGCCGGTATAGGTGGATGAGAAGAAGTTGACTAAACATACTGTGACAGAGAGTTAGTTCCGATCAGCGAGAAAAGGAAGTAAAAAAAGGAAGGAAGGAAAGAAAGAAAAGCCTTTGAAACCACTTACTGCATGACAAGGACCTGAGGAAGCTGTCCTTCCTTGGATTCGAGCTCTTTGGGAAGTTCTCTCTTCCATGCTTCCAACCGCGTGTGAACATCGCTCAATTTTTTCAGCTCCGACTGCTTCTGTTGCGATTTCTCTAATTCCGACGGATGATAGAAAAACACGAGGATATCACTGCTTATCTCGCACAGTTTCGAAACCTGCAAGGCGACAGCTCTTGTTCGCGAAGGCTGCACATGGTCGTGGTCCGCACCCTTATCGCTGTATGACGACCAGGCCTCTGTTTCTTCCTTCGGCAACACGTCAAATTTGGGCACATTCGTATTAGATGAAGATAGTTGGGGCTGACGACCGAGGTAGTTCGACCAGCACCTGTAATCCGTCAGCGAATGTCGCGTCAGTGCAAATCACGAGTTTACATACTTGTCAATCAGGTAGCATCCCCAGAACGTAATGCGCCGGGCATCGATTTCTTCATCATTGAGGTTGTGCGCACCCATATTTGCGGCATCGACATTCAAACCCAGATCAAACGCCATGCGGAAGCTGAGACCGCTATAAACCCAACCCTTGCCCTCGCGACCGCAGCCGGCTTCGCGCACAGACATGAGTGCAAAGGCCTGGACTGTACAAAGCTTCGCATTCTCATGTTCGTCGTTTTCCAAAATGAGCCGCTTGGCCTCTTTGAAGAAATGATTACCGGCCGTTGCGGCATTCTGAGGGTCTGAAAAGGCACCTTGCCACGAGCTGAAGTGACAACCGAGGGCGAGCATAGAGTTAACCAGCAAGGGTGAGCAATATGCGCTTGATATGCCCCGGGTATAGTCTCGATAGAACAAGTCTTTGGCCAGAATGGTGAAGAATGGATAGTGCCATGTAAAGTACATTGTCATGAGATGGCCGATCAACGAAGCATCTTCGGTGACTCGCGTCCACCGTCTCACGAGGGACGTATCACCGGTAGGGCTCAACAGGACATCATCAGCCATTGAAGCAGACTCGTGTAGTTCCGATCCGGGTGGCAGAAAGATGAGGTTTGATGTGCCTCCGATGAATTTGCGGGATCCGTCCAGCATGAGCTCACTCATCTTGCCCGACAGTTCGGTCTCGAATTGGTCCACTGGTTCAGGACTCTCGTCCGCTTGCTCCCCGGTTCTCGAGGCTGTAGATAAAAGCCCTTTTTGACGAGCAACGACCGACTTCGCGACATCTTCAAGGTCGTCACACGATCGGATTTGACGCACCAGGTCAATGGCGTCGTCTTCCTCATAATTTAATATTGCGTGGATTAAAGTCTGCAACGTTGTATGCTTGGTTCGCAGAGTATTGGTATCTTTCTTATACACACCCTTACGGCGATGGTCTGAATTTGGATCATAAATGCCTTTAATTCAAGTCAGTAGATGAGATCAAGTTTCGAAGCAGATGAACAAACATGGTGTATTGTAAACCGAGGAACATGCAGCACAGCTAGGTAGATTCCCGTCGCACTGCAAAAAGAGGAAATAAGGTAAAGATGATCAGTGACGCCATTCACAAACATTTGGTAGAACAACTTACCTTGGATTTCCTTCTGCGACAAGCGATGCAGGCTGTGCTGACGCAACGTCTTTTAGGCCCCGAAGGAGCATCATCTCCTGCCATAGTAGGCAATACGATAGGTAGGACTCGGGATTCGAAGGCGATTTTCTCCACGGAATGTCATCCCATGCTTCAGCGTCGTGGCTGCTGGTCAATGGTCCCGTTTGGATGAAGATCAGTGCACAGCATATCCATTGTCCAAAATATCCGGCACTTTCCCGCTGTGGAGTCACACTCGTACGTGTTTTAGAGTCCGAATCCACGTAGTTCGTCAACAGGCATTACTCAGGCGAACCATTCAATATGAAGTCGGATCTATACTCGACACCGCAAACTGTGCAGATGAATCCTCGACCCCGCGGATGACCCACTATGCAAGCGGGAAGGGCCCAGAGGGATATGATGCTCCCGCACTAGAGCAGCCTGACAGCGATTGCAGATGGGCTTGAAATGATTGGATGCAGGAATGAAGACAGGAGGTTTATCGCCGGCTTCTGGATGGCTCATCCTCCTCCTCCCGGGCGTGTGCGCCATGGCATAAGGTGCTGACTCAGCAGCGATAATTCTGTTGGAGCACGTGCAGTCACTAGGTCACCTGACACAGTTTGAAGGATCCTATGTAGAGTGCACATAGTCATCTAACTACATAACTATGCAACTAATTCCTTAGCAAAGTACGAATGATAATGTGTACACCGTAAATTTCAGAAATACAAGAACATAGTGAGGAGGCTTATGCCCTAAGAATTGTAGTTTCACCTCAGCCGCGGTAAGCGAGGTCTTTTCTGTGAGAAAAAGAAAAGAAAAAGCCACAGGTACTGAAACCAAAACCAAAACCAAAATAAAAGGCTCAGGCTATACTATGTATACACCGCCAGTCAGTTGGGCAGCTCCACACGACCCCGTCTTCTCTTCATCTTTACCTTTTCAGTTATCTGCAGCCACCCGTCTCGTCCGGCGCCTTCCGAATTTGGCCTATTCTTCCTTACGGTGAGGTGAGAAAAAGCAGTGGGTATACTTATACTGCGTACTCGGATATTTCCCGTTGACTTTATTTCCCCCTTTTCTTTTCCTTTTTTTTTTTTTTACTTGACTAAATCGGGTGCAAAGTTCACTTCATTTATCTGCAGGCACCACACTAACCCCAACCTTAAACGGCCCACTAGGTGACTCGCCAGCACATCGTAAATTATGTAGTTCATAGGATACTGTTAGTAAATTATAACTACTCCGTATACTCTATATCTCAAGGTATATACATGTGTCCTCGTGACCAATAAATAAAAATCACAGATAAGGAAAGGAGCGGGATATGCTGCAGGGTTACTCCCCCAGGCTTCGGAAGCCCAAGACCCGCGGACTCCACCGGAAGAACATTCCATGTCACGTCCATTTGTTCTTTTGTCAGCCTTTTCCGATTACGAACAATAAAATACCGGAGACCGGCATGGGCTTTGTTCCCCGCCTCCCACTTAACGCCAATCGCCAACGCCAGCTCATCTGATTACCGTCACACGCGTACCTGCCCAATACGCTTATCACACTCTGAGATCACCACTTCCTTATCTCCCTGACTCCATTCCTACTTCTCGCCCTACTTCCCTACTTCCCTGCTCCCTTCCTAGTTCAACTTCCATCCTTTTGCATCATCTCCCTTTCGGTTTCCGCCCTCACGACCCTCTATTGAGAACCTTGGAAAACTGTCCACTTGAGCACCTTCCCTCTTCATTCCCCTTGCATTCTTACTGGCCATCCAATCGGATCGGCGAGTCATCCCTGTCATCTCCCGTTGCAGCGAACGGGAGACACACTTTACAATTCTCCCCATCCATGTATCTTGCCCAGACTCTAGACCAGAGTGCGAGTGCCTCATTTGGCCTAGGCCTCGCGCAGAGCCTCTGGGGCATAATTCTATAAAATGATGGTCCCAAGAGCCTTTATGTTCAGCTCAGCACCCCCGCAAAAGGCAATGGCACCTCACAACCTCGAAAGCCGACCTGCTCTCTCTCCTGGATTGAAACATGCCGCCCCGGTAGTCATTCCGCCAAAACGTGGCTCGCGTACTCCGGTGCATCGAGAAACACGCTCACGCACTCCGCCCGGACCCTCCGTCTCCTCTCGCCGTTCATCTTCCTCCTCATCCAATGACCGCCCCATGCGTCCAGCCGTTGCCTCGGTGTTGGATGCTACTACAATTCCTGTTCGACGAAGTTGGTCTACTCGGAGACCTCGGAAACTCCCCCGAGAAAACCACGTCGAGGAGTTCAACCGGATGATGCAGGAAGGGCTCAGATCCAAAGAAGGTTATCTGATGGATGGTGCTGGCAGCTCCCCTTTGGGTATTCTCCTCAGTCCACCAGATGAAGATCGTGACAGATATTCCGCAGGGAGTGAGTCTGAACTGGATACTTCCTTCTCGGCCCGGTCGAACTCGAGTGACTCGGTGCCTTCTCTTGATCATGATTTGGATTCACCGCCCAGTCTCAAGTCACCGTCGACCCCGGGCAGCCAAAAAAGCCCTTCTGAGAGACGGCATCTCCGATACACCCCTGCTGAAGACTGCGCCTATGATCATCCCCTTTTGGAGACGGCGATCGAGGAAGGCGAGCTTATCCATCTGCACAGCTATGAGGAACAAGTGATGCGTGACGCCCTGTCTGCGAAACAGTCTGCATCAACTCGACCGTTTCCAAGGTTAAGATCTTCTTTCAAATCCAATCTTACCGCATCGCTGCGGGCCATCAAATCCGCTGCTCAGTCAGTTTCGGCCTTTGCGACACCTTCCGTCCAGCCAGAAGATTTCCTTACACGGTCTCTGTTCACTATCAACCCGGAATTGACGGATGATCGTCGCCCCCCACCTATGCAGAACCCACCATCTCCAGCATTACGACGTTATCTCAACCCTACTCCGATGTCTCCGGCAGACATGTGTGTGTACCATGATCATCCGCACGAATCTGCCGAGTTGGAGCGTGCCTGTCCTGTCTCCATCCAGATGCAAACATATCGGCGGTCTCGCGGCCGTGGGAACCGACGCAATCATTTCCACGTTGTTACCCAGAAGAATCGTGACCATTACTACACGTATGATCCGGAGCTTCCACCAATGTCACGCCAACGGGAACCTCGCGAGAACAGCGACTTCCTTCGTATGGTTGTTCTGGAAATGAACATGCGACGCAGTGGCAAACTCCGCGAAGACATTCCTACCCGGGCTCGCATCATGCTTGCTCCGCGCAAGAGTAACCCCTATCGCTTGTCTGGTGACTATGAAGATGGCGAGGACAACGACACGGTGCCTTCCCGTTGGGTGGGCATCTCGGCTTAAAACGCCGAAACCAGGAGGTGACTGGCCAGCGCAGAGCGCGGTCAGCCCATCAGTACATATGCATTTCTTGCAACCATTTTATTATACTAGCGCGGCGTTCTGCGATTCAAGTGTCATGGTGGACACTCTTTTCTTTTGTGAACATACCCTTCAGTTCTCCACGACCTATTTTGCTTGTCGACAATTCTCAAGATATCCATCCAATCAGACAACCTTTATTTATATTTGAACACATCGTGGTCTCGTCCTGCTAATTACACTATCGAGGTGATCTAACTGCCCCGCTGTGGCGTGATATCATTCCGCAGCCATGAGATCATCCGTATGGTTTAGCAGCATCCTCATTCGATGAGGCAGGTGCTTCCCTGCATTATCACGGGATCTGTCTCAACTCTATCTCTGTCCTACGAGACCCTTCTCTCGGTAATGAGAATGCTCTTAAAATGCGGGGAATGAGGCCTGGCGAGCGTAACGTACACGGCCTTACAGTATCGCCTGGGATGCACAGTGGCCAACAACGATGGACAGTTGAATACACGGCAACATCACATGATGTTATCACGATCGCGGACACCTAGTCTCGACACTCTTGTAGTCAAAAGCTTCCATTCTCCACACCTAAGTCGAATACCAGATCTCGTTGGATCCATTCTTCATCATAGAAACATTCTCAACGCTATGCAAGATATTCGGCTATGCAAATGCAAAGAAAGCAGACCACACCAGCTAAAACAGAGACTGTCTGGTATATCTTTTAGACGGAGTCATCATCGAGACACTGAGAACCCTACAGCAGGAACGGTGTTAGACAATCTTGACCCGGATCATATGTATAAATACAGAAGGGGATGGAAATGAACTTACTTTCCTCATCCAACAGAGTCCCATTCTCCCAGCTCTCTTGTACCCAGTCCAACGAGACGAGATGCGGGATCTTCTTCCCCGGCCTAGCAGCCAGTGATTCTCGCAAGGAGCCGATATCCTCTCGCGACGCATTTGTCTGATTCACAATAACATGCGTCACGTCAGGGCTTTCGAGTGAAGTTGCGACTTTTGCAGATGCAAATCGGGCAATGTTGCGTGCAAGACCTATAGCAGTTTCTTCCGTGGGCTTAGAGGCACTGTCTCCGTTTGCATGGGGAGCTTGTGAAAAGAAGAAAAACGTCAAGCCTCGGAAGAGCCAGCCGCAGGGTGCAGTGTATCCCGAGTTGATCTTTGCTTGGATATGGGACTCGACTTTGTGGAGGGTGCGAGGGTCGAGAAGATGGTTGCTTTGCTGATTGTTGATTTCCATCTGCTTTAAGATCTAGTATTTGGTCAGTATGTTTGGTTCTGCTTAGATTTAGGATTACGCACTTCTTTGAGTTCATCGAGGTTCGTGTCGCGGGCATAGCTGTCGTTGAAGGGGTCAACGTTGAGCTTGATTTCTTCATCTCTATCTTCCATGATGAAGAACATGTGTCTATACGAGAAGGTTAACTGGTTAGTCTAAGGTCAGGTCTTGTAGTCGGTTTGATAAATATTTACCTGGGCTCGAAGGGGAGAAGTAGCTCGGATAATCCTGCATCCTTCTCGTTCTGCTTGACGCAGTCAATTAACCAGGATGGCTTCACAATGTTGGAGTTTCCGCTTTTCAGCAATGAAGCCACTTTTACTGTCCCTATTGCACAGTCAGTGCGGCCTTTTCCTCATTGAATGAGAGTACATACTTCGCTCGGCAATGCAAATGGTGTCTGGGACAGCGGTGTTGGTTTGATAGATCTTGCCCCCATTGGCTTTTACCAGCTGCTCGAGTTCACCCTTTGATTTCTTCTCGGGAAAGCTCGCGTCGGTCATGATAACTGGGACTCTGTCAATAATACACCGGATAAGAGACCATGGCAGCACATACAGAAACTGAGCTGGTCAAAGATACGACCAGAGGGTCCGAGATACTGGACATTCTCCTTCTCGTCATACCCGGCAATGGTCAACGGCTTTTTCACAGCTCTTTTGACGCGCTTCCTTCTAGAATTATCCACATTGAACTCTTTTTCCCGATGCTCCTGCTCCACATTAGACTTGAGGTCCAGGAATTCCTGGACTGACAAGGCGCTCTTCCAGTCCTTGTCTTTGCGGAGCTTCTTGAATCGCGGAAACCGCAAAGTCTGACCCATGCGGAACATATCGCTCACACCAACGGAGGCTGCCTTCACGCAAATAACGACCGAGTCAGATGGTTTGATCCACATGTCCGGCTTTTCGTTTTGGGCATCTCCGCCAGACAATTCAATGTACTCAGTGGGCGGCTTCTTTTGGTCCCATTTCATCCACTTGCCATCCGTGTGATGACGAATTTCTTGATAGTCGGCGGCGGTAAAACCACCACCAACCTTGCAAAATGACCAGCATTTTTCCGGAGGGGATTTGGGATCATCGACGCGCAAACCACATAGAAAGCTCCCCAGGTGGCCGCCCCGGTGGCCCTGTCCATAGTATCCGCCCACAACGATTAGATCAAGCGACTCTCCAAACTCGGTCATGTACTCCGGCTTCACTTTCATCCAGTCATCGTGGCGCTCGTTCAGTCGGTATCTAGATCGTGGGTTCTTCAGCACGAGACCCTCCGATGCTTCAGCAACAACATTCCGCAAGGACGCCTCGACTTCTGCGGTCGTGGTGGCCTCTTGATACGGGTGAATCTCGAATCGTCGGTGGACTGGGCGAACAACCTTTTGCAATGCATTGCGGCGATCGCGAAGCGTATACTGTGTGATATCTTTCCCGTTCAGGTAGAGAATGTCAAAGACACGGAACATCGGCCTCGGCCCATTTGAAAAAGGATTCCGCTGCTCGGCCAATGCTGCAGTTTTCAGCGAGCCGAAGGCGACAGGAGCATCTTGCTCAGGATCCCATGTAACCATCTCGCCATCCAGGATGATACTTTGCACCCCGTCCACGAATGCATCTTTCAGATGTCTCGTTAGGGACCCATTTTCATCATAGATCCCATTTCCGTAGAGATATGTATATTCCTTCGCTTTGCGGGACCAAAAAGCAAATCTTCGGCCACCCGCGACCGCGTCATCGGGTGACATATGGAGCTGCATGCGCTCGCCATCCAATTTCTCTTCGATCCAGAATATAGGGTCCTCTTCCGTACGTTGCATACGTTCAATCATTTTGTCGAGCGAGTGCATCTGGAACTGGGCCAGCTGAGGCTGGAAGCACTGCATCAGTGCTATACCACGGTCCTCTGCCTCAAGCCGGATATTGGGGTCATGCAGCTCCCAGCAGACACGCCGCAGGCTGCTGGAGATGCTGTACAGGTTCTCAGCATCCGGATGCCAGACGTGAAACATCGTGCGCTCCGTAGCTCCAACCTTCATCTGGCGCAGAATGATGCGTATAAGCCACATCAGTTCCTCTGGGTTCATGCGCCGGTAGAACTCAGCCATGACAGGGATCTGCTCGTCTTCCTTCGAGGTAGCAGCGAGCTTGTCCAGCTTTTCATTCACCTCCTCAATAGACATATCACCCGGCTCTGTCCGCATTGGTCGTTTGGACAGGACATCATAGCACCTTCCTGCAAAGTCGCCTGCCATGCGCGTCGAGGACTGGCCTGGCAGCTTCCAGTTCAATAAGTTGTAGCCATCCTCTGATTCCTTGTTGATCTTCATGATTTTCACCAGCATCTTTCCAATGACCTTTTCCTTCATGCCATACATAGGTCGGTCTCTGTCCTTGTCTGGGAGGATCAGCCGAAAGGCTGGGTAAATGTCGTTGCCGACCTCTTTGCGCCATCGCGAGATGAAGCGTGCGATAATATCGCGACGGAGTTCATAGGGGCTGAGTTGTGCCGCGGTTTTGTTATGAGGTCCGGCCTTGCGCCTTGAAGGGGCAGTGGTCGCTGGCTTTTTCTTTATCTGACTGAGAGGGTGGAACAGGTTCTCGTATAGCTCGTGGAATGGGAGCGTTGGCGCATGGTTGTGGGGGCGGTTCGGATATCTATTTTTTGCGCGATGGTCAGCGTACCAGAGCTGAAAGAGGGGTCAGAGTCATTACTTCTCATCCAGATCCTCCTCCACGTTCCGTGGTTCGTGTACGATCTCGTCAGAATCCATGGTGAGTAGAGCTAGAGAATTGGAGGTTCCCCGGATGATATTAGGCAACGATAAGATAGCGCACATGTGACATCACGAAGTATACAGTCTTAGAGAGAACGATGCATTTCAACAGTATTGTATAGTTCAGGGGTATTTTGAATATCAACAGAATCAAGAGTCACCGAGACTAGGATTACAACTGTGCTCAGAGCCTGGATGTCGGGCCGTCACATCAGCCAAACGTGTCAGTATGGCAATGAATCGCTTTGAGATGCCCCACGATGTCAAACCAGATAGTGTCTCACAGCCCACACGAAGGATTCTCTCCGGTCCCTCGGGTGCACAGATATCTCCGACTCCAGTAACATTTCCTCGCATAGAATGACCTTCTTGGACAAAAAGCTGCACGAGCTCATCATCACACGGCCGGTCTAGATGGATAAAACTCGGCTCCTGCGAGGGTCCTATACCAGACGTTTGAAGGTGTGGACTAGATCCCTGAGTCGCACGAGCATGGCACGAACCGTAGGCCCATAATGTCAGCACAGCCAAAAATGCGACTACAGGTTCATGGAATGCATTCGTTGAATATCGCCGGACATGCCAGAGAGTGACACCGGCATGAATGATTGAAAGTCGAGCTTTATATTGATCATGCTTGAACCAGCGCCAGATATATTGCCACTCGATTGTTTGGTGACGCTTACTCCACCGTGTCTGGTCCATTGCCAAGGAGGTTGCAAGCGAGCGGATTTCGCGGAATGGCGCGAGTAGAACAAGTCGGGCTGCATGAAGATGAAGAACAGTAGGATGCTCCATCCCGGCAGCCTTGGCCACAGTGCTGTTTGCAGTCCAGTGCAGAATATCCAGACAATCGCACGCGCTGTTACGCCATTTGGAGTAGGATGGGATCCCCGGTAGCCATACCGAGCCGGCGGGAATGGCGGTCTCACGAATTTGCTTTTTGGCAGTTGGGTTCCAGAATGACAAGGGTCGACGGAAGTAATCACCAACTTCCCACATGCGGTGATAAAGGGCATGAATGAGGAGGATATGACTGAATTCTCCGATCCCGGAAACAAGTCTCTTCTCTATGTACAATATGTGCACGGTATCGTATAATGACTCGTTCACTAAGAGGATCAGTATAATTCCTTGAGTAGGTAGGTGAAGTGGAAGGTACCGGCTGTGTTATCCCACAGCTGTTTCCAGTCTTCGGCGGAACTGGTCTGCCACAGCTTCTCGTGGGCAGGTAATGCGGCTTGCCCATCATCAAGGGACAAAAGCGGCCGGTCTTCGAAATAATATGCGAGTGTACAGTCCAGGAGCTTCGAGCAAGACATGGTCAGTTGAAGTCGCATTATTTCCGAAAGAGGAACGCATACCCAAATACAATAACCAGTTCGCCGCCGGATTTCATCTTGCACCCATTCCATCCACATGACTCCATCTGAAGTCTTGGATATTTCCGTACGAGGCGCAGAGAGAAGCTTTTCGCAGCTCCCAAACATCACAAGATCTTTGAACATGCTAAAAGCCGATAGCTTATCTTGCTCACTGCCACTGTGAAGAAGCCCGATGCAATTGAGTAGCATTGCTTGCATGAACTCAAGTGAGACATGGCCGTGCAACTTTTCTTTCTGTCAAAGGATACAGGGCTCGTGAGTAAATAAACCTCGTGTATAGATAATATGCTTACCTCAACATATATGGCTCGCCGTATCATTTCATGAAAGGCATCCCTATACCGGACTGCCTCGTGGGTAACTAAAGTCTGGCAACCGATTGCCACGATGGCCAATACCAACAGCCAATGACACCGGTTCGGTTCAAAGGTAGGGAGATGCATTATGGGATACACATCGTGAAATGAATCGAAGTAGCATGCAAGATAGCCAGTACAGTCCTGTGCACTGGGAAAATTATCTGATTCAAACATCTCGAAAAACGGATTATCGGTGCGGCAAAGCAGCAAGAAGTTGCGGTACAGCTCGTGATGTGTGCTTGTCTCGATCAGCGGCACAGAGCGGGCCACTTCTGAAATATTGTCGGTGTTTATCCCATGGGTATTAGGGAATCCATGGCGACGAGAGGTGTTTTCGCTGATTGATTGCTCAGATACAGCAACTGCCGCGACTGTAGATGTGGACCATGGAGATTGTTTCTTTCTGTACTTCGGAAGACGGGCTCCACCACCATCGACATAATAATCGGATGATTGCTTTGTGGAATCCACCGATCCAGAGTGTGGAGATGCCTCGCTGCTGACATGTGAATATCGTCTAGGGCTTCCCATGTCGGTCCCTAGCGAAATATGTCGTGAGGGCGTATAAGAGATGCTTTCTGCCATTGAAGGGCTAGCTTGTTCAGAGTTGATGACAGGCGAGTGCCATGTCATACGGGTTGCATGGGAATCTGAAGCAACAGGCTGAGGTTGTTGCGAAGGAACTCCAGGCGTTTGGATTTGTTCATTAGAATCACTGGTGAAGAACTCGTTGGGGAGCCAGTTGATGGTGGACAGCATAGACTGATCGAACAACGAAGGGTCAAAATCCAGTGTCATGTCCTCGTTTCCATCCATGTCCATTTCTATATCAACACCCGAGGTTGTCATGCCCGGTTGAAGATTCCTCATATTGGGACCGAAGTTAGAGGTTGGATCAACTGAAAACATCTTCGGTACATTAGAAGTCGTCATTTCATTATGTGGATGTTGGCCGTCTTCGTTTGGATACATAGCCAACGACAGCCGCGTTGACGGTAATTGATTCGACGATGGGAAGTATAATGAGGATGCTCTTCCCTCAGACGGAGCACTCTCTGCATGAGTCCCGACCTGAGTTGAAAATGCATTTACCGAAGCTTTTGGTGAGGTTACGCCATGGATGTCATCATTCATGGAGAACTTGCCCACTTGGCGAGACGATGCCTGTTCAGAAGATGATAAAGGTGTCTGTGGCTCATGCTCCTGCAACTCCATTCCGAACAGTCCTTTGGAGGCGCTATTTCGGACCTTCCCTTTCGATCGTCTCTTTGTAGGATATTGGCAGTCGAGCGAGCGGGTGTCACAGCGTCCACATGGAGTTCCACCACTGCATCGCACTCTGGCTGTGGCACAGTTAAAGCATGCGCGGAATGTCTTGACGGTGATGCGGTGGGCACGGTCTTTGCCGCCTTCGCCTCCTGTCGTATGATGGCTCAGCTCGTGCCGATGGAGCGTATCACTGCGCGATATTGCTATATGTCAGTCACGGTGGACTTGTCCTAGATAACGCACTAACGTACGTTCGTGAGAAGTGTCGGCCACACTGGGCACATTCAAACGGTTTCTCCTTCGTATGACTACGTAGATGGCGCTTCAGATGCTCAGGTCGCCGAAAGGTGCTACTACAGACGGAACATTGAACATGGCCCGAGGACGAGTCTCGGTCTTGTCCCCGATCTGCGGGCGATTCCATATCGTGCATTGCAATCTCAAGATGCGCATTGTCGGTCTCCGAGAGCATGCCGATGGGAGTGTATCGAGGCTATGCACAACTCCAAACCCACACGAGTCTCTCGTAATGAGAGAAACCGGGAAAACAGGGGATCGTAGGGTATAAATTGGCTGAAATCCATAAATGCGGGGAGAAGGGAACACGGCGATTGGTCTTTGATTTAAACGGGCTCGGTTAATTGTGAATCTGGGGTGGAATTCGAACTTACGTATTGTCAAGGTACATTTCCTTTTATTCCTTACTAGTCCTGTTAATTCTTCGTTATCTTCGTTCAAGCGGACAATAATATTGTCCGTTACCTAGGTCGATTGCTAGACTATTACCTAGGGACTCTGCTACGCAGATACGGGGACGTCACAATGGGCGGTGACTTCACTAGTTTCAATCTCAGCTCGACCCCCCAGAAATTGCAGTCCGTCTACAACTTCCTTTGACTTGACTGGTGTGATCTAACGCCGGTGATCGATTCCATGAATGGCGAGATCGCCGCGAACCAGCGGTCGGCTTCCGCGTCCCGAAATGATTCCGCCCTACAAGGTGCAACCATCGCTTTTCACCGACCTCCGCGAAGCGCGCCACATGTGAAACCCCAGCTCTCCGCTGCAGCCGCCGCCGCTGTGGCCAGCTCGATGGACCGCAATGCAGGAGCTCGGCGTCCAACCGTGGAATCCGACTCGGAACATGGAGCGCCGTCCGTGAAGGAGATGGTAGGGAGGCTGAACGCCAACCAGCTCTCGCCGGCCAACATATCGGACCGGGGACAGTCACCAGTCCCTTCTCCATCACCACACCCAGAACAGATTGCCGCACGTGTCGCCGCCTCCAAATCACCCTCCAGAAAACCAGAGCCGGCAGCCGATGCAGCTAGACTCGGTGCCATCCGAAGCGCCAGCAGAGCGCAGTCACAAGCCCCGAGCGAGCCACGCGAGCTGCGCTCTCCCACCCCCATCCGTCCGATGCCCGCCAGAGATAGCCCCCTGGATAGAATACTGCTGGATGATGATCCACGCTTCGAGCCAGAACCCCCCGTCGAACGCATCTCAACGCAGCGATCCAGGGCCGAAAGTCTCCGTGACCAGGCCCCGAGTCCTCATGCCTCCATTAGCTCCCGGAAATCCTCAACACCGTCCGATGAGCTGAAGCCGAAGCTTCCGCCACGGTCTACATGGCCCTCGCAGGGTACTGTACGAAAACCGGTCCCTCCTCCGACCTCATTACGTGCATCGACACCCAGCGTGGCATCAACATCAGGTCGATCTCACACCAGTGCTTGTAGCACCATGGATGAAACAGAGGCCCTCTCCAACGCAATTGTGGCCTCGTCCCTCGCATCTGCACGGGCATCCCCCGTAACAAAAGTACCTCCGCCACCTCCGCAACGACGCCGGGCTCGCTCCCGTTCGATGCTACATTTAGGGCATCCACCTAAAAGCGATCCGTCACGTACCCCGAGCCCACCCAAGGGGATGCCGATGACCCTTCGCGGCATGCCGAAGGCCGACGATGCAGATGCAGGCCGACGGCACCGGCTGATCCACAAACATCCCCACAAACACCATGAAGGAGATCGTAAACGATGGAGGCAGGAAGTCACCGAGAAGGAGCGCAAACGCTACGAAGGTGTGTGGGCTTCTAACAAGGGGCTGCTCATTCCGCCCGGACGAGGCAAGGCGCGCGATCCAAACGAGGCCGGAAAATGGCCGCCACCATCGGAGATGGTACTTAATCTTGTGGTCCGTGAGATTTGGTCCCGCAGCCGGTTACCAGCCCCGGTTTTGGAGCAAGTGTGGGATCTCGTGGATCATCAGCTGATCGGACTTCTGACGAAAGAGGAATTCGTGGTTGGAATGTGGCTGATCGACCAGCAGTTAAAGGGCCGTAAACTTCCAGTCAAAGTCCCCGACAGCGTCTGGGACAGTGTGCGGTATGTCACGGGCATCAAGCTGTCGACAGTGGGTAAGACACACCCACAGTGAACATATAGATGAAGTTTTTATAAACGCATACTGCGTACATAGTGGATGTATAGCGGGTTCGCTCCTGTGGGGCTCTATAGAAGTACATTAATCGAAAAAGCATCTCCACCTTGAAAGCTAGATATTTTATGTAGATACATGCCTAGTTAGTTGGGACTATGGATAATACACAACGCAGATCTCATATTTCAACCCAAATGGTTCATACCTATGTACCTTGTGAATCTTATATCCCTTTTCCTCCCCTTCGGGGACTCCCTTCGGGGACTTCGGGGAACCTTCGGGGCCTTAGGGATCCACTTCCATTCAATCAATGAATGCACACGAGCATTGAAGCATATCCTCTCCCCAGATTTGATTTGCATTGCATGCCCAGGTGCTTCGAGAATTTGATCAGATCCAGTACATACAGTACATACCTAGGTATCCATACTCTATACTTACAACACTTTATGTAAATGCCAAAATACAAAAAAGCGAATCGAATGACCACGTGACCCGGGCGAGGTTGAAAGAAAATCAAGTATATACTCACTGGGAAGTTCTGGTCCACGAGAGCATAAATATCTAGTTCAATGTCTGACACACCGAGCGAAGATATCCTCATCTCATACCGTTTTCCATTCTTTTCCAACGAGCACGAGCATCCTTGGGCGGTGACAGATTGCGGGTGTCTATGGAACCGCAAGCAAACCCCGAAACTCCAGGCTCGGGATTTGCATTTGAGAACGATCAATCAGCACTCTTTCTATATCACGGTCCCTTGACTACAGTACTTCTGCATTTCAACCACTAAGCATCAGCTTTAAAGTCTGTGATCGGAAGCGAAAGAGTCATCCAAAAACAGAGGGTTCGAGAGAGTATCCATGCCATCTTAGATTCCCGGCGTAATTCGCCATGGTGGAAGCTTTTCAGGACTTTGCAGCGGCGCGACCGATTCGCAAGAAGTTCGCCAAACCGCCCGTCAAAGTAGCCTGTTTGTCCTGGTGCGCCTGTTTTGGTGATTGTATGGATGCGTCCCCGCTAATTTCGTGCTAGTCGTGCTTCGAGAACCCGTTGTGGCGGGCAGGAACCCTGCTCCAACGTACGTGCCCATCTATTTTCCCTCGTACACGGTCCAACGGTTGATCTATGCATACTGATATTTGTCTAGTGTGTCGCTAAGGGCCGAAAATGTTCATATTTGCCCAGTAAACGTGGTGGGCCACGCAAAAAGAAGCAGAAGGCCTCGCCATCGCCAGATGACTCGCAAGAGGACACCCAGTATGCCGCGGTGCCCGAGTTTGAAGAGAGTATGGACTGAGCAATCTTGCTTGATTTTCATGTCACTAATAACTTCCTAGCGGCTGGCATGTTCAGCCAGATTGATGTGCTCTCTGCGCCAGGCGCGGGTTTGCGGCATCTAGATTTCGGAATGTCCCCGATGTTTCAGTCCTATATTGCTGAAGGGACTCCTCAAATGGAACACATAACGTCGCCCTTGGAGAGCACCCAATACTTCGTGAGAACATATGGGAGCGAGCCAGAGATGTAAGTTCAGCACTTGCCATCGTCACGGGAGTATTGCCATCTGACACAGCGACAAGTCTCAATGCCTATTACGACTTCATTCATACTTACTTTCCTATTCTACCACCGCGAGCGTCACCTCCGTGTCGGGATCGGCCATTGCAATGCCCTATCTCTTGTCCTAACCCGTCCTCGGAACCATTAATATTGTACCGACCTCGTTCGCCTTTAAGTCTAGCGATTGCAGCTGTGCTAGCGCTCATCCCACATCCTGATGACCCGGAGGCATCTTCCCCGACATCTGTCCTGCAGCGAAGGACCTACGCACATAATTTCGCGCAGCTAGCTAATTCCATCATCGAGGCGGAATGCGACCTTGAGCTGTCATCAACCGATCCCGGCCAGGCGTTGTCAAGTCCGCGGCCATCGGTCAACCGGGAGAGACTGCATCCTCGGCTTCCCGAGGATTTAGAAACTCTTCTTGCTTTGCTAATTCTTTCGGTATACGAGTACTGCCAACGGGGCAACCTGCTCAAGATGAGATATCGTGCCAGCCAAGCGTTGGCTTTAGCTCTGGACAAGTCTCTCCATGCGTACGTGGAAGAGAATGAATTCTCCGAAGCCATACGGAGAGCATGGTGGATGACGGTTCGGCACCCTTCCCATCTGGCTTGGATTGCTTCTAATTCAGGGTCTAGTACTACTGCGTCCTACAAGGCTCAATTGTGAGCACAACTGTAAGTGTCCTTCGAGTGAGACCTTCGATAAAAGGTGCTAACATGACGTTAGCCGCCCACGATTGTCATTAACGACCCTCAATTTATAACACCATACCCACGCTTTTCTTCAGATGCCGATGTCAGTATTGCCAAACGATGCTCTGGTATCGCCCGAAGTTGACTTGATCCGTGGACTGACATGTATACCAGGGCTGGTCAATTCTAATACAATCGCAACGAATTTTGGTATCAGCGACGCAATTCATCCACGATCTAAACAAGTGCCTCCCGACGCAATCGGGAATGCACTATTTGTTTGAACGAATGCAGCAACTGGACTCATGGACCAACTCCGTGCTTGTGCAGCTAGACATCCTCCCCATTGTCTCCCATGATGTCGACTTTGGTGACCAACATGAAATCATCACTGCTCAATGTGTACGCTCAATATCCCGCATCAAATTGTCCAGGTAGGCACAAATCGACCAGATCCGCCCCAACTTGGATCCACCTAATGCTCTTCCAGTGCACAAATCAAAATACACCGCTTCAGAGCATTCAGCGACATTCCTCTCTTCATCAAAAGACACTGCGACCTAACAGCCGCAAACCCAAGCGACCACCCCACCGACCTCAGCAGCAAATCCTCGATCCCATCCGGAATCGAGCATGTCTCCTGTCCATGCAGCAACCTAAACTCAGTCCATCGCGCCTCTTCCACCGAATACATGACTCCATCTGACTCCTCCACCTCCGACGACATTCGTCCCTACATCCCACACCCACAGTACCCGCAGTACCCCTTCGCATCCGGATTCCCATACAACTCGCAACACTCCGCGCAAGTCTGTCTCCGCGCCGCGCTTAGCATTTCCCGCACGTTCGAAACCTTGCCGTACCCGCAGCCGTTCCCTGGTAATCAGCAGCATCAGCAGAATCGACCGCTACCTCGGACTATGCCTTCATTTGCATGCTGTTTAATGCAAAGCAGCTATGCCATGTTCATGGTTTTCTACAAAGCCCGCGTGACGAAGCAGTTATCACCCGACTCTAAAAACGAGCTTGCAAACGATTCCACAGACCGACTGATTGAGGATCTGCGGCAGGGACTGCAGCGGATTATTGGAGCATTGTCAAACTACTCGATTGCTTTTGAGGCGTTGGATGGGATGAGAGGTATGAGCTTTTCCTTTTAACTGTGGTTATTTACAATTGCTGAGCTGATGATCCCCAGATGAGATTCAAGGTGCATTTCACACGGCGTTTCCCGCATCTGCTTAATTGAAGCCCTATCTTCCGAGCGAATCGTGCATTTTCTGCGACGCACTTTTCTCTTCACCAGCGACATGATTGAAATTCATCCATCATATTTCCGCAAAGGATTTTATTATGATGCATGTATTTCATGTATCTTGGGAATTCTTATATAATAAACTGTAAACGCAGCCTCCAGGAGGTGTCTTTCTCTCATCTCCAAAGCAAAGATGGGATTATTGAAAAATGTGCAAGGAATTGTATTTTTCCTCTAAAATAGTCGCTAAAAAGGGCCAAACGCTAAAACGAGAGCAATGGGAAGGGGAAATCGACTACAGCTTTGACCGAATTCCCTCGAGTCGGAATTTGACATCCTTCAAGACCTTACTTGATGGCTTCCAGTCGTCGAATTGGCGCAGGAGTTCCAGGGTCTCTTCTTGTAGCTCGCGTCGTACATGGTCTTCTTCCAGAAGGCCGCGCATGGCGAAGGGGAGGATGTATGGGTTGGGAATGGCCGGGCCGGGCCGTTTGATATGTAGAGTGGTATCTGGGACGGTGGTGGTTTCCAAGGCAAATTGTATAGCCATACTGGTAGAAAGAAGGAAGGTTAGCAAGAGGGTTACTCGTAATGAGCGTAGTCGCACATACTAGTACACGGCCTCGTCGTCATACAGACGAGAATGTCCTTCCCCCGTGTAGAGACTGCCAGCCAATGGACTGCTGAGCTCGCGAATAAGTCCATGGTCCGCGATCCCAAGGTTTCGAAGTTTGAGGGAAAACCCAACAAGATGCGAAAGGCTAAGAGTAGAATTAGCATGCAGTCAATATGGGCCTCTGCGGTGAATGGACTTACAAGCTCGGGGCATGAACTCTGCCGTCTACGAAGACGGAACGGTAGATGTATGGGTGGGATATTGGAGAGAACAGGGCGGACTGCCAATAAACTTAGCGAAAGGCTTTCGTCATCTCGGATTATATAGGCGAACGTACCTCGAGCGAGACCAGTTGGTCATCGATACTCCCAACATAGGATATGCGAACACCAAAGTTGAGACAACACTTCAATGCAGCCTCGTAGTCTTCGGAGACTTTGCTGGAAGGTAGCTCAAAGTCAAAGAGCTCACCAGCTGATCCGCTGATCCATCTGGATCGATAAGCAGAGAAGGGCCCCATATTCACACCTGCCATCGCACAGATACCCACACGCGAGGCGTTGATGCAGCCAAAGGATATCAACTTCGCAACCAGCATAATCGAGACTGGCACGCCTTGACTGTGACAGGCAAGCATGATGAAATCGGCCTTGCGGATCTCATCCATCCAGTTGAGAAGTAGCTTCCATAGTAGGTCTACTCGTTCACAGATGCGACCTTCTCCTTCCAGGGCTATTTTTTCAATGTCACAAGAGTAGCCACGGTCTGCCGTATACTTCCGAATAGACTCCGTGACCATGTTTGCGAATCGAATCGATGTACCTGTAGGCTGACCCAACACGCTGCGAATCAGAGGTGCGGGGAAGTAGCCATGAACACCAATCGCGAGGGCTCGCTTGATACGAGGAGGTTCTCTAACCCGAGAGACATGGTTGTTTTCGGGACCTTTAGAGTAATGAAGAAGTCGGCCCAGAGATTGCAAAATGGATGGAGATTCTTCCAAATTATACGTGTCTTCGAAGCGTGGAAGCACTTGGTTGGGAAGAATTTTCTGCAGTTGCTTTGACGCGCTGACATCGTCTGGTCGAGGCTCGGCAGGGGTTGTGGAGACGGAGGTAGCTTCCGCGGCAGACACGGACCCATCTTTAGCGCTTTTGTCTTTGGACGGGGTGACCTTAACATTATTCTTTTTGGTGATGTTGACATTCGCTTCTAGGTCCGGCTCAAGTGACCTCTCCCTCGGCGCCGAGCTTTGGGCGATTGTTGCTTCTACCCCTTCGACTTGCTGTGCTTTCTGAACAGACGGGTCTTTCGAATCTTTAGTCCAGAATGACCACCCGGAGGACCTTGTACTTCCAGTAGCAGGTTTTGGCATATCGGTTGCCTCTTCAGATCCTTCCGATGGGTCTTTAGGTGACATATTTACGTCTTCATTCACGACAACTTGTGGCTCTGACGGAGAGGCCTTGCTCGGTTCCGCTGTAGTTTGCTCTTCCTGCTTGCTCGATGAGGCCGAACCGTACCACATCTGCAGCCAGGAACGCTTCTGTGCCGTGGGAGGAGTCTCTGTTGTATTATTGGCATGCAGGGATTCCTGATCTGGTCGTTGGTTTTGTTGCTCCTCTGATGCCGACAAATCTTGAGTGACGGGTTGCGTGTCGGTTTGCTTCGTAGTTTGGTTCTGATCCGGCTGCGTTTCTGCCGTCTCTGCGGACTCCAGACCAGTAGCAGTGCTCTTCTCGGTATTGCCTGCCCTGTATATCCAGGAAAACCACCCGCCAGCTCGCTCAGTATGATCTGCTTGCGAAGTGTTGGAAGTGTTTGAGGTGTTGGACTCGGTGCCAGTGTTATCAGGGGCGGGCTCTTGAGCTTCTGCTGGCTTCTCTATAGGCCCTGAGGGTTGTTCTTCAGTGGTCTGCGTATTCGGTGTCGATGTTCCCGTAGCTGCTGGGGCCTCAAGTTTATCCAGAGCCGTTGTAGAGGCGGATGCGTCTGATACAATATTGACCCGGGTCGTAGTTGCATTAGCGGGGAGTGATCGGGTTGATGCCCCGGCCTTTCGGGTCAGTTGAATAGACGGCTGTCTGTGTTGTTTGGAGGTATCGAGGAGAGAGGCTGAAGTGTCCCCGACGCTAGAGGCTACATTTTGAGCGACCGATATGCTCTCACGGGCAACCTCGGTAACTGGAGCTGCCTTGGACATCCGCGGGATGGCCGACCAGTTTCCAGGGTACCAGCTCTATAGAATGGACCAGCAGTGATTAGTGAGCTATCCAAAGATGAGGCTTCCAAGCATCCAGACTTACTGCAGACCCTGGAGATTGAGAGTCCGAGCGGTCTCGGGCAGCATTGCTCGGGGACGCGGGGGACGGTGAGCCCGCCCCAGGGCTGGGCTTCACTCTCTTGCGAGATCCCTTCGGTGTCATGGACGCGAGGATAGATTCATCAAGCCCCATCAACCAAAACACAACCAACGATATGAAATTATCTAAAAAGCTAATGACCGCCACGAACCAGGATGTCTGATATCATGTCACATGCTCTTCTTTGGTGCCTGGAGATTGCGATTGTTGCCTGAGGCTACATTCTGGCACCCTAGGGCGGTGAGCGATTAGTCGACTTTTTTTTTTCTGCGGCGCCGCTGGGGTTGAAGGGTATACAACCTCTATCGCTGATTTCTTTTCTCTTGCATTCAGGGCAGTAGAGTCTTTTAAAAAGACGGCCCGTGATTAAAGATGGCGATCCAGAAAAAGGTATGTCTGTCCGCGTGTGTCTCACGTTGGCCTTGGTACTGACTCTCCCAAGCACGGAAAAGGTCGTTTGGATAAATGGTATCGGCTTGCGAAGGAGAAGGGCTACCGAGCCCGTGCTGCGTTCAAGTTGATTCAATTGAACAAGAAGTACGGATTCTTGGAGAAGAGCAAAGTTCTTCTTGATCTCTGTGCGGCGCCTGGTGTAAGTCTTTTTTTCACGGGTCTTGTCTACCGAGGGATTGCGTTTCTAACAACCGCCTAGTCATGGTGTCAAGTCGCTGCGGAATGCATGCCTGCGCAGAGTCTCATCATCGGTGTCGATCTCGCCCCGATCAAACCTATCCCTCGAGCAATAACCTTCCAGAGCGATATCACTACGGAGAAGTGCCGCGCTACAATTCGAGGCCACCTCAAACACTGGAAGGCTGACACCGTTCTTCATGACGGTGCGCCCAATGTCGGTACAGCATGGGTTCAGGATGCCTTCTCGCAAGCCGAGCTGGTTCTGCAGTCTCTGAAGCTGGCTACTGAGTTCTTGGCGGAAGGTGGAAATTTCATCACAAAGGTCTTCCGATCTAAGGATTACAACCCTCTTCTGTGGGTGTTTAAACAGCTGTTCACATCTGTGGAAGCAACCAAGCCTCCTTCGTCGCGTAACGTATCCGCCGAAATTTTCGTCGTCTGCCGTGGATACAAGGCCCCCAAGCGCCTCGATCCGAAGTTCCTCGACCCCAAGCATGTCTTTGCTGAACTTTCAGCGCCCAACCCCAACAACGAAGCAAAGGTTTTCAACCCGGAGAAGAAGAAGCGCAAGCGTGATGGTTACGAAGAGGGAGACTGGACTCAATACAAGGAAGTCCCGGCCTCGGAATTCATCAATACCACAGACCCTCTCGCTATTCTGGGTCAATACAACAAAATCAGTTTCGTGGAGCCACCTGGTGGGGACCTTGCTTTGGCCACTGTGAACCGACTTGAAGAAACTACGGATGAGATCAAAACCTGCTGCGAGGATCTGAAGATTCTTGGCCGGAAGGAATTCCGTAATTTGTTGCGATGGCGCCTGAAGGTTCGCGAGAAGTTCGGCCTCGTCGTGAAGAAGAAGCAGGACCAGGAGGAGGAGTCCGAGGAAGTGGCCGAGATTGCCCCGATGGACGAGGAATTGGCGATCCAGGAACAGCTGCTGAAGATGCGTGAGAAGGAGAGCACCCGTGACAAAAAAGAGCGCCGCAAGGAGAATGAGAAGAAGCGAAAGGAAATTGTCCGCATGCAGATGCATATGACCACCCCCATGGATATCGGCATGGAGCAGCTTGGACCTGGAGGCGAGGATACTACATTCTCTCTCAAGCGGGTGGATCGGGCAAATGCTCGAGATGCGGTTATTAACGCCCGTGACCTGCCAGCTGAGAGCGACAGTGAGGACGAGTCTCAATCCGAGTCAGAAGATGACGACGAGGATGGCGATCGCTTGGAGCGCGAGCTCGACTCCATGTACGAGCATTACCAAGAGCGCATGGAGGACAGAGACTCGAAATTGCGCGCGAAGAAGGCTCGTAAGGAGTACGAGGCCGAGGCATGGGAGGGTTTCTCCGACCAGAGCAAGAGCGACGACGAGGACGAAGATGATGAGGACTCCAACGCTGCTGTTCTTTCAGTTCAGGCCCCTCAGTCTGGTGCCCTCTCGAACAACGCTGCCATGTTCTTTGATCAAGATATCTTCCAAGGGGTCGACGAGGAGGAAGAGGAAGAGGACGAGGACGAGGATGAGGATGACGACGACGAAGAGGACAGGGACGAAGAGGAAGAGGAAGAGAGCGACGTTGAGATGGATGAACAGGAAGTCCCTGCTCCCGCACCGAAGCAAAAGAACAAGAAAGAAGCAAAGAAGCAGGAATCGGAATGGGTTGACTCTGACGAAGAGCCCGAGGAGCAAGACCCTCGCAAGCCTAACGGCCAGCTTGGTAAGTCACATTCTACTGCGGACGTTTACGGGAATTATTCTAACCTCAATGCAGACATCGACATCATCACCGCGGAGGCTATGGCTTTGGCACAACAGATGGCTAGTGGCGAGAAGAAGACCTCGGATGTTATTGATGATGGCTGGCATCGCTATTCGTTCCGTGACGTGGATGGCATGCCGGAATGGTTCTTGGACGACGAGAATCAGCACAGTAAGATCCAGCGCCCGATCACCAAGGCTGCCGCAGCTGCCATCAAGGAGAAGATGCGTGCAATCAATGCCCGTCCAATCAAGAAGGTTATGGAGGCCAAGGGCCGCAAGAAGTTCAAGGCGGCACAAAAGCTGGAGAAGCTGCGCAAGAAGTCTGCTCTGCTGGCTGATGACGAGGCGCTCAGTGAGCGGGACAAGTCCCAGGCCATCACCAAGCTGATGAGCAAGGCCACCAAGAAGAAGCCCAAGCAGCAGGTCAAGCTGGTGGTCGCCAGAGGTGCCAACCGTGGTATTTCCGGTCGTCCCAAGGGTGTCAAGGGCAAGTACAAGATTGTGGATTCGCGCATGAAGAAGGATATCCGCGCTCAAAAGAGACTGGCAAAGAAGAAGAAGGCGTAAATCTACCATTTGTGAATAGAGAGCATTGTATATTCAGTCGAGAGATGGAGATACCCAAACTACTGAGAGTCATAACCAACTTCGAGACGTACATGTAGAAGATGCCTGTGTAACTCGTGTATACAAGTTTGCCAAGAATCCACTGCCGAGCGGCTTCCTAAACTTCTCCGAGTGGCGGCTTATCGATTGTTCCTCTTTCCTCTTTCAACTCCACCTCGCTGGAGGGCCATTCGCATGATTTGCTCTCACATATGTTATTCTGCTGCATGCTTTAATTTCTCATTTTCTTGTCTATATTGCATTCTTACCTCTCCCCCACTACTCCCTCATGGGCTTTTTCGACCACCTCCAGAAAGGAGGGGCCTTCTCTCTACAGCCACAGAAGACTCAGATCCGCAAGGTCGTGCATAAGGTTCCGGCAGCAGCAGCACAATCGACGACACAAGCGCCAGGCTCCCGATCGCCTCGAATCCAGCCATCGTCGGAACGGAGCCGCAAGTCTCAGGCGCTCAAAGCCCGATCGGTCTCGAGTGACGCGGATGCTCGCCCCTCCAAGCGACTCACCACTCCCAATCGCATACGGAAACGACAGACTCCGGAGACACGACTTTCAAGCGACGATGATGCCAGCGACAGCGATACTTCGTTCGAGGTGCGCAAGCGTGCGCGCACGAGCGCCAGCACGGAACCCGACCCCGAGAGACGGATTCGCTCGGTGAAGGCATTTTCGGAGGAAGGAACCCGGCCCTTCAAGATGGTGCATGCTCTGGATATCACGTCCGGTCAGAAAGCAGGGAGATTCAGGCCGGCCTTTGGTGCCGAGGACAAACCTACGGAGATCCTGTTGCAGTATCCCAGTGCTTCGCAAAAAGAAAGGTATGCTCGTTGAGTAGTGAACATTACTATGAAAGAGATTTTCACTGACACCTGCGACTAGATTTGACTGCGTGGTACCCAAAGACAAGGAAGACTTTCGACCGATCGACGACATCGTCCAAGTCATCGAGACTGTCTCCGACAATTATATACCGGCTGAAGACGCGGACGAATTCAATAATGAAACCACCGGGATCAGACGGCGATTGCGGCGTGCTTTGGCGGTGACATCGGAGGCCCAGTTCCGTGAGGCCGTCGAGGATTACAACAAGGCGATCCAGCGGCTGAGAGAGAGCGGTAGTATTGCGAAGCATCTGGATACAACGCAGCGCATTGGCCTACCTTGGGTAGAGCGGATCTTGACTCAGATCTACGCGCGCACGGTGTCGCCTCGAGTGGACTCCCTCCGGCAGTACGAGAACGGCACGGACAATGTGTACGGCGAACTTCTCCCTAGATTCATCAGCAATATTTTCAAGGAGACCAAGTTGAAGTCAGGTCAGGTCTTCGTCGATCTCGGTTCGGGTGTGGGCAACGTGGTTCTTCAAGCTGCACTTGAAGTTGGCTGCGAAAGCTGGGGTTGCGAAATGATGAACAATGCGTGCGATCTGGCGGAGCTGCAACAATCCGAGTTCAAGGCCCGCTGTCGTCTCTGGGGAATCGCACCGGGCGAGACACATCTTGTGCGCGGCGATTTTCTCGAACAGGAGAGTATCGTCAACGTACTGAAGCGAGCAGACGTGGTGCTTATCAACAACCAAGCCTTTACACCCCAGCTTAACAACGAGTTGATCAATCACTTCCTCGACATGAAAGAAGGCTGCAAGATTGTTTCTCTCAAGTCATTTGTTCCCGCTGGCCATAAGATCCAGTCGCGCAATCTCAACTCCCCGATCAACCTCCTCAAGGTCCAGCAAAAGAACTACTGGTCGAACAGTGTTAGCTGGACCGACGTCGGTGGCACCTACTTCATTGCCACAAAGGACAGCTCTCGACTGAAGCGCTTCATGGACAACATGCTCTAGATATCGACTGATCAGTTGGGGTTTTTAGGTCGTGTAGATTGTCATTTTCTTTGGTTCGTGTACATTATCATCCTTGTTGGACATATCCCCGGTTTATTTATGATACCATTTCGACCTGTACAAAGAGTCTGATCTTAGGTACCTAGGTATGAGCTAGTACTCTTCCTGTTCATCTGTTCAATAGACATTGAAAATGTGCATCTAGAACTTGTCAAGCATCGACAAGAGTCTTGAACTTCAAGAAAATTTCGAGGCATCATTCATAGCGTCGGCTTCCTGGCCCATCCGTGCCATCCAGCGGTCAACAAGCTCCTTATTTTCGCGCTGAAGTTTGCTTGATTTTTCATCGGCCATGTTGAGCTGTAGATTCAGTGTCGCTATCTCATCTTGGAAATCCTGTGAACGGGTCAGATCGTGTCAATCACCCTTCCCACCTAAAGTAGATAGCCCACGGTTGGGTAACTAATATATGCCATGTAGAAATTGCCTACCTCCAATAATTTGGCTTTCTGCCGTAGCTCTTCGTCTCTATCTTTCAGACGCAACTGTAAATGTGTTCTTTCGTGGTCCAGAGCGTTGAGTCGCCGGCTGTCTTGGGCACTTTTCTTGCGCAGTTTGTCGTATTCTGTATTAACCCTGTCCAAGCGAACTTGTAATTCTGAACGAGATCGCTGTGCCTCCGACAAGTCTGCACGGGTAGTGTTTAGAAGGGCTGTCGCGGAAGGTCCTGGCTCTGTCGCCTGTTTCTTGGATGTCGCTACCGAAGGCGAAGCAGAACGATGAGCTTCGTGCCCTGATGACCTCAGTTCGCTTGGGCCAGCGCTAGATTCTAAGGGGATGGCGAGCTTGGCAGTGCGATCTGCGAGCCGAGAATCTATGGAGCTGTTAGTAACAAGTAGAACGGCTGGGTAGAATGGCAGATCGGGGAACGAACAGGCATCGTAGAGTGCAGTGTTGGCCTTTTCCCTCTGATCGCGCACTGCCAGGGCAGCCAGATACTCCTCTCTCCACTGGGCCATCGGCCGAAAACGATATGGGAAATGACAAATGTGTCGGAATGCGATGATGTCGGCGCTATCTGTTATCAGCCTCCACCGCCCCCATCGACCGCCCGGTCATGCATCATCACCCACTGCAACCCAACTCCAACTCACCTACGGAGTACGATCTTCGCTCTACTCAGCCCCTCCAGGCTCTACGAACAACCCTGATTTCTTTTAAAGCTATATTTGGCGGTTTCCTTTCCCTCTTTCCGGAGGTTCCCCAGTCACACCGTTGCCATGGCGTCACGGAAGAAGGTTCTCCTCAAGGTACGATCTCCGCAGCAGCTCCGGGACGCAATAGTCTGCCATGGCTCTTTGCTAACATGTCATTTTTCTGCTCTAGGTGATTATCCTTGGTGACAGCGGCGTTGGAAAGACCAGTCTGATGAACCAATATGTGCGTCCTTTGCCTCCCGACCCGTTCAGCTAGCGCCCGTCCACAGCTTGCCATTTTTCATAGCGCTAATGTATCGCTTCTTCGGATCACCAGGTCAACAAGAAGTTCAGTGGAAGCTATAAGGCCACCATCGGGGCCGATTTCCTCACTAAAGAAGTTCTCGTCGATGATCGACTAGTGACCATGCAGGTAAAGCCCGCTCCGCCATCGACAAATATCACCAGAGCTTTCAACTAATCCGTCACGAATAGATTTGGGACACTGCCGGTCAAGAGCGGTTCCAATCATTGGGTGTTGCCTTCTATCGGGGCGCCGACTGCTGCGTCCTGGTTTACGATGTGAACAACTCCAAGAGTTTCGAGGCACTCGACAGCTGGCGGGACGAGTTCCTGATCCAGGCTAGTCCTCGTGATCCGGAGAACTTCCCATTCGTAAGTTTCTAACCCCCAGCGACATCAATTGGCAGCTTCTGTTGCGTTTGTCATGTCTACAATGAGATCCCAGTACTGATGGACGTGTAGGTGGTGATTGGCAATAAGATCGATGTGGAGGAGAACAAGCGCATGATCTCGGGAAAACGGGCCATGACATTCTGCCAGTCCAAGGGCAACATTCCCTACTTTGAGACCAGTGCCAAGGAGGCCGTCAACGTTGAGCAAGCATTCGAAGGTGCGATCCCAGCTGCACTACACTTAATAGTGCTCATTATGCTAACTACACACTAGTTATTGCCCGGAGTGCTCTGGCGCAGGAAGAGGCTGAGGAGTTCAGCGGCGAATTCAGTGACCCGATCAACATCCATCTGGAAAATGAGCGCGATGGCTGTGCCTGTTGATACCCTTGCCCGACACTCATGACGTTTCAGCGATATCCTCCTTTTCTCTGTTTTCTTTTTATGCCATGCCGCTACTGGTGGTCCTCGTTTTCCCGGGTTTCCTCTTGTAGAGAAGGCCATCGGTGTGTTTTGGATCCTTTTTGTCTTGTAGATGCTCTCGGTTTGCAGTTATGAAGGAACCGGCTTGGACTCGAGCACAGTTGGACTGCTCAGCCTCGTCTTGATAATGGTCAGATGTGATCTCTTGGGTCTACTGCAATAAGATTGTTTCCAGTAAAATGTACTTAGATGATGTACTTAGATGATGTACCAATTTCTTTCCTCTATAATTCTTTCGTACACTTCAATATACAATGTTGCATTGTGAGCACCTCTATTGCGGACCAATGCGGAAAAACCCGCTGATAGGACAGACTCCTTATCGTCAATACTCATCCAGGGCTTGGTATCTCCTCTCCGCGCATTCTTCCTGCTGGACAGGGAAAGATTTCGCAATTGCTCCAGACTCACCTGACTCTCATTCGGTGCTGACTGATGTTCGTGACCTGCGCCCCTTGTGGTACCTGACCAGGCACGCCTCCGCCCAACTCCCCTCTCAGCCACTTCCCGTGGTTTGCCGTCGGACACTCCTCAAGCCTGCGGCCATGGCAACTGGCACTGATGCGCCTAGCCCGAAAGTCCTCGGGGTTGCCCGACGGACCCTGGGTATCGCTCTGCTTCTGCTCGTGGTATTCCTGTGGACGGCCTCGAATTTCCTAGGAAGTGTACGTTCGACCCTCCTTCAGCGTCATTTGGTCTCACCATACAACGAATACTAACACCAGAAATTATACAGACCATCTTCGCCGATAAGACTTATCCCAAGCCCTTCTTTGTGACCTACATCAACACCTCGCTCTTCACCATGCCTCTCGTTACCATTCTTATCAGCCGCACATGGGGCCTCTGGCGCACCAATAGAATCTCCCGAGTGCACTCATTCCGGAGTCTACTACACCATTTGGATACAGATAGTCCCAAACAGGAGGAGGAACATGAGTCCCTGCACGCTGGGTCATTCGACTATGAATCCGGTGGCGATGACACTGCGCGGGATTTGCGGCCGGAATCGGATAACGACAATGCGAAGCTCGGATTGAAAGCTACGGCCAAGCTGAGCTTCCAGTTCTGTCTACTTTGGGTATGTACTATGGACGCCGGGAAGAGGAAACCATGCTAACCAGTCGCAGTTTGTTGTACGTCTCGTTTTTCGATAGCGCATTCTCTGGGCCCGGGTCGAATCTAACATGTTACTGAACAGGCGAACTATTTTGCCATGGCATGTCTACAATTCACAACCGTGGGCAGCACGACTATTTTGACTTCCACCAGCGGTAAGAGCTCTGCAATGATTTAAGCGGAGGTGCACGATAACTGATAGATGCGTAGGTGTCTGGACCCTTGTCTTCGGCGCTTTTCTTGGAGTCGAAAAATTTACCGTTCGCAAATTTCTCGGCGTCGTCGCATCCCTGATCGGTATCATCTTGATTTCGCGCGTGGATCTCACAAAATCAGACGACGCCAGCGCAACCGCAGATGGCAGCGAGGGCTCATTCCCGCACAAGTCAACTGCGGAGATAGCGCTCGGCGATGCCATGGCAGCATTCAGCTCCATTATGTACGGCGTCTACACGATCGTGATGAAGAAGCAGGTGGGTGACGAGTCGAAGGTAAACATGCCGCTGTTTTTCGGTCTTGTCGGCTTCTTTAACCTCGTGATGCTGTGGCCCGGATTCTTTATTCTGCATTGGACCGGTGTCGAACAATTCTCGCTCCCTGATACAAAGCGGGTTTGGACTATTATCTTGGTATGAGGACCCTCGTATTGGTATTGCCTCTTGTGAGAACGGGGCACTAAGGCTGATTTCTTCTAGGTCAACTCTCTCTCCTCTTTTGTGTCCGATATAGCCTGGGCCTACGCTATGCTCCTGACCACTCCACTCGTCGTTACCGTCGGTCTCAGCCTGACTATTCCACTGTCTTTGGTCGGCCAGATCGTACTGCAATCACAGTATGCCAGTCCAGTATATTGGGTCGGCGCGGCAATTGTGTTCCTGTCTTTCCTGGTTGTCAACCACGAAAGCAAGACTCAAGAGGGCGGTGCTTCGGCTGATATAGCCCGGCCGTCGCCTAGCGAGTATGAAACCATTCCTCGCCATGAAACGGGATAGACGTGTATTTTCTTTCCTTGTGGTACCTTCTTCTGCGGCCTACCTTTACGTTTATCGTTACATTTACATTTTCTCCTGCATCTTCTCGCGCTCTAGGCCGCCTGTATTGCCGTTGCCATTGTAGACCATTCTCAAGTTAGCATGTTTGGCGATACCTAGGTTTATACAGGGCATTGCAGGTGTTTGCACGGTGCTCAAAGTGAGTTCAAAGGTACAAGGTTCTATTGAATTCGAATTCTTTTGGTATGTCACTACTTCATAACTTAGCGGACATCCAATCATCAACAATGTAATGATGAAGTGTCAAATGCACGAGAAATAAGTATAGCAACGAAGACACTTTCGGAATTCCAATCGATTAATGGACCAATGAAATTGATAGGGTCAAGTAGATAAGAGGCAACAAAAGGAAAGAGAAGAAAATGAGCCACGCCTATGAACAGTACAAAATATTCAACGCCTGTCTGCTCCCTCGACGCTATCAACAAGACCTGGGTATATACAGCTGAACGATATGAAATGTGAAAAAGAAAGAGATAGGCCAATGGCCGTCCGGATAAAGCGGTAGGAGAAAGACAGGATGAGTAGAATGGCGGTCGGTGGAAAGGGTGAAATGTATAGGGAAAAGAAAAGAGTATACCCAAGCAGATATACGTAGGCCTACGTTGGCACGGCCGGGGTAGCGCCGAGTTTCTTGCGGTGGACAATGACGCTCTTCAACGCGCCCAGCCAGCGCGCTAGGGATTCTTCGTCTGGAGCACAGAGCCGATACGTTTTCTCTTCGGCGATGATCTGCAGACAGAAGGTCTTGGACCGTGACATTGGGTCAACTTCGGCGGCATCAATTACCTGCGACATGGAGATGATCTTGAGCGCCGAGTACTCCTGGTCGTCCTTGTAAAAGGCCAGACTCTTGGGCCGCAGCACTACCCAGAGCCGCTTCCATTGCCGTACGGTTCCCTTGATCCGCAGTCCCTGTAGGTATCCCTGGCACACTACCCGTTCTGGATCGCGTGGGATGCCGAATTCGGACTGTCGGCTGGTGTCCCGTGGAAGGTCCATGGGTCTGTCTTCCGGGGCGGAAAGGGACAAGGTGTGGATGGATGGCATGGAGCGTAGGCGGCTGCTCCGGGTTGGGGGCGGTCCATCTGAAAACTCCGAATAGGATGTGACGTCGTTCCCCGAGTAGTCCTGAAGGTAGGAACGCTTTTGGGCCGACGGGCCCGGGGATAGTGTGCGGCCTGGCTCGGGCGAGCTGGCACGGCCGGCGATATCCAAATCGGAATGGTCGGTGGTGTCTTCGATAAGATGTTTCTGGATTGCAGGGCACTCGCGTCTCTTGGACAGGGCCATAAAGGCCGCTTCGTCCTCATTGCCGGGAACTTCGGCGCGGATGCGATCGATCCAGTCCTCTGCGTCGCGCTCGGAGAGCACCTCGAAACGGTAGTTCTTGGAAGGCGTGAAGACACCGAAGACGTGCTTGCGGTTGGAGCGAGGCGATTTGACTGGGGCAACGGCGGTCACGTCGGAGAGGTTGATGGAGACGCGGATGCGGGTGGCCTCCTCGTCCTTGTAGACGGAAAGAAGATTGGGGCGCAGGACCAGATAGGCGGGTTTCCAGGAGGCGCGAAAGACATGTTTGTGCTTAACGCGACGGGAGACCTTTCCGGACTTCAAGACACGGTCGAATTCGAAACTACCGTTCTCGTTGACGGGCGAGAGGATATCCAGGTTGGCATGGCCGTTGCGGGAGGGCGGCGCGCGAAAATGGACGGCATGGTTGGGCATTTGGATGGCGGAGGATCTGCTGCTCGGTCCCTCCGACGAGGGACGAGCCAGTACCTGATTCATGGTGGCCGCGAAGACATGTACGAGGCGAAGAGAAAAGGAAAGTCCACTACATCAAGGTTTCTAGGGAAAAGGGGGAACTCTGACGTTCTGCAATTCGACGATCATTGCCCATCGACGAAGAGAAGCCTGATCGAGAAGAATAATAATTCTTAAGGTGTGACCCGATCAGAGGAGGGGGTCACAGTATAATATATTGGACTGATGTCAAACTGAGGGTGGGAACGAGTCATTCTAGAAACCATTCCAAGATGAACCATGGATGAAATCAGTGGGCGGGAGTAGTTATAATAAGTACTCCCAAGACAAGAGCGATAGATTAGGTACTTATTTGGCTGCCTAGTGCTCCATCTTGATGCTATAATGCACTATATCATACTCCATGGAATAGACCACACATACCGACTGGTTCAAGTACTAAATAGGCACACGAACAGGGTCTCAGGTCCAGACCCGCCTCCCTTCGGTCTTTTAGGCCACATCGCTCGAAAGTGGATCTGGATCTACGTACTGTACTTATTCCTTCATTTGTTATTTACGGATGTAAAAGTACTGGTACCTTGCTCGTTTCCAAGGTTCCCTCTATGTTAGTTCTTCGATAATGCTGCTGCACCTTCGGTCTATGGAGTATACCTGCCATCGGCCCTCGGCCGCACACGGTGTACCGGGGGCATCCCTGACACTCTGAACCCTCGATCGACAACGCCTTGCTGCGAGGCATGGAGTGCAGTGATACACATATACCTGAGGTAGTTAGTTACCTCTAAGTAACTCAGTACCTGGGGAAATAGCAAGTACGGTTTGCATTTGCTCATAGTTGGCACGAGTAGAACAGATCGCCTGGATCTCCATCTAGACTCCATATATACAACCAATTTATAGACTACGCATAGACAAGCCTCGAGCCAAGCCCGCCGTATCTAGAGTGTACAGGCACCGCGTGGGTATCACAGTGTTACTGTACGCAGGGGTGCAGTCCACGACAGTTGACAACAGCACCGACTATCTATAGTATAACAATGAACCGAATAGAATTGGATGAGCTTAACTGTAGGGCAAAAATGGAAGAAAAGAAAACCTAGGGGAAAAACTGTCCTATCCAGGTAAATTACAACAAAATTACAATAAAAATACACACCCAGCGGCGGCAACGGTTGAATGAGGAGGCAAAGACTGAAATTAACGGTTTCGGCATGACGAGCCCCAAACGCTTGCGCCTCCCTGGTCTTGGCAGACTCTTCTCCCATCCCCATCTCCCTTCCCCTTCTCTTTCCACTTCTCTAGTTCCTCTTCCATATTCATGTTCTCCGCCCCTTTATCTTCCTCATCCTTCACCTCCTTTGCGTTGCTCCCGACCCCCTCCTCTCCATCCTGGGTCTGAGAAGGTTAGTTGGGGGAAGGAGAAAGGAGGCATTCCTCCGGCCACTCGTTTGTTCTTGTGAGATCTGATCGTCACTCCCCGAAAAAGAAGGTACCCGTTCACTCCGGTACTCTTCATTGTCTCCTCTCGTCGCTCGACCGGTCAAAGACAAAGTCACACACCTTCCCTCCCCTATCACCGCTTGGGGTCAACAGCACTTGAATCCGGCCCTGCTGCTTGGGTCCCGTTGACTTGGCCACGTGGGGTCTTCGACGCGCGTCCCCATCGCACCCATGAGCTTCATCCAGCGCATCACCAAACGGCTGCCCAGTGCGCCTAGCCTCCCCTTAGAAGATGTCTCCCGCGAAAAGGGCCACGCCTCGCCGCGATTCGCCTTCTTCCGCCGGCGCATTCGGTTGAAGGGCAATTCATCCATTTCTATACCCCTGGGATTTGTTTTACTATTTCCTTGCCTTGTAATTGTCTTCATTCTACTTCTTTTTGTCCGACATCCTTCGTCTCCTGGGGGCATCCTTATTCCGGCGGGCACTCCGCCCTCTATTCGGTTTGTGTCCCCCTCCCCGTCCGTCTCCAACGTTGTAATGGCTAACCGTGGCGTCTTCGATATAGCAAAATCAGTGAAAAGCATGACAAGGTCTTTGCCACCGGCTGTATGCCCATTGATCCTGCCGAAATCGCAAAGGCCCCTCGCGCCAACGCCGCCTTTGTCGTTCTCGCGAGAAACAAGGAACTGGAAGGTGTTATTCAGTCCCTCAAATCGATTGAGCGGCACTTCAACCGCTGGTGGCACTACCCCTACGTCTTCCTTAATGATGGCGATTTCGACGATGAATTCCGGGCCACTGTGAAGAACTACACCAGCGCTCCTGTGGAATTTGGCAAGATTGATAACTCCATGTGGGGCTTCCCCGACTGGGTTGACCACGAGGTCGCCAAGGAGGGTATTCGGAAACAGGGTGATGCTGCTATTATGTACGGTGGCATGGAGAGCTATCATCACATGTGCCGCTTCTACTCCGGGTAAGTGACTCTGTTTTGACTTAACAGTGTGCATTCAATGCTGATATCAGTGACCAGACATTTCTATAAACACCCTCTCCTGATGAAGTACGAATGGTACTGGCGTCTGGAGCCCGAGATCAAATACTTCTGTGATATCACATAGTAAGCCCACCTCATCTGTTCTACGACGTCCCATCACTTACATGAAGCAGTGATCCATTCATTAAGATGATTGAGGCAAACAAGACGTACGGTTTCACCATTGCAGTCAAGGAACTTCGCGAGACCGTTCCCAACATTTTCCGCTATGCGTCGGCCTACAAGCGTAAGAACAATCTGCCGTCCAAGGGTTTGTGGGAGATGTTCCTCGAGCGCCCGGAGGAGAAGACCCCGCCAGAGGAAGAGAAAAAGCAGGAGAAACTTCCTGAAGAAATTCTGCAGTCTGAAATTGGCGACAACGGTCTCGATGATATTGACCCGGAGGCCATGGAGGGCGAGAGCTACAACATGTGCCACTTCTGGAGCAACTTCGAGATTGCCCGCCTGGATTGGTTCCGCAGCAAGGAGTACGAAGACTTCTTCCAAATGATGGATCGCAGTGGTGGTTTCTGGAACGAGCGTTGGGGTGATGCACCTATTCATTCCCTCGCGGCCGGTGCTCTCCTCGATGTGAAGGACATCCACTACTTCCGTGACTTCGGTTACCGACACACCACGATCCAACACTGCCCCGCCAATGCTCCTGCACGGCAATTGCCACGGGAGCCCTACCTTGAAATGACCACCGACGACGAGAGGAAGCGGATTGAAGAAGATGAGTACTGGGCTACACCGGACCCGGTCAAGGAGAACGGTGTTGGATGCCGATGCCGCTGCGACACCGACATTGTCGACGTCGAAGGCAAGCAGGGCAGCTGCTTGTCTGAATGGGTTGAGGTCGCCGGCGGTTGGGCCTCGCCGTAAAGCCATCATAAGCGCCTCGGCCATTTCTATGCATCGTTTCATTACCTGCTTCCACATGCTTTTTTTATTCGGCTGCGAATATCACCTGAGCTTGTCCCTTGGGCGTTTTCTGCTGAAGCCCGCGTGTTATGTTGGCCGGGGTTCCTTTTTGGGTGGCGTTTAACGGATCTGACGGCTTTTTTTATTCGGAAGATGGCGTGACCATTTCCATCATTCATGTTGACAATTTCATCTAGCGTGCTGTCCACGTGACTGGGGTTGGCTGTGTACTTTTTTGGTTGTTCGACGGAGAGAGACGATCGTCTGGTCATTCATGACTCCACACGATCATAACGCCCGTTCGCTGATGGTTATATATACCTGCCGTCCTGCACTGGCCCTGCCTTCTCCTTCCCGAAGCCTTCCCAAAGCCTTTCTCCATCCTTGCGCATTCCTCACCTGGGGTGCCAGAGAGTGTTTTATCTCTGTTGCATGGACATACAGACTGAGTGGTGCGGAGGGTGTGGTATGAGCTGGATGTATGCGGGAAGAACGATGGCAGCAATCGGGCCGTCCTGCGTTTCCATGTTTTGTTTCTGCTTACTTCCTTATTTGTCACTACCACCACTTGTTCTTTGCCTCTTCCCAGCCTCTCCCGACCCTCGCGCCTGTGGTTTTGTCTTCCAGCATACATCTTTGAAATGTACATACCTTGTTTCCCTCCCGCAAACGATTTTTGTCCCCATGGTATACCCCCACGGATCTCCCCTTTTGCATTGTTTCCGAATCTCGCGAATACCAGATTCGAGCATGGCTGTTTATAGAGTATGGAATAATCACCCGATGCTTACGCCGAGAATGAGATCAGTATAATGCATTTCTTCAAGGTTTCCAGTTGATGTAGGTATACAGTATATGCAGGTCGTGACAACTACGCTACATATGTACATAGTCGATTCATCTGCAAGTGGATTGAGCTCCGTATCTAAATCCAGTCAAGAGCCAAGGCGGTTTAAAATGCTTAGCATTCGAACACAGACTTTCCTCTCTCCACGTTAAACTGACGAGTGGATCTTCGAGATGCTTGGCTGCTTGGCCATGGAAAATTAGGACAATGGACTTGTAAGAAACTCACCTAGCGGGTTGAACCAGATAGAACTCAAAACCAATTGTGATTCGCTAGTATCTAGGTAGCAATTATCTAGCTTCTCAGGAACCTCGATGCGACATTTGCTATCAGACGTGCGCAGCGTTGGAGAGGAAGGTGACATTCAGGAGGGGAAGATGCGGGGAGAAAGGGCGTTGATATGACCTTGGGCAAGATAAACATCCCCCTTTCTAACAGTCCAGACACCTTCCGCCCACGTTTTGCTGATGTTTTGGTTTTCCTTATTCCTGGGTCTAGCTGCGGCCTTTAACAATCCTCCTGGTGTGGATATTTGGTGTGGCAAGGCCTATCGCCCGACGTATGTGACTCCAATTGATCCAGCGACCAGGCTAATTCTTGTCTAGAAATGCCTCGTTCGAGCCTGGGGGCTGGCTGGATAGTCCAGCTCGGTCTGATGTGCCTCTTCTAGACTTGAAATTCCGTCCGCGCATGAACCTATATACTGCTGCTGACGACAAGGGCATTTTTATTGTTGATGCGGAGATCTCATATATCCACGGCGAACCCTTGGAGGCTAAAGACCATGACTCTCAGAGCCTCCAGATTGAACTCTCCGTTGATGAGACTCAATTGCATCTGAAGTACTCGGTACCTGTCAATACATCATCGAATGAGCTGGATTTCCCTCTGCAGGATCTTGTTCCCCGGTTTGAGCCCTACCGTGTAACCCTCAAAGCCAAACACCAGGACGGTACCCGTGCGTACACTGCAATTACTGAACTCTATCATCTACCTGAACGGACCGATGGTGGTAGTATAACGAAGCTCGACAATCTCTACGGCGGGCTTCTGGTCCAGGACAACACCAAGGATTCATCATGGAGTCCCCTGCTACCATACTCCTACTATGTCAGCTGGGATGGCTGGCTCAAGAAGTCACTGAGCAATGTAAAAGACTTCAAAGACCAAGGATACAACATCATCCATATTGTGCCTAATGCAGGGCTTACCAACGAAGCATTCAATTTCACCGAGCTCGACATGTTCCTCGACAAATGCGATGAAATCGGCCTGTGGGTGATGTACGACATGCGGTGGACATACCAGAATCTCAGCTCAGTTCAATATCAAGTTGATCGACTCAAGTCACGCAAAAGCATGCTGCTCTGGTACACAGGCGACGAGCCTGATGGTCACGGCGACCCACTGAATGCCACCAAGATCACCTACGACCTGATCAAATCGCTGGACCCATGGCATCCCGTTTCCCTTTGTCTGAACTGCTACAACTTCTATTATGAGGAGTACTCCTCTGGAGCCGATATCATCCTGTCAGATGTATACCCCATCGCAGTCAACACTAGCTGGTCTGAGGTCTACGGCACAGTGTGCAACACCACGTACGGCTGCTGCGGCTGTGATGACTGCCATGGGGATATGGAAGATATCTCGAATAGATTGGATGTCTGGACAGAGTATCAGTCTTGGATCGGAGGAGCGAAATCCTTTTGGGGCGTGCCTATGGCATTTGGGAATGAGTCTTTCTGGCATCGGCATCCCACTGCAGCGGAGGAGGTAACTATGACCATGCTGAATTTGAATCACAATGCCAAGGGAATCGTGATGTGGGATTATCCGACTAGCTCGGAGCTCTCCAATATAACAAGCAGACTGAGTCGGGTTCTTCCAAGTGCTCAGGTTGCTTGGTTCTTGCTGGGTGCTCCTACGGTTCCTTTGCGGGTGACAGGGCATTCTAAGATGGATGTATCTAGTTGGAGGGTTGGGAATAGGGCGCTGATTAGTATCCTGTCTCTCCAGGCATCTTCGTGGTCGTCGTGCGTGTCGATTGAATTACCTGCCGGTGCCAGGGCGGTTAAGGAGGTGCTTTGGGGATCTGGTGAGTGGAAATTGGACTCGGGTGGACTTGTCAAGAAGGGAGGACATGCACTAGAGACATATATTCTCATCGTTGAATTTGATACATGAAGTCCACATCTTCGATCTATTGACTGAGCTCACCTGCCGGTTCGTTTATCTTTTGCAAATCAGACAACGGTTGAAGGTAAAATCTGCTTGAGGGCATCACATCCGCGTCATGCTCTTACTACTTTTGGCATCGGATAGCGGGAAGTGCTAATAATGGAATGCTCAACAACTATAATCCCTAGCGCGAAGTATCACTTGAGCCTAGCTCCTAGTAGCACCTGCAAATAAGCAATATGACGCAGTTGATGCCCTTAGCAGCGGTCCTTGCCCGTGAGTTTGTCTTCCCACCCAACTTCCCATGACTACATGAATATTCAGCTATCTCAAGCTTCAGGTTATACTCTTGATTTCTTTCATGATTTTCTTCTACCCCTACTGCCATACTTCAGCTGTGGCCTTTGTCGACGTTATACCGCAATGAGTTCCAGTCAAGAGCCCAGTGCTAGTCAGGATCCTAGTGCTAGTCAGGATCTCAGTGCTACTCAGGATTCCAGTGCTTGTCAGGAGCCCAGTGCTAGTCAGAAGCCCTGTTCTAGTCAGGATCCCAGTGCTAGTCAGGAGCCTAGTGCTAGTCAGGATCCTAGTGCTAGTCAGAAGCCCAGTGCTAGTCAGGAGCCCTGGTTGCCTTTAGACAGACTGCCGACAGAGATCATTTGTCTGATCACCGACTGTATTCCGACAGCAAAAGACATAATAGTGTTCATGAGAACAAATCGGCGCATACACCACCATCTGAAAGATTACCTCTATGTTCGGGTCCTGAAGAATGGACTCATAGGGATCTTCAGAGCCTTTCAAGATGGTTATATCGACGCATGTCAACGATTTCTCGAGATTGGAGCAGACCCAAACATCGCATGCCCACCGGAATGGGACATGACTCCTCGAAGGCTGTTACATATGGCTGTCTTTGGGGGCCACATCGAGATTGCTCAGATACTTCTCGTATATGGGGCCGACCCAAACATTATAGATGGTTCTGGGCATACTCCGCTGGTTCCAGCAATTGAGAACTGTGATGCCCCCATGGTGAAGATGTTGTTGGAGATGAGAGCTGATCCGAACATGTACGATGAGGATATGGTAGGGAGGTCTCCGCTGGAGCTAGCAATAGAGAGGGACCTGCCTCATATTGTTGATCTTTTGCTGGAGCAAGGTGCAGGGGCTGCTTAAGGATGGTATGATCTATGTCATATGCGATGTGCTTACCGCTAGCACCGTCTATCAAGCTGGATCCGCCGACTTAAAAAGTTTGCATCCTATGCTTTCTACACCTTGGATTTGCTATGAGGGTTTTGCTCGAAGTGGCACATATTTATTCGAAAATTACAGCAGAGCCCTATACAGCCTGCTATATTGCTATACCAGTAGGCAGTGGAAAGATCTTTGAGACTCTATGTATATTTTATGCAAAGGTTGCAATAGAGGATTTTCTTTTCTCACTATTCACCAATCTTTGTTCTAAAATCGTATGACAGCATAAAAGGAATTCAATTCTCAAATGCCAAAAATTAACGAGGCTGGAAAAGGGAACGTGGTCTTAGCACTCCGTGATATGAACATGGTAAGCTCCACCTGGTGGGGCAAGGTGGAGTTTACCTCTTATCAATGTAGTTAAACTACTGTAGTTAGTTATCGTGGGGACATCATTCCTAGTTATGTTGGCTATGGGACAGCCGTGGAAATAAGAAACCCAGTTAAATCAAATATACATACGGAACTACCAAATACCGAGAGTTGTACCTTCACATGGCTCAAGTAGGGAAAGTACCTCGTAGCTGACCTGACCTGACCTGACGTATCTTCGAACCCCGCCATAACTTACTCTTTTTCCTTTCATATGCCTATCAACTCTCCAGTATCACAGCTTCCAAAGGTTCCTCTCCCAAAAGGTCCCTCCGAGGCCCAACTTGATTTCTACCTTAACTTGATTCTCATCAAACCCGCACTTGCCCTGAGTCAGACACCACCTGACGACTCCCCCCGCGGACCCACCGGGGCACATGCCTGCATCCCGGCCATCTCCAACGTATGCTACACTTTCTCTTTTCTGCCCCTCTCTTCATTTGAGAATACCCATCACCTTATGCTGTTCTCTGCAAAATGGCTGATTCTCCTGAGTCACCCAGGCGTCCAACGAGCGCCCACACAGCTTCCCATCTTCAGTACCCGACCTTCCCGCCGCTCACGGTTTCTGTAGAGGAGTGGTTATCCCATTCACGACCAGCCAACATGACCTCCGATAGGCCCTCTGACCTTCATGTCAAATCTCTGAGTGATAGCTGGGCTACCCTCAGCGTATCCGATCTGCATTCCGAGGATGGAAGTCGATCTGAGCAAACTGACATCGGATCGCTGATCGACCAAACCATCCCCGACGATGTCGCCAGTCTAGACGAACGATACAGTAGCAGTGAGGCCGAGGGTCCTGATGAAGAGGATCCTCAGGACCAGCAAGATGAGGAGGCTTACCCGGATGAGACACAGAGCACTGCGGGGTCTCAACTTTTCCCCAAGCTCTATCCTCATGTTGGGGAGGCGATCGATGATAGCGGACTCACTACCAGACCTCGGCAGTCATCCCAGTCGATCGAGTTTCCAGAGCCCGATAAGTGGCCCGAGACGGAGCGGGTCCAATTTAAACATACGACTCGCATCTTCGCCGGTAAGGTGGCCTCGGAATTGAAGAGTCGACTGTCAGCCTGGTTGATGCGGAACAACGCGGTCGACACGATCGACGCCATCGTGGACTCTATCTTAATGGCCACGGTCCAGCAAACGATGACCAAGCACGGCCTGGACCTCGACAAGCCCTTCCGCGTGCTGTACGTTGGCCAGCCCGAGTATCGGAATATCATTCTTGACAAGATCGGTGATGTCCTGGTGTCAAACTCATCTACCGGATCGCAGAGTAGCTCTGCTGAGTCTTCACGGTATCATGTTGTGCCAACATCGTTTGGGGCTGGTGCTGTGCCCAATTTTGCCGAGTTGCTCCCAATTCATTTCCAGCTCGTGGTGGACGAGTGCATCGAAGCTGCTGTGGATCAACAGCAAGACCAGCCGAGCACCTTGCATTTGACTTTCAAAAATCGACCTTCCTGTCGTTCATGGTGGGACGGAGGCAAATACTGCGTTGCATCGGCATCCGAATGGACTCTTCCAGACATGGCAATCATATTTGTGTCCGGCCATGATGATGCTGCCGCAGTGCAAACCCAACGACTCGCTCATACCTTTTTGGAACGGCATGGAATACCGGCAATGGTGATATCTGAGGAGCCGATGTGGGAGGTGGTGGGCGACGTCATTCCAGTGAACCACAACAGTCTCCACATGTGTCTGGAGTCTCGAAACTCCCAGACCGGGGAAACGGTACTCCTGCGTCGTTACCCTATCGACTTGGCAACTTTTGAGAGCATTACCCCGGGCCAGCTCAATAGAAATTTGGCTTCACTTATGGAGCTCTATCCCAACAAAGTGCATAAAACCACCGCTGACCAAGAGCTGGCACGACTACGCTCGCTTATCGACCCCGAGAGGTATTCACCAAGCTGGATTCCTCCGTCGTATGTCAGCAGGGCCCGGGATCTTGCCCCAATGCTGCGTCTTGTCGCACTGACATTCTTCTCGGCCATCGCCCTCTCAATCGGTTATGTAGCCGTCAAAACGATGGTCCTTTTCCTCGCACAGTTTATCGCCGGTTCCGCCTTATCTCACATATCCTCCCCTTCTGTTGCCCCCATCCCGACGACTGCAATGACCTTGGAAGGCGTGAGACAGACTGCACTGTCCGTTCGACCATACGGGCAAGTGGGTCTGCTACAAAGCCAGATATCGGATTGTTCTATTATGGAGCAGGTCACCGGACTTACCACGGCAGCCTCTTCTACACCAGATACCTTTGAAATTCAAGTAGTTGGGGACTGCCACGTGGTGATCAAGCCCCCTCGAAACCTCGCGTCTCCCAAGAAGCAGGCACTATTCAATGTCAGCGTCCATCGATACGGGCAAGCTCTTCCCTATGAACTGTCCCGGCTCTTTGACGACGTCTACGCGCTGAGGTTGGATCTAGAGGAAGCGTACGGCCCGGTCAACGTGACAGTTATTGCCAAGTCAAAGGCCCCCATCAACCAGACTACGGTAGTGGACTTTGGAACTCCGTGGCTGAAGATTACCAACTGGAGACGGGCAGCTCGGGTAGTGTCTTCGCAAGTGACGAAGGACTTGCAGGTTGCTCAATCCAGCCTGAATGAAATCTACGGCCGGCTCTCCACCGACTTGGTTGATATCTATGGTCGAATTTCCACCGATTTGACTGAAATCTACGGTCATGTTTCCACCGACCTTCAGGTGTTTGCGGGAGGTGCGGTAAAGAGGTCTCACGCTTTGCGGAACAACGCTAAACGTCTCCATATCGACGGTCTCCATGTCCGGGAGAGCGCTCTGTCGCGTTCGAGGCAGCTCTCGATCTTCGCTCGCAATGCCGCTGAACAATTCCGCAGCGCTTCTTTCTTCCTACACAAGCGCTCAAGCCGTGTTAATGAAGAGGCCAAGGCGATTGCCAGCAATGCCTGGAGCCTTCTGGAGAAGTCCGCTGTGAAGGTCAATGTTCGGTCTATGATGGATCGGGCTCAAACACGCGCACGCAGAGTTACGGGACTTCGGTCTGGAAACTCGGATCGCTCAGGAGGCGATAGTTCAAAGTGCTGAATGGGCGTCTGTTTCCTTTCTTAGTTGCTTATTCACGATTTGATCTTGGCTAATGAGGGGGGAGTTGTTTGTTTACGGCGATCGGTTGGGGGAACGGGACTGAGATTTGGGAATCAAGCGAATTATCTCACTTCATCGCAATGCAATTCGATTCATAGTAATATTAATCCGTCCATAACTGCGTAGTTTTACAAGTCCTATCGAACACCTGGATGTGAATAGGAGAACAAAAGGAATAAAGTAAATAAATTCGCCCCTCGCGTTCCAAGTCAGCCCAAGGCGGTGGCGGTTCTGCCCGCGCGCACCCAAACCATTAATTTTTCTCCCCCTCATTGTCCTCCCTGATCAACAAACTTGATTCTTCCCCCGATTCTACCTTGCTTTCGGTGTCTACCCCTTCTCCCGCCCCTTTTTTCCATCTTTGTCTTTGATAAAAAGTTCTATCTACAACCCGCCATGTCTGACGCCGCGGAGACCAAGCCCGACCCCACCACTCAGGCTCCTGAGGAGCAGAAGCCTGAGACCACCACCGGCGGGGAGAAGACCGTGACTGAGGCTGCTGCCGACAAGGTCGGGGAGGCTGCTGATGCCGCTAAGGATGCGGCTGCTAAGACTTCCGATAACGTTTTCTCCATGTTTGGAGGTGGCCCCAAGAAGGAGAAGAAGGAGGAGACCGAGGAGGGCACGGACGAGCCTTCCGGCTCCTCTAAGGCCCAGAAGGAGTCCGAGGTGAGTTATTTCAATATTTGCCACGATGGTGATGCGGGGTTGTGGTTGAGAACCATGTTGCGATCAACGTATCGCGGGGGCGGGGTTTGTTTTTCTAGTCCCTGCATATGTTGTGTGGTCACTATATTGCCCACTCACATCATTCGTCGTGGCTTTTACGGATGAATTCGTGCAGCTTACTTACATGGCATTATTCTTTAGAATCCCGAGGACGAGGCCCCTGAATCCCCCGATGTCCACTTCGAGCCCGTCATTCGCCTGACCGAGAAGGTGGAGACCAAGACCAACGAGGAGCTCGAGGAGCAAGTGTTCAAGATGCGCGCCAAGCTGTTCAAGTTTGACCGTGAGAGCAAGGAGTGGAAGGAGCGCGGTACTGGTGACGTCCGTCTCTTGAAGCACAAGGAGAACCAGAAGACCCGTCTGGTCATGCGCCGGGACAAGACCCTCAAGGTCTGCGCCAACCACTACAGTGAGTGGAGCCCATATTTCTCTGTCGGAGAACATTTTGCTCATTTAATTTCCAGTCGTCCCCGACATGAAGTTGAGCCCCAACGTCGGCAGTGACCGCAGCTGGGTCTGGAACGCCGCCGCCGATGTCAGTGAGGGTGAGCCCGAGGCTCAGACCCTGGCTATCCGCTTTGCCAACAGCGAGAGTGAGTTTTCACCTGTAAAATCTATCTATTGCATTAGACTCGTTACTGATCAGTTACAGACGCCAACCTTTTCAAGGATGCCTTCGAGAAGGCCCAACAGGAGAACGAGAAGCTCTTCGGTTCCAAGGAGGAGTAAATCTGCCCTCGCCTGAAATAAGCCTCGCCTCATTTCTCTGCACCATGGCTTGAGCACTCAAGACCGTGATGCGCTCGTCGCCAGCCGTCTTCCGAGGACCAGAGCTTGCTCTGAACATCCCTTGCCACCTACCCCTTTAACAATAACTATGTCTTTTCACCCCATATCCCAATTTTACCCATTCCCCTTCCCCCCTACGACGCGACGAACGAGGCAACAGTGACGATGATGCTGTTTTGCACAGACATTGTGATGTGATTATGAATGGATGGCAGTTCCCGAGTCCCGCAGTCAGCAGTAGATAGAACCTTACACCCTCAAATATACACTCTGCACAATACCCGTCTTTGGATGTACATAGGTCATTGTAGCCTTTGTAACAGGTATACTCAAGGTAGCTTGCCAACCTTGGAACAAAGCAACATATTTTCTGCAGAAAATAGCCTCATGCTTTAAAAACGATTGCACTATAGTTCTAGTATCGATGAATGCATCAAGTAGATGTAGACTAGGGCTAAATTGACGAATACTGGGGTTTGGTGGTGGGCGGCCTTGTTCTGCATTGTCTCCCCGATCTCATTCCTCCCCACTCCCGCCGACGTCCCTTTCTTCCTTTACGACTTCACGACTTCAATGCTTGGTGCTTTCCCAACATAGATACGCGAAATCGAATTTGGGCCATCTGGACTCACCGCCTTGAGTGATCATAAACCGAGAGACGAATCTTGCATTCTATTTAATCTGCATTCTAACACCAACGCGAACGCGAACGCGCGAACTGCCAAATCATCCCATCCTGCGCGCATATCGCTCTGCCCCGCGACAGCCTCTCAATAGAGCTGTGAGAGAAGCAGCCTATTCGCTCTTTCCAAAATGCCTGATGTGAGTCTCTATCTGAGTCCTGATTGCCTCCTGTTGCGTACCACCGCTAGTTGTGGAAGCTTGTGCGGAATTGCTGGCGCCCGGCGCTCCCCGCACCCATTTTGCAACCAGATATACTATGAACCCTTTCAAGTCACTGTGCTTTTTCTTCCAAGATTTGTGATGGCGTCAGCTTATACTTTTTTTGTGGCCCAGGTTAAGCGCAATGTCCGTCTTGTGACGCAGCAGCACATCATGTACGTGATCGACCTCACCCTTCTTCCACCACCTGAAAGCGATTAGGCATCTATGCCCCCGGACAGCGCTTCATATACCCGGCAGAAATGACGTAGTGAAATGCGCTCGATGGGAGATAGCGGAGCGCGCTTCTTGTCATCGGTCCCAAATCTCTCACATCACAATATGCACATGAAAAGGCGTGGTGCCCTAGCTGACGGATGAATTGTTGCAACAGTGACAAGCCCTCTGAGGTTGAAGGCTTCCCTCAACGAGAGTGGTCCATTGAGGTTTATATGACCAACGACAAGGGCGATGTGGTGCCCGCCAACCTCTTCGACAAGGTGACCTATCATCTCCACCCCAGTTTTGGCTCCCGCGCTACCCAGAGTAGGTTTGATTCGATCCTCAGTGTTGCACCCTATAGTGCAGTATCTAGTTTGAAAAAAAAATGATGGCTGATCTGTGAATCTGAATATAGCCTTCACCAAGCCTCCTTTCCGGATCACAGAAGAAGGATGGGGTGAGTTCGAATTCCAGATCGAGTTCACTGCGGACAAGTCCTACTTCATTCAGCATGACCTGAACTTTGCTCTGGAGCGCTATGAGACCAAGCATACCCTTGTAAGACCTCACCTTCTATATCTTGTGGTATGAGTTGTGATTAACCAGCAATTTGCACTGTGACAGACCTTCAAGAACCCCAAGCCTGCTTTCCTTGAGAGATTGCGTGAGACGGGACCCGTTCCCGGAGATGAGAATGGCATGAAGGCCAAGCGTGGCGCAACTGGCGAAGAGAGCACCAAGAAGAAGAAGCGCACTGACAAGAACGTACGATTCGTCGCGATTGACTGAAAATGTGAGCTCAAGCTGACATACTGATCAGGTTGATATGGACAAGTTGGCTGAGGGTCTGCAAAGACTCAACGAGGACGACCTCTTGATGATTGTGCAGATGGTGCATGATAACAAGTCATCGGATTCTTACACCAAGAATGATGTTGAGCGTGAGTACTCTCCTATCCCTTATGGAACGTGTTTGTGTCTCCGGTTTCCTAACCATCAACAGAGGGCGAGTTCCACGTTGATCTCTACACCCTCCCAGACACTCTGATCAAGATGCTATGGGACTTCACGGCAGAGCGTGGCTTCCTCTAAGCAACATGGAAAGTTATCTCTAGTTCTACTTTCCTTTCTCCTCATCTGCAGAAATGCGTTAAAGATCTCTGGCCTGTGCTCTTTCCCTTTTCCTCTCTTTGTTTCCTCTTTGATATTTTGATCGTGGGGAGTTAGCGGCCCTCGAGGAACTTGGCTGGGACTTTTCTTTCGTGCCTTTCATGTGCCTCTCGTAGATCCTGATACCAAATTTCACAATCAGCCATTAGCTGAAGATGGTATTTAGTTGGTTAAAGTAACGCGTATTCCTGGTCTTTCTATCCATGAAACATTCCAAGGATCGAATAGCACTCCCCCGGATAATGCGCCTAACCTCTACATTTACATCCCATGACCCAAGACATGATAGTGTTGAACCAGCCTGGTTTACCATTCTAGGAGAATGAGTAAATGAGAAATATACGGCACGAACAAGACAACATGGGATATCTCAGCTAAAAAGAACAAAGATCAAGACTAATAGTAATAACAAGTCCGACCAGCCAGACATGGCCGCGTGCCAGCAGACCGAAGAAAGGAAGTGTAATACCAGGCAGAAACCCCCAACGCATGAAAGAGCCCAACCATGATCCAGGAGTCCGATCCACATCTAGATCCAACGCCAGTAATCGTTCTTTTCTTCTGGCCGTAAATAACAAGGTGATGATTCAAGGAGATGTATGGGAGACGTAACAGTAACAGGGAACGTAGAGGAAGACATGTCAGACAGGAAAGGAAAGGAAAGCAGAGGGATACGAGGGGATGGAGCGTAGACACATGTTACTATGCGAGGACGAGTTGCTCGCATGCGGATGCATGGGGTATATTAGAGCACGCGGTGTCTAGAAGGGTTAGTCAGTATTGTGTTATTCGTGACGGGTGACAGGTGTTCGATAGACATACAGCTTCAACAGATCTTCCAGGCTATCAGCACTGCAGCTGCGACCCCTGGGAATGTTACGAATGACATCGACAATAGTAGTAAAGACGTCGCCATTGCGATAAGCAAGCAGAGCGGGGGCCTTGATATGGTTCATCTCGGCGATCTCCTGATGCAGCTTGACGAAACGGGTGGCAGGTTGGCGACGGGCAATGGTGACGAGACATTCCTCGACAATGGCACTGTCATCATACTAAAGGAAGATCAGCATTGAGAAAACAACAGTGCAGATAATGGATAGTACATACCTGCGGGTCATAGATGCAGACCACTACCACAGTGTCGGGGGTCACTTTCTCAATGGCATCGAGGTATCCGGCAGCATCGACGGTCTCCACGGAACCCCAGCGTCTGCCACGAGGCGAGGAGCGGCGCATTGGGCGGTTCTGAAGTTCCTGCATGCGCGAGGCACGCCACTTGTGCATGAATCGATCCTCGTCATCTTCGCTACCGGAGGAGCTGTTGGTGGGCTTTGGTGACTCGTCGCGTGCGGATTTGCCAAATGTGGACCCGTTGCCGTCGAAGCCGGCGGCGTTGAGTAGAGTTCTGCGAAAGGACTTCTTGCGGGCTCGTTCAAAGGCCTGGGCGTCGGCGATGACGCCCTTGGGACCGGTGTTGGCTTCGAAGACGGTGTTGGGGATGTGATAGTTCGAGCGAGAGGAGATCATTTTGTCGTCTGTCTCCTCGTCGGAGGAGTCGAGGACCTGGCGCTGGCGCAGGTTGCGGGGTGGGGAGGATTCGTTGTCGGAGAAGTGCGGGCCGGAGTCGCGGTCCTCGGGGTGAGAGAAGGCTTTGTCACGGTTGTTGTTTATCAACTGATTGAACTCCTCCTGGGCAGACATCGTAAAAGGAAAAGGAAAGAAAGATCTGGGGATGGATGGGATTTAAGCGAAGAGACGGTGAGGTCACAGAGGTAGGCGACAAGTTGGGGAACAAACAGGTTCAAGCCCCTGATGAAGCCAAAGAAAATGGAAACAGGGAAGAGATCGACGTGAAACAGCGAAACCCCTTTTCCATTTGTTTCATCTCTGTCGGGACCCACCGTTTTTTTTCTATTCTTTCTACAGATTGTACTCGAAGACTTCTATTCTCATATGGTATATAGTATAGAAGTATGCTATTACACCATATTCACAGATTGTGTCAATGCCATCTCAACTCTGTACTTTTCAAGTATAAGATCACCACGTGGCCCGAGGGAAACATCTCGTTTCGAATCTCGACTACACAATTAGACTCGGGTCCAGCCCTTTCAAGCGCACCGATTACTCAATTAGGCCGTCACAGCCCCTGATGAGTTGTTCGTCTGAGCCTTCCCACCAACTCTCTTCCTGTGCCGTCCATTGGCTTTTGTAGGCGCTTCGAGAAGGTGTGCCTTGGCCTTTTTCGGACCCTTGGCCCTTGAACTAGTCGTCGGCCCCGGGGATGGTACTGCTTTTGTCGACACGATGAGTCACAATTGGTTTTGATGGATCTCGATTCTTGTCTCGACCGGTTCGTCTTTTTGCTGCGACAGTGCCCGATATAGGGCGTGTTTCGCGTTTTTCTTTTCACTTCGTCGGTTGCCTTGCCGGGATGGCCAAACCCTGCCTTGTCTTGCTTTATTTCTCCATCCTGGCGCGCGTTCCGAGGACTAGAAGCGTCAAGTGGATCTGGTTGCAGTCCTCCTGTCGTGGCAGACATGCCAATGAACCCATGTTCTGGACAGCCTAGAAGATATGCACGCTGACTGGCATCACATCGAGTTCAATGACGAGGCTAGAACATCCCGATCTCGGATTGGGCATCTACGTCTACTACAGTGACTTCTCCAGGCAGCTGAACCAGAGACCTTGTATGAATGCCCTATGTCTGACGCAACACGCCATGCTCGCAGACGCCCGTGAACCAAGTCCAGCGCACAGAAGATCCGAGCACAGAGTGAAATAACAAATGGAAATTGGAATTCAAAACAGGATCGCATCCGATTTCACCAAAGATTCTGCCACAGAGAAAAAAAACACACACAATAGGTACAGGCACACTCTTTCCTTCGGGACAGGGAAATAATAAAGGTAAAAGAGAAAGGAGATGACCGCAAAGACGCAGAAGATAAAAGCAAAGGTCGGGCGATAGATCATGGCCAATCCAAACTAACGGGTCTTTTCCTTTCCGCCAGAAAATACATGCTGAGACCGATGCAGGAAGGGCATTCCAGAACGCAGAGGGGGTGATAGAAAAGGGGAAAAAGATGGAGGGGAACAGATGAAGGGAGAAAAAAGGCCAAAGAGGAGATAAAAGGCATCATCCAGCAGGGAGGAGAACAGAAAGAAACGGGAGTCGAAGCATCGGACTAATGCCAAACATCGACCTCGCTCCCGTGTCCAAACATGTGTGTCGTCGCTTTCGTTTCTGCCCCGGCGTCACGCTCACCTCCACCACTTTTACATGCGACGAACCGATATCGGCGCCGTTATTATCGTGGGAACCTGGGAGTTTCCCGGGTAGCTGATTATTATCGTACAATGGCGGAGATTCGACTCGTCGAACCAAAGAAAATTTTGAATAAGAGCATTGCAAATGATCGACAAGGGGTATCTTGCGTTTGTTTTCTTTTCTTAGAATTACCAGGCCCAGACTTTGAGCTGTTGAGTAAAACGCAATTAGCACCAAGTCGAAAATCGGTTCGTCAGAGATACTTACCAGAGAGTCCCAAGATCCAGTGCACAGACTGATACCGTCGTTGCTGACACCCAAGCAGCTCACACGGTTCTCGTGGCCGCTCAGCGAGCCAATCTTATCACCGCGCAGCACATCCCACACCTATCTCCCAGTCAATTCGTGTCTCGATTACCAGTGACAGACATGTACATACCTTGCACTCGAAGTCGTCGTAACCAGCAAACAGTAACCGGCCAGAGACGGAGAAGGCGACGGAGGTGATACCGCACAGAACTTGGTCGCTCTGCAAACCCATTAGCTTTGTTTCGACGCAGACCCAGGGTTGGGAAAGGACGAACCTGGTAGATGTTGAGCTCGCGGTCGGCACGGATATCGAACAGACGGCAGGAAGTGTCGTCGGAGCCGGTACCGAAAGCGTTTCCATCGGGGAAGAATTGGATGGCGTTGATGTCGGATTCGTGGCCGGCGAAAGTCTGCACGGCCTTGCCGGTACGAACATCCCACAGCTTGGCGAACGCATCGCAGGCACCGGACACGAAGATGTTCTGGTTGGTCGGGTTGATGCTGATCGACATCACGTCACCCAGGTGGTCGGCGAACTCGGTGACCTTGGAGCCCGACTCGATATCCCAAAGCATACAAGTCATGTCGCCGGAGGAGGTGATGATGCGGCGGTCATTGAGGAAGCGGCAGCAGGAGAGATAGCCGGAGTGGCCGGAGAGCTCGCGCGCGACCCGGGTGGGACCTTCGCGTGACGAGAGATTGTAGATGGAACAGATGTTGTCCAGGCCACCGCAGGCCACGTAGTTTCCGCTCGGTGCATAGGCACAGGTCATAACCCAGGACGATCGCAGGGGGATGGCGTGGACTTTGTTGGTGGTGTAGGCATCCCAGATGATAAGTTTTCCGTCCTGCGAGGCCGAAACGAGATGGCGGCGGTCGGTCGACCAGTGCATGGCGTAGATCTTCGCAAGATGACCCTTCAGTGTCCGGCGCGGTTTCATGCCAATTCGGGGGAGGGCGTCGGTCTGGTTCTGCGCAACCTGGCGAACTGTAGACAGGAGGTCAGCACTGCTTCTCGGACGGATCTTCACTGGAACCCGAATGGCCAATCCGGAACCGTTCCGGCATCAGAGCGAGCTGAGAGAATCGTACGAGAGGTATCGGCCAGTTCATCCTTGCGACGCTTGATCTTGTCCTTTAAACCCTCAGCTTCGCGCCTGGCCGCAGTAATTTTGGCCTGCATCTGTTCGCCGGTCATATCGGCTGCCATTTTGTCGAACAAGGGCCCCGAAAGCAGCTGTATTGAAATGGAGGGGGACGGAAGGTGTTCAACCCAACGGTTGGGAAGGGGACAAAGGTAGGAGGGGGGAAGTTGAGAGGGGGCTGAAAGTGGAGCGAGAGAGGACAGAAAGGCGGAAGTGACCGAGTGAGGTCTTTACACGGTGATCATAATACAGCGTAAAATAATCCTAACAAGGGGCGAGGGGAAGGATTCTGTACGAGTCCACGGCACGAATTGGGGGAGGAAAAGGAAGAGGGATTCGATCGAAGGTTCTGAACAGGGGGTGAGTTGAGTTGGAGCGTTGTATTACCGGCTGCTAGTGGTAACTCGATGACGCTCTTTTTTTTTCACCTTTACACACACGTCGATCTTTCTGTCTACTTGAACTATGAAGATACTCTAGCTACATATCAGACTATCAAATTGGCCATGATCGTTAATTTTGGTTTATATCCGTTATGTCCATTACCATCATTGTTGGTTAATATAATACGCCGTCAATACACGTCCAGGGGGTCATTCTTTCCCGGGTACCTGAGCATCGTTTCTTTTTGCGCAATGTATAGAGTATAATTGGACTGATCTGCATATTGATTTGCATTTAATTCGACTTCCCTAGGTATCTTTAGTAGTTTCATACATATAGGTAGAAGGATCAACTGCTGACCGGGATATTTTACTGTGGCGCTGAGAATCTGCCTAGCGCCGCCATTGAAGACACCTATTAGAACTGAATAGTTCACAAGCCCGGGTTGGATAAAAAAAAAAAAAAAAAAAAAAAAAGTACTAATGTCAAATAGTGGCTTTGAAGATGTGTCTTAACATAAACTATATTGCGGAATATGTATGTAATAAAAATGGCCGGAACGATGGCATCCCCTATTTACATACTGAGCATTGAGCATACTAAACAAGGACGAACCCCTGTCCTCTCCATGTCAAGTTCTCCTTCATACTTGCAGTAGTGTAGCTGCTTCAGTCCTCTTACTCTTTTCTTTCTCACTCTGATTGGGGCCAGGCATCTTTTGTCAGCAGCGAGGATCTTAACCCAACCGGTAGACGCCAAAGCGGAAATTGGCCTTGTCTCGTCTTCGTCCCTATTTCAACTTGGACTTTGGGCTACACACTTACAGGTACCGACTCCGTACTCGGTCCAGGCCCAAGCGCTGGTTTCCCAGAAAACTTCCATCTCCCTGTATCTTCAGGCCTTTTCGAAGCTCCCAAGGTCAAGCAATCTGCGGCACTCTAGCTCCGGCGCCCGTACTGGCGGGTCCCACCCGTGGAGATCGTGTGTGCCTTCATTTCCAGAAATTGACCGAATGGGCTCGTTTCCGCCCGTCAGGAAGATGAAGACCGGTTCCCCGGGTCTCCACTGCGCGTAAGACGGTCTCTGCTCCCCCTATTTATTACCAGAGGCGGACCCCAAAGGATGATGAGGATGCTCACGTTTGATCATGATTTACAGCTCCAGACCATATCGGGTTCCGTGGCTGACTTCGGTCTTATGGTTTTTCCCTTTATGGGCGCTGGTCTCTGCGGTCAACAGAGCACAACCGGATTCATGAGCTGTCTCCTTTTGACGGCCCGCTGGCTTTTAACGTGCCGAGCTTCCTCTCCACCCTGATCCACCCCGGAAGATCTTCATTCAAGCCTTGAAGATGTACATGCTGAATTCGGCAGTTCTCATCCGATCGTTGGTTCGTGTACAAAGTACGGGGGGTTACATTGTATACACGCGTCTACGTACCGCCAGGCCCGATGAGGCTGTCTCACTGGGCTGACGCTGAGTCAAGTGCGAAGTGAAGACCCGGTGCGCCCTGGATCAGACCACCCATTTGCTGAGAGAACCATGTTCAGTGTCAGCCGAACGCATCGCAGCCCCGATTGCAATGAACTCTCGTCGGGCCGAATCTCTCGAATGGGACTAAGCCTGAGATCCTGTCGTGCATACGGAAGACCTACGCACTGAGACAAGAACTCAAGATGACTAGTTCATTATTGATGCTCGCCTAATTCACTTGGTCAATGCGGAGTAACATGGCTCTAGAAGCTCTTTTTATTACCTAGTGCAATACAGAGCATTCTCGGCTCCAATTCGTTCCGTGTCTGTGCTCGAAGTTCGATATAAATTATATAGACTTGGCAGTAGCCTAGTGAGTACGTATATCAGACTATGTCATGTAGATTGCCCATGGGGTATTATGCGACCCGTCTGTAGAGCAGACGTTGTCGATCTCGGAAATAGGCCTTGATCTAGTCCCAGAGGAGGCCACTGTTGACCTAGGTAGTCTCTACCTTGAGGCGCCGGGGATCCACTTAAGGCATTTTCTCCAATGTATCCAATGATCAAGGTAGCTTACGGTAATGTCCTCATTTCCTGCGTAGTCACAATATATCGAACTTCCGTTAATATCAAAAAGCATTGCCATAAAGTGGACATAGGCAGTATTGATCAAAGTTGCTAAAAGTTTAAAAGGAAAAAGAGGCAGATACAAAGACCAGACAAAGCCATAGATAACTAGGATGATCTGTCATTACTCTTAATTATTATCCTCAAATAAGTATGATGGAATAAATAAGGCTAGTTGACTAGATTCAGCCCTTTGCGCCAGTGCTTCATAGTCAGGAACTCCGCTACCGTTGCCGCCACGAGGGACTTGGAGGAGCCTTGCAGAGTGGCAATGCCGGACACCCAACTCCAACATTTTGAATGATCGGAAATAATAAAGTCAACAATATAAACTATGAGTGATGATTGATAACCTGTATATCTATAAATCTCCCATTTGCACTGCAGTGTGCTATGGCAACATTCAAAAATAGAGCACCTGTGGTGGCGGGAGTCAGTCCTCGGGTACAAGTAATATTAAGGAGGCACCTGACGCCTCTCCGCTTTCGCCCTCAAAGGCTTTTCATCCTCTCCTCCTCGCCATTCCATCGTGCTTCGCCCTCGTTGCACTCACCTTCATCTCTGATTTCTTTCCTTTCTTCTCCTCCGGGTGCTTATAATTTACATACCTTTGGTTTCTTCGTCTGAACGCACGCTCGACCTCAATCCAGCCTCCCTTTCCTACTGCCCGACCCCCTCGTGGAGTCATCACGACCGCCAGCCTCTTATCCCATCGGGCGTTGTATATCCCCCGACTCGGGTATTCCTGATGTCTCTGGCTTAAACTCGACCGAGTCTGCGATCTTTCTTGATATCGTCGCTGTGGGCGCCATCCCCGTCTGGTTAGGGGCTGAAATCCCGCCGTATACACATCGTCAAGGTCCTCATCATCTGGCCTTTTCTTTCTTCTCGACCTGGATGTCATATCATCCTTTACGTCTTTACTGTTTTTAGTCTCTTGGTTGCGGGATCGCTATATCTAATTCGCCATGCGGGAAGTGAACTTCAGCATCCCCAATGTGAATAAGGCCTCGGTCAACATCACAACCACCCTCTATGACCGACGTGCCCTTGACTGCACATCAACCTTACCCTTGATCAACTCGCTCAATCACCTTGCATACCTCACAACGTCGTCCGCCCGGATTCGGGACATCCTTACCGTCGATGGCGGTATTGAAAGGCTCATATGCATCCTCAAGGAGGGCAGGAGCAAGGATTTGATGGAAATGTGGAAGTGGAGTCTCGCCTTTCAGTGTGTTGTCAATATCGGCGTCCGTGGCTCCGAAAGTGTGCGGACCAGAGTGGTGGAAGCCGACATGGTCCCGGTGATCGCCACCATCCTGGACAACTACATCAAGGTTGTTGACAAAGTCCGCGCCCGTGGCGAGGCTGATCCTCACAAGCACTTGTCCAACCGCCAGACCGGCAAATCGACTGCCTCGACTCGCGAAGTCGTTGGACGCGCCTCTGTTCCCGAGTCAACCGTCCACGCCGAATCACGCCCCTCCCGCCGACAGGCCCCTCCCCAGAGTATCGAAATCCCGCAGCCCACCTACTACCAGGAGAACCAACCGACCGATTCCGATGCGATGGATATCACGTCTCCTCCTCGTGCCCCCATGACATCGCCGCCCGAACGAAGCACCTTCCGGCCAGAAGCCCACTCTCACCGGTCTCATGAGGGCCGATACTCCCGGACAAATCATCGCTTGCGCACGATGCAGCCCCTCGCCGCCGCTGTTCTTCCTCCTATTGATGGGTCTGAAGGGTTTGGTTTACGACCCGTGCGTGATGCGGAACGTCTTCCCAGCATGCTCCCCGGACTGCAGACTGGCATCATCTCTCAACCCGACTCCCCAACAACTCCAAGCGGCCCTCTTCAATCTCAATCTCGAAGTGTTCCCCCACCTCCCCCGCCTGTCAGGCAACGCCCTGCTATTCTGCAGCAGCAGTCTGTGTCAGGCGAGTCGGACGACGGCAATGGCGAGGACTCAACCATGGCAGACGATAACGTGTTGGGGCGGACCGACGAGCCCATCGTTGGTCTCCCGAACCGGATGGAGATTGACGGTGTTGATGGGCGACCGACGGCAATGATTGATGATGTTTCCACTACACACGGACTGACAGTGACCGATCCCTCTGAGGAGGGCCAGGAAGCCGAGACTTTCAACATTGCGCATCGCTCCGCCGTTGACGGCAGCATCATCAACAACAACAACAACACCACGCAGACCAATGGTGGTTTGGGTCTTTCTCCGACTCAAGCCCCAAACAACACTAACTCTCCTGCTCTGGCTCCCAGCCCCTATGCCATGTACTTCCGCGACCGAAACACGCCTGTATCACAAAATGTCTTGACAACCATGCCTCGTGATGAAGACGTGTTGATGTCATTGCAGCTCTTGGCCTATGTGTCCAAGTACTGCAACCTTCGGTCATACTTCCAGCGCTCTCATCTAGTGCCCAAGCTCAAGATCGATCGTGAGCTGCATCTCCTGGATGAGAACGCCGATCCGTCCTCTCCAGTCGAGATGCCCGAGGATGAAGACGAGTACCTGCTTCCTGACGATGTCAATATCTTTCCTCTAGTGGAAAAGTTCACCGTTCGGCACCACTCGAAGGACATGCAGTACTGGGCGTGCGTGGTTATGCGAAATCTCTGCCGGAAGGACGAGTCGCGTGGTGGCATTCGTCAATGTGCCTATTTCAAGTGTGGCAAGTGGGAGGAGTTCCAGCGACAGTTTGCCAAGTGTCGGCGCTGCCGCCGTACCAAATACTGCAGCAAAGACTGCCAGAAGGCTGCGTGGGTGTATCACCGCCACTGGTGCCACACGACCCCTTGATACGACCCGACAACTTCCAAGGTGTTCCGTTTCTGATTTCCATGCATACTGGCTCGCATAGCGTCATATCCCGTCACGCTTCTACCCTAAATTTTGTTCCAAAGTCTTACGTCTCACTCGCGCATGGCATTGCAAAATCTGGCGGCGTTTTCAATTCGGCCTCCCGAAAGATACCTCTTTACATGTCGTCTACATGTCGTCTTGCCTTCTCTTCTTGCGTACATCATCTTTTTTTTAAACCCCCCCCCCCAGTTTTCTCATTGGTTCATTTTTTGATGCCGGGCCCATTGGCTGTGGGCCATCCTTACTCTAAACTCACATTGTGTTTTCAGCCGTCATGAATGTACATCTCCCTTTACTCATCCTTCATGTTGGATCCCCTTACAGTTTTTGCCTTTTTGTGGCCCTTGGAACCACAACGCTTTTCTCATACCTAATCGCGCATTGTCACGAGTTTCCTATGTCCGTAGATGGACAACATCACGTTCCGACCGGCTACCGGTCTCTGCCAGCATTTTCCTTTCTTCCGATCCCAGATTCCATCTACTATGCTGATTTATGTCCCGGGGGATTCGTCTCTTGTTGTTTGCACTTTGCCGCCACGGCACCGGCGTTTTCTTCCACTCATTAGCACCGTCGTTTCATTATGAATGAACCCTATTTGCATATGACTTTCATCACTAGAAGCAAATCACTCCTTCGTAAACTTGTACGTCGCCGCCAACCGCGACTCCAAATGCTCCAGCGCAGTCAACGGCCTCTTCCCCGGCTCCAATGTGCCCGCACCACCACCAAAGCCAACTACCCCAGCACCACCGCTTCGATCCCGATGCTCACTCACGACTTGACTAGGAACCGGTACCAGCTCCGTTGAGTCCAGTGGATGACAAAAATACACCAGCGTATACCGATCCTGGGGGTTCGGACTCCGCTGCTCCGCCAACGGAAACACCACCCGATGCACAGTCGACTTGAGCAGCCCATCCGTCCAATAACTCAGCAAATCACCGATATTCACCAGAATCGGCGGAAACGGGAACGCATCAGGCTGCGGGCCCGGCACAATAGGAACCGGCGCCCATGATCCCTCGGGAGTCAAGATCTCCAGTCCCGGTTGGCCGGGTCGCTGGAAAAGTAGCGTGATACTGCCATAGTCGGAGTGTGCGCCGGCCCTCACGTCCTTGTCATGCTTGTAGGATGCAGTTGCAGGCGAGAAGATCGATGGGTAGTACAAGTACCGCAGGATACTGCCTGTTGAGCCGCTGCTGGGGTCGTGGCGGGTTGTGAAGAAATCCGAAGGTATCTCCAGGCCCAAAGCGAGTAGGTTCAGGACCCGTGTGCAGGTCTTGTTGCATAGTTTTGCAAAGTCGTGGATCTCAGACTCGTGTGGGATCAGTGATGCCGGCAGTGGTTGTTGGGCTTTGCCGTCTTTGAAGTCGCCGAAGTTCATGGCTCTGATAGAGAAGGTTAGTGGGGGTTGGGTTGGTTGATGTTATAAGGCGCTTGATACTCTTTGAAGTCTCCGGTCTGGTGTACCATGTTAGCTTAGAATATCAAGGCATATATCTCCCCTAGCGTACCCGCTGGTGCTCAGGATCCAGTGTCTCTGTATGCATCCCGGACCATCCTCGGTTCTAGAAACGTAAGTCGGTATAAAATAGCTGGAAACTATCATGGAGCGGAGCTACCGACATTGGGCGTGATGCGACACGTCTCCTTCTCCGCAGCGGGAGAGGCAAAAAACTTCTTCGACTGTGACTGTTAGAACTTGCAGTTCAATCAGAGTAGAAAAGCACATACCAGGTCAAATGCATGATCCACGTCCTCGACGGTGAAATCGGAACCCTTGCTGTTTACATAGAGGAAACCATACTTTGCAGCTGCATCTAGCATGGCCTTGCCCACGGCAGGGTCATGAGGATCGGAAATGTCAATGACAGGGAGCTCGATCGGAGCCGTGACGTCGGACATGTTGAGTCCACGGATGCGGGTGAATCCAAGGGAAGATGTGGAGATGGGACATATATACTTGGTTTGACGGGGCCTATCGCGTATCTGGCATATCTAGACAAACCAAGTAATCCACAGTCATTATCAGACCCGCACATGAACCCCGCGCATAGGCGACAGGCGACAGGCGATCTCCGGTAGAATTCATCCTCGCGAGGTCTATGAGCTGAGTCATGGGCTGGTGTACTCCGAGCATCCGATAACCACTAGGTAGTTATAACCAGTATACCCTAGGATGACACATAAACCATGACAGCTATTATGCAATTAGATGCCTCGATGGAGCATCTAAATATGTAGCTCTGCTCGGCTAGGCGTTCTAGCCCCTTCGGACAGGCTCTGAGTTTAGGTTATAGACTAGAACTAATTGAGTGAATATAAAGTAAGCCTAAAGAAACGTTCAAGTCTGGAAGTAATAAAGACAACCGCGTACTTCCGTTAAGTGCGGTGCTGCATTGAAAAGTTTCGCTGCCCATGAAAAAACAAAGGCCAACTGCGACTCCGCTTTCCCCCCTCGTCATTTCGCAACATCGCGAACTCACCCGCTACTCCTTTCATCCCACTCACTTCTCCCCTCGTCTTTTTTCCTCGGGCTTCAATGCTCGGCAGATAGCCGCGCTCTTTGCCCAGCTTCACAATGCCCAGTAAGTACCTCCGTCCCTGCTGAGCGCCCTCCCTAATGAGCATCCTTTTTCTAGTCCGTCCGTTTGACGACTGGGTCAATGGCCGCCGCCAGTCTCTCCCCCTCTCCGCCCTGAAGGGCGCTGTCGTCGGTATCGATGCATCGCACTATATTTCCCAGCATCTGACCAATCAGTCCACTCGAGAGGCCCTGCTGGGCGCGCTCGGTGGCTTTCCGTTCGCCCTGAAGAACAACATCGAGAAGGAGCTCCAGATCTTCAAGAACCTGGGGGTTGGCTGTATCTTCGTCTTCAATGGCCTTGACTTTGGCAAGAAGGAGCATCACACAAATACTTCGCCTGCGTCGATGCGCTCATTCGAGCAGGCATGGGAGCTCTACGATCAGCAGCAAGCGGACCAGGTTGTCGATGCCTTTAGCAATGCCGGTATGACAACTCTCTATACTCCCCTCACTCCTCCGGGCGACCTACATCCCTTCAACCCCTTACCAGGCGCCCCGCCAATCTCACCACTCATCGCTGACCATAACCCTCACTACAGGGACCCCACCACCGGAAACCCTTTACAAGTTCCTGCAGCGGATCCTGAACCAGAACGGTGTCTCCTTCATGGTGGCTCCGTATAGCGCAGCTGCCCAGGTAACTATCCGCCATGAAACTTTCTGCTTGAGGGACACTGTTAACTGAACAATTCATGATCGAACAGCTTGCATACCTCCACAGTGGCACCAACCCCGTCATCGATGCCGTTTATGGGCCCTCCGAGACCCTTTTGTTTGACCTGGATAAGCTGGTGACCAAGATTGAGACTGAGCCCGCTCAATTCTTCTGGATCAACAAGCAGACCTGCCAAGAGGAGCTGGGACGTCTGTCAAATGGTCAATTCCTAGAATTCTGCTTGCTCTTGGGTTCTCCCTTCCTGCGTCCCTGCCCACTTTTCGAAAACCCTGGCTTCCCCGGCAAACTTCCCACCATTCGCGATGCTCTCCCCATGTTCAACGCAGCCGGACGGAGCGCCTTGACCTTGTGTGCTCAGTTCGAAGATGACCGTCGCATGCAGGAGTTGCAGTATATAGACCGCTACAAGCGAGCATGGATGATTGTGAAGCACCATGTTTACATGGATCTGGAAGGCCGAGTAGCGCCCATGGATCCTGAAAACACTTCTTCTGATATGCACGAGCTTATCGGGCAGCGGCTCCCGGAAGAGCTCTACTTCTATCTGTCCAAGGGGATCCTGGGCCCGGAAGTACCGAACATCTTGACATCGGGTGAGATGCGCATTACCCTGCCGCTGGGCACAGAAGACACCGAAGTTTACCGTCAGCTCGTGGGAAACACCCTCACTCCGATTCGCACACAGTCAATCTGCCTGCTGGCAAACTGCCTGCACCGATTCTATCAAACAAAAGTGATTAAAATTCAACCGTGGTTTGATAGCAACTCCGAGCGGACGATCAACCTCAAGAATCTTCCATCGGTCAAGGACACCATCTCATCCTGGAAAGTTTCCGGTGACCAATTGCCCGAGAGTGTCAAGGAACTCCAGGCACCTCGCGGGTCTCTCAAGTTTGCCATTCAGAGCTTAACCAATTCGGACTTTGTGTTGAAGACCTTCGCTACCAAAGAGACGCCTGTATGTTGAAGCTGACTCGAACTTGCCCGTCTGCATAGCTAACAGCCTTCCAGATCTTGTCAGCACAAGAAGATATCCTGTCTAATGTGATGTGGCGATTCTTGCAACTGCGCGGATACGTTGATGATAAGCACAAGCCCACTGTTTGGGGCAGGTGTCTGGAGTCAGCTCTCTCCGTTGTGGACCCTGCGGATAATCTCGAAGAATCAATCTTCATTGCCGTCGAGATGCTCCGCATGGACCTTCTCAACACCACACGTTGGTTCTCACACGTATCTGGAGGACCGATGAGAGGATCAGGTATGACATTTCCGAGATGGTCTCTGCATGTATTGGACAGGCTAACGCCGATATTTAGAGGAGGACAAGACTTTCAACATGCTAGTCTCCCGGGTTGCTTGCATTGCCAAGTTGCAGCATAAGACGATTGGATACTCTGGCCCTCTGAGCCGGCAGCTGCTGTGCTACCGCTCCTTGATTTCCGAGGTGCGCTCTGCGCTGAGGAATTTGGTGGAGGTGGTGCTAGCCAGTCTGCTGCTCAGCGGCGATGCCGATCGGGATCGTAAGGACTGGCCGGAGCTGGGAATTAAGTGAGTTCTTTTCTTACACTGCTCTATGAGAGTCTCTCCTAACCCAAGTTCCAGGCTACCGTTTATTGATGATAATGACTGCGGCCTCGGCATCGCCGTGCGCACCTATCTGGATGACCTTCCTCTGCAAGCAAATCCCACTTCGCCTGAGGCTCGGGCAGAGGTCAAGGCAAAGGGCAAAGAGTGGTTCCAACATAGCGAGAGCTTCACTGGAAACCTAGATCTGGCATTCAAGCTCTGGGATGCGGTATGTACCTGTTCTCTGCGGCTGACGGAACTTAGAGCTTCGCTAATCACTTTGTACAGGTGTACAAGGGAACGCAGCATGCAGGCAAGGAGATCAAGGATGCGAAGCTGTGGGACGACGCGAACAAGTGGTTGTCGGAGCGACGATGAAAAGAACCATGCTCTATGTCGACCCCTAAGAAGAGGATTTCGGATTTATATGTACACGGGTCGCATCCGAGCTTCATGCCTCCCACGATCAATTTGCATGAACTATCCTGGAAGTTGATGGCGGATTCTCTATTGTATTACTATCTAGTAATGAACTAAAGGATAAAGAAAAAAAAAAGGGGGATAAACCCTCACCTATGAACAGCGACACAGAGTCGTAGAGACTTGTACTTGTACACAACGGGTCGCGGATGATCTGCGGAACTGCGGAGCGAAGGCACCAAGTGGCCTCTTGGGATTGTTTTGTCATCATCACCCGGGATCTCTTGCATCCCCAATTTCCACCTGGAAGCCGACCATTTGCAGTTACCCCTAAATCAACTCTCACAATGGTTCGCCTAAGCCTTCTGCTGGCGAGCACCCTCACCGTGCTGAGCGGCTTCGCTGACGCTAGCTCCGCTGTCAAAGACCTGATCCCCAAGAACTTCGACAACGTCGTCCTAAAGTCTGGCAAGCCCGCGCTTGTCGAATTCTTCGCCCCCTGGTGTGGCCACTGCAAGACTCTCGCCCCCGTCTACGAGGAGCTCGCCTCTGCCTTTGCTTCCGCCGAGGACAAGGTTACTATCGGCAAGGTCGATGCTGACGAGAACCGCGACCTGGGCAAGCGTTTCGGCATCCAGGGCTTCCCCACCATTAAGTGGTTCGATGGAAAGAGTGACAAGCCGGAGGAGTACAAGGGCGGTCGTGATTTGGAGAGCTTGTCAGCTTTCATCACTGAGAAGACTGGCATCAAGCCTCGCGGTGCGCAGAAGGAGCCCAGCAAGGTTGAGTACCTGAACGACGACTCTTTCAAGACTGCCGTCGGTGGTGACCAGCATGTCCTGGTTGCTTTCACTGCGCCGTGGTGCGGTCGTAAGTTGCTTGTCTTTTTTCCCGTTTCGTTAGCTCCGTTCTAACCGTATTTCCCTATCACAGACTGCAAGACCCTCGCCCCCGTCTGGGAAACCCTCGCCAATGACTTCGCCCTCGAGGACGACATCGTGATCGCCAAGGTTGACGCCGAGGCCGAAAACGCTCGCTCCCTGGCCAAGGAGCAGGGCGTCACCGGCTACCCGACTATCAAGTACTTTGCCAAGGGTTCGACTGAGCCCGAGGCGTACGCTGGCGCTCGCTCGGAGGAGGCCTTCGTCGAGTTCCTGAACAGCAAGACCGGATCAAGCCGCTCTGTTGGCGGTGGTCTGAACAGCAAGGCTGGTACCATTGAGGCGCTGGACAAGCTGGTCGCCGAATACGTGCCCGCGCAGCAGTTTGACAAGCTCGCCGCCGAGGTCAAGAAGGCTGCCAAGGGTCTGCAGGACAAGTACGCTCAATACTACGTCAAGGTTGCGAACAAGCTGAGCGAGAATGGAGAGTATGCCTCCAAGGAGCTGGCTCGTCTCGTCAAGATTCTGAGCAAGGGTGGTTCCGCTCCCGAGAAGATCGATGACATTGTCTCACGGAGCAACATCCTGCGTGGCTTTGCTGGTGAGAACCAGCAAGCTGACAAGGATGAGCTGTAGTCGTTCTTTCTTTTGCTTTATCGAGCGGATTGGGTCTTGGGGGGGAAAGCTGGATGGAATGCCAACCTCCATGCCCACCTGAGGAATATTGGATTCGGACAGCTTGACATGCTACTGTATTGTATGAACGGATAACTCCTGAGCGTAAATCAGGGTCTCGCTGCCTTTTGAGGCAAGTGTCTATATATGAGAACGGGTTCTAAACTTGAAGATAACAATGTTCTTCTGGAAAGGTTGTCTTGTATAAATGTAGGGTATCTTTATTAAAGCATGAACAAAAAAGCCACATGCAAAGCCGAAATGGTTGAGTGGTAAGAGATGAAGAGCAGCGGATCCGTGCAAGCAATTAGGGATAGCTATCGCAAAGGAAGCACCTTCTATTTCGTCGATGTCGCAGAGGCGGAATCACCTCCTGTGGAAGTCAGAGAAGCCTCCAGTTCGTCCAAACGACGGGTCATATCGTCCACTACCAAGGAGTCAGTCGTCTGTCATGTATGGATGCGACCCGGGCACATAAAATGTCACATCAATGGAAATTACGCACACTTCCCGAACACCTCTTTCGAGACATTGTCGAACTTGCTTTGGAGTTGGTTGAGGAGCTCATCGACAGCCGCGGTGAGTTGGCCCTGGGCATCAGAGTTCTGCAGCGCATTAGCCAGTGAATGAACGTTACGCTGTCAAAGTAGGCAAATACCGGCTGTGACAGGAAGGATTCCTCAGGGCCCTTTTTGGCAGCAGATTCCTCAGCCATGGTGATACTGGCTACTTTTACTGGACTCGTCGAGGAGAAGCAGAGTAGGGCACCCCGATAAGCCCGGATCATCTATTTTTCCAACCCCGATCCACGCTAACCACTTTGAGTGCCTTATCGCGCACGCTAACCATATCGGGTCTGGTTCGGGTTCAAAAAAATCCCGTAGCATTGTCAGTCGCTTTTCTCACCGTTATTCTACAACCTCAATTCCCCGCAGACCACACATAATGGTCAAACGAAGCAAGCTTTTGCAGGCGCTCGATGCCCACAAGGGCCGCGACTACGATGCTGAGAAGCAGAAGAAGCAGGTCAAGGCTGCTGAAAAGCGCAAAGTCTTGAAGAAGGGCTCGGCCGCCGCAGAGGCTCCTAAGCAGGTTGAGGAGGACGAGGAGGCTGTCAGCTCCGAAGCTGAGGAGTCTGAGGAGGAGAAGGAGGACGAGAAGGCTGAGGAGGCTGGTGACAACGAGGAGCAAGAGGACGAGGACGAGGATGAAGAGGAAGAGGAAGAAGATATCCCGCTTTCAGACCTCGAAGATGACGAGCGCGAGGATGTCGTCCCGCACCAGCGTCTCACCATAAACAACTCCACCGCCATCACCTCCTCCCTCAAGCGCATCTCCTTCATCACCCCGCAGACGCCATTCTCCGAGCACAACTCTTTAGTCTCGCAAGAGCCTATCGAGGTCGAAGACCCCAATGATGACTTGAACCGCGAACTAGCCTTCTACAAGGTTTGCCAGGCTGCCGCTATTTCGGCCCGTGGCCTTTTGAAGAAGGAGGGCATCCCATTCACCCGTCCCGGTGACTATTTCGCGGAGATGGTCAAGAATGATGAGCACATGGACAAGATCAAGAAGAAGCTGTACGATGAGGCTGCTGGCAAGAAGGCTGCCGCTGAGGCGCGCCGCCAGCGTGATCTGAAGAAGTTCGGCAAGCAGGTGCAGGTCGCCAAGCTGCAGCAGAGAGCCAAGGAGAAGCGGGAAACTCTTGATAAGATCACTGCCTTGAAGAAGAGTATGTTGAGACGTCCTTTCTTGACGATATCCGGACCAAACTTGCTAACGTTTTTTTCTACAGAGCGCAAGGCTGATACTTCTGCCCCCACCGACGACGCCAATGATCTCTTCGACGTCGCTATCGAGGATAATGACAAGTCCGATAGCCGCAAACGTGGCCGTGGTGGTGCCGATGGCCCCAACCACAAGCGCCAAAAGAAAGACCAGAAGTTCGGCTTCGGCGGTAAAAAGCGCTTCGCGAAGAGCGGCGACGCTGCCTCCAGTGGTGACTTGCGCAGCTTCTCTCAGAAGAAGATGAAGGCTGGTGGAGCCAAGCGGCCCGGCAAGAGCAAGCGCGCCGCCAAGGGACGTCTGTAAAGCTGTCATTGAGAAGGCTCTGAGTTGGATGTGGTGAAGGCGCACGAGGCGCAAAAAAAACTCCAAGGTGATGCATTCACCGTTGCTTTCTGTAATAACTAGAATCTTTACCCTGCATTTGCACATGGTCAATCGAGTTACCTTTTTTATGATTAAGCCAACATCGCCATGTAAGGTTCGGTACAAAGCACATCTGAGCGCGAAGCTCCTGCTCTTTGCCATCTTTGACCGTTCTCTTCTCTTTCTGGGATCTACAACGTCTACGGCGAGCAACTGCTGGGATCCACTGTCATCTCCCAATTCATTTCATTGTCTAACTACTGTCCTCGGCATTATGTTCTATGAGAAGGAAGAAGTTCATCATAGAACATGATGCCGGGGATAATAGCTAGGCGATGGATTCAACTAGGGAGATGGCAACAGTAGATCCAAGCAGTTGCTCGTCATAGACTTTGTATAGATCCACGAACGAGGCGAGGGCGGTCAGAGGTGGTACGTATTTACCATATAATTTCCAAGGCTCCAATTTGCGTCTTCCAATTCTATCTGGAGAAGATAATTCTGTACAGTTATAGCCATTTCGCTCGGATACATCTATTGTTGAGCTTCCTCTGCGGCTTGAGCCTCTGCCTTGTTTGCCCTTTTGGTCTCCCACTCCTCAAGGAACTTCTGCACCTTCGGGCCCCAGACCTCTTCGCCCGCTTCCAGATCCTTATACTCCAGGATCTTGTCGGGTTGGAGGTCAAAGTCAGCCTGGCGACTCCGCACAAGCTCGCTCATCAGCCCACAGCTGCCAACGGCTTTGCCTAAATCGTGTGCCAGCGAGCGGACATAGAATCCAGATGTAACGGTCATACTAATCTTCACGGCTGGCGGCTGGGGTTGTGGCTGCTCCGCATGTGTGGTAGGAGCCTCTTTTGTAGCTGGCTCCGCGACAGCTTCGGGGGCCACTGTCTGTGTTGCGCCATCCTCCGAGACTTTTTGCTTTTTACTCGCTTCTTGATCTTCCGCTTGGATTGGATCTGCAAGAGGGGGCGACTTTCGCTTGTTGGATGTCGCTGCTTCGGACTCTTGGTTGGCAGATTCGCCCTCTGAAGCTGTCGGCAATGACGACTCCTTGTCCAGAAGCTGCTCGGCAACGACCTTCTCGTCACCAGTCATTTCCTCCTCGGGCCACTTGAATTCATGAGTTCCAGGCTCGTACCACTCCACAACATCTATGCTCACGACCTCCACGGGCCTCTCCTTGATCTCGACTGGTGGCATTTTGCCTTCCCGCGCGTATTCATAGAGCTTTTTCCCCTGCACTCGTAGCGCCGAAAAGATAGGGGGTCGCTGCATGATTTTCCCACGGAATTGCTCCAGCGCCTTCTCGACAGCCTCGCGCGTAACGTGCTCGTACGGGGCCCGACGCACGATTTTCCCCAATCGATCGTAGGTATCTGTCTCGGCACCGAAGAGAACGACTGTTTCGTAGACCTTGGTACATGTCAGGAAGTCCTGCAGCGACTTTGTCCCTTTGCCCACACCGGTGACGAGCACTCCCGTCGCAAGCGGATCTAGCGTACCACCATGTCCCAACTTGACTTCGCATCGTTTAGGATGGCGGCGGCGCTTTTTCTGAAACTTGCTCTCACGGTCCCGGCGGGCTTTCTCCTCATCAATCCATGGCTTGAAGGTCTTGGAGGGATTGAAATGCTTCTGCAAGGTGCGGATCACGTCGGCGGAAGTGACGCCCTGCGGCTTGTGGACGGCTGCGAAGTCAGTGGTGTGTCTCACGGGAAACCAAGGGTAGACATACCGAAGACGCCCTCGAGGATCTTTTCGCCTGACATAGTAGTGCGAAAAAGTTGAAAGCCTCGTGGGAACGGCATCTGTTGCACAATTAGGAATTAAGAGAAGGGAAAAAATAGCTCAAGAATGTAATTTATGGCAATCGCGGGTATTGATAAGGTATCGGTAACTTTACCGGACATTGACATGGACCCTTCGATGTTGACGGGAGATTCCAACTCACTGCTCTCTTTCTTTCCTTCCATGCTGCCTCAATTCTGACCTCGTTCATTCGCGGTTGCACTCCTTTCCCCCTCCAACCCACCATGCTGCGCCCGCGACCATGACAGCCCGCGAAGAAACCGTTCTGCCTCCCATCGATCCCTCCATCACCGATGAGAATGATTGGTGGGAGTTCACTTTGAACGATGTGAAGGTCTTGCGACCTGGGAAGATGCTCTACGCGAATGTTTTCGAGGCCTCCGATAAGAACCCAGTACAAGTGATTGGTGCTCTGGAGCTCAAGAAGAATCAGGAACATCTCGGTTCGTGCTCAATTACCCCGTGACGCTTATCGTACGCGTCCATCAAGCTTGCTGTCGCTGACTTCTCGCCTTCTCTAGCTCTCAATCCGGACTTTCTTTCGAAGCGTATTATCATCGACAATGTCACACATTATGCTTACGGACAGACGGAGGATCGCAGTGTCGAGATTTGGGTTGCTGGCAAGGCCGGCTGGTACCTCATCTCACCTGCCAAGGGCTATCTGCCTACCTTCAATCGCATGGTTCAGGCCGTTGACATGCTGTATTTCCTGATTGACAAGCACAAGCCGGGAAAGAAACAGATCAATCCCACATTCAAGAACCTTTGCCGACAGGTGAGCACTCGTCTTCTCCACTTGGAGCTTTCCCAACTAAACTCTGAACAGTACGTTTTCCACAAACATGGCGATTGCGGATCCGGGGAGCAGTCGGCCGAGGTGTTTGCGCGGCATGCACCTTTCTTACTCCGTTGCATGATTGAAAACGAAGATGAAAACGTGGACTGGAAACAAACCAATGTGTTTATACATCTCCGTCGCCAATTCCCCGTGAGTCCCTCATTGTGCTCTGTTGATACTAAAATATTATGTCGATACTGACTTGTATCTATGTAGGATGAGTATCAGAAGCTCGTGGATCAGCAATCGCCCAAATTTGATCATGACGAAAACGAAGAGATGCTCGCAATGTCTACTCCTCGACACGACTCAACTGCAATTTCCAAGTCTCAGGCCAATGCCATCCATCGGCTGATTCACGAATTAAAAGAAGAAGGGCATTTGGCAAAGCGTCGGCTGAACTTTGATCTTTTGACAGAACGTCTGTCTGGTCGATACTCATTCAGCAAGGACGACGCCCGCAAGATTATCGACGCCAGATCGAAAGCCGTACTGGAGAAGTTGGACGAAGAAGATGAAGAAGGAGAGACAAGATTCAAGTGGTCTCGCTATGTCATCCACCGAGAACTCTCAGAGGCAGCTTCGAAACACACACCTCTACCCCCGGCTCTCTTGGCACCCTTACCAGTACTGGATGAATCCAGCGAGGACGAGGAAGTGGGTCGGACTAGAAAGTCCGTCCTTCGGCCCAAAACCGCCTCTGTCTCGAATAAGGTCATGGGCAAACGAAATCGCAGCATAGCTGCAAATCAGCAAAAGATCGAATCCAACAACGACAGCGACGATGACAACCAGGATGACGACGACGACGATACCCAAATGGAGGACGTCGATACACCTAGCAAGAGCCGTGGCCATGAGCTTATTCGTACCCCTCTTGCTTCCGAGAAAGCCGGACCTAAACCTCACTTTAAAAATAACCATACCGGGTCCGCGGCTGCTTCTCTCTTGAGAAGCGTACTTTCAGCGGAACGAGCGCACTCAGCGGAACCACCACACAGACCTGCAAGTGCCGCTTCCTCTACAGACCAGTGGACCTCCGAGGTCAGCGTAGTAAATACGCCAGATGAGTCTGAGACTTGGGCATGTCGAATGCCCGGATGCGCCACACTTCTCACCAGCAAAGGATCCGAACGGCGGAAGGAAATTGAGGACCATGCCGGGGAGCATGACTGGGAGGTGCAGATGCGAGTCGAACTCGTCGAAAGCGAACGACGCATGCACGCAACCATGCCCGTGAACAACCTCATGGAATATCTGGTCGCCCAGCATCTTCAGCAGAAGCGGGCAGCATTCCCCGAGCTGTACCCCGCCGAGAATTGGGACGGGGATGGAAACTACACCGAACCACACAGTGTGATGGAAATGCTTACACCAAAAAAGCCACGGTCTGCGGAAACCGAGAGTCAAGGTGTGAATGGCCACACTACATGAGATGGTCTAGCTCTTTCACGATCACGATGCATGACGAATACTACGACCATGATGCTCGACAGCTGGCTTCATACGCTCCATCCCTTTAACCCGCTATGCCATCAAAGATTACAATCTGTGCTCTTGCTAGAATGGAAGTCTCGCTTTTTTTTTCGAGGCTTTAACCAATTCGCTTCCTTACTGGTTAACCCAGTAATTGCATCAGGCAGTACAATATCAACAGATTACAATAGGAATGAAAACCTCGAGCTACCTTGATATTAGACCTGTAACTCCGTATCTATAAACACAAGCCTCACATAAACCCACCCCCTCACACCTCGACCCTCAAAATCCCATTCCAAACACAATGCTCCTGAATCCCCCGCACCGGATTCCACAAGCAAATCCAATCCGGATCCCTCCGGTACGCCGAGACAACAGACGAGCCTTGAGCAGACCCATTAACCTGCTGCACAACCAATGTAAAACGCTCGATATCGCCAATCCCATAGCGGAAGCCGAACTCGAATTGTCCGCGTTGACACTTTTGTGGTGCAAGGCCCGGCTGGATTTCACTGCTGGTGTTCCTATGGAATTGTCTAGGTAGAGTACCTTTACGAAAGGACTATGTGCTTACCATGACATATTGCAGTTGTCGGTTATGTTGATAGTGGGATTGTGGAGGGTAAATTGAAGGTTGCTAAGGGTTACATTGGAGTAGTGGTTTGCTGAGAGGTTTTGGATTTCGAGGGTTTGGGTTCGTTTGAGGGTGATGGGTGAGGCGAGGGTTGTGATTGCTAGAAACTGAATAGTACTAAGGAACTTCATTTTGAAGTGTAGATGGCGAATATATTCAAAGATGAAGATGGTGAAGTTGAAGTAGAAGTGGAGGCAGGAGTAGATATGGAAGTGGACGGAAGTACAGCTGATAACGGCCTGCTGAGTGGCAATTTCTATACCTATTTAACATCGGAAATACTCGACCTAGGGATATAAACTCTTTTGCCTTTTTGTTTCCCTTATTTTCGTATTGCTGACGCCCTGTCTCTAGTAGCCAAGGTTCCAAATAGTAGACCTTCCCAACGATACTATTTGGAAATATTTCTCTAAGAGACTGAATGTGACATTGTATGCTAATGCTGCATGCTGCCAACAAATCTGTTAAAAGAAGACATTGCTTAGACTTGAACGTGGCACGGGGTGTGGTACAGGTAAATGCTGCATCCGACCGCGCATGGTGGAAATCAATTTGCTTGTTTTTTTGGACTTTGTGTGACGGTTCCTGCTCGTACAAGGTTGCTGTTTAGGTTTGTTGCCGTGGTTGTCATGTCACTGTGCTTAAGGCTACGAGTTGTAGTTATGGTTGATGAAGGGCTTTTGTTTGTGGACGTTCAAATATGTCTGGAGTATTGAGTAGGGTTGTATGTAGGGTTCTCTAATAAGAAATAGATTTTACAACATCTAAAGAACTTGAACCATAGTCTTCACTAGTTAGGACTCGGTCTCATTGCGCAGTGTTAAACGACCTTATGTACAACGCCACTCCTGGCTTGATCTTCCTGATGCAACCGAACTATCTGAGACATCCTTGATCCGTCCGAATGCATTTAGAAGACCGGGCGAAGAAAGGGAAAGATGCAGAGCAGTGAATCATGTATGCAATGCAGTGAAGAAGAGAAAGGTTGATAACACAAACTCCTGGGCCTCAAAAGAGGCGGATGCTAGATAGAAAAGCCTATCTTCGCCTGTACACGAGAGAAGTCAAGGAAAAGAGCTTTTTGACTTGAGGGGTATAACCACAGAATATGCCACATATATCACGCTAGACAGGAATTGAGGGAGAGAGATAGGGTGAAAGGAAGAGGGTAACGAAGAGAGATAGGGAAGGCACCGGTGTGGAAGTAAAAGAAGACCCAAGGGTCTAAACGGGGTTAAGATGAAGTGAAAATGAGAAGATGCACGTAGAGTCGGGCTGCGCTGATAATATGGCAAAAGATGTAAAGTATGAAGAATGAAGAATGAAGCAGAAGACAGCCAGCGGAGGAGTCCCGTTCTCACGTCGATGAAAGGATTATTGTTGGTGGGCGCTGTGAGCGTCGACGAGGGCTGTATCATTGGATTAGCATGGATGCCAAGGAAACAAAGATCCTGGGAAATCTTACTCCGAAGGACAGATGACTGTCCCTGTCGCGACTCACAAGCACACTGAAGGGTGCTGCCATCCAAAAAGTCTAGCAATATACTGTTGGGCAACTCCTGCATATCCTCGTCAGGGAGGCAGGGGGTCCGGAATTCGCTGAGATGGTAGCGCTTGGCCATGTTACGAGCACTTGCGTCATTGGTGCCGGGCGTGAGAACCACGTATCCGTTCTCATCGATCCGCATGAACCGGCGCTTCCAAAGAAGTGTGTCGGGGAATTGCACATTGACTTCGCCGATGTCAATAGGCTCCGATACACGAGGACGAGACGGTGATCGCGACATGGCTGAGGTATCCATCGGATTGGCATCCTCCTCTTTCACTGGCGGGCTGAGAGCGCCGATGATGCTGCGACGCGAAGCAGTAGTCATAGATGACATGCGGCGCATGAGACGCGAGGCACGGGACACCTTCTTTTCCTCGTTAGGAGGCGTGCTCGCCTGAAGGTTCTCATCGGCTTTGGAACGCGAAGATAACGAAAGGCGGCTTCCAGGGCGAGATGCCGATGCAGTCGGTGGGCTTGATCCAGTGGATGAGACAGACATACTGCGGGTCTCTGAATGACTGATCGATTCGACCGATTCGCTGACAGGTAGTGGTTCCTCGCCCGAGCCGTGCTGCACGGTCAATGGACTAGCCTGGAGATTAGATACGCCGGACTCGGCAGGTTCAAGGCTGTTAGACCCCGGGGAGACACCCGCATCGTGGACAATACGAGCCGTTACTGAGATGGAGTTGGTGCGGCGACCATTGGTGTTGGAACGAGAGACGGGTCGGCTCACGCTCGGTGCGGGGGATAAGTTCTCAGGACTTCCATAAGAGACAGAAGCACGCTTGCGAAGACTTTCAAAGGAGGAGGAGGCTGACGGCCCCGTCACAGGGTGAGTTCCACCGAGAGGTGTGCCCTCTCGACTCTGGAACTTTTCCAAAGCTTTGATGCGGCTTGATATACCGGAAGAAACATTAACTTTCTTGGCCACAAGTAATGGAGTCGGAGGTCCGTTGTCTGGGTACGAGCTTGACACAGATCTACCCGTTCCAAAGGTCTGCCCGGCAGGCGAAGATGCCAGGAAATGCGGGCTTGAGACAGCGCGCGAGCCTCCCCGGGACTGATCACCAGGGGACTTGACCGAAACTGGTCTGGCCTCCTGGACAGTAGCCGACCCCAGCTCCTCCATGAAGGAATCGTCGGAGAGGAGATTGTCCTCGTCCGAGTACTCCGGGGTGGGCACTTGAATCGGTTCCAAGCGGATCCTCCGTCTTTGATCCAACGGAATAGGATTAGCTTTCTCGACGGGTGGCTTCTCGGGGACGTCCTCATACGACGGCGGGTCAATAGAAACAGAGAAAGGTGCGACCGAAAGTTCAATCTCGGGACTAGGGGGAGCGTCCGCAGGCGGCGTGTCGGGATGATGAGGAGACTCAGGGACCTCTGCCATACCAGTGTCTACAGATGGGGCCTTCAATGGCTCGCTCTCGACCGATGGAATATCGGATTGATGTAGAGATGAAGCATCCTGGGGCTCTGAGTTCGGGGCTAAGGTTTTTGTCGACTCCTTGTCGAGTGGAGCCTTGAGGTTGGCGCTAGGTGGGACTAGGTCATCCTTAGTCTCATTTTGGTCAGGAATTGCGGAGTCTTCGGCTTCGGCGCGTGTTTCATCTTCAGAAACAGTCTGCGGCGTCTCACACTGATTCGTTTTCAGGGTCGTTTCACCTTGATCGGTGGGGAAAGTAGTATCAGGACTATGGTTGAAGGTATTTGACGATGGTCTGTCCTCGGGATGGCACCCGCCCACTTGGGCATGGGACTCTGGCTTGAACACTGTAGCAGGAAGAGTTTCTTCCACCTGGGGCTCGGGTTGAGACTCAGGTTTAGCAGGTGTGTGTGGAGTAGGAGCTGGATCTTGACCATCTTGTGCCTTTTCCAGCTCCGGCTTCTCCTGCTCTGATAGCAGGTTGATATTCTCCTTGTTCTCATTTTGTTGATTTGCAGTATTGTTTTCCGCCCTCGGCTCTTCTTCAATACTCTGCTTCCTCTTGGTTTCCTCCGCCCGCTTTGCCATTTGTTTCTTCCTCTGCTGTAGCGCTTTCATCAATCGCTCTTTCTCAGGTGTCAACCCGGATGAGGTTGACAATGCACCCAGTGACTTGGCACCAGGAGACAACGGCGGCCTAGAAATAGGGATGTTCGGGGGAGGAATCAGTAGTGGCGGGATTGGGGGAGCTCGATTGATCGGTTGGACCGCAAAAGAGTTTCCTTGTGATCGCGGACGAGGAACTTCGACGTTTGATCTTCGCAGCGAAGACGAGCGCATTCCGGAAGGCAGCGAAGCAACAGGACGTTGATCGGTCTTTCCTAAAGTCCCCGAAGTACGAGGTCGTCCACTTGAATCGACGGACGGACGAGGTCCCAGCTTGACCTTGGGCTGAATACCGGCGGCTCGTTCCAGGTCCCGCAGGGAAGGCCGCGCAGATTGGCTCGACCTTCGGGCTTCTTCTGACGGCCGAGGGAACTCATCCAAGATGTTGCGGTACTTGGAACGTTCCGAGCCGGAGTCGGGAGATTTGGGAGATTTGGGAGATGTGGGAGACATGGGGCTGGTGTGCGATTCGCTGGGACTTCCAATGGATGGTGCTCGGGAACTGGCTCGAGACGGTGGGGGTCGGGGGTCAGGCGAGGACTTGTCTTCGGGTGAAGCGATGGGAGGCACGATGGTAGCTTCCGATCTGAGGCTACCGGATCTCTTCATCTCGGTGCTCGGCGGGGGGCGCTGTTCCTGTTCGTTTGTTTCTTCCTTTGTCCCGCTTTCCTCCGCGTCCTCGGTAATTTCCATCAATCGACGGCGCCGTAGCGAGCTCGACGAGGACGTGATCGATCCGGATGCCGTGTGCAGGAGACATGCGGATGATAGAGCGCTCTCGTTGAGCTCGGACGCCTGGGACAGGGCGAGCACGGTGTCATTCGGAGTGAACTTGTCGAGGACGGACTGGAATTGAACGTTGCTTCGAGCTGTGACAATCAAGGATGCCTGGTCAGCGATTGAGTCAAGACAATATCGAGCACACGGGGTACATACCTTGGATCAATCGCGACAGCCCCTCGGGCATGTATCTCAGGATAACCTTCCTCCGTCGATATTGCAGGAAGCCATACAGCGGCGACGTCTCCTCGTACTTTTCGATGGCATTGCGCACCTCGGGCACCCCGCCAGTGCCTCGATCGAATAGATCGACCTCATCCCTTGCGGTATAGTGCAGAAGAATCCTGGGGAGCAAGTCAGTTTCAATTCCGACTCTCACGGCGCGCACCCGCCCCTCTAAAAGGGGAACACGACAACTCACCATCCGCCCGCATCGGCAAGTGCATTTTGGTAGGCTTCGACCACGGCGGGATTATCTAGGCCATTGAGAGACATGGTGTGCACGGCATGGAGAAGGGTCGGGGAGGAAGGGACCTAGGTGGGTTGAAGGTGAAGGACCGAGGAGGGTGAGATGGTCTGGACCGGTAGAACACTGTATAGATGGAGCCCAGTAAACGGGGTCAAGATCTTATGGAGATCGCGATTTGTATCCTGACAGGAGCAGTAGAGAAAGAGTCTGATAGGTCGTAGAGACGAACCGCTGGCTCAGGGGCATCGGTTTCCATTCGCTGGAGAACTCTCCACTTGCGGCTATCCCAATTTAAGCCATGGTATCTGAAACGCTGGTTCGGAATCAGTGCTCTTTATAGCATAGTTGTACGAGGAAGACATAAGTACGAGGTCACACTGGTCTTTCAAGGCACATACCTAGGTACGGAGTACTTCCGATTATCTACTCTTGGTATATGGTACAGGAATGCTGGTCTCATAGGGCTGGAATCTATCCATTGATATGTATGCGGGAGATCTACAGGTAACCTATGCAGTATGTAGAATACTACGCCGTATCTATTATCTCCTACATCTTGAGAATCGACTATGTATCCAAGATTGTATCTATGTTTATGTGCCGAACGTCTTCCAGTCCAATTGCGCCGGTTCCCGAGAACTGGACGGTGAATCCCGAAGGCGGGGGACCTCGTCACCTCACATTTATACCGTTGCCATTCCCTGGAATCTGAGAGAGAGATCAGATACTCAACCATGTCCGACCTTCCAAGTCTTTCATCACTACCTCAACAACCCCAGGAAACCCAGCTGCGGGTGCTGGACACCCTGTTTGAGCCGTCGCCTGAGCTACATCAGTTGATGAGTCCAGTCCTGGCGGGCCAGAGCTTCTCATCGTACGCCGCTCTCATCGACGCTGTCGGCGGTCGCATGTCCGCCCTTTCCGCTGTCAACTCCCCCACTGACCGGAATGTGCTGTTCGGCATCCTGGGTTCACATCCCCGGCTCGGTCGGGCGCCCGCCAACCCCGAACATCTCAGCGAGTTGAGCAAAAAGGAGCAGGCACAATTAAACGAGGGTGCGGGGGAACAGGCCGAAAAGCTGCGCGAGTTAAATTCCGAGTACGAGGCCAAGTTCCCCGGAATGCGGTTCGTGTAAGGAAACCCTCCCGCCTATCCTTTCTCTTTTCTGATTCTTATCCGGACGTTAGCACCTTCGTCAACGGCCGCAGCCGAGATGTCATTATGGCGGAAATGCGCCAACGCATTGATCGGGCAGATAGCGAGCGCGAAATTACTGAGACTATTCAGGTGCGTATGATGATTGGAATGATGCGATTCATAACTGACTTGACTTAGGCGATGTGCGACATCGCTAAGGACCGCGCGCACAAACTGCAGTTGAACCTTTAGCCTCAAAAGATCAATCACATAGAACCCATGTATATACTTCATACCTTGGGTACTCGGCAGAGAGTTTAAACACTTATAATGGTATTTCTTAGCAATGCTTGATGGCAATAACCTGTCCTATGAGGATGCGAAAAGAAGGGTCTGCTCCACTTGTAGACTCCTAGGGTTCAGGCGCTGATTTGATGTCATCCACTCCGGCCGGTGCCGCTCCATCCTTTCAGTCCATTTTTTCCCTTCTTTCTTTTCAGTATGGCTCAATTACCTTGTTAGTTACATCTCGTTTCATTTTCGATTTCTCCTTAGATACTCCATGCCACTTGGGCGCGTGCGACATGGGAGTCATCGACTTGCCACGGGCGTCGACTACTCCCGTCGCCCACGAAACTAACCTTGCGCCGCCCAGGTCCGCCACGCTCCCTGGTAAGTGGAAACATTGCGATTCGAACCGGCCGTTCAGCTGATCCCGAGCGCGCGGCTCTGCGATCACAGCGCATAAAGTACCTGACAAGTGATAGGTTCGGGCATATCGGATGCCGCGTCGGGCTCGAGCAATAGCCAGCAGGATGGTCGGAACTCTCGGCCCATTGGTGGTGCTCTCGCCAGAAACTTTACACACGAAAGCCGCACCGAGGCCAAGGCCAGCGCCATCGATCCGCTCTCACAGGTACGTTTGATATTCTCAGATATCTGGGCTGATTGAGGGAATTACGAGATACGAGGCGTGTTTGCAGCTGATACCCTGATATCCTGAGATCACCAGATCATGAGATCGTGGAATCTGACTGACATGTTTCTGTAGCATATTATACAACGTACGAATACGCACAAGTCGATTCCCCTAAAGTTACTGGGTCGAGCATCGTACGAGGCCGAAGCGGGCAGTTCGGAGGGCTTTTCAGAGCAGGGCACTCGCGGCGATGCACCGTCAAACTCAAAAGGTCCCAGAGAGAAGAAGTATGTTTTTGCCCTATAATATCCCCCCGCACGTTCCTGGTCCCTGGTCCAGTATAAATTCCACAGACCCTGTCCTATGAACGCCCCCGCTGACTGTGTCTCTCTTTCTGTAGAAAGAGTGTTTCTTTCCTCAGCCGCATCATTGGAACCAAGAAAAAAGATGTCCCTTCTGAAGTAGAAGATGAGATCTCAGACGTAGAGGCCAACCGCGTGTCTGTCGATACCGCACATCCTATAGGTTTCATCCCTCGACACCCTGTGCCATCTCGATATTTGAGGATCCGCGCGCATCACAAGAAAGACAAAAAGTTTCATCGCGTGTTCCTGGCCCAGACATTGGAGGGCACGGAGGTAGCGTCAAAAGCCGAGCGACGGACGTCTACTTCAACGAATAAACAAAATGGAGAATCAACGGGCAGAGCCATTTGGTCCGTTGAGTTCTCCAAGGACGGCAAATATCTAGCAGCTGCTGGCCAGGATAGAAAGGTCAGAGTATGGGCAACCATCACTACTCCCGAAGAGCGGGAGGAGGCGATGCGGCACGAGGCAGACGTGGCGATAGAGGACCAAGAAACTCCGAGTCTAAAGGCTCTCGTGTTTGGACCGAAACCCATTCAGGTCTTTGAAGGCCACACGGGTAGTATCTTGGACTTGAGCTGGAGCAAAGTATGCATTCCTAAAGGTATCATTCGACGGCCCAAAGGCTAACTGGAGCAGAACAACTTTATTCTTTCCTCTTCCATGGACAAAACGGTCCGACTATGGCATGCAAGTCGACCGGAATGTTTATGCTGCTTCCAGCACAGTGATTTTGTCACTTCGATTCAGTTCCACCCCAAGGACGATCGATTCTTCCTCGCCGGGTCGCTCGATACGAAGCTGCGCTTGTGGAGCATTCCAGATAAAAGTGTCGCATATGTGACGACGGTCCCTGACATGATCACTGCCGTTGGCTTCACCCCCGATGGCCAGTACTCGATGGCAGGGTGTTTGAACGGATTGCTCAACATTTACGATACCGAAGGTCTTACAATGTCGGGGCAGATCCATGCTCGGTCAGCTCGTGGACGCAATTCCAAGGGCAATAAGATTACCGGGATTGATACGATGATGGTTCCGCAGGATGACCCCGATGGTGATATCAAATTGCTGGTCACCACCAATGATTCTCGTATTCGACTATATGACTTTCATGAACGAACCATGGAAGCCAAGTTCCGCGGCAATGAGAACACCTGCAGCCAGATTCGGGCCACTTTTACCGACGACGGCAAGCATGTCATTTGCGGTAGCGAGGATCGCAAGGCATACGTATGGTCAATTGACCCTGCTGAAAAAGATGCAGACAATCGGGCCGTGGAGGTGTTTGAAACGCAGGGCGCTATTGTGACCGTGGCTATCACGGCCCCGACAGCGACCAAGCAGGCTTTGGGGCTGTCAGAGGATCCAATCTATGATATCTGTAACCCGCCACCCGTCGCCCTTGTCAGTCAAGAACAACCCGGAAAGCAAGCAGACTTTTCGCGAGATGCGGAAAGCCTTCAAAAGCGATCTACATCGGCACCGCGCTTGTCTATTATCAGCAGAATGGCACATGAATCCCCGACGTATTTGTCTCGGTCGACGCACCCCGATGGAAACATCATCGTCATAGCCGACTATTCTGGAAAGATCAAGATCCTTCGACAGGATTGCGCATATCAGAAGCGCAAGTACGAGAATTGGAATGAAAGCTCGAACTTGACGCGACGGATTCTCCGACGCTCTAACTCCGCGTGTCATAGTGTCACCTCTTCAATCGGAAAGGATTCGACCCTAAAGACACCGTCGGAGCGGATTATCTCGTGGCGCAACTCAGTCATCCGCCATGGCCGCAACAGTACCGAAGGCTCCCGCGCTGGACCCCGAAGCCGCACTCAATCGCCCCAACACCGTCCAACATCAACCTTGCGACTGTCCTCGTCCCGACCGTCGAGTATGGGACCCAATGAATCTTTATCCCTAACAAAGTCTCCACCCCCATCTCCCCACCGGCCCCCCATCGACAAACGCCCATCAACTGAGGGATCAAGACAGCAGAATGGCCATGATCTACCGGTCCACACAGACCCAGAGAAGCCTTTAACGTCGGCAGGCATTGTAGCTAGAGGCAAAGACAAAGACAACCCGCTATGGCTTCAGGGAGATCAAAGCTACGCGTACTGGAACAATATCACACATGATGCGCTGGCGGTGAAATCGCGCAACAATGACTTGCTCAGCCCCAATCGCATCCCAACCCATGAGCGCAGGCTGAGTGCGACTGGCAGTGTGCTCAGCAGTGACTACGGCTCATCGTTAGAGGGTTCAGGCGAGGAAGATATCCTCAGGTGTGACAATTGCCGGGGCATGAACTTTCGTGGTATCAAGGGACGAGATGGGAAGCAGAAGTTGATCTGTGTTCAGTGCAATCGGCCTGTTTCGTAAATGTTTCCCCCTTATGTACAATGCTTTACGGATTGATGATGGTGTTTTATGGTTATTTTGGCACATTTTTTGGAGCTTTGGTCTTTGGTGTCATATGGCACATTTGGTTCTTGGGCTTTTCATATGGTATTGGCCATGGCAGAAGCATACATCTTCAATATCGAACAGGATTTCCTGCTCGACTATGTACAATATTTGGATATAAAGATATGGAATAAAACGTAGATATGACAAGTATTACTTTCAATTAAATAATTAAAGAAAAATAATCGGCGTAGTCTAGATCTGCAAAGCTCACGCAAATAGTGGCCGATGCCAAGACATGGAAAAAGTGCGGCGTTGACAACTGTGATCTTAGCACCCCGGACTACCTTAACCACCACCCACCTCTCCTAATTCGTCAACAACTTCAACAAGACCGGCAAAACCCCATTCGGTCTCTTCTTCATCATCGACCGCCCAAACAAACCTACACCATACAGTAATCCACGCACACGACCCCGCAGACTCAACACCTACCACAAAAGCGAGACCGGCTCTCGCCCACCATGCCCTACCTCACCACCTCCCAGGAATACCTGGAGCAATCCGCTCTCCTCCTCGAAGCGTACCCCGACTCGGTAAGACCCAAAACACCCATCCTCGCCTTCAATCCCAGCACAATCCAACCACACCTGGCCAATAACCTCGAACAAGATCCACTAACAATCCCACCAGCGCATCACAACAAAATACAGCTTCCCAAGTGAACGGCCCTCAGAAAAGGCGCACCGCGCCAAATCCGCCGCCAAAGGCGACACCACAGAGACCAGCACAGCGCCCGTGGCAGCGCTAGAGCTAAAGACATTCAACGCCGAGGCGGGTATCTGCCTGAAGTACCGCACGAACAAGGCTGCCGAGGTCAGTCGGTTGATGACTGGGCTGGGGAGGCTGGCTAGCGGGGGGGATGTGACTAGTTTGGGAGCTTCGGGGACTGGGGATGTGGAGATGGTTGATGCGCCTGCTGTTGAGGAGCAGGCGAGTAAGGGGCCAGTACAGGGGCAGCAGGGAGCGAAGGGGAAGAAGAAGGGGGGGAAGGGGAAGCGATGAGGGTGTGTTTAGTGGTTTGGTTTCTTGGGGAGACCATTCGATTCTGATAATGACACTTTATGGGTTCATAGATGGATGTGCCGTGGACAGTGGAATTGCATGGGCTACGGGTTGAAGACCCAGGTACGTACTTGAGTTGGAAGACATGATTGTCTTACAGCTACATACAATAAGAACATTGTTACGAACACACAGTTATACCAAAAGAAAGATTATACACTAAGCAAATGATTTTGACATCAAGATACCCGTGGACACATATCCGCCATCCATCCCATATCAGATATCATGGCATGAGTCTAGGATAGAGCAAGAAGAAGAAAGAAAAAAAAAAACGCCAAACCCATGCGTAACCTTGCAAAACCCGTCAATCAATAAAAGCACAACATAAAAAAGAACAGCGTGATATCATATGGGAAAACGGCGTGAGGTGAGCCCCGCAGCTCAGGGTATAAAACAAGATGGGCGAGAGGGGGAGAGAAGATACGATGAAACCAGCTTAGAAGTCCTCGTCAAAGTTGAGGCCATTACCGTTGCTGGAGCTCTGCTCGCCGTCGGTGTCCTTCTTCTGGGTGCTGGCCATGACACCAGCCTTCTGGTAGTCACCAACACGCTTCTCGAAGAAGTTGGTCTTGCCAGCCAGGGAGATGGACTCCATGAAGTCGAAGGGGTTCGTGGCATTGTAGTACTTCTTGTTGCCGAGGGCGACCAACAGACGGTCGGCGACGAACTCGATGTACTGGCACATCAGCTTGGCATTCATACCAAGGAGGGCGCAGGGCAGAGCGTCAGACAGGAACTCCTGCTCAATGCCGACGGCTTCAACAACGATATCCTCGACCATCTGGGGGCTCGGACGGTTGTTCAAGTGGGAGAAAAGCAAGCAGGCAAAGTCGGTGTGCATGCCCTCATCACGCGAGATCAGCTCGTTAGAGAAGGTCAGGCCGGGCATCAGGCCACGCTTCTTGAGCCAAAAGATAGAGGCAAAAGAGCCGGAGAAGAAGATACCCTCAACGCAAGCAAAGGCAACCAGACGCTGAGCGAAGGTCGAGTTGCGGTCAGTGATCCACTTGATGGCCCATTCGGCCTTCTTGGTGATGCAGGGAACTGGGGGAGATATATAAGTCGATGTATCAACAAAGATGATTTCTGGGGAAACATACTGGTGTCAATAGCGTCGAAGAGGTAGGTGCGCTGCTTGGGCTCCTTGATGTAGGTGTCAATGAGCAGGGAGTAGGTCTCGGAGTGGATGTTCTCCATCATGATCTGGAAGCCGTAGAAGCAGCGGGCCTCGGGGATCTGAACCTCGCCACTGAAACGCTCAACCAAGTTCTCATTGACAATGCCATCCGAGGCAGCGAAGAAGGCAAGGACGTGGGAGATGAAGTAGCGCTCGTCATCGTTCAGGCGGTTGTGCCAGTCGTGCAGATCCTTGGACAGATCAATCTCCTCGGCGGTCCAGAAGGAAGCTTCGGCCTTCTTGTACATTTGCCAGATCTATTCATGTAGAGAAGCCATTGTTAGCCATGTGATCTTCAATGGGATGGATATGGTGGTTGCTCCACGTCCATGTCCACTTTACGCGTGAACGCGGACGCGTCGACGACGTGACTTACCTCGTGGTACTTGATCGGGAACAGGACGAAACGGTGGGGGTTCTCCTGCAGGAGGGGCTCATTGGCCTCCACCTCCTTGATACTAGGAGCGACCTTGGAGGCCTCAACGATCTTGTCGCCCATCTTGTCGACAGGCGCGTCGGTGGGCTTGAAAGACGCGACGTTCTCCTTGCCAGCGGATTCGAAGTCGAGCTTCTTAACGGGGGAATCGCTCATCTTGAGGTTCTCGAGGGAAGCAGTCTAGAGAGGGGGGTATAAGTCAATGATTATGTCCTTTACGACGCGTCTGGCGCCAGAGGCGACAGTTGTGACATCACGTACCTGCTTCGAGGGAGTGACTTGGGCGGCCATTGGGAAGTATATCTGAAGACTGATGGCAGAGGACAATTGCTTGCAAGACAGTCACAGAAGACAAAAAGTCAAGAGGCTTGAAGGGGAAGAGGAATGTGGGAGCTGAGAGGGAAGAAAGAATCCATTAAGTAGTTGCGGACGTGAATCTTTTTAGCGCGACGGGCTAAGTCACGGTCCACGTGATCGCGCGACGGGCTTAGTCAGGATGCAAGGCGCGTCGTCCCGAAAAGGAAGTCGGCGGGCTTGGAATTCTCATGCCACTGCATTTCCAGCGAGATCCGACGCTAGGGCAGTCGATCCATGGCCGTGCTTGCGGTAGCCCCCTCGACGGGCATTTGGCAGGATTGAGTTCCCTAGGCTTTTAGTATGCAGGCTCTAGCTATGTATTACGGGAGTGGCCTTCCCTCGAGTCTGATACCTTAATTGCGAGGATTTGGCCAGCTACTTAGGGTATACGTACGAGATAATTAGCCCCGACTGTCATACGAAGAAGTGAAACAGATCGACAACAACACGCGCTTTGACAGACGCGTCCGAACAATTTTCAGCTCGACGTAATAAGGATCCACTGCCGAGTTGAAAATCACGATCAGATAAGCCAGTCGATCATCGACCACGCGCCTGTGGACGCGTTAAGGGCCACAACACGGACTTACGGATCTAATTGGTAATTTAGTAGATCCGTACGAGCTCCATTCAGACCGGGGTTGCAAGGATTGAGCCCCAGTCGCGTCTTGCATCTAAACAGCTTGCCCCAACCCCTTCCCGTACAATTAATTGAGCACCGGTGTTGTGACACGGCATTGCAAAGACAGTTCAACTACAGAGCGGTCGGCATGCATAATATACACATGTACTCATCTAGGGACCAGAGATTCAGACATGTCGAGGCTCTAGAAGGAATGAAGGAGCTCGACGCCCCGTACAGAAGCTTCTGAGAGTGGATCCCAACAGCCCTCTCGCGTCGGAGAATGTGCCGGACCTCTCAACTCGCGTGCTGGATCTTGCTTTAGGCAGACGTCTCGATGGAGACCGGGTTCCAGAGTCTGGGCGTGTTGCAGGTTTTATCCCTGAGTTCCCAGCGCGCGTCTCCACCCGCCAGCTTGAGTGCTCGGGCAACCCTACATATCCGCGTCTCGGATTTTGAACGTCCGTGATCGCAATTATGCTACATTCTGGCACTTTATCCTATGGTCATGGCAATTGACAGTGCTCTGCGGTTTTCGGATATTACTTTTATCAGGAATTTTGAACACTGTTGGTCCGACAGTCATTCCGAAGATAATAATGAACTATCAATAGTTGGGATGCCTGCCCGCATTTTCGAGTCCTCTCTAGGACTAGACTAAGATACGGGCTCCGTTATGGTTTGCTTTTTTTCTGGTAGGGGTATACTAGCCTTGCATCTTATTCTTCATGGACTTTGAATATAGTAGGAGGAGAACCCGCGGTAGTTCTGTTCTTATCTAAGACCGGTCTAGGTGATGTTAGTGCTTTCTATGTGGAACTCGTGTCTTGCCGAATTGGCGAGATGGTAAATTATGAGATCCGAGTACTTTGTCCCCGCATTCTTGACTCTAGATAACTAGATCGAGTTAGCTCGGTGCCGATCATCTCGTCGTGCTTTCTAGCCCTAGAAGGCTGCTGACGAAGACATTGTGTATGCCACTTGAATTGAAGACTTGAGCAGGCTCGACGCGCTATTAAATGCGTCACCAACTATCCCTGTAGCTCTCACCGCAGGTCCCTTGGATTGGGCAATTCCACGGAATAAGTTACCAGCATCGACCAACAAAACAGATAATCATGTTCAAGCCTCGACCGGAAAAGGCCACATCGCCTTCACCTCTGCAGATTTATTCCCAGCGACCCTTTCAATGTACATGGACATTAGCTCTTCGTTCTGCTTTTTCTTTTCATCTATATCCAAATGCGGCGCAATCCACCCTTCTGCATCAGTGTCAAGGCATTCTTCAGCAAGCGCTTGAACCTCATGCCAGGCTAGGTATTTAGCGAACTGACGTTCATGCGCATCGACTTCTTCTTTGGTAAAGGAATAAGGGCATTCTCTAGAGAATCCAAGACTTGACCAATTCTGGAAAATCTCTATTAGGCATGCCTGAAGCGGAACAACGCCTACTTCGGAGACCTCTCCGCATCGAGTGAACAATTCTCGGAAGACACGAGGTACATTCATAGCATCATGCGCTGGCCTGTCTTCGAGGAAGGTCGAGACTTCATAACCCTTTGCCAATTTTACCTGAGACAAGTCACGCAATGCAATAGTTTTGCTCTCCTCGTCTAGTTCATCGAAATCGTTAGGGAGTTTCGGTTGAAATATCCCCTTCACGTAATCGTAATTTTGCGGAGGTCTGAGGAATATCGGCCATTGGGCCTGGAGAAATGCGGGGAGTATGGACGTTGACTGAAGATCGATGAGGGATACTATTCTTGAACACTCGTCTGAGGCGACAAAAATGTTTCCCATATGAAGATCGGTGTGCCATAGGGTAGGCTGGCATGCTCCCTTCAATACTTGGTTCGAGTCTAAGAGCTCCATAAGATCCACCGTTGTTTCTAGGAGCTCAATTTGTTGTTTGACAGTTCCTTTGTAGAAACCAGTCCGACCTTGCCGGCCTTGCTGGCCTTGCTGGCCTTGGTTCGCTATTCGGAGCAATTCCCGCTTTGCAATAGAAACTCCAAGACTTGAAATTGAATCCCCTGTTGAAAGGTTAGCGGGGAACTATCAAGTTGCGTGGGAACGTACAAGGTCCCCGGTCAAAGTCCAGAGTCAGGTCAGCATTGAATGCCCGATCGCAAGAAGGTCCGACGCAGAAAGACTGCGATGGATCAATTTTACTATCGAGTGATCTGTGTGATCGGGTCATATCTGTCCGAAGATACAGGCCCCCATAAGCAGGGAACTGAATAGCAGATAACTGGGCCTCCAGTTTGGTCAAGTTTTTGATCAGCTGCAGTTTTTCAAATTCAGTCATACTGCCCCAACGTTGATATAGAGGAACACCCTCCGCTTTCTCCATGATGATATATTCGGCGCCAACAGTATTAGACTTATTCGACGACCAAGAAAGAACCCGAGGGACAGGGATGCCAGTGTGTCTCCTGACTGAGTTGTATGGCCTTAGTTACCGACTTGAACATTTTCGAAATGGAAGTCACATACTGTATTCTAAAACCCCCACTTCACCGGCTGTTGTTAATACAGGCGGGCCAGCAATGCGACATGGAATTTTGGCTATCACTTCTGTTCCATTTGCTTTTTTCATCAGGAAAGCCTTGCTGAAGCCCCCTTCCATTTTCCCAACAGCCGTAACCCTACTGGAATCTCCTATTGCGGCAGCAGTATTGCAAAGCGCATCCAAATCGAACCGGACATATCGTCTGTTGAACTGGCGTTCTTCGTCAACAAGGAAATGACCGTTGGTGTATGCGAAAAGATCTTCACCCGTAATCGGTATGCCTGATTAACCCTTTAGAGACTGCCTTCGCACCGGACCCCCTCTCTTACCTCGACAGGTTATCGATAGTGGCGCTCCTTGCTGGCCATGACACGGCTTTAAGAATTTTCTGAGTGGTAACAGCGTCCTCATAGCTAGTTCATAATGCATATAAAGAGTAGCACGACCGAACTGAAGTTAGAAGAAATGGCTCAAACGGAATTTGGTCTTGAAACAGAACGAGCACGGAGCTCTTCATCCCTGTCAAGTCCACCTCTGTCGGGGTGGAACAACATTGTACCGAGGAAATTACTAGTTATCTAGTTATTCAAAGCTAAGGTCTGATAATTGACATGCACCTGGTTAGAAGACAGGGACGGTATGAATTGATCTTGGGTCACGGGTGTTCAAGTAGCGGTCTCTAGTGAGCCGGTCTGTATTTTCCCTCTGGAAAGCCTGTGGATCCAGATGAGAAGCGTAATACCAACATTGAAAAAGGCAAACACCAGTGATCCTCCAAATATTATTGCGTAATAGGTCCAGGCGAGGGAATTAGGTAGAGATAACACGGTCACGACGATTGCCCAGGGGAGCATCCAGCAGAAGTTCGAGCCCAGTGCTTGGTACAGGTACCACCGAGGTGAGGCTGCAAGCAATACAGCTGCAAGCTGGTAGTTGAGCCCATAAAAGATATAGGTCCAGTCAATGGCCTGTGAAATGGGTGAGCTAAGTTAAGCCAAGGAAATAGAGAATAATATTCTGAACACATACCTTCCACATCTGTTGAGTGATCACTGCCACGGCCCTTGACTCAGACAAGAAGAAAGCGAATGCCTCTATTCCGCGTATCGATAACGCAATGCACATGACAGCTTCAAAAACCAGTACAATCCCGCAAGATAACAGTGCCGGTTGAACGATACCTTTCAAAGGATATCAATAGCATTTCTTAGATTTCATAGAGAGTAACATACCAAGTATTTCCTTTCTGGTAGCTCTTGGGTATTCTATTTGCCGTGTGGCTCGAAAAGTACCCCAATTGTGTCCGACAAAAGCAAGAGTTGATGCCTCGAGGGCCTGTACGGGGACCATTACAAGCCCCCACCGAATTGTGGTGAAAATACCCCAGGCCGTAGCGTAAAGACTCCCAAGCTGAACGATTCTGTTGATGAGCCACAGATAAATGGAGTTTCTGATCGCCGACTCAGCCAACATATACACACTTGGCGAAGCTAACGTCTTTAGTGCACCGAGGCTCATATGCAATTCTTCATGACTATCAGCTTCTCTCTTCTTGCGCTTTGCCACGACAAAAACAAAGTAGACCAATCCCGCAATCACTGACAGTGTATCGCAAAGTAGTCGAATAATGGCCTGGGTGATAATACTTGGTGTGAATGTTCCAAGGTGGAACGATGATATGAGCAAAAAGTCCAGCACACTATTGATCAAGAATTTACTGGTGCTGATTATCAAAGGTACATCCGGGTTATCCAATGCTCGGGTCGATGAAGAGATCGCTGCTTCAGCGGCAGATGTGAGGCCTTGAACCGAGGACCAGCGTACATAGGCAAGCGAAGCATGTCGCACTTCAGCCGGCACAAACGCGGCTGCCAGCTCTCTTGACGTTGCAAGAAATATGACGGTCATAAGTAGCCCTTGTGCTGCAGTGACAATGATCATAGTCCATGCAAGGTTCAGTCGCGATTGAACGGTTCGCGCTGACTTGTCCCCAATAACCAGCCATGCAGAGCGAGGAATACCATCGTTCACTACCTCAACAATAACGCCGATGTAAGTGTACACATCAGTTGTGACCACCTGGCTGGAGTTCAACTTAGCAACCCATAGCTTGCTTAGGGTGCTGTAAAGTGCCGGAGGGGCAAAGGCGAGTAGATTGAAAATCAATGATCCAAAAAAACTGTTGGGAAAATTTGATCAGCATCTTTCCCATTCTCGTCACTGTTATACTTACGTCTGACGACTCCAAATTGCATATCTTTTAGACGACAACTCTTCCGCTTCGTCTATTCCGTTGTCAGCCTGGCTGGAAGCCACATCCTGTACTGATGTAGAAGACGTCGTAGTAGTATTCTCCATCTTGTACTTCCAAGGCAAAGTACAATACAGAGAGAAGGTGGTGGAAAGTGAGGGGTACAAAGCCTCTTGTTACCCTACCTATATGTGGGGTAGTTAATGTTTCCAGGAAGCTGATCAAGCATGCTGAAGACACGGCCCAGTCAAATCTCATCACATTAAGCGCCTAGTCACCTACGTTGAAAAAGATGGACGTTTATTACCTAAACATCGCCTTGATTTGTTACCGATAAGAAGTAGTTATAACTCTAAGTATCGAAGCCCTCGATTCAAAAGGAGAACCTACATATGCTCTGCCAAAGCAATAGTCTGATATAGCCTGGCTGAACTGGAAAAAGGAATGTAGAGATGCTGGCACAAGTGTAAAATTATTTGAAACTATTCTTCTATTGAGATCTAAGAATAGAAGAGCATTACAGCCAAAGGAAATTAGTATAGATACATGAATATTCATAGCCTTGGCTGCAAAATAGAAAGACATAACCTCCTAAACAAGAGAACCGTTGTTGGAATTGACATGCAGCCACAGAGGGACATTCATGAGCGTTAGTGAGTAAGGTCACTTTTGAGGAAGGTCAAGAACCCAGCATAAGTGAACACTGATGAGGAAAGTTTCAGATAGCGAGCGAGCTCTCGCATGGCAGCAGGCGGCAGAGGCTTGTTTGAGAGACATGGGACCTGCATAGAGCAAAGGAAGTGGGTGAAGACATTTGCGAGACGGGAGTCTCCGAGATTGCCAACTCTCTGCTGGGCTACATTCAGAGCTTCCATGAACTGAACAATGCGCACACCACCCCGTCCGTCAAGAGATCTCTGCTCAGAAGAAAGCATCCCAGAACCAGCTAATGAACTAGGGAAAAAAATGGCTATCTCATGACGATGAATGAGAGCCTTGCTGAGAGCCCAAAATGCAGATTGCTCAGGTCCGGTATTCACCCGCCACAGAATTTCAGCAAACAGCACAAGCCAGTCGTCATGGGGGTAGGTATGACGAACACCGTTTTGGTCGCGGCGAGTGCTTACCACCTGAGTTGGGAGCGGATTGAATGGTCTCTGGAGGCTAGGGTCGAGGGACGACCAGGTGTCAAACCTCGGGTGTGGTTGCCAAGGATCCGCTTGCCATGGCAACTTCAGCAGCTCAGCGTGATTCGGGATACGAGATACGGGGGCATAGCTACAGTCAATATCCACGATGGGGTTGACAGCGGTAACACGAAAACCAGGAATGGTCTTCATGACCTGGAGCCGTGGACCGTAAGCGTTTGTGAGCTCGATAACTTTCTCATTCCAGCCGCAGGTGAAGTCGGTATGAGCATTGAGCTCAGTGACCCGTTGACCCCATTCGATGTTGGTAGAGCTGTCATAGCCATATCGGAGGAATTCGACATACTGGCGTTTCTGATGATCCGATGGGAGGAGAATGATGCCTGCATAAAAGGCGGGCTCACGCGCTGAGGAGGGTTTGGCTTCGAGTACCCAGCCATGTCTCTTCGCCAGCTCTTCACCGCACAGAATAATTGATCGCCTCCATACAGCAATCCAGAGCAGGCCGTGTGCCTGCACAATGACGGGTTCTCCGCATGGCTTACGGCCAACCCGAATGTTTCCACACCCGTCAAAGTCAACGGGATAGCGGCTGGAACGCTCTTCCACAGACAAAGTTTTGAGTGCCAGATAGACGCCGATGTCTGGCAGACGTGTCTGGGCTGGAAAAGGCCATTCCAAGAACTCGACGGTCTGCGTATGACTGAGGGTGCGGATTTTGCTAAAATCAGCGATAGGATATCGTTCCGCCAGGCGAGCCAGGGCGCTCGCACTAATTATTGGAGCTGGAAGAGAGGGGGACGGATCGCCATCGGATGTTGGCGAGAGACGCCCAGAGGGACCGCTTTCCATGTTGACAGAATTTGAAGGTCCTGAAAAGTTGATGAGCTTATTGTTTGGACCAGATGTGCGATAGCAGAGGAGAAGAGTCGGAGGGATTTGAAGGGAAACTGGCATGACCTTGAAAGTGAGAGTAAAATAAGGACAATCCTGGAGATGACCGTACCTGAATTTGTTGATGGGGATGTTGAAAGAGGTGACAACGCAGAAAGACGTGGACGAAGAGGCCTAGGAGGAGAGAGTGCGTAATAGGCAGCGTGTTGAAGATCGAGGCACAAAATAATACGGGGATAGCGAGTGCTGGAGATTCAATGGTGAGAGAAACATTGGGGTTTACACACTGAGGGAAACACTCAACCTGAGGGTGGAGTTCAAACTACGCGACGAGGTGGGATAGAGTAGACCAAACAGACAGGGAAGATACTGATGGTGATGATGGCCCTGACTGGGTCAATCTAAGAGATAGTGAAGAACCTAACCAAACGAGATGCACACAACGCTAGGGAGATATAATCAAAGAACGCTTTACCATCCACCGCAAGTCCATATTATGAGGAGCAACTTAGAATATCGTGCCACGAACCTGTTGAATCTTCTTGAGGTTGATGTTCTTAATCACGAAAGTCCATATAAGTCCGAGACCCATAACGCCCAATCCAGCAGCAAGCATTCTGACCTGGGCATAGGAGTAAGCCTCCTGGATGGCAATTCTTGTAGGAGTCCCGGTAGTGTAGTTGAGCTGGACGTTGACATCCTCGTAGATGTTATCGATGTTAGGCAACGCCGACTCCGGGAGGTATCGGTATAGAGCCGGTTCGAAGGTGTTTGTCCAGATCGCCGTCGAGATAGTGATACCAGCCGAGTCACCAATAGTGCCAACAACATTCAGCATAGCAAGTGCAGTAGCGACGTGCTGATGGTCAACGGCGGCCAAGATAGCGAGCTGCTCGACAATGATAAAGACTGCACCACCGATGGAGATGAAAATTTGGCACATGACTTGGTAGCCAATGCTCTGGCCAGGACGGCGGAAGTATAGCATCAAGCCCTGGGCAAAGATATACAGAGGGACGGCGATGTACAAAAGCCACCTGAAATAGCCAGTCCTGCGAATAGTCCAACCGACACCCAGGAGAAGCACACCAGAAACAACGTCAAAGGTGTTTACGACGTATCCGGAGGTGGCAATGCTCAAGTCATTGACCACCTGCAGGAAGTTCTGGAAGTATTGGCTCCAGCAGTAGTTTGAGAGCTGGTAGGTCGCGTCCAGCAGACAGGCACCGACGACAGTCCGGTTAGTAAGAAAGGCAAAGTTGATCATGGGCTTAGGTGCAATAAACTTCTCGTAGATAGCAAAGAAGAAGAGCATCGAGAATCCAACCACAATCATAGCGATGATATAGTCAGTACCCCAGCCGTTCGGAGCTGTACTTGCAATGTCAAATGGCAGCTCAAACAAGACAAGACCGGCAGTAAATAAGAAGACACCAGCAACTATTTGATAGGAAAGTCAGCATCGCCTCTTTCGCATCAGATCAGACAAGTGAAAACGGCAAAAGTCTTACAATCAAATTCAACAAACCAATGCCAAATACTCTCGAGGAGAGTGCGTCCACTTGACTCCCTGACAATAAGGCCCTGCTTCTTTGCCTGCTTAAGGTTGTACTTCAGGACAAAGAACAACGGAGCAGCGAAACACGGGAAAATGATTGCCCAGCAACCGTAACCCCATCGCCAGCTGACGTGGCGGTAGAACTCATCTGCAACCTTTGGTCCAGCGAATGCGGTGATAATGTACGGAGAGGATGTGAAGGCGTAGGCCAATCCTCGGTTTTTCAACTGGGAGATATCGGCGGTGATAACATCGACACAATATTCCATACCGCCAAAGCCCATATAAAAAAAGATGTTTCCGGCACAGTAGACAGCAAAGCTATCGCAAGAGGCCATGAGAATCAGACCAACGGTGGCGCAGGCCGACATCAGGGCAAATCCCTGAGGACGACCCCAAGTATCCATGACCTTGGCCATCGGAATGTAACAGGCGGCAGAGAAAGCATCGGCAAGTTGGGTGGGAAGATTGGACAGCGAGTGTTGCTTGAAAGAACTCGCGACATAGCTGTATAAGCTGCCGTTGACCGACGAGACGAAAGCATAGACGAAATAGAGGAACCAGATGCTACCAGGGTATTGTGTTAGCGGACTTGATATAACAGCTTGGCATCCAGAGATTGACATACTTAATGAAAACTGCGATCAAGGCACCCTTCGACCAGGTCTTAGCGAGGGCTTCTATATCCTTGACACCGGTTTGGAGCTCATCGTATGGGACACCGGGCAGCTCAGCACCGTTGTTGGCGATAGGCGCATCCGGTTCAACCGGAGCTGTCTGCTGCTCTCTATCCTTGTTTTTCTCTGACTCGACGGTAGTCCTAGCGATGTCGGTGTTGGCTGAACTGCTAGCAGTCTCGTCTTGGTCGAATTTGACTCGACGGAAGACCGCCCGGCCTCTTCGAATCAAAGGGCGAAGACCCATGGTGGTCGATTATGAGGCTGAGGGATTCAAATTTTAATTCAGAAAAGCCAAAGATAGCCAGGAGCACCTTGGCCATTATGGAAGAAAAGGAGCGAAATCGGCCGTTTGGGGCCAAAATTGATTAAACAAAAGGTATCGCAGCTCACACACGAGGACGAGAACCGGGGCTTGGCTTGGCTTCGCCTTTGATCTGCTAGTTTCCCAAGATAGGAATCTCTACGTCGTAAGATGCTCCAGCCATGCTCAGCAAACCCACAGTAGCTCCACTGGGGGCAGAGGAGAATTAGGAGAGAACCAGACTAGGTGGATGGCTCGATCTAATCAGATGTCCGTGCGATCTTATCTAGCGAGGATCGAGCGCAGGCTAAGCCTAAATAAGCATAGTGCGTCGGCGCTTCATCCACATCAAGCTTCGGATTCATCCGTTTCAAGCTTCCCTTGGCCAAAACAATTCGTGAAGCTTGCCCTCCATAAGCATTGGAAATCGCGCGAAGCCGCATGGGAAGCGTGCTGCGACACCAAAGAACCTAGCAATTATCAGATCTTGTTTAACCCCGGGCCAACTTCGAGTGAAAGCAGCCGATTGCGATCAGCCCAGATCAGCCCTGGGGGATCCATTTCGGAATCATTCCGTCGGCGTTACCTAATTGATTGCGACACGGACATCTTCCTAAGAAGCCCCAGGGCTAGGGCTACATGCTCCCCTGATGGACCTTATGCCAGACCTTGTGGTCACTACTTTGAGACATACGGGATCGTCCCGAGCGCTACCCAAAGGAGTAGTCTCAAGTGTTTCACTGTCCACGGCTCGTTTAATGAGATTTGCACGTGAATAGCTCATCTGATCAAATCCCGTCTCGGAACGTGCATGCAGCCAAGACCACCCTCACCCCTTATCTAAGACCACCCTTTGGGTCACGTATGTCACGTGTTTGCGACCTCGAACCACCCTTTGGTGAAGGGTGGTCCGAGCTTTTTCGCTTACGACCCTTGAAATCTCTTTACACGCATAAAACTAGTTACAGTCAACAAGGCCGGTGGGCGCGCGCTCTGCGCGCGCCTTATGTCTACTTGTATTTTGCTAGTTCACAAATTAACACTTAACAAACATATCATAGGTTGATTTTGTAGGTAAAGGAACAACGGTTTCGGATACCCATAAAACCCTACTCTTACTAGCCGGTTGTTACGGAATTGGCAGTTTTGAGGTTATTCAGAACTTTTGGAGATTGTGCGCGATCGGACCGCTCACGATTCTCCACCGGAGCCCTACCGAATCGCCCATTGGTTATGTCAGCTCCCCATGATAAAAGGGAGCATCCTGTCTTTTCTGATGTTGGCTTCTTCAAGAATCAGTCTCTGTTCTTATCCCATCATTCCTCTTATTCATATCATTCCTCTACCCGACATCTCTTCTCACCTGACCGACAGGTCGACTATCCTGCCAAAGTAGTCTTCCATAACAGGAGGTCCCTTCTAGTAGAAATAGAAAGTTAATATCTATATAGAATAGGATTAGTATTAAACCCCTTATAGACTCTAAAGGTTTTTCGAGCTATAAACCGAAGTTAGTAAGATTAAGGTCTTACGTACACCGACTACACAACTCGTTAATAGCGTTTGGATAGATTTTCCAAGCTCGGTCATTACGATCGACTAGGTACAGAACGCCGCTCTAGCCGGACATATTAGTACTATTGAATACAATACTTTGTCTAGATCCGTACCTATCGATTGCTATGACGTAGATCTCGATAGTACTCTAACGTACCTCCAAAGACAGCACTTTCAAACCAACGGCCAGATTCTCCTCGTGGTGGATTTAGCCGAAAATTTCCCGGAAGGAGTTCAGGGTCCATACAGGTTTACTGGAGCACGACGCTTAGGAAACAGCATTTCTCCTGAGCGAAACAATCATAGGAAGTGCCATTGGTCTACTGATGTAATCCAAGAAGCTTGTATATCCTACGTGTTGTGTTCTTTACCCAATGACCCTTGATATTCTTGTGACCTCATCTCTGCATTGTTGTCTACATAAACAGCGGCAAAGCCTTATTTTTCACATGTATTCTTCCTCGCAAAAGTCGTCGAAAATCCAGTTTTCTTGGATTCTTGTTTTCTCTTCGTCTGTTTCGGCAGCATCGAGAGCGTCTGCTTTCAGTTTTCTTTCGCTTCTTTTCGCCTCATCGTAGTTTGCTAGGGGCACCCAGCCCTCATGCCCAACCCCAATCGCTTCCTGACAAGCCTGGAATTGTTCGTCTGCTTCAGACTGTGCGCGTTCCAGCCGTAGACATTCGGTCAACTCGTCGTCTGAAAAAGAAATTGGACAAGGTGTTCTCGCATCCCGAGCCAAGTCTGTCCACTTCCTAGACAGTGTAATTAAATCGGCTGTCAACGTCATATTGTCACCCTCCCAAGGGTCACTTGCATGATGGAAAAGCCGCTGCCTTAAGGTACTGAAATGGAGGGTCAGGGCCTCGTAATGTTCAGGATTTCTTTCTGCTGTCAGTTTGACATAAAAATAATGGAGCTAACGCCTACGCAGAAGTTCCGCTTGCTAAAATTGCTCTATTTCTTCCAGTTCATCGAAATTGTTCGGCAAAGTCGGGAATTGCAGTGATTCCGAGATCTCATCGCCATAATTCTGTAGACTCTCTAGAATACCATACTACAAAAATAAAGGCAAAATCGTACTATGTTGCCAATCAATTAACCCCCTGACTTCCAGGTCATCAGTGATAAATATGTTGTTGGGTTGAAGATCGGGGTGCCGTATAACTAGGCGATGAAGGGCCGGGTAGTCATGTGGTATAAGGTAAGGTACAATCTAAAGGTATTTCTCTAGAGCCATAGCATGTTTTAGGTGTGACTGAGGCTGGTAGTCGTATACCTCCCGACGAAGACGCTGGAATGGCTGGAGAGGTCGCCCGAATTTCTCAAGATAGGCAATCTCCTTTTCGGCACCGGCAGTAAGAACTGCTAAGGGATCTCGGTCTTCAGAAAGTTCATTATCGAAGTCTCTTCAACGTCCCGTTCTTCACCCGAAAGTCACTCACAAGGTCCGCGCTCAACTGACAAGTTGAGTCTTTTGCCATACCACAACCGTAGCGAAGTATTAGGGCCGATGCAGAAGCGGTGGGTCGATCCTGGGCTTGGAACAATGACACGGGAGTAATCATCTGGCAAATCATTGTAGTAATAGAGACTTCCACTTGCCGGAAACTGCAAGCTGAATAAACGAGACTCTAGCTACACGATCCTTGCAACCAATTCTCTTCTTTTACGTTCGGACAAGGTATACCACATATCCCCTAGATTTTTTCCTTGAATATACTCCATAAATATGTACTCTGTACCCGCACTATTATCTGCAACGGTAGAGTAGTCAAAAACCTTCGGCACTGGGATACCATGAGCACGAAGAAAATCCAACGTTGCGACTTCACTCGCGACCACTAGGAGTTTTGGTTCGGTAGCCGGATACGGAATCCGTACAACAAGTTGGTAGCCATCTCTCATGGTGATCAGAAAACTTCGATTAAAGCCCCCCTCGGCAATTTTTTTGAATTCGATCACATCGGCTGCTTTCTGCTGAATAGCTAGGGCAGCAAGGCGCTTAAGTTCAGAGATGTTGAAAACTCGTCTTCTCTCGCATTGTCTCAAATTTTCATTATAGCTATAATCATATCAGCAGAGCAGTTTAACACGAGTGACTTGTGTAAGCCTGCAACATACATCCATCGTCCAGACGTGTACTCGAACAAATCACAAGGCTTAGGCATTTTCTGGAACGTCGAAACAGGACGTGCGAGGATCAGTTTTGTATATGGGATGATTGTACGTGAGTAGAGAATATGGGGAGTTGCTCCGAACAGACGCTTAGCCATAGCTTCATCAAGAGAAAGAAGTAAACGCGGAGGTAGGTAATGATAGGGATCTAGATCACGTGATCCCGGAACCACAATCCTCCGATCTGACGTCATGCGTCACACGTATACGGACTAGTTAGATATTAGTTTTTATTAGTTTTAACCTTACTTTTATTATATTTATTAAGATAAGGGTTATATACCGAGTTCTAAAGTAATGATATAGCTAGGGTCGATATATAGGGATAGAGTATAGGTAGATAGACTATAATGTAATATAAAGTAAAAGTTGCGTATGATCTAGAACTACCCTTTAAAACTATTCCTAATTAGGCATAGTTTTCTAATCATATGACCCAAAGGGTGGTCTTAGCTATAGTCTGTCTCGGAACATTAATAGCCACTAGCCCCTTATCAGATCTGTCGTATCAACCTAACATCGGCTATATATGTAGCGGAACAAAACCGAGCCGAAAACTCCCGCACAGCCGTAGCCAGCCCTTTGACTCTAGTGCATCTAGTGGATATTTTCACCCGGTGGAATACCTAGGTAGAGATTCTAGCCTGGAAAGTTGGTACATATCTACAGCCAACCGTAAAGCGCCTCCTTACCCTCACACGAGTGTACCATGTCCATAACGTGCTTTCGTGTACATGATCTGTAGCTTCCCCTAATTGTCAAATCCTAACCCGCAACTGTAACTTCGAAGGCACCGACCGACAGCAAGGATCCGGGGGTATGTATGTACAAACATATCTAAAACAACGGGGCCAACAATCCCCGAGAACGCCAGATCTATATCCAAAACCGATATCACAAGAATTCTGATGCCGTGGCTCACAGCTCGGCATATCTAAATAAGAAAAACCGCACGAACTTAAAACGGTAGCCTTGAGATGCAATGAGATAGCAGATATCAGCTGCAGTGCCTACAGCCCAGAGATTGCATCCGCTATTTAAAGCTTTTCGCGGAGCGAGTCAGGCAGGAGCCGGTCCTCGACGCGGCGCATCAGCTTGTTGGTCTGTTCGGCCAAGCTGAGGGTCAAGATCTAAGAGACGGTTAGAATTTCTGTTTCATGGCAGATCTGTATGTGACTCACGGTGTGAGGCAAGATTCTGGCAAGGTGGGCAAAGAAGCCCTTGTAGATGGCCAGGAATCCTTCGGTGCGGATCGTCTTGAACAAGCAGTCAAATACGCCCTGGTACAGGTTGCCAGTCTGGTTATACATGCGAGCCATAATAGTATCTACATAGCAGGTTAGCAACTCGACAATCACCCTTTGCTTTTAGGATTAGAAGCATACCAGGAGGATGCATGAAGCAGCATACGACGAAACCAGAGCATGCACTACTGGCAAGATGCAAAGCAGGTCCTTCTTCCATGCCAAGGTGCTTGGTCAGGCGGCGCTTTGCAAAGAAGTATGTAGGGAGTTGGACAGAGCTGCCGAAACTTGTGCGAATCATAGCTGCGCCCACGCCGCGGTATATGCCCTTGACACCTTCGCTTTTGTAGATCTTGCTCAAGCCATCAAACGAGTTCTTGTAGTTGTGTTGGGTACCGACAGGGAGAAAAGGCGAGTAGGATTGCAGGCGTGTCTTCACTAGGAAGAAAGGTGATCCTGCTGCGGCACCAATAACCCCGGAAGCGGCACCGGCAAAAACGTTGGCACCAAGAGACTGAATGTTCGGGTCACTGTAAACGGCATTGGTGACCGTAGAGCGGATCGGCTCGTAAAATCCCAGACGGCAACCATTGAGTAGGACCTGGTAGACGTACTAAATGTCACGGGTGTTAGCTCCAGGTAGCAGTCGTCAACATAGCAGTTAAATACATACGGCAGATCCAATGCCGCGGAACAGGCCGCGCGGCCCTTCATTCTGCAGAATAACCTTGACGCCGTGCAAGACACCACGGTACTTCTTGACTCCCTCGTTCTTCGCTTGCAATTCACCCTGCAATTGTAACCTTGAAATATATCAGCGTAATGGTCACGGCCAAGCGACCGGGATTCCGATCTCACCGAATCTTGACTGTCTCGAAACTGTGGGTGACGGTGACGGCGCCGCATGCTGCGATACCTCCGGCGAGGAACGCTCTGTTGCAGAAGAAAGACGGTTAGCGCAAGGCTACCCCATACAAGCGCAAAGCCTAGATATGTCCTACCCAGTTGTTGTAGACATGGCGACTGGTTTGAGGGCCAGGTATGCAGGGGACGTGAGAGTTGATCAGGTTCCTCGGCGATCGGAGAGCGATCGGAATGGCGGCAAAGGTAACGGGAAAGCGCAGGCCGCTACGGAATAACCACGGAGGATCGCTGGGCTCTGCTGGTCAACAACAGTTTTCCAAGGGCACTCAATAAGAAAGCCTAGATCTTCAAGTTAGGCTTCTGGGGGTGAGGTGGTCGAGGCTGAGATGTCTTCAGCACATCAAAGCTTACTTGCGGTTAGCCAGGGCCGAAATCGGGTGGCCGCCATTGGCCAATGGTCCCTGACGCTTCTCCGAGGCTCGGGGGCGGTGAACCGGATAAATATTGCGCCGATGCGAAAAAAGATGGCGCGTGGGGAGCTCCCAATTGGGAAGGCACGCAAGCTCACATTCGAACACGAGCATATTTGTCCTTCTTCCGTCTATCGTTATTCACTCAACCTTTTACAACACTCAAGTTGCACATCCATCATGGCAGAGGGCCAGCAGTCAACCCCGGTCCCTCAACCGTCGGGTCAAGCTCCCCAAGTGCCCCAGAAGCTGCCGGACATTATCCGCAGTTATCGTCCTTGCAAGGTTCAGATCGCGCAAACACTTCGGTAATCCTATACTAACTTTCCAATTATAGTCCTTCCGCGCCTCCAAGGCAGACAATGCCAATTACGTGACGTCCCTAGACTTTGACGATCAGGGCGACTATCTAGTCGCAGCCGGCGACGACGAGACTATCCAGGTCTTCGATATTAAGGAGGGCAGGCCTACCAAATCTGTGCCCAGTAAGAAGTACGGTGTGCATCTGGCTAGATTCACACATCATTCTCGCCAGGTCCTTCATGCCAGTACCAAAGTGGACCGTACGTGCCACTCACCCGATCGATTCATGCCGCGCGACTGATGACCACAGATTCATTGCGATTGCTCGACCTCCATAATGAAGGATACGTACGGTATTTTACGGGACACACAGACAAAGTCACTTGCCTGGCAGTCTCCCCAGGAAGCGACTCTTTCATCTCATGCTCCAAGGACGACACTGTAACACTCTGGGACCTCGGCTCTCGCAATCCTCAGGGCAAACTAAAACTTGCGACTCCGTACCTCGTGGCATATGATCCCTCGGCTTCAGTCATTGCCATTGCATCTCAGTCTACCTCCTCCATCCTCCTCTACGATGTCCGCAACTACGACAAACCCCCATTCTCCACTTTTGATCTTGCTCCTTTTGAAGAAACGTATACCCCGTCCACTCGAGGACGCGCCTGGACTAAACTCGAGTTTTCCAATGATGGAAAGTACTTGATGATTGGGACAGACTACCACGGACACTTTATCTTGGATGCCTTTGAGGGTACTGTGAAGGCCTTCTTGACTGGTAAGGGCGGGTCGTCCGGTCGAGCTGCGCCGGTGTCTTCAACCGGAAAGCCCCTGGGACAGGGTGACGCATCTTTCACGCCAGATGGGCGCTACGTGATTGGTGGCAATGGAGACCAGCCCGATGTTTTGGTGTGGGACCTGCAACAGGAGCGGGAAGCAAATAATACGTTGCCGCCCATGTGCAGATTGCAATACCGAGGACGGACTGCTATTATCGATTACAATCCCCGATACAACATGATCGCCAGCGCCGACAAAGAAACAGTGTTCTGGCAACCCGAAGAGCCGCCTCGACCGTCCGATAAATAGACGGCGAGCCGCATCGGTGTTCAAAGTCTTTATGATTTCTATGACACGTACCTATCACTCAAGCAGATCTCTCTACAGGCATTGAACAAACTCGCATATTCATTCTTTGCGACTTTTGTCTTTCCCCACCAAGCTCCGCGCTGTGTCGCAGATCCAGATAAGTGGACCCTCACTTTCATCATCTCTTTGGCGACTATTTTCAATCGTCGCCTCGATCTGTCTATCAATGGTTCGATTGCTAGATATGGTTGTCATTCCAGTGACCCATCCATACATAAACACGCTGTAGTTGATATCCGACAAGCCTTCTGCAACTCTTTCTGCCACGGAAGGAAGTTTCCCTTCTGATTTAGCAGAGTCGATCACCGATTGTGCCTCCACTACCTTGAGTGGGATCTTCCAGTCTTCTGGAACATGATATTCGGACAGGTCTGCGAATTTTCGAATGAGAGATTCGCGGTTCAATTTGTCGTATGGGGCATGGCCCATCATGATTTTCATTCGAGTCCGCTCCGTTTCCGTTCCAATGGTGTCGACAATCTCGCGCATGCGCGTGGATGCCTCTTCGGTGGTCACTAGGTCGTGATCTCCCATAGCAGGCCAGAGCTCGGTTGGAAGCAGTGGCTTCTCCTTTTCGACGTCTATCTGGCGAATGATAGCTCTATGGAAACTTGGCGAAGGGGGCATATCCTTGACATGGGATAGATCAGATACCATGGCGAGGAGCAGAGTGCAATCGACATTCAGGGTGGGGGTGAAGTTCTTGAAAGGCTGGGGCAGCAGGTGCGCCAGGTTTGTTCCGCCCGCCTTGGACAGGATATCCTGGCACTCGACCTTGATACCATAGCTGCGCATCTCTTTGAGCATATCATCAATCTCAGGAACATCTCCTTCCATGATCTTGGGTAGAACAATTCGTAGCCGAGGATGTCTATACCGGACCCGCGTAGCATCAGCCGCCTTCCTCAAGTCCCGAGCCAATTTGATAAGTTCTAGCTCATCATCATCATCCTCCTCCTCGTCGTCCTCGCCGTCCGAGTTCCGCAAAATCGTCCGTCTTACCGGCCTTTCATCTTCATCAAGGAAATCATCCTCACTATCTCTCTCCCACCCTTTCTTCGCCATATCAAATAGAAGTCTACTCTCCGAGATAGTAGACACCTTCACCCATTCCTCCCCATCACCCGCAACAATATCCACAAATACACTCTTGCGCTTGTCCTTGTTCGGCTGTTTCTCCCAACCACCACCCTCTTTCCCCTTGACAACACCCTTAATCTCACGCCTCTTGTCCTCAGTGTCCCAATAAAACCGTTTCCCCAACGCCACCAAGCCCGAGCACGACGTCTTAGCTATGTCCCAAACAGCCTGGTAGAAGGGCAAATTGGACGACCGCATTACATGCAATAGTCGTTTCTCAACTTCCGGATCTTCCTGAGATACGGATGTATTGCTCTGCATGCGCTGCTCCATCTTCTGCAACATCTTCAATTCCGAGTTCACGTTCGATCGAAACTGTCGCACCTCCACCAGCTGTGGATTGCGCAGCGTGCTTTTAAGCAGTGATTGGAGTTCATCGATCTCTGCGAGGAGAGAACTGCATTTCTGGTGTAGGGTTGCTGAGACTTGCGTGCTTGGGGCTAGGGGCGTGGTGGTGTCTGCATCGCGGGGGGCACTTGCGGGGTGATTGGGGTCGTGTGCCATTGTGGGCTGCCAGGACACGAGAAGAGAGGAACGCGCTTTATAGGCGATTATTGGGCAAGCTCAATGGAGACTGCATTCCCAAGGGAGCTGGGGGGATCGATGTGCAGGGGTTGGTGTTTGTGTTGTGCGGTTCCTGGATCTTGTGAAATAACCGGGAAGGTATATTCTGCCACCCGTATTGGGTTGGAAGTACTCCCAAGTTAAAGTCCCTGGAATAACAACTGAAACCGAGGTGCTAGGAACAGATCTGAAGAGCAGATGTGAGAAAGCATGGAATAAATTACGTGGCGACAATGACGGAGACGAGGCTCTGTGAGTCAAGTTCGCAGACTCGATCAGGTTCTGTGGGGTTCGGCCCGATCTCTATTTTCTCTAGTTGCAGGGGAATTTCTGGGTTTACTGTGAACCTCGGGATACCTAGGTAGGCAGGTAGCTTACTGTTTGAATGTTTTCATATCAAATGTCATATGAGCTGAGCTAGGACAACTCGCAGTCATTGCGCGGTAAGCGATTCAGAAGGCACTTCAGCGTCAAGATACAAGCCAGAATACCATCACATAGGTAAAAAAAAAAAATGATAACCAACGCCATGACATGCTTGCAATCCTCGAGTTGAACATCGGACAGATATGAGGCCGTCATTCAATTCACATAGATAGCGCGATTCTCCACTATTGTAACAAATCGTTTGCTGGGGACTATGTGAAAGAACCCATTTTATTCCGAAAATGGCCTTCAACAAATCCATTACTGGGTAAGTCTCTGTCTCTCATTCGAGTTGCGAGGAGATTCATCGTCGTCGGACCACTTGTCTCCATCCTCGCCCACGGCGAAAATGGTCTCCTCGTCCAGAGACGGGCGCTCCCGCTGTCCCGAGTTCACGGGCTTGGGTGGAACGGGCGACAGATCGCGGCGGTTCGCGCTGCCAGGGTACTCCGGGGGTGCTTCGATATTGTCTTCCTCATCCAAACCGCTGCCAAAAGACCGAATCTCGAAGCCATCGTCATCTTGAGCAAGCTGTAAGTGTCGTTAGCATCCGATCTGCGATAACGTAAAGGGGAAGTGCGTTTCTTACCTCGTCACTCATGGCAAAGCGTCGGTTGTTGGCGGTCGGTCGCCACAGGTAAGCCACAAAGATAATATCAAACAGGTAAACCAGGTTAAGCCAGCCGTCAAGGACAAACCACCGAGCTTTCCAGTGTTCTGGAACAAAGCTGGCGTCGCTGCGGCCAGCGAAGGCGAAAGAGTTGATGAAGAAAAAGCCGAAAATCACGATGATGCTGCCGAGGATGCACCACCAGAGTTTCTTATACATAAGCGCCTTCGTCTTCTGCTTGCGATCAATGAGATCCTTCATGGTTGCATTGAGCGAGTTCAAGGTCCACACATAGAAAGCCGTCAGAGTACCTGCGAGAGGAAGAACAATCAGGAGCACCAGGGGACCAGCACTATCCGGAGTGATTGACAGACTGGCGACAGAGTAGACGACCGTGAAGATGAAGTGTGCAATGGCCAGGATGCGCACATAAATCATTGTCCGACCAAGGGAGGGCTTGACAACACCATAGCCCATGCACACAATGAGCAGAAGGAAGAAAGAGAAAGCATTGCGGCCTGCATTGAGAACCGCCACGATGACCATTAACGCTTTTCCCATACCATTCAATCCATGACGGTTTTGGTAATCTGTAGAATGTCAGGTCTGACGCAATACGAGAAAGCGGGTATGCGAGTGCGTACCATAGAATCCCCATGTCATCAACTGCTCGACAACCAAGAAAACGATAATAGCGGTGATGTAGTTTTGGACAGGCACTGCTGACTGTTAGCACTCTGTAGGTTAGGGGTAGGTTAGGGGAAAGATGCTGTCTTACAGATGTCGAAGCGGTTTTGGAAGTAGAGGAATGCCCAGAAGCTATGTCAATGTGAGCGTCTCTTTCAGACAATTTGGCAAGCGGTTTGCATTCAAGTGATACGTACCATCCAATGACAGCGTAAACAATGGTCAGAGCTCCGTAAAATGGAAGTTTGGCAATTTGGGCAGCAGGAAGCTCGCCGTACGAATTACGGAAAGTCACCACAGCCCCGTAGTCTTCCCCAGAGTATGCGTAGGTGCTGACACAGTAGAAACCGGTCTTTCGGACGGCGTATTTGATGGCATCGGGGTTGTTGAGGTGGACAGCGGTGGACAGGATGGGGTTCTGGGAAACCTCAGTCGCATTCTTAGTTAGGAGGAAGGCGCCAATCTGGCCTTCAGTGCAAAGATTCGCTTCAACGTTGGATGCATCACAGATAGTTTCCTTGATCTGATGTTCTCGTGTCAGTCGCAATATTCTCCAAGGCTGCGACTCCGGGAACGTACCTCATCACCATCATTCCGGTACTCGCCAATCAATTCCTCATCATTCCATTCAAAGATAATCAAGCTGGCAAGAGGGTCGCCCTCTGGTACGTTGGACTTGGTAAACTTGACCAGGATAAAGGGGTCGACGCTCCCTCCCCAAGCTTTGCGGCTGTACATCCCTGAACATCGTTGACGGTGTGCTTCGTCTGATTTCTAAGAGAGATAACAACATCAGTATTTCGCAATGGACATAGAAATGTAAGCTTGGATTCGTAGTGAAAAGGTAACTTACTAGTTCAACTTCATTGGCAAGCACATGGCCGGTTAGTAGGGCCGCAAGGCCTAGTGTCCGGAGCCAGCTCTTCATCGGGTTGACGCAGAAGCAGAAGAGGCTCCAAGTTCTTCAGAGTCAATTTCTTTCAAAAGATGCACCGCATCCAAGTGCGATAGAAAGGCGAAAGAACGAAAGAAAAGCGAGCTGTCGAAAGCTCCGGAACCGTCGAATGTCAGTGGCCTCGAGAACCGGGGAAGCCGCGCGTGGCCCATTATCTAAGCCGTTTCGGCCGCCACTCTTTTTTTTCCTTTGGTACTCGATCGTTAACCAGCAATATTTCAATATTCACCCCGAAAATGCCATCTAGAGAGTTGACTCGTCCTTGCATGGACTGCAAAGATGCTGAAGCAGTTCTGATAACTCGAAAGAAATCGCTATGCAGGTATGCACTGTCAAATCCACTCCCACTTCGCTCTGCTAATGCCCCTCCAGTCAATGTTTCAAACTATTTATTTCACATAAGGCCTTTCGGCGCATGGATCACCATAAAGCACCGCCGAAAAAGCAGGGGGAATACGTGCCATCGAAGCTGCTTCTGCCATTGTCTCTCGGCGTCTCGTCCTCGGTGCTTTTGCATATCCTAGATGGGCAACTCCAGCGTCACATTGCCAACCCACACGGCCGAGTACCCTACCAGCTTCATGTCCTTGTCGTTGAGCCCTCGACTATTTCACCAGGCAATTCTTCATACGACTCAAACTTCGAGGAACTCCAAAAAACTTTCCCAACGCACGCTTTTACTCGACTGCCGTTCCACAGTGTCTTCGAATTCGTTCCAGATATGAAGGATCTTATACTTGAATACGCGGGGTCTCGATTCGCCGATGATAGCTCACAGACAGATGCGGCTCGTTTGGCTGCTTTCCGAGCCTGTGTTCCCTCAGCGACGTCCAAGGACGACCTGGATTACGTCCTGCTGACCAGGTTGGTCGTCGCGTTCGCGAAGCATGCTGGCTGCGAGGCCGTTCTATGGGGCGACTCGGATACCCGCCTTGCAGCGAAGACTCTCGCGGGTGCCGCGAAGGGCCGCGGGGCGTCGCTGACTTGGCAAGTGTCCGATGGCATGTCTCCATGGGGTGTGCGATTTGAGTTCCCGCTCCGTGATATCAACAAGTCTGAACTAAAACAATATGAGAGTGTGTGTTCAGAGCTTCCAAATATTGTCGTCCCTGACCCACCAATTCCAGAGAATGTACTCACGAAGAATCTGTCCATTGATGAGCTGATGATGCGCTACGTGGAGACTCAGGGCGCGAAATACCCCGGTGTCATGGCGAACGTGTCAAGAACTGCAAATAAGCTTCAGCCCGCCGGGTCTGACGATTCCGCTGGATGTGCATTGTGTGGGAGTCTCGTGGGCAATGTCAAAGGGAACACCGGGATTACGGTCTCCAGTCAATTTGGTGCGGGTAAAAGCCAAAGCTCTCAGTTCTGCTACGGATGCTCGAGATCTCGTCCTGAAGTCATTTCCTAATTAAACATCTATGGGAATTTGTGACTGATGAATTCGGTCCAAAGGAATTAAGGCATATGCAGAACACAACCAATAGCCATTATCAACAAACCGGGAGGGGTATCTGGAATTGTTATTTCGACTTCTCCATATCTCATCTGCCTTGCTCCAAGTCCTCCTCTGGGTGACTGGCCCCGCCGAACCACCTGGAAAAGCCACGGTTGGGCCGGGGCTGTTTCTGGGCCCCAGCGCCGTCTCCTTGTCGGCCACCTGATGCTCCGTTATCCGGATACTCCGGCGGCGAGTTGTTCACAATACCGCTTTCCTGCTTGTCCCACTCATCTGGAAGGCTGTGATCGACGGTGTCCTCCTGGATGTCCTGGACCTCCTGGACGCGACCCTGTGTTGACGGTTGCATGGGCTGTTTCTTGATGGTTTTTGCACCCTTTTCGCGGAGATGCTTCTCGAGAATCACCGCATTTCTGGTATTGCATTTGTACACTGCATCTGCAACGTCACCGACGAAGGGGACAAGACCGATGAAAAAGTCGATGAGGACATTGATAATCATCATCATGCGCAGGTGAGACGGGAGTCCACCCTCGATATCTTGACAATTCCTCACGACCATCATGGCAAGTGCAGCGTCACCGGCATCACCGATACTAGAGTGGGACCCGTTAGCCAGGGAATCAGCAAACGAAAGGAAGAAGTTGTACTCACAATGGGACGAGGCCAATCACACTGCCCCATCCAAAGCGGATACCGCATAGGTTGAAAAGGGCGTAGTCGAGTTGGTAAGCTCTGCGCTTAACTCGAGTGAGGATTTTGGCATCCTGCTCCGACACACCCGGTGGAATGGCCTTGCGACGCTTGGTTGTTTTCTTGCCAAAGGCACGGCCGAGGCGTGATGCTGGAACTTCTTCGAAGTAGGGGTCCTAGATAGCAATCTCGTGATTAGCTATTATAACTCAATGACCGATGCTTTTTCCTTTTAACCATTTACCTCAGTTCCAAAATGGTTCCTGGCTGATTCGGACAGCATGCGCTTGCCGACAAGAGACACCAGAGCTTGCGACATATCGAGTACAGCGAGCTGTAGCAACCAGGGTAAATGTCTCCGATAGTTGAGAAGGAGTGGGAGGAATCCCCCTAGGTACGTCTGAAAGATATACCTTGGACACTGGTGCAAGGGGACAAAAATAGAACAGTAGCGAAGCAACCCTGGTTGAAAAGTGGCGTTAATTGTTTCACGAAATGCTCACTCGACAAAACAAAGAAAAGAATAAGGGATCAGGTGTGGGAATGCGAAACGTGAATAAAGTAGGGGGCCCACGTCATGTGGCGCGGGCTGTATTTGCGCGCCAAAATCCTGGAAAGTGGCTGTTGATTGTGGCGGTACGTGTAGTGAGTAATCGCACCGCCACACATGTCACCCGCCACACCTGACTCAGCCGATCGTCTTCCATCGCAAGTCGGTCAACCCGCGGAACCCGTATCTGGTCTTCATCTTGGAGCTCTTCCCGGTTGGCGCCTTCTCTCTCCCTCTCTACCCCAACGTTCCTCCTTCGCGTGTCTACCACTTTGGCTTCTTCTCGCCTTACCCCATATCACGTGCTCCACTACACATTTGTCCGAACCCTACAAACCTCCCGCTCGCTGGAGTCTTGTCGCATCAGCGGCCTCAGCAAGCACCTGATTTTGGCAGTTCGTGCTGAAATGCTAAGCTTAGTTGCCCAACATGACCGAATCAAAGATGCAACTAGAAGACTGTGAGTGCTCATGGGCTTATGGACAGCTGATATTTGATTACTGACTGAGGCCGTTGGGCCGCAACAGGGCTGGATGACTTATGTGTCCGATTTATTGTTAACTTACCCCGCGAAGAGCTTGAATCAGTAGAGCGCATTTGCTTCCAAGTAGAAGAAGCACAATGGTTCTACGAAGACTTCATTCGTCCACTCGACCCCGCCCTGCCTTCCTTGACGCTCAAGGCCTTCGCCCTGCGCATCTTCCAGCATTGCCCTCTCATGTCGCAATGGTCCCATTACCACCATATGACCGCGTTTTCCGAGTTCCTGGCTTACAAAACTCGAGTCCCCGTTCGTGGCGCCATCATGCTGAATCAGGAGATGGACGAGGTGGTTCTGGTCAAGGGCTGGAAAAAAGGTGCCAACTGGAGCTTTCCTCGCGGCAAGATTAACAAAGGTGAACCCGATTTGGATTGTGCGATTCGTGAGGTCTATGAGGAAACCGGCTTCGACGTTCGTGCGGCAGGCTTGGTCAAGGACGAGGACAATGTCAAGTACATCGAGATTACGATGCGAGAACAGCACATGCGACTCTACGTCTTCCCGGGTGTGCCCAAGGACACTCATTTTGAGCCTCGCACCCGCAAAGAAATCAGCAAAATTGAGTGGTACAAGCTCTCGGAACTTCCTACATTGAAGAAGAGCAAGCAGCACGACGAGGGATTAGCGGTTGCCAATGCCAATAAATTCTACATGGTTGCTCCGTTTTTGAACCCTCTGAAGAAATGGATTTCGCAACAAAAGAAGGTGGCCTCTAAAACCCAGGCTGGCATGAACCCAGTTGAGGGCTACGCTTCGATGGATGAGAATGGACAGCGAGCTAGCAGCACTCCGGTTATTCCAAGTGATCTTCCAGAAGTGACCTTGACCGATGACGTGTCTCATATCAAGCAGCTGCTGAACATTGGAGCTATGCCGGACGCCGTGCAAGGCCAACAACCTGTGCAGGCCCCCGCTATCGATAAGTCGAAGTCCGATGCACTACTTGGCTTGTTGAGGAGTGGCCCGCAAGATGCAGCTCCCCGGCTTCAGAACCAGGCTATGTCTATTCCAAATCATACCCATCCCGGCGCACCACCTATTGCGCAACAAGCTCACTTCGCACCCGATTTCTTCCCTGGATTTCCTCAGCAACAGCAGCACGTGGCCCCATCGGATTTTGTTCAACAAGCGTCTACAGTTTTGCCACGTGGACCGATGCATTCAAATGGGCGCCCTGCCATTAGCTCTGCCCAGTACATCCTTGGTCCGGGGCTCACTTATGCAGCTCAACACGAGCTTTCTGGATCTGCTGTGCCTCGAGTTCCTGAAACGCCCGAGCCCAACTTCTACAATTATCACCTTCAGCCGGTGCCTTCCAATTTCGCACCGACGACACACGTCGCCCCATTCCAGGCGACGGGTGATCCTCAATTTTCTCAGTCAACTCAGCCATCTCAGGTTCCCGGGGCTAGAGTACCGCCGGCGAGAGAGTTGCCACGTCCAAAACTTAATAGCCAGACCCAGGCACTTCTTGATGTCTTCAAAGGCAATGCATCCCACACTGCAAAGAGCCCTCATGGTGCCCCATTGGGCCTGCCGGGACAAGAACAATCCCAGATTCGCAAGACGTCCCACCAGCAAGAAAGCCTTTTGGATTTGTTCAAAGGCACGCGTGCTATGCCGGTAGAGCTGGGAGGACACCCGGTATCGTCTGCCCCATCGGCTGAGAAGCAAATTCTTCAACGGCCATCACCGCACCCTGAGCCCAGTCTGCAGCGCGGAAACAATGCCTTGAGCGCTGCAGATGGGCCGGCTCAGGCAGCGGCCACTCTTTCTGGCCCTATGGGGACGCCACAGCTCGACCCAACGCCCAAAAAGTCCCCTAAAAAGGCGACAATTGGGCCGCACAGAAGAAATCGTTCAGGGCGGCGGGATCCCTCTCAGCCACAGCAGCTGTCGTCCCCTATTACCATTCTACCGAGGCCGCAGTCGGCCAAGCGAGATACATCTACTTCCGTGCCCCAACCACCTGTGCAGCAAGTATCGTCTCAGGGTCAAGCTCCCCAGACCAAGGCCCCTGAGCCTGTGAAGCCATTCCAACCGCAAATCCTCCGCCGCTCCGATAAAGCCGACTATGAGGGTTTCCTGATGCATTCGTCAAAGATGGAAAGCGCAAGCCGCAAACCCAGTTTGGCTGGTTCGCAGACAAACACGTCGGAGCTGTCACCTCAAACTAGCTTCGATCGCCGCCCCAGTCAGAATGCGGCACAAAAGGATGCACTTCTCGCGCTCTTTGGCAAGGCCGCTTCGCCTTCCCCCACATCGGCCGTTCAGCTTGATTCTCGATCCGCGAACCAGCACCCTTCTACTGTTTCCGGCCTGGTCAGTCCACTCTCATCCTTCCACTTGCCTAGCAATGGGGGATCCCTTTCTCGCCATGGCACACCTGCTGCCTTTGAAGGTGACGTGAAACCCACCACCTCGAACCGCATTGCATCACCTAGCAACAAGGAGTTTTTGCTTGGCTACCTGCAAGGAGTTGCCAAGAGCAACGTCTGATCATTTGTTTCTTTGCCATCATGTCTTTTTTGGCTGAACATTGTTCTTGTCAGCTGAAAGGTGAGCGCATTATTCTAGAACATAATCAAAACAGAGCATGTAATTGCTGCATATCTCTCTTCCAACTTTGTCCCTTACTTTAAAGCTCGTAGCTCCGGATTCTGCCACTGTGCACCGCCTAACGTCATCGCCGGTAAAAGAAATCCACCGACTCACATTGGTTGTTCCTCCGCCTGCCCTCAGCCATGATGCGCCCTCGCCTTTCAGTTTGTAGTCGCTGCCTAGCGCATGGAAGGCTCTATTCCACAACAGCACCCCGGGCGGAGCAGCTCCAAAATGCCCCCATCCCGCCACAAACCGGGTACGCCCGCCTCACGAACCGCGGTCTCATCTCCGTCACCGGCACGGACAGCGCAACCTTCCTTCAAGGGCTCATTACCCAAAATATGATGGTCACAAATGACCCCAGCAGAAGCATTCGACATACAGGCTCGTACACAGCTTTCCTCAATTCCCAGGGTCGGGTGCTTCACGACGCCTTCATCTACCCGCTCCCCAACCCCGACGGAAATGACCTCGAGCGGGAATGGTTGGTCGAGGTGGACAAGAATGAGGTGCTGAACTTGCTGAAACACCTCAAGAAGCACAAGCTTCGCGCAAAGCTGAAGCTCCGCGCTCTCGAAGACGGCGAGCGAACCATCTGGTCTTCATGGAAGGGTCACGCCGAGCCCCGCTGGGCCGCTTACAATCTGGAAACTGATACAGCGTCGCCATTTTCCACGTCTTCAAGTATTGTGGGATGCATCGATTCCCGCGCTCCGGGCTTTGGATCCCGAATCATAACTCCTGGCGCGGAGGACCTGCGCAGCCATTTGCCCGATGAATCACAAGTGGCTGGGTCGGAGGTGGAATTGAATTCATACACCGTGCGGAGGTTCCTTCACGGTGTCGCAGAGGGCCAGACGGAAATTATCCGCGAGTCGGCGCTGCCAATGGAATCCAACATGGACATGGCGCGAGGCATCGATTTCCGCAAGGGCTGCTACGTGGGACAGGAGCTGACAATCCGCACGCATCATACCGGCGTGGTCCGTAAGCGCATTCTACCCGTGCAGCTCTATACCCAACATCCACCTTCAGGGAGTGAGCCTGTATACGATCCTTCAGCTGAGCTGCCGTTGCCGCTCAGCGGATCAAATATCAACAAAGCTGGCGGCCGTCGTGGGCGCAGTGCCGGCAAGTTCCTCAATGGCATCGGGAACATTGGTCTAGCACAGTGCCGCTTGGAAATGATGACAGACATTGCCCTCACGGGCGAAGGAACTCAGTATACACCTGGAACTGAGTTCAAGGTCTCCTGGACGACGGAAACTGAGCAACCGGCCGAAGTCAAGTTGCAAGCCTTCGTCCCGACTTGGATGAGGGACTTCATACTCACTGGTGGAGCACACAAGCCCGCACCGCAGGCCACAGATGGTGTGCGGGCACGCGGGTTTGTTGAGCAGTTGGAGGAGGAACAGGCGCAACGACGGACCGAGTAAATTGTCTGTGTAATATGATCTCATATCCCGATGTACTATATGGAACGGCTCTGTAAATATCCTATGTTCTCTATTCAACCGTTATTCAAAGACCACCACGTAAACTCCTTCTAAATATGCTATACAGTGCCCAAAGGGCTGGGGTATCTCTAACATGGTAAACGTACAAAAGAAGCTCAGGTCGTACTTCAAGAGCCATTGGCCTCGGCCTCGGCCTCCGCCGCATCGGCGGCCGCATCTTCCCTCGCAATTTGATCTTCAAGGGCCTTGCGCTCTTCCTTTTCGCGCTGCACAGCTCTCAGACGCATAAGCGTCTCTTCCTCGAAGCTAGGCGCACCGCCAGCGGACGGCTTGAAAGACGATGCCTTGGGAGCATTCATGGAAGCTGCAGCAGAAGCAAATGAGCCGAATGTAGGGGCTTTGCCATCTTTCGGCGCGGGTTTCGCTCCAGGAAAAGGGAATGACGGAGTAGTAGATGTCGCCGGCTTGTTTGTAGACGATGGCTCTTCAGTTGTTGTCTTATCGTTGCTGGTACCGAACTTGAGATCGGGTCCATTGCCAAATGCCCACGCGACAGACTCGACGAGAGTCCAGTCACCATCAGCCTGCCGGATCTTCTGTTTGCTGTCCAGCACAGCTGCGTGAGCATGAACGATCGAGGCAAAGACAACGAGGCCAGTGCCGAGGGTGACTTTACTCTTCTTCCCCTCGACACGAACTCGTTTATCCTTGAGCAAGACGGTGTGTTCGACCTTTCCAAATGGTGCAAGCAGTGACCTCAGCCAGTCTGCACCCAGATCAAGCCCTCTACCATCACGAACCCAGCGCACCTTGACCGATCGATCCTCCTCCGAGACACTCCCCTCTTGAGGCCGGCCTCGTTGGCTATCCTGATCCACCGACTGTGCCTCCTCTTGCACCTTATGCGTCTGCTTATTCTCCTCCTCCATCTCGCGCTGCCTTTTCTCTTGCATTGCCACACGTCGCTGACGCACATCCTCCTGGATCTGCTCGATTTTTCGCTGCAACTCCGCCTCCGCCGCATCATCCGCTGTACTCGACCACGGCCGCTTGACACCCTGTGGCCCGCCTCTCGAAGCTGCTGCAGCCCGCTCACCTGCTTCTAGCTCTTCGCGCATCTTGCGCTCCGCGGCATTCATCATGTCCCGCTCGCGCTGTTTGCGCATGCGCGCCTCGCGCGCATTGTCGTAGAGCTGTCGCACTGACGGGTCGGAGAGCACATCGTTGGCGATCTGGAGGAGATGGAATTTTTCGAAATCGGATTGTGTAGGGTTGGAGATCTTGTCAGGGTGGTACTTTAATGCGGTTCTTCGGTAGGCGCGGCGGATTTCGGACTCGCTGGCGGCTGGGGAGAGGTCTAGCAGCGCGTAGAAGTCTTGGCTGGAGGCGGCATGCACCTTGAGATCTTCGGACATTTTGAACGGGGCGCAGATGCAGCGCCTGGTCGAGACGATGAGGCTTCACTGGATTTGGAGGATGGCGGACAGGGAGTTTGGGTCGGAGAAAGTTGGTGCGCCACCGCCTCGAGCTTTGTCTGTGATAGCTTTGAAAGTTCCCAGGTTTGACATGGTCTTTTGTTTAGTAGGTATCTTCTTTGCTTGTTTTATAACTAAATTCTCATCTTGTTTTTCCTGTTTTCAGTTCCAGAGTATCTTCGCAAGCAAAATACAGATGAGAGGAAAGGCATTTCCTTTCGTGAAATACCCAGTTAGATACCGTCGGATGAGAAATACACCTACCTAAGTATCCAGAATATATGTTCGGAGTATTTGGTCTAAGCTAATTCGCATATAATTCAAATATAATCATCTCAATAGGGTATTGTTACCTGATCATAGAGCTATCATAAGCATAGAATCTTAGCGTGCAACTACAATGGCAGGGTTGGCCTCAGGACCCCAGGCACATGTTCATCAAGACATCTTCCCCAACAACTCACCTGCCTACACTCCAACATCACAATGGCATCAACAAGTCAAAGAACCGCAGTTGCTGAGCCAGGAAAGTTACAACTGGCCCTTGCTCTGGCAATTATCAAGCACAAGTCCCCGACTGAAGATCTCAAGGGTAAGCATCTATGCTCGAGTCCGTGGATCCATTCCAGCAAACAGCCTTACGACAGTCAATTCAGAGCATATTTGGAAGATTCGAAAATTCATTCGGTCACGAAAAGAGACAGCTATTATTGCAGACGGAAAGTTCTTTGACAGTGTTTCCTTTTGGCAAAAGGCATACGAGGAGTCCCAGACGGAGCAAACGAAGCTCCTCAACACCATCTATGAGCTGGAGCAACGCAATCAGAGCCTTCTCGCCAAGGTGAATAAGGAATTCCCAGAAATCGAAAGCAAACCCGGCGCTTCGTCGAAAAGAAAGGCAGGCGGTGCGGGCACTCTGGAGAGCTCAGACGCAGCGAAGAAAAGATCTCGAGGGCGACCTACAAAGAATGAATCAAGCGAGATGGATGACGAAATCGAACGTGAGTGAATCTCTTGATGTGCTTGGAAACGTCCGTGTTATTAACCAAAAGCCAGCGCCGTCACTTATGAGACCATTGTATGCGCTGCAGCGAGCCTTGCAGAGAAGACGCAACGCCAGTTCCCTCGCCATCGACGCTGTCACCTTGTGCAAAGCAGCCGAGTACGAACTCCTGAGTGCTATTCGACGAGATATCCAACCGACAAACCCAGCGAAATATGCCCAGAATGAGAAGACGAAAGTGCCGAGCTTGCTCGCTGTTATTCGAGGCATGGAAGTGTCTTTCCACCTTGTGCATAGATCCCTCAAAAGCATATCGAGTGCCAAGAATGGAAGTCAATCCAAGGGTCAAGTCACCTACTATCTTGTGTGCATGTTCGAGTCCATCATGACTGGACTCACCCAGCATTGTACCGCGATGCGTGAACAGAGAGTCCATGACCAGGGCCAAATCGTGCACCTCAAGCCTGATCCATACAAGAGCCTTGTTGATCTCCTGTCCACGATGATGCTTTCCCTTGATCAAAGTCGACAAGAGGACCAGGAGGTCATGGAGGGTTTCTTTTTCGTTACCCTCGACCGAGTGGGGAAGATGCTTGCTCTTTTCGTGTTCAACAATCTCCATTTGCCAACCAATGTCTGTCCAGAGCTCAGACCCCCAGATGGGCTGGCAGCAATGATCCAGGAGGGTGTATCGCCCCAAGACATTCAGCTCGAAGCGAAATATCTCATAACGTTTCTGGATAACATTCTGGGTCCCGAATCTCCTCTAACTTCTGATCGATCGTCAATGGAGTCTCAATTTGTCCGAAAAATGAAGAACCGCTTACAGAAGACTTTGCTGCAGGCAGTATTTGGCTCCGATGATGAGATATTCCAGGAAGGACTGGTGCGTCCTGCGACGCCACCTCCCCAGAACCGTGACACTCGCCATGTGGAGCAGCCGGAGTTCCCAGAGTGGTTTACCCAGGAGCTTTGGAGACTGGTTGGCTGGGATTTGCTGCGCTCAACTCTTCCTTCCCGCTGAAGGACCATATTTTCTTATTCTCTCTTTTAGTATTTATTCCCCGGAGGCTCATTTTTGGAGTTTGAGGACCTAGAGTTTTCATCTCGAGTTACGTCTATATATGATATGGTATAATATACCCAGGCAAGAGCAGCAGGAAGGAACTCGGCAGCATTCCCTAGTTTAAGTTGAGAATACGAGCGGCATTTCCTCCCAGGATCGCAGCCACGGATTCTTTATCATCACCAGATGAATCCTGAATGGCCTTGTAGTTCGTCGTGACACTAGCCCATTGCTCATCCTTTTCATTTAGCGGCGGGAAGAAGGGATGATCGGTACCTATAAACGTATTTAGCTCAATTAGAACACCACCTCGGACTCGACGGGAGCCTCGGTCTTACCAAACATTAGACGGTTTGTACTCCCCCCAGCTGCTGCGACAGCCGCCTTCAAACCGGCCGTACCATATACCACCGCATCAAGGTAAATGTTACTCTGCAGAACATCCCAGATACTTCTCTGAGGACCAGGCGTAGAACCACCATTCGCGACGAAATGCCGCTCATGCATAATGCAGCTCTCAATCCGTCCCGCCAAGAATGGAAGAGTACCACCAGAATGAGCTAGCAGGATACTCAGCTTGGGAAAGCGGTCGAAGACACCAGAGAGCAGCATCCGGGTTACCGCAATGGTCGTCTCAAGCGGGAATCCCAATGCAAGAGGAAGAACATGTCCGTAGCGATTCGTTGTCTCTGTTCCACCAAAGGCCTCATCAGGCAGGCCGTAGTGCGGATGCAAGAACATCATCTGCTGTGTTTCCTCGAGCGCGGCCCAGACTGGATCCAAGAGAGGATCATCTAGACCGTTACCCAGTCCAGAGGTGCCCATAATTACGCCGCGGAGATGAGGAAGGGACTTGATTCTTTTGATCTCGTTGGAAATCACTTCTGGATTAGGCGCGCTTAATGGCAATGTGCCGAAAGCGAAGAGCTTCTTTTGAGAAGATGGCGTGTCGCTGTTTACCTGTGCACAGGTAGATTCCAGATCGTCGTTGATTCGTTTCGCCCATTCTTCAGCCTCGTTCGGGGCGAGAAAGTCCAGCCATGGATTTGCAAGCGAGATGACGCTGCAGTCGATGCCGTGCTGCTGCATGAATGCAAGCTTGACGTTGATATCATAGTATGAGGAATCAACCGGACGGCCTCGCTCATCGATTGGAATGGAGGGGTCGTCGTCGGACGCTAAGATGATCAGACGGGGTGTTGCGCCGGCTGGATCATGGACATAGGGCACACTCTTGCGAGCGCGAAGCATCGCCATGTACGCTGGAGGGTATACATGAGTGTGGACGTCAACAACGAGAGAGCGCGACATGGTGAAAGGGGCTGCGATGAAGAGGGAAGTAAGCTACGAGGGACAATTGCAGGGTTATTGGGATAAGAGGGAAAGATAAGAGCTGCATATGCGGGGATTTCAGGTACCCGATTCGGACATAACTGGTCCCTTATCATGCAATTGGAACTATTTGGATTTATAATGGGTCTCGGTTATTGACATTCGTGAGACCATAATCGTACGTTATCAAGATCCATTCGTATCCCAACAGATCTAATCATATCAGTTAGTACCCCGCATCTGAAATTCAATCAACAAATACCCCGGCGCCTATAACGTACAGGTTAACCCATTCAGAGCTGAGGACCGGCCAATGTAAGAGGCTCCTTGTTCGTGAAATTTGGAATATCGCCAAGCACCTTCGGTGTTTCGGGATCCTTTAGTGCGTTCTGGAAAGCCTCCTCGCTTTCAAACACCAGCTTGGCCGCGATCAGGTACTTGGACGGAGAGCCATCGAAGCCCTTGGTGTATTCAATGACGTGCGCATCGATCAAGCCGTGCTTCTTCCAGACGCTCTCAGCGAGGGGCATGTGGCTTTTCATGTAGTAGTCGCGGTCGAATTTGGTATCGGCCTCGTTGGGGTACAACACAGCAGCGTGGTAAGGCATGGCGACGGTTGGAATAGGAATGTGCAACGTTGCAAAGGAAGAGGATGGTTTAAATAAGCTGTTAAGAAGTCGAAAACTGAAGAACTGACCCGGTGCACCCGGTGGGATCAACAGCTTATTAATGTTGCCGCGATGACCTCGGACTCGGAGCAGCTTATTAATGTTCCTGACACGGATTTCTGATTCCTTCCACGAAGCCATTCCAAGGCTACCAATCGCGTGTGTCGTTCCTAATACAGTAACTAGTTAAGTTAACTAGCTAAGTTCAATCATCCATGGGGCCAAAAACATCATTCAGGATCACTACGCCCCCAAAACATATCTCAATCACGGCTCTATAGCCCACAGCGGGGCAACGTCTGACCTCGGGAAGTCTCCGCAGATATCTCAAAATAGTAGCGGTGCGGTAGACGTGCTACGAATCACTACTATTTTGACATACTTACGGAGGAATTCCCTTACAAACCAGGGACGTCAGAAATAAACAGGTCTAGTTGTATGAATAGTCCGGCTTGCACAATAGTATCATAGTAAAATGTGAAATGTGTTCATTCTGTCGCGTCCAAATTATGCTAAAGGAAAACAAAGTTATAAATAGTCATCAGGCGCAATGCTAAAAAAGAATGCAGGGCAAGCTTATGTCACAAGGACTTTCTACCTCTTCCTTCCATCAGCTCTCTAAACAGCAATTGTCGGCGCCAAGTTGCTTGTCAGACTCTCCCTCAAATCGTCCTTCTCTGTGCTGTAGGTGTCTGGACTGAAGATTGTCTTCCTGGGAACACGTTCTTGAGCGGGCCAGATCTCGTGGCCGACGGCCTCCTCCTTCCTGTGGTGTTCCATGACAACCTCGCGCACGGTTTTTTGGAAGTGCAGAGGACCTCTCTCCATCTCGGGGTGGAGTTGGCCGTTGACGAAGACGCCGGTGTTGAGGTTCTTCTGGGTGTGGATGCAGAGATACTTGTCCTCAGACATAATGCGCTTGTACATGTCGCTGATGAGGTTGAAGGCCTCATCAGTAGCGTCCTTGTGACGGTAGACCTCATAGCGCATCACACACTTCTTGGGGCCGATAGGAGTGAATCGCTGCATGAAGAAAAAGTTGGGACTGACAGAGGTTAGTATTTGTTCAAAGTCTAGTGAGAGTGGTTCGCTTACGAGATATTGAAAGAGGCGTTAGGCCAGAAGTATGTGACGGCAATTCGGAAGCCCTTGTCGATCTGGTCTTGTCGCTGGGCACCGTAATGTTGAATGTGAGCGTCCTTGGTCTTGACGTAGTAGGAGTTCAGATCGGCAATTGTGGGAATGTCGGGATGAGCGACTTTGCAGTGGTAACACTCGTTATAGTTGTCGGCCAGAATCTTCCAGTTAAAGTCGCCCTCCATGTCCCAGGTATGGTCAAAGTTGTACTCCTCAAAGTTGTAGTTGTCAAATCGGGGCTGCTCATCGACCCCGTCAAAGTCATCTTTCCAGGCAACCTCGGGAGTCTCGCTGGTGTCCAAGTTCACCCAGACAAAGCCGTTTCGGTCCATGTGGATGTGAATGGGGTAGAAATCGTCCTTGTGGAAACCGGAGATGTTTCCTTGCTGATCCTTGATGACGATGAACTCGTAGCCGGCAGCGTCATATTGAACCCAGTCACCGGGGTTGACGAGGCGGTGCTTGTGTGTTGTGAGAAGCCATTTGCGAGAGAAGATCGATCGTCGTTCCAGCTCGTACATGTCCTGAGAAGTATACCAGGAGGCCGGCAATGCCCGGACAGGCTTCTTCTCATCCTTGGCCTCGATGGCGGCGGCGGCGGTGGCAGAGGTGCCAAAGAAATTCCTCAAGAATGACATTGTGAAACCAAGGAGCCAAGATAAGGTCTTAGTAATTAAGTATTGGAGGATTGATACTCTGAAGACTGGTTGCTTTGGAATAGTTATCTACACTTGAACTCAAAGACGGACTGCTCTTTTTAATAGCCATCGCGACCGCCACCTTGACACGGAGCTTGGAACACCTTATCCGACCCATTACACGGTACATGGCCTTTCACACCCGACGCCGGTGACATATTGAGATACTCATCGCAATCAGGTGGCCAAGTTCAACGAGCGTGATATCTGGGGACCGATCACCTGACCGGAACGGAAGGTACACAACCGGGCCGAATGGTGTAAAGGTGAATAAACATCCCCGGCCATAAAGTGCAGCCGAGTCCTGCCCTAAGGTTGGTTGTGGCAAGACGGACAGCTATCGGGTTCCCAACCACCAAGCATCATCGACTCTCCACCCGCGATGGACCCGCCCCCGGTTCGAAGTGTCCCACCTCAGGCTTTAGTTCTACCATAAATGGGAATGTTTATGGTAACTCATGTCCGGCTAAACTCAGTCGGATGCTCGGGCAATGAGCCGGATGATGTTTCTGATAAGCAGTACGAATGATTAGACATATGTCCAATGGCAACAAGTAGATGGGACTCATATCAGATGACTCCCTGGCTATAGGAGGCAGTCGTGAATCAAACGCGTAAAGCTTGCGCAATACAAAAGTGACTGTTTCACGGGTTTGCATGATGGAACTCTGGGTCAGCCAGCCGACATCTTTCAAGGTTGTTACAATGTAACCAGATGGGAGGCTAGGGGAGTATCCTCAACTGGACCATCACTATAGGTATTGATTTATTGATTCTGAAGAATGTGGGAATTTGGAAATGAGATTCCCAAGCTGATAGCTGTCCTACCAGAATTGATAGGACAATCTGTGGAGTACGGGGTAGGGTATCACGGTAACCAAGCCACCATTTAAGAGGCAAACGAGACCTTTGATAGCTTAGTGCAAAGCCAATCAGACAACGATTAAGACTAAACCACATGGCCAACGCCGATGAACAGTGGTTGAGAAGCGAGCATCCACGGTTCCAGAACAAAGAGTCATACCATACAAGGCACTAAAGTTTGCTATAGATATGTCTCCGCGTACAACATTCGCTTTGTCTAAACTTGTCCTCCGAAAAATCAGTCAGGGTAAAGCTCTTGGCCGGAATATCACCTATGTTATTATGGACTACTTTACTTGATCGGTGTTAGGCTCTCAGAGAACCGCGGCAGGGGAATGTCAGAGCCGGAAAAGGTTGGCTGTTGCGAACGGGGACCATCGGTAGTACCAACCGTTGTGGCGCCCGGCTCACGGTTCATGAAGGGCTGGAGTCCCTAGCCGTGGAAGTATCTGCCTCAAACCCTGCATTTGTCGCTGAAAATCGGCATAATCAGCCGGACACATTGACATACGCGGGACAGCATGCCAGGAGGTAGATAGTACAATGTGGACTATCTACAAGTCCCTCATGCTACAAGGGCTGCTTTTTTTCCCTAGTAAACTGTTTGGATTTCAGACTTCAAGATCACGATAACGTGAAGGATCAAGCCTTCCACCAAGTAGGGAGTGATCAGAAATCCAAGAAAGACCGACGTGGTCGCTAAGCCTGTAAAGGGGAGACAGAAGGAAAAAGAAAGAAAAACGATGGTTGAATGAAGACCGGGGAGGCCTTGCCGTTGTGGTCGCTGTTCTGGGCCCGTCTCACAACATTCCAATTTTAAACTTCCCGACTGACTCAATCCTTTGTAGAAGGGCTTGCTTTTTAAATCCCTCCTCTTTTATTTCCTCTGGTGACGGTGCTGGAGTGGCTATGTTTTCGCGTGTCGCATTCATAGTTTGTAGGGCTAGACCCACCGACTCATGTATACATAAAAGAAAATCAGAATGACATGAGAACCTTGGAAGCTACATACGGACATGTTGCCAATACTACATGTACTGGTAATGAGGATCCAGATGATTTTCATTTCCATCCATGTACTCGCGGCCGGGAACCCAGGGTCGATGGAGTATCAGCTACCTAAGTAATGAAGATTAAGCCTTGCTAACCTGAGATTAGCGATCCGACAAAACCTAGATATTTAAAACCTATACTAGCTGCACAACCATTTAAATGCCATCATCACGCACCCTAATCCCAAAATGGGAACCAGTGCCTTCAAAATCCCTACACGGAGAGATATCCAATGAAGGTTCCGTAAATCGTTTCTAAAAACACTGGATTCATTCAACCGTGGAAAAGCAACGTCTGGAATATCCTTGCCAAGAAAATCGCACAGAGGCTTCCATCCCAAATCCTTGAGATCGATTTCCAAAAGGCGATCAGGGGGCACCATACGCCGAACTCGATCATAGTGCAGCTGATACGCAGCATGCATGATTTCCCGATTATTGGTCTTCCGCATGCTACACACCCCCAGAAGTGCCATGTACATCTTCCACGCATTTTGACTGATTTGAATCCCAATGAACGGTTCCATGACGTTGCCACTCAGCCAAGCCAGTAAGCCTTCAGAGGAAGGAAGGATAAGCGTTTGCTCGAAGCTTCGCGCCCACGAGTCAAAGTCTCCAAAAAAACCCCCGGTATCGCCAAGGTGAGAGGACAGTATTGAAGACAAAGAGATGCATCGGATGCAGCCCGAGGCCCTCCCCGAGGCTCTCCCCGAGACTTCAGCTCACGTGTCAAGGAGCATAACCAAATCCATCTGCAGCCAAGGACCACGCATCTTAAGTAGCGCCCGTATCAAAAGTTTCGGCAAATCGTTCAAGGGCAAGCTTGCTCACCGCATTCCAATGCATATCAGCTTGAATTAAAATGTTACTAGTTCGCAGAGCCCGGAGTATCAGCCGGCCCGGATTACATTTTTGATACTCATCCTCGAATAACGAACTAGTTGGTAATAGTTTATTGGTTGTTACTTGATTGTAACTAACTGGAGATTTGAAGATTGATTGATAAGAAAGATTAGATTAGGTAGATAAGGTGAGAGGTGAGATGAGCTATTCCTATTGTGCATACAACTCGAACTCCGAGTTGCTTCCTGTTCCGAATCAAGCTCAATAGACCTACTATGTGGCCGAACAGTGACTTAGCTTTGTGTTTATGGTGGTTCGAAACATAAGCTGTGACCGGGGAGGATGCTACGGAGTAGACGTGCTCCGAGTATAATCCAGATATGTACTAGGTTACAGGGTGGATTCGGAAAGCGGGCCGAACAATGTGAACTGTGTAAGTATCGAGGAATCTGATTTAATTCTCCAGTATCAATTATCTACTGGCTTACTTAATATGATATTGATATCCCGCACTGAATGATTAAACGAGAGTAGCTAGAAAGAAATCTCATAGCTTGATCTCACTATCCGAGATCTAGTCCGAGCTTATCTCTACCCTTATCTATCTACACTACTTCCCCTCTTCTATTCCAGCTCACCTCCTGCTTACCACTTCCATCTGTACTTGATCTTTTCAATTTGCCTGCTGCTGTGACTTCAATCGAGTGATATTCAAAGCCGAGAGCACTGACAACAGCCGAGGTGGAATTTGCGCAGGATGGCGAACACAGCTCATGAACTCCACCCGTCCGCCACCGCTGTGGAGAAGGACGATCTTGTGATACCCGTGAGTCCCAACTACTGCCACTTCTCTTCCGATGATTTCTATCAATAGCAGCTGATCGAAAGTCTTCGTAGATAATCGATTTTGGTCCTTTCTTCTCCGGAACCCCTTCCGATAAGCATGCCGTCGCACTCTCTATCACTGATGCATTCAAGACCTCCGGTTTCCTATACCTGAAGGCACATGGCATCCCACCCTCCGTAGTGTCCCGCGTGTTCGCCTCGTCAGCTCGCTTCTTCGCCCGACCTCAGAGTGAGAAGGACAGCCTAGGCTGGACCACCCCACAGTCCAACCGTGGTTACGTGGCTATCGGGCGAGAGAAGCTGGCCACTCTGGACGAGACAGAGGATATCGACATTCAACGGGGCTCTATCCCCGATCTCAAAGAGACAATGGAGATTGGTCGCGAGGGCATCGACGGCCTGCCAAATCAGTGGCCAGACCATATAGATGACGAAGGAAAGGATTTCAAAGAGACGATGCTTTCCTTTTTCGAGATGTGCAAAAACTTGCACAGGCTGATTATGAGTGCAATCGCCTTGGGCATGAATCTGCCAGAGCACTTCTTCGATGGATACGTGAATGACGGAGATAACAACCTCCGTCTGCTACACTATCCTCCCGTACGCAAGCAGACCTTTCAAAGTAACCCGAATCAGGTTCGTGCTGGGGAGCACAGTGACTATGGCTCGGTCACGTTGCTTTTCCAAGACCGGCACGGTGGGCTTCAAGTGCGCAGCCCCAAGGGAACATTTGTGGATGCCACACCTATCGCCGACACTATTGTTGTCAATGCTGGAGACCTGCTCGCGCGTTGGTCCAACGACACTATTAAGAGCACCCGCCATCGGGTCATCGAGCCTCCCAAGCCAACGGGCCAGGACCCCGAGAACGATTCGTCCGAAACTTATCCCGCCCGTTACAGCGTTGCATACTTTTGCAATCCAAATACCAACAAGGTGATCGAGGCACTGCCGGGGACTTGGGGGGATGATATTCAGGTGACCAAGAAATACTCGGATATCACCACTGGGGACTACCTAGTTCAACGTTTGACCGCAACCATTTGATCCTCGAACTATGTGGCCATATGCACTTACGTTACTGGTTACTCTTTGTTTGATCGCGTTATTAGCTTGCTGCATCAAGAGAAATATGTGTTCGTTGATATTCTAATCATCTATCTGTATCTATTCCGATTTAACAACCCTTTGTATATTCCGATCTTCTATCTGTATCATCATATCTTTATCTATCCAACATCCAACATCCACCTTTATACCTTGTCTATTTGCTTAATAACTGGCTGGCACCGAGGCAATACGGCCACCATCCGTAAGCATAATGGCACCGTTGATATAGCCGCCAGACGCACTGGACATCCAGATAATCAGACCAGCAAGGTCTTCCTCACTTCCGCTACGAGTCAGAGGAATCAGAGAGGCCGGGAACGAGCCCTCCGAGACTCCATTGCCCTCGGCACCTTGGATAATCGCGTTGCCCATGTCGGAAGGATACAATCCAGGGGCGATGCCATTGACACGGATGTGGTAGGGCAAAAGACCAGTGGACAATGTTTTGACCGTGTGGGTTATGGCCGCCTTGGACGCGTTGTATGCATAACTGAAAGGCACGCGGTTGAAGCAGGCAATGGAGCTAGTGACGATCACCTGAGCACTCGGCGGAGTCACGACACCGACCTTCGGAGCAGGGCGTCTCTTGTTGGCGGCCTCGAGAAGGGGCAGGAATGCCACAATAGTGTAGTAAGCTCCGGTCACGTTTACATCCAGAACCTTGGTGAAATCCTCCATTGGGACGGAAAACAGTGCATCGCGGAATTCAGACAGGGACGGGACGGACCCGTCCGGCTTCGGAGGTGAGCGCATCATCGGGCCCATGATGCCGCTATTGGCAAACAGGATATCCACATGGGTTGTCTGAGCAGCTACGGCCGAGTAGGCTGCCTCCAGGGACTCTTTCGAAGTTACATCGCATTGGACGGGAACGACGGTGCCGGATGGGGCTTGGGTGGCAGTCTCGCGAAGAGCATCTTCACGGCGGCCGAGAACGAAGATCTTGGAGGCACCGTTGATGGCCAAGGCGCGGGCGATAATGCGACCCAGTCCTTGAGTTTCACGATTAGCCGCAGTTCACGCGGTGGTGGAGATCGTGCTTACCGCTGCCTCCACCAGTGATGACCGCGACTCGGTCCTGGACTGAGAACAGATTTGAGGCGTGCAAGTTCGACATGATGCGCTAGTTTGAGCTGCGTGATGAATACGATGAATATAATGAACGAGGAATGAATGCGTGAAAGGAATTCGTGGATGGAAACTCTCCCCCGCGCCGATGCTGTTATCATCAATTCCCCACTCTTGATCGGCCTTTTCCCCGAAATAGATTCAACATCCTCTTTCATCTTCACCTTTTCCCTGATGAGCCGAAGAAACACCGATATTCGCTATTCTGAGTAAGACGGTCAACTGCAACTACATATTGCCGAGAGAGTCAGTCAAGTCCGTTTGTTCCGACGCTTCCTAGATTTCATATGGCGTGTCCGAAGCTCTAAAGTATCATGAATCGGCCAGAAGTCCGAACGAGCGACCAAGAAGCATTCGGGGAAGATCAAGTTCTTCTTACAATCACCTATTGAGATGAATAATCCGGCACATCTGGCGGGACTTAGTCCCTGTTCCGATGCTGCATCAACCGTGGACGGTAACTCGACGTCATCGCTGCAATGACCCACGATCAAGGTACGAGTACGAAAGTGAAGAAAAGTGAGATCAGGGCAGATCCCTCGGTAAATCAGTCTCAAGGGCCCATATCGGCACTTCATGGTCGGCAAGTTCATCAACTACTTGACAACCCACACTATGATCACGAGACTCGGTCCGCCCAATATCCGAGTCTTGGATCAAGCTTCATCAACAATACCCGCAAGGTCCCGCAGGCACAAGCTTCTATTCTCTCGCGCCATGCCGGAAGCTACCGTCGAGGTGGAGCAAATGCATGACCACAATGTGGGCTTCCTAGCCTTCACTGACCAATGGTGCAATGGACCTCTTCGGCAAGTATCCAAGATCGATGGAAGAATACTCCATCTGTACAAGAGAAAAAGCTTAACTGAGATGACGATGCGCCATATCACCGTATCGGAATAATGTCCGCACGTTCATGAGCGGACGCTGATCTCACCATCACTATTGCCCACCTTCTCCATGTAGAAGCTGTATTCCGCCTTTGTTATTTGGAGTATCGCTGAGTTCAAGGAGATTGCCGTGACCCGGTCGTTTGCAGAATATAACTAGCTCATGCTATGGATGGAGTACGCTGTGCCGCCCCCAAAAACAATGGAGACTTCCAGTCTCCACGTCATTGCCCTAAGGGTACAGTACTTCCCATTGGACCTTGAAACAGGGTTGACTAGCCGACAATGGCAATGACGATGACGATGATTTTCGTCAGTCTGTCTCAGTCCAGTGTGACCATACCTGGTGGACGAAACTATATATGTACGACAGACGGTGGCTGCGTTTGTCCGGGAAATTCTCATTCCACCCTTCCTCGATCTTCAAGACCCTTTATAGCAAGGAGAGCCTCAAATTGAAGATATCTGTGGAGTGTCGATGGTTATTATGTGGAACAGCGTGCTGTTCCTGAGTGCGTTGGGCTCACTGCCCTTCGCCTCTGCATCTCCATTGGAGGCCCGTCAGGACACTACTTCGGTGCCTGTGTCTACTATTACCGGGCCGCCTACTCACAGCTTCAAGTCTTCCCAGCCGCATACCCCATTTACCGGAACTCCGACGACTACAGGGGAGCTGTCTGCCACTTCCGTTGGGACGGGCATTGTCGAGTCGGCTAGTGTTGCTCCGGCGGAGACCACCTACCCTAGTGATGGCAAGCTTCACAATGCCCAGCCTGCTCCGTACGTCCCAGCGGGAGGAGTCGGCACCAACGGATCAATCCCTGTCTATAACGCCAAGAGTGACTTTGACTATGAGTCTTTGGTATGTATATTCTTGTTAATGATTTGTGGTACATGAGGGGTTCGGTACTGATTATCATCGCTAGGCTCTTGCTTTGTACCAGGAATACATTGAGCTGGACCTGTTCAACGACGGCTTGCAACGATTCTCGGCTCAGGATTTCGAGGCAGCTGGACTTAACGACGCTGACCGTAACCTGATTGCATTTATGGCCCAGCAAGAGGTTGGACATGCGACCCTGATCAGCAACATGCTCGGTGCCCAGGCCCCCCAGATGTGCCAGTACAACTATCCGTACACTAATGTCCGCGAGTACCTCGACTTCTGCCAGAAGTTGACCCGCTTTGGCGAATCGGGTGTGTACGGATTCCTGGCTCACCTGGATTCGCGGGAGGCTGCTACCCTCCTCACTCAATCTATCACCACTGAGGCACGTCAGCAGATGATCTTCCGTCAGTTCGAGGGTCTCTTCCCCATGCCTGTGTGGTTTGAGACCGGTGTGCCGCAATCCTGGGCCTGGACTCTTCTGGCTCCGTATATCAGCTCGTGTCCCAGCAACCAGACGCGACTGGCGTGGCAGAACTTCCCTGCGCTGCGAATCCTCAACCAGCCCACCCTTTCCGGTGATAACACCAGCAACGCCACCTTCTCTACCCTGAACAACACTCTGGGAGCCGGCACGAATGTGGCCAAGAACGGCTCTGGTCCCGGCTCTTCCAACTCAAGCAGCGGCGGCGGATCTCTTGTCACCCCTCAGAAGTACAGTCCACTCTCTTACCCCGGCCGCATGGTCTCTCTTCAGTGGGACACCCCAGGCAAGCCGGTCGGTCCCAACAACAGCTATGTGACATCTACTTCGGCCGGTAGTGCCAAGTACGTCGCATGGGTGTCGCAGTTGAACGTGACTTACACGCCTCTGAACACTACTACGGGTAACCGGGGCTTCACTTTCCAGCCTGACATGGAGACCTACCAAGGTGACCCGGCGATCAACGGCACCATGTTCATCGCCATCACCGACTCGGACCTATTCCTGACGCCGTTCAACCTCAGCTCGATCAACCCGCACGTTGTTGCTGGTCCTGCTCTGTACCAGGCTGGATAAAACAGTCCAACAGAGGACGAGCCGAGAAAGATAAGTTGGGGAAGGGGAAAGGAGGGGGTTCCCAGTGCAGGTGTAACTTAGAGAGAGCCTTTGATGATAGCTTGGAGGATAAAATATTGATTAGGAAGCTGAATCAATGTCTTTCCCGATAATTAAAAGACAACTGTTGATGTTTGATGTTTTTTGTTCTGATCATAGTTGATCCTTAAATCCGACTTATAACCGAGACGTCCGCAGTCCGCAGCTTTTTGCTGTCCAACTCGTCCACATCTCACACCCTGCGCAACCTACATACACATGAATACACCAAGGAATAGGAAGCAGCGCCGTGCTGCGGCTGCAGCTACAACTTCCGCGCCATCAGAACCTGCAATTCCCCTCGCAACCCCCCCACGCGACCAACCTCCAAAGAAGACCGGCGAGCGAACATTATACGACATCATAGCGGAGCGTCAGAATGAGCTCCTGGGTCAACAGGCCGTGTCACAGGCTGCATTGGATGCGGCAGTTGACAGCCAGCAGCAGTCACAGCCAAAGGGGACACGCTTCGTAACCGTCGACGCGTCCGGGGAAGTTGTGGACACCGACAACGACCAAGTCCCGACGATAGGCACACAAAAGATCGAAGAACCAGACAAGCCACTTCCTCCATTTATCGACACCATCCTACTCTCTCTACCCCTCACAACCCTCCATCTCACACTCGCCTACCTCGCCGCCCACCAATACGCTGAATCCATCGACCTCCCACGCCTCCTCAAAGAATCAATCACAATCACTCTCCCACTCCTCACATTCCTAATCCACTTCGCCCACGGCCACATCGTCCGATTCCGACTAAGCAAACGCCTACACTTCCTCGCCTCACAACCCGTATCCATCCTCCCGCCCACTCGCGACAAGTTCACATTCTCGTTTCTCCGTCGCTTGGTCTTCCCGCCTGGTCTCCGGACAATCGTGTTCCTTCCGGCGGCCTTGTTACTAGGAGCTCATCTGATTACTGTGACTAATGGAGAGCCGTATTACGCCGTTATGAAGAAGGCGCCTGCGTTCGGGACAATGTGGATTTGGTGCATTCTGGAGATGTCTTTTGGAGCCGCTGTTATTGGGGCGTTGGGGCCTTTGGCTTGGGGTGTTTGGTGGAAGGGGTATGGGATTGTTTGAGCAGAACATCTTCGTATCCTCTTGGGAAACGAGAACATTGCATCTGTGATTGCATGGAAAGATAACGCAACAATCGGATACTCCAGTCCCAGCACGTCGTGAATCCCTGGCCAGACCTTCTGCAGCTCCTTGCCTTGCGAACTCGTCATTATATCGCCTTTGCCATGTATTTGGTTAGCTGGGTCCTCTTATTGGATCCTGATGAAACTTACTCGAAAAACATATCTGCACTCCCAAGCTTGCTATATGCCTTAGGACCCAGAATGACTCCGCTCAGCTTCTCACTCCCTCCTCACTCCCTCCCGATCATTGGCATCCTTCATAAACCTGAAAAGTCCTGGCACGGCCTTGTCCGACACCCATCGGAGCTGACTACGTTGATGATAACATTAGAGTAGCTGCTCTTTGAAGCTGATTCGGCAAGTCCATCCGTATATAATGCATTTGTATATTTCCCATGGGATGACTGGTTCTGGTATAATCTCCTTTGTAACCTTTAGTGGATAATGCAATCTTGCGGTGGTGCAGGATAGCTTAGTTTGCATTACTCGAAGGAAAAAAGCCAAGAATGGTCAAGACAAACCTTTGTCAGGGCTTGAGCGTGAATATTCCTAAAAATTCAAAGGTCGGATAGGATGGGGCAGTGACTAGAAAATAAGGAATTGTTGGTTTAACATCAAGTTCCAGTTTTCCTTGGTATACAAGCCTCCCCAGTGGTCGAGTGGTTAAAGACAGAATTAGGTTGACGGCCTGAATCGAATGATACCTCTCCCAAGACCTTCTGAACGTCTCGCCACGGGCGTTACTGTACAATGACTGTGCAGCGGGAGGTGAATCAGTGGTGGGAGCGGCCTAGCTAGCCCGGGTGGGATTGCCTACGGGCGGGATAATGACTCTTTTTTCCCTCTTTTTAATCTATTGTATTAGAAGCTATTACTACTATTCTCGGATATTTAATTTCGACAGCCTAGGCCTATTGTGGGGGTAGTAAGGCCATCGCGAATAGGTCTGCCGTGAGTTATATCGTGACTCCAAGATATCCAAAGACAAGTCTCAATGAGTCCGGCATGTTATATGGGGGTAAATTTACAGATATACCGTTCGAAACCAGGCTGCGACTTAATTTTGGCTTTTTCTTTTTCTGGTCAACGCGCTTAAACGATATGATATTATCGATGGAGTAGCAATGATGGTGTATACCCATTCCCAATGACTACCTTGGTATTCATTATTCATATTGTACAAATGCCCCCATAGACTACGTCTCAAAGTCGGAGGTCCAACACTCAGAAATAATATCCCCGTAATTTCGCATGAGCGATTGAAAGGCAACACCAGCCGTCTGAGACCCGCCAACAGTCACATTCAACGAAAGAAGTCCCTTCATGAGACAGTCAATCTGGTGTGCCCATATCTCATGGCCGGGATCCCCTGCAATGCCAGCTGACTCGCGATCGTGGGATAGAGAAGTCTGTATAAGGATGATATGTTCCACGGCCTTTTCCAAGGCAGCAGCCATTAAACTCGGAGTAACGTGGTAGGCGATAAGGGGAACATCAGCGCTTAATCCATTTTGAAGATTGAAGGCCTCCTCAATGGGCAACTTGAGTACATGCTCGATGGTTTGTGCAATCGACGCTGTTGCAGCTTGTCGGTAGGACTGCATTTCTAAGGTTAGATGATTATCTGTGACCGGTTGAAGTACCTCGGCAAAGATGAGTACACCAAGGTCCCAGAAGGCCATAAGGGAGACTGGTGGTTACTGTTAGCGAAAGAACGTCATCAATTTGAAGGGAAAGCTACTTACCCGAAGCAATTTTCGATGAAATAGAGAGGTTATGAAAGTTTTCTCTGCAGTTGTTCAGGAATTGCCGAAACGACTCATCAAACTTTCCAATGGCGGCCAGCGTTTCGCTGATTGACTCGAATGTCTCTGAAGCGAGATCGAAAGCTTCGGATAGTTTGGGCAGAGCGCTTTTCACGTTTATAATTTGTCGCCAAACGCAGAACGCTTCCGCAGATGCCTTTCGACATATAGTTGGAACATTCAAGTCCAACTCTTGGGGATTGGAATAGAGGATATGTGTTGGAGTCGAGCCATCACCCGTGAACGCTAAGGGAAGTTAGTTCTTCCTTGTTACAAGCCATCATTAAAATTTCAATACCCGACTTACCATCCGAATGAACAAAAGGATCGGGCAATTTGCACTGGTGACCACCCAAGAGGGCCGCACCGGTATCACGAAGGTACCCGCACCAGCGGACAAGACTCAAGCTGGCCTCTGTGAGGGCTGCATACTTTGAAAAGGGCCCTAGGGTTGTACAATATTGCTTCACAAGCCCATCAAGATCACGAAGCTTTTGCAAGCCTGTATCAAGGAACTCATCAGCTGTAGCATGTGAACGGGCCGATGTCGGAGTGACAATGCCGTTGAACATGAGGCACGCAAAGACGACGCGGAATGAGCGAACTGGGTCCGCGTCCTTAAGCGATGACCGTGCTTGAAACCAGGCATCAGTATAAATCTCCAGCGACGTATTCTTTGCAGGCTGCGCTCCATTCCAGTCCTCATTCGGTAGCCATTGCAGTGCAAATGCTCGAAATACCGACTTCAAGGCTGTATCCGACTTCTTTCGCGCAGCTGGGCTCAGGCGATTGTTGTAGAAATCACCAAAATGGTCTAAGAAACGAGCACACCCCAACAGAGTCATCCTGAAATTATTATTTTGTGTGGGAATAATCGTATGTGCTATTGCTTCTCTTGCGTCTTGGGTGTGGACGAGTGAAACATGGGCAGACGGTCGTGGTGATGAGGTCGGAGATTCCGTAGCCGTGCCATCTATCAAGGCACTGAAATCCGCGGGTGATGGTCCTTGAGAGCTCTCTGGACTGCTGTTTTCTATCTGATAGCGACTCCCCGTCGCATATAGATTGCAATCGTAGTCGAGGAATCGGGTCGCAGATCCTGTCACGATAGTATCAAATATCCGGATAAGTCGTTCATCCAGGATCCTGGCATCCATTTTCGAGTTTAATAGATGGACTGGATTGCGTAAGGTGCTCCCGAATATAGCATCTGCTCTATATTGGAATGAATGCGTCGCTTGCAAGCTATCCGGCAAACAAGAGATTCGACGTTCATTTTCGGCTTCGGATATTGACGTAGTTTCTAGACGCGATATCGCATATGGACTTGTATTTGATTCGCCTGTCAAGGGAAAGGCAAGATTGTCACCAAAGTAATTGTCAACGTCAAAGTTGAGCCAAGCTGCAAATTCGTCTTGTCCGCTCACACAGCCAGCTCCGCTCACACAGCCGGCTTGAGGTGCCTGATCCACAAGATTCGCAGACAAATGGGATGCCGCCTTTTGTGAATACGTATCACTTTGGCCCACATGTCGATTAGATCTTGGTGAGTTACGCCGTTGTCTCTTCTTCGGCCTCGAGCTTTGTTGGGTTGCAGCAAATTCGAAGGTGCATGTACGGCCTAGGCGCCTGCAATGTGTGCAGGTGCCACTTGAATCATCTGATCCATCTTGAGAGAAGAAGCAGCGTCGCTTGGAGCGTCGGCAGGGATCGCAGCTGGTGTTCTGTCGCCGCAGTGGCTGCGAGGATCTGAACGCCACTTCAGTTGTGAAGTGGCCGGACATCATGTACCCATCAGGTTACACCAGCACAAACCCGCTAATTGAGAAAGTATGTAGACTTGAGCAGCGTTTGGATGTGTGTCATGTCCAGGTGTTCTGGAATGCTCCAGGAGTTGTAGAAATAATTGGACTAAGTCGAGGAGGGTTCTCACGGGTATTACATATTGATGCCTTGTTGCCTGATAAGTGCAACGTTAACTGATTTATCAGGCATCAACGACTAATCTGTAGTTCACTACGTAACTCGTTAACCTTCTACTGTAAGTCCACAAGTTCAGGGGTTCTCACGAATCGATTAACTGTTCTTCTCATACGGCTCGTGATCACAACCGGTTCGCATTTCAGTAATCGTGGTATGAGTGTTGTTGAACATTGTAGGATACGCGATCTAGGAGCTGAGATAATCTGAAACAATAACTAATGTACACATAAGGCCGCCCGAAGTTCTCAAAAGCCTCTATACTCTAAACGCTCTCTCCCGTCGCCCGACGAATGCAAGCAACGATGAAGTCTGGGTTGCTCAGGAATGGCGAGTGACCCTCATCGCATCGTTCAACAGTGAAAGCACCCTCCCCTTGAGCAATCATTCTCTCCTGGTAGGAGACCGGCAAAGCCAGATCATTCCGGGTAACGATATATGTGCTAGGGATTTCGCGAAAAGCCGAGTAGGTAACAGGCACCGTCAAAGGACCCGTAGGGAATGAACCAAGAAGTTCGACCGCTTCATCCACATCCTTGGGATCGCACCGATTGTAGAAGATATCACGGATGCCAACCTTGTCGAGCACCATTGCTCCATCCTAGAAGAGTTAACTTCCATTGTCATCCAGGGGATATACTAGAAATCACGGATAAACTTACCTCAGTAAATCTCATAGCGTCATACTTCTTTATCATTTCCTGACGGCGTTGCTCAATTTCCTTTTCCTCTGGAGTCACCGGCACGATCTGGGCCACGTGCGTCTGTCCTTCTGGTAGTGCCATTGCGCACATGTAGAGCAGTCTAACAACGCCAGATTTCAGCCCTCGTTTTTCTCTAGCTTCCTTGCCCAGTCCTTTGACGCCCTCGGACATGGAAATGCCGCCAAAAGAGTGAGCAAGCGCGAGGACGTCCTTGCCAGCATCAAGGTATTCCAAAATGACTCTGCGAACTTTTTGCGCATCTTGTTCCCAGGTTTGATGGGGCGGGCTGGAGTCCACAGATGGAAGTGTCACAGCTCGAACCTCATAGTTGAGTTTGGTAAGTCTCTCGATGAGATGTTGGAAGTGCTTGGGTCGGTGCCACGCGCCGGGGATGATAGCGATGGCTGGTTTGGCCATTTCGACTAGAAATTGTTATGCGATTGAGTGGTATATGAGGATACATAAGGAAAATCGAATGAAGTACATTTAAATCCCAGGGCTCTATGATCTCTGATCCCGTTGAGGGAGAGATGGGCCCACAAGTCCTTGATATATCCAACCTCATTGGCCAATATCAGCATCGGAGCCGATGCCATCGGTTCCGCTGCACTTGGTCTACTTCCATCGATCTATGTCATTCATATCGCGAGCAGTTGGACCCGGTATGCGAAATGAAAAGGGATACTCAGAACGAACATGTTTTAAACTATGCATATTAGTCGCACGTGTTATAGCCCGCCTTTTACAATCTATGTTGCACCATGTCACGTGGCGACATTGTCTGGTATGCAGCTGTCCTCTAAACGCGACTTAGGGGTTTGCAGATACATAGATCTGTATTGTTGTTTTACTATGAGGTATCCCTAGTACGGACTTGAAGCTTTCATTCTGTGACTTCGCTACCCGCAGTTGGAATCTGAACGATGGAGAACTTGATCCGGGGCCTAGCAAGAATTGACCGATTGACCACCTGGGCAATAGAATGATCCCATTGGGATTTTTGTTAAACAAGCTCAACTGTTCATTCAAAAAGATCGAGGTTTTAAATTTAGTCCCTCAAATATCGACTTGAAGGAGTCGTTTATAGAATAGGTAGGTGGCTTCTTGCAATCCATGTCAGGTATACCACGCCCACAATTCTTTATATCAATTTCGTAGATTAAGGATCTGATCTTCTCAAAGCTTCACTGATCTTTGATGCGTCAAGCGCATCGTCGAAAGAAGTCTCCCAAACCGGCCTGCGAGAACCTCACCCAGTGGTGCAACAATACAAGATTCTCAGTGAGGAATGTTTTTTTTCTTTCTTTTTTTCCCTTTCTCTGTACATGTGTTAACTATTAAGGTTCAGAGCGATATACGTTCAGAAAACATCCTCATAGTGATCGATGAACCACGGGGCAGTTCGTTGAATAGGCCGTATTGGCTGGATGAGAGCATAAATGTACTCTCCACTGATACTCCGCATGAGGGACACGAAGGGTCTCATTTACTAGCTGTGGGGGGCGAGATAGATGTCCACGTTCTACGAATACAGACTGTGCCGAAGCAGACTATGAAATGATCCCAGCAGATCGCAGCACCAATAAACTTTAAATTGGATTGACCCTTTCTAAGTAGACTTGAACGAGCGCATCTTCAACAGGAGACGGGATATCAATCGGCGACTCGATTTGAGAGCCCGCTGTGCAGTGAGAGATGGCAGGTTGATCTCGCGCCACGGGCCACTTCGCCGAGGGACGATCCCGCAGGGATTCTCACTAGCAATTGTAGCCAATATACCGATCAGGAGACTGAATGACCGCAGTGATCCCCAGGTATTCACCGTAGAAAGAACCTTGGAAGTAGCCAGGAAAAGCTGATCGCGCGTTACATGTAGGGACAATGAGAGATCCGTGCTAAGTCTCTGGGATTAAAGAACCCCAATAAGGTATGTCTTCTTACTCCGATTAAGCCTGCTCAAAATGTCGGCCGAATCATATGCAAAAGGCGATTTCCTGCGCTTGGCACTCGAGACTCAAGCGCTGCGATCTTTTCCCTCTAAAGATCGTATATCCACCAATACAATGAATGATAGTGTAAGAAGTAAAATTAACCCACTCTGTATGTACGTGGGGGTTACGACGGCTCATTCGCAAGAGATTCCATCGATCTAGTGAATTGATGTATCACATGCAAGCAAGATAGATCGATCGATGCGCCTTTACCCGCACTAATGCAATTTTCACATGGATTTTTCTCGCTAGGGAACTAAACTCCATAAACTCTCTGTTTTGGTGAGGGGCATCTTTGACATGTCTGTATTTTTGGACCAGAAATTTTCTGATCTGGTGGGGGATGTCTCACCCCGCCATCCCTCGACTGTATGTATCTGGAGTCTTTCTATCGACTCCATATTGCTGGCTCCGATCTCGGACTTTCAAATCCATCCGGATGCACTTTTTACCTCGTTATGCAGTATGTACGTATCTGTGAAATAAAAAGGGAAAATACCCCCAACCACCTGAAAAGATTTCCACGGAACAGAAAAGACTAAATGGGGCTTAGCAAAAAAATGCCTTGATGAGAATGCTTCTAGTCAAGGATAGAGTTTGAACAAAACTATCGGTGAGAGAGGGAAACCCCGCTCCTCATCAGCTTCAACACTGGTCCACAGGGCCGCAGTGCGCATGTACCCCTCTTCCAAGACCTAGAGCCTCAGGTCGCAGAACTAGGCGAGACGCCCCACTGGAATAAGCGACAGATTCCGAGTACCGAGTACCGAGTACCGAGTACGTGTTTTGGGCATTACTCGAGGCGAGGCATGGATATGGAATCGGCCAAACTTCGGAGCGGAGAGGCTGGGTAAACACAGATCGGATCGGGTGAACAAACGGTAGACAATTGACAGCTGTCAAAGCGGTGTGGGTGCGAACGGCACGGTTATCAACCTTGTTGTTTTGGTTTGCTTTCCCCCCTGTAATAAGATCGCCTGTATTAAAATCTTATTAATCTTAATCTTATAAATCTTGTTATTAATCTCAAGATGCATTAGCAAATCGTATCGGATACGGGCCGAGCCAGTCATGCGCAGGGCTGCAGGGGTGAACAAGGTGTTCGCACAAACCCGGTGGGTCAATAACCGAGTTCTCGGGCTGCGTGGGAAGACGCGAGGGGCTGCAGATCCCATGCAAGTATGCGTATTATGTGCTTGAATGGGCGGTGTGCATGAATTTCTTTTTTTGTTTTTTTTTTCTTTTTTCATTTATTGGGGGTTTTATAAGGGAATTGCTTGGGAAAGACAAAAGGTCGTATATTCGTGATTCCGAGACTGGCTTCACACATGTGAAGGCCCTATGTGCATATGGGTATGTGACCGCATCGAATAATCATAAAAATACCAAAATACCAAAATCGCAAATCGCATCGCAAAAAGTCCGCTCAGGCCGGTTGTCGAAGTAGAGGGAGTGGCAGTGATGGAAAAGTGCCCGTCGAGATCAAATTAAACGAATCGTAAGCGTAGCGTGCGAATGCCCCAAGGCAGACAACGACCCCCAAACGCCATGTATACCTAAAAAGAACGCCGAAACCCTTCTACCCAGAGTCCTGATAAGTCTCCCGAAAACAAAGAATAAAAAAGAACGCCTAAGGGTGCAGCTCATACTGTGACTCGGCCCTCGGGCGCGACTCCCAGTGGGACGTCGGCACTGGACGGTAGGGCTCGTCCCGGGTGTCTCTTTCCTTCAAATCCGGATAGGAGTGACGCGACCATTTCTCTGTATGAGTTCATCTGTGATAGTTTGAAGCGTTGGATTTTGCCGCTGGCCGTTCGGGGGATTTCTTCGACAAAGAGGATGCCGCCGTCGATGGCTTTGTAACTTGCCAGGCGCTTGCGGGCATATTGGTAGACTTCGTCGGCCGTTACTCGAGGAATTGTGCTGTCGCGCGTGCGCACAATGAATGCGCGGGGCACTTCGCCCGTGCCGTCCTTCAGGTTCATACCAGTCACGGCGCAATCGCTGATTCCAGGGTGTTGGAGCAACACGGCCTCGATTTCAGCAGGTGCGACCTGCCAGCTGTAGATGAAGTCGGCGTCAGAGGGTATATACTCAAACGCGGAGAGGGAAAGAAAAGAAAAGTGAGATACATACCCTCGTACTTTGATGAGCTCCTTGGTCCGTCCTACTATGAAGTAAAAGCCGTTCTTCACGTAAGCCACATCACCAGTTCGGAACCATCCTTGCGCATCTGTGGCATCGTTGCGGCCCTTGTAAGACATGAGCAATCCAGGTCCGCGCACATACAGCTCGCCTGCACGCTCGTCGTTTTGGACCACCGTGCCCTCGTGGTCAATCAGGCGAACCTCGTATCCCTTCAGACGCGTACCGATACTGCCGGCATCCCCGCGCTGACCGTATCGAGTCTGGAAAATGACTCCGACCTCGGTCATACCCCACAGTTGACACGCGTAGGCCATGGGGGAAAGACGCTCCCGGAACTGGGCCATGGACAAGCTATCAATAGGGGCACCGGCCACACCCACATAGCGAAGTGATGCCAAATATTCCTCAACCGGCAAAGTGGAGCGGTTAATAGAGTGGATAATGGCAGGAACCAGATAAGTCTCAGTAACCTGGAACTGGTGGACCGTAGCCAAAAATTGGGTAATTTCGAAGCGCTGGAGGACAAATAGCGGTTGACCATAGCGAACGGGGAACATATGAGTCCACAAAGCACCGAAAAGATGGAACATGGGCAATGACATCAGCCGACTGGTTGGGTACGGCACATCGTAGTGGATCGAGCGGTGATGCGACACGATGGCATGGTGGGACAGAACAGCCGCCTTGGGTAGGCCGCCGGTACCGCTAGTCGAAAACATGGCTGCGGGTGTATTCTGCGCCATCACCGGGTCGGTAAACATAAGCCAGTCACTTTGGCCATAGCAGAGCAGATGGGCCAAATTGAGCTGCGTATCTTCCACGGTAAGGAACTCGGCTCCAGCCGGGAACCCCAGTTCGTACCACAGGAAGAGCTGGGTGCAGTGATCAATGGCTTGCTCATCTACAAGGCATACCTGGCCTGGGTGGATACCACGGGCAGTGGCGACTTCCAATACCGTCGGCAAGGCATCTTGAGTGGTGAGGATCATCTTGGGTTCCGCGAGTCCAACGATATGATCCAATTCTTGCAGTTGACTCTTAGGGTTGGACCCCATGTACACTCCTCCTGCGCCAATGATACCGAAGAAGAGGGCAGGGTAGAGGATCTATGAAACCAGGCCGAGTCAGCATTTCCGGGTTATTTTCGGACCAGTCCAAATGTCGACGAGGCCAACTGACACTGTTCCCCAGATGTAGCAGCACGCAATCCCCCTGCTGGATATTATTCGCTTGAAAGCCTGCGATGAGAGTCCGGACTAACTGCCGAAACTGGATGGCCGTGAATGAACGTGAGGGATCCTCGGCGTCGATAAATAGCGGCTGATATTGGTCATACGGTGTCGGGCCGCAGAAGGTAAAGGTCAACAAGTCGGTGTACAAATCGTCATGGAGGAGAGGGTCCATGGTGCTGGGCACCGACATGGACGGATCCCAGGAGTCCATGATGAGGAGAAGGTAATAAAGATTGGTTAAAAGGCAGTATCCAGTATGGATATAGGGCCAAGTACGAATAAAGTATAGGTGGTGGTGGGGGGTGTCAAAGGAGAATCAGATCTATGCGCGGGGGTGTTATATAGGGAAATTAAACAGACAAGGGGATGTTCCCATCATTCTACGCAAAGTACGGAGTACCTATCTAAACAATTTGATTTCCCTGAAGCCAGATGGAGCTGATTTGGAATACAATGCTTAGGTAATGGGCGCTAGGCCCGGTTCCACTGTATTTTCCACTGGATTGACGCTGATAACCACCGGAAATGGTAATATCTGTGATGTATGAATCTAGACGTTGACAAAAGCACCATTGACCAAGTTTTCTCTGTCCCAATAGTGCATGTGTCATGGACGATATGATGTGATTTGAAAAGATAGAGAGAACCAGTATTCACGGCTCCACCGAACGTTCCTATTCCAAAAGCAAAAGCAAAAGCCAAACAGCGCTAAAGTAGACTAAGATACTAGTGTCGCGCCAATGCGGTAATCCCTTGATCCCTTTGGTGATTGATCAAGAACTCAGCCACAAGCTTGGAACTTTCTCCTTCCTAGCGGGCCCTCAATCACGGTGAACCGGATCGACACCTGATCGTCTACGCGACTTCTCCATAACCTAAACCCCGTTTTTGCGTCGAATCATGACCGCTTTTTCTACTCCAATAGATCGCCCATCGATCCCGATGTGTCTATACCTTGCCCCATTGGTCCCAGCGCCTTACAGTTTACTCTTAGCCGCCCCACGAGCTGGATCTCGCACCGAACAGGGATGTTCTGACTGGTGTTCCCGACTCAATCTCGATGATGTAGTTACGGCTGACCTTCGTCTTTCACCTACCAGTCTGTCCAATCGTGTCCCTCCAGGACACTCGACGTTTTTCCCGTCCTTCTCCACTCGTGTCATGTCTGCCTGACGTCCCGTCACGATATGGCTGTTCCCCTCTTTTCTTGCCCATAGTTCCGTCCGATATCCGACGGTCAGTTCTGTTCCCTTACAATTGAGCTTGCTGCATATCCCGGCTTTCCTGTCCCGCACCGGGTGGAGCAACGATTAGCCACTTATCGACGTGCCCTTCACTTTCTTTGTGATTAACCCAAATCCCGTCTGTGCGCGAACGAGACAGCCCTAGATCTGGATCGACCAAGTTAGCTAGACCCCACGCGAAAACAGTACGCTTCCTTCTGTCCAAGACGCTGCTGGCCCCACTCCGGTCTTCGGGCTTCAGGCGCTTGTTTTTGTTTCCATGAGTGTAAAATACACTGCTTCTGGAGGGGCCCCGTACCTCGCTGCAAGTGCAATGCTCGACTGCACGGTGCTGGAAAAAAAAAAAAAAAGAGATCCGAAAACGCCCATCGATAGTGCAGGGATAGCAGCTGCATGGCAAAGCGCCACGATCAGGTACAGGCTGTATATCCATTGTTCAGCATCTCGGTGGCGCTTTTGTCCAGCTGCTAGATCGGTATTTTTTTTTCCAACGCAGTTGTCGGGTGACATCCGTCCGCTCCGATTGCCCGGTATTAGAAGTTTCTTGTCCGTTAGTGTGAGTTGTCAGGGCCCCTCATGCGAGCCTGTCCGATCTTCTCCGCCTCGCTGCAGGCGAGATCGCTCCATAGGAACTTGATCCTAGTGGCGACTTGCAGTAGAAGGAAAGATCGACGATCCTTTGGAGCCGGCCCGTTGGTTGGGTTACATCTCAACGAGCGATGAACGGTTCGTTGTCATGCTTCCTTTTCCGGACTATCTCCACTCCATGGATGGGTGTCCATCTGTCCAGCTCATGTGTTACCTGTGATCACGGCTTCGTGCATACCGTCAAGTCTCCATGTAGGCTCCAAGCCGCTTAGTGGATGGTCATCCGGAGCTGAACCCGGAGCTGAACGTAAGGGTGGAGGAGGTCGAGTTGGCGACCTCATTGGCAACGATTGCATCGCGCTAGGCTTTCGGGGTTCTGGACCGGGCATGGTAGTGTCATACACTTTTCTCAAAGCCTTGAAACTTTGAGCCGAGGAAACGGGTCCTCCGGCGGCCCAAAAAAAGAGGGAAAAATTAAAAAATAAAAATAAAAATAAAAATCAGACGAAAAACTGGGGAACAGCCAAGCTGTGACCGGCCAAGCGCTTTCCGGTTTGAGCGTAATGATAGCTGTGGTGCGCGAATTTAGAAGGAGCCTCTGCTGCGGTATTAAGCAAGTGGCAGCGAAGGATTAACGAGTCAGATTGCTGTCAGATCAACGGTGGGGATACGGACAGAAAAGGTAGTCCGTGCTTGGTCGTTGGAGATAGATGCCCTCGTCCTCGTCACTCAAAACCACATGCCTGGCCACATGAGGCACACTATCCTAGTCAAGTTCCCAACTTACTTTGCCCGTTCTGTCCTCTTTTGAACTCTCCTCCTGTAAGACCATCACCATATGTCGGTCTCGGAGAAAAGCCCCATAAGCCAGTCCACGTCCGTGGCCCATACCGACATGGTCTCTCACTCTCATAAGCCCAGCGAGGCTACCCTCGTCGGTGGCGAGACGGCCTTTGAAAAGATAATCAAGCCAACACCTGCGGCAAAGGGGCACTCTGCTAGACCAAGTGAGGTCACCCTCGTCAATGGCGAAATCCCGTTCATGTTCGAGAAGGCCTCGAAGGAAATGTTGTCGTCCGATTCGGGCTCTCCTGGACCAGATCTTGAGGCCCAGACGCCTCTACCAGACCGCAAGTGCTTGGCCTGGTTGAGGTACGCCATCTTGACGATTTATCGACGGCTTTTCTCTCTTGTTTTCCTTGCCAACATTGGTGTTTTTGTGTATGTGATGGTCTCCAACCGCAAGCTCATTGCGTTGGTGAATGCGGCTGCCGCCAATTTGTTGGCCTGCGGTCTGGCCCGCCAGCCTCTGGTGGTGAACATGATCTTCCGAGTTGTACTCTCAGTGCCGAGGTCGGCACCGTATGCTCTGCGCAAATGGCTGTGCAAGGTGTACCACTATGGAGGCGTACATAGTGGTTGCGGTATCACGGCCCTGGTGTGGTACATTGGCTTCGTCGGTTTGATGTCGCAACAGTACTGGTCATCATCAGCTGCCATCAAATTCTCCGTCGCGCCCGTTACTGTCGCTTATATTATTCTTGTTCTGTTGGTGATGATCCCCGCTGTGGCATATCCCACGTTCCGCATGAAGATGCATGACTATTTCGAACTCACCCACCGTTTTCTCGGGTGGCTTGTCATTGCACTGTTTATAGTTCTGTTGATGCTCTTTTCCCACGAGATCAGCCGAGCGGAGAACCAATCGATGGGCCGCTTCGTCGTCGAGCTTCCCGCCTTTTGGTTCTTGATGGTCACGGTGGCGGCCATCGTTCATCCGTGGTTGCTGCTGCGGAAGATCGCGGTACGGGCCGAGCCCCTCTCCACCCATGCGGTGCGTCTGCACTTCGACCACACCACTACCACTTTTGGCAAGGGCATCTCCCTGTCAAAGCACCCGCTGCGAGACTGGCATGGATTTGCCACTTTCCCAGACGTTACCTCGGTGGATGAGAACGGAAAGCCGACGTTCTCGTGTTTGATATCGAAGGCGGGCGATTGGACCGCCGAGACGATCAAGAACCCTCCCACACATGCGTATAAGCGCGGGGTGCTGATCTATGGCTTTGCGTATGCCATGCGAGTCTTTCGGCGCGTGGTAGTGGTCACGACGGGATCTGGCATTGGACCATGTCTGTCATTCTTGGGTGACGAAAACCGACCAGCCCTGCGCGTTCTCTGGCAGACGCGGGCCCCACTCAAGACGTACGGTCAGGAGGTGCTGGATCTTGTGCATCGGATGGATGCCAATCCAATCATCATGGACACCAACATGATGGGGCGGGTCGACATGGTACCCATCGTGCAGCGCCAGTTCCAGGAATTTGACGCGGAAGCGGTGTGCGTGATCAGTAACCCTGTGCTGACTGCGAAGATCGTATACGAACTCGAGTCGCGAGGAATCCCGGCTTTTGGTCCCATTTTTGATTCTTGATGACTTTGTTCCTGCTGGTTTCCATCTGCGCATTTTTAGCCTTAGGCCATATATTCTCGTCCGGCGTTCTGGTTTCGTGTTTGTGTGTATATTTTGATACCAGATATTCGCGCTGCTTAGATTTTTGTCGTTTAATTCGCGGGGTTTGAGTCAAATTGGAAGTCGTTCCGAGGGGCTTATACCTTTTCCCCAGGGGTTTCAAGGATGGAAAGTTGGTCGTTTCCAAAGTCTTAAGAAGATTTGAAATACACTCAGGGGCGATAGAAAACCCTCGTGTTCGTTAGACAACCGATGCAAACAAAAAGAGTCCCGCAACGCAACCCGTGATAGTCCGTACATTGAATTCCAAATTGATCGGCTCCACTTGGTGGATATTGGGCTATCATTGGCCGTGAGGCACGCCCCTAGGATGTAGGTTTGTGTCAGAGTGTGAAGATGGCGGTAGATGTGGATATTGGGCTTTTATCGTGGGTTTTTGGAGGAAAGGTCAAGAAACTGGGAGAAGGCTTACTGTTATCCTGAACCAGCATAATTTCTGAGAACCGGTGAAGAGTTGGCAATGACCGGGGCCCCTTGATCATTTACGTAGTCCGCCAATTACATTTTCCGTGACTATTGTCCGTATATAATTATGGCATGGTCACATAATCACATAACTCTTGCCTATTTGTGGATGCTGTGGATGCTTCGCTTAGATGGTTGCCTCGCGGACAATCGAGAAGAAACATGCAGAGGCGGGGTTTGCATCCAAAATGGGGAATGATGTGGGATCGACGGCGAACGGACATTATGCTGCTGCACTACGAAACAGCGTTCTTTCGGGGTTCTAGTTGAGTCTACTCCATTCATCACCCAAGCAGTTGTTGTGCAACATCTTCCCATGGCATTTAGGGGCATATACTTGTCTCACTGTCCATCTCTGTAACATCTTTCAATCGCATTTAGGTACATACAAGGTTGTAAATGATATACCCAAGGATCAGACCATACCCGGCATTCTACAAGGTTGCCCAGTCGCTTCCAAGGTTTATCGGCCTGCACTCGGGTATCCCTCGGGATACGTTAACGATCATGGGTTTTATATCCCGACATGTTGACCTACATAGAGGACTTCCTCTACTACTTCTTGGCGTTCCCCTTGAGTATTGATGATCTGCTCCGGCGTTGATGGAAACCCTCTATGTGACTATTTTTGTAGGGTCGTCTGATTAAAACAACAAACATTCTTCCGGTCTCAACCGGTATAGGCTGATTATATCCGACATGAGGCAATTCCTCTCTTCACTCCCTCCTCCCTCACCGCTTCACTTAATACCAGGAACAGGAATACGAGCCGACGGGAACATTTGAGGAGCCAATCATCAATCCTTTGCACGCCCTGCAGGTCTCCTTCCATAGTTTCCTTCTTATCTTCGTCGACTCATCCCTGGCTATAACTACCACGAAAAGCGCCCTTCGTATCAACCAAGACATCCTCGGCCTTCGCGTCACCCCAAACCACGCGTGCCTCATGCAAACACTTAACAGAGTTTTGTATTTGCATAGACCGGCGAAGCCGATCCTGATTTGTACAGTCGGACCAAGGCGCTATATCCATTAGAGTGCCTTTATTCTCAATGTAGGTAAGAAGTAGTCCTACCAAACGTTCCCCGGACCAGAGCTCTTCATCATCGAGAGGATAGTGTTGAAGAAAATCATCGTTATCGATGATCCGACCGTGAAGGCGACAGATGCGTATATTAACATTAGCAAGAAGTGGCTGGCTTGCTTCGGTGTCCGCCTATATCTTCCCATATGACTGTAGCTCATACCCGTAGTCATATCCTCGGCCTTCCACATAAGGTTTGAAGAAGCACTCTTTATCATCCACAAGGACGCGAGATGTAACCCAATCCAACGTTTGGTCCAGAACCTGCACTTAACGAGACCCTTTTTTTGGGTTTTGAGTTGTTAAGTAGCGGAGATAGGTACTGTTTAAAACCAATTCTGTGTGTAGGAACACCCGGGGGTGCCACCGCCTGCCGCGATATGGCCTTGAAATATGGCTGAATGTCGCTACCCTCGCCTACCCTTGCCCCGAGAATGAACCATGGCAGGTAGAGATACCCACGTAGGTACCGTGTTGATTTAATCAGATTTGGGGCCATCTGAGTCATAAGTTCCTCAAACGGCCTTCTAAGACGGTTCTCCACTTCAAGGTATTCTTCACTTCAAGGTATTCTTCACCTGGCTCATCCATAGAGAAGATGTTGAGCGCCTTGTGATGCTGTTCTAAGACAGGAGGCGAGGAGGCGAGGATCTGTGGATCATAGCAGATGCGAAAGGCAGCGTCGCTATGGCGGACGCGTAGAGTGATTATGCTATTCAAATTGTAGTCCGCATCACAGGTAAAGTCGTGCGGAATCCTGTTACTCTGCTTATAATTCTGAGGTTTCGCACTATGATCGGCCTGTTTCTGTGTCCGATGACCAGCTACTTAGTAACTGCTGATTCCGGACTGAAATGTACTCAGTGAGCCTGACTCTGCGTGTCCTCATAAAAGCCGCGACAGCTCAGATAGGAAAACCCCCGGCAGAGGAAATCATCTACATAGAAATATCTAGGTAGTTCGTAAATCACAGCGTACCTTCTTTCACTGAAGAATTCTGTATGTTCCAGATGTCTGGGCCAGACACCATTCCAATGTTGTTGCTCCCAGATTCCAAGGTTTCAATAGAAGGTTTGCCTCTACCTAGGTGATTCGAATCCACCTATGCGAGATAGCTACAAAGTAAAGGCAATGTTAATGTCCCTCAAAAACTGATTTAAAACCCTGTCAGATATGCATAGTTTGATTATTTCGGTTGACAGTGTAGGTATTCGCAGTCCTAGAATATCCGAATTCCGCTCCGCGGCCTGACCCACCCAACCGAGCTTAGCCCCCGCGGAGCCCGGAGACCCGCAAATCTATAACCCCTTATATAAATCGGGCTTTACCTCGAAAGTACAACCTATCCAAATAAAAAAGAGACCAGAGATAAACCAAAGAACATGTCCGAGAATCGAAAGGTGAGACAAAATCCCAAAATTCATGGTAGCCCTAGAGGTTAACAGGGTAATCACAGGCAATCATCATTGGCGCCGGGCCTGCGGGACTAGCAGCTGCTCTGCGCCTCCACCAGCAAACAAACATAAAATGTACGGTATACGAGCTACGCTCCGAGCCCACGACACTTGGCGGGGCTGTTGGAATCCTGCCCAACGGTCTGCGCCTCCTACACCGACTGGGTGTTTATGACGCAGCCATAGCCCGTGGTTACAGCGGCACCAATCTGACACTGCACTCGCTACAGAGTCGTGTCGTGGGCTCGTTCGACTATGTTGGCTGGGCGCGCGAGCAAACTGGGTTTGGATATCTGCGAATCAAGAGGACGGATCTACAGGACGTGCTTCTCGAGGCAGTTGAGAAGGCGGGCATTCCTGTTCACTTTGGGAAACGAGTGACGACTATCGATGATAGTGTCGATAGGGTCAAGGTGGAATTTTCTGATGGATGGACTGATTCTGCTGATCTTTTATTTGGTTGTGATGGTATCCACTCTTGTGTTCGGCGGATGTTTGTCGACCCGATGCAGACTGCGGAGTACTCGGGCTTATCGGGGCTTATGTCTATCGTCCCGGCGGAGACTGTGTCATCCAAAGTTATGGAGCAGATCTCGGGTCTTGAAGCTACCTTCACAGAGGAAGGTATGATGGCAATGACACCGTGCACAGCTTCTAAAGATGAGTTGTTCTGGTTCTTTTCCAAGGAGGTCCCGCTTCCGGACTCTGGGGATAGCCGTGATGGATGGGAAGTACATGGCAAAGAAGAGGTGGAGGGATTCAAGACCATGTTACTCGGAGTCTTGGGGAATGCACAGGGTGAATGGGCAAATGCGTTGAAACAGGTCGTCAGCAACACCTCTGTCGTCAAGTTTTATCCCACATACCGCCTTCCTCTGGGCAGGGCGTGGTTCAAAGGCCGATGTGTTTTGGTTGGTGATGCGGCGCATGCAATGCCGCCGCATGCTGGACAGGGTGTCTCTATGGCACTCGAAGATGTCTTTCTGCTTTCCCGTCTGCTCGAGGATCGCACGCGCTCTTTGAGCGAGGTATTTGAGAGATATGACGCGATTCGCAGGCCTCGCGTTAATGGAATCTTCAAATTGGCTGTGGATAATGGCGAGATGCGGAAGAAGAGTGGCCCGTGGGGACTTTGGTTCAAGGAGCTTAAGATGTCTCTGATGTTGAACGTATCATGGGCCCTGGGACTGGATAAGAAGGGATTGGGACAAGGGCATCTGTCTTATGACATTGAGCAGGCGGAGCTGTGATGGTCCAGTGTTTTTTCTCTTTTGTGATAGCGTTTATCTCGTTTTTGTCTTTTTGTCTTTTTGTCTTTTTCTTTTTCTTTTTCTTCATTTCCTTGTCGCTCAGGAAAGAGCTCTATGAAGACTGGGCGAAAGTAAAGTCAAAATCGCGTTTCAATCAATGAAATCTCCAATATGAATCTTAGCCAAAACCTTTGGGAAAATCCCATCGATACTCACCCTTCAGTAGGAGACTGATATAACAGAGTAAACCTCAATCAAGCCTCGTAGTCAGTGCTCTACTTGGTCCGTGCTTTAGATCGCAGCCGCGCTCATTATGGATGCGATCTTGGCGATTATCTTGGCGATCGGGAAGCCAAGCGGGCGATAAGGTTGTGGCTGGATCATGGATTTTCCTAGCGCCGTGGGGCGAAGTCATGTCTGCTTTTGAACTCGGATCTACCGTAACTATGCGAGAGAATGGGAAGACGGACATGGTAGTCAATGCATTAGATATCAGATAAGAGTATTAGATCCTAGCGGAATAACTCATGTTTCTAGAACATGCGGGGGAATCTGAATCCGAAAAGTATCCATAGAAGAAAAGGTATACACAGTTGAAGCGAATGATGGGTATAGTGCAAAGGATGGAACGGAGCCGGTCCAAGCGAAGAGAAATGCGACCGAGCCGTGTATTCTGTATCTTTGCCTTCAGCCATGAAGAGCGTGTTTTCTGTTTTCCCTTTCCATCCAGGTATCACGAACGCCGCTGAAAGAAATCAAGCAATCGGAGGTTCATGAGTGATCGGGAAATTTATTATCGCTAAAATGTTGAATAACTGAGAAATGGCGAAAAGGGAATCTTTCTTTTGGTCGTGGAGATCGTAAAGTCATGTTGGAACGATGAATGTCAGACCAGCAAATGGAAAAATTATTGGCGCGATGAATCGACGGATGGGGCGCGCGAGGGGGTGCGTGAGGCGGGTTCAGAGGGACGAGGTGTGTGGTCGGTAACCAGGTCGTCGACTGTGAAGTGGACGCGTCCGCGAGAGGAGGGTGCGGGGGAGGAGTGCGACGAGACACTGTCGAGATGCAGTGAATCCATCCGCTCCAGCTCGTCGTACTCTGGCAGAGGCAATGGGGAGCCCCGGTAGTCTTCCATGACGCTGTGGCTGTCCTCGTCGAGCTTGGTGTAACCGGGCGGACTGGCGGGGACATCCTCATAGACCGGGGGCATCTCCTCGTCCCAGCTGATGCCGAGACCGCTACGCTCCGTAACGTGAAGGTTGAACTGCATACGGAGCACGCGTGCGGCACCCGTCGGGGTGATCATGCGAGTGTTGCGGTTAGGACAGAACTCCTCAGCCACGATGAGCTCGATGACTAGGTTGTGCTTGACCTCGAGACCGCCGGGGGCTTCCATGTCGCACACAGGATTGGTAGTCGGGTTGATGCTGGCCTCGAACTGCATGCCGATTTCACCGCCCGCGGTGTCAAAGTCGGTCTTCCAGCCTGTCTTCTCTTCGTTGTGGCCAATGATGCGCGTCTCCTGGTGGAGCACCCCCTTGTTCTCGCCGCCGATCTTGTGAGAATGCTTCTGGCAGGCGATTGAGACAATCTTCTGGTGCTCTTCGATGCGCCACATCATCTTGCGCAGACGCCAGCGAGTCTGGGTCTCGTCGCCTTTGTCCACCACACCGCTCAGGGTCATCTCCACGGGGAACTTGCCGATGGGGTGAACAACCGAGGGAAGTGTGATACGACCGGTAAGGTTGGTGGGAGGGAAGATGCGAATGGACGACTTGTCGTTTCCGGGGAGCAGAGCGCGGCGGAGGGTCAGAGGTAGCTTGACGCTGAATTCCTCGCCGGCAGTGCTCCGGGCATGGGCCAGCAAAAAGTATTCAATCTTCCCTAGAGCGCCATCACACGAGGCGGGCGATTGGCCCGGAAAGAGGTAGCTGAAGGGGAAGTCATGGTCTCCATGAGTGAGCTTGAGATTTTCGGTGAGGAAATTCCAGCGGGTGAGCTCGTCAGTGCGAGTGGCGCAGTTGGAGCAGTGATGAGAAACAGGCTTCTTGGTGCTTGTCTTGCAGACGAGGCGCACGTCAAACTGGTCCAGGGTCACCTCGTTCGCCGATTCGGTGACGGCGATGCGCAGGCGGCCCGAGAACAAAGCACCAGTGGAGGTGGAGGGGCTGCCGTAGCAGACCAGAGGAGGCGATTCCACCAGGACGTCGAGCTTTGCAGACGGCAGAGCCGGCTCTTCCTTACCCAGGCGCTCCTTGGAACGCCCAGCGCGTCCCAGGCTGCGGCGCTTTTCCTTATCCTTGCTGTGGTCCCGGTGGGGGTGGATCAAGTGCTCCATAGAGAATGACAAACGACGCTCCGGAGAGCCAGCTCGATCCGGGGTAACATGTGCAGACTTCTTGCCCATCGGGTGTGGTATCTCGTGGACGGATGTAGTTGAGGAAGAATTGGAGTAAGTCGGGTTGGAAGCGAGGGAGGAGTGCAGGCCAGAGCCCCGAACAAAGTTGGGGATCAGACGGCCTGGCATCTTGTGAGGTTGTGATTTGGTGGTGGATCAGTGGAGGCAATGAGGCAATGACAGTTCAATGATGTAAGAGACAATAATTCAAGAAGCAGTGCGGTGCTGGTATAATAAAGTGGAAGAGTCAGTCAACAGTCCGGTATATACTATGAGGCTAAAATTGGAGGGGTCAAGGAAACAGTGAGGAACGTTCCTTTACTTATGAACCCTCTATCATGTGCTATGAGCTAAACGGGAACCGAATCCGTGGAAAACTTCTAAAGACTAAAAAAAAATTTCAGTAGTAAAGTGTCCACTCAGTCCCAAAGCAAGTCAGGTACGAGTCTGCCATTCGCTGTTCTAGACACGGAAAATATTAAAATATTCAAAAGAGAGTGGAAAACTCGGAACATTTGGTGGGGCGTTGCAAAAGTGTGTCATTGTGATTTGAACTGTACCGTTACGTACTGTTTCAGTTGCGAAAAGCAACCAGTTATGTACACGGGAATACACCGCCCAGGGTCCTTTCGTAACTTGGATAATTATAGATCTGTTTCTCATGCGGAAATCATAGGCGCTGTCTCGGCTGATTTGGGCTATTCTGTCTCTTGACCTGTCTCGACGCCCGTATTGGACCACGTCGGAATTTCCGCCATAGACATGGATCGGAGATCGCCTGAACGCCAGGCGTGTTCCCCACATCCAAGGTTTGAGTGTGGGCATCATCTTGCAATCACCGCTCTAGACTCTTCACTGATGCCATCGAGACCGTGCGCAACCTAGGGAAATGACTCACGGTCGGCTATATGTCGGACGATGATGTGATCTACTATACTCGGCCTTCGCATATGCCCGTGGGCAGGCTACGGCCTATACAGTTGCTAGGGTGCTACCCCGGGTGATTGTCAATGCCATCAGCCACAAAGTCTTGTCTAGTCAGGTGAGCCATTTCCCCGGCTTTGTGTGCCGCTTAGTCTGCTCCATATAGGTGACTTGGCGTGTGTAGAATTTGGTATGATGATCAGACCAGTCTAGCGCCAAAGTGCGCGGACTAAGCCGAGTACACAAAGAAAAGACATCAGCTGCCACTCACTAGATTCATCACGTGTTGCAACCAGCGGGCGAGACCAAGGGTACAATACTTCATAGATACGCGGACATACAGCGGAATACAATACATGCATGAGCTAGTGGCAGATCTTCTTCTCTGCCGCTTTTCCGCTTCGGGAAACAAACGCGCACAACCCTGTGTACATACTCCACTTCGAAAAATTTTGCTCGCCGGCTTCGTCTGCACTCTGTTGTCCCATTTCGGATTAGTGGGTGACGCGATCTCTCATGACCCCGCACTATGTTTTGCGGGGCATAGCAGCGCAATGGAGTTTTTGTCCTCTCAGTTGCATAGAAAATGATCGTGGAAACTTCACGATCAACCATGATGGTTCTAGCTCTGACAGCTATGTATTAAGATATGCTCCGTGCTCGTCGTCGCTATATCCAACGAATCATCAAACCCCCTAGTTACACTAATTACCTAATAGTTTCCGCTCTCCTGAGCACAGGTACCTCGATCTAGGGACTTGAACCTACTGCGTACAGCTGTCACATCGCATCACATGGCCCATGCACTGCATGGCCTATAATCCCTGCAGCCCATGCGGAACACGTTTTGAACTCTTCGACCTGGCTTTTTTTGCTCGCGCACCCTTGATTACTCCATGGAGCTCAAAGCATGATCCTGCGGTGAAGGTCCCGATCACGCCATGATACTCGGCTTGTCGCATGGATTCGGTACTGGCCCCATGACCCTCTCGACATTGCCGCGTAAAGTAGCCAGTTATGGACACAGGAGAGAGAAACAGCGGCAAATTCCGCTCACACATGCTTCTAGAAAGTATGTAGAAACCGGAGGAAATTACTAGAGACTGGAAAACCCTCCGATCAGCCCTGATTCAACTTCTGTATTTACTTGCTCTGGCATCATCTTCCTGGGATCATGGCAATCAACCACGCCATTTCAACTCATTATTTTCTCAAATTGCACCTTCACTCGCACTAGTTACTCATTACATACCTACCGAATTCGCGGAAATCTCCCGTGTTCCCGCTAGGAACAGCAGAAATTTTCTGCGCGCCGAGTATACCCACCCTCAAAAGTCTATACTCCGCCCGCAACGACGTGATGCTTAAAATCTCTGCCACTGGCCCGCTCTGCCACACTCGTCCCTGGTTTGTTCTGGAAAGGGGCTGACCGCTGTGTGGGTGTGGCTGTCCACCCGCGACGGGGCCGTCCCGACCATTGAACAGCGCCGCCGAGCCCCATCCGTTCGGCGATAATTTTTTTTTTTTTTTTTTTTTTTTTTTTTCCCTTTTTTTTTCCTTTCAACCCCGCCGGGAAACTTGTAGGGCTTTGTGATGTTTCAAGATCTCCGGGCCGGTTGGAATCGGTTTACCGTGTGGATTTGTGCTGGGTATATTTTCCGGTCGGGATGATCATCGTAAAAGGTGGGTATCCCTGGATTCTAGACTTCCATCTATAGATAATTTTAGGTCATTCTTGTACCTTTGCATTTCCTGTAGGTAATCGTGAGTTTTGAAGTCGCGGGTTACTCATACGGTTGACTTGTAGTTGACTAGAGGGTAGTCGGCAGAGTTTTCAATTGCTCGATTCTCCATTTAGCTGTCATTCTAGACTGTGTTCTACGGCAGGCGATAGAGAGCAAAGGGACATACTTCCAAGTCCTACGCATTAAAGGGACTAGTGTGTTACAGGAGACAGAAGAATATAAGGAAATAAGACAAAGAACAAAATAAGGGCAAAGTAAAGGTAAAGTAAAGGCAACGTAAGAGATGAAGCAGTAGATATTGAATCGTGCTCGGATTATAGGAACGAAGTAGAAAGCAGAATATGGAATCTCCCCTTAGGATCTCTATATGCTCTAGCGGAAAGTATCGTGGTTTAATATGGAGAAGAATAATTATATCCCTTTGCTTTCTGTCGTCTGCCATACTATGTTCTATACTCTGGCGATTTAACTGATTTGGCACTTCCGAATGAAGTGGGCAAATGTGAGTTCAATCGAACGAGTCTGCATTACCTGCCTTACGAGTCTTCCTAAGCTCAGCCTATCATACCATTGAGTACATACCCGGCTATAGGTTGAGACACTTTCCTAGTATCTCGAGCAGAGTACAAGGAGTGAGATGTTCATTCTACTATTGCAAACAAATATCACTTCCAGACTGTTTATGCTACTTTAGACTTTGCGGTTGAGTTCTGACAAGCCAACAACTCGAATTGCAGGTTTCTTCGAACCAGCATCCTATGTACTAGGCTCATTCAGGAATTAATGGACATACCGATCATGAACATTGGTAGACAAAATGAAATGAGACAATTCTGGCTATAGATGCGAAGCATAAATTCGTACAATTCGTAAAACAATAAAGACTAACAACTTTGGATAACAACTTTGGACAAAATTCAAGTGAAAGTCGAAAGCTGCATGAACCCCTGGCACGTGATCCGGGGGATCGCCCGGCAGCAGAATCTCAAGTCTGGGCTTCCCCTTTTCCCCGAAGAGCTTCCTGCCACCGTGTCTTTTTTCTATGATCTCCCAAGAGTCATAGCCATGGATCTGGTGTTTGTCTAACTAACACCCAGCTACTAGTCCCCTTTCCCGACACTTCCGACCCCGGCGCGTCCACCGAAAGCCAAAGTGGGATGTCCGCGCTTCCCCACCGTGCCATGTCTTGACTTCTGCAAGCTCTGATCCACAATTGACACCTCCCCAAGCCTACTCAAGCGCAGTGCGTGTGCGCCTAAGCCAACGAGAAGCATCGCGCGCTTTCACTAGGGATTGCTGAGAAGATAGCTTTCTCGTGAGCTTAACCGAAAGGAGCTCCAGCATTCTACTCGACTCGGTATTCGCAAACCTCGCCTCTATCTTGAACAATGTTCTCCGATATTACCGCCCTCGTGGTGGCCATTGGCGCAGTTCTCGTCTTCTGGACTATCTCCTCGACCTCGACATCACCCTTTACCCGCTCATTCCCTCGACTCGTCAACAAGCGCATCTGTCTATTGATCGCCCACCCGGATGACGAGGCTATGTTCTTTGCGCCGGCAGTGCTCGCGCTCACCCAGCCAGAGCTAGGAAACCACCTGAAGATCCTGTGTTTCAGCACCGGTACGTCACAATGCCACAATCGACCCGAGGAAATATGTCTCGACTGGAGAAAGCTAACCATACAACCCTCAGGCGACGCAGATGGCCTCGGCGAAACCCGCAAAAAGGAGCTCCAAAAAAGCGCCCTACAGCTCGGCGTCCGCGACGAATCCGACGTCTTCGTCGTCGACGACCCATCCCGCTTCCCAGACGGCATGAAAGAGAGCTGGAAAGAGGAAGAAATCACATCCCTCCTCGCCTCAGCCTTTGCACCGGACCTCGCTGCCAGCCTGAAGGGCAAGAAACCCAATGCTAATAAAGCACCCACAGCCACCATCGACATCCTCCTCACATTCGACCAACACGGCGTCAGCAACCATCCCAACCACCGCTCTCTATACCACGGTGCTGTGCATTTCTTGCGCACGCTGATGAAGGATAAAGCCGGGTTTGCGAGCCCCCTCACCCTGTATACCTTGACCTCGGTTCCAATTTGGCGCAAGTATGCGGGTGTTCTTGATGCCCCGCTCTCTATGCTGCAGGGGGCTTGTAGTAGTGTTTGGACTGGGTTAACTAGGAAGAAGAAGAAGGCTGATGATGGTCCTGCGCGCTTGCTTTTTGTTAGTTCGGTTGGGGAGTGGATGACTGCTCATTCGGCTATGGTGAAGGGTCATCAGAGTCAGATGGTTTGGTTCCGTTGGGGTTGGATTACTATCGGTCGGTATATGGTCGTTAATGACCTGAAGCGCGTGACGGTCTGATTAGGATATTCTTGGGATTTGATCGAGCTGGTGGTAACTATCACTCGGATGTTAATAACTCATTGTCTTGGCTTACCTGGGCATACCTTATCTTCGCCTGTACATGAATCGACAGCCCTAGAGGACTTGATATGGTGTCCATGGAACTTTCATATCGGCATCATATTGAACATAGTTGCATCTGTTCCAACTTTAATTTAGACCATGTTATGCATTTTTGATAATATGCTCCAAGTATATATACATATCTCTAACGGATGCAAAACTCTCAGGGCTCGTTCCACGTTGGAACAATGAGATACAAATCGACATAAAAACAGGGGTATCAACCGAACCGACAAAACAGGAATGCCTAAACACATCCAGCTCGCGATGATTTCAAATCCAGGACTTATGATCCAAGAGAAAGATTCCCCGCTCCTTGGACTTCAACAGCCCCAACGCAGCAAGCTTGCCATAAAACCCACCGTGCGGATTCCTCGCCGTAGACTGCGGGTGATCCTCCGGATACTCCACCCAATTATCGCGCAACTTCTCCAACATATTCAGAAACTCCGGTGAATTCGGCCGCTGGAAATTGAAAAGCCGATCTATGGGTGCGAGCGTCGTATCCAGCCACGGATACCGCTTCAGTAGATCATTCCATTTGCCCTCCTGAGTCCAGGCCTCGTGCTCAGTGGGCTTGAACAATGTTTTATGATTTGTCATTCGTCGCACGGGGATATGTCTGCCGTAGTTGGCGAAGCCCCAGACCCGGTCCTTGAATCCCGTGCGTCCTTGCATGTCCATGATTCCTGTGTTTTCGTCGTAGAATATGCGTTTCCGGGCTGGGAGGAAGTCGCGCCATTCTTCTAGCATCTTAGGTCGTTCTTGGTAGAACCAGCTTTTGTCGGATGTGTCTTTCCAGTGTGGGACGCGCACTGTTACGAATAATATGCGTCCGAGGAGGTATACTTGTTGGTAGACTTCGAGACGAAGGATATCGTATGCTTGGATTGCTTCGGCGAGGATGGGCGATTGGAAGAGGGACGGGTCGGGCTTCTGTCCCTGCTTCTTTTGCTCTTCAGTTGTGTCGAGAATTGGTCTTAGACATCTGAGTACAACGGCGCGCGCTCTTTCCTGCTTTTGTCGGGTTTGACTCAAGAGGTCGTATGCTGCAGTGAGGTAGCTCTTGCAGTCTTCCAAAGAGCCCATGTCGATGCTGATATTGATCATGGAGCGCCGCATTTGTACGGTTGGTTGGACGTTGAAGGGCTCGGAAGTCATTGTTTCGAATATTGATTGTACCAACTGCATCGACACCGATCCGATAATGTTGGCTTGTTCTGCGTGCGTGGTTCCCGTGGTATTGAATCTGCACAGCACGTACGCTCGTTCGAATATCTCGTACCAGACTCGAGGCGGGATTGGGATGTTGTAAGAAGCGGAGATAAACTCAATTGTCCGCACAGCACCCGGGATATCATTGTTGGTGCCGAAAGCATGGGCAATGGCGAAGAGAAGATTCTCGGTTGGGTGAAGCGCAGACCATGGTTCATGCGGCGTGGGCGGCGGGATCTTTGAGTTATCCGGCTCCTGCTTGAGAGCATCGACATCGACATTGTAGACATTCTTCAAAACGTGCCTAATGCCCGGGCCGTGGCCAACGCGAGCAGATGCAAGCATGACGTTGATGTAACTGCGCTCATCGGCAGGATGTCCGTTATCGAGCATTTCGTTGAACAGTTTCAGCACCATTTTTCGCACACTTTGCTTAGCGGTACCATATCCCTGCCAGCCGATATTGCGATCCTCCTGGCGCCGCTTGTAGTAGTGACGGGGAAGGATTCGCAGCCGATATGCCTCCTCGCCAGTATAACAGTGGTCCCATACGAGCGCTTCCATGTAGTGGTTATAGCATTGCCCATCCGGAATGACACCAGAGTCGTTCATGGAATTCCAGATATCATGTGCAAGTGGCCCGTTCCCCATGGACCGCGCGCAGTCCAAGAGATGTGTGAATTCCGCGAGATCTAAAGAGTGGCCTGCGGAGGTTCGATAGCGGGTAATTGTGAGGAGATTTTTAACAAAATCATCAAAGATCTCTTCGACCCGTTTCAAACCATTCAATAAGGTGGACCAGGAGTGTAATGGATGGTGGAGATTGCGGAAAGGCTCCACGAAATGAATGGGGGACAGTCGATGGAGCGCCTCGAGGAAAACGGTTTGGGGTAAAGATGCGACCAGACCCGCCGACCGTGGGTCAGTCATTGCTATCATAACTTGGTCTGGCTGGCCATCTTGAAGCACCTGAAAGAACTTGCTTGCGTATTCTGCTTCCTCCCCCGGTGAATTCCAGGTTGGAAGGACCACGCCGTGTTCACTACATTCTGTCACAATTGACTCCGGGCCCTGAGTTGTTGCGTTGGTGCTGGCATGTCTGCCTGTTGCGACACAATCTTGGAAAGAGTTGCGCCGTTGAGGCTGGTGTTTCTTGCGGGGTTGAGAAGCATCCCATTGTTGGATGTGTGATCGAGTTGAGGACGAGAGGCTTCTATGACCGGTGAGACCTAGAGGCAGGGTTTTTAGTCTGCTGCAAAATAATTGTTTAGGCCTGACCGGTCGCGAATGAAGCCAGTGGGAAAAGCACCTCCCACCAGCAAGAGTAATTCTCCGCATGATAGGTAGAGTGTGAGAGAGAAGGGTGAAATTGTAAGATGCGAAGAGGAAAATGAACAGGGGCTAGCAGATGAGGGGGTGCATCAACCCCGGCTTGTATTTGCTACTTTGCGCTGTATTATTTCATGAGGGGCGGCCGGGCGACGGTCAGACCTTTCCCCAGGTAGCAGTTACTTGCACAAGTCTAGGTTACTGGGGACTCGACACTGGATAATCTTTGTATGGGAAGCTGAAACTGTAATGTTATTCTGTCCATTGCTGCTAGTCCAGTACTCTTTTCGAGCAGATCTACACCTTCCGAGTCCAAAGTATACATTTGACAAGTGGAGGTGCGGGTAACCCCAGATTTGGCCCAGTTTTGACACATTCTACTGCCTCAGGCAGAAACTGGGGTATCCATGCTGACTCATCCAAATTACGCTAGTCCCAATTGAGCAACCGACAGAGCTCGCGCTGATTTCCTCCCGCCCGCGTCTGCTGTGTTCAGATCGACTCTGTGATTCCACATCTCCACAACTCAAGATGGCCGACATCGAGGATGCAGGCACATCCGTCTCCGAGCCTTTGGATCTCGTGCGCCTCTCGCTCGACGAGATTGTCTTTGTGAAGCTGCGCGGCGACCGTGAACTCAAGGGCCGCCTTCACGTGAGTCCACCCTATCATGCAATTGCCTGACTTGCCCACTGATTGTGATGACTCCCTAGGCATATGATAGCCACTGCAACCTTGTTCTCGGCGATGTGGAGGAGACCGTCTACGTGGTAGAGGAGGATGATAATGAGGAGGAGACCACAAGGGTAAGGAATCCCAGGCATCCCAGGGTTCTGTGCGCTAACGAGGGACCTTTACGGATAGACAATCAAGAAGCAGGAAGAGATGCTTTTTGTGCGAGGTGAGTCATGATCCGGTGAAGTCCACTGGATCTGCAGATGTTTACTGATGGCTTCCAGGCGATTCCGTCGTCTTGATTTCCCCACAGGCCTGATCGGCCCACGAATTGATATAGGAACCGGCGTCTGGCGAGCAGCTACTATTGGGGAGGCAAAATGAGATACCATCCAAATACCACTCGCATAGATATGAAACCATGAAATAGCGATGAACGAAGGCTTTGTCCCGTCCGTAACTCTCCATAGCAGAGCCGCAAGTCTGATAGCACTCGGACTCCACTGTTAGTCACAGCGCTTCTTTCACTTTCTAGAGCGAAACACTCGACGAGACACTAGTGGCGCAGCATAATGGGAGCAGATGATGCGTAGATGAGTGCAGCGCAGATATGACTCAAAGCAAGTGACTCGAACCCCAGCTCAAAGGTTATCGATAAAGCTGCCCCGGTCTCCCTTTCCTACTTCCTCAGTCCAAATTAGAACATGATTTTTCTTTTTACTTTTCTTTATTAACTACTGCCTTTTATCTAACAGACAGAATAAGAGATGATCACTCGAATACAGGTCTGAACTGCGCCAGAAATAAGGCGATCCAATTGAACACCATCCGTAACGTCACTACCCAAGAACGCGACTTCACCATCTGTCAACCTTGAACCTACCAATTCCACCGAAACATGCCGAACATCACAAGATTGAACGCAGAAGAGAGGAAACGAGGCGAGATCGTATGTGTTCATTGGACGGGATGTCTTCCCTAACTCACCGGTACTCCAGGCTCTTAGCGAGTTCGCCGAGTACGCCGATAAGCAGCAAGCGACACGCTCCGCCTACGTCAGCCCCCGCGACAGCGAATACTCTGCTGGCGCTGCTGAAGTGTCGCGCGATGTCGAGGATCATGCAGAACTCGAAATTCTAGACTCGCTCGGCCTGTCCGATACCCCGCGCCCCGTCAAGTTAAAGGACCTTTTGCTCGGAACGGGAGAGGCCCCCGAGGACAGTCTACAGGAGCTGGGTGAAATATTACAACTACGAATCGATGAAGGCCATGGAGAGACTCTCTTCGATCTCGGACTTGAGGACAACGGGGATTCAATGGGCTTCGACCTTTCCCAATGGGAAATGGCACTCAAGCTCCTGACCGAGGCCGCCGAGAGCCTCCCCGCACATTGTCGTGTTCTTATGACCTACAATGTTGGCGGTGAGAAAGAGTCATCTGTGAAGAACGAGCGAATAACTGGCGCCTGGGGTAAGATCCTCATTCGCCAGGATGTTACCAGTGTGGAGGAAGTGGGCGAGGTCCGCATTGCAGTCGTAGGCAATGTCGACGCCGGAAAGAGTACCATGCTTGGAGTCCTGGTAAAAGGCGGGCTTGACGATGGTCGTGGTCGTGCCCGAGTCAACCTCTTTCGTCACAAGCATGAGATTGAGAGCGGCCGGACCAGCTCCGTGGGCATGGAAATCATGGGCTTCGACAGCCACGGCGAGATTGTCACCAATGCACAAGGCCGGAAACTGTCCTGGGAGGAGATTGGGAAACGCTCGGCGAAAGTGATTTCCTTCTCCGATCTGGCAGGCCATGAGCGCTACCTGCGCACCACCGTCTTCGGCATGCTCAGTAGTAGCCCGAACTACTGCCTGCTGATGGTGGCGGCTAACAATGGGCTGATCGGTATGAGCCGTGAGCATCTAGGAATTGCCTTGGCTCTGAATGTGCCGGTCATGGTGATTGTCACCAAGATTGACATTTGTCCACCTCAGATTCTCCAGGAAACCCTGTCTCAGCTGGCCAAGATTCTCAAGTCACCCGGTGCACGCAAGATTCCTATCTTTGTGAAGAACATGGAGGAGACCATTAGCACGGCGACTCAGTTTGTCAGTCAACGGATCTGCCCCATTTTCCAAGTGTCCAACGTCACTGGCGAGAACCTGGAGCTCGTCCGGACATTCTTAAACATTCTCCCTCATCGTGGACATTACGAGCAAGACGGACCATTTGAGTTCCTTATCAACGACATCTTCTCCGTCCCACACGTAGGCACAGTAGTGTCGGGTGTGGTCAAGTCGGGTGTCATCCACGCAGGCGACTCGGTGGTTGTTGGACCCGACTCTCTTGGCCAGTTCACGACTACGACAATTAAATCCATTGAACGAAAACGAATACAGGTGAATGCTTGTTCTGCAGGGCAGTCCGGGTCCTTTGCGCTGAAGCGTGTCCGTCGCAAAGAAGTTCGCAAGGGCATGGTAGTCTTGAGGAAAATGGATAATCCTCCCAAAGTGTATCGGGAGTTTGTTGCGGAAGGTAAGTTCCCTATCTTCAGGGATGAAGGTTGATGTTAACATGGATTCAGTCTTGATTCTTTCCCACGCTACCACTATCAAGCCTCGATACCAGGCCATGCTCCATGTAGGCGCCGTTAGCCAGACCTGTGCAGTCATCGATATAGACCGCCCTTTCATCCGAACTGGTGACCGTGCTCTTGTAGCCTTCCGGTTCATTCAGCGCCCCGAGTTTCTGGCACCGGGCGACCGAGTACTTTTCCGAGAAGGCAAGACAAAAGGACTTGGTATCGTGAAGAGCATTGGCTACGACCCCGCACAACCCTTGAGCGCCACAAACACTGATACTACGTGACTTGTTTTTTATTGCTTGTGTTTTGTTTTATTTTTCTATTTTTACACTTACATTGCACGTGGCATTTACACTTCCTGCACGTGACATGACGTCAGATGATGCCATCATCGAATTCAGTTTCCAAATGCAGTTAATCATCGATTTCCCCCCGCTGTGATCCGGATACCGTATGTATCCTGCGGCTCCACTGACGTAGTTTGTTGACCGGGACTGGACTTAAGAAGCTCGACCTCCGTAAAAGATTCTCTACCAATTTCTTTCATTTTAGTACATCGACTATCTTGATACCCTGCCCTGCTTTGTACCTTTTACTTCCCTACAACATACCACCCCACCAGCCAACATGGACTCAGTCAACAAAGCCATGAACACGGCCTCGCACGTCATCTGGGGCGACAACAATGACCAGTCCCAGAGGGCCGAACAATCCCACGAAGAACCTCTCTCCGGCGTACAGGGCAAGGGCATCATCAGTGACCCATACGACGCCGGCAACCGAGACGGTAAGTCCACGTCAATTCCGTCCAGCCCCAGCCCCAGCCCAGCCATATCCATTTCATATCCAATTTAAACATAACCATACATCTGGATGGATGCCTACCACGACCTGAACAAGCTGACGAAGCCTCAAACTCTAGAGCAAACCGACGCCCCTGCCTCGGAGGAGAACACAGCTCCACAGGAACCTAAGCTGGAAGGCCGTTCCCAGAGTGTGCCCAGCTCTGCGATCCATAACGCTTCTCCCACAGCTACTGCGGGTGCACCCTCCACCAACGCTACTGCCGATGCCACCGCTGCGAATTCGTCTTCGGATACTGCAACTGCAGGCTCATCCTCCAATTCGGTCGAAGACACTAGTGCTAGCACCAAGGCCGAGGACAAGGAGCAGCGTGATACCGAGAGCACCCAGAACAACAACAACAATGACAACACCAACACCGAAAACACTGAAAACGCCGAGGACGCCGAGAAAACCCAGGCGCATACGGACCAGGGCCGTCGCGGGACGACTGTGATTATGGAAGATCACGGCGTTAGCAAGGAGGCGCTGAAGGGGCCTCAGGGTCCGGCGCCACACACGGCGCACGAGTTCGAAAACGAGGAGAAGAAGGGGGGTAACGATGCGCAGCCCGCTGAATCGAGTGAGTTAGCCTTTTTAGGATATCCCAAGGTCTCCAAAGGGACAACGCTAATGATGATATAGAAGGCGAGTCGGGTACTTCGTCCAAGGGTAGCGAGAAGTCTGGCAATGGAAAGCCCGGTGCCATGTCGAAGATGAAGGAAGGTTTGAAGAAGGTTGCCCACCCGCGCCATGGTTAGAACCTGAGTTAGGAGGAGTGGGGACATTCAGTTGCTTTGATGTATATCAAGTCGGGCTCCTGATTTCACTTACGAATGATGTTCATGATGTTCTATTCCCTCTCCGTCAATTTCCAGGGTTGTAATGTATTAGTACCCAATGGACGAACATTTGGAATATACCTTGATATTTTGAAAGTTCACTTCTATGGTCTGTCTCCATGTCAACAGGAGCGAGTAAATATCGGATGCAAGTCTTAAGAAACAAGAAGATCCCAAAACACTATACATAGAACCAGCGCAGTACCAAATCCAACAAATGACGGGGTATCAAGCAAAAAAAGTGACCTCCCACCGAGATCCGACACCCATATGATCCTATTCGAAGAGCATCTTCAACTCTGCAATTCTGTCTTTCCGCTTATCTTCTTCGGATTCATCGCCACCGACGCGCAGTCCGAGCGAACCGGCGATATTCATCTTGCGCTCTTGGATGCGGAGCATTCGCCCCTCGATGGAATCCTTTACCACGAACCTCGTTACTTGGACATCCCGCAATTGGCCCATTCGGTGGACACGGTCAATTGCCTGGGCTTCGATGGCGAAGCTCCACCACGGGTCCATGAGGAAGACGTTACTTGCTGTCGTGAGGTTGAGACCAACACCACCGGCACGGAGAGATATGAGCAGGACCGTAGGCCGTGACTCGGTGGCTTTCGAGGTGGACGGACCATTTCTGCGCTGGAGTTCTTCGTCATCGATGATATCTTCAGCGTAGGTTTCCTCTGTCTTGGAAAACTCTGCGAGGACGGCGGCGCGTGCCTTTTGAGGCATCGTGCCATCGAGACGGACGTGTTTGATGCCCGCTTTGGTCAGCTGCGGACTGATGAGGTCGAGAAAAGAGGTGAATTGGGAGAAGACCACTGTTTTAGTCCCAGGCGGGACGCGAGACAGACCATTCAAGAGAGCGTGGATCTTCGCAGAGGTATGTGCCGATGGGGATCGAGGGTAGATTCGACGCAAAGAGATGCGCGGCACCGGTTGTGAGCTGGGTGGTGTGGCAGATGGGGTCCCCTCGGGGAGGGTATGCATCATCGGGTGCTTAACGACTTCGAATATGTCCTTGTCATCGATAGGGGCACGACACGAAAAGCATCGAGGCTGATCACCCTTGTTGATGTGGTGCCGAACAAAGTCCTGAAGGCATTTCTTACATGCACTGTGCCAACATGCTGTCACTGCGGGATCGATCATCGGCTCTTCACAGCAAATTGGACACTCTCCGCTCGAGTCGGTCTGGATCTGTCGAAGAGCATGGGTGGTGAACTTGACAGACCGGTCCTCTGTCTCCGCATTCTCATTTGCAGCGGTGAACTGATCAATGAGGTCCTGGAGATCCATATCATCCTTCATTGCGTTGGCTGCATTGAGGGCAGCCGCGGCAGTCTCTTCATCTGCAACGATCTCTTTTTTGCGGGTAAGGATCGGATGACAGCATGTCTGCCGGAGCCGCAGAAGTTGTGCAAATATGGTTGAGTACGATGAAAGAAGAGTACCCTTTTCGACGTTGTCATTGTAGGTTCTCTTAGCCCGGGTATAAATGCAGTCGTAGATTTCTCGCTCCTGGTCGGAGAGTTCGACCTCTTCGATAGTAACGGTTCGTTTTGGTAAGGGAACCAGGGGCTCACCTTCCGGAGTTTTCATCGTCTTGGTTCTTCGGAGCACAAGAGGTTCCAAAACACTCTGTACCACATTGAGAGCGCGAACGAATTCTTTTGACTCGAACGGCACCGTGATGAAAGTTCTCCAGAAAGAGAAGTTACTCCATGGCTCAACCTTCAAGAATCGCACCAAGCTGAACAGATCTTCCAATCGGTTAACGATGGGTGTGCCAGTAAGGACCCATCGATGCTGCGCCTTCAACTCGTAGCAGGCCCTCGCCGACTTTGAACGACGATTCTTGATCAGATGCGCCTCGTCGAGGATTATGCGAAAGAAGTCAACGGAAAACAGCCCGGTATGGTTTGTCATTGCAGACGATTGAGAAAGTTGGCGGAACTCGGACAGCACGACACCATAGCTGGTCACAACGACGTTAGGAGCCGTGGAATGTTTCGACTCGCAGCATAGGTCTCGAAGATTCACTGCCGTGTCAGCACCATAGTACAAAAGGGTTCGCATTGTCCCGGGTTCGGAAGCTTTCAACGCCTCACTCTCCCACTGTGAGAGCAATGACGTTGGGGCGACAACTAGTGTAGTATACGGAGCAGGCACAACACCAGCAGAGTTGGGTAGACCGGCGAGATCATTGACAGAAGTAATTCCATCCAACACGTGAGGTTTTGGCTCAGTCTTGTGAGAGTGTATCAGACTGAGCATCTCGATTGTCTTTCCTAGTCCCATCTCATCTGCCAAGATACCGCCCAGGCAATGTTGCTCCTGGGTGGGGAAGTCGACACTCAGGTCACCGGAGTATGGGTTGACGTAGAAGTGGTCGATGCCCTCAATGATTGGTAAATCCTTATCGTCAACATCCTTGGTCGGCCAAGTGTACTCCTCCCATAGCGGATGCATCGAGCGCTCTCGAGCTTCCTTCTTGTCCTTCTCCTTCGATAGCATCCAATAAAGGGCTTGCTTTTGATACTTCCGAAGGTCCATGGTGAACGTGGAAGGTGGATGGGCCTCGGGCATATTGAAATCAAAGGATTGCGCCTTCCGATACAGTGCATCTAGCTGGTCCTCTTCGAGTTCAGCGCCTTCATCCTCGGAGGAGTTGTCATTGGGGTCTTTGTTTGAATCTTTGCTCGGTTTTGTCTTCTCCTTCTTCACGCCCTCGTACTGCTCGGTCATCTCAGCAGCCCGGAGCAGCCCATCTTTCTTGTGCTTTTCGGTGGTTGGGTTGATCGAAGTGGGCTGAAGGCCGATTTCGTGGAAGAGTTTGACGAGAGCAACCTGCCGAAGTCTGAGGTTTTTCTCTTCCGTGCTTTCTTTTTCCTCAAATAAGCCCGTTGATCTGTTGTCGTCCGCGACCACGTCGTTGAAAACACCACGCTGAAATGCTTCTCGCCTGAACAGGCATCGCAGCTGCAAATAGATGGTATCGTTGACTCGGACCCTGTCGGGAATATAGACACAGACACCCTCAAACTCACACAATTTCTGATCAATTAATGTGGAGACCCATCCAGCAATATCATGTGGAAGCCGTCCAATCTCCTGTCCCGCGGAGTTTGTGAATCGTGTCAAGATATCACTCTTGTTGTTCGTAATCATCTTCCCGTTTCGGCCACGCTTCACGGCTGGCTGTGACCTGGCACGTTCGATCTTGACGGGGTCTCCATGCTTCAACAATGCTGGTCCACTCCGCGTTGCCCATGCTCCTACGCCAAATGCTCCGATATACCTCGATGGTGGCTGCTTTTTCAGGAGAGTCTGTGGTTCGACCGGCGCGCTTTGATTGACCGTCTCGGAGGGCGGATCTGGCGGTCCTCCCGCTTCTTCACGACCGATCGGGATATTTGCTCGGAAGGGACGTGGGTTCGGGCGAAATGGATCTTTCGCTGGCTTCTTCCATGATCCATCAAAGTAAATGTTGACAGCTCGTTCGACATTGCTGGAAGCAGCACTCTGGATGGTTTTCAGGGAGTCGAGAGGAAGTCGCTCTCCAATGATGTTTGTGAATAAATCGACATCGAAGCCGTTCAATGTTGGAAGCTGGGTCGGCGTATCGGAGATTTCTGCCTGGGTCGGTTCATTCTGGGGGGAGGTCGGCGCTGGACCCTCCGGCGGACCAGGGTCTCTGCTTTCCGTCGTCACGAAGAGTTGGTCTGGCTGGGTTGGGGTTGCTCGCGGTGTCTCGATAAATGAGTCGCAATATTCAAGGGGATGAGGCTCTGGTTTGGGGCAGTGACGGGGTAAGGACGCGTCAACAGTCCCTGCGTTAAAATCGGATGAAGCATCAGGGCCTTCGGCAAAGAACCGTTGTCGCTTGGCCGGTCTCTGACCCAGATCCTCGCTCATACTCGTGGCTGCGACATGTGTTCGAATGAACAGAAAGAAAAGTGAGTTGGGGAGACGCGCCGGCAAAACGCGAAATCACGGGATCTACGTCAGCGACCCAGAAAAAGTCCGAATTCTACTACATTCAACGGTTCTGCGCTCTTGACCATTCTAAGCTTAATCAATTACAAGTCTTTATCTCGCAATCACATAGCTATGTTTCTGCAATAATCTACGCCTTGGTTGCCTTAATTAACTAACTAGTTAGTTAACTGGCTCATACTTGCGCTGACACACCAGGCTATGGACCAATGCGATTAAGTGGATTACATCCGCGCTCGATTGCAACTTACCTTTCTCCACATCCTTCGCCTCCCTCATGTCCTTCCTCAGAGGAGCCGCTCGTCCATGTCGAGCATCGGCAACATGGGTCTTGTCCTCGCGACAATTACATCCTCAGAAAGCGCTCGTCAGTCGGAGTCGACCTTTCTCCTCCGCCTCCGCCGAGGAAGTCGACGGCGCACATAAATATTGTGTCGGTTTACTCTCGTACGCCTCCCCGCCTTCTGCTGAATATCGGCCCTTTCAGATCTAGCCTATAAATATGGCCTCTGTGACAGTCGCTGATCCCGTCACCCTTGACACAGAAAATACGACCGACCTTCCTACACCCTAAGCACCTTCATCCCACCCCACGCAAGATCCTTCTACTTCGCCCTACGAGCATTGAACGTCTCCCTCTCCTTAATCCCAGACACAACCTCCTCGCCCACAATCGGGCTAATGCGCCTGCAGTTCTGGCGCGATGCCGTAACCAAAGTCCTAGCTGGCTCGCCGCCAAAAGAACCCGTCGCAATCCTTCTGGCCTCCGCCATCTCCGATCTTGATGAGCGCACACAAGGCCAGGCCAAGATAAGCAAGGGCTGGCTTACTCGGCTTATCAACGCAAGGGAACAAACGCTCACAAATGACCCATACCCGAATATCGCCGCCCTCGAATCTTATGCCGAGAATACCTACTCCACCCTTATGTACTTGACTCTGTCCGCGCTGCCGATGGCGTCTGTCACCGCAGACCATGTGGCTTCTCATATTGGAAAGGCGACAGGTATTGCGGCTGTTCTGCGTGGATTGCCGCTTGTTGCATTTCCGGGGCCGGCGGCTAGATCGCCCAGTGGGGGCTCGGTGAGTTCTGGTCCCAGGCAGGGAGCGGTCATGCTGCCTCTGGATATCATGGCGCAGACTGGTGTTAAGGAGGAGGAGGTGTTGAGGCGTGGAGCCGACGCTGAAGGCTTACGAGATGCGGTCTTCACTGTGGCTACGCGGGCGAGCGATCATTTGATCACTGTGGAGCAGATGCTGAGCAATCTCCGGGCTGGCAAAGATGTCGGGCACGATTTTGAACACGAGGGAGAAGAGGGTCATGAATATGGTCATGATGTGCTGGGGGGTGCTCAAGCCCGCGAGTCACCGATTGACGAAATCAATCGAGCCTTCGGCGTCTTTATGCCGGCGGTATCTACACGCCTGTGGCTCGATCGGCTGCAGCAGTACGATTTTGATGTCTTCCGTCCAGAGCTACTGCGGTCGGATTGGAAGTTCCCGTGGAAGGCTTACATGGCCTTCAAGCGGAAGAGTATTTGAAGAATGATAGGAGACCGTGTATAATAACATGTACTATGTATTGATTCAGCAAGACCTCATGATGAATGGTCTAATAATGTACAAAAAGCAATTTCCACACTCCACACTTCAGGGTATGAAAAGACCGTATATACACAGATGTCACAATCAAGTGAATTTCCTCTCTCGTCTCTGCTTTCTCGAGCTAGTAATAAGACGTCTCTGGGCAAGCATGACTGCGTAGCGCTGGATTTTATCACGCCTAAGATAGAATGGTCAGCACTGTCGGGTCCAATCTGAACGCCGGATGCTATGACTTACATCAATAAGAGAGTAGTCACCACCACAAATGGTACTGCAATCTTCCAGAAGTATCTGTATGGAATTAGTATTTGATCAGGTGTAGAGATCAGAATATTGGACAGACATACGAATCGCTGTTCTTGATACCATCAAAGTCGGTGAAGTTCATTCCAAAGTAACCCTAGGGCCTCGTTAGAATAATGATACAAAGCCACAAGGTTTGTGCATACCGTCAAAAACGTCATCGGGAGATACAGACAGGTGACGATCGTCAGTTGCTTCATACTCTCATTTTGATAGGCACCTGCGTGATGGTCAGTCACGTTTCATCAGGGAAGACTGTATATACTCACCGATAGTGTTGAAAATAAGATCAATCATGTTATCAGCGGCACGTCGCATCTGATCGTACCCTTCCACAATAGTGATACAATGATCCAGGACATCACCCAGATACGTATGGCACATGGTGCTGATAGTGACACCCGAGCCTCCAAGACTCTTCAGGTTAGGTGTCGTAGTTCCGATATGAGGCCCCAATTCGAACTCTGCCGGCGTGGCAGACGGGCTGAATGCGCCATTTCTTAAAGTTCCGAGACCAGGGGCGCCGACAGGTGCAGATCGGTGGTCACGAAGGGCATTGATTACAGCCACCATCGGCTGCATGGAATTGCGAAGGATAGCGATTTCGGAGGTCAGGATATACAAGCTCTTCGATTGGTCGATGTCCGGATCCGTCAAGACCTCCAGTTCAAGGTCTCCAATTGCGTCTTGGTAGGCCATGGTGACAGGAATCGCAAGATCGATGACAGCATCTATAATAGCTTGCAGGAGCATGCTGGCATCACATGACTGTCGAAGAATGGTCTCGGGTGAGCTCAGGCGCCGCACGATGGGTGCCTCGATGTCATCTGCACTGGTCTCGAAAAAGGAGGTGACGGTGTTGTCGGCATGAAGGAAACATGAAACCTGCTCTAAAGTAACACAGAGACCTTTCGCTGCGAGTGCGGCATGACGTTCCATGAACTCGATCCGATCCTCGTTCGGTCCACCGCGATACCGCTGGAGGGTTCGAGCCGTGGCTCCCGCTGCATTGGCCACATCTCCGAATTGAGATGCGCGATTTGAAGAAGGTTTACCTGGGCCAGGGCGGATGCTCGCTCCCAATGTGGCCTTGTCGCGTTGTTGCCGGCTTGACGGTTGTTTGGAACGGAAAATATCCTTCACTGCCTCCCAGATGATATGCCGCTTGGTGGGCCGTTTCAAAGATATGGAGCTTTTGTCACTGACAACCGAACTCTTTCTTTCCTTGGAATTAGAATCGCCGGGCCCACTTTCATCTTCGGAATCGGAGTCGTTGCTCTCTTGTTGAAGTTTCACCAGTTTCTGCAAGGTCAACACGATAAAGGCGTGGTCGGAGTACCAGTCGACCTTGGTGCGATTTGTTGTGTGGACGACATCCTCGATCGCCAGTCGATGTAGCCTCTTGTGGTTACCAAGAATCTTGATCACATCCCAGCTCAGCCCATTCACGTTAATCCATCGGCATTGTACCCAGGGTTCACGCTCGCGCGACAGAAATTGTGCAAGGGTATCGTTATCGAGTTCGTATTGCCGCATTTCATTCTGCGAAAAGTCCACCACCGTGATTTCGCATTGTCGCTGTAGGTCGCCAGGTACGTTCGACGTCCATTCGGAGCTGTATGGAGGGAGGGGTTTGGTTGGATCGATACCGGGTTCTGTGCCAGGCTGCCAGTGGGATTCGTGGGCAAAGCCTTCTGGGTGGTAGGAGCGGGCGGTGTTCGAACGTCGTGCGCGACGTTTGGTGGTGTCGCTGGAGTTGACTCTTGCTGCGGTGGTGAAGGCGTCAGGGAACGCATCAGGAACGGATCCTTCTTTCTGCCCCGGGAAGACTGGAGAGCTGGGTGACACGTGCCCGGCCTCAAGGTCTGAGCTTTGGAATTGATCGGGTCGAAGCCCGTCGCGCTGCGCGTAGTCCATCGAGTGAATGCTCATCCTGAAGATCAAGCAGCTGCGGGCGCCGTGGAATTTTGGCTGGGCGGTGTACGATCATTGACAATGCCAAATGGCCAGCAGAGATAAGGTAACAAAGAGGTTACTTGAAGCCATAGACTGGCGAGGTGCCCATGAGCGCGCGATATCAGTCGAAGTGCTTATCACGGCAACGAGACATGCTGCATCCTGCGGGGAAGTGATGTTGCGGGATGATCATCGGGCCGCACTCCAATCAGTGCGAGACGCAGCTAAAAAGAAGCTTGAAGAAAAAGTCTCAGGAGAGAAAAGAAGACGGAGACGGAGATGAAGATGGAGATGAAGATGGAGATGAGGAAAAGCGAGGACAAAACTTGGAAGCCGAGGGAGCCCAAAGGTGGACCAAGAAATCAGACGCACGACCCCTTCAGGTTCCACTGTTAGACCCACAGGACGTTATTTAACTAATGATAGTTACCACACACTGTAACTAACTAACTAGACACCCAACTTCCAAATCCTCTAACCTTTGTTGAACTGAAATTTCCAAACACTGTCTCCAATCTCCTCCATATCGCTGTGTGAAAGGGTGAAGTCGGTCTCCTTGCCTCTCTTGTCTCGAAGAAAGATGTCGCGGAATTGCAACGTAAGTTGTCCTTGGATTCTTGGACAATTGGGGCCCGGATTTCTCACAATTTCGATTTTCTGGTTGGGATAAGGAATTGTTGTGTTGCCAGTCGTCGGGAGGACCCATTCCTCGATTGCGATTCTGCCATGAGCACGGACGGTGATGGTAAGCGCGGCTTTGACTTCGCCCTTGGATTCATTCAGCCAGAAAGCAACATCCTGCTGGAGTTTGGCTCGTGGTTCCGACCACGCGACTTCGACGGCCAATGTTGGCCATTTGGTGGACCTTGGAGCAGGCGGATCTCGTGGTGTCCAGGATGAATCTGCCCTTTTTGTCCTGGTGTGGCCTCGGACTATTCTCGTGGAGGTAGAGCTAAGAGGAGTGTCCCTGACTCCGTGGGCCCAAAGGGTGAATATGACGTCAAAAGCTCCAGCCGCTGTTGCGTGTTCGACCGACTGCATCTTGATGAGGACGTGGTTGGACGAGTGATCGTAAGTCTCCCATGATTTTGTGAGGAGACTTTCCCCGGAATTCACGAAACACTCCAGGAAGGAACGTTCATCAATAGCAAAAATTAGATAAGGGTTGGGTCGACTCTCACGTTCGGATCGCTCGCTCCACTGCTCCAAGATCTGAAGACAATGCTGGATCCCCTCATACTCGTATCTTGGTGTCGTAGAAGGAAGAACATCTTCGTAGAACATAATGCCGTAGTTAGACGACGGATTCAACTAGGAGGATGGCAACAGTGGATCCAAGCAGTTCATAGACTTTGTATACGAGGCGAGGGCGGTCAGGGGTGGTATTCACCAATAGAATTTCTGAGGGTTCATACTGGTCTTGACGGTAGCTAAGTGCGACTGATGATTTCTGCTTGCCTGAATATAGACAGACGCGTAGCCCCCTTTTTATCCTTGCCAGTAACAAAGCCAGGAAGATTGAGTCGTACATTCATGTTTGTACACTATAATCACAGTGGCCACTTCAACGCCGTCCCAATGCTATACCGCGATCACTCCTCATAAGACATATACCGCCGAGCTATTCGTACAAGATAGTAAGACAAATAAATACAGAGAATGGAAGACAATCAGAAGGAGATGTGAAGCAAGGAAGAGAGGAAGAGAGGAAGAGAGGAAGAGAGGAAGAGAGGAAGAGGAGCGCCATCGGGCTAAGCCCGGGCCGAAGGTCGTGGTTTCCAAGTGGTACGGTTGTAGAGTCCTGCTTGGGGTTGTTTGTTTCCATGGGAAGCAGGGCGAAGCGGGGTTTGGAAAGCGGGGTAAAGTCCGGATTCCATGTCCATGAGAACTGCCCGCTGGGGCTCTGGAGATGCCCAGCCTTTGGACTTATCCCGAGATTTGGTTGGGGCGGAACGTGATGGAGAGGACTTGGAGGCAGCGGCAGACTGAGTCTTTTCTTTGATGATCTCTCGAAGTTCTTTGTCGTCTTTTGTGATCTGGGCCTTGATGAAAGCCAGGTCATTAGAGGCTTGAAGTGTAGACATGACTGACTCCCGCGGAGTGTATGCGTACTTTTCCGGGGTTGGTGAAGACGTGGGCTTGATAGAGGGATCTAGGAAGGCTTTTTGACCCATGTCGAGCAGTTTGGAAATATCCAAGGTCTCGCCATGGGGGATCTTGTGAGGATGTGAAGGGGTGACACAGTCCATGTCGACCTCTTTCCGAAGGACGTGGTCGATATCAACGGCCGAGAAATAGGCGCAAGATTGAGGGAGGTCATCAATGCCCACTTGTTGTGAAAAGATGGCCCGTGTCCAGACATTGGCAATCTGTAGAGCCAGCGCCACACGATACTTATCCTCGTCCTTGACCAGGTATCGGATTTCGTCGTGGACTGTGATGGCCAGTCGAGCTTGTATGTTGAATCGCCGGATGAGATAATCCATACTGACAATCAGCAGATGGAGATAATCGACACCAGATGATTGGATAGCCCAGTTGATACGAGACGTCATGAAGCTGCCCCTATTGATGAACCGCCTCATAAGCGCCTCGGTGATTCCTGCACCGAGGGCCGGGGTTCTGGGTCTTTCCTGGTCCGCAAACTCTTCTAGCTTATTGAAGACAAAGGATTCCGTGCCACCACGCCAGAAGGGAGCTTCACTCAGAATACGACGGGAGGTGCGTGTGCCCTTGGTCTCCTTGTAGAGGCTAGCCGCGGTCTGCTGTGTTTGCTGCTCGGTCAAGGATGGGTTGAATTGTCGAAGAAGAGTAGCGGCGAACTTGACACCAGCTCCATAGATACGCCCGTAGTTGAACACCTTGGCATCATTGCGGGAAATGCCCAGAATCTGCGCACTCCGGGAATGCAAGTCGGTTCCTTCGGCTTTGGAACCTTCCAAAGTCATGAAACCAATCGCGTTTCCTCCGTGAATTTGGAAGGAAGCGTCTCCGACAAGACTGGCGATCCACAGCTCCTGAGAGTCTACATCGGCGCCAACGAACGCGTAGCCTGGGGGCGCCTTGATCATGGCCTTGAGCTCAGAGCCAACGCGGTTCGCTTTCGCATTACTCGCCGTGAGCCATGTGTTCTCCACGGCACGCCGAGTGATAGTACCCATTGGAATGATCTGCGGCAAGATAAATCCCACCCGGTGCTGGGACTTGTCGTTTGCCCGGCGGCTTTCTTGAATCTGGTCCCCGTAAACCACCATTTGGCTCATAATGCGGTCTCTGGCACTGATCCAATAGGAGCAGGAGGCATTCATATCCAGCGCTTCCTTGGCAAGCTCGAATTGAGATGACAAGATTCCCCGCTCAAAGTACCCCATATAGCCCTTGCCCAAAGGATTGGTGCACCTGGCTTGCGGTCCATCCTTGTGCGGAATTTTGAAGTATGTGTTCTTTCTGTCGTTCTGAAGTTGTTCGTTCTTCTCTTCGGTCATGTCACACATAACCACTGGCTGGTTCTCAAACTGTTGAATCTGGTCACGGGGAACCCGAAAAGTCCATCCATACTTATCAGACCAGATGAGAGGATAACCAGCCCATGATAATTTCAGCAGAATAGGCGCAATCCTAGTGCGCACAGTGAGGTTGATTTCCGAGTTACTAGTGGGGAAAAGATCCTTGTACCATTTGGGCATCCCAGGTTTCTTTTGTCGTGCTGCGGGGCGAGGAGGGTCTCCCTTTTTCTTGCCTTTCACCATTTTGACCTCCTGGCCAGACCAATCCAGCTGCCGTAACCAAGGATCATTTTCGTACAGATCCGGCTGCTCTTTCACTTTCAAAGCTTCATTGCATAATTCAACCAACTTCCGTTGCACATCATCAAGTCGCTTATGGTACGTTTCCTCGGCATTGGTAAGGTACTCCTGCCAGGTCTGATCGACAGGGAGGATGACAGAGGACAGGTGTCGGAGAGCGCCAAAGCTCACGGGGTGCGGACATGTCTCGAGGAAGTTGGGGAAAACTTTTCGATAGACGCGATGGGTGATGGAAACATCGGCAGCGCAGTAATCAAGAAGTTCATCGAGTTTCGTCAAAAGAGTCTCCCGATCAAGCTCGCCAAAGAAGTCTCTCTGTGCCTTGTCAATTGTGACATCACAGTGAAACTTGGCCACGTCTCGCAAGGAGTTCACAGAGCTTCGTCCTACCCACAGCTCTTCCTCCTCTTCTCTCAACATGTTGCTCTCGAGCAGCGCAGCCAGTTCAACCGAATTATGGTCATTTGCAATCTTATCCCGGAGATCCTTGTTCTTTTTGTGGCGCATCCATGTCGGTCTTTGCTGCGAGCACATGCCATTCACAGCCACATGAAGAGACATTGTATCCATAAAAAAGTTGCGACTCTGTTGCATATCGTACTCTTCCAGCACTCGAGCTCGATCGTATCCAATGTTATGACCGACGATGATGCGTGATTGAGAGGGGTCTCCCAGGGGTACAAGGTGACATTGTTCTTTTGATTCCCCCAAGAGCCAGGGAGATATCCATGCATACCACGCTGTTGGGCTCACTGCGCAAGCCATGACTGCAAAAGGATGTTCCTTGTACATCACCTCAGTGTCGAAAGTGAGCATCTCCTCGTTAGGAGCATCCACTGACTCCGAGGAGCCATCGGGGTAGTATTTGGTCCATCCACTGCGTCTAACCCATTTTCGTGGTTTGGTCGGACTCGTCACTGCGGCATATGACTTGGCATAGGTCAGGTACGGCTCAGAGGCGTCCATTCCAAGCTTGTGGAAATGTTCATCTAACGTCTTCCCCTGGAGCTGGGGTAGGTCGAAAGCAATCGGGTCGGCACCACTTTGGGATTTTCCAAGGAGTTCATGTCTGGCAAGGTGGTCTCGTGACAGGGCGACGAGCTCCGGGTCTGGTGTCCGAATTCTATCCGGGAAGACTTGAGGATGCACATAGTCGCTAAGCTGCTGGACTCCGATGTCGTTAAACCTAGAGGAGGCGGGAACTACCCGGAATTAGTATATGCGTGTTCTTTGGTCTGCGCCAATGTCCTGCGGTGTTAAGCATACCTGAAAGGGATCGTTTGAGAGTAGGCTCATCATTGACAGCTGTTGAGTAGCATCGTGTGCATCTCACGGAAAATTGCCATCGTTGCGGATGTACGGGAAGTGCTGGTCGCAGGCGCAGGCGCGCCGACCTCACAACACCCCTAGAACAAGGAGTGCAGGAGGATTTCCAAGATAGCATTATAAAGGTGATGGTATGCCCAAGATCAGCTCATGATAGCGTAATTGATTGCAGCCGAGAAGGGGCCGCGCACTTCGAAAAGAACAAGGCGAGGGGAATGATAATTGTAGGAGCAATTTCCATATCATTGCCTATCGCAGCGTCATGCCGGTGCCCGGAAAATACATTTATCCGGTAAATCTGACCGCCTTCCAAAATAGACCCTTATCGGTGGCAATCACTTTATCGCATCTTGGACTGCTATATACACCATCTCTAATTTTCTATACGACTGAGAAGACATCCGATTCTACAATGAGCCGCCGGCTCTCTGTCGTTGATCTTACCTCTGCGCACCCGATTTCCGATCGCCGCTCTTCCACCTCCCTTTTTCGCGTTCAACAGCCGGCGGTAAATCGGGCGAGGAGCGAAGCAACGCCCCGCGGAATCAAGCGGCGACGTGGAGATGATGGCTTCTGGAGCCCAGATCCATCAGGTAGCTCTCAAGAGAGAGAACAAGAAGAGGAAGAATATGTTGAGTCCGTTGACCTGACAGAACCCGAAATTTCGCTTTCCAAAGCGCTTGCCAAACAACGGGAGGACGCGATCAAGGCCCAGCAGTCGACCGAGGAAGAGAAAAGTGGCTCTGTTCTGAGCGCATACAAGTGCCCAGTATGTCTGGAGACCCCGAAGGATGCAACCAGCACTGCCTGTGGTAAGTTCGGCCATAAGTGGCAACCCATGCTGCTCCGTCATTGAGCTGTTTCTAACGAAAACATCTATCTTTAGGGCACCTCTTCTGCCACCTCTGCATTGTCGAATGTCTGAACTCGACCGAACAAAGGGGAGACCCGAGTAAACAAATCCGGGGTACCTGTCCGGTATGCCGAAAGGGCATTACGAAGGTCGACAGGAGCGGACCGAGGAGGAGTCTCATTCCCCTGCAACTGAAGTTGACGACGAAGAAGCGGAGTTTCATTCCGCCAGCTCAGGCGTGAGCTCTCTTTATATCCTCGTTATTTGAGCATGGCATATCCAGGCGGCGTTCGAATTGCATCTGGGATGGTTTTTATTTCTATAATATCTCATGAATGAAATGATTTATGTTTGAATTATGCATTGTTCAGGCGCATTTGGCCTCTTTATGTGTTATCAATGCTATGCTTGGGGTTAGACACCATGTCTCGTCTCCCGTCGGGGATCGAGGGTATTTCTCCGGCCCAGACTACTGCCAACGCCTCCTCGGACCATAGCATCACCTTTCTTCCCCAGAACGACCTCGAGCGCCTGGATCAGTGCATTGGAATCATATCTCATACCGACGACGACTTCCGTGTCGTCTTCCATCGCAGTAATCTTCCGACCGTACAAGCGAAGGGTCTCAATCCCCATCTCTGCCAACCGTTCCCGGTCCACGTGAGGTGTACCAGGACCGTCAAGATGCAAAATGTGAGTCACGTATGCAGTATACGGAAGAGGCGTATGGGCTCGAATAGTTTCTGGTGAAGATGGCGAGGTGGATGACCCGTGGTGCAGGGTAGTTCTATTATGACGGCGTCCACGACTTTGCTCTCCGGCGCGAACAATTGCTTCGACAAAGTCGGAGGCGGAGAATGGCTCGGATGGAGGGCCAGTCTCGCGATCCAATGACCCATTGAGAATCAGAATCTTGTGGCGTGCTGGGCTTGTCATAATGCTCTTGCCAACGCCACGGAGGATGATTGCGGGGATGATCGAGGTATAAAGAGAGCCAATGCTGTAAATAATGGCCTGTGCATCGCTCAGTGCTTCCAGCACGCGTGGATTGGCGGCTGGGCTGATTTCCTGGCCATAGGGGTTAATGTACCAAATACGATCAATCCGGCTGGGCAGATCTTCGTTCTTGGTTTTGCTAAAGGATATATTCTTGTTTCGGAGCATGGCAAGAGAACCGGGGAGATGGTCCTCCTCATAGGAAACCGCATCCGACATATCAGACGAGTCCGTCTCCTCCAAGTCATCCCCGTCGGCAAGCAGCAAGCTTGGACGTCTAGACCGAGAGCCCCGACCCGGCTGCAGTGCTGTGACTTCGCTGGGATGAGAAATGCTATTCTGACCGACAATGATGGATCCGTCGGCGAGGGTGGCGGAGATATGATGTGAGAAATTAGAATTGATCGCTGGGATAACGCGCACACTATCTGATTGCACGCCACAAATGCTGCCTAGTAGATAAATGGCGCTCTCGAAAGACCCGCTGAAGAGCCGCGCACCTGTCAAAAACAGGTTTCCCACGCTGGCAGAGGTGAAGTCAAAAGTTGTTGACGGTGGTCGAGCGCGTTTCAAAATCTCCAAGTTGAGCAAGTTGAAGAAGGAGCGGATTAACTCCTTTTTGGCCGGGGCAATGCATTTCCAAAGGTCAGATGTGCCATCCACAATGGACTGCCATTCATGCGACGCCGCCGCTGCCTCGGCAGGCAGGCGATGGTTGAACAGAGTCTTGATCGCTGTGCGCTCTGAGTTGACAGATGAGTCAGGAATCAACCGGACCAGTCGACCTATCGTTATCAGCATTGTGTCGTTGTCGAGGAAGGGATTCGCTCACTTCGAATATCGCCGATTCCAGGGCCTCCGAAGATTCTAATCAACTCGGAGGAGGAACCACCATTGTCGCTAATAGGAATGATGTAGCTGAGCAGGCAATCTTTGCTTTCTCGCAGGGCGTCGAAGACATCGACGAGGTTGTTGGCAGCGCTTCCGCCGGAGATGACGACAATTCCCCTATTGGATGTCGTCTCCATGGAAATATCTTTCGCAATCACAGTCTGCTCAGATGTACGGCTAATTTGCAGTCTGCAGTTCCAAGAAATTATAATTATTCTCTGCAAAGGTATTCAAAGATATCGAGGATCAAAGGAATACAACGTGTTTTTCGCGATTGAATGTCGGCCCGCGCCAAAGCGAAACTCTGGAAGTCTGGAAACGCCACGCATGCCAGAACAATCGTAGAAACTCGCACCGCTAGCCTTGAAAGATATATGTGCCTAGGTATGTATAAAGATACAAAATAAATAAAAACAATGAGTCACTACCTACACCTAGAGCAACCTGGACTATTCATCAGCAGCGGGCTCGTCAACAGGAGCAAGTTCATCAAATGAGGGATTTTCGACAGCGAAGGCTCCTTTGGCATTATGTTCATCAGCTTGGGATGAGTCTAGGGATTCGCTTATTGACATGGATTTTTCTTCGTCCGCATGACAATGCGTCTGTTCGTCGTGGCTATCCCCGTCTTTCAAGATGTCTTTCTGGGGAGACAAGAGTATCTCAAGCATCATTTTCGTCACCGTATTGTCAAACTGGTGATCCTGACCAAGGATATCGTAAAACGCATCTAGATTAAAGTCCGACGTGCTAGACATTAACAATTGCTGGAGGTTTCTTTTCAAATAATCGAAAAGCCAGGCTTCGTCCTTGGGAAGCTTTGACATAACTTGGCTGATAGCCTGCAGTATATCGGACATGGTCATTTCTTGCCCACATTCCTCTATGTATCTCATAGCAAGAGCCGCAAGAGCAGGAAGTATCGTATGTTCTCGCTGCCTGGTAAACCAGGACGCTTCTTTTATATTCCCTTGCCATAATGGATGTGCACACGTCGAGTCTTGCGTTGAGTGTCTCGTACCTTCCCGAGCATAAAAAATGCACAAAAGTATGACCAACATCTTCATCAATATCAGGCAGTGGCATTCTTGCATACAGAACGGGGTGCTGCGTAAATCGTAGGCATTTCCGAAGACATTGCTCTGAAATGCCATATTCTGTACGCCCGATCTTGACGTTGATAAATGGGGTCTTTTACGGTCTTTGGAAGAAGTTAGATATATGGCATTGTGGAGAAGACAAGAGTTCTTACGATGATAATGGTTGATCGTAATCGATCTTCGGGGATACGCAGACAGCCATCAGATGGAACTTTCACTCTGCGGTTCATATATCTCGTGCTAGTCTTTTCGGCGCGTAGCAGTAATGAGTGGGAATATCTTCCCCTTTTTTTAAAAAAAGGGAAGAAAGATGCGCCATGGCTTCTTTTTTAGTTCTCTGGCTGCAGGACGAGGGGGATGCAAGTATGAGCTGGTCTGCATGCGCTGTACAACACAACACACAGGCGACAAGGGGAAGACAGACACGTCAGATACACCTAGTGGGCATAGTTGTCTAGTTACTTTGACTGAACCGAACGAACGCCCTCACTCACCTAGTTTTGGCTCCATTCAGCCATGTTCTGATATCTCCAGTGGGTGTCAAACCCGGGAGACATGGTAGACGCGATATCTGGGTAGAATGAAGAATTGGAAATCTCTATGTTTTACTTTTGACGCCCCCGCCCCTTCAAGCCTGTTTCTAGTCCTGGTCATTATGCAGCATATCACACTTTATCACATCCAAGCAGGACGGCGGCGCCTGCGCGACCTGTACCTTACACGACTATCACCAATATGATTGAAATTCCTTCTGCGTCAGCTGAAGTAGAGGCATACAAGCTATGGACAGGTACCAGGAACAGTTCGACAGCTATAAGCAAAACCCACGGGAAAACGGAAACAGAATCATGGTAGCTGGCCAGGGTTAGTTCCCATCATATAGTATGATCACAGGTACCCAGATGCGGATGGAAAGCATGGTGGCCATGGAATAGGCCAACTCGCCAGATCCCCTGGAGTATGTCGAGTCATCAATGACCTCGGGAGTATAACTCCTTCAATCCATACAATAAAAGTAGAACTACATCTCCGGGTAATTCATCGAAGTAGTCCTTTCGAGAAAAATGGTCGTGACATACATATGCAATCTTCCCCTTATGTACATTATGCAAAATTTACATAGAAAAATATGGAAAGCTGGATGCATCACGCATAGGCTGCCCAACCTGTAACAATATTAGCCTGCGAGCATGCCGGAAAGTAGATCGAGGTTACATACCACAATAAAGAACGGCTAGGTTCTTCTCATCAGTCGCCTGCTGAATCAACTCATTGACAGTAGCAGTGACACTCAGAGTCTTGCTCAACTTCTTGGCCACCACCGTCAAAGCTCGGTCAGCCTCACTGGGTTCATTTGTCGAGGATTTATCCGCCACCCCAGGCAAAACGGGTGGTCCTTCGCTTGTTTCCTGGTTGTTTTGCATCTTCTTCATTCGCAAGGGAGAAACGGTCCAGCTATACAGCGGATCGTAACGGAGCACATCGAGGATGGTCATGATACTATATGACTCTTGTCGGAGTGCCTCCAGTGTGAACTCGCAACAGCGGCGGAACACGCCCTCGGTCTTCGTAATTCCGAATCCATCGACCAGATCTCGCGTGAGGCGGAATGGCACCACTTCTGGAACTGGGAGGATGCGACCCTGCTCAAAGGCAACACCCAGGTCGATGTGAACGACTTCGCCTGTTCTCACGTCCAGCAAAATGTTGTGTCCATGTCGATCACCCAGGCCCAGTATGTGGCCGAGAATGGAGATAGCTGCAGTACTGCGGGTGTACGACAATCTCTTGCTGAACCAATCGTCTGGATTGTTGAACCTCTCCATGAAAAAGTATTTCATCACCGGGTGGAAATGCTCAGTCACCTGCCGATAGGTCCTGACTCGTTGCTCAAATGATCTGGTCTGGACGTCGGCGATGTGCTTTCGACAGGCATTGGGCTTCATATCCTTAGGGAAGTATCGTTGGTGTGCGGGCATAAGATAGTCATGGAGAGGGATGGTGTGCGGAACAAACTCAATGATTCCTGCATTGAATGTCAAGGGGAGAACCTTGTACGTTCGTATTCCCAAGTTGCGTTGGCGAGTAGGCTGGTGATCTTTGAGAAGACTGCTGACTTGCTCAAAGACTTGCTCCATGATTGCATCCTGACGCAGATCATCATTTCCTCCTTTGTACTGTATATGTGTGAGTGTTGCTTCACTTTTATTTAGCAAGGTACAGAATCTTACCAGCTGCTTATAGTACTCGCCATTGGTGGCAATGCAAGTCACGATTTTGGGAGCACTGACGCCTGATGCGATCGTGAAATCGGGAAGAAATTTTTGGATCGAAGGGACTTCGCTATAGTCACAGACGACACGCAGATCGATTTTCATGGTGGGCGGAGGAAGCCTATAAGTCTCCACGTCTTTCAAGAGACGGTCTCCCGTAGAGAGCTTTCTCAAAGGAATCTTGGCACCTGTCTTGTATTTGTTATCCGGCTTATCGATTGCGAAGCGCACGTAAGTGATGTTCATGTTGTGAACGGCGATCCAAGTAGTCCCTATATCCTTGTCGTTCTTCAAGCGGTCGACAAGCTTGTTGGCAGCTCGGAATCGAGAATGAGAGGATGGATCTTTGCCGCCCTTGGACTTGCTGCTGGCAAAGATTTGATACATGCCATGGAATGGATGCTCTACACAGATCCTGAACACTAATCCTGTAAGCAAAGACTGGAAATCATCGGAGACGTCGAGTAGGCGCGAGGAAAGTTGGTTCATCAGGGGTGCAAATTTCCGACTTGGGACATCATTAAGATATCGCTTGACAGCTGTGTTTGCAGTGTTGCTGTCTGATTTATCCAGCCAAAGAGCGCAGAATCGGAGAGCATCATTGTCGTAAGCATCGCTCTCCCTCAGAGCAAGCAGGTAGTTTTCAAGACATTGTTGTAAGAAGGCCTCTCGGCTTCGAAGCAAACGCTGGTATTCACGGTCGTCAAGGTCAAACCACTGCTTGGTCTTTGCGCGGAAGATCTTCAAAGACTCTCTTTCTCGGCCCTCGGTAGTCTTCATCATATCTTCAAGGCCCTGTATTTCTTTCTCCTTGCGGTCTCTAAGCTGTTCAACTCGTTTGAAGTCTTCGAGTCCGTCGGGATTCAGGAGCTGCTGGTCACAGAATGTAGCGAATCCGTGATAGACCCTTCCAGCTTCTTCACCTTTGGAAGCCCCTTTCAGCTCCTTTACCGCCGGATATAGGTAGCCTTGAAGGATTGATTCGGGTTTCTCTAGGCGTGCTTCGGCCACGTAGCCACCCTAGAAAACGGATTGTTAGCTACTTTAAGACTAATTGCAGTACTTGATGGCGTACCAAGGTAACAAGTAACTCGGCGCGACTGATTGGAATTGCTTGCTTGTGCAAGTCACCTTGTCCTTTCAGGTGCTGTAACATCCGAATCGACGCGGTCATTTCGCCTTGGTCCCAGAGAACATTCGCGAGGTCAAACTTCGCAGCCATTTCGATATCCATGCCTAACTCCGCACATGGTTCAGCAAGCTTCGAGAGAGTGATTGCGGATTTGAGCGATGCTTGGGAGACACCATGATTCCTCGTAATCTCCAGCGATTGTCTAAAGACATTTGCTTCAAGGAGTCGCGATTCGCTGGAGCTCAGGTTCAGCTTCGATTTGAGAAAGTCATTTTTTCTGATTGATGAAAACAGAGCCTCGTGCCAACTCAAAATTTCGCCAACCTCATGATAACTAGTTCAGTCAGCATCTATACCGAGTTCTAGATTTAGGTGCCTGGTACGTACCTTTCCGTCTTCAACCACTTGCTCCTTGCCATGATGGTTTTCCACGATTCCTGCATTGCTTCAGGCGACGATGATTGGAGGACATCACTTATTTCAGTCATGATTCCCAAAGCGCGCATCGAAGTTCGCAGCTTTATCGCTGATGGACCGGTCTCGACGAGATTATTGAGGGTGTTCAGCAAACAATCATCGATACAGCAAGCAACCTCCGACCAGGAAGATGACGTATCCAAGCTTTGAAAGGCGCGAAAGACTGTCGCTGATGGCGAGTAGTCCAAGGGAGATACGGGAACATCCCACTGTTGAAGACTTGTTGCCGCCTGCAACGTGCTATCAAAGGAAAGGGGTGATTCAGTGGAGCTTCCCAAGGCAGACAGCATCGTATTGGCAATACCCTGCAGATTGGTCGAATTTAGGGCCTTCAAAACACCGTAAGGGTTCGCCCTTTCAGATATTTGAACCTCGCTGTCGTACTGTGCGCTCTGAAAGAGAAGATTCTTGAAATCGGAGCTTTCGTATTCCAGTCGTTCCATTACCGTGCTCAAAGATGAACTTTGTTGAATGCCGTAAAATAGATCCGGGTCATCAATGTTCTTGAAAACGTCGTGGAGTAGCCCAATAGGTGGCTCGTATTTGGCAGCAACGGACAAGCGGCGAGATCCTGAAACGACTCTGGAAGCTTGTATCTCGAGGAAGAGAAGCGAGGTCTTCTGCAAACCACAGCGGTGTGCAGCCGCAGATGCCTCCCCGAAGTCAATATCGAGCCATTGGTCACGTTCCACGATTGTCGATTCCTCGGGCATGGGCTGGTTCCGCAGGTACAAGATGCAGTTGATAACAAGCCGGGCATGCGGAATCGTCTCTTCATTGACTTGTGCCAGGATTTGCTTGAAGACGTCGGAAATAGATTGTCGAATCTGGCCTCTTTGATCTCTCTCAACTAGCAAAGCATCGTGAACTATGTATGGCAGCAACTGTACTGCCAATTCAGGAATGACTGTAAGAACCTTGCGCAGGGCACCAAGAACAGGATCTTTCAAGGTGGCGTTTGACAAAGAAAGGCAGACATTACGAGTCCATTCGGTGACGTGCAAGCCAGTTGCATCAGCCTCAGCCGTGTTGAAAAGTTCAAGTTCGGACGCTGAAAGTGGAATTTGAGGGCATATGTAAGGACTCCAGAAAAAGGCCTGTATGATTCCTTGAGGAATGACGTTGGCGCATTCTTGAACTTCTGGGAAATTGGTGATGTTGCTGAGGATGACTTGTAGAGTGCTTTCAATGAGGCCGGTCTCGAGATGATCTTGAATTTGCAACTTCTCACAGAGCACTTGCAGAATTTTGGACTTTGAGTAGCAAAACGCATCATACGGTGCAATAGTAGTTGGATCCTCGAACAGTGAAAGGTCCTGCTCTCGGAGCAAACTTTCGTTTATCTTCCCAGAAGCTGCAAAAGAGCGCCCAATGACTCTAGCAGCCCATAATCGATACTCGGCTCCGCCGTTGAACTCGTGTAGTGTACGCCACAACGAAACAATGTGAGGACTCGAATCAAGAGCATTGTCGGAGGAACTGGTGTTGCCATCGGCTATCTGCTTGAACTCGGGACACAATAGCGAGAGCACAACATCCGCTATCGGCTTCTGGAGCAAAGTGATTTCGGCGTCCTGATCTTTAAGCACTTCGAGCACCAAATCTTTCTCGATTGGGCCACTTGTTGACCGATTGGGTGCTGACAATCGTTGAGCCAGGTCTATCATTCGAGAGTACGGCTCATGCACGTCCTCATGCCACCCCGAGTTGCGACATCCTTCAGCGAATTGCCAAAGCCACTGGTGGAAGCTTTTAGCGTTCGAAAGCGCTGATTTAAACTGGCTTTGCTGTGTGGTGCTTTCCAGCGACAACGAGAAAAGCTTGCGCAGGGTCAGCGATGTCGAGAGACAAATTCCCGCCACAAAACCAGCATCATCCACTAGATATTTCTTTCCACCTTCCAGCATGTACCAGAAAACCCCAAGGGCATCTTCCGAGCAATGGACATCACTCAGAAATGGACGGAGGGCATGAAGCAGCATTTCAAGAGGATAGCCGTTGAGCATCACAGGACCACACAGGCAGACAAGGATTCTGATTTTCCGAATGACAGAACACGTATGAAGAGATCCAAGGGCGGGATGTATTGTTTCCAGCAACGACCGACAGACATATGAGGCCAGTGCTGGAGTCCATATCGTTTCCAGTTCGAATCCAACTCGTTTGCAAAGAAAGTCAAGCTCATCCAGAAGATAGCGAGCCCGAAATGAGGGCTGATGATTCGCAGGTAGGGAACTTTGAGCAGCACTTTTGCCAGTAATCATGTTCTGGATGTCTAGTGCATACTGGAAGCTCGGTCGCTTCAAGAATGCTCGTTCAATCTGATCATACTGATCCAGTGACTTGAAGAGGGTGGCGATAATTTCAGGGAAATGCCTCTCAATATTTGACATGAACCCGTGGGCACCAAGTAGCTTTCTCATTCGAACCTCCACGCCCTTGGGCTGACTGCCAGGCTCAGGCGGAGTGGTGATGTCCCACGCGATACAGTAAGCCTCGGCTTTGTAGAAAGATGTTTCCAGGAGTTCGGCATGCGGGATGTTGAGATAGCTTGCAAGCTCCTGCATTTCCGACTCTTTGGCGCGCATCATCATCTGCCCAACTATCTCATCCTTCACATCAAGCAGCATTTCTTGAAGACTCCCGTAATCAAGGATACTGAATGGCATAGCAGTCACAGCCTGGGCTTCCGTCCAGGTGTATAGTATTTGAGATGCGAACAGTCGGAATAGTTCTCTTCCATCGCGCAAGCCGAGCGTCTTCGACACAGATCTCATGCACTTTTGCGCATATTCGAGAGACGTCGGTACCTGAGCCGGTGTCTCGAACATGTGGTAGATGCATCTGCGAAGCAAAGTGTGCCAATCAGAGGCCAATCGGGATAAAACAAAAAGGCGAAGTGCAATACCTTCAACCCAGTCTGGGTCTCTAGGCAAGCTTCCTAGCACATCGTCAAGGATAGCATCATGATCCCTGAGAAGGAACCGCTTAAACAAAGAAGGTATGAAGCCTGCAACACTAAACTTGACTTGCACATCACCCGCCTGGAGAATTGTAAAGAGGCTTGTACGCGGCGACGGAAATGATTGTTCGCTGCCGTATGAAGAACGGACATCAAGCACAGCTTGAATAAGATCGGATAGGACGATATAGACATTTGGAGAGGCTCTCTTTCTAACCAGCAGAGCCTCCATGAACCAGCTGTACAGGTCCATGGCTGATTCACACAAGGCTTCGTTCTGCTCGTCTGTCCAGGAAGTAACAAATGCGGCCATCATGCGGATGCAGATACTGTGAGAAGCCTCACATCGCTCCATTTCATATGACTGAAGACACTTTTCTCCCAGATCCTCCAGTATACGAAGCAGGTCATCTCGGTCCATTTTTGAAACGGCGCGATAAACCTCAGGTAATACACGTTGTGCCGCTAACAAGTCCGCTTCATCCAGACTCGTAAGATAGTCGATGAGCCCCGAAGAAGGATTTTCTGACGAGCCGGTTTCCGTCTGCGTCCTTGAAAGAATGGAGATCTGAATAGTCACACACCGCTGGAAAGTGGTAATGTTTCCAAATAGTTCAAGAGATTCCCGGTTCAGAGAGAGGATACTCTGGTCGGTTGATGAATGTTCTCCCTGAGCTGTCAACTGATCATCTAAATCCATCAGGTCATTCATCGCGGCGCGGTCTTGTTTGGAGTCCTGGCGGAACCTTTCGAGTACTTTAGCAAGAGGAGCGAGGAGTGACGAAATGCCACCCCAGACGACAGAACGAGCCTTTGGCACCGGGGAAATGAATGGCAGCATTGTCTCAAGACAAGGCTGTAAGGAACTTGATCCGTTGGCCGCGAAAAATTCACAGATGCCAATCCACATGGAATGACAACTCCTGCGGATTTCTTGCATTCGTGGTTCCAGCTGCTGAGGGAGACATGCCCCAAAAAGAGCAGACACTGTACAAAAGGAAGTAAGTATTTGCAGGATGTCTGCAGTAATATGAAGCGATCGGTCTTCAGTCAATGTCTTCCATGTTTGAAGAAACACCTCAGACTTTGATCGCAAGAGTTCTAGGATCACTAAATCATCGGCGTCCTGTCGTGTTGATGGCTCTAAGCACCATGAGCTTTCCAGACTCCATGGATCGGAGTCGCGAATATCAGACCCGATGTTGAAGAGGTACTCCAAAAGTTCTCGGTTTTCATGAAAGAAAAGCCATGCTCTTGCTACGGGTCCTGTAGGTCCTGTTTCTTGAAGGCAAGGAGGCTTGAAAGGTCGACTGGTGCAAGCCATGAAAAGGTTGAGCAAGTCGAATGGGCGTGCAAACATAGCGACTTGAGCTGTTTGAATGCGGTCGGTGACTGAGCCTGCAAACCATACCATGAGTAACTAGAAGCATGGGTGAAGCTGTTTGATGAAGAGCATACCAATAGTCCACGCTTCTCTCAGCCAGCTACAGATCTGCTTTGAAGCGTTTTGTGCTGAACCGGGACTCATTTGTGTTCTCTTCCGTGCTATTAATGCCCAAAATCCTAGAGATGCATCCGATATTGCAGAGGGACCATTCAGATTCGCGGAAGACAGCACAGAGCGTATGGTCTCCGTCGCAGTGGAATACTCCAGCAGGTCAGCTTCTATTATGACGCCCATGAGCTTGCAGGCAGCTCTAGATGTGACTAAAGAAGAGAATGCTCGAGCTGTGAGGTCCACAGCTCGAGACCAGTGCTCTTTAAACATGAAGGATTTCGAATCAGGGCCGGCTGCGATGCTATTCCGATCAATCAATTAGCTTGCGGGCGAGGATGAGGAATGGCCAAAGTTTACGAACCTTGCCAATGCAATCATCGTCCAGGAGGAAATAGCGCTATTTTCATCGATGATGTTAGGCGTTAGTCGCCGAAGAAAAGACTCTTTCTTATCCGCGTCTATCGTGCGTTCAAGAAAAGGGACCAGTTGCAGGGCACAAATCTTCTGCGCACCTGTGGCTGAAACCGCATCTCGAAAGACATCCTCGATGCCGGAATTCAATCGTTGCCTTTTGCCCGAGGTCTCGCGAAGGAGATGTCGGTCTGTTGTGGGAGAAGAAATGTCTTCCGACAGCTTTAGCAGGTTTGCAATGACCCAAATCAGAGACCAATTTTGTACTGATCGAGAGCCTCCTAGACGAGGTCCATATAGCGGCCGATTCCCCTTCTCTGTCGCCTCATAAAAGACAACATCGTCGACCTGCATCAATTCTTTCTCGGGGCGTCTCACGTATTCGGAGTGAAGAGAGTCGATAAGTCCCTCGATAGAGAGCCCCAACGGCTCAGATAGATCCTTTCGAGCTGCATCAGACAAGACCACTGTGCAATGCATCAACGTCACAAGTAACTCGTCCTTCAGGCTTTGGGCCTTAGTGACCCACAGGCGTCGAATTACTTGGATGAGGCGCAAAAGAGCTGATCGAACCACTTCAGACTGATCAAACAACACCTTTGAAACGACTGTATTGATGCTACTGAATGCAAGCTGGTGCGCATTCCCGGCCACCGTTGATGGGGATTTAACAAACTCCACGAGCCCATGAAGTATATTTTCGGCTGCAACCTGAACTGGAGCACTGGGGCTTGCAGTCAGAAGCTGAATACACAATACAACCTCTCCAATGGCATTGCTATCGCCCACATATTTTTCTCTTGATGCTGGAGCTGGAGTCATCCTTGACGGAGTCGAGCGGCCATCGCTAGCATCCAGTAGGTCTTCGGCGGCAGATCGATACCCGGTGCGGATGCTGAGTTGACTCTCGTCGCTCTCCTGAAGATTCAATGCAGTAAGGCAGAACTCGATGAGTTTCTCCCATTCTCCATCTCCAAGGTGCTCAATGTGGGGTGGGTAGCGAAGCAAAGATGCCAGGCATTTGGTGTAGTCCACGCTCAGAAGCCCCCAGAGGCCTTCTCCGGGGATCGGTATGGTCTCGGTAATATGATCAATAATGAGACGGACGGTTTTGGTTCTGATATTCCGCAGGAAGGTGTCGACCGCAATCCGAACCACCGACGCGCATGCTGAGAGCCGTGCGGTAGAAGGGCTCTTGGAGTTCGACCGTTGGGCTCGGGTGTACACCGATTTATCCGAGGCGACGAGTCGGAAGAGTGATTCGAAAATCTTGTAGCAGGCCTTGTCATTGAGATCTAAACTAGAGTGGCCCAATTCGACGTTAGCTGGTCGTCGATAATGATCTGCGCAGCGAAGTTCTTACAGTTTGGAGCTCCGTTTGTTCTGTTGCAAGATGTGTTTCAAATCTAATGTGTCCATTTAGCACCAGCCTTTCAAGTGAGATATCTCCAACCGACCTGCTAATCCATCCGTTCGATCCTTTTGCTTGTCCGAGGCCAGAAGCCCGAGTACTCGGTCCAAAGAGATCTCACTCATTGTGGTGAGCGAAGCAAAAGCTCTCGTCGAGCTTCCACAACAAAGGCAAACCGACCATCCACGCGTTATCTCGGACTTCAATAAACCATAATGAGATCGACAAGTCGCGACTTGCACCGCTATTGACGCACTTGTTTTTGTGGAGTGGCAGTATTGCCAAGAAGATGACCGCCCGGAATTTTGATCGCGCTCCGCCTTTCTGGAACAAACAGAGCTCTGAGCTTCCCTTCCCACCTTTCTCACCCCGCGCCGACATGGCAGAGCTCCACGATAACCTGGCAAGCCTTCGTGGCCTGTATCAGGATCTCTCTGCCATTACGGACTCTCCCTTTCCGAGCATTGAGCGGCTCTGTCTCGAATTGGAGTCCCATATTCACGACTTTCGAAAACTCCTAGACAAACCCCCAAAGGCCAACAACAGTCGCCAGAAGGTGCTCTCAGGTTCGTATCTACCAAGTCTACTGTGGCTTTTTTTTACTGTGGATATGAATCATGCTGACCTAGGATGCAACAATGTAGGGAAGATTACGATCGAGGATGTCGAATATGAGATCAATCAAGATTTCCAGCAGGGCGCGTTGCAGCTGGCCGATGCGCTTAATCTCGACGAATTGGAAGCTGCAGTAATGTTCTTTGCGGCCCAAGAAGATTCGCAGGTGTTAGATAGACCTCCTGTGATTACAGCCATCATGCGATTCCATGAGCGTCGGCATTTCCTTCTCGAGTGTTTACGCCTTATTTTCCGCGAATCCTACGAAATCGAACGCGAAGATACCCAAGCTATCATGCAAGAGACACTCGCCCATATTCTTGAAATCAAGGACAGTCCTCTGCGAAACGCATCGGAATTTGCTAGGAAAGGCCTGAAGTCAATGGAAGAGATCGAGAAATGGCTGTCGCTTCTTGGTGACCAGGTTCAGAAAGCTTCGATCGTCGGTGAAGAAGGAGATCCCGACGTCATGGAGGCCATCGAGTATCAACGTCACAGTTTGCAGCAACAGCATGAGTCGCTTGGCGCCATTCTTTTCTACATGTTCAAGGGCACATACACAAGCCAGGAGGACTTCCGCGTGCTCATCACTCACTTGAAAAAGCTGGAGCGGTTTGACAGGCTGTTGATACACTATCTTCCAGTCACGATCGCTTCCTTTGTTCAGCACGGTTCTCCGGAAGGGAATGGTTCGCAGAAGGATGCTAGGGACCTAGATTCCGTCATTACCACCGGCAAAGATGGTCAGACTTGGAAGCTGCCAACCTTCCACGCTGCCATAATTGCTCTGTGGCTATCGGTATACAGTGGATGGTACTTTGATGATGGCCCGATTCCGGGAGTCGATCTCGAGAAAGAGGCTGACCAACGGACGAAATCGTTCATGACCGCCCTTGATGATGGCGGCCTTGACTTCATGCTCGCCATTTGCTCTTCTGTCAACAGCGAAGAGTGGGCTGACCCCGCACGAAGTGAGCTTGTGTCCTTACTCCTGAGGGAAAGCGTCATCTCGCTACCCGAGGCCAGCTCATGCACCATTTATATGAAGGAGCTTCTGATGGAAAACTTCGAGGTTTTCGTGGAGTCATGCATTGCGAACATGCCCGACGCAGTTCGGAAGCTGAAGTCCGAAGAGGACACTCAGCGATTGGAACAAATCACTGCTCTGAGGGATGGTCTGACAGCCAATGTCCACCGCGGCTTAGTGGAGGCTCGAACTCATCTCGAGTCCCTTTTGATGATCATTTCGTTCGCCTTTGAGGGTCGACAAGAAGCTGCTCAGGAATTCTGGGCCGATCCCGATGGAAACCTTTACGGGTTCCTCCAGTGGGCCTCGAAGCGTCAAACTGTTCCTCGGGTCAGTGCCTTCTGTGAGATGCTCTGCTCTATCTCGGAGGGTGAAGAAAACGCTGCAGCTGCAAACAGATTCTTGTCTGAAGAAGACAAATTCATGGGCTCCAAGCTGAAGCGTTCCACTACGATGAACTGGACACAGATGTTTGCCGAACTAAAATTGTACGCGCGTCGTGTTACTGCTGAAAAGTCGGCCACCAGCAGTACTTCCCAAGGAATGATGCGCGCTCGAAAGGCAGAGCCCGTGGATATGAGCGAGCCAGAGAGCCCGGTCATGCTGACCTGCTATCTTCGCCTCATGGGGCATCTATGCAAACAAAGCCGGGCCATCAGGGAATGGATGTTGCACAATGAGTCTTTCAAGGTCGTTGAAAACCTCTTGACATTGTGCAAGGGGCCGATACCGACTCATCTCAGAGCCACCACGTTTGCCACACTTTCAGCCTTGATGACCGATAAAACCTCAGCTCACGGCAACGAAATGTGGAATTCCCTGGACCAGTATCTGTCTGGTGTACTGCCTCCTGTTCAAAGCAATAACAAACCACCATCCCCCCAGCAAATGGTGTGGCACGAGCAGCAAACCTTGCAAAAGATTGGTGAGACCTTTGACCAAACCAATGCGTTCATTCTTCTGGTCAATACACTGGTCATGCCCGCTTCTGATATCGCTGGCAACAACTTGGCTCTGCCATTCCCGGAGACCTTGGGAGCAACATATCGCATGCCCGGAATCGAGCCTTATGTTGACTTCGTCTTGGGTCACGCATTGTCTCGCAAAGTCCAGGACCTCAATGATTATCAATCCCGTCGTCTGACCTACAACTGCTTCGAATTTGTTGTGGCAAGCTTGAAAAGCTTCAGTGAAGATCTTGTCACTGTGCTTAGCCAGCCTTCCCTGGCCGAATCCTCGCCAGCTACGTCAGTCCTCGTTACCTACGTTCGTCTCCATGCATTTGCTCGTGTGATGGAATGGCTTTTCAATGAAGATGTCTTGAAGGCGCTGTTTGCAATCAGCCAGCAGGATATCGCTGAGGTTGCTCAAGCACCGTCTGACTCTGTTCTAGTCCTGACCTTGCTTCGCAGCATCGAAGTGATGAACCTGGTCATGGATCTCCAGTCGACATATTTTAACATTGTCAAGCCTTTGGTCAAGGCCCATGCTGGGCCTAACAGAACCAATGTTGCAAACTCATCACTCGCTTCTTTTGAAGATAGTGTGCTGAACAACCTGACACTGGTGCCCGCTCTTTGCTTGTACTGCGGTACAGGTCACGAGCAACTGACCGTCACCTCCATGGCTTTGCTGGAGAAGCTTACGAGCTCTCGCAAGTTGAACAAAATGTCGTCGCCAGAATTGCTCAAATGGCAATCTTCCAACAAAATCGTTGAGGTCCTTGCGAGTGAGGTGGATGTTGACAGCGTGTCCCGCTCACTGGTCTCCCAGATGGATCCAGACCCGAGAGAGTTGGAGTACGGTGCTGAAGCAGCAGGTTATGTTATCCGAGAAAGCCTTCTAGCTCTCTTAAACAGCTGTCTGTCGATGATTACAGACCGTCCTACTGTTGCTCATCTCCTCCTCGGCTTCAGTTGTGTGGGCAATATTCTCGATGTCCCATCTGAGGGCTTGTTCGCAAATCAGATGTCTTTGTTACATGCCATCATTAGGTTCTTGCAGCAATACCCCGATGAAGTTAGTGGCAGCATCACATCATGGACCGTTCATCTCAAACGCATGGCTTTCGAGGTTCTGAAGCATCTCTGGTCCTCGAAGCTGGCGACTTATTTCACCCTTGGGGAAATGCGCGCTCAAGGGTTCCTGATGAGTATGTTTGCAGGACAACCCATCGTCGGATCGAATACTGCCTGGAATGGGCTATCGATCGCAATGGACGAGTTCTGGTTCTCTGATGCTACCTCGGCCTTGGCGGAGTTCCTCCTCTACCGCAGTCATCTATTTGCGTACGCTGCGACTGAGATCCGCTCAGCGGCCAAGATCGGCTCCCCAACGCTTCAGACAGAAGTTCTGTCAACGTTGCTCGGAAACTCCATCCTGGATAATGGAGAATCCATCAACAATCCTTCTGTATTTGACCTGTTCGACTTTGCGGATCTAGATGTCGGTCGTGAGATCCCTGTGCCTGAACTAGTTTTACTGGATCAAATCGCTGTCGAGGCATGTGCGAAGGAAGAAGGTGACTCATTGATTCTTTACAATGTCCCCGAGGTCGACGAGTTGATTAAGATCCGGAGACAAGAGTTGGCGGCCAAAGGGCCACTCCGCCCTCAAGATGAGGAGTTGTTTCTAATAGAGGCGGACAATTTGAAAGTATTCCTTATCGCCACAAACCAAAGCCGCCAGATTCAACGCAACCGGTACCTTGCCCTCCGCTCTTGGGCTGAGCTCATCACGACAATAATCACCTGCTCCATCATCGATGACGCAAGCAGACCGACCTTCATACTTCACGCCATTCAAATGGTTCTCCCCAAGCTCGAGACTGCAATTGACAACGACTCACCCGAAGCCATTGAATTGGCACGATTGGCCGAAACATTGGTTAGCAAGCTTGCATCCGACATCTCTGTAACCCCTGTTTCTCGGAGTGGGGATGTCATTGATGAGAAACTCCATCAACTTTTCCAAGTCTCTTCTCGCGGTATCACGCTGGCCACAGGCAACGTGGCATTGAGAGAAATTCTCTACAGCATTTGCTCTCTATACGTCACTCGCATCACCTCGTCGGAAGAGACTCACGATGGCCTGCGGCGTCATAGTCAGCAAGTTGTGAAGGCATCCGGCCCTGGCTTTATTGAGATCATCTGCGATGATGCCTACACTGGTCAAGAAGCGTGTCGGGCTGCAGCTCTACTACTGCTGAACGGTCTCGCTCTTCTAGATAGCCGAACTGACTGTGTCCTGGCCGAGTCGATCTCCCAGTCCAACTATCTCAGTCTCTTCTTGGATGCCGTCAGATCATTGCCCCTTGAGTTGCAGAATGCCGAGGCAGCAGGTATGTTACAGCCTCTTAATACATACGCTTTCAACATTGATAATTCATTTTCTGTTCCAGACACCGTTGTTCTGCTGGCATACTACGAGTCTTTGTTGGCCTTTCTCCAACAGCTTTGTCAGACTAAAAATGGGGCAATCTCAGTCCTCAAGTCTGGTCTTTTTGAGTCAGTCCGCGACTCGCAGCTTTTCGCAGCTGACCCGGATATTGGCATCGGTCTGTACACCCTGTTTAATACTATGTTGCTACAAAGCATATTTGCTGATATGAACAGACATTGACAATCCCGATGCCCTGCGAAAGTATTACGATCTCCTCCTGTCCGTTATTCGCGTCATCGTCTCGGCGGTCTTCTCCCGCGGGGTCCATAATGAGCAAATCAAGGCCCAGACAGTGGCTTTCATCGCTGAGAACCGGCCATGCATGGTAGGAATCTTCAAGCGTTTTGCAAAGATTGGAGGTGGCGCCGCCGCCGATCATCAAGGAACTCTCTGTGAACTCGTCAAATCGTTCATGGCTCTTGTGGCCGCCACCGATTATCTTGAGGTTTGTTTCCCCTACAATTCTTCACAGGTTGTGTTTCTCTGACTTTGGCACAGTTCGAGGATCAGGAAGTGCAGCAAAGCACTCGGCCTACGCTATTTTCATGAGCTTTTGGATTCGGGGTGGCATGGCATGTAACATAGATGTGTGGAGTGTAGGCTTCTTTTAGGAGGTTGAGCGATTTTCAGTCTTTTTTTCATAATTGCATCCCAGGTTAAGCTGAAACCTTTGCAATTTTGAATGTTTTAAGACATCTTTCAAATAGGTAGCAGAGTGTTCTGAGGTTCCAAGGCTGATTTATACCCAGGCAGATGAGGTCCCCAGGCGAAGCCATCCTTGATATTTCTCATGGGGGATTGGTCGATTGATTACCGCGGACTGATTAAAAAACCAATATTACCTTGGAATGTTTTATTTACTTGGGCAGACCCAGGCCATCAATAATCCAGAAGTAGAGAATGATTGAATAAAAAGAAATTAACTATTCCAGGCTGTCACGTGCCAGTGTAATCGTGAAGAGCCGGAGCTCCTATCTTATCGCCGTGCGGAGCCAAGTTCGAAGGGAGAACAACGTCAATTCCCCTCCACAACACCCGAACTCCGCTTCTTCCCCCCTCCGCCCTGGTGGTGATGCTCATCGATCTTTGAGATTTCTCACTTGCTACGAGCTTCTCAACTAGTGTCGGATTGAACCGGGTAGATGCAGCAGCACTCGAGCGGCGACACCGAGAGGAGCGGTAAGCGCAAATCGATCGGCAAGAGGAAGCTTTCTGATCAAGGAGAGCCATCGCAGCCGCAGTCACAAAGGACCATCTTTGAGCTCTTATCGAAGAACCGCACGCGGGACAACTTGCCGTCAACCACTTCCCCGACTTCCAAACGCTCCCGTTTCTCTCTCTCTCCTTCGCGCTCCTCTTCAGCTCATCCAGTCTCGCCCACCAAGATGTATAACTTCTCCGGTTCGCCACCCAAGAACGGTGCTGCCTTCGGTCGAAGCGTATCTGCTTTGAATCCCCCATCAGTCAAGTCGCAGGCCTTGAATGCGAATGCGCGCCAAAACAATTTCAGTCCCCATGCCGGTGCCAAGAAGCTCGTTGTCAAGAATCTCCGCACAGGACCTCGGGTCACTCAGGAGCCATATTTTGACAAGATTTGGGCGCAACTCGACGCGGCCTTGTCGGCCATTTTTGATGGCAGGAAGCCGGATGCCTCGTTGGAGGAACTGTACAAAGGCGCCGAGAACATTTGTCGGCAAGAGCGGGCCCCCATACTGGCCAAGAGAGTCCAGGAAAGATGCAAAGACTACGTAGCTGGACCATTACGCGACAACTTGGTGACAAGAGCAGGCGGTGGGACCAATGTCGATACATTGCGGGCAGTGATCGAAGCATGGTCGACTTGGCATTCACGACTAGTAAGTGGATGGCACTTATCAAAGACATTGCATAGGAACTGACGGGTCCACAGATTACTGTTCGCTGGGTATTCTATTATCTGGATCAATCCTTCCTCTTGCATTCCAAGGAATTTCCTGTGATCCAGGAAATGGGCCTAATTCAGTTCCGTTCCTACGTCTTCGCCGACCGGAGTCTCAAGCCCAAGGTACTACAAGGTGCTTGTGACCTCGTCACCGCGGATAGAGGTGGGGAAGGCTGTGGAATGCCTGACCCGGGTTTACTGCGGGCGTCCATAGATCTTTTCCATAACCTCGATGTTTACAACAGTGATTTCGAGCCGTTATTTATCAATGAGACTGAAAGGTTCATTGCTGCATGGGCTCGGAGGGAAGTTGCAGGCTCCCTGGCTTCATATGCTGAAAACAGTCATGCCTTGATCGAACGTGAAATTGAACGCTGTGCGCTGTTTTCTCTCAACCAGAGTACAAAGCAGAAGCTATCCGAACTACTGGATCGAATTTTGATTTCGGAGCAGGAAGACGCCCTTCTTGCAAAGAGTGAGGTCCTCGGCTTGATGAGATCGAGCAATAAGACCGCCTTGAAGCAGCTCTACAGTCTTCTCAGCCGGAAGGGTCTCACCAACAAATTGAAACCAGCTTTCAATAGTTTTATCGTCGAGGAAGGCTCCAGTATCGTGTTTGATGAAGCCAATGAACCAGAAATGGTCGTACGCTTACTTCAGTTCAAACAGCAGCTCGATGCTACTTGGGCGGATGCGTTCAATCGGGATGATGATCTGAGCCACGCTCTTCGTGAGGCTTTTGCCCAGTTCATGAACCTCGGCAAGAAGACCGAATCCACCGGTGGCACTGACAACCCGAAGACCGGTGAGATGATTGCCAAGCACGTTGACCGACTGCTCAAGGGTGGTTTGAAGGTGACGGCAACTGGGGCAGCCGGCCAGGAGGACGTTACCATGGCGGATGAAGATGCCGAGATCAACAGACAACTTGACCAAGTTCTGGATCTGTTCCGGTTCGTGCAAGGAAAGGCCGTTTTCGAGGCGTTTTACAAGAACGACCTTGCTCGGCGTTTGTTAATGGGCAAAAGCGCAAACGACGACGCGGAAAAGAGCATGCTCGTTCGACTCAAGAAAGGTTGGCGCACAGTGTATTCTCCACGATTATTCAAATTCTAACTATGTCCCAGAATGTGGCTCAAGCTTCACGCATAACCTAGAATCGATGTTCAAGGACATGGATGTGGCGCGCGACGAGATGGCAGCCTACAACGAGGAGAAGAGTACCAGAGGCCGTCCATTTGTGGATTTGAATGTCAGCGTAATCTCTGCTTCCGCGTGGCCATCGTATCCCGACGTCCAGGTGACAATCCCACGGATCGTTGCATCGGCACTCAGTGGCTTTGAGAACTTCTACCACAAAAAGCACACTGGTCGCAAGCTTCAATGGAAACACCAGCTGGCGCATTGCCAACTGCGCGCTCGTTTCCCCAAGGAGACAGTCCCCAAGGATCTGGTCGTCAGTTCCTTCCAGGCGATCGTGCTGCTGCTATTCAATGACGTTGCCGAGGGCGAGAGCTTGAGCTATGAAGATTTACAGAAAGCGACTGGACTTTGTAAGTTTTCTCAGTGTGCTTTGAGTGAAACGAAACTGACATTAACTACAGCGGATCCGGAGTTGAAGCGAACTTTGCAATCGCTCGCCTGCGCCAAGTATCGAGTCCTGACCAAGAATCCCAAGGGCAAGGAAGTCAACACAACAGATCAGTTTTCGTGGAATGCAGGATTTACCGACGTTAAGCGACGCATCAAGATCAACCAGATTCAGCTGAAGGAGACCAAGGAGGAGAACAAGACGACGCACGAGCGGGTAGCAGCAGACCGGCACTACGAGACGCAAGCAGCCATCGTGCGGATTATGAAGAGCCGCAAGACGATCAAGCACGCCGAGCTAATTGCGGAGGTTATCGAGGCCACCCGGCACCGCGGCACACTCCAGCCTGCTGATATCAAGGCAAATATCGAGAAGTATGTCTCCATGTTTTCTCGTTTGGCGAAATTTCCCACTGACCTCGTTTCTCCGCAGACTGATCGAGAAGGACTACATGGAACGGGTTGAGGGCAACAAATACAACTATGTGGCATAGAGCTAGTGCATTTAATATTCTGCATTAACCGGTTAATCCGTCGAGGCGAGTGCGTTGAATTGCCATGACTCGTCCCTTGATCCCAGGCAGATACTCCGGTCTCAATTGAAATATGCTTTGTGTCTTTCCAGTCCGATGGAGTATGAAATGTTTCCTCATCTTTTTCTGAACAGTATCCTCTGAAGAGAAAGGCATATGCCGAATCTGGCAGTGCCGATGTTGACCGGCGGTACGCCGTTATCCCCGTAATCTGTTATGGTGAGCCGAGTCGCTCAGGGAATGCCGTGACAAAGGCCGTTCGGCTTGCGGGGCACAATGTCCACATATTCGCCTCCAATAGTTGATATTCCTTCTTAAGATGGCAAGCCAGCAAAGATCGACCGTAGGTTCGCCACTGCGCTGTTGTCTTCCGAGGAAGCTACGCACCAACAGCTCCGAGGCCAAATAAAAGTGCTTCTAACAGGGACCGGGAAGTGGGCCAACAGCGCCGATTTCGTATGTCATGATAAGCACCTTAAATGCGCTCTTTGGGTCACTGAAGAGTATGATAGGAACATATACAATGAACAATTCCCCCGCACTCCGATCTACTGATCCACCGGGCCCATAGAGTCTGGGCTTTTCTATATACCTAACGGTAGCAGATAAGCCGAGCTCCCGGAACTTGCATTGGAAACAATTGAAACAGTTATATTGAAGTCCGCATTTGGGGCAACGAAAGAAAACCGCGACTCGGTCGAGAGTGAACCAGAGAATGTTCAAATATAGACTCGAGTTGATGACATGGGCGGTGTAGATACATGTGCAGTGCCTGGCGGGATCTCCACACACGGTAATCCGAAGCTCTCCGTTTCAGACCGAAGCAGCATGAAAATTGTGGTTCATGTGTTCATGTGAGCAGTGGAAATGAAAATGTGGGCTTTGCGAGAGTATAAAGTGGGAAAGCTCCCTTCCCTAGCTAGTAGTTTTCTCTTCTCTCTCCTGTTGCATACATTGCGACTTCCTAGCAGCTATAAGCTATTAGCTTTTCCCCTCTCCTATTGTATACTCCTCCGCTCTACAACTCTCCAGTGAGTCCAATTCTGCTTTACCCTGGTAGCACCGAATGACTCGGTATCACCATATTATCATAGCTGTCCTCCTATGGAAAAGACAACCCTCAATGGCCCTCGACTAACGAAAACCGTAGCTGCGTCAACTCCCCACTTTTTCCCCGCCTTCCCTCTCGATCCACAGCTCGCCGACTGAACAAGCATTTCAGCTTTCCCTGGAACTTATATTACTGTTGCTGTCACTTTTGGGAACCTCCGATTCTACATATACAGCGAAATCTCCCGGTTGATTTTCTGTACCAAAAAGAGGACAACCTTCACCATGCAGAGTATGTACTAAATTGAGACCAACCTCCAGTTAATAGCAATATGCTAACAATCACCAGCTAAGCACTTTTTCACCGATCCGACCCATCTGGTCATGACCGCACTTAACTCCATCACTCTAACCAACCCGTCCCTTGCATTCGATGCCGAGCACAAGATCGTTTACCGCCGCCCAGATGCGCCTCGCAAGGCGAAGAAAGTTTCCATCGTCACTGGCGGTGGGTCAGGCCATGAGCCTGCATTTGCCGGTTACGTTGGTCAAGGTCTCTGCGATGCTGCTGTCGCTGGTACCGTCTTCGCTTCTCCCTCCGCTGAGCAGATTCGCAGAGCTGCAATTGACCGTGTCCCCACTGATGCCGGTGTGCTGATCATCCCCAACAATTATACCGGTGATGTTCTCAATTTCGGTATGGCCACGGAGAAATCCCGGGCTGCGGGTATTCGCACAGAGTTCTTTGCGATCAACGACGATGTGAGCGTTGGCCGTAAGAAGAGTGGCAAGGTCGGTCGTCGTGGTTTGAGTGGTGGTGTGCTTATCTTGAAGTCAATTGGTGCTTTGGCTGAAGCTGGGTAAGTTTCTCTCCTATATGTCACCTTGGAGAATGTTTGGTACTAATGGGATCATTTAGCGGGACTTTGGATGAGGTTTATGCTCTTGCCCAGCTAGTCAACGACAACATGCTCACCATCGGCTCCTCTCTGGAGCACGTCCACATCCCTGGTCGCGGAGTGCCCGAGGACACCATTCCGCCCGGCCAGATCGAGATTGGTATGGGTATTCACAACGAGCCCGGTTCCCACCGTGATAAGGCGGACCTAGTTTCGGTGGTCTCGACTATGCTGAGCCAGATGCTCGACGAGACCGACCCTGACCGCGCCTATGTATCCCGTAAAACTGGAGATGACTACGTCCTGCTGATCAACAACCTCGGCGGTGTCAGCCCGCTCGAGCTGTCCGGTATCCTTGACGAAGTCCACCGCCAGCTTGTCCGTGATTATAAGATCAAGCCCGTTCGTGTGATCCAGGGTACTTTCCTGACCAGTTTGAATGGCCTGGGCTTCAGCATCTCGCTCCTGAGACTGGCTGATACCGGCCTCGGCCCCGGCAAATCTATGCTCGAGCTTATTGATGCCCCCGCTGAGGCTTTGGGCTGGTCTGCTCCGATCCCCACTTCCGTCTGGGAGAACCGAATCGACACCCCGCCGAAGGTCCAGAACTCCGACTTGGCGGAAAGCGCCCCCAGCAACGTGAAGCGTATGTTTCTTTCAAAATCTCAAGCCAGTAGCCCAAGCTAATATTGCAACAGTGGACCCCGCCGTAATCAAGAAAGTACTCGGAGCCGGCCTGGCGCGCGTGATCAAGGCCGAGCCTGAAGTGACCCGCTTCGACACAATCGTAGGCGACGGCGACTGTGGCGTGGGCCTGAAGCGTGGAGCCGAAGCCATCCAGGACCTGCTGGAGAAGCCTTTGAGCGATGACCTCGTCAACACCATGAACCGCATTGTGACAGTAGTGGAGAACGTGATGGACGGCACATCTGGAGCGATATATGCCATCTTCCTGAACGCGCTGGCCCACGGACTACGCGAGCAGGACAAGGGTTCCGCCCTCCAAGCCTCGACCGAGGTTTGGGCCAAGGCTCTGAAGCACTCCGTCACTGCCCTGGGCAAGTACACGCCTGCTAAACCCGGTGACCGTACCCTAATGGACGCGCTTGTGCCATTTTGCGATACCCTCTTCGAGACGCACGATGTCCGTGTTGCAGCAGAAGCTGCTCAGAAGGGTACTGAGTCGACGAAGAGTATGAAGGCTAGTCTCGGTCGTTCGGTGTATGTTGGCGGTGAGTCGGAGTGGATTGGTAAGGTGCCTGACCCTGGCGCCTATGGTCTCACTGAGTTCTTGAATGGAATCGCCGAGTCTGTCTAAGGGCTGCCCGGGTGTGTCCGAGGTCGACTTTTCTACCTGTCTTCATAAATATCATAGATAACTAGCGTGATACCTGACCTCGTGGTTTGATGCTCGGTGGTCTTGTTCTTGTATAATTTGGTGATGATGATGAAAATAGAAATCGGTTATCTTTGGTCCGTCTGAAGTAAACCTGAAGATGTAATTAGATTGCGAGCAGTGGTAGATGCATCCTATAAATGAATCAGAACACCATCAGGACGTAACAATCTTGGAATACCCGTGGACCTATACGACTACAAAATCCATTTGGACGAGATAACGGAATAAATAGAACTTGATGTTATGATCTCCCGAAAAATCAATTGCTAACCGCTCTGCTCCAAGGTAAGACGCCGCCCGACGCTCGTCTAAAAGAGCGAACTCATCGGCCCTAAACTGAAACGCCAGAACAAATCTTTTTTATCGTCCCCCAGAACGAAGAGAAAAACAAGATCGAAGATCACCGCACTCTCAGTGTCACTGTTGCGTACGAATGTTACCTCAGAGAAACAAGGGTCAAGTACCCCGCAGCGGTGACGAGCAGAAGCAAGGGCGAGACGTATTGTAGAGCAGAAACCAAAAAAAGGGTATCGAAATCGATTACATGATGGATTTTCATCCCACCGGTAGTTCAGTGGGTACGATTTGCGGTGCAGGGCAGGAGAGATCAACCATCCCATAAATCCAGACTCGGAATATCAGGGGAGTGCAACCTGGGCGGGATGGGCATGCGCGAGATAAATGGTGCCGAAAAGCGCCTAGCTGAGCAGAACGAGGATAACGGAGTCGCCACGCAGGAACCTAAAATAAGATCAAGGGTCAGTATGACAGAAACACACAAGATAAAAGCCACCGGATGTGCGGTATCGATAGCAGATAGCAGCCGAGGCCCAAACGTACATCTTGCTCACGAAGCGATCCTTGTTCACACCCTTGCCTTTGTTACCCTTGGGCTTCTCGGTCCACATCTCCTTCACGTTCTCGAGAACCATGTTGCAGTGTCGGTCAAAGGCCTTGACCCGAGCCAGGAGCTTGCGGTTGTTGCGGCAGGAGATCAGGACCTGCGTGTGCGTGCGGGTGGCGGTCTGCAGCAGAGAGAGCGGGCCGGCGGTGAGCTCATGCTCCTCGACCTGAGCGACTTCATATTCCCTATGATAGGCGATGCACGGTTAGTTTATGCTTCCTGTAGGTCTTTGGTGGCATGCATGAGGAATGTTGAGGATTGTCGGTCGGAGATGCGGGCTTTGGTTTGGTTTTGAAGCCCCGCACTTCAGGAAGGAATACGACATGCAAGACGGTAATGATCCATTCGAGCGACCGGAGAATTTGGGTTGTTCGAGACGGGGATGGGGTTGACATACGTGAGCTCGCTCTTCGGCTTGTTGAGCAGGTCTCTGTTGGACTTGAGGTCAGCTGAGGGAATATTACGAAAATGAATGAGTCATTGTGAACGCACTGAATCTTGGGGTCCGGAGCTGTCGACATGATGGGCGAGAGGTAAGGATATAAAAAGGCCGAGAAGCCCGCCGAACTTGAACGTCGCGTGAAGTTCGACAGGTCACGTGAGAGGCTGAGAACTTTGTGCCTTAAAACCCAGGCGTCAAAGTGGGTCGTCACGTCTCACGTCGCGTACACGCTTGTTTGGGTGATCGTCAATAGCTTCACACTCGCGCATGCAAGGCTTCCTCTTAAACTCCCCAACCTCCCCCTCCTATCCTCCTGCAGCTGCAGTTTCCGACTTCTTTCAATTGTCTTATTCTCTTTAGTCAATCCGAGGGTAAGAAGCGGTCTATCTTTTCTCCCCTGTCAAGATCCGCGGTTAACATTCCAGTCCTGCAGAACCTGCTCCACCACCCTGCTGCATAGCCTATCTTCTCCCGGTCGACCAGATATTTATCGATATGTTTGGCTTGTAGATCGGCCTGTTGCTATCTCACCCCTGCCGAGTGCTACGTGAAGTGCATACAAGTCATTTTGATTCCTCGTCCTGCCGGATTCGATATCCCACTCTCCCTTCGGACCGCCATCCTTGCCTCCTTATACACTCGACCGCCCCTACCTTTTGCCTCTTTTTTACCCATTTATTAAAATTGGCGATCCGTTATTTCTCGTGCATGAGGGTCAACCGACGAGTGATTGGAGATGGAATCTCAGGACGGAATCACCGTCCGCCCTATGAGGCGTATGGATTTTTCTTGCGTCTAGTATCAGGATCAAGGCTAAACTGATTCATCAACAGTGAAGGTTCTATACACGTTCGATAACGAAAATAAGACAAATTGTCTCGCTCGCTGGCCCCATGTTCTCGATATCCAGACTGCCTATCTCGATGAGCAAACCCCTGTCGGGGTCATTGAATTGAAGACATGTATTCAGGCAATCGTGTCCGCGAGGTCTGAACCCTTTCCCTTCGAACCTCATCCATTGAGTGCTCATGTGTTTATTTTTTTTCGAAATTTAGCCCTGAATTGGTGGCACAGCTGGGGAATGATTACACCGTTTACGCCTACGACTATTCAGAATATGAAACACCCCTAGTGGGACAGGGAATGCTATCATGGGTTCTCGCTTCTGCCTCGCCGACACCGGAGGCCCCGGCTCACCAGTCCAAGACGATGGTTACTGGTCGCGTGTGCAAAAACCCGCTCGGTCTTTTCTCGAGAGGTGCCCAGGAGACATTGGAAGTTAAACTGCGGCTAGTGCCTGTGCCTACCGTCATGCAGAGCGAGTATCTCGACAGCATGCAAAAATATCGAGAATTGAGCAATGTCCTTCGTCACGACTTTGACGCTCAAGCGTGGAGCAACTTCGTGCGCCAGAATCCCGGTCTGCTGGAGTCCGCTCCAATGCAACAGCAGGACCAAATGCCTTCTCCCATGACGCAGTCCGGTATTGAGCGTTTCCACCAGATTCTGAGCGAAGGTACCACTCCACGGGAATTCTCCAACTACGCCACTGAATCTGTTCGTTCCTCATCGCCTACACATTCGTTCGGCCCTCCTAGTCGAATGTCAACACCCGCCGGAACCCGCCCCTCAGGTCAACACCAGCAGCCTCAATCGAAGCAAAACTTTGGCCAGAGTGATATGATCCGCCCTTCGTCCAGTGCGTCCATGCAGGATAATGATTTTCAGCATCAAGCTTTCAACACTCGTCCTCGGCGAGATTCCGTGCAGTCTGGGTATGGTAGCGGTGCCGATGATCTCGTGGAGCCCCAGCCTCGGAAGAGAGCCAAGCTTGTTCAGGCAGGCTGGCCAGGAAAATTCGATATGAACATTGAGCGGCAACCCAGCTCGCTTCGTGTTGCAGCTAGCACTGCTGCCTCGGTTCGAATCCACCGCCCTACCCCCATCAATCCTGCTATTGCTGGAGACCATTCCAATGAGGAACCAATCCGTCCACCTACTCCCATCTCTCGACCTGAAGATCTGCCGCGTCGGGGACGACTTCAATCCAGCTTACTTCGAGAGTCTTCGACCAATAGCGCCACTTCATACACATCACCGTACTATAACAGTGATGATATGCTCGCGACAGACCAGACTGCACCCTCCCCTGATGATTCCCGCTACCAAGGTCTCTTCGAGCCTGCATTCAATATGCCATCTTCACCACCTATTTTGGAGGGTCACCGGTTCACGCAAAGATCTAGCCCTGTCCTGCCTCCTATCTCCATGGACAACGACTCGGGCTTCATGAGTGGTGGCTTCGAGGATCTCATGGATGATGGGGCCCCTACTCCTGTGGAGGATGGTCATAGAATTGGGTCGCGCAAAGTCACTGACAAGCGTTCCCGCCCTGTCCGATCTGCCGTCCAAGCCAGCTCTCCTGCTAGTGCCATCGAGCTCATACCAGAGAATGCCAATGACCCAACCATGATGAATGATACTCCGGTAGACCAGAACTCGAAGAGGCCACCGACTCGTCCAGCCACCTCCGCTGGGTCGAGGCCATCTTCGCGTACTGGCGTTCGGTTGGCCCCGAAGCCATTGGCGCCGGCACCAATGTCACAGAGCGAGGCTGAGCAATTAATGAATTCAATTCCTGCTAGCGACCCCGTTGCTCCTACTCAGGCTCCTCCGCTTCATCACTCACATACCTGGACTGGGCCAATGAGTGACGCTCTCGTTCAAACGCCGAAGCCTTCAACAGAGATTGGTAAGCCTCGCAGCGGGGCCGGCGCCAAAAGGTCCAAACAAGTGCAGGAGCGTTTGGAGCAGGCCATCAAGGCTGGGCAAGTTCCTCCCTACTGCGAGAATTGCGGCTCCGTTGAAACCCCGACATGGCGTCGAGCCTGGTCTATGGAGGTTGCCGGTGGTGAGGAGCTTGCAAACGACATGATGAAGGGTCTCAATATGTTATTTTGGGAATGTCAGGAACGAAATGAACAGGGCGAAATTGTCCGATTCAAGATCGTCAAGAAGAGTCTGGCCGATGAGGACAAAGGTTGGACGCAAGACCTGCTTTGTAACCCCTGCGGGCTGTGGCTTCACAAGTTCAAACAAATGCGCCCTGAAAACAGGTGGAACAAGGCGCCTGCAGAGAAGACTGGCAACAACAAAAAGAAGCGGTCCTCAAGAAACCGCAAGCAGAGTGGTGGGCCGCTTTCTAAGCCTTCTACCCGTGCTCGCAGTAATGGCCCGGCTACTTCCACTGCGGCATCCTCTCCAGCTCCTACTGAGGCCTCCTCTGTGCAAGCCGACGAAGGCGCCACTCCTCGAGTGGAAAACGACCAGGACTATTCGGGGGAACATCCCAACAAGAAGCGACGGGCAAACAGCGCAGAGCCCCCGCGTTCTTCGGAAACTGCCAAGCAGCGCTGGGAAGAGCAGGATGCTATGGAAGCTCTTCGCCGAGCCATCCAGTCCAGTCCAGCCCGGAACATGGAAAATCGAGCCCTTTCTGCGCCCGAGAATACAACCCACCTTACACCTAAGCCTGTGCGACGGGCCCTTTTCCCTGCTGCCCAGAATGATGGTCCGTTGAAAGAGGTGGATGCCTCGTTTGTAAACAGCTGCTCTCCTCGTCGAAGCCCCTGCATCGCTTCACGTGGAGATAAACTGCCCCAGGAGAAGGAGAACCAAGATCCCACTCCCGGGGATGATATTGATGGCCTCTTCGAAAGCCCTTCTATGGACTTCGACCTGCCTGTCAGCCCGACCCCTCGACGCCGCAACCACCGTATCAACGCAGTAAACGAGCGTCGTCATTCACTGCCTTGCAACTCGCCTACTGCTAATCGACGCAAGGAGGTCGATTCAGACATGAACCACAGCCCGACTCGGTTAACTGCGGAGCGCCTGCAACGTATCCAGGAGGGACAGGAGCGGACGACTCCCCGGCAGCATCATTCACCCAGCAAGCATGGTATGCCCGCACTTTCAGATCAGGGTCTGCACTCGGAAGCCTTCGGATCCCTCGATGGCATGATCCTCGACATCTTCGACGATGCTCCTGGCCAATTGGAATTCAACTTGGGGAACGGCAAACTGGGTGAGGACTGGGCTGACTGGCTCCCCTCAAATTATGTCTCTCCTTCTGGGTCAGAAGATGGCGCCGGCCCTTCAGAGGACCTGATCAACGCAATCCTGACCGACCCAACCGTCATGAAAGAAAACCTCCACAACTCCCATTTCAATCTTTTCAATTTCGGTGACTCCGAAATTCCCGACTCGGGCTTCTTCAGCTCGGATGCTCTCCACACAGATTCCGCAGATCTGGCATCAAAAGCCCAGTCTGCCAATGAGCAGACTAAAGGCCAGCAGTCCACCTCTCCTACAGCATGAGGTACCTCATGTCTGATATCTCTTTTCAATCTTTTGTCCTTTTCCCTGTTTGATTTTAAGCGACGGCGTCTTGGTTGGGTGGCTTGATCGATTCATTGCATCCTGACCTCAATCTGGAGGCGGGTTTATGCAGTTATCTGATGATATTTTTCCCTCGTGTTTCTACGATGGACAGAAGACCTTGAAGGACTTGTTCATTCGTTATACCATCTATGTGCATGGCTCCGTTGCCGCACTTATATGGTTATTGCTGTCACCGAGTAGCAAGTTATGATAAAATGACGGACGAACAGAAAATCAAAATTATAATTCAAATACTTCATTTCAAAGCACGACTTAGTCGGAGCCGCCAAAATAGATGATGTGAGCTTCGTTGTGCGGAGGCTATGCCAATCCACCTCATCTTAGACTTTCATAGGCAGCATTCAAACAGGCATGATAATAACCCTGGAGACTAGTAGCTACGTACTTTAGGAATTGGCTAACGTGCCGAGAGCGGTTGAATATGATTTGGATGAAGGGATCCTTAGCTATTGAATATTCTCATTGCTGCCCCAGTTCCCGTCAGCCACCTTTGGCTATGCTGCCCCAGTTCCTGTCAGCCACTTTTGGCTATGCTGCCCCAGTTTATGCCGTCCTAGTCCTCCGATGCAGTCCCCAGTCTAGTTCTGTTGTTTTGTCCTATGCCCTTCGCTTTCGCTACGGCCATACATACGTCAGCATCTAGGAGGGTGCGCGTCACATGCTTCGCGGACTAGCCGCTCCGCTTCTGCCCGTTCTACGGCCCTATTGGGTCATCGAGGCACTCATGCAATCCCCCCGTCAACAAGTCTTCTCGAGACTACGAAGTTCAATCTTTCGGACTTGAAGGCCGTGGCGTAGGGCTTTCTTGACTTTTCCCTGGAGCTGCTGAAGTTTCGCGCGCAGGTCGGAGAAATTTGCGAATGCTCTGGAATGTTGTATGGCCCCTCGAGCCTCTTCCCGTATCCATATTTGGAGAGCTTTCTGGATCCTGCTGGACCGTGAGTTGTTGTACCGAGCCCAAGAAGTCTTCACTATCAGCCTTCAGAATGTGGTCGGGGTCTGCTGGATCTCCGACCTGGTCAGAGCCCATGAGGCCCAGTAGAGTGTCGGTGTTGGCTGTTAGCATCTGCCATGTCGCAAAATCAAACACCTGGGTCTTGCTCAGGACAAGGAATTGCCCGCTAGGATACGCTTGGATGACGCGAGCTTTCCTTCCACCCATTGCTGTGACTAGAGTTATCTAGAGAGATTGGAGATGTCAGCTTTAGGCACATTATGGTGTGCTTCAAGATGGTTCCTCACTGGAATGACGCTATACGCCATGCACTCATCGCCCTCTAGGCGTGAGATCATCGCTGCTGCAATGATCATAGCCTCTGCTTTGAAAAGGTCTTCACTCGGCTCCTCAGCGACCGCAATAGTAATGAGGGTATGCGGGGCTGCTTCTTTAGTAGATAAGAGCTGCTTGGTTGACACGTATGCTGCCTTCGTAGTATATCCGTTGAAAGGGAAAGTGTCAAGGTAAAACCTTTCGATAAAGATCTGGGGGATTATCCTGCCACTTTACAATAACCAGAGTGGTCAGTACATGGTGTCGCGAAGGAGATAGATCACAAACCTTCTTCTCCACTCGCATATACCTTCAACGGAGCGCGGCGAGCGCACATCCTCGGGGTGGTCTATCTCACGGTCGAAATAACCAAACGCGCACTCCACCCAGGAACAAAGATAGTTTGCCTGTTGCATCAGACTTCCCATCAAAGGACTAGCCATAGCTTCTTCCCAGTTATTTTGGAATAAGTGAAACCTGTCGCGTACAAGATCCTCTCGTAGGGCGAGATTGGGAACCCAAGGAGCGCCCCGGGGTTCGAAAAAGGGCGAGGAACAATTTTCCTCTGTGTCCAGTAGTTTTCCATCACTGTCGAGCAAGAGGGTTACACATCTGACGTTCAGAGATGCATATGATGAAGTAGGGATATGTGTGTCGTTGTAGCGCTCAAGTTGCTCGTAAATGTCGTTCAGGTTCTTCAGGGCCTGGCTGCGAGCTCGGTCATGTATTACGGCCCGCTGGCGTGAACGAGTTGGTAGGATTCCGAAAGGGTTGGGCATCTTGATGAGTTAGATGATGGATGGGGGAGGGGTGGTGAAAAGGTAAATATGTCAAGTTGTAACTCAGGAATGCGTCAATGATGACAGGGCCAGCCCACAGTATCACAAGGTTTATAGTTATATACTGCGAACCCCTTCCCATAACACATATCACGATGTCTTCTTCAGAGAATCAGTCTACGAATTCTAGCTCTTTAGGTAATATAAGTCTAGGCCTGATAGCCCTTCCCACTACCCACCGATTCCTGTTGGAGACTAGGCCGACACAAGATTGTCATTTTTTGACGCGGGCTGGATATACAGAACCGTTCCCGGTAACGTTTAATGCTCTCTACACCAAAAAAAAACTGCATTTAATTCAATAGAGAAGAGTGATTGGATTAAAAGAATAAAAGCAAGACTAGGAGGCGCCATAAGAGGTATCATCAACTCCTAAAGCAACAAGGGCGATGGGATCAGGAATAAAAGCAAGAGTTGGAACACCGTACCCTCTGTTCAAAGAGGAACAAGAGATTGTTTGACCATAGCAGCTCGTGCCCTTGTGCGCAAGTCGTCTAGGGAGAAGGTGAACACGGTGGTTGGTGAACGTCCTTGCTGAAGGGCTGCGCCAAACAATTCCTGGCGTGTCAATGTGAATGGCTCTTGAGGCCCGAAAGGTATCGGGAAAATTGCTTCTTCCCGTTGCTTTCTCGGATTGCCATTGGCATCCAGTTTCCACAACTCAACCGTCCCCGCAACACCTGTTGTCCTGTTGTACCATGTGATCAGGAACACAGCGGTAATATGACCTTGTCCACCGACGAGGAGTTTCCGCATCTCACTTTCAAGGCGGGGCTTCGATTCGCTGAACCCGACTTCGCAGCAAAGGGTAGGGAGATCTAGGCCATTGATGTTCAAGTGGACATCGGGTTCTTTACGACTATTGGCAAAGACGCCCTGTGTAAGGGTAAGAGTGTCCGCAACTTGTGCGAACATGATATTTGACTCTGGGATATTGATGAGTCCGGTTCGCATCCATTCGTCTCGTGACAATGTAAACCACTCAAGGACACAGTTATGAACCGGTGTAGGCATCTTGATTGTGAATTCGCCGGTGACGCTATCAAAGGATTTCCGGAGTGCTCGAGATTCGAGTTGTTCGAGTCTCCGCCACAGTTGAATAGCGAGTCGCAGGTTGATGTCAGTGATCACGAGGAGATCGGGGTGGTTGCACTTGGGGTCAAGCTGGATGAGATTTCGGATTGTCGAGTGGAGGCGCACAGAGGTTGGAATATTCGCTGCAGAAACTTGGAGGGGGAGCAGGTTTTCGTTTATCTCATCGTAGTCAACCTCTGGGAGAGAGGACGTAGAGAAACGAGACTGGCGATGCGAAGAGCGAGACATGGTGAGAGAAGGTGGGAGAGAAAACAAAAATCGTCAAATGTCGTAGTTGTAGCTTTTTGGGAAGGAGAAACGTTGAAAAGTCACAGAAGGGGCTTTGGCAAAGAAGAGTAGGAAACCGCGGACACAAGAAGAGTAAATGACGACTAGTCTACTTCCAGTTATGTCACGCCCATATATACAAAGTTGGGGAAGTGGGGCTTATATCCCTTATATCTCAGTAAATTGTTCTTTTTTTCACCACCCCTCCACAATTACCTAGTGGTTAAGCCGATACGCTAGCCAGGCAATACCACTGGAAGGTCACGGCTTCGAGTCCTGATGCGAGCTCTGTTAATGGCTGAAAGGATGATGGAGATGAACCATCACTGAGAACTCCAACAAGGGAGATCTTCTTTTTTGCTTTTTTCTTCTTTTTTGACCCGGGTTAGCTAGGTTGGACGGAGGACTGGTATTTACAGGAGAGACTTGTCTAGTCATCCCAGGCTCGTGGAAGTCGTGAAACAGCAGACAAATATGTAGGTAGGTACCTAGATAGTCATCCAATCCACGTTATAGTTCATACTATCCAGCTGATCGATACATGTACTCCCGAGGTTATAAACAAAAGATAATGGGATGCTCATACATGGAATGGTATAACTCAGCCATCGACGAGCTTGATCATAACATCGTGTGAAATATGCAAATGGCAGAAAAGTAATACCAACAAGACAACATTCCATCCCAGCGATATCCCCGAAATCCATCCACGACTGAGGTCTTTCATGGACGTCAATGTCAAAGCGAGGATCGAATCGTTGCACTTGTTGTAGCCCATCTCGAACAAATATTGAACCATTTCTGCGTCAAATCCACCATAAACAGCCCAGAAATAACAAGGTCCACCAGAGGCTATGCATTCATCCCCATTGCCATGGGTATCAATCACTCGGCATCATAGAAAATCCCCTTAAAACGGTGTGTAGCTTCAACAACCTGCTCATAGATTTTGTAGTCTAGCACAAGATACATGTTAGTGATACCATACAAGCTGGACTCGAAGAAAAACTCACCACAATCGGCGGGATTACCCCAGTCCGTCGTTCCAAGCACCCGAATACCAAGACCCTACACCATCAGCTAATTGTTCGAGAAATACCAATGTAAGAAATCGAATACATACCTGTCCACCTTCAAGATCAGCAACCTTCCCCACAATCTCGACAAGCTTCCCCATCTGCAGATGCGAGTCCGGCTTCAATATCAGAGTAACGTCGCCGTTGCCACCACATGTGATTGTCGCCATGTCACCACGGAGTGCGGTCACAGTGCCCAGCAGGCGGACGGTGTGTGTTGAGCGCGGGCCGGAGCTCGAGGGGTGGAAGGCGTGCAAGTGGGCGGGGAGGATGCGGGGGGTTTGAAGAGACATTTTGGATGTATCTAGTTCTCTGGTAGGATTCAGATTCGTTGGAAGGGTGTTTTAACAGGACCGCTTGAAGTGTTTGAGTGTGTTGAGTTGACTTGGAGATGCCGGAGGCTTCTTGGGTCGACGCGGTGCGCGGGACGCGTGGGCACGTGATGCGTTCAGAAAGAGCTTAAATGCTCAGCTCAAATTGATAGTGTATCCTACTGAAGCCGACAATACTCATTGAACAGTGAAATAGTATGAATTACATTTGGCAGAGTCTGGGCCACTCTAGTAATTTCACCTTCGCTTAGCCTAAAACACGAAAGTTGCTAGCTCTCATATAGCATTGCTCAGTATATCGTCACGTGACACTATCAATTTCAACCCGGAGCTCTGCTTGCTACGTCAACGCCTCCAGCTCCAAGCTAGTGACACCCAGAAATCGGATTGATGGGCACAGTACGTTCTACTTGAGCAACCTCAATCAACCTGGTCATACGCCGACCAACTCCAACAAGAACCGGGGAAATTCTACGAAAATGCCGCCTCCACTCCCCTCTCACCACCGGGGAATGACCGCGAACCCGCTCAAACCTGTGGGCCGCTACCGACCCGGGAAGCCAGTCGCAGAAGAGCCCTTATCATCAGAAGAGGAAGAGGAAGAGGATGTCGAAGCGCAAAAAGAACAAGAACGACGACAAGCCGAGGCGCAGCGCCGAAAACAACAAGCGCCCAAAGCGAGCTCATTCCCGGCGGCCGTAGCTCGAGAAGCCCAGGAACAGCCCGATGAGGATGAGGAGGGATTTGAGACCGAGGATGACGAAGAGGAAACCGCACCAGCTCCGAAAGCGAAACCTGCGCAGCCTCGACCGGATCAAACAGAAGCTATATCCCAAAAGCCTGCTCCGGTAGCAGCGGTGGAAGAAAGTGAAGAAGAAGAAAGTGAGGAGGAGAGCGAGGAGGAGAGCGAGGAGGAGAGCAGTTCAGAGGACGAGGCGCCTCGGAGGATGTTGATACGGCCTACTTTCATCAAGAAAGATAAGAGAGGCAATACTGCAGCGCAAGGCGAAGGCCAGAAAGACGCAGCGGGTATTACCGACTCAGCAGCAGCGGACGAAGTGCGTCGCGCACAAAGACAAGAAAAAGCAGACCAGCTAGTACGGGACCAGCTCGAGAAAGAAGCAATTGCGCGCTCGGCCAAGAATCGAGCCTGGGATGACGACGAGCTGGTGGAAGCAGATGAGGAAGCCGGAATCGATGATCGCGACGGCGTGGACCCGGATGCCGAGTATGCAGCGTGGAAGCTGCGCGAGCTGAAGCGGATCAAGCGCGAGCGCGAAGCCATCGAAGAAGCCGAGAAGGAGCGCGAAGAGATCGAGCGTCGCCGCAATTTGACCGCGGATGAACGAGATCGCGAGGATCGCGAGTTCATTGCAAAGCAGAAGGAGGAGCGCGAGGCGACGCGTGGACAAACCGGATTTATGCAGCGATACTTCCACAAGGGAGCTTTCTTCCGCGACGATCTGGAGCGCGAGGGTCTGGATCAGCGCAATCTGATGGGACGGCAATTTGTGGATGAGACGTCGCGAGAAACCCTGCCTCAGTACATGCAGGTGCGCGATATGACCAAGCTCGGCAAGAAGGGTCGCACTCGCTATCGTGACCTTAAGACGGAGGATACGGGCCGCTTCGGTGATGGCTATGAGAATCGACGGCGTGATAATGCACCGCCGGTTGGCATTACGGATGAGCGGTTCATGCCTGATCGGAAGGATGACAGGCCTCGGGGTCCAACAGGAGCTAATGCCAGTGCTGTTCAACCGAGACGGAGGTCGAGGTCTCGCTCTCCACGACGGGACCGCTATGAGCGAAGTCGATCGAGAGAGCGTCGGAAACGCAGCCCTTCACCCTACGAAGACCGGGACAAGCGCCGACGGGTGGACAGTTCATGATCAACCTTACCAAGCCGACATGCTTTTACATTTATTTTTGGCGTTGGCGCGGGATCTGAAAAGGTTGCATGGGTGGATTCAACTCTGTGATATACTGGCATTTCGAGCAAAGCGATACTCCCTCATCTAGACCTGTATGGAATAAAGCATCCCCTCACCTGGAGGGCGTATAATTGTTGACGTGAAAGAGATATCTGCCGATCCTATAAGGGGAGATTTGTACACAGAAATCCATAGGTATGGGATTTGATATCCCGGCCGCGAATTGCCCTCATGCCTGACTTCGTAAAACAACCCCAGTCGGGATGGAATATATCGGCACACAAGCCGCAGGCTCCAAATGTAGCCCTTAGCAACGGCACGCTTCTCAGCGCCGTGTGGCATCTGCTTGACTGGCGAGTCTAGACTGACTCGCGGAGTGAATGATCATAACCCAATCTTCGCTTATTTGACGCCATTCCGCTCAAGCACCTTCTCACGCTCCATCACGCTATCTCCAAATCGAACAAGGAACACAGTGCGGCTGGGCCACATCTCTGTAGGCTGGTTATGAGCCGATACCTTGGCCTCGAAGCCGCACCCGTCGCACACGCCCTCGATGATGCCCGCCACGAAGGCGGCGCAGTTGAGCATGCTCATCTCACGCGGTACGCTGATATATGTGTTGACGAGAGGGTCATTGTCGGTAATCATGTATTCATTAGGAGTATCGGGCGACACGGAGTGCTCGAGGGCATCGGCGGAGCGCTGGAAGAGGAGGCGCCAGAGCGGGCCGTGGATGAGGTGGAGGAGGTTAACGATACGCAAGGGGCGGTTTGGCGGAGATGAGGAGGTTGATGAGCTGGAGAGAGCTGAGGATGAGGTGGACGCGGAGCGGTAGAAGAGGAGGTCTAGCAGGCGTAGGCCTAGGGGGTATCCTTGTTCGTTTAATCTGGATTGCGGTCTGTTAGATGCTTGGACTTGGACTACGAGACTTGAGACTGTCGCACCGTTTCTCCAGGTCTTGTATCCCTGTTACCCGCCGTTGGGCATATGTGACCATCTCTCCGAATAGGTAGGCGAAGCTCGCCCTGCTAGACTCTGCATTGCGGCTCCGGTTCAGATGTCGGTCGTAGATGGTCTTGCGATTCGATGGGACTCGAAGACCCTGTGTTGGTTGTGGTGTTGGCGGCTGTTGCGGGACTTGTTGTCTATCGTTCATGCTCGATTGGAGCGTGCTTGCGTTGCTGGTGGGCATCATTGAGTGCCTGGGCGGTGCCGCCATGATGAGGGGCGGGGGTTTGTTGCCAGTACTGAATTAGCAGAGTCGAAAGGCGAGGAGAACCGAGGAGAGTCAAGAAGATTCGAGGGGTCTAGGCAGAGCGGTAATCGACTTCAGAAGGTCATGGTCTTGTAGTTGGCGAATGTTCCAAGCTATGATGGGGGAGATGTCAAAAGGTTGAGCCGTACATGCGATCTACGGTGGAGCACATCACCTGCGAGTGCAGTTCAAGGGACTGAGACTGGAAATTTCTACGAAGTTTTACGAATGGGAAGATTGAAAGAGATTGATAGGTATTCTCATGTTCATTATATGATCTAAATAGAAAGTATACTGCAGTCCACCCCAAAATACCAGTCTCCCTGAGACGCCGTAGGCCGATGGGCAAGAAAACTCCCACAGGCGGACGAGTCGTCTGCAGAGCTAGCTGAGGCGAAAGCATCGCATACGGTGGATATCAAGGTAGACGAAAGTATCAATAGTATCGAAGACACTGAAAGTCCTATTCCTATACTGAAACCATGCGATGTTAGCAAGGTTCTTCACCAAATGGGCAAAACAAGTCATAAAAATAAGACCAGCGAAATAATCAGACATCCAAGGAAGATATTCCGCTCACTGCCATCTTGATTGGGTTCAAGCGATGACTAGCGTGGAAACTGCGAATGTAGGAAAAAATTTTCATCATAAAAGAGGGCCGCGGCCCTTCGCTGGTGCAGGAGAAAAAAAAAATATGTAGGACTTACCAAGTTAGTGAAAAGAGAATATGAAGTAAAGATGAAGGCCGTGTTCCATTTTCATCCCCGTGGGCGAGAAAGCAGCATCAAGCTTCTCGCCTGGTAGGTGAAGAGGAAGAGAAGTGGAAGAAAAAAAAATTTGGGGCGGGCGGGCTTTTATAGGGCGGCCAGAGCTGCCCGGGAAACGAGACCAGATCCAGACACAGACCCATACGAAGCTTCTAGCGATTATCCACTTGGAAAAATTTGAGCAAACTAGCAACAAGTAGTAAACGGGTTGTAAACAATTGGATCTTATTCCTAAGCAGCTAGTGTAGCCAATGTAGAACCTTGGAAATGGCCTAAAATCACCGCTACAACGCGATTCTGCCGTCGATCATAATTAAATATAGAGACTTCATGCGTGAGACATTCAAATAAATGATAGCTTTCCATCTGTATGAGCCGTATATGTACCCCCAAGCTCGGCCGTCCAGTGACCGTTGCGTCCAGCCAAAATGAGACAAAAAATTTTTCATATGCTAAACTGCGTCGTAGTGCGCTCCATCAATATCTTCTACTTGAAAGCCTTCTGCTTTGTTCGCGAATTCCAGTTCAAGGTCTTGGAGATGCTGTGTACCCAGTCCTCGCTGCGTCGCCCTTGAGGCAGAACATTGGCGAACGGGTATCGTGACGCCGATACTGTTACGTAGTCACCGGGGTGCAATTCAACTCTGTGATCGGATGTTAGTTATTCTGACATGATCGATATCATCAATTTCTCCGTTTCAATGGAATGAATTACCTTTCGCGGCCGTCAAAACTGACCCATGAGCTCGTTCGCGCATCGTAGGGTATACCCATACGTAGCACAATGGTGTCTGGAAGAATAATCGGGCGGAATGACAGAGTGTGCGCGCAAATGGCGGTTACGAGAATAACAGGGTTTTCAGGGTGCGACAGGGATCCGCCGGCTGCGAGGTTGTACGCCGTGGAACCCGTCGGGGTCGCAACGCAGATGCCGTCAGCCAGCAGGGTCGTGAAGTGCTCATCGTCGCCAAACAGCTCGATTTGAGCCATGGCTGGTAGGGAAGTTAGCTATGCATATGCAGGAGATAGATTGCAGACGTACTGGGGTTCGGTCCGCGGTCGAGAACTACATCGTTTAGGATCTCGTAGACTCGATCCGGGGTATGCGTCAATGTGTCCTCGACTTCTTCCCCAATCAGTTCCTCCACCAAGTCCCGCTTGGTTAGTGACCGTGCATGCGGGTCATCCAACCGCGCCTTGCTTCTCATGATGGTGCATTCGAATCGTAGTCGGAGGCTGACGGTCACGCCGTCTCGGAATGCATTCTCCAGGATATTTTTATGATTGGAGAAGTCGAAGTTGGTCAGAAATCCCAATGAGCCCAGTGCAAAGGATAGAACGGGCGGCACGATGCGCTGAAATAGCCAGCTAGTGTAAAGAACGGTCCCGTCGCCGCCGAGGGTGACGACGAAATCGAACAGATGCGGTTGCTCCTGCGCGAGCTTCGGATCCCAGAACTTCAGCCGGTCCTTGGCCGATGGCTCCTCCTGCAGCAGCTGCAATGTTCCAAAGTCCGGGTGTGTCTCCATGCGTCGCTCCACATAGACAACGTATGGAGTATCACGATCTTTCGAAATGAGCCATCTCGTAACCTTTCGTGTCAAGCTCACGAGAGATTCGTCGTGTGCCTTGCTCACGACAAAGACAGTCTTGACAGTGAGCTTGATCTTGACGCTGCCCAGTTTCTTGGACAACTTGCGCACGTTCCAAGCCATGTCCGACAGCTGTCGTTTCGTCAAGTGTCGCGACTGGAGGATTGCCGGCACGGGTTTCACGCTCTCGTTATCGCCGTCGACCACCGACACCCCAGGATCCTCGCCCAGGGCCTTTGTGTCGGTGGGGATTTCATCTTCTTCGCTGAAGGTGCGGATCACGTCTTGCGAGTCGCTGAGCGTGTTCAAGGGCGTGGCCCATTCACCGGCGATCAGTGAATGGACATAACAGGCCGTGGACTTGTCATAAGGTTCTACACCTCGGACTCGGGGTTTCTCCAATGTAACGAGCGAGGACTTGCGGCGGTGACTCGAGTCGGGATAGAACACGACCTAAATGGTTACTGTCTTTAGCCGAGGCTCGTAGATCAGGAGAAGCATTAGAAGACCATACCTCCAGCTGGTTTTGTGCCTCGCTATCGCTGACCCCTCCATGGCTCTATTACGCACCGATCAGTCTCGCCGCAATAGCCCGGCGTTGCCGGTACACGTACCTCGTCCATGGCAGCCGAGGATGGCTTTCGATCATCTGTGTCCATCGCGCACAGTTTATGGACTCCGTTATTTGTCGGTTAAGCAGTCATGGCCGGTGCTGGGTTGTGATGCCAGCCGCAGTTTGGTGGATTCCAGGGCGCGGGGATGGGAGGAGGTGGGTATGACGTCGGTCCGTCCGTTCCTTGCAATCTCGACTTCCCATCTTTCACTCGCCTTGAATATATGGACTTTCCTTGGATTCGCATACTTTGGCTGATTGTTTGCTTCTAGAATTCGAAAAGATTTATGTTTTGCCCGACTCGGCATTTAATCTCGGGTGTTATAGGAATCTTGGCTCTCAACGAAGATCCCCCGGAAGGGATTCTAGACTCTTGCTGCATTTCGCTACGACTACATCGAATTCTTCATTTCTCGCAGAGCAGCCATCACATCCACCGGGTTGGTCTTGCCAGTCACCTTCTGGATCTCGGGGTCCTATATTCATCAGATCAGTATTGGAGGTGGAAAATACGGCCGGTTAATACCTACATGGACGCGCATGAAAACATTGTGAAGCTGGAGCTTTGCATTAGTCTCTCTGCCAATTTAACGATCACCGATTGAACGTACCTTCTCGTCGCCAATGGTGAATTTGCCCTGTGTCTGCTTGTTGGCCTCGGCGAAAGCCTGGAGTTTCTTGATCGGCTCTGTCTGAGACACATGGATGCAGAACTTCACGTTCGCCTTGGTGTACTCGTGGCCGGGCTGTACAGTGTCAGTCAGATTCTTGCAGATAAAACAAGTCACAACGTACATAAACCTTGGTGTCATCTGGCAAGGATGCCAGTGTCTCGTTCAATGCCTTGTGCATCTCCGCGGCATTGCCCTCGAAGAAACGGCCACAGCCTAAGTGGGACTAGTCAGATTCCGTTCGCAAGCAGTCGGTATAAGAGGGCCTGCAAGCTCATTGCAGGAACGTACCGCCAATAAATAGAGTGTCACCGGTGAAGACCACACGCTGGTCTCCATCTTGCATGAAATAGCAGATGCTATCTTGAGTGTGGCATGGGGTGTGCAAAGCCTTGACGGAGATACGCTCTCCAATCTTGAATTCCTCGCCGTGTGCCGGGGTCTTGGTGACAGACTGGCTGTCTTTGCCTCCGATGACGGGAAGCTTACCGAATTGTTTCAACTGGGAGGATTCAGTACACGATGCGTCGTTTCAAGCTGCGAGATACTTACCATCTCATCGTTGCCTCCAGCGTGGTCCCAGTGGCTGGCCAGGTATTTTAGCACTGTGTATCCCCAGGCCATGAAAGGCACTTGGGCACTTACTGGTGAGTATTGACAATCGCCGTCAGGTCAATCTTCCCAGCACTGATCTGGGATTTCAACTCGGGAGCCACTCTAGTGATTCAGAACCAGCTTAGCATCTGCTAATCAATGATCCGACGCGAGGAACCTACTCCGGAGGGTTGGCAGGATCAATAATCACCGACTTCTTAGTCGGCTCATCAGTGACGAGGTAGGCATAATTATTGCCCTTCCCCGTCCCTACATCAGAACAAGGTAAGCCGAACACATCCTCTATTGTTATCGTCTATGCAGGGACCACTTACACATGGGAATCGACTGGACATGCATGGCTCGAACTTTTTGGTAGCGATATGTAGAACCAAGGGACCGTATTGTTCTCGTAAAATTCATCACAAAAGTGAAGGCTCAAGTGCGGGGAGCTGTGTAGTTATAACTACTTAACCAGAGCTCGTGCCGCGATTGGATTACATAGCAACGTCATGCGGAATATTGGTTTTTCCGGCCTCATTAGTAATGTTTCCCTGTCTCATTGGATGCACTCGATAGCTATAGATAGATGGATGGCTATGGTTCTAAAAGTCTTTTCCCCCTTGAATATGCTGCCAGCAGCACGGTGTCTATAATGGTATATTACAGTTATCTAGCTAGATGCAATGCCCAAAGGCCGACTGTCCCATGTCCCAACGGGCCCCCATCCATGTTCCTGTAGCTTCTGATCGACATTGGACAGGTTGACAGTGCCACTCTGAGATGTTCCCTTCTTTGACCGTTTCTGAGTAACAGGTGGCACTCTGGGTTGCGCGTCCTTCAAGGGCTCCTCTTTCCGTAACCTAGCACTTAGCATCTTGGCCCAGTGGTTAGGATTTTCATTGCAGGCAGTGAGGATGTAATTGCGAGGGCAGAATGGCCGTAGAGTTTCCCACTCTGGTGATGTCAATAGATGCACAAGCCAGAGGAAAAGTGCCTCGGCGCATGGGCTCTCAGAGGCAGCATTCGCGGGTTTGAAGACCAAGTTGTGTACCAGCTCCTCGGCCAGGTAAACCACGATGGAAGGATGGCTCTCTGAAATCTTCTGCAGAACGACATCCCAAGTATCGAATGTCTGAACCAGAGATTCCCCGAGTCTGTGAGTGGGTATTAGGTTTTGTATTCATGAACTCAGCCCAATGGAACTCACTTTCGCGCAGGACCAATCAACATCGATTCCTCCAATAAAACAGCCGGCAAGGACCGAACACCCTGACTTGATGCATCACAGATAGAAACAAGCTGAGTCGCAACAGAGATTTCTTGATCTCTCTTCCGCTTCTTCGAAGGTGGCCCCGAGTCAGCTCCGATCGAGAATTGCCGCAAAACGTCACGGAAGGCTTTCTTCACCGAGTCACTGTCATCGTGCTCGATCGCAGGCACATCACCCAGGTCTTCAACTCCGACCCAGTAGTTATCCCAAAGCCATTCAAGGGATCGCTGTGAAGCTTTGCGCAGCACAACCAGCGACGGCGGCTCACGGTGAGTCGCCTCATGGCGTAGCTCGACAAAAGACGCGGGTAATCCCAGGTCTGCTGCGCGCTGGAACATGGTCTTGCGCTGGCCATGGATTTTTGTGTCGACAAGACCCGTTACAAAGCTGTATTGGTTGGTCAGTTGAGAGGCAAAGATTTTGGCCGGTATCCAGAGCTCAGAACACATCTTTAGCCCGGAAAGGACATGAAATTCCAAAACCAAAGCGAAACACTGGTGAAAGGAAATCATACCGACAAAAAGCAGCCGAGTAGGTCGCCCGGATGGAAAAGATGGAATTTGTCTGCGCATCGTCGTGCAGAATTGCATCCGTCAACAATGCTGTCGCCTCAACATGGTGCGGGAGATTTCCACGTAGCTTCCATGCTTCTACCTATTCTATGTATTAGAGCAATCAGAGTCATCAATATTAAAAGATGTGACATACCGTAGCGCAGGCATGGGAGCGCAGGTCCGGGCCATTATACGAAGGTGGCGGGTAAAACTCGTTCCGCACGTCAAGTAACTGCGACTTGCTTTTCCACGGAGTGAAAATGAGCTTGGACATTTCCAGGGAGCTGGAATTGAATTGCTGGTAATTTGTGGTGCAGGAATCGCCTTGTTGAACTGCGAGAAAGATTTTCGGGTGATTGTTGATCCATTGGGAATATTTCCCCGTGGAACAAAGTTCAACGGCCAATCGGATCGAAGTTTTGTTTACTGCGGTAAAATTAGAAATTTACAGATCTAGAAGCGAGATTCAAATATAAGCTAATCCAGTTGTGACTGTGATTGTGATTGTAACTGTGATTGTGTATCTAATGCTATGCTAAAAGTTCAGGTTGCATTGAGCCACACCTCTGAAGCGATTTGATCCCAGGGTATCCATTCGTGTATCCAACTCCAATCCAAAAATCTAAAAACTCCATGCTATGATGCTGTAAAACCGGGAAAACAATATTTGTCAAGCGATTGGTTCAGATCCAACCGTAACCGTAACTCATGCATGGCTGGTTGAGGCTGGCGAAGGGCTGCGCGGCAGTCATCGCCTGCTGATCGAGGTCGTCGTGGTCGAAGAAGAAAGACTTGTGAAGAAGGTTCAGAGCCTGCTTGGACGGCCGCCTGGGAAGAGAAAAGTTTGAGGGTTGGGACATGGGTGCGATTTCTTGTGAACCGCTGGATTGAACGTGTTCAAAGTTACTCTCGTCTCTGTCCGCGGGACCGTCGTCTTTGTCATCGTCGGATGGCGAAAAAGTTTCCTCGAGTTTCAGACCCTTTCCAAGGGCTCCCTGATGTGCCTGAGCTCTCGAGCCATCGGGTTGACTGTAAAGACCCATTCCGACAAGCTCCTCTTCCGCCTTGCCTTTCCTCTGTTCCTGAGGAGCCTCAGCCTCGAATTGTTGGATGGGAAGGAAGTCGGGGGTTGATGGACCACTCAGCTCGCCCGGTGAAGGCACACTGGCGTAACTGGGGCAAGTGGTCTCTGCTGGAGGAATGTTTGCCATGGATAGCATATCCAAGGACCAGCCATCAGATGTGGTCTGGGTCATGTTGGACATATCCATGTTGGTGGTGGCGACATCCCATGCCATGGGCTCGACCTGCGAGCCGGGCATGGACAATGCCGGTGTCTGCTGCGGGAGAGGCATGGGATTGTGCATCTCGGGATACATAGAAAGATAGCCGGGTGAATAGGCCGGGCCAGCCGAGACGGGATAAGGCATCATATTGTCGCTGGTGTAGACTGGATAGCCGTTCATTGATTGATCCGGGAAAGCACCCATGGCGGCATAATTCTCCGAGGCAAAGTTCGAGACACATGTCGAATTCGAAAGGCCTCGAGTCCTGGTCGATGCAGGATGCCAGCTGATCGGGCGTGCGTTCCGGACAGCGGAGGCGAACATGGCAGCCTCCAGGGAAGGCTGATACTGATTTGATGAGCCATGCATGACACTTTGGGCGACCGTCGTCCTTCTCCTGGCCACTGACGAAGAGGGACTGTTTCCCGCACTACGGGGCTTTACGACACGAGTGTGTCGGGGCCGAGGGAAAGCACGAGCCCAATCTTGCAGATTCATATTGTTGGGCTGGCTATAAACATCTTCCGGCAGCCATTGAGAGCCTGATGAAGAGGCAGTTTGTTGATAGCAGTAATCGGCCATTAAAAAGAAACAAGTAGAGTACCTTAAGAAACTAAGGTATAAGGTAAAGTAGAGTAGTGACGACGCAGATGATGTCAAGAGGAAGAGGGGAAGGAGTGACGGAGTAGATATAGTTCAGAGTTAGAGAAGAGGAAAAAAGGCCGATGTTCCTTTGCAGGAACAGCAGCAGGGTGACGAGGTGTTTGATATCCAGGGTCACCGGGCAGGGCGCCAACATTATAAGAGAATCGGGAATCCAGGGAGCCTGGCGATCTGCCACCCGCCCCAGCTCCACGATCCCACCGTACATGCTAAGATGACACGACGTTGACACTAATACCGGGCTAGAGAGAACCAAATAAAGAGAATGATGAATCCACTGGTCCAGCAGTCCCACCGTTTCGGCCAGGACCCAGAAGGGGGGTACAGGGGAATCTTCCGGAGTACAGAGTACAGAGAGTACCAAGATGATCGGACCTATACGTCGTAGCGCGTCTGATGGGGACATGGAACATTGAACATTGAAAAATGCATTTGGAGGCGAACATGGGGAAAGACGGTGGCCCACTTTTAGGTCCGACCAAATGGATGTGGGCCCTCACACGGGCCTAGTCTGGGGCTACAATTTTGGGTTTTTTTTTTTTTTACTTTTTAATTTCCATTTTTCAAGGTTATATACGATTACGGAAGTACATAACATAGTTTCGGGATACAACTGGCCTAGGCTGGTCCAATGACCTGCTAAGTTTATCCCCTCTTCCCCTTCCATGACCAACACGACCCAAGAGTCAGGAACCTTGGCCCTTTAAACACCCGTGGAATGCTATTCTTTGATCGGCAACCCTGACTTCCTGCTTCAGTGGCCCTGGCTGATTTTTCTGTGCCTGTGGTTTCACAGAGATGATCAACCCTGCAATAAGAATTCAGGCATTCCTTTTTTTTTTTTTTTTTTCTTTTTCTCTCTCTCTAGATTATCTTTTCTCTTCTCTGTATTTAGGGCCCGTATTCTAGTTTGATGGGCCCGGTTAGGGAACGTGATGGGCTTGAAATCGACTTTCCACTCACAACCTGGTTACAAATGTAGGTGGAGTTCCCCTGTTGTCTTTTCCAAAATGGTCTAGACAATTTTGATTACTGTACATATGAGAGACCGTGCATACCCGATGTTTCTATTCTCCGCTGCATGTGCCCTCTTCTATCCGGAGTACATGATGCAGCAGATGCATCATCATTATCGATCTCCATTATTTGTCGCTAGTTTTTCTCTTCCGATGATTAGTGCCCCCCCTAACCTCGGATCCTCATTGGGCCAATCAGACGCCCCCCGGCCCCCTCTGGTGAACAACTGGAACTATGCTCCGTAGGCTACGTGCATTGCGCACTTGCATGGCGCATTTCTGATCTGATCGTGATCAACACGGCCATCAGTGTGGTCACTCTGGTCATTCTCTAGTATCACCTGAGCTATGCGGCCTACATTACCCGAGGAGGCGTGATAGTTGTACGGATGTGGTGGACCTGTTTCATTGTTGAGACCGGTAGGCTGTGTACCGCCACCGAGCGTTCATGTTTAAATGACTTGGGGCGGGAAGCTCGGCAAGTCAACGTGGAGCTTTACACTTTACAACTTAGAGTTCCCAGCGACAGACAAGGGTTTCAAACTGAATGTGACCAGTCCCAGACAGTCTTGTGAGAAGGTACGGAGCACTTACCTAGGTAAGGACCTGGTGCGTAACTATTCATCGGAGCGAGAAGATAAACATTGTGAATCTTAGTAGGTTGGCCACTAACGTGGAGCTTAAGGAAGTTCAATACATCAGATATGGCCCGCGTGGTCTGTGAGCAGATTTACAGTGAAAAATTGAAAAATGAAAAATAAAATACCAATAAAGATGGTGCCCGATCAGGAAACGGGCGGTAGAGCCACCATTCACAACGTGGCCGGGCGGATCTGATCGTGTTTAGCGCTCTGCCAAAAAGCCAGCCTTGCCTCGACCAGGTTCCTCGGGCCCGGGCCCGCCGCAAGAACAGGTTTGACTACTGGGTCTGATGCAATAGTCCATATCCGATATATATCAACTTACCCTAGGTACACAGATTCTTTGTCTCCTCACAGAGTACATCGTACATTGTACACCGTATTGAAGGTGGCCTAGAACAGCTCAGGGGAGCTGCATGGACCAATGTCAGGTAGATTCAGTCCTATCTGCAGTTCACAGTCCACCGTGTAGTCTGTACTCTACACGTATTTGCATTGCCCCACTTCCTGCACAGCAGGGGCCACTTAGAAAGTGAAAATTTGGAGATATTCATCACCCATTTCCAGAAGCTCAGGGGCGCACACGGAGCACATAACAGCTCCAGTTCCCCTGCCATCAAAGTGGGCCTTGATGCTGACACAAGGTGAAAATTTGCCGATCTCTGAGCTATGTGAGCTCACCGGCTCCAATGTCACCGTGTGTCTTCCCGGTTACCCGTCCCTACATATACGAATAGTGACTCAAGGCTGCAGGAGCTATGAATTAAAGTAATCTGGACTAGGAGTATTGATCCTGGACTATAAAGGCCTACCGACAAAGAAAAAGGAACCCTGCATAGTACTCCGTACTACTGGAACACTCCGTACCAGTGGCGGTAACTGTCCGATCGGAGAGGATTAGCCCCCTTTTGTTGCGAGCCTCTTTTTGCGTTGGGAATGGAGTCCTGAAACTTCACATCAAGTGGGGTGAGCACAACCCCGAGGAAGCTAGGCGGAGCCGATCAGCCTTCCTTGGTCTTCCAGACGTTTCACTCGGCCTTCCTAGCCCGGGCCCCAGCCCCATTGAGTGGGAGCAACTGTGGGCCTATTCAATTTGGCTTGCCTTAGCGGCATGTCATCAACATCTTACGGTGTACGGCCTCGGATCCTGGAAGTCGGTCTTGGCCCCAAGATAGTCTATGATAATCCTAAACCGTGCGCGCGGTGATATGAAGACGAAGGTTACGAGATCCTGGGAGGGGCGGATTCTCCCTAGTGGCTTGGAATGGTCCCCCTTCGTCCTCTTTGGTGTTTACGGGGACGATCTAAGGCAATCACAACAAGGATCCAGTTATCCTCCGAGTGTCTTTGCACCCCCTAACGGTGTGGCCCCCTTCCCCTCTCCATGGAAACACGTCTCTTGAGTACCGAGTACCGAGTATGTATAACAAAATATACATAAACGTTAGGCTGAAACCATGGAGCCTGTCGTTCCCCGGCTGCAATAGGGCAATAGTCTTCTACTCCTTTCAGAATCGAACCATTCATTCTCAGTCCAGACCCTCTAGGTATAACAGTGTGACATGGCGCCCGGGTTTGATACAGTAGACACGTACGCCGGCGGGTGCCGATAAGGGTGAAGCAGCCTCAAGGGTGTCGTCATAGCTATAGAGTTCCAAAACTATCGGGTTACGCCCGTGCTCTGCGTCGGGCAGTGGACACCGGGCTTCCTGCTTCCTGCAGGCGGCCATCTTCAGGAGTCGACTATCGAGTAACCAAAGTCTACTGGATCCTGATTCCTAGGCGCGACGCCACGTAAGGCCCAGGTGCAAGTGGGTCGAAAAGGTCGAGAGTCATACTCTGTACACCGCAGCCAATGGCTCCAGGTCCACTTAATCCCTGGAAATGTAGTTAAACGATGCGGACTTAAGTCACATTTACTACATACATACTCTCTGTATTCATAGTAATTCCACAGGTGAGTGATCAGGTCTAGGCTTACTCAGACCACCGCTAGGCATCTCGTACCTAGCCTGGCTATCTATTTCCTGTCTAGCAACAGAGTCACCGAGCTCATGGCTAACCATACCGTCCATCTCACTTCTCTCTGGTGCATAGATCACGGCATCCTTCTCATGGTTTCTCTTAGCTGACGAGGCAGCCAAAGTAGTAGACGCAGCAGTATGGGAAGAGAAATAAATAACCAAGATCAGTTAGAGCCTCATAATATAGCTTATACAAACCTGGAGACTATGTTCATCACCTCCATTCTTACTTACTTTGACCAGCTGAAACTACGGGTAATATCCTCCCTTTCTCGGGTAGAGAACTCCCAGGTTTTGCACATCCATCTGAGCCACCAACATTATACCCAACCGTACCAGGTGCACAGCAAAAATATCCGTACATAGTCCATGTTTCATTGGCGCAAGTCAGATGCTGGGTCAATGTTTCCGTGTAGTTATTGTTATCGGGACAACAGTTGTTGTTGTGCCACCCAAAACAGAAGGCAACAAGCACGGAATAGGGAAAACGTAGCGCCGCCGTCAGCTTCGCCTTTCTGGCAGTTCAACTCCGCGTATTGCAAATCCGGTGGGTGGGCTGAGAGCCATTTCATAAATAGAGCGAAATTGAAAGATCGAAAGCTCGAAATGTTAAGAGATCAAAGACTCAAGATGTTTCTAAAAGAGAGCTTTGGCGTAAACCATCTAAGCAACAGTAGACCCCTATTGTGGGGTAGGCCAGCCGAAGGTGAAAGGTGGGTGAGCATCTTGAGGTCAGACCCTTTTCGCGTAATTCTGTAAGTATACACTACACCTGGTGGCGGAGCAACCATGCAGCCCATTACTTAGAGGGAAATCAGAGCACGTCACAAGAGGGGGGAAGCGGTCAGGAGGAGAATGAGGGGAACAAAAGTATTGTGAACAAGGAACAAGGGGCCACAGCCAATTGGAATCCACAGATTTCCCCCCGAGCTGCACAGCGCTCAATCTACCTGCAACAGCGCTTCGGGCCCCTCAGCGTTTCTCCCGTTGCTTAACCGCTATTTTGGTGTTCTGGTCTATGCACCGTCAGCTGCTAGACATTCCCGGTTCCCTTCTGCAGGGGCCGATCCTGTGGTAGGGCATCAGAGCATACTGTGACACTCAGACATACTTGCTCATAGCCTCCACTTATCCAACTCCCCCGCCACCCACCCAAAGGACGAAAAAGACGATCAGTCCAGGTCGGAGCAAGGGTATCTGCAGTAATGCAGTGAGATGGCACACCCTCCCGCAAGGCATCTGATATGAGCACTTGTCATGCGTGTGATGGAGCATCGTGACTTCCATATACCATGGCAAACTCCGGTACACATACAGGGCACTTGCACTTGGGTCAGCTGCACTCCCAGGGTGATGTTTCCAACGACCGCCTATAGACAGGATCCGGTGAACACGCAGTTAACTCCTTCGAAAACCCGGGTATCTGTTCAAGTATCCGTATAGAATACAGTGTAACCATTGGTCCTTAGGATATATGCTTTACCCCCTTCATCTACATATGTCGGGATGGCGGCCCGACTACTCAGCTAGTCCCACATCAAGCACGTACGCCCCTGGTAAGTACATAGTGCATACTCAACCGCGCCGATAATCTAACTATACTACAAATCCAACGGAACCAACGGAGATCACCCTGAGGCACGTTCACGACACAGTCAATCATCGCCGAGAACGCAAAGGATCATCAATTCTGCATCGAATTCCAAGTGGAAACACTCTCCCGAGCGAGACCTTACCCACGGCTCCACTCTGCCCATCACTCACCCCCTTTGCCCACTAAAGCACAGAGTCTAAACTACTAAGCAGGGTAAATCCCCTACCGCTCAACTCCGTCCCCTCCCAGATTTAGAGGTGAGCCCCTTATGCCTTTACCGACTCGTATCATTTGGGCCGCGATGGAGCCACCAATTTTCTCACCCAGGTTGGAATTTGCAGATCATTGTCGAGTTGCCTTAAAATATCTTTTCCACAGTGTCTCATGCACCGCTGTTCCGTCCTCACAGATAGCGAGTAGTGCATCCATAGCGCCTAGTAGTCTATTGCGAGATCGGCCGCATCGGGCAATTAGTCGATTTTTAGTGTAGCTCTATCGGCCGATCGTTGGGTCATGTGCTTTTCAAGGTTGGGTTGGGTTTGCGCTAAACTTGCTCTCAGTGAAAATTCCGTTCGAATCCCGGTTTTGGTAGAGTTTTCAGTCTTAGACTAGATCATTCAATAGCGTGGAAGAGTTTTCGGTGGGGTTTTGCAGTCTATGGAGTATACAAAGTGTGTTGGAGGATCCTATTACGGCACACCCCTACATGTGCGTGCCGTGGATCGTTTAGACATATCCTCAACAAAGTGCTTTTTGTTGACATTGTCATAAAACGGCTAGCGATGGGCTATGACAGCACAATGTTGATTTTTACGTCTCTAGTCATTCAAGTACCTACTTAGGAGCGAGGAGAGCGACGAAATCAGAGATTTGAGTCCCTGCCAACTGACCATCGGTTTGAGCTAGTTCAGTGTTTCTGTAGGTGGTACATTTAGCCAAGACCACAAGTCCTGTTCCTCATATATATCTATCTGCTGCTGCTCGGACTGTTGCTTGCCTATTCCCAACAAGAACTGTGAAACTCTTGTCAACTGCAAAGTTGAATATCATGACCCGATTTCATTGACAGCCTATAACAATAACTCTAGGCACAGTATTCCACTAGGATTCCAATTCCGGCCAGAGCTCACTTAGTAGCCAAAGCACGTTCTACCTTCCAAGCGGTCTCACTTAGGCTGTTCCTGAGGTATCACGATTCGAAGTCTGAAAACTTCGACGTCACGACATGAACCTTGGGTCGGACAATATTAATTATCGCCGGGATCAAAGGATTTTCCACGTCATGCGGCCCAGAACTCTGTTGGCCTCCTGAATTATGAATATCCGTCCCGTGCTACCGAGGCAGAATATGTTCCGGGAGAGAGAAAGCGATGAATGTGATCATGTGTTCGTGTTCCATCCCGAAGGTGTTTCTGCTGCAGGATTCCCATAGCTCAGTGGCCTTATCAGCGAAGCCTAATTGGTTGCATCTTGCTCTTGAGTTTCTAGGGGGCATCATTCACCATTCGGATTTCAGCCTAGATGGTGTTGAGTGCCTTTGCCATGCTACAACGCACATCGACAATCAGTGTAGAAAGAAAACATCGATTCTAGAAAGGCAATTTCGGACGTTCCATAGGGATCACAGAAACGCAAATCAAGTATATATCTACCGAACTAAACTCATAATTCCATCAAAGTGCAATTCCTAGCCCGAAGCCCAGGAGAGCCAACCAGCTACCAGCCGCCTTCCCAGACGCAGCCCCATTTGACGGCTTGGCCGTTTCCTCAGCTTTATTCATTGTCGAGGTCGGCTGAACACGAGATGCCCGGTCGGTCTCCGCGGGGACAGAGACATCTGAAGGGGTTACCGTGGCGGTTTGAGGGCCGGGGGTGGTCCAGGTGGCAGGCACGTCCGTCACGCCCTTGTCGTATGCGTTCGCGGTGGCACAGTCTTTTTCACTCTCCAGCTGGGCAGAAAAGGCATCGGGCACATTGGGGCAATCGACGTAGCAGCTATTTAATCGATTTAGTTCAAGTGCCGGACGTATAGGAATCAAAACTGGGGTTGAGTAAGATGTATAAAAGATAGATATACTCACTTGGCAATATTTGCCCGACCCGAGCACTTGCAGTCCCAATTATCGTTGGAGCATTTTGCAAGTCCTATTTCCATAGCAGAGACGCATGTATCGACGACACTATTGTTCGTAAGAAGCTTTTCCCTCGTCATCATAACTTTAGGTGCCTTACTGTTGATCAGCGCATAGTCCGGCTTTCACTGCATTTGAGGAGGGTGTGGGTTCTAGATTCTGAGCAGCGACCAGACTGGCCGATGCAATGAGCAGCAGGGGAAGTTTGGAAATCATTTGGACGATGAAAATGGTCAGTTGAAAGAGACTAAAGTCGGTACAATGTGAGAATTATGCGCTCTGACACCCAGTTAAGGAATCAAGAAGCCGGTTCAACCTGGGTTCGAAGACAAGGATATACGTCGAGAGTCTAGACAATCAAAGCTTGAAGGTTACATCTATCTAGAGATAAAAAGGTACCTTGGAAGGTTCCAAGGTTCGAGTTCCCTTCTAGGTGAGCAGCGTCTATTCCCGGCAGCACAATAGCAGGAGCGGGAGATGTGATAGGGACAAAGACCCTCGGGATTCAAACCAGGGGATTAGTACTGCGTACCATAGATGAGTTAGGGTCGGTCCAAGGTTGACCTCCTTTATGATGGGTAAGTAGTTGAGTGAGTCCGGAAACGGACAGGACCAAGCCAACTATACATTTGAGAATTCTTGGGTGTGCAGGTGAGTATATTGCATTAGGTCAAGGATCAATTAACAATAGAAACTCACCAAGAAGAGATTCCAGCTTGAGTTGCCTCTTCTTTGTATTCGAGCATCTCTGTGAGCTGATGTATGAGTAAATGGTGAGGTTCTGATTCTAGATCGTGAGTTCTCCCCGGGGTCGCATTTCAACGAAGAGGTTACATTCCTCGGCCAGTTCCGCTGCATAGGTCAACCAATGACGAAAAACATGGCCGCTTCAGGAATGTGAAGCCTTATATTTGATCATGACTTAGATCAAGGCTTGAATCAAACGGGTACCTGCATGGGGATAGTTCGGCATCTCGAGACCTTGGGTCAACCGACTCCACGGGGAAGTTATCCAGCCGTAGACGTTCCGCAAGGGGTTGGACACTCTTTCCAAGGTTCTTTCACAAAGAGACGTCTGCAGCGAGAAAAGAGATAAATATATGGAATTGTTTGATGGTCATACGAATACAACCAATCATAATGACGTCAATATTCATGTTTATCACGAGTCAAGAAACTTGAACGCAGACGTGATCTCCATACAGGGTATTATCCAGCTTTATCTATCCTCTGCTCAACACCTCATCAACATTTCATCTATTTGAAGACAACTTCCGACCAAGATCATACCACCACGAGAAGCTTCACCTACAACATTCCAAATGTCAACGTGCACGAAGAGCTCGGGATCCGGAGACGGCGGGATCCCAGGCGATCCTCGCACGACAAAGAGCCGAGTTCTTGAGACCGGCGCTTCGATGGTCCAAGATTTCACGCCAGTCAAGCAGATCTGTGCTCACTTAAATGCATTCCACGTCTACGCCAATGATCCAACTCGATGCGTCGAGGCCAACCATTACTGCACACATCTAACAGAGGGTATATACACTTCTCGATTGAGCCCCTGCCATACAGAACAACCCAGTTAACCAATGTCATCATAGACGTCCGACAATGCCTGATCTATGACTCTACCAAAGCCAACGCTCGTTTGATCGGCATTGAGTACATGGTCTCACCACGCGTGTATGCTACTCTTCCACCAGAAGAGCGCAAGCTATGGCATTCACACGAGTTCGAAGTGAAGAGCGGCATGCTCATCATGCCGACCCCAGCAGGCGTTCCTACCGCCGTGTGGGAAGCTGCAGAGACATCTGAGATGAGGGACATCGTTCCAATCTACGGAAAAACCTATCATCTCTGGCAGGTGGATCGTGGAGACCCGGTGCCGATGGGACCGCCGCAGTTGATGGGTAGCTTTGTGACACCTGAAAGTGCGAAGCTGGCGCATGAGGGAGGCTTGGATGGATTGCTGAAAGATCGAGATGAGAGATTTGGGGTAGATCATCATCACAAGGCAAAGCAGCGTGAAGATATTCCACCGATTGACAAGCATCCCGGTAGGTCTTTACTATATGAACTGCGGCGTTGAACCGAGCTGACCAGTGGTGATTAACAGATGCCGATGCAATGATGAAGTGACCTGTTACAGGGTATCTACTGGTCGATGAAGAAATCATCAAATATTCTTTCAATTGCAATATCTAAGTTATCTTTGCGAAATTTCTCCCCACTATACGAGTCTCAAAAGCCCAGTCCCATAATTAAATGGGGTCAAGATTGAGACCAGATGAGGGACAGCCTGGGAGAAGACCCAGGCCGGTAATGTTAATCTTGCTTCACTGTCCACACTTGCTCGTCCTGGTGCTGAATTTCGGCGACGGCAAGCTCTAGCATTTTTAGAAGCGAATGATTTCAACAGTTATAAACTGCGAAAGGGTATAAGATATGCCAATCGGCATAAGAATACAATGCGCGATAACTCGAGCATTGCAATGTTGAACTTTCTAGTGCTGCATGACCTGGCCGCCAGCCCATACATTAATGGGCGATCAAGCTGGCCAGCAGTGGCATTGCAAATGCAATTGGATTTCCACAGTAACGTGGTTACCACCTCAAGAAGAGGGTTGGTGACTTCGATGCGCATTAGAAGAAAAGAAAGAAAGGGAAGTTCGGAAAACCGAGTTTTAAACCTGCCGTAGGTCACATGACTTAGCGATAATCGATAGCAACAACTTCTCGAAGCTCGAAGCATGCGCTCGAGGTACTCTCCATGGAGCATCTTTTACGATCAGCACTGAGGCTCAAGCCGGGCACTGTAGCCCGGCATGCCCTCAATGGCACCAGCCTGTTCTGCGCCATCACTTTGTTCTGGGAGCACGTCGCGACCGTCCAACTCAGCGAAGGACCTTCGATGTACCCGACCTTCAACTATCGGGGAGATTGGCTCCTCATCTCAAAGCTGTACAGCAATGGCAAGGGAATTCAAGTCGGTGACGTGGTTCGGTTCAATCATCCGACGATATACGGTGCACATGGAGCCAAGCGGGTGTTGGGGATGCCCGGGGATTTTGTTTGTCGCGACAAACCGTACAGCCAGGAAGCTGGGGAACAACCGGATATGATTCAGGTGTGTATCTGCTTCAGACCTTGCATTAAAATGCATTTGCTAATTGCGACTAGGTTCCTGAGGGTCACGTATTCCTAGTCGGCGACAACCTTCCCTGGTCGAGAGATTCGCGAGTCTTCGGCCCGGTGCCTATGGCACTTGTCAATGGCAAGGTTGTTGCGCGAGTCTGGCCAAACATGGAATGGGTGAAGAACACGTTGCAACCGGCACAATTGGATTAGGTCTGTCGCGAGCGATTGGGGGAATCGGCCATCATGCGAGCATCTACACGGAGTTTGGGATCTTGAAAGGAGCTTGGTCTGCTGTGCATATTCATACATATTCAATTGTACAATACAAATCTATACTCGAACAATATCGGAAGAACCTGAAAGTATCTACCGGAAAGAGGAGGGGTTTCTCCGCTTGTAGGGAAGAGGCTCGACCTTCTTCCGACGCAGTTCCATATCCGCTTCGTTGAATCCAATCTGCTTCATAACCTCCAATGTGGACTCATCCCACTGGGTACGGAACAGGTGGGCACCAATGCCCCTCAGGTGATACCGGGCCTGCAGAGTGCGAAGGAGAGTCTTGGCTCGGTCGGTCTCCTTGGCCTTGACAGCCGCAAAATCAAGCGGCTGGGAGTCCTTCTGCTCCATAATGAAGACGGAGAGACGGTGGTAAGGGCTGCCCTTCTGGGCAACGGGTGGAAGCCAGGGGAGGACAACCTGGGACTCGGTCGAAAGCTGAGAGAGGTCGACCTTTGTGTTGACTGCCGAAATGGGCACGTTGACGGCCAGGTAGTGGGTCTTATAATCGAAGCTGTCCGCCTCGACGTTGGGAACATCGGGATCAACAACAGCGACGGTGACCAGCTTCTCTCCGCGCTCAAACATTTGCACATCCAGCTTCGGTGCGTTAGTGCTGTTCTTCGATAGAACAAAATCTCCGGGTTGGACTTGGCGACTGTTGAAGTACAGCTTGGTATCCACGGTAGGTTCGCAGTGTGGCAGGACGTCAGGAACAACCTTCATCTGCGTGATACGCTGCACCAAGATCTTACGGCGGTACTCGCGCCACTTGCGGTCGGCCAGGAAGCGGTAGATGGGCTTGCTCATGTCGCCTACGAGATGAAAAACGTTAGCGTGGATCCCCCGACTATCTTGTGGCCTGGAAGGTTGAACATACCTTGACCATCTTCGAATTTTCGCTTGACCAATGGGTCGTTGATGTCGGCGTGGATCTTGAGGCGCTCCAAGTGCAATTGCATCGCTTGCAGGCGGGACTTCCGCGACTGCTCGCTTCCAGCCTCTTCAGGAGACAAAGCCTCCAATCGTGCAATCCTTTGCCTCATCTTCTCAATTTCTTCCAGCTTCTCTGTTCGGTCGGCGAGTAGAACCTTTCGTGCTTCCTGGAAACATTGGTAGGGCAGTTGCTCGAAGGGGATGTTGGCAGAACTCTGCAGCGCAGCACGGCGACGACGAGATCCGATGGGAGCAGTCCCCTGTCGCATCAACCGTCTCTCCAATCGGGGACTTGAGACGAGTGCCGGATCGGGGGACTTGTAAAATGGTTGGCTCTGGTCTGGTTGGGCCTCTCCAACGGCGGCCGTCGAATGGAAGCCGCGTGCAGGGAGCTGGATGGCCGGGAGGCCTCTAGTATATGTGTTGCGAAGACATTGGAGCAGCGGCTTAGATGCCCGCTCGCAATGAGCCATGGTGAAGGATTCCCGGGGGATTGAGTTGGGGTTGAAGGTCAAAGGTGATGTTGTTGTCCTCGGGGGAACTTTTTCTGCTCGAAGCCAAGACTTTTGCTAGCGCCCACCGCCTCCCCGGAATCAACTTTTGCTCTTCCCATTTCACCGGCAGCACATCATATCAGAAACACTCGACCTACGCATTCCAGTTGCTCACTTTATAATGCCTGGAAGCGAGACTCTTCGGGCGCTGAGACTGCTGTCGCGCAGCTCAGGCGGACTCCTGTCAGGGTCACAGAAAGTCACGGTACGAACCTTTCATCCACTCGGGTTGATTCGCATCAAGTAAGGACGAAATCACTGACAATCTACTGATAAGCAACGATGCCTCGCACGCTCAATGGCAACTGAGGCTCAGACCACAGCCTCCTTCCCCGAGGCCACGCCAGCATCGCCCGCACCATGGGATGCCCCCGTCACAGTCATGACCTACGAATTCCCTACTATGGAGCCCGCTCGCCTCTTGCAATATTCGCCAAAGCAACTGAAAATGCCTCTGCGAAAGGACCTCCTTCACCGCGCCATTGTGTACGAGGGCGACATGACCCGACAAGGAACGGCCAGCACGAAGTGGAGGGACGACGTGCACGGTAGCCACCGGAAGCTCTATGCGCAGAAGGGTTCCGGCCGTGCTCGTGCTGGTGACAAGCAATCTCCCGTTCGAAGGGGTGGTGGTGTTGCTTTCGGTCCTCATCCTCGCGACTTTTCAACCGACCTGCCTAAGAAGATCTACGATCAAGCCTGGCGCATTGCTCTCAGCTACCGGTACCAGCGTGGTGAATTGATCGTTATCGAGAACCAAATTTCGCTTCCCTCCGAATCGACACCGTTCCTGTTTAAGAACATCCTCCTCCAGAACGGATGGAGTACCAAGAAGGGCCGATCGACATTCATCACGGAGGATTTGGACGAGGAGCTGTTTGATAAGGTGGGAAAGATGAGCCGATACGCGACGATCATGGACCGCAGCGATGTGGATGTGAAGAACCTGCTGGAGACTGAGAGGTTGATCATCGAAAGGGTTGCGCTGAACCGGATCCTGAGCCAGCACTCGCGGGATCTGAAGAATCGACCTGCGAAGGCGACTTACTAAACAGACTTTGGGACTGGAGGGTTTGTGCATTGATATTCTTTCTTCGTTGCATTCTGGCAATCTGTACAAATAGAACATGATCTACTATTTTGACCTCTGGGCATGCCTGGCCTTCAGACCCACTAGCTGTAAATCATTCAATATTTTCCTTCAGGTATGGCGCGTGACCAAGAGTGCATATGTAAAGAACAACCTTCTATGGAACTTCTGGCTTGACGCTGTGACGTTCTTGCGAATCTGGTTATCGACGGGCGGAGAAGCTGCGGCGGCCTCGGACCGGAGAAAATCCAGAAAAACTCCCGAGGTCGATGGTTAAGCGGAGAAGAACATCTGATTGTCCTCTTTAAAACCTGTTTCCCCTCATTTCTTGCCTTCCACCCGTCTTCATGTTGCTGCGGCACTCATTTTCACGGTTACCCTCTCCGCCGAGCTGGATCTCGCGGTTCCCTTCGCCAGCCATGCCTCTGCGCGCTAAAGTGACCAACCCTGCCTTCCGAGCAACTGCTTCGGTATGATACCATGAGAAGGCGAAAGCTCGGGGGAGATGCTAATTTTCACTAGATGTCTACCTCCCCAGAAATCCCCAAGGAACTCCCCGGCGACGAGCCCGATGACGTCCTATTCAACTCCATCTACGGTCTTCGCAGCGTTGAGCTTAACCGTCCCAAGAAGCTCAATTCTCTCAATGGCTCGATGGCACGCAAGATTTTCCCACGGCTGAAGGTCAGTTTATGCGAGTCGCGGAGATAGAGCAGGGTACTAAATAGCTGGTGAAACAGGAATGGGAAAAATCGCATCTTGCAAACATCATCCTTATCTCTGGCGCCGGTGAGAAGGCTCTTTGTGCTGGAGGTGACGTCGCTGCTCTGGCACTACAGAATGAGCAGGGACCGGAGGGACAGCGCGCATCAACAGATTTCTTCGGACTCGAATACCGTCTCGACCACACGATCGCTACATACTCGAAGCCCGTTATTTCCTTCATGGACGGAATCACCATGGGCGGCGGCGTCGGCCTCAGCATGCACGCTCCCTTCCGCATTGCGACTGAGAAGACCGTCTTCGCCATGCCCGAGACTACTATCGGTTTCTTCCCCGACGTGGGTGCCTCGTTCTTCTTGCCTCGGTTGGATGGCGAGATTGGCACATACCTGGCCCTGACGTCGGAGCGTCTGAACGGTGTCCAGGCTCTGTATTCCGGCATTGCTACACACTACCTGCATTCGAGTGTTCTCGCCAACATGACCCAGCGTCTGTCGGAACTAGTGTTCCCCGACCACCTCCCTCTCCCCGGCCGCCTCAACATAGTGAACCAGACGATGGCCGAGTACTCGCTCGGTCTACCTTCTCTCAAGGAGGAGCCCATTCTGCTGGCAGGTGACCTGCGCAATGCCATTGACCGCTGCTTCCAGTTCAACACCGTGGAGGAGATCTTCCAGGCCCTGGAGACTGAGGCCCAGAGCGAGCAGTCCAGCCAGAAGGAGTGGGCGAAGAAGACGCTAGAGACTCTTTCCGTCCGCTCTCCTACCTCGCTCAAAGTGACTCTGCGCCAGCTGCGTCTCGGCAAGCAGTGGAGCATCTCGGAGACCTTCCAGCGCGAGCATGTCATCGCTGGCAACTTCATGCGCCACCCCGATTTCGTGGAAGGCGTGAAGGCGCGTCTGATGTCCAAGCCCCCTCGCCAGGCTCAGTGGCAGCCCGCTACTCTTGCGGAGGTGTCGCAGGAGACCGTCGATAGTTTCTTCACCATCCCCGAAGGCGAGAGCCGACTGCCGCTCTTGAGCGACAAGGACTACACCAAGTACCCACATCAGCGATTTGCCCTTCCTTCGGAGAGCGAGATTGAGACGTTTGTGCGTGAGCATGGCCAGTCCAGCCAGCAAGTCATCAAGGAGTTCGCGCAGCGGTCTAACCAGAAAGAGGGTGTGCAAGAGAAGGTTGCCGAGGTCTTGAGCAGACGGACACAAAATACCCCGGAGGGTTATCGCTGGGTATAAAGAGTGAGCTTTTAGCAAGATACGTGTAAATTTTTTGTTTTTGTCGATCGCATTTGCCGTCCGCCCGTATGTACTAGAATTTACCCCAGCTTTGGATTGATAAAATTGCATTCTATAATCGAGAAACCTATATCTAGATCGCATAACGAAATTGAATGAAACAGGAATGTATAGAAACGAAACAAATACTCACAAGATTGGAAATACCCAGTCAGCCCACCAGCGGCATCGCGTACCCGTCAATTCCCCACCGATTTGACTTCATCCTTTACCTGCGCTTCTTTGAAAAATCCCACAAGTTACAAAACACCGACGGCGCAATGCTATTAAGCTTGTTTAGCTACAAGTAGTGGACAGAGCAGCATGGGACCCGAACAAAGACCCTTAGAGGCCATTCGAATTTCCGAGGACGGCTCTAACGCCTCCGAGGCTCTGCTGTCCCCTGCAGATGATGCTGCACCAGCACTCAATGGACCATCTGCAGGGTCCCAGTCAGTGCTAATGCGACTGTACGTGTCGCATACACTGTCGGCTTTGAATTCGCGTATGTTCGAGTTTGGCGCCGTGCTGTTCCTGGCATCTATCTTTCCCGGCACGCTGCTTTATGCGTCAATCTATGCGCTCGTTCGGGCTTTATCGGCCGTTGCGCTATCGTCTTGGCTTGGTGCACGAGTGGACAGTTTGGATCGCTTGGTGGCTGTGAGACATTCGATTAGTATGTACTATGTTGTATGACGATGAAGTCGCTGGCTAACTTATTACAAAGTCTGGCAAAGAGTTCCTGTTGCGGCTTCTTGCTTGTGCTTTGTGGCCCTTTTGAAATCTGTACATTCATGGGTCACTACGTCTGTTTTATTTGGTGTGGTGGGCTTCTTAGCCTGCCTAGAGAAGTTGGCTTCTACTGCTAATACGGTGGCTGTGGAGAGAGACTGGGTATGTGGTTCGAATCTTTATCGATGGTATTAATTCTCGCTAATGTCAATCCTCAAATAGGCTATTGTCATCTCGGAGGATATCAATGTGCCTCGCCAAGGTGAAATGACTCGAAAGTATCAATGCCTAATCTTTTCTAACTGCAATAACTACAGGTCTCAACGCATCAATGAGACAGATTGATCTCTTCTGCAAGCTCATTGGCCCTGTGTTCATCTCCTTTGTTGATAGCTACTCGACTCGAGTCGCTATTTGGACAGTGTTCGGCCTGAACGTGGTTTCGGTGTCAATCGAGTATTTGGCCATCGCCCAGGTGTATCAATCAGTCCCTACCCTGAAAAGAGCCACATCCGTATCCCGCCAGGATGGTACGCACGAAGCTACACGAGCTCACAGACACCAATGCCAGGGTGCTTTGAATCACTTGCATGAGACAGTAGCATCCTGGCAGGAATACGTAGCGAGTCCCGTGTTCCTGGCATCGTTCGCATTGAGCTTGCTCTACCTTACAGTGCTCTCATTCGGTGCTACGATGGTCACATATCTCCTTGAAAGCGGGTTCAGCTCACTTGATGTTAGCTTTATGCGTATCGGCTCAGTGGCAGCCGAGCTATCAGGTACCTGGACCGCACCACTCATCATGAACCGGATTGGACCCATCCGGTCTGGCCTATGGTTCCTGAACTGGCAGCTTGGCTGTGTCGCTGGTGCAACCATTGTCTTTATCATCTGGGACTCGACTTCCAAGCTAGTCGCAGGCTTCCTGGTCGTTGGTGTCGCCCTCAGTCGCATCGGCCTGTGGGGCTTTGATCTGTCGGCTCAGTTCCTTGTGCAGGAAGTAAGTTTTAGATGTCCGTTCTCCTTGCTACTGATACTAAGGCACGGCCAATAGAATGTCCAAGAACATGCTCGGGCACGTTTCTCTGCGACCGAGATGGCGTTGCAGAATATCTTCGAAATGCTCTCTTTTGCGTCTACCATTGCGTTCCCTCTACCGAGCCAGTTCCGGTATTCGGTTATGATCAGCAACGGAGCAGTTGCAGTGGCCGCCATATGCTTCGCTGCATATGTGCGCAAGGAGCGTGGTCATCTTCTGCACCGATTCAAGTGTCTAGGAGGTGACAAGGTGTTATACCGAGGAATTGGGTCGGCAGGAAGGGAGCCAAGTATTATATAGTACATAGTGTCAACATAGAAATCCAACGCTCAGAGGTCAGGTACATGATCGACCAAGTTAAGTCTGAGCGTCATGCATGAAATCCATAGAAGACAGACATAGCGCTAAGTTCACATGGGGTCATGTACTCTGTAAGATTTGAACCCCGAGCTCGCTCTCCACTGCAACTCGTGGGCCGCAATTGCGGGGAAGTCAGCCGTGCACATTCACATCGAGAACATTAACTATGCACCGATGCCCATACCGGGGACCAGATCATGGATGAATCTGCAGAGAGATCGCCCAGCACATCGCGCTCGCCCAAACAAACTCATGCGCTGCGTTTACAGGCGCCCAAATCTCGGGGGTCAGGTCGGTCAGGCCCACGTCGCCGCACCGGTTGCTTGACATGCAGAGCTCGCAAAGTACGCTGCGACGAGGGCAAGCCGAGTTGCACTAACTGTGACCGATTACGCCTGAAGTGTGTCTACAAACCCCCTATCGCCCTCCCATCCTGGACCTCGTCTCGCCGGTCTGTTGACTCGACCGCAGCGCATGCCGCGCATTCATCACAAACAGCTCCCACGCCCTCCATGGGCCCTGCATCGGCAGCTGCTTCACAGCGCTCGTCTGATCTCAACTTCTTCGGTACTGTACTTCGGTCGGACGACCACTATCGGACCATCCCCGCACCGACAACGCCCGTCCGACGACTGCCTGGAGATACAGAGTCGTACCCGCCGGAATTAGGAGGCTCGTTTGACATGCTTGGGTTCATGGGAGGAATCACATCGGAGTTGGAACAGAAGCATCTCGACTTGACGAGTGGGCTGTCGGCGTTCACAACAAGTCCATCCGCGCAGTCATTACCCGCGGGCATGTCTGCGGGTGTTACAGAGGATGGACAACTTATTGCTGAAAGGTACACATCGTTCAGTCCTGATGGCTCGTCATCCTTGGTGGATGGTATGTCGATTGGCAGCGCATCAGATGCAGCAACTACACACGGGAGTTTGTCCGATCTGGGTAGTACCACGTATGAAGAGCAGCTGCTTCATCACTTTCTAGCTGTTGATCCACCAGCAGCCATTTTTGGACCTGTGTCGATGGAGTGGAAATATGTACGGCCTTCGGTACTAGCCAATGCGCGGGACTATAGTCCTCTTCTGAACGCGTTGTATTGCTATTCCGATGTTCATAAAGCTGTACTAGAGGGAAAGCGCTGGCGCTGGGCACCTGCCTACTACCGAGTTGCGAGTTCAGGGTTGCAGGCGTGTCTACTTGGATATGTGACGGACTCGACATTGGTGAAGGTGTTTGCAGCTGTGTTTTTCTTAATGCTGTCCGAGGTAGGTTTGGTTTGCTCCATTCTGAATGACGAGTCAACTCACAGGTATACGGCAGCTCTACTCCTCTCCCGAGCTTTCTTCTCCAGCCACATCATATCTACGCTCATCATACCTCCTTCTGCAACGATTTCACGACCGCACTCGGCATTGGACCGGGCTCGGGCATCTCCTAGTGTCATGGATTTCTCTGCTCGATGTCAAGTCTTTGATTGCAGGCCGTGACGGTGACCCATTGACTGAATTGGGGAACCTATCCGGCAATGAAGTATCGACGGGCAAATATTCCGAGATGCAAAGCCCTCAATCATCTCGAACACAGTCCTCAAACGAGGATGATGAAAGCGAATACCCATTCCGCAGTCCTAGCTATCTAGTATACGAGGCGATCGTGGGCCCGGCTTTTCGCTTTTTCGTTCAGGCACAGCAAGTTGTGCGGCGTATAGTCTCCATCGACTTACACCACCGCAGCCGCGGAACACTCAGCGACGAATTTGAGGTCCTCCAGATAGCACACAAAGTTGGCGCAGACCTCGAAGCACTATGGTACCGACGACCCTCCGTGATTGATGTATATGAACGGCCTGAAGCCCTGACCGATACTCTCTGTGCACCCGTGGCTTTCGAAGTATGTCGCACATTCAGGCAATACGTGGCCAACTTCCTTGCCAACTTCATCTACCTGCACCGTGTCGCATTTGCTATCTATCCACGTACAGACCGTGTCAATGGTGCCGTTGATCAAATTATTCACCTAGCTACCGTTGAATCTGCTGGTGCAGGGCCCGGTCATCTACCCGTTAGTTTTCTATGGCCTCTATTCGTTGCAGGCCTGGAGGGCTCACCCGACCAACACCAGTGGATTGTACAAGAGGTGCAGCGCATGGCAGCTGTCCAGAATACCGAGCCTGCCAGGCTGATATATCGCCATCCCGCCGCGGATAAGGTCCTGCTGTTGTTAGAGGAGATGATGCGGCGACAAGATGCGTCGCGCACATGGGCGGACTCGCTATGCGTGCGGCGGGAGGTCTTCTCTGACTTCTTTGTGATGATTTGAACTGATATGAACCTTGTACCTATGAATCATGATTCGGCGTTTTATCATCAGCGGTATTTCCTCTACCAAGTGGATTCTGGGTAGATTTGTCTTGTACGATAGCGTGAGGCCAGTGTTACGGGCGTGACGAACCAGACCGTCAATTCCCGCGATCACAATGATTGCTGGCCTTTCCACCCTTGGATTTCTCCTCTTTAGTTTCGCGTATTGCTGGTGAAACCATAGGCACATGCAAAGAGCATGTTTTTCGCATACGACAATCATATCTACATCGGCGTAGTAGACCAAATTTGGGGAAATCTTATCGTATTTATTTCTTTAAGGTTGCCCTGCTGTCAGTCTTCCAGGATATATATTACTATTAATACGATAACCATGCCTTTCTTGATTATACTGGGGGAACGTATAAGTCCTACGTATTACGCGGACTATCATATTGCAGGATATGAGAAAATATACAAGAGAAACAGCAAAGTAAGGGCAAAGTAAGAGATATAGAGCTATGTATTAAAATATGCCTTAATCTTCGGAGTTATAGGAAGTAAGTAGAAAGCAGAACGTTAATCCTTCCCTCGACATCTCTATGTGCTCTAAGTAGACATACAATAAGGCAGTGAAACATTCGATATAACGAAGAATAATTATATTACTTTGCTCTCGATCGCCCACTATACGGGGGTATCCAACTAACAACGCTCTAACTCACCTAAAGGGCTAAAGATGCGCAATGCAGCCCTGAGATTTTGAATGGCGATCTGAATGAGTTTGATCTTGATTTGTGGGAAATGTAATCAGAGCCATCAAGTTAGTGGTGTACGGGAACTCGCCGACATGACCTTGTACAGGATATTGAGTCTCTGGCTGAGTGTATTTAGGAGATCCACGCGTAGGTATATGACATGCAATTGTATGGCATCTAATTCTTTGCTGTGACCTAATCGAAGTCTAACTTAATCGAGACGCATTGCTCCTTTCTTTGTCTTTGTGGCGAAGAAAACGCGGCATTCTAACACCTCTTGCTTAAACGCCAACAAGGACTCTCGAAATCGCCTAGAGCACCATCATCAGGACGCCCGTCACCGCGGCCCCAATAACAGATGCCACCGACAACCAGCTGTTCACGAATACGGCAGGGCCGACAATGGTGGCCGCCGAGCCCTTGGATGTAGAGCTGCTGGCGGAAGTTCCAGTTGGATTAGAAGTCACAGTACCCGTTCCAGCTGTGCCACCGGCCTGGCTAAGGAGGGCCTTGCAATCATCCGATGCATCCTCCGGCGACTGGACTTTGGCAGCGCCATTGAAATCGCATGCCGTTTCACTCTTATCCTGACTAACGTAGTAGCGGTTGAATGCCTGAGACAGCTGGTCCTTGCTGCTGCAGACACTGTAGGCACCGTAGTTTCCAGTGGTTGCGTTGTGCGCAATACCATCACAGATGTCCTCTCCATATCCGCAAACTTCGCCGAAGAGATCACCGTATTTTGTTGCATCGACTGAATCGCTGATCACGCATGACAAGCTAGCTACCATGCAGGAGCAGATCTGTGAGTTGGGAGTCGGGGGAAGAGGACTCGACTTTGCGAGCCAGGTGTCGTCGACAGTGGGACATGCTCGGGGCGAGTTGGTGGGAGAATAATTAGCGCTGTTGGTACCGCTGGGTGTTGCACTTTGAATTTGCTTGGAGTAATAGCTGAAATCGGTTTCGGTGGAAACAGAGTTGCCGTCCACGGAAACGAGTCCGTAATCGTTGGTGGTCTCGAAGTACATGTAGACGATACCGCCACTCCAAACATCGCTCATTTGGGGACCGAAGAGCACAGGGATATCGGTGAACTTGCGTGGTTTCACCGTGTTACAGCCGTACTCCGAGAAGAACACGGGAATGGAGTAGTTTTGATACTCTTTGGTTCGGTCTTCATATCCTGATGTCTGGTATGTCTGGTCACCGCACCATTCATAGATGTTGTAGCCGAAGAAATCGATAGCGCTTGTTTGATTTCCGCAGTTTAGATAGTCTGACAGCGACCCCCGGATATCCGACTGATCAGTTGTTGCATAGCCGATCGCAAGCGAGCTCCTGTAGGCTTTATCCTTGATGTAGGACTTCATATCCCGAGCAGCAGCCTTGACAAAGGCGGCGGCATCGGTCTGGTTTATCTGGTTGACAACCTCATTGCCTACAAAGAAACCGATCACGTTGTTGTACTTGTGGAAAGTATCAATGACAGCGGTGTATCGTTCGTAAGTGTCGACCGTCCACGTGGGTGAGTTGGCCTCGATAGAAATGTCAGGCGAAGACAAGTCAGTGATAACATAGATACCGGCATCAGCCAGTTTCTCCATGCAGTCGTCATGATCCTTGGTCGGGTCCACAGTGTATGTCCGAATGACGTTTGTACGCAGTTGTGTAAGATAGGGAATGTCGCGTTCACAGCTGCTCAGATTGAAAAGGGGATCCTGGTAGCCAGTATCGCTGGTCTGACCAGTGCCACTAGCCCCTCCACCACTGTAGCCCTCTGCAAACCTGTCAGTGTTCATGGTACCGAAATGCTTGCAGTTCATCATTACCTTGGTAGGCTACTCCGCGGATGTAGCTTATCGAGTGTGTTATTATATGTTGCTTCGGAGGACTGGACTCATGCTTACAACTCGGTTCCGTTGTTGGAATAGAAGAATTTCGAGCCCTGAAAAAGCGTGAAGTTAGTATGAAGCATCTCATGGGGGGATGCCGCAGCACCTACTTTGATTTCAATGGTTGGAACGCTGGCCAAAGCACCTTTGAAGAGCAGCAAGGCTGCCACGAATCCACGGAGCGTCATTCTGAACAAAAATTGCAGGTGATATTGAGTGGCAAAGGAGTGCGAAGGACGACAAAATAAACCGAGCGAAAAGCTCCAAGGATTACAGTCTCACTAAAGAACAAAGCAGAAAAATAAGGGGTCGCGACCGGGAGGCGTCAAGTATAAGCGAGACCATGCAAATGTCTCAGTCTATTGCTTCTTTCTGGAAAAGGGCCCCGCATCGATAGCCTCAATGCGGCTAGATCCGGTTGCAATAGCTATGTATAGACCTTTGACTTCGTCATCTAATTGCGTTTATGTCAAATGAAGTATCCACAGAAAATAACATTTCACCCAGCAAAAACAATGGTCTGCTTGTGGTCATCGAGTGACTGGCGTCAGTTTCAAGAAGCCAAACGTTGCTTCTTGGCTAGCCACGGGAATACCAAGATCCTTCCGAGATGTTGTATTCGTGATATAGTCCGTAGCTTGAGGGCCTGAAACAAGATAGGGGTGGCGAAGTTGGAAGAAATTGTTACGTGCTGTAGACAGAAGGCGGTTCTCTATAAATGCCGTAAGCCTATTCAGGACTAAGCTTGTTCGCCTGTACCAGTCCGCTGCAGCTTGCGATACTTTGGAACTACGGTTGTCCATCATGGCATATATTGTTGAAATCAATAGCCCTGAAGAGAAGGAATAATGACGGTATGAACCGAAGAAGCAGGATGAGAAATACTGGGTAGAAAAACTATGTGCAGCTTAAGTAGAGTAAATTCAGATAGTACTTTCTATCCCGGTCTCCTTGGCGTCATTTTCTGTGTAACGCAGCACTGAAACAACCGCTATGCGGTCTCAGGTCCTCCCGAGGGTACTTCGCAGGTATACGTGCGACTGGGTTGAGTCAGATACGCGCGATTGCATTGAACCAGACTAGTCATGAATGGGACTAGAAACACGGCAATGCTGGAATACTCAAGAGGCCGACCCAATGGATGCCTCAACCATGAGGCATGCCAACGTCCCGATCCTATCCCCGATAAACGCCGAGATATGTGATGACCTACTTGAGTTTATTGCCAACAGATACGCTATAATACAACCTACTGCCTAGTGGTATTCGCTTGTTTATGCCATATGGACCATTGTAGACCTAAAGGATCGCAAGCTACACCGGAGTCATATATATCTATGTAAACCTGATTGCTTCCAACTAGAAGTTAAGGCTGTTAGTTAGTGTATGGCATGCATAGCCATACAGATGTCTTAGGGTTGAGGCAGCCATTAGGTCGGTATATCCCACGTGTAGTATTGGCGTGCTTTCGGTCCTATTCAGAACCAGCCTAAATCACCTAAATCAATGGAGTTGGGCGTACCCAACTTAATGCAGTCGCACGTCTACATGTTAGGGACTGTTGGGAGGACTTAAGGCCGACTAGCGGTAAAGTTTGTTTCAGTGTCATGTCTCATAGATAACTGACTCTAAGGGGGTCGGCATAACGTATCTGAGCATCATAACATTAACTAGACTAGTATATTACGAAAGATATAAGGATATAAGAAAATATACGTGACAAAGAGCAAAGTAAGGACTACGGGCAAAGTAAGAGATAGAGAAGAAGATACCAGATCGTGCTCTACCTTTTAGGGTTATAGAGCGAAGGGTAATTATATCACTTTGCTCTCTGTCGCCTGCCGTAAAGATAGGGAAAGTTCAAAATACATGAAAGGCGGCAACTAAAGCAAACAAACAGATAGCTATATAACAAAGAAAATTGTTAAGGCTAGGACATCTGGTACTAGACCTATTTGGGCTATCCTTACTTTCTCACTTCAACTTTAACTTCTTCTTACTTACTCTTCTTACTCTTCTTACTTATTCTTCTTACTCTTCTTACTTATTCTTCTTACTCTTCTTACTTATTCTTCTTACTCTTCTTACTTACTCTTCTTACTTACTCTTCTTACTTACTCTTCTTACTTACTCTTCTTACTTACTCTTCTTACTTACTCTTCTTACTTACTCTTCTTACTCTTCTTACTTACTCTCCTTACTCTTCTTACTTACTCTTCTTACTCTTCTTACTCTTCTTACTCTTCTTACTTACTCTTACACCCACCTATCATCCCTCATCTCCCGCAATTATTCGCAAGCAGTTCACATCACTCACTCCATACCTTCCCGACACTCATCAATTCTCCTTCTCAGTTTTCACTATTGTTTACCCCACTGAATCGGAAAAAATGACGACTACTCTTCAAACCCGGTCAACCTCATGGGGCTCCAGCTTTGAGTTGGCCTACGCCTCGCCCATTGTCACCTCGAATGTTCTCAAATCAATGGGAGCAAGTCGGGCGAGCCTCGATAGGCATAATCGCAAGCGGCAACGACCGAGAGCCCTGAACGATGAATCAGGAAAGCTAGGAAATGATGGCCGCAGAAGGCGGTTAAACGGCAGCAGCGATGATGAGGGGAGAATCGCGGAAGACGGGTTTTCTAACGAAGACCTCCGCGTTGGGGGGCCATACCTCTGCGCCATCCCTTTTGAGTCGAGACCTCTCCCTACGACAAACCCACTGCATTTGCTGCTACAGCACAAGGTTGGCGGAGACACACTCTTTAGGCGTATCAACGGGATTGTCCGAAACAGGGGCATTGAGTTACTTACTGCCGGGCCATGGGACGTGGCTATAACCTTGTCGTGGCACAAGTCAAAGTGGCACCCAGAACCTCAGCCGATCCCAACTATCACGATTCTCGCCAAACGCTATGTTGTGGATGAAGTTTGGCTCAATACGGCTCGCGAGATTTACTCTCTACTCCCTGAAAACTTCCGGCATGTCTCCGTGGAGATCGTCGATCCCCAGGCTCTCCGCCCACCGATAACGCTCCCAGTCTTGAAGTCGGACCCGATGTTCAACAAGTGGGACTCTGTCTTATCTCGCATCCTGACGGATGTGAAAGACAAGAAGGACATCTTATTCATCGGGTGTTATAGGCGCGGCAGAAATGTTGGTAGCGACAATCCAGTGACTGTTCTAATGATCGTTGATGTAAACAGCGAGAAAAACCGGAGAGGCACAAGAGACGTGATCACACGTATCTTGTCCGACATGAAATTACCTTTGGTCGCTGTCGAGATTGTCAAAAACAGGAGAGCACTTCATAATGATGTCGACCAAGAAACCGGGTTCAAAGAGGGGCTCTCACACGGTAGAGCATTGGCTGGAGAGCCTATCGCTCACCGCGACAATGATACGGGCTCCGGAACACTTGGTGGATTTATCGAGCTTCAAGGCCCAAGCACAGGGAAATGGCAATGCTTCGCCCTGACTTGTTTCCATGTTATCGATCCACGCGATCAGGATATCTCAGACCAGGGACGTGAAGGTGAGCTTCGTTCGAATTAAGGCTATTGGGAGATTAAGTGCTAATTACGTCGATAGCTGTCCGGGAATGCAGAAGTAGCGGTTTCAAACCGGGCGCTATGTCAATTGCTGAACTAAGCGAGGCACGGCGCTGGCTAACCGCAAGCCACCCGAGTTTGCGAGCGAAGGAAGAGCAGATTACCAAGCTCCAGGCACAGATTTCTGAGTACAAGTCATTTGAGCACTACGAATTCGGATTGATGTTGAAGGACACTGATCTGTACGACACCGAGCTGTCGCAGGTCAAAAAAACTCGTTGGGAGAAAACTCACTCCGATATCCTGGGCTTCGAATCGCAAATCGAGCGCATTGAGAGATTCTTTCGAAATTCTGACAATGTCCTTGGATATGTTAGCTCAGCATCGGGGTACAAATTGACGGGGCGTCGTACCCTCGACGGCGAACAGTATTACCCAACTATTCTTGATTGGGCCCTTATCAAGGTGGACGTTGAGAAACGAAACCCCTCCAATAAGGTGAGTAACCTGCCCACATCGTGCCAGTATATTAAGATCAGCCTTGTTGATGACTGACAATATATAGTTTGGCGACGACTTAGTTACGCAGCATATAGCTTCGTCAGGGAAATTTTCACGTCTTGATGCAAACGACTACGTACTCGAGTCCCGAGGGTATCGTTCTGGGCTCCGTAAGGTCAAGTACAATGGGCTTAGAGTGGCCAATGTCGCAAGGGGGCAGGCAACTCTGGAATACAGCGTCGTTGGGATTGGTAACAAGGCTGCTGTGGTGCATGGCGACTCAGGAAGCCTGCTGTACCAACCCGGGACTAACGAAGTGCTTGGGATGGTCATAGCTGGGTTCGAGAATCAACAAATCGCGCGCTTTACGCGCATTGACGCTTTGGTGAAGGATATCACCGAACACACCGGCGCGACAGATATTCGCATCTTGGGAGAGTGATTTGCCAGCCATTCGATTTAATGACCTACTGGTCAGGGTGTTCTGCGGGATAGATAGTTAACTCACTACCGATCATTGCGTTTCCTTATTTTGCTTTACATGGTCAATCAGAACCTTTTTAGATTGCACACTTTAGGGTGGTTAGAAATGCAGTAATTTACACAATTCATTATTACCAAGGATTTCCTACAATGACCTACTGGATAGCCAACTGAATAATCTGCTAGATATATTTGTAGTGGTGATAGATACCCTGGAATTAAGCCTTCTGAGGGTTTAGGAAAGTCCGAAAGTATGACTCGCTGCTGTACTTGACATCCTTAGTTTCCGGCACCCTCATGGAGGAGTCATCTACTTTTCTTTGGGATCCACGGAGTACATATTTTCCCTTGTTAGCTACAACCAAGAGCTTCAAGGCTGTCAAACTTTGAGCGGCTGCTTTTCTAAACGAAGCCAGAGCAGCTAGATCAGGGTGTCTTCGGAGTCACTTATTTCTATATATAATACACAAAAGCCAACTTTGTTATTCTAACCCAGCGAAGAGCTTTCTCTGACTATTAGCAGTAATGCCGCTCAAAGGCGAAAAGGGGAGAGGATATACCCAATTCGCGTCGCTCTTGAATGAGATGATCGATTTAACGTTGAATCCCTCAGTTTGCACAACAAACTTTCCAAAGTGCTGCTACTCTTTTCTTGGACTCTAGTCTATTTCGTTCGCTTGAATCATGGTGGAGTCTTCTAGTGAAGAATGTAGCAATGTCAAGTATGGCCGGAAGTGCTGCATCGACGTAGAAACCATATGCAAACAAGGGTACCCTCTACTAAATGGAAAGTCTTGTAAAAACGTTGAGTATATACTAACCATCTCTTGATCTCATCGGAACAACGCTCTATGCCATATCCCTGATCAAGTCATTCTCACATGATATGATATCCTATCGCGGTTTCTGGTATGGGTGCCATATTGATCCCCATATTAGAATTGTCGGTGTGCGGATAACTCGCCGACGTGGCCTACCAATTTTTCCAAGATGCGGACGTGGTTCTGGTCTCAGAACCGCGCACCGAACAGTTAAAAGTGCCTAAGCTGCTTGCCTTCCCGGTATCAAACTCGGCGCAATTTGAAGAACTTAGGTAAAAAGGTGCAAATATGAAGTCGAGAAGTGATATTTATATTGAGTGCTACAGAGCAAGGCATCCCATTTTGCACCGTCCAAAACCTCCGATATCACAACCCCCAGATATTCTCGTACAAATGCTTATTGGTACCATAGTAAAAACACCACTCTGTCACATGTTTGCTTACAGATCAAAAGGGGCTCTCAGGCAGCAAGGCTCCAAGGCTAGGACATCACAAGCGTGGATGTCGGTTTCGGTATCTGAATTTAATTCTTTAATTTCCTCGGCAAGCTATGGATGATTAAATGTCATCCCCATTCTCTTCCCGAGTTTTCCTCCGAAGCTCAACATACTTGTTTAGCACCCCTACGAGAACACTCTCTAGCATTGTCCCACACTTTCGTGGTACCAAATTTGACCTGCTCAAGGGCAAAGAGCACCGATGGGTTGAATCAGCGTCAGAAAGAGTGATTGGGTAAGCTCCAAGCGACACACGGTAGGCCAGCGTTTTAGCAATTCAGCCTTTTTTGCAACGACAAGCCGGCGATCTAAGCGGAATTTCTGAGAGATTCAGCAGCAGAAGGGACAAGGAGTTGCTAACTAGCTTACTAAAGGGAGCTCATTATATTGATCCATGGTTTGAGATATCTGATGAACAATAGGGCTCAGGGCAGGCTCAGTCATTGAACCCTATGTGATCAGTGCGCGCACAACGCACAGCATTCAGGAGACCAAGAATTCAAAACCAGAGAATGAAAATTGGAAAAATGGATTAGACCTTTGCGATACATCTCGACATTTTTAGGAGCAGAGAAAGCGAAGTGTTTCGATGCTCAGATCAAGCAAGGGGCAGAACTGATTCATCAGATCTGCCGCCAAAGCACCGATTCATCTATTTGTTATTGGGCTAGGAGAGAGAGGTTTCCCTTTCATTAATTTTCCCCCGTCTGAATCATAATAAAACACTTTGAAAAATACAGGAAATGTTGGTGAACAGCCATGACCATGCTCTTTGTACATATTCGTACCCCCCTAAAACTCGGAACTCAAATATGAAATATGCCAAAATACCAAATCCCGGTAGAATGTACACAAAGGACTCCAATCCCTGTACGCTTATCGCAGTAAGTGGCAAATCATCGAAAAGCTGGAAGATTACAGTTTATGTTCCTACAGGGCCGAGTAAGGCTGGGGAGTCTGCATCCGACTCCCCCGTTGGCGACCCACTTTCCAAGGTTCGAGCCCCCCCTGTTTAGTATTTCTGCGACTTCCTGTTGGTCCGAAATCCTTTCTTTTTTTCCAGAATCGGCTGTATCCTATGCTAGCTAAATATCTCAGCTAATATCTGCTTAGGACGCGAGTGATAAAAATGGGAAATACGCTTGTCAGAGTCGTAGCCGTAATGCAATAGGTCAATAGACTAAGGCAGATATGACAGGGTTAGGCTATATCAGAACATGCAAGACACAAAAACCCAACGCCATGTGCGACGCTGAAAGATCGACGGTGCCTACTGGTGGCGCAGGATTGCGTTCCATCTGGCTGGGCCGAAGGGGTGTTCTCGAATGGCGTTGACTCATTTAGAACCTGCTATTGTAATACCATGTCGCCCTTGAATCAGGGATGATCTCTGGCATTCCGGTGTATGCTCTGTAAGGACGCCTGTTTTTTATTTGTTTATTCCATCCCTACGGTTGGTGCGTGAGTGTAGGTGTTCAGTGGGTTGTGGTATTTGCGGTCATTACAGTACGTTTGTATGGCCTATTGCCTTATGGGTTTCATCAGACTCCATTGCTAAGAAGTGGATTGGACGTCATACACGGTCTGGTGATTCGTGATTCTTTGGGCCAAGTGGGTTCTCAGATTATGTACTATGGGGCTCCATCAGGACATTTTAGGGCTCAGCTGCGGTCGCACTTTATATTCCTCACACGAGTACAATATCGATTGATGCTGGTTGCCGGCATTGAGATTTGATTAACTTGAGTGTACTCGATGGTATTCTTATTTTCTTTCATTCTCAAATCAATCCTAGCACGGCTCTATATACAGATTAATTATCATATACCGACGTAGCTATTCTTGCAAACAGGCGGCGTATTTGAGGCCACACAAACAAATAAAAAAAATAAAAATAAAAACAGTTACATACAACAACCTTTCTGTCCTTTAGCATTTTCACCACTCTTAGGACCGGCGAAGCAAGTTGCGGTCTGCGAAGCTCGTCTGCCTGTCTCCGTTTTGGCCCAATACCGCCGGGCGATTGCTGCCCAGCGGCGCAGCGGTAAAGTCTGCGCATGGTCCGTGATGTAGCCCAACGAGTCGGATTCAGTCCGTGCAAATGGGAGATCTTGATGGGGTCTTTGTTCTTGTTCTAGTTCTAGTACTTGCCATGGCAACATAGGTGGGTTGGTCTTTTGGAGTCTGTGGAGTCGTACCAGTGGGCGAGACGGGATTATCCGTCGAAAGTCCGGTGCAGCGATCGAATACCCGCGAGCCAACCATGGAACCGAGCACTGGCATCATAACTGCTACTTTGAATCGTAGAAGACTACATGCATAGTAGGTAGCCCATATGGCAATGGAATTTCATTACCGAATGAAGAGAACGAGTACATTTCGACCCAGGTGTTCATGCAGATGAACTGTACGAAGGAAAACGAGGCAGCCTTAATTCTCGAAGCCACATGCCCATCCAACAGAGTCCTGACACGCGGTGTCGGTGCTACTATTCTGCTTGCAAGTCCAAATCCTCAACCAGTAGCAACCCAACTTACACCAGATGTACTCATGGTGGCGATATCAGTCGGCATCCCCCTCTTCGATAGACGAGTCATCGACGTTTAGCAAGAGTCATACTAATCTACGGATACCTGAATATTGCAAAAGCAGTTGTCGCCCGAAACTGAGGGGCCTGTCAGCGCAGTTGCAGATAGTGCAGTAGTCAGAGTGTCTCCATCCGGACTAGTATGAGGGGTAGGTATTGGTGGAGGTACTTTGTAACTGTTGCATTTTGGATGATATTCTAGAACTATCATTAAGAAAGACTATTACCACTGATCTCTCAACTTGACTCATGGCAACAGCTTTCCAGTATAAAGGCAAGCAGATCCCTAAGAATGAGAATGACGGATGTATATGGAGTATACCCAGTACGGGTATAGAGTGAAATCCACTTTACACGTAACGAAACCCACAAACGCCACGTCCACCGCACCAAATTGCACGCGCCCACATCGGTGATTGGGTCTGGCCGTAATCTCTTCCTTTTCATCCTTGGTTTGAAAAATTTCCCATCTCCACCCTCGCCCTTCGGCTCCATACACAACACCCACATCCCCCTGGGTCTCTTCTCTTCTCTTCCACACTTGGACTTCTTTCAAAAGAGTCCTATCTGGGATCTTCGTCACCTCTCTGGCATCGCCAACACCCCTTGTTTTCGGGCTACCGAATACCGACGTTCAAATGCACTCTCAGCATATTCAGTGTCAACCCTCCTCTCTCCGATCGGAAACCGTACCACGGTGACGGTCCTACTTGACCTCTTTTTGACCTCCAGTTTTCTCTGTCGGCGTCTTTTCCTTTGCTATTGTGCGCGATATCCTGTATAATATACTCGTGTCTTTTGTTTCTTTTTTTTCTTTTATCTGTCTAGTTTCTGTTACTGTTTACCTGTGACCTTCCAATCATCCAGTTGATATCAGCTCATGATCGGTTGATAATGTATCATTACTCCAGTCCACCACCGGGGTGGTCTACCTACGACTACACTCAGTCGCCACCCACCTCTCCTCACTACGCCTACTACGCCTCCCAATACGCCAACACATACGCATCGCCCCGGGGCACGCGACGACATACACGCAAGGCCAGCTACTCGGCCACCAAAGACCCCAGCCATTATTCGGGTTACCCGCAGCCTTACTATGAGGCAACGCCAGAGTATGGCATGCCGCGCAAGCACGATCATGTAAGTGCTTCTTTCGCGGGCTCGCCCAAACACCGTCGCACCCATACAACCGGTCATCCTGCGGGGGATGGCCTCGGCACCGGTATCGGCACCGGATTCAACTCGCAATGGCAGCAGCAGCCCATCTTCGTAGATGTGGTTGACGATGCATTCGATGTTCCGCGCTACGCTTCGCGCGAGCAGCCCCGACCTCGCCCTGGCCGTCCCCCGGCTTCGACTCCCAAACGAGATGCCCCTCCAGGCCATCGTCGCACCGCTTCGAGCTCTCATCGCAAATCAAACCCACCCGCTGATTCTCACTTCTACTTCAATCAGGTTCCTAACCACGAGGACATCGAATCAGCCCGTCGCTCTCGTGCCCGTCGTCAGTCCACTTCGACTCGCACTCCGAGCAAGCCCAAACCCGCTCCCGCCTCTAAGCCACCACCCATCGCCACCGAAGAGGATGCCGAGCGCGCCGGAATCCCACCCGGCTATTCGATCAAAAACTGGGACCCTACAGAGGCCCCCATCATTCTCCTGGGTAGTGTGTTCGACGCCAACTCTCTCGGCAAGTGGATCTACGACTGGACGGTTTTCCACCATGGCGCATCGACACCCATGGCCGATGTGGCAGGTGACCTGTGGCTATTGCTGATCAAACTCGCGGGTAAAGTCAAGCGAGCCGACGAATGTCTCCCACGCATCCAGCGCCTGGAAGCTGCAGAAGTGGTCGAAGACTTCTTGGAAAGTGGCGACCGACTATGGACACGGTTCAAGAAGCTTCTCAAAGCATGTGAGATGTTTATGTGGAAGGCCGCCAAGCGAGAAAACGGCAAGGGCCCGGTCTCCATGGGCCGCAACGCAGGCTGTGAATTTGTCGATTCCATCTTCGGCCGCGATCGGGAGCTTGAGAACACCGAGAAGCTGATGAACAGTATCCGGTTGTGGAATATGCGGTTCGACGCCAACTGTGAAGATATCCTTCGACGACCGTCCGCCAAATAGACGGTCACACAAAGAAAAGAAAAGAACTGAACTGAATATCTAAGGGAAGAATCGATATACCACACCGAGAGGAGCAATCCCAACAGAGGATTATACGTTTGATGTTTGTTTTTATACCGGGAGCATTTTGCTATGCATTTGCAGCGCGTTGGGTTTGGCTTCGGCTGGCTTTACTCGTTACATGGTCGCTCTGCTTTGAGATTCCATCGGTCGTTTTTTGTTCCGTCCCACCCTTGTGCGGACAAACCCCCCAAAAATCTTGGTTCCGGCGCCTCTTCCTTACTCTGATTTCGTTTCCACCTTGGGGCGGCGTCTTCTCCATCTTCTGGCGTCCTCGGCTCTGATGCCTTTTGCGGCTGTCGAGTTATGTGCTTTCATGCGTCGTTGATGTTTGTGTCATTCTGCTTCGATGATACCATCTTGCGATTTCCTATATTTTTCCTTTGTCGTTTCCTATGTTGATCTCCTTTGATTGTTGAGCACCTATGCTACCAGCCCTGTCTTGATCTTAATGTTGGGTCCGAGGAAGAACCGGGTTGTAGATAGAACCACGACCCCAACATCTGATAGAACCGTTACACTCGTTAACCTTTCAAGTCTTCCATTCCTATCTCAAGTACATCTGGTATCATTCCATTATTTCCACGTAGATCCTACATCCCCGCCTTACCATAGTTACCCAGATAGGCAATGATGTGAGTAGCGTGGCTGCGGCGCGTAGCGCTGCACAGTACCTACATCCACATTCTAGATTATACTTCCCCGTCCGCCCGAAGCAGGTACCTGCAATGACGCCAAAGGCTAATCTCACCAACGAATGCGTCCAGATAGGTGTCGAGGGTCTATGCGGTGCATATATGCAGGTGATCATGCTTGCCATTGGTCCTACGTTGGTGGGTGGGCTCCTGTGCGCCGACCCTATCACGACGAGCGGGGTGATCTTAGTATGTGCGTAGTGCGGGGTGCTTTCGCGTCTAAATGTGAGGGTCTATGAGTTCATGACACTCAATATGGTCACTTCTTGAGGCTGGAAAGGACCGCCTTTCTACTGGTGACTTCTAGGGTGAGCCACCAGGGGATCCTAGCCCCAACCGTCCGATGAGTCGAACGTAAAGAATCATCTGGCTGCGGTTGAGGACTTCTCTACCCTAGAGGCTTGCAGCCATGTCGAATCTAGATGGAATTTGTAGAGAGTCAATTGATAAGCTCCGTTGCACTGTACGCTAAATACTTTGACATTTATTCGTACTACAATAAATGGCATCCTATGTGACACCTCTCTAATTTTAGAACCCATCTGCCCTCTCTGCTCTGTCATTGACACACCTCAAGCCCGTTTTGGGAAGTCTGCTTCCTAGCGTCTCCTTTTCAGTCACTGATACGTAACTCGTGATATTGGCAACATATTCCAGAGTACATATGATTCCAATTGGGCAGTGCACCGGCCTCTAGGCTCCACTGCCCCTTATGTCAGCCTAACATAGAGCCTCGCGATCTCGAACCTATTTCAACGCCCAATTTCAATTCCAGGAAAAGCCAACACAATGACATCAAAAATCCCAGAATTCCTACTTCTGTGTCAGGACCCCACATTCATAACCGCTTTTAACGAAGCCCTTCGCGATCTCTGGCCCGACTACACACCCAACAAGATAAAAATCACCACAATCAACGAGCGCCTTAACACCCTTCCACCCTCAACAACATTCGACCTAGTTGTCTCCCCAGCAAACTCCTACGGTCGCCTAGACGGCGGCTTTGACCACGCAATCTCAAAGACATTCAGCCCACGGGATGATTACCATGCCATAACCCGCGCAGCGCAACTAGTCCTCTACGACAAGTGGAGAGGCTTCGCTCCACCCGGAACATGCACTCTGGTCGAGTTCCCAGAGCAGACAAAGCACAATGACCGGGGCTGCAAATGGGTGGCACTATGTCCGACGATGCGGGAGCCGGAGAATGTTAACTGGGACCGTGGGGTGGTGTATGAGTGTATTTGGAGTCTGCTGTGCCAGGTCGAGGGTCATAATCGTAGATCCTCAGAACAGATCCAAAGGATCCTTATGGCGCCACTGGCGGCTGGTATTGGGAAAGTGAGCAAGGAACGCTGGGCGGCCCAGACGATTATAGCGATGAGGCATTTTGTTGATGCGGTTGAGAAGCCTGAGCAGTGGAGCTCTTTGCAGTGGGATTCGATTGAAAAGATCTGTGATCAGGTTTCGGAGACTTGGAAGGATAAGTAGAGCGTTGATAGGACATTTGTCAACTGCGCTACAAAGCTATGCAAGCATCACGCGTGTATTATGTATACTTTGCCGGTATAAAATTTCCTAATTCCACTAACGCAGTTGAACTCGAAATTTCAAACGCCAGCGAAAATCACCCTCGACGTGGAGCTCTTTTTCAAGTCGATCTTCCGTCTCTTCTCATGAATAGCCAGCAGGTTCTGCTAAACCTGTATGTATCATGATGCACTTACTGAGAAGACAAGGTTCTGGACAGAGACAAGCGGAGGCTCCAGAGCGACACGGGCTTTGTCAATCGCCGCTAAAATCTGGAGACGCTTTTCTTCTGAAATCGATTCGGGGGGCGGCAATTGGTCCAGCGCCGCGGTGACGATAGCAACAGGATCATTAGTATAAGTCAAAGTGAGTCAAGTTAATATGGTGAAATCTTTTGGTTGATTTTTGATGAACAATGCCTTTGCAACTTTTGGAAACGCCATCGCTTATAAGCTTAGCTTCGCGCATAGACCTCATTAATTTATTGATATAGAGTCCCCTAGAGCTGAGCAAGTCCTTCGGAAACGTGCCCATTGCTGTATGAGAAAGGATACATGAGCTCTTAACTAGGGCTGAAAGATTTGGGGGCCGGTGGCTTGGGTATAAGTACTAAAACTAAGTTGGACGTTCAGAATTATCCGTCACGCAACCTACCTTCAATGCCGCCGACATAAAAGACCCGTCTTCGCTGCTCTTCCTCCCCCTCTTTCACTTTTTCATTCTTCCTACCTCTCTATCTTGCACTCATCGCCGCCCCCTTCCTTTTACTCTGGCCACCACAGACTACTGCGCATTCGCTTTCAGCCCGACGCACTGCCCCTTTCATTTTCACCAGAGATGCCGCTCGATCAGACATCCAGCTTGCAATGCCTATCACCCAGAAGCGTAACCACTGGGATGATACAGCATCCTGTTCTTTCGTGTCGATAATCCTACTCCTTCCCTAGGGCAGTGACTGAGCACCATGCTACGATGCTATCTAAGTCTCCCGCTGCCAGTGCGCGGCGAGCGTGAAGAGTATATATTCAATATAGTTAGGCGAGAGAAAGAAGATGCCTCAACCGTAAGACGCCCCGAAGATCGGCTGCGAAATAGCCAATTATTACCCCCTAACCCGATGAAACGGGCCTAAATTTACCGGGTATATATAGCCGTACGGTCGATGATGAGAGGAATACGCTATTTTTCTATGATTCAGTTGGTTTTTAGCATTAAATTGATAGAAATGTCAAAAATGTTACGTTAGGCATTGGATTTACGTTAGGCATTGGTGCACCAACTCGCGACCAAGCGAGTGGGGCCCGGAGGCACGGTTACAGAGTTGGAATTGAAAAACATACCAGCATCTGGAATATAGGGTAGTCTCACAGAGAGCATGCTGGGCCAAGGTAAGTGTATATATAGTATTGAGTCTATGTACGATGCAATCTTCCAGCCTATTTCACATGTCAGTGTGGAGAAAGAGAGTAGATGGGAAGATGCCATCAACGAAAGAATAAAAAATCACAAAGAATGGTATCATATCCGCCAAATGTGCAGGGATTCAAATCGCCAACAGTCAAGAGAAACCCGTCCAGCCCCGCCAAAATAGCTGTCAAAATATCTGCCAAAATCGAAGCCAATCATCGCAAGCGCTGTCATGTGTTGGACCTTGAAGTATTAACCAGAGAGGTAGGTCTTAATTATGCCACCATATATTCTCCATCGCCCCGTTTGGCCTGCATGACGCGAGACCAGCGAAAGGCTTGGGAAGTAACCTGCGCTTTGCTTCCATCCAGTGGTGGGGGAGGGCCCAAGTCGGAGGGATAGACGGGGTATGAAGACTCTTCAGAATGCTCTGCCCAGATCTTTTCCAGAAGTTCCAGACAAGACAGGTTATTCACAAACCCAGAGTCCTTTGAAATATCCTTACAGCGGTTCCGAATGGCGGAACGATGGTCTTCTTGAACACATTCCGAGCCCACGATGAAGAGTGGCCACAGAAGGTACACATCCGACTGCACAGTGCAGAGGCAGTGCATAGCAAGACGTACAAGATGCTGTATACGAGGATGTTGCGACGGGAGACTTGGCTCCGCGAGCCGTTCGCAGTAAAGAAGTGCCGCGTGGCGGAAACATTCCGAAATTTGGTAGACGTCCTGAAGATTCTCGCTCGCCACCTGGTATGGTGGCGGGGTAGGGGGAGTTTGTATAAAGTGGGAGGGATTGAAGGAGAAGGTGGAAGCGGACAAAGGTGGCGAGGGAAACGAGAACTCAGTTGACGGCGCAGTTGGTGGATCGAATCGCCAGGATTCGAGGCGTTGCCGTAAGGAGTACCATTCAGTCCAGAATTCGGGAGATGAAGGCTTCCGGGGTTGGTCAGTACTCTGGGGTGGTGTGGGCATGGAAAATCCATATCCGTCTGCCATGGCCCCTGGTCCAGTAGCCTGGGGAATGCTATCCCAGCCAGGGAAGATCATGGAGGGAGGTAGTGAGGCGGTAGGGATGGTCACATCCGCTGGCCGAGACTCGGTGGGCTTCTGATCCTGACTGAGCAGGTTCAAACGGCCTAACTGAGAGATCATCTTGAACAGACGTCCATCGCAGCCAGCCAAGTTCTCCAACCCCCATTCACCGTCGGTTGTCGAGCTGATCTCCAGGCATCTGCCGCGAAGCTGTACATCACGGTCATTCGTGGTCGCAGTAAGCGTGTCAAACCATGAGAACATGCGAATGAACCACTTGAGGTCATCGGTCAGGACTGGAGAATGCCGCATTCGAATTGCAAGGAGCCTGGTGACGCCGGCAAACTGTGTTCGAAACTCGGCGACGCCCGTGTCACAGCCATGAAACAGACATAGTATCAGCAGTGTTGCTAAGACCGAGTCCGAAAGTCTGCGATGAGGGTCTGCTAAATCGGCATTCAAGGCCTTCACGGCCATACCGCGATGGTGATTCTCTTCCCGCATGTAACCCTCTACCATTGAGATTCCGTATTTATCTTGGAATGCCTCGTCGGTCAGAGCACGATGAGCCATAGACGACATACGTGCCGGCAGGGTTCTCTCGGTGGACATATGATTCTTCTCCCGTCGCTGTCGTAAATTGCTCGTAGCCAACGTCGCAATTGCCTCTTGAAGGGCATCGCTGCCTTGGGCCAGGCGAAGAACATGAGTGCGGAACGGGTTTGTTGGGGTATCAAAGGCAACGATCATAGGCGCAATGACTTCGGCGAAATAACTGATGAGGTACCGCAGGCGAGGTGTGCGTCCTACGGATCTTGCCAGAAGTAACTGGGAATACGAAGGCGAATGACCGGCGTCCCACAGCATTGAATACTGTGGGTTATTCCTGTCGATCTCCTCATCTGCGTCTTGCGGGGGCGTCGTATTCGAAGACGTCCAATCCCTCGCAACGGGCCAAACTGGCGTAGCGAAACTAGCGTCCGGACTTAACATTGGTGCATAAGCAAGCGACACCTCGGAAGATATGCTTGGACTCGCCATCGCTGGTCGGGTTGGTAATGGAAGCCCAGATATTTGAGGAGGCGCAGCAGATATGCTAGACCACGACTGAGGATCCGGCATGTCCATTGTCCACGCCATGCCATTCGACACGTCAGGTATATTTGAGGCAACTGAGGGATGGGGAGAGTCGGCTTCGAACGAGTTGAAGGTTCCTGCATTAAATGAAGAGAAGCCCATCTCCGGTGTAGATGCCGCCGGCGGGGTGGTTGGAAACGATTGTTTCGAAGATTGGGCTTGAGTCTGGCTGCGGGAAGGCGTCGACTTCTGTGCTTTGGGAGGTTTTGCAGACGACTCGCTCGCCGCTTCATCCATGACGGGGAGCTTCTGGCCTCGCAGCTTGCCTCTGCTGGCTACTCCCACCCCCCACGTGAGGGTTGTCTTGTATCCGGAGCATTCACGGCCGAGTTCGAGGCACTGGGAGCAGTACGGCCGCCGTCGATCACACTGAGCTCCCCGTTTGGAGCATGCGAAGCAGTCATCCGGAGCACCGCTCACCACCGTCCTCTTGCGCCGTTTCCGAATGGGCGCATTCGGGTCGGTTTTTCGGTTCTTGCTTTTGGCCGGCTCCCGCGCCGGGCGACCTGCGTTCTCGGGCATTATGGGCGAGTATCGCGGCAGGCACCTAGCAGGGGTCCATGAAGTGGTGTCCAGGGAAGGCCTCTGTTGGCCACAGGGAACGAAAGTGTCTACAAGTGCGGGTTGGGAAGATCTGAGCAGCGAGAACTGCACGGGCACGGGTCAAAGTGGGCCTGAAACGGCGGGACTCGATAGGGTTCGGAGGAGGCGGAGTAGGGCGGAGTAGGGCGGATTAGATTCAAGAGGCCATGACAAGTAAGGGCAAGGGTATATACGTAGTTACGTACGGAGTAGAAGAATGAGGAAAAGGGAAGAGTCGAGGGGGGGGGGGGGGGGGGGAGGAGAAGAAGGTGGTGGGTATGTGATCTTCCCGGTGGAGGATGATCCGCGGCTTAGTGACTCCTGTAAGAACTCTCGGGGCGCGTGTGAGAAATCGCTCATGTCTCCACTTCATCCAGGTCCAGGATCGACGGTTTCCGTGTTCCTCCTAGCCGGAAATGGTGATATGCTACCGGGTTTCTACTGCTGTGTCAAGTCCTTAGTCACATTCGGGGCTCCCTAGAGCCTCGGGGGAGGTAGTAAGAGACGTTCAATAAAACGCAGATCGAAGAGGCCCTTAGATGTGCAGTATATAGTTAGTTTTGTGGTTTCACCTTAACTAGTTAACTTACTAGCACACCTACTTAGTTATACATAATGTTAAAACGTGCTAACTTACTTAATAGTTAATGTGGCTGCCTGAGTGCGCTCATCTGTGTCTCGTAGCACGCAAGTCGGGATGATGAAGGTCATCGCCAAGGCTAACCTGGGGCCGCGCACTTCCCCTCTGACTTCATCTTCCCACTTGCCACTCCCCCTATCGAATTCCTCCCTTCCTTTCGCCCTCCAAATATACCTCTACAACCCATTTCCCAGGAGCTCTACTCTATAGTTGCCCCAGCGCAGACATCGGCGATCGGTGCCCCGTGCGCTCCGCGACTCACTCAAATCCACCCCTGTACCGAGTACGGAGTACTTCCGTCTCATTGCATCGGCAGCGTGACGCCAATATCAGCCACAAATCCCCCCTAGGCCGAGCCTCGGCCGCGGCCGCCTTCCACCATGGGCTTTTTTAGGCCCGGCCGGGCGAGGTCCATTGTCCTCGCCATGCTAGCCACCCTGCTCGTGTGCACGGTTTATCTCTACTGGACCCCGACCACCGCATCATCCACCGTTCCCGTCGTCCCCAGCACGGCTTTCGAAGTCCCCATCATCGAACGCCAAAAGGACTTCTGGAAAGTCTTCCACCCTCTCCTCACTCGTTATGACCCTAATTGTCCTCCGCCGGCGAATCATGGCGATGCGCCCGCGGTCCATTTCAATCCCAATGAGGGCATGCCACGGCCCGATCTATCCAAGGTGACCGAAGAATGTATGTGGCTATTGGAAGGAGCGCATGATCAATTTGTGAAGGAGATTACCAAACCGGGGCGAGATCTGAATCCGGTCCATAGCCATACCCCAGGCACGCGAGGAATCGTAACCGCCGCCGGCTCGTTATATATGCCGGTGTTTGTCAACTCACTGCGCATGCTTCGCCGCGCAGGGTCCTCGCTACCCGTCGAAGTATACATGAAGGACACGGATGAGTACGAGAAACATATCTGCCAGGAGGTTCTTCCAGATATGAATGCGCGATGCTTGGTGATGGGTGACGTTGTGGGAAAGGAGGCCATCGAACACTATCAGCTCAAAAGCTTTGCCATCCTCTTCTCCTCTTTCGAAGAAGTTATCTGGATGGATGCGGATTGTTTCCCGCTAGATAAACCGGAGGACCTTCTCGACTCGGAGCCATATACATCAACTGGCCTGGTCACTTGGCCAGATTTCTGGTTCTCCTCGGCATCTCCTCTGTTTTATCAAGTTTCAAAACAACCGGTTCCGCCCATGACGAGCCGTCCATCTACAGAGGCAGGTGTAATCCTCGTGTCTAAGAAAACACATTTCCTCCCTCTATTGCTTGCTGCCTATTACAACTTCTACGGTCCTTCACAGTACTACCGACTGTTGACCCAAGGGGGTCCCGGAGAAGGGGACAAGGAGACTTTCATTGCCGCTGCCTCGGCACTCAAGGCTCCATTTTACACCGTGAGTGAGAGGGTGCGACCAATCGGGCATTTCGACGATATCCACCATTCAGGGTCGGGCATGGCCCAGGCGGATCCACGAGAGGATTACGCCCTTACCTCGCAGGGTAAATGGAGGATCAATGACCCGTCCGTGGCCCCTGCTCCGCCCGTCTTCTTTATCCATGCGAACTATCCAAAGTTCAACCCGGGAGTCGACGTCTTCGGTACAAACTGGGAGACTACTCCTACAATCGACGAGAACGGCACGGATGTACGGGCATGGTCGGGTCCCCCAGACGTTATCGAACGGTTGGGATTCGATGTGGAAAAGGCTTTCTGGGAGGAGATCAAATATAACACTTGCAAATATGAAATGGTCTTTGAATCGTGGAAAGACAAGGCAGGTCTTTGCCAGAAAGTCGAAGAGTACTGGAACAATGTCTTCGCTGAGCCGCATGAAAATGATCCAAAGTTCACCCAGGATGGTTGAGCTAGGGGCTCGTCTGTTTATTCTCCCACACTTGGGGGCGCCTCACGGTGGATGCCAGGCATCCCTGAACATGAGCTGAAGCGATCACTCCCCGCAATACCTTACCGGTGAGTTACATTTGATTGTCTTGGTTTTGACACCGGGATAGCTCTACTTTGCTCGGGCAGTTCGGCCGGTATGGAGGAAATAATGACCCAAACTCCTCCAGTCAACACCGCCCGCCTCTATCCATGGCAGACACAAGACACTGCACATAAGAGGGCTTGGACCCATCTTGTACATTAGCTATTTATTTGCTCTCCGTCTCTCCGGTATGTTGCACATAATGTTATACAATATAGAATGAGTGACGACAAACACCAGAACCATCATCCTACAATTTCTACGGCGGACAAGATCCGAGTCTCAATCATTTCATTCAAGGCCTCCACTCTCAAAGCGAGGTACCAATCGTCATATCGTACACGAATAGCTTCCCCAAACGCCTTCCTGGTCGAGATCCAATCAGACATGCTAAACGGGGGGGTATTATGAAATTTTCATAACATCATGACCAATTTAATGCTTGATGCCCTTCTCGCGCAGACGCTGCTCATCGTCCGCCTTGAGCTCTGCGTCAATCTGGGCACCCCTGGAGGGAGCGTTGCCGTGCATCTGAGCCTGTATAACCGGCATATTAGCAACTGACCAGAAGAGAGAAGTACCTTGACGAGAATCTTACAGGCTTGGTGGGGTCTTGCTTGCTAAGCTCGGCCTCGGGGTCATGTTCGTGGTTGTGGTGGTGGGAAGGGTCGGGCTTGCCTCCTTGGGAAGCAAGCTTGTTGGCGATGGAGCGCTCATCCTTGGAGTCGAGGTTCTTGTGGCTGCCCCTCACGCCTTCCTTGTAGGCAGTGGCCTTCTGCTCGGCCGCGGGCGGGTTGCGCTGGTCGCCGTCCTCATAGATGGTATGGGAGCCGACGTTAGACTGGGCGGAGCTGTGAGACATTGTGTAGAGGAATGGAGGAATCGAGCAATTGAGAATCGTAGAGGATGCTTTAGCTATGAGATGAGAAGAGGTTATGTTTCACGATGGTATTGGAAAAGCTCAAACTTATACTCGACGAATTCGGTGGACAGACGGTGATGTCATCCTGAAATCACTGAGATCATACTGTGGGTCGAAGATCAGACGATGAAGTCGCCGATTTGATAATCGTTGCTCAAGGCTGGTCGTGTGCTCTGTTGGACCCTTTTTTCCTTGCGTCAGGGCGTTTGGCAATCAAGGTAGTTTGGGTGCTGTGACATCGTTGATGCAGGAGCTTCTTCAACGCTTACATCTGCCCTCCACTTTGTATACTCCACTTGCCCCAGAGCATTTCATCAGCGGCAGCTAGCTAATTTGCTAATCAATGACTTGGGCTCTCTTTATGAATAGATACAATAGAGTCAATTCTCATTCTTCTCTGAGCTGATGTCTTGAAGGAATGAATGGTCGAGTATTTAGCCGCATTGGGGGCCACGGTGAGAGCTACTGTGGAGTAGGAGTAGATATTCGAGTGAGCTAGTTTCTACTTCCGTCATTTTCGATGCTATTCCAACATACAGGTAGCACCAAATAACGCAATTGGGCCCGTAATCATCTGTCCTCATAATGCACACCACGGCATTCTTACGTGCGACCCACTCCGGCCATCGGAGTCGGTTACGATTATGCAGACTGCACTCTCAATCGATTGCACCTGTTTCCCTGATCGAGAGTCGATATCCCAGATTCAGTAGGAGACCAGTCCTTCGACCCATCGAACCCTTCCGCCATACATCATCCATATCCTACAGCACAATGAGTCCACCGCCCGCAACGGAAGTGCAGCCCCGCTTCCAGCAACTGTTCACAGAGCTGGAGAACCGCTTCAAAACTACCAGTCTGAGTCGCGACAAATGGTACATCCTCGCTGCAGCCACATTAGCCGCAAGCCCAGACCCCGAGCGCGCGGACCAGCTGTACCTACACCTCTGCAGCCAGCCCGACTACTCGACCTCGCCCGCCCGGCAAGCCTTGGTCCGCCGGCTGCGCGAGGCACTCGTCAAAGCCGTCCCGATTATCGGCGTATGCAAACCCATTGAAGCCATCTTAGCCATTACCAAGGTCGAGCGTGACGAGGACAAGGATTATACCTCCACGCGCGAGGGCTGGCAATGCGACCAGGCCAACCACGATCGCGGCACAGGGTGGATGCAGAAGCTGTACTCGCGTAACACGAGCGGTACCTTGGACTTGTTTGCTGCGCATAAGGATTTCTCTTGGCTCTCGGAGGAGATTACGTACGGGTTGTTCTTGTCGGATCGACAGGTGCTGGATGATGTGGATACTCAGCTTGTCGTTCTTCCGGGAATTATGAGCCAGAATCTGCCTAATGAGACACACTGGCATATTCGTGGGACGAGGCGTTTGGGTCTTCCTAAGGAGGAGGTTCAGGTTATTTGGGACTGTGTGCAGCTTGTGGCGCAGTTCTTTGATGTTAAGTTGAATAAGGTGCCCACTGTTGATCAGGTGGAGTATGATGTCTAGCTTTTAGCATTTAGCATTGCGTATCTCGGTATTGAACATTTACTTGCAATGCTGTCAGGTGATTCCCTGTCATATGTGCATTTCTGATCTGTTTTTGCGTGACGGGGAAAGTATCCATGGTCTAGCATCTCTGCTAAAGGGGATATATATTCAGTTCGGACGGGCTTGACCACAAATTTTGGTGCATGATGTGCACCATATCAAGGTATTAGCATCTCAAAAACATAGGGCAGCTTCAGCTTTCTCTAAAACCACATATTTTAGACAATTGGTTCAAAACATGACAAGTTAAGAGAAGCAGCATTCAGACCTCATAGATCGGGCTGATAACAAGCGATAAGGGAAAAAGTTCGAAAGCGGCCGAAGGGCGGAGCAAGGTCAAAACTGTTTTTTTTTTTGCGCTTCCGCCATTCAAGCACGCAAGGACTCAGAACTCATGGGGAAACGCAAGCAAGATCTCGGCGATGTGCCCATGGGTGGCACCAAGGCTGAAGGGGACGAGGATTCCGACGACGTGAGTCCCGCGCTGCACTTTGCCGTACAACCTCTAATCCGCTGCAGGACGTTGAGATGGTCAATGTCGATTTCGAATGGTTCGATCCGCAGCCCGCTGTCGATTTCCATGGACTCAAGAACCTTCTTCGCCAGCTGTTCGACAATGACGCTCAGATCTTCGATTTGTCCGCTCTGGCCGACCTGATCCTGTCACAGCCGACGCTGGGCTCGACCGTCAAGACCGACGGCAATGAGTCGGATCCCTATGCCTTTCTGACCGTGTTGAACCTCCAGGAGCACAAGGTAAATACTCCTGAACTATATATTCACAATTGCCCAGAACTGACAACTCTCCCAGGACAAACCAGTCATTCAGGATCTGATCAAGTACATCAAGAGCAAAGCCGCCGCCAACCCCTCCCTCTCCGCCCTCAACGAGCTCATCTCCCAGACCCCAGTGCCCCCGATTGGCCTGATCCTGAACGAGCGAGTGATCAACATGCCGTCCGAGGTCGTGCCGCCCATGTACAACATGTTGCTGGAGGAGATGGCCTGGGCTGTCCAGGACAATGAGCCGTACAACTTCTCCCACTACCTCATCATCTCAAAGAACTACGAAGAGATTGACTCCAAGCTCGACCTCGAGGAGTCGCGGCCGCAGAAGAAGAAGAAGAAGGCTGGTGAGAAATCCCAGCAATTCTTTTTCCACCCGGAGGACGAGGTGCTCCAGAGGTATGCCATGTGCACCGGTACTCTCGAGTACACGCACCAGCACGATGACGGTCACTCCGACTCCAAGCGTGCCTTCCAGGAAGCGGGTATCCGCACCAACGGTAGCTTGATCCTAATCGATGGATCCAAGTTCGAGGCTGCTGTCAAGGCGGTTACAGAGTACTTGAACCCGAACCCGCAGTGAAGGGATAACAATTGTCGTTTCATTTCATGTCCCGTTTACGAGAATATTTTCCTATATGTTGGTTTATTTTGTTTGCTTTCTTCAGTACCCTCGAACCAGCGGCATGATTCTATAGATCCCCAAAAGAACCAAAAGTTCATAACTTCATGATAAAACCACTGTTTACTCCCATTGGGTACCCTTGAGACGCTGCATGAGGTATTCGACCTCGACGACCTTGGTCAGAGGAATGACGCATTCCTATAAGTTGGCGTATATTAGTCCCTAGTTCGAACGTCCAACCCTCAGATAGTCAGTTCTTACCTTGTACATGGCCACGACAGCATCGACATTAATCTTCTGACCCTTCTCCTCGGGAAAGGCAGGATCAGTGCCATAAGTCTTTGCTTTCAAACCCAAGCGCTCCAGAACCTTCTGCTCAACCTTTGCATCCGTAATAGCAGCATCAATGCCATCCCGATCACCTGCACGAATCAAACGCACAAAAGTCTCAGGATCTTTCCGGAACTTCGCCTCAGCAACAAACTTGCCGAAGTGAATCCGACGCGATAGCGCCTGCAAGCAAGAAACATCACACGTCGCCGCCGAGCCGTAGTTCTCCTGCGTCTCGCCGCGGTCTTCACGTCCGAATTGGGGACACACGGCGGGTAGGATCTCGTTGATGTAGCGCTGCTTGATCACATCGTTTACGTTCACGTCGTTGGGGTGCAGGATGCGTGGGTATTGCAGCGGCTGCAGGATCGGCTTCTCGAGCACGTCGGGGAAGAAGGGGTATTCGTCGGGGGATTCGTATCGGCGTACGCGTGACTGCAGCCGCTCTTGTTCGCGGAGTAGGTAGTCGGCGAGACTGAGATCGCTGGAGGGGATTTTGACGCCGCCGGGCACGTAGATGGTCTTGTTGAGGGGGAATTGGACTCGTTCGATCAAGTGGAAGGTGATTGTGTCCTCTAGCCGGCTGGCGGTCTGGAATATTAGTAGCGTTCTCTGCCAGGGTGTGCGGTTTGAGTGCGTATAGCTCTAGTGCTTGGTGGGATTATTTGCGGTGTGCCTGTATGGCGGGGCGCGGGGCATAACGAGGAAGGCATTGTCGTCTCGTAGATTTGAGACTGGAGGGAGCTCACATCAGCTGGAAGCGGATATTGGCGAGATCCAATGCCTTGGAGGCATCAGACAGATCAATGGCTGTGTCCATGGCGCGGCGGGTGGTGAAGTTGGAGAGAGATAGGCAACGGGGTCAGCAAAGTCGGGATCGACTTCTCGGCGCAGTCCTATGGCACTATTTATGTTGCATGTCAGCAAGCGGTCTTTTACTGCTTACGTTTTCCGTTCCTGTATTTGAGGCGATCTGCTTGTTCCCTCGCATGGAACACACCTAGTTACGATATAGATAATCGTGCGTGCAGTATATCGGGTACTTGATACTTGATTAGTACCGGGTTCCCTGCTAGCTTATTGCAGGACTTTCCTGTACTAATTAGGTAGTGGTACCAGGCTAAGACGTACCTCGCATGTCGCAGTCTGATATCTCATAAATCGAAAAAAAGAATCGACTTGTCAATTGAAGGCGAGACCGGGTCTCAGGCCAACCTTGGAAAAGTACCGTACGTCCGTACCCGGGGAACGCGGCAAATCATCGCGTGGACACATGACGATTATCTCTCTGCAACCTACTACCGAGCTCCCTTCCCTCCAATACATGGGTTTTGGTTGAACCCTCCCAAGACATCTCCAGGCTATGGAGAATCACCGTCGCGATGATTCGCCCTCCGGTCTGTCGGATTACGCCGAGGGCGACGGCCTGCTGGGCACCGGCATCACGGTAAGCTTTTTCGCTGCCCGCGACATGCCCCTCAACGCCGCGGGCTAACACACTCTATAGACCCGTCATCTGGAGGCATTCGGCCGAACAGTCACATCAACGGCTGGACACTTGATGGGACCGCCCGATCCGAGCCAGAGCGCGCACTTCCAGAATGCCATGACCGACATCCACCGCGAGCTGCGCCGGCCGACGGCGCAGCGCAGGGTATTTTCTTTAGCCCAGACGACCCCGACCGATCTGATGCGGTCCAAATTGTCAACCACTGAGATCAGGTCTCGTGCGATTTCCTCTCTCCCCGACGATCTACTCGCCGACCTCCCTGAAGACAGCAGCTCCTACTCCCTATTCCAAGGCTTCCAGGCGTCCATACCCGAAGAAGAACCTGGTCATAAAAAACACCGCAGACGAAGCTCCAAGGGTGGAAAGATGCTGAAGGATAGCGAGAGGAGCGGGACCTTGACAGCTGGACCGGCTGGGCTCAAGGGAGAGCGGAAATCGTTGAGTCGGCGGCTGGATTTGATGGGCATTCGCAAAAACATGTGCAGCGCTGAGATTCATGAAATCGATAACAAGATTGCCAATTTGCACAAGATGCGCCAAATCGTCCTAGATCGACTAGCGGGCTTGGAGATGGACGAAGCAGCATTGGAGCATGATCGTGGGTCACCCTACCCAAATGCGTTATTGACAAGGGAACAGACCTTCTAACTTGCGCGACACAGTGACGGAGCTTGATCTTAAGCTTGAAGACCTACAGCTGGAGGAGACACCCGACGCATCTGCGGCCGAGACACCCAAGTTAGAAGCCCCGGAGGGTTCTATCGCCTCATCCGGCGACCCTGCCATGGATGCATCATTTATGTCTGAGTCGATATACGAGAAATTGCCGACGTCGTCACCGAAGAGCTTACGGCACCGATCTAACCGTATGATACTATTGTCTTTTGCAGGCCGTGGATAATCGCTTACAATGAACTTTAGGAAAACGTTCCATGCCCATTCTACACGAACATTTCGCTCCGGGTTCATTGATCAAGGAGATCGAAGCGCACACCGATATGGTTACCGCGATTGACTTCGACTTTCCGTTTGGCACCATGGTCAGCGCCGCGTTGGACGACACAGTGCGCGTATGGGACATGAACGTGGGTCGATGTTCTGGATTGCTTGAGGGACACCATGCCTCGGTCCGGTGCTTGCAAGTTGAAGACAACATTGTCGCGACGGGATCTATGGATGCATCCGTGAGGCTGTGGGATTTGAGTCGCGCTCGGCCCACAACTCGCGATGGCCGCTTGAACAAACACGAGCGTCATGAACAGGAGGATACATTGGGTCAGTCTTCGCCAATGCCAGCCTCTTCCAATTTTGAGGACTGCCATGTGTTCACCCTAGATGCGCACGTTGACGAAGTCACTGCCCTCCACTTCAAGGGCAACACTCTCATATCCGGCTCCGCAGACAAGACACTGCGACAATGGGATCTGGTCAAGGGCCGATGTGTCCAGACACTCGACATTTTATGGGCCGCGACCCAAGCCTCGTCTTCAACGACCAGTGATGGGATTTGGCGTCCGTCTGGCCGTCTTCCAGACGCAACTGCAGATTTTGTTGGTGCAGTCCAATGCTTTGATGCTGCCCTGGCGTGCGGAACGGCTGATGGAATGGTCCGCCTTTGGGATCTCCGTAGTGGCCAGGTCCACCGCAGTCTTGTGGGCCACACTGGTCCTGTCACTTGCCTTCAATTCGATGATGTGCACCTGGTAACAGGCAGTCTTGACCGCAGCATCCGCATTTGGGACTTGCGCATGGGATCCATCTACGATGCCTACGCCTACGACAAGCCGATCACTAGCATGATGTTCGACTCCAAACGCATCGTGGCTGCCGCGGGCGAGAACGTGGTCAAAGTCTACGACAAAGCCGACGCCCACCACTGGGATTGCGGCCCCGGCGTTGGCATCGATGACGAGGGCCCCTTCCCTGCGACGGTTGAGCGCGTGTGTCTCAAGGACGGATATCTCGTGGAAGGCCGCAAGGACGGCACACTAGCTGCATGGACATGTTAAACTCGATATATCTTCTATTCCCCATCTTCGGTACATCCTTGCTTCGGACCCCCGACTCCTTTCCCCTCGTCTCTTGTGCCTGATGTATAGTATTCGATCTCATATCTAGAGAGCTAGATGTAGCTGGCGCAACCGGAGTGGCAGGCCCATGATATCGCAATTCCTTGTATGTAACTCAGCATTGTTCATGCGCAATTCATTCGCTGGAAAAGAGCATCTAAAGTGCATCTGTAGAAATGTCAAAGAAATTAAAAATAGCGGGAAATGAAAAGCGAGATTTCATAGTTGAACCCTTGTGTTGGGGACAAAGCGACCCAAAGACTCTCAACTGCAAATGTCGAGTTTCGGTTCTCTAATATTCTTCCCAATGCGACCGTTGCAGCTTGGAAGTCTCACCTTATCTTTTCTCTCTCTCTACACTACAACAGAGGTGTAAGTAACAAGTTGAAGGTTTGATCATATAGACGCGGCTCTGATTCGCGACGATCATTTTCGGCTCCACCTCATTTTCGCTCTTCACGTTTCACGCGTCTGCGCGTCTCGACACTTTGAAGTCCGGGGATCTCTGATTCGGTCTCACTTCCATCTGAATTTCGCATCTTTTTTGTGATTTGATTGTAAGTTATCTTCATGATCTGTCGCGTCCAATCCTTCGGGAGTCTCCAGGTCCCCTTGCCAGGACCATCCCTTTGCTGGTTCCCTGGGTCGACCTATACCTCGTCGCTATCGATTTAAGCTGTTGTTAAAACCATGTCTAATGTGATTACAGCCTTGAGACCTTTTGTGATCGTGTCTTCTTGAGAGGAGACTTGCCCCTGGTGACCAGGGTGGCCTGTTTCAAGGATCGACCCTCTGCGACAGCCTGGTGTAAGTGTTGGTCTCTGTCGTTTCGTCTATGATCCCTTGAACTGTCCAAACATGCTGTCTGGTTTGATGCGTCCATGCATTTATAAAATGCCCTGGCATATTCTGTCGCGCGTGGCCATCCTAATCAGTCTTTGTATCCCCTCATCCAACATTCCTCTTTGTGAACCTCTTGGGGGTCACCGAGCCCTTTCCTCTGATCGATTTGCTCATTGTCTTGCTGCTCTAATCACTATTATTTCCATTCTGCACTCACTCCATCTCACGTTCCTTTTACTTTTACTCGGAATTTCTCCGTGTTGGCATAATGAACTTAAGCATGAAATGAGAGAAATCAGAAGAATCAAAAACTGACGCACGCAGATGCCTCCCAAGAGAGCAACTTCCAAACTCGGCAAGGGGTATGCTTATGCCTCTACTGAAGACGAGTTCGACACATTACTTGGTAATTCACCGGCTGTTGTCCTGCCGGCTGTTCCAATTGCAAACTCCTGGAATTATGGCGCTCAAACAACATCAGCTCTGCCCACCCAGACTCCAGTGAATCCGAACATCAGTCCGGTTCGTATTGCCAAGAGAATCGAGGCAGGTATCGAGATTGCGCAGAATCGAGACTCGCCAAGCACGCAAAAAGGGAAATTCAAAAAGCGTTCAACTCTTCGGCAGAAGAAAAGGGAACCCACTCCTGATCAAACACAGCTCCAGCAGGATCTCGACGGAGTTGTGTCACCTACACCTTCACCTCCTGTCCGAAACACAGTCTCTACGGATTCGAGCTCTGACGAGGAGCCTCCTCGTCAGCGCCGCTTGTCAGTCATGTCAAACGAACCGCTTTACCCTTCACCGCTCCAGCGCGCTGGTGATCGTCACCAAGACGATTCTGCTAGGAGCAGCGCTGATCGTGAAAGTTCAGTAGACAATGCATCTGATGTGTCCTGGGATCTGGAGCGTGACATTCATGAGGATGATCTGCAACGAACACGACCGAGTAAATACCGTGGCGGCCGCAATATCACTAAACCTCCCCGTCGTCCCTCGGGTCTGGCCATAACCCAAGACACAATCGAAGAAGAGGAAGAGCCATCTTCAGAAGTAGAGGCAGAGGACATAAACGGGGATGAGCTGGAAGAAGAGGCTGAGCCTGTGTCCAGCGCGTGGACCGCACCGGTGCGGACGATCATTCCTTCAATCTTCCGACGTTCCCAATCTACCGAAGCCATCCCTGAGCCGAAATCGCCTAAGTCAACCCAACCGCCCAGAGAAAGTTTATCCCGAGGATGGCTCGCATCAATCAGACCGAAAATTCGCGATGTTCAGCTCCCGAAGCCAAGTCGCACCAACTGGATCCGAGCTGGTCTCGTCTTGTTACTCTCCTTGGCTCTTGCATCTGCACTTCAAGGGGGGCTTCTGGCTGCGCTCTCAGGTGGCACCCCAGGTGGCCTTCTGAGGAAAATCCGCTCGTCCATTTCTCTCGGCGAATCCCAACCGATGTTACCCCCAAACATCACCGAAACCGAAACCTTCCACGGCTTCACAAGCCAAATGAACTCCCAAATGTCATCTCTGTCACGCGAGCTGAGTAGCGTCCGATCAGAACACGCAAACGCCCCTCGTCCTACCGACGTCAGTGTTCCCGTCATCGTAGGACCGGGGATCCCGCCCAAAATCAACTTCCTATCACCAGCCATGGGAGCGATGGTTGACCCTTCCAACACTGCACCCACAGCAGATAAAAACCATCCATACTTCAAGCGTGTCTGGATGAGGCTGTTCAGCATAAAACCCAACTTTGGGCGGGGTCCTCTGACCCCTGTGGCTGCCCTAACCCCCTGGGATGAAACCGGAGATTGCTGGTGCAGTGTTCCTGCCAAAGGAATAGTGTCCCAGCTCTCGGTAGTGCTTGGCCGTGACATCGTCCCAGAAGAGGTGATAGTCGAATATGTCCCCGCCAGCACGACACTTGACCCAGGCACTGCACCCAAGGAAATCGAAATGTGGGCGCGCTTCCGCATCGTCCCCTTGGACTCGGAATATGACACTCAAGGGTCCTGGTGGCCCTGGTCCTCAAAGAAGAACTCCCGTTCAATCGAGCCCCGGCCGGCACGCGAAGAAGGCCTCGGCGGCTACAACATTCCCGGCGAGAAATCACTGCACGATGTGCTCATGAGCTCCCTACGCGTCTCGAATGCCTTTGAGCCCGAAAGCTCCTACTCAGACGACCCAGCCCTCGGCTCGAACTTCTATCGCGTTGGTAGGATGGAGTACGACATCCACAAGGAGAACAACATTCAGCGGTTCTCGCTCAACACCATCGTTGATATCCCCACGATCCGTGTGGACAAGGTTGTTTTCCGCGTCAAGTCGAATTGGGGCTCGAACATCACCTGTCTCTATCGGATTCGGTTACATGGGCATCTTTGAGTGGTGCCAGGGCTGCCTACGTGGTTTTATCGTACCTTTTTCTAAAGTTTCCTCCGGCGGCTATTTACGTTTTGCGCCTGTTTATATGCTCTTGGAAGGGAGGGCTTCATTTCGCGTGATGATTCCTTGCATTTAGCGCGTTGCAGTGGCGTTTGGGAATACTGGGCTAGGCTTGATAGGTTTTCATTAAAGATGACTCTAATATATCAATTTTCAATGTACCCGAAGTGTACAGTAGATGGATGTATGCCTTAGTAATCGGGCAGCAGCAGCACTGGCCCGGTTGAAGGTGGGGGAAAGAGAGGGGCAGGGGATGGGATGCGATGATTGGCATCGTGTTGAAAAGTCCCATCGTATAGATAAATAATTAGATTATATAGGATAGTACTACTCCATACGAAATACCGAGTCAGCCACCTAGGCAGTTCACTACTTCCCCGTACATGCTTCCCCCATCTCGGACTCCACTTTGAACACCCCCGCTACGACATGACGAAGGCGGACACTCGGCCTCAACTCTCCGGGTCTTTCACCTCCCTCGGTCACGCGCCTTTCGTGCAGCCATCCTCGTACCCTCGCCCTCCAATGACCTCCCAGTCCGAGAGACCAATAGATCGGGAAGAGCGACAGGGCCTCGTGAGTTTGCTCTTTGTGCTGCTTGACCGCCCCGCGTCTGGCTATTTCTGTCTTTTTAAGATCTGACCGGGGAAGAGGGTCACCCTTCACCCGGTGTCGGAAGTCCCAGCTCGTGGGTGATTCATATCCAGATTTCAACTAACTTAGCGTCACCACAGCGTGCCATTCGCAACTTCCTGAAGGTCCGCACCAGTTACGACGTCCTTCCCCTCAGTTTCCGACTCATCGTCTTTGACACCGCGCTCTCCGTCAAGGAGAGCTTGAACATTCTCATTCAAAATGGCACGACTCCCATCATGAACGCAGAGTCCATTCGCTGACTGAGAAATCGGGATGTACAGGAATCGTTTCAGCCCCATTGTGGGACTCCAAAGCGTCCAAATTCGCGGGTCTTCTGACCACCTCCGACTACATTAACGTCATCCAATACTATTTCCAGAACCCCGCTGCCCTCGATCAGATTGACCAATTTCGACTAGATAGCCTTCGCGGTGTGTCCCGTTTCCCCCCTTCTTACCCTGCAGTAGCGACTCAATGCTGACCGAGATTCGGAACGTGACAAGAGGTCGAGAAAGCTCTGGGTGTAGCTCCGCCCGAGACCATCTCCATTGATCCCGAGCGACCCCTGTACGAAGCCTGTCGACGCATGCTCGAGTCCCGCGCGCGCAGGATTCCCCTCGTTACGAACGATAGCCAAACCGATCGTTCCCACGTGCTCAGTGTGATTACGCAGTATCGCATTCTGAAGTTCGTTGCCGTCAATGTGAGCGATACACAGATGCTGCGCCGCCCGCTTGGTGAGCTCTTGATTGGAACATACGATAATCTTGCCACGGCCTCCATGGATACACCCGTCATCGATGTGATTCACATTTTGGTCGAGCGCAGCATATCTAGCGTGCCGATTTTAAATTCCGAGGGTATGCAAAAATGCCCTGATCAGGACCATCAGGTCAATGCTAACAGTGATCCATTCCAGGCGTCGTGTACAATGTGTTCGAGTCGGTCGATGTCATTGCACTCATTCGGGGTGGTGTCTACGATGATTTGAGTCTCACGGTGGGAGAAGTGCTGAAGAAACGTTCGCCGGTAAGTCACAGCAGAAGCAGATGCAGCAGCAGCAGAAGCAAGCTAACCTATCACTGTAGGATTTCCCGGGCATCTATACCTGCTCGCTGAATGATGGACTGGACACCATCTTCGACACCATTCGCAAATCTCGCGTCCACCGTTTGGTGGTTGTGGATGAGTACTTTAAGCTCAAGGGTGTCCTCACCCTGAGTGATATCCTCCACTATATCCTACTCGAGGGAGAGAATGACGAATGAGCGCCTTGCGAGAGCATTGCGTATAGGTCGGACTGGGTGGTCCACTGCGAAGAAAATGACGAAGTATGATCGAGTCCGGCTTGGAGTCTACTACCGCTATACATAACCCCCCAGAATTTGCATGACACCGGCGTTTGCGGCTCTGTTATTGTTCACCATAAAGCCAAATAACCGACAGCGGGCTCCGGCTTTACGGATTGTTGATGATTGTACAAAGGTAATAACATGGCTTCTAAAGCCTCTTCGGTCTCGTTTCTTGGGCGCTGGAATAGCACAATAGATTTCCTTGACACTCTACTCCTCTTCGATGCTCCTTTAGGTATCTATCCTGATCAAGAAAGAGTGATTCTGTCAGCTTTAGTGAAACGTTCTGTTTCGATGAACTCCAAATGCGCCAACGTGGAAGCTGCGCGTAGACCGCAGCTTCCCTTTTCCAACACGCTTTCGCATGCAACTTGCCCAAGTCCCTTTATGTTTCTGTTTCTGCAATGACTTGACCCGACCAGATCGTGTCTTCATTCTTACTCGTTACCACCATGCCGTTTTTATTTCAAGCTCTCTTCCGTCCGTCCAGACACAACAAGCCTTCCCATCAAGCTCGTCACACCTGGCCCCGGCTGCGTCGTTCTCGAAGTACTGTGGTGCCGAACCAGTCTGAACCGATTTACAATGCCGCCAATGATCCAGAGTGGGATATGACTGAACACAAGGAGAGGATTATCTCCACTGTGGGGACCGCGGACACACTGCCTGACGATGATACTCCACCTGTCCAGACTCAACCCGAGGAGCAGACCTCCACCAGCTCGGAATCTGCTCATAAAAGCGGCACTTCCAGCGAAGCTACTCGGTCCCCGCATGGCTCGAAGCGTTTGAAAAACTTTGTGGCTCGCTTGCGCGGAAGTAGGTCCCAGGATCAGTCTTCTGTGTTGTCGTTGAAGGATGCTCTTCAACAGACTGGACCTGACGACACCGAAGATTCCCAGGTGACCACCGACCCTGTCAAAAGGGACGTTAACCCTCAAAATGCGCCTGTCGTTGACCTAGAGGTCCCGGAGCCGAATCGCAATGTCAGCGCCCAGACAGATTGCTCTCGTGAGTCCAAGGATACTGCCATGACCGTTCGTCGACATCCATCCCAGCGTGTACCTATGCCCCTCCAGGAACCGAGCGCGTCCTGGCTTGCTAGCATGATGAACTTTTCTTCCGAGTCAGAGCATGCTCTCGAGCCATCTGATCCTTTCTCTGATGGCAAGGCCCTGGAGATGCCACGCCCGATCCACCCATTCTCCAAGTACGGCGAGAAGCAGGAGAAGAGAGAGTCTGAGGCTTCGCAGGAACAATCATCCAAGTCGCACTCCAGCCGACGTCATGTTTCGACAAGTAGCGATATTTCCGCTGGCAGCCAAGCCAGTCGAGGCAGTCGATTGAGCCGGCTCGACCCGTCCAAGGCCACTATGGCATTCAATGTGCTGGCGGCAAAGTTGAACCTCCCGCTGGTTATCCTTGCTAATGATGCGACTACTGCTGAATGTAGGTCTGTCCACCCCTTTTGTTCATGAGCCAAATCTAACCAATCTCTACAGCTGACGAGAGTCCAAATGCTGAAGAAAACGTCTCCCGGCGATACCGATTGCTTCGTCGAGTACGGCCAGTGCAGTCCAACCTGGCTTTGGAAATCGATTCCCAGCCGACGGCTCCCAGTCTGCGACGAACGAAGACATTTGCCAACCTCGGGCGCAAACCAGCTCCCATGAGGTCCCTGCGAGGCAGATCGGTCGAGACGCTGGCTCGCCTGGGAGGCCATAGTTTTATTGTCCTGCCTGCAGACCTAGCACCATCTCCGCTGCAGCTACCGGCGTGCATCGTGGCGAGCGTAATGTACTTGAGGAAACACGGTAAGTGGTCTGGTGCTCTACGTCATGGCATGACCAACTGACCCCCGGGTTCCTGCAGCCGCCGGTACCGCTGGACTGTTCGTTGAGCCGGGCGACATCAAGGCCGCCACCAACCTATACGACCAATTTGCCAGTCAGGTCCTGTCTGCCGAGAAAGACAACACGCGGATCTCCATGACCATGCGTGTGATCGCCATGCCGCACTGCGAGACCGATGCACAGCCGAGTGTTGTACTTAGCGTGGGCTGGGTGCTCAAGGCCTTGCTGGAAGGACTGACCGGCGGCATTCTCGGCTCTACCCGTCTCTACGATACTCTGAGAGCCATTTATTTTTCCGAAACCCCTGCGCCTGCCCGAGTCCGCCTTATCACGCTCGCCATTATCGCGCTCACCAGCGAGATGCAGAGTGCGCTCATCTGCGCAATTTTCGGACTGCTCACGGGCATGCTACAAGACATACAACGCCTCGAACGGCGGGAACTGTCCGGGAATATGCTCCGACCGGTGGCAAGCGTGACAGCTACCGATAAGCTGGCCCGGGTGTTTGGTCCACTGTTGGTTGGAGCGGTCGATCGAGATATTGTTGGGCAAGACAAGGTAGAACGAGAGGTCGAAGAGCAACGTGTGGCGGGGCTGCTACTTGAACACTGGCACGGGATTAACCGCAAGCTGCGTGAATGGGCGAGCGATTCGGGGATTCGCTAACTAATTATTACTGTTTATTCAGGGATTAGAGTTACTGGGAAGAGGGGATAGGACGAGTATAGAGTAGGGGAAAGCTCTAAGCTCCGAACTAAGGAAGCGTATACATATTTCTAGAGCCATCGGTTCCTCTATTTTCTCCACTTTTTCCCTTAACTCAAAACCCTGTTTAGATCCTAGTCTAGACCCACCTTCAATGACTGGGCGGCTTGAGATCCCGGCTGTTTACTCTTCTTTATCTTCAATGATGTCAATATCATAGCTAGTTTGGAATAAAGGACCCAGGACCGTTTTCTGTCCGGGTCGAGGGACTCAACCACGGCACTCGCTGCGTTTGTTGTCCAAAACCCATCTCTCCTGTACAACTCCTCATCCTGGCTCTGTCCTACCACACCCACCATAATTCTAACGCATTCCACAACAGACATTCGCTCGGATCTGCTGGACCGCTGGAAGTCCTGTCCGACCGTGGCTCCAACCGGCCGGCCGACACCTGGACCTACGCTTCTTCAGGCACCGGCCGGTTCATCGACCGTGGTTCCTTTCTCTCTTTTGCCCTCCGCGTCAAAACGTCCAGTCTTGACCGAGACTTTGTGATTGGGGGTGGTGGGCTTGTCATTTTGTACCTGATTTGACCTTGCTTCCTTCGCCTCTTTGAGACAGGCCAAGAGCGCAAGAGACCACTCTATTCCAGAAACAAATCGGCAACTGTGCACCTTCCTTAGTTGAGAACATTCACAGAGTCATGTCGACTGAAAACTTAAATCCTCTGCCTGGCAGCTTTCATCTTCCCGACTCTGGCAGCAGCACCGTCGGGCCATCACCTTTCACAAACGCCTTCTCGAGCGAGTTTCTGGGTTTGCCAATTACAGAAGACGAACCACAATTCTGGAACATCAGTCCTATTTCACCAACCATGGGGATGGGGAGCTGGGACAACAAAGCAGATGCCGCGCTCTTTGCAAACTCCTCACTAGAACAGGACCTCAAAAACACCCAAGTCCGAAATGGCCAGCCCACGCCACCTCCCTACGATGATCAGCATATCCGCGACTCATCCAGCCTGGAATTCGAAAGTCTCAGTGCCAGTGCCAGCAGGCGCCGCCGACTGCGGGAATCTAAGACTGCTGGGGACAGTCCTACCCCAGACCTGGAGGATTGTCCACCCCATGAGCGGGCCAAACGGGCCAAGTTTCTGGAGCGCAACCGACTGGCAGCGAGTAAATGCCGACAGAAGAAGAAGGAGCATACACAGAAACTGGAGTATCGCTACAAGGAGCAATCGGAGAAGAAGGAGCAGCTCCAGGGAGAGATCGCTAGCCTGCGCTCAGAGATCTTGAGCCTCAAGAACGAGGTATTGAAACATGCCAACTGCGAAGATGAGCCCATCAAGCTCCATCTGGCCCAGATGGTGAAGAGGATCACCGACATCGACGGTCCGGCCCCTGCTCCGGCGAACCCACCGATCAACGTCGTGGAGCACATTCCGGTGTCGCCGCCCCAAGCAACTCCCACACCAACTCCAAACAGATCCCAGGGCATGGGCCCGACAGCGACAACTTCGACTCTTTCTTTCGGATTTGATGATCCGCTGCAGCTGGAACCCGCTGCCGTGGCCGCAGCAGAGGCCTTTGAACAGCAACTTCGTCGTGATTCCGAGGCTACGCTGGTTTCCGAGTCCTCCTACACTTTTTCTGCAGACGACACTTTTGACGACCTTATCAACGTTTAATATGACCATCGACCTAATACAAAGATTCACTAATTGTGTTTGGGGTTTGAACAAAATCACAAAAAAGCTCACCCCGGATCGGATCTTTTGTTTTATTGCGCTTTATCTTTGCGATTCAGTGAAAAAGCTGGTCTTTACATTTTCTAGGGGTTTGATTTATTCCTAAGCACAGCTGGAGTTGCGAAAAGGTCTCGGGCATGGAAACTTACAAAGCGTCTGGAGTTGATGAGTATGCAATTGATAGTCAATGCAGGCTTAGTCTGTATTGACCGTCTTTCTCTCTTTATTTGCTTTCATGCGTGAATTCCCCATCCGAAAATTATTTTTACTGTTCTGGAGGCTGCTTTTCACTTCACATGGACGGTACTCTGTATCCAGTTCTGCAACGAATGACATGACGATGCTGTGCATCTAGGCTCAGAGTCCTATCTTATCTATACCTAGGTATCTCTTTACATAGCCTCACGCTTCTCTATACAATGTAGTCCTTGATTCATCTCCCGGAGTCAGGTCCGTCCTGCAATCGACTCGAGGTGGGTGGCGTGCTTATTCAAGGTATCTGCAGTGTCTGAAGTGCCTGCAGTCTCCGTGCGGTCCAGATACTGGCCCTGCTCATTCTGACCCGTATTCCTGTTCAAATCATGGTCCTTCCAGCCATGTTCGGCATCTGAGTCTATGCCGTCGAACATATCATTGATCTCCTCGAGCGTCTTGCCAGCCGTCTCCCTGAGACAGAAGAAGGTGAACGCTACAATGAGAATATCCAGCACTCCGAACAGCAGGAACGTGGCCCAGCCAATACCAGCCATGATGTAAGGTGTCGAGAAGCTCCAGACGAAATTGAAAAGCCACTGTGAGCCAACACCAAATGCAACACCCGGCTCACGAATTCTAGTCGGGAAGATCTCACTCGCGCACGGCCATGGCAGTGGACCCCAACTAAAATTATACGCGATGATATCGAGGTAGATCAGCGCGATGGTGGCAATACCAGCCGAGCTGACTACGCCGTCTTGCGGCGGGTAGTTCTTAACCACGCCGGCCGTGGCAAGCATACACACAGCCATAAAAGAAGCACCGGCAGCCAGCACCGGGCGGCGTCCGAACCGGTCGGACATGAAGAGCACGAAGATAAGACAGGCCGCCACCTTGATAGCGCCAAAGATACCCGTAAGTAGCAGGTTCTGATCACCCGGGCCAACGAGCAGCGAGAAGAACTGCGGACCGAAGTAAGCCAGCGCCGTTGAGCCGGTCGACTGCTGCGCCAGGAAGAGTCCACCACCAATAAGCAGACGGTGCAGATTAGGCCACTCGAGTAGTTCGCGCAGTCGGAAGCCCGCCATCGCGTGACGCTCTTCTTCAAGACCGCGGTGCATCTCGGCGAACTCGTCTCTCACGGCGGGGCTGTCGCCGGCTCGGATCCAGATTAGACTGCGCCAGGCTTCATCGGTCTTGCCGTGGGCTAGGAGCCAGCGGACACTCTCGTCGAGCGTGAACATGCCGAGGCCCATTAAGGCACCTGGTACGAGTTGCAGACCGATTGGGATCTGCCACTGTGCGGCGGCGGGAGGCATAGCTTTGACGCCGTAGTCGATCCAGTACGAGACGAGGATTCCGACGGTGTAGGTGAGCTGGTAGCAGCTACCCAGCTGACCGCGGATCTCCTTGGGACTCATCTCGGACATGTAGATTGGGATGACGGTGGCTGAGCCGCCGACGCCCAGACCGCATACCACGCGTCCGACGTAGAAGAGTGGTAGGGAGTGGGCGTCAATGATCTCCAGCACGACGCCGATGCAGAATATCACTGAGCAGGCCATCATGGCGATCTTCCGGCCCCAGCGGTTGGTCACTGGCCAGATAATAAAACAGCCGGCAAGGGCACCGGCTTGTTGGATGCCCACGGCGATAGAGCTCACACTGGTCTCGTCTGCGCCGTTGAAAGCAAAGGATGATTGGAACGATTCGAAAGTAAGAACACCGCCTAGACTGAGTTTAGAATGCAGTCTATTGACTCATAGAAAAAGAGCATACCAATAACACCCGAATCATATCCGAATAGAGCACCACCGCAGCATAGCACGACGGCTAGCCAGTATGTGCGCCTTCGGGCCTTGAGAAGGCGTATTGTCTCCATAGCGAGATCTAGCTGATCCAATTGATCCTCGTCCTGGTCCTGGGGGAGCTGGGAGTACGAAGTAGAGGTATGGTTCCACCAGCTATGGAAACGGGCCCAAGGGGAGATAATGGATTCAAGAGAGGCCGGGGCGAAGGCTCTTGATATAGAGTCGCTCACATGGTTGGGCATAGTTGCGGAGAAGGGATAGCTTCATTAAGGAACGAATAGACAAAGTGTAAATAGCTAGAAACGACCGGTTCGCGTTGCTTCGATCTCCGGATTTGCGTGTATTATGTCATGGACTGCCGACAGCCGACGCGCAACTGAGTGGGGAGATCACGCCATGCAGTTGGAGACTTTGTTATCTATGGACTTCGCCTTGTTGAGCTGGGCTTTTTATAATATAATCGTGGCCTTTTGTTCGTAGAATGGAATTCTAGGGCTCTCATGATCAGATGAAATGGTCCGTACATGGTAGAACGTCAATACCGCAGTGATGTGCGAAGTGATAGCTTCCCCACATGTAATATAACCGTCAATTACATACATCCAGCGAATCCACAATGGCGTCTCCACCCGCGCCTCCCGTTTTATCTTTACTCACTTGGGAATAGGTGCAACTAACTATAGGTATCAGTACCTGTACGGAGTAGCCGATTGCCGACGGTCCAGTCGAGCACAAAATGCGGTACAGCAGCGGTAGCTGAGGATTAGGCTCGACTCCGTCGATCTGGCGGGGAATATAAAGACGAGCGCATGCAGTGACCCCTCTTTTTTATTTCCTGATCATTCTTGTTCACTCTCTTGTCTACCCTTCTCTATCGTTACTCTCTCGCATCTGCCCGTGCTGACCATGACCAAACGCCCTAATTTCCTCGTCATCGTCGCCGATGACCTCGGTTTCTCCGATGTGGGCTGCTTTGGCGGCGAGATTCGTACACCCAACATTGACAACATCGCAAAGGAGGGTTTGCGATTCACAGATTTCCACGCTGCGGCGGCATGCTCGTGAGTTGTGTTTGCTGAATGAGCTTAGCTGGGAACCCAACTAATCATCCAATTCTCATCCAGGCCCACCCGCGCCATGATCATGACTGGTACTGACCATCACATTGCCGGTCTGGGTAACCTGATTGAATGGACCAACATCTCCGGCCAAAACGGACCTAAGGGCTCCGCCATGAGCACCGCTCCCCAGCGTGGTATGCCCGGTTACGAGGGATATTTGAACGAGCGCGTGGTCGCTTTACCCGAGGTGCTACGTGATGCAGGTTACCACACCGTGATGTCGGGCAAGTGGCACTTGGGGTTGACGCCCGAGCGATCGCCTCACAAGCGTGGCTTCAAGCGCTCGTTCGCCCACTTGCCCGCCTGCTCCAACCACTATGCCTACGAGCCGGAGCTGCGTGACAAGGATCAGATCCCCACCTTCATCGAGGCTTCTTACATTGCCCTGCATATGGAGGATGGCGAGTATGTACGCAAGCTGCCCGAGGACTGGTACTCGTCCAATGGATACGGTGACAAGATGATCGACTACCTGAAGGAGTGGAAGGAGAGCGGCGGTAGTGATGGCCCTGACGGTAAGGGAGATCGTCCCTTCTTTGGGTATCTGCCCTTTACGGCCCCGCACTGGCCTCTACAGGCCCCACGGGAATACATTGATCACTACCGTGGTGTTTACGATGAGGGTCCCGATGCCCTGCGCCAGAAGCGTCTGCAGCGCCTGAAGGAGCTAGGCATGATTCGTGAAGATGTCGAGCCCCACGATGTCAACGCCGAGGAAGTCAAGCCGTGGGAGGAGTTCACCCCCGAGGAGAAGAAGAAGTCCTCCACGGCCATGGAGGTCTTTGCCGGTATGGTGGAGTGCATTGATTACAACGTCGGCAAGGTGGTCGAGTATCTGCGATCGATCGACGAGCTGGACAACACATTCGTCTGCTTCATGTCCGACAACGGCGCCGAGGGGGCCGCCTACGAGGCCTACCCCATGGTGCAGAACGGAGTGATGCCTCACCTGCAAAAGTACTACGACAACAGTCTGGAGAACCTAGGTGCCGGCAACTCATTTATCTGGTATGGCCCGCGCTGGGCGCAGGCCGCCACGGCTCCCTCCCGTCTATACAAAGCCTATACCACCGAGGGCGGCGTCCGCGTGCCCTTCACCTGCCGCTTCCCCAAGAACATTAACATCAAGCCGGGCGACGCAACTGCTGCCGCAGGCGGCATCACCGACCAATTCGCCACCGTCATGGACCTGGCTCCCTCCATTCTGGACATGGCCGGCGTCAAGCACCCCGCACCCAGCTACCAAGGTCGCGAAGTCGTCCCTATGCGCGGTGTCAGCTTCCACCCCTGGGCCACCGGCAAGACCGAGCGCATCCATCCGAAGGACTTTATCCAGGGCTGGGAAACCTGCGGCCGTGCAGCACTGCGCTGCGGCGACTGGAAGATCGTTTTCATTCCCAAGCCCAAGGGCCCCGAGAAGTGGCAGCTATACAACCTGGTTAAAGATCCCGGTGAGGTACACGATCTGGCCGATGACCACCCTGAGCATCTCAAGCGCCTGCTCAAGCTCTGGGACCTGTATGTTCTTGAGACTGGCGTAGTTCCTCTGTGTCCCGACCTCGGTGATTTTTTGGAAGCTACCGAGGCGCAGATGCCGGAAAATGCTTGGATGGAGTTTGATTATTGGAAAGAAGGTGCTCGTGATGTGCCTGAGAAGTTCACACGCCAGCCCCCGCGCTTCCAGCGTACTCAGAGGCCATTTTGAATTGGTGCGCTTGCTTGACTTGTGATGTAAAATGATGTCTTTCACATTTACGATGTGATGAGGAATAGAATTTGAACTTGTTTTGAATTTGGAGTCCAAGGTTGTAGGTCATAGAAGTTAATAGAAGAGCGTTGGTCAGCTTCAGAGGTAAACACCAGGTGCTTGTTTACCGGATAGAAGTAAACCTCGCCTACCGAGGTCACTACTTCAGTCCTATATACCCGAAACGATGGGCTCTACCGTGAGAATCAGCCGAGAAAGGAGCAGACAGAGAAAGCTGTGGAAATGATGCTACTGTATCGTCAAAGTCTCGACTTCCCCATGAGAGCGCCGGAAGCAAAGGCTGTCGAGTACAGCAGTGAGTCATGAGCTTTCAGGCTCTCCTAGACGCTCAGAAGGTTTGATTCCAAAATATCTATTACTACCACAAGATTATCTAGCAAATTGATTATTGTAGGAACCCCTTGGTAATAATCGTTCTAAATTTCGAAGGCTCTGATTAACTATGTAAAACAAATAAAGAACGCAATGACTAAATCCTTCCGCGGTGGTTAACTAACTATCCGGTAGAGTATCCTGACCAGGAGATCATGGAATCGAGTCCCTGGCGAATCAATTGGCCCACATGCGAATGCCGATCGCACCGGTGTGTTCGATTATGTCCTTTGTAAGGTCATCAATTCTGGTAAAACGAGCGATGGGAGTGTTGTCAAATCCACCAATGACCATGCCGACTACTTTGCTATGCGATGTGTACAGCAGGCTTCCTGAATCACCCCTCAACGTAGCATGATTTTTAGGCCCAGAGATGGTGTACTCCAGAGTTGCCTTCGAGCCCTCAATCTCGGCCACTTGAAGCCCATTGTACCGGACTTGTCGGTAGCCAGACCGATACCCTTGGTACTGGAGCTGAGTTGCCATATCGCTTTCAGAGAGATTTGATAGTTCTTCCAACGACATTATTGTTCCAAGCTTCTTGAATTCAAGCTACATAGTTATTGTTAATCATCAATATTGACAAAGTGGGCAGATTAGTTAGTTAGTTACTTACCTTATTGGAGGGCGTTCGTTTCTCAAGGTCCACTTCGACAAGGGCCCAATCAAGATTTGTCGGGTAAGTTATGTTGCCCAGCGTATGGATGTTCTTTAATCTGAGCCCCGATGCAACCCTTACAAATCCAAGGATGTTGTCGGAGGTCCGGAAGAAGCTCTCAATTCGATTGATTTTTCCTTTCAACTCCCGGATATCGGAGTCATCTTCTCTCCAAGCCTCCTTTTGCGCCTCCTTTAGCATGTCGAATATATCATTTTTTACCATCTCCAATGCGCGTTTGTAACGGGGTTGGTCGCAGTACCAATCGATACCCTCCTGGTGGTCATCGATCTGCTCTTTCTTTGCCCGCAGACTGGGGTGACTAGTCCTGAGAAACTGCCGTGACATTTTTGGATCATCAGTCTCTGGATACTTCATAGAGAGACCCTCGGTTCGCCATCTGCGGGCGACTGTCGACGTAGTTAGCACTAATTCTCCCAGATGGCCTTAATTCGAATGAAGCTCACATGCACGCCCGTGGCCTCTAATATCAATATCCCGATCGCGTGGATTGATAACATGGAAACATGTCAAGGCGAAGCAGGTCCACTTCTGTGTTGATGGGCCCTGAAGTTCGATAAATCCACCAAGCGTTCCGGACCCTTGATCGTTGCTGCTATGAGCGATAGGCCCTCCAGCCATCGCTCTGCCCGTCAAGAGCTCCGTATTGAACCCAGTTTTGGCCTCGGGCTCCACGGGATCCTTCAAAGACGATCTTCTATCTTTGATAATCTCCACTGCGACCAAAGGTAATGTCCACATGTCCAAGATCTTGGTGATGATCTCCCGTGTATTGCGCCACTTTCTTTGGCTATCGATGTTCACGATAACCAGAATAGTCACGGGATTTTCTTTCCCTTTATTTCTGCCCCGTCTGTAGCATCCAATGAGTTGTATGTCTCTTAGCTCGACCGTTCTCAGGATGTCGCTCAGTACAGAACTCCACTTATTCCATATAGGGTCTGAATCTAGCACTGGAGACATGCTCGGTTGGCGGAAGGCCTGGGGATCGGCGATCTCCACGGAGATGCGCGCGACTCTCTCTTGTCGTAGTAGCGAGTGAATCCGGCGAGCGGCCTGCAGCCAGTCGTCATCCACGACGAACCGCGTAGCTAAGATCAGAATTGTTGGGATGGGCTCATCTTCGGGGTAGTACTTGGATTGGCGCAAACAGAATGTTACCGGGTGGTCCCATGGTCCAGAGGCGATCAAGCTGACCCCTTTGTCCCGGAGTATCGCGTGGATACGTTCGGAAAATGTGCCTCCGCTAGATACCTTCTCCTGTAACAGTCCGTGAAGTGGGTGTGCCACAAGGATAGGGATTGTCAAGAGCGGAAGCGAGCATAGATAAGGACCCCCAACTCGGAGGTCCTCGTTGGAAAAGCCGTCCACGGTGATTTCGCCTTCATCGTCGCTACTTCCAAGCGACCGCCTTTTGCGTCCATCCTCCCCATATTTCCCTTCCTCATCATTGAAGGCTCTTGGGCGATGCCTCTTACTATCATGTCTCTCGAGGCTCTCCGTACCTACTCCCATTAATCTAAGAGCGCCAAGTGATATAACGGGAGAGGCGTAGGCCAACTCAAAGCTGGAGCCCCGTGAAGTTGACCGGGTTAGAGAAGTGGTCGTCATGGTCGGATTCAGTGGGGTAAACAATAGCGAAAACAGAAGGAGAAGGAGATAGCTTGATGCGTATCTAGAAGGTATGGAGTAAGTGATGCGGACTGCTTGCGAACAATGGCGGGAGATGGAGATGAGGGATGATAGGTGGGTGTAAGAGTAAGTAAGAGTAAGAAGAAGAAGGAAGAAGGAAGAAGTAAGAAGAAGTTGAAGTTGAAGTGAGAAAGTAAGGATGGCCCAAATAGGTCTAGTACCAGGGTGCAAAGGTTGAAGTAGAATTATAGGTTTAGTAGTGTGGTATAAGAAAGAGCATTTGTCTCGACTAGTGCACGAGACACAATATATCTATCCAGAGATCACATCTTCAGGCTTTGGAGATACATCCTCGCAGCATCTATCCCATCATCCACCTTAGTCGTCTCAGTTCCGCTCCCCATACTTGTGGCCCCCTTTCCACCGGCCTTCCCTCCCACAGCCTTCGCAACCTGCGCCGCCCACTCATTTGCCACCAAGCCATTCGATGCGTGTCCCTGAGAAACGAAGCACCCGTGGGCAACTCTGCCAGCGGAACCATCCAGCCCGATGAAATACGTACTCTTGTCATTGTGGCGGGAAGAAACCTGTTTAATAGCCTCTAAGGTGGCCTTGGCGCAACAGTCGCCCGGGAGCTGGACTCGGTCGGCAAATCTGTAGATAATCAAGGAGCCGTTCGAGGCTGAAGAGATTCAATATGGATAGCAAGATCGAGTTTGAATGAGGATATTGGGGGGAACCGCAAAGAATAGTAATCGTCAATTGCAGTCAAAGAAAAAGATAGAAGGGAAGACTAACAAAGACAGGAGGGAGAATCCATGATAAATATGCAGCTTTCTACATAAGTTGTATTTGAATGACTCACCGATGCCGTTCTATCAGCATATTTTATACTCAACTAACGTTATCCTAACTAGTTGATTGGGTTTACCTTACAAAACGTGTGGGAGGCATAGGCGGACGATAAAATAATATAAGAAACAACGCTCTTTCTGAAAGGGTGCCCAACAAGGCGATCTTAAAAAGCAGTAATATTTACATCGTAGCTCTAGATGTTGGTAGGGCAAATGCCAGTACTTCGTTCATCTCCTGGGTATGGTACTCGCTTCATTGGGAAGATGATTGAGCAAGAACAGATGTTTGTCGAGTCAACCACGGATAAAAGGTAGATCGAGGCCAATCGCTGAAAGTGCGGAGAAGTGACGGTGGTAAATGTCGTCGTCACCATCGAATCATCCCCGCCACCTTCCCCAGTCTATAAATATAGACCAGTTTCCAACTAACAAGTAGCAATCACTCAACACCCAAGCGCTTGGTACGTCCTCTTTTCTTTATACCTTCCACTCTGGAGAAGTATGAGATGAGGAGATGCTCATGTTGACAATAGCAGATACATTTCTTCATGACATCTACTTCGATGGATCCGTCGCTCTTCCCCCGGAGCCGGGAACCCCAATCGGTGAGAGCGCAGCAGCAGAGACAGGAGGAGAAGCAGCAGCAGGAGCGGAAGTATCAAGAAAACCAGTGGTCACCGAATCAGACGTTGGCCATGCATATGGACTCGGCCGGCCATCCTGTGCCCGATCCCGTTACCGATGCTTCCAAGGGCAAGACGTATCAGAATTTTGACGACGACGCTGATGTTTTTGAGGCTATGATGAGTGAGCTTGACTAAGGCTGTAAATATCAAATCAGATGAAGGACGAAAGATGAAATTGAATTACATCAAGACCAAGTGGAGACTTTAGTATAAAGTTCATAGAGTTGATTGCCCTGGCAACGCTCATCACACCGCGACCCTCTTAGCTGTTCAGTGTTGCGACCAAAGCACTGGTCTCTCCCATTGAATCATCGTCATAGTCTTTCCTATCATTTTTGTTCTTTATTCAATTCAATCGTTTGCATCACAATTCACGAAATGCCTGCATGATAGCCCCAAACGACTCTGTTTACATACAAATGCCCGCGGGGACAAAAACCCTTGAACCGCCCAACTTGAACTTCAAGGAAACAACGCGCAACAGTACCGACCCCCCCTCCCTTTTCACTCGTTATATTTTCCTTGAGTCAACATATTCAACCGAATTCTTTCCCTCTTTCCCCTGTATTTCATCCATCCAGTGCATGTACAATCATCTTCTTCATCGACGACGCGAGGCCGTCAACGCTTGTGTGCAGCTATTGAGAGACCACAGCAGGGAAATGGCGCTAGATTCGCGCTTCTTTCGGCACATCGGCCAGAGCATCGGGCCTGGCTCGATCTCTTCTGCGACCTGCTCCGAATCCTCCTCCATGACCGGCATGACCGGCATCACCTCGCCCAGTGTGGTCTCGACCTCGGCCTCGGCCGCTACCTTTGTATCCACAGCTTCCAGTCCGTCGCTTCGCGCCCGTGAAAGCGTGTCGGTCCCCGTGCGTCACGATGAACCCGCGAGCCCGTCGCCCGGCGGCAATGTACGCGTCGTGGTACGCGTTCGCAAGTTCCTTCCCCGAGGTACGTGCAGAGGGAGCTGTGGAAGGGATAATGTAACGGATTTGCGACTAACGTCCAGTCACAGAGATCGAACGAAAGGCCGAATGTCTCATCGCCATGGACCCACACACTCAAATGACGCAGCTGAAAGCGCCGAAGCGGAGTCCAGATGATCTGGGAAAACCGAAATCACAAGCTCGAGGCAAAGTCCTCGACGATAAGTCATTCACATTCGACAACTCCTTCTGGTCGCATAATGACGAGGATGAACACTACGCCCACCAGGAGGATGTATACAACTGCTTGGGCGAGGAGTTCCTCGACCACAACTTTGAAGGATACCACACCTGTATCTTTGCCTATGGACAGACTGGTTCCGGCAAGAGTTACACCATGATGGGCACGCCCGAACAGCCGGGCTTGATTCCCCGTACCTGCGAGGATCTCTTCCAACGTATCGAGGCCTCGCCGTCTCCCGACATCAGCTACAACGTCCGAGTGTCGTATTTCGAGGTATACAACGAACATGTGCGGGATCTCTTGGTCCCACGAACGGATCCTCCACACTATCTACGAATCCGCGAGTCTCCATCCGAAGGCCCCTATGTTAAAGATTTGACGGAAGTTACCGCCAGGAACTACACGGAACTAATGAAGTTCATGCGGAAAGGTGACGTTTCACGGACTACCGCTAGCACCAAGATGAATGATACGTCGTCTCGATCTCATGCCGTTTTCACCATCACACTGAAGCAGATTCACCACGATCTCTCTACAGATGAGACAACAGAGCGCACTGCTCGCATTCGATTGGTCGATCTTGCAGGCTCGGAGCGCGCCAAATCCACCGAAGCAACAGGCGTCCGGCTTCGTGAGGGTTCAAATATTAACAAGTCGCTTACTACTCTCGGTCGAGTCATTGCGGCTTTGGCAGACCCAAAGAAGGGCCGCGGGGGAAGAAAGGGCAAAGACCTGGTCCCGTACCGCGACTCGATCCTTACATGGCTTTTGAAAGACAGTCTGGGTGGAAACTCGAAAACAGCGATGATTGCATGCATTTCACCAGCGGACTACGAGGAGACTCTCTCAACACTGCGATATGCCGACCAGGCCAAGCGCATCCGCACCCGTGCTCGTGTCAATCAGGACCATGTATCTGCAGCGGAACGTGACGCACAAATTGCAGAAATGGCGGAGACTATCCGCAGTTTGCAACTGAGCGTGAGCCAGGCGACGGTGCATCAGCGCGCAAGCGAGGCTCAGGATGAGAGGTTGGAGGAGTACCAGCAGAAGGTCGAAAAGATGCAGCGACTGATGGAGGAGACCAAAATGGTCAGTGAGTGCAAGATTCGTCAGCTACAGACCGAGAACGAGGCTCTGCGCATACACCTGAAGCTAGCTTTGGAAAGTCTCAAAAACCCCATTCCGCCAATTACCATTGAGAAGCGACAGCCGAGCTTGGCCTCATCAGCAGAAGAAAACTTGCCCCCTGATCATGACCAGGACCGTGAGGGTTCCCCCATTGATCCTTCTGATTCCGAAGCGGAGGTTTGGGAAGACGAAGAGACCATCACAGATGATGACGACGAGGATGAAGAGGTACATCGTCTGATGCAAGCTCGCATGCAAGATCTTCTGGGCGACTTGAGTGTGTTCAAGCGCAAGCTGGCAACAGACCACGAACGGTTCCGTCCCAACGAGCAACACGGGACACGGAAACGACGTGCTCTCGGTGTGATTCCTGGCAACGTACGCTAGTGTCTATGAATTGATTTATTTCTCTTCTGTTGTTATTGGCGCATACAACTGGTGTTGGGCGGCGAAGTCTTGGTTTCAGCTGCTTGTTTGGGCTGAGACCTGGAATCGGCTGCGCTTGGATCATCCCTGTCTCTTCTTTTGTCTATTTCTACGGTAGCGCGATTACCCCCCTGCGATGAATTACGAGAAATTTTACGATTCAAAGGCGTTCAAAGACGACGGCTGCTGTTTGTTCTCCCGCTAATATCTTGCCTCCAGGAAGGTACCTAATGCTTCTTTTAATGTAAGACCAGGGAGATAGAGAGAGACGTCAACATCTCGTAAAACTGTAAACTGTTCCAAGCCAGTCAATATCCCATGATTCTGTCAGTGTTCGAAGTTGACTCAATACATCTTGCTCTTTACAATGACTCGACTCGGATTAGGGCTGCGGGACTTGGTGGGCCGCTTATGGCATCACTTTTTCCGTGAGTCAACCCTGCCTCCCCACCAAGTGTTTGAAGGTCCAGCACGCCCCTCGCCCTCCGAGATTGAGTCTTTCAATATGACCGACCCTGTTGACTCGGCGCCGACTTCGCCTGCTGCCGCTGCGCCTGCCCCAGCGGCATCCCAGTCCACGACGGCGCAGCCTCCCTCGCAGCAAAACCTCCCCATCCGGGACTCCAAGTCCGCAAAAGACCCCGCACAGCAGGATAAGCAACAGAAGGGCAAGAATGCCGCATCTGCTGCAGCCGGCGCCGGTGCTGCCACTGCTGGCGGAGACAAACCACTTATGCCCGCGGAATTGAAGAAAAAGGCCAAGGAAGAGAAAGCCGCCCGCCGCGCAAGGGAAAAACTTGAAAGAGAGCAGGGCGGAGCTGGTGCTGTGGGCGGTTCAGCTCCTGGTGGCGGCCAGGGTCGTCCTCCAACTACACCGAAGAAGGACACTGCTGGTGGAGGCGCGTCGCAGAAGGGGCAGAAGGCTCCGCCGCCGCGCCGCGGGTCAGGACCCGGGATCGCTGGTCAGACGCCCGCCGTCGAGCAGAAGAAAAAGAAAGATGATAAGAAGGTTGCTGTCTTCGGACATCTATATGGCCAGCAACGGCGGACTACTGTTGCTGGCGCTGGTAAAGAAGTGCACCCTGCAGTCCTGGCATTGGGTTTGCAGTTGAGGGACTACGTCGTCTGCGGCAGCAGCGCGCGATGCGTTGCGACTTTGCTAGCTTTTAAGCGGGTGAGTTTTGTGCTTCTTCCATCTGCTGTCTAGCGGCGCATGCTAACTTGGAGTTATTCAGGTTATCGAATCCTACGATACACCTCCGAACAACTCGTTGTCGCGCCACTTGACCACAGTCCTCTCGCACCAGATCACATATCTCTCCACATGTCGACCACTCTCCATTAGTCAGGGTAACGCGATCCGTCAGTTGAAGTTGACCATTGCATCGATCGACCCTGCAGAGCCCGAAGCCACCGCCAAGGCGACTCTGTGCGAGTTTATTGATGGATATATTCGGGAGAAGATTACTGTTGCCGACCAGGTTATCGCCAGCAGTGCGGCGCAGAAGATTCAGGATGGTGATGTGATCGTGACCTTTGCCGGCAGCTCGATCGTTAAGCAGACCCTGCTGCAGGCCCACAGCGAAGGAAAGCGGTTCCGGGTATCGATCATCGACTCGCGCCCGCTCTTCGAGGGCAAGAACCTCGCTCGTGCGCTCGCCAATGCCGGGCTTGATGTGCAGTACTCGCTCATGCACGGCCTCAGCCACGCCATCAAGGATGCGACAAAGGTCTTCCTCGGCGCACACGCCATGACCAGTAACGGCCGGTTGTACTCACGCGTCGGAACTGCCCTAGTAGCCATGTCGGCCAAAGAACGGGCGGGCGGGGTTGAAGTCCCCGTTATCGTATGCTGCGAGACAGTCAAATTCACTGACCGTGTCGCCCTCGACAGTATTGTGGTTAACGAAATTGCCGATGCCGACGAGCTAATCTCCAACCTGCTCCCACAACAAGTGACCGGTATGGCCGACCCGGCTGCATTCACCACTGGGCCTGTCGACCCAAAGAAGGGCGGCAAGACTGCTTCCAAAGAGCCCACACCTGCTCCATCTCCTTCCTCCCGTGCCCCCTCTGCTTCACCTCTCACTGAATGGAAAGATACCTCCAATCTGCAACTGCTGAATATTATGTACGATGTCACCCCTGCGGAGTATGTGGATATGGTCGTGACGGAAATGGGTAGCTTGCCGCCGAGTGCTGTCCCTATTGTGCATCGGATGAGTACGAACATGTGAGATACGAAGTTTTGTTTCTTTTACCATACCGCAAAAGTTGAGGATGCCTTGACTTCTTTATATCAGGGTTCTTTTTTTTCTTGTCACGGATCTATCTTCTAGGGGACGTTTTGTTAGGGATTATTTTAGATCTGTTTCCTGAGATGTATTTGATATATAACTTTGGAATGGGTAGTAAGCAATGTGATGATTGGGAATTTATTCATCTCCATAGCTGTAGCCGTAGCTTCCTAGATGATTGTATACAGTGGCATGAAACTCTGGTCATACTTCTACACACTCAATCATGTGACCCAATCGGATTCAAGGCGGTGTACTGAGCTTTGTTTATTCTGCCGCCGATAAGAATAAGCTTGAGCTTCGCAACTCCAATACAATACAAACCAAGTCCATCACTTCACTGTGCACCGAAACCCTCTCATCTCAAATCACAGGAAGCTCCAATCCACATCCAAAATGGTATCCTCCTACCCCCACCCTCATACACCAACCCCACTAACCAAACCCAGAGCAAAGACTCCTCCGCAACACACCTACACATGCACCAACCCCGCCTAGCAGACCTATTCGAAGAATTCACCCGCCCACACACATCATCCGCCTCCCCACAAAACCTAAACCCAACGCAAAGCGCAACAATAACATACGGCTCAACCTCACCCGCCTCAATCCCATCTTTCCTTCCCATCGAAGACATCTACGTGGCCCCGCAACATCAACCTCCCAACCCAGAAGACGAGGATGATGTCGTACCGGACCAACATGCTGCGTTTGGAATTACGCGCGCTATGGAGCGGAGACGGGATGGCGTTTGGAGGGATTTGGGACTTGAGGCGCTTGTGAATGGGCAGGGACATGGTGGGAGTGCTATGACTGCAGGCTCGAGTGGAATGGGGTCGGGGCCTGGGGCTACGCTTAGAGATGGTGCGGGTGGTGCGGCTTCGGCGGCGGCGCCTGCTGTTAGGGTTAGGAATGCTGGGAGGAGGATGGGTGGGAGGAGGGTTGTTTGTTTGCGCTAGGGGTCATGGTTTATACCGATGCTTTGTGTGACTGGGTTCTAATATGGGTTGCATTACTGGAGTATTGTTTGGCGTTGGAGGTGGTGTGGGAATAATATCCATTGGGCTGTGGCTCAGACGGCGATGGGGGGTTTTTTCATTGATTCATTTCGTTGGTATTGTTCTTCGAGAAATATCAAATCCTGGCCGGTAGGTCCTCCATTTCCTTGTTTAATGCGCCTCAAACGCCGAGCAAGTAAATGCGATATGATTACAAGGCGCTGTTTCTTAGATCCTGTTGATGTCGACTCGGGCTCGCTCGAAGAGCTTGTGGTCAAGTTGCTTCTGCTCGCGTTCCTCGTCTGTGATATTGCGCTGGTGGATTGCCATCTGGGCATAGGTACCCGCGGCGCGGCGCTTGGAAAGAGTGCCAGGGTTGATGACAAGGACACTGTCGACGACCTGGAATCAGAAACGGAATTAGTATTGGAAATAAGAACGAAAGCATACAGAGAAGACTGGGCCCTTGGTTTACCTTGACAAAAGGTGGAAGTATACTGGGCACGATCAGCACATCGGGCCGCACGTTCCACCACTCGCCCAGCTTCATATAAGGAAGGTCCAGCACTGCCCCGGTCGCCAGGCCAGTTTCGGACCCGGGTTTAGGAAGATTGGCGCGTGCGGTGGGAGGGAACAGAGGGAAGAAGTGACGCTGCTCGACGAGGTACTTGGGAAGGCGAGAGAGGAGGTTACCCTCGGTGGGTCTGCCGTGAAGGACCTCCTCGCGGCGAAGCTCGGAGAGTACATCATGGGAGCACATGCCGACAACAGCCTCATTGAAGGATAATGTCACCGGGTTGGAGACCATGCGAACTTGCTTTGGTAGGCCAAGCTCCTTCTTGGGGAGTTGCTCTTGCGGCCAAGAAACGTGCCGACTCAAGGCGTCCCGCACGGATGGCAAAAGCACAATGGTGATACTGGGAACGGCTGCTGCTAGACGGGAAAGCGGCGCTGAGATACAGTGGCGGAAGACGGTGGTAAGTGTTATGGTGTCCGGGTCGACTCCTTTGATATCTGGCAAGTCAAAGTCACCGGATGCAAGCAGGGGATGCTCAATATCCAGAAATGGACCGAGCAGAATGAGGCCATCGGCGTAGTTGTCTGCAGCTTTCTGGCAAAGTTCCTGCAAAGGCTCAAAGTCCAAGTTATCATCCGCTGTGAACGGGCCCGCTGCTACCATGACATTGAGAGGGGGGTTGACGTCTCCATTGTTGAGGCGCTCATTTATATTATCGAGAGCCACTGCAGAAGATGCAGCAGGAGGCAAAAGAGGTATAGGGAGGATCTCTTTAACGGTGAAATATTCACCAGAGGGATTGATTCCACGGAGAGCGACGATCTGCCCCGGGAAGAAATTCAAGCCTGGAACTGAGTCGACTTTCAAAGGCACTCGTCTTCCAGCCCCAGTTCGGCGCGAAGTTTCGAGTACCAAAGAAGCTGGGTTCAACTTTCCTTCCAAGGCATCTGAGGCAATCCGTCCAACAGCAATGATTTCACTTGTACTCTGGGTGGCTGCGCTACCAAAGGTGAGGTCATCCGAGTCGTAGTGTTTCTGGAAGATGGCAGCAAATTCATCGATTCGATCGTCCAAGATCTCCGAAGCCTCTGACAGTCTCATTCCCATGGGTTTATAGCCGAACTTCTTGAGGTCGGTATTGGCCGTAGGCTTGATGCGCGCTTCGGAAAAGGGTGCCATCGGGGTCTCTGGCTGCGACAAGTGGGAATTGAGTGATTCAAGCGTTTGGCCGGGGTTTTGTCGCTCAGCAAATGAAACGGATCTGCTATCCATGTCAGCGTTCCATGATATATTGCCATGTGTTTGCTCGAGACAGGCAAGCATATCACATACTGTGTGCCTCTGGGGGTGGCTTCATTCATCATAGAAGCAGGCATCTTCATTATTGGCGAGCCATTCTGCTCAAGTCGTCCCATTTTGGGCGCGGCAGGCGAGGAGAAGTTGTTCTTGCGTTTAACGGAGCCAGTAACACTGTGCAGAGGCCGGCCATTCGAGCCATTGGGTGTCAATTCATCCAACCTAAGAAACAGAAGCACGCCATCAGTCTGATACTCCGAACCCCAAAGTCATCCGTCCTTACATGCCGAATACATCAGCGCCCGCTGCAGCACGCGGGGTTGCGGTGACAGCATTCCTCTTCTCAGTCTGCCGACCAGCTTTGCCACGGGTTTCGCGCTCAAGGGCTTCTTGCACATCTCGCTTGAAACTGCGCACAGTGTCCATGTTCAGTTTCATCTCGTCGCCCATCTTGATGCTGTAAGACTCCCATTTGTAAAAGAGCTCCTCCGCGGTGATCGAGTGGACCCGGAGGATAGATTGTAGTTCCGCGAGAACATCCTTGGGCAGACCTTCGGAGTAAGATGCGGCGAAGAGCTCATTGAGTTCCGCCGTTGCGTCCATTGTGAAGGTGGTGAAGGGGAGGTAAACAGTCAATCAGTCGGACATCGAACTCCGCAAAGACGCGCGAGACGCGTGGGACGTGTAGCTGACTCAGCAGCCAAGAAAAGTAATTATCGGTTTCCCAAGTTGGAAGGCGTATCTCGTCGATCGTCAATTGATCTCTGATTTCTCCTTGAACCCCCGTGCAATACATTATGACGGCCAATGACTCTTCCCAGGTCGCTATAGCAGTGCCTTCGACCGACAGTAGCGATGCTGTGAAGCTCGAGACTCAGGAATACCCAACTTCCGCCGCCGACGGCCTTATCCAGAAGCCATTCCCTGACCCGCTCCCGGACGCAAAGCCAGAGAAGCCCGCGGAGCTCACGGAGGACCAACAATCCAAGTACGGAGCTGTTCTCAAGACCGTTTCTTCATGGACAACCATCCCCACCATGTCCGAGCGAAATGCCCCCACAGCCCCGATCACCGATGATGAGCGCATGTGGTTAACTCGCGAATGTCTTCTCCGCTACCTCCGCGCAACAAAGTGGAATGTCGCCCAGGCCGAACAACGGCTTCAGGGTACCCTGATTTGGCGCCGAGAGTACGGTATGCAGAAGTTGACACCGGATTATATCTCGATCGAGAACGAGACCGGAAAACAGGTTATCTTGGGCTTTGACATTCATGGCCGGCCATGCCTATACTTGATCCCTTCCAACCAAAACACCGAGAAGACCGAGCGTCAAGTTCAGCATCTCGTCTTCATGCTTGAGCGACTCATTGACCTTATGGGCCCCGGCCAGGAGACGCTGGCGCTGATCGTCGACTTCAACTCGACCAAGTCTGGTCAGAACGCATCCATTAGCCAGGCAAAGGAGACATTGAACATTCTGCAAAACCATTACCCTGAGCGATTGGGACGTGCTCTTGTGCTCAATGGTAAGTGAAATCGTGATATGCCTTGTCATGGCTTCCTAACTATTTTTCTGCATATAGTGCCTTGGATAATTTCGGGCTTCTTCAAGTTGATCACACCATTCATTGACCCGCTCACTCGTCAGAAGATGAAGTTCAATGAGGATATGCGCCAGCACATTCCCCCCAGTCATCTCATGAAGTCTGTAGGGGGTGATGTTGAGTTCCGCTACGACCACTCCATCTACTGGCCCGCCCTGAACAAATTGGCTGAACAGCGGCGCGCGCTGATTCGCGAGCGCTGGATCCAAGGCGGGAAGCAGATCGGCGAGTTCGAGAACTACCTCAAGGGCGAGGACATCCCAAGCCTGTCCCAGACTCGGGAATCCGCCACCGAGCAGGCGTGAAATTCAAAGTAATGCTCGGATTCCCTTTTGGCAACTTTGTTATCCCCACTGTCTTTGTTTAGCATTTCGGCTCATATATACACCGTCCTTGCTTGCATAACCCACCACTCATGGATATAATTTGGCGTGATGTACATACAAATCTCTACGCAAGTTTATTGATAGAATATTGATAGAATACAAAGATCATCTTGAATTGAAGGTCCCAGAGTGCTCAGGATAAACGGCCCCGGGGTTCACGACTGCCGAATAATACAGCGCCAGCGTCACTGGTCTGTAGGTCAACATGACCATTCTTCCAGCTTCCGTACTTGCCTTCAGCTAATCCAATCTAGTCCTATAAGTTGGCGAAGAATGATCTTCCATGTATGTCGAAATAAGCCCGTATCGATCAAGGACACCGTATATTAGTTAGAGAGGCTATATACCAATTATGTACTCTAAAGCTTGGGGTGTTCAAATGGTGATAGGGGGTCACACTAGAATCCACTGTTTGAATCCGAAAGATTTTGGCCCGGGTATGAGGTAATTATGTGTTTATAGAGCGGATATTGAAGCTAAAATAGTGTGTTGAAGGTGAGTCCACTGGGACGAAATTTGCTAGTCAGAGGTTCTCCGCGATTTTCGCCCTTGGGGGGGGGGGGAGCTGTCCTAAGGGTGCACCCCATTCATAGGATTCGCCAATATCCGCATTATCCCAGCATGTATGATCTTCGAGGTAACAAGGGTCAATATTCGCAATTTCCGCTGCATACATCGCTTTCTCGCGATAGAAAATTCATAGAGATTAGTCAGAGGTTCCTAACCGCGGCCACTAAAATCCTAACCGACACGTTTGATTTGATAGGTTCCACTGGCCAATCTTTTCTGGATTTGCCCGTTGGACTCTTCCCTAATCGTCTGCACCGGCCAACCGGCCAACGGCCGAGCATCCTTCTCCCTGTGGAAATTCATTGGAATATTCTGCGGACTGCCAACAAAGACCCCTGACACCCAAGATCTTTACTAACGACTTCGAGCCGGTGTCGAACTTTAAACGCCCATCTGGCACATCAATTGACCCATTTAGCCCGGGGAGCTGAAATCAAGGATGGGTGATCGGCGCTGACAGAGATGACTGACCTATAGTTATGGCTCCTGGCCAAAAATAACAAGTCCGGAGGGCTCGAGACCGTGACAAGGTTGAAACGCTCACGCTCAAGTGTGCCCCCCTTTTTGGTCACTGAATAAAATTGAGCCTGCCCCTGAGCGGCCTAGTTTGATCACTGAGTGTTATACCCATAATTGTCTGAAGAAGTGGGGGGGAGGGGCGTTGGTGCTGCTCTAGTCTAGCCGTACATAGATTAGGGATGTCGCTAGAGCAAACGCCTAAGCAAGTGCTCCTCCACCAGCCCTCTCGGTGACAATCTAAGGATTATTTCAGGTGACCAAGAATGTACATAAAGGGTAATGTCATTGTGAATCTACTCTGTATTTGTCTGTTTTTCCAATCTTTGCCGATCAGTCTCTTGGCACAATTTCCCCACTCCACTCTATGTCTATATTCTAGTCTCAAAACAGTATAGTTTACGGCACGGAAGGCTTTAGAATTGTTCCGGATACTGATTTTTGGGTACAGCCGTCCTAAGGAAATTGGTTCGGCCTGGGAACTCTAATTTAACCAAACTAAGCTTAGAGGGTCATCGATTCCGTGAAAAATAAAGCCAATCCGGAGCAGAAAGTTCTTCCCGAGACGGTGGACTAGAGATCTCCATTTGGGCAGGAACCTCGGCTTAATCCCGAAACTGACGCGACATATTGACTTCCATCTCCCCGAAGATACGAGATAAAATCACACATCAATCATCCCCACGAAAACTATTGACTGTCGCGCAATGGCTGCCACTCAAACTATCACAGTCCCCCACCTGGGCGGCATTAAGGCAGGCTACGCCTTCGCCAAGGACCACTATGATCCTTCCAAGCCGACCTGCGTGCTCATCAATTCGATGTGCATGACTGTGTCTCTATACCATGACCAATTCATCGACGGAGCTCTGAATGATGCTATGAATCTCCTCGCGATTGAGCCATTGGGCCATGGCTCGACCAGTTCTCCCTCTGAACACTTTACATACTGGGATTCAGCCCACATGGCCTTGCAGGTCCTGGACCACTTCGGGATTCAAAAGGCCTTCGCCTTGGGCACAAGCCAGGGAGGGTGGGTAGTGGCCCGAATGGCCCTGCTAGCCCCGGACCGGGTAAGTCCAAGTTCATGCATGCACTGCCGAATTCAAGCTCAAATAAGATTAATCTCGCGTGCTTCTAGATCCTCGGTCTCATGCCTCTCGGAACATCCATGGATTATGAATCCTCGGATTCTCGGTCTAAGGGCTGTTGGGATCCTGCCGCCAATCTCATGGCATTTTACGAGAAGTGGTCCACCCCCTCGCCTACGCCTGACTTTGTTGTGGATGATGTCTGGTGTGGGTTGGTCGGCGGAATTGGCTTTGGGGCTGCTGGCACAGCCGAGAAATCTGCCTTCTGGACTCAAACCTTGAAGGAAGTATACAAGGGGGATGAGGGCCGGAAGAAAGTCCGCATGGCGCTCAACTGCTTACTGGACAGGGATGGGCTCCTGCTCCGGATCGGGGATATTAAATGTCCTGTTCACTGGCTACAGGTGAGTCGTGTCTTTATATTTTATATTTTGCAAAGAATCTGCGCGTTGACCGATCGATCAGGGAACCGAAGATGTTCCTTTTGGAACAATTATTCCGGCAGAGCATATTCAACGTTTCACTTCGTCTGCAGATGCTAAGCTTGTGATGATTGAAGGGGGTGCGCATTACTTGAACGCTACCAACCCGAAAGAGGTGAATGAGGCCCTTCTGGCGATGGTGACGACGTACAACCGTTCCGCTACTGCGTAGAGTTTGTATGAAGATAGGTCGATCATTCTCCACACTGAGAGCTACTATAGAAACATCTTCAAATGAACCATGGTTCTATACAGTGTTTCAAGTAGGGGATTGTTAGAATCACCCGCCCTAGGTATTCAAAGCATTCGCCACAGTGGCACCGCTAAAGTTCTTCAACCCATCATGGTCGGCTATACCGCCTACTGTAAGACTTACGTCAAGAAACTCTAATGGTCGGTATACAAAACGTTAGTCGGTAATCGCTAAAATTGTGGAGCTTTGGGCTGCAGGAAAAGCGGCAGGAAATTAGGAAAACTTTAGTTTGAAAGCTATTTTAGAGAATGAAATGAAAACAGCATGACGGCCGAGGTGATGCTGTAGACCCTATTTTTTTTTTTTTTTTTTTTTCAATTTCTGGCTCTCCTTGTCTATTCGGTGGAGCCTTTCTTTCCTTGTTTTATTATGGACACCGCCGCGCCTTGTGGATAGCCCACATGGTATTCAATTACTGGCCTCCCACCTCCCGATGTGGGTTGACAGCTACGAACAAAGTTCAAACCTGAGACGCCGAGCTTGTCAAGTGTGATTCATGGAACCTAGTGGATGCCGAGTCTATGCCGCGATTCTTAATAATATACAGCCCACTACTAGTGGAGAAATTGTACCCACGGAAGTTCGATGCCGATAACTCAGCCTATATCTAACTAGTTAATTCGTCGCCTCCCACCGTTTGCCGGGCTCGTTTCATGTTTGCCGCACATTATGGAAAGCGATCGGAGCACTCTGCAGCCATGGACCATAGCTACCGTCGCCTCGGTCACGGTGCTGGCCTTCCTGACTGTTTGTCTTCGGCTACTTGCACGCTTTGAACGTGGGCAAAAGCTATGGTGGGATGACTATATGATTATCTTTTCTATGGTTGGTGCAATCTTCTCATTCCGGTCTCAATCGCATGATTTCTGACAGTCCGTCATTAGCTATGGAATTTCATTGTCGTCGGGTTCATCTACGCGATGGTCCGAGAGGGAATGGGACTCCATGCAGACACACTACCACTCGATAACGTGGTTATGATCTCAAAGTACCTTATTGTGGCCGAGGTTCTTTACGTTTTCAACCTCGTCTGGACGAAAATATGCATTCTGCTCATGTACTATCGGATCTTCCACTTTCCTTACTTCAAGACATGGGCATACGCCATCGGAACCTTTGTTATTCTGTGGGTTATCTGCATCACTTTTCTCTTTATCTTCATCTGCGTCCCCGTGCAGAAGATATGGAATCCCGAGATCCCAGGGCGGTGCATCAACCAGGTTGGCACATGGATCGCAAACGCCGTCTCAACGATCGCAACCGATCTTGTTATTCTCCTTCTTCCACTTCCACAGGTATGGAAGCTACAACTTCGAACCTCGGAAAAGATAGCCGTTTCAATTGCCTTCAGCTTGGGATTCTTGTACGTGACTAACTCTATTTTCCTTTACTAAAAATGCGCAAATCTGACCTCGGCAGCGTCGTCTTCACCTCCGCCTACCGTTTCTCGGTCCTCTTCACCTACAGCTCACTTGATCCCTCCTACACTCTCGCCCCAACAGTCGGCTGGACCGCCATCGAAATGGCCGCCGGGATCATTTCGGCCAACCTCCCAGCCCTCCGCCCTGCTCTCCGTTTAATAGCACGCAAGCTGGGTGTCAGCGGTGCCGTTGTAGGTCTTTTTAGAAGCACGAACGGAACAAGGACCAAGACTACGAACGGTGTTACTCGGTCTGGAACAGCGGAGAGTGCTACTGCGATCACTCAGCGCTCAAAGCAGGACCGACATTCTTTCTACAACTTGCCAGATGACTCGGGGTCTGTGTCGGAACAGACACGTATGGAAGCATCCTTTAGGCCGGATTACGATCATGCAAAGACGTACACCAGTGTGAAGGGTCGACAAGTTGGTCATGCCGATGATGAGATTCCCCTGTCTAAGATTAGGGTGGATAAGGAATTTACCCAGACTGCCACGGCCTGAGGAAGTCCTTTCTTTATGTTGATTTGTATTAATATAATCATTTAACGCCAAAGAATAACTGACATTTGTGTGCTGAATACTGACGGAAGTAACTGCCTGGAATGAAAGTGGAGGGTTATGAAGGTAGAGGAGCAGCCCATTCATAGGATTCGCCGATCTCCGCAGTATCCCAGCACGCATAATCTTGGAGGTAACAAGGGTCCAGGTCCGCAATTTCCGCTGCATGCATCGCTCTCTCGCGATAGTAACGGATTGCCCGTCCACACTCGTCCGCCTCGGAGCCTTCGGTGTTCGGTGGTTTCATCAATGATATGGATACGCCCTGCGGCTAACCGGAAGAGGTACTGCGAATAAAAGCATATCCAAGGGTTTTCATCCTCCACTGGGTCATAGCTGTTTCCCTCGGCACGCTGGGGATCAGTGCTCTCGGACTCAATTCCCTCTTCTAGGGCCTCCTGGGCATCAACAGATAGCGACGAGTCTTCTTGCCAATGCTTCTATAATATTGTCAAAACATGCATATAAGCGCTGAGTGAATGATTTATCAGAAAGAACAAATCGGCCTGCCAGGCTTACGTATTGCAGAGTATTCTCAAGAAGGATGATGGTGGGATGGAGTGTGAGAGAGTTATTCGAGTTATCTCGGTCCTTAAGACGGGTTGGTTTCTTGAAGTTGGCGGCCAAATGATACCAAGTCCAAGTGAAGAATGTCTTTAAGTCACCAGCAGGAAATGTGCATCCCTTTCCTGTTTTGACACATTCAACACAATCTAAATCAAGAGACCTCATTACAGTACTCAATGCAACAGTACAATGTTCCCGCATATTCTACTCATCGCCAGCGATCTCGGGTCCGGCGCCAGACTCCAAACTACCATGACCATCCATCCGCTTAAACGCCATGCGAACTTCATTGTCCCACTTAGTGAAGCTGACGAGAACCCATTCCAAAATACCTGCACAGTAAAGTGCAACGCACTGGCCCACCCAAAGACCTCTGAGTCCCCAACCATGGAAAGCAAGATAAATACCTAGCGGCAAAGCAAAGCAATAGTAGCTCACAAGGTTGATAGCGGCACCTACGTGTTGTCGTCCCATGCCTCGGAGACTTCCACCACAGCTGCCATTCATACCATCCGCGATCTGGAATACCGCGACAAACGGCATAATCTCAGCAGTGAGCTCAACGACCTGCGGATCATTATTGAAGATCTTCGCGAAATGATTTCTTGTGCCCATCAAGATAGCTAGCACAACGGCGCCGAAGGCCACGGCTAGAATCGCAGAAGAGTGCGCAGCCCGTGCAGCACCTTTGGCATTTCTTGATCCGAGCAAGTTCCCGACACGGGAGGAAGTGGCAACACCGAGTCCGAAGGGAATGGTGTTCATTATCTGATCGGCTGTCATGATCACGCTTTGGGATGCCAGTGATATAGTGCCCAGGCGACCCGCTACCAAAGCCACGATCTCAAAGGCCCACCACTCGGTTCCAACATGCAAGATTCCAAGGATTGCTAGGCGAGCAAAGGTCCACAAGTTTGAGAGCGCCGCTCGAGACCAGCCACCCCAGCACTCGGAACCGGCGATAAATTTGGAATATAGCACTAGCAGGATGAAAGAGGTCCAGTATGAGATATCGGCTGCCAAGGGAGCACCAAGTAGCCCCATATCCAGCGTGTAGCAGAAAAGATAACACAGTCCAGCGTTGAGAGGCGAAGTGATGAGTAAAACGTATGTTCCGGCTCGCATAATGCCTGCAAGTCAGTTGATTAGCAACTACCTATACAGGGTTAGATACCATAATCTCTTACCTTGCGCCTGTAAGTACTTCTTCATCGTCTCAAAGTAGATATATCCAAGTCCTCCAGGGATCAATGCTGTCAAAAACTTGGAGCTCAGGTAGGAGAGTTCGGGATCTTGGCCAAGAGCCTGGAAGATCGAATTGGAGCAAGCCCAGATGACAGCAACGGGAATGTAAAAGGCCCCAAGAACCAAGAACGCACGTTGAAGAAGAATCCCCAAGTCGTGCTTTTTTCCGCTCCCGGTGAAGGTTGACGACGCCAGGGTATCCAGAGCCGTTGTTCCCCCCAGTGCGATCATCCAGCCAGTGACAAGGGCAAACATCAGTGAGAAAGCACTGGCTGCCAAGTATATTGGAGATAGGTGACCGACAATGATCACGGGAATGGTTTGCAAGCTCATCTGCAGCATGTAGGCCAAGATAACAGGGATTGAGCCCTTGAACAATTCCCAGAACTCAGTAAGAACACGCTTGCTCCGCGGAAGCTGCGATCCATCTTTATCCTCTTCATCGTCTCCTATGGGACCGGGAAGAAGTCTGGTATACTCGTCCGGTGTCGCTGTGTTCGATTCGGAGCAAGTGACAGTGGTTTCGCTGCTGGTCACGTTGCCATTGACATACATTTCCGCGACAGATCCAAAGCAAGAGAGAGAACAATGATGTTGGAACTTGACCAAGAGAAATAAGGCTTAAGTAGAGATGTATGTCCTCGTGCTGTGTAGTTAATCTCTTGCTAGCGGCAATGGCATTGGGGAAAAACCGACACTAGAGACAGTACTGTACCGGACCGAGCTGAGAGCTGAAAATTTCAAGGATAGTTCGTAGAATTGACGGTAAGGATCTACACAAAATCGGTCTACATGGTGAAAGCCTCAAACTCATGACGAAAGATTGAGAACCGTGGTGGAGCTGCCTGCATGCAGATTCAATACTAGTCGCTTTGGACACGTCAATAAGCGCCAGTGATTGATCCCGACCTCGGAGCGATGCAATTTTCGCCCACCGACATCCGTGCACGAGTTGAAAGATAAGGAAGTCAAAAAGAATAGTCTAGACACTACGTAAAGAGGTTTCGAAGATCTCAAGAAAACGAGGTTATCATCCGAAAGTGGGGCGTGGCGGGGTTACAATACTCAAAAGTTTTCCCTAACTCGGAAGGTGGAGGGATTCACGTTTGTACTGCTTTATAGAAGGAGACAAGATTGTATAGGTCGTCGTATCATTTGCGGAACTATCCGATTACGTGCATGCGAAATGGGAAATATGGAATGTTTCCAGTTCGTCCAGCCGGTCTACTTATCGAGGAATGAGTTGACCGCCTGTTGGTGAAAAAGGATATATGGAAACCCATGCTGCGTAGCATATATACATGAGACTGTACACGATGCAAGGACCCTATGTGTTGTGCGCAATATATGCACCCTTGAAGCCGCAGTCGCCAGCCTTATTGCTTCGACATAACGAGCAAGCAACCAATCTCTGGCGTGGAAAGCAAATCTATATCCAGGATTCCCGAATCACCAAGTGTCTTTCTCCTTCAATAGCATCATACAAGAATGGCAAGATACGGGACACGTTATCTCATCATTACCGTCAGCTTGGGATAAATCCACATCTTTGATTTACCCTTATCTTAGCATTGAGCCTAATTGGCACTTCTCAATGCTTTCCAACTCGACTGACAACAAGCTGATAGTTCTAGATGCGGAGCTTCAGGGGCTAAAACGAAGTAGAAAACCAAAACATGACGGCTATATTGTCAAGTCCAGTTGCAATGTATATGGTTCTGTTCTGTGCAGAAAACTAGACACTAGTGTCATACTCCGGGTTGACCCATGAAGGCTGGGGTGCCTTCTTTCGCATCGATGCGCCGTATTTATGCAATATCCCAAAGACTAGACCGCCCCCAACGAGAACAATCAGAGCTTGTGTGGTAAACGTCCAGGTCCAACCGACAGATGCTTGCCAAGAGGCAATGAAGAACTATGAGCCAATTCAAGGTTAGAAAAGCCGCTCAACTTTGAAGAACTGAGCCGAGACAACATACCGGATTGATAAAGGCACTTAAGTTCAGAAACACGGCATAGAAAGTGATCACACTTGTTGACTGCAGTGGATAGCAATCGACGATATAGCTGCTGATGACTGTATTCCCAATCTGGACTCCTGCGGCAACTGAACTTCCCGTTAGTCCACGCTTTCTTCGGAATGAGATGATACTCACATAGGAAGAACGCAACCTGGCCAACCATCCAATGATAGTTCTTGTCAAGACTGACTCCCCAAAGAATTGACCCAACTAAAAATAATCGTCAGAATAAAGAGAACACTTCAATGACAACAAGGCTCTTACCTGCAGTTATCAACATAGCAGGATAAGCCAACCATAACCGCATCTCTGCGATACGAACGCCCCCATTCCTCTTTGCCAGTTTTTCCACGATGTAATCACTCAGCCGCCCAGAGCAGCAAATTTCAGAGACAATTGTGCCCAGAAACAGACCCAGGAAAAATAATCCCTGAATGAGCGGGGTGTAGTTTGCGTATGCTGCAGGTACCATGGTGATAATGGAGAGAACCCACCAGTACCAGACGAATGAATACCCGAGAACTCCAATTACAATCACGGGGAATTGGAATGTCAGCACAAACCGAGTAATCGAATCCCAGGGCTTCGGATGGCGCATCCCAGGAATAGGTCCGAAGTTCACAAATGGAAGTTTCTTTGTTCTCGGTAGATCGTCTGTTGAGATCTCCCTCGAAAGCGCCTGGCGAGGCATAGGGCTCTTATCTGCAACTGCGTGCTTTTCGATGTCCGCTCCAAAAGGCGATTTACCTTCCACCACGCGGGTCTGAAGTAGCATTTTTTGTCGGGGGTATAATGTTTCTGGCATGAAGAATACTTCTAGGACTAGAAGAACTGCGAAAAGAATGGCATTAAACCAGTTGATCCACGCGGCATTCACAAGGTTCAAAAATCCGCCGACTAGAAAGCCAAAAGTGTTAGCATGTTTGCATAATACTGACTGTTATTTAAACTCACAGGTCGGTCCAAGCAAAAGACCGGAGTCAATTGCCAACACCCATAAGCCGAGTTTTTGGCCGCGTTCATATTCGAAAAACAAATCATTGACTAAAATTACATTAGCCGTCATGCATAAATGCCGAATAATAATTGAACCATACCGATGGCCATGCCAACTGTCGAAGCAGGGCTCACGCCAAATCCCTGGAAAAAGCGAGCAGCCATATAGCCCGCGTATGTATCCGCCACTGCGGCTCCAATTGTTGAGACCAATGCAATGATAGTACCGATCAAGAAGATGATCCGGCGGCCGTAAATATCACTGAGTGAAGTCCATATCAAAGGTCCGACTGATAAACCTAGTGCAGGAATTGCAACGGTCCAGTTGACTTGGGAATAACTGATGGAATATTGATCTTGGATCTCTGTAAATGAGGGCACCGTGGTTGTAGTCAGGTATGTAAACAAGAAATATCTAGATTCATCAGGTAAGTAGATTGTATCAGATTATGAACGACAATGTATTAATCTCACTTGAGCATGACAATAGATATAATTCCATGTTTTTGGAGACCCGACCAGTTCAAAGGGTCCAACGGGTCAGATGTAGGTTGCGGATGAAGTCTGATCCCGTTCTTGTCGACAATTCCATCGCTGACAACCTGGGGGCCACTTCCAATGGGTGTTTCTATAGCATCAGTTGAGTTACCGGTAGTATGACCTTGAAAGCTTTTTTGAATCTGCTTTTCATCCATGATTGATTGATGCAGAACCTCAAAATACGATGGTCGGAGCTCAAGTTGAAATAAAGGAAGCTGTTTTAGAGTCAAATCGCATATTGTCCTTATCTAATACTATTTAATACAACTCTTATCTTATGTCTCCATATGATGTTTGGCCTTGAGGTCGAGAAGGGTAAGGGATAGTGGTTCTTATCAGTGACATCTCCTATATGTTCCACGCTAAACATTAAATGACATTAGACGAATCACAGAGCACACACTAATCGCCAAGCCAAGCCATGTGAAATTCCTACTTGTTAGTAACGTCTACCCCAAGTTCAGCGAGATCAAGATCATCGAGGTTCCACTCCCGTCAATTTCTTGTTTGGGTTAGCTTCATTTCGTCGCATTTGACGGCCCCGTAGTATGCCGGAGAAATGAGTGAATAGAACCAAGCATTTTCCATCGGAGCTGGTATTTACTTCCATAATAACACGCCGTCCAGAGGTCTCTACCTCGGTCATGCGGCTGACAGATCCGACCCAACCTTGTTTCCAAGCTCGTCAATATTGGAATTTCTTCGAGATTTGAGGCACTACTAGAGCGATCGCGGATGTCTACAGATCTACACATGTAAACCCAGGCTGAATCTAAGAACTCTAGATTGTTGCCTCCCTTCTACCCCACACTTCATGGGAGCACATCAGACCACTATATTTTGTCATTCATATGGACTGGATACTCGAAAGGCTCACCGTCGAAGTAGCAACATCCCCAACCCATTTACCCATTCAAATTATCGATGCAGATCTGGTTCGGTATTTCTTCGCCGTGACAGGTGATGATATGTAGACCTGCGTGTTGAGATCTACAAGAGTATACTCCGCTTTCGGAAACGTTTAGTGTGCTGATAACAGTCTCACAGATGGTTCGTCGCCAACGACCTCTGATAAGCCACGTTGAACAAGCAAAACCAGCCTTATCTTCTCCCCGTTCTTTCCCATTTGGTAAGTTGAATTGAGTTCTTTTGTTTTTATGTATGACATGCAGCCAAGCGATTATTCCCCGCCATTTGCAAACCTAGTAACTATGGTTTCTCGATTAGGAAGTAAGATAGAGCAGCACATGGACTCCACGAAGCTCATGCTATGTAAATTTCAAAACAAGCGGTTTTAGTGTATTTGGGACTCTTCATGGATACTCCATGATCCATGATCATCAGTTGGTCGCCGAATTTGGATGTTGATGGGAGTGGAGGGACTTGGAGAGTGATGCAACGCCGAGGTCGGGTCTATGCAGGGAAAGACGAATCCCCATAGTATCGAATAGATCTTTCTAGGTGAAATTTGATCCGCATCCAAGAGTACGGTCTACATATAGCTCAATGTGCCCCCGGGAGACCGTCTTCATCTGTCTCACTTGAGAATTTTGCAAACTCTCATCACGTACAGGATTGACCGCAATGATTGCTTCTGCCATAGGGTTCCTCGCTCTTTCGAGCCTGGTAGTTGCGCATGGAGACCACAACCAGGTCCCTTTGGCTGGACCACACCAAGGACTGTGGTATAACACGCTGCCAGGTGATGGAGGCACTCAAGTATGAAACAACTCACCATGATTTCTCGGCAAATGGCTGATTATTCTTCCAATTTCTCCAGGCTGATTCGGTGTTCTCTGGAATCTCAACTTTTGGACGTCTGCCCTATTTCCCATGCCTCTCGAGTGAATCCGAGAAATACGACATTGCATTCCTAGGTAAGCACGTCCATGTTCTAATGCGAAATCATGGTGCTCATTTGTCTACAGGCGCACCCTTCGATACTGGTACTTCTTACAGACCCGGTGCACGCTTCGGACCGAGCGGTATCAGACAAGGCTCTCGCCGTCTCAACCTCTAGTAAGTTTATTCACGCTTAATGCATATGGGAATGGCAGTGGAGGCTGACGGTTGAACTACAGCGGCGGCTACAATGTCCCACTCGAGGCGAACCCGTTCACCAGCGATATGAGAATCATGGACTGCGGCGATGTCCCCGTAACATCTTACGACAATGAGTGGGCAATTAAGCAGATTGAGGAAGGACACAACAGCATTCTGATGCGCAAGCCTTACACCGATGCCGACAAAGTTGGACTTTCACGGGCCGGCAAGACCCTACCTCGAGTTATCACTATGGGAGGAGACCATACCATCACACTACCTCTGCTGCGGAGCATCAACAAGGCTTATGGCCCTGTGACAGTAATCCACTTCGATAGTCACCTGTGAGTTACAAATTACCTCGGGGGCTGTACTATGTCGACTGATGATTGGGATATTTTAGGGACTCGTGGAAGCCCAAGGTCTTCGGAGGCGCTCCAAGCAAGGTTGCTTCCATCAACCACGGTACTTACTTCTACCATGCGGCTATGGAAGGCCTGCTGAGGAACGACACCAATATCCACGCCGGTATTCGCACGACCTTGTCTGGCCCTTCAGACTATGAGAATGACGGATACTGTGGATTCGAGATTGTCGAAGCTCGTGAAATCGACACTATTGGTACTTTGACCTTTCCAGTGTATCCATTTCAATCTGCTAATTGCCATGGTATAGGTACGGATGGCATCATCAAGAAGATCCGGGATCGTGTTGGAACCGAACACCCGGTCTATCTCTCAATCGATATCGATACTCTGGACCCGGCTTGTAAGTTGCCTATCAATACCCCCTTCGTATTCGTCTCGGTTGCTAAAGATCCTGTACAACAGTCGCCCCGGGCACTGGCACCCCCGAGACCGGCGGTTGGTCGACGCGTGAGCTGCGAACTATCGTCCGCGGCCTTGATGGTTTGAACCTCATTGGTGCGGATATTGTCGAGGTCGCACCAGCCTACGACACCAATGCTGAGCTTTCAACAATGTGAGTTATTTTCTATGGAAGGAAGGATTGTATCTCGATTCGACTAACTGGCTGCAGGGCGGCTGCCGATGTATTGTACGAGGTCCTCACCATCATGGTGAAGAAGGGCCCGCTCTCCATTGGTAAGGAGCATGAACTGTAAGCCTTGATCTTTTTGAATGGAATGTAAACCTTAGGAATCCGCCTGCCTTCCATGGCGCCTGGGGGGTTATTTGAGTGAGAGAGGGCGAGTCAAGGCGTGTCACAAGGGGAGGCGTTGAAGCCGACAAAACATGTAGCTTGGTATATGGGGCCCACTGGTAGGATTCTAACATTGAGATGATCAAATCGAATCTGGGCTTTCGCGTTGAATACACACCATATCGCAGAAGATTGAATAGAATGGGCAGAGAAACAGTGTGTTAAAACTTGAATGACTACCTGGGCACCTTCCACCTGTGATTACAAGACCTATCTATATATACCGCTGCAGTGCAAAGTGTTTTCATTGAACACTTTGGCTAGACCTTTTATGGCCTATGTGGTTAACGTGTGATTAGCGGCACTCGGATGACACACCTATCCATTTGAGGGTCGTGCGGTTATAGGTGTCAAGCCCCGAGTCGTGGAGATATCCCGTGGGTATTGTCCATTCCTCACTTCAGTTCGAACCACAAGATCTTCAATCGACGCATGCTCCGACCAAAATTAAGCTTAAACAAGCGCGGGAACCATTTATCTGAAACCAGTTCACGTACTACCGGCTCGGGCTACCAAGCAGTTCGTGAACGGCGCGGCAAGTTTCGGCTTTTCAACCCACTGTCAGCGTGGGCAATCAAAACATGAAACGAGCGTGGGCCCTCTGGCCATTGCGGCTGCTCCGGACGCAGTTCGCCAGAGATTTAAGATGAGTCTGGGCGCAACTTAACCGTTTCAGATCAGCGGGCAGAGCTGAAGTGGAGCATGGCGTCACGGCACAAGATTAGATGTAGAGGTTATGGGTGTGATCTAGGAATGTTCCCACACCGCTTTCCGTGTGGGTATAACGGCACGGTTATAGGAGCCACACGTGGTAGCTGAACTCTACGCCAATCGGTTCCAACGTTTCTGTCCCCTCGCTCAAGTCAGGCCATGGTATTTTGAATCACTGAAAATTGCGATCATTACTTATTTCTATCTCTCCCTAGCCCTGAATGAATTGTACAAGACCTGCAATGTGGCATTCACCAGGCTGATAGACTGGCACGCAAATTACCTGTCTTTCAAGTCTATATCACACATGGACTTACGTTCATCAAGGCTTGCGTCACCAGTCTAGTAGGTCGACCACGGGCCTAAACCACCGATCTCAGGGCCCTATGGCCATAAGCCGGAACATCAGAAACACGAAATCTGGGGGAAAAGGGGTGTACAGTTTCCAAGGTCAGGTGCTTCACAACTTTGGGCCAAACAGTCTAGCCATGCGGAATAATAAGGGATGCCGAGAGACCCCTTTTTGATAGTGAACGAGTCTAGGCCAAATCGGCTGCTAAAGTGACACGAACACAATTCTGAGCTTGTCCTCTCTCCATGTGGGTCTCAGGAGAAATTACAGATTGGACAACTGGCCCGTCCTGACTGTTTACATCCGGTCAGTGAGCAGTGATCGACATACGGAAGCCTGCACTCAGCCCAGGTTGACTTTGGACCTGGGGATCAAAATTAAAAAAGAAGACAGGGTACAGAGTACCTTGTCGCAGAGATCAAGTGGATCGATCCACTCTAATAGCCTAAATAGGGAAACTCGAAATGAACTGGAATGGCTGTCAATGGATAGATGGAGATATTGCGAGTAGTTTGTGTGGTACACTTCAGGCACAGACATAGGAACCGTGGAACGCGGGTCTGTAAGACTCAGGTACGGAGTAACTAACTAACCAGTTAACTACTCCGCACAACAACATAGTCCTAGGAAGTACCTACTGCATTGATTGTTAAAGCAGTAATGTACAAAGTAAAAGGTATAGTACAGTAGTTCTGGACCCCCTGAGTCCCTCGGGCTCCACTGCCAACCAAAAGCTCCTTCATCTTAATCACTGCTAAACCTTTCACAGATTAGGCGGTGCACGGCCTTTCTACTCCAGACGTTGTTCTCCCTTTCTTTCCTCCCCTGGCTCCTCTTTTTTTTCTTGCTGTTTTGTTGTTTTGTCGATACTTGATACTTCATCCATTTGATACTCTTGTCGGGGAGTCTGCCATCTCTCCAGGTATGTGGTTTCTTTGTGTGTTGTCTTACACCGGCGATCGCTTCGTCACTTCCGAAAATTTAAGGGGCCGATAAAACTGACTGTCACACTCTCCACATTCTAGACCGTCCTCATCACACATGCTATTCTTAATTATCCCTCGACAACCCTACTGATCATCTTCGACTCCTTTTTGCCTCATCAGGCGTGGTTTCTCCAGGGGAGATGACCGTCTCACCGCCAGGGTCGCCGACAGGCCCTGCCCCGCGACCTATCAGTGCGGTGATGCGCACGCCGCGCAGCAATAGTCGTATGAGCACGAGCAGCAGACAGGGTGGCAGCCGAGCCTCTGATGAAGATGGCAAGACCGCGGTCAAAGTCGGTATGTGACCGTTTATTTTCCAATAGGTCCGGACCGGTTGCCATGCGCGCACATCGTAGCGGCAGCGGCATCGTCCGACCATAACACATAAATATGCCCTCTTAAAATGACGAATGACTGACTTGCGCGATAGCTGTCCGAGTCCGACCACCGCTGAAGCCCACCGACCCCGGATACGAGTTGATTCCCCAGCGATTCCAGCGATCCATGGTTCACGTTACCGCCTCGACCAGTTTGGCTGTGGATGTCCCGCAGGGCCGCAAGCTGTTTGTTTTCGATCGCGTTTTCCCCGAGACCGTCGACCAGGATGGCATCTGGGACTATTTGAACGATAGCGTCGATTCCTTTGTCCAAGGATACAATGTTTCGATTCTGGCCTATGGCCAGTCTGGCGCAGGAAAATCGTATACCATGGGCACATCCGGCCCCAACGAGCACGGCCATTCCGAGGCAAATGGTGAGTTTGCTCTTGGTATGTAGCGAAATGTGCGCTAAACGGAATGCACAATGTCTAGGTATCATCCCTCGCGCTGCACAGGCCTTGTTCGATAAGCTCGACGACTCCAAACACAGCCGCAATCGGTCCATCTCCTCGACTGGCCTCCGAACACCGCAGAGATACTCGATGAGCTCCGCAGCGAGCTTCGGGAAACAGAGCCCTGAAAAGAGCTGGCAAATGAAGGCGACCTATGTCGAGGTACGGACTAGTCCCAAATCGCGGCGGTGGCTGAAATTCTAACATTTTCCTCTCCAGATCTACAACGAACAGCTTCGGGATTTGCTGCTTCCCGAGTCGACACCCATCAGCGATCGCAGCTCCGTCACCATCCGTGAAGACGCCAAGGGACGCATCCTTTTGACCGGCCTGCATCAAGTCAACATTAACTCGTTTGAGGACCTGATTGGGGCCCTGAACTTTGGTTCCGCTATTCGTCAAACCGATTCCACTGCCATTAACGCCAAGTCTTCTCGGTCACATGCCGTCTTCAGCTTAAACCTTGTCCAGCGCAAGTCTTTCGGCCAAGCGGCTTCCCCGAAGGAAAAGCGCATGTCTATGCCTGTGGACTCGTTCTCTGGCGGAGACTCTGTCACCGTTGATAGTAAGCTGCACTTCGTCGACTTGGCAGGCAGTGAACGCATGAAAAACACCGGTGCCTCAGGCGAACGCGCGCGTGAGGGTATTTCGATCAACGCCGGTCTTGCGGCCCTTGGAAAAGTCATTTCGCAGCTCTCATCCCGACAGTCCGGCTCTCATGTTTCGTATCGCGACTCGAAACTCACCCGTCTGCTTCAGGACTCCCTCGGCGGCAATGCGATAACGTATATGATTGCATGTGTGACCCCTGCTGAGTTCCATTTAAGCGAGACTCTCAATACCGTTCAGTACGCCCAGCGAGCCCGAGCTATCCAGAGTAAGCCGCGAATTCAGCATGTTTCAGACGAAGGCGACAAGCACGCCTTGATTGAACGACTGAAGGCCGAGGTAGCCTTCCTTCGCCAGCAGATCCGCAACTCCGAAGGTTCGGACCGTCGCGACACCATGGGCAGCGATCGCAGTGAACGCAAGAATGAACGCGAAATCCAGCTCCAGAACCAGCTGTTGGATGTCCAAGAGAGCTACAACGCCCTGAGCCAGCGTCACACCAAGCTGATTTCGCGTCTGGCCAACGACCCAGAGGCTACTAATGGTGAGACCGACAACCCGACATCGGAATTGACCGAGAGCTCTATTGAGCGGATGCAACGATCCAAGTCGTTCGCCGAGTCTGTGGAGCAGGTGGTTCTGGAATACGAAAAGACCATCCAAAGCCTAGAGGCCTCGCTGTCTGACACTCGCTCTTCTTTGGCAACCATAGAGAGCACCCTGTTAGAGCGTGAAACCAAGTGCACTTACGTCGAGACCGTCAATCAGCAGCTCCAGTCCCGCGTGCAGAAGCTTTTGGATCGTGATACGAGTAACGAGACCTACCTACATGAGCTGGAGTCTAAGCTCGACGGTGCTACCACCGGCGAAGAGAAGCATGCGGCAATTGTGGCCGAGCTGCGCAAGGAGCTTAGCCGTGCCCGCGAAAACGAGTCGAGCTGCGAGGAATACATTTGCACATTAGAAGATCGACTCGCCGAGGCTGACCAGGATATGGAGCTAATGCAGCGTGAAGTGATCCGCTTGGAGCATGTTATTCAGCGTCAACGAGGCCTCGGAACCCTGGATCATCTCCTCCACGACCTTGATCAGCGTCGTCAGAATGGCGAGAACGCCGATGGCACCGACGGAATTGACCCGTCCTATTCTCCCACCCTCATGAAAGCCCCGCAGTTCCACCGACACGCACCCTCTTTGAACGCTCTCAACGAAGCCGCAGAGACCGCCGTTCCCGAATCGGACGAAGATCTGGGAGAGTCAATCCCGGAAGCGGATGGCGGAGAGGTCGTGGAGGCCGAGAAGACCGCTCATGTGCCTGGTGATGATTTGCAGGTACTGGAGACTGTGACGAACAAGCTGGAAGCTCGACGCTCCGCAGCCGCTGGGGAGGAACCGCTTACCAGCCCGGCACAGTCCAAGTTTGTTGCCGACAAACTTGAGACAGTTACTCAGGAGCTGTTTGACCTGCGTCTCAACCATGAGACCACTCTGAACGACTATGAAGCGCTCGAGTCCAAGTACGAAGAAGCGCTGAAGGCTCTAGCTGAGCTTCGGCAGGACAAGCTCGACGAAGCTCGTCACCCGGCCCCTGATGCCCAGAACAATGCTTCCCGCCCTGTGTCTTTTTTAGGCCAAGGGAGCGTTTCGACCTCGGAGTCTGGGGCACAACACTCATTCTCGCAATCGCTCTCCTCGGAATTGTCCTCGGCCGAGGGATCAGTTGCATTGCACGACTCCTCTGAAATTAAGGCGGAGACTCCTATCACTCCTGTCGCTTCTTCCACCCCTGTCCAGTCTGACGAAGATGTTGAGAAGATGCGCAAGGCCCTTGCCGAACAGCAGGAGAGTGCTGAGCTTATGACCCAGAAATATTCCGAGCTTCGAAATGAGCACGAGGCGATCCTTGGAATCGTCGAAAAGCTGAAGGCTGAAGCCGAGGCTCAGCGCACCAAGTCGAGCTCCCCCACCACTCCCGGTTTTAAGGTGATTCGCCGCATGACCAGCCAAAATCTTCTGTCTGGCGTCGACCGTGCTCACCGTTCGCTCACCGCGCTGCGGACCATTGCAACTGAAGAGCTCGCGAGCCGACCTGAAATGCTTCAAAACTTTGAGGTCCACCTTGACGCAACCATGCACGAATTGGCAAGCCGCATGGAGCGTCTTCAGTCGCTGGAAGCTGAGAACCAAGCAGTCAAGAAGGAGATGGAAACGAAGGCTACCATTATCTCTGGGCTTGCTCGCGAACGATCCAGCATGCAGGGCGCCTCATCTATGGACATGGCTATGGTGTCTCAGCTCCGTGACCAAGTGGTGGGCCAGGAGATCCAGATCAACGAGCTCCGGGAATCCCACGAGGCTCGTGAGCGCCAGCTCTTGGCCGCGATCGAAAACCTCAATAGTTTGTTGAAGACCCAGGAAATTGCGTCGAAGGCTATGGATGCTGGCGCTGACGAGCAGGGCAAGAAGATCAACGCCCTGGAGGGCGAACTCGTCGAGTGGAAGAGCAAGCACCAGACTGCTCTGGAATCCGTGAAGTCGTCGGAGAAGCAACTTACCACTACCCTCATTGAACTGGAAAGCGCGCTTGCGGCTGTTGAGACCATGCGCGCAGAGCGTGCCAACTCAAGTGATGCCTCTGCCGATAAGGGAGCCGCTGCACAAGCCCTTGAGACTGAGCGCGCCAACCAGCAGAAGCTCGCTGATGGCTTGAAGAGTGATATTGAGGAACACAAGGCCACCATTGCTAGCCAGCTCGCGACTATTGCTGGTCTCGAAAAGGCTCATTCGGAGGCCCAGGCGCAGCTGTCTGCACAGCTTGCTGCCAAGGACGGTGGCAGTGACTCGGTTGAAACCAACAACGCCCGAATCGCCGAACTCGAACAGGAGATTTTGACTCACAAGGCTGCCATTGGTTCTTACAAGGCAGATCTCAGTTCGCTACAGGAAGCGCATACGCAGGAGCTGGCTGAGCTGGAGAAGCGCACTAAGGCTGCTGCTCAAGCGGAGTATGAGTCTCGCCTTTCCGAGAAGGATATCGAGCACGACAAGTCGATGGTCGCTCTGCAGAAAGAGATTACCGAGTCCCGCGATGAATTGGTGAAGCTGCTCAAGGCAGTGTCGACTCTACTTAACTCCGATGTGACTGCCGAGACGATGGCAGACCAGATCCAGGATGTCCTGGCCCAGAAGCAGCACTTCTCCGAGAAGTATGCAGAGTTGATGGGTGCCAATGAGGATCTGCGCAAACAGCTTGACAGCGTCAATATCGAGGAATTGGAGAAAAAGAACTCCGTCCAGGACGCCAAGGTAAATGAGCTGGCTCTCTTGGTTGCCACCCTAGAGGATGCTCTTCGCCAGAAGGATGAACAGGTGAAGAAGAAGGAGACCTTGGTCGAGGAGATCACGGCCGAGAAGGAGAAGAGTGTGCGTCTGGTGGAGGAGTTGGAGGAACAAATTACCAACAGCTTCGACCAGCACCACAACCGCTTGTCTGTTATTCAGCAAGAGCGCGACCAAGCTCTGGAAGATGCAAAGGCCAGAATTGTGGTCCTCGAGTCCGACATTCAGACCTATCAGATGCGGATTGAGCAGCTCGAGGTAGGTTTTACTAGCTCATCTGGTTTCCGAATAACCGCTAATTCCATACAGCTCCAAATCAAGAACAATGGAACCCATGAAGGCTCCCACGACCGCAGCAGCTCGATGACATCGAACCTCCGCAAGAGCTCATCCGCCGGGACCTTGCCCTCGCCGCCTCCGGCTATTCCCCTCCCTCCTCTCCCGTCCATTGCTTCTCAAAGCAATGGCACCGGCAGCACGTCTCCACCCAGCTCTCGCCACGCTAGCAAAGAGCTGGTAAATATCCAGATGGTCGAAGACCAGGAAGCCCGCATCCGCACCATTGAGAAGCACCTGTACGCGGAGAAGCAGCTAACAGCCACTCTCGAAGAGGCCCTCGGCGATCTGGAAGCCCAGAGCAGCAAGGTCAAGTCTGACTGCGAATCCTGGAAGAAGAAGGCATGGCAATTCGAAGACGAACTGGCCACTCTTCGCAAGGAGCGCAACTCCGCTCGACTGTCTCTCCAGGCCGTCGAGGAGGAGCGCAGTGCTCGCCGCGAAGCTGAAGCCGCTCGTGCTCAGCTGGAAGAGCGGATGAACGCCCTCAACAAGAAGAAGAAGAAGAGCACGCTCAACTGCTTCTAATCTTGGTGTTCATTCGTGAATCCTCGTCCCCAAAAAGCGCGTTGTAATTCATACCTGTCGCTACCGTTTCCCCTCGATATGTACACTTTTGATGTTCTCTGTCTACTTGTTTCATACCCTTTCTACGCCCGTCCACTACCCCGAAATTCCTGTATTATGACACTTCCTTATTACCCCACTGTCGGTTGTTTGATACCTCTTCTGCTTATTCTCCACCTGTGCTGTAGTCATCCCTTTATGCACATGTTTTCCTTGTTCTTTTTACATATTCCTTGGTCTATTTCTTACCGCAGCATGAACAAACCCTTTATGACTGGTAGATTCAGAGTGCCATTCTTGGAATCTCCACTGTACATTTTCTGTTGGCTGTCTCTAGATTGCTTCGAATGTCTACTTATTTGGGAGTCTTTTTGATTCCTCGTTCTTGTGCCTTTGATCCTTATATTCTCTTGTTTGGTTTTCTGACCGCAACCTTGATATCTCGAAATGTATTTTTCATCTCGCAAAGTAGTGGGTCTCGTCAAGCTGGATAGATACCCTTCTTACATCGTGAAAGACCTTGTGCACAAGTCTATTGATATTGGTATTGGCGTGAGTCTTAAACAGCTATAGTTACTGTCTGCGTCGATAGTGAGCATGTCTCGCGCGAGGGCGTATTAGAGCTTCCAAGACCAGGTCTTCCCAGCTGCACCGGTAATCCTAACCCACAAAGTAGCCATGCTGGCTGCGAAGAGCAGCACCCCAACCGTGATGGTTGCTCTCTCGTAGTGGAACGGGGCGGACAAGGCTGACTGCCCCGGTAATAGCAGTCCAGTCAATGGCGTTCCAAGTAAAGCACCCATACCTCGAATAAGATACAGAGCACCATTCACAGAAGTAAAATGCTGGACACCAAACAGCTCGATCAAGCTTGCGGGGAATAACGAGATATAGGCACTGCCAAAGCACCCATAGAAGATGGTAAACACGATAAACAACCCATCAGCAGAAGACTGTGAAACGCTGATTCCCGCGAATGTTGCAGGAAGCCAGAATGAAAAGACAGCAACTGAACTCATGATAGTCGTCAAGAACAGTACATTCAACCGTCCCAACTTATCCGCAGCATAACCAATAACAATACGCGAGACAAAGTTCGACGCATTGCTAATGGTAATAAAATCATCAGCCATACTATCATTATACCCGAGAGACCTTGCAAAAGACGCATAGAAGAACAGCGGTGTCGCGTATCCCGCCGACTGCAGGAAACAGCCCAATGCCTGCGCAACAAACTTCTTCGACTTGGCCACCTGCCAGTTCACAAGTGGGACCTTAAGCCAGCCTGTCATCTTAGACAATCCAGCCATCTGGCTGCGCACTTTGGACTTGAAATTCGGCTCCCATCTCAACGTAAAGCCCGCCAGTGGCACGAACAGAATAACCAAACATCCTGAGATACGCAATGCATTCCGGAATCCGATATGCGAGGTGATAGCCCGTAGCACAGGCGGCCAGATCATACCTCCACATGCGGAGCCCGAGATCACAATCCCCATTGCCAGACCGCGTCGCTTGTCGAACCACGTTGGGGACACGGACATGGTAGGCACATAGGCCATGCATGTGCCCATGCCAACGAGTAGACCCTGCGTCAGGGCGAATTCCCACACGTATTCGCTCAGACTGGCGAGGATACATCCGAGTCCGAAGACTACGCCGCCGGCCATGATGACGAGCTGGGGGCCGTAGAGCTTTGCCCAGGTCATGACGAAGGGTCCACCCATGGACATTATTGCTATGGATAATGTGCCGATTAAACTGATGATTGACGATGAGGTCCCTGTAAATGGGGTGTTGGGTTCTTTGGCCATTTCTTGGTATATTGCTTGGTAGACACCGTATGAGAAGATGATGCCGCATGTCATGAACATGGTCATGAAGCCTGCGATGACGATCATCACATGGCGTCTGAATCGGTTTCATGAGTTCATTGCTTCAGTATAGTCGTAGGGCTTGGCAGTAAATTACTTACAGTTTGGTTGGCTTTGGGAGCTCATGTTCGGATGGTGCCTGGGCGACCTCGCGCTCGCCGGGCTGGCTATTTTCCTGGTCTGTCTTTTCTTCTCCCATCATGCCTGTGTGAGAGGGCCTTGTATAGGAGAAAGGAGAGACGGAGTTCTTTTGTAGAAAAGGAGAAACCTACCAAACCTACGGCGTTACCGGCTTTCTTGCCGAGCCGAGTGGATTGTTTAGTTCCCAAGTGCCCCACTGCTTTTATCAGATCGTATTCGCCCCGGATTCTTGAGCTATTTGGTGAGGGTCGGTATAACTCCTTTTTCTCCTGGTTTCGGTTTCGTGTCTTGCTTTCCTTATTTTTGAGCTATTGCGATTGATAGCTAGGTAGTACTCACTAATGTCCGGCGGGGCCCGTTGCGAAGGGAATCCGGCACAAGGAATATCCACCGGCGTCTGCATGATGTTATCCGGCTTGAATAAGCAGAGATCACAGGACAACAACTGCATAGTTAACTAGTTAGAGACAAGGGGCTTAGCAAGGTATTTCGAGTTAAACATAGGTATGTACGTAGAAAATAGAATAAAACACAAGCCAAGCAATCTATGCGGTCGTCATGTGATGATCCCCACGTGTCTTTATCGCATCGTCAACCAATTCATCTCGACTCCTCATTCACCATGTCGGGTCTTGCGCCCTCCAATGTGGTCATTATCCACCCCGATCTGGGCATCGGCGGTGCAGAGCGACTCATCATTGACGTGGCATTGGCTCTGCAGAACCGCGGCCACCGTTTGACGATCTACACCTCCCACCGCGACAAGGCGCACTGCTTCGACGAGGCGCGCGATGGTACACTCGATGTCCGTGTTCGGGGGAACACCATTTTCCCCGCCCATATCTTCGGCCGATTGCACATCCTTATGGCATCGCTGCGCCAGCTTCATTTAACCGCATCGCTACTGACAGAGCTCAAGTCGCGCGACAAACCGAGCCAATCGTCAAAGGACCAGAGCGGTAATGCGGAGGAAGTCCGAGACGATATCTTCATTGTTGACCAACTACCCGCCTGTGTACCCATCCTGAAGACCTTCAGCCAGCCGCGGAAATCTCGAACCCAACGAATCCTGTTCTACTGCCACTTTCCCGATCAATTACTCGCGCGCCGCAATGAGGGTGGCTCTCTACTCCGGCTTGCAAAGCTACTATATCGATTTCCTTTTGATTGGTTCGAGGGATGGGCAATGAGTGCGTCGGATCGCGTGGTTGCCAACTCGAACTTCTCACGAGGCGTCGTGCGCTCGGTGTTTGGGACTGAGCGGCTTGGCGATGTGGAGGTGGTCTACCCGTGTGTCGACACAAACACTGGACTTGCGGCACCGGAGACCAAACCGGCAGGTACCCTTTGGGGCGGCAAGAAGATCTTGTTGAGCATCAATCGCTTCGAACGGAAGAAGGATATGGCCTTGGCAATTCGCGCGTATAATGGACTCGGCGCGAAAAAGAGGACAGGGACGCGGTTGGTGATTGCTGGTAAGTGATCTGTGTTGGACTGATTTCTCGCCAAAGCTCCTAACTGGATGTCGTGCAGGTGGTTATGACAACCGAGTCCAAGAAAACGTCCAATACCACCAAGAGCTCGATGACCTTGCAAAGAGCTTCGGACTTGAGACTGCAACCGCTAAGTCTGTCGTCTCGGCACTTTCTATCCCCGACAGTATCGATGTCCTCTTCCTTCTCTCCGTTCCCACCACCTTCAAGAATACCCTCCTGGCACAGTCCAAGCTTCTTCTTTACACTCCAATTAACGAGCATTTCGGGATCGTACCTGTAGAGGCAATGCTTGCAGGTCTTCCTGTTCTAGCTTCAAATACCGGTGGTCCATTGGAAACGATTGTCGAAGGCGAAACGGGCTGGCTCCGTGACGCACACGCAGTTGACGAGTGGACGGCAGTTATGGCCAAGGTCCTTTACGGAATGAGCCAGAAGGAAGTCGACCGGATGGCTGCGGCCGGCAGGGCAAGAGCGGAGCGTGAGTTCTCGCTCACTGCTATGGGTGACAGACTGGAGGAGGAGATCTCGACTATGTTGACAGCCGAGAGGCGTCCCTTCCACGGCTGGCAGCAGGTGTTGGTCATGCTGGCTCTTTCTGGGACCTTCCTAGCAGCAATCGCTGCATTCTTACTTCGTACAACTGTAATATAGCTCCGAATCCATAATACCCCTCTTGATCATCTCTCACTTCACTTCGTCAAATCAAATTATTTGTAGATTGGCGATAAGGGTCACCTGACTTCGTGACGTTGTTCCTCTCTCTCCGCGTCGCATCGTGTCTCCACTACGGCTCATCTGGGGCAAGATGCCCGATGTCATTGATTTGATCTCCTCGGATCCTCCGCTGCCATACAGGCCGCGGTCGCAGCCGCAGCCGGTGCGGCAGCCGTCGCGTCCGTTTCCCACGCGACGACCGTCCACTGATTCGATCGTCTCGCTTTTCGATCACGATGATCTCTCCGAGGAGCCTGCGAAGAAGCGGATGCGCAGTGATGAGGACCGGTCGCCTCTCAAACAGACAACTACCGCGCGCGAAAGAACACTCCTAGGGCGGCGTTCATCGTGGCTTTTCTCTGACGATGACTTTAGCATCCCACCTTCGAACCCCGCCGTCCTGAAACGACAAGGACGCGACATGGAAGAATCGGACCCGATTGTCTTTACTTCATCGGCTCCACAGCCTGTATCTAGGCCTAAGCCGCCTGCACCAAAAATGGCAACTCACGAACCCTACGATGTGATTGCGCTTGACGACGACGACGACTTCTTGAGACCCGCGGAGAACAATAAGAACCCAGGCAAGCACAGGAAGAGGCAGGACACGATAGAAGAGTTTAGCGATCCGTTTTCGCTTCCGGGATTTACAGACTTTCTAGATGACGAGCCGGAACCAGTCTCTAAATCCGTGTTTTCTAGCAAGACTTCGGCGCTCCTTTCCAGCCTCAAAGCCAGTAACACAAACTCTAAAGGCAATCTCTCACTCCGCCCCCAGAAGCCCAAAGGTGGTGCAGTGGGAGCTATCTCACTTTCTGATCTATCTGACGGCGACGAAGTGGAGGAACCAATGGAACGTCGACGAGCACCAAAGAAACCGAACAAGCTTTCACCTGAGGAGAAAGCGGCCAAGGCAAAAGCACGAGCGGAAGCCAAAGTGCAAAAAGAGTTAGAAAAGGAGCTGGAGAGAAAGCGAAAACAGAAGCTCAAAGAAGAAAAAGCAAAGGAGAAGCAATTGGCGGCAGACATTTCCGAGGTCAACAAGGCCAAGGTCGACAAGAAAGACTCTACACCAGAGATGATCATCGACATGGCCAGCTCCATGGAGGTGAGCAGCGTGGGCAACCAGACCGTCGAGTTCATGAAACGGCTGGGAGTTGATCATAATTTCGTCCCGGCGCCCATATCCAATGTGGTCAAATGGCGCCGGAAAATGAATGCCAGATACAACGAAGCCGCAGGGCACTGGGAACCGTGCGCGTTTTACATTCGAGAAGAGCAACATGTCTTGTGTTTGGTTCCTGCTCAAGACTTTGTTGATATGGTGATTCCAGCACCAGATGGCGAGGAAAGGGAATCACTAGAACTCCATGTGCAGAGACTCAAAAGCGCTTATCCAAACTACACGGTCATCTACTTGATCGAAGGCCTCACAGCTTGGATGCGCAAAAATCGGAATTCTCGCAACAGGGCATACCAGGCCGAGGTACTACGACAATACGAGCCAATTACCGAAGGATCCACTACATCCCGTGGCCGCAGCAAGAAGAAGAACAAACCTGAAACCACTCCACCCGTCGACGATGATACTATCGAAGACGCTCTCCTCGCTTTGCAGGTGACACACTCCTGTCTTATCCACCACAGTAACGCGGCACCCGAGTCAGCAGAATGGATCAAGAACTTCACAGAGCACATTTCCACGATTCCATACCGACGCGAACGCATGGAAGGCAATGATGCCGCCTTCTGCATGGATGTGGGCCAGGTCAGGTCTGGCGAAGACAAACTCGACACATTTGTCAAGATGCTCCAGGAAGTGAACCGTGTCACGGCTTCAATGGCGTACGGAATTGCAGGCCAATACCCCAGCGTTACCGATCTGGTCAGAGGCATGCGCATGCATGGGCCCACGATGCTAGAGGATGTCAAGGTACGTGTCTTATCTCACAATCTCTCCCTCGTTTCTGTTGAATGCAACTAACAGGTCGATATAGAAATCCGCGAACAAAAATGGCGCTCTCACTGAATCTCGCGTTGGTCCCGCAGCCAGTAAGCGCTTGTACAAAGTCTTTACAGGTTTGGACCCGACATCTACTGATGTCTAGTTTTTTGGGATGTTTATTGGATGATCCTTGGCTTTTGGCACTTGGTGCATAGCAATAGAAATACGTTTCGAAATCCATATTGGCTTCAATTAATCCTACATGCGCTAGACCGGTGCGCGGTGCAAGCATTGGACGGGTAAAACTGTCGCCCAGTTCCCTAGTGTTAAGGAGCCAGCTAAATACATAGTCGGACTGCTCAATTAAAGTGGGATTTGCCGAGATCCGGCAAAGCTTACCCGAGGCTTGGCCGAAGCTTGGCTGTAGGGCTGGCCAGGGCCCATAAAGTAAAAATCGGTGGATTCGATACTCCGACATAGTCCTGGGCGGATTCACCTACAGGTCCCCATGTTCTTCAGTCTCGCTACGAGTTTTGTCTCATCGTATCCTGAGGTCTGCAAACCTAGACAGACACCCTGTTCTCTTATCCATTTGAACTCTCTCCAGCGAACCTTGGAAGTCTTTTAATCACCTTTGAAGGTAACTTGGTAAATGCATGTTTAACATGTCCAACTCACATTCTATATCTATTTCAAAGTAGCCTGTTTTCCCATGCGCCACTATTCATGCCCGTAGATATCGATGGATGCATATAGACATCGCTACAGCAAAATAATATCTTGAGATCGTCTCTACTGCAGGTGTCTCTGCAGATGCCCGAGCATATACCTCGCCAAAAATGTATAAACGCTAAATAAGCAACCCGAAGCAAATGGCCATGCCCAACTAGATGATGATACCGCGTTTTTTCCAGCCTCTCCAGGCAACTAACCAAACCACAATGGCAATCCAAACGCTAATGGTGCATCCAACGGCCCAGTAGCCATAGCACCGCCAGCCATAGCACTGCCCATCTGGCGAGTGGATCGCATCCAGGGCATACTGGTAAGCAGTAGAGTAAACCACGCCCCAAAGTGCTGCTCCGAGAGCCGGCATCATGGCCACTATGCCCCAGTTCGTGGCGAAGTTCTCGACGCCCCATACGACAGAGATGAGGATAGGTGTTAGTGAAAATGCACTTCCGTAGCCGAAGCCGACTAGTGCGGTGGTGATGTGGAAGACGGGTGGATGCTCAATTGGGAGAGGGGAAGATAGTAGGAGATACCCGATGGAAAGAAGGAGAGCGGAGGGAAGAAGGAAGGTCATTCTGGAGACCGTGAGACCGTCTGATTCAGAGGTGTGGAAGCGCCGGCTGTCCTCTGAGATCGGTGGGAAAAGATGTGTTGCTGGAGGCGCGAAGAAGTCTGAAAGAGATCCTGTGAGGAGGCGGGCGATGGTCGAGGTCAATGCAATCGTCGTGACATGAGTTGATGGGAGGCCAGCGGGCGGAGGGGCGAGAGGGGAATAGAATCGGGGTGTAAGAGTCGGGATGATGGTACCGAGCTATTTGTCGTTAGAGATCAAACAGAGAAAGTACCACGAATAGGATGAAAAGACTCACGTTATTAATGTACGACTCTCCAGGACCAGTCACCAAGAAGAAGCCCGCGGCCAACCACCACATCGTCGGATCCTGGAGAAAGACCCGGGTTTCATAGTTGAGTAGCCAGTTCTTCTTGCGACGCTCCTCCTCCTGGCGCTCCTTTTCACGTCTCCGCTCTTCACGCTCCTGATCTGAAAGAGTCACTGATCGTTCGTCATCAGAGGCAAAAGTGCCATATTCAATCGCAGCCCTGGCATCACTGCTTGGACGGAAGAAATCACTCTCCTCGAGTAGTCCACTGCGCTCCAGTTCTTCAACTGTCTCATCAATGTATTTCTCTTCCTCGTCGTCAACAATACGCAGAGCAAATGTACCGATGATCCCAATGGCCAAGAGCAGCAATGCTAAGAAGACAAAGTATCGAAATACATCCACATCACCCCGGCTGCCGTCTGGATTGCGCTCACACAGCAGGTAAGTTCCCAGCTGGCTCTGCCACATGCCACTCAGGCCAAATGCCGCAATAGGCACGGCGAGCATGATACCCTTGTGCTTTCCCCGACCATAATTCTTCGCGCATGTCGCCACAGCAGCCAAATACATGCAGCTCGTTCCCATCCCCACAAGGATGAATGCCGTGATCATCAACCAGAATGGCCACCCGGTACCACCGGCATCCTTAGGCGGACCGCTTTTATATGTAAATGCAGCCAGAATGTACCCCAGTCCAAATAAGACTGCCGAACCCAGAGACAAGGGCGACGGGCTGTATCGATCGCACAGGTACCCGAACAATGGCACGAGCAAATACATTGCAACCTCCGCTGCAATGGACACCGCATTAACTTGTAACTGAGTGTAGCGAAGCCGGGTAAGCAGCAGGTGCCCGTATAGGGAGAACGCAGTGATGCTTCCTGCACCAAGACTACAAGGCGAATGTCAGCGCCAGAGACCAGACAACATGACAGAGCACCTACCAAGTAACAACACCCCAGGCAAAGCTTATAGCCCGAACCACCTCCCTGTGTATCTTCTGTCGGTCACGCTCGACAATACCCTCCACCACATCATTCAGCAGTCCGTCATCGTTATTTCGGCTTCCGCTGTCGGCTGAAAGACGCGAGAGATGTGATTCCGGCCTTGATCGTGGATACGGACTGAGATTCCCTGTGCGCCCCTGAGTGTCACCGTCTCGAAGCAGCGGCCGGTTCGCATCAAAGTCGCGCTTATCGATCGGTGGGTCTGGAAGGCCGTGGGAGCTCGACATCGCGCTCGCCGCAAGCGTGGCCCAAATCTGGAACGGTAGTTCGCAAGATAAAAGAAAGCGAAAATCAGTAGGTTCGAAGTGGTTCAAGGTTCCGTCCGTCTAGCAGCCTCGCCGGTATGTTGGCGAGGTCCTTACGGAGATGGAATGGCGCCGTATGTCAGCAGGGTGGATCAGTTGCTGTGTTGTCGCATCTCCACCCTACGTCATTAGCTTTCAACACAACCTCAATTCCGGGGTAAGCTAATCGCAATGACTCATGGCAAAAATGAAAGTATGTAGTTGCCCGACTCATTCACTATGACGCGAGAGAAGCCGGGGTTGAGCTTCTCGGCTATCACGTGACATTGGCCGAGGCTTGCACAATGACAGTACGATGGGAAGATCTTATTCTTAGTTACGATAAAGGTAGATTCTTGTCTAGTCTGGAACAGATCATACACAAAACACAACGGCCTCAGCCAAGGTGAACGCAGGACTGAAAGCCCAGGCATCCCGATTGAAGAGGGGGTATTATCAATAAAACAAGACCGAGAAGTGAAACATGAAGGATGGGGAATCAAGGGTTGCTAAATTCATACATGCCATCGAAGTGAATGGGAAACGAAATGAGAATCAACAAAACCAGCCGGGCTCTAAATGCATCCAGACATTGGCAAGGGTCATTATAAAGCATCCGTGTGGAGATCGTAAGTCGTACTTCCCTGGGGAAGCTCGGGGGAAAAAGAACAAATCAAGGTGCATAATGACAGGACAAACTCCGGTATGGGAAGGTCTATCCCCAAACACCATGATGCCGGCGATCAACCCAAATTAGGAGAAGGGAAATGAAGAAAATAGGGGAAATAAAAGATCAATGGGTGAAACACCTCAGAAACTCACTTCACCCGGGTCACCATCCATCACATTCTCATCCCAGTATTGGTCGGAGGAGTCGCGAACAGCAGGTCGTGAGCCTAATGCGATAGCCTCGCCTTCGCCACGTTCAATGAACTCGTCCTGGGCAGCTTCTCGCAGGATCCGTTGGAAATACATCCGTAGGGTACGAAGGCCTCGAAGATATCCACGATCAATGTCCAGAGGATGGTGAGGCGGGCAAGGTGCGTCCGGAGGTAATTCGTCCTCGCCAGTCACGCAATTGGCGAAGTCGACAATCTTCAACTGAACATCGACGTTGTTGCGGCCATCTTCAGATGCTGGTCGTCGCGCGCCGGGACGACTAGAGGCTGGCGGAGGAGTTGATGGCTCTCCATCATAGAGAATCAGGAGGCTACTAGCATAGAGACGGTATCGATCTAGCTTTCGAATCATGTGTTCCAGGAGCGAGATTTTCTCTAAAATGACGGGGATTTTCTTGACAACGCTGGTGTAGCTGACGCCATCGTAGAGGAAGCGAGTGAGTGCATCCTGGAATTCACGACCGGACTTTAAGTCTCGTCCAAAGTACTTGTCCTCGAAGATATACTCCTGCTTTTTGACATTCCAGGCTTGCATACCACAGAGGCGCACTCCCAATTGTCGAGATGTGGTCGACTGGCATTTCCGTCTCTGCGACTTTTTCTTTTTCTCGTCTGCCTCGATACCATATTGACGTGTACCCATCTTCAAATCGAGGACGCATGGCTTGTTCATGCCGGCCGTGAGATCTTCCAGAAGAAGGAAAAACTGAACTCGATCATCTTTCCGCAATTGCGCCTCCTTGGGATTGCTCGGCAATTGAGAACTGGCTTCATGGCTTGCTCTTGCACGAGCAGCATCCATGAGCTTGCTGGGGCTTCCAATTTCGGTGCCATAGGGCTTACCGGCGGAAACGCTCCTCGAGACTGTTGAAATCGAGGACGAAGAGGTAGGGTTTGTAGGCATAGATGCATCGCCTTCCATGGAGAAAATCTCGTCTTCTCTATCCCCACCGTAACCTTCGTCGTCGAAAAACATGAGCTCACCATCATTACGAGAGTTAAGACTTCCACGTCTTTGCAGACCACCTCCTGAGTGCCGCCGCCTCACCTGGCCGCGATGATGAGAGATCGCTCGATCTGGTTGAACCTCGGTCTGGACCTTTTCGAGGCGATTCCGATTGTCCTCAAAAGCGGTAGAGGCTGATGAAGAAAGTGTCGGACCTTCCGGATTAGACTGCCCAATATCCTTCGCGGGCGTTCTCAAAGCCTCGGCCTTACCCAGTCTCGACTGGCGACCATTGGCTGTGTGGTCTTCTGACAAGTTCCCGCGCCGACGAGGCATATCTGTGCTGGTCCTCGGTAGATGAAGGGGTCCCCGAGCGTGTCGCCGATGATGGTGAATGGCGGGCGGGCTGAAGACTTCCCGGAGGACTTGCTCCTGAAGCTTTCTGTTAACTGTAGTCGCACCCCAGATCTTGGCCCGTTTCCTCAATGACTCTGAATTGGAGCCCGCCCCCATATTATCAAGACCGTTGGCCGAGCGCGGTCGGCCTATCTGATCCCCATCTGCAAGGCGCGGTCGTTGTGGACGAGAGAACAAGTCAGCGGGGATGATGTGACGGTTGTTCTCGAGAATGACTTTGGGAATAACCCCAGTAATTTGACTCTGGCTAACGATTCGTTGTGGCTCCGGAGCTTCCAGCATATGCGGATTCACGGCGGAAGACCCGTTAGCCTGGGCGTCTAGCATATTTCTGTTTGCATGCTCGGTATCGGCTTTGGGGCGTTTGGGGATTTTCGTAAAAGTCACGTTCAGAACGCCAATGTATCTGTGACAAGTTAGATCAAGATCACCAAAATTATTACGAGACCTGTTGGGTAAGAAAGCTAGATGCATCGATGCCAGGTAGTGGTCTTGGGATACGAGCATTGTAATGGGGGAGTGCATACCTCGGGAGGAACATCAGCATATCAGGGTGTCTTCTTTCAATGCGTTCGTAGAATTCATTCTCTCGGTTGTTGAGCTGCTTGCACACCGCCCGTCGCGAAAAGCGAAAAACAGTAGTATGACCCCCGACTTGATGCCTATATGGCTTTAATTCCACGGCCCCTAGAGGCGCTGCGGGTTTCGACTTGCGTCTAACATGGAGTCGGGATCGTTGCGTGGGCGTGGCGGTTGGTGTTACCTCAAGGTCGTCGGTGAGGCTAGATTCATCATGCATGGAATGATAACTTTCGTCCGCGGATACGATTTCAGACTCGGCAGTGGAATCATAACTGTGTTCAGAAACCGTACCCAGATTCTTCTCTGGTAGGCTTTCTGCCGGAGATCGAAGATCCGGAAGCTCGCCGGAGAGGATCTTACTTTCATTTTTAGATCGAAAGGATATATCCACATGGCTGACTTCCCGCTCCGGAGACTCTCTACGATCTTGGGGCACTAACATCAGTTCATGGCCTTTCTCTGCAGCGGAGAGTTGAAGTGTTTGCACACTATCTGGGTCCGCCAGTAGTTGCTCTGAAAGATCAACTCCTTCGGGCACTGTGCTCTTGTGAGGGAAATAAACAGCAGAGGAGATTTGCTCATTCTCCTCTTCCTCCTCGAATTGGGCGGATTCCCGACACTCTCCTTCCTCGACGGAGCTCAATGAATCCCGAAAGCGTTCGACATGAGGTTCTGTTTGGAAATAATCGCGACTGCGCTCCGAATACTGGGTCGGAATGCTTTTGGAGAAGGAAGATCCGTGGCTACCGCCCGGCGTTAGATGAAAGTTCCGGATCTCCTCGAGGAGGCCGCGTGGCAGGGCTCGTGGACGCCGCTGGTGGCCATCTTCCTCGTGGAGATATTGAGGCGTGTTGGGAGACGTCGGTGATTCAAGCGACTGACCGTCACCCAACGAAGGGAGAGAAATGCTTTTGCGGAGTATCCTGTCCTCCTCTGCTAGGGCATGCAGTTTCGGGTTTGGGGGCTCCATAGTGCGATCTCCCATATCGAATGGCTCATCTTGTTGCCTAGTACGGTCTTCCCATCGTTTAGGGTCGGAAGACGTTGTGTTTTCTTTAAACAAGCCGAGATAATGGCTAGACTTGCGGCTGCGTACGTTAGAGGCAGGCTCGGCGTGAGCAAGGTTTGCCTCAATTGCGCTGTCCACTCGCCCACGGCGACCCCTGGTCGAGCTCTCCTCGAGAGGGATACCTCGAGCTGAGTCTGCAAACGAAGTATGAGGTGCGGTCTCCGACTTAACCAACGGCCAGTCCTGGCCGGACGACAAGGGCGTTAAGGACTGGGAATGGCGAGATGCATCATCTATCAAAGACGGAAGAAGACTGTGTTCAGCCAAAGTGTCTCGGGAGCTACCCGTCTTCATACCTGCCTCATTCGAAGGCGCAGAGTGCACAGACGGAGCGATTATCTCCGAGTCCTGATCTTTCAGCTGGCCCGAAGAAGAGATGGACGTGCGTAATAGAGACGAGCGGGGAGCATCGGTATGAGCAAACAGAGGCGAGGAGCGCAATGGGAGATGTCTGCGGACGTCGACTTCCACGTGGGAAGGATCGATGTGAGGGCGGTGGGGGAAGACCTTGGATATAGGACTTGGGGACCCAGGTGCATAATCCAGGACGGGGATGGCATTCACCGGGCGCTCATGATCCAAGGCCGATTCGGGGGGAAATTGTGGGGTATTAGCGCCGCTGTCCGAAGCGATATAGTGTGTAGCGAAGATACTATCCCTCTCAGACAATTGTGGGCTATGAATAGAGTCGGGGCGGGATAATCTCTCCGAAGGAGAGGTCCTTTTTAAAGCGAAGGTAGATGCGGGTTGGGACCATTGACGGACCGTTGGGGATTCTGCACGCGACGGGGAGGGCGCCTCTTGAGCCCCCTGGGACAGGTGGTGGTCCTGCGACAAATGGTGACATGGGTTGCTCTGGGAGGACTCGGCCTCCTTGGAGCAATCATGATGGACGGGCGTAGCAGGTGTCACCAGGGGGTCATGTGAAGCGTTTTCGGGGGGGTGCGGCGAGTTTGACATGGAGAGGACATTGGTCAGGGCTGCCCGGATCGGAAAGGTATGCAAGCGGGAACGAGGCCTGGAGGTGGTTGGATATGAGGGAGAAATGGGCCAGCAGATGGACGTGGACGAGACAGATGAGATGCTGGCGTCACGAACCTAAACAGAGGCTAGTTAGTGGGAAAAGCCGACAGGGGGAGAAAAATAGATATCAGAGCACGTTGGGCGAGGGAAGAATCTTACAGGTAGAGAGCAGACCCCAAATCGGTCGGGATCAGGAAAGGGCTCAGACGCTGGGGGTAGAGAGATAAAGGATCGAGAGAGAACCTAAATGCAGTCGGGGCCAAGATGGTAGCACAAGTGACGCCGATCGTCCGTCACCGCCTAGAAGTGGATATCGATGTCAAGTTCTTGGATAATAAAGAGTGGCGTGAGAGGAAAGCGGGAGGAGATCAGAGTTGGGATGAAGTCACCGGGTGGTTTCCCTTTCCTCTCTCCCGTTCCCTGACCGGCTGACTCCCTTTCCAGGACTTCCACTACTTTGTACACCTCTGCCAAATGCAGTATCTGCAGTGTCTGCGATATCTTCGTATCTTCGACTGACGGGAGTCTCGGTTTTTCCATGCCAGATCTTGCAGATTTTGTCCTTGGATCCCTGCATACGGCTTTGAATGTCCTTATGGTCCTTTGGATAGGGTGAAGACTTCAGACTCCACACTCCTCACTCCAAACCCCAGACTCGAATAAAGGCCCCTAGAGAATTCAGCACTAGCTAATCTCAATCCAGGAACGGGCGATCTCGGAATGCAGCAGGATGGGGGCTTGAGTTCAAGCTTGCAGCTCACACAATCATCTTGGACCATCCCCAAGTCCTGTGGGGGCAAGGGTAACAAGGTTCTCGGGTCGATCAGGCTCTCTTCACGCCTCTGCCAATCATGGCATCCGTTGGAGGTGGCGTGGCACAACAAAATGGCCGGTCATCGTCAGTCGCTGCCATTATCTGTGACCCGAGTGGATCCTTCGTCTGTGACTGGGGGAAATCGCCCCTAGAAACATTCTCGACTCTCCCGAAAGCCCCAAGTATTCGGCTTCTGCATGGTTCAAGTAAGCTCAGCGCGATAGGATCCAGGGCAGTTGCCAAATCAACACCTTACCTCCTTACCAGTCGTCGCTGCATAACTACCGACAGGGCTTCCTGGAGGTTGCGATATTTGCCACTCTGCTTCTGAGTGGGATATGGAAACGAAGAGATTGGGCGATCAGGCTTGATCAAACCTTGCTTGGCTTCTGTGTTATGGAGGTCACGAGATTTCAACGGAGTTATCCAGGCAGCTGCACATGAAGGCGCGTAGTTGTATACCCTGAGGCGCCATTCTATAGCCTGAGGCGCCATTCTACACCTAAGGCCATTTATCGCTTCCCGTGACCGAGTTTTGACTATTTGGAGAGACAAGTTAGTTATACAAGTCAAAATAACTCCTCAGGTATAACTAGCAACCCTTTTAAACAGGTATGGGTTAGCGCAGCTGGGGTCCACTGCGGTTATCCATGTCAAGAACCAACACAGCCAAATCTATGCCAATTCCAATTCTTTGAAACATTGGGACTTAGGTATAGTCAATGACTTGTTCTAAACTGTCAATCTTTACGGGCCAACAAAAGGGCATTTGCATTTGTCAATGGCGATGTAGCAATCGCCCAAGCCCTGCAATAAAGATCGAGCAGTCACAGGCTACGAGTGACAACACTTCTTAGTGCGCCCAGCTAACGTGTGATAAGAGTGGCTCACCCTAACGGAAGGAGCCGGGTGGGTCCCAGCCCAACCAGAGCGAACAGCCATGTGAAGTAGATGCATTAGTGTGCCAGGATCACGCTAAACGACCGGTTAATAATGAACCTCGAACTTTCAAGCCACTTATGCCCTCCATTCCCCGCATAGTTTTAATCTACAACCCCCTCGGGCAATCTGTATCTCTACTTCCGCAGTTTAGCATCCTCTGTCTCTCCCCCGTCACGCGCGTCCTCCACCACAAGCAGTCGAGCTGCTATCGCATGTCGCCTAGGATCGCTCCGACAGATGATTTGTTGGCCGAGTGTGTGGGACGTTTTGCGATGCAGCTGTCACATTGATAACTCCTTAGCCACCCGTTTTCTTCCCACCCTTTGACGTAAACCCTTAGCTCGTACGCCACGGCCTAAGACCTTTGGAAGCTTAAGAGGACTATCAAAGAGTGACGCATCGCTACACTGTCCTCAAAATGAGTCAGCCACTTCATCTGGACGCTCAAGTAGGACATAACCGGAGATACTCATTCATGGAGACTCCTCTTGAGATGCATTCCGCGGCTCAATTTCCTGATTCCGACTCTTCTCCGTTGCCCACAATGTCGAGGCCAGCCCAGCAATCGGCGATGGAACCCCATAGCCAACAACTACAGCAAACAGCCCATGGCTTTGGTTCGAATGACAAAGAACGACATCTGCAAAAAGAGGGTATCATTCCAACACACTTGAACTATCCACCACCAGACCAACATCCTGCTCATTACGCACCCTATGCCGAAACTCCTCAACATCCCCAATCTGTCCAGTCGCCGCTATACTCGTACAGCCATTACGGCCGACCTCCAAACTCACCAGGGCCCTTACCAGCAAAGCCGAGCCCAGAAAACTTTAACCGAAGTGACAACTTGTCAATCGCACCCGATACAAATCCACTCCAGTCGCCGAAGATACCTTATTTCCCACCTCCCATCGCCACACCAGCACCGCAAGCGTCGACAGTCGGGGACTTGGGCTCGTGCCATCAACCTGGACAAATAATGCACCCGAACCAAGACGTACAGGGCGGAACATGGAGTCACGGCCTTTGCGAGTGCTCGAATGTCGGAACATGTTGCCTGGGAATTATCTGCCCATGCATTCTATACGGCAAAACGCAATACCGGCTATCAATAAAGTCGAAAAGGGGAGACCCGACGAATATGCTGGGATATGAGACTTGTAACGGATCATGCACTGGGATGGTTCTGCTGTGTGGGTGTCAATGTATGTTCAAGCTTGAGTTGGAGCAAACGCCGTATGCTAAATCTTGTAGGGCTCCTGGCTACCATCCAGCACACTCGAACGAGAAAGGCATATGGAATCAAGGGCGATATTGCATCGGATTGCGTCCGAGCAACCTGCTGTACTTGCTGCACCTTGATTCAAGATGAGAAGGAGATTCAGAAGCGAGAAGAGCAGCGGAGCAGGGCAACGCTGGAGCGAGGTGCGACTCTTCTTTCCCCGTACACGGCCCATGGGCCGATGATATATCCCCCGCCACCAGGAAAATGAGTGGTGATCGTCTCTGTTTATATGGTGGAATAGGCTGCATTATATGTCCATAACATTTTATTTGACTGTAGGATGTTTTCTACAATGGATACTCATGAGAGCACTGGTCATGATAGCAATGAGCGTGCTAGAGCTCTTCGGCGCTAGAACATCGATTTCTTCAACAAGGAGACTAATCTGCTCTGCGTTGACTTGAAACAAACCCACCAGATGTAAGACCATAAAGACTATTCCTAGTGAATGTGTAGCCTGTTGTGGTCGGCGTCGCTCTTGCTAGGTTGCTCTACAGGGCTCGAACAAAGTTGTCGTCTAGGCTCAAGATATCTTGATTCAGGTCCCCTGCGAGGCTTAAAACAGACTCTGTTTGAGCGAGCTAGCAAAGGCACACACGAAGAAGACCGATCTCGACCTCGTCAATGTCAAGGTTGACAAGATCGATAGGTTTTAGGGAAGTGGATCCTCGACCGTGATATTCGACCTCATAGAGCGGCTCGGCTTCACTGTGGCACCGGGAAGTCCTGGCACAAATGCCGAACCATGTGTAGTGATGGTGACTGGCGCTTGTGGGGACGCCGGCGTAGGGAAAATCTCCTCCTCTCGGTCCTTTTGTGGAACTCCGGCGGGACCAAACCGCCATACTTGAATGTTCCCTGCTATACCCGCTTTCCTATGGTACCATTTGAATAGAAGAACAACATGACTTAAGTCTTCGCCACCGATCAGAAGCTTTGCTATGTCCTTCTCGAGAGAAGGACGGGATTCACCCCAATCGACTTCGTACGACTTGGATGAGTTCTTCGATTGTTGAATAGAGATGCACGGCGGTTGGACTATTGGTAGCCGATACTTGGATTGGGAATAAATTTTTGTTTATTTCCTCGTCAACTTCGAGAGACGACGTAGAGAAGCGAGCCTGTTGAGGCGAAGCGGTTCGATCCGAAGAGTAAGACATGGTGGAGGTTGAAGAGGAAAGGAAATCGTGAAACCATCGTTGTCGTAGCTTTGGGAAGGAGCGTTGGAGGAGACTAGAACGTCGTGGAGGGAAGAAGAGATGGATATACGCGTCATAGGGAGTGACTATGGCCAAGATGGTATAGCGACTTGTACCGTCACCCGATCGCCAAGGATCTTGTCGAACCATGTACGGCAGGCGATAGGTATCAAAGTGTCATAATTAGTTTTAAGTCCTAGCACTAAATGGACTAGTATCTTACGGAAGATAGAAGGATATATCGAAATATACAAGACAAAGAGCAAAATAAGGGCAAAGTAAGAGATAAAGAGGTAGATACTAGATCGTGATCTAACATTGGGAGTTATAGGTTATAGGAGGTGAATAGAAAGCGGAACTTCTCCCTCGGAATCCCTATGTGCTCTAGCTAGGCGGAAAGTAGGACGGCGTCGGTGAAACATCTAATATGATACAGAGAATAATAAATATGACACTTTGATACCTGTCGCCTGCCGTAGAACCACTGTACATATATGGTACATCACTAAGTATAGATAAGCAATGGAAATATGCTGGAGGTAGGTGTTTCCGATTGCGATAAAACGGGGAGGAGAAAACCCGGAGATTAATTATTGTCACCGTCACCCAATTGCGGTTTACCCCTTTCCCACTTCCCCGCTCTACATAACACTAACGCTAACGCTAACGCTCTAACAATGGAGCTGCTGAAGCAAATAAAGCGACAGAAATGGCCACTTGACTCCTCGCTCCAATGACAGCGGCGTATGGAGGCCTCCATAATGAGTTGGACGCGCGATGTGACCTTGATTGGAGGCGAAAGTTTACAATTTGCTGTCTTCGATATTAATTGGCTTCTCTACAGGTTGACGGATGAGGATCGTCAGGGCCCTCGATCTTCTCGACTTTCTTCGATGCAGTTCGCCAGTCTCTTCGTTCTTTATCAAACCTTTCGATCAAATCATGTGGTTCAATCTTTTATCTCCTAGACTCTATTCCCCACATGAGGGCCCTGAATACCCAATTGAATGGTGATCGTCGGGCTCCACCGAATGAGGTTGTCAAGCTTCCATCTCTGCTCGTGCTGAGGCCTTGGCCGGGCATCTCCGTTCTGGATTGACGGTAGCTTGTCACAACCAAGCCTCTATGTATGGCCTCGCCTTCACGATTATGAAACGCATCACGCCCCGCCTTCCGTGCTTCTCGTTCACGAGACACCAATCCATGTTCTCTTCGGATAGCCCCTCGGGCTCCACCTTGACGGAGTCCCATGGTGCCATTTTGTCTGGCCGATGGAGTCCGGGACGATCTCGAAGTTTGCGTCCCCGAGTCCTGTAGATGCTGGATCGGCACCATGGGCTTCCCGAAAGAGAAACGGCTCCTTCTCCTGGATGCTGCGATGTGTGCCGTCTTTGATGTTTCGCTTGGTTCCCTGTAACTCCGCTCCATGGCGAAGCAGTCCTAAGCCCAGGCTATAAAGAAACCCTCGTCTCCGGCGTGTTCTTGGATAGTCCCCATCCAAACCGCCCTCATCTTCCCACGTCGTTCTTTACAAAGTCATTCGCTACTCTCTTTGTTTCAATATGGTTGTCTTCAGTAAGATCACGGTCGTCCTGGCCGGTCTCTCCGTCGCCTCGGCTGTGCCGATGGGCGGTGCTCGCAAGAGTAGCTTCACTGTCAACCAGTTGGCCCGGCCTGCCACCAACCCCAAGATGCTGAACTTGCCCGGCATGTACGCCAATTCTCTGAGCAAGTACGGTGCCTCCGTCCCTGCCAGCGTCAAGGCTGCCGCCGAGAGCGGTTCGGCCACCACTACTCCCGAGAACAACGACGAGGAGTACCTAACTCCCGTCAACGTCGGTGGTACTACTCTGAACCTGGACTTTGACACTGGTTCCGCCGACCTGTAAGTTCTGCGCATGGAAAATTGTCTATCAGGAATGATCCCCATCTAACTTCCTATCTATAGTTGGGTCTTCTCTTCAGAGCTGCCCTCTTCTGAGCAGGCTGGACACAGCATCTACAAGCCTGCCGGCAACAGCACCAAGGTTGCCGGCGCCACCTGGAAGATCCAGTACGGTGATCAGAGCTCCGCTAGCGGTGATGTCTATAAGGACACCGTCACCGTCGGCGGCGTCAAGGCCACCAGTCAGGCCGTCGAGGCTGCCCAGCAGATCAGCCAGCAGTTCGTCAACGACAAGAACAACGACGGTCTGCTGGGCCTGGCCTTCAGCTCAATCAACACGGTCAAGCCTCAAGCTCAGACCACTTTCTTCGACACCGTCAAGTCGCAACTCGACTCACCCCTGTTTGCCGTCACCTTAAAGCACAATGCCCCCGGCAGCTTTGATTTCGGCTTCATCGATAAATCCAAGTACACCGGCTCGGTCACCTACACCGATGTCGACAGCTCGCAGGGCTTCTGGATGTTCACCACCGACGGCTACAAGATCGGCAGCACCCCTGGCGGCTCCATCAAGGGCATTGCTGATACCGGCACCACCCTGATGATGCTTCCCGATGAAGTTGTCTCGGCCTACTACGAGCAGGTCTCTGGTGCCCAGGAGGATGAGTCCGCTGGCGGCTACACCGTCCCCTGCTCCGCCAAGCTGCCCGACTTCACCGTCACCATTGGCAGCTACGACGCCGTCGTCTCCGGCGACCTGATCAACTACGCCCCCCTCAACCCAGGTAGCTCCACCTGTTTCGGCGGTATCCAGAGCAACTCGGGCATAGGCTTCTCCATCTTCGGCGACATCTTCCTCAAGAGCCAATATGCCGTCTTCGACTCCAATGGCCCCCGCCTTGGTTTCGCTCCTCAGGCTTAAATCATTCGTTTTTCCAAGAAGCATGATGGTATGATGCAGATAGGGAAGTCATGTATATGTGTGGATGAGAGCTCGCTCGCGGGCTAGCTTGGATTCGTTTCGGAGAATTTTGGTTCAACATTTGACCACAGCCCAAGTCTTGACGCGACTGGGCTTGTACATGTGTCTTATATAATGCGTGCAGCACATAAGTATCACAAAACGCATTGTTAGAAATCCTTTGATTTTGTCTTGTAGATGAGTAATAAATAAGTCCTAGACGACATACCTATGTCCTGGTGTGACTGCAGAAGGCCTTGAAAAGGCCGTGAGCTTCAGATACGATATGTGGAGATGAGAGTTGGAAACCCTGAAGCTCCTGGAGATGTCAAACTACCTAGGTACGTGCCTCATCCTTCTCAGCTGAAGATGGACTTCCATGTGGGGGTGAGTGTGGACCATAGACCGGTGGCGGATCATCTCGACCCGCCAAACTCCAGACTCTTCCTGACCTCATTTCTTCCTCTACTCGGCAAGGACTCCTCAGTCCAGAGTCTACACTGGTATAACACGGTCGATCTATACATCACGAATACTCAGAGATACAACTCATCCATCAACTCGTCGCTGCCATCTCGCCCCTGCGATCCTACCTCCTTTCGGACCGGCTCCATACGCGCAGCTCCTGGCCACCTGAGAATGGCTGTTTGAACGGCCATCGCCGACGTTGTATGAAGAGAACTTGGAGGGGGACTGGCGGACTGCTTCATTGCTGCGCTGCATGAATTTCTACGACCGGCTACCCAAGCCGCCTGCAGTGCCTGATCATGGAAGATGCACCCCGTGTGACTCCCCGCCAGATCTGGGCGAACCCGGCGACAACCTCGACCAAGACGTATTCATCCGGCTGTACCCCGTTCATGTTACCCAGTAATGGTATGTCCCGACCTTGATTCTCGGTTTACGAAAGATCTTCGTCCCCGGGTTGCCGCGCTCTATACTGACCCTGGGTTTTGCGTCCATCGCAGGAGTCATACATGTCAACGATTCCTACGCTGTTACCCTCACTGACAATGCTGTCTTTGAACCAATATGCACTGGTGATCCGATGGATTACACCCATGTGTCTGCAGTGCTCGACACCCGCGATCCGTTTTACTCCTCCGTCACCCCTCAGCTATACGCCATCGGCTGCGCAACTGTCGTCAGCTACGTCCTCGTCATAATTCTTTTCATCACACCTCGAACATTCTTTATTGGCGGCCCCGGTGGCGGCGCAAACTTCCTAGGGAGACATGGCATGATTAGTGGTTCATACAGTGGGAACTCGTCGGTTGTCGGAGTCGGAGGTCGGCCATGGCTACAAAAAGTCGCGGCGATCCTCGTCGCGGTCTCATTGACTATTGCCACGGCGGATTCTTTCAAAGTTGCCGAGCGGCAATACGAATACGGATACTCGGATGCCGAGGCGCTCTCCGAAAAAGTCATTGACGGGACGGAGATCCGAATTGTTCGCGTGATTTCAAGTACCTTTCTCTGGCTGGCGCAGGTGCAGACTTTGATTCGACTCTTCCCGCGCCACAAGGAGAAAGTGATGATCAAATGGGCCGGGTTTGCGCTGATTGTACTAGATACGACGTTCAGTATCCTGGAGAACTTCTACGTCAAGAATACATCGCCACGGCCCAGGCTATACGATGATGCGATTCCTGCACTCAGCTACTTGTTTGAGTTGGCTCTCAACCTTTTATACGCCGCCTGGGTTATTTTTTACTCGATCTCGAAACACCGCTATGCCTTCTTCCACCCTAAGATGCGCAACATCTGCTTTGTGGCTCTTTTATCACTATGCGCGATTCTGATACCCGTCGTATTTTTCGTTTTGGATATTGCGCGACCTGAGATTGCTGGCTGGGGCACCTACATCCGATGGGTTGGTGCGGCCGCTGCCAGTGTGGTGGTATGGGAATGGGTGGAGCGCATCGAAGCGCTGGAACGCGACGAAACGAAAGATGGGATTCTTGGAAGAGAGGTCTTTGATGGTGATGAGATGCTCGAGGTTACTCCATCAGAGGAAGTTGACTGGCCTCGCTCCCAAGGACACGACAAAGGAGGTGGAAGTGGTGCAGCTTCGGGCTGGGGAGGAATGATGGGGCTGGCTCATCGTCCTCTCCGAACCCGTGTAGGTATCCGCGGAAACTGGAATCGCAGTGCCCAACCTCCGGGTCGAAGCCCCAACGACCCCGGTGTTCGTCGGAATCCGAACAATCCTCGACCTACTCCACCCCCGGCTGCTTTGACACCAGTCAGCCGGGCTGACACCACTAGTGCCACGAGCACCGTATATAACGTCCGCTACCATCCAGTTGCCAGCCCTACACCACCCGTTACGATACCGCGCATGGAAGAAGAGGAGGCGGAGGAAATCCAGGAGGCCAAGGAAATGGAAATTGAAGGAGTCCAAGTACCCGGTGTGGAGAACGATTTGCCTTCTCAAGATGCCAGAGAACAGTCAGCACAGATTATCCACGCCGATCCTCGATGGCGCAACATCATCAACAATTTCAAGCGAGGGCGCGCATCCCTACCCAGAGAAGTGGCCTTTGCCCAAGCTGTCGAAGAGCCAACAGCCGGGAGCGGACCCGATTCATCCGACGAGGACACTGATGCACAGGCTGTACAGGCAAATAACAAAAACTTCTTTTCGATCGGTCGTAAAGGACATTCAAGCTCCGGTCAGCAGAACCCCAATGCATCCTTACCTGTCACTGTCATCCCCGCTCGACGCCGCGGCCAACATACCTGGTCTCCCCAGAACCGGCTACTCGAGCCCTCTTCACCACCTGAGCCGGCTTCACCGCGCGAGCCCCGATCTGGCCGCTCTGATCTGCCAGTACGGGTCATTCCGTCTCAGCCACAGGCCTCTGCTCCATGGACTGATGCAGACATGGAGAACGGCAACGGCGACTACATCCTGCGCTATGATCCCGAAACAGCCGCGCTGATCGATGAGGACGTAAGCCAGACTCGTGAAGACCGTGCGCCGGCCGGCGATCAAGTTAGCTGCACGGAGACGACCTCTTCGGAGACGATAAACGATACGGGCCATGCCCGAGCTGAAGCGCAACAGCAGACCGAGAGCAATGTCTCACATCAGCAATCAGGTCACAGAAACGGCCCCTCCTGATTAGCGACTGGCATGTACTGGTGTCTTTTCTTTCTAATATGGCGAATCATCAATGGGATGGGGGGAGTCTTTCAAGCTTGACGGATTTTTATTGGATGGATTTGGGGTTTGGGTTTTGGATAGCACATTGGGATATATTCCCTGCAGATACCCTTTACTTGGTCTTAACTTGGTCTTATCATATCAAAATCATCAATCCAACTTAATTAGACTATGCACCTGATCGCGGACGAGCAGGGATGTACCGGTGCAAATACTACATGTCAGTCGCCGCCACGATACTTTTTCCTGGTTGTACATATGAATGTCAAACCCAGCTGTGGTTATGTACTTCAGCTTCATTTGGGCACCATACGAGTGTAATACAGTGTAATATAGCTCAGGATCCAACCATATCTACGTATGTGCCTATAAATTAAAGGCGATTTGAAGAAACCGGCGGGCTTTGACTGGTTTGAGTGGAGACGTCTACGCTCCGCTTGTTCTCGGGAACTTTTTGCTCCGGGTTTACATCTTCCCCATATCCCTTCCACTCCACTTTTACTTCCTACTTTCCCATTCTGTGGAACGGGATGTCGCGTCATGGTGGCCATCAATCAAAACATGTTTGAGGCCGGCATCACCACCGATCGGCCCGGTGGTGCTTCGCTGATGGTCCTGCCGCTAAACTTGATCGCCCAGATTGTGTCAAATGTCAGGCCCCTCCGCCATGTGAAAGCTGCATGATAACTGACTTCCTTCGTGTCTCCAGGTCGATGACACCGGTGACCTTGCCCGACTATGCCGAACATGTCGGGTCCTCAACTATATGGCACTTCCACAGCTATATACCAACCTGACCCTCACCTCCTACGACAAAATCCGTTATCGTGGTGAGCAACCTGAAGGAGTCGGCAGCGCGAGCCCCTTTACAATGGGGCTCAATGCAGTCCTCACTCGGTCATATGCGACTCTCGTGCGATCAATAACCCTGCGCGGAGATTGGAAGGACCGCGAATTGGAGGAACATGCACAGGTCGGTCGAGTGTCGGACTCGTCGATGCTGCTGAACATTGCGGTGCGGGCGGCGGTGGATCGCATGACCAATTTGGAAAGCTTCAGCTGGGAACTGAACACCAAGATGCTGGAGACGGTGTATTCGGGTTTAACACAGCTGCCCAAGCTCACCTCGTTAACGATCCGATTTCCGTCCACCCGCCATCCGCAGCCCACGTTCGTGCTCCCGGGCATGCCACACCTGCGATCCCTGAAAATCACCGATATCGACCCTCTCTGCTATCCCGACGATATCGCGACCATGCTGGTGAAGAGCAAGAAGCTTCGTGAGCTTAAGCTCCATTGGTCACCCCGCATGCGAATCGCACAGGAGCCCAGTGTCTCCCTCCACGATTATTTCCGGAAATGCATCGCCGCCAAACAACCTCTCGCGGTGAAGAAACTGTGCTTTCAAAATATGTATGCATTCCACAGCGAGGAGTTCAATATCGCGTTCGATCCTACCACTGTCGAAGACGTTGTGTTTCTGAGTGGGACGGACACCCTTGGGTTCGTCAACACATTTGTCGAGAACAGCTGGCCAACAGTGGTACCGAATAAAGAGCTCAAGATCAGGTCGATTCGAATAGATACAATTTCGAAGCGCAACTCAGATTTCCTTGGGAACTTCAGTGGCCTTGAGCGGTTATACTTCGTCAACGTCACCGCCGATTCCTCCGATTACCTCAATTCCCCTCGGCCAAATTCAGGGTCGAGTCCCTCCGCGCTTACACCACCGGCTTCAGAATATCCGAATGGAACAGCAATCAATTCTCCAGCCACAGCGGCGTCGCCAGCTAGTCAGTTGAACATTGCCCTGAGTGTACGGGACAATTACCTGGCGAATATCACGATGAATCACGGCGCAAGCTTACGCCATCTGCTTTTATCCTCGAAATGGCCTCTTTCCACTGCCATGGTTGCACGCCTCGTCCATGCCTGTCCGAATCTGGAACAATTGGCTATCGCGACAGAATTCTCAAGCCTGGAGTCCCTTGGGATGCTAGTTCCATTCCTTCGGAACCTGGTGGCCCTACGACTTCTGATCCCAGCGGGCTCTCCACCACCCCGAAGTGGCTCGACAAATAATGGTGGGTGTCCAGGACAATCCGCAGCCGCTACGGAAAATCCGTACAGAATCAGCAAGGATCTCAGCTTCACAGAAGGATCTTTTGCATGGACCAAGGACATCGAGGATGCGCTCCTCAACGCGCGCAGCCTGGCAGATTTGGTTGAGATGGACGATGAGCTGCTCATGGGGATGATGAGTTATGACCTCGCGGACAAGAACGTCTTTGGAAACGTCAAGGTCGTCGGGATGGGCTGGAAGGCTTTTGAGCTACGTGATTTCTACAAAGCTCCAAACCCATCGCACGACGAGATTATTGCACAATCACGAGCCGTCGACCGTTCAGCCAAGTCTGAAGAAGAAAATCATAATCCTACCAACAGGACCAACAGCGCCTCGAAACGACCCGCCGTCTCTAAACCGACATCCCCCGTCCTTCCCTCAAACTGCCCTAGCAGGTCGAAATCAATACCTGCCACATTTCGGACAACACTAGCACCAAACCCATCTTCAACCTTGGGGAAACACTCCCGGGATGACGATGATCACGAGGGCGGCGTACGACAACCTTCTCTTGAACTCAGAGAGGACTTCGACTACCGCTCACCGAACGTCACAAAACGCGGCTGCTTCCCTCCCATACTGACCGACGACGGCCAAGTCATGAGGCGAGGCATGCGGCGGGTTGGTTGGGAAGTCCTGCAACACTGGGAGATCTGGGCACTTGATGCGCAAGAAATCTGAGCAAAAACTTTTGTTTCTGTTTCTTGTTATCATCACTATACATTGGGTTCTTATACAAAACTATAAATCGCTATAAACGGGATTGTGCGGTCATGGTTTATTTCAGGTACATGTTGATTAGCGGGAGTCGTGCGCTTTTGGATTGGCAGCGGGTGGTTCTGTTATTTTTGGCTGTCAAGACTTGATCTTCCTTTCATCGAGGGCCTTGATCTTTCTGAGTATATAACACCGACTTCAAGGTTCATTTGAGATGTTTCCTAATACAAAGCTGTCTTGGAAGGGGTATCAGGACAGCATGCCTCACCCGTGGACGTCTGTAGCTGAGGGCAAGCCTAGCGAAGGTTTTGGTCAACAGTTCCAAAGTTTGCAGGAATCCCAAGGGCTCTCGCCCAGGCCAGACTGAATACGTAGAGAAAAGTGTCTGTTTCTCATTCCTATGGGATTCTTCTGTAGAATAGTTATGTCTACCTAGGTAGTGGTAGCGCTGGAGAGTTGAGCTATGAATACGACACTCATACATATCAAATCCCTCTAGTATCCGCTGCACAATCACCGCAACAAATCCGGATTATCCAACCAAGCACGAATCTTCCCAAGCGCATAGATATCATGTCGCACCTCAGAAACATTATGATCCTCAATCTCTCCCTCAATCCAGTCCTTAGTACCCCGAGTATGTTTCAACTCCGTCCCAAGCTTCTGGCATCCATCAAAATCAATCAAAACCGGCATACCAGCCTCACTAACCATAACATTACTTGGATCTAGATCATTATGCGCGTAACCCAGCCCATGCAAATGCCCAATTACCGACTCCAGCGCAGCCATAAAAGGGACTTCATCGATTGTGCCGTATCCGCGCTGCACATAGGTCAAGAGATCATGCGGGTGTCTGTCGAGCACGAGGCCGGTGATGTAACCGCGCTTGACTTGACAGCCGCGATAGCGGACCAGGTTTGGGTGTGGATGGTGGGATAGCTCTTCTAGCACGTGCGCCTCTGCTACGAGGGCACCGGATAGTTGTTTCTCTATGCCGCGCTGTTTGAGGAAATCGTACACTTCAAACGCGGCACGTTTGATGAAAGTTGCAGATTGCGTTTCTGGTGCTTCGCGGAGTGGCGCCCCGGGCCATAGGGTGAGTATGGTGTTGTCGGGGACGGGGGTGAGAGCGGCTGTGAGCTGGTGGAGGGAGATCTCGGACTTGGGTGCGTTTATCTGGCCGTAATAGAAGGTGTCAGTGTCGTCGATGAGGCCGAACGATGTATATTGGAAGGTATTCGAGTGTGGGTCTGTTCTTTCCAAAGCGAATGCTAGATCATCCCAGTTCGTAACGCGGGGTGCCATGGTCAACAAGGTCTGGGGAGAGATGGAGGTTCAATTCTTAGATCGTGTCTGAGAAGTTATGGGTGGAAGAGAAATACTGCGGGCTGGGGTGATAGAGGGGTATATAACCAAAGAAAAAGGCGGGAATCAAAGGCAGAGAATGAGCTGTGCAGCGCGCTTAAAGTGATAAGTTTGTGATTAGCCACGTTGACAGCAAGTCTGCGAACTAGGATAGTCAGTATCCCTGAAAGAAATGCCAGCTTCAAGGTCCGTAACTCGCTATTTCTATCGGTTTACTCCGTACTAGCAGACTAACTTGGATACAGGGAGCACAGTACTAAGACATGCCTCGATGACGCCTTTCGAGAACTCTCGTGAAGCAGTGAAATGAAATGATCTTTGATATCAAGTTACTGTAGATCGGTTAGATTGCTGGATTATGCTTGATTATTAAGGGCTTAGCTTGACCCCACAGTCCACTCCCCCCGCGCGAGATGAGAGCCGCTTCCTCTCTGTCATTCAGTACAGATGGACTTTCCTCGAAAGCGTGCTCTAGTTGCATGCACATTTTGCAGGCATCGGTATGTCTGCACTCTGAGAGCTCTGGATCTAGCTAATTATCGCCAGGAAACGCAAGTGTGATGGGCAGAGACCCGCATGTGGGTTCTGCGCTGGCTCCGGAGCCCGGTGTGAATACCTGGAGAATGAGAAGTATTAAATCAAGCAACTCGCCTCTAATTGAGAGACTAAACTATGTGATAGGTCGGAGGCAGACATTCCAGCAGAATTAGTCTCGCGTTTGGACCGTTTGGAAAGCCTTGTACAGCAACAGACGGCTGTCATCTCGGCCTTCTCCGATCGTCTTCCGTCAGGGACTACTGACAAGGATACCAGTCACCAGTCTCCTTCTAACCAACCCACTCCTTCAAATGTGGACGGTAATGGAATACCCCATATTTTACCAATGCATAGCTCCCCCACGGGTGATACATTAATGTCGATTGATTCTCGGATGACACACGAGTACAACAATGATCCGCTTCTCATCCCTTTGGGACAGACACCAACAGGGAATCTGTTGAGTCTCGAAAAAATTAAGAGTTATATCGGGGACTATTCGCAAGACTTTTTCTTATTCCTCGAGTCAGAACGCAGCCTACCGCCATTAGTGCCGCGAGCACCATACTCGATAATCCTCGAGAACCTGAATTCTAGTCGTGAAAGTACAGACTATCTGATCTCCAGCTTTTGCACCCACGTTCACTCACAGTTCCCAATCTTCGAGCACGAGTCATTCCGTGAGATGTTTGGGACCTTCCTCCGAACAAGGGAGGGCAGTAATAGTTCCGATGCACTTTGTCTCATCATTTTGGCATTGGGAGATATCTGCTCAGGTACCATGGAAACCTATGATACGGAATCAGAACCGGATGACAATGGATCCGAGTACTTCGGGCATGCATATCGAATCCTAACGACCGAGGGATTGACACTATTCTCGCGTGAAATAACGGTTCCCTTGGCATACTTCTTTGGATCGATATACCTTCGTTACAGAGGGAGACCACTCGAGGCTTGGAAAATGGCTCATACCGCGTCCACTGGAGTGCAGTTGATGTTCTCTTAGTAGTTCTTCCCTTTCCCATTGGCTCTCTCACTCTACTGACCGTTTTAGCCTGCACGACAAAAACATACCGCAGAAACAACGCGATCTGTTGGTTCGACTATCTTGGAGCTGTTATGTCATAGAATGGTAGGATTAGCCAAGACCGCAGTTTCTATTTATTTCTGACTGACTATAAACGAACAGCGATGACCTGGCCGAGTTCCATTTTCCCCGCAGTGGAATCGAGATTCTTGTGGAAGGTCTCCCATTCCCTCAGTTCACCGACCCGAATGACCGCAACGGTCTCGTATTTCTTGCCATGTGCTCCATTCGAAAGCTCCTGAACCGCATTCAAAACACCATGTATTCAAGCAAAACGGAAGCAGACGGACCTCTCTCGTCAAAAACACGCCACCCGCCGTCGTTCTCTTCTCTCGAGGCCCTCAATCTTGAACTTAGTCGACAGCTACAGACCTGGTTCGACTCACTACCCGAGTCTATCAAACCCAACCTACAGGACCCAAATCCCCACGATTTACAAGATGGTCAGCTTCGCTCACGATACTACGCCGCACAACACATTCTTGGCCGACCGTGTCTCGTATTAGCTGCACAGTCAAGAGGCATCCAATTAACGGGGTATCTCTTGGACAATTGCGAGATTTGTGTGGACAGTTGTCGAAAATTTGTTCATACGTCAGTTCCCCTCCTGAAGAGACGGACTCATTCCATCTGGCTCAGACTACAAGCGTAAGCCATGCCCCTAATTCCGACACTATATCACTTGGATTATTGTGCTGAATGGGTTTTATAGTTTACTTGCGGCGGTCTTTGTTCTCTCCATTGCGAAAGGTACCCCGCTACTTGCGTTCCTCGTTCCGGATTTCGACGAGCTTATTGATGAGGCGATTCAATGCACGGAGCCATGGGCTCAGTATCATGAAACGGCGGATGCCATATTGAATATTTTCAAGACTATTCGACGGAAACTAAGGTTTCATGTTACAAATATATCATAATGGATTTAGAAGGCGTTTGGTATGGCGAGTTTGCCAGTGAGCATATCGAGGCAAAGAAGGCTCTCGTTGCTGCTTAGAGCTTAACTGGGCTTTGAAGATGTTTCTTATATTTGAAGGCCCGGATGGAAATGTGATTGAGATTCAGATGTCTCGGTGCATCGAACGCATAATTAGGGGTTTCCGCTGATCTTTGATGGGTTTGATGCTGATCAGCAATAAGGGATGCTGCTAGCCGGGGTCCGAGGGCTAATGTAGTGTGTTTTCAGTGCTTATAACGTACTGTAGTACTAACTAGTTAGGTCAAATTACAGTCTAGAATCTCGAAATCCGAACCATAAATCTCAGCCTAAAGGCTAAAGAGAATAAAATAAGACGAATGAGACCCTGCAGAGAAGCAACAAACCTGAAACCGAAGGATCCACAAAAATCCACCGAGTCCACGCGTTCCTCTTCAATTCTCGTCCAATCAATTGGTCGTGTGTGAGGGTCACCGCCCCACGATCATCGAACCCCTAAATGGCCCTCGTTTCGCCTTTTTTCCCCTTCAACAACCTCACCCATAGTCACTCTTTTACGGTTCTTCACTCAACCATGGCAAACGGTCGCTCCTCGCAAGATGAACGCAAGCTCGAGAGCGGTGGGAGCGCTCCCGCCAGCAGCGGTCTGCACCCCGCCTTCTACATTGCGTGCGTTTTCCCCTGTCTCGATCTCGAATCTCTTCAATCCTAATTTGCGCAGTCTGTGGATTGCTCTGAGTTCCAGCGTTATCCTGTTCAACAAATGGGTTCTCGCCTCCGCTCAGTTCAGTAAGTCAATTCCTTGATACCTCAATTGGCTTGAATTCTGAAGCTAACAATCCCTTCTAGACTTCCGTGAGTTCCCACCTAGCCTATGACGGATACTTGGTCTTCTTGGCTGAAATGACCATCTGCTAAACGTTCCTGCAGCGCTGTTCCTCACGACATGGCACATGGTGTTCGCTACCGCGATGACCCAGATCCTGGCTCGCTGCACCAATATCCTTGACTCCCGCCACAAGGTCCCGATGAACCCGGCCACATACACGTGAGTTTGGGATGCAATACAATATATTGTACGCAATTGGCTAATTGTGGGAATGCTCGAACAGTCGTGCTATTGTGCCCATCGGTATCATGTTCAGCTTGTCTCTGATCTGTGGTAACCTGGCCTACCTTTACCTGAGTGTTTCCTTCATCCAGATGCTGAAGGTAAGCACACGATTTCCCCGATTGCGAGTGACCATCAGCTGACAAGCTTATTTCCTCTAGGCTACCAACGCCGTTGTTACCCTCTTTGCTACCTGGGCCTTTGGAATTGCCCCGCCCAACTACAAGACCCTCGGCAATGTGGGTATCATTGTCGTCGGTGTCGTGATCGCCTCCTTCGGCGAGATCAAATTCGATATGCTTGGTTTCCTCATTCAGGTTGGCGGTATCATCTTCGAGGCTCTCCGCCTGGTCATGGTCCAGCGCCTCCTTAGCTCCGCCGAGTTCAAGATGGACCCCCTTGTCTCGCTATACTACTACGCCCCTGCCTGCGCCGTCACCAACGGCGTTGTCACCCTTTTCACCGATCTTCCCCGTATGACTATGAACGACATTTACTCTCTTGGTATCATGACTCTTATTGCCAACGCCCTGGTCGCTTTCCTGCTTAACGCATCCGTTGTGCTCCTGATTGGCAAGACCTCCGCTGTCGTCCTGACCATGGCTGGTATCTTGAAGGACATCCTTCTCGTTTGCGCCTCCATGATGATCTTCCACGACCCCGTCACTGCCCAGCAGTTCTTTGGCTACTCCATTGCTCTTGGTGGTCTTGTTTACTACAAGCTCGGCGCCGAGAAGATGCAGACACTTGCCACCGATGTGAAGCTCCAGGTCGGCGAGTACCGCCGGAACAACCCTGCCCGGGCTAAATTTATCGCGGTCGGTGGTGCTTTGACCATTATTCTGCTGGTCCTGTACACCGGAGCTCCTACGGCCAACAAGCTGACCAACTAAGCGCGACTTCGGCTTCAGCTGCCATGAAGCGTGAAGCATGACGCACTGGCGGCTCTTCTTCACAATAGTTTCCTATTGTGCTGGCTCAGACAAGATGATAGTTGTCTGCTGTCCAATTTATCCTTCTTCCTTTTATTGCTTCTATAGAAAGAATTTGCTTTTGCTGTTGGGGGATTTGCATGTACATTTGGACATTATAGAAAGAGGCCCAACAGGGATCCAGGCGAGCATCAAACTATATTGCAGGCTATGTCTTTTATCAATGTTCTAATGATTGTGTCTTCATTTACCTGGGAGTCTCGAGATACCTAACAATGGACATTTAAGTCATACTTCTGAGCCTTTCATGCAATTATTCACGATTGTCGAATTACTCTAGTAAACCTTGGGAAGTAGACTTAATTCTCTATAAGAGTAGGCTACGATATCAAGAAGACGGGAATCGCGTTCATTGCTACACCATGACTCTTCAAAATCCGTCAACATGGCCCGTTGGTTAGTTTGAGATCCTGGTTCCGGTGTAGAGTCTAGACTTCGCTGATAGCGACTGACCTAGAGAGACCTTCGCCTTCCACGCTGACTTCATAGGCCGAGTTGCACTGGTAACCCAAGTCAAAGTTCTGGGACAACGGAGCTACAACCAGCAAAGTCCTCAGCACTTCCGGTGCAAGGATTATCACCTAGAAGCAGCACGACGAACAGCATTCAGAATCCAAGCTGCTAGGGGGGTCTGTGATGCAATCCAAGCGGACGTAACTAGCCAAGTTTTCGAAAAGTACGGCCGCATCGATGTTCTCGTCAACAATGTCGACGGTACAAAGACCAGCGGCCTAGCAAACTGTGTCAGAAAAAGCTTGGGATGGTGTATACACCCCTGCTCCGGAATGTTGGTAATAGCGAATCAGCTGAGGATCGTGGGATAAGAAAAAGATCACGCATCATAGTATGCCCCAGGGCAGCACAGGTGACGCCTCTGATGTGGCGAACTGTGTAGCTTTTCTAGCTAGTAGCTACATCATCGTGCAGAATTTGGTGATTGACGGTGGACTGACAGGGTCAACGGGAACTAAGGCCATTAAGATTGTAGTAGGAGTCAATAATAAGCTTTGAATGTAGATATCTGATGCTTATTTCTGAGCGTCATAGCTAGATTTCTCAAGTTTGAGTTCTGCAAGCAAGGCTGGTCTCTTTGTTGATAGTAAACATTTCCATTCTTGGGAACAATGATGGAATATTGACAGCATCTCCAATAAAAGTGTACCTGAAGAGTGACTTCTGCCGTGTGTGGCTTTGATTTGAGTACAATGGAAACATGGAACATGGATGTAGTCTTGTTTTGGGCATTTGTGAGAGTCTAAAAACGGTGGCGAAAACACTCTGACGCAATTTGGCTGACTGTCAGGTACTCACATCAATAAAGCAAACACGATGGTTTAACAAAGAATTCATGTATACCACATGTGCGCCATGTCAGGCGCGTGTAATTGTAACTAGTTGTAACTGCCTAAGGTGGATGACTGGCTCTGGGTATAAAAGCCCTCTATACCTTCCATCACCTCCACCTTCCCTCACTTTCCAACCTCAACACCTCGACACTTTTCAACCCTCAAAATACTTTTTTCATCAAAATGACTATCCTGAACAAGGCTAAAGATGCCCTGACCGGCCATCCAGAGTCGACCCACCAAGAGTCGACTCAGTCTACCAACCGTGGACCTCACGACTCCAACATCCTCAACAAGCTTGACCCGCGTGTTGATAGCGATGCTGGTACGTGATGGAAATCAATACATTGTACAGGATACTGACGATCCAAATCAACAGACAACCGTGCTCGCCACCAGGCCATAGGCGGTACCGCTGGCCCGCACACTTCTGACATGGCCAACAAGGTCGACCCGCGAGTTGACAGTGACAAAGGTATGTACTTGCGTTCATTCTTGAAAGATATGATGGCTCACTCCACAAGACAACCGCGGAAATCTTTTCACCTCGGGCCAACAGCACACTGTCCCTCCCAAGGGCACCAGCCATGGAACCGCGGTCCCCCACCAGACCACCTCTACCAGCCAGGTTGATCCTCGTTTTGGCCCTCTTGAGAGCGCCCATGCCCGTCAGCACGATCGTGTCGGCCCTGCTCACGAGACTTCCAACACGTCTTCCAACGCTGGCCCACACGGCTCAAACATCGTGAACAAGCTGGATCCCCGTGTTGACTCTGACATGGATAACCGGGCTCGTCACGAGACCCTCGCTGGTAGCAGCTACAACAATCCTACTGGAGCTACTGCGGGATCTACTGGAGCTACCGTGGGACCCCACAGCTCAAACATCACGAACAAGCTGGATCCCCGTGTTGACTCCGACGTGGACAACCGGGCTCGTCACGAGACACTCGCTGGTAGCAGCTACAACAATCCTACTGGAGCTACTGCGGGATCCACTGGAGCTACCGTGGGACCTCATTCCAGCGACGTGGCTAACAAGCTTGATCCCCGTGTTGACTCCGACATGGACAACCGCAACGCCGGTACCCAGAGCTTGATTTGAAGAAGACCTGAGGAGATGTGAGATGGAGGAGAATTGCGGAGACGAGCTTAAAATTGAAGCTCAGGATATGTTGCTGTTATTGCTCGGGCACGGTGTCATTTGACCCCCCCATCTAGTTAGCCAAGCTTCTTGCGTCCGGATACCACCAATGAATGCTTTGAATTCTTATTTTTAAACTTGCTCACTACCCTCTTTTGCTGTGGACCTCGAGAGGTAGAGTATAGAATTACATCAAAGGCAATTGTTGGATAGCACGGGTATATCCGACTATCAGTGGCCATCAAAAAGTGAGGTAGGTAATATTTGCACAATATTGATTCTAATGGCAGTAACGAATTTAACTTTCAATTTTAATCCTTTGAAAATGAGGCAGGCAGCGAGCGAGATGGTAGTTGGCATCATGGAGTACGAAGCGAGGTCGCAGTATCGACAGTTGGGCCGCCTACTTTGTATTTAATAGCCGTCTTAATCAAGACTTCCAATCGGTAAAATGCAGACATCCAGTATATAGCATTGACTAGTGCAGTGGTTGGTTATGGTAGCCGAGAAGTAGTCAAATGCTTCGATCTATGTTATTTCTACGTGGGTCCCAATCTAATAATGACGTCACAGTATCAACGGCCCCGCCAAGAAATCAAATGCCGAGCAATTCTGCCGTAAGACAAATCAGATCGTTGACAGCACATCTAATAAACCCCAGGAGTATAATCAACCGCTTGCGCCTTCTCAATCACGCCATCCAAAGTCCGAACGAATGCCAGATGAGCTGGGTCTTTGTGGGTATAATAATCCCGGTCTTCCGCGCTGGCGAATTCAACGACAAAAGCATGAGTAATGCCATGCTGATAATTTTCGATCCAGTCAGTCACTTTCCGGGAAGGAAATAGTCTCGGGTCTTTCGCGCGATTGAACGATGCTACCTACCTGAATACCTTCAGGCGAGTTGTCTGAACCGCCGGACGATGTCTTAATATACGGCTTTTGGGAGGTCGGATACAAACAATTGTCCTTCAAGGCGAGCATCCGATTGCACGTCTTTCAATATACCAGGTTAGCTATCATGCTTGAATACACATTCAAAAGGGTATAGGTTCAAACATCATACGTCTTTGACAACTGTAGGGTCAATGCCAGCTTTGAACTGGAAGAGAACAATGTGAATGATCGACATGGTTTTGGAGGCTGTGACAAGTTAAGGAATATGGATTCACAATCGAGAAACAGGAGAAGCGAGATTCAAAGGAGGAGCTTGCTCCTCTGGGGGTATATAAGCGGGGTCTTGGATTAGTCAGGGGCGAGTTGACTAACTAGTTAACTATCTATCTAAAATCTTTATTCCGTTACATCCTATATAATATCTATTGATATAGTAGTTAAATACTTTGATAGCATTTAAAATCATCTAATTGTCTACTTATACTATTCATTATCTCCCATATTACACCACATTGCTAAGTGATGGTAAACTAGGCACCAAAACGGCTACTTTTACTAAACCCAAAAGCGTAATTCACCGGCATCGCCGGGTATCATATGCCGCTATTCTTTTCACTAGGCATCAGAAATAAATACTATATCCATAACATCTCCAATGGACCATCTTCCATCTTTCCAGACCTTGCAACACGGGAGATAATGATTGACGCTTGCGGGGAGGCGGGCGTAGTGCAAATAATTTCCTCTTGGTCTTTTCGCGGAGCTTCGGCGGCATCAAGCCGCCATACTTGGACTTTTCCGGCGACCCCGGCCTTCCTGTTGTAACACTTGAGGAGTATCACAACGTTGATTTCTCCTTGGCCACCAATCAAGTTGTGACTCATTCCAGCCTACCTCGACGCAGACTGTTGGGTATTGCAGTCCCGTGACAAGAATCTATGCGTCTGTGTTGGCGTAAGCCTGATGAGAGATGTAAAGGTGTTGTATTCATCCCTATGTAAAGCTAGCTAAGTGGGTAGGCGTACGTGAGTTGACGTCATTTGTTGACAGTCTGGCTGCTTTTTGGTGTTGGCATAGATGCCATTTTGGAGGCATTCCGTAAACACTCGGTAGAGCCACTGGCTCACGCAATTATGTACCGGCGTCGGTATCTCGATCAGGAGAGATTCGGTGGTTGCGTTAAATAAGAGCCGTAGCGATCTCGGTCCGCGTAACTTAAGTCTCTGCCACAAGGTAGTCGCCAGTTGTGGCTAGACGTCGGTGAGGACAACGAGGTCGGGATAGTTAAGCAGACTAGTATATTGCAGAAGATATAAGGATATAGCTTTGAGGAAATTATAAGATAAAGAGCAAAACAAGGGCAAAGTAAAGGTATAGTAAAGTGAAAGTAAAAGTAAAATAAAGATAAAGTAAGGGTGAAGTAAGGTAAAAGTAAAGGCAAAGATAGAGAAGTAGATATCGAATCGTTATTAACAATAGACACTATACCTCTAATGAACCTTGCTCTTACTTTATCCCTCTTACTAAAGCTTTCTTTCTCCTTGACTACCACCCTTACTATGTCTTACTCTTCGAATCCAACCGCTTCGCCTAAAGAGGCTCATTTCTCTACGTCCCCTCTCCCTAGAGTTGACTCCGATAATGTAAACCGAACTCTACTCCCTATCCAAGCCTCGGCTCTTCACACTCCAACTGTTATATGCCTCTGGTCAAAGATCGAAGCACTTATCACAATCGACCCTAAGGGAAACTATCCCGATCTTCTTATTATCACCGATGTGAACCCACGACTTGCAACTCAGTTACACCGCAGAATCGAGCAAGTCGGAGCGAAAGTAGTCCGCTCACCCTTTGACACAACCACTGGATATTTTACGATCAAGATACCTACTCCAATTCACAACTATATTTGCCAATAGTTCTCCTCATATCTCGTTCAGTGGCACATTTCCGGCCTTCTTACCACGGAAAAGATACTCAACCACGGATCCACCGATACTACTTTCCTTCCCAGTGGATTTACACCAATAGCACCAAGGACCCAGACGGGCAGTGGATCGTTGAAGGATTACAATACCCGACGAAGTGGGCTAGAGTGAATCCCAATCTTTCCTGAAGAAGGCATGGAAAAGCTTCTACTAGGTGATAAAGGCCACATACATTCATGTTGCGTTTTTGATCAAGTGGTATCACAGAAAGCCCTATTTCAGCGCTTCTCACTCAGCACAATCCGTTCGCATAATAAAGCCAAGCCGATCTCAGCTAATATGAATAGATATGTATGAATAGGCATGAAAGCATTCATTTTACACAGATACCACCAATTTCTCTCCGCTAACGCCCTGGCGCATCAAATCTAGACCCCTTTCTAGCTTGTCAAACCCATAACCTACCTCATGCACTGGAAGTGGCAGTTTGTATTCCTCTTCCTCCAACAATCTCTCCAAAGATCTCATAATATTCTCGTTTCCATGCAATTTAGACAGATCCCGTCCCCTGAATAAAACCGATTCAATGCCACTCGGGACCTCTATCTCTTTGTCACCGGTCCACACTTGTGCATATTTCTTTGGTCCTTGGTCATCAAGTGTCTCAAACACATGACGCTGTACGCCACCAGCACCGACAGCATCGATAATTGCATCCACGCCTCGACATTCCGGAGTTTGGGATTTGACATCCTTGAGTAATGAGTCAGACGCTCTATCGATAACGCTATCGGCACCAAGTGTATCCTTAATGTACGTATGGTGCCGCACCGAGCTTGTGGTCAGGATTTTACAGCTGGGCACTGCAAGACGAAGAAGCTGAATGGTGGCAGCGCCGACTGCTGAGCTCCCACCAAGTATCAGGACAGAGCGGGGATTGAACCCTGTCGTGTCTCCGCCTTCGAGAAAAGGCAGAGGAGTCTTTAACCCAATTCCAAGTGCCATGATGCCTGTGAGAAAGCACACCCTAATTGATTCCCGAGTCAGCCTAAAACCCAAAGTATTGTGCAGAGAGAGAGAGATACCCAAGAGTCGAGGCTTGTTCAAGTGTCCATGATTCAGGAATCCTAGCCACGTCCCCTTCTTTTATGACTGCATACTGCTGGTACGATGCGGCACGATCCCCGGGTGTAAACAGGGCCAAGACTTTGTCACCCAAGCCTACTCTCTTCACACTGCTTCCGATTTCCTCCACAATGCCTGCTCCGTCCAAGCCTGGTACAAATGGCCAGGCTGTGACTCTATGGCCCTGGTCGACCATCTTATAGTCTGCAGGGTTGATTGCAATGGCTTTGAGGCGAATCAAAACTTCCTGTGCGTCTTGTATCATTGGCTTTGTAGTAATTGCAGCTTCCAAGGGCTGACCCTTGCCTCTGGCCACATATTTGAGCATTTGCGAGGCCATATCGTCAAATTATAGAGGCTCTGTGTCTTCTGATCCAGTTTCTCTGTTCGAGCTAGCAGAATATAAGTGCTGATTGCAGATACTCGTATTAATGGATGGCAGCTTACCTCGGTGTGTACTAATTCTGGTATTGAGAACCCCGTGATTGTGAAAGGCGGTCTGTATAGTAGAATATAAGACAATCTTTCATTATCTTTATCCGATACGTAAAGGTCTTGGGAATTTGGGGTGTGAGTTACCTCTTTATATCCGGCGTCCTTTTCGAAGGTGAACGGGATTAAGAATGGCGGCCGGTCTTAAATCCGGGTTGCCCTTTTCGGTTAGCAGGGCGACAACCAGCGAACCTTCCTTGTTTGTCTCTTGCATGATTATACTGCTCTGAAAAGCGACCGCAACTTCGTGTCCAAAGTGCCCCTTCGTTGTCCGCACCGACTAGAGCGACCCTAGATCAAAGCGCCACAACTTCCATCACAATAATGGAAGAGCAAAAAGCCAAATGGGAACTCTTCTTCTACCCAAACCCAGAGGATGGTGACCTAGATCCCCCAACCTGGGATGAGATACAGATATTGCGGGAATTCGTTGAGCGTTACAGCACTGCCAATGCAACTCCAGCAGACGACGCTGCTCATCGCTTCGTGTCACTCCGCAACGAAGACAACCTGATTGAAGAGCGCCAGACCAACGCTATGGATAAAGGGGAGTGCGTTTCATGGCTACTGTGGGATGCTGCTATTGAGATTCCGCAATATTAACCCGCTATTTTGAAGTTGGTGGAGGCAATAGGAGCTCTTCCGGAGCTTGATAGAACCGAAGAACAGGTTCGCACGTCACGCTTCCAGGACAAGCTGGAAGACTGGAGGAAGCTGGCCACATTTGAGGAAATTTGGCAAGAGATTCATGACCATGCATGACTTACCAAGCATAATGGCCGTGCCATTATTTGATCTCTTCAGTAATGTGGAAAGAGGGCTTTTTGTTGATTTGGTGTGCAGGCTAATGTTCCGATTACAGGTTACTGGGAAATGCGATACGGTACATACCCCTTTGAAGGGACCAACAAGTTCCACAGTGCCAGCTCTTTTGCCGCGCATTATCTTTCCGCATATCCACCGCATAACTAACCATGACATTGCGACTCCCCGTCTTTGCACTAGAGCAGGACCCGTGGAACCACGGACCGGCGCCATCCACGCCGCCCTTCCACAGCGCCAGCACCTTGTAGATGGCTGCGTCGCTACGAAGTATATCCTTATGCTGAATCTGAGTGCAAAGAAATGTGACCACTGCGCCTGAGGTAACTGACTTAGCCCTATAGACTGATGTTCATGCTATGGTTCCTTTTTTTAGATTGCAGGATCCATTATTTTCGAGTTTGTAGGGAAGAAGGACCTTTGCCAACTTGAGGCAATCAAGAGGCCCGAGTGGAATTTATGGAAGGGAGACTCTTTATTCTCGCGATTGGGGTTGGGCATAAGGGCTGGGTGCCCCTAACAAGGCGAAAAGAAACGAAAGAAAAATGAAAGCAGACGCTCTCGATGCTGCCAAAACAGAAGAGGAAAAAGCAAGAATCCAAGAAAACTGGATTTTCGACGACTTCCGCGAGGAAGAATATATGTGAAAAATAAGACTTTGTCGCTGTTTACTACCGCTCCCAAATCCTAACATCCCCCTTTAACTTCCTCTATTGCCAGTAGTTATTCCAAATTCGTCAAGTTCTTATTACTAGCCCTGTGGCTCGAGTAAACTGACAGACACTAACGCAGCAGGATCCCTAGAGATCCTACACACCTGTGGGAATTTTCAGTACACAAAAAAGCTCAGCAGTAGGACGACAAGGGAAGGTTTCGAGAGGCAATCATTCAACGCTCATGACAGAGCATGTGACGCACTTGCTTCTTGCTTTATGCACTGCTGCCTGATGTTCGCTTCATTAACATGATACCCGATATCCCATATATATCCTTTCACCCCGCTCTAATCATGAACACTTCCTCAGCATAACTCTTTTGACTCTGAAAAAGATTACGTTTGCACAAGTCCCAGACGATGTCCTCTGCAAGTTTCAATGCGCAATGGGATCCGGCAATGTTGGAAACAAGATCACTTAGGGAAATACATGATTCGGAGGCCGATGAGCAGATCTTCGTATCACGCTCCATCGAGGCACAATCATTTGCTGATTATCTGACCGAAACCGATACCGATACTGAGAACGCCTCGCTTCCGCATTCGAGGCGCTGGGTGTGGTACTGCAAATCACGCTATTGCCCAAAATATCATTCAGTCTGGACTTGCAAGACCAACTTTCTCCTGCATCTTTACGAGACCCCAATTCATCGAGAAGACCCTTCTACCAAGACTTGCGAAGGACGCCGCCTTCTTGCCAGAAGTTGGAAAGAAGAAACGGCCTACGACCTCAGCGAGCCAAAAAAGCAGCCGCCAGCCATGGAAACTAGTGGAAACACCTCAGCTTGAAACGGAAGTGTGTACGGGCGATTCCCGAGACCCATATGTGATTAGGTGGAGCTATGTATATAGCCAACGCGTTATCTATGAGCCTGACTTAGTTCTCAAAGCACCTAGGTACCGGCTGCTATAACATGTCATATCTAGGAATAGAAGTGTAAAAATGGTTAGAGACCGCCAAATCTTCCTAGATTGTTTCAACAAAAATACTAACGCCCAATAATAGCACATACTCAATCACAAGACGCCAAGCAGGAGGGCCCGCAGGGGTATAATAGTTTAAACGGATAAATGAGGAAAATTAGGGGGAAAAGCACATATCACATCGTAGACATAGTTCGAGGCAGACCGAGTTTACAGGAATTGGGATGGAAGTGTCCCAGTCCCAGACTCGCCCTCGCCGTTGCCATTGCCGTCGTAGCCTTCATTCAGAAGCACCTCCAGCATGTCAAACTCGCCTAGCATGGGTCCGGTTCCACCCAGACCCTGGTCAACTACTCCAGTAGAGCTGTTGAAGAATTGATCCAGCGGCAGAGCCAACCAGTCCGGCAACCCACCGGAGCTTGCGTTCGCTCCGTTGCTGTCTCCGACAGTGTGAGGCACGACGTGGTTGGAGGAGGACCGTTCCATATCATTGGCAGGCATGTTTGAGTTCGAGTCGTAGTAGTTGTAATAGACGGACGCGGGAGGTGGCATGAACGATACGTTCAGATTGGAGGAGTTTATCGGCTGCGCCGGAATATTAGCCAAAGGATCGTGGGCCGACACCATCGGTCCTGACGGATTCCCGTTGCTCTCCACATATCCCAGCCCGCCTCCGCTTGGGGTTGCATCCTGGCTTTGAGAAGATGACCAGGGTGCGTGGGGGCCGTCTCGACGACCTGGCATGTTTTCACGCGGCGGAGAGTGGGCTCGTGAGGCTGGTACTGACCCGCGATCAGCACCTTCGCCATCCCCTCCGCGGTCATGCGGTGCGAAACGCAGGAAGCGCGTGCGGATGCTGCTTGTGAGCAGCTCCAGTAATCGAGCAACGGTGTTACTGATGTGCACGTCGTCAACAACGAAGGTCCGCAGTGCCTCCACTGTTCGGTCCTGTAGGTCCAGGGAGACACGCACGTCGTCTTCGCGAGCACCGAGAGTAAACGTCTGTCGAGTGGAGTCAGTGAAAACGTTCGTATCACTTGTCATGTCGGAAACCTACCTTCAGGATGAATATCATGCCCGACAAGATACGGAAGAAGGTCCGAATGGGTGCATGCTTGAGACGGCCCCCGGGAACGAGTCCTTCCAAAACCGTTTGCAGGATTCTCCGTGAGGAATCCACAACTTCTTGGATGTAGTGCTCGTTGACGCGATAGAGCTCCATCAGTGTCCGAAACCAGCCGCTGCTGCCAGGGGTTGGTCCCGAGCCTGGCCGTCCCGGCTGCACCTGAGCAGACTCGTTGGACATTGTTGTCCAGCGGTCAACGACTGCTTGAAGAGCAAGGGAATTGATGTAAAGTCCTGTATTTGATGAGCTTATGATACACTGAAGCAGATCGTTGACATATTGACTCACTTGTGTACTCGTATTCAATCGTCAGGATGCTTCGCATGGCTGGTGTGACTGTAGACTGTTAATCTCCATCTTAATGCTATGCCAATACTCAAACTTACGGTTAACGCGATCCAGATGCTGTCTGAAAGCTTGCAGCTGCGGCTGGAACCAGTCAATCTGCTCACGATATCGTCCGCTCCTAATCAACTCCGAAGTTTGCTCGCTCGAGGCAAACAGCTGGTGATTGGCATCATACACAATTTGTGAGATTTCCATCCAGCAATCTTGCATCTGGTCAAGATCTGGGCTGTCACTTTTGGGATCAGCCGTTGTTGGGGGAATACCTTGACCCCATTCTGGCAGGGGAAGCATCGACGGAATACCAAGTCGACCACTGCTGTGCGTGATGAAGACAAGAATCAATCGACGAAGACGCCGCTTCCTTATCTGTTCGGGGAATGTCTCTGGTGCACCTTTCGACTCACTCCTGTGATCGAAAACACCAAGCTCAAATGCCAAAGCCTGTGCAGTGCTCAAAAGCATCCACGACATCCGGTCCGACCGCCAAGCAGGCTCCAGCCATTTCTGAAAAGCAACTCGACCCTCAGCGGAGCTGTTTGGGCCCTTGTTACCCGTCTGTTCACTTTCGTTGTCGATATCCTTATCAGCACGACTTTGGCTTTGAGCCTCCCTATCTAGAAGCGTGTTTTCGTCGTCGCCAGGAGGGAAGTGAAGATTCCGTGGATGCCAATCGGTTAGAATTAACAGCGCTTCCACAGTACCCAAAGCTCTCAAGTTCCCCTTGGCATTGGGTCTGCCCGAGTTTGGCCCGAGATCAATACCACGAGGCCGGCCAATACCCGGACCTCCAGCGTCAAATTTCTCCTGGCCCCAGAAGAGGCGCTCGATCATGCCGCGCAAATATGACCAAAGACGGTCGTGGATGTAGAATGCTCTTGTACTAGCACCATCACCCTTGGGTTTTAGATGCCGGGAAGCAATTGTGAGAATGGTCACCGCCAGTACCGGTTCCTCGGTAAGTAGCGTCCGATGTGTAGAAGGGTGAGAATAGTCTGGGGTTACCACGGGGCTCATTGGCGCGAGATGCTCGTAATAGTATGTCACGTACTCCATGCCCTCTTCCACCGTCATCCAACCAGCACGGACGAATCGCAGTCGTGACCATGCTTGTATGGCGTCAATGTATCCCGGGTCTTGAGGGTTTGACAATTCCTCTTGAAGGCCATTGTTATGCGAGATCTGAGAAGCTGCAATACCGGGGCCACCATCTCGGTAGTAGGCATTTCCACCCACGGACATGCCTGATCCAGGAGTTCGTGTAAAGGTTCCACTCAAATTCCCTGGGGAGTTGCCATGCGCCAGAGGCGAAGGGCCGGAGTTGAAGGAAGAGGATTGTCGTGCAGCAAAACGATTGAGGTCCTCAGTCCTACCCGCCGCTTCGGAAAGAAGATGTAAAGCATCGTGTGTATTGGTAATAGCAGGTGACAACAGCTCCACAGCAGTCCGGTTCATCATAGGCTGTCCGCCGTAGCCAGGCACAGAAGTGCGATCACCCGTTGGATATGTCGGTACACGAGAATTCCTCGATTCTAGAAACGGCCGCGCTGGAGAAGCAATGGACGCACTTGGAGTATATCGTTGGGTGGCTGGAGCTGGGGCCGGAGCCGCCTCGGACCATCTCTGGCGAGCGCGAAAGGCTTCGGTATCGAAGGATGGATCTGATTGTGGGAAGGGTGATCCCTCAGGTAGTTCCTTTTTAGGTGTCTCTCCGGTCATCATCCGCTTGTCGCGGCGGAGAACATCGGCGGCCTCAGCATCCTCGGTCGCGTCGGAGGCCTTGCGTTTACGCCTGGTAGCCGAAAACTCGCACAATTTACTTTCGCGCCGACATCGCACGCAGGGCGGGGGACGAGGGTTATCAACGCCTAAGGGATAGTGATCAGTCAGCTACATTCATTAAAGCCGGGAGGGGGAGGGGGATCGTCGTACTGCCTAGATCACATTTGACCTTTCGTTTGCGACATGGATCGCATGCTTGATAGCCGCGTCTATGCTGCGGGGCAGGCGACAGGGACTTGCCGGAATCCTGGCCCGCGCTATTGGTGTCCTGGCCCATGGTGAAAAAACACCTCTCGGTGGGTGGAGAGCGTAACGCTGGGGAAGCCGATGCAAAGCGAAGATAAGCTGGAAGGCGGTGGGGGTTGAGTTTATATGAGCGCCGATTGGACGATTCGGGGAAATGAAAAGAGCCCTGAAGTGAGAGAAGAAACCTAGAAGAAAATAGACATCAACAATGAAAATTAGCTGTGAAAATTCTAATCATGGTCCCGTGGAGCCGACGTCAAGTCCCAGACACCTCGGCCAGCCATCAATTTCGATTGTATAATGGAATACGCCTTGCGGGGTAGCAAAAACTGTAAGAGTTACATCGGTGACACTATGGATTCGCTTAGCTGTGTTCATATAATCCAGAGAACTATGTAGTTAATAAACTAATAGCTCATTTTTCAGATCATCATGATATTATATTGTGTTTGGTTTGGTCCATTGTCCGACTTGATTCGCTGTATATTAAGGTGAGACATGATCAGCCTTCCCGAGGCCATGGATAATCTTACTGTAGGGAAGACAAAACAACCTTGAAGCTGCAAGATCCAATAGCCCTAGCGGTACGTAGTAGCAAATATTCAGTAATTCCATCACATTCGCTTATGCAATTAACCTGGGAACTATGCTATGCAGAGATGTACACTTCATGCATCTGCCTGAAACAAAAGCTCTAGTTCTATCAGACTAGAAAAAAAAAAAAAAAAAAAAAAAGAAAATAGAAAAAGAATCGTCCAGTAGATTGAAATTACGCCACACGGGGTGACAGCGGTCGATTCGCCGAGTTCGGTGCGCTGTCCACGGTATGTCCATTCATCCTGGTAATCAAGTCCCAAGTTTTGCGGGGCTGCACCGACTCGCCAGAGACGGCACTATCCATACTACCGCGCCGAGACAGATTGGGTGAGAAGCGCCCAGAGAGGATTCCACGAATGCCTCCAGCTTTCCGTGCCGGTATTGCAGACACGCCGGCAGTGAGTATGTAAAAGAGGTATTTGAGGTTGGGAAGGGTGTGACGGATGTCCAGACCGCGGATACCCGTCTTATTGAGTAGAAACTCGATGTCTTTGTTAAGAAGGAAGACACCGTACTCGAAGCGGTAGTTCACGCTGCCTGGGTGTAGGGGGAAAGTGCGCTGTGGGAGGTCCTGGGACACGGGGTCCTGGATAAAAGAGGTCGACTGCTTCGGGTTGATTGGGTAGGGTATGGCCACCGACATGTAAAATGAGAGCAAATACACAAGGTGCGCGGTGTATCCCAGTGCTGCTGCAACCACTTCGCGGTCGATATCTTCGAAATTGGAGTTAGGAAGCGGCAGTCCACAAATGGTAAAAGCAAGTGGTTTGTCGGGGATTGGTTCAATGGGGTAGATGAGCGATAAGTCTTCCGCAATGCGACTTATCTGACCCTTTATATCCTCTGAAGTCTGGTTGAGCAATTTCTGACTGGAGACCAAATTCTCTTGGGCGTCGGGAAGATGGCTTCGGGCCTTTTCTTGCGTGATGCGACCTTGCTCCATGGCTTCTTTGCGAGCCTGGATACTGGCAGAAAGCTCCTCCTTTCGCTTTATGCTGGCTCTGATTTGCCTTCGCTCGGCCAACACGGCCTGCTTGAAGGATGAAAGGCGGTCTTCCGCTTGGGCAGTATTGTTCTCGGTCTTCAGAGCGCCTCCGTTACTTTTCAGAATGTCACCAATCTGGGCCTCCAATTTCTCGCGAGTTGCCAAAGCATCCTGAATACACTCATCCAGATTGGCCAACCGCATCAGTGCATCATAGGAGGAGGTAGGAAGTGCGGTTCCATCAGCATTCGCCCGCTGTCTGGCGTCTTTGAGGGGCGGTTCGACCGGTGGAAGGTCTGTCAGATTCGTATAAACTCCGTCAGGGAAGTGAAACAAGATGCAATTCGTTGGAAGCGGTTGATGGAAGCCCTCAATCGTCTTTCCCAAGAACTGCAACGACCGTAGGTTCAATTGCAATTCAACGAGCAGCACATAATCCGAGAAACTTTCTGTCTTTGCCCAGAGTTTGACGATCAAAGTATCCCTCCGGGAGACCCGGGGTCCGCAGAGATTCAGGTCAAAGGATTGAAAATCAGGATTAGTAGCCTTGTCGACCACTTCGCTAATGTAGATCGGTTCATCAATACCCTCGCAATGAATTGAGAAGAAGGTATCTGCCATGCGGCTTTTAGTAATATCCTCCAGCCTGACCTGTCTTGTCCGGGGGTTGGGATCGTTCCAAAACATAGTACTTCGGCGTCGCGACTGCTGCTTGCCGGGCCTCTTGTCTTGATGGTTCTCTTGACTTGCGCGCGACTTCAGGTCTGTGAAAGATCGCGAGGGGTGAATCGCATGATTCTCGTTCTGCGCCAGGATCTTTGAGGGCGATCTTAAGGCGTTGGGGATATCGTCGTCATCAATCGTCTTGCCGCGACCTCGCGTAGGGGGTGGAGTGACCACAAGGTTACGAACAGAAATGCCATTGAGATGGCGAAGCTTGCGGTTCTATGGCTTGTCAGTATTTTCCTGCACACCGGAGGAATTGGCCTTACCGATGCATAGAGCCACGGTCGCTCCCTGCGTGACCCTGCGTCATGCTCCGTGGCCGCGTCTATTGCACCTGCGCCGTCCATCGCGGGTGTCGAGGCGGCCGTGGAGGGCCGGGTATTTAGCAGCTGCACATCTATCTGGCCTGGGCAATCATTATCCGCAAAGAAAACGAATCAGAAACGAGAAAGGTCCGACGTGTCAGCAATGGCAGAGACAAAGCGATAAGACGATGCGGAGAACAGGCGGCGCCAAGACTACGGCTGCCCCCGTCAAAAATCGACCTCCGATCTTCACTTTCTACGATTCCCGTCAACACCGACAAACACCAACCCCAAGAGCCAATGCGATAGATATCGCCGGCATCGCTCAGTTTATTCATCCTCCGGTGATCGCACACAGCCACTGGCCGTAATGGCCTCCAGCACAGCGTCCAAGCCGATCCAGAAGATCCTGGACTCGACCAAAATCGCGTCCTTGTCGAAATTTATACGCAAGCCACCAGTTGACCCGAGTCAGCCAATTCAAGGAAGGCCTCGGGAGAAAAACTCGAATGCGTTCAAGGAGTACGTTAATCGAGAGAGCGTGCGACTTCAGAAGGCGCTGAACTCGATCTCCCACGGCAAGCACATCTTCGTCTATCACAATGTTCGCACCAAGCAGGTGGTCTACTCCCTGACCCGGTATCTCGAGGTGAGTTTTCCTTTATTTTGCTTCTCGGGGAGTTCCTTGCGGCTTCAGCCGAAGTGTCTATCTGCTGCAATCGGGTCTTACCCGATAATTAGCAAATGTCTAACAACCATCTCAGAAGAACAACCTCCTCCGCCAAATGGTCTACCACGGCAAGAAGACTGTTCCTGCCGATCTGCGACGAGACATGTGGGTGCCGTACTACTCAGTCCACTTCGGCGACGCGCGCCTCGGCCTACGAGCCTACCAACTGCTCCGCGAATTCTCGATGCAGCGACAATTCTCTCCCCCGCCCGAGATGATCACAGTGACAAAAGAGTACCTGGCACTGAAGAGGCCGAAGGATCCGGTAGAGGCGGAGGAGTTTGACGAGCTGAACAAGAAGCGGATCGGCAAGCCGATGGAGAAAAAGGAGCGTGCCCGAGTTCTCATGGACCAGAAGGCTACCTCAGTGGCAGACATTGCCGCCGTTCTGGCCATCCAACAAGAGGAAATCCAGAACGGGCTTCTGGACGACAACTCCAAGCGAGGATACCTGACCAAGAAGGCACGCCAACGCCGCCGGGAGGCCCTTCAGCGTGAGACCGAGAAGGCTCTTGAGAGAAAGGCTCGGATCCAGGCGCTTGAGCAGCAGCTGAGGAAGCATGATCGGAGCGGGGTGGAGATCAAGATTGGCGAGGAAGATGGCGCGTACCCCGATAACGCGGAGACGGTCAAGCTTCTCTGGCGGGATGTGCACGATGCGCGCTACGCCGACTCATGGCCGAGCAATGTCGAGCACGGCGAGCTGGAGATCAAGCGCGGCGCTCTAATTGGCCAGGAACGACGCTTGGACAGCACCAATGAGGTTGTTACGGAGCATGAGTTCAATGAGCGGAAGGACGAGCAGAAGGAGGACCAGAAGGAGGACCAGAAGGAGGACCAGAAGGATGAGCGGAAGGAGGAGCGGAAGGAGGAGTAAGCGGTCATCATTTCCGCTTCTACTCTTTTCCGGTCTTCTCATCTCTTCCTTCCGCCGCATTGAGCAATCTTGTAATTGTTGATATTCCATACCTCTTTCCATCTGATTTGGACTCGGGCGATGGGTGATTGTGTATTCTTGATTTGTTTTGCCCAGCTACTGGAACTACCTACTGCATAAATTGTATTTTTAGACAATTCCATTCACCATAGTGAAGAACAAGATAGTCCCAAGTCTCCAATTCTCAGTATGACGATCTACGAGAGTGACATTTATACAACGCACATGCCGCAGCCCAGGCGTTGCCCCGTCTCAATTTACATTGTGATAAAAGCCATACATACACAAGGTCACAAATCACCGAAGGGATATTCAGAGCAAATACGAATGACAAGATAAAAAGATCTGAATCCCACGAGCCCAGGGCGGGCAAGGGTTCCAAGTAGATAGAAAGGATGCCGATAGCAAGGACTCTGCGACAGCCAGGTCCAATTTCCGTGTTGGCCTCAACACGAGTAAAAAGGTAAAAAGCGTAGAAGAGGGTACAAATCATGACTGGCACCAATGTGCAATGTAAATCAGAATGTAAAGAACAACAACAGACGAACTCCCGGACCCAACGTCGACCACGCTGCTCCTCGGAGCATCAACGGCGATTAACGGAGAACAAAAAGAGTATGTGCGCGTTCTATCCGCCTGCTGTTCCTGCGAAATCCGAGGCGGGCCGTATCATAATAGGACTTGAGACTATCAGCGAGTCGCCCGGCCGTTTGGCGGGCTCTGGTCGTCCACACTCATTTCGGGGCCCGGTTCTTGATCGCTGTTCGCCATCTTCTCGAGAATTGCTTGATTGGCTTGTTCGGCTGCCTCTTGGTCGTCAGCTATCCCTGCACTGGCCATGCTTTTCCTGGCGCCCTCCACGATCTTGTCGGCTTCGCTGACACCGTGGGGTATCTTGGCGAGATCGCCATCCACACCAATCGGATCAGTCTTGTTGCTGACGACGTCCTTGACCCGATTTGAGTCGAGGCGGATGACCATACAGGAGAGGTTGTCAGTGCTGAACCGCGCGAGAGCATGATCCACGAGGATCTTGGAGGCCTGCTGAGCGTCTTGTACATTGCGTATAAGGTCAACAGCCTCTTGGTCACTGCAAACATCCCATAACTACGAGATGTGGTTAGCTATAACGCACACCACCAGAGGAAAAGAAACCGAGGGAAACTTACTCCATCGCAAGCCAGAATAATAAATTCATCTGCATCAGGCTGGATAACCGTCTCGGTTGTATAAGGATGACCCGTCACTAGGTCCTTGAGATAGGTATCGCCCAGAGCACGGGTGACAGCGAGCACTCCATTAACACGGTTGTTGAGAATGAGTCCGCCAGCGTTAGAAATTCTCTTCCCTTCATTCTCGTCACTGCCCTTGTGGTCGTAGGATAGACGAAGAGCTTTGCCGTTGCGAGACAAGACGATGCGAGCATCACCAACATTGGCCGTGTACAGGACACGTTGACGAGCAGCCTTTTCTTGCAACTTGGGGATCGATCCGCGGGACGGAGCCTCTTGAGTCGGGGTCTCAGTGGTGTCAGAATTGGTCGCAGCCGCAGCTGCAGGAGCCAAAGCAGCGGATCCAGTAGCTGAATTTGAGCTGGGAATGCGATCTTCCCAACGGAGCACGGCGGTCACAGCCGTACACCCGCTGTTTTTGAGGGGCAATTTCTCCAGCTGCTGGTCGACGCTGGTAAATGTCTGGTCAAGAAGCTCGGGCACGGGAGTGCTGGGGCTTTTCCGCATGATATCTTCAAGTATCAAATGTAACTTCTTCCCGCACCACTCAGCAGCGAAAGTGCCGGCATGACCGTCGAAGATCGCAAAGTATCCGTTGTCTGTTTCTACCACATTTGACGAATCTTCAGAGGTTCCACTTGCGGCGTCAGGGGGCTCATTGCCATTTATATCGGGCGGTGCGTTCGGTGCCGGAGTACCTAAAAAGTTGTACAAGTAGGCATGCGTGTCTTCCATTGTACGGCGACATTTTCGGTTTTTGTCTTCTGTGACACCAACGCGGAAAGATGAGCGCGGCGTAGGTGCGGATTCTCCAGCAGAGTTGTTGAGAGACCCTTGAGGGACACTGAGAGCCGGATCCATCACCCCCAGTTTCTCGAGCGGACTCTCCGAGATCGTAGGGCTGGTGCCGAACGAAGAAGACTCCCGGCCAGTGAGGGAATTCTTGGCGTTGCTGAAGAAGGTCGCCGCTTTGGTGACGGTGCTACTCCTGCGTTTCTTTTCGGTGACGGGGCCCTGGTCTTCACTCTGACGACGAAAGAATCCGGTACCGGGCGGGGAAAACCTCTTGTCACGAGGACTAGCGTTTTCAGGTTGAAGGCTCGAGGAACTTGTGTCGATTCCGACGGGGGGGGCAGGAGTAGAGTCGATTCTATCTTTGGGTGGGCTCGAGGAGCCACTGAACATTCTGTTCAGCAACCCACCCTGAGAAGAAAAGCTACGACGCTGTTTTCCTGCCAGCTTGATTGTATCCCTAACGGATGGGGGCGATTCGAGACGGATGATTGGTGGGGGTGAGGGCGGATGGCGATACGGCGGACTGACGTAGGGTCGGCCGGGCGGACGATGATAGAAGTGAAGGGCTATACAGTCAAAGTCAAAAATATTAACGTCGATAGAGTCATGCAAAGCTGATGGTGAAGTAAAAGAGTCAAAGCGACAATGCATTAAACATAGTCAATGAGGAGAGGGGCCAGGTTGGGAGGGCAAAGAGGGGAAGCGCCCTCGCAGCTTCGCTGAAGTGGGCTCTCAGTGTTAAAACAGGCCATTGAGAGGAGATGAAGCTATCCTGGGATGAGACGAAGCTTTCCGGAAGCACACAGTGACTTGATCATCATCGCATAGGAGCACGAGTCTCATGCTCATGACGAACCCCAACCCCAACCCCCAGCGGAAGCACCGGAGAACAATGGATATTGTGGGGGAGGCATGCAAGACAAGCTTACCGTGATGGACAAAGTGTGTACTGAGTATTTGAGATAAGTCGATTTGCTCGAGGATGTACAGAGATGAAGTTGGGATGATGCGGGAGGAAAAAACGGGGTAATCTTGGAACTCCGCCCGTTGCGTACGAGATTCGAACTCCGAGCGGAGATGGAGCCAAGAACGGAGTGGGTGAGTGGATGAGTGGATCTTGGGGTGGCGACTATTGTAGTTGCTTGTAACTAGTTGGTGTGTAGTCAAGAATTCCCTAGGTATATCCACTATTCCACCATTAGACTAAATCGATCATAAAGGGGCTATTTTCTGATCTGTCGACCCCTGCTGGCCCTGCATCTATATAAAGAAAAGACCGTCGTCATGATCGTTGGGATCCGCAAACTACCTAACTACCTTAATTTAGGTAGGTCCTCCCTTTTGCACTGAACTCCACCATAATTGAAAAACTTGTCCCAAAAGAAGGAAAATATGGAGGTAAAGCCTACCACGAACTAAAGTCTCCAAAACCCCCAGACCCCTTGGCCTTCTTACGAGCGGGCTCAGGCTCAGGCTCAGGCTCAGGTTCGTCCATAAATTCAACAATCTCATCTTCCTCACGATCGGCCAGCGCAGCCTTTAGGTATTTGCCAACGCCAGTAGATCCGCTGTCTGCATTCGCGCCGGGTCCACGTACGCGCTTCCCGGACCAGGTGACCTCGTCGTCGTCCACGCGACGAGATGCCTCACTCTCGTCCACCGTTGAGGCGGCCGGATCCTGTGTGTCCTCGGCGCGTTTCTGCTTCAAGAAATCCTCGAAGGGATCGACAAACACCGTAACATCCTTGATGCGGATCTCGGGGATGGGTCGATTAGTTGATGGTTCAACCGGGCTGGTCTCTAGCCTGTTGAGTGTGGTAGATGAGGGGGTCGGGTCGTCGATGAGTCGTCCGAAGACGGTATGTTTGCGGTCGAGGTGTGGCAGTGCTCGGTAGGCGAAGAAGCTAGTAGGGTACTCGTTAGCAAGATGGAAACTCGAGATGAGGATTTGCAACCTACAATTGACTGCTGTTCGTATTCTTTCCCTTGTTGGCCATGCTCAGCGTGCCTCGCCCATCATGCTTTAGGGGTCCCTCAAACTCGTCGGCAAAGTACTTTCCCCAAATACTCTCGCCACCTCGTCCAGTGCCGGTGGGGTCACCACCCTGGATCATGAATCCCTTGATGTTGCGATGAAAGGTGACGTCTTTGTAGTAGCCCTTCTTGGCAAGCTGGATGAAATTCCATACGGCCTTGGGGGCGTACTCAGCATAGAGCTCCACGTTCAGGTGTCCGCCAGTGGTATCGATCCGCGCGTAACCCTTGCCCTTGACTCGACCCCGTTTCAGCATGTACTCTTCCTCGGACAGGAGTGCCAGTTCGGCCGACGTATGGGGTGTCAGCCCTGTGCTGGTAAATGAGGCAGCAGCCTTGCCCGTGGTGAATCGTGCAGCGTTGTAAGGTGTAGGTTTCCCCGGCTGCGACTGCCCCGGTCTGGAGGCAGCTGGCCCTGTCGAGCCGGGCTTGGAAACCGCTTTAGAGCTAGTCTGTTGCTGTGCGCGCTCGGTGCGTGCTTTGGCCACTGCCTCCTTCGCCTTCAAAATCTTGGCCGAACTCCCCAGCGCATTCGTATTAACACTGCCCGACGGTCGGTTCTCTTCCAATATCTCGGTTTCTCCTTCCTTCAGATAATTGAACGAGCTGAGATTGCGAGATTCGATATTTTGCGGATCCTGCAGGGTAATGATGTCCTTGCGGCTAAACTCCCCGTCGGTGACAAGATCGCGCCAAAGCTTCCCCTTGATGTTCAATCGCTCCACCGTGTCCCAGGAAAACACATTCCCCGTGTTGCGCAGAGCGACGATGTGCGTATTATCCGTCAAAACCTTGTAGGTGACCGGGTCGACGTAATCGCCCTCCTCGTTCTTCGCGATGGTGAGCTTGATCAAGTCAGAGCTTTTCAGGGGCGAACCATCCACCGGATTTGTCCCATGTTTCTTAATCCACGGTAGGATGTTTGTGAGATCGAAGATGGTTCCTGTGGGCGTGCAGACCGGATGCGCAAATGGCTGGAGGGAGAGGGAGCAGAAATTGAATGGCAAGCGCTTGAATGCGGCGTGGGAACCTCCATTCCTGGCTCTGGAAACGCCAGCGCCTGCGCTAGCTGAGAATGCATCTTCAGATGCCCACTCGGAGTGGGTGATCTACATTAATGCGAGTGTTAGCGGAGGTCTGATATGCGACGAGCGGGAGGTGGCAACTAAGAGGGATCGCGTACGTAGAGCTTGTCCGTTCCTATTTGCGAGAATGTCAGTCTGCAGTTCCCACAAATAATGGTTTCAGGACCTACCTTTACCCATGGTGTGCAAAGCTCAAGCTTTGTCGGCGCTCTTTTGCGACTCGAAAGTCCGCGAGAATGACGCAGGGTGTTCTAACCATTTTAGGACTAGTGCTTGGGATTTTGACGCCTGGAAATCCAGGCTTTCACATTCAATTCAGAGCTACCCCGGGAGAGAAGATCAGACATAAGCAATAAGAGGGCGGAAATTCAAATAGACATCAAGTACGCCATTTCTCGCCTGACAAGTTTTCGAATCGAAGCTACTACTCTTTACGCCCGCTCAAAGCCATGGAGTTGGCCGAGATGAGACTCTCATTCTAGACCCATGATATTATACTCGTGGATGCACAACAATGCATAAGAATAAAATTTGTAGATCACCCTGATGAGAAGATTGCTAGTGATACATGTGCACCGTTTTCCCTCTCTTGAAAAACACCTAGGAGAAACGCCAGATGGCCACAAGCCGCCCTCAGTATCCCCTATTCCCGAAACGAACGCCGCGTATGAATCCATGATCAGAGCAGAAAGAAATCCACTCAAGAAGCCGGGGTCTGGAGACGCAAGGGCACCACCCATCTGTTCCCGAAATCGATCCCGTGGCGTCTTCTGGTTCCGTACTTCCGCCAGACGATCTGCGGGATTCCAATGTCGGCGACGGTGAGGTTCCAGGTAAGCCCCTCGCCGGCGAGCAGGGCATTCAGAATGCCGGTCTTCGGGGCGCCGAGGCACACCACCGATGAAGTCTTGATGCACAGTCGGACCCCGCTGACAATGGCTGCCTCGCCTGTATCCAAAAGTTAGTCAAATGTGGGGGGAAAAGGGTCTCGATTAAAGTAACATACCGCTGGAAGCTGACATCCCCGACGGAACATCAACTGAGAGCACATGGACATTGCTTCGGTTCACCCATGAGATCATTTCAAAGGCTACGGCTTGGTCATCGGTGCGGAGGTCGTCGAAGGCAATGTGCATGCCAAACAAGGCATCGATCACTAGATCAGGAGCCAACTCAGCCGCAGACAGGCGAGTTGAAAGATCCTCCCACTTGAGCACGCGTCCTCCAATCTTTCGGAAGATATCCAGTTGCTTGCGGCAGTTCTCCAGCAGCTCAGCTTCGTGCTCTAGCCCGAGCACACAGACGGTGACACGGTGACCACGGTTACGGAGATGGCGCGCAGCCGAAATAGCGCGAGCTCCAGTGCGATGGTTGCCAGTGATGATCAGGATGGTGGGTGCAGCTGCATCGTCGGAGAGGAGACCAACAGCGGCTTCTGCGATGCCTCGGCCCGCATTCTCGGTGATGACATCTTCGCTCAAGCCGAACTCAGCCACCGCGATCTGCTCGACCTCAAGTGTCTGAAGTGGGCTCACGGCCGGGCAGCTACGGTTGGTGGTTGACAGTCGCAGGGATGCACCGGTCACATTGGGGCCGATCATAGGCGAAACAGAAGATCTGCCGGGCCGAGGGCTTGTAGTACGAGTGGTGTTCAACTGAGTGCGACCAATCGCAGTGATCTGGGGCATTGTGGACTGTCCGAGAATTGCGCTGCTCTTGCGAGAGGTCTGAATGCGTGCGGATCCTCTCGATCGCTCACGTCCAGAGATGTTCTCATTGCTGGGTTTGGCATCGCTGATGACAGCATCGTCACCGGTATCGCTGTTTTCCGGGCTGTCGAGCACGTTCTCAGTCCAGTGAAGGTTCTTCCCGCCATTAGTTCCTGGCTTGACCTTTCGGTTGAAGCTGACAAGGCGCGCCTCATCCGCCGTAGTGTCATCGTTTCGGATCTCTTCAAACACACGTCGCTTGTCGAACTTGGACAGATTGCTTTGAAAATCGAATTCTCCCAGTTCCTGAATGTCCGTTGCATCTTCCGTAGCCCAACCACTGGGGTGTTCGGCATAAGTGCGGCGGGTCTTCTTGCGAAGCTTTGCGACAGGCTGGATTATGTGTTCGGGCGAGGCCTGGCTTGCCGCGCTGGCGGGCTCCACAAATGCAGTCTGGCGCCAACCTTGGCTCTTCGGATTGGTGTTGGCGGCGACCCCATGTTTGGTCGTGGATCCACCATCGTTGCCTCGGCGGCTGCGTCGCGACAGCTGTTTGGTAGGGGTCAGGGTCTGTGAGGCCTGGGGCTCGTTCTCATATGAGACCTCATGTACACCTGCTCTTCCTCTGCCCACATCCAGCTTGAGGTCGCTGAATGGTCCAGTCAAGGAGGCAGCGACTGGAGGAGCGTGTTGAGGCTGCTGCTTTGGAGCAAGTGCCTCATCAACTTCGGAAGAGGTTTTGGAATAGCTCAGAATCGCAGGGTCGACAAACTGCTGTTGAGAGAAAGGGGGGTTGGCTTGGTGATAATGCGGTGCCGGAACTTGTTGCGCCTGTTGGGGCTGCGGGGGAGCTTTGGGGGTCGATTCCAGAGAGAGGTCCATAATCGCGGAAGAATCCAGGGAGTAGTGGTCGAGGCGCTGGTTGTTCCACAAGAAAATGACTGAAAGGAACGACGTCAGTCAGTCTGGATTGTCAAAGAGGACATTCTTTTCATGTGTGTCTTACCATTGTGAAGTAGTAGGGTTTGTCCTATCACATTAGCAACCTGGCCTTGGAGCTTCCCACCAGGCGGTGTTCGGAGGCTCACAAGCACATTGTACCCAATGAACTCGGAAGCCATGTTCACTGGATCTCACGTAAAGCCCAAGTTACCAGAATCATTGGAGTGAAAAATTAAAGAGAGTGTGTCAGGGGGGATAAGCAAAGTACAAATGGTGCATGATGAAAAAGAAAGCTCCAGGCAGCTTCGAGGGGGGAGTCACGTGCATTTATCGATAAGTAGTTATCGATAGCGATAAGAGTGTGGGGATGACTGTTATCGTAACTTATGGACCTCAGAGTACTTGGAGCCCGACGCTGGTATGATTTAGACTTCGCAGACTTATGGTTTGAGAATCTAGCATACCATGTGAAAAGGACTGGGAATGATGTGGTAATTCTGGGGATATCACTATATTGAATCGATACATAGGTAACTAAAAGGCCCAATCAGATCGGCACAATGAACTTTGCACAGTCTTCTCATAGACCATCACATCTATATAGCATTCCTGAACTTATCAAGCCCATTTTTAAACCCTTCACCGTTTTTCTTCGGCTTGATGACTTGATTGATCGATACCAGGTTTTTGTAGAAATCCACAACCTTCGGGTGAACCATGACCTTCCGGGGCTCAAATCGAGTAACTTGGAGTCCCGCCTGAGAGGTTGCTCGACTCAGAGCCACATAGGCCTGTCCCTTCTCGAAGACACGACCCAGGTCTACTTTAACCCGCTGTAGAGTCTGACCCTGGGCCTTGTGGATTGAAAGAGCCCACGCCAGAATCAATGGCACTTGTTGACGCTGGGCCTGTACTTCTCCGTTAGGAAGCTCAATTTTCCAAGCCTCGGGTTGGCAAAGGAGATGTCTTTCCGTGCCATCGGGCTGCACAAAGCACACCAGTGGCCATTTCCGAGTCACCGTAGTCCCGACTTCCTTGTGTGCCATGGCCTTGAGCTTCTTCCTCGCATGAGCGAGTTGTTCATCGTCATCTCCATTGCCATCTCCTCCAGCAAAGTCGCCTTCATTGTCGCGATAATAGTCAAACGTCGACTCGTCCATAAAGGCCACTACTCGTCCAATGGATCCATTGACAAGGCTGTCCTCCATGTTCTTGATGAGCATCACTTGGGCGCCTTTCTTGAGGTGGATGGTCGGTGGGGCCATGCAGTTCGATAAAAGTTTATCGCGATGTTGGACATCTTGGATGGTACCAGAATCCACGGCGTTGAAAGTCATGAGCTCGCCAGAGAGTCTATGCATTCGCTGAGAATTGGCATTCTCAACCTCAGCACGCGTGGGGAACCTGTATAAGATCAGAATGTGTACAAAAAGATGTCAAAGAAAGAGCTGTCTTACAGTTCGGTTGCATCGAGCGAGTCATGAAAGTTGAGTGGCCTGGAGAGCTTTCTGAATGCATCGATTGTCGACTGGCTAATGTTGCCCAGACGCATTTCATTGAGCATGGCCGCAAACTCGGGGTCCCGTTGACGGAATACATGGGTCAGAAGAATGGTGTGCTGGATGGTAGTATTCCAGGTGGCCGCGGAGAACGCGAACTTTGCCTCGCGGTTGCTTCCATCTGGCACTGGCGGCAACTGGAAGAAGTCGCCAGTCACAACGAGCTGGATGCCTCCAAAAGGACGTCCGTTGTTCCGAATGGTCCGGGCAATTTCCTCGAGTTTATCATAAAGGTCTCCATCAACCATGGACACTTCATCAACGACGAGAACCTTGGTGCGCAGCCAGCGGTTTCGTGCTTTTTGGTTCTTCTTAATCTATTGATTGTCAGTATTGATGCCTTTATAGTTAAGTAAGGAGGGGGACACACCTTCTTAACCAATTCAGGCACGGCCTCTTTACCCAGTCCAATCCCGGCGAAGCTGTGAAGAGTAACACCCTCGATGTTACAAGCTGCAAGGCCTGTGGATGCCGTCACGGCTACCCGATCTGGTTCTCGCTTGTATTTTCTGCGCAGGTGCGTGATAATCTCTCGCATGAGAACGGACTTTCCAGTACCTGCAGATCCAGTGAAGAAGATACACTTTCCACGATCAACAACAGCATCGAGAACAGCCTTTTGTTCATCACTCAGGAATATACCAGCAACCTTTTCCTCGCACTGGGATTGTGGGGCTTCATCGATTGGTTGATTCTTTCTATATTCCCGTCTCAGTTCTTTCTGCTCCTCCTTGATCGCACTCGCACTCTTGTTCCAAGGCTCTGATGACTTGGTGCGCTTTGGTGTTGTAAATTTGGGAAGTTCCTTCTTTCCTCGGTCGGGTTCTTCCTTGGCTTCCTTCAGCCACGGCAGAGTGCGCGGTTTGGGAGGCGGCTGGAAGTGCGAGGGAGGGGAGGAGGACCACGGGATTTGGATACTACTCGACGGCGCGGCATGTTCCTGTGATGCAGGCGGCAACTCCGGGTATGTGATATTTGAATGGGCTATGTTTTCCTTGTAAGGCGCCGCGTTACCATCGTCTGTGCTTGTAAGGTCGATGGTGGGATAAGTAACAAAGTCCGGCTTCGCAGGTTTACTGGTGACCGGCGCAGTGAACGGAAGAGGTTCGTCAATGTCCAGATCGAGATCATCATCGAAATCGTTCTCGTCAAAGTAAACGGAGCTGTGAAGGGAGCCGAGAGAGGATTCCCCTCCATTGCTCATCTCGATTTTGCGTTTGACGCCGGAGGTTTGGGGAGATGGTGGTGAATGTTTCGAAGTCACAATGGTATTTGCGCGCAGGAAGTTAGACTGAAGAGGTTTTGAAGCCCCTCCAGGATGGTCTTTGACGGCCTTTTTGAACATTGTGGGTTCTGGGTTAGGGTGTGATGTGGACGAACACGCGGACGGCGAGCCTGCTCGGGAGTTCAGCGAGAGAAACTGAAGACTTTGGAAACGCCGTAACCTGGGCCTGGCCACATGCATAAAAGAAAACAGAAGGACCCGACAAGTGGTGTTGCAGAGGCGCCAATGAGGATTCAATGCGGATTTGGATCTCGCAACGCGTGGGAGACGCGCCCACTGTGACGGATAATTCTTTGTTGCCTCAGGCAGAACAAACTAACCTAGTTAAGTTACATCTCTCTTCCTTCCTTTCCACGTTTGATATTCAGTCGCAGCTTCTGGTTAACTACCGCAATTAGTCGAAGGTTGGTACCCAAAATAAATCCACTATCATTGAGACTCCCAACAATTGAAGTTCACTAGCCAGGGTGGCCCATTGTACGAGCATAATCCCATCTTATACATTTCAGATATCACGTGCCTCCTGCTCTAGGAAAATCCTTATCTTATCTAAAGCACGTGACCGCGCATTATCGCGACGCGCGGGACTCAACTGACATTCAGATTCAATTTACCACAACACTCAGTGCTAAGGCTCCCTGCTAGTGATGCCATTGAGACTTGAGCGGGGTCCCTAAATATCATGCAGAATGGCAGGGATGATGGCTTCCGGCAAGTTGACCGATTTACGTCTTTGAAACTGCGACCCAATTCTAACCAACAGAGTTATAGACAAGGAGCACCCGCTCGAGGGCGCAGTTATTTGCTTTACGTCGGTGCCACTGGAGCAAAGAGTACGTCTTTTGCAAAGATTTGGCGCTTTCGGTAATCATAGACGCAGGCTGACGCACAATCTCCAATACAGACCCAACTCATCAGCGTTGCAAAGGAAATGGGGGCATCTGAACGACCGGACTTAACGTCGGACGTGACCCATCTGCTTGTCGGGGCGACCGATTCCCCGAAATACAAGTTTGTGGCCCGTGAGCGGAACGATGTGGCAGTGTTGAAGCCAGAATGGATCGAAGCTGTACGACAATCGTGGATGCAGGGAGAGGACACGGACATTCGGGTGTTAGAGGAACAATATAAAGTACCTGCGTTTTTTGGCCTCACGATCTGCATTACCGGATTCTCCGATAGTGAGCTCTAATACTCGCGCGACGAATGGGTAGACAAAGCTGACATTCATCCCAGTGGCATTTCGGACCAAAATGCACGATAGCGCCGTGGCTAATGGAGCCGAATTTCGAAAAGATCTGACCAAGAGCGTCACACATCTCGTCGCTCGAAACACGGAGGGCGAAAAATACCGATTCGCAACGCAATGGAATATCAAAGTTGTGACGGTAAAGTGGTTTCATGACTGTCTCGAGCGCGGGATGATCCTCGACGAAGAGAAATACCATCCAATGCTACCACTGGAAGAGCAAGGCGTGGGAGCATGGAATCGATCTTTCCCGGCGACGAAAGCACGGGTTGGGAAAGAGAGGTCTGCCGCCACGGATAGTTCATCAAACCCACGGCCTAGGAAGAAGTTGCGCCGATCTGCGAGCACCAAATTGGTGGGCCAGAACGAGAACATCTGGGGAGACATTGTCGGCGCGGGCTTTACAAATACTGAGCCGACAGAATCAGGAACCGGTCAGACAGGAGAACTCGAGGCCGAGAAGCCTAAGCCTTCAATCCAGGCCGCGAAATCGTTTGCGAGTGAGACAACCGTCAATGAAACCATGGACAATCGCCAGCAGCCGGAGACATATTCGAAGGTTCCTGAAGGCTTTCTCGATGGATCCTATTTCTTCATCCACGGGTTTTCTTCTAAGCAAGTAAGTGTTGCGCATTTCGACTTGCCGTGCAAATAACTTATACCCACCAGAAAGACATCCTACGGCATCACCTTCAGTTTAACGGAGCTCAATGCGTGGAATCATTGAGCGAGTTCTCCCGCCCGAGCATTCCAAAAACCGGCCAAGGACTGTACATCATTGTACCCTACAAAACGCCCAGGCAAGAAATTCCATCGACCGACGACCTGGCTTTTGAGTGTGAAGTTGTAACCGACATGTGGCTAGAAAGATGCCTCGACTCCAGAGCACTGGTCCCACCAGAATCGCATGTTGCAAGCACACCGTTCCCGAAATTTCCTCTCCCAGGTAAGTTCTGACTAGCCAAGAAATTCAAACTTGATTCTAAACGCACTAGGATTCCCGGGAATGCGGATATGCTCCACTGGCTTCGCACGTATCGATCTTCTACACCTCTCCAAGCTTGTTGAATTGATGGGCGCTTCATATGACGAATATCTTACCTCCAAGGCTTCCGTATTGATATGCAATGATCCCCAGTCTGCTAGTCATGACAAACTACGGCATGCTGCCGAATGGGGTATTCCAGCACTCTCTGCCGACTGGCTGTGGATTTCCATCCAGAATGGCCAGAAGAAACCATTTGAGCCGTATATCGTCCGAAGAAAAACAGCCCAAGGCAATGGCAGCATCCCCAAGCCAGGTGCACAGGAACAGTCACATCGCGACACAGACGGCCCACGGGACGAACCCTCTAGAGGTTCGACGGAATCCTCTCACAAAGACGGACCTAATAAGCCAGCACCTAAGCCCATACGCAACACTCGAAGCATGCCGATCATTGGTGACGGGTTCTCAGAGGAAGAAGATCCCAATGAGCCACCCAAACCTTCAGTACCAGAATCACGGTCTCCCTCGCCCAACACGGCAGCACAAAACCAGCAATCCGAAGACCAGACCTCCGATCAACCAGCACCGGACCAGACGACTCCTCCAGCCGCAGCCCCATCCGCACTTGACACGGCACTCAAAGGACTTCTACAGCAAGCACAAGCTGCCAAAACACGACAGCAAACCGAAAAGACCCCTACCAACGAAGACGACAGTTACCCCCCACGAAGAAAACGCAAGCCCCTTCTAGGCCGCGCACCGTCACACCCTTCCTTAAGACCCGAAGCCACAGGTCCCTCTCGCGCCAGCTCAATCGACACACTCAACGACGACGGCCTAGGAAGCGTCCTAGAAAGTGCCGACCCAACCCGCGACAACTCGCTATCCCGCACCGACAGCCGCAACGGCCATAGCCTCTCATCCATGTTCAGCGGGAAATTCGACTTCCTGGCCGATGGACTGCCCGTCCCACTTGATGGTGAGGATGAGGAGAATCAGGAGCCTCAGATGACCCAGTTGGATTACGAGGATGCGGATGCGGCGGCCATGAGGGCGAAGTTTCTGCGCGATGCCGGGAAGGATGTTAAGGCTAAGAAGCCTGAGTCGGGTCTTGGTCAAGTTCGTGAGTTGGAGGATATTGGATGGGGTTCTGGACGGAGGACGAGGAAGCAGCCTTCTAAACTCGATGATGAGTGATGTTCTTTTTTTTTTATGTTTGTTTGCTGGGGTTTGAAAGGGATGGTGTTATGGCTTTGCATTGCGAATGGCGCTCCGTTGACTGCATGGAGTTCGGCCGATAGATATGGTGCACTGATCTTGCATCCATTATTGAAATAATACTTGCTCCCAAGGCTTAGGCGGTCTGGTAGACTTCTAAACCATTCGAGATTATATTCAAAGAGAAAAGCGGAGCGAATTTAAGCTACTTCAACTCCTCAGTTTAACTAGTACTCATCTTAGAGAGTTATTTAGTGAGGAAAAGTCGAGGGACTATAAAAGAGACTCGTAGAAAGAATCACGATGTCAATTCAGATGGGAATCTTGGGCTAAACCTTGGAAAGACTCCGATGCACACCGACACGCCATGGGGTAGAGACAGGAAAAGCGAGGGAGACTGTACTGTCATTTTCTGAGATCCAGTGACAGTATAGTTCAAAAAAAAATAGCATACAAAGACGAGGGATATCGAGAATAGGAAGGAACAGAACGGAGAACTGTACACGCCCGGGGAAATCGGGAAACGGGGCAGGACTTTTGGGGGACTGCAGATTGAAGTGGGGATTGAGGGAACGAAGGCACCATGTATGGTTATTGATACACGCACGGTCACGCTCACGCCACGACAGCGCCCATGCCACCGGGCAGTGGAGCCTCAAGGTCGAGATCCTCTACAGTGCGACGGTTCTCGCTGCTATCGCGGAACAAGTTCGCAAAGTACTTGGTGGCGACTTCGCTCTCTTGCTTCACCTTGCTGACCTCCTGCTTGCGTCTAGCGAGATTCTCGATTTCCTGGGCCATGCTGGCCTGCAGATTAGTTGCAGGCAGGCGGAGAATGCGTCGAACCTCGCCCGAGATGCGGCTGGCATTTGAGTGGACGTAGTCCATGTCGGCGAGAGTGGCTGCAATCTTTTTAGATAAACGAGGTGGTAGGGTGCTGGGGATAGAGGACAGCACATAGGCTGTTGTCAAGACGGCTGTTTAAACGAGTTAACGTGATTGTGCAGACAGATGGAAGATTAGAAAACTTACCAACAGCAAGGAGACCCGGGAAGAACATCCGACGCATGTTGTTCGGACCGACGACCTTGATAGCACTGAGTGCGCTATCCACCCAGCTAAAGCCACCGAAAGCTCTGCCACCCAGAACAGTGACAGCAGTCACTGCCATACCAGTCCCTGCCATCTTCTCCTGGCGCTCCCAGAGACCAGCAATATCAAAGAAGTCCCAGAGCTCGACCTCAGTGTTGACTTGTCGAGCGGTTAAGTGGCGCCGGCCGCGACGGAACATCAGGTCTGCGCGGAAATTGAGCGCGGGGAACTTGTCCTCACCAACGTGCAAAAGACCGATGTTCTGGATGAAGCCAACGCCCTTGACAGTCTTCTCTCGGGCATAATCCTCGCAGTCCGTGACGGCCGAAGAAATTTGATCCAGCATTGCGAGCTTAAGATCCTCGGCGTATTGGAATACCGAGAAAAGACCGGGGTAGTCTACGCCAAGGTCTGCCTCGGAGACCCGGGCAATGGTGTTGTTCAAAGTGGATCGGGTATGGGTGTACACGTCGTCGCACGATTCGTCGATGGCTTTATCAACTCCCTCGGCAAGCTCACCCTTCTTCTTCTTACCATTCTCATATGCAGGCTCAAGTTCTGACAGTTCATCGGTCACACGCTTGAGCTCCGACTGAGCGACATCACGGTTGACCGTTGCAAGCGAGTTGAGGTCAGCAAGCAGGTTCAAAAGGTAGGTTCGCGCAGGCGCAAGCTTGGACTGGGATCGTTTCTCGAGAACAAAGCGCCGCAAAGCGCCTTCCAAATTCTCAAAGTCCTGGATCTTTTCCTTCTCCTTGCCTTTGCCCTTCCCCTTGGAGTCACCCTTGTCATCTCCATCATCGTGAGGGTCATCACCTCCACCATCACCGCCTCCCGAGCCAGAGCCAGACTGTGACACGGGCATAGGAGGGGCAACGGGAATAGCGTTGCTGGACACGAAATGTACAAGTTCATCGGACTCCTTGTATGTGCGAGGACTGAGCTTGCCCACTTGGTCGAGAATCAGACGTTCACAACGTTGCTTGTCCCGGATCTGATCGAAGCCGTTAACAACCATGAAGATGTAAGCTTTCTCATGTGCAGCGTTTAAGATGAACTCCTTCGCCGAGAGGGTGAAGTGGTTGGCCGCAGACACCACGAAGACTACAACATCAATTTCCTCCTGTCTAGCGAAGACAGCAGTCGTCTTCAAAGAGTCCGAGTTCAAGCCTGGCGCATCGATCAAGGCAATATCCACCACACCATTGTTGAGAAGAGACTCGTCAATAGGTCGTACATCCTTCACGTAAACCTTGCATTGCATATATTTGGAGTTGTCGACCACAATGTTCTCAAGTTCAGCCAGAGGGTAAACGTCGTACGTGCTTTCATCGTTGCGGCTGTACTGGGTGTCCTTGTGCACCGCATGCACCTCCTCGATTCCGCAATTTTCCCGAGCGTCTAGCACCTCGCAGAAAAGGCTGGTGCAAGGCTGCTGATCCTCGGGCAAGACCTTTCGTCGAAGAAGAGCATTGCAGAATGTTGATTTTCCGGCATTGAGATCTCCAGTAACTAATACCTTGCTCGACGTGTCCTCAATCCGGTCTCGCAGGGAAAGAAGATGCTTGATGCTTTGACTGATCTTACCATCCAGTAGTGACGCAATCGAAGCTTTCTCCAACGAGTGCACAAGCTCAGCCTGGGAAAGAGCACCCAGCTTCAGATCCAGCTTCAGAATCGAGAATTCTTGGGCAATTTGAGGGGTCATCAACCGAGGTTCAGGAGGTGCACGGCGCTCAGCAGTGGAACTAGATTCTCCGAAGTCATCTCCACCCGTTGTAGTGGTGGCACGCTTCAACGGTTTAGGTCGAAGAGGAGATGAGGGTCCGCTGCCACCCTGTCCAGCGTCCGAGTACGTTTGGTGAAGTGCCGGCCGCTGCGCAGACGGAAGAGAGGCGTTCTGCACAGAAGGGTAGTGCGCGGGCCATTGGCGGTTCATGTCCTGCAGTTCCTTCAAAGTATCGATGGTCCGAGAGATGGCGCGACCGAGTTTGGTCCGGTTTGAGTTGCTAGAAAGGCAGGCTGTTAGCATCTTAAAAGACCGGAGGGCATTTTAAACAATTCGCATACTAAAGAAGCTGGTGAACATGGTTCGCGACAACTTGTTTCTCATGTTCCGCTAGACCGCGAGTATCCGTATTAGCCAAGCCGTATACGATAGAGCCATCGTATCACCATCTCTCCGAGTCACTCACCAGCAGGATTCCACTCGCCGGGGCGCGTGGGAGTATGTACGGGAGTCGGTCGGTCCTCCATCAATCCTGCACGCCAAGCGGCACTCGAGTCACCCTCCATGGTGCTGTCACCCGCGATGCTGCCTCCATATCCCGAGTCATTATTTAGCGAAGTCATCAAGGCCGTGGCGCTTTCCGAGGTTGAGCCGTTGCCCACAGTCATGTAGGCCGGCGGGGGTTGGATGAAAGGGCTTCGCTCTTCATCTTCACCGGGAAATCGAGACGATCCAGCTCTCGAGGAGCCTTCACCGGGGAAATATTCCTGACTCATGTCGAAGTTTGAAGAGCCATGCGAAAGTGTAGTGTTTGTTTGGAAGTTGAATGGGGAGATTTCCGGATCTCAAAAAGTGACGTTGGGGCTCAAAAGGGTTTAGACCGAGCATGTGACTACATAGTACGGTTACCGTTATGTTACGTCCCGCTTGATGTCACTATCCCGCAAGTGTAGCTGTAGCTCCCCTCTCTTTATTTGCATATCGCAACCATGAATGTGGGTTTTTCTACAATCTGTCCATGGCCTGTTACTGATGGTTCTCTCAGATCGTCGAATGGGCCTTCGGCAAGCGCATGACGCCCGCAGAGCGTCTGCGCAAGCACCAGCGGGCACTGGATCGAACGCAGCGTGAGCTGGATCGAGAGCGCGTAAAGCTGGAGAACCAGGAGAAAAAGCTTGTGCAGGATATCAAGAAAAGCGCCAAGAATGGCCAGATTGGAGCTTGCAAGATCCAGGCCAAGGACCTGGTGCGGACACGAAGGTCAGTCTACACTCCTGCGCTGCTTGTTGATCTTGAGCTGATTGTAGCGACCAAACAGATACATTCAGAAGTTTTACCAGATGCGCACACAATTGCAAGCCATCTCGCTGCGCATCCAGGTACGAGAGAGCCTGCCATGCCGATCCCATCCCCGCTTCCATAGATGCTTACCATTGTTTACCCACCAGACCGTTCGAAGCAACGAGCAGATGATGCAGTCGATGAAGGGCGCAACTATGCTCCTTGGTAGCATGAATCGGCAGATGAATCTTCCCGCTCTACAGCGCATTGCGATGGAATTCGAAAGAGAAAATGAAGTTATGGACGAACGACAAGAGATGATGGACGACGCGATCGATGAAGCTACAGGAATGGAAGGCGAAGAGGATGAAGGCGAGGACATCGTCAAGGAGGTGCTCGATGAAATCGGTGTTGATCTGGGCCAGTCGGTTCGTCTCTCTACCCATCTTAGGAACTGTGCATCAAGGGCTGACCGATCTCATAGCTGGGTGAAACACCTTCGAACATACAACAAGCCGAAGCCGTCGGAAAGACCCCTGTTGCACAAGCCGTTGGCGGCGGTGGAGGTGGAGGTGGAGGTGGAGGTGGAGATCCCGGCGATGATGACCTCCAAGCAAGGCTGGACAGCCTTCGACGATGACGACCTTTCTTTTCTTTGCTTTCGTTTTCTGAACTATTCATTACCAGGATCCGCAGTCGGTTTGAGCTTTTGGTGTCAACCTCATTTTTTCATAGTTGCCTTTTATTCCAAGGTGTTAGCGTGTACTTCGGTTGGAAGCATTGCTGCGTACTGCCTACAATATACCTGCCAGACATAGATGTGACCCGGTATCTCGAGTTGATATCACTGCACTACTATCCACTGCTCATATGCTGACAAACTTTGTATCTAGCCCTGCCATTCAAGGACGATAAACGAACGAGCCACTTCATTGTCTAGGATCTCCCCGTAGGTTTGAAGTGGAGCTTAAACAGTGCGGCCGTTTCAACCCTGACAATGCCAACTTTGCTCTCTATGCGCTCGCGAATTTCGGAGGCAGACCTTCCAAAAAATATACGATGGGGAAGGGAAAGGGGAAGAGGAGGGTGAAGGGTGCTCTCCGTTCCTCAGTTCAAATCACTGGCCAACAGCTGTAAGCCATCAAGCGTCATAGAATTAATCTGTGGTTTCACCATTTGAGCACCGCCGGTCCCAACAGTATATATACAAGCCCCGGGTGCCCTCAGTATATATATAAGTCTACGCGGAACGAGAAGAAGAGAAGGGACGGAAGAGAAGTGAGAAGTGAGAGATATTTATATCGGGCTGGGGGGTGCAGGCCTCAGGCTGATCATGGAAGATCCCTTTTTTTAATCGGGATAATGCGATGCCCAGGTGAATGCAACCGGTTCCAGCCTTTATGTGACGCCGTTTAGTGCATATGAAGGTCATGCTGGTCTCTTGCAGTACGTAAGCCAAAAGTACATTTATCCAGGATGTGTGGGATGGACAGTCAGGTGCATGTTATTGGTGGTTGGCTTCACCCGGGTCAAGATGCAAGGCAACATGAGGCTGAAAATAGAGTCGATAACACGAGATCAGGCGTCAAGGTTTTGAATCCACCAATCAACTCATGAACTAGGTGGGTAGGACTGCGGCTCTGCATTATTCTGTTTACCCAGGCATTGATGAAAGGGTATAAAAGTTGGGGAAGGGCACGACTATTTCGAACTTCTATAATCTAAATAACTCTCCGGATCTTTGCCTCTGGGAATTTCTGTGCTCGTCTCTTCTTTTGGAACCATGACCGCCATTCACCTAGAAAACAATACCGCTAACGACTGTCAAGAGAGCCATCCCGGCTCCGGCCAGGCTCAGGCTTCACAAGCTTCGCCCCCGATTCGAGCCAACACTGTCCACTTCGGCCATCCAAATGATCCAAATGATTCCCATTCGACGCCAAACCAGAGCCCTGTCTTTGAACAAGCACCAAATACAACTGTCTATGAAGGCTACAGGTTCTACAAAGCAGACCCTCTGCCGGGCCAAAAGGCGACCTGGACTCGGGTGGAGCGTACTATAATGCACCTTGGCCAGAGCGAGTTTTACAAGATGGTCCAGAAACGGGCCAACAAAATTTCCGCAGCACAGCAGTATCAGAATCTAGCTGACACTCGCCGTGCTCATGTCAACCAGCTGATCCATGAGCAACGGCGCAGTGATCCCCAAGTTGAGTGGAGCTGTGCGTATGCAAAGGAGCGCAATAGGTCTTCCCAGGGCCGTAATGCTCACCGCGATAACTACGAGACTGTTTCCATGGATATAATTCTTTTGAAGAGGCCTATGAAGACCAAACCCTACCCTAGAACACCAATGGGAGATTTGGTGGATCTTGGGATTCCTTTCCGTCTTGATGGGAACGATGTACCAACGTCCCCTGATTCACGCCCTGACACTATGCCCCAAGAGCGACTCCCAGAGTTGGCCACATTCGGCTTACATTCTATCCCTCCCAATCTATGGGCTCAGAGAGATCGGTCTCGCGCTTCAGGTCAAACAACGGGACCGAGTCGACCAATCCAAGGCTCACTCCCTTGTCCTGTGTCAGTCATGAGTCCATTCGTTAGACTTGATCTGGGCCAGACCCCGCTTCCTGAGACTTTTGATGAAAATGCCTGGAAAGGACATGGAAAGTAAGTTAATATGCACAAGAACCCCCGTGTAAAAGCCAAAATCCTGATTTGGATCCCGTTTCCTACCAAGACGTTTCTTGGTTCTTGTCCCTGGAGAAGATCTGACATTTAGACTTATAGTGCATTCAATGGGCAGACCAGTGCCGATCAGGACGGGGGCTGGTCATCCGAAGCTTCCAGCGGGGAGGATGATAAATCTACGACATTTGGTCCTCAGTCTGACATGAGCTCCACAGTCGATGCAGGCGATATGGATTGTGAATGTCATGAGTCTCTAAATCCACAGAAGTCTACCCACCAACACCGGTCTCGCAGCCCGACTCACCGCAAGAGACCAAGGGACCGTCATATGGAGAGCAAGGGAAGATATTATTCTTGGAGACACTACTACCTCGATGTGATGGGTGCCAGAAACATCTCACCGGCCAAGAGGCCCCGGGAATCTGAGGCAGGGAACGCTGATCCTAAGCCCCGGGAGAAGAGATATCGGATTCAGCGCATAGATGATGAGAAGCTGCGCGGTCGGCTTCTAGGCTGTGAAACAAGGGTTGAGCAGTGGGAAAAAGTATTTGGGCATCAAACACGGATACTACAGCAAATTGTCGAAGAATCACGCCAGTTGCAGCGTTCGCGATCTTCCTGGAACTTCTCCCAGACGTCCCATTACCGATGCAATTGCTCGAAGAATGGGAATACTGAATAATCTAACTCCCGCTCATTTTGTCCCTTTTCGTTTTTTAATTTACGTTTGAGAGCAGCGCGAATGGCGATGATGGTAGGGCAGATTTGATTTTTATAACTATGGAGGATCCGTGGCGATCTGGAATAGTTGTCGGAGGAAATTGTGCTGAGCTGAAGGGGTCTTGTGTTCATATCTCTATATTCCTCAATGATTGACCCAGTTTGAACACCTGGTTTGGTAGTAATACTAACTTTACGTGGAATGAGGGCTAAGTTGGAAGTTGTATACCGGTGAATGATGGATCCGATCCGGTTTATGTCATTGATGCCGATCACCGGGATAAAGGTGCCCCTCCATTTCTTCTCCATCCGCTTCCAAGCTTCTTTCTTCATACACATCACGACCTCTTTTTTTCTTCTCTAAATCTCAAGACAGGTTAGATCCAAACAATCATTCACCATGCCTCGCCAATTCTTCGTCGGTGGTAACTTCAAGATGTACGTGCACATCCAATTCTACCCCGCGGTTCCCAGAGCCCCTCCATCTCACCCGCTCGGGCAATATCAGCGACCAGAGCAAGCGCAATTGACCACCAACATAGGAACGGCTCTCAGGAGAGCGTCACCAACATCGTGAAGAACCTCAACTCCGCCCAGCTCGACCCCAACACTGAGGTCGTCATCTCTCCCCCCGCCCTCTATCTCCCCCTCACCCGCAGCCTGGCCGACCCCAAGATCGGCGTGGCCGCTCAGAATGTCTACGACAAGCCCAACGGTGCTTTCACCGGTGAGATTAGCGTTGAGCAGCTCCGCGACACCAAGATCGACTGGGCTATCGTCGGCCACAGCGAGCGCCGTGTTATCCTGAAGGAGTCCGACGAGGTATGTGCCCCGCCATCCAATGGGCCGAGAGCTTCGGCACCTACATCTACAATTCGGTCACAAAACTAACAAACCCCGTAGTTCATTGCCCGCAAGACCAAGGCTGCCGTCGAGGGCGGCATCTCGGTCATCTTCTGCATCGGTGAGACTCTGGAGGTACGTCATTCTACTTCGGTTACCCGTTTTTTTCGCGTCCCGGTGTGGGTCATCGGGATAGGCATTGACAAAGGTCCTCCGCTTACACCCGACTTTTTTATACGTGTATAGGAGCGTGAGGCCAACAAGACCATCGAGGTTGTCACTCGCCAGCTCAACGCTGCTGCCAAGGAGCTGAGCAAGAAGCAATGGGCCAAGGTTGTCATTGCCTACGAGCCCGTCTGGTAAGAGACATTGCTGTCCCCAGATATACTTGAGCTGGTTGCTAACTACTCCCCAGGGCCATTGGCACCGGTAAGGTCGCCACTACTGAGCAGGCCCAGGAGGTCCACGCCGCTATCCGCAAGTGGCTCGGCGAGGCCATCTCCTCCCAGGTCCAGGATGACGTCCGTATCATCTACGGTGGCTCCGTCAGCGAGAAGAACTGCCGTGAGCTTGCCAAGCAGCCCGACGTTGACGGCTTCCTTGTTGGCGGCGCCAGCTTGAAGCCAGCTTGTAAGTTTATCGATCTGAAACATCGCTGGAGACATGATGCTAACCCAGTGCGCAGTCGTCGACATCATCAACGCCCGCATTTAAGGTGTTATATAGATAATTTGATACTCCGTGCCAACCTAAGTTTGAGCACCGTGAATGGGAGCCTTACTTTGGTAGGCTAAGAGCTAAAAAGCTTTGAGCGTGACATATGTTGTTGTCATGAGAATATATGTACAATGTGCGAACCGCCAGTATATCCAGATTTGCGGCGTATTAAACATGAAGTATGCGAACGTAGATGTTGGTCCACCCAACCGGCCAAAGGCCTAGTACACCCGAACAAAACCAAAAGAGAAAAACGTAAAATAATCAGAAAGACATCTCTCATGAAGAGTACATCACTGACACCCCGACCCCGCGCCAGTACGACGTGCCAGGCCCGCCGCCTCCACTCTGCGACGACCCACCCCCAGAGACAGCGGAGGATGAACCGGGTGACAGCGAGAACGAACCCGGGCCCAACCCGACACCCGCGCTGACCAGAAGCTCCTTGACTCGGCCTTCCCAAAGCAGCCGGACATTCCAGGACTGGTCGATACGGAGCTTAATCACGGAGTCACCGGCCTCATGGTCATCCGCATGCGACTTGGCAGCGGACTCGGGTTGAACCGGGTCGGAGAGGAGTGGAGAGGAGGGCGTAGATTCCGAAAGCGAGGCAGAGAAATCATACATGCGCATTTTGCGGCGCGCCCATTCAAGGTCGTCGCCCTCGGATGATAGGGATTTTGACTGCCTGCGCCAGAGCTCGCAGCCAGCGACCATCTCACTCTCCCAGCTATAAACGTTGAAGCCGAAACGGGAGCTGAAAGCAAGGTTTTGTGATGCGCGTAGGGAGTACGTTGTTGATAGGGAGCCGGTGACGGGCGCAAGCGTCAGGGTCAACGTATAAGGAAAGGTAGAAATGGGCGTGGGATGGTGGGTAGAAGAGGACGTTGTCGAAGGCACTTGGGTTGCTGCCGGAAGTGTACTGAAACGCAGGCCCGTGGACATGCCAATTAACGAAGAGATAGGGGAGTAGTATGCCTCTGCACCAGCCGAAAGCAGCGACAATGCAGGCGGGGCATCAGCGGGTGTGTAGCGAGGATCAGGGCCAAAGTTCCAAAGTCCGCGCCAGCCAAAGAGTGCATTGTCGGTACTGAATAGATATTCGTTGCAGTATTTGCCCGTGTCATGGGAAAGCTGGGTCAGCATGGAAGCTTGTGGCGCGGAATTTGACATTGGCGGTCCCTGGGTAGAACAGACTGCCAGAGACAGCTGCATGGTCGGAGAAATCCTGCGCAGGAACAGCGCATACAGCGTGGTAGGTGACGGAAGATGTAAAGAGGCATGGAGAAGAGTTGCTTTGCGCTGCGTTTCCGCAGTCTGATCTCCATCTTTATTCTTTGGCAACACTGGGCGCAAACCATCCTTGATCCCAGGGATGCTCACGCTGTCCAGCAGAGAATCCCATCCCCATGTCTGCACGGGAGCAGTCGGCGCTTGCACTTGGCGATATCCAGGCGAGATTTTTCGAAGAGGGATCAAGGCGCTCCGACTGGGCGTGTTGTGGAAGGGCACTGTGCTGAAGAGGTATGATACCGATCCATCAAGCAGTCCCACAGTGCCAAGAGTGTAACTGGTTGCGAAATGAGGCGTAGAGAGCGAGGAGACACGGACTCGCAATCGCTCTGGGGTGGAGAAGTCCAAGATTGCTGTGTTCATGTCAATCGAAGTTCAAAGTCCATAGCGCATCCCTGAATAGGCAACCTACACTGCGTGGTGGTCGTCAAGGATGAGTAGGAATTGTCGCGGTTCCAGTTAGTGGCCTCCGCAAAGGCCAGCTGGATATAGTCCATAAAATCCAGCATTGTCCCGTCGAAACGGAGGTCCACAGCGACGAGAAGTCAAGTCAAGTCAAGTCAAGTCAAGTCAAGTCAAGTCAAGTCAAAACAGCTGGTTGCCCCATCGGGGTTAGTGGGGGTCGGATAAGCCCGGCACAACTGTTGATCCGGTTATCAACGAAAAAAATGCCACACTCGGTCTCCGTCTCTATTGAACAGACTTTACGAACAATAAATCCTCCACCCATCTCACAATGCCTCGTTCCAAGCGTGCGCGTGTAGTCCACGAGTCCAAGACTACCAAGAAGGACCACAAGGAGCAGACCCGCCGTCTCTATGCCAACATCCGGGAATGTCTTGAAGAATATGACCATATGTTTGTCTTTGCGGTGGACAACATGCGGAACACATATCTGAAGGATGTGCGCACCGAGTTCGCTGACAGCCGGTATGTGAATTTTTAATAGTCGTCTGTGGGATATAATCTAACTCGGATTCAGTCTTTTCTTCGGCAAGACCAAGGTCATGGCCGTCGCTCTCGGTAACAACCCCGAAACTGAAGCCGCTCCCAACGTGCACCGTCTTACACCTTACCTAACTGGTGCCGTCGGTCTTCTATTCACCTCTCGACCCGCTGAATCCGTTATCAACTACTTCGAGAACTTCCGCCCCATGGACTTTGCCCGTGCCGGCACTGAGGCCACCCGCTCGTTCACGATCCCCAATGGCCTGGTCTACTCTCGGGCTGGCGATGTCCCCAGTGAGCAGGATGAGCCCATCAGCCACACCATGGAGCCTGCACTGCGCAAGCTCGGTGTCCCCACCCGTCTCGTGAAGGGCAAGGTTATGCTCGAGCTCACCGATGACCAGGAGGGTTACCAGGTGTGCAAGGAGGGCGAGACGCTGGACTCCCGGCAAACCTCCCTTTTGAAGATGTTCGGTGTGACCTCTTCGGAGTTCAAGGTTGATCTCAAGGCGCAATGGTCTCGGAGTACCGGCGAGATCAAGGTCCTTGACCAGAGTGGAATGGAGGTTGATGTATAGATGTGCATGATTTCGTACATTGTGCCTTTATGTCCTTCGACTCCTGCTAGTCGACCAAAAAAGATTCCTATGGGCATTCTTATGGAGTTTGGGGCGGCGCTTTCTTTTTTCTTTTTTCTCCAGATATATTGAAAGAATCTTCTTTTTTTCTCATTGTTTTCAGCTGGACACCCTTAAAGACTTATGGTGTCTTCCGATTGATGTCAACGATGCTATCACAGATACCAGATTGGATCAAAAATCTACTAGTTATAAAAGATTTTCTACTTTGTAAATGGGCTCAATTTCTTAATTACCTAGCAAGATGCCTGCATTTAGTTATTGCACTGGCCCTTACCTAGTCTTACCTGAGAATCATATGCCATTGATTTCCATCGCCTGAACTCCTAAGAATATTTGAGAGACTAAGAATACATACTTACCCCCCGCAGCGAAAGAGTCCCATTGGGACAAAGACATGAAAAGACACAAGAGAAATGAAAGGGGAGAACCTTGCGAACCCTCGAGAAGACGTGGGAAACAAACCCACTCCATGATTCTGGGCTTCCCGGCAGTCGTATGCACAGCCTAGAGCCGGGTGCATTGGAAGATACACTCCGAAGCACAAATAGGAGTACGTGTCGATTTGAGCCGGAAACCTTTGGTGACATTTCCGACAGTTTGCGCTCTGCCGTATCGGATCCACTCTCCATATGCACAGTCTCTCGTCTTACCCCCTTACCCTTACGAAGAAGGGGACGCGCGAAAGACAAAAGGGGTACCCACCAGCAGAAAGACGCTGAGAAGAGAAGAAGTGAGTATCCATGGGGAGAACATTTAGTATCGTCGGCGGGAGCGCGGGTCATCATGGCCGGCGTCATCCTCACGGTGTCGCTTGCGTCCATAGTCCTCTCGGCCGCCATACCTATCACGGTCTCGGTCGCCACGGAAGCGGTCTCCGCCGCGATCTCCGCCGCGGTCATCACGGCGGTCACGGTCACGATAGCGGTCGCCGCCATCACGGTCACGGTCTCGGTCGTCACGGCGGTCGCGGTCCGCGTAGCTGTCGCGGGGGCGGACAGGCTCGCGGTTGCTACCGGTAACACCGCGGTCGAATCGATCTCCACCGAACGATCCTCCTCCTCCCCTAAACCCACCACGTCCACCACCCGGTCCAGAAGGTGCGTTCGGGGGTGCCTGCCCACCAAAGCCGTTACGGGCTCCCTGGTAACCGATTCCTCCACGAGGTCCACCGAATCGATCGCCGCGACCTCCACGCCCTCGGCCGCCGCCGAAACCACCTCCTCTCCAACCGCCACCGAAACCACCAGGTCCAGAGGGGGCATTGAATCCGGGGCCCATAGGACGCGACGGCATAGCCTTCGTGTATCCACGGCCTCCAAGACCACCACCAAGACGGCGAGGCTTCCAGCCCTTCGTAGTACGGCCCCGCTCGACGTCGACCAGGACACGTCGGTCCTTGATGCGAATTCCATCTGTTTCCTTGTAGGCGGCTAATGTCGAGGGACACTGTGTCAGCTTTGGCTTCTCTTACCAAGGATTTGGTGCCGCATTGCAACAATTGTAGCAATGCTCAGCTAGTTGTGATACCTTTCATGTCTTTTTCACGATCATAAACAACGAATGCATAGCCTCGGTTGGGCTTTTTCGCTTTCTCAGATACCGTATCTTTGACGATTCGAATCTGAGCGGGAAACTATGTCAGCGATCGTAAAAGGGTGACGAGTCGGATAGAGGAAGCTGTACTCGTTCAATGGAGCCAAAGCGGCCAAACTCGCGCTCCAGATCGGCCTCTTTGGCATCGTAGCTGAGTCTCGCGACGAAAAGTGTTCTGTACGGGTCACCTCGAGCTTGCGGATCCTTCTCAGGGTCATCTTTATCACCAGTGCGCATTAGCAAAAAGGCTTCGGGGCAAATGGGGAAGGCCTCGGGGTTGAGCATAGCACATACAGGTCTTCAGACCCTCTTCCAGCCTTTGACGATGCAGTTCCTGCTTCTCCAGCTTCTCGCGCCATTTGCGCTGAATCCAACACTCAGTCGCGTTGTATGGATGCTCTTCGTCGAAGTTTGGTTGTTCCTCCTTCGCACGAGAGAGGTATCCAGCGACACCAGAGATTGTGCTTTTCTTGCACTCATCCGGAGCACGCGTGGTCGGGGGTAGGTAGCGAAGGGGAGGGCGGGGCTGGAAGAGCGCCAGCAGGGGAGGGGGGAGCTTGTCCGTCATGATTGCCTCCGCGAGAGTGAGCCCAGATAAGTTGAGGATGTCGAACAAGGTTATGTCCGGGACAGTCTGGAAGTGGAACCAAGGACGTAGCGAATGCGACCAAGTCGCTCCACGGGATTGGCGCGTCTACAGGCGCCATAGCCGAAGTTGGCGCGCATTTACCGCTCTTCTCGCCGCTTTGGCTTTTGGAAATGGCAATTGGAGAGCCTCACCGCCCGTCTCACCGCTCCTGATCAGGTGATATGGGAAAAAGGGAAAGTTCGAGGTGGGCAGAACAGCGAACGATCACAACTACAGCAATGCCGGTAAAAGGAATCAGGACTGTCACCGCCGCCAGGGTAAGTGCTTACACAATGGAATTTAGGAGACGGAAACAAACGAAGATACTTGACTGTCTCCTTCGAAAGGATTCGCTAACTCAACCATAGAATGGCGTCGGTGCCTTCATCCTCCAATGCAAGCGCCTCGACTTCCACTACTGCAATTACGGTGGCAGCTCGCGCGGCATGCTGTGAGTGAACTACAAGAACCGGCAGTCTCAATGTTGGTACTAACATGATGGAATCAGTGCCTTCCTGACCCAGACCCTTCCCGCATTCGCGCGAGAAAACCCGCAGATCGAGATCCGCGTTGCGCCCCGCCACGGCAAGCATCCCATCATCAAGGGCCAATACATCAATGGCCGTGAGAAGTCTATCTGTGTGCGCAATCTCGAGCCGGAAGACATCTTGAAGAAGACTATGATTCTCAAGGACGCCAGCGGCGACAAGTTGAAGCGGACCAAGAAGCCGATTACCAGTCTGAACGAGAGTGTGCGTGGTATCTGGTCTCCGTACCACGGAGATCTGCGCAGTGTTTAAAGCGATCTCAACTACTAGATCTGGCGTTTTTCATGGGGTTTTCCCGGTGGTTGAATCCATCCGACGGATGGACTTCTGCCGTTGCTTTCTACTGTATTATTGAACTGGTCTATTCTCTTTCCTTGTTCATTCACTTGTCTTGTTGCTTTCTGAAGAGCCGAGTGGTGCTCTGCCTCGTGCACCCGGTTATGCATCGCAGAGCCATGTCATTATATCAATCTGAACGAAAATCAAATCTACAATATTAGTCTCGGCTTACAGTATTATGTCTTTCAGGGATCAAGTTAAACAAGTTTTTCGATGCCGACGAGAGACCTGACAGAAGCCTGGGGTAGGCTTGAAACAGACCTGCTATACTTTGGAAGAACAAGCTTGAGCGGAATGCGAGAAAAGAGGCTATAAAGATCCAACCAAAAGTAATCATAAAAATCAAAATCCGATACAACGCCTGCTGTATCCATGCCGATTGGGTATCAAAGGAAGAGAAGTGCAAGTGCCAACCGAAAAACACCGCCACCATGCAAGTTAGAGATCCTCGAGGGTCGTGGGCAGCGTCACAGGTAGAGATGGAACATAGCCGTGGGTGCGCTGACAATTTTCCCACAGCCCGCAACCTGGCATTTAGCAAAGGGCTTTGTCTTCGGAGGACCTTGGGCTTTTTTGGCCTTTGACAAAGACCTGTTTCCTGCGCATTCGCCACAGTAGACCTGTGTAATTTTAGCACGAAATAAAATAATTATGCGGCACTCTTTGGTGACTAACATGTCCACAAGGTTTTGCAACCCAGATCTCTTGTCTCTTTTCTTCTCCAGTGCCCAGCTCCCACGAGCAATTGGGACATACCGCGACATCATCCTCGCCCAGTGTACGAGTAAACCCCTCGGGTGCTGGGCTCGGAGCCTCGTACACCTCACGTTGGGGTCTCGTTTCTTGCGGGGTAAGGGGTTCCATGTCAATGGAAGAGAACGCATAGTCTAGACTGTCAGGGCTATTAAGCCCAAATCCATGCCCAGCGAAGATCCTATGAAATTCACGTCTTGATCTTGATGGAAGGAAGGGCATAGAGGCAAGTATATCCCTATCCTCAGAGTCTTGCCGAGCACGAAATCCGCGTGCAAGGGTGCTTGAAAGCATCGAGATGGGATCCCAGTTTCCTCGAGCCTGTGTTGCCCGAGGCCGTGTAGTGGCCCGGACAAATTGGACCTCTGGACTGCTAGATGGTCCTTCGCCAGAATCATCGTCCATCTCTTCTTCAAGGTCCACGACATCCGCCAAAATGTTCCTTCCGAACCGCGGCGGTCTCGAGGTACTTGGAGCTGGGCTGTCCGAGGAGCGGGCATGTGTACGCTGGGGAGGAGTCTCAGGCTCATTGGTCAAATCTATGACATCTTCCTCCTGTGAAGTTGTGCTAACGGGTCGTCGAAAGTCGAATCCACGAGGGGTTCTCATGGGTGGCAACCGAGCCGGACGGGAACCGGACGCTTCAGGGAGAGGAGGATGAAAGTGACGGTGCCAAGAAGCCTGGCTTCCATCATCAGCCTCTTGTGACATCTGGCTGTGGGTTCGCTAAAAGAAAAGAACAAAGAAGATGTGTTAGTTAAAATGTTCATCCGTCAGCTCGGTGGCCCCGCGCTTTCACGGGAAAGATGTGGCTCACCTTGGACCTGGCGCCCATGAACAGGACGCCAGGATCATCACTCATAGCAGTGACTCCAAGAGAAGACTGAGAATAGGGCACACAGATATAAGAGTGTTTATCATGCCATGAAGCGGGCAAGAGAAGGGTAGGGTCGAGGACCGACATTGGATGAGAAGGGCCGTGTCCCAAGGCGGTGGGATTCTGCCACAGGCGGTCAACTTTTGCTCGTGGGGAGTTAAGGCGGTCAGCACTGAAGTATGGTTAGGAAAGAAACCTAGGAAGTAAATCGGGGCGTGTTAGGCTTTTAAATGGGGACATGGAAAAGAGAAGTCACAAAGGGATGTGGGTAAGGTTTAGAAAGATATACAGACGTGATGTTGCGACTATTAAGTTCACAGCATAGGTATTTGTGAATTTTGCTTGCATCAAGAGCTGTTGTGAACGCAATACAACCATCATTGAAACTCAGATATCCAGCTCTAAAATTACATGTTTTGCCACAAAGATCATGACTGCGCCAGAACAGTAACCACACCTGCATCGTTCAAGGAGACAATGCTCTGGGCTGCAGAGCCAAATGCCACGGCAACGGCCGGGACAGCACTCCGCAATGGCTCAGACCATTGCTTCGCTGATTTATCGAACTGCTGGACGGTGATTCCACTAGGGCCACCGGTCAGCAGGAACTGCCCGGTGTAGTCCCAGAAAATGGAGTTGACATAGCTGCCGGTGTCCAAGACCTTGGTTTCCTTAGAGCTGCGCAGGTCCCAGATTGAGACAGTGGTGGACTGTGCAGCCACTGCCCCTAGGAAGGTACCATTCTCGGAAAAGTAGAGGGCCTTGACAGGGCCAGGCATCGCAAATTCGGCGGCAATAGTTCCACTCTTGATATCGAATATTTTGATCTGTCCATTGGCAGCGCCGGCGGCCAGAAGGTGACCGTCTGGGTGGATGTGTACAGACAATAAACCTAGGCAGCACGTTAGCATTCTGCTCACTAGAACCAATAACTTTCGAGTACTTACCTGCATCAGTGAAAATCTGGGTAATCACAGTGTTGGTGGACAGGTCATAAAGGACGTAGCTCTTGTCAACGCCAACAGAGGCAACAATATCACCCGTCGCATGAACCGCAAGGGCTGTCACCTCACCGGCGTGCGAGGCAAAGCTTGCCACCTCGCTACCATTCTCAAACACCTTCACTGACCCAGTAGCTGAGCCGACAATGGCCTTATTACCAGCCCAAGTGGCATCGGTCACAGGACCGTCGGTTTTGAAAGTCTGCACCACGCTTTTCTGGGTAAGAGAATAGACACCGACAACGCCATCGATACCGCCAACAAGAGCCAGCTCGCCAGTGGAGTTGACTGACAAGGCACGACTGCCGGGGTAAAGAGGTTCGGAGGTCTCGAGAGGCTTGTATGCGGAGATGGAGTCACTGGTGGCCCATCCTTCGGGGACGGGGCGCTTGCGTCGGATCTTTGAGAGACTATGATAAATAGTCAACCAAAATGAAACAAACCATTATAGGCGGGGGCCACATACCTAGCCTGTGTGTTCTCAACTCGCTCCAATACTGCCGGAGGCAGGCCCTCGGAATCCACCTGCATAGCTTCACCAGCGCCAGCAGACCGGCTGGCACCAATAGTCACCTTTGAAAGTGCATCGCGGGCCTCATCTCTCTCCTTAGTGACCCGTGCGATCACGCGCACGGCGGCATCATGCTGATAGAGCGCCGCGCTCAGCTCACGCCGTGTCTGTACCAGGTTCTGTTGGAGAGTATATGTTTCAAGAGCGAGCGCATCCCACTCTTCCTGGAATATACTGAGAAGCGAGGGAATGGAGGTGAGAGTAGGAGGGCGAGGTCGAACAACGTGCTGGGACTTGATATCGATGAGATCGTCGGTGGTCAGCTCTTCGCCGTTGACCGGATCTTTGCCGTTCTCGGAAATGTACGCCTCAATGAGGCGTTTCTCGAAGACACTGCCTACTCGAATGTTAGACGGGTGCTGTGCGCAAAAGGCGACTGGGGAGACCTACCGCTCTTGGGAGAGACGACAGGCACTTGAGGTGCCTCTCCAGAGACTATGAAGGAATATTATCAGCAAATTGATCTTCACGCTGCGATCAACCGTTCGATTAGAGATAGAACACCTACTTGCGCAAAGCATGGCTAATTGGAGTGGATGGAGGGAGGTGTGGATGGGGAAGACCAGACGCGAGGAGCGGCTCCTTGGGACTTTTCGATGTCTCCCGTTACGGTTTAGTGCGGGAGCTGTTCCGTTCCCGGGAACAGCTGTCGCTTTTTTCCATTCGACTTTGTCGCTTCGACCTGCCCTTTGGCAATGAGATTGTTGCCTGAGATTAATTGGCCAGCTCCTGATTGTCTACAATTGTCTGGAGTGAAGGTGCGGCATGAACTTGACTTGACACAGCTATAGCAGCTATCCCCCCCAGCGTCTGACCATGTCGAAGAACCCCAAGCTTGCCTATGGTACGCCACGTTTTCCCTTACTATCGAGCTCTTCTCATAGGTTTTATAGACGCGAAGGAGCCCGCTTTTCTTCGGAAGCTCCGGGGCCAATATGGAAACACTTCCGGTCGCCTGGAGCGACCTGCCATGCGACCTCAAAAAGCCAGGGATAACAACGATGACGACGACGCGCCCGTCTATGTCGACGAGGAAAGCAACGAGGTGATCACAAAGGAGGAATACCGAGCTTTGGTTGGGGGCACCGCGAATCAGACTGAAGATGGGACCAAGGATCAACCTACGGAGAAAGAGGACAAGACAGAGCCACCGAAAGAACCCACCGCGAAACAAAGCAACCTTACTGAGGTCGGCGGACAAAAGAAGCGAAAGCAGGCCAGAGTCGTGGGCGAGGATAAGCCAGGCGCGGAGGAAGCAAAGCCCGAGTCTGAGGGAAAGCCCAAGGCTTCAGCTTCAGCTTCTCGAAAGCCCAAGAAGGCCAAGAAAATCAAGCTCTCGTTTGACGAGGAGTAAGAATAAGCCCATCGAGCATGTCAAGGAACTAGCAACTAGCAATTAGGAACCAGGAACTCGGGTTCCTGACTTAAAGCATATCCGAGTATAGCATCGGGCCTGATTCATTATGAGTCAAATGCGACCAGGAAAGTGTACAGCCCTGGCACAACGAACAGGAAGCATTAAATTATAGTACAATGAATTTATAAAATCATCTAAAAGATTCAGTCAATACGATTTTTAAATAGTAAACGTCTGGTGACGTAGTATCATAGCGGCCGACGTGATTTGTATTTCTCCAATTTCTCAGCAACTTTTTTTCTCCGGAGTCCGACTACTCTCCCACCACCACACCTTGTCGCTGCAATTAGAAACCCGGTGGTCAGCGCCAGTTCAAAATGCCCGTGGTTAATGTCGACGAGCTGGTCCGCCTGCAGCGGAAACCAGAGGACATTCGAAATGTGAGTGCTGCCCCTCCATCCCACTTTTTTGATGTCAGGTTTCAATATACTAACTCCGGCACTAGATCTGCATCCTCGCCCACGTTGTGAGTCTACATAAAGTTCTCTGGAGCTTCTAGTCGGTTTTAACGTTTTTTTTTCTTTCATTTGATTTAGGATCATGGCAAGACGTCCTTGACGGATAGTCTTATAGCCACAAATGGCATCATCTCGCCCAAGCTGGCTGGAAAGATCCGCTACTTGGACTCTCGTCCAGATGAGCAGCTCCGAGGTATCACCATGGAATCCTCAGCTATATCCTTGTTTTTCTCCATGCTTCGGCGTTCCAGTCCCGACGCCGCTCCCGTGCCCAAGGAGTACCTGATCAACTTGATCGACTCGCCAGGGCATATTGACTTCAGTAGTGAGGTCTCTACGGCATCTCGTCTCTGCGATGGTGCAGTCGTTCTGGTCGATGCGGTGGAAGGTGTCTGCAGTCAGACTGTGACTGTGTTGCGACAGACCTGGGTCGAGCAGCTGAAGCCGATTCTTGTCATTAACAAGATGGATCGGCTAATCACGGAACTCATGATGAGCCCGAGTGAAGCCTTCTCGCATCTTAGCAGACTACTCGAACAGATCAACGCCGTTATCGGTAGCTTCTACCAGGGCGAGCGTATGGAGGAGGATCTGCAGTGGCGTGAACGCATGGAAGACCGTGTCAATGCTTCGGCCGCAAAGGACAAAGACAAGTCCAAAAAGCAAATTGTGGATGATGAGTCGGCGAACATCGGTGAAGCCACGGAGTTTGAGGAGCGCGATGACGAGGATATCTATTTCGCGCCTGAAAAGAACAACGTTATCTTCTGCAGTGCGGTTGATGGCTGGGCCTTCACAGTCAGGCAATTCGCTGCCATCTACGAAAAGAAACTTGGGATCAAACGCTCTATCCTGGAAAAGGTCCTCTGGGGAGACTTCTACTTGGACCCCAAGACAAAGCGTGTCCTGGGTCAGAAGCACCTCAAGGGCCGTGCATTGAAGCCCATGTTTGTGCAGCTTGTTCTCGACAGCATTTGGGCTGCATACGAAGCCACAACTGGTGGTGGAAAGGGCAAAGGGTGAGCTCGGAATTGAATCAGTTATTAGGAGTATTGCAGCTCACACTTCTACAGGGACCCCGTCTTGCTGGAGAAGATTACCAAGTCGTTAAATATCAACATTCCGCCTTATGTTTTGCGTTCGCGTGACCCCAGAAACATCATGACCACACTATTCTCTCAATGGCTGCCTCTGTCGACAGCTCTCCTGGTGTCTGTGATTGAATACCTCCCTAGCCCTTCGTCTGCGCAAGCCACTCGACTCCCCGACATGATTAAAGACTCGCCCGGCGCAGACAATATCTCTGAAGATATCAAGCAAGCTATGGTGAAATTCAAGACCGGGCCTGAAGAGCCCGTTGTTGCATACGTCAGTAAGATGGTTGCTATTCCCGAAAGCGAGCTTTCGTCGAGCAAGAAACGCAGCGGCGCTACCATGACCGCGGACGAGGCTCGAGAAATTGCCCGCCGCAAGCGAGAAGAGATTGCCAAGATGCAGGCAGAGGCCGGCGGTGGTCCGGGCAATGATTCGTTCGAGCGAATGACGTCTGCTTTCGAGAACACATTGTTGATCACAGAAACAGAAGAAGAGGAAGAAGTGGCAGAAAAGGAGGATCCCGAGCATCTGATCGGTTTTGCTCGACTTTATTCGGGAACTCTTAATGTCGGAGATTCGATCTATGTTCTACCACCGAAGTTCTCGCCTGCGAATCCGCACGCAAGTCCAGAGCCGAAGAAGGTCACCGTCACAGATCTGTATCTGATCATGGGTAGGAGTCTTGAGCCACTCCAGTCGGTGCCGGCAGGTGTTGTGTTTGGAATTGGTGGCCTGGCAGGCTATGTGCTCAAAAACGGTACACTTTGCAGCCAGCTTGAAGGCAGCATCAACTTGGCCGGTGTCTCGTTGAGTACCCCGCCAATTGTGCGTGTCGCTCTGGAGCCAGTCAACCCAGCAGACCTGGGTAAGATGATTACCGGTCTGCGCCTCCTTGAACAGAGTGATCCCTGTGCGGTGTACGAACAACTTCCCAGTGGTGAGCATGTTATCCTCACAGCAGGTGAATTGCATTTGGAGCGCTGTGTAAACGATCTTCGCGAGCGATTCGCTCGATGCGATATTCAAACCGGCGAGGCCATTGTGCCATACCGCGAGACTATTGTCAATGCCCCAGAGATGGCACCGCCCAAGAACCCCGAATTTGGCCGGGGAAGTGTCGTGTCTCTCTCCCCCTCGAAGCAAATGACCATTCGCCTGCGTGCCGTGCCGCTTCCTGAAGCTGTGACGGATTTCCTCTCCAAGCAAGTTGGAACGATTAAACGGCTCCAGTCAGAGAAGCATACGGCAGTAGAGGCGGCATCAGATGCTGAAGTTAATCAGCAAGTTGAATCGGCTGATGTCGGTGCTGCTGGCGAGGCCCGCGAGGTCAATATCTTGTCCTTGAAAGAGTTCCGCGACGAACTGGACAAGGTCTTTGAGGAAGAGGTCAAGGGTGACAAGGAGCTGTGGAAGGACGTCGTTGATAAAATCATTGCTTTCGGGCCCCGGAGAACTGGACCCAACATCTTGGTGGATGCTACAGCAGTCAACACCTGCGACAAATTGTGAGTTATTTAACCTACCACCAGGAATCTCCGGGCTTCTACTAAGAACTATTACACCAGCTTGCTCGACGAACCCAAACAACCCAACACTCATGACCAACAAGCCCTTTTAGTCCGCGACTTGTGCGACAAGATTGCCTACGCCTTCCAGCTGGCAACAGGCCAGGGCCCTCTATGCCATGAGCCAATGCAAGGCATCGCCGTCTTCCTCGAAGATCTCACCGTGCACGCCAACTCCAACGACGAGCTCGACATGGGCCGACTGACCGGCGACGCAATCAGACTCGTCCGCGAAGGCATCTCGCAGGGCTTCCTGGACTGGAGTCCACGAATCATGCTCGCCATGTACAGTTGCGAGATCCAAGCAACCAGTAAGACAAACCCCGACCCTCTCACCTGTATATAGACCTGAAGCTAATACAATAATCAAACAGCCGAAGTCCTAGGCCGCGTGTATGGCGTAATCACCCGCCGCCGCGGCCGCATCCTTTCCGAGGTCATGAAAGAGGGAACACCCTTCTTCACCATCCTGGCTGTTCTCCCCGTCGCTGAGTCCTTTGGCTTCGCTGAAGAAATCCGCAAACGGACATCCGGTGCAGCCCAGCCGCAGCTGATCTTCGCGGGCTTTGAAGCGCTCGACGAGGATCCGTTCTGGGTTCCTGCTACTGAAGAGGAACTGGAGGATCTAGGCGAGCTTGCGGATCGCGAGAATGTCGCGAAGCGGTATATGGATGCGGTGCGCAGTCGGAAGGGACTTGTTGTGCAGGGCCGCAAGTTAATTGATGCGGAGAAGCAGAAGACGTTGAAGAAGTAGTTTGTAGATGGTACGTTTGTTATGTATTGTTGGATATACAAAAATATGACATGAGGATTTATTGTCGGTTCATAATTACTTCCAGGGTTTACGTTGCGCGTGTTATTACCTCTAGTGAGGAGAGTGGATTGTAACCGTCCATGAGATAACCTTTCTTCCAGTCACAGGATATTCGGACAGGAAAATACGGGTCAGGAGGGTACGCAGAGATGAGAAGTCTGCTGCGTCCGTTCATCTTCCTCTCTTGACAAACACAGTCCGACATTGATAGGTCTCGACCGTGTATACTAAGGAGGTTGGTGGATCTACAATATGTAGAGATGCCTTTCTAGGTTTGAGGCAGATAAGATGTTGGCTGTGGTGGTAAACTGCATGGAGAGCATTGCAGGTTAGAAGAGAGAGTAGGTCCTGGACCTGTTTCATTCATCATTCAGTGGGTATCACAAAAGATTTGGCGGGGAGCTGTGTTTCAGTTCCCGCGCGCGAAGTTGGCTGACTTGGGTCGCCAATTGCTATGGAGGTAGGATGCAGCATTGGCTGACGTGCTAGGGCCGATTGTATAGACAGAGGGATGCCTCTTTCTGAAGCATCATGTCTTGAAAACCCAGGAGATGAACCTTGTCTGTTTGTTTCAACGTGACTTAAGGCTCCAGTTTCGCGCTGTTGAGAGTCCCATGCTGCAATATGGGTAAGAGGGTTTTCCCGTTGTTGCGGTCGCAGCCGAGACGTTACCAAATGCAAGGCTACCGATAGCATCAATACTCAAGGGCCGTCTCATATGAAGTCAAAGAGTGCAGTAATGACCAAGGGTGCAAGACCCTCAGAAGGGCCGAGCAACCTTTCTTTGTTCACCGGTACCGGTGACAGGATCCCTCATTTCCTTCCAGCTAATAGGAAACATCATGTTTCCTGCCTCGCTGCGAGCCATCACCACACCTAGATCGTTGCGGGCGGTGGTGAGGTAGTAGAAGCTCTGGTCACCAAGGGAGATGACAGAACCGCGAACAATGTCACCGACGCGGAACATCTCGTCCATGACGACGCGATCCTTCTCAACGGCACGCACATCTTCCTTGCGGATCAGGGCCTGGAAGCGCAGCTCGTCGGTGTTGCTGTGGTTCTCGGGGTTCGCGGCGGAGGTAAGGATGGAGGCAACGTTATCGTTATCTGAGGCGGCTTTGGAGGGGTCTGGGTTTGCTGCGGAGGCATCATCAAGCACAACGAGGATGGAGACCGCGGCCTGTCGCTTTTGAACCCTGGTGACGCGAGCCAGAACGATGGAGTCGACTGCGGGCAGAGTGTTGTATCTGGGCTTCGACTTTGTGGTTGGGGCTGAGGTTTTTGACGGAGCTGCGACTGCCTGGCTTGGTCCTGGAGATACCCGCGAGATTCGTAGAATCGATTTCGTTTGGGTCTTGGGTTGGGCGGGATCGACAATGACGGGGCCGGCGATGGAGGCATAGATGTTAGATTGCTGCACATGTGTTCCAGGTCCGGCAGAGTATGACGCGACAGAGCCCAAGCGTTGGCCAGGGATTGCCACGGGCGGAAGAGAGGTTGCCATGGTGTCAGGCCCTCGAGGGCAAAAGAATCGAAAAAGTTGATGGTAGAGAGATGGATGGATTTTTCTGCCATGGAGCTATGGCCGGCCCGGAAGTATGTTTTTCCGCCCCATTTATATACCTACGAGCACATAAAGTTCTCTCATAGCACGAATTAATTAGGAAAGGGCCCATATCTAGCTTGAATACATAGTGTATGCATAGGAACAGAGAAGAGACAGCGGCATTGACCCAGAAATACCGTGAACAAGAAAGAAACGGGGAAAGCACAAAAAGGTCCTGACCACTCCAATGCCCACTGATTAACCACCTCTGCCCCTGACTTCGGTGGATTCAATGCCCGATAGTAACACCCAAAGGAATAAATAGATGGAATAGACAAGAGTGGAATCGCCAACCGAGATACAAAAAGGAACCCCCAAAAAAGAAGGATTGTCGTGCACACGACAGAAACCATTTATGCTTCGACCAGTGTCTGCTTAGGACCCGCTCCCAGCAACTCCAGGCATCGCCGTGCAAGAGCAATGACCTCACCCTCGCCGTCGTCGGCATCCTCCTCATCGGACTCGATGTTCTTGTCGGAGATTGATTTCACCATCTGTACAATATCGTCGGACTTGGAGATGTATCCGATAAGCTTCTTGTCTTCCGACTCGAGGAGTTGAAGAAGAGTCCAGATGGCAATGTGCTGGAAGGTTGGATCTCCACTGGCGAGGAAACGCTGGAGGTAGCCGTGAATGCCACCATTCGGGTCTGCCCAGTCGCGCACAAAGATGGAGTAATCTCCCACTATATTCATGTTAGGGGCTGATTCAGGGTGGAAATGTGCGGGGAGAGATGAAGAAAGCATCGATGGTCAAACATACCTTTGGAAGACAGGTTACCCAGGGCAGCGGCGCTGTTCCCTTGCACCTCGATACTCTCCGAGTTGGTCAGCGGTATCAAGACGTCGAAGACGCCGAGGTTGAGAAGATGTGACTTGAGATCATCGCTTAGAGCCAGCACAGCGATGGCAGCGGTCATTTCGGATTGAACGGTCAGTGGGACTCGCAGAACGAGATCCTTGCACTTCTGAACTGCACCGGCCTGCAGGACGAGTTCTTTGTTCCGATCGGAGCTAGCCGCAAGGTTGCGGAGCGTGGAGATGGCATGGCATTGAATCTCTTCGTTATCAGTTGAGCCCAGCAAGTCCACCAAAGGCTTCAGAAAACCGGCTTCAATGATCGGGGATTCGTTGAGTGGGTGAATAGAGATGTTGCGAATGCACGCAACGGCGGAGAGTATAAGAGGAAGGTAGGACGACTGGAGCAGTCGCAGCAACGGAGAAAGTCCCTTCGCCCGAACAATCTCCAGCTGATATTTCTCGTCAGAGGCAAGGTTGCGCAGAGCGAGTGCCGCTTGGCACTGGACCTTGGGGGTCGACGAGTCCATGAGATGGACCAAGGACTGAACCAGCCGACCCTCGGTTTGAGCCAGCCGCTTGCGATTGGTCGAGTCGACAGCGATGTTGCTGAGGGCGGTTGTACAGTAATATTGAACGTCGACGTCGGGCGAAGAGAGGAGTTGGACAAGAACGGGAATGGCACCGGCGTTAACGAGTTGCTGTCGGTTATCGTCTGATCATGGAGTTAAGTCTTGTATACCCACCACAGCTTCCAGAGCAAAATTTACTCACCAGAATGTGTCATATTGAGCAGCGCACCAGTCGCATTACGCTGCACACGCATGTCCTTCGACTTTGCCAAGCGGATCAGGGGACCCAGCGCTCCCGAGCGAGCAATCTTGGCCTTGTTCTCCTCATGCGTGGCCAGGTTCGTTATACAGCCGACCGCATTACATTGCACCTCGACATTGGGCGACATCATCTGGCGGATCAGAGGGGCCAGCCCTCCGAGGGCGACGATCAAGACCTTATTCTCAGCTATGCTGTGTCAGCGGTCGGGACGGGTCATGAAGCTTCAAGGATGCATACCATTTACAGCCAGATTGCCAAGCGCGGCGCTGGCGGCGCGTTGGACTTCGATATCAGAGCTCTGAAGCAGGAAGAGGATGGGCTCTAGGGTGTCTCGGTCGACTTCGCGCACATCTGCAGATAAGACGTCAGGGATTGCCTCACCTCGATCGCTAGCGTCGCACGTACCTCGTTCCGTGATTTCGGCGAATGTCAAGCTTGCACTGCGTTGTAGATCGACGTTGTCGGAGTAGACAAGGGTACTTAGAGCTCGCAGCGGCTCTCCGGCGAAGAAATCGGTCTCATTGCGCTGGACAGGGGGGTTAGCAACGAGTGGCCCAATGAGACCGGACAGCTTGATAGAGGGCTTCGACTTACATTTTCCAGATAACTGAGCAGGTCTGAGACAGCTTCCCGCTCATTATCGGCCAGGGTGGCTTCGTAGATACCATCTCGAGACCGGCCGGCGCCCAAGCAGGCCGAGATATGACACCATTGGTCGATGGCCGACAGGCACGACCGACAGGTGGTCACGATTCCACTCATGCCTCCTCAACAGGCCCGCATCAGGGCACTACGAGTGAAGTTCGAGGCACGAAAAGGGAAGGGTTGGGGTAATAGGTAGTGTCTGCGGGGAGGTGAAGGCGGCAAAAGGTGGACGGTGAAAGGTGGAGGCTGGAGACCGTTGCATATACCCGTGTTCAAGCTTTTGGGACGGGAACACAGAAAAAGTAGCGCGTGATAAGGAGATCAAAGGGTTGAGCTCCAGTTGACTCCAAGTCCAGGGACAAGGGAAGTCAAGGGAGAAGGGGAGGTGGATGAGAGGAAGAGAAAGAGGTTGCAGGAGCTCACTAGTCTCCAGTTTTCCAGTCTCCAGTTTCCTTCCCCCTCCGGCTTCTCTCTGCCTCCACTGATAACAGGTTAAAAGATCAACGAATGAATAGTAGACTGATAGAATAAGCCTAGGCAATATCAGAGTCAAGACATCCATTACTCTGTCCTTTTCTTTATTTATTTATTTGGTGTAACAAATGCTAGAGGCTGAAACTCGCGCATCATATCATCCCGAGAGCTGCCACCAATCCGATGGGATGATAGTTGACACATTATATGTGTAGTATCATGCAACTATGTGCATAGCATAGCAGCTAGATAGCTATAGGAAATAGCTGTATGTGTATGTAGTAAATACATGCACAACCACAATCTAGGGCATCGCATTCTCAAAGTTGAGTCCGTGCCCGAGATCCAATGACGATGTCAACATCTTGTGATTAGAGCATTAGAACATTGCAGCTGATCAGTAGGAAGATCCAAAATCTGCATATTATATCATCACATGGTGAATTCTAAAAGTGGAGGCCAAGTTCCCCGCAAAAAAAGGTGATAACCATAACCATAACCTTTGCTATTGCCACCACCTGGTTTTTATCCAACACTCTGTACTCTGTACTCTGTACTCTACCAGTGTCTCGTTGGTCAAAAGTTAATTTAGTGTCGGCCCATGATCAGCCCCTGTGTAGAACCTTACTCTGTAGAAGATTGGAAAGGAAGGGAAGGCCGATTCTCTGGTTCTCTGTATCTCTGGTTCCATCAAAACTCTCAAGAGGGTCACATCATAACTCGCTGGATTCCTCGTCTCCTTCAGTCTTGGCTCACTCCATTCTCTATGTTTCCTTTCAAATCTTCAATTATGTCTTAGTAGTGAAGCCTTCACTTCTCAGCCCAGTTGCAGATTGTAGTTTGCACATCCTAGATCCCAGATCATTGAGTCTACCCACTGGCCCGCTTCGATTTTCCCCTTTCAAGATTCGACATCTCAGGCCAACGGATACCTGGGAAAGATTGTTTCGATTGTGTTGCTGCCTGTCGAATGTACAGACTGCAACAAAGAAATTGAACCCCTATGTCGACCTCAACCGCCTCCGCCCCCGCCTCACTCTCCGACCCTCCTCGCCCCGGGCGTCTTCGCCGCTTCAGTCACCTACGAGCCTACACTCAGAATCTCTCCCACTCTTCCTCTAGTGGCCAACGTTCACGTCCCACTCTGAGTAGTCGAGTGCCGTGGCTGTCGCCCACGACTCCGTCAGCCGCAGATTCTCCATCGACGCAGGTGGGGAGCTCCACTCCTCCCACTCCTCCATGCCCCGGGAGTGATCAGCCGGCCCTGTCTCGCTACACCTCCGCGCCCACCTCCAGCTCCCACGGTCTCATCGATAGCCAGGCCTCGTCCAGCGAATCTTCGCGATCAACGCCGCTCAACGAGTCGAGCCCGATAACTCACGTCATGGCGCGGTTGAGAAGTGCGTCCGCTGTGCAAGGTCGGCCGCCGCGAAATTTAGGTCGGACCGCCACCCCAGAGGCGCCTACATCGCAACCAGAAGCGACTGACGCGGCGAGCGAAACCCCCGAGCTGCCTGGCACGACCACAGCGGACGATCAGTCCTCCCCCTCAAAAATGCCACAGAAGGCGACCATTAGGTTTTTCCCCTATCAGGACTCCTACCAGAGTTCGAGACCTTCGTTGCCGTTCATTCCCATTTCGCGCACACTTCCCTCCGAGAGCTGCGTCATTCGGGTCGGTCGATACTCAGAGCGCGATGGGGTTCCTAACCCCAACCCCTCTGAGCCCTCTGATACGCCCGTGGGATTCAAGTCAAAGGTCGTGAGTCGAAAACATTGCGAGTTCATGTACATCAACGGACAGTGGCACATCAAGGATGTGGGCAGCTCTTCGGGCACGTTTCTCAACCACATGCGCCTGAGTCAGCCGAACATGGTGTCCCGTCTGTATTCCATCAAGGATGGCGACATTGTACAACTGGGTATTGATTTCCGGGGAGGAGAGGAAATGATCTTCCGATGTGTGCGCATTCGTATCGAGTGTAATCGGGCTTGGCAGCAACAGCCCAACGAGTTCAAGTATGCAGTTTCACACTTCATGTTTGATGCCCCCGCTAACGTCCTCGTAGTAAAAACACCGAAAGCTTGATCAAGAATTTGGGCAAAGGCGAAACGGCCGATTATTCTGGCTGTCGCGAATGTTCCATCTGTCTTGGTTCCGTTCTGGTTCGTCATCCCTTTCCATTTTCGTCGTACCACACCGCTAACTGTGCCCCAGCGGCCCTACCAATGTCTGTTCATGGCAGCCTGTGCCCATGTCTGGCATTACAAATGTATCAGTCGATTGCTGCACTCGCCCGATTACCCCATGTTCCAGTGTCCTAACTGCCGAGCATTCACCGATCTGAGTGCCGAGGTCGATGACTCGAATGATCTCGAAGGGGAGGTAGCCCAAGCAGAACCTGCAAATGCACAGGAAAACAACCAGGCCGAACCGCGCTCCGAGACGCAGTCACCAGCAAACGTTCAACAGAACGGAGACCAAGAGACACAGAATCAATTAGAACCCCAACTCGAAGAGCCGGACCTGGTCACCGACGTCGAGAATCTGCATCTGCAGGATGAACAGGCCCCCGAGGCGGACACGGACACTGGAAGCTCCGGTTCTCCGGCTCCAAATGCGAGCAACGACGACCTTGCTCGTAGTGCCACCGTCAACATTCCAGGTTGGCAGCCGACTCAACCTCTTAATGTCCCTACTAGTCGGCATGCTCATCTGCGTGCCGACACGCCTGTCCGCTCGGAGGCATCGGACGAGAATCCACTAACTCCACGAAACGACTCTGGGCCCTTGGCCTTTGACGGCCGAGCAGGGATGATCTGACATGCCGTGGAGACTACATACACTTGAAGATGATATTGGGACCATCTACAGAAATATTGGTGATTTGACTATCATGACTCAATGGAGTCACCAAATTTTGCATCTTACATCTAACTACTTTCTTATTTCTTATTATGGGAAGTATATTTGCGCATGATTGAAGCTCATCTGATCTCCACATCCGCCGCATTCCCTATAGCGATAATATGTCCAATTCGATTTCCTAGGTGCTCGTGGCAAACCCGGCGTTTCCCGTTTCCTTGGTGCACTCAATCCCTCCCATCGTTTGATATACCCATTTACCAGCCCGGGCTCTTGTGCAGGACTGTTGGTGATATCTATGCCGAACTAGGAACCTTCTTTCCGGTGGTCTCTACTTTGTCCATTCTAGCATTTGTTCACATCGGGTTGGCCTAATCCAGCTATTTCGTCTATGTTTGCAATCCATAAATAATTGATAAACTCTTAATGCTGCTAGCTCCTACCGTTCGGTCCTTCATTCGACCTATTCCTGACGATGAGCTCTTCCTTGATTCAATCACAATTCCTGCTAGCCCGCCAGCTTCGCTCGAACCCGTAAGGAATTCAAATAAGAGATAATCTGTTGGCATTTCCGTAATTCGGAACTAGGGACACTCGGCCATCGAAGATAAATCCGAGATACTCTTGGGCCTCTCCTAACGGATGAAGCCATGTATGTAGGTGGATAAGAGGTATAGGTGGGTAAGATGTAATGAGATGTTGTATAAAGCCTTTTTTAGGGCTTCAACGAGGTAGTGATAATGAAGTGAATGCAGTTTGAATAGATAGTTGATGCGAAAGTGAGAAATAGGTGAGAGATAGATAAGAGATGCTACGCTTCTCCAACGCTCTTTCCCAAAGCTTTAGTAGAAAACTTTCACGATTTCTGTTCCTCTCTAGCCTCCATTATGTCTGCCTCTTCCTATTGAATTCCTTCGCCTAAATAGGCGTCTATACTTTTGTTCGCTGAAGAACTCAATGATGAAGACATGAAGGAGAGATTACTCCCCATCGAAGTCTTAGCCAAAAAAAAAGGCCACAATAGCCGTTAGTCTCTACTCCGAACTTGAGAGCCTCATCGAAATCAAACCTCACGCTGACTACGCCTCCTTGCTATCACCGACATCACGCCACAACTGGCCACCGCCTTGTGGCAGAGACTCGAAGTACGCGGACCGAGATCCCTAAGGCTCTCTTCTGACGCAATCACCGGATATTTTCACATCAAGATGCCGACGTCTTTCTAAAGTTGTGTTGGTCAGTGGCTATATCACTTATTCCAAAATGGGACCGGAATGAACTTCTCAACACAACGGAGGACAATCTACTTACATCTAGCTCTACTGATACTATAGTGGCTTGATGCCGCTGGAGCTCCGCGTAAGGACTAAGAGGAGATCATTTTCCCTATGCCTGTACCACTAATTATTACGCGAGTGACTCTCGTCTCACTCGCGTTCACCAATCACCGCTGTCCGATTTGTACAGGGATGTCAGGAAGCCAACCGCTGCAGATTGTCTGCTTCTCTCCAATCGCGACTAAGACTCGTGGTTCCTGAGGTGGAGGCTTTCCGATCAGACATGGCAGGTAAGCTCACCCAATCGTAACTGCAAATGGTCCAAAGACAGCTCCGCGATCAGATGAAACGAACCACGGTCGGTTCTCCGAGGCGTGGATCACCCAAGAGCAAGAGTTTATCGATCTGTTCTTCAAACCGAAGGCCCCGCTAGCACTACACAAGCTGCCCCCGTCCAAAGATGGCTTCCAGTGCACCGCCGAAGGATGTACTGCGTTCGCCGGCAAGATCCTCCACTCTGACGACTTCTGCCCAGTCGACAACCAGGGCGCTGCTAGCTACACGCTTATCTCTCCCAGCCGGAATGAGATCGTCCAGTTTCGACTCAAGCCTTTTGGCGAGCACATTCTGAGCCTCGCACGCAATATCTACGGTGACCTAGTGCCGTTCCTACCCGGCCAGGTGGCTTTCCGTTACCTATGTACGTCTGCCCGGTGATACCAGGCGCGGTCCGCATCTTGCAGGACTTCCCAAAGGACCGCTTTACCCTCCAGCGTCAGCTAAACACGGTGTGTGATCTAGCCGCGTTCGTTGCTGAGGCGGCTTTCTGGCCCCAGCCTCGACAAGCGTTGTTGTGCGATTCTTGGACTGCAACGGCTAGCACAAAGCTTAAGAATCTAGCCAGCATGAATCGACTACGCCAGATAGAACCGCGGTTCGCGCAGAAGGCGGTGGAGCTCACATCCAAGCTTCACTTGCTAGATCGCTTGCCGTTGGTGTTGACGCACATTGAATTTGCAGAGGTCAACCTTATGGTGGATCCATCGGGCGGCCACCTGACTGATGTCCTCGATTTCGATGGTGCTTGTACAGGCGTTCGGAATGTGTCTTTTCGGGGTATACGAAGGCTTCCTCGGGGAGATGCGAGATGCAAGGTGGAGGTTCTTTGACCAGCCTGCCGTCCAGGATAGCCAGGAGCCGGGGAATCCGCCGCGAAGTGTCCGAGAGACGCTACAAGGCACTTTTTGGGACACCTTTTGGAATGCTATGCCACCCGGGATGACAAGGCAAGATCTTGAGGAGCCTGTTATGGTCGCGTCAGATGTTGGGATCATTAATCGCTACTTCGACAAAGACGGTGATATTGATACAGAGGACAAGCACGACCTGCGCTCTGTGAATTTGGCCACTGGACTACTCCTCGACCGTTAGTTCCTAGTTAGTATATAATTCTCCTAATTAGTCTATCATATAATCAGCGTATCAGACGAATACTCTTTATTTAAAAAGGGTAGCGGATTGCCAAGCCCAGAGACCGGACGAAACAGCCAAGGCCTAGAGATATGGCCTCTGGAATAGCACGATTGGCGCTTTGAGATGAAAGCATATTCAACCTGGGCAGCGACAACCGTCCGGGGTAGTTAAACTTTCTCGCTGTCGAACCCCCGGTGTCCTTATCGCTTGGCATCTTGCTTGGCATCGCCTTCTCCTCCCCTTTCTAGTCTTTAGCCTGATAAGACGACTCATGCTGCATTTTTCTTATCGCCAAGTGCTCTATCCGACAACTCTTCTAGGACGTTACTCGTGAGGTACGACAAGCAATGTGTCACCATCAAATGCCGAGAGATAGGGACGCCGTGTCTCTGTCGACGAAGCATCATGACTCCGCACCATATCCCGCATCTACTCCCCTAACCTCAATGTCAGTGCGCATATAAGTGACAATGTTCCCCGCTCCATTGTTTAGATTCCATCGAGGAACTACGCACGAGCACAATGGAGAAGAACGTGTCCGTAGAGGACTGTCCCATTCCCAGCAAGGATGACAGCTCCGATACTGTCGAGCCTTATCGCGAGACAAAGCGTGGCTTGTCTTCACGACATGTGCAACTGATGGCCATCGGTGGATCTATTGGCACAGGCCTCTTTGTCGGCATTGGATCATACTTGCAAAATGCAGGACCCCTGTCATTATTGTTGGGCTATATGGTCTGGGGCGTCTTATTTACTCTGCCCGTCAACTTGAGCGTTGGTGAAATGTGTGCCTATCTACCTGTTCGAGGATCAATCTTTGAGCTGGCAGCACGGTTCATTGACCCTGCTTTTGGATTTGCCATGTAAGTTCTCCGCTTCCGATGCCTCTCCCCTCCTCTCCTCGAGGCGAGGCTAATGCCCGCATCCGTAGGGGCTGGGTTTACTTCTATGGCGGTGTCATGTTAGTATGTACTGAATACTCCGCCGTCGCAACGGTCATGCAGTACTGGAACACGAGCGTCAACCCGGCAGTCTGGGTAGCAATGGCTCTCGTCGTTTGTACTCTGCTCAACATGGTCGCTGTGAAATACTATGGAGAAAGCGAGTTCATCATGGCCTCGACTAAGATCCTATTGCTCATCGGCCTTGTCATGTTGACCTTCATCACTATGGTTGGTGGAAACCCCAAGCATGATGTCTACGGCTTTCGCAACTGGACACACGGCGTGATGTTCGAGTACTACACAGACGGCGTGGCGGGGCGATTCTTAGGCTTTTTCTCCGTCATGGTCTATGCGGCTTTCTCCGTGGCTGGACCCGATCTCCCTGCCCTAGCAGCCGGCGAGATCCAAAATCCAAGATACACCATTCCACGCGTCGTTAAAGCGACATTTTGGCGTATTGTCGGATTCTACGTGGTCGGTGTACTAGCCGTCGGCATCATCTGCAGTCCACGCGATCCTCGTCTCATGTCTGCGATTGACTCGGGTGTGGCTGGATCTGCTGCATCGCCTTGGGTCATTGGCATTGAGAATTTGGGCATCTCGGGCCTTCCAGATTTGATCAACTTGCTCATTTTACTGTCTGGTTGGTCCTGCGGGAACGCGTATCTCTATAGTTCCAGTCGAACGCTCTACTCTCTGGCACGCGATGGCCAAGCCCCCAAGTTCCTTCTGAAGTGTACTTCGTCGGGTATTCCTATCTACTGCGTGCTGACGGTCTCGCTTCTCTCCTGCGTCACCTTCCTCGTAGCTGGATCATCTTCTGTGACGGTCTTCTACTGGTTCGTCGATCTGACTACCATTGCCTTTGTTCTCACCTACACGGGTATGCTCTGTGTGTTCATCGGTTGGTACCGCGCCTTGAAAGCACAAGGCATCGATCGGAAGAAATTCGTCCCCTGGGCTTCTCCGTGGCAGCCCTACGCCGCTATTTTCGCCATTGTTATTGGTAGCACAACGGCGATTTTCAACGGATTCACGGTCTTCAAGCCGTTTAGTGTGCAGGGCTTTGTGACCTCGTACTTCGGACTGGCATTCTGGGTAGTGATGTTCGTGTTCTGGAAGGTTTACCATCGCACGAAATTCGTGACTCCGGCCACGGCGGACTTGTATTCTGGAAAGGCTGAGGTTGACGAGGAATGCAAATGCTGGGAAGATGGGGGATGGGAGGAGCGGAGGAAGGCTGAGTTGGCGCAGATGAACTGGGGCCGCCGAGCTTGGGAGAAATTGTGGTGATGGCTTGATGTATGTTCCTGACATCTATGCAGGTTCGTTGAATCGATATATTGTAACTAGACTTCCCGCCTAACTATACCCTGGAATGATTTCTGGCCACTACCGCGGCGATATCCGCTTCATTTAATGATGGTTCTATCCATGGATGCCTGTTTTTGAACGGGCTCCTTCTTTACTTTGTCAGTCTGTTTCGATCTTTACCAGAATTTCTCAGATTAATAGTAGTATTTGGTAGTGTCAATGCTGTATTGTCACTTTAGTCGTTGGTGACCACTTACCTAGCCACCTGTTCCCCTAGGCCGCCTCTAGGCCTCTACGGTATGGAAGACAGGTGGTTTGCGAAAACGATAAAAGTCCGGCGCATCCCAAGGTGGTGGAGATGTTTGACTTTAGATAGAATCCTTGAAAGATGTAGACAAGATTGAGCACAGCAAATTGGAGGGCAGGAAAAGTGATCATAGCGTGCTGTCACGGACCAACCTCGAGAGACGTGTCAAAGTTGGGACTCCACAACTTCTTAGGTTGATCATCTCCTCCCTTATACCGTAAAGTCGTAACCTTGTAACAGTGTTGTTTACTTGTTTACCCCAGGGTCCACTGACTGGGATCATCATTTCCAACTTGCGCAATGCCGCTGAACTTCAGCGAGCCGGCTACCCCGACACTGAGTCGCCAAAACACTTCTTCGTTCGGACGCCACCACCAGCGACGAACCACACACCCTCACCTGCTATCAACACGTCGAAAACCGAGAAGGTGAGCTCTTACTACAACTGAAGTACAACCAAAGTGTCTGACACGGCTTGTAGATGGCCACTCGTCTTTCGCTTCATCAAAGGGGCAATCCACGTGGAGATATTGCTCCCCGTCTTCCTGCATGCCGTATTCACAACCTTTGTCGTATACCTCGACACTTATGCTTTTGATACAGTCGGGATACCCTCTAGCATTGTAGGTTCCCCCAATACCTTTCAAAGGCCCAGCTGACCATCCTCAGATCCCGTCACTATCCATCGTGGTAGGCTTGATCCTCGTCTTCAGAAACCAGACCTCCTACAACCGGTTCTGGGACGGACGCAATAGCATGAGCTCAATGAATACCTGTGTGCGCAACCTAACGCGCACAATCATAACCAACAGCTACAGTGCCACGCGTGGTCCGCCCACGCCGGCTGAGCGCGAAGATATCGAGCGCACCATCCGCATACTGATGGCCATTCCGTACGCCATCAAAAATCACCTACGGGCTGAATGGGGCGCTGCCTGGGAACTCGGCGGTGAGTTTGGAAATGATATGGGTGAGCGTGGCTCTGCCGCGTATAACCCCGAGTATGCGGGTCTACTTCCAGCCGGTCTGGAGGGACATGAGGATGATGGACTTGGTTTGCCGTATCAGTTGACGTTCTTTGTGGACGGGTTTATTAAGCGTGGTGTAGACCGCGACTGGTTTAATGCGCCTGGTGCCAGCCAAATGCAGGCGCAGTTGAATGCCCTTCTAGATGCATATGGTACGATGGAGACTATCAAGTTGACGCCTATGCCAGTAGCTCATTTGTGAGTTTCCGAGTACCCGACCTTGATGGTCGGATGCTAATTCCGAATTCTAGAATCCACCAGAAGCAAGTTCTTGCCTTGTTTGGTTGCGTTTTACCATTTGCCATGGTGGATGAGATGGGTTGGTGGGCTATCCCCATCGTCAGTCTGGTGATATTTACTCTTTATGGTATTGAAGGCATTGGTTCCCAGCTAGAGGATCCATTTGGTTATGATCGAAATGATATCAAAATGGATGCCCTGGTCGGCGATTGTAAGATGGAGATTGAGGCCGTTTTGACTGAGTGGCGCAATTACACCAAGGCTATGGAAGGTTTTCGTGAAGGGCAAGATCATGGAGATCGGTGCCAGGAGAAGAGGTATACACCCCCTGATCTGTTTTTGAAGCTCAGAACGAGACCAAGAACCTCGAACTGAAAGCTGGTTCTGTGGACGTTCTTCTGTGTGCACAGTAGTTTTGGGACATGGAAGACTTTATACATATTATCAGGCGAGTATAAATCAAATTGTAGAGATTATGGAAAGACAATTTTCATTAACTTGATCGGGGTTATTATAATTGCATTGGCAAGTTTGGCACCTGTTAGTGCTTCAATAGTATCCTTATATTGGAGGCTCCAATGCCAGAACGCCATCTAATATCGAGTCTGGCGTAACGCCAGCCAGAACTGAGGAGACAGCCTCTAGCCCACTCCCGTACTGCAAGCTTCGATCGTCCTGAGGGGTCGCAACCATTATGCGGTGGCGAAACACTTTCCTCGCGGCCAGAGCTACAATTGATGGCGTGAGATAGTCGATACCATGTAAGGGTGCAAGGAATCTGCAGCAGTGGTCAACAACCTGGGACTTTTGAGAAATGGAAACGGCTGATCCTAGCTTACTGGGCAAATCGGGCAAAGTCGTTGCTCGCTTTCGCAGACACCCCGCCAGCAACCGCGCGGCTTAGCCGTAGGAAAACGACGATATCTTGAATATAGCGCACCACCTCCGCGCTGGTTGTGACAGACTCGCTGGCTTCTCGGAGCTTGTCTATTGTCTGTATGAAAAAATGAGTTGATAATAAAGACTGGAGTCGAAGTCCGCCTACGTACCAGGTGATCAACCTTGGGACTTTTCTTTCCAAAGGACTTGGGTGTGTGAATGACAGAAGATGCAGATAATTGGCCGTCGGAAAGCCAGTCGTTCTCCTCGAGATATACGTATCCGTCCACAGGATCGTGGTAATGGGAGATTAATAGATGCTCGATCTGCATCGACAAAGTTAGCAGGGCTCAGGTGCATTGAAGGCGACAAAGACACTGACCAAATGTGTCTTCAGTGGTGGTCGAAGCTGATCGGACTCTCGCACCACGAGAGGAATAAAAAGGAAATCTGAAGGAGCATTCAGAATGCCCACTTCGGTTATTAACTTCTTCGTTCGCATTAACTGGATTAACTATTAGCGTGCTAACGTTTCGTATACGGAGACGAAAGGCATACCTGTAGCGCCTGGACCTGGACATCCTCGTCAACCAGGTTGAAATTTTGGGCAATAACAACATTGACCACATTCGTGTCATCAGGAAGTGAACTCGGGATCGGTGATTTGCTGCAATCTCTAAGAGTCATTCGCGCCGAGAGATTGCTAGACTACTTTGATCAGCTGTAATTCACATGGAAGGTCTCCGTTCCAAGCACACACCGAGGCACTTTTCAACCGAAAGTAGGACGGACGGTCTTGGCTCTTCCGAGCGTCTGCCGTGAGGATGTCATTCTGAATGTCCTCAATGGATGTTGTCGCATCACAATCCAGAATAGAATAAGACAAATTAAAGGTATTTGAGCAGACCTATTCATCGTGTGAGCTGGGGGTAATAGTGTATTATCTTGAAGCTCAAAGGTCGCTCACATACCAAGGCTAGCTCTTTGGCGAGATCGTGGATACCATCTCTGGTGGTCTCAATCAAGCAGTGTTCACGCGCGACAAGACACAGAAACAGAGCCACTTCGAGGTCGGACAGTTGTCGCACAATGTCCCCGAAGCTCAAATCATCCATTCTGATGATCCATGAGTCATTGATCCTCTGAAGTGAGACAACACCGAGAGAATGTTGGATGGAGAGGGATCCGCGGACATTCGAGATGGATTGTGAGTGCCTTAATGCCTGATATATGAGGCACTACATACATTATATCGGGACTAGCGTGCATCCCCGTCGCAGGCCGCGGAGCTGCACCGCCGCCTACCACCAACCACAACACGGGGCATGGGTTGATGGTCTCTCCAGAGCCATCGTCTGTGATATACACTGGCCAGTAATGGCGCTCTCAAACCCTCTTGCCAACTGGGAAAAGGTCGGCGACAGATTCTACCGCAAAATTCCCGTTTATGATGCCATCTTCGAAGAAGACGTCGAGCTTGAGAATTACATCGTTGCGGGCGCGCCCTACGGAGGTGCTATCGGTATAGTTCAATTTGATTTCTCGTATGGGGACCAAGCTAATTATAAGTATCCCTCAGCTCTCTATCGCGATGAGAGTAAACCCTTCAGGTTGCGGGATCCGCAGAGCTCCCGGTCTAGCATTGAGATCTATTCCTGCTCCGGGAAGCACATTAATACAATAAATGTATGTTAAGCTGGCTTCGACTCGATTGTCTTTATGCATGCTAATTTAGTTACAGTGGGAGCAAGCTACTATCCGCGGGCTCGGCTGGTCCGACAAAGAAGAGCTCCTGGTTGTTTCCGAGGACGGCACCGTTCGCCGCTATTTCGGTCTCGACGGCGAGTTTACTTCATTCTCTCTTGGAAACGTGAGTTCTAATCCCTATTTTTCTAGCGACAAAGCTGAGAAAGTGCAGGGCACTGAAGAATATGGCGTGAGAGCCTGCCAATTCTGGGCTTCCGGTCTTGTGGCCTTGCTGTCTAATAATCAGCTAATTGCAGTCTCGAAGTACGATGAGCCTCGACCCAGGCTGCTTGCACCCTGTCCGGAAGGCGAAGTATCATCGTGGACCTTAATCCCACCTGCGCACACGCTTTCGCGCTCGGTGGAGGTTCTACTCGCCGTTGACAAGACGGTATTTTTGGTCGATACCACTGAAGCAGAGGATAAGATCTTACAGGACGGTCCATTCAAACACGTTAGCGTGTCTCCGACTGGGCGCCTCGTTGCGCTGTTTACTGGCGAGGGAAAGTTATGGGTTGTCAGTAATGACTTCCAGAATAAACTTAGCGAGTACGACTCAAAGTCTCGTGTGGCTCCCAGCTCGGTGAATTGGTGCGGTGATGACGCAGTGATACTGGCCTGGGAGGATGAGATTCATCTTGTTGGGCCCAACGGTACGGCATCAAAGTATTACTATGATGGCCGTGTGCACATTATTCCCGAGCTGGATGGTGTCCGTCTCATCACTAACGATGCATGCGAGTTCTTGCACAAGGTCTCCGGTAAGTTGCGCAACTAAGTGACTGATCGAATAAGTACTAACTGAACTTAGATGTGACACAAGAGATATTCCGGGTGGGTTCTTCTTCCCCTGCCTCGGTACTCCTCGACTCGGTGGATCAGCTGGAGAAAAAGTCGCCGAAGGCCGACGAGAACATCCAGCGAATTCGCTCGAGCTTGCCCGCTGCAGTGGACGCGTGTATTAGGGCAGCTGGCTATGAATTCGATGTCTACTGGCAGAAGAGGCTGCTGAAAGCCGCGTCATTTGGAAAATCGGTTCTGGAACTTTACAACAGTGACGAGTTTGTGGAGATGACTGAAAAGCTTCGAGTCCTCACAGCGGCCAGGGATTATCAAGTTGGCTTGCCCATTTCATACGAACAATACTTGCGCCTGACACCGGAGGGACTCATTGAACGTCTGATCAGCCGTCATGAATACCTCCTTGCCATCCGGGTATCCGAATATCTCCAGATTCCTGCAGATCGAATCTATGTTCACTGGGCCAGCCAGAAAGTGCGGGTTTCTACGGTAGACGATGAAGCAGTTTGCAAGCTGATTGTACAAAGGCTGGACGGGAAGCCAGGCATCTCCTTTGAAATCATTGCCCAGACAGCTTATGACGAGGGACGATCGCACTTGGCTACACAGTTGCTAAACCATGAACCGCGAGCCGGGAAACAAGTGCCCCTACTACTGAACATGGAAGAGGATGAATTGGCCTTGGACAAGGCAATTCAAAGTGGCGACGATGACCTTGTGAACTACGTTCTCCTCCGCTTGAAGAGTAAGCTTCCTCTGGCAAGCTTCTTCCGCATGATCAACACCCGTCCTATGGCATCCGCTTTGGTCGAAACAGAGGCACGAGGCCAAGACACTGAACTACTGAAAGATCTTTACTACCAAGACGATCGACCCATTGAGGGCTCGAATGTCTTGCTATCAGAAGCTTTGCAAGCAACGGACCCACAGCGCAAGACAGAGAAGCTCCACCTCGCAGCCCGCCTGCTGTCAGACTCCAAAGATCCAACGATTGTGTTACACCAAAAGCTGGTCTCCGAGGCTTCCCAGCTGCTGAAAGCCCAGGAGACACTTGACAAAGATCTTGCCGATCACAATGAATTCCTTGGCCTCAGTCTGAACGAGACGATATACAGACTTGTTCGAGCAGGCTATGGGAAAAGAGCGCACAAGATGCAGGCTGAATTCAAGATGCCCGAAAAGACCTACTGGTGGCTGAGGCTCAGAGCCTTGGTGGCTAAGCGAGATTGGGGCGAGCTGGAAGAACTTGGCAAGAATAAGAAGTCCCCCATCGGATGGGAGGTAAGATTTCTAATCTTATTAGTTTGCACATATGCTGATATACAAACAAAGGCGTTCTATAATGAGGTCCTGGGCGCCGGAAACACAAAGCTTGCCTCGATATTCGTCCCGAAATGCACGAACCTGCCCGTCGCGGACCGAATTGAAATGTGGGTGAAGTGTGGAATGATCGTCAAGGCCGGCGAAGAGGCGCAAAAGGCCAAAGACGTCAACACCCTCGAGCTCCTCCGGAACAAAGCGTCCGGTCCCGCAATCAGCGAAATCGAACGCATGATCAACCAGCTCAGGCCGAGAAAATAATCTCCAGTCATCACAGTCATCACTCATATCGGGGGCCATGTCCTTAGGTGATCTCATCATCTTCGTCAACAAGTGCAGGGTCGTTTGCAACCTGGGTTGATGCCACATTTGCAGATGCGACAGGATTCAAGTTGGACTTGGACTTGGGTTGCTCGGTATTTTCAGCCATGGCATCGTCATCGTCATCGTCATCGTCATCGTCATCGTCTCCCGTATTGTCTCGTTGGAGAGCTGCAAACATAGTCGATTTCTGATTCAGTTCTTCCCATTGACCCTAATGTGAAACACCTCGGTTAGCACCTCTATATCCCAAGTAGACAAGCGGTCCATAACAAATACATACCCTTCGTTCTTTGACAGTCTTCTGCCGGCTGGCACTTTTGGCCTTTTTAATTTCCAACCGGTCCAAGACCACCTCGGCCCTGTCCATGCCCTTCTGCTGTCTTAAACGCTGTGCCCTTGTCAATTTCTTCTGCTTCTGCTTCTTCTGGATACCGGAATTTCTGCGATCAGACAAGATGGAGTGACGTTGAGTGGTTGGAGATTCCGCCCGCGGCAAAGTGGTCAAAGACTTGTCCACGTCCAAGCTGGGGGATGCTGCCCGTCGGGCTGCACGGGAGTTATCTGTCTTGGCTAACGAACTGTTAGAAAATATATATAGAATAATGTGACTTGCGACTTGTGACTCACGCTTGTTTTTCGCCATGGTGGGATTTGTTTTGAGAGTGTGTGAAAGTTTGTGTGGAGATACTGCTATCGATAAAAAAAAAGTTTACGGTGGCCGCGAGGGACCTTCAGCGCAGCCCCGGACCAACTGAAAGATTGTATACAATGTCTCCTTCTCCACCTTCTTTCACCCACCGTGATCCATGAAAATACCATCCGGCCCATGAGTTACCAACCCATCCCCTGCGGCTGCAGCTCTCTTGATTCTTTCCTTGCGCCATGAATGCTCGCAGAGGGGGAGCTGACATTTTCTCCGACGGTCACCTCCATTACGCAAGTCGAAACACCCACGATGAAACTACTCTCACGGCTCTATTGAACAATCAAACATTCGCCTATGTCCTCTTCGCCGCCTTCTCTGTCTACCTGTTTTTGGACCATTTTGGTTTCACCTCTATCTCGCTGATCCGGCTTCTCTGGAACATCATCGTCTACATTACACCCTCTCGGCTCGTCGTCGCGTTAGATGCCCGCATGTCGTACTTGGACCCTTCCTCCCCGAGACCTTCGCAGATGAACTTTCACCTCAAGAATGAGGCTATGCAGCGTATCTTTGGACTCGACAACAATCCGTCCCCTTTCTTTCCCCGACCGCGGTCCCTTTCAGGTCTTGGGAGCTCCCTCCTCCGCAATAACAAGGACGCCGTACCTTCTGGACTGGGGAATTGGGACAACTCTTGCTACCAAAACAGCATAATTCAAGGGCTGGCCTCGTTGAAGGCCCTCTCCGCCTTTCTGGGTCAAAACATCGATGCGCTGGGGGAGAAGGGCTCATTCTCGACACACCAAGCACTCAAAGGCATTATCGACCTGCTCAACAGCGCATCAAACTATGGAAGCAAGCTCTGGATTCCGGCGGATCTCAAATCGATGAGCAGCTGGCAGCAACAGGATGCGCAGGAGTACTTCTCCAAATTGGTCGATCAGATCGACATTGAAATCCGACAAGGCTCAAGAGGAGAGACAAAAAACGTAGGGCTCAAAATGACCGGGCCCGAGGAGAACATCCTTCGAGATATTGTTCGAAATACAGCGTCAACATTTGAAAATGGATCGGGCCCCGTTATCGAGAAATCGTCGTTGCGCAACCCTCTTGAGGGCTTACTGGCTCAGCGAGTGGGGTGCATGAAGTGTGGATGGACAGAAGGATTGTCGCTTATCCCATTTAACTGCCTGACCGTGCCCCTGGGTGGCAAGTTCGAATATGATGTGCGCGAGTGTCTGGATCAATACATGACCTTGGAGCCCATCGAGGGTGTGGAGTGTGCCAAGTGCACATTACTACGCGCACAAGAACAGCTGGAAAACCTCCTTGGCGGCTTCTCGGAGGATGCAGGTCAACCCGATCGGTCACAGTCGCCGGGCTTGTCGGATGCTGTACGAACTTCTGCAGAGGCCAGGCTTGAGGCTGTGAAGGCGGCCTTGGCGGAGGATGATTTCGCGGAGAATACGTTAGCCAACAAATGCCACATTCCTTCCAGAAACCGAGTGTCTACCACCAAATCGCGGCAGGCCGTTATTGCGCGGGCTCCCCAGTGTCTCGTGGTTCACATCAACCGCAGTCTCTTTGATGAGATGACGGGGATGTTGAGAAAGAACCACGCCGCGGTCAAGTTTCCCCAGACCATGGATCTGAATGACTGGTGCCTCGGAACACGGGTTGCTGAGGAGTCTGGAGACGCGATCGAGCGATGGGTGACCAACCCTTCTGAGACGATGCTTCCCCGTCCAGGCGAATCAGTCCGTCTTCCCAGCAGGCAGTATGAATTGCGGGCCATCATTACGCATTATGGTCGACATGAGAACGGGCATTATATTTGCTATCGCAAGTATCCTACAGCAGAGTTCCCTGCTCCTGTCCCGGACGAGGTTCTGCAGGCCGAAGGAGACAAGGAAAAGGCCGAGCGGTGGTATCGTCTCAGCGATGATGACGTGCAGATGGTTAGCGAAGGCAACGTGATGTCGCAAGGTGGTGCCTTTATGCTCTTCTACGAAGCCATCGATAGCCAGCTGTCGGTTCAAGACGAGGAGCTCAAGAAGGCGGAATCCTCGCAGTGCGACCACGTCGAGTCAATTTCTAGTTATACCATGTCCGAGGATATGTCGGCCACTTTCACCCCGACAGATCTCGAGTCCAGAACTTCTCGCGCAACCAGTATCTCAACTGCGGATGACAACTCGCTGCCCGTTGAAGATATCAAGGTTCCTGTCCTGTCACTCAAGACGTCTAATGCAGTAGATATCGGCACGCAAAATCCCGGTGATACACTTGGCTCGCCGTCCGCTATTGCTGCATCATGACCTGCTTCTGAAAACTTTCCTTATGTGTTCATCTTTCTCCTTGTCAGCGAAGCAACACGCTTATCCTGACGACTGCGTCACAATGATACCCGAGGCATATTCCATCTGGGGCGTTCATAGGGATTTCGGATTCAAATGTATCTTTCACACATGTATTTTTACAAACGGCTCACTTTGCAGAATTGATTCTATTCGGACTTGTCCATGGACGAAACTTGACTTCTTTGCTTCCAATAAGTATGCACTTCAACGCCCCGAGGATTGAAAAAGAAACGTAAAATAGTACCAGGAATCTTCTCTCATAGGTCTCGGTATCTTCTTCCATTTTCTCTTCCGCTCGTACTTCCTCTTTTTCCATCGTCATTCGCATTTGAGATCCCTACTTGCAACCCTGATCTTATAAGAGGCTTCTTTCTCCAACCTCTCTTTACTTCACATTGCCGACTTACCTCCCACGCTCAACCCTCTTGACCCTGCTTTATCTGACATTCCTTTACCTACCCATCCCAGTGAGTTCGGTCGATCTCCATTGCTCATATTTCTCTCATGCCCCTCTTCATGTATCTTTCACCTTTGTCAAGAAAGCCCATAGGTTGGTTTAAGATCTGCCTCTAGTGCCTTCACTCCACCTTTTCACGAAGTTCCCACCATCCTGCCTAATATCCTTGGCTTTCGTTTGCTTGGTCAACCGCCTGGGCATCTTACTTCTTACCTTCATCACTTAACCTTCCACCTACATCTACATCCAACCACACATCCTCTTGCAACTGACTCAACTCACAAAAGAAAGCTCCACAATTTTCGTTTCTTCCACATTCTTGAGCTTGCCACTCCGAAACTACTTTACCTGCTTGATTCAGTAAGTTTCATTGATACTTCTTCCTCGCCCCGTTTCCACATCAACATCTACTTTCTGTCTGGCTCTCTATACTCACGTCGAACCATTCCCACTTACTTCTATATCCCATTCCCGCCTATGCATGTTGCTTCTTATCTTCACCACTCAACCTTCTACCTGCATCTACTTCCAACCATATATCATCTTGCAACTGACTCAACTCACAGAAGAAAGCTCTACAATCTTGGTTTCTTCCACATTCCCGACCTTGCTACATCAGAAATTACTTTACCTGCTCGATTCAGTAAGTTCCATTGGTACTTCTTCCTCACCTCGTCTCTAGGCATCGATTTCCTGTCTGGATCTCTACATTCACTTCGAAATAACCCCACTTACTTCTACACCCGGTTCCACATATTCTTTTCTACTTCACGATCCACTATCTTGTCAAAGCACACTCCTCCTTTGCTCTTTCATGAACCTCTCTCAGTCCTTCTTGCTTACATCAATTTCCGCTAGTCTACACGATGGAAGATCAGGACACCTTCAACACCTCAGATCCTCAAACCGGAATCCAAGATGATTCAGTCGAACAGGATCTGCTTATTCCAAAGGACGAGCCACAAGACCTTCACAACCACTTTCTCTCGGACGGACCCAACTTAAATGTGGTCGAGACTCAAGACGGCTTGTCTGGGCACAATCCAGATAATGTGGCCGTAACTATCGACCTTACTTTCGACTCGAGTGACTCTGACTCGGATTCGGAATCGGAGACTTTGTCCGTCTCTGAGGCATCTATCGATGGCGAGTCTGATGAATCTTCTAGTGAGGAAAGCACGGAGAAGTCAGTTGCTCGCAGACGCCTCTTGTTTATAACAATGATTCTAATACACGTTTCAGTGATGACAACCAGCCAGGGGAAGGGCTCAACGTATCTTCTCATCACCAGACCACCTCTGATACCAAACTTGGAAAGAAGAAGGGGGGCGGAAAGACTCCTGCCGACAAGAAAAGTAAGGCGCCCGGAAAGAGATCTCGCGGATCAAAACAACTACAATCAGGAAAGACTGACACAATATAGAGCAAAAGAAAACGAAGCCTCCAGAATTGAACATCGAAGTCTCTGAAGAAGACAAGCAACGGGCTATGGAGCTCGGATTGCGCATCTTAGTCGGGCGCACCAGTCTCACGGCAAGACTCTACCCGAGTACCAAAGCTACAGAAGATGACATCCCGGAATTGCCTCTCAACCACAAAGCATATAGGCCAACCATCAAAGAGAGGGAGGTCATTGAAGAGATGCTTGCAGGAGAGCCAGCTATCAAAGGTGTCGAGAAAAACGCAGAGAAGCCGGCAATCCCCATTTCCCTTGGCAAGAACAAAAGAAAAGCTCTCAAGGCGATCGCTAGGGAAGTGATAGAGGAAGATCCAACAGTTGACAGACGTGAGTTGAACAGGGACGTGGATGAGCTGGTCACAGCATCAATGCGGTTTCGGCATCAACTGAGGATGGATGGTGTGCAAGGATGGAAGATGAAGGGCATGGTGAAAAACCTGTTTCATCACCAGGTAAGCCAAGAACCTATTATATAGATATTCTGCTAACTTTTCAACAGGTTCATGCAGTCGGTTGGATGGTGCGTATCAATTTCGGCAAGCATAAAAGCCTTGGTACAGAATTCTGATCTTCACAGTGCGAGCGAGAGAGGGAGGGTGCCAGCCCCCGCGGAGGGATGCTCTGCGATGTCATGGGCCTGGGAAAGACCTTCTCCACATTGGCGTGCATTCTTGACGGAAGGCGCAAGAAGAAATCTGAGCAAAGGGCCCCAACCCTCATTCTTGTTCCAATGAGCGCACGTCGCCACTGGTAAGTTGCACCAGAATATTCCAAGGACAGACAAGATTGGCTAACTCGACAAGGCTACGTCAAATTCACGAGGGCTTTGACTCGAAAATGCTTGGAATGGTCTACATTTGGAAGCATGATAGTGACGCGGATCTGGAAGACGGACTGCAGGATTTGAAGAGTTACGACATAGTGTAAGCGGTCATTATCAAAGTTAGCCTGGACTTTCTAACGTGAAAAATTGCAGATTGGCCACGCACGATGACGTACGCCGATCATATCCTTCTCTCAGCGTCCCCAAGGAATTTTGTTCCGAAAGGAAGAAACAAGAATGGTGGAGTGAACAGTTCGAATCGGAAAACTATGAGAAGATAGGGCTTTTGCATAAAGTCAAGTGGCACCGGATTGTCGTCGACGGTAAGAACCGCAAACTGCCTTGCTTTATATTAATTGAATTTTGCTAAATATTTCTCACAGAAGCACATGAGATCAGGAATCAAAAGACGCAGATCTCGGTGGCTGTAAGAGCTCTCGCCGGGGACATCAGATGGTTGTTGACTGGCACTCCCATCTTCAAGTAAGTTCCTCGAGTTACTTACTGGATAAATTGCTGAGCCGCCCCAGTTACAGAACAGACTTCTATCCATACTTTCAATTCCTCAAGGTGCCGAATTTCGAGTTCTTTGAAAGCTTCTGGGACAGGTTTTGCAAGGTATGTATTGCCGGGGTCAACAATCTTTTGAGATTGGTTACAAGAGCGTTTCCCCCCTATCTATTCTACTATCACAAGTCTGTCAGCACAAACTAACTAAACATGACACAGCCGGGAGGCAATGCCTCCAACAAGCGTCTTGCAGAAGCTTTGCGACCATTCATCCATCGCAAGACCTATGGGTGCACATACTTCACTCGTCCGATCGTCCCTATCCGCAAATTCACGCATACGCCGGTGGAAGTGGAGTTCCTCAACATCGAGAAAGTCATATACGATAAAATTCTCAATGAAGGCGTCGAAGCATACAACTGTAAGTTACAAATTTACGAGTCCAGATGCCGAATTCCTTGTTGACATACACCAGGGAATACTCTATCTCCTGACAACCAGCACAAATGCATTCTCGCCACAATTACACAACTCCGGCAATTCTCTAATCATTTTCTTATTGCCCAGAAAGTGGTCAAAAAGCTGGTGAATGCCGTTGAACTTGGCTTGTTTGATGAGACTGCTAAGACGGAGAACTTCTGGGACCGCGATTCAACTGAAATCTGGCACTTGATTCAGCTTCTGGCAGATCAACGCTTGGAACTACCTGTTCCGCTCGAGTCCCAGGACGCTCAGGCAGCTCAGGAGGAGCCAATCGCCAAGCACGGATCCTCTGAGGATCGTATCGAGCTAAAGCGTGTCTGCAAACAACGGGCACGGGCCTGTGCAGCGAATGGAAATTGGACAGAATACGACTTAATTACCACGAAGAAATGCGTTGCCTGTCTTACAAAGCTCGAGCTCGGCCGGACCTTTCTTGTGACCTCGTGCCACATTTACTGCGAAATCTGCTACGAGAGTCTGGACAGTATCCCCGGCTCGGGAGAGAAATTCTGCCTGGAGTGTGGAAAAGGAATCACCAATGCCGCTAAGTTTCATCCAGAGAGACTTCGGTGCCCAAATGAAGCGCCTTCGATATCTTTGATGTTCCCGGGAAAGAAGCGGGCACGGAATGGCTCAGGCAAGCCCTCCACAAGAAAAGCCCCAAAGACCGGAGGGATGTTTTCACGAAAAGAAGGAGACGACGAACCCGCCGAGAGTGAAGAAGAACCCATTGATTGGATTCCGCTCCTGCAAGAATACCACCTGGGAGTCAATTGGTTGGGTTCCAAAATGACCAAGATTCGAGATGTCATCCAAGCATGGCTACGGGAGGACGGTACCAACAAGATCGTCATCTTCACCGATTTCCTAAACTCTCAGCGCATACTTGAGATAGTGTGTGAAGAGGAAAATTGGAACTACACAAAGGTAAGAGCCCCAGGAGTGACCATGATGGCTTTTTGCTTTCCTGGATACTGATTGATTGCAGATCTGCGGCAAGATGAAGGCCCCGGAGAGGGATGACCAGATCCAGGAGTTTCAAAACAACGCCAAATACCAGATCATGCTTGCCACGTACAAAACCGGAGGTACCGCTATCGACTTCACTGCGGCAAATAAATGCATCCTGATGGATGGATGGTGGAATATGGCCAGGGACGAGCAGGTAAGACCTATGCTACAGGGTGTTTATCAACCTCATCTACTAATTATTTCCTTAGGCGTTCTTCCGGCTTTTGCGCATCGGCCAGGAGCGGGACGTGGAGTTCCTCAGGTTTGTTTCTACGGGCACCCTTGATGGCCAGAAGTTCATCGACGTGCAAATGAGGGGTATGCAGGATTTCAAGACGGATATGGCTCGGGGTATTATTGGCCCATCTCCTATCAGTACCCAGGATTTAACCAAAGGCTTCGTGGAACAATTGGGGGAGACTAAGAAGGATGGAAGAGGCTGCATTACGCTCATCAGGCGCGAGCGTCAACGGACAACCCAGGAGCAAGAACTTTGAAAGGTTCTAAATACCGGGCAGTTGGGTGAAAACATCTCAATAGTTGGTCGAAATTTGGTTTTTAAGTTGCTATTTTTTGCTATTTCATCATGGTTTTTCACATACTGATTTTACGGTGTATTTGGACCTTTTGCTCGTCTCAGACATTGAGCTATTTCACGCATTTTGCAATCCAAAGACTCGGGAGGAGAGTAAAAAGGAAGCCCTAGTAAACGATCATTTATGTCTTGCGTGTCTTTCCGTTTTTTGGGAGATAGACTCAGTACTTTCCAATAGAACTATCCCGTCTACTCGTCTTTATGTGAACGCCCTATCTTCTCATAGCTTTCTGGTTCGCACTGTTCACTCCATTATGGCAGGCGATAGGTATCGAAGTGTTATATCTATTTTCTCTATAATTTTCACCTAAGGCGCATGGTAGGCAACATGTTATCTAGAACTCCGACCCCCCCTCACTTCTTCTCTTCCCTAGTTTAGTTGTTTGTCTCAACACGCTACGGGCGTGAATAGCGGCCTTGGCGGCCACATTACATAATAAATTTTTCTGTCGGCTAAATTTTCAAAAATTAGTAATCAGGTTTTCACCTTCTAACTTTACCACTTTTAGGCGAGTTTTTTTAGTCCGATTTTGATCATTTATCTCTATAAAAACGTAGTGATATCCATTAATTATGTAGCTATAATATCAGAAAATAAGATCCCCCGCTAGATTCCCCGCCAGATTCTCTGTCAGATCATACGCCAGATCGTACGCCCCCTACATGCATTTAAGCCCCTAAGTTATCTTCACGGAGTCGAATCCCAAGCTTGCTTCGTATCCTACGAAGCGTACGTTTAGAGATCGGAGTTGTAGTACCATCCGTATAAAGGAAAGAGAGGACCTTAGTATTTAAAAGCCCAACCTCAAACATCAAGCGTTGTATCTAAGTATAAAGACCCTCATCAGATATAGGCTTTGTCTGGCGATATCCCTATTCTTGTAGACGACGTCGTAGCGTACGGGGTGCGATTTGGATGTTGTATTGGGTATTAAGGGTCTCACAAACAGAATCATAAGTATGTCGGCGTTGTAGGAGATTAATAATCTCCTCTCGATAAGGCTCAACGTTAGTTTTTGGGGGAGACATTGTACGAGGATAAGATAAAAGGAGAGTTTTGAAAAGGCTATTAGGATATTTATAAATATGAGAGTTGTAAATCAGCCTACAGCCTACGGCCTAACCAAAAGGGTAAGCGGTTAGTTAAGCGGTAAGCCCTAATAGGATGTGGCCGCCAAGGCCGCTATTCACGCCCGTACACGCATGATTCCTTTTTCCATTCTGCTTTCTAACATTACAAACATAATGTTTTTCACTATAGTATATTAAGTATATCAATGACAACGTTCTAGTTCCTGCCTACCAGAGGATATAAGGATTTTGAGGGAAGAATCAATACTCCGCTTTCTACTTACTTCCTATAGCTCCGAGGGTTGTTGCTATCAGCGGAAGAGAAGAAGCACGTAATTGTGGTAATCGGTTCTGATTCTACAGCATCCCCTTCATCCAAGGCTACAATCTCTGCTTCTGTCAGGATAAGCGCCTTGGCAAGGATAACATAATCCTGTAGATGGTCGCTATCCTGGGGAGTAATGACATTGGCCAAGATAGTGTCGACGTAGGCGTAATTGGCATTTGTTTGAAGATGTTCGCGGAGATAAGCTCTCTCGTTAGGCGATAGTCCTTCGGCGGCGACCTGAACGGCGAGGGTTAAAAGGGTATTTGGTACGGTGCAGTATACAGTGTGATGTAAAGGTGTCCGATTCATTCCTATGTATGACTAGCTAAGAAGGGGTGAGCACGTGAGCCTACGTCACTTGGTGACAGGCTGGTGACAATATTCGCCCGAACCGAACTATAGAGACAAAAGATTTTTGCTATAGCCTCGAAGATATAGTTCGCGGAAAACACTCCGTCGAGACTTAGTAGTTCAAAGAGAATAAGTCTCGCCTTCGGTGCTCAGTGTCTTCAGAGATAGGGACTGCTACGCGAGGTCGTGGGATCGGTCTAGGTCTCTGGATCATATATGGTAATAGTTAGTCACTTCTTATCTCTTACTTTGCCCTTACTTTACGTTATTTTGCCTTTACTTTGCTCTTTGTCTTATATAGTGGTCTAGGAGGAACTAGCTTCATCTAAAACTAGTTATATTCTGATAGTTTCTATTGGACAATCGTAGGGTCATGGTTAATACCAAGAGATTCATTCAGCCTATTGTTATGTTTGGTATCCTATCTAGGGTCTACCCAGTCATCTCTAGGAACAAGATTCTGAGTGGGCGTAGCCTTTGATGCCACCTCCGCCAAGTAAATGAAGCATTGTTTGACTGATACCGTAAGTTCAGAGCCGTTCCGTGCCTCGGCATACTCCGTATCAGAGAAGATTACCTCTGAATATTTCACCGCCCATTCACCATTTTTCTGAGTTTGGTGCAAAAAGATGGTCTGCTCATAGGTGGTGAGAAAACCATATTCGCACTGGTGGTCACGCATATACCGCAACGGCTGACCGAGCAGCCTGCGTAGATAGGTTTCGTCAACCCCGTTGAGATTATGGGCCTCAACCCAAAATGCCTTAACCTCCCCAATGGACATTACTTGCCAGTTCCTATCCAACAAGGCAATGTCTGGCTCGCCTGGACGACCTTTCGAGTCTGCGGCTTTCCAGCACGCAAACTTGATGTCTATCTGGAGCCCATCCAGGATGGCTCCGAGAACGGTGCCGATCGACTGCATGAACCGGCTTTGCACGCCGGATTCTTGTCCAACTCCCACAAACTCGTCGATCGCCTCTCTGCTTGTTGCCGCCCGTCCAACATAGTAAATTGGGCGAGTGATTTTGACATTCTGATCGTAGAATTCCTCGACTTTTGTAGCAAAGGTTGTCCACTCAAATAGACCTTTTTGGTAATACAGTTGGTGCAGAGCACTAGAGGTCGTATGATGTGGCCCAGTGATGAGCTGGGGTAGGGGCCTTTCTAGGATCTCACGAGCCCGGACCTGTCGACCTTTCTGGTTTTTAGGCATTCTTGTCTGCGGTTGTTAGTGGTTTATTCCAATCATGACAATATAACTTACTGGAAGAAACAGAGACTTTGTTTTCACGTTGAGAGACTGAAATGATAGGTTTACGAGGCAAGGTATTGGGTATAAGTAGAAATGTGGTAGTGAGATGTTGAGGGAGAAGTGAGAGATGAACCTATCGCCTTTAAATAGAGAAGAATGATTATGTCTATTTGATTGTGCCTATTTGGTATGTCTATATGATTATGTCTATTTGCTCTTTATCGCCCACTATGCGTTACGGTAGGCGACAGATAGTAAAGGGACATAATGCCTTTAAGTCCTACGCATTGAATAGACTAGTGTATTGTAGAAGGTAGAAAGATATAAAAAAAAGTAAATATAAGACAAAGAGTAAAGTAAGGGCAAAATAAGGACAAAGTAAAAAGTAAAGGCAAAGTAAGAGATAGAGAACTAGATATTGAATTATACTCTAACATTCGAAGTTATAGGAAGTAATTAGAAAACAGAATATCAATCCTTCCCTCGAAATCTTACATACTCTAGGTAGAGGAGAATAATTATAGTAAAATATTTACTATAGAGAAGAATAATTATGTCCTTTGCTCTCTGTCGCCTACTATACGTCGTACTCCTAATAACTTCATGTACATAGCCCTTACATTTGGGCGTAGGTGTGATCTGCAAACATAGGAACAAAGACTTTGGGTACTGGTCTAGTTGATTAAAGAGAGGTCAATGGATTAGTCGAAATTGTTTTCTAAGTTGAACCCTTTCTCGCTATTTTACCATAGTTTTCCACAATACTGATTTCATGGTGTATTTGCACCTTTTGCTTGTCTTGTATACTGGGCTATTTCATGCCTTTTGAAAAAAGCTTTATTGAAAGTTATCCACATTTTGCAATTTCTATTCTTCCCTGTCTTTTGCAAGATAGACCTAGTACTTTCCGGTACCCAGCTACATTCAGAATGGGTAGGATAGCCGCAGCCATAGACAAAGGAGGCGCTTCAGCGCTATGTGGCTAAGTTGCGCAAGGATGTCAAGGATCTGTTTACCACGCATATCAAAGGTTAAGATTTACCATTGGTCATACAAATGGAAGTATTGGAACACGAAAAAATAATTCTGAAATACTTGTAAGTACACGCTTTTTCGCACTTCAGCCCAGACATTTGCAAACAAACTAATCTTCCTCCATGAGGTACACCTGGTGATAGTGCTCTTCATAGCGCCGATGTCCAGTACCACGCTACGTCTCGAGAAAGGCACGGGTCTGGCCCTCGACATTTGCATCTCGCACGGGAAGTTGACGACCGTAGATGGTTCTATCCTCTTCGGGCCCCATGAAGACATTCCCCTCCTCCTGGAACACTGACAGGGAATCATCCCACTCGTCTTCGTCGCGTTGGGGCCCAACATTTGTCTCAGCGGCAATGAGAGTGGGGTTACGGCGGTAAGTGGCACGGTAAGTGTTGTCTGCATGCCGGCCAATTGATATATTGGCCAGTGCATTTACGAAGGGTGAGTGGACGGGTAGACCAAAGGCATCGTGTGGGCCGACCTGTACTTGTGTCCAGTCGATGCGGCCCCTTTGATATTCATCTTCATCCGAGGTGTCGTAGTCGGATACGGTGGCATGCCTGTTTTCCTTCTCTTCTCCCGCATCAAAATACGTCGACCGAGTGAGATGGGACGGAGACTGGTAACATGCTGGATCTTCCCAGATTGCAAAGTCCGGTTCTATTGGGTTATGGAGTGCCCACACTCTGGACTCGTTGCACTCAGGCGTGGTTGGAAGACTTAGGAAAGGGTCCTGTGGGATGCCGATGTTTCTCGCGGGGCTGCATGGCTCTGAGAAACAATCTTGCATTTGAGATGTATCTAGGATCTCGGTGGTTGCTTCGCTGTCATCTGTGTTCAAGAGGGATCAGTCTTACTTGAATGACCAGATGCAAGAATTGCGGGGCACTCACTGTCGTTCATGGAAGAAGGCAGGAGACGAAGAGAATCGGCCAGGAACCACCTGAAGGGAGACAAATCCTGACCCGAATGAGATCGTAAAGTCATCTGGCGTCGTGGTGGAGTCCTTTCATGGGCCATGCGCGTCGGTGAACCAGATTCATTGATGCTAGTCCTTACAGCCTGCATCTCGAGGTTAGAAACATGTAGTTTGGAGGTAAGTTGCAGTTTGTGGGTCATTTACTTCTCTTTCAATGCTGAGAGCCATGGTACAGTCACAGGTACCATGCTCCATTTTGAGGTCGGGGAAGGAGCGGCCTCTTCCAAGGTTTGGGAAGGTGGCGATGAAAGTGTGCTGAGTGATGAAATTGAAAGTTGTTGAAGTCTAAATCAATACATTCCATCTTGAGGGTTCTAATGGCCGTTCTCTATAGCACACTGTCACGTGTCTATCAATGGTAGGAATTCAAATTTATTGTTGGCCCATAGTCCTATAGTTTCATATAGAGTATTTTACCACTATTGCATACAAAAGAGGTCCAAAAACAGCCAGCCTGACGATCACACGCATATATGAAATTCTTGGATTAGCTACTATATGCAGGTAAAACAAAGACGTTTAACTAAAAGGAGATAGTTACATCATGAATCTAGGCAAACTGATTATGCTCTAGCAAAAATAAAAGTCTAAGTCTCTACCGGCGTCGGGCATAAAGTATGCGCTCAAAGAGGGTCTGCTAGGTATTTGGGGCATCTTGGCAGATTCTAATTCTACTTAAAATTGAGGTCTTGACGTAAAACAACCTTCTACTTTACACTCTCTCACCACTCCTCCATCTACTCCTCCATCTACTCCTCCATCTACTCCTCCATCTACTCCTCCATCTACTCCTCCATCTACTCCTCCATCTACTCCTCCATCTACTCCTCCATCTACTCCTCCATCTACTCCTCCATCCATAAAAGACCTTCCTCTCGCAAACCCTGACAACCTTACATACTCTCGCTTTCAACCACCTTTACAATATTTCTACATCCACAGACAACCACAATGTCGGACATGGAATACTTCCAATGTTATCAAGGGGAGAAAATCGCTCTCCTCGTCGGGGGAGACTGGATTCTCGATGAGTACCTTTCAGGGAGGATCGTCCGTACGGAGAAGAAGGAAGCCGATACGTCTCACCCTAGTTTCGCTGTTGCCAAGTTTTCTTGTCATGTCGACGGGGATGAAAGCAAGAAAGGCTTTTTCCGAATGTACCGCCAAGTTCCTTACAAAGGCACCCTGAGGCAGAGTCCGGAAGAGAAAAGGCAGCAGGCCGTTAAAGCGCCCAAAAAGCATTCGGAGCTAGAAGCGCTCCTAGCTCTCCGGAACTGCGATGCTGTGGCTGGTCTGCTCGCATACGAGGTAGGAGAGCAGGATGTCAATGAGCCAGTTCCTGGTGGCTACTTTATCCACTTAGTCTGGGCCCAGGCTCCTGGTTTACCCCTCGATAAGGAGGTGTTCTGGGAAGTCTGGACCCAGAGAAGGCGACAGGATATCCGTGAACAATTTCGCAAAGCCTTCGAGTATGTCTATTATACCCCTCTCTGCTAACTAAATGCTAACAAAAATATTTAGAAAGATTATCGCGTCTGGGTGGGAGCCTAGCTCTGCGGGTTTCAGAAAGATCATCTATGATCACGCTACAAACACTATGTATGCAATACTACTCTATGAGCAAATCGTTTTTGACTAACACTTTGTGAAGCAAAATTGCAGGCTTTCAGAACGCCTTCCCCACCAACCCTACGGAGGCATGGAGGGACACCTTGTATACATCATGGGGCTTGGCGATTCCTTCACGCAGAAGTGACTGGAAAAAGCACCCCGAGGAATGGACTTGGTAGAAAAGGATTGTTGGAAGCTGTGACGAACACTAGTCACAAGGATGGTTTGCATGTTTGCACTGTGACTCATCAATTGATGCCTTGACCATAAGGCATCTTTCTACTTCTGGTTCTTCTTTCTAGCTTAGTTATTCTCGTTTATTGCTACTACGAATGCACCTCGTTGATTCTTCATCGTGGTTCGGCTACGTATCTCAGCCTCATGACAGAAGCGGTGAATCCGTCAGGGGCAGTATCTGCCTCCGTTTGGCCTAGTTTGCGGAAGAATCTGAGCTGGATTGGACACACAGAGGCGGCTTAAGGAGCTCCAGGGCATCGAGGATACTGGCGGGGCTGGTAATTATTCCAAGTAGGCCTTTAGGTTGTCTCTCTCAAGTAGCTTCACAGAGGGAGATTCTTAGGCAATCTGCTTGCAAGTCTAGCCAAAAGAAAATAATAAGATTACTCTGCATGATAAGCATATACTACAGAAAACAAAGTGATGAATCATGATCAAGCAACAGATAGATTGTAGTTGTCCAGCCACTAACCAGGAAGCGAGAATCTACCGAGAGATAGCAAAGGCGTCTGAGACCCCTTCCATTACAGATACATGGGCAACCTAACTACTACCAGATCAATCAAGTCATATCGCCCAAAGACACCGGAAGACTGGGACGCCGGCACCGGAAACACAGCAAACGAGAATCAGCTCGAGAGTCAAACACCAGAAGAGAAAATCCCGAAGTACGTAGCAACGACACGGGACAAGCCAGGCTAGGAAAGCAAAGGCTAAGACCGGGGTGGTAAAGCGGCATCATGGGCATCATCGTACCAGAAATGAGCATCAGCAAATACAGCATGAAAAGGAAGGTTTTTTTAAAAAAAAAAGGAAGATAGAGAAATAGATAAGAAATAGATGCTTTGACCTCTCGAGAAGATGCAACGTTGTCGTGTAACCAGGCCAGGTTTAAGACGGAGACCGTCTTGCGCTCTTGCGCCGCATACTCACTGCACTTTTTTTTTTGCACGGATAAATCACAAATCACATGGGCATAAAAAATGATGAACGGCGAGGATGAGGCCCAAAAGCCAGCCTCCATGAAGAGTCTCGTTTAGCGGAATTGAGGCGGGCCAACCATGCCACCACGGCTCTCTCCTCCGATAGACTGGCCGAACATCTCCAGCAAATGCCGGGATGAATGGGGAGGCCCCTGAGGGCCAGGGTTGCCAGGTCCAAACGGTCCTTGGCCACCAGGACCAAGACCCATCATGGCTTCCGAGTTGGGTGGCATAGGAGGGAAGCCCGGAAGAGGGGGAGCGCCCATGAATCCGGGAGGGGGCATCATGCCGGGCGGGGGGCCACGAGCGAAGGCTTGTCGCTCGTTAAGTGGAGGTGCATTTCCAGGCATCGGCATCATGCCCGGTGGGAAATTGGGGTTCATGCCACGACCAGGGGTGGGGATTCCAGGTGGATGGCCCATCGGGCTCGGTCCATTGCCCTGCTGAGGCGGGGGCTGACCGGTCCATCCAGGAGGTGGCAAGTGTTCGAGACCTGGGGGTCGCTGGAGAGGCATAGGAGGTTGGTTGGGACCCTGCGGATGGCGAGAGCCACCGGGAGTGATAGCTCCTTGGGGAAAGAGTACATCATCAAAATATCCCATGGGGGGTGCATTGGCTCGTCGGCGAAGCTGCTCGCTGTCAGGTCGCTGCATATTGGCGATTGCCGGGTCATCCAGGAAGTTCGGTGTTTTCTGGGGACCACCCAGCCCAGGAGGGGGGCGAGGCATCATTTCCGGCATCAGACCTGGAGGAGGAGCCATTGCACCGCTCGGAGACTGCTGGGCTGGGTTTCCTGAGGGACCTGGCCCGACACGGACTTGTTGCATGAGTCGGAGCAAGTGCTCTCTCTCGCGGGCCTGTGGCTCTTTACCAGCAAGCTGGGCAAGGGGATTCTCTTGCGCAGGACTTGCGTAATCCTGGCGAGGATAAGGATCTCGGGCAGGAGGAGACGACAGGTTGGTGCCAGCGCGAGACTGCTCGGCATGCATCATCGAAGTTGTGCGCGACTGCTGAGATGAATTGGCCTCGTTAGGGGTGCCAGAGCTAGATCGGCTGCCAGCACCCAACATCGCAATGATCCGCTCGAAGCCTTCGCGGTCAGGGTTGTCGCCTCCAGCAGAGGCCATGGGAATGGCAGGAGACTCGGGAGCTTTCCAAGGGCTCTCCGGCGGCGGACTGAAAAGTCCGGCAAAGCGAGATGACTTGCCAGGCTTGCCAGCAAAGCCTTGGTTCTTCGCGGCCGGTTCACCCTGGAGGGGAGATCCAACCTCTTGAACATGCGGCTTCTCTCCCCCCAGCATACCGAAGAAGCGGTCCATGGAGTTATCCGCTATGAAAGGAGCAAGGGAGTGGCTGCTCCGTTCACTGCTGAAGACTTCTCCGTCGGTGTGATGAGCCTCTGGCTTCTGCGCAGCACTGTATGATTCGGCGGGCGCATCTCTCTTCTCTTCCTGCGCCGGGGCTTGAGCAGCGCCAGAGCCTGCCTTCATGCGCTCTTTCCAGCGCTGGAAATCCTCCTGCGTGTGTGCTCGTCGTGGCTCATCTCGGTCGTTACTGTCCAGCCATTCGGGCTCGTGCTCGAATTTAGCACCGCGGTTCCAGTCGCGGTCAGCGCCATGTCGGTCACGGCGCCATTCTCGATTGCGTAGTGGTTTATCATCATCGGCATCGGCACCGTCGGCATTGTTCCCGTTGCGGAACCAGCTACCGTCGAATTTAGAGCGGCCAGGCTGGCCGTCCTTCTTTGGAGGGAAGCGGCCATCTTTATCTCGGTTTCCTCGATCATCATTAGGCTCGCGAGGGGTATCTCTATTATCCCATCGGTCAAATTCTCCATTGCGTCGGGGTTTGCGCTCTTGATCATCGGGACCAAATGTGCGCCGGGGCCGTCCAGCATTCCAATCCTCCTTATCTCCACGGCGGCTGGTCAGACCTCCTGGTCTTCCATCGCTCTCTGCAGTATCTCGGTCCTTGAAAAAGCGATCTCTGAAGGCGAATCGATCGTTCTTGTCATCTGGGTTGCCCGAACGCACCGGCCGATCTGTCATGTCGAGCGATCCCTTGCTACCCATTCGCGATGATGCAAAGACATTCTTGGGTGATGTAAGGAGGATATCCTCTGTTCCAAGCCAACATCAAATTAGCGAATGTTCACGATGACACTGAAGGCTGATAAGAGCAGCCAGTGTGATGAGAACAAGAAATAGTCATACCTGAATTGGAGCCTCGTGAGATATGGCGAGCTTCGAAAAAGCTAGGTCTTCTGTTTGTAGTGGTTTCGGGTGGGTTGTTTGGGTCACGAGTAGTCTGTTGTTTGCGCTGGCTGGTTGGGTCGGGTTGAGGCCTGTAGGAGAGATGCCCTGGATCAGTCTTGTGGTGGGTGTGCGGGATGTCATAGAAGAAACATACATCCATTCCTCAATGGGGGGTAGACCAGAAGGCTTCGTTACAAGAGGCGACGAGCGCAGCCATAACAGCTCATCTATCTGGTACCGTCGCGCCATGACGGCCTCTGGAAGGGAGTGTGCGATCTTGATCCACAAGGCTTATGATCGTCTCATTGGTTCACAGGGGTGTACAAAGGAGGTGTTCGATGGGAGGGTCAGGAGAAGAAGGTGAGGTGTTGGGAAGAATCAATGTCAGTTCGTGGGGGGTGAAGACGGTCGGGAAAAGAGGCTCAGAGGTCACTGGGTGAGGAGAAGCAGTAAGCCACCTTGTGGCGAGGTTTAAGGCGGAGTTGGGCTGCCGTCGGTGAGAAGTCCTCCACCAGTGCAGCATGCTCCGAGTCACTAGAAACGAGCAAAGAATCCTTGGACGAGCGGTTTCCAAAGTTGTATGCTTGATGAGAGCTTAGGAATCAGGAGGGGAGAGAGATAGGTGACGTCGAATGTGAGTTTTCTCCAAAGCTCCGCCTAAAGGGGAAACCTTAACCCCCGTTTTACTTTGCAGTATTTAAGGGACTCATTTGGGTTTGTGAATATTGTTACAGTGAGGCCCGATGTCGAAGTATTTTCAACTTGGTAAACGTAAATATCGAAACATGCCAATTACCTACTAAATGGGCATAATGGTACTCAGGAGTCATGATGTTTATCTACTGTGACCGCCAATCTTCCAAGATCGAAGTGCCAAAACGTGCCCATATATGTCTTGATTATTTCAAGGGGCTCTGAAAATAGTATGATACACGAGTCTACCTAGGTACATCACGCCTGTGTAATCTCTTCAATCGTAGACTCAAGGGTCCCGTTGCTCCACGCGTCAACCCGCTCGCGATCGGACGTTTCGTAGAGAGTCCGCGCCAACGCCGAAAGCAAGGCAGCCTCTTTGGCGTCAGATTCTGCGATCTGAAGCTGTATCCAGCTGATGATAGCCGCACGAGTGATCAGGGTTGTGCTGCCACCCACCTGCGCTGCTCGATAGATGACATGCAGAATCTTACGCTGGGCCGCGGAACCAAGGCTTGGGGACTGATAAAGAGAGAGGATGCGCTCGAAGACATTTGCGCGACGGTAAATTTCCATATCCTAAAAATATTGTCAGAGCTGTTACTCCAATGGGCTTATGCGGGAAAGGGATGAGCTTACAGCCTTGCTGCGAAGACTCTTCACGAATAGTCCCAGCAGCCAGTCGATCTCGTCGAAATACCCATCATCTAGCTCGGGCTCGTGCAGGAAGATCTTGTCGATCCAGTAGGATGGGATCTTCTCCAATTCCCAGACTGGGGCCTTCTGCAAGAACTTGTTGACCTTGCCATACACCTTGTGCAAAGGGTTCGTGAGTACGGAGAGGCAGCTGGAGGCGCATTCGCCGATGATCCACGGAACAGGCTTGTCAAGGCCAATGTTGTTGACCGTTTCCAGCAGTTCTCCCGTGAGCGTGAACACGCAGCGCCATTCGGCATATTTGGATTCCTGAGCTTGTTAGCTGCAAACTTAAAGAATCAGTCAATATTGGAAGTTTACCTTTAGCTTTGCCATGAAGCGCACAAGGTTGGCAAATGCCTGCCGTCGGACTTCCTCGTGCTCAGAACACAGGCAGAGCATCAGCTCAGCAATGTAGCCTTGCTCGACTGCTTCCTCTTCATCCACTCGCTCCCATTTGTGCAATGCGTTGTGCGTAATGCCTTCGGTGGGCAGGAAGCCGAAGATTTCATCGAGGTCCACTTCTGTAGTCTTGTCAGACGAAGTGGGCTGGCCCGGGGCAGAGTCGATGTCCATCTTGTCATCATCATCGGCATCCTCTGTCCCCTTGAGACACTTTTTAAACCGAGACAGGGTTTTCTTGGTCTCGGTGGCCTCGATCAAGGCATCTCGAGCAGCCTTGAGTGCGCTTGCACTCTCCCCGCCCCGCTTCAATTGTCCGAAGAGCTTAGAAATCCATGACCCGACGGTAATTTCAGTGGTTTCATCTCCTGCCTTAACGACGAAAGGCCACTGCTCGATAATTGCCGCAACGAGAGGGCTTAAATTACCAGCAGCACCTTCGGACAGAGACTCAAGCAGGTCCACATAGTGGACAGGTTTCTTAGCAACCCGAGACACGCAGTTATCGAAGAAAATCAATTGCTTGTGGAGCGTTTCGGCCTCGGAATCTTCAAGGCTTGACAAGAGAGAATTGAAGGACTGCGGCGAGTTCCGAATAACGTAGCTTTCCGCAAGGACAGTCCTCAAAAGGATGGAGATGCGGCGCGAAGAGTCTTTGTCCGATGTCTCCACGAGGACTTTGAGAATTGAGATAAAGGGGGAATATTGCATAGAAGCTACGGAGATGTCAGTGTTTGATTATCGTAAGTAGCGGAAACGCGCCTACCTGGCTTCTGCCACCAACGCATAGAGGCAGACTGCTGTGCGATCTGTAGGTTGCTCTGCAATTGACTCAGAAGAAGCTCCGAATCATCAGAGCTGATCTCTGGCTCTTCCAAACGCTTGAGCACGTCCACCAAAACTAATGAGACATCAAAGTTCTCCTCCAATGCAATGTCGGGCATAACTTCGTAGTAGCAGCTCAACAACTCTGCAACGGCATCTTGCTGCTGCAGATCTTCTCTGGCCGTTCGCCGGAAAAGAAGAATCGCATCCTTCACGGCAGGACACCGACGGGAAAACTCAGCGAGCAGTTTGGCAGCAGCCTGGTTCCAGAACAATTGGGCTTGTCCATGGTCGGCTCGGAACATCTTTAGAACCGCCCGCAACTTGGTGAAAGCCAACGTCAATATCCGCACAGCGAACAGTGTTATAATCTCCGCATTCAGGTTCAAGCACCGAGTCATGACTTTTTGGCTCATAGGACGCGGGAGGATGTTTTCAATGACGATCGATACCGGTGGCGGCAGGATGGGCGCTCTGTCTCTCCAGCCACAATTTGTAGGAATGGGCAGCTGAACAGTGGAGAAGAGTAAGGCGGACTCAGCCATCCACGACGGCGTTGCTTTAGGGTCAGCAATGAACATGGTCTTCTTGGAGAAGAAGTCGGCGATCAACTCCGGTGCCGCCTTGAAAATGGTAACCAGCAGCTCAATTTGCAAACTATCCACGTCGGGGCGAAGGCATTGGATAAGGTATGAAAGGGAGTTGTTCCTGACAGGAACAGACTCCCAATACTTGTCGACATGGACTGGCGAGTCGAGACCCAACTCAATGCAGTCGTCGTCCTCGACGGGTAGGCTATCGGGATCGCTTCCGACTGGATACCAGCCTGTCTCGGGAAGAAGAACGCCAAGGCCCGTAGTCTGGCAGACGTTCATCAAAAGTTTATGAATTGCATTCGCGATCGAGATGTTCTCCGGATTGGGCTCCTCTGATTCGCGATCGTAGCCGTAGAGTGTCACCAGCTTCTCTAGGTTGAAGCGGGTGAAAAACTTGCTCTTGGATTTGGACGACAGCGAGGCATCTTGCACGATGTCCCTTTCAATGGTATTGATAATTTCCAGAACAATATCCCGGGAGTCTTTCCGAATGTAATCGAGGAAAGCTCGGGTGAGCTTATGCTGTTCAATGATGTCGCTCTTCTCAAGCTCATGTTGAACCCTTAAGTTCGCAAGCAGATATCGCTGGGCATTTCTCCGCAGAGTCGACTTCTTGGTCTCATCCTCTGAAGTCTCAAGTTGTGCCTTGTTAGGGGTCAAAAAGACCTCGAGGCGCTTGAAGGTGATGTAGCGCCGATGGTAGAGTTGCCGGGCCACAGCACCACCATCAAATGTGACAATCTCCGTAAGGAGACGAAGACAAGGCGAGATGAGATGCTCCTTGGACTTGGTGGCGGTAAGGCCACGGTTGAAGAGTCTCAGCTGATCCTTTTGCAGCAAATGCTTGCACAGCGCTAGTCCGAACTCTCGGAACTCAAGCTCGCGTGAGATGGTCTTGAGGAAGATAGCAAGAACGGATGGAACGTTGGTCAGCAGAGAGTCATGGTTACCGCTATCGCCCAAGCTCCAAGTCTGAATGAGGTCGGGGAAGCAGACGGAATCCTCCTCCTTCTCTTTGCCGGGGGATATTTGCTTATCGCAATAGCCCTTCAGAACCTGGAGCTTCTGGGCCTTTTCATTCTCCTTTTCAGGCTGATGAATAGAATTCAAGAACTCCTTGAATTTGATTATTCCTGTTCACGCTCGGTCAGTTTCAGTGGTTGTAGACCGTCGAGCGAAAACTTTACCTTGCTTGGCGGCCGGGACATTCTGCTGGAAAACGAGCAGGTTGCGCAGCTGGGAGGGGTTTTTAATTGTTGCCTCATTGATCTCCTGGGGGTCTTCGTCAAGTTTTCTCCGCTTCGCACGGAAGGGATGCTCTGTGACGTGCGCCATATTGACGGTTACGACAATGTTATCTTTCTTTACGAGGTCTTCGACGGGTCCGATGCCTTTGAAGATTTCACGCCCGCTGATTGGCCAACGTGGGCCCGCTTTTGACGGTTAACATACGGCAGGCGACAGTGATCAAAGTGTCGAAAGTCTTTTGCTCGCAGAAAATTACGTCAGCAGGAAGGTTAGTGAGATTTTGACACCTTAGGCCATCAAGAACTCTGCTAGAATGTAGCAATTCGATCCTGGATAATAATAGGATTTGGCAAATTTAAACACCTAAAAACCGAGTAAAATAGGTCGGTTTTCAGTATGTAAACCAGAATATAGGATTGTTGAAGATTTTTGGTGTATTAAGTTTCGCTATTTTTGATAAACCATATAAAATAGCTACTAATATAAGATTGATGCATATTATCCTTATATATCTAGTCTATCTACAATATTAATCTAAAGCAAATATCTTCAATATTTAGGGTATAGGGTCTCGAAACAGACCGATCTTATTATGCAGGATCAAAATGCTACACCTCAGCACGGTGATTACAGCCTAAGGGGTCCAGAGAGGCCGGATTAATGGTTGTTCCGGACACATGGCCTAGGAAAGCTATGGGATAGGCGGAAGTTTTGGCGGTGAAACAGTTAATATAGGGGAAAGGACTTTTGACACTTTGATCACTGTCGCCTGCCGTAGATTAACAGTCACTTCGCAATGACTTTATAGTTCTGAATAGAAACAAAGTACGCTTTTGGTTGATACGATCTACGTCTTCCGCTCTTTACTAAATGGATATTTTGACCGAAACGCCAGTCCCTCATTTATCCAGCTTAGGAAAGTATGAAACATGCAACAAAACATAAGCCTTTGCAAATCAACACCTGCAAATCAACCCCAGGTTCCTCCACCGCCACCTCTGCCCTGGCGACGTTGAGCAGAGAGTCGCCAGTCATCCTCGCCAGCAAACCGGTTATGAAGAGGCTGGATCCGCTCTGCTTTCTTGCGTTTCGACAGACGATCGGTAGGTGCCACTTTGAAGAACGTTGGGGCTGCCTCCACTAGCCACTTCGGTTCAATAGAAGTAGTGCAATGCATATACTCCTTCGTAGTGAGCACTAGGTCGTGGTAGATGACATGCTCCGCCGGTTTTCCAAATAGTGCAGAGCTCGGGTGCATATACACAGGCGTGCCCTCCACTAATGTCTTATACCCTTCTTGAGGGTCCTTGCGAGCGGCATTCCGGAAGAAGCCCGTGCAGAGTGCCTGCCGCACCTTGGTAGTGTTCCGCCCACACGAGATGATCTTGTGGTGATAGCGGTTCATGATGCCGAGTAGTTGATTGCGTACATCCCTAGCGCGGCTGATGGCTCGAACCTGGATGAAGTTCTCGTAACACCAGGCGTTGTTGAAATTGGAGTTCTTCCAGCCATTGTAGACGTTCAACAAGGTCAGATGATCGCCGCATGGGTCGTGGAACTTGCTCTTCTTTTGGTCGGCCTGTTGCTGCTTCTCCTTCGGTCGGTAGAATATGGTTGGGATAGAGAGCATAGCGACGATACTCAGCATCTCATCAGAACAGCCCATATCGACAGAGGCAATAAGTGCTTTCGCAAGAGAGGGTTCCATAGGGAAATCGGCCATTTTACGACCCAGACGAGTCAGTAGACCTTCGTCATCTAGAGCTGATAAGGCATACAACTCTTCGAGAGCGGTCAACATGGTATTGGTGGGCGGCGGATCCATAAAGTCGAAGTGAAGAAGGTCATTAACGCCCATCGCCTTGAGCATAAGAATAGTATGCGACAGGTTCTGACGCTGGATCTCCGGAATGGTCGTAGGAAGCATCTCAGACTGATAGGCGGCCTCCGTATACAGTCGGAAACATTTTCCAGGGCCTGTTCTTCCCGCACGGCCGGCTCTCTGCTTGGCCTGCGCCTGGGAAATAGGTGTCACCACAAGCGAGTCCATTCCAAGCTTCGGGTCATAGGCATTCTGCTTCACAAAGCCGGGGTCGATGACATAGTAGATGTTATCGATAGTGATCGAGGTCTCCGCAATATTGGTCGCAATAACAACTTTGCGGCCACCAGGCGGGGCAGGTTCGAAGATCCGACTCTGCACCTCACTAGGAAGCGCAGAGTAGACAGGGAGAATAACTAGCTCGGGGACCGTAGAGCCTAGTGCCTTCATCCGCTCGAACAATATTTCACAGGCAGTGTCAATCTCTTCTTGACCCGTTAGGAAGAGAAGGATATCACCGGCTGCTTCAGTCAAGTGAATCTGCATAACTGTGATAAGGGCAGCATCCAGATAGTCAGATTCTGGCTCCTTCGAATACATCACTTCGACAGGGAATGTTCGTCCAGGAATCGAGAAGATAGGGCAGCCGTGGAAGTATTCGGAGAATTTTTCGGCATCCAAAGTAGCCGATGTAATAATCAAGCGAAGATCGGGCCTTCGTTTGATGGTCTTCTTCAACAAACCGAACAAGATATCCGTAGATATTGTTCGCTCGTGTGCTTCGTCAAGCATGATTACGGAATATCTCTTGAGATCGGGGTCGAGCAGAATTTCTCGCTGAAGCATTCCATCGGTCATATACTTGATCTTGGTTTCCGGACTCGTGCAGTCTTCGAAACGAATTGTGTATCCAACCTCTGCTCCTAGCCTACAGCCCACTTCCTCAGACACACGTTTGGCCACGGACATGGCAGCGACACGACGGGGCTGAGTACAGCCGATGATACCATTGTTCCCGTATCCAGCCTCAGCTAGATACTGCGTCAACTGCGTGGTCTTTCCTGAACCAGTATCCCCAACCACAATCATCAGCTGATTCTCCTTAACGGCATCGAGTAGTTGTTTCCGGAATTTGAAGACCGGCAGACTCTCACGCTGCTGTTTCATGCTCATGTCGGTCCGCTTGCCATAAGACTGGTTCTTGCCCATGGTGACTCTCTTCCACTCTGGCACCGCGTCATCCTGCTTTTGGGTGCTGCGAAGGTCCGTAGCAAACTTGCGGTTTTCGGGTGCAACCATAGGGTCTTGCCATTGTGCGTTGAGGTCGACCTCGGCGGCCTGTTCGGCGGCCTTGTCCTGTGCCTCTGCCTGTTTCAATTCACGTCTCTCCTTGGCAAGGTTAGTACCCGACATAGCAGCACGGTTCATCGAGCCATCAGGAGCCTTGACAACGCGGATAGGAGAAAGTTCGAGTGACTGCTTCGTCTGGCCAGCCAGAAAAGGAGGTTCTTCGTCCTTAACTTCAATATCAACATCTTCCTCCTCTTCAAACGTGCCCTCGCCGGTAAGGGTGGCATGATACTCCTCGTCGAGGTCGGGGTAATCTGCGGCGGATGCAACTCCAGAAGCAATAAGCTGTCTAATCTCCCATCGTTCGGGTGAAGTGAGACGTTTGCGGTTTCTCGTCGGCCGTCCGTCTTCAATAACAGGCACATCTGAAATGAGGTTGCCGTATCTGGCGTCTCCGTCAAGCCTCTCCATGTTCGCGCCCGAAGCTAGGCGCTTCTGGGGAACAATATCCATCCCTGTGACCTGATCGACCTCTTTCATTGACAACCCGATACGAGTACCCTGGATACTGACAACCTTGACCTTGACTGGCTGTCCACGAGACACAAGGTCACTAGGGTGGTTCACCCGCACGCCCTCTTGCATCGCAGAAACGTGGACCAGGCCGTCGACCTTCCCTTGAACTCCCTGCAAATTCACAAACGCACCGAAATCCTTCACTCCCGTCACATGCCCCTCGTAAATCTTGTATAGAATTGGCTGATCGTCCAGTTCGACTGTTGGCGGTCGTCGGAAGTATTCCTTGTCGTCAGGGTCATGATTTCGACGTCTTCGGTCACGGTCACTGTGGCCATTGCGATGGCTGTCCCGCTTGCTGTGTCTGTCAATTGACCTCCCAAACTCGTCCACGAGGTCGTCATCCTTGCCGTGGCGATGGGCGCTCCGTGACCTTGATCTCGACCGATATTTGTCTCTGCGTCGGCGTCCGCGGTTGTGGTCATCGTACTCGGGGCTGCGACTGCGCTTCCTGCTGCTGCGCTCATCCCTTGGAACGGGAGGTTTGTCCTCTTTCGACTTCCCAGCAAGCCCCTCCAACATTGCGAACGTATCGTCCATAGCGCCAGCTTGCGCATCGGTCTCGTTTGCGGTCTGGCGATCGAGATAGTCGGACTCGTCCCAGCGCTTCTCGGAGTCTGGGACAGCCAGACCCTTGAACACTCGCGATTTCTTTTCCAGGACATCAAACTCGTCCATCAAATCATCGCCTCCGGGGGCGTCGTTCTGCGCTTTCTTGGACTTGTACTTTGGGTGCATCGTAAGGACAAGGCGGTCGATACTCTCCGTCAAGCTTTGCGGGAACTCGGCGCCCATCTCATCGAGCTTTTTCTTAAATTCGGGGAAGTGACCGCTGCATTTGAGATGCTGGTCAATCACAAATTCCGCCAGAGTCTTGTCGTTAATGCCCAGGTAGTTCTGGAGCTCGTTCGTCACTCGCGACACGAGCGAAAACAGCTCCAGAGACTCCAGATCATCCATCCTAACGAAAGGCCAAAAGGATGGCGGTCGAAGGGAACGAAAGGCGCGAGCAAAGCGATATCTGAGCGAGGGCGCAAAAGACCTATGACCTCGGCGAAGCAAAGTGAAGGCGGAAAATCAGTCCGGCCGAAGTCGCCACTGATAAGATAAGCTCAAGTGTAAGCACGTGACCCGAACGGAGTCAAAGGTCAAAGGTTACATGATGAGTTGCTTCCTATGTTGAACTAGAGACTTTTCAAGGTTGTTGGAGTGTTAGAGTGGTTTGCTTTTATACAACTAGTATACATATCTATTGTTACATTGTTCAGATCACGCAGAAGAGGTCTGCGCCTTTTGCACCGGCTTGGGCTTGGGAACTGACTCTGAGCTCTCCAAGGAGCTCTCTTCCTCCAAATCGAAGTCCAGTTCGGTAGTTGAGCTTTCCGAAGACTCTGCTTCGGTCATATCAGCCTCAGATAGAGTGCTCGGGGTCCCTAAAGAATCTTCTTCTGCTTGGCCTTGCCCTTGTCCTTCTCTTTCAGGAGACTCGCCATCATCGTCAAAGTCGGTTTTTCCTTGCTCTAGGAGCTGCTTCTGCAGGGCAATCTGGCGCCGCAGAGAAGCATCCTTGCGCAGCTTCTTATTGGCAGAGAATTCAGTCAGCGCCCGGATCATTCTTTCCTCCACGAGCTCCTTGACATGGGCGGCGAGAGTCCGGTCAGTGAACACGCCACCAAAGCGGAAGCCCAGCCATGAGTAGAGAATGATAGCTTTGTGCAGGTCCTCCAATTGGCGCAGGTATTCCTTGCTTCCGGAGACAGGTTCTTGTAAGATCTCCAAGTTAAGAGCGGGAATATCCAGCAACCGTCCGCGTGAGTTCTCGGCCACGCAGTCGGCAAATGCGCAGATGGCGTCGTATCCATTGGCGCTTCTGGTGTCCATGGGGGCGGCCATAAGTGTCAACTGCTGCGAAAGCCGAAGCCCATGCACGTTGTCAATGACTTCAGCGTTTGCGAGTGAATCATGCGGGTCACACATAAAGAAAAGGGGACTGAGCTCGGCAATTTCCCGAACGCGCCTAATCAGATACTCGAATGGAGTAGATCTCGGAAAGTACGCAGCCATTTTCTTGTAGGTAGAGTCCGGGGGGATAATCCCAGCAGCACTGATTGGTGGGGGTTCCACACTCATGGCCCGTTGAATATAGGGTAGGTCGACTTCCTCAAGAGATGTGACCAGGCCCACGTTGGCTTCATCGTTCGTGTCGTGCGTGGCACCGGCTGGACGATACCGGCCCGCGCGTCCACCAATCTGCTTGATTTCTGGGACAGATAGTCTTTGCAGACCACCGGGCATACGCTTGATCAAGGTCTCGAAGATGATACGCTTGCAGCTCCTGTTGCAAGTCAGGTGAGTTTCAGACGGGAGATAGATGGCAATACTCACAAGTTCAACCCCATGCCGATCGCATCGCTTGCGACAAGGAAATCGTAGTCATTGTCCGGGTCATTAAAAAGATTAGCCTGTTGAGTGCGAATCTCAGCCGGCAGACCGCCATAGACAATGGCGGCTCGTCTCCCAGTTAAACGTTCGATGTCGGACTTCAAGGCGTGAATTCCAACTCGGGAGAATGACACCAAGCAATCGCCCTTGCGCAGATTGTTCAAATTCCCTCTCAAACTATGCGGCATGACTTCTAGAGGGTTCAGCCGCTGATATCGGTGAATCTCCAAGTTATCTCCTGTGAGGGCACAGAGCTCCCGAATCAACGGCACTGCACGCGTTTCACCGCAGAGATGCAACTCCTTGACTTGAGCCCCAAGTACGGCTCGCGTCCACGCCCATCCTCGTTTCGGATTGGCGATCATCTGGATCTCGTCGATAACTCCCACATCAAACGCTTGCCCCACGCTGACCATTTCCACCGTGTTGCTCATGACGCGTGGCACCTGACCATCCTCGGGGACCTTGACCTCGTCACCGGTGACCAGGCTGCATGGAATACCACTTGACTTGAAACGATGATACACCTCCTGTGCAAGCAATCTCAATGGCCCTGCGTAAAATCCTGACTTGCTTGCTTCCAGCCGCTTCAAAGCGTGGTATGTCTTTCCGGAATTCGTGGGGCCGACATGAAGATGAACTGTCCGTTGCATAGAGCGTGCGTTGGGGTACCATTCAGCTGGGTAGCGGAGGTCGGCCCATTTCTTCTGTGACTCGAGGTTCGGAGTCGAGTAATTCCTCGTGGTGCGATCGGCGTAGTTGAGATATTCCAGCTCGTTTCGCAAACCCTCCGCCCCCGAAGCGAGCATAGCCCTTAGTAGCGAAGCCTTGACCTGCCGCAACGAGCCTGCATCCGCCTTTGTCTCATCCATCTGGCAGGCATTCAACACCCGGCGTTCGATTTGAGGCCATCCCTCGGACATCTCCCCTGATTTAAGCAGCTTTTCCCTCACATCGCTTACTGCGACTTCCACCAAATGACTAAAGTCTGCAAGGCGTTGCTTGCTCGGTCTCAAGGAGCCATTGGCAGGAGGTTTCGGCGGACCATCAGGCGTCTTCTTCGGTTCCTTGGCCTTTCTCTCTCGTTTTGATCGCTGGAGGGTCGGGGACGTTGTGAAATGCCGCGGGCTGTATAGTTCCTCGAAGTATAGAAAGGGAGCGACAGTGGTGCGATGCTGCGAAGCAGACCTAATGGGACTGGGAGTGGGAGTGCATGATCTCAATGTGCAGAGGAGCGAGCGGCTGCCTTTGCCGGCCCATGACTGCATTCCGTCCAAGGTCCAGCGGTCAAGAAGTGAAACAATGTAGCTTGGTTGAATGAGAGGAAAGAAGGAAGGGTTAATTTCAAGGCAGTTTCAAGAATCAAGAAAGTTGCTTATCGGTGAAATTAGTTTCCCGCGCGGGAGATCCACTTTGCGTCTGTCGAAGCTCAAATGGTGGGGAACCGCTTTCTCCTTCATATACTACGGGCCACCTAACTCAACTCCTTCTCCTCTCGTCTCTCTTCCTTTCTTCCTTTCGAGTGCATTAGTTTTTTATATCTCGCGAACCTCCGCTGCTTCCGCCTCTATCCTCTGGTCCCTGGTCCCTGGCCCCCTGGCCCATCACCATGGGCTCCTCAATAATCAACATCCAACGCGACAGTACGTGGCGCCTCGGTGCTGGGTCCCTTTATGGGTGGATTGGCTGACCTTTGACTCTCCACAGTCATCCTCAACACAATCCGACATGCCGGCGGTAACGAGGTGGGTTGCGTCCTGGCCTCTCCCCGCGGCGGGCACTGACGATAGCTCCCCCGTATAGTGGAAAGTCTTGGTGGTGGACGAGCAGAGCAGGAAATTGATCAATTCCGCCGTGAAAGAAGAAGAGATTCTGAACTTGAATGTCTCCAGTGAGCTCTTCTCCCGGCCCCTGAACGCTGAACAGCCCTGCTAACGAGCACCGTCACCCCGCAGATGTCGAACAGATTGAGCAACGACGGATATCCAATCCAGATATGGACGCTCTATACATACTGTCGCCGGAGTCGTGGATCGTTGACTGTCTCATGGCCGACTTGGAGGTCGGCCGGTACAGGAAAGCAATCTTAGTCTGGACCTCTTGTTAGTGGGCAATACGTGGGCCTTGGTGAAGCGCTTTGGCTAACGGTCACTAGTCCTCGACGAGCAGCAACGTGCGCGGCTCGACAGGTCTCAAATGGCGCGTGACCGCATCGCAGACTCTCGTATTATGAACATCAACTTCTATCCCCGGGAGTCACACGTCGTTACCTTCCGTGATCCTTGCAGCTTCCCGGTGCTTTTCCATCCAGGCTGCAGTCATCTGATCAAGAATCATCTTCAGGAACTCGCTCAGAAGGTAAAACACCTCGTCTATGCCTGCCTCTGGTGGAATTCAGAGTTAACTTTTTATCCAAGATCGTCTCACTCTGTGCGTGTCTGGGTGAATATCCCGTCATCCGGTATTACCGGCCCCGAACCCCTACTCATGAAGCCGCCGTTCTTTCCTCTCACCTGGCGCGATTTATTCAAACAGAGCTAGACCAGTTCGCACAATTCCAGCGCGATTTTCCACCTCCATCTAATCGCCCTCGGGGAGTACTGCTTGTGGTGGACCGTTCTATGGATATCTTTGCCCCTCTTCTCCATGAATTCACATATCAGGCCATGGTCCATGATCTATTACCAATCAAAGATGGAGATAAGGTCACTTACAAGACAAAGGTCAATGAGGGTAAACCGAATGAAGAGGTGAAGGAAATGGAGCTCGGCGAGCACGACAAGGTCTGGGTGGATTACCGACACATGCACATGAAAGATGTGCTTGGTAAATTGGGTGAAGATTTTGCCAAATTCCGAAAAGCGAACTCTCAGTTTGCTGACGAGTGAGACAATCCATTCTTGATGGCTTTCACAGGCCTAGCTAACATTGCTACTCGCAGCAACGACAAAACCAGCGTTAATACAATCAAGGACATGCTGGCAGGTCTGACCGAGTTCACGGAGGGCAAAGATGCATATACACTGCACTTGAACATGGCGGAGGAATGCATGAACCTTTTCCAAGCTCACAAGCTGTTGGAAGTGAGCTCTATTGAGCAATCTTTCGCCACGGGCCTCGATGAGAACTACAAGAAAGCCAAGAATCTGGCCGCCCAACTTGTCCAGTTGCTTGACGATGACTCCGTCGTACCACAAGACCGGCTTCGGCTATTACTCCTGTATATCCTGTACCGTGGAGGCTTGCTAGGCGGCGACATCCGCAAGCTGATGGCCCACGCACAGCTCCCTGGGAGAGATGGGAATGTCATCGCCAATCTTGACCTTCTCGGTGCGCGGGTTGAAAAGCCCCTAAAGGATGAAAAGCCGCCTGTGCAACCGCTTTTCAACCGGCGCACGCCAGTCCCTGAGACGGAGGAGCTCAGTCTCTCTCGATATGACATTGGTATGAAACAGATGTTGGAGGATCAAATCCGGGGTACCCTAGACCCGACAATTTTCCCTTTTACCCGGCCTCACACCGAAACTGATATGGCTGCCCAAGAGATGATCACTCAGCAGGCATCTCTGCGCAGCGCCAAACCCACCTGGGCCCGTACTCGGTCTACCGACCAGCCAAAGCAGCGTCTGATTGTCTTCATGGCCGGAGGTGCCACATACTCCGAGGCGCGCACCTGCTATGAAATCTCCCAGACTTACGGGCGCGATGTCTTCCTGGCCACGACACACATGGTAAGCCCAGGACTGTTCATGCGCCAAATCGGTGAACTCAGCATTGACAAACGTCGCCTGGATATCCCCGCCGAGCGGCCCAAGCCTACTGCTCCGGCACATTTGTTTGAGCGTGAGGCGCCACCTGCTCCCACCCCTCCGCCACAGAAAAAGCCCATTTCCACGGCACACTTGAACCCGCCCGCACCCCCGGAGGCACTAATGGCTAACATGAACTTGGGATCGAATGGCTCGACCCCTGCGACGGCGTCCTCGGGAGGGAAATTCCTCAAGAAGGATAAGGACAAGAAAGACAAGGACAAGAAGGACAAGGACAAGGACAAGAAGGACAAGGACAAGAAGGACAAGGACAAGAAGGACAAGGACAAGGACAAGAAGGACAAGGAAAAGAAATACCGGTTTTTCAAGTAGGTTGGCAACTACACACTTGCTTCATTTGTCTGTTGTGCAATGTATCTCGAGCGCCGTTGTGATACCATCTTTTTGTTATCTTGATATTGGTCAGTCTAGTCCGGACATTTCTGAGGAAGATCATAGATCACCGTACAAAGGACTTACCCACAACGTAATACAGAAATAAAATCCACATCCTGCTCTGCATTGGGTATCGTTAAAAGCACGCTAATCGCTAGATCTAGATAATAATCAAGCATCTTCACCGAGATACTTCAATACCTCATCGTTCTGGAAAAACACATTCCTCAACCTATCACCCCGCTTCCTTGCCTCGTCGGCGCCTTTTCGCGCCTGCTTCGCATTCAGCTTCTGTACTTTCTTCGGCGGTGGGCGGGCTGGTAATCGATCTCCATCTTTATCCAGTCCTATACCCAAACAGGCAGTGTCGTTTTTGATCCGGCCTTTGAGTGGTTCTCGGATACCTTCTCTACCAGCTGCGCCGAGACCCAGTCGGCTATCAGGATCCCAGCCGTAGGTGGAGAGGTATCGTAGACCCGTGCGGGTGCGGTCGAGGTGTGATGGAGGGTGAGAGTGGTTGAGACAGACTTGATGCGCGAGAGAGGCCTCGTGCGGACGTGTTGAGGTATCTGCGATGCCTGGTTCGGAGGAGAGTGGGAGGTTGCATATCTCGCAGTGGTTTGGAGCGATCGAGGACGGTGGTGCAGAGTGTGTTATTCGAGTGTGATGCGATGCTTCACTTGGAGTATTTGTATTTGTCGATGTACTCGAATTATCTCTCTCGGTATCTTTCTTGAGAACAATCGACAGGTAGGTGTCGGCGATGTTCGTACAGGGAGTAGAAGACGGTCTCGTCGTCCTCAGCTCGTGCTCTGAAGAGCGCACAAATGGTACACGTTTGCGACGGATGCCAGCACCAAAGACACGTTGGTCTTCCAGTGGAAGGAAATAGTCCTCCTCGTCCGACATGGTTGTCAAGTTGAAGGGAAGAAGGAAGAGATGTGGTGGTGATAAGATAGATAACGCCGCCTTTCGAACAGCTCGACTTCTTTCCCTTTCTGTCCCCTACTTCGCTCCCCCCTCAACACAATGCCCATCCCAATTATCATCAAGGGCTTCCAAGAGGGCGTGGATTCAATCCCACTCGCCTGGTCGGCACTTCATATCGCGCCATGGGTTCTCATCCTCGCCGCACTGAAGTATTACTTCGGCGGAGCCCGCAACACCTCCGAGCGGCTAATGCACTCCAAGGTGGTGATGGTAACAGTGCGTTTCTTTCCCCCTCTGATCTCAACCAACACCAACTCATTCCCACAGGGTGGCACATCAGGAATTGGAGCAAACGTAGTCCAAGAACTAGCCTCTCGCGGCGCCCAAGTCATCCTTCTGACGAGACAACCACCCTCCGACCTCTTCCTCGTCGAATACATTGACGACCTCCGCCGCACAACAGGAAGTAACCTTATATACGCCGAACAAGTCGACCTCACATCCCTCCACTCCATCCGCACATTCGCCACAAAATGGATCGATAACGCCCCTCCCCGCCGTCTCGACGCCGTGATCCTATGCGGCGGCATCGCACTCCCATCTCACGCACGCACCCAGACAACAGACGGCATCGACGAAGAATGGCAGGTTAATTACCTCGCCAACTTCCACCTGCTCAGTATCTTGAGTCCTGCACTACGTGTCCAGCCCGCCCATCGCGATGTGCGAGTTATTTTCACGACGTGCTCCAGTTACATTGGAGCTAAGTTTGAGCTGGATACGGTGAAGAGGGGGGTTGCGTCGAAGAAGAATGCGGCGCAGACGAAGAATATCTACGCTATGAGCAAGTTCGCGTTGATGGCTTTTGCTCAGTCGTTTCAGCGCCATTTGACTGCGTACCAACGACCGGATGGGTTACCTAATTGTACGCGTGTCATTGTTGTTGACCCCGGTGCTTCGCGGACGCCGGGGATGCGGCGTTGGTTGACTGGTGGATCGCTGTGGGGATTACTTTTGTATCTTCTCACGTGGCCGATCTGGTGGCTGTTTCTGAAGTCGCCGCAGCAGGGCGCGCAGAGCATCTTGTATGCAGCGATGGAGGAGAAGTACGGGCGGGGTCAGGGTGGTTGGATGATCAAGGAGTGTCGCGAGGTGGATTTTGCGCGGCGGGATATACAGGATGAAGATGTTGGGAAGAGGCTGTGGGAGTTTAGCGAGAAGCAAATTGAGGAGGCGGAGAAGGAGGGTGCTGTGAAAAGGGCGTTGGAGAAGAAGGAGAAGGAAGCTGAAAAGGAAAAGAAAACTAGGAAGGAGGCTTCTTCTGGGAAGACGCAGAGTGCTGGGTCGAGGAGGAATCGGAAGAATAAGACATAGATATGCCTAGGTAGATGGTATTGTTCCATGGTTTTATGGAGGGCGGCCATCCTTGAATGGAACATCTTTAGATACTCATCTCTTCATCTCCTTTGGACAGCGTGTGCCCTCAGGGCTAGATAGTAGTCTGTTCACTTGTACCTAGGTACGACCGGATAGAATCAGAATTCATGAGAAAGGAAATTCGTCTCAATATATTCTACCGAAATAAATCATCTATGTCCACAACCCCATAACCTTGGAACCCTTTTAATCTCAGCCAAGTCAAGTCAAACCCAAATTTACTTCTTCAGCTGAGCCAGCAGCTCCGCCGGCGGCTGCTGGCGGTAGCCCTGGGGGTTGTTCTTGGTCCAGAGCCAGAGGTCCTCGCAGGCCTGCTCGAGGGTGCGCGTGGGGGTCCAGCCAAGCTCCTTGTTGGCACGGGTAGCGTTGGCAGTCAGGTTGAGCACGTCACCAGCACGGCGGGGAGCAACCTCGTAGGGAAGGTCGCGGCCGACAGCGGCGCTAAAGGCACGGATCATCTCGTAGACGGTACTGCCCTTGCCGGTACCCAAGTTCCAGGCGCGGACACCGGGATTGTTGGCGCGCAGGTAGTTCAGGGCCTTCAGGTGACCGTCAGCCAGGTCGAGAATGTGGATGTAGTCACGGATGGCGGTGCCGTCGTGCGAGGCGTAGTCTGTCGGTAGTTAGCTTGGGAATGTTCTTGGCAATTGGCTATGGACAGGGAAACACACCGTCACCGAAGACCAGCAGCTTCTCGCGCTTGCCGGTAGCGACCTGAGCGAGCAGAGGGAGCAGGTTGTAGGGGACACCCTGGGGGTCCTCACCCATGATGCCGGAGGGGTGGGCACCAGCGGGGTTGAAGTAGCGGAGCAAAGCACCGTTCCACTTCTTGGCCTCGGCCTCGTTGCCGGCCTTGATGGCGTTGTTGCGCTGGGCGTTGATGACGTCGGTGATGGCGGTCTCAACGGCGAACTTGGTGTTGCCGTAGGGGTTGGTGGGGCCCAGAGGGCACTCCTCGGGGATGGGGATCATGTTAGGGAAGCGGGTGGCATCGCCGTAGACAGTGGCGGAGCTGGAGAAGACAATGTTGGTGACGTTGTGGCGGACCATTGAGCGCAGAAGATTGATGGTGCCGTAGACGTTGACCAAGTAGTAGTCCAGAGGCTTCTCACCGGACTCGCCGACAGCCTAATGGATACAATATCAGCACCTTCGTCAATCAGGTAGGAAAATCAAGAAAGCCGTACCTTGAGGGCAGCGAAGTGGATAACGCTGTCAATGTCGGGGTGAGCCTCGAACACCTTGTCGAAGTCCTTCTCGTTGGTGACATCGAGCTGAACGAACTCGGCCTTCTTGCCGGAGATCAACTCAATGCGGTTCAGAGCCTCGGCAGAGGAATTGTACAAGTTGTCAGCAACGACGACCTTGTAGCCAGCCTCCAGCAGAGCGAGGGTGGTGAACGAGCCAATGTAGCCCGTGCCACTGCGGGGGAGTTAGTAATACAGTATATAGTAGGACATCAGTTGATCTTGAGTGACTTACCCAGCAACAAGAACAGAACCGACAGACATGATTGCGATGTAGAGAAAGAATAGATTGAGGAGGGAAGAAAGAGGGACGGAGGGGCAGCATTTAAGGGGAAATTCAAGGTGGGGAGAGATCGGCGTCACTTTTCCCTCGTCTTTCTACATTACGCGGCATCGTCTCTGACATTTATGTTGGACATTATAGGGGTTGGGTCTATTTTGTATATCCTCATTTTATTTTTCCCCTATGTACTGCGTAAGTGAGAATCACTTGAACCAATTCAATCCTATCAGTGTACAATTGCGGATTATCTTCTTTGAACGGAATACGAGGTAGATCGTTGATCGTCCCTGGCGGTGTACAAACCCACCACGAGGACGATGAACAGCTAGAAAGATAAGGCATCAATGCACGTAAGATGCTTTCCACCTACATATCCCTAGTCCTCCGTAGATAATCTCTCAACCCAACACGAGGTACCTACGAGACCCCATCTCATCTCAGCTGTGGGCCCCCAGTCCACTCTGCTGCACGAATTAAATGCCCGGGACCCTCCCGAGTTCAGGGTCCAGATACTATCCTCATTGGGATTGTCCAGGTGTCACCCAGCACTTCGTAATACATATTCAGACTAGACCCCGTCAATCTCTCTGAACGTGAGCAAAATAGAAGAGAAAATAAAATTGGTATGGGGAGAAAATAATGAACAAACGCTCCAAAGGGCGGATTACATTGTGTGCCCTATAGAGGAACTTTTGGCTCCGTCTTTCCACCTCTGCCTTGAGCATCCTCAAACACAGCCCTCCGGGGTGGGGCACGCCAGCTTGCGTTTCTGCAAAACTGCGCGGTGCATTTGGTATCGCCGAAATTAATGCTCAAAGGATTAAGAGCCTCGGTCGAGTACCCGCCCCAGCTCGGATGCATTCACGGAGGGCGGGCATTCATGTGCCGGATCAATGTGCTAACGAGCACGTAATATCAGAAATCAAAAACCATGGACATTTCTGCAAATTTAACCAAGCAGCTCCACGTCCAATCCGATGGCCCGCATGAACAGGTTGACGTTGCCCAGTCGCTGACTGGCCATGTCCGCGGGGAGGCTCTTGCTGTAGCCGACGGTTTCCATCACCCGGTCCCTGGGAAGGAGTCAGTAAACTTAACGTTTTTGAAAACGACGGAGAATAGAACTTACTTGACAGCAATGACCAGACGCTGCTGCTGCTCGGGGCTGGCACCAATACCGACGGCAGCAAGGAACTGCCACACGTACATATCGTCACCTGAGTTGATCGAGCCGGGGAAGATGTCGGCCAAGACGGGCTCCAGAGTGTCGAAGAGCACGTTGAACTTCTCAACCCACTGCTGCCAGTCACGTTCGGGCGCCTGGCCAGCCTCCTTGACAAGCTCGGCCCGACTGAGGAGCATGGTCAGAATGCCCAGTCCGACCTTGGTGCGAGCGACGCTCTGCACGTGGGTCTGCGCAATGACCAGACCCAGGAGACCGATGATGATGTTGAAAGGTGCCTCGTTCACATACTGCAGCAAGCTCGGCATGACGGCCAGCGAGAACAGGTCAATGGCTTCCCGGACAGCCACGGATGGCTGGGCTTCACCGGGGATGGATTGTGCAAGCCGCACAACATCCAAGCTGTCCAGGTGCACGACGATCATGGTAAGGATGGTCACACGCTGTTCCTGGTCGATGTGACGGAAGATGCGAGGGATGGCCTTTTTGCCCTTGGGGTGGGACAGGAAGGCGATGAAGGGGTGTGGTGTGGTCGAGTTGGGCACGATCGGCTCCATCACCTTGAGTGCTTTCCAGAGCTTCTGGTTAAGCGAATGGAGCTTCTGTCGCCATTCCATATGTTGCTGGATCGCCTCTGCGTCACCTTCCTCCGGTGGTGGCGGCATCGTGCGCTCCATGTCCTCCATGGACATCAGAGCACTGTAAACGCGCTCGATGTTGGTGAGAATGGATTTGCGGTCGCTCAGGCTCAGGTCCGATTGCACCTTCTTCGGACGAGGTCCTTCCGAGCTGTCAGGTCGCTTGATGTTGAGCATAGGCTTCGGCGCCTTGGCGTTGCTGAATGAGATCTTGCCTAAACTACCCTCGATAATGAGTTGCTTGTTCTTGGGTTTGGCCTTGGCGGCCTCGACGGCACGCTGGACTTGCTGCTGCATGCGTTGCATGTGGTTGTCCGCGCCCTGTAAGGGGTGTCGGTTTCGATTTCCACCGAGGCGATTTCCAGTCTGGAGCAGGTACGTCTGGGCAAAGTGGCCGAGGGGCTGGTGTGGGTGCTGCCGGGGTGCTCCACGAATCTGGCTGTAGACCTGATAGTAAAAGTCCTCTGCCAATACAGCCTCCGGATCGGAGTCTGCCACGTTACCAGCCGCAGCCACCAATTGCTGCAACTGGATACGTGTGATGAAGTTCTTGTCCTGGGGTGTCATCAAACCGTTGCCCCGGGAGAGGAGGAAGATCTTGTGATTGCGCTTCGCCCGCTTCGCGTCCTCTACCAGGTAGGCATTGCGTTGCTCCTCGGTCAGATGCATGAGCTGTTGCGGGTTGGTGATTACCGGCAGGCCATTGTGCGGTGCACGGCTGCTCGGTGGCGGCGGCGGCTGATGCATGTGCTGCGGCCGCTGCCCCTGAGGCGGGCCGGCATGACGGGGACCCTGAGGTGGCATGTTCTGGGGAGGGAGGTTATTCTGCAAGAATGGAAGACCAGGAGACATAGCAGGTCCAGGGCCGCCATATAACTCCGGCATCCCCGGAGGCGGAGGTGGCATGCCGCCCTTCTCAAGCTGTGCCTGCAACTCCGGAGGCAGCTTGGGGGGGCCATCAGGAAGTGTCGAGAATTGTTGGGGATGGTGCTGATACAGGTTGGCCATAGCATGGGGTGGTTGCTGCGGGGGCAATCCTCCAATAGGCTGGCCGCGGCGGCGCATCTGTTCCTCGATCGCCTCGACTTCCTCCAGGCTCAATATCTTCCGGCTCGGTGCCGGTTTCGGGGCTGGAGCGGGGCTCGGTTCAGCCTTCTGGGTCCAAACGCTCGACTTGGCTTGCAGGTCGGGGATATATCCAGGTTCAGAATACTTCTCGTAGCCCGTGCGCTTAGAGGTCGACTCCGTCGGGGCTGCTGTGGCCGGAGCATCTCTCTGGGTGGCTGCCGGTGCGGTGGGGGGGTTTTGCAAGCTGTAGCGAATCTGCTCCTCTTCAATGGCATCAGCCACACCAGCAGTCCTTCCAAAGAAATCGAAGTCTCTGCCGACGGGTGCAGTCTCGTCACCGCCGAAGGTATCGTCGTTGAAAGTATCCTGATCGTCATCGAGCTGGTCGCCAAGGCCGTCGTATGTATCCTCAAAGTCAACGCTAGGTGAAATATCAGCATTCTGTGCATGCTCCACCATAATCACTGGGAGGGAGGGCTCACGCGTCACCATCCAGGAACTTATCAGCCAGAGCGACTTGCGTGAAGGGATCCGAGTTCTCGAAGAAGCCCTTGGGAGCCCCAGGGCCGCGACCGCGATCCCTGGGCAGGGTGGTATCGAATCCAAAGAAAGACATCTCTCTTTGGTCGAATGGAGTAGAAGGGGAGGAACGGATTTAGAGGGGAAAGATTGGTGGTGGGGGAGATGAGGAGAGAGTCGGGATCGAGCGAAACTCTGGAGTGCGTCTGCCTCAGGCATTACACTTAACGCCAAGTGTCGATCTGACCTGATGCGCGGACTCTTTGATGACTTGAGTGGACTCCGACATCTAAAAAGGATATAGAATCAATTTGGCCTGTTGAATTTATCCTTATATACTTTGTATACTCTAATGATTCAGTGTTGATCACCACTATTCCGTACACTGGGTAGACAATAGCCAAGACATCTAAATTCGCCAATGCTGACGACTTCGTACTCCGTAATCTCCCTTCTAAACCCCTCTATCGACACGGCAGAGAGCAGGTTTGCATTATCGAATCATAGGAATCGAGAGGCCAACCTTGGAAAGACCCCAAGCAATTCACCAAGTTCTCCTGAATATCCCTGAATTGAGCCCAAACCGGTGAAACCACGCGGCTCAGAGCGGTTGTCGCCATTGTCTTGCGTGGCCTTCAGTTCCTTCTTCCCCCATCTACCTCTCATCCTCAACGGTGATCTTTTCCTTTTCTCGCGGATGTCTTTCTCGCTATAACGTGGATTGGTCTCAATTCCGCGGGCTTTATTTCACTGTGACACTCGTTAGCCCTGCCTCATAACAACCATCGCCACTCGCCACGATGTCAACCGCGCGGTATACCCGCTACCTGACGATCGCCCTCGTGGTAAGGCTTAACTTATTCCAAGGATCATTGTCGATTCTCCTGTGATCGTGACACCGCTGACGATCTCCAGGGCTTGACCTTTTTCTACTTTATCTCCCGATCCTCCCTCCAGATTCCCACCGCCGCCTCATTCCACAACCCTTCTCCCTCATACGAAGATTTCAAAGCGCAAAAGTTACAGTTCTCCGGAAACAATAGTAGCCAGCGGGTAAACGCCACTTTTGTTACCCTCGCCCGCAACAGCGATATCTGGGAGATCGCCAAGTCCATCCGCACGGTGGAAGACCGATTCAACCGCAACTACAACTATGACTGGGTATTCCTGAACGACGACGACTTTGACGATGATTTTAAGAAGCTCACGACATCACTGGTGTCTGGCACCACCTACTACGGCCGGATTCCCAAGGAACACTGGTCTTACCCCGAGTGGATCGACCAGGACAAGGCGAAGGAGGCGCGCGAAGAGATGAATCGTCAGAAGATCATCTACGGAGGCTCTGAGAGCTACCGCCATATGTGCCGCTATGAGTCTGGATTCTTCTTCCGTCATCCGCTGATGCTGAACTACGAGTACTACTGGCGCGTCGAGCCGAGCATCGAGCTCTTCTGTGACATCGGCGCCGATCCTTTCCGCTTCATGAAGGAAAACGACAAGAAATACAGCTTCGTCATCAGTCTGTACGAATACCGCGCGACTATTTCTACGCTGTGGGATAGCGTGAAGAAATTCATGAAGAACCACCCCGAGTACATTCCCAAAGGAAACGCTATGGACTTCATCAGCGAGGATGGTGGCGAGTCCTACAACCTGTGCCACTTCGTACGTATTCAACAATATTTTCAAACCTTCACAGGACTAACCCTTTTCCTAGTGGTCCAATTTCGAAATTGGCAGCCTGGACTGGCTGCGCTCTCAGGAGTACATTGACTACTTCTCTTCCCTGGACCGGGACGGCGGATTCTTCTACGAGCGTTGGGGCGATGCACCCGTCCACTCCATTGCTGCCGCTATCATGCTGAAGAAGGAGCAAATCCACTTCTTCAACGAGATTGCCTACTATCATGTGCCATTCACGCATTGCCCGGTCGACGAGCAAACGAGGCTGGACCTCCGCTGCCACTGCAAACCGGACGATAACTTTGACTGGAAGGGCTATTCTTGTATGTTCCCAAAGCACTTTGACCTACTCAGCATCTTCTAAACTCTCACCAGGCACCAACCGGTGGTTCAAGGTGAATCACATGGATAAGCCCGAGGGCTGGGATAAGTACGATTGACTTCTTGCGCTCGGACAATTTAGCATAATCCTGCTTGCTGTCAGCGTAGTCGTCCTGCTCGTAAGCCAAAGTATTCGAGCCTATCTATTCATTCGGATACAGTTCGTTATCAATTATCTTGTTGATCTGGGGAGCCGTCTCCGCAGCGGCCCCGGTTACCGCTCACGGAATGGAAAGTGAGATTTTGGTTCTATATGTTCTGGGTTCGAAAAGTCCGTTTCATGATGTGTCAGATTCAAAAATACACATCATTTCTTCTTGATTGTTGTCACGGTTTATTCCCCTATGCGGCAACTTGACTTTCGATGCCTGCCATGCTTTACTATCTCGATTCTTCAGCGTTCCTATATTCGTTCCCAGTCGGAAACGCTTGTTGCATGGGCCATCGGAGTACAAGAGGGCCAGGACGAGCAGCGATCTGTTATATTTTGACTTTCCCAGCACATGAATATTTTTGGACACCAGCTTTGTAGGGGGAAAAGAAACCAAAGGAGAGATCTCAAAAACCAAGTACCTATTGATCAAAGTAGGGTAACCAATTGATTCAATGTTTCATAATGGTACATGCGATTCCAATAAATGACAATGTCGCCCATATTGCACAAATACAGTGTAAGAAAAGAAAACGATATGAGTTGTACACTCCAACTCCTCAACCTCTAGGCGAGTTCAACAGCACCAGCCTCAAAACATCCACTCTTAATCAAACCAAGTCAATTCGACAGAACTTAGTTACCCTTAGGCTTCTTGGTTCCATACTTCGACCGAGAGGTAACACGGCTTCCAACACCACCCTAAACACAAATTAGCAAATCTCCTCCAAACCCATAATACAAAGATTCAACATACCAAATCCATAGCACCACGAACCAAGTGGTACTTAACACCGGGACAATCCTGAGCTCTGCCACCACGCACTTGGACCACACTATGCTGCTGAATATTGTGGCCCTCACCCGGAATAATACTAGTAATGACCTTGCCCGAACTCAACCGCACACGAGCAATCTTGCGCTCGCCAGAGTTAGGCTTCTTAGGCTTGGTTATACCGGTCTTGAGACACACGCCCTTTAGCGACGGGTGGTCCTTCAGCGCCGGAGACCGACCACGCCGCGCGCGCTGGCCCTTGCGACAACCCCGTCGTACTTGGTTGTAAGTTGCACGAATAATCGGGGAGCTGGAGAATTGGCGGGACATGGCAGGAAGGGTGAACGCGGTTTGCCTGAAGATGGGCTTGGAGAGCAAGCTTGGACTCGGGGTTTGGCGGGTGAAGGTGGAGGTTGTCAGGGTGCGGAAGGGGATTGATGTTGTTGCCGGACGTTGGACGAGAGTCCGTAGGGCCCGCAGGGCCAGAGGGGACATTAACGGGTGCATTGTGATATTTCTTTGGGCGTTGACTGATCTCCATCTTGTTGGATGGAGAAATGCGGATCATAATTGACGGTCATGTGACCTGCGTATGTGGTGTCTGTGAGTTGCCGGAGGAGCTGGACGCGCTGCTCTGTCTGCCTGACACTGTCCTCCGCATTTCCATCATCTTCCTTCCTTCTTGTATCTTCTTCTCCTTCGCAGCTACTCCTGTTTTCGATAATCGCTTATACTCTGCAGTTTTGAACTAAAGAGTCTGTTTCAAACCGTCATAATGGTACGTTATCAAGCTATGGACCTGACCTTGACCTTGTCATCTCCGAATCCAGAATCCCATCTCTCCAATGTCATCTTATACCAAGCCCGATTATACCAAAGCCTAGCTCAGCTCATTATACATCCGTCATTTGGGGTCTCCATTCAAAACAAATAACTAACAGCTCCCAGTCTCTCCGCATCGCACCTCCAACTGGCCACCCCAGCTCAACCACCAACACCACCACCCGCCAAACACAGCTCTCAAAGGGTGCCCCCTCAGCACCCGGTCTCCCCGATACCCTCCGTAACAAGATCACTCTCCCCGCCTCCGCAACCGCCTCATCCACCAACAGCCCATCCTTGAATGACATCCCCTCCTCGACGCACCCGCTGGAGGCTCGTCTGCTCGCCTGGCGCGCAACCCAAGATGCAATGAAGATGGAGTCCCTACGTCGGGCATACGGCATCGCCGAGCCTGTCCGCCGCGGCATGGAGCTGAAGATTGTCCGTGATGGCACGTTCCGGCCGGCCGTGCTGGGCGGTATGAAGGGTGGCAATGTCCACGAGGATATTCTTGTGCTTGGAGGTCGGGATTCGGAGGTTAGCTGGGAAGATATCTTCCCTGGTATGTTATATCCTTTTCTGTTGCTGGCTTGGTTGGGATTGAAGCTAACTATCTTTAGGCGACGAGTTCCGGGAACCGCCTACCTTCCACGATGAGATGGAGAAGAGGCTGAAGATGGACTTTTAAGTGATGACCTTCATTGTGTTTGAATTGCTCTTTCTTTTTTCCCTCGACATGTGCAACTAGTCTCCTTTCCGTAACTCGATTTCTCACGTCCGATCTCATGTCTACGATAGAAAGATAGATTACCGGATCGGCTGCATCGGTCTTCTGTATTCATCTTTTCATGACAAAAGGCCACCGATGTAGCTGGTGCAATCTATTCTTCCGATCCATTACTACACTCCCCACGTACTGAGTAGAAGGTACCCGTTATCTGTTAGGACTAGAACCTTTGAACCTCGGATTGCAGTCAGAATGAAGTATTCAATGGTATACCAGAGAAGACTCCTGATAGAGGGAGGGTAAGAGTAGAAAGCATGTACACTACGGAACAGACCGACTAACAAAAACAAAGCAAAACGGCCGATGTAGATACACAGGTCCCAAGGCAAGCCATACAAAGAATGGTCATTCGAGGAAGAGAAAGAACCAAAAGAAAAGGGACCGGATGGGTATATCGATATAGGAAGGGAGAGGCAGACAAAGAGGCGAGTCGATATAAGGAAACAAGCAAAGATGCAAGCACGATAAGAGCATAGTTCAAGGCCGTCGGGCAGAGCAAGATGGATTATGTCGCGTGTACAAAAGAGGCGATGCGTGGGTTGACTCCGAGTCGAGACTAGAATGGAATGGCGAGGGAAACCGAGACAAATAAACAGTCGTGATATCAATGGTCGAGAGAAGGAATTAAAAACGTCTTAACACCGCTGCCGGAGCGCATATTCAAGAATCAGGAGCCAGGTCCGGCTGCGCCAGGGTAAAGTGATCCTGCATCCAGGCAGGCCTGGTCGAGTAGCCGCAATGCCAGGTAGATGGGCGAAAAGGCTGGAGGTAGATGGTAGAGTGAAAAGGTAATGTCAAAGCTCGAAGTCAGGCTCGCAAATCGTAAAGGGAACGGTCTCGGGGTCTTGTCGCGGATGCTCGAGTACTTTGGAGGAAACGCTTATAGAATGACGCAGCGGCAGCCGGGACTGCGCTCACTGGCTTCGCGTCCTTGACCAAGCTGTGCCTTGGCTCCCTTGGCATCCTCTTCATCTACCACTTCCTGCGGCTTCACGGTCATATGTATAACGTTGGGAGACTCCCGGTTGAACTTCGAGTCTATGTTGTTTGGTTAGCAGGGGCGGTGATATGGCGTTCTTGATATCATGCAGTACGTACCAGACAGGGGCGACTTGTCATCGAGCAATTTTCCGAAAGAAATCAAACGAATCGAACTCGGGGACGATGGACGAGTTTCCCAGTCTACAGAATGGACAAAGGAGGTTAGATATGAACTCACAGCTCCAGTAGCTTGCAACCATGTAGACCTACCGGATCGCCATTCTCGCCAGATCAATTCCTTCAATGTATAAACGCTCATGGCAAAGGGGTCGTAGTTCGGGACATTGACCGATCGCTTCCGCAAATATTTCCCATCGATGGTAAACGGATGCCGTGCCCCCGTCGTCAACAGCAGGGTGATAGCGAGCGACGGCCCGGGGTCCTCCTTCCCCTCAAGATCCGACTGATCCTCTGAAAGCTCAACGCCCGTCTTAGGCTCTTCGGTATCCATTGAAGACGGTTCGGTATTTTTGGGCTGCGCGACAACGGAAGAGGAACCTGTTGGAGGGATAGTGGTGGAGCTAGTCGTCGCTACCACGGGGTCGGCGCTTTCGCCACCGGTTGCGGGGTGGTTCGTCGTTCCCGGTGACTGGGCGTTGTCTGACGGGACAGAGACGGTGCTGTTGGGTACGGGCTCTGAGTTGGCTGGAACAGTCGAGGGCTCCGTTGGGGTTGATTGCGCAGCTTGCGGGGAACTCGTGGCCCCCATCTCGTGGTCTTTGGGCTCGAGCACCCCGGACTCCGCGTTGTCGGTAGAAGACATGGCTGTAGATGCCCCGACGGCAGATGGCAATTGGCTGAGGCCACTGATATGGGGAAAGGGGGTCACTGTCAACGGAGATGGTTCGCAAGGTGAAAAAGGTGTAACGAGAGAGGAGTCGATCGGCCCAGATGTGACGAGTCAACTACCCGGGGGGACCGAGTCTTTTCACTAGCGCGCCGACCAAGGAGGAAAGACGCAAAAGATAACTAAGATAGCACAGGCACAATAAGTACAATCGGAAGATATGCAAGGTCCTGACGAGGCGAGGAGAACGAGTAGTGAAAGTTGCAAAATGAAGGGAAAAGAAGGTAAGGAGAGATCGAGGTCGGCAGATCAAAAGATCAAAAGATCAAAATGTCGCAATGTGAAACTGACAAACATTCCCGTTTTCGCCCACAAAACTAATTCATATATGATACAGTTTATAGAGCTAGAATCCATTTACTTGTCTTGTTTAATTAATGAAAGGGGAGATAAGGAAGATCCGGGGAAAACCGACAACTAGATTCCCCAAGCCCAGCTTGTTGGGCATTCCACCCTATCATACCAGAACACGGTTCAAGCATGTCATGTCCCAAAATCAAACTCGGAAATAATGATAATGATGATGATTCTACTGGCGAATTACCTATGTGGAAGCCGAGATCATGCCGCGACTTGATTCTTTAGGCCCAATGGAAACCAAGTCTCAGTCGCACACAGTGGGGATCAGGTGTCTACGAGAGAATGACCTCAGTTCCAAGGTTCTGGCCTAAGATCAGGCTGCATATGCAGGGAAGCATGTTGATAAATGGAAAGGTGAAATCATTCTCCTAGCTCATCTGGCATCATCTTGATAATGTCCGAGAATAGACCGATCGATACCCGTGGACATCCGTGTAATCTCAGAAGAGGGAAAGGAGCAGGTGAATCTTCAACACTCAAAGGATGCGTTCTGGTAAACAGAGCATGCAAGATGCATGATCATATCAGTCATCCGTGGATATGCATGATGTTTGCTTTTCCTCCTTTTCTCAGGCTATGTCTATTACTTGACATGCTGGGGTATCCATATAATTGATGCTCGCTAGCGACATATTAATAGATATATATCCGGCCCGCGTCGGGCATTCAAGCCCGTGTTGACGAAAGACTCCGAGAACCTTGTCTTTGCTTCTTCGTCAACGTTTCGGGGTTCACTCGGACATGATTGGTGCAGCTTTTTGTCCGATGGATCACGCATGGAAGGTCGGGTCCAGAATGAAACAGGTCGACTTCAAGTTTTGCGGTACGAGTAGCTGTTTCCGGCCATGACTAAATCCAGGCGGCGTATTGCTCCAGATACTCGTTCTTTACTCCTTCTGACCCGTGTCGCACACCCAGTAGTCGTACATTGCCGATCTTCCCTCCGAAGTCATCCTCCACGGCACTCTTGTAGTTGGCGAATCGTTCATTAAGTCTTGCAATGACGGCAGGATCATCTCGAATAAGAAGCACAATGGCATCGTAGCCACCAGCACCGGGCACCACTCCGCCAATTACACCGTCAATCTCAGAGACGTTGTCCAGAAGCTCGGTCTGCACGCTCGGCTCGATGGGCACACCCGTCCGGCGGGTCATGGTGCGAATGAGGTGGCGTGTGCGGCCGATGAGAGTGCTAACGTCGGAAAATTCGCCATCTGCATGGACATCTGGGTGCTGTGCCAGACGCTTAAGCTCCTGTCGCAGTCGCTCGTTGTTGTTCTGCAGACTGGCCCAGAGGATATCAGCCTCCTTCCGGTTCTCGCTCCTCCACTGGAGCACCTTCTTAACCATCGAGGGCGTCTGCGAGCCACATTCAACGTCACACAGGACCATCTGCATCCCGCGCGGGAGCTGCATGCCGAAATCGACACATTCAGTATCCCACGGGTGTTCTGGGTCAGCATCTTCAACGACGGCGAACAACCGCTCCTCAAAACCGGCACTTCCAACGTCACCGACGGATTCCAGGATTGCTGGTGAGAATCGCTTGTACAAGCATGATCCGTAGACGGCAGCAGCCACATCGAATCCAGATCCAACCTTGCCCTGAGCTGCACAGTGAGCAGCTTGAGCCAGGTTGTGGAGCTTGTCGCGGCCAGCCCCAAGGTCGTCCGCTTGCATGGTACGATGAATGACCAGGGAAGAGACGAGAGCAGTGACGAGAGCGGCGGACGAACCCAGCCCAGTCTTGTGGGCTTCTTGAAGAGGAACACCAAAGTTGGCGAAACGTTCGCCGCGCCCTTGAGATGCAGAGCCACTTGAGGTTGCAGTCTGAGAGTAGTAATCGTTATCAGCCAGGATGGTGACTGAGAGGGAACCAAAGTCCTTCGAGTCAGCAACGTAGCTAATGTATGTTAATGCGTAGCTCAAAGAGGTCTCGACGAAAGGGTTCCGTGGACTACATTTCTGCAGATTAGTTCCCATTCAGATATATCATCGAGAGGAAAGGCGCACCCATCTCCTTTTTGAATCACCTTGACACCGCCGCCATTCTCACACCGCTGAATTCCGTATTCCCAAACCGCATTGACGAATTGCGGCGAACGCACAACAACGGTATCTTCGGTCTCCTTCTCCTCCCCCTCTGGTCGAGTCGGCTGTGTCTCGCCACTCAATGCAGTCTTGGCATCACTTGACCCAGAAATTCCACGGCGGTGACCCCTCCTCAGTTGTTGAACAACAACATGGATGCGCGCATCGAGGGCAAAAACGGTACCCGTAAAGTTGCGATCGAGAACGAGGTAACCACCGGTCAACAAGACCTTTCCGGGGGCGGACAGCGCCGTCAGGGAAGATGGTTGAGGGCACATGGAATCGATCGTGGTTTTGGGGAGGAAAGGCGGGGAGAGATTAAGATTTATGAGAATGAGCCCCGCGAGGTCGAGTCAGGTGAGATGCGACAGCTCGGGTGGGTAGGTAGAAGAGACCAATACAGGAAGCGGAGTCAAGACTGCCGAGGCTTGCGCATGCAGAGCGTCGGAGAGGGTCGAGGCTCGAGGGACAGGGAAACAGGAATACATAGGGACGCCATCGTCGGTGGGGGAATGCGTGTATCTAATTCTCCTAAATGGGGCTAGCGTGTCGGGTACATCGTTGCACCGCATATGTACCCTAAAGCACCTTGTACTGCAAGTGATGGTCTGGATTGCTCGGATACGAATCTATTGGGCCGAGATTTGTTTCCTTTGTGTTGTTGGTCCCATCCAGTTGTGTTTAGGTAGCTACTCGGGGAGCCTACAACATATATCCACGGATTGATGGAACCGATATTCCAAATATGTTTCTACTCCTCAGTGAATACTATCCTTAAAGCCCATTAAGTAAGAAAGACATGAATAAAGATGTCAAGAAATGTCTAGAAAAAATGTCCACAACCTCGGGAGTCTTTTTAACTGTAAAAGAGCGGTTGGCAAGCAGATGTCGAGGATCATCTCTCCGATGAAAAGAAATGTGAATTTCTCTTGGATTTAGTAGAAGCTGCAACTTATGCTAGCACGATTATAGCATAGCCAGATGGTACTAGAGAATTCCGAGTTGTCCAAGAGCATGGGAAACTCCAGTGGGAATAGAGGGAGCTTTGAATGGAGTCTTCTTTCCCCGAGGAAAGCATGTCACCCATCAAAGCCGGATCCGCTTGTTCTAAGGACGGCCATTGTTTCTGGCCATCATCAATCTCAATGGAGGACCTCATGGTAGACGAGTATGACAGTGGCCATACTGAGCTACATAGCAGCATTATATCCTTCGAGAGTGCCTGAGCATGGCGACCCGATATTTCCCCGGCCATCTGCTCAAGACACGGACACAAGTCCGGTTCTATATTACCACCATCTGTGCCAATACCTTGTGGCTGGCACGGTTGGCATTGTAAGCTCTTTGCTGATGAACTTCTGGATGTAGTTCTGAAAGCTGAAAGGCGATATGTTGATTTTCGTTTGGATCAGCCCTCTGATTTGATTACAAGAGATAGGGAGGTATATATAGTCGAGAAAAACCTTGGAAGGGAACTTTTGATTGGAATGAGCAACTGGAAGCTTCAGTAACAGCAGTTCTGTACAAGTTTTATACAAGCACCATGGCTACGTATCAAACATAGAGTACGGCTAGATTCTTTAGTTGAAATTATAAGCATTTAAACAAATGCATTGTGTAGAAATGCAACTTCTTCTCGGCGGGGCAGGCATAAACAGTTGTTGGCGGCGGATGGTTACCAGACCGATCTGGTCAGCGCCCAGGGCTGGAAGGGCGGTCACCTCGGGGGCAGCGGTGCCGGTGTTGGGCATCTTCGCAGGAGCGGGAGCAGTTGGAGTGAAAAAAAAAAAAAAAAAGTGAGAGAGGCTCCACTGTTTACTAAAGCGGTAGGCGGTGCCCGCTTTTTTTGTGCTGATAATCAGATCCTGTAGACCGGATTTCCCAAGGTTATCCTGAATGCACGGGTCATACATAGAACCTTGGAAGTACGGTTGATTCAATTTGCATTTGTTATAGCAGAACTAACTATGTATGTATTATTACATTATCAGTGCTAGACGAATTGTATGTAACTCTGTTGACATTGACCTTCCGAATGAAAAACTCCATGAACTGCTTCAACAAAAAAAATCAGAAATCATGGTAACCCCGAAAGCAGCCGTGAACTCCCAGAACGTCTAAGTTTTTGATGATTACTATACAGGGTATTTGTATGTTTGACCGATGCTGTCGGTCTGAAGTTGTAAATGGGCGCAGGATGGGCGGAGGTGGGCGATAAGTGCCTGCGAGGAGTCCGCCATGCCGTTTCCCTGTAGCTCACACACACCCTCTTCACTTAAAAGGGGGAAACCGGAAGAAAAGAAAGGGCCCGAAAATCACGCGCTGGGCTTCCGTGCGATGATGCTATAGCTTGTCGTAGCTAGGCGCATGTTATCCATCTTGATGAAAGCCTTGCCGTCCAGGCAGAGACGGTTGATCAGGGTCTTGAAGTGGCGCGGCAGGACGTGCAGCTTGACGAGGGCGAGGATGACCTGGCGCAGGGTGCGGAAGTAAAGGTCGACGGTGTCGATCAGTGGGGCCTGCAGACCATCGATGCTGGCGTTCTCGGAGCGCACGATCTCGAAGCCACAGTCGGTTAGCGCCCCTTCCAAACTCTGCTGGGTGGGGGTGCCAACGGCACCGATCAATGGCTTGACGCGCCGCATGAGCTCGGCGTGTTCGGGGTTTGTGGGCTCATAGGCGGGCAGACTGACCCAGTCCAGCAGCGAGATCTTGGCGCCAGGCTTGACCACCCGGAAGACCTCACTGAACAGCGCGCGGAGGTCCTTGCATAGACTGAGGGCTTGGATCTGGTAGAAGGCGTCGAAACTCTCGTTTTCGAATGGAAGCGGGAGGCTGTTGAAATCTTGGACGACAAAGGTGTTCTGCAGGCCGCGCTCTTCGTTGAAGGACTGGGCCTGGGCGATCTGGTTCGGGTCGATGTTGAGGCCGGTGACATGGGCGCCCGAGTATTGCGCCATGTGGGCAGCGACGCGTCCACGACCGCAGCCGAGATCCAGCACCTTGTCTCCAGCAGATAGACCGATGTTTTGAGCAATTGATCGCTCGTATAGGATCTGGTTCTCCAAGACGGTGGCCTTTTTACTCATCCACGGGGGAATGTACATTTTTTCGACGTCGCCGAGGGCGCACAGGTGGTTCAACACTCCATAGTATGACTTCAAACAATCGCCGACCTTTTCCTGGTAGTTGGGACCCAGCTCCTTGGTCATTTGCTGCTCGTCGGACCAATCAAGGTTGTAGATAACGTATGACGCCATGAAATCGTTGACTTCCTTGGGTGACAAGTTGGTAAGGTATCGGAAGGAGGTCCAGAAGGTCTTCCACCGCTTCGGGGATGCTGAGCTCTCGTTGAGGTCCTTTCCATGCTTTCCCAGCGCCGTCGCGAACAGCTTCTGCTTCGTCTCCGCGATCTCGTCGAGCGAGCTGTCGCTTTCGGAGCCGCGCTCGGTGCGCCCCGGGTGTTGAGGCGTCTCCACTAAGGTTTGCGATCCCATGATGGTGCGATGAAGCTTCTGTACAAAGCTATGTATGTGAGGTGGGAAATGGGGAAGGGGCTATTTGCAAGTGGCAGAAAAAAGCTGGGAGAAAAAACGCAAATGCTGTGTATGCGACGTTTCGCACCGCAACACAGGGGCCGGAGAACCATTTATAAGCGGCGCTACGAATCCTTTTACTCCACGATTCCATAAAGATCATTCGCCAAGGTGAGCGAGCCCGTGAGCGGTCAAAGTAGCCACATTTGTGGATTGTCACCGGACCTGGATATTCATCCCGGATAGACCGGCAGTTGCGGTAGATGCCCGAACGAGGTAAAACTGTGCACTTTTCATCTTTTCTGCCATCCGGATAACCAAAGATACTCTAATGGAGGTTTCCCATCAGGCTTCATTCTCTACAATAATGCTGTGGTCATTTTCTAGTGGAGCGGTCTACGAGTACGACATGGTTAGGTGGTACGCATGACGCGACGCGGGAAAGTATCCCTGCAAAGAAATGAGTATCGTCACTGAGGCGACGATCCAGACCCACTTATCTTTTAGTTTCTTTTTTGACGATACTGATAGATACGATGAATACTCTTTTTCGACTCTAGGATACACATGGTAATAGTAATGTACACGAGACCGGGACGTGAGATACCACTCTAAAACACCGGACCCCTACCGTGCTCCGGGGAGCTACATGCTGCACTTCCTACTAGTTCACTGACGAACGAAGCTTTAACCCCTCTTCCTTGAATCATAGTTAGTTAGTTAGTTACAGGTCTGGAACCGTATTATTAATTGTGGCGCTTTTCACCTCTATAGTCTATACTGCAGAGCCACGGCATCCTCGGCCTTATAGGGCGGGAAGGGCGCTGGAAGTATCGGAAGCTGCTTCGAGAAGCTTTTTTTTTGCTTCCCTGATAAAAAATTTTTTTAAAGAGTCGAAGTTAACCCTAAAAGAGCCTATATGACCATGGTTCCGGAGTGGGCCACGGGTCGGCTTTCGGAATGGACTGTCACGATTGGGTCTGGACTGAAATAATCGTGAGGGACTTTAAGTCCATGCCATAAGACTAGTAACTAGAGAACCCACCTATAGATCGTCAGACGTCAGGGTAACTTGGTCCGATTCCGTATATCCGGGGCCGGTCACGTGCTGGTTCAATCGGGTATCATGCTCCTATTCACTAGTCCGATGGCACTTTAAGTAGTCATTTTAAATGAGCGGTGCTGAGTGTAGTTCGGAAATAAGCGGAATATCCTGTGTCCGTGGGAGAGGCTTGGCAATGCTTCTTCGGCACCGGTGTGTCTCCGCCATTATTAATCAGAACCGTTTAGCCGGAGCTTCCTTCTAATATGTAGTTTACCTTTCTAAGGTCGTGTATAGCGTAGTTAGGTCGAATTGATTTCTACATATAATAGGAGGGGCAATTGAACATAGCGTCACTTATCGCATGAGACATGAGAACCGATCAACAACGTGGTTCAACGTCACCGGTCATGCAACCCGTATACGGCGTGGTGGAGTCCGGGACGGACAGTCCACAAAAAATTCGGACCTGCATATCAGTACTATATCGGTCCTCTGCGGAGCCAAGTGATAGTGAAATTTTTATAGACCCCTTTTCCAGTACATAGTGTCTCCTGCGGGTACCCGCAGATACACCTACAGTGGCGTTCGATTAGTTTGAAACAACCCCCCTATGGATTACATAAGTTTCTGCCGCATTTTCTGCCACTGAAAACCATGCTAACCGTGCCTTCGCGCCCCTCTCACTGGGCGTGAGCTGTCAGCGCGCTAGACCGCATTTAGGCGCCGTCAGCCGATATGGTAGGCGGTAGAGCAAGGCGGTCAAAGGGGGTGTTTCAAACTAATCGAACGCCACTGTAAAGCACACAGTTGAAGTCGTATCATTTTCGGGACAAGAACCCACAGAGTCCTTAGGGGGTTTGTAGCTCGATATACCCCTTATCTACTACTGTATAAAGGTTCTGGTCGGGTGCCGGATGTTGTGACCTTTTACTGTATAAATTTGCATAAATGCCATCCCTTAGCTAGCTACGGGCTGTATTTGTAGTCGACAACAGAACTCGTTTACATCGCATGGATCGCTATCGAACAGCGAGCGATTGTCGAGGAAAACTGAAAGACTCTTGAGTCATTCTCGCGTCTTGGGGACTGGAATGCACTGATCCCAAGCATTCGACATCATGCAGGGTGATCCTCTATTGCAACTAGAGTTGGTAAGAAACGAACCAAACAGGAGAACGAAGAGAGAACCAAATAGGTGAATGAACAGAACGATAGTACGGAGTAATGAGGGCCACTATCCGGGGCATTTTAGCGGAGACATTGCGGGTTGCGGCGAATTGGAAGAGGTGCGATTTGTCTCGCGAAGCGCGCCCCGCGATGACCAGGTTAGAGGTATGGTCCAAGCGTAGACACGGGACAGATATCGATCGACGGGTATCCGAGCGTCATGATTCGGTCTGTCAATGCAGGCCCATTCTGATGTCAGATGCTCAATCGATCAACTTTGTGTGTCGCTTCGTGTTCGAGTGGATATTATGGAAAAGTACATGCACAGTACTTTTTGGGGGATGCAGAGGGCTGTCGTGAAAGAGGTATTCGTGGTTACGTCTCCGTATTACTAGAAAACTTGCATTGATGATCACAGTGGTCTCTCATCTCTCACATGGATTGCGTAGAAACTAATAGTTATTTATAGCACTGACATCAGAAGCCTCACACTGACCAAATCTTGAACCTATTGATCACGTGATCTATCGTTATTGGTGCCTGAGGCTAAGGATGATCTGTCTTCGATTTGACTCAGCGTCCTGGGCAATTGTCTACATCTTCTCTCGTACTACCTCGACGACTTCAGAAGTCGTCTCATACAAGAAACTCGGGACAAGACAAGGCTAGGATCAGATCTCCCAAGAATGCTATTTAGCACACTGGGAAACCCTAGGATGCTAGGGTCCTCTTATTCCCCTCGGAGTCAAGAATCCAACCTCCGCTAGATTGAACATATCGCCGTTATCCCCTTGAGCCCCTTATCCCCGTCGGGCAAACCGGCAGGCCGACCGCCGGGGAAGTTCAGCATCAGCTCCGAGAAGAAAAAGAACCGGGAAGACGGTGACTCATCCAGGAACCCACCCGGGGATTTCTCAACATCATTGGCTAAAAGTCTACTTCTTCCGAAATTTTTCACTCTATAATGGATGTTGACGTCTGGCCGGGATTTCATAGGTACTGAGTACTTTGCTTGCAAGCACAATGCTCAGTCCTTGCTGGTACATTATACTTGATAACAATGTTGATGTGTCTGGTTCTTGGTACTCGACAGACCAGGAAGCAGGTTAGATGAAAAGCAAGTACAGTAGCAAATATTTGGGCCAAAAGCCTGTGAATCAAAGGTACCAAGTACATCGAGAGGATTCTCCGGAGAGGATCGGCCCTAAACACTCCTGGCCCACTGTGTGACTCCATCTCCTTCTGGAATCCTGCTCCGCTATTTTCTTTTTCTTAGGCCTCCTTTTTACTTAGGCTCCCTCCCTCTCATCTGTCATTTTATTCCCCATCGCTATCAAGACTTGTCCTTGTATGGTCTTGATTCTACAATCCATCTTCTCATTCCATTTCTGCCCTAGCGCGTTCATTGGCGGCTTGATCGTCCAATGAACCTGCATTTAAATTACTATTCTGAGTGCAAGGTGCGTCACCACTTCGTGATCTACACGCGTTCTTTGATCCTCGTCCTAACATTCAACCAGCATTGCCTCTTCACTCTGAAGAGGACCCCCGCTAGATAAATGGTTTTCAAACCGTTCACCCATCTCGCGCGCCAGAGTCTCACCAAAGCCTTCACCCACGGCTATGCTCAGTCGGTAGTTGCGGCGTCGCAGTCCTCATACGCGTCATCTACCACCTTAAATTCCCTTGCCAACCAACCCGCCAAGTTCTCTCGTGTCCAGCTCCAGAATGCTTTCTCCAACGCGTCTAGCTCCTCTGGCGCCGGTGCCAAGGCGAGCCAGGGAGGCTCCGGCTCAGGGGATTTCGGTCTAGCTGCTTATTACGCCGCCTGGCAGCACGCCCAGCAGACCGGTGATGACAGTGACTGGCGCTCGAATCAGTTCAAGCGGTGTATCGGGTGGAAACCTCATGCCGAGGATGCCGAGGGCAAAGAGGAGCGGGCCCCTTCGCCCGAGACCGTGCCGGCCCATCTCACCAAGGCCGCCGTGAACGAGAATGTTAGCGCCCAGGTTGAGGAGGCTGTCGCCCGGGAAATCCAGATCCAGGAGGAACAGGCACAAGCGGAGGAAGCATCAGAGGCGATCGAGACGGCCGCCGAGTCCGCTGAAGATGCGCTGGTAGCCGAGGCCGTTTCAGAGGAGACCAAGGTCGCCTCGGATCGCATTGTCCAGCTGGCCACTTCGAATAATTACGCCGCGATACCTGCAGCCTTCCAATCCTTGCTCAGGGATGGTATGATCCCGACTGTCGATGCATACAATGCCCTCCTCGTCGCCGCTATCCAGCTTCACCCTGATCCCGCCCTGGCCATCCCCAAGGCCCTCGATGTCTACTCTGATATGCTTCGTCGTAGGGTAATTCCCGATGAAGACACTTATCAGGCCCTCATCCAGCTGCTGGTGACCCAGGCGCACGTGGTCATCAAGGCCAAGGAGGTGCTCGAACAGCAACGTGTCCGCTATGGTGGTATGGAGGAGCCGGGCAAGTTCATGCTTCAGTCCAGCGAACTAGAGCGCGACATGCTTGCCGAGGATCACTCCCTGTCCATCGGTATCAAGCTGTTCAATACTGCCACGATCCGCCATTCCCGACTTGTGTTCCCGCTTGACCTCTATCGTCATCTCATCATTGCCTGTGCTCGCGAGGGTATGGTGGAGGACATGGTCCGTATCTACTCCCACATGGAACAGCAAAAGGTCACTCCCCATGCGAGTATCTTTCCCTGCATGATCGATGCCTTTGCCAGTACTGGTGACCTCAAGAGCGCCGTGGAATGCTACAATGAGTATCGTACCCTCGCGGTTTCTGATGACAATGGAGTGTTCACCATCGTCAAACGCCTGGACGGTGAGGTGTATGCCGCCCTGATTCGTGCATACTTATCCTGCGGCAAGGAAGAGGGTGCACAGAGCTTCCTCGACCGGATTCGCTCGTCGTTCGACGATGTCACCGAGAACCGCGAGGGCCGGTGGGCGGCAGTGGAGGAAGTGATTGTGCAGGATGCACTCGTGCAACACTCGTTGAACGCCGGCGAACATAGCAAGGCCCTGGAGCAAGCCAAGGCCCAATTGCACGATGAGGCTCGGGATCATGCCATCTCCCGAATCTGCATTGCCGCGGCTGATGCCGGTGATCTTACGACTGCCTCCGAGGCATACGATCGCCTGTCCACCAACCCCGATGTTCGACAAAATCCTGCTATTTCACTTCTTGCCCTTCATGTTCGCCGGGGCAACGTTTCGGCGGCCCGTTCCCTGTGGATCATGCTAACCACCGTGGGTCAGGCAACCCCGGATCTGATCCAGCCGACCACCATGTACACGGTTGCGCTGCTGAAGAGTGGCCAGGTTGAGGAGGGTCTGCACGAGGCGCGCAACATGTTTGCCCGGATTCGCAACGCCGCTGTCAACCAGGTCGCTGTCCCTACCACTGCACGTGAGCAGGTCACGGAGTCCCTTCATCTCTTTGGTCGCGTCCTTATGCAGACGGCCGCCGTTCTGTCCCCTTCTGCATCTATGACCCTTCTGTGGTCTATGATTGAGAACGGCGGCCTGATGTCCCCTCTGGCCGAGCATGCCATCGCCAGTCTGGGACCGGTGGGCATCTCTCAGCTGACCCCGACCGACCTCACCCTGGCCCTCCAAGTCCAGGCTGGTATGATGGCTAATAACAGTGCGATGCTTTTCGATGTCGCTCACCCTGTCCGTTTCGCGCACATGCTCGACGTTGCCCTGTCGGCTTCTCTTCCGCTGGATACGTACACGACTCAGCTGGTTGACCAGGCTGTCCCCAAGCTCTTCGCTAGTCGTCCTGATGTCGTTAAGAGATGGCAGGACCACTTGGAAGCGTCTACTCAGGCTTCCTTCCTGTCTGCACGTCACAGCCCCGTTTCCATGGCCGAGACCTCCATCACGACCCCGTCTTCGAGCCCGGACTCTTACGATCCCTATGCTCAGGCCACCGACTTCCGGGGGTCTGCTATGATCGCCGACGAGCTCGAGAAGACTGCCGGTCGGGCAGAGACTCACCTCAACGAGGCTTTGGTCAGGCTCAAGAACATGCGTCGCATTGGCCGTCACCCTCGCTACATCACCTACGCGAAGCTGATCACCGCCGCCGCCAAGGCTAACCGCATGGAGTTGGTCAATGAGATCCACAATATGGCCCGTACCGACGTCCCTCTCAACCCGGCTTACAATGCTGTCAAGTACGGTTGGGTTTCTATCCTCGATGCCATGGTCTCTGCCTGCCTCACTCTCGGTGACCGTCGGCTGGCTGGCAAGTTCCACCACGAACTCCTCGGTCTGGGCTCCGCGCCCTCCGCCAACACCTTCGGTCTGTACATTACCACATTGAAGGAGTCGACCAAGACTTTCGATGAGGCCACCGAGGCTTTGAAGATCTTCCACCGTGCGGTTGCTGAGGGTGTTGAGGCTACTTCGTTCCTGTACAATGCTCTTATCGGTAAGCTGGGCAAGGCTCGTCGTATTGATGACTGCCTCGCCTACTTCGCCGAGATGCGTGCCAACAATGTGCGTCCGACTAGCGTCACCTACGGAACCATCGTGAACGCGCTGTGCCGTGTCAGTGACGAGAGGTTCGCCGAGGAGATGTTCGAGGAGATGGAGTCCATGCCTAATTACAAGCCGCGCCCGGCGCCCTACAACTCCATGATTCAGTACTTCCTGAACACCAAGAGCGACCGCAGCAAGGTTCTTGCCTACTACGAGCGTATGCAGGCTCGCAACATCAAGCCAACCATGCATACCTACAAGCTTCTCATCGACGCGCATGCCTCGCTCGAACCGACGGATATGGATGCCGCTGAGAAGGTCCTCGAGTCCATGCAGGCCGCCGGCCAGCAGCCCGATGCCGTGCACTACGCCTCTCTCATCCACGCCAAGGGCTGTGTCCAGCACGATTTGCCTGCTGCCCGCCAGGTCTTTGACTCCGTTGTCTCGAACTGCCGCGTGCGTCTGCAACCCTGCCTGTACCAAGCCCTCTTCGAAGCGATGGTGGCCAATGCTCGCGTCGCCGACACCGAGGAAGTTGTCAAGGACATGCTGCAGCGCCACGTTGAGATGACCGCCTACATCGCCAATACCCTGATCCACGGCTGGGCTGCCGAGGGCAACATCTCCAAGGCCAAGGCCATCTATGACAGCATTGGCATCTCCAAGCGTGAACCCAGCACCTACGAGGCCATGACCCGCGCCTTCCTGGGCGTCGATGACCGCACCAGCGCCGCCGGCATCGTTCAGGAGATGATATCCCGTGGATACCCCTCCGCCGTGGCCAGCAAGATCCTGGATCTCGTCGGCACCCCTACCTCCATCTAATTTGCTATTTCTCGTTGATTTTTCCTCCTGGCTACCGTCTACCAGGGCTCTTTACCCCATTTAATCTTTGCGATTGATAAAAACCCTACATTCACCTCGTCAGGGCTGGATCCCTTCGGTGTGGGCTTCGGTTCGGCGCACGTAGGGATGGCGGTGGTTGGATACCAGATTTGCAATATTTGGACGCGAATTTGTTTCACGATTTTTCATGGCATTCAGCGAGACCGGCGTTGAAAAGGCGGAGTTTTTGTTTCTCTTATGTATCTCTTATGTATACCATTTTCCGACATGATGTTCATAGATCCCTCTCAACTCTGCATGGCGCTTCCATACCCGTGGACGCCCAATTCGAAATATAAAAAGAATGATTGATAATTTTGACTCTTGTAAATTGGTGAATGTTTATGAGATATTTTACGGAGTCGCTAACCTTGACCTAGTCAGCTTGACGTAGATACTGGGGAGTCTCATACATGATAAGTACCTAGATATCCGCTTTTCACCTTAAGACTTATACCTCGACTTTCTGGACCACGTCTACTTGGTTATTCCTGCGGACCCAGGTCTCGCCATTACTCCTCTATGATACGTGACATATTCCATGCTATCTCGTCTCCCCGCTTCATCGCTCTTGACTCATTCCTCCGCACCCGCATTGCAGCTTCCCGTCAACCCCGCCTACGACACTTGCATTCGTCCCCACCACGACTCGTCCGCAATCCAGGCATGTCGCAAAACGCTGGGTCGGACGCCCAATCGCGGCGTCCTAAGAAGCTAATCTGTATGCACCGACCGTGACGAGCCACCGGGAATCAAAACGAGTTCCAAGCTAACCACCGCATCGCTACACAGTTGCCCCCGGCGATATCCAAGGCACATCGGACTCCCCAGAGCTAGCGACACAAGCACAGCCTGCTGTGCCACCCCGCCTCAACCCCGAAGCCCTCCGCTCCGAAACCTCGACGCCCAGTTCCATCTCTGAGAGCATGGTCATGTCGCACCCCGCGCGAGCCCACCAGTTCGTGAGCAATCCGCCCCTCACCATTTCCCAGCTGCACGGTACCAACCCGCTGCGCCAATTTAATACCTGGTTCCACGACCCTCGACTACCGCCCAGCTCCTCGCCGGAGACTTGCACGCTTGCTACAGCTGAGCTCCCTTCCGGCCGCGTCAGTGCGCGTGTTCTCTATCTCAAGGAACTGGACGAGCGCGGATGGGTAGTCTACAGTAACTGGGGTAGCCGAGAAGGTAAAGGCCGACAGGTATTCGGACCGAGTGCCAACCCAGACACAATCGATTCCGTACCAACACCAGACGCCCTACCCCAACAAGGCAACAAATGGGCGGCCTTGACATTCCTTTGGGCACCTGTGGAACGCCAGGTCCGCATCGAGGGCATGCTGGAGCCGCTGACCCGTGAGGAGAGTGAATTATACTGGCGCACCCGCGAACGCGGCAGTCAGATCGGAGCCTGGGCCAGCTGGCAAAGTCGGGTACTGTGGTCTGCGGAGCCGTCGCAGCTCGCTGAGAATCAACGCCGCAAGAGCGTGGCTAAGGTGCAGGGCGAGGTTCCGGCGGACATTGACGAGACGGATATCGATGATGGTCGGGCGCTGCTTGAGAAGCGGGTTCAGGAAATGGAGCAGAGGTTTGCCGGGGTTGAGAAGATTCCTCTTCCGCCTTTCTGGGGTGGTGTGCGTCTGGTGCCGGAGTCAGTTGAGTTCTGGCAGGGTCGAAGAAGTCGACTGCATGATCGGTTCCGGTATGTGCGGGTTGAGGGGTCTGGTGTTGATGGGGATGCACAATGGCAGGTGCAGCGGCTTTCTCCATGAGATTCATCTTACGGATTGTAGATATTCTAGATGCATACATGAATATATTAGCCCAATTCTATAGTTCAGTTTTGATACTTGGATATCGTCGATCATTATCTTATCAGGTCTTGGCATTTCAACCTCCCTCGACGCGCTGTTGCTTCAAATCTCCGCATTTCGTACAAGCGTCCGGTTCCAGCCTTTATAATTAGAAACACTCAAAATGTCTTCTCAACCAGCAAAGAGGTCCGCCTGGATACACATCGCCTTGGCAAGCGGCGCATTTGCCGCGCTGAACGGAGTCTTCGCGAAGCTGTAAGTTGAACGTATCATTAGAATCGTCTGCAATGAGCATTGCCTAAGAAATATACAGCACAACGGACAACAATACAACCGCGTTTGCGCAGTCCCTAGCGCATCTCGTTGGTCTAGATTCCTCGCCGTTCCTAGAGCTTCTCGTACGCGGTGTATGTCTCCAGTCCTTTCTGAATCTCCGATGTTTCTATGCATAAGCTCAATCCAGGTACTGTAAAGACTAACCTTTACCAGGCTTGTCTGGGTCTCAACGTCGTCTGCAACATTATCATGTGGGCTCTCTTCACCCGCGCCCTGACGGCCGGTCCGTCTACTGTGAAGGTGTCTATTACCAACACCGTAGCGAATTTCCTGGCTACTGCCCTAATGGGCATGATTGTGTTCCGCGAGACTGTCGGTGGGCTTTGGTGGCTGGGGGCAGCGATGATGGGGGCAGGTTGTATTTTGGTTGGGATGCGTGAGGGGGCATGAAACCTTGGAGTGATGTATGAAATACCATACCAATCTTGGAATATAGACATAGACAATCTATATCAAGAAGTAATGAGACAGACACAAATCCTTGTAAGGTTTTATTGTGAGCAAATTCTTTACATGTAACACCTCTATCAATCTATATCCCCAGATTTCAAGACCGACCACCAAGCCGTTCCTCTCTTTCTTCCAATTCCACGAAACCATCATCCTCTGTTCCATCCAAGATCCCTGATGTCCTTGATGGCGCAGCCCGCCGCCGGTCTTGGAGTGGTACGGACCGATTGGGTCCAATCTTCCCAGACACAAAGCCAGCAACTGTCTGGATGAGTCGCCATAGACGGTCCTCCAGTGTTTCTGGGGCAGGGCTAGTGAGATGCCCGCCCAAGGGAGCTGAAGCAAACCCAGATGAACTGGTCGCAGCCAGAGCATGTTCTTCCGCCTCCACCTTGAACTGGTACTTCAAACAGTCCTTGACGGTGACTAGGCCTGTCAGACGACCGCGGTGCTCGACAAGAATAACACGCGGGCCCATTTTCTTGAAGATTTCCATGACTGTCTCGAGCGGCAGGCGCGGGTGCACGGTCAAAGGGGTGTGGTCGACGTATCGCGAAAAGTCGACAACTGCGGCGCCAACGCTGCTCTCGATTCCCTCAAAGGTATCAGTGAGCCTTGATTGCGAGACGGATGCTCTTCGTGCGACTGCTGTTTCGGCTGCTTCCTTGGTGAAGACACACCGTGCGCGGGGTGAGACGAGACCGTCGCTACGTGAGCGGTCAATTGCATATCGCAGCTCGGTGCGTCCAATATACCCGACCAATGTCTTGCTGTTCCGGTCCTCGACGATCGGGAAGCCTTGGAACTTGTTGTCGCTAAGCAGGTGCTCTGCCTCGCGTACGGGGAAGCCCGAGGCGGGCAGGGTGAGCGGGTCGGTGGTCATTGCGTGCGAGACAGGGACGTTGAAGACGTGGTCTTCCTTGTTGTCCAAGAATGGGAAGCCGTTGAACCAGATCATTCGATCGGCGATGCCGCCGTTGCCGAAGCGGTCTCCGACGGCCTTTGTTACGCCGACCACGATCTAGGGAGGTCAAATTAGCAAGTTTAAGCTAAATTCATTCCATTGAGGGAACATACCATGGTCGGTAAAATATAGGTCAATGCTCCTGTCAGCTCGAACATGATGACTGTCACGGAAATGGTAAGGTGCATGATTCCACTGAGAGCTGCGCCAGCGCCCAGGAAGGCATATGTGCCTGGAGTGATGCAGGGGACATCTGGCTCGCAGGACGCAAAGAATGCGGCATCGGGGAAGGATTCATGTAGTGCCTGCACCATGATTCCTACCATGCGGCCAAACGATGCACCAATGGCCATCGACGGGACGAAAATACCGGCCGGTACCTTGCACCCGTATGAGATGATGACCAGCCCGGTACGCAGGATGGTAGCAATAGCAAGTGACAAGACCATCGACCAGCGATTTTTGGTTCTGTAAATAACAATGTCAGATATCTGATAGTCTCAGGAAACGGGGATGTCCGTACTCGCAGAGTCCGTCGTAGTCATGTCCACCTTCGCATTCGCGAAAGAGAATCTCCATCATCTCGGTCATGTTGATCCTCAAGAACATGTTTGGATAGCAAAGAACTGCGGTAAGGGCAGCAAGGACCACAGACTCGGTGATAGGCCATTGAGATAAGTATTTCTTGCGGAATGCGGCCATTCGAAGATTCCATTTAATCACGAATGCACCGTAGAGACCGCCAAATACACCAAGAAATGCAAAGAAAATCAGCTCAAAAAAGTGCCATGTGCGATCGTATTCGACTTGGAACATGACCAGCTGTCCAGTTCTGAATGGGTTTAAGGCCTGAGAAAATCAGTATAGTCTTAAGAAAAGTGATGAGGAAACTGACAGCTAGCACACTAGTCGCAACCAAGGCACAAAAGTAGCTACGCCATAGAGTCTTGAGCGGGAAATAATTGGCCATTTCCTGTTGCTATCAGCATCTGTTTGTCATGGATTTACTCCCGAACATACCTCTAATGAGAATAGCACACCACCAATCGGGCTGCCAAAAGCAACTGCGACGCCGGCCGCCGCCGAGGCAGTCAGAATTTCTCTCGTCTTCGACGCACTTTGTTTGTATTTGCCAAAGAATCGAGAAATCACATTGCCTGTACAGACAGCAAAATGCACACTAGGCCCTTCTTTACCAACGGAAAGACCAGACGCAATGGCCAATGGCAAAGCAATCGACTTGATCAGAAGAGTCCAGGCTCCCAGAAAGCCCTTCATGACGAAGCCCGCAATGATACATTTAATCTCCGAGATACCGGAGCCTGCGGCATATGGGGCAAAAGACTTGACAAGAATAGCCGCGACGAAAGCAAGTAGCATCTAGTAGATGTCAGCTCAAGGATTCACACTGAGTGTGTGCGCGTAACGGAGTCTTACTGCGAAAATGAAGTAGACCACATAGTTGACTGGCCAGAAGCCAGTCCAGTGTTTCCACTCGGGACATCCTACCAGACAGTCAGTCAGTTTGAATCAAGCCTTGCCCTCCTCAGTCCACGTACCTCCTTCAGCTCCCCAGCAGCAAAACTGTTCGTTCAGGTAAAACGCGGTGGTACAGTGGCCCAGCTTGATATCCGACAACCACTCAGTGATGATGTTTAAAAGAGCCGAGTTGAGTCCAATTGCCATTCCGACAATTGTAACCACCAGCCAGGCCTGTCCGGCATCATAAGACTCGCGCATTTTGCGTCGCCAGCCAAAGACACCCTCCTGGTCCCAAAATCCCCCGCCGCCCCGTCGCTTGGCGCGGCGAGCGCTCTGTTCATATACCGCATCCTGAACCCAATCTATGGTAGTAAAATCTTCATAGCGCTTGATCTCGCTGATTTCCTCCGTGATTGCGGTGGGTTGGACGTCGGGGGCTGGTTCGGGATCGACAGGGGAGGACACAGAGCGACCGGACAATCTGCGGAAATCACGACGCTCGTTGAGGATCGAGGGTGACCGCAAGGTCGGAAAGGGGCGATTTGAGGTCATAACATAGACCGGTGCGGTGGAATCAGCATAGTCGGACTCGAGCTGTGTCGAGGCTATTCCCCGCGACACGGAGGTCGCAGAACCGCTGCTGGAGGATATGCAGTTCAGACTGGAGGCTCTTAACTGCAATTCAGTTGACAAATAGTTCCACGACTCGCAGAACACAGTTGGGCGTTAGTCAAGTAAAGATGGGGACGAAGGTCGAGGTCTCGCATAGGCCGCACTAACTATCGATAACGGAGCTGCTGAGATAACCTCGGAGCGCGCACGCGTGTGGTCCTGCACTTTACACTCTGCACTCTACATCTACACTCGCACACTTTTGCTGAAATAATACACACCAGCCATTGTTAGAGGGAACTGCCTTTTCTTTTACGGCAAATTCACAGACATCCAACCATGTCGTCAAATAACACGGGCGAGCCCGACGAGATCACCGGCCAGAGCGCCCTTCCGAGTACGTACGAGATCCCAAAGGGACGAGAGTCGACTAACAGGTTCCTAGTTTCTCGAATCAAGAAGATTATTCAGCTGGACGAGGATATCGTACAGTGCTCCAACAACTCGACCTTTGTCATTGCCATGGCTACTGTGCGCCACCCCAGCGATGATCCCACATGTCTTGTATACAGCTACTAACACTTTCCTCAGGAGATGTTCATCCAGTACCTCGCCGAGCAAGCTCACAATGTGGTCAAATCAGAAAGGAAACCGCGAAAGACCGTTCAATACAAGGATCTAGGTGGGCAGTGATCAGCCACGCGACATGAGCAGTATGCTAACGCGCAATAGCTACGGCGGTTTCGCACATTGATAATCTCGAGTTCCTCGCCGACGTGATTCCCAAGACTACAACATACAAACAATTCAAGGAAAATAAGGCAAGGGACGCAGCGAAGTCAGCCGAGATGGAGAAGGGTCAGCGTACGCTGAATGGAACTGGTATATCTGCAAGCAACACAAACGGTACTCCAGTCGAAACGGCTCCCCGAGGAGAAGAGCCAACGGCATCGTCACCGTCGCTTCCTCGCACACCCGTGGTGCCCGTGAGTGCATTGATCGCAGACCGGACGGTCGAGTCTTCAGTCCGCCACGGCCCGGATGTTGAAATGCGGGATTGACTACGAGAGATATGACATTTTCTTCATTTTTATTTCGCATTTGGAGTTTCATGGGATTCCGGGGTTACTTCTTGACCCGGTGGTTTATTAATCTGCATTGGATACGGGGGAGATACAACCCAGCTTAGATACCAATGATCAGACAAAGTCACAAGTTAAAGAATATAGAAGATTGATTAAATCGAATAGAACAAAAAATAACAAGGTATAAGAAAAAGAAAAAGGAAAGAAACAGTGATAAAATGAAGTTCAAATTGTACCGGGACCCGCTCAGCCAATGACAGGCCCCGTGATTCCGATCGCTAGCGAAAGCTCTGGCTCCGACTTCGACTTGGACTTCCGACTTCATCCACCTCCCTCACTTCGTCCCTCCGCTCTCCACGCAATTGCGGTCAACAACCCCGTCCGTGTGGTCATTTGCCTCACCATGTCGCTCTCCTCCGTCTCCAATGCTCTGCTGCGTACTTGCGCTCGCCAGCAGTTGCCCACTGCCCGCGCCGCCGTCACCTCTTTCCAGCAGACGAGAGGAGTCGCCGATGCAAAGTCCTCTTTTGACAGCCCCTTCGCCACCGCCAACGAGCCTCGCTCGACCTTGAAGGTCCCCGACTTCAGCAAATACCAGTCCAAGAGCTCCCCTCGCACCAACCAGGTCTTCTCCTACTTCATGGCCGGCACCATGGGTCTGGCTACCGCCGCCGGTGCCAAGGCCACTGTTCAGGGTATGTTCTCTGTTATTGATATCTTTGCCCTTTTGTGATAATCCCGGGTTCTTTTCCGGTGGATTTTGGATGGATCTCGACGATTATGGCACGCGACAAGGATTAAGGATTACTGAGACTGACCACGCGATTTTCTACAGACTTCCTGGTCAACATGTCCGCTTCCGCCGACGTCCTGGCCCAGGCCAAGGTTGAGATTGCTCTCGGCTCCATTCCTGAGGGCAAGAACGTATGTGACATCGCTCTCGTTCCCACACATTCCTCCCGGAACTCTCACTCTAACACATCTCCAAACAGGTCATCATCAAGTGGCGTGGCAAGCCCGTCTTCATTCGCCACCGTACCCAGGATGAGATTGCCGAGGCCCGCGAGACAAAGTGGGAGAACCTGCGTGACCCCCAGCCCGACGACGATCGTGTGCAGAAGCCCGAGTGGCTGGTCATGCTGGGTGTCTGCACCCACCTGGGTTGTGTGCCCATCGGCGAGGCCGGTGAATACGGCGGCTGGTTCTGCCCTTGCCACGGTTCTCACTACGATATCTCCGGCCGTGTCCGCAAGGGTCCTGCCCCTCTGAACCTCGAGGTTCCCCAGTACCAGTTCCCCGAGGAGGAGACCCTCGTCATCGGTTAAGCGACCCTCAAAATATCCCCATACAAGTTTGGACCGGGTTAGTTCCGCTATGCGGGCTTTGTTTCGTTTAGACCGAGGGTGAAGAAAGTTGAGGAGACCTGTCTGTGTATGTGTTTGCGATCTTTTTTTCCGTTTTAGACAGAGCGGCTGTGTGTCTTGTCAAGATTAAGAGACCGTGTTTTAGTATGGACAAAAATGAGCCTCTTTTTTACCCCTTTTTGTGTCCTCGGTCTCGAGTCGCTGCTCAGTGGGTGTTCAGTCTCTGCTTCTTAGTCTGGACTGTTCGACCTGCACAGCGGTCTCCTTGAGTACATACTTGTGTTCCATATTGCCAGTGTATTGCCTAGTCATGAATTTTCTTTTGTTATACACGTATCTCCTCGACCTAGATTTTCGATTTTCAGTCTACGTAAACTTGATACCGACATACTCGGTCTTATGCATCTGTTGATACGCGAGCCTCACAGGGGACTTTCAATATGTTGGTACAAGGGTCCGAAACCCAACTATGTCTCTATCTTCATCTGTATAGATAGTCATCCACGGACTAATGTATGAGACAAATCTGGCAAAGCCAGGGGATCAAAAAAGGGAAATATGAACATCCTCTTCCCTTCCCGTCCATGTACATAACCAGAGCCAGGGCTCTTTACCGAGGCCTCACCAGAGCAATCAAGAGGCCCATGATAGCCGCTCCAGCTGCGGCGCTCTGAACGGCAACCAAAGTGAGGTCGTGTTGAGAAATAGTAATGCTGCGCAGGCTGAAGAGTTCCCGAGAAACCTGCCGCCAGTATTCGAGAGACGATGGAGGAAGGGAGATGTCAGAGAGGCGGGAGTAGAGAGATGGGGAAACGCTGATGCTGGCGCTAGCGGTCGCTACGGGCGAAGGAACACTCTTCTCAGCAGGGACATCACCACTTGCAACCGATTCAGTAGAAGATGAAGATGTCTCAAGCGTGGAATCAATGACCTCTGGAAGAGTTGTGGCGTAAACAGATGCAGGAATATTGCCTTGAACGGCAGCCTGGTTCAAAGCCTTCTCCTTCTCCAAAGCCTCGACAACCTTATCCTCGAAGCCCTTGACCAACCGGCGCCGGCGCCAGGGCTCAACGGCAATCTGGAATACCAGGAACAGAAGCACGTTCATGCCCATCAGTCCCCAGGTACCCCAAGTCGACATGCGACGGATCTTGTCCGACCACACCTGCTCTTCGTGGTAGCGAGAGAGAATGCTCTTGCTCAGCGACGCAGCCGCTTCTTCCGCCTCGCGTTCAGCTCGAGACAATGCCTCCTGAGTTTCTACCTCGGAGACCTCGTTGGTGTGGTCGTTGCGGTAGAGCAGCGTGAACCGCTCCAGGTCGGTTGGAGACCAGGCATGCTTGCGCTGCAGGAGCTCGTTCACTTCGCGCTGCGACGTTGAGCGGCGGCTGATTGCAGATGTGTATTCGTCTTTGGCTTGTCGAACGTGTGCGCGAGCTGTACGAAGTCGATCCTCTGGGTTGATCGAATAATCAGTATCAGATCTGGGCGCGCTGACACGATGAACGTACCTTGGATATGGATCTCTTTCTTCAAAGCCTCAATCTCAGAGTATCCCGTAAGATCATTTAACCGTTGACCAGCCACAAAGACATTGGATTGCAAATTGTCCATCATGATGCTAAATTGCTTCGACATTTGAGACCGTCGACTTTCCAGGTACGACGGGAGGCCTGCGCTCTTCGCATTGGCATTGGCATTGGCACTCTCCTCCTCCCTCCGTGCCTGTTCTTCCTGATCCAGCGGTGCCTTTTCACTTGCATCCTGTTGCGACTGTTGAGCCACCCCATCAGTCTCCGCGGAGGTGTTCGCAGCGGGAGCAGTCCCCGCATCCACCTCCGGGATGACGACCGCGTCGGGCGCCTCCCGAACAGCCTTGATCAGTCTTTCCGCATCATTGCTAGCCCTTTCTTTATCATCGAGGGGCGAGTATGCGTCGGTTTGCTGGCGGAATTGGCATTGTAGGCAGACTGAGAAGGTCCGCGAGGTCGGTCTAACGGAAAAGGTACTCGGAGCTGTCAGGCGGAATGGAGCTCGCACCGGTCTGGAGGTGGTTCGTGTTATGTGTATGCTTGACCGAAGCGATTGCCTGAGCAGCAATGGCATGGACTGCATGGCCGAGTCGAGAGCCTGCAGGTGGTGCGAGGGGAGTGCTGGTTCGGTGCGAGAATGTCGGCTCGGAAGAGGTTTATCTCGGAGCGGGTTGGGCTCCGCTTATCAGATGGGATGCACTTTACACTACCTATGTATCCAGTACTCAAGATGCTTTACACGAGGCAAATTCTCTACAGGCGTTTATTTAACAGTGGGTGGCTCATTTCTGACCTTTCGAAGTTATGTCAAGCTAGCGTATATGTCACTTGTAGCGATATAAAGTCTTCTCGGTGTCGACATTGAGCCGTCGATATATAATGGAACATCTATATCTTTCAGAAGGGACAAGTAGACAAATGGCATTAAGCACCACATAATACGTACCTAGGCAGTCCAAATTCAACCCCGCTTTTAAATACTACATCCCAATGCCAAGTGACGGTAAATTGGGTGCCAAAAATGGCTTCTCACACTTGACGCCATTTCAGCGTCCTTCCGATTCTACCAAACCACTAAGCTTTTTATGTACCCGTGACAAAAGTTCGAGAAAAAGACCCACCTGGGCAATAGTTCAAATATCATTCAAGCTAAGCATTAATTCGGGTGTTATCGAACCCTAGAGCTCCATCTGCCTACTATTGAAGCCAAAATGACCGACTACCGACGCCACCCAAATCCATACCAACGCAGCTATCCGCAACTACGGCCAGGGAGTACGTAGTTTTCCAATCCAATACATATACAATTCTTTACAAGTGTTGCCCGGGAAAGAGAGACCAAAGTTCAACTAATATTATTCAATGGAAGAATCTAAGTCGCTCTCCAGTCCAGGTATGAGACAGTCGAAGCATCACCTTCTAGAAAGCAGTGGGCATGATTCTCTCGATGCTCGAGCTAGATCATTTATTCAAGGCATAAAGCGCAAGACCAGAGCCTGCAAGAAAGGAAGCCAACCATGGAGAGGCGTATTGACAACATAATGAATCAAAACTACAAAAAGCATTTCCTTCGTCAAGGTCATAAGAGTCTCGTGTGCAGGACGCATATACGGTAGGCTCATGCAGATGAGTGCATGGCAGATAATGAGGCCGAGTGATAGGCACCACAGTGAAGACCGTCTCTCTTCTCAATCTTGGGTCTGCACCTTGTTGTCACCTTTCACAGCCTCGGCGTAGGTTGGTGGTGCTTGGCTGCTGCCACCGGCACCTTCCGCGTGACTGGATGCATCGGGCCGAGGAGATTGTTGCTGCGCTCGTTGATCGACGGTGCCGTATCCGCCTTGGGTGGGATTCTGAAGAGGCTGGTGTGAGACATAGTAGTAGGTCACGCGACCGTTTTCGAGGTCGCGACCCTGGCTGGAGCCGCCGGGGATAGGTTCGTAGGCCACATCATCATAGTCAATATCCGGATACTTGAGGATGATGTACCATGCATGGATGAGACCGGGGATGTAGCCGAGTAGAGAGAGGCCGATATTGATGATGGAGTCGGCAGAGCAGATGCCTGCCTTGATCCAGACTGTGTGCAATATTGATCAGTATTTAGGTTTGTTGAGATTGTCATGATATCATCTATAATAAGATAGCGGGGAGTGAGGGTTACCAGCGATGGGCGGGAAAAAGACGGCCAACACGGCCAGGAAAATATCGGAGCTACACATGGCTCCAAAGGTGAGTGTGCTCTATCACTTGTGAAGATGTGAGGATTGGATCAAGGGTCAAAATGAAGAGAGCGAAGTGTAAGCTTATCGAGTGGGGTTGACGTGCGGAAGATGGGCTTGGACGAGTTTCACATTCTCCAAATGCCGCGACGGCAGCCTATGATCAGATGACGTTGATCACATGACCCGTGATCCATGGATCGGCTACTTGAGCATCCCATCTATACTTCGGCATAATTTAAGCTACATATTGACATGTATTCGTAGGTTCGGCAACGACCACAGGTACCGCGGATTGCATGTTCTTACATGAGATGACTGAGATGAGGATGATCGACTGTACGTGCCAAGGTACTAGCCGGCACCAAGTCGGGGGTGGACTCCCAGCATGGTCTTACAGGAGTTTGGTACACTCCACCCATGAGATCTATTGCATTGTTTAGCTACGTAGGGGATCCTCTCGTCCCTCACAGAAGATAGCTCACATACATCCTGTACGAAATATGTACAACACTTGCATTATGCAAGGTCGGAAGATTACGACTTGGAAAAATTTTGCAAAACGGGGCGGCTGATAGCGATCGCCGGTGACGGGTCCGCAGCTCGCGAGATGAGTGGAGGAAGGGCCACGCCAGGAACAGGTTGGGTATAGACCGGAGATAGACCGGCACATTCAGAGCTAGAGTCAAGTCTAATCAGGGCTGTGCTGTTGTTATGTATTCAGAGTGTCTCGGCCTTGGATACGCAGAGTACGGCAAACGAGCGATACGGCCTGCGCCCCCTATTATTTGAGTATTATTTGCACCATAGACCCTGATACATACATATTCGGTACATACTCTGTAATAGAGTACAAACCCCAGGAACCGGGCTCACAGCCTTCATCTTGCAAGACGCTAAGGCCACCCGTTTCAGACCGGTCTTCCCCCCCTAAATCGTAATCCTCCCCCCAGTCGCTCGCGCCTAGACCTCGTTTCCCATCTTTCAAATCAAATCGTCCCTTCTTCTCTTCTCTCGATTGGCCATTGCTTGCCCATTCTTTCGATTTCAATTCTCTCGAGAGCGCCTCCGGGGCTCCATTGATCTTTCCTTCCTTTGCGGGTCCACGGCCTTTGTCCGCCCCAAATCACTCGTTTATTCTCTTTTGCACTTTCTTTCTCCCAAAGCCTGAGGCGATCTCGGTGTGACCTGGAGTCGATCTTCCTCCTTGACATTGGAAAACTGCTAGAGCAATTGTGCAGACATGCGATTTGCGTAATCCCCGAAGCTCGATCCCAGCTGTGACACATTCCGCGGCAGACATCCCGCGGACGTTATTTCGAGGTACTGCCGAGGTTTTCATCTCGACATGTCCGACTCGTGTCTCTCTCTGTCGGGGTCCAGCGCCTGTCCCGCATGGAGTACCGCCTCTGTATCAATCGATTCATCTCAATACGGGGACTTGTGAGTGGCACGCAGCATGGGACGGGCGCGAACAAAATTACTGATAAGATCGAACAGCCCATGGCTTGAAAACGTCTCCAATCTCACCTCATTCGACCAATCCCTCAAAGACTACGTCCAGAACACATATGTCACCTCGAAGTAAGTCGCTGCAGAAATGGGCGATATACGTGGAGAAACTGACCCCGACGCGCAGATACGTCGACCTTTTGGGTTGTGTAGGCTACAACGCCAGCGCATCGAATGACTACTATGCCCAATACACCACGAGCGTCATTTGCAATGGCCTCATTCAGAGTTCCAAGGCCTCGTGCGGCCTGTCCGACGATCAGGCGGAGGCCCTATGCGCAGAGACGTGTGCACTTTTCGCGACCAGTGAACAGGAGATCATGATTAACAAAGATCTGTGCCCAAGCACCGACAAGAAATACATGGACCAGATTCGGTCCGATTTCACAATCTGCTCGAACCCTTCGAGTTCGCTTACTGGGAGCTGTGTCGATGGATCTACCAACGAGCCAAACAACTGTGGCTTTGCCTCCAACACGGTCGGTCTCTGCACCTACTGTGCATCTAGTTCCCCAAACTCAACGGACACCTGCTGCATGAGCTCCAACGCAGCGAGCCGCTGCGAGGGCGTCAGCATCCCGCCCCCCACCGTAACCCTGCAGCCAATCGTGACAAGCAGCGGGGCTGCCGGCGCCGGCGCCGGCACCCATCATCACGGGCTGTCAGGGGGTGCAATTGCAGGCATCGTGATTGGATCTGTGGCTGGAGCTGCCATCTTGGCTGCTCTGGCTGCTTTACTCTTCCTCTGTCGCCGCCAACGTCGTCAGTCCCAGGCCGATGTGGGACTAAACCAACCGAATCCGCAGCGGAAAGGCGCTTCTCCACCTATGCAACAGGTGGACGGCCCATCGACACCAACTAACAACCTCAATTTGGTTCCCGGTGGTCGCGTCACGCGGATGTCTGCCCTGCGCGAGGTGCCCAGCTCGTCCCCGGCATATTCGAGAACTTCGGCTGCTATGTTTGGCGGGGCCAAGTATGCCAGTGATTCCTCTGATTCAGAAACCATGGGTGCCAGCCCCGGAGCCGTATCACGGAGGATACCTCCTGTGACGGGAAAGCGACACGGCTCGCTTTCAAGCAGCTCTGCTCTGGCTGGACTGGAGAGTGACAGCTCACCCCTCTCAGGCAGCGCGAATCAACATTCCTCTCCTGAAGGATTCACCAGTGGTCGGTCGGAACAGATGTCGTATTTCCGCGACTACTACTCGCAAGATGACATTCACCCCGGTGACAAGGTGGCTGCTCTCTGGGCATATTCTCCTCGAGCCGGCGATGAGTTCGAGCTGGATCGCGGTGAGATGTTGAAGGTTATTGGTATCTGGGACGATGGCTGGGCCACTGGTGTCCGTATCCCCGAGCGGGCTGAGGACTACGACATTCGCCATCGCGAGCAGCGTGATAGCGGTGTTTCAAATGGCTCGCAACCAGCAGGCCCATCTCCCGCGCCCGCGGGCGAGATCAAGGCATTTCCGTTGGTCTGCGTCTGCCTTCCCCAGCATTGGCGGAAGATCATCGACGGTGGAGTGCAGGAGGAAGATGAGATTTGAGCACTGGGAAAAAATTCCCTTGTTTCATGCGAAATGACGTCCTGACGACAGCGTGTACAGCATTCCCTTTCGTCTTGCCACCTTCGCGAGGAGTTCAACCTGTGCTTTTTTCTTTTCACTCTTCGACTGGCCGCCCTTGCTCGTTGAGGTGATCTCGATGTGTCCTCGGTTTTGTTTTTTTTTTAATCGTATTCTATATACCCCCCATTTTACGGCGATCCTGCTCGTCCTTTCCTTGAGAATTTTCATCCCATTCATTTCTGTGGAACTGAACGCTGGCGACGGACTCCAACGAAGTCAGCCATTCTCCGAAGCTGGACTTGACCTCGTTCGGTCTTTTTACGTACACGGTATCCCCAGCTGTTGAGCTCCCGGTCCTCCGGTGAATTGGTGTTTTGGATGATATCGGACACATAGTGCAAGCATTAATGTATGTACATAATTAGACTCAATTTTATCTTGAAAGAAAAGTTGGCCATGCACAGATCTTCCCCGCCCCCCACACTTCTCGCGACTTCACTCGTGTATTTTACTAATCCAAACCCCTCCCGGAGGCCCGCAATTCCGTGATAGCATAAATAATGGCGTCTTCCCCTTCACCATTTGGTCTGATTCGTTTCAATTCCCTCCCTAACCAGAACAACCATGTCTCAACCCAAGATCATCCTCTATACCAACCGCGGCTGCCCATGGGCACACCGCGCCCACATCGCGCTGAAGGAATCCGGCCTGAACTATGAAGAAGTCACCATCGATCTGAATACCCCCCGTGAGCCCTGGTACTTGGAAATCAACCCGGTAAGTAGTATTGCCCGGGAGTATCAAGGAGAAGGGGCGCGAATACGGGGAGATCACTTACACCTACGCCATACAGCGCGGCCTGGTCCCTAGTCTCTCGTATAATGGAAACATCATCACCGAGTCTGGCATCGTTGCCCAGTTCATTGCCGATGCCCACCCCTCCCATCTCCTCCCGCCATCCGGTCCCGTCGAGAACGCCCTGTACCGAGCTCGTCTTGCATTCTTTGTCGACGCCTTCTTCAGCAAGGTCGTCCCGCACTTCTTTGCTAGCATCAAGTCGGCCTCGGAGGACGATCGCGATGCTGCCGCTGAGCAATTGGCTGCTGCCGTTGTGAAGGAGGTCGAGCCTCTTCTGGCAGAGACCGAGGGCAAGGGACCTTTCTTTGGAGGCAGTGAGAAGTTGACTTTGGCTGAGGTATGTTCCGAATCATTCTTCTCTTTTCTGAAATCCTGGTTTTGTATGGTCCCTAATTGACTGGGAACAGGTCCAATCTGGCTCTTTCTTGCTGCGTATCCTGAGTTTCAGCAAGCCTGAGCACGGTCTGGTTAGCGCTAAGCTTCCTGCTCTGCTGGAAAAGGCACCACGTTTCAAGCGCTGGGCGGAGGCTACTATTAACCATGAGAGTGTTAACTTTATTTGGGACGAGAAGCCGATTGCGGATCGCATGAGGGCCAAGTTTGCTCCTAAGTTTTAGGCTACTTTGGTTTTATTGATTAGGAACTGTCTGCTGGATCTGATGCTCAAAATGAACGAACATGATATTCTAAAATTGAACTCTATATTCAATTCCAGGGACACTTGGTTCTATCCAGGCAGATAAGAGTTTCATAGACACAAGGCCAGGTATCAATTTGGTGGGCCTAATAGAAGGCACTGACGTGTCGGGCGGATCAACCGTCGCATGGTTAGGGGCCAAGTCCAAATTTAGCCCGCAGACGTCCCTCAAGTACCTGGGTACCCAAGTGCTTGGGCACTCTAAACAGCACTGAGCCTCAAGTTAAGTTCCATAGGCTGCTGTAAATGTCATGCAGGCCCATTGAAGGTACGTCGTGTGGGATCTCCAACCCTACCGCCGGTGCTGCGGAGATGAGGCGGAACAGATCCGAGTATTTTTAGGCTACCAACACCGAATATAGATGCCTATGGAGGGAATTGTAGAGACTTAAGCCATTGTAAAAAGCAAACAAAGCAAGATTAACGTATAAAAAACCAACCGAGACAGTGTCAGCTCGCATTTGTTTACCAGACATAGGTGTTCCGGCATCACGTGCAGTACCCCCACCATCGCAACACCTGGGCAACGACCCCCTCCACCTCCTCCCCATCACTCCTCATCATCGTCCCCTCTTCCTTGTACTTGCTTGTTTGTAAGTTGCTCACTATCTACTACTGTTGGAATCGCCCACGGAGACACCCACGCCTCGTGGTCACCAGATTTTGCGAATCCCGCCACTGACATTGTGTGCCAGCCCAGGTGACCGGTCGTCCTTTTTTGATTTCTCTCATCTCCACAAGCAATCATGTCGGTACGTATATATCGACTTCCTCCATTAGTTGTGGCCAAATGCTAACGTTGTTGTTGTGCAGCTCGCATCTGGGTACGATGAATCCCCCTAATCCCCTCTTCCCCCTCCCGACCTCGGTGTTGATAGTCGATATACAGTGTTCAAGTTCAGGATGAGTGCATCACTGCATTCAATGAATTCCGTCTGAGCCACGGCAAGACCAAATTTATTATCTTCAAGATCTCCGACGACAAGAAGAGCGTCGTTGTCGACGAGGTTGGCCATGACCAGGACTACGAGGTCTTCCGCAGCAAGCTCGACGCCGCCAGGAACGCCAACGGCTCCCCCATGCCCCGGTACGCTGTCTACGATGTCGAGTACGATCTCGGTAGCGGTGAGGGCAAGCGGTACGTCTTTCCCTGGCGCCTGGATATGAATGTCTAGGTGTTCCCCGCAGCTGATAGGACATACCCCCTCTGACTTTGCCCGGAATTGTAGAAGCAAGATCATCTTCATCTCCTGGGTGCCCAGTGAGACCCCTACTCTGGTATAGTTTCCTAATGGTCTTGTGCTACGAGAGCGCCGCTAACCCATATACAGTGGTCCATGATCTACGCCAGCACTCGCGAGCCCCTGAAGAGCGCCCTCAACGTTTCCACCTCCATTCACGCAGACGACAAGTCCGACATTGAGTGGAAACACGTTCTGAACGAGGCCAGCGGTGGCAAGGCTGGCAAATAGATTGACGGCGCCGGCTGGACCCGGGCCTCGCGATAGGGGTTCGACCTCGAATTGCGCCACGGCACGATCCTTCCCCTTATCCCCCATTCTCCTCGTTTTCCTTCCTAGTTGCAATGCAAATCTGCTACGAACTTGGCCATTTTTCTCTCGTGTGATCGGTGGTATCATGACCTGCAGGGATTCGGGGTTGCCGGTACTGAATTCCTGCTGCCTACTGGATAGATTAGGCGGCATGAAAAGAAATTTGACATTAACAGTTATTTATTATTTTGGTTTCGAAGTAAACTAGGCAGTCCATTGAGTTCTTCCCGTATACCTAGTGGTGGTACAAAGAGGCTCTAGGGTTGTGAAAGGGTTGCGAACCGGCACATACGTGGGGGTATGGGAACAGTAATGTTCACAGGGGCCAGGATAGAAGAGATTCGAGTTTTCATGTCAATAGAAAACGGGCTAGATTATCTCTAACATATATGCCTCGTATGATGCACAGCGAATCTGCTGAGAATGATGATGCATCTCACTGGCAGCCGACGACCGGGTTGAGCCGCGCGCGGCCAATCAGAAGGCGGCCAAACCCAGTTTGGGCGCTAGTCCGGATCCCTCGACTTTCCACCTCAAACCACAAGATTCACCTCTTTCTCCATCACGTCCTAACCCCCCTCCACTCTCTCCTCCCCAGACCGAGTCCGTCCGTGGTCCCAGACGCTACTGGCCCCGGTCCTCCCATTTCTATACCCAATTGACTCGATTTCGACGTGGTGCTGCCACCTCCCACCTTCCGCACAATGTTTCTTCGCTCCGTCGCTCGCGCCGTGCCTCGCACCCCGGCTGCAATCCGCGCTGGTCCCGTTGCCGCTCTGAAGCCCCTGCAGGCTCGCTTTGCTTCCGAGCATGCCATCTCGAACCCTACTCTCGCCGGCATCGAGAAGCGCTGGGAGGGCATGCCTCCTCAGGAGCAGGCCGACCTGTGGATGCAGCTCCGCGACCGCATGAAGACTGACTGGCACCAGATGACCCTCCACGAGAAAAAGGCCGGTATGTACTGTCTCCTGGACCATGGCTCTGGTTGATCGGGATCGATTGTGTCGTACCCTGCGTCTTCCGAGGGTGAACATTGAGCCATCTGAAAATCCACCCAAACTTGAAGTCTTCCCATTTCGGGTTACTAACGTCTTCTTCTCTCATTATACAGCCTACTGGATCGCCTTCGGTCCCCATGGTCCTCGTGCCCAGCCCCCCAAGGGTGAGGGCTGGAAGATCCTCTTCAAGGTGGGCCAGCTCGTCCTCGCCTCCGTCGCTGTCTTCTACATTATCCACTTCTTCGCCAAGCCCCTGCCCAAGACCATGTCCAAGGAATGGCAGGAGGCCTCCAATGAATATGCCAAGGTAAGCTCGCTCCCCAATGCCTGGTCGCGAGGTTTTGCCATCGCCGCGACCGCGAGCGCGACCGTCCATATATCGGGTACTTACAAGCTTTACTCCTACAGGCTGAGAAGATCAACCCCATCCATGGCGTCAGCAAGCCAGACTACGAGGGCAAGGGCTTCGTCCAGAGTCCCGCCGCTGAGAAGCAATAGATGGGCTAGGTACCTAGAGTTGAACAGAGTGCAGATATTGGCACCGGGCGGGGCTGGGATTCGATTGTCGCACGTCCACCAAAGAGCGCTGATGCTTTCTACCTGGGGCATGGTTCTACTGACTCGAGCGCTGTCTGCTCGACGCATGATGGGCCCCCGACCGGCGCCGATCTGAACTGTTCACCGTTTCTGTCTTTTGGTCAACAAGCATCCGAAAATGCGTGTATCCGTACTGTGCTATAATCAATGTATCTCTTTTGTAGCCATAGAGAATATGTTGTGTTCAATTCTTGTTGTCGTAGCCCCTGTGCCCTGGTGTTTTGGTGTCGGTGTCCTGCATATGGAGTATGGCGTAGTGCGTCCGGAGCGATTCGGAACCTGCAGCGATGGTGCGGAGAACCCCTGTTTAGTTGAGCCGTGTGTACAATGGGCATTGCAACGTGTTATTTTCTGAATTGGAGTCTCTTCGGATTATTTTCTCTATGGTGCTTTCTTTTTTAACATGTCTATAGTGCTCATTGGGAGGTGTGTGGAAGCTCCGAAGGTTCCCCTGGTTGCTTATACCAGATTGCGGATGGACGGCTTGGGGCTTCCGAGCAACACGTCAGAGATTTCCACCGGAATTTCAGGTCCACTGCAGCTCGAAAAGCAGCACCACCCCCTCAATTCAAGGTCAATGGATGTAATAAAATGACTATGGGTGTGTTTTAAAGACAATAAACTCGATATAGTATTTTTTCCGAAGTATGCTATGTGTATTGAGAGTTAGCCTGCATCCGGATGCCAAGCCGACCGGTGAGTGTGTGCAAAACATCCCTAGCAACGGGGACAACGGCACTAGACCACCACCATAACGAGATGGGACTTGATCAGTAAAGGGTAAGGAAGATAGAATGGGATGACGATCTATATACACAAAATAGAAAGCAATATAAAATGTAAACATACATAATTGCCGAAAATACCAAGTCGGTTCATCACGGGACCATCGGCAAAACCGCCCCGGAAAGGCTAAGTTCGCCCAGTTCCCGTGCAAATGAGTCCGCCAACCTCTTCTTCCTCCTTCTTCCCTCTTTTCCTCCCCCCATCCAAAACCCTTGTCCCCTACCACCTCGCTCTTCAACACCTTCATCATGTTCAAGAGGTAGGTCCCTATATTGCTAACTTCCCATCTCATCTTTATTCCATTCTTCTATCTAGGCCTCTCCTCTGACTCGTTTTTCTCACAGCGGTCTCGCCCGGACCTTCGGGAGGGCTGCTTTTGCCCGTCCGACCCCCGTCGCCCGCGCTTTCCAGCCTCTCCGCTCCAATGCTCTGCCTGCCCTGTCTGCCCGTTTCGCCAGCACCGATGCCTCTCTGGCTGGCCGGGTTCACCAGGTCATTGGTGCCGTCGTTGACAGTACGTGTTCGCCCGATTACCTCCTTGGCTGCGGATACTGGGGGACGCGAAAATCTTTTTCCTGAGCCCCAATCCATCTCCAAAGCCATTGCAATCGATCTCTATCCTATCTCCTGAACAGTGTCTGACTTGCTATTTGCCGCATTATAGTCAAGTTCGATGGCGAGAAGCTCCCTGCCATTCTGAACGCCGTTACGACCGAGATCAATGGCCAGAAGCTTGTGCTCGAGGTTGCCGTACGTGCTCTCTGATTGGACACCCCAGCTTCCCCCGACCTTATCAAGCTAACCCGATCCTTTAGCAACATCTGGGAGAGAACGTCGTCCGTACTATTGCCATGGACGGTAAGTTGCCCTCCCTTCCCTGTTGTGTTGTTGAGCCACCGTGTCGTCGTGTCTTCCCTTTCGGTGAAAGGTGGACCCACACCCGGTCGCCCGGCACCCTCACCACCTCAGCACATTCCTAACATCATTGCTTCATTAGGTACCGAGGGTCTGTCCCGTGGTGTTGTCGCTCACGACACTGGTGCCCCCATCATGATCCCCGTTGGTGCCGGCACCCTGGGCCGTATCATCAACGTCACTGGTGATCCCATTGACGAGCGTGGCCCTATCAAGGCTACTCACTTCAAGGCTATCCACGCCGAGCCCCCGTCGTTCGTTGACCAGTCCACCGAGGCCGAGATTCTCGTCACCGGTATCAAGGTTGTCGACCTGCTCGCCCCCTACGCCCGTGGTGGTAAGATTGGTCTGTTCGGTGGTGCCGGTGTCGGCAAGACTGTGTTCATTCAGGAGTTGATTGTGAGTTACTTTCCGTCGGTCGCGACGTGCCTCCCAAGGCTAACCCTTGACTTCCCTAGAACAACATTGCCAAGGCCCACGGTGGTTACTCCGTTTTCTGTGGTGTCGGTGAGCGTACCCGTGAGGGTAACGATCTGTACCACGAGATGCAGGAGACTGGTGTCATCCAGCTTGACGGTGACTCCAAGGTGTCTCTGGTCTTCGGTCAGATGAACGAGCCCCCGGGTGCCCGTGCCCGTGTCGCCCTTACCGGTCTGACCATTGCCGAGTACTTCCGTGACGACGAGGGTCAGGATGTGCTGCTCTTCATTGACAACATTTTCCGTTTCACCCAGGCCGGTTCCGAGGTGTCTGCCCTGCTTGGTCGTATCCCCTCCGCTGTCGGTTACCAGCCCACTCTGGCCGTCGACATGGGTGTTATGCAGGAGCGTATCACCACCACCCACAAGGGTTCCATTACCTCCGTCCAGGCCGTGTACGTCCCCGCTGACGATTTGACTGACCCTGCCCCCGCCACCACCTTCGCCCACTTGGACGCCACTACTGTGCTGTCCCGTGGTATCTCTGAGTTGGGTATCTACCCCGCTGTCGACCCCCTGGACTCCAAGTCCCGTATGCTCGACGCCCGTATTATCGGTAACGAGCACTACGACACCGCCAGCCGTGTCCAGCAGATGCTCCAGGAGTACAAGTCTCTCCAGGATATCATTGCCATTCTGGGTATGGACGAGTTGTCTGAGGCTGACAAGCTCACCGTCGAGCGTGCCCGTAAGCTCCAGCGTTTCCTGTCCCAGCCCTTCGCTGTCGCCCAGGTCTTCACTGGTATCGAGGGTCAGCTTGTCGACCTGAAGGACACCATCCGCTCCTTCAAGGCCATCATCAACGGTGAGGCTGACGACCTTCCCGAGAACGCCTTCTACATGGTTGGCGACATCGACTCTGCTCGTGCCAAGGGTGAGAAGATCTTGGCTGAGCTCGAGGGATCGGCTTAGATGTAATTTTGTCATTTGCTAGCTAGCGGCGCCCCCCTCTTGTTCAACTATTTCACGCCCATGGTTTCTTTCATCTTTGTCCCCTCATATTGGCCGTTACTTTTCTAGTGGGACTGGGATCTTTTTCCTTTGTTCGAATATTTTTCGTCCCATGCTGCCCACCATTCCGACGTCATTTTCCCTTTTCGATTGCGTGTATAGTACTCGATCTAAAAGAGAAAAAGAAAAGAAAGGGATTTTGATTGTTATGTCTTTCCCCTGTTTCCTGACGTTTTGTGTGTGATGGTTTGATGTACTCGATCTATGGTTCGATCTAAGCTTCTTTTCTGGAAACAGAGAGGCTGAGGGAACGACCGGACCCACAGGATTAAGAGGGCTGATCTGGGGTTGAAGAGAAGAGAAATATGGGAGAAAGGTTGACGGGGGGGACGAACATGTCTAACTGAGCGAGTTGATGAGATTTTCTCGGTCTTTTTTAAAGCCCGGCTGGACACCCCTGGCTGGTGCGTGTTTCATTATTGTGTATTTAGAGTTGGAAACCCATGGCCCAAAGGGCGACCCTAAATATCCTGGTCAATCGGATTTCCTTTGTATTCATTTTGTGTCTTTCTGTTTTAGAGCTGCATGCCTCATATTTAAGTGTCTGGGACACCTTGAGGTAACTAGATGCTGTCTCCAGTCGGGGTATTTGATCATCGAGATATGGAAATGAATGGCAGATCTCAATACGATATCATTATACGATGATCACCTGGCTAAACACAATCTGAATCAAACTATGCACAATATCCGTGTATTATCGAATCCCGCGAAACCCTCTCCCATAAACCAGCTTCCTCTACAGAGTCTCCTCCAAAGCAAGGACCTAGATTGAACAGATTAGCCATATTCCAGCTCTGTAAAAAGCCAAACTCACCAAAGCAGTCCTCGTCGGCAGATAAACCTGCACAAAGTTGGCCCTTCCATTCCACGGCATATCAGTCGTAAAGAACCTCGTATCCTTGACATTACGTCCAAGACCCCCAAAAGCTGGATCATCCGAATCGAGCACAATGCGATAAGTACCCGGCACATCAACACCAACACGGTAATCCGTGAAGCTGTTTGTAGGATGCCAATTGAAGATCCATAACAATCCAGCCCGTTCAAAGACAACGACCTTGTCACCCTCATGCTTGAGACTGATATAGGCCTGCGGCGAGTGCAGCCAGCCGTACTTTTCTTCCGTTAGCTGCATGGCCCGGTCGAAGTCGTTTAGGAATCTGTAGCGGAGCAGGTTGTCATCGGTGAGGTTGAGCTGGCGTCGGGCGTACCAGAATGAGTTGCCGTTGCCTTCGCGGGGGAAGTCGAGCCATTCGGGGTGGCCGAATTCGTTGCCTTCGAAGTTTAGGTAGCCTTCGCCTCCTAGGCCGTGGGTTATCAGGCGGATCATCTTGTGCATTGCCATGCCGCGCTCGATTACGGGGGTGAACTCGGTGAGAACGGACATGTGTGTGTACATCTCCTTGTCGCAGAGCCACATCATTAGGGTCTTGTCGCCTACCAGTCTGTTGGGGAGGTTAGAGGTGAATTGCTGGAGGGGTTGGTTGGTCGGACTTACGCTTGGTCGTGGCTCTCGGCGTAAGCAATGGTCTTTTCACCGTGGCGTCGGTTTGTCAATGTGTGGGCTAGGTCGCCCATGTCCCACTCAATGTCGGACTTTTCTTTCACAAGCTTGATGTACATGTCTGGAACGGCCATGGCGAGGCGGTAGTCGAATCCGATGCCGCCCAGAGCATGGGGGACACACAGAGCCGGCATTCCTGAGACATCCTCTGCTACAGTGATGCAGTCGGGGTAAAGCTTGTGCAGCATCTCATTGGCGAGGGTCAAGTATGTGACTCCCTCTTCGTCAACACCGGGCCCAAAGTATTCATGGTATCCGCCGGAGAAGCCGCTATATGCGATGGTTAACAAAAGAGCAATGACGACGGGAATTGTTCGACATACGTTCCAATACCATGGTGAAGGTAGAGCATGCTAGTCACGCCATCAAAGCGGAAGCCATCAAACTGGTACTCCTCCATCCAGAAACGAAGGTTACTCAGGAGGAATCGCAGCACTTCATGGCTGCCATAGTTGAATAACCGACTGTCCCACAACTCATGGCGACCCTTGGCACCCTCGTGGAAATAGAGGTGGTCCGAGCCATCGAACATGTTAATTCCATCGAGCACGTTCTTTGACGCGTGGCTGTGCACGACGTCGAGCAAAACCACCAATCCCAGGCTGTGGGCAGTGTCAATAAGTTCTTTCAAATCCTCCGGCGATCCGTAGCGACTGCTGGCAGCGAAAAAGTTGTTCACCTGGTAGCCGAAGCTGGCATAGTAAGCATGCTCCATGATGGCCATGAGCTGGATGGCATTGTAGCCCAGGTACTTGATGCGCGGCAGCATGTTCTTTGTGAACTCCTTGTAGGTTGCGACCCTCGTCTCGGGCGATGAGATACCGACGTGAGCCTCGTAAATTCGCAGACTTTCGGGCTTCTTGGGCCGCGAGTGCTGGAACTGATATCGCTCGTTGGCAGGTGGGTTCCAGAAGACTGCATCGTATACGGGGGAGACGCTGAGATCCTGAACGACACGCTTGATCCATACCGGGATCCGGTAGATGCGCTCGGTACTAGGGAGTACCATTGTGATCTGTTGTCTAGTTAGTCCTGATGGTTTTATCTCTGAGCAGGATGTCACTCGCCTTGATCTTGCTATCATGCGGAATCGCCGGGGCGCCGTTTTGGGCAGGAACTGTGACTTCCCACACGCCGAAGGCGTTTTTCTTCATTTGGTTGGCATTGACATCCCAATTGTCTGCCAGTCTCAGTAATGCGATTTTATGCCTGAAGGGGTTGGGACAGCACTTACTGAAGTCGCCGACCAGCGACGCTTCCACAGCATTGGGTGCCCATTCACGATAGACGATGTCGCCGTTTGGCTGAGCAATCAAACCGAAGGTTTCATAGCCCTGGAAGAGGAAGGTTAAATGGCTTTCTCTTCGCCACCTAGCAGGATAGGTACCCGGGGTAGCGTGGGAGCTTGTTAATCTTACCTTGCTAAACTTTTCCAGTCCACCTTCCGACTCGTCAATAGCATTGGCCCATTTCTTGACCAAGCTGTAGCGTTGTTTCAACACGTCTTTATGAGGTTCCAGCCACGGGTCGAGCTTGAGAACACCTGGATTGCATCAGTATGGTTCTCACGGTAGTAGTACCTTGGTGATGAGGTCATACCAGTGCCATCGGCGGGCGAGTCAATAGCTTCTTGAATGGAAGCCATTTTGGGAAATAGATGAAAAGAAGAGAAAGGGGAACGCCGGGAACCCCTCGTGAGACGTTTATCGCAGGCCAAGGTTAGATCCCAGAATGATTGGCTTAAGCTGTGATGGCGGGGATGCGGGGAGCTCGGGCCTTCTCTACATTTGCATTTCCCTGTTTTGGTACTCGACGGATTATTCAACAAGAATCAATATTTAGGTGCTATATCTAGGGCTATATCGAGGGCGATATATATATATATGTAAGGCACTAGGTCTGCGTGAAGTTACTGTCCTGCTGCACAGCTCCCAAGTCTCGCCGTTCCTGGCCTGACATGTAACCTCGCTGTTAACGGGCCGTCTCACAGACCCTCGCTACACTACTTGCGTCTCGGTGAAAACTCAGGTCAACCATACCATATCTCTGAAAGTACCAGATGATTCAAACGATATCCTGATCATATTGATTTATTCACAGGCGACCAGTGGGAATTTGTGCTATCGACACGCCCGTCCCAAAGTTGTTGAACACCTACCAGGGATGAAAAACATCAAGACATATACGCGCAATTGTTGACTCGGTGGCAGCTCACCACTTGTCCAATTGACTGCGGTCTCAAACTCCAGCGTTCCTCCCTCCGAAAAGACGTCATCCCAGGTCAGCCAATTCCGCGTCCACGCCTGGCCGTTGACCCGGAGACTTCGCACATAGATGTCGCTGTCACCATTACGATCGCCTCCAGTGGACGTGATCCGGGGTAGTTGGCGGGTGTCACTTGTGCGTCTTTGACCATGGCGTTGGATCCATCTTCCTGCGCCGCGAACACCCTTGACGTATGCATCTGCGAGAACGTTGTCGGCGTTGGAGCCGCCCTGTGTGCGGCCGTCGTAACTGGACGACCGGGCATCAGGTAGGTAACCGTCGAATCTCCAGATATCGATCAGCGACCTGACCTGCTCTTCATAAGCAATCGGTTGTAAAACCTGCATAAGAGAAGTAGAGCAAGTCCTGCACGAAATTAGTATTTGGTGACCGGTGAAAACGACAAGACCTACCCAGAATAGATGGCGGAAGCAGTAAGCCACCTTTTTAAGGCGGAGTCGGGCTGCGTGACGCGTATACTCTTCTTCTTCTTCCCTCACCCCAACGCTCTTTCCTAAAGCCACAACAGAAGCCTTTTACGATTTTCCTTTCCTCTCTAGCCTCCATCATCATGTCTGCCTCTTCCCATCAAATTCTTACGCCTGAACAGGCACCCTTAGTTCTTTCGCCGGGAGAACTTCACGATCAAGACATCCATCAGAAGTTGCTCCCTTTCCAAGTATCCGCCGAAAAGGCCACAACGGCCGTCGGTCTCTATGCTGAACTCAAAGGCCTCCTCGCTTTTGACGCCGAGGGCGATCAACCAGACTCCCTTGTCATTACCTCAATCAACCCGCAACTCGCTGCTGCCTTGTGGCACCAGCTGGAGACACGCGAACCGAGAGCCTTGCGGCTCTCGTATAGCGAAACCGAGCAAATCTTTCAAATCAAAATGCCAACACCCGTTCACAACTGCGTGTGTCCCTGGTTACTCCGAGTATTCCAGGAATGGATGCAAAATGGTTCAATGAACACCGCCGAGATCCAGTTGCTCAAGTATAGCACTGCCGATACCTTAATGCTTTTCAATGGCGCCTTTGCAACCAACGAAAAACAAGAACCAGACGCTCTAATCCGTGCAACCGGCCAGCGCTACCCCACAGTCTGCTTTGAAGTGGGCTGGTCTGAATCTCAACCTCTTTTGGAGCGTGATATGAGAGGCCTTTTAGTTGGGGGGCAAGACAAAATCAACGTGGTCATCCTGATTAAGTGGACAAAACGAACAGCAGGTGTTGGCGGGAAAGTACAAGTATGGCGGCTTGACGCCGCCGGGGTACCTAGGAAGGATCAAGAGGAAACTATTTTTCCTACTCCCACAGCAACACAATCTCCACTTCTTCTTACCCGCCAAGAGGTATTTGGCGCCGCCCTGCTCCCAGAGCGTAACCCCGCCGATCTTTTTCCTTTCTCTTTAGACGACCTCCGTGCTGAAGCGGCCGACGCACTTATGACGCTTCAAAATCTCACACCTCTCTGAAGTATTGCTTGTCCACAGGAACCTCTTTGTACCACAACTAGTATACGATAAGAATCCAATCTGGAGCTTCGTTCCACCCATTGTCATAGACCCCAGAACCTTCATAGTGACTATCCGCAGAGATAGGCTAAGATTAAATGGACCGGTAAACATACAATGAAGGGTGGGAATAGTGGATTTACCAAGAGAGAATTTTATAACTCCGATGCTCAGTCCTCCAACTTAGATACAGTCGGATCCCAAGCCACAGGGCTATACTCATCCGTTTCCAGTCCCTTGACCTCCTCGGGCGTCAAAGAGAAATCAAACACATCGGCATTAGACATAATGCGCGACGTATTGACACTCTTTGGCAACGGAATAAGCCCCTTATCCAAACTCCACCGAATCAGCACCTGCGCCTCCGTCTTACCATACTTGGCCTTCAGTCGCTGGAGCTCAGGCTCATCCCAGCGATTACCCCGGACAATCGGACAGTAAGCCTCAACAGCGATTCCACGCTGTCTGCACCAGTCGACAATATCATTCCGAGCCAACCACGGGTGTAGCTCGACCTGTTGAATACTTACAATACCACCCTTGCCCTTACCGCGCTCGGCTTCCAGCTCGGCGATGTGTCGCTCAAGTTCGTTGAGGTGGTGTACGCCATAGTTGCTGATTCCTATGGAGCGGACCTTGCCGGCTTCAACCGCTTCGACCAGCTATAGACACACTTAGAATGATGTGTTACAGTGAAGTGGTTGGGAGACTTACGGCCTTCCAAGCACCCTTGCGGTTCTCGGAACCGCCCATTGGCTTGTGGAGGAGCATTAGATCGATATAGTCCAGTTTGGTCAGAGCCAAGCTGTTATCAATCGATGCCTTGGCTTTGTCGTAGCTGATGTCGAAGACCTTGGATGTGAAGAAGATCTGGTCTCGGGGGATCCCAGATGCGCGAATGGCTTTGCCGCACCCCTCTTCGTTGCGGTACACTGCCGCGGAATCGATCTGTGCTTTGTGTTAGGAATTATTCCAGGTTCATTAGAGGAATACATACGTGGCGGTAGCCGGCTTTAAAAGCATCGAGACAGCATCGCTCCGTCTCTTCCGGAGGACTGCGCGAGAATGTTAGTTCTAGCGGGGTCAAAATGGGGATGTTGGCGGCTCGTTACGTCTTGTAGACCTGGAGGGTTTGTTAGCTTAGCGTCGATAGTACATCATCTGGTGAGCGCATACTCCAAAGCCCAAGCGGGGAATCTCGTAGCCGCTGGCAAGTTTGATCGTTGAAGTGATTGTGGTGGCCATTCTTCTCATGGTACGGGTTGATGTTCCGTAGTTGGAGCGACTCCCAGCTTTTATAACTTGGTTGAGCCCGGCTTATCAAATCGCGGCTTTGATTGGTAATAACTAATTGTGTGAACTAACTATTTAGTCACGTCCGCCATCTCTAAATTCCCATCCGCCTTGAAATTGTAGCTGGTGGAAATGTGGGGACTTTCGTCATCCCCGGGAGATTTCCCCTCGGGGACAGCTCCATCGGGTAAGCCCGAGCCCCAGTTTGCCGAGTTTATAGACGATGAGTGAGCTGCGGTGTCGCGAGTTCGGGTTTCCTGTTGCTGAATGTGTGTAGGGACCAGTGTCCTGACTAGGATGGATGTAGTTAGTTACAGAAAGGGGTTGGCGCTGAATCAACAACTTTAATTTAAGCTAATGCAATCGCTTTATCTCCAAGTAGCGACCAGGTGGAGATGTCAATATCCGTGCGGAAGCATCTTCCGCAGTTTTTAAGCCTCCATTAGATAGGCAATTGGTCCCAGCATGTGGACTACAGATGTGTGCGTGTATCTAGAATAGCTCTGGGGGCCAAACATGCCGCAGTACCCAAAGCAGGATAGCTTGTGCATATCGCCTTCGTTGTTTCAAGACACGAAGAGGGCAGTGCGCTGTACGGAGCCACCCTCACAGCCCCCTTTACTGTCAGCTGGTCTAAAAGGGTATCAGCCTCAAAGTATCTAAATAAGATAAAATGTGGACAGCCCCCCCCCTCCCCGGATTTTCGCTTGAGTGCTGTCGCGCTTCCCCTGTTGAATCCCTGTTACACGCGTGTCACGCCCTAGATCGCGAAAAAAGCCAACACTCACCATGGCTGAGCATGAGAACAAAGTTCAAAACATAGACAGCGAAGGTAAATCCCGGCAATTATTCAGGTTTCTAAATCTCCATGTCTAATTCAAAGCCAGGTCTTATTCCTGTTGAAGCTCCAAACCCTGGCCACAGCCCTGTGAGCCCCGCCACCGGCTCAGAAAGCATTCTGCCAGCCTCCGAAGGCACAGGCACTCTCGTGTCAACAGTCCCCGAGAAGGCACCAGTGCACAGCGACCACAATGCACCCATCCCAATCTCTACCGACACACCGCCGCAGTACCCCGTACACCCACCGTCATATGCCAAGGCGTACCCTGGTCAACCGAGTCCCTTACTTGCACAACAGCCAAACACGTACTATACACCCAGTGGCCACCCGAGCGGGTATGCCACAGCTACACCTTTGCCTTCGGTTCAGTCGGCGCCATGCGTGGTAGACTGCCCTAGCTGTGGAAAGCGGCAAATGACGAGAACTGAGGCGTTTAGTGGAAACACGACACAGTGAGTTGCATCACTGATTGAACTGGTTGCATGTGAGATGGATGATACTAATGTCTTGACAGTTGTTGGGCTGCCTTGATTTGCTTCTGCTGTTGCCTCGGATGCATTCCTTACTTGATGACCTCGACCAAGGATATCGACCACTACTGCGGTGAGTGTAATAAGAGGCTCGCGACTTACCACAACAGTGGGCGTGTTGAGGTTGCACGAAATGCACAAAGGCCTAAGTGAGGCAAAGTGAATAATTGCCTGTCACCAGCCTTTTTTCTTAGAATGTCTTCCTTGCGAAGTATACCACTTATGTCACAGCGTTGTCTATAATATGATCTATGTCCATGCCTACTTTCCTGTGGTTTTTCGTCAAGCCACGATCTATAGCTTCAATGCAAAAAAGTATCCTACATTTTTCAGGAATGATCATGTCCAACAAGAAGAGCGAATCTAAGATAGCCACAATTAAGCTCGAAGCAGCGAATGAAATGCCAAGCCTTTCCGATGATGCGGTCATTTACCCACCTAAATCTTATCCGACCACGACAACCCCCAGAGAAAAAAGAAGGCAACTTGAGAAAGCAAGCTAAGAACCTTCACCATAATCACCATGGCCGGATTCATTCTTACAGCAACGGCCATCATCACCGGCTCCTCAGTCATATATCTCTACATGTTCCACCAAAGGCTATCATCGCGCATCCAGCACAAGTCACACTGCGGGAAGCTCGCGGCATCACCAAAACCAGGTGAAATCGAGTCCATCCCGGAAACAGTATTCACAGACCAATATGTCACCCTCTATGATTGGTCCTCGAAAGCAGTGCCCCGTTACTTGCTGCCCAGTGACATCCCGACAGAACTCCTGTTCACCAAACTGGTTCGCCGCAATATGACAGCTTTTACGCATTTCCCGCAGGCGCTGATGATCCGAATGGCCTGCAAAACTGCAGAAGAGAGGCAGAGTTTCAAGGCATCACATATTTCATCCCTGGATTTTAACCCAGGGGATCTGGTCTGTGGTGTGTATCGTGTTATTGCGCGCAGCAAGAATAAGGTGGAGTTTGAGATGAAAACGAAGAATGTGGAGTTTGTGAATGGGCGGCTTGCTATCAGTTTTCGGGAGGATGATGGTGAGGTGGTTTTCTCTACTGAAACGGTTATGTGGCGGAGGGCTGATGAGACGAGGACTATGCCGCTTGAGAAGAGGGTGGTGCGTTGGATGCATAAGACTGCGGCTTGGTGGTTGTTAGATTCGGGTACGAAATATTTGATGGATTTGGAGGCTTGAAGCTAGTGCTTTCATGTTTCTTCTTGTGAATCACCTTTCTTGTTATGATTCTTTGTTATACTCTCTTTTCATCCACATTGTGTGTCACTTGATTCGATTGCAAAGGAATGTACATTGTTTTAGATGAGACATAGTCGAAAGTTGATCTGCATGGCGTTGTCCCCATTATCTCTCCACCAAATGCCAAAGACCCTGAACAATGACTCTTTACAATACCTTGGTGATACCCTTTGACTACTCATCTCTTGGCAACGTACTCCTGTCGCACCATAGACTCACTTATTTAACTGGCAGAAATTCCAGGATACCAGAACCAGCATCACTCTTCCATCCCCACAATGTGTAAGTACACCTATCACCACTATCCGCTCTGCGGGCACATCTCCAACTGGACCGTGACCAGCTGTGTAGAATTCACAAGTCAACTCCGTGCACTTGCCATGACAGGCCAGATCCTGAGTTGCGAGGATACCGAGATCAGACACAATATCAACCAAAAAGCGAATCAAGATCTCTGCGTCCAATGTGACATTGAATGGTGTGAGGCTGTCACCAACAACGATCTGGCCTTTTTACAGAGGAGATACCACGCCATCGAGGGTCTGGAGACAGACAGACCAGTTCTTGAATTTGCTGTCCGCATGAACGTCGATGCGAACAGTGTCGAAGCTGAGTCTTTCCCACCCAGTGTCGACACCAGTGAGCAGTCTGATGAGATTACAGATACCGTTAATAAACGTAACTCGAGCTGCTGCCATTTACCGAGACACTCGAGTCATGGTGAATCTGCTTCCTCGTGCCTGAGCGTTGAATGTGATGTTTGCATTCGTTTGACTGACAAGAGCACAGAGACGGAAGCTTGCGATTGCAATCCGGAGAGCCAGTCATGTTGCGATTCGCAGCGACATAGACATAAACGCATTAGCTACCATAAGCCGATTACATTTCTCGATCAGGACTCGGACTCCGAGGAGTCTTCCCCATCAGAGGACTCTCGTCGTGTGCACTCGACTTACCCACCTGCTCCAGCGGCAGATAGCAGATCTAGTAGTAGCGCGGAGGACCCGGCCATGGATTCCTCGTCCCAGAGTAGCGCCAGTCCGTCCGATCACTCTATGCTGAACGTGGCTATCCCCGTTTATGATGATGGGCACAGTAGTGAAGAGGACCAGCAACAGAAATCCTCTTCTTCGGCTAGTTCGGATACGAGTACCTCCTTTACATATCTTCGACCATCAGAGGTCCGTTCTGGGACACCTTTCTGATGCGGGTCCTGGATAGTTGGGTTCGTAGCGTCGCTTTATTGCCGCTGCCTGGGAAGTAGGCTCAGCCTTCGGATCCTCTCCGCGTCGGTAATCTCTATTCTGGTTAGATTTTTGATTTGGTTACTATGTCTGATTTGTTCACTGTGCCGCGACATTGCATTTCCTGTTCTTCTCATTTACTTGTTTAGATCCGTGCCTGTTGATAGAAACAATTGAAGTCGTTTACTTGAAAATGCTGTGCCATTTCCCATCCCCAACACACCGTACCAGCGGATAATCTAATCCACACCGCAGATACTCTAGAATACACCTCAATTTAACCGAAATATCCAACCGTCGGCTCGGAATGATATGACGGGAGAGTCGGACTTGGCCCGAACATCCCACTCGGACGCTTCCCCAGATAAGCCCCTCCGACCCCCACGTTCGCTGGAAACTCCGTCCTCCAACTTGCACATATTCCTGGTTTTCTGCTTCGCTGTAAACACCCAGTGTGCATGTGCATTCGTTCATCTTCCATCATGTCTAAACCATCTGTCGGCTTCGTCGGCCTCGGAGCCATGGGCTTCGGCATGGCCACCCGTCTAGTGAAGGAGGGATACCCCGTTCACGGCTTCGATGTCTTCCCAGCTTCTGTCGACCGCTTCAAGGCTGCTGGCGGTATTCCAGCTTCGTCGCTGAAGGAATCTGCCCATGACAAGCAGTTCTACATCTGCATGGTGGCATCAGCACCTCAGGCGCAATCGGTTCTTTTCGCCGAGGATGGTATTGTTTCCGGTAAGTTCTAATCAATCATACAATTGCAAAGACATTGAGCTGAGCCGAACATAGTTCTACCCCAAAACGCAACCCTCCTCCTTTGCTCTACCGTCCCGGCTTCGTACGCTCAGTCTGTAGCCGCTGAGTTGCAATCGCGTGGTCGCGGTGATATCCAATTCATCGATGCTCCCGTCTCCGGTGGCGCCAAGCGCGCTGCAGATGGTACCCTGTCTATCATGGCCGGCGCACCTGATGCCGCGCTGGAGAGCGGCCGGTTCCTGCTCGAGGCCATGTCTGATTCGAACAAGCTTTACCTGGTACCCGGTGGAATCGGCGCTGGCAGCAATATGAAGATGGTGCATCAGGTTCTGGCCGGTATTCACATTCTGGGTGCCAGTGAGGCAATGGGATTCGCTGCACAGTTGGGTTTGGATGCGATTAAGACTGCGGAGGCTATCAAGTCTTCGGATGCGTGGTCGTGGATGCATGAGAACCGTCTGCAGCGTATGCTGGAGGAGGACTGGCACCCTGGTGCTAGTGCTTTGACTATTATTTTAAAGGATGTGGTGAGTTGATATCACGTCGCTTTTGCAGAACATCGCTAATGGAGGTGAACAGGGGATTATTACTACTTCTGCCCGCCAGAACCATTTCCCGACTCCTCTATGCTCTACAGCCGAGCAGGTCTACCTCTCTGCTCTTCTACAAGGATACGGTGCTGTTGACGATTCCTCCATGGTTCGTCAGTATTATGCCGAGCCCATCACAAAGGTCTCAAGCACCAAGTCCGTGGAGGAGACCGCCGAAGCACAGCAGCTGGTCATTGACCTAATGGAGCTGACAAACCTTGTTGCTGCCGCCGAAGCTATCGCATTTGCTCATTACCTCAAGGTTGATCTCAAGCAATTCTTCACACTTGTTAGCGATGCCGCCGGCGCAAGTCGCCAGTTCATGACCAAGGGACTGGAGATTATCGAGGGCCACATTGGTCAGAACTCAGAGACTGTCAACGATGTAATTACTCGCTTGGAAAAGGCTGTGCAGAAGGCGCGGGACTTGCACTGCCCGTTGCATTTGGGCAATGCGGCGATTAATGTCTTGTTAATGGCGAAGAAGGCTGGATTGGGCGCGGAGGGAAGCACTAGTGTGATTAAGGTGTTTGAAAACTAGTGTATATATCCCATAGTCCTGCATCTTTTCTTGAATTTCATCAAAGGTTTCGTTCATTCGCACTCCCGAGTCAATATTAATTCTCTTCTGGACACCACAATTCGCATAATGCTCCGTAGGAGACCACATAGTCAAGTTATCCCACTACTCGACAGCCGAGGGCACTCCTGCTTCGTAGGTCCGCCGAAAGTCAATTCGACGTCATTGGACCCTCTCGGACCATCTCCGAATACTCGGACAACGTGCGAACTGATTGCGACACTCGGACAACACCGCGAGCAGCTATATAACAGCGCAGCACGAATAAAAGAAAACCCCGCAATCCCTACCTCTTGACCACCTTACCTATCCTTCCCGTTTCCAAGAAACCACAATGTCACTCACAGACAACCGCGCCCTGCGCATACTCGACCATGCCGTCGAGAACCACTACGGCGTGCCCGCCATGTGCTGCTACAACGTAGAGGGAATCCTCGCCACCGTCCGCGCAGCAGAAGCCAAGCGCTCACCCGCCATGATCCTCCTCTTCCCATGGGCAGTGCACTACGCCGACGGAATCCTAGTCCACGCCGCCGCCGAAGCCGCCCGCAACGCCTCGGTGCCGGTAACCGTGCACATGGACCACGCCCAAACACCCGAGATCATCCGCCGGGCTGCAGACCTAGGCGGCTTCGACAGTATCATGGTCGACATGTCGCATTACGAAAAAGCAGAGAATCTTGCCCTGACGCGCGAGCTGGTGGAGTATTGCCATGCGCGCGGGATCGCCACGGAAGCAGAACCCGGACGCATCGAGGGCGGAGAGGATGGAGTTGCTGATACGGCTGACTTGGAGGGATTGTTGACGACTCCGGAGGAGAGTAGGGAGTTTGTGGATACGGGGATTGATTGGTTGGCGCCTGCTTTTGGGAATGTGCATGGTGAGTATGGGGCTAGGGGTATTCAGCTTGAGTATGAGAGGTTGAGGTCGATTAATGAGGCTGTTGGTGGGGAGGTGAGGCTTGTTTTACATGGGGCGGATCCGTTTACGAAGGAGATTTTTCAGAAGTGTGTTGATTGTGGGGTGTCGAAGGTTAATATCAACAAGGTGTTGAATAATGAGTATATCAAGATTCAGCGGGAGAAGGCGGGGAAGGTCCCGTTGACTACTCTGTTGGAGGAGGCTACGAATGCTATGCAGAAGGCTGTGGAGGGGTGCATGGATAGGTTGAACTCTACAGGGAGATACCCTTGAAGATAGCTAGTTGTGTTTGAGATTGAAGCTGCGTACATTCAATGATAGAGGTGGATATTCAAACTGTCCTTGCTACAACGCCGTTTCAATTAAAAGATTTCTCGAATATCAATGAGACCGCGGTCCAAAAGGAAAACAAGTGCTCCCAGTCCCTGACTAGTTATACTGTACTATATGGTTGCTGCACAGATGAATTGGCACAATGATGATCGCTTGATTGAGATATTTAGCCACCAATGAGGGGGCCGAGCATGGGACCAACAATTGGCACACTGTCGACCATCTTACCCAGACCCAGGAGGCCGGGCTTGGAGGAGGGAGTGGCACTGGCAGAAGGGGTAGCTGAGCTCGAAGGGGTGCCGCTAAACTTGCTGGATGAGAGGTGACCCTCGTGAACGCCCATAGAGTGCATGGGGCGGTGGGTAGGCTTGGGAGAGGCCTTGGAAAGGAAGCTGCCGAATGGCGAGGTTGGAGTCGGGCGAAGGTCGGAGCTGCTGAGAGTCAAGCTCTTCGAAGAGGGCTTGACAGGAGTGAAAGCAGGCTCAGGAGTCACAGTGACAGGAGCCTGAGGGGTGGGCTCAGCAGCAGCAGAAGACGTAGGATGAGGCTTGATCTGGTGCGGCGACTTGGGCGAAGGAGCGACAGGGGCAGCCGGAATAGTAGGAATGGGGTTCTTGGGAACGGGGTCGTCGGCTACTGGATCCGGGAGAGGAACATTCTCCTCGGTCTCAGGCTCGGACTGAACCTTGGGAGCATGGTGCTCTGGCTTGGGAGCCGGAGTATGCTGCATCTGAGGAGCAGCGTGGGTGGTAGACTGAGATGAGTAATAAGCACCAGCTTTGGCAGACTGAACGGCGTCCAAAGCATCCATGTAGGCCGGGACGGCGTTGCCCATGCTATCATCATCGCCATCAGCGACACTGGAGCTGCCAGAGGTGGAGAAAGGGAAGCTGCCGGCGAAAGGATCGCTGTTGGGCTTGGGGAACGAGGGTGCGGCAGCCGCGGTGAGGGCGAACACCGCCAAAGAAAGGTACGAGGTGTGCATGGTGTGGCCTCTTGTTGAAAAGAAAGTAACGGGTCGGAAAGAGACTATGAAATGGCGTCGGGGTAAAGGGGTGTGTAGGCTTTTTATGTATAGGGCATTCGGATTCTTGGTCTACGCCCTGTTGTGATTTTGATACCGCGTCCTCCATGCCACACGCACAGATGAAGATCAGCGTTGGCGTGGATGACGAGGTTACATGGGAAAAGATGTGCCCTATGGCTTGGTATGGGAGATATGCATACCCTCGAATCACGCTTGGCACCTGTGGAATGATCGCCATCAAAGCTGCCTGGAAGTCTCCCGGGGGTTGGAACGAGTGCTATAATCGTTGGTATAGAAAGACGCGTAAAGCTTAGCTGGCTTGGCTTTTGGTGGCTGCATTGATCCTGCAGCTTAAACCTACTCTCTCAAATTGTCCCTAAGATCCTGTAAACCGGAGTATCTAGTATCTATAGCTTTTTCATGCAACGTGACTTGAAAACAAATTATGCTCTTCATAGCCCTTGAGAATAAGTCCCTTCCTAGTCCCTTCAGTGGTAGGTTATTACAGCCTCTACCATTTTACTGTTTGACTCCCTGTGGGGACATTCAGGAACGCAGTGGTTCATTCCCCTGGCAACCCTCACTATCCCTTGCGGATCGAGTCCCCGAGCTGTCGACCCGCCATCCATCACGCCTTGAGCTTTGGCTGTCCTAAATCCAAACAGCCGCTCTTATGGTTCGATCGGCAAGCTTAATCCCTTTACATTTTTGTCCTGCTCCAGGTACGACGGATGTAACACCCCGACTTTGATATCAAGTTGATAGACTACCTGATGCATACCAAAGCTCTTCCAAACCCCGTACAACAAATTATTGAGCTTGATATTAGCAAATTCGGTCAGAGTACCTGCTTCGAGTGTCCGGCAACCAAAGAAAACTGCCGCAGCCGTCCGCAAATAATGGTGCTAAATTGACAGCGTAGTTCCTTCAAACCGACATAATCCAATTCGCGGAATAGCGTGGATCTGGTCATTTGCCCTGGAACTCAATTCATTAACCTTGAGTTAATGTAGCATTCAACTGAACGTAATCGGCGTAGACTTTGGGAGTATGTTTTTCACTCCAGCCCTGGACGGCTCTGACGATAGGGCTGAGCGGGACCAGCTAAAAGTTGAACAGGACCTGTAATTAATTTGTTAGTTAGGTCCTACTCAGCGCTTTGCGCAGTCTAATATATTTATGTCTGTCTATACGATATCACCTGAGGGTTCAACTGCAGTTGAACCCTACCGCATTAAACCGCGCTCTATCTCAATACACCTGGACTTCTCACATGCTTTTATTTTGATATTCTTCATGTCAAAGGGATTTGACTCGAATATTCTTTACAATCAAGTAGCTATAAACGAAGCAATCTTTCAAGTATTTCGAAGGGCGATGCGATTAGGAACAAAGAAAGTGAGAGATATATTTACTTCTGTTGAGAAAACAGGCCTGAAGAAGGAATGATTGGGGAGAAGTAGGATCAGAAAATCTGAGTATGACTATACGTAGCTTGACTTGAGCAAATTCGGATAATTCCTTCTAGTGACAAGATGGGGATATTTATCCCCGACTCTCTGGAGTCATTTTCTGAGTAACGCAGCACTGAAACAAGCTTAACCGCTACTCGGTCTTAGGTCCTCCCGACGGTACCTCATAGGAATATGCTTAACCGCTTTAAGTCAGATACGCGTAGCCGCCTTGATCTAGACTAGTCATAAATAGGACTAGAGATACGGAAGGGTCGGAGTGCGTGATATGCCGACCCGAAGGATGCCTTAACCCTAAGGCATTAGTATAGCTTAACATACTATATATTAATATACCCCCTCGGGATTTCGCGCGGGCCGAACCCGAATAACGTGTAACTAAATAAGCGTACAATGTAAAAAACGGAAGGAAATAATAGGAGGAAATGTAGCGTCCTGATTGGTTAAACTAGAATAGTATCTAACTAGGAGTATCGATGCTATATACCCCCTAATTAGGGATAGTTATAGTAGTTTCGCTATACCCCCCGATAGAGGTTTATCTCTATTGGAGATAGGCTTAGTTAGCCGTATAAGGCTAACGAATTTCTAGAAGGTAGGTCTCGGTAGGGCTTTGGTAAGCCCGTCGGCGACGAGGTCTCTCCTAGGCACGTATTGTAGGATAATCTTCTCTATCTTAACCTACTCTTTAATCCAATAGTAGTATACGTTAATGTGCTTAGACCGACTATACGTCGTACGCTTTTCCGCTATCGCTATAGCTAATATGCTATTAGTTGCGATAAGAGTAGGGGTATTAGTAGGGGTTTTGGCTACCCCCGAACCCCTAATAGTAGGTAAAGAGGATAAAGGTAAAGAAGGTCCTATGATATTAGCTATTAGGCCTTATAGCTAAATAGCTTCGCTACCGGCTTCGGATAGTCCTATATATTCGGCTTCGGCCGAAGATTTGGCTATATAGCTCTAACGGCGAGAGTACTATATAATTAGGCCGCCGGCGAGAAAGAAGACGTAGCTAGTACGGCTCTTACGAGTGTTAGGGTAGGATGCGAAGGACGTATCGACGTAACCTTGTATAATACTATCGCTAATGCTAGTATTACTAGTAATACTAGGAATATTACTAGAATTGTTAGAGGCTTCGGTTTTAGGCGCCCAAAAGGTAATCTATAGGTCTTTGGAATAATATAGATAGTTATTGATTCTTTGTACTACTAAACGGTATTTATCGTTGGGGTTTAGTAGGAATCGAGAGACAATAGATAAATAGTAGACAATATTAGGTCGGGTTACGTTTATTGTATATATATAGGACCTAATACTACTTTAGTAGGCCTTAGTCTCTTGTTTTGAAGCCTAATAGTTATACGGGGACTGTTTTAGTTTAGCTAGCATCGGTAAAGCTAGTTTTCTCCGATTAATGTTAGCGAGGTTGTCCGAAATAGATAACGTAACGCGTTCGATATAGGCACGTTAGGAGATAGTAAGTATACCTTCTTCCCTTTAGTAATTGATCTTTATGCCTAAATAATACGAGATGCTACCTATATCGGTAATAGACTATTTCGCTAAAATATAACGCTTTATACGTTTAACTAGGTTAGGGGTAGATACCGCGATTAGTATGTTATCGACGTAGACGAAGATAAAGATTACCCTCTAATAGTCGTAGTAGATATATAGATAGGGGTCCGCCGTTGAACGCTTAAATCCTTTTAAAAGGAGCAACTTACTAAGTAATTCCGCCTAGTTATAGGCGCTCTATTTAAGGCCGTATAAGCTTTGTAGTAAGTAGTAGACGTATCCGGGGGCTTCGCCCTCGAAGCCGTAAGGGTAGTCGATAAGGATATACTTATATAGTTTGGTATTAAGGTAGGCTAGATTAACGTCTACGTAAGCTATAAATAGCTTTATTGTTGTAATAATAGCTAGCAATACTCGGAGGGTTTCGTACCGGCTAGTGCTAGTAAAGGTCTCGTCGTAATCGATGCCTTCTTCCTAGAGGAAGCCGCGGGCGACCTATCGTACTTTGAAACGGGCCGGGGCGCTATCGGTATTAAGCTTAAGTTTATAGGCCTACTTGCCCGATAGGATACGGGCGTTTTTGGGTAGAATAACGGTCTCCTATATGTTAAGAAGCTCTAGTTGTCGCTTTTCGGTATATATCGCTCTCTTCTACTAGGGCTAGAGGGGCGACTTTTGGGCTTCCGCGAAGCTACGGGGCGAGTTCAACTATTTAGGGTTAATAGTACTAAATATATCGGATAATAGAAGGTCGGGGAGCCCCTCGATAGGCTAGCTACCGAGGCTAGCCTTTGTGGCGAGTGCGAGGTTTTGTATAGTTCGGCGGATATCCTTTAATAGCGGAATTATGATTAGCTAATCTAGGGGTACTAGGCCCGAAGAGAAAGGAGATACTAATCCTTTAAAAGCATCGGAATCGGGCGTTTTGGTCGGTTCTATGTCGAATTCTTCGCCGGATAAATCGTCGGTTGTGTCGTTTTTATCGTCGATAATAACGATATCGTTATTATTTTCGTCCTATATCCCTAGGCCGTCGTAGTTTAATATATCTAGTATATTAGGATTAGAAGTAGACTATATCTTAGGCTAGGGATTAGGCTAAGATTCGGGATTAGGTAGGTCTAGGTTGCTAAATAGGACGAAATTGCTACCCTCGTCTACTACGACGTCGCGTATATCGTGAAGGGTCCCCCTTTCTATCTCGGTACTATACGGGCGGTAAATTCTATATCTACTCCCGTATAAGGAGTTATAGCCGACGAGCTTCCCTTTCTATATATATAGGGCGAGATATCGACCGAGAGGGTTCGCTCTCGCCTATTCCTTGGCTATAACGACGTAGACGTCGCTTCCGATGATTTTTAGAAAGCTAAGGTTAGGCTTTATGCCGCATCGGAGTTAGTATAGGGACTATAGTCCCTCGATACGGCGCCCTCGGTATAGTAGAAGATTATAGGTAAGTATAACGCTTCTTATTACTTCTGCCTATAGAAATATAGGTAGTTCGCTATCGTAAAGCACGGCCCGAGTTCTTTCGCCTAGAATACGTATTAAACGCTCGATTTTGCCGTTCTATTAGTAGATATATAGGGCGCTAAAATACTATACGATGTTGTAGTTCTTCGCCTATTCCTAGAGCTAACCGTCGATAAATTCGCCTCTATAGTCGCTCTAGAAGCCTACGATACTATCCCTTCGCGGTAGGGTATACTTTAGCTAGCCTAGCCTCGAAACGATGTCCGCGAATAAATATAGGGATTAGACGGTGGTTTCGCGGTCCCTTTCGTACTCGCGAACGTATTGTTAGACGGTATATTTAGCATCGCTTTTATAGCGGATAAACTTTATAGTCCCCTAACTATCTATGTCGTCGATAAAAGCTATCTAATATCGTTCGCCGTTGAGGCCTTTAACGAGCTTGCTACCCCCCCCAACGTCGACGTAGATTAGTTCTCCGATCTTAGTAGATCGGGGGATAGTTAGCATACTTCTTCTAATATACTACGTCGCTTTTCCGACGACGTATAATTCGTAAGGTCTCTTTAGTATTAAAAGACCCTCGATATTGATACCGGTATAGGCCGTTTTAGCCGCCTACTCGATAATTTTTATACTAGGATAGTATAAACGCCGATGCTATATATCGATATTAACCCTAGATCGGTCTAGCTTAGTAGTAAGGTTTTCGTCCCTTTCGGCATCGCTAATTATACGAGGGACGGCGTCTCTAAGGTCCTAGGGTTCGGATACTATAGTGTTTAGTACCTTCGTAGAATAGCGTTTTACCTTTTTTAGGTTTAGTATAAAGCTCTCGTCCTTATATCTACTAGCTACGACGAATTCGTCGCCGAATAGTAGCGAGAATTGGTCCTTTTTAAACCGTACTTCGTAACCTTTTATCGTTAGTTATAACCTACTAATAAGGTTAAATATAATACCGGGGATATATATAACGTTGTAGAGGCGTATAGGTATACCCTCTTCGGTTCTATTATTAAGGACGATATTAATATCGCCGACGATATAGTCTTTTAGTTCTTCCCTAAAAGCTATCGTTAGGGTTTTCTAGATAGTCTTTGTGGTCCCTAGGACGAAGTAGTCGGGGGATATAACTATATGCTAATTGTATCTAGTATCTACTAGCTATCGTAGTATATCTAGCGGTATTGCTTTTGTTGTTAGGGCCTTAGTGCTAATATAGGCGACTAATACGCGGCCCTTAGTTTTAGGCTAGGCCTATAGTAGACTGTCCTACTTAGCTTAGGATACTTTAGCCCTAGATACCTATCGTTGTTTAACGTAGTCTAGTATCTTTTCGGGGCTCTTCGACTAGTATACTTCTAGGGTATACCTAATTCTACCGTAGTAGTCGTATATTAGGCCTATCTTTCGTCCGCTACGCTTATTACGGTTGCGATTGTTTTAATCGTTCGTATTAGTAGCGAAGACCCTCGTAGATAGGGTTCTAGCCCCCTTCTTTTCTTTAGCGAGCTATATTTCGCGGCCGATGCTACGAAAGTCCTACGGCCGTTAAGGATTCTTCTCGACTTTATTATAGAACTAGGTCTTCTAGTCTTTCTAAGCCGAGGTATCGAGGCCCTATAAAAGGGCCTAATATTTAATATATTCCGTCTATCTAGAATACGGAAATACTATATTAATATCTTGCTATATACGCTAAACGTAGCGTATATAGTCCTAGACGCTATTGAATTAGCTAATACGATAGCGATCGATATCGTCCTAAGCTTCTTTCTATAGAAGGACGTCGGAGATAGAATATTACGTATTAATTTAGTCCTATAGATATAGGGGATCCTCGAAGAAACGCGCTATCTCCTTGTTGATTTCGTCGGATACGGTCTCGACGAGAACCTATCTATATTAGACGGTAATAGCCTCCTATATAAAGCGGTATCTATGCCCTCTTAGGGGGATTTAGATAGACCTATTAAGTAGGCCCAACAAACCGTCCTCCCGAAGGAGACTAATAATATTCTCCTTCTACTAATAGTAGTTAGAAGGACCGGTAAGCTTTTTTACCGTATTAGTCTTGCTAGCGCTCTTTATTCTTTTAAAGGCGTAATCGATACGTACTCGACTATCCTCGGAGATATCGGTCCTAACGCCTAGGGATAAGATACAAATTGCGCGAGGAGCTAAAGAGGGTCGTACTCTACGTAGCGCGGTCGTAAGGGTCGTTACCCTAGCCGATGTTGAGTCTATCGCTATCGTTAAGGCTATACCGAAGGGTCGGGGTAGGCCGAACTAGCTCCTTATTAGGCGGCGTATTATACCGCCTCGGAGGATCGTACGTATCGTACTAATAATATTAGGTATCGAAATATACCGCTACTACTAGCGGCGGCGGGTTTTCGCGCCTTAGGGGCGTATTGGCTACTCCTAAAGCTTTAGGATAAGCTTTACTTGTTACGGAATGGGCTTCTTTGAAGCTATTCCCGGATTCTTTGTTGTGCGTGCCGTACTAGTAGCGATTCGCCTCCGATCCGCCCGCGTTTCGCTTATGATTCCTTCCCCACCGCATAAACATTATGTTAGCCTCTTCTACAAGAAAAGGCGTCCTATCCTTTGGCTATAATTCTCTTCAAGAATCAGTCTCTGTTCCTATTATAATATATTGCCCCCGCCTCCTCTTAAGAGTTACCTATAGTATTTAGATAGTCGTGCCTTACCTAATCGATAGGCTTACTATCCTACTAACTAGTTCGTAACAATTCTAATTCTTCGTTTTCGATTACCTAAGGTTACGATATCTCCCTAAACCTAATCCGTAGTCGAAAGGGCCTAGTCTTAAGGCCGAAGTACTATCGAACTATAGCCGGCTATTAAGACCCCTTATAATATAAGTCTAATCCCTACTAACGAGGGCTAAGTCGATACCGACTAGTTAGATAAATACCTTAGGCTTAACTAGGAGACTATCTAAAAGCTTAAACAAAAGGTCGCCTTAAAAAGACGTATCGTAGAACTTCGTACTAAAGAAGCTATACTCGATAGCTAAGCGAATCGTTCCCGAAACTATAACGATTCTAAATTTAACCGTAAAGACAAGTTTAAAATTAAATTTAAAGATATTTCGCGATTTAAAGTTATATTTAACCTTTAGTAGCGATAAAACTAGCTACTAGATCTTACGACCGCCTTTATAGGTATACTACGGAAATACCGCTACGATAGTAGAAAAATCCTTCTCGGCGTCTCCTTTATAGACGAAACCTATCGGATAAGATAGTACCGATACGCTAGCGAATTAGTACCGAAGGATAAGCGTTACGCCGAAGGGACGTAGTCTTACTTTAAGGATTTTACTCTTACCCTTATTAAGAATACCGCTAACCTCTAAGCTAAAGTTTGGGTCTAACTCGAGAAGACCTTTTAACGGTCCGACGAGGATCCGAGAGAGTTTTATGCCTATCTCGATACCCTTAAATAATACTTTCCTCGCCCTTCGGAAATAGAAAGAAGCCTCTCTTTCTTCGCGAAGCTTTAGTATCCGCTTTAGAATCTTATCAACCTCTATATCCTTAACCTCCTAAAGACTCGGGACGAGATAATTAACATCGCCTACTACTATTAGGAGATTCTATAGTCTAAGGAGAAACGAAAGCGTAAAGCTAACGATAAGGCCTCGAATTAGGGATCTTTTAAGCGCCGCTCCTAGGAGTCGTCCTACGGTTCCTACTTCTATCCTAAATCTAAAACCGATTACCTACGTAATCCTAAATACTCTCGCGGACTAAACTAGGGCTAGCGCTAGCCTTACCGTAAGTAAAATAGGGACCGACGCTATACTAATAATCTAAATAAGGAACCGGTCCGAAACCGTAACAATCCGTCTTAACCTCGAGAAAAGAATCCTTTCGGACGAGATAGACGACGCCTTATATACTTTAACTATAGTAGTAATAGCTATATATAACCTACTTATCCTCGGGGACGCGCCTATATAGGCAAAATCCTTTAGGGAAAAGCTAACGAGTCGGAGTAGACTCTATATCTCCGACTCTTTATCCTTAAATAGAGACTACCTACTATCTTTATATACCGATTTACGTTCGAAATATAATCGAAATATATACGGACCTCGATAGCTATACTAAGGTTAATATTATTAGTTTTTAGTTTATTAAGATATATAAACTTTAACTAGCTAAGCTATCTAGACCCTTTATTAGGGCTATTAATATATTCTTAATACCTACCTACGGTATATAGAAGGTCCTAATTACTATAACTAATTCCTACGGAATAGTTAAATCCTTCGAACGCCTATATATCGCTATCGACTACGATCCTAACCTATAGGGTAGCCCTATTCTCCTCTCTATAACAACGTTTTAATACCTAAACGTCTATCTTACGCTAGCGTCTTACCTCTAGTAGTTTAAAGTATTATCTATTATAATTAAGAAACCCTATACCTTCGCTAAGCGTTCCCGTAATCTAGCCTACGTCTTTATAGCTATTAAACTACCTAAGGAAATCTAGATTCCTAGGGACGATAACAACGATTAACCTCCTTAGGACCTATCTAGAATCCCTACCAAATTATAGGAGTTTTATAATATTTTCTCTTACGAAAAAGTAGCGATTCTCCCTCTATTTAAGGATACTAATTATACTATCGAACTTATCGCTAACTAAACTCCCCCTTTCGGTCTAATCTACTCTCTCTTATAAAACGAACTAGTAGAACTACGCCGATATATCGACGAAAACCTAGAGAATAGGCGTATCTAACTATCTAAGAGCCTAGCGGGTACTCCTATCCTCTTCGCCCCTAAGAAGGATAGTAGACTCCGACTATATATCGATTACCGTAGACTTAACCGTATCTCGGTTAAGAATCGCTACCTTATCCTCTTTATTTCGGAGATACTTAACCGTCTTATAGGTATAAAATAGTTTAGCAAGATCGATATTAAAGATATATATTATCGGATCTATATCTAGGAAGGTAATAAATAGAAGATAGCTTTCCGTATATATTATAGCTACTTTAAATATATAGTTATACTATTCGGCCTTTCTAATATACTAGCTACTTTCTAATTATATATTTATATAGTACTTTACGGCCTTCTCGATATCTTTACGGTAGCGTATCTAGATAACGTCTTAATCTTTTTACTAGGCCGTAATATATATACCGATTATATCCGCTAAGTTCTCGAATAAATAAGATCTATAGATTTATACGCAAAACCTAGTAAATATACCTTCTACTAAGATTAGATCGAATTCCTTAGCTTTATTATCTCCTCGAAAGGTATCTCGATAGATCTATAATAGGTATCCGATATCCTTTCGTAGCTAATTCCCCGTACCTTCCGAGATATTTAAGTATTCTTAGGATTCTATAACTTCTATCGGCGTTTTATCCGAAATTACTCCGAGATTATACTCCTACTAATATCTCTAATAAAAAGGAGTAAAAATAGTAAGAAACCTAGGACCTTAGAGCTTATACCCCTAGAAACGGCGGCGTTTTACTATATTCTCGACGCCTTTAAGACTATACTACTACTCTAATATTTCGATCTAGAAAGACCTAGAAGAATTAAGACCGATATATCTAATTAGGCTATAGCCGGAATCCTCTCTTAGCCTAACAACGGAGGTATCTAGTATCCTATTACGTTCTAGTTAAAGAAGTTTAATAGTATAGAAATTAACTATAGTATACCGGATTAAGAGCTTTTCGCTATCGTTTAGTCCTTTAAATACTAGCGTTACTACCTTAAAGGAAGTACGTACCCTATTAAGGTTTTATCTAATTATTCTAATCTCTAGGCTTTTATAAAATAACTAAAACTTAATAGAAGATAAGCTAGGTAGTACCTACTTTTGTCTACTTTTAATTTCTATATTAAGTACCGCTCTAGGAAGATAAACCCTATAGACGGCCTATTATAGCGATAGGGCTCGGACTATAAAGATACTCTTAGTATCGAGTTGCTAGGCCTACTTTAGGACCGAATAATAAATAAATCGTAGCTATCTAATTAGCGGTACGTAAAAGTCGAAGAATTAACTATAAAAGACTTAATATCGGCTAAGACCTACGATAATAGTAAGGCCCCTACTATAGATATATATGTCCTAGCTACGCTTCTAAGAGGGACCGCCGCCGAATTAGCCTTAAATAGCAACTAGGAAGTAGGTTAGGTACGGCTAATCCCTATTAATAAGTTATATAACGCCTATATCGTTAAGAATATCTACTAGGAAGAATCCGGAGACGAATTAAAAAACCTTATTAGGCGACTCTAGGGCGAAGACCTAGAGACTTAGCGGCAAAAGTATACTATTAGAGAAATAAAGCCTAGGACTAAAGACTAGTTAATTGATTTAAAAGGGCTTATTCGATATAAGTACCGTCTTTATATCCTAATAGGGAATAATTTAAGAATAAAATTAATAAATATCTATTATAATAACCCTCTTACCGGCTATTTTAGGCGTAACTAAACAGCCGAGCTTCTTAAGAGGAAATACTATTAGGTAAATCTTAACTAAGACGTTAATAAATATATCTAGATATACCCTATCTACTAGGGTACTACGGCGCCGCGATATAAGCCTTATAGAAGGATAGATATACTTCTAATTCTAAAACGACTATTCGCGGAGTTATCTATAGATTTTATTATAGGCCTACCCCTATCTATCTATTTAAATCAAACTATTAATAGAATTTTAGTTATTATCGATAGGTTTACGAAATAGTCCCTTTTCTTCCCTATATCGATAACGATAATAGCTATAGACCTCGTATAATTATTCTATAACAATATTAACCTTCGGTACGGCCTACTAGAAGGTATTATTACCGACCGCGGATCGCTTTTTACTAGCAAATTTTAGTCGGAATTATACTATATCTCTAAGGTCAAAATAAGGCTTTAGATAGCGTTTTACCCCTAAACCGACGGCTAAACGGAACGGATAAACTAGGTCCTCGAATATTACCTTCGCTATTTTATTAATACCGAATAACTTACCTAGCCGTAACTACTCCGGACGGTAGAATTCGTATATAACAACGCCGTTAATACAATAATAGGCTATTCTCCCTTTAAAGCTCTCTTAGGCTATTCGCTAGACTTTTACTATAGGATCGAGGTCGATCCTTCGGGGAGAAGTATCCTAGCTATAATAGCAAGAATTGAAAAGTTATAAGAAATTCGTAAAAGACTTACGAATTACTAGCGTAGCGTTACCGAGTCGTAGGCGAAATATTACAACCTCTATTATAAACTACTTACCCTTAAGCGTAGAGACCTTATCGGATTATTAACTAAGAACCTAAAGCTTAAAACGATACGAAAACTTAGCCCTCGTTTTATTAGGCCGTTTAGGGTACTTAATACAATTAGAAAATAGGTATATCGGTTAAGCCTACTAAGTTAATATAATCGAATTTATAATATCTTCTACGTCTCCCTTTTAGAGCTATAGAAGGAACGCCCTAGGAATAGTACTAATTCGATACCGATACCTAAGCTTAACGATAATAACGAATATAAAGTTAAAGAAGTATAGGGCGAAAAACTCTTTAATAATAAATAGTATTACCTAATTAAATAGAAGAGGTAGCCCTCGGAATATAACTAATAGGTCCCTTATTATAATATAATAAATATATAAGGTATAATCTAGCGATTTCTAAAGGTATTAAAAGGCAAAAAATTATCCTAAATTAAGTATATAAACTAGAATTAACCGCCGATACGCCCCTAATTTACCCCTAAAATACGTATTTAAATACGCTTAATAAGACCGATAGGAGTATTATCTATAATCTCCTTAAATATAGCCTATATAATACTATCTAGCGGTATAACTATATCCCCTATAACTATCTCCCCCGACTAAGTATATCTAGCTATACGACCTAAGATAATAGCCTTAACAAAGGCTATAAAAACGTATTTAGTACTAGCCTACGACTACTAACTAGGGTCCCTAGGTAGCGTATATAGTAGGCGATTACTACGGTAGTTATCCTAGGCCTTAGAATAGTCCTAGATCGGAGATATAACGAGGCTAGATAGCTTACGATAGCGCTAGGAACAAAACTCCTCGTATATCTAATTTGTATTCTATAAGAAATATCAATAAAACCTAACCGAATTATAGCCTTATTACTTACGGAGACCTTCTTAGACGTCTTAGAATTACTAAAGGAGTAGGTACTATAGTAGGCCTTTATAAAAGCGTTAAAGGCGCCGATAAGGGCGGCCTACGTAAAAGCTACCTAAATCTAATATAATTCGGCCTATCCTAACGATACGTTCTCTATATCCTCCTACTAGAACTCCTCGGTAGTCTAGCGTAAAAGCTTACTAATATCGTAGAGATCCCTAAGGATCCCTATTAGGGCCTATACTATATTAGTATAAGGAAGAGCTAAGAAAAGGGCGGCGAAATATACTAGAAAGTACTTATTACGCCTTTCGGAATACTACTAGTATAGTACTAATTTAACGGCGTTAAGGACGTACTAGACCTCGAAAGGTAAGCCCTCTATAGGGTTAAAGCTAGTAGTAGTCGTACGAATATACGCTATATACTAAAAATATAAATACGCTAGCGGATTCGTATAGCGAGGGCGATAACCCTTTAGCAAAACTACCCTAATTATCTAAGGGAACTCCTCGTTATTAGAAGCGTTAATAGACGTAGGACCCTCGTCTTCCTCCCTATCTTTATACTCTTTAGTCTCGTTAAGCGAAGCAATAACTTCTCTAGCTTTAGTACTTATTTTAGCTAGGCGAAACGATAGCGAATAGTAATTAATACGAGGTAGAAGGATAGAAGAAATAGTAATAATACGTAGGGATATATAGTATTACAATAGATAGAAGAAGGATAAAGGAGAGAAGTAAAAAAACGCGTCTTATGCCTACTAATTCTAGGGTATATATTTTAATTTCTTTATTTGCAAAATTATTATATAACCTATAACGCCTAGGGTTAGGCGTTAGGGAGAGGAAGCATAATTATTACGGAATAGGCTTCTTTGAAGCTATTCCCGGATTCTTTGTTATACGTGCTACACTAGTAGCGATTCGCCTCCGATCCGCCCGCGTTTCGCTTGTAATTCCTTCCCTACCGCATAAACATTATGTTAGCCTCTTCTATAAGAAAAGGCGTCCTATCCTTTGGCTATAATTCTCTTCAAGAATTAGTCTCTATTCCTATTACAATATATTGCCCCCGCCTCCTCTCAAGAGTTACCTATGGCATTCAGACAGTCGTGCCTTACCTAATCGATAGGCTTACTATCCTGCCAACTAGTTCGTAACATTACTTTTAGGCTAGATATCCTTAGCCGGTCCTAACGCGGGCTAAGGAGAGGGAGGTCCCGTAGGTTTACCTAATTTAGGTTTATCCCTAGGGGTATAACGGATCGACGGCGGAGCTATATCGATAGTATAGACGGCGTCGGTAAGGGAAATAGACTAGGTAAAACTCCGGCTAGTAATGACAAGCCAGGCTTATAACCTATTGAGAAAATAGGCCTAAAGAAGGAATGATTAGGGAGAAGCAGGATTAGAAAATCTGAGTATAACTATACGTAGCTTAACTTAAGCAAATTCGGGTAATTCCTTCTAGTGATAAGATAGGGATATTTATCCCCGACTCTCTAGAGTTATTTTCTAAGTAACGCAGCACTGAAACAAGCTTGACCGCTACTCGGTCTTAGGTCCTCCCGACGGTACCTCATAGGAATGTGCTCAACCGCTTTGAGTCAGATACGCGTAGCCGCCTTGATCCAGACTGGTTATGAATAGGACCAGAGACACGGAAGGGTCGGAGTACGTGATATGCCGACCCGAAGGATGCCTCAACCCTAAGGCATCAGTATGGCTCAACATGCCATATGTCAACAACTTCAACACCATAACTAACACTATCACCACCCCACACTAAGACTTCTCTTCTTCATCAACCACTTTTACTTGTTTAGGGTCGAACATCTGTTTATAATTTATAAGCTATAGAATAGCCTAAGCTTGGAACCTATTCAAGTAATACCTCGCTCTAATCGAATCTTTGGAAAATCAGAGGATTCAACTAAACTTACAGGCTAGTATTTGGATCTAGGCTCTCCCTGGATTAGAATCAGACAAGGTATTTCTGGGACCTGAGTATACATCTTCGCCAAATATCTTCTGGTATAGAAGAGCCACCGGATAAACGTATGCTCATTGACCAAGTTTAAAAGGAATATCTTCATTAGTTCAATTCATCGTCCAAGTGCTACATGACTTCCCATTTTCACACTGCTTTGATGCAACAGCAGACTTGGAAGTAGGTATAAACCAAGCGATTTTTGTACCCTTTCAAGATCAGAGACGAGCGATCGGAACCCAAAATCTCAATGGTTGCACAGCTATTGCAATTGCCTCTCCATATGGAGCAATATTTTCCCAGGCATTCCTTCATCATGGGCGGAATATTACATCATGACAGAGCTGGAGGCTCTGGGATTCCCAGTGAAAGGGAAGTGATTTCCCTGTATGTGGTGGCTCATGGTAGAATATTTTGATCTTCTGTTCAGACACCCGTCTGTCCGTTATGACATTCCCCGGCTTACAGGAATATAGCGTTCAATTTGTCGGGATACGCGCTCGACTTTGTTATGGGCAGATGCCCGAGGAAACAAAGCAGCTTTTAAAAGCCGACTATCAGTGGCAGCTTTCTACCACGGTCCTGTCGACTCCTGGCTGGGCGAGGGATCTCGCAGACAATGCGGGTGGCGGGGTGTACATGTCCACCCGGGACTTTGTTAAACCGAAGAAAGGGTAACAGGCCGGGTACCAGGTGAACCATTTCCCGAGATATAAGGGAGCCTCACTTCCCCACTTCCCCACTTCCCCAACTTTCATGTCTAAAGCTACCGAAGAAAAAGAAAGACCCTTTCCGGATCATTGCTGGTTCCTTGCGATATACAGTAGCTCCTAGGTAGTTGGGTGTTGACAGAAAAGATTTGACGATCAACCCAAAGAGGCCCGTAAGGACCAATCAGACGCTAGAAACAGAACGGGTGGAGTTTGGAAGAAAGGATATGATTTGCTCAATTTCTCGTGATCGTGCTAAAAACAGCATAATGGGAAGAACCCCAATCCCGGCCTACCATCCCACTTGACCGCTCTTCTCACCGCTTCCCATAAAACATGCAAAAACGCGCAAAAATAAATCCCGCTCTCAGTGTCCATTATCTTTCCCCCCGATCCGGATCCATCGGCGACTTCGGAGATGAGGCTTAACTGATGTCGATCATATGCCGATCAGTTGCCACACTCGGCACCAACACGAACACGAACACGAACACCGCTTTTTGCGCCCAATTCAGCTGTAGCCTAGGTGTCGGACTTACCGAGTTACCAGTGTATTTAAAGGGCCGTTGCTCATCTACAACCACCAAGCAAGAGGGCGCTTGAGCACCATTAAAAACAACGTTGTGTCACCTTACGAAGTGTCAGATCATACCGAACATGCTGGCGTTTCTACACTCAGCACTGGCCTTTCTTGCCTTTACCGGCGCCTCCCAAGCCACAATCCACCTTAAACAACTCTACCAGTTCCCCGAACCGACAGCCTGGGTCGAAAACATTGCCATCCGTCCTAACGGCCACCTTCTTCTCACTACATTCGATAATGCAAGCTTATATTCACTCAATCCCGACTCATACAATGCCCTTCCAAAGCTGGTAGCTCAACTACCGCACGCTACTATCCTGTCCGGCATCGCCGAGATCGCACCAGATGTCTTCGCCTTCGCTGGAGGCGTCTTGAACATGACCGACTTCACTTTCGAGCACAATTCGGGACAGATCGCTGTGATCGACTTTGCTGGTTGTGGGGAGGATAAACCTATGCCTATCCAGACAATAACCAAGGTGCCTGCGGCTAAGTTGCTCAACGGTCTAGTCGCTTTACCGGAGCGCCCTGGTACTGTTCTCAGCCCAGACTCCAAGACTGGAACGATCTACCGCGTGGACACCTTCACCGGCCATGTTGATGTCGCGTTTCAGGACGATCTCCTTGCCCCGGGTTCGGACCCCAAGCATGTAGGGCTTGGCGTCAATGGTATGAAGCTCCACAGGGACTATCTGTATATGACGAACTCGGCAGGCCAGTTTGTTGCACGCGTCAAGATCAATAGTGTTGGTGATCGGGTTGGAGATTTGGAGATTGTTGCCCAACTGCCTTCCAACTCTCAACTCGTGCCGGATGACCTTGCGATTGCCGAGGATGGGACTGCGTTTGTTGCCGTGCACCCCGACGCTGTTGCCATCATTACGCCGCAGGGGAGACTCTCGAAGCTTGTGGGCGGACCCGGAAAAAGTAATGTGACGCTCGATACGCCTTCTTCCGCGGCATTGAGTAGGGATGAGAAGACTCTGTTTGTTGTGACGGGAGGAACCCGAAAGCCGGGTGGCCTTGGTGGACAAGTGGTGCGAATTTCACTGTGAATGTTATGTACTGCAAAGTTGGTTACTTGGAATCGCAACCAACTGTGGGCTAGGAGGCGTCACTGGGCTGGCATGCTCAATTGCCCCGAAAGGTGGTAAGAATAAGCTGCCTTAATTTCCCCATGCTAGAGGATTGTTACAGCGAAGACCTATGAACAATACCCGCACTGTTATCCATCTAACCTATTTGAGGTCCACGGCCTAGGGTGGACCGTATCCTGAACAGCCAAGACGCCAGCCGTCACCTGATTGCATACAATAGTATATAGTTAACTAAAGAGCCGCAATATCACGCTTTCTGGTAGGATGGCCACTTAGCGCCGTGGCGTTCACCCCCCAACCCCCACTTCGCCCAGTGTAAGCCCAACACGCAGCCAACAACTTGTCATATACCCCAGCATGATACGCTAATGACGCGTACTGGACATTGGCAATGTGCGAGATACTACGGTACTATGATATCGAGGCTGGGAAGTGGGGTAAACTCACATTCCTAAAGTGGGCGGGTGAACTCTACGCCCCCGAGTTACCACGTTTCTTCCATCGCTGTAGAAATCCGGAGCAAAAATAATTGATGATCGCAAATAACCATATAGAACATTGATCGATCCAGTTGGCAAATGACCTCGGGTCCAGCCGCGATCACGAAAGCAAAGATAAGTACTCGTCACTTCTCCACAATGGCCGACACCTTTGCCTTGACATTGAAGCAGCCTTGTTTTGGGTAGCCGATCCCCAGCTCTCGGTAGACCGCGATATTTTCAATCGTGGTCTCAAGCACAAAGTCAAAGCGACGGGTAATGTGAGCGAGCGACATATAGATCTCGGCGTAGGCGAGGCTGTTACCAGTTAATGTATGTTCTGCTGGCTGATACAGAAACTATACCTTGGGTCTGCTAGAGTTCGACCCAAGTTATATGGATACAGCATGAAACGGCAGAATTGCACACTTACTTTATGCCCAGACACTGTCTGCTTCCCTTTGTGAACGCGACGATGAATCGGCTGAGATACTCACGGTTCTCGGCGGCGCGGACCCATCGCTCGGGGTCGAATTTCTGAGGCTCAGGGAACAGGGTCGAGTCCATGTGCACGAAGTAGTTTGACTGGCTAACCGGAGTCTGGGGTGAGTTAGTACCGCAAGACCGTTGAGTGATATTTGTGGCACTCATGAAGAAATGTCTACTTACACCCGCTGGAATGACCCAATCCTTGTAGAACATTGGCTCGTTGGGAGAAACGCGACCCAGACGTGCAGTCATGCCGTGACTCAAGCGAAGACCCTCGTTGACGACACCAGTCTATGAAGCAGGTAGTATTAGCAATGGACTTTCCTCGACAAGAGGACCAACTGTTAGCTTGAAACTCACGAGATAAGGAAGCTGCTCAAGTTGAGTCCACGAGGCCTTGGAAAAGGGCGTCTCCAGAACAGTCCTCAGCTCCTCACGCAACTTCATCGCAATGTCCTTGTTGTTGATGATGTGGAACATAGACAGTGCAATCGCGCGTGCCGTAGTCTCAGTACCAGCACCCAGAAGCAAAGCGGACTCATCCTCCAATCGATCCAGGGTCTTTTCCTCAGACGGCACAAGAGGGCTAACAAGAGCATCGAAAATAGAACCCTGTTCCTCGAAATCAACACCCGTCTTCTGCTGCAGAGTCTCATCAGCCTGCTGACGAAGCTTAGCTTTGAAGTTAAACAAGTCCGCCATGCTCGGCTGCAGCCAGCGCACCAAGGTCGGTGGAGTCGCACGGAAGACGGTGATGAGAATCGGGAAGAAACGGTTGATATGGAACATGCACATCAGTCCATTCACAGCATCGACGAGGTCATTGCTGCTTGCGCTCTTTGTGTCATCCAGGTATCCGTAGCTCCAGCCGTAGCAGTAGTGCGTGATCACGTCTGTAGTCAGGGCAGCAAAGTCCATAAATAGATTGAGAACTGTATCCTGGCGGTAGGCGTTTTCGAAGCGGGCAATCAGCTTGTCGACCTTTTCATTGATGATGGGAGCGAGGGCCATGACGGAGCGTTTGGAGAAGTAATTGGCCAGGAAGCTGCGACGCAGACGGTGGTGGTCATGGTTGATTGTTCCGACGAGGGAGTAGGGTGCGCCAAAGGCCACGGCGTACCTGTGATTTTTGGCGCGCTTACGGAAGCCCTGGGCGTGGATCTCTTCGTAGTAGTACGGGTCTTTGATGTGTAGTTCTCTGGGGCTGATGCGCACAATGGGACCTATGGACTGTTGGTCGAGGCATCTCAAGCCGGGAGATGAATCCGGGATCAGGTGGAAAAGCAATGGGCATACTCACCGTACTTCTGATGCATGCGTTCAATTTCCCAGATGTACATTCCACTCTTGACGACGTCGTAGTAGAACTCATAGAGGAAAGTAGCAGCGGCAAGCCTGGGACCGGGGAATCCGGCCAATGGATGAGCGTACAGACGGTAGATGACTACACGCAGACAGAAGAACACGAAGAGTGCCAATACTGCCAGAGCAGCAGCAAGTAGAAGATGTTCCATTTCGAAGATACTATACTGCGCGGGAATCCGGAGAGTCGAGTCAAGTTCATACCACAAGAATGGAAGAATGAGGAAAAAAGCAGGCACAAGACCAAAAGGAACAACTCACGATATTTGAGAACCAAGGTATGGTGGGTGACCAGGGTTCTCAATTCACGGCCGAGCGTCCTCCGTGACTGTGCTGACCAGCTATAGGACCAACAACTATATCATTGTCACTAACCACATCCCCTGCAGCAAACACTCGGACAGATGTCCCGAAGCTTCAACGACACTCGCTGAACCAGTGGAAACATCACCCCGGGTGGGGCCCCGGGGGGGGTTTGTTGGCGGTCACCCATGGTCCGAGGACGTGATAACTAAGGACGATGTACAGCGTGCATCTGCAAACCACAAATCTTGTCACTTATCGCCCGACAACTCAACGTGCAGTCCCATGGTAGTTGGTCGGCGCTTTGCGGACGGCTCGGAAACCCCGCATCATTGGCGAGAAAAGCACATAGCGGCCAAAGGCCCGACACTATCGTGAGATCTTGCCTTTAAGAGTGGTTAGAGTAGACCGGCGCTAACAGGCAACCAATGATGTAAGTGTGAACGGACCATTTTGGTGCGGCTGAGTTGAGGAAAACGAGCCGTCTTGATACCGCGTATTCTTAATGCCTGCACACATAGGGATGGAATTGAGGTCGGTTGACCACTCTGATCATGTTATGAGCACATAATCCATAAAAGATGGGAAATTCAATATAAATATGCCACCTGGTATGGGAGGCCGTATAGACAATTGATGTCTCCTTCCGAGATCTTCCGGCATATACAGCCGAATAAGTCAGATATTCCAAGTTTGAACATTTAAATTGGACCAGCAGTGCATTCCTGTAAAGAAACAAATGTCCACAATTTACACCTATGAAAACATCCGTGATAGGTCGGAAAAAAAAAGGTTAAGTTAAAAAACACAGAGGAAAAGCGGCTGGCAAGACATTGGACAGAAAGGAAAAAAGGATCGCAACTCCGTTTTTATATTCCCATCTACTCGGCCAGTATCTTCTTGGTCTCGGCGATCGCGCGACCGGGGTTCAGACCCTTGGGGCAGGTCCGTGTGCAGTTGAGAATGGTGTGGCAACGGTAGACGCTCATGCTGTTGTCGAGAGCGGCCTTGCGCTCGGCCTTGCGCTCGTCACGCGAGTCGACCAACCAGCGGTACGACTGGAGGAGGATAGCGGGACCCAGGTACTCCTCGGAGTTCCACCAGTATGAAGGGCACGAGGTCGAGCAGCAGGCGCAGAGAATGCATTCGTACAGACCGTCGAGCTTCTTGCGGTCCTCTGGACTTTGGCGGTTCTCAAGACCCTATAGGAGAGGTTAGACTGGCTACTAATGTCTCGAGGAAAGTAGAAGGAACTCACGTCTGGGGAAGGAGTATCACGCTGGAGGTAGGGCTTGATCGACTTGTATTGCTTGTAGAAGAGAGTCAAATCGGGGACGAGGTCCTTGACGATGTAGGTGTGAGGCAGGGGATAAATGCGAGACTCCTTAGCGGTCTCGGTGGGGATACGGCCTGGACCGAGTCAGTATTTTCATATTCGGGGGGTCTGCAATGCGCGGGTGGCAAGGGCACATACACAAGCAGGCCAGGGTGTTGACACCGTCAATGTTCATGGCACAGGAACCGCAAATACCCTCACGGCAGGATCGGCGGAAGGTCAGGGTCGGGTCAATCTCGTTCTTTATCCGGATGAGAGCGTCGAGCATCATAGGGCCGGTCTTGTTGAGGTCGAGCTTGTAGCTCTGCATAGTAGGCTTCTCACTCGGTGTGTCCGGGTTCCAACGGTAGACCTTGAAAGTCTTCATGTTGGGGTTGGCGGAGGGGATAGGGTCGACATTCTGGTCGACAACCTTGGGCGCCTCGACGGTCGCATAGGAGCGAGCAAAGGAGGTAGGCCGGAACAAAGGCCGTGATGCGGCGAACAATCGCGACGTGGAGCGGAGGGAAGCCATGGCGAATTACAGGCGAAATGGAAAAAATTCCGGGCTGACGACAAAATTGAGGTATTCACTGTATGCACAGCAACGTAGGCGAGAGGAGAGGTCAAAGATGTGTAGAGACCTTCAAACAAGCCTGAGCACCGCAAGCACAGATGGCGACAAAATGAAGTCAAGGAGCAACTTTCTTGGTTACCTCGGGTTTGAGCGTCGGCTACCTGATGAGTCAGCGAGTATGGGCCAATAACAGCGATGTTAATTCGGCTCCGATTGTCAGCATCGGGCGGACACGGCCTGTCGTAGAGCGTCGAGTTCCCGTTCGAATGCCGTTGCACTTCCTCAGAGCTACAACGAACACAGATGGTGGTATCATGTAGGATTTATATAGCAGTTTTTTTTTATTTGACTATTATATAACAGATCCACAACCCGACCAGGACTGACAGTTAGACCAACAATGGCAACGATGGCCTCAGGCGGCAAGGCATAAACATCCGAATGCCGAGACAACGGCGCCGTCCTAGAGGCCTCGGTGCTCTGACACCCACCATACTCACTTGCGACAAATGAGACGCCCGCTATTAACAAATGCTGATAAGAGTGACCAGTTCTGGTGCCACTCATAGTCTCGATTTAGCCTTAAAGCCCCAGAATCGCCTCTCGGCCCGGCACCGGCTCCCTGTCGAGTAGCTCGGATCGGTCGGCATCACCCTGGGTACATACCGCGATATTACTGACGCACTTTGCCATATCCGCGGCCTTGGGATATACGGAGAATGTTCTCTTTGATGAACACGGCCACGCAATTATATGAGACCAATTTCTACGGTGTTGTCATCATGTAACACTCTAGAGTCTTCCATATTAAATTATTCTAACGCGTCTCTCATAACCGAAACTAAGTGGCACCAGTGCATCTCATCGTGGCAAAAGGTGTGAACTGTGAATATGGGGGTTCATATAGAGCGCCCTTCCATCATTTTATTGTCGCCAACGACGCCAGATTAAACACCTCTATGCTCGGGGGCTCGTATGGGCCTGTCAGGATGCAGTGGTGGGTCCAGATCGGTGGTAACCGATCATGAAAACCCAAGATCCGAGCCCTGCAAAGATTCTCTAAGTTGTCCTCAGACAGGAGGTCAACTCTTCTGCCCCTCCGATCGCGCTAGTCATTCGATTGATACTGGCTCGGGGTCGAAGATGGTCCCGACACTGAATAAATCTTCTGAATATGCGCGCATTTTGACAAGCCCGCTCACCGTAGCTTTCGAGTCTTCCGCTTATGTTAGTAGTGTTGTTATTTTCTTTTCTATACGACAGTGACGGTGGGGATTCTCAGAAGGTTTGCATTCTTCGCTTAGTCAAGGGTGTTTGTAGTTATCAGCCTGGTTAACTATGTACGCGAAGGTATATGAGATCCGGCTTACCCTGAAAGATCGTCTCTGCCACATGGTTTTTGGTGGCGGTGATTTGATCTCGGGTTCACATCATGTCACTCTTGTTGCAGATCATAGTGAGCGGCTTGGCGTTGGCCGGTTCGGTGATTGCCACTAACCATGGCCAGGAAGTCGATACTCTCGTTGCTTCCCAGATCCTCACGGATCCCTATGCCTTTGACTTCCCTCATTTGGGCGCCGTGGGTGCCTCGCTGTTCCCTATGCGTTACTGCCACGGCTTCAAACTGGAGGAGGCTAGCGTGGATGCGATCCAAGAGCGCTTGAGCAATGGCTCCTTGAACAGTGTTAAGCTGCTGGAGTGCTACCTTGACCGCATCTACCAGACTCAGCCCTACCTGAAGTCAGTTCGGAGTCGACAAAGATCGGGGTGTTCAAGTGCTGACAGCAATTTTAGTGCCATCCTGCAGTTCAACCCGGATGCTTTCTCCATTGCCCAGAAATTGGATGAGGAGCGTGCTCATGGTAAGGTTCGTGGTCCTCTCCACGGTATTCCCTTCATTGTCAAGGACAATATCGCTAGTAAGGACCGTATGGAGACCACTGCCGGCTGCTGGGCTTTGCTGGGTAATGTTGTGCCTCGCGATTCTCACGTTGTACACGGTCTTCGTAAGGCTGGAGCCCTGCTCCTAGGCAAGGGCGCTCTGAGCGAGTGGGCCGACATGCGCTCGAACAACTACTCCGAGGGCTTCACCGGCCGTGGTGGTCAGTGCCGCAGTGCCTACAACTTCACCGTGAACCCCGGCGGCAGTAGCACTGGTCCCGGTGTCGCCGTGGGTGCTAACCTGATCCCTATCGCCATTGGCACCGAGACCGATGGCAGCGTTATCAACCCCGCCCAACGAAACGCTATCGTTGGCATCAAGCCTACTGTTGGTCTGACCTCTCGTTCCGGTGTTATACCCCAGTCTCTGCACCAGGACACCGTTGGCACCTTTGGCAAGACCGTCCGTGATGCCGTCTACACCCTTGATGCCATCTACGGCGTAGACACCCGCGACAACTACACTCTTGCTCAAGAGGGTCTCACCCCAAAGGGCGGTTACGCCCAGTTCCTCAGCAACAAGGATGCTCTCAAGGGTGCCGTGTTCGGTCTGCCCTGGGAGTCTTTCTGGGCTCTTGGCGATGTCCACCAAATCGCCCAGCTCGAGGAACTTCTAACTCTGATCAAGTCTGCCGGCGCTATCATCATCAACGGCACCGAGCTTCCTCACTATAAGACAATCGTCTCTCCCGACGGCTGGAACTGGGACTACGGCACCACGCGCGGTTACACAAACGAGTCGGAGTACTCCTATATCAAGGTTGACTTCTACAACAACCTACGCGACTACCTCGCCGAAGTCAACAACACCAACATTAAAACCGTCGAGGACCTCGTGCAGTACAACATCGACAACTTTGGCTCGGAGGGTGGCCTTCCCGGTATTCATCCAGCCTTTGGTTCTGGCCAGGACGGCCTCATCGCCTCCATGGAGAGCAAGGGTATCATGAACGAGACCTACTTTTCTGCCCTAGAATTCTGCCAGCGCACCACCCGTGAGGAGGGTATTGATGCCGCTTTGAAATACATGAACCGCACTCTGGACGGCCTCCTTGTACCTCCGGAGGTTGCCCAGAGCATTCAGATCGCTGCGCAGGCGGGTTACCCTGTTGTCACCGTGCCGGCTGGTACGAGCGATGTATCGGGTATGCCGTACGGTCTTGCGATCATGAACACTGCTTTCTCCGAACCCACTCTTATCAAGTATGCCAGTGCTATTGAGGATCTCCAAAAGTCTTCTGGTACCAAGTGGCAGCGTACTCTTCCCGAATGGCGTGGCTACCTGGAGCGTAACCTGCCCGTGATAATGTAAAATGTGCCGTGAGGCAACAATTGCGATAATTGTGTCTAGTTGTACACGAAACTATGTCTCTAATAAATAACAGGTCAATAATTACTGGTACGATAGCAGTGGTCATGCCTTTGAGATTGGCACTGGCGGCTACGTCCTGGCTGAGGACAACGTCTTCCAGAACGTCAAGACCGTCGTTGGGGATCCCATGTACGGTTTGCTCCTCGCGTCTCCTGGAGCTACGGAGAATAATGTGTGCAGCACTTACCTCGGCCGTGATGGCGAGGTCAACGGATTTAGTAGCTGGGGGTTTCTCGCAGGCCGACACTGGCTTCTTCTCTGAGTTTAAGGAAGAGCACATTGCTACTGCTACTGGTTACAATCCCGCCGTGTCGAGTGTTATCACCAATGCTAGACATAGTAAACTGTAAGCGTTATGTATAGGAGTTGCAGTTGTCGACGGATGTTTGTATAGTGTAGGCCATTGGGTTCGTGACCGAGTTGGGCAGTGCTAATTGTATTTCCTGACGGGTCATCCATCTTTGTTATTGTATTCTTAAGTGTTCATTGGTAAGAATATAAGGTACTTTGCGCTTGTGTCGTCAAGCTCATTATTGGGTCGCGCCTAATAATAGTATGCCGCACTACCCAGATCCCAATGCCAACGTTCAGTTAACGATGATAAGTCCGGGCCCTGCAAGAGTCCACCTGGCCACAGCATTCGCATCACTGAATGGCCCATCACTCTTGGTAATCGCCGCAATAGTGAACCCATTCATCTCATGTTCCTCGTACGGGAAGAGTGCCTCCGCCTCAACCTGATTACCATGACGTGACACGATATGCAGAGGCTCAACGATCGGCAGATTCTGCTGGTTGATATAAGTCATCCACAATGGATGACTAGTTTCATTGCGCGTATCCGCAAACGAGTAAGTCACGTTCTGGTCGCGAGGGCCGGGAGGCGTAACAACGTCCAATTCCTTAAAGGTGCGCAGTCCGATCTCCTGGATGTTGGGACAAGTGCCGGGGATGACAAAGCTTTGAATCGCAGTGAAGGCAAAGTTGAGGTCGCTGGTCGTCAGGAATGGCAGCTCACTGGGGACTTTCCGCTGTAGGACTCGGAACCATCCTTGTTGTTCGCCTTCATTGCCGATGATGGAGGCAATCTCCCGTGCGAGATCCGCGTCTCTGTTCAGTGCAAATCGCTCCACGACGTCTTGCAGGGTGCCAAGGACGAGGTCTGTGAAGGTTGACGCGAGTATGATGGCGCTGTTGAAGTCTTGAACGGGGAATGTGTATTGGCAGGGCTCGATGGGCTGCACGCCAAAGTGGACCAGAGCATCGTTGGCGCGGATCGCGTGAAGTTCTTCTTGCTAGATATGGAAGACCGAGTCAGTGACTGAAGATATGGGCCGTGATCTATAAAGCTTACAGCGAGGATGACTCTCAACCAGGCGAGAGTTTGATTGCGCTCGGCGTCATCTGTGAATTGATATCCGTTCCTGTTTTCGGTGATATTGGTGACGAGTTCACTGAAATAAGCCACCTCGAAGAGCTCGTTGAATGCAATCAACTTGAGGTTAAGGATTCCTTCGTTACTGATGACGGGCGGAGGGGGGCCGTTGGGAAGGGTTCCGTGAGCATTTTGTTCGATTATCTTCAGTTCGCTGGGACTTGGAAATGGCAGTCCATCCGGCAGCCCGTTGGGCGGCTCTCCATTTGCGTTGGCAGCATTAGTAGCTGTCGGCGCAGCGATGAGAAGTGGAACAGCGCTCAAGAGAGCAATAGCGAATAAGAGGAAGTGCATATTTGGACCAATGAAAGTTGCACTAAGAGTTGAAGTGCAAGAAGAGACGGTACCAATAGAGTCTGTTTAAGTGTTGGGAGAGAGATGTGCAGAGTTGAAAGAGGATGAGTTGAGACTGGGAGACCGGAAGCTCGTGGAGTTAGGGAAGGTGCGACTCGCTGTCAGCTACAGAAGAAGGTAGCAGGGGTTTGGATGCTTGGCTATATTTAGTCCAGCATTAGGCAAGGCTTAGCTGGTGGGACAAAGCGGGCAAATTCTTTGTATGACCAAATCATGGGCTGCATACATGACGATCAGGCGTTTCAAAGAACATTGGAAGGCTCTCTTGACATTTTTTGGAGGTCAGAGCGTGGCAGTGCAACTTTAAGCTTCAGGGCCGATCCTTCTATAGAAAGAAGAAGATAAGGAGAGCGCTATAAGCGGATACGAGAATTGGCGTCCTTTTTCTCCAGTCTATACGGTGTGGGTAAGACATCTTAGCACATCTTATTCTAATTAGGGCTGCGGCTGTGGCTGACAGTGGCCAAGCAGTAAGAACCCTGGAAAACTTGCGTCTTCTGAGTCATCCCCATAATAGACAGCCATGCTGGAAGTTCCCCTTAAACAGTTCTCATATTCGCAACGGGACCTTTCTCCTTGGCGTGGATATCCTTTTCGACCTCGTGCAGATCCACCTGCGCAACAGTAGCGCTGCCGCCATCAAAGATCTTGGGCAATCCCTCGAGATTCGGGCCTCTGGTTTCCACGTGGAAGAAGTACACAAGCACAAGCTCAATTTGGCAATGATATTAGCCGGCTAAATACTGCGTGGCGTTCCAGAAAAGGTGGTTCTACCGCAACTTTTGGCTCAAGCAGACCACAAAGAAATGGAAGGGTCTCACGAGATCCTAAGGAGTGGAATATGTTGCGTGCAGCAATCTCAGAGTAGTTCGCCAGAGCGATTGGTACTCATGCACTGGTTTGCGTGCTGTCATTCCTATTCCAGCCTTGCCCCATAGGGTCGGTTGGCTTGTACCAGAAGGGAAATATGCCCAGAATCCCATGCCAAGGGCGGGCCTAGTCTTCAATCGATGTTCTCTGCTCCATGATTCGCACGGAATGAACCGCGCTATACCGCATGGGTTGTTTGCTTTACCCTCTGCTTGACAGGTCTCTGGTTCCTTGGATGCTGTGGGTACGAGTGTCGCTCTCCACACTTCATTCTGGCCGGTTGCGCGGCCCGAGGCCCACAGGGCGATCAACCTTAATGGACGAGGGTCGTTTCCTTTTTGGCTGGACAAGTTGAACTTGTCCATTAGATGATGGGACGCTCGTGTTGCATGCTCGTATAGGACGAACATTTTGGCTATTGGTCTGGTCTGAAGGCAAGCATCGAACTTCTATCCAATATGAGGGTTCAGGGCAGATGCTCCGTTCCCAAATAGGAAATGGCCAGCCCTGGAGTTAGCCTGCGTTTGACAAAAGGCAGGCGCCAAGCCGAGCGGTGCTTTGAGAGGAGCCGCAACGGGCCTTGGCTTCCTTGCGAACATTGTGAGTTCGCTGGGACCCCAGCTTGGCCGTTGGATCTGCTCTCATTTTCATCTCTCCTTGATCCAGGTCCATCTTGATCATCCTTGACCTAGAACTCGATCGTGTACCAGTTCTTTGTCAGCTCGATTCCTGCGACGACATCAACCCGTGGATCGCCCTAGTTTACATATCACCAATTCTCAGAAAAAGATGGAACACCAGGACTACAAGCTCACGCAGGAGCAGATCGATCATTTCATGCGTCATGGATTCGTCCGTCTAACCGACTGCTTTTCCCGGGAAAAAGCAGCCGAATGGACCGCCGATGTGTGGACACGACTCGGCTACTCCCCTACAGACAAGTCAACATGGACCGCCGAACGCATTCACATGCCCGAACACAAGCAAGAGCCTGTGAAGACCTTTGCACCCAAAGCGTGGGCCGCTATCTGTGAGCTTCTCGGGGGCGAGGACCGCCTGATGCCGCAGTCGGCCACATGGGACGATGCATTCATTGTGAATCTCGGAGCGCCCGAGTCGGAGGGCAAAGTGCCCAAGCCGACTGAGCTGGAAGAATGGCATGTTGATGGCGACTTTTTCACCCATTTCCTGGATTCGCCTGAGCAGGGGTTGCTGGTCATCCCCCTGTTTACCGACATTCAGGATCATGCGGGTGGCACCATGGTTTGCTCGGATGCGATCAAAGTGGTGGCCCAATACCTTGTAAGTAGGTTTGGTTTCTTGAAGGCATGTTTTGTCTAATTTCAGTGGTGACAGTATGATCATCCCGAGGGCGTGTCCCCGTACATGGTTCCCCGAGGCAGCAACATGGATCCCGACGAGCTTGACTTTTACGATTCTATCGTACAGGACTGTCACGAATTCCACGAGATGACCGGCCATGTGGGAGATGTTATCCTCCTTCATCCACTTATGGTACACTCTGCTTCGATAAACAGCTTGAGACTTCCACGCATCATCACAAACCCGCCCGTGTCACTGCAGGCGCCATTTACCTTTGATCGCGACGACCCAAGTCAGTACAGCATTGTTGAAAGAAAGACTCTCCATGACCTCGGAAAGGACCATCTGAAAGGGTGGAGTATCAAAGGCGGAAGAGGATTTGTGAAACCCGACAGGCTGAAGGCCCAGGAGGAAATGAAGGAGCAGGAACTGAACCGTCTGAAGACGGCCTCGAGAAAGCCTCGGTCTGGTAAGCGGATGAGACGGCGCGATCAGTGCTCTCTGATGTGAGACTTCGATCCTGACACTGTTCTTTTGTAGCATAGATACCCTGCAGTCTTACGGCGCTTGCTATTCTTATTTCTGGACAGAGTTTGTGCCTTTGTCTGTTCACTCCTTTCTGTTGTCTTATCCTTTTAGAACGTCAACTCATTGCCTCGAGATGTTGTAGCGAGAAAAATATCATGATTTATAGCCTTTCCCTCCACAAAAAGGCAGACGAAAGGCCACCTATAGCAGCGACGCCCGTGATCACCTCCCACACCACTGATAAAGCCAGTGAGGAAGCAGCTTGAACCACTTCTCTCTGACCCTCCGCCATTTTCACCTGATCCATCAGGATCACGTAGCCTCTCGCTGTATTGATGAGGTCATAATTGAGGCCAATACTTTGAAGTTCATAACCAAAGCGGTTCAGGAAGATGGCGCCACCAACAGGAATCGCAACCGCCATCCCCCACGCACGCATAAGGTTCGATATGGCAGTCGGATTGGTTGGCAAAGTAGCCTTTCCAAACCTTGGGATATTGTGAATGCGAATATTGTAGCTTGAAAGCAAGAGACCGTGGCTCAGCCCAGCCGAGAAGAATAGGAAGACCCATCCAACGGTAGGAGTCGTGCTGTTGAGGATAATGGAGCAGCTTGAAACAAGAACCATAAGAAACCAGCCCCCGGAAATGATCCACTTCGAACACTGTGGCTCTCGTGCTAGGATAATACCGACCAGGGCAGCGGGTACGATAGCAATACCAGTGATTGCAAATAAAGAGAGAGCTGAAAGTGTGCTGGTGAAGTATTTCGTTGACATGAAATAGAAGGTGAAGAACTGTAGTTGGCACAAAATCTGGAAGGAAGATTAGCATATTTCTTCCAGGTTAACATCAAAGCAGAACTCACCACAAACCCATGGAGGAAGCATCCCGCATATGTCATCACCGTAGACCGAGTCCGAAGACCACGCAGCCCAAGATGCGGATGCAATGCCCAAACTGACTTGTATAAGCCCATCGCAATGACAATAACAACCCCAACAGCAATCGGCATCAGTGTCTGCCACTCATTCCACCAGTATAAACTCCCGGCCCAACTCAAGCCAACAAGGATGGTAGCAGGGCCCAGAAAAGCCATCGCAGCACCAAACCAGTCCAGAACATGCAACTTCCGAAGCGGAGTATGCTTTGACGTGCGCAGGTCAACAGCGAATGGAATAACAAGCAAACTCAAAGCACAGAAAATAAAGTTGAAATAAAATGCCCACGTCCAATACGCAAAATCAACGAATAATCCACCAAAAATCGGTCCAACAATCGTCCCAATCAGCCTCGTCAAAAGGATATAGCACGAATACCGTGAGTGGATAAACTCGGGCGTTGATTCCGCCATTATCACGAAGCAGAGACTCATGGCGCCACCTCCGCCAAGACCTTGAACCAAGCGACCGATGATTAGTTCGGTTAGACTCATTGATCCGCTGCATATCCCTGTGCCGATCGTGGTGAATACGACTGCGATGATCCAGACCGGGCCGTGGCTGAAGACTTCGCACATCATTGTGAAGAATATCTGGCTTCCGGCGCTGAGGACTAGGTAGGCGGTGTTTACCCAGAGGGTGCTGGCAAGTGGTTTGTCGAATAGGTTTGCTAGTTCCTGTATACTGTGTTAGGCTTTGTATTGGGGAATTAGTATACTCTGGTCCTTGACATACAGGGAGAACGGGTATCAAAACAGCGGCGTTGAATGCGTCCATCGTCGCCAAGATGACGACACAGACGAAGACCAGCCAGTCGCGTAGGCTGGGCTGCCATTGTTGTTTTTCGGAGGAGGGTTTGGTCTGGAAGAGCTGGATAGTGCTTTCTTGTGCTGGATTCGGACTTTCATCGTCGACGCTGTGGACGCTTGTTCGTGGGCCAAGAGTTAATTTAGGCTCAATGACAAGTGCGTCTAAGGGTAATGTTGAGTGTCCCATTTGAGGTGATGAGCTTTACTGCTCGAAATTGTGATCTGTGGCGTATAGATGGGTTTGTCGCTGAGTGTCTGTATAAGTTCGCGGTGGCGATAGGTTGGGTGTTGGTGTGTGAACATGACCGAATGCCTGGATATATGCCTTTGGAGGTCCACATCCTACAGGGATTTGGTAGTGTCTCTTCATCATACACGTCAAGAAGGGAGCACATGAGCCTTGAAGGAGTATGTGCTTTTCCGGATTCCACAGGGCCAAGGGATGCCCACTGAACAAGGGGGTCCACAACAAGGGATGAATATCCCGATAGTCATCACGCTAGAATTAGCCTTTGAAACGGCTCAGCTTTAAACAATGAACTTTTGTGACTGAGGTTAAAATAGAGTGTAGTAGAGATACATGGGCATCAAGTCATGCCAAGGTGGCCGACCACACCCAGGTACCAGTAATTCACGAATGATCTTTCTACGACATGCCCCGTCACATCTTTCAAACTGAAGTCATGCCAAGCCGAGGCAGTAACAGGTTCGATAGGAGCAGAGGGGCCTGGTTTTGGTAGGGATTAGGGATTAGTTGGGAGACGAGCAACCTTGCCTTGGAATTACCCTACCCATCTTCCCTATGATGCGACCTGGAAGATCATTGGAATGCTACTTTTATGTAATCATTTGCTCCTATTTAGCTTCATTAATGGAGAGCAATTTCATCGTAATCTAGGCATCTAATTTTATGGTCAATGCTGTGATTTTGACAAGTACAATTGTATATTGGGTGCTTATGTATATCAATCCGTATAAGTAAATGTGAACCAGATCAGAATTACTGCCATATCTGCCGGGCTGGATTAATCGAGTAAGCTTTAAACTTCCAACACTGATAGCCGTATGCGGTTTCGACTGCGTGGTTTCTGAATGCCCAGGTGCGGGTCTTTTTCGTCTTGCCAACTTAGCATTGAAACACTAAAAGCAATCACGTTCAGCGGACTGTAGAACTGCCTTTGATAACTTTTCGAGGCACGCTGTAATCATGCACAGTTAGAGAAGAACCTGGCGCAAACCTCTCAAGGCTTGTCTTGGATGCAATCGCAGAAAGTACAAGGCACTACTACTACCGTTCCTCATTTGCTTGCCGAGGCCATGTAGCAGTTTTATCGGCAGACTTTACACTATTGCTTTGCCAAAAGAGTTATAGAGTTACTAAAGGGTCTATGGGACCCTGCTCGCTTGTTTACGTGGCTCCTATCTACTTGGCGAGTGCTATTGGCACAGCACTGGTGGGAATCTTCTCGGATGGTCGAATATACCGAACGGGGTATTTCCAAATTGAACATGCACGTGTTTTTACATACCAACGACGGTGGTGAATTTCAAGGTGGCAAGGCACCTTTTTCGCACCGCCCAAAATGATTGCCATCATTTCTGGGGTCTTCGGCGCAAAGCTGATTGTTCCATAACCAGGCCCTTTGCGAAAATTTACTGGAAGTAGACATCCACTAACTACTGTTAATTTGTGATTAGAGACCTAATATGAAATGTAACTATGGTTGATGGGTCAAGGCAAGACAAGGTAATGATCATCGATCCAATGGAAACATCCGATGCCATGCGCCGTATGATCGGTAGATCACTTCTACTGTGCGATAAACCCCCACCCTACAATTGCGTGGCTTAAAGCACGATAGAAGGATTGGCCTGCCAACCTGTCACAATCAGCTCTTGGGGCGATGCATGTGAGAGTGGCGTGTCGATCTCTTATTATTCTAAGGAAGCACGGCAGTTGCCTGGCAGCTGTTCTCTCGGGTCACGTCACCCTGCTTGGCTAGCTTGATATAGAGTACATAGAGTACTTCTAGGACATCTATCAAGGCTTAGGATAGAGATTGGTGAAGCAAAACTTGGATTTACTTCAAAAACAACTGTTACAGATTTGGTTGCCTGAATATGCCCAAGGCACAATGTTCTCGGAAGCCGCGAAAGATACGCCCTGACAAAGTGGAAATGCCCCGTTTAGACCCATGTAGCAATGCACCTATATAGCTATCCAATGATGATAGAGGTCCCAAGTGGATAAAGTTCTGAATGCAGCGGTTACTCTGCGCGACCAGGTGGTCGACGTCATTCGGGCCGAGCGGCAGAAAAGCGCCAAGAATGAAACTTCCTCCGTCAAGTCTTATCGCTCTTTGCTTGGTGATCGTCTCCCTCCATAACTTTAGTTTTTCATTATCTCCTGTGCCTTTGCTGAATGAGAGTGAAAGGAGCCTTTGGGCCTTCTCTTTCCCCTCTTCGTTGCTGTGTGTTGGCGCGTACCCTCAAGACTTGACTCTGAATCCAAATCATCCGACTGAAACACCCACACCCCGCCCCTCCATGGCATTCACGGTGCCACTGTTGCTCCTCGAATCTTCCCAAAGCTGTCGCTTGATCTCCGCCAGAAATCACCGGCATTGACCGGCGTGCGCGGACGATGCGCGCTGGGCTGGCCAAACGGGGCGCGCTCCCACTCCTGGCCCTGATTGTGTTTTCGCTACTCACTCTGGTGCCATCGCTGTCGAGTATTTACAACATTAAGTTGGCGGATTTTACATACTCTGCCAATGGAGCTCGTCGTATGTTCATTGGTTCGATCCTCGAGGAATGTTGGAATGTTGAGCTAACACATGGCCCTCTCTTTAGGAGTCCCTCTTATTCAGAATAGCGCTACCGAACTTACCTCGGAGACATATCCAGTCGATCCTCGCAAGTCATGGATACTGGCTACGCAGCATCGGCACCGTGGGAACCGCCCGTCGCGGTCTCCACGAGCGGGCCACGGCGCGCCTACCTTTCCCAGCGAGATTGCCCCCGTCGAAAATGAAAGTCGTGTTTCACACGGTGCCGAGTCCTCATTCATGTTCAGTCGAAGAGCTCACGCGTTTCGGACGTATGTTATCCAGCAGTTAGACGACTATCAATTTCTCACCCCTTTCGCCAACCGGAGCTACGCCACCGGAAACGCGAACCTGCACCCTACTCTTGCGCCGTCAAACATTACTCCCTCGCCAACCTCAATCCATAATAAAAGCAGCCAACACCCCCCACAATTGAGTAGTGGATTGAACACCTCATACATACCTTCCAAAGACGATTCGGGACTGCAGCTCCGGTCTTTGCGCAACATGTGGCAGCAGGCCTGCCGTTCCGCAAATGACATTTGGGGATCCACAAAAGAATCGTCGTATAATTCTACCTTCCATCCCTTGGTTCAAACTGGATCGGCCTACCTTGGATCGATTTCCTTGGGCAACGCAGCTGCGAATCAGGCAACCCAGGTGGACAAGGACTCCGCTTTCCCGGCCCCAACGCAAATACCAGAGAACCTCCCAGGTGACCTGGCAGACTCTGCTAGCCATCACTCGCGAGAGCTAGGGGGTAGCTGCATGGCTGTTGTGATTGGACTGGTTGTAGGGATCATGTGGTTCTAGCTGTGCCATTCTCCGGTGTTTGATCTTGGAGTTTCAGGTTTTGGCCGGCTGGGGTCGTACCTTTACTACTATTCCCCGGAATGGCTTGTTCATAGTCCCGGCATATGCCGTTTATGTCGTCTGATGTCTAATGAGTTTTCTTATTGTCTTGTCTGGACATGTGTTGATGGATGTTGTATGGATGGCGCAGGCTAGCCTCCAGTGGATTTCTAATAATGACATTTATCTACTATTTCGTTTCACTTGTAGGTTGCTGCATACTTAGGGATTATAAGACCCTATGAGATCATCTACTCCTACTTCAACGGCTACTCTATAAGATTCCTGGGTAATTGGAATGATGGATTTGTGTTCATCATGTTGCTCCACACTTGTACTTATGCTCAAGTGAAGCCTCGTTACCGGATTCAGTCTGCAGATACGTAATTACTATTGAAAATATTATTATAACGAAAACACCAGTTTTACTGCGGCACTCGGGCCAAATATGGCGACACACCCGGGTGCAGACTTGGTAGGTATGCCCTAAGAATATTTTTCCGAACAGTGCATTCCCACCAGAAGTGTCGGTCACCTCCAATAATTAGACACCTGAAGGCCATAATTTATGCCTGTACCCTAAGGCATAAATGCATCTAGGACTATATACATCTTTCTAGTTCTCTCTCTCTTCCCCCACCCCTTCTCTCTTTTTCCCCAGTTTGGTTACTCCATCTTGCTACTACTATGCACATCATACATCTCTGATTCTGGCTACGTAAATGAACTCTCGCAGTATGCAGTCTTCGAGACAGCATCAGTCTCCTGTTCGATATCACTACCAACCCCAGAGCGCCGACCTACCTATACGGACGTGCTAGGCGCTTTTTTAGGTGCATTTTGCAGATGTGCTACCCCGCCGAGAGATGAGGCTCCTGACCCTGGTAAGGGGGTGGAAAGCAGCAAAGGTGATAAAGCCGAAACAGTCGACCAGGCACCGAAAGCACAGGAAGCATCTAGTTCATCCAGCACCATAGATGACAAGCTAAAAACCAGCCCCTGGCTGAGATTACTCAAGTAGCACAAGAGGCTAACGGGAGATACACGGCGATGTGGATGAGAGATCAGCGGTCCCAGAACCCATCAGGAGGGGATGAGCACCCCTTCCCGAATGGCTTCCTCAATGCGATGAGAAATAAAGGTAGCCTCCTAAGTATAGAGAGGCCTTTGAGGAGGTGGAGAAGCGGGGGGTGTCGAAACAGGCAGATTCTCCCCCTAATGTGGGTGATCCACAAATTCGATCTTGGGAGAATCTGCTTGCCTCAATCCCTCGACTTCCCCACCACCTCAATGGTCTTCTCTTGCTTAAGAGAGTTGCTTCCCTTCCTCGCAACATTGAGGAATTCATTTGGAAGGAGCTAATTCATCACATTATGGCCCTTCTAAGGGGGTTTCCGGGTCGAAAAGGCTCTCTACTTCGTCCGGGCCTCCTCCTATACGCCTTGGACCGCCTGAGGCAGGTCTTGGATACGAGAGCTTCTTGTATGGAGTCTTATAATCCAACGAGACAGGATAGATGCGCCCGCCGACGTATCTTGACGCATCCCATCCAGTTGAATGCCTGGAAAATGGCACGAGCGATCTACCATTTCGCAGGTCGACCGTACATTTGTCAGTGGTCGTTCTTAAATAGGAGAATGACTCACAAATAATTCCGAAGTTTCATCGAGGTAGGGCCTAGGGCTATGGAAAGCCAAGGCAGTCATGCTGAACCTTATGCATGGATAGTAAACGGCATCGAAGACGATGTCATGATCTCTGCGGCTTTAGTCAGCATGGGTGGCTTCGTTTTGTCATAGCCTTGGGCCCTAGTGTTAGGATGTGCCAGATATAGTGACGTTATGAAGGGATACCATGACTGCGTTGTACCGAATCACAAAAGCGCATACATTATAATCATAACGATACGGTGCTACTATCGAAAAGAAACTTCCAAGGTTGTGGAACATTCGCAAATGATTGGAGATATCAATCTTTGTAAGTAAACTCAAATATAGGGTCATAGCATGAATCATATCCTTAACAAAACATTCTCTTTACAAACGGGGAGTAGGGCGGCCGACAACAGGAGAGTAAATCACGTCGAAACGGTCCAAGTTCATCACCTTATCCCAAGCGGCAACAAAGTCACGCACGAACTTCGACTGGCCATCGGAGCTGCCGTACACCTCAGCAAGAGCACGCAGCTCGGCGTGGTGACCGAAGATCAGATCCACCCTCGAAGCAGACCACTTCTTAGCGCCGGTCTTATGGTCAACGCCCTCAAAGTGCTCGTTGCTCTCATCGGTGGGCTTCCAGTCGGTGTTCATGTCCAGAAGGTTGACGAAGAAGTCGTTGGTCAGCTGGCCAGGGCGATGGGTTAGGACACCGAGGTTGGAACGATCCCAGTTGGCGTGTAGAGCGCGCAGACCACCGACCAGGATGGTCATCTCGGGCGCGGAGAGGGTTAGCAGCTGGGCGCGGTCGACTAGGAACTGTTCGCTGCGGACGCGCTTGCTGGATTTGCCATAGTTGCGGAAGCCGTCCGCGTAGGGCTCAAGGTAGCTGAAGGACTCGACGTCGGTTTGCTCCTCGGTGGCATCGGTGCGGCCGGGGGTGAAGGGGACGGGGACGCCGGCGGCCTTCTCGAGGGCGGCGCAACCAGCCAGAACGATGAGGTCGGCTAGAGATACACGCTTGTTACCGGTCTGGGAGTTGTTGTACCGGCGCTGGACATCTTCCAGGACGTCCAAGACCTCGCGGAGCTGACGGGGGTTATTGACCTCCCACTTGCTTTGGGGCTCGAGGCGGATGCGGGCACCGTTGGCGCCACCGCGCTTGTCACCACCACGGAAGGTGGAGGCTGAAGCCCAGGCGGTGGCGATGAGCTTGGTGGGCTCGATGCCCGAAGCCAAGATGTCCCGCTTCAGCTCAGCAGCATCCTCGTGGTTGATCAGAGGGTGGTTAAGAGGGGGGACGGGGTCCTCCCACAGAAGAACCTGCTTGGGGACCTCAGGGCCGAGCCAGCGGACGCGAGGACCCATATCACGGTGCAGCAACTTGAACCATGCACGAGAGAAAGCATCGGCGAGCTGGTCTGGGTTGGCAAGGAAGTGGCGGGCGATCTTCTCGTAGATGGGGTCGAAGCGCAAAGACATATCACTGGTCAGCATGCGAGGCTTGTGCTTCTTGCTGGGGTCATAGGCATCGGGGATGATATCGTCGGCGTTCTTAGCAACCCACTGGTTGGCACCGGCGGGAGACTTCTCGAGCTCCCAGTCGTACTTGAAAAGGTACTCGAGGAATTGGTTGCTCCATTTGGTGGGAGTCTTGGTCCAGGTGACCTCTATGCCAGAGGTAATGGTATCGGGACCCTTACCGGACTGGTGCTTGTTGGCCCAGCCCAGACCCTGCTGATGGAGACCAGCGCTCTCGGGCTCGGCACCGACGTTGCTGGCAGGGGCAGCACCATGGGTCTTGCCGAAGGTGTGACCACCGGCAATCAAAGCGACGGTCTCTTCATCATTCATGGCCATGCGGCCAAAGGTGACACGAATATCACGGGCAGAAGCAACGGGGTCAGGAATGCCGTTGGGGCCCTCGGGGTTCACATAGATTAAACCCATAACGACGGCGGCCAACGGGTTCTCCAGGTCACGAGTATGGATATCACTCTGCTTGGCCTCGTCCTCCTTGCCCTCGGGCAGGTAACGAACATTGTTACCGAACCACTCGGTCTCTCCGCCCCAGTAGACTGACTCGTCAGCCTCCCAGGTGTCCGGGCGACCACCGGCAAAGCCAAAGGTCTTGACACCCATGGACTCCAGGGCAACATTGCCAGTCAGAAGGATCAGATCAGCCCAGGAGATCTTGTCACCGTACTTCTGCTTAATGGGCCATAGCAGGCGACGGGCCTTGTCAAGACTGACATTATCGGGCCAACTGCTGAGAGGAGCGAATCGCTGCTGACCCTGGCCACCACCGCCGCGGCCATCGTAGACGCGGTAAGTACCCGCACTGTGCCATGCCATACGGATAAATAGACCACCGTAGTGGCCGAAATCAGCGGGCCACCAGTCCTGAGAGTCGGTCATCAGGTTGTGCAAGTCCTTCTTGAGAGCATAGTAATCCAGACTCTTGAAGGCAGAAGAGTAGTCGAAATCCTTGCTCATAGGGTTGGTAGCCTCGGTATGCTGGCGCAAAATGTTCAGCTTGAGACCGTTGGGCCACCAGTCGCGATTGCGAGTACCACCACCGGCTACATTAGCCGAGGTGTTGTGAACGGGGCATCCACTCATGATTGCTAGATATGAGAGAAGGAATGGTGAGGAGAGAGGAAGTAAATTTGCAGGACGGAGGGCTGAACCGCTCTTTTAAAAGGGACGAATGGCGGGGAATGTATTACATGGGGAAGCTCCTGGGAAGCATCAGTTTGTCATCCTTAATTGGCTAGACTTGTCGATCCGGTGGTGATTCCTAAGCTACAACGTTCTATTGGGCCAGACTGCCGTTACTGAGTGTGGAGATGCGGGGATTTATAAAACAGATGCAGATGCGGGGGTGTTGTAAATCAACTCCTCTCTTCTTCCCGTACTATCCCGATCCCTGGTGGTTTCAGTGTTCGACCATCTCGCTTCATTAGTAAGAGAAACTACAGAGAACGCAGGAGTGACTATAGAGGTTCAAGCTTACTCAGGTGAATTACATACCATGCTTATTCTAATTCGAACAGCTCCTTGTAGATTCTCGACTCAACCCAATCTATGGACGGAGATATTATCAATTTGTAATATTAGTTTGTTAATGATCATACGACTAAGGGTTCAACGGAACTCGCCGTAAATGGTGCGATGACGCCTTTAATTCACCGATCGGAGGATATCGAAGCATATCTATCGGATTGTCGTCTTCGATTAGTCCCAGATAGGATTCATGATCTTTTCATAAATGTAGCATCTTTGCACTGTCCTGGAATTAGCGCTGTGGTTCCATGTCGCAACTGTAGTCCATCGGAACCATTCCGTGAATCCTTCACGTTTTAGGCAGTCCGATGCGCTGGGTCCACGGGTTGCCTACGCGACGGGCCGTCATATGACCTCACTGTCCCAACATTTTCGTCTGATCTATGAAATAAAGACCCTATGTGACTGGCCCTACGTTGCTTCGAAATTGATGTTCAATGCTGTTAAATGTCAGATTATCTTTTAAGGTTGTTAGGCTGTGGTGAATAGCAGAACTGATCATGATCGAGTATATAAATCTCCACTTTTGAAAAGAACAAAACCTTTGCCCTAGAAAATAGGAAAGAAACTTTGTGGGGCACAGAGTTAATCAATCTCTTCCTCTTCCTCCTTCCCTTTTGGATTCGATTCAACAAAAAACCCACATATCAATGCTACACATGCAAATGCCACTGCCGACCAGAATGCTCCATGTAGAGCACTCAGATAGCAATCATCTGTCAATTTACAAGTAGATCCACTTTCCTGTTCAAAATTGCTAAGCTGACCATGAAAGACAGCACTTGCAACAGACAGCCCCACCGTTGCACCGACCGATCGAAAGGCATACAGGGCAGAGGTGCCTGTAGCGTGCGAATGATGCGGCACGGTATGTAGAAGGGCAAGAATCAACACAGTCAATGCCCCACCAATGCCAACACCCTTGCAGAGGAGATACAGCTCTGGGATAATCCAAGGTGTGTCTCTCTCGATAAAAGCAAACCCGACAGTTGCAATAACCATGGACATTGGTGTGATATACCGAAAGATGCCGTATTTGCCAGTCACTCGAATGATGAGACCGATCAGGAATGACCCCACCCCCGATCCTATCGAGTAGGGCAGGATCCGGAGTCCAACCTCACTAGGGGTATGACCCAGCATTTGCAAGTATAGTGGCACGTAATAAAGAAGGATGTAAAGCGATGATGACATGAACCAGGCTGTCAGGCATGTGGCAACGACAGTTCGTCGACGGAAGAGCGATAGAGGTATGATAGGCTCTTTAGCCCAACGCCACTCAATCAGAAGAAACAGCCCAAAAAGGACACTCCCGAGCGGAATCGTGACAAGGAACTGAAGATTGACAATTTGATCGCCCTCGTGATTCAATCCGATTAGAAGCAACACCAAGGATGCGACTAGGGTGATGCAGCCGGCAAAGTCGACACGATTGAGCATCTCAAGGAAACCATGCTGTCTTTCCGTATGGCTCGGGAGAAATATGGCAACCAACACGCACGAAATAAGAGAGATCGGAGCGATTCCAATAAACGCCCACCGCCAGCCAAACGTATCGTTGACGGTGCCTCCTATTACTGCACCTAGACCGATTCCGAGTGTATACATCACTGCAGACGTGCCCTGCCAAATGCCGCGACGCTTGAGAGGGATATGATCCGAAGCAATAAAGGTAGCGATTGAAATGCAGCCACCTCCTCCAATGCCAGAAAGCACGCGTGCCAAGATGAGAACAGCTTTAGAGCGAGCGAAGCCACAAATGAGGTTGCCAATTGTAAACATGCACGTCGCAAAGCAAAAGCTGGCCCGCCGACCGAAAATGTCACTTAGTTTCCCGCTGAGTGGTTGGGTGGCCGTGAGGCCGATTAGGTACCCAGAGCCGAGCCATGAGATGATCGCGAGTGAGTCGAACTCGTGGGCAATCGTCGATGAAAGTGTCGCGGTGATGGTTGTGTCTGCTGCTGCGAGAAACGTGGCAATCCAAGTGGAAATGATACCAGCGACGACATTCGACTTGATGGGGGCATCTTGTCGCGGAAGAAGAGGAGTCTCTTCTGTGGCCATGACGGGATGGCCACGGATTGGCAGGAATTGGAATGTGTCCAGAATTGTACATGAGTGCGGGGCGAGCCTTGCAACTTTAAGAGAGCTGAAAACAAGACCTGGAGTGATCTGCGTAAGGGGTGATGAACCACGATCACCGATGCATCACATTGCATAATAACATAACACAGCTGGATCTTGGCCAATGGCCATTCATCCCACGTGTTCCTGTCTTGCCTTTACTTTTTCTATAAGCAATGATGTGCATTATTTCTTCGGTCGTTACGTGGCGGTCGGTACTTCGTAGATTGGTGTTTCCGATCGCGATCTATTGAGGGCTGAAGATGCCAAGACACTAGTTCGTGAGGTGAAGATCGCCAACTCCGTACTCACAGCTGCGAATATCTTGCATAATAATTGGAGCTGCTCATAAAAGCTAGCGTTGAGAGAAAGTGGCTCAAAGCATTGGGTCAGTTTGCACGAGGTAAAGGCCGGACAATGTCAGACTCTTCTCGTGGTCCATCTGAGTGCTGACATGAGACTAACTTTATAGGGCTAGCGACTAGTAACTGTGGGGCCACAGGGTGAGAGGTGATTCGCTGGACCAGCACCTGGGTATACAGTCGCCTAGTCTTCGAGACCTTCATCACTCGTGTTGTGTACGACGAGATTGAGCTTTTGTAAAATATATGCTATGTACAAGCCAGATGTTGATAGTATAACTTGATGCTATGCTCTGAGATTTCGAGAAGGCATTGAATATCCAGGTCGTTGAATGTCATAATTAGACAGGCCGGGTGATGACAATGTTCTAACCACTTTAGGAAAGGCATCGCCTCTACGGAGCCAACATTCATGGTTCTTCCTACTTCCATCGGAGTTAGGCTTCTTTACTTCCATAAAGTCATGATTATAGCAGCTATGTGAGGAGTTATAAAAGCGAGGTCTTTCCCTTTCCCTTTACTGCTTCATCACAAGCTATTTCTGTGTTACTTCAAGTCTTCCTCGGCTTTTTCTCATTGACTCTTGCTTAAAGGCGACTTTCCCTTTCTCTATACTACTTTATCACAAGCTCTTTTTGTGTTGCTTCAAGTATTCCCTTTTTCTCATTCAATCTTGCTCAAAATGACCATGCAAACCCTTCGCTCTGAAGTCGTCCTGGAGAAGTATGGCAAAGCCCTTGCCGGAAAGACAGGTACTTAACACTACGACCTTACAATCCCACTCAATTCATCAAGCTAACATGTTAGCAGTCCTGATCACAGGTGTTTCCCCCGAGTCTATCGCCGGCGAGCTTGCCGTCCAGATTTCAGCCGTCGACCCTAAGCTTCTCATCCTGAGTGCCCGAGCCGAATCGAAGGTCACACCCATCATCAACAAGATCAAAGAGAGCAAGCCCAATGTCGCCACCCGCTTCCTTAACATGGAGCTGGGTGATTTGCATGCCATCCGCAATGCCGTTGAAAATGACCTGGCCGACATCCCAAAGATTGACCATGTCGTGTGCGTGGCTGCAGTAATGGCTTGCCCCTATGCAAAGACCAAGGACGGATTCGAGTCGCAGCTTGGTGTCAACTACATAGCAAACTTTCTGCTAGTTAAGCTTCTTCTGCCGAAAGTCCAAGCAGCTGGTCCCTCGTCTTCGATCATCATTGTGGCGAGTTCTGCTGTCCACGGTGGGAAGCTTAATTTCGATGACATTGGCTTTAGTGTAAGCATTGATAGTCCCCTGGTTCTGAGTACTCATCTGACGATTCTACAGGATGGCCAAACCTACGAAGGCTGGGCTGCGTATGGCCAGTCCAACGTTGCCAGGGTTATGTTTGCCAAGAAACTCGGCGAGAAGCTGAAAAGCCAGGGTATTCGCGTCTTCAGCATCGATCCTGGCGGTATGGAAGTTTCCAATATTTCCTTTCATGAAGTAAGCTGACCTTGACACCTTAGCTGTTATGACTGGACTGCAAAAGCATGTCTCGCCTGGCTTCAGAGCGGAGATTGAGGAGTGGAGGAAGGCCGACGGCGGTACGTCCTATTTCCATTTTTCTCCTGGTTAAACTTTTACTCACGTTTAAGCAGCTGTCACCGATATGGATGGAAACAAGCACGATATCCCTCCATGGACCAGTCGCTCCGAGGGTGCAGCCACTATGATTACGGGAATGATTGATCCCACCATTGCTGGTGAGTACTCTCCTCTTGACTTATTCGGATTGCATACTGACGCCCTTATTCCAGGCTTTACTGGATCGTTCCTGAGGCAAAACGCCGTTGCGAATGAAGTGTTGCACAGCCAGATCCAAGACGAACAGAACTGGACTAGACTCTGGGAGTTGAGTGAGAGTTTCATTGGCGAGAAGTATCCTCTGTGAAACCATTTGATACATGATGATCAAGTTCCGGCCTTGATCAACCCTTGATTTCTTTAACACAGGAATCTCTTGGATCCGGCAATCTCAAAGGCTTCTCTCCCCTCTTCCTCCTCCAATAATTCGTAGACTTCAAAAGCTCAGGGCAGTCCCTGAAAAGTCCACTCCACTTCTTAAACACTCGTTCTGAAACTTCATATGCCGAGGGATCCCATGCTTCGCCCCATACCAATAGCCCGACCTCCGGTGAAGGACCGCATATCCCGTAAAAGTCACCACAAAGTTGATCCTCGTCGTATGTATCCCTCTGCAGCAAAAGTGCGTCACGGACCGAGGAAATGGGAATTAAATCAATCCAAGGGTGGTGGACGATTCTCTTTTGCGTATCGCTCGGCTCTAAGCTTGGTGGCAACTCCAATGTGACAGGTCCAGCGATATTGAAATAGGAGGCAATATCGTCACTGAGGATATCCCATGTCAACCCCATTCTTGTGGCGTTGTCGAAAATTGCGCGCATGATGTTGAACTGAGCCACTGGTAAGAGAAGATGGGGTGATTGCACATTGTTAGCGGCTCCTTCGGCGACTTGCGCTTTTAATTGCGCCCAATATGTCTCGCGCGCCGCTTGGTTGGAAGTATAGTGATAAGCATTGCCATAGTTCTGAATTGGGGTTGATTGTTCAAGGTGGGTTGGATTTGCCACAGTCGTGCCATTGTTCTCGGGGAAGACACTGGCTTCTTTGGTGTAGATGACCCAACGGCTTTGGCGGGTTCCTCCCTGCTTTTCAGCTTGCAAGGCTCTTCTTTTTCCTGTATGCCTGGGGTCAACGTTTGACTCAGAGGGTGTGGCTGTACCACTTACGACTAGCTCGTTGGTTGAGGCGATTTTGGAGTTTCCGTCTTGATGCGGCGTCTAGTTTTGACGAGTCTGTCATTCTCTTTGCAGCATCATCTGAACTTTGTTTCATGCTCTCGCAATTCATTATGGGCGATCTTAGAGGCATTTGAAGAGTGCGAAGGTGAAATTGGAAAGTCGCGGTAGAAATAAGATCCCGGAATTAAGGCACTAAACGCCGTCTCGGGCAAATCACGGGTTCACAAAAGACGTCTGAAGGCCAAATATCAAAGAACATGGTATCGATCGTGGATCTTCGGATTTGACTACCTGTATACTGAACGGTTCTTTTAGTCCTACCTACAGGGCTCCTAGTGTCTTTTGCTTACTTGGATGCCCAATGGTCCATAGGAAAGATCACGCAGTATTGAATTGTTGTAATTTACAGTTTCTTTGATGAAACAAAGTCCGGCTCCCAGACTGTCTAGGAGAGGAGAATAAGGACAAGATCCGTTCACGAGAGTCCTTAGAGCTGGATGTTCCATGAGGTAAAGACCAACCAGAGTGAAACAAAGCCACAATGTGCCAGACCGAGGCTGTTGCTGAGTAATCGCCTTTGACTTGAGGCTCGTTCTCTGCCTATATTCCAAGTACAGATGATAGAGGGTGTCGATGGGTCTCTTTCAAGGTGACCAGCCTAGAGAGTTCCAGCGCATATGCATGGCGTGTCTCATTATAGGAACGCATGCAATCGTTCTGCACGCTTCCAATTGACACCTGGTGAATTCCAGACCCGAATACCCGCAATTCGCTGTCCATAGTTGACGAAAAAGCCGGTATTGTCCGTATATCCTATTTCTCAGCTTCGTCCACAAGTTGCTCGACCTCCAGCTCAGTCCATCGGTGGAAGAGCTTTCTCGCATCGGAGAGATCGGCCTCCTTGGGCAGGCCATCGTTCACAGACTGGACGTGAAGCACAGGTACATCAAAATCGTAGACATCCTTCCATTTCTTGTTCCCGGCGTCGTCAATGTTTTTTTCGACGTATTCAAAGGGCCGGCGTTTGTTCAATTGGACGACGGTGTGCTTGGCGGTATCGCACATGCCGCAGCCAGCGCGAGTAAAAAGAGTCAAGCGGGCCTGACTGAAAAGGGCGCGCGTAGGAAGCATGGCGATTGACCATTGACCGTCGAACGTCGGACGTCAGACGTTGAGTGGTGAGGGTTGATAGTTGACAGTTGACAGGGAAGAAGGTCGAATCAACACAAGCGGTCAGAACCGATTTCTCCGCGATGGAACCTTCGAGCTTCTCATCGACTAAACCGCGTTAGGTAACCTGCGCCAGATCGATTGTGACTCTCTTTTCTCCTCGCTTTTCAGTTATACTTTGCTCGTTAGACACTATGGCTGGCAAGTGTGTTCACAAGGGATGTGAAAAGACCTTCTCCGATCCGGAGGAAGAGTGCGTGTATCATCCGGGTCCCCCAGTGTTCCACGAAGGGCAGAAAGGTAGGTACCTTGGTCGCTAGAGCTATTCTACATTCGTTTTCCCTCTGTATTTCTACATTTCTGCATTTCTATCGTGCATCGCTGCGAAAGCTGCTATACTTGACCCCGAGGCTAATTTTCTCAGGCTGGAAATGTTGCAAGCCCCGCGTCTTGACCTTTGAGGAATTCCTCGCCATCCCACCATGCACCACCGGCAAGCACTCGACCGTCGACGAGACGCCTGCTCCTGAGCCGCCCAAGGTCTCAGAGCCAGCTCCTGAACCTGCCCCCGTTGAGACCAAACTGCCCGAGCGGCCCGCCATCTCCCCCGCCGTCGCGACTCCTACAACCCCCGCTGCCCCGCCGCCGGAGCCGGACTCGGATGATCCTGATCTCGAGATCCCTGCCAATGCGACTTGCCGCCGAAGGGGATGCGGTGCGACTTACACGGGATCGACTGCGCGCGACGAGGAGAAATGCATACACCACCCAGGCCAACCGGTGTTCCATGAGGGTAGCAAAGGCTGGTCCTGCTGCAAACGACGGGTTCTGGAGTTTGACCAGTTCTTGAAGATCCCTGGCTGCACAGAGAAGACGAGGCACATGTTTGTTGGCAAGGCCCAGCCGGCGGGTGAGGAGAAGGTTGAGTCGGTCAGGTACGTTGACAAGCAGGACTGTGCCCACTAGACATCCAAAACTGACATGGATGCCCTCTCTAGGAATGACTTCTACCAGACTACATCCTCCGTGAACGTTTCCCTCTACTTGAAGAAAATCGATAAGGAGCGAGCGCGCGTGGATATTTCTGCCAATTCGATCACCTTTGACCTTCCCACCACGGACAACAAGCGCTTCCAGGACACCTACAAGCTTTTCGCTCCGATCGATGCAGAGAGGTCGTCATTCCGCGTGCTGGGCACGAAGCTGGAGCTGACGCTGGTGAAGGCTGACGGCACCAGCTGGCCGGTCTTGCGCAATGATGATAAGTGGACTGGCGAGCGCATCCAGATTGGAAATGCCGGACGGGCATGATTGGGTACATAGGTGAAATGAAAGCATAAAAGAAAGGTTGCATGATTCACTTTTGATGGCCGGTATGATTGCGACGAAGAGGTAGGCAGCGCTGCTGCTCTTGTTATGCAATGCTGAAGACGAATCAACGATTGGAATCTCGAGGCCGAGTCTTTTTGTACATCAATACACAATACGAGTGTAGAATCCGTAAAACTTAACACTCCATCATGGAGCATGACTTGGCCGTAAACTTCCATCTTCAGGCAAGTAAACAGTCGTCAAAGCCAATTACGAAAACTGAAATCGTTTTGTGCAAACCAGACCACAAGGCTCAATTCACACAATTGAGATTTGAAAAAGGGAATGTACCGCCCCCTCCACAGCTGAAGCGCATGGAGCTCCCGTGAGGGAACCCTAGCACAGCCATAATTGGAAGGGAAAAAGGAGAACGAACTTTTCTCCGGAGCCGGGAACGGAAGAAAACCCATAGAGGAAAAACCCTGGATAACCCTCAGCAAGCCATAAATATGGAGCCCCGTGATAAAAATTTACATATGGTATGTAAACCTCTACTGATGATGAAGAAAAGAAAAAGAATGGGAATGGGCAGCCCGTATTTATGCTAAAAAAACTCAACCAGCGCTAGGTCTGATTGGGCACGGAATAACCAATTAGCCGGCACATGACTTGTTGTGACTAATTGTAACCCGAAATGGGTCCGGAATAACTATTTAGCCCACACGTGACTAGCTGTGACTAATGGTAATCCGAAATAGGTAATAGGGCAAGAAGCAGGGTAAGTGGAGGCATGTGACACATTCCTCTCAAGTCTCACATGTGAAGGCCCCGCGTGTGGAGACGGAATTGAAAGCTGCAAGAGAGTCGGAAGTCGAAAGTCGCGGTGGTGAATATTCCAGGGTACTGAACTAAATAGAAGAAACTCTAGAAAGTAGTATTCAATGTATCAACAATATAGCATACTAATAGACCTTTGAATGGATATTGATTCCCAATTTTCATTGTCTCCTACGATAGCGCCCGTGGTAACAACCTTCAAATGTACCCCTGGGTGGCGGCGTTTTCCAATCGGGGAGCGCAAGCACGAGACCATTCCTCCTCCTCTTTATCCCATCCTTCGTCCTTTAGCCTTTTCACAACCTCACAGCTTCAACTCATGCGACCACTTGCCCCATAGAAGCCTCGTCCCTGGTCCGTACTCCTATTTCTTCTTCCCTACCCTGCAGATCTCCCGAAATCTCCAGGCTCCAAGGAATCTGTTGAGGCTCGAATGAACTGTCTCAAATACCAGACTAGCATTGCTTAGCCCCTAACACTCCCCGAGATTGAAAACCCCTCGAATCCGCCTCGCATTGTCAAGATTCTTTTCCTTCTCCTATTCCCCACCATGGGTTCCTACGAGACCGCGAACGGCGCCAACGCCTTGCGATACATTCCCCTCTCCTACAGTCCGGCCGACTCCCAGTCAACTGCTCTCCGCCTTATTCTGACCCTCTTCCCGGACTGGGAGGGCGCAGGCAACAAGATTGAGTTCGTCCGCTTTACCGACGGCATCACCAACACCGTTCGTCCGCCCACTTGCGCGACCACTTCCACTGGACTGCGAGCCCCTCTCTCTGGACCCACTGACTAATGTGCCTGTATAGCTCCTGAAGATTGTCAACCGCAAGGCCGGTCTGACCGAGGAACAAATAGACAATGAGGCCGTACTCATGCGCGCGTACGGGAATGGCACTGAGATCCTCATAGACCGTGAAAGTACGAAGACCCATGCCCCTCCTTTGTCTCTGAGACCGTCTCGCAACCTCGAATTCGCCCTTACTGCCGAGTGCGACGTTTGCTAATGTACATCTGTGCCATCATAGGAGAAACTAAGTCCCACGCTCTCCTTGCCAGCCGCGGCCTCGCGCCTCCTCTCCTCGCCCGTTTCAAAAATGGTCTTCTCTACCGGTTTATCCGTGGCAAGCCCTGCGGACACCAGGATCTGGTTACACCACCTATTTTCCGCGGCGTTGCCCGCAAGCTGGCTCAATGGCACGCTGTCCTTCCCATTAACGGCGACAGCTCTACACCCTCGCAGGATGCCTCGATTGTGGCCAACGGGGCAGACTCAGAGAAGCACGACCTTGACGTCATCCAACCACGTCGTGGAGGCCCCTCCATGTGGGCGGTGCTCCAGAAATGGATTCTGGCTCTGCCAGTGGCCACACCGGAGCAGCGCTCTCGGCGGCTAAGCCTGCAGCAGGAACTGCGGTGGGTCGTGGACCGACTGGACGATGGGCAAGGCATTGGCGAAGACGGGGTACGGCCACCAGACCCATACAGCCCACTCGATAGCCTGACTAACGTTTTGCCGACAGCTTGTTTTCTCACACTGTGATCTCCTGTGCGCCAATGTGATCGTCCTCCCTGACGACGGCAGCAAACCCTCGGACGAGACTACGCCGGTCAACTTCATTGACTACGAATATGCAGTTCCCGCCCCGGCGGCGTTCGATATCGCCAACCACCTGGCCGAGTGGATTGGCTACGACTGCGACTACAACATGACGCCCACACAATCGGTGCGCCGCCAATTCCTGACCGAGTACTCTAAGAGCTACGTCCAGCACCGTGGGCTGAGTGCGTCGTCGGAGTCCGAGATCGCCGATCGATTATATCATGACGTCGATCGTTTCCGTGGTATCCCCGGTTTATACTGGTGAGTTTTCCGTTATTTCCAGTTGCCGGCATAAAAGGTCTAACGTGGCATAATTGCAGGGGTGTGTGGGCATTGATTCAAGCCCAAATTTCCCAAATCGACTTTGACTACGCCAGCTACGCCGAGCTGCGCTTGGGCGAGTACTGGGCCTGGAAGCGCGAAGTTGACGGCAGCCGAGAAAAAGCCGGCGAGGAGAAGCCCCTCCGTGAGCAGCGCTGGGCGCAGGAGGCATAAAAAATCTCGCCCTAGAAAACCAGAACCCCCACAGCATTCGCATCATGAGCCAGCGTCGGCCCACATTGCCTTTTCCCGACACCCGCATTGGAGCGGGTCTGAAGTGCACGGGTATTTGCAGCTGGGCCACCCCGGGCAATTCAACAGTTCTCGGATCAAAGTTGAAGCACGTGTATGGTATGAAGCTGAGCTTTACAGGCATCTCATGCATAGTCGACGTCATCTTGTTTTAGGTATCTTCAACAGGTGTTTGGACCAAAATATGGCTTTAATTAATTCACTTCTGGCATATAGCTTTTGGATGAATGTTCTCCGATATTTATTTAGCAATTCCATCGGCCATCGGCTAGTTAACTAATTGATAATTTGTTTGACTAACTAGTTATCTTGCAGTGTACGGTATGTGCTGGTACTTACCTAGATTAGGCCATATGCGTGACGTATTGGATGTAATAAGGTTCTTGGCTTGCATACGCCCCTGCAGCGTGATTCGAACACGATTATCCAGCGCCGATCCCGAGGTCATTATGGAAATCAATATGCTAAAACGATTCCCTTCAGATAGGTACATGGGTGAAACCCATCCGCTTTCGCGTGAAATAACATGGAGACATTATAGGGAAATACAGGACGCAGGACCCGTCCATCGTACTGTATCCATAGAATCAATATTAAGTCCAATCTCATCGAACTATCGCAAGAGCAACACTATGTTCCCACGCAGTCATGGCTTGCTTGTATGGTCGCTGTATATGACATAATCTCGAAATGGCCATTTCTGGGTATGAGGCTAGGGACATAATCCTTATATCACCAGGTACATGCTACTGCAAGAACAAGTATCCTAATAGCGAAATTCGACTGACAGATTTCTGGTTTGTGGATGTTGAGGAACTATACGACCATGTATATTGCCTTTGCCTGATATTAATCCTAAGCATTGTTTGACAATTGGCCAACTCCTTCGAACGATGAAGGTGTGGGCCTCTAGTGATGGTTAATACCCGTGAAGCGGTCATCTGAGTTGTTTAGTATACACCTAAGGACTAATTTCACAGGCTAACACTCCAAATCGATCCCACCGATACTTCTTAGTCTCCAAATGTTCACCCAATACAGTATCAAATCGCGGAAGAATGCGAATATAGATGTTGTCCTATAGATGTTGTCCCGTTGACTAATTGTGTCACGTTACCTTGGTCTTTAAAGTCGGTCTCTCCCCCTGACTTCCGTAAAAACATATCCCGACGAGTAGAACTTCTGCCTGTTATTGCTTTGCAGGCATAGTTCACTCGCTCCAGCACTCCCACTAATACCAGTTCCGCGCGACTTAGATGCACGTCGACAAAGACGTTTATCTATGAACCATAACTTTCGATCAGCATCAGAATTCAGCATTCTTATTATACTAGAGACTATGGGTATCGTCTCGTATAATAGCAGGTATGAACTACCCGCATTCCATTGAGGATCAAACGTGATCGCAACGTTTGATCCGATGAAGCTTGATGTGGGCCTGTATCCACCGTTGAGGGTATGATTATTGAGACACGTATCACGCTCAATATTATCAATATAATAGAACCACTCGACGGATTTCGGGTCCAGTTCCGCAAGATGAATGAGGTCTCCAGAAGATATTGTTATATGATGAGCTTTTCCATCATCGTCAATGTAGGAAGCGAAGCCGTGCGCGAAGCATCAGAGTGGCCGATATAATCGCCACGCTCCGCCAATCGAGGAGGGCAGTCTGAATCCGGGAGATCAGACCACCATTCATTCTTGTGGAAGTGCCGTTCAAGGGCCCTTCGTGACTGCCGACAGGCCATCCACAGCCCGCTGTCCAACTTGTAGGCTGATGTGTTTGGGCTGCGGGGTACTGCCAGACCCCATCCCGTGCCTAATTCACCACCGGGTTTGAATCTCAGGAAGTCCGCCTGGGTTTCATTGGCTCCGCTTGGCTTGTCAAAGTGCTGATTAGCAATAATAAATCCATGCAGGTGCCGGTCACCTGAAAATGGGCGAACGGCGAGATTCCATATGTGGTCTTGGAGCTCCGTCGGGAGGTCCCGAAATAGATGGAAGCTCATGTTTTTCGCGGTTTCCGAAGTTCAACTGCCCAGTATCTGGTATTGTCGAGAGGACTAAAAAGGCAGAAACTACCCTACCCTGGAAGGGAATCAAGAGGGGGAAAACTCATGTTGAGGGAAGAATCTAGAGAGGACAAACCGCAGCTATATGGAAGCTGGCAAACGGGGAAGCGGTGAGATACTGCCAGATGTATGTCCTCACCGCTTTCCGATAGGTATGATGGGCCGGTGGTAGTAATGGTTGAAAGCTCATGGGAGGTTTGAGGATTTGCATTTAAGCGAGACTGGCGAATATTAAGTACTGCAAACATAGCAAATATGCTTCAATAGCTCGGCAACCCGAAGACCCGAATAAGCAGCAGACGGAAGATCTTGCGGTTCGATTTGAGAAACTGTCACGAGATCATCTAATTTTTGCCATTCGAGTACGACGATGCACACCTTATTTAGTAAGGCATTTTAGTGTAATTCTCTGGTTTCGTGGTAGGGACTTGTGAGAATCGAGTCACTCGTTTGTGGGACAGTTAGTTCAATGCTCACGATTATGGACACACTGTGTACCCGCTTGATTACCCAAAGGTGGATGAAAACGATATCATAAATTTAACTCTTCAATACTTTCGGCATTACATGGCTCCATGCCATGAACGCCAAGTTCCAACAGACTATCTATATCATCAGGAATCGTGAAACATAACACACATACAAAAATGTATACAGTAAACCTTCCATTCCTTTCACTTCTTTCTAAAGACGGTGCTGTACATGGGAGGAAGACTCTGCAATTGAGGCAGTGCTCTTCGGAGCTCGGTCCCATTGCAAGATACGGCCCATCTTGTGATAGGACTCAATGCCTCTGCGGGCATGATCAGCAGGAGTAAACGGGTCCGGATCAGCCAGAGTACGGCTAAAAAGCTCCAGTGAGACCCAACCACGGAAGCCAAGATAGTCAAAGAAGACACGAGCAATGTCCAAAATAGGCAAGTAACCGCCACGGTTCTCCTCGAAGGGGAAAAGACGGGCATTCCGTGACCAGTTCATACGGACAGGCTGGCCCTCAACGTAAAAGGGGTGCTTCTCATCAAGAGGAGCAGAGAGACGCTCGCCATCAGCGAGCTGAACGTAGAAGATCTTGGCGGGATCAATGCTGGCATTGCGCAGACGCTCCAACGAGGCCGCGAGGTCTGCTGAAGCATTCGTGGTACGACCCGAAGGCGAAGCGGGGTCGGCATACACAAGACCGGCGATGTGAAACGAGTCCAAGCAGAGCCCAAAGTTGGGGCGGTTGACGTCCCGCACAACTTCCCATGATGCCTCCCAGGTGTTAATGTGATTGCCCCAGCAAAGCGCCTCATATGCAAAACGGAAACCAGCACCAGCACCGAGATCAGCAAGGCGCTGAAGATCCTGCACGATCACGGTATGATCACCCGTGGTGCGCGGGGCCCCGGTCTTAGGGTCTGCGTCCAGAAAGTTCGATGGCACCTGGATGAGGTCTGTGGCTAGCGCTTGTGCCAGCTTAAACCACTCGGAAAGTTTCTCGTTCAAGAGTCGGTCGGACTCGGCCCGGTCGATCAGTCCCTCGTACATAGAGAATGGCTGCAAGCATATGATGGTCATTCCCAGCCGCTCACAGAGTTGTCGCACTTGCCTGGCGGCTTCTAAGTGGTCTCCGTTGAATGTTCGCTGGGCATAGCAGTCTAGGTCATCGAAGAACAGCTCAATGCCCTCGAAGCCGTGTTCTGCGGCCTGCATGAGTTTTCCGGGTAGGTCATGGATCCATGGCCGGCCCAGGGACATGGACGCAATTGCAGGACGGTTGATAACCATCTTGGTAGATATGCGTCAGAAAAGAAAGCTATAGTGTATCTTGAGCAGATGCCTCGGGAATCGGGATGTAGCGAGGTGGGAGAGAATTATGCAAAACAAATGCAGAGATAAAGTATAGAGGGAATAAAGGGAGTAAGCTTGTTAACCCGGGATTACTTTTCTGAATGATGATAAGCCGTGAGAAAACATTATTCCACTTCTCCCAGCATGTTCCACTGACGATGGTGATCACCTGACCGGGTAAACGTTTTTCTACACTACATTTACCCGGCCCACTTTCTTGGGTTCTGCCAAGACTGTTTAAGTAATTCAAGTATCAGAGGTCAAAAAAGGAAAAAGCGAAAAAGAAGAAGAAGAGGACCGTCGGAGTCCAACCTCTCGTTGGTTCTAGCATCAGCTTTTTCAGCCAGATGCTAGAGTTGCCAACAGGGTTCGAACCCGCGACAGTGGGAATTCCTTGGGTCGGGCGCCAGGCTAATTCCCACTAGGCCACAGTGGAGGAGCGGTGCTAAAGAGGTCAATTTACTGAGATATAACCCAGCTTCCCCGACTTCGTATACTACGGTCCCCACCATATTCAATTCTATTGGCTTCCCCGGACCCATACCTAGTTAGGTGGGTCCGTGGATATAGTCAACGGGTTATCTATGAGCCTCGATTCGGTTCTCGAAGTACCGGCTGCTGTACTCACGTAGCTAGTGACCGATCATGTCCTGCCAATTCAGGGTCCCTGAATCCAACACGGCCGCTATTAAAACACGGCCACTGTGAAACCAAACATTCGTGAACTCTGCAGCACCCTTATGTCTTCTGAGAACTCCACAACTCGCGCAATGTCTCTCAAAGTTGCCATTGTCGGCGCAGGACTCATTGGTCCCCGTCATGCTGAGTCCGTGGTTTCCAATTCATTCACAGAGCTAGCAGGCCTCGTCGACCCTGCACCAACAGGCGAAGCAACTGCCGCTCAGCTCAACACCAGCTACTTCTCATCCGTGGCAGCTCTACTAGCTTCGCCGAACAAGCCCGACGCAGCCATCGTGTGCACACCAAACCACACCCACGTCCCCATTGCCAAGGAGCTGCTAGCTGGCGGAGTCCACGTCCTCCTCGAGAAGCCCGTGAGCGATACCCTCGAGACAGGCCGCTCGCTATTGGAATTCTCCAAAGCCCCAGAACAAGCCCACCTCAAGCTCCTCGTTGGCCACCACCGCCGCTTTAACCCGTACGTCCGGGCTACCAAGTCCATTCTAGAGTCGGGTTCCCTCGGGCGCCCAATTGCAGTGAACGGCCTCTGGACACTATACAAGCCCGACACATATTTTGCACCACCCGGCGATTGGCGCGCATCCCGGACTCGCGGCGGCGGCGTTATTCCAATTAACCTCGTGCACGACGTCGACCTTATGCACCACTTCTTCGGGCCCATCGTGCGCGTGCAAGCCGAACGCATACTCCCCCAGCGTCCGAGCCCGCCCCACGATACCGACGAAGGCGCTGCCATTACACTCCGGTTCGCCTCTGGCGTTGTCGGCACGTTCCTCGTCTGTGATGCTACACCTTCGCCTCACAACTTTGAGACCGGCACTGGGGAGAACCCAATGATTCCCCGCTCCCCGAACGGAGACGGTTCGGATTTCTACCGTATCTTCGGCTCGGATGCTTCGTTGAGTGTTCCAGATTTGACTCGCTGGAGCTATGATGGATGTCGGGAGAAGAGCTGGTCGCATCCCTTGACTGTGGATAAGATTGAGCTTCCTGATGACTCTGCTCCTTTGGATTTGCAGCTGGCTCACTTTGTGGATGTTATTCGTGGGAATGCTACTCCCAGCTGTTCTGGTGAGGAGGGTCTGTGTGCCCTTGTTGTCTGCGAGGCTGTTCAGGAGGCTATGCAAACTGGGCAACCTGTGGATATTGATCCTGGACTTTCAAAGAAATAGTCGCTCGTTGGAATAAGCGTTGCGTGCAGAATTCTTTAATGTTTGTCTATGGAGCGGTTGAAAGATAATGCTGTACGTATTTCGTTTTAAGTAGTTGCTTTGGCCGTCGGAATACGACACGTTTCCTTATATTCATACCCGGTGCTTAGTACTGATCTGACTACGGATGGTGATTTGTTTGGACAATTGCTCATTACATCGTGGACATTCAAGTCTATATCAACAGCCGGGATATGCCCAGCCTATATTCAACCGATGGACACGGCTCTACACGCGACCGGGCGCACAAAATGTTGGTATATGGCATGCATAGCCATACTGATGCCCCATACCATTGGGTCGGCATCTCGCCCGTACGAGCATTGCCGTGTTTCTAGTCCTATTCAGGACCGGTCTAAATCAATGCAGTTAGGCGTATCTGACTGAATGCAGTCCCATGTCTACCTGCTAGGGACCGTCGGAGGATCCGAGACTAACTAGCGGTGAAGGTTGTTTTAGTTATATTACATAGAAAACTGACTCCAAGGGAGTAGGCATGAATATCCCCTCCTAGTCATCAGAAAGTATTATCTCGATTCATTCGAGCATCCTGCTTCAATATCATTCCTTCCTTCAAGCCTATATCTATTTTCTCAACACAAAAGACACAGAGATCCTACACCATTCTATCATGCGTACTTGGCGGTATCCTCGACCTGCTCGGTATCAACCTTAGCCGCAAGACCCGACTCCTCAATATCATGACGGAAGCGCCCTTGCTCCTCGCGCAGCTTCGCAACTATAGTAGAGTGCGCACGCCACACAGGCTCGATCTCGAAGAGCTGGTCCATACTCTCGAGCGGCACACCTTTGGTCTCAGGAATAAGGAAGAAGACGAAAACGATCGAGCAGAGCATCAGCGACGCGAAGAAGAAGTACACGCCGTAACCCATGGTCGAGAACATCTGGGGTGTGAACCTCGAAATCAGGAAGTTCCATAGCCAGTTTGAGGCGGCGGCGCAGGCTTGTGCCAGGGAACGCATGTTGGGGTCGAACATTTCCTGGAGATCGTTAGTCTTGCCTTTCGCTTATTCGCTTATTCTTGTGGACTGTTTTTTTGAGAGCAAAAAGGGGGCGTGAATTTACCGAGTTGAGGACCCAAGGGGTTCCATTCCAGGTGGGGGTATAGAAGACGGTCCATAGGTAGAAGAAGAACATGGCTGCGATACCGCCGCCGTCCATGGAGGTTTTTGGGTTATCCGCCGGGTCTACGATCTTGATGTATGCGCCGACTATCCAGAGGCAAACAGAGCCACCAAAGGCACCGACCAGCAGCAAGTTGCGTCGTCCGACGTGGTCGATTAGCCATAGCAGCCATACGAAGGTGGCGACGGTCTTAACCACGCCGAAAATACCGGTGGTCAGCAGACTAGTGTTGGCACCGTTGACGCCAATGCTCTGTCGATGTTAGTGCTCTGCCATGCTGGACAAGACTATTCAGATGACTCACTTTGAACACGGTCGGAGAGTAGTAGTTGATCGCGTTGATGCCAGAGGCATTTTGCCAGAAGAAGAGCGCGCTACCCAGGAACAGGCGCCACATGACACGCTTGTTGCTGCCGGCGGCCTTGAAGGGCTTCCAGAATCCAAGACCGATAGTCGAGCGCTGCTCCTCCAGGGCTTGGTCTATGGCACCAATTTCCTCAATCATATAGATGTCGGCTTGGTCCAGCTGGCGCATCCAGCAAAGGTTTTTGATAGCCTCCTCGCGGCGATCACATCCGAATAGCCAGCGAGGGGATTCCCTGATAAACACGCATCCGAAAATCAGCAGGCCAGCGGGGATTAGCTGGACCGCAAAGGGAATCAACCATTGCTTGTGGCTTGGGGCCATAGTGGAGTCCACGCCGTACTGTGGCCATTGTGTTAGCATCATGATTTATGAGGTATACGGTCTGTGGGATACCTACGTTAATCCAGAAGCCCACAAGACCACCAATTTGCCAGCCAAGCTCGTATACACCAACCAAGCGACCCCGGATAGCCGGGGGCGCCAGTTCGGAAATGTAGATGGGGGTAAGGTTGGAGCCCGCACCGACACCCAGGCCAGCAAGGATACGCCCCCCGTAGATCAAGCCCAGACCACGATCCCCGTCAGCACCAAGCATGAGGCCGGCGCCAAGAATGAAAACCAAAGCAGAAGCCATCAAGCCAATCCTTCGACCCCAAAAGTGACCAATTGGGTACGCGAAGAAGGCACCAAAAAAGGCACCGGCCTGGTAGAGGGAGACGATGTTGGCGCTGAGCAGGTTCTTAGCACCGTCGCTCATTGTGTCGAAATGAAACTCGCTCTTGAACGATTCCAAAGCTAGGGTCGTGCCAATGAAGGCACTGTCGTAGCCGATCATGCATGAGGTGCAAGAAGCCACGGCCGCCAGCAGGTAGACCCTCCAATTGTAGACGGACTTGGGCGTTGGTCGGTCCTCGACCAGCTTGAGGATAGACATGGTTGCGAGTCAACGGATAATGAAACGAAGCTGAGAAAAGAACTCCCTAATTGCACTCGACCTGTAGCCTCCAATGCAATGCAATTGGTAGGATATTCAGATCTCCCGGTGCAAGTACGTTGGGCTTTGTGGTAGAAGTTGCTAAAAGGGAGAAAGAAATATCTCGCCACAGATGATCCGGGTGACGCAGGCAGAATTCTAAATAGTTGCGAACCTCGGACCAGACAGAGCTGGGGAATAAGAGAAGGATCTGGGGTAGACTCCAAGAAATCGTGGAGACGTGGAAGCGGAGAAAAGTATAGCACAGATTGCGCTTCGAGGCAAAGAGCCATGCTCCGGCAAAACGATAGAGAATTTGTGCGCAAAGACTAATAAGCCTGGCTTGGCCTCCATAGTCCTCCAAGATTAAGGCTTGGGCCCTCGGGTTAAACGAGTATACTAAGGCTTGGTTGGGTCAATTCACAATTGTGGGGTTTGCTGATGCCGCTGTGGAGAATGCGACTAAGTTGACCCCGTGATAACTGGGCGATATGGGGTACCCCGGTGTTGTAGGAGGGTTTTGCATGGCGAAAGGCACGCTTTCTGATTTGATAGATTGGTTGGATCCATGCGAGTTGGGCAATGGCTGGGAACTTTGGCGGATTGCGGGGAAAGGCGATCCCCGGGAAATCATTCTGCCCCCGGTAGATGATGTAAACGATAGCAGAACCTAGATCTGATTTGTCTCATCGGAGACACTTAGTATGATGCCCTGTGAAACGGGCAGAATGATGACTAGTGGGTTAAAGGTAACGTGGGGTTGAGCATGAGTATCATGGACAGGGGAAAACACTGTACACACTGGGAGGAAAGCGTTTATCCGGCTCTACGCTTACGATGTAAAACTCCTGAATATAGCATCATTGCCAGGCTGGCCCCACCTCTTGGTCTTCTATCATATATCGCATTTCCTGCATGCTTTATTCGCTTTCTTACCATACAAAAAGAAGGAAAAAGAATACAATCATGGCCACGCCCCAAGTCACAACTTCTACCTTCTCCCAGCCAGAGGAGCCCATCACCACCCCCGAGCACCTCGACGGCGTGGCCTACCTCTATGGCCACCCGCTGCTAAACTCCCTCTCGCCTGTTCTCCACCAGACCGTCTACAATGCATTGGGTCTCAATTGGACACAGGTCCCCCTGTCCAGCGTGACGGGCACATCAGCAACCTACCCGCCTCCCTACACGCAGTCCCCACCTATCGAAAAATACGTGGCCTCCATCCGCACCAATCCCAAGTTCGTCGGCTCGTCCGTGACGATGCCGCACAAGGTAGCCATCATGCCACACCTGGACGACCTAACCGAACACGCCCAGCAAGCCGGCGCCTGCAACACCATCTTCCTGCGCAAGAACCCCATCACCGGCGAGACGCAGTACGTAGGTACCAACACCGACTGCGACGGCATCCGCGAGGCCCTGACCCAGAACGCCCCAGATCCCTCGCGTTTCCGCGGCCGGCCCGCACTCATCATCGGCGGCGGTGGCACCGCCCGCACTGCCATCTACGTGATGCGCCGCTGGCTCGGCTCTAGCCGTATCTATATCGTCAACCGCGATGTCAGCGAAGTTGCTACCATCATGGAAGAGGACCGTGGCCGTAATCCGGATCCCAATGCCCAGGCTCCGTTGATTCACGTCACTAGCCCCGAGGAAGCTGTCCGCCTTGAGGCCCCCGCCGCTATTGTATCCGGCATTCCTAACTACCGGCCCAAGACGCCCGAAGAACTCAATGCCCGAACCATTATCCAGTCTTTTCTGGGCACCGCGGCTGATGCCCCGAAGCAGCAGGGTGTCATCCTGGAAATGTGTTACCACCCCGTCCCCTGGACCGACATCGCTCAGCTGGCGTCGGTCGGGGGCTGGAAGGTGATTCTGGGTCCGGAGGCGCTGATCTGGCAGGGTCTGGAGCAGGCGCGCTTGTGGACTGGCAAGGACGTTGTCGGCACACCCGGTCTTGTGCAGAAGGTTAAGGACGTAGTGTCGAAGTCGATTGCCGAGCGGTCGTTGAACAAGTCCAGCCTGTGATCTCCATAACGCCTTTCAACTATTGCACTTTAGATTCTTGCATTGGATGGGTGGCGTCAGTTCTGGAATACATTTCTGTTATCTACGAGACGTCTGGCTGCATATATGACTATATGTCCAATCCTCGGAATGCTTTCTTTATACATGGACACGATTTCCATAATGTTCCCTATATATAAGCATTCTACGCGCCTGGTCGCGAATATTCCAGCTGGCGAACCCGCCGCCAAACTTCACGGACTGTACGTTCCTGTGACTCGCGGCCTGTTTCGGTGGCCGATGGCCCAGCAGGTCTATAGTAGATCCAGTCAGGACAATACAGAAGTCATGTAAACGTAAACTCACCTAATAGCCAGATACAACCTACTTCCAAGACGCACGTCTTCGATTTGCGCAGTATCAATGTTATCGGGCGGGTTGGCAGTAGTCACTAGTCCTCCAGCCTCGAGAAGAATGGCGACTCCAGCGGCGACGTCCCTATAACAGTGTCAGCAGCACTCGAAGAACAAGCACAATACGAACGACAAACTCACCACTCCCAGCATCCACCTTCCCACCAGATATCAAATGATCCCATAGCCGTATATGCCAGATCCAGCGTCGCACTACCCAAGCTCCGCACACCATGCACCATACCACCCTTGCCACCACGCGAGCCCAATTCAGAAGCCAGATTTACAAAACTCTCAACCTTGCGCGACAAGTTCCCATCGGGAATATCCCTGCGGTCTTTACCCCACTCACAAGAAAAGATACATTGTGCAGGCGCATTAGGCGGCATGGGCGGGATAGACGGGTTGCGAATAAGCGGGAGCTGGCGCGACTCGTTGAGCCAGGCGCCACGGCCACTGCAGGCGGAGAAGAGCTGGTTTTGAAAGGGTTGGTAGATGACGCCGATGACGGGGCGGTGCTGTACGATGAAGCCGATGGAGACGCAGAACATTGGGAAGAGGTGCGTGTAGTTGACCGTTCCTGGATGCGGGATTAGGGTGGAATAAACGCTTTTGGGATCTCCAAGTACCGTCTAGCGGGTCGATGCACCATGTTGGCTGCTCATCGATTAAGTAGTCGCGCGACTGGCCCTTTGCATAGGTTTCTTCGCCTAGGAATCTGGGATTGTCAGCTGGGATGGGAGTACCCGTTTTATAGAGTTGGACGAACTTGTGGGTTGGGTATTTGCTCTTAAGGGCGTTAGAAATGAATGCCTCAACGTCTGGCTAATTCGGTTAAAGTCTGTATAGATCATGTCTGGCTTGCTCGCCACTGCTCACCCTCGTCTGTCTGGGTCACAATGTCGACCGAGTTGTCCTTCTCCTCAAACTTCTGCGAATGGCCCTCGTTTCCAGATATGCGCTGATCTACGCGCTTCATCAAGAGCTTTCCTGCCTTGCGACCGAGATCTACGGCGAAAGCGTAGATCTCGTCGAGCTCCTCTTGCGAGAGTTGTCCCACAGCCATGACGAGGGATATGGAAGAGGCGATTTCGACGAATTCGAGTACTATGAGGGTATAGGAGAACTATGGGAAGGCCTATCGGGAATAGGTTCGCAGGATTCATAAGTAATCTGGGATGTTGGCTCGGTTTTGAGTCACTCGCCCGGTGAAAAAAAGGTCGAGGGCACCGCCGCTAACCGATTTGCCTTATCAAGGCTTCCCCGCTTGCTGGTGGAGCTGAACCTCGATGTGCATGGTTTTCTGTAATACATTCATAACCATAGACAAGACTTCGTTGCAACTTTGGAAGAAGGATGCGGGGTTTCCATGAGGCTATGTTATCAACCAGGCGACGCCGAGCTTAAACCACCTACCTAGACAAAGTAGCTCCATACAAGTGCTACTCAGGATAGATAATCTTTCGGTTGCTAGTACGGTAACAGCAGCTGATACCATAATGAAGTTATAGATGCCCTTTGATCAGCAGCTATAAGCTTATGGAGTCTGTCGTGGTGTCCACGGCTATGCATCGCGACATAACTAAATCCCACGCAACAGGCGGCCTTAATTCAGCGGATATTTCCTGACTATGAAGATCCAAATAATACGAAAATACCAAACGAAATTGCACTGGCAGAACTCATCCAGTATTTCACCATTCACCATACCCGCTCCATCGCAAACCCCACACGGCAAAGCGCTTAACCGCCGAGTCCAAAAATGCGGAGAAGAGCGCGCGCGAATCACAACCTCGATATCTAGTTACTACATTTCACACCTCTATCTAAAGTACCAAGCCAAACACACATCCTCATCCTCATCCCAATCACTCCTAAACAAATCCAAAATGGGCAAATCCATCCTCCTCATCAACGGCCCCAACCTCAACCTCCTAGGCACCCGCGAACCCCACATCTACGGCAGCACAACCCTCTCCGACATCAAAACCAACTGCCGCGCCGTAGCAACAAGCCACGGATGCACCTTCGATGCCTTCCAGTCAAATCACGAGGGCGCAATCGTCGATCGCATCCAGGCAGCACGCGGCCGCGTCGACGGTATCGTGATCAACCCAGGCGCATACACACATACGTCCGTGGCGATCCGCGATGCGCTGCTCGGTGTGAACATTCCTTTCATCGAGCTTCATGTGAGCAATGTTCATGCTCGGGAGCCCTGGAGGCATCATTCGTATTTCAGTGATAAGGCGGCCGGTATTATCGTTGGTTTAGGTGTGTATGGGTATAAGGTTGCTGTTGAGCATGTGGCTTTGAATTTTAAGGAATCGGAGAAGGAGGGCAGGGCTTCTTTGTAAATGTTGTTTGCTGTGGGAGGTTAAGCGGCTACCCTGCTCCTTATATATATTTGGCCTGTAAGGTGCGGGAAAATAATTGATTGAGATTTGCATCATATTATAAGGCCAATAATGGAAGGCTGCGAATATAGATTATGATGGTATAGGAGCACTCCCTCTGTTTGATTTTAGTATAATTCAAAAATTAATTCATTGGCAGTCATTGGAATTGTTACCAACTAATAAAAAAAGTAAAGATACTATTAAACCGAGGCAAAAGAAAATTCCGAGGTCCTACCCGGGTTCGAACCGGGGCTTTCGGAATATGACACTTAGGGTAACGTCAAAATCCGACTTCCTGACCACTAGAACATAGGACCAAAGTTTGGTTTTTCGCGCTCTAAAACTTTTCAACTAGATATTTCCGCTACTCGCTGGAAATATGGTATCTTTTAACTACCTAGGTAGTAGTTACAGTAACGCCCGTTATTGCCGTCCATATTGGGGAACAGAGAGGATACTCTTTCGAACCCTAATCACATGATGGGCTAAACCTAATATGAAGTCGCGTAAATTACGAGTCACGAATATACACAGTAATGGTACCTGATTTTGTACCCCGGTTGTACCGATATAGGTCTCTGGAGGCATGGACGACTAGAAGGCTCTATGCAGACCAAGCAAACTAGCGACCGTTGGCAATCTGCCAACTTCCCTCCCCTATCCCTCAGTTGCTTCACTGCAGAGGCTTTGACGCTGCCTTTAGTGTCCATCTCCGGTCAAGTTGATAGGCGAGCTTGACAGTAAGATTTGTTTCGTGATTACCATTGCTTATTTCTATGTAGCGGCTTCGAGCCTTTATTGGGTATTAGGGGTTCCTGGCTAACCCCTTACGGAGTATAGCTCTAGGCTACCCCTCCCCTAGACATATTCGCGATAACCTATAGGGCTTTCGGTGACGATGTAGATCAGCCTCGGATAATCGACCCATGGGAAGAAAATTAGTAGTATGCCCCTACTCCTAGTTACTTCGGTAGTATACCCGCAACCTCGTACTCTCCTAGCCCTACCCCGCATCGTACCACGGATCAGTCACAGTCGGATCAACTCAATTTTCTACCATTTACCGAATAGGAAGGTAGCGAATATGATAAAGAGCCTCCGAGATACGTCTGCTATACAATCGAATAGAAGCTAATACTTAACCGCAAGGCGGTAGGTAGAGTGACCGAAGAAGATTTGGTTGTAGCTCCTAGCGAGTATTGGAAGGAGACTCTGAAAGTAGGAGTTGAAGACATGCTATAAATGAAAAAGAAACGTTACTAGAGAGTTCGATCTAAGGGCACGGCCGTTACGATGAAATCGAACGACCGTTCCTAGAGGAATATCGAAAAATTCTACAATTCTACTAACATCGACTAGAAACCAGTAGAGAAGCAGCTACGTAAATAGAGCAATTTGCTTCGTATTGGCAAGAAGCTTACTATAGTCATTGCCTTTAATTTTAGGAGTAAAGACGATAATTATTCTGCGATAGCGTTAAGGAGAGTCGACAAAAGAGGCCGTGTGTCTGCGATAAGCAGAATATTGACTAAGCGAGAGGCTTATATTGCTAATAAGGAAGAGAGAACCGGGCGAGCCGCAACGTGGAGTGCTGTATATAACCGTATACGGTGTAATATTCGTTCCTACCCGCTTAAGTCCGATTGGTGCTAGGAGGACCCGACGGACAAAAAACATTATAAACTAAGAGCCCTATACCTAGAAAGACTTATTAAACATGTTGATAGTGGTGGGAGCCTTGATTGTCATGATGATGTCCCTAGCGATATCCGTCGAGACCTAGTTCTGGAAAGTTAGATAAGAAGAAAGTCGAAAAAGGCCGATATGGCTTCGACTGGACCACTACCTTACCCTCCAACCATTATCAATGTTCTGCTAGCACAAACCGGAAATACATCCACAGTCACTTCGTCGCTACCTAGACATTTACCTGACGAGCCTCTCGTAATTCTAGGGCCTCGGGAAGCGGTAGTAAGGGAATACTGCAAGTGGCTGGAATCACGCGCCACCGATGAGGAATACAAAGTAGCTTTCAGGAAAGTTTGCTAGGTAACCTTAGAAAATCACCTTAACCTTGAATTAATCCTTGAAGATCCCGACGCTAGTTTCTTTGTTCAACGAGGAATCCAAATTGGAACCGCCCGTCGCTTCCTACGTGATATAGATGAATGGGCTAAAATAACGAAACTAAACATGCAAATTGACCAAGGTGCTGAAGATTTTCTTGATGACGCCGAACAAGTTTGACAGCTACGTTTCTTACGCCAAGGTCTAATTGGCTCCACACTGTGTTAGAAGGCGGGAGTTTTGTACGTCGTGGCGTTCTATTCATTTTGTATTGAGGCCGTAGTATTTCGAATAGCGACTGCTGGCTTATAAGATGCTTAAGTGTATCCTTGTCTTGTTATCAAGTTATAGCATGCGTTGTCGGATAAAGAGGAAAAAAATATAGTACTGCATTTAAAATATATCGCCTGCCTAGATTGATTGCCTTATTGTCCCCTATGGAGATGCGTTGCTTCGTACTTCCTTAATGGGCGAATGACAAAGGCAAAAAGAAGGCGACGGAATGTCATGCCCTCTGTGCGTCTATATTCATCGAAGTAAAATCCACGCACTGGTTTGTGTGATTGTGGCAAAAAGCTGAAGATGAACATAGCGCTCTAGTCAAATACTGCCACATAGGGACAATGTCTCGAATACTTTTGGGCCTGCTTGGAGAGCCAAATAGCGTTGCGCTTAAGGAGCGACGAGCTTTCTGTATCTATGGCCCTTACTATTTTCGACTGAAAATTTGTCTCGTCGATAGCGGCACGTTTGAAGTTATCTTTGTGTATGACATTGGTGCTTTTGATCTCTAGGATGGTAAGCCTAGATAATAGATTGCCCCTAGTATCGTATAAAGACTACTCTACATCAAAGCGGCTCGTGCCGCTGGTAGATGTTTCTGTGCGACAAAATAGTCGAGTGCTAGGTGGGCACTTTTGCTGCAGTGCGATGTTGATAGGATGAATAAGCTGCAGTGTAGCAAGCCGTAGAACATCTGCTTCAGTCTCTAGTATATGTGTTTGTTCCATCACTGGTATTCTGGCGGATAATGGACTGCCATGGCCAATTCGTGGAAATCCCCGATCGAATAAGTTGTGATATAAGTCGACGGTTTCTTCGAAGTAGATAGCTACCGGGTCTGTATCGAGGGTAGATGAAGCTGTGCTCCGAATATGACGGTATGTTTCATTGGAGGGAATTACTACAAGGGGTTGGTCGGGTAATTTTTCATCGAAGGCCCTAACGATCGCTGGCGATAATGGGTTTATAGTGGCCGAAATCGTAACAGTCACAGAAATGGCGTCAAAAGTGAGATAGTTGGCATCGTCTAGGCGATAGCAATTTGTATTCCCCTCTTATCGTGTCTGTTTCGGCCTTCGTCATGTGTGCATTGGTGCCTATTATTAGTACACCAGTTGCGGGACACCTGTAGGCTGTAGGAGCTCAGTATGGCGGTTGGTTGTTACTGTCAATTGGCTAGCACATCTATAAATAACCCTATTCTGAGACGAGATAGTCACTATTATTACGATGAACAATACTGAAACAATTTGCGGCGCTTAACGCGTCGAATGAATAGGGTAATAGGTAGAGTCATGTGTCTATGCGCTCGGAAAATTGATGTTCCGATAGATGGGCGAAGTTTTTCCGCTCTCCCTTTCAGATCTCTAGCGCCAACTTCGAAATGCGCTTATATGTCGCAGAAGCCTTCAACTCGACTGGTCTATTACAGTGACAGCGAATACTATTATGCCTATCTCTGAAGCGCTTACGTCTTCGTTCGGGCCTCTATCGACGGAATTCCCTAAGCCGCCTTTGCCATATTCTGCCAAGAGGAGATTTACCGCAAAATCTCACACTGTTTCAAGCCCAATACCGGTAGTGCGAGGCTGCTGCATCAACAGTGAAAGTGATAGAGCAGAGGGAAGGAAACTACGTCCAATCGACCGATGCTTAAAGCATCCCCCTTTACCCGGCAAAGAAGGATATGACACTGTTAGCTTAGAGGTCGTGGACCTCTTGAAAGGAGGCGATGGCCATAATTCTTAGGTATTTACGGTCCGACTACTAGACTTTGAGTCATCATCATAATTGCTTCCTCGGAAAGGGACAATGCTTGTTGCAAAAGTATACGACCTACTTTACTTCGATGACGACGAAGGGCACCTCAACCTATTCCTCTGCGTGGACAGATACTATACTCATGAGGCCAATGCATACATAGCCCTAAGCGAACTTCAAGGTGAAGGGATTCTGAGATACTACGGCTCGTATTCCTTGAGCCTATCTGTGAATTCAGTACACACACGGACAGTTCGAATGATTTTGGTCGACCATATTGAAGGTATTACTATGGCAGATGCGAAGCCGGTATATTTCGCAAAATCAGTCCGTAAAAGCATTTTGAAGTCGATTGTAGACCTTGAGAGCCGGATCTTTGAGAAGGACATTTGGCTCACTGATCTCGAACCGCGAAATGTGATGATAGGTTCTCCAGATAGCGATAGGCCCGGTGTCGTATTCATTGATTTCGCCCATGCTCTTTTCAATCGTAGGCGAGACGATCCCCCTTTGTTACAGTTGGATTATTTTTTGGGAGAGTATATTTCGCCTGTCCTTCGGTGGAAGGAAATCAGAGGCAAAGGAGATTCTTTTTCAGAATGGATTGATTGGGATTGGGATCCCTGGCTCGAAGCCGAATTTGCGCATACAATCCCAAGGATAAAGCCAGGTATGCGAGAACGATGGCCCGATGATTAGTTAGTTCTGCGAGGAAGTTAGGTGGATGCGTGAAGTTTAGGACTACTGTTACAAGTGGTTTCAGCTCTTTCGAATACTGAAGTAGATATCCTCTATGGTCACGTCGTAATTCGTCCCGTTTTGATATGGGGTTTGAATACTCTTATACTCTAGCGCATATGACAAGGAAATGCCGGCTCTTCCTCCCCGCGGGGTCGATGGCGACCACTCATATCTTCTCTATCGTTATCCCTGCATGTCGAAAGTGGCCTTCGGTGCTCTGCTGTTTTACACCAACCTCATGTACGCACCGTCGAAGGAAGGCATGAAATCCCTGGCCAGGGTTCTCTTCGTATTCTAACCAAGCTTTCTTGATATGGGCTTTTAGCTCGGCAAAGAATTCCTCAATGGGGTTGAAATCCGGTGAATACGGCGGCAGGTACAGTACTTTGACCCCCGCCTTAGCATATAAGGTCTTGACCCGGTCGGAATGATGGAAAGATGCATTATCCATAACGAGCACGGATTTTGGCTCCGGCTATCTCCTACAATGCTATAGAAGCTGCTCGATAAATGATTCGAAGAACATGGCATCTGTTGAACCTTTGAAAATACGGGATAGAATGATGCCGTCTTGAGCATATGCAGGAAGTATCTAGAAGCGTTGGCCGCGATGAAATTTCGACACTTAGACTGGTGTCACGCCGAGTGGTGACTAGCTAGTCCGCCTATAACCAATCCTTTTATCATACCCGGATTTATCAACAAATATAAGATGATATGACCGAAACTTAGATAGCTTATGCTGATAGAAATCTCGTAGTTGAGGGTTCTGTTCTTTGGCTTTCTGTTGTGCTTTCTTTTTTGTCTAGCCAGCTTGCGAAAGGGTACGTTTGATGCTAGATGACGATGGTAAAATATTGAACTCATCCTAAAGGAAGATAGCCATCTCTTCGACGTATAGGGTAGGCTTTTCTGCGAGGTGGTTACAAAGGGCGTCGAGCATAATAGGGGCGATACTTGGTTGTCGACCGACCGAAACTGGGGGAGATTTAGTGCTACCGAATAAGCGCAAGTTCTTTCGTATGTTAGTGATAGAGCGCTTACTACACTGCGCTACCTTCGCTATTTGCTTTGTAGTGAGTCTGTTCTTGCTGTATATCATATGGATAATCATCTTACGCTGCTAGGAATCGATGTTTCTAGCCATTTTGCAAGTAGGTTGGGTGAGTGCAGTTGCGAGGTTGGGAGGAGTGAACCACTAAACCCTTGGCGGGTTGGGGGTTGGGGGGGTTGAGGGTTATTTTTGGATATGGGCTATTTTTGGACATGTAGCAGTACATGACAATACAGTCCTATACTTTCGTCCTTGTTACCATGCAACCCTGGAACAAATCATTTAATACGGAATTAGCCATATGTGGTTTAGCGTTTCACGTGACTAGGGTTTGAAAAAGGATCTCTTTGTTTTGGATATGGAAGGCAATTACGGTCGGCACTGTACCTTGACTTGATGTATGCTCAGTCAATGTATTGCCCTTTTGATAAGCTACCCGGTCGCAAAGCAAAATATTTGTTGGAACGTGATGCCGTGGATGTCTATCTCTGGTCATTAAGATGTTTTCGGCATCTCTTCCCATTCAGATTATCGCTATACATATTTATGCATATGCAGTTCTCCAGGCTCCTCCCTTTTCGAGTCTTGTTTGTGTTCTTGCTTGGATCGCCCGACTACGGCTAAGACTGTTTTGTATTTTTTGCTCATAGAAAATTGTTCTTGAGAGAATAAGTAATATCTCATGTCGTCGATAGTATCGTTGACGGTCTTGATGGTTAACGCCATGCGTACCATCCTCGGTGACATACTGCTGGTCCTTGGACGAAGTAATTGGTTGATGTCACCATATGCCCGTACCCGGATAGCCGGAATAGCCGCACAGGCTACGTGTTTTTCATCACCGGCAGCCTTGTCGTCTCATCGTTTCTGCGTCTGCGATATACCAAGCAGCTGCGACTCTCTCCGTACGGAAGTAGGTGGATTCCCGGGCATTTGCTGCCTCTGTGCGAGCAGGAAGGGTTCGAATTGACTCGAGAAGGAGTAAACTTCCGGAACACCCGAATCGGAGACAAAGCCGAGGTTCTGCATAAACTCAGATGAATAGTCGGCTCTAGGAGTCCGGGTCAGTATGGTCGGACGGGCAAAGAAGGAAGATCTACTCACTTTTCAGCACCGTCCAACGAAGCCAGTTCGTCGAATAAGGCGTCCAAGTCTGGGGCGATCCGTTGCTGTCGCCGCGGTGGCCCGTAATCGTTTATATCGACGAAGTCACTGGGGCCGAGAGAATGGTCCTGAGATGTTGCGGGATATTGCCTGCTAGGAAACCAGGGATGAAGGTTGGGAAGCATCCCAGGCCTGTTGGTGGATTTTGTAGGGGCGGACGTGGACTGATGGAGAACGCTGGAGAGGTCGTGGTCTAGTTGACCTGGCTGTGCTGAAAGTACGGAAGCACCGCCGACGGTGGTAAGAGATGGGGTGGGTGTTTGTAGTAAGGAAGAACCGTCGTTAATGTTGGGTGCGGCGTTAAGCCATGGTGTGGAAAGGAAAGGGTCGGATGTCGAGGGATGTGAAGTATTCGGAGGATAGCCTTCTGTTGAAGGTCGTGAATCAGCTGTTCCCGGCATCAAATGCCGCATTGTCGGCACTTCAGCTGCTGTCATATTCGGTGGCTGCAATGACACTGGAGATGCACTCGTCCCAATATGCGTTTGGAATGTGGTCCGTGGCGACTTTGGCTGATCCGGCATGGACCAGAGCTGTGCAAGGTGCCACGAGAATGACTGGATCTTATTTCGCACGCCCAGCTCAATTTCTGACATGACATTTCGCGTAGACAATCGAGGTAGACAGTACATTAGCAGCATTCCAAATACTGGAACAGTCGCAGAGAAGCTATAAGTCTCCATGTATGTCTGAAGCAGTTGTAACAGACGTTTTGAGCTTTCAATGGCACCTGTTTTGTGAGGTATCTCCGGAGTGTTTTGGTCGCTTTCGCGGGCTGCAATATGCAGACTTAACGTGGAGGCAATGGCTTGGACCGTCATCTCAAGTCCGAAAATATGGGGCGAGCCTAGCTTGATAGGCCGGCTTTGCAAGTCGACCCGGTAGCTTTTTGGGAGGGCTGAAGCCCAACGTTGTAGCTGCAGCTCCAACGACTCCAGCCGCGACCGAGAAACAGTTGGGTCTTGCTTGAGGAAGCAGAGATCGTTCAAGATGGAGACCAGGGACACAAGGCGGTTGAAGGTGCTGAGCGCATGAAGCGGCCCACGCTGCATAGAAGCCCGTGCGGACTGTGTTGGCCGTAGCCCTGTTTGATCTTCCCATGGATGCCACTCCTCCAATCCATCTTCATCAAGGAGACCCACCCTGGACAAATCATCCTTTCGGAGAGATGGACGTTGTGAGGTCTGTCCGGCGATGAGGGTTTCAAGAACAAAGCACCCTAGAAAGACATGTTTTGCTCGTCCCAGCTGTTTGTCTTGTTCAGAAGACTTTGATGACGTTGTCAAGAAAGATGGTTGGTCAAGGCCGCGGGCCAGAGAAACCCGTATAGCATGGCCGACAAGCATCCAAGCTGCAGTCCATTCTTGCTGACCAAGCTTGATCAGAGACAGGATCAACAAAGCTTGGACATGCCCGACTTCATATGGGCCAATCTCCGAGGGGATGAGATTCCTGGCTGTATTGTACAAGTGCGACGGGTTCACCCGGCCAGACTGACCGTCCATTCCCCCAGCAGAGTTGATGGAAGCGTCTTGAAGGGAGGCGAGGGCCAAAACGGCCCATAAGGCGGCATGGTCCCCAGAACCGGGTGCACTGCGAGACATGTACACGTCGCCCTCGGTGTATTGAAATGCTGTTCGGAGAATGTCGTGTTTCTCGAGAACGGGAAACCAGCATTGTGTATATGAGAAATAGATGTCAAGAAGAGGCCATGCATTATAGGGGAGTTGAAGGGAAGAGCTAGTTGAGATTATTCGGGGGTCATCGGGATTGAAGGCAATGGCGCGGGACGAGGATTCAGAGTCATCCGAGCTTGATGTCTGGACACCACATTCCCTGGTGCGGTACTCAGTGGGCCTTGAAGCCGAGCCGATCATCGATGCACGGGATGGTGACACGCCTGCCGTAAGAGGGGTTTCACGCTGCTCCAGTCCTTCCGGGATGTGCCATTCCAGGGCTTCGGAGGAAGCAAGAATGCCATTAACATCGAGCGGTGTATCGCTGTCACCATATGCTTGGAATACGTGCTCCCTCTCCTCCTCTGGCTGCTCCAGCAATTCCAAAATCTGCTCTATATCTCTCAAGACCGTGCTGTTTTTGAAGGAAGACAGCAGTGTATCCGATCCTTCGGCTTCCTTGCCCATCGTGGCCAGATGACTCGGGAGATTGATAGATCTGATCAAGGCACGCATCACATCTTCGCTACCATGAATCTTCTGGAAGACCAGCCCCCATAGCAACTCGAGCGATCGAATGTAGCCCGTCGGAAGGCCGCGTTTCTTGGGATTGGCCTTGTATGTACAGGGCCGACTCAGTGATGCGCATGTCGAGCACACGGGTTGGGCCCCATCGCACTTGTCTTTCTTGGAGCGACAGCTGTCGCAGGCCCGGGACACGCGCTGTCGCTTTGGTTGGGCTGCCAAATCGTCCGGCAGATTGGACTTGCCATCGTCGTCCGGATGCGTCCATCGACGTTTGGATCTCCCGCCTGCCCAGGGGCCTTGGCGAGACTCGGAGCTCATGTTGCGTCAGACGGTGGTCCGCTCGGCGTTTCAAGGTGCATATTCCTGCAACACGGCCGTATGACAGGGTTGAATCTTTTGCCCGGAGCGGCAGCGCAGGCACGAGCGGCGTTTTACGCCATTAATCCCCACCCCACTATAGAGCACCGTGTGATATTAGATGGACAGACTGTCAGGTCAAAAAGGAAGCATTCGCACCGAGAGAAGGCTGCGCAACCAAATTCGCTAGGTTGCTAGGCTAAGCGGACAGGATTCTCGTTCCGGGGAAAGGATCGGATACCCGCCAGCGGTGAGCAACTTGTTCTAAGGCACGTAAACTATATATGGGGTCGACAACAGCCAATGAATAGATAACTAGACCCAGGGTATATCTCGTGATAATTTCGAACTCTCCAGTATGATTTGCCCTTACATTCCCTGCTCGCCACTACGAGTCCACGCATGCATAGGCGAATCGGTACATACTCCGTACCCCGCGGGGAAAACGGCACTGCCGGCTGAGCGCTTGTCCGCCGTATCCGCCTACAGCGTTACCGCGACAAAAGCCTTTGCCATCTCTCCACAAATCTAGGATTCCTTCGCCTTTACCTAATTCATCAGCTGAACCTCGTTTCGAGATCCGAAATTTTACGCCTGTCAAGCTTTCCACCTTGGTTTGCGGCTATGGGTTTCCACTCCCCGTCTGAATAGCTTTTGCGACATCATGTCCGTCCTGATGCGGCAATCCAAGCGCAAATTGCACGAGGCCGAAGCCGATGAGGGCCCTCGGAAGCATAGGTCCGGTGCGTTGTCCCACGGACTTCGCTCTCTCCCTGGTTCGCCGCGGTCCAGTGAGAAGAGAGAGGCGGGAGACTCCCATATCCCGTCAACGTCATTGCGAGAGCTGCACTCCAACCGCGCATCACCGGTCCTTTACGACAATGGACCTTTACACATTCCGCGCAAGTTTAGCCCCAAGGCGTCTGTTGTCCTGATTGGAATTCGGGGAACTGGAAAGTCTAGTTTGGCAGTTATTCTAGCCGCGACGTCGGGCCGGCGTCTCATCGATGCCGACGGATATTTCCATCAAATGGCGGGCTGTTCGCGTGCCGCTTTCAAGAGGGACAATGATCACGCAGTTTACCGACAACAGGAAGCGCGAATATTCGAGTCCATGCTCCGTGACCACCAAGAAGACTGCGTGATTGCGTGCGGTGCTGGGTCAATGGAGCGCAATGGCCAGCAATTACTCAGGGAATTCGCCCAGACACACCCGGTTATCCATATCACCCGAGAACCCGAGAGCATTCAATCCTACCTCAGAGCTTGGGACATACAGAAAGTGCGACACTTCCTAGAGCTATCCGGACCCATCTATCGAGGCTGTTCGAACCTGGAATTCTTTAACCTCTCCGAGACGGCCAGCCGCAAATCCATATCCAAGGTTGGTCATGGCCATGAGCCGTCGCCCGGGTCCAAAGACCAGAGAGCTCAAACGCCCACACTCTTTTTGACATTGAAGCGAGTCCAGAGGGATTTCCTGAGGTTTATTGCTTTTGCTACCAGCGATAGTACCGAGTTCAGCCGTCAACATGCTTCATTCCCGTTATCGTTGTTGCCGGTGGAAACTAGGCGGTATACATCGGCGGTATCGGTCCCATTATCCGCACTCTGTGAAAGAGACCTGGATATCGAGGAGCTCGAATCCACTGTCGACGCGTTCGAGTTGAAAATTGACGTGACCAGCCCTCCAGACAATGGTGCTAATTCCAACCTGGCTGATCTCATCAGCCAGGTTGTATCCACTCTTCGGCGTAACATCATTGTGCCTCTGATATACCATGTCGACAGTTACATCATACCCCGAGGGTCTCGCTCGCCTGCACCAGCCTCGCGAACCCCTGATGAATCCTATTTGAACATGGTCCGACACGGGTTGCGACTTGCTCCCAATTTCCTCACTGTGGATCTGTCCCGTGATGACAGTATATGCTCTCAAGTCGTCACCGCCAGAGGAACTACCAAGATTATCGGCCACTTCGAAGCATTCCACTCCCTTCCTGGTGGTTGGGATGGAGACGAATACATGAAGCTATACCAGCGTGCAAAGAAAATCGGATGCGATGTGGTAAGATTTTGCCAGCCGGCCGAGACGTTGGAGGATAATATGGCGGTGCAGCGGTTCCGACACCGCATTGAAAGTCTTCCAGCTCCTCAATTATCTCTGATCGCCTACAACACCGGGCCTCTCGGACGCATGTCTCGCTGCTTCAACCCCATCCTGACTCCCGTCACACATACTTCCCTCGTCACCGAAAGCCCGTCTCAATTAGTCCCATCAATCACTGCCCGCGACGCCCAACAAGCCCTTTACAGTGCCTTTGCCTTGGACCCCATGCAGTTTTTTGTATTCGGTGCCAATGTCACCTATAGTATGTCGCCAGCTATGCACAACACTGCTTTCAACCTCTGCGGGATGCCCCACCAATACTCCATTTTCCAGTCACCTACCCTCCGTGGCCTTAACGAACTCGTCGAAAACCAGTTCTTCGGCGGTTGCAGTGTCAGTCTTCCCTACAAGACTGAAGTCATTCCTCTCCTTCACTCCATGTCTCCCCACGCTCGGGCCATTGGTGCCGTCAACACTCTGATTCCCATCCGGGACCACGATGAGTCTAATGATCACCGTCTCTCCCAAGAATCATCGGTCTTCCTCCAGAAGAGCCGCGCCGGCCCGATCAAGGGTATCCATGGCGACAACACCGATTGGATTGGGATCTGCAATTGTATTCGCCGGGGTTTGTCGCCCGCAAATGCAGTCCGCCCTTCAACCACCGGTATCGTTATCGGATCTGGTGGTATGGCTCGTGCCGCCGTCTACTCGATGATTCATCTGGGCGTGCAAAACATCTTCGTCTACAATCGGACTCTCGCCAATGCTGAGAAGCTGGCCCATCACTACAACGGACAAGACCTCTTCGCTAACGAACGAATTGGCGCCAATGGCCGCCCGAGAGTCAAAATTCTGAGTTCGCTGGATGAGCCATGGCCGGCGAAGTACAAATCACCGACCATTATTGTATCAGGTATCCCAGCTCACAGCATCGGCGGTGCCCCAGCGCCCAATTTCCACATGCCTACACAATGGCTGGACAGCCCAACGGGAGGCGTAGTTGTCGATGTAAGTTCTACCTTGGCAGTCGATTCAAGGTGACCATTCTTAGCTAACGAGTTTCCAGCTCGCATATAAACCCCTCAACACACCCCTCATGAAACAGATGCGTGCCCTCTCCCACCGCGGCTGGGTCGCTCTGGACGGCCTGGACGTTCTACCTGAGCAAGGATTTGCTCAATTCGAGCTCTTCACAGGCCGCCGGGCCCCGCGTCGCCTCATGCGAACGATCGTCCTTCAGAAATATGAGGATGACGAAGGACACGATAGCAGTGCCATTCGTGAGAGATTGCAGAATCTGGATGGTCAGCCTACCTGAGAGCAGGTCATTGTCAGAGCATATTATTCCAACATTTCAGCTGCGACTGTGGGTCCCGCGAGAGATCTGCAGCAATCTCATCTCCCGGCGGCTGGGTTGCGCTCCAGCCTACGGGCTCCGCTGGTATAGTCTTGATCCATCCCTATTGGGGACTGTTTTGAGAGCGGATGAACCGTGAGATTCCGCGTTGAAATACGATGATCGCGTCCAATGGTTGGGGTGGGTTCGTTTATACGGATAGCCCACTTGAGGAAAGGCTCCCTTTCTAATATGAAAAGGTGGGGTGAATGGTTGCCACAGGGCGCTGTTCAGCTCTACATATTTGAAGTGTAGGTATTTACGCATTGGACGTTTGATGTCAGTTTCCCTGCATTGTAAGCAGAGGCAGTCCCACACAAAAGACAAATCTCAATACACTCTGCGGCTCCAGTGTCGCGTGTCGAGTCGTTTCCCGCAAAGTCCGATTAGAAATGTTCCGATAGCTTCGAATTGAAGTTAATAGCGCGGCACTTGGAACGGGGTGGATCTGAGAACAGTTAGGTTTGATGGGTGCGCCCTGCAGAAGATCTACGCTTCAGTCTTCAGCCAGGCCATGAAATAAGACATTCATACATTTATACTAGACGGATAATGTAATCGTTTATCTTGTTCGTCGGGCATCTAGCCGAGTCGCTCGAGACAAAGACCGGGCCAGGTTATTGGCTGCAGCATCCATGCAAGGTTCTTGAGCCGGGATGTGCTTGAAACATCGGAGAACCTAGTTAGAATCTGGGTGGAGCACATTTGGGGTATGTACATAAAGCTAGGTGAGCATATCAGGTTAGGGTGATTCGATCCGGCGCGTCCCTGGGCTGATACGGTGGCCATGAATCTCGAGCGGGCTCTGATCCGTAGATCGGGGCGACGTGCAGGGTTATGTATAGGCTTTTAGACAAGCACGACCTCCACGTGACACAACAGGCGTTTCAGGATGCTGTAACAATGCGGCCTGAGCTGAGTTGGCTTCCATGGTGTCGTATTTTAAGTTAAGATGGGCGTCATTTCGACCGAAGCAGGTCAAAGCAGGTCAAAGCAGGTCAAAGCAAGCCGGAGTGGTAGCCCCAGTCTTCAGCACAAGGCTGACCGGTGCTAACCATCTTACAGAGAGACCGCCACTTTCAGGGGGAGGGGAAGCTGATGCAGCCTCAGCGAATGACCAACGAGATCGGAGCCTGCTGTTTGACACAGGCGAGCCGTTCCATGGACAACCGATGGGGCCAGACATTCTTCTTTTGGAGTCTTAGATCTGAAGCAGATCGTCCTTTAGGAGCTAAAGTTGGGCCTTCAGATCAATAGAGGCATTGTTCACATCTCACAGATAATTGCAGGGATTGTCTGTCTTAATTGAAATATCTCAAGAGGTTGTAAAGACCTGATTGGGCCGTGGATTGTGCTCATGGGCAGCGATGCGACCCGCACGTTCTGGGCCTCGTCAGGTCGGAATATCCATGTACTGCGTAGACCGATGTGGTTGGAAGAGTAGAAGTGAAGAGGGAGAGAGAAAGTAAATGAAGGGTGAGTCGAAAGTCGAACGTTGAAAGTGTAGTGACTTTGCCGTTCCAGACTTGGCTGCCACTTCATCTCCTTTCCTCCTCCCCTCCACCCCCTACTTGACAACGACAACACTGACACCTCTTTTCTTTTCTTTTTTTATCTTTAATTTTCGTTTATTTTTTCCTTTTTTCCTTTACTCTCGTTCCGTCCGAACTCGTGATCAATTCTATCAATCCATCAACGAACTTCGATTTCCTCTCCACCATCTCCAATCGTCCCTCCAACCATCGCCCGCGAGGGGCACACCCCGGTCTACTCGCCTGGAGCGCTTGTCACAACATCCGCGCCTATCTACCTGAAACATCGTGTAGCACTGTGAGCTGGAGCAGTCTGGTACGTGACATTCCTCTCTACTATGAGATTACACCTGTTATTTAGGCCTGAACCGCAGTCCTGCCATTTAGCCCTCAGGCTGCAGATCAGCTGCCTGTGGCTTAGGACACTAGGGGCTTGTCTCACGTTTAAAGTGGATGATGATTCTTTACGTTGAGCTAACGCCTCAGCAGTCCTGCTTCAGCCACTCTCGTTCTTCTTTCAGCCCCCCTGTCGCAACCCGTCTCCGATCCCGCGCAACCATCCACGACTTTGCCGCAACCTGGTGTCGCTTCGTTTCGTCCGAACCGTGAATCGCATGTCCGCCCAACGTGTGTACATTTCTCCGCGACTTTAACTCGCCTACGACTTTTCTGATCAGTGGAGCGTGTTCGCTTGCACGCGGGCCGACGGATACCGTGACGACTTGGTGATCTAGCTAAGGTTTCACAATGGAGCCCCCGGCTATACATCCGGATTCTCCCATGGAGCAGGATGATATGCCCTTTCCGTGTATGGGTTGTGGAGAGATTTTGGAGGAAGGGAAAGCTTTCGAGCTCTGTATGTTCCCCACACTGGTTTATTGTGTAGCTGTGCTAATCCCTTCAAAAGCTGGACAGAGATGGCATATCGACTGTTTCCGATGCAGCACTTGCAATTGTCTCCTAGACTCCGATGCGCACCTTCTTCTGCTCGGCGACGGCTCCCTGATTTGCAGTAAATGCACCTACAGCTGCAACTCCTGCGGTAACAAGATCGAGGACTTGGCTATTCTGACCGGTGACCAAGCGTTCTGTGCACAGTGCTTCCGGTGTAGGAACTGCAAGAGAAAAATTGAGAATCTCCGCTATGCTCGCACGTCTCAGGGAATATTCTGCATGGACTGTCATGAGTCCCTGATGCAAAGACGACGGAAGAAAAAGGCAACTGCAGCTGCCCGAAAGCCGGGGGCTAAATTGGACAAATCACTGCCGTCACTACCCCCGAGTATGCAGGAAGCACTATCCATCGAGGAGCCAATGGAGGTGTACGCGGAGGCCGCTGATATCCCGATAGCTGGGCCGGATGGTTCTGCAGACCGTTTGGGAAGCTCTCATTCAAGACAGCCGACAGCAGGTAAGGAAGTCACGACCTGTTCACACGTAAATCAAAGACTAATAGTGACTGCTTGCAGATAACCTCCTTCTTCCCTCCAGTACCTATCGAAGCAGTCGTCATCTGGGTTCAGTACGCGAGAACAACAACGAAGCTGACAGTGGTGGAGAGTTCCTGATTCCTCTGGCCTTTGACCCTTCTGAGAGCCAGCGACCCTCTTCACGCAGGCAATCGCAACTCGTCCAGGAGCCTCCTCGTGACTACTTCAACCAGGCCCGAACTGGCGATTCCTCACTTCGAACTGGCGATTCCTCACTTCGAACCTCTCGTGATGACCGGGACAAGCCCATGGAACCTCCATCTCATACTTCATCCGAGAATGCCTCCCCTCATATTGCATACCAAGAGAAAGGATATGAACGTGGTGATACGGACTCTTTCCGACGTGATATGGATGGCAATGCACCGACCAAGCCATCCGCACCAGGCGTTGAATCTAGGCTTGGAAAGACCGAATCAGTCCGCAGCTCTAGGTCTGAGATGCCATTGGCACTAAGAGAAACCACTGCCGTCTCAGGTACGACCAGTCCCGAAAGCAGCAGGTCCAAGGAAACTGCCAACGACACCATTCAATCGATGCCTCTGGAGAGTGTCACGTCAGTCCCCACACGCTCTTCACACGAACTGCGCAAGCTGCATGAGCACGACTCAATGGACTCGACACGTTCTCTGCAGTCTTCCTACCCACAAAAGCGAGGTGACTCGCTTGAGAGCAGGCTCCATGCAGTTCCAAGGAAAGAAATTGGCTCATCGCCCACTTCCTCCGCTTATGGAGGCTCTCCCAAGCTGACCGACACCGGTTTCGAGCAGCCGAAGCAGCACCTCACCTCTCTCGATACACGGGACCGCGCAGTCTCACCATCCATCCCGCAGTACAAGGGTGGTAGTGATCTCTCCGCCGATGAAGATTTGGCTCGACTCATGAGCGACGATAGCCAGACCACAGAGTCGTTTTTGCGTCGCATGTCGAGTTCCGTCCGCCATGGCCGAAGCTTCAGCGAAAAGAGCATTCGGACTGGAAGAGACGGCAAGAACACCAGACCCCCAGGAAGCATCTCTGGCACGGAGATAGCAAGTCCTATTGCCAGCACCTCTCAAGCGGAGGAGATCGCCTGGCTCCGGGCTGAACTGCGCAAGGAACGCCAGCGGGCCGCGGAAATGGAAGGTACTCTTCGTGCCACGGTGGATGTCAAGCAGGTCAACACTGAGCTCTCTGAGAAACGGTCGACTATGGTTGTGCTTGACGCGCAGAGAGAAATTGTTTTGCGGGAGCTTACTGTGCTCACCGACCACCTAGAGGCAGAGAAGCGTGGTGCGGCTGGTGGACCCTTGGATCTTGGAAAGCTTTCGAACCATGTCCTGCGAGAGCTTGTGGAGTCTATTCACAAGCTAAAGGAGTCATACGCACCTGAAATCGAGGGGCTCATTCAAAAGCGCAATGATCTGTCCGAGGAGCTTGACAGCATCAACCGCCAGAAGGAGAAGACGTTCAAGGAATTCGAACAGCTATCTTCGAAGAATGCCCAATTGGCCGAGCTGAACAACCAATTGGTGCACCAGATCCAGGAACTGTACAAAATCAGCTCGGATGGGCGCGGTCCAAACGGCCTTGGAATGGCTCAGAACAAGGAGAAGTCCATGCCGTCCGTGGAGACCTTGAAAGCGACAGTCCACCACGACTTCCCGCCGTCGATCAGCCATGCCCACATCGCAGACGATGCCGAAACTACCACAGCCACGGCCACCCTTGTCCCCGGCCCTCAGGTTGTCAGCATCCGCAAGGGCAAGTTTAACTGGAAGAAGGGCGGCCAGAACGTCGCAAAGGGTGTGAAGGGCCTAAAGGGAGCCTTCATGTCCAGCGAAAATGAGCCCGCTGGCGGTCTGCCTCGTTCGCAGACTCAAGACCCCAGTCGCCAGGGCTTCGGGTTCTTTGGAAATCAGAGGAGCAAACAGGGAGGCAAGATGTCGCAGGCCGACAGTGTGCCGGCATTGGCTGAAGCTGCAGGCGGTGGTAAGATTCCGATTAACTACACTCCTTGTACATGCAACTAACCATTTCTACAGGACTCTTTGGCACTGATCTCGAGGCACGTATGGAACACGAGAAGAGTATCATCCCGGCTATCGTCACCCGGTGTATCCAAGAAGTCGAACTTCGTGGCATGGATATGGAAGGTATCTACCGCAAGTCCGGTGCCGCCTCGGCGATCCAAGGTATCCGAGATGGTTTCGAGCGCTCTCCGTTCGATTATGACATTTCGGATCCTGACCTCGATATCCACGCCGTCACTTCTGCTCTGAAGCAGTATTTCCGCAAGCTCCCAGTCCCTTTGATTACTTACGAAGTCTACGAGACGATCATCGACTCTGCGGAAGTCCCTAGCGTGTCTGGGCGGGTGGATCTTCTTCAGAAAAGCCTCGCTGAATTGCCACGTGTGCATCGTGATGTCCTCGAATTCCTTATTTTCCATCTCAAGCGTGTTGTCGAACGCCAGGATGAGAACCTGATGACCAGCCAGAATGTGGCCGTCGTCTTCGCTCCGACCATCATGCGGCCGGAAAGCCTGGCTCGCGAGATGACCGACGTGCAGAAGAAGAACGACGTCCTTAAGTTCCTGGTGGAGAACTGCCAGGATATTTTCATGGGCATGCAAGGCTAGACTCCGTCTTCATGCTTCCTACTTTTACTTTCTAATTTTTCACTTTCTGTTGATTTTCTGTTGGCGCTCTACTTGTACAGATACCAACTCTTCTCTTTGGTCATTTGTCCTGCGTTCTCCCTTCTTCTCGTGCCCTCTCCTCTACCCACTGTTCACGATCAGCGCTGCAAGCTCGATACAGATACCCTGTCACGTCGTCATTCCCCCTGCAACATTCCGCAGGTTCGAAGCTAGTCATTCCCTCGGGCCCCTGCGGTCTCCCTCACCCGCACTTTGCTGATGTCCACATGGGCTCGAAATATTTCCTTTCTGTAGGGTGGCTGTTTGCTTTTTGTTTGAGTTTTATGAGTGTTGAGCGAGCATTGGATCGAGTGCCTAGCACTATGCACCTTCATGGCGGGCCGAATAACGACCTGTAGAATGAATGCGATCCTTTCCGATATGTTAAAATATGACATTGTCACATTCCATTTTTTTTTTTTTAACAAACCCCATAAGCGACACTGTAGTCAACTAACTATATTATGTAGTTTCAGTTCTAGATTTGGGTGCAGTGTCAGTGTCCCGCACCAATCACTGCCCACTGCCGACCGCCTACGACATCGTCTCGCCAGCTCCCGAGCTCCGCTTAACTGACCACCTCACATCTGCCCGCCTTCAGGGCTCCTTGTCATACAATATGTCCAAGCCAAGCCACTACCTCCTCCTCTCCCTACCCTCCTCCATCGTTCCCTCGCACCACCAGGAGGACGCCCTCGAAGCCATATCCGCCACCGTTTCCCCCGACAATGGCTCCGTGGCCTCCTTCCCAATTCCCGAGTTCAAGATCGGCACACTAGATGCGCTCGTCCAGCAGGCTGACGAGCTGGCCAAGCTCGAGAGCCAGTGCCAGGTTGTCGTTGGCAAGGTCGGCGATGCCTTGAAGAATATCCTCGAGGGAGACGAGGCGCAGATTGAGCGCATGAAGGTTGTCAATGATAGTATGCTTCCCTGCTGTCTACCAAGAGAGGATTCGCATTCTGACAGTCCCTAGAGCCGGTTGATCAGTATCTCCGCACATTCCAGTGGAATAAAGTCAAGTACCGCGCGGACAAGTCGCTCTCGGAGTTGATTGATCTTCTGCAAAAGGTGAGTTCTCACCGCTTCGTATGGAATGCAAAAGAACTCCACTGACGTACTATACAGGAGGGTGCTAGTATCGACAATGACATCCGGTTCAAGTACTCGCAATATAACCAGGTTAAGAACACGCTGGCGACCCTGCAGCGGAAACAAACGTGCGGACCCTTTTACTCCGCCAGTCCGATATCAACTAACATCGTTCAGAGGAAACCTCTCTACAAAATCACTTGTCTCCATCGTCGATCCCCGTTCCCTCGTCCAGGACTCTGAGTTTATCGAAACACACCTCGTCGCTGTGCCGTCGCAGCAAGTAAAGGACTTCCTCAAGAGCTACGAAACCGTCGCGCCGATGGTGGTGCCACGCTCCGCCCAATTGGTCGCCGAGGATAGCGAGTTCTCACTATACACGGTGACGACGTTCAAGAAGCACAGTGTGGAGTTTGTGCACAAGGCTCGTGAGCAGAAATGGATCCCGCGCGACTTCAAGTACGTCGAGGGCGGTAAGGAGGAGGAGGCGAAAGAGGTTGAGCGCGTCGGCGGCGATGAGCGCAAGCTATGGGGTGAAACGCTACGTCTGGGCCGTACGGCTTGGAGCGAGGCTGTTATGGTCTGGATTCATGTTCTGGTTTTGCGCGTGTTTGTTGAGACGGTGCTGCGGTATGGATTACCGTTGGACTTTGTCTGTGCTTTAATTCGGGTATGTGGATCGTCTGGAGTATTAAGATGTGTTACTAACCGATGCTTTCAGGCTCCCACTTCCAAGCAAGCAGGCCGGGCTAAGAAGAACCTTGAGGATAAGTACTCATACCTGGCTGGCAATGCCTTTGGGCGCGACAAGAAGGGCCGTGTTAAGCGGGACGATCCTACTGAGATGCATGCTGGTGGTGAAGCAAGTGCAGAGTACACGGCCTACGTGTTCTACGAATTCGAGTTCAACTAGACCTTACCGTGGGTAGTTTGCAGGTTGCGTACATATACCAAACCCGGGTACAGCACATTGGAACTAGCATTGGACTTTATTGAATGATATTTCTTGCCCGGGTGCTCTGCTCTTTCTACTGAATACATTGTTCCTTTTCATGCCTTGGAAAGGGGTGTCCAATATCAAATCTATGTTCAACCAGATATATACATCGCCTTGTCTGTAAACTCTCCAAGTAACCCATATACAACTCGCTTTTTCACCTCATAAACAATGGACCCTTACTCCTTCTTAGGGAGGTAACCCTTAGAATCAAGGTACTCGATAATCTGCTTAACAGCATCCTTGATAGGCAGATCCACATTCTTAATGTAAACCTCCGGCTTCTCAGGCGCCTCATAAGGAGCCGAGATACCAGTAAACTCCTTAATAACACCCTCCCGAGCCTTCTTGTACAAACCCTTAGGATCACGCTGCTCCGCAACCTCAACGGGAACATCAACGTGCACCTCGACGAAAGGCAAACCGGTGCTCTCACCAGGAGGAGGAACCTCGTGCAACTGGCGCGCAGTGTCGCGGTCCTTTCGGTACGGTGAGATGAAGGAGGTGATGGCGATAGAGCACGAGTCTGCGAATAGCTTGGCGACTTCGGCGATGCGGCGGATGTTCTCGTTACGGTCGGCCTCGCTGAATCCAAGGTCCTTGTTGAGACCGAAGCGGATGTTGTCGCCGTCTAGACGGTAGGCGTGCACGCCGCGCTCGCGGAGGAGTTGGTGTTCCAGCTCCACGGCGATGGTTGACTTGCCGGAGGCGGAGAGACCGGTTAGCCAGATTGTCAGACCCTGCTGGTTGCGCAGGGTGCTGCGCTCGGTTTTGGTCAGGGCGGGGGCGTGGAAGGTGATGTTGCTGGGGCGGGTTAGTTCGGGGGTTGGGGGGTATTTGAGGGGGAATTGTGAGGTTGGACATACGTGGCCATTGTGATAGTGTGTGTGGTGAGGGAAAGGAGGAAAAGGAGGGGCAATGGGTGAAAGTTGAAAGTTGAAACGGGCCGCGTAAGAGCGGAAATGCTGATCGCGGGGTTTGCGTTCTTGGCGGGTTCTTCGTATAGCGGTTTCACTTTATTTCTATACGAGGGTACATACTCTATGTGGCACTTGAGAAATGCAATCAGACAATGTCTATATTATTAGAAACACTAGGAAATATATATATCCCATCCAAAAAGAAAAGAGATCCGCATACGCCAGGAACCAGGAACCAGGAACGTAAGGAATTTTCACTCGGTCACGCCACGGTACAAGTTCGAGAGAGCCTGAAAAAAGCCAATTAGCCACATCACCACTTGGAAACCCAGAATAAGATAGAAAAGAACTTACAGCAGCCTGCCTGGGCTCAATAAACAAAGCCTTGGCCTCAACTAACACCACAGGCTCTTTACCTTCCTCAGGAAGAGTCTCGATGCGCCCCTCGACCCACGCCTTCCGACCCTCCACCCTGACGGTTTCGGCCCGGAGAGCCACATAGGAGTCCGCCATGGCCGGAGCGCGGTAATCAATATTCAAGTTGGCAGTAACGCCGACCCTGTTAGGCAACGCGGGAAAACAGCAGCGCGCCAAACCCTCGTCTAGCAATGTAGCCAATAGACCGCCGTGGACGATACCGATGTGGCCGCACATATCCGAACCCAGGTACATGAGCGAGACCATGCTCTTACCATCCTTCTCGGCGAAGATGAGCGGCGGCACGACGATCTTGTTAGGACCTGCCAATGTGCCGCCTGTCAGACTACGCGGGCGTAGAGTCTCGGGGATCTTGAGGTGCGGGCGTGCTTCCTTGAAGTTTGGGTTGGCGCGCAGTTTCTGGGCTTCGGGGTGGTTGCGGATGTATTGATCTATTTCCGCGGTGTGCGCGTCTTCGGGCGTGAATGCGGAGAGGGTTTCCTCATCGGTTAAGACGGTGGCGGACATGATTCTTGACACGGTGCGCTGGGTTTGGAAGACGAGGCCTAGGGTGAAGGCGAGGACTGCGATGGAGGTGAAGCCTGCGAATCGGCGGAGGCGCGAGCGGGGAGGGGGTGGAAGCGGGTGAAGGGAAGGGTTTGCTTCTGCGATTGCCGAGGCGTTAGATGCTGTGCATTCTTGGGGATCGGTAATAGGACACTGAGAGGTGGTTCCTGGCTTACCGGTAGAGTAAAGTCGGCGAGTTGGTCGGGGGTGAATGAGTGAAGACCCGGATCGGGGAGCGCGGGGAAGAAGGCGTAAAGGAGTGGAATTGAGTCGGGGTGCAAAGTCAGAAATGAGAGGAAAGGTCGGTCGGAGCATTGTCCAAAACCGAGACCGAAACCCGCGAGTCTCGATGGCGAAATGTTGGGAAGGCAAGTGGTTGAGTGGATTCAAGTCCAGGGAAAAGTTACCTCGGTCCGTTTTCACACCCGCGAGCCACATAGATACAATTGTAGCCTGGTTAATCTCTCGGCCCTGAGAGTAGGTCACCTTGGCCACTTCAATGTGCCATCCACGTAGGCATTCAAAATGGCATTTACGGTGGAGGTCAGTTTGAATGCGCCCTTCCTCTCCTCCAGTCAACTTAGAATTGTTTTGGTCGAGATGCTGCGTCATCCAACGAACTTCTTTTGTCTCTATGCGGAGACAGCTAGGTTACAGTATTCTAACCCCTTATGATTCCTATATGGTATATACTTAAAACATTATATATCCTTAAAGGCGCAGCGGTAGTACTACCTATGTACACCGAAGTAGCAATAGGATTGGTAAAATTATCAACCTTTCTGCCAGCCCGCCTTCACCCAGCGAGCGTGGTGAGCCCCGGCAGGCAGAGAGGCAGGCAGTTCAAGATCTCCAAAAACGTCGTCCATCCCACGAGCCAGGATATCAGAATCAGACAGAGACGGCGGCAGATCCTCAAGCTTAGTGCCCCAGGCACTCTCATTCTTTCCAAGAACTAGAACTAGGTCCTGACCCTCGGTGAAGAAGTCGTGGGACACCCAGTTCTTAGTATACGGTTGGCCGTTCAAAGTTGCGGACTGGATGAAGCCAGTGCCTCCAGTGTTGTTGAGCGAGTTGAACTTGTCCCAGTTGATCACACGCAGGGTGGCGGTCTTGCCAGTGAGGGGTGAGACAATGCTGACCGACTCGAAGAAGGGCACAGTGATGAGGTAGACGCTTTGGCCTGGGTTCGGGAAGAGGCCCATCATTGACATGGCGACGAAAGAACCCATCGCGCCGGAGTCGTCATTGCCGGGTAGACCTGCCGGGGTTGGTGCAAAATACTCAGGGATGTAGGTGCGAGCTCGAGCAGTGGACTTGGCTGGGCGCCCGGCATAGTGGTATTGGTAGACTGTCAGGAAGGCGGGCTCGTTGCCAATGTAGGTGATCTTCTGATCGTGTAGATAGTCAAGTCGTCTGACGAAGTTAGAAGGTCCTCCGAGAAGGGAGATGAGAGCGGCCATATCGTGGGGTACAAAGCTGAAATGAAGCGGTTAGTATATCCATACCCGAGAAGATGGAGAGTGTCATACAATTGGTACTCCCAGATACTTGATTCGAAAGTCTCTCCCGCTGTGTTCTGGAGAGAGCAGATACTTCCACTGGTGTCAATATTCGAGCATTTGAGAGGATCTTGATATCCCCAGGTCCCGTTAAGGTACTTGGGCTGGAAAAAGCCGGTGAATCCAGTGTTCGTCCCATCCAGGTACGATTCCTGGTTCTTTCGGAACAGATTTCTCCAGTACCGCGACTCTTTCTCATATCGCTCGGCATCGGCAGTTTTATTCATCCCGTAAGCCATTTGGGCAATGGCAAAGTCATTATAAGCGTACTCGAGGGTGCGTGAGATACTGCGAGTCATGGTTCCGAAGCCAACATGGTCGAAGTCTTCAACAGGGATATAGTTGAGTTTCTTCCAGCTTTGCATGCCGCCACGGCCCTCATTGGACCAGTCGTAGGGCTCCTCATCTGCGTCTTTCTGGACGGCTGCGTAACCTGCCTCCCAGTCAATCCCATCGTTGATGCCTTTGACGTATGCATCAGCAAGTACGTTGTCAGCGTTCGATCCACCCTGTGTGTAACCTGTTTGGAAAACTATTAGAGCCTCATCCCGGGTGGTAACAAATAAGAGTTCGCACCTTTGCACAGCGACATGCGGCAATCAGGTAGCCATCCAAGATGACGCTGGGTGTCGATCAAAGAGCGTATCATCTGAGCCACTGAGCTGGGGTCAAAGATTGTCAGGAAGGGAATTTGGGAGCGGAAAGAGTCCCAGAGACTGGCGATGATCAGCAAGAGTTCGCAATATCCCAGAAAAGACAAGACAAACCAGTAGAAAGAATCAAAGTACGGCTCTGAGCTTGTCCATAGCGGGTTCTCGCCAGTATAGTTCTGAGGATTCACCATTGTCCGGTAAATACCACTGTAGAAGTTTGTGAGGACAGACTGCTTGACCCCGTTGCGCGAGACACGAATGGGACGCATTTTGTCTGTCCATTGCTCGACCGCAGACTTGCGGATGGATTCAAAATCAAAATCGGGAATCTCCGATTCAGCATTGGAGCAGGCCTGCTCGGGACTGATGAAGCTCAAGCCGACACGAGCCTGGACGATACCATCTGCGGGAGCTTTGAAACGGACAAAACCGCCGCCCTAGGCCAGTCAGTTTACGAAGTGATAATGATGAATTTGGTACGACTGACCGGCAGAGGATAGCCATTGATGCTGCGTGAGATCTTTAAGTCGTGCACATCAACACTAGCCCGAGCATCAACAAAGATACCACTATCACGCAGCCAGGCAGAGCTATGGAAGTCGGCACAAAAGTGAAGCTCGTATTCTCCACTGCCAAAGCTAGGTAAAAACTTGGCACTACCCATCATGCGCCCATTAGACTCGTCGATCGAGATCGAGGCATTATCTTGGCGTGAGTCGGATAGATCCGAGAGGTCCAACAGAATCAGCGGGCTGCTGTCAGCGGGAAATTGGAAGCGGATAAGTGAAGTGTGTTGGGCAGCGGTCATATCAACGTGCACACCGGATGCCAGCGTCAGAGCGAAGTAGCCCGGGCTGGACTTGACCGAGTCGGGTTTATACGGCATTTTCCGCGCCTTCTTCGGGTAAACACAACCATTCACATCATCGCCGGCGCATTGCGCATATGGAAAGAGAGGGAAATTGCCAAGCGAAGGACTCCCACCGGTGCCAGAATCGTGCATGCTCGAGAAGCCGGTGACATTGCTGCCGTCGTAGGCGAAACCGCCCTGGTTGCTCTGGGAATCTGTATCGGCGACGGCCTTGGCCATGCCGTAGGGTAGAGACGCACCCGAGAAAACATTGCCTATAAAGCAGAGTCAACTTTAGCGGGAACGAATCGGCGCGTTCTCCATACCTCCGTTGGCACTGCCGATCAGCGGGTCTATATACTGCAGCACATCATAGTCCTCCGGTAGCGCGGGGAGGGCACTGACCAACGCGCGACTACTGGCGAGAACGAGCGACAGGAGTAAACAGCACGGCATGATGGCGGAGTGTGAAGAGAAATCAGTAGAGAGATTCGGGATTCCGAGTGGTATTTAGATGCATCCCTGCAGGCGCGTCGTGCCTGCCGGTCCGGCATGCGTCCAACTGCCCCTGTCGATCTTCACCCCGCGTCGCTGCATCGCTGCGTTGCATCGTGCGCTCATCGAACCTACTAGTGTAGTTGGATCATTGTACGGAGTGACGTTTGATAGTTTGGCCTCGTGTGATAGGGTGATTCCCGCAGGCCGCATGAAGGTTCGTGCATGCGACGAGCCTCCAGTCGGTTCCGAAGGCTAAATCGCGATCGGTCCATTCCAGAAGGGTAATTGTCCGATAAAGGAGGTTTGCAATACATGATCTATGGCAACACGCGGAATCTCGATGGAGTCACGGGGTTGCTGACAAGCTTGTACTACTCTCTATGTATTTCCGAGTCGGTATAAATATTCCCTTCATTGCATCGTAAAAGCAGCCTGCATTACCAGCCACGGTCTCATACCTGGCTTCTTCAGACCTTCTAATTTACGTTGTCATAGAATAGGAAGTGTTTATGTTATGAGCAGCCGATGAACTTGCCTGACTTTTGGATGGTGGGGTCACCCTCTGATGCCATTTGAAATGAGACTAGATCTGAAAATAACCAAGCTATATTAAGCAACCGCGTGCCCTTTTTTGTCTAACTAGCCCACAGTTCCTTTGAACCGTATCTGTCTCCCCGACCAAGGTGTCTTTTGGGTATTATGCATAATGTCCACCAACCAACGCGCTAATAACTTCCAGGGTTTCCCGTTCGACTTCGATCTTCACGGCAACCTTGGGACTCGGACCCTACGAATGGCATATCCATACAATATAAAGTGCACAAAAGAAGTAGTTATTAAAACACCATTCTCAAGCACGCTAGACGTGGAGAGGCTTGAGATGCCTAGGAGGATTGTGCTAGGTACGGGCTGTCCACAGATCGCGGGTGACGCCTTCGGTGCTGCCACTGCTACTATTCTCACTCTTCCCAGCCGCTAAGGCGGTTTCTTCCCGATGTCTATTCAATGGCTCCCTCAATTCAGACAGGTAAGGCTGCGCTGAGAAACCCCAACCGTTAACTTTATCTGTAAGATTAGATATCCACCTCCAAGATGCTCCTCCGTTCTTACTCTCAAGAACAGGGAAGAAGGGTGGGTTAGGACCTGACAGAGAGCAGGTGATAAGCAAGATGCCGTCCTCTAACTCAGTGTATCGGGGATATTCCCCCTGCTGACCCTTAAGTGTGTCGTATATTATTTTCGAGTAAAGGCAAGATGGCTAAGATTGAGCCCAAAAAGGTAAAGTTTCAAAAGAGGCTTCTTGGACAGGATGATGACGATGAAGCTTGCCTTAAGTCATGTAATTCTATATCATGGGAGGTCAGATCCCATGGTTGTACTTTAGGTGGGAGTATGTATACCACGTTTCTTTAGCCTCATATTACTTTCTTACCGGACGTTAATTGATTGTTAGGCTGATTCGGGTCGACTGATCTTCTGGATCTCTGCAACTTATAGCCTCGACCAGGTCCGGGTTTATACCTCGATCCTAGAAAGGATCCTCTTGACAAGACATCATTAGACTGAATACTTTCACGCATAAAGCCATGTACATAGTAGGTTGGTAGACATGTCTACCATATTTGTGGAGTTTCGGCAGGAAATCGGCAGTCTCAGTCCTCAGTCCTCAGTTGAATGTCTTCAGTTCTGAATACCCTTAGGTCAGCCGATTCCGTAAGAGGAACTTAGCGAAAATATAATTGCTTTCGCTTTATACTATCTGTTCCAAGTAGGACAATCATAAGGAAACATACGGTCGCAAAAAAATAATCTATGTACAAGGGCAACCGACGTAAATCACATCACACTATGAAAAGGCCAGACAAAGACCCAATGAAAGAGACAATGGTTCAACAACCTAAGAAGGACGATAGAACTTGCTCTCAATCCAAGGCATACCGACAACTTTAGCCTTGAGAATCTTCCTGCGTACCTGCACACCAAGCTCAGTACCCTTCTTATGCAGACCGTTCTTCACATACGCCATGGCGATGTTCTGACCGCCAAGCGAAGGACTAGGCAGGCCGGAGGTGACAACTCCGACCTGGATGGGGTTGGCTGGGTCGGATAGGTCGACGACGATGGCGCCTTCGCGGGCAGGCGGGCCCTTTTCAACGGATAGGCCGACGCGACGCTGGCTGAGGGTCTTGGGGCTGGCGATTTGGGAGAGGATGGTTGAGGCGCCGTTGAAGGTGGCTGTTGCCGGGTCGCGGCGGTCACGGCCGACGACCCAGCCCAGAGCGGCGGCGGGGGGTGTCTGCGCGGTCGTGATATCGTGGCCGTAGAGACACATGCCGGCTTCGAGGCGGAGGGAGTCACGCGCGGCGAGACCAGCTAGGCGCACGGTATCCTTGTCGGTTAGCAAGAGGTTGACGACTTGCTCGGGCAGGGTAGGGGCGCCCGAGGTCGGAATGGAGATCTCGAAGCCGTCTTCGCCCGTGTAGCCGGTGCGTGAGATCAGGAGAGGCTGGGGAGTGGCGCTGCCGTCGGGCAGGGTAAGGTAGAGCTCGCGGCAGTTACCGAAATAGAGGGTGCTCAGGTCGGTTGAGGCGGTTGAGGAGGAGTTGATGAGCGGCTGTAGGACGGAGGCCGCCTTGGGACCTTGCAGCGCGACCAGCGCGCGGTCCTCGAGGATGTCCCATTTGATGCTGTCGGCGCCGTGTTCGGCGCGGTAGGCCTCAATCTCGGCCTGCAGGAAGGCCAGGTCCTCGGTGCGACGGCCGGCGTTGGTCACGAAGTAGAAGCTGTCTTCACCGCGGCGAGTGATGACAGTGTCGTCGACAATACCGCCGGTACCGACCTCCAGAAGGCAGGACAGGGTAGAGGTGTTGGGGGCAAGCTTGTCCAGCGAGGAGGGTGAGACCTTCATCAACAGGTCCATGGCGCCGGGCCCGCTAAGGTGGTGCTGCACCCTGTATAGAACTTGGATTAGCTTGCTGTGATTCCAATTGAGAGTCTATAAAGCGATTAGACTCACATATGGCTTACATCGAACAGACTGGCCTTCTCGCGAGTCCACATGTGGCTTTCCACATGGCTGAGGTCTGCATACTGCAGCGGCATAGAGTACCCGGCAAAGGGCACCATCTTGGCGCCGTGCGCCTTGTGCAGGTCATACAGCTGCGTCTTGGCCAGGGTTCCATTCGAGCTTGAGGAATAGCGGGCAACATGGGCCTTGGTCTGGGGAACTGCAGTATGCGCAGTGAGTCTGGTGTTGGGACTCCGGGGAGCTGCCCGCACGGCGGAGGAGAGCTCCCGCCGTAGCAAGGTGGAGCCGATAGAAGCGCGGGGAGCATGCACGGCGACAGCTCTGGCGGCGACGAGGTCGACCCCGCTTCGGAAAGTACGAGCGCTGGCCATGACGAGCAAATATAGAGGAATTGAATTTACAAGAGCAGAAGCGACGGAGGAGGAAGGGAAAAGACCGCGAGAACTTGCGTCTACTCCGCCTCGGGGAAGCACAGCGGAAAAGTCACGTGTTGATAGGGCGACCTTCGGCGGGGAAGTCAAGTCCCTCTCTCTGCAAGGGAAAGTTCAGAAAGAAGAGATGCGGCTGTGATGAGAGCGTGTGAGAGCATCCAAGTGCTCCTTTGATCATATGGATTGGATTCGACGCAGATTATGTGCACGACATGGGTGGAGCGGCGCGGAAAAGACCACCTGCAAGTCCCCGTTCCCCGAATTCAAGAAGTATACAAAACAAGAACGCCCGTGGTGTCCTCGGTATCCTAAAACATATATGCAACTAAGTACAGCTAAGGGTACCATTTGTAGAAGATCATGCGAATCCAAAAGCAATAGCAATTGGCCGCCTGCCTTGGTCATCACATCATGAAATCCCTCCGAAGCCGATATTTACTGGCGGTCAAAGTGACCAAATATAGTATGTTGAAAAGCAAATGCAAGTAGGAGAAAGAAAAAGCAAGGGTCCTATAGAGCATTGCTGGCGCAAGTGAAGACACCGCCGACAGTACCTTCGTCGTACATTTCAACAATGGACATGACGGAAGCCTGCGGTATGTTAGTAGACGAACAGGAAGGGAGAAGGGAAAGGGGGACACTCACGTAGGTACCGGGACCCAAGAAGAAAAGACCCATAAAGATCAAACTGACGTTGAAGATGAAACCCAACCAGCCGCGAATGCCACGCTGCATAAAGAAGTAGGGCCCGTGGTCGGCCGAGCGCATGCGGATATAAGCAACACCCCAGAAAATGAAACCGAAGAAGGAATCAAACAGCGAGCTCATAATGGACAGCAGACTCGAGAAGAAGGGAATCACCTCGGCAATGATCCAGGCACAAGTCCACAGACATGCCAAGATTCCGATCCAGGAGGCCCAACCCACGACGGTGTTGTTGCCCTTGTGGCGGGTTCCCTCAAACAGGCGGAAGAAGATGAAACGGGCCGACACAGAGGCGTACAGGACCCCGAGGAAGATGATCGTCGGAATCATGAAGGAGAACGACAACTTCTTGTATAGCTCGTCGGACATGTTGGCGAAGGCGGGCGAAGAGCTCATGTACTCATTGCCTGTGTAAACGTAGATTATAGAGCCGACCAGGCCGAAGACGATGATTTCGGCGACGGTCACAACCGTCACGGACTTCCAGAAGTCGCGCGGCTCCTTCATTTCGGCGATAAAACTGGGCAGGGTAATCTGGCCTATGAACGTGTAGCTGATGTTCAGGAAGGCGTTAAGTCCCGAGACGAAGGAGGTACCGGGAATGGGGATCGCGCGGAAAGTTGGCTCGCCATTTTTGGGGTATCCGGCCGGGTGGTCCTCAATGCCAACGAAGACGGTGGCCATAATGACGGAGACGAAGGTGAAGAAGGCGGAGAAAGTGGCGATCTTGGCCAAAGTGCTGAATGTGCGCGGGAGGGAGCAGATGAAAGATGCGACGGCGACGATGAGCGAAAACACGACCGTACAGACTGCACCGTTGGACATGGTGTTGAGATACTCGGAGCCGACCACACAGTGCAGGCCCTGAATGAAGGTATTGTTCAACAGGAACATGACGGCCGTCATCCACCAGGCGATTTTCGAGTCCCAGAACAGATATTGGCCGATATCACACACATCGCGGACCTCGGGGTGTCGCAGACAGAACCGCCTATCACAACATCAGCTCGATCATGGAGAGAAGTCTTGGAAATCGACATACCAGACGGTCAAGGAAGTGTAGAGCACCACACCGGCCACGAAACAGGTCAAGAGCAGACCGGGAACGAGACCCAGCACTGAATACGACCAAGGGAATGACATGATAGCCAGACAAATGTATTCGGCGAAAAGCAGAGCCGCAGTCTATAGGGCAACCACGATTAGTCCCACTTCGAAGTCATGGGACAACAAAAGAAAAGAAAACCCACCTTTTGCCAACTGCAAGTACGATACTTGATGGTATTTTCCGATTCCATTTCGATTTGGCGACCGATGCTCTCGGTGATTGAGGACGAGTCGATCGCCGCGACATGCTGATGCGACAGACGGCGGCGCTGGCCCTCTGTATCGTAGTCCTTGAGCTTAGCATCCTCCAGCTTGTCGCTCTTGTCGCTTGTATCGCTTATATCGGCGGTGCGATCGTGGTCCCAGGTGCCAGCAGCAAGTGCTGCGTGGTAAGGCCGAGCCATTTTAGTCTTAAGGAGCGGGCGAACCGCGCTTGACGGTACTCGGCGGAGTCGAGAGAGGCTTTGATGACCTTCGAATACATATAACTGCAGATATGGGGCGATAATTCCACACAACCGTGCTGCTGGGATTTGCGCGGTTTGAATCGAGAAGCTTATCGAGTTTCTTTTGTTGCTGGGTGCTTTTTGCTTGGTCGCTGGAGTTTCTGGTGCAGGCTGACGCTGCGGGCGATTAGGGCACGGGATTTACGATAGTGAAGATCCGGGGCCAGCGAGCGCCCAGTAAAGTTGTCGCCGGGGGGAGAGACAGAAGTATGAGAGAAGAAGAGGAAGAGGAATCAAGAAGAAAAAAAGAAAGCGAAAAAAAAGAGAACCGAGGAGCTGAGGATGGTATTCTAAGTATCCTAAATGGTATACAGGATACCAGCGGCGACGGGGTTCCACTACGATCGCAGCGTTGACGATCGGAAGCACTGCGGTAATTATGGTTCCGCTCAGGTTATGGCGGCCGCTTGGGATTCTCCACTCTCGACCTGGGTTGGCCAGAATGAAAAGAAAAAAAAAAAAAAAAAAAAAAAATTGTCGATTAAGGATCTGTGAGTGGATTCACGTACGTAGGTGGCATGATGTGATGAGATATCGCCGCAACAGGGCAGCCACGACGCTTCCAGGGCGGGAGAGGCGCTTTCCTCCGCAGGCGTCTGTTCGCCTAATCTGGGATCGGGCAATCGGGGACCGTCTGCACTATTTTCCCCAATATATACAAATATATACAAGATAAGGAGCGGTGACTCCGAAACTCTAAGAGATATCAGCACCTACTACACCTCATCGGGTACTCCGTATAAAAAGAGGAAAGAACTGGTACTGACCAGGATCCCGCATTTCTATGAAGCTACGACCTGCCGAAAGTGGACCCGTAGACCCGCCAGCGCCCCGCAAGCGGTCGGTGGGTAATCAGTTGGACGCGGAGGTTGAGAATTCATGCATCAGTACAGGGTCCCGAATAAACCGAATAAATTTCAGAAATTGGCCACACTGTGACTTTTTTTCGCATGCTCTGATTTGACCGCAGCCAATTCTACCCGAATGCGGTAACCACGATGGAGCCCGGGGGCAGAGTTTGAGGGTGGTAATGTAATCCTACGGCCGGCGGCTTGGCTGGGGACTTGTCACTCTCAATGCATGGGCTCTGATTTGTGTAAAAATGAACAGAGTTCGCCTTAATTTAGCTAAATTTGAAGATGCGAGATTGGTGAAATCATAAGACTCGGTAATGCGAACGCCTGCGCCACATGCGGCTGACTCAGCGCCTGCGTTCAGCCGGTATTCTCATGGTTTTCTGCAGTATTATATGTATTTAAAGGGTTCAGGAATTCTAGAATGAATTCTGGAACCGAATGTTAAGTCTCGATTCCAATAACAAAGAAAATGACACGATGAAAATGTACTCTGTACTATGTGGCAGTGTTAGTCTCGGGCCCCCGTACTCCGTATTAAGGCTCCCGAGCCTCCCGCTCTTGCGTGCTCCTCCTCCACGATGGCCTCATACTGGAACCACATACTTGCTCTACCTACTCCTCCTGCCCTGTCTGGCAGGCGACCTAGAACATATCCAAATACTTTAACTTTATTTCTGTCTTGAAGAGAGGGATTGCGTGATGGCCTACTTGTTCTAGAAACTGTCCCTGCGCCCTGCTGTGTTCTTGCGAGATGACCACTTACCCTATACGACATTTGATCGGCGAGACCCGGGCTAAGATTCTGGTTTTGAGTAACACATGGGATTTGCCCTTGATGCTGTATCTGATATGTGACAATAATACACGGGGGTACTTTCGTCCGAACTCCTACAAGAAACCATATATGCACCTAACTATATAGATAGGAAAAAGTCTGCCTGGTAAGGCCTTTCCTATCTAGGCTGCCGCCGCTTTTATGAGGGCGCTTAGGCTTAGGATTACTAAGTAGACGTTAACTAACTACTGATTAGGCTAGCACAAAAATATACTATACTCAAAATAGATAGGCCCCATAGGAATTTGCGTCATGTTTATCGCGCATAATTAAAGCGGAGATAGTTATGCATTACCGGGCGGTAATGCCAAAGTCTATATTTTCCCTTGGCGTCTCGAGCTCAGAGTATCAGGTATATAAGGGGATCATGTCCCCAGCACTAGATGCCCCATAACTTCTTTGGAATTTATATCGCTTCCCTTGAGCAGTGTCTCCAAGATTTAATCATTCCGATGAACCAAGCGCTCAAAAACCACGACAGAAACTCTATGCGAAGGAAAGAAGAAAGATGCTTGAATTCAAGAGCCAGAATCTGACCCTCAGACAAGTTGGCGTCATTTTGCGGATATAGATATGCTTTCTTGCGACAGGCCTGGACGGATCTAAGCACTCCTCAGAGATGCACCAGGTCGCGGACAGTTAGAGCAAGCTATCGAAATTAGGCGAGAGACTCATGCTCAAATAGCCAAAAGCCGTACTTGAACTTCCTTGATGATGTATGTATTTTAGCATGTAGCCCTTTCCACTGGACTCAGTACTGTTTGACGAACAAACATGGTATTCTCGAGCATCCGCTTGACTTGATTCCTGTTGAGCACATCTGGAATGGCCTCTCTTATCTCATGTGGGATCGAGGAGAGACTTGAAGAAGCATATGAAAATATCAGAGGTGGAAGTAAGAAATGGTCGGGCAAGAAGACTTGAACCAGGTAAGTGTTGATTTCGGGATTCGTGGTTTGCGGCTGAGGCTGAGGTAATGCCTCTTTAGGTTCTCCAGCGTGGGGCATCAGTCTGCAGCGATCTCCGTGATCGGCCTCCTGTTGGGTGATTATGGGCCTTAGGCATCCCAGCTGAAGCAAGCACTGTCTATGATGAGCTGAGTGATGGAAATATTGGGCACCTCAGCTGAAGCGAGCTCTAGAAGGAGAAGTGATAGTCTCAAACGCTTTCTGTAGATAGGTAGGGTGACGATTCACTTGGCTGGCCTGGAGTGGCTGAGGCTTTGTTGAATCAAAGTATAAAGTCTGTATTCTCCGTCCAGCAAATCTCTTCAAATAGCCAAGGAAAATTGCCTTTCATCTACTACTGCTGCAAACCTTTCAAGATGCGTTTCGCTCCCCAAATCTCGCTAGTCCTGCCTATGGCAATACACGGCATCGTGACCATCCCAGGGGTAACGGCTCACTGCTCGGATGGACTTGTGAACTTTGTCTTTAACTCTGACTCGTATGACAAACTGTCTCAATTCTCCAAGATGCCTAGCGCTTCTAACTAGCTCACGTTCGCTTTTGGAACTCAGCCTAAGCAAATCCCAATGTTGGGCAACGACAAGGACGCTGTTGATAAGGCCATCGCGGCGGTCAATGGCCCAAATCCACCGGACTACTTGCTCACGTTCAACGAGCCCGACCATGATTACAAGACGGGCAAAGTGATATTGTATCCCAAAGATGCCGCTGATCTTATTCAACCATTGTTGAAGTCACCTGGAAACCATACAAGATTCATCGCACCCGTGCCGGCCAACCAAACCAGCCCGTGGCTTACTGATTTCTACAACGAATGCAAGTGCCGAGACTTCTTCGCTGCACACAACGTCCATATCTATCGACCGACCGTCGAGGAAGCCAAAGCTGAAATAAACGCTTTCCGCGAGAAGTACAACGATAAGCCTTTGTGGATTACCGAGATTGCGCCGGGTCAATCTACGCCACGTTGTCCGAAGAAGATTCCTTGGGACAAGTCGATCAAGTTCATGCAAGAAATCTATGCCTGGGGACAATCAACTGAATGGATTCACAAGATATTTTGGAACTCGGGTAACCAGATCAACTGTAATGATACCAATGTGGCTGCCTCTTATCTGCTTGATTATAAGGATGAACCGACACCACTACTGGATCCTTTCAATCACCTGACCTGTTCATGAAGAATACAGATGGTCCTACTTTCTGCTGAACTGTTTATTCACTCCTTGAGTCCCGTTTCGGATTTTCGTTCTTCTCACGAGTAAAGGAGTGAACGTCGTTTGACAATGTTCCCCTGTAGAGAGTCATTCTTTTGGAACCCTCGGTATGATTCTCCTGTTGGGTGGAGTATTCCGCTACTTTTGCTATGTTAAACCGCCTGGGTACTGTTTGTTCTTTTATTCTTCATTTACCTTGAATACACTCCTTTACGGTCCTTCCTTTAAACCTACACCCTGCTGCCATCTATGCAATCAAAAAGGCCAATGACTGCTGACCAATGGCGAGCCATGTGGAGGCAACAATGATATAGTTAATATTGGAGGGAAAGCAGGTGTCACTTATGTATCAGGCTCAGGTATCTGCTAGTATCTAAGTCAATTCGCGCAGCAATGAGCCTCTAACGATCTGCACAAACGATTCCCCTGCCGCTCTTTCGTGAAAGGCCTCATTGTACACCAAGTTCAAACAAATCTGGTCGCGAAAGGTCCACACGTGGCACACACATTGCCTATTAATCATATCCAAGCCACCTGAAACCCGATCGATGCGAATTCCTCGCTCCACTGTCCCCTTCTCTCTCCCCAGAAACTTTTCGCAAACACCGAGGCTGCTAATATCCACATCGGTGGGTGAAGGGGTGCCTTCCGGCAAACTGCGAAGAAGATCGCATAGCCCAATCGCATATTCGCGATGTGCCGAAATGTATTCATGGCTTAGACCTTTGCGATACTCGTCATGGTAGGCTCTTGCTCGGTCCGACCACGATGACCCGGCCGGCACGGGGAACATCCAACCAGTCGTGAAGATCGTGGCGGCATACTGGCGATCAGAGTATGGCTTTGGAAGCCACGGGCGTAAACTGTAACGAATGGTGCTCGTATAGTGTTTGCTCTGATCATCAGCAGTAGCCAGCGTATAATTGGCTTCGGCAACCGACGCATGCACTGCCGCTGTTACTGAAAGGTTCCGAGCCTTGCAAGCCTGTACTATGGAGTTCGTCTCTTGCTTGGTGAGATGAAGACGGCTGATGCGCGTACCACGTGGGGAAGTGTCGGTCGGTACGTGAGAAGCGATTCCGATGGCCCCGGCCGCATGACCAAAAGTTGCAACTTGTTGTTGGGCTACATGTAGCTGATTACCTTGCTCCGTCGACGCGATGAAATTGGCGGCTGCTTCCTCGACGCACGGCGCTAAGCGGACGGTCTCCTCCCCCCATGGTAGGGTGGAAGCGTCTAGCGAAGATTGAGTCGCTAGGTCGAGGAAGTCGTCCATCAGAATCAATGCACCGATGCCATCTGTTTTCCAGTGCTGCCAATAGGCAAGTAGCTCACCCGTCCGGGGTAGGAATGTCATAGTGGCGCATGGGACGCGTGTCTTAGATGCGATCACTTCATCGGCTGTCCTGTTCTCAATTACCTGAAACGTTTCCGCTGCCCATTCCTCAAGAGCCGCGGAATCGGGGACATTGTAGGTGTATTTTGTGTCCTCTATTATGTAGGCGGCGATCGTGGGGTGACGGAAACGCAAAGCCTTCCATGCCTCCCGGTAGAGAGAGGGTTGGTTTTCGTTTGCCAGTGAGCCTAGCGGGGTCACCGAGACTATGATATTTATAGCCCAGTGCTCTTTATTGAACGGACGAGCGGCATCGCCAACGATCTTGATGAATGTTTCATTTTCGCCGAGCGGACGTTCGTATCGCTGCTCGCTCACTTTAGACCACGACATGTTTGAATGTTCGCTTGGATTTGAACAAGGCGGTTCCGTTGGAATCAATAATCTCTGTATCGACCGAGTATCTTTTCTTAAGTTCTCCGATGGTTGATACACGGGGGCCCTGATATGTATATCTACGTTCAAAGTACCTTTGCAGTAGAGATCTCATTTATGTGAGGAAGTTCGGTCTGATTTCATCCGAGAGGGGTAGAGGGGTAGATCTACAGTGGACTGGCGGCCTAAGGCGTCCAATGAATACATAGTCGGAAAATCGATCTTGTTCTCGGGCATCTACATCGAGTATGTCCTATTTCTTGTAAGTATCCGTTGTTGGATACTTGAATGCCTTTCATGAGCTACTCGATCTATCCGTCGGGGATTACAGGTTCGATATCTGGACAAAGGACGCACTGAAACGAGCCAACCAACAGGTAACCACAAGGCCAGAAAGAGCTTTTTCCAACGTTTCTAATGAAGTTGTTTGGTGGAGATCTCTTCTCACGGGCTTCATGGGACTGTAGTAGACGTGCATGGTCCGAAAATTGAATTCTCAGCGTTTGGCAAGTTAGACTGGCACGCGATGGGACTAGCGTGTCGCATTTTATTGAGGTAAGCTTATCACTCAGGTCGCTCGTCAGATCACTCAGGCTAGGTCAGTGTGTGGAATTTACGATTATGAATACTCACGGAGCAACTCAGGCTCCTCAGGTGCTCACTTTTACTCAGTGATCAAACTTTGTCCTGTGTATATGTCCAGACATGGAATAGAAATAGAAACAAAGATAGACTCCCTCTACATGCCTTCGTCCTCGTCGCCCAACAGCGCCGCGTAATCGTCCGCCGAGGCAAATGTCGGCAGGTGCTTGAGCTTGCGGCGCTTCTTGCGCTCTGACGCCGACGCCGACGCCGACGGTGCCGTGTCGGCCGCGGGCAACTCCACGCCACCCAGCTCCATGTCCGATGGCAGGTCCTCATCGCTGTCGAGGAAGGCCTCGTCGTCCGATACGTCCATATCGAAGGCGTCCTCGTCATCCTCGGGCTCCTCCTTCTTGGCGGACTTCTTGCCCTTCTTCGCGGGAGCAGGTGCAGCGGCCTCCTCGTCGTCGAATCCATCAAACTCGGCTTCCTCCATCTCTTCGTCGGACGGCACGTCGGACTCGTCGTTGAAGATGACTTCGTCATCACCGGCCGCCTCGCCTTCACCGTCCTCGTCGGAGTAGGCAGAGTCCAGATCATCCAGATCCAGGTCATCGTCGCTGTCGACATCGGCCTCCAGATCCGGCCGCGAGTCGACCAGCGCCTTCCAGATCTCATCCTCATCCTCGCTGATACCATCGATATCATCGATATCTTCCTCGTCGCGTTCAACGGGGTCAACGCCACCCTTGCCCTTCTTGCCCTTGCCCTTGTCCTTGTTGACACGGTTGAAGTACTGGTGGAAGAAGACATCCTCCGCGGCCACATCCTCCGCCTTCTTCTTCCAGAAGTTCTCGGAGTTAAGAGGTACGGCATGCAGCGCTGACTTGTGGGCCTCCACCAGTCGGTCGGCAGCATCGCCACCGGCCAAAGGCTGCATGATCGAGGCGCCGCGGGAAGCAGTGCTGGCCTTGGGGGTGCGGTACACGAAGCGGTCCAGGAAATGGGTGAGCGTGTGAATGGTCAGGTCGGGCTTACCACTCATGGGCTGGTGCTCCAACAGATTCGCGGCATTGACGGAGACGGAGGGGTGGAAGTGAGACGTATAAGGAAGCAGTTCCCAAAGACAGGTCTTGTCGGCATTGCTGTGTTCTGGGTCGCGCTTGCGAGGATCGTACCCATTGCTCTGCTTCTTGGCCACGGGTGTTGGCAACGGCTGTTCCTCGTCATCCTCGTCGGGGACATCCCGGAAGACCTCTTCACCATCGCTCTCATTGTCCTCGGGCTGATCGAATAGGGACGAAAGGCCGGGGAAGGTCTTCTCAAGCTCACGGATCAGGTAGAAAACACCGCAAATGAAAGAAGGCTGGTGCATTCCGAGCACCTGGACAATGCGCTTGACGAATGCCTTGACCCGGCGGATACTCAAGTCGTTCTTGAGGGCCTTGAACAGGAGGTTCAGGTAGAGCGACTGCTTTGAGGAAGTAGCAACGCGCGGGTCCAGAAGGGACTCGTACAGCGTCCGGTAGAAGCGGTCACTAGCGATCTGATGCGAGGCAGTAAGCTGCTGGATCAGCATCAGAGCCTGGATACTGGTGTTGAAGTTCGACGAGTGCGTGATATGGAAAAGTGTGTCGAGATGCTTCGTGAGGCTATAATTCGCGTCAGTATCTTACATAGCTGAACATAGTTGTAAGCACGTACCGGTCAGAGTCTGCGTCGGTGAAAGGATGAGCGCGGTTGACACCGGTCAAGACACCCGAAGTCAACTTCTCGCGCATCTCGTCGGTTTGAGCCTCGCCCTTTGCCTCATCATTGCCCTTGCCCTTGCCCTTGCCCTTGGGGCCCTTGCCGTGCTTGCTCTTGAGTGCCTGTTTGGTGGGCTTCAAGAAGGTAACGAAGAGGGAGAAGTAAATGTCCAGCAATTGGTCAGCGACCTTTGGCTCCTTGGTACTAAGAACCGTCTGATTCAGAGTGATGATGGCGTAGTATTTGGCATGCTGGCTCTGACCAGGACGGAACAGCAGCTCCTCAATACCCTTGATGATGAGGGGCTTCATTAGGGGGTGCTGCTGCTCAAGTTGCAACAACAGATATGAAGCCCGAGAAGCAATTTTCCTGCCGGGGTCTCCAAGCTTGTTCACAAGGAGGCGCAGCAGGTTGGCTTCTTGCTCGGGCTTCTCTTTAAGGAGCTCGTACACGTAACTGACGGCACGAGATCGCGAAAACTCAATCTCGTCGTTGCACCAGATCTCCAGAATCTTAAGCATTTCGAAGAACTGTTCCTTCAGGTAGTCCTCAAAGGCCCAAACTATCAGGTGGCTCTTCTGCAAGCCACCAGGAAGCGGGTCTCGCTCCGTCCATCGCCCACCAGCACCTTGAAATGCTGCAACCAGACCGGGCTGGTTGGCAAACGCCTTGAGTCGTCGATCGCTGGGCAACAAAGTACCCTGGGCAAACATATCCTTCAGGGACCGCAAGACCTCAACCGCCTGCGCACGGCTACGCTTCTTTCCGAGCCCAATGAGGTTCTGCAGAGAGAGCGTATTGTGCAGCGGCGACTCTTGCACGGCAAGCGTCAGAGCGGAAATTTTATCGCTCAGGGTTCCTGAGGCCATGATTGTCGTGTAAAACTTGTGGGACGAGGAGGCGGAAGCTTGCTGGGCTTCCGCATACTTGTCTGTCTCTTCTTGGAGGAAGGTGTTGGCAACTTCGTGGATGCGCTCGACCAAGTGACGAGGCAGGGCGTTCATTTCCTTTGCGCTGTTCAACGGAGGAAGAGGGATATTATACCAGTCGGACCGGGGAAGACAAGTCTAAAATTGGAGTTAGCACAACACAGTTAGGTAGTAGATGGCCAACACTCACGAGCTTCGCATATTCCTTGGGTATGACCACTTCGGCTTCCTTCGTCTTAGCTGGTTTGACTGGAGGTGCTTCCTCAACGTCAGACTCCTCAGGCTCGCTAGCATCTTCGCTGTCCGCCTCACTGCCTTCGTCTGCCTGTTCGACGTCGGCATCTTCCTCGGCTTCAGCTTCAGCTTCAGCCTGCGCTTCCTCCTCCTCAGCTTCAACCTCATCATCCTCTAGATCGTCGGGAACGACATGACCGGCAGCCTCCAGCATTTTTGAGAGCTCCTTCCGCAAGTCCTCGTCGCCTCCTTTCTTTTCTTTAGATGGCGCTCCCTCGACTTCAGACTCCGAGTCAATACCGTCAAGAAGCTCCAGGTCTTCCTCGGTGCCGCCCAGGGCCAAAATCTCCTCGCGCAAGGTATCGTTTTTGCTGCTCTTTTTAATACCGTCAGGCTTGCCCTGCTTCTTCTTATCTCCCTTCTGCTCCTCCCGAGCAATCACCTCGCCATTGCGATCCCGTTTCTTCCCTTGCGCAGAGCCCTTGTTCTTGCCAGCCTTGGGAGCGACATCCTTTTCCTTCTTGGACGTCTCAATAGACGGCTGAGGCTTGTTGTCCTTCTTAGACTTTCCCTTGCCGGAGTTCTGGTTATTCAACCGTTGCTCGATTTTCTGTCGTAGGCCAGCGAAGGCACCGTCGGCGAACTGGGGCATATCGGCGGGCTGGGATTCCGTAGCAGAAGCACTTCCATTTTGGGGGTTCTCATTAGCGCCCGAGGGGCGCTTATCTTTCCCTTTGGCCATTGTTGGCGTTGTTGGGAGGCAGGTATGTTTTTTGAGCGGAGAGAAAATTGGACGGAGAAATCTTTTGCGGCGTGCCAGTTATCAGGCGCTCGGACCAACGCGATAAGAAACATCCAAGGGCGACCGCGACGATTTCTCGAGATTCGCATTCGACGTCTGTCAGTATCGATTATTGGATTTTCCGTGGTGGAATTTCTCCTCGATGATCTCCGGGTTACATCCAGTGCCTGGTCGCACTTCGGGGAGGCGGCTGGTGCTGGGGCTTCGCATTCAGCGCTGCGGACTCCATGTACGCAATCCCGGAATTCTTGCCATGAGCTCCATTGCAGGTGCTGATTGATCGCAGTGTGATGGACGAAGTCGAGTTTCAAATTTCTGGATCCCCACTGCTGGTAAAGCTAAGAAGGCGGGGGGTAATGGTAAGCCAGTTGCTATCGAGAGATTGGCCAAACGCTAACCAAGTACTAGAGGATGCCAATGACCTCCTGATTCGAGGCGGATTCCTTCGCCAGGCCTATTCCGGTGTCTTTCATCTACTTCCTCTGGGTTTGCGAGTTCAGGACAAACTGGAGGGTCTTATTGATAAGCATATGCGGGGACTGGGTAAGATCGAATATGCGAAAAATGTTTCTATCATACAATCTAACGATTGTCCAGGTGCATCCAAGGTCTCCCTATCCTCAATATCATCACAAGAGCTCTGGGAGAGGTCCGGGCGACTCACCGAGGGTTCTGAGGTTTTCCGATTCCAAGATCGGAAAGACGCTCGTTTTCTTCTCGCTCCTACCCACGAAGAAGAAATAACTACACTCGTTGGAGGACTCACAACATCATACAAGAATCTTCCTTTGCGGGTGTATCAAATCTGTGAGAGACATCCAATCCGCTTTTCTGTCCGTGAGACTGATAATTTGCAGCAAGAAAGTATCGCGATGAGCCGCGACCGCGGCAAGGCCTTCTTCGTGGCCGAGAATTTGTCATGAAGGACCTCTATACCTTCGACTACAATGTCGAGGAGGCACTCAAGACCTACAAGTCCGTGAAACATGCCTACACACAGTTGTTTGATGAGCTCAAGATCCCCTATCTTGTTGCCGCCGCAGATTCTGGAAACATGGGGGGTAGCCTCAGCCATGAGTATCATTTTGTCAGCAACAAGGGCGAAGACCGCGTAGTAAGTTGTTCAAACTGTGACCATGTGTACAACGAGGAGCTTGCAGATGGCAAGACACACAACTCCCACGGGTCTGCAGGGGAGAGTGCTGCGCCAGGCTTCCAGACAGAAGATGAGCCTGCAGAAGGGGGCGCAACGATATCAAATGGCATGTGGATGGCCATTTCACACGACGGTGGCACTCTTCTCCGGGGTTGGTACCCCAAGTATTCCATGCAGAACGGCGCAACAGAACCTGTCGAAAGGCAGGTCAATTCGCACGCTGTCAAGGCTATTGCCACCGCTGCAGGCGTGGACCTCGACTTGAGCGTTGAGAATCCATTGGCGAAATGGACGGCACATGTCAAGTCGCGTATTTCTACGCAAAAGCCAGGTGTTTTGGATCTCTATGACTCGCAAGTGCGAGTCTACCAACGTCCTCCTCTGAGCGATTTGCTGGAGGAAGTCGGCTGCACCGCTGCAGATATCGAGTATTCGATGCTGGACCGATTCCCTGGTACCGAGAACAAGCTCAGCCTTGTGCGCGTCCACGACGGAGACCGATGCTCACACTGCGCGGATGGACATTTGACGAGTAACCCTGCTGTTGAGCTTGGCCACACCTTCCACCTGGGCACACGGTACAGCGAGGTGCTCAATGCTTCCGTGTCTGTCAGCCCGGCAGTGCTGAACGGATCTTCTGCGACGGATACGCAATCTACAAAGGAGCAGATTGTGCCGATGCAAATGGGCTGTCACGGAATCGGCGTCTCCCGCTTGATGTCGGCTGTGGCTAACCGCCTAGCAGATACTAGAGGATTAAATTGGCCCCGTGCAATTGCTCCCTACGAGGTACTCGTTGTTGCTGGCAAGGGACTGGACTCTGTTGCCGAGCAGGTCTATGACAATCTCACTAAATCATCAAAGCCCGCGGACACCCTTTTGGATGACCGTGACAAGGGCATGGGTTGGAAACTAGGTGACGCAGACCTTATTGGATATCCAGTCATCGTGGTCGTTGGCAACGGCTGGAAGAACAAGCAAACCCTAGAAGTTCAGTGCCGACGTCTGGGCGTGTGCCAGGACGTGTCTTTGGAACAGTTACCATCGGTTGTTGAAGGTCTTCTCTCGCAGCTGTGAGGGTGTAATTACCAGCATGTACCATTAGCATAATTGAGCCATGTACATTATTATGTCCCATCTCTCAACTCTCTCTATAGTTCTGCGTTCTCACGCGAACTATGAAGTGTGGAGAATAGGTGCGTGTGCATACGCCCCACGCATTATAAAATAGGAGGACACCACGCTATCCGCACAACTGCCACGGCCTTTCATCCCAGCACTTTTCCAAGCTCAAACCACCCCACCTGCGCCATATCGCGAGTCCCTGCAGACTCGACGTCAATCTACGTCAAGACCCTCTGCCAGACGGCTTCCATTACGACCACACATCACGATGGCCGACTCCTCAAGCTCCGGCGGAGCTCCCCCGGGCACAGGTACGTTCCTCACCCCGCCAACAATCCCGCAATGGCCCCAAATCCCCAGCGCAACCCCAAATAACACTCGAGAATAATCAAGTCAATCTGGCCACGCTCTCCGTCCCGCAGCTGCGCGCTCTGCAAACCCGCCTCACCTCCGAGCTGGAGCACCTTACCACCTCACACGCCAAGCTGCGCGCCGCGCAGTCCAAGTTCCGCGACTGTGTGCGCTCGATCAATGACGGCGTGACTGGGTCCAAGGAGAAGGGTACCGAGGGCCGTGACGAGATACTGGTCCCCCTGACCAGCTCACTGTATGTTAAGGGTCGATTGACAGATCGGGAGAAGGTGCTTGTTGACGTCGGAACGGGATTCTATGTTGAGAAGGTATGTTGATGGTTCCAGTGGAAGTGGATGCGAGATGGGATGAATTGCATGGAAGGATGCTGATTGCTCGCAGACCCATGACAAGGCAGTCGCTTTCTATAACGATAAGGTTAAGGGCTTGGACTCCAACCTGCAGGATTTGGAGAAGGTTGTTTCGAGTAAGAGCTCGCAGTTGCGGGTTGTGGAGGAGTGTGAGTCTTGTGCCATTCCTGGATATTGTGTGAGCTTTTTACTGACTATTTGCAGTCCTTCGACAAAAGATGCTTGCCGCTGAAGGCGTACCGGCTCGCACTGCTGCGGCGGGATAAATACCGAGACAATATTTACAAGGATATGGCTTTCTGAAAATAAAAGAAGAATTTTCTATTTTGAACACTCGGACTATCAAGTCCATTGAGCAGCAAATTGAACTCACGAGTAAGGCAGTGCGTGCGAGTGATCTCTTACTTTTACGTCTTTCTTGTCCACCAGTTGCCCCTTTCCCGTCCAAGAACCTCTCACTATCTTCTCGGTGTTGCGATTGTTGTGTATAGATAGTTGTAGGTGATCCAGTGCCATGTAGGGAATTCAACTCTGCTCTCGGGTGGTAACTTCACCCGCCACAACGAGAGTCTTTTGCTACCTTATCTCCTCACCGGGAATGAGCTCCCTCGGTGGCCGTGTCTCTGATGGCTATTCCTTTTTTACTCGGATCAGAGCACCGGTGGTCGCTCTATCTATAGCGAGAAGTTCCCCGATGAGAACTTCAAGTACAAGCACACCCGCCCTCGTCTGCTGTCCGTGGCCGTCCCTTCATTATCTGGCTTAGATTACACGAAATCCAAGAGGGATTTCCGCGTATCGCTATTGAAGTTCGATAATGCGCAGGCGAGAATGCGGGAAAACCAGGCCGGCTTAAGCGGATTCGCACTGTTTTTCTTTAGTCTACATGCAAGGCCGTGCATAAGGATGTGCATATAAAATTATGGAAGCTCGATCCCTTCTCTTTCTGCTGTTTGCAGGATATACTGCTTGACCTGTGGAGATGGAAAGATTGGCAGTTAGCAATGTATACACGACACCGAAACACGGCAATGCACTCACCTTGTCATCTGGAACTAGAGCAATCGCCAGTCTGCCATCACTATCTCTCTTTTCTGCATCTGCTCCAGACTTGAGCAGGAAGATGGCGGCATCACCCTGTCCCTCGGCAATGGCATGATGCAGCGCCGTCATACCGTCGTTGTCCGTCGCATTGATAGGGCTTTTTCCCTCTTCCAGGAGAACCTTGATAATAGGAACAGAGCCCACTGCTGCAGCTCGGTGAAGTGGTAGCTGGCCACGAACATCTTTTACTCGGGCACTGCATTTATTGGCGAGCAAAGTCCGCACCGTGGATATATTGGCCTTGGAACTTGCGAAATGCAAAGCGTTCTAGCGGACGTCAGTATCTTGGATATACATTGTTCTATTAGCTTGTAATATAAGCTTACCTGCCCTGACGAACTTTTCACATTGACGTCAGCTCCTTTGCGTAGGAGGAGGTCGATGATTTTGTCACCCTCAGTAGCTCTGAGGCTGGCAGCGATCATAAGTGGTGTCCAATTTGAACCGTCCTAATTTCCATTCATTTAGCAGAAATCCAACAAACTCCTAGCCAAATGACATGGTACATGGACTGGTCACATACTTCGACATCGGGATCGAAATTCTTGACGCCGATTAGCATCTCCACAATAGGTAATCGGTTATAGGCCACAGCCCAGTGGATTGGCAAGCGGTCATCGTCGTCTTTGGTAAAGGCAGCCTTGGGATTCGTCTATTAATGTTATTTAATCTCTGCATATTGATCAGACCATTCATAGAAGAGCTGGCGCTCAACGGGAATGCATGGTGGGTTTTGCGGGGCAGCTCGGAGCTCTACGAGGTATCACTCACGCTGAGGAGGGACTCGGCGACTTGAGCTGTTACACATGTTTAGCATAAAAATAATGCAATATTCTTGGTATAGGCTCACTTTTACCCTCGCGGGCAGCCTCATGAAGAGGGAATTTGGCGCTGTGGTTGGGATCCATGGCGATGGCAAAGAGAAGTAAACGGAAGATAACGATAAGAGCTGCGATAAGTAGGCGACACCTGACGCGGACACCTCAGGCCGCAAACCCAACTTCTACCATGAGATTCATCTCCGGATCTCCACCTCTTCATTCACTAACGCCCGGGTCACCTTCCTTAATTTACAGAGGGCCGATCGAAATCAGATGCGCTGAATTCACTGCATAACTCGATCCGTATCGCCGACCCTCTGCGCAGGGTTTTCTACCACGCGCACGACCGTCGAGGCTCCGAAGCCAATACGCTTCGATCTTTGAATCTTTCCAGCTCTCTCCCCACGCCACATCTCCTCCTCATATCCTCTATAAACAATCGCAATGGAATACTCCCCATCAATGACCGCCGATGAGGCGGCGCGCACCTCCGCAAAGCGGACTGCCGACCTCTTCGGCACTGAATACCTGATGGTCACCCCTTCGACTCTCGCAGACGGCTCGATCGGCGTGTCCTATCGACGGAAAGCTGAATACGAAAACGTGAAGGAATTGCCCCCGGTACTGGCAGAGAAGCAAGCCAAAGCCACCGCAGGACGCACAAAACGGCCGAAAATCCAGTCTCAACAATCGCAGACGTCTGGCGACGGAAGCGGTGCGTCTATGTCTCTCGTCAAGAGACCGGCAGGTATGGGTTCAGGAGCAGCAGCTGAAGACCAACCCAAGAGTTTGATCCAAAGACCGTCTGCGACTAAGCAGCAGCGACCTGATTGGCACGCGCCATGGAAGCTGATGCGTGTGATCTCGGGCCACTTGGGCTGGGTGCGAGCTTTGGCTGTTGAGCCAAATAACAAGTGGTTTGCTAGTGGAGCGGGAGACCGGACAATCAAGATCTGGGATTTGGCGACGGGTGGATTGCGTCTCACTCTTACTGGTCACATCTCGACTGTGCGCGGCCTCGCGGTTTCGCCGCGGCATCCATATCTGTTTTCGTGCGGTGAAGACAAGATGGTGAAGTGCTGGGATTTGGAGACGAACAAGGTTATTCGACACTACCATGGCCATCTGAGCGGTGTATACACCCTGGCCTTGCACCCTCGTCTCGATCTGTTGGTCACCGGTGGTCGTGACGGTGTATGCCGAGTGTGGGACATGCGCACACGGAGTAACGTCCACGTTTTGGCTGGACACAAGGGCACTGTAGCCGACATCCAATGCCAGGAAGCCGATCCGCAGGTCATCTCCGGCTCTCTGGATGCCACAGTGCGACTCTGGGATTTGGCCGCTGGCAAGTCCATGGGCGTCTTGACACACCACAAGAAGGGCGTGCGCGCTCTCGCCACCCACCCGCGTGAATTCACTTTTGCCAGTGCCAGCACCGGAAGCATCAAGCAGTGGAAGTGCCCCGAGGGTGACTTTATGCAGAACTTCGATGGCCAGAACGCCGTCATCAATTCCCTTTCCGTCAACTCAGACAATGTCATGTTCTCTGGTGGTGACAACGGCTCCATGTCCTTCTGGGACTGGAAGACCGGCTACCGGTTCCAGTCCATCGATACCGTGGCCCAACCTGGCTCCCTCGATGCCGAGGCTGGTATCATGGCCTCGACCTTCGATCGCACTGGTCTGCGTTTGATCACTGGTGAAGCTGATAAGACTATCAAGGTGTGGAAGCCGGATGAGGATGCCACGCCTGAGACTCACCCCGTCACCTGGGCTCCTACCCTGGGCAGACAGCGGTACTAGAGGATTGGCCATAGGCCTTGCATATCTGTCTTCTGTTCTAGTCTTGAATACCCTTCTTCCTGTCTGATTAGTTATGTTTGTGGCACTATATGGAGTTCAGAGTTAGGTATTGGGACAGTAGTATTTCCTGAACAAAAGGGGCTATCTGTTTAGAAAGAATCATATGGTTTTGTACAACTAAAAGAATTCCCTAGAATTCCAGACCTGACGCCGCTCTAAGATACCAATGAAATACGCGCTTACAATGAGAACTCGACCATTAAATGGGTATCACATGCAATATAGACTACAATGCAGAGAAAACAACTCCAGAAATGCACAGGTTAGCAGAAGCTTACAGTTCAGGACCAAGTCCAAAACCCTTAGCCTCGACATCATCTCGAAAGGCGGACCTTACATCCTCAGCAGCAACCCTCAGTCGAACCTTGCTACTACGATCACCCCTAGCCGGGATTGTAGAACCACCCAACATGCTCTTCGAGCCAGAGCCCTGCTCCAGAGCCAGGACGCCCGAATTCATCAGCTCCATAGCTGCAAAGCCCAATGCACGCACCCTTGCGCTCGCGCCTCCGCCGAGAAGAAAATCCTTGACGCCTGCGCCAGCGGCTCCAGCAACAGCGACGGCTGCGTCGGCGATGCGACGTGCCTCGTCGAGGACATCGCCGAATGTCGACTCGGTGATGCCGGTCCGATGGACGCGGGCGAGAAGGGCGGCTATGAAGAGCTTTCCGGATAGAGGGAGACAGCGGAGAGATTGCTGTAGTGGAGTAGATGTGGCTTCTTGAATGGCTTGCTTGATGGTGGCGATTGTTACTCGTCCGGGTTGTCCTTTGCCTGTAAGAGGTTTCGGGGCGGGAGTGTCTCCTGGTCCCTTGTCGGTGAGCACTTTGTTGCGCCGTGCGGGTGTTTTACTAGGAGTAGGAGGCTCCTCGTTTTCATCAATTACAGCAAGCGTGTTGTTGGCGGCTTCGTCTGCTTCTTGCTCGGCGATTTCAACAGCGCGGCGACAAATGTCTAGTGCACGGCGGGCATCACCGCTGACGGCGGCGACTTTGCGGCTTGCGAATTGGATGGCGTCTGAGTCGACGATATTGCCTGGGACGTTTGCCAGGCGGGTGCTGATGATCTCCATCAGATCGTTGTGGCGGTAGCCAGGGAATGTGATACGGGTTAGACCGAGACGACTGGAGATTTTGTTGCTGAGTGTTCGCTCTGGAAGATCCATGGTGTTGGCGACAGCCAGAACGATAAGGCGCGAGTGTCGAAGAGCGGGCCAATTGAAGAAATTGTACATGACGGACTGGTTTTTGGTGACCAGCTGGTCCAACTCGTCCATGAGCACCACACATGAGACTCGTCGTGGCGAAGGGTTGGAAAACTCTCGTTCCAGGAGGTCGAGGGCATGAGAAGGAGAGACTCGGTCTCCTTTCAAGGCCTCCCAGAGCAGAGAGTAGGATTGATGAGGGTCAGTGACTTTCATGCCGTTGATCTCCACAAAGATGAAATCATCCATTTCCTCCGCCATGACAGCACCGTTGAGCTGGGCCACCACCTCACGCACGGTTGCGGTCTTGCCGGTACCAGGTGTGCCTGAAATATAGATACAGGCTCCCGTACCTTCCATGATAGCCGCGCTAAGATGATTGTAGACCGAATTGAACTCGGTTTTCCGGCAAGGAAGAGAATCCGGAACAGTCGATACATGCAGCAGGTTACGTGCTTGTCGATATGGCGAAGCAAAGTGGTTTGGCGAGAGAATACGAGTGCCGAGCGGCGTAAATTCAAGAGGCTTCTTCACGACGATCCTAGGGTGATGGTCAGTATCTTCGCAGACCTAGGTAGTTTCAGTACGCTACAGCTGCCTACCTTTTATGGGTGGGTGTTGTCAAGGGTTTCTTGCGCTGGGACTTTGGTGTTGCATTACCGGCCAAGCGTTGCCTTTTCCTCGGGGTGGTTGGAGCCTCATTCTCCTCCTTGCTATCGACGTACTATGAGACAGGTATGGTTAGTATGTATTTTCCTAACCGTCTGATGACCATCACTTACCTCGTCATCCGCGACCTTGCGCTTCTTGGCTGTTTTTAGCCCATCCTTGATCAGGTCGATGAGTTTGAAAATGTTGCCCTCCTGATACACCTCCTCCCAGACAAATTCGTCCGTATATCGACCTTGTGCCTGGCTCACACCTCGACGGCAAACAATGCATTTGTTGTAGTCTGCCAGAGCGGTTTTGTCCTTGGGAGGGGTGCCGTTGGGATATTTGGCAAAGAAGGCGTCCTTAGACATCACGACAGCCTTGCCGTTGATTGACGTGAGAGGATTGATGTTGAAATCCGCCGTCAAATACTGCTCATTTGGCAGCGCATCTGCCCTCCGCTTGTTCCTAGTCGACAAGAACTCATCCGGGGATGCGAACCACATAATGTTGGCAGACTTGATCAATTGGCCTTCCTCATCTTCGTCCTCCTCCTCCACAAACTCTGTAATTATACCGGCCCAGTCCTTGCCCGGCTCCGGAGATTTCAAGAGCACCACCTGGCCGAGTTTGCACTCGAATGTGCCCATGCGGGCGCCCACGATCGTAGGCCGCTTCCTGGCAGGTCGAGAGGAGCGACGACGAGTTGATTTGGTAGGGCTTGCACCATTGGCGTCGGCTTCGGTTTCATCTTTAATCTCGGGCTCCGCATAAACCCAGTCCCACGGGAGGTCTTCGTCGCCCAATTCATCATCGGAGTCTTCACGGACCAAGGCCCCCTTGGTAATCCATTGCTGGGCACGCTTTCGAACGTTGCGGATACGAGAATCGGAATCGGAATCGGGTTCAGCCATTTTGCGTATAGCTATGCTGTACAGCTGTACAGCTGTTAGATGGAGATGGACGATTGTTAAAGTTGAAAGGGCAAATCGCGTCGCGGCGAAGTTCGAAGTTCAGGCACGCGTTGTCCACTTTACTCCTTTTCGGGTTTAGCGTCTTCATGGCCCCGCCAATCAGCACATCGTATGTTCTATATGCTTCACAAATAGTTAAGTTGATACTCGAATAATTTCATACAATAGTTGTCTGCCAAGTTCAAAGATCTGATTCTTCAAATATTAAAGTCAAATACACCGGCAAGTTCCAGGGCACATGCGTCAATTGTATAGGCACAAAGAGCTCTTGCTTTGAAAAACCGACGCTCTTCTCCCAAACTTCCATCCACCCACCACCATCACCAACCACCACCATCATCACTCTTTTCTTCTTCAGCATGTCTTGGGAGCTCCAAGCTTATGAGAGCGCCGCCGCCTCTGCCCCGGGAGGGGAACCCCCAAAGAAGCCTGGGAATGAAAAGAAGAATCCTCCCGGGGATAAGGTGGAGAATAAAATTACCAAGGTATCGTAAACACTCCATCATATGCTCCTGGCCTTGCTTCACTAGACCCCCAAGGTCCGTGGAGCAGCTACTGAGTCGTTCGACTCGTGATGCATCCCATCTTTGCTACTGACCTCTAACAATGTGTGTTTCTGTAGAGTGAGAAGAAGAAGAGGGGCCGCAAGAGGCCCAAAACAAACAATCGCACCTGCTGGGTATGTGTACAGCGTGGCCATATAGCTGTCTCTTGCCCGCGGCTTCATGCCGCGCGGCTTGAAGCAGCGAGGCTGGTAATGAGGATGTCGGTAAGTACTTATGACTGACCTACCAAAGGATGATAGGCTGATATGTATATAGGCCGAGGAACTTGAGGCGGCTGTAAGGGCTGTAAGGGCCATGGGAGTGGCCCAAACCAATATGGCTCAGGCCAGACGCCCTACCGCTCCCATGGCCCGCCGCCAGCAGGTCGAATCGAGCAAGGAGGAGGAGAAGGGAAAGAAGTAAGCCATCTCTTTGATATATTCTTAGGCTCTCTCAGTTGCACTCTCCAATGTCTCTGTATGCGTCTTAAGCTACTCTTGACAGTTTTGTGAGCTCGTACTGACTAGAGTGCTCTGATAGGCCCGGAAAATGAAATGAAAGATGACATACGACTTATTCTTGTCTGCTGATTTTGTTCCTTTTATTGCTATGACATAACGATACAACGACCGTTCTCAAGCTTTTTTATAGACTTCTATTCGTCGTCAGCATATCTCATCCGTTCTCTATAGTCCATCCGCTATAATAGCATTATTGCACTACGTGTCCGTCTAGACAATGCATCCAATTAGCTATTCATTTCTAGAGCTCTGAATCTCGATTAATGTTTCAAGGTTGTCATCTTTCTGTTGCAAATCATTGTATTTTGGATAATTATGTCAGAATCCTGCAAAGTACCCAGGGAGATCTGTGAGCAGACTCGCATTCGCCAGGACGGGCAGCCATATAGACAGCTGCAACGCCATTTGTATCTACTTATTTCCCGTATTAGTTCTTCCAACGTTGTCACGCTTCATCAGCAAATAGTCCATAGCCAGCATATAACTGTCCCATAGGTGATCAACTGATCCTAGAGCCAACAAAAGCTTGAACCGCGAGTAGTGTCGAATAGGCTCATCCTGCAACTCAGTCTCAACATTTTCTTGTGAATCAGGACCCCAGACCTTCCAGACACCGTACTCGCTTTGCCACGGCACTTGACCATGGATGAATCGGACCCATGCTGACTGGACATCCAAAGCCATCGCGCGCTCTTGTTCGTTAAACTTGTTTTCCAGATTTCCGAAGAGATAGAGAACATCAACTCCGTGGTATGCCTTGCCTTGGAGGATATTGTGCAGACGGGAGCGTTGATCGAAATGGTATTTGACCAGTGCCTTTTCTTCCTGAAGACGTCCATCCACGAGAGCGGTCTCATAATTCTGGATCCTGAAGACGGCATCCGAGCCCATGTGGCATACCCGGTTGATGAAATCTTGTCTTGAGGCTCCGGGATGAATATGATACAGTTCGAGAACTGTATCAACAAATGTCCCGTTCGGAATATGTTCCAGCAATGTGCTTCGGACTGTCTCGTAAGTATCATGTTGAAGATTCTCAACAAATACGACTCCCTCGTCATGGACGTCGCCTAGCAGGAAGGACTTGAGCCAATCTGGGCTCTCGGTCACTTCATTAGGGCTGTGCGCGTAGAACCACCCGTCATCGCATGGGTTGCCAGTACCGGCAGGCACTCCTTGAATGATACTGTCTGCATTGGCCAGAGTCTGTTGGTCAACCTTTCGCAACTGATCTAGAGCATCGGGTGTCTGTGGATCAATAGAAAAGTACCGACACGTTGCGTCGAACAATCTTTCATGCTCTTCCAGGCTCCGAGGGCGAAGGGTGCTTCCCAGACCAGACATGCACACAGCACGGTTGAATTTCATCGGATCATTTGCTGCCATATGATGACCAATGAATATAGCCCCTGCGACTGACCAACAGCAGTGACGTTGTCCGGATCTCCTCCAAATTGTGCGATATACCTTTGGATCCAATCCATGGCTACTTTCTGATCGGTAAAGCCGAAGTTTCCATTCCCTGCAAAGCCATCCTGCTTCAATTCTTCGGCAATCTTTGAGCTTGCCAGAAACCCGCCGAGCCCCAGACGATAATTGAAACTGGCCATCACAATTGGACATCCAATGGCAATGCTGTGTGATATCAGGTTCACTCCATCGTAGATGCCATAGTTGGCGCTGCCGTATATGAGCGATCCCCCGTGGATCCACGCCAGAACGGGGAACTTCTTTCCCTCTGGTGTTGGATGCTGGGGGATGGCGATGTTTAAAACCAGGGCTGTCTTTTCATCGACACCTGCAGTAGTGAAGGCTGGGTTTGGAGGGACGGGGATGAACGGATTGAATGGACTAGAGTCGTGACCTGTCACTGGACGGGGACACATGTTGCTAAAGAAAGAGCTTAATGAGATTCCCTGGAGAAGGCGTCTGCATGGCTTAACCCAGCTTAGTTCCATCGTGGTAGTCGTTATCCCATGATGTTCTCAGTGACGAGCGAGTCCATCGCTTGGGAAGGGTAGCGTATGGGATGCCGCAGAATTGCTCGACGCCGTTTGCATATTGGAAGCCGTCTAGTTTCCCCAGGCCTTCGACAATCGTCGACACTTTTGATGATGGAGTCTTGAATGACATTTGAACTGAAGGGAAAATCTGATGGTTGATGAAAAGGTATATGCAAAGTGAGCACTTGGAAGGAAAACGAGGATAGGACAAGCCTTTGAATTCAATCACTTAACCTAAGCCATGTCTATAAAATCCAATGCATCGTGTACCTCGTCATCACCGGGGAATTTGTGAAATGTCCGAGATGCAACATTGGGGAATACAGGGAATACAGCATATGCGGCTCCACGTGCATATCCATGTGAATACTGTGGACGGCTTCCTATTTGTGCTCACGATGTAACAAGCTTTGGGTATATTGGCGAATGAGTGATTGAATAATAGACTTGATATATTGGACACCTGATAAATGTAGAAACGCTAGCCATGCCGAAACCCGTCCGCCGAGGTGCTTGGAGACTCCGTAACCGACATATGCTAAAATAACGCCTAAAGTAATGCATACAAAGTGCAACGTACACAAAACTTAAAATTCCATCTCGTCATCATCCCAGCCAAGCTGTTCATAGATCGACTTCGCTTGCGACTTCTCCGGTGTCACTGGGATTATGGGGCCAGGCCCCTTCACAGGACTTTTCTTCACAGGACTCTCCTTAACCGGAGTTCCCATAACAGCCGCAGGAGAACGTGCCCTGGACTGGTTAGCCACCGAACCGTGCAAATGCATGCCACCTGGTACAGAACGTGGGGCGGGCATAGAATCAACGCCACGCTGTCTTGGGGGTGTTTCCATGATCGATGAACTGGTATAATGTGGGGATTCGTTGAGATCCCGTGAATGGTCATGAATGGAAGATGGAATGATCTTCCGGCGTGATGAGACTGGGGTGGATGGTGCCATTGGTTCGGTAGTGAAATCGGTGGTAGAACGAAGTGCAGGGAGGTTGGGAACTCGGAAGAGGCCTCCTTTACTCGATGAAGGGCGGCGGCTACTCATTGCATCGGTACTTCGCTTTTCATCGAAGAATAGTTTGGAGGACCGGGAGGGCGTTTCTTGGATCGATCCAGCATCTGTTGGTGGCTCTTTTCGCTTTTTCGGACTTGAGTTTGCGGGATGGCGAGAACTGAAGGGGTTGGAATCGGGGCCCGAGAAGGAGATCGTCCGCCGAATCGAAGATGAAGAAGGGATCACGATGGGTGATTCAGCAAGCGAACGGTCTTCCATCTCTCCGGCAAACGAACGTGAGGAAGCGAGACTGCGAGGTAGTGGCGGCATTCCGACTATCTCCTTTCTGCGATTGCCGCGGGGTGTAGCCATAACCTGTACACCCTCGCCCATCGGGTTTCGGACTGGGTACTTCGGCTTTCGCGAGCTGCCTCCACCGGTGGACCGCTTGACTGATTCATCGGCAATTTCATTGGCAACAAGCTCCCGGTTTGGTTTCCGGAGAGCGTGAATAGCAGCATCAAGCTCTTTCTTCTGGTCGACCAACATCTGCACCTTGCGCAGCTTGGTCTCGTGCTGCCTCGCAACCGCATTAAGGTCAACCTCACGGTTATCGACCCGCTTTGCCTGCTGGATACCTCCTCTAACACTGCCGCCAAAGACGGTGGGCAGCAAAGGTTCCATGGAATCTCGTTTGATATCATGCTTCGATGGGGCCGTCTTGGACCTATGGAGTGACGGGTGTCGATTTTGAGACGCAGCTGCCGTTCTTTCATCTGTGAGCACTCGCTGCAGCGAGCGTCGGGGCTTCTGTGCTGGCGCCTGTCGCTTGATTTCTGATCCGGGCTCTGGGCGGTCCTTTTTGCTTGAAGATTGGGACTTTTTGCCTGCGGGTGAAATTCCACCAGAAACACCGAATTTGCGGGTTATGAGCTTGCACTTGTCAGGAAGTCGTGCCGCGTAGAAAGGGACGACCACTTCCGTGCAGAAATCGCGCACCGCGTCGCTCTCAACTTTCTTTCCGGACATGTGGCTGTCGTTGAAATATGAAGCCTTTGCCGAGTCGGCCGCAGTAGTCTCTTCTAGACTGACGGCATGCCAGATGCACAGTCGGTCTAGGTGAAGTTCAAGAAGCACATTAAGATCTTGAGGCTTTTTGGCTCTGGGCTTCTTGGGCAAGTTCTTCTCTTCGTCGGGAATTTTGTTGTTGGGCTGCTTCTTGTCCTCGGTGGAAGTCAATTCTAAGGCGATGACCTCCAGAATCAAAAGAATCTGCAGTTGAGTCTCACGCAATCGAAGATCGGAGATGTGCTTCTTGGTCTCCGTTTCACGCGAGCTCTCCTGCGCAGATGACTCCATGCTCCGATCCTTCCACCACTTGCGAATAAAGTCATCTTCCTCGGGATATAGACCATTCTTCCCAAGCTTCTTCTTTTTGGACTTGCGTTCCTTGGTGCCTTCCCCGTCAGAGGGTGTCAAGAGTGCATCGCGGACAGATGTTGGGAGAGTTTCCCGGTATTTGAGATCGATCTTCTTTGCAGCCAAGATGGCTTCTCTATAGAATTCAATGAGCTCTGATAGACATTGGGGCTGCTCAGGGCCGGCATTTTGAAAAGCGGTGCGGCAGCGTGTCAATGGACCTTTGGCAAAGTAGGCCAGGGATGTCTGGAAACGAAGTTAGGGCAAGTCCCCGCCAACCAAGAGACACCATCCTTACCTTCGACGTGTAGAGAGCTTGTAAATAATGATCTCTCATGCCGCTGAGCAATTCTTCAGGTGAATGCTTCGTATCCACCGCGTTGGAGTCGACGCCGTCAACATCCATAGCCTGCGAGTCAGGCATTCTGAAGGGATCCTCTAGATTTCCTGCAGCCGGTACGAGCGACTGACCCCGATGCTCGACGACATCGACAAACGAAGGCTCAACCTGGCCCCCGTTCGCCTCCGACTGCCCAAAAATAACAGCCACCTGCAAACCTGCAAAGTCCTCACCCAACCTCATATCAGAAGGCGGCTCCTCAATCTGCGCAGCCTGCCACCAGTTCAGAGCATCCGGAACAGCACAGGGCTGAAGAATAGCCTCGGCATCCATGTCTACATCTCGAGGCGCCTGCCATCCCTTGACAGCAACGAGCACATCACCCTCATGCACCCATCTCGCAAGCCTGGATAGTGAGTAAATACCCCGCTTCACTCGCTCAATCACATATAGCCCACCACTGGCAGCAAGCCGTGCCGCGAGGACAGTCGGCTCCGCACAAGTGCACAAGTCAGTTTCCAAGGCAGGTAAATCCGCAGCGAACAAGCCACCCGGCTGCGCATCAGACTGCGACAAGGATGCATCTTCGAGCCATGAAATCGGGAATCGAGATCGGGGGAGTGCGGCAATGGGTTCGAGGACGAGCGGTTCATCTGATAATGAAGCGGCATGGGCCTGGGAAAGAGGGCCGTGTTAGCTAGGGTAGGTTGAGTCTGGGTCTCCAACAACGCGAAACGCACCCTGATAACAATCGAGGTCGTAGACAGCTGTTCAGCAGCGGTGCCCGGCTCGAGTTTGCGCTTCTTGGACGGCGGTGCCGCCTCGTGCAGTTTGTTAAGGGTGGATGAACTGAGGGGATCGAGTGCGCTAGGAAAGGTACGCGCGGTCATGGTCCTGTTCAGAAAGGTGTTTGCATCTTGTATCATGAAATAAAGTAGGACAATTTAGGAAAGAGAAGAATCAGGGCAATGCTTATGCAATTGGAGTATAGAAGGGAGGAGATCGCGAGTTGGATGCTTGGCGTCACGCGTCGCGTAGATCGGCCTCCGCGGGATTACGTGTATTTGTATTTCGGATCGATACGCTGGGATTGGCGCAGATAGCGGGGGTGACTACCGATACATTGTCAGGTATTGTAATAGGGGCCATTGTAAGACAAATCCATAGATCATTTGACCAGAATTTGGATATAAGCCAGCATAATTCTAAGGTTTATCGGTTGCCGACAGATACTCCGAATTGCTGGACAACCACATTAAATACTTGTCTGTACACACCAATAAATCGTTGAAATGTATTTATTATTATATTGCTAATGTTTAGATTAGCTGACCTCGCAGCCTCGAGAGTCCGACACAGTCAAATCTCTCGTCGGCAGGCATCCCTCGGGACACGAGCCAAAAAAGGCGGCGGGGTGGTGAGGTGAAGGTGGTATGGTTGTTGAAGACTTTCGCTCCGCAAATAAACGCCAAAAGCATCCCGTTTCCCAGCCAATGAAAAGTGGTATCATGTTGAATTTTGTCTTCGCCGTAAGGCCCTCTTCGTGGGCGACCATGCAAGATAATGAAACAAAGAAAAAGATTGACTCCAGGAGATGGGAGATCAACTTTTGTAGAAAAGATTTTTGCCGTTTTTTATGTCTATGCACGTGCTTTGAGTTGTTGAAAACAAAGCATACTCATCACAGTCGTCAAAACGTCTCCGGGGTCATTGGACGGAGGGATCCGTTTAAAACTTGAGGGTCTTGGGCTTCTCCCAGCTGAAGTCCTGGTTGGTGAAGTGACCGTTCTTGGCAGTCTGGGCGTAGATGGGCTTGGCCAGGTCGAGGGCCTTGACGATCACACCGGGGCGGAGGTCGAAGTTGTTGCGGATGATCTGCACAAGCTCGTCGGAGGTCTTGGAGGAAGTACCGTAGGTCTCAACGAAGATGGACAGGGGCTCGGCAACACCGATGGCGTACGACAGCTGGACGAGCGCACGGCGGGCCAACTTGGCGTTAACCAGGGACTTGGCGATCCAGCGCGCAACGTAGGCAGCCGAGCGGTCGACCTTGGAGTAGTCCTTGCCGGAGAAAGCACCACCACCGTGAGCACCCCAGCCACCGTAGGTGTCGACGATGATCTTACGGCCGGTCAGACCAGCGTCACCCTGAGGACCACCAATGACGAAACGGCCAGAGGGCTGCATGTGGTAGATGGTGCGGTCATCGAGCAAGCTAGCGGGGATGACACTCTTAACAATCTTCTCCTTGAGGACGGCGCGGAGCTCCTCAGTGGAGACGTCGTCGGTGTGCTGGGCAGAGATGACGACGGTGTCGACACGCAGAGGCTTGACGGCACCGTTGTCGTGGGCGTACTCAATGGTGACCTGAGTCTTGGTGTCAGGGAGCAACCAGGGGATGGAGCCGTCCACACGGGCAGCCTTCATGGCAGCGTTGAGCTTGTGGGAGAAGAGGATGGTGAGGGGGAGGAGCTCAGGGGTCTCGTCGGTGGCGTAGCCGAACATGATACCCTGGTCACCGGCTCCAAGCTTCTCGAGAGCCTCCTCGTAGTGGAGACCCTGGGCAATATCGGGCGACTGCTGCTCAATGGCAACGAGGACGTTGCAAGTCTTGTAGTCGAAGCCCTTCTCTGAGGCATCGTAACCGATGTCCTTGATAGCACCACGGATGATCTTCTGGTAGTCCAGGTTGGCCTTGGTGGTAATCTCACCGAAGACCATGATCATACCTGAGGGGACAGGTTAGATTCTAGAATATGGGACGAGGCTCGGAGATAATAAACATACCGGTCTTGGTGGCGGTCTCACAAGCGACCTTGGAGAGGGGGTCCTCAGCCAGACAGGCATCGAGAATGGCATCGGACACCTGGTCACTTTGGGGATTGTCAGCATGGCGCAATGGATTCACCAGGGGGGCGAAGCAAGCAAAAAGACTCACGCAATCTTATCGGGGTGACCCTCACCGACCGACTCGGAGGTGAAGAGGAAAGTGCCGGACGGCGAACCGTTTGCAAGGGAACCCATTGTGCAAGATATATGGAATTGAAGACTTAGAGAAAGGTCGGAAAGAGATGAAGAGGATAAAAAGAGGGAGGATGGGAAAAGAAAAGGAAAAGGACGCAGGGAAGAGGGGAAAAATTGGTGGGGGCTTTTCGGATCCAATAATTACTTTCACCGCAGGAACGCGGAACCGCTAGTTGAATTGTGCAGAGGCAACTTTGGCTGATGGCGCCATTTCAGGCGGCGGATGGTGGCAGTACCGGATCCCCGCCGGCAATTGTAAAATTTCTCGTAGCCGATGATAAGCTGATACTGGAGCTCGATTTTTTGGACCTTAGCAATACTCCATACTCCTGCAGTCATGTCTAAATTCGGTCTTCTGGTCATGGGCCCCGCTGGGGCCGGAAAGAGCACCTTCTGCAACTCTTTGATCCAGCATTTGCAAAGTACCCGCCGCAGCTGCTTCTACGTCAACCTCGATCCCGCCGCCGAGCAGTTCGCCTACCAACCCGACCTCGATATCCGCGAGCTGATCACCCTGGAAGATGTCATGGAGGAGCTGGGCCTCGGTCCTAATGGGGGCCTGATCTACTGCTTCGAATTCCTGCTACAGAATCTCGAGTTCCTTTCCGAAGCACTTGATCCGTTGAGCGAAGAATACCTCATTATTTTCGACATGCCCGGCCAGATCGAGCTCTACACACATATCCCGCTGCTCCCATCATTAACACAGTTCCTTTCCCGCCAGGGTCCTTTGAACATCAACCTGTGCGCGGCTTACCTGCTCGAGAGTACCTTCGTCATCGACAAGGCCAAATTTTTCGCTGGCACGCTTAGTGCCATGTCTGCCATGCTGATGCTGGAGATTCCACACGTGAACATCCTCAGCAAGATGGACCAGATCCGAGATATGGTTACACGTCGGGAACTCAGGCGGTTTGCCAATGTGGACGTTCAGTTGTTGCAAAATGATGAGGACGATCCCGAGGCGCGCGCCAACCCGATGGCACCGGATGCCTTGATGAGTGGCGGCTCTTTCAAGCAGCTCAACCGGGCCGTGGCACAGCTGATTGACGACTTCAGCATGGTCTCATTTCTGCAGCTGGATGTCCAGGATGAAGACAGCGTCGGTGCCATTCTGAGCCACATCGACGACGCGATCCAGTATCACGAAGCCCAGGAGCCACGCGAACCCAAGGATGAGCAGGAGGTGAACTATGAAGATTGAAGCAGTCACGGTGCCTAGTCCCTGCTCACAATCAATATCTACCTGGTCCTTTACGAAAATATCAGCGACTCGCTATCCGGACCTTCGGCCACCCGGCCTACGACTCCCACGTCCAACACCAACGAGTGTATCGAATGCCATGCTCAAACATCGACTGCAATTCACCATACCAAGAAAAGCTCGCTTATGGAAGCAATTCCTTATATGAACGGGCACATTCAGCCGGGATCAGAAAACTCCACCGGAGCATGTTATTGCATGTCCGAGCCCCGGCAACAACTCCGAGGCCGCAACAAAACTCCATGCATAAAAAATGACCCACTAGACACCAATAAGACACCCATGATTAATGACATGTGCACAACGCCCTTCATACCCTAGTCTCCCAAAAACCAACGCGCCCCCAATCCCACTTCCCCTAACCCTAAGCCAACAACCCTTTGGCCTCTACCATCCACTATACCCTCTCTTCTCAGCAGCATTATTCATAGCCCGAGCCTGAAAATTCTCCACAAACCCCATAACAACCCCCCAAACCCAACCCACATCCCTCCCCGCATTCTCCACCCCAACGCGATAAACATACAACCCCAAACCAAGCAACGAGCCCCAGAAAACAAGCCTAAAAACCAGCATCACCCAGAACACAATCACGCGACGCGCGTAATCCAGCACCTTGAGCGAGATGAAGAGGATCACGGCTAGGATAAGGATTTGCACAAGGTCCGGCATTGCGGTTGTCGTTGTTGAGGTTAGGAGGGCGGAGAGTGGCTCGATGATGTAGGGTTGTATGTAGGTTTCTCGGAGGTTGGCGAAGTGGGTTGAGACTTGGTTTTGGGTCGTGCTTGTTATGTAGGTTACTGTTGGGTGGGTGAGAAGGGTTTGGAGGTTTTCTATGCTGTTGTTAGTTAGGATCTGGGGAGATGGGGTTGGTGGGGATGTTTACCTGGTAGCATGTCCATGGTTGATATTTGGAGGTTTTGACTCGGGGGAGTGGAGGAGAGAGGTAGTCTGCTCTGGTGCGTCCAGGTGTTGTTTGGAGATCAAGCTATATTTAGCCTTGGGTTGTTTGAAAGAGGCTTTGTTTATGGTCTGCAGGCGAAAACGCTAGTAAAGCTGCAGTCGCCTGTTGAAGGTCTAGGAAGTGATAATCAGGCAAGGAGTCGCTAGTGTGAATCAAGACTCGTGTGAAGGGAGGCAAAGGTGGAAGGCGAAGGTGTCAGCGCAAGATAAGGAAATGGGTGCAAAATAAACAAACAATCGGGGCACGATCTGAGATCGCGATCAGCAATTAAGCTTGTTCTATATGGAGTAATCAGTCCAATGGCTTTACGATTAATTGATATATAATCTTTCAATGTAATTACATCCTCGTCGGAGGACTGTACTGTCGGTTATTTACTAATTAACAATAAGTGGTCTATATACGGGTTGACCAGTGCAATATAATCAATCCCTTGACCTGCGCTTCATAGGATTTCGGCCTGCGCGATGCCATGCGCACAGAAATCCAGGTACAAAATTCCTCAAAAATAAAACTCCAAACCCAGTACCCATACAGAGCCGATGAGTGCTGATGCAGATGCAGATGGTGTCGTGGTATATGTGAACGAAATCCAAAAATTGAGCGCGAGATTCTTATAATTAGGCCATCAGGGCACGGAGCGTATCCCGCTCCGCCTGAATATCCGCCTGAAGACGACGAGTTTCGCGAAGGGCTTCGTCTCTGTGGAAATGTGTTAGTCTCCGGTTGAAATACGATCTGATCTGTCACCTTGTCTCGGGAAAAAACTTACCTATCAGATTGCAGTTGAGCCACATCAACCTGCGCGCGGTTCATCCGTCCCACACATTCTTCCATCTCCATGTCTGCGTCCCGAAGGAGTTTCTCCAGGTCCTTGACTCGCTTTTCCAAGACCTCGGCTTGGACGACGTCGGCCAGCGGCACGCCGTCACCGCTGCTGGTCTTGTCGATGCGCGGCGAGCGCAAATCGAATGGTGTGCTCGCTGGACGCGGGGAGAGGCCGACTGGTGTGCGGGCTCCATGGTTCATACGCACCAGCTGGGCGTTGTGGCTTTCCTTCAGCTGGCGAATCTCCTCCTCATGCTTGCCCATTTCTTCTTCGGAATGCTGCTGAGCGAGCAGGAGGGAATCTTCCATGTGCTTCATTCGGCTTTGCAGCTCAGTAATGCGCTCGATCGAGATTTGCTGGTCTCTTTCACCCTTGTCGATAGCGCTTGCGAGGCGGCTACGCAAAGAACTATTCATGGACAGCTGTTGCTGCACACTTCCGGCGAGCATGTCTACCCGGCCAATGGAGTCTGCAAGGTCGTCTGATTGTACCGCACCCTCAGCCTGCTGCCGGTCTGCTAGCAGTTGCCGGTAGGCCGACTCCAAGGACGACGAGGTGGCCATGACTTCAGCGAAACTTTCTTGGTCTGCTTCTAGACCTTCCGGAACGTTGTTGTCGTACTCCTGCAGAAGCACGCGAAGGGAGCTAGTCTCCTGTTCGGCACGGTCGAGATCCATCTTCAAACCTGCCAAGTTCTTCTCACATTGCCATTTGCCATCCAATGCATCTTCTGCGCGCATGCGGAGATGGTTGATGTCGTCACGGAGACTCCGGACCTCTCGTTCATAGCCAAGTTTTCGAGGACCGGCCTCCTGGGCTTTTGCGAGTTCGATTTCCATGAGCCTGACTCGCTTTTCAAATTCATTCCCTTGGTATGCGTGGCGGTCAAGAAGGCTTCTTAATGTCCGATGGAGTGCATCCCGCTGCATTTCGATGTCCTTTACCTTGTCGACCAATGATTCATTGCTCTCCCGCTTCTGTCCGCCAGACACTGAGTTCGATCGAGATAAACCACCGGCGGGCTTGCGGGCAAGAGAATTTGACCGCGAGAGGCCAAAGGCCGAGTTTCGCTTGGGTGACACGCCATCCTCCTCTGCAATAGACGCGAACCGGCTTCCCTGCAATTGAGCCAAAGAGGCATTCTCGACCTTGAGAGCTTCGATCTCTTCAACCAGTCGCTGCGTCTCCGCTGGAGGTGTTTTCCCTTCCTTGAAAATATCTCTTTCATTCCGCAGCTGTTCCAATTCCACGCGCATGGCCGTGAGTAAATCTTCAAAATTATCCTTTGATTGCCGCTCCTCAAGCAGTTTTCGTCGGGTATCTTCCAAGGCAATTTCAAGCTCCCTAGTTTTGGACGAAAGGTCGGATAAGTCCACTTTGTCGCGTCGAAGCTAAACAAATAAGCAGGTTAGCAACCTCCTAACAGAATATCGGTCCCATTGCCCTACCTGCTGGACCTGATTTTCCAAAATCTGAACATGCGACTCGGACGCTGTCCGTTGCATCCGCTCTTCCTGCAGCTTCCGCGACAAGTCCACCTTTAATTGAGCGCGTTCCTGCTCCGCGGCTCGTTTAATCTTCTCAATATCTTCTGCTCGAATTTCGGGGGCATATCGAACGGAACTAGTTCCTGAATCGGAAAAGTAATCACTCGTTCGCCGGTTCGCATCGGGCCCTTCTTGCTGAAGGCGTTCGATTAGGTCCTCCAGCTCCATCTCACGGCGGATGGAACCCGCCAACTCAGAGCTGATTTCTCGTAATTCATTTTCCAAATCGGCCATCTTTGATGCAAATATGCTGTCGTGTGCACTGGCCAATGATGGAGTCCGTGCCGGCAGGCGCCCAGGAGTCTTGGTGTTATAAGGAGATGGAGGCTTGATAGGTACATTATGTAAAGGAGGCATTGGGGATGGCATTGGTGAACGGCCACCAGAGTCTGAAATCTCGGTGCTTGAAGACTCGCCGCCAGGGGAGGTCACCGTGTGTCCCGTGTTCCCTTTCCAGCCGAAAAAGGAGCTGATTTTATTTCCAGGCGTTTTTGGTTGTCGTGGATCGCTGCTCATCGACATCGACCGTTGATCAATGTCAATATGCAGGGGAGGTGGTCGACCGAGGGATGGGTGCAACGCCATACTGGTCGCGCGTCTTTGGGCCGGGGGAGGGGATTTGAGAATCGGGATGAATGGCTCGCTCACTAGACGACTGTGCAGAGGGGTTCCGAGTCCATTCGAGAACTGGTGAGAGAACTGCTGAGAAAACTGGTGCTCGTACTCCTCGTCAAAATAGTCGGCACCTTCCTCGGAATCGTCGTCGTCGTCGACCACGGACCTCAGCAGCGCGGAGGCGCCCGTGTCAATGCGGAGAGGTGTGCCCGGGTGTCGACCTCGAGAGTATCTGGGGAAGCGCGACACAGGTGAGCGACAATGGGTCTTCCAGATGCTGGGAAAGCGGGACTTCATGTGTAGGCCATATCACGAACCCTCCAACCGTTGGTTCAGAGGCGGAGAGGCCGGAGACGCGCGCCGATCAGGGGCCAGTGGAGAGGGTCCTCCATTGGAATGCATACCTATTGGGATTCCTTGGCACCGATATATAGGAGTCTCCATCCAACGAAGGGGAGGAGCTGCGCGCAGGAGGAGGAATGGAAGAGTGTTTGTCACCCTGGTCAAGGGGAAAAGGGGGATAATAGTCCGCGTCGACCGTTAGCGAGTTGACATGCTGCGGCAAAGGCTTCCTGCGAAGTTGAGACGAGTGATAGTCAAGCGCGGGAGGACCGCCAGAAGGAGGAGGAGAAGCCATGAGAGACCCTGGTCGTATCAAAAAATAGCCATCGATCGGCAGTCGCTCATTCCGCCACGGGTAGAGGGATGGCACGCGCCAACTTTGGAAGACCAAAGGGGAAAGGGTTAGGAGGTGAGTGACAATCAGGAAACTTAGGTCAAAGGAAGGAAAAGGAGAAAGTCAGGTACGACAGGCCCCGAGCGATTGGCGCAAACTCGCCCGTGGGTTCCAGACACTACTCATTAGCGCTGTCCGGGACGAGTAAGCGTAATGACACCGGTGGAGCGGTGGACCTGCAGGTTCTGCAGGTGCTTGGATTCCATTGGCGGTCCAATACAAAGTGTGAAGGCTGATAGTGTAGCCAAGCAGTGCTCTGGCCTCGATCGACGCGATGGGATGAACGTGTGAAGATAGGACTCCACGGAGGAGTAGTCTGTTTCAATATTTCTCATACTTCAAGGCTGTCTCACAGTAGAACAGTACTCTGTAGAATATCCAACACTACCTAGATAGCCAGGTAGGAGATAATCTGAAAATAGAACAGTGTTTCAATAGTGCAGCATGAAAGAAGGTCCCCCTTGAGTCGTGGATCGAGGTTTGGCTTTGGGCTTGGGTCCGGATCCGCTAGCGCCTCTGATTTCAGGGGTTGTCCGCTTGTACTGGCAGGTATCTTCGCATACACGGTTTTATGGTGAGGTACTTGATTTGACTATTTCATTCTAGGTTCTGCTCATGCAAGGCTGCTCTCTACTATGAACGGAGATATATGCCCTATGTATGTCATGGTATAAACTTCCCTCTCTTTATATTCATCATGTGTACACGTACACTACCCTCGTTCAAAGAATGATGGAATAGTCACGCCATCCGCAAACTCTCTTTGTTCTTGATCTTCAGCATAGATTAAGGGGGGGCAGATTGATTGAGTACAGCCTCCGTGGATCGCAGGTGGCGATCGCCTCCTTTTACGCCATCGCTCAATTCGGCCCGTGCATAATGGACCTCTTCCCCCAGAGAACGTGCGCTGCTAAATTGTTAATATGCAGTAGTCCCCATTCTCCTCCCTGCTGTGCCGTGTCCAAGGCCAATCACACCTGGGCGTCTCGCCGAAGTGTCGAGTCAACGCGTGGCCGGCGCGTGTTACTTGCTTGGGCATAGGGCTCCCTACTCACGCCGCATCCAGACCGCTCAGCACTGGCCAATGTGCTTGTACAGTGACACCCTGCCATATCTCTACACGGGAGCTGAACCTTGTTGTGCCATTCAACATAATCAACGAACACCCTCAGTATCAGAGTAAAAACTGTATTCATGATCCGGAAAGCCCGGCTCTTATCGATACTCTATCGATACCCCTGAACCAGAACCAGAGAACCGCAATTACCGTGGTTAACTTCGGGCCCGGACTTGGAGCTCCAGGAACCAAACACCAAACACCCAATTTTAAGACGTGGGGCATTGTATGCATACGTCAAACAACGGCGCCCGTGCATTGATTGCATGTCTCGGGAGCTGTGAGATCCCTGAATCCATGTATGCCCGAGTCTGGACCGGCTCGACCGACTCTTTCCTTATTCTGCTCGATCGGATCCACTCTGTTTGAAAGCTCGAGATACGGTCTTGATATACGCGAACACACCCGCGAACGGCTTCTTTGAAGAATAAATAGCTGTCCCCATCGGATGGCTTGGTTTATTGTCGCACCATGCCTATTATTGACGCCAGACCAATGAGGCATAGGGCTGCTCCATAGGGTCCACCGTATCGGCCTAGTGGCCCTCTGCAGCAAGAAGCGTTATAGATGACTGACATGTTTCGTAGAGCTGCGTCTGCTTTGAAACCTGGTTGAGCATCAGCGAATGGTAGTTGAAACTCGCTCTTCAGACCCTGGGAGTAAGGTTTAGGTATCTTGGAGGCCGATCTCGGGAATTTCTTGCCAGGGGAACCCTTGGAAGTACGAAGTACTCCATACGTATTGTCGTCTTCCAAGGTTGCAAGATAATATGCCCCGGCAAGATATTTGTTACCAGGGCTAGGTAAGTTCTTGGTCTTGCCTAGTTACTTAATTGTTCAGAACCAAATCACTATCTATGATTTGCTTTGGCCAAATTTCAGTTCCATTTCATTTTCGTATGATCAAATGGGAAGGATGACACTGGTCTTCGAAATCCCCGAGAGCGCCAGACGTATCGCAAAGGCTTCGAAAAGAGTCATCTGCAACCTCCTCGGGCCGTTAAGCCACAGCCACATAGAGCAGTGCCCGAGGACGGACTCAGTGCTTTGGCTTCTACTTCGCCGTCTTCTTCTTCTCTTTCTTGTCTTCCTTCTTGACCTCCTTCTTGGCCTCCTTCTTGACCTCCTTGTCATTTCCCTTGTTTGCCCTCTTGGTCTCAAAATAGCCCATCTGGGGAGGCTCCGGCTTGAACTTGCCATCCCCTTTCATGTGCTTCAAGAGCAGACCAAGTTAGTATCTTAGCTTCCCGTAGATAGACTGTCTTATACGTACCGACCTGAGGGTTCGCTGGGGGTTCTGGTCAGACATCGTGGATGACTTCGTTCACTTTCGAGAAGGAGATGGAATCTGGATGCACGTAAGCTGCAGGTCCCGTAGACAAGGGGATGACGTACTGGTTGATGCTGGAAGTGGTTGATCAAGGATGATGGAGTTGGATGATCTTGAAAGACGCTCCGAGAAAAGAAGTCGGTTTGTGATGGTTGTGTTGATGGGGGCTGACGTTGGTTCTTCTTATATGGCACGCCTAGGATGTTCCTTGGAAGGTTCCATCACCGAGTGAGTTCTTACCACGGAGCCTGCTGTGCTGGCTACTTACTATCAGCTGAATACCCCGCTTGGGTCTTGTTGCCTGGCCACCTGATCACTATTATATACGTAGTCCGTCTCCTTATCCTGGATCTTCTCTTCCCTTCTCTTGTCAACGTGACTTTCCTTGTACCTATTCCCTCACATGCTTGCGTAAGACAAGATTGCATATTTGGATCAATAACTTGGACTTTGACTTATCACCTACATTTGTACCCCTCCGAAAGGCCAAGTCGGTTTTTGAAGGTGACAATGCTTCTCTCCATGTGACAAACAGGCCTAGAGATAAAAGCGCTGATGCCTAGGGGCTACGCTCTCTCAAAGGTATCAACTGGGCTAGGTAACTTATGCCGTCTAGTAGGACGCACTACCTAAGTCCTGGACTCTACGAGGATTTCCTCGTGTTCGAAATATTGGTCTTACTTCCTTTTCGGATCTTGCAGTGTGATCGTGCAGTCACCTCGGCAAGAACCGGATCAGTAAGACCGAGGAGTTTAGACTTCGTCTCGTGGGAACCATTCTACAATATGCGCTTACTCTCCAGACAGAATATTACCAGGACCCCTGTTAATATTCGACCTTCATATACACATCTAGCCATTGTGCCATTCCTGCGATACGCACTACCACATAGACCCTCGATTCCAATTGGGATCATAGCCGGACACCGTTCCAAAGAAATTACTCGTCGTATAATGACCGTTAGTGCTTTCCGTTGTCGTAAACCCCGCCAGGCAACCGATGACGGTGTGAAAGAAGCCCGTAATGACGCCGTAGACAGCTCCGGCAGCAGCAGCGACGTTATATGGGCAGATATCATGACCTGTTGACAAATAGGAAAACGGTCAGTGTCCGCGACATAAAAAAGAATACCAGCTAATGATCAATATCACCGACCCATATTGTGAGCCATCCGAGCAAAGACATAGCCACCGAGGGCGTCGAGTCCCATGACAAAGATTTGGCTTCCCGCCTTGCCCCCAGTTAGACCTCCAGCCGCTGACAGATTGTCATTAATTCTATTACTTTTCGACAACTGTCTCCATAAAGGAGTATCGGAGACTCACACTGATATATCCCCATGCACTCTCCGCTCAATGGAATAGCGGCGACAATAGCGGCGACAAGCAAACCACTCGGTGCTATGATAAGGTCAGTATCCCTGGATCACAGCTGACTATAGAAAGACTGGGGTTAAGGGGAATTGGATATACATTCTCCAAGCACCAAGTTACTAATCTCCGCCGTGATCAACACGCAAACCCCAAAGCTGCTTGCCAACAGAATCAGCAGCATCCATGCATATGTCGAGATTCCCGCATATCCGAGAAACTCCACAAATGCCAATACACCTGCTTTGGTGACACCAGCCAAGGCGCCGAGTTGCAGCATCCGCGCTGTTAGAATACCGCCATTGACGTGCACGGCTGTCGCGACGGCTGCTGGTCCGGCGGCTGCGTTGGCTGCGATATCGAGGGCAGCGAGGGCGAAGAATGTCCATACTACCCATTTTCTGTCAGCAGAACATTGATGTACATGTAGCTTGGGAAGGAATGGCATCTGCAGTGGGCAAGTGGTGACTTACCGTTGATAGGGGGCTTATGGTCGTTCATTGTCAGATCTGTCGTGTATGTCAAGCAACAGCCAGACTTCGTCTTTCGCTATCCGACGGACAGTTTGAAGGTGATAATATATCCAGTGGCCATCCTAGAACAGCCATCATGGTAGGTTATAAGCGACCACGATACGAGCTCACACAATCCCCAAGACACGAACCATCATCCACGACTGGCCCGCTCCTCCCAAGACCGCCAAGAGTGAGGCTGAAGGCACATGTGGCTTAGAGCGTTCGTATTTAGCAAGTGAAGCCCGTTATGGGAGATAAAGCCGCAGGGCTAACAACGTACATATCTCGATTGTCCAATAACGGGCCACAATTGGCGAGACCATCGTTAGGGCACGGCTCGAGTCCACTCGAACTGGGAATGAGACTCATGCAGTGAGCATTACCGTGCGCCACAAACCATTGGTAACTCCAGCCGACCCAATCGCGGCCCGAGACTCGGATGATTCTGCAGAGTTGACGGTCGCCAAGGGCGCCTTCTGCAGCTGCGCTCGTGATGTAGATACCTTTCGCTATAGCGCGGCCCGTTGCTGAGCCATTGTGCCCGGATTTGAAGGTTTGGGTATACGGATGCCGGGCTGGGCAATAGTGAGCATGACGCATTCCGGAGATATACAGGTAGCTGGACCCCGATATTGACGTGGATAACCGTTACTGTTACAGTGAGTCCTTTGTCAACATGAAATCAACGTGTATTATCGAGGCAAACCCAGATGTCACTGGTGTCGGCGTATGTCATCCTATAACACACCCGAGCCCATATTCTGACCCCCATCATACTCAGATTCGCGCATCCATCTATGCACTCTGTCTCGGCGGTACCATCGTGAACTATCTCCTCCGCGTAATTTCACCAGGAGAAGATGAAGCAGAGTTCTCACGCGGCGTATCATCCGCACTGGGCATGCAGGGTCTAGCACTCCTTTGCACAGCAATCTACCAAACCTTCCGCACCGAACTGACACTCTTCCACGCCATCTGCGTGGTCCATCTACTCGCTCTCTTGGGCATGGACATTATCAGTAAAGGCCGCTATGCCGGGCTCGGCCCCTGGCGCCTGTGGTTCTTTGCCGTGATCCAGATACTCTCTCTAGCAGCTTTCATCGCCTTCAACGTCTATCTCTGGGTTACGGCGCCTCGATTCGGTGCTCAACCGGCTTGTAACCCAGATACGGTGTATGTTGTCTTCGGTGTGAGTATCAAGGCTACATCGCCTGTATTCCGGTATATCATTCTTGGGACACTTGGTGCGAGTGCTGTGGGGTTTATTCTTGTGTTTATGTGTATGCTACCGTGTCTGTGCGGCGCGTGGGTTCATAACCGAAGAGGTCGACGAGAGGATCAGGCTCGGAATCGAAACTGTGCGAAGTGGTTCCTGCACTCTGGGAGTACAGAGAACCGGAATCCTAATGGGCGTGAGCGGTTATCTGGGCAGACGTTGCTCAATTTCACGTTAAACAGGTTGGCATACTTCTGCTTCTGTATCTATCTAATTGTGTCGCTGGAGCAGACGATTCAGCGCAACAACCTCGATCCTGAGGAAAGGGGATGGACTTTCGGTCAAGTTATTGCGATCTTCTTGTTGCTTGGTGTCACGAACGAGCTGTTTAATGTTGTGCTGGCTAAATGGGACAGGAGAATTGCACTTGCACGCCAAGGTAACCAGGAGCTGGTGCAGTATAGGCCACCATCTAGTGGAAACTCGGCAAATTCAGCGTATTGAAGTGTTAGATTTTACTTGATTGTTTGGTTGAGATCAATTTATACAGTATTCCACAATTCCTTATGTACTCTAGGATATCCTCCATAACACCGCTTGCAGCTTAGTAAAACAAATAAAGCAGAAAAATGTGGAAATCAATCATGGAAACGCCAATCATCGCACGTCATGCATATCGAGTCTTTCACCTTGATGTCTAGTTAATAAGGGATGAAGTCAAATTTCATTCGATCTAGAAAAGAGGTTAGCAATAGTAAGAAAAAAAGATAGGCGGAGTACATACCGAGGAAATGACTCCAATCCTCGTCCTCACTGAGCTGATTAGACCAATACTGCTCGAGGAATTTCAAAGACTGCAACACATTTGGCACTCGAATGGTATCGTGTAACAACGCCAATAACCGTCGCACTGTGTCGCGATCTTCTCCACGCGCCTCGCAGCCCGCAATAAATAGCGGAGTGGTCAGCATCACCCACGGACTGAGGCCAGACGATGGCCCAATTTGTCGCGTATACTCTAGGATCCGCTGAACAGAGTGCTGGACTTGATCCGATGTCGCCGGGATCTTGCGCAGACGCCTGTTGATCTGGATCAGGGCACTGTGCTGGAAAGCCTTGTTGCAGAGCGACAATTGCTGCACGCTTTCAGCCGACAGTCCTTCAGCGACGCCCGGGTATAGTGACGGCTCCGAACTTGCACCTCGGTCCATAAGTTGTCGTACCGAGGACTCGAGCGTCGCCGCTTCATCCTCCATGCTACTATCAATTTCCCCCTCAATAAACCCTTGCGCATCTTTCTCGACCTGGTGATTTCGCCAGGCAGCAGCACCAATTTGTCGGAAAACAGCGGCCAGATCCACCGTGAACCCCCAATAATCATCCAGGTAATCAGGCAATCCCCGCTGCCCGGCCAAATCAGACGGCGCAAACTCCGAAATATCACCAATAGGCGGCCCATTACCCGTCAACGCCGTAAGCGATACAATCGACCAGTACCAGCGATCAAGATACCTGCGAAAACCACCCTCAGACCGAAGCGAGTCCTCGCCCGCCGCATCCGAACTCTTCATCAAAGCCCTCGCTCCCTCGATATGTGCTCGCCATGAATTGGGATTGATCGCTCCTGAGTGGATCTCCGCTAGACAAAGCGTCCGCGCAGTCGCCACCAAGGCCTCCGAGCCCTTCGATGATGGATTCTGGAGTTCCTGCCGGAAGTGTTCCAGACTTAGCGCCATCAGCCGCGCGATGTCTGGTGCTGTTTTGACACTCTCGGACTGGTTGTGTAGGGCTTGTATGTGAATTGCGGAGAGGGCGGTAGTAGCGTATAACAAGGATGGAGTCTGTAGAGCCATGGGCACGATCATGCGGCAGATATCCTGCTGCATGCCGGAGTGGCAAGCAGTGATCTGGGAGGCATCATTGATGAAATGGTGTAGCAGGGCTTTCTGATCGTTGGAGAGCGATAAGAAGGGATCGACAGACTGCGGCAAGATCAGATCAAAGCTGGGCTGAGGCTGAACTTGAGCCGCCTTGGACTTGGACTTGGATTTGGTGGTGTAGATGAATTCGCCGGGGGAGTATTCTGATGGTGTCAGCATAAGTTTCAAAGCCTTCATAAAGTCTCAATAGTCTCATACCCAATCTCTGCATGTTTGAGCCCACGCAGGCCCCGAATCGCGATCGCGAGAATGCCCGCCCACCCCACTGCAGCTGCATCGCATATTTGCACTCCATATTTGCGGTTTGGCAGCGCCTGCACGTCGGTCTCTGCTCGTCACATTTTTGGCGCCGCGCTTTACATCTTGTGCAGCCGGTGAAGGATCTCGACATGGGTGCTGGATGTGTTGGAAAGGTGTTGCGTAGAGAAGAATTTCTGCGGGGAAAGTCCGCGATCTCCGGCTTCCCGGCGAATGACTTGACCAGGGTTCGAAGGTTCAAGTTGGGTTTGAGGGACTTGATCGACTGTTAGGAGAAAAGGGGGATGGCAATGATCCAAAGTTTGAGGAACTCGGTTTTGTGACTATGATTATCAAGGTTTTTGCCCTTTTTTGGATCGAGACGTTGTAGGTTCCCTCGTTAGCGGCCCATCTTCATGGATCCACCGATCGACGGGTTTTATCAGTGCCGAAATCATCCCCAATTGGTATTGGATGTACTTGGATTATACGGTTACACTGCATAGATTCTGATGTAGTTGCCCCGAGAGAATACATAGATTTGTGCTATGGCAGAAATACACAAGTGCCAACAGGAGTATATGTTCATCTCGTGGGAAATCTTCGAAAATCAAAAGCATAGAAACCCTTCATTAACTGAAGGTGTATCGGAGCCACTCGCCCACGGCTCGCAAACTCTCCCATCGCACCGTCTCGTCCTTGTCAGCCATCAGTTCCATCACTCGCGTCTTCAGGCCGATCCGCTCTAGTTGTGTACGCCGTTCCGGGAGTTCCTTCACGAGATGCCCCACGTCGTTACAGGCAATGGCCAGAACCTGCTTGTCATTATCCCAGCTCTTCGACAAGATCTCGGCAAGCTTCTTAGGTAGCGCGCCGTTGGACTCATCCAGAATCCGACGAGCATTGTCCTTCCAGAAAGTCGGGTTCTTGTGAGGAGGCGACCAGCGCAGGTGGCCCGACTGAACCTCCGCGGCATACTCGTCGAATGTGGTTTGGGTCTTGGTGTACTCTTCCAACATGGTAGACAGGGCGTCCAGGTCTTCAAGGAGGTCGGGGTCGGTCAGGTGGCGACCAGCCAAGTTGGTCAGGAGTGCGGGCAGACGGACAAACACCGCCACAGGGAGCAAGGCTGTCCGGTTAGTCGAACAAAGGTTGAGCAGCGTTGAGATGAGCAGACGAGTGGTCTTTTCCTTCGGCGAGAGGCGGAGGAGTTGCGTGTAGAGTTGGATAATCTCATAGTTCCTAGGCATGATTAGCGGCGGGCTTGATGTCGATTAGAGGCACGGCACTTACTCTTGGAGCTCTTCGCCCACAAGTGCACTCTCAAATGTGAGCTGCCATACTACAAGGAGTACCCGGTAGAGTAGCTGGAGGCCAACGCCGCCGGCAAGCCCAGGCTCAATGCCACGTGTGCTGCTTCCTGACGTACCATTACTCTCCTTAACTCCCGCAGCAGCACGCAGAGTATCGATTAAGGGGTCCAAAGTCTCCTTGCGGTGGTTCCAGAAGATCTCGCGAGAGCGTGTCTTCCGAAGGAGCTCCGAGAATCCCTGGACTCCAATATCCTGGAGTCCACTGTCGTGGCTCTTGGTCAGGGTGGAGAGGTACGTATACAGCTGGGGAAGAGCTTCATCATCACGGGGAGCGGGTTTGGAGGAAGAAACAAGGCTGTGCGACACCAGTGCCGTGAGAAGAGTGGATGTGAGTAGCGGGATGGGGTCCTCGGCGTTCGTGGAGTGGTGCAGGAACGGCAAGAATGGCTTGTACGGTTCAGGGTGCGAGATGAGGGAGTCGGCAAGTGAAGGAACATCTAGTGTCATACGTTAACGGTTGCAGAGCATAATGCGCTATGGATGCAGGGAGACATACCCTGAATCAAGTCCGATGCCAGCACCAGGATGTATTGCACGATATCAGTCCTTCGAGAGGCCGACTCCAAGACACTCTTGCCCTGCGAACCACCAGCCAGCAGGCTCGTGTATCCCGGGAGATCTGCTTCTATCGTCTGAATGCGCTGCTCCTTGCGCACCTTGTCCACAGCCTTGATCTTTTTGAGATGGTCATCCGTGATGTTGCCCGCGCGGACAGCACCCTCCCAAGGAATTGGCCGAGCGCGAATATTGTTCTGCAGCGAGCTGAGGTAGTTGGGCGGCTCCAGCGACATAGTGATCGGACAAGACCCCGGGCCAGAGAAACAGGATCCGTTGGAAGGTGAAAGGTCGAGAAGGGAGGAGGAGTCTCTGGAGCTTGAGGGGATGACGGAAGCATCGCCAAGACCCGCTTTGGTCCCAACGCAAGTCGTTTCATGTTGAGCCTCTTCTGTCTTCTCTCTTCATTTACTCCCCTGTTCTCTTGTACTCTCTGTCGTGTCCACCGGGGATTTATTTCGCTCTGGTCTTCTATTTTACGCTCCTTCGGGCCGAATTCTCTTGTGCGACTTCCTTGGGAATACGACTTAAACATCCAGTCCTACAGTTCGTTTTCGGGCCTTTTTTCCCTGTCGTTCCCTCTTGGCTGGTGAATTGAGCCTCATCCACTTAAACGCCCATCTTCCAAGTCGAACACAACCTAAGCCTTGTCCGAGCGCGGCCCCAACCGAACTCATGCACACTGAACACAAGGCATTTGCTGCCTAGTCTCCGAGTCGCACTTAATCCAGCACAATCATCACCATGGCGCAAAATTCGCAGACGCAAAAGCCGAAATGGGCCATGGGCAGCTTTTTCCAGCAAGCAGTGGCGGGTGTCGAATCGCGCCTAGACAATATCCTGTTGGATGAGGAGGAAAGGAAAAAAGCGGCGAACGCGAAGCCCGCGGAGGCTGCGAGTACCGGAGGAACAATAAACAATTCTACCGCTGACTGTACGCACTGTATCGGATCTTTGTCATTCTGGAAAGGGACTAACAGATTTTCAAGCGATTTCTCGCAGCGCATCAACTGCGCGCAGGAATGACCGTCTTCAGGAACGCCTAGCGAGGGCTATTGTCAAACAGAGCGCCTCAAATCGGAATTCAGAATCTTCACCAAGTCGCTTATCTTCTCCCGCGGCCAGCCCTCGACCAAGTAGTGACGCGCGATCGAGCATGGATGTTGATTCCAGCATTTCATCCTCTACGCCGTTTACCGACACTCTCCAATCCCCCGCGCCCAAGGAAGGGAATGCCGCAGCAGAAACGCCGAGAATAAGCGAAGATTCTGGGGTTTCTACCAGGCAATCTACTGATATAAGTGTCACAGAATCTATACCCAAGTCGTCCGGTGATATGAGTCAGCAGCCTCTGGAGCCTGAGAGCGCTAGCCAAGATCCAACGGATTCTCAACCAAACGAGGTGTACAGTGCTCGTACATCGGTCGAAAGTCCACGGCCAAGTGTTGAAGTACCTTTAGAGGCTCGGCTAGTTGAGGATAATGCGGCCGATTCTCAGCGACAGGAAGAAATCCATGGCTATATTGAACGGATTGATGCACTTCAGTCAAAGCTCAAGTATCTAGCCAACGAGGCGGCGGAATCGGCCAAGAACGCCGCAGCTACTGCTTCCCCAGGAAGTGTCAAAAAGCAGCTGCTTGAAAAAGATGAAAAGATCGCGCTGCTTCTCGAAGAGGGACAGAAGCTATCCAAGTCGGAGATGGACCATCGCATCGCTCTCAAGAAGCTTCGACAGCAGCTTAGTGAAAACATCAAGGTTCAAACTGAGATGAAGAAAAAGACCGAGAAGTTAGAAAGAGACCTACACAGCTCCGAGGCTAGAGCGAAACGAGCTGAGGGTGCAGAGAAGCGAGCGAACGAGTCGTTGTCGTCCCAGACAAAAGTAGCCAAGGACCTTGAAGCTGTGACGAATGAGCGCAATGCCCTCAATCAAACGGTGCAGGAAATGAAGGGTCAACTAAGCCGGGCTGTTGCACGTGCCGAAGCTGCCGAGTCCAAGGCTACCTCTGATGCATTGGAAAAAGAAAAAAGCAGGGCCAACGAATTGGATGAAGAGTTGTCCACTCTCAAAATTGAGCATGACATCAGCCAAGGGAAGTCAAAGAAGGAGATCAGCGAATTGAAAGAGAGAATTGACCAAGAGAGAGAAAGAGCGGGCATGCTTGAAGCCGAATTGAAGGGCGAACAATCGGTTCTCGAAAGCAAGATGGAGAGCCTCCGTTCTCGCGCAGAAGAAGCTTCATCTGGAGCAACTGGGGAGACCCAGGCCAAACTTTTGCGGCAGATCGAGACACTTCAGACTCAGTATTCTGTTGCCAGTGAGAACTGGCACGCCTTGGAGGGTTCTCTGCTTGCCCGCTTGGCCAACGTGGAGAAGGAACGAGATGATGTGAGCCGCAGAGAGGCCGATTTGCGCAAGAAGATTCGGGAACTGGTGAGATTTGCAGCATATCTACATTCGCGGGACTGTCGACTAACCGAAAAATTTATAGAACCTGAAAACCAAGAAACTGGAAGAAGAACTCGAGAATGCCAAAGAATCCGAGAGGGATATTGAGAGCAAACTCGAAGAGCGCATGCAAGAATTGCAAAAGGTGCAGCAAAAGGTCGAAAAAGCAACCGAGGACCTAACTGCAGCGCAGAAGGACATGGCTGAGCAGAAGAAAGTCGCCGACGCAACATGGGCGCAAAGACTGGAGGAAGAGCGGACAAAATGGCGCGAGCAGCTCAACAGCTTGCAACAACCCCGAGGCGTGTCACCCGTTCCCTCTACTCGCCGGTCGAGCAATCTTGATGCTATCCCAACTGGTCTCTTGGACTATCGTCCCAGCAGCCGTCGCTCATCCACGCTTCCCTCCGCTTCGCCCGATATTGGCACGCCGCCGCGCCAGAACTCCTACCCAGCGTCGATCATCCCGGGAACCCTTTCTCCTCCACCACTCAACACTGCAACTCCAATGATCATGGAAGCCCCATCAATTGCATTGGAGCCGGATGATTTCGAAACCGGCACTCTCGCCACCCCATCTGCATACGGCGGAACCCAGGCTGCTGGATCTCGTGGTATCAACGACATTATCTCCGAGTCGACTGTCGGCGCAGGCCCATCCGTGCAGCTGGTGGAGCGCATGAGCGCCACGGTTCGGCGATTAGAAAGCGAGCGTGCCGGGTCCAAGGATGAACTTGCGCGCGTCACGAGTCAGCGCGATGAGGCCCGACAACAAGTCGTTGACCTCATGCGCGAGCTCGAGGAAAAGAAAGCGTCTGATTCTCGCGTACAAGAGCTCGAGGCGGAACTTGCTGATATTGACCGGCGGTATCAAACAACCCTCGAGATGCTTGGTGAGAAGAGTGAACAGGTCGAGGAGCTGGAGGCTGACATTGCTGATCTGAAGAAGATCTACCGCGAGCTGGTTGATAGCACGATGAAATGAGGTGGTGATTGTGCTGGCTCTCCACGATGGGAACTTGTTTGGATTTTTGTTTTCAATCACCTAAGCTTGTACATAGGTAAATTCATAGATAAGTCCATTGCACTAGTTTTCATGGCAATAGGGTGTCTTTGATTGCTGTGAGTACAGAACTTGTCGCGGCCTTTGCGGGCGCCGAAGATAACATCGGATTGTATCAGCGCCTTGGTTTGCTGACGCTGGATGGGCAACACTTGCCTCAGTGCTAATGGAGATGGGCATATTTACCGGAGGATACTGATACCCTAAAACACGACTCGATCGAGATTGACTATGGTTTATGAAATATCGAGCTTATGGCCTTTTACACTTAGTACTCGGACTTGATAGTTTAAATAGGAACATGGAACGTTGATGCTTTCCGGTGGCAGTGTAAGATATTCATGACTGGCAAGAACTGGAGTTGGAAGGCATTGTCTATGAAGCTATAGCGGGTCAAAGGACTGCCTACAAGCTACACAGGATGAGCGGAGAAAGGGACAGGAGAAATTGGATTAAATGTGTATTGACAAGTGATACAATAAAGGACCGCAGAAGGGTGGAAGCCTTGAAGAATGGCTAACTATATGAAGGTCAGTTAGTTTAAAAGTTGAAGGTATAGGCTGCACGAGGCAGAATGAACTCACCTTCCACGGACCGGAATCTTGATAGATGTGTTGGTTGATTGAACCTTTTGTTTTTGTTTGGGGCGCTTGAAATGTTTGCATGTGTTGAGCATAGAGCGTCAGGTCCAAGCATCTATCCCTTGCTATATTGATTGTCCTGAGGTTGAATACCCGCCACAACACAGCAAAGGATAGCAGAGGAAACTGAGAGGAATAATTTGAAAGAGTTGAGTGAGCCGAAGAAGTCGTAGAATCCGAGAGTTAAAATACCAAAACTATCCATTGCTGTGTTGATTATCCTGAAGTTTAAAACCCGCCACGACACAGCAAGGAATAACAGAGGAAGTCGAGTGAGGAAGGATTTTAAGGGGTGAGTTGAGTGAGCCGATTAAGTCGTAAGTAAGAAGTCGTAGAATCTGAAGGTTGAAAGACCCAAAGCTATCCCTTCTTATATTGATTGTCCTGAGGTAAAAGCCCGCCACAATATAGCAAGGAATAGCAGAGGAACTTGAGAGAGGAAGAATTTGCCGAAAGTTGAAAGACCAAAGCTATCCCTTGTTGTGTTGATTGTTCCTAGGTTGAAAATCCGCCACAACACAGCAAGGAATAGCAGAGGTATAAGGGCATGCAAGTATTGAGAGTGGAAGCCTCGAAGGATAGCTATATAAAGGTCAGTTGAAGGTTGAAGGTATAGGCTGCACAAGACGGAGTAAACTACCTTTCCACGGACTGGGACCTTGGACATTGTAGGGTGGTTGAGATGTCACGTAAGTTGTGGTAGGTTATGCAAGACTTGAGAAGTCATGGAGGACTTGATTGGTAGAAATAGAAAGAAATGAAAGTGTTGTGCTGAAAAGTGATCATAGACGTGACTGACGATGACTGATGATGATGATGATGACGAGGATGATGGATGATGGATGATGGTAGGGGACTTGGATATGGGGTGGAGAATATGTGGAGAGGGAAAGCTTGACAGGGGTGGAGATGGACTTATTTATAGTATATGTCCGCCTTAAAAGTCGGGCGCAAAAGAATAGATGAGATCATGTGATTTATATAGGGCGGTCAATTTATGCCTGTTCAATTGTCTCACCGCCTCAGACTACCATTGCGGCGCCCAATTTACCGTCACCTACTCCGTGGAGCTGGGGGTGTAGCCACCGGCAATACTTAAGCTTTTCGTACTAAGTTGTACCTCGCTTGGTCGCCGCATTATTTTCATCTAAGTTGGTATTGTAGGTGCATGCTACTTCCGAACACATACCCATTCTGTTCCGGGTCTGGTCAACGTACTTTGAGGTATCTGGCGTGATTGAATGCAAGATCCAAGTGGAACCCCGAAAGTATTGAATTGCAAGTTCAGCTCCCTGTCGGCCAAGAATTGATACCGATGACTCGTAGCATATATGTGGAATTTGGGAGTCTCATTCCGCCAATGAACAAGCGAATACTCATGGAGTAGCATCATTAATGTCGGGATTCCCGATCGAGTAATTCCTGTCAAGGAGCTAGCTTTTGGAAAACAAAGTTGATCTAGAAAAGAGAATCTGAAACATGACATCAACGTAAGTGGCTTCAACTTGCCACAGTATAGAAGTTGAAGCATCTTGATTGCGGCAAGATCGCGGGTGAGATGCCAGCCAGTCAGATGCTTCCATTGGTCAAGCTAGTGCAAGCAATCTCTCGGCGATCGTGTAGACAATAAAGAATTTGGCTATGATATCAAAGGTACGAAATCGCTACTGTAATGGACAATCGTGAGTATCACCTCGTGTCCATGTATTGTAGCCCAGTGGCAATGGTACTGTGTGGTCCCGATTCCGTCTCTCTTAAAAAGCCCAAATGACGTAGTACAGCAATATGAAATGTCGTCCCGAAGTCCTTCTCCGTGTACCTTATTGCTCATCCGTACACTAGTATAGACCCTTCTTCTCGGGCGACAAGACCTCCACATAATGAAAATCGATGATCGACGGCGGTTCGGCTCTAACAGTCCCTATATCCGAGCCCGATATTTGGATTTACGTATTACGAATATTGACTTTCAACTAAGTAACTAGCCAAAGAATGGAGTCCGGGGATCTCCATCTGCTGCAGCTCTTTTCCCTTCTCCGGAATTCCAGCGTGATTTCGACGGGTCTTCGAGATCGTCAACAACGCATACCTTGCGGGACTCCAAGTGGATCCTGGCCACACCGCTGCAGGTGCCTCATGTGACCAGCCCCGTTCTGAGTCACTGCACGGCAAGTTAGCCGAAATGTAGTTTGATGGGAAAAATACGGCAGAAGGGGCAAATGTTCATTATGAATCAAGTGGTAAAATAAGCGATTAATAATAGAATCGGAATTTGGCCAGCAAAAGTGTCTTTTTGGTTTGTAGATTAAAATAGAGTATGTAGCTATGTACAGAGCACACCCTTCTATGTCGTCACGTCGTTGCGGTGTCATTAATCATTATATCGGTCGAGAGTAAGACAGTTTGTAGTGTCGGAATGGAGTAAAGGTGCAGGTGGTGTGGTAGAAAATAATTCGAGAGCCAGCTTAAGCGGCAATGGGCGTAACGGAGACGCAGCAGAAGTTCTTGGAATCCATGGAATCCATATCCAGGATTTCGGTCTCGGTGACCTGAGCCTTGATTTCCTTCGCCGAAGGTGTCTCAACGACAGGAACATTGACGAACTTTGGTGTCTCTTGCTTCTCGTCCTCGGCCTCGTCTTCTTCGTCGGTCTCTTCAAACTCGAATGAGCTTATGCGAGACTTCATATCATTCTCGGTCCATAATACTGAGCCGCAGTGTAGGCGGAAGTGTGCCACGCAGCGGCGGAGGCTTGGATCGGGAGCGGTGGCTTCACGGGCCAACTTCTCTTTCGAGATGACGGTGAGCTTGTAGGGAAGAGCGTTGCGGTTCGCCATTGGGGGCCAGCGTTTGTTGGCGTTTCTTTGAAAAGGCACGGAGTGTGACGGCTTCGGCGACTTGGGAGTGACAATGCGTGTGGCAGTTGTCATAACGATGTGACCGGACGTGTAGTACCGGACAGGTTTTTTTATAGGTGGTATTGGGTCAAATTGGAATAGATCCAAGAGTCAAGATGAGATCACAATCTTTAAATAGATGTAGATGGAGAGATGGTTATTAAGACCTGAGGGAGAGAGCCGAAAATAAAATTAAATTAAATAAAAAAAGAAAGGAAAAGGACAGAAATCTTATAGGGACAGAGATCTGCGGCGTACTAAAAAGTCTTCGAGGTCAGCAGGACAGAATCTAGACCTGCCACCACGGTCCAGCCCTGCCTTTAGTCTCATCCTTAGCTCGTACCCTCCAGTGCTTCCACTTCTTCCTTGATTCCACCAATTATCTACATTTGTGGCTTGCATCTATTCCCCCCAAGTTTTCGATGATTTCCTTTCTCCCATCAGAGATTGAGGTTTTTTCCATTTCATGACTCACAGGTGATGTGGGGGACGGAGTATTCGGAATTTAATTTCTTATGCGGTGGCCAGAGTCCACTAAGTGGAGATGCCGTTTCCGTGATCTGTTGGTGTTTCGAAATTTTTTCTGTGGAGACCATGCTCCAGAGCTTATCTTGCTTAACTCAGCACCTACGAAAGAGAAACTTCACAGGGGAAACTCACGATCTCCCCGGATTGCCTGTTCCGGAAGTCCGAAGCCCCTCAACTTCGCCGAATCTCGCATGCATGGAAACCGCCGACAACGGCCAGCGCTAAGAAATGTCGATTTGAAACTGCTTCACCAGATCCCAAGCCCTCATAGTAAATCTCTGCGAACCCATGTTCATTTCGCCCGCTGTTCTTCATACCGAGTACCGTGGTTGCTTTTCGGTGCGGTGACTCAGCGACCCTAACTGGACCCGTGGAGCATTCCTGAGGGTCCTTAAGGGAACATCACCTACTCCTTTGAGCTCTCCCGTGGGGACATCACAGTTCCACTTCACTACTGTGCCCCTACATATGTAGCAACTTTCTCCGGGCTTGCCCCATGGCATCTATTGCTTACGTTTGCATGTTATTCGGACCAAATATCTTCCCCTGTCGCCACTAACTCCTTGTCGTCCAATGTCGTCCAACTCATGTCCTCCACACATTCGTGTAACCTTCTTTGAGCTCCAGGGCCCCACTTCACGATGTCTGCAAGCAGAATGGATTTAGTCATGTCCACAGGACATTGACGTGAAAGCAGTCTGAAATGATCCGATGCACCCGGACAAATGATGTCTTGGGAGATGGCATCCTAATCTTCAGATTGCTTTGCCTTCTCGTGGCAACTGTGTTCATCGAGACTGAGCAATATCCAACCGGCGAAGAACGTGATCGTCACCCGTACGGATGCATTTGCCGGAAGGATTAGCCAATGCTAATGCGTCAAGACTTGCACTTGCATTTGAGGAAGATCAGAAACTGCATGGACTTGTCATGGTATCAACGCCGTTGCTTCAACTTGTTCAGATTGATATCTTCCTACTTGTCCGAGTCCCTCTCAGCATTTTCCCCGGCCAGGACTGTTCCTAAACCCTGCAACCAGTCAATTGTGAAAGATATCAGTCTGGTGCACTGCCATGTAGAGATGGTATGCTGCTACATAGGCACTTTTCCAGCATAATGTTGGTCGCATTGTACCGTTGCGTCGAGTCTTGTCATTCCAGCAGCCACCAGACTTCAACTTGCAGCCATTTGCAACACTAACACTCCTTTCACCGTTAGCCTCCGAACGTTAAGCGCGAATACAACGGTCGCGCGCAGTCACAAGTTATTAATGATCTATTGGTTGCTAATGGGCAAACGAGACATCCCCTTTGGTCTCTCTTATGTGCTATAAACGAATCAAAATGATTGGAAAACTGATCCACTGCAGCGGCATGGTTTGAAAATACTAAGAATTGTCTTATCGACTTTGGAGGTCTACACTTTTTACCTTTACTTAAACAGGATCCAATGGAGGCTATTCCAGATGCTGGAGTTTCAGCATGATCATTGTTAAGTTCTGCCCCGGTGAGACATCGAGTATTGTCGATCTATTCAACAGGTGTCGGTAAGGTGAATACATATCAATGCCAGATCAATAATGCAGTCTATGGTCAGTGCGGATGACTTTGTTCATGTGACTTGGAGGCTAGCTATAACGCAAAGTTGTTAGCTCTACCTTCTTCATGGAAAGCAGCATATATTGCACTGAAAATAAAACCAGCATTGTTTAAGTACTCTCATAGATCTACTAACCGTATGTGATTCTACCCTGAAGGTGATCCTCTGGCCCAATCAGCTTTGAACCTGCGGGTCAGCCGGAACTACTGCTCGATAACAGATGATTTCTTTGAATTGCGGCGCCACGACTCCTGATCCATCGGTCATGGGTCCAATCTTCCCGCACAGCAACGCACGTCGCCTCTCGGTTCCTGCTACGGTCTGAAAACATCACTGGTGCCCGCCGAATTTCCTATTTTGGTAGCAAGCATGGATCTGCAGCCGGCTCGCTCGATCTACAGCTTTCGAGTTCGCATATGACAACTGCATTTGGAACACAGGGCGTCAAATTTCGGTTCCACTCTCAGACGTAAGAACTCAAACCAAAAGCTCAGTCTCCAGCCCTTGTTAGAAGCAGGGCTTTGCTACATTTATTGTTACACTCGATGGTTGGAAGGCGCCACCGCGAATACATTTCTTTGATGTTCATTTTCCTGGACTGCAACGATCTCGACGCACGGTGGAACTCAGCAGGATGTCTCGTTTCAGCTGGAAAATCCATTACTATGGAACAAATGGCAGAGTTTACCTCGGCTGTTGGGGCTTACAAGTCACTGTAATAGATAGCTATTCATGGGTGCAATGCGTGGCTTCCTCCGACGCGCAACACTCTACGCATTCTCAGGTTTTCTTTGTTTAGAAAACATATACCCGGCGCTTCGGACTAGCACCGAGTTACCCGGGCTGCGCGTGATAGTCCTGGTCGCATGCCACATGCCACAGATTCCAGAGCATGCCTATAATATCCAGTCGAATCAGAGTCGAGATTCGAGATTCGCATCCTCAATTTAGGGATTACGGGTCCAAGCCGAAATCTGCACTCTTCACGGAAATGCGGCCTCTTACAGCTGATTCGATTCTTCTCCCCGAGCTCCCTGGTAAGCTTTGTGATCAGAAACCAAGAAACAGGAGGGCCGTCCCTTCGCCACTCGCCTACTGCTGCCGTTGCATCCACGAGTAGGCACCAGGTACATACCCTTACAAGGGGTTGACTTGGAATGCTGTGATCCACCTGTCAACCTGTCACTGTAAATCACATTGAGCTGACGAATATAGCTCCCGTTCTCTGCTTGTCAGCAGCCCATGTTCAAGTGTGGATAAACTTTTAGCAAAGGGCCAGGCCCTGGTGGATATTCGTATTCTCATGCACTCAGATATTTTGGCGGATAACGAACCAGTAGAATGACTAGAATGACTCGAGTTGAAACTTATAAGTGGCCAGTGGCCAGAGCTGGTCAGCCACTCTAGAGTACTAGCATGTACCCGGAACAAGACTACCCGACATCTGTCCGACATGGTTAGTTTACAGGTTGCATCCGACGTCGATCGCGGCGAGCTCCTCCAGGGACGTTCCTGTAATGGATCGCTTCCTTGAGGATCGCCTGGTACAACTAACAAGCCGTCCAATGACGGCCACCATCGGCGCTATAGAGTCACCTTGTGTGCCTGCGATGAGCCTACTGTTGCTTCCTTGTGTGACGGGGGACTACTGCCAAAGCCTTAACGACAGCACAGCGGACGGGGCTGTTGCGAGATCATGTAGATATCGAAGACTCACTGTCACATTGTGCCGTCTCGTCTGCCATCGTACAGCCGACAAGTTTCTTCCCGAAGACCCTGGTATATCAGAGCCTTGAACGCGCGCCTGTTTTTGGAAACTCTGCGCATGGACCTTCGGTCGTCTCAAGTGACTACCTTGGTCATCTGCTTCGCACTAAGCTTGGCGAGGTTTGCAGATTGTGAACCTGACAGTTCTTACCTCGGGAAGCCTGTTCCTTGCACCTGGTTCATATATCTCAATAGATAAACCAACACACTACCACCCGTAGTAAGAGTAAAGGAAAAAACCAAAGCCGCGATGGCCGCGGCATGCATGAGCTCAATTTTCATCAGCATTACGGGCTAGTTCAAATGTGTCGCTAGTTCGTCTCATCTGCTGACAAGATGCGGCCTGTGCTCGCAAATCCCGGCCATTTTAGGTTATGTTCATAGTAAGTGTACTTTGTACGGACCTTATTGTACCTAGTGCCCCTCATTTCCCTCTCCGGATGATTATTGAAAACAAGGAATGCCTCTCTAATCGTGCCGAGTATTTAGAGTATCCAATATTCATTCTTCTCTTGGCATGTTCCAATTATTATTCAGCAGAGATATGGGTCTCGTGAGGCCATCGATAATGTATTTCCCTTCTCTTAATGATATTCCTATTCCCGTAGAGACTATAGAAATCATATCACCAGGACCAAGAGTCGCTAACGGATGTATACCACGGCCGAGCTCTGCTCTGCTCCCGATGTCGTTCTCATAGTTCTGGAGTCCTCAGGTTCTGGCCTATCCAAGACAGGTCAAGTCACACAATCCAGACCGGGCGGGACCAGAGACTGGAGAAGCCTATCATAGCGAAGGAGTGTGTGATTGATACGTAAAAGGGAGAACCCCTCTGAGGCGCTGAGGCTGGCCGCTGGCTTTTATAGTCATGGTCTGCGTCGAGTAGCTGTAAGTTTAGACTCGGTCACGCAAAGGGTCATTCCAATTTAACCTGTGCAACGGTTACTCCCTTCGCATTTCCACTTTCCACGACTTCCACGCAGGGTCCTTCAATCTCGCCAACCCCATCGATCGCTGTGCCACCTCGGGAAAATCGCCCTTTTCGGCTTCGTTCTCATTCGTCTGCTCCAACGAAGAGACCCTAGACAGACCGGGGAAGCCAAAAAGAAAAAAAGGCCTGCCCCTCCAGATCTGGTTTCATTATCCGATCTTTCCTATGATCCGGAGATTCTTCAACGGCCGCTGTTCTTCGGAAGATCCCGAACCTTCAACCCGGGCCCCGTGGTACCCGGCGTCATTTGATATCTCGAGTTCTGATCCTTCTATTCATATCAGTCACCTACTTCTTCTTTGTCTTCACCGCTACCTTAACTTCTATATTCCCTCCGTAGATATCATTCCTGTGACCAATCACGCGTGCATTCCCCTCCCTTGCACCTCCCCTTGACTTTTCTTGACCCTTTTGACTTCACTTGACTTTACTTGACTTTGCTGTGACAACTTCCCCCACCCCCTTTACTTCCTATCTTACGATATTACTATCCCACTATATCTACCATTCCTTTTATCGAGGTGCACCTACCTCGCTCTACTCACGTGATCTGGTCCTGGATTTTCAGGCATCAACACACTCACCGCCTCGCCCCTCTCAAAGTTCCAAACGAAAGCTCCAACTCGAACCTCCAATCCTTCCCGTGCTGATCGTCCTCTCAAGGCCCATCTGCATGCAAGCCTAGCATACCCGCTTGCGCCACCGTGACCCTCTGTCGCATTTCCCTTTGCGACTTGTTCACCAACCCCCCTTGGCGCGCGACCCCATCGACGCGACTTTTCGCGGCCTCGCCGCTCCGTCTGACCCTTGACTATGTATGGCACACCTCACTCTGCGACAATGAACGGAATGGGAGGAGAGGCCGTTGATGGCTCCGGGACCATCGATCCGGCCAACTTGAGCAACTCTGGTACGTATTTGTGCGCTGCTCTATCTCTTGTCGCATTCATGGTTTCTCGTCTTCGCTTCGCTGCCTTGTGTTTTTGTTGTCGCGGCCGATCTCTTGCGCAAACCCCCGCGATCGGTCATTTTTGTTGGTCATCGGCTGCCTCGTCCCGTCGTCTTTTGCCTATGTCCTGTCTTGTTCCTGTCGCATTTGTTTCAAACTGATGCCCCTCCTAGTCTCTGTTATGCCGGCACCATCCCCTGCTGAACCCAGTCCCCGTGGTGTTAAGCGTAGTCGCACTCCAGATCACGGTGGAAATGGACAAACAGGAGGAGATCAGTATGATGGTACGTGAGCATAGGAGAGGACACCGTCTTGATGTCTTGCTTGTCAAGGCTTTGTTGAATTCGCGGCTTGACATCGCTTTCGCTGTGTTTTTGTCCTGTCGCATTTAGTTTTATTCCTTCCATGAATCTTGCTAACCCGCCTTTATTGATTGTAGAGGATCAGGGTCGTCGAAAGCGCGGACGTCCCCCGAAGACGCCGCGGGCAAGCTCCAACGACCAGCCGGCCGCTGGCACCCCTGTTCGAACGCCGCAGATGCAATCCCGCCCACTCCCTCACCAAACAGCCGGGTCGCCGCCTCTCGCATCACCTCCGGACAAAACAACGCCGACAAAATCACTGGTCAAGGCTCTTCCGACCGTCAGGGACCATACGTCTGATCAACTCAATGAAGAAGGAGATGAATACATTCCCAAAGAATTTGACGAGGCCGGAGAGTTAAAGGCAGATGCCATGGGATACCCGCAGGGTGGTCGTGAATACAAATGTCGGACGTTCCGTGTACCGAACCGAGGCAACAAGCTCTTCATGCTGGCGACAGAGTGCGCAAGGGTATTGAACTACCGTGATTCCTACCTCTTGTTCAATAAGAACCGATCCCTACACAAGATTATCGCGTCACAGATTGAAAAGGACGATCTCATCCAGCAAGATATCCTTCCATACTCTTATCGGTCACGTCAGATTGCCATTGTCTCAGCCAGATCGATGTTCCGACAGTTCGGTAGCCGTGTCATCGTCAACGGCCGAAGAGTTCGCGACGACTATTGGGAGAGCAAGGCGCGGAAACAGGGTTTCACTGAGGACGACCTCGCCGGCGAGAAGCGCCCAGGAGCTGCGAAGTCACGCGACGGGACGACGGTAGACAACGAACGCCATAATATGCTGCCGGCACTTCCCCACAACGATGTCATCTTCAGCAATACTATCGAGCAATTGCCTCCCGGTCTTTCCTTGGATGTTTCAGATACCGCTTCGTCGCTGGCCCAGATGCCCATGATTCATATGGCGACGACAGATGACCCGCGACTGCGAGACTACAATAGCATGCCACGATCACGGCAAGAGCTGACCGGCCAGACATACCAGGATGTCACCAAGTCTAGCGCCGGCTCAGAGATCATTCATCAGGCTCAGACCGCAGCCGACTTCAACCGAGCCTTGGGGTCACAGCGAGCTCTTCGCCACAAGGGTCTGGATGAATTCTATGCAAAGCCTCGTGAAACTCCGGAAACTGAACCCCAGTCTAGCACCGCACTTGACTCTGGGTTGTCAATTTCGCAGCCCATCCAAACTGCTCAAATACCACCGGTGGGAATGGCAAACCCTGCACATGCGCAACATGTCATGCCTCATCAAGCGATGATGACTGGTCAACCTGGTTTCCCACAGCAAGTCCACCAACAACCTATGGGGCAGTCTTCCATGAGGGGTATCCCGCCAGGCATGCAACCCAACCTTATGCACCAACGTTCTAATCCGTCCATGTCTGCCGGTATGGCCCAGCCTCCTTACGGATACCCTTCGCAGCAGCAACAGATGTGGGGCCAGCCACCGCCGCAACCTCAACCGTCACCCTTGTCGTCGCAGGGTTCGCAGGGGGTGAACATGCCCCAATACGCTCAACAGATTGCCGTTGCTCCTCAACAGACACCCCCACCTATGGGTCACCATGGTCAGCAGCCTCACCAATCTCCGCGCAATCAACACCGCCCATCGGTGCCCCAGATGCCGCAACAATTCCCTCAAATGCAGCAGCATCCTCAGTCGCAACAGCAAGCCATGACAGGCATGGGATTCCCCGGTGGTGCCCCAGCTGGCTATCCCAACATGGCGCGTGCAATGTATGCCGCCAACCAGGGCCCTGGCGGGCAAGCTTTCATGACGGGCAATCCTCAACAAGCAGGTATGGCAATGGGTATGGCAGGAGGTGGGATGCCCGGCTGGGGCGCTGGGCCTGGTGGACCAATACAGCCCGGTCAACCTCAGCCTGGCCGGTCTGGCAGTCCGTTAGGCGGATGGTCGGGCTACTAGGTTGCGGACCGGCGTTATCTAGATTGGCGTTTTACATTGGGAGCTTCTTCTTTACCAGCAGCAGAGGTTTACTGCTTTCTTGATCTCCCGCTGCTCTCCCTTATTCTTCTTGCTCTTTCTGGTTGTTCCCCTTGCATTCTCCTGTCTGTTCTGTGCAGGAACCTATGGTATCGTGCATCTGGGCCAGCCTTTCCTATACCCTTTGTTCAACGTGGTCGGGCTCGGGTCGGTTGATGTCTTTTCTCTATGTGACTTTATGTTTCCTTGTCATGTCCTTTCCATATTCTATCTGCGATATCTCTACTACTTCGAGCGTTCTTCCTGAATTTCCCGGCGTTGATGCTTGCCGAATCTTACAAGATATGAGTATGTGCGTCTCTTCTTTTTCTCCAGCTTGTCATACATGGTCGATAGAGGGAATTCTTTCTTCAAGGCCGAGATATTCCTTTATTTCTCTCGACCATGCCTTTATTACCGACGTTGCATTTGTTTCACTTTGACTTTTCGCCTGTGTATTACCGTTTGAATTTAGGGGCTAGGTTTCTGACGATCCCCCCGACTTGCTTGTCTATTCCACCGAACGCATTTCTGGGAATGACACCTTTTTCTATTGTCTGCTTCTGTTGTTCATATTTCCCCATCGTGTTCGTGGCAAGCCTAGCTACGATTTAATTTGTGCTCTTTGTCCTCCCCTCTCGTGTAGGGTCAAATTGATAGTGATACCTTGCTTTCTATGTACATCTGCCTACTTATTCCTCAAAAATAGGTATATTTATTTCATTGTCCATCCATGGTTGATCGCCTATTGGTCCTTACAAGCGATGCCCAAATTAGCGTAAACTTTGCCACGTTTTGCAAATTTGCGCCTTATGCCTCAATTTCTTTATCAATTCCGTCTATTTTCTCTCGTTGGCAAAAATAATTTCCTAAATGCTGGCACATTTTGTGAAAAATAAACGTCCCCGGGAAGGCTCGAACTTCCAACCTCCTGATTAACAGTCAGACGCGCTAGCCGATTGCGCCACGGAGACATTTGATAGGATAAGAGCCCGAGGAATGTAATACTAGCTAAGGGGCAGTACATTTTATGTGAGTTTTAACAAATGCTATGCTTTGCGACCTTGCCTTATTGAGTAGTGGCTACTAGCACTATAGTGACTGCGCCTCGTGGTAAGAGGAAGGAAAATAAGTGGGACATGGATAAGAGAATCACCTGAGTTGAAAGTATTTCTATGGCCCCGAGGGCGCTAATGTCTCTGTTCAAAAGCGTTTTATATTCCTGTCGTATTCTGAACCTAGCCCGACATATCGCCACTCGGCCGGACATTATATAAGGGTTAAGAATAAAGCTATTATGGGTGGCTTGCACTTAGCCGTAGCAGTCGCCAATTAAGCTTGACTCTATAGTAATCAAGGCAGGTCAAATGTTCCCTATAAAAGTAGAAAGAGTTACATGATTGTCGCTGAGGCTAGATATCAAGGGCGGACTAAGCTCGATATGCAGTGACAAAATCCGAAGTAAATTCCACCGACTGGATAACCATATTATTAGATGAATAGGTAGTTCCCGACGGACGAACGGTTATTGAATGCGAATCCGAGGTTATTGCCGGCGGAGGCCGGCGCCAAGATCTTGGAAGTCTTGCAAGTCTTGGACGGACAGAGTTCACCGCACCGCCGTGGTTCTGCGGCTACGATGTAGAATACATATTCATGGATGACGGTTGCAGGCGGCCGAATTGTTTTTTTCCCCCCCTTTCGCCACTCGGCAAACTGCCCTGAGCACTAATATTGTAGAAAAGAATAATCGTCCTGGATGCCGCACCACAGTCAACCCCATTTATCGGATTACATCGCTGTCACAACTCATCCAAGTCCGTTATGTTAAGGTTGACCTCACCCGGATATAAGGATTGGGGCTTTCACGGTCCTGATTTCATTGCTAAACGAGCGAAATGGTCGGATGTGACGCAGGTAATATGACTGAAATTGGGGGTATTCTATGTTCTCTATTCTATATTCATGTTCAACATATCATACAAGACATCTAGAGCATCAGGCAATCTGCTGCGCCTCTGGCTTGTCATCATCCCTACTAGCCCCATGTTTTATCATAACGTCATCATGCAGTTTAAATGCCTGCTCCATGTTCCAGTAGAAGGGGCTCTTGGTCGAGAACAGGGTTTCAATCGACTCAAGGGTGCGGTTGCAAGTTTCCGGGTAGACTGTTTCTGTTAGCTCGGTATTCCACATCCAATCTCGTAGGAAGTACACACAGAGGTAGATAATGGGTATCCAAAGCAAATTGAGACCGGCGAAGAGGAAGTAAGAGCGGCTCTGTTAGAATACTGGTCAGCTTCATCTGCAACAGGATGGCTTCCCTCTAGGAAGGGTTGAAGACTTACCGTCAGTGAGTCGAACATGATCGGATTGATCAGAGTGGTCATGCCAACACCAATAGCCCAACCCGTAATGCCGAAGCCGTTACCTTGGGCTCGCAAAGTACTGGGGAAGATTTCCGTGGGCACCAAGAATGCGACTGTACCCCAGGTCGCCGCATAACTGTTACAAAATAGTAGGTTAGTACAGAAAGACACCTGGAACTAAATGCGCTCGAACTTACGCAAGGTTAAACAGAAACAGCATAGCAGTGGCCGCGGAAGCATACGTAGGCGCTTTAGCCGGGTTAATCAATGAGCCCTCGTAGACAGCCCCAGCCTGGCGTACGGTTAGAGAGAGACAGCAATTTTCAGAGAAGCGCGAACGTACAATTAGATTGACGGCAAACATAGCTGCCGAACCACCCATAAGGCACATTCGACGACCTAGGCGATCAACAATCTGAGCACTGATGAGAGTACCAACAATGCCAATGGTGTTGATGCCTCCAGCAAGACCGTTTTGGACGAGTTCGCCAAATCCGGCCTGCTTTAGGAGAACGGGAGAGTATGCAGTGACGGCCTATATCCAACGCAGTTAGAAAACCCGAGGGTAAATTGCGTAGGAGAAAGCACACTTACAGTTGTACCGGTCCAGGCGGCCATAATCTGCAGCCAGACGCAAAGCCAAGCTCGTCGACCCAAATTCGGATGCACCTTTGAACCCAACCCCAGCAAAATTTTCGCAAACTCCAGAGGATTGCTACGATCTCCTTCCTCTGTCAATGAAATAATCTCGAAGAATTCCTGATCGATTTCTTGTGGGGTAGACTGGCCCTCGCGAAGGTGCTCCAACAGCTCGCGCGCCTCTTGCTTGCGACCAACTGAAGCGAGGTAACGGGGACTATCCGGCAGCATCTTGATGAAGCACATAAGAATAAGGGCCGGGAAGCATTGGAAGGCGAGCAAAAATCGCCATCGCACGTCGGAGTATCCGTTGTTGACGAACGCGAGACCGAAGGAGATCCAATAAGCGACCGATATTCCTAGATCTAGAGGGCGTGTAAGTCACATGGTTGTAAATTAAGGATTCTCCAGGGCGTCCTTACAATTGGCAACGAAAACGTAGCCTAAAAATCCGCCACGATGATCCGCCGAAGATGTTTCCGCCACCAAGACAGGAGTGATTCCGGTTAAAGCTACACCATCGTGAGTCAGTGCAAGTTAGATAAAGAAGGTAGATCATTTCCACTCACCTCCAGTTCCAATACCAGTCAACACTCGGGCACAAATCATAAAGTTGGAGCTCTGAGCAGCACTCTGTAACGCGCCACCAATCAAGGCAAATATCGCGCCCAGTTGCAGACCGTTGATACGACCAATGCGATCGGCCAAGTAACCTCCAGCAAAACAGCCAAAGATGGCACCGAGGTAATAGACACAGACAATGCCACCCTGATGCGTGACATCGGTCACTGTGCCATCGGGTTTACCAATGCCGACTTCCTCGACGTATCTAGGGGATGCATTGACACCGCCCATGACACCCTGGTCATAGCCCTCGAAGAAGATAGATATGAGCGAGAAAATTTGAATGGCCAGATTCAGGTTCTTCGGCGAGAGCCGCTTCCAGACCGTTGTAAAGCCCATTTTGTGCGGTTGCTCTATCCTCATTCATCAATCGTCAATCGGAATTACCGGACGTCAACCCTTATATACAAGACGAGATCGAGCATCCCCGGAAATGTCCGGGGAAGACCTCATCCGGGGGAAACACGCGGGTTAGTTTGAAATGCGCGTTCCAAGGTTTTCATTTAGCCGTATAACCGTTCAACAGTGCTCACTAACTTATCATTACGGAGTACTTTAGTTCGGCTCACCCGGAGTCATCGGCCACTCACGAATCATGACATATGTGGACTGTTTCGGTCGGTTCGGGATAACGATCGGGATGAATGATCGGGGTGGATTCTGGAGAAAACGAGGGGACTCCGCCCGACTCCGCTAACTTTTTCATTTGGGCGTTTAGCCGTTTAAAAGCCTTGAAGGGTGAATAACGGGGTTGTCTCCACCACCGTTCTTGGCTCTTTATGGTATGATTCCATACGGAATGTGCTCACTTAGGGCACGAGACGACAATAAGCGTTTTGCCGGCAGTCCATTTAGCCGACGCAACCGTAGTCATTTTACAGGCCAATTCAAGATCGAAAATGGTATGGTGGGCATGGATTTACCATTCAGCCGGTGACGAGACCTCGGCTTCCGTTAAATACCGCTGACCCCTCCTTGGCTCTCTCTATAGCAAGTCCTGACATAGACGTTGAGCCCGTACAAATCACAGTATGGCTTCGAACGCGACCAATGGCACCAGCCATGCCCTGGATCTGACCGTCCTCGGTCTGAACAGTGGAACGTCCATGGTAAGCGCTCTAATTCGACTTTGATGAGAAATTGAAACTCACAATGAATACAGGACGGTATCGACTGTGCTCTTTGCCGCTTCCGCCAAGAGACTCCCGAGTCGCCCATGCACTTTGAGCTACTGAAGGTATGATTCTTTATTTTCTCAACTATTCCCAAAGAACACAACTAACACCGGATGTAGTATGACGAAATCCCTCTGGAGCCCGTCATCAAGAAGCGGGTCATGAACATGATCCTCCGCAACACCACCTCCCCGTCCGAGCTATCCGAAGTCAATGTCATCCTTGGCGAGACCTTTGCGGCGGCAGTCCACGAGTTCTGCAAGTGCCAGAATGTCGACATTAACTCGATTGATGTGTTGGGATCCCACGGTCAAACTATCTGGCTGCTCTCCATGCCCGAGCCTGGCGAGACTCGCAGCGCATTGACGATGGCCGAAGGCTCATTCCTCTCCTCGCGCACCGGTATCACCTCCGTGACTGACTTCCGCGTCAGCGACCAAGCTGCGGGACGTCAGGGTGCACCCCTCATTGCCTTCTTCGACGCCCTCGTCTTGCACCACCCGACTAAGTTACGTGCCTGCCAGAACATTGGTGGTATCGCCAACGTGTGCTTTATCCCTCCCGACACCCACGGTGGTGTGGACGAATGTTACGACTTCGATACCGGCCCAGGCAACGTTTTCATCGATGCCGTCGTGCGTCATTACACCAACGGCGAGCGCGAGTACGACAGAGATGGCGAGATGGGTGCGCGCGGTAAGGTCGACCAGGAGCTCGTGGACGACTTCCTTAAACACAAGTACTTTGCCCTCGATCCGCCCAAGACTACTGGCCGTGAGGTCTTCCGTGACACGCTCGCACATGAGTTTATCGTCAAGGCAGAAGCCAAGGGCCTTAGCCCTGACGATGTCGTCGCCTCTATCACCCGCGTTACAGCGCAGGCTATTGTGGACCACTACCGTCGCTACGCCCCCAAGGACCTGGAGATTGCGGAGATCTTCATGTGTGGCGGTGGCGCATACAACCCCAACATCACCGCCTATATCCAGAAGCACTACCCTAACACCAAAATCATGATGCTCGATGAGGCCGGTATCCCGGCTGGTGCTAAGGAGGCCATCACATTCGCCTGGCAGGGTATGGAGGCCGTGGTGGGTCGTTCTATTCCTGTTCCCACCCGCGTCGAGACCCGTCAAGAGTATGTGCTTGGAAAGGTGGCTCCTGGTAAGAACTACCGCAAGGTTCTGCGCCAAGGCATGAACTTCGGTGCTGGCAAGGATCATCTCCCTCCGGTGAAGGAGCTGGTCAACTACGTTAATGGCAAGGTTTTCGATAACAAGTGGTGAAGAATGGTCTAGGGGCCTTGTATTCACTGCGAATTTCTCATGCGATGGCTTAAGACGAATTTTTTTTGGAAAGTTAAAAATCTGTATATAACTTTGATGAACCTACGCAGGCTTTGAATAGATGCTTTTGTAATGCAATCTACAAATCATTTTACGGATAGATTCTTAAGGGTTCAGCCCTGGGGAAACCTAACTAAACTAGTAGAATATTGTACAGCAAAGAACCCCACGATTCTCCACTGAACTTATTAATGCTCGGCACCGTCGGACCGGGGTAATTTACTTGACTAATTTAGCACGTTGACTTCTGGGACTTTGACCTGAAACTCTATTTCAGCTTCTCCGCACAACCTAGCATTGGTACATACCACTACAGCGATGTGTCTACCATCTCCTTTCTGTCTCTTTCTGAATATCTTTTCTCATCTTTAACAGTCCTTCTCATATCTGCAGAGAACCGTCGTCATCGCGCCCCGCAGTCTTTATCCGGACTTTGGGTTGGCCCCAAGCTGAATACGCTACACAATTCCGGTGCCAGCATTACTCAGTCCCAGGCGGTTAGAAAATGTCGGAAAGACGGAGAATCCAGCGCATATCCAAGACTTGTAAGTAATCCGACGTTCGACCTGGGATTGTCATTTCTCTTGTTTTGCGGCGCCGTCCAGATGAGAACTCCTCGAGTCAATCAGTAACCAAGCGCCCATTTAGGTGACTTCTGCAATCGCTGCAGTAACAAATGCGACAAAAGCGACGACCCACTAGGTCGTTGTCAGAACTGCGCAAACTTTGACGTGCCATGTACATTTGATCGCCCGACAAAACTCCGTGGTGCCAAGCACGGAACCTTGGCTGGCAGTCAACTTTCGGCCTCTATGGTGGCAAAGTCTACGGCTGTCGGGAGAACTTCCGGCTCATCTGTTTCTGTTTCTGGGGCCTCAAATTATCCTACTTTGGGCCCGCAGCCACCGGTGTCCGGCGGTCCCTGGTCTAGTTTTCATGCCAGTCGGCCAATGAATGACAATGATAGGGGGAATGATGAGAATATTGGTATACGACATCCATGGAGGGCATTTGCCATCTCCATTAATCGACAGATCCGAGATCTCGTCCACCTATATTTTGAGATCGTTTATCCCATGTAAGCTGTGAAGCCTGACCTACTCAGTAGATCAACCCCGTTAACAACAACCTAAATAGATTCCCTTTGTTTCATCGGCCGTCTTTTATAGCGGCTGTCGATAATCAAGAGTACCTCCGAAACCAAGGGCTCTTTGCCTCAACGATGGCTTTGTGTGCTTTGGTCTCTGGCCGAGTGCGTGACGGAGCATTGCCCCAAGATTCCAAACGATGGCATCGCGAAGAACTTATAAAACCGCCTTCAGAAGTTTACTTTGCGGCGGCCCGGAACTCCATACCCGACCACCTGGTCGCCGCTAAGGATATAAATTTTATGCGCGCGTGTGCCTTGCTCGCTATTACCAGTATTCAAAATGGTCAGATCAAGGACATGCAGAAGTTTGCTGGCATATATCATACCCTGATTTCTATGGATGGACTTTATGATGAAAAGCTCTGGCCAAAAGACTTAAACACCATCGAGATTGAGGAGCGCCGGAGATTGGTATTAACAAACCCCGTTTCTTGATTTTGTCCCACTTTACTGACAGAAAGGGAAGTTCTGGTCTATCTACACACTGGATATCTATTCCACGATTGTCTGGGGCGGCGTTATTCGATATCGTGAAACCCATTCCCTCGTGCGCTACCCTAGCGAAATTGACGACGATTTTATCACGTCTCACGGCTATACCGTGCCGTCTACATCGCTAGAACCATGTCCGTTTGCCGGCTTTTTCCATCAGCCCGTGACATGGCTCCGAGGTTGGAACTTTGTCACAGATCTTTACCGCATTCTCGAGCACATAATCGATAGCAATCGGCTCCGATTCCCTTCGAACAGGGATCCAGTGTTACCATTTTTTGGTTCGAAGTCTATGTCTGAACTAGTTGTGATGGAACATGTCCTGTCTATGTACTCCGCACTCCCGCCACAATTCCGAGAGACGCCGCCCATCACAGGCGATATGACCAAAGACCTGTTTGGTTTCCAGTCAACTAATATTCACGCGACGATGCAGCTTCTCCGGATGGTTCTATTATCTACAGAAGAGGCTGGAGTTGATAGGAGATGTGATGTTGCCAAAGAGATGCTCAGCGTGTTTTCGGAAATGCCCTTGGCGTACCTGAAAGCCATCAATTTACCGCTGGTTGGTTATTTCTTTTGTGTGGACTAGACCTCCGCTGATGGCTTACAGGTTCATCATCTCGGTGGTATCGGCTCAATTTTAGGCTCCGTCATGGAAGGCAACTTGTCCGAGGCATCCTACCAACGGGTCCGCGCGCTAGTGTAAGCCTCAACGTACTTCAAAGCCCTCGTATTGATACTGACTGAGACAGCCTTGAAACTGCTGATTTCCTTGGCCGTCTCGAAACAGCCTTGCACCGCGTCTCCGGTGCTAGTGAACGTCTCAGATGCCAGGTCAATCGAATTGACAACTTCATAGGCAAAACGCGCCAGCTCATTTCCCATACTGCTCCTGCGCCGAGCAACGATGCCGTCTGTTTAGGCGCGGAACAAGGATCTACTGCTCCAACTACATGTGTCCAAAATGATTCGGACGTGGACTTTGGAACTTCCCCGGCTCTCGGCGACCAGATGTCGTTGTTCCAACTACCCCTGGAGCTGCTGATGGATTGGCCCTTTCCATTGGACAACTCGCGTACCGAGGGCTTCCCGCCTTTGACGTTTGAATAATTTGGCGGTAGGCTGTGAAACAGTTTGGAGGTTCTTGCAATGTCAAAACAATCTGGCCGTTTCGTGGCCGGAGGTTTGAAGCATGACCAAGGTTGTGCTAATCTGTACTTATTGCGTATACCCAAGTGTCAACTTTCAGCAGGCGCTATCATTTGACAGGTTAAGCATTGTGCAAGGAGATGAAGTTGGAAATACGTATACCCCTGAAGGCTTTGTGATTGTTACTACGTTGGATATTCATTCCAAGCGGACCGGCACGCATTTTGGCGCGTAGCAATTTGCCAATAGGTGTTTGACACGGTACAACATCTTGGCGGTAGACACTGAGCGAAACATAGATATCAGCTATTGGATGAATCGCAGTCGGTTTGCCAAGTCTTGTTTCCAGGTAGCTGCCATTATGAAAAGGAAAGGAATGTCTGATGGAGAGAATCTCCGAGGGGATAAGTAGACTTCAATAGACGAGACAACAGGCCCTAACCTCACCAAAAAGGTCTTACGGCACTGAAATGGACAAGGATTCCTGAATCGTTGCATTCGCACCCGTCCAAAGCCAGCAAACCTTCCCATGAAAAGCATATGACCGATCTCGGCAGCTTCTTGTATCTGTATCTCCACTCCACTATGAGTGTCTATAGAAACAGATCGCGTTCTTTGAGCCCATCGTGGTTGTGGGTTGGCTTGGGTTTTGGATATTCGGCCCATAACCTACGGGGATTGGGCTATAAGCCCGGTTCTTGGGCCTACGGTTTATCTAGTGCTTACTGCCCTAGGTTCGAGTGGATTGAGGGGTTATATTGATACTTCATATGCATGCTGCCCCGGCAGCTAGGAGAGTCGTGCTAGTTATATCCTCTTTCTTGTCGGTTGTCCCGCAAATGCTTTCTGTAGGCATGACTATATATATATTTTCTCACTGCAGTAGGTGGCGATTAGATCGCGAATAATGCAACAGCAATGATGACAATATGCTATTCTTCCGCACTTCATCAGAAATTTCCTTATTTTGTTGATTTAAGTAAGGGTGCAGAAAAAGGCGGAAAAAAAGAAAAAATAAAGGACGTCCCCGGGAAGGCTCGAACTTCCAACCTCCTGATTAACAGTCAGACGCGCTAGCCGATTGCGCCACGGAGACTTATCCTTGAATGGGCCGGCCCACTAAAAAAATATAAGGGTAATTGCCACTGCTCCACCAAGCTTGCCATTGCCACCACTTCTGTTGTTGGTGCATTGGACTACGAAGTCGAGCACCTTTGCTCTGTTTTCTGTTTTCTGTTTTTCTTCTTTTGTAACTAATTCATATTTATTTAGTTTGACTGTCTATGTCACTCTTCGTATATGTAGGTCATTCTCTGATACATTATCCGGAGCTTTATATGGACTTTATAGTATATTATTCTTTCATCTTCAAGAGATTCTGCCAGGGGTTCTCCATCCCAGACGCTACGTGGGAGATGATTATAAAACAGTCCAAGATTAGATTTGCCAGTCCAAACTCAACCAAAAGCGTCCTACCTCGTTGTATGGGTATGTTATGCCCGGTCCGGATGTTGAAGACACAACTATAGCCTTAAATGCGCTTCGACCCAAACGCCACAAACTGAGTCCTTCCCCTACTAGGGTCAAAAATTACATTGGAAAGAAGTGTAACTCATCCCTCTCCTTGCAAGCAAAACACCATTGCCAATAGCTAAATTGGCAAAAAGATCGTCCCCGGGAAGGCTCGAACTTCCAACCTCCTGATTAACAGTCAGACGCGCTAGCCGATTGCGCCACGGAGACTTCGTTAAGGCCCCCGGCCGATTTTAGGTTCCTCGAGCCCCACCATACTGGCCGGAATCGCTTATTGTGCAATCGGATGATACATGCCCTGGGCAAGCGGGATTGTCAAATAAATATCAAATAAACCAACATGATATTGTATAAAGGAACTGTGAGGATGGCCTTGGGGAGTAAGATACCTTAGAAACTAGGATTTCGAAACATGGTTGCTTAAGATTCCGACAGCCTTGGAACATTATGTATTCTCTAGTTACGGCTTCTTCCAAGGACAACCTAGGTAGTTGAAATGGGCCTAGTTTCAAATAAAGTACTCTTCCAGATTCTTTTATACCATACATCGCTCACGACCTGAAAATTTACATAGTATTAGTCACACGGCAACGAGGCTCCTATTTCTGTCCTGGTTCAAGTGACGACATTAATTCGTGTACCAGAATTTGTGACCTCTGCGTACAAATGATTCTTTTTCCCTTCTCATCCCTTCTCTCCTTACCGAGATCCGTCTCCTTTATCTTATTGCTCCCTGACAAATCCTTCCTGACATCATTACCTTCTCCTCTACAACAATGGAGGTGAAAGCTCAACGCGACGAGACCCTCAAGCAGTTGTACCAACAAGTCCAAAACTCCGGATCTGTCTTCCTCTCCCCTGAAGATCTCCAAACCTTTGGAATCCAAGCATCCGAGGTGGGTATAATAGAAGACGGAACCTTACAATTCAACCCGTGCTTCTTCAGGCCTTACCCAGAGAGAGTCCTGGAGAAATATCCAATCGACCCTCAGGAGCTTCCTTCCATCGACACGTTGAACAACCGCCCAGATTGGGAAGCTATTTATGAACTCATGAAGAATGGACCGCTGTCAAAAAGTCATGAAGAGGCCGTGGAATATGCAAATTTTGAGGTCAAAGACCTAACGGAAGAAGAAGACGATAGATGGTATCTGAAAGCTGCTCGGACACATCGCCATATTGATGGTCAGATTCTTGCAGCGAATAGAAAGGGAAGAGACGACGTGTTTGGGTTCTATGAGCTCGGACCCTCTAGGTTGCTTTGGCGGTACGTGAATGTGATGTTCTAGTCAAATGAGTAAGAATACTGACTCTATATCATATAGAACCATAACGCGGCTGGAATCAATGAGATCTTTGGTAGAGTATGGCACTGATGGCCCGCAGTGGCGAGCACAAGACCTACGGGAGGATTCCAGCGAGGAAGACCCTCAACCACATGCAATTCTCACAACCCTCGCATCTGTCGCCGCGGATGACGCAGACAAGTGCCTTACCAGTCATGAAGTTAAAGCTATTCTAGCTACTATGATCGTCCGAACATCGGATGGTCCCTTTCAGCATTTTCGTACCCACCCGGTGAGTATGTACAACTACCCCATACTTTAATTGCAACTTACATATTGTATATATGAATACAGATTCTGGTTCTCTCCTACACAGGTCGAAAGCACGGGCGGATCATTCAAGCCTGCCTTGACGACCAGAGTCTGACACTACAGTATTCGTCACTATGGAGCTTTGAGGATGACGATACCGCACCGGTGGAGCTTTTTATTCGCTACATGATAAGCGAGACAGTTGAGCCAGAGGTCTTCTAGGTACGATACATAGGTCAAGACCGTCAAGCTTTCGTGATCAAATGCCGGTCCACATTCCCTGAGGTCCGACAAACTTTACGGCACCCCCGCCTTCATCCATGGACATTAGTGAGAGAAGATAGCATAGCGTGGCTAGAGTAGTACATTTTATTGAGTTTGCTTCGTGGGCTACTCACCGTAATGCTCAGGTTCTGGCCAGCGAGCAAACTAGAGCGCTCAGCTGAGGATCAGTAAATCCAACCTTGGAACTGCTTAGCTAAGGGCCAAGGATACCTCCCAGAGCAGATCAGATCGCTTATACAATAATCATAATCACTGATCAGCTTAGACTGCTTACAACTATGCTCAGCTTTACTTAAGTGGGCAGAAAGCGGCAAGGCCTAGGTATTAAAATAGAAGGGGCACGCTAAGAACTAGCAGAGGGAATTCGGTGTACTTCGATGTCATGAGGACAATAATGTGCTTTTATCCTTTTCCCGCAGTCCCAGGAATACCTGCGGTCGTGGCACACCACACGTGTAGAATCCCCGGTCCGCGTAGCGGAAAGCACGCCGCTATTGGAATCTAACCACTCCCATATCTTGTGCAATAACTTTCGTAATTTCCAAGGTTATTCCTTAGCCGATTGGGCACTTACTTATTCTGAGGTCGGAGATTGTTTACTGCATGGAGATTTCTAGGAAGTTCAAGTTTATCTGTAGACATTGCCCCTTTTTAGATTATGAGACAAAGAAAGGCGCCTAGGTATAAGTACGTGACAGATATGTATCAGGTAGCCAAGTGCTACCAAATATGTATGCAAGTTCAAATCCCATCCGAAACCGAGTCCGTCACCGAAAAATATAGAAAGAATAAGAAAAGAAATCTCGAGCGGAGCTCGGCAGAATTAAAAGTTCGTATCGGACACCCAAATATAGAATCCCTGGCCAATAATCACAATGCAAAGAATGCTCCGAATATGTAAGAACCCCGTTGAAACCAGACCAAATAAAGAGACAAGAGAAGAGACAGAGTATGTAAGGAATCTTCAAAATGACAGTTATTCTCCGCGCACGGAGCGTTGGAATACCGACTCGTGAGCGGTCCAAGAAAAAGACAAGAAACAAAACTCACGCGAGGGGTGAGAGGATGCGTAGCGGTTCGTCCCAGACCAACAAAAGCGTATTTATCGCGGCACATTTCTCATTTAATCCATCGAGATGGGAGAGGCAATACCTTCAGGGAGGATAGTTGTTTGGCGTCGTATTGTTCGCAAACGTGTAAGCCTTGGGCTTCCGCCCCCCGTGCATCTGCTGTCCTGGGAACTCGTGCATCATAAACTCAGTCGCCTTCCTCTCATTGGCATCTGCTGAGCCGGTCATGTCGGTATCCTCAATCGAGTATATCAAAGACGGAGACCCGGATACAGTCTCGATTCCAAAGGCATTTCCCGGGTGCTCGACCCCCGCATCGTATCCAACAGGAGACACTGTGCTTGAGTGAGGCAAATGGAGACCGCTTGGGAAGTCGGGCGAGGAAAGAGAATTCGTGTCCGCCCAGCTCCTGGCCGTCACCGGGACCGGGTCACAATTCACATATTCAGGAAAGTTGGTTACCTGAGCCGGAGCGGACATGGGTGGAGCGACGTTCTGATAGGGGAAGGGGGAGTAGATGTCAAGAGGTGTGGCAGGAGGCGATGCAATGTTGACTTGCATCGGCTGCGAGGAAGGGAAGAATTGAGTCGTGGATTGCGCTGACAGGCAGTAGTTGCTTTCAGTCGGTGACGCAGGCATGAAGTGCTGGAAGTCCTGCGGTGTCAAGGGGGTTGGCGGAGCCAGGGTAGTTTGTGAGACCGACGGCCGCAGCATGTCGGCCTTGCTGGCCTTCATGGAACCAGACTCGGCAAAAGTGAAGTTCAAGGGGGAGCGTTGGGCGGCGGAAGCTTTCCTGACACCGGCATACCGAGAGTTGAGACTTTGTGCCGACTTGGAGTGCCGCATCGAGTTACCAGCACCACTGGGCATGCGGCTAGTCGGCGACAAAGAGGACATGGAAGTCGAGTTAGCCAGGCGAGTGTTGGAGGTTCCGATGGCAGCAGGGCGAGGACGCTTCCGCCTCGCGGCAAGATCAAGTTCTCTGCCCGCTTCCTTCCACGATCCACCAACTCGGCTGTGAGACTGCGAGAATCCAGACTCGGCATTGCAGATTCCAATACCGTTCAAAGAGTTGGCTAATGCATCAGAAGACTCCCGCCGAGAGAGCGAAATCTCGGGAGTTGGCATGGACATCGGGTACTGCATGTTGTTGTAGCCGAGGCCGGCGTCGTGTCCCATACCAGGCACAGAGAGCTGGTCTTTGGAACTTTCCGCCCATTCCTCGGTGTGGGTATGGAATTGAGCTCCTGAGTACGCATTCACATTCTGTTGCATAGAGTGTGAAACATTTGTCATCTCATGAACCGCTTGGCTTGTCGATGGGTACGAGGTCTCTGTTTGGCCATGAGACCATGAAGCAGGTTCCTCCTTGATGCCGGGCCAATTCTGGTAGGAATTGAGTGTCGCATGACCCTTGTTCTCGTGCGCCCTGGGGACGGCCCTAGGCGGTGCCATCGAAGTGGGAGAGACGGATTCCTCCTCTTCCGCTCGAGGGACATCATGCAAAGAGTCCTGCTGGGCCTCCCGCTTGGCGTCTCGCTTGGCCTTTGAGTCTCGCCCGGTGAACCGATCGCGAGCGGCGCATGCAGCATTAAGTGCTCGCTGCAGGGACAGGAAAGTTGCCTCGCGGGCCGACTCGCTTTTTGTTTTCTTGTGCTGCTTGACCGGGGATGTCTCGTTGACGGCCTTGCTGTCCGATGCAGAAGTGGTGGGGATTGGTTTGGGAGTAGGAGATCTATCAGACTCTTGCTTTGAGGCGGAAGGTTGCCGCGACTCTGACATCTGATCCAAGGTCTGGGACTTTTGGCGAGCAGCTTCCTCGGCCTCGGCCTTGGCTTTTTGCATCTTCTCAAACTCCTCCTGGCGCTTCTGCTGCTTGGCTTTGGCGCGTCGATTTTGGAACCAGTTCTGTGGGGCAGGTTAGTAGGAAGTTACACCACAAGTAGAGAGAAGGCCGAGGCACGTACGGCAACGCGAGGCAGGCTTAAATTTGTCTGAGCTGCCAATTGGCGCTTAACGTTGCTGCTGGGTTTGGGGTGGGCCTGGAACTGAGCCTCCAGAGTCTCGACTTGCTCTTTGGTTAATCGTGGACGCGACAGGTTCTCTGTGTATTCGTCGTAGTCCATGATGGGTTGGTGGTAGTAGTCGATCATCTCCATCGGCGGATGGGGGTACATGTATCCGTCCATGGGATGCATCATGGGTGGGGGCATCATAGTCGGGTCGTAGGCCATGGTGTGGTCCATTGGCAGACCCGTATGCGGAGGGTAGTTCCATGAGGGATGAATGTAGCTCATGGCTGCGGAGGGGGTGGGGGAACCGGTAGGAGGGAGGAAACAAAGGAGGGGAAAGGCGATGAAATGAGAGAGATCGCTGCACGACGAGGGCAGTCGTGAGGAAGCAGCGCTATATCATAGAGCGAGGTGTGTGTGATCGGGGGGGTTGAGGGTGTGGTGATGGGACCCTGGAAGGAACGGCAAGGAAAAGAAAAAGGAAAGACTGAAGGCATACAAAGCCTGGTGTTAAAGGAGAGACGGGGCCTAATAGCCAACCAAAAGGACTGAAAAAAAGAAAAGAGAGAATGACCGAAGAACAAGAAAGAGAGTGATTGAGGAGGGAAGATAGAAAGAGTCGGGGGTAAAGGGCGGTAACGGGGTGTGTGGCGATGGTGATTGGGAGATGAGTACGAGTGTAATCTTCTTTGGCTTCACAGTGTGTATTGATGGGTACGGAGTATACATTAATCTGACGGTTTAATATTAAATCCTCGGGGATTTTGCCAGGGCGCTCGGAGGAAGATCTGATCGTCAGTGAAACCGGGCTGAAAAACAGCGTGAATCTCTCCACCCGAGACTGCGCTACCCGCCCGCGCGGTTCTAGGGGGTGGCGGCCTGTGTGTCGTATCGATGGGAGATTATCCCTAAGGTAGAGTTCCGAGTACGGGTATATCGATCAAGGAACTTAGCTCGAAGCTGCTTGCTTCCTAGGGACTATATTAACTTCGATTATAGAGTAGTCAAGTACCAAGTACGTAGAGTAGAAGAAAAACGGGTCTCTCCAGAATGATCTTAGTCGGGTCAACCGCTGTTTGAGGTTTGCTCCACTTTGATAAAAGAGGCACAAAGGGCTTGGAGTCCGTATGGTAAGAGTAACAGTAATAGTAACAATGTAAACATGTAAACATGTAAACATGGTGTTCCATGGTTTTGTGTGCGGAGGGACGGGAAGCATCCACGGTATTACCTTACCTTAAGATACTACGATACCCCAACGCTAAGTATCTGAGGCCGAACAGTCCCGAGTGACACCCTGGACAGTTCCTGCATTAGTGCCATGTCTGATCCCAGTGGCCCAGAGATCCAGAGTCCAGTGTGGCCCGTGGAGTCATGCAATGGAAATCATGTCCACAATGACGCCCGTGAACTGGGAAGCTGTGGGTCGTGGCTTTTCTCTATGTATACGACGTACGCCGTACAGGTGAAGAGAAATAAATACCTGCAGCTCGAGACCTTTAGTCCGGTGCGACGAGGCCTGGGTCGGATCGGCAAGATGACGGGGTTGCAGGAGGGCGACGATGTCGCATTGCAAAAGGGCGCTATTGCGATCTGAAGCAGAGCAGGAAAGGTATTGAATGGACCCGAGATCTGTCAGCTTGACCGTGGATGGCATGGGCGTTCCTAACTAAGCCCATTTGAGAGGTCCAGAGGAGGGAGGACGGAGTAGGCCAGGTGCATGGTAAAGCTAAACATCAATAGTCGACAGATCCCGTCGATCACTCAGGTTCAGGCTCTGCTTTTTTACTTTCCCTCCCCCTCTCCTTCCCCCTCTTCCTAGGCTCCGGTCATTGTTTAATCCAGAGTAACAACAATCTGTCCCGGGGGAATGGTTGACCCTGGTTCCGCGGCGCTAAACTTGTTAGATGCCATGCACGCAAGTCGCGAAGCGATCACCTGTTCTTCCCACCAACCCGCCCACTTGCCCCCCTTCTTTGTCATGCAGTGCGCATGCGTCCACAGGGGCTCGCCGCTTCGGACCTGAGGAACTGCTGCCCGAGCCGTGTATCAGGATGTCTTGGATACCCTTGTCTGAGCACTATACGGAGTAACGCTCCAACCGTGCGGCTTCCTCGAGTCCGATACAGCTGGATAGTTGTACCTGTAACGGTTCCTGGGATCGCCCACTATACTTCTCCCGAGGCTCTCTCCTGACAGCAAAACGTTTTACAGGATCGCTCAAGCCCAAAGTCTAAACTATGCAGTCAGGCAGCTTCCGGATGTGCCAATCCAAACCCAGATAGGGTGGTACGGTGCTCGCCCTGGCTCTGCTTTACATTCGGTACACTTTCATCCCATTCGTAGACTACGTGACTGAAGAAGGGCAGACCGGCCCAGCAGAAGCTTGAGCTCAAGCCCATACATTGGAAACAGTGCTACGCAATACAATCTTGGGGCTGATTCCCCTCTTTTGCCATGGTCTGCTTCGTCTTCTGCCGTGTCCGGATAAGTGATTGGGCCCTAAAGCATTCGGCACTCCGTCGGGCCCGGATGATCGATGCGATGCACCACTCACAGAGCTTCGGGGATCTGGATCGAAGTGGATCCCGAGCAGGGGTTGCAAATCCCTCTCTTCCCGGAAACCTCCTCTTGAATAAGCACGGAGTACGGAACACGGAGTAGCGACCCTAATATTTGGTACTACATACTCCACCTAGAGGGACCATAACGTGGCCCAGTGGAATATCCGTGCACCGAATTTTCAGAGACTTTGAACTCTGAGCTACTTTGACATCGGCAACGCACCGTGGTTGAAAATGCTGCGACCGCCTGCTAAAGCTCCACGTGAAGGACGCCTATCAGCGTTGCAAATCATATTTGTCTCTGCATTGTCCTTTGGACGCTCCACTGTGATCAGAGAAAGAACATACTTATGCTGGTGCGACTAGACTATGGAGTACAATCGACTAAGATTCCGGGAGGTCAATCTTCCGGCAATTCCCATGAGATGTTATTGCATGCCCGAGGGTAATACTCATACAGATCTCAGTCAATTCCCCATGGTCAAGGTCGTGTATACTCCGTGCGAAGCAGTCGGGACGGGATCGACCTGACGTGACCCCTGGAATGATTTGCAACGCGCTCGGGTCGCTTGGCCCCATCCGACTATTAATTGGATCCGGAGCAACGGTATTTATTTGAACAACTGGGTTTACGTAGAAAATTCCCCGATCTTTGACTTTTCCAGATGATCGACGCCGGGGTGTGATGATATCACATCACTTTGTCTCTCTGAGTTGGCATGGGGGATCTTCAGATCGGCGTAGCATCACCTTTGATCCCCCGCTTTCTTTCAAGCCCTACTTTTCCTACTTCTCCTATTTTTCCCGTCTGACTTGTCACCTCCCTTGGCTCTTGTCTCAAAGCTTGGGCCGAGACCTGCTGAACCACGGCTCTCCAAAATGTGACAGATCCTCGAATCCCCACTCTTCCTCATCCCTTGTGGCGTAAATACTCCATACACAATACGCAGGTTGACGCTGGTGGGATTGTTAGCGCGGTACTTCCCCACCCATAAAAGCGGTGTAGGACACTACCATACTTTACCTATTATAGTATAGCATTATACATGATCGATTCATGATACCCCTATTGTTTACTGCGTATACGTACTACATAGTATGTAATGCTATGGTTAAATAACATCTAGCTGTAATATACTAGAAGTGGCAGAATATTAGTCATAATCGGGTAGAAGTAACGCGCTAACAATCCCACCAGCGTCAACCTGCGTACACAATACACAACCCTGTGGCGGTGCGTGATGCCCAGGAGTCAACCTGCAGCTTGGTATTTGTCAACGTGTGGGCCAATGGCTAGCTGACCGTTATGCAACCAGGTGACCTGAGCAAATCTGAGCTGGCGCACTCGGGACCACCCGTAGGATCACAGGATCGCTCGCCGTTCATGCACCTCCGATGCAGCGGTCCGGATCGGAATCATGGCAAAAAGGAAAGTCTATCCTACTGTACGTGATCACTCTGCATTGCCATCGCAGTCACACATACCTTTTGGGTAAATGCGATCATGAAAGCACCGATAATCCATCATGTTCCTATGGCTCTCGAGACTGATATTCAGGAGTCTGCGTCTACAGCAGCGTCTGTTCTGACCTGTGTATAGGATACAATGGAACCGTCCCCCTTGCATGGCTTTCACCCTCACCGATGAATTAATCTGCAGCCGGACCATTAAGAAGCTCGAACCTCCCGCACATCGGTAGGACCGGTAACATTCACACGACCGGGCCACCTGACAATGCTCTTTGTCGCCGGGATAAAATTTCCCTCGTGAAGGCCGGCTCTGTAGGTCGCTGCAAGTAGCTGCAGCATCAGGTTGGCACATTGTACTTTTGCCCACCGCAAAGTCCGGAATCTGGGCATCCCAATCTCAACTGGTTGGATCCTGGCATATCGAGATGGTCGAATGTGCATGAACTAGAGTTCGCATGATTTTACAGGGTGGCTGGTCGTTGCAAAAACCTGTTGAAGGGCGCGCCGGTCATGCCCTGCAAGAATACTGCTGCAAAGCCGCCACTCAAGTCTTTTAGGCGTGGCTGGGATCTAGAGTGGGAACGGATGTCTTTGCCCTCGAGCCGCACTAATCCTGGTCCTCGTATTAGGACCTGCTGTCATCACGTTCGTACAGAGGGTCGGTATAGAGTTACATCCATGGCTGAGGAGGCTCCTGCCTTTCATAGCAAATGCTCTACTTTGAACATGTGCCTCATTTCCAGTCTCAGCCTATCAGGCTTCGAGACTGGGATCTGGGAGTGCTGGGTGGGATCGGATGCATCGAGCGCGGCATCTGTATTAGAGGCCTATGCTCCGTGTTCACGAGTATCAAGTAAACAGTAGAATAGCAACTGCTGATCCAATGCCGGCAGGTGCAAATCTGGTTCTGGAGAGATAATCATGGATATCCCTCATGCCAACTAAACTAGGCCAAATACGTAACCTTGAAATGACACTATACTTGTTTTCCTTCCGTGTATGTCATGTTATGTATAAAGGCCTTGAAAACCTTGAAGACAAAGGTACGCCTTAGAAGTAAATCCAAACGATCAGGGATCTAGTTTAAGCGCAAACGTACAAGCTATGCGCACGTTTATCTCATGAAAGCACCCCCGCCCTACTCTATACTGTGTGACCCTCCAACTCTAGCTGCAACCACAAAATCCTGATCCCTGCAAACAGCCCAGCTATTGCAATGCATTCCGAATCTCGATCTGAACCCGCCCATCCACAACGCCCTTCACCGAGACACTGCGCAAGTCCTCAACAATCCAGTCCGCACCAGCCTCTTTAAGCTGGTCCAACGAATGTGTCGTCGCCAGCGCAATCACTTTAAACCCAGCCGCCTTTCCCGCCTTGATCCCCGATGGCGCATCCTCCAGCACCACGACCGATGACGACTCGATACCCAGCTTCTTCCGGCCCAGCAGGTAGCAGCGCGGGTCGGGCTTACCCAGCTCCACATCTTCAGCCACCACCAGCATCTCTGGGTGTGGCAGGCCCAACACGTCAAGCCAGCCATCAATCAAAGCCCGCGTGCCGGAGGTCACGACTCCCCACTTCGCGCCGGAGGATTGGAGTGCAGCGAGCATGTCGCGGCCGCCGGGGATTTCTTTGGCGTCGGAACCGTATTCTTTCGGGATGCGGCCTTCGATGAAATTGACATCTATATTTTGGAACTGTTAGATGTGTCTGTAGGAGGTTAGATGGTCAACTTACATTCCCAGTTGGCCTTGCTCTTGTCGTATAGTGCCATGGTGTCAATGCTTCTTCGGCCATGCGAAGTGGCCAGGATTACTTCGGGGTCGACGCCCAATTTGGCACCGATCCTAATATAAGTCAGATGGAGGCTCCTGGGAGGGTATATAGGCCGGTGTTCACTAACTGGTGCCAGTGCTTCACGATCGCTGCGAGACATGGTATGTCAGCTTACAATGTCGTCGCATAGAGCTCAGTAGGCTCGGAATCCTGCGCATACCATCTGTAGAATCTACAATTGTTCCATCAAAATCAGAAAGAACACCATCGAAGGTTTGCACCTCTGGCGGTGCGGAGAAGGTTCTTGGAGAGATGGTCATGGTGGGGGAGGGGTTGGCGGAGAGGTGTCAGGTTCTAATCGAGAATAAAAGGACAAAAGTTTGGAAGAAGGTCGCTGGAATAGCGAACTGGAAGTGCTGAGGTATTAGAAAAAGGAAAATCTAAGTCTATAGAGAAAAGGAAAGAAAACGAAGGACGAGAAGCTTCAAGTGGCGGTTGGCATACTCAAAAGCGTAGTCGACCCGCGTTGATCGGAGATCGGCATAAACATTGTTCCGCTTATCGAAATCTTGGCGCTCAACTTTTTCGAAATCAAAGTTGTGGAGCATCGGAGAACATCTGCACCCTCTCGTCTTCACTCTTTCAGGTTTGACGTGCAGGTAAAATGGCCAAGCTCGGTATGTTCGCACTCGACAGGAAAATTTATCTATAAGCTTTGACGGTACTGACCATCCCACAGGCAAGAATTCTAAGCGGGTGCCCGTCCGTCTTAGGCACAAGATTGAAAAGGCTTCTGTTGCCAAGCAGAGGAAGCAGAGGAAGTTGGCCAAGAAGGTACTTACATATAATTTTTTCAGCCTGTGAGATATTGGATAGTGCTGACCCTCTTCTTTTACAGAACCCAGAATGGCGGTCTAAGGTCAAGAAGGACCCGGGTATCCCCAACCTTTTCCCGTTCAAGGATAAGCTCCTCCATGACATCGAGGAGAAGAAGCGCTTGAAGGCTGAGCAGCAAGAGCGCATTCGTGAAGAGGCTCGTGCTCGTCGCGCCGAGGCCAAGCAGACTCAGGGTGACAACCAAGGTGTGGACATCAATGAGGACGACCTCTTAGACGATAACATGGATGAGGATGGCAACGACTCGAACCCTATGGCTGCACTTCTCGCCTCTGCCCGGGCCCGGGCTGCGGAATACGGCGATGATGACAGCGAGGCGGATGAGATGGACGAGGATGATGACGATGAGATGGATGAGGATGATGAGGAGGGTGGCGCGATGCTCGACGACTCTGCTCCTGAGCTGGTCACCGCTCGACCGAAGGAGAGCTCACGGCGCCAGTTCGATAAGGTCTTCAAGAATGTCACTGAAGCTGCGGACGTGGTGCTGTATGTGTTGGATGCTCGCGATCCCGAGGGAACTCGGTCGAAGGAGGTTGAGCGCGAGATTATGGCTGCCGACGGTGGATACAAGCGTCTGATCCTCATCCTGAACAAGATTGATCTCGTCCCGCCTCCCGTCTTGAAGGCCTGGCTGGTGCATCTGCGCCGATACTTCCCTACTCTGCCCCTCAAGGCATCGAACGGTGCCGGCAACGCACACAGTTTTGACCACAAACAGTTGACCGTCAAGGGCACTTCAGACACTCTCTTCCGTGCGCTCAAGTCTTACGCCCACAGCAAGCAGCTGAAGCGCTCCATCTCCGTTGGTGTCATTGGATATCCCAACGTCGGCAAGTCTTCTGTGATCAATGCCTTGACGGCACGTCTCAACAAGGGCTCTAGCAACGCCTGTCCGACCGGCGCCGAGGCCGGCGTGACCACCAACATGCGCGAGGTGAAGCTCGACAACAAGCTGAAGCTGATCGACTCGCCCGGTATTGTTTTCCCCTCTGCCGACGGCAAGACCGGCAAGAAATCCAAGGAGAATGAGCAGGCCCGCCTTGTCCTGCTCAATGCCATCCCGCCCAAGCAGATCGAGGACCCGATTCCCGCAGTCAACCTCTTGGTGAAGCGTCTCTCCGCCTCGGAAAACCTCCTCTCCAAGATGCTTGAGCTCTACGGCATTACCACCCTCTTCCCGACCAACGGTGACAAGACTACCGACTTCCTGGTCCAGGTGGCCCGCAAGCGCGGACGTCTTGGAAAGGGCGGTGTCCCCAATATTGAGAGCGCCGCCATGACGGTGATCAATGACTGGAGAGATGGTCGTATTCAGGGCTGGGCCAGCCCACCGGTCCTACCCGTTATCAATGCCAATGCGGCGACAACCACCGCTGCCGGCCCTGGCGCCGACACTGCCAAGGTTGTCACGGAGTGGGCGAAGGAGTTCAAGATCGAGGGCCTGTGGGGCAACGGCGAGGGTGAAGATGAGGAGATGGCTCAGTAGAGCTTCTTCGAGTTCTGTTACGAAGGCATCAGTTGTCGTTGATACCAAAAGTGGGCGTTATATGTCGGATTTTTAATTTCCCTGCATTTGTCTATACTCTACAGACAGCGAATTCAATGAGTAAAGAATTTCAAGTTTATTTCCAAGGTTTCATCTAAAACAGAAATTGTAGCAATTGTAGTAATTGTAGTAATTATATCTGTCAAGTACAGGAAGCGTAGCCCCCACATCGCGTGCATCCAGAGACAACCCGCGTCGTGGATTTCGCGTTCTTCAACTCCCGCCACCCTACCAACCTCTCACCATTGTCCCTTCATCTCGAATCCCGCATCAGGGCTGGAACCCTCCTCTCCTGGTCGAGTCCATCTCCCAACGAACTATCATATTCTACACCCCGACAACCTGACCGCATAGCGGTGGTCATCGTCGAAGGAATCCCAACAGGCAGCACACCACATACCCACCATGCCTCCGCGCAAGTCCACATCGTCCATGACGCCCGCCGAGGAAGGTGACTCGCTCCAGATGTCGCCACAACAGACGGCCGACAAGCCCATCATGGCGACAGAGCAGCAGATCAAGGCGCGGGCAGAGGCCGGCATCAGTGTCGATGTAAGCCATGCCATTTGATGCCTCCGTTGTTAAGTTGGAGGATAAATAAAGCTAATCTTGCCTATAGGACTACCTTCTCCCTCGCTCTCTGACAATCCGCCTCGCTAAAGCAGTCCTCCCACCCAACACCACTATCCAAAAGGATGCTGTCCTGGCTATCCAGAAAGCAGCCACCGTCTTCGTCTCCTACCTCTCGTCGCAGTATGCCTTCCCCTTACTACGATGCCCCTATGAAACGAATCCAAGACTAATACCAAACTAGCGCCAATGACGCAACCCTAAAGCGCACCATCGCTCCCACAGACGTCTTCAGCGCGCTTACAGAACTCGAATTTGATTCCTTCCGTGCCCGACTCGAGCAGGAGCTAGAAGCATACACCGAGATCAAGGCGGGCAAGCGAAAGGCTAAGAAGTCCGATGTCAATGGCGATGTCCCTGGAGAACCGAAGGGAGATGAAGAGGATGTTGAGATGGCGGATAACCCTGCGAAGAAATTGAAGCGCGAGGATAACGTTGAGGTCGTGGTTGGGGGTGATGGTGATGGAGATGAGACGCAGGAGGAGGAGGTTGATGAAGAAGAGGCTGATGAAGAGGAGGACGAGGAGGAGGAGGAGGAGCATGGGGAGAAGTTTGAGGATGATATTGATCGTGTGGAGGATTTGGATGGGGCTTCTAGGCCTATGGATCCGGATGCTGATGAGACTGATGATGATGATGGGCCTGCTAGTCAGTTGCACAATGATCTTGGTTTGGGTTAAGGTCTAGATGTTTCTGGGTCTTGGATGCTCAGAATGGCAGATTGGGATATCGGAGTTGGATGGGTTGCTTGTAAAATATAATAATGTTATATGGATTCATGCTTGAGTCTGACACACTTGCAACCACCGGGTTACTCGAGGTCTGTATCGGGGAACAACCCCTGTGCCGGCGTTAATGGAGACCACTAGGACAAAAGGATATGGACAACTCACGTAGTAGAATGTTGATAATATACTCTACATTCAACCAGAGAGGATCTTGAAAGGATATCTGGAAAGGTACTCGGGGAGATACCTACCTAGGTAGAGAAGCAAAGCTGCAAAGAGAGGTGATATGTATGCCTAGGTATTTTAACGTTATTGTAGGTAGTAGACAAAGGCCAAGGTGATAAACATCCATTGATATCTCTCGGTTACAGCCTGCCGAGCTTCTTGACTCAGGCTCTATGGACGAGAAGCTACTGGTTAAAAGAAGTCGAACTTATATCAATCGCTGTTAAGCTCTCGTGGTACATTCTGCTCTAATAACCACTATTCACGAATACCCATGGACACCGTTTGGCAACCTTGGACTTCTACGCAAGAAAGATTGTAGATCAAGTATCCGAGCCATGTATTTAAGAGACATAGTAACCTAGCACAGACAGCAACAAGACTTCAGACACCGGTCACACATCCATGATGTGAAACCAACAGCAACCATTCCAGAATGACCCGGCATCCAGGGCCGAAAACAGCAACGCCACCCCATGCAACTGAACCATAAGTCTATCCTTGGTATCTTTCGCGGACGGATAAAAGCGCCAACATGATCCCAGACATGAAAGACTGGCTAAAAAATGGAACCCATAAATGTAAATGGGGAAAAGAAAGGTAAATAATATTCGCGCCCATCTGCAGTATGCATCATGCAATGGTGTCGGAGAGAAATGAATAAAGGTATCGTCACAGGAAGAAAGTATTAGACTTAGGAAGAGGGAGTGATGATCTCGGGCAATGCTTGGTCGATTTTCTCTGATGCATCGACGCCAGCCTTCTTGATGAGGTTTGGGAAGAGGAGTCCGTTGTTGCGAGCGGCACCAGCTGGGAGAGGATGCATGGGCTTTCCGTTAACGGCCTTCTTTTCTGTTGCCGCAGCGGGCTTGGACGCCTTGGTGACGCGGCTGAAGGCGGTGATCTTCGCCGTCTTGGCTGGTTCGGCCTTGGCTTTCTTAGTACCAGTAGCGGTAGCCTTCTTGCGACCCGGCTTCGCTGGCGCTGTCGTCTTGCTGGCCTTGAGCACGTCGTTGAGGTTGCGACCGCGACTGGCAGGATTGGAGATCTTCTTGACCGGTGGCTTTTCATCGTGGCTGGATGAAGGAGTGAACAGACCAGTGTCGCTGCGAGGACGCTTCTTCGGTGTCGAGTTGATAACCACGGACACGGTCTTTTCGTCGCGCTCGGCCTCAGACGCTTCGTCCGAGCTGTGCTTCGACCCAAAGACGGGCTCTGGCAACATCTCGTACGGTGTGCAATCCTCCCAGTGCTTTAGTTTCACGAGATCGGCTACGTCGTCCGTAGATCCTTGGACGATCAGGTCGAAGCAATTCTCGAATTCCTTGCCCATTGGCGGTTCATTGTTAATGAACATGGTGACACCGTCTTTACGACTGCGGATAATTGGACAGAGACTCTTCACAAGGCGACGGACTCCGGGGATCTTCAGGCTGGTACCGGCGACGACGAGAACGCGTGGTCGAGACTTGATATCTGCATTCATAACCGACGTAATTGCCTCTTCGTCAGGGTTGTGTTCGTTGTATAGGACAATGCGCGGTCGCATGCGCCCGATACCATGGCTCCGCTGGCCCGTCGTTGTGCGGACTTCGTTCTTGATCGAGCACTCGTCGCAATCCGGGGGATCGGCTTCACAGAATCTGCTGGGTACAAAGTCGCTGAGATAGCAGCACTTTTGGCAAACCATCTTGGTGATGCTTCCATGTAATTGGATCGTAATGGGCCAGCGACCCTTGACGTTGAGCGGGATCTCGGTTTCCAATGGCTTCATGGACGTTTCGAGGCCATCGATATTCTGGGTGTACAGCCGCTTGAGCCGGTTCTCCTTGCCGAGACGGGCAAGCATATCGTGGAACTTAGTGGGTTTGGTCTTAGCTGCCTCGAGGGATAGCGACCGCACCATTTCGTGAAAGGGGGCCGTGAGGGCATCATCTTGATAAACGGCAGCATCGAACAGAAGCTTACCCGACGCCTTCAAGTTGTGTTTCTTTTGTAAGGACTTAAACAAGCCATCTGTGGAGCGGAAGTCGGGAACTATATTTGCTGTGAGCTTGGGCGCCTTGTGAAACGCGGGAACACGAAAAACTTACTACCCGCGGAGGTGGAGATGCCCGCGCCCGCAATGACAACGATGTCCTTTTGGTGGCGAAGGGTGTCAACAAGCAATGTGACTTGGTCCTGTTGCTCGTAGGACGACTTGGATAATGACAGATATTGCGTGGTGCGTTCTTTCGGTAGGGGGTTGCGTCTCCGCTTCTTGCGCGGAGGGCAGTCTTGGCGCGTAGAATCCTCACCCTCCTGAGACGAGGGTGTCAAGTACCGCTTCGCCGGCTCGGGCGATGATCGGGGTGATGAAGGCACGGAGCTCAGGTCCGAAATATCGGATAGATCGAAATCCATCACGAGTGGTGAGCTTGTCGAGCGGACACCGTGGTAGGAATAGTAGAAGCGCACTCCAGAGATGAAGTTCGAACAGTCCGAAGGGCAGATGGCGGTCTATTCTGTCCAGAAAAGCTCGCAAACAGGAGAAATGGCAGGTAAAATAACCACTCAGGACTCCAAGACCTTAAACCGATGAACGGAGCGTAGCAGGAGCCCCAATTTCGGTGTTGGAAGGGGGTTGAAACGAGGAGTGCAAGGTGGAAAGGGGAGAAGTTGCAGACGATGAGGTCAGCCGGCAATCGATTCTCATGAAATGGAAAAAGAAAAAAGGAACGGGCTGTCGAAACGGGTTTGTTTTGACCCACGGAGGGGTACGGATAAAGTTGGGTTGCCTCTGTTCTGTCTGGAATGTGGTTGCGAAGAAAGAAGATTGCCGAGATTGAAGAACGTCCCGGTATGTTGAGCTGGGTCGACCTTGTGCGGGCGACGGCGACGACTCGATGATGCGGTTGTTTTGACATGAAGTAACGTTGATTTTGGTACTGGATACTTTGTATTTGCGAGGGAACTTATCGCCGGAATAGTATAGCTCGATTTAATGGCTAATTATGCATTTCTATGGAGATATTTCTCTTTTATATCTAAACTTCCAAGTTTCCATGGTGTCTATTCATTTGAATATCTTATTTTTCCACATTCACAGTCTTTTCTTCCCGACTGTCAGTTTTGCACCCTGTAGCACCCGCTCTGATTGGTGTGTTCTGATGTGGGGCAACTGGCTGTCCATGATTGGCCAGAAAGCGGTTGGCAGGGCAGCCGTCATGTGATGTCACTGCTGACTCAGCTTGATAGGGCGCGTGCTCCAACAGGCGCCCTCATTCAGAGCTGATGAAGGGTCTGTAGACGATATACAGGGCATTGAATGGTCGATCTGTTGCCTGCTAGTGAACCGGTGTTGTCCTTTTCTGGCCCGGTATCCCTCCTCCGCCGGACACATCGGCCCCCAGCCATATCAACACCGCCAATGGTCCTGAGGGCGAGATCGGCATTGAGCATTCATGTCATGCGGGGCTGACTCCATCGGCGCCTTGAACTGTGAGAAATAGAGCACTACACAGAATGCCATTGATAATGGAGGAGGGCATCAACGTCGACGACCTGTTTGGGGAGCCCAATTCCTTGGACCTGGGTCTCCAAGCTGCCCCATCCACCAAAGGGCTCGCCCAGTGTCTGGACGAGCTGCGCCTATTGGGCTGCCGCCAGTAGGTTATCATCTTTGCCTTGACCGGGTATAGACTGACAATTTTGCTTAGAAAAATTGCCTGGTCCCGAATGGGATGTATTGCCTACATCTCCCCTGACGGAGACCGGGTCAATGTCCGCCATCTCCAATGCCGTCCATCGGATGGGAAATGGGTTTTGAGCGAGGATTCATCGCTCGGTCCTATCAGTGAAGCCCATAATGGCAGCCAGCTTGTTCATCTGTCCTGGAACGAGACCGGGTCGGAGCTGGCCGTGGTGGATTGCTTAGGGCGAGTCTCCATCTACTCAATATCCATGGCTCTAAATAGCATTACGGGGCTGCGTCAAGCGTCCTTTGACTCGAGCGATGACAGCAACCAAGTCGTCGGCATGATGTGGCTCAACACTTCCCGCTCCGTAAGTAATCGGTCCAACTCAAGCCCATCACCCAAGATCTAACCCATACTCCCAGGTCCATGCTTTTCATCAAGCAGCCAAGGTAAACGGCCGATGGGCATATTCGCCTTTCCGTCGACGACCAATTGGCCCATTTCACCCTGCCAATAAGGGCGCACTGATATGTGTAACCCGAGCAGGCCAGATCAGGCTCATGTACCAAAACCCCGACAGCAAGTGGGCCGAATTGCCTGCTGAACTCAAGAATACCGGGTATTCAGACAGACTTTTAACTCACGCAGCCTTGGTTGCAACTCAAGGTGGCACATAACCCCCCTGAGATATGAGTAAGACATGCTAACGACTCGATATAGCTGGAATCTTGATTGCCACTTATTCGGTGTGCCAGAAGATCTGTCTATACCGGGTACATATTACCTGGAATCCACCCCAATGGGACCCAAGCCATGCCAAACTTCCACATCAATTTCCTATTCCTACCTTCCGCTTCCTCCACTGCAAGATCGATATGCCCAGCAGCATCTTCAGCGTCAGCCGTGACGCCGAAGAGCATGCGGACCAGCCAATGCCGTTCCCTAATTCCGTGTACTCGTTGACTAGACTCGACATCATGCCGGGCCAGATTGATAGCCCTGCAGGATCAACCGCGAGTCCATGGATACTGGCCGTCTTTTCTAAACCCCTTCACGCTTCCCCCGAATACCCAGACCAGCAAGGGCCGCCAAGTGTGATTGTGAGGTGGCACTTGGAGTCGGCGCCCCAAGCATTCCATCCCAAGTTCAACGAGGTCAACTCGAAAAAGAATAATTCACAAACCAAGGTATGAATGCGAATCGATTCTTCATTGTCAGAACCAACTGACTGGGTTATTAGTCCAAAATGGAACTACGTCGACTGGAAGATATCCACTGCGATAAGCACATTGTCTCGGTGGACCTAGTTGAACATGGCACTGCCCTGGCCGTTACCCACGACGACAGCTCCATCACATTCTACGATACAAGGACGATGGCCATTTTTAATGGCATGGACGATACGAGCACGGTGACTTGCCTGGCCCAGGCGGGCTTCCAATACCCAGTGGACACACCAGGAGTCGCTGTCAGCTTCTCTCCGAACTCATGTGCCGCCGTGTCTCTGGACAACGATGGGCAAACACGGCTACGCTTGATGGAGCATTCATTTGGATCGGCCGGTAGCCTCTATGACGAGACCAAGTTTTCCTCTGCCATTGCTGCATTGACCCTTGCATTCAGCCGCGCATGCGGAGGCGACGTCAACACCGACGATATTCTCATGGTGGCTCTACGGCAGCTTTCATCGGACGCCCAGGCCACATTGATCAACGAAATCTTCCGCGCATTGCCTGTCAATTGTAACTTTACTACTGAGCAGGAAAAGCTCATGACCCATCCGTATATCCCGCGGTGCTTGAGCTTACAGGCCGCCCTGGGCTTCAAGGGGAGGCTCAAGAAGCGTAACCTCACATCAGCAGTACCATGGGCAATCCTTCAGCTTCGTCATGCTTCGGTTCTATATGCATACTTCTTCCAGAATAACAAAGAAGGCCAGAGTGATGCACTTGATGCCGGTAAGTTCGAGCTACCGCCTCCGCGACTGTCCCCTTGCTAACCGAACCCAGAAATTCTACGCATGATCCTCGGAAACACAAAATGGACTCTGGATTTTGATCATTTCATCCTAAGCGAGATCTTCGATCTTGCCGACGAATTCGAAGGTGTCTTTACCGATCAAGAGGCTTTCACCCAAAAGCGTACGCACGCATACAACTGTCCAACCCCTTCAATCCTCTAACCTGTTCCCGTCACAGTAAAATCCACAAATTCCCTCGCCCTCATTATCCTCCTTTTCAGCATGTCCCGCGCATTCCTCAAATTCATCTGCCGCGGCCTCCGCGGCGTAACCGCCGGCTTCGCAAAGATCAACCCGATAATACTAAGCCCCGACTCACGTGTCTATTACAACGAAATTCTACAACTGCTCAAGTCCTCGCCTGTGCGCATCGACGTCTACGAGAAGTTCCTAGCAGGCGTCGACTCCGCCGTGAAACACGCCTACCAAGGCGCCGGTTTCGGCGAAGCAGAACGACCAGGCCCCGAAAAGGAACTCCTTGTCAATGCGCGCATTCCACCAGTCCTGGTCACAGCCGTGGCCACTCTGCTACGACAGACCGTGCCGGCTATGAAGGCTGAGATTAATCGCAAGGAGGTCGTGTTGGGTGACTATGCCTGGCTTGGTATTGGTAGTGATGCCCGCACGGCAATGTATCGCAGATATCGCGACGTCGACGTTCTCAAGAAGTTCCCCCTCCGACCACCTCTCACTGTGGGTAGGAATGAGAGGGTTGTTCAGTCGCAGAAGAGGCGGCGGTGTGTGCGATGTTGTGAGGTTTCGGGGGATACAGCGCTGCCGAGGTCGTTACCGTATTTTAAGATGGTTGCCAAGCTGAATCTGCTGCGTTGTTGCCCTTGTGGTGGGATGTGGGCGCTTGAAACGGAGAATGCGGACTCGCCTGGGGGAGGCAATTAGGTACGTTGCAATTGCATCCGACTTGCGAATCCCGCCCTTGGGGGCTATTGTTATGGACTACAGTATAGATAGTCGTCATATAGAGTGCATTTATTGTTGATCTCGGGAATGCATATTCTTTTTTCCCTTAGAGAAATTCTGCCTACTCCGTAGAGCGAGTTAACTACGTGGAGAATATGTGGAGCGTAGATTCAATACATCAGCAATTACGATAGTTAAGACGAGGGCGTTCACTATGATATTCCAGATCAGAATGCAGGTGCTCCTAGAACTAGACAAGGAAGTTACGAGGTACGCAGAGGAGCATTGTCCCCAAATAAATCAAGATCGTGTACATTCAGCAGAATTGATAGACGTTGAAAGTCATGTCATGTCAAGAGTCGATTTGCATCCTTCTAAGATACATAATCAAGTTCCATTTTTTGGATGTAAAAAAAAAGAGAAAATCGACCCCGCCGCAAGGTATCAGGTCTACACCTTCACGTCCTGCTTAATGTGTCCAAGGGCAAGTAACGTCTTCCCAGAAAACTCCAGATCCGAACAGTTTTGCATTTAAGCCTATTGTCATTCAGTCAGCCTTGTTCTTGTTTGGTCCAGTGTAGTGGCGTGGTGTGCACGGTATAGTGGAATGTGTAGAGCGTAGAGACAAGACGAGTCCCAGACTCTCACAAAATACACCATCCACGGGTAGTTCATCATACCTTAACGGCGAACTTCCGCTGGGGGAAGTGGATCTGGCGCTTGCGCTGCTTGTCGGTGGTACGGGTGGCCTCGTACTTGGTGAGACGGCGGCGGAGCTCACGGGTGAGCTTGGGGCGGAGATCAAGAGGAGTGTACTTCTTGCCCTTGTAGAAGAGACGCAGCTGGGCGCGCTGGTTCGCGTTGATGACGGTCATCACGCGAGCGATCGACTTGCGAACATCGCCACTGTATAATAAACTCCCAGTCAGTATTCCGAAATCTTAGGCATCCGATGAATATCATCCTGCGAATCGGTGTCGTCAGGGGGTTGGCGATGGTCTGCGTCTGCTGCCTTCCTCCGGAATTTGCCTCCTCTTTTATATGGTGGTGATTTTTTTTGTCGCGGCCCGTTCGCACAAACCCAAACCCCCGTCGTTCCTCCTCGCATTATGATTCAGGTATCGGGTTTTCGAATACGCACATTCGGTTGGTCTTGGACGAAGCACCGCTGGAGATCTTCTGGACGCGGAGCTGGTTGAGCTCAGTCTTCAACTCCTCGAGCTGCTTGGAGAGCTCCTCCTTGTTCTTGCCCCAGAGCTGACCAGCCTTGACCTTGGACGACTAGAAACTGTCAGTGCGTGCATTCCCGGGTTGCAGCGAGCGAAACATACCATGGTGGCGTGTTGTGTATGCTGGGATGTCGGCGTTGAGAATGAAGATGTCCTAGTCGGGTCAAATTGTGGTTGTGGGACTAGGGCTAAGCGAGTTGGCCGCACTAAGCGGGCACGTGATTAAATCCGAAAATTTGATGTGGCCTGTATATTCAGGCATGAAGATTAGCCAGGCACCAAGGCATCAAGAGTTCACCGAATCTGGTTAGCTTCCAGTCGCTGTGCTGGTCTGTGGTCTGATACCGCTGATATGTCCGGGGTGAGCTAAGAAGCCCAGCAGATTGATTTGCACTTGCTTTCACCTGCTCGCTACCCTCTGCACTTCGCCATGACGTCTACCGGCTCTGGATGGGCCCAGCTGCGGCAACAGGCGCGCTCGCTCGAGACTCAGGTACCGATAATCTGGCCGAGGCATGCCCCCGTTCTACAAGACTAACATGAGGCCGAATAGACAGAGAACCTCTTCCACACATACGCACAATTCGCCTCTCTCACAAAGCCCCCGCAAACCCCTACAGAAGAGGAGGTGCGAACCGAGTCGCAGTTGAAGGACCTCCTCGAAAGAGTACGTCTGGCAAAGGAGACATGCGAACTGCGAGCTTACCTCTTCACAGCGTGAATCGCTCATCTCTCAACTGTCTCGCCTCCTCGACTCCGAAGCCACTCTTACCTCCTCCGCCTTGAAGCAGAATAACCTTTCCCGCCACCGTGAAGTCCTTCAAGACCACCGCCGCGAGCTGCAACGCCTGACATCCGCAATGGCAGAGACGCGCGACCGCGCCAATCTGCTCTCCAATGTCCGCTCTGACATTGATGCCTACCGCGCTTCCAACCCTAGCGCCGCCGAGGCAGAGTATATGCTCGAGGAGCGCGCGCGTGTAGACAACAGTCACAACATGATAGATGGTGTGCTCAGCCAGGCCTATGCTATCAACGAGAACTTCGGGATCCAGCGTGAAACTTTGGCAAGTATCAATCGCCGCATTCTCGGTGCGGCTAGCCAGGTACCTGGAATGAACTATCTGATCGGGAAGATCGGGACCAAGAAGAGGAGGGATGCGATTATTCTGGGATGTTTCGTTGGGTTCTGCTTCTTGATGCTGCTTTACTTCCGATAGGAGGGCTGGACTCGCCTTACGCATTGCTTCTTCTGTCGTTCGTTGCAGCTGCCCAGCGACTAGTTTGGGAATTCGGCGTCTGGGGTTGAGCATTTGGTGTTTGTCAGGGATGATGATAATACTGCACCTGGCTCTCTGGCGTCTTTTGATCTTTCTATTATACACATTCTCTATTACTTGTACAAATCCAATGGAGAGGGGATGTCACAGCGCCCACAGCAATACTTTATGCCAAGTCACCACCGGCCTTCTTCTCAGCAGTCAGCTTCGCCAACCCATTATTAAGGCTCTCCAACTCTGCAGTCTCCGCCGGACCACATCCCGCCCACCGGATTCGACAATGCGAATCAATAAGGTAGACATAGCCAACCTTCGAGTTCATCATACCAACAGCCTCCTTTAGCAACTCGTTGAAACCTTTCTGAACCAAGAAGTACCGCGCATGTTGCTCTAGTGGCAAGTTCTGCCGCATCCGCCACATAAACTGCTTGATCAGCCACGCTTTCATGAAGTTCTCCTCCAGGTTGATGTCCACCTTCTGCACATGCTCTCCGCCGCTCGCCAATAGTGCCGCCAGACCGGGGTTCTGCTTCGGTCCTGTGAACGTCGCCACTTGCGCTTCGCCCCACATGCTGGAGAACAGGTTCACGACGCTGATCTGGCCGCGCAGCACAGCCGTTGTATCTCGAGGGTCCTTCGGCGAGGCGAGCGTCACGCCGTGCATATTGGGGAAGTATAGCGCCTTGTCGGCCTTGAAGAGCCGTGGGTTTGCCACGAATGTTTTGCCCTCTTGGAGGCGCAGGTTGGACCATTCTCGGAAGTACGGTTTGGCGACTTGTCTCGTTCTGTTGGTGGGTGAGCTGGGTGGTTCCTTTTCCATTGCTTATCGGCGATATGTCTGGCACCTACAATTCCTTTCGCCGCGCGATGTGCTTGTCGTAGTCAACAAAGTCATCGCGCCGCTGCCGCAACGTGCGGGCGTCATATCCAGTGTTCTCGCCTTCCTCTGGTGGCGCGGCACAGCCAATCGGTCGGTCCAGTTGCGGAGGTGTGAAGTCCGCGTCGCCTGGCTGGGCAGCCGGATTGGCATTGGGATTCTGTTGGAATGCGACGTTGCGGCGGAGGGGTTGTGGTTCGCGAGGAGGGCGTTTGGTGATAATGGGCACTCCCTTGCTTTCTGTCTTGCCAGACTTATTCCCGCTATCTTCAGTGGCGTACTGGCGAATCGATGCGGAGTTCGCGCGGAGGTGCGAGAGAGCCGCAGTGTTTCGGAACTGGCAGCTCAGACAGCGTCCCGTCAGGTGGAGTGGGAGCTCCGATACCAGAGATGTAGATGCCGATGACCTCCACATGTTCCAAGATCGTCTGGAGATTGGAGGTATGTGAAAGAGCGGAAGCTGGTAGGTCGGACAGATAAAAGTCCGCGCATCTCTTGCATCTCAAAATTTCCCAACAGGGAACGGAATTGGTCACATGACGCATGTTCGCTTTGTTCTATTTTATATCTACAATTAGGCTTGACTTAGTATGTACCTCGCAATTACATGGTTTCTATATCAGTGGATACAAATATTTGCACATGCTTGGTAGACTTAAGGGGACTTGAATACATGATATTTAACGATCTCGGGATGCCCATTGCCTTCAAGATCAAATTTATACCTCGAAAAGTCCAATGAATGCAAGCGAAGACAAAACTATAAAAATGGGCTTTCAAAGGCAATCAACAAGTCGGAATATCCCGAGGTCATTTCCTGGGTTAGCATTCATCTCAATCATCGAACTCGTTGAGTAGTTAGTGTAACCAGATGCCTTGATGAATCTGGTTAAATTGGAACGGATCCCGTGACCAGGCGTTTCGCGCGACCCTTGGGAACTCCGCGTCCATGGTGCCTCAACCGTGGCTTATTTGACAACTGCAGACTCGGAGCTGCCTGTTTTCACCTTTGGTCTTGCATCAGGCAGCGGCGATGAATTATCCATGGCTCGACGTTCCTTGCCCTACAGGAGTCGACTAGCCCACCATGACAGACAGGCTTAGCAAGAGAGGCCTCTTTGGTGCCCTTCAGAGACTGGATGATTCAGATGGCTCCGAGGATGGAGAAGATGACTCACTAGAGAAGCTGTTTGTCAGTTCGAGGCCTCCTCGGATTTCAAATTCGACTGCTACTCGTATATCAGCCAGACCTCGAGCGGTCTCTCTTCATCGTTCCAACACCGAACCCCAGGCTTCACCTGCTGATAGACAGGGGCAAGCTTTCAGTGTCACCAACATTGGGAATCCTCGGAGAATGGCCGAAGCGACTGAGCCGAAAGTGAGGACCGTCAAACGCGCCAACACCACTGGAACAATGCCGGCGACAAAGACCATGGGTCCTCCTGCGAAGAAGAGGAGAACTGAGAGCATCAAGCTTGTTCCTGAGGATCAGCAGATCTTCAAAGGGCTGGTATTTTGTACGTTGACTGTGCCTTCTGATGGAAGTCCCGTGTTTACCTAACAATTGGACTAGTCTTCTTTCCTAACAATGACATCGCTCCGTCTCGGCGATTCCGAATTCAGCGAGCCCGGGAGTATGGTGCTCAGTGGGCTCAAGGATGGACAGCAAACGTCACACATGTCATTGTCGACAAGGGTCTTCTATATACAGACGTTCTGACTTACTTCAAGGCTGAGAACTTACCAGTCAGTTCGCTTTGTCCAAGTATCTCTGAGCGGGACTAACGGGGCAGTAGCCTCAAGTTGCGGTAGTCAACGAATCTTATCCATCCGATTGCATACGATTTCGCTCAGTCCTGAGCACACTGCAAGTGCGATTCCGTGTCGACGGTACCCCAGCGGTTACGAATGAACAAGAGCCGATTGCTGCAGCTGAACCCATATACGCTGACTCGCTGCCGCTAAAACCGCCGAAAAGACGGTTAAGATCACCTGAGACTTCCCAGTCGAACAGCGAATCGGCACCACTCGAGCCACCGCCCTCGAGACTGGCCCTCAGTCAGCCAGCACAGGAGACGGGCGATATCTGCGATACGCGTGAAAGGGATACCCTAGATGATATCATCGATGATGCCAGAGCTGTCAGTCATTTGGTGAGAAATTCCTAGAAAGTATATGGTCCTGGCAACTGCTTACTATGATTAGCCCCTGGATATACTCGATTCCGACGAAGAGTTCGACGGCCAGGAAACCGACGATGAATCTGGACCGGGAGACTCGCGCAAGGAAAAACAGCGAAAATCGCTCGGGAATAAGAGCGGAGAGTCATGGATGCAGAGCTTCGCCTGCATGCAAAAGTCTGACCCGAATGCAAAGCGTGATAGCCCCAACAGCAGGACCGTCGAGATACTGCAGCAAATGCTGGATTACTATACACGTAACGCCGACCAATGGCGGACGTTAGCCTACCGCAAGGCGATCGGTGCACTGCGCCGACATACCCGAAGAGTTGTAACACGAGCCCAAGCACTGGCTATCCCCGGGATCGGGACCCGACTGGCGGACAAGATCGAGGAGATCGTGCTCACAGATCGCCTCCGTCGTCTTGATAATACGAAAAACACTACGGAGGATCGGATTATTCAAGTATTTCTTGGAGTTTATGGGGCCGGTCTTGCCCAAGCGAGCAAATGGGTTGCGCAAGGCTATAGATCTCTCGAAGATCTCCTTTATAAAGCGCCGCTCACCAAGAACCAGCGCATTGGAGTGGAGCGCTATCACGACTTTGCAAAGCGAATCCCACGCAAGGAGGTAGAAGAACACGGGGCGATCGTCCGACGGGCTGTGCAGGCTGTCGACAAAGACATGCAGGTCATCATCTCGGGCTCTTACCGCCGCGGGGCTCTGGATTCGGGGGACATCGATCTGCTCATAACCAAGCCCGACGCATCGCTCGATCACATACGACTGATTATGGACACCGTGATACCACAGCTGTTTGAAGACGGATTTCTGCAAATTGGACTTGCTACGTCGCGCCACAACGACGCGTCTAAATGGCATGGGGCGTCCGCTCTGCCTGGGAATGTGTGGCGGCGAATCGATTTGCTTTTTGTGCCTGGGGCCGAGATCGGAGCTGCAATGCTTTATTTCACCGGTAATGATATTTTCAATCGCAGTATGAGACTGCTAGCCCGCAAAAAGGGCATGTCGCTCAACCAGCGAGGATTATACACGGATGTGCTTCACCGCGCCGGGGTGAAGATCAATCCGGGGCGACTGCTGGAGGGGCGCGACGAGCACCGGATCTTTGCGGCATTGGGAGTGCCCTGGCGACCTCCAGAGCATCGAAACTGCTAGTATGGTCAATTTGAAATTCTAAATCCAATAGCTTTCACAATAAAAATGTCTATACAAGGAAATAGTTGACGATAAAAGAATGGGAGGAAGTGACAAAGTCGAAGAAAAAGGCTGCATATTTAACAGGCGCCCGACAGAGATTTTCGTCTCAGATGACTCAACAATTTCACAACTTTCACAACCTTCATCCATCGTAATCCATCGGGAAACTCGTCCTCGTTCACTTTCCCCATCAAAATACTAGCCCCATCTTTCTAAGGCCGTGTTCATCACCGCCTTCATCCAAGGTCATCACCGCCTTCTCATCACCGCCTTCCTCGTGATCACCGCCTTCCTCGTGATCACCGCCTTTCGTGCGGTGAAGCTTTCATCGCGTGTCTTTTTCCCACTCCAACTTGACCGCCCTCTATTTGCCTCTTTTGCCCCCTCAGTTTTGCCGTTCACTCGATTTCATCTTGTATACGAGTCCCTGAGTTTGGGCTTTGCCTGCTCGGTGTGGTGCCCCTTTTCTTGTGGTGTTGCCACTGCTCCTCCCTGTTTTCTGGCGCTTCCCCCCCAGAGCCGGAATTGCGTGTCTGTTTGGATTCGTCGCGTCTTCACAGAAGAGAGCATTGCCAGCGGCAACTGGACTCTCTGGTGAAACCCTGGACGAAACACGGGTTTCTTTTTCTTCTCTACACTTCAGATCACGTTAAAAATGGGTCGCAAGCCCAACCAACTTATCCTCGAGTTCTTTGTCCGAGGCCCCAAACTCGAGGATTCCAGCAACCGCTACCAGCACACCTGCAAGGCTTGTGGTGAGAAATTCCCCAAGGGTCGCATCGACAGCCTCACCAATCATCTGGTCAAAAAGTGCCAGGCCATTCCACTTCGTGATCGCCAGCGTGTGCTCCTCCGGCTCCACGAACTTCCCGACCTGACCGAAAGCGACGGGAATAAGGACCCAAATGTGACTGGGAAGAGCAAAGACGGAAACTTTGGCAATCGCGCCAACTTCGACGGCTTGAACGTCCTGGCAGAGGCTTCTCGGCAGGTTGGTGCCTCGGAGCCGGCCAAGCGAGGCGCGCAATACACCCAGTCTGTGACTGTCGGTGGCAAGACTGTGGTTGTCGACCCGGCGCTGGAGGCTGACTACCAGGGCCCGGGTTCTCAGCAGGGAGACGACAAACAAGAGGACGGTGACAATGCCCAGGGTAGGTGATTCCGGTACGCACTTGAGGCGAATTCTAGATATTAACAACCAATGCGCAGGAACTCAGTCCTCTACTCACCCTACCATTCCTGCTCTCCCAAGCCATACCTCTGGCGACCACAACTCCATGTCTCCTCCGCTTGGCGATAACTCGATGACCCCCGATTCAACCTCAAATGCGCGACAGTCGCAGCTGTCGATGATTGCAGCATCTGCCAATGAGATGGTTCCTCAAGGGATCTCCATGGATGGAGACAATGCCGACGGATCGAAGATGAACAACCAGTGGAATTATCCACTCACGCACCAAGAACAGATTTTGTTTGAAAGCTTGCAGGAGCATGACCCTTCGTTGACGGCGGCGACTCCCACGCAGCGCGCTGCATCTTTCCCTCGTCCGATTGCTATGAACCCCAATACACAGGCCAAGGGATTTGTCAATGAGTTCGGCAATTCAACCAAGCCCACCAAGCCTAAAGTCCGGGGACGTTTCTCTGCCGAGCGGCGTCGCGAGGTTCAGGAAGTGCGCAAGCGCGGCGCATGCATTCGTTGCCGTATGCTGAAGAAGCCTTGCTCTGGCGACACTCCCTGCACCACCTGCGCTAGTGTTGAGAGTGCTCGCCTCTGGAAACACCCTTGCATTCGGACCCGTCTGTCCGAGGAGTTTGAACTCTACAATGCCAACCTGCAAGCGACGCTCTCCTATCATGATGTTAGTGCCATCAAGAATCAAGTCAAGTTCGAGCACTATGCTGGCCGCATTGAGGCGACCCACCTTGAGGAGAGCATGGTCTTTGTCACTTTTAGTGGTCTCCTGGGCCACCGCACCTCAGTCTCAACCCTTGACCCGCAGCTTCAGGGTCTGGGTGATGATCAGTTCTCTGGACATACCCAGGAGATCTACTTGCTGGACAGCGATTCCGATGACATCCCAAGCAAGCTGGAGATGTACATCAAAAAGACTGCCCCATTCTTCTTTGAGCGAGAAACTTCTTCTTTCATGAAGTCCACTCTAATGCTGGCTGCCGAGCTGGCTCAGTCAAAGAAGGACACACTGCTTGAGCGCGCCGTAGACTTGTGGGTCGCCACTCACATTTTGGTGGACACCGAGTTTAGCTGGAAGACTTTCTGCAACCCTACCCTCCCTCCTACTTCCATGCACTCCCTCTCCCAGCCCTCGGATGAGGGCCGTCTGCCGATCGAAGAAGTCTCGGACCCGGAGTCGTACTCCCTGCTGTGCAGCCAACTGCGCGCCGCCATGGAGAAACGTGCCATGCAGCTGAGCAAGTCTGTGATCAACGACCTAGAGCGCCGTCTGCTCCAGCGCCAGAAGACCGGCTGGTTTGAGACTTTCCTCGTTGCCATGGTTCTGCTGAACTGCGTCGAGCGTACCTGTTGGCTGTTCCGCTCGTGGGACAACGAGAGTTTTGCCCAGCGCGTAAGTTCCTTCCCATAATTTTGAAAATCTCTTCACTAACATGTCCCCATAGTGGCCTCTGGACAAGCGTCCCCCATACTACTATAATCAATCCGAGCGATTCGCCGACATCCTGCACATGCTTCTAAGAATGCGCAGCCTCCCGCCCAAGACCACTGTCCGCCCTGAAAACGGCACTCTCAAGGCTGTTGATGGCAGCGACGAGAACGCCATGCGCTGGTTCGACATGATTCAAGTTTCCCGTACGTACCAACACCTACCTCGTCTATCAACCAGTACTAACAACTCCATAGCCTACTACCTCGAAGAACGTACCAACGCCATGTTTGACCCATCCGACTCTCGCTCCCTCGACCTCCGCCATAGTGCCGCGCTGCTTCTGCCCGCCAATTCCTGATTGTCCACATTTGCGACTTTTTAATATGCCAAGTGTCTGCTTTTAGAACAATTTCCTCGTTTGCTCATTCTGATATGACTCGCTGGGGATACGGGTCCCAAGGTTACGCATTGGTATTCTTATACTCTATCAATTTCTGTCCGGGCAAGGAGTTGGTAAACGCCAAGAGTTACTATTAGGATTCGATGTTTAGTTCAATTGATTTTCATATTCAAATGATTCTGCCCCGATCAGCGCTCCAACGTACTTATGTTAATATTTTCAAGGCCCAAATGTTACTTCATATTTGTCGGGATACTAGACACCCAAAGACACCTACTGCACCTGATGTTAAGACGGTATACATAACCGAGATATCTCCTAGATCCTCCAGTGTCTATTCATCGAACAGTTTGAACCTTGACGAAATGCAATATACCGCAGTGGTCACTGAAATGTATAGGCACCTATATGTAAATAAGCGCTTGCTATTCAAGCTTCGCTTGCCCAGGTAACCATCCTAAGCGTCCCCCTATACCGAAATCCAGAAACCAGAACGCATAGATGAAGCGAGAGTAAAATGCAAGCACCGAATGAGATCCCAGAAATCGCAATGCATAAATAAAGAGTAAATCCACCCTTCCTGACCCGCGCGCAATCGACCCCATTGCCGACTAGACATCATAATACCGCATAGAGAGTTTATTCAACTCGTCTGCATGACGATTGGATACCTCCGAAGTCGGATCATAAAAGTTGCTAAGAAATTGGAAGAATACAAATGACGTCGCCGTCACTTTTCCCCACTTCTTCTTGCTACGCTTCTCCAACGCTCTTTCCTAAGCCACAACAGAAACCTTTACGAATTTCCTTTCCTCTCAAGCCTCCATCATTATGTCTCCCTCTTCCCATCGAGTTCGTTCGCCTGAACAGGCGTCCGCCAAAGAAGTTCATGATGAAGAAATGAATGAGAGATTGATCCCTATCAAAGTCTCAGCGAAAAACGCTACAACAGCCGTTGGCCTATACACCGAACTTCAGAGCATTCTCGAAATCAAGTCTCACACCGACTACCCCGACCTCCTTGTGATTACTGACATCTCACCACACTTGGCAACTGCCTTGTGGCAGAGACTGGAGCGACTCGAATCGAGGTCGACACGGCTCTCATACGACTCGACTACCAAATCCTTTTTGATCAAGGTGCCGACGCCAACCCATAATTCTGTGAGCCTATGGCTCCACCGAGTGCTTACAGAATGCCTCCTAAATGGCATATTCAACGCTGTCGAAATGAAACTTATCGGACCTGGTGCAGATGACACTATCAACCTTCCCAATGGCATCTTTGCGAATACCAAAAAACAACCAGATGCCCAGCTCCTTGTCGAAGGCCTGATGTACCCAACAGTCTGCTTCGAGGTAGGCTGGAGTGAGTCGCAAGTTCATCTGGAGTCAGATATGAACAGGCTCTTAATCGGCGGACAAGGAGAAATCAACGTTGTGATACTCCTTAAATGGTACAATACGAAGGCTGGGGTCGGCGGACAAATCCAAGTTTGGCGGCTTGATGCCGCCGGAGTTCCTCGAAGAGATCAGGAGGAGATCGTTTTCCCTGCTCCCACACTACCACAAGCACCCCTTCGATTGACCCGCCAAGAATTATTTGGAGCGTCTATTGTTCCAGGACGCCTCCCGACTGACGTGATCCCTTTTTCACTCGATGACCTACGTACAGTGGCGACACAAGCCCTGTGGCGACAAGGTCTTGTACCCCTGTAACAGTCTTGCTTGTATTCCTAGCTCTGTGGTCCTACGTATAATTTTAGGCGGCGCTAACAAAATATATTAGTAAAAACTCGCAAAAACTAGGTCTATAACGCTCCTTTATTAGCAAATTCTACGCTTTTATACTAATAAAACCTATCGAAATTAATATCTAACTAATTATTAAGCATCTCTTTTTAATATAGTCGAAGCTACGTATATTGTAAATAGAATTGGTAATAGGGTAGCCTAAATATATCGAGCGAGAGATTAAGCGGGCGTAGAGACGGAGGGCTTTAGGCCTTATTAACGACCTACATATTAATCCTGGGATTAATACGGTAGGTTCGGAGGATAGTATAATGGCTAAGGATCATAATGCACCTAATATTTTTATCGATATAATAGGAGATAGGTAGTAGTAATGATTTAAATACGAAAATTATCGTTGAGCGGTGGAGCACCCACACGGCAGAAACGCCGTGTGGGTGGGTGGTGCGGTTACTTCTCTATTTTTACTCTATTTTTACTCTATTTTCACTCTATTTTCACTCGATCCTTGGTACATATATATAGGGTTTACGCTATAGGGGATTTTCTAACACTCTACCCCTACTTTGTTCTTACTTTATAAACACTAGGAAGGCCTAAACTCGACAAGGATGCAAGGAACGACATACAGCAAAGAGGGGAATTGGGCCTTGAAGCCTTTCGGGACCAGAAGCACCGAGTCCTCGCCCTCGCTCGTCTTGGAAGTCGGCATGTCCGAGTCTATGCAACAGCTTCGGGCTGATGCCCGATTCTGGTATGCGAATTCCGGCACAAGCCATTCGACGAAGTTAATGTCCGTTCCGCTTACCCCGAGGCGTCGTGTGGACATCGAAGTCTGGACAGAGACGCCGAGTCCTCGCAGGGCGGAGCCGGCCCATTAGGCGTATGAGGCCACCACCGCAGAGGTGGAGGATTATCGTCGCCGGTAGGCCATTTCAGTTTCCCCGTTCGGAGTCCCCGTTCCGAGGCCCGACACAAGTTCAAGGAGGCAGCTCGCCGTTCGGCCCGTCTTGCTGCAAAAATGAGATCGGAGTGCCATTCCCTATCTGTATAGGAGCGAATAGGCCTTCTAGTGCCATCCTCTTCTAGGTCAATTATGTAGCTAGCAAGAGTTTGAGTATCTAGTCGCTTATTCAAGCGAAATAGCATACTCGACAAGATACTCAGCCGGATCAATATGAAGGACCCTTTACGGCTTATAGACATGTGTAATTCTTATCTAGATGCGCAGGTAACACCTGAACGAAACCCGCTAACAAGCCGAGCTCGCATAAAATAGGAAGTAGCATCTCAAGCAAGCCAATCTATTATTAACATATCTTAAGGCTCCCGGCCTACTAATATCCATATTCCAAAAAAGAACTGCACACTAATTTAGTAACAAAAACATACACTATAAAAATAACTTCCCACATCCTAAATCAAGGCGTCTGCATAGTAACCTCCGGCTGTACCTGCACCTGCCCCTGCACCCAAGGCGGCTGCGTCGACTCAAGCACAACAGCATAGAATTTGCCCTCCTCCGAGGTATCATGATACGGACCAGCACCCAGAACAGCCCTGATTTCATTTCGTCAGCATACACCCTAAAGAGAAAACACGAAAACATACCATCCTTTATATTTGGGCTGGTTGAAGATATCAGTAAACACTTTTAGAATGCGCAGAGGTAGCTCCAGGATGGAGGGGAGATCGGGCCCGTCGCCGCATATTGGAAGGCCTAGTTTGTTGACGGGGAGGTAGACTATCTCTGCTGTGTTTGCCGGGTTGCGCGCCTCCTGGAAGATTAAAAGGCGGCGTGGAGTTTGGCTTTTGCTCATCTTGTGATTGGAGGTTTCTGTTTTTGTTTTTGGACTTGATGGTCTTTGCGCACTTGATTCCCGACGCGGGATTAACGCGGGATTGGGTTCTTTTGCTTCGAAGAGGGCTTCGCCTGGAATAAGGTTAGTATGCACGCGTGGATCCATGAACATGTTGCATCGCACAAGGGTTGGCGCGACAGAGGCTGCTTATCGCGGCTGGATCGGTTGATTACCGCGGGGCACGGGAAAGGGGGAAATATGCGGACTTGACGCTCAACAAACGAATAACCTCCGCTTCAGCTGTGAAAGGAATCAATGAATAGAGATTAGAGCCATGTGTCTAGGCAGATACCGAGAAATGCGTTCGGTGGGCACTGGGGGTTGTAGTTGTTGTTCCTATTCGCGTGTTTGAGGTGGGGTGGAGTGGGATGATCAACGTGCATTTTACTAATAGTTGCACTACTGTGTTCAGGCATTTTAAATGCTTTGCTAACGTATCCCATTCAAAAATAACATTACCAGTCTAGACCGGGTATAAATCGACTGTAGAACTGATATAGTAAATGCTGGACACAAGACACACATCATGCCATGCCGTCCACGCTATCAGAAGAAAATGTTCAAAAAGACAAGACATTGGGTATCATAGTGAAAGTATAAAGAAAGTATTAGAAGTGAGCACATAGAGAGGAGGATGCAGTCGACATGATCAAGCGTCGAGCTCTCCATCCAGTGCGCGCCGCGCTGCATCCAATCGTCGCCGCAGTACTCGTGCAGCCTTCATGTCAGGATCGGGTGATGTCGTGATAGCCTGCAGATCCTTGCAGACATTGCCCAGGCTTGAGAAGAGCTGCTCCAGCATCTGGGTGTCATCGTCGTTGATGCCTCCGGCTCCGGTGGGTGTCGCGGAGCCCGGATGCGGACTTGACGCTGCTCGGACGGTTGAGACGAGGGACGAGACAAGAGCAGTTGGGGTTGCGGAGCCGGCACCCGATGAGCGGCCAGTCATGTCTAAAGCGTCCGATGGTGTTTGCGGCTGGCTATCGACGGGGTCATCGTCATCGCGTGGCCCGCGGGGAGTTTTTGACCGGTCAGCCTCGAGAATGGGACTGGGCTGGCGACGAAGTTCTGCTGAGTGTTAGCATTCGGATTTTATAGAATAAGGGGATAGAGGAACTCACCATGGTTGAACCGACGATCCCAGTAGAGCAGATCTTCTTCTTCTGCAGTCATCTCCTCGCCTTCGATTGCAGTGGCAAATGTAGCCTCGCTCGAGACAGAGATGGAACTATTGTTACGGGAATGTTTAACAGACCGTGAAGGCTGCCGAGAACGAGAACGAGATGGCTGGCGAGACCGCGAAGGCTGAGAGGGCCGAGTCGTCTCGGCAGATTCTTGAGAGCCGTGACTGGCGCGGCGGAGCTGGCGCGAGTAGTTTCCCAGTGCGCTGTGCAGGATAAAGTGTTCATAGTCAAATGCATCCTCGCGTTCTTCGTGTGGTACGCCCTCGGCGTTGTAGTTTTCCAAATCTTCGTCAAGCGGCTCGCGCAGTATTTCATCCAGGGCTTCCCGGTCGATTTCGCCCTCCTCGGCGTCTTCGTACATGCTCTCTACAGCAGACTGCCGACCACTATCGTAGCCCACAGGTTGCCAAGGAGTCTGCTCTGTGGATGGCGAGAGAGTCATCGAAGCTGGCTCCAAGGGACTGCCATCATTCCATTTGCGCGCACGATCCTCGCTCTGGTGATTGGCAGTAGAGTTAGGATGCGGGGAGCGGGCCTCACGACTATATTCGGAGCTGCCATCCCGTCTAGTGTTAGATCCACGACTGCTTTGACCCTCTCGGAGTTCCAGGCCATTTCGGTACCATGGATCTGCGGCCGTCAAAGGACTAGGTGTGCGCAAGCTTTGCAGACTGCGTCGGCGAAGACTATCCTCCTGGTTCCGCACCTTCAAAGATGAGATCTTGATGTGAAGGCCCTTCATCTGGTACTGCAGGTCACGCACCTGCAGCTGGGACTGAGCACGACTGGGTGGGCCATACGAGCTGTAGACTGGGCTGAAATCACCCGGAGTAGATTTAGCCTCGTCCTCTGAAGAGACGCCCAGACCAATTGGAGAGTCAAGGGGACTGTTTTCCTGGGATTGCTCGACGGCCGGTGACTGCGCCGGCTCTGGGGATCGATCTTCCTGCATTGGCCGTTGCATAGACGAAATCGATGCTCGATGGGTGAGATATGCCCTTGTCGGCTCATAGTGAAAGGAACGCTCGTCGGTATGAAAGCTAGACGGATTACTAGAGCCCATAGCACTGACGGATCGATAGGTTCGCTTTGTATCGTTCGACATGGACCCGGATGGGAGGTTGGTCTCGCTGTGCACACGCGAGTGCCGGTTGGTCGAAGCATCTTGTGACTGAAGCAGCGATTGTCGCCGGAGCACAGGACCCTTGCGGTGGGAAATCGACTGATAAAGACCACCCGGCTGATGAGACCCAATAGGTGAGTTCGCCTGTAATGATGGTGAGGGCGAGGGTGTGAGTCGCGAGGCCGAACGAGCGCGGTTCAGGTTGCCCTCCATCAACTGTGAACCAGCTTAGCATTTGTCCAGAATCATTTAGACCGAACTCTCCACCTACCGTCAAGCGCTTCTTTGCATTCTCCAGTATCCTCTCAGCTTCGCTGCTTAAAATCGCAGACGAGAACTCGTCTCCGGGACCCTTGCCCTTGGTAGCGGAGATGATGGCAGTGCTATCGGGCAAGCCCGCCGCGATCGCAGCCTCATTTTCCGGTTTGTTTACACCTTCCGCAGGGTTCGGCGCTTGATCAACAGCAATTTGAGGTGATGGTTTCTGCATCGAGCTCAAAGAGCGAGAACTCCCCACGCTCACAGTTGAGCTGGAACTACTCTCCACTTCATCCTTTGTTTCGGAAGCGGTCAATGGCTCCTTAATAACCGGTGAGCTCGCCAATCCCTGGACGCGTGATCCCTCCGACTCCTCGAACCCTTCCAATCGCGACGGCGACAGTTCCTCGCCGATATCCGACAGCCGGCGATTGGCATTCACGTCGTCGTGTGACCAGTGCCGCGAAAAATTTTTCTTGGGGCGGGTGCTAGCAGCGCTGGCGCCATGGGCATCGCCGGAGTAGCGCGCATTCAAGTTGGACAGGTAGACCAGCTGAGAGGGCGGGGAGGGAGTCTGGGATTCGCGCTCGCTGCCATCATACGGCAGGATCATGTCCGGGTCGGTCAGTGTGAGAGAGGGCATCCGTGGCGGACTGTGGAGTGTGGAATGTAGGGATGGAAGAGAAGAGACTAGAACGGCTCTGAGGCCTGGGACTAAAGTCTAAGGTTTCTAGGACCCAACGTGAGAACAACCCTGAAAAAGCTGCCCCTAACGGGCGAGTTCGATGTGGTTTAGCGTGCTTTGATCATTTCCTGATTTGGTTCGAAGTTAACAATGTTAAGCTCGTTCGTTGCTATTTATTTGTTGAGATGAGATGAGATGGAATTGAGTTGTGGTGTGTCAAGTAACTTATAGATCTCAGTACACATGTCACTTGCAGACTATAATGGCATTATGCTTGTGTAGTGCATCAATAGTCGGACTTGGAAGAAGTATAGGCTTTTTTAGCTCGAAGATGCCCAGTGTTTATTTACACCTGGCCCTTACCAGAGCGGCACAGGCCACGTACCCGTGCTGCTATATAACTACGATGGAATTCTTGAATCGCTGGATGAGAGTACCTAGGTAGCTGCAAATGCAGGCCAGAGTCGCTAGGTCGTACACGGGCGCATGAAAGTATACGCAGGAACTGTGTTCAATCAAACGGAACCCCTGATCAGCCGTGAACCACGGAAACCGCTTACCCGCTTAGTAGGGAATCTAATTTCCAATATCTGCCAAAACATAGAAAATATCATCATGTTCCAAGTTGCATGCTTTTAGATCGACTCCTGTACAATGTGGTAGATATTACAAAACCCCATAAAAAAAAAAAAGAAAATACCCCAAGGTGAGCTTATAGCTTTTGCAGCAGGATCTTTGCTCCACTGCTCGTCGGGCCAGGCTTCTTCTCGTCTTTGCTGGACACCGACGCCTTCTCCAATGCCTTTTTGTTCTTCTTGAGTGTCTTGAGCAGCTCATCCTTCTTTGAGAAATCGTCGGACTCGGTAAGCGCAACAATCACAAAGGTATTGGCGCCCGTAGCCCACTCCATCACCTCATCGCTAATCTCCTCATACAGCAGATCATGGAAGTTCAGAGCTGGCTCCACCTTCTCCACGCTCTTGGTGCCGGCGTTGAAGCGGCCACCCTGCACAAGCGACTTGAGCAGGCGTCCGACGGAAGCAGAGTCGCGTGTCTCAGACTTGTTTTTGGCGGCCTGGGCCACGCTAGACAGCGCGGCGGCCTTGTCGCCGTCCGCCTCAAACAGCACCTCACCGATAAACTGACAACCGAACGTAGACTCTAAAAGGGTGTCGGCACGGGCAGCAATCAAAGCAAGCAGGGTCGGGGAGGCGGCTTTGACCAGCTCCAGACGCCGGGTTGCGGGCTCCTTCTTGGATGTTTCGTTGCGGATCTCCCGAACCTCCTTGAGTACCTCCTGGTCCGCGTCGGGCAGAAGCCACTTAACACGGTCGCCAGCAAAGGGGTGTAGTACTGGGATACGGGCAGTCAGGTCATTGACCTGGTAGCACAACTCCTCATTCCGGGTCTCCTCCGACTCGTTCTGGTTCAACAGCTCGGAGAAGATAGACTTGGCAGTCAACTTGGTGTCGTCGATGACTTCGTATGCCGCGAGAAGAACCAGGTGGCCGTTCAAGTCACCGGCCATCGCCTTGATGGTGTCTCTGTAGAATCGCAGAAGCAGCTTGCGGTCCTTGGCGTTGGCGTACGCCAAAGCCAGGGACATCAGACGCGAGCCCGACTGTGTGAAGGCCAAGTTCTTGACCAGATCGCCCTCCTCGTCGCCCTTGAGCAACTCGATGAACTCGGTCGCTTCCGTGCTGCCAGGCTTGGTGGCGAGGAAGTACTGCAACATGGCATCGTGAAGCATGGTGAAACCACTGCTTTTCTTCTGAATCAAACCGTTGATGAGCTCGTGCAGGAACTGCATAATAGGAGACCGTTTCTCCGGGTTATCGGAAATGATCTTGGACAGGTCGGCCGTGGGGTTCTTCTCGTCCTGGAAGATAACGAACTCGGGACCATACCACTCCCGAAGCAAGCGGATCTTCTGCTCCTTGGTCGCAACGGTACGGTAGATATCATCAAGAATCCACGATGCCTCGGGGTGTCGGATAAGGCGCTTGACATGGCCGTAGAACTCGGGGATGATCATATCGCGGGTTTCGGAGTCACCATGCACAATCAGCTTGCCGATCAAGAACTTGGCGTAGCGGCTTTGTGCCAGATCCTTGTAGCTGCCCTTCAGCTCCTGCGCAATCTGCTTCCGCTGCTCCAGGTTGCCATACTTCAGAGCGGTCTGGATGACTCGGACAGAGTCGTGCTTGAACACGAAATCCCGCACACGGTCAGTGATGATCTCGAACAGCTCCTTGACGAGCTTCTTCCGATCCTCGAGTTTGACGTGGGATTTGCGGCGCAGCTGTTCCCAGAGCTTCTTCGAGCGTGCGATCTGGTCGGCATTGGGCTTAGCGGCCTTGCGCTCTTGTTGAAGGGCCTTTTGCTTTGCGTGGGACTCGCGAGACGCATTGCCTAGACGGTCATTCTTGTTAGTGGCTAGACTCGTACACTAGTAATGTAGGGCAAGACATACTCTTGGCCTGGTCGGCGGCCTTCTGTTGTTTGTCATCTTTTTTGACACTCTTGCCCTCCTCACTAGCATCTTCTTCCTCACTAGCGTCCTCTTCCTCGCTCACATCCTCCATATCGACATCATCCTCCGGAATCTCGTCAACATCGTCGATATCGAAGTCGTCCTCGTCCTCGTCCTCGGATGACTCCTGGACCTTCTTCTTCGAAGACCGCTTCTTGTCGTCCTTCTTCTTGTCTTCCTTCTTCGAGCTGGCCTTCTTCACGGGCGCAGCGGGCTTGGACTTCTTCGATGCGGAGCCCTGCTTGGTCTTGCTCCGCTTTCCATTGCGGTCTTCGACCACGTCAACGGGACGTTTCACTCCAGCCATGATTACTATAAGTCACGGCGACACTATATTTGTGTCTGGGCTGGAAATAGATTGAAAGACCGGTGGGTACTCGAGCTGAGATCGCTCGTGACGCTGGAGGATAATTTTTTGGGTTTGCGGGCGGAGGAAGTTTTTTTGCCGCTGTTTGCAGGGTTTGCACTGATAAGATCGGACAGTGCTGAGGTAGGATTAGTTCTTCTTTTATTCTCCTATTTTATCTTTCTAATTCATTAAAGCATGCTTCCAAGGTCGATGATAACGGATATGCAAATTCATTGGCATGTATATTAGCCATAATCTAAACATTACGCGAAGTGAGTGGGCATGACCTCGATATGTAACGATTACGATCAGTCCACGCGCCAATAATCCGAGTAAAAAATGTACAAACGAAGCCGCGCGAGCCTTGTCATAAGCAAGTATCCAGCGAGGGTCAGGGTTCCGAGGAATATCACTCAGACAAGACGATATGATGCGAATCAGACAAAGAGAAAGCCAACCCGAAACACCTCCCATATAAATCAGAACATCGTCAAAGTTGTCATCATGCACGCAAGGTCATTCGCCATTCTCGACCGTTGTAGGCACGGGCCCTTTTATGGCACTCAACTCTGAACCGGCGCCGCTCTGTCCGCGCTTCCTGCCGGGCATGTGGAACCCAAAGGACGTGGATTTGTTGCCGGATTGCGGTGCATCACTGGTGGAGTCACCGAATCGTGCGAAAATCCCCTTCTTCTTGGGTTTCGTCTCGTCGTTTAAGCCGACTTCCTCGAATTTCTCTTCTTCCATCGGATCGGGCTTCTCGAAGCTGCGCGAGCCCATGCCGGGCGAGCGGGAGAAGCGAGAGTCGAGGGAGGTTCGGGAGGGGAGGGCGTCCGAGTGCGAGATTGGTGAACGGGCGGAAATATCCTGTACATTGTCAGTGTCGATCTATTGATAATATCGGGTCAAGAGCGGTGGGGAGCGTACAAAAGAGCGGCGATAGGAGTCGAATGATTCGCGCGATATTGAGAACGGTTCATTTTCGTCAACGAGGTCGCGATGATTCGATGGGCGCGTGGAGCCGGGGTATCGGCGCCAGAAACTCTGTTTCTCTGGCGGGGAAGGCTGTCGAATATTAGCAGAGTACCTCTGTGAGTACCTCTGTGAATGGTGAATCGCATGATTGCGTTCGAAGAGAGAGACACTGTACCGGAAGGTAGACGCCGCTATCATTGACGACTATCAGGCCGTGAGAATTAGCAGAACTCTCTCAGACAGAGTACGACTCGACCATACCACTCAATTTGTACTCATTTGGTTCACCGTCACAACTGCGACGAATCTCGATCGGGGCCGGCCGCGCATTGGGAGATAGATGGGTATTGTCGACGTCGGTGTCCTCGACATTGGACTGGTTCTTCCGACCAAGGAGGTTGCGAAATGGAGGCATGTTGATAGAGTGGTATCGAGAAGCATGGGGCCGGGAAGACATTCAACGAATTCACATGATCTCGGTGGAGATGTCCCACGGTGGATATTACGGGCCTCGTCCTACGTCATTTTATGCTTTCGGTATAAAATCAAGACATAAACCATGTACATAATCGGCCAGTAATGTTCTTGTGATGATGACTTATGATTCCTTTGTCTAAGTTTATGTCGGTTGCCTGACCTGGTTCCTGAGCTCCACCTCCGCAAACTCGGTCTGTTCCGAGCCGTATATAGACTTGCCCCTAGCCAACCGTTCTTCTTACTATCGCAGTCCCTCCGACTATCCCACATATGATGTTTGTTCTTTGTGCCAGTGAATCACCTTCATCGCCCACCTCAGGCCTGCCAGGAGTATATGTTGCTCTCGGTTCGCCGATATTGGCCAATGGCGGGATGGAAAGAGTGTCGAGTCTATGACGGAAATGACGGAAGTGACAAGAAAGGTTTAGCAGTTTCTTCGGTAGGTTCGGCCAAGATGTCTTCTCTGTCATTTCCTCGGTAGTTGCGCAAGACCGAGTCTACAGATGGAATCGGCAAGCATTACCCGCACTCTTTTATACTCGTCAATCATCAGATTTCGATATTTCTCTGGCAGCCTCGAGTTCCTCGTTTACCTTCATTGAAAAAGACCCTTGTTTATTACCTCCTGGTAAGTGGCATTTCTATAAGTTTTTCTAGGCTTCAAGCCTTCCTTATTGTACTTTACCTCAATGCTTGCAGCAAAGCACCGGGACAAAATGACCGCCGATAAGCACGACTCCTACCCTCTTTCGCACCTTTCGACGATCACCGAGGTTCCTCCCTCTTATTCCTCTCAAGGCCCTCCGTCTTACAGGCCTAAATGGACTCCTTCAACCCTTTTACATCGTTCTTCACCAGATTTGAGTGGCCCATCAATCGAGGAACAGCCTGCAACACAGTCAAGGGAGCGTCGGTCGAAGAGGCAATATGTGCGTCGTTGTTGCACCCGTGCACGCCGTTGTTGCGCCTATGAAATTTGCGCGTATACTCCCATCTGGGTCGTTTGTCTTTTTATCACCGTGGTGGTTGGTGTCCTCCTGTGTATGTTGCTTCCCACATTCTTGATTCCAGGTTCAGGGGGAGACACTGGAGACACCGGATACACCTATTGGTATATATGGCCTTTCACGTGGACCGGTACAATGTAGGGTTACAGGTAAATGCCTGAAGATATACAGGGTGACGGGCAGCAGACTACACACTCTAACTGTTAGCAATGCCCTCTCGGAGAGACCTGGCAACTTGAAAGACCAATCATGCTGGAGAACTAGCATGCTTTCTCTAATATAAAGAGAAGAGGATTACTTTTTGATGTCCTCATGAGAGCGACTCTTCGAGATTTGGATTGTTGCTTGCTGCAGACACTGGACTCGAGATGGAAGTGGTCTGCCTCTGGTGGCTTTTTCTTGCTCGGCGGCTTGCTTGTGAGTCAAGGGACAGGGACACTCTTGGGGCCTGCTTTTTGCTGCATATTTAGCAATATGAGTAGTCAGATTAAGTCGGTCGGGCGGCATAAATGTTACAAAGATCAACACTCATTGTGAGCGTGAAAGAACTTCTTAAGTGTTGAAGAGTATTGCTACACAACTTTTCAAGGCTCGGTCATAAATTAAGATTGGGTCACAAATGATAATCTGTCATGGATAACCTAGTGGAAGAGTCACCGCGAAGACGGCAACCCTGCTTCGGCGCAACCCAGCGGGTACAGGTGCCTGGTTCGAATCCTGGGTGCGACACTTCACTCGTGCGAGTAATCCACGATGTTGGAGGTCGTTAAGCCATGGAGACTACAGTTCAGGATAGTAATATCGCAGACAAGTCTCCAGCCTGGGATGGCGATGCCAGAATACACCGTCCCGTACAGGGAAGCTGGCTGTTGGTGATGCAACTGCATCTGAATTTTTTTTTTCTCCCACCACACACCAACCACCCTTCCGCTAGCTTATGGTGGCCTGATAATAGTTTTGTCCGGCCGATCACCGCTTGCCTCGTCCTTGGATAAGCTTAGTAGTGGGGGCCAAATTTGGGGGCCGTTACAACGCCTCCGGTCCGTCCTCTTATTTCCCAACCTCATGACAATCCTACCCTGGTTGAATAGAGTGTTTCATGCATAGTAATAAATGGGCAACTCTGAAAGCCTACACATTAATTTACCTAGGTGATTTTAAAATAAATCTATATCAGACGGATATCATCAAAACAAACAATGACAGACTTGAAGACCCCAAGGTGCGTGAGAATAACAACAGGCTTGCGGATACACCCCCTGCCAGCCACACCTAAGAAGCTTCTACACGAGCCTTAAGATCCCGATGAAACTCATCGAAATGAACTTTCATTTTCTTCCCCAGCAGGGACGGACCCATAAGCCAAGCCAACATACCCTTAAGCTCCTCCGACTGTGTAAAGATGGTACCTCCATCCTCGGTAGGCTTCATATGGAATTCATGAAGACCGGCGATGGTGAAAACAGGTGGGCCTTGCCAAGAGAACAATTCTTCAGTATTGGCCTGGATAATTCAAATTAGCAACCGGGCATGTAAAGCTGCCATTGATGTTTACCCTGATTTCGGCAATGAACTTGAAGTTTTCAATGTTGACTTCGACCTTGTCGCCGGCTACAAGGGTTTGAGCGGTCTTGTCCTTTTCTTGGATCTCGATTCCCTTGATGAAATCGGTGTGCCATTCTGGGTATGCTGAGAAATTGAGTAGCTAGGAATGTGTTTCGTTAGTTTGATTTCTTGCTGCCCGGATGAATACGTACAACTTCCCGCACTTTAGTAGGTGGCGCGGCAATCTCGATCGAGCTTTCGTTTTTGTAGGTCATTTTTGTTTGAATTGGGATGGTTGGAATGGTTGGGGACTAGGAAAGGGGGGAACTGATGTGATGGTGCGTGTGCACAAGCTTGTTGCTTATCCTGCATTACCCCGCTCAGCAGACCCATCACAACCTTAGATTGTGCCTTCAATGCGAAAACCAGAAGCCTCGTTGATTTATGGACTTATATTGCGCTGTCCCATTGATTGAGTAGTAATAACTCGATAATATCTATTCCAACGTAAACTAGTACTAATCCATCATAACTCTTGCTGTCTGGTCATATTGCATCCGTCATAGCTAACGAGCGTGATCGCATAAAAATCATATCCATCAGTCATATATTCCTCCGTCAAGGCCAAGTCTTCTTCCAGTTTTTCATTTCCCTCATTCGTGCCATTTCATTCCTCCCGAGATCAAATGCTTGAGTTAGCAACGAAGCTCTCCGTGGTTGTTGCTGATGCACTTGTCTAGGATCGGCATGTTAGTTACTATTCAGAACCACAGCTTCAACCAACTTACTCAGGTCAATGTGGGTGGGAACGAATCGGTGTTCTTGGTCGGCGTTGCGGCATTGGCACTCATATTCGGTGTGTCCTCGCATGACACAGTTGATGCAGGAGCTTTGGTAGTTGCCGCTGTCTTTTAGTTAGATATAGAGCCTGTATACATATGGATTGCATGCTTACTTGGATCCACACTACATAAAGTCAGTATTAATCAAATTATCAGAAATTTTTGAGCCAATTGAGAAATTTACCTTGAGGGAACCCTTGTTGTTCTTGAGGCATCGGTTCAGGTCGATGCTGGTGGGTCGGAGCTGGCCGTTCTCAAACTCCTGGCACTCGGCCCGGAGCTCGGAGCCATAGCTCTGGATCTCACGGCAAGTGTTGGCGAACTTGGAGGTAGCAGAGACCATGATCGCAAAGAGCGAGAACAGGGCAACGTTCTTCAGGAAGAATTGCATGATGATAGATAGTGCGGAGTTGGAGAGATAGGGGTTATGCTTTGCTAATGCTTTGGTGATGTCTTGCTGATGCTTTGCTGCTGATGAAGAAGAAAACTTGCGGGAACAGCTCTCTCATATTTATACAAGAGAGGTGATGCCAACTCTACGGAGCTCCCAGTTGCTCTCAGCACTGGCATGGTACTGTTGCATCTACTAACAGGGCACACAAGAGATACCATGGCTCCTTGCGTGTTCTCGAAATCCCGCAGCTGGAAGAAGTCTCAGTCAGTTCTGTCATAATGCATTTGTTTCTTTGATCGTGACGTCGGTTGCGGCCAATTGTCTGGGCTAAATCTTGGCTGTCGCAGTCGTACCAAGGCCATCAAGAATATCCTAGCCAAGCAGAAGATTTTTTTCACTAATGAACTTGTTAGATCAGCTTTAGTTATGCGTTTTGGAGAAAACCACTCTACCAAAGCCTTCAAGGTAGATATTGACTCACTCCAGAAACTCTCAGCTACAATCCCTACGAACAAGGTTCCCCAATTATCCAAAAAAGCGTTATACTTGTTCTTACGTTTATTTCAATATCTATCCCGTCGCTTTGGAGCGTGGTGGAGTATCTGAGATTTACTCAAGTCAGACTTGGATCCACCGATCCCGAGGATCGCTGCAAGGGGCACATTCCACACGCGCTTGAGAGCAGTACGGAGTAGACCTGCATATACCTCGTTTCCAAGACAGAGCCAATAAATATCAAGGGATATTTTTTGGCGCTATCATTCCAGTCATTCCACCGTGTCTAAGCACACGAGATTGAACTCCCCTGCACGCAACTCCAGCCTTGCGCTTCCCCAGCATCTTCCACGCTCCATTTCATGGCAGTTAGCTGGAGAACAAACCCACTCGGCATGTCTTGCACATACATAATGTTTGTCCAAGCGAGCGCCCCTTGATCCAGGCTCCGTGGGAGTTCACCTAGTGCTGGATGCACCCAGTTTAGGATTGAACAGCCGCCAATCTCGGTAAAATTATCCGAGTTTCCATTCTTTTAGCCATATGGTTATCTAGGAGGATTCCGCCTGCTCGGGTCGATGAACCAATTTGAGGCTTTCCTTGTGGAGGAATGGGAACTCATGAAATATGGTTAAGGTTACTCTAGCTGTTTGTCGCTTCCAGAATACCTCCAGAAACCGAGACACGAGCTGCTCGGCACGAGCGACCTGCTGGACGTGAGGGTGAAGTGCTCGGATGATATCTGCCGAGCTTCCGCTTCCAATAAAGCCCGTACGGCTAAGATAGGGATGAAGTATCTCTGAGAATTAGGTAGATTCTTCTCAGGTTTCTATCTATCCAGCCACATGACACCTGTCTCACCCGAAGGAGGTCCGCAGGAATAGCTTCACTTTGATGAATGTTTATGGTGGAGCATCGACATTGTTCTGTTTCAGCAAGTAGATATTGTGATGATGTCACAGATGTCTCTTTCCAAGTAGTACGTTAGATCCTCGCCGACAACTTGAAAAGGATCTGGGCTAACTGATAGCTACGGTCCTAGGGAGGTAAGCGAAACGGAATTGACGTGTGATGTCGGAGCCTTTGTAACACAAAGCGACTGGTGACTTAGGGCATATGATTCCGGACCCTAGTCCATATGTGAATATCATCCGACCTTGAAATACTCAGCCCAGCCGTTGTCCCTTGAAACCTGGAACTTAAGTTGAAAAAGGGGTGTGATTTGTCTCAGTTTAGAGTTGTGGGGGAGATTTACCCGATCAGTTCGGACGAATGGAAATGGCCAATGAAGAAATAGTGACTGAGAGAGGGAGCGAAAGATACAACAAAGTCAGCGATAGCCACTAAACTGATCAGAAGACTCTATTGTAGTCGAGGATGGCCTAGCCCGACCTGGTTATTTCCGGCTCTGCCCCCACTTAAACACGGAGCCCCTAGCTTCAAGTTATGACGTCCGTGACTTTGCGGACCAATTTCCAGACATCTGCAACTTCCCACTGTCATAAAACCGAGTATCTGCAGCTTCATAATGTCAAGCTCAACTCCAAATCAGTACGTCATGGCACCAGATCGCCAGGAGGTGATTGATCGCACCCTCAGATTCACTGAGGACGGCACGTTCCAGGTCTCCGTCTTTGAGGACTTGCATTTCGCCGAAGGTATTTTCCATCTCTAGCTTTCCCCGGAACCAAGTATGCTGATAATGTTCAGATGCCTCAAAGGATGTCAAATCTAAAGGTGTCATGCGATATATCCTTGGGAAGGAACCCTCGGAGCTCGTGGTGATAAACGGAGACTTGGTCTCTGGTGAATTCACACAGGCTTCTAACTCTAGCGAATATGTCCACGACGTGGTGTCCCCCTTGGTTGAAAAGGGTAAATTGTGGGCTTCGACGTACGGAAACCACGACTCGAATGCGAACTTGTCTCCCCGACAGGACGTTTATGATCAGGAGAAACAATACCCGAATAGCCTGACTCAGAGAAAGGTCTTTGCGCCCAAGGCTGGAATCACGAATTACTATCTGCCAGTTTATTCCCACAAGGCCCCGGAGAGTAGCACACCGGCACTCATCTTGTGGTTCTTTGACTCAAAGGGTGGAAGCTATGCCACGAATCGCGATGAAGGCGCCAGCCCTGGGAACAGAGGCGACTGGATTGATGGATCTGTATGAATATTTCTACTCAAATTATATCGATCTCTTAAACTGACTCAAGCAAGGTTGTCGATTGGTTCACGGAAGCAAAAAAGAACTTGTCCGCCGAGTATGACCGTACCATTCCGTCGCTCGCATTCTTCCATATTCCCTCCCACGCTATGCTTAAGTACCAGCAAGACGGCTTCGACTCTCATCGAACCCCCGGAATCAACGGCGAGAGTGTGGTGTCGCAGGGCTCTATGGACACCCCCTACTCTGGACAAGATCGCCGGTTCATGGAGGCACTTCTGAATACCACCGGCCTGATGGCTACCTTTAGCGGTCACGACCACAAGAACGATTGGTATGTGCTTCCCCGGAGCTGGGGTTGATACTGTGAGCCCATTGCTAACTTCATCAGGTGTTTCAAGTGGGACGGCCACACCGTTGATCAGAACCTGACTGGGAATGGAATCAACATGTGCTACGGTCGGCATACTGGGTATGGAGGATATGGCGACGCGACTCGCGGCGCACGTCAAATCCTCCTGGATCAGGAGACTATGGACGATGAAATCAAGACGTGGGTTCGTTTGGAAGATGGCACGATTTCTGCCCCGGTCACGCTCAATGCGACGTATGGCCAGGATGAATATTCCAAGGTGATGCATAAGAGATCCTTGGTGACTTCGGGAGCACCTGGGTTCCATGATCACTCGGCTTTGCTTATGATGATTTGTTTCTGGCTTCCGATCTTGTCATTATACCTGAGACGTTGATCGAATGGACATGACTCACTCCTACCTCGACAATGTTGATGGGTGCCTGCCATGCCAGGGGCTCCTGAATGTCTCTTATACGTAGGGGATTAGTATTATATGTACAGAGCAAACGAACCTAAGGCCTTTTGAGATGAATCCATTGGAATATCCACGTCAGGCCAATCGTAGTACGCATTTTCCTGAATCGAAAGTCTTCAATTCCTCTATACTCTATAATCTCATTCCTCTATACACTATGACCGTGCGCTGTGTGCACTGCTGTTTCACGACCAGTGGTCTGTCCCTGGAGACCCCATGCACTTTCACCGATTCGCTTCCCGTAGAACTGGACCAAGTAGCCCACAGTGACAGGACCAACAATGGTGTTGAGAAGAATGGCCCACACAGCAGTTATGAAGCCTTCCTCACTCACGTAGGATGTCTCATTATATCCAATCTCGACAATCAAGAGTCCGATTTCTCCTCGTGCAACCATCGCCGAGCCAAGAAGGAGCCCCGCGAGTGACGCAGAGCCGTAGCCGCCTTTCCCCCCTGCTGCTCTTTGCTCTAAAGAGCCAGTTGTTTCTTCAGAGGTATTTCTCTTTTCATGGGGACCCTCGCCAGGCGTGGAGGACTTTCGGGAGTTGCAGAACTCGAACCCGGGAATCCATACCCCTACAATAAACTGCGCGAGAAATTAACCATCCATTCCCTAGACTGTAAAAATGAAGATGACTTACTTTGGCAGCTGCCATAAGAAGTGAAAAAAGTATCCCCCTCCAGATCCGCTTCCCAGTCCAGAGTCCTACAAAGGGAATCGCAAAACCGATACTAGCAAAAAACAGCGGCTCCATCAGATACTTCTGGGTATCGAGTAAATAAAGCTCAAAAGTATGAATGAATGTAGGACTCCTAGCAGGGTCCTGCTCTCCCTCTTCACGACTCATAACAACGAACGGACCATCGGGGTGCTTACTGGGCAGGTAAGTGAGGAATGCGCCAGCAAGAAATGCTCCAAATAGCACAGATGTACCAGCATAAGCCGCAATACTGATAAACGCCGACAGAACCAAAACCATCAAGATGATATTGGAGACGTGGTCGTATCTGGCAAATGCATGCTCGATCCATCGCCGAAAGACGGGCGCAAACACCCACTTTGTAAGAACGGGCGTTAGGATCGCCATGGCCACTGATGCCACTATCGGGCGACCGATAATCCAGCCAAGGTTGACGTCGCCGGCATTGGGCGTAGATAGCTGACCCAGATCATGGATGACACTAGGGATCGTCGTGTCAGCACTGGGCAATCAAGGTAGGAGGAGTGCTCACCTGGCTAATACAAGACCAACCACATCGTCAATTACAGCCGCGCTTACAAGGATTGAGCCGACTCGGGTCTGGGAGAGGTCCACTTCCTTTGCGGCGGATCCTATAACGGAGAAAGTGGTACCCAATGAAGTCGCAGATAGCGCAGATCCAATGATGAATGTTTCGACGGCGCCTGGTTGATGTTAGACCGATCAGTGATAGCAGACCATGTACATATTGTACATACCATATCCGTATCCTAGATAAAGTAGCAGATAGGAAAAGCCGATGGGAAAGCAAACGCCCGTCGCAGCGACTAACACACTGGAAAGGAAATTCTGCTTCAAAAGATCAAGTCGGATTTGAAGGCCACCTATACCAATTGTCAGCGTCTCCTCATAAAACCTAGTCAATCATGCGGGTTTCCATACCTTCGAAAATGATCAAAATCAACCCAACGTATCCAACAGCGAGGAACGTCTCCTGCCACGGTCCTTCAAGAATATCCGCTAATGGCTTCCCATATATAATCCCAACTGCAATTTGACCAATTATTCCCGCACGAATGATCTTGGCCGAACACCATTCTGCCAAAGACAGGAAAAAGAAAAAAGAGATGATTATTAAGATCTGGACAACTGCGATCTCGTCAGTCCGTGCGTAGTTCGGCAAGTAAAGTACTTAGTACTTACTACCAGGCTCGTGGTATGTAAGAAAGCCCCCTGCCATCACTGCCAATTGACTCAATTAGGGCAGATAATTGGAAGAAAAGTTCCAGCTGCCTGCTGGAAAATTCTTCGTCAGCACCAATGTCTGGGCGCTCTCTTGGGCTTCTTGGCTGTTGATGTCTATGACGTCGGGTCACGTGCTGTTCACAGTATGGAAGTCCGACATATCGGTCCACTGGGAGTAAACAGGAGATAAGGAAGAGGAAATATAGACAAAATTAAAGAATAAAGCACAAGTAGCAGAAATAGTCTGGTCAAAGCCAATTATTCTGAAATTCTTTTCCGGAAAACACCTTGTGGCGGGTTTGTATGCCAGCTAACCCATCTATAGTGTGGTTAGTGGTACGGAACTTGAACGTAGCACGAATCATAGCCCGTCTCTGGCTTATGCCCGGGTTTTGGCCGACCGCATGGCAGCATAGATTGATGCACGCGTTAGAGACAATTTCATCCTCTTCCTCAGCCTGGTAGCTGACTTCATTTAGGATTTCGATGATCTTCCACCTGCTTGGCTGGGGATGGGTAAGCGTAATGATCTTGTTGACCTGAATGAACGGGCGCATAGGCCCTTTGGCAAAGAAGGGAATTGGAGAATCCATCGAAATGTGTTTCAGATCAGGAATTAGTTCAGGTCGACACCTGGCTGCGGGTCCCTCAACATTGGACGATCAATTTTCTAATCGGGAATGTTGAAGGACCCGCAGCCAGGTGTTCAGGTCACATATGTGAACACTCGTTTCAGATTCAATAGTTTGAGATGCGTGAAGGTGGGGAATGCGGAGTATGTGATGTTTATCCCATAGGTGAGTCCACGCACCTTACTTAGAATGTACTAGTCCCGATTCAGCGCCGATCTCTGGGTGACCAAGCTTGGTGAGGCCGGCCCGTCTAATCGGGACCTAAAACCACTAGCAGTGGTAGAGTCTAGAGTTTATTTCGTACCTCCCTTTACATAAAGGATTCAACTAATTCGCTTATACTATAGTGCCGTACGAGAATCGCCTACTATAGTTCGGTTGAGGAGACCGAAGACCCTCTTGCCGTCTTGCCGCCTGGTACCCGTTGCATTACCTTCAGACGTCTGCATAGGCCATCCATGAACAACCAGGACTGCAGGTGGCCGGTGCCAAGGAACTCAACACCATCCCCTACCCTAGCAGAATAGCGCTCCTACTCAGGTCGCCGAGCGGCGGCTCGCCGCTATAGGCTATGGGTGAAAAGGCGGCGGTCTTTGGCCTTGAAAGCGGTCGTTTTCTCAATTTGTTAGGTGTCTCACTTTCTTATAGCTACATACAACCCCGTGGAGCATTTTCCCAGTTCCCAGATTATGGCAGGCCAGCAAGCACGTCGCTCATTTTTTTTATTTCAGCAACTCCGGCAATACATACGATTCGGTGAAATTCCAAAGCATCGATGAATCCTGAGTGTCAAAAGCAGCCCCAGTGTACCACGTGTTTCGGTAGCCCTGCAACGCGTATAACTCTTCGTAGAACCCATTCACAATTTTGTCTTGAGTCACGGTCAATTCGAACGGAGCGTGGCTTTTGAATCGCACAAACTCCGGATCCCCAGATACCTCCGCTGTAAATCCATTTCCCTGCAGCTTCTTGACATATGAGAGTATCTCGCATCGAACAAAGTCATGGGGTAGACTGTGCGGACTGCCGTATTTGATATCGAAGACACCCTGGATAGCCGTGGGAAAAACAGAGTAGATGCCGGGCAGTTCGGGAATGTTGAACGGAGTATCAGGGCTCACAGAAAACGAAGTGAAGTTTGCTGGCAATCCAGTATTCTTCACTAAGGAGGTGTAGTACCCAGTGTTCTCAAATTCGCCAAAGAGACTGGCCTCGCGCATATCGAGAGCAAAGCGCTCCATATTGTTGAGCTTCGGTGGAATAGTAATTAACAACTTTTTCGCTTTCACGACCTGAATACCAGTGGGTGTTTCGACATCGAGCTCGACTCCGTCTTCGCCCCTGCATTGCGTGGATACGACTCGGCTTCTCAAAAGTACATCGGACCCGAGGAGTTTCGTGGCATGGTCGTAGATTTCGTAGTTATTTGAGCTCGCTGTCACTAAGAAGCCACTCACGCTATCTTGAATGATGTCCAGCCCGAAGTTCTTGAATACATACAGGGTGGGCTGGTTGAGAAAGTCACCCAGGCCCTGACCGTATGGGAATATCGTGTAGGTTGCATTTCCAACATCGGGGTATTTGCAAATAAATTCACCGAACGGCAATAACAAATCTTCAGGAACCGGATCAGGAAGGAAAAAGCCTTGCTCGACGTTCGGATACTTGGCCAGTTGTTTCGAATATGCGAGTAGTCCTGCAGTGGGATCTGGAGCCACGTAGTTGACCTTCTGGGCGGTGTTCGGATCCAAGTAGTTTGGAGCAGACGGACCACCAGAACCTGGGACTAGGATGGTCCAGGACACATTTAGTCGATCGAAGTAGTCCTTCACAATTTGTAGATTGTGGTATACTTGGACGCCGTAGTCCACCGTTACTCCGGTTACTGGATCCTCATAGGCGTTGACATGGCCTCCTAGGACATCTTCTTTCTCAATTAGAATGACTGATTTGCCTTCGTCACGAAGCCTGATGGCCGAGAAAGTTCCTGATGCCCCACCACCTATGATAGCGACATCGCGGATGATAGTGTTTGCTTTGCGCTGGGCAAATGCAAATAGTGCATAGCAAAGTAAAAGCGCAGCCGAAGCCCTGTGTGGAAGCATGATCACTTGATGGATGTCACTGATCCACGCCGACCAGAGAGATGTCTGATAATAAGGCAAGTGAATCGTGGGATGGGAGTCTCCGCTGTCATTTGTGTAACACCACCCCTTTCAAAAGGTTAATACTTGAGCACAGTTGATTAGTTAGTTATTGCTCTTGTCTTGACTGTATCAGCAGGCACTCCACGGGCATTTTTTTGTCGTTCTCAGTCCAAGACCTATAATCCCACCCTTCCATGCATCGTGATTATGGACCCCCCGGGGGCAAAATTATGGCTCCCTCAGAGGCATCTTAGGGTCTCGAATCCTCTCAGGTTTTTATACGGAGTACGGAGATATGTCTCTTTATATAGCCTACTATTTAAAATGGATCCTTGGGGGCGGGGATTGTGGGCCATTCCAGCTGATTTAAAAGCAGACTATGTAACTTGAATTACGGAGTACAGCCATGGACCAGGTGGAGCCTTACATGAGTTCGGTGCTTATTTATCAGATCAGACAGGTGTCGCAGCTGCACTTAAAGAATTGATCGGTGAAATATTGGCAGGTGCCTTATTGGTGGTCGGGAGTCTAATGAAAGCATCGTACAGTTGGATGAGTGCGTTATTTGGATGCTTCTTCCTCAGCTAAGATCTTGGCGGAGCTGATCACGGCGCATCTTTCCCAGGCTTCATGGCATGTCCGGGCGGAGACTGCCAAGTCAAGTGGGTTCATGCAGGGTTCCAAAAAGACCGTGAATATGCTTCGGAGACCGATAGTGAGATGCCGTAGTCCTATTTGCTGAAATGGGATTTCTCGCTTTTTCCGGCATAAAACTCGTGCCATGTGTACGAAGTAGGAACCTGTCAATAGGAGCACGGCTTCACAAGCGTTCCTTGAAAACCAATTGAAATTCATCCTAATAGGGTTAGCGTTGGTAACTCGAAAACAAGGCGAATAATTCACGGCGAATAAACGACGACTATCTACCATATCAAGAAAACCGTAACGAACACCGATTCATTCCGACTTTTCTGTGGCATGGTGCTTCCAGTCAAGCTCCAGGGCCACTCTGTCTATTATAGCAGCCATGGACAGCAGCATATACCTCCTCCCGAGGCTGTCATGAGCTCCTGTGCCACAAACTAGTAAATTTCTACAAGATGGGCCCAACAGTCCGACTAACTACAGACTCGGTTTGCTAGATCCTTTCGATTCATATCCCCAACCGAGGCTTTCTCGGGAACAAGTTCAGCATCTTATTCATAGCTGTATGCACTCATGGAAATGTTGATGATCCGGCAGGGATAGTTGCTCGGCTAAATGGTGGACATGCAGGCGTCTTGGCACCACCCACAAGCACAAGAGGCACGAAGGATGTTGAAATGAGAAACAGTTTCAGTAGCCTCTTGATAAAGCCTCCGTAAATCTTTGATAGAAATCGAGAAACCGAGAAGAGATTTTTGAACCTGAATTCATGGTTACTCAGGTCCCTAAGAAAGACCGTTTCGGCTAAAAGACTATCCCGAGGTGTCTTGTCTGCGAAATGGGCGGGTACATGGGTTATAGCCGCCATTGCTTTCTAAGAATATTAATGCGTATCGCATGTCTCCCTTGGACAAAATTCAAAATGGCTGAAAGCAAGCTGTCGCCGTTGCCTGTTCGCCATGTGGATCCTGTCCAAAAGAGCCCGGAGTTAAAGTACCCCAGATGGTTTGGAGGCTCCTCCTCCTGTATGGCAGTAGCTGTTTCGCATCCCTTTGACCTCAGTAAGATATTCTGAAGTATATAGCAAAACGCAGAGATCTAACAATTGTCACAAACAGTCAAAGTTCGAATGCAAACAGTAACGAATGGCGCCAAGCAAGGATCAGTCCGAACTGGAATTCTCATTGTTCAAAATGAAGGGATCAAGGGCCTCTACCAGGGCATTTCAGCTGGTTTTACTAGATCATGTTCGCTTCCCAATGATTAAAGCTTTGATGGCTGTCCTGACATTCCCATCTATAGTGACCTATGGGACTGCCCGAATTGCAATTTACGAAGAGCTGAAGAACTGCACCACAACTTCTGAGAAGCCTCTCTCTGTTCCAGTCCTGGGCATAATGGCTGCTGTCTCTGGCTTCATCGGCGCAATATTTGGCACGCCATCTGATATTGCCAACATTCGCATGCAAAATGATAAGTCCTTGCCGATACAACACCGTCGCAACTACAGACATGTATTTGACGCATGGTACCAGATGAAGCGACATGAGGGCTGGAGGGCTTTTATTCAGGGTATCTGGCCCAATTGCTTCCGCTCAGGTATCATGACAGCAAGCCAACTGGCATCCTATGATACTTTCAAGAGACTTCTCCAGAGAATCGGAGGTACGAACGAGGAGAAGCCCTTGATTCATTTTTCCGCTTCGTTGCTGGCTAGCTTGGTAGCAACTACAGTTTCGAACCCCATGGATGTTATCAGAACTCAATTAATGAGCTCTTCGGAAAAAGGCTCGGTTTTGAAAATTGTGCGCGGGTTATTCGCTGCTGAAGGAATTCGATGGGTATTTCGCGGTTGGACACCTAGCTTTGTTCGTCTTGGTCCTCAAACGATTGCGACCTTGGTGTTTCTGGAACAACACAAGCGGATCTACCGCAACCTGATAACAGGATAGAGGTTCAATGTGTAGAACATCGTTATAAAAATGCATGCAAGTTCTTTTCCCTTTGCCCGGACATTGATAAATAACGATCAGATCAAGGAATCTATCCAGAACAGTGCTGTTGTTTGACATCTTGGAAATGGCAGTGACCCTTCGTCCGCACTGAGCTACCTAGGCACCCGTGGCGATCATCTAATACATTTAATCTCAATCCTGCTACTAGAGATAGACGCATGTCCAGGTAGACGTTGAACTGCGGTAAGTTGTTACATCGGTCTACTTATGACGGATATTTCAGGCCCTGCCCTTATGAGGTTATCAATTAAGATTGAGCGCTGAGTAGGGGTTCTTGTTGACCTTTCCATGCCCTGAGTCTCTCTAGTCTGGGATCTTATAGACCAACGCTTGGATCGGTGCAGAGAGATTTGACTTGGTTTCGAATTATCCAGGCGTGGACAAGGTAGACTCTGACCGAAATAGTACCTTGCCCCAGCCGGCTAAAAACTCCAAGGTCCAAAGGCACTTCGTAAATTGTCTCCTTGCCGTGCCAGCGTCACCAGATTGCTGAAGTGGGCTCTGGGTCTTCTTATAGGACTTTGCTCAGTACCTGGAATGGGAGACCAATGAGCCATGGTCTGGAACCTTGGATGGTATCAACGAATTTGTACACATCTTCCAGAGTAATGATATCGCTATCAGAAGAGGCCCACTCGGTTCTCTTGGCTAGAAAATAACTCCGCTCTCTGTGATTCGTAAAATCTTTCACCTGGGCGCCCGCCAAGCAGTCAGGTTGCACACTCAGCCATGATTCTCAGATATCTCGCACTGCTATTGGATGAAGCGGTAGTGGCGAAGGTCTTGGCGCGCCGCGCTGACTGATTAAGACGCCCAGCATTTCCGCGTCTTGCTCTCACCGAGTGTAAGTCATGCCGAGGATTCTCCCTAGGATCGAGCTTGACAAGAGTGGCTTGGTTCTGATTAGCATGCTGTGCTTCATATGTTGACCTAGGCTTGGGGCACAGTAAGTATCCCGATCACGAAGCACGTTCTCGTGTTTGACACCGAGGCTCTTTTAGGGCAGTCGAAGTTGTGGATAATTGAGTTCAAAGTGTCACGTAACCCCATATCTGCGGGCTAGTGACAGGAAAGTTCCGATGCAAAGCGAGCCGTGTGGCGCCCAGGTGGAAGAGGAATAGCGTCTATTGGAGGAGAGCTTGGCGTCTGGGCGCTCCGCTTTGGTTGTTAATCCATGTAGGTCAGTTCGTACCAAAGAAGCTTTGACCGAAAGGAAAGTTGTAGATATTTGGGCCCCGGTTCCCGGTACTCTATGCGATACTCAGCCTTCGGGTCTCGATATGGGGACCTGTTCAGGCGCAGACACAGCCCTGCAATCAGACAGGGAAAAGTGACCAGGGACCAGGGTCTGCTCGCGTGTAAAATCTTCTTTAAAGGAGGCTCTTGGTACTGCAACGTTTCCCGTCGCGTGATCTTGCGGAACATTTCCACGGTCCTCTCTAGCAAGATGGCTTGGCTGCTTGGCACTTACTTACCTGGAGAGGTCCGGTCTACCTATTAAGTAGCTTTTCCCGGTGATTGTGCTTATCTCTCTAGTGGTCAGTCTTTTCTTGGCCTGCGCGAGATTGATAACAGTCGTGCGCCCAGCTGCAGGTGGAGGCAACCAGGCGATTTTCCATTTTAAGCGGCGCCTCCTCTTTTATTTCTTTCCCATTCCAAGTTCTTCGACTGTTGTATCCTCACTCATCTTTGTTCCCTCTCGTCTGCTCAGACCAGCGATGGTGGAGCTCAAAAATGAGGCCTTCTCATCAGAGGCCCCGATCAAGAGCGAACATAGCCGCGATGAAATTGGCACGGCCGAGGAGGGTGGCCTGTCTGGCCCTGACCATGTCGAGCTTCATCGTGCATTGAAAGCAAGACACATCACCATGATAGCAATCGGCGGTGCTATCGGAACTGGTCTGATTATTGGAACGGGTGAAGCTCTCGCAAAAGCCGGTCCTGGCTCCATTTTGATCGCTTACGCCTGGGTGGGCTTCATCGTGTACTTGGTTATGTGTGCTCTCGGCGAAATGGCAGCATGGCTTCCGTTGCCCTCGGGCTTTACTGGTTATGCTGTTCGATTCTGTGACCCTGCACTCGGTTTCGCTATGGGCTGGACGTGAGTAATTCCCCTCTTCCCCTCATTGCTGAGGTTCCTTCTGACAAACGGCGCAGGTACTGGTTTAAGTATATCCTCGTCACGCCAAATCAGTTAACAGCTGCTGCTCTGGTCATATCATACTGGCTTCCTCCAGAAAAGGTCAATGCCGGGGTCTGGATTACGGTCTTTCTTATCTTGATCGTCAGCATAAACTACTTCGGAGTGAGATTCTTTGGTGAATTCGAGTTCTGGCTGTCATCATTCAAGGTTATCGTGATTCTCGGCATCATTCTACTATCCTTCATCTTGATGCTCGGCGGAGGCCCGGATCACGACCGAAAAGGTTTCAGATACTGGAAGGACCCCGGCGCGTTTGCCGAGTATATTGACACTGGTGCTGCTGGCCGATTCTACGGATTTTGGTCTACGATGGTTTCCGCAACATTCGCCTATCTGGGCACGGAGCTGGTCGGTGTCACCGTGGGTGAAGCTCAGAACCCTCGCCGTACCATTCCTCGTGCCATTCGATTGACATTCTACCGTATCCTGGTATTCTACGTGCTCTCCGTCCTTCTGGTTGGCACCCTGGTCAAATACAACGACCCCAAGCTAGCCTTCGCCGTCAACGCCAGCAGCTCCGCGGCCGCATCTCCATTTGTCGTCGCCATCGAAAACGCTGGTATTCCCGCGCTCTCTCACATCCTGAACGCGTGCATCCTCCTTTTCGTTTTCTCGGCCGCCAACTCCGATCTCTACATCGCGACCCGCACAATCTACGGCCTATCCCGTGAAGGAAAAGCCCCTAAGATCTTCTCACGGACCGACCGTCGCGGTGTACCCATCTTCGCCCTGGGCATATCATCTCTCTTCGCACTTCTGGCATACATGAACGTCTCCAGTAGCTCAAAAACAGTCTTCAAATACTTCGTGAACCTGGTCACCATCTTCGGTCTCTTGACCTGGATTTCCATCCTCGTCACCCATATCTACTTTGTCCGTGCGCGACGGGCACAGAACGTTCCCAACAGCGATCTCGCCTACGTCGCTCCATTAGGCATTTATGGATCTTACGGAGCATTGGCTTTTTGCATCCTAATAGCCTTCACCAAGAACTTCAACGTGTTTACCCATAGTCCAAAATACGGCAACTTTGACTACAAGAGCTTCATCACGGCATACCTGGGTATCCCGCTGTATCTGATTCTCATCTTCGGGTACAAGCTGACCCACCGTGGCCAGCCGCCGGTTACTCCCAGTAATGCGGATCTCTGGTCTGGCAAGGAGGAGATTGATCGCCAAGAGGCTGCTTATCTTGCTCGCAAGGATGCTCAGGTTGAGAAGCATGCTCAGTCGAACTGGTTCTATCAGAAATGTGTTTCCTGGCTATTCTAGCCGATGACGTCGCTTTCTGCAAGTCAAAATGGCGCTGCTTATTGCTGCTTTATATGCACTTTTAATTATACTGGATTGAATAGATGAATTACGAATACCGACTTTCATGCTCGTTAAGTGGGATATATTTCCTCAAACCCAGACTCGACGAAAGCGCTCTTTAAGAGTCAATCTGATTCACGTTTTGCGTATCTCCAGCTTGTTCAGTGTCCCCTCCGCCATCTGGTGCCCCATCTTGATCTCCCTCGCCCGTTAATTTCCTGACAAGCGACATGTAGGTCCTGACCAGGAACACGAAGAATTCTGCATACATCCTGAACTGTTGATGAAGGAACTTGATAGATTCAGTACGTCTTTCTTCTGCGAGTGCTGGGGAGGATCCTGTTGGGGAATGACTCTCAGCACATTTCTTCTCGATCTGATCTATGATTTCTAGCGTGGTAGCGGCGAGTTTGATGACCACATCAACTACTGCCACAAATTCTGGGTCACATTCACTGCAACCGGAGTCGTTTATGATTTTCTGGGATATTTCGAGGGCTTGTTCGAGCTCGGAATCGGTTAAGATCGTGTCGGCCATTGTATTTAGCGCTGTATGAGGTTTTTGGGAATCTGAGATACGACCTTCGAGTCAGAGAGAAGTCTTTGGCACATGAGGAATTTTGAAACTCTTTCTGTCAGAGTTTTGAGTCTGATGATGTATTGTCGTGTAGTGGTCGTAGGTATTATAGGATATTTCGAGCTTCACTTGAAGGTTTCAGAGTTCTGATGTCTGTCAAGGGTAGCGAGACTCCGCCTTTTTAACCACCTTTGCTCCTTCGTACTTGGATTTCATGGGAAAAACCTAGAAGACGAAGTCTGCGGAAGAGATAGACAATATATGTGCGGAAGATTCCGCGGGTGCCTATGTAGGTAGGAGACCAGGTCAATACACCACTTCCCAGGGCTAAAATGAGAACTGGAATAGTATTGATGCTTAAGGTAATAATAAGGCAGTCTGAGTTACCTACTCACCTATCTCGTCATCAGTGGAAGCTGCTCATTCCACATAGCTTCAATGTTACTTTCAAGTTCTTTCTCTTCTCTCACTTGTCTCTCCCCTCTACCCCCTCACTTTATCATAGAATCAATTCACGAGAGGGAATATTGTTAGCTACAAGGGCGTAGTCCACGCACTCCGTTAGCCTAGATAATGCTATAGATTGGGAATATGTATACTCATGTCTCACATCAACATATATCTCAACCGGGAAGTTCTAGAGAACGAGAGTTTTAATCTAAGCGATATTGGCAGCTTAGCCAAATAGACCAAGATTGAACGATCTGCTGGGTGGCAAGTAGATCGAAGCTTGTTGTCGAAGATCGGCAACTTGTAATCCATCACACTCATTGCTCGCCTGGACCAGGGAGAACTGGAAGAAGACGTCTCCTCATGGACGCTCGAAAGGCCACGACCGCCATCCTACATCTACTGATGGCAGATCGAACAATCAGTCCCCTTTCTTCATCCTATGAAATTACTCTTACAATTGGCTGGCTTCAGCTACCGGAAATATTCTTGCGTTACTCGAGCAATTACGCATGAGTGCCCCTTGCACCCTTTGTCTTGACTGTGGTGTGTCTAGACCATCGTGTTTTCAGGGACTTGTGATTGATTCTACACCTCGAAGTTATTGATCACTTGTCATGCAGTGATGACCTCAGCAGCCTCAACTAACCAGAACCTCGCCGAGAGGGTGTAATCCATCAGGTCTACCTTGTCCGTCTTTCTAATAGGGTAGCGGGAAGAAGGGATCAACATGCAATCGGCATGTCACCGCTCAAACAGGTAGAGCATATGTTTAAGCTTCCAACAACGTTTCAAACGGTTAAATATCGACTCGGCAGCGAGGGATAAATGCACCACCCTAACCCGAATACGGGAATCTCTCCGGCCATGCATTGAATCGAGACATACTTTAGCGTCAACCCGCGTTTGGTCTCCCCACACCTGTCATAGTCGAACCAGACTCCTGCATTCCTTCGTATCCATCCCCACAACCCTTTTAAGATTTTAACCTGCCGGTTATCCAGCGAATGAGCGCCAGATTGACAACCCACAACTCATCTATCAACCGTGAAAAAAGCCTTCTACATTATGCAGGGTTTGGCAAGATCGTCGCTGAGCAGTCGAATCCGCTCAATTGCCTTTTTTGCCATGCGAAATTTTATTTCGGCATGCAGCTACCCTAGATCAGCCCATACGAAAAGCCCGAACCTGCTCAAGGTTCCAGCTGGATTTCCAATACCAAGCACTATCTTTTCTTTTTCCTCTCTACTACTTCTTTGCCTTTGAAGTGTGGCCCTGTCCTACCGTTATCGACGAACACACACTCGACCATGGACCCCGAGAAGCCCCAACACGTCCCCGTGAACGAGATTTACGAAGATGAAAAGCCACATGCTATCGATGACTTGGAAGCAGTTGGTGAACGCGAAGGCTATGTCCTCAATGACGCCTCGCTGGCCCATGACCATGGTCTGAAAACAACTTCCGACGGGCAAACGATTCTCATTCCTCAGCCTAGCAATTCCCCCAATGACCCTCTCAACTGGACTTCCTTTCGCAAGCACTTGATTCTTATTATCATTTCGTGCACGGCGTTGCTACCGGACTATGGTAGCGCCACGGGTGCAGTGACATTGACGGCCCAGGGAGCGTAAGTGCTCACAAAATGCGGGGTTGACACCCGTGCTGATGATCTCGGTTTCCAGCGAATGGCATATGGACCCCAATGTCGTCAATCATTCACAGGTCGGCAATGTCTTTATGCTCGGTGCCGGTGGTCCTATCATTGTCGCACTCGCTGCCTACTTTGGCCGATATCCGGTCCTATTCTGGTTCATCCTGCTAGCTTTGGCAACGGCTATTTGGTGTGCCGCAGCGCAAAGCTTCGAGTCTTTTATGGTTTGCATTTCCCCTATCTATACCTCTATCTCTCTAACGTGCTAAAGGCTGCTCGTATCCTTAATGGACTCTTCTCAACCGTCGCGCAAGGCGTTAGTCCTCCATACCCCCACAAAAATACCTACTATACTAACCCACCATAGGGCGGCCTCATGTTCGTCAAAGACATGTTCTTCTTCCATGAACACGCCCGCAAAATCAACATTTGGTCCGGCTTCATCATCATATCCCCATACCTAGGTCCTCTCCTCGGAGCATTCATCACCAACACCCAGATCTGGCAATGGGCCTTCGGTGTCTACACCATTGAGACTGGATTATGTCTGATTGCCATTATCCTATTCGTTGATGAAACTTACTATGACCGTAAGACCGTCCAGCCAGAACTCTACCCCAACGCCCCGCGATGGCACCGCATGCTCGGTATCCAACAAATGCGAACAAAGTATATCAAGAACTCATTCAAGGATGCAGTGATGCGTCCACTCGTTATTATCTGCAAGCCTGTTGTGTTTTTATCTTCTCTTTACTATATGTTGACGTTTGCTTGGGTGGTGGGTATCAATACCACGCTATCTATACTTCTGGGCCCTATCTATGGCTTCAAGGATAAACAAATCGGTACGCTCGTGTCTGCAATAGAGGTGTGCACTACTGATACTGATACCTACAGGCTTCTTCTACTTCACCCCCATCGTCGCAGCCATCATAGGCGAAATCACCGGCCACTGGCTTCACGACCTGATCGCCAAGATCTCCGCCCGGCGTAATGGCGGACGTCTCGAGCCTGAAGCGCGTCTCTGGGCGACCTGGGTATCAATGCCATTTATGATAGCGGGGTTGATTCTGATGGGCTTTTCTCTCGAGCGGAAATATCATTATATGCTCTCGGCTTTGGGTTGGGGTTTGTACGTGTTTGGAACGATGATTGTCACTGTTGCTGTCAACTCGTATGTCTTGGATGGGTACCCCGAGGCAAGTGGGGAGGTTGCAGCGTGGGTTAATGTGGGACGTACTCTTGGTGGGTTTATTGTTTCTTATTTCATGGCTGAATGGGCGCAAAAACAAGGGACTATTCGTCAGATGGGTACCATGTGTGGGATTGTTGGGGCGGCTTTCTTTATTGTGTTGGCTTTGCAGGTTTGGGGGAAGAGGATGCGTATTTGGGCGGGTCCTGCGGTGTTTAAAACGGCTTGATTTAGTCGAGGAAGTGGCCCTTGATTGTTTGGTTCTGTCTTGTCTAGCGAGGGGCTAGAGATGGTTCGGCCAACGCGGTGGGATATCTGCTGCAACTGATGATAGAACTATCTAGTGCTTGGTAAAGCGGCACCGGATTCAGGCGGATTAATGATCCTGGAATGAAACGTATATGATCATAAGTAAACCTTGGAATCGCAATGATATTTGTTTCATGACTCGTATTAGCATATTTCACGTCCTAATCAATATGTACAGCAAGTTGGATATTTCAAGCAAATTAAACCCTCAACGCCTCATGGAAACTACTATGCAAGCCTCAGATGCCTGGTCATAAGGTAAAATCATACGACTGAGCCAGCGGCTTTTGATCGCCCACGGGGCTTTGGACGCTGGAAGAATCCACGTCTCGAATACCCTCGCCCCCAACAAATCTTCCAAAGGCCAACACGGCGTGGAGGATCTCTTTGCCGGTAGGAACAATATGTTCCGAGGGAAGAAGGAAACCATAGCTGCCACGGTCGCGCAGCTTAATCTGGTATGAATAGGTGGCATGCAGCTTGTGATAGAACCAATCCAGTGCACTGCCGCCCGAGCTCATTTTCGAAGCTCCTCCCGAGCTGAGAATCCCTTCGCATGCAGAAGTCACATCATATGGCTCACGCGAGATCTGCCGGATTGCCTTTGCCAGGCCGAGGGCCAGCTCCTCGAGGCTTTCCAGGGTCGGGGGAACCGACTCGCAACTGTACGAGTAAGGGTACAGAATCTGCTGTGAGTATGAGTGCAGGTCCAAAAAGCCAACGATGGCCGCTCGGCCGCTCTCAGTTTCATTCCGTGCCCAGTGTGCAAGTCGCTGGGATTCAAGGGCGTCAAAGGGCTCTGCGCCAGCGTAGTTCTCCGAGCATGGATTGGAGCGTGTAGTTTCACCGTCCCATTCAAAGTCCCACGCCCGATCCAGATCGACTCCCCGGCAGATTGGCAGGCCGGTCGGCTGTCGATTCTTGCGCCAGAGGCGATCGACCTCCCATGAGTAAACATACCCATCTGGGTTGAGAGTCGGGATCAAAACCCAGTCGTACTCATTCAGCAGCCGAGTGACAGCGCTTGACTGGCCATACTCAGTGATAAGGCTGTACGCGACATACAGAACTGTGGATGTGCTGATCCATTCTCGCGCATGGAGGCCACCGACCATGACAATGGTCTTGCGAGGCTGGGACGGTCCGAATAGCGAGGGGCCTGCACCGATTCGCAGAGCCGGGATCTGGCGACCTTCGTATGATACTCCAATGCTGGTGAATTGGGTATGTGAGGAGAACATTGACGCCATCAGTCGCATCCATTGCACAATAACAGATAGCGGCTGGTAGTCGAGGAAGAAGACGTCGCCCACCGCCGATGTCCGTCTTTCGCCGCGTACGAATCCATGGTCATGTTCTAATCCAGTACGAGGCCGATTCGGATAAGTCGCATAAATCTTTTCGACGAGGTCATCCATCAAGGGGGTATGGGCTGTCCGGAGCGAGACGGGAAGCAGGTTAAGGAGCGATGGGATCTGCCCGTGTTTTGAGGTCAGTGAGAACATTCAGCCGGGGATGGTGTGACCACGTACCATTTCCTTCGAGAGCCTAATATCCACGAATTCGGCGGTGATAGCCCAGACATCTAAGACGAGCACTTGCGATGCCGAGGCTAAGGCTGCTGCCTCTTCAGGATGACGCAGATGAAATCGGAGAACCACATCGGTCTCATAGCGCTCCCGGGCAGTCGAAGAAGGCCCTACATGTTTATGACATTGCGAGTGGCCGATACCCCAGACCGATTCAATGACCCAGTCGCGGAGCCGGATCCACGGGCGGCGCGATTCTGGTGACTGGGGAAGGACACTGACGGGTTGGAGCGGCGGAATGATGCTAGAACCCGCAGGGACGGCAAAGGAAGATAAGAAGAAGGTCGATAAGACCAGAAGAGCAGGTAAAAACCGCATCGCGGTGAAAGCGTAGAGTGGTGAAACAGTCGAGGCCGGTAGGAGGGGAAAGGGAGCTACGTAAGAGCCGACGCCTCATTGACTCGCAGCGATACTACTTAAGTTAACTACTTAGTTAGTTACTAACTAGTTACTTCGGTACTTAACTATGTAGTTAGCTAACTACTTAACTAGCTCACTAGCGCGAAATCCACGTTATATTCAAGTGGATTTATTAATGCACTATACGTCAGTGGTTAGTTACAGGTTACTGGTTCCGTTTTCCCTCGTTTATATCCCATGTTTCTCGGATTGTAGATTTGACTTTACGGAAAGCATAGTTATTGGGATAGTACTTCGTCACTGGTTATTGCCAAGTTATAGTAGAAATACATACAGTGCACGGAAATAGAAACATCGCCATACTGAGATTCCCAGGGCCTAGAATCCTGTCTAGAATTCCGTTTCTCCGTTCTCAGCCGCAGAAGCTCGTCTGCCTTGCCCCTCCTCCCCCCGAATTTACCACTTCACCTATCTTTGACACTTTGACATCTCCCTATCTATGTCTCGTTGAATATCTCGTGAGAACCGGCGCGTGGAACCCCGCCCCTCCCTTTCCCGCGCGTTCCCCCTTTTTGTGAGCTGACGACGGACGCACTCCACCTCCGCCTACTGCGTTCTGGAACACTCCATGTCGCCATGTCCTGCCGTTAGAAACATCCCTCTCTAGTCTTGCTACCCATCCCTATCCGCTACCGGCCACGCATGGGTCCGATAAGATTCGTGTCTCGTAGCCATGCATTGGAAAGGCCTGCGACTCGTCGCCGACGGCAGCTCCAAACGTCAAAGCACCATTGAACCGCAAACGCAGGCGCGCCGCAGTGAACAACTCCCTCGTCCGTCCCCACCTGAGACCGAGCCCAGATACTCCGAAGCCTTACCTCGCTCGACCGAGCTCGATATTCCATCAGAAACAGCCACGGATCCAGCAAATCCCGCGCGGGGGGATGATGCTCCTGCAGAGACAGAGCCACACCATGGGGTAGCTCAGACGGACTTGGATGGGCCACCAGTAGGGCTATCTCACAAGCCTAGTTTCCGCAGGAATCGCTTCAGCTTCATGAGACTACGCCACGCATCGGATCCTCAACTATCAAAGAGCTATGCCAAGGCTGCCGAGGACGCCCCTCCAGTGCCTTCTCTCCCTCGTAAGTGGGCGCTCAACAATTAACATGATGGGACGCTTTGAGAATGTCCTTCATCAGTTTCACGAGTCCCATCTTTGAGATTTTGCTGACAGCTCTTCATGCACAGCTCCCACAATCATCACCACCGCCCCTACCAGTAACGACCTCGACCAACCTAAACAGCGAAACAAGCTCAATATTCTCCCCTTACGAAAGCGATCTATGGAGGAATTGTCCCGACGCTCAGTGGACAACACTAGAACAAAGCCCGTGCGGAAAAATCAGGGATCAACAGACTCGCAAATCACCGAATCCGCTCTGTCGACGTTTCAAACTGCCCCAGATCAGCCTGGGCGGCTCTCTACGACATCACGACAGAGTCCTAGCCGAGATCAACCGAATGATTCGCATGGCTCCTCGGTCATTGATTCTCGGTTCTCGGAGTCCTCGCGGTCAGATCAGAGCTATGGCGACCAGACATTTCGGACCAATTCCCCTCGAGAAGGCCAAGGGTCTGCATCAACCAATAAGTGGTTCCGGCTGCCAAATTTAAAGCGAAACCGAAGTCTGTTCCCTCTACCACCCAAGCCAACCCCCGCGAGCCGTGCACTAGACAACGCGCCCAAGTTCCCGCAGTCAGAAACTCCGAGATCACTAGTCTGTGATGATGCAGATCACGTTTCACCTCTACCCTCGCCCTCTCGTTCTTCACTAGGGCTGCCCATGCCAGGTGCACTGCCGTTATCTCGCAATGATTCAACAAATTCGGCCCACTCTGCGCGGTCCAATCCCTCCCACAAAGGAGGCCGCGCTAGATCGTCTACGATGGACTCGCTGGCCGAGAACCAAGAAGACTCGTCTCCAGTGCCATATCTGGGATCATCCGGGCGCACCTCCACATCTACCAGTGGTCGGAAGAGTTTCGGGGACATCTTCAACATCACGCAACGGTTGCGGCAGAACTCAGAACCACCGATCCCTCGCCATGGCTCTCCAGGCATAGGTGGATCAGCAACACCCGTGAAGCCTGATCTACCTCCAATTCCCTCGCGCGAAGAAGATGACACCCCAGCGAGCTATTTGACGAAGTTGGAGGAAAATCTCCCACGAGGTGTGATTGGCGGCATCCTGGCCCAGTCCGATAATGAGTTTTACAAGGTTGCCCTGCGAAAGTACATGAGGTCATTTTCGTTCTTTGGTGACCCCATTGACATGGCGATTCGCAAGCTTTTGATGGAGGTGGAACTCCCGAAGGAAACCCAGCAAATAGATAGATTTCTGCAGTCGTTTGCTGATCGGTATCACGAATGCAACCCGGGGATTTTTGCCTCTTCCGGTAAGGCCAGCCAGCCTTTCCCCTTGCTACTCAGAGCTAACAGCAATCAGATCAAGCGTACTTTATTGCATTTTCAATTCTGATCTTGCATACGGATGTGTTTAACAAGAATAACAAGCGGAAGATGCAAAAGCCTGACTACGTCAAGAACACGCGTGGCGAAGGGATTGCTGAAGAAATCCTAGAGTGCTTCTACGAGAACATCTCATACACGCCCTTCATCCATGTCGAAGACGCCAACCTGCGCGACCGCCATCTGGTCAGACCTCGCCGCGCCCTGTTCAAGGCTGCTAGCTCAGAGCATTTGCCACGCATTTCGCGTGAGCCTGTTGACCCTTACGCCCTGATCATGGACAACAAGGTCGAGTCCCTGCGACCAAGCCTGAAGGAAGTCATGGATCTTGATGATACATACAGTCATGTTGGTACTGCCGGGGCTCCAGACATGGAAGATCTTCACCAAGCCTTTACCAAGTCCGGCATTTTACAGATTGTGTCTCTACGCTCTCGGCCCGATGCGTTCATGCAGACAAGTCTAGACAATCCCGCTGAATCAAACCCTGGCCTAGTGGACATTAAGGTGGCCAAGGTTGGCTTGCTCTGGCGAAAAGATCCCAAGAAAAAGAGAGCCCGGTCACCATGGGCGGAATGGGGAGCGATCCTGACTTTCTCCCAGCTCTACATCTTCCGCAATGTCACATGGGTGCGATCTTTGATGACCCAGCATGACGCTTATGTGAGAAATGGACGGCATGGTACGTTGGTCTTCCGACCGCCTCTTGCCGATTTCAAGCCGGATGCCATCATGTCGACCAATGATGCAGTTGCTCTGCTGGATGGAAGCTATAAGAAACACAAGCACGCTTTCTCGTTTGTTCGGCATAACGCGTTGGAGGAGGTCTTTCTTGCCTCATCGGAGTCTGAGATGAATGACTGGATTGCCAAGCTCAACTATGCTGCGGCATTCAGAAGCACGGGTGTCCGCACCAAGGGCATGATTGCTACAAATTATGAAGGTCAACGGTACCGCAGGAGTCAGCGAGTGGGATCCGACTCCTCGCTAAGGTCGCTTGGGTCGGCCGACGAAGAACCATCCTCGCCATCTATCGACACCGACATTGTGGCTGGGTTTGTCGCCGCGCGCCGTGAATTGATGAGCCAGAAGATCCGTGAGCAAAATGAGAAGTTGTTCGTCACTCAGAAACATCTGGATGATCTCTTGAGAAACGCACGCCACCTGCAGATCTTGGCTCCGGTTCATCCCCGGGCTCGCGAAGGGGTGATTATGGCTGCGGGGCGCATGGCAGCGAAGCTCAAGTGGGTCCGACAGGATCTCTCGCGCAACAAGTGTTACCGCGAAGTTCTTCTCCGGGATCTTGGGGAAGTGGAGAGCCTTGTCGAGGGCCGAAATGGCTCGGTTTCTGACCAGACAATTGCTTCCTCGGGTCCAGCTCGACAGGCCTCTTTGTCAGGACCTTCAGTCACATCTAATCCTAGCGTGCATCGTGTGCCAAGCGCTGTACGCACAGCTTCGAGCCATGATGCTAACGAGCAAACTTCAGCATCTACCCATCGGCCCCCTGAGCCTAGCCTTCTCAAGCAGCCCTCGACTGATGAGATGCGCCGTCCAAGTATCCCAGGCTCAACCACTTCTTCCGATTTTGGCCGTGTTGGGAGGCCGCTCTCCATCGCTGTTGTTCCCGAACAGGGCGAGTTCGGGACCCCTGCCGCTCAGTTGGAGCGTGAAGCATCAGTACTCAGTCGCGGTAGCAGGTTTGATGGTGCTAGCTTCGGTTCTCGGGCATCGAAGATCACCTCTCCCGTAAGCTACGACGAGGGCGAGGAGCGTCTTCTCAGGGAGGCAGGCCTTTTGGATATCAGTGACTCGCCGCCGCCCAAGAAACAATATGTGCCTGAATCAGACGCCGAGAACATACCAGACGAGGCTTCCGAGCTGTCTCAGAGTGATAGCAAGCCGAGTCGGGTACGGCGCAGCCTTCATCGCACCCTCCGCGAACCACTGCATCGGCACCATTCGGGCGTCAGTAAGAAGAAAAGGGGATCTGTATCTAGTATTGCCCCTCTCGAAAACGATGAGAGCATAGCCGAGGGCGAAGTCTTGCCTCGCAAATCACCCAGCTTCACTGTGCACGGGAAAAAGGCTTCCATCGTTACCTTTGGCTCCGAATGGCAGAACATGCCTCCTGAGGAACGGCTCAAACTTCGAAAGCCCACTCCGCATGAGGGGCCACTGGCTTCGGAGCCTTCTTTACTCGGCAGCAACGACCCAGTGGCTTTGGATAGCTACATTGAAGGCCGGCCCCACTCCATCCGCAGCGCAAGCACAACCACGGGCATCAGCCTTCGCAGTGATGACGAACCGCTCGAGTTCTTCAAGGACGCACATGAAGATCTCAACGAACCTTCGGGCAGCCCATCCTTAACATCCGTCATCAGTCCGGACTCGGTACCAGAGCAATCCCTAGAAAAGGAGAACATGGCCCGCTCAACCTCTGGCTCCGGCTCCGTGGTCTACCATGGCCATCTCAAACCCTCAAGCGACGATCGAACTACGTCATCATCGTCCTCCACCTCTCTCAACGAACAGCGAGTTGTGGGCACCCCTTCCTCTGAGAACCTGCGCCAGCAAGCCGTCGGCGCATGACCCCCGCCCTTCCTCTCCGTGCCTGTGACTCGTTCGACCACTTGTATAGCCTGAATCTCTTTCATCTGCCATTTATTTTACGAATATTATACCCCCTTTTCAACTTGCCTGTTTCCCTTTGGGTTCCTTTGCATTGGTGGCTTGAACTGGTCTATCTCGGGTTTTCGATGGTTTGGTCTGGGCATCTATGGCAAGCATATGGTGTGATGTTTTCAATTGTGTTTATTACTATCATCTAGGTGCGCGTTCGGCATATTGTTTTACCCGCAGACGGCATAGGCTGTGTTAGACAAAAGCTTATGATTCAGTATTCTTTTCTTTGGTAGGGTTGTCCTGTGATCGATCACTGTATCAACCACACTTTTTTCTTCCTGCCTCACCATTGGTGACTTCCGCCAACTCTTTAATTGTCTGCGCATCCGAGGCACCATACATACTGTCCTTTCCATCGTCGAACAGAATCGCCGTATCGTCACATGCTGAACAGCGCCATAGCTCCATGGATATAACGATCATTCCAATGATATGGCTAATACACATCCAGTACTCGACACCAACGCTCGTTGCTTCTTGACCATTTATTGCTGCAATCCAACTAAATTTGTTATCTCTATGCTAGTGAAAATATGAAGTTGATACCATCCCCTCGCCCATTTAGTTACCCAAATCTAAATCAGGCAACAAGGCATCTCTTCCGACCTAATATCAGATCTCATCTGCAAGCGGTGACCCAAGCGGTCAACAACTCCACCAATAACACCACCTCCCTCATTCCGCCCATCAAGATACTCGCATTAACTACGCCATCCTCCAAGCTCCAAAACCCAACAATCATGGCGCATTCAAAGCGTAACACCTCCCTCCCCCACTTCACCTCCTACGAGCGCGACCTCCTCCGCTCAACATGGGGAACCAAACGCAGCGTAATCGGCCGAGACTCCTTCCTCCCCTTCGCCTCCTGCCGCCTCTGTCTCCAACCCGCCCGAGCCCCAGTCGTCGCCTGCGCCAGCAACGGCGACCTCTTCTGTCGCGAATGCGCCATCAACGACCTCCTCGCGCAGCGACAGGAAATCAAGCGTCTTGAGCGAGAACGCGAGGACGCAAAGAAACGACTTGCGGAGGATGATGAGCGTACGCTTGAAGAGGCGAGAAGGAAAGAGTTACATGATTTCGAACTCGTGTCGATGGGACTAGAGAGTAAGGGGACGAAGCGCAAGGCGGAGTCGGAGGCGTTGGCGGCGTTTAAGGCGAGAGAGGTTGAGATTGATGGGAAGAGGAAGAAGGTGTTTGAGTTGGATGAGAAGGAGATGGCGCGTGTGGCTCGCGAGGAGCAGGAGAGGTTGAAGAATGATTTGAAACGGGAGAAGGTTTGTGGTTTTATTTGTTGGATTGGGTGTTTCTTGCTAACTGAGTCAGTCGGAGTCTAGCAAGTCTGCTCTTCCGTCTTTCTGGGTCCCGTCTTTGACACCTGCGACGGATATGAATGAGGTTGCTGCTAATAAGAATGTTAAATTGACGCCCATATGTCCCGGGTCGACGGATACGAATCGGCATAGCTATTCGCTCAGGTCGTTGGTTGAAGTGCATTTTACGGAAGAGAAGGGTTCGGACGGTGCGGTGTCTAGAGTTTGTCCGAGCTGCAAGAAGAACTTGAGTAATGGGCTCAAGGCTATGCGTATGTGTTGGGTCTATTGGTGGTTATTTGAAGTCATGCTAATAGCCTAAACAGTTACAAAACCCTGTGGTCATGTCATATGCTCACCGTGTGTGACAAAGTTCATGGCTCCTCACGATGATACTCCTGATCCCCACGCCTCGAAGGAGGAACAATCAAAAGCCGCAAAACTCCATGGCCGGATTATATGCTATGTCTGCGAGACGGACCTCACACCGCGGGATTGTAGCCCGGAGAAAACAGGTGCCGACGGAGGCAAGAAGAAGTCGAAGAAGGCCAAGGACGAAGCCCTTCGGCCGGGCTTAGTGGCGATCAGCTCCGAAGGGACTGGATTCGCAGGGGGAGGTGGTAACGTGGCTACGAAGAAAGGTGTGGCATTCCAATGCTGAAGACCACTTGGGCAGCAGAAAATAATTGTAAGACAAACGGCCTTGTGTTGTGGGAATAATGATCCGAAATGATGTTGCCCGAGAGAGGCCATCGAACGCCCGAACCATGCAAAGAAACTATGTCCTAAATATACAGAGCCACTTCGGCTGAATCACTTCGACAGCTTCCCATCCTTCACGCAAGCTTCTTCTTGGCGTTGTTGAACTCGCGCACCGTAATCTCGCAGCGAACTTCCTGGCACAGGCGGCGGCGGCGACCGAGGTCCAGCTTAGACGCGAATTCCAGGCCGGAGGCGCGCTCCAGAACCTCGAGCGGAACCTCAAAGTCAGACAAGCTCTTTGCGTTATCAATGCGAGCATTGGGCAACACAAAAGCACCAAGGGCCACCTTGCCGTACGGCGAGTCGGAGCCGTCCTCGCCGTAGATGACCTTGTAGAAGTGGGTGGGCACAGCCACGTTCGGCGGGTTACCGATCACCTCGTAGTTGACGCGCCATTTCCCATCAGGGTCACGGTGAGGCAGGTACAGCGGGCCAGTGACGACGCGGACAGACGGGTAGCGCTGGGTGAGGTTACGGCAGAATTCCTCAAAATGCGACCAGTAGTCACGGTTGAAACCCTCGCCGACCTGCGGGCACATGTTGCTCAGCGCAAAGGTGTCATCCATGGCTCCCTGCGCCCACTTGGCATCCGCTGCAGGCACCTGATGACCGCGATCGTAGCCCGAGCGGAAGTAGTCGGCCAACTTGGCGCGGAAAATGGGTGGAATGTGCGTATCTTCGACGAATGTACTGTGTTTGCGGTCTGCGTTCTTCATTGCGAGGGATTGCGGCGTGATGTGCTCGGCAACCCAGGCGGGATTGCGGGTTCGGCGGTCGTAGGCGCCGTGCAGAGGGAGCGTGGACAGCTCGTCGGCAATTGGGCCCGGGAAGCCATACTGGAGAATACCAGCGGCGTCTACAGGGCCGGCGGCCTTGGTAGCGAGTGTTGGGGTTGGGGTCGTCGCGGGGACTTTAACAGCAGTGCTGACCGGGGGAGGAAGCTGCTGCTGCTGTTGTTGCTGAGGCCGAGAGGATTTGCCGTAGAACAGCGCAGTGACACCGGCACCAGTGGCGGCACTGGCGGCCGCGATCACGGCCAGAGTAGCCTTCGACATAATTGCGAATGTTGTCGAGTTGAGGAGGAAATGGAAATCTGGAGACGCGCGAGTAGAAAAAAGAATCGGAGCAATCACGGGCCAATCAGTGGGTCACATGTCCGTGTAGCCCTGCGACTCGCTTCGTTGCATCAAATCGTCAGCTGAAGATGTCAGTTGATCGTGTAGGATTCAGAATGCAGCTGCTATTGAATCTATGGTGTTGCCTGCAGGAGATGTTGTGTCGGACTGAGATTGAACTGCGTCAAGCATGGCCATATCCGTAACCATAATATTTCAGTTCAGACGAAAGACTTTCTAGAATAGGTCCGTATGTTTAGTACCAGAGAGACTTATACTGAGACCATATTTACACGTAGAATGATTGATATGATTGATATGACAGCACATTCTGGAATCCTCGAATACACGACACAGTTGACAACGCAACATGAGGACCCTGTGGGTAAAGAATGCATGAACTAACTCTGCAGCTGAATAACCTCGAATCAAAAGGCGAATCTAACATGACAGATCCATCTTTCCATCTTTCGCTGGAAAGAGGCGACTTCGTTGACCGCCAACCTTCGAACGTCACTTACATCACCGTTTAGTTTCCATCTGAGTTCCTCAACTACTCCGTATTCGCCATGGCTTCCAACGATCTCCGGGGTTGGATCATGAGCGCCGTCTCAGGCGTCGGTGAGTACAGCTACAGCCATTTAAGACATCGCGTCTTGACTGACTCTGGGTCTCACAGCCTGTGTACTCGGGTCCGCCGTCATCTGCGTCGATCTGGTGCTGCGACAGTTCTCACACCTGAAGAGCTTCCAGATCGCTAACAGCAACAACTTCCTGTCGGCGTCATTATGTCTCAGTGCTGGGGTCATGGTGAGTCTCCTCCTCTTTTGACTTTATCGTGTCTAACTATGGTCGCAGCTCTTCACCTCTCTCTATAGCATGCTCCCCACTTCGAAAGAGTACCTCACGCGAGCCGATTTCTCCCCCTCCGCCTCTGCATATATTTTGACCGGTCTCTTCCTGGCTGGTGTCATTGTCATCCGCGTTGTATCTGGATTCATTCACCTCTTCATGCCATCGTATGTAGTCGATTGCGCGCACAGTCACGGCTCGCCAGGCGATCCCGAACGCGGCGGCGACTATGCCGGCGGACACGAAGATGACCACCGCGCTGCAAATGGCCACACCGAACAAACCCCCTTACTACAGGCGCAGAAATGCCAGTCGTCCAAGTCGACTCCGGCCGCGGAGCAGCGGGCTGTATATGGGTATGGCGTGAAACGGGAATCTCTGCGCCGTACCCTAGGCCGCCGGCTCAGCTCCCTCATAGGCGGCGTCAAGTCGAAGTGTGATGAGAATGGCCCTTGCTACGGTTTCTCGCAGACCTGCGGCCTCGAATGTACAAAATTGACTGGACCCAAGACAAGCCCGCCACCGATCATGAATGTGAATGAAGTTGCACGACCCACGCTGCCACAGCATCAGAGCATCTCGGTGCAGCTGGACTCTGAGCGTCTACCGGCAGACAGTGCTATAGACACGTATAGAACCGCATCCCACCCAGGGTACTATGATGCAATTGCCACTCAGCATCCTCTTCACAATGCGGGCTCGTCCCGGTCACTCCTTTCGGAAAATAACTACCAGTCGGACATAACTTACGAGGCTTCTGCCGACAACGATCACGATTACGATACAGACTCATCTTCAGCCACTTCAGCCAAGGCTGTCGGCGATACTCACCATCACCATGTACCGCAGAACGCCTTCCTCTCCATTGGTCTTCAAACCTCAGTTGCAATCGCCCTCCACAAACTCCCAGAGGGCTTTATCACATATGCGACCAACCACGCAAGCCCAACCCTCGGTCTAACCGTGTTCCTGGCCCTCTTCATCCACAACATCGTGGAGGGCTTCGCCATGGCACTACCTCTGTACCTAGCTCTAAGCTCCCGCTGGAAAGCCATGTTCTGGTCCAGTCTACTAGGCGGAATCAGCCAACCAGCTGGTGCCGGTCTTGCCGCCCTGTGGATCTGGGGGTCCGGACACGCTGGCTCCGAATCTCGAGGTCCATCGTGGGGCGTATACGGAGGTATGTTTGCCGCGACGGCCGGTGTCATGACTTCCGTTGCCCTGCAGCTTTTCAGCGAGGGGCTTAGTATCAGCCACCGCCGGGGCATGGGTATTGGCTTTGCTGTCGCTGGTATGGGGATCATGGGTCTGAGCTTTGCCTTGACGGCTTGATTTATCCTGCACATTCCTTTTACATTCAACTTGGGCGCTCCATATACAGAAAACGCAAGATCGGCTTCGGCGTTGGACTTGGTCTCGTTGTATACTTTTACTGGTCCATTCTTATGATACACATCGTTATCACTTATGTATCTGGGCTATTGAAATAGTCATTCATAGTCTATACGAATCATGAATATTGTCTATCGTGTTACAGAGTGTACGTATTCTACCAAGAGTATATAGTCTCGGTACTATCTACAACCAGCACAGTTGAGAATGACATTGACTGAACTCATTATAACTTCACAATTTAGTCCCAATTACCAGTCTGAAACAAATGCCCAAACACCAACAAACCAAACCAAACCAAACAATCTATCTAAATCAACATTCCCACCCCCAATTGCCCTCCATCCCATTACAGAGCCTGCACCGAGATTCTCCTAGGCTCGCCACTACCATTCAACAACCCAGCCCCACTAGCCTCCCGCAAATGATTATGATGCATCCGTCCCTGCTCATCCAAATCCTCAACATCAATACTAAACCTCCTCGGCTTAGACCAAACGCCAAACTCCTCGCCACCACCCTCAATCTGCTCAGACTCCAACCCAAAACGATCCCTCACCTGCGCAACCAAATCCTCCAACCCGGGCCTAGAGCCCCCCAAACGCGACTGCGCACGACGAAGCAGCTCCAAATGCTGAGAAACCACACTCTTCGCACTGGGATCTGTAGTTTCCTCACCAAGTAAGTCATACAACACGCCTTCGTGCAACGTAGCAGCAGACTGGTGATCACCCGAGGCCGTGAAAAGACCAGATAAAAGCTTTGTCATTTCGTGCGTGACGGTGTCATAACTACCCCATACCTGACGCAGATTGTAGCATATATCGCGACAGAGTTGGATAGATGAGTCGATGGAGCCACGACAGAAGCGGGTTTCGACTAGTCGGCGCCCGATCCAGACGACTACGTCTGGGGTCCAGGTTCGTTGGACAACCCGCGAGGTCCAGAGTTGTGTTAGGATTGATTCGAGGGTGGAAAACATCTCGTATTCGCCGAGTAGGGTGATGATGTCGTTTAGTTCTGGGAAGGGGAGATCGATGATTTCGATGCCGAGTGCTTTGGTCGAGGATAGGAGTTCCTGGAGAAGCATTTTGGATTTGAGTGATATTTCGTGCGCGAGTTTCTCGTCGGGGCATTTGGTGGCTTGGTGGCCGCTTAGGTAGAGACATAGCTTTGTGGCGGTGATGATGTTTTCGTAGTTGTTTAGGCCGTCTGTTAGGTGGAGGAATGAGTGTAGGATGCCGGTGATGTCGCTTGCGTCTTGGAAGCGGGAGTCGTTGCATAGATCGCGGACGAGAGTGGTTGTTGTTTTGAGGATGTTTAGGTTGTAGTTCTCGTCGTGTACTTCGCGGAGACATATGGAGTAGAACTGCATCACGATGTCGTGGTCTGCGATCTTGTTGGCGGAAAGAGTAGTGCAGAAGTAGTCGTAGAGCTTGTCGCGGGTGCTTATCGCGGCGCGAGTGCGTCTGTGATCGATCTGCAGGCGGACGAGACGGTCTCCAGAGATCAATGTTGGGATGAAGTCGTGGCCTGAAAGGTTCTTCGAGAAGGCCTGTTGGGCCTGCATCTCGCGGGCCATTTCGACCATGATCTGCTCGGAGCTGCTACGGCGGCTGAACACTTCCTCGAAACAGGCCACGAATACAGCGTCGCGACGTTCTCCAAGGGTCACTGCAGGAGTATCGGACCCAGAAGAGATCACGCGATGACGAAGCTCATCAAGGATGCTGTTGCCGCCCTCGATGAATCCACACTGAAGATAGATGGAGGCGATCTTGCGGGCCCAGTCGCCTACCATGTTGGGATCACCACCGGCGTGAAGGACATCCGTGGTATAGCTGTGCAAAATGGCATTGCCTTGGTGGACAGAGGAGGACGTGCCCTGACGAGAATGAGCCATGGCGAGCTCTCGAAGCCAGGACAAGGTTGTCGTGGAGAAGTACCCTTGGTTCTTCTTTGCCAATTGGTACTCCTCGGTGTACAGCGAGCGAGCCTCGCTGGTTGAGTCACGCTTGCGGACGAAAAGCTGAGCCAGCTTATGCTTGAGCGTGATGGGCAGTGGCTGCGACATCTGTTCCAAAGGCCTAGATGCTTCAGATGTTGATACCCAGTCGCTGGTTCGAAGAGCCTTCTTGTAGAGCACGATAGCCTCATCAATATACGAGTCGTTGGTCTCACACAGCTCAGCGTATAGTAAGACTGCGCCAAGTGTCTTTTGATCGGTGGGCCCATACACATGATGGCATGTCGTCGCATAGTCGCATGCGACCTTATATCTCTCGGAAAAGTCGGTGGTCTCTGTCTGGGAAGTCAGGATGGTCATGTATCCCAGGTAGGTCTTCTCCAGCAGTCGCTCGACTTCAGCCTCATCATAGGTAGATGTATTGTCTTGAACCACGAGAGTCGGCCAGAGGTGTCGGTAGACATCCAGAGCAGAATCCCACTGCAGCGCTTTCTCGTACAAACCGATAAGAGCAATTGCAGCTTCGATTCCTTCGGGAGCAATGGTAGTGTCTGTAACAGTGCTCTTGTAGATGCGCTGGTAGGTGCTCCTTGCCTCGTTGTGCATCTCCAGTCGCTCTGCTAAAGCAGCTTCCAGATACAGGTTATCAATGGTATGCTTATGAGTCTCACCCAGTCGAGCTGCCAGGAAGTTGCTGACAGTATGTAGCAGACTAAGAGCCTTGGTGAACTGGAACGTGGTCTCGTAGAAATCAACCACGGCCTTAGCCACAGCCAGGACCGAAGGTACGGGTACCCTATCTGACGAGATCAACGAAGCAAAGGCGTTCTCGTACACAATACTACCCCTGTCCAGATGCAGTCTGCGGAAGTGGCAGTAGGCCAAAATCAACACCAGGTCGGCAATTGGAGGTGCCAACTCGGTGCTGAACTTATTGTGAGACCCGGCTTGTTCAACATTAGGCCAAATATGCCGTAAGACAGCTTTGGAGCATTCACTAGCCTCGAGCCAGTCGCCCTCGCGCACATAGATATTGGCAAGATTGTGGCACAGAATCAATGTGGACACGGAGAGGTTACTGGGCGACGAAGCGATGGAATCCAAGAGTTCAACCATTAACTTTCGGTCACGAACAGATAGAACAGAAGAACTCTGCATATGAACCGTTGCGGCCATGCCTTCAGCAAGCGAAAGGGCCAGTGTCGTAGCTTCCGGAGAGTACTCCTGATGGGTCTCTTTGTAGTAGCGCCATATCAGGATAGCCAGCGAACGATCCATGCTGTACATGTCCATTGCTTGCATTTCAGCACGGAAAAGCTGCACACGCTGCATCATCTCATCAGAGTGAATGCCAGTGGTCTCAAGATCCGCGACAAATTCGCGAATAATAATTTCCGCCTCGTCTTTCCGGCCCTGTCGGCGGAGGAACTGATAGTAGACAAGTGCAACATTGGCCTTCTTGTCCATCATGTCAACCGAATCAATGTTGCGGGAGTTGAGACCGGCCCATAGAGCAGACAAAATGGCCTGCGCCTGGGCTGTCTCACCATGCTCCTCGTACATTTGACTCATGTACAGCGTGTACTTGATGCGGCGCGCGTCGTCAATTTCCATGGTGCGAAGCATGTTGTCATACTTGGTCCTCGCAATATCACGGCTAATTTCGTCACTTCCAGTAGCTGGGAACTGACTAGTCAAGAAGTCCGCGGTCTCGGTTGACTGTCTCGAGTGGGAGCCGTATTTCTGCATGACTTGCTGATAGAACTGCTTCGAAATAAGAAGGGCAGATTGACTGTCTTTCCGAGACTTGTACATGCCGACAATCATTCCGAGATATTTCAGACGCTGGTTGAACTCCACACCGGTGATTTCGGAATCGGTCAGAATCAAGTACTTCATGATGTCTTCCTGCTGAGTAGTCATGCTGCCTCGCTCAGTGAATGACTGGGTCATCATCTCGGCGCACTTCAGGGTGATGCTGTCAGACTGGCCCAGAAGCTCTTGGCTAAGTCTCCACGCTTCGTAGCTGTGCTCATCGGCATGGCTGGCATGGGCAAGTTTGGAGACACGGGCGCTGAAGAGCAAACTCTGGAGAAGATCCATGGACTTCTCACCCAAAACCGTACGTCGAATGTCCACTGCCAGTCGATACAGCTCAACAACACTAGAGCGGGTGAACTGTGACTCTTTACAAGTCAACTCGACGCGAGCAAATAGAACACTCGCAGGAACCAGTTTCTTGAATCCTGTCGTGAACTGGAACTCGCCATCATCGGTAACCAGAGATGACGATAGCAGATGAGACAGCCAGTAGCGTGCAGTGTACTCCAGCATGATATACTTGTCGAAGAGATGGTTGCGCTCCTCCATGCTCAGCTTATCCATGGAAATTTCAGCCTCCTCGCTAACACTCAACTGAACCCAAGCAAGGCACCTGATGAGAAGATCGTAATGAGCTTGTTTCAGATCAAGTTGAGATTCGGTGTTGGCAGATCTGGCCTGCTTGATGATATGGTCGCGGACACATGTATGCGTAAAGGAAACTACGCCATCGCGGGTCATAACGAGAGGTTTCAATGAGTTTAACCTCTGATCATCGCCACGGGAGAGGCGTGGCATGAAACTGGGGCCCTGAGGATCAATAGCCAGCAGCTGATCCACCTCTTCAACTAACAATGGTCTCTCGGCAGCAGCAAGCCACGACATGATATAACGCGTCTCATGGTGACTGAAGTCCATGTCCTTTATGTGGAAGTCAAGCAAGTCAGACATGGATTGCGGCAGACTCACTATAGATGACATTGCCTGGCTCAAAGTCCCCTGTTGTTGAGCGTAGGCAACGGCCATCTCTGCCCAGCTGAAGGAGCCCTGAGAGCGCTCAGCGATGGCTAAAACGACTGACTCAAACTGATTGCTGATAGGATCAGCGAATTGGGAGCTGGATAGCATTTTGTGGACATATGTCTCCAAATCAGTCCGAGTGTGGGAAGTCTGCATTGTGAATTGTTCGATGTTCTTGGAGCGCATTTTCGAGCCGAGTGGTCTGGTGAAGGCGATCATCTTCGAGCCAGCATTTTGTTCAGAAAGGATATCGGTGAATTGGTCAAGGCAGGCAATGGCATCAGTATCACCGGCCTTCATTTGATCCAGACCGTCCACCACGAACATGTATTGAATGTTCGAGCTCAATCCTCTGCGAATGCCTCTCCAGAGGGAACCTTCGACTTCGGAATCGCTAGCACCATCAAGTGCACTTTGAGCCGCCCTAGCTACCTCAAGCGCAATAGCTTCTTGGGTACGCTGGTCGCTGACACAGTGATCCAGCATCTGGTGCATAATGCCCTTCAGGAAGCGTAGTGGCAGCGTCGAGACAGGAATATCGGCCCCTGCTAAAATCAGTATGTTTATTGAAAGGATAAGATAAATGTACTCACGGATAGTATACGGAATTACGTTCCAGTTGTCGTGCTCGCCTGATTCCTGGAGCCGCTCGACGGTCCACTGAGCCAGTGCACTCTTTCCACAGCCGGGGCCACCATTAACCAACATCACTGGAGACTTTCCAATGGAGAAGTCGTACAATGTATTGTTGAACCATTCAAAGGACCCTTCCACAAGGGAGTGCGTGCGGGACTCGAGAATGAACTGAAGAGGACGGTCCTGTACACCCAGGAACTGGCGAAGGCTGCCCAGCTCAGGAGTCATGTAGATCGATGAGCTCTTCTTCACAAGATTCGATGTGGCAGCTTCCACAATCTCATTCCAGTGAGTCGAGTAGCGCTTGGAGTAGTTCACAAATGCGGAGTCAACATTATGCGCAATTGTCTGCTCAGACTCCTTGCTCTTCGCTCCTTCAACACAGCTGGTTGTGGTGCTGCAAACCATTTCGAGCAAATCTGCATAGACAGCGGCGGCCTCTGGCTGGAGCTCTGAGGACGATCTGTAGGCGCTCTCATACTGGAGAAGCAAGTAGATGTGAACAGCGACGCGGCCATATCTGCCGAACACGCTTTCAAACACATCCATGTTGTCAAGATCAGACTAAATCAGATTGTTAGCATAGGGGTAAATAAGAGATAAATAAGATGTATAATTCTTATGCTTCTTTGGTTGGTTTCCTTACCTCCAAGAGTAGAATCTCAAACCCCCAAATGAGCCTGGCAGCCTCATCGGCTCCAGCTGCGAAAGCTCCAATCGACTTCCGCAGGGCATCAACTGCATACGCAAATCGAGAAGCCCATCTGAGACAGCAGTCAAGTCTGCTTCCATCACGGGGCATCCAGCGGAGACGCTCAGCAGCCACTGCATCGAAGAAGGTATCCGCTGTTGGTCCTCTCTGGCTGATCTCGCTCGCGGAAAGACCAAGCTGGGTCTTGCACTTATTGGAAACGACCTGAACCTTGTCCTGCAAAACAGAGGCCTTTTTAACGTTGCCATTTAGTTTTTGGATGACGCGCTTGGTCTGAACACCACTTGTGTCCGTCATGCCAGTAGTGGCGGTGCTGGATTGACCTCGGCCATATGCACTCTGGCTCATACCACCTCTGTTTGTGCCTTGACCAAGGACTCCCTGGCTGGCACCTTCCTTGGAAGCTTGAGAGGGCTGTTGAATCGTCTTTGGCTTTTCAATGTTGCTCTTGGTCTTGCTGGGAGGATCATGAGAGATCTCTTTGCCGCCTGAAAGGCCTTTGGCAGCAGCTTTGTTGGACGCTCCTGAGCTGAAAACATCGCCGTCGATGTGGGATTGCTCGCTGATCTCTTGGTTCATTGTGTCTTCTGTTGTTTGGCCTGTAGCTCTCTTCCCGGCGAGAGTCCCAGCGGCAGCAGTGTCTCCAGGAGCAGTACTCTTAGAAGTATCGTTGTAGGTGGTCTTGGTTCCAGATGCATTTTCTTGTGAGCCACTGTTTCCAGCAACAGCACCTCCACTCTCGGACGCCGAGTTTATTTTGCTCAAGGTAGGCTTGGCTTCAGCAGTATTGTCTTTGGCGGCATTGCTTCCAGCGAAATCTCCTGCAGAAGCTGCGTCACCATTGGAAGAGCCTTTGGTATCTCCTTTCGAGGCATTCCTTCCAACAAATGCTATTCTGGAACCGGTACCTCCAACTACAGCACCTCCACTCGCCGAGCCGGCAGGGGTACGACCTTCTGCTGGAGTGTCCCCTGTGGAATACTTGCTAACAGTTTGAATGAGACCACCCTCCCCGCTGCCTCCTGCTCCAGACAGGCCAGTCCTGGTGGTATCTCGCTGTGTCTTCCGACCATGCATGATAGGTCCCTTTTTGATGTCGTCGTTCGATTCGTTCGGGTTGATACTGGGTCTATGGCCAAAGATACGGTTGCCGACTTCCTCGGGGTTTTGGGCCTTTTCTTTGGCCTTTTCTTGACTGGTGGCGTTCTTGGTGTTTTCTTCTTTTCCGGTAGTGCTTTTAGCACCGCTCGTGTCTCCTTCCGCAGCTTGGTCTTTAAGCTCTTCTCCCTTGTTGATGCCACTTTCCGTCGCACTTTGGCCGCTGCCACTTTCCCCGGCGATCTCCTTGGTGGTGCTTTCCTTGCTAGCACTTTCCTTGGTCGCGCTTTCTTTGGGCGTGCTTTCTTTCGAGCTCTTACTCAGAGACATCCTCTTGCTAAGCTGCTTGGCAACCTTAGCTCCGATGCTCTGGGGTTTCTCCGAGTCAATCTCCTGGCTAGCCGGCTTGGTGGACATGGTGATGTGTAGAGGAAATGGGTATCGATGAATTGAATAGGTGTTGGTCGCAAAGTTATGTTGAAGTTATCGTACAATCATTGAGTTCAGTGGTGATATGTATGGAAGGAAAGTAGAAAACAGACAGCTCCGAGCGAATTAATACTAAAACCGTCCCTGTTCAGGTGATTGCATCATGGGCTCTCCAAAAGGCTATTATCAGGACAGGCCGAAGTGAGCCATTCACTGCTTTGCCGTATCCAAGGCCGCAAGCGGGTCGCGGGAGCAATAGAGGCCCTGATTGCAGCCCAGCTCAAGTCGATGATGCTGTATAGCATATAGCCAAGGGGGGTGTGGGTCTTCTGGGCAAGTGATCTATCTGCATAGGCTCTGAAGCTTCGTCACTGTGTTTTCTATATTTTGCGTTATCTGAGACCCGTGCTTGAAACGATCGGCTTGTTCGCTATTGATTAAGACTTACCAGATATGCGTAGTTCCCCAAATTTACACTTCTCGAGCAGACAAAATTGTCTGCCCTGGGCTGTTCAAGTGTTGACGACGTATATGCTTAGACGACGGAAGATTGGCTTAGTGCGAGTGTGGAGTAGTCGATCGATTGACTCTCTCGAAACAATGGATAGCTGCCGCATGACTGTGTGGGTAGTTCCACAACATTCAGATCAGTGACGCGAAGACTTCTAATCTCCCAGCCTGACTATTTGTCAATTTAGGAGCGAAAGAAGAATGCAGTTGATGAATGGCCAGAGATGTCCTTAGTCATCCAGACACACACATCCAGCAACCTTAATCGAACCCCACGATCCATGGATGTCGTCGAGGTGATATCATTTACTCTTCTATGTTCCGGGGATCCCGCTAGTTCATGAGATCATCCTTCTTTCTTTGCAATCTGCGGTCTGCTCGTCACATGGAGAGAGCATCCCTCGCACTGCTGTTTATGTCATGACATTGCCTAGCTTAAGTTACTCTAGCCCAGTGAACTATTTTGGCAGGTGATTCGGTTCTTTTCTTAAGTCTTCCTCCGAGAAAAGACGCGTGGGCAGTTCTAGGATATTCGCCTTTCTGGCCCGAGAATGAAATAGCTGGGATACATAATACTATCCCTTTCTTAATCCGTACCAATCCCTAGTGTTCTGACTGTTGTTCAAGAGGCGATATTCGCCTGTGAGGCATAACTAGCAACATTTAGCAAGCCTGGGAGATGTGACGACAACACCTTCTTGTCCTGAACTAGATATCTAATCCATGGCAAGAGCATTGAATGCAGCAATGGCACATCTTCAGGCTCTTCTCTCCCAGATCATGCTCAGGCTTCCGCTTTGCGGCTATGTATGTGGCAAAGTCCTGTCTGCTTGAACACTCAGTGGAGTTCAGCCTTAAGCTAGAACCTCGAGTGGCTGTGGCGGGGTAAGATATTTTAAGTTGACCTTAATATACTGGATGGAAGAGGTGGGAATCCATACACCCGCATAATTTATACTACCCTCTCGTAAAAGCATCCTGGATAAGACCCCATGCTGCGAGGAAGTTTTCATGACCGCAAGCTAGATATCAGGCACAAAAATGCAAGCGACCTGTACATCCTACGAGCATTTATGCCTACAGAGCAGTGCCGGGAACACAGGTCAATAGGGGAAACAGTCCCCAACTCGCCCGAGCAACCGCAAAAGAGACAGGAAAAAGTGGGCAGCAAGGTTCCATTCCTGGATTGGAAATGCAATGCATGGAATAGCCTATGTAAAGAGGCAAAACGACCATCCTGGACTCAGCCTGCCCATGCAGCTGGGCCCCAGTCATGGCTTTCCATCTCAAAGCTACCATGTGGTATCCATTTCCCAAATTTTCCACCCCTCAAAAAACCGATCCGTTGCCGAAAATTCAAATGAAAACGAAGCATGATATCATCCGTACAAGTAGCCGGCTGCGGCCGGTAAGTCTTCGTTCGATGGGGCCATGGCGGTGTCGTGCTTTGCGATCATGTTTTTCAACAGCGTAAAACCTCGACGTTCCTCCACGACTCGGGGCTTTTCTTTAGCGGCGTTGAGCAATTTATTGGCCGGGGTTGGGGTTCATCTATGATTTTCCGTTGTTAGCGTTTCTGGACTGGTGCCTTCTCGGTCATGTGTGATCGATGTGATGGTTTCGGTAATATTCCAATGATGTTTTGTGGCATATTTGTAGACGTTGGAGGGGTCTCAGTCGGTATGTACCTTGCGCTTGCCACCGGTCATGGTGACGTTAACGAAACGGCGGGTGTAGAGAATACGCTTGTAAGCGCGGCCCTTGGGGTTCTTCTTCTTCTCCTGGGGCTCGACCTGTATTCGAACGGACTGTTAGGATGACGGCGCTGATGAAACCACCTGCGGACACGGTGGCGCTCGGCTCACGGGGGACTTGCCTTAGGAGTAGCCGCCTTGACCTTACCGGCACGGGCGAGAGAGCCGTGAACCTTACCCATGTTGGATGTTGATGGGGATGGACGAAATCGGTGTGAGTTGTTGAAGGGGGATGAAGCGAGGCGATCGAGACACACGATAGGGATTCAAAATTGGCAGTGCGACTGTGGGGCGGCTTAGCGAGCGCCGTCGGTGCGGATTAATTTATGTGCGGGCGTGTGAGAGCGGCCGGATGAGTCAGTGAATGAGTCAGCGGTGTGACTCCTCAGCTTAGTCAGTCGGACTTAAGACCCCGGTTGCTCCGAACTACAATAGAGTCTTGTCTAACTTCACCGTTGGTCACTTTGGATTTTATTCCAGGGTTACTTTGGAATATTTCGTTGAACTCTTGATTTACTTTGTCATAATGATTGAAGCGCCACGACAGCATATGGTACTTGACTATAGCTGTACAAGATTCAAACTTCGGTCTTGATGAATACCATCTCTAATCATACAGTTTCAATTGAAACACCTTGGCAAAACACGACCGTAAACTCCCTTGTCTGCACCGTAAATGCAAATATACAATTCACTGCATCGCTTTATTTGGCGTTGGCCTTTTCCTTCGCGGCAGCTTCTTCCCGCTCTCGCTTCCTGGCCAGATACCGCTCCTTCGCACTCGAGACATCCCTCTCGGTCTTCTGGCTGCGAACCCGTTCTGCGATCTCCTTTTGTTTCGCAGCCTCTGCTTCCTCTTCTTGACGGGCCTGTTCCTCCAGCTGTCGGGCGATCATCTCGGTCTGGCGAGCCCGCTGGCCAGCACGGCCGGACTGGTCACTAGCGTTGGGACCAGGTCGTCCCGCCGGACGAGCGGCCGCTGCAGGAGCAGCCGATGGAGCAGGCTTGGGCTTGGGTGCCACATTCAATCCCGCAGACAGCAGTTGTCGCTTGTCGACCACCTGGCCTTCGTCGTTGACAATAACACGAGCACCCTGAGCATTGAGTTCCTCTGCCTTTTGAGCCTCGCTCTTCTCTTCTGACTCCGCCGCGTCCTCTGTGATCTCGCCTGCCTTGACACGGCGAGCGGCTTCCTCGGCAGCTTTGACGGCCTCTTCGTGTTTTGCTTCGCCTCGCGACAGCACGTCTCGGTAGAACCCGACCATGCCAGCGCCGCCATTCCGCTTCCGTCGTTCTTCCTCCTCCTTCTCTCGGAGTGCCTCTTCTTCTTCCACCTTCCGCATCTCTGCCTGCTGGGCCTTGTAGGCACTCGTGACAAAGGCTTCTTTGTCCGCAAATTCATCACCCTCGGCCTCTCTCTCCTTGGCCAGTTGACGATCTCGTGCTCGCAGCTGGTCACGTTTCCGAATCTCTGCGCTGCGAAGCAAGTTGGTCATATACTTTGGTGTCTCGGTCTTGTTGGCGGCCGCGGACTTGTCTGTCTTCGCATGTAGGCTATCGTATACCGCGTCGTAAGAGTAGATTGACGGGTCAAGCTCCTCAATCTCTTTGGTCTGCTGTTTGCTGCTATGAAGCGCAGAAAGGTTGGTGTAATCCTTGCCTGGCGCTGTTGACTTCTTCGACTGGGCCTGGTTCAATCCGAAGCGCACCTCTCCTTCTCGGTTCTTATCTTTCTCCTCATATTCATCCTCATCATCTGCAAATATCGAGTTCTTATTCAATGGCTTGGCGCTAGGCTTGCCGCTGCCTAATTGCATCTTTCGTTTGGGCGGCGGCCCTGCATTTGGGGAAGGTTTCGAGGCTTTGGGAGCCGGCGCATCCAATCCGCCGATGGTAGACACTTCAACTACACCATCCCCGTTCTGGTCTTCGTCTCCCGAGTCATCGTCAAAAATGTTGTTCTTGCGCTTCTGTCCGAGAGGATTGCCCGGTTTTAGGCGCGAGGGGTTCTTGTTCGATAAGTTTAAGCCAAATTGTGGCGCCATGTTGTGACTCAGTGGGGCAAGCCTGCTTCCACAAAGCTATATACAAGCTTGAGGGAACGGTGAACGATGTGATGTCGCGGTGGGCGCAACCTGAGGTGCGTGACGTCGAGACCAAAAAGTCGCGATAGGCGATAAAGCAGGGGTTGGCTATCAGTCATGTGACTAGTCTTTGCGGGGGAAGTAGAGTCAAGCCTCGTGGAAGTAGCCCTGGAGCACTTCAAGCTTTACTTTCTTGGTCAAGCTTTTATACTGATGCCTAGGTGGTCTGTAAGATTTTGATTAGTGCCGACCTCTTTTTCAAATGGTCTATTTATCCTTGCCATGTTCCAATTCTCGCAACCCGTAGAAATATATTCCGGTTGACAGCCAAGATCTAGACCATTTCTCAAGTGCTTTTACGCATAGTTCGAACAAAGCTCTAGACATGTAGCGGATGTTAAAAAATAACAATTGTACCTGGTAAGACAAGGTGTATGCCTAAAGTAATTGACCTCTCTAGCCTTGTTTCCCCTGTCTACTTTCCATAATTGTAAGCCACGCTTACCAATCACGTGAGCAGCAATCAACATCGGTGGCAGCAGTTTGTCTCCCCTCAAAACCCCCGACTCCGTTCTCCGCACTCGCCCTCCCCGCCAAAATGTCATACTACTTCACTATCCTCTCAGCCACCGATGCGCCCATCTTTAATATCGCATTCGGCACCTCCAAAGGTGGCGGCGACGGCATTGCCCGGTTCCGCTTCCCAGACACGGCACAGTACATGAACCAATTCATAATTCACTCCAGTCTGGACATCGTCGAAGAAGCACAGTGGACCAATGGTGGAATGTACGTTGCTCACTTCTCCAGCCTTTCGATATTTACTTGTACCCTGAAGTAGCGAACCACGAAGCTAATGCATTGAATAGGTATCTCAAACACGTCGACACCTACCCACCCGCCGCAGCCTACATCTCCGCCTTCCTCACACCCAGCGGTGCCCGCTTTCTCCTCTTGCACCAACCCCCCCAACTAGCCTCCGGTAACTCTAGCCTTGGGTCATCGTCTCTTCTGGGATCATCTGCATCCACCCGTGCTTCCTCGAGCTCCGTCGCCGCGAACCCGACGTCCCCTCAGACTGAGGAAGCGGTGCGCCAGTTTATGAACGAGGTGTACGAGAGTTACGTCAAGACTGCCATGAGCCCGTTCTACAAGCAAGGGATGGAGATCAAGAGCCCTGTGTTTAGGGCAAAGGTTACAAGCGCTGGGAAGAAGTGGTTGTAAATCGACTGCTGTGCTTACTGTTTCTTGTATATTTTCTTGATAAAGCGCGGCGTTTTGGACTTGCGTGAACCTTGTTATCCCTTTGCATGAGCCGTCTACTTATTTTACAAGAGGTTTTGGACGGTTGGAACTCTGCGGATGGAACTGCGAATATGTATGATACCCAGAAAGAAATGATCATTGGGTTGGTCATTGCATACTGTAATAATGTCCGGACACTTAACCTTAGAACACATTGTTCTGCCATGCCTTTTCAACCAAACAACTAAGAAAGACAGATTCCCAAACCCGCTAAATCCACCAAGAAGAAAACCGAAACCCAGGGTCGAAACAAGCCCTTGGATGTCATCCCGAAAAAAACGCCGGCCTGTTCCTTAACCCTACCATTAAATCAAAGCCGCTAGAAACAAATTCAAGTAGGTCTTTAGCCCGTCAGTTGAGGAGCCAGCTTCTTCATAGTGACGGACTTGAAGCTGTCAACGGCTTGAATTACGTCTTCAAGCTTGGCGACAGCACCAAAAATACCCCCCTCCATCTTCACTGACTCGACGGTGCTGACGTGAAGAGACGGCTCGCTGGCTGCGCTACCATCGTCCAGCAGAACACAGTCGAATCCGCGGTCGTTGGCCTCGCGCATTGTAGTCGAGACGCAGACGTCAGTGGTGACACCGGCAATGACGAGATTTTTGATGCCCTTGTTGCGCAGAAGGAGTTCAAAATCGGTGTGTGCAAATGCGCCTCGACCTGGCTTGTCGATGACTGGCTCCCCCACAAGAGGATATAGCTCGTCGACTGTATCATGGCCCATTTCGCCGCGGATAAGCAGGCGGCCCATAGGGCCTTGAGAGCCAATGCCCAACCCGCTAACGTTGTTACGAGAGCGAAACGACTCTCGGCTTGAGAGCGTGGACAGGTCGGGTCGGTGACCTAGAAGGCGAGATCAGCAAGCCTACTAAGCAAAGGATAAACTGCAAGTCAAGTACAAACCTTCGCGAGTGTGGTACACGGGGAATCCTGCAGAGCGAAAAGAAAGAAGAAGCCGCTGTAGCTTGGGGATCAGAGCTTGCGCAGCAGAAATGTCGTAGCCCTGGTACTCGAGGTATCCACCGGGAACGCAGACTAACAAAGAAGTCAGTAAATGCACCAGACGTAATGCGCCAGGCCTCTAGGGAACGTACAGTCCTTCTGCATGTCAATGATCACCAGAGCAGTTGTATACGGAGTAAAGGTCGCATCATGGGGCCAGTCATATGGCATTGCCGGAAGTTGACCCTTCCGGACCTTGTGAAGCTGCGTATGTCGGGGCTTCTCGGTAATGGGGCCATGATTATGAGTCGGGTTCAGCACGGTCAAATTCCAGATGCCCGGGGAGCCTGCTGCGACAAGCATGAATGGACAGTCCATCAGACGCGATGTTCTTCTGCGCTTGCGCGTCTCCTCCGTGAGCCCATTGCGAGGTCGATAGTGTCCACCGCGATCGCAGCGCAGCCATACTTTGGCAGTCCGGCCCGGTTTCTTCTCGGTAGGCGTGCTTGATGATTTAACTACGACATTATAGCCATGAGCTTTGCCATGAGCTTGAACGGCGGCGAGGAGCGTATTCCTGAGGGAAATCCGGGTCAGGAGAGAAGACTGCAATACAGGGGAGTTTTAGGACTCACTTATCAGGATAAGTCCCTTCTGGCGGGGGAATCAATTGCATGGCAAGTTCAGGAATGTCCTGAAGGTCGCTCGGCGCGTCCAGGTTCAGGTCGGTGGGGTCCGCCATCGTGGGCGAGGTGGTCTAGGCCCGATCTCACACGTAGCCTAAGAGAAATAAAGATCAGCGCACGGCTCGCATCATAATCGCAAGGCTGAAGAGCATCATATACAACGTGGAGCAGGGTGGTGGGAACCGGAGGGGCGATGGTAAACAAGTGCGTGGAAGCAGTGTGGACGATCAAACCTCCGATCCAAGGATGCTGCGCGTGGGCATAACCTAGCAGATTGGGTGGCAGGAAGAGAAGTTGGGATAAAAAGGGTGTCTACGAGACACACAGAAGATAAAATAACCCAAATGAGACTCACCTTTTCTTTCTTTTCGCAACCGTGGACAGTGACTTACCCCGGAGACCCAAGGGGACCATCGGATGAATCCAGATCGCTGATCAGAAGCCCTTGCTCTTTGTAGTTTAGTGTTGCTAGCCTCAGGCATACAGCACAGCTCCAGATTAGGCTAGCGCTCTCTCCGGCCCCCCTGACGACCGAAACATGTGTTGACAACACCGATCTAATCAATCCCAAATTCAGCCTTTGTGACATCCTCCTGCCCCATCCACCGTGAGAGCGTCATCCTATTCAATAGTAGGTAAGTCTATCGGTTCTTGACTCCCATCTATTCTTGCTCTCTCGGTGGAGGGTGTTCATCTATTTCAATCAACAATCCCGATCCCGCTGCGTCACCGCCTCGCCGAGGGGCTCTTATCAACAACCGTGCGTCGCCACCAACACAAACCTATGACCCTTTGAAAAGGACCGTCTGGTCCCTGTGATATTTGGCGATACATTTTCTGGGGCCCATTGGAAAAATTTGACGTTGGTGTCGCGCACATCTTTGCAGCCCGCCGGGTGCCCAACACGGGACGATGCCGGCCGCCGATGATTCGGCCCCCGAGCGGAAGCACACCAGCAGCTCATACAGGGATGAACTTGCACATTACAAGGCTCAGTATGAGCAGCTAGAAACAGAACTCGCCGACTTTCAGATCTCCAGTCGGGAACTGGAGGCTGAGCTGGAGAAGGACATCGAGGCATCTGAGAAGCGGGAGCGCCAGCTGAAAGAGAAAGTTGATAATTTGCGCTATGAGGTGGAGGAATGGAAGGTATGCTACAACTATATCGTGCTCTGCGGCGCAAGTGAAACTTATACGCCGGCAGACCAAATACAAGCAGTCCAAGTCCGAAGCCAACAGCGCGCAAAACACCTTGCAAAAGGAAGTCACTTCTCTACGCGAGACAAGCCGCAGTTTGCAACTGAAGCTGCGCGACATCGAAGTTGCCAACGATGACTTTGAGAGACAAGCACGGAACACCACTTCGTCCCTGGAGGACATGGAATCCAAATACAACGTCGCCATTGAGCGTGGAGTGCTGCTGGAGGAGGAGATGCGGAATAGTGAACAGGAGCGTGAGGCTCTGCGGATCGAAAATCAACGTCTGCGGGATGAACTTACCGATCTCAAAGTCGAGGCCGAGATCAACCTGGAAAAGCTGCGGCACACTGAGGGACAAGGGTTCCGTCGTCGCAAGCCGACCCCCTTGTACCGCAGTCCATCCACCCCACAGAACCTGGAGATTTTCGACCGTTCGCCTGGAACCACGACGTCCTCTCCCGTGTTTGCGACACCTCCAGCCAAATCGTCGCTGGCAGTATCCACCGCAACTCCGCCTTCACCTCCTATCTCCGAGTCCTCCACCAGCCTGCGCAGGTCGATCAACGCAACCCCCACCTTCCCTCGAAGCAGAGCTGCGGGCGCAGAGCCGATCAACTCGCGGACCCTGCTTAGTGCCCGCACTCAACCTCGTACCAATCACTCACGAACCTCGTCTCTCGCCTACAGCAATGGCGCCTACAGCAACGGGCGTTCCAATTCCTCCGTGTCCATTTCCTCCCGCGCTAGCTTATCGAGATCGACCACTCAGCGCCCTCCGGGTCTTCCCAAATCCGGGTCATTGCATCAGATCCGTGGCCTGATTGGAAAGATGCAGACGCTCGAGGAGCGAATCCAGTCGGCCAAGTCGCGACTTCCTGCACCATCAGAGACGTCTTCAAGACATGGATCTCCCCGTTCGGGGTCTATTGCTGGAGACAGTCCGGTTCCCTCCAATGTGACAGTTCGGAGAAGCTCCCGCCACCGCATGAGTGGTAGTAGCTTCGGTTCATCCGTACGAGATAGCGAAGGCATCCCGTCGTACATAGCGCAGAGTCGCCAGTCCTTCGGAGCTCGCACTCAGGGTGATAGCCGCCCCAGCAGCCGAACAAGTTTATCCAGTCGCAGCTCGTTCAGCCAGAGCGTCCACTCGGGCGTGCCCATCGGTGCTCGTCCCGAAAGTCGGCAGAGTCGGACTGGGGCTAAAACGCCCCTGGGGCATTATTCGACCAATCCTATGACGGAGAGCCGGCGACCGCGGTCCTCTCTGAGCAATCATACGGGACAGACCTCGTCCGTCGGTGGCATGTCTCATATCGATGAGGACCAGGATGATTCCACACCGCCTACTCCAGTCTCCCAGGATTTCCCACGGCCATCCATCCCAGGCACCTCGGGACTGAAGAAACGCACTCCCAGCGGTGTCTCCGCCATCCCCACACCCCGGAGTTTCAAGACCAGTATCGGCCCGAGGACCATGCCACCGCCCGAGCGAAAGACTCCGACGACAGATCTGGGTGAGACCTTTTAAAGATTCCCACGTGCACATGTGCACACCGTTTTGGGGGTCATCTGGGATATGCCATACGTCCGTTAGATTTCGCTTCTTCTTGCGCGTGCTATATTATCCGACATGCATTTTGTGCCTAGCGGCCGCCTGGTCCGTGGTCACAAAGAGACTCCACACCCGCGCCATCTTGTACAGTTCTACTCGGTGTGGATGTGAAGATCTCGTCTCTAGCAGACCGTGTCTTGATGTGATGTAGCCTCTGGTAGATTCCGAGGCGTCCTAAGCTGTGTCTCAGCCTTTCTTGTTTACTACGTCGCGAGGCGTTTCATAATACCCACGATCTTACGTCCTTGAATTATTCATTGTACTGAATTCTTCCTAAGTCCATTTACCGTGTCAGCGTCGATGCCAGATAGGGCGGATCGCCAGTCTAACCGGTGTGACGTCGCAACGTCGATCCCTTCGTTGAGAGTCAGATCTAGCGGCACATCACTAGATTGTCCCCACCGGATTGTGTCGAGGCTGTCCGAAATACGAGGACTCGACTTGACCGGCGTCTATCATAAGCATACATGTAGATCGGAGATAATTACTCTGTTATCGGCTTTACCCCGTCAAAATCGGAATAGGTGTAAAATGTCCCGACTCGGAGTCCGAGGTAATCAATGGAGAGGACACGCGCAGGTCACCTCATTTCTCATTTGCCAGGTGACTCAAAAAGGAGGCACTAGGACCACGAGTGAGAGTTAGGAATTGAGGAAGGCGTATAATGAGTGACATAATTGGACTAATTGGATGAGGCAAGGAAATCAGAAATTGGTGGGACATAGAGACAGGCACAGTGGAGCCGGCCCAACAAAGCCGGGAGTTGGGAGTTCGGGAAGTATGTGCCTGGATGTACCTGACCCTACAACAATGTATGGAAAGGTACTTGTGCGCATACTACTCCCTGCGAGTTGGGAAATCTCCACTTGGTGGGACTGCAGAAATACATCCTCATCATTTTTTCTCTCTTTTCTTTCGATCGAGCCCTCTTTAGTTCCTTGCACTCCGGTCCAGGACTAATCTTGTACTCTTTCTTTTTCCATTCTTCTTTTTCTTAGTCGGGTTTGGTGGTCCCGGTGAGTGTCACTGCAACGCTGACCTTCACTTTCCTTCCCGTTTGCAACCAACTCCGAACTCGCCGAATTTGGATGCCCCCTGAACATGCACATTTTTGCTGACTTGACCTTCGTTATCGCGCAGCTCTTCCTACGTTCTACTCCATCTCGATTTTTTACTCTGCCCGCGCCACCATCCGGGCTTCAATCACGTTGTACATTATTTTCCCTAGCATTTAATCTCCGTCCTTTCGCGCCAATTCTTGCATGGGAGCTGAGACTCTTGTGTGATCGATCTGCATCATGGGCGTTCCCAACGGCAACCAGCCGTCCAACGGCCACGGTAGCTCCAATGCCGCTAAATATGACCTCCCTTCACATTTCATCGGTGGTAACCACCTCGAAGTAGCAGCCCCGAGCATTGTGAAGGACTTCGTTGCAGAGCATGGCGGTCACTCCGTCATTACTTCGGTGAGTTTGGGAGAGAAGGAGCTGGAATTGGAATTCAAAAAGGAAAGAAAAAACGAATGAAGAATTGGGACTGATTTTCCTCTTCTCCAGGTACTTATCGCCAACAACGGTATCGCCGCCGTCAAGGAGATCCGATCAGTGAGGAAATGGGCCTACGAAACCTTCGGCAACGAGCGGGCGATCCAATTCACCGTGATGGCCACCCCCGAGGATCTGCACGCCAATGCCGACTACATTCGTATGGCCGACCAATACGTCGAGGTTCCCGGTGGGACGAATAATAATAATTATGCCAACGTCGAGCTGATCGTCGATGTTGCGGAGCGTATGGATGTCCACGCCGTGTGGGCTGGTTGGGGTCATGCCTCTGAAAACCCTCGGTTACCCGAGTCCCTGGCTGCGTCGCCCAAGAAGATTATCTTCATTGGTCCCCCGGCCTCCGCCATGCGCTCCCTGGGTGACAAGATTTCCTCCACCATTGTCGCACAGCATGCTGGTGTGCCCTGTATCCCCTGGTCCGGAACCGGTGTCAATGATGTGAAGATCGACGACAAGGGAATTGTGACGGTAGAGGATGAAGTCTACGCTCGCGGCTGCACATTCTCCCCAGCGGAGGGTCTGGAGAAGGCCAAGGAGATCGGTTTCCCCGTCATGATCAAGGCCTCTGAAGGTGGTGGTGGTAAGGGTATCCGCAAGGTAGAAAACGAGGAGGACTTTGTCTCTCTGTACAATGCGGCGGCCAACGAAATTCCCGGTTCGCCCATTTTCATCATGAAGCTTGCCGGTAATGCCCGCCACCTGGAGGTTCAGCTGCTGGCTGATCAGTACGGCAACAATATCTCCCTCTTTGGCCGTGACTGCTCCGTCCAGCGTCGTCACCAGAAGATTATCGAGGAGGCCCCCGTCACCATTGCCAAACAACCCACTTTCCAGGCCATGGAGAAGGCTGCTGTCAGCCTGGGTCGTCTGGTCGGTTACGTGTCTGCGGGTACCGTCGAATACCTGTACTCGCACGCCGACGACAAGTTCTACTTCCTCGAGTTGAACCCTCGTCTCCAAGTCGAGCACCCCACCACCGAGATGGTCTCCGGTGTCAACCTACCCGCTGCCCAGCTCCAGATTGCCATGGGTATCCCTCTGCACCAGATCCGCGACATTCGACTCTTGTACGGTGTTGACCCCAACACCTCCGGCGAGATCGATTTCGATTTCTCCAACGAGGAGAGCCTCAAGACCCAGCGCCGTCCCCAGCCCAAGGGCCACACGACTGCCTGCCGTATCACTTCCGAAGATCCTGGCGAGGGCTTCAAGCCTTCCAGTGGTACCATGCACGAGCTGAACTTCCGCAGTTCGTCTAATGTCTGGGGTTACTTCTCCGTCGGTACTGCTGGTGGTATCCACAGTTTCTCCGACAGTCAGTTCGGTCACATCTTCGCCTATGGTGAGAACCGCTCTGCCTCGCGCAAGCACATGGTTGTCGCTTTGAAGGAACTGAGCATTCGCGGTGATTTCCGTACCACGGTTGAGTACCTTATCAAGCTGTTGGAGACTCCGGCTTTCGAGGACAACACCATCACCACTGGATGGCTCGACCAGCTCATCTCCAACAAGCTGACGGCCGAGCGTCCCGACCCTATTGTCGCTGTTATCTGTGGTGCCGTCACCAAGGCTCACCTTGCCAGCGAGGCTGGTATTGAGGAGTACCGCAAGGGTCTGGAGAAGGGTCAGGTGCCTTCCAAGGATGTGCTGAAGACCGTCTTCCCCGTGGATTTCATCTACGAGGGCGCCCGCTACAAGTTCACTGCCACCCGTGCCAGTCTGGACAGCTACCACCTGTTCATCAACGGTTCCAAGTGCTCCGTTGGTGTTCGTGCTCTGGCTGACGGTGGTCTGCTGGTTCTGCTCAGCGGCCGCAGTCACAACGTCTACTGGAAGGAGGAGCCTGCTGCCACTCGTTTGAGTGTGGACGGCAAGACCTGCCTTTTGGAGCAAGAGAACGACCCCACCCAGCTCCGCTCGCCCTCTCCCGGTAAGCTGGTCAAGTTCACTGTCGAGAACGGTGATCACGTTCGTGCTGGTCAGGCCTACGCTGAAGTTGAGGTCATGAAGATGTACATGCCTCTTATTGCTCAGGAGGATGGTATGGTACAGTTCATCAAGCAGCCTGGCGCTACGCTGGAGGCAGGTGATATTCTTGGTATCCTCGCTTTGGATGACCCGTCCCGTGTCAAGCACGCCCAGCCCTTCACTGGCCAGCTGCCCGATCTCGGCCCCCCCGTCGTGGTCGGGATGAAGCCCCCGCAGCGCTTCTGGTTGCTGTACACCATTTTGCAAAACATCCTTCGTGGTTTCGATAACCAGATTATCATGGGTGATACCCTCAAGGAGCTGGTGGAGGTTCTGCGCAACCCGGATCTTCCTTACGGAGAGTGGAATGCACAGTCCTCTGCTTTGCACTCACGCATGCCCCAGAAGCTGGATGCTCAGCTGGAGGGCGTAGTTGAGAAGGCCAAGTCTCGCAAGGCCGAGTTCCCCGCCAAGCAGCTCCAGAAGACTATTGATCGCTTCATCGAGGAGAACGTCAACCCCGGCGATGCCGAGATTCTTCGGACCACCCTTTTGCCTCTGACCCAGGTGATCAACAAGTATATGGATGGCCTGAAGACCAACGAGTACAATGTCTTCATCGGAATTTTGGAGCAGTACTACGAGGTCGAGAAGCTGTTCTCCACTGGCACCAAGCGCGATGAGGACGTCATTCTCAAGCTTCGTGAGGAGAACAAGGACGATATCATCGGTGTCGTTACCACAGTCCTCTCCCACAGCCGCATTAGCTCGAAGAACAACCTGGTCCTGGCCATTTTGGACATGTACCGCCCGAACCAGCCGCACCTTGGCAATGTCAGCAAGCACTTCAAGCCCATCCTGAAGAAGTTGACTGACCTCGAGGCTCGCTCCACCGCCAAGGTCACCCTCAAGGCCCGCGAGGTTCTCATCCAGTGTGCTCTGCCCTCTTTGGAAGAGCGCCTGTCCCAGCTAGAGCACATTCTGCGCTCCTCGGTTGTGGAATCGCGCTATGGCGAGACCGGCTGGGACCACCGCGAGCCCGACGCTGGCATCTTGAAGGAGGTCGTTGACTCCAAGTACACCGTTTTCGATGTCCTTCCTCGCTTCTTCGTCCACCAGGACCCTTGGGTCACCCTGGCTGCTTTGGAAGTCTATGTTCGCCGCGCTTACCGTGCGTACACTGTGAAGAGCCTGGACTACAGCGCCTCTGGCGAGCCTCCATTCCTCTCCTGGGACTTTACCCTCGGCAAGCTTGGCCAGCCTGAGTTCGGCTCTGTTTCCTCCACCCACCCCTCGACTCCCAGCACTCCTACCGCCGAGAGCAACCCCTTCAAGCGCATCAACTCTATCAGCGACATGTCGTACCTGGTCAATGACCCCGCCACCGACCCTATCCGCAAGGGTGTTATCATCCCTGTGCAGTACCTGGAGGATGCCGAGGAGTACCTGTCCAAGGCTCTGGAGGCTTTCCCCCGTGCCGGATCGAAGGCCCAGAAGTCTGCTGAGAGTGGTCTGATTGCCAATCTCGAGGGCAAGCGTCGTCCTACCGTTCCGTCCAAGGATAATGACAACGAGCTGACTGGTGTTCTTAACATTGCCATCCGTGACATTGAGGACCAGGATGACTCGCAGATCGTCACTCAGATGCAGAACCTGCTGGCGGAGAACAAGGAGGAGCTGCTCGCTCGCCGCATCCGCCGCGTTACCTTCATCTGTGCTAAGAACGGTGTCTACCCCGGCTACTTCACCTTCCGTGGACCAAACTACGAGGAGGATGAGAGCATTCGCCACAACGAGCCTGCTCTGGCCTTCCAGCTTGAGCTCGGACGTCTGTCCAAGTTCAAGATCAAGCCTGTCTTCACGGAGAACCGGAACATTCACGTCTACGAGGCGCTCGGCAAGGGCCCTGAGAGCGACAAGGCCGTTGACAAGCGCTACTTCGTTCGCGCTGTGGTGCGTCCTGGCCGTCTGCGCGATGACATTCCCACTGCCGAATATCTGATTTCGGAGGCTGACCGTTTGATGAACGACATTCTGGATGCCCTGGAGATCATTGGCAACAACAACTCCGATCTCAACCACATCTTCATCAACTTCTCCCCCGTCTTCAACCTGCAACCCATCGATGTCGAACAGGCTTTGGCTGGGTTCCTTGACCGCTTCGGCCGTCGTCTGTGGCGTCTCCGTGTCACCGGTGCTGAGATCCGCATCTTGTGCACTGATCCTTCCACCGGCATGCCCTACCCGCTCCGTGTGATCATCAGCAACACGTACGGTTTCATTATCCAGGTTGAGCTCTACATCGAGCGCAAGTCCGAGAAGGGCGAGTGGATCTTCCAGAGCATTGGTGGCACCAACAAGCTCGGGTCTATGCACATGCGACCTGTCTCTACTCCTTACCCTACCAAGGAGTGGCTGCAGCCCAAGCGTTACAAGGCTCACCTCATGGGAACCCAGTACGTGTACGACTTCCCCGAGCTTTTCCGCCAGGCCTTCCAGAACGCCTGGACCAAGGCTGTCGCGGATATCCCTTCGCTGGCTTCTCAGCGCCCTGCTATCGGCGAGTGCATTGACTACACCGAGCTGGTCTTCGACGACACCGACAACCTGGTTGAGGTCTCCCGTGAGCCTGGTACCAACAGTCACGGTATGGTCGGCTGGCTCGTCACTGCTCGTACCCCCGAGTACCCGCGTGGCCGTCGCTTCATCATTGTTGCCAACGATATCACCTTCCAGATTGGTTCATTCGGTCCTCAGGAAGACAAGTTCTTCCACAAGTGCACTGAACTTGCCCGCAAGCTTGGCATCCCGCGCATCTACTTGTCTGCCAACTCCGGTGCCCGTATCGGTATGGCCGATGAGCTGCTCCCGTACTTCTCCGTCGCCTGGAACGACGCCTCCAAGCCCGAGGCCGGTTTCAAGTACCTTTACCTCACCCCCGAGGTCAAGAAGCGCTTCGACGCTAGTAAGAAGAAGGAGGTCATCACCGAGCTCATCCACGACGAAGGTGAGGAGCGTCACAAGATCACTACCATCATTGGTGCCAAGGACGGCCTTGGTGTCGAGTGTCTGAAGGGCTCCGGTCTTATTGCCGGTGCCACTTCCAAGGCCTACGAGGACATCTTCACCATCACCCTGGTTACTTGCCGCTCCGTCGGTATTGGTGCCTACCTGGTCCGTCTTGGCCAGCGTGCTATTCAGGTTGAGGGCCAGCCCATCATCCTGACTGGTGCGCCTGCCATCAACAAGCTGCTCGGTCGCGAGGTGTACACATCCAACCTGCAGCTTGGTGGTACCCAGATCATGTACAACAACGGTGTTTCGCACATGACTGCTGCCAACGACTTCGATGGTGTGCGCAAGATCATTGAGTGGATGGCCTTTGTTCCCGACAAGAAGGGTGCTCCGATCCCCATTCGGCCCTGGTCGGATACCTGGGACCGTGATGTCGCCTACTACCCGCCTCCCAAGCAGACATACGATGTCCGCTGGCTCATTGGTGGTAAGCAGGATGAGGAAGGCTTCCTGCCGGGTCTGTTCGACAAGGACTCCTTCGAGGAGGCTCTTGGCGGCTGGGCTCGCACCGTCGTTGTGGGTCGTGCCCGCCTTGGAGGTATCCCCATGGGTGTGATCGCTGTCGAGACCCGCTCAGTCGAGAACGTTACTCCTGCCGACCCCGCCAATCCCGACTCGATGGAGATGATCAGCCAGGAGGCTGGTGGTGTTTGGTACCCCAACTCGGCCTACAAGACCGCCCAGGCTCTGCGTGACTTCAACAACGGTGAGCAGCTGCCCGTCATGATCCTTGCCAACTGGAGAGGCTTCTCCGGTGGTCAGCGTGACATGTACAACGAGGTGCTCAAGTACGGTTCGTACATTGTGGACGCCCTCGTCAAGCACGAGCAGCCCATCTTTGTGTACATTCCTCCTCACGGCGAGCTCCGTGGTGGATCCTGGGTAAGTTATTCATCTCTACACCGGTTATCAACATTTTACTAACATTCACACTCCAGGTCGTCGTCGATCCCACCATCAACCCTGACCAGATGGAGATGTACGCCGATGAGGAATCTCGCGGTGGTATTCTCGAGCCCGAAGGTATCGTCAACATCAAGTACCGCCGCGAAAAGCAGCTCGACACCATGGCCCGCCTGGACACCACCTACGGTGACCTGCGCCGATCTCTCGAGGACACTTCGCTCAGCAAGGAGCAGCTGTCCGAGATCAAGGCCAAGATGGCCGAGCGCGAGGAGAAGCTTCTGCCCGTGTACCTGCAGATCGCCCTTCAGTTTGCCGACCTGCACGACCGCGCCGGTCGCATGCAAGCCAAGAACACCATCCGCAAGGCCCTGCGCTGGCAGAACGCCCGCCGCTTCTTCTACTGGCGTCTGCGCCGCCGTCTCAGCGAAGAGCTGATCGTCAAGCGCATGACCTCCATCACCGCCAGCTCCGGCGAGTCGTCGCGTGCTTCCCACCTCCGCACCCTGCACGCCTGGACCGGCCTGCTGGACGAGGAGCTAGAGAACGACGACTTCAAGGTTGCCACCTGGTACGAGGAGAACAAGAAGCTCGTCCAGACCAAGGTCGAGTTGCTGCGCACTGATGGCGTCGCTTCTGAGGTTGCTCAGCTGCTTATTGGAAACAAGGAGGGTGGTCTTCGTGGTGTGCAGCAAGTGCTTTCTATGCTGCCTGTTGAGGAGCGCGAGAACGTGCTCAAGTACCTTGGTTCCGTATAAGTGTGATATAGGATGTTGGAAGTAACTGCTTCCTTTTATGACTTGATGTGCTCTTTTATTTGTGTTTTCTTTGTTTATCTTAAGAGTGCATCGGTGTTTTTGTGATAGGTATATGATATGTTGATAGTTTCCAATATACTTAATTGGCTATACTTGATCTCCTGTGGTCTTAGTTGTCCGTAAGTAGTCTGAGGATGTCGGACCATGTACATATTCAGTCCAATACCTAGGTACAGCGAGGGAACCGGAAAATGGTCATTGCATTTGCTTTGTTCTGCTCGCTTATTAGTCTACATAATCAGAAAACCTACCATCACACTCAAGTGACTCCTCCATATGGATAAAATTTATCAAAGGCGTTGCTCAAGACGTTATGTTGGTCTTCGCACAGTTTCCCACCGCTTCCGTTTCTGTTTGCCAGCTCCTTTCTAGCTATAGTTTCAGGTATTTCGAGGTTTTTCTAGACTTGGCAGTTGAGGAGTATGAGTTGTTAATGAAGGATGCGGAGTTTATAAAGTATTTCGAGATTGTTGCGTGCAAAGGATGCTATGATGTAATTCTAAGTTGTACACGCTCCTTGTTGTACACGTATACGGATTGCAGGCTGCACATTCTATTGGCAATCCTTGGAAGTCAAAATCCTTCTTATTCTCCCTTCCATTCAGATGCCTCGATCTCATGGTGAGATGTAGTCTGCGTCATCGTTTCAAAGGTATGTGACACCTGGGACCCCGTTAACCTAAGCAGTCTTCCAGGCAGTAAACACCATACCTTGAAGTGTCAATCCCTATTTTGTAGTTGTAGAGGCAGGCACCTAGTGATCTGGGTACATAAAGGATCACCCATACGAGATTAGGCCCCTCCGCCACCTGCCACACCCGGCATCAGGTATCCCTGGTGGTATAAACCCTTATGCTCCCCCAGGTGCTTCTTTTGCAATTGCCGTTCATATTGCCGCACGCGTTTCTGATACGCACGGCTCTGGCGCCTCTTCTTTTTCTCAGCAGACTTGCCGAATAGGCTCTTGAACCAAGCCAGCATGTTGATTCTGGACTAGGTAAGTATTTGGGGGCTAAGTTGTGCGATCGGAGGTCGTATTTGAAGGAGCCTCGCCCGGGTGGGGGCCGCAATGCGGGGTTATTTTTACCCGTTTATAGCTAACCCTCCTATCGCACCTACCGCCTTTTCAGTTGTAATCGCCGTGTGGGTGGTGCGACGGCACGGTTAGTATTTACTATTTATATCAGTCAAACATATCAAAGTATCTTTACAGTGTTTTCCGGCCTCTTATTCGTCGAGGGCCGTTTGCCGCGGGACCCACCGCATTTACCCCATACAAAGTTGGGGAAGTGGGGAAATCTTCCTCTATATGTCAGTAAATTGACCTCTTTAGCACTGCTCCTCTACTGTGGCCTAGTGGGAATTAGCCTAGCGCCCAATCCAAGGAATTCCCACTGTCGCGGGTTCGAACCCTGTTGGCAACTCTAGCATCTGGCTGAAAAAGCTGGTGCTAGAACCAACGAGAGGTTGGACTCCGACGGTCCTCTTCTTCTCTTTTGCTTTTTCCTTTTTTCTTTTTTGGCCTTTCTCGTCGATCATCTCTGATCCTTGAATTATTCAAGGTCTGCGATGCACTATTTTCTGTACTCGTATTTATATAACTAGTTGTTCCAAGGTTGTCCTGAGGTAGAATAAGAAAGAAGAATTAGCATTACTTTTGATCCCGTCACCTATTAAACCCCTCCTTTAGTGGTTATGTCAATTTTCAGTGCCGACACCGATTCCCGTGCCTCCGTTCTCTCCGATGCCAATTCCGATGCTATTGCCCGAACCTTCTTCCTCTCCTTCTTCACATCCGCAATCGTAGCCTGACCCTCCTTCCTGCCCAGTGGCTCCTCCACCGTATCCACCGAGGCCACTCGGAACCGGTGACGGCGGAGGGGCAATTGGCGGAGCGGCAATCGGCGTCACTGAAGGTATCGGCGCCTGTTGTGCTGGTCCTGATGGAACTGGGATAGGAGTAGGCCAAACAGAGGGTGCCCCAACAGAGGATCCAACATAGGGCGGCCCAGAAGAGATCGGAACCGGAGGAGCAGATGACCAAGGCACAGCAGGGGTTGGTGCAATATAACCCGGCCCAGAGGATTCAACAAAGGGCGGCGCAGAAGAGATTGGAGCTGGAGGATATTGAACAGACGAGTAAGGTACGACAGGGGTCGGTGCAACGTAACCTGGCCCAGAGGATGGTCCAACGCATGGCACAGAAGAGACTGGAGGAGCAGGAGCTCCAACAACAGACGGCAGAGGTGAGGCAAAGGTTGGTGCAGCGGAAGCAGGCCCAGAATAGGCTGGCGTAAAGGCCGGAACCGGAGTAATGGGAGCTGGCGTATATGCAGGAGGCGCAGAGTATATCGGCGTTGAAGGTACTATCACAGGAATAGGCGATGACTGCAAGGGGATGCCGATAGGTGTTGCTGCTGGGGTGTATGGCACTCCTTGTCCACCAATGGAGCTCCCAATACCCCCATAACCTCCGATACTAGTGCCGCCGTATCCAGCTCCGCCGATACTGGAAGCTCCATAGCCTGAACCTCCCACAGCGAAAGACGAACTGCACTCTCCAACGCCAGCTCCTCCATAGCCGGCTCCTCCAAGGCCAGCTCCTTCAGAACCAGCTCCTTCAGAACCAGCACCTTCTGAGCCAGCACCTAGGCCGGATCCAAGACCAGATCCAAGACCAGACCCAATAGATCCAAAACCAGATTCGAGACCAGATCCAATGCCAGATCCGATATTAGAAGCCTCGCCCAAACCGGCTCCAAGGCCAGATCCAAGGCCAGATTCAATACCAGATCCAACGGATCCAATACCAGATCCAACGGATCCAATACCAGATCCAACGGATCCAATACCAGATCCAATGCCAGATCCAATATTCGAAGCCTCGCCCAAACCGGCTCCCTCACCGAAGCCAGATCCGCCTCCCAAACCACTGCCTTCTTCATAGCCACCTCCTCCAAAGCCACCACCTCCTCCAAAGCCACCACCTTCTCCAAAACCACCGCCTTCACCGAAGCCACCACCTATGCCAGCGCCTCCGCCCGATTGAACTCCTCCATTTTCTACATACCCTCCAGCAAAACTTGGACCGACACCGAGGCCAGAATCAGCCTCAAAGGAACCTGGAGATATATATGTTAATAAAAAGAAGACAGCCTGAAAAAGAAGCACAAACCAGCAAGTGGAAAGGTAGGAGCAGCCTTGGCAGCCCTTGTCAGGCTAAAAAGGGCGAGGAAGTAGTCGTGTCGCATATTTGTTTCGTATTGAGATATTAAGCTGTTTGACGAGGTTAGCAAGCCCCAGAACCCACTGATTAGACAAACTTCTAACACACTGTATAGAAAGAGAGTCAAAATGTAGATAATAACCTAGAGTTCGCAGAGGATTGATGTAGCCCTTTTATACAACAACCTTGGAAAAGACATGTCCATATATTGACAGGTGCCCAAGTGTACGGCGTACTCATTGCAAGCCCGGGGCTTGGACCAATATTTTGAACACGTCTTACAGCCTCGGAGGTATTACCCGGGGTTGGGTAAAATGGTCTGACAAGGCCTCCCTGTGTCGAACATTGCAATTGGCCATAGCCAGCTTGAATGCTCGCCACTCAGCTGGTACCACAGGTTCCTGAATAGGTATGCCATTTCAGCTGCACGCCCTGCATCTGTCAGCCTATAGCTAAATGCTCAGTCAGGTTCTCCATGCACATCAAGGAATGTATCGGACATGTCCTACTCTGCTAGTTGTATTGCAACTGGCATGTATAACATTTCACTACATAAGGTCCCGAGAGTCATCGGTCCACGTGCTGGGTGTCGTCCAGAGACCTGGCTTTGTGTTCATGTCCGCTGTTCTGGGATTATATCGGTGCTCGTAGCCGGGGTATGATTTTTATTTAGGAACTCGGTAATTCAGATGTAATGAGGGAATCGTGGTAATGTACGATTTAAGGAAGACAATCGAAATTCATGTAGAGATTTATGACGTAGCTGAAGCCCGAATACCTTCAAGATCACGATAATGACTGGCAGCAAGGAACCCGGTGTTCCCTAGTACGTCTCTCCTGACGCGTTCCTCTGCAACACTTGTCATCGTCCAGCCACAAAGACCATGCGTAGCGGGGACATGCAAGAAAGACCACACTATTGGATCCATGATCCTGGTTGTAGATCGTGGGGCCAGGGGCAGTATGTCGGAGTTCGGGCTCTGGTTCGTGTGGTCCAATGACATTGTATCTATGCCTGTCATGTCTTAAGTTCTCTACGACTGAGGATTTGAAGAAGAGCGCTGTTAATCTCAGAGGTTAGTCGAGGATCCTTCAAAAGCGACCGAGGATGTAAGACTGAATCTTGTAGCTCCATGAACCGCTGCTCTTTGTCACCGGCTGGCGAAGTATCAGGATCCCAGCCTTGCGTCGAGTTAATGTCGGCTGAGATCAAACGTTCTAGCAGGCTGAGTAGCTATGTGTATCGTGCTATTGGATGGCATGCCTTAGTCTTAGGCTGACAGGATGGCTGGTTCGATACTCTGCACAAAGCGAGTATCTTTCCCAGAATCCTCAATATCTTCCTGAAAGGCTATCCTTTCAGGGAAAGGAATCTCCAGCGATAATCTTGAACCTCGCTTGCCTGCTATCATCATTTCCATACAACCCTGGCTCTGTTTTATCAGCGGGAATTGCTTTTGTATTTCTACCCAGAAAAGATAGATATAGCTTATGGGGGACCTGGCTCTGTTCTGTCAAGGATCGCCTCCTGGAAAAGCTTCCCAGGAATCCGAGCCGAGATGGCTGTGCCTCCGCGGGCACGATCTCACTGAGGATATCATAGTCGACCTCACCGTATCCTCACCTCACACCCAATAGACAGAGTATAGCGATGTCTATGCATTGCCAAGAGGGATATAGTACCCCTTGTATACTGGGGCCGAAGGGAGGCCATAGACATCGATCCGTGGGGCTGGGTCCTGCGGAGCGCGTGTGGTACGGATGTCTCCTGCTGCAGTGAAGCCCACCGGCCAGTTGATGGCTCGAGTAGTGAGACGGACTTGGCGATGTAATACACAAGCTCGTCTGATAGGGCGACGTAGGGTGGCGGAAAGGTGATGTTACCATTCGCAGCAAGCTTTACCTTGGTGTATAGCTTGTGTCTCTCGGTGATAGAGGCGTAATGGGCTCCTCGTCCTTGTGAGTCATCGGCGAAGGTTAGGGGTGGATCGTCGGTAGTCCAAACTGGACGGTGGTGGTGTCGTTCTGATTGCATGTACCGCTCACACTTCCACTTGAGGACTTTCCAAGCAGCGGCAAAAACTTCTTCGTCCGCCAGATCGTATACCAGATTGGGTAAATGTCCTTTGCGACTTTGGCGATTTGTAGCGGTGCCCACTTCTTCGGGTTAGGTGCGGTTGAGACTACTATCTCGGGTGAAGTGCGCACCGAAGCGTCGCTTGGGGTCGTAGTACGGAACTTCCTGGGTGGAATCGGAGTGATTGTCTTCCGTGACGCCACGGATTGCGACGACGTGATCGGTTGAGGCTGCACGCGTGGAGTACTTGGGGTAGGATAATGATCGTTACTATCTTTATTCTATCAATGTTTTAGCTAAATTGTGCTGGTAGTTAATACTATTAGCATATGCTTACCCCCAAGGCCTCTTTCCTCGCCCTCCCTGATAACTAATTTAGGTCTTTTCCTATCAGGTCTGACCACCTGATCTATGTACAACTATGTTTCCCTTGCATGACTTCATTCGTATTTCCAGTCAACCATCGGCAAATAAAGTTCGAGGTTGAAGAACCCCATGGGGCACGAGCCCACCATCCCCGCACAACGCGGGGTGCATCGACGATCTAGGTTAGGCTTAGGCGAGAACTTCTTTAAAATAGACCCTCGTTTCCCTTTAACCTATTCCCTATTCCGACTCGACTAGGGACATCTCACTGATCGAATACACTCGCCCTATTTACCGCACTTCCTTTGACCGCTATCTATCCAGCCATGGAGAAGAGACGTCAAAATCACTCCTGCGACCAGTGCAGGAAAGCTAAAAAAGCCTGCGATGGCTACCTCCTCAATAATAATAAGGCCGTGTTCATGGAATCTGCGACTAATATCAGAATCCAGAATAGTGAGTGTCCCGCCTCCCCTCCATGCACGCTCTCCCCCACCCATCCCTCCGGTGTTCTCACGCAAATCCGAACAGCTGGCTGAAACGTCTTCATTTCAAAGACTCGCATACGGTCACTCCATGCTCCTACTGCGCTAGGACAAAAAAGGACTGCAGTCTGAACCCGCTTTGGGTCCAAATTCATCGGTCAACCGACGGACATGCCTTTTCGCGCTCTCAAAACATCGGACTTCATGATGAACGACGCGAGGACAAAAGGCAGCGAATTCAGTCACCAGAGAATGAGAGCGAGGCCTCACTAGCACCCATTTCTATGGTGCCTTGCCGAGACTCATCCACGGAGCCTTTATATGCGCCTCTCTCAGAAAGCAGTGTGGTCGATTGGGACGCGCTGTCTGCATCTGTTGTCCCTTATTCGATAAACCATTTGAGGTACAAGGATGCTTCGGACTCAGGGAACCAGGCACAAGTGAGCTCCATAGTTTTATCCGAGAACAAGCCCGTGGACCCGGTCCTATATAATGACTTGGATAGCCTCATCGATTCGGCAATGCCCAATTCCAACTCTGACAGTTCTTATTCATCCGACTTCAATTTGCAGAACCTTACTCCTGATATCTCCCAAACACTTTCGTCCAATTCCGATCCCGCTTTCTCCATATCTTCAGATTGGGAGGAGAGGAGCCAAAACGAACTGCGAAGAGGGCACAAGAAACGAAAAGACTCCAGCGACTCACAAGACTACGTTGTGATGCCACTCTCCCTATTTGGCGCAGACCACATTGCTATGGAAAATTCGAACCGGGTACTCATATCCCAGAGCCTTCTGCGAATTTACCACGATGTTCTAGAGAACAATCTCAGTTGCTGGTTGGCGGAAGATACGTGCCCATACAAGATGCGACGGAGACGATACGAGCAACTCTCCGTCACCCAGAGCCCGATTCCAGGAGGACAAATACAACCTGAATGGGGCATATCGTGGTCAAACCGCATGTACCGTCGTATTAAACAGCTCGACCGATCCGCTCGGTCGACAGGGCTGATTCATCTCACTGCATCTGAAAACCAAGCCGCGTCTAGAGCCCTCGAATTAGCTATCATGGCATTTGCCACGCAGTGGGCCCAAGGGGGACGGCGCTGGGATGGTCATTGGCGGGCAAATAGGCGTGAGGATGACGGACTACACGACGAATTCGAGCAAACTCTGCACCGATCTCTTTGGGAACGTGCAAATCAGGCGCTTCAGGATGTCTCCCAGGTGGAGTGTTTTAGGGTGGTTTTTGCTGAGCTGATCTTCGGTCTTATACAGAAGCCGTCGTCAAGCAACCACTTTGATGTGCGCGCAATGGAGAGACAAAGCACTGCGGATCAGAACGATGGCTTGAAGTTTTCACCGTTGTCACGGATCATGGACATCATTGATCAGGGAGGACCACCGGTATTTATGGAACGGGGAGCTCGCAAAATGCACGCGCTCAAATACCGATTTGAAGCGCGCCAGGCAGGCGTTCAAGGTTCCGTTCACAACAGCAGCAAAATAGACGAGCAAGTCTCTCGAGGTTTCAGCATAGAAGAGACCCGGACGGTTGGCCTCTTGTACTGGCTCGCAATCATCTTTGACACAATCTCTTCCTCCATGAATGAGCGGCCAGTCGTTGTTTCCGATGAAGAATGTCAACATGAGGCTGCACAGGAAGCAGCGCGAGACCGTATGCAAGCCACGATGTCTAATAGGCGATGGGAACTAAACCTCTACGCCCAAGAGGATACTGAAAAGGCATTGCCCCTGCGTTGGCCTTGCCCGTACGAGTCTGCGACTAGGGCTGTTGCCAGATCAGCAGCTGTCAAAGTGCTGCTCTTCCGCTACATCTCATACCTTCAAAACACTCTCAGGAATTCCGAGCCCAGCCAAGCCGTGGAAGAGATTATCCAACGCACGATATACGTCCACCGCTACTGGATGAAGACGCACGGGGCTTTATTCCGTGACCTAACCAGACACTACGACTCAGTCCCTCCGCGAATTAAGAGCTGGTTTCCATGCATTAGTATTCCCTGGCACCTCGGCTCACTCATGCTGGCCGACCTGATCGAGTTCGTGGATACGAACAGACTTGGCTGCGAAGAGTACATGACAGAGCGTCAAAATACCTACTTGGTAATGAGAATCCGGAAAGAAAGCTCCATCGACATGGCAGACCTTGCAGCTGTCCTGACGCCTCGACCTTTAGGGGGAATAGGTTTGAACCAACTGCCTGGCTTTCACTTTGCGGTCAATGAAAGCCCACTTTTGACTGAGCCCTGGACGGTGCTTCTCGTTAGGGCATTTTCAAAAGCTTCAATATTTCACTTGAAGGAAACAGAGAAGCTACAGAAGTATCAACGTTTTGTGTTTGGTCATGAGGGCAAGGCGCTTCAGGCGAGTGTTGCACGACTCGAGAGATGTGTTACGGCGCTCCGATTCCTGGGTGCGAAGTCGGGGATGGCTGAGGCTATTTCTATAGTACTGTCTGAATCGTTGAATAAGTGCCGGAACCTGACGGGGCTGGTTGCTTGACAGGTCAAGGCCGAATCTCGTTATATATGCCTGTTGATATGGGATTAGGAAGCGAAGTGTACTGTATGCTTGATTTGTTTACCTAAAAGATGAACCAGTAAAGAATAAACCCTGATAAATTCCCTCAAGTTAAGAGCAAAACTTGGATGAACGGAGAATAGTTCATAGGTGAAAAGCACTGACCCGTAACCACAAGTCTAACCACCAGACGGACGTCCCCTGCATCCTCTACACCAGGGTAAGGACGGGCATTCAGTACGCTCGCTGCTTTTTCAGCGAGCGTAGTCAGGTATTTTGGCTGTCGTCTTCGGATGTACCGGTCCTCTGAAGCCGTGTCCCGGAAAGATTATAGCGCGTGTTCTTCTGATGGCCTGAACGACATTGTCAGGCTTAATTCCGCCGACTTGTTTTAGCCTTCTCCGGCGGTCGGAGCTTGGCCGCCCCGGTGCTATCTAATTTCTTAACTCACCTGGCACCCACCCAGTTGCCTCAGTGCCGTCGGACCGCAGCCAATGGTGACACGAACAGAATGTAGCCGATGATTTCAAGCTACCCCGGTTGGATCCTCTTCATCAGCTGTCTGTCATAGGGTCTGAGCCGGGAACGCTTTCCGGACGTATAAGTAACAGGGCTACTATTGGAGACTGACTAGGAGAATAAAGATGATCCATTGAACTAGCTAGAGGCGGAGCTAAAACTATCCTACTAACTAACTAGCCTAACCGTAATAAGTACTAGGCTCTCGAAAAAATATAGTCTCCTAACTACGCCGGATATATTTGGAAAAAGCATAAATAACTATAAAGTATAACTTAGAATAAAGCAAAAGAAAGCAAACTTGAATTATAAGTAGATAATACTATAGCGTAATTATAAGAGCTTAAAGGTTTTTAGGGTCGCTACCTATACTAGGAAGCGTAGGATCGTTATAGCTAAGTATAGCGTAGAAAGTAGTAAGAAACTTAGTAGGTACTATAAACGGCTCTATATCCGATTCCGTAGGGGTAGTCGTATATATAGTTTCGGACTCTCGCCTTTCTATATTTGCCGGAATATTTGGTTTAGGGTATAGAGTCTCTTTAGTAGCCTCTTTAAGTAGTATAGTATAGATAGAGGTAGGTTTGTTTATACTTAGAACTACGTAAGGGAAAGTCTACGTAAAACGCGCTTAGAGGCGATTCTTAAGCTCGTTACCGAAATTATACTATAGTATTCCTTTAGAGGCTTAACTTTCGAGAATAGCTAGGTTAGTCTCTAATTAGAGCTAATAGTCCTAATACTTTCGTAGGGCTTAGAGCTTTTCTTTTACCTCTAATAGGTCTTTTGTTACGAACTAGTTGACAGGATAGTAAGCCTGTCGATTAGGTAAGGCACGACTATCTAAATACTATAGATAACTCTTGAGAGGAGGCGGAGGCAATATATTGTAATAAGAATAGAGACTAATTCTTAAAGAGAATTATGGCTAAAGGATAGGACGCCTTTTCTTATAGAAGAGGCTAATATAATATTTATGCGGTAGGGAAGGAATCACAAGCGAAACGAGGGTCCTACGTCTATTAACGCTTCTAATAACGAGGAGTTCCTTTAGATAATCGGGGTAGTTTCGCTAAAGGGTCGTCGCCCTCGCTATACGAATCCGCTAGCGTATTTATATTTTTAGTATATAGCGTATATTCGTACGACCGTCGCTAGCTTTAACCCTATAGAGAGCTTGTCTTTCGAGGTCTAGTACGTTCTTAACGCCGTTAAATCGGTACTATACTAGTAGTATTCCGAAAGGCGTAATAAGTACTTTCTAGTATATTTCGCCGCCCTTTTCTTAGCTCTTCCTTATACTAATATAGTATAGGCCCTAATAGGGATCCTTAGGGATCTCTACGACGTTAGTAAACTTCTACGCTAGACTACCGAAGAGTTCTAGTAGGAGGATACGGAGAATATATCGTTAGGATAGACCGAATCCTACTAGATTTAGGTAGCTTTTACGTAGGCCGCTCTTATCGGCGCCTTCGATACCTTTATAAAGGCCTACTATAGTACTTACTTTTTTAGCGATTCTAAGACGGTTAAGAAGGTCTCCGTAAGTAATAAGGCTATAATTCGGTTAGGTTTCGTTAATATTTCTTATAGAATACGAATTAGATATATAAGGAGTTTTGTTCCTAGCTATTACGGGATAGGCTTCCTTAAAGCTATTCCTAGATTCTTCGTTATACGTGCCGGATTAGTAGCGATTTGCCTCCGATCCGCCCCCGCCTCGCCTATAATTCCTTCCCTACCGTATAAACATTATATTAGCCTCTTCTATAAGAAAAGGCGTCCTATCCTTTAGCTATAATTCTCTTTAAGAATTAGTCTCTATTCCTATTATAATATATTGCCCCTACCTCCTCTTAAGAGTTACCTATAGTATTTAGATAGTCGTGCCTTACCTAATTGATAGGCTTACTATCCTACTAACTAGTTCGTAATAATTCTAATTCTTCGTTTTCGATTACCTAAGGTTACGATATCTCCCTAAACCTAATCTATAGTCGAAAGGGCCTAGTCTTAAGGCCGAAGTACTATCGAACTATAGCCGGCTATTAAGACCTCTTATAATATAAGTCTAATCCCTATTAATAAAGGCTAAGTCGATACTAACTAGTCGGATAAATACCTTAGGCTTAACTAAGAGACTATCTAAAAGCTTAAATAAAAGGTCGCCTTAAAGAGACGTATTATAGAACTTTATACTAAAAAAGCTATACTCGATAGCTAAGCGAATCGTTCCTAAAACTATAACGATTCTAAATTTATCTATAAAGATAAGTTTAAAATTAGATTTAAAGATATTTCGCGATTTAAAGTTACGTTTAACTTTTAGTAGCGATAAAACTAGCTACTAGATCTTACGACTATCTTTATAGGCGTACTATAGAAATACTACTACGATAGTAGAAAAATCCTCTTTAGCGTCTTCTTTATAGACGAAACCTATCGGATAAGATAATACCGATACGCTAGCGAATTAGTACCAAAAGATAAGCGTTACGCTAAAGAGACGTAGTCTTACTTTAAGGATTTTACTTTTACCTTTATTAAGAATACTACTAACCTCTAAGCTAAAGTTTAGGTCTAACTCGAGAAGACCTTTTAATAGTCCGACGAGGATCCGAGGGAGTTTTATACCTATCTCGATACCTTTAAATAATACTTTCCTCGCCCTTCGGAAACGGAAAGAAGCTTCTTTTTCTTCGCGAAGCTTTAGTATCCGCTTTAGAACCTTATTAACCTTTATATACTTAATCTCCTAAAGATTTAGGACGAGATAATTAATATCGCCTATTACTACTAGAAGATTCTATAGTCTAAGGAGAAACGGAAGCGTAAAGCCAACGATAGGGCCTCGAACTAAGGATTTTTTAAGCGCTACTCCTAGGAATTATCCTATAGTTCCTACTTCTATCCTAAATTTAAAACCGATTACCTACGTAACCCTAAATACTCTTACGGACTAAACTAGGGCTAGCGCTAGTCTTACCGTAACTAGAATAGGAACCGACGCTATACTAATAATCCGAATAAGGAATCGGTCCGAAACTATAGCGACCTATCTTAACCTCGAGAAAAGAATCCTCTCGGACGAGATAGATAACGCTTTACGTACTTTAACTATAGTAATAATAGCTATATATAACCTATTTATCCTCGGGGACGCGCCTATATAGGCGAAATCCTTTAGGGAAAAGCTAACGAGTCGGAGTAGATTCTACGTCTCCGACTTCTTATCCTTAAGTAGAGACTACCTACTATCTTTATATACCGATTTACGTTCGAAATATAATCGAAATATATATAGACCTTAATAGCTATACTAAGGTTAATATTATTAGTTTTTAGTTTATTAAGATATATAAACTTTAACTAGCTAAGCTATCCGGACCTTTTATTAGGGCTATTAATATATTCTTAATATCTACCTATAGTATATAGAAGGTTCTAATTACTATAACTAATTCCTATAGAATAGTTAAATCCTTCGAACGCCTATATATTACTATTAACTACGATCCTAACCTATAAGGTAGCCTTATTCTTCTCTCTATAATAATACTTTAATATCTAAATATCTATCTTATACTAGCGTCTTATCTCTAGTAGTTTAAAGTATTATCTATTATAATTAAGAAACCTTATACCTTCGCTAAATATTCCTATAATCTAGCCTATATCTTCGTAGCTATTAAACTACCTAAGGAAATCTAGATTCCTAAGAATAATAACAACAATTAATCTCTTTAGGACCTATCTAGAATCCCTACCGAATTATAGGAGTTTTATAATATTTTTTTTTACGAAAAGGTAGCGATTCTCTCTCTATTTAAGGATACTAATTATACTATCGAACTTATTGCTAACTAAACTTCCTTTTTTAGTCTAATCTACCCTCTCTTATAAAACGAACTAGTAGAACTACGCTAATATATCGACGAAAACCTAGAGAATAGGTATATCCGACTATCTAAGAGCCTAGTAGGTACTTCTATCCTCTTCGCCCCTAAGAAGAATAGCGGACTCTAACTATATATCGATTACCGTAGACTTAACTATATCTCGGTTAAGAATTGCTACCCTATCCCCCTTATTTCGGAGATACTTAACTATCTTATAGGTATAAAGTAGTTTAATAAGATTAATATTAAAGATATATATTATTAGATCTATATCTAGGAAAGTAATAAATAGAAAATAGCTTTCTATATATATTATAGCTACTTTAAATATATAGTTATACTATTCGGCCTTATTAATACGCTAGCTACCTTCTAATTATATATTTATATAGTACTTTATAGCCTTCTCGATATCTTTATAGTAGCGTATCTAGATAACGTCTTAATCTTCTTACTAGACTATAATATATATACCGACTATATCCGCTAAGTCCTCGAACGAATAAGATCTATAGGCTTATACGTAAAACCTAGTAAATATACCTTCTACTAAGATTAGGTCGAATTCCTTAGCTTTATTATCTCCTCGGAAGGTATCTCGATAGATCTATAATAGGTATCCGATATCCTTTCGTAGCCAATTCTCTATACCTTCTAAGATATTTAAGTATTCTTAGGATTCTATAACTTCTATCGGCGTTTTATCCGAAATTACTCCGAGATTATACTCCTACTAATATCTCTAATAAAAGGGAGTAAGAATAGTAAAAAACCTAGGACCTTAGAGCTTATACCCCTAGAAATAGCGGCGTTTTACTATATTCTCGACGCCTTTAAGACTATACTACTACTCCGATATTTCGATCTAGAAAGACCTAGAAGAATTAAGACCGATATATCTAATTAGGCTATAGCCGGAATCCTCTTTTAGCCTAACGATAGAGATATCTAGTATCCTATCGCGTTCTAGTTAAAGAAGTTTAATAGTATAGAAATTAACTATAGTATACCGGATTAAGAGCTTTTCGCTATCGTTTAGTCCTTTAAATACTAGCGTTACTATCTCGAAGGAAGTACGTACCCTATTAAGGTTTTATCTAATTATTTTAATCTCTAGGCTTTTATAAAATAACTAAAACTTAATAGAAGATAAGCTAGGTAGTATCTACTTTTATCTACTTTTGATTTCTATATTAAGTACCGCTCTAGGAAGACGAACCCTATAGATAGCCTATTATAGCAATAGGGCTTAGACTACGAGGACGCTCCTAGTATCGAGTTGCTAGGCCTATTTTAGGACCGAATAATAAATAAATCGCGGCTATCTAATTAGCGATACGTAAGAGTCGAAGAATTAACTATAAAAGACTTAATATCGGCTAAGACCTACGATAATAGTAAGGCCCCTACTATAGATATATACGTTCTAGCTACGTTTTTAAGAGAGACCGCTACCGAATTAACCTTAAATAGTAACTAGGAAGTAGGTTAGGTATAGCTAATCCCTATTAATAAGTTATATAACGCCTATATCGTTAAGAATATCTACTAGGAAGAATCCGGAGATAAATTAAAAAATCTTACTAGGCGACTCTAAGGGGAAGACCTAGAGACCTAGCGGCGAAAGTATACCGTTAGAGAAGCAAAGCCTAGGACTAAAGACTAGTTAATTAATTTAAAAGGGCTTATTCGATATAAGTACTATCTTTATATCCTAATAGGGAATAATTTAAGAATAAAATTAATAAATATCTATTATAATAACCCTCTTACTAGCTATTTCGGGCGTAACTAAACGGCCGAGCTCCTTAAGAGAAAGTACTATTAGGTAAATCTTAACTAAGACGTTAATAAATATATCTAGATATACCCTATCTACTAGGGTACTATAGCATCGCGATATAAGCCTTATAGAAGGATAGATATACTTCTAATTCTAAAATAGCCGTTCGTAGAGTTATCTATAGACTTTATTATAGGCCTACCCCTATTAATCTATTTAGATTAAACTATTAATAGAATTTTAGTTATTATCGATAGGTTTACGAAATAGTCCCTTTTCTTCCCCGTATCGACGACGATAACGGCTATAGACCTTATATAATTATTCTATAATAATATCGACCTTCGGTACGGCCTACTAGAAGGTATTATTACTAATCGCGGATCGCTTTTTACTAGCAAATTTTAGTCGGAATTATACTATATCTCTAGGGTTAAAATAAGGCTTTCGATAGCGTTTTACCCCTAAACCGACGGCTAAATAGAATAGATAAACTAGATCTTCGAATATTACCTTCGCTATTTTATTGATACCGAATAACTTACCTAGCCGTAACTACTTCGGACGGTAGAATTCGTATACAACAACGCCGTTAATATAACAATAGGCTATTCTCTCTTTAAAGCCCTCTTAGGCTATTTGCTAGACTTTTACTATAGGATCGAGGTTAATCCTTCGGGGAGAAGTATCCTAGCTATAATAGTAAGAATTAAAAAGTTACAAGAAATTCGTAAAAGACTTACGAATTACTAGCGTAGCGTTACTAAGTCGTAGGCAAAGTATTATAACCTCTATTATAAACTACTTATCTTTAAATATAGAGACCTTATCGGATTATTAACTAAGAACCTAAAACTTAAAATAATACGAAAACTTAGCCCTTATTTTATTAGGCCGTTTAGGGTACTTAATATAATTAGAAAATAGGTATACCGGTTAAGCCTACTAAGTTAATACGATCGAATTTATAATATCTTCTACGTCTTCTTCTTAGAACTATAGAGAGAACGCCTAGGAAATAGTACTAATTCGATACCGATACCTAAGCTTAACGATAAGGACGAATATAAAGTTAAGGAAGTATAGGGCGAAAAACTCTTTAATAATAAACGGTATTACCTAATTAAATAGAAGAGATAGCCTTCGGAATATAACTAATAGGTCCCCTATTACGATATAGCGAATATATAAGGTATAATTTAGTAGTTTCTAAAAATATTAAAAAGTAAAAAATTATCCTAAATTAAGTATATAAACTAGAATTAACCGCCGATATACCCCTAATTTACCCCTAAAAATACGTATTTAAATACGCTTAATAAGACCGATAGGAGTATTATCTATAACCTCCTTAAATATAGCCTATACGATACTATCTAGTAGTATAACTATATCCCCTATAACTATCTCCCCCGACTAAGCGTACCTAGCCGTATAGCCTAAGATAATAGCCTTAATAGAGGCTATAAAAACGTACTTAGTACCGGCCTACGACTACTAACTAGGGTCCTTAGGTAGTATACGTAGTAGATAATTGCTACGGTAGTTATCCTAGGCCTTAGAACGGTCCTAGATCGGAGGTATAATAAGGCTAGATAGCTTACGGCGGCGCTAGGAATAAAACTCCTTATATATCTAATTCGTATTCTATAAGAAATATCAACGAAACCTAATAGAATTATAGCCTTATTACTTATAGAGACCTTCTTAGCTATCTTAGAATCGCTAAGAGAGTAAGTACTATAGTAGGCTTTTACGAAGGTATCGAAGGCGCCGATAAAAGCGGCCTACGCAAAAGCTACCTAAATCTAGTAGGATTTAGTCTATCCTAACAATATATTCTCTATATCCTCCTACTAGAACTCTTCGGTAGTCTAGCGTAAAAGCTTACTAATATCGTAGAGATCTCCGAGAATCCCTATTAGGGCCTATACTATATTAGTATAAGGAAGGGCTAAGAAAAGGGTAGCGAAATATACTAGAAAGTATTTATTATATCTTTCGGAATACTACTAGTATAAGACCGATTTAACGGCGTCGAGGACGTACTAGACCTCGAAAGGTAGACCCTCCGCGGGGTTAAAGTTAGTAGCGGTCGAGCGAATATACGCTATATACTAGAAATATAAATACGCTAGCGGATTTGTATAGCGAAGGCGACGACTTTTTAGCGAAATAACCCTAATTACCTTAGGAAACTCTTCGTTATTAGGGGCGTTAATAGACATAGAGCCTTTGTCTTCGTCCCTATCTTTATACTCTTTAGTCTCGTTAAGCAAAGCAACGGCTTCTTTAGTTTTAGTACTTATTTTAGCTAGGCGAAACGATAGCGAATAGTAATTAATACGAGGTAGAAGAATAGAAGAAATAGTAATAATACGCGGGGATATATAGTATTATAATAGATAGAAGAAGGATAAAGGAGAGAAGTAAGAGAACGCGTCTTATACCTACTAATTTCTAGGGTATATATTATAATTTCTTTGTTTACAAAATTATTATATAACCTATAACGCCTAGGGTTAGGCGTTAGGGAGAGGAAGCATAATTATTACGGGATAGGCTTCCTTAAAGCTATTCCTAGATTCTTCGTTGTATATACCGGATTAGTAGCGATTCGCCTCCGATCCGCCCCCGCCTCGCCTATAATTCCTTCCCTACCGTATAAACATTATATTAGCCTCTTCTATAAGAAAAGGCGTCCTATCCTTTAGCTATAATTCTCTTTAAGAATTAGTCTCTATTCCTATTATAATATATTGCCCCTACCTCCTCTTAAGAGTTACCTATAGTATTTAGATAGTCGTGCCTTACCTAATCGATAGGCTTACTATCCTACCAACTAGTTCGTAACATAAAGCGGGTCTAGTAACTCGATACTAAGAGCGTTTTTATAGTCCGAGCCCTATTATCGTAATAGGCTATCTATAGGGTTCGTCTTCCTAGAGCGGTACTTAATTTAGAAATTAAAAGTAGATAAAAGTAGGTACTACCTAGCTTATCTTCTATTAAGTTTTAGTTGTTTTATAGAAACCTAGAGATTAGAATAATTAGATAAAACCTTAATAAGGTATATACTTCCTTCGAGGTAGTAACGCTAGTATTTAAAAGACTAAACGATAGCGAAAAGCTCTTAATCTAGTATACTATAGTTAATTTCTATACTATTAAACTTCTTTAACTAAAATACGATAGGATACTAGATACCTCTATCGTAAGGCTAAGAGAGGATTCCGGCTATAGCCTAATTAGATATATTAGTCTTAATTCTTCTAGGTCTTTCTAGATCGAAATATCGGAGTAGTAGTATAGTCTTAAAGGCGTCGAGAATATAGTAAAACGTCGCTATTTCTAGGGGTATAAGCTCTAAGGTCCTAGGTTTCTTACTATTCTTATTCCTTTTTATTAGAGATATTAGTAGGAATATAATCTTAGAGTAATTTCGGATAAAATACTAATAGAAGTTATAGAATCCTAAGAATACCTAAATATCTTAGAAGGTATAGGGAATCGGCTATAAAAGGATATCGGATACCTATTATAGATCTATTAAGATACTTTTCGAGGAGATAATAAAGCTAAGGAATTCGACTTAATCTTAGTAGAAGATATATTTACTAGGTTTTATATATAAGCCTATAGATCTTATTTATTCGAGGACTTAGCGGATATAATTAGTATATATATTATAGTCTAGTAAAAAGATTAAGATATTATCTAGATATATTACTATAAAGATATCGAGAAGGTTATAAAATACTATATAAATATATAATTAGAAGGTAGCCGATATATTAGTAAGGCCGAATAGTATAACTATATATTTAAAGTAGCTATAATATATATAGAAAGCTATTTTCTATTTATTACCTTCCTAGATATAGATCCGATAATATATATCTTTAATATCGATCTTACTAAACTATTTTATACTTATAAGATAGTTAAGTATCTCCGAAATAAGGGGGATAGGGTAGTAATTCTTAACTAAGATATAGTTAAGTCTATAGTAATTAATATATAATCGGAGTCTACTATCTTTCTTAGGGGCGAAGAGAATAGGAGTACCTACTAGGCTCTTTAATAGTCGGATACGCCTATTCTCTAGGTTTTCGTCGATATATCGATATAGTTCTATTAGTTTATTTTATAAAAAAAGATAGATTAGACTAAAAAAAGGAGTTTAGTTAGCGATAAGTTCGATAGTATAATTAGTATCCTTAAATAGAGAGAGAATTGCTATCTTTTCGTAAGAGAAAATATTATAAAACTCCTATAATTCGGTAGGGATTCCGGATAGGTCCTAAGGAGATTAATCGTCGTTATTATCCCTAGGGATCTAGATTTTCTTAGGTAGTTTAATAGCTATAAAGACGTAGGCTAGATTATAGAAGTATTTAGCGAAGATATAGGGTTTCTCTATTATAATAGATAATACTTTAAACTACTAGAGATAAGACGCTAGCGTAAGATAGATATTTAGGTATTAAAATATTATTATAGAGAGAAGAATAGGACTACTCTATAGGTTAGGATTATAGTCGATAGCGATATATAGGCGTTCGAAGGATTTAACTATTCCGTAGGAATTAGTTATAGTAATTAGGACCTTCTATATACTATAGATAGGTATTAAGAATATATTAATAGCTTTAATAAAGGGTCTAGATAGCTTAGCTAGCTAAAGTTTATATATCTTAACGAATTAAAAACTAACAATATTAATTTTAGTATAGCTATTAAGGTCTACGTATATTTCGATTATATTTCGAATATAAATCGGTATATAAAGATAGTAGGTAGTCTCTACTTAAGGATAAGAAGTCGGAGATATAGAGTCTACTCCGACTTATTAGCGTTTCCTTAGAGAATTTCGCCTATATAGGCGTATCCCTAAGAGTAAGTAGATTATATATAGCTATTACTACTATAGTTAAAGTATATAAAGCGTTGTCTATCTTATCCGAAAGGATTCTTTTCTCGAGGTTAAGATAGATTATTACGGTTTCGGACTAGTTCCTTATTTAGATTATTAGTATAGTATCGGTCCCTATTCTAGTTATAGTAAGGCTAGCGCTAGCCCTAGTTTAGTCTATAAAAGTATTTAGGATTATATAGATAATCGGTTTTAGATTTAGGATAGAAATAGGAACCGTAGGATAACTCCTAGGAGTAGCGCTTAAAAAGTCCCTAATTCGAGGCCTTATCGTTGGCTTTACGCTTTCGTTTCTTTTTAGACTATAGAATCTTCTAGTAGTAATAGGCGATATTAATTATCTCGTCCTAAGTCTTTAGGAGATTAAGGATATAGAGATTAATAAGATTCTAAAGTAGATACTAAAGCTTCGCGAAGAAAGAGAGGCTTCTTTCTATTTCCGAAGGGCAAGGAAAGTATTATTTAAAGGTATCGAGATAGGTATAAAACTCCCTCGGATCCTCGTCGGACTATTAAAAGGTCTTCTCGAGTTAGACTCGAACTTCGGCTTAGAGATTAGCGGTATTCTTAATAAGGGTAAAGGTAAAATCTTTAAAGTAAGACTACGTTCTTTTAGCGTAATACTTATCCTTCGGTACTAATTCGCTAATATATCGGTACTATCTTATCTAATAGGTTTTATCTATAAAAAAGACGCCGAGAAGGATTTTTCTACTATTATAGTAGTATTTTCGTAGTACGTTTATAAAGGTAGTTATAAGGTCTAGTAGCTAGTTTTATCGCTATTAAAGGTTAAATATAATTTTAAATCGTAAGATATCTTTAAACTTAATTTTAAACTTATCTTTATAGTTAAATTTAGAATTGTTATAGTTTTAGGAGTAATTTACTTAGCTATCGAGTATAGCTTCTTTAGTACGAAGTTCTACGATACGTCGCTTTAAGGCAACCTATTATTTAAGCTTTTAGATAGTCTCCTAGGTAAGTCTAAGGTATTTATCTAACTAGTTAGTATCGACTAGGCCCTAGTTAATTAGGATTAGACTTATATTATAAGAGGTCTTAATAGCCGACTATAGTTCGATAGTACTTCGGCCTTAAGACTAGGCCCTTTCAACTACGGATTAGGTTTAGGGAGATATCGTAACCTTAGGTAATCGAAAACAAAGAATTAGAATTATTACGAACTAGTTAATAGGATAGTAAGCCTATCGATTAGGTAAGGTACGACTATCTAAATACTATAGATAACTCTTAAGAGGAGGCAGAGGCAATATATTATAATAAGAATAGAGACTAATTCTTAAAGAGAATTATAGCTAAAGGATAGGACGCCTTTTCTTATAGAAGAGGCTAATATAATATTTATACGGTAGGGAAGGAATCATAAGCGAAACGAAGGCGGATCGGAGGCGAATCGCTACTAGTACGGCACGTATAACAAAGAATCCGGGAATAGCTTCAAAGAAGCCTATTCCGTAATATCTTTCTATAGAGCGTAGGATTACTCTATATTTTCTAAAACGTTACGATAGCTAGGGACGTATTTATATAGAGTAGATTTGTCGCTATCGTAACTACTAAAAGCAAGCTTAGGTATATCTTTTAGGACCTACGTAGGCTTAGGAAAAAGTATATCTTTTAGGTAGCGAAGGGGCTTAGGCTTAGAAAGCTCTACGGTATAAGATAGAGTATCGTCTATGTCCGATACGTTAGACGTATTAGCGTTACTTAGTATATACTAAAGCTTCGCCTATTTCTTCGGAGGTTAATTCTCTTAGAATCGCTTATAGCCCTTATTATCCTAGTCGATAATTTTAGGATTCGTAGTAGCCGCGTATAGGCGGTTAATTAGAAACTTATACGACGATTCTATACGTATTATAGAGTACTTAGACTTAGTAAAGATAAAGGCAAAGAGGTCTATAGAGTACTTTAGCGACTACGAGTCGAAATCGTAAAAGCGAGTAAGTTAGAAGGGCTAATCGAAGCTCTCTTCCTACGAAAAGAAAGCGCTTTAATAGTAGTATATTTTACTTCTAATATCGAGTTTTTTATTAGTAGCTTTCTCTCCCTATTTATTAGTATATCGGCCTTTATAGTTATATAACTATTAGACAACTATTTATAGTACTAGTCTATAGCTAGTATTATAAGTATACTTTTCTCTAAGTACTACTAGTCCGACTATAAAGTATAGATTCTATTTAAGGACCTTATCGTCCTTTCTAACTACTAAGTAACTATAGCGTATAGTAGTACGTAGGCTAACTAGCGTATAGTAGCCTTTCTAAATCGGCGGATATAGTAGGCCGTAGAAATCGATATATAGAGCTAGATCTTATAGGACGTAGCTTACTCTAATCTAGCTATTCCTATCCTAGACGCTTTTATATTTTTTTAGCTTATCCTAGGTAAGTTCTTTTATAGCTATATAGACTAACTTATTACTTAGTATAACATTCTTATCCTTAGGGAGAATAAGACTACTATAAGTATTATATTCGAATTTAGTATAGAGAGGAAAGTTTATAAGCTAGGCTAGGGCAACTATACCTTTCTTTATAAAGGTAAGCTAGATTATATCGAGGTTAGAAGTCTATAGTAGATAGCGTAACTTAAGCTTAGCTTATACGTTATACTTAGAAGCGACGAAGGAATCCTAGAATTCTAGGATCTTAGTACGAACCGTAAGGAATATATCTATTAAGTTTGCCTTAGAGAGGGTATTAAGGTCCTTTTTATAGGTATAAATACCCTTTACTAAAGAATTAGTTATATTTAGAAGTAAGAGAAACTAGTTTAAAAGATAAGTAGTTATAAATAGTAGAAGGTATCGGAGATATAGTAGAGATATAGGTAGAGGAAGTAAGATTATATAGAATAGATAAATATAATATAGGTAGAGGTTAGAAGCGTCGAGGCTATAGATACGTAGTTATAAAAGAAAGAAACTAGGGTAAAAGAAAAGTAAAAGCGAGGATTATAATAAAAGCGAATATAAGTTAAAGTTAGGTACGAGGGATAGGAATAAAGAAAGATAATAATAATAGTATAGATAGTTTAAAATTAATAAGGAGCCTAGCGGCTCTCGAAGTCTCGGATAGTATCTTCGTAACCGATATAATCCTTCTCTCTTACCTATTTATCGCGTTTAGAGGTCTATCTTTTCTAACGGATAAGATACTTTGTATTTTTAGACGTTCGCTATCTTATCTAGGCTAACTTAGAGTATTAACTACCTTCTTCGCGAGGATTCTATCTACCTCGAAGACTTATTCGTTAGGGAAGCGTTTATTATATATAGGGAGATAGTCGTTAGAGTATTAGGCTCGGTACTAAGGGTCTTTACCCTAGGGTATAGGCTCTAAGTATATAACGCTAACTATAGGGTATACCTTAGATCTAGCTAGGAAATCTAGCCGGTAGGTAAGGCGTCTAACCCTCTTAAGTACCGTAAACCTATCGGTATATCTTTATACGAGAACTAGTAGTAGTACGTAGTTAGCGTATAATATATAACCTTCTCTAAGCTTTAGGTAGACCTAGTTACCGACCTCGAAATAGATTAGTTTATATCCCTAATCGTACTAGCTTTTTATTCTTATCGTAGCCTAGGCAAAAGAGTATTCGGCGTTAGCGCGTATCGCGATAACTAGGCTTAGAGCCTACCTAATAAGACTCTAAGGCTATTATAGCTCTATACCGTATAGTATCTAATATAGGGAGTAGCTAGTAGTAGTACTTAGGGAACTATTTAGAATAGCTTAGAGGGCTAGAAGGTAATCTATCTATTCTACGTCTAGATAGGTTACGATAGCGTAGCGTAGGGCTATCTCGAGCGTCTAATTAAAGCGCTCGGATTGCCTATCTATCTAAGGATAGTATACTATAGAAAAAAGTAGCTTTATATTAATTAGTTAAAAAAGGTAGCGCTAGAAGCCTTAAACGAATTTAGGGTCGTAATTACTAATAATTATAGTTAGAATCCCCTAATTCGTAGTCTACTAGTAAGTAAGGGCTATCTTAGCCTACTACTTATCTATCTACGTATCTTACCTAGGGATAGCTCCTAGAAGTTTTATAAATTTATCTATTATAGATATAGTAGTATTAAAACCGTACGTATTTAGTAGACTTAAAATAGAATCGATAGTAATAGTATAGAATAGAATCGGCGGGGTTAGTATAGGTTTAAAAGAACCGTACGGACGATATCTCCGAATCCGATATTCTAAGTAGGTTAGGTAGTATTCGATATATCTCTTAAGGAGCTTAGCTCTCTTATAGAAAGTAATACTACGGAGTTTATTCTAAGCGCGCTTAAATCCTTAGTATATTTAGTCGTTATATACGAGTTAGAAAACTTTCTCTATTATAGATTACGGGAGGTATAGGCTATCCTCGCTAAACGAATTATAGAAGAATAGTAAACTATTAGAATCGAGGTAGTAGGGTAGCTTAGGTAAGATTAGATCTAACGTAGAATTTTCTAGGATATTAATTAACGTAGACTATCGGTAGTCTTATATATAGCCGTCGATAATTCGTATTTTTATATCGTTACTTACTTAGAGAATAGAAAGAGTAAGTTAGTACGTAGTCGGCGCCTTATATAGCTCGATAATATATAGCGCTTAGAGATTATCTAGGCTATCGGATTCGATTAGGTAGGTTAGCGTAGAAGAAGGTAGCCTAGAAAGTACGTCCGTAATATAGTTTAACTTACCTAGGCGATAGAAAACCTTTAATCTAAACTACTAAATAAACTAAGATATATATACTAAACGTAAGTTCTATTATTCTAAGCTAGTAGATAAAAGGCTTATAGCGATTACGATTACTACTATCCTACTATAATCGATATAGACTACTATCGGCGAAGCTAGCGGATAAGCCTCGATTAGGTATCTTACTTTCCTTAGGACCTAATATAGGCTAGATATCTCTAACTCTATTAGCTAGTAGTTTCTTTCCGGATTAGAGAGAAGGTAGCTAAAAAATATAATAGGCTCTACCTAGGTAGGGGAAGGTAGCTTAGAAAGTTCTATATAAGAGCTTTTAATATAGTAGAGGATAGCGCTATAGCTACTCTCCTTTAAGCTATCGATATCGACGTAAAGCTAGTAAGACGTATTATAGTAAATAAGCTAGAGTAGCTTCTTAAATTTAGCCTATAGGGTTTAGAACGCTTAGATTTCCGCCTAAGTAGGTTCCGTAAGTAGCGAACGGTCGCTCTAAACCTTCTATAGTATATCTTTAACTAGGCTTTCTTTAAGTAGTACTATTTTTCTCGCTTAGAGGGGATTAGCTTTACTAGCGTACTCTCTAATATAGTAGCAAAGGTCGCTAGTTATTCTAAGGTAAGTCTCGAGCTACTTATATATCTTTAGAAATAATAGGGATTAGATAGCCTTTATCTTCTCCTCTAATATAGATATTCCTAATAAGTCGATATTCTTTCTAAATAGTATTAGGCTCGGAAAACTAATATAGGTCTTCTTAGGGTCTAGAGTAATATTATATTCTTAAAGCGTAGAGAAAAGTAGATATAGGTATTAGATATACTTATCTAATATATCCGAAACTACGAAGATATTATCTATATAGGTACGGTACTATTCTCGGAATACGTATAGAATATTATCTATTTAACGTTAGATATACGTAATAGAATTAGAATTCCTTATTACGATAATATAGAGTATCTTCTAGCTATAGTAGGAGATAACTACCTAATATCTATCGTAATCTAGGTAGATCCTCTATTAGTAAAAGAATTTCGTAGCGTCGACGATTATAATAAAGCGTTTTCTACGTACTATTACAACGATATTATCTTAGCTTAGAAGAGGGTAAAGATCTAGGACTAGATTCTTATTTATTAGCCTATTATCGATAACTATTCTACTAACTTGTTAGAGCTTAAACGCTTTTTTCGTCGGTACGAGTAACCTACTTCTAGACAATAAAAACTAGATTAACTTCTTATACCTTATAGATCGCGAAGGATATCTTCTTTTATACGTAGAGTATATTAAAAGCGTCGTTAATAATTTTCTAATTTTTAGGTAGCTATCTATAGACCTAGTAGCGCTATAGCCTAGAACCTAGTATAACTAGTAGCCTTATCTATCTATCTTATAAGATATTAACGACTCTAGGATTAGACTATATATCGTAGGACTCGTAAACCTCGTAGAGCCTATCGGCAATATTAAGCGCGCTATAAATAATAATCCTATTTAGTAGTACCGTCTTAAGATCTATCTACTTAGAATATTTAGTCGTATTCGGCGAGACTAATTCCGTCGAATACGTAGATAAGGCTTAATAGATATCTAGACTTATAGATATAGAGTAAGCTATAGCGAGGTCTCTAAGCTCTAGGGCGATTAGTAGTAGATAGACTACGGCCTTATCTTTCGGTAGGGTATAAAGCGAGGCCGCTTCCGTCGTAACTTAGTATATAGAGGTATAGTTAGCTTCGATAACCTAATCGATTCTATTCTTCTTGCGAAAAACCTAGATATAGTTAGTATTATTAATAGTATTAACGAAGGAAAATTAGGTATCGACTATTTAGCTTAGAACGTAGAGCTTAGGATTATAGAGTATTAGCTTAAATATAAAATCCTAATCTCTAGGGAGCGTACTCTTAACCTATACCGATACCTATATTTACTACTAGAAGGGAATCTCGACGTTACCTATAGTATAGATCGGCTTATTTTCTATATAATTAGGTTTAGCGTAAAGTATAATTAGGAAGGTTAGGTTATCGTAGGACTTAACGATCGCCTAGAAGCATAGAAAGTTAAGGACGATACCTTTAGGACCTATAACGTCTATTCTAATTAGTAGCTTTATACGTAAACTATTAATAATATATACTTCGAACTAGATATATATCGCTATACGTTCTCTATTAATTTAGCTAACGTAGTATAAATTAACTACGATATACTTACTTAATAAATATTAAGAACTAATCCTATTTATAGGAATTAGTACGATCTAGTTCTTTAGGTAGGTTAGTAAGGTAGTAAGCTTAGAATTAATAAGGGTTATAATATAGCTAGAGTCGAGGTAGTAAGTAGTAAGCTTATCGAGGGTAGTTAAACTAATAGTAGTAGTTACGTATCTCTACGACTAGAATATATAACCTAGGATATAAGTAGGCTAGACTACCGAGTCGATTATACGAATTAGTTCCGCGAAATTAGTAACTAGGAGACTTCTAATATTAGCTACTACTTAAGGCTTATAGCTTCGGAGATACTAATAAAGTTTTAAGTTAGAAGTAAAAACTTATAGATAGTTAAGATAGGTAATTGCTAGTTTAGAAGCGACTACTATCTAAGCGCTTAGAGCTTCGTTCTTAGGTTTAAAGTCGTCTTTCTTATTAGGCTAAGAGAGAGTCTTAGGAGGGAGAACTTCGTACGGATCTTCGATATACCTATCGTCCTACTCGAAATTAGGTTAGGCCTTATCGTAGTAGTTGTTTTCGTAACTATTATTCTAGTATTCGTTAATATTAGTATAGTACGCTCTCTAGGAATAGTATTAGTTCTAAGGTATAGGTCTAGCTTAAGCTAGATATCCTCGCCGATTATTATTATAGTATAGATTATAGGATTAGAAATTAGAAAAACTATAGGCTTAGAAGTTACCTTAGTAGGGCTTCTACTAGGGTAGGGAGTACGTATTTTACGCTTAGATTAGAGGGGGCCTCTAAAGCGGCTACTACTAGCTCTACTAGTTATAGCTTTATTATTAATAACTAGAACTACTACCCTACTAGCGTACCGAAGGTATTTAGTAGCCTTATTAACGCTACTAATAGTCCTATAGCTATAGATAGTTATAGAATTCCTATAAATTTTAATAACCCTAATATCTACTATAGTTCTAGGGATAGTTATAGGTAAGCTAGGGTACTTAGAATCTATATATAGACTAGTAATACGTAGACTAGTTTATAAGATCTTTCTAATCTTAGTACTATATATTAAGAGACTCTATAAACCTAGTAAGTATAGTAGTCTTAGTAGGCTCGTCGATATCCTAATATAGTAAGAGGTTAATATTTTAGCGAATCCTAAGTAGCTAGTCTAATATCGTAGTATATCCTATCGACTTTAGGAGTTATAATATTCCTTAGGTATATTTACGTAGCGTATAGCTAGTATATATATTATCCTAAGTATAAATATACTTATCGAGCTCGAGGAGTATATTAGTATAGTTAGGTTTAAACCGCTTCGATATTATCGTAAACTATCCTAATTCTAAGCTAACCTTATTTATAAAACGCTTTTTGTCGGAAGTAAGCTCTTATAAATACTAGCGTAATATATCTACTTTTAGGTAGCTATAGATATTAGCTCTAACTATAGGTTTAGACTTTAGTATAACTAGGTCTTTTATTCGGTTAATAAATATATAGACGTCCGAATAATAACTAATATTTTAAATAGTATCTATCCTATCTCTAAATCGCTTAGAAGGATCGAAGAAACTAATATCTATAGCCTTCTACGTTATATCTCTAGTAGCGAGTTAACCTAGTAGCCCCTATAGACTAGATATTCCTTTATTACCGTAGAGGTTCTAAAGAAGGTTCGGATTATCGTAGAGAGCGTCTCTTAGTATAGCTTAGAAAATATTCTACTTAAGTAGTAGAGAATAGGCGGCGTCGGCGCCTTAGGCCTAAGGCGTAGAGTAAGCTATATTACGATTAGGTCTTAGAGCTTCTTCCGCTAAGAATATATAGGAGCGCGTAATCTACTTAAAATACGATCGAGGTTAGGGCTTATCTCTTTTAACCGAAGAAAAGGGCTCGTCTCTTTTAATAGAAGGAAAAGGCTTATCTTAAGAAGGGCTTAGTTAAGAAGGGTATAGTCGAGGGTTAGCTTAGAAATTCTTAGAATACTTAGAATCTAGTACTTAGAAATTCTAGAATAGAGGCTAAGACTTAGTAATAACTAGTCGTTATACTCGGCTCTAGTATTCTAGAGCCCTAACGGCCGTTAACGGTACGCTATCTAGGCCTCGCCTAGGAGAAAGTAGGGTTAAGATAGAGGTTTTAGAAGGGGTACCTTAAACTTAGACTTAGGGTTCCGGCTCCTATACTATTTTAGATAGAATAGAAGAGACTAAAGACGCTCTACTTAGCGCTCTAGTAATAGAGCGTCTAAGTAGGTAGGTCGGTTATAGGTTTATAGATAGAAGAGATACGGATAAGGGAGAAAAGAGGTTAAGGTAACCGACTAGACAAAGGAAATCCTTTACCGCCTTATTAAGAACTAACCGGTCGATAGGCTAGTCTACTAGGAATAGGTCTTCCGAAGAGGGAAGATATACCTAAAGTCCCTCTAAGCTTAGGATAGCGTCAACGAGGGATAAGGTCTCCGCGTCGAACTCGGACGACTAGGGGTTATCCGTAGCTACTCGGTAGTTCTAAAATTAGATAGTAAGCTACACGACGCGTCGTAAACGTCTCTCTATAGGCTTAGAGATTTAGAAGGAAAAGGTAGTTAAGAATAAGTATAAAGGGGAGTTAAAGTAAGCTAATAGCGATAGTAAGCGATAGTAAGCTCTAGCGGGCCTAGGGCTTAGAAAAAAGACAAAACAACCTAGAGCGATCCTCTAGAAGAAAATTTAATAAAATCCTAGTCCGCAACTAGATATACTACTATTTGTTAGAGACTAACTAGGAGAATAAAGATGATCCATTGAACTAGCTAGAGGCAGAGCTAAAACTATCCTACTGACTAACCAGCCTAACTGTAATAGCTGCATAAGAGAAGTTCTTCAATCAATCATGTCAATTGGTTCCCTCAGTACGAGTGCATACTGCATCTCTCGGACTCGACAATACCCTCAGTGTCTTCAGGCCACAGCCTGATGAGACAGAATTCTGCCGATTTTGCCGCCTTTGCTGAGTTAACGTAATTCACCATTAAATCATGTATCAATCCCCCAATGTGTTGTTCCACGGTTCGCGCCTTCAAGTTTGGAAGAGTTCCATGTCATGTGGATTAAATGTGGCTCTAACGAGCGAAAGCCTGTTTGCATTGACCGTCAGAGAAAAACATCGAAGTCTTGCACAAATTCTCAGACGTTTGTTTTCGGCAATCGATCGGAAGATACCGCCGCAATAACCATCGTCCATCAGCCACATCGGTCTATTTATTGGCAGAGAGGAACATCCAGAGTCATTCACGAGGGCAGTAATCCTCTGCTGATATCATTATGATGACTCGAGACCTGGGCGGACAAGCACCTACAATATCGGCTATATCGGCCACAGTCAGGCGACCAGAAGATGGATATGACGGAACTGATGAACCTGGGTGCTCCAAATTACTTGCTGAGGCATTGTGAATACTGTCATTTATTTAGAATAATCCGGCATTGGATTTTGCCAAAGATCAGACGATTAAGAAGAGTTATTGCACCACCAACCAAAGATCAACCCCAACATGAAGCTCACATCTGGCATCCACATGAAGATTCACTTTGACCAGCTGGTAAAAAGTGACAGATATGACTATTCGCCTTTGCCTAGGCTCACTTGGTCCTCTTTCATCATGGGCGTGCTTGTGTCTATGGGCGGCTGAATGTAAGTTTTACATTTTTCCATCTTGGGAACGATGAGCTAAACCCCTTAGTTTCGGATACGACACCGGTCAAATCTCTGGTTTCCTTAATATGCCAGACTTCTTGAACCGTTTTGGTCAAAGAGATGCCAATGGCACACCATACTTTAGTAATGTGCGTACGGGGCTTATCGTCGCTTTGGTATATCTCAAAAGTCCGATAACATCTTGTGAATGGCTAATTTTTTATAGCTCTCGATTGGAACTCTCATTGGTGCGCTGGTCGTAGCACCTGTAGCTGATTGGATTGGACGGCGAATTTCGATGTCTTTCTGGAGTGTAATTGTGTCCGTGGGCTTCATAATTCAAATCGCCTCAATAACGGCTTGGTATCAGGTGATGATTGGCTGTCTGGTTTTAGGTCTTGGTGTTGGCGTACTTAGTCTGCTAGTGCCTATGTATCAAGGTGCATAACCTCCTCTTTGCTGTTTTCCCCCTTCTCCTCCTCCTTTTTTATCATCAACGGGTGGAAGGCTAGACAAGAGAATTATTCTAAAAACTATAGTCGAAACTGCCCTACCGTGGATTCGAGGTACTCTAGTCTGTACTTACCAATTATTCATTACTCTCGGAATTTTCTTGGCCGCCTGCTTTAACTATGGCACTTACACGTACCAGCGAGGCAATTCCGGCTCTTAGCGTAATCTTCTCGGACTTAGATAGGTATAGACGCTTATTCTCGGTATTGGCATCTTACTTTTTCCTGACACCTCGCTACGAATACCGCCGCGGCCATACTTAGGAAGCCAAAGAAACACTATGCAAAGTTTACGGCGCTCCTGCCAACCATTGCAGTATCCATATTCAACTCGAAGAAATAGAGAGCAAACTCCGTTCGGAATCCAATGAGTTTGGCGGCATGTTCAGGGCTTACCGCATTGCTCTAGAAATGACATTACAGGCTTTTCAACAGCTAACAGGCGCCAACTATTTCTTCTACTACGGGACAACTATATTTCAATCTGTCCGAATCGGCTCATTTGTCACCCAAATGATATTGAATAGTATCAACTTTGGCGTTACTTTCATTGGTCTTTGGTTGAGCATTAGGGCCGGAGAAAATCTCGTATTGCAGGAAGCATCTAGATGTTCGTTTGCTTCATAATTTTCGCATCTGTCGGTCACTTCTCTCTCAACATAGCCTATCCTCAAATGACGCCGGGGCCTAGTATCGCTCTTATTGTTTTTGCTTCACTCTTCATTCTCGGATATGCGACAACCTAGGGTCCGGTGAGTTATGACCCCCTTACCAATTAGTCGTTTGATCTTTCCTTAAAGATTCCATTTTCCAGATCATCTTGCTGACTACGCATGATACACAGATGGTTTGGATCGTTCAACGGAAATATTTCCTTTGCGCTATAGAGCTTCAGCAATAGCGCTCTCAACAGCGAGTAACTGGACATGGAATTTTCTGATAGCTTTCTTCACACCATTTATCACGGGTGCCATTGATTTTCGATACCGCTACGTATTTGCGGCTTGTAATTTGGTTTCTGCAGTCGTCGTGTACCTTTTTCTGATTGAAGGACAGGGCAGAACACTGGAGGAAATTGACACTGTGTATATCCAGCGCGTCAGCCCATGGAGGAGCTCGGAAATGACCCCGCCGTCAACGGAAGATATGAAGGCAATCAGGAGTACTGTCGGAGCCGAGACTGCCGCGGGAGATTGAGATAAAGCGAGGATTTTCATGTCTGAAAACTGTTTCCTACGAAGTAATTAATTAATTGCACCAATAAGTAGGGGTCATATATATTAGTGACATTTCGGGATATTCGCATTCGCATTCGCAGTAACTAATACTTATCTTCAATCTATCATCACGTGTCAGAATGAACGACTGGAGGCGATAGTGAGCCTGCACATAATGTTTATTTAGCTGAAATATACCTTATATAGTCACTTGTATCTTCCCCAGTTGTTTCGCATAGGGAGAACATGGACATGGATAAGCTGCATCGTGAGTCGCAATCCCCTGTCTGACGTTGAGCAAAGTTGTTCAACTCGAAGTTCTCTGTTGAACGGTTTAAGAGTAGCTAGTCGCAGCTTTGGCATGTGCCACACGGGATGGATAGGCCTCCCATCGAATACAAAATGTACCATGATTACAAGCGGAAAAACCACATACTGTATCTCTAGTTTCCTACAAATAAATACTTTGTCTTTCAAGGTTCGCTTCCCCGTACACTAAAACGTCAAGAGGTTTTCCTTGACGTACGTTTATGTCTAGTATTCTACAAGTGCTTCCTTCTCGGTTCTCGAGGTTTTGATATATACAGCGTCTATCCAGCCCCACTTTAAAGCAATTGCATTTTTCCTTTCGGAGGAGATAGACTGGGTGGAGTTTCGTCTTGCACGGTTTGATCGGATAATTGGAGACATGATCGGAGAGCATCTGTTCTTCCTGCCCCGGGTGGAAACGGTCATGGGAATGTACGCCGGACGAGTGAGCAGATGCTAAACATCGTCTCCCAGCCTGTTGTTGGGTCGATGGCCTTCAGCTTCCGATTGTCTCTGTGGCCGCGTATGGATCCTCTACCGTACTCCAGTCACTCGACCCTTTCCCCGCTGACTAACCTGCACACGATGTCATCCCTAGATCCGCCCTTTTTGTATTAATCCCCTAGTAAATTATAGTTCAAAGTAGCGCAACTTGTAAAGACATTTCCGGATAGTTTCCAATTCTTATTCCACCCAGAATTTGTCTACAGACACGCATCACCGCGGTCTGTCTTGCCCAAGACTTTCAAAACATAACCAGTCTTGCGAAGCAAAGCAGCTTTGAATTTGTATTGTCTCATTCAAGTAACATACTACAGATTTCAATTGAGTTATTCCTTGAATGTAAAACACCATTCAATACACTTTCACTAGCAATCCCTCACTCGCATCGGTCGACATCCACCAACTCGGCCAGGTCACCTCTTGAAAACTGGTTCCAGTCAATGAGCATACAATTCAGTCGCTCCCGAGACGATCTCAAAGCCTGGCCAAAGAAATGCAGTCGGGATAACTGCTCGTCGTGGCGACATTGAAGGCCGTCCCTCTCGTTATTCAGGTGCACGCTAGCCTCCCTCTAAAGTTGATTGGTTTCATTTGTTTTCTCGCAGTCGAGATGCTTAGGCACACACGACTCCCAAAGACGAGTCGAGCTGCCTGAAAGACGAGTTTCGAAACGTCACGTTCGAGATCTGCGAGCGCCTCCAATACGGGTTGAAATGGCTCGGTCATTCAATCCGATGCTTAACCTTTCGAGCTGGACGTAGCGACAGGGACAGGAGCGATCTCTATGTACCGAATCACATTGGGGCGCAGATCGCGATGGGTCCCACCACACACTAGGGACATCGGTCTTTGTAGCATGTGTATGGTAGTTGTATTATTATGAAGTTCAGTGTTTCATGATCCAGTAATATAGATACAGGTCTAACCCTAGTGCATGAGTAGTGCATATCAGAGTGACAGGACAATACCATCAGTATAGGGGATCCAACATACGTTAATGTAGACAGGATTTATTCGGCAGAAAATATGGAAGCTTAATTTATTAGGCAGGGAGGGTCGGATTAGCAATTCCCTAAAAATTGCAGTGCGCTGGACTGTAATTACCCCCACGGCATAGGATCAAGGGGTTTATTCGAGGGCAAGCAAAGGTTTGGTATCATCGTACACTTGCCTGAAGCATTGTGGCGGTGCAAAGCTTTGAAGCGACCTTGTTCAACGGCCACAGCTAGCATCTGGGAAACTCATCTTCCGGTGGAATGGCCAAGTCGCCGACAGACCGTTCGTTCCAAACTCCCTCCGCCTGACGGGCGAAGCTAATCCGCCTCGGATGGCCGACTTGGCCTTGTCGTGGCTATGCCTAGCGTAAATAACTGTTTCTCATTGTGCTGAGCCATCGGGCTTTGCTGGACATATATGCATGTTTGTGCGGGTTTGGACACTTCGGGCAGTTCATGAAGTTTTGGTGAGGCTTTGCCTCGGAATCGTAATTATCAATCCATTTGTTTGCAACGATTTATCAACTCCCATAAGTATCGGTATTGGAATAGAGGGCTACTGTCGTTGACGCATACATGGTCTCGACTCAAACACCTTTGATCTTGCTAGATACACGAATAAAACATTGACTAAACATCTTGAACCGAGGACCCACGAGAGAAATGGAAACGGTTTCTAAGCCACCTGCTGAACTTGCTTCGCAACCCTCGCTGGAATTCCTTGAGAAACAGATGATTAATGCAATTGCTTACATAGACCCTTGGAAAAGAGCAGCAATGTCATCTTCATACAGCCTCAAGGTTGGCACCCTGGCCAATGTGCCCTTAATAGTCCGCACGAATGGCTTGTCCTTCCGAGCGATTATTATGAAATCCACTGCCAGTCTCAATAGGCTGCGTTCACTGATCCTGGCAATATACGGTTCGACGCTCTGAAGGAACGAACGCCGCCCACTTTCCGACTCAACATCCACAGCGTCCTCTGCAATTTCAAGTAGAAGGACCGGAGCGGGGCATCCGTTGCCTCCTATCAAAGCAGTCCGTATGCGTGGGTGTTGCTCAATCTCCTGCTCAAACGGCGACACGAAGTATCCCTTCGCATCCGTGAGCGAAACAAAATCATCCATCCGGCCGATAATCCTCCAGAGCTCTTTGCGATATGGGTGCTGAGCCCACAAATCTTTAGTTTCAAACCTGTCAAGTTCAGGAAAGGCGATGAAAATGGGTTGCATGGCGCATTCTGGTCGACGGACAAACACCATTTCATATAGATTATCAGTCCGGTGCTCAAACTGGACGCCAGCATGTGACTGAAACTGAAAGTAATCCCAATCTTCTTTGTCATCCGGGCGAATCTGGGTAAAATGGTGCCCTGACTCAGTACAGCCGATGAGAGGGGCCAACCGAGTATGAGAAATTATTTGATCTCCCAGGTGGCGTGCAAGAGGTGCACCAGCATAGTGGACATATTCCAGATTTTTTAAAGCTTCAAAGCCATCCTCGAAAGACAACATCTGACTTAACAGTAGCGGTGTACACAGGGCACCATCTGCACGGGCAAGACGCAGGATCCTCGCCACGGTTTCTGGGGATTGATCCGGGGGGGCAAGAATAGCTGTCATGTTGACGAATGGGGGGAAGAAGAGTACCATGACCATTCCCACATACTACAATTTTGTTGTTAGTACATTACACGCATATCAAGCACATACAAAATACCATTCTATCAGGTAATGACGGAAAACTTACATGTAATGTTGGCAAATGTGTATACCATCGTTTGTTGGTGTACTGATGAATATGGCTTTCTGCGACATCCGGCAAGCCTGCTGGAACTTCCAAATTGGCCACCATTCGAAATGTGTGCGTGATTGGCTTGGGGGGACCTAGACCAATAATTTGAGTGATTAGATGGCCGTTGTCTTAGTTTGTAAAGAAACCTTTGGCAAGATAACAGACTCGGCTCACCTGTGGTCCCAGAGCTGTGAAATACTAGCCATGGGTCGTCTTTCGCATCGTCCCAGAGTTTGGTGTATTCAATGGCAATCGGCTCCGTATCTCGGAATAATTCACTGAGCCTTGGGGCAACCATATATTGAATTTCTGGCGCATACTGAAGTGCTGTTTTGATATCCTTCACTACATGCTTTGTGCTCAGATAGACTTCGCAATTTGCTTTCTGGAGTACATATGCATGATTCTCTGCCGTCATAGACAGATTAGGAAGAATTAACTTGGAATTTCGTTAGCCGTGAAGAGGAAACAGGAAAGTGACAGGCATACCTTCTTCTGTAGCTTTCCTGCTGCGAGCGCAAGAATCGGATACCGAAGATCTTTAGGGCCGGCATAGGCAAGACATTGAAAAGACCGCGACGATGTGGGCAGATATTGTAAGAGCCATTGTGCCGCATGATTGGCCGCATCATTTAATTGTTTAAACGTAATATCCCTATACCCTTTGGATAAATCTCTATCATCGACCGGTATCGAAATCCACGGGCTGTTTGGTTCGTCACGCGCTCGTTGTTCAATCACGGATATAATGATTCGCTTCCCATGCTGTATGCCCGGAAAGGGCAGGGGCGTGGAGTTTGTGGACATTTTAGGTTTTATCGAGCAGGGGTGGAGGGAATGGAAAGTGGCCTAATTTAAAGGCTGCTACAGAAAATTCTAGCCAGACTTCGCATCACATGAGTCCCACTACTGCGTCCCGGTTGGTCATAGCCACTTGGACAACTATTTTCCCTACCCGTACCATATAATTGTCGACATTAGTCAAATCTGTTTTTCTTGACTGCCAATAGTTTTGATCGATAGTCTTCCCTCTCCACAACTATATAATCGCCGCAAGGGTTTCCCGTCTCGGCGAATTACTCTGGGGTGGGGTTCAGCAAAAACCAACTGCTTTAGGTAGGTAAGCCTCGGTCCGGCTATCGGCATCGCTGCAACCTGCCGACCTGAGGATGTGGAGCAACTTGCCGATCTCATTCCCCACGGCCCCTGCCGACCTGAGGATGTGGGGTAACTTGCCGATCTCATTCCCCACGGCCCCTCCCATCTTCGCGATACAATCTGGTCCGAATTTTCGTTCATTGCATCATTGTATTGGCGGCGAGCTGAAACTGAGGAGCCAACTTATCGATCGCGTTCCTCTCGGCCCCCCAATCGCCTCCCATCTCCGTGATACTGGTTTTCGTTTTCTCTTTAAATGAGCCGTAAGATACAACGCATAGTATTACGCTAGATTACGATTCTCACTCGTGGACTGCACATGTTGTCTGCTGAACCCTTTCTGATTGAAAGGCCTATGGAGACGTATCAAGCTCATGTTTTGAGCGGGAAAGATTATTCGCAGCAGCCTTGAGCCGCCTAGGGACTGGATTGTGGGAAAGAAAATTTAGCCCCAATTGCCTGAAATCGGAGTTGACATTCAGGGAAATGACCTACGGTATTTGCGTCGAAGGAAGATGCTGATCGATATTGGTGACGAAGATCCATTCGTCTGTACATTGCATGGAGTGAATTACAATACTGTACAGGTACTATGGAGAGTAGCAGGCGATAGAAAACCGCCCTCATAGAATCCGCATTAGTTGGCAGATATGAAAACAGACCCACAATGACACTGATCTGAAAAGACGGTACTTTGTACTGGCTCCCTATCTAGGACAAAACCAAGAGCTCTAAAAAATAATTCATATATGCGCTAAATTCTAGACTTTACATCAATAGGCTGCACGGAACGTTCGCATCCATTAGACATCTAAAGATGCGTCCTTAATCTACAAAAAACACTAGCTAGAATCTCGTGCATGCTCCCAAGTTTCATCCCGCGTCTGTTTGAGGAAGGGAATGAGGTTAGTTCCACCAGTCCCACGGAGAGACATAGGAGGTGCTAAAGTTGAGTTTGCATGGACGCTTTCCAGCAGTTCTGGTGGGACAGACAAGGACTTCTGCTGTGATGGTAATATAATGTAGCGTGACACTATTCGAATGTGCTTGTCTCGCAACAGGTAAAGTGCCTTCAAGCAAGAATCATACGCCCCCTGCAGTTTCGGATCTGAAGCCCTTGTAGTAATGAATGCTCTCAAATTCGCGACCCGTGAGACAGCTTCCAAGAAGCGCCGATGCGGCCCAGGCATGTACGACCTCATCTCATCAATGAAGCCCGACAAAATACTGGGTTATGTTCGCCGCTATGTTGATTCGTGGTATCATTCCCGGGGCGATGATAGACTCCAAGAACAATATCCATAAGTTGAATCAGAGAACTTTGCGCGCTGCTGCCGCCGCGGTAAGACCGGTAATCTGGGTTTCCGGAACCATTGTTATAGTTCAACCCACCAGGGCAGCCAAACTCTTCTAATTTACTCGTGCCTGCCAGGAATGGTCTAATACGTTGGTAGAAAGCTGAAGGCTCACAACAATCACGCATTCGGTCCAATAAGGAACACACTTGCATAATAATGTTTGCGACTGAGATCAAGCAGTTGGTAACCCTCTGGGCATTTCCCGAATGAGCTGCCTCAATTGCGTCAAGTGCGATGGTGATCAGAGGAGCTCCACGAGCCTCGATGGCAACCGAGACCAAGTAAAAACAGGCTTCATCCCGCGTTCCAGTGAATAGAGTATTGATCTTAAGGTTGTCCAAGTCATCAGTGGCTTTTTCTGGACTTTGGAGCTGGTAATTCCACAAGCATAGTCCAGCTTAAGTTGCCACGGGCGGAACCTCCAGATGATTGGAAACGTGAATTAAAGGAACTGTGATACAGCAGGGTAAGATCTAGTTTCATACTCTTCATTAGTACAACATAAGACTTTACGAGAGCTGCTGAAAACAGGAAAATATCATCCTTACTGTGGCTGGTCGCTGGTCACCCCAGATATATCCATTCGCCAGGAACACCAAACATACATATGCCCTCATCCATTCTGAGTTCGTACGCAGATAGTCTGTTGACAAAACCGGGAGATTCTCGATGTGATGTTTCAGGTCGCCGTTTTCAAGCAAAATGGCAGGTCAGAAACTAAGCGTTCCCATGGATGGTAGTATGAATATGGAAGTTGTGTAATTGGCGCTTCGGAGGGCAAGAAGCCATGATCAGGAGACACACCATAGTCGCTGGCATGTGGGATTTTTAGATCTCTGAACATTTTGCTCGCAGATAGAGCGAAAGGGGGGGATTGCAAAGAGGATTGAACTTGGCTTCGAGTTATGCTGATGTCGACCGGAAGGCGGAAACTGATATGTAATGGCTAGTATCAAGAACACCAAGCCAGTACCTGGAAGCACGGTACAGTCGGTTGATTATCCTAGGTGGCTGCTATCGCAGGTTTGTCACTCGATAATTCCTATTTTCCGAAGGAACCCGCGTTTCCAGAAAAACATATGGTGGACAAGATATTCGCTTAAGCATGAGATTATGTCAAACTGAGGATTCAGTGTATTGACTAGTACACGACATGCCCGAATGAATCTGTGTTGATTGATTGGTCGAAGCGCGAGAATCCGTTGGGACATTTTCAAGGGTGATCGTCCGTTGTGTTACAACGACGTAATGTTTGCAATTTGTAATATTTTAAGTAAGATCGAATAAGGTTTTACGGGTTTGTTCGGTGGAGCGTCCTTGCGATCGACGGTGAAATTTGGTGGATCGTGGTGAGGGGCTGCTTATCCAGCGCTCAGAGTTTGTCTGTCCTCAAGAGCTTTGGTGTAAAATTGCTGGGCACGCTAGCGGGACGACTTCCCGGTGTGCGTTGGAGACTTGATCTAAATATCAAGCTGAGATAGCACCCTAGTTCAGGGTTATACGGGGTTATCACAGTATTTAATGTAATTGGACACGCCTAAGCGACATTCTTAGATGGGTGCCAAGCTCGCTAACCAAATGACTAATCGCATTAGTTAGTTATTAGGAGTCAGTTACCCAATAGGAACGCGGTGTGCTTCCAAATACTTAGTTTCCCACGCCTAATCGTTGCACTAGACATGGCAGTACCATCTAGCACTGGTCTAGTAGGAGTCATCCGTTGTTACTCGCTACCTAACAGTATCCTTGATTATCACGAGACGCTACGCGAGATCTTATATACGAGAGCGTGACGGTAGCTAGGAAATGAACCAACTCTTACCGAGAAGACCGAATACTCACCGTAGGCAGACAGACAATTAGGACAACGATTCCGCTCTAGCTAGGTGAGATTTAGGGTGCTACTAGATTATTAGACATTGACAGGCCCATAATACCAAGGTGTATAATTAATGAATATTATGTAGTAATTTTTGGTTTTTAAGTAGTAAAATTACAGACTAAAGGTAATTAAAATAAGATAGAAAAGTGATTCAGATAAGAGAGAAAAGTGATTTAGATCAGACAGAAAGATTTAGATAAGACAGAAAAGTAATATTTACATCGCTTCATAGTTATCTAATACCCTCGGACGCTTTCTTACCCGACCAGAGGTCCGAATCTAGCTTTTTGGCATCAAAGAGACCAAATTATTATTACTCTTATCTATATTAGACAAAACACGCGTTGGTCTCTTACTAGCCTAAATAGAAGATAGCCTAGAAACCTCCTTATCTACCTTATCTACCTTATCCTCCTTAGTATCACTAATTAGCTCAAAACCTTCTATTTCCTTAGAAGGTTTATCCAATTTACCTTCCTTATAGATAGGTAGAGTTCGGATAAAAGCTAGCTGCTTATCTTCTATCTTAAACCTAGTTGTATATTTATATATTATTAGGTCTTAGATAGTTGAAGAATTTAGACGACTCATCCGATAATAACATATATCTCGGGCTAAATTAAATAGTCTTTCTATACCGGTACTAGTAGTAGGAATAGAGAAGATATCCTATGCTATACGTACTAAGGTAGGAAACTTAGCCTTATGCTCTTTCTAGAACTAACAAGGGTTAGTTAGGACTAAACCTAAGTAAAACCAAAGAGATTAGACTAAAAGACTAGAAGTAAGAGAAAAGGGTAGACAGAAATAAGAGAAAAGGGAGAATAGAAGCTTACCTCCTTGTAGAAATCTCGTTAATTTATCCTAATCCTAGGTAGATTAAGGGTTTTGTCTAATTATTTAATTAAACTTAGTTTAGGTAGAGGCCTAGGGTTTCGAAATCATATAACCCTCTATTTAATATAGTTTTATCCGGGCTTTAAAGGATTCTAGATATAAAGAAGGATAGTCTTGACTCTTTATCCTTCTAGTCTAGGCTAGAAAAGAACTATAATTTATGCTTAGGGGTAAGGATTATGCTATACGTATAGATATTACTAAGTACTAGATTATCTATTTTTGTATAGTAGTCTCGAAGCTTAGTTATAGATAATTTAAGAGCTATACGTATCTATTTCTTCTACCTAGCCTAGAAGAAAAGGAAAAGTAAGTAAGTAAGACTAAAATAATATAGTTTCTCCTTACTTTTACCTCTTATTTCTATTACTTAACTAGTATTAGTACTATAGAAATTCCCTTTATATATACTATTTTACTAGAAGATATTAGAAACTACTATTGTTCCTAATAAAATATACTAAAACTACAAAAGATATAGAGTATATTCTATTAATACCGGTTTAACTATATATTAATAAATATCTCTAGTACTACTAGTAATTGCTAAAAATAGGTTTTAGTTTTTTGTATATTATTCTAGAAATATTTATTAATATATAGTTGTAAAATATTACAATATCTTACAGAAGTACCGATACCTAAAATATACTTATTTCTATGTATCTCTTTCTATAAGTTATAAGTACCTATATATTACTACTACTTTCTATTAGATCCGTCCTCCTACTACCGACATAATAAGGGAGGTAATTTATACGTCTTTCTAATATAGATTAGAATATATATTAATTACTAGTAATCGCTAGTAATTACCTCCAAATAGTTGATGGGGTGATGGGGGAGGATCTCTACCCCATCACCCCATCAACTGCTAACCCACTCTGGACAGGCGATATTTTGAGATTGACGGGACAGGATCACTTTAAACAGGTCGTAGAGCTTGGGCAAAAGCAATCTTCCTTGGTGGACAGGTCTTCATTACTTGATCATCCAAAAATTTGAGGACCTCAACTTTGGCACTCATTTAGAAAAGAAGAACTGTTTACCTAACGCCTGAGGTGAGCAGATACGAAACTGTGAATATATTTATGCTCGTTGCGGTGTGTTGAATTAACAGGCCCATAATATTTCATGAGACAGGAAACATACATTATAGGGATGTGGTTAATGACGGTGGCGTTGGCGGGCAATGACATTGATGTTGATGGTGTGTTGATGGTGAGGGGAGTGTTCAACATTTCGCGGACGAAGGGCAAAGGTTTCCTCGCCATCTTGCCCATATGATAGATGTATTAATGTACATCATCCATAGTCCGTGAACTATTTCATTTTCTTAACCTGCTAACTTGGTGGAACTGGCATACAGTCTCCGATTCGATAGAACTAGTCAGATTAATGAGAAATATTTTTGAGATTGGCAGGTGTACATATCACTCGGAATTTTGAGAAACCCGTCTATTTTCCTACTAAACATCCGAGTAGTGGTTTGAGGCTTTGAACTGATGCCTCAGAAATAGTGAGGCTTGTGCAAGTTGAAACCAGACATCATGCTGTGATGAGTGTACCCACCCTTGTATCACGATCACACGGGCATTCAACGGCCGTTGATGGCCGGCCAAGTAGTCTCCAGTCGACTCATACTACATCCCGTTTTATCGACTATAGCGATGACTGGTTGCTTTCAGCGCCACCTTTCCATTTCTAAGCATGAGATGTACTATGTTCTTGGTTTGGCCGAGTGGCAGATACAGGAAATAACAAGTTGGCCAGCAATAGATGTGGCCTTGGCTCTTAGCACATTCTGTCAAGCTTGCGAGAGTTAATTTGCTCGGTATGTATCTTGATCGGGGCTAAACTTCACAAATCCTTGGAGCCACAATGAACCACAAAAAATGATGGCAAAAACGAAGGCTTGGATTTCAACAGGCCTCAGTTAGGATAGGCAACCGTGCCCTTCATTATCTGCTACTAACCAGATGATGATGGGACCGGCTCTTCCTGGCTAGAAATCCAGTCTTCAAGTCCATCATTCAGAGCGAAGTAGTCTAGACGGTTCCCACGGGTTTGCGTGGTTGAAGTATGAGGGATTGAAAGGGGGAACTTGGAACTCATTACCTATACTAATGATACTGTACTACTTAGAAAAGTCTACCTACTAGTCCTAATTTGGTTAATTTCGAATGACATGTGATAGTCTGCCGATAATTATCGTATCGACGAAGATTCGCGAATTCGCAACTCAAAATGCCTCACGTTCTTGATTTCCCACCTATATAATTTTCGGTAGTCAACAGCAGATAGGCTCGACTTCTGGGTATAGCCCGAAGAGCCGCCTCGTGTACTTGGCCGGAGAACGTCCGGCTGGTTCATTTCCGTCGCCGGGCGGAATCTCTCAAAGAAAAGGGGTTAATTGTTTTTGTAAGGAAAATCCAAAGTTCAAACAAATGATAAATACATCAAACCATAGCGAGTTGAATGTCTGATCGTGGACGCTAATACTTGACCAAGAACAAGGAAGAAAAGCTATTCTGAAGCACCAGCGCTGGCTGTCTGAATGGAGAACAATATAAGAGCCGCACAAGACCAAGTATAAATTCCCCCTCCAACTATATGATCAGTATTACACTGAGCTCGTCCGCGGCCTCATAGGTCATTAGGGTGTCCTTATTTCCATCCAATTGGAAGATGACTATAGGCAATCTCAGGTGCAGCGACAAGCTCATCTCCAGATGGCCAAACAATCTTTCCTTTTTGTCGCTTCGTCAAATCGGACTTTTCTGGATGGTGTGTGGCTTGAACAAACTCCAGGGTGACTTTGTCCTTCACATGCCATGACTAGCCACATGGGTACCCCGAAGAAGTTGATCCTCATCTTTATAGCAGAGAGTAACGTGTAGCCCCAACGGATCTTTCATTCGCATACCGTTGATGCTTGTGGTAGGGTGGGCCTCAGACCTAATATTTCGTTAGAATATGGTCAAAACGAATAAATCTCGGATGGCCCCATAAAGAACATAGTATGAGCGGCCTTGAGATCTCAACTTGCCTGATAAGGATTGCTTTGGGATATATTTTTCTATCTCTTGCAGTCTGATAGGCCAAGGTGATCAACTGGCGTATACGCTCCTGGGACCTTGGGACCGTGCCTTCGTAAAAGTAGTATTTGATGATGTTGATAGTGGACATTCTGCTTGGTGGTTTTGGCTTGATCGAATCGAGTAAAAAAAGGGGCGGGTTTGGGAGATAGTATTGACTTTATTAATCAACAAGAAGATTGAATGCACAATCAAAGTGGCTCTGGAAACTATCCAGCTTTTATAGTGGTTCTGGAGCCCATGCCTCATCCTGCGGTCCTGATGTCGGCAACTAGGGTGAGCTCAATCCAACAATAGATTGATAGCCGCTGCCATGGCATTGATATCTAGCAAAGCGTCTAGCGACAGACATTACTCGAACAATATCGAGGGTAACTCCACAAGTGGGTCCAACTGAAAAACTCTTTGTTATGCATGAACTGACGATTAAGACATCCATTGGAAAATACATCCCGAAATTCTCACACTCAGATCCTGGCGCGTACTTTTCACTGTTGTGGAGCGTTCACTATCGTGGAGCGGTACCGTTTTACTTGACGCCCAGTTTCTCTTCGGGAATCATCTCCCGGAAGATGGTTATTCCGATCGACCCTTGGCGCGTGTCTTTGGGCAACTTCGAACATGAACCTATTATCTACGCGCCGAGGAGCAGCTGAGACAGGCTTGTGTCCCAACCTTGCAACGATTGTTTTAAAATGAGTGAAACTCAGCTTCAGAGCTAGCTGTACCATGAGGATTTTTATCTCATCACCATTTCGGCCTTTACAGACGTGTTTATTGCTTTCTCGTCTTCATTCCACTTCCAGCAAAGCCAGACAAACTCAGCATTACCAAAATCAAATACGCGGCTTTTTCTGCACGGCTGCTCTTATGTCTCACTCTCAAGGGTGATGATTCCTCGCATCACCTTTATGAGCCCATCGAAGGAGTGGAAAAACTGGAAGGCTATCGCGTGGGAGGTTATCACTCCATGACAATCGGTGATCATATTCACAATCGCTATCAAGTTGTTCAAAAACTTGGCCACGGCACGTACTCGACGATCTGGCTGGCCCGAGATCAAAAAGATGACAAATATGTCGCCATCAAAGTGTGTACCGCGGATTCGAACCCGCTTGAATCCAGCGTCCTTTCAGAACTTTCCAACTCGCAACAAAGCTCAAGCACTAGCTTAGGAAAGACACTGATACCATCGGTACTAGACAGATTCGAGATTCAAGGATCGAATAGTACGCACCCTTGTTACGTGACAATCCCGGCGAGGATGAGTCTCTCCGAGGCAAAAGATGCCTCATATAACCGCCTTTTCCAATTGGAGGTTGCTCGGGCCTTGGCGGCACAGCTAGTCCTTGCAGTTGAGTATGTCCACTCCCAGGGATTCGTTCACGGAGATCTTCATACTGGAAATGTTCTCCTTCGGTTGCCATTTAACCTAAGCCAAATTTCTGTGGAGGGCTTGTACAAAAAGTACGGAGAACCGGAATTTGAAGCAATAAGACGTTTTGATGGGCAACCGCTCCCACCGAATATCCCATCACGGGCCGTTTTACCAATCTGGCTTGGTGAGGCAAGTGACAAACTCAAACTCCCAGAAGCCAAAATCCTACTCAGCGATTTCGGTGAGGCCTTCTTTCCTACCAAGCAACAGAGGTTTGAGTCCCACACTCCACTTGTTTCCCGACCACCAGAGGTTCGGTTCGAGCCACATAAGCCTATGTCATTCCCATCAGACATCTGGTCCCTCGGATGCTCTTTATGGAACATCATAGGTCAGAACTCACTTTTTGACGGCATGTTTGCGACCGAAGATAGCATTACTTGCGAGCAAGTCGATGCACTTGGTATGCTGCCCCCGGAATGGTGGCACAAATGGGAGGGGCGACATAGTAGATTCACGGAAGATGGGAAGCCGATCAACCGGGTCCCTTACCGGTCGTGGGAGGACAGATTCGAACAAGATATGCAGGAGCCTCGACAGAGGAAAGGGATGCCGCGCATTGAACCGGCCGAGAGGGATGCTATTTTCAAGATGCTGAAATCAATGCTTAAATTCAGGTCTGAGAATCGCTCTTCTGCGAAGCAGATCCTCGAATGTGAATGGATGGTCAATTGGGCTTTGCCCGAGTACGAGAAGATTCGAAGGATATGATTACAGCAACGCTCTTCCGTTGCCTGAATCGTCTGGGTACCAGCTATATGAATAATCTAGGTACTGCCTCATATCACTACTATCATGAATCTCCTCTCAACCATCCTATTCCTTATATCACTAGTTAGCCTAAGTCACTTTCAGTCATATTTGTCGAAGTACCTCGGGATGTGGATCCTTATTCGCACCGGCTTGTGAGCACTGGGATTTTTCCCAGACTTCTGCGATAATCTCTTGTCCACCAGCAGCGCATCAATCGCGAGTAGGTGTATGTCGCCATACACTGGAGATACTAGGTATATCAATCGATAGGCTTTAGGTACTACGTCTCCAAAGTCCAATCTCGGTAGCTTTCTACTTGCTCATTGCATGCGTCTGATTTTGCTCCGTAGCGAAGGGTAGACTAGTTCTTAGTATCTATAGCTTGCGTCCGCTCAGAAAAACAACTATTATCCGCAAGAAAGCTTTAAATCGTAGGAGATCCCACTACAGGTTGAGTCTGGAAGCACCTCACTGAAGCATTCCAGCTTTGTCCCTTTCCATTCCAGCCATAGTCAGAAATTAATCCGCGTAATGATCAGAATGAAGATTCAAATAAGTTGACGGGGATTCCAACGAACATTTTCATGGCAAATTGATATTCTTCTCCTAAGCTTTTCAAATATCAATTAGTCCAATCATCTTCTATATTTAAAGAATTTACAAAATTAAGTGCGTGGAATAACCTTCGATTCAATTATGCTCACTGTAAAATGTTGGATAACAACGCAATCATGGACCAATCTCACTTGTAGTTACCCAGTATGTTATGCACAAAGAACTCCGGATTGAAGAACAGTGTCGTCGATAGCGTAACTAGCGGAGAAAGCGCCAATTGACTTGAGGATTGTAGAGGCTCCATACGAGGCCAAAGGGACAGTCGAAAGCTAGTGCTTGCTGCGCCAAGTTCATGCCAGGAGATCGTATCTAGCAACTGTCTGCGTACCCGACGGAGATTCCATGTGGTCGTCTCAACCCGGGGCAGGAAGAACAGATGCTCTCCTATACTCTCACCAGATTTCTGGTCAAATGGTACTAGTCGGAACTCTACCCAGTGTACTTCTTTAGGGAAAGTGAATGCTGACATGTAGAGGAACAAGTCGCTAGCCTGAGTAGACATGGACAGAGGGTCTGGACCAGTCCACTTGAAGGCTGACAGCTTGTCGTAAGCGGGATGAAAAAGGCATTCGATTAAGGAAGACCCTGAAACCTCATATCCTGTAGGCTCACCCGCATCCGAGAGAATCTGCCGAGGATGTTCGAAGTCAGTAGCGAGACAAGGAGGCGGTGTCGGTATGCTAGAAGACTCTTGCCAGATGGCGTGAAGGTCGAGATCTAAATCAAAATCTACTGATGTTAGCACGAAACAACCTTTGAACGACGATTATAGACTATTCTTATTCCATTCGTGCATTTTTGTTTAAGACTCGCTGTCGAAGGCTAGTGGGAAAATACACAAGTGTAGATAGTACTGTAGCAATCTTGACGAGGGCTGGGAGGGACAGAATGGCAAAGGCTGAGCAGAAACCTTTTTATGTCTTCAATTACGGAGTTAGGGCAGATTAGGCAGGCTTTATGGCCACATGCTAAGTTTTCGGAAACCAAATAATTGGTGTATCAACAGCCGTGAAACGTTGACACTATCACCAACCACAACGGAACTTCACCGGTGGTTGTATGGGCTTTTAAAAAGGTAGATGATATTTAGGACAGAAGGCAGATAGATAGCAGAACTATTCAGGTGTTATTGTCGCCCACGAGCGCTAAACAACAATGAGACTTCATCAAGGCCGATCGGCATGGTAGGCTCGAGTGTCGCTCGCTTGCAATGATGAAACCACGCCGTTACAAAGTGCACGAACTACTTGCTTTCGATCCAACAGTACCAATGCTTGCTCATTGCAGAGCTGTAGAAGGATGTCGCTGTCGCTTGATAGCCACTCATTTGACTCTTGAAGCTATCCCTGCTCTTCCTCGAGTCGTATCTTCTCGGCAGATCTAAGGACGTAGCATTCCCAGAGGCAGAAGTAGAGGTCGAGCAGTTTGAGGGCTAGTGTAGCCAGGGCGTCGTTGTAGTTTATAAGTTTCATGAACTCCGCCGTAATGAACCGGATGTGTGCACTAGAACCTATAGAGTGTTAGTGATATTGTTCGTTTGCTATCGAAGAGGGTATCACCGACCTCCGGTTCGATGATTGTGCCGTTTGAAGATTGTTGTGGATGGTTTTGTAACTTGTTCTCATCTGCAGGGTCGTGGGAAGACCCGCATTGTCTCTTAGCCGGCCGGTCACATGGGGAAGGCGAAGTTGGATGGTCCATTTTGGCATTTGGAATGAAATGGAGGAAAAACTGTTGGAAAAGCGGTTAGGCCATAACTAGCAGTATCTCACCGCTTCTCTACCTTCTCCAGCTTCTATATAGCTAGGGGTTTATGCATAGCTAGATTCTTCCCTCTTGATAAGTTTTTGCCTTCTAGTTTTCTCTTGCTCGTAGGCATAGCCATCTCTCCCAATAGGTTATAAGCACCTCTTCTATAAATATTCATTAGATTCTATTAATACTATCGATATTAATGATTATCTATCTATATTAATATCTTTCCCTATCTAGAGCGACGAGAATCGCGCTCTAGCGCGCGAAAAACGTATATCTCTAACTATCTTTAAGGTTATTATCATTTTGCATCGACCTCTATACCCTATAACCGATTAAAGGTTCTTAGTAGCGATAAAGGCTTTGTATTATTATAGCTAATCAATAGCTATTTATAGCGAATTAACTACTAACACAATAGTAGCTAAGACGGACCTAGGAAGATATTCTAAAGAAAATAGTTACTAATTAGGCTACTAAGCTACTAAAACCGACGGAATTCTCCCTCTAGAAGTAGGAGACTTATCTTACGAATACTATAGACTTCGAAGCTTAGAAAGAATCGGCCTATAGCGCCCTTAAAGCTCGTCGTCTCTATAATCTTATCGACTATAATATCCTACGCCCCGATCCTAATAAAGTAGAGACCGATAAAGCCTAAAACTAGCTTTAAGTATCGACCCTTATCTAATAATAGTTAGAAAGTAGTATTTCCGATATAATTCGGCTTAAAATTAGATATTTAGGTAAGAACGTAGAACTAGCTAATATATAGATACGAGAAGCGACTACCCTCCTATAAGGTAAGGGAGCGTAGTTCTATTACGAGTAGGCTAAAGCTTTCGATAGTATTAATTTCAAAGATTATATATCGCTAAAAGACTATATCGAAGCTAAAGTAGATATATTAAATAAACTTTATATACGGGGTATAAGATAGGTCTACCCTTTCTACGTCCTTACTAAGATACTTTCGGAGCTTAACCGACTATATCGAATACTATCGACCGTATCTCTAATCTTTCTAGCGACGAAGCCCTTGCCTTTAGGCTCGACGACTTATATCGAGAGTACGCTAAGATAGTTCGATAGCTCGCTATTATCAATACTAGCGATAAAGAGTAGTCGATAGTAGCGTCTTTATTATTATCCGCGAACCCTCCCCTATCTAACAACCGTTGTAATCGCCGTAGCTAAGGATCCTTATCTCTAGATAAGACTAAGATCAAAAAGAATCCTCTACCGGGGGTAAAGGCCTACGAATATACTAAAAACATAAAGAAATCGCTAGATAAATAGGGTAAATATAGCTATTACGGCCGTAGATATCCTAGACGAAACAAATCTAGGCCCTAAGCTACTATATATTGGCATATCAACCCCAAACTACGCCCGAAGGACTAGAACCTACCATAAAACAATAACGTCTAGTAGTGGAATAAGTCATCTCGAAACCCTAGGAATTAGCCCAATCAGAATCAGTCCAACAGCGACACGTAGAAACCCGTTGCCAACCTACCTTCAGACTCTACTATGTTTACCTAATAGAACCCCTAACCTATTTTCTTCGGATAGCTACTTAGGAAGCCTCCATAAATTGCAGCAACTCTGCCGAATCATCATGTTCACCATCCAGCGCTATTGATGGACCTCGTCTTTCGTAGAAAAGCCACTCAAAGTGTTCAGGAAAGAATCCAGCGTATTCCCAGTCGATAATAGCCTGAATTTTCAATGTTCGAGGATTGACAATGATATTATGCTGGGCAAGATCATTGTGGCAGAAGACAAATTCGCCATCTTTGGACACTTTCCGTGGCCATTCATTTTTGTCCGAGAGACGCATTACCCGATATGGTGGGAGCACTATCCCCGAAGGGCCACCAATAGTGTTCGATTTGATCCCACGTAAGGTGGCTAGGTGTTGCTCAAGTTCAGTACGAACAACGCTTTTTTGATTGTCCGATAAATCTGACATAGACACGCCATCGACGTGCTCTGTGATTAATACGAACGAGTCGTCGACCTCGAAAGCACCGTACAAAGTTGGAACAGGAATGTTACTAATGCGTCGAATGAAACGCAGCGCTGCGGCCTCATTTTGAAGTCGTTCTTTCCCTAGTCGGGGGACATGCTTGGTGCCTCGAATGGTTGTCTTGTACTCGCTCGGCCGAAGGCCTCGTTTGATGGAGAAAATACCGCAATGGTAGTAAGCTCTTTCGGCGGTCATCGCAGTAGAAGTAGCAAGCGAATCAGCTCCTGAAAAATCCTCGATGTTTCTCGGTGCGCTAGGATTGAGGATTTCCATCGACAGTTCGAAATCATGGCAAACTTTGCTGCATCGGTCAATCGAACCACGCAGGAGCTCCAACTTTGACGGCTCTGCATCGACGACCTCTTTCAAAGCGTCCAAGGTTTTCGCAAGGTCTTGAAGCTCGTCGTGAAGCTCGTCTTGAAGCCTTCCAAGGGGTTTGTCACGACTTCCGTAGCTTGAAACAGCATCGTATAATGATTTTGTCGATTGAATTGCAGTGCTAATGATAGCCAATGCTGAGGCAGCAATAGTCAAGGCATCCGCCATTGTGAAAATCTGTTGCCGAGACTTCTTTATAGATACTGTTGTGGGAGTAGAATGAATTAGAGGAGAAACATTGCCTCGCTGCACAAGGGCGGGCGGGCGAGGCCTTGGTGGTATCCTGTCGGAACGAATACAGCCGTAGTGCCGGATTTAGGATTAATCCGTGCCGATTATTTCTTATGTAATTAGAAACCCCTATAAATTGCTAGATTTAGGGGAATAGTAATATAGAGTTATTTACTTCATTGATTGGTCCATACATTTCGCACTCCAACATCAAACCCTAATCACATGATAGGCTAAGCCCAAAATGGACCTTGCGTAAATTACCGGCTGTATATATATATCGTAATGATACCTGAATCTTGTACCTATTTAGGAGTCTCGACCCTGAAGTATGCTTGCATCGTATTGTTTATGTGATATAGTGAAAACCATTATTGCCTTCTATGTCGGAAATAAAGAGACATAGTGGCGACCGTTATAGTGCCGCCCGATATCGCCCTTCTATATTGGAGACAACAGAAATGTTCTTTCAAACCCGAATTAAAAAGCTGCCTTTCCAAATATGGTTAGTTCTATACTTTAAGTTATGTTCATCTGTTGAATGGTAAAGATCTAAACAGACGAGAGCTGTAGATGGCTCGAATTTAACAAAGTTTATACGACTCTAGGGTCATCGTGTCTTAGTAAGCAGGCCTGGGTGGGGTTTCTGTTCACGTGGCGCATCCCTTTTTTTTCCTCTTCAATTTAGAAGCACAACTATCAGCTGCTCTTATTCCGAATCATTTCGGCTTTGATGAGAGGGACACAAGGCTCATCATCATCATCATGGATCCTTCTAGTGTATTAGAATCTAGGCAAGATGTTCAAGGTTATGAGATCCTCCGTCCTGCAGGTTAGCATCGCATGTTTTTCTCGACCTGAACAAAAACTGACGTGGGTACAAGGTGTTATCGAGAGCATATACAAAATCCATCATGATCTTGGCGTTTTATCGAACACCATAGTTTGCGCGACATACGAGCGACCAGACCATATGCCCTTAACTCCGGCAACCATGTACAAAGCCCTTCCCTTGGTGATTTCGGAGCATCCAGCTTTAGCAACAATTCTTATTGATCAGCCATCGACGAAGAAGATGGCAAGGACAAGGACCTGGCAGGCACGTTTGGAGAGGATTTGTTTTCAAGACTGCGTCAGGTTTATCGACGATGTGGCGGAGAAAGAACAATTCATCCGGCTGCTACAGGTGGAGCACAACACCTGGTTTAATACCGACGATAAGACAAAGCCGTTGTGGAGAGTGGTGGTTAATGGTTCAAACATATTATTCGTCTTTCACCACTCCGTCTGTGATGGCAGGTCAGGGATGATATTTCACCGCAGTCTGCTTGCTGCTCTAAATAAAGTCACTAGGGAGCAAGAGGAGAGCGGACAAGAGGAAATCTTATTGACTGGTTTCAACGTGCCAAAATATGAGCTTATGCCCGAGTCAATGGCTCTTCTTCAGCTCCTCGGCATGAGATTCAACATGTGTATTGGTCTACTGAGCTACCTCTTCTCCCTTTTCGTCAAGTTCTTCCTACGGAGGAATTATACCTTTTTCACCGATGTCATCTTCAAAGAGAGCTTGCCCTCTAAAGACACGCCAGTGCGTCTCGCAGAGCGGCCTATTACCAGGCTTAAAAGGATGTGCCTCAGCTCATCGCAGCTCGCAGCATCTCTTAAAGCCTGCAAGAAACATAAGACTTCGTTCACCACCCTCATTGGAACACTGATCCACGTGACACTTGCATCTGAACTTTATCCAACGGCGAAACTGGGTCTGTCATACTTTGCAGTTGACCTACGGCGTTTCCTGCCGACCGAATATTCTAACATTATGGGCAATTATGTATCTAGTCATCAGTCTAATCAGTGGCTGTATAGTTACCGCCAAGCTGGAGCCATGTCCACAGCTAACGATAGACAAATTGCGCTTATGTGGCAGCTAAGCCAAAGAGCTAAGGCTGACCTTGATTCTGCCATGTTCACGCATCACACGCCACTTCCAGTGGCGAATGCTTTAGGGTTACCAGCCATTGGGGAAGATGATGAGTCCATCACGACGGGGATATATAATGTTTTGGATGTTGCTGTCACGAAGGCCTTTTGTGTGTCAAGCTTGGTTGAATCAGAGAGTGAATCACCTGGGCCTTGGCAACTGAAATGCACTGAGTTCTCTGTGTCAGCGCAAAAGTCACAGGTAGGGCCCATGTTGTATTTTGCAATGGCCAGTGTGAAAGACGGCCAGTGTGTAATTAATGTTAGTTATGAAGATAACATACTACAGACTGGAGTTGCTGAGAGGATCCTTCAGGGGGTTGAAAGACGGTTAAACATGCTGCTAGAAGCCGAAAGGAGTACTTGAAATCTGAAAATTGATACAACGAAGTGACCCGTAAAGCGAATATGACCCGATACTATACCACATTTCGTAGCTTATGCTCGACTTAAAGTCGAAGTTCATACTCTCTTCCTCCACAATCTGTGCCTTGTGCTTAGCCAACGGTTTACGTGTTTTGCAAGCACAAGCTATCTCTTTTCGATTTCGTCTTGATGGAAACACGGAATGATCGCTAGTATCTATGGTGTCAATTCCTCGATTTACGTAGCTAGCTACCTATAATATTATATTAGAACGTAGAACTTCCGCGCTACCTTCTTTAGAGCCAGTGCCACTAACAGACTCTCCGAAAACAATCCTATGCCCTTTAGGCCTAGATATGTAGGGAATTGATTTACCGTGTAAGTTGGCATAGTGTATAAAAGTCGGCCATCATTCTCTGATTGTCTGACTCCTTTCTTCCCTACTTTTTAGACGCTTTTCCTAATACCAAAGAAAAGGAGACCTCTCCACTCTCGTGCGTGCCTTGTGTGACCGCGCCCATGCCTGCACCCGAACAAGCCAACCGTCCGTTTGGCGACCTGTCCGTGGTAGGTGATTCCCGACAAGAATCAGTCAAGCGGAATATATCTACCACAGAGCCCTCAGACAGTCTGCACCCTAGAGACCATGAAAATGATACGGAGCCAAGTCAGATTACTGGTTCAGTTGAGAATTCATGCTCTAGGGCAAACGACGCTCCGGAGCGGGAAGACTCCGGCACTGCTAAAGACACGTCAGCCCCATCTGGCCTATCCGCTCCGCTAAGTGTACGCTCTACTCTAGAGTGTTTTCGTGTTCTATAGATACGGGGTTCCGATATCCTAGTGCGCTATCCATCGATTGCTATAGTTATACTACCCCCGTCCTAGTAGCAAGGAGCCGCTAGGACAAGCACAAGGGCCGCTACGGTATTATCAAGAAGCGGCTCCGTTCTAGCTGAGGCACCGGCAACGACCAAGATAGAAACACTACCTTCTATGACATAGAAGTGCCGGTTCAAAAGAGGAAGAAAGGAAGGCCTTCAATTAGGCCGTTTTCCGGCCCTTCGGACTTATCTATTCCCGCTTTATCTCGTTGTTCTAGTGCTATTTAGGGTATACGTGGCAGTGCTCTCCTCACTATCGAATCCAATTCTGGCTTGAATCCGGCATATTTCTTTACTTTCATACCCGACCTAAGCCCAATAATATCTCACTCCCCGGCGGCGGTTATCCCGGGGAAACGAGTATCGTACACGTCGGACGAGAATACGCTGCTAGTGCGGCTGAAGGAGAAAGAGGAAATGTTATGGTCTGAGATTACGGCTTACTTCCTAGGCCGAAATATGTCATCCCTTCAAGTCCACTATTCAACCAAGTTACGCCACAAGACCAGCTCTCGATCTGGAAAACTAAGCTGATGAGAGAGGCTAAACTTTCGGGGTTTTGGGGGGTTGTTTGCGCATGTCCACCTTCCGCTGTATACAACATCCTCCAAGGCCATCTATGTCAATAGAAGCATTAAGGGAAGCTTTCTGTAAACGCCGTCATTTACCTTCCGCGACTCTTCGTCGTACAAGGACGCGTTGGCAACAAGAACACGCTGGAGGATTGAATTTCTATGCAACTGCAGGAGCTGTTGGATTCGCATTCTTGGTTGTTGAAGATTTCCGCGTAAGGCGTTTTGCATTACTCAAAATGGGACCAAGCGTAGATTGCGTTCGGCATCATTGGTCTTTCTACCGCTGCTAGTATATGACTGGGTGATGGCTTCAAGATACAGACGACACGCACCCAGGCGGCGTCAAATAGCAACACTACAATGCGACAAGTTCACTGGGCCGGTCGAATGAAAGGGCGATTTTTATCTGCAGGTTGACCCTGCACAGTGCAGCGAATACAGGATTCATTGGCCAACAGGTCTTGTTTGACAGCCGGGCTGGCAACCTTAGCCTCTTTTCCTGCCCGCCCGTCCTCCGATCTTGGATATGTCTATTAAATTGAATGAACGCTATCTAGGGTGATTAGGACTGTGAATAGAAATGAAAATATGGAGAAACTAGAAATTGATCATAGTGCTGTGTCCAGTCCCAATTCATTCCTATCTTCAATCTGGACATGCTTAAGAATGACCTTCCAAGTCTCTCAAAAGCCTCACCATTTCTGCTTTGTTCCATTTTTGTGCCCACTCTAAAGCAGTATCGCCATTCGCGTCCTTTACCTCAGTGTCTGCTCCGAGATGCTTCAGAAGGCGGATTGCATTCGTCTTTCCCTGCTCTGTTGCCGTGTGAAGCGCAGTCCCTAGGCTCATGGGGTAGAAACGCATCAAAGTCTGGCCATCCTGATACATTGTCGCATTCAAAGGGGCGCCTCTTTCGACGAGTAGGGAGATTACATCTTCTAGCCCCTCGTCCCGACAAACGGCATACTGAAGAAGTTGTCCTTTTCGCACATCTCCTCCATGGTCCAGCATTAATTTGATGACACTTAGACGTGCATTTCGAACAGCATAGGACAATGGGGTACAGTCAACCTCGTACGACGTATTTGGCATCGCACCATGTTCTAGAAACCATCTAGTCATCTCGACGTCTATTACCGCGTAGCTATGAAAACAGATCTCTTGTCATTAGGATAGCTTTTCGAATAGTAGAACCAACTTACCAAAGCATAGGAGGTATTAGAACATCAACTAGCTTATTTATGTCCCACCCAGCTCCAATAAAACATTCGAGAACGCGCTTCGCCTTGAATACTGTTGCCTCTCGAGCAAAAGAAGGCTTTATGGGGAAGCCATAAGAGAGAAGTAGTGAAACGAATTCGACTCGGCCCAGATGAATTGCTTCCATCATCACATCATGAAGGTCAACTATATCGAGACTATCAGAGCATATCGCATTCTGAAATCCTTGGAAGTTATTATCGGCGCACATTGAACGCAATTTTTCAATTGTGTTTGCTGCAGTTCCACAAGGAATTGAGAACCTAGCATGGTTGGTGAGTTCCGCTTTCGGAAGAAGTCGGATATCCATAGGGGAGGAAGAGGATTTGAGTATTATGTAGGTTGCCAGTAGGTATCCAGGGAAAAGTAGGGCGACCCGATCGCTTAAATACCCGTATTACGTGGTCGATGTGACAAGTCACGCGCAATTGTTATTTGGTTCTAGCCAATGCGAAAGGAATAAGAAGCGGGGGCTATCCGATTCGGGATAATTTGCGGGGATAATTTGCCAAAGAATGAGCTGCGGAATGCATGTGGCCTTACCATGTTCGGCTGCACTGCTCATCGTATGCTACACGAGGTTAAAAAAAACTGGGAAGTACAGTATATATTTTGCGTTTGATAATTAGACCCCAGAGGCAGTCATAACAAAGAGAGCCAACTGAAAGTACTTGATGAAACTCCTGTGAACTTGATTGCCGATCAGCAACCCATTGCAACGATCTTGAATATTTCGTCTCAAGAGCCTAAATCAGAGCATCATCATGATACATCGAAGGCCCGTTCGCTCCACTCGTGACCACGACCTTCCCCTGGCCCGGAATGAGCGGATTCACGGGTACTGCATAGTATTTAATGGTCGGAGTAAGGCCCATTGCCTGAAGACAACTCGTCATAATTTGCACTTGACTTGGCAATGTCAGTTGGCCTTGATAGACAGCGCAAATGACTCGTGTTTCCGAGGAGGGGAAATAATTTTGATTGGCATTGTAGTGAGCTTGTACTTGGCTCATCATGAACCGAGCATTGTTGTCACCTGCACCAGGAACTTGTGTTGCGGAAGGAAGTGGTGGTATGTGGGCGAGTATTGCACCGTATCTCGAGGCTATGATAACAGCGAAACAAGGTCCAAGCCCGGAGGTTCCAATTGCATGCCTATGTTGAAAAGCAACGAATTGTACCCCTCCCATCGGAACTTCTTAGACACTTCTTATATCTCCCAACCGTTGGAGATACCCAGTAGCCATTTTGAAGCTTTGACTATAAGTGTTTAGGTCGGATCTGGGTTGAAAATTGAAGACCGCTTGGTCAATAAGATATTCACGAACGTACTAGGAAAGCATTTCACGGGTTGGGGCTTTGGAGTACTTATAGTAGGTGAACTCCATACTCCCTTACTGTTTACGGAAGGGCTAGGTGGCATCGCTCTGTCGAGATTGAGATGCCCATGATCCCCTCTCAAGCCTGACGGATCTAAGTGGCCCAGAGCACGGATGATAAACGCTAGACAATTATAGCCCTTGACGCGTTAGCATTGAGGCTCCTCTGGACCTATTCTCAAACACCTCACGAATCAGTAATTGACTGGCTCTTGAACATCTATAATCTATGCATTAGCGCAAGGGCTATGTAGTTCTTTCCCACGCGGTGACTTTGACCAATTTTTTCTTATGCCGGCGGCTACGCTACCTGCAGCTAACCCGTCATGTTAAAATTTGAATAGCTAGATTAGCAAGGATTACTCCAGTGAAAGTCACAGATCAGCTTGTCTCCTGCATGACAAGCGGGGTCAAAGCTGTCATATATCATTAGGTCGAGAGCGTCGTTATTGTTAAATTGACACGTCGATAGGCGGCTGCGTACCTCAAAGCAGACGAGGCTGACACGTACTCAGCCAATAAGCGCTACTACTGGAGGACGTAACCCACGTTAAGCTGCAAAACTAAACTTCATTTAGTTCAATCCCACTTTGTTCACTCGCGAACGTTTCGCGTCAGCTACATAAGACGGTTGATCTTCCTTTTACCCTACTCACTAGGGGGTTCCCAACTTCTTTTCTGGTGCTTATGAAGCCCCCTCCCTGTCTAAGCCTTGCGCTCATGAGCCCGACCGTGTGTATATTAGCAACTCGTCTACTAGATCACCCAAGGCGACGGAAAATGGGCAGCGTACGGCCGACAGACTTAAGATAGTCGTGCCTTACCTAATCGATAGGCTTACTATCCTACCAACTAGTTCGTAACAAGTATTTAAAAAGAGGTATTAAGTTACGTAACGGATAACTTAATAATTATATAACTATAACCTCTACCCCCTCTAGAACAAACAAAACAAACAAGCATCCTTCGTCCTCCCGATCCTACTGAGTACGTATGCTTATAGTTTAGGGGTAACCAAAACCCCTACCAACGCCCCTACTCTTGTCGCAACTAACAATATGTTAGCTATAGCGATAGCGGAAAAGCGTAAGACGTATAGTCGGTCTAAGCATATTGATATATACTACTATTGGATTAAAGAATAGGTTGAGATAGAGAAGATCATCCTACAATACGCGCCTAGAAGGGACCTCGTCGCCGACGGGCTTACCAAAGCCCTACCGGGACTAGCCTTCCAGAAATTCGTTAGCCTTATATAGCTAACTAAGCCTATCTCTAATAGAGACGAACCTCTATCCGGGGGTATAGCGAAACTACTATGACTATCCCTAATTAGGGGTATAGGGCACCAATACTCCTAATATCATTCTCGTTTGACCAATCAGGACGCTGCATTTCTTCCTATTATCTCCTTCTACTCTTTATGTTGTTACGCTCATTTTGTCACGTATTTTTGGTTCGGCCCGCGCGAAATCCCGAGGGGGTGTGTTGACGTATGGCATGTTGAGCTAGACCGATGCCTTAGGGTTAAGGCATCCTTCGGGTTGGCATATCTCGCGCTCCGACCTTGCCGTGTTTCTAGTCCTATTTATGACCAGTCTGGATCGAGGCGGCTACGCGTATCTAACTCAAAGCGGTTGAGCACATTCCTACGAGGTACCGTCGGGGGGACCTGAGACCGAGTAGCGGTCAAGTTTGTTTCAGTGCTGCGTTACTCAGAAAATAACTCCAGAAAGTCGGGATAAATATTCTCATCATGTCACTAGAAGGAATCATCCGAATTTACTCAAGTCAAGCTACGTACAGTTTGACTCGGATTTTCTGATCCTGCTTCTCTCAACCATTCCATCTTCAGGCCTGTTTTCTCAACAAACCCATGGGCGGGTTCATGAAGGCCAAAACCCGCGCGGATTAGCCGTGGGCGGGTAAGAGAAAGTGAAAACCCGCCCCAAACCCGCGTTTGGCGAGGTCCAGGTACCATGGCTGAGGATTTATGGCATGGAACCAAGGACTGACTAAGGATTGCCATCTAATTTCCACGTCCAGCCCGCTTCTTTCAACTTCTCGCCTTTCTCAAGCACGACTCGCTCCATATTTGCTCTGTACTCTTCTATAGCAACGCTGTACTTTGGATCTGAGAGAGACAGAATACGAATAGCCAATAAAGCAGCATTCGTCGAATTTCCAATGCCGACTGTAGCTACAGGAACCCCTCTCTGCGAATGGCACATTAGTATAAACACTGACTAATATCCTTTACAAATATAGTACTTACTGGCATTTGCACGATAGAGTGCAACGAATCGACGCCATCTAGAGTCGGTCCCTTCACTGGGATTCCCACTACCGGTAAGTTCGACTCCGAGGCTATCATTCCAGGAAGATGAGCGGCGCCTCCAGCGCCGGCGATAATGACACGTACGCCACGAGAAGCTGCCTCTTCGCAGAAGCGATTCATCAGCTTTGGAGTACGATGAGCAGAGACAATGAGCGTCTCAAATGGGACCTTGAATTGATCCAAGATACGCGCGGCATCACGGACATTGGGGAGGTCTGAATCAGACCCCATGAGAACTGACACCAACGGCCGAGGATGCGGCTTTGGCGGCCTCGGAACAAGGGCGTCATCCCCCAGGGATCCCAGGATCTGACAGATTCGGTCATTTACATCGGCATCGGATGGTCCCACCACAGTGACATGGCCTATCTTACGTCCCTTGGGCGAGTCGAACTTGCCAGGGGCGTCTTTCTTCCCATAAAGATGCACTGTTGCTCCCTTCGTTTCGAGGGCACGGCTGACAGCCGCACGAACGTCTTCCACCGAATCCGGTGTGCTCCGTAGATTCAGCGTCGTAGCAGAGGATACCTTAAGTTCTGTGCTGCCTAATGGAAGAGACAGGATAGCTCGGAGGTGGTTTTCATATTGGGAGGTTTCAGAAGCCTCAACTGTATGATGAGCTGAGCTGTGTGGGCGAGACGCAATTTCGTGGGCACGCAAAGACCCTGTCAGCTTATGTTAGTGATCAACTCACTTACATGCCGTACGAGACTGCAGGCGACTCACCATCGGCTAAGACAAAAAATTCGACACCAAAGACACCGACAGCACCTTCGCCCAAGTTGCTGATGGCTTTCTCCGCCAGCGACTCGGCGCTGAGGGTAATATCTTTACTCTGTAGTCTCGCTGGAGCACGTACCAGGTGACCAATCTTTCCATGTTTGACATTTTCGGCGATGCCATAACTCTGAATTTCCCCTTTGACGTTGCGAACGACGACAGCAACAATTTCGTTCACGATGCCCTTGGCATACTGCTCAGCATACAGTGGGCCCTGGAGTGCCTTCAGACCTTGTGGAACATCAGAAAGGTCCTTGACGAGAAAGTTTCCCCGTCCATCGTATGCATTTCGGCGCGCCTTCAGAAGAAATGGAAGGCCGAGTATTTTGGCCGCCTCGCCGACACTCTCTGGAGTCGGATTCGGCAGGTCGATGAATTTCGCGACAGGAACATTAAATTTATGGAGGAACGCTTTTTGGGACAGTTTGTCTTGCACAATGGCGATGGTTTCAGGGGAGGGAAAGATTTCAATTCCTTTGCCCAAGTTTCCGCCTACTTTGCGATATAGATCACGGATCTGGAAGAGCGCCTCGACATCAACATGCTCGATCTCGACGGTGATGACATCAACGCGCTCAGCGAGAGCTTGGATGTCCTTTCCATTGGTATAAGCTCCCTCTACATGAGCTAGGTTGGGGTGCAACAGGGAGATAGCGCTGATCTGCTTAGCAGGGGACGCTGGCGAGGGGTCGAGGGCGACAACAGGGATAGCAAGTCGACTCCCAGCTTCGCTGAGAAGCCGGCCGTACTGGCCTCCTCCTACAAATTAGGTTGGTCACCGTGCAACGTGAAACAATAGCTGACGAGAAACTGTCGAGTTCTGCTTACCCAGAACGCCAACAACGCGGTCTTCAATTGCACCAACAATACGTTCAGCCATTTTTCAGAAGGCGGGGGAAAAGTCACTTTAGGCTTCGAATAGTGGGATGATTACCGCCAGAAACACAGCTCCAGAGGCTGGCCGCGTACGGCGGCTGCTGGATGTATAAGGGAATTTCGAGAACACGCAATCAATATCATCAAGCTCGCAACACCACCGAACAAACTCAAATAAACACCACTAGCCCAAAAGGTCAACGTGTAGGACATTGCATCAGTCATCTACAATATCCATAGTACTGCGCGAGAACACGCAATCAATATCATCAAGCTCGCAACACCACCGAACAAACTTAAATAAACACCACTAGCCCAAAAGGTCAACGTGTGGGGCATTGCGTCAGTCATCTACAATATCCATAGTACTGCGCGAGAACACGCAATCAATATCATCGAGCTCGCAACACCACCGAACAAACTCAAATAAACACCACTAGCCCAAAAGGTCAACGTGTAGGACATTGCATCAGTCATCTACAATATCCACAGTACTGCGCAACGCCCTATTGACCGATATTTGTATTGTCTTTCGAACTTTTCCTTTCAGGGGAAGATATGCAGTACATAGATATAATAATATCAGATTCGGCAAACAAACGATACACAGTGTGTGTGGTGTTCCTTATTCGTTGCACTCCTTTACACCGCTTTTCCCCTCCGCCTGCCTAAAATCAAATATCTTTGTTACCCGTCTAACATGGTCAGTATCAAAATCTTCCATATATACCGCATTTACCCCGTAAAAGCCCATTTTCTTCTAAGTATGCCTAAGAAGATATCTTGCCAGTTAGAAACTGGTATTTATATACACACATGAACCATAAAGGCAGCAATCACAAACAGCATCTAGGCTACGATAGGCCTCAGCGAGGCTCTAAGTTCGTTTAAGAAGTGGTATATTCTACCTATACATACATGATTATATATAGTTGTGGTAGCCTGCATATCGCTTTCAATTTTGCGAGGGGTTAGGGTAAATGAAGTCAACTAATATAGACATGCTACAAGAATTTGCGTGCATTTCGGTGACCATTGAAGTCGGTGGCCCCTGCTCTGGTCCTGCCGGACTGCTTGGCGTTTTGGTACGGCAACACTGACTGGTGCAGCGGCACTGACAAGTTAGACGCCAGTTGTTGAAGGTCGATGTGGTGGGCGCTTCGCCAACTTGCCCAAACCCACGAGCCGATAACCCTCCGCCCGTATCTCCGGTTACCACCGTCCGACTTGAATATTCCAGACAAGTACTTAATTTTATGACAAGAATTTTAACTGATCACTAACTTTAGCCTCCAAGAAAATTAAGATAAGGCTAATATTGTTGGATTTTTGATTTTTGTGCTGCTAATTCGGTGTTACAGCCGTTCATTCGCTGGCATCGTAGAGAAAATTAGTAGGATCGAAAATTTGAGAGAATGGGACAGAAACGCTGAAATTTGGGGAGGGAATATTAACAAGTCGGGAATAAAAAAAGGCCAGAAAGTTCGTAGCAGTGAAACCTTCTGTGATCTCTAAGTTTGGCGAGCACGAAAATTAGAAACATCCGATATTAGTCCTCCATTGGTATCTCGTAGAAGGTAGGCCTGCGATAGCTAATATGCTTGAGATATCACGAAATCATCTGCCTCAAATATTATTGGAACCATGAGGTGTCTGAGGCGTATCTGATTTGATTATATGGGTACACGACAACTTGATCGACGTTACGCAATAAGCCCAACAGTTGACGTTGTCAAGCACCCAGTATATGAGGATGGGCTTTAAATACGGTGTATGGTGCTTGTGTTGGATGCGAATTTTTGTTGTTTTCTCAATTTTTACAGAGTATTCTCACCCTCTATTCATATCTATCACTTCTTTGCGGAGCTTTGATAATCGTCATCATGGCACCAAGGGTGCTGTCCAACTTTAACAATCTCATTCTTAATACTGATACCTACAAACATTCCCATTGGAATCTTTATCCTCCGGGCACCAGACATGTGTCGAGCTACATTGAATCGCGAGGAGGATCTACTCCGGCGCTTCTCTTTATAGGTTTACAAGCTTTCATCAAGCAGCATCTTTTGCGGCCAATCACCATTGATGACATAGATGAGGCCGAGATTGTGACGCGGCAGCACCAGATCCCTTTCAACAGAGAGGGCTGGCTTGGGATTGTCAATGAGCACAACGGGTACCTTCCCGTAGAGATTGAGGCCGTCCCGGAGGGAACTGTGCTGCCAATTAAGCACGTTCTCGTCCAGATTGTCAACACAGATCCCAAATACTTCTGGGTGACTAGTTTCATTGAGACAGCTCTCCTGCGTGCCATTTGGTATCCCTCGTCCGTCGGTACCACGAGTTGGCTCGCGAAGCAGCTTATTCGGGAGTCTCTCGAGCGAACTTCGGAACACCCTGAGATTCTCCGTGACGTGCTGCAAGACTACGGTTCTCGTGGGGTTAGCTCCCAGGAGTCTGCCGCTCTCGGTGGACTGGCGCACCTCGTGAATTTCCGACAGACCAACACCATCTCAGGATCTCTAGCTGCCACACTCTACTATAACGCTCTGAACCCCGGCATCTCTCAGCCCAACTCGGAGCACTCGACTGTGACAGCCTGGGGGAAAGAGAAAGAGGTCGAAGCTCATAGAAATCTAATCAAACAGTACAAGGGATGGCCCTTTGTTGTTGCTGTTTCTGACTCGTACGACTTGGAAGGAACTGTCGACAAAATCTTCGGCATGGAGTTGAAGGACGATGTTATCAACAGCGGTAAGCTACAATTTGGAATGAAACCTTGTCTTGGAACAACTGCTAATCCGATCCTTGTCCATAGGTAGCACAATCCTGGTTCGCCCCGATTCGGGAGACCCTGCAACTGTGATCTCTGAAACGTTGGAAGGCTTGATTAGGAAGTTTGGATCGACGACCAACTCTAAGGGCTTTAAAGTTCTTCCCGATTATGTTCGTGCAGCACAGGGTGATGGCTTGACCATCGAATCACTCAAGAAAATTTATGCTGAGCTCGAGCGTCGCGGCTTGTCCGCAGAAAATATCTTCCTTGGAATGGGCGGTGGTTTGCTCCAGTACATCAACCGCGACACCTTCTCATTTACGCAGAAGGCGAGTGCGGTCAACATCAATGAGGAATGGAAGGACATCTATAAGGAGCCCAAGACAGACTCCGCGAAGAACTCCAAGCGTGGCCGTCTTGCGCTGGTCAAGCGTGATGGAGAATACCAGACAATCCGTCGCGAAGAAGCCAAGGAGGGAGAGAATCTACTTCAGCCCATTTTTCGCAACGGTCATCTCCTGGTGAACCACAATTTTGAAGATATCGTCGCCAGAAGTGAGCAGGCTGTCCCACGCGAGTATTATAAACCGGTGTGGATCACTCCATTGCAGGACGAGAAGAACGGTCTGAAGAATTAGATTTCCCACGAGTTTTCTTTAATTCTATAGCTAATTTGTTCTTGATATCGACAATTATATTATTGATGGCCCCGATCAGAAGTTCTCCGATTTCCAAATATCGTTGATCATTGGAAAATCTTCTCCAATCTGTTTAATTTGTTTCCTATATAGTCATATTCAGGTTTTGACCTTATGATCAACCTCAGTGAGTAGTTCTTGGTGTTTTATATGATGATTTTATGTCACTGCCTTACACATATGACCTCAATTCTTTTCAGTAATTGATGTTCGTAAGAGTGGAGCCTTGAGTGATTATTGACGCATTCATGCTCTTATTTCCTATTGTACCGAGAGTTAAAGGCGGATAACAAGAAAATATATCACTAGACCAAAGAATGCCAAAGGCTTTCTTTCAGCTTTATGCAGTAATCTTCTTAGTTGACAGAGGGCCCTAAAGATACGGTTGTGGACGTGTTTACAGGCCCAATGAGCTACTGAACGAAGCTCATAGGCGCGCGACTTAAAACCGTTGGGATGCCTCTACGAAATCCAAGACGGCGTCTACCGTCTTGACACGCGAGGCATAATTAGGCTTACCTCATTCTTCCTTCCTCCGAACCCCCTAACAAGGTCGATATACTACTAAAAGCGTCGCCTACTTTCGCTCGTAGCTCCCGTCGTAGACCTCTTAGATCCTGTTATAGAGGACTACTTTGGTAGGGTAGTCGACCTATCGGTAAGGTGAGAAGAGATGCCTAGTAGAGGGGTGATATAAATAAGATGAATAATAGGATAAGAATAGAAACTAATTTCAAAGAAGCCAACATTAGAAGAGATAGAATACTCCCTTTTATTATAGAGAGCTAACATAACTAATATACGGTGAGGAGTAAGCGAGAAGTAGGCGATTCGGTAAGGCCCCGGTTGGAGAATCGTGAGCGGTCCGATCGCGCACAATCTCCAAAAGTTCTGGATAACCTTAAAACTGCTAATTCTGTAACAAATATACTAATGAAATTGGCCGATTTTTATCGTCGTTATCCTAAGTCCGCCGGACCCCGAAGAATCTATAGACCTAGTTAGCTATAGCTAAAAATGACGAGTATACGGTTGATCACGTAGAGGATAATATGCCTAAGGATTAGGGCGCTCCTCTTTTAAACGAGGGGGCTATATGACGTATGACGTATGACGTCGGAGGTCGGAGGATTGTAGTTCCGGGATCACGTGATCTAGGTCCCTATCATCAACAATCCCCGTTGTATGATTGATTATTCCTTCTCTACGTTACTACTTTTATATTTCGCGCATAATAGTTTCCATCATATTGGCTATCGTAACACCGAGTCCACAGCGATGCCATGGTTGATGATAATGTATGGGGATGGGGCATAGGTAGATATGGAGTGTAATGTAATGTAAAGTAAAAGGTGTTGGAACCACCCTTTGAACTATTCCTAATTGGCATAGTTTTTAGTCACGTGACCCAAAGGGTGGTTTTAGAAGAGGGCTAAGGGTCTTCTTGGCTATATGTAGGTAACGGCAGTAACGGCACAAGCGGCGATCCCGAAGCTCGAACCAATAATTAGGTAGTACCTTCAGCCAACTATGAAAAGGATACATTTTTCTCTAAGTATACCAAGGTTACAATGAATGGCACTTCCTACAGACTACATACGGGTATGTGAGCAAAGTGAACTGGCAGAAAGGAAAAAATCAAAATTATCCAAGACTAAAGATGACGTTTAGGTGTACTCCATATAAGCATGCCGTTCTACCGTGGGTATTATCCAAAACAGTCGCAAGGTCATGAACATCATTTATACCAAACCATGTATCCCCCCAAACAAATCATAAAGTATACAAATCAGGCTAGCTGCCGCTCAATATTCCGCGGACCGGTCAAGAGAGGCGGTGGAACAGGAGGCACAGAGCCTCGGAAGACAGAGGCTTCCCTAGAACCGGGGCGAGGAGGAGGTGGAGGAGCGTGCGGAGGAGGGTGGGCGAACCCGGGATGGTGAGGATGACGAGTAAACTGGGGATGAGGTCCAGGGGGAACGGGAGACCCGACAGTTAGGCGATTGAAGTCTCCAGGCAGTTGCTGGGTGTGGTAGAGGTATTGGCCTTGGGCTTGGGAGGGAGGGCTGGCGTAGCCCATGGAATGGAATGGGTCGCCGGGGAGGGAGACGAGGGAGGCGTTGAGAGTGCGGGCGATGTCGTCGAGGGTGACCTCCATCGGAGAGATGTAGGTTGTGTTGCTTTTCTCGGACCAGGCCAGAACGTGGCCGCAGACGCGGCCGGTGGATTTGTCAAATACCCATGCGCCAGAGTCGCCGGGGGCTGTGGAAGCCATGCGTTAGCTTGAACTAGTTACTCAATACATGGGGTGAAAGGATTGTTTTGGTCTTAAGATCCGGTTGATGTTATAGTCTACCGGCTTAAAGAGGGGAAGACAAAAGGTGGAAAGGAAGAAGAAAACAAGGGTATCTAATTAACAATCGTATAGACATAAACATGATCTGCAGTGTGCCGCTTACCTCCAAAGTTCCCGTTGACACAAAAGCTCGTGGAAAATGAGTGCCGGCCATGCAGCTTGACTATCGCCATCGCTTTGGATATCTGGCCAGACTGTAGCCCGCTTGTGCGGCCGCAACATTGTACACGTAAGCCGCCCAGTTCCTCCATCCGAGCCACTTGGTTGAGGAAGATAGGTTGAGGTGGAACGCCAGGCCGGATAGGCAGGGCCGAGCTGGTTTCAATGATTATGTTGCGAGGATCCATGCGGGCTTCGTCCACTTTGATGAGAGCCCAATCAATCTCGTGCTTGATTCCTTTCCGTGTCCATCGTCGTACTCCAGATGAGGCATGGACATAGCCTAGCGCATGTGAGGCAAGGTGCTCGTCATCACGGTCCTCCGGGGACGGAAAAAAGTCTTCATGCACATCGTCAATGGCTGGTTGGGTGACCAGTAGTCGCGGCTCTTCGCCAGGTTCAATCCCGGCAGTGTCACCGATAGAGGCAGCGTCTTCGTCGTCATTATCATCACCATCCATGGAGTCGTCATCAGAAGATTCTTCATCTGAAAGCCAGTATTCGTCGTCACCATCACCGCCTTGCGATATAGACGCGTCATCGCCGTCCTCGGGGCCCGAGAGCTCCAAGTGGAGATTGGCTTCAGAATAATCATCATCGCCGCGGGTGTACATGAACTCCTGGCTGGCGGGGTTTGAGATATCTCGGGGCCAGTTGCCTGCGGACCGAGACGGGGCGTTCTGCTCTTGATCCCCAGGACCTTCATCATCACTGGGTGCCTCGAGCATATGATGAACCGTTAGGCCGTAAGGTAATCCATCGACGAGGACGGCACCACCATATGAGACAGGAGGTAAATGCTCCTCGTTCTGGAAAGCACCGATCGATGCACCGCATAGAGGTCGTTGCTGATAACATGGGTTTAGTTCTCGCTGACGAAAGGGCGTCTCGTTTGATCCATTCGGGCGTGTTTTCGCTGGCTTGCGCCGCTTGTTGCGGGGGACTTTTGACCGTTCAATATCGCCGCGGATGACGATGAGATCCCAATCCTCCCGACCCAAAACAAAGTGTTTCTTCAATGCCGATCGGACTTTTTTGACGCTTGCACATGTGACACAGATGGTCGTGCGTGCCGTTTCGGGTGACTCTCCGGTCATTATGAGAGAGGCGCCACAGGACTCCGACGATTCCTTGAGAATCTTTTGAAGGAGTCGGCTCAGTTGTGGCATCATCTGGAAATTCCATTCCTGCATATGCTCATCCGGAATCTCGATATTAGGAAGGCGCTTAACGGTGCGTCTCTTGGCAGGCTTGTCCTGTGTCCTTTCTTCTATCACTGCACCCCATTGACCTGGGATTGCGGGGAGCTTTTTATCCAAGGCGACCTGCTGACGAGCAGCGAGGTATGGATCGGACTTCTCTTCCACAGGGATTGGCTCGGGAGTGGGAACCAGGGCCAGTGGCAGGCAGTCATCCAATTCTTCCGCCGAGGGAGCGTTGAAGATATCGATGCGACAGCATGACCACAGGATCTTACAGATGGTATACATGAAATTCATCGAAAAGGAGAATGTACCATCGGGATCCGACAAGTCAAGAACAGGGTAGTGATAGATCTGAGGGACGCGAAGAGAGAGATCGGTCATAGGTTGTGTCGAGAGGTGGAAGTTGGGTGCATCGAGACATAGCTGTACAGCTTGAAGATATGCAGTACCGCACTTGGCCCCGAGCTTCTTGATGTAAAGATCTTCCACGCGATGCTTGAACCACGAACGGTCATACTTCATCTTCCATAGCCGCCCGATTGGTGCCCACAGACCGATCTCAAGCAAGACGAGTCCCAGAGAGTAGAGGTCATACGCCCACGCTGAGTCGTCCTCAAGGCTTCTTTTGTCTTCGGGGTGGCGGTACATTGCGGTAGACAACGGTTCCGGGGTGGGACCATCTCCAGAGAAACGGGCTGGGGAAGTCAAATAAGCACGCCGAAGATCAGGCGAGAGGCCACTCTCGCCGTTGTTCGCGTCGGTACGACCAGGGAAAAATATGACATTGCTGCTGTTGATGTTACCATGCACGGCGTTTTGGCTTCTCAGATGCAGGGCAGACATCAACAGATCATAGGCTAGCCGGAAGCGAGTCTCCAGGTTCGGCATCCGCTTCTCGCGGTAGTCTTCTGCCGACGGAAGCATGGCAACCAGCGGCACAGGCTTGAGCTCCTTGAGGAGGTCACTGGGATTTTGAAGAAAGGGAAAATAATCGACTGGCATCTGGTAGAGGAAGGCATAACGGGCATTGGGTTCATCAAGACAATAACCAAGGAAGCGCAGGAGACCCAGGTGAGAGATCCTGGCATTCTGCAGCAGCTGATCAAGCGATTTCTGGAGTTTCTCGAGTCGTAGATTCTTCGATTTCATTGGCGATTCCGCAATCATTGGCATGAACTCGACAAGGACCGAGACATGAGACTCTTTGAATGAGCCAAGGAGAGAGGGAACAGCCGACGCTTTCAATCGGCCAACAGCTCGAGAGTTGGAAGATGCTGCAATAGGCTCATATGGCGGAGGGCTGTTGTCATGGGTCGCTCCGTATAGCTGCAAAGCCGATCGATCGATAACGAAAGGGTGCGATGACATGAGAGTATTGCTGGAGTCGCGTTGATGAGTGGACGGGGAATAGTTGAAAGGGTCAATCATTTGCTTGGGGCCTTGCATCTTTCCCTTCGAGTCTGAGAAGGAGCCGTAGGAGTAATCATAGGGAGAGGTAGGGAGAGGTCGTCTCTGCGTGGTGGCATTGTACTTGCTTGACATGCTCGCCTCCCGCCGTGAGCGAGAAAGATCATAGAGCGTGTCGATGCACGCCGTCAAGTCGCTCAGAATAGTCTTAGAGCGACTGATATCATCGTCGGTCCAGTGTGTCTTCAGTGGCAGACTGCCGAGGGTATCCTTTGAAGGTAGATCCACTCTACGTTCCTTGGAAGGTAACAGCGGCGCATCGATATGCTGAACCTGCTCTGCTTTGTTGAGAAGGTCCTGAATCGAGGACATGACACTCTCGACGACATCGCTGAACCCGGCCGCGGTTAAGGACTCATCGATATCATTCGGCTGGGCGGCGCTAGCGTCACTCCAATCTAGACCCCACGCCAGTAAACGGTCCCGCTGCTTTTGGAAGCTCTGGTGCAGGGCCACAAGTTCAGGGTCATCTACGGCCTTGGATGCAGTTGTAACGCTTTCGCAAGAGGTTTTCGTATCAGTATACAACTTTGTGAGGCGGCGCTCGAGGAACCCGCTTCCTCCGCGCAGGACGGACATATTAGCGATAGCGATTCGATAAGGACCAGAGAGGGAGTTGGCACTCTAAATCGAGAAGGAATTGTCGCGTATATTCACAGTCCCATGTCGCGAGTCGCAAAAGGGCGAAGGAGCCATATGAGAAAGGGGAATGGAAGGGAGAACGAGGAAAATCGAACAATGGGTGCCTGGCGATGGCGACGAAGGGTCTTGATAGACGAGCATCGCGGGAAGATCTGGTGGAATCCTGTTGCCTAACCAATCATGTTGCCGCCTGCGGGTGAAAGTGGGTCACGTGGCAGGCACCTAAATTTGGGATGTGACTAAGCCTTATGCTAGGGCCTCAGGCAGCAGTGTATTTCTCGAAAGGATCAAGAGATAAATTATCGAAAACTATGGATAACGTCTCAATGTACAGTCAATAAAGATAGACATCAGAAAAGGCAAGGAGGCCTTAGCCCCTTCACCCGGTCATCACTCGTGGCGATACCCCGACATCCCGCGCTCGCTTCTCGCTGAAGTTGTGCAGACGCTCTCCGATTAGGTAGACGTCGTCACGGATACTGATGCGCCAGATCGCCACCCGTCGGTGAACAAGATGGATTGCCCACGTGGCCAACGCAACTAATAGCGTAGCTGGGTACGCATAGCGATAGCCTAAGGACTGCGCGTCACTTTGCGAAAAGAAGACGGTCCATCTTAATACCCCACCCAATGCCAGGGGCATGGTGACTGCCACAGCGGTGAACAGCGACAAGGGGAGCACCATAGCTCTAGTCGCAAGGTTGACGTTAGGTCGCAGCCAGCCGTCGCGGAAAATTCCGTTGAGCACGGCGGCGGCCCAGGACTGGGGGTGCCAGAGAATCAACTTGATCGCCATCTGCACGTATAGGACCCCCAGAGTCCAGTCTTGCACGACGTGGATGACGTGGGACTGCCCATCCCCCATCAAGGTGTGTGCCGGGATAAGGATGTATAGCTCAGTCATAAGTGCAAAAAGTGTGGGGAGCAATACAACCAAGACACCTGACATGTATAGAAGACGGCCCGCATCGAGCACTAGATTAAGACCAATCTGGCCCAGCTCTCGCGGGGATCGAAGATATGTCCCCGGGTTTTCTTTTATCGCCAGGACTGCGGCGTAACAGGAAAAGGCAATGTACGCCAGGCTGCCAACCACGCACAATCCACACGAGAAGGCGTAGATATCGTTCACGGGAACAGGACTGGAGAAATACAGCGCAACGATCTTCCGACCAATGACCAGTGGAACAATGGTGATGCCTACCCCGGTGGCAGCAGCAAACAGCCAGACCAGAAGAATGAAAGCGGCGATGCGAGTCCGGAAGGAAGGAGGGATGTAGACCTTGGTAAACATGTTGCTGGCCCGGCCGTGTAGCCCATCATCGGGATCAGGGCTCCCATCAACACGTTCATTGTCCTCGGTCACATCTAAAAAGACCCTCGTTCCCTTGGGGATGCGAACCTGGTCTGAAGCTGGGGCGCGAACGTATCTGCCGTCCCGCAGGAAGTACGTGTCACGATTTTCCTTTTCTGCGGAAGCCTGTACCTCCTCGCCAATCACGGGATGTTCCCAATCACCCTTGCTTCCGGATAGCAGGCTCCACCAGGTACGTCGGACATGGCGACCTTCTTCCTCGGGATGCCTCTCCGGGAAGAAGAAGTTGCTGAGGCGCAAGTAATGAGCGCATTTGTGGAACCACCAGTTATACAGCTCGTGCAGGCCGTCTGACGGCTTGACAGATTGGATAGCCAAGGGCATGATGAAATTGTAAAACAGTAGATCAATGGGGAACTCCAGCATTGGGGCGTTGGAAGACCAGTGAATAGGCAGCACGTCATCAAAGGCGAAATAGAGACCCCAGACCACTCCTCCGAGGCAGAGAATCACCAGCGCACCGTACACAAGGGCGCTGAATCCAATTTTGCGAAGCTGGGTGGTGATACTGCGCTCGAGGACATCGCGAATCGGATGGAAAGTCGGATCATCTGGGTCACGAATGAAGTCTGGCCAGAATATTAGTATTTAAACACATAAACATGATCAATTAGGGATGAAACACTCACAGAGGACACCGCTTCGCAGAATTTTCCGACACATGGAGACAAATAGAGCAAAGTGGAACATGTAACATGTACCGATAAACCAGTGGACGAAAAGCGATGTAAGCGGCGAAGCCATTGTGAACGCGACGCGCGAGACCACCGTTGCATTGGAGAACAGAGGGAGCAAGGCAAGGTCGAGCAGTGTGCCACAGTAAAGAGGGAAGATGATCATCTCAATGCCAATAATAAGGATGACCTTCATCACCCCCCCTGCCTGAAGAAGGACTTCTGCCACAATGCCCTCAACCCTTTGGCCACGGTTGGTCCCAGACAAGAGTCCGGTGATTCGAAGGTAGAGGAATCCCACGGTTGTTGCAAGCGTGTAGCCCATCAGGATGGCGACGGCACGGTCTTTCGTATCCCAGACGGCCAAGTCATAGTCAACAGACATAGTTGCCTTGGCGGCCTCGGCGGCGCCAGCGTCCATTAACTTTGCTCCAGAACTGAATAGCGGTGTCTTGATCAAGCCGCTGAGGTGTTGCTGAGCCTGAGATAGGGTCTTTTGCAACAGGGAGAAGTCAAGTTCGAAGGAAAGAGCCCCTGGAAGTCCGAGATTAATCAAGCGTAGTGGGAAGTCGTGCAGAATGAATCTCGCTGCATGGAAGACGAATTGTAAAACCGTCATAATGCGGGCCTGGTGGAGCTTGAGCGCCTGATGCGATATCACCGAGAACATAGGAATGTCAGACTCGTGGAAGACAAGGAATGCCTTCACCACTTTGTTGAGACGACTGGTACTGGCCTCGATAAGGGACAGCGAGGCGCTGGTCACAGATTTTCCGCGAGGAATCCACTCAATAGCAGGGACAAAGGCGCCGAAGGGACTAAGCACGACTTTGCAAACGAAGGTCAGCCAATACATGACATAGCCTACGACGCCAATTAAGGTGTCAAGAGCGACGTCAGCAACCACGGTGACAGCAGCCATCGGCACTCCGACAATCAGCTCCAAGGGGTTGGCAAGCAGGACGAGGGCGATTTTGCCCCACAAGTAGGGCAGCCAGATGCCAATGGCCACTGTAAAGGCAATCAAAAGGGCACAGAAGACGGCATTTTGCAAAAGTCCAAAGATCGGCCCTTGCATGCCAATGAGATCCATGATTCCTTCGAAGTCATCTCCTTCAATTGCATCCATGTCGTTGGGATCCACGCCAGCCTCAGCCGCTGCCGCTGCCATCGCACCGTTAGCTGGTTGTTCTTCCAGACGAGGTTGGACAGGCACGAATGGGTCTTCCAGGGCGGGGTCTTGGACTATATGCGCATCGTCCTCTAGTGCGGCCTCTGTCGTATCGTGCTCAACGGGAGTGACATCTCCCCAGAACCAATCGGCAAGTCGCTCCGTAGCTCGTTTGGGAGGTTCATTATCCTGGTGGTCCATACGAACGGCATCCTCTCTGGCAGTCGATTCGAGGCTGGGATGCGGGGCTGAAAGCGCTTGCTCATTATCTAACATTTGAGTGGCGCCACCATGTTGCTCATTAAATGTGCTGGGATTCTGGGGGTCCGTAGTCTGATGATCATGCGCATGATTCGAAGGTCCAGCTAGATTTTCGTCTTGGTTAAATCCTGTAAACCCGTTGACTATCCAGCCGGCTGCCTCTTCACGGCCCTCCTCTCGCATTATTCGTATCATCTCTTCCCGATCGCCATTTGATCGAGCTACAACATCGTCGAAAGCTTGGATCGCAGCGCGGCGCGTCTGTTCCTGATGCTGGAAGGCGCGCAATTCTATCTCGGCGTTTCCAGCTAAATGATCGTTGGCAAAGACATCGTGATGTGCCGCCGGTCTGTCAAGAATAGGAAGACTGTCATCAGAGTCGATCCAAGACGGCGCAGGTGAATGTGTGGCGGATCGGGGAGGGAAACGATCATCGACATGACCATTTTCACCCTGGCGTAGACGAACCTCTTCCTGGCGGAGGGCGGGAAGGGCGTTGGTTTCGTCCTCGTTAAAATCGCCAGGACGATTCCTTTGCTCGTTAACCCTATTGTTCGCAATAAGCTGCAATGCCGCTTCACGCTCTCCCTCGGCAATGTTGGCCATGGGCTGCTGTTGGACCACCCATTCCCGAATCAGAAAAAGAAGAATGAAGGCGACGACGACCAGAAGGGTGATCAGCTGGCCTTCCAGCATATCGATGAGCATGTTGTTTATGGTCGGATAGCGCGTCAACGAGTTAAGAAACGTCACGTCGGACAGCCAGGATGGGTGTCGCGTTTTGGTGACGGCAGACGTGCCATTTGGAATCGTTCCATTCTGTCCAGCGCCCGATGAGAAAGCCGGGAGGAATAGATTCGGAATGACCTTTTTGATCAGAGTGAGCATCAGTGGGTCTCCGGCGGGAAAATTGATCGCCGAGGATTGCGGCGACGACGGGGAAGGACTAGCAGCAGATTTCATTGCATTCGAGACCGTCGAAGTCATCGAACTTAACATAGCACTTGACGCCGTCCCGTTTCCAGCCCACTGAGAAGCACGCTCTTGCGCAGATTGCATAGGTTGCTGCTGAGCAGCTCCGCCAGCCGACCAGCGGCCGTCGGCAAGCCAAAACAACGCTCTCCAGATTGCACGCATCGACCATGGTAACCAGCCCAGCCATACAAATGCCACAAGAAGAAAGCGCATCCATGTCACCAAAGTCCGGAAGCATTGAATCACCGCTTGTCTGAGGAAGAGAGGAGTTGGCAGGCTCTGGGGCATATTCGGATCGTATAGCTTGGTGAAGCGGAAGGGCGTTTTGCAAAGCTCGCAGTGCTTCTTCTGCGAGTGGGCCAACCACTCCAACAAACAGCTTTGGTGGACAAACTTGATACTACCGCTGCATTTGCAGGGATAGAACAGTGGTTCCTCGTCAGTAGCTTCGCCATGACAGATTCGACAGGTGTCCATGTCCTCAAAGCCCTTCTCCCTCTCGTCGAAAGCCGGATCGTTCATGAGGTCAGGGAAGGAGGACATGGCCGCTGGATTGCGAGACGAGTTAAACATGTCCATAGTGTAAGGGCACGTCGGATCGACGGTCAAACGTGGTTTATCAAATCTTCATCGTATGCTCCCTCCTATCAACGATAAGCCAGAGAGGGTAATGGCGAATGACGGGGAGAGAGGCGGAGGAAGGAGGGGCTAGCGGGCTTGTCAGAAGTCAGATCGGGAAATGGCTGCTTCAAGGGCACGCCTACCTTGGGCAAAATGGTTGCTGCCTCAAATCACAAGTTACGAATCTCCAGGTGGCGGGCAACTATTTCCTTAGCTTTCTACCTCAGCTGTTGCACATTCCTGTTGGCTGAGTCAGCAGTATGTGTGTTACCGTATCTTACCCCATTACCTGGAGGCACCGCACAAAGATCTCGTAACTACGTATTGGATCTCGTAACTACGTATTGAACAGGTCTACCACCAGGTGCCACCGATGACCTCACTGATGTCCGAGGACCAAAACATTCCCTTTGCTATAACCCAAGGTTGCTAAAATAATCTTTCATATCTCTGGGGTGTTTGAAGAACTCATCAACACATTCATCACCGTCTACCTCAGAATCACACCTTGCACTCTGACCGCGGCCCGTCGTAGCCCCGTGAATATTTACTAGCGCCAAGGCTGAACGCGACCGACTTTCTCTCGTGGTCCTACCTCAACTGTGCGCAGCTCAGCAATCGATTTACGACACCCGATGAAGCATTAGCTTCCAGAATCTATAAGCTCCAATCTTTCGAAGCCACCGGTCTGGTGTGGCTTGGAGTTTAGTCCCGGAAACTCTTCACCAGCGTCGTTCTCACCTGCCCAGCGGCAGCCATGGCGGCTCTCACGAGCAACCAGAATGGCCATGCATCAGAGTCCGTGGCCAAGTCAAATGGAAGGAAGGAAGCTGGCAAGGTTCAGAGGAGGAAAAGCACTTTTCGGTGGACAATAGGGCTGATTCTACGGTAAGGATGAGCCTATCTTGCAATAGTCCTCTGGCGCATCCCAAGCTAATCCTTGATCTCATTTAGGTTGTGTGTCTGGTATACGCTCCTCACCCCATTCTTCCGGTGTCCCTCGCACATCGCGGACTTGAATGATCAATCACTTCGGATCTGTAAACCATACCTAATTGCGCGGTCGCACGTGGAGCCATATGTCACTCCTCACTACGATACGTACGCTGCACCCTACGTTGACCAAGCTCGTCCCTACGTGGACGTGGTCAACCAACAAGTCTACGTTCCCGCCTTGAAAATCGCCAAGTCGGGATACGAGAGATACGGCGCGCCTGCATGGCGACATGCTCAGGCATATGGCGTGGCGCACTGGAAAGCTCAAGTGACTCCGCGCCTAGAGGCGGCTCAGGGCCAGGCGCATCGGGTTTATCTGACCCAGATTGGTCCCTATGTGCAGCAGAGCATGGCGGTAGTATCTCCCTACTACCAAAAGGCCAATAGCGCTGCGCAGACGGCCTACTGGGACCATTTTGTCCCTCTTTACACACGGTCTCAGCCCTTTATCGGCAAAACCTATGCTACAGGCCAGAATGTTTTGACGACCCACGTTATTCCCGGTGTCCGCTATACCTGGTCGTCCGTGGTTTATTTTGCCAACAGCTCGCTGTGGCCACAGATCACTGGCCTCTACTCTGAGCAAGTCGAGCCCCAACTGGTGAAGATCGGACAGCGTCTCGCTAGCTACAGGGAAGGAAAGCGACTGCGCGCCGTTGTTGAGGATATGGACAAGTATGCTCACACCCCTTCACCTGTTGACGAAATATTTCTTGCTAACTTTAACCCAGCAGCACCTTGTCTGAAGAATCCACTTCCACGGCCGTGTCCAGCACCAAAATCGAAGCCCACACCTCCGCTGTTACAACCACTTCCACGACTGAAGCTCCCTCCGCTAAGCCCACTCTGTCTGCTGAGGAAGAAGCAAAGCAAGCTCGCGATCAAATTGACTCCGATCTTCAGAGATGGCAAGACAAGTTCGCAGTCGCTGCCGACAAGGGAATCGAAGATCTTGAGGAGCGCATTGAAGGAGTTGTGATGGCTCTCATCGCAAGCAGTGCCGATAGCCATGGACAAAGCCTTTCTACGGCACTTGAGGCCGTCGCTGCCGAAAAGCTCTCCGTCGTCAAGCAGCATATTAACCATCTCGCGCAGTCGCTGCCGGAGGAAGATGCCCCTGAAGAAGAAAAGTCTGCTGGTGAGCAGCTTGTCAGCGAAATCCGGAACTCCGCCATTGCGGTCAGAGATCGTGCACATACCCTTCGCGAGTGGGCCATCTCTTTTGATGATGAACTCGCCCGCCGAGTGGGTGCCGCTGTCAACTCAACGCTCGACGTTCTGAATAACATCCGCGACCTGGGTTTGCAAGAAATCGGCATACGCTGGGCATGGATGGATGGTGTTACTTACAAAGACTGGGCCAGATATCACGCACTTAAAGCACAACTCGAGGATTGGCGCAATGAAATCCGCAGTATCGGCATGAACCACAAGTCAGTCGCGCAGGCTAAAGCCGTGGCAAGTGAAATCTTGGGTACTGGTATGGAGATTGCAGAAGACACTGCCAAGGAGCTTATCAGGCTGAAGGACGTTGGGACCTGGAAGTTGGCTGCTCGTGAAGTGAGCGACAATTTCGATACCCGAACTGAAGCCCCTCCGCCGCGGCCTAAGCCTGCTGAGGAAGCCGAGGAGTCCGAGGGGACCTTCGATGCCGAGCACAATGAACCTGTCGGCACTGCCTCGGAAACCCCTGAAGACGGTGCCCCGGACGAGGAATCGGCATCAATCGAACACGATCCCGATAGAACGGACTTTGAGCCAATTTCATCGGGTACCGATACCGTTGCTGATGATGACAATGATGACGAGTCTATCCTGAATGATGAAGTTCAGGGGGATCATCATACCTCACGGCCCGCATTCGGGGTTGCCGCTGCAGAGGCCAACTCGCATCAAGCACCCATTCTAGATGACGACGAGGAAAATATGTTTGACAAAGTGACAAGCAAGGCGGAAGATGCTTACACAGAAGCAAGCTCCGCTTTTGCTGACTCGACCGCCCAAGCTAAAGTCCTGTACGACATTGCGAAGTCCCAAGTTATGGGCCAGATTTCCCAGTCTAGCGCTCCTGCTCATGGCCAGCTACTCTCTTCCATCGAATCTGCCTACTCTGGGGCTGTGAAGTACGCAACTGAAGAGTTTGAGTCACGAATTGGCGCTATTCGGGCCACCCCGACGCCCGCCGGTCCCTTGGCCCGGATTTCGTCCGTTGCGTCGTCCAGGTTGAATGAAGGACTCAGCCTTGCTTCTGAGCAGCTTGCCCAAGTCAAGCAAACTGCACCTGCGACCAGCTCAGCCGCACTCCAGCCGTTTGTCCTCGATGCGCAACGGCGCTACTACGAGGCAGTTGGCCTCGCCCACGATCACTACACTGCATTTGTCTCCACAGCATCCGAGGCGGTTTATGGTACTCCGACGCCCACGCCGGCACCTCGCGTCTTCCAGGACCTCGTTCAAGAAGCCGGATCTCAATATGAGCATGCTTCCTCTTTGGCCTCTGCCAATCTTGCTGCAGTCATCGCCTCGGCGAGCTCCGCGATCTCGGCAGCGGACGACGGCAAGTCACAAAGCATCATCGACGATGCTTCTTCGAGATATAATGCTGCCCTCTCTGCTGCCTCTGCCTCCCTCTCTCTGGCGTCGGCATCGGCTAGCTCCGTTATTTATGGAACCACCCCTGGTCCTTTGGAGTCTCTTTCCAGCCAAGCGTCTGAGAACTGGGAAAGCCTCGTTGCCAAGGCCAGCGAGCAGATCTACGGTACCCCTGTGCCGTATCTACAACAGGTGGCTGATACCCAGCTTTCACAGTTTGCGGCAATTCAGGATGTTGTCTCTGAGCTTCTGGTTGGCAAGGAGCCATCATTTACCGATAGTGTTATGAGCAGGCTTCGTGTCGCGTACGAGACACCATACCCTGCAGCAGCTCTGTCATCTGCTTCTAGCTATATCAGCGAAACCTATGAGACGGCTTCGTCGGCTGCCAACGCATATGCTAGCAATATCCCGAGTGTGGAGGACGTGGTGCAAAACGCCAATGACCAACTGCATGCTGCCGTCGAGGCCGCAAGCATCGGAATCTACGGCACTCCCAAGGGTCCTTACGAGAAGGCCACGGATGCTGCCGCTAGCGCCTACTCTACAGCATCTGCACAGGTCATCGTTGCCGTCTACGGAAAGGAGCCTGCCTACGTCGACGCCGCCAGGGACGCTATTGCCAGTATCCAATCCAAGGCCAGCGCAGCTATTCATGGCGAAGAGCCCGGTGCTGTGGAGAGTGCCACTAGCCGACTCGCCGCTGCTGTCGAGAGCGCCCAGGCTCAACTGGCCGATCTTGCCTCCAGTGCAAGCAGCGTTGCATCTGAGGCTGCTGAGACCGCTGCCTCCCATGTGGACCATGCGTCCAGCAGCATCAAGTCAGCGGCCTCTTCGGTAAGGGATGAGCTTTGAACACACCTATGCTTCTTCCTTGACACCTCGGATCAATGTCGTATATTATTTGTTCGCCTTTTGCCGCCTTTTGCACTCCACGCTTCTCCTTTCCGAATACGCCGCTTCAAGATTGGGTTTTTCTGCCAGCGGCATGCGATGCTCCGTCACTCGATGCATTATTCCCCACATAGTTTGTCATCACGACAACATATTCACGACCTGCAAGACACATTTGACGTTCTTCCGAGCTCTTTTGGCTTTTTATCTGTCTCGATGTACCATGCTTTTTGGGAGGGCTTTTCTAGGGAAGGTAGCACTGTATTTTCAGTACATAATGAAATGCTTTGATATGAGTACCTCCAAGGCTGAGCTTACATGCATGTACACAGGGTAGTCCGCTACATAACAATAGCTTACCCGACTCCTGTCACGGCACAGGTACACCATTCCAGTACGACCAGACAGTCATGCACGCCTGTATCATTCGAGTTGTACTCGGTAATTATATTTGCGTCAAGTTAATAGGAATGCCTGGAACAAGAGTGAGAACATGGACAGATTCCGAAAAGCAATATCCGAATCGATGGATATCCATCTCTGCGATTTATCGCAGCCTCGCAGGCTCAATGAGATCTGTACTTAGGCCGATCACCCCGCTTCTCTTTTTTCTGTTGCGACTTGCTCTTGGGAGCATCATAGTTTTCGCCTTCGCCGCCGCCACCCATGCCAGCAAATCCCTTCTTCACTCCCATTATTGTAGTATAGGCAAGGTAGACCGAGTAGAGAGGAACGACAGCCCAAAGCCACCAAGCGCGGTCGTTGAAAATGCACACAGCCACGAGACAACCATGGGTCCAGTACAGCACATCCCACATGTACTCTGTCAGACCAGTGGCATTGAGGTCCTCACCGGCAGAGCGAAGGGAACCATCCTCATTATAGCGCGGACGGCCAACTTTGTCCAGGTAGAATTCAATGACGACAGATGGGACACCGAGGAAAAGATAGCGCTTCAGTGACCCAGGGCGCTGGAACACGAAACGGAGGAAGAGGAAGAGAAGGTGCAAAATGGCCGAGATCAGATGAGTACGGTTGAGGACTGCTGCATTACGGCTGGCCAAGGATTTGGCTGCTTTCTGCTTCCATGTTAGACAGGCTCTTACAAATGAAACTCCATTGGAGCTTACCTGGGCCATGGTGGACGGTAAATGATGACTTCCTAGGCCTCAATAGGCAAAGAAAGTAACTGAGGCAGACCTGAGCACCTCGACATAGACAAAAGAAGAGATCAAGCAAAAAGTGAAGCTAAAGTCGTGTTCATAATCTCCAGCGATTGTTGCCCGCCACGACCTTCGCCGCCCGGCAGAATCCACAGTGGGCGAAGACAACCAAAATAAGGCACGAACTACATGCAACGACTCGATTTCGGCGAACCCTCAGCTTCTCTTTGGATCCAGCACGATGACCGTGGTGCAGTAAGGTCCTGACTTAGTGCAGATCACGTACTTGGCTGGGCAAAACTGGGCATCTTCTCGTGCTTACCATTTCCGGTCGTTTACATTCCCGTGCTGGTAACGTGGTCACGATTGAGACGGAAAGAAGATCTCTCTGCCCTGATACTTCACTTTGTGAGAGGACAGACAGATCGAGCGGCTTTCAACTGCTGGCGTTGATGGCCCACGTCGCTCTGGTACCTGCATCGACATCGCGTCGCCTCCCCGCGTTCCGGAAGGTGCTTTGTGATCGGCCTTAAGACTGAGGTGCCTCTCAAAGAACAGATTACCCCTCCGCTTTCGACCCTCCCATTTCCCCTTTTCGATTCTCTTCACCAGCGCGTGTTCTGCCATCATGGCTTTGTCCACTGGGCACGTCGCCAACCAGTTGCGGCACCTCGTCTATTACCACCTTGATAACAACCTCATCCGCAACGCGCTGTTCCTCGCGGGACGTCTTCACGCCTACGAACCACGTTCCTTCGAAGCGCAATATCTACTCTCACTTTGCCACCTGCATAATGGAGAGATCAAAGCCGCTTTTGATCACAGCCAGAGCTCCGGCTCTCGAGGCCTACATCTGGGCTGCGCCTACGTCTACGCTCAGGCATGCTTGGATCTCGGAAAACATTTGGATGGCATAACGGCTCTGGAGCGCAGTAAAGGGCTATGGGCAAGCAAGAACAACTGGAACAAACACAACGAAACGCAAAGACAGCATTTACCAGACGCAGCGGCAGTCTACTGTCTGCAAGGCAAGCTTTGGCATGCTCACAAAGACCTCAATAAAGCAGTTGATTGCTACGTTGACTCCTTGAAAGCGAATCCCTTTATGTGGGATGCATTCCTGGGACTATGTGCAACAGGTGCGTCTTTTGATCGCGAAGTTAGCCACGTGGTGAAATAAGCTAATTCGTGATCAGGTGTCAACATCCGAGTCCCTAATATCTACCAGCTCAGTCCTGAACTCCTTGCCATAATTTCCTCATCTTCCGAAGACAACGACGTCATGATTGATCGCCTCACGCCTACAGAAGGTGCATTCCCGGTACAGACTAGCTATGCTGCGCCTGATCCTTTCATGGTCTCTGTTTCACGCGGTGATGCCGATACAACGTATGGAAGCTCTGCGCTCTGGGAGAAACTCAATGGAAGCTCAGTTAGTGTTGCATCAGTTGCACCACCAGTCATTCATGAGGGCATGGAGACACCCCAAAGTAGCGGATCAGAGGAATTCCGCATTGCGAATGGGGTTACTGACTCAGACTCTGCGTGGGAGCCACCTTTGGCTCCGGCCAGGAAAAATCGTACAATTCAAGCCATGAGCTTGGATCACACGGGCCAGCCTCCCCCAAAGATGCGCCCCACGGGCATTCGACCTCGAACAAAGACAAGAACAGACCCAGATGAGCAACATATGGGGCCGTCAGAAAGAGAACCACCACCTGCGCCACGGATCGGTGATCGCAAACGCACTGTTTCTGGTCAGGTAGCTCATGCCCTTCCTTCCCAACCGACTGAGCCAGGCGCCCCCCAACGCCGCAGTGTCAGGCTCTTCAACCAAATCAAACCCACTACTAGCAAGCTCTCGAACTCGACCTTGGTTGGCAAAGATGGCCGCGAAGTGAAGAAGGTGAGAAGCATGCACCACAAAGGGCGTCCCCCCACATCAACGGTCGGTCGTGTGGTGAGTGGCAATCGGAAGCCTATGGAATCAACCGACCATGACGGCAAAGAACCCCGGGCTACGTCTGTACCGCCCATTTCTGCACCTCCGCCTTTGCCCAAAAATGCCGAGAAAACCAAGGAAATGGAGGCATTGAGTTGGCTGCTGGGGCTTTTCACAAAACTAGCATCTGGGTATTGTGCGTTGAGCCGTTACAAGTGCCCCGATGCTATCCAACACTTTAATTCACTCTCGCAAGGTCAACGGGAAACCCCCTGGGTCCTCGCTCAACTTGGTCGTGCTTACTTCGAACAAGCCATGTACATGGAGGCTGCCAAATACTTCTCTCGAGTTCAAAGCTTGGCACCTTCACGACTTGAAGACATGGAGATCTACTCGACCGTTCTCTGGCATCTGAAGAGCGAGGTGGAGCTTGCCTACTTGGCCCATCAGTTGCTGGAAGCTGACCGGCTATCACCTCAGGCATGGTGTGCCATTGGCAACTCCTTCTCTCATCAACGGGATCACGACCAGGCTCTGAAATGTTTCAAGCGTGCGACGATGCTGGACCCCGAATTTGCCTATGCTTTCACCCTCCAAGGCCACGAATATGTGGCCAACGAAGAATACGACAAGGCCCTCGACGCCTACCGCCATGGAATCACTGCCGACAATCGACATTACAATGCCTGGTACGGCTTGGGGACGGTGTACGATAAGATGGGCAAGCTTGACTTTGCAGAGCAGCACTTCCGCAACGCCGCGACCATCAATCCAACCAACGCGGTTCTCATCTGCTGTATTGGTTTGGTTTTGGAGAAGATGGACAATCCTAAAAACGCATTAGTTCATTACGAGCGAGCCTGCTCATTAGCACCACACTCGGTATTGGCGCGGTTCCGCAAAGCCCGCGTGCTCATGAAAATGCAAGAATTTAAATTTGCGTTGGCTGAATTGAAGGTCCTCAAGGACATGGCGCCTGACGAGGCGAATGTGCATTACCTCCTGGGCAAACTGTACAAAATGCTCCACGACAAGGCCAATGCGATCAAGCATTTCACCACGGCCTTGAACTTGGACCCAAAAGTGCGTCTTTTCCCTCCCAACTTCTGTCTTCTGACTTTTCACCTAACTTGCATTGCAGGCTGCACAGTTCATTAAAGATGCGATGGAGTCCTTGGATGACGATGAGATGGAGGACGAAGACATGGCGTAGACCTCACGGCTTTTTCTCTTTTCGATTTGGGGTCACGTCTTACGAGCCCGGCGTTTCGGACCTTTTTCTGCACAGCATCACTGGGGAGTTTTTCCTGGACTAGACTCTGGCATCAGGGATGGGGTTTTGTACATTAGTGGAGGTTGGGCATCATGACGATGAACCGATGATGGCATAAAGCATAATCCATTATTACCTAGTTGATAATCCATAAGCAACGGCCCTGGAGAAATAGACGTTCCTAGGTACACATGCAGGTATAGGTCCGGTAGACACCTGGGCCCCTGTAGATGCTTAACCCCGGTAGGTAGCTACATACATACTCGACGTATATATTTTCGGTCTCGTGGGGATATTTTGGAGTATAAGCACTCATCTATCTAGTCCAGTCCCCTGTAACCATCTGTATAGGCAATTCTGTACAAGTATATAGAAGAATACTGTCTGACAATCCAAATATGTATAAGTGCACTCTAGTTCAAACAAGGCCGTAAGGCTGTAATGCAGTCACACGCCGGGGTCAGCTGGCGGTGAGTCGGCGCGGGCAAAAAAAGCAGCTTCACCTCCGCGGACCCGCAACATGGCTTCCGCTCCTTAACATTTGCTCTTCTCATCTTCTGTGTATTCCGGGCTCTGGCCTCATTCTGGTGTAATCAGGTAGGGGAATATCAAGACCTCCATGCCTTTCCTCATCGCTGACCACATCGTCCCAACAGTTCTGTTCGTGATCCCACCATGTCGATCAATTCCTACATCCTGTCGGGCATCAGCTCATTCGTTGTGGTGACCCTGTCGCTATTCGCACTTGGTCAGAAAGTCCCTCGCGCCGCGTTTGTTGCCCGCTGCCTCGCCGCCTATGGCTCCCTGTTCCTGTGTGCGACATACGGTGTGGTCGCCTCCATCGTCCTCCGCCTTGTCGGCTATGGCCGAGTCTCCCAATGGGCCACCGCCCGCAGTTTCAAGTGGGTGATGCGCATCACCACCGGCATCAAGTTCGACATCGTCGAAGGCGAGGAATACCTCGCTACCCGGCCGGCTATCTTTATCGGTAACCACCAGACTGAGTTGGATGTGGCCATGCTGGGCGCTATCTTCCCGCCTTACTGCAGTGTTACGGCTAAGAAATCGCTGCGCAATGTCCCTTTCCTGGGCTGGTTCATGTCTCTTTCCAAAACTGTCTTTATTGACCGTGCAAACCGCGAGACTGCTATGAAGGCCTTTGACGGGGCCGTGACTGAGATGAAGACCCACCGCCAGAGCGTGTTCATTTTCCCCGAGGGTACGCGGAGTTACTCCGACGAGCCCGCTCTGCTACCTTTCAAGAAGGGTGCTTTCCATTTGGCTGTCAAGGCCGGTGTTCCGATCGTGCCCATTGTGGTCGAGAATTACTCTCATGTCTTGTCCCCTCGCAACCTGCGGTTCAATGCCGGTTCCATCAAGATAAAGGGCGAGTACTTCCAAACCTACGATAGTAGGCCATGGCTAACACCACATACGTAGTCCTGCCTCCCATTGAGACTAAGCACTTGACTGCCGCGGATGTGGACAGTCTCACTCAGTCCACGCGCGAGTCAATGCTCAAGAGCCTCATGACCATGGCCCACACAGAGGAGACCAAGAATAAGATCGATGCGTCCCGTGCTAACGGCGTCTCAAGTTCTATTCAGATCTAAATGCTGAAAGACGGCCGCACGCAGTCGACGAATATCTCCTGACTATGGAGGCCAGAGACCCGTTGTTTTACATATAAACAACGACCGATCCCACCTAGTCAAACTAGGGAAGCAGCCCGCCTTCAGCTGTTGCTGCTGTATATCCGCCCGTCGCCTTTTCGGTAAATACCTTTGATTACTACAGAGCCACGGATAGACGAAGAACAGGGTCTTGCTACTGGGAGCCGTTTCCTTGGAAACATCGTTTGGTTCCTACATTGCCCGCAGACCCTTCGTGCTTGTTGCTACAATACTACGGCTTTGGCTTTTTGGCCCCCTTTTCTGGAACCCCGCCCATTATTGCTGTGACCATTACGGGCCTGAACTTCCCTTTCCTTTTCCTGTCCTGAACATATATATCCTTAGCGTGAAAGACCTGATGACCTCAATATCGTTATTGCATTGCTGTGTGCTTATAATGAACTGGTAGTTCGAAATTTGGCCAAGGCGTATATATCTTCACTTGCCCAGGTGTTGTTCGTATGCTCTGGTGCTATGTTTTGATCAGCAACTTGATCCACAACCTCCAGGGCTGTCTTGGAATCCATCTTAGGCTGATCTTTACCGGGCAGCAGACGGATATGTAACAAGACTCTGTTTCTGACAAAGTCTCGCTATGTATGGTCATCTCTCCATAAGTTATATGCACACCTGGGCAGACTCCTGCCCTAGGACAAATGCAGTAATAATACAAAACAAAACGGCAACCTGGAAGCTCAATATCCATCCAAATCTACACCTACTGCCTCTCCTCAACCGATGAAAGAATACTTGCGCCCTCGGACGGATGAGAACAGCGGCCCTCAGCACATGCTCGCACATCAAGGTCAATATCGACCTCCTGCATCGGTAGCCAAGGGTCTCTGAGAGCACTCGGCAGATTCCAGGGATCCATATCACCAATGCGCCTCTTGGCACTGAGAGGAATGCGATGGTGTTCAAGTTCACCTCCAGGCAACCGTACATATATCTCATCTCCAAGGCGAGACGGATCTCCTCCCTGAGCGATTTGAGGAATCACTCCAACCATGCATCCATTCCCTGCAGTTGCAACAATATAGTCTGATTCAAAAGCAACCAATTCAATCCGGACATCCTCAAGCACCACACCAGACTTGGAAACAACGACATCTGTATACGGCGAGCCCCAGTTCTTCGGCGATTGTGGAATATTGCATCGGTGCGTGGTATATGGCTTGGACGCAGGAAGTGGGTCGACAGGATCAGGAGGAATCACATTTGTGAATTCCAATTCGCGGAGCCAAGGTGCTAAGAGAGCTTCGCCGGTCATTTTGACATATGCTTCCTTTAGAGCCCAGTATGAATAGAACAGACGAAGACCGAAGCGGATAATATCCTCTTGGCAATGAATTGAGAAGTTTTGGGCATAGCCTAGCTGCTGCGCTTGGGCGAGAACCAATTGTGGGCTTTTCATTGTATTAAGCTCATTGGTCGAGAAAACTTCACTGAAAATCTCAACATGTTCTATCAGCCCTGCTGAGGTCGTGAATTGTTTGCGCTCGTTGACGCATGTTATGTCGATACCAACTTGGGGTCGTAGTGGGATTTGCATGGCAGCTAGCTTTTCAAGCTGTCTATCGTCTGGTTCAATGGTCCCAGCGAGGATTGTAAGTGATGCTTGGTGGCTGACGTTGAACTCGATTTTCGTGAGTGTGCTGGAGTGGAAACATGGGCGATGCTGGGGTGGATCGGTGCGACTGAGGACGATGTTTTTCCATGGTACACCATAGGCATGGTGGATATAGAAATATTTCAGAAGGTGTGAGGCTAGAGACATGCGCTTGTCTGCGGTATGGTAGAATCGTTTTACGGCCTCTTGTTCGTGAGGACGCAATGTTTCCAGCAGTGGGAGATCCAAGCCCTTGGTGTTCCAGTCGCGAGTATCAATGTACCATCGCGCCAATGTTGGAAGATCTTGCAATATACTGTCCACATCCTGCTTTAGGGGTTTGTTTTGCTGGATATCTTCAATCCTGATCTCGTTGAGCGCCATTTCTCAGTAGGCGATTGCTACCCGAGATATATAACGGGAGGGCTATAATATTCGGGTATGTGTGAGTAGATGAAAAATGTCCGGAATCAGAGGATAGCGAATGAGCTCGCTCAGCAAACAAGCATTATGAACGTCGTGTTTTATACATTTGAGTGGTTGATGCCCCGCGAAGATGTAACGAGAAGCCCTACAGAGTCACGTGGAGATAAGCATGTTCCCCGCGGAAAATTTGCGTCACGTGCAAAACGAAGTCATATCGAACGCGGGGCAGTGGCATATCCATTTTCTACTCTCTGCTACTACGGACATGGCAATCACAGTTGGAGTCCTCGCCTTGCAGGGCGCATTTATCGAGCATATTCAATTGCTGAAAAAGGCCACCGAGCAGGAGTCCACAGAATGGAAGTTCATTGAGGTCCGAACGCCACAAGAGCTGGCTGCATGCGACGGACTTGTTCTGCCTGGTGGCGAGAGCACCACCATGTCTTTGGTGGCAGCCAGGTCGAACCTCTTGGAGCCATTGAGAGACTTTGTCAAGTGAGTCCTCGTTGCACTCGGCGTTGATGTTGTTCCAGTCTAATGTGGCAAATGTATAGGGTGCATCGCAAGCCAGTTTGGGGCACCTGCGCAGGCCTTATTCTGCTTGCTGAGTCTGCCAACAGGACCAAGAAAGGTGGTCAAGAGCTTATTGGTGGCCTCGATGTCCGAGTCAACCGCAACCACTTTGGCCGACAAACAGAGAGCTTCCAGGGTCCGCTCGAGCTGCCGTTCTTGGGCCAGGATGCTCCGCCATTCCCTGCAGTCTTCATTCGGGCTCCAATTGTGGAGCGTATTTTGCCGCACCAGGAGGGTATTCAGACTGGCGAAGTTCAGCAGGACGAGACTATCGTTGCGCCTTCCCGGCAGGCCAAGGATTCGGTAGCCGAAGCTGCCATGGCGGATCATGTTGAGGTGCTGGCCACCTTATCAGGACGGGCAGCCCGTTGTGCCACGCAGGGGCGCGACATCAATCCAGACCAAGAAGTGGGCGACGTGGTGGCTGTGCGACAGGGCAACGTCTTTGGAACCAGCTTCCACCCGGAGCTGACGGGAGATGCCAGAATTCATGCTTGGTGGCTGCAGCAAGTGCAAAAGGCAGTGAATGGAAGAAACAAACTGGCACAATAGAGCATATAGAGCATATCGAGGGGAACTTGAAAGACATGTAAATAGGGTATCGGACGAATAGAAATTTCCTGCTTCTCCTAAAGATTACGCCTCTGGGAATAGCGCCATTTTCCAATAACAACAACCGACTTTGTTTCGTTAAAAAAAGACCACCTACCGCCCGGCGCCATACTCATCCTCTTCCCGTTGACGCTGCTCATCATATGCACGGCCATAACCACCGCGGCCAGGGTCGTATTCTTCACGGTACTCGTCACGAACTTGTCCTCCAGATTTGCCACGTCTGCATCATATGTTAGCCTATATCTTGCCATGATACCCTCCGGTACCCGGCTGCAATCCGTATAAAAGACATACCCATATTGGCGGCCCTCTTCGAATCCGGGGTCCAGGTCGGCCCGGATAATTCGCTCATCCAGCTTGGTTCCTCCGATGTATTTCAGGCAGTCCAGGGCATCCTGGTGGATGTAGTATTCGACAAAGCAGAATCCGCAGGGAGTCTTATTGAACCGGTCGAGGCCCATGACTAGGCGCTTGATTTCGCCGCACCTGGACGTCACGATTAGCAATGGCAGGCAATATCGAAGATTGCTCGATACTCACTTCGAAAAGAGCTCATGGATCTGTTCTTCGGTGGTGTAGAAAGATCTATGGTCAATGAGTGACGTTGTCCCTATCCGTTGGCGGTCTGAAGAACATACAGGTTGCCCACATAGAGCGTAGTAGCACCTTGCAACTTGTCAATGGGATCTTCTTCTTTCACTCTGTCATCATCGCGGTCGTTATATCTACGTCGCTTATTCTGCGCATGTCCATTAGCGACCCGTCTTCGAATGTTGCGCAGACCCGTCGAAAGTCTGCAAGGCGCAAGTGCTTTACCTTGCCAACATAGTAGGCGCTGGGGCGATCCAGCCGATCGACGGTGTTAACTGCCAGCAAGCTCATGGTAAACTGAATCGCAAGGCCAGCGAGGAAGGTGGAATGGGAGGGAAAGAAGTTGTGGTTGGAGAGAGGTGAAAGGCGGACAAGGAGCTCGGAGCTCTTTGAAAGATCTTGGCGCGCAAGAATTCCACGCATCAACAACTTCCGCTTTGCCCTGTTTACTTGGGCGAGGACGGTTTGAGCCTTGTCAATTACCCCCTCATTGCGATTTCTATTCCTCGACGTTTCCAATGCCCAAGGTCAACAGTTTTGCGCCGGCTTGGCTGTGCCGGCCCTCGCCAGGTGCCAGCCTTTTCACCAGCACCTCAGTCAAAAGCCCTGCGCAGGACTCGCGGAACAAAACAAATGCTTCTGGAGCCAATGGACCGACACGGACGCTCGCGAAGAGAGGCCACGAAGTATTTGCTGTTGTTGATAATGAAATTCGCTGGTCAAACCTCGCGCGACTGAAGGATCAATGGGAACAAGGCAGACAGAAAAGAGGTTCTGCTGGACAAGCCAAGGAGAAGACAGATGGCTTAGAGGTGCCACCTTACCGGGTAAGTGACAGACTACGTCTGGCTGGAGCATCTATCATTCAACATGCAAATGGGCCCCGGCTAACAATGCGCAGGTCCTATCTGTGCCCGTCTACGGTCTGATCAAGCAGATCCTGCCCTCGCCGAACGGCGCCTTCATGGCGATTGTCACCGAGCACACCGTCCATATATCTGTTCTCCCCGATGCTTCGCATCTTTCCTCTACCGACACTTCTCCGATCCGTCTGAAGACCTACCAGCTCGGCCCTACCACCCATGTTATTCCGGAAGCCCCGGTGGTTTCGGCGCTCTGGCACCCGTTGGGACTGCACACGAATCTCAGCGGCTGCATAGTTACTGTCACCGCAGATTCTGCGGTGCGTGTGTGGGAACTAGACCGAAACAACCACTGGTCGTTTGACGAGCCTACGTTGGCCCTCGATCTCAAGAAACTTATCGATGGAACCTCGGCCGACCAAGATTTCAAGCCCTCGAAATTCAGTAATAACAAAGGCTTTACTGCTGACGTTATCGATATGGAGGCCAGCTCGGCTTGCTTTGCAGGGAATGGAGACGAACGAGAGGACGCGTGGGCGCCTATGACTCTCTGGGTGGCAATGAGACCAGGCGATCTCTATGCCCTTTGTCCCCTTCTGCCTTCCAAATGGCAGGCTCCTTCGACCACAATCCCATCTCTCTCCGCGGCCAACGGTCCCAGACTAGCGGCACTTCTAGATGGTGCCGAGAACCAAGAGGAGCAGCTGGCAGTATGTCGGCAGCAGTTTGAATGGCTGCGTGAAATTGACAACCAGGTGTCGCTGGGATCATCATCCGAAGCTGGCGCGATCGAGGGGGCGGATGTCTATACTCGCCCAGCTGTCCCAAGCGCCATTCCGCGCTTGCAAGGACCATTCCGCTTTGATTACGGCGATGCGGTAGATGATCTGGACCTTTGTGACATCCTGGTGATTCCTCCCAGGCTGGACGTAGAGGATCTGATGGAGGGCGAAGATGAGCAGCTCGCGGTGGAAGTGAGCGAACACGATAAGCTCTCGGTCACCGTCATTTGCCTTTCCAGTACCAATGGTCGCGTTCATGTCTGTCTGGAACTTGATGATGTTGAAGGCCAATGGTTGCCCAAGGTGACAAAGAATTCGACCTTCCAAATTCCTTGGTCGGAGCCCTCTGACATGATCTTGGTTGAATCGTTGGACACCCTCAAATCGAGCGAAGCTAGCTCACCTACCTGGCCCACTTTCACCAAGGATGTCCTTTCACGGTATTCTTTCTTCGTCACAACCGCGACCAATGTGGTGTCCTTCTCCATGTCTTCCTGGGCGCAAAGGCTCGAAGCCGAGTTGCAAGCAGAGGACACTTCTGGTTCGGAATTCCGACTCGGAGTGATTTGCGATGGAGACGTCATTAAAAGACAGCGGATACTCCAGGTATCAGAAGCGGATTGTACTGGTCAAAAGGAGCAGCTGGCCACATCCCTAATTTTCTTCGATTTCGATCTTGGCTACCTACTCATCACCTATCATCCCTCGAATCCATACGCAGCCATTATGGATGTCTCAGAGGAGTCCTTCTCCGGGGCATTGGACTTATACGAACACAAGTCTCCGGCACCTGGTTCCCCCACTGTGCTTCCTCGCCGGGCTCCCTATCAAGTCCCCGCCATTCTCTACGCAGAGTCGCCATTGGATTCTTTCGTCGAGAAGTACGTTCCTCACCGCCAACGACACACACTCAAGGAAAATGTGCGCATGTCTCCAGCAACGCTGGACCTGGTTACCACTGCCCATCGTGTGCTTTCCGCCCACACCAATGCCCTTGAGCGAGCCGCCTCAGACCTGTTCCGCCGATGTGAGCGTTTGCAGGGTGAGATGAAGGACCAGCTTAAACAGTTTTCGGACGTTGCAGAGCGTATCAAGGACGTGAGGAGTGAGATTGACGAAGACGGCAATCGCAAGGAGGGAGTCCGAAACAGTGACGTCCTGGACAAAAGATTGCAGGCAGCAAGAGACCGGCAGGATCAACTTGTGCAAAGGTATGACGCTTTGCGCAAGAAGGTTCTGAACTCTGGTGGCCGTCCCCTCAGTGAAAAGGAGAAGTCATGGATCGCAGAAGTCAATACTCTGTCCGAGTCATTAGTTGATGAGCCAGCGAAGGAGAAAGAGGAGGAGAACCAGCGGACGTCGCAGCGTTTGGACATGGTAAGAATCAATCCCTTTAGCCTCGGCTTCAGTTATCCACTAACGTACCACTCAGGTCAAACGCCTTGCCTTCGATCTCATGGCCGAAACCAAGTCCATTGCAGCCAAGGTGCCTTCGCCCACAGAGCTAGGAAGCCCGACTTCTGGTGGCTCTCAACCCAAGGTACCGCAACGTTTGCAACGTGCGAAGATTGCAGATGCGATGAGAATGGTTGAACGAGAGTGAGTTTCCCTTCATCTTCCCGTGTTTTGGGGCATTGTTAATTGATCAAATCAGGTCTGCTGTCATCGATGCAATTACATCTCGCCTGGAGCGACTGAACACTAGTTTGTGAACGCGAATATATCTCAACATCATCATGTCTCTACCACTACACCAGACGGTGTCATCAAATGTCGACATGATTTGATGTTCAAGTCACTTGAAAGCATAAGATAGTCAAACGACTCCAATTTCAAAGACATTCTACATTCTATTTAGGAAATATCTAAATCGAGCTCCTCATTCTCCCATTCCTCTACAATCCGCCTCAAATCAGCCCACGCCTTGTCGAAATCAAAATCCTCTTATAACTCCTCCTCGGCATCCAGGTCGAGGATACCCTGTTCATCGTAGAGTTCTAAAACTCAATTAGACTCAAATTCATAAAACTGGCAAATAACAGATCAATACTCACTTTGCATTGTATCCCAATCCGTCCGCCCCCGCCGCGCTCGGTAGTCTCTCCCCATAGACTCATGCTTTACCGGAACACATACCCTCGGCAGGTCCTCGAAGTACTCGTTCATCACTTCGTACTCGTAGTCTATCGGGGTGGCTGGTCGGCAAGCGAAGATTGAGGAGTCTACTCCGTCTACTCCGTCTACTCCGTCTTCTCCTTCTCCTTCTTCTCCATCTGATCCTGCTTCCAATTCCGCTTCAGGGTATTGGGCTTCTTTGCCTTCTTCGGCTTCTTGGTCCTCTTCGCCTTCTTCATATTTTTCTTGCTGTGCCGTGTCGGCTTCGTTCCCCAGATAGACCTGCCATACACCTTCTGCGACGTCAGACTCAGCTTCCGAACTTGAATCTGCGAACAATCCTTGCTCCGTTCTATCTCCTCCTCCATCCCCTCCTCGACTCTCTTCATCTGTCTCTTCCTCAGCAAGCCCTTCGCATTGGTCACGGACGGAGTTTTGAAAGACATGGCGTCTTCGAAGCACTCCTCTGACAAAGTCTCGTTCTGCTTTGCGTTGCTGGAGCTCTTGTTCTTCTTCGTCGTGCCTAATCAATCTTTTAGCGAATGAGATATTCACTCTTCGATCTCCTCTTCTCCAGCATCCTTCACAGGTTTGTAAGTCGGATTGGAAAATGATGAATACTCTGCCGATGCAGGGATCATTTTTGGTGCAGATGTGGCTTCGACATTCTCTTTCGTGGATGCAGCCGCAGATGGTGTACTTTGTTGTCCAGATGAGGCACATTGGTAGTTATTCTGATGGGGATGTGTTTGGGATGGGGTTTGGGGGAAATGGGTTACCTTTGAATATATGGGTTCTTCTGGTTATATACTTTTGGTTTTGATCGTCTGGTTGTCTGGTTTGATTTGGAAGCTGTCTCTGGGCTTCTTATATCTTTCTTGTTCGGTCTCTGAAGTACATATTTCCAGGCTTAGACATGACTGTTTGAGGTTGGATTCCCAGGAACAAAGCGTATATTATCAAGCGCAAATCATTGTATCACTATGAGACTTGAAGATTGTCTACCTGGGTGTCAAATGCAACGGACCTTGTCTGTATAGGAAGTCTTACCCTTGTTAGAGTAAGGTCGTCAGGGCACAAAACAATGCAGCTTCATAGGACTCAAACATAACAAAGACTATATGAAAGATAACCTAAGTAAGACATTTATGGCTCGTTTTAGACTATCCCTGAGCTATAACATTTGGGGATGTGAAGTACGAGACACGTTTTAAAGCTTTGGGCATTATTATAACCACAACCCTCTACATAGAAGGGCCTAGCACTAGGGGCGGTCTAAATAAACGCACCCAATGGAATGGTGATAATTCGGCTAGACTAAGCCTATTTTAGGTGGGGAGGAGGGGTGAGGAAGACAGTCTTGCATTGAAAAATAAATCAGCGAATCTCGATAAAATCATGAATGACACTTTTCCCAGTAGATCATCCCTTCGTCACATGTCCTCGTCCTTCAAGAATCCATGCCGTTGCAGGCGTACATCCGAGACGATAAAAGATAGCCAGTAATAATAAGCATCCTGCAGAAACGCCGCCGTCGTAATGATAGAACAAAAGAAAAACAAAAGAAAAGAGAAGAAAAATGCCTTAGGTAAAAAGGAAGTAGTCATCAAGCTCCTTCTCTCTCTGTGCCTTTGGAGTCATCGGAGGAGAGAAAGTGGCGCAAAGCGAGTTGGCGAGTTCCTCGGCACCCTCGACACGCTCAATGATCATGGCATAAAGTTCGTCGACAAGCTCCTCCCAGGTAGGAAGCAGCAGGTCCTGCAGGCACATCTCCCACTTCCACATCGCAGGCATGTAAGTGTTGTCCCACCAGTAGCGCCACTCCTGGTACTCATACTCATTCAGGACTTGCGAAGCTCGGGTAATCACCAGGGGCTTCATCTTCTCCCAGGCTCTGATGGGGCCGCCGATAAAGCTCTGGACCCAGAGAGAGTAGGTTTTATAGAATTTGGCGTAGTGCAGGGGGTCGAGAGTAAATTTGAGTACATGACGAGGAATCTTGGGGGAGGAGATGAGGGTGGGATCTTTGGGATCCCACTGCGCTTCCCAGTCGAAGAGACGCATGATGGACCATTGGTGTAGTGTGTAGACCGCATCAAGCGAGGGGGGGCACATGTTGTCGTAGCGGCTGGAGCGAAGGTGTGAGAGCTGTTTCATCGAGGTGATGGCGATTCGTGCGCGTTCATGGAGCTGAGCAACAGCGTCTTGCAAGCTGCGGGGAACTCTAAGCCAGCTGGGCATTTCAAAGTCCTTGGCGGCATAGTCATAATAATGTATGGAGCTCTTGTGAGGTGGCATATGGTCGAAGCGTTCGAAGTCAGGACGCTTCTTGATAGTTTCCATCTTGGCGATGGGCGATATGGACTGCATTAACGAGGAGAGATGGAAGTGAGGATAGCGGGGGAGGAAAGAAAAGGAAGTGAAAGAAGAGAAGAAAAGAGAGGAGGAAGGGGAAGAGGTCGTAGTGACAATATACTACTTTACGACGACATCACCAAAACTAATTTACCTATTATAGGCATGACTTGAGTATTGCCAAATGTACCCACATATTAAGCAATATCACCCTCTATTGAGAAGGTCTATTGAGATATTTTATTGAGATATCTGATAATGGGGTCAGTATAATGGCCATTCACAGTCATTCTGATACTTGGATTTTTGCATTTGGTTTCTGTTGCTGAGCATCCTTTTTGCCACAGCCTTAGCTGTATGAGGCTATGGCACTTTTCCTCTTTTGGCTCCGAAACACTACCGCATAGCTGCCATTAAATTCACAATTTTGTATCGACCGATTGCGCAAATGGTAAAAAAGTAGCTTTTTGTGTAGCTTGAAAACCAAGTTCCAATTCAAACCCCATGAAATCGAGATTGTGGTCAAAGACATGGAGCTTGATAGAGACGAAAGCGCCAGCTCAATAGGGACGAAGCGTCAACTCAACAGGCCAAATGCCAATCTAATGGATGATAATTATATCACTGAACACTGTTTATCAAGTATTGTCAGCAACGTAATAATCCATGAGGATTCCTGAGGTTGTGCTGCCTACCGTTGGATAAGATGGACTCCAGATGCTGTTTCAACCACACCGCTGACTTGACCGGGCTGCAGCGCAAATGCCGCATCCTCGAACTCTTTCTGCATCTCTCCACGACCAAAGAAGCCACTTTATATAGTTAGCCTCATGGACAATTGCAATAGCGACGGCGTAAGACTTACAGGTCACCCTTTTTGCGAGCACTGCTGCAGTCGGACTCGGAGACTGCAAGGTCACCAAGGGTGGTCTCGCCCGACTGGATGCGCTGCTCATAACCCTTCAAAATCTCAATAGCCTCTTCCTTGGTGCGGGTGATCGTATTCTCCCTCCAACTGCTGGGGCGACGGCTCTCACGGTGCTTGACGAGCAAGTGGCTACAGCGGATCTTGCCCTCGCCTTGGTCAGCACCCTCGGAGCGACTCGTAGCAGTGTGATGCTGCGCCATATAGGCTTTGAGAGCCTCGGTATCAGTATCCGCAGGAGGTTCCCAGCGGGATTCCTTGGTGGCCGGGTTAAAGTAGTAGGGAAGGTTCTTAGAGTTCGAATGACGAACTTCCCAGCCGCTGGGAAGACCTGACGCAGACTAGGTATGGAATAATTTAGTGAGATCAATCAAAGGGATAGAGACGAAAGGAATTTACCATGTTGAAAAGCTTCTATGATCGAAGTCGGGTAATTGTATTGTAGAAGCTTGATTTACCCGCGCGATGCACTTGACAACAATTGCGGGGGAATGCAAACACTTGCAAACATTTGCCTTTGCCTCTGCGGTTGCGCTTCCTTTAGTTTCACCTCTGGTCTTTCTTCGCCTCATCGACGCTTGCATCCACGCCAACTCGGATTATTACGCCCTCTATTATTGAGTCGCTTCTCCAGACCTTCGACCATCATGTCTGCAAGCCCTTCCCCCTCTGCTGGTGGCGAAACCAAGCAGTCTGACCAGATTCATTTCCGCTTCTGCCGCGAATGGTGAGTTCTTCAATCGGCCGCACCAAGTCTCTTCTGGACACGATCGCTAACCTATTGCTAGCTCCAACTTGCTCTACCCGAAGGAAGACCGTCACACCAACCAGCTCATGTTTACCTGCCGTACCTGTCACGTCGGAGAACCCGCCACTTCCCACTGTGTCTATCAGAACAAGCTTAACAGCCAGGTGGGCGCCACCGCCGGTGTCACCCAGGATGTTAGCTCTGATCCTACGGTTTGTGGCCCCGATGATATTTGCGCTCTCGGCTTTGTTCCCGGATTTTGCTTTTGCTGCGGGCAGGAGATCGTATGCAGTGTTTGCGGCCAGCTTCCTTTCACCTCTTCTCGGGTTCTCGAGGCTACTTGCGATAAGCCTTGCCCTGGCGAGGATGATGATACTCCGAACTCGACTGCACTGCCCAACAGCAGGGATACTGTGCGTGTTTAAGGTTCTCTTCCTGACTGACACTGTCTCCCGCTATCTAGCTTCCCCGAGCCAACAAACTGTGTCCCAGCTGCGGTGAAAACGAAGCGGTCTTCTTCCAGTCACAACAACGTTCCGCGGAAACCGGAATGGTGAGTCGCCTTGCCTATTGCCTTTTGCCATATATACTCACCTCTGGCTAGAAACTCTACTATGTTTGTTGCGCATGCGGCAACGTCTTCATGTGATGACCTTTTAACGACACGGCGCGATTCCTCGACTCCGATACCCTTTGATTCTATTTGCGGATTTTGCATGCTTTGGAGTACGGCGATGCAATCATTGGTTCATAAAAAACTCTCAGTTCGAGCGCGGGACATAAAAGGGAATTTATTTCTATTCATACATAATGCAAAGGCTTTCAGAAACAACACGCTTTCCCAAAGATATCACAGTTCATGTAGATATTACACGTGCACCGGCGCCAATGACAAGATCTTGGACCATTGCTTGCCGCGCAGTTCCTGACCCACGACTCCTGTAGATTCGTCAGTATCAGATAGATTTGACGGATAGAAACCACTGACCGTTCATTCTCGTTCCGATGGGATCTCCAGACTTGTTCACCAGAACACAGGCATTGTCACCAAAGCGCACGACAGTGCCATCCTCCCGCTGCAGCTCCTTCTTCACGCGCACCACGACGGCATGTCGGATATCACCGCGGCGGACCTTGTTCGCGAGAGAGGTGGAGGTACCATCGGAGCCGGCGGCCCTTTGCTTCTGGACGACGACGACTATCCGGTCACCTATATCCAGCCCGTATTAGCTTGACCCTCCTGTATTTCTTCACGGCTTGTCTTGGTTGATTCGGGAACTGACCGATTGTCGCGGGCCGCTTCTTCTTGAGGACATTGACGCACTCGACGACCGAGGCGCCGGAGTTGTCGATGCAGTTTAGTAATGTCTAAGAGGTTCGTCAGTTCGGACTATATGAAGACAATTGGGCAGTTTTCGTACCTTTAGTTGGATCATCGTGGGCGCATTGGGGAGGAGGTAATCGGGGGAGTCGCATCACGACAATTTGTTCGGCTCGGAAGGGAGTTTCCCCGAACGGCATGTTTGTCCGATGTGAGATATAGTTGGTACAGTTGACAATGTTGATTTGACTTTGGCTATTGATCATGTTATTGTTTTCGAATAACTCGAAATGAAGCATTGTCCCAAGGCATCACACCCTTTCAAGAATTGGGTTACTGCCTCGTTTGTATCGTTTCGAAATCTCACTTGCCGAGGTTGATAGAGAAGTGAAAGTGCGATAATTTCAATTCCTTCCATTGAGTCTGTAGATTAATAGGTCTTCAATGAATTCCTAAATGTAGTCCAAAGCCCAATATGGGCACTATTTATATTGTATTATCGAGATGTCCTCTTATTGAGGTATTCTGCCTTGATCCATGGGCGTAGGCTACGCTGGACCCGTAAATGAGTGCGGGCAGTAGCAAACCAATCTGTCAATGCTCTAAGGTTCAATAGCAATTTATTATGCTATTTAATAAAAGTTTATAGAGTCCCGGCCCTGGGGATTGTGATATCCTGTACCAACGTAGGCTGCATACTGGGCGCGTAGGCAAAAGCGGGAAACGGACCGGAGCTGGGAACGCGGAAAGTATCATTTCTCCTGCCTTGCGACGAGCACTCACTTCTCAGCACCAATTGGCGTGCTGCTTCATTCTCTTTACACCATGTGCTGAATCGTTTTACTTTTACCTCTTCACTATCCTTCTCGGGAGTCTCCAGCCCCTCTCTTCCCTCGGATCAGCGCGCATCACTGCTCCTTCAACGCACCAGACCCGCGAGATCCGCGCTGCTGTCCATGACACCAGCGATTCTCTCCTGATTCAGGTGTCTCTACCTGTTCAATACACCATGGCGCCCAAGAAGGTGCCCTCGAGTTCCCCTGCGACGGAGCGCCGTGAGCGCCTGACTCTGGACAAACTGGCCAGTTATGACGATGTCGCAACCGATGCGCTAGTCGACCACGTACGTCTCTCTTCTGCAGTCTAACGCCCCAATGCCGTACTGACATAGTCTACTCACAGGCATACTTTTGGACGATCACGCGCAAGAACCGCACCAAGTACAACCCTGCTCGTGGCATTCACGACGACGATGTTGCTCATATCCTCCTCCACGATGTCATTGTCGCCAAGGATGTCCCAAAGGCGGAGCGCAAACTACTAGAACTTCCCGGCCTGAAGAAATACCACGCCAATCTTCGCAGCCCTCGTGAGCAGGAATGGTTCCGTCGACACCTCCGCAAATACATCCAAATGTACCACCCAGACTGCCCCTACGAAGTGACCACCACGAACCGATACATCATCACCGAGCACGAGGCCTCCATATGTGCCCGTAAACCTATCAAAGCAGGCCAGGAGATCAAGTTCCTGAGCGGAACCCTAGTTTCCATGACCAAGGAAGAAGAGATGGACCTTGGCCTGACCCGCAAGGACTTCAGCGTGGTGATGTCTAGCCGCCGCAAAACCCCTTCTTTCTTTCTGGGCCCCGCTCGATTCGCCAATCACGATTGCGATGCCAATGGCCGCTTGGTTACTCGTGGCACCGAGGGCATGTCGGTCATGGCTACGCGCAACATTGAGGAAGGAGAAGAGATCACTGTATCCTACGGAGAGGACTACTTCGGCATTGACAACTGCGAATGCCTGTGTTTGACGTGCGAACTTGCAGTACGAAATGGCTGGTCCCCACAGGTAAACCCTGGCTTGAATAGCAGAGGGACATCTGTGGATGAGGATACGCCCGCAGAAACTGGGACAAACAATAAGAAACGTCGACGTGACTATGACCTGGACTCGGAAAACTCGATCTCACTCTGCTCCACTCCGCGCAAGAAAGCTAAATTTCAGCGCCAGACTTCGAGGCTGCGCGAAGAAATCGCCATTCCGAATGAATCAACCGTGACCCCTGAGTCGGATAACACCCTTACCCCAGGCTCTGACTCCCCAACCCCTCTGCTTCCCGCCCCGACCGGAGGTGATCGACCATTGTCCAATCTCAGACAGGAGATTATTCTATCGGAGGTACCTAATCCAGTCTCTGAGACATTGTCAGCCGAACCTGTGCCTTCTATCGAATGCAATGGAATGGCCAATGGCCAACATTCAGCACCTGCGGACCCAGACTCTCCCAACTCTGCTGCCGGAAAATCTCAGCGTTCTGAGTCCAGTATCCCCACCTCGGTGGACGAAAATGACCTCAAGCCCAAGGTTCTCAAGATAGAACCGGCCGACCCAGGAACCCTTGGTACGGTTACAGAACAGGCAGTGGACGGTGAAAACCAAGAGCGACTATCAGAACTATCCGAACTACCTCAAACGCTTGAACTAGAAGCAGTTCAAGCGGACTTGAACAAGACCCCCAAGCGCCGCAACAAGCGCAAGTGGCACATCATTACCTCCGTCGAGACCGAAGTGCCCGTTATCCGAACCCCAGGAGACTACACCAAGACCGCAAGACTACTCGCCCAGAAATACGACCGCTGGGTCGAGTGCCAAACCTGTGAATCCTGGTTTGTGCAGTCCAACTCCTACCAAACACGTCGTGAATGTCCCCGCTGTGAGCGCCATTCCAAAATCTACGGCTTCCAGTGGCCCAAGACCGAAGGCAGAGACCGAATTATGGATCACCGCATCATTTACCGGTTCCTATCACCCGAATCAGAAGCTCGCGTCTCCCGTCGAGACCGCGGCATCAGTCTTGTCACCCCTACCCCGGAGTTGTCTACGCGCACTGAGACTGAGACGAGCGAGGCACCCGAGCCTCGTCGCAATACGCGCTCCAGTCAGCGGCGCCTTCGAATGACGATGTGAAAAGAGTGATGGATTTACGAACGGGTATTGGTATCGGTGTTCCAAGGTTCTGGGCTCGGTCGATTGTAATATTATTCCAAATTTGCGCGTCATTTTGCACATTGTCATGGTGTTGGGGGTTAAGCCCATTGGTGCTGGAGTTTGATTTCTATGGGCCCATCTACATGGAAGTCTGGGTTATGGGCATCTTTAGGACAGCAACGAACATACTGTAATAATACATTCTGACATTACTCACCAATTGCTCAAGACAGTAATTGGCCTGTCGGGATGACCGACTCCGAAGTAACCATCTCCTTCTGCCGCATTTGACCCCTGCGATCTCCGTGAACAATTCCAACATTATCGATGATCGCACATTTGCTACTACCTAGGTATTCTTTGCTTCCAATGTTGTGTTTCGTGGCGATGTCTGCACGAGGCCAGCAGGAGACCATAAGAAATGAGGCTTCGGGTCTTCTCCGGCCGAAGTCTGCTTTCTTCAAGGGACATCCCTGTGATAGTCTACATCCGGCCTGAAAGCCAGTAAAAACCGTAGTAGGCGGTGAAACGTTTTTGTTTGCTTCTGACAAGTTCCTGCCTGATTTCTGCTTTCCATATTCCCCCTTATTTTGTGTAGTCGCTGATTTTCATCCTCGCTGCAGCTCCTGCGTACTATTTAACCGAGTCGAATTGCATCTTTCTCACATAGCTACTCTTCTCTTCTAACAAGAATGTCTGCCTTGGAAACTTGTGATGACCTCGCCGATGGGAAGCCTCCACACTCAGATTCACCCTCCGAGTCGACTGAATGGCCCGCTGTAGGTCCGGAAATAGGATATACCGTCGCGACAACATCTTTATCAAGCGGAGTATACGACCAAGCGAGTATATCACCAACGTGAAGGGAACAGTTCATTTCCCACGACTAGGAAAAGAAAAGCTTCAGAACGAAGCCGCCTCTCTACGCTTCGTTCGTCATGCCACCAACATCCCCGTGCCCACTGTCTACGGTGCATTCGAAATGGACGGCTCTTACATTATCCCTATCTGGCCACTGGGAACATTGATATCAATTTGGATTATTTATCACTTTACCTCATATACCTTCCACATCCCGGCATTCACTTGAATTTTTACCCAGCGCCCTCAGCAAAAACAAACAGAGGCACACTATCAATTCAGCTACGCCTAATCATCATCCAAACAAATCATGACTCCATCTGCATCCAAGCCGCACCGCCCGCAACAAAAGTCTGGTCATTCACAGCATCATCATCAAACGGCTCATCGAAAAAGCCCGAAACCTCAACTCCATTCTGCAGTTTCAGCTCAATCTGGTCCTTCTGGATAGGAATCTCCTCAAACATTATAGGTTGTTCCGCGAGCTGCTCGGTGGAGTTGTACGTGATACGGGCATTTGAAATACCGAACGAGGCAATCGGAGTGAGGAGAGTGCCGACGAGAAAATAGGTGGAGCCGTCGACGGCGAATTGGCCTCGAATGGCACCTTCGTCGTTTTTCTTGAGGATTCCTGTTGCTGAAGGCATCTTCTAGTAGGCATATTAGACATGCTGTATTCGGATGAGCTGATGAGGACTTACTGTGGGATTCAGGTATAGCTATAGTTGTGAATAGGGTTGAACATAAACTACCTAGGCAGTTGAGATTATGATTCTTATAGCAGACTCGGCTCAGAAAAGCGGTCTAAGGTGACAGAGCTGATTCGAAGATGGTATGCAGGATAGCACAAGTCAGATGTCATCGTGCGTGAGTGGAGATATCCCTGCGGGCCCCTATAATCCCTCTCCTGTGCTACGTTAATTAGGCGTAGGTGATGTTCCAGCTAAATTGTCTGGCATTCATGAAAGCTCTTGAGATCTTCTCAGCCCGGTTGGGGTCAAGGTCAGGTGCAAGCTGCGGTACGCGGGCGTCTCCTGTTCTTATAATAGTATCATGACCACACAGCAAGGCGGGGATCGTCGCTGTGCGGGGTCATTTCGATGTAGATCATATCCACAATTGAAATACATACAGTATGAGGTGTCAAATTCTTGACGTCTCGAGAGATGGATCAGAAACATGGATCAACATTGATCCAGGTATAAGAGTCCCGAAGATGGTCTTGATATTCAGAATCACTGCACAGGGCACGAGTCCCTTTCACCAGGCATGCCCCAGCGGACTCGGGGCGATCAATGAAATACATTGACTCCTTTGGAATGCGCTTTCTGAAATTGAGGGAACACAATGATTTATCTCAGTACAGATATCTACATTATCTAATTCCACACACACCTGAATCCACAATCCGTCTACTATTAATACCTAAAGCAAAGAACATCTCTTCTCATACCCTCCCCTCTTCCCCCACAAGATAATACTCCTGCAAATGTATTGAAACAATTACATCACCACCAAGTATATGAACCAAAACCAAAGAAGATAGAACAAACCACATAAAACTCAAGTATGGTAAAGAAGTGGCAGAACACCAGCCAATATGCAACCCAGAAAGCCGACACCAGGAGCAGTATTAGCCGATGCAGCCGCAAAGAGAGGCATAGCGGAGGCAGATGCAGAGGCAGATGCAGAGGCAGAGGCAAATACAGATGCAGATACTGTACCACTCGGTCTTCGAGGAGTCGTGCCTGTTGCACCACTAAAAAGATTTCCGGTCGTTTTTGGGTTTGCCAGGGATGTATTTCCATTCTGAGGTCCTGTGCTCTCAGCGCCAGAGCCAGACGCCACTGAACCAGACTCTGAAGTTCCTGTACTATCGGTGCCAGAGCCAGACGTTACCGAACCTGAGTCTGAGGCTGTGCCTTGCGGAATGACTCGAGTTGTCCATGCTGAACTGGTCACTTCAGTTTGAGTACTGTCAGTGCTGGTGGCGTCGGTGGACTCAATAGCAGTGCTGGTTGTGTCGGTGGACTCAATAGCAGTGCTACTCTCGCTGCTCTGGGTTGCGGTCTCTGTCGCTGCCTTGGCGGTGGTTGTGATTGTTTCTTCGGTAGATTCAGTGCTCGTTGCTGTGGCTGACGTAGCCTCTGTGGGAGCAGTGGATGACCCAGTGCTACTAGAAGTGACACTTTCGGTGGCAATCTCGGTAGACTGAGTGCTCGTTTCTGTGCTCGATCCTGATGTCGTAGTGCTTGGAGCAGATGTCTCTACCGAGGTGCCAGTGGATTTCGTCGGCGAGTCTGAGCAAAAATCCAGGAACTGTGCAAACGAAGGCAACAAAGTTTGAGTCCACGCAGTTAAAGGTGACTTGGCGTAGGTTTTGATGCACGTTTTGCAATTCCCCAACTCAATCATGAATGGCGAGCCACTCAGGCACAGTTCAGGCGTTTTCCCAATTGCCTGAGGCTCCAGTGCCGCATCATTGCAATCGTTGTAACAAACACCAGGAATGTCCGATGTATCTCTCTGGACAACTTGACCGGCGAGGATGCTCCACAGACTTGTGCTGTTCACATCCAGCAAGGCCATGTCACGCTTGCGATTAGCTGCGGTGGACTCCTCAGGGAGGATGGAGTAGCCTAGACCAAAGTCCTCTGGGTCAAGGTTGTAATACGCGCTGGAGACTTTGTAATAGTTGCCGGCTGCATCGGATCCCTGTTCCAACACCAAAGGTGGAGCCACAATGCAGTCTGAGGGGTTGCAGATGTAGCTCGCAGCCGGGAGACCGGCTTCAACATTGCAGTGAGCACGGTCACCGGTATGAGGGGGTTTGCAGAGGAATTTAGGTGGGCAACCCCAGGTGTAGTCTGTTGGTAGTGGGGAAGCAGGTGTGTATGTTGGATTGGTGATCAGGCTAGGGCAGACTGAAAGAGGGATAGTCGTAGTGCCGCTGGAGCTTATTGTTTGCGTCGTGCCGGGCCCAATGATGGTCTCGGTAACGGCCGTGGAAACAGTTTGCGTAGTAATTGGACCTAATCATGTTAGCAGTTGCGGTAGTACTTAGTATGAAGACAATTTACCTGAGTTTGTGACCGTGTTCGTCGCAGTGGCGGATCTAGCGATAGTCACCGTGCTTCTGGAGAGAGTGATCACCGCGGTAGTGGTTGGCTCGGGGAGGGAAGTCGTTACCGTCGAGATGCCTAGCGTGGTCGAAGTGGCTGTAACTGAAGTGGTCGTAGTGGAAGTGGTTGTAGCCGAAGTCGTCGTAGATGATGTAGTCGTAGTTGACGTGGTTACAACGGAGGCGGTCGTTGTTGTCGGGACCTCTGTAGTGGTTGACCCGATGACAGTGCTTCCTGTCGACACCTCGGTCATAGTCAACCGGCTCAAGATCGTTGTTGTGGTCGAAGACACTGCAATAGTTGAGATATCAATACTGGTAGCTGTTGTGACAACCTCTGTGGTGGGCGAACTAGTCGTGGTTGTTGCAACTGTCGAGACATCTTTATCAGTTGAGGTAGTCGTCGCTGCCGAGATTTCTGTAGCGGTTGAAGTAGTTCTCGCCACTGCCGAAACACCGGTAACAGTTGACTCGCTGATGGGAGTTGTTATTGTCGGGATGTCGGAGACAGCTGTTGGAGCCAGGCTCGTAGTAGGTGTTGTAGTACTGGTAGCAACTTTACTGGTAGTAATCCCAGTAGAGCTGGCGATGGCCGTTGTCGGATGCAAGGTCGAGTCATAGGGACAAGTTGTGGTTGTAATGTCAACAGTGTCTGTGATGGTTATTATGCCTCCTCTCACACCTCTTGGCACTAGCAGCGTCGTGATACTCGTGGTGAATCCTCTACTGTAGCTTGATGCCGACCAAGCAATGTCAGAGGCCGCCAACAGCGATAACCAAGCAATTGAGACTCTCATGGTCAATTTTCTGTAAAAGACAGTGTAAAGAACGTCGATAGCCAGTAAATAGAAGCAAAGAAAAGCCAACCAAGGGGAGAGAAATAAGTCCAATCCGCACGGTCCGTCACATCGTGAAAGAAGATCGGAGATTTGAAGATAGCTAAAGCCGACGAGAATGTCGACTGATCATCCCGATGCCCCTAATTGCTACTGTAACTGACTCGTAGACAAAGAAAAACCTTGAATCCCGGTCAGCGACTCATCTCTGGTTGCATAAATATGCACCAACCGGGGTCGACTTGGAATCTCCCCGGCCCTGGATAGGGTATGGATTATCCATTAATAAACTGGATATAGAGCACCGTGTTGCCTAGGTAGCCATATTAATTAGGAGATATACGCACTTGGATCTGTGTATCCACCTGTTTCTCTGCTTCTGTTGTTGGGCTCCCACGCGGGGCGAGGATCTCGATTTTAACAAAGAAAGTAAGAAAGCAAAAAAAGGCCCATCGCTCACCAGAACCGGGCACTCCGCCACTCTACTCTCGTATTCCAAGAATACGTGGAGAATACTTCTGATTGAATAACTCATGGGATTTCTTTTTTCCCCTTTTCCTTTTCCGTGTTGACAGTCCAGACGACGACCAGAGCGACCGTGATACCGTTAGTTGAAATGCGGCTTCGATTGGGGGCGATTCTGACGCTACTGGCGGCTGCAATCGACTGTGTTAAAGGAAAATGTGACACATGGCAAACACAGGTCAACATCTCCATGTGTAACTGGCAAGGGCTACGTGGTATGTGGACATCCTTGTGGTTGCTGAAGATTGTGCTGATGGTGATAGCCAACGTTATCCGTGATACTCTCTACATAGACGGAGGACAGCTATGGTTTCAGCAGTATGAGATGGTTTTAACTTGATGGTTCTTGATACTGACAAATTTCTAGAGGATTTTCTGACGGCTGTGTCAATTATGCAAACGATGGTAAGTACGGGATTTCACAGGGACTCGACCAGATATACCCGGCTTACATGAACCAGGCAATTTCGAAGGCCTGATCTATTCCTTGAACCTTTCGACTCCGTTCAACACGAGCTCAAATTTCATGACTGTTCTCAGCAATACCTCCGTCACTGGAGGCGCCTCCAACAACATAGCCCCAAATTATGTTGACGGCGTTATGTTTGCCAACGACGACGAGTTCTATCTCTACGGGTCAGTCTTTTCCCCTTTTACCGGTATGGTACATACTAAAGTGCCATCATAGAGGCATGCTTCGTCTCACCAATAGTACGGATTCGCCGCCTGGTAATGAAGTCCTTGGGTATGAAGCCTATCAGTATGGTCCCTATCGAAATAACTGGGAGCACGGATGGTACCAAGAAACTCTCCCTGCCGACGTGACACGATATATTACCAGCGGCGCTGGAGTGTCGGCGCCCAGTGAGAATTTAGGATTCCTTTTCAGTGGGATGCGTTCCCTAGACTGGGGCTCCTTCACCTACGATGGGATGGATTCCACCATAACTGCCGACACACTTATCACCATGAACATGACAGTAATGCGGGATGGAGATTGGACCAATAGTACACTTCCCAACTATATCACTGGCCGTGCCAATGCAGAACTGGTTTGGGTCCCCGTATCTGGATCTGGAGTTTTGGTAGCCATTGGGGGAGTGGTTGATCCCGTCGAGTTTTGGCGAGATACTGGACTGAACGCATCACAGAGGGCGCACAGCGAAAAGATTAGCCCGACCTTCATGGAGACGGTCTCCGTCTACGATGTGGATAGTCAAACATGGTTTCTCCAGAATACGACGGGTGATACGCCGCCGCAGTTGACTCAGTTCTGCTCCGTGATTGCTAGCGCCGCAGATGGCTCATCACATAACATCTACATTTATGGTGGATACGATGGTCTCGACTACGATGCAAACCCGTCAGACGACGTTTATATCTTGTCTTTGCCTTCGTTCAAGTGGTTCAAGGCGTACAGCGGGACCAACACACACGGTCGCAGTGGGCATCAATGCATGAAGGTCTATCCAAACCAGGTGCTTGCCATTGGAGGGCAGCATGTGGATCCAACCAACTGTCTAGAGGGTGGTGTCATCGTCAACTTCAATCTCAACACCCTAGACTTCCAGGACTACGACCCCGCGGAGTGGAGTGAATATAAAGTGCCCGATATAATAACGGCAGAGATAGGTGAGAAGTGAGTATACAATCAACGGAACAGAAATGAATGATGATGGCTAACCGCTCTTGTAGCGCCTCGGGGGGTGCCACCACCACCGCCCCATCAGCATGGACCAACAGTTCCTTGGCTGGGATTTTTGATAAGAAGTATACCAAGACAATAACGTCCTACTGGCCCTACAATACTCTGAGCAGTGCCATACAAGCCACCAAGGGCAGAAAATTTCCCGTCTGGGCTGCCGCGGTGATCGGTGTGCTGCTCTACGGTCTGCTCATCGCTGCGATCCATGCCGGACTTTGGTATCAGCGCAGACGTCGACGTCGCCGCCAGCCCGCACCCGTCGAGGAGAAAAAGGAGGTTGTCAGCACGGCGGATGATACCAAATTGATACACCAAGGCGGCCCAACCTCCCCTGGGCCCGGCCCGGTATCAGAAAGTACAGAGCCGGTATCTGAAACCACAGTCCCTGAGACAGTGCAGGGCTCCATGGTCTCGTCGGCGACTCCTGTCACCGTGGAATCAGGCGGAGGCACTGTATATGAGATGCACGGTATGTCCACAGCTTCCTACCAAGCCCTTTCCCGCATAACATTAAACACTCATATTGATTTCCTTCAAGATTCTTCTGCTGTCGAACTCCCTACGCAATTTAACGTCGCCTTTTCATCCCTCAATCCGCCTCCGCAACCCAGCCCTATGCAGACCTACCCGTCTCCAATCTCACCAGAGACTCCTGCAGGGCCTGACTCGGAAAATTCCTATTCTCCGACCAACCACCGGCGTCCATCATCACTGTCGATAATACCGCCTCTACTGGCGAATAATGTAGTGATCGGTCGGATGTCACTTTCCAATGAATACTTGAACAGCATGAATTTACAGCGGGGATATTATGGGTCGGGGGTTTCAGAGACAAGCGTCAGTTCAGCAGGGAGGGAAGGGTTTAGGCGAATCCCGGGTAGCGACACAATCCATGAAAAGGAGTAGTACATACTGTGCAGGTTTGGTAATAGAGAATCAGAAGAAGATAGTAACTAATGAAAGAGTGTAACATGTTTCAAGTGGTCTTTTTCTGGCAAAATAACCGGAATGCAAAAGCAGCTTGGCTGTGACGGCTGCTAAGCTAGATAAACTTATTCAAGATGTCAAAGACAATAACTTCCTCTGAAAGAGATGGGCAAGATTTGGAAAGAATACAGGAAAGACTATAGGGTGAGTGGAATACTGCTCTATAGTACTCGGAAATCTACGACAGGCGACAGATACTAGAGGGGCATAATTATTCTTCTCTATATTAACTTTCCAAATCAAATATCCAAAGATTCTTAATATTAATACGCCAAGCATATATACATACGCACTTTGCAGGGGTGTGCGAGATCAACTGACTTAGTGATCTGACATCCTTCACCCCTGGCGTCTTTTAGCAACCTTTTGAAAACATCTTTAATATGCTCAAGTCTCTATCAGATTCATTCCTCTATCTCTCCGATCTACAACTTGCCATAGGAAAAAGCTATCCTCACTCAGACCATGTTCTTGTCGCTTCTGCGGTCTTTGCCCCAGTTCGGGCGGAGATGGAAGCCTCTTAATTTCTCCAACCCAAACTTCGTTCGGATACCTGAATGGCACAAAATTGAGGAAGAGACTCTGCCAGACTATATCTCCTCACAGTATTACCCCACTCGAATGGGGGAAGTCATCAAGGAGCGATATCAAGTTATTGGCAAATTAGGATTTGGATCTACCTCAACTGCGTGGCTTGCACGGGATATGGAGTAAGATATCTTATGATTCTCTCAAGGTAGCTAATCAGATAAACTTATACACTAGGAATGTAGTTACCGCCGTTACGTTATGCTCAAAATCTTCGTTTAGGCTTCGTCTATGGGCCAGCAAGTAGACAATGAGCTTAATAGCTATAGACACATGGAGCAATTTCCAACCGCCCATCCCGGCCGGAGGGTCATAAGGATATTACTTGATACATTTTACATCGACGGACCTCACGACAAGCATCGGTGCCTTTGCATCCCCCATTATGGGAGAGTGTTTTGGCTCTCTTATGCCGCAACCCAGTTGAGAGACTACCCTCACCAGTCATTGCAGTCGTTCTTCATCGTCTATTTTTAGCATTGGATTATCTTCATACAGAGTGCCATACAGAGTGCCATATTGCACACACCGGTTTGTAAACCAATATATCTCCCCTACTTCTGTAATTCAAAATACTTACTCTTTTCCTATTAGATATCAAGGCCGACAATATCATGTTCGGTATCAATGATGATTCAGTATATACTCACTTCGAGGAGTACGAAGTCCAACGACCTGTTCCGAGGAAAGAGGTAGACACAGACGGGAGAACAATCTACATGTCCCAGGAACTCAAAATGCCCAAAGAAGTCGGTGCCCCAGTCCTCTGCGATTTTGGCTCGGCGGTACTCGGTGACCAATACCATACGGTATTCATTCAACCTAAGATTTATTGAGCACTGGAAGTGATTTTGGGTGTCCCATGGACGTATAGCGCCGATATATGGAATGTGGGATGCATGGTAAGACAAGCAGCCTGATGATAGCGTTAAGTTTTAGATTTGGGATATCTACGAAGGCGGTTCCTTGTTTACAGGCCAAGACCCCGAATACGAGAAGTACCGGAGTCGAGCACATCTTGCCGAGAAGATCAATCTTCTTAGTCCTCCGCCTCCTAGCCTTCTTACCAGAGGGGAGCTAAGAGACAAATTATTTTCAAGCGAAGGCAAGCAGTTTCTTATTTTACAATATCTAGTGATTTTTGGCATCCAATCCACTAACTAGATGACTCTAGGTGATTTCCTCACTCCAGATTTATTGACGGGTCGGGTTCCGCTTGAGGAGAGGGAAACTACTCTCGAGGGGAAAGTGGAGAGAGAGGCTTTTTTACGTTTCATGCGTAAAATGCTACAGTGGGAGCCTGGTAGGCGTAGCTCCGCTAAGGAGCTAGCGGAGGATGAATGGATACATAGCCATATGTGAATATGCATTAAGGTGTAATATCATACATAGTTATGCTGGTATGAAAACGATGTCTGTTTAGGTGTGATGCTGTTCGAAGATGCTACATACACCACCTAAAGCAACCTTGGAAGATGACGATTGAGAGGGCTAATAGAGAAGAGGAATAATGCATAGCCGACGAAGTTGCCTATGTATAGCAGTTATACCCCGTAGGGTATAATGTCAGACCCTGATCCCTAGAAATGGATTCAATGCAACTCGACATAGGTAAGTGGGATCGACAATGCGACCTGCCTCTGGTCAACGGGATCGTTGATATCCACTTGGAAATTACATTGTAAGTCAACTATATATACTACAGAACTACATCATTTAGCAAAGCTAGTAAGTCATCTGGTTCTAATAACATCTTAGTTCCTATAATAGTGTTATGGTAACTACTTGCAGGGTAGTATGCGCGGCCCGCCTAGCCTGGCTTCAGAGATACTGTGTGAAGGGCGAAAGCTGAATGATCAACTCAATTAAGCTAGACCACAAACTGTCTATCAGAGGCTTGAAGAAAGAAAGACAGACTAGCTGATAGGATGCAATAAAATCCGAAATCGCGGATGGTGCTGAAATTTTGAAAATGTTCAATTATTTGTTGGAACATTGATAGTGTCAGCAGAGCTGCCTTCAACATCAAGAAATCGCCAGTAGAATCACCGTCTATCAATTCAACAAATCAGCGAAGCAATGGTCTAAGCCCCGGAATATCGGATAAAGCTGTTGGTTTGGTTTTAGGGTGAATTGCGCTTTTAACGTGGCTTTCGCAAAGCTACCGGGGAATGATTCGTAGCAGAAAAGCTTAAGTCAAGATGCCCAATTTTTGACTCCCGAATCTGGTCCACGTGACCCGAGGGCCACTATACCTAATTCGACCGATGATGTCGCCCGCGTTAGGTACTATTCCTTACTGGCTCCTTCAACCAAATTAGGCGACTCCCTACATTCTGGAATCATTCGAGAGCGTCCTCTCGGGGTAAGGACAGTCACGCGCAAGCTGAACGAGCAGGTACGAGGATACATTAACCACCACCTACGTCGATAGTCACGGTGTGCGCTTTGAAGGTCAACCCAGAAGGCTCAGCGCTTCCTGAAGCACAGCCTCCTGAGTAACGCCTCGATCTCACAGTACAAGAAATCAGCGAGAAACCATCTGTAAGTAACGTACATCTGACAGCATCTCTTGCCCTTGATCTGACCAGTCAGTTGTGATATCCGTTAGTTGTTCTGTCACTCTACGACTCGCAGACTACAGCAAGATTCCTTCTACCAGCGTCATCCCACGTGCTCATATTTCTTCTCTTCATGCCTGCTCATCTGTCGAGATGAATTTGAAAGCAAGAGACAGGGCTAAAGTACTTCTTGCAACATTGCGGCAATTTGAAGATTGCCAATCTATCTTCCTCTCACCCACCGACTTGCAGGCTTTCGGTGTTGAGGCATATCAAGTAGACATTGCAGACGATGGTATTCCACAATTCGAGCCTCGTTTCTTCGATCCCTACCCGGTGGGGGTCCTTCAAAAATATCCAATCAATGCTGCCGGAAACAACTACGATGTCCGTCGGTTTCCATATATGCCTACACTCCAAGATGCCCTCGCCACGGTGCAAGAAAGCCTGCCTGTCTCGGAAGACCCTCTTAAAGCGGCTCAGAAGTTGTTTGAGAAGAGACTCAAAGAATACCACTTCTGGGATGACCATTCCCATGCTGATTTCATTGCTAACCATATTGCATACGAGCTCAGCGCAGTGCGAGATGGTGGATCCCCATTTCTTTCCCTTCTAGATCTGGGCGGCTCATGGGAGACGATGTACGTGAATAACCGAATCCCAGCACTATGACTGATTTATGATACTAAACCTTCTTAAGACCCGAAGAATTTCCCGCTATGTTTGAAACAAACCAACTGCGTTGGAAATCGGAGCTATTTGTACAAGACCATGATAAAACTTCACCTCTTCCCCATGCTATTTGCACTACCATTGCGGACGTCGATGCGACCCTTGCAGATCAGAATCTTACTCTCCATGAGATGAGAGCTATTATGAGAATGATAGTTTGTAGAGCTCATGGGGCTCGCCGAAAATGGCCAATCTATCCGGTGAGTGCCTATATAATATATAACGGAACAGAAGACTAATTACGTTTGTATAGTTTTTGCTTCTCTCATTCATGGGTAAGCAGCATGGCAGAATCATTCAAATTGTCGTTGAAGAAGGGCGAATTGTGCTCCAGTATTCCAAACTCTGGAGCTTTGAGGTCGAAGATACAGCGCCGGTGGAACTTTTTATTCGCTACATGCTCAGTCTGCCCGTCGGGCTCAAGAGGCCTTCTTCCGCTGGCTCCCGCTGGCGTATAGATCCCGTTACTGGTATGCCTTTGGCATAGTCGTGACTCTTGGGGCTGGAAGCACACACGAGACAGAGCAAGTTGCTATGCCCTTGCATACTTTGGGATTGCTACGATCGTTCTATCTACAATTTGCGCCTACTTACGGACTGTTCTGTGAAAATTGCTTAGTAGGTTCGAGCGAGCATTTGCCGCAAAATATAGGTTAATTAACTCCAATTCATATATTCGCTTTTGAATTTCCTACTCTTGCGATTTTCAAAGAATACGTATTAGTATTCTTTACAAAACTCGATGCTACCAATCTCTCCCTTCTACCTAAATCTTTAGTTAGTGTTGCCATGATCGGCCTTTAGTTCTTCCGGAGAGGCTTACAGATGCCCCTTCCGGCTTTAGCTTTCTAGTTCTTACAAGAATCCCACGATCATCAGCCTCAGGCATGTGTGCTTCTTCCCATGGTAACAGTTAGGCTACTTCACTCTAGCTTGATAAAGTTCTTACTATCTTTTTTACCCCTCAGTTCTGGTACTAGATGCTCCTATTGCGACAAAATACATATGCCGGTTCTTATTCTAGACTTGATTCTGTCGAGACTGAAGGCCTGGATGAAGAAATCATGGCGGAAGCTTAATCGGAAGCAAAATGAATAAAACTTGTGATTGTCTATCAAAGACTTTTCTTTATCCAAGAAGGGGTTTTTATATCTCCTTACTTAACTATAGTTAGAGCTAATTGTCTATTACAAATGCATATAATGAGAAACTTTTTCTCCAACGGTTTTAGGTCCAACCGTTGAGCCCGCGGAGGAAATGGCTGACTCCGGTTCAGTTAGGGGAAAGAAATGCCGACCTTCCTATGGATGCCTCGTTCATAAGGTATCTGTGGCTGATTCTGCCATATTTTAATAGATTCGGATCCGGACCCGATTACCGGGGTCTGTACCCTGACTCGTCTTTGACAATTAATCCCGCATAGCGGCCGATGACTTCGGGACTAAGCGCGGCCACGCAGTATATAGGTTGTAGAGTAACCGTGCCTTCGGGCCCTACTCGCTTGGTCGCGAGTTGGTATACCAATGCTCAACAAATCACTCTGATGGTGAGTAGGGTGTGAAGGCATAGTTACCTATAGAAGTCGTGGGAATGGATGGCGCTAATGTTGGAGAATGTCAGAAATAGTAACCATCAAACAAAGAAATATGTATGTATATATGTACAGAGTGAACCGGGGTTGAAGTTTGCTTTTGCCAATATCACATACGACATGAGAGTTGACGTTGAGAACGTGCGACCTTCGTTTGAGGCGTTTATCGGAATGACAGACTTTAAGCGCATCTTCTCCTTTGGTGGCTAGTCTTTCTCTACCTCCTAGGACATATACCCTATCTTCCGCGAGGGGGTAACAGACGCTCAACGCTAGGAGCTTGCGGAAAACGTGGTTAATTCCTTGAAGGATAACGATCTTGATGGTCTGGACTTTGACTGGGAATATCCTAGAGCTCCGGATATTCCTGGGGTCCCTGAGAACAAAGCGAATGGAGCAAACTACATCAAATTCCTTTAAATGGTTAGAGACATAATACCAGCTGGAAAGACCATTTCTGTCGCTATGCCTGCTTCATACTAGTATCTTCGAGGATTCGGCCCGCTTACTAAGTTTGCCGAAATTGTGGACTACGTGATATACATAACCTACGACCTCTATGGTTAGTAGGACTACGACAAGCCATATGCCATTAATAGTTGCCCGGCCGGTAATTATCTTCGCAGCCACGTAAACTTTATAGAGACTAAACTAGCGATAAGCATAATCACTAAGGCCGGCATGCCTCCTAACAAGGTCGTTGTGGGTATGGCCAGCTACGGCCGCTCTTTTAAGATGACCGAGGTAGGTTGCTCAGGACCCATATATACCTACATAGGCCCGGAGTTAGGCGCACTAGAGGGCCGATATACGGGCACGGCTAGTTATCTTGCTTTGGCAGAAATCAACGAGATCATCGACACCAATACCGATCACTAGCACACCTTTGATAATCTTTCATACTCTAACATTCTTGTTTACAACGGTACGGAGTACGTTGCCTACATAAGCGAAAATCGAAAGGTAGAGATTAAGATTATTATATTGGCACTTCAATAGGGCGGTGTCACTAACTAGGCCATCGATCTGGTTGACATGTATACCCGACTATCTGAGGAAGAGATTAAGATAAAGTTTTGTTTCGATAGTTTCGACACATTAGATGATCTTGCCAAGGCCGGTGATACTATTACAAGCTTCTATATTGATATCTATGCCTTGCGAATTATGAACAGCGACTTCAAGACAGCTATATCCAAATACAACAACCTTCTCGACAGCGGGTACGATGGCAAGTTCAACACTTACGCTAAGTATATCAACGACACCATATACTCGGAGATTGACGAATACATAAGTACTCATAGGCCTAACCGGTTCCATTGCATCAGTGCAAAAGGAAATACAAACTCATCGGTAACTTGCCCTACATCCATTCCTAGCGATCCTTTCTCCGGGCCTGACGAGATTTACTGGATCCTCGATGATAAGAAAGGATTTTTCTAGGACATAACGAATAGTTATGGCATTGATCAATCATAGATCAAATTCGGCGACATAGAAGTATGGTTGAGCTAGGCTGCCACCCCCAGACGGCCGAACAACTCGAGGCATGCCGAAGACATTGGTACGGCTATCCCCTGCGAGACGTCGAGCACATGCAAATTCCTAACCCGAAGGACACCATTTTAGGTGCTATAAAGGATCTAACCGACTTTGGCGATCAGCTTGACGAGTCTGCCGCTAACGCTAGAGGTTTCATATACACCCAAGACGTCGATAATGCGGTCGACGCCGCTCAGTTGCCCCTCTTCCTAACGGGGTTAGCCGTACAACAGATGCAGAAGATCATAGATGCCGCAGACACGATCACCGCAACGGAAAAGAAAGCTTTCATCGTCAATTTTGTCGGCTCTCTCTTGATGCTTGTCCCCGCCGTCGGCGAGACTATCGGGGCACTTAGTCTAGGCGTCCTCGGTCGAGTGGTGTTGCTAGCCGGAGAAGTCGGGAATACAGCCTTTAGTGTCTATAGCGTGGTTGAGGATCCGGCAAGTACCATCTTCTCGATTTTTGGGGCAGTTGTCGGAGTACGAGGCGAAATTGGATTTAAGCGCGCTACTAGGTCCGGGCGAAGTATATCGGAGAAGGAAAGCACAGCGCTAGGGAAATTTGTTCAGGATCGACAGGTTTAGGTAGATGCTATGCAGAAGCGATCCTACCAGGCCTAAGAGGACAAAAGTATGTCAGACTATCAGATTATCAGATAGAAGTTATCGTCAGACTCTACAAGTTTTTTTTTTCTTCTTTTCTTTTTCTTTTTTTTTTATGTCTAACCCAAGGCCAAGATTACTTCTTTTCATCTTACCCTTGCCTCGCTACGATCCTAATAACCCGAAGAGGTTTCGCAAGTAGAAAACAACATAGCTTATAATAACAACTCAATGTTAGCTCATCATTAATACAGTCGTGTATACTTGCTCTTCTCGGAAAGAAGCTCTCAAGGCTTCAATCTCTCTAAAATTAATCAGGAGTAAATACACAAATCGTAATAAAGAGAATAGCCCAACATTCCTACCAAATAATGTCCCTATCTCGACATACCTAGGTAGATATTGAAGATACGTCTAAGACGAGCCACGGCACCCACATAAAGGCTTCCGGCGGACCGGCGTAGGGGGATTTTCCAACAGTAGATGTTAATACCCTCTTATCTCGATCATAAACCCGGCCGGAGATATACTTCTCTCGAAGAACCGAAGGACCCTAATTTATATCCCAAGCAGGGACGCGATACATTCGAAGTTTTCATTTCCGAAGATCTTCTGTAAGACCGCATCTACATACGGCGTGTCTTATTTAATCTTGTTAAAGGCGGTAAATCCCTTATGTGCTTTGATTGGTAGCATAACCTAGGTCCCTGATTGGTTTGTCTCTTGTTTGGCCAATTAGCTCCTATATGTCTATAGCTACAGTCTATAACTACTAGTTTCTTCTTTCTACACGACACTATCGAGAGGGCTAGGGAGGCAGAATCTAGCCTACTTAGAGAGGGAATTAGGAGGGGAAAAACTTATAATCATAGAAGAAGCTATCTAACGCACCCCTAAGGGCTAGCAAACGTAGGGCGGTGAGAAACTACCCGTCATAGGGCTCACCGCTTCCGACAGATACTTTTATCGATTTCGCTTCCTTTTGTAGGCCTAGCTTTTTGTCTCCTAGGCCTCTCAATAAGTATAAACCATTATCCTAAGTACAGGCTCGGTCGTACGAGCTTGTATGCCTCTTATTTGCCACTAGTACTCCGAGGAGCCGCCGCGACCTATTCGCAAAACACATAGGGAACTCACATATGGCCCAGCCGATACTTACGATCAGCCGCAAGCACCTCCGGTCTAACTCCGCCTCCATATTCCTGCTAAAAGTCCTCTAGCGTTATAGACAGACCTTAACCAATTTCCAAGGTGTTCGCCAACCCTCTATAGGTACTATGCGAATTGGCAACCCTATCTCCATTTATTTCTGACGGGTGTGATGCCTAAGATGGCCTAAGCGATGATTAGAATACAAGCTATCCGCAGAGGCGTATATAGGGGAATAGATCCAGTCGATATTTCTTGGAACTATTGCGGGGATGGATCAGGATTGTGAGCGAGGCAGAATCGTGGGACACTTTGTCCTGTTGGAAGTTTTGCCGAGGCAGGCTAGAATTCGGCGACAGGGTGCAATTGGCGGTATTCAACCAACGAAAGTGGCGACGTGCGGACGTGGAAATCCCATTGCCAAGGGGTCAAAAGTGTAAGATAGCACGGTCCGACCAATGATTCCAGGGTGCTTGTCAGCTGAGGGTGTCAGTGCGGCAGCAGGTGATTCTCGACAGTTTCCTCAGACTAGGTCATGCAATCATCGGTACGTATAGACTATAGGGTCTACGCCATAAGTCACGCAGTCAGGCTGTGTGTGTAGACGCGAAGTGACCCCCGATTCAGAGCTAACAGCGTCCAATGATCTATTATCATAGTCAGGCTAGGCGGCCTGTGCGGCCCTCGCATCGGCCCGCAGGATATTGGCCGGTCTTCTACGGTCTTCTCACCCTATCCATTATACAGTCACTTTGCTCAGCCCTGTTCTCCTAAACCGGCTCTAACCTAATACAGAACCATACATGCTAACAAACAAAGAAACAGCCAACAAGCCAACTAGTTAAACGTTTTCTGATTGGTATTACACATATCGTTTCTTGCATGTTCTGATGAGGGGTCAAGGTTAGTTGGATGCTATTTTACAAGAGCCCAAAGTAAATAAACCGTTTGTATGCTCCTTCTAGGGTCCTTTCCAAAATTCCTCATAATCTACATATAAAAAGCTATCGAGACCATTAATCGTCGACTTTCTCTTTTGAGCAGTGCAGCTCCGCCCAAGTCAAGTGTCAGATATCTGCTAAACAATACGTTCCTTGTCAGTCATTCGTTCATACCTGTCCGGCTGAGAATGGCCATCCACGGAATTATAACCAGAGCTGACTCCTTGATTCATTTTTAGGTTCCACAATGCCCGACAACCGTAAACCCTACAAAGCTGAAATCAGAGAAGCTATAAAAGTGGATGTGAAGGATCTTCGACTGCTCAGTTCCTCAGCCAGACGGGCACAGATTAAAAGGGATGAGAACCAGGTGGAGAAGGCGTCCAGAGCGATGGACCAAGCAGTTGAAGACCTCCTTAAAAAGGACGCCAAAAGTGGCCCGCAAGGCAGACCTGGCTAGAAGGTTACTGGGCCGAATCATGAAGACAGTCAGATATCATTCCCCCAGAGAAACACAGGCCAAATGTATGGAGTCGCTCTCTTTTACGCAAACGTTACTGGGATATGCCCTTTCCAATTGAAGTCTTCATTGATCGATCAGTGACATGGTTCGCAATCAGAGCTGCTCGCTGCGAAAGCCTGCTGAAGGTCACTATCATATTTCATTTTGTCAGCAAGCTTGGTCACCACAAATCTCGCCGCGTCTTTCTCCCAGTAAAAAGGCATGATTTCACCGATCTCATTCGAGGGATGCTCGGACAGCAATGGCTGAATATACTCGTAAAATATCCGAAATAGACCGGTAGGGCTGGAGAGTGCCAGGGAATACCAAAATGTCCCAGTTTCCCATGCCTGTTCCATGACATCTGACAGCAGTAGAGGCGCGGCATCCTTTGAAGGAATACTGCTGAAATCTTCTGACTCCTCGCTAGTTATAGCCGACATCAATTCCTTCCGGATCGTGTTGAATTCTTCCACTTCGATGTTATCGACGCCTTTATTAGTCAACCAGTAAGGAGGTTCAACCATCTGAATAGGTCGCGAGCAGGCCCATTCGAGATCCACTAGGCAAGTAATGCGCCACTTGTCATCAACAAAGATATTGCTTTGATGTAGGTCTGTAAATGTAAAAACAAAGGGTCCACGGCGCAAATCCTGACGGAAAAATACTGGAGTTAGAGTCCGCATTGCCGCCAGTGCCGACATCTGATAGACGCAATCTTTTGTATTGTTTACGGCATTTGGCTGATTTCGTAGGCGGCTATCATGAACTCCAAGAATATCCGATGCGTAAGAGTCAACGGTGGAGTAGGTATAGTCGCGGGGTATGTTGGTTGGGATTCGCTCATTCTCCAAATCCTGGAGCTCCATTGAAAGAGGACGATTGTTTAGCGTTAGGAACCCCTCCCTATTGATGATAAATGAACCAATCCGAGGTAAGGGTGTCCTGGTGATACTCAGAAGAATCCGAGAGAAGTCACGGAAGAAGTTACGCCGTAACTCGGTATCGTGTTGTCCCTCAGACCAGGTATCCGAGAGCATTACCCCTTGACTTTCCTCAATGCACTCTATCAACAAATAACCGGCACGGCTCACACGGTCTAGAGGCTCTTTTGTCCGGTCCGGATAGCAGATATAGTTTGATGGTATCGGGAGGCGAAGCAAATGTAGTAAACGGAGCCGTAAGTGTTGGAAGCAACGGCTCAGAAAAGGTAGGTAGTCAATTCGCGTAAACTACACCCAGCTATTAGCCTCTATAACTTCAGAGGTGAATATTAGGCCCCGTACAGTTTCACCTGTTGAAAGAGCGAAGCCATACAACTGTGGAATTGGAACATCTCGACAATTTTGTTGGAGCCATGCATAGGCACCAGCTTCGCATTGGATCTTTTCGTCCCCGTTCCCGGGACTAAACTCGTCGCCAACGCGGTATGGAAGCGGAAATCGGAGAATAACACGTTGTCCAGGCTGCTGCCGGCTTTCCCAGGCCGTGATAGTGATGGGAATGCAGACATTGAAGCTGCCACGGAGCCAGTCTTCCATCTTTGCAACATGGCAGACATCGGTCGAACTCAAGCCCAGGTGATGGGCAACAACAGCTTTCATCCACTCGCGTCTGTCATAGAGATAGGAGAAGAAGCGGGACTGTTGGTCGAAGTAGCCCAGCTCATGGAGTATGTTTATCTCACGCTCCTTAGCGAGGGAATACGTGATATCTTCTTTGAGAAGGCGACGGGTCATAATTGTGGGAGAAAAACCAGAGTGAACCACCGGGGTCAATTTGCACCTATCAGCCGGAAAAAACGAGCCCCTGAAAAAGGGCGCGCAAGCTGAGTCCGGCTCCGTGAACCGGGGCAACCCTTGCGATTCTCGGAACGAATAAACATTTTCCCGAGGTTGGTGATCACATTTCCCGATTCATTGAAAGGTGAGGGGACAGGGGGAGAGAGAGAGAGAATTGGATTAAACTCTGTTGCATCCCCGCACGGCGATATGTCAGGGAAGGAAGGTTGCCAGCAAGTGGCCACTGGAGAACTGAGTACAGGATGAGGTGTGAGAAATACCTAATAATACCCTCTTTCATTCTATCTCGTACCCCCCAGGGCTTCTGCCCAGGTGTTCAGTGAAACGCACTAGCCTAGGTGCCCGTATCCTTCCTACCTTTAGGTCAAGTGCAAGGGTTTACCTCATTAAGCCCGCTTCCCTGGGTGTAGGTACACTGATCTCCAAGATGTTAAGGAAATTGCGAGATAACGATGCATCAACGCAGCACTCCTCGCCGTAGGCGCCGGAGTCTAGGCCTCGGGGGGGTGCATCTAGCACCACTCGAAAAGGGAGGAGAGAGCAGATCCAAGCTTCTTTCCCGATTGATTACCGAGCGCCGAGCGGTCAAATCCCGGTCAGCATATAGCACTTCTTTTCCATCGCCTATAGCGAAGGTTATAGTTAGAATTTGTTGACTGTGTGGAGTAAATGATTCTAGACCAAACTCTGAGCAACTGCCACACTCTATAGTCGCATGTGCCAGAGATTGCTTGTATAAGACTTAAATAGCAATGTGACTATAGAGGAAGAAATGCAAAATGACGAATCCCGAGCCGTCTATAGTTTCTAAGATACAGTCCATAGGATAAAGATATGGTGCTCAAGTCAAGCATAGCAACGTCTCCAATAAACTGCTAGCCCCGGCCCGTCGAGCCCATTTCACAACGGAGTAATACTCTTCGTGAATTCCCCAACAGACATCTGCAAGGAATCTTCATCTGCTAACCATAGCGCAATGTTCTTCATTTCTTCCGCAGCACGTTCCACCCAGAAAGACGACATGTTCGCCAAAGCGCCCTGGAGGTAAATCACAATTTGACTGCCGTCCGGTCCTCCAGCTCCGGCACTTGCCAACATTCCCAGCTTGGTTCTGATATGGGTCTGTGTGACGTTCATATGTCGGTATGGGTTTTCTCCCAGAATAGCGGGTCCAAGGCCTGGCATCCAGTTAAAGATTAATGACTCTGCGACTGTAGGCAGAATATCTTGCATTGAACGGCGTAATTGGTTGCTGATCTCGTGCCACGGGGCAGCTGCGTGCTTTGTGAGGTTCTCCTGGTCTTTTTGGATCCTCATCAAGTACTCAAGTACAGTCTCAGTGGGCTGGAATTTCACTAAGTTCAAAGCGCCTCCAAATGTTGGCCCGGCTACCTCTGCAGCCTCGGGGATACCATCGAATGGAGAGTTTTCGGTAAGGAAGGGGAATCTCGTCCTCTGCGCTTCAAGGTTTAAAAAGAGTGCATGTGTGTGGTTGGTATGTAATATCACCGTCAGTGCAAGCGCGGCTTTCAGAATAACGGGTGCAGTCAGCATGGGATACTGCTGTCGCAGGCGGACGAATGATGGAGCAGGAAAAACGAGTACATGGCCATCTTTTGCAGCCCGTTCCGGAGAAACCATGAGTTCGGCCGTTGGGTTTGGCCAAAGCGCCTGCGTGTGATCCTTAAGGTCCCTTAGATATTCTGTATAAAACTTGACTGCCGAACCCGCTGCTGGTGATCTTCGAAGGATGTGATAAGTATCTGCCCATGTTTTGAAATATGGACGGGGCCATAGCGGTTGGCAGCCCAGAGCACGGTCAAGGTCTTCGAGGATCATCGAAAGGTATGTGATGTCCAATGTAGCATGAGCCGCTATATACAAATTAGCGGAGTATAAGTATGGTATTAGGGTGACAATTACCATTTGTGACCAAAGCTGCCGAATTGGTCTCTCTAACAAATACAACAAGACAACGAAACAGTGGTCCCGGAAGCTTAGCATGGTCTTTGAAAGGATAGTTCATGGTAACACTTCGCAGCTCTTCCAGTGTATCGACGGTTCCGTAATTGAGGATGCACTGTTCGAGTAATCTTTTGTTTTGCCGCATGATGACATAGAGACCAAGCTCCTTGCCCAAAACCTCGTCGTTTACAATCAAGTATGAACGCATTATCGGATGCTTGAGCAAAGTTTCTTCCAGAGCTGTCCGCATCGCCTGTTAGATATGTTAGTAATTGCAGAGAGAACGAAGAAGGACTCGTGAGTGTTTTTATACCTGCACACTTGAACTATTGGAGAGAATAGTAGTTCGAATATTCCAGGTGTTGATGACTTGTGATCGACACAATATCTGCATAAAATCTGTACAGGGAAAGACGTCTTCGACATCTTCCCAGGAAAGACCTTCCCGGACAATAGTCTTTTCAATCGCCTCTTTGGTGGCATTAAAAGCACTTTCATCTTCCCCAAGATGGACCATGTCTCCGGTGCTGGGGGGGCCCGAACGAAGCTTGTCAGAAGCTTCCTCAGTGTGTTCAGTGTTGCTATCTGCTGTCAACCCACCAAGCACCTTTATCTCGTCGGCAATTGTAGGTATAACAAGCCACTGTGCAAGTGGAACGCTGTGCCCAGTCACATGTTTGATTTTTACCCGGGCACTGAGCATGAGTATGCTATCGGCTAGCTGGGTGACGGGAGCAGTGATGTCAAGATGCGAAGGTTCAAGACCTAGTAGTTGTGACCAAACTGTCACAACATCGTGGGAGAGCTGTGCTGGGGGGTGCTGTCCTTGTTTCGGTTCGGATGCTTGAGATTGCAGAAAATCGGCAACAAGTTTTCTCACTTTCGGCTTCTGTATCTTCCCAGCAGCGGTGCGCGGAAAGTCCTCAAGGCCGAGGGAATCCAAGGAGATAAAGGCTCTTGGAAGATAGCGAAGTCCAAGGTTCTCGCGAATGGTCTGATGCATCATATTTTCCACATCACGCGTGGCAGCCACCTTAGTCACAACAATAGGAACTTCGCCTGCGATGGCATCTTCTCCTGCCACTACCTGTGGCTCAAGGACAAGGGATTGGCGATTCAGCATCAGGAGCTCCTCAATCTTGACAGGGGCAAGATTCTCCCCGCCACGTACAATCATGTCCTTGTGTCTTCCGACAATGTATAACTGCTTGTCATGGCCCATGAATGCCCGGTCCCCTGTTACAAACCATACCCGATCTTCAGACTTGTAAAAGTCCTCGCTTTTGTAGTCTAGGTACTGCTCAATCATGGTAGGGCCAGAAAAATGGAGCACACCTGTAACTCCCACAGGCACGGGTGAATGGCCGTCTTCATCACATACTCGTACCTTGGCCCCGGAGATAGGTTTCCCAATACTCGCAGTATCATTCAGCATAGTGGCGTTCAAGTCTTCAACGGGACCAGTCGATACGAAGACACCTTCTGTCATGCCGTAGTAGTTCTCAACCGTGGAAACGCCGAGAAGCTCTTGGCACTTGCGTACAATGTTGGAGGTAACGGTCATTCCGGCCAAAATCACGCCTCTAAGGCTTTGCACGTCGAGTTCTGTATTATCAAACATTTGTACTAGAGAATGCACCATGGTGGGAACCAAAGCCGCGTGTGTGCAAGCCTCAAGCCTTAGCGCGGTCGCCATGGCCTGCGGCGAGAACTTGGGACCGATCAAAACCACGCCTGCACCACGCAGAAGCGGCATCATTGTGCATATATAGCCAAATGCATGATAAAACGGGACGGCGATGGTACAAAGGTCCCCAGGCATAACAGATCCTGGTGTCAAGGATGGTTCTAATGCATGAAGCCATCGCGCGGTATCGATTAGACAGGCTTTGGGAAGGGAGGTTGTGCCGCTCGTGAAGAATACGGTAAGGTTCGGCGAGCAATCTGTGGTTTGCTGAGATTGTTCTGGGGTTGAAATGGACTTCCCAACCAAAGAATCAAATGGCACCCACGAGTCGGGACATTTACCACAGCACACTTTGATTGTGTTACACCCGGTGTGAATTTGATCAATTTGTTCGATGTTCTCCTGCTTGGCCGCAACAAACACGACTTCAGCAGGATTCGTCGACTCGGTGACCGCGGTGATCATATGCTGGACCTCTTTTGGATTGCGCAAATATTCTGGCCCGATAGGCACATGGACCCAACCCGCGGTATGTGCGGCCAATGTGCAGATCACGGATTCCACTTGGCTTTCACAAAAGGCAAAAAGCACGGTTTTTGTATCCGCACCACGCGTTATCAGGCCCTCTTTGAGCTGTATGACACTCCGGCCAAGAGTCTGGTAGGACCACCGAAGATGAGGAGCTTGATTGGCCGAGCTTTCCATTGGCAGGCTTTCGAAGCCGTATAGATCAGCCGGTTGATGGGGGGACACGATGGCCGGGCTTCCAGTGCATTGCTTCACTGAGTTTTCGAATCGAGAGACTATCGATTTGAGTTCATCGGGTTGACTCTCCGCGGAGATCTCACTGAAGGCTTCCATCGCGAGGATAAGGAGTGGTCGTTAGAGATCTACTTGCCGGGTCGAAAACCTATCAATCAAGTAAGGTGCGATGCTCGAGGGGAAAGCCCACAATAGATACAGTAAAACAGAGACTAATTCTTGAAGACAATCAGTTCCAAGAACTGTTATAAATAACTAATCAGAGAGAGCCTTGGAGTTCCATCGACGGGGCTTCGGCGGGGGATCGTCGGTATGCAATGTGCTAGAGATATGTCTAACCTTGGAAGGTGGTCCACGACACCTACATGTAGGCTTTCTGTCGTACAGGAATTTTCCAACACAATGTATTCCATTGCGCAAGACTGGAGCAGGCTATTATAGATATTTTCAGCTCTCCCACCAATGCAGCGGAAGCTTGTTCTGTACTTCACAAGCTTCTCTGGCCAGCTGGGCAGCCAGTCTCCCATTACCTCGTCGGTAGAAGTTGGTGGCCACCCATGAAACGGGGTCATGGCTGACGATCCGCTTCCCCGTATGCAGTGTGATGTCAGGCTGTCATGTCACGCTGTCATGTCAGGCTGTCAGGCCTTCGATCCCAACCCCGGGCCGCCCTTAGTAGGGGATCGTCGCGATCGGACCCTCCGAATACCTCCGAATAACGTTAATTTGTTCTGAATAAAACAGTAACAAAAACATACAACAGCAGGGATTCGCTGGTGGTCACCCACCCAACTACTAACCTGCCGGCGTGTGGCTTAAGTACGGCTGAGCGGACGGGAAGCCCTGTTCTCCGCACCCTATGGTCGTATGTGCTAGGTTTGGTAATGTTGAGGTTAATGTAGAGCAATTCGTGTGTAGAGCCTGGCCGAAGGCTGTCCCTTCAAAAACAGACGCAGGATTTGCAGGCGTATATTTTCAGTCCATTGGATCGCCATGTAAGTATTGCCAAAGGGAAACCTCTATATTTAAAATTTGGAACTTTGAAATCATGAAACGTTCAGAATTGCGGCTTTGGCTATCATTATTCATGTCGAAGTCCACTCGAATTTATCCGGGACTGCATGTTCGTAAGGTATCGATCTGTTCCTTCATCAGCTCCAAAAGCCAGCCGCACCACCTCGCGGATATGGTCTGTATCCTGTTCCGGTATATTACCAAGCCTGCTGAAGCAAGCATAGATTCTTGACGCCGGACTCCAACACCTCAGCAAATGTACCTTCGAGTAGTCCTTTCCTTCTTAGTATTATCTCAGCTTCTCGGAACTTCTGGCAGTACAGTCGTCGAGAGGAGTGTTGCTTCAATATGTTTCCATGTGCAATATGTGTCGGGTCATCAAAGGCATCCTTGATCTTTCTGTCCGGCGAAATGAGTGGAAAGGGCATTGGGTAGTGGTTGACGTGCAATGGAGCTGTTTGGGTGAACTCCCAATCAATGAGGGCTAGAAAGTTGAAGTCGTCGTCAACAAGTATGTTTTGCATGCCGAGATCTATGTGATCGAAGTAGAAGAGGTCTTGAGATTCCCCAAAATGGCCGGTAGTCTATACAATATCGAGGAAAACGAAAGCACTAAGCATAGTCGAGTCTCGAATACGCTCGTTATCTTGAAGCTCTACCTTCCGTAATATAGCTTTCCCAATAGTAGTGAAATACTCGGTAGCCGTAGAAAATGGTCCCTGCGGAACGAGCCCTTCTGCTGCCGCTATAGACAACTTGCCAATGATAGGCTCTCCCGATTTAGTCGTGGCGGTTATAGAGCCAATCCATGGATATTCTAAAGTCGCTAGCTACGCTTGAGCCATTGTCCGCTGAGCCATAATATGGACCTAAGTTGCAACCTAGATCTGGTTAGGGCTAGTATAGCGCCTATAAAAGAAAGTAGGTTGTGGAAAGTAAAGCAGAAATTAGGATCCTTATTTGCCGGTAGACTGCAAAGATCAAGTGCAACATCCTGCAACGTATTACCATAGAAGCCTTCTAACAGCATATATATGGCACCTACAGCGGCTGCACGTCTAGACCTGGGGCCTTCGTATAAAATTCGTCCTCTTCGCTTACTGTTGGCAGCGTGTCAGGATGCCGGGGCAATCGAACGCGAGCAATCACTACACTGCCGTCCTTGGCTACCATCTCAAAACAAACCTAGAATCGTCCTGCCGAGAAACTACTACTCATAGAAAATTTTTGTCTTTTTACATGCTCAGCATGGGATAAGAGAGCATCCTTATTGAGTCCAGCGAGCGCTATCTCCAAGCGCTCTTTCATGCCGTTGTAATCCTAGCCCTCGAAAGAGGTCCATCGTGTGCTTGGACGCATCCTTGGTTTCGAGGCTTCTTCCATAAGTAAATAGCATTAGAACTTGCCTTGAATGAAAAGTCTGGGGCCTCTTGGGCTTTGAATGTTGTCGCGATGCCAGGAAATGTCATTTATGATAGGCCCCGCTGTGGACAAACAAGGTCACGTGCCAGACTCGTGCCATTTCTGACCGCCAGCTCACTGCCATAAAAGATATTATATAGTCATGTAATTTGGCACTGCTAAGACGTTATGTATAAAGCTTATATTAGAGTTAGTGTTAAATTGCATAAGGAGAATTCTCCCCCTAAGTGTGACTGACGTATGGCAGACAACTGAGACGTGACCTGGATGGCACGTGACCTTGGAAGCATGTGACTTAGAAGAGGGGTGTAGACTAATCGGATTGGGACTAGTTCCCTTTGTGGTGTTATGTAGAACTCCGGCTCCTCCACCCCCGACTACTTCTTCTCTGCTCCAGTTTAATTGTTTTTATTGATGACATGATTCCTTTTCATACTGGCCAGTAACACCAAGGGGTAAATACAGCTATTTCTGAACATTGAGAAAAAATAGCGAGTCCAGATAAAGCGCAAGAGAATATAGACTGGACTAAAGACCTTATAAAAATTTTGCCGTCTCTGATTCACACCATTCCCAGACTCTGTCGGCTAAGCCATTCCCAATACCCTTCCTAATATCCGATCTAACAAGATCCGTACCGTCCCTTCCCCATGGCATAACATACGTGACACTTTTGTCAGCGCCAATCTCCTCACTCCAACCACTGTACAACTCGGTGTAAGCGCCAAAGATAGCTGGATAGAGCATCGACTCGGCCACTTTCATCATTAAACCGGTAGAATGACGCTGAAGCTCCGTCTTCAAATTGCCGGGATTGAAAGAAACACTTCTAATGCCTTGGGAACCATAAAGCTCCTGAGTTTTGATAGCCAACAAAACATTGGCAACTTTAGTCTGTCCGTAGTTAGTTTGTTGGCTGTCTAGAATTTTAGGTGCACCAGATCCATCCAGGATAATGCCGCCCCCGTTTGGAGACATGACTTGAATGGCCAAGCTTGCTGCCCATATCACCCGCACTGAGCCTGGGGCGGCGGTTTTAGCTGTTTGAGCCATAACGGGAATCAGGAGCTTAGTGAACAAGAATGGACCCAGCACGTTCGTTCCAAATTGCAAATCATGTCCCTGGGCTGTTTTGGTTCCTTTCGGAGGAATCATCACACCGGCGTTGTTGACGAGAACGTCAAGGCGAGATTCCTGCGATAAAAAGTTTTCGACTGTCGGCTTGATGGTTGATAGATCATTGAGATCTAAAAAGAGAAAGTGCAAGTGGCCTGAAGAAGATGGATGTTCCTCCTTGATTTGACGCATGGCGTCTTCAGCTTTTTGCTCGCTACGGCCGGCGATGTAGACTGTAGCGCCTTTCCCATAGAGTATCGCACTTAATTGACGGCCAACGCCAGCATATCCACCAGTGACGATATGTACGCGGCCATTCTGGTCGGGAAGGTTTTTCTCTGTCAAAGGAGGCGCAGGGATGTAATAAGATTGCGTCCAGAATGCTTTGGTGAAAATATTCGCCATATTGGCGTAACAATAATGTTTTCAAGAAATGCCGGGAACTGAAGGTAGTGTTATGCTTTCAAAGGGGAAAAATAAGAGCATTTCGTCAGTTTATACTTGAAATTTCCGCGCCCGGTCTTGCCCGAATGAGTGAGCACATGAATACATCATCTGGCACTTGACGTTCCCGGATTTAGTAACAATGGGGCACGTGCCTTCGATCTTCGCGCGGGAAAACTCAACATAAAGCTTGAAAGTGTTAGCTAGCCGAGAGATTAAACTTTCGGTCCTAGATATGTGGTTGGTGAGGAACATGAGTAACCTTGGAACGACGCTTCGGTAACGCGGAGGCCTATTTTTCCTATGATGGCATTTGAAGTTTATCAGCAACTGCCTTAAAATGGAATCTTGTACCAGTGAATGTCAAGTCCTTTGAGATAAGGCATGAAGCTCAGGAAATAGGTCAGTCCTCCGAAAGACTGGCCTTGCACAATGTCAAAATTAAGCGATGCAGTATTGGGAATACATATCTTTCGTAAATCCATCTGGCATCCAGTAATCGGTGTGCTGTTTCATTGGAAGCCATCTCCATTGATCATATTATGATACTTTTTTCTCCAAACATGTACAGGCCTAGCAAACCCTTCCTCGTCCCTCTCAAACTTAAGTATCCTCTCAAATCCCTGCGCTTTTAACTCATCATCAAACGGTGGTTTAATCTGGATAGTCTTATACGTCTCTCTCAATTCTTTATTTTTCTTCGAAGCCTTCGCATAATTGCTCATAGGCTGCGGCTCAACAACGAGATAACCCCCCTCATTGAGCATACTTCGTATATGCGCAAATAGCGTCAATATCCCAGCGTCCCCGTTGTTCAAATGGATCCACTTGGTCACAGAGAGCAGTAGGACAACGTCGAACTTGCCCAGCGCGGTACCCTTGTACGCGGACGCATCCACGAAGTCAAAGTGCTCAAATGTGCACGGCCCGTCCGGGTACGCCGCTTTCGCCTGCTCGACCAGCCATGGGTCGATATCGACACCGACTGCGGCGGCTGCGCCGCAGTGCGCTATCGCCTCATAGGTCAGTTTGCCCGCGTTGCAGCCGAGGTCTATGACACGCGCGTTGCGGAGGATCTCTGACGGGAGAATGGAAAGGCGTTCGTCCGGGACAGTGGGTGCCCGGAACTTGGCGTAGTATTGGTGGTAGTTGCCATGGCGCGCGGCGATGTGTGTAGCTTTGAAGCGCTCTGCTCTAGAGAGTTCTGTTGCAGGCGGATGGTCATGGCATGCTTCTGCCATACTTGGGAGATAGTGCGAGCAGAGAGGCAAGTGGTGTTAACTATGTTGATTATGCCGAGAGGAAGATTTGCAATGATGTCGCGCTAGGTTTAAGCACACTAGATTTGCCATGTATAGGCCACACATTAAAAGTTCAACCTCTTGTGATGCCAAAGTTCTCAATAGAGGTTTGTAGAGTTTGCATATTATTCATGCCTGAGGCACAAATTACTAGCAGGCCGAGAAAAGTAGCCGCTAGATTATCACTACTATCGAGTCTTAGCGGTCGAAGAGAAAGGTTTTCAGAATTTAGATTCAAGCTAAGCGATTGCTTCAATGTTAGCGCTGAGTAGTACATACTCCATATAGCTAATAACTTCGAACTGGTACGGTGCCTAGATATCCACAACCTGACGTCAGCTTTGCTTACCGTCTCTTTTCACGTCCTCGCTACTTGTGCAACTAACATCTATACCGAGGGCCTTCTCAACATGCCATTCAGACAGACGCTTCAGGGCATTATCGATAAGGCAGACAAGGCTTGGGAGGAATTCAGCCATCCCGCCTCCCAGCCGGGACCATCGTACAACAGGCCTCCCCCACCACCTATTCCAGCCTCCACCAAGCCAGCGTATCAGCAGCAGGGCTCGCAACCCCAGATCTACTGGCAGCCCAATCTACATCCCCAAGTACCGGTGTCCGCCAACTTCCACCACGAACAGGGTCAACATGGATGGGGCAACAATGAGTCGCAGAATTATGTCGACAGCCCGCAAAACTCATTCCATTCACCCTATGGCGATGCGGTGATCGTGCGCGCCCTAATCAACCACGGGCATCCCGACCCTGCGCAAAAGTTCACCAGCGCCAGGTTGTCGAGTCACCAGACCCTCAGTCGACCACGGGGCTGTCTGTCAGCCAGAATTACGGCGCCAGTAGCACGAGGTATCTGGCCTGCCTTTTGGCTGCTGCCTAAAGACCCCTTCAAGTGGCCCGAGGATGGTGAAATCGACATCATGGAAGCGTGGAACGGCGATGCTGTCAACCACACCTGTCTGCATTGGGGTCACTTCAACGGTCAGGACTGGGACAAGCACCGCGTTCTCGAAACCCCGATCCCCAACATTAACTCTCCGGCTGGAGTGAGGTACGATTTTATCTGGGATGAGGATGAAACGACGGGCAGGGGGCGACTGGTCTGGCTGATTGATGGCAGGCCCATCATGAGAGCCGAGAAGCCGCCTGGCACGAGGAAGATGACTGAGTTCAGAATCCTCATCAACATCGCTGTTGGAGGAAACGTGTGTCAGGGAAATATGCCCAGTGATGGATGCTACGAGACAGTGGTTCGTGAATTGGCCATGTGGGACGCACCACCTGGGGGTTGGAATGAGTTTGAGAGGGCTTGGAGCTATTCCAAAGATGGCAATACCATGTAACGAAAGGAAGGAGATTCGCATTGCAAGGCGTTCAAGATCGAACGTTGAGAACTGATGACTACTCCCAATACCCCAGCTCATAAGTCAGTTCATTGGGCGCGGACGCAGTATGTGGCATTCGTCATGCTACGATGAGACGCTCAAGCTCTACTCTGTGAGCAAAAAGCGGCAAGGGTCTGAACACTAGAGCAGAAGGGGAAAGCCAAGAAGTGGCAGAGGAAACCTCTAGCACGAAAATATGCAGAGGGTAGAGAATCAACTATTATATATCCAATATTATACAGCGTCCAATGACCGATAGCAGTCATGCCGGGGTATTCATCTTTCTTTTTCCAATCGCAAACACACCCCAAATTTCATGAACGCCATATATGTTACATGGTTATGGTTTTTACAAGTTAATGCAATATTTTAAATCAGGGCCTGGCCGCGGAACATGCCCTCGCGAACCTCGCGAACGACGTCCTTGCGATCCTTCTTGCCGACCAGAACGACACCCCGACCACGCTTGCCCATGCGGCCGAGACGACCCAGGCGGTGGATGAAGTCGACCGTTGTGTGGGGAACGTGGTAAAGCAGCACAGTCTTCACAGCCAGGGTATCAATACCACGGGAGGCAATGTCGGTAGTGACAAGAACCTTGGTGTTGGGCAGACGGCGAGTAACCTCCGCTTTCTTATCGGGAAGCTCAAAGGGAATAGACTTCTCGGCGCGATGCTGCTTTTGGGCCAACACAATCTCTTCCGAGGTTGGGGGAATGTCAACCTCGGTGAATTCCGCAAGAACTTCCTCTTGCTTGCGAGAACTGGAATCGCGGGAGAGTGAGACGGCGTCGATGCCCTTGGAACTCAGGAACTGGGCAACCTCATCTGCTTCCTCCCGCTCATTGACGAAGACGATGATCTTCTTCACCTTTGGGCCCATATACTTTGCCAAAGGACCGTAATCTTCGCCATCACTGGATTCGCCGGCCTTGCCAATCGACCATATCACGTCGGCACAGGCAAGACTCCGATTGCCCCGATAAGGCTCCTTATCAATATCCACCACACCAAGCTGCACGCGACGAGGGATGGCATGCAAGTTCGGAGTTGTCAGACGCTTCACGTCGGGGTACTTTTTGCGAAGCTGATTATCGAGACTCCGAGGGATAGTGGCGGAGCAGAAGATCAATTTCTTAAGCGAAGGCGCCGTTTTGTCGACAACCTCCATCGTAGTGGGCAGGAAGGACCGATCCATCAAGGAATCAGCTTCATCGAGCACGAGGTGACTGACACGGCTGAGGACATAGGGGTTCGTCTTCGCGATAGACGCGAGCAGGTGAGGAGTGGAGACGAGAATATCGAGGCCGTCCGGGTGAAAGAGCGTGTTCTTGATTCGGCGCGGCGTGAGGGTCGATGCAATCATTCCCGAACGATACTTCACGCCGTGGGCAAGGGCCTTGACTTTGGCTCCGACTTGCAATACCAATTCTGAGGTAGGTACGAGAATAATGGCCCTAGGGCGGCCGGCATCGGTCATGGGCGGCTCAGGCTCCAACTCAAACGTTCGGTTCTTCATTCTCTCCTCCCGCTCTTTTGCCTTTCGTGCTTCAAGGATTTCCTGCTCCTCCTTTTCTATCCTCTCGGCACGTTTGACGGCATCCACAACCGGCAAGAGGTAGGCTAGAGTCTTTCCTGATCCTGTTTCCGCCGCGAGGAGATACTGATCATATTGGGGGCCTTCGTCGCTGGTCGTCTTCACAACGTCTTTTTTGCCATCATTGTCCTTGAGTAACTGGGGGATCGCGAGGCGTTGGATCGGGGTTGGAGTCACGTCCGCCAGGCCGGGGAGGGCTTGGGCGAAAATCGAGTGCCGAACCGCAGGCAGGAGAGGGAAATGATCGAAGCTCGTGACGTTCGCTAGTTTGGCTTTTGTGGCAGTTCGGCGACCATATGGGATTGGCGCTAGGGTTGTCTGCATCTTCAATGCTTTGTACAACGGGCTGTCCTTCTTGTCACCTTTGCCTTCTTCCCCGGATCGCTTAAGGGCCGCTTGGGACCTCGATCGCGGGGCCTCTCGAATCCGTGCTTCCTTCTGGTTCATTGCAGCGAAAGGTCCCGCTCCACGACCCGAGCGGGGCTTCTTCAATGAGGCTTTCGCGACATTAGGGGATAGAGTCATGCGAGAGGCCTTGCGGCGCATCGTGGCCATTGTTCGCGTGGCCTGCCATGTCGAGAGAAGCCCATGGGAAGGGGCAACGGGAGCTCTAGTTAGACATAAGAAGCATATCGAAGAACGCACGGGCAGTGGCATCCTGCCTGTAATCAAGTCGAAAAACGATGGATATTGGTACAGCAGAACCGCGACTGAGATGAGAAAACCCGTTTATCAGAAAGTTCTAGCGCCATTCCTTATCTGTACTAGCGCCGATCATTGCGTGCTGAATTCTCAGGCGGAAGGATCAGGTGATCATTATCGGAGATGAGTCAGCGACACGTCCCCCACCTGAAACAGGCGAACAGACGCGTTGCTATGGAGACTCCCGCGACTCTGTCAACATCATTATCTTGCTTGGGGTAACAATCCACTCTCGGATCCATGGAATAGATATCGAAATCCCCATCTGTGATCCTCTTTCCAACCATCCCTTTGGTATCCCTTCCCTCTACTTTCGAACTCTTTTTCTTTGTCCCTGCGGTATTGGCTTTTGCTTTCGCTTTAGCAACCTGCATTTCTGAGACGATCGACACGACTTCCCTTTGGAGTGTTGTGTACCAGGTCTCGCTGTTTTTCCACGCGACTCCTGGTATCTTCTAAGATAGGTATGTATGCTGCATGTTGGCACCGTTCTGACGTGTCCTCTGCGCTTGGCCTCTGGCTCGACGCGATCGTCGACCGCGATGAACAATCGCTGACATCATCAGACACCTTGTTGTTTTTGTTACCACAACTCACCACCTTGACCGGCGCAAACTACGATGGGTAATGGACCTGGTCAGCGGCCACTGTCTGAAGTGAGCCCCATGGCGCAGAGACGCAACTCTCCAGTTTGGAATCAAACAACTAAAGTACTGCCACGCCACGCCTCCAGCCGGATAAAACAGCACGCTAATGTTCTATTGTTAGATGCCGGCTGGCGAAGCCTCTACGTACGATGTCTCACCTCTGAATAACAAACCTTCCCCGCGCCTCTTTTGGAAAGGTCGCGACTCTCCAACTCCCTTTTCCAAGGGTGCCGAAAACCGTATGCCATATGACCCGGAAGGCTCCTTCTTCGCCGCGCGACGGCCATCTCTCGAGGACCTCAAGCGTGTCTCGCGGGTAAAGAACAATGCCAGCATGTTCCGTGACGGCGGATCAGAATACGACCCTGCGCATGTCGCAGTACCACAGAAACCGTTGGCCACCGACCGCTCACCAAACCGCGACAGCCAAATGAACGTCGCCAAGTCACAATTCATGGACGACGAAGAGGATCCGGCACAAATCACAAGACCTATCTCGCCAAGCAAAGACCAACGCTCCCCCGGAAAGTCGTCGCTCTCTAAGGGCAGCCGATATGGAAAGGGCTTTGACCCTTCGCATGACATTTGGTCTGAGTACGATAACGCTTACCAGAACTCAAAGAGTGTCAAATTTGACGCTGCACCTCCACAGGTCAATGAATACGAGATGCGTACCCCTGATCCCTCATCTATTGCCTCCGGGTCCCGAGAGAACAGTTATGACTCGGAGGAAGATGCGGATGTTAGCTTCGAGCATGAATCGTCTGTTGAGCGGGATGACAGTTTTGATGCGTCACTCGAAGACATTGAGAAGACTCCGGTAGTCCTGCCCGAGGACTGGCGTTTCATGAGCCCTGGAAGTGTAAACGGCGAAGATGATACCTACGCTGAACACACCGAAAATAACACCGCTGACGAACGTCCCATATCGCGCGAGGCAGACACCAGCAGCCACTCGCGCGTTGAGTCTCTTGACTCCAATGGGGAGCGCCGTCCGCTACCGCCGCTGCCATCGGTTGCGCGTATGTCTTTGTCTGGGTCACGACCAACCTCACCCGAGAAGTTGGCTGCCGCTTTTGAACGGGGTAGTGGTAGCCAGCGTGGTTTGCCGACAGCCCTTCGCCCTGCATCGTGCAGCAAATCTGACATCAACGGCGCGATGTCCTTGGAGGAAAGGTTGAGACTCATGATGCTTCACGAGCAGCATGGTGATGCAGATGAGGATGGCAAGGAGATGGATGAGCCATCAAAAGCATCAGCCACATCTCACCATAATGCATCGGCCCTTGACAATGATGCCCAATCGGCTGAACCACCCAGGGAAGATGTCTTCTCTCCTCCGCGAATCTCCCGGGATTCGATCCTGCGGGACATTCGCAAGGGCGAGAGCTATGATGACGACGCGTTCGATGATGATTCCCAGATTGCATCCAGCCCCAACCCTTATGAACACTATGATCCTGATGTCCCAATTCCGTCTCTGGAAAACGATGATGACGACTCCTCCAGCGTGATCATCAAAGAGGAGGCACATGATGATGATCTTTATGCCATCCCCGATTACTACCAAAACTCTTCGGACAACAGCCTGTCTTCGAGAGACCAGCGAGCCAAGTATGACGAGGAAAGCAGCTATTCCCTCCGAGGTGCCGCGGAGGCTGCTGAAAAGGACAACGGCGGCCAGACCACCCCAACCGCTGAGCATCACAGTGAGGGTGCCCTCAACCACCACCAACTGGAGGAGCCAGCAGACGTTTCTCAACCTACCAATGCCTCTGGGCTGAATATGGCTTCTATTCGCCAATCCCTTGGGCGCCCTGTGACCCCCGAACTTGAGCAGGGGCCCGAGGATGAGCTTTCCGAACCTTCCACCCCGGAGTCAGTCATTCGTCATCCCATTGAGGACGATGAAGAAGATGGAGAGGACGAAGGTTTCGAGAGCTCTTCTGATGAGTCTGTTCCGGAGCCGGTCGCGACAATCAAGGCGCCGGGAGCTGGCCTCAAAACTCGACCTTCGCTCACCCCGGCTGATATGGAGTCGATGGCTGCCACTCGTCGCAAGATCAGTGGGCAGCATGCGCCCTCGGTGCCGTCCCTTCCCCCGCAAGCTTCCGACGGCTCTGAGCGTGAGGACAAACTCACAGATCTGCCCCCGCAGCTGACCCTTCCTAACGCAGCTCAACGCAAGTCGAGCCTCATGCAACTCGACATCCCATTCAGCATCCAGGAGGAAAGCCTTGGATCCGGTCTCAACAAGGAATTTGACCGCGTCATCGAAACTCAAAAGGTTGCGTTCCAACTCGCCCTTTCCCAAGTTGATTGTCTTCCGGTGCCAGCTTCCCAGACGGACCACCCGCTGGTGTCTCGACCCCAAGGACTTCCTAGCTTTGCCGACTTTGTCAAACCAGCTAACACATATCGCAATCAACAGAGAGGTTACCTCATGAGGCAGAACACAAAGGTTGTCATCGCTAACAACCGTAACGACGAAGAACCCACGACGCCTGATGAACAGTCGATGGGGGACCCGCGCGGTACGCGGTCCGCGGGCTCTTCCCCTCGCAAGCCAAGCCAGCAGACCTGGACCACAGAGCCATGGAACGGTTCGATGCGACGTCCGAGTATCAAAATGGCGGGTGGTGTCCCAAAGAAAAAGCCTGTCCCTGGGGCTGTTCCCCCTCTCCCTGGCCAACAGAGCAATGTCGACGAGGCCCAGGCGATCATCGATGAGAACGAGACGCTTGCACAGGACAGCTTTGAGGAAGGCGAGGAGCGAGGTCGCTTGTTTGTCAAGGTCATGGGAATCAAGTACCTGGATCTTCCTCTTCCACGCGGTAAGCGAGCAGATATGGTGTGGCTTTCGGTATAGTTTTGGTGCTAACTTTCCCTAGGCGAACGCTCCCATTTCGCCCTCACCTTGGACAACGGCCTTCACTGTGTGACTACCTCCTGGCTTGAGCTGGGCAAATCAGCCCCGATCGGTCAAGAATTTGAGCTCATTGTACAAAATGATCTTGAGTTCCAGTTGACTTTGCAAATGAAGGTCGACGAAAACAAATTTTACCCACAAGAGAACGCTGTCTCTCCCGCTCGCCAGAAGACTTCGGCATTGAGCCGTGTCTTTGCATCCCCCCGGAGACGCAAGGAGCTCGATTTGAAGCAACAAATGCAGACTCAGCAGTCCAAGGATGTCAACGCCCCGGTTTACGAACGCCTCCGAAATCTCGTCGCTCGTGACGGAAGCTTTGCTCGTGCCTATGTTGCGCTGAGCGACCACGAAAAACAAGCGTTTGGCCGCCCCCACCTTGTTGATGTCGCTTGCTTCAACGAATGGGCCGTAGACGAGCAGCCCAGCAGCGTAAAGAGCAAGAAGAGCACAACTAGCGTGACTGCCCAACGTCGCCCGCCGTACAAAGTTGGAAAGTTGGAATTGCAGTTGTTGTTCGTCCCCAAGCCGAAGGGCAGCAAGGATGAGGACATGCCCAAGAGCATGAACGCCTGTATCCGTGAAATGCGCGACGCCGAGAGCGTTGCTGCTCGCAGCTGGGAGGGATTCCTCTCACAACAGGGTGGAGATTGCCCAGTAAGTTATTACCCATCTTCTTTCTGAGATCACCGTATTCTGACAAATGCAACAGTACTGGCGTCGTCGCTTCTTTAAGCTGCAGGGCTCGAAGTTGACGGCATACCATGAGACAACGCGTCAACCCAGAGCGACCATCAACTTGGCCAAGGCGTCCAAACTCATTGATGACCAGCCGTCTCTCACTCAAAAGGAGACCAGCACTAAGAATGGTGGTCGCCGGAAGTCGGCTTTCGCCGAAGAGGAGGACGGCTACATGTTCGTCGAAGAGGGATTCCGTATTCGGTTCGGTAATGGCGAAGTTATCGACTTCTACGCGGACAGTGCAGCAGACAAGGACGGCTGGCTGAGAGTTATGTCGGAGGCTGTCGGCAAGGGATCTTCTGGAAATGGAGCGCTTAAGCCCTGGGCCGATCTTGTGCTCAAGCGTGAGCGAAGTATGAAGGCTCGTCGTCCCACTACCGACCGCCCTCCTGTCGGTCCTCCACCGCCTACTGGGAAACGACAGAGTGATTTGATGAGAGGTCCTCCAGGCTCAGCAGGATCTGCGGCGCCGGCACCTCCGTCCCCACGGCCACGACACAAGCACACGCACTCTCAACCCGAGATGGGCGGTGCTGACGCTCGCCGACAGAAGACGCGCTCCCTCATGTTCTAAACCACGCCTGGGATCCCTTCACAGCACAAAAGCCTCCCTTTCCCTTCTCCTGTTCATGATGTCCAGTTGTCACAATAACCTTTTCTATTCCCCTTTGTGGATGTCGTTCCATACTACTTTTCTCCTACTGCTTTGGAGGTCCATTTCCTTTCTTTATCTTTGTTTTTCTTTTTTTTTTTTCTTTGGCGATGTTGGTGTACGATGCAGCTGCTTTCATTGTGTTCGGTGCGATTGTTTTTGACCAAGGCTCCATTGTGACCAGCGAGGGCACGACGATATGGCATGACCCTAGACTGCAGGACACCTGATGTTTTCCTTCGAGATCCTGCTGTACTTAAATGAGACATACGCCTGCTGGCTTTTTTTCTTTTTCATGAGTTGATAGTTTTATGGTCCAATTTCATCTTATTCAGTTCAATTATGTTTCTCAAGCTTTGTAAGACGACAACCAATCCCAGTGATGCCATCTTCCACCTATTGCATTTATCATCTGATGCTATTTGTCCAGTCCGGGGCGTGCATTTATCAGCATTTCTCCATGTAGGACCAATATTGCGTGCTATTCTGACAAATGCGACTCGATCACCCCGCAAGGAAGTTCAAGTATAAGAACTGGACATATCCACAGCACAATGCCATCTCATCCAAGCCCCAAGGAACATTAAACATTAAACATTAAACATTCAACTCGTGATTCTCAAGATATGGCATCCGCCGCAGTTCAAGTCCCAAGCAACCATGGCTCAATCCTTGCCCATGGATCGAGAGTTCCTATCTCCGAGAAGCCTCACCATGTCCAGACAACCCTAAACTTCTTCAAAGAGAACGAAGATGGTTCTCCTCCCTCTCCTACCATAGTTGGAAAACCAGAGACCTACAATAAACCATCCATCTCCCTCCCCGCCACTATTCACGACGTCAGCGGACACGAACTCGACTATTCCCTCGATGGCAATGGTTTCCAGTTCTACTATCATGAAAGCACGGAGAAAGAATTCCTGGATAACGAAAAGATTAAACGAGAATACTACCCAGAAACAGAGCAACTGCTCAAAGATGCGTACGTTGTCTTAATTCGTCACATATCAACCCCAATCCAAGCAACCCCAGAACTAACAAGTATAGAACCGGCGCCTCTCGAGTCCTAATATTCGACCACACCGTCCGCCGCGCATCTCAAGATTCCAGAGAAGCAGAACAGCTTCGCGGCCCCGTCCAACGCGTCCACATCGACCAATCATACAAAGCCTCAAAGAACCGAGTCTTTCACCACCTCCCCGAGGAAGCGACAGAGCTCTTAAAAGCGCGATACCAGATCATCAACGTCTGGCGCCCGATTCGCACAGTCCTGAAAGATCCCCTAGCTGTGGCTGACGCTCATACTGTTCCCGATAGTGATCTCGTTCCAGTGGGACTTATCTATCCTGATCGTGAAGGGGAGACGTATTCTGTGAAGCCGGATCCAGGTATCAAGTGGTATTATCGCTATGGACAGACGCCGGACTTGGTGACTTTGATTAAATGTTTTGATTCCAAGACGGATGGTAGGGCGAGACGAGTGCCTCATTCGGCGTTTGTGAATCCTGATACTGTGGATGAGGAGGGAAGGGAGAGTATTGAGGTGAGGGCTTTGGTTTTTCATCCTGATGATCGGGAGTGAGCCTGTCTGCTTCTTGTTTCCAGATTGGATACTTTGGTTTATTCGTGAATGAATGATTTCAGAACTCGTGACTATTGACTATTTGGGCTTTTGCAAATCGTATCTAACTAGGCACATTGTAAATGACTCATCTATTTACCAGCGACGTCCTTCACGGCCGAGATGATGTCCTCGGGACCTAGACCCTGGGCGTTGATCTGCTCGAACAATCCACCGCATCCTTCCTTCACAGCACCCATGGTCTTGTACTTGGGAGTGAGCTTGCGCTCCAGCAGGTGAGTACCGAGACGAGAGCCAAGGCCGGTCTTCTGGGCGATAGACTCCACAACGAGAACGAAGGGGCTGGAGCCGTATGTGCGGATAGCATCCTCGTCGACAATGTTGAGGGTAGGCTTGTTGACCAAACCGACATCAAGACCCTCCTTGCGCAGGGTCTCAACAGCGTCGAGCGACCGGTACAACATGTCACCATAGGACACGATGTAGCCAGCGGAGCCCTTGCGGACGAACTCCTCCTTGCCGGGGACGAACTCGTAACCCTCGCCGAAGAGCTTCTGATCGGTTCCTTCCTTGAGGATGTAAGGCACCTTGGAGCGGGTGGAGAAGATGAATCGCATGCCCGACTCCCAGAAGACCTTGTTCACGACGGCCTTCATTTGCTCGCCATCAGCGGGGAAATAGAGGCTGGTGCTCTCGGCATCCATCAGGCCATTGTCGGCGAAGAAGTGGTTCAGACCGAAGTGGCATGTATTGTCGGCCATCTCATCAACACCGCTGTGCGAGAAGTGGGAGAGGACGGTGCAGTTGTTCAGACGCGCCATGGTGATTTCGGAAATGCACATCTCCAGGAAGGCGGAGAAGGTGGAGAAGACACCCTGGCGTTTGCCGTTGCTGCCAAAGCCAAAGCCGGCGGCGGCGGAGAAGTTGCCTCGCTCCATGACACCCGAGGGAATGAAGACCTCGGGGTGCTTGGTCTGGATGGCCTTCAGACCGGTCGAGCCCGCAAGATCGGAGTCGATCACCATGACACGACGCTTGGCTTCCTCCTCACTCAGCTTGTCGAGGACAGAGTTGACGGCCTCACCGAAAATGGAACGGTTAGCGCCCTTGTCTGTTGAGCAGCCCTGGTACTTGTGGGGGTTGGAGCGGCTCTTGATCTCATCATAGAAAGCAAGCTGCTCCTTGCTGTATCCCCTCTTAGTGAGGTATTTGCGAGCGATATCGACGGTAATAACGTCATGGGCGTGGATCTCGCCTTCAAGGCCCTCAATACCAGCAGCCATCTTTCGGTTCACAATGACTGCCGCGGGGCCCTTGTGGTGGATGACCTCGGCCATCGCCCCATACAAGGAATCGATGTTTTCGCCCTCGGCGCGAACGACGTGAAGGCCGTGACCCTCAAGGGTGCGAGCAATGTCATAGCCCTTCAGGTATTGGGAGGGATGGCCGGCAATTGTGACGTCGTTGTTGTCAATGAACAATTTAACGTTAAGGTTCCGGGCCACAGCGATACGCGCAGCTTCGGCATCGTTTCCTTCCTGCTGCGAACCATCCGAGCCCAGCATAACGACGTTCTTATCCTTGTTGGCCATGGAGATACCGTTTACCATTCCCCACATGTGACCAAGACGTCCGGAGCTGAACTTCACGCCGGGAGTGAGGCCAAGCTCGGGGTGGCCGGGAAGCTTCGAGTTGGCATCACGGTAGTTCAGGAGGTCATCGGGGTCGATCTTGCCGTCCATCGCGGCGAGCAGATACTGTGTAGCAACTCGGTGACCTGCCTCGTCGAACATAGCGTCCACGAAGCCGTCGGGGTTGGCATTAATGAATGCAAGCAGGACACAAACTTCGGGAGCCGTGTCGAACGGTCCACCGGTGTGACCAGATACGCCGCGAGCGGCACCGGTCGCAGTGAAGGCAATTATAGCATCACGGAAGACGTTGATGTTGTGCAGAAGATCTTTCTTCTGGTCTGCTGTGAGGGTTGTATTCTTAGAGTCAAGCTTGAGCTGCTTGAATTGCTTGAGGTCCACTGGGAATTTGTGGCCACCTGCCATTTTGTCGTTATTTTATTCGAATATTGTGAGAAGATGAAGTTCCTACTGAGGATAGGTTTGAGGAGGAGAAAATAAAATATGAGACAGTAGAAAAAACCGGACGTAAGGTCGCAGGAGGGGTGTTGACGTCATAACATAGATAGTGGAGGGGTTCGACCGTTTCGAAGGTTCAAAGGTTCGAAGTGTCATGTTCCTTGGACGTTTCCCTGGATACTCTTTGCATCTTCCCTGTTTCATATTCGGGCCCTAACCATCATCGATGAGATACCAAGGGTGGCGCTATGATTCGAATGGTATGTTATACTACTATGCTAGCTAACTAACTAGTTATATATCCTGGGCTTGGAAAACAGGGCTGAAGCTATGTTATGACCGGATACTTGGAAGTCATAATCACTTGACTCCCTTTCCCCTTATGTAGCACTTTTTGGCTGCGCTTTCCACCAAGCCCTGCCGGGCTAGCTCAATCGGTAGAGCGTGAGACTCTTAATCTCAAGGTTGCGGGTTCGACCCCCGCGTTCGGCTATTCCTAAAAATGACCTGAGACATCTCTTTTTCTTTCCTTTTTGTTAAGAAAGGCCTTTAAAGACTCAATTCCGCTATTCAGTTTTATCCTCCCTAAATCCTCTCTAACTCCTCCATAACTCGATCATAGTACCCCAATTTCCCGACATAAGCATATACCCTATATAAATAGGATATAGCTTGGCTTCTCTTGGTACTGAGGCAATCGACCGACTAGAAATAAGTATCCAAATATACTTAAGTCTCGAGTGGAGTGAAAGTGGAATTCAGTGAGATATTGTAACTTTACAGAAGAGCCCTGGAAGGGGGTAAGGCAACAGAGAACTAGCGGTGATTCATCGGCGGGTACTATACATCGTATATGCGTGTGCCAAAAGTCGAATTCGGCTGGCGGAACAAAGGAGGACTTGTTTTGACGTTTAGGTGGGCCTTGACAGTCAGGCAGACAGGGAAGACAGTGGGTGATATGATTGGTTCTCGACTTTTGGCACCTACCGCCATATCGTCTGCCTTGTAACATACGATGATTCAGAGGATGATTCTCACCCTGTCTATTGCGCACCCTTCTCACTAGTCGAAAACTATATTGTTTGTATTGTTATATAGCTATGCAGTGAGAAATCTAGTACATACGACCATAGGGTGTGGAGAACAGGGCTTCCCGTCCGCTCAGCCGTACTTAAGCCACACGCCGGCAGGTTAGTAGTTGGGTGGGTGACCACCAGCGAATCCCTGCTGTTGTATGTTTCGAATTTTTGCTATCTTGTGCTTCATTCATTCAGCTTTCATCATATAGGAGTAGAAATCCACACTTTGTTTAGTTAGGTAGCGACCGTAAAGCTGTCGGCCAGACTTGGATGAGAAGAAGTGGATAGCGAGGCACCCTCAAGATATTGGATGAGCCCTAGCCTAATCATTCTCAGTCCATGTCACCGTTTTTGTAGACTCGGTTCAAGTAGGCGTCTTTATTCGTACGCTTCACCCCCTCAATATTTTTAGCGCTGCTCCCAACTTCCCCCCTGGCTGCTCTATACTGTCGTGCTTTCTTTATACTTGCTATGACAACCAGACACTAGTTATTTTGCGTCAAGTGGGATTATAGTGGCATAGTTAAAAGAAAGTTCACTGTAATCCTAGCTATATCGTCAAGCTTGATTCCCTCGATATACCTGTTTCGTCACACTATATCATTCCATTGTCTAGCCCCTTATGCTCTGTCAATAAGCTGGTGAATCGCGTTTGGATCAAAGGGAGCAGTCTCTATCTCCCGACCATAATGATAGAGGACCGTCAAGGGCATTTCTTCAGGGATATGCTGAGAACGAATGAATCCGCTGTCCACAATGACAAAGTCGATATCGCCTCCACGGGTTGCATCTGCCCCCCAGAATAAGGGAGTAAGTGGCGACTCTGGCCCCTTAATGTATAACGACCGGCTTCAAGAACCCATTGATTACCTCCATCACTTGGCCAGCGCTAGATCACATTGGAGTTAGTTCATTTAAACAGAGATGGAGGGTGAGAATTCCGGGCGTACTCTTTGATGGTTTGGACGGGCATTTTGAGAATATTAGGCTTGGTGTGGTTTTAAGTTGAATATTTTAGTTTGTGACCTAGAAGGATGGTAAGTAATAGAGTAAGTGAGATGAGTGAAGCTCAATTTATAGCTGAATTCAAGAACCTCAGCTAGGGTTTCAGCTGCGGTCTTGACCAGCCAGTTCATGTAAATCAATTCTGTTTGACCTATCATAGCGGCAGGGTTGGCGGGGTAGATGGGGAGCTGAAAGCATGCTCAGCCATTTGCACCAGCGGCAAGAATCACAGGATTCTCTGATTTGATTATATTCAGCATCTTGTGAGCTACGCTAATGTCGCAGCTGGTGGGTCTTGCACTGTTGTCATTATCTGATATGATAACTGATATGATAGTGAATGCAGCTCTTTGAGTTTTCAGCTGAGCCAAACTGTGGGATTATACGTCATCGGGGAAAGTAACCGATAGTAGATGTACTATACTTCAGCTGAGTATCAACAACGTCGGGCTTGATTGACTCTTGATTGGTTACAAATTTATTAGACATGGAAAAGAATTGGAGCTTGAGAATGACTATTGTATCTATCTAAGTTCAACTTAGAAAATGTAGTATGTATAGTTCTATTTTTGTGACAATTAATCCTCTTAAGACCAGGACTGACTAAAGTGTCAGAAGAAACCTTGAGCTAGCGATTTCATGTTCCAATCCAGGCGTTCGTCCACCGACCAAGTTGGCGATTTCGGTAACAATTCGTTTTATTCAATTCCAACGCCGCCGGGCAAATAGAGATCGCCAGGCAGAAAATAAGTTTGAGGACCACCCACTTCTTTGCTAGAAGGGACAAAAACTTGCTTATCGTCCGTTGTATTCACATCTACCGTGGGAATTGGCTGTCGCAAGATGCTACCGTCAATGGCGACTTGGTCAAGTCATTCAGATCGACGGTCGAGTCCAAGATGCTTGCATTATCGGTAGTAATTTGCGCCATTTTCTCATCAACTCGGTGAAACTGGACCTCGAAATTATAAGCCGTATCCTGAATCATCTCGTTGCAATCTTGAAGAACTTTCTGGGAGACTTCAGGTTCTGCTAACCTTCCTATGAGACATACTGTCAAAGACCGAGACAAGGGTTGACAAACTTTCATATTGTTCCGGAGAACCAGTCTATTTCAACCATTTTTTTCTATTCTTAATTTTCCACTTTTGATGAATCAGAAACGAGTTGGGGGATGCATCTCCGGAGGACGGATATAGAACATATCCCAGCCATTCGTATCACATTGAAACCACACGAATCCAGTGAACTCACTGTCCCCGAAAGGTATTTTCATCCAACCAATGTCCTCTAGAGTACGTCCCTTGAGAGGCTCAAATTCCTCCGGGAACCCACCTAGTGCCTCCAACTCTTCTTCATCTAACACCTATGATTCCCATTGGCCATCAATTAGACGAACAAACGCTGATTCACTGGAATCCAATTCTGACTCGTTTAGGACTGATCCCAAGGCCTCCTGGTCCACCATCAAGAAGTACCGGTACCGACCTGACTGGATATGGTGCTCTTGGCCCGGTGGAACATTTTGTTCTTGGTGCTTGGCACTCGCAGCCCATTTGTTGAGATTCTCGCGGAGGGTAGCAGTTGTTGCACCTTCAAAAGAGGAATCCTCCATGACTGTAGGGGCAAAGTTGTCTAGCAGATCTAGACCATTATAGCACTTGAGCGAACTTCCCTGTAGTAGTTTCTGTCGAAATGCCGGGCTCATCTCAACCGCTGAGGTGAGGAAAACGTAGGACGTGTCAAGAACATCAACAGCAAGTGCGTCAAGATCATCGTCTGGCTTTGGCTGGGTTGGGGCTTTTGACGGGAGTCGGGACAATGCGTGGGCGATCAGGTTCGAGCGCCCTGAGCGGTGATGGATTTTGACCCGAAACTGTTGGATGTACTGAGACGCTCGGACGAGGCGTAGGTTTAGCCTATCTGGGGATGCCGTTGTGTGGGAGGTGGCGAGGTTGATCATTGCGATGTGATCTGTGTAGGCGATAGGCGTGAGGTCCTCTGGCGCAGCCTCTATCATGTGTCGCGCTTTTCGGATCGCCCATACAATGCATGAGACTTCCAACTCTGTCGGCCAATATGACTTCTCAGCCGGGGTGAGCAGGCGGCTGAGGAAGAGGATTGGTTCTACCGCCGTCGGTGGCGGTGGGTCTTGGAGATTAGTGTGCTTGTAGTCGTCGCGGACATGAAAGAGCATGACGCCATGCCCTGCCTCTTGGGAGGCGTCGACGTTCATGTACAAGCGAACATTACGATCAAAGCGTTGTCTGGCGGAATAAGAGAGTCATGAATTTCTCCCAATCAGCGTCACTTTGGTATGTGCAGCGATATATGGTGAAGCCCCAGGTGTCAAAGCCATCCGCTTGAAGAAGTCGCTCCAAATTGTCTGCTTGGTTTCTGGTTGTTTCTGTCGTAGGCTTCCGTTTCGAAGGTTGACTGACGCCCCAGAATCCCTCGTCGTCATCGGGTGGGAGGCGCGAGCGCGGGGGTGAGGCAGAGCTCATTGTAGCGGAAAAGGGAATTGCTGTTTGGGAACGCTGTAAATTTGGGTTTTCGCAATATGAAGGGCCGACTGTGTTAGCGGGGAGGCGGGTGGCACTATGAAGAGCAGAAAGTCTGGTTTGGAGCGGATGAAGGAAAAGAAACCTCCTTGCAAGCATTTTTGTCCGCGGGAGTTGGGAAATGAGGGTTTATAAAATGTAGTAAAGCATATCCACGCGCTGCGGTTCCCCACGCTTGTACAATTCTATTTTTGTGATAATCAATCCTCTTCACGCTTCTTTTCTTAAGACCAAGGTTGAATGAAGGGTCAGAAGAACACCTTGAGCTAGCGTTTCATGTTCGAAGTATAGGTTCCATATTACCTTTTTTTTTTTGGTGTGCACCCTTCTTCATCTGCGACATCCTTACCCTATCTAATTGCGCACTCATCACTGCTATTGTATGTTTTAAAATTTTTGCTATTCTGTGTTTCAGCTTTCGCTATTTAGGAGTTACATACTTCTCTTGGTTCGAAGTTGGTACTATTGGTACCTAGTTACTTAACAAGACTCAAATCAAGAATGAACCTAATTGTCTTCCTTCTTATGTGTAGAAAAAATAATAAATAGTTGTTATATATAATATCAATAAGTTAAAAAGAAAAGACAATTCAGAACAAAAAGAATGCATCAACGGGGAGTCGAACCCCGTGCTAGCGCTATCATGTGAATGGAAGGCGCTAATGTTACCGGTACACCATTGATGCAACAGATGACATAAAATTCCCAATTTTGTTTCAAGCCTGATTTTCACATAACCTCCATTTTGAGATCAAAGTGACTTACTCCATAATTGTGAGCAGACCATACGGCTCTCTTAGGGCTTTGGCCACTTAAAGGAGGATCACTTGTTTCCAAGGTTTGTGATTTGTTTGTCTAGCGCTGATCCTTGGAGTATACGTACTACCCGCGTAACATTCATGATGTCGGCCCTTGGAGCATACTTTCTATAACTAGAGGACTGTTATGTTATAGAGTGCTATTTGTAGTAGGATTGAGAGTGTAAATAGGCCCTCCCGCCCTACATTAACTTTTCTTGTTCTTGTCCTTCTCGTTTCTTGTCTCGAGTTGATACTTTCGTTTATGCAACTCTTTAGCAGAGTTATCACTTTCCATGACTTGCCGACCGTGATCATAGTTGATAAATTAAGAAATATAGACCTCAACTGACTAACATGGCTAGGTTGCCTTCCTTGTCGCTTTCCACTGCTTCTGTTAACCTTGAGTGTCGAGGGCAGAAGGCCGCAGACCACCGTCACCTACATACTTACCAATGGGGATTTGGCGTACGCCCAGGTGACATTTGTAACCATTCTCTACTGGAAACACATGGCACTAATAATAGGGTTAGGCCTTATGAAGATTGTTCATAGGCACCAATCTTGGTCACACCGATCTGGGTCATTTCCCCATATTATTGAACTACTACCTTTTCACTCATCTTAAACGTCAATTGTTACCAAGCCAAGGCTTAGTCACCCCTTTAGTCTAGTTCCCAGTTCTTAGCTCACAGAATGGATCATCTTCATCACACATCAGCCTTGCTACACCAATGGCCAGAAATATTTCCTTTCGAGACCTAGATAAAATGAGTAAATTTACCAACCTAGGCGCTTGTGGTCGTAAGCAAATGAGGTCGCTTCTCGACCGATTTTCCGCCCGGGTGGTTACTTTTAAATGTTCAATGTTGAATGTGTAGTTATGCATCCTTGCCAACACAGCCCGCCTTGATATGCAGTTCTCGCACTACCTAGGCATGACTCAATCGTCTTGGCCCACCCGAAGTCGATATTACTGTTACAGGCTTTTCAGAGAAGAAGTACAATTCTTCCATAGAGTCTCACATATGTAGAGCGCGAAACGTCAAGCTAAGGAAGGAAAGGAGACAGGGGCGAAACTCGGGAGGGCCCATTTGGCCTCTCCTGCTGGACAGGCACTCCTCCAAGCCTCCACAGGAGGTGTCCTTCTAAAATAAATAAATAAATAAATATTCTTCGAAGGAAGCGTATAGTGAGACCACAGTTCTCGATCGTCAAGGGGGAAAAATAAAAAAGAATGCATCAACGGGGAGTCGAACCCCGTGCTAGCGCTATCATGTGAATGGAAGGCGCTAATGTTACCGGTACACCATTGATGCAACAGATGACATAAAATTCCCTGCTTTGGTATCAGACCTACTCTCCAAATGACTGAATATGTATAGCCTCCATCCACGTATAACTAACTCTCCACATACGTGATGCCCTCGGTTATTCTAGCCCCTACCCCCTGAAAAGATATACAATCATCAAGTTGGAGATCGACCCATGGGTACTTTCTGCTAAGTGGTAGGCTTCGAGATCTCCCTTGTAGTACCTTGTGGGGTAAAACCCGAAGACGACTTGCAAACCGTCTTGACGTCTTCCCCCCAAAACCATGAGGCTTTGAACTGTCTTTGAATAGCAATAAATCCAACGTTGTTTTCATGTTACTATCGGAATAGTGAGGACAAAATTACTGACTCCGGTAAAATTTCTGCGCGACTGTCATCAGCATTTAAGTAGTCGTTGACATCTGCCTCCTATCCCTTCTTTCAACGGCGGTTGGTAAAAGATGTTACTCAACTGCAGCGTACAAACTTAGATTGGATAACTACAAAGGAAAAATGCCATATTGACCAGTCATCCGAATAAGGAAATGAGCAAAAGCAATGAATAAAACCAACACTAAACAGAAGAATCGGTAGTTGTCAAGGCTTCTTCACCTTCTTGAATGGTTGATATTGGAGATAGATCTTAGGTAAAATGGACTATCGCCTATTAGTGTTGGTGCCATGGCACACGAACGCCAGGAATTGTAGGGCACATAGTCGAACACGAGGTGGACCAGAATCGGGCCAACCAGGGGGTCAATAGACAGCAACTAGAAATATAGCAGGGCTAGGCAAGTTCTTGGCAAACCAAAAATGGTATATATGTACATATACCCATCAGATAAGATAATATCTACGGAGCGTCACAGACCTCCAAAATACTAAGCAGACTTTTTCGGCGTCGGCCCAGGGCTTGGCCGCTTCTCCCATTAAAAGATCGGAATTTTCCTAGATTTCCTTTTCTTTACATGGGAATCAGTCTCCGACTCCCGTGCTCACCATGTCCGCCATGAACGCCGGCTTCGGACAGACCTCGGAAAAGGACCCTGAACCCCAGACCGCGTCTGTTCCTGTAGTTCAGCTGTTGGGTGAAGGCAGCCCCGGCGTTCGCAGAATCGAAATCATCACGTCACATTTTGGCCTGGTCGATCGCATTTCACTCTTTGCCAGTCTATTTCTTGTCGCCTATGTCTATGGCCTCGATGGGACTGTTCGCTACACCTACCAGGTCAGTTTCCCCAATCGTACCATGCATGTGAACTTCGAGAATTGACTCTATACTTTCTTTACAGCCTTATGCCACACAAAGCTATGGCCAACACAGCTTGCTCGCGACCGTCAATGTTTTGCGCGCCGTCATCGCCGCCGCCGCACAGGTACGGATGTTGACCACCTGAGGGGATCCAAGGGTGCTAGTGCTAATCTGTGGGATACTGGTAGCCTACGGCGGCCAAAATTGCGAACGTTTTTGGAAGAGTCGAACTGATCATTGTCTCGATCGTTTTCTACACCGTTGGTACCATCGTCGAAACATTTGCTAAGAGCGTCGAGGCCTTTTCCGCTGGTGCAGTCATCTATCAGGTATGGCACATGTCTTGAAAAGGCGGGATCGTTGATCTAACGTCTACCATCAAACCCAGATTGGATACACGTGTATCATGCTCCTTGTCGAAGTTCTCATCGCTGATGTGACTTCCACTCGATCGCGTCTTCTCTTTTCGTACATCCCAGCTCTTCCCTTTATCGTGAGTCCATCAGCACTATGCCATACACTATTTCTCTGACATGGCGATATCCAAGATCAACACATGGATAAGTGGAAACTTGACAGCCGCCGTGCTCAAGGTCACCTCGTGGCGATGGGGTGTCGGCATGTTCGCAATCATCTACCCCGTCTGCGCTCTTCCTTTAATCACGGTCCTCTTGATTGTTCAGTATCGCGCGAAGAAGTCTGGCCAGTTGGAGTCCTATAAGAGTTCTTTGCAACTCCTTGGTGGTCGTCGCCTTTTTATGGAGTTGTTCTGGCATCTGGACGTTGTCGGAATCATTCTGATGATAGCCATGTTTGCTTGTATCCTCGTCCCCTTTACAATCGCTGGAGGGATCACCGCTCAGTGGAAGACGGCGAAGGTTGTTACGCCGCTTGTGATTGGTGTTTTGTTGGTTCCGATATGGGTTTACTGGGAGAAAACGTGCCAGCGTCCTATGCTGCCTTTCAAAAAGCTCAAAGATCGTGCTGTCTGGGGCGCTCTCGGAATCGCGGTCATGTTGAACACCGGTGAGTAAACATTTCCCGCATTTATGATATGACCGCATCTGATCTTCTTCAAGCCTGGTACCTTCAGGGTGATTTCATGTACACTGTACTCTCCGTTAGCTTCAATGAGTCGATCCTGAGTGCGACCCGAATTTCGTCACTCTACAGCTTCACATCAGTCATCACCGGTGTCATCCTCGGCTTCGTCGTGATGAAAGTCCGCCAGCTGAAGCCTTTCATTGTGTCTGGAACTGTCTTGTTTATGGTCACATTTGGTATTCTGATTTACTACCGTGGTGGAGCTGGTGACTCTAGTCAGTCCGGAGTGATTGGCGGACAAGTTCTTCTGGGTCTTGGTAAGAAGAATGCACAACCATTTCTAACGTGACTACACTAATAACCCAACAGCCGGTGGCCTTTTCTCATATCCCGCCCAAGCAAGTATCCAAGCTGTATCGAAGCACGAACGTGAGATTCAAAGCCCAACATCCTTACCGTTACCCGCAACTAACATGCATCATAGATCTGGCCGTCGTCACCGGAATCTACCTCGCCTCATACAACATCGGAAGTGCAATAGGAAACACCATTTCAGGAGCTATCTGGAACCAAGTCCTCCCGTCCGAGCTAGAGCATAGGCTCGGAAACACAACCCTTGCCACCTCGGTCTATGCAGAACCGCTGGCATTCGCAGCGGCAAATCCAATGGGTACTCCTGATCGTGACAATGTCATTCTAGCATACCAGAAGACTCAGCGATTGCTTTGCATCACCGGTATTTGTCTGACGATACCGCTTATTGCGTTCGCGTTTTGCATTCGCAATCCCACGCTTACCAAGGAGCAGAGCTTGGTTAAGGCTGAAGAGAATTATACTACTGACGTAGACTCTACTAGTGGCTAGCTTGCTGCTTTGAGAGGACTATCCTCAACTGTGTGGAAGATGGTTTTTATTCTGTTTAGATGGCTTAGTATATTTCCATTTCAGGTCATCCCTGTGTCTGTGTCTGCTGGATGGCTTCAGGTCTATGTTTACTCGCTAGGTAGGGAATTATTATGGAATTAAGGATAAATTTAAAAAAGGCTTTGACACAGCCAAAATTGAAGTAGAAATGAAGAATCCCGATTAAAAAATGGCATCTTCCGTTATCAGCCTGAGGCCTGCACCCCAACCCTACTATAAATCTCTCGCTCCTCCCTTCTCTTCCTTCTCTTCTCTTCTTCTCTTCGGCTTTCCACCAGCTCCCCGACCCGTCGACATCTGGACCGCGTAGATCAGGTCGGACGACCGGCACTTCCCAACGCGACTATACACTGTGGGCACTGAGGGCTTGTGGGCTTTGTGGGCGCGCTCGATGATGAAGTACCTGCCACTCGGAATCTGAGACTTGATGGCTTCACAGCTATTGGTCCATGATTTGAATATCAACAGAGAAACTGAGAGCCTTCACACATTCGCCCGAACCATTAATACAAGATTACCAACCCCAACCCTATGGTTTCAGGCCTCTCCATAAACGCCGTTGAGGTACAAGGACCCCATGCAAAGAGGATAAAATGCCGCCGACGCTGATGTTGCTAGAGGTGTAGCACCGGATCCGTTACGGGGACGTTTCTGCAGCATCATCCAAGCCATACAAATGCCATGGTGTGGAGGACGAGTAGTCATGTATTGTACAAAACTAGAACCAATGTCCGAGCTGGACCTAAAATATATGCATCCAATAATACAAACTCAGCACCTAATAATCCTGCTGATCATTCCAGTAAAGTGTCCCATGCTGAACCTCACCCATAGGCTCAAGTGGCCACCTCATCACCAACCTCGTCCACTGAAGCAAATGACTCGCTAGCTTAATATGTCCCACATCCGTTGGATGGTTCTTCGGGTTAATATCATTATGTTGCAGAATACCCTTTGCCTCGAAGTAGTAAACAAACCCACGGTCACGGAAATGCTCATGGACCTTCTTGGTTTCTTCTTCGTACACCTGCGTCGGAACATATGACAGGCCCTCCTTAACCCATTCGCCCCATTGGGACTATTTTTGTCAGACTGATTCAAGAAGAGGGGAGGGTAGACGTACCACAATGAGAATGACGGCATGGGGCCATGTGCTGTGGATATCCTCGATTAGACTGACGTAGGCGTGGTAGAACTCGTTTCCGGGGATATCGTTCGGGTGACGGTGGTCGTTACCGCCCATTTGGATCACGACGAGGTCGGCGGGTTGTTCGGCGTTGTTGTCGAATTCCTCGGGTTCGTCGCCGAAGAATGCGTGCGCGCGGCTGCCGGGGTCGGAGGCGCGGTGCCAGTACCAGGTCTATTTAATAGTGGTTAGTATTCTGTGATGGATTTGCGCGCCTAGGGAATGTACCATGCCGTGAGCGTCGCCGTTGTAGCATTTGAGATCTACTAGGCATGCACCAGGGTAGGCCTTTTCCAAATATCAGCATTGATCGAAAAGTTCAACTTTGTAGATTTGCTTACTGTGATTGTATGCTCAACGTTGCCGAGGCCGGCGGCGAAAAGGTATCCCCATGATGAGATCGTCTCGTAAGTAGCGAACTGGCCGCTGACGAGGCTGCGACGAGTTAACGTAAAGTACCCGGGTATAGTGAAGATTAACTCACGATCCACCGATAACCTCCACCTTCTTGTCGAACTTTGTAGGGACCTGGAGGCTTGCATTGTGTGCGATAGAAACTCCAGCAATCTGAACTGTAGATGGATGTGAGCAGTAGAACTGACAGCGGCGGTGACATGACTTATCCGAAGCCCCAATTCGTGACTGCAACAATTTCAGTATATAGCAGTAACATAACGTATAATGTGGGATCATACCTCGCATCTCGAAAACCTTGTGCTGCTTGACTAGATCATCATCTAGCTCCAGCTCCGGCCCGACAAACTGATAGGTGGAGTCGGCGGTCACATTGGAGAATTGCCAGTCGAGCGATCCGACCCTGCGAGGTGTTAGTGAGGCCAAGCGGACAGTTAGGCTTCGGGATACGGACCGATATGCCACCAACACGCCATCTGTTGTGCTTTCGCCAAAGCTCACCGCAAGCTGGGATGGTTTTAGTTCGCTGATAAACGCGACGGGTATATGTCATGGAGATGAACCTGGCTTCCAGAAAATTCGACCTTGATCCCAGGAGCACTAGTGATGTCAGGATCAGCAACGAAGCTGAACAGCAAAAGGCGAGGAGACATACGACCACCCTAGATATCAGTTAGAAAACCAGATCGCAATTGTGGGGAAGCTTCACATACAAGAGACATGCTGACTATCCCACCGTCCTTTGTAGGAGATTTCCTCCACATTGGCATCATAGGTGCGCCAAGAATCATCGAGAGTAATGCGCGCAGCTTGTCCGGGGTACGGATCATCCCTCACCTGGCCATTCTGTAGAATGGTAGCTGCGGTATGTAACGACCACAGCAAAGTTAGACCTAAATTAGCAACGCGCATTGTGTATGATAGCATCTGGTTCCTGGATATGGAGCACAACAACCGTATATTCATCACAGTGGTCGCGTGCCGCTCGAGGAGGTATGATGTGGTGAGAATACTAATAATGGCGTGATCTTGGCTGAGAATCCACTTGCCACTTCTGTAGCTGCCGACACCACTTTCCACTTTCCACTTTCACTCAATTTACATTTGGACTTGCAAAGACAAGGGACTACTGTCGGGGTATGAAATAACGCGCTATTGAGTAATGTCATCTCTTCCACCTAAAATATCTATGACCTGAAATATTATAATGAATTTCTTGGGACGACCACGAGGTAAGGCACTGGTGGTAATTTGTACGGAATGCCGTAAGTTCGGTAAATTTGGTAAACTGGAACGTGCCTGGCTGAGACCCTGGCACGTAGGCGCCAACATTTCTGTCCTGGCGCTGATTAGCTGCGGTAGCCAGGGACCCGAGTCAAGATCCCTTCTCCCGTCCCTGCCAAGCCCGCCACAAGTCAAACCATCGGTTCTTAGAGCGCCACACGTTGGAGGTGAAATCTAGAGGCCTACATTCCAGAACTTTAATGGTGTGCCAAGCCGTATCAAATACCGTAATGCAAAGCCACCTGTATTACACTAGTATGCAGGGATCTACAGACGGTGAGAATCACCGTCAGATCGCGTTTATTTCAGGTCAAATGACGCCATTTTCCATAGATATATACACAAGGTAGTTATAGGGCTGCCAACGTATGCTAACCTTAGAACATGAACTCAACAGCCTCGTTTTAGAATGGAATAAATGACACATGGCCAAGCACGCCGCCAAGCCAAAGAACAATTTCCACTCCACTGCGGAAAGTTCGGAATCCGATGCCAGACGGATCACACTGACACCCCATAGGGCTGGTTCAAAGTCGTATCGGGTAACGAGATCAGCGCCAAGCTCTTGCGCAATTTTGGATGGCTTTTGGCCCATACATAGCGGGAGTCGAATCGGACAAGTTGGTTCGTTGCAGCATGCAAATTCTTCCCCTAACTTGGATACAGCGTCGTCAGCTCGACCTCACTCCGGTTACATTTGCATAGATCTTGCGACGGCTTCAGACGACTCCTGGGTAATGGGTTTGATAGCCGTTTTGAAGTCGCTATCAATCTGCGGAGACTCAGTCGGATGAACATGGAAACTGCAAGTGGAGGCGCATCGCCAGACTATGTCTCCGTCGGGGTCCGAGTAACTGTAGACATCCTTATGCATATCAGTTATGCTTCGAGATCAGCCTACCAGAGGCAGAATTAAGAGAAGTTGCATCTTATGAAACACCCTATCTCAGAGCTGTCCGGGGTGTTCATCGAACCGATGCTCAAAATGATCGTAGCATAATTCCATTGGGCCAATGGATCTACTCCACCTGAAAACAATCAAGTTTCATCAGCTGCAAAGCCGAGGAATCCAAACCTATACATTGGCATACTCCACTACGATTCGGCAGTCTCCTATCTTTTAACTTAAGAAGCGGCCCGCAGTCCACCTGGGCAGCTATTCAAAACCCCAAAGCCCCTCGATTCACATCCCTTCCTTCTTTGTCTTAATCATTCTGTTTGTTCGAAGTACCGGGTATACACCCGCCCCATCTCGGCACATAATTATCTCTTAAGAGGAGCGAGCTAGTCTCCTCTCCCATACGCTCGTTTACCTGTTCCTAGACACTCCTTCTCGCGCGTCTCTTTCCGGCCAAGAGCCCGATGTCTCGATGATAGATTCTTGATTCACAACCCTACACTCTCTCAGCTACTTGGCCTTTGCAGTCAATATGGAATACATCCAACCCAAATACCTATACACCCGCATTTTGGATAATGTCCCTTGGAAAGGGGATCCAAATGTGAAGGGTGATCCTAGAAAAAGTGTTAAATGGATCGACGTACGTTATTCCTCCCTCCACCACCAAAAAAGCACAAGACTAACTCTTACCAGGGTCTAAGAGGAATCGCCTCCTTTCTCGTCGTCCTAACCCATCTTGCGCGCGCATGGGACTACGATCTATTCGCTCCCCGCGACAGCGAAGACGTCGCACCGCGCATTCTCCAGTGGCCTGTATTGCGAATCCCATGGCAAGGCCGTCTTGGAGTTACCATATTCGCCTTCCTGACCGGTTACGTATGCGCATTGAAGCCGTTCAAACAGTCTCGCAATGGCGATAAACTTGGCTCTTTCACCTCCGTGGCCAAGAGTGCATTCCGTCGCCCACCGCGTCTCATTTTCCCCGCCACTATCGCTCTCATCATTTCGTGGATTATGGCTCAGTGTGGTGCTTTTATCACCGCTAATCGCTCGGACTGCTGGTGGTGCCGCTATGCTGCCCCCGATCTGGCGCCGACTTTTTGGGAGGAGTTTGTGCGATTGTTTACGAATTTTTTGGATGTCTGGACAACGGGGTATATGGCGTATGATGATCACCAGTGGGCTTTGTTGCCGCTGTTGGAGGCTGCAATGCTAGTCTATGTGGTGCTCTGCATTACCATGTTTGTCAAGTTTCGATGGCGTTTGGCTATTTACTTGGGAATGATCCTTTACTTCCACCAGGATGCCGCCCCAAATACTGGTACGTTCGATCTTCCGATATGTCCTCTCTCACGTGCTGACAGCATGCAGAAACATTCCAGATCCAAGCAATCTACGGCATGTTCCTTAGCGATTTATCCTACGAGGCGTCATGGAAAGAGTTCATCGAAAACCACAAATGGGGTCGCCGAGTGGTATCGGCCACCCTCGCCTGCGCCGGGTTATTCATCTGCTCTTACCCCGGCGAACACCCCGAATGGGCGACCTGGTCAAACTACATGTTCGAGATCGCGCAGTACATCTTCCCACCAGACGTAAACATCGGCAAACGCTACTCCGCCATCGGCGTCGACATGATCATCTTCGCCATTTACATATCTCCCTCAACAAAGCACTTCCTCGCAAACCGTCTCCTCCTCTGGCTCGGAAAGCAAAGCTTCGCCGTCTACCTCGTCCATGGAACTCTTCTGCGCACCGTACTCTGCTGGATGTTATACGGCATCACCGGTCAGCCTTGGGATGGTGATATTGTCGATGGTAATGGCCAGCCTATTTTGGATGAGAACGGCGAGCCTCTTCATCCGCACTGGATCCCTATCCGGCCTCCTTGGGTCGTTGGGATCTCCATCCCGGCTTGGATTGTCTTGGTGTATATTTGTGCGGCGCTGTGGACGTCGTATGTTGATCCATTCTGTGCGAAGATGACGCAGAAGTTGGAGAAACTTATGTTTGAGGAGGATGAGAAGTCTGCCGAGTCTCTTCCTCTTAACAATATGCCCATGGCCACTGCATAATGGGTCGGCTGCAACCTTGGAACCTTGAAACATACATGAATGCATGAAGCATAACTTTTTATTCTTCTTTCGGTGGCTCTTTGCAGTGGACTTGGGGCCCTGCATCGAGACGACCATCGAGACTTTTTTGTGAATTGGAGTTCGATTGTATACAAAGCGTCTCAAGATCTTTTGGAACATTATTTGCATCTGTTATTTTACTTTCATAAAGTATATTTCTTCATGCCCAGCCTATTATTTGACAAGCCTGTATAGGTCCCAGTCCCTCGTGCCTGAATAAAGATACTAAAGATAATAGGCCAGGATGTACAGAGTAAAACATTTACACCGCTAGGCAATGTCATGTGCATTATTGGTATTCAATGTCTGGAAATGATAACAAGCTTCTAGTATGTTCTTGGTCTAGTTCTGTAGAGCCTTCATAGTCGAGGTCTTTGTGGACCCATGAATAACAGCTCTTGAAGGTATTGATGTCAACGAACTTTACGAAGTGTGTAAAAGCTCTTGCCGTTGTGATAATAGTAAAGTTGACTATCGAGCCTCCTTGATGGCTTCATCCATCACCTTCACACAATCCTACTTATATTAGTATCATCATTTATCAGTTTTGTTATCAGTGTCTCACCTCGACCTTCTGTAAAGCCTCCGACTTCCAGTTTTCGTACGGTTGCTAATCCGTTGATGCGCAACCGAATATGTCCAGTCGTCATTGCGTAGGTCAGGGTATAACTCCTTGATTAAGGAGCCCTCTAGATTAGTGTTGAAGTGTAACAAGCAGAGCAGCCGGAGGTTACTCGTCAATAACTCGTCCAGGGATTTTCGCAGTTGGTCTTCAACCGGATCCTGACTTGGGAAGTAATTGAGCTTGTTAAACTTCCGCTTATGACTCTCAGTATCCACTTGGCAAAACTCCTGTGTACTACTATTACTCTCTTTGGCAGTGTCTTGTCAAGATTGATCAGGCTGGTGGGATGCCCCATCCAGCTATAGAGAGGAAGCAATGCCGTCTCGTGGCTCTTGATGGCCAGGCCTGTGTGAACTGTAACGACGGTATTGGGAGAGGTTGGGACAGACTGCGGAAAAAGCGGTTTGTGTCAGGATCATCCTTCTCTTTGTTAGTAGGCTCTTTGTCGGATGCCTCCGACTCACTGGTAAAGAGTAAAGAGTCCAACGTAAACTGAAGGACTTACTTTTTCCCTTGCCCTCAGCCTTGCAGCTTTCACATGCTCCGTGGTGAGGGGGTCGGAGTTCTACATAACAACACGAATGGAACTAGCCCAGATCCGGTTACTCCACCTCCACTCTTATAGGACACATGACTTTAGGGTCAGGTTCTAGATCAACATGATTGAGCGTAATCATGTGACCATATCTCCAGAACACCCCCTTTAAACAGTTACCAAGCTGAATCTACCATTGTGTGAGCAACATTGATATCGTTCTCTTTGCATCATTTCTTGAACAAGCGATTGATTTGTTTTCTATGCTTACCTATGGAAGATGCGCCGATGGCTGGTCAAGCGTTAACTCTCCCACTCCTTCGGGGCTCCATCACATTAGGTGAAGCGCTTGAGCAGGAAGAGGATATGCTTCTCGACGTGTCTTATCCCGATTCCCGAATGGAATTTTTTATATTTCTCTACACCCATAGTAACGACATTGCAGCAATCGTCTCGGAGCATTTAGGACTAGCTCAATCTATCCAGTGTCGCTTGGGAGAAGTGAGGGAGTGGATGCACGGCAGCTTCAATGTTTGCATCCCGGTTTATGTCGAAAACTGGAACAAAGGTTCGGCAAAGCGTGTCCTCATCCGATTCCCTCTGCCGTACAAAGTGGGAGAATCGACCTATCCTGGAAATGCCGATGAGAAACTGCGTTGTGAGGCCGCTACCTTTATTTGGTTACAACAGTATTGCCCTGATATCCCACTCCCTCACCTCTGGGGGTTTGGGTTTTCTGGGGGTCAGACTGTATGCCACCAAAAACAAATCAGGACCTTAAGCTTAGAGACTAACCTAACGATCGTCTCTCACAGTTCACTAGACCCGAAAATATGCCTATAACAACCAGGATTATTTGGTACCTCAAGCGACACGTGTCATGGCTATTGGGATTTTCGCTACCCTGCCCATATATAAGCTATGGTCGTCGACAAGTGCTAGAGTACGGTTATTTAATCATGGACTATATCGATGAGCCAGAGGTGCAGATGCTATCAAGTACATGGAATAAGGTTCCCTACCAACCCGACAAAACAGCTACCTTCCACCGGGACCTATCTCGCATCATGCTTTCCTTAAGCCAATGTCCATTGCCTCGGATAGGATCTTGGACGATAGACTCAAACGGAGTATTGCAACTCTCCAATCGGCCGCTCGGTCTTCGCCTTCATCAGCTAGAAAACGCGGGTATCCCAACCAATATCGGTCGGAATTTAACTTATCCATCAACTGATTCATATTACCTCGATCTTTTGTCCTGTCACGACAGCCGTATACTGCACCAGCCTAACTCCATAGATGATGAGGAGGACGGGCGTGCCCAGATGGCGAACCTAAGCATCATGCGAGCGCTTCTTCCTCACTTCACCGACCGAGAGTTCCGCCAAGGTCCATTTTTTTACAGACTCACAGACCTTCACCCAAGCAACATCTTTGTCGATAATCAATGGCATATCAAGTATATAATCGACCTTGAGTGGGCATGCTCACTTCCAGCAGAGACCTTGCGGCCTCCGTATTGGTTGACCGGTCGTGCTGTAGACGACCTGCTTGGTGAAAACCTTGACACATTCAGCAAAGCATACGACGAATTCCTGGAGATTTTTGAGGAGGAAGAGCTACGATATCCGCCTCTATTCAACGCCTGTTCATATCGGACAAATATCATGAGGAAAGGCTGGAAAATTGGCAACTTCTGGTACTTTCACGCCTTGGATAGTCCCAAGGGCCTCTTCAACCTATTCCGTGACCATATCCAGCCGAGATTTGCAGCTTCTCAGAGTGATGATCCATCCGACTTCTCGAGAATCGTATCCGAGTACTGGGCTGTGGATACAAAGGATGTTATTGGGGAGAAGTTGAAAGATAAGGAGACATATGAAAATGAGCTACGTTTACGCTTTAAAATGGTTCAGGTAGCACATGATACTGGAGAGAGCAAAAATTGTCATTGAATCCATAGGCAAATCAATGCTTGTCTCTTTCATACCGACCTGGTCATTTTATTTCTTCTTGCGTCGTCGGTTCTGTGCCTCGATTCCCGAGGATGATAACTGTTCTATCGTCGCCTGGTCCGTAAGACCCCTCATAATTGATGCGTGGGCTTGTCTCTCAGCAGCCGCTCTGGCAGCCGCCTCAGCTCTTTGTCTTTCCTTCTCCGCAAATCTCCGTCTTTCATCATCCTCGTTGGTCATGTCGAAACCTATGCTCATTGTTCAGTACAATTGTTCAGTACAATGGATAGAACATGCCGATTTGGTACTTACTTTTGATGATTGAGCTTGCTATGTTTCAAGCCGGAACCCTGAATTGGCAAGTTTAAGCAGGTGGGAAAAAGCTGCTTCTGAACTAGTGCCAACCTATAGCGATACAATCTTATAATGGTCGTATACATACCGGAATCTCAGCGTCAAGGGTTAAAATGTCTGTCCCTCGGCAGAAGATATATAGAACTTTGTAACGAGAAAAGTGAGGTAAATGGCCGAAGGAAGTGAGGATCCTCCGTTTAATAAATAGAATCATACAGATACGTGGCAGACATCCAGAATGCGAAAAAGCGCGCGTGAAGTGATAGGATAGGGCAATATACCCTGATGGGACAGAGTGATTAGCTGAAGCCCCAAAATGTCACCTTTCAATCCCCTCATCCCACTCTCGCTTTGGTACCATGTTCAAATAGTCGATGCCTGGTGCCTCAGGATTGCCAACCTACCTCTTCGCTCGCGTAGTCATAGACATGCAGACTGGCATTGTACTTGGGCCAGCCACGACTTGGAATTGCGGGAATAGAAGCAGTTTGATCACATATGGGCGCACTTGATTGGCTAGAATGTGACCAGGCCGCATTCAGTGGCCCCCGACATGCTCTGTCACCAACGTCGCGTGGAGATCTTCAAACATTGGTTGGAAGGTGCCCACCCGCATTATCTCTGACGCACCTGAATCACAGAGGCTTGCATGGTGGTCCTTCTAAAAACGGTTGACGAGCACTGTCTCGCGAGACGATGTCACGTAGGTTGTCCTTAGCTTGATATTAGCGCTCCGTGGTTGCCAATCACTTTTCGCTCCGATTATCCGCGTGTGCTTGGCAAAGGATTCTGAAGACAGCAATTAAAATACATATACAAGCCAATGAGGTAACGCCCTCCTTGCCCTTAGTCGTCTTGGCTAAGGGGGCTCTTTGAGCTAAGTCTGATCACAAACACATTCATATTAGCCCCGGAAAGTACAAACATGGCCTCTCTGAGTACATCAGTCGGTACACCATCACAAGCACACAGAAGATTTAGAACTTTCGCTTTTGCGGCTTTCTCCTTGGTGAAGATCTTTGTCGTGTCCATCGAGAAGATGCAGCTAAGACTAGACCAGAGAGTGGTGGCGGCTTTGTACCAAAGGGTTAGCAAACATGCTAATCCAAAGGGAACGAAGAGCAGAAACAGCAGACAACTCGAACCGAGGAGACACGTCAGTGCTTCAGATGTGTACAGGGGCTCCAGGTGAAGGTCCTGAATAGCCTTTTCTCAATGAATATAGAAAAGATAAATAAAAATAAAACTAAAGAAAAAGCAAAAACATACAACAGCAGGGATTCGCTGGTGGTCACCCACCCAACTACTAACCTGCCGGCGTGTGGCTTAAGTACGGCTGAGCGGACGGGAAGCCCTGTTCTCCACACCCTATGGTCGTATGTACTAACTACTCAACATCTAAGGTAACGTATTCGGTAAGCGAGTGACGTATGTAAGCGAGTAACGCACCTAACCTAAAACGCGTCCATGAAAAACCACTTAACCAATTCAACCACCTACTATGCTACCAATTCGCTCCCAAACCCCTCAAAACCGAATATATTAAGAGGGTAGGGTCTTATTAGCTATTTAGGCTATAAAGAATCAAGAAATTACCGCTATTCGTAAAGCAACGCGTCGATTTAAAGTCCCCGAACCTACCTTACGCCGCTACCTCCGAGGCGTCTCTTATTGCGCGTCTTTACGCGCAAATAGCTATAAATTGACCGAATTTAAAGAGGAAACGATTCGGAGATAGATTATCTTACTTAATAAACGTAGAGTAGCCCCTCGGCCTACTACCGTACGAGAAACTATAAATCTTCTTCTTAAAGCCCGTAGAACTACCCTAGTTCAAACGGTCGGGGAAAAATAGGTTTATAACTTTGTAAAAAGATATTCCGAACTATTAAGCCGATTCTCGAGACGCTATAATTACAAACGTACGAAATACGAAGACCTAAAAGTTATTAGGGAATAGTTTACGCTTATACAAAAAACTATTATCGAGAACGGTATCGATTCGGACGATATTTATAACTTTGATAAGACCGGTTTCGCGATAAGATTAACTACGACCGCAAAAGTAATTACGAGGGCTAAATACTACGGTCGGCGAGTAGTTTTATAACCTAGAAATCGCGAGTAGGTGACTAGTATCGAGTATACGAATGCTTTAGGTTAGGCGCTTCGAATCTTAGTTCGATAACCTTCCGGAGGATTAGAGATTCGAAGTAAGCCTAAACGGATAGACCTCTGATGAAATTGGGCTTCGATGGCTTAAAAAACACTTTATTCTATCGACTTCTTTGCGGTTAAAAGGACGGTATCGGCTTTTAGTCCTCGACGGTTATAGAAGCTATTTAACCCTAAGGTTCGACTAAATCTGCGAAGAAAACAATATTATTCTAATCTATATACTTACGTACTCTTTGTATCTTTTATAGCCGCTTAATATTGGCTATTTTGCGGTATTAAAGTAGTCGTACGGTCGGATAGTCGAAACGAAGATACGTCTTAGGATTAACTATATCGATAAGCTTAATTTTCTCGAGGCGTATCTATCCGCCCGAATTAAGGTATATAAACCGAAGACTATTAAAAATAGTTTTGCTACCGCCGATTTAGTCCCCTTCTACCCCGATTAGGTACTCTCGAAGCTTAATATTCGTCTTCGAACCCTAATACCCTCCCTAACCTAGGGTAGTAAATCTAGCTAGAAATTTATACTAAAAACCCCTTCTACCGAGAAAGAAGTACGTCGATAGGCTTCGTTAATTAAAGCTCTACTTCGTATGGGTTTACGAAGCCTACTAAGCCCGTCGGATCGTACGTTAAATCAACTTATTAAAGGCTTCTATCTCGTTCTATATAACGCTATACTTATAGCGAGAGAAAACAGTAAATTACGTACCGCTAATAAGAAGCAGAAGCAAAAGCGGACTCGGTTAGCTAGGCATATAGCCTACGAAGGGGATCTCTCGGTTCGAGAGGCTCGTAAACTACGTACGGAGCCTACTAGAGCCTAAAATAATAGGTCTAGTAAGTAGGGTTCGGAGGGTTTATAGCCGCGTATACGGGGCTAGAGGGGATATAGAATATGTAGGCGCCTGGGGCATAGAAGGGAGACGTATCTAGATAGAGAAGCTAGTTTAGTTTGATCAATTTTATAGTGTTTTGGTTGGGATAAATGCATTTGAATTTAGTAGATGGGGGTAGGTGCGTCACTCGCTTATATGCGTCACTCGCTTACCGAATACGTTATATGATGGTATCTAGTAGATATAGGATGAGAAACGGGTGAGAGGGGGAAGGGTAAGAGCAAAATAGGTAAGGTAAGGACTAGTGATTCTTACCCTCTGTCCTGCGACACTGCATTAGCCCTCTTAGCTAAATTAAGGGACAATACATTGGCCTATATGCTTTTTCTGGAAGCGCTAGCCTTCTTGGGACCCGCAAAGGCTAACTCCTTGTCGATGGCGTTCAATCTTAAGTAACTTTTTCGGCCGAGCTAGCTAACCGGTCTCCGGTGACAATCCAAAAGAAAACAGGAGCTGCTTTAAGATCTTCAGTGACACGCTAACCCTTCTAGAGCTCTCAAGCCTTTCTTCCCCTACGTCCTTGGATACCACAACTGCTGGCATGCACTATAACGCCTAGCTCTTGCCCAGTTCAGATGAAATCATTCAGTGAATACCTCAATATTCCAGGGATCCTTTTACATTATATTGGAGGCTTCCCGTTAACCGACATTGCGGATTATGCACCAAGAGAAAGCTGGCAGACTATCTGCGAAGACGCCATTCGCATTATCAATCTTATCGGTGACCTGGGAATACTCAACGAGGATGTCAAAACGAGGAGCTTCATTGCGCACGAGGATATGGACGCGGAGAATGAATTCAAGGTAACCATGACCGATTTTGCACTATGCAAGTTCCGCCGAGAGTACGAAGATGACTATGCCTGGGATACATGGAAGGCGATGCAGGACGAAGAGGGCGCAGTTGGATATGTCATGCAAAGGCATTTACAAGGTGGATCTGTTTACCATCGATCCGATCGATATGAAAAACTGGATATTGAATTCAAAATGGATGACCGAGTCGAGACTCCTGCAGGGATCTCGGGAACTAGAAATCAACTATTTTCGTTGTGGGAAGCTTTGTATGAAACCTTGGAAGCAATCAGATCCGGTGTTAAGTACGATGCATGAGCGAGACCAGATGATTTGCCAATGTTTCCATGTTGTAATGAGCTTATCCAAGCTAACTCCACGATTTTCCTCAATGACATAGCATCAGACACGATGGTTGTCCGCTTGTAACAGTAGGACGTTGTTCCACTGACAGTGGTTATGGGAGCAGATACGTAGACTAATGAAAGCACCAATGATGGACCCTTGTTTCAACTTAATCAGGATAATTATTAACCCGCGCAGACCGGGATGGACCCCCTATTCCAAGATAAAATAACTGACTTTGAATCTCACAGTTCTTCCATTCGACTTGTCGGTTGAGCGTGGTTACATTTCGATTTCAGGACGATACCAGGGTCGAATATTTGGAAATGTCCAACGCTCGTGATGGCTCAGGAGCTATTCTGAAGCCTCTTCGTCTGCTCCATGGCAGCATCACCTACTCCGCCGCAAAAGAGTCCGAAACGAATGTTCTTCACGAGCTGGGCTACTGGGACCAGGAGATAAAATATTTCACCCATCTATATCGAAATCGCGACTTGATCAAAGCAATTGTTGTTCACCATCTTGGCTTGCATTCGGCAGATGCATGTCGTCTCGCCGAACCCGAACAGTGGATGCACGGAAGTTTCAATATCTGCATTCGAGTTGATATTGATGGTCGAGGGCAAAACCTACCGAAACAAGCCATTATTCGCTTTCCCTTGTCATACCGGATTGGTGAAACCCCCTGTCCTGGCAATGCAGACGAGAAGATTCTCTGTGAAGCCGGAACGTATGCATGGCTCCAGGAGAACTGCCCAAATATCCCTATCCCACAGCTCTATGGCTTTGGACTATCCACAGGCCGAACAGTAGGTGTTACTCTTTACTATCTTCCGATGTGATTCCTTGCTTATTGACTTAGTTCACCGATCTTGGCAACTTACCTTTTGTTGCACGCTCGATCCAATATCTACGCCGTCAACTATTAACATGGCTAGGCTATGCAGTTCCTTCTAGATATGTTCGGCATATCAGCAAGACATACGCCTCGTTAGGCACAGGATATCTTTTGATTGAGTATATTGATCGTTCACGAGGTAAAATGCTTTCCGAAACATGGGAGGAAGGGCGTCATAATATTGAGCTACGAAGGAATCTTTTCCACGGCCTTTCGCGTACCCTACTCGCTCTGACACGTATCCCGTTACCGAAAATCGGGTCCTTTGTCTTGGATGACGACGGATATCTGAGCTTGAGTAATAGGCCGCTCACTGTCCAAATCCAACAACTGGAAAACGAACAAATTCCCGTTGATATTCCGCGAAATATTACATACTCAACGGTCGACTCCTACATTAATGATATCCTCTCATTCCACGAGAGCCGCCTCCGCTACCAGTCCAATGCAGTTAGCGATGTTGAAGATGGTTTCTATCAGACATCTGCATTGATGGTAATGAGGAGTGTCTGGCCTTGCTATTTTCGTCGTGATCTTCTTCGCGGTCCATTCTTTCTCGCCCTAACTGATGTCCATCAAAGCAATATCTTCGTTGACGACAATTGGAACATCAAGTACTTTATTGGTCTAGAATGGGCCTGCTCTCGTCCGGTGGAAATGATTCATCCTCCATACTGGTTGACAAATCAGGCCATTGATTTAATTAGCCAGGATGACTACCAAAGTCTTCATGAAGAGTTCCTGGACGCCTTTGCGGAGGAGGAAGCAAAAATCACGCCAGTTTCAGAGACACTATATCTACACCCCATATTGCAACAGGGATGGGAGAGAGGAACGTTTTGGTGCTCTCTCGCGTTAAATAGCCCCACGGCGTTGTTCAAGATCTTCTACGACTATATCCAACCAAGATTTTTCCGGGCTCATCACGATGACTCGATGTTTTGGACTATCACCATGCCTTATTGGACGTTCGACACGTTTGCGTTTATTGAGCACAAAGTGAAAGACAAGGAGCAGTATGATACGGCTTTGCGTGAAGCTTTCGAGCGCTAATTCTTAGATAGCTAAGGCCTGCAAGGATCCGATTTTTTTTTCCCACCCTACTCTTTCCCTTTGCACTTGTTTCTTTACCGCTGCTTTGTCCTTATTTTTATAGTTCTGTATAGCATCCCCAAGATTAAGAACTGTGCTCGTCCGTTTCTACATTTCTGCTATGGGGCTTGCGCTGATGAAGAGAGTGGATAAACAATATTGACGTTCAATCTGATAGTTGCATTCATAGCTCGAATCTGACCATCAAGTGGGCAGTCACCCATTTTGTAGCATGTTTATGCCTGAGGCGTGAAGTGTTATACCACGTGACTTTGCTATTCTTTGTGCCTGATTTCTATGGCCTGAACGCACTATAAATAAGTCCTTCCCCACCCCCGCCAAGCTTCTCTTCCCCCACATTCCCCACCACTTTTTTCCAATCATTCAAGTTCACTGTCGTCAGTCATTAGCATCAGCCATCATCATGATTATCAGTCATCCTCAGTCGTGTCTGTGATCACTTTTCAGTATGACCCCATTGTGTCTTTCTCTATTTTCTACCATCTCAAGACCTTCATGACTTCTCAACACTTCTCAAGTCCCTCAAGACCTGCATAGCCTCTTCTCTCAATACTTGCATAACCTTCCAAAACTTGCACAACTTCTCAACACTTGCATGGCCGCTCAATATTTGCATGCAAGGTTCCCATGCAAGGTTTCATTCCGTGGAAAGGTGAGTTCACTCCGTCTTATGCGGCCTCCTTCAACCTTCAACTGACCTTCACATAGCCATTCTTCAGGGCTTCTGCCCTCCTAAGATCCTTCCTTGTGCTATTCCTTGCCGTGTTGTGGCGGGTTTCCAACCTCAGGACAACCAATACAGCAAGGATAGCTACTTGGACTTGACGCTCATACTCAAGGCTCCCAGCGCCTTCCGAGTCTTGCATAACCCTATACCTCTGCTACTCCTTGTTGTATTGTGGCGGTTTTCCGACCCCAGGACAATCAATACAGCAAGGAATAGCTTTGGTCTTTCAACTTTCGGATTCTACCACTTCTTCGGCTCACTCAACACCCTCTCCAAATCCTCCATCGCTCGACTTCCTCTGTTATTCCTTGCTGTGTTGTGGCGGGTTTTCATTAAACTTCAGGACAATCGACACAGCAAGGGAGGCTACTTGGGTACTCTATAATCAACGCTTACCTCAACTCTCAAGTCTTGCATAAACCCCCAAGACTTGTACAACATCTCAATCACCCTGCAAGGTCCCGGTGCACTAAAATGTGAGTTCACTCCATCCCTTGCAGCCTCCTTCAACTTTAACTGACCTTTATTTAGCCACCTTCCAAGGCTCCACCTACGGTCCTTTCTTACATATATCACTTGTCAATGCTTCGGTATGACACCTGACCACGCGGTCTACTAAAATCTCCCATTCAATGCTTTCAGATTGTCGAGGGTCTTCTCTTTGTCATTGCCCGAAGTGACCTGGTCGGCTTTTTCAGAATATCTCTATAGTCTAATTCAAGGTTATTCTGACTCAAAGAAAACTTAGACATTGATTTGATACATAATCGTGACGCATCATAAGCTGAGATCCAATACGGTACTACGAAACAATCAATTGCCCTCTTCGCCACCGGGAGGAACACCCTCGTCTTCCGACCCGGACTCAACTTCAGCCAAGACCTCTTTTTGAGACTTTCCGGTCTTGTCATTGGCCTCCGTCTTCGTGCTTTCTTTCTCAGCAGAGACAGACGCAATTTGAGCCGCTTCAACCCCACCAGAGGTAACGTAGAGGAAGTATTCCCCAGGGAAGTGATCGATGTGGTTGAAGAACGAGCTGAATCTGTATCCCATCATGTTAGTAACCTACATCGGGAGTAAATGCAGAGTGGTTATCTTACGCTCCAGACTCTTCTTCCTCGCGGAAAATGCGATCGTAAATCTCCCGCTGCTTGAACTCATTCATCTCCTTGGTGAACCTGTCAAACACAACAGGTTGGCGGCCCAGACCTTCCGCTTTCTGGTTATAGGTGTCGAAGATGGGTCGTTCGAGTAAAAGACCCAGTCCAGGGGCTTTGGGGATAGCGATGCGGTGGGGGCCGTAGGTATCGTCGATGCGGTCGGCTGTACAGCCGGAGCGAACAACGAGGGTCGCCATGGCTACCATCTTGCGGATCTGGTGCATCATGAAACTCTGACCGTGCACTTTCAAGCTAAGCCACTCGGTACCGTTGATGACGATCGGGGTCGGATCGACATTGAACGACTTGATATACCGCTTGGCAGATGGGTCGGTGTGGGTCTTTTGTATTGTGTAGTTGTGGAAGTTCTTGGTGCCGACGTAGCGGTCCAAGGCCTCTTGCAAACGGGCGACGCGCGAAGGGGGCACACGGTATGCTCTTCTGGCAGTAGTGTACGCCGTCTTGATGGCCTTGATGGTGTCGAGAATCTGGCGTTGGCGAGGATCCATCACAAAGGGCTTCTTCTCCGTGGAAGGCTCCTCTTCAGTCTTTTCCGGAGCTGCAGACGACTCTTCCTCCTTGTCTGGAGCTTCTTCACGTTCTTCATCGAGATAGAGAGACTTCTCAACAACCTGACGAATATCCTCCGGAACACTCTCCAGGATGGGTTTGATGTATTTTTCATCAACCTCATCCCAGTACCCTGCAACATCCTCCTGCCTGGCCTTCACAGCATCCAGATCACCCTTCTTTTCACCAAACTCGACGATCTTTTTGCTGATATAGGTACTAGGATGCGGCGGCAAAAGACAGTGGCTGGGCATCAAGTACTCGTAAACTCTAGAGTCGCAAAGCTGGTAGCAACTGAAGCCACCAGTGGTAAGCTCATAACCCCAAACACGAATTTGGGGGCTGAGGTTATCGTTGATCTTCTGGACTATATCAGGGTCCTCCACAATCATCTTCAAAGACACAACATTTCCGGCAGCGTGTACACCCTTGTCAGTACGGGCGCAGCGCACGAATGCCGATTTCTTAGGGTCCGCCGCGTTAGCCTTGGAGACAGCTCCAGCTGCGACGAAAGCTGCAAAGAGGTCACCTTCGATAGTTTTCTGGCTCTCATTCCTGCCCGGCTTCAGTTAGTACAGGTCAATGGCAGGACAATAACTGAATTGGAACGTACAGCTGCATGCCATAATATCCGGTTCCAGAATACCCCAGCAGGACTGCGACCTTCTTTTTTGGCCGACGCTCCTCGTTGGCAATTTCCTCCTTGGAAAATTCGGTCGCATATATAGGCAACTTGATTTCCTCGCCATTTTCAATCTTCCGGCGCTTGACCTCGGCTTGTCGTTCAGTGCGCTCTCTTTTATCTATGGGTTGACGACTTCCTTGGTTAGCCGCTGAGCTCGGCGCCAACAGGAAAGCACATAACATACCTCCACGCTGACCTTCCCATATCGCGGTTCTTACGCCTTTTACCAGCTCCGTCTCCTCTGCCTTTGTCGTCGGCCATTGTACTCGACTGAAGAATTCAGATAGCTCGACGCGAGGGTTGGACTTGTTATAGAATGATCGGGAGTGAGCGGACAATTTAGACGCAACCGGAATTCTGAGAGAGAAGACCCCAGTTAAACAGGCTAAACTGCGCGAAATGGCAAAGGCGCGCATGAAAACGAGTCGGCAGAAAGATGAAAGTCTTCGATTCGCCGCGGAGGTTTTTGACGGCGGGTGCCACTAGTCCCGATATGGTTAGTATAATATATCTGCCTCAGGTATCAGGCGCAAACATCTCTTTGAACGCAAGCTCCGTCGGTTCATTCATCGAAGCTTTGTTCATTCGTTTCGCCCCGCGCCCGGCGCTGCTTCTCGCACGTATCTCGTTGAATAAGACTGGGATGATGATTGCTGCCTCTCCTTGAGCCGTTTACTAGAAGCATCGTCTTCTGATTCGACTTTCGTCAACTCTGCAGCCATCCTGGCCCTCGAGGTCTCGCAGCTATCGCAACGATGGACCTTGCTAATACCCTCATTCGGAGCGTGGTGCGCGCCTTCTATGAGACCCGCCACATTCTGATTGTCGATGCGCTCTTCTTACACTCGGTGTATGATACTCTCCGAGGAGATAATAATGCGCAGGCTGATCTGACTCATTTGCCATAGTCTCCATGCCGAGGACCTCGCCTTTCTGATGGGGATGCAGCAGAAGGATCTTCGCAAGCTCTGCGCTAGGTTGCGAGAGGACCGCCTCATTGGAGTGTATGCTTTACCTTGGCCGTCCGGCTTTAGCCGTCTATACATTCAAGCTAACCTGGGTGACATTCCCGAACCACAGAAACCAGCGCTCCGAATTTCGCGATGGCTCAACCCGCCCTGTTAATCGCGAATACTACTACATCCCTCTCCACCCCGTCATCGACGCGATTAAATACAAGGTCTCCAAGCTGACGTCGACAATCAAGGCGCAGTACACCCCGAGCGAAGAGCGCAAGGAGTACATCTGCCTGCGATGCGGCACAGAATGGACAGAACTGGATGTGCTGAGCTTAGTCTCTGAAGAAGGATTCGAGTGTCAGAACTGCGGTGCCATTCTGGAGAGAACCGAGGATGTCAAGGGCGTGGAGGGAATCGACCGTACCGGCCACGAGAAGAACAGCAAGCTCATGGCGCAGCTCGACAAGATGCTCAAGCTATTGAAGCAAATTGATTCCATCGAAATCCCGCCCAATGATTTTGACACTGCCTGGGATCACAAGGTCGAGGTTCCCCGGAACCAACACACCCACCCGACGCGCCAGGCAATCTCCATACCTGCAAAGACACAAGATGTTACGCGCACCACGGTCAAGACAGATGCAGCCCAATTGGAGATTGCGCTCACATCCAGCGAGGAGAAGAGTGCTGCCGATCAGGCCGAGGAGGCAGCTCGCAAAGCTGCTGTCGAAAAGCAAAACGCCCTTCCTGTCTGGCACACCCACTCCACCGTCAACGCAAACAACGCCGGTGTCATACAGGCCAAGAATGAGGCTGGTGTACCCGTCAAGCCAGAACTGGAAGACGAAGACCAGAAGCCCGATCCGGATGCCTTGGACGACAAAGTCGCGGCCTACTATGCCGAGATGGAGCGTGAGCAGGCCCTACAAGCCGAGCGGGATGCCAGCAGCGCCGAAGAAGACTCCGACGAATTTGACGAGGAATTTGAAGACGTCGGAGTTTCCGGTCCAAGCGGGCCAGCCACCCCAGCTACAGGAGCGGGCCCTACCAGTGTTCCCACCCCGTCACCTGGTATTGCTGGTGTTAAGCGTGATCACGAGACTGCATCCAGCGCTGCTCCGTCCTCAATTGGCACGCCGGTTACGCCAGTTGATGACGGACCTGCAATGAAGAGGGTCAAGACCGAGCCCGGTACCCAGGAGCCCGCCATCAAGCCCGATCCCGATGTGAAGACGGAGCCCAAGCCCGAGCCCGCACCCGAGGTCAAGAAGGAAGAAGAGTCTGACGAGGATGACGAAGAGTTTGAAGACGTATGACACCAACAAACAGATTAAATGAGAAAACGGTCTTTGGACCAAGGCATTGGCGCTGGCGCTCGGAGGCATACGTTTGGGAATTTATTTTTGTACAACATCTAGGCTATCAATGACACTGGTAGACAATGCTCTCGATATGGCTCAGACCAGCCACTTTAGGAACTCCTCAGTCACATAGGTAGTTGGCGATACTATGGCGGTCGACAGAGGTTAACCTCACGAATAGCATCTAACCTCGATGTGCATCTCCGATACGGTATCTTTTCATTTCTGTTTAGCAGCCGGAAATACTAAGAGTCGACTAGCTCGGTTTTCGATGCTCCAAATCGTTTAGATATACGTCTTTTGCCTCGTCTACCCTGATATGGATCTATCGATATCCAGCCACTGGCCAAAGCGAGGAGTTCCTCACGTTTCGTGATCAATGTCTCCACGTATGCTGTAGATCATACTCAAAACGTGCCAGGCACAGCTACTACTTACACCCTAGTAAATTCATTACAAGACCAAGGAACAAAAAACATAAATAGCAGCCCAAACAGCTACACTATGCAAAAACATAATATTGAGAAATATTCTCTACCGGACGCCATTTATTGTAACATCCTTGTCGGGCACGGCAAAAGCAAAAGTGACGCCTTCCAACTGAAAAACATCCACGCATTTCATGAAATCGTAAGTGCCATCCAGGCTCATGTTCTTCGCTGAAGTCATGATATTGCCAGAAATAAAAGCAGGTAACAGGGGAGAAGAGCTATGGGGATCCGGCAACTCCCATGTCGGAGTCGCTGGCTAATGCAGAGGTTGCTTCCCATTCATCGGGAGAGAGTAGTTCGGATTCTGGCAGGCGTCAGATTTCGTCTTTCCATTCGTTGTAGGGAGCCGTACCTGAGACAAGATCGTCTGGGACTTCGATGATCATTTCTTCGAGGGGGGAGAGGGTTGCTGTAAGTGAGAGCTCGTCAGTCAACGTCCAAATGGGGTTGGGGTTGGGGTTGGGGAGCATGGATTGAAGTACCATTTATGTTGTCAAGAGTCTGCTTGTCCTCCTCGCTCTCCTCATCAAAGTATACTTCCTGGCAATGCTTGATGACCTCAATGATGCCGTCAATGATTCTGGACTCGACTTGTTGAGTCCGACCGCGGATGAAAGACTTCTCGACTCTTTCAACACATGCCATCATGAGGTCGCGACCAATCCGGAAGTATCGAGCTTGGGACTCTTCGGTGATATCAAGGGTGTCGTTGCTGAAGACCAAGGTGCGAAGTAAGTCCATAGTACCGTGGCGAACCGCTCTATCAGTGTCGATGAGTAGGGTCGGTGCCCAGTGGGGACTCTCGTCTTGAACGAGGGCCGTGAACCAGGTCTCACCTCGCCCCGATCTCTCGTTGGATAATGTACAAACACGGGTGAAGAATTCGAGGTGCTCCACACTTGCGCTGTGGTTGATCGTCTCAACTCCCATCGCAACGAATCGGACCATTTTGGCAGCATCGGTCTCCCTGGGGCACCATTTGCAGAACACGACCGCTGCCTCCAGGAATGGAACGCTAAGGTCAGCAGGTGACAGCCGCAGACCGGATTCCAGCACTTTAATAATGCTATCTAAGAAACCTGCCTGGGGTTCTGACTGAAGCATAGCGGCAACAATCACACAACAGGCCCGACTGTTACCGAAATTGTCTTGTTGCATGATCTTCATCAGGACAGAAAGACTTCCATCTTCATCAACGGGTCTGATGAGCTTGCTTTCAGTCGTGTTCAGAGGGTACAGGCCGTTGTCTGAGATGGCTCGCTGCTGGTCATCTGGAACAGCGGGAAGGGCAAAGTCAATTCCCTTAAAAAAGAATGCGCAGAGGGCCATCATGTTGACATAAGAGAAGCGTCGGCCTTTCTCTAGCAGTCTCATGTAGTTGGCATACTCACCTCTCAGCCTCTTTCGGTCCTCCTGGTCGACCCAGATGATTTCCAGGCAGCGGACGAAGAAGCCATTGTCGAGCAAGATCCCAACAACTCCCGGTGATGCCTCGATCATTTTGAGGGGAATGTTGAAATAATCTTCCCACACGCGGGGAGCGGTCTGAAGGGCAGGCCATAGATCCTCCAGCATGCGAGCGAGATTCTCCAAGAGTGTGTCGAAGCGCTCTTTCAAGACGTTTCGTTGATGCTCGTTGACACTGGGATCATGAAGATGATCTTCCACCCTTCTGATGGCCGCAGCGATACACATGACACCTTTCCGTCGAACTTCTCCATTTGGCATCCGGAGTACCAGATTACGCATCGAGCTCTCCTTTTTGCAGAACCACTGGAGTACCCGAAATGCGGCGTGTACGTTCCGGCTGAGTAGCTTGGATATCTCGGTCGAAATTCCTTCCAAGTATGCATTATCCTTGGACCGTGCGACCAGTTGCTCGTAAGTGTCTAGTCCGACTGACATGGCGGTCAGCTCAAGCTCGGACTTGTTTTCAAAGTCCGGCGCTATGGTCTGCAAGCGTTGGAGCAGGCTTTGCACGAAGAATGCGTAAAGCGGGTCCAAAAGACAATAGGTCCTAATGATAATCTCATTATCGCAGACGAGCATGTTAGTCAGAACGTCGGGTAGAGAAGCCCGGACTGGGTAACCAGGCTTCAACGGCTTGTAGACCTCCTTGGATGCCTCCATTGTAGACACACGCTGATAGAACAGCATGTAGGCATTCCAGACCTTGTTAAGCTGGTGGCCACCCATGGTGTGACCTGACCCATTCGGACCGCCAAAGCAGTGGTCGGGAATGGTTGCTGGGTCAAATGTGCTGACTTCCGAATCATTAAATTCGACCCATGATGTTGGAGTCCCAGAACTGGGCCTCTCTCGAGTGTAGGAGTAGTAATGGCCCGACTCGGCCGTGCCAGTGTGAATCAAAACGCCGACTAACTCGAAGATGTCCGGCTGGGCGGGGGTTTCCGGATCAGAAAGGTGATCGACCTTGTAGGGCGTCATGTCGATACGATTGGGAAAGTGGAATTCATCGTTGATCTTGCTCCGCGTCAAAGACACCATGTCGAAGTCGAAGCGCTTGAGGTGGAAGATCAGGTTGTCCGGGACATCCTTCAGACAGGCTCTGTAGATGGATTAGAAAGTGGAAAGCTCCGAGCCCTTCACGAGGGTTTGACATACCGCTTGACAGCATCAACATGGCGGCCGCAGCCCGTGCAAGAGTATTTGTTGTCTAATCCACATGTTAGTAAGTGCGTCGTCCCGCAACAACGGTTTCTCACTAACCTCCTTGCATGATCTCTCCCTCGACGTATGCTTGCAGGCTTTCTTCGAGGCTGGCCTTGCCCTTGATGTCGCATTGGATGGCAGAGAAGGGCTCCTCTCTTTCGGAGATGTGGGAGCACTCCTTGGACTTGATCTGCTGGACGAGTTGACCACCGTAGAAGGAGCGGAACTTTTTCTTCTCCTTTGGATCAACAATCTGTGCCTCCCAGCGATCAAAGAGCAGATTGTAGAACTCGTCGACATCCATCTGGACGGTGACATCGATTGCCTCATTCTCGTAGGTTTTGATTTGCTCGACAAATTCTGCCGGGTCGGTACCTCTCGTGAAAATGTCTTGCATCCACGCAAAAAGTTTCTGGGTCTCCCAAAGAAGTTTCTGTGATGATTGCGGATCAACGAGATCAAGCTTCAGTATGAAGTCCCGGAACTCAATATTCATGAAAAGCTGTGTCATCAACGAGTTCAAGTAGCAGGTATTGGAGAGATTCTTAAGCCCTGCATAGCCTGCTGGTGAGCGGATCATCTTAGATCGATCGTAATTCGGACTGTGGCGGTAGGAAACGTCTACGAACAGAAATATTAGCAAGGGGTGTTCAGACATAGGCAAACAGTGCTTCGACGAACCTCGAGGAACGATATCCTGCAAATGATCCATGACTTGGGCGAGGTTTGTATCACTACGTTTGCATAGCAGATTGACGATGCTGTAAAGCTTCTGACGAGTGAGTGTATGCAAGACAGGAATTTGCGGTACCATGGGATCCTCAGTCTCTGGCGAGAGGTCTGGGAACAGATAATTGACCAAAATTTGCTCCGTGAGATCACTAGAAGAGATCAGTCAGTAGTTATTTGCTTTGCTCATCTGGAAGGACTCACAATGTTTCCAGTGTTACGTTAGCCTTGTCTGCCAGGTCAAGACAGAGCTCCAACAAAAGAGCAAATCCATGAATCAATGGATCGATTGTCTCACGGCCAACGAACTACTACCATTAGCAAAAGGCCGATGTTACCGTAGGGGACAACTACATACCTCTTGAGTGCGGTTCTCAAGCATGACCAGGCTCCACTGCTTAAGATATTGACTGAAGATAACATCATGGGGAGACTTCTCCGCAACCGAGCGGAAAACCCAGAGGGCAACCGTGAAGAATTCCGCAGACTGTGAAGCGTGCTTCGGAGCTTTGGGGATGGTCTTCAGGATGGCATCCCAGACAGTAGCCATCATGTCTATTCTGCCAGCATTTTCGGCAGGAGGCTGGCTTTGCGACTCTTCGTCGGTCTTGGACGGCTGCTTCTGCGATTTCAGATGACGAAATGTTATTTTGATTCTCTCCGCCACATCGACGCGAACGGACTGCCGGCTTTCTTCCAATAGCAGTGAATAGATCAATTCGTCGAAGTGCGCCTCTTGCTTGACCGCGTTCCAGAACTTCCCATCCCGCGTTGAGCCATCAATGAGAACAGCGAAGGGGAAACGAATAAGTTTCTGGTTCAAAGTGCTGAAGGGAAGCGTGGGTGCAGAGTGGGCCATCTGGATGAATTCCAGCAAACGCTTCACAAGCTTTCTTGGGTCCTGGACTAATGTCGCATCGTCGCTGGGAGAGCCATAGATGACAAAGGCTGCAAGAAGGCACTCAATCGCATTTGCAGCAAGCCAGGATAGGACTGCATCATCGATCAGAGACCCAGCAAACTCATCTGCTAGCAAAAACGCCACAAGTATCTCAATGCTGTGCAACACAAAGCTTTGATTGGGCGTTGTCTCCGTCGCTTCATCGCGAAGGCACATCAGCAGCACATGGAATGAGTAAAACGCAACGAATGGCGTTTCAAAGGGAAACAAAGTCTTCTCGCTGTTTTGCTCGGATCTGACACGCTCGAGGATTCTGTCGGGGGGTGGGAATACAGCGAGGAAGTCATACACCTGAAGAAAAACCGGGTTAGCATCCAGTGAAGAACCAAAGAGTAATGTTAAACCTACCTCGCGGGCGACATTCTCCTTGAGAGCAAGAAAGTCATAGATCTCGTCGAAATGCTTCAACACTTTAGTGTCGACTGATGTAAGAAAGTGCCGGCCGTTGTCATGCGATACTTCCTGGGCATCCGGTGCCTTGCGGAGAATGAGCAGACCTGAATGGAGCAACTTGATGTCTTGCACGAGGGCCTCCGGGTCATCGAGCAGATCGAGCCGCTGTCCACCACAGATTGTTGAGAACTTGGAGAATCCAGAGAGACGGCTAAGCATCTCCACGAGTTCGGCAGTAGTGGAAAGACCGCCGATCCGCAATACCTTAACACCAGAGCTAGCATTACCGTTGAACCATTGCCAGGACAGGTCTATCGGGTCACCTTTCAGCGGGCATTCCGGGAGGCTTGGTGGAGATCCCCTTGGGGAAGTGTATTGCAGACGAGCCCGTAGACCCTGAAGCAATCGGTAGAGGAACTGGAGAGAGCGTCTAAATCGCAGCTCTTCCGGACCGATTTCACCATCTGAATCTTTTGTTTCCATGGCAGTCTCGCCATGTGAGACTGTACTCTCTAGGGCCTTCAGAGCTGCTGCAGAGGACTTGAGCTGATCGATGCAGCGATCTGCGATCGCAATGTGAGTGGCCTCTGCCGCAGACCGTGGTGAGATTTTGATGACCGGATGATCCAGATAGGTTTTGATCGCAAAATCGATTGCCTCGTCTTCAATGGAACCGGGCGGAGATGTCAAAATGAAGTTCCAAATGCGGTCCATTCCGGGAATGGTCACCACCTCATGCTCCCCAGCGGGCGGAGGCCGGTTAAAGCGAACTTCGTAGGTGATCGACATCTTCGTAAAAGCGAGTAACTCAGGAGAGTAGTCTTTCGGGACCAAACCGGGCAGATATTCATGGATGCATCGGTCGAGGAAAGGGTTGGGCTTTGAGCAGCGCGCTAATGTAGTGACCATCATGCCCCAAACAGTCTTGTGCCCCTCATGTCCCAGGTTGCTTGACAGAAGAATGTCATTCCAGAAGGCCTGTCCGAGCTCGGGCGTGATTGTTTCCGGGGCCATGTCAACAAGACGGAAGAGCATCTCAACGCGGGAAACGAGGCCGTGCTGTGAAAAGGCATCGGACAGATCAACGCGATCGTCATTCACAGTGTGAAGCAGGTCGTCGATTACTAGGCGTGTCAAGTCGTATTCTGTGGCCAACTTGGTAATCTCCTGCGCATCGTGCATAAGGACGAGAGAGTTCAGCGTTTGTATGCTGCCTGCGATGAACTCATTCCTCTCGGCGACATCTTGAATACATCGCTCGTAGATTTCCGTCCGGTCCGCCTCGCTGATGCCAGCTCTGATAAAGTCTACCAGTTGCCTGCTACCGAAGTCCTGCAACTGCGTCTTCTGTTCATCGGAGAGGTTATCTGCCGCAGTGCTCTCCCGAATGAGACGCACGCAGAGCCACAACGGGACTGCATCCACCTGGCGAACGCCATGCTGGTCGTGGTACCCTTCGTCAGTGGGCTTGTAATACATCCGACCAAGCAGGGTATCACAAAATTCGAGCATGCGAGCATCAAACCGCTCCAGAGGAAGCTCCCGAACTTTGGCGCAGAGGTACAACAAAGCCGGTGAGGCAATCAGGTGCATGAAAAATGTTTTAATGAGCACGGCTAACACCTCGGAGACGATTCGACTGTCCTGGCTCTCTGTCGCAGCCTTCCAGATAACGTCCGTTTCGAGGTTCGTGTATGTGCCTGTCACGATCAAGAAACCAACAATGTTGGCGCACCGGCTGATCAACTGGGGGTGAGAGTCAACCCCGACGAGGTAGTCCACGATCTTGTTGCTCTTAATAAAGTGGACCAGGTATTGGATCTCTGATGAGGCGATGTCTGCATCCTCGTTAGAGACGTGCTGCCTCCAAATGGCCACCAAATCTGATTGCATGGTCTCTACACCATGAACCCGAAGTTCCATGCGGCCCTCCATGATGAGCTTTTTCCAGACACCACATTTCCAGCCCCAGGTAATGTTACTGGTCTTGGTCAGAGTGCTCACATCAGTTGAAAACTGAATTCCGAGGTCCCTGGCGATCTGATCTATGAACCCGGGGTCGTTCCGACAGAGCGAGCTGTAGACGCGAGGTATGTGACGCAGCATGCGGTCGCTGAACTCACTCGATACCAGAGGAGACTTCTTTATGACCCATTGCTGGTACTTGTCATCAATCTGACGAATTGAGTTGTAGATGACCTTTAAGAAAGGCAAGTCGGTCGATAAATGGGTGGTGACCTCTGACTCCGAATCCTGTTCTTTCTGCAGCTCTTCCGGCATGCAGTCAGTGATGCTGTTGGCGAGAAGCACAATAGTGACCAGGGTGTTGGCCAAAGACGGGAATCTGGGCGTGGTCTCTAAGAGAAGGGAGGTGTATTCTGCCACCACGCCGGGGGCATCGATGGGGGGAGCGAGAGTCTTTGCTCGGATTCGGAGTACAAGATTGAAAGCGTCGGCGCCGTGCACTTTTTCCAGAGCAGCATAGAAAGGAATATTTGAGAGTGACAGCGCCCACACAAGAAATTGCAGCCAGCGCCGGGTCGGACTGTCGGGTAGTTGGATCTCTGGCTCTTCCGCCAACAGGCGCAAGAACGTGATATCCTGGCGAACCATGTGGAGTGTAATCTGGGCAGAATTCACGAAGAACTCTTCCAAGCCGGATAATCCATTCTGCTCGCCTTCGATAAACATCACTTTCCTAGAGTGCAATTTAGCAGAGACCAACAAGTAACAGTCGGAAGGTGAACCATACTTTCCGCGAAGAAGTGTTTCCATGACCGAAGGGAGTTGGTTCCAGAATTCATACTCTCGAGCAATGACTGGGGCCGTCAAGTGAGGCAGATTTCGCACGCAATCGCCCATCCACTGTTTCACCGCAGTAAGTGCGGCAGCATCGCCTGTCCACTATGTCAGTATCAGAACCGTCATGTCACAGCACATACACAATGTCACATACCTTCCTGAATCAACATGACGATCATCTGTAAGTTCTCGAGAGGGGTCATTCTATCCCGCACGCTGGGGAAAGAGTCCACCAGAGAGCACATATCGTCGACCTCAATCACCTCGGGTGGTGCCTGGTCCCGTAATGCCTCCTCCAGTGGCCTCCAGCTGGAGGTATTTGGATCCTGGTCCATGTCTTCCAGCTCGGCAACTTCGATTTCAGGACTGCGAACAGGAGTTGAAGAGATGGAGATCACGTTGTCCGGGTCCGAGTGCGGGTGCGTGTCCGCGTTGGGGTCGGGGTGTGACTGAGGTGGAGGGGTATTTGGTTGAGTAGGCGCGGAGTCGATATTTTCGTGTTCCATGTCGAAGATTGGAGACTTTACGTTAATTGTCACCTTGTTGGGACGAGAATCCGGAGTGAGGTCCATGTCCGAGGCAGGCGCGGCCGGAATCAAGGCAGCGCTGTCAATGCACAAGCTCTCACTTACGCGGCTTCCACTGTCGAGACGCGGGCGTTTGCGATGCCCCTGAGGATCAAGGTCTTCCATGGAGTTATGAGGACGCGTGGAGTCGCTCAAGGGAGTGCCGGGCGGGGTGTTAGAGCTCTCTGGCGGGGGTTCTGCCATGACATTTTCCTCGCCAGTCCGACAATGATGATGCGTTTTGGCGTTATAATCGGAGTAGGGAGCTGAAGGTACGTTACGGGGCTTAATTTCAGGGTGAGAACGAAGTGAGAGTGAACGGATGTCGAAGTGTGTGTGGTGTTGGTGAGCGGTCGATAGCTTTTTTGGGGACGCGAGAGGAGAGTGACGTTTTGGTGTGGAGAGCCGCGAACACTACAGGGATCGATGCCGGGATACCGATCTACCACGCATTTATACTATGCGCTCCCGTTTCTTTCATTGTTTCTTCCCTAGTGCTGTTTATTTCTTGTATTCATCTCTGAAATAAAATATGCACTTGCAAAATAGGGTTATAGGCAAACAACGGATAAAAAATATATATTGAGGGTCTACCTCCTTGGAGCATTGAAGTCAAAGACAAACGCGGACCGACATCATAGCACGGACACTACCTTAAACCACCCTATGAGTGTCTCAAATATATGCAGATTGATAGCCTAGGCATTCAAAGCTACTTTCTCTACATCTCTGTCCGGACCAATCGTGCATATCACAGATGTAATCCTGATAACAACTGGCAGTCTCATTGTAGAGCTCTAGAGGTCCACGGGTAGGTAACTATCTATAGATACAAAGGCAATGCAAAGTGAAAAGATATTACCATTTACTCATCGTCGTTTCAATCTTGCGAATGATCCTAGCCGGGTTACCAGCAGCCACATGAAAAGACGGGACATCCTATGAGTTCAACGTTAGTTATCCTTTATATCACAGCTTGGGCCATACCTAGCCCTATATTACCTACTAAGCCAGAAAAAGAGGGGGAAAGGAGGCAAAATATACCTTAGTAACAACACTCCCAGCCCCAATAGTCACCCCCTTCCCGATAACAACACCAGGAAGCACAATCACATTACCACCAATCCAACAATCCTCCCCAATAGTAATAGGCTTCCCCATCTCCGGACCTTTCATTCCATTCCTCAGCGCAGGATCCAGCGGATGCATACCCGCGAACAAACTAACATTAGGTCCAAACATGGTGCGCGCACCCACGATGATGGGACAACTATCAATGAAAACGCAGTTGAAGTTGACAAAGACGCCTTCGCCTAGTCTCACGTTAAACCCATAGTCTACCTTGATAGGTGCTTCGATCCAGGGCTCGTTCTTGAATTGCTCTTCGTCTGCGATGAGGTCGTCTAGCCGTGGGGGAAGTGGTGTTTTATCGTCGATGATACTATATGTGTTGGTTTATATGCATTTGGTGTTGGATCCAACTCACTCTCTCCATAATTCAACTAGTCGTCGGCGGGGTACTTCATCTGTGTTGTTATATCGGTTGCAGGCGTATTTGCAGCGAGCTCGGGCTGCTACCAGGTCTGGCGTGAAAGCGTGGAAGAGCTCGCCTCGGAGCATCTTCTCTCTTTCAGTCGGCTTAGCCATGTATAAATTTTATGAAAAGGCAAAATCAGTAGAAAGGAACTTAGAAAAGTCCAAAGAAACCAATGTCGAGTCCCCACAGAAGCCGCGCCATGTGGGGGCGGAAAGCTCAAGCTCAAACAATCCACCGACTCCAATCTCTCAAGTATTGTTCTCCCCAAACAAAGATGGCGTCCTAACACCCATTTAAAGCCCCTTTCCCCTCAAACACTACACAGGAACATTCCAACATCATCGACAACTCCGAGAAAATGACCACCTCCACATCCTCTAGCTCACAGCCCGGAGACCCAAACATCTCCTGGCCCACCGAACGCCCCCCCAACCAAGAATGGCACCCATCCTCCCTGACCGAACGTGGCCGAGCCCGTCCAAGCTCAGACTCAGACTCAAGCTCCGGCTCCAGCGATGACACCACCGACCTCCACCCCTCCAATTACCCCTCCGGCACCAAATCACTCTCCGGAATCTCTCTACGCGCCTTCCTCCTCGGCACAAGCCTAGGCATAACCTCAAGCATGACGATACTCCTAGCCACGTTCTCCTCCCCGTTCTGGCGCGTTCCATTCTTCATCGCCGCCCTGAGTCTATTCCACTTCCTCGAGTTCTTTGTCACGGCGCGCTACAATACACCCTACGCTACAGTGAAAGCGTTCCTACTATCATCGAATGGATGGGCGTATAACGTAGCGCATGGCTCCGCACTGGTGGAAAGTATTATCTCGCATTGGTTGTGGCCGGGACGGTCCTCGGTAGGCCGGATGTTTTCGTTCGAGGTGTTTGGCACGGAAGTATCGCTGTTGCTTGTCGCGGGGCTTTTTCTTACTGTGATGGGACAGGTTGTGAGGACTTTGGCTATGGCTACGGCGGCGGGGAACTTCAATCATCATGTTCAGGTTGAGCGTAAGGCTGGGCATGTGTTGGTGAAGAATGGGTTGTATCGGTTTTCGAGACATCCGAGTTACTTTGGGTTCTTTTGGTGGGGGCTTGGGACGCAGTTGGTTTTGGGGAATGTGGTTTGTTTCGTGGGATATGCGGTTGTTTTGTGGAGGTTCTTTGCGACGAGGATTGAACGTGAGTTTTATTTCCATTGTCTATGGGATTTTAAGCTGATCTCTTTGTTACTAGGCGAGGAATCGTTCTTGGTTCGGTTTTTCGGCGCCGAATATGTTCAGTACAGAAAAAATACCCCGGTTGGCATTCCTTTTATTCGTTAAGATCAATCAGAGAGATAGCTTCCAAAAGGGCGCCTTCAATGCAAACACGTTATCTCAATGTTGATAGATTGATTCTGCACAGCAGTCCTGGTATATGGTATATAATATGTCAACCCTCGTACAATGTAACATGATCTGTTTACATATAGATCATAGTTTGTGCTCCGGCGCCACTCCGCCCACAGCCCCACTCATATATGGTCCGTTATCATCGACTGGACCAGCCCCCGGTGCAGGCTCGGCTCCAAGGAGGAGAAGCTCACGCCCGCCGTGGGTGCTCCACCAAGCAACGCAGCAATGCGCTCGGTCCACATCCATCTCGCCACCACTCAATGCCTCCCAGAAGCGGTCAACGCAGGCCTGGCGCATTGCTTGGTCTGGGATCACGTTCACCAGCTCGGCCGTGAGAGGGAGCCACTCTTTCAGGTCGTCGACGCGAAGGAAGGAGAGTGAGTCGATCATGGCGAGTATGAGCACGGATTGTGCGGATAGTGGGAGCGAGTTGCCTAGGTCGCCTGACGAGCTGTTTTGTGCCGTTGGGGCTACAGGTGTGGTTGATGCGTGTAGTGCTCGATCTCGGACTACTTCGAGCAGAATGGATGGAAGTAGTGGTTGGCTGTTGGCTAACGGTGAAGGTGGTGCTGTGACTTGGATGACGGTCTTGAAAGCAAGACGGAATTGTCTCGCAGAAAGGTTTTCAGGGAACACCTGTACGGGGTTAGACATTTGACATGGACCTCCCAAGAGAGTAAAACTTACAGCAAAGAGATTTTCAATGTAGAAGGGGAGGTGCTTCGCGGTCAAATCTGCGTTGTGAGGAATAGCGAAGACGACCAGTACCAAACTGTGGGCAGCTTCGAATATCTCCAAGAGCAGACTATTGGCGCCAGCCGCAAGATATGGAAAGGCAGCAGAGAGAAGCAATTCCTCATTGGCCTGTGGAGACAAAACCAAGGGGAAATGCTCAGCGACATTCAAGAAAAATAGGTCTAAGCATCGCTCCGCTGGATGAGCCGGGATCTGACCAAGGTCACTGGGCTTGATGCTGCGCAAGAAATTCTCGGTCAAGTCAGGGTACTGTGAAAGAATGTCGATGGCTGCCAGAAAAACGAAGGTCTGCTGCGACGATGCATTTTGTCCGATGCGAGAGGAGATAAAATAGAGATTGCGGAGAATATGGAGGGATTGCATTGAGAGGTATGGCGCACCTAGTAGAAGACTGTCAGTTTCGGGTAAATGATGGATGAGCTGCGTGACTTACTGCTGCCAGCAGCGAGGGCCGGGTCATTGATCGTTCTCCCCAGAACCGCGCGGAGGACGATGATCACCGAGTACATGCAGTTTCGAAGAACCTTCCAGAGCGTAGGAATCGTAGTCTTCAAGGACTCGGCGTCCAAAAACTCATCCTCTTCCGCAACATCAATCTCCGATAACTTATTTTGCCGCCACTGCACCATCAGCGTCCGCGCAAAGTCCGCCAGGTAGTCGACAGTCTGTGCAACCAGCTTCGGGTCCCGCACGTTCTCAACTGCGTGTGAAGCAAGACGAGACAGAGGTCCGAGTGTGGACACCAAAGGACGGGAGCTTATCGCAGAGACATAACCAAACGTCGCAGAGTCGGCCGACCATCGGAACTTCTTCCCCGGCCCCTCAACCACGTCCTTATCAATGGCGCCCAAAAAATAACCACCTTCAAGACCTTCAGGGGAAAGGTAAGCCGACCGGATGACAATTGGCAACAAGAGATCGTAGTTGATCTTGCTCCGCTCCATATCAGACAAGAGTTCAAAGGTGTAGTTCATCACCATAGTAATGCAGTACCCATCCACTCCAGCATCTGGAACTAGCTCCTCGAGCGCTAATTGGGCTGCCGTAGCCAGCGCTGACTCGAGTTTGGTACGGATATGCCACGGGAGACCCTGTCTATTCTGTCCCTCGAATCCAAGCAATATACCGCCCAAGAGAAGCATATGTCTCCAACGGGGGGACTTATCATCCGCGCCCTCCACAACGGCCTTAACCCAAGCTCCGCGCTCAATCTTCCGATTGCGTCCATAGGGTATCTGTGCCTCTTCCGTCGTATCATTCTGCAAGACCGCGATGGCGGCAGTGTTGAAGACGCTCAAGATCTTGCGACAAGCATGTAAATCGACCGGATGGTTCCACAACGCCGGCGCGGAAAGAAGTTGCGACGCGAGCAGGCTCAAGTTCAACGGATTACCAAGAATAGACAAGAAGCTGGTAGCTGTGGGAAGGAGACTGCGAAAACAAAAGCATCATTAGCCGAAGTCGGTGGTTGCCGGGGGACGTAGAATACAAGAAGTAACATACCCAGATGCATCTTCGAAGCTAGAAGTTGATTGCAGCGACCGCAACAAAGCGGCCAGAGATCGTTCTGTCGCCATATCGAAGAGACCGCGGTTGGACAGCGACGGTCCCCAGCTCTACATGGCCTAGGGAAGATGATGGACGTTCAATCGCGGAGACCGGCGTCTCCACCCCAGACGCAGCCGAGGCCCGTGACAGGAACAAACAGTGCAAACTAAACCAGCGTCATCTCGGCAGCAACGTTGTTGATCTTAGCACTATCACAAGCTTGACCATGACCTGATCTCCTCTCATTTAGCGGCTGTCTCAGTCTCCTCATGGCCAACAGCCGGATCCCGATCAACTATAAAACCCCCGAGTTTCCCTCGCTGTACGATCCGATCCCGTCGCATCGCGAGGACGCGTATTATCTCTACTACACGAAGGATATCTGGCGCTACACGCTCCTTTGGACCTTGATTTTCTATGCAGCTACACACCTTCCTGTTGCCGGGTGCGCGGTATTGACCCATTGTCGGAACCGGAGTGTCATATGGTTGGTGCCGTTATTGTATAGCTTCATCGCAGGGCTGGAGGGGCTATTAGCCGGGAGCATTGTCGGCCTTGTGTGAGTGTCCAGCCTGCTCTACACTGATGGTCGCATGGCTAACCTCATGTACAGACTTGGTGCAGTCTATGAAGCAGGAAATTTCAGGATGTCGACTTGGGTTCCTTTGGTCTGGGGCGGCGTCAACGTAATGGTTCTCATCCTGACCAGCTTTCCAATGCAGGGCGGATTGTGAAGCTTGACTGAAGACTTGATTCGAAGTATCCCACTCATGGCTCTTCAGAACCATTTACAGGCGAACAACGACAGCAGTCCCGTTATGTCTGGGGAGAATTGAAAGCTGGTATCTGCTATAATACACCGGAGAATATCTCAACGAGCGCCGTCATCCCGAGCCTGAATGGTCTCCACATGCTTATATATCCTTTACGCCGGTCCCACAATCCAAACCTGAGATACACCGTGCATCGAACCCTTTCCAAACCCCTATCTGCGACCACCGTCGGGCATTCCACCACCCTGCAGACCAGGCAGACCGCCCATGCCCATAACCAGGTTTTGGAGATTCATATTAGGAGGCATCTGTATACCCTGAGAAACAAGCTGCTTCTGCAGCTGTGCTAGATCCATGTTCATAGGCGGAGCTCCCATGCCGGGAAGCATAGGGAAACCGGGCATTGGCTGGGGTGGTGTCGCTGATTGCGGTGGAGGTTGAGACATCATTGCGGCTAGTCGGCCAGGGTCCATTCCGCCCATGGCACCAGGCATCCCGGGCGGCGGAGGTTGAGCACCACCGATGCCTGGCAGGAATCCTGGACCGTTAGGCTGAGGTCCACTTTGAATACCCGGCAACCCAGGTGCTGCATCGGGCCGTCGCTGGTCGACCAGACTGTCAGCCTCATCCTGCAACTCCTGTTCCTCTTCATCGCGCATCTGTTTGCGGCCAAAGCCACGGTTCCAAGTGCCCTGGGCCTCTGCCGCCTCCTCACCAATATGGAATCGGTCTTTCATGTAGCTAGTATCGCCGGGTCTCGCCCGAGACCAGAATCGAGTGAAGTTGTCTTTTGACCCAGATGCAAGGATATGGCCCAGTGGGTGCCAGTCCAGTGACCAGATCGTAGCACCGTGTGCATATTGAATGCGATGCGCCGGATAGATCACCTGAGGCGGGGTATTGGCTGGATCGGGGCTGTCGTAGGGTGCCACGGTAGGTACCTGCCCAGCAGGTAGATTAGGCTCGTCGAGCAAATAGTGGTATAAGGAGCCGTCTTCGGCGCCTGTGGATATCAAGTTGCTGTGGATCGGGTGCCATGTCAATGAAGAGACTGGCTTTTCATGCCCACGTAGAATGCATATATCTCGCATCATCCGCAGATCAAATACTCTGGCTGTTTGATCTCGCGACGACGTGGCAAGAAGGTTGTTATTCACTCGCGAAAATCGTGTTGACGTGACGGTGTTCTTATGGCTGTGGAGCGTTGTCAGGCACCTGGCTGTACGCGGATCCCAGAACTTGACCTGATGATCCTTGGATCCGGAAACCAGTAAGCCCTTTGTAGGGTGCCAGTCACAGGACTTGACGTCCCAGTTGTGTCCGGATAGAATCGTGTCACAAGTGCGGGAGGTGAAATCGAAGATCTTGAGGGTTGTGTCATCGGACGCAGAGAGGAATTTAGTATCGCTGGGCGCCCATGCGAGGTCCCGGACAGCGTCATGGTGTGCATCATCGATCGTCTCGACGTTGTTGAAGTTGGGTCGCCAGTATTTGATGTCGCCTCTTTGTCCGCCCGAGATCAGCCACTCGTGACTATGGGACCATGCGAGAGATGTCACGCCTGCTTGGACCTGATCGTAATGCGCCTATAGAGATGAAAGATATTAGCCAGTGCCCGATCAGCAGATATTGGACCACGTACATCCATGACCGTTTCAAAGTTGAAGGCCGTGCCATTCCAGAGCATAAACTCTCCAGTATGGCCGCCCGTCAATAGGCGCCTCCCTTCTGGAGTCCATCGCACTACGACAATAGGCTTCTTAGACTTTCCGATAGACTGATGCAATTGTCGCACGGGAATTGTGTCGACTGGGGAATGGGTTCGCGCAACGGGCGGGATCATCTTCTCGCAGTCAGTCTCTGTCCGGAAGCCAGAACACGTATTGCGCAACACTCACATCCACTGCGAAGCTCGCGCTCGGTCGCTCGGTCTCCATTCGGTGCTCGCCACGAAACCGCGGCTTTCGCGTACGCATCCATTGTGCCATCGACGAGCCATAGTCGGTTACCAGTCCTGCGAGTGAAGCGCATTGTCAGTCGGGCCACAGACACGCATAAGGAATGAGGAGAAGTTCAAACGTACTTGGCCGACGGGGTCCCACAGGACCATCGAAGTTCTTGTTAAACCTCCCGGGATACTGGGAGTCACCCCCATTCTCGTCGTAGTAGGCCATATCGACCACTTGGAGGAGGGTTGGCTGAAGATAATCAATGCCTAGCAATCATCACACGGGAAAGGTTTGTCAAAAGACCGGGGGTTGCGATTGGATGGTGCAGGAGAGTTGGGGAGAGAAGTTGGAGCTTTGCAGCAACTCGGTCTTTGGGGAAGCTCACGGCCCGGTGATTGGTCCGGTTTGTCTGCGTTACTTGCTCTGCGCTATGACTTTCTCCCCCCGCCGCGTTATATCATAACATTTAATGTCCTGGGTACTTTCTTTCCTGCTACCATGTTGAACAGAAACTGAACTATCTTATCTGCCGTGTCTGGTGTGTTTTTGGCTCCCCACTCAGATCGCCCAGCTCGGCCGACTGAAGTCCGCATTGGCCCATTTACCTTCTGCTGAGCATCCAATAGAGACAAGGGTTCCTTGTCGTTGGAAATGGCCATGCAGTTGGAGACTATGGCTTCTGCCCTGGAGTATTCGAATTCTCCAGTGAAAACAAACGGGGCGACATCCAACAAAGACCGGGAATCGACCCAATCCCTCAGGACTCGGAGACGCAGCAAGTATCGCCATGTAGCTGCCTACCATTCCAAAACGCGGCACTCGAGCCTGAGCAGAGATTCCAATGTATCTACGAGCTTCCTTGGTTTCAGAAACCTGATGGTGCTGGTGCTCGGTAAGGACTGATGTCCCTCGGGAAGCTCCGGAGGTACAATGGTACTAATGCCCTGCTTGCAATAGTGGCGATGAATCTCCGACTGATAATAGAAAACTTTATGAAGGTAGGTTGCTTCACATTTGCTCGATACGCGGAGATACAGCTCTGACAAATATTTAGTATGGCGTTCTTATCTGCATCAAATGCCACGACTATCGCAAGCAGGACATCGCCCTTGGGTTGATTCTGTCCGCGTTTGTCCCGTGTCACTTGTTCGTTGCATACCTCGTGGAATTGACCGCTGCAGCCGCAGCCAAGGCCACGGTCGGCCGCCAGAAAAAGACGGCCGAGGAGAAGGAGCACGATCAACAGGTCTTCCGCTCCGACTGGCACTACACAGCCTTTCTCCACACCGTCAATGCCACTCTGTGTCTTGCAGTGACCAGCTATGTGGTTTACTTCTACATTCATCACCCCGGCATTGGGACGATTTGCCAGATGCATGCAATCATCGTTTGGCTGAAGAACTGCTCCTACGCCTTCACCAACCGAGATTTGCGTCTGGCGTTTCTTAATCCCTCGGCGGAATCAGGCCTGCCAGACCTGTACGCCTCATGCCCCTACCCTAGGAACGTCACTCTCGAGAACTTGGCGTACTTCTGGATGGCCCCGACACTAGTTTACCAGCCAGTCTACCCGCGCACAGAATCCATCCGCTGGTCGTTCGTCGCAAAGCGTCTGGCAGAATTCGGTGGTCTGGCCGTATTTATCTGGCTTCTATCTGCGCAATATGCAGCACCAGTTCTACGCAACTCGATTGACAAGATTGCCGTCATGGACATTGCGTCCATTTTGGAACGTGTCATGAAGCTATCCACCATCTCTCTGATCATCTGGCTTGCCGGGTTCTTTGCTCTATTCCAAGCCCTGCTGAATGCACTCGCCGAAGTCATGCGCTTCGGTGACCGCGAGTTTTACACCGACTGGTGGAACAGTTCAAGCCTGGGCACGTACTGGCGCTCTTGGAATAGACCCGTGTATCTTTTCATGAAGAGACATGTCTACTCGCCTCTCGTGGGCCGCGGCTGGAGTCCATTTGCAGCGAGCAGCATGGTGTTTGCACTATCTGCTATTCTGCACGAGATGCTGGTGGGAATTCCCACTCATAATTTCATCGGTATGTTATGCCACTGACACTGGGAGTTTATTTAATTGAGAATTGACCCATTCCAGGCGTTGCTTTTGTCGGCATGATGTTCCAGTTGCCCCTCATCGCGCTCACCGCGCCCTTGGAGAAAATGCGCGACCCTCTCGGTAAGACCATTGGGAATTGCATCTTCTGGGTTAGCTTCTGTCTGGTTGGGCAGCCCCTGGGAGCGCTGCTGTACTTCTTTGCATGGCAGGCAAAGTACGGCAGTGTGAGCCGCATGCGCCCGTGAGCCATGCTTTCTGGATATCTGACATAATGACGACCTCGATACATTTGCTTGATCCGGGATGACATTTGAAATTTATTTTGCATTTATTGATGACTTGTTGGTGGCTTCGAGATACTTCGGACGAAACTTCGTCCGTGGGTGAATCGGCAGTTCGTGAGCCGGAAATAACTTTCCCTCAACTTGCCTACCTGCATTTGGAGCAGAATCGAGCTGCCTTCGGGAATTGTAGAGTCAGTAATAGCAACCATTCTCCAATCACAAAATGATAACGAGACAGTAGGTGGGGAGCTCTGGTGTTAAGACAAGCTATTGTGGAGATAGGAGGGTACAACCAAAGGACGAGTCATTCGACCTAGTTAACTAGTTATTAGTTAAACAATGTCGTCGACAAATCCATTTGAAGAGGAAATCTTCCCCAGATCATGAGTAATGTGAACGGTCGAATCTCATGGCAGAAGATCGAAACGCAGGGCTCGGATCGGATACACTGGTTGCCCGCCGGGGCAGTCAAAGCCCCGAATCCCTACTGTAGACAAGGGAGTAAGGTATAAAATCCCCTACAATTCCTCCAACCATCACAGCCTCAACAGACTCCAAAATGGTCGCGATCACTCTCCCTAATAACTACGGGTATCTTCCATCCCTAACTCTATAAATCCTGATCCCTGTTCTGCTTACACTGACTAGCGCTGTTATCGCCGTCGCGCTCGGCGCCATCCCCGTCCTGGGTTTCATCCACGGCAACATCACCGGCTCCTTCCGCAAGGCCGCCAAGGTTCCCTATCCGCACAGCTATGCTACTGTCGAGCAGTGCAAGGAGAACGTACGTTCCGAATTATTTCCCCCAATCAACCCCAGACTATGTTGCTGACTCCCCGCAGGCCAAGGCTGAGCAGTTCAACTGCGCCCAGCGCGCCCACACCAATTTCCTCGAGAATGCGCCTCAGACCATGCTCTTCGCCCTGGTCGCCGGTCTGAAGTACCCCCAACTCGCCACCGGCATTGGCGCCCTCTGGGTGGTTTTCCGCTCGCTGTTCCTGTACGGATACGTGTACTCGGGCAAGCCGCAGGGCAAGGGCCGTTTGATGGGTGGTTTCTTCTGGCTCGCGCAAGGTGCTTTGTGGGGTTTGAGTGTGTTTGGTGTTGGTCGGGATTTGATCTCGTACTAAGCTGAATTTGTACTGTATTTTTAGTTGGAAATTCGAATTGTGAATGTTGAATCTCGAAATCGCAATGTAGCTCTGGGTGTGGCTGGTGCTCCACTGTGGCGCGGTCAGAAAAAGTTCCGATGTAGATAAAGCTTCACTCTTGTGAATTGCTTGGATTCGGGTCAATTTGAGTCAATTCTTCCTGCGAAAGCGAACAGTATTTTCGAGATACACCTCTGTTCACCATTGAATACGCTCCCCGAGCACCTATATTTACCACCTTCATAACCCCGCCAACCCCGCCATCCACCATGTCGTCCAAGTCCCAATTGACATACGGCGCTCGCGCCGCCAACCACCCCAACCCGCTGGCTCGGAGGCTCTTCCAGGTCGCCGAGGCGAAGAAGAGCAACGTGACCGTCTCCGCCGACGTCACCACCACAGCCGAACTCCTCGACCTGGCCGACCGTATTATCCCGCCTACCCACACAGAAGACAGAGATACTAACCCTCCGCCCAGGCCTCGGACCCTACATCGCCGTGATAAAAACCCACATCGACATCCTCTCCGACTTCAGCCAAGAAACAATCACCGGCCTCAACGCCCTCGCCTCCAAGCACAACTTCCTAATCTTCGAAGACCGCAAATTCATCGACATCGGCAACACCGTTCAAAAGCAGTACCACCAAGGCACCCTCCGCATCTCCGAATGGGCCCACATAATCAACTGCAGCGTACTCCCCGGCGAAGGCATCGTCGAAGCCCTAGCCCAAACCGCCCAGGCCTCTGACTTCCCCTATGGCTCAGACCGCGGCCTTCTCATCCTAGCCGAGATGACCTCCAAGGGCTCCCTAGCAACTGGATCCTACACCTCCGCGTCCGTGGATTATGCGCGTAAATACCAGAGTTTCGTGCTGGGTTTCGTCTCGACCAGATCGTTGAGCGAGGTTGAGTCGACTGTTGCTGCCAAAGAGAATGAGGACTTTGTTGTGTTTACTACTGGCGTTAATCTCTCGTCGAAGGGTGATAAGCTCGGTCAGCAGTATCAGACCCCGCAGTCGGCTATTGGTCGTGGTGCGGATTTCATTATTGCTGGTCGGGGTATCTATAAGGCGGAGGATCCGGTTGAGGCGGCTAAGCAGTATCAGCAGCAGGGGTGGGAGGCGTATTTGGCGCGTGTTGGTAGTCAGTAGATTATTTATAATGAAAGAATATCTGGGGTGTATTTACTTACCCAGTCTAGTCTTCTCCAATTCTGTGTAATGTTTCCACCGTTGCGGACACGGACACTTTCCGTGTTGATGGCGGAGCACAATCCGCCAAGTGAAATTGGATATCTCCGACACAAACATACCCTAGCTTGCCAAGTCCAGTGCTAGCCGACCCCAACAAGCCCCAATACCACCATGGAATAACATGATAAGGTAGGAAGGTGGAAGACATCGCGATCCACAGATAACACCAGCAAGCCACTTACGATAACCCGAGACGAAAGCCAAGCTGTCACCGGCAAATATTCTCCGAACCACAACTGCATCTCCTCGTTATAAGCTGGTTCGTTCCGGTAATCGATAGCTACATGGTAACTCCCGGTCCTTGTTTCCCTATGAAGTTGTCCGATCTCTCCTCATTCCCCGATCACCTCATTCCCCTCTCCAATCAATAACGAGCCAATAAGAAGCCCATGCTTGATGACCCCAGATAATGGTTTCTTATCGTGGGGAGACCCACCGAGACATGTTCCTTGATAGGAGGAAGCACGTCCTGAACTCGAGATAACGCTAGGGAGATGTCGCACGGTGTCTATTATTTATGCTGTCTTCCCCTCCCGTCTTGGTTATATTCACCCCGCTCTATCCTATTCTACTTGCTCCCCTTCTCGCCAACCTCAAACCATGGCGGAAGAAAAGTCCCCGGCGGATGTGGAGATGGCCAAGGCTATCAACCCGACGCTGGAAAAGCATGCACATGATGCAGATGAGGCTATGAAGGCCTTTGATGGGCTTCAGGGCGAAGCGATTGAGTTGGACGAGGCGACGAATCGTCGACTGTTGAGAACTATTGATTGGCATATGATGCCGATTATGTGCTTTATCTATGGCATGAATTATCTCGATAGTAGGTGATGGCACGGAGGTGTACCTAGTTAAGGTGCTGACTTTATCCAGAAACAACCTTATCTTACGCGAGTATTATGGGGATTAAGGAGGATTTGCATCTTGTTGGTGACCAGTATCAATGGCTTGGGAGTTTGTTTTATTTTGGTTGGTCACTACCTTCTCTTTGGTTGGATGGGGCTTACTGGTGTTAGGCTATTTGGCGTGGGAGTATCCGACCAACCGTCTGCTGCAGTGGTTGCCGTTGGGGAAGTATTCCGGAGCCTGTATTGTGATGTGGGGGATTATTCTTAGCTGCTTCGCGGCTGTGAAGAGCTATTCGGGGGCAATTGCCATCCGCTTGTTCCTTGGTGTGTTTGAGGCGGCTGTTACGCCTGGCTTCGCGTTGTTGACTTCGCAGGTATGTATCAACCCAACCCCCCTCGAGCATGATGGCTAATGGTAATTGCAGTGGTATACGAAGAAAGAGCAGGGCAGTCGTGTTAATATTTGGTTCAGCTTCAACGGCGTCGGCCAGATAGTCGGTGGTTGCATTGCGTATGGAATCGCCGTCGGCTCCGAAAAATACGGATCGCTGATCGCACCGTGGAAGATCATCTTCCTCGTTACCGGCTTGTCGACTATCGTGCTTGGGGGTGTTTTCCTGTGGGTTGTCCCAGACAGCCAGCTGAATGCACGCTGGCTGAACAAGGAGGATCGCGTTTTGGCTATTGCCCGAGTGCGCATCAACCAACAGGGTATCGGTAACAAGCACTTCAAGCTGTATCAGGTCAAGGAGGCTCTCTTGGACCCGATGACCTGGGCATTCTTTTTCTTTGCCTTGATTGCGGATATTCCTAACGGCGGTATTACAAACTTTTTCAGTCAATTGGTAAGTCATGGTCTTCATTCTTCCATTGCTGTCTCTAACAAAAGAGTCCCATCACCACAGATCAACAGCTTCGGGTTCACTAAAGAGCAGAGTCTGATTCTGGGTGTCCCAGGAGGCGCAGTTGAAGTCATCGCTCTAGTGCTGAACGGCTACATGGGCCACATCACCAACCAGCGTATCCTCTGCAGTCTGGGCGGACTTGTATCCGCCATGGTTGGAATGATCCTCATAGTCGCTCTTCCCCAGGGTAACAACACAGGTCGCCTGATCGGATACTACATGACCCAAGCCAGCCCAACACCCTTCGTGGCCCTTTTAGCCATGATCTCCTCCAACGTGGCCGGATACACCAAGAAAACCACAGTCGCAGCCCTATACCTGATTGGGTACTGTGTCGGAAACATTATCGGTGAGCATGGTCTAGACCTGTTATATGCTAGCGCACTCTAACTAAGCTCGCCAAGGCCCACAAACTTTCCGCCCCAAAGATGCCCCGCGCTACGTCCCCGCCGAGGTTACCATCATAGTCTGCTTCGGCGTGTCTATTTGCATTATGTGCTTTATCTGGTGGTGGTACCGTAAGGAGAATGGCCGGAAGGCAAAACTCCAGTCTCGTCCTGACTATGTTCGACTGGAAAATCAGGAGTAAGTTCCTTTCCTTGTTTTTGACGGGATTTGGGTTGGGGATGCGCGCTAACTGCTGCAGGTGGCTCGATCTAACGGATCGGGAGAATCCTGATTTCATGTATTCGCTGTGAGAGCCGGTGAGATTTAGCTTTTTCATTGGACTGTATATATGATGTTGAATGGGAATAGGAATGGGAATGCACCCCACGTTTCATCTGCACAATGCATCTTTAATATCTGCCTATTAGCGTGGCTCGTGCTACAAAGACCCGGAAATATATTTAGGCTTTTTTATTCGTTTTAACTCTTATTTTGGCTTCAAAGGAGTTCATTTCTAAAATAATCATGATCGGCGTGAAACCACTCACGAGCATAGTATTTGTGATGATAGACCCACTGGGTACGGGAGTCTCATCAAGCGCCGACAAGACCTATCTGTGACCACTGAATGATGCCACACAGTGAGAAGCGGCACAGACCACACCAATAGGCGCCCTGGACTTCTGGGGATAAACACAACCCCTGCATATTTGACACTGCAGGGGAATTGTCTACGGCCACGACAACGAAGATCCAGACCGTGCGCCCTTGGTGGAGGCAAACCACCCCACTCTCTCCGCTAAAACGTCTTGAGAAAATTTGGTTGAGGAGCGGTGTGGAAGGTTAATAAGTTGTCATGCCCGCTATTTCAGGGATGCCTGTTTTTTTACCTTCTTTCTATACATTCTCTTCTTTTTCTATCCTGGGTATATCCTTTGGGGGAGGGGGATATTTCCTTTGTCTATAGATAGTGAACCACGGTTCCGACCTAAACACACCATGGGACCTGCCCCTCACATCCAGCCCTAATTTATCCCGAGTATCGCTGTGTCGCTGCAGTGCCTAGGCACGGTCTGATGATGGGGTCCGTCACATGTCGGGGCGATCTTCACATGGCTCCTGCAAATCTACTTGGATCCTTGGACATCATCAACAAGGTCCAGCCCGAGCCTACTGTCACTGAAATCTCCGAGCAATGCATCAACTCAAACTCGCCCCTCGAGCCTCTTTCCTCTGAAATGGATACCTCCAGGGTGAAAAGGATCGATCCGCCTAATTTCAGTCCAGAGTCATCCACGCACCCAAGTCGTCATGGTTCCTCTACTGCCACCTCGGTTCAGCACTCGCGCTCTGCCTCTCGCAGCACGGCAAGGTCAAGACCACCTAGTCGACATAGCTCTTTTCATTCGACTAGACAGCCTGCCATGATGGCCAGTATTGTCCCCGTCCCATCGATGAGGACTGCATCACATGAGAAAAGAGAGTCACTGTTAGCGCTACACCGGGAATCATGTCGTCTTTTCGAGGAACACGAGTCTGCAGATAATATCAGACCCACCCTGCAACGGACATGCTCAACAACCTACCGCTCCCTACGGGAGAGCCGCACATCATCCGACATATGCTATTCCGCACCACCGTCCCCGATCGCCTCATCTCAATCCAGTCGTCGAGACTATGAACATCGACGATCACTAAGCTCCGCCACCTCTCCTCCATTCCACCCAAGAGACCGATCCAGCACCCTCCCCAGCATCACCAATCAGCACACCCAAAGCTCCTCCGCATCCTCCATCCACATCCCGGCAACAGTAATGGAGTGGACATCAGACACGACCCGTCGGCGTGAATACGAAAAGATCGACCGTGCCAGCCGCGGTGTCCGCGGTCTATGGCGACGAGTCGCGCCACGCTGGTGTCACCGTGACTCACGCACGCCCTTCTTTGAAGAAGGAAAGACGACTCGCGAAGGCAGTGTTCGACGGTTCAGAATGGACATCCCTGACGAAGAATGCCATGACTCGGATGGTTATGCCCGCCGCTGGACATACCATCGATCGAAAACGACTCCGAACTAGCACCTTTTATTTCAAATCTCACGTTTCGAGCCGGTGCTCATTCACACGATTACATGATATCAACGGCTTATTGCATTTGCATTGCATTGCGCGTGGCTTGCATTTTCGTCCCTATGCATGGTTTCCATTCTTCCCCGGCTAATCCATCTGGTCCTCGAGCTGGACCGTCTCTTGATGAGACGGTTTTCTCCCTGTCTATGGTCTTCAACTCCCCTTTTGTTTGTGCTTTTGCATCGTACCGAGACTGAGATACCCATCTGTTGAAGCGATTTGCTGTACATACGTGCAAAACGTACGTTAATCTTGCTCAAGATAGCTAGATTTACTATGCTAACTATCTATCGTTTACATACTACCTTAGTGAATAATAATACTTGAGGTCGTGCTTGTTATGTTTTTATACTAGATCGTACTTGTAGACCGAGAAATAGTACGCAACAATGCCCCTTCGAAGAAAATTACTGTCTCCTGCCAATGCCACTATGTAGGATAACGAAAAGTTGCTCCTTATCCGTCTGCCTCTTATCCGCCTTCCTTTTCCTGGAACAACTCACCCTGCTCCGTTTCCTTCATCAATGACCATATGCCTGTTTCCTGTGTGTGCTCGTTTAGTCTTCCTGCGAAGTACTCTCCGAGTGCTTGCGCATGCACGTCTTTGCGGGCTCATTTAGCGTCAGTTGCGCGGCCAGTGGGATACTGGAATAATTTGTTGCATCCTTCGACAGTACCTAGGTCACTATACGTACCATATTTCCTCTGCCGGGTGGGGCTTTCCTATTCCAGATGCCGCCGCTTTAATGAGGGCGCTCAGAGTCAGGCTCACTAAGTAAATTTCAGTCCGGGCTCAGACTCACTAAGCTGGTCAGATTTGATCACGTGATATGCTAGTCAGGTTCACTGAGCACTCAGAGTGCTCCTCGTGAGCTCATAGAGGGCCAAAAAGCAAGTGTAGAAGATATTCCCGAGCTATGTACAAGAAGCTCTCTAAAAACGGCCCCGAGATGGACATGCCTGCTTTCATTCGACCGAATCCGGAGTGATAAATATAAGCCCTAGGGCACATATCTAGTCTATTATTCTTCTGTTATTTTCCCCTAGCCATTCGAAAGAAGATGCTCCCAGAGGATATCCAACTGAAGAGATTGCACGTTATGTGTCACGTGGTTTCACGCGCGAGGGTCAAGATAAGCGGGCATTGGCCTTGGTGTTATGTGTTCTAGTTACGTATATACATATGCCCTCTCTGTAAGGTTCCGGTGCCCAATCTTCATCACGTGAGCTAACTAGGGTTTCTTTCTTATACAGCTGCTACCTTATCGCCCTACGTCCATGCTTCCACCTTCCGATTCGCGAACTCGTCGACGTCCGTATTCACACGATCGGAAACGACGGACACGTCAATTCCTCATTCCTAACGCCACAAGACGCTGTTGAAAGATCTGCCTGTCGATAGACAGCGCACATCCAAGACTGTCGGTCGAGCGGTACTCTCGAGCCGGTATTGCTCCTAGGCCCTCGCCTGACCTAGCTCGGAGAGAACTCGCCACCGACGGGCCAAAAGTTTCGGACCAAGCATTGTGCACTTAGCTGCCCCAAAGAGAGGCTATTGATATCAGTCTCTTTGATCCATTATCATCTGCTATCTTTGGAGCGCTAGCCTACGCCTAGGAGTAGTCCAGCAGACAGTCCCTGCGCTCACTGCGAATCTACGTCGAGCTCAAAAAATACCTCTCTAAAAGCCCACACCTTTTATTTGACAATATACATCTTCGATATGATGGATTCCCTCCTAGTTGGAAGTGCTGCCTGGACGGGCGGGGAAGAGTACAAGGACGAGTATTCCGAGCGCATCAATCAGTTTTCTGATCTCATCAACAAAGAGGCCCTGGTTGATTTCGCGTCATCGCTTCGGGATAATCAGCCATGTACTCTTTCTGACAAATTTTCTGTCGGGAACTTCAATTTTGTGCTCAAAATCGAGTTCAACGACGGTGTTGAATGGGTTGCAAGGCTGCGAATGCCTCCAATGCCGGAATCTTCTTCTACTTTAGTGAACGAAAAGAGGAAGGCTCTACGAGAGATGAAGTCCGAGCTCGCGACTATGGAGTTTGTGCGGTAAGTCCACGAACGCCAGGATAATATCGTTATACTAAGCCCGTCTATAGTCAGAAGACAGATATTCCGATACCTAGAGTGTATGCTTATAAGCTCGATGAAAACAATACCGTGGGATGTCCTTTTTCTATTATGGAGTATATCCATGGTAATACTGCTGAGGAAATGTCTCAATCCTATCCCGGCGACCATGAAGGTATCCCAGCAGAGTTTGAGGAAAAGTTCTGGCGCCAACTCGCCCAATCAATGATTCGGCTCGCCTCAGTCCGGTTACCTCAAATTGGTTCTATTACCCGCGATGAATCCGGGTCTTTCGTTGTGGGACCGCTTATTGAGACAGATTCTGGGCCATATAGTTCTGCCTCTGAGTTCTACGCAGATTACCCTCTGGCGCTAAGCAAAAGCCTCGGAGAGGAGTTAGTCGGTGGTCAAATAGGACTAGTGCAAGAATTCCGAGCTATTGCTCAATCCTTTGGAGCACAGGGTTCTCAAAATGGATTTGGTCTTGCTCACTACGATCTCAATGCGAATAATATTCTAGTGGATCGGTCATTCAACATTCTCGCTATCATTGATTGGGACTCTGTTATAGCAGTCCCCGATGCTGCCCTCTACCGCGTCCCCTTTTTGCTGGGTATGGACTGCCCTGTCCCTGGGGTTATAGAAACACACCCCGCCGTGATCAAACGACTCCAGCTCTGTCAACAGTTTACTGCAGTCGTTGAAGCTGTCGGACGTGAGAAGGACAACCATGAACGTCCAATTTTTACGAAAGAGGGTTTCTTCTCTAAGGAGGCGGTGGCGTTCCGCTCGCTACTTGCTGTTAAAATGAGCCAGGACTGGGTCAACGATGAATGGATGCAAGGTTTGCGATGGTTACGCGAGCATAGTGAGGCAGATGTTGCACATTTTTATCTGGCACATTAAAAGGCAATTTTCTATATATAGGAGTGAGGGCAAGAGTAATTGCAGATTCAATTCAGTGTTAGAGAATCAGTAAGGAGCCGATAGCTTCGCCTGCCAAAGATTTACAGAGTTTCCTAAATTCGCCCAAAATCCCACAATACTGCATCCACATACCCGCCAGCTCCTCCTAGCTCTCGAGTTGGTTCACTCGTCGGGCTTATCAGACTCATGAGCTTTATCAAAGTTATCATGCTCGGTGAGAAGACCTGCGAAAAAATTTAGCTCCAGGAAGTCCCTCTTTCCGCCGATTGAAGGTAACCTTACCCGAGGGTGAGATAGCACGCTTACTGCCGCAGCAACTAGTTCCCTTTTTCACGGTTTTCTTGCAGTTGGGGCACGTAACGTAGTAGGTGCCTCGAGACTGAGTACCTGGAGTGACAGGGAGAAGGAAGGTCTCTCGCAGAGGTTCAAAAACAAAGGGAGGCGCCATGTTGAAATTGGTGGGTAATGATTAGGAGCCAAAGAACTTAATGTATGAAGAAATTTAATATCTTCCTAAACACCGACTAATAGGAGGTTCAGCGGACAATTTATGTCCCTCTCCATCTCAAATGCGGGGTTTTCTTTGCCTCTTGTGCTATCCCTGCTACCCCCGGTGGTCCAGCTGCAGTCATCGCCCTCCACGGAAAGGTGAGGCTCTACGAGCACCAATAGCACCTTAGCTATACTTGAGGCAACGAATGATCTAGCCCACATGAAATGAGTCAAGGAATCCCTGCCGCACTTGTACGCGCCCATATGGTACCGATCTATACCCCTCCCTTCGGTCTATATCCGCTAGGTATGATCTATAGCGAATTGGCGCAGTCAGCCTCACATTGGCTTCAAGCCGATATGATAGTTATATGATTTGTCGGTAAAAATGGATCCATCAGCTGACTTCCTGCCTTTATTCTCAAATGGATGGGAGTTCGGATTTGGAAGTTCGTTACCAGAGTTGCTGCGCACTCATTATTTCATGCAAAGAGCTACACTCGTCAATATCTGTAACGGTCGACCTGACCTAGCACTAATCGTTTCCACAGCCTAATTAGGAGATCCTTAAGGGAACTAAAGGAGTGTTCCCAGGAGCATGTAGTATAGAATGTAATACTGATTGGTTGACTAAGTAGCAGACTCCATTATGGCGCAATTGACCTTGTGTTCATGATAACCTACCGTGCAGGATTAGGATTTTGTGAGCTTTGAGAGCCATCCGAATTGTAGGAGTCATGATGATAATAATAATGAATTTATTTGCTCAATGTAGCTCGCTCTAAATACATGCTACTATACGGGAGTGCTATTAGGCCTACCGATAGCTATAAAAGTAGTCGCTAGCCTACCGAGCGACTATTTTATAGGGCTCGTAGTACGAGCTCCTAACTAGTCGCCCTCGAATATATATAAACAAAAGAAAACGTAGATATACAAATATAACAAACAATAAATAGGGAACTCAAAACGAACGTTATTGCCCCTAGTTTTTCCCCTAATCTAGGATTACCTCCCTCTTCTATATAGCTATCTAGACTATTAGCCGCTATTCGCGCGCTCGCTTTAATTAAGGGAGTATAGTAGACCTAGTACTATACTTCTATTAGGCGCTATCTTTCTCCTTCTATTATACTATCCTAAAGGGTTAATCTTTCTCGTCGCTTTCTTCTATACCTAAAGCGATTAGATTAACTTCCTAAAACTAGCCTAGGAGGCTAGTTTTAACTATAAATTTAGCTATAATTATACGAGTCTCTAGTCGCGTTAGAATCTTATCCTAGCGGAGAGCGATTCCTTAGTCGGAGAGCGCACTTCTTATCTAGTCGCGCTCGTCCTAGTATAATAGGTACTCGAGTAGAATATAAGTTACTATCTAGTTGCCTAGGTCGTAGACTACTCGCTTATATGCGTTACTCGCTTACCGAATACGTTAGTTAGTCCCGTTTCCCTTAGTTTCTAATAGATCATCTTTCGTCATCCCATCAGACCACAATATCGGTGTTGCCAATAGGTCCATATGGAATACGATGAAAGACAAATTTGTGGAGACGGACAACAATGAGGCCCTGATACAAGCTTCGGAGTTCTCATTTCGTCGACAAATGGCCAGCGACACTGATAGACTGGACCTAGCGTATCGACAGCTCTGGCTGTACAGGATGCGTCACTACAAATCAATACCGCCACCTACAAAAAGTGAAGACGAACTCTTGGTAAAACGAGATTGCGGCGAGCTTGATGAGCGTGCCCTTTGTGAAATGGCTGGATTGGCCAGACGACTTGGCTTTTGGTCGACAGAGATTAACGATCTGCTCCAAAGATCACCTGACCGTCTGATCGCGCGCAATGCTCTCCTGCAAGCTCTCTTCCCCTTTCAGGGGGCAATTTCTGTGTATTCGCACCAGTCGCAACCATCACGGCCATCTTACCTATGTAATAGGTATCAAATGATAGTGCTTGAAGTTACGACTATGATGAACTAATTCTCGAGGCCACAGGACCTCTGATTGGCGAGATATCTCAAGAAAACGTTTTTGCCAAGAAAGAGTTGTTCTTTTGGTAAGAGTCTCGTCCTATCAACAAATGACTGGCGTGATCAATGTGATGATCGACCCTGCTTATTCTCTTCCATCTTTCTTGCCCCAACTGAGAGGCGAATGCACAGTGGGGCCTATTTGATTGACCTCAGTATTCTGCGACATTGCGTTTGTTTACTTTTGATAGCGGCTGCGCGCTCCGCTAGCCCCTTTCCCTTTTAGGTAGATCTTCCCTTCCAGATAGCTTCAACGATTACGCTCTCTTTCAGTTCCTTCTTTCTCTCTGTCTCTCAGTCCAGCAGTCGTCAGCTTCCCCCGAGCTGCTCCCTGAGTCCTTCGTCAACTTTTTTTTTTAAATCCCTTCGTTGGTTTCGAACACAGCTTATCTGAACATAGATCTGTATCTGTGCCCGCTCCTCGGCCTATTGCTTATCTCATCAATCCATCTGTGCCCTGTCATTCTGTTCGGAAACCAATGCCCGAATGTTCATCCAACGAGGGTCACTGCGACTTTCTTCCGACTGTTCGGCAATCCACGCATCGATATCATCCACTCGCTGATTCCGAACGACTTCCACCATACCCTTCAACATACTACGGGCTTCGTTCTTGCTCAAGCCACTGGCAAGACCGTGATGGAATCGTCGCATAACTTCATTATCAGCTGCGTATGAGGCAAGCTCATTGGCACCTCGATTTCTCAGAGCGTTTGCAAGAAGTCGATCATCGTCTGTCACACCAGTGTTACCGGAATAGAGGGCGTCGAGGTCCGCAGTCACGTAGGATGGGCCAAAAGCCTCCGCCGAAGGGACAGTGCGGGCAAACTGCCAATCGATAATGCCGGTAATATTGAGATTCTTATCGACGAGAAGGTGATCACCCTTGTCGTCGACATGTTTTAGAAAGAAATTGCCGGCAGTGTCCGAGCCCACTATTTTAGCGGCATTCTTGCGAAGAAATCGATAGTAAAGGAACGCTTCCAACGGATATGTGTGATGAACCTGTCCGTCGGCGATGAGGTCTAGATACTGCTCTGTGATGCTGATGATATAGTCTAAGGAGGTTTCGAAAGGGCCGTAGGTACCGAGCACAACGAAGCGATTGCTAGCTACGGACGATAGCTTTGTATGTCCGTCTTGCATAACTAGTGAACCTGCTAGCGGTACTGGATGCTTGTAAATCTCGATCATGATGTCGGCAAGCTGTTCGATGACTCGTTGCTTCTGTGTGTGTGACACTTGGGACGCGTAAAACGGTTTCCCAGGCATGGCTTGCATCAGTATATAGCTAACGCCGACACGGTTCGACGGATCAGATGCGAGTCCATAGCCATATGGCTTAGGAGTTGGAATCTTTGCCGGCTCGAGGAACTTGAGTGTTGCGTACTCATTAGCAACAAGGTATTCCACCAGTTCGGGTGGGACATCGCTAAAGCCTGTTCGAGGCACTCGGATGATCCACTTGTCGCCATTGTCAAAAGCCAGCCACGCGTGGTAATTGGCACACCCCATCATCGCCTTACCTCCGAGCTCGAATCTGCACTTGAGTCCATTCTGGAGTTGATTCCCAGTTTTGACAAGCTCCAACGTGTTGATATTGGATAACAACTCCGATACTTCATCATCAATCGACTTTTCCCAGGCTTCATCATCCAGCTAGGTCCCAATTAAGATTTGTGAGTATCCATTCAGAAAGCACAAAACGGTCTTGCTCAAAGAGAATACTCATACCTCGGAGGTAGATGGGCATTTGTGGAATTCCTTTGACTGATGCTTGGAACAGAGATGTCTTTGGCACCTTGCACAGCTCCGTTGACGAACGCTGGGTCTGGTGCAGTCGCTTATTGAACAGGTTGCCCATCGAGGAGGTCGGGTATTTTCAAATCCTTTCGTCAACGTGCTATAATCCTGGCTTTCTCCTATATTGATCAGAAGGGCTTGCACCCTCACATCATTAGCCCATTGAAAAAGGCGATTTCGACGCCAGACTTCCCAGTCAATTTTCAAATCGATCCCGGTAGCCGTAGAAAGGATGCCTCTGAATAAGGCAGTGACTTCGCTCCACGACATGTTCATGCCCATTCCAAGACCAAAGGAGAAACGACGAACTAGGTCAGGACCATCCGCGAATCGTGCTAAAGAGTTGCCTATGGTCTGTATAGACTCAGTCATGAGCATGTCACCTTGGGACTGCCCAGATATGCCTTCGTAAATGTCATTCATTTCTGCTGTCAAGAGGGAAGGTCCAAATGCCTCATAAATGGGCACCACCCTAGCAAACGTCCAGTCAATAAGACCGGTAATGTTGTACTCCTCGTCCACCAGAATATGATCACCCTTGTCATCCATGTGTTTCAAAAAGAATGGACCGTTGTCGATGCTTGATTCAAATGCATTCCATCGGCCTCGTTCCGCCAGTTCTTTGAGGTATTTGAAGATAAGGTAGGCATTGACAGAATATAGGGTGAAAAGCTGCCTGTCACAGATTATATCAAGATATTTCTCCGCCCATGTCGCGTAGTACTCTCGTGCACAGCAGAAAGGGCCCATCCGCGAAAATGTCCCTGTCCGATCGCCCACAATAGGACCGATGCCGACATTGCCATCCGGCTGAAAGGACAGACCGCCAATTTGCTCAAAGGGGTGCTCGTGGATCACACATAGGATCTCGGCATACCTCTTGTACACTTTGCGTAACTGAGCTTCCGATGGCTTCAAATGTAGTAAAGGGGTCCCGGGAAGTTCATCTATAAGCATGTACGCAACGCCAACCTCATTGCTAGGGTCATTGCGCAGACCGTAGTCATGGAGTTGAGGCGCAGGCACTTTCTTGCTCTCGAGCCACCTCAAAGTCGCACATTCACTCTCTAAACAAAGGTTGCTGAAGTCATCCGAGAAAGAAGTGTAGTTGTGTCGGAGTATGCGTGCGAGCCAAGCTGTACCATTCGAAAAGATAATTCGAAGATGGACATGCATGCCACCCATCCGTTTCTCACCAAGATGATCCGAAGGATCCAGCTCACATGGAAGGCCTCCATTACGCTCCGAGGCTCGACGCAGGAGATTTCTGTCATTGACCATCCCTCGAAGGGCTTTCAGTTCTTGAACTCGCGCAGCCGTCCAGGCATCGTCATCAAGAGGCTCATTCTGGGATGGAATTAGAACGCATCCTGGCTGGTCAAAAGTTAGCGTACCTCGCAGCCATGCATTAGGGATATGGCGTGGTCGGCGCAAAAATACCGCTGAAAGCGTTCGCAGAGACCGATGTCGATTGCTGCGGCAGCGGAACATCCCGCAATACAACAAGTCCAGAACCGAAAAGTTGTAGGCATATTGAGTTATCCACGGGTCTGAATTTTGTGAAGTTCAATAGTTTTGAGAATTAAGCTATAGGGTTTTCGCTTCGCTAAAGAACGAAACTGTACTAAAGACTACGCTGAATCTATGTACCCTGGGTACTAGGAAGGAGTCGGTGAGGAGTCTCAGGCCTGCTGCCGTCTTGGAGCGTGCGTTGTATTGTGTCTTGAATAGCTGAGAGCACCGTTGCCGCCGATGCTTCCTTAGGCGTGTGCATCGGCACCGGTGGAATATAGATTGAGAAAATTAGGATTTGGGTGTTGGCGGTCCGAATCTTAACGGCCGTCAAATCCGGGTGGTTGCACGGCACCTGCCGGTGAGAGGACGTTGAGAGTTTCCGGTTTAGGTAGATAAGGCTTCGAAATCGGACTAAGTCGCTCTCCACCGTCGGCCGGTAAAGTCTCCATGCGCTGTGGTTTACGTGTGTTCGATATGCGGTGGTAGGCGGTTCCTAGATGAGAAGCACATCTAGGTTCTGATTCTGGTGCTCGTTGAGAGGGCTTCCATGCCCGCCCTCGATTTCATTATGTTCAACTGTAAGGCTCGGAGGTTGTTTTCTAGCATTGGGAGGGTAGTGCCTTGGTAGGCTTCGGGTATATAGGGTCCCCGGTGGCGTGTTCACTACCGCAGTCCAGACAGTGGGCTCTGATACCCGGTGGGCATCGTGCCTATTCATGTTGGCCGCCGCAGTAGCCGCACCGGGGGACTTCCTTACACGACCATGCGAGGTGGCCGAACCCTTAGCAGCGGAAGCACCGCTTCTTTTTGATTTCGTATTTCTCTACCCTTCCGATGTAACGTTGGTCGATCAGAAGGCCGTTGTCGAACATCCATTGCGCCGCCTCCGCTAAATCGAACTAGATACCTATTGAGGCGAATGCCCCTAGTATTTTGTCCCTTTCCTTTAGCTAGGCGATATCTTCAATTCGGAAGCCGCCTTCCTAGAGGTCGTTCTCTTCGGTAATCTTTCGGATAGCCCTTTCTTTTTCTCGCTCGAGGTCAATTCCTTGTTTTAGTATATAGTATACGGCTATACCGAATCGCGGTTTAACTAGCTTATCTTATTGCCTAATTTACGTAGCTATTCGTTGTTTACGCGCTGTCTCGGCCGATAGTAAGTCTCTAAATCTAATCACGTATCTAGTTTTAGTAGTACCTATCCCTACGACTTATACGTCTTAGGTAGTAGGGGTATTTAACAACGTAGTTCTAATATAGTTATTCGCTACGGGGATAGGTATATATCGGCTAAATTCGTTTATAATTCCTTCCGTTTAGGGATTGTCGATAGGGGACTACTAGGTGCTAATTCGGACACAATTCTAGTCTTTGTCCGGGCGTTAGTAGCGTAGCTAAGGGTTTACGTCGCCCGTACTAGCTACTATAGCGGCCTATGACCGGGCCGAGGGCGCCGGCGGCGGACTATCGAGTTATGCCCGTAGAGCTTTGACTTCTTTATAGAGCTTCTAGTTCTGTTCCTAGAGGATGTTCTGTTCGTGTTTGACCTCCTATAGGCTATTTAGCCGGTAGGGTTCAAGGGTATTGTCGTTTGGCTAGCGGAACGAAATATTGTATCTCCCTAAAGTAGCCATTTTCCTAGTAGTGGAAGAAGTTTAGGACTTGGAGATGGACGTTGTAAAAAGAAAGGCAATTTGTCAGAAGATGAAAAAGCTTGAAGAATGAACTTTAGAACATATGTCAAGAATTTTTCATGACGGCGCAGCTCTTATATTATGTTGGTAAAACGCTAGTATCGTACTGTTCTAGATTAGTGTAAAATCCTGCTATTTAAAACCCTTACCCAGATAGAATGTGACCCCTCAGCCCTTTTCCCTGGCTGGGTACCGCGGTACCAGTGCCTCGTTGATTGGGCACTGAAAGGCTGGCGGCTAAACAAAGGATCCTCCGTGCTCTTCGGGTTTGTTGATTAAATTTTATTACGTTTTTTCATTCTGTTCTTTTCTGTCTTGCTCGACCTCAACATGTCTCCGGATTCAGCCAATAAATCATAAAGGTCAAAAGCTTCCGCTGGGTCTCTTACATATTTTGTCCAGATTGTCAATCACAGTGACCTAAACCAGATAATTGAATTGGTGTGATTTAATATATGGAGGATTTCTGAAATGTGACCTAGAGATCATCACGATCGCAATCTGGCCCCCGAGTTCCAGACACAGAATAAGCCGTCTTTTAGCGCCTAGCATACGCCCAGTCCTCCTCTATCACACAAGATCATGCAGTAGCAGCTTCCTAGTCTCACTAATATGGGATAACCATAGCCAAAGATGACTCGGCGGCATTCTCCAGCGGAAACGACCTTTTTTTTTTAAGACGAAGGGGGTCCTAGTAAAGTGCTCGGATAAGATCAGATTAGCTCGGGTCGGGCCAGCCATGCGGAACTAGATCATTTCCTCACACTCAGGTAGAGACCGAGGCAGACAGACGGGAGAGTGTGACGAATGTAGCGATCTAGAACATAGGACAGATCTGGAAGGGATGCGCATGGAGGGGAGTCGTGGCTTGTCAATCAACGGAGTTAACGTACTCCACTACCGGGCATAGAACTCTGTGACCCGACGCCTTTTCACCTTACGCGGGCTTTTTTTGGCCTGCCCTGTAGAGGGTTGACTCTTTTCTGGGAGAATTTTCTGTTGCATGCTGTAATAATTGGTATTTCACGAAAGCTCTGGTCATTGATTGATCTTAACAGACATTTCCACCAAGGGTGCGTTGCTGGTTGCCCTGGAAACAAACTCTGTTTTTCTCATGTGTAACGCTCCCGAATTGAAAACTGAGGGAGGTGACGTTTTCTCTGGATTCATTATCCCATGTCATCGAGTTATCCGCGTAAACAAGCCAAAAGAATTCTATGGCAAAAGCTTCGGATACATATCACTCCTGTCATGGCCGATTTTACCGGCCAGCTAATGTGAGCAACGCCCATCTCATTCACATTGTGAAAATATGCATTGTCTGACAAGTACCAGCTCCTGAAGGCGGTGCCACAGACCACTGGTGATCTATCGCACTTACCTACAGAGGTCCTAGTTGAGATATTCAATTGCAGTGATTCGTTAGATCAAATGTGTCTCGCCCTGACTTGCAAATGGATGCTCCAGGTTTCATCGCTTGTGAGAATCCGGATACCGTCAGTAGCCAAGCACAGGTTCCGCCCACCATCCACCTGTGCAGATATATTTCTTCTTTTCAGGCGAATCGCACCTCGCGATGATAGTGGCAGTATCGAAAAAAGCATTGGTCTTTGCTGCGACTGCTTGCGGCATCGAACAAGGCGAAGACAATTCTGGAAAACGTACAAAAAGGACTGGCTGAAGATGGGAGTGACATCCGAATATTGGGAAAGTGCGGTAAGGTCTTGGCATGTCAATTATTCTTTTCAATGTCCGGAGTGCTGGTGCCGGGAGAGGTACGGCAATCGGGACCGCAACGAGAGTGCATAAGCAATATCGGCACGAGTGCTACCTATACCAAAGCGTCTGTCTCCCATAATGCTTCGCGGATCTCGTCTGCGAAAGGGCACGATGCTATCTAAGCAGTCTGTTCGACCCATCCCCCGTGGTCAGTGCCGAACCGAGCGTTGTAGGAGGTGCTAGAGGGGGATTACAGGGTGCGGATTCGAGTCAAGTGGACCAAGTCTACTGAACATCCCCGAGAAGATTTGTGACACAATGTTCTACATTTAGAATTTGACTGCCTGCTCTTGGGAATGTCTAGCAGTGACGATGTTGAATTTTGACGTCACGATTCCCAAATGGAGAATGGGGCGTTGAAATGTCCAATTGCTTGTAACTCTTAACATATCCTTTTAGCGTTGCCCGTACTTCATTACCCAGCATAACATACAATTGCAGAAATAAATCCGCGATGTCACGTAGTTCTTCCACAGAAGTAGGCGAGGCTAAGGTTGGAAGCGAGTGACCGGGCTGAACCTCACCAAGGATTCGAGCTGATATTACCTTTCTTCTCCTTGGCTGGGCAGAAGGCTCCTTGAACTTAGTCTACCTCCCAGTCATTCCGACTCTGCCCCTCCTCGTGGACACCGTTCTCATCGTCAGGCACACACACTTTCTTTCTCACCCACTAGAGAGCCAATCCAGATCGCCGAGTTTCAGAGTCTCCTGCAGCCAATCACACCGCTACTTGCCCCCCGGAGGGGACTTTCTCTAGCCAAATTCAGCTTAGCGCAATCAAATGGACGTATCTAATGCAAAGCAGATTTTTGGGGTCGGAAACCGTCGAACTTTGTTCTTCAACCAGCTGCGAGTCCTTGAAGATTCACCAGAGGTTACTGGAGTCGAAATGCGAAGTCGTGGCAGTCGCCCTTCAACACGATTTTCCAGAACGCAGTTCTAGGCGTTATACGTTCACCGAGACTGCCTATGTCACAGTGGCGCAGTTTGTCGAATGGGCATACAGTGGAGACTATACTAACGTGATACCTACACCTATCGATGAGCCTCGAGTTAAACAACCCAAAAACCCTCCCGGGTCACCAAATCTACAGCCACCACCGGATGACTTTTCGGAAGAGGTCAAGGCTTTACATGCACACACTCTGCTATCTCATCTACACGTCTACGTATTCAGTCATATTTATCAAGTCTCGAGGCTCAAGGAACTGGCATTTGATAAATCTACAACGGTCCTTAGAGATATGGGAAAGCCGAGCACATGCTAATCTCGATTTTGAATGTTTGATGCCAGGGAAGATTTGCATGTTGCGCAAAGACCCCAAATTCGTCCTTCTGTTGTATATGTCGGTCCCAAAAATAGGTCGAATGATTCTCCTGATCACCAAGCAATCAGTAGATTCAGGCACGGAGAAGTAACAAAGGAGTCGGCATTTTGAAAGGGTCCCAAATTTCAAGTGCTCATGTTTCTTTCATTCCGTGCGCTGTATTTCTTTGATTCTGCTGTTGAACCTAATGTTGTGGATAGAGTCAAAGACGCCGAAGACATCATCTTGGTAGAAGGTTAATCAAAGAAATATGTATCCATGAACGGAAATACACACCCCTTTGACAACCTTTGGAATAAAGTATTCGAAGATGATGTGTTTCTTGACATCATTCCCTATGGCCCGAATGTACCTCGGTAAACGACCACATCTTGTAACAACGTTGCCCTACAAATGGGGACTTACCTGGTGTCTATATTAACGGCAAATGATGGATCAACACCTCTGATGATGTGGAGGTGCGGGTACAGAGGTTATGTAGATTAAGCCTAAAAACTAAATCAATTTGACTTCTGGGTCACAGAACAACTGCTTGGGTCTTTCCGAACAAAGAACAGTCTCACGACGCTCCAATCACCAACCACGGTACCAGAAAGTATTGCATGAGAATAACGATCATCCTTCTAGCTCCAGCGAATGTGGGAAAAGGTACATTCAACAAGCAAGTCGTCCACGTATCCCATTCGCGCATAAAGTTCAGAGCGCAATCGAAACAATGCCGTTTTCGTCCGGGACCGGAAGGCCTAGGCTCCTCAGCTTTTTGCTCCTCTTCCGTCTTTTGCCCGGGACGATATTCTTCCAATCCCTATACAAATATGATTTCCCCAGTAACATGTCTGCAAGGGTGGGTTCAGTAGCAGGCTCTTCAACTGGAGGTTCTTCAGCGGGAGCTTCTTCAGTGGGAGGCTCTTCAGCGGGAGGCTCAGCGGGGTAAAGCTCCTCGGCCTCAGCGGTAGGCTCTTCCGGATCACACTCAGGGAAAGGCTCATCGGGGACAGGCTCCTCGGCGGGAGGAACATCCTCCTTATTAAGATCTGCAGGGATAGGGCCTGCGGGCTCGGGTGCACAGGCGAAAGTGTTAGAATTGCCAGTCTGTCTGTTCATAGGGGGCTGAGATGCAGGCCACACGAACGAGCTATAGTCAAACACATGTCTAAACGGGCTTTCAGGCACAATTTCATCGGGCTCGTCCGCGAGCACTTCAGCAGGAATGGCTGGAGATGCAGTAGACTCATTCGCGCCACTTTCTTGCGGCGTAGCAGCAGTAAACCCATTGACCACGAATCCATCTTCGGAGGATGTATACTCTTCTGCTAGTCTCACAGATCTGTTGGTGACCGTGGCTGTTTCGATTTTTGCCACATGCTTAGGTTCCCTATCATCTTCGACTTCGGGCGCAACTTTATCTTCGATGTGAGCCTCAGCTTGCAAGGAATGTACACGCGCCGAGAGGATGTCAATGACCATCCATAAAATTGCAGCGTTGAAATTAGTAGGTCCCTCTAAGTTGCGTTTTCCGACAATGGCACGAATGTTGGCATCCGATTTCCCAGGCACAAGTTCACGTTCAATGACTTTCCTGACATAGTTTGGAAGCCATATTTCGCCGCGCGGGAGATCCAAGAAAGCACTTTTAGTCGAGGATATAACTTCCTTTGATGTCATTGATTCCCCAAAGTGTTCCATGTATTTTTCGGCCAGCGCCTGAAGGCCATAAACTTCATATTTCTTCGCTGCATGATAGACTTCAACACTTTTTTTGAATTCTTCGCGCACATTCTGTGGTTCGTCGAAATATTGTACTTGGTCATCTGTCTCGATGGTCTCATATTCACCCGTGTACATGAAATGCACTATGGTGTGCACGATTCTGCGAGAGATACCAGAAAGCCTTAGGTGAATAAAGCCTTCATGCATTCTAGGTCCAAGCAGATCAAAAATTCGGGGATACTTCTGGAGATATTTCGCCGGAATTTCGTGTTCTTCGTCGGATCCCATGCCGTCAACACGGATGGCAACGTTGACCAATGGAAGTTGGTAGGGCCTGCAGTAGGTTAGTAAGTCTAATTTGAGCGCAATTAGAATATTCTTACGAGAAATTCGGTTGGTTGTATTCGATTTTGGGAAGTCTTTTCGTACTCCGTCCGGGGTAAGGCGGGTGAGTGAAGTTGCGTTGGGGACCGCACCCACTTTCGTCAGTCTGATAGCCATTCTGTCCAAAGAACTGAGGTCCTGGGGGCCTTCCATCGTAAGGTCTCGGCGCAGGGGTAAACCCCTCATTCATTTCATAGTATGCAGAGCGCCTAGCGCCCATTGTGGCTTTTTTTTGGTGTAGGATTCAGTCAACGTGTGGATTGAGCTCCAGTGAGACACATTGCGCCTATATTTGTAGGCTAGGAAATTGAAAAAGAGGTGAAATGCATGAGCTGTTCATGCTTGCCCAGCGCATCAGAAGAGCCAGCATCTCACTGGCCATATTCTCGTGTTCGCTGACCCCTGCAATCGCGATTTCCAACTGCACCACCGAGAGCCAATCGCCAAGCAACACGCACTTAAGTCATATGTAGGAAGCCAGGCAGCATGCCTGGGCTGAAACGAAGGAGTATCATTGGATCCCAAGGCCAAAGCAAGGTGAGGCAACAATCAATATCCTGTAATTTCTCCAAATAGGTGATGCAATTCACACTCACAGGTCAAGCGCTGGTGTTCTGCCACCTTAGCGCCCGCCTCACTCAAAAGGGCCAGACTAAATCAGCACCACAACCTCACATTCGCGTGAACAGACAGTGTGTCTTAGCGTCTTAGCACAGATGTGTAGCCGGCTACGAGCGATCGAGGATTTCCACTCTGTGATAAGCAGTCTTGTTGGCTACCTTCACGAGCATCTTCAGACCCTTTAGGGTTGCCAATTTTATCCAATGTTTGTTCTATCCGATTAGCCATGACCGCAAAGACATCGGTAGCGAAACTGACCTACAGCAACTCCTCTAACGATAGGTTCTTTAGGTCTCGAGATAGACTCTTGGTTTCGCTACTCCATGGATAGGAGGGCAGGGTCTTTCTAATTACAGTATCTTCTCAACAATCTCGGCTAACGCGAATAGCTTCAACGTGGCGGCGTTTATCTCCGCCTTTCTTAGTTTGCAACTATGCTCTATCCCGGCTGCGGGATGACCATCATCAGCATCATTGACTCAACTACGGCTTCCACGAAACCTACGTGATTCCCTCCTACCTACCAATCTTGACCCCACCGGATTCCGAAAGCAGTATCGTGTTAGCGCTCAACGCTGCGAGCGCCCTTCCGCATCCGCGTAGGTATTGTATGCCCTCGAGAACCTATGATATGTAAGCCAAGGACGTAGTTCACCAACATACCTAGCACCTACCGGCTAGACGATTACTACAAGCTCGCTCTCGGTGACCGGATACTTCAACGCTAATGTTTGACTGACGAAAAGCTCTAGCGGCTCCCAAACGAGGAATGCGTGGTTTTCATGGAGGAAACATTCTTTGAGACTCGGGAAGCTTGGATAGGTGATCCGGCTCATAAAGTCTAGCATCGGTTTGATCGTTGTACATATTTATTGGAGCTTCTCTACGTTGACTAGCTCTATATTGTTTTCCAGACGACGCGCGAGTATCACCTCTCGGCTCAGAAATATCTGCATAATAGCATTATACGTCCGCCAACAATCCTCGTTGATTTGTGGGACTGTAGGCCGTCCTTTATTCACCCGTTTCAAGGGCTCTAGTAAAAGCTTTGTCGAGTGGGATATCGGAGTATTCGAAGGCTCCGGGTATAGTAAGGTAGGACCGGGCGATGTTTCTAGCTTGGCCCAATTTGGTAGTTTTGCGAGCATCGTGGTCGGAGGGCGATGCTGGGAATCTATCTCTACGGAAGATTGTAAAAAAAGAAGGTGAGGTGAATACGGTACGCAGACGATAGTAGAACACGAGCTCCCTTAAAGCCCCGAAGATTTGTACGATTAAGAGATTTGATCAGTAGGGAGAATTTATCTATAATGAACGTCTTGGGTTTGTTATTTGGAGTGCAAAAGCTAGTTGCTATGGTCTCAATGTTCTCTGACTAATTTGTTAGCTAGGGTGGCTTCTGTAGAGGCGTCTTTCGTCAACAGCCCACGTGGCCTACAATAAACACCTTAAGTAACCACCGTCCAAGTCGACCGTTGAACAACCATCACCGTTGGCATGACTCTTGCCTCAAAGACGTAGGTTTCTGACAAATATTTGCACGGACCTGTTCCTTCTGTGGTAGTGTTGCCCTGCCATACATCTCGTCAAGTACTGCAATGACGAACGGCCATGTCGTGGAAGGTGCCCGATTTTCTTGAGTCAAGTTCCGGACATGCGTTGGATGGGCGTCGGTCTGTTGCTAGGGCCCGCCCGGCGGTGACGCGCGCAAATCACCTACGGCTCGTAACGATCAGGAGTCACCAAGCCGTCCCTGGGAACGGAATCATATACTCCAGGAGCCACTGGGCCCCGCTTCGCAGCCGTGCATTTGCCCCATATTGTTACCGTAGAGCGGAGTTTAGTAGTTCCGGAGAGGAGGATTAGTCCTTCCTCTCTGGGTTTCAGTTCTTAGGATTATGATCAATCCCATTATCTCTGGCTTTAGGCTGTTTTTGTTCTTACTTCGTAACAACCACTCATTGATTCTCTACTCATAATCTGACTTCTAGGCATCGTGACACTCACTTCGGTTTTCTCTTACTTTTCTCTCACTTTACTTTCCTCTTATTTTCTCTCACTTTATTTCATCCCCCTCTTACTTTACCTTAAACATTATACTCACTTAGCGTATTATAAGCCCTTGCCTATATAGGTATGTGCCTAAGTTGCTATAAGAAATCATGTTGCTAACCTATATAAAGGGTATATATACTAGTCCTACACCGCTCTTAATAGGAAAAACTATCCTATTCATAGGGCGGCTACGGATCACTGATCCTTCTCTTGAAGATCCCCAACGTATCTAAGGTAGGTAAGCTATTACGAACCAGCCGCTTCTAAGAAGCACCCGTTGCTCCTACTCTTCCTAGCCCCTTAGACACCTACCACGAGGCGCGCAAAATCTCTCACTTCACCCAACCCATTTCACCTTAGAACCAGTAACCACTTCATCACCCATCGTGAGCCCTTCCTTTACACCATCTATGCCAATATGCGAAAGCTAATGCTGCCAATCATAGTTGCCTCGTCCCGCCTTTGTGACACCAAATATGCCTCCAAGTCGAGGACCCCGCCATTTCAACGAGGTGCCCTCCAACCAAACAGCATAGAAAAAGGCTAATACGTCCGCCGGTAGGGTAAAGAATGCCAACCAGGTGGATGCCTAGAACTCCGCCTCTGAGCTGAGTCAGGGTTAATATCTATCCCTACGCATGCTTATCGTGGAAAGAAAAAAAATGAGACAGACAGACATCAATCGTCTGGGACTAGGCGCGAATCACACCGCTGCTCAGCAGTGGTTGGCACAGTTTACACCATATCTCAACTACCTACAGTCGGTCCACTTTGATACATCGATCCAACCTTGGCAGACCGGCAACCTAGAAGCAGCATGCCGAGGAAGAAATTGCTGGTCATGGAGAGGAAATTGCGGGCGTCCGTAGCAATGTCTAGTAAGTTCTATGTTATTGCCTAAATTTCCAGCGTTTACTAAGAATTTCTAGGCAGCAACAAGTCTGTGGCTGTGCTCCTCGACTCTTCCTTCCATCTGCCATCCATGAATGATCAAAACGGGAAGGCCTTCACCGATTTCATGTGCAGATATAATAGACTCCATTTTGTTGGTAGGAAGCGATTTTGGGAGTATGAGGAGCAGGAATCAAAGCAGTTGGCTTCAGGGGTACAAATTGTTCAATCACGCCCATCTTATACAGCACTACTATGAATGTTTGCACTGGATGTCTACACTAGATGTTTGCATGTTTGCGTTGAATGTTCGTATTGCATATTTGCACTTGATGCCTAAATTACGAGTCATAAGTTTATGCCTACATCCTAAGGCACCCATATATCAATGACTGCACATATCTGTTTGGTTTATTTCATTCCGCATCTAGAATGACATACCATTCCTTTCTAGCTATGTCTCTGGTCCTGACCTTGTAACTAAGCTAGTGACAGCTCTTAACGTATAACGTAATCCACTCCGCAAGTGAGCCAATGATAATCTCACATGTTTCGGTCATGTCCCAGAAACCCAACAACAGTTCAACCACCCACTATGCCACCAACTGTACATGGAATAATGGGAATCGCTGGACAATAAAAGTGCTAAGCTGATTAACTGATATGTTTTCCAATGTCTTCTGGCCCACTGCATGCGTCATCGAGTTTTCCAACAAAAGCCACCTCCACCACCAATTCTCGTCTGGTGGAAGACGAAAGCTCAAAGACTGGATAAAGTCTGTGCTAGAAGACGCTTGGAAATACCCCCCAGGTGGCTAGAGTGGTGCCCCCCTCGAGCAAATCGAGCAGGGGGCTGTTCAGCTTTACCCACACGAGCTTAGCACAGTTCCCACCGAGATACTTCGCCCCCTAGCGCCCGTATGCATCAACACATGCGATCTATACTGCTGGTTACACGACGAAAGATTAGTAGAAATACTAGTGCAGGAACCGAGCAATCTCGTGGAGAACCAGCACAAGCGAAAGTATTTCGACGGGAGATCGCGTCCACAATCATACCCACATTAGGTGAACTAGATCAAGGTTGCCATTATAGGTCAAGGGGCTGCAGTCAAAGATGGGTACCTAGGTACATCATCAAGCCAAATCTGCAAGGCCCAAGGCGAGAACGTCATGTCGGGGAGGATCTGACTATTTCCCAATGGAGTTCGCCGATTTCCACAATAGCTGAAACAAGGGACACCCGCTAAATTTTTGAATATGTTATGCATCCCCCAATCAACTAGCTGGTCCTTGATCCCCAGGAAATTTTCGGCAAGGCCTGCCGGGGCTATGTGGTCAGTAGCTGTCACTTTGCACTTGACGCTTTCATAGGGCTGCCTAGGTGGGTATGTGGCGTGCTAATTGTAGAAGAATTCCAAACCTGGGATTCTAAAGAAGCCTAGCTGTTTTCCCCTTATGTATCACGGTTTTTAGCAAGCATAGTGGTGGCGTATAAAGAGCTCCGATGGTCTACGGGACCTCCATGCACTTGTACCTATGAGCTATCAAGAGTATCAAGCTAGCAAATACAAGATAAATAAGGCGAATTAGAACAGTCATTTTCAAATTTAGGTGATTGTAGCTACATTGATGCTATCTGGGTATTCACCAATGCGGAATTACTTTCTCTATGTGTTTATGTGTTTACTTCCACGCCTTGGCCTAGTAGGTTCCGCCGCTTGGACGAGCATCACGATTAAAGCAATATAAGCAAGTATACCTTGTATATAGCCTCTCACTAGGATAGCATGACATAGTTATGTTTCGTGATAAAATATCGTCCCCGTGGTACGTGGTACCACGTGATGATACATAAGAGATTTTACTCTATATGTAAGAGGTAAGTAAGAGAGGCTCCAGCCTATGTAGGTGGCTGGACAACTCCACCCTAGGAGACAAATACAGATGCTGTAGATCTTGCTCAACGTCATATGTAACGCCATCAAAAACCTTATAGCTATAACTGTGACATCAAAACCAACTCAAATATCTGAATGTCTAAGTTGATCCACTTCTGGATTTACGGATCGGCGTTACGAGTCTTTGTCACGAGCTTCAGATCAGGAATTATGAAAGTACCAGAGCAGAGAGTTTTCAATGGAGTCCGATCTTAGAAAGGTTATGTATTCTGCCCATCATTGCCATATTCATGTGCTATGCACGTTCCATGCATTCAGGGATGTATTTGTCAACATAGATACTTGTGTAGCAACACCGGGACAGTGGAATCAACCTTGACATGCATTGGATTTCTTTCGTTTTCCTTTTCACGGTACATAGGAATTGAATTGCATAGCTAAAAGCTTCCATTACCGAGGTGGAAAGTTATTTTCCCGTCGTATACAATAACCGCTAATGAAATTGACGGGTGCATTTCATCTCGAGTCTTTCGACCACTTGTCCTTCCGAAATTCGGGGAGCCTTAGCTCATTTGAGGTTGTGGACCTATAGGATTTCATCTTAATTCCTACCTTGAAGTATATGCAAGCCTCAGCTTGAATTATGCGAAAATACCTCCCCGTGCCTTGCGGGGCGGACGGATGGGGAATATACGTAGGGAATCGGCAGACAATCAGTGATCCGAGCAGAATGGGGATTCCCCTCAGGGACCAATGACTGAGAATTCCACTAAAACAGCAGAGATAAAATGCTGACAGATGCTATTCTAAATAATAGAGAATGGCGAGAATGTCAACTACAATGCAAGGCTGCCTTGTTTTGCGATGTCCCATTAACAGAGTTCGGTGGCATAAATTTCCGATCAGAGGTTCATGCAGCATGATGTCGCACGGAAAAGGTACCCTTTAGTTGGGGTTACGGATCCTGCAGTTTATCCGCGACGTATGTTGTGGGTTTACGGAATAGCTAGTAGTCGCCTAGTTTGAATACTTGCATATGGACCCATTTAGAGCGAGTCGATCAGTGTCCACTCAGGCGGATCTAGAATCTAGAAAACGGGAATTACGTGATTTATTTCGGGCTTTCTTCAGGACTGGCTATTCTATCAGCCATCTGTTCAGCAAGGTAGTCTAAGGGACCAAGAGGAATACCAGTGAGATATTGAACTGGGGTATATCCTAGACAGTGGGAGTGGAATGTTTGAAACACGCAAAAGTGAAAACTACGGAAAGTAAATACCCGAATCCAACCACCCCATTCTGAATAGTGTACTATACTTGATGTACTGTAATTAGACATAAAACTTTGTTTGACAAGTGGGTAGCGCTGTTGTTTATGGGAAATCTGCTAGTAACATCAAGGAGTTTGGTAGTCCATCGGTGGATCTGGGTGGGTCTCAGATTCAGCTCCCCCATTTCCACTTCATCTAATGTCCGCCTATTATTTCCATCCCCTAGCCATCCCCTCCTTCGCTCTTCACTCGAGTGGGGTGCGCCAGAATCGTCGGGACAAACCTGTTCACTCTTGCCATTCCCCACATGACCCACCATGCTAATGCACCTCACCTTTAGACGAGGTGGATGAACAAAGTGCCAGCCCTGCTTTTATATGGAGTACGAATTACTCCGGGTCTCATGCCGAAAGCCGTGATTTGGAATCCCATCTATGCTTCCATCTACGCCTCAAACAAGAGCATTGGAACGCTGCCGAAGCATTACGATCACGGGCTGTGTCTGCTTAGCTGTATGATGGCTCGCACGGTTGCTCCCGCTACGCACGTCAACCAAAGGGATTCTATCCGAAGTGGAGCTTGAACAAGTGGATCCCTTTGCGTCACAGATCCTGCATGGTTCATCACATTCCATCACCCATTGCTAGCATGACCTAGGCATCCAACCACGCGCGAACACTTGCCTACACTGTATGTAGTGACTCGGATGCGATCGGACGGGCCGGTTCCCATGTCAATCGATCGACAGTTTGCCCAGAGGGTAGCATTGTCCACTTGGTGTCCTGGGTGCTCGCTTCCGTTGGCTACCAACAGCAAGGTCCGGAGCTTCAAGGCCTACACGGGAGACGCCACGGCAAAGGAAAGAGCAAAACTGACAGCCAGCCATGACTGGCGCACGGTTCACATGTTGAGATCTGTGAGCTATGCCCTTGACACAGCCTATCAGGGTTACAATTGAAGCCATAGAAAGCCCCTTATGCATACTGGCGGCGACGCCGAAACCTGGGCCATCGGGCTATTTACCTGTGAGACCTTCTAGAGCCAGCTTGAATGAATCTGCACAAGCCGCCTTTGTGTGTCTCTTGCCCGATAATGCGGACTCAGGGTGGTCATAGTGGAGAGAAGAATGCCTATAATTGTCATCATCGTACAGCCTACCTGCAGCGCTCCACGTCCGCTTCTCCACGTTCCACATCCACCAAGCTGGAAACCGGGACAATCGGTACTAACGGACTCCCTGCCCCGTACGCTGCAGCTTTCTGCATTGCACTGCACCCCTGAACCACTTCGGCCTGGGCGCAGCCATACATAGCTGGAGAGATCGACATCAGTACTCTTGCTCTTGGGGAGTCAATTGCGTCGTCGGCCCACACCTGATATGCTCGTGGCTTCTACTTTGCAGCTAATACAATCCAATCGAGCAAGGGAGGAGATAGTCCGGTCTACAGAAGCTGAAGCTGGTCCCGACTCCTCGGTGCGCCATGCTGTAATAGTGATGTGGAGCTAGTACCCCGGCCGCTTTCTACGCAGTAGGTCCTCAGCCGTCAACCCAATTGGGAAAAGGAAAAAAGGGAAGAAAAAAAAAGATTCGAATCATATTCGGCTCATGGCCTGGACGCTGCTACAAAATCCCTCATGGCCCCCAAGCATAGTCATGATTCTTTTTCATGACTCCCTTCCCATCTCAAGATTATCCCTCGCACGTGCTCTCCACATTTTTGGAGCTTTACAACCGATCAAATTGCGGTTTTGTGTCGCCTATACTGTTGCTTTAAGAGCTGTTGCTCAAAGAAAGAAGCTATTTCTGAAGATACTCCTCCTGTCCGCAAGATCACCTCGCCCCCCAGGAGACGTTCGGGACTGTCTACTGAAAACGTGACTGTTCCTCCTACTATAACGAAGACCCGTACGATAACCGAAATATCCCCCGATACCACCAGAATGGCTCCCGCTCTTGTGTCTCCCCTCCCTGGTAACCACAACTCCCACTTCTACTCTAGTCTATCTGGTAACTCCCGGCAAGTGTCCGGTATCTCCGCTGTCTTCGACAACGACAGCATCTCCAACCATGGCCGCTCCTCGCGCCGCGAGTCTGGCTTCATGACGCGCAAGTTCAATGGAGCTGGTAACTCCAACATCACTAGCGTTGTGCAGTCCCTGCATCGTCGCAGCGGCGATGAGCTTGGCATTGACTCTTACACTCTTCTGAACACTTCTTACCACTCCATTACAGAGTGGATTCGGAATCAGCGTATGAGCCACCTACCGGCCGAGGGAAGTAGCTATGACAAGGTCCTAGCCTGGGCTCAGTTGTTTATTGAGCGTCTGAACAAGTTTGATGAGAACATTCAGGGCTTCGCCGGTGACAGCTATCTTGCCGCTCAGCTTTCTTATGGCTACTGCTACATACTCCTTCAGGTATACTAGAGTTACATATCGAGTCGATTGGTCACAAGCTAATAAGCTCGTACAGCTTGGCAAGGAGAACGCCCGGGCGCTCATGATTTCCTTTGGGTTCTTCTACAGCACATCATCCGCTCTGGTGAACCTCCTTCATCGGACTGAGCTGTTCGCTGTCACCCAGGAGATCAAAGAGCAGCTTATCCTGGCTCTGTCCGACCTGGTTACTCTGGTGGCTAGCGTGTCTACCCACTTCCACCAGGCTATCCGTGGATTGACTACCGCTTCGGTGTCTGTCGACATCTATGACACCTTCCCCGGCCAAATCCAGACTTTTAAGGAACGCTGCTCCAAGATTGCTGAGACTATGTGGCGTCACCAGCTCGCCAAGGAGAACATTGACACGGAACGAGGTAAGGGTCCCCTGAATATCGCAACAAGCAGAGTGAATGGACTGACTTTGTTTTTATAGTTGCCGTCGTGAAGTCCGTTCGCTCCTGGCTCTCCCCCGAAGATCGCGTCCTCAACCGCCTCGCCGAGAACTCTTCCCACCTTGCCCACGAGCGTGAAGAGCTGACCTGCCTGTGGGTGGGCCCATACTTGACTGCCTTCCTGAAGAGCAACAACCACACTCTGTCCTTCTTTGGCAAGCCTGGATCTGGAAAGACTGTGCTCGCATCTGTCATTGTCGATCGTCTCCAGGAACAGATCGGTGGTACCACTTATAACGCTTTGTTTGTTCCCATCAGTAAGTATTGGCACTATTTAGTCTACTGGCTGGTGATTACGTACTGACTATAACTTCTGCAGATGCCCGCATTCCGGCTGAGACCACTCCCATTGCCATCGCAAAGAGTATTCTCTACCAACTATTCGAGCAGCGCATTGGTAACATCCAGCTTCTGCATATTCTCGGCGACGCGTTCGAGCGCAGCAGCAAGACTATCAATGTTGCCGACTACGAGGGCATCCTCTGGACCGCCCTTCAGCGCGCCCTGACTGCCGCTCTCCCCGGCGCCAAGGAACTAGTCATTGTTGTTGATGGTCTTGATGAAGCCACCTGTGGCGAATCCACTCTGTTCAAGAAGCTCACCGCTGCCACCGTCGGTGGTGTAAATGTGAAACTAATCACACTCGGTGCCGAGAAACCCTCCACCACCGGGAATGTGATGCACGTTCCCGTCAGCGAGGAGCGAATCTACGATGACGTTTCTATCGTTGTGCGCGCTACCTTTGAACACAGCAAGACCTTCTACGAGCTTTCAGAGTTTGAGCAGGAGTCTGTCGTTGATCAGATCACCGAAGCTTCTCGTGGCTCCTTCCAGTGGGCCAAGCTTGCCACCAAGAAAGTTCGCCAGGAGCACAACCCTGACAACTTCCGCAAGACCTTGGATGCTATCATCAAGAACCCTCCAACTGTCACGGACTTCGTGACTCATGCCCTGTCTTCTCCCGATGTCAGCGAGGATGCCAAGCTGATGCTCCTGTGGCTTACCACTTCCGATCGGCCCCTGCTTCTGAAGGAGCTCACCACTCTGGCTTCCATTCAGGTGGACAAGCAGACCGTATCAGACCGCAAGGTGGACCCGTTGCATTCCCTCAAGCCTCTGGCCTCCCTTGTCTTCATCCAGGATGGCCAGGTGTACCTTCGCCATGGCCTGATCCGCACTGCCGTGTTGGATGTGTTCAACAAGGGCAAGCTCGTTCCGACCATCAAGGACCGTCACCATGATTTCGTCACCCGTCTGCTGGTCTACATCAAGAGCACGGTCACCGAGCAGCACTCTCCTTCCCTAACTCCTCTGGACCCCCACGACACCGCCCTGCTGGTGCAGAGAAACCCTCTTCTGGACTTCGCTGTTCGGTACTGGCCTCACCACTTGACTCAGACTACCACCTACACCACGGGTGGTGACGCCCCTACCGCAAAGGAGTTCAGCAAGATTTTCCCTGTCTCTATAACTCTGCTGTTGCTCCAGAACACCCTCTGGCAGAACATCTCCACCCCGACGCTGTTGACTTTCCAGACCACTGTGACCAACCTGTGCCGCAACATACTGACCCCCAACAATGTTGTGACTCTCCAGTCCCTCATTACTCTGGCCATCCTGCGTCGTGATGTCGGAAAGGTCCCCGAGGCCATTCCTCTGTTCTACGAGATTGTCACTCTTAGCAACACTTTGCTTACCACCAAGCACATTATGACTATGCAAATGGCTACTTTGTTCCTCGACCTCACCGTGGACCAGACTACCAACAGCAAGACCGAGATCATGGTAAAGCGCGAGGAAATTCTTCTGGTCTTGATTGAGACCTACAAGGTTCACTACGGCGCCACCTCCGAGAAGGTTGTCGCTACTCTCCGTGCTCTGATCGAGCATTACCGCTTGACCAAGGAGGAGACGAAGATTCAGCAGATCCAGAGCACCATCCAGACCATCACTGGTCAGTACAGCGGCGACGATGATAGTCGCGACCTTCACGTCCACCTGAAGGGCCACAAGCAGGATGGTGAGACTGGCATTCGCTTTGTCTTGGATGCGGAGGAGGATGAGACTGTGTCAGACTCATTCGACTTTGAAGCTCTCGTCAAGCTGGCTCAGAAGTACACTGCTGAGGGCCATATCACCGAGGCCGAGCGCATCTATGTCGAGATCTGGCAGCGTGCTAGCAAGGAGTGCCGTACTCAGTACTCCGAGCAATGGGAGCAGATCAAGCTGAAGGCTGTGGTTGTCTACTCCCAGTTCCTTCAGACCCAGAAGCGCGAGACCGAGGCCTCCTCTATCCTGTCTTCCGTCTATGAGGAATACCGCTCTTCCACCACGACTGTCTCGCAGAGCACTGCTTCCCATTTCCACCAGATCGCCAAGATTATGACTGCCGTTGGCATGTCTGTTGCTGCTCTGGCCATCTTCAAGAAGGTTGCTCACTACTACCAGAGCACCAACAGCACTCAGACGTCCTCGTACGCTGAAATCCAGCAGAGCATCTCCCAGACCTCGCAGCATGTGATGCAGTCGGCTAGCTCCTCGTCCTCTACCACTGTGTCGGAATCGGTTCTAGAGGAGATTGTCTATGAGGCCTCTAGCTCCAGCTCCAGCATCAATCAGAGTTCGTTCACTGCTACCTATACCCTGGTTGAGCTTTACGTCAACCAGCACCGCTGGAAAGATGCCACGCGCGTTGTCAAGAAGGTCCTCCAAAGCCTCTGGCCATCGCTGTTTGCTCCCTCCATCCAGGATGTGGTCCTTCCTGACCGGCGCGTCGACAAGTGCATTGACCTTGCCGATCGCTTGAGCCGATGCTACCACTACCGCCGTCGCTTCCCTCGCGAGGAAAACATCCGCATTCGCGTGTACCGTGCCGTCCGCGCTGCTAAGCCTGTGGATGACAAGATTCGTCAGGGGGTCACCGCCGAGCTGGTGCGCTTCTACCAGCGCTCTTCGCAGCCCGACCGGGTCATCAGCACCAACCAGGAGATCCTCGAGGACTACGTCAAGCACTACGGCCCTGAGCACCCCACTGTCATCGAGACTTTGTGGACCCTGGCTAAGCTTACCTACCCTCGTCCTATCTCCGTAGAGTACTACCAGCGCATCGTTCGTGCCTTGAACAAGGACTCGCCGAACTGCCACCCCGATGCCATCGAGCCTCTGATCATTGTCTTGACTGAACTGTACAACCAGAGCCGCTACACCGATGCCGTGCCTTACTACTCGCTGCTGTTCACCACCTGGTTGAACGACCCCAAGAAGAGCCCCAAGTTCCAGGACACCACCTTCGTTCAAGAGTTTTTCACCCGGTACACCCAGTGTCTCCGCAGCATTCGCACTGACTACACAGTGATCCACAAGATTACCACCGACTACCAAACCAAGGTCAAGGCTGTGTTTGGCGCCACCGCTTCGATCACCATCAAGGCTACCCTGACTCTTGCCAAGGTGTGCCAGGAGTCCAAGCGCTACGAGTCTATTGCCATCGCCCTCTACGAGGAGCTCCTCAAAATCAAGACCGACGAGTTTGATCAGGAAGAAATCCGTGCCACATTGGATGGTATCTACGAGGAGCAGACTTCCCTGGCTCTCAAGTCCGAGTCGGTCTCTGATGAGATGGTTTCGCGTGCTTCGAAGATCCTACGCAAGCGCGTCACCACCATTCGTGAGCAGCACGGCTGGGCCCACGAGGAGTCCCTGTCCCAGCTGTCTGAGATGGTTTCCTTCCACTACAAGCACAGCAAGATCGAGTCTGTCCTTGAGGAGCTGAAGCAGTCTACTGTGCACATCCTATCCGAGGAGTCTTCTTCAGTTGCATTGGCCGCTGCCGCTGTTACCATTGCCGATAGCTACATTGCCACCAACCAGGTTTCCAAGGCCACTCAACTGTCGGAAGAGCTGTACCGCCAGGTGATCATGAAGGATACCTCCAAGGTCAAGGAGTCTCAGTTTGACCTCACCACCAAGGGCCGCCAGAGCTTGATCTTCCTTGCCCAGCTCGAGCACAGTCTCCACCAGCGCACCTCGACGATCACCGAGATCCTGGCCGCGCTGACCACCCAGTACGTTTACTTTGAGGAGTTCCGTAGCCAGACCGTTTCCAAGACCAGCACCTTCCAGTCGGTCTCTCTGTCTGCTTCTCGTCTGTACCACTTCCTGCTCCGCAGCAACCGGCACACCGTCGCTACTCGTGTCTTTGAGGACTACGTTGCCTACTTCCTCGACACCGAGGGCAAGCGCATCAAGTTGACCGAGACCTCTCAGGTCAAGATCCTTCTGGTGACCATCCTGGACCACTTCAACACCCACCAGTCCTCGAACTTCGTTCGCTCGGTCGGTATCGCCGCCAACTACCGTGTCCTTGACCTTCTCCAGAAGAAGAGCTACGATCATGCCGCTGACCTTGCCCTCGCTGCCTTCCGCTACATCTCGGCTCACGATGTCTACCGCACCCCTGCCATTGTCAAGTTCGCCTTTACCCTTGGCGTCTTCATCACCGGTCGGACCATCACTCCTCAGCCCGATGCTTCCGCCCAGAAGAAGTTGAACGGTGTCTCCGCCGTCATCACCACCGAGGTCCTTCGCACCATCAGCGACCTGAAGATCAACCTCGCCCAAATCAGCCTGGACTACCTGAACATTCTGATTGGTATCCTCGGCGAGCAAAAGGACTACAAGAACCTCGTCTGGTTGCTATCCGGCCTCTGGACTAGTCGCAACAAGCAAGCCACCTGGTCCCCGGCCATCACCCTCCAATTGGCCCGTCGCTACATCCTGGCCCGCTACATGGTCGGCGATGCCCTCAAAGCCGCCCGTCTCGCCGAAGACATTGTGTACAACTGCCGCCGCGTCAACGGCGCCCGCCACTCCAGCACCCTAGAGATGTCCACCCTCTTGACCCAGTTGTACACCGGCATTGCCCAGCGCTACCAGTCCGAGAAGGGCGGCCAGCACATGGCAAACAAGTACTACAAGAAGAGCGCTAGTGTCCACGAGAACCTGCTCCGTGTCTTAGTCGACCCCCACTTCGCCGACTTCGAGGGCGGTCTCGAGAGTAGCCTGAGCATGGATGGCTCTGCCTACGACCTTGACCTCGCTGACAGCTCTAACGGCCACTCTTCCGTCTCTGACGGCGAGCATGTCCGTCGGCACCTGAATCTGCTCAAGCTGTCTGTGCAACGCCTGGGTGACTGGCCCAAGGACTTTGCTGAATACGAGCGTCTGAACGCTGATCTCTTCGCTGAGTTTGGTGAGGACCTTCAGGGTGTTGAGGGTGTTGAGAAGTGGAACTTGAAGAGCTTTGGCTCTGGCAAGGCTGCTAGCAATGAGGATACCCTAAGCCAGGAGTTTAACTCTTGGCAGCTTGAGCTTCAACCTCCTGAGGAGGTTGAGGAGGAGCTCTAAAATGTTTCTGGATATATATGAGATGAGAGAGTCTGTGGAGATATTTGAATTTGAAATATAGCGTTTATAATTTTGCGTTTTCTCGAGGTCTCTAGTTACCTAGTTATGTGTACAACTTCCATCTTCCCATTCAATGACCTTCTTGTGCATAGTATAGCTCGTGTGTATTAGGAGACTCTACCTCGTCCCAGTGATTTGGCTTTGTGTTGTGTTTTCGTGTATCAGCCCGAATTAAAATGTTGGTACAGAGTACATACTAGCCCCTCATTTATTCTATTAAGGGGAGCCTTCTCCCTCTTCATCTTCCTCATAATTCATTGATATCCTCACCTCCTGCGCACTTCAGATCTTTAACACTGGAAGTAGAATGTCGAAGCGCCTATCATCACTCAAAAATACCCTGCTTTACAAGACCCTCTTACCCTGGGTCATGAGAGTCCTTTGGCGATGCAGACCTAGCCTCGCGCCACGAATCTTGCTATTGACTCCAAATATCATCGTAAAGTATGGCTCCGATGATATTCTTTCGGAGGCTCTTGCAATACAATTTGTTTCGAAAAACACGACGATCCCAGTGCCGCACATTATTCGACTGTTTCGATCTCATGATGGGAGTTGCTACCTTCTGATGAAAAGATGCCCTGGAATTCCTCTTTCCCAAGCGCTTCATAGCCTGTCATTAGAGGAGAGGAGAAGTGCTTTCCAGCAATTGCGCGGCTACATGGACGAACTTCGCTCGCTTGAGCCTCCGAGGCCTGGTGGGGTTGGCTCTGCAGAGTTTGGCCCTCTAGACGACCGGCGTGTTTATTCTTCCTCTTGTGGCCCCTTTGAGAGTGTGGCCGAATTCCATAGAAAGATAAGGAATGACCTCGAAAGTCCAACGGGACACGAAGAATGCGATAATCTGATTGCCGCACAAGATAGCTGAACACACGGTATAAAATTCACCTACGGTGACCTTTCACTTCGTCATGTCTTCTATCTAGATGGGAAGGTTACTGGAATTATCGATTGGGAAACTGCTGGTTGGTTCCCCGACTATTGGGAATACACAATGACCTGGGATTCATTCTGGAACGTCCCGGATTTGAGAGTTGAGATCGCCAACTTTTTGGATACCTTTCCCGAAGAGCTCGAAATGGAGCGGACTCGACGAAGACTCTTCTGTCCAATTTAGATGTTATCTAGGCACTTCTCAAATATGCCGCCACTATCGATACTTTGTTTGCACATTTATGCCACAACCTCTTGCTTTAACGTAAGGTCATATGTCGGAGGAGTCTCTGTCCATGCATCGAATCGCCCCTCGCTCGCTTTCTTTTGGAGTTAAGGGCTGATCTTCGCAGTGGTAATTGTGAGAGTTTCAGGAGTCAATTGTCGTGCCTTCAGCTAAGCGGTGACAAGTCTTCTGGCATTATTGTTACCTCTTCCTAGGTAACCTGGCCATCTCTTGAACAATCACGCCAACATACATACCATGACACGCTATTTGAATATATTTGCAAACCCTGTCCACTTTTTTGTATCACGGGCATCATCCCGGCATCTTTTTCCACTTTTTCAATCCCTTTGGCGCAGAACAAAGCTCGACTTGGGCCCTTTAGGACGCCAGGACTCCACAATGGCCGAGGACCATCGCATCGAGTACAACTAGATTAAGGGCGTTGAGACACTTGAGGAATACCAGCCGGGAGGTTATCACCCCGTTATGGTCGGGGACGTACTATGTTGCTGTCAAAATCAACATAACGAACTCTCTTCCGCGCGAGACAAAGGTTCTAAAGGCTCTATCTGCTCCACTTCCGCGGTCTTCGCCCGTACACCCTAGGCGTGGTTTAATACCTATTTTTCTAGATAAGTTCAAAGTACGAGGGCCCAATAGAGAGCATACGTACTACATAGTAGCCCCTACATAATGCAATCTAAGAGAGATATCCTTTAGTCGCCTTTTCCTACTCGAAGTTGCTCGAGTACTATTATATAGACTTATATAGGCCGTTGCTTATATATATTTATAAGGCTATATTTACGGAGGTCTATTATAACATAATATACTATTTCAATTTCGTACGAATAACTAAAATTCAATATCTTTTCTAGATATTTATTTAAGCAATATATTAGCTAAGCTTCCGATAAGTTTCGATAATCTTTCTATTAAGGAGTTATATAAAGAATATAGCGAACCTAAGGTAGTACCTATTACTCGATGTGATAGAGAACTATTACCTCCTAACGTACCGACTAAGGCTTTTCCCCTACTATTTCTAGGCAAATATACGGAGGAGTTCTTATTATCCGACGCGTACGTCCTTTTAAGTAACTTTGGCGAGGCGTTTTCTCCTACTACGGAGACTCGTCTTAGACAAGACTACTATACTCTACCCGTATTCCGAGCTCTAGAAGCTAAGTTCGAATCATAGAACCCTCTCGCGTATCCCTCGGATATCTAGACTCTAGCTACGGCAATCTAGGAGATTATTGGAATAAAGGCAATTTTTAGCACCGATTTCGTGTATAAGGATAAGATAGTCTCTTAGCATATAGATGTACTAGGGCCTATGCCCTCCGAGTGGTAGCAAAGATAGGATAGACGGTCTCAATTCTTCGATGAGTATAGGTATCCAAAAGAGTCGTATAGGGAAAATAGATGGCCTACTCTTAAAGAGTTATTTAAAATCGGTGTGCAGAAATAGAGGCGTAGGGATAGAAGTGAGATTGAAGGAGATGAGAAAGCTGCCTTTCTGGATTTAATGCGCCAGATGCTGTCATTTCGGCCGGAAGAGCGACCGACTGCTGAAGCGGTATCAATGTCGGAGTGGATGCTTAAGTGGGCATTGCCTGCTTTTAGGCAAAAATCAAAGTATTCCTTTTGAAGCGATTGAAACCCAACATCTATGAAGCTAGCAATCTTCTGTCGCGAAGTCTTTCGCTCTGGAAGTGTGCACCGTGTCCTCCACATGCTCCTGGAAAAGGAAATAGTCAGGTAGACTGAACGCACGCAAGGATATCGCGCGTTCTTCGCTCGTCTGACGCCAAGAGAATAGATGAGATGTGAGAGGCCAGGTAGCTTCAACGCGAGCAATATGCATCTGTTACTCGGCTGGTCCTCGTGAAGTTGAGATGAGAAGAGCTTCGACACAATGTTACGCCAATCGAAAGGAATAAATCAATTCGGCGCATACTGATGAAGGTTTCGAAGCTGAAGAGGAAAGAAAAGGAAAGGAAAATCAGCCAGAAAGAAAGAGCCATACGTAAGGACCCGAATAAAATGTGCAAAACACAGCATTTGTAAAACCCTGAAAGTGCGCAAGACTACTTTAATAATCATTTTCAGCTTCATTGGATGTACGTGTAGTCAAGTTGTATCAGGAAACGAGCCTAACTGATAGTCATATGATTTTGACTAGTCCGTTTCTATGTCCGATGGCTAGAAATTGCGGATACTGATAAAGCAATAACTAGCCAGAATGAAAAAGAATGATATGGGTGACAATGATCAAGATTGATGATTCTGCAGCCTAGTTTATAGGGGCATATTTATAGATAGAAACGAGGAATGATATTATTCATGTTGAACTGGATGCGCGGACCGAATGCGGTTAGGCCATGATGACTGATGCGTGTTGATAACTAACGCATCAATGCACCGATATTCTGACAAATTGAAAGTCTTAACCAATTTATCTGCGTCATTCGCAACATTCATAAAGCCGAAAAAAGAATTGTCTGCAGTTACTCCGAGATAAAAAGGTGGTAATCACCCTATCCGAGCCACCAATCCTTATGTTGTTCCCTGACCAGAAGCCTCTATTGAAGCTTGCACTTTTTCCCGCCGTACCTTGACATCACAGTGGAAACGAAGACATTACCGCTCATGGTGTAAATCGAGGCGTCAATGAATCGCCATTCCTCTGCATTGAGCTCGTTCTCGGCAACCAGTCTCTCAATTTCTGCATCTATTTCAACCTCGATCTGCAGCTGGAAGGCCTGGGTCATTGCCACAGCTGCGCCGTCAGAGGCGAGCCTGAAGAGGTTTTTAACCACGTGAACTGCATTGATCATGTAAAGGACTTTGCCAGCGTCGAAAGCTTTCTTTTCCTTTTCCCAGGACGCTAGGTCATTCGCCACCGAGATATGATCTTTTACCAGGCGGACATATCTCGCAAGTCTAGAGCTCTCTAGATCGACAGAGGAGTTAATGGAAAACTTGGTGCATCCGAGCACATGCCTGATTAATACCACTTCAATATACGCTATCCAAAGGCGGAAAAAAGAAGGAAAAAGAAAAGAAGACCACTTACGGGATCGCAGCATCCTCATGTCTACACAGCAAGAAATCCTCCATATCTTTGAATTGTGTCGGTGGAGGCGGTCGGTAAAAGAAACGCAACGTAAGGTCCAACATCCCCTGGCCGGCATTATTACCAGAGGCTCGATCCACTTCAAGAATCTCTTCAACCATTTGGTCAATCAATAACTGCATCTTAGTCGTCGGCGGGTCGATGTCATTCAAACGAGGTCCCATACGGGCGATAAATTCTCTTTGCACTTGGGTGAACTTCGACATCCTGCTAGTCAGCCTATGGTTCGAGCCAGGTATGCATGTTTTATCTAGCTCGCTTACCGAGGTAGTATCGTGCATCTCCCAAAAATCTGAGAAAATTCAAGATGTCAGTATTATCAGGTAATACTGAATTGTTATAAAAGGGCTTGAGCGGCAATACCGTCAAAGACGAAGATGAAAACATTGATAGCGGCTAAAAGCTTGGTGCGCTGCTCATCAGCCTCGGAAAATAGGTAGCATGGAAACTTGATCCAGCCTTCCTCCAAGCCTGAAGTGAGCTCCTTTTGAGAGATCCCGGCGACTGATTTCCCTGATTCGTATAGGTGCTGTGCCGACCTATCATCAGCCAGATGTTGAAGGAGGGCTCTCGACGTCTCTATGGCCAGTCTCCAATGTTTGCTTTGTCGACATGTCTGTATGCCGCTTGTCCAGGGAAGGCCGGCCCTCAACGGAAAAATATCGATAGCGTTGTTACTCCGTTGAGTGTGTTCTTTGCTGTTTTCATGTTGACCCGCCATTTGGAGAAACTTGTTAGTTTGCAGATGCTGATTCAGGCTCAGTCGCGGGAGGCAAAGATATCCGATCCCTCCATGAAGGTAACCATAAGCGTAGTTTACCGGAAATTGATGCTTTTGGTCTTCCTGTGCTGTCAGGTTCTCTGTGGAGTTATGTGAGCACCCGTAAATAGGCTGCTGTAATATGAGATAAGAAGAAGTTACCTCTGACCGATAACGAACTTATCGCTTCTGTTCGCGTCATCTTAGAGTTTGAGGTAATAATGAGAAATACCGATTGTGTAGCCCAACTTGGAAAAGAACTTTGAGCTATAAACGATTATTTTCCGGTCATATGGAGTGAAGGCTCCGTTTATATAGCACGTAGAAGATCAGCAAGCAGAGAGCAAAAGCAGTTTCATCTTCGTGGCGAATATTCTGCAGGTATCTATCTGGAAATGATCTACTTCCTCTTCCCGCTCTAGAACAGCCCTTGCTTTGCAACCATATCCCGAGCCCGGCAGTGAAGGTTCCTTGTTGTCTGTAGTATTGACGGGATCGTCTTATACATAGAGTAGATTATGTCTTACCCCCACCCGATTCTGGTCATTGCTTCCTTTCTGAGCTGCATGCTTAGGCATCATGCGTGATGCATGTATGTCCCTATTTGCTATGGGTGGCGTGGAATTCTGCTTTCCCCTCTCTTTTTTGCTCCGAAAGTTCTCTGCTATCAAATTAGCATATGCCCTACTCTGCACGGAACAGCAAAGTTAAAGTCATAGGGACAATTCTTAAGACGGCTCCAAACGTCATAAAAGTGCCAATACGCATAGAGTCGGGCGGCAAAAGAGTGTCGTTTGGGACCTTAAACACTATAAACTGGGGTAACATGACTACTTACGTGGCAACGGCAAGATAACTATTCATGTTCTTATTGTACTCTTAAGCCATTGTTATACTGTTGAAAAATCTATTCCCTCTGCCTTAGGCAAGATAGACGTCTACGCTATACTAGGACTTGCAGGCTCGTTTACTTGCAGCTAAACACGAGAAGCACCATTTTATCTTTTGATTCTTACTGTTCCTTTGCTGCTGGCTGTAGGCAGGATTGTGCTAGATGGTATTCAGGCACAAAACCTACTACAGGATGCGGAAATTGGAAGAAGACGTATCTGCCAGCCCGTAACCGTCTCCACTGTCACGCATAAGCAACGTAGCAAGGCTGCGGGATGTGTCACGTTTACCTATCTTTTGTAGATAGACTCCAGAACTTCTCGATGATATGTCGATCAATGAGCATTACTTTCTTGATAGGAGAGGTTTCTGCTTCGGCCTCTCCGATTGCGTAGACAGTTGCATAAGTGTTCATCGCGAGGGGCTCTTATGACTCTGTGTTGATATTTCTGTTCCCTTTTCCTTTAGTGGACGACCGAGACATTTTTGCTACGCGTTACTGTACGTGGTTTACACACAAGATAATATCCAGCGCCTTTCTACCCTTAGTCTTGCTCTTTCTGCCATTTTATTAAATATTTGTAGTAGACTAGAGTTAGTTGGTATGTTATAACTATGCAGTATTCCCTTCCGTGCTATACTTCAATGTATTCATGTGCAAGATAGGTTCCGTGCTTGGCAGACGTTCAGAAATCTATATTAGATATTTAACCACAATAAGTTATACGTCATAGTAATGTAGCATGCTCTTTCAGGCAATACACTAATACAGACCCTCATTAGAGTAGTTACACAACATAAGTCGTGCTTAAGGTGTGGGTGGTATACAATAGTACAATACTAGCCAAGTATATGCTGAAAATCCCTCACTTCGGCCGAAGAATACGCAAATTCCGCGATAAGCGAGAGCAATTTGCAAGCAGTGCATAGGCCTCTTGTTCCATTTCCAAGCTTTATGCGCATATAGAGTAGCGGGATCTTATATTGTGCTTACCTCCCGGACCTACATGGCATTGCAGGTGCCGTCAGATTCGGAAAATCCCAGGGGCTAACTATATACTGCCGTAGCAGTAGTGAATGACATAGTCACCAATATCTTGATCGGGATTTGCGGGAATGCGATGCAAGATTCTCAGGATACATTTTTCCAATGGTTAGGAATATCTGTTTCGTATAACGGACCTCCCTCCTTATCCACGAATTAGACCAAAAGGCCCTATCTCTACCTATCGACTCTAGCTTTAGCCAAGATAGCGACCTAGGTTATGTACGTGATAGAACCCTTCAGTATGATTCACTACTTGAAACCGAACCATGTCAAGAATGGAGTAGCATGTTTCGGAGTAGGCGGATGATTCTCACCCGCTCTCACCCTGTCTGTTTATTGCGCACTGGCATCCTCGTTAGGAGAGCAACTGTATTGTCTGTTACCTTTATATACTTTAGAAGGTGTAAGAAAAGTACATACGACCATAGGGTGTGGAGAACAGGGCTTCCCGTCCGCTCAGCCGTACTTAAGCCACACGCCGGCAGGTTAGTAGTTGGGTGGGTGACCACCAGCGAATCCCTGCTGTTGTATGTTTTCTTTCATTTTTGTTTTGGTCTATCTTTATCCTTTATCGTCCTTTTTTTTCTCCTTTTTATTTATATATTCAAATATTGAAGTCTCCATTCAATTTATCGACAAGCGGAATGTGATCTACGACATAGGGGAGGCATCACGGGTGTCCCTTGTTGAATTTTACGCGGCGATGTTGCTCGTCGGTTTAGTCAGTGTTGCCCTGTCCAGACGGACGCTGTTGGACTGGAGGTGGGCTTGGAAAGTCTAGTTCGATTATCTTTCACAGGGGGAATATTCATAGATCCAAAATATCGTAAATTCCTGGGACGCCAGGCCGATAGACAATGCATAAAGCGCCGGGTATATCAAAACAAGACCACAAAATGCTTTTCGAGCCTTTTCCATCTCATAGCCCATCACAAAAGATCATAGTCATCCAGCTTCTGCTGGTACCGCATAATGTTGCGCTTGATCTTGCTGGAATCAACCCAAGTAACAAAGTCCTCCATATTCCGCGTCACCAAGAAGGCAGGATCATTAACAACTTCAGTTCCAACACGCACATGTCCCTGTTCGATGAAAGTGGCCGCAGCCTTGATGGTCTCCACCATGCCGGTGCGAACCATCAAAACCGCCAGTCTGCGTCGGCAGAATGCAGAGACGGTAACCTCTCGCTCGACTCGGGATAATCCAGCGCCTTGCTCACGCGATTGCTTCAAAATACCCATTCGCCACAACTTGTCCAGCAGTTCCGATTCCGCCTTCTTGCGAACGGGGTCTGAGTCAGGGTCTAGCTGGGAGAGTTTGTGGGCTAGTGAGCGTAGGGAACCGCACAGGGCGTTGTATTTTCGGTAGTCCATCGGGTCTTGGAGGAGGTATCGTTGGCGGATCGCATGTTCGCGGTGGTTACCATCGGACTTGTAGGTGTGGAAGTCGACCTTCCGGAGAAGTCTGGTCAGAGGTTAGAGATTGTTCTTGCGCTTTAGTTAAAGATGGATGACCGCTGGGTAGTCTCGGTGGCAGGCAAAACTCACTTCTTCTCGTGGTGCTTAAGTTCACGGACCATCTTGCCTGATTAACCACAGTCAAGTGGAGAATAAAGGGATTTGCGAGGATTGGAACTTGAGCAGAACGGTCGGCGAGTCTTGTCTTGAAAAAGATGGCGATAACGAAATTTGTTATCTTGGCGGTGGGATTCTGCCGTATCACCTGTCGGAGTCACGTGAGCATCAACGGCGTGAGACGAGATTATTTGGATTATCTAAATCCTATCCACATTCCTTAGTGCTGCTTCTGCCGTATATAATGTATCGGCTTTATCCATTGTGATGTTTGCAGCAGACAGCGCGTTGGGACAGCAGCAAATACTCAAATTAAGGGTATCAACTACTTCCTTGTCCTATAGAAAGTACTTTCAAACCGTAAAGAAAAGACTTCGCTCGACAAGCGCATGGGACCCACGTAGACACGTGGTTCATAAGCCATGCCGAGATACTAGATTACGAAAATCCCAAGATACTCTAAAATCACATTATATAAAAGCAGGCAACCTCGTAAGTCATAATGAGCATTCAGCACCGAGAAATCAAGATAGATCATAAATGCAAATGCAAAATAACAATGCAAACAAGAAGGAAACTTAATCAAGAGTCGCCGACAAGTCGGCTAGTCTGAGCGATCTTCTCACTCAGACCTTGAATATTCTGCGCACCCATGATATCCAATAAGGATACTTCTGCTTTCAACTCCTTGACTATCCAGGAACGGAACTCCATAGCGACTAGTGAGTCGATGGCTCCAAAGCCAAACTTGTGGGCGTCAACTTCGAAGGATGGGATGTCAAGGAGGGTGGATAGTCGTTTGACGAGTCCGTTCGAGACGACTGTCACGGCGTCATCTTTGTTAGATGCGGCGAGAAGGGCAGCTGTGCTGATTGTCTTTTGCTCGTTTGTTTCTGTAGCTTTGGCAGTGGCTGTTGTGCGAAGGTGGGTGAAAAGGGAATAGTTGAGGTATGTAGGTGGCGGGATGCCGTTTTGTTGACACATTTGAGCGGTCGGGAGGCCAAGTACTAACTGAGACCGAGGGAGGGCGTTGTGGTCAGTCTTCTGGTATCTGGTATCGATCAAGAACTCAATGGCATTGTGGATCTCGTCTTCTCGCAAATGCTCGAAGAGCGTTGCGGTGTGCGTGCGCATCGAGCTTCGGTTCTCTGCGACCCACCCGACATTTGAAACGCTGCCAAGGTTGATAGTGGATGCACTCAAGCCTTGGGAAGTGCGAAATGCTGCCAGTGCGTCTTGGAAGGTGTTCCCAGCTGCGTAGTTAGATTGGCCACGGTTACCGAAGATGCCGGCAACTGAGGACAACATCACAAAGAAGTCAAGATCTTGGGGAAGAGTTTGGTGCAAGTTCCATGAACCTTGGACCTTTGGGCTAATTGCGCCTTGCCAGTCCTCAAACGACATGCTTGCAAAAGCACCATCCTGGAGGAAGTTAGCAATGGTTATTCATCACAGTCTGGGGAGACTCACCCGTAGAACCATGGACCCCTGAATACACCCTTTGATGGGCGGCAATGAAGTCGAACATTCATTGACAACAGCTCGGAGACGGTCCGCATCAGCAACATCACAGCGGAAGATGTGAGCGTTACATCCGACGCTCTTCAGGTCGGCAATCATCTCCTCCACCGACTTAGTGACCTGTCCAGAGCGTGAGAGGAATATAAGGTTCCTTGCACCACGGGCAGCCATCCATTGCGCTATACTGCGTCCCAGGCCACCTAGGCCACCAGCAAGCAGGTACGATGCAGTGCTATCAAACTGATAAGGATACCCGACGTCAGGGGCAACAGGGATGACATTCGAGGGCTCAGGGACAAAGACAATCTTGCCCGGCTTCTGATTATCGCGCAGAGCTTGGACACCTTCCTTGATATGTGTGAAATCCATGACAGTCATTGGTCGACCTTGGCTGATCTTCCCTCCAGAAAACAGCTCCAATGTCTCGACCAACAGGCGTTGAACAAGCTTCGGGCGTTGTTTAATCAGGAGAGGCATGTCGATGCTGGCCATGGTCACATTGCGTCGTAGTGGAGCAAGCTCAATCATGAAATTATTCCGGGCATTTTTGCTAGATGCTTCGATGAAGCGGCCGAACGGGGCGATGCAGCCCAGAGACTCCTGCAGAGCCTCGCCAGTCAGGTCATTGAAAACAACATCGACACCAGCGCCCTTCGTGCTTCTCATAATGCCCTTAGCAAAGCTGAGGTCCTCACTTGAAAAGACATGGTCGTCGGAAATGCCATACTCCGAAGTAATGAATGCTCGATCTTCTACCGTCGAGACCGTGGTATAGATCTCGGCACCGATTATTTTGGCGTATTGGACTGCGGCTTGACCAAGAACAGAGGCACCACTGTGAATCAAGACGGTGTCATCTTCACTCAGTCTGGCTACATCTCCCAGCCCGTATAGTGCAGCGACATAACTCCAAGGTATGCCAGCAGCAACTTCGAATGGGACTTTCTCCGACTGTCTGACTGCTAGTTCTTGGTCAACTCGAGCCAATGTTCGGAAGCAGCTGCTGTCTGAGCTCAGAAAAACAACACGGTCGCCTGGGGAAAAGCTTTTCACATCAATTCCAGTCTTCCTGACAACTCCAGAAGCCTCACTAGACAGGTTAGCAGCACCGAGCTCTGAGTTGAGGCCAACTGCGCGGACCTCTACCTCGATTTCCGTGTCGCCCAAGGGACTTTTGTGTGAGTCATCTGTAATCCAGTGCAGATCATTTCTCCCAGAGACAAGCTCAATAGGTCTGTCCAAATCACCAAGTCTCTTAAGCTCGGGAGCCACATTTGAAACCTTCATACCAAGAAAGTCATGTGCCTTCTCCCAGTCACACAGACGTCCGATGTGAACAATATCGTCTCTCAAAAGATACTCGGCATGGCGATCATTGTCATTCTGCTCCAGAAACTGACGTTCGATGATCTTGCGAATGCTTATAGCCAAATTGCTGGGTGGGACCTCCTTGGACCTGTCGACTGACAGACTAACAATATTTGAGCCATCTGCATCACGCTCCCAGCGAACGGTGCGAAGCAGACCCATGCTCATGTTGGCGAACGGTTCATCGCGAGGATCGGGTGTTACCCAAAGCATGTTTTGACACTCCATGAGTATCTTTCTGAGTGCCATGTACTGTCTTTCGTCGATTTCAGAGAGGAAACCTCTTTCTAGATCGAGCAACGAAAGATACAAAGCATCCTGCGAAAAGACCTCGTCAATTTCCGAGGGATCCGCTATGACCACATTAGGACCTCCCTCTATCCGTGGGAACATCTGACGAAGAATTCTGATCGCATCGGCAGTTACTGGCGACCCGGATGAAAGAATATAGATATTTCGAGGGGGTTTGAATTTTGAATCAGTGGCCGTAGAAACGAGAATGCTTTGCCAACTCAAGTCCTCCTGGGTCGAACTCGGATATTCGATGTCGACACCAGAGAACCCAGACTCCGTAAGGATTGCGTTCCATTCTGTGGTTGGTATGTATGGGCACCATTGTCTCATAGGCTCGTCACCAAGCCACCAGCCAGGAAGTTGGCCGAAGACAAGGGGGTACCACAGGAAGTCTTGTCTGATACCCTCCTGCATGATCAACTGGCCGCCGGGCCGAAGTAGGGAGCGTAGGTTTCCAAGTGCGGTGTGGAGATTGGCTGTGGCGTGGATGACATTGCCAGCGAAGATCAAGTCGTAGTTACCAGCCTGGAAACCCTGGTCAACGGCGCTTCTCTCGATGTTGAGGGACTGGAATGAGATGATATCGCCCCATGGTTGGAAGCGTTGTTTTGCCCTCTCAAAGAATCCCGAGGATATGTCGGTAAAAGTGTAGTGTGCAATACTTCCTCGAGTTGCATCTGACTCAGGCGCGAGCACTTTCAGAACTTCTGCAGTGAAACTTCCTGTGCCACCACCAATTTCCAGGATATTCAACTCAGAGTGTTGATGACGCAGAAGAGACAGGTGGCTTTGAAGATGTCGCGGAAGATCGTACAGATGAAGGCCTTCCTTGTAGACCCCTTCCATAACAGCGTCTTGACCGAACATCAAATGCAGAGGGTCAAACTCTTGGCGCATGACAAGAGCAACATTGCGGCCCATGCGAGCGGTGATTGCGCCTTCTGCACTGTGCGCTTCAACTTCCTCGAAGACCGACTGCTTCAACGCATAGTCTCGAGCTACCTCGTTAAACTCGGCATACGGGAGATGGATCATCTTGTCACGGATGAGCTGATCCTGCGTATGATTCATCCAGTCCCAAAATCTGCGCATGTGGAGACTCAGAGTTGTCACATCAAGGCCATTCAATTCAGCCAAAGCATCGGTGACATAGAGCATGGTGACAAGCTGAAGACGCTTGACCCAGTACCGGTTCTGGTCATGGTCAAAATTGCCGATCGAGCTAAGCGCACAGGCAGTCTTCGAATTGAGGAAATGCACATCAGGCTTCCACTCGATAGCAGTGCATATTCGGCGCTCGCTATCCTCCGCAAGGCCGGATTCGAGAGGGGTCAGCTCGATACCATCCATGCGAATTCGATTCTCCATGCTTTCTTCATCCAGAATTCGAATCTCGCCTTCAAATTTATCAGATGCGGTAATAGTCACAGATGCATGCCCCGTGAATTTGTGACGCGGTCTAGAGTTCAGATTCGCCGACACCCACATGTCGCGAATGTAGGTGGGTAGCCTGATTTTCTGCAAGGAGGATGTGCCGGTATGGTCGAGAACTGCGGCAATCATCATATGTATCATGCTATCCATTGTCGCTGGATGTATTAGATGAGCGTGCATGTACTGCTTCGGCATGGATTCTGCAATCTCAGGAACTGTGACAGTACCGGTCATGGATCCCATCCGCGAGCCGCTCGATCGGACATTTGCGAGATTGCGGAAGAGCGGACCGAAGTTTAGTCCGGCTGCTTGAAGGTTGTTGTAGGTAGCGTTGAAATTCATGGACCGGGTGCATGTTTCGTGGGCTTGCTTCAGATCAGCTTTCCATGACCGGGCTTCGTCGATCTTCTCGCGGTCATTGTCGACAGGATCGGGTGGCGATGTCAGCTCAACATGGATATATCCCGAACAGTGTTCTGTCCATTCATCGCTAGACTCGTTGTAAGAGCTAATTTGGAAGCGGCGCCACAATCTTGACTCTGAGGAGTTCTCTGCCGTGGTCATAGACAAGCTGACTTCAATTCCTTGCTTGGTGTCAGGGATTATCAAAGCTCTCCTGATGGAAACGCGACGGAGTTGAAATCCGTTGATTTCTTTTTCGCCAGCCAATTGACGCGAGGCCTCAATGGCCATGACCAGATATCCAACTCCTGGGTAGACATAATTTCCAGTCACCTAAAAAATATCAGCAACCGAAGTCATAGCAAGCGTTTCGTGTACTCACCATATGATCTCTAAGCCAAGGGTTCTCGTTCAATCGCACAAACTGTCTCCACCGGGGGGCATTCGCATTCCAGTCCGCGACAGGTGCACCAAAAAGATCGTGACGTGGGAATTTCCTATGCCGCACATTCCTGCTCAGGCGGCTCTCGTAAAGAACCTTCTCCGTATGGTTGAAGGCGTAAGGCGGCAGGTCGACTAGCATTTTACACGGTTTTCTGTTTGATCGCGAGGTAAGATTCACCTTGTGCAGATTTATCGAGCAGCCACTCGCCGCCAAGAACCCAACAGTGCTCAAGAAAACGTCAAGACTGTAGTCATTGCGTTTCAGAACTGCCAGATATTTGATGGCTGATCGATTCTTATTCAGACCTATTGTTTCCTTGATGGCACTTTGTAACGTCGAGTGTGGACCTATCTCCACGATGTGTGTCATACCTCCGCCGGCGACTGATGACCGAGAGCTCATGGCAGTGAGAGCAGTAGTGAACCGCACAGGCGACACCATATTATCCACCCAGTACTGGCCGGTAAGATGCTCGTTCACAACCTCTTCTCCGGTGACAGTCGAGACCATGTGCACCACATGGGGTACGGCCAACCGACTTCCACTTAAAATGTTGCCCATGAGCTGCAAGTATCCCTCAGCGATCGCGACCATATGCGCTGAGTGGTACGCATTCTTGACGTTCAGCTTACGAGCAAACACTCCATCATTGTCCAGGAGTTCCTTCAGCGCGTCTATCAAGGCCTCGTCACCAGAGACGGTATTGTTCTTGGGACTGTTGTAGCAAGCAATGATCAGCTCCCCATTGCCATTTTGTCGAACAAGCTCGAGGTACGGCTCCAACTGTGAGGAACCTAGTCCCACTGCCATCATGGCTCCATTGGCAGAAAGCTGCTTTGACGAAACATATCCACGGTAGTATGCAATCTTCCACGCGCCTTGGCGGGATATTTTACCGGCACAGTACGCGGCGGCAATCTCACCCGATGAGTGCCCAATCACACGCTTGGGGAATACACCCCAGCTGGCCAGTAGATCCACAATTGCCACCTGCAATGCTGTGCACAATGGATGGGCAATCTCAGGAAGGTTAACTCGGGGGGCCTTCCTCTCGGCCAGCAGTTCATCTATGTTATGTCAGTTGATGTTTGCCCATGTATGAAGTTGAAAATGGCTTACCAAGTAGCGACCACGGGCTCCCCAGCCGACGCATGTAATCGGAAGCCTCTTCCAGTGACTCTAAGAAAACCGAATAGGTCAACAGAGCTCTACCCATCGCCTGATACTGAGCGCCCTGTCCAGTGAAAACGAAAGATATTTCCGGTGCATGAGTCGATCTGACAGGTTTTGTGAAAATAGACTCTGAGAGATTCCGAGCAAGCTCTCTTGATGTCGATGCCGTGACGATACTCTTCCAAGGAAACGACGAGCGCCGATTCGACAGGGTAAACGAGAGGTCGTCGAGGACCCGGTCGAGGGTATTGCGTCGGTCCGTCTTGCGATCGAGGTACTGGGCGTATGCTGATGCGTTTCGCTTGATACCATCTTCGTCAAAGGCAGTCAACATGAATAGTTGAGGGACATTCATTAAGCTCGTGTATGGGTTCAATGAGCCGAGGGCAGGAGATGGGCAAAATACGTCGCTTGCGGGCGTGTCGATAAAGGTACCACTGCTGACAGAATAGTCGCTTTCGTCGGCTGAGCTTGACCTGCTGTAATCCATTTCGTTGTTTGATAGCTGTGACAACAAAAGCCTTCCCCTGGGCGTCGCAAGTTTTGGTATGCTCATCGTTGTATTATGGGCAGCTGGTATGCGTCGTTGATTGAGAAAGTGGTAGGCGTCATCGAGGACACAGTGAGCATTTGTGCCGCCGATTCCAAACGAATTGACAGATATCCTGCGCAATCCTGACGATGGCCAAGGAGTATTCTTGGTAGGAAAGGCGATGTTCCAGTCGGCTGCCGGGACTTTAGGATTAACCTGCTGTAGATCAAAGTTGGGTGGAATGATGCCTGACTCGAGGATGAGAATGGATTTGATGAGACTCGCGACACCTGAGCCACCTTCCAGATGTCCGATGGTGGACTTGATCGTGCCGATGTATAACGGGCTGTCTCGTCGGCATTTAAAGGCCCGAGCAAGCGCACCTGCCTCAATGGGATCACCCGTGGCGGTGCCGGTGCCGTGGGCCTCAACGAATCTCGTTTGTTCCAAATCCAGACCGGCTCTCCAATAGACTTCGCGTATCAATCGCTCTTGTGCTTCTGCACTTGGCACGGTAATACCTGGCGTCCGGCCGTCTTGATTGACTCCGGTCTCACGTATCACGGCGCGGATCGTATCGCCATCCCTCACGGCGACGGACAGTGGCTTCAGGACTACAGTACCAACACCTTCCCCGCGGGCATATCCCTCTGCTCGAGCATCAAAGCTAAAGGATCGTCCCTGAGCACCCAGCAGACCATGATGGCTCATACCAATGGTCTCCACTGGATTCTCCAAGATACTTACACCGCTGACGAGGGCCTTGTAATGACAAGTCAGCTCACGAGATCCCTTCTCCCACCGTGACACACATTTGACTTACCATATTCGATTCTCGAGCCCGCAAGCTCTGGACTGCGAGATGCAGTGCCACCAAACTGCTGGAGCAGGCGGTATCAATGGTCATGCTGGGACCCTTAAAGTCAAAGAACCAGCTAACTCGGTTCGATAAGATTGCGTTCGTAACTCCCGTTGGCTTGTATTTCATAGTCGTCTCGGGATCAGAGTTGAGGATGCCCAGGTAGTCGTGATTGAATCCGCTGACGAATACGGACGTGTTCGAGCCCAAGGCATCAGCCAGAGAAATTCCGGAATTCTCAAGCGCATGGAAGACATTTTCCATGACCAACCGCTGTTGCGGATCGAGGGTCAAGAGTTCATTCTTGGTGATGTTGAAGAAGGATCCATCAAAATAGGATGGGTCTTCGGCGAGGTAATGGCCTCCTTGTACGTGAAACTAAATCTGGTTCAGTATCTTGATATCTCATAGAAGTGTCAACACCCACCGTGCCTCCATGCTCAGGATCCGGATGGTAGAATGCTGCGGCATTGAATCGTTCCTTCGGGATGGATGACCAGGTCGAGCGTGCCTGCAATAGGAGCTCCCATAAACGTTCGGTAGAGGCGGCCTGCGGAAAGCGTGTAGCAAGGCCAACGACGGCGACGGGTTCCAGTGCATCCGGAGCATCCCCGTCGCCGGTGACGCCATTGATCAGAAAGGGGGGCATGATGAGAGCAGACTCAAGCATATCATCCCAGGAAGAAACCAGGAGCAGTAGCCATATTTCTAGTTTGGCGCAAAGGCCAAGCGTCCAACAGGTTCCAGGTGCCCAAAGGTGGGTGAGTGAGGGGGTGAGAGTGAGTTGAGACGCTAGTTCAAGGTTTCACTTCGAAAAAGCAGCATCTTTTGTTTTTCCCCCTCTTGATCAGCGCATGAGCCGGATAATTTCCCTCTGAAATCAGCCAGTTCTATTTCTACGCGCTTTTCGGGTGGAGCATTTGTCGCACAAGAAGCCTCATGTTGAGACTACGTTCAACGGTCCCGAACAGTCGAGCCATAGGAAGCGACGTTGTGGGCCTGGACCGCTTCTTTCTCTCATTATGGCGCATTATGCATCCTAGCTGCACTTTGCAGGTGGCAGCTGCAGCGATCTTCGGGTTCTCGGGTCGCCCGCTTCTAACGGCGCCTACCACTATCCGAAGCCAGTCATTGGCCAATTGAGCTTCCATCCCCGGTTGATACCCACATGGGGCCCTCGCATTTGACCCTGTTCGCATGACAAGCTAACTGTCAGGATCTCCTGCAGGGGTGTTACCAATCCCCAGTCTGAACCAAATAACCTGTCATCTCTGGGGATTTCTAACTGCCACCAGTCGGGTCTTCGGTAGCGTTCTATCAAAACAAACCTACGAACAATCCTCCCTAGTTTAACTTTCCCCGCAAACATGGGTCGGTCTATCGTCCGCCGTAGTCGGTCCAGGCCCCTGGCGACAACATTACAACACCTGAAGAACCAAAAATAACCCCACTGGTACCCACTGGTACCCACACACATTCCGGGCGTCCGCATATGTGGCAGACGACTACTCCGTATATGGAGTAAGTATCGAGTGATTCCTTGGAAATCAGCCCATACATCTACACCGCATATCATTCAGTACATTGGTGTTTCTCGGGGGCTAACTCGACTAGGCAAGAGTTTAAAAACCCAGCAACCTGATAACGGAACATGATCAAGCGGGACTTCACTTTCAGCTGCCGGTCTCTGTCATGGAGAAGCGGGGCTTTATGCACAACGCTCAATGGGACGTCATCTTATTGACTCTAATTATGCCATATATGCACCCTGCTCTTCTCGGACTCTTCCTTCGCAATCGCGTCGCGGGTCCCCTGCTAAGCCTCGAATCATTGATCCTAACGTTTTGATTTTCCTCACTGAGCACGCGCCACCGAACGTGATCACGCTGTATTGGTCGATTGCTCCCGGGGGTTTGGTGCCTTTTAGCCTTTGCCTAGAATGAAACCAGACAGAACTGTATTGTGCATTGCATTTGGTGGATATGTGAGGTTGTCGGGTTAGGGGGGGGTTCGAATAGATCATTATCTGGAACTCCCTAGGATATTCTAGATATTGTCGATTCCCGGGACGTACCGCAACTGGAAAAGTTACTGAGGCGAGGATTTTGAATTGTCAATTGATTCTGGGAGACAGTTAACTAGTTAGTTGTTCCTAAAAAAAGGTCGGCAGATTTAGTCACAGCGACTCCGTGTCGTCTCTGAGTGTGGCTAAAAGATAGATCGGCGGGTTCCTCCTCGGGAACGATTGACGAAGCCGCCATAACTAAATCCGCTGTCCAGGTGACCCATTTTAGGAACAACTAATCGGCTAGTGTTTCTCAGAGCCAATCGACAATTCATCACTGTCCAAGGAAACCTCGCCTTGGTAACTCCTCCAGTTGTGGTGTGCCTCGGCAATCGGCAATATCTAATTTCTATCCCAAACTTCCAGATAGATATGGGTTTCTCTTCACCGATCCATCGGGAAGTGCCCGGAATGTAGGACCTTCGCAATCTTTCAACCTTGTAGTTTTCCTGCTGCACATATAGCGTAGATTGCCTGCTGCGGTTCGCGTCGAGTTTTTGGCACCTGGCCGAGCTGGTATACCTTTTACTAGCCAGTGTGAAAAGGAATCATGAACATTGATAAAATAAACTAACCTATTACCAGAAGGCAATCTAAAAGAAGGATCTCAATGTAGGTCCCAGAGAACGAAGATACCAAGTAGAGGAGAAAAGGAAAGAAGGAGAAGGCAGGCCAAGAGGATTTCTTATAACCTTCCTTGCTACAAACGGCGCTTAACGGAAACATCCTTCAAAGTCAAGAAGTCAAAGAAACAGACAATCTTCTTCGAAAGGAGCATGCAGACAATCCTCCATCAACTGGTCCCGAAGCCTCCTAACTCCCGTGTGACCTGGTCACATAAGCTGAAGAAGAGAAGAAGTGACGGGGGTCGGAATTCCAAGATGGGGGGTCGGAGTTCTACATAACAACATACATAAAAGGGGATTAGCCACCTCACTTCAAAGTCACAACCTTTGAGGTCACGTGCCAGCTGTCCGCCCGTCTCAGTCGGCGGTCTATTTACAATGCGGTGACAGCCATCGATAACAGATGGACTCCTTGGAGTGGAGACAAGGGCAGTTCTACGAGCTATTTGGACGTAGCGCTATCTACTACCTGCTCTAGGAGGAAATCATTCCGTACTCAACATCATCACCCCCACTACCCCGGACCTCCAACAACCCCAAATCAAACTAATGCAACCTCGCAACAGCCAGACAGCTCTATGATCGCCAGCTGCGGGATGACCCACTTATGGGAAGAAAACCTAGCTTACGCTTTTTTTTGTCCACCAACCGACGCCCCGGGCCGACCAAACAGCTCCTAGAAGACCTGCGGTGAACCGTCTAAAAACTCACACCGACATTTGTCCGTGCCGTCAATGGCGAGCCCCTCTACGCGGAGGTAACCCGATGTGGCGAGTTAACAGGCGAAGGCTTCCTTATGCAGGTGCGCAAATAGGGCAGATATTGCTATTGTAGCGCCATGTCGGATTGTAGTGTACGGCATATTCGTCGGGAGAGGAGATGTGGATTTCCAGTTGCGCTTTTAAGAGCTTGTCGGGCTGGTGTGTTGGAAAGAGTATTGCAGATAAGACCACTCTCCCAGTTCTGCAGATCCATTGTTTACCGCACACCGAGACACTCTAGCCAGGTATTCGGAGGTTATAGGTCCTCGGCTTGAGCTCTTTGAAGCCCGCTCTGGAATGCATAGGACATCAACCAAGTTTAACCAAGTTTGACCATGTGTCGGTTTTGGCTGTGAAAGTGCTTTCATATTCGCAACTTAAACTTGAATTATTTGGTACCAGTCTTACTTTACCGCGCTAGCCTTGTGGGGTCATGAAAGATGTTGATAGCGAGTCAACAACTGGTATACCAGAAAGGTCAAACTCAGAATAATGCCCGGTAGCACTCTAGACTTTCTTCATATCTTAGAGTGACTAATGAGGGCAGCTCAACCTTAAACGAGAATCGCACCAATACCTAGGTACCAAGGGGGTGGTATCTACAAGACCTCAGGACACCTGGAGCCAGAATAAGTCTAATGTTGTCTATAAAGGAAGCAAAGCAAGTATGATCTACCTAGGTAGCCCGAAGCCTTGAGTCAGGGGAAACATATAGATGCAATATACAATACAACATCAGAGCTCGTCCTTCAACTCCGCCGGCGGAGGCATCGGTCGGCCACTATCAGTCGCCAGATCGACACCAATCTTCTTGCGCCACTTCTCCCACAACAAGAAGAACTCTTTCTCCATGCCACTCTCCATCTCATCGGGCAGAACAACCGTATACTCAACGTAGAGATTACCAGGCTCATCATTATCCTCATGGTGGTCACGATCATGCAAACCACCCTCCGAATAAGCCGGCATTCCCTCCCCACGAACAGTCTCCACAGCCAGTGGCTGCACAACATCACCACGCTTGCGACCAAGCCGAACAACATGCCCATCAAGATGCGTCACATTCCTTGACCACTCACCCATCCAAGCCTCCCGCAACGAAAGCGTCTCTTTCCAGAAAAGATCCTTTCCCTTCCTGCGGAAGAAAGTCCCATCCGTGCGCTCCGCATCCTCATCCCCAAGTTCAGGCTCCTTCTCATCCAGAATCACAATCAGATCACCAGCAACCCAATCCGGGCTCTCATCAGCCTCATTCTCAAACCTAAGTCTCGTGCCCCGGTCCATACCAGGCTCAATCTCCGCTGTCGCCTCGACACTCCTTCGCACAACCCGATTGCCATGACACACAGGACAAGGATTCTTAATCTTCTTCCCCTGTCCACCACACTTATCACAAGCCATTTGAACCTGCTGGAACATGCCTGGTGCAAGCATGTGTTTCTGAATCACCATTCCCCGACCATTACACCGGTCACATGTCTCGACCTTGTGATCCTTTGACCCTGACCCCTCACACGCATCGCAGATCTGCTGCTTCTCAACTAAGAAGTTGATCTCACGACCTGTGTAGAAATCACGTAAAGGTAACGCCGCCTTCACCTCCATATCCGGACCGCGTCTATGTCCAGACCCATGGCCAAAATGTCCACCGCCGCCGAAGAACCGTGAGAATAAATCGAACGGGTCATTGGCTCCTCCGCCAGCTTGTCCGCCTTTGCGGTGCTGCTCAACGCCCTCATGGCCGTGTTGGTCGTAGATCTTGCGTACTGATGGGGTGGATAGGACATCGTATGCGTCTGCGATTTCCACGAATTTCTCCCGTGCTGATTCGTCGTTCCTAACAAACGTATCAGTAATTGCCCGCACAGAGATAGGAGATTGACTCACGGGTTCTTGTCGGGATGGTATTTCTTGCTTAGCGTGCGGTATGCGCGCTTTATATCTTTCTCGGATGCGGACTTTTTTAGCCCGAGCACTTTGTAGTAATCCTCGGCTGCGAGCACGAGCACTGAGAATAATATTACCGCTAATGCAACTAGTAAGCGGTTCATATACATCCTGTGTGTGTGCTGCTACCGCAGCTCGTTTGTGTTGCCGGTTCCTGGGCACTTGGTGCGGAGTATCGGGTGGATGTCTCGCTCTGGAGAGCTTCGGCTGCGAGAGCTTGGAGCGGGGTGAAGAAGGTGGGTTGGGGGCGTAAGTTAAGCGGTAGTCATGAGGGCTGGTGATTGGGGGTCCCGGGTTATTGAACAACGTGGTCGGGTGTTTCGTTCAAGGTCCAGAAGTCGGCGCGTGAAAGGGCCAGCTAATCCTTATCGCGGTCACGTGGCATTATACAGCGATCGACCTTGGAAGGCTTTTAAACATTAACACGAAAAATGCAAATACAAAATCTGACTGGAGTGTTACGAGGGAGAACTAGTTATTTGCCATAATGCTGGTTGTTTCGCATTCGCGCACCATCGTGTCCTATTTATGAGCAGAGTGATATCAATCATAATCATTAACGCCGAAAAAAAGCAAAACCTATTCCATCAACGAGTTCCGGCAACGTCGAAAATGTCGTTGCGCCATGTGTGGCCCAGGCCCTGAGTCTCGTCTCCATCCTCGATCGCCTCCTGGGCTCGGGTCGCTTCCTCGTGCCAGGTCTTGACAATGCTGCCAGGCGCATAGATACCTTTGAAGACACCAGACTTTGGCGGCTCAAGAGCGACCCGAGCGTCCACATCTGTGTCGGCAGGCTTCAGTCGTGCAAGTACAGCACGTACGAAAGTTGCCAGATCCTGCGGGTTGGCAATGCGAGTGGCGCGCAAGCGCTCGCGGGCAAATACCAGTTCTCGGTTCAAGGCGTGAGCAGCAAACACAATCTCTTCGGCGATTTTCTTCTCCAGCACTCGTCGTACGAGGTGCTTTAGGAATGGTTTGGTCAGCCAGAGGAGGAATCTCCACTTGCTCTTCGAGACCTTGTAGTCGAGCTTGTGGATGCGGACTCGGACATTGCGCAAGGTGAAGATTTGTTCCAGATTGGCGCGGCCGACCTCTACCTCCAGGCTTATGTCGATGCCTCGGCGGTCGAGATAGAAGCTGGCGATACCTTCATCCTTCATATGCCAGAAGAAAGTGTGGGTCCTTAACCAGTACCCGAAATCGTGAGCGGTGATGTTCAAACCCTCGACTGTAACCCTGAACACGGTTTTGATATCCGTCTGGGCACGTTTTGAGTGTTTCTTGACTAACTCGATGTCGTTGCGAGTGGTCAGGTGCATGCGGTAGGGGAGAAACGAGGAGCAATTAACGGTGTGGCCAGGCTCCAGGATCAAATTCTCCAGCAGCAGATCCATCTCTGGAGCTACCACTTCCAGCCGAGGAATGGGCACATACTGAATCATACGCAGGACGACAGGAAGAAAGACGTTCACCATGTCGGCTGGAAGATCTGTTTTCTTATCGTTGTATGCATTCCGTGCGTTGTCGTAAAGCTTCGTGGTAGCATTGGTCAACTTGGTCACAGAAGGATCGTCAGGCAAGGCGCGCAAGGTGCGCTTAGCCTGAGCCAGGAACTCAACGACGTCCTGCCGAAGACCGGTCTCGGATCCCACTTTCTCCGATTGCTGCTGCAGTTCATCGAGTTTCTGCGGTGCAGAGTCGAAGAACTCGGGATCAGTGAGCATATCCTGCAGAGAATTGCCGACTTCTCCCATCAACTGCTCAAACTCGGGGTCCTTGTTTGCATGGCGCAAGACATCATGGAACTTTTGCCGGAGCTGATCCCATTCTTTTGCACTGCCGAACATACGCAACAAATCCCAAAATCGATCCACGGCCTGCTTCAGATCTGTATTAACCTCGATGTCTTCCTGGGCGGTGGTAGCCGTGTCCTCGGCCGCATTAGCGTAGAACATGGCATACCGCTTGACCATTTGTGCAATGGTCGAGACGGAATCCGAGTAGTCAGTCCGCTCCCGCAGCTGCTGGACGGTCTTCTTCAGACGGGACAACAGTGTATCGCGTTCCTGGCCTGAAAAGTGCTCTTTGGCACTCCTGACGGCTTCCTGGCCGGTTTGAGCAATGCCCTCTCCAGCGACTTCAGCGACGTGTGAAACTTCTCCAGATATTTCTTCCCGCGATACCTCACGGCCTTCATCAGCACCGGCTCCTTGCAGAGCCTCCTCTTCATTCTGCGATGGCTTGATCTGTTCAGCAACAGCCTTGGAGGTTTCGGAGAGGGACTCAGCGGTGTCGGCGAAGATCTGGCGGCCCACAGTAGCGATATCATCAACGAAGAGGCGGAAGTCGGCATTAGTCAAGAGCAAGCTCCCCACAGTACGGAAACTATCATAAGCTATCAAATTTCACGCATTAGCATCATGCCAAAAACTTCGGCCCGGCTGTCAATGCAGCGTAAAACTCGACGACCCACCGGCTTTAGTATCGGCGCGCGCCTTCACGTGGGCGGCCTGCTGCGACAAGCGCGATGCATCAACCGACACGCGCGACCGTGCCAAGTGCCATAGGAACTCCTGCAGCTGGTCATCGTTGTTTTTGGTATGTAGGAGCTCAATGAAGGTCTGGATCCAGAGGCGGGCGTCGCGAACCAGCTGGCGGCTGTGGGTGCCGATCTCCTGGTTGCGAAGGTTCAATACGTCGGAGGCGAGTAGGGTGCGTAGATTCGCGATCGTCTGTTCGGTTGATGGCATGTACCCTTCAGAAATGGCGCGCAGCATCTGGTAGGAGTGCAGCTTCTGGTGCAGCCGGCGCTGGCGTGAAGTGTCGTCCTCATAGCGAGGGAGGAGGGGTTCCGTTTCATCAGGCATGGTGGATTAGGTGGCCCTATCAAGGGCTGCAGACATATGTGTAGTTGAGATGGCGATGGGGGGAAGCTTGAAATGAAAGGAGTAGCTCACTACAAGCTGCAAGCTATGAAGAGGGGAAGCTAGACAACCTGTTTCGGGCGCCGATGACGACACAACAGCACATCATGTAACTGCGTATTGTTTGCTATTTGTTTTATTCTCTTAGCTGTGTTACACTGACGAGATTACAGGAGTGAGGATACTTATATCAACCATTGAAGAGTATATAGCTACTAGGTAGTTATCTACCCAAGTGTAGATAGATTGGATGGACATCCACAGGGATCGGCGGATCTGGGGAAGCTCTGGATTCGACCTTTTGACAACCCCAGACTGTACTTTCAACATTTATGGATTCAATTATGTTTATTATTTTTTCAATTATTGTTCTAATAGTATTTTTAGGCCCCGCCTTTGGTTCAACTAGCATCACTAAAGTGGACTGCCGATGCGATTGGTAGATCATCTAAAAGTGCTCTATGTAGGATAAAAATAAAAAATAAAAAATAAAAGAGACTACGACTCGACCTCCGAACTACAACATGTTCAGGTCACTCCCGATGTCATTATCGTTGCGGGAAAAGCACTGGGCAACTGCCGAGTGAGTCATGACTGAAACCACGCGTATTTCTCAGCTAAGCCTTTTATCCCCAACGCTCTCAACCTCTCAACTGCAGATGGCCACGAAATACGCTGCACTAGGGCAAGGGGCCCAATCAAATGCCCCTGGATTCCGATCTTTTCGGACTTTCGGATGTGGACTCTTCTTCCCGACCGAGAGACGAAAGGATAGGGAAAAAAAAATCACGCAGGCCGTACTAGGGGGCTGGACGGACAGGAAATATACGCCCCGGTGAGTCGTCGGCGAGGGAAGCCATTCAGAGAGCAGAACCGCATTGGCAATATGGCCAACTCGAAACAGGCCAAAGGTCCTAATTCCCACTCGGTCGTCTCCGTGCTTCCCTATCAACGCACGAAGCCGTGCGAGACGATGGCAGGCTCCGCTTGCCGCTTCCTCCTGAGCTCCATCTAAGCTCCGTGCGGATATGTTCTTTTTTCTAGAAGGTCATGGCCATGTCAGCCTTAATATCCCGGAGTTTAGGCTGTATTCAGTTTCGGAGATAGCTCCACTTCGGCGCTGGCTGCGGCTCTGGAAGCTCGTTGAAGTGGAGGTCAATTGCTGGGCGGATCCATATTTCTGTTTCCCCCGGCCTGAATGACCAGTCGGAATTCAATATGGACTAACGCCCACGCGCTTCGGTAAGCAGTTCGAGTTCTACCGTGTAGACCTCTGACTTTTGCAGATATGGAATGCCTGTGATCTGCTGTACGGTGTAGGGCGGTTCCCAGTGCTGATCTTTGTTGGACAGGACGGAATGTACGATGTAGACGTAGATATTGAACAGGCTCATCTAGCCCTAACGGATCGTGAAATCAAAAATTGGAGTAACTCGGCGCCTCCCCGTCTCCACCTCCGGCGATTCAAAGCTCCCTTGCTGGACCTGCTTCCCAAAAAAGAAAAGAAGCTTTGTGAGGGATCCAGATTCCACCGACCATTCACGACCAACGGTTCGCTGCCATCACCGAAATATCCACATCCTGGGTCCCCTTTCTGACCCTCATCCCTTTGTGCATCCCCGACTCTTCCCGAATCTCCAAATCATGCCATCGCTTTTACTGCAACTTGACCGTCCTCGACACGCGGACCCGGGTAATTTTCAGTCGGAATGTCTGGGATGATGTGCGCTCGAATGACCCAGGGGAAGACTAGGCCGTGGGCTGTACATAAAAACACTTCCCTCATGCCCCGTCTCTCTCATTTCTATCATTCATCTTCTGCCCCGACGAGTAAGCTGCGCTCTTCGTCTGACACAATGGCTCGATTTTCTCCTCAACAAAGTCGTCCGGTCCATGCGACTCCCTTCATGAACCACTCTGCCACTCCTTCGTATGTCGCCAATTGCTATACCCGCCTCCCAAGGCATTGCCTGTTCAGACACCTAGGCATGACACATGAAGTCCCCGGCTAACAATGACCTTGCCTATAGAGACGCGAACTATGACACCGCCAACCCTGTCTACATTCGCAAATACCTGCGCACCTACGGCCTCACTCCTCCCCGCTCCGAGAGCTACGAAACCCAAAAGGCCCGGTGTCTGGCACAGTTGGGTCTGAAGAACACCCCCATCGACAAGTTCCAATATCTCAGCACTCTCCGCAAGAACAACGTGCACCTCTTCTACCGTCTGGTCACCGATCATCTGAGGGTACGCAAACTCCGGCCGTGATTGGCCAAGGCCACCCCACGAAGTTTATAACACGAGCTAACGAGGACCCTGCAGGAGCTGACGCCCTTGATCTACACCCCGGTAGTTGGCGAGGCCTGCCAGCGCTGGTCCGAGATCTACCAGCAACCTGAGGGTACGTACTATGCTCCGCACGAAGATAAACCGGCGCCACTAACACCGTGTTAGGTATGTACCTGAGCTGGGAAGATCGGGGAAATCTGGCGGCCGTGATCGCCAATTGGCCCCAGCCCACCGTGGAGATCACATGTATCACCGATGGCTCCCGTATTCTCGGACTGGGTGATCTGGGCATCAACGGCATGGGTATCCCCATTGGCAAGTTGGCCCTGTACACAGCCTGTGCGGGTATCCGCCCCGAGGCCACTCTCCCGTTGACCCTGGATCTGGGCACTAGCAACAAGACTCTCCGGGAAGACCCGCTGTACATGGGTAGCCGCCGTGACAAGATCAGCCCCGAGGAGGAGCGGGAGTTCTTGGACGAGTTGATGTCCGCTCTCACCGAGCGCTGGCCTGGGTAAGTTAATTCTCGTGTCAACCCGGGTGCACCTCGGGTGCATCCCGGATGAGGGGGATCTGCAACGTCCGAAGTACATACACATGCTAACGGGAAGTTCAATTTAGCATTGTGATCCAGTTCGAGGACTTCAAGAACCCCTTCCCCGCACTTGAGCGTTACCAGGGTTCCTACACCTGCTTTAACGATGACATCCAGGGTACCGGCGCCGTCATTCTCGGTGGTGTCATCAACGCTGTCAAGCGTTCCGGTCTCCCCTGCAAGGATCAGCGTGCTGTCTTCTTCGGCGCTGGCTCGGCCGGTGTCGGTGTTGCCAAGCAGATCGTTGATTTCTTCGTCCGCGAGGGCATGACCGAGGAGGATGCTCGCAACTGCTTCTACCTCGTCGACACCAAGGGTCTCGTCACCGCTGATCGTGGTGACAAGCTCGCCGACCACAAGGTCTACTTTGCCCGTCAGGACAATAACGGCCAGCAGTTCAAGACCCTCGAGGAGGTCGTCGACCATGTCCAGCCTACCATCCTGATGGGTCTGTCCACCATGGGCGGTGTCTTCACCCCCGAGATCCTCCGCAAGATGGCCGACTGGAACACATCCCCCATCATCTTCCCTTTGTCTAACCCCTCCTCCAAGTCCGAGTGCGACTTCGAGACCGCCGTCAAGAACACTGATGGCCGCTGTCTCTTCGCCTCCGGCTCTCCCTTCCCCACCATGTCCTTCACCAACTCCCAGGGCCAAACCAACACGTACCACCCCGGCCAGGGTAACAACATGTACGTGTTCCCCGGCATCGGCCTGGGCAGCATCCTGTCCAAGGCCGTCCGCGTCACCGACAACATGATCTACGCCTCCGGTGAAGCCCTCTCCAAGGCCCTGACCGCCGAGGAAATCGAACGTGGCCTGCTTTACCCGGATATCACCCGCATCCGCGAAGTCAGTGTCGTCGTTGCCCGCAACGTCATGCGCGCCGCCCAGGCGGACAAGGTCGACCGGGAAAATGCCCTGCGCAACATGAGCGACAAGGACCTGGATAACTACATCAAGGTCCACATGTATGACCCCCACACCGAGGTCCGCGCTCTCGAGCGCGAAGTCGGCCACCTGCTCTCCAGCCTGGGCAACATGACCCCCTTCTCCAGTGGCTCGCCCATCGAGGAGGTGAACGGAAACCCGCACAAGCTGTAAGACTTTCCCGACACGAGCACTGCCTCGGTGATTCTTTGCCGGTTCCCTTTTTATTCTTCAAGCACTGTTCTAATCGGACCCGCTTAGGACCATTCCGTGATGGCTCTTGGTCATGTTTCGTATATACTTTTTTATTTGATTTCGAGCGCTTCATTTCGGGATGGATACGGATGTTTTTCTAAATTATTTGGTTTTCTTTTGAAATACCCTCTTTCGTTGTTGGCTCGACGCCTCTGCATTTGGGGTCGGATACGATCATTGAATCGAATAAAATGGGATTCATTACTTTCTTTACTATATCTAAGGAATAGCCTCTACCCAGTTGCCCTTGTAGTTCTACACTATTATTCTGATCAACGTGATCTGAACATTCATCTCTATAGTTGTCAGCAAGTTTGCCTTCGCGTTGAGTGATTCCAGGCTCCATGTAACTAAGTACTCTAATTTGATTCCACTATTCCCTACTCTGTCGCACCGGCCAACTTCCAATGGATAATGGATCGCATGTCACGGAGGAACTAAACACCGGCTCTACCAATCGCCAATTCCAATGCAAGAGGCCCCATTAAATAACATCTACTAGATGCACCCTTCATGCATACTTCTGCTCCACCATCATTCATTCTACCGTTCCTGCACCTAACCCGGGCCCACCGCCGTTAAACCCGGCAATGCGATTGCTCGACAATAAAAGGAGAAAAACAGAGTCTCAAGAGTTTAGGTAAGTACCGAAGCTGTTTTCGCTGTTACCTCACCCCACCCTGGAGTTCTTCAGTTTGGCTGCTTGAGTCGAGTTACCTGCCAGAACTGCCAAGTCGAATTGCATAGCAGCCTAGCTGAGGACCTGTATCGTAAGAGTGCCGACCTAATGTCTCTGTCTACTAGGGAGAGCATAGGACCAAGTCTTCAGAAGAATAGCTCTCACCTTGTCCTCCCCGGTAGACAGAGACGGCGGGTCGCCACGGCACTCTCACGTCGTGGCTTAGGCTTAGACCCACCAGAACCACCGGAGATCGACATTATAGAAGCACACGGAGATATCAATCTCTCCGCATCGTGCTGACTAAGAGCCGAGGTCAATTTTTATTTTTTTTTTGGCATCCACTTGCGAGAATTTTAGATCTTTCAGGGATATGTTTAATTGAGTGTTTGCTGCTGCATCTACTGTATTATTTTCTTTTTTTTTCTGCTGTTCAGGACTGTCACTAGATATCCGGTTTGTACTCTACTTCCATCCATTTGACATGCATAACTGACCCCTGTCGATCTGCACTGCTAGCTGACATCGTAATCGCGGGCTCTGGACTATACATCTTTTTGATTTCGTCAAAAGTCCCAATATACACAAAATGCCTTCTCCTCTAGCAGACCCCGTCAAACTGCCTTGCGGGCTTGTCTTTCCAAACCGCCTCTCCAAGGTTCGCAACTCCAAGCCCCCATCTAAATACGTACTAACGAAGAACAGGCCGCAATGGCCGAAATGTTGGCAAAAACCAACCAACCCAATGACAGCCTGAATGATGCCTACGAGAAATGGTCCCAAGGTGGTTGGGGCAGCATCCTCACTGGCAACGTCCAAGTCGACGTGGACCATCTAGGTAGTCCATTCGATCCAGCCCTGCATGGAGAGTACAAGGGTGACGAGACCCTTGTCGCGCAATGGAAAAAGTACGCAGACGCATGCCAGAAGCACGGCACTCCCGCCATTGTCCAGATCTGCCACCCTGGTCGACAGTCATTCCGCCCCGCTGGCCACCGCGGTATCTTGGCGCAGACTATTGCACCCAGCGCAGTCCCCATCAACCTAGGCGATAGCCTCCTCGAGCGTCTCATCGCATGCATGGCGTGGGCCCAGCCACGCGAGATGACCCGCGGCGACATTGAGAAAGCAATCCGTAGCTTCGTGGACACTGCACGATTAATGGCCGACGCCGGCTTCTCAGGCGTTGAATTGCACGGTGCCCACGGCTACCTAATCGGTACATTTCCCTATCATTCAACACCAACTCCAACACCACTAACCACCATACATAGATCAATTCCTAAACAGCAAAACAAACCTTCGCACTGACGAATACGGCGGCACGCCCGAGAAACGCGCCCGCTTCGTCTTGGAGATCCTATCCGAAACCCGCAAAGTGGTTCCATCCACCTTCGCCATCGGCATAAAGCTCAACTCCGCAGACCATAGCTCCGCCATTTTCGAAGACACAATGATTCAAATCAAGCTCCTTGTCGAAGCAGGCATTGACTTCATGGAAATCAGCGGCGGTAGTTACGAAGACCCGCAGATGATGGGGTATTCCAAGTCCACTGCGCCCAAGTCCGAGCGGACTGCTGCGCGCGAGGCTTTCTTCCTTGAATTTGCCGAGGAAGTCCGCCAGCGCCATTCCAAGCTTGTGCTTATGTTGACGGGTGGTTTCAGGACTCGGGCTGGTGCTGAGGCTGCTATTAGGGATCGTGCTTGTGATCTTGTGGGGATCGGGAGGCCTTCTGCTATTGATCCGCAGTTTGCGAATCTGTTGCTGGATGAGAGTGTCCCTAATGAGAAGGCGGCGTTGCTGTTGGAGAAGGCGCCGGCGCCATTCTATGTTCGGTGGTTGCCGAGGAGTTTGGTTGGGGCTGGGGCTGAGAGTGTGAGTTGCTCTGTTTATCTTTGGATTGCTTTTGCTAACCTTGGTTTTAGATTTATTATGGTACACAAATTAGTAACCTATCGAAGGGTTTGGCTACTGTTGCTCCGGCTGTTTGAGCATGGGATTTGTTTTTGAGCTTTGGGGGTTGGGGTAGGTTGTCTGATAGAGTTTGACTAGAATTTGATATGCCATTTTGTGAGACATGTGATCCTTCTACTACGAGATCCTTTCCGTCGTTTGAAGACTAGATTGAGGGCTGTCTGGAGCTTGTAGGCGGTAAACGCTACGCTTAAAATTTGCTCTGTTGGATGCAGTCTTATGTACGTGTGCTAGAAATTCACTACATTCGCTGAATATTTGCCAAAGACGGGCACCAGTCTTTTTCCTACGTTGATGTTCTTGCCTTGTAGGTATGAAGCATTCACGAGTATGATAAACGTCATATCATCATCTACTAGGGCAACATTCTTGAAGATATGACTACGGAGAACGAAGCCTAAGCGGCGGATTTAAATCATCTTTGATTTGAATGATCCTCCAAAATCCTTGGATATAAAATACCTATATAGCCAAATGACTACCCATAGGCAGTTATCAATCTAATACTTTGATATCCTTAAACTGGTGTACCAATGTTGTCGCGAAGTTATCGCGGTGTCATCACGAGGTCCTTGCGAGGTCCTTACGAGTTCCTTGCGAGTCATCACGAAGTCTAAGCTATAACCTCATATCTTCTTACTCTAATAATTCTTGTCTTCACTTTTCTATCTCTCTATAATCGATACAATAGATACTAGCTATCATACTTGTGCTCTATATCTCTCAACTATAGCTCAACAAGTAGGAAAAATACGTTCTTGTAGTGAGGAAAGTAAGAGTAAGGCTTGAGCTATTTATGCCTAGTTTTCTTGCTCTTGCCAGCGCGTCGCCTAACCATCGCATCCATCTTGCACGCGTATCTCTCACTTGCTTAGCCATCTAAAGACCTCCCCTCTCTTTCTTCTTCCTCCATCCACCCATCACTGTCTTTCTCCCCAAGCAAAGACAAACCTGCATCATAATGGTGCACAACCTTCCTGGCCGCAAGGCCAACACCATCAACCACCCTGCCGGCGCCTCTGGCGTCAGCCTTGCTGGTAAGTATATACCCATATACCCGCATAACCCTGCGTCACAACCATGCTAACACAATCCAGACGATCCTGGCTTCGACGGGGACGTCGATACTGACGACAGTGACAGCGATGTCACTTTGTCAGTCGTCTCCTCCGACGAGGAACTGGCCGGCGACTCTGAGTTGGAGTCGTCGGCCAGGGTCGAGTCGGGGTCGCCGGCAAGCGAGCAGGAAACCCCTGCCAGCGAGACTCCCGAGGCTTCTCAGGCCCGGGAGGAGGAGTCACTCCTGGACCGTATTGACGAGTCCTATGAGGAGTATGACTGGAACCTCACGACCGACGAAGAGCTAATGGCTAGGCTAAAGGTATGTTCTCTGACTATTCTCTTGCTTTGCGTTCTTTAGATACTTGTCTTGGGGGGTTCGAGTGAATGGATGCTAATATCACTTTGTTGTTAGGCCAATTAGCACGACGTCGGTCGTTCTTGCTGGTGGGCGGAGGGGTGGTTGATGTCTGTTACCCTAGGGTGGTCCGTTTTTGTTTTTGTTCTTGATTTCTTGATTTCTTGTTTGTTTTTTAGGCTTTGTTCTGGCTCCTGGAGTTCTGGAGTTCTGGAGTTCTGGTTCTGGTTCTGATTCTGATTCTGATTCTGATTCTGATTCTGGTGTTTGTTTGATTATACCCATGAGAGTGGTGAATGCCCTCTACAATGTGTGCATGACGTCTGCTACAATACACAATCTTAGTTCCCCGATTGGGGCTTGCTTGCTCAAATTTTTGCTTGCTTAAATATCTTGCATGAACTTGTGGTAGGAATACTGCTACCCTAGGATCAGAAATACGCAACTACTGCCATCGAAACTAAAGTGCGGGTACTAGGCAGCCTAGGGTAGTACTTCACACAGCAATACATCGAGCTATGCATAGGATACCTTTCATATACATATTTGTTTGGTTATGCCTTACCGTGTAGATAAAGTTTAGGCTATACGGAAGGCCACATGGGAAACCAGGATAATCCCCATTCCGAACTTAGGGTTTACGCGTTGCCTTGGCCAATGAGAACGTATAGTTCACAAAGAGCAAAGTGGGGCAAAGTAAAGGTAAAGTAAGAGATAGAGAATGTTATACACTAGTCATATTAAAGGTGTCATATTGATGGTAAACTAAGGATCAAACTACTAAGCATCAGCCATCCTACCTAGGATAGCAACGGAGTTACCTGACTAAGTCACGTAATGATCTATACGACAAATGGAACTAAACATCTTGAAGGGACCACAGCTTTGAAAGCCGACTGAGTCGGCTAGAAGCCTACGGAAGATCGGGACCTGGTTTTAGATTGCGGAGCTTCCCCCTCTTCAAGATAAGTTAGTTATTAACTCTATGACTAACCGCGTGAAAATAGCCTCACGCACCGTCCATCCGTAGGTCTGCAACAATCTAACCGTCCTCCAACTCCTCTTCTCTGACCTCCACCCGAGACCCCCGGCCAGTACCGCTAAGTGATCCTATACCGATGAAGTCTTGACCTTTGATCTTGACCACCTCCGGGCGGAGGCGACTGTTGAGCTTGCTAGGATGGGACTTGCACCCGCGGTGTGAGTTTGGTGGCTTTGCTATGTCCGCTTGATACCAACACTTTTAAGGTTAGATATTGTTAGACACGTTTACGTTTATTGAACTGAATCACTTAAGATATTTAATAGAGCCATGGATTAATAAAGAATACCTCGTGTATCTCTATACGGTGAAACAGCCCCTTCCCACCTACATTTTAGACCGCGTTTAAGGGTCCCCTAAAAGAAAATATAACCACCTCGTCCGGCGTGATGTTCAAGGTCACCATCTATGACGTTCGTGAGGGGCGTCCCGAGTTTGCGGCTAAGCTCGGTAAGTGCATCTCTGATTATGTTTTTCGGAAGTTCTGCAATAAGCTTAATGAGCAACGTCAGGCCCTCTGGGAGGTTAATATTGAGAATGCCCTCGGAAGAAATTGAAGATAACGAAGCTAATATATATATTTCCGCAAGGCTAACGCAGCGATAGATTAAATCATGTGGCGGAAAAGTACTTCTAAGCACCTTTTGCTCCAATTAAGCAACTCTCTCAGTAAACCAGGGTGACTTGTCTGACCCTTGCTACTCTAGTCTTTAGCATCAAATTTCATTCAACTTATGCTATAGAAAAACTAATCATCTTGCAATGCTAATGTAGGGCCAATGTCAGTTAACAATTCTGCAGCCCTAGAGTGACTCACATCAAACTCGCCCAAAAAAGCCTTGACTCCTTGCTTCAGGTAAATCTCCTTGGCCGTGCGGTTCCAGACGCCGTTGCCCTTCGGTAAACCTATCCAGCTCGCAATAGTTTTGTAGGGTATGTGATTGTCAAATTTCGGGCGTATTGCATGGATTCCACCCTCACCCGAGATAACCTTGAATCCTATGAGTTTCTGGCTTTGGGTGTCGATGAACACTTGCCCACCTGGTAGCCGATATCCAGAAATGATATTTGGCGTATGTGGCTCTGCACTGATGAGCTCAAACCCAGTAATATAAGTCACTGTCCCTTCATGTATGACAGAAACGGCCACGCTAATAACAGTCTTGTAACAGAACCGGTTGAATGAACGAAACGTGCTCCATCCAGCAATTTTTGCACAAAGTCGGATCTGTTCCTAGTATCCAGCTTCTGTCGCATTGAAGCTCAGCATGAACTCTCCAACGAAATTGGGTAAGCAAGTGTTTCTCAGAGGCAATCTGCTTATCCGTGGCTCTAGTCATTGAAAGTCTTTCTTTTAGCCATCTATTAAGATACCATGGCTGCAGCAAGTAAAGGAAATGAAAGCTTGATCTGTAGGGAGAGGTGTAGTGGTAAATAAGTCGCCAATCCTTGCTTTGGTAGTTTTGAGGGTCTTCTATGAGGTAGTTAAGAAACCCACGATCTCCATCCATCCAGAATCTGGATTTCCAGAATAGTCGGACTTCAAAAACGGCAGCCATGGCCCTTGATAAGCGTCGAAGCTTTATATAGTCGGTGGTAGGAAACCAAGTTGCTATTTCCGCTCGTATCTCTAATGGAAGCGAGCCGAAACAGTCGGTAATGGATGCACTTCTGTGGTTGTAGTCAATTGTTACGTTGCATCTTTCCAGAAACAGTTTTTCGGTCAATCCAAGGTCTGGGATCGCTGGTCGTATTAAACGGTGGCTTGCTGCTCAAAGTGTTAACAACAGAATAGGTGCACCCCATTATCTTTAGGGTCGTACGTGTTCCAGGCGAGCCTCTATGCTTAAATGCACCCCAAACTTCCCAACGAGGTATATCCTTGCATTTTTCGAAAAGCCCGTCCAAATCAATGGTTTCATCTCCAAGATGGTCGACCAAGGAAGGCCAACAGTCTTCATGAATTACGAAAGCATTGGATGGCCCATTCTTTCTGCACCGAAGGTCCAGCTTTCCCTCGTCATCACGAACGAGCCCAACTTCTTGGTCCGGGTACGTATCCGAATCTGCCACAAAAACATCTGACAGCCGGACCCCGCTTGGGGTCGAGTATACTGTGAGCCATGAGCCTGGTGCGCAAATACTCAAATGCACAATTTCTCATGGGCTTCAGACTCACTTGCTCGGCAACTTGCCATCCATGCCCACTTAATGTATCTGGATTGGGTGACTATGGGGCATCCACAAGAAAAGCAGTGAAGCCGGTATCTAAACCCTTCCATCACGGAGACGGGAGGGAAGGGTCGGATTGGCGATTCCGTGTCCATGGCGTGGTTAATCAAGAGGCCAACCAGTTTGAGGCCGGAGTTGGAAGAAGATCTTTAGTTGTTACTAGGTAAAGATTGACAAGAAAACAACTGTATAAGGGTCATTATGACATCAGCCTATATCATTCTGAAGCTATAACTATTTACACTGTCTCTCCGAACTAGAATTCTATTGGTCATAGCCTTCCCCCGTTGCCACGGTGTGGCTGCTGGCAGCCGTGACAGTGACGAGGTTCGTTCGCCCAGCCCTATGATAGAAAAGGGTGCGGAGCTCTTGGACGTATTGTGAGGCACGACAAGACGTAGGTTTAGCCCGCCTGGAGAGGACATAGAGAGAGGGTGCTGGAGTCAGTCTCTTACGTGCTCCTTCAACCCTTAATGACACATTTCATAGTGAGATCGAAATCAGACAAGCTCGCGCAACTTATGTAGGTACATATGGACCATATCCTTATCACTATCCTTCTCAATTGAGAGGGGGTTGGCCTAACGTTCTATATTAGCATCGTAGACCCAGTATTGAAGCTCTGAAGTGCCTGCAGGAATCTTCAGAAAGCGAGTCTCACATCCAATGCCCACAATTCCGTATAGATCGGTTTTCTTTGCGTCCCCCTCCATTTCTTCATGTACGCCTGTAGTTGGGCCCGCGAGAATGCCCACTCAGTGTCCCTTGCTAGTCCTAGTAACCTCTTTGCGCGCTTGCATTTGACAAATATCACCTTTGCAATCTTGCTATTGTCGATCGCCGTTACCACTATGTTGGTACGGGTCCACGCACTCTCGGATACGTATCCCTCTCTCTCAATGCCGTGGTTTTCGGTGATATGGAAGTAAAATTGGAGAAGCTATGTCCAAAGATGATCCAGTTAGTCCAAAGCAGACCCCTAAGCGCTAGGAAAGACCAGACCTAGGCTCAGACCGGTCGGATTGAGAAGCCCTGAAAGAAGGATTAGGGGAAGCCTACCATTAAGGGCAAGGATCTCTGGTCTGGTTCTTCCGATGGGCCTATGGTTATAAGTAGGTCTTTCTTAATCGAAAATGGAGCGAGGGAGACAAGGTACCAGAAATAATAGATAAAGACAGAAGTATAGAGGAAGGAGTAGACTAAAGTTAGAGAAATCTATTTTACTACTACTTTTATACATTGAAACGCTATATTTCCTTTATATTTAATAACTAAGTGACTAGTATATTACCTTAGTAATATAATAGTTAATCTCTATATTTATTATCCTACTCGCACATCTTAGGACTAGGCTTCTTAGCCCTAGTCTAAGTTGGATCCCCCTATAAAGCTGGTACTGAAATGTCTGCCCGCGTTGCGACTTGGATCAGTACGACGTCATTTCATAACTACACAAAAGTCTGTGATTCTACAGTCCACAATAGAATCATTAAACATATAATCACCTTTCCGCAAAGGGCTCTGGTATACCTTTTTCTTCCTGATCTTTCATAGCATTTAATTGCCTCCGCAACAGCTCATTGCCCTCTGTTAAAAATTGAATAAACCTCGCCGCCTGATTAAGAATATACTTCCTTGTATAACTATGCTTCCCAAGCGTAGGAACAAGATTCGAAAGATCCTGGTATCCCCGTGTGATAACCTCTCGCCTCTTTTTCTCCGACCGACAATGGCACAGCTTCTGACCAGGCTTTTGCACACATTTCCGTTTCTTATTCGACGGCGTTGTATGTTCTTCATTCGGGCTGACCGGCGTTTCGGACTTCCTCTTCTCCAAACCGGATGTGCTCGAAGATGATATTGAACCGGGTGTTTCGCTTCGGTATTTGTGAGGGCGAGGGACATGTAATCCGTCCAAATTTTCCCAGAATTCGGTTGTGTAGTCTTGTATTTCGGTGTCGTAGTTGAAGTGAATGTTCATGCTGTCGCAGATGCATGCCATGTTGCGCATCAGATTCCGCACTAGCCGTTCTTCTGTCCAGGTTCCGATGGGACAGGAAAACCCATGGTAGCAAAAGCTAGGATCTGAACCCCACTGTAGACCATTGTCGAGTGGGAGTTGCTTTTGTGTGTTTAACTGCTGTCTGGCATCTTCGCCCAGGTAGCAGCGAGCGTCGAGATCGGTTATATGTGTCGCGGGTGAGATTGACATTGATTTTGTGCGCTAAGGATCAAGCTTGTGTGGTTTTGTTTGCTTTCCAATGCTGTATTATAATCGCATTTGCCGTTTAAAATGAGGTAAGTAGTTGTTCAGTTGGGGCTTGTAGTATCTTGTCTTGTGTTCATAAGGGGCCGTGTGTAGGTTTAGGAGCGAAGCGATACTCACAAATAAGTATCGGCAGAAATACCGGAGCCTAATTCCCTAAAACGTTCTGTTGAGACTGCCGATCCCCTAATTTGATATCATATCGCCAGGGCTCGCGAGTTGGTAGGCTATCATCATACGTCAACACCGGAATGTACCCGGTCTTTAGTATAGGGCCGGGTGCATCCCGAACGTACGCATACACAACTACATCGCGGTGACTTATTGCGAGATGGTGTAAAATGGATTACATTCTGATTCTGGGGGTTTTCTCGCATTTTTATGGGCTTATTTCAGTCCTGCCTAATCGTATTCTATTTATTGTAGCTCTAGCTCGATATGCCCATCATAACAGCACGTGATGGGCTTCGGGTGCGTTCCGGATATCGCATTGGCGATTTTTTCCTTCCCAGCATTCATGTGTGTCCAACTGAAGATGATCCATGCGGCTAACATACGATTGGATCTTGGTTACCCCGCATCCGTTGAAATTTCCCTGCAAACACTGACACATGGGCCTATACGTGACGCTTTATCACTCCGACTTGATCGATGTCTATCATCCCCCCCGGCTAGGAGCGGAAAGGTTATGAGCTAAACATGCTCCATTCTCATCCCAGCCATGTCTTCAAGAAATCGTACCTCTAAAGGAGACATCCCCCGCCGGCGCAAGACCGCTCTGGCATGCGAATCATGCCGAGAAAAGAAAGTCCGGTGTGACGGCTTGAAGCCGATATGTGGGCCTTGCGAGCGACGATCCTATCCGATCGATCGATGTGTCTACAAAATCGAGAACGCTCGTTCGGTCAGCAATGACGAATATCTGAGAATTCTTCACCGCCGGATTCGAGATCTTGAAGAGATCTGCTCTCGGAATGGAGTCGCTGTACCCCCTGCACCCCACAGCGTCGGTGACACGAGACCCCATGCTATACAAGAGCTTCAGCTAGGTGATGATGTCTTGAATACAGAGTCTAGGACATCTGCTGCTGTGGAGGGTCTTCTTGGGCTGGGCTCGACTACTGTGGTGCCTGGCCCGCGTCCTTCCTTGCCTTCTCTCTCACCCGGGACGGCTCTACCACCTCATAGGAATCCAGCTCCTGTGCAGTCATCTCAACCCAGCAGGGGACCTCCTGAATATGATGGTATCGTACCATGTAGAACACTGGGATCCTACGATGCCCTTCGATTATCCTCTGACAATGTCTACCCTTCCCCATCCCCCAAACCCCACGGCAACGTCACAGCCATGGGCGCAATATCAGTTGCCGAGGACGAGGGCACCGATTCCCCTCAAGAAAAGTATTACGGAAACTCATCGGCAGCATCATTCATGCGCCTGGCAAGAGACTCGATGCCTATCCAAACCTATTTGCAAGATCTAGGACACATGGAAAGCCTTGCACCCGATGCTTCCCGAAGAGACACGGGCCTTTGGAAAGACTGCAACGTCCCAACTCTAGGCCTTCAATTTGGTGACTTTTCCCTACCTCCTCGGGCCCTGGCAGACCACCTCCTTGAGTGTTATTGGGAACGGGTTCATTGTCTATACCCTTTCTTCCATCGTCCGAGTTTTGAACAGGCATATGAGAATCTTTGGGGTTCGAGCAAGTGGCCAAAACCTGAGCTTCCTGAACTTAATATCGGGCTTGGTGGCTCTTTTGATTCTGGTCCTCAGTCGATTGTCTTTCACTGTGCTCTCAATGCTATCTTTGGTTTGGGCTGTCATTTTTCGGACATTCCTGCCACAGAGCGCGAAGCAGCCGTTTATACATTCTTCCTTCGGGCGAAACGGTTTGTTGGTCTCGATCTCTTGGATTGTGGGACTATCGGCGTGGTGCAAACACTTCTCATCATTGCAATTCTACTTCAAAGCACTCCTTATCCAGACCGATGCTGGAATAGTATTGGCGTCGCTTGCCGTGTTGCTCAGGGGCTTGGTTTGCACGAAGAAGGATCACAGCGATCTATCAAGCCACTAGAGAGGGAGATACGGCGACGCACCTGGCACGGCTGTGTCATAATGGACATGTACGTGCCTTCTAAGTTCCAAGGAAACCTACTAACAAGTACAGGATTGTGAGCATGACCTACGGCAGACCAAGCATGACATCTCATATCTCCCCAGTCCCACTTCCAGGAATGAGGCCCGAGTCAGGAGAAGACGACCCATGCGAACTTAGCGGACAACCCTGCGATCATCGGCTGGGATTCATGACATTCTACGTCTCCACAATCGAGCTTTACAAGATTCTCGAGGCGATCTTGTCAGATATCTATAACGCATGGCAATCCAGTTCCCGTCACCGCTCCATGTCACCCACGGGCCTTAAACGTAAAAGCCTGGACGTCATCATGGAGCTTGACGATAAGCTTTCCGCATATGAGGTTAACATTCCTCCTGTTCTCAACTGGACAAATGCTCATCCTCCAAGCCCAAACACCTACCAAGAATCTATCTTCCAGCGACAACGAAATGTTCTACGTGCAAGGTATGGTACCTCTTCCACGATTCCTACATTGTTAGACTTCCTAACACGCCAAGGTTCATCCATCTCCGTCTTCTTCTCTTCCGCCCTATGTTCACACAACTCTGTTCTGAAGAACGTCTAGGATGGAGCAGACACGGAGATTCAAACAAGAACATCACCCGCGACAAAAACATCATTTACTCCTCCATGTCCGTGAACTGCGCAGCTGCCTGTGTCACAGCCGCCGTGGAGCTAGTCTCGCTCGTCTACGAGACGTATAGGACATCTCTTACAGATGCATGGTGGTACAATGGCTTTTGTACGTGACCACTAGACAAAGATATCAACTGAGCTAACGCGCTAAAGATACATCAACCGCAGGCTTTGTCCTGATCATGTCATATTCCTGCCACTCGATCCTCGGCCAAGTCGACTCCCACACTGTCGATGAAAGCTGGCGCAAATGCGAAGAGGTTCTCTCCACTATGTCTTCATTCAGTATTTCCGCGCGGAACTCGCTACGGTTCTTGAAAGTGACTCACCAGCATATAGTTCAAAATTACAGTATGTCGTTCCTTAAGAGCTTGTGAATGGGTAACTAATGAGACTAGGCTCTGGTCGAAATGACATTCCATTCCCTGCTCCGAATCAAGCACACGAACAGTCCGGCCCTGAATCCCTTGAACGTGCAGGACACACGGAAGTGCATATTCGCGATACAGAGCTCAACCCCCCAATCAACCCATTCATGAGCTGGGAAGATACAGGCTTAGGACAGGAAGAATTCGGATTCTTAGGAAGATTCGACCTTCCAGATCTAGCGAGCTGGTTTTCAGATGTACCGGATATATCATAGATTACTTTTTAGCTTTCGCGTCAGCTACAATGCATCAAACAGTGTCGTGTCAGCATGACTCCAGAATGTGCCGGATAAATTCTCCAACGTCTCGAAATCCGGCATCCATAATGGATCACTCTGGTCTTGATCTATCCACGGCGCAAGCTGTAATGCCATTCTAACCGCGTGATCTCTATCATCGATTGTATACTGCGTTCCTAGATCAGGGGCTAATCCGGTTGCGTGGGGTGGGAATTTCTCGGTAGGCATGCCAGGTACGGCGAGGGGAACACCGTGTTGCGCGGTCATCAGTTCAGCCATGTTGGCGTTTCGGGCTGTTTCGTTGCCTTGGAGCTTTTCCATGGCGGCGTTGACTAGGAGTTCGAATGCGTCGCGGTATTTTTTCACCCATGCTGCTCGTTCGCCCATTACGAAGAGAACGGTTGAGCAGGCGCGGATGTCGTTGCTCATGCGGATGGACCAGACTTGGTCGGTGTGTGTCCATAGTGCGTAGAGGAGTGTGATGCCGGCCATGAAGACGGTTTGGACTGCGAGGAAGGAGTGGCCGTATTCTAAGGTCTGGTGGAGACGCTTGTGGGATTGGCAGATTTCGCCTGCGGCGCGGAGACAGATATGGTAGTATGGGTCTGTTATTGGGAGGAGGGGGAGGAATGGTTGGATTAATAGTCTGACGGCTCGGTTGTAGTGGAGCATTGGGTAGTCCAGGTCTGCGCCGCTGAATCTGAGAAGGGCGGATTCTTTCCACTCTTCGAGTTCGAGATATAGGGGGTCCATTTTTAGTCGGAGGGATGATAGGGGTCGGTCGGCGCGGTAGATCTTATGTTGGATGCGGGAGTCGATGCGGCGGAGTTTGAAGAGGTAGATTGCGAATGTGAGGGAGGTTGGTTTGCTGGGTTGTTGGGGTTGGGGTGCTGTGAGAAGGGCGGGATCTTGGATGTCGTCGTCCACGTCTAATGGCAGGTCGAGGTCAATGTGGCGATCGGAGATGCTGAATGGGCGACCGAGAGACATTGAAACGACTCGCTCTAGATAATATACTACCCAGAACAGCCTTCTTCTCATTTGAGTGGTAAATGGGTCCATGTTGATCTCGTTTGCCTTGCGATGGAGACCGAGGTCAATCGCAGTGCGCATGGCCAGCCCGATCATATACCACATTCCATGACTGGACGCAGTGCGCAGGTGATACACCACGAGGAGTACCATTGCTTCAATATTTTCAATGGACCGAGCTTCGCACATTGTAGGTACATATTGTAGTGCGGATGTGTAATATCGCTTGGAAAACTCGTCAGCAGCTAGTCGTTGATATCTTGAAGATGGTGATTACCTCAGGTGCAGTATATGCATATTTTCCGGTCTCACTTAATTTGAGCATAGTAGCACCAACGGCATAAACCATATTAAGCTTGAAGATTGAAAATCGGTCAGACTGTGATAACTCTTCACGCTTGGCCTTGTACAGCTGCCACCGCTCCTCATGAAGACGCCACATCTGTCGACGATCCAAGAACGGATACCGAGAATGTAGTCGTTGGAAATAAGTCTCGAGAATCCTTGATCCCATTTCATCAGTTGGAGGCTCGACGTTCGCTGGCAGAAGCTCTTCCATTCTCTTGGGTCGATCTGGGATTCGAGCACGGTTCCCAGGCTGCGGTGTTCCGCCTGCCGCCCCAGCAGCGCTTCGATTGGAACCAGTAGATGATGCAGCTTGCTGTTCGTGCATCCTAGACATAAACTGGTTCCATACGCTAGTCTGGACCATTTCGCCCAGATTGGCAGCTAGAGAGACACCAGAGCTTGAGCCCACATAGGCGGGTGCTTCGGAGGAGCTCAAGGCAAGAAGGCCTACAATATCACCGACCGGGTTGGACTCGAGGCCGGACGCTGTCTGGGGCGTTGCTCGGCTTCCTTGAGGTGACCATACTGAGCCCCCGCCGTTTGTCCCGACATTCTGGCCGGGAATCGGCTGTTGGCCAAGTTTACCCTCGAGAAACGCCACCCGCTCTTCGAGGGCGCGCGTATAACTCAACAACAAGTCAGGAAATTCGCACCCAACATGCCAAAAGGCACAGCGTTCGGGAAACTTACTCGTTCTCGCGATTGGTATCTTCTCGCACGCTGGACTTGTCGCACGTAACACCGGCCTTTAGGCAGTTGGAGCAAGTTGGATACTCGTTGTCGCACTACATCACAAAGGTCAGCCTCTTCAGTATAATTCTCGTGGGCGATCGCACTCTTTGCTTTCTTGTCTTGCAGCGGGTACATGCGGTCCTCCCGCGCTTCCGGGGGTTGTAGTCCTTGGATGCCGGACTGGTCTGTCTGGAGGACTCCGGGCTTTGTCCAAGCGCATACATGTTCGGGCCAAGGATTTAGAAGGTCACGCAAGGGTCCATCATATTAGCCTGCTCTCTGATGATGCAGTGTCAATGAAAGTGAAAGAAGAATGTCGGGGCGAAAGTCGAAGCGGCGGAGCGAATGCCAAGACATTTGTTTGCCTATTCATTAACTCGATACGTAATGCTTCTTCCTTCTTTTCTATATAATTATATTATCATTTAACTTGTGTTCGATCCTAATTAAGGTGTATTTGATTGTAATGAGTTTACCTATGTATTATTCGAAAGAAAATATATACCTTTTGGTATCCAGCGCCATGCAGGTACAGAAAGAAATGCAAATATGCAAATGAAAAGTTAATCAAGGCCCTATGTATCCTTCATATTATGTTCTCTATTTGTGCTCGGGGATTTTCTTTTCTTCTACGCCCGCGAGCTCCGGTTCAGCGGGAGGCGGAGGCATAGAAGACTCCACGAGTGTCGACATAGAAGGCCGTTTCTCAACTGCGTCGGTAGACAAGGGACTCTCCGTCTCTGCAGACTGCGGCTCGGCAAGGGCTGCCTCCGCGTCTTTCTCAGCCTCCGCCTTTCGCTTCTCCTCTTCAATCTCTTCGGGCTCCTTTGGTCGCTCGAGGCCTCGATCGCGAACGAAGCAGCAAGCGAGGAAACAGACGCCGATGAGCGGAACTTGCAAAATAAAGACAGAGTGCGAGGCCTTGGAGTATGCGAGGAGAATCCCCGACCACTGGGATTCAGTGAGGGTTGAGCGAGATGGTAGCGTGTACGATGAATGTGTCAGGTAGGCAAATTCAGTGGGGAGGTGCGAGCGCAGAGTTGCTTGCAAGATGGCGGCTGAGATAGCGAGACCGCAAGCACCACCCATGCAGCGGAAGAAGTTTCGGTTGGAGATGGAGATGGCTCGCTGGGATTTGGTGCAATGTGCTTGCAACGCGACAAGAGTCGGTTGGAATGTGAACCCGACTCCCGTGCCAGTGATGGCGACGCATACTGCGATGACGGCTGGATGTGTATGAGGGCCGAAGAGTAGCGTCAATCCGGCGCCTCTTTAAACATTGTTAGGATTCAATTGAACAGAGATAGTCGACAGCATCCACTTACAAGGTCCATAGCCCAAATCCAATCCAGATGATCTCACCGTAACGCTTAAGTCGAGAAATATACTGCCCAGAGCAAACTGATGCGATTGACTGTAAAGCCACCATGGGAGCAGTCAGTGCCGCCGACACGACGGGGGACCAGCCACGCGCATTTTGGTAGTAAAGCGGCAAATAGTAGAGATAGGACTGATAGACAGCTCCCAGAAGGAAACTCTGCAGGAACAGAGCAGAGATCACCCTATTCTTGAAGAAAGTGACTTTAACATCCAGTTAGTAAATGACACTTGGACTTGAAGGATAAGAGACCTACTAGGAAGCATTGGAAGCGCGGCCACTTTCCATTCGATGAAGAAGAAGGCAACGAAAGAGCATCCTCCAATGACAAGCATGCTAATCACCATTGGAGAGTCCCACGTAAAGTACGACCCGCCTCCAGAAATAGGAATCAAAATGAAAATGATTCCAATAGAAGAGGCTAGTGAGCCAAACCAATCGATACGCCGCATGTTCTTTCGAAACCCATCCTTGCGAGCATTGTTTGGGATCAGAAAGTATCCCACAATGGCAGAACATGCAGCCAATGGTGAGATCAGCCAGAAGAAGCCTCGCCACGTTGACCGCATGATAAACGCAGCAGCTATGAATGGGCCGATGATGTTTCCCACACCGAGAGCTGAACCGAGAATGCCCTGGTATTTACCACGCTTTTCCAATGTGACGATATCAGATACGATAATCATCGTTAATGATGTGACGCCGCCACCGGCCACGCCGGCCACTCCGCGGAATACGTAGAACATGGCCGGGTCCTGTGAGAGACCACAGAGTAAATCGGCAATGCAAAGTAAACACAGTGCAGAGATGTAGACGATTTTTCGACCGAAGATATCTGACAATCGGCCGTAGAGTACTGTGAACATGGTGTTGGCGATGAGAGATGAAGTACCGGCCCAGGATATCGTATCTTGAGCTCCAAGATCGCGGGCAATGGTGGGTAAGGTCACACTGATTCCGTTCTGGTCGACCATGGTGATCAGCAGCGAGATTGCTAAACCAGTGAAGACCACCATCAATTGTCCGAACGGTAGAATGTTGGTCTGGTCGTGAAGGGCCTTTTCGGCCTCACGTTGTCGATTCATGCTGATATGGCACGGACAAGTCCAGGACGACTTGTTTAATATGGAGCTGTCAGAAATGCAACAAGGCGCATCACTCTAGTCTTGAAGGAAGACGGCTCATATAACAATCAGAGACAACCTTGGAATTCAAATCAGTCATAGTGTCATCCGGCTCATCGGCAACTTATCCTGAGCATCGATTGGAGACCGCCGCCGCGCAATCAAGATTAGGATCGGACATGACTCCGATGGGCTCAAAAGAGCCTGCATCTTGTCCTAATCCTCCACCGGTGGGCGTTCAATCTAGAAGGCGTCGGTTCATTCCGCGTCATCCTCGATATGATTGGCGCGCTGCAAACCCTGCAGACCCACCACTTCGGACATCCGATCGGACCGCCGCTTTAGTCATCGCGAAGTCTCACGCGACAGTGGCAGGTCCCTTTGATTGTCCTAGAATTGTTGAGGGTTTAGAAGATGGAGCGGTTGAATATGCAGTAGCCCTGATTATCTGCTAGAGTCGAGGCCCGGATCACGCTGTTGAGTCTGCATTGAGCGGGATTCTGAAGGCACCGGAGCATCCGATCTGCCGATGTGATTCCATAGCGCCGACTTGATTCCAGCCAGATCCTCGCTGAGGTGAAATAACCGCCCAGGGGAATCTGAATCAACCGCGTGGGGTGCAGTTTTTGCGAACTTGCATCACTGAGGTACACGGCCAATGGATCGGAGATAGCTAGGTTATGTGAGTCACAATGAACCATAGAAAGAAACTTCAAGACCCGACTCAGCCCAGTCCAGATTGCTAGACCATCTATCATTATTGATAGAGAAAAAAAAGGGGTCAACTTATATCCAGGATGAACACTATAGGAAACTATTCCTGAAGATTCCAAGTGCTGGGACAAGTACACCGTGAACAAGATATTGGCCGCCTTGGACTGTCCATACTCGAGCCATTCGTTATATCCTGCTGTGGGATTGGACATGGGTGGCAGCCCCTCTGGGGTTTCTCGTCATGTGAACTGTATCAGCCTTTTCTCAACATTGCAAAGAGGACAATCATCAGATCTGCCTTACAGACAGCATCGCAGGAAAAAGACAAGACATTCACCTTCAGAACCAAACCATGGCCTGAAACCCTCCAATCAGAGTGATATTAGCACCACACCGAAACGGCGACATAGATATCCGCGAACAAGCCAGCGGCCTCCAATGCAGCCGAAGGCCATTCTTTTGACTCTCATCCATTCTGTGACTAAGTCCAGAAACTCTTATCTGAAGCAAGAATCTCAAAAAACATAATAAATGCCACGCTGTCACGATTCGGCCTGACAGATCGGTATATCTGAGCTCGCTGAAGGTGTTGCATGTCCAGGGGTTATAGAAGCTGTAAACCCAGCTGACCGGCAGCGTTGACGAACTTGGCGCATCTTCGAGGCCTCCGTTTATTTGTGGGGTCATGCAGATCTGGGCTTGACTCTGCATAGATGTATCTGTCTAGTTCTGCTAACTCCATGGTTGACCCCTAGGGAAGAGTCATATGCTTTCTGTGGATTAATTGGTGGATGAATGTAATCGAGCCAGTGGATTCAACGCATGCTCTGTTGTGACTCCTCTTTGCTCTTGAAGCTTCGGGGAAAGCTCATGTTCAATGCCGAAGCCTTGTAAGGATAAACCTTTGGCACCAATTCCAAATGAAAATACCATCGAGTAGCTAGTACAGTGAAACATAGTAAAGACCGGATAAGAGGTATTTTGACTCAATGTGGTATCAAGGAACGAAGAAGGAATTAATCAACATCCAATATCATGTCTCGTCGTTTTCGTAACCGTCCCAGGTCTGCGTCCACATGTACATGCCTGATAACCAACATCCTACCACGGGCACTGTTTTGATAATTACTATGCATGGATCCGGTCCAGGTATCCTCTATGGAATATACCTAGCTATCGTTCGGACCAAGAGGAACCCCTAGCCCGCCAGCAGTCCATGCATTGTGTATATCGCGGGCGCTGAGTGCGTTGACGGCATAGCCACCATCTTCAGCAACCTCGCGGATGTCTCCCTCCGGTCCGTTCGGAGGAGCAGGACCCGGGTGTCTCGTGACAGTGCTCTGGTTTGGCACAGAGAGGTGAGGCATATAGCCAGCTCCTGTGACGTTGCCCTGGTTGGGAAAAAAGCTTTGATTCAGAGAGCCGCAGGTTGTGCAGGTGAATTCAATCTTGAAATTTGTGAGCACCATCTGCGGGACGGCTTGGGCGTTGCGTTGCGTATAGTCCGGAGGTTTGGGGTGCATCGGGGCTACTACTGGTAGAGCAGGAGTTGTGGGGTATCCAACGCCTGGCTGGGGTACTGTCATAGGGTGCGGGTTGTTGTTGAGGGTAGACTGGCTTGGTGTCCCAATAGGAGGCGCTTGTTGTATCTGAGGCGGCTGTATAGATTGAGCTGCTGGAGGTTGTGGTGCAGTGGTATGGTTGGTTGGGGACTCGGTTGGATCCCCAGAAGTGTCGTTAATCAATGATGGTTGCAAAGGATCTGGCATCCAGCGATTCTCTGACATGTCGCGGTATGCTGGCCCTGCGCTTGCTTGCGATTCAGGCTGCGAGTGGGTAGGTGAGTGGTGGTCAACAACACTCATGTCTAGATCCAGTGACTGCTCGCCTTGGCTGTCCGCTTGCCGTGACTGCAGCTTTATCAATGCGCGCTGCGCCTGTCTCATGGAGATATCATATCCATGGTAACGCTTGACTGCGTCGACAACATCCTGGGCTTTGATCCTGGTGTTCAGGTCGAATAGTTTGGGTATTTCACTTAGCAAGAACCGCACATGCGAGGCCTCAGAGCGCGCAGGAGTCATGCCTGCAGCCTCTGTGCCGCGTCGGCAACTATGGCTGTCTTGAAGGCTGGTGATATAGGTCGCATTCTTGTTTGACCGACAGACCACGCGAAAGAAGCAATTGGCGCCGGAACGGCAGCCAATAACCACACTTTTTTTGTTGCTTCGGATCACACGAAGCTCCCAGTGCTGTCTGACCGATATACTTCGTATGACCGTCTTGAAATCCTCCAACGAGGAAAACCGCTGGCCCACGTGGAGCCCCGAGTACATATCCGTCATGTTTGCAAGGACAGGACACCCCACAAGGATAAATACGACTGAGCAAGCAATTTGCCAGTCGCAGATACCCAGTCAACAAATTCCATCAGGGTGTAGTCCGTAAAAGCAACGGCCCACTCACGAGAATTGCAGATGCGCTGGTCAAGTGCGGAGCGTGTAGTTTCAGCCGCGCATTCTCGAGTAAAGTCTGCAGTGAGCTGTCAATCTCGATCACCTCAAGTAGATTCGTAATCAAAGCACAGTGGAATTCGCGGTGGATTGTGGGCCCGCGGACTCGTGGAGTGAATGTTCCAACGAGTGTCTGGGGAAGCAGCTTAGTTATTAAGGTTAACGGGTGACCGACCGCTCACCTTGACTTTTCTTATTCTCTCCACCCTCGTCACCTTCTACCTCCTCCATCTACTCGGATTTTTTGATTCTGGAGTATCCGGAGACTCTCACAAGGATTCAGCTATGGCTTCCTACAGCCTGCTGGACCAGCCAGAAGAAGGTCCGTTTTTCAACCCAGCAAACCGATCCAGCTACCGGTTAACATTTCCACTCTCGCAGATGCGCTTCACAAGTCGCGCCTCCTCAACGTCGAAGAAAAGCCCTTCAAGCGAATCTCCAAGCGCCTTCTAAATCCCGAGTCTTTCGTCGTTTCCCCTGCCTTACAAACGCTCACCCCTCCCCCCGAAGACGCCGACCCCGATGCGACCGCAGCGGCCGAAGCCCAGAAGCAGAAACGGCTCGAAGAATGGCGCCACTTCCACGAAGACGTGACTCTCGACTTCGCCGCCTTTGAAGGGAGCATTGCCCGCATCCAGTTCCTCCTCACCAGCAACGAGCAAGAGCGCCAGCGGTACGCGGATGAGAAGCTGCGCATTCTGGAGACAATGCAGTCGGTTCGGGAGAATACGACCGAGTTGCGCGCACAGCTTGAGGAGGCTCAGAGGGTTCTCGCTATGCGAAAGAGCTACGATGATCTCGCAGAGAAAATTACCAGCAACCGCCTGCTGAAGCCGCGGGAGGATCAACAGGCGAATCTGCAGAAGCTGCAGGTTGAAATTGCCGATTTGGAGAAGGAGAGCAAGGACTATGCGGAGACATGGACGGAGCGACGCGAGCAATTCGGCCGTATTGTGGAGGAGGGTATGCAGCTGCGGCGCTTGATTCGCGATGAGAAGGAGGAAGTTGAGCGACGAGAGGGTATGCAGGAGGGGGAGGACGGGGATGAGGGTGATATTGGCTCCAAAGGCAAGGCTAGCGGTGCTAATAGCCCGCATCCTGAAGCCGATAGCGCGACCCCGTCTCAACAGAGCCAAGATGAGAGCGGCCGGTTAGGTGTGGACAAGGCGTCTGGGAATGTGCGGGGTGCGTCGCCACTGCGACAGGAGATTACAACAGAGATGAAGACATCTACGGAGGATACAAATATGGATGAGGGAGAAGTCAGCGAGGGAGAAGGTTCGGAGCTCGAAGAAGGCGAGGAGCTCCCCGACGACCGCGAGAAGATGGATATCTCATGAACATTCTCTACGCATATACGTTACGGCATGGTGTTAGGTTTGCGGGCGTTGGTCATTCGGGTCTAGATTACATGCATTTTGAATTAAGTCTGTTCCTCCTCAAGACACCTCACGCTCGGCCGTCTTGGCTTGGGCACTAGCTTCTTTAGCAGCAGTGATGTGCTCGACATTGCTCTCGGATCCTTTCTGACCCTCCTCAATCTATAAATAGCATGAGTATGCCGCATGTAATTCGGTTAGGAGTAGACTCACAATGAGGGCCTCCAGGGCAGCCACGGTCTCCACAAGCTTCTTCTTCAAAGTAGGCATAACCTTCTTAGTTTCATCCAGAGCCAGACGCTATCCAAGTCAGTATGGATTATTGAGTAAGAAACTCTCGACATACCTCTTGCTTCAACAGATATTCCTTGTTCTCATCTTCGTTGCTCTGGTCATTCTCCAGCTTGTTGAGGCGCTCAGTCTGCTGCTGCAGCTCACGGTGATAGGAGGCCTCCTCCTTGACAAGGCGAATGACAGAGGAGGTTGTGATTTCAAGCTGGGAGCGAGGCATTGTGTCCGATCTGTTCGATGGTCAGATGCGGTCTTGAGAGCTGCAATGTGCATGTCATCTATGCGTGACGTCATCTGCATCTCCGGGGACAGCCAGTGCCAGTGATATAAAGCTGAATCAAGCAAGACACGTACCTTTCTGTTCTTTGAATCAATTAACTGATAGGAGCTCAACAGCAAACCGTGATATCAGGAGAGCCCCTCATGATACCAATTGTTTGCTGTGTTTGCATGAGAACCTTCACGTGCTTAGAGAGTCGAGTTCTCATGAACTCGAACATGGGCACAAACAATCATATAAGAGATGATAATAACCTTTATTGTGCACTGCTTAGTACCGAAAACGTTTGGAACCATTTTCGACAAATCTACATTTCCCTTGATCTCAATATTATTCGCAACCATCCCCGTATGGTCAACTATGACGGTTTCTCAGCAATTTGGATGTTGCAACCTTTGAACCAGTCATCACTAGCGTAATTTGCAATGAGCTATACCATCCGCTCGTAGATAATTAATTTCTATAACAGAAATGGCGATATTAATAGCCCGTGGCCCATTTAGGGCCAGTAACAGCACGGAGTATGATCAAGCCAATGAGGACCCACCCGAAGCTTATGGATCCGCCTCGCCGCAAAGCGTACTTCTTTGACTTCCCCAGTATTAGCCACACCCTACCAATCGTCTCAAGTCTGAGTTGCCGGAAATCTTGTATACGCGTACAAAGAACCTTCAGATTAATCTCGTCACCCTTCAATGTCACGTCTTTATTCCTGTGGAATCTGGTCGAGTCCTTTACCGTCATAAGCCGATATGCCAGCCCCCTCGCTCAAACACCTGGCCACAGCCACGGCGATTAAACACGTCAAACGTGAGTACATCAGACAGAAAGCAACTTTTATCTAAAGAATATTGACTGATATGTTCTTGTTTGTGCAGTTTTAAACGACATCGGCAACCTACCCTATTCCCTTGCTCGCCCTATACTGTTAAAAGTCGATAATCCCGAGAAGCTGGTACGTCAAGCAAACACATCTGCATGCATCACCACACAGCTAACGTTTGCTCTCGTCCAGCATTCCATGGAACTCCTATCCCCCCAGATAGCCGACGAAGACCAAGAAATATGGCTCGAATTCATCAAGCGCGACATCCCCCAGTGGGAGACCTACGATCTACCCGAGAAAACCAACCAATGGTACGAAGTTTACTGTGACCTACGCGAAATAGTCCAGCGATCCCTCGACGCCGACGCCGAGAGAATGAAGATGGCCATAGACGGCATCCAATCCGAGCGCGCTAGGCTGACACCCAAGATCATCTCGGGTTCCCGGGCTAGACGCATCGGCGGGATAGGACCTAGCTTTCGCCAGCGCGTTATTTCGAATGCCCCCAGGAAGTCGACTATATTCACGCCTCAGAGGAGGAATACTTCCCTGGCTATGCCGACGAAGCAATTGAATACCCGTGCTACGCAGGTTAGACAGGCGCCGAGGTCGCTTATTGAGGAGCATCGGAGGCCGGTTGAGCCTGTGCCGAAACGCAATGAGAATGATCGGCCGCCTGTCTCGGGATTAGCCAAGCAGGGCTCGCAGACTGATAACAGTGGTTCTTCGTTGGCTGAACGGGAAGCGCGACTAAGGGTTTTGACTTCTGGGAAACCCATGCCCAATGGCGCAGAGCGAGTATCCCAAGATTCTGTCGCTGCCAAGAAGCCTATACTCAAGCGTCGCGCAACTTCGCCCCCTCCGCAGCCAAGCGCAACTTCTTCCTCCCATTCGCCTCAAACACCAACTACCGGCGATTCAACACCCGTACAAGCGGACACATCTGGCACTGCTCCTCGCCCTGCTGTAGTTCGCAAGCGACCGGATGATGTCTTCATTCGCCCGAAGCGTAAGCGGGTGTTCTAGGTGCTATTTACCGTTTTCCATTTACGATTCATGTCCTGTCCGCTTGCATGCTTGTGGTCATATTGCATCTTCTGGAGTTTGAGGTTGGGTAACAGGTCACTTCTATGGGTATATTTATCTTCGCCCATGTGTGGCCTGCATTCTCTGGGACATATGTTGGGATGTCACGATTATTTGGTTTGGAGTTCTGGTTCTTCTTGTTTATGGCATTTATAATGGACATATTGAGGTAGTTCTTCATTCACTGTTTTCTTACTGGGACATGAGACTGGGGTCTTCGCGTCGAACCATCAGGGTCTTGGGCATGTAGCAATATAGTGAGTGGGCAAGTGGGAACTGAGCAAAGTAATGACCTTGGGCCCGGCTATTATTTCAGTGAGATGATAACATCACGTCTCGTAGCGGCACTTCCAGGGAACACTGGGATGCATTTCCATGGCCGTTCAATCTCCGCAGCCCATTTGGTCATCTTGTATTCCGCCCAGATCAGCTGGAAGCCCCCAGCTCAAATGCAAAGTCTGCGCCAGTACCCTCAATTGCTCTTGCTAAAGGAAAAAAAGAAAGGGTTCGTTGGTATCTAAACTGGTTACGCGCAGCCACCACGCAGGGCAAGGACTAGATGAAGTGTAGCTCCGCCCTCGAGGTTGTATTCTGACGCCGTCTTGTCATCAGCCCTAACGTGAACAACATATGTCAGTTCGAGTCTTCTTATAGCAAGTATTTCGAGTCATATTTGTGGATGTAGCTGTAGATGTAAATGGGGGAACGTACATCTGCTTGCCGCCGTAGATGAGCCGCTGCTGGACTGGGGGAATGCCCTCCTTTTCTTCAACGCGCTCCTTTATCCGGGAGACCTGTATCATCGGTAAGGGTCAGTGGGAGCTGTTGTTGTAGTGTGCAAGGACATGCGGCCTGTTCGGAGCCGGTCCTGTGCCGTGCCTGATTCGTGCTCGCGAGCAGTAAGTGTCTCGTCTCACCTTGTAGTCAGGCTCAATATCCAGCTCGATCTCCTTTCCGGTAAGGGTGCGGACTCTGCAAAGAGGACTGTGTAAGCGGTGTGACTTTTGAGTGTTCCGTGTCGGGGTCCGCGATGATGCAATTGAAGTGGGAAGGACAGGGCCAGCAACGTACTTGATCAACATATTGGTGGCGCGGGCACTTTCGCTCTCGGGTTTGTTTCTGGGTAGAGAGGGAGATTTGTCTGGGCCTTAGGGCGAGAGGGAGCCTGAATGTAAATGAGTGTCTTGGATGAAGAAGAGAGCCGCGTTGGCGGGGTTTGGTGGGGCTGTGGCCTTATTGCCTGATTTATACTGAGGCGTCCAAGGCTGAGAGGCTCTTCTCTTTGGCTGTTCTGGGGGCTCAATCCGATAGTAGATGAAGGAAATCGCTTATTAGATGAATTACTTCAAAGGTGAAAGTAGACATATGCCTTTATCAGCTATTTCGACGACATTACTTTCTCGCATTCTCATTGGTGGAGGTTGCAGCTTCAGGACCCGGGGTCGACAAGGAATTAAACTATTCTGAACTTCCATAGAACACTATATTTGAGCTCCTGGCTCTCCTTTAGTTTTTGGCTCGAAAATTTTCTGTTCCTTGCACTGTCTGGTGGTCAGAGGCATTCAAGGGCTATATATATCCGTCGGCTATCGCCCTCGCATCGCCTCTGTTACGCCCGGACCTACACACCTCGACTTTGGAAAGAGCCCTCTTGAAGTCTCCAAGAGATGCTCAATTGGCATTTCATTTTTGCAGTTTGAGAGAGATCTAGGGATCCCGAGGTCATGGCCATCAAATCTGCGCAGGAAATCCCAGCAAACCCCTTCCAGCAGTTGATCAAGGCGTGCCAGAACGACCCGGTAATCCGTGTTTGAGTCACCGGTCAAACATCAGAACTGACGACCTCGATAGAAACAACTCCAAGATGCCTATGAGAAGCATCGAAGCAATCGGAATAAAAGATTCAAAGAACAACTCTTGAGCCCTGCTTTCCGAGAATGGCAGTTTGACGAGATTCTGCACAACGTGCTCAAAGCCGAGAAGGGTTTGATCGAGTACACCGATCCCAGACACAACCTCGGCTTCTGGACTCGACCACCTCGTCATATTCGAGAGCTTGTCTCTGATATCCAGCAAGAGATTGCAACGGTAGCGGGATCTTGTGAGTTGTGTTCATCCTTCAGTGGGACTCTACACTGACAGGGCTCTAGGTCTCTGGTTCATGCCGCCACAAAACCTCCACATGACTACCCTCGAAATTGTTTCGGGAAAGACAGCACCGGATGTCGAAGAGGTGGCTACCTTCCTTCAGGCTAATGCGCCTCTACAGGAATTGGTGAACTACACCGTCACGCATCGTGCCCATCTTGGACACCCGGTCGTTAGTTATGATGCCTCTGCTCTCGCCCTGAGTTTTGTTCCTATTTTTGAAGACAGTACAGAGAAGGCCGAGGTGAGAAGTGGCAGCTATTCTTACCACCACCTGCGTAGCGACCTCTACGACCAGGTGACTCAATCTGGCTGTCAGATCGGAGCCCGGTATAGTGTGCCCTCGGCGCATATTACAATTGCACGATTTGTTATTCCGGTTGGTTCTACACATGAAGAGGAGCTGGCCGCACTTGGTGAGAGGGTGGTCAAGCTCGTTGAAAGACTTGAGGACATCAACCAGGAATTGCGATCCAATGACTGGACACGCTTTGGGAGTCCGTCACGAGGCGAGTGGACTGTCGGGCAAGAAAGAGGGTTGGAATTTAACAAAGGCGTGGCATGGTATGGAACAGGAGAAAAGGTCCTGGTCGGTGAAGGAAAATCATAGCAATGAAATAGAATCGAGAATATGAATAGACTGTGATCCTAATCGGGAAGTCCGTCCGTGCACGTAGTGACTCAGCATCTTCTTGGCACTGGTCGCCAAAACAGGTTAGCGCGCACCCGAATAGGGCCTAAGCGAACGAAATCCCACAACCCAACTATCCGCTTGAGACTTCTCCGACAAGCGACAACCCAACGACCACCACCCGCTACCCGGCAAGTCAGTCAAAATGGTAAGGCTTTCTACTCTCTGTGCTCCAGGTTCATGTGCCCTGAAGTCCCGGTTATTCGAATCTCGTCCGTCGGTGGAGGTATTGTGCGAGGAATTTGGTGTGTGTGGCCGAAATTCGAGACCGTCAACGAAGACCGACCGAACGTCGCGAATACTACGATGAGCAACAATGAGCTGGATGTCTTTGACGGTATTTGATTCAACGTTCGACAGCGTGAAAGCCGGCTACAACGAAGATCAACTTCAACGAAGGACAAAACTCGAGCTGCGCAGTGTGTGTTTGACTGAGGAACAAGAGGACACAAAGGAATCGAGGACCGAAGAGCCGACAGTTTTGATCATACCCACGAATGTCCTACTCGTATACATTACATTTGCCCCTCGGACAACACCTGCGACAGACACGACGATACTTCGATCGCGGACTTCAGACACAGACCTGCACATTTAATCTTCGCTCGCGCAACAGAAGCTTACGGATTCTCCGTGTTTAGGTCAACATTCCCAAGACCCGCCGGACTTACTGCAAGTCCAAGGAGTGCCACAAGCACACCCAGCACAAGGTCACCCAGTACAAGGCTGGCAAGGTGAGACCTTCTTAACCAACAGCAGACAAGCAACTGCTGATACATTTTCCTTCATAGGCCTCCCTGTTCGCCCAGGGTAAGCGTCGTTACGACCGGAAGCAGAGTGGTTACGGTGGTCAGACCAAGCCCGTCTTCCACAAGAAGGCCAAGACCACCAAGAAGGTCGTCCTGCGCCTGGAGTGCACTGCCTGCAAGACCAAGAAGCAGCTCGCCCTGAAGCGCTGCAAGCACTTCGAGTTGGGGTACGTCATGGCGCATTCTCCGTTTTGTCAGACCGATACTAATATTCTCTTTCTACAGTGGTGACAAGAAGACCAAGGGTGCTGCTCTTGTCTTCTAAGCGTTCGATTTCCTTGTTCGGCTTCTGGGTTTCCTGCATTGCAAAAGACGCTTCGCTGCCTTTGTGGAGGTCATGACGGTGGCAATGGAAAAATGAGATAGGAATTCATACCTTCAAAACACTCAATGATTACCATTTTATGAGACTTTTTCTGGGTCGTAGATTGATAGTGCTCAGGGTGGGACCGGTGCTTCTAGCCCTGGAGTGTTGCTGGTGTCAAGTAACCTGGGTAACTTCCAATGACTCGGAGAGTGCCCGATCCACGCCATGCCTCGTCGCAGTTGAGCTGCCCTGGTACACTGAGGCGCTTGGGTTGCATCATCTCGGTCTATCCGAGATCATGATCCGGGATTCCAAACTTAGCGAACACCAGCCATCGGCCCGTGGAGTGAGCAGTGAATAGGTACTGTAGTACACCTTGGCAAGCCACTACAGTAAATTCTAGCATTCAACTTTGGGAATAGAAGATATAATCACCACCTAGATATGAAAGCAAGGTCCGGATTCAACATACCAACATAGCAACATCTATGGATACCTGCACTATTACTGGCTGATATCTGATGCTTAGATGAGATGACTTTGTACCAAGGACACAAAGCAAACACCAAACTAGATCTAACTTCATCAATCAAGCCGAGGGAATCTAAGCGAAGCCGACGACCGCAAAGCATCATTAGAACATCCTCATCATCGAGTCATGCAGATAACTCGCCCTCTCCGTGGAACGCACATTCCATGCTCACCCCCGCACCCCCACGCCGAGAATCCAGTGCAGAAAGCCTAAATACCTCATGCACAGTATAGAGATAGCGGCCAATGCTCATAGAATGGGGCGTGGCATGATCGTGAGAGGGCGATAGAGGATAATCCTCGTATTTGACGGTCCATCTACCCCGGTCTTCCCCCGCAACCCCAGAAAATCATTGCCAACTCGGCTCTCCTCCGACTATGATGGCTGGGCCGCTTGTCTCGATGAGTGTCATGCCCCCTCGACCCTCGGATAATATCCGTGTACATAATACTGCGCTCTGCTCGATCATGCTCTTCTCTTCCATCTCCTCTTAGACCTGTGGTTGTGAGCTGATTTGGCTCTTTGATTTCATCATGGCGCTCTGGTATTCCTTGGGAATCGCTTTCTTTGCTGCCATCGGCACATTCTTGTTCGTATGTGTCCTTGGATATGCCCAGGGTTCCCAAGTTAGGGCAGATCGCTGACTGAGAAGTAGGGCTTTGACACCGGCATTGCTACGACCAGTGAGTATCTATACCATGAAACTGCAATACACTAACCATTATACAGCTATCGCCCATGAAAGCTGGATCAAGTATATGAACAACCCTTCCGAAGGTCTCACCGGTGCTGTATGTCGAGTTCACATCCCTGCTGCAGAGTAGGATTAACAAGGAACCAGGTGGTTGCAGTCTACATCGCCGGCGAAGCAGTAGGCGCCTTAACGCAGACATTCATCGGCGATAAACTCGGCCGCATTCGATTCATGCAGCTAATGTGTATAATCGTGACCGTTGGCACCGTCATCCAAACCGCCTCCGTCAACATCGGCATGTTCCTTGCAGGTCGTGTCCTGGCCGGCTACGCCGTTGGGTAAGCCCCCTAGCCCTAAGCCCAATTCCCAGAACTAAATATCATACAGAGGACTCGTTGCTACGGTCCCAATCTATCTTAGCGAAATCTCCGACCCCCGCTACCGCGGCCTAATCGGCGGTATCTCAGGCTGCGGCATCTCCTTCGGGACAATGGCGTCTAACTGGGTGGGTTTCGCTTGCAGTTATGCTCCCTATGGCCCTGTGCAATGGCGTCTGCCTCTTGGGATTCAGATCCCCTGGGGCATTATTATGTTTATCGGTCTGGCGACATTTATGCCAAACTCGCCGCGTCAGTTAATTCGGAGTGGGAAGATTGAGCTGGCGCGTAGCGAGTTTACCCGGATCCGTCGCGGATTTCATGCACTTGAGGTACAGGAGGAGTTCTTGCTTATGCAGACGCAGATTGAGTATGAGATGGAGAGGGAGATTACTTCCTTTCGGGAGATTTTCAAGTTGTTCAGGCATCGGGTCTTGGTGTGAGTATCTTCTTCTTCGCATATAATGGTGCGTGGCTGATTGTTTGGTTTAGGTCGATTGCGGTGCAGACTATGACCAGTTTGACGGGTGTCAATGTCATCCAGTATTATCAGAGTGAGTCTCTTTTCTCAGTTTGTGGTTGTCAAACTCACCGTGTCGTAGCTATTCTATACAAGTCGCTTGGAATCGGCTCGCATATGATTCTTGCTCTCGCTGCTGTATACGGCACCATCGCATTCTTGTCCAATGCCATTACCACCAAATACTTGACTGACTCCTGGGGTCGTCGAAAGTAAGTGCACCCAATGCGCAACTTTGATATGCGTCTCTGATCAATACAGGATGATGCTTGCGGGCCTGGCTGGCATCGTTCTTATCGAGATATACGCCGCCGTAATGCAGAAAGAGTTCCAGAATTCACAGAACCGAGTCGGCAAGGGATTCGCTATTCTGGGAATCTATCTGTTCGTAGTTTGCTACTGTGAGTTCCCGGGCGAATCTAAACTTGACTATCTACTAACACCGCTCTACTTAGATGGTATGCTTAACAGTACAACATGGCTTTACGGAGCCGAGGTATTGCCCATTGCTCTGCGCAGCAAAGTCATGGGTATCGCCGCCGCCTCCCACTTTATTGTCAACGTTGCGAGTAAGTGGAACATCTCTTTCAATAGGTTATCTCAACTAACAAATCTCAACCCAGTCACCGAGGCCGGACCCAGTGCTTTTGCCCATATCAAGCAGAATTACTACTATGTCTTCGTGGGATGCTCGTTCTTTTTCCTCGTCATTGCCTACTTCTTTTTCCCGTGAGTGACTCCAACGCTTGGCCGTCATATACGACACTAACGCCGTTGCAGAGAAACCAAGCAGAAAACTCTGGAGGAGGTTGCTGCGTCCTTCGGAGACCATCTTGTTGGAACAGATGACAGAACCAAGGGGGCGTCGGCAGACCACCTCGAAACGGCGAGACCAAAGGAGCCTTGAATTATGTCGGATAGAGAAATACACTACAATGCCTTACTAAGTAAGGTGTGCACCTTTTGGTCGAATGGCAGACTCTAGGTGATTTCTTAGTGACAATTTTCAAGTCCACATAACTTGTGGCGGGATCTTTACCTACGGACGTTCTATGAGATTTCGCGCTACCGGTACTCTTGAGTAGGCTGAGGAATCTATGAATCTCCTTAGGATGCAGCCGAGTGCGAAGTTTCTGCAGCAAAGGCTATCCCGTCGTCAGACAGATTATGTACGTTCTCACCATCATTCCCATAAAAGATCGATTGGAGATTTCATCTACGGTAGATCTACTCCGTGAACACTTGGAAGTATTAACCTGCATATCTCGCAGTGGTCGAATCAAAATGGGTTGACACAGAGTGTGGAAGCAGCGGGAAGAAAAAGAAAAAGTAAAGATGAAACGTCAGCGACATGATTCGAACATGTGCGGGCGAACCCAATGCATATCCAGATTGTGACCAATCTAGTAGAACAAGTGTTCTAGTGCATCGCCTTAACCGCTCGGCCACACTGACTTAGATATATAGAGTTTCATTATTTGATACTAAGTACCGCTTCCGCTGGGAGAAGATATTTTGACTTGCCTACTTAGGAACCACGTCTTGGCTTCCCGCTCGACGGAACCATACCCCCGACTGCTTTGCCGGAGTCGAAGGCTTTAAAAGCGAAGCACTAGGTGTCTCGGCATGCTGGAGAGGCTTGTCGCGAATTTTGTTTTAGAGTACGTTGTTATAGACCTACTGTATGTAGTGTCGGTCGAAACTATATATTGGGACCCTAAATATATCATTGGGTGTTGGTTTCCCAGCGGCTACGTTTCTGGTGGCAATGGTTCCCTCGTATAGAGCCTGTAGTTAACTCTGATGCCAACTCTGTTACACGGCGCATACCCAGGTATCTACTGTAGCCTGGGGCCGAGTTAGATGAGGTAGACGGGGGAAAGTATACGTCACCGTGAAGTATTTCGGAACCCGTCCCACCTTGTCCCTCCATGACTCGATATGTGTAAAACCTTGTAATGTAGGCAGAAGGACTGCTTTGAAGCGACCTATTTTGATAGATATAACATGAAAGAATAAATACATACATCAATCTGATTTCACTCTGACAGTCCGGAAAGACATAGGGCTGAAAGAACGAAGCCGCTGACGTCATGGAGGCTCTCCACACTTAGCTTCTCGTATTTGCAAATATCGCCCGGGTATGTGATGCAGAGCAGACGCAGACGCAGATGCAGATGCAGGCGCGGGGATCAATGCAGGCCTCCCTTGCATTTCACATTCGTGTCAACCACGTTCCAAACTCTCATAGATAACTCGATAACTCGTAGAGTCGGAGATAGCGAGATGGTGGGGCACAGGGCGAGGGCAGTGCCTCGTGTCTGTCATGTTTTATGTAGCGCCCTGTTTCCAGTGCCCCAGAGCGGGTAGTGGTAGGGGACAGTTTCCATGGATGAGAGCGGGAAGAATCCAAGGTTGTAAAGGTAACGAAGTAAACAAGTCTAAGCCACAGCACACCGCGGTTTTGTCACGAGAAACAGTTGATATTCGGTACTTGAAGAGTTCATTCATGCGGTGAAATATACAGCCTCAGGTGGCAACTTTCTTTATCTTTGCCATTTCCCTTCTTCTCAACAACTCAACTCAACTCACCTTTGTTCATCTCGAGTCATCTACTCCTTTCATTCTTCATCTTATCCTTCAGCCCTCATCACTGTTCCTCTCCAGGTGTATCAGTGCTGCCGATCCTTCCAACGGCACAACGGCACATTCGCGCTCGGCTTGGATCTGAATCATCGGGAAATCTCTTCCATTTCATTCCAGAAAACAGATTTCCCGAAAATCCAGCCTAGTCGATCACAAGCGTCTAACCCCACTCGCCCTGCGCCCCTCAATTACTTTACTCTGCGTCACCCGCTTTTCCGCCCCTCCATTGATCATTTGCCCCTCCGACTTTCTTTCATCCTTCATCTTCTTCTCAGCCGTGTACCATGTCGTACATGTACCAGCGAGACCGAGAGCGCGACGATTATGACCGCCCGATTACTATCAAGCGTTACGTCGTTCCCTCCGAGAACCGTGATGACCTACGAGAGTTCTCAATGAGCCGGGATGGCTATGCCGGTGACCGCGAGCTCGTCATCCGTCGCCAAACTGATCGCGAGGTCGACTATGACCCTCCCGCTCGCCGCTACGAGCGGGAATACTACGACCGTGAGTACCTACAACCCTATGGCCACCACAGCCGAGCCGGATCTGCAGATGGATCGTTGCATCTCGCGTTGAATCCCACCCCAAGGATCAGTCGGGAACAGTCAGTAATAGTGAAAACAGCCCGAGAGTCCGATTATGACGTCGTCCGTCGCTCAGATGCCGATGAGGACCCTTACTACTATCGTAGCCGCCGCCGAGTCCACGAGTACGATGATCGCCGCTCGCGCCGTGAACTCAGCCCGGGTGACTCCATCTCCCAGGCCAGCCGTCGACATGGGGATCGTGATGACTACAGCAGCGACGATAGTTTGGTCTACGTCCGTAAAGAGACTACCCGCGACTACGATGATGAGCACCCTCACCACAAGCGTCACCTTGCAGAGGGTGCCCTGGTAGGTGTCGGTGCTGCAGAACTGATACGTAGCCGCAGCAAGCGTGAGGGCAAGGAAGTGAGCCATGGACTAAGCCACGCCGCAAAGACCGCTGGCGCTGGCGCTCTGGGTGCCGTGGCTGTCAATGCTGCCGGACATGTCCGCGACTACTATCGCAGCAAGAGCCGAAGCCGTCATCGCGCGCACTCCGATGATGAACGTCCTCGCCACCACAGACACCGCAGCCGTGGTCGTCACAGCAGCCGGAGCCGCAGCCGCTCCCACTCGCACTCTCGTGCAAAGACTCTTATGGAGCTTGGCCTGGGTGCCGCCGCAGTGGCTGCCGGTGTGGCTGCCTTGCGCAACAACAGGAACAAGGATGAGCGCAAGAGTCGCTCTCGTACTCGCTCCCGCTCCCGAGGCAGGGCTCTGAGCACTGCTGGCTCGGAGAAGGATGACGCTCGTAGCCAGTCTAAGCGCCGACAGCACATGGCCGGCGCCGGTCTGGCTGGTGCTGCCGCTGCCGGCTTGATTGAGCATGCTCGATCTCGCTCCAAGTCCCGCAAGGGTGAGCGCTCTCGTTCGCACAGTCGCATTCGCCAGGCCCTTCCCGTACTGGCTGCTGGTCTGGGTGCCGCCGGCATCACTGGTCTCTACGAGAAGAACAAGGCCGAGAAAGATGGTAAAGAGCCGGTGAGCCGTGACCGACGCCGGTCCAGATCCCACAGCCGTGCCCGTGGCAGTGAGACATACCCCGATCCCACTCGCGACTCGGCGGGGTTGATTGAGTACGGTAATGATCCCGTCGAGGCTGGGCACTACTATGGCCAGCCGGCCCTCCAGAGTGGTGACTATTACTCGGACGGCACTGAAGGACACGGCCGACGCCACGGCCGTAGCCGCAGTCGCAGCCGTGCTCCTCGCTACAGCAGCTCTTCGGACTCGGACCGGGAACGCCGGCATAGAAGAAAGCACCGCAGCCGTTCTCGCGAAATTGCCGAGGGAGTACTAGGCGCTACCGGCTTGGGGTACGCCGCACACAAGTATCAGCAGCATCGGGACCGCAAGGATGGCCGTTCACGTTCACGTTCACACTCAAGGACCCGTAAGTTCGTCACCGATCTTTCCTTATCCCGTCAAAGCAAGACTGACAAGAAACCAGGGTATGATGATGATGTCCACCGCGATCCCTACGAGGAATCCTATGATCCGGAGCCCTACCCCGTCTCTCCACATGCTGCGCCGCACCAGCCGCCCCCGGAGCCTAACTACTATCCCAATAACAACTACTTCCCTCCCCCACCGGACTCAACTACAAACCTGCATGCCCCTCCCCAGCCCTACAATCCAGCGAACTACCCTCCCCCGCCAGGCGCAGCTCCTCCTCCCGAGCCCTATAGCTACGGAGCCGCAGGACCGGGACCAGGGCAGTACGCCCCGCGGCCACGACGGGCCGATGAGAATGTGAGTGCTCCACAGAGCTCCACCCTTCCCACTGATCAGTCGCGCGATGGTGGGTTCACTGAACCGTGTCTAGTCGGTTTTGGAACAACAGCTAATCGTCTGCCTACAGGTCTAGGTCTAAGCAACCTCCAATCAACACCGTCCGTACCTCGATTCGGCAGCCAACCAGCGCCCTCGTCAAAGTCCGTCGCCTTTGACCTGACACCGGAATCAGATCACGGGTACGAGACCGACGACAGTGACTCTACTATCCATTCCTCCGCCCATCGTCCCCATTATTCTCGCCGCCGCTCTTCCTCTGTTCCGCACCCTCCCATGACCCCTCCTCAATCTCGTGGACACCAACATCATTCATCAAAACACTCCCATGGTCAACACGAAGCCAATGAATCAGAATCAGACTCGACAATCGACCTTCCAGATCGATTCGACTCGCACGGTCGTCTACTCACCGAGAAAGAAGACCCCGCCCTCGAGAAAATCGAGGACTTGATTAACAAGTTCACTCGTGTCTTATTCTGATTCTTCCCTGTGCTTGAATTGACCGGGACTCAAAAACATTGATTTGGATTTGGCTTCCTTATGTTTTGGGTGGTTCTTTGCTTCTTCCTTCCCCTGTATTGTCACGCTTATGATGCCCTTGCCTATGACTTATGTATTCACTGTGCTACGTCTATTCTGCTTTTGATACTTATTTCCTTTTTCCTATGCTCCTGCTTCAATCATGATTTTACGCTACCGCCAGATGATGATGAATTCCAAGGTTATGACTATATTTGACTATGAATTGCTTCTATAGGTTTGCTTAGTAGTATCTGGTAGGAAACGATAGCCCTAGGCTCCGAGGTCTCAAGTCGGACAAGACAAGTCTTCTATCTAGTTACTTAGTTTATGCTGCGGGATCTGTTCTGGGAAAAAACTCGCGACTAGGCTCTTTCCGGTGTCCTCTCTAATCTGACGGTGCAGCTCACCACACCACACTGGCGATAAGGACAAGCCCTAAGACGCCCGCGACAAAGGCGTAGCTAGTGCCGCTCTTCCGGCCACGTATCCTTCGCATTATGCTCAGAAGAACGGTACTGGCTACGCCTTCTTTCTCACCGCGCCAATTGGATAGAGCTCCGCCAAATCATCGACTGAGGCCGAGTACATCAAACCACCAAAAGGGCAAAGCAGCAAGCCAAGCCAAAAGCACCCAGCCGCACCCTGTTGCTCCTAGGTCTTTCTATGGGATCTTCTTCAAAGATCTAGCAAGTGGATGTTTCTTGAAGCGGCTGGATTCTTTGGACAGGCTTAGTACCTTGTCCTTTCTGGTAACTAGTTGAGGCAGTCTAGAGGGAAGAAACCCAAGGGTCTGGTGAATGAAGACATCAAGGTGAAGATGAAAGGAAAGAAGGAGAAAGCAGGGCAAGAGGGTTCCTTATAACCTTTCTTGCTACAAACGGCACTTCTCTAGGATGTAGTTGACTTCCTGCAGCTTAGCGGGAACGTCAAGAGCTTTCAAGACAAAGAAGGCAAAGAAATAGACAATTCTCCCTTAAAGAAGCATGCATACAATCTTCCATCAACTGCCTCGTAGGTGACATGTGACCTGGTCACAATCAATGCCGAACTATCGAGTAACGAGCCCAATATGCACTTCGGCTCCTTACGGAAACAAAGATGCATAGGTAAATGCAGTTCAGCCGCAGTGGATAGTTATTCTTCCTAAAATTGAATCCTTTCCTTGCTTTCGATTCAGATCAATTCAGATCTCACCTATTCTGAATTTTACCAAGGTCAGCAAGGCTCTACTAAGTCGAGGTTATTCCCTAGAGAATTTAACCAATACGCCTTCCTCCTTATTGGCTGTTAATAGCACCTAGACTTTGTCTACACTGCTGAATAGCGGGAAACCCCTGGAATCCAATAGATCAAGCCAGGTATATCACTTTAGCCATAAGCCTTCCATTACGTCTTCCAAACACGAAAGATAATATAGATACATATTCCAAAGGAAAATCGGCTGGATGCCAGGACGAGTAGGCGGCAACTGAAAGACCATCCAACTCAGAGATCATGACCACATCTGCAGATATGGAACCAATGTACAGAGAATGATAGAGAGAAGCTGCACCACATGCCTCGGACTCAGCCATGTAAGAGTCGTGACAGGAAAAAAGGAAAAAAAAAAAACGTTGCAAATGGGTATACAGCGTGGGGAAAGCAAGAAGACGGATAAGACAGGCGAAGCTTAGAAGGGTCTGGGGCTTGCTGGATTTTCGTCTCGTTACAGGAGAAGGAAGGTGGAAAAGGGAATAGGGCTGTCGTAATAAACATCAATCTATCGCTAATTTATCGCAAAAAGCTTTCAGGCCGTGAACTGTCGTTGAGAGAGTGCCGATCGATGCTCGGGGTTAGTATCGAGGTCCGCGAGGCGGAGAACGGGAGTGGATTTCCTGATGAAGGAGACATGAGCTGTTTCGTTGCTCGGTGGTCTCCTTTCAGGATCGTGGGGGTCCAGGGTGTCATCATCGGGCACGACTTTGACGCTGGAGCTAATAGTGGCGGAGTAGAAGTGGGAGCTAAGGGGAAGTTGGTACTTGACGACGCCGCGGACGATCAGCTCAAATGGATGCTCGAGAACACGTTCCCAGCGCTCTGTGCCGCCTTCTTCGGTCTTGTTCCCGGGATGGGGAAGCCGGATCAGTCCCTTTGAAGTGGATACCAGCTGCATCCACGGGGATGCTTCGAAGGAAAGCGGCGAGTCAAAGCGGAATACTCTGCCGAGCAACATGGATCTTGGATCACCTTCAGGATCGGATATAGGATCAGTGCCGTGATCGACGCCGTCCTTGGTGTCGGCCGAAGAATGGCCGGACACGGTGGATTGCACGCAGTCCATGTTGCCCAGGCATCGGGCAATTTGTGACAACTGCCAACGGCGCCGGCTTTGTTTTACACGGGGGAAGTGATCAAGTTCGTCCGACCCGTGTCCACGCCAGAATTTGTCCGTGCCGACATACCGACTTTTGGCAAAGATGTTTATATCGGTGTCGTCAATCGTCACGGGGAAGATGTTCGGATTGACTGCTTGCACATTAAGATCCAGCATGATTTCCTGTTCTGATGCGAGCACATTTTCAATGGCAAGAACATGAACGTCCAAAAGGGTCTTCGTTGCGGCGATCACGAATGAGATGGCACCACCGGCAATAATGAGCAGAAGCAGGAGAACCACGGCGCATGATCCATAGCGAGCCAAGAAGCCGCGTTGCCGTTCCATATATTCCAACTGCCGCAAGCTGGCACTATTCGGGCGTCGACCCGGTCGCCGGTTCGAATGCCGTGAGCCCACCAGCGGTGTGCGTTCATCATCAGCCCCTTCAGCATCGAAATCGTACGCCTCGCCCGCCTTCTTACTGTCAATGGATTTATAGTTGGGCGACGAGCGAGTATTTCGCGAATGTCGGTTGACATGTCCAAGAAAATGTCGCGGTGATTTGGATTGCGACGGGAAAGGCGTTTCGCCTTCAAAGAGCCCAGCGTGCAGTATACCGCCGCGTCCGTGGCGCCCAATGTGTTGGTGGCGTGGGGTCATCGCCCCATTACCGGAGTTCATGGCAGCATTTCGAGGTCCGTCTCCGTCTCCAGTCTCGCCATCCATGCTGGGTGTATATCCACTATTTGTAAACTTCATGCTGCGCTTGCCGGTAACGCTGTGAGCACCATCCCGCAGCCCACGGCCACGACCAGCCAGCTGGTCCACTTGGCTCGCCATGGAGGTAGCGCTGGGAGTTCGGGAGTGGTATCGAGGTTGCCGAGGAGGATATGGATCGGGTGGATTAGATTCATAGACAAAGGTCTCATCGGAATCAGAAACATCGGCCTCATCCACAGCACTCGCAACTTTGGCCTCAAAGATATCCGCTTTGCTCGTCGCCGGGCCTGCGTTGAGAGTATTGGGACGGCGGGGTTTCTTCTTCTCTTTGCGAGGCCGAATCGTCTCCGTTGAAGGCTTCATACGCAAACTAGATTGATCGGATCGGCCGGCGTTGCCTCGCTCACCAGAGCCAACTCCCAAGGAGACTTGTGGTATTGAACTGACGGTTTCGGTCTCCACAATCATGTTGCGCACTGAGCCTTCGCTAGGTTTCCCACGGGCACCGCTCAACGAGGTTACCGACCGCTTTGGCATGATCGACCTAGAAGTTTTGCCTGTACCGGTGGCACTAGGTTTGTCTTCCTTCGAGCTGCGGTTGCCACCGCTGTCGCTCCCGCTTTCTGCATTTTGTCTCGAGGCTCGAGGGGTCGGATCCTCGTCAATCGTGTGTAACCGTGAGTCGTCCGGGGTGGTTGGCGCAGTAGCAGTCTCAGTCGACGGAGTAGAAGGATTACTGGCCATTTCCTGGACTGTCTCCAGGGAAGGTCCTTGTCCACTTGCACCCCTCGTAACCATGCGCGGTGAGCTCCTGTCTGTCTTTCCATTCTCTTCCAACGGCAGCTGGGTTCGTTTATGGGAAGTATTCGGCGGCGTAGACTCCTGATCTGTACGACGAGTGCCCGCCCTTGACGGCATGTTGGACTTGTCTGGGCTGGGGACATTGACTTGGGGCTCGGGAGCGGGAGGTGGGGGTAGTGAGACTGTAAGCGCGTCGGTGAGATGTGCCGGCGTACGGGAAACAGGTGACGTGGAGTAGGGTGACGGGATTGCTGAGGGCTGGCCGTTGGAAGACGATCGAGTCGGGCTCGATCGGTCCTGGCTGCTTGTCCGGGATCGAGAAAGCCCTCGGCTGACGGAGGAGGAATTGGTGGTCCGGGAAGAGATTCGAACTGGGGAAGATTCACGAGAGGAGACGGCGGACGCAGTAGTCGAAGAATTTGGGACGAGCTTTGGCACCTGGCCTATGGCATGGGTCTGAGATTTAACGGTCGGGCGCGGCTCTTCCACGCCATCACCCTCGTTGGCCGTCCGATGCACAGAATCCGAAGCCGTCTCCGCATGCTTGGCGCCTCTGGATTGTCTGGAGGCGCCATTCAAGTAAGGCGGCCTCTCGGACTCTGCAACCATGGTCTTCACCGAGTCAGGTTGCGCTGACGGGAGGCAGACTAGTCAGAAGACCCCCGAGAGGAAGCCTCACAGTTGGGCAGGAATCAGGACCAAAAAGGGAATCGCAAAAGCAAGGTGCGACGACAGGCAGGGAATGGCTTCGACGATGAAGATATGAGTTGTCAGGTCGAGATGTCGCGGCAGAATACGGGTCGTTACACAGGTGACGGTGCAGGGAAGCGAATAACCGATGTCCACATGCTTGAAGACGGGTAACTGGGATTACATCGAACGAGAGAACGTATGGGGTCGCTGCAGCAGGATGCAGGTCGCAGGGGTTGGGTAGGAAAGAAGATCTTAAGGGAGGAGCAGGAAAGGAAGTGTCGGATCTGGGACGAGGAACCAAGATACCCGTTCTCGCAGCTCTTGCTTGTCGGGGAAGCACAGGCAAATCAAGAACGTCTAGAACCAACCGCGTGAACGGTGGTTGGCGGGAAAAGTGCGATGGGATCCGCCGATCCGGCTCAACGTTTCGGCTTGTCTGGTGCTGATTTGTGGTGAGTTGTCTTTTCCCATGTAACTGACGCCACGCAGTTCTAGCGTCTAGGGTTGCTCCGCTGCAGAGTCGGTGACCAAGCCTCGGTGTGGAGTGGTCAGGGCCGAACCGCGAAAGCCAATGATCGTGGCCCACGTCAGGGTCCAAAAAGGGCCTTGCACTGCAGGGAGGCACGCGAACGGTCTAGACTGACAGATGTGCAAGTCTTGAAATGAAGAAAGAACGGTGTAGGGAGAATGTGGATGCCCAGAGGGACAGAGGGACAGAGGGACAGTGAGGAGGAAGAGAATGGAAAATAAGATGGATGGCCAGGTAAAGTGGACTTGGGACCTGGGGAACCCATCTGACGAAGTTATGACGCAGATATGTAATAAAACGAGGCCTATAAGCAGGGATGGGCACAATACGGCGGTATCGACAATACATACAAGTCACGGTGACCTCATCCTTTCTGTCTAAGTTAGGATTCGCGGAGTTATTGCAGAACATAGTATACAGCATACATAGTCCGTACAGTCCATGAAAATATACAATCCAAGCACAAAAGCCAACATTAGAAGCCAGGGATAGAGAGGAAGAAAACCAAGGACTACCACCTGTCCTGTATCGCCACTAACGCCATTGAAAATGCTCGTCTTGAGGGTCAAGGCAGAAGGATCAAAACCATGTACAAAACATAAAAACATGACCAAAATAAAGAGAAAACATAAGCAAGGAGTATTAAGCTTGGTCGGTGGAACGTCAGACACAGGTTTTTGTGACCTGTTAGACAATATTGTAGACCCGTTTGGCAATCAAAAATGAGGCAAGACCAAAGAGAAACAAGCCACCGGTAACTATAGAGTGTTAGAATCTGATCATATCCTCAAAACTGATTAGGACAACATACTGGACCAAAACCAATATAGGTCATCGACATCCTGACCCGGCACCTTCACGTTCATCCCCCACATACCACAGATAATGTTCATAGGCAGTACGATAGTACCAAGCACAGTTAGCTTGCCCAAGACATCTGCGGTCTGCTCCTGGCGCTCATTCATGAGAATGTTGATTTGCGCCAGATAGTTGGAATGTGCACGAGACAAGATCCTAAACAAAACAGTTAGCCAATCTCCCAGGTCCAGATATAAGCTCAGCAAAAACAAAGGTGAGCGACGTACGTTTCATAATGAGTTAAGTTACCAGTCATAGTCATGATATGGTCCTGGATATCACCCAGATACAGGCCGATCTCCGACTTGGGCGCCACCTCCCACTGCTCATTGCAGCGCTTGGCAAACCCCTTGACCACATCGGCTTTATTGCTCAGCAGACGGTACAGTCCCATGACCGTCTTGCGGCATTGACCGGTGCGCCGTAACATTTCACCCGGTGCAAAGGAGGGGGTTAAGTTGTCTCCAGAAGAGCCTTCTTTGCTCGAGGAGTGCATCTGCATGATCATCTCATCGATTTCGTCAACCTCATCCTCAATATTTTGAATTAGGGGGCCGAAGACGTCAGTGATGTCGTCGATAAGAGCGTAGGAAATCCAGTCCGAGCTCAAAATCAAATAGTCCATGAGCTGGCGGATTCGGCGTCGTACATTGGCTGGGTGTGGCGTCTGCGAGAAGTGGAAGGACAGCACGCCTTCTCGGAACACAACCACATACATATTCACAGGCTCGAGATAGTCTTCGCTGTTGATGTCCTGCTCGAAGGTACGATAGTTGACAAAGTAGTAGCTGCGGAATAGCTCCACCTTTTCTCGCGCTTCTTGCATCATGATATCCTCTGCTGTCAGAGCGTGGATACCGAATGCCTTGGCAATCACACGCATCTCGGCATCGGTTGGGGAGAGCACATCCAGCCAGAATGTTGGACGAGGGCCATATCGTTTGGGCTTTGGAGGAATGTTGGAGTGCGATGGCGATGATTCTCGACGGGATTCCGGGCCTTCCTCGCCGAGTGCAGACAAGCGCGGATGACTCCGGTTTCCGTTGGGGACAGATTGGTGATTCGCATTATTGCCATTCCTTAAGTGATCAGGGGCGGGTGTTGCGGTGCCACTAGTGACATTGGAAGACCGTAAGTCGTGGTTCGATGGCGAGAGCCGGGGGGCCGTATGACGGACCCAGTGGTTACCAGGGTGCTCAGCATGATCGCCTTCAAAGTCATCATCGTCAGATGAATCCTCCAGTTCGGGCGGGTCGGGAATGAAGAGCTCTTTGAAGCTACCACCCGGCTGTACCAACTCGGATATGGATTGAGCGTGAATGGTGCTCTGGAACTCTTCGTTGAAATAAGTGAATCGATAGGGCGCTTCGTCTTCTTCGCGTCGCCACATCTTATACTGGGGACGGAGGCGGCCCTCGATGAGCACAGGCTCACTGATCTTTTTAACACGAAGATCCCCACTGCGTTCCTCTTTCTCCTCCCGACTCCATTCTTCAAGAGCCGATAAGTCCGGCCACTGACGCTTGCTGCGTCGCCGGCGCTCGCCATTCATCGGCACCCTGGGGCCCTCGTCTCCTATTTCGGATATCCCGGTGGGGAAGCAAACATCTTCTTGCACTGGCAAGGCCACGGTCCTGCGTCGTCGCAAGTCCGCAGGTGAAACATTCCCAGAGCGAACGGAAGAAGGCGCAGACTGCTGTGCAATTCCACCTTCCATGTCGATCAGCGCATCATTGGGGCGGCCCACCGATTCTCGACGGTTCTCCATAGACCGCGCCAACGAGAAGTCAAAATCGGCACCCGTAACCACCGCATCGTCGTAGTTCATCTCCGGGCCTAGCTTCGGCGAGCTTGGAATCGACGGCGGGTTGTTGATATCGTAGTCGCGCTCTACATCGGGGGTGTAGGGCGGGCTATGATGACCCCGTGGCGAACATTGGGACGAGGTTGTCTGAACGGACGCTCGTCGCGGATGAGAGAACGCGCTTGATCGCGAATCAGTTCCATAACGAGCAGGACCGGAGCCATGCCCGGAAAGAGGGCGCATCAACGGTGTCCGATCATTCGCCTCGTCATCATCACTATCCCTATCGCGGTGTTGCACTCGACTTCCTCCCGGGGTGTTGCGAGATCGAGATTCAAAGGACTGGAAGGCATTACCGAGTAGTGAAGGACGGAATGTTGTGGCAGTGCGGCTCTCTCGTCGGTGTCGCATCATGGGCTGCTCACTGTTTGCGCCCCCAATCGTCAGAGAGTTGTTCCATATTGCAGTTATCTAAAAGTATATAAGGCGAAACATACCGATGGTCTAGCAAGGCGTCGGTCTCGATGCTAGTATTACTCAAATTACTGCCCAATTTGAAAAATGACGGACGATCCTTCGATGTTGGCCGCTCGCCCTCCATTGAATCTCTAGCCCCACCAGTCCCTGTTGTGACTCCAGAGTGATCATGAGACTCCTCTCGGCCAGGTGTGAAGAAGGATTGTTGGCGATTGCGCCGTTTGCGATGGCGGTTTCTCTTGCGTTTGGGAGTCTTGAAAGATTTACCACCAACAGGCGCGGGGGACTCCAAGCGAGTGGAGGCCGTCGCATGTCCTGGGTCTCGACCGCCCATTGGACCGTTCCCACTCCTGCTATCAGTGGAAAGTGGGTAATCGCTGCGCTGGGGGCGTTTTGACGGGCTAGAAGATGAAGGCAATATGCCCTGCGTTTGAGAGCGGTCGCTCGGGCTCGTGATCAGAGACGGATCCATAGCAGCGGGCTATGCAGATCGATCGCACGACGATGGACTTGGGGTGGCTGTTGTGCAGAATCTGTCAATGAGAAGACATGCCCTATCAATTGAATTGGCAGATTTTCTCCTCTAGGAACAAAGAGCTGCAGACTCGTGTGTGCTCTGCGTGTTGTAAGGGCGCTGTTGATCACGTTGAGACAGTTCCCGGCATGTTCGATTAGCTAGATTAGCGTTTGGGTACAAAGGGGCTCGAATCGGAGCTGAAGATGGAGCTGCTCTAGGGGAATGACGCGTGTGGCGAGCCAAAGTGGAACAACAGGTAGGACGATTAAGTTGGCAGAGCGAATGAGAGGCTCGATAGGTACTCGGTACACGCATAAAATAGCCAAGTTCGTTGTAGGATGGAATGTATACCACAAGAGAGAGAGAGAGAGAGAGAGACAAAAAGAGGGGAAATGGATGTTAGCGTTGGAGAAAAAGCTGTGTTCCCAGGTTGTTCAAGTGCCAAAATGTTGGTTCCATGGGCCACGAATCTCGATTGCCCGACGCGGACGATGAGGGTCAGCGATTGTTGAAGGGTGTCATCTACCTAGGTAGGACATGCACCAATGGTAAGGTGCTATAGCCTAAGGTATTTGCTATAGTTAGTTTGGGTAATCGGAATTCAAAGTCACTCTACACCGGAATAGCCTGGTTCTAGCGGTTCTAGTCTGTCGATCTCATACGTAGGAGAGACTGTAGGTACTATATTTCCTATTCCAGATGCCGCTTTAATAAGGGCGCTCAGGTCTACTAAGCATACTCTGAGCGCTCAGAGAGCACTTAGAGAGTGCTCACTGATTAACATCAATGACTATTAAGCAAACAAATACTATCAAGCCAACCACCTACTTTCTACACAAATTAGACCGCCCTCCATAATAGGCCTAGTAAATTGTACTGCCGGCATAACCATCTATTAACGCACCCACCGCCTTTTCGTCCGTCATCCTACTGATATTAACGGAGTTTCTTTGCTCCGACAGCCCTTGACACTTACGCGCTGACAGGTCCTTGATTTCTTTTTTACATCCACCGCCGGAGCGTCCTCTTTCGGGATCGCCGCATACAATCTGACATGGAAAGAGATCCAGGTTTTCAGGATGACTTGCTACAGAGCTACTCGGACACCGAGCTAGTTCGTCGCATTATTGGCTCCCCGTCGCTGGTCCGCGGAATCCGCCTACTCTCGTCGAACTTCCTCGCAAAGCACTATAATCCGGACGAGGTAGAGGATACGATACATGCTACCGATATCGCTTGCCTATTAGGCATTCGCGCTTCAACTATAAAGAGGATAACTAGGAATGGGCCGGATGCGTACTGTGTCATGGACCGTATTCCAGGAAGAACGCTAGAGGATGTATGGGCATCTCTGAGCTGGTTTAATACAATAAAGCTGGCTTTCCAACTTCGTCGATTTGTTCAACATCTCAGATCAATTACCTCACCCGTAGCTGGGTCTCTAGCAACGGGTGAGTGTCGGTCATTCTATCTCGAAGATCGCTATGGCCTACCCGCAAGATGTGGACCTAGGGACATGGAATACTTCTTTGGGTTTTGGACCAACTTTACGTCTATGCGAAAGGCGATACAAACAGCAGATCAACCTATAATTCCGACTCAAAAACTCCCAACAGAGCCCTTCGTTTTTACGCATCATGACCTAGCGCCGCGCAATATTCTTCTTAGTCCTTCGGATGAGCTTTGGCTCTTAGATTGGGAGTATGCTGGTTTCTATCCAATTTACTTTGAGTACGCAGCTATGCAAAATTTCAACATGCAATGGGGCTTTTTCGCACGGTTGCGGTGGTACCTATTTTCCTGGATAGCAGCCGGGTATTATAGGCGCGAGGCCCACGTTCTAGAGCATATAAGGTCAAAATTCACCCGGTTCGCTGTCGGGCGACGGTTTCACCTGTTGAAAAATGGAGGGCCACGTAGATACCCTGTATCTTAGACATGTATGGACCGGGGAAGAAAGCAGTCCTTAAGTGCTGTGCAGGGAATCGAACCCATTGTTAGCCGCTCCGCCCATAAATAAAGATAGTGATTACATCCCATCCAAGCGGCCGGGGGCCGGTAAGGAAGCGGGCCATCACCAGGCTCGTCCATACCCCTGTAGAGTAGGGGTGGGGTCCGTCATAGTCATGCTGCTTACTGCCTGTGTTGCTGGTCTGCTAAGGCAGCTCGGCCCATGTCGCAGATGAACCTTTCTTGGATTCTCACCCCATACCTTTTCGAAATTCGTCTCGTCCCTGTAGGTCGATCTCAATTCAGTCCAGCTGGGTTAGTGAAGCGTCTATAGGCCGTGCTAGATCTTACTGCATAGCTAGAAATATGTAGAATGATTCGATTCTATTACATTGCCGTGCGAGAAGTACAAGTCATCACTCATCAGGCATTAAAGATAGTAAATACATGCAGCGGCCGTTATTTTGCAGAAAAAGAAAATCGAAAAACATACAATCGGGAATAAATAACTCCAATCATCCAAGTTCGTCAGTAACCAAGGAAACCATAACCATAAGGACGCCAAAAAAACAGAAGAAAAGGCGGTTGCCCTACGACGGGAGCAATCCGGATCTGAGTGTGACGCCTCAAATCACATTGCTCATGTCCATCGTAGACGGGGCGATAGAAGGTGCCACACTGTGGACGGAGCGGGAACCGTCAATCGACATGCGGTCGCCGCTCATCATCCGCGACAGTCGCTTGTCTTTGCTGGGGCGGGCGATGAGCACCTGGGCTGGGCAGACGACGAGTTCGTCATCACCCTCGCCGACATCATTGCCCTTCTTGACAACCAGAGGGAAGAGCACGATGCGAACAACAGCTTGCTGGGATTCCAGCTCCTCATTGGAGATGGTTTCGCCACTGCGTTCGTTCATAAGAGAGGCATTAAAGTAAACCTGGCGGGCCAGATCACCATTAATGTCGTATTCAGGCTGGAGTGGCGGCAGCATGATGAACTCCGCCAGCTGAGTGCGCATCTCCAGGGACAGTTTGACGGCGAGACGAAGTACCTTGCGCAAAGAGTCGAGTAGCTGCGCTTCAACGGGGGGAGGAGGAGGAGGGAGGATCTGCGATAGGGTGCCAAAGATCTCCAGAGCCACCGCTTCGGTGTCATTATCGCGCTGGGAGGCAAAAGCCGGTCGATTAGACAGCAGGGTCAAGGTAGTGGCGCGCCAGCGATGCACTGCGCGACGAGGGCCAACCTCTCCCAATTGCTTTTCCAGTGACTTGAGTTTCTGCCGCTGTTCCCGGTCCATGCCGAACAGGTACCGGGTGAAGATGTACTCCCAAATCATGGTCATGACCACCGACATAAACACGTCTCGTCGGCGAACACGGTCGGCAAGGTATGCATCGGCATCGGAGCCGTCGAGGAGGGCATTGTCGAAGCGATCGGCGATCTTCTCATCCTGCAGCTCACTCAGAGCGCGGCAGCGACGATGGTCGGAGTGCTTGGAGAAGCGTAGCACCCATTGTTGAACATGACCACAAAGCTTCTGACACGCGGCGTCGAAGTAATCCTCGTCGCGGAAGACAAGGACATTGTCGGTTACCGACGCAGCGATCTGTTGTTGTAGTTCTTTCACCTTGTCGCGAGCTTCCTCGAGCTCTTCACGAAGACGGCGCAATTCGGCATCTTTTTGAGCCAGAGCCGCCTCAATCTCTTGTCGGACCCGACCGTCTATGTTGGACGATAGATCGTCATGTTGCGACCGTAGGGAAGCTAGTTCGCGGGTGGAAGTCTCACGGACCCGACTGACCTCGGCGGCGTGGGCGGCAGCGAGGGCGGCATTGGATGCCGTCAATGCCTCATTCTCTTGGGTCAGACGGCCCATTTCCTTCTGGAACCATTCCACCGAGCTTTTAAGTTGTTCCACCTCGGCTTCCTTGTCGCGCAGATCGGCGTCACTGCTCTTCAGAGCCCGATCGCTCTTACGGCGACCGACACTGGCGTTGCGTAATCGATCTTCAGCTTCATCGCGAGCGGCAATGAGTAAACGGTTCTCGGAGATGAGTTGATCGAGTCGACTTTCGATTTCTTGGAGGTGTTGCATACTGCGGCGGCGGCGGACACTAGGCGGTCGGCTAGGCGACCGCGGCGAGCTGGGTGTTTCCCCCCAACCCTCCTGGGAAAAGTGAGTAAATAACAAGATAGAAGGAGAATAGGAATTAAAACTTACATAGACGTCCTGCATATTTCGGACAGGACGTTTGCCCTTATCGGTGACGGGGTCATAAGAGGAAGAAGAGGGAAGCTGATCGAGATCGGACGGTGGCTGGGGAGATTCTAGTGCGCGACTCGCCCCGCGCAGATCGCTGCTAGTGCTGCGATTCGTGCGACGCAGTTTGCCCTTGCTGTTGCTGGGTTTCAGCACTGGCGCCCCCAGTTCGGGAGTTTGCAGAGGCGATTTTGATTTTTTCAACAGATTGTCTTGGCTGCTGCCACTCTCATCTTCAGGCGTGGGCCACGACTTGCGCTCCAGTGCATTGTCAGTGAACTTGCGCACCGGCGTCACCGGTCGGGGCAGGACGTGCTGCGGTTTGATTTCCAGACGGGGCGACCCGGATGGAGCCGTGGTCGCCTTCTGGCCGTCCCCTGGTTCTTGCTCCGCAATTGTGTCGAGTGGAGTCCGGGGCCGAGAAAGCGAATCGTGCTCGAATGGCCCAAAGAGCGATCGTGGTGGAGACGGGTTGCTGACGGCTTGCAGAGACTGATCTTCCAAATTCCACGTCCGGGGAGTATGTTGATGTTTTCCGTGGATCACAGATGGTGATCGGCGTAGTCCACTAGGAGAGACGTTCTCCATTTGCGAGGGCAGGAGGTGTCGAGGCGATCCTTCTTCGGTGCGAGTAGGCGGGGACGAGCCGAAGAGCATAGAGGATCGCTCCTTTGAAGCAGGGTGTTGCGGCGATGGGAACTCATCTGCGATAGAGCGCTCGCTATACACCGGACGTTCTAGCTCCGCAGTAGATTTTTCCTTGGGAGTGACATCCTCCATCGTAGACACAGCCTTTCTGTCTGTAGCTAACTCGGAGCTGATGCCGCCGGTCTCTCCGACTTCAGTGGTCGCTAGAGGTAATGCTTCCGAGACGGGGATCGCGTTGTCGCGATTCTCCAGGTCCGCTGCGGTCTCTTCCTCAGCACTATCTTTTACCGACGGGGCATCTTTCTTCACACCCGATCGCCGAAAACCTCCTCGTTCCAAGCCAGGGAAGAGGTTTGCGATCTTGGAGCCTCCGGGAGTGGTCGTTCTGACCGGTGGCTCAGTCTCGATCTCCTTGGGAGCTGGCGCTTCCACCGTGGGCTCTGGTTTGATATTAGAGGCCAACTCAACCATCTTGTGGGGAGGCTCTTGGGCAGATTCCTCTACCATGGCGGCTTGCTCCAATTTTCTCTTGTTCTTCTTAGCCTTCTTCTTGTCTTTCTTGCCCAGTGGCGCAGACCAAGATTCTTCCTCAGCTGGCTCCTGCGGTTCTCTTTGAGCCTCTTTCAAAGCCGCGGGGATGGCGGACTCATCAAACTCCCCAATGGCTTCTGCATCAGCCACGGGAGGGATTGGCTCGGGTTCAGGGGAATGCTCTTGGACAGGCTCTGCTTTTCCAGATTTGCCCTGCTCCCATTCAATCGTAGGCCACTCATCCTCATCTTGCTCGAGCTTTTGCGCTGTAGACTCGGGAAGTTCAGACTCTAGAATTTCGGAAGGTTCCCCCGAGTCAAGAGGAATCGATTGTTGTTCCTTGGGAGCAATTTCGGCTGTTGCCTCCTGAATCGTCTCGGGCCCGGCCTCAGGCTCCGGAGCTGCTGGTGACAATTCCACTTCCTGAGGTTCGTAGGGAATGGGCTCTTGAACAGGCTCCTGTTTCTGATCCAGCGGTGATTCCTCCACAATGCCCTTCTTAGCCTTCCTCTTTTCCTTCTTTGACAGTTTCTTAGAAAGAGGTGCAGTCTCTTCCGGCCCTCGAGGCCGGTCTTCAAACAAGTCACCGGCAACCTCAAGGTCTGCTTCCTTTTCAAGTGCCTGGCCCCGGAGCTTGGCTTCGATCTTTTCTTTTTGTACTTGTCGCTTTCCAGAGGAGACGTGTTCGCCATCTTCAGTGTCTTGCTCGGTGGGCGAAGGCATATCGAATGGGTCCAGGGAGACAACAGCTTCATCGTTGGTGCCTTCTGGCTGCGGTACCTCAGCTTCATGAGTTGATTGCTCAGGCTCGAGAGCAGGTGGCGTATCGGTGCTTTCTGGCTCAAACCCGCGGGTAGCATTCACCGGTGCAGCTTCCGTGACAGATTCGGGCTCTGGCACGAGTTCGGTGCCAGTCTTCTCGGTGGGAGGAATGGCCTCTGCTTGTTTAACCTCGGCAACCAGATCAGCAGGTTCCTCCTTTGCCTGCTTCTTGGCCTTTCTCTTCTCCTTCTTGGATAGCTTGCGAGAGATAGGCTCAATCGGAGCAGATTCTTCTGCCGCATCAGCTGGCGCCAATTCTTGGTCCGGGATGTCAGCTTGTGGCTCAGGTGTTTCAGTGGGCTGCTCGGCGACCTCTTCACTCGGCTGGAGACCAGCCTGATGAGAATCATCGGCAATGGCCTGTTCCTTCGGAACCTCGGGAATCGGCTCAGTTATTGATGGATCATCCTGCTCGGACCCCGTTGACGATTCTTGAGGCTCCACTGAACTTTCGGCAAGGGTCTCTTCAGGAGAAGCCGGAGCTTGTTCTGTCTCTCCAGTGGCGGGCTCAACACCAGGCTCTGTTTGGTCAGCCTCAGCCTCTTGATTGGCAGCTGGCTGCTCTTCCTTGGCCACGACTGAGACAACATCCTTCGCAACATCCCCAGTAGCGTCAGGAACCTGCACTGCAGGCTCGTCGGAAGGGTCAACGGTCTTCTCGTCTTGCTGATTATCCACAGGCGCAGCCACATCGTCTACCACTGCGGGATCGGTGTCAGGGGTCTCGGTAGGCTTATGAGCAGGCTGACCCTCAGGCAATTCTTCGGCGGCTTGCTGCGCAAGAAGGGCTTGTCGCTGCTTATTTTTTTGTTTCTTGCTCAGCTTGCTTGAAAGGGGGCCCTGATCAAATTGATCTTCCGGGGCAGGCTCATCCTCAGTGGGCTTGATGTCCTTGGAGGATTGGAGCTCTTCGGAAGGCTGGGGCGCAGAAGGGGCGATATCTTCAGCTTGTTCTGCGGCAGACTCCTTGGTAGCCGGGGCGCTTTCGGGTTCTTGAATTAACTCAATATCAGGCTCGGGAAAATCCTTGGACTCCGTTTCCTCGGGGGCGACAATGCTGGATTGTGGCTGTTCCGTTTTCGTAGCTGCCGGGGCTTCCTCGGGAGCTGGGGTTTCCTCAATCTTTGGCTCCTCTTCCTGCTGCTTCTGCTTCTGCTTCTGCTTTTTGTCCTTCTTCTTCTGTTTCTTAGTCACAGCTGCCTCGACCACTTCTTCTGCAGCTGATTCTTGGACTGGCTCCTTCTGGATCACTTCCTCTTCCTCTGGTACTGACGACTCCTCCGTATTCGTGACTCCAACATCCACTTTCTTTTCCTCCATAGTTGCATCCTTCGAATCACTCTCCTCCGGCTTTTCAACATGACCTTCAACATCATCAGATGGCGCCTCCTTGACGATCGATACCTCTTCATCCGGGATAGGAGTCATAACATCCTCCTCTTTCTGCATATCGCCACTCGTCGCATCGCCAAAGTCAATTGAACGCTCAAGCACGGACTGGGGAAGATAATCTGAAGAACGATTCTCTAGCTGCGGCTGCTCTACCTGCGAAGACAAGAACTCATCAGTCGAAGCCAAATCTTTAGCCGGCGTGTCGGGCGTTTCTATGTCGTGGGACTGATGCTCTTTACCGTCATTCTCCGCAGGCGAGGTTGCCGTCACGGGTTCAGTGATTTCCCGTGTATCTGGTGCCGCTGGGGATAGTTTCTCGTTTTCGTCGGCGGCGGGCGAAGATTCGATGGGGGCAGTCTCGGGCACAGGCGAGTCTTGTGCCGATTCGGTCTCAGCGGCGTTCTGGTCAGCGTCGAGGTTCTTCGATTGGCGCTTCTTCTCCTTCTTCTTCAGCTTGCGGCGCTCTTTAGCCGATAAGCCAGCGTCGGTTTCAGGTTCCTCTGACCCCTTCGACTGGGTAGGTTCGGGCTCAGCTGCAGTCTCCGTGGCCGGGGCTTTGTCTTCAAGCTCGGGGTTTGTCGTCTCAGGCCCGGCTGTCTCAGCAGGATCGCTCTCCACTGCAACATCCTTTTCTTTGGAGAACTCGGTGTCAGCAGATTCAGGGGACTGCTCTTCCTCGACCTTTCCAGCGTCTGGTGAAGAGACATCTGGGTCCGATGCCTTGGAAGCTTCAGCGTCAGGCTCCTGTGTCGTCGGGGGCACCTCAGTAGAAGGAGAAGGGATTTCTTCAGTCAAGTCCAGAGACTTGCCCTTCTTCCCCTTTTTCTTAAGCTTGCGCCGCTCCTTAGCAGATACTGATGCCTCGGCCAATGACTCGGTAGCTTCGGCGCTCTGAGAAGGGCCCTCGGGGGACTCGGCCTTCTCCTCAGACTGGTTTTGGGGCTCCGACTCAGGCTCATTGATGTTTTCCTCCACCGGGGCTTCGGGGGTAGCAGCGTCCTCGGTGCTTGGAACACCCTCAGTCGTGTCCACAACTGGAGTTTCGGGCTCGATGACATCCTTGTCTGCGGATGCCTCGACGGGTTGCTCAGTATCAACGGGCGTCTCGCTCAATTCTTGGCTGGGAGTAGCATCGACAGCTTGTTGATCCTGAGATTTGACGCTTTCGGCAGGAGTGGAAGATTCTTCAGGCTGAGCTTCATCCTCAAAGGCAACAGATTTGCGCTTCTTCTTGTCTTTCTTGGCTTTTTTCTTTTGCGCAGCAGTCATCGGGATTTCAGGCTCAGCTTCGACCTCGGGCTCCGCGGGAGTTTCTGGCTCTGCTATGCTTTCAGGCTCGAGGATAGGCTGATCAGGTGCCACAGCCTCTTTAGTATCCTTTTCTGGAGCTGGCTCGTCGATAGAAGCCGGAACTTCGATGTCTTCGGTCGACACAGGCGTCTCGGCAGGCTCTTCCTTGACTGGCTCAGGCTGTGGCTCTTCAAGACCCATATATTGGCGCTTTTTCTTCTCCTTCTTGGCCTTCTTTTTCTGCGCTGCAGTCATTGGAACCTCCGGTTCGGGTTCATCCGGTGCCTCGGACTCAGCGACAAGCTCACCAGCGACGGGCTCCTCAGCGACGGGCTCCTCAGCGACGGGCTCCTCAGCGACGGGCTCCTCAGCGACGGGCTCCTCAGCGACGGGCTCCTCAGGCGCGGGCTCCTCAGCGACGGGCTCCTCAGCGACGGGCTCCTCAGCGACGGGCTCCTCAGGCGCGGGCTCCTCAGGCGCGGGCTCATCTTCGGCTGCCTCTTCCGAAACAGGCGCTTCGACAGAAGGAGTGTCAATATTTTCGGTCGACGCGGCTGCTTCAACAGGCTCGGTGGAAGCAGGCTCGGCGGAATCTTCCTTGACTGGCTCAGGTTGTGGCTCTTCAAGGACCATAGATTGACGCTTTTTCTTCTCCTTTTTGGCCTTTCTTTTCTGCGCGGCAGTCATTGGAACCTCCGGTTCGGGCTCAGCCGGTGCCTCGGACTCAGCGACCGGCTCTTCGAGTGCAGTCTCATCTTTGGCACCCGTTTCAGGAGCAGGGTCTTCCACAGAAACAGGGGTGTCGACGTTCTCAGTGGAAGTAGGTTCAGCGGAAGCAGGCTCAGTGGACATGGCTTCATTGGAAGCTAGATCGGTATAAGGACCCTCGGCGGAAACAGACTCCATGAGCTCTTCCTTGACCGACTCAGGCTGGGATTCAGATTGGGCATCAGGTTGGGCCTCGGGCGGGGACTCCTCAACAAGAGCAAGAGACTGCCGCTTCTTCTCTTCTTTCTTAGCTTTCTTTTTTTGAGCAGCAGTCATCGGAGCCTCAGATTCCTGTGTTGGTGTATCTTCCAAGGGAGCAGGAGTGACTGTCTCTTCAACTGCAGTAGTACCCGGCGCAGGCTCTTCAGAAACAGCCGTCTCATCGGCAGTGCGTTCAGAAACACCCTTTTCACCAGCCTTATCATCGAGCGAGTTGTCCAAGTTGGATTGACCATCCACAGAGACATCCTTGTTCTCCTCCTGGGTAGTCTCCGCAGTAGTAGAAGTGTCGATGGGTGCAGGCTCGGACATAGCTTCTTCAGACACAGGTTGGACATCTGCAGTGACCTGAGATGAGGCTTCAGGGGTAAGCGCATCATCATGAGACGGTTCCGCGGTAGCATCCTTCTCAAGATTGGCAGTGACCTGGCCTTCCTCGTCACCATGCTTGGCCTCAGGCTTAGATTCGCTCTCTGCCTCCGTTGATGTGAGTTCAGGAGCTGTGGCCTCGGTTTCAAGGACGTCCACGGTCTTTTCGGTATCCTGCTGGCCGGTGGAAACAGGCTGGTCATTCTGGTCCACGGACTGCTGCTGCTGCTGCTGCTTCTTCTTCTTGGCCTTCTTTGCCTTTTTCTTCTCTGCAGCAGTCATTGGCACATCTGGCTCAGGCGAAGCAGCTTCCGTTTCTTGCTGTGGGGCCTCTGGCTCGACAGCTTCAGGAACGGCCTCCACAGCTTCGGGAACAGCGTCAGGAACAGCCTCAACATTAGCAGCTAGGCTCGAATCCTCCTCAGGGTCAGCCCCGAGAGCCTCGACCTTGTTTTCTTCCTGATCTGGAACAGGCACGTCACCGGCAGCTTCAACAGCTTCAGCCTCAGCACGAGCAGAAACCTCTTCGACAACAGGAGACTCGGTTTCGGGCTCAGCCTTAATATCATTAGGACTATCAACAGGCTCAGTGTCGGGGACGGAGATAGTCTCAACGACAGGCGTCTCGTCAGCAATAGGGCTCATGCTTTCTTGCTGTTGCTTCTTCTTCGCCTTCTTGGCTTTTCGCTTTTCGGCCGCTGTCATCGGGATCTCGGGCTCAGCTGGGGCTTCCTCTGCGGGTATCTCTCGCGAGGCCTCAGACTCCACTTTCAAGGGCTCAGCGACAGCACCTTGGGCGGAAACTTCTTCGTTGATATCTGTGGCGAGGCTGGACGGCTTCTCCTGCAACTGCTCGGGCTCGGGCTCGGGCTCAATTGGAGCTTCCTTCGTTTCTTCCTGAGGTTCCATAACCACCGATGATTGTTCAGCAGCCAAAGGAATTTCCGTGTCGGCATCGGTAGTCGCGGTATTGGCCTCAGTAGTAGACTCGGCTTTCTCAACTGGCTCAGCCTCGTCCTGAGGATCGGCAGGCCCGGATTCAGCAGGCTTTTCGTGGTCAATAGAAGAGACACTCTGTTTGGACTTCTTTTTCTTATCCTTCTTAGCCTTCTTCTTCTGCGCTGCAGTCATAGGAACCTCAGGCTCGGCTGCAGAATCATTGACGGGAGGCTCTTGTATTCCCTCAGTGGGCTCAGAAAGCTCAGTCGGCTCGGTGGATGGTACGGGCTCGATATCGCCAGAAGGAACGGACTCCGGTTCTGGGGGAGTCAAAGACTCTCCCGTAGCCAGTTCTGATGCATCCTTGGGCATCTGTTCAGGATCGGAAGGCTGTGTCTCATCTCCAGCTAGAGGGACCTGGGTATTGACAGGCTCGCTGGAAGCTGATTGCTCAGGTTCGAAATCCTTGGGCCCTGTTGGGGTTTCTGCCTCGCCGAAAGAGACAGATTTCTGATTCTTCTTGTCCTTCTTGGCCTTGCGCTTTTGTGCAGCGGTCATTGGGATCTCAGACTCGGGCTCGTCCAGGGCCTCGGGAGCAGCCTGCTTTGGCTCGTCCGGGATGGTATTTTCGGTGATGTCACCAGATGTCTCGGATGGTAGCTCCTTCGTTTGTCCGGCCTGCTCTTCAACGGCCTCGTGGAAGTCGTCATCGTCTGCTTCGGCTGTCTTTTCTGCCGGGGTTTCGTCAAACGCAGGAACGGGAGTGGCTTCCTCCGATGCTTCAGCCGCCGCAGTCTGGGATTCTTCACCGACTTCTGCGGGGGCGGGCTGAGACAGGTATGTTTCTTGTGCCTCCGGAGGTGGTGGCTCTTCAAGTTCCTTGCTCACATCTTCAGCTTTCCGCTCCTCCGTAGGAACTGGCTCTGCGGTCTTCTCAGTCTCCGCAATTTCGCGGGTGTCGTGGAAATCGGAGGTATCTTGTTCGAACTGGGCAGGAGCCTCAAGAGTACTGACTCCTTGGGAGGCCTCCTTTTCTTCTTCGGCCTGGGCCCCTTCGGAAGAAGCAGCAGTGTCAGATGGCTGAGCCACATCGCCAATCTCCTCTGCAGAAGAGATGTTCTTGGCCTTCTTCTTCGCCGCCTTCTTGGCCTTTCTCTTTTCAGCCGCGGTCATAGAAACGTCAGGCTCAGCGGGGGCATCTTCAGCAGTTGCAGGTTCAAGCTGGCTCTCGGGTTCAGCAGGAGTAGCGGAGACTTCGGGCTCAGAAGCTGCAACGGCCTCAGAAGCTTCAAGCAAAGACTCGGCTTCCACTTCCTTAGACAACTGGACCTTTTCAGCTCCCTGCTCGGGCTGAACAGGGTTATCTTGCTCCACGGTAGCAGGAGCAGCTTCAGACTCAATAGAACGCGCCTCGCCTTCAGATATTTCCACGCCAGGAGTCCGCTCTTCAGAAGCCGGCGCAGGTTCAGAAGCACTCTCATCAACACTCTGAGCTTGTCCCTTCTTCCCCTTCTTCTTCTTTTTCTTCTTGGAAGACGATGGAGTCGCAACCTCCCCGGCGACCGGCTCCTCTGCTTGAGGCTGAGCAGTTTCACTAGCTGGTTCTGTAGTTTCAGGACCAAGATCCCTGCTAGACTCCAGCTCCCGCGCTGCTTGAGGCAGAGTAGATTCAATAGCTGGCTCTGTAGTTTCAGGAATAAGATCCTTGCTAGAATCCAGCTCCTGCGGCTTTTCTTCCATGGCAGTTCCGGGCTCTCCTAGCTCTTCGTCGGCAGGAGCTTTTTCATGGGAAGAAACCTCTTTGGAGACAGCGGCATTGACAACATCAGCAAATCCTCCAAATCCAGCACCTGCAGTAGAAGCGGGCTCTGCAGGCGCTGCAACTTCGGTGTCCTCTGTAGGGACAGGCTTCTCACTTTCCGTAACAGCAGCAGCAACAGCCGCATCAACAACACCCGCGAATCCTGGTCCGACATTTTCAAAGGACGAATTTTCTTGAGTAGGTGTACCGGCCTCATGCTGAGACTCGGTCTGTGCCAAATCAAGGTCTCTTGTCTGCTCATGGCCATCACTCTCGTTGGAGTCCTTGACTCCAATGGCAGACCCCTCGGCAGAGGGAAGAGGATCCATGGTAGGCGAGGGAGGCATTTCTGGATACGAAGTGGGATCCTGGAGGAGTTCCGAAGGAGAATGGAATTCATAGTTGAGCTTTTCCTTCTTGACGGATGGTGCATGCGCACCATGGCTCTCAGCTGTGGGTGTGGCTTGCTGTGAATCGAGTAAATCGGCTTCGGCCTCCTCATGGGCTCGATCGGTCGAGATGGTCAGACCGGTTGGTCGTCGCCTGTCAACCATGGAATGGCTCAGGTCAACTGCATCCCAGCTGTGAATGGCATCTTCGTCATTAAGTGCTCGGAGGCCCTCGATTGACGGCGCGCGAGAGGATGTCTTGCTGGATGGAAGCGATGGCAATGGCTCGTCAGCCTCTGCAGTCTCGCCCTTGGTTGCTCCATGGCGTTCGACCAGCCACAAAGGACGGATCTCACGAGAGTTTCTGAACTCGATGGAGTTCGGACGGCGATGCCGAGGCTGGGTGGGCGAGCCAGGAGAGACTGTGGCAGCGGTGGGCGATACGTCAGTGGGGATCGCGCGCGACAGACTTGGGGATGTGGGGGGCCGGCGGAAGTGCAGGGGCACTGCCGTAGGAGACCCGGTGGCCGATTGGGCCAGGGACCAACGGCGTCCCCTAGGAGACCCATGTCTGTCGCGGGTCGTCTCCGGCGAAGATGGTCTGCTGTGGGACCTCGGGACCAGATCAGGGGCTTTCTCAGTGGCAGGAGGGGAGGTCGACCGGCTTCGAGACAGCTGATGTAGAGCCTTTCCTCCCAATTCTAGGCCAGCAGCCGTAGCTACTGCCTGCTCTGCCCACTCTTCAAGCCCCGAAGCACCACTTGGGTCGCGCTCAGCCGCGGCTGGAGTTTCGGGGCGATCCCCTAAAAAAGACTTGTCGCTGTCTTCGATATATTCGGAAGATTTCGCGCCCTAAACATGGAATAATAGAAAATGCTTAGTACAGATTTCGCTTGTTTTGGGGATGAGTTGTTTGTGCATTGGATAACCGGGTGAAGGCCGAGACCAAGCAGGGAGAAATGACAGCTATATGGCACATAACAGTGTACAGGAACCAAAGACATGAAAATGAACAATGAAAGAAATTTCAGATATTATACCTTCTCAGATTTCCGGCGTCTCCCCGAATCGACAATATCCTCGTACTTGTGTTGACGTTGCTCTTCCTTCTTCTGCCTGCCGGATCTGTACTCCTCCAGGTTTGCTTCACTCCGGACAGATTCTTTGTCAGATACGTCATTACCCAAGCTATCTCCTCCACTGGAGCTGCGATGCTTCTTCTTGCGGCGACGCCTTTCATCGTCGACTCCAGCTTCAGACATAGCCTCGCGCGATGCGCGCGAGGAAGAACGGGACCGCGTTGGCTCTGATACCCGCGAGCCAAAAAGACTCCGGAATAGTCCACCGGATGAGCTCTTGTCTTTTTCCTTGTCATCTCTACTGCGTCGCTTCTCTCGTGTTTCGTCAAACTTGGCAGGAGAAGATGAGGTGGACGCGGCATCGTCAAAGTCCCTTGATGATCGGGAGCGATGCTTTCGGCGCTCAGACTTCCCGACGTCTTCAATTGAAGTGACGGCAGATCTGGTATCGTCGTCGACCGAGAAGGTATCGCTGTCCCGCTTGGAGCGACGGTGCTTACGACGCTCAGACTTTTCTTCATCCTCAAGCGGAGTGATTTGGGTCTTGGCATCGTCGAACTTAGCGGGAGAAGAGGAGATGGACGCGGTATCGTCAAAGTCCCTCGATGACCGGGAACGATGTTTTCGCCGTTTCTCCTCCTTGTCGTCGGCTTCAGCATTCTCGATGGAGGGCAAGGCAGTACCGCGAGGCAAGTCACGCGATAAGTCAAAATCATCCCCGCTACGACGAGTCTTTCTGGATTTAGACTTGCTCTCCGCTCTCACGGGAGGAGCAGAGGACACGGAGCGAGTTGCGTCAGGCGATTCAATCTCTCGGGAGGTGTTGAAGCTGTCAAAGCCACCGGGCATGGAAAACAGGTCATTCTCAGGAGAACTGGATCTTGCTTGCTTCCCATTAAGCTGCTCAAGAACCTCTTGGGAAATTGAGCTGCCATGTCGACGCTTGGATGATTCGTCCTTGTCTTGGGCGAAAGACTCGGGCTCAGCCCAGAAAGGATATTGATCAATGACATGCTCGGATGCATCAGCATCTCTAGACTTGGGCAACTCTGGACTCTCGATCTCGCCCTCAATAAAACCGTGAGGTTGATCCCGCTCAGGAATCCATTTTGACGGAGGAGAGAATGTTCCTTCAACCTCTGATCCGGGAGGGGAAGTACGCTTGTGGTACTTGGGGTCGTCAATCACCAAGGATGGATCAAATCCAGCCGCTTCGGTTGCGGCAGCGACTGTGGCAGCGAACTCGATATCATTACCGAAATCAGGCTTGCTAACCTCCGACTTTTCTTTCTCGTGGAAATCGATCGAGATGTCTTGGAAGTCGTCGGGTGTAGGAGAAAACTCTGGTGAAGGAACCTCGTACTCGTGGGTTGAATGAGGGCCCCAGGACACTCGAGAGCCAGTCATAGGTCGTTCGCGGGGATTGGGCTTTTCTTCATGAGGCTCGTCACGCGGCTCGGAGCGAGTCTCTGAATGGGTTTCTTCACTGGGCACCTCTCGAGGTTCATCACGAGATCTCTGAACAGGCTCCATGACGGGCGATGCAGCACTGCGAATGGATCCATTGATACTCTGGGGAGGAGTAGGATCAATGTAGTTGAGCCGTGGAACCGGCCACGGGAGATGATCGCGATTCTCATAAGGTTCAGGACCGAACTGGGGAAGGTCAGTGGGATCCTCCATTGCCTCTTCCTTCTCTCGTTCACTGGCGGGAACAATCTCGACGATGTTCGGCTGGTCACCGGAATCGCCAGAGCCGCGCCGGTGCGAACGCTCATCGGGACTGTGTCGCAGCTCCACCGGTGCATAGAACTCGGCATAGTCGTCATATACCTGAGCCGGGCGAGGGCTCCGCTGGGGTGAGGATGTCTTTACATCGTCTTTGTAGTCCACGGAGGTCTGTTTTATCTCGACAGGCTCAGTAATATCAGACTTGGAAACAATTGACGATTCAGCCCGGCGCTCGGCGCGGCGTCGCTCTCGAGCATCGCGACGTCTTGAGCTAGCTTCGGATGTATCGTCATGGGCGGTGTTGCGTGAGACGATTGAGCCAGCAGCAGTGGCACCGATGGCACCGATGGCGGCTGCTTCAACCCATTTAGAAGGGTCCTTCTCCTTGTCGGTATCGTTCCAGCGCTTCTCATCATCTCTGTCCCTGCGACGACGCTCAGATTCCTGCCGAGCTAATTCTTCTTCTCGATCAACCAATTGGACAGGCCCATCTCTGAAGTCACCCCATGACTCTCTTTCACGACGACTGAGACTGAGACGACGCTCACGTTCCGCCTGCTCTTCCGTCAAGCTGAATGACACAGAAGCTTGGTCCCTGATAGTAGATCGGCGCTTTGGTGTTGAGACGGAGCTCTCTTGAATAGGGAATACGGGAGACGAGTTGCTTCTGCATGATTGGCGACGCTCGACATAGCGGACACCTTCTGGGCGCGAGGCCGAAGCGCGGGAGCCCTGATACTGAGGCCCATATCGGTCGTATCCATTGGCAAAAATAGGAGGAACAGCGGCCGGTGCGCTATACGCAGGGATTGACCCCGGCAATCCTCCATGGGTGCTATACAGGGCTTGAGACACAGGAGTGACGGGTTGGGGCTGCTGGAGAGGGATAGGACCAGGACGAACAAGAGGTGTCTGGTCGTTTGGCACAGACGGAGACATCTTGACAACATCGAAGCGGCTGGGATCAGATGTAGGCACAGGGTAGACTTGTTGAAGACCACCAGCGCTACTTGAAGGTCGGCTATCGCGGTGGCGAGCAACCGAGGCCAAAGCCGCGCCTCCAAGAGCACCAGCACCAGTAGCCAAGGCAGCATCGGCAACGGAAGACTTGCCCTTCTTCTTCTTCTTCTGCTTCTCCTTGCCCCAGCCCCAGCCCCATCGTCCACTGCTCGAGTCTGAGCTGGAATCAGCACTACTACCACCAAAGGCGAGAGCAGAGCTGACGCTAGAGGAAGACTGGTCTTCTGACTCGGCGTCCACCCATTCGTCGTCTTCATTAGTAGAAGAAGGGTAATTGGAATGGCGAGGTCGAGCTTCTCTGGCAGTGAGAATCTGGCCCATACTGTGATTGCGGCCATGGGGGGAAGAAGCAGCAAGAGCAGTCGCCGTTGCGCCTAGGCCGAGAAGCGCAGCATCCACGTCTTCTCGGTTCTTGGCCTTTTTCTCCTTCTTTTTGTCCTTCGAAGATTTCTTGGTAAATCCTTCTCCGAAGGCCAGGTCATTATCAACCGAGGAAGAAGAGGAGCCGCCAAATGAGAAAAAGCTCTTCGCCCGCTTACTACGCCTCCTGCGATTCTCCGAGGAAGGGGTGAAGAAGGATGTAAAGCCGCTAACAGACTTGGTAGAAGAGCGGGATACATCAACAAAGGAGGAGCTAGATGAAGACTCCTTCCGACGCTGGACTCGCGAAGGAGATCGACTGCGGTTTCGCTGCGATTTTGGGATTGCCAATGCGGCCCCACCCACTGCAGCGCCCAAGGCCGCCTCTCTCATAAACGACGAGTCGCGACCAGATCGAGATGAAGAGCGTGTGCGTGACCGATTGCGTCGAGATGTCTTGTTGTCACAGTAGTATTCTCTCGGCGAATCTCGATCAGATCGGCGGACAACGCCACGGGAAGTGTAGCTCATAGTGTCATCGTGAGAAGATGTACGACCGCCATGAGGCTGGCCAGAGCGAACACTATAAGAGTCATCAAAGTCTTTGCCGGCAAAAATCGACTTCGCAGCATAACCAGCCAGCATGCCCGGTAGCCACGAAGAAGACTTCTTTGATTTCCTGCGTCGGTCTCTCTCATCTTCCGACGAATGGTATCGGCTGAGCTTGTTCACTCTGGAATTACTGCTGCTGCTAGAGCGGTCGGGAGAGCGACGCCGCCTATGGTAATGGTGCTTGCGAGGCGCGTCGACGGAGGTCGTGTGAGGGTCAAAGCAGTACTTACACACGCCGATAGTCTCTGTGTAATCTTCAAACCGGCCGACGCCCTCCGGGTCGCGCCAAAAGTCCACAAACTTGCTCAGAGGACCGCGATGACGATGATGCATAGCAAGAGTGCCCGGATAGTAGCCAGGACGATGGGCATGCGCAGCATAGCCTGTCCCTCCAGCAGCCATCATCGCATTATTGCTACCAGATGCGTAGGGCGGCAGACCAGGTTGAAGTGGCTGTTCGTAGTTCTGGAAGTTGTATTGCGAGGCGTGTCCCGGGCTCTCGGGGTGATTGTGATGGCCAAGCATGTAGCCTGTCGCTGCGCCAGCTGCTGCGATACCAACACCAGTACCGACGCCATATGAATGAGGGGGCTTGCTTGTGCTTGGGATAGCCGGTTGCGAGTACGAGTGGGACTGGTGTGCGCTTGTCGATTGGTATTGCGACTCCCCGTGAGACATCATAGCATCTCCAATGCCATATGTAGCAGCTCCCACTGCCGCAGCAGCAGGAATAGCATTTGAAGAGGAAGGCTTGCTGGGCTTTGAGGGTTGAGACGGTTTGCTTGGTTTGTCGGGCTTCCCATTGTTTGGGGGCTTGGAGGACAATCCCGAGGGCGGCTCGCCTTGCAATTGAACGGATTCATCATCGTTGAAGTACGCGGCCGCGGCACCAACCTGGCCAAGACTGCTCGGCTCGGGCGGGGGATTGACTGCCGGCGATGCCGGCATCAGATGTTCCTGGTTATTCACCAGTGGTTGCTGCGGCCGTACACCAGGCTGCTCCGCAACAGATTGGCCTTGGTCTCCGTAGTAGTCCGCCGCGGCGCCAGCGGGATTATGAAGCAGATACGGTTCCGCGATCCCTGTTGGGAACTGGCCGGGGAATTGCTGCTGGACGTGGGGGTCATACGGTAATGGCGAAAAATGAGGATCAGCGGGCAATGCCGGCGCCTCGTATTGCATGGGAAATTGCGAAAAGCCCGGCGCCGCAATGTCGGCGGCAAACTGAGCGCCCGGGGCACTGGAGGGCATGGATGTGGAGATGGGCGGCACGTAGTGATCCCCAGACTGCGTGCACCTGCGCTCGCGACGGTCGCGGTCGCGCTCCGAGTCATCATCCAACCCCTCTCCAGTACTTCGGCGGCTCTTCCTCTTGTCGCGGTCTCTACTTTCTGATCGATCTCGGTAGCGCCGGCGAGAACGAGTGGTGTCCCTGTCGCTATCTCTGCGCTTTGGTGTTCGCTCAATGATTGCAGGGTAGGAGGTATCAATTTGTTCGGGTTCAGCCGTCACGTAGGTGGATGCGATGGAGTCGCCAGCCACACTAGATAGTCCGCGCCTGCTGCCAGAAGCCGAGGGCTCGTAGGCCGACAAGTCACCCAAGCCGCGGTCACGGTCGTCACCCCGTGAGGATTTGCGGCTATGTGAAGACTTGGATTCGGTCTTGCGACGACTTTTGGAGCTGGAACTGGTGGTACTGCGGACATCAGAGGACCGGCCCCCGCCCATGAGGGCCTTGAACATGGTGGGCAATGAATCAGAGGAATGCCCCGATAGAACAGGCCACCACGTGGAAGGGAGGAATGTGAGAGAGAAGGGAGGATATAGAGATCGGAATGTAGAGGATGAAGGTGTTGACCTTGTTGTTATGGTTTGTTTGGGGAAGTAAACAACGGAGCCGAACCGTGGATCTTCGACCGAAGCGGAGCCCTGGGCTGAACTGGTTGCTCCAGACGATCGAGTCCCCGGATCCAAGATTCAGTTGATCTCGATCTCACTCTCGATCTCGGTCTCGGCCTCGTGAATTGGGAATTAAATGTCGGGCTGCAACATGCAGGATGTTATTCGAGCATTGCAGGACTGCAAGAACCGCGCAAAAATCGAGTGTGGCACAGGATGAGCTGTTCCAGCATCGAGTGGAGCCAATCGAAGTCGCGGTGAAGGCCGTGCACGTGCACCACACCGGACGGGCCATTTCGTCACTGATTGTTATTTGTGTTAAATCCTACTTGTATATTAGATTGCTTATAATATCTAAAACTAAAAGCTCACAGTAAAGTAGTCGTACGTGTATATATTTGTAAATGTTCTTGGTATATGGCTTCGGTTGCTTCAGCTAAGCCACACAAATATACCTATACTGCCGCACATGCCCATCTAATCACACCTAACCATTATTTATGTATTCAGCTTGAGAATTGCTTGCAAAAAACAAAGTCAAAGTTATCAAGGTCCAACTTTTTCGTCCCCTGAATTGTATTTCATAGTTGTCTCTAGATCATACTAAACGATTGTAATAGGTCTGGTACCGGTCAAATTGTTCTCGAGGACATCAAATGTCAACATCAACCCCGGGCAAATCGCCAACAACTGGAATGCCAGGACCATCATAGTAAACACCACCATCGATTATGTCTGACGCGTCTGGCACATGGATACTAAAATCATTTACAGAAGTATGTTAATAAGGAACTTGCATATAGGTGGAAAGTCACTAACCATCGTCGACTGCTGGCATAGCAACAGCGGCGCCTGCAAGGCCAAGGAAAGCAAGGAAGTAGCTCAGCTTCATATTTGAATAAGAGAAGGTAGCCTAGACCGGGATAGGTAGCTAAATAAGTTAACAGTGAGAAATATCAAGGTTCAAGAATTTGAGGAGATATACCAAGTTTCAAATACAGGTGAGAGAGAATTGAGATCAAAATCCCACAAGACGAAATCCAACGCATTTATACCTCTTCTACCAACTGCTAAATTCAAACAGCAAACAACCTGGTTTCAGCTCCGGATCTCGGAGAATATTTCGTAACATGTCATCTAGTACAAACCAGTCCCGTCATCTCCCCGACGTTCCAGATGTTCTTGTGAAATGCTTCTACTGAGCAACATGTACCCTTTCTTCAAATCTGAAGATAAAAATATTACATTCAAGGTAAGTCCTGGCATAAACTACCTAGCACAATAGAAGGAATACTTCTCAGCTCCAACTCAGGCCGGGAGATAGAGAGTCCTAGGACTTCCACTTCGCAAAGTAAACAATCAACATCACTATAATTACAACAATAGTCACTACAAGAATAATCAAGTGGGTTCTCCAATGTAGTACTCTAACACTCGAGCCCATTCCCAATCCTCCATTCCGTTTTCGTATTATTCCATGAATTCCACATCTCTAGCCCCGGTGTTATGTCCCTGCTTATGCCCTTGCATCTCCCATTGGTAGGCTGTTTGTGCGCCCCATTTTGCACCGCTGTAGTAGCGTGTTGGTTTTTGTCGGGGTGCAGGTGCTGGGAGGTTGGATGGGAGGATTGGTTGTGTGATTATCGAGGTGCTCTTTTCGTTTTCATCTTGGATTTGAGTGTAGTCGTCTGATAGTAAGAACTGGTTTTGGTCTTGGTCTTCCTGGAAACAGTTTGAGAAATTGCGTGTGTGTTGCGCGTTGTGGGCTAGTAGCCCGGTGTGACCGTGCTCGTGCTCATCGTCGTCGGAGCTGGAGATGAGGGATGTGCTGCGTGAGTAGATGCTTATGTTTTCACTGCTGCGGCGTTGGTGGTCTTGTTCAGAGGGTGGTTGGTACATGTGCACCGAAGGGATTATGTTGGTCATTTTGTTTTATGCCCTAGATTTTGATTTATAATGGTCGTGTGAAGCAATCAGGACCCTTTTTAGGTACTTGTTATAAGGGATTTCCAGTATAAAGTGTTCTTACCAATAGTTTAGCCATGTTTCAACTAGAAAGCTCCTTGACTGTTAGTTGCATAAGTAGAAGTCAACCCATGTTATAGGCAAGGGTCGTAGTCTTTATCAACTTATCGTTGGCCTGTATAAGTAGTCAGTCTTTCTTACGCTAGCAGGAAAGAGGGATATCGTATTCAGTGACTAGCACAGCACTGCCTGTGAGTAGGGTAGGCTGAGGCGTGGTTCTTTTAAGGGCTCCGCTTGGGGTTGGGACGGCCATGTCATGGGGGCGGAATGTTCTTTTCTATGCATATGCCGTGGTTTTGTGGGCTATGCGAGCCTCCACTCTGCTACTCTGTTGTTATTTATGGGTGTCTATTCTGGGTTGCGAGTCGGTGCGGGTTCTGTTGTGCCATGTAAGCGAAGGGAAATTGGGAATCATTTACGCTTGGTTCGGCGGTTTATTGATCTAAAAGGATCAAGGGACTTGTGACATCCAGAAAGCCTTCCAAGCTAGCACAGACTTAGTGTACTAACATGGAAGTGTTTCACGGCCAAGATAAGGTGTGGCGAATGATGTCCTGGCCTGACTGCCTGACTGTCTCACACTGTACTCGCAGCCTCTAGGGCTACTGCCTCTGATTCTAGCTTTATTCAAGTATCCAAGGTCGCTTTCTTCATTATCGGGATCTGATGTCCTTATCCTTGCTCTACCTGTCTCGCAAAGCTACCAGAAATACAATTACTCACACATGTCATTGAAGATCCAAAATCCGGCATCTGCACCTGCAGTCTCATTGGGGAATAAATTGGAAACACCAAAGCCAGCCAGAGATATCAAAATGCAACCCAAAGAGTAAAAACAACATGAAGAAAGGTATCTCAGACCGATGATTTATCGCAATGCAAAAGTATAATGGCCGCACTGGACCTCCTCCCAGACAAAGTCGAATCGGAGTATACCCACGAGATAGACCGTGAGTCAAACAAAATGCAATATGGGCCACCCTGCACATTTCCAAGTGACGAAATGGGTTTATACACGCCGGTCGAACACCAAACCTGAATCAAAACAATGGTATCACGTGGAAAGCGCTAGTTGATCATGGGCTGACAGCCGAAGATCTTGATGTAGATTTCGGTTAGGATCTTGGCGTCGGCTCGGAGGGTTGGTGAGATGTTCTCGCTGCGGAGGAGGAAGCGGATTGTGCGCTTGAGAAGTCGTTCGAGAGTGGAGCGCTCGACGAGCTCTGAGAGGCTGGACATGTATGTTGCGGAGAGGACGAGCATGTTTCCGAATTGTCTGGGTTGAAGTTAGCGGGACGGTTTTCATGGAGTATATTGGGGTTTCTTACGCATGGGCTGTGCCGAAGATGTTGGTGACGACAAGGCGGTCTGGAATTCCGTCGAATGCCGTGGTACTCAGGATCGCGGACTCAATGCAGATCTTACAGGCTCGACGGAGCTTCTGTGGAAGCTCGCGCAGGGAGACGGTTGGTGGGGTCCAGCCGTTCACAAAGGACGTGTAGTCGGCTGGCGGGTGGCCCAGATTGCTCATGATCCGTGCCATGCCTGGGGCCCGCTGGTTGGTATGCGTTACCGAAGGTGACATTTGCTGCGTTTGCGAGTTGCTGACCGAACCAGTGGGCGAGTCGACGGAGGTCTGCGCCACGGACCCAACCCGGGCACCCGTCTGGCCATAGTGGAGTGCATGATATAATAGGGGTCGGTGGATGATGTATCGGGCTCCGTAGTACTTGGCTCGCATACGCGCAGCATTAATGTCGGTCGCTGGTTCTTCCTTATCATCCCAGCTCATGGTAGTAGGAAGACTTGTGCGCCAGAGGTCGAGGTTCATACTCAGAGCTTCTTGCACATTGGACGACCATCGCGTTTCCCCCTGCTTTTCGACTTTGTACAGATCCGTATGGACTCGGTTCAGAACCTTGCGAAGATGGATCTGCGCCGAGTAGAACATCATCATGATGGTTGAAGGGGCGCCGCCTTCGTCGGGCAGATGAATGAATACTCCTTTGGGAAGACTCATCCGGCCCTCGGACCGAGAGATACCACTAGCTGGAATATCGAGCTCCGCGAGCAGATCACTCTCCAATTGCAGGCACGTCCAGTATGCAAAGTTGTAGAGATCTTTGGTGGTGTCGTCCTCGAGCCGCTCATATCGTTTTTGTCGAACAAGGACTTGACATGCTCTTGCAGCCTGGCAAATCCAGCCATGACTTTGGAACGGGTGTGCCAGCTGGCCAGCGTAGAGTCCTGCAAGTAATCCTGCCTGCACATGCTCCAGCTCAACGCCACCCTGAAGAAGACCCAAGATGGTGGTTGCGTATCCGTAGAGGGCCAGGCCCGGGATAATCTGGAGGTTCTTGACATGCCCGTATTCATTTCTCGTACGAGGAATAGACCGTTTGGACGGTTTGCTCTGGACTCGCATATCAGTTGCCAAGGACGGGAATGACTGGCTCATAGGGTGAAGCTGTTGGTGATAGAACGCTGCTGATGTTGGTAGAGCCGGATCCGAATTGGCAGGAGAAGGCACACCGTTAGGACCATGGGCGCCATTCACAGCGGAAAGAGGTGGAAGGGGTCTGGGGATGTCTTCTTTAAGATAGTCGGGCCTGTCCATAATGGGCCCCGGAAGGGGAGACTTGGTCTCACAGATGGCACCGAGGGCAAGGATGAGCAGAATGATGGCATTATCGATATTCCGGCCCACGCGTAGCCGGGTAGAGGCGGTAGCACTATCCACAGATATACCACGAATACCCTGCAAATCTTCGTGTGAACGCTTGCGTTTCGACGGGCGCGGGTTCTCTCGACAAAGAGTACTGTTCTGTTGAAGCGGCGAGGTGTCCCGGGGGCAGAAAGATCGGATGAAAGTCTCAATCTTTCTGTCCAGCTCTGGTTTATTGAGGAAAGGATGAAGCTGGTGCATACGGTCCATATAGCTCTGGTAGTACCGTCGAGTCGTCTTCGCATCTAGGCTTAGTCGGCCAAAGCTGTCAATATCAACTCCGACTGGATCAGGTGTGACACCAATCTGAGGATCTCCGTTGATCCGGGTCTCATCGAAGCTACCGCCGTCGCGAAGAGTCGGATGTGAAGGTAGTTGGGTGTCATCGGCCGTGGACGAGATCTCACCCTGCCCATAGACGCTGATAAGGCCACGCTCTTCCTCCAGTCTCATAACGTAGTCCTCATCGTATTCACTAGGGGTGATTAGTCTCTTGATAGAGGGCCACAGCAAAAGTTTGTGCGCGGCGGTTGTATGTTCCACCGGAATCGAAAGTTCTCCCTCGTTATCGTTCTTCATGTCATCGAAGCTGGAATGGGCGTTCAGTGCAGGTGGTTGCTGCTGCCCAAAGAACGGACTCTTGTTATCGACAATCTCCGGTTGCAGAGGCTGCATAGGCTGCATAGCCTGCATGCTTTGCATGGGCTGCATCATAGGGGCTTCTGCCTTCAAAACATGGTCCCTAGGTAGAAGCGGAGCACTTGAGCGATATTTGAGCGCGCGGGGCGCATCATTCGCCTGCTGCCCCAGAAGTCCCAGAATCTGTTCAAGAACCTGGCCCTGATCCACCTGGTACTTCTCTACTCTGGTGACTCGATCCATGACTTTGTCCTCCATCTCCAAGAATCGATCCAACATCAGCTGGGCCGTTTTCTCTTGTCTGCTGATCAAATAAACGTCAATATTCTGTTCTCGTCTCATTATCTGGGGACGGGCACAGACTTGTGAGGCGGCACTTCCTTGTAGACGCATATTAAGTTGTTCTCTTTGCAGTGACTACAAGCCGGTCGTCCTTCGTCGCATTTGGCTTTTCTCGCCCGACATTGATCACAAGCCTACAATTATCGGGATTAGTCAATTATCATAATGGCCTGATCACGATACTGACTTGTGTTGCTCGCGCCGCCTTACGCTGGCGTGCCCCGTAAGCCGGGTTTTGATAATAGCCCGGGTCATAGGCAGGCGTGCCGGGAGAAATCTGTGGGGCCGGCGCCATGAACTGTGATGAGGGAGGCAGAGAAGCAGATGTCGGTATTGAGTCGGTAGGAGTCGGTTGATCGGGCGGTTGAAAGCCCCCCATGCGCGCCCGATAGTCCGGTGGAGCAGAGTGCGGCGACGACTCGTGCGTCGTGCCATTGATTGGGCGATAGCTGGCGTGTATTGGACTCGATTCTTGTACTGGCTGGGGAGGACCCGATAAGCTACTGGAGCGGCCATAGGGACCCTCTGGTCCAGAGACAGGGAGCTGTGGTAGTTCACGGTTGGCTATGACGGGGTATCCTTGGGGAGGCAGCGGCGCCGAGGCTGTTGCGGTGCGGCGAGGATCCGGCGCGTGACCTTCGTAGGGTGCGGGATGGTATGGAGGGCGCCAGGTATGCTCGTAGACACCGTGCGCGCCGGGAGGCATATGGTGCCCCTCGGGAGGTGGCATGCGTTGCATCGGTTCGGGTTCGAAGTCGAGTTTTCGTCCGAGAAGGGTGGTAGTAATGTGAAAACCCGCGTCAGGCGCAATTACTCCCGTAACGGCCTTCACCATAAACCGGTGATGAAGGGTCGCAGGATACCGTTCACAGAAGCAATATAGCTTGGAAAATTTACCGACTATACGAACATGACGAGACGACCGAGAGAGGAGAGCAAGAATCCCAGCAAGATCGAGGGTGACAGAGCGGAGTAGAGGAGAGTCGTGCGGATATCAGCTGCGCCAGTTACAAGCCAGAGGTGACAGTGACAGTGAACCGGGCTCTCGGCGCAAAAATTGGGCGCGGGTCAAGCTCTTTGAAGCGGGCACAGGGTGGAGCGACTAGGAACAAACAAAGAAAACACAAGTTAGATAGGATGATCAAACAAGGACGAGAATCGGATCATAAGAAGCAAAGATGAGAGACAAGAGACAGGAACAAGGAACGGACACCGGGAACAGACACAGACTCCAGACACACGAAAAGGTTAACGGACGTATTAGATAGATCGCACAGGTAGAGGAGGGGAAAGAAGCTTGTACAGTGTCAGTGTGTCCAAGTTACGCGGATCGTACGCGGGTGCGGTGTATCGTGCTGTATTGGTATGTTACAGGTATTGAACGGGTGTGATGATGCGGTGATGGTGATGGGGCTGGTTCAAGTTCAGTGAGATTACCTTCAATCTCAATTCGGTATTGGAAACCAATAGTCGCCTAGTCAGTCCCAGTGGTCGGTCCCAGTGGTCGGTCCCAGTGGAGTCAAAATCCCTGGGTTCTAGTGCGAAGGAAGCTAAGCCAGGCTGTCGGGTCCTGGAAGGTGAGCAGAACGACAAAGTTCCAGCAGTTTGGGTCTGGAAGGAAAAGATAAAAAGAGGGAGCGGAAATATAACTGGGCATCCCAGACATAAGTACAGACCGAGTATACTAACATAATAGACGTCTAATTACGTGGGGATCGACAAATCTGTGTTTGCCCCTCCCTTGCCCTTCTGTACGATACTACTCGATCGCCTCCAGATATGTAGGCGGTTGCAGGGTCGATTCCCTGGTTCATTCAGCTCAGTCCGGTCCAGTCCCTGATAAAGTCGCAAAACGCCAGAGTTGACAGGTCTGCTTCTTTTTTTTTTTTTTTTTTTTTTTTCTTTCGCCTCATGACAGACCGCACGGTGGATCCGTTCCAAGTGGGGGAAGTCTTTTATGAATTTTGGGGATCATTTTCTCCGGAGGACGGTGTACGGAGTAATGCTACGGTACGACCAATTCCCTGGCGCCCTATTTTCTAGCTTTTCTCTTGGACAACTGCTTTTTTGAGTCGTGCTTCCAAGATGGCGTCAGTTTACGCGAGAACAGTTAAGAGTTCTGTTTCATCTCCGTTCTCCCGAGAAATCATCAACAGCTCCGTGTTGAAAAGTGTCCCGCAGGATTCCATCCTTCGGTGGAGAATCTAGCACTTGCGATAACGAGAACAGGGATCGCCTTCCCAGAACCGAGCGCTCGGGGCCACCCTAGGAGAAACCCTCAATTAGCATAGGCGGCTTCGTCCAACCCTATGCAAGAATCGCCCGATCTCATCTCGACCAGAGCCCGGGGTTTCTGCAAGTATGAAGCAAAGAGATCAAAGTCCGATTGCCGCACCGCAAGGGGCGGACATTGAGCGAAAAACGAATTCAATTGGACTCCTTGTTCATAAATCAAGTGGATACAACTCCAGATCGGCGAATTTCTCGAAAAACATCGGGCGAGTCCCGAGTCGCCGTGAGAGCCGCGGGAGTGTGGCATCTGGCAGATCAACGGGGTTGGTTGACCCAGCATCTTGGTTGGCCCGACTGCCCACGTATCAACACGCGTTGATTTTGTTGTGATGGAGACATCCATATAGTTTTGTAATTTATTGCCCACGGTAGCAGTCCATGGACACCCGCCGTCTCATCCATGGTTTCGGCACGGGATCCACAGAACATTAAGAACGTATGGATTAAATGTGGAATACATATTGTCATGTTTTGCAGTGAAACCCTAATAAACAGCACAGCAGTGAAAATACTTGGATCACACGTTTTATTGGCTGTGAAGCAACGGCTTATTATGACCCGGTCTCAGTCTTAAGATTAGTTATATATCACCGAGCAGTACATGTCATGTTGGTAGAAAGGCCTCGACTCTCTTGGAAAACCTTGGAAGTGTAAATTGTCCGGCCAAGGATGACCAAAAATAAGAATCCATATAAACTCGCCACCGATCACGTCCCCGGTAGCAGTACTAAGAGCAATCCAAAAGATGACTTCATACTCGCGGTGTAGGAATCTCCCCGTTCCAACCCTCGGCATATGATCCCCAACACAAGTCATACAGAGCCAGAGAAAAGAGCTCAGCTATCGCTTTCATCTGACCGTCCGCTGCATTGTACGAGCAACCGCCCGACCATAAACATGGACAGTCCAGTCAGGAGTTGTGATGGATTCGGGACGGGCTCGGTGGAGTCGTGATAGCCCTGATACCCGCATGTGCCGCCGGTTACAGTACAATAGTTCTCCTCATAAGCCACCCATTTTTCTTTCGTGTTATCATTCGACGTGTCTTCGGAACTACATACACCGTTCTAGAAATATCTCCATGACTCCATTCATTGGTGAATTGTGTACTGTCGTCAACCACGTCAATGTATTCGCAATAAGGGATGAACTCTGACTTTTCCTAGAGTGCTCTAGCACCTTTCCGGTGTTTATATTAGTCCTGATCCTCCGGTCCGTCTCCACTATCCTGTCTCTTGGGTCCAGGTGGGCGCGTGTTGCCCGAGTGAAGAAAAATAAAAATAAAAATAAAAGCACCTGCGTCGAAATTAAAAACCCTCTTTCGGTACACTGCGCCGACACATAGAACAGGCGGATTTCAAAATGGACGCAGGACCTGCGCCAACTTTAGCAGGAAACCATATTACCGAATTTCGTACGACGAGATTACAGTGTTACATTCAGCCTTCCAATTCACCTCCTGGCTGATTCCTGGAGCTGCAGAAACTTTCTATGTCTCTACGTTTCATTGTACTCTACACGCCATGCATGAAACACTGCTGTCTGGCAACGTTAGAGTTTGATGATGGGCATGAACCGCTGGTCTTATGCAAGGAGAGATGGATGACCTACAGTATACACACTCAACTACCCCGGAGATGAGAATTCTCCTGGTATGAGGCTGCTGCGTGGTTGTAATGGTCACCGCCATCTTGGCGCGTGTCTTGTTTACACTGTAGCTTCCTGTGGGCATGCGCAGACCCCGGAGTCCAGATATGTAAATGAGATTCAGTGCGCGGCCAATGGGCGGGGCTGATGGAGTTCACGAGACTCGTGGAATGTCAACTACAGTATCTGGAGATCGATCTTAACCCCTGGCTGGAATCTGTTGTGTGTTACAAAAGAGCGTTGGTTTACGAGTTGATATACTGTAGGGAGGTCGTCTGCATCCCCAGTAAACGGTAGGTTTCAAGTTCCTAGCGTCGGTGTCTCCAAGACACGCGATAGGGTTCGTGTTTCGCTTTCTGTTTTTATTGCACGTTGAGGCAGTAGCAGGTGACGTAGCGATTTTGGCTATCGCTATGAGTAGGTTCCTGATCCGATCCTATCAGGTCTGGAATGTTCAACTATCAGGGTACAGTGTAGGTAGTGTACACAGCACAAAGGATGAATCATAGTGGGATATCATTTCCATGTTTCATTCCGTGAATCAAGGGGATTGTCACGAGGGTGGATCCTCCGACTGACGATCAGAGGTGGAATCTCCATGTGTGGTCCTACAGAATGCTGGGGGACATTCACGTCTAAACTATGTACCACCGGCCTGGCATAGTCGGACCAATGTGCCCAGTCAACTGGCCATTACCATATTTCGATGGCAAATTCTGATCCGTGCTAACAATGGATCGGGTGGACAACCACGTCTGAAAGGAGTGGAAGCGTGGCTCGGCTGATCCTCGAATGCGAGTCCCCAGCTCCGTGACAGCGGGAGCGGCCGCTTCCCTTGGGCGAAACTGGACCTTGACTGTTCTGTGTTTTCATTCGAATTGATCTGATTATCGGTTCTAGCTTGATGGAGTGAGTTATTTGCATTCCCTCATTATATTAAGTCTGTCATTTATCGTTTCGCCGTACGGAGTAATACGGTTTCATCCCCACAGCCGAAATGTGATGTATACCCTACACGTCGCACAGCGCAGGTCCTCGAGGCCGCTGTTTGGCCGCTCCATTCGCTCTTGATTCCTACTTGGGCCATTGCCACCGGTTCAGTCACCGTTAAATTGACGCGTCGCACGGCGATATGGTACCCCAACAATGTCGAGACCGGAGTCCACGTGGGCCTCGTTCCAATGTGGTTCGAACTGCAGTCCTTTTTTTTTTTTTTTTTTTTTTTTGGAAATTCTGCCATATGGGCCTCAGCTTGTTGTCTTTTAAAGTGCTGGTGTTTATATGGATTGTATTCAATTGTATCCAACGATGATCACTATGCCGACCCTCTTCGCACATCCCGAGTCCATGTCCAACCTTCGCCAACTGGCCCTTTGGCATATCCAAGAGCCTCCTTACACTGCAGTCACCCCTTGATTTCGTGACGAAAGCCCAGCAAACGCATACAATTAGGCTTGCAGGAACGGCTGGTCTGTTCTCAATGCAAGGGAAATCAGCGAACTTGGGGATCTTGCAGGTTCCCTGCTGCTGGACTACTACATCAACACGAGTCTATGAGTTGTACCTAATCATTCAAGTAATATCTTGAGATGCAAGTTTCAACCAGAACTACGACCCCTCTCACTTTGCGGTGTGCAGATTCAAATTCAAATTGAGCAGCCTTCACCGATCCCAAGTGGAGAGCAACACAAAGTCAACCAAAGCCACGGACACACTAATACACTAGCACCCGTCTCTCGGGATCTACAGAGATGCTGCACGTATGTCATTGCTTACCACCACTTGCATTCCCTTTTCTAACTATGTACATACAAAGTTAGAGATGTCTCTTCTCAAGCAGGCTGCACATAAATTCTGATTTCTGATTCCCTCCTCCCAACCTAACTCTGTGGGTCTGTTTCTGTTTCACCCACGTAGATTAACTTTCGATTCTCCGGGGTTACCAAGTTAGGGATATGCAAAAGTACGTATGTACTTTTCTGTCAGGAGGTTTCCAGGTCCCCGTTTAAAGCAGTATTATGCCACATGGCGCTTTGGGGAAATGATTTGGTATTACATACATAATGAAATCGTGTGAATTGTACTGTATTGCGTATGTTTGGGTCGAACTCGTGACAGTAGAATGAGGCGGCTAGTATTGATTCATCCCCTTGAATGTCGCTGGTAGTTCCAGATGAGGTGTTTGACAAGGAATACGACTAATACTCGGTCAATGAACGTGGTAGCTTATCCAGTGTACTGGGTGTGATGTGATGGCCACGCGCAGACCTCGGTTAACGGCATCTGCTAGCTTTTTTTCAAGGCTAGATTGAGACGAGCAAACATTACACACTGTGTCTAGTTGCAAGGCTTTTTTTTCTAATCTTTGGGATGTTCCGAATACTTCAAGAAAAGCAATGCCTGGCCAAAATGTGTCAAGCTACATTTACTGTACATCAATGGTCTTGTTGTAAATCGACTATCCATCGTCTTGCTATAACTGGCTAGCCCAGAGCAGATATCTAAATATTTGAATGTGCACTCTCCACAGCTGCCACGCTGAACGGCAACCACTTACAAGCCCCAAACTCACACCTAATCTACCCCTCCACATATTCCTTTATCCGCTGATACGGCAACACATCCAAATCAAGTCTCTGCACCGAAGCTCCAGTAACTCTACTGCGTAGATCTACTTTACATGCGAAAAACGGGGTTCGCATAACCCTCGCCCACGACATCGGGTCACTTTCGTCGCAACTCGCCCCACTTTGCTCCGCTCCCGAGCTTTTTCCGAGAATCGAATCGGGAGATTTGCGCCTCGGGACTGCGGTGCAGTGTAGCCAGTGTACTAGGTGCCGATTCGGGTATAACTGAGCCAAAACAGTATTTGGAGCTTGGGATGTGAGTTTATCCACGGTGCAATATGTGTGTTCAGGATATTCTCTAGACAGAGGGCCTCTGCGCGACTCTAGTACACTCTTGGAACTGCCCCTCTCTCCACTACATCATTTCAGGGAGATTTTGGTGACGGCCCCGAGGTCCAAGGTTGATCCATCACATTTTCCACTGCTATGGGTCGTCTAGGTTTAGTCGTGAGATCGTCTATCCCGCTCCCGAACATGTCCGGCATGGCGGTACTTTGGTCCAGGGTGAAGGTTTGGCGATGCTTTCTCCACGGTTATGCGATTGTAGATTTGCCTTTTGTGCGTATGCCATCTCCCTGTTCATTGGACATCGCTGGCTGATCCCGCGCTATGATGTCCATCGAGGGTGGCTGGGCCAGGCGATGGATCGCAGTGGTACTTTTGTTCGGTGGAGTGGAGTACGAGGTCGTATGGCTTGCACATTTGACTCCTTTCGCTGAACATCTGTGTACGTACACGCGTCACTGTACACTCGTACGGTGTTTGCAAGGTGAATGATACATGAAGAGGTGCTTCGACCGTCGTTGTCTCGTCTCTATATACCAATCTTAACAAGAGGACATTTGTTCTAACTCAACTTCCTATCATTGCCTTCTGGAGCAAAGTACCCGGCGGACACTCTTCAATTGAAGCTACATTTGATCTCACTTCTCCGTCGTGATATTAGACCTTCAGCACATCCAGAAACTTGGCCAAGGCTGCTGAGTTCCTTCGCAAGGCTGATGAGGGTGGACACTTGATTGCTCGTGTTTTGGCGGTCTCGAATGCTTGATGGCTTTAAGGAAAAGTCCTCTGACCTTCGAAAGAAATATAGTGAGATGGGCTTCAGAATCATCCGACGACCTCAAATATCCCCTCATTTAACTCTTTACAGTGCTCGTTCCATTCCTCAGTTTGACAGTCACGGATCTTTTCGAGAAGAGCTCCTCAACGAGGTCTTGACAAATATATTGCGCTTATGCGCGTCACTACCAGCGCTTCTTCTGTGCAGCTTTACCCACTAAAATTTGCTGTTCAGCACGGCAATTTTGAGCTCGTGGAAGCCCTCTCGTCTGGTCAGAAGTTCACCGTCTCTGCGTGAGCTTGACAGCATACCGGGGTATAGGAGACATCCGCAGATGTTGAGGTCCAAGTTTAAGTATATATTGTAGGTTCTAGATCAATGACTAGTAATCAAAGATACATCTCGGGAGAGCATAGGGTGTTGCTTTAGTTCACTAGTTAACTAACGAGCTAGTTAAGTTACAGCTCAGCGCTCTATCAACTAACGTAAGCAGGCCACCGAGTAAGCTATACCTAAATTGGATTTTAGTTTTCAATCGCGCGGTTTGCTTACGTCAATAGAGGACCTAGAAATAAACTACTTTCAATTGCGCGTCTTGCTTACGCTGATGGCAGCGCAAGCTGTAGTTAACTACCTCATACAATACGCGCAGACAAACCGGGGTTAATCTAATGGATACTGCTCGAGTTCTAACCAGACGTTCGATCCCCCTGAGGAGAGGTTTGAGGATCTGCAATCTTTCCAAGTCCATGTCTACCCATCCCGACAAGAGTCCTATGAACCAGCCCCTTTATATCTCCCAGGTTGACGCGGAGCCACTTCACCGCTACCGACAAGCCGGCTACCACCCAGTCACCTTGGGAGAAAGCCTTAAATCCGGAAGATACACGGTACTGCATAAACTAGGATGGGGAGGCTACTCCACAGTCTGGGCGGCAAGAGATCAAAGGTTGTACAGAGTTGTGTGGCTCAGTAATTCCAGCTAACTAAAAGGTTTTTTTCAGGCAAGGCACTTATGTTGCTGTCAAGATATCTATTGCAAGAAGAGAACATGATGGGAAGACGCGAGAGCTCCAAATGATGAAAAAGTTGGCGTCTCTTCGCCCTCGTCTAAAACATACTGTGCAGTTGCTCGATGACTTTGATTTAAAGGGCCCAAATGGGTCTCACCAATGCCTAGTTTATGAGCTTCTAGGGCCTAACATTCCTGATATGATTGATACACATCTTCCCAATGGCAGACTCCCCGGAAAGCTTGCCAAAGTCATTGCAAAACAAAGACTTATCGGGCTTGATAATTTGCATCAACAGAATATTGCACATGGAGGCAAATCACTCCCTTGAGGCATTTTTGAACAATTCTCACCCTATGTAGATCTACACACTCGCAATTTGGCCTTCACTATGCCTTGCATGGACAATATAACCGAACAGGAGTTTATAGAGATGTTAGGAAAACCAGAAATTGGCTTTGTCCAAAGGCGCGACGGGAAAGACCTGGAGCCTGGTATACCCGAATACATTATGGAGCCTACCTCATTTCCGACGTATTCTTGGGATTCAGCCTCGATCAGAATAATCGACTTCGGAGAATCGTTTTTACGCAATGCTTTTCCTCGAACTCTGCACACACCTTTACCTGTTCGGGCACCCGAGGTTATATTTCAGGATCACATTGATTATCGTGTCGATTTGTGGAGCATGGGCTGCATGGTGGGTGGAATTACTCTAAGCTAAACGCTACAACAGTAAACTGATAGGGTTGACAGCTCTTTGAACTCTTCACGGGCCAACCACCTTTCGACACGTTCTTGATAACGCCTACAATTCTCGTGGGTCAAATGCGAGAGATGGCAAGTGACGATTTACCTGAAAGATGGCAAAAGATGTGGGATACGATGAACGTAGGGGAAGACACAATCACCGAAAGCGCCGGGTCTCCCTTGCAAGAATGGCTGGAAGAGGTTTACTTTGATGGCCGGCGGAGTCCCGATCTCACAAGAGAGGACATAGCGAGGTTGGGGCACATCATTGGCTTGTTATTGCGTTTTGAGCCGTCTACAAGAGCATCGGCGAGACAGGTTCTAGACGACCCTTGGTTCAATGAGTAGATACTACGCCATGAATGTTGGAGACCTCGCAAGTTCCTGAGACTTCCCCGATCTTCAAGCCTGCGCGGAAAATGGCATCTAGTACTCTGCTCTTTCGCACCGACCAATTGATACATCATTCCTACTTTTACTCTACCCTGATAGCGGGTAGCAAGCCTATCTCTAAAACGTACTGCGTGTTCCAATAAGCCTTTTGTAGGTTCAACGCAAAAAGTGACAAAGTAATACCGCCTAGGTAACTAGAAAACTATCATATATATAGTAGGCTCCTACTAGTCTCTTCATTCCGCTATGCATCCCTCAGGTGATTTCCTTACCTACCCAATGTTTCTTCGCCCTCCGTCAGACATCGTCATCCGTCACACTACATATATCTCAGCTAGCGGAGAAAGAACACAGCTAACTAGCAAAGCCGCTAAGTACTTAGGCAGTAAGAATTATTTTCTATACACATTGTAAATACAAGTCTCTAGCTTAGCACGTCCTTCTACCAAGGTTATAGGAGCATAGGTCACCCTATGGCGGCACGTAAAATACTACAACAACAAAGGAGTCAAGTTTAAAGTCCCAGTAAAATAGATATGTTTCGCTGTATTTCATGTAGATCGTAAACAGTCGTGAATGTATGAAGAGTAGGGTATCGCGGAAAAGAAAAAAGGCAGAAAGGAAGAAAGGTCGGGCTATTTGCAGCGCTTATCAACAATAGAATAATGTAGAACAAAAGACGTAGAACCGATCACCCTAGTGACTAGGGTGCGGCTGGAAGGGAAGAGGCCACTGGAGGGTGTTTGGTGGCGGCTCCAGGTCGAACGGGTCACTTCGTCTGGAGGAGTTGAGCGTATTCGGGTATCGAGAACTACTGCCAGAAGTCTCAAGGGTGAGTGTGCTCTGGCTGGGGTAGTTGTAGTTGTATGGAGAGATTTGGGTGGATTCGTGGCTTTCTGCTGCTTTGAGGGCTCCGTCCCATGAGGATCGGGAGTAAATAGAGGCCGTGCGAGTCGGTGGAGACACTTCAATGATGGGTGAGAGGGACCGATTGAGAGGGTGATATTCCGGGTCTGTGAATGGGTCTTCGAGCAGGTTGTGCGGTGCTTGACTGTATGGGTACAGCATATCGTAGGATGGGTTGGGGTATGTAGCTGCGATGGCTGGGTTTGAGTATCTGCGCGGATGGAAGACTTGCGCAGAGGGAATGACGGGAGACGCTGGGACTGGTAATGGTTGGGAGAATCGCCGACCGTGGAATCCGTTAATCGAGCTCATAGAAGCGCTCGTTGGTAGCAGTCTCTGTCTGCTGGCTTGTCGTCGGTGGGACAGTGTCCTCCTGTGACGGTAGAAGAGGATGCACGTCAGAACAATGAGGGCTACAACGGCTGCTCCGCCAATGGCGCTACCAACGATCACGCCCGTGCTTGGAGTGTGGTGATGGGATTGACCAGATGGAGATTGAGTTGGTGAGGAGTCAGGGCCTAGACCGGTCAATGATGTGGATATGGGTGACTGAAATGGCGAGGTTGGTGATGCGGTGACTGGAGAGGTACTTGACTGTGATTCGCTGACTGGGCTGCTTGCTGATGTACTTTTAGATATGCTTGACAGTACACTTGGTCGCAGACTTGACGGTGTAGTCAACAAAGTTGGTGACGAGAATGACGATGATGACTCTAAGCTTGATGAACTCGTAGACTCCGACGAGCTAGAGGGACTTGAAACCGACTCCCAGCTAGTTTGAACCGTCAAGGGCCCTGAGATGCCAGACCAGTACCCAGCACTGCGCGTACTGGGGTTCTCTGTGGGAGGAATACTGATTGGAACAGGAACTGGGCTTGTAGTGTCCACTTGTACAGACTGCAAACTGCTTTGCAGCTGAGCGGTCTCCGTTGACTCAGCGCCTTGTGGTGAGACCTCAGAGAGAGAGGTCCATCTCTCAGAAGTGACCGTATCAGTGAAGACAACTTCAGTAAATGTCCATGTCGGTCGGACCGTCTCTGTCACCACAGAGGTCACCATAACGCGTGCCACCGTAGTGAGGGCAAAGGCCCGCGGCGCCGCGGCGCCAGTTGAATTCAACATGACGACCGCGCCCGCAGGCGGGGCTCGAGAGAGGAAGACGTGTTCGATTTGCAGATGGAGGAAATCCCGAGGTCAGTGTGGAGAAGAAAAGTGAGAGAAGGTCAACAAAGGTTAAGACACGCTCTTAACGTGATTTCGTACGACACACTCATTATGGTATCGCATTTAACGAGTTTTCCTAAAGGGGCGAAAAGAGAAAGTAAAAGCGTCACGTCAGATTACAGCCAGGATGTCTTATAGCATTTCTCCCTTTCCCTCACTCTTTGACCTCTAGGGGTCGAATGTAGTAGTTCGCTGTTTCATGTCGAAGCCGGCGCTTCCAACGTGTGAGAGATCGACAACTTGTGGTCAGCGCTTAGATTCACATAGCTTCCATAACTATCCAATCATAACCTAATTAAACACCCGGAGAGAATCATCCCCGCATAGGCCTAAACGAAAGGGGGGATGGTGAGACACCGTCTCTACAATTCATCACATCACAGAAGCTTTACCCCATCCAAGCCTCATAGTCGTGCACTATAGGCCCTGCTTTTAGGCCTTGTATACTTGACCGATCTGTCATAAATCTCAGGCTATGACTTCTCGTATGGCTTCAGGTAAATTAATCACAAATTTAGGAGACAATAAGTACGGAATAATAGACGTATCATGTCGGCTAGATCTGTTTGATGTAAAGAGCTAAATAAGCAAACAACCCCCAGAAAGGCACAGAGCCAGAGGCCCACTGGTGCATAAGCCCAACTATCAAATAGATACAAAGAAACAAACAAAAGTCAGACACTCAAACATGTCGAACCTGAATCATAGTCGCGGTGCGCCATCACCCGAGAGCTTTCCAGCAGCTTGCTGTTTCATGAACCCAGAGAAGAACTTGGACATCTCATCATAGTCATCCGCCTCACCAATCCAGCTCACATACTGATCCGGGCGGATGATCACAGTAGCACCACGGATGGGGTCAATGCCGTAGTTCTCATATGCCTGGCCATAGCCTTCATGGTAAGACTCCTCATCCACAAACACCTTCCAGTAATCCCATCCAAGATCCTTGTGGTAAGGGTGGAATGCATCGGGAATGTCCAGCAGTTCAATACCTGCTCGGGGCCCGGGGTGAACGGTCAAGACTTCGATCACGCTGTCGATGGACTGGCCCGGGGGTGTGTAGCGACGGACAAACGAGTCCTGGCCCTCGAGCCGCTTGCCGAGCGTCTGCATGCGCTGCATGTTGGCGGGCTCGGTCAGTTTTCCGGGGAAGACGATGACTCGCCAGCGTCCGTTGCTCTTCAGGAGTTCTTGAAGGTGCCACGGCCGTCCGTCGGAATGGTTCAAGACCTTGAAGCTGGGAATGCGTTTGCCGATCTCAAGCTTAGTCGCCAGCTCCGGCTTGCTGACGACTTGGCCCTCCTTGGCAATAATGGGACTGCTGCCGTAGTTGACCGCTGCAAAACAACCGGTTAGTATCTGATCAAGTTGATATCCAGTCTGGTAAATAACTTACCGACGCCACTGGCGAATTCGTTCCCTTTCTCGAAAGCCTTCTGGAACTCCTCCATGCTGACTCCCTCTTCATCCATGACGTCCTTAGCCGGTCGGCCCGAGAACAGTCTCGAGAAGCGGTGGTCAAATGCAATCAGCTGCTCTGCGATACTCTTTCTCTCAGACTCGTAGGTCTTGAGAATCGATCCTTCACTAAGCCCCTTGACCACATGCGCAAGCTTCCATCCAAGGTTATACGCTATCACCGTTAGACTCTGTTTGCGCTTCGGAAGTAGGGGAACTTACTGTCTTGCATGCTGACATTCATACCCTGTCCAGCCTTGGGCGAATGAGTGTGGACAGCATCACCAGCCAGGAAAACACGCTCCTGCAATGAGAACTTGTCACCCACGCGCTGACCAATCTGGTACGCCGTCCACCAGTCACAGTATGTGTAATCCAGCTTGTAAGGATGCAGGATGCGCTGGGCAGATTTCAGGATGATGCTGGGAGTAATCGAGGACCGGTCCGCCTTGGATCCGCTCTTGTTGTATTCGGTTGCCTGCAATTGGATGTAGAGTCGGACGAGCTTGTTCTCACGCGGGATGACCATGACACTGCCCTCGCTGGCAGAGTGAATCGCGCATCGGCTCCGGATGTCGGGGAAGTCGGTGATGGGGATGATGTCGAGCACACCCCAGATGTAATCAGTCGAGTCGCCCTCCAGTTTGAAGCCTGCTTGGCGGCGAACCCATGAATGGGCGCCGTCACAGCCAACCATGAATTTGGCCTTGATCAGCTCTGTTTGGTCGGCCCGGTTGTTCTCAGTTTTCCGGATGAGGTCGTCGGTGTCATCGGCGACTAGGTTGCTTCGGAATAGTCCATCCTCGAGGGTTGACTCCTGACCATCGGCGGTCTTGTGGTGTTGTTGACGTTGCGCTGGGGTAGCTTCATCGTCGGATAGCGTGCGAAGCTCGACGCTGATGGGGTAGTCGTTGAAATCCGCGGCCTTGGTCTCGTCAAACTGGAGGGATACGGGAAGGACGCCACGCTCGACAGACAAGTTGCCGTGTTCCTTCATCGAATCCAGGAAGAATCGCTCAATTCGGCCTTGGTGCAGCACGACCTGTTGGAATCGGCTGATTCCAGGAATGGTATCAGGGATACGACTGGATCGACGGAGCCTTCCGTTCTCGTCGGGGTTCCAAAGACAGATTTCGATCATATGGTTCGACTCGCGCCAGGCCCGGTGGGCAAAGTCAAAGGAGTCAAAAATTTCCAAAGTGCGACATTGTAGACCGTCAGCCTGTCCGTTGAAGATCTGTAGAACTGTTAGTTTCAATAGAGTCTCACTGAATGATAGTTGTAGTTACCTTGGTTCCTCGCTTGTCAACAATGCGAGTCTTGACTCCACAACGACTCAGCCAGGTCGATAGCATGAGTCCTGCAGGACCGGCACCCACGATGAGGACATCGACATGGTCCTCCTTAGCCGGGACAGTTCCAGACATGATATGATGTTTTCACTTTGGATAAACAAAGTGCTAGATATTGAGTCAAAGGAGGAAAGCACAGTATTGAATTCAAATCATTGTTCATTTACAAGGTTCTTATATAGGTACTGACGTTGTATAGTGTCTACTATCTCGGACCATGTGGGTTGAAACGTCGGCGACGATGTGGGGGTGACATTGAACACCGGTTTACCCCACATAACGTGTACCCCGCAATGCACTGATTTGTTCCGAGTCCAATTGATTCTCTTCTTCGCTACTCCGGGGTTCCCCTCTTCGGAACCCGGGGTTTGGGGAACCTGCCGGTCGGATAAGCGAGATTGACGCTCGTCCCGATGCCGTATGGGGTCTTCCGATTAATAACCTTTCTTAGTGATTGGGAAGTTTAACTAAACCCTTTTCCCTGTGTTAGGCACATCGGTATTGGATCGATCGGAAGTACTCTCCGACCTAATGACTTTCCAGTCCGAGATCTTCAAACTTAAAATGTGTGTCTTACATTACTCTACAGGACTAGTAAACTCGATAAACTAGCAATATCCCATTAAATCTGACTGTCGAAGAAAAACTCGCTGGAAATGGCGGGGAAGAGGATCTGCCACCGTTGATCAATGCCAAAATTGGCATGTTTAGTAATATGTACCTGCAGAGAACCCCAGGACATCCCCAGGTTTCCAGGTTTCCAGGTTCCCAGTACTTAGTTAACTTTCCCTATTCAAATGGCACCCTGAACTGGGCTAATCTTTACGTCTACCATGATATTAGTGGTATGAGTTGCAAACGGAAACTATTCCCGGGCCTGTTACAGATAACATTTTCCTTTTAAGCCTAGCTTCAACATCCGCATACTAGACCTCCAGCATAGAGTAGACCGTGAGATAGGTATGTCCAAGAGTACTGCAAGCAGCGACACGGCCATGTTCTCACATAACATGATGTCACAATCGCCTTCTGCATATAATCTTCGTTATTTTATTCTGCTTAGCATTGACTGTGGCAAAGGAAGGGATGGTTACTGTATGCTTATTTGCGTCTGTGAACCACTTCCCTTCGCCCGTCGCCTCTCTTGCTTCATGATGGACCTTTTCCCCACAGACATAGAACCAGGAATCCTGCAAGCTCTGGGTAGAAAACCTTCTCATGACCTTCACCGAGGCTGCAAGACTAGTCGTATAACTTTGAGAAAGAATACCAACCAATAGTACCAAGGAAATTAGCACTCATGGACTCTTCCCCCATATCTTCAGTCCACTCGTTTTCTTCATTTGCTTTTCCAAAGCAACCGGATCAACTGGTTTCAACAGGTTGAAATTGCAGAGAAGATCACCAGAAACTTCCATTGTAGCTCCCCACTTGTCAAATTTGCCACAGTACTTGATGAAAACCCTTAGCACAGCCAACCGGGCCCGGATTTGGAAACTCACATTTGGTGCCGAAAACACCGTAACCAGATTCCGTTCTCCAAAGAATTGATACCCCCCTTCTACCACCATATGTGACCGACAGACTAGGTCCAAATCGTGACGTTTGAGGAAAGTCACAACGACCTTCCTTCCAAATACCCAGCTCACCCTTCGATCATCGTTAGGTCCCCAGTCTTTGATATTTGCGGGATCGCTCCACAGAAGATCATTCAGAAGACCCTGATCAGGCACTTCAGTAGGACGAGCAATGTTTCGAATCTCATTCAAATCGGAAAGATTTGGAGAAAGCCCGCCATGCACACAGAATATTTTTTCGGCGACAATCGCAGCGATCGGAAGACAATTGAACACATCGGTAAACGTTTTCCACATCTTGACACTGCATCTTCGCTTGCATTCGTCATGGAACCCGTAGGTTCGAGAGACATTGGCGCATTCATGGTTACCCCGGAGTAGAAAGAAGGACTCGGGGTTTTTGAGCTTGTAGCACAGAAGGAGAAGTATTGTTTCCAAGCTTTGCCTACCGCGGTCAACATAGTCTCCCAAAAACAGGTAGTTTGAGGCGGGAGGGAATCCAGACATTTCAAAAATGCGAAGAAGATCTGTAAATTGTCCGTGGATGTCCCCGACAATGTGAATTGGTGCATTCAGCTCTAGTAGAACAGGTTGGGAAAGGAATAGGTTGCGGGCGGCTGAGCAAATGGACAGGATCTCATTATCGTGGAGACATAGCCTTTTCTCAGGCTTTGATTTTCCCACTTGGAGTAATCGTGAGATCATGCCGTCTATATCAAATAGAGTAGATCTTTCCATGTTTCTGCGATCTCGAGAAGAATCGTCCCAGATTATTGTCTCGAGATCCAGTTGGTTGTGTTTTCGTAAAATGGATTCATTCGTGGCTTCAAGGACTCCGGGGGGCGGAGTTTCGGACAGAACATCTGATCTTTGACCACAGTCCTGATTCAGTTCGTTCGCGTTCTCAGTTGACGCAGTTTTGTTGTTATTCACTGGCAAGCCGGGGCTGTCATGCTTGCTGAAGTTGCGTAGGTGATGACTTCCTCTTTTTAGGATGTCAAAGAATGAAGAAGGTCTTTTGGGTGAGCTTGCGAGATCGGAACAATGAGTTGTGCTTCGCTCAGTGGTATAGTCAAAGCCCACCTTCTGGACCTGCTGAAGGTCGTTTGACTGTTGCTCTGGAAGCTCCTTCTGAGGAAGCCGTTCCCCTTTCGGTATCACTGCAATGATTTCATTTTTGCTTCCTTCATCCTCTGGGCCAAGCTCGCTTTCCTTCGGTATCAAATGAGAAGCCGGGGTCTGATTGGTAGTGGTAGGAGGTAGCTCGTTACTGGCAGTTGGCATAGCTCTGGCTGGTGCGTCTCAGCAGCCGATTCCTTCGAACAAACTATTGTATGTCAGTGCGGAGGTTATGTTTTCAAGAAGCTGGGTTATCATGCTGCCTGCGTTTCTCCTGGCAAGTGGGTGGCAAAAGCGAACAACCCTTGGCAAAAGTGTAAATGGTGTGTGACGAGGAGGAGTAAATATCCTCGTATGTTATCTTACTCTTCTACGGCATGTGAGTGTGTGTGCACGTGTGTGTGTAGTTCATTTACACGACCGCTTGCTGAGCGATATGCTGTCTACCACACCTAGTTATAACCAAGTCTCTATGTGCGTACATATATACTGTACTGTATTGCACTGTCTCCTGGAATGAATCTAGAGCCTCTTCCAGGACTAAAGTAGCCTAGCGGCCATTTGAGTTATCAGGCTGCCATGGTAGCGCGTCATCTCGAAGGTGCTGTGACACCTCCACAAATGTAACTCGGCTTTCACCGTCTTAACCCGCGAGGCGGTGTCAGATTGCCTCTCCTCTTCCCGAGTATCAGCAGATTTCGGCACGCTACCAAATGCTTCGCCTATCCTCCTCCTGAGCTTCTTCCGATTGCTCTCGGGTTCGGGCTGTGTCTCGTTGGCGATGCGTCTGCACATCTCGTATTTACTAGATCTGTTCAATACGGCACAATCCGAAGCAACATACTCGTTCTCTTCCTCAATTCTCAGCTTTTGGTTCTCCCTGGCTACCTTATAGCCATTGCTGGTCTCCTGGCTGAAACCCCGATTCGCCCGGATATACCTTAGCTGGCACATTGCGACACAGTCTTGGGAATATGAGCTCTGCCCAGCCTCAACGGCGCTGTTTAGTGGTATATAGGCCAGGTCAATCCACATCCACTGTATTGACGACAGTGGTAGCATGTCGAGGTCAACTGCTTGTGCCTAGCGTTTGACGCACCGTGGCCTAGATATTTAGTAACCCTCTATTGGTGTAAGCATGCCTACACTTGCCTCAATACTGCCTGCACTCGCCATCAAGTGGGGTCTAGCAGTTTTATTGAGTCATAGTTGGTTGATACAGATGGTTCAGTTTCAGGTCAGCGGCTCGCCACTCCAGATTCAGTGGCTGACATATCGACAGGGAGTATGTAGTAACCTAGCAGGTCAGCACCATATCTCTAGCTATTTTTGTAGCTGGCATTAGCATATTAGACAGTCCTTCAAAGTCAACATACCACGTGGTGACCATTGACTGAATGCGGTGCACATCACGGATACCTTTCGTCCCCACTTGAAAAGTACCGCGGGACCAGATAGGAACAACCGTTGTTCCTGAACTGAACACTGACTCCATATTCTGCCACATTCATGCTCCCCCTCGAGCATGTACAAGTGTATAGAATAATCACTCATCATGTTCGGCTGGGGTCCTGGATTATGTATGTGTCCCCTTTTCTTTGAGTCGATGGCGCGGAATGTGGCGTGTTCCCCTCACTGTCAACAACTCACGATATCAACGTCGCTAACCCACGGTCTCTAGCCCTCTCTTCGGCAGCTTCAGAGCCTGAGAAGGAACGCACTCCTCCTGCAGAACCAACTCCGCTCGACTTTCCTGCTTACGATCTCCCCGATGCCGTCTCCAACGACTCCGACTCGACCCTCCGCGGCCTGTTCACACAACTAGCCTCTATTAAGCGACCCCAGGATATCTCCATCGATCGCTTCAAGCCTCTCAACCTCCACGTCGAGTCCGATGTCGAGGTCTCACAGATGTTCCCTGCCGACCAGGCGCGGTCTCTACCCCCGCTGCCCTGGGAGGAGCCGGAAATCAAGTCCGCCGAGGGGGGCGAGGATCAAGCGCGCCCCCTGATGAGCAATGGACTCCCTTATCCGCCCAGAGACCGATTCGAAACCCTGCGGACGGAGTTGGCGCTCGATCCCGATGACGTCTTCCGAGAAGTGGCTCGTCTGCCACTCCGCGAAGGTCGGAGTCGGGTCCGCGTGACCCAGACCAGGAAGTTCTGGACAGGCCTCGAGCGCATGTCGCAGTACTGGGATACAAGTATCGACAATTACTTTGAACGTCCCGTGACACCGGAGCCTACACCGGAGCAGACTTCGCCCGCGGAGCATGAAACGCAGACAGACGAAATGCATACGGACACGCCACTCCTGGATACTACGCAACCCGACTCTACGGATGGCAAGATGGACGTGGATGGATCTGAAGCCGACACTCGCACTTCCACTGGCAGTACGCCCGATGCAAAGATCTCTCGCCCCACAGTGCCCATGTACACGGGTCGACGTATTGGAGCCGGCACCGAAATGCCCGACGACGTGCGGGAGGAGACCATTCGTTCCTTCATCGAGATGGCAGCCTGGCCTTTTGGATGCCAGGTCACCGTTCCCACATTACCGCCCCGGCTCACGGTAGGTAATCTGCTGTTCCCTGTGCGGCAGTCCTTCCAGATAGCTCGATCTCCGAAAGACCGCCAGATCGCCCGACAGGGGATCCTCGAGGGACCCGTCTTCATTGCGCAGTGTCGCCCCGAGACCACTTTCCGAGTCACGGGCGACGAGCCGGGCTCGGGAATCGGGGAAGTGTGTGACCTGTTCCGCGAAGTCGGAGGCATGCTTCTTGCTGCGCAGGAGCGTGCTCGTGAGGGTGAAGCTGAGCTGCGACCTGGTGAAGGCAAATGGTGGACTACGAAGCCCCGTTTTGGCGGTGCTCCTAACGATGGGATCCTGGACGACCTCGTCCGAAATGCGGGGATCCATATTCCCGACTCCATGCTCGGGGACAGCCCCACTGCCGAGGAGGCGGAGACTGCTAGCAAGCGGCACAAGTTCGAGCATTCCCAAGGTTCATATTCCACGTCTCTAGCGCGTCGACCTAGTGCCATGCGCAAGCTCTCTAGTGGTGAGAAATGGAAGATCCTCCAGCCTGGTCCTAGCCTGTGGGACAAGCGCATGATCTATGAGCAGATTGGCAGAGCGAACAACAGCCCTTATGATGATGTACGTCCCCAGTCCCCTTACTATATACTCTACTGACCCATTTAGATCTACATGGTCTCATCAATCAACCACCACGTCGCCATCCTGCATCTCCGCGTCCACCGTCGATACCTTGAAGTCCTCAACCAGGGCGATAGCACATACCCAAAAGACTCCGATCCCGACCAGCCATGGCACGTCCTCAAGCTCCAGCGTACCCGATGGTACGATCTATTCGACTCAAATGACCGCATGGAAGCTTTAAAGGCTGTCTGGCGTCTCTTCCACTACCAGCTGAGAACGACTCATCGCAATGGTTGATGGTATATCCGATCCGATCACCCTTTTCCTTGGTCTCTCCCGCGCTTCAGGAGGATTTGATATAGCGCATCATGTACATACATGACCCAACAACGGCCTTGAGACTGCGCCGTGCTCGGCGACGACTCGGCCATAGCGAGCTTGTACATAGAACATTGGCCGTTTTGGGGGTTTGGTCGCATTCGAAGCATCATTAGGTCACGAATAGACCACACGTACACGTTGTTCGAAGTTATGACTGGTGTGATAGATGTGTAGCTTTCATGTAGATCAGTTCATAGATCCAGAGTCAAGTTATGCTCCAGGGTTCTCTAGGTAGGCACTCTAGACAAGGTCTTGAGCTATGTATGCCACTGCTGTGTTATATGTCATCTAAGAATGAACTGGGTGATTCCGAGGTTCCAGATTTTGAGTACATGTATATCCATGGATATTGCCCAGGTGTAGAGGAGAAGATCGCCCGAATTGCGAATGGAATAGCATGGACATGGACGAGATATATCAAGATTGACATCCATGGATCTGCTCAGGCCCATGGACTGGAATCTAGAATCTACGGCAAGGTCCCCCACGTAGGCAGCATGTCTCAACGAAAGCCTTGAAGCAGACAATAGAATCACCCGGGCAGGAGATTACAGAAAGACCAAGTATACCCAGGTTACCAGGCAGCCCAGACTCAGACGGAAACCTGAAAGGAAACGATCACATTCGTAACAGACAAGCGCCGTGAGGAAGAGATTTTAGTTATTTTGTTTTTGAAAAGAATTTCCTTTTGCCTTCTCGTTATCAACAAGAAAAGCTTGAGTATCACATCATGCATCTTCCCCCAATCAAGACCCATTTCCCATCGCTCCCAGAAGCCCAAACCCCACGCGAAACCGAGAAATGAGTAGGCGTGTCGTAAATAGAACAGGGTTTGTAGGAAGAAGTCGAAGGCCGACCCTTGTTTCGAGGGACATCCCAGAAAGTTTTAACCCTCCAACCTCCGCACCGAGAAAATCATACTGAGTTTGGAGTTATTTACTCCTGGGTCTCATCGACCAGAGCGTTGCGCTTGGCCTCGACACGCTCCGCCCGACGCTCACGGAGAGCCTTGTTCTTGGCACGCTTAGCGTCCATCTCCTCCTTGAGGACACGCTCACGGGCGCGCTCAGCCTTGGCCTTCTGGATCTGTAGTTGTCAAGACGAGTCAGTCTTGTTCTGGGTATTGTTCCTCACACCGGATTACTCCCAAAGCGTGGGAGTATATCGAGGGGGTATGACTTACGTGCTCAACCAAAGCGCGCTTGTGCTTGAAGGTGTTACCCTTGCTCAGGTGGTACAGCTCGTGGTAGAGGTGCTTGTCGATCTTGCCGGCGGCACGGTAGCGGACGAGCAGACGACGGAGGACACGCATGCGGCGCATCCAGAGGATCTGGCTGGGCATACGGGCATCCTTGGTACCCTTGCGCTTACCCAGACCGCGGTGACGACCGATGCGGCGGGCCGCGGTGAGCTCACGGGCGCGGGCACGCGAGTGCATGGTGACGGGCTTGCGGATGATGAGGCCATCGCTAACGAGCTTGCGGACGGTCTGGCGGGAGTTGGCGTTGGAGATCTCGTTCATCTCATTGGGGTCGAGCCAAATCTTGCGCTTGCCGCAGCCGACCACGGAGGCGGCGAGGCGCTTCTGGGTGCGAAGGTTGACCCTGGACGGAGGAAAATGTCATCGTCAGCCTTTGCACACAATACACTCTCCACCCGGTCGTTTCCTCCAGTGTTCCGTGCTCGTTGTCGGTGAGTTCGAGCAACATGATTCACAGCATATGGTTCTCGGGATGGTGGCTGCAGGGTATGAGACTCACATCTTGATGTCGGCGTATGGTCGTTGGCGGATGAAGTTCTCGTAGCACTCAACTGGAAATCCACGGTGAGGAGTTTGGGGCGGGCCGATTAGCTAATGCGCTGTAAGCGAGTTTGGCCACTTTAGGGTCTTGAAGTGCGCTTAGGGCTGGTACCCTGATTAGTAAGACTAACCTCTAGTTAGGCGGCGATGACGATGGTTAGGGTAATTGTCAAGTCATTTTGTACAGGTGACAGTCCACGGGCATCCTTTCAATCTTTCAATATTTCAATATTTCTTCCTATTCAATTCATTTGTGTGATCAGAGAGGAGAGACTGAACAGCGATCTGAACCACGTGACCGCAGGGTTCTTTTCAAGTCACATGACTTCGAACTCCGGTTAGGAAGTCTGCCAAGTCTCTCCATAGATCAACTTGTCTGCCAAGGCCTAGATTCTTCATAGATTGGTAGCATAGATGTACAACATTGCATATATACAGCACTCCAGATCAATCAGACCAGAGCAGTATCAACATTCAGCCATAACAACTTTTATACGAATAACAAGGTAAAAAAAGAGCCCAAGGGTATATCTATAGACGAAGAGATGCGTGTAGATGCAGCCTTGGGATGCTCATAAAAACATATCATCACTCATCGCCAAGCGAATCATCTCCTAGGTCCACCTTGCCAATACTCCATACCTCCTTCTCGTCATCCACCTCGTCCTGGGACAGGCCCAGGCCGCCCTCGCCACCTTCAGCAGCCTTGCGCTCACGAGCCTGGGTCGCAAGTCGGATAGCAACACGCTTGAAGTAGTCCGACATGCTGCGCTTCGGGCCTGGGGGCAGTGAAGCACCAGGTCCGGCCATGTACTTGTCGAAGATTTCGCTCTCGGAATCCTCCACGCCGAAGAGGGACAGGAAGGCAGCTTCCGCAGCCAGTTTCACCGGAATGACCAGGTCGCGGACGCTGGCGAAAATTGGCGGAGCCAGCATGGCCAGGTGAGGACGAGTCAGCTCGGGGTGCAGACGGCTGACGGTTCGGATGACAACGAGGGTCAACCGGCGGGTATCGGAATTGGCGCCCGGTGGAATGACGGGCGCCAGGGCTTCGAAGATGGCCTTGTGCGTCTCGAAGCTGTGGTTGCCATCCTCAGACAGGAGGAATTTACCAGCGGCGAGGACGCTGTTGTCTGACACATAGGGCTGTTCACAAGTTAGCAACCGAACCGAGCAAACTCGAGAGGGAGAGAATCAACTTACGTCCTTGTTTGCAATGCCCTGGCAGATGGCCGTGACGGTCTCGGTAGGGAAATGCTCCATCAAAGTGGCAGGAGCCTCCACTAAGAGAGCATTTAGGCCAAGCACAGATGCGTGCGAGTACTCTCCGTTGAGAATGCGACTCCTGGAGATTGAAATGTGAGCACAGGACTAGCAGACCCTGAATAGAAGGAAACATACTTGATAAGGGGAATCGCACTCGACTCGGGCAGCACCTTGACGAGCGCACCGAGCAGGCGTGCGTTGGTCATTGCGACAGAATCTACAACACATATTAGCTACTTGATTCACATGGCAAACACTTGGGGACTTACCGGTCTCATCACTGGCATCATCGTCAATCAAAGCCAGAATGGCCGTCCGAGATGCCTCGCTCATGTTGGCACCGGCCTTGCCGACTACCTCCTTGAGGGCCTTCATCATAGCATTCTTCACGCCGATATCAGTGGTCTTCGAACCCGTGATCAGTTCCGCGATGAGCGGGTCGACTCTTGGAGTCAGAGTGATCAAGATACCAAGACCCTTGGCCGCGCGGTTGCGAAGAGTCTCGCTAGACGGATCTGCCAGACCACGGGCAAAAGTACGCTGGAGTTGAGGTAGGAAGGGCTTAACAGCCAACGGAATCTTCTCCAGAAGCTTGTTGAGGGTATAGAAGATTGCACATTTTATGTCAGTCGAACGCTCCGACACAACACGAATGAGCGGACCAGTGATCTGGGTGACGAAGGGCTTGAGCGAATCAGAGCCAGTACGGTCAATCACATCAGAAATGGCAAGGGCCGACTGTGTACGCTGCTCGGGGTTGCCATTGAGCAGACCTTGTAAGAAGATCGGCAAGATGGCCATGATACCCTTGGGGAGACTGAATCCAGGAAGGTCCGCACCAGCGACGCCAACTTGGCGTAGGATCTGGCGGGTGGGAATCGCCAGAACCTCCATCTCCTCCTTGCGCATGTGGGAGACAAGGCCGCTGAGAGCGGTCCATGCTGCCTTGACAACATCCTTGTCCCTGTCGTCAAACGAAATGAGCAAGACGCGGATCAAGTCTGGATGGTAGCGCGAGAAGTCGGCCTCAGCATCCGAGAAGAACGTGTTGAGATGGAGAGCAGCCTTAGCCCGGCGACGGTGATCATCGTGCTTGACAAGGCTGATCATCACATTCATGGCGACGTTCAGACCATCATACTCATCCACAGAGCGCAACACGGTGTCGAAAGAAGTGCTGAGTTCCTCGCGGAGATCGTCGTCTTTGGTCTCGATGATTCCATCCATGAGAGAGTTGAGAATATTGGGAAGCCTTCTCGTCATGGCTGAGCCTGCAACCTCGGCCAAAGACGCTAGGGCTCTGGCATTGAAAGCAGACACAGGAGGCGTGAGCAGCGTGGGGATGAGGTTCGGAAGAATGATGTTGGCACGAGTTTGTTCGGTCAACAGAGTCAGCAGCGCGGACAAAGCTTGCTCGGCATCCTCGTCGTTTCTCAACAGGTGGAGAAGGTGAGGCAGAACCTGGTCAACGGCCTTCTTGCCCATAATCTGTTGCAGTGCATCAAAGGCCTCGGCGGCAGCCTCTCGCACATCCTCATCATTGTCGACCAGAGCCACACGCACGGTCGAAATAAGAACCTTCTCGAAGTCCTCCAGGCCCTCTGGGGTCGCAGCAGTGATGAGCTCCCGTAGAGCAATACAGATACCCTGCTTGACGTCCACATCGGGCGAGGTCTGGAGACCCTCTTCAAGCAACGGCAACAAAGTGGCCAACACAGACTCGCCAGCCTTCTTGATGAGGTCGCCAAGAGCGTTGCTGGCAATAACCTTTTGCTCCATGTTGGAAGATCCAAGGCGACGGATGATGAGCTGAGCAAGGGTGGGCACCATGTCCTTGAGAGCCTTGGGGGAGGCAACAAGGGCCTTCCACACAGCCATAGCAGCACTCTTGACCAGACCCGAGGTATCGCAGCGGCAGATGAACAGGGCCGAAAGAACCTTGTCTCTCCTCTCCTCTCCAAGAACCTCCAGCAAGGACTGGCCGGCCTGGGTTGCCTCTTCCTCCTCTTCCTCGGCGTCCGCCTTGCCGGAAATACCAGTAAGACTGAAGAGAAGGTCTCCAACCAGCTCGACGGAGCTGAGACGGATGCGGTAGCTGTCGTCTGCCAGACCGCGCTCTAGTTCGGGAAGCAGAAGGTCAATGGCCTTGGTGGCGAAGTTCTTGACGAGCAGACGACCCGCGCGAAGAGAGGTCTCACGGATCGACTCGATATCATCAGCCAGACCAGCAAGGATCGGGGGAATGATCTTGCTAAGGTAGTTGGCGAAGCTGTTACCGAAGCAAGCGGGCAAGAAGATGAAGAGGGTCATGAAGCCTTCACGAACGGCAGGCTTGGAGCTGGACACGTTCTGGAGGATAGTAGGCAAGGTCTCCTCGAGTCTGGTGGTACCCAGACCAGCAAGAACCTCCGAAAGGGCCTGGGCTGATCCCAGCCGGTCGCCGGCGCCAGTATCCGACTTGAGAGTAGCCATAAGGTTGGGAATAAGCTCGGGCAGAGCATCCTCCCCGAGCTTCTCGATAAGCGAACCAAGAGCCTTGGAAGCGGTAGCACGAGTAGTAGGGACAGGGTCGACAATAGCCAAGTTGAGACCAGCCACGAGAATAGGCAAGTGGGAGATAAGGTCCTTGCGCTCGGTAAGATGGGCTAGGCTGCCAATGATCTGTGCCGATTTGCGCTTGGTAGCAGACCGATCTCCAAGACCACGCTCGAGGATGCGCACGACAAGGGCCAGGGAGGGGGCGTCCAAGTAATGCACGAAAGACACCTTGATAAGGGAGTCCAGCGCCTCGTCGGTGTACTTCGTGGGGTCACTCAGGGCCTTTAGAAGCACACTAACAAGGCTTTTGACTTCGGGGTTGCTGATGACCTCTCCGAAGCGCTGGAGACTGCGGTTCGCTGCGTTACGGACTTCCTTGTGCGTATCATTGAGGACAATAGTAAGGGGCGGGATGATATCGGGTAGACTAGCAGCCAGCTGTTGCGGGTCAAGATAGGCCATGGCTCCAAGAAGATCGCAAGCTCCCTTCTGACTACGCCATTGAGTATCGTCCAACCCATCGAGCAGAGTGGGAAGAATCTTCTTCACACCATACGAGCTAAGGTTCTGGAAACAAGCCTTGGAAGCATCCAGACAAGCGTCACGAACATCAATGTTGACATCGCCGAATCCAGCAAGAAGCTGGGGAACAATTTGGATGACATAGGGCTCAAAGGTGCGTCCAAGGACGAAGGCGAAAAGCTCGTATGCCAACAGAGCACCCTGTCGCTGATGTGGCTCCTTCTTGTTCTCGGTGGCATCTGTCAACAGACTCATTATTCGGAACTCTCGCAGTGTTGAAATGCCCCTGCCACTCACAATACCTGCGAGACCGTAGGCAGCACCACGCTGGGTGGCATAGTTCTTGACGTTGAGCAGTGAGTCAAGCATTTGCTTCACATATTCTGCCGTCTTAGGACCAGACAATCTAATCAACGGAGGCAGACACTCCGAAACAGCGGATTGGACAGTTTCGGAAGGAGTAGGGAGCGTCGCAAGAAGCTTCTTGATAACTGTCTGCAAACGAGGGTCCTCGGCCTTCAAGTGTCGGGCCAGGGATCCGTAAAGCACCACGACCGCCTCGTTCAGCAGGTCAGAGCTCTGGGTCGCCTTATCGGAGGTTTCCAGTGTAGTCTCGAGGAGCTTCATGAGGTCCTCAACCTTTTGCTGAGCACGTTCAGCAACGATGGACTTGCCACTCTCTGACATTTGCGCCCGGACGGAAGGGTTCTTGTCGACGAGAGGGCCTCTCTCAATCAAGAATTGAAGGAAAGAAATGATTTGATCGCCTTCGAAGAAACCAGTCATGGCATTGAATGCAAGCGCGATACCACTTCGGGGCTCCCAAATGTCGGTGTTGTCCATCTTTTTGGGCATGCCATAAGCGTCCTTTTCGGGAGCCTTGGGCTTAACCTCCTCCGAATACTTGGTCTGGAGTTCAGCCAAGATGCCGGGGAATTTGCTCTTGTCGATCTCGATCGCGGCAGCCAGGGCTCGGGCGGCAGCACCCCGGAGTTGACTGTCCTTGGAGTCTAGGTATTTCATGATCTTAGCGTAGGCGGTGTCATCCACCTCCAAGGCGTTCTCTTCCCAGATCGAGTCTGCGATCACAGCATTTTCTTCCACATGGTCGTGGCGGCTCAGCCAAATGTGTTCAGAGAATTCGAGGTCTGTCAGATCGATTTCATCGTCGATGACTTGCAACACAGATGTCCTGACAGAGGCTTCAGAGACAATAGTACCTTGAAGGAGGATATCCAGCTCTCCACTGGTAATGTTGGGAGAAATACAGCTGCAAAAGTCAAACAGCGTATCCTTGATCAACTTGTAATGCTGAGTGTATTTCTGCATAGCAGAGAGGAGCTGCTGGAGAACTTCAACGCGAGGCAGACGAACATCAGCGAAAGAGCCAGAATGGAAGGACAAAAATTCAAGAGCAAGTAGAACCTGCTCGCCTTCAGTGTCACCCTTGATTTCCTCGATTCCGTTACGAGTCAAGATCAAAGAGATGAGCGGGATCACATAGGCAAGAGACGTGGTGTCAAGAGGGCGCTGCTCAGATGCAAATCGCAACCGGTACAGAATTCTCGTAACAAGCTCTCCAAGGTGTTCTCTTTCCATCTCCGCAGGCAGGTTTGTGTTTCCAATAGCGCGTAGTGTCGCGATTCCCACAAAAGGCCGGGTGTTGCCCAGGCGCGAAGACAATTCATTGGCACACACGATATACGCCTGAGACACAACATCGCCAACGAACAGACCAGCACCGGCATTAGCAAGAGAGAGCAGGCAGCTAACAGCGGCATTGATCCACCCCTCAGGGTCATTGGCAGGACCAGTCGCAAGACCCCGAATAAGGCCAGCTCCTCGTTCGATTCGCTTGACTTCTTGGAGAACCTCCTTCCGAATTTCTGCTTCCTTCTTGAGCTGAGCATTGACCTTGGATTGTTCCTCGGCAGTGAGCTTCTTTTGCTTCTGGCCCTTCTTCTCTGCTAGCTGTGCCCGGAGTTCTTCCTCCCATTTCAAGGTATCATAATCCTTAGTGCTCTTGTTGAATGCAGGTTGCTTAGACTTGCTGCTCAACACATCAACAAAGACAGTCCCTTCGGGAGTACGGGCAATTGCGGCGTCGGTAGCGGTAAACCTGGCAAGACGAGCGCCATCCAGATCTTCCTTGATTTGGTCAACTAGACGGGGGATCATGACATCAGGAGCAACGAAAGCCAGATCACCTGCGGCGCTCCACACAGCGGAGTTGACTTGCGGTACAATCGATTGAACAGGGTCTGTGTTGACGCGGACCAGTTGCTCAATGCACTCTGCAGGGTGAGCGCGAACCAGGTTTCCAGGATCGGTGCCTGTTCTCAAGCATAGATCAATCCAGGAAGCATTGGGGACCATCTCCTGGCGGCCAAGGACAAGCATATTGATGAGTTGATTGTCAAGATCGGGAGACGGACCCTGAGATCCCTCCTTAGGAACAGGACAGAGGCCTTTCAAGACCAAGTGAAGCAGGCGCTCACTCGCCGGTCCTGCGGAAACAGCAGCCGATTCCTTCTCCGCAGTCCGGAAAGAAAAGATCCAAGCCCAGATAGCATCGACGACAGTACGCCCGATGGATGCAACATCCTTTTGATGAATTTCGGATAGTGTTCCTACGGCAGTCTCACGGAATTTCATGGACACGGAGGGGCCAGTGATAGCATAAATAAAGGTCTGGGCCCAAGCGATCTTGGCAGCATCTTCAGTATCGTTGAACTTGGATCCAGAAGTGACGGCCGCTAGAGCCCTCACTAGCCATTGCATTTCAGCCTGTGATCCCACCTTCGAGTAGGCCTTGGGGTTGAGAAGGAAAGAGGGCTTCGAACCCATGGTCATGGATTGCGAGGACTTTTCTTCCCAAGTGGACTTTTCAGACCCAGAAATGTCCGCAACTCGCTGGAATAGAGCCAAAAAGACGTATGCGGATGACAGGGCGCCGCTTTGTGCGGAGGGGAGGGGATTAGAAGCAATCTCGCCAAACAGATCCTTCATCCTCGAAAGGAACTTGGTGACCATAGGCTCAATTTCGGAGCTCTTCAAAGCAGTAATATCGGCCTTCCACAGTACTTCGCCTACATTGAGCTGCCAGATCTTTCGGAATGGGATTCGCTTTTCGGAAATACCCTTACTGATGGTATTTACAATGTCATCACTGACCTTGACAGACGATTGGACAAGGAAAGCAAGGTGCTTGTCGAAGGCCTTGAGCTCTTCTTCCAGAGCGGCCTCGTTGGCCTCTCGTGAAAAGACCGGTCCGAATCCCTGTACAATCTCTTTTGAGACGTCTACAGACAACGGAACGGCCGATATTGCCTGCGCATAAGCGATACGGTGCTCAGGAGCCGTGATCTTCTGTGTTTTCAAGGGACCGATAATTTCACTAGTGATCTTCTGGACCAAGGACTCGGTCTTGCACCGGGAGAGCAAGGATTTGAAAGAGTCGGCAGCTCCTTGTCGAATCGCCGCATTGTTGGACTTCATGTTGGTCAAAAGGTGTTTTGAGAAACGAGACTGGACCAACTCTGACAGGTCAATATCCTCAGGCAATGAGGAGCTGAAAGGCGGGATCACGCCTGTCAAGATCACCTCGGGTGCTCTCAGCATGGATTTCTCCATTGGAGGCACCAATTCAGTTGCCACATCTTCAGCTGTGACAAAGGAGGCAAAGAAGTCCGTCAGTCCACCGGCCACATGGGAAGGCACCGGGGATTTTGAACTGATAATCTCCTTGACATAGAAGGCCAGAATTGCTTTCTTTGACTGCTCGAGAACCGATACTCTGGCTGGTAGTCTTGCGCAAACTCCGGAGATAACGCCCAGAAGAAGTGCATTCTTCGATGCCGCCATCGTGTCTGCAGTCAGTCGGCTGACCGACTGGCGCACAGCGTCCTCGCCCCATGTCTGGTTGGAGAACACCGCGCGGAGAGCACGTCTAGTAACCCGGAGAGCTGCTAGCCTCACTGTGGCCTTGGGTGTGTGTGCGAAACAATTTTCCAACGCCTTTGCATCCACGGTGATCAGGTCCAGGACAATGGCCAGAGGCGTGGCCTCATCCTCGCTAGCCTGCTGCAAGAGAATGCAGCACCACTCCAGCAAGACGAACGCAGATGCCGAGTTCAAGCCGCCTTTCACTGCCTCGGTCTGTAGTTTTTGGGTCAAGTATTTAAAGTGTTCTGTGGCAGCCAGTGTTCGGAGGAGGGTACGGAGGCATTGCTGAACGGCATGTCGCGATGGTCGGTCGACGTAGCGGGGATATGTCTGAAAGAGTAGCGCTAGGATGTCATGGTGGGATTCCGGAGACAATTCGGATCCTAGAAGTGTCAATGCTTACCACTTGCCAATAGAGGGTGAATTAGACTTACCGATCCTATCGCGAAGTTCTTGCAGGGCCCGGAGCCTGCGCGAGGTCGAACTCGAGAAGAGCGCGACCTGCAAGGGCTCCAGATCCCCGGCCTTGACCTGGTCCCATGGAATTCCATCCATGATCGGAGGTCAATACGGGGGAAAAGAAGGGAGGGTGGTGGGTAGTAGAAGGAGGAATTTGGTGAAGTGGGCTGGAATCGATCGAATGCTGTCATAAGAGTTTTGTGTGGGGACGAGAGCTGGTTCCGCTGTTAATCGTCATGTCCAACCCTCGACTTGTTTCCTTTCACCACCTCACATCTCCCCCTTGGTAAGTCTCTTGCGATCTTTCCTTGCTTTATTCGCTTTATCAGATTTCTGATCGTTCTATGGTCTTCCGCAGACCCCTCCCATAATGCCGCCGAACAATAAGAAAAAGAAGAAGCCCGCGTCCAACCCGGCTCGCGGCTTCGCAACTGTCTCCGTACCTTCGAAACCCAAGCCGGAGGGCACAGAAACTCCTTCTACAACTACCGGGGAGTTGAAATCCACGCCGCAGAATGAACCGCAACCCACACGTGCTGAAGAACGCCCCGCCAATGCGGGCACGCAAGATAATGTCCCCTCGTTACAAGATTACTCGCCCGAAGAGCTTGAGAAACACCTGGAAGAGGCAGAGCTACAGATATTGGTCGATAAGTACGCGGCCAAGTGCAAGAGTGATGGAGCACGTCAGGCCACCAAGCTAGAGACCGAGAAGCGGGTATTTCGACAGCAGTCGGTGACATTGAGCCTTCTCGAATGGCTTCCAACCGAGATGCAAGAAAGGATTCTGGAATTGGCCAGTTCTGAGGAGCATGACTATCTCATTTTGAATGCACGAAATGGTAGCGCCAAGCAGACAGGCTCCGAGGAGGAGCTGTATATGAAGCTTTGGACCTTGAAGGAGACCCTCCTCAAACTTGGATTCCCGGAAAATCGCACTGAGGAGGCACTGAAACACGTTCTCTTGTACTTTGTCGGCAACCCAATGAATGCCAGTCGGGACGTGGTGTGGAACCTGGACGAGGCGCTTGAGTGGCTGGCAACGCATAGTGACAAGAAAGAGCTTCCGTCTTATGTGCAAACTACTTCTCGGCCCCAAAAATATGAGAACAGTGTCACATCATGGATGATTGGTAAACCCAGGCTCTGATTACCTCGTAAGAAAGAAATGCTGACCCTCATCAGAATCAGAGCCATCACGGTCCTCCACTCCCAATAAAATGAATGGAAACAAGCAGGGAAAGCCAAAAGCTGATTGGAAGGCCGCGAAAGCTCCTCCTCCTCCTGTTTCCTATGACTCTGATAGCTCGATTGATCCAGACACCATGGTTCCAGAATGGCTGGAGATGCAGACCAAGCTATATAGCCTACAGCCGGACCTGTTTGATCGTCCAGGCAGGGGCAGAAAAGCTCGCGGGCCAGCAACTCAGTTCGACGATCCTGAGGTGGTAAAGCTTCAACGCAAGATTGCGAAGATCGAAAACGATGTTCTCTTCGAGCGTCGGGAAGCCGAGTACATCTGGAAAGACAAGCTGGAAGAGCTCAGAAAGGACGCGGCATTTATCCGTCGCCCTCCCGAAAGAAAGAAAGAGGAGCCGCCTGCCGAGGAGGAGCAGGCAAGCGTGCCAGCCCTTGATGGACTCGACTTGAGTATGCCATCAATGGATGAATTGGATGGCGGGCTCGGCGATATGTTCCAGGAGCAACCCGAAGGCTCAGGTTCAGTTCTTGGTCTCCCTCCGCCCGTGGCCGGAATCTCTACTACTATTCGTGACTTTGGGAAGACGGTTGGTCTGAGTCCTCGGCGGGTACTGGAAGAGACTTGCAAAGCAAAAGACTCGTCATGCAAAGTTGTCTATCAGGACACTTCCATCTCAGGTCATATTAATCGGCAGGCTGTCGAGGTGCGGTGGTCCAAACCGCAGGAAAACCCGTTTCCACTTGTTGTGGAGTCGGTTACTCACAAGTCGAATGAATTTGCGACTTTCGTCTCGATGGACTCGCTCGCAACCCCGACTTCTCAGCAGGCTGAGGGATACGTCTCGACTCTTGCCCTGTTTATCCTTTTTCCCCAGAGCTCCAAGGAGGGCAAAGCCTACCTACGGCTGCCCGCAGTGTGGAGGGATCTCTATACTGAATTTTCAAATCTCAAGAAGATCCAGGAAGATGAGATTGATAAAAACGCAGTCAAGGACTTGAAGCGTCTGGTGCAAGAGAATCAAGCCAGTTTCGAGGACGACGTGGTCCTTTTGGACAATTTCCGCAAGAGGAATGGCAATGGCAGCAAGCCCAGCAGCCCGTTGAAGGGCCCTTTCAGGGATGGCTACTTTGGAAATGACCAGCAGTTACAGGAGGCATGGGTGGCAAAGTCATCTACTCCGTCCTTCCATCGCATGATGCAGGGAAGAATGAACCTCCCGATCTGGAATTTCAAGGAGGACATTCTAAACACTCTAGATACTCACCGAGTCCTGATCATTTGCAGTGAGACGGGAAGTGGAAAGAGTACCCAGATTCCTTCTTTCATCCTGGAGCACGAGATGCTACAAGGCCGTCCATGCAAGATCTATGTGACGGAGCCTCGTCGTATCTCAGCAATCTCGTTGGCACGACGTGTTAGCGAAGAACTGGGAGAGAGCAAGAATGAGGTCGGCACTACTCGTTCTCTCGTTGGTTTTGCCGTGAGACTCGAAAGCAAGATCAGCTCGTCCACCCGATTGGTTTACGCGTATGTGACTACATCTGCCCTGATCTGAGTTCAAGCTAACCTGTTTCAGAACTACTGGTGTTGTTGTGCGGATGCTCGAACGGCCAGAAGACTTCCAAGATATTACTCACGTTGTCCTGGACGAAGTCCACGAGCGCACAATTGATAGTGACTTCCTTCTGGTTGTTCTCCGAAGGCTGATGCAAAAGCGTCCCGACCTGAAGCTCATTCTCATGTCCGCTACGGTCGATGCCCAGCGCTTCTCCAACTATCTCGGTGGCGTCCCAGTTATGAACATCCCTGGGCGGACTTTTCCCGTGGAGATGAAGTACCTTGAGGACGCAGTTGAGATGACAGGCTACCGACTTTCAGAGGATGACTCCAACGGAGTTCTTGATGATGACCCAGATGAGATTTCCGATTCCACCGGGGATGCTGCTGCCGGTGGTCTTCAAGCCAGTCTCGAGGGCTACTCCAAGCAGACACGGGAGACTATTCTCAATTTCGATGAATATCGGATGGACTACCAGTTGATCAAGAAATTGCTCCTGAGAATTGCCACCGACCCTGCAATGGACCACTACAGCAAAGCCATCCTAGTCTTCATGCCTGGTCTGGCAGAGATCCGTCGCTTGAATGATGAGCTTCTCGCCGAGCCTACCTTCCAAAAGGGATGGATTGTGCATGCACTTCACTCTTCCATTGCCAGCGAAGATCAAGAAAAGGCTTTCAACGTGCCACCCGAGGGCACAAGGAAAATTGTCATTGCAACCAACATCGCAGAAACGGGTATCACAATCCCGGATATCACGGCAGTGGTTGATGCAGGGAAGGAAAAGATGATGCGCTTCGACGAAAGGAGACAACTTTCTCGACTCGTTGAATCATTCATCTCTCGCGCCAATGCCAAGCAGAGACGTGGTCGTGCTGGTCGTGTCCAGAATGGTATCTGCTTCCACCTGTTCACCAAATACCGACACGACAACTTGCTCGCAGAGCAACAAACGCCCGAGTTGCTCCGACTATCTCTCCAAGACCTTGTCCTGCGAGTCAAAATCTGCAAGCTGGGCGAAGTCGAGCAGACGCTCCTGGAAGCCCTGGACCCACCGTCGCCGAAGAACATCCGGCGTGCCATTGACTCTCTCAAAGAAGTGAAGGCTCTGACCAGTAATGAAAGCTTGACACCATTGGGATCGCAGCTGGCAAAATTACCCCTAGATGTCTTCTTGGGCAAGCTGATCATCCACGGTGCTTTCTTCCGTTGCTTGGACGCTGCAGTCAGCATTGCTGCCATTCTGTCATCCAAGTCACCGTTCGTCAACACGATGGGCTCGAACTCGCAGCGTGATGCGGCACGGAAGTCTTTCGAGAGAGGTATGAAACATGCCCAGCCAATTTAACAGAATATCATTAACCATTACTCACTTATTCAGGTGACTCCGATCTTCTAACAGTATATAATGCCTACTGCGGCTGGAAGCGCGCCAAAAGCACACCCGGCTCCAGCGAGTACGCCTTTTGCCGCAAGAACTTCCTCAGCCCACAGACGCTCCTCAGCATAGAAGACGTCAAGCTACAGCTAATCGTCTCAATTGCCGACGCGGGGATGTTGAATCTAGACGCCTCCCAAAAAACCGCACTCAACCGGTTCGTCTTACTATCCCTCCTATATCATTCCCATCCAAACTAATACACCCCCAAACAGAGCCCGCTCAAGCAACCGCCAACGCCAATTCTTCACCATCCCCGAAGAACACGACCTCAACAGCACCAACGACGTGGTCATCAACTCCGTCGTCGCCTGGAGCTTCTACCCAAAACTCATCACCCGCGAAGGCAAAGGCTGGCGCAATGTCGCAAACAACCAAACCGTAACACTCCACCCTACCTCAATCAACAAGCACGCCGACCACGCCATCAAATGGCTCTCATACTACCATATCATGCAAGCGCGTAACCGGAACCTAAACGCCCATGATACCAGCGCCGTCGACGATTTCGCAATTGCCTTGTTATGCGGTGACGCTGAATTCAAGGTACGTCCCGTCCCCTGTTTTCCATTCCAGACCTAATCTAATCCGCACAGCTATACTCCGGCGTTATCTCCATCGACGCAAATAGAATCCGCTTCGCATTGCGGGACTGGAAATCAATGCTCGCGTTGAAAATTCTTAGTTCTCGTCTCCGTGAAATCCTCGCTTCTACCTTCCGGAATCCACATCGTCCCCTTTCTTATAAGCAGCAGCAGTGGCTGGATATTTGGCAGCAGATTTTTGCACATGCTGGGAAGAGGTGAACTTTTTGGATATTCGGTGTGGTTCGAGTATTGTTGAACTGTTATTGGATCTGGATCTGGATTCTATGTTGGGTGTAGTGTATGTACTTGGTTTTTCATTTGTTCTCATCTCATGTCTGATGAGTGTCATGAATTGGTGAGTGATAGATATGACTTCCTTGGGGCGCTGTTATAGACTTGGATAGATGGATTGCACAGTTGGGTTTGAGTACAGTTTTGATCCTGGTACAGTGAGAATAAAAGCATTTTCGATTGTTTACTTGCACCTAGATTTAGTTTTATTTCATGATTGGAGTCGTGACATGAATCAACTTTTACAGAGCTACAATTACGTTGAACATCATCAAGTCATCATCAATCCATTGAATTCGCAGGCCAAAAAAGGAAAAGATAAAACCCAGGCAGACATTGTATATCGCTATGGAGTTCATACCCATGGGAAGTTTCATGATCAATCATTACCATCATATCGTCTCTCTAAAACATAACCAAAACGGGGTTACAACCCAATGCCAGGACCCTTTTCTGACCAAACATAAGAACAAAACAACAAATGGAGATGGATCAGATAAAAAGCCAGCGCGATGTAGGAAATCGCAGAAGAAAAGTCGTCATAAAAAAAGTAGATATTCGTCACGTCATGGTCGTTAAGGCGAGAATCAATCACTCCCTGATGGGGATTGTATCGCCGATTCGTTTCGTCACTTGCTGAAACTGGAAAAAAAGTGTCTTCAGTAACCACAGATGGTGGATGGCTGCAGATGAGAGCCCGGGATGAGTCGTAAAGCCATGGTGCCAAAACCAGAGATATGCATGCCTCGGACAAGATGGTGCATCGCATGAGGTCGAGCGGAAGAGGCAAAAAGACGAGTGCTAAGCTGGAAAACAATAATCATGGCGATCGTCCCAAATGTCTGCGGCTTTCGTGAGACGGTTTTGCCGCAGATCTATTTCAACAAAACAAAACTCCATTCCAGAGCTGACAGGAAAGGCGTGACATAGTATCATAGTATTCATCGGCGGCGGTTCATCACACCGCCGGTTTTCATGGGCTGAAGGAGAGGCGCGCCTCCAACGGGGCCGCCGAGCGTGGTATCGGTGAGGGTCTTGCGGCGCTTGCTTTCGTATTCGCCGGCGCTCTCCGGGCGAGTCACATCGTCGTCTTCACGCATGCGCTTGCTGCCCGAGCCGATGGATCCGTTCACAGTGCTTGAGTACACAGGAGTCGACGTAGAGGCCATGGAGTAGGGGTCCGAGGCACCGTTGGCGGGAGTGCCGCGGGTGTCGCTAACCGCGTTGTACAAAGTGGTCGCTGCCGGTGGGCGCGGGGGAGTGTTGTATCCCGAGGCCCAGTGAGGAGGCGGGCCACCGCTGGTGCGAGGCGTCATGCGGCCGGAGCCATTCTGGGGCGGGGATCCAGTCATCTCAGGCGTCAACTGCGAGTGCTCGCCAGTGAGAGATCCCACCGACGGGTTGGTCGTATAAGTATACGAGTTGCGGTTGGAGTGGTAGGCCGATCCTTGGTCCTGCAGGTACTCAGGCTCCTGCTCGGGGGCCGAATCGTTGGCACCACTGCCCTGTGAATAACGATCAGACTTGAGCTCCGCAGACTCGCCCTCGGAGCCAGGGGCGCGGCCGGTCGGAGGGGCCATCTCATTCTTCATGTAGCCGACGGCTGGGAGAGGCTGGCCATAGCTGGAAATCCCCGACTGGGTCATCGGTGTGTGCGGAGCATACTGAGAATGAGACTGGGGCGGAGCCGAATAGTACGGCTTGGAGTTGTCATATCCGGTCTGGCTCTGGTACGGCGGCATTCCCTGCATGTTGTTGCCGGGAGGCGTGGTGGCTGGAGTAGTCGGCATTGAACGCTGGTTACTCAATGTGGTGTCAATGGACAGCGGCTGCGAATGCGGGACTCCCGAGTGCATGCCCTGGGCACCCCATTCGTACGAGCTTCCCTGGTTGTTGGTCACACCCATGAGGCTGGAGGCACTGGCGGGAGGCGTAGGGAAGGTGTGGGCGCGATCGATTCCTGGACGCGGACCCATCGGGAGCTGGGACATGTGCGAGGACATGGGGGTCTGCATGGCGTGGTGATGCAGGCCCGAAGACTGAGGCGCCGTCGGGGTCCGCTGAGGACCCGCAGGAGGGCCTTCCAGACGCCGCTGCTGTGATTCCTGCACGACCATGTTGGTCCGGGTTTGGTTGGCCGGGTGGTACAGCAGACCGCCAATGTGGTGCACGAAGAGCGGATACAAAAGATCAGTGATTTTCTCCTTGTTGGCAAATTCCAAGGCGCGCTCAATCGGAATCCAAACACCCTTGAGATGCATCGGGCCAATCTTGACCACGTGGCGCAGCTTCTCGCTCTTGAGGATGCCGTCGCGACGACCGCGAGTCATTCCGGCCACATTCAGAAGTTTTGTGCCGTTGATCATATTGTTATCTGTGAATCTCCAGTCAGATAATGTATTCCGAGGGGACAGTCTGTTCTATCACTCACCCTCTCGCCGAGCCACACAGACACCCTTCGCTTCAACCTGGTAGCAGAGACTGCCCTCGTCTTCCCAAAGAGTTGCCGTGACACGGGGCTTAGCTCCCGGAGGAGCGACCTGGCCGGTGGGATCATAAACATAGCCTTGCAATGGGGCTCCAGTGTTGTTTCCATAGCCCGGAGCGGCCACAGAATGATTGGTCACTGCGACATTGCAACATGGTAAGTATATTTTCTTTTTCTCTCAAAACGTCTCCAATTTCATGCAAACTAACCTGGAAGCGGCAGCAACTGCGCACCCATCTGGCCACCCATGGAGCTCGCTGGCGGCGGGTGGCCCATGGGCGGCGAAGTGACACCGTTGTGATATCCGTACTGCGGGTAGGAAGCCGGGCCATATGAAGAGGCCGGTTGCAGCACCGGAGGCTGGTGGTGGTAAGGATAATGCGACATGGCACCGGCAGTGGCACCCTGGGAAGCGTATGGCTGAGCAGACGACATATGGGAAGGGACATCCATGTAGGGTTGCGCCTGATTCATGCTGCCGAGCGAGGTCGGACTGGGATAGTAGCCCTGCTGGGCGATGTTATAGTCGGAATCCAGGCCCTGAGTGCCCAGATCGGAGGGCGGAGGGCTCCTGGGTTCCTGAACCGCAGACACACCCGATAAACTGCTGCGGGCACTGGAATTGGCGGAGCTTCCAGAGGTGCCCTCCTGGTAGGGTGTGCGGGACGGGGCCTGGTTGGTAGTAGGCAGGCTGAGCGCGGGAAGCTTGTCGCCCGACAGCAGTGGACGTTCGGCCGCGTGGTGGTTGTACCAGGGGATATCAGCAGGACCGCGGGTGTGGACCTGCGAAATCGACGGCAGCTCCAGCTTTTCGGTTTCACGGGGAATAGTTTCGAAAAGGTAGGAAAAGAGGAAAGGCTGTCGGACCTCAAGGAAAGAGTCCGGCAAGCCTAGCTTTTGAGATTTTTCTCCTTTTTTCTTTTTGTTTTTCAGAGGAAAGGTTGCACTGCGTCCGGATATGGGGAGACAGAAAGCGCGATAGGGAAAGCAACAAGAATAGGAACAGGAACAGGAATAGGAAGAGAGCAAGTTCAGGTCATCAATGTCATGAATCGTGGCAAACGCAGCAGCAGGTGCATGCAGTCAAATAAGGCCGCAGTTGAGGTAAGTAGAAGTAAAGGTAAAGGTAAAGGTAAAAGTATTTTCAGAGGCTGGCGTGCAGCAAACGCATCCCTCTGCAGGTGAGGAAGGGGGAGCACATAAAACGCTGAGCCGCAGGACGAACGGGAAGATCAGTGGGCTGGAGGATGACTAAGGGGAGAATGTGGGGAGGTTTTGGAAAGAAAAAAGGCTGGGAAAAGGAAAAAGAGAATGCTGCAGAAATCCCAGCAGCCTTTTGAGGTTTCTCCTCAACAGAAATAGTATCGAATCATTCCCGGTGGAGAAATTGGGGGGGGGGAAAGAGAATTGAGTGGGGGGAAATCGAGTCTAGCGCCACCAAGCAAGGACTGACTTGCCCAAAAGAAATGGAAATCGAAATAAATCAAATCAAATAAAAGGGACGAGAGAGGAAAAAGAGAAAAAGAGAAAAGAGAAAGACTCCACCAAGCTGAGGATCCTGGTCTGTGTGACAAGCAAAACACTGATCGGCCGGGATAGGCCCGCCTAGGATCTGGTGGAGTCCGATATTACCGCCACGCACTTGTAGTTCATTATACTTCATTATACAAAGTATACACAGGACTATAGTAATAGTAACTATGTTCTTAGTACTCTATAGATGTACCTATAGGAATGAGGTCCACTCCGAACCAGGGACGACTCGTCGAACCCGGCTGGGTCGACCAAACTTTCGTGTCAAATAAGGACAACACAATGAGGTTGGAGTCGAGACTCCGATCTACGGGGCCTCAGGACCCCGTGCAAGACATAGCGCCTGCAGAGAACTAACCGCTGCACGGTCGATTACGGATTACTGTTTCAAGACTTCCCTAGTGCCGGTTTTGTCGCTGGGAAAGAATTGAAGTAAGCTCGGATATTGAATTAATCAAGTCCAGACCCTTCACGGCTATACTCGGTAATGCCACAGGTCCGTGAGTACAAGCGCGTCACTCTCAAGGGATAAAGCAGTGTCGAGAGGTTGAGAGAGGGGAGAAATCAGTGGCTCAGAGAGCACCACGAAACACGGGTGGCTTGAGTCGATCAAGGAAGGGTCTGTTCTCTCGGAATCCCGGTCAGTCCCACGACCTAAAGGGTTGAAGACCGTCCCAATCCAAATACCTCCAGGCCCCGTGATGCGTGATGCGATGCGTGATGCGTGATAGCGGCACGGAGTTAATTCCATGACGTTGAGTTAGGGCCTGTCATAGACCATAACCATAGACCCCGGTAGCCGATAGAATACGTATTCTCCAGCAAGGGAGTCTTTAGTCTTTACATAGTATACACCGCTACTGGTATCTCTCTCTCCCTTACATCTCAACAGTCAACGGTGGATGATTTCCGACTATTCTTCTAGTGTTAATAATCAGGGCAAAAGGGTGGACACCCGATTGACAGATGTCAAAGATGACAGGGGGAAGCGTGGAATGTGGAATATCTCATCAATATCTTATCAAATCTGAAATTGTCAGTTACTGTATACTCCGTACATGTTCTTCGTGCCCAACGAAGGATTGAATTCGCCTCTTTCCTACTCGGTCAGCACTTCGCCCCCAGTGGGTTACGCCCAGTAGTGGCGTAACCGGACCACACAGACCCTGGGCAACTGAGGGGTTCATAGGTTCATAAAAGAGGGGGGCAAAAAGAAAGACCGGAAAGAAACGGGGCCATCCTCCTCCTGTCCAGACTGTTTGGCAGAGATGGAAAATTGAAAAATACGGAGCTCATCCTTCATCCTTCACCTCGATCGGGTCCGAGATCCCTGTACTCCGTACCGCAGCTCGCTATCGACGGCCCGATACCCGCCGCGCATATGTGAAACGATCCGCTCATCTTCTCCTTCCCCTCTTTTCTTTGGTCTCCCCGGGGCTTTTGGATGGGAAAATGGGAGAAAAGGATCAAATTATGTTCCGGTGGATCAACACTAGTACCGAGTAGTCTTTCACCTCGCCCTACTTAGTACCCTTTTTTGCTTTTTCCTCATCCCGAAAAGCGACTATCTATTCGGGACCCCGGAAGTAAGAAATAATTGCAAATTATGCGGAAAGGAGCTTGGACCAGAAGTCATCGAATCGACCCATCTACCCACTGCACGGCCCCATGGGACGAAACGGGCTATCGACCTGGGAATCTTCACGACGTATCAACTTTTCAACCGTTGAACCATGAGCAAGGGCTCTACTATTGCTATGATCTTCGGCTATATCTCTACTGTCTTCTACGTATATGCCTTTTTCCATAACCCCAAGTATACTGTACATATACTGTACATCATTTCGTATCGTACCCTTACGACCACTATCACACTCGGAGTGGGCCAAAAGCCGACGATCCATTCAGGGCGCCAATTTAGCGAGGCCGAGACTCCTCCCCACTTTCCTCAGCCCATAGGAAAGGCCGAATTTTCGTCATCTGATTGAGTACTGTACGGAGTACTCCGTATAGTCCGATCGACGGGTTCGTCCGTACCTTGCAGCGACACAGTTACCCTGCATCGTCATCCGTGCGGGCCAATGTCCCATCCTAAGTAAGTAGGTTTCCAAATTTCCCAAGGTTCCACAGAGGTCAAATTTGTGAATTCCTGCCATGCTCTCCGAACGTTGATGCCAGATACGTCGTCCGACGTGGGTGGGTGGGACAGAGTCAGTGGACAGGATAGGACAGACAGGACAGACATCAGACATCAGACATCACGGGTTGAAAGCAGGGATGTCCCCGGTTGACTGATAGGTTGTACAAGTTGATTGGGGAGATTAAGGACTGTTTCCCCGACAGGACAGCGCAGAGAGCGGGCCGTGCAACCTGATTTAACCTCGCATTGCATTTCGTCCCGTGAGAGATCGACTGCACGTTCATCTTATGCGAATCGTGAACCATTCCTTCTCCGGTCTTTCCTCCGCAGAGGTTCCAGCCCATAGCCGAAAGGTGTAACTGGCTAAACAGGCTAAAGGGGAGGGAAATGGACAGCTGCAAGTGGCCGCCGATCGATGATCCGACCGGATAATGACTGGCGGTGGCCCTCACCACGTAGCCGACGGTGGATTCACCGCCAGTTGGCCCCTTGCGTGCAGACGTGGCACAAGGATGATCTCGGTGGATCGTTTATGCCTTGATTTTTAGGTAGATTTAGGCTGATGGCTACTGGCCAGTGGCCACTGGTTAACTTTAGAATGATCAGTCTGTGACTCCGGTGAAGCCGGTGAAGGTGGAAGTGGAAGTGGAAGTAAAAGTAAAAGTGAAAGAAAGCTGAAACTCGAACGAAATCATCCAATAAACATTCGATAGAAACTGACAGTATGTGCGACGTTCGGCCACTTCTACTTCCACTGCCCTGAACTTATGACGCACGTAGTAGACATGTACATGATCCCCATGTACATACTTACATCTTAGATACAGAAGCCTAGACCACGATCTTCTAGGGTCATCCCCGTTGAAATCTGCATGCTTCACCGTCTCTTAACATCTGCCCATCTCCATCTGCCCCGGAGCCGATCGAAGAATGTGCATCGAGTTCCCACGCGTGGGACCTGCCCCATTCTCGAAGCATGCCAGACACATATCCCTCCTGCATGTCTTGCCCATCCGATGGTTTGAGATTGGGGGAATGTGCTGGGGGTGTGTGTCGGTGGCTCACCGCTGGTCTCACGTCCAAGGGTTGACTTGTCTTGCCTTTCCTACCCGATCTAGGGATGTTGCGTGGCTTGCTGGTGTCGTAGTTTCCGGCCTTCTTTTCATCTGCTCCCTGGATGTGGTTTCAGAGCGTGCATTGAGTTTGGTGTGGATGCACCCTTTTTGTAGACCGGTCTTTTGAGGAAATTGTGGCGGTTACGTCGTGCCTCTACTCGTGCTGGACTCGTTCTTTGATAGCGAGACAATGCAATCATCTACGTACGCCGGGTATGTGTCAGCATCGGTGCATTTGGGCCAAGGACTGTGTACAGTGTACAGATGTGCAGAGATGTGCAGGGATGGCAGTAGGCTTCTGGAAGCTGGAAGCTGGAAGCTGGAAGGTGGATGATCGGGCGCCTCGTGCGAGTGCCACTGCCGGCATTTTTGGATCAGTCGACATTAGCTTGCATCGACTTTCATTTATAGGACTGCTGTAAGCTGTAGTTCTTTATCTTAATATCAGGCCCTGAAAACATCCTGGTATAGTGCGACCTTGGGGCCATACTATACATTTGATCTTATCTATATATTTGACCTCACTGTCATTTGTATGGCTCTAGTCAACTTGGATCCTGTCTTTTGGACTACATTCGAAGGGTGCTCGTTTATACCTGATTATCCATGTTTAGCTTGACTCCATGTGGTCTCATGGCTATAGTTCATCTGGAATGTCGGAGATATGGTCCTCCACATTTCCGTCAAGAGATATACAGTGCTCACCGTGGACTAACCCGGCAAGCGACACTGTCCAGAATTACATCTAACCCCAAATTCCAAGTTTTTACAAATAACCAACTAGTCACACTCAAGTCCTGCATCCTAATAATCAACCCAAATGACAACCATAACAGCAGCATACCAACCTTCAACAACCACGTGATGGCAGCCATATCCCAAACCAGCAAAACGAAAACACCTCAACCACGGTTCAATCACCCACTCCAACCTCACCTCGCCGCCTCGCCGTTAAAGCCACATCTCACTCACCTCGCCTCATCATCAACCTCCTCCTCTCACCCGCAACCACCATAAAAATGCCCCCGCCCGAAACAAACCCCCCATCCCCACAAAACCACAAGATCTTCGACGCCTGGAACTCCTCCTCAACCGGCCACCAACGCGCAGAAATCGGATCCTCAAACGCCACCATCTGGCGAGACATCCGCAGCAGTAAACTAGACCTCCAATTCCGAAACACCGCCAACGAAACGAATCAACCAGCGCCCTTTGATGGAAGCACAACCTCCCATGTAACCCCACCCTCCGAAACCCTCCCCTCTCAACCGGAATGGAAATGGGTATCCGAAGCCGAAGCAAAGCGCATAAATCTAGGCGTGCAGGATATTCGCAGTTACATGGGAATCAATAAGCGCAAAGCACCCGACGCAAATGCGAATGCGAATGCGAATGCGAATGGCAAGGAGAAGGAGGTACAGATGGAGAAGAAAGCTAAGGTTGATGAGCCTGAATCGGAGAAATCGGACATCTTCGCCGGAATCACAGTCTACATTAATGGATCTACACTCCCTACGATCTCAGATCATAAACTTAAATACCTACTTGTCGAGCACGGCGGGAGGGTTTCTATCTCTATGGCGCGCAAGACTGTGACGCATGTTATTGTGGGAAAACCCGGTACGAGGCCGAAGGGTGCTGGTGGGGGTCTTGCGGCGGGGAAGTTGCAGAGGGAGATTGAGAGGGGTGGGTGGAAGGGTGTTAGGGTTGTTGGTGTTGATTGGTATGTATCTTTCCTTTCCTTTTATCCTAGGGGTAATGGCTGACTGGTGTAGGGTTCTTGAAAGTATCAAAGCGGGAAAACGGCTGTCGGAGTCGAAATTTGCTGTTTTGGATATTGCGCCTAAGGGGCAGAGGAGTGTTGTGGGGATGTCTTCGAGGTAATGGTGTTGCTTTCATTGCATTGCATGGAGTGTATTGCATGGCATTGGTGTTTGGTTAGTTTTCTTCAATATCGTTGTGGATAGCGTTATGGGGTTACAGGTGATACCCAAGGTATGGTGTTGGATTGGTTTCATTGCTCATTACCGTCAATATCGTGACACCCATGGTTCTTATATATACAGTTTCGAGAATCAGGCCAAATGCCATAAGATGTACACGGATAATCCCCAGTCCCAGACGCCGTGATATGTTGTGGTAATTGTGACAAAAAGGTTCGCTCTAAAATCGAAAATAAGATGAGTTGATGGAAGGTCACCCATTAGACGAATGCTTCGCTATTCCCAGGTCTATGCTCTGGGTGTGCCTCGTTGACACTGCTGCTCTCGGAGATATGCCGGCGCCAGCCGCTCTGTCGACGGGTGGGATAGCTAGGAGGGGACGGGGCGTGGTGGTCGTCGTCTCGGGCTTCGGTGGATGAAGATACCGAGATGACGCCCATGTCAGATGAGGCTGATGAGACTGACCTCACCCCGGTCTCAGTGCCACTGAATGCCCTCTCGTCTGGGAGAGGAGGGAGAGGGTTGGGGTGGCGGTGGGTGGAAAATGAGGATTGGGAGGGCGGCGGGGCGCGGGCGTGAGAGGAGTTGCTCCTGGTGCGAGAGCGGTTTCCAGAAGGAAGTTGCCAGCCGTCATGCTCCTCGATGTGCTCTGGTGATGCCGTGGCTTCTCGGCTGGGTGGAAAGTAGTAGGGGTTTGAGACGTTGGCGTGGAAGTAGAGTGCGTGGTGATCTTCGTATGCTGGGAAAGCCGACGTGGACATGCTTGATACGGAGTCTCCGTGAGGACGACCAGCGTGCACGGGGTGCATGGGCTGCACTTCGCCGAGGTCTGATTCGCTGCTAGACCAGCGCTCAAGCTTCTCGCCGAATGTCTCTTCCTGCTGAGAGGTGCGCGAGTCACCCTTCACCAGGCCGAGCTGCTCCTCTTCAGTTGCAGATTGGCGCACGTTATCGCCTGCGAGGTGCGACCGACGCAGGATACTTCGGGGCGGACTGCCTGGGGGCTTGGGGGAGTTGTGACTGCCGTTTCTAATGCGGTTGAACATGGTGTTGAAGGAGAATTGGCGTTGCGCCGCATGGATCGGACGTTGGTCGTCGGCTTTCTCGTCTTTCTCGTCGGCCCAATGGATAGACCGCGGTGTGTCGCTGCGCTCTCGGCCAGTGGGACGGAAAGCAGCTCCCATATCTTCATGACCGGCGCCATGGTACCCAGTGTCCACAGCTCCGCCCGTCATTTCGGTCATGGTCACAGGTGCATTGGTCGAGTCAAGGTATTTCTTATCATTCTCGTACAAGGGACGCCACTGCGGGTGAAGCACACTCCCTGTCGATGATCGTATCTCACTGAGGAAAGAGTGTCTACTTTGCTTAGTGCTGGGTCGGTGCTCCTCTTCATCTTCAGGGTCGGGCAGCCGGGACATGCCCAGAGGCGGCAGCTGTTGCTTGATCGATGGCGAACGTGGAGTAATCGGTCGAGACATGGTAGGCCCTTCACCAATGACGGTCTTACGCCGGCGAATGCCATCCCACTCGACAATCTCATTCTCACCGGGTGGCTTGAGATAGTCCTCATGCTTGTCATGATAGAAGCGCCGGGCCTCATTAGCCTCGGCGTCCCGACGAGTGGTCGAGATACGACGGAGAATGGATGCTGCGCCTCGGATCGAGTCTGCCTTGGGCTCATACTCGGGCTCCTCTTGCGTAGCAACTTCACGAATCTGATCCAGATCGCCCTTGAACACAGCGGCATCCGGAACATCCTTGGCAGATTTTGACAGCTGCAAGAGAACGACGCCAGAGCAGATCTGCAGGAAGCCCATGATGACTGTCGCGATCTGCACACCGGAGCCCTTGAACCCCTGGAACAGCACAGCCGACGTAACGATGGTGGCGCTGGTAAACATAACATAGTAGGTCGGAGTGACCAGGGCTGCGTTGAAGAGATTCAAAGCTTTCTGCGATGATGTTAGCACCAGACAAGAAAACCACGAACCAGAAAATACATACATTGAGATAGATAATCTCCGTCAGTAGCGTTCCAATCACAAAGACAAACAAGACATAAAGGAACCACTGCTTGAACTGCGACTCGCCATTAACCTGCGCAAGAATGGCAGATCCCAGACCCTGCGTTGCAACCACGCTCAACCCACCAATCATGCTGCAAATGCTGATATAGACAAACATGCTCTTCTTGCCGTATCTCGGGCCCACCCAAACCGCAGTGATCAACGATCCGAGCAAAATGACACCCGCATATGATAAAAACCCGGGGGTTATAACAAAGTGCTGCATCCCCTGGATATCGTTGACGGAAGACTGCTCAGGTGCGTTCATGGCAATCACCACAGACCCGACAATGCACGAGAAACATCCTACTTTGCCGACAAAACTGAGTCTTTCTTTAAGGAATATTGCTGACAAGATCGTTGTAATCACCACGGACAATGCGCCCAACGGCGTCACTAGGATGGCGTCGACAAAGGCGTATGCAACAAAATTGCAGATCTCGCCTATGATCATCAGGGTCATTCCCGTCCACCACCAAACATTCTTTAGATATCCATATCCTTCGCCGGCCTCTTCATTGTATTTGACATTTGCTTTGAGGAGGCCGATTTTCTTCAGGACGAAGGAGACGCCGATGAATACGCCCGAAGCGACGGCGAGTGAGATTCCGATTGCTTTGTAGACTGGTGGGCGGCCGCTGGGATCAGCGCGGGCGAGCAGGGTCGAGGTATATTCTATGGCGGATTGGGAATGCATCTTGAAGTGTTGGTGAGGATGACCACACTGACCAGCAGTGGGAGCGAAGAGGGCGTCGAGGGGAGTCGTCCGAAGACGGTACTCGGCGACTACTGAAACACTTGTTCAGGGCAGTTGCATGCGCGTATCGCTCCAGACAGTACAGATAGAAGCCGAATATCAGTATATGCGGAGAAGATCTGGAATATTTTTGGAAGGGAGATAAAGAAAGCAGCGGGGGCGAAATGATAAGCGCCGAGACGTCAGTGGCAGAGTGACTTCGCTTTAGGCAACAATGAGACGATATTTCAAGGAAAGTGAGTGCAAGTGAACACAGAAAGCAAGCAGATATTTGACAGAAGAAAAGAAAAAAAAGTACAATGGCTCAGGAGATAAAGAATAGGGGGGCCCCAAAACAAAGAGGCTGGGCCTGTGGGGAAAAGTAGATTCAGCGGGTACAGTGGGTCTTTTTCCTGTTTTCTGTGTTACATATCGACGATATTCCAATATTATTAAACTGTAGGGAGTAGGGAGTAGGGAGTACGGAGTACGGAGTACGGAGTTCCTATGTAGTAGGGAGTACCTAGGTAGTTCAGGAGTAGTACAGGAGTAGTTCAGATCTATAGAATTCTTGGATTCTGCATTGCTCGCCTTGTTACTATACACCCCGGTCGTAAAATCGTCACTCATCATGGATGATCTTCTCCTTTCATGTCATCCTAAAGAAAAGAAAAATAATTGAAACGCCAGGACACCGTGTTCCCCGTTCTTCGGTAGACTCGCCCGATTCACCATCTCCAAATGAAGGGTATCCAGTAGAGAAACAAAAACACATAAACACACAGGGAAACGAAACCAAAACCCTGAAAAGGCACTAGGGAACTACCTCACGTGGTAGCTCGGCTTGCGCTGCCGATTCACGGTAGGCGGAGGCTCGTCGACCGGGTACGGTGGCCGGACCTTGCCACTAGAGGGGACTGGCTGAGTGAACAGTGGTGCCGGCATGGATACGCCGGTGTCTTCTTGGGCAGGATACGGGATCGGTGTCTTCGGGGGAATAGGGGGAGGCATGCCGTTGTAAGTCAAGACCTGATCAGCACTGTGTCGGGGAGAACTATGCTGCTGCGAAGACGGCCGAGTGTACTCGCGGCTGGGGTGGAAGCTGCCGACCTCGCCACTGGAGCGTCTTGCGGAGTACACAGGGAGACCGTCCTGGGGCGTAGGATGAGACGGTAGTGAATCATCCCCGGGCGGTGCAGTCACGGTCACGCTGGCTGGGAGGGGTGATGACACTTGTGCATGTTGGAAATACTCGACGGGCTCACCGGGAAGCTCGGCGGGAAGTTCAACAGCGGCGGGGAGGGAAGGAGGCGGCACAGGAAGTGCGGATGTAACTTGAGGGACACTGAGCTCTTCATGCGCGAGATCGAAGGACATGTCGTCTCGGTCACCCCCAGCGGCTGCGTGAACAGCCAGGCGCTTGTTCATGCGGTCGATCTTGGCAAACTTGACTCCCGCATCCAGAATCATCTTCTTCACTTCGGGCTTGGCCAGATAGCGTCGCGTGTTGGTACTGATATCCGCCAAGCGATTCCACTCGTTCATGCCAAACTCGCCCACTCCAACCTCGACGTTGAAACGGTAGTAGCTGTCCCGGGGAACATTACGCCTGCTGAGATGCTCCGTCAACATGCGCTGATGGATGTCTTCACAGCCCTCGATCTTCACGATGAGCCGTCGTCGCGCCTCGGCGAATGTGCCGAGTGCATCGCCGAAGAAACCTTCCCACCACTCGTGTGAGCGGTTGTTGGTACCCGAAGGCCGACGACCTGTTCCAATACTAATAAATACGCCGACCTCTCGACCAGGCCACTCATTAACGACGGCTTCATCAAGAACCTGCGGTGCCGGGTTGTACGTTCCCGGACCCTCGTCGATAAAATTGGACTGTCCAATCCGAATCGGCTTGAATGCAAGCCCGGTAGCCGAGGTGGCACGACCGGCTTGCCAGACAGTGCAATCGAATTCCGGAGGAGGTTCGCGGCGAGAGTCGTAGGATCGTAGCAGCACGGACGGTCCGTTCTTCGCGGTGCCCTTGTAAATCGCAGTAACAGCACTGAAATAAATGTTAGCACTGGATGTGCAATTTTTCGCAGTGCAACTTACGTCTTGGTCCGATGCTCTCGGTTATCATAAAGCAGTGCATCTGGATTTCCCCAGCGCAATCCGTTGAGAAAAGTGGAGCCTCTTTGACTTGCGGGGCTTTGTGGGTGTGACGCAGCCGAAGTGCTGAAGCTTCCCCGGCTGATCGATCGCTGGGGTATCGAATTAGGGCTGTACGGAAGACTTGCTATGGATGATCGAGGGTCCGCCGAAGCGTTTGACTGGTCGTTCCCTTCTCCCTCAAACACCGTGTGTTCTCGCACGCATTCCCGAATAGCCTCTTCCAGCTTGGAGGCCTTGAACAGGGTTGACCGGTAGGGAATACCAGCAATGGTCTTGTCTGTTTCAAACACTTTGCGGGTCATGCGCACATAGACTTCTTTGCAGGTTTCGAGATCGAGCCGGAGACGTCCCAGCATCAAAGCGATCAGGCCGCCCGTGCCGGTACCTACAATCAGGTCGAAATGGTCGCATGGTTTGGGGATCTGGTCGCGACGTGGTGGCCTTCCTTCGCATTCGACGTATGAGCGGTACATGAGTTCCTGGAGAATGATGAGCATGGAGTAGCCGCGAACACCGCCTCCATCTGTGCTGGTCAGCTATGGGTTTGAGCGTGGAAGGGGAAGCTGCCGCTTACCGAGAGACAAGATCCGTAATGGAGGACCCTTGGTGGTGTCCTTGCGGCGCAGATTGGCCTCCTCCATGGTGACTGCGACTGTTGGTCTTGGAGCGATTAATACGCTCTTTTTTTTATTGTCTGCAGCGTTCCCGCCGCGGGGCTCAGTGGCGCCTTATCGAAATCGCGGGACTAGCGCCTGACCGAGATGAGAGTTTGAAGGTGGGAAGCGTAACACTGATGCAACCACGAGGTGTGAACTGGTCTAGGTATGTGACAAAGGCCGATGTGAGAGTGTCGGAAGGTTCCAGGCAGCTGCGTAAGATCGAGGTGAGGTACTTTGAAAGGATTCTTGGTGAAGTCTTGGTCGTTCAAGCCACAGTAAGAATCGAGGTAAGATCTTGCAGTTTCAACAGAAAGCTGATCAGACCAGAGACTCAAAGACACAAAGTTATTCTTGGAAAAACGAATCCACTTGCTATCGCTTTTCCATGGGACGGTGAGAGTCAGGTGATGTGGCTATGCACTGTCTGATGTCACTGTGGCTGTGTTCAAGTACAACCCGAGAGCGAAAACGAGTATCAAGGCTGAGCATCTGATTGAACCGGGCTTCCGATGGCTCAATCATTATGCGGTTCTTGAAGCCATAGTTGGATCCATTAGACTCTGCAATTATAGCCTGAATATGGCCTTAGCTAGTCTTGGTGACTTCTCACTCTGTAGCAGATTACATATAGAGAATGTTAGTTATATAACTAACTAACTAGTTAGTTAACTAGTTCGTCCTAATTGGTAAGACCGGGCCAGTCTACAAATCCATTAGCAAAATCAACAAGCCAGAGACGAAAGAGAAGAACAAACTCACCAGTAACCGTATACTCCTTCCCACGCTTAACAACCTCAACCTCATCACCAACACGAATCCTTTCACCAGTAGCCCTCCGATCCAAAAACGAATACCGTCCAAACACAGGACTAAACCTAGCCCCTCGATCCACCCGTCTATCCTTCATAAGCTTCTTCAACACACTCCCCGACTCGCCCGTACCCATCTTGCCCGTCTCATAATCCACATTTAAACTCTGGCATCGCACACAATTCCCCGTCAACAACAGACGAGACCGCCTCGGTCCAACAGCCAACTCCGTCCAAAAATCCTCTTCAAAGGCATTCTCAGCACCCGAAACCGCTATATTCGGTCTGAACTTTGTTCGGTCCATCTCTTCGCCCGATAGTCGCGTGGAGACATCGTCAACAGATGTCTCGGAAATAACTAGGAATGGCGCACAATCTGCAAATCCGATCCGGTCCTCGCGACGACGAAGAATCATCCACTGGAGAGTAGATAGTATAACCACCGCAGCGAACGTATTCCCAAATGTCATAACATCCAATGCGGTCATTCCCTGCTGAACCACGCTATATCCTTTCCAGATCACACTGCCGACAACATAAACCACAAGTAGACCCATCAGGATCCCCATCCCTTTAGAATCGCCCCACATCTCCAAAGTCGTCTCTTTATTCCGTTTCCGCGGCTCAAGCGTCCCCAGTATCCCTCGAGTATTCGTCCCCAAATACGCAAGTACCACCGGATACCCGAAACACTCACTGAACCACTCGTTATACTCAGCGCCCATATCATACCCCGTCGTAGGGCTCTGGTGCATCGTGATCGTGAGCTTTTTCATCAACTTCACCTGATCGCTAGTCACGCGCAGGGGGATTTCCAGCTTTCGGGTTTCGAGTCTCGTATCGTCCGCGGGAGCGTACGTTACGGTGATTTTCCCACTATCTGTGTCGTTTTGTGGTAGCTCGAGCGCGGTTTGGAAGAGTGACATCTCTGGGTAGTGCGGGACGTGCATGTTCTTCAATGTGCCTTGGTTGTCGGGCTCAACTTTTAATAGCATGAAGCGTCGGTCCCATTCTAGACCTAGGGGCGTGAGTGTGCCCTCTGTAATGGCGGTGCCTCGGAGAGATTTGATGGGGTACACGTAGAGCTGGTGGGGTCGGTATATGTAGTTCTGGTGTTGGGGGAGGTCTTACCTGGCTGACTTTCATTGTTATGTTCCTATCGTAATGTGGAATGGTGGGCTCCTCGTGGATCGGGGATATTGAAGAATTAAAGCTCTTGTAATGACTCACTGCTTCCAGGTTGCTGCGCTTATCGGTCTCGGTTATCGCCAGGTTCTACGTCAATGATTGAGTTTGTCTCCGCATGTTTTGCCCGACTAGGGTAATAATTCGAGAGGTTCTCAAGTATCTCAAGTATAGGCTTGTCATATTTCGTATTGAACCATGCTGGGAATGTACATAACGTTGAAAAAAGAAATAGCGTGAAAAAGGAAAATATCTACTGGTCCTTGGCCCACGGCAGGCTGAAGGTGCCCACCCAGTCCTCCACCTCTTGTCGCAGCAACACAATCTCTGAGATCTCTTCGCCCTCACCCAGGTACTCGTTGAACGCCTTCACGGTACCGGGGTTCTTGGCACCCTTGGCTTGCGCCTGCTCGCGCGCAGCCTTGTCCAGCTTCTGAGTCAGGATGACCGCGCGGTCGACGATATCGGCAACGCGGCGGAAGTCATCGGGCTGGAAGCCGCGCGAGGTCATGGCCGGGGTGCCCAGACGCAGACCACCGGGCTTGAGGGCCGACTTATCACCGGGAACAGTGTTCTTGTTGCTGGCAACGCCGCACAGCTCTAGCACGCGCTCAACGCGGGCTCCGTCAACGCCACGGTTCTTCAGGTCAACCAGCACCAGGTGGTTGTCAGTACCGCCCGACACGATATTATAGCCGAGACCGCCGTTGCTAGTAGACTCACCCAGGCGCTCAGCCAGAGCCTTGGCATTCTCCAGTACGGTCTTCTGGTACTCCTCAAAGGAGGGTGATTGGGCCTGCTTCAGTGCCACGGCCAGCGCGGTAATGGTGTGGTTGTGGGGTCCACCCTGGTGGCCGGGGAAGACAGAGGAATTGATAGGGTTCTCCAAGTCGTACATCTCCTTGTTGCCCTTCTTATCCGTGCGGCGGAGGCCCTTGCGGTAGAATATCATGGCACCACGGGGACCGCGCAGAGACTTGTGAGTGGTGGTGGTCACCACGTCGGAGTAGGGGAAGGGAGAAGGAACGACGTTGGCGGCCACGAGACCCGAAATGTGGGCCATATCAGTCAACAGATAGGCATTGATAGAGTCGGCGATGTCGCGCATGCGCGGGTAGTCAATCAGACGGCTGTAGGCAGAGGTACCGGCCACGATCAGCTTAGGGCGGTACAGCTGGGCCTGCTTCTCCAGTGCATCATAGTCGATCAGACCGGTCGACTCATCCAGGCGGTAGGGCAGGGTCTCGAAGTACTTGGAGATGGCGGAGATCTTCTTGGTGGGGGTTTGATAACCGTGAGACAGGTGGCCACCGTGGGGCAGATCCAGACCCATAAGACGGTCGTGAGTATTGAGGATAGCGGAGTAGGCCATAAGGTTGGCGGGCGAACCGGAAAGCGCTGCAATGACAATTAGTCTTCTGCCGCATCACCGCATGCCATTGGAATCAAGTCGACGACTTACGCTGCACGTTCACACCCCACTCCTCAGGGTTAAGACGGAAGGTCTCCAGCGCGCGCTGCTGGCATAGACGCTCCGAGGCATCAATATGTTCATTTCCTCCGTAGTACCGAGCGCCAGGGTATCCCTCGGAGTATTTATCTGTGTTTCATTAGCACGTGTTAAGGACTCGGTCGGAGAGGCACGTACTCTGCATCACACTGCCGAGCGCATCGAGAACGGCCTGCGAAGTAAAGTTCTCGGAGGGAATCAGGTTAATAAAGTGCTTCTGGCGGGTTTTCTCCTGGCATTGGGGTCAGCAATTGCGCAGTGCATAGTTCCCGGCAGGACACACTTTCTCGAGGATGTTGAACACAGCAGGATCGGACTCCTCAAGGGAGGAAGAGAGAAGCTGTAGCGGGTGTTAGTATTGCATTTCTGGCCATCTGTCAACCCATTGCTTGTCACTGTACCTTTTGCTGAGCATCCCGACTGGATGACGCTACTCCCCGCGCGAGAGGGGCTCTGGGGATATAGGGACGAGCGGAGAGGGTGACGGCAGGACGAACGCTCCAAAGGGAGAGACGGGCAAGACGCCCACAGCGAGCGAGAGACATGGCAAGCAAAAATCGCGACGAATTCGTAAGATAGGAAAGCGCCGGCGCTTTATATCGGGACGCAGCTTGCCAACATTTCCTAAGGTTCCCCGTTGCCCGCGGAAAGCGTGAAACCGTACTATTCCATATTCGGCTGACCGCCTACCAAGTCTTTTTCTTCGGCAAATCCTAGTTTTCCCTTTCCTTCTTCACACAACTAAATCCAAGATGAAGAGACGGCGCTCTATCTGTGTCAGCACTCGTCGGTGACAGCCTGGATTCGTCCGGGCTGGCGCTGGACGGGCACTGCTGAGAGGTCCCGCGCCTATTCACCATCCATTTGGGAACCAGTTACAATCGGATTGGATAGGTTGTGTTTGACCCTTGATGTTCGGGTCGTAGTTTGGGCGTTCCAGGCTCCCGCATCACTGGATTATGATGGCTACGAGAGGACATGCCGGTTCGGTAGTGCTTTCTGGGGCCGGAGTCAGAGCCTCCTAGTATAGAGCAAAGTGTTGTTGGGATAGGGTTGTTGGAACAGGAGAAGCATGAGATCCTCCATAAGAGGGTCGCACTGTCGTCTTCATATTACGAAGGACTACCTCAAGAGTATTATTTCATAGATAAGTATATCGTCGTTTACCAATATATTATTTCTGGCGAACAAAATTATCTTACTAGACCGGCTAGTCTTTAAAATCCAAGGGTGCGGCGAAGAAAACAATTATTGGGACATTGGGCATTTCAGTTGAGATGTTTGGCTTTCCAGCACATCCAACTGTGAAGTCCGCCAAGAGGTCAATATTTGACTTGTTCGTTGAAACGGGCCGTGTGGCCTAGTGGTAAGGCGTCGCTCTCCTAATGGCTTAGGCCTGTGGAAATAAGCGAAGATCGCGGTTTCGAATACCGTCATGGTCGTGTTTACGTTTTTTCTCCCAATACCGCCCAAGCTCTTTTTGAATTCTCTGTGCGGTATTCAATCCAGAAATTGACCGGATTGAAATTTGCCAGCTTCGATAGTGATCAAAATACAAGTAGAGCCCAATACCCTTGGGGTTGGAGTCCTGACTGGGCACACGCAGAACGGAAGTCAGCATGAGAGATGAGCTCAATAGGATGGTTGCTCAGCAATCCGTTGTTTTTCTATGCCTCGTTTATTTTGCCTTGCACAAAATAAAGCCATCCCTGGAAACTCAAGTGCATATCTAGTCTATACACGTAGCCAGCACATTGACTCCGAGTGGGCCGCACGTGCGCGTTATCTGTTTTCTTCAAGTTCCGATTACGACAACAACCAAATAGACTTGGTGCGACGTTATTTCCCCCTCGCTGGCAGATCATATATGTTCCTTGCCTGATGTCTAATGAACCCCACACCCAGTATCTGCAACGCTCTGTGCCCGATTTCAGATCTTTCCTACCACTAGGTTATGAAGCAGGATCCAATCACGGTGCTTAGTGGCGAGTTTGAAAAACATCATCGAAGCCCCACTGGCGGGAAATGAGTTGGCGTAAGACAAACCTTGGAAGTTCCTAAGAGACCGAACTGGCTTGGTCTTAGGGCAGAGAAGAACCTACCTAGTTGCAGCACTCCTTCGACGATCGAGTTTATTTTTACTTTGGATCGCTGTCTGCTAGGCAGTCTGATGCTCATCTCAGTTGACAATGACAATCACGCTCTAGACTGTACCCATCCGACAGCCCAGAACCGGCGTAGACAAAACCCTAGCATCCATGAAGCCCCAAATGGGAAAAAGATCATCAAGAGCGGGACATGCGCACAATCGGGTTGCTAAGGACGTGTTCCGACCACGACCTCGCCCATTAATTGATAGGCTTATTGCAGGTGCCTAGCATCGGTATAGTCGAAACATGCATAATTACAATTTCCCGGCAAATGCCACGCGCACCCCTTTTTCGCCCTAGTGCACGGGTACCTGAGTCGACCTTGGTCCATTCTTCTTCCCCTATAAACAACCCGTCTCACCCCATTTCCTCTTCTCCATCCACATTCTTTTGACCACCCCGGTACTTCGCGGCCGATTACATTCTTTACGTCAAAAGTCACTCGTTAAAACCTATCATATCTGTCAAGGAACATTCCTCGAACTTTTCAACCTTTCAAAATGCGCTTCTCTATCGCTGCTCTTGCCGCCCTGGCCGCTGGTGCCTTGGCCAACACCACTGAGACTGTTACCCAGTACACTACCTACTGCCCCGAGGCCACCACCATCTCCCACAGCGGCCACACCTACAGCATCTCGACTCCTGGTCACATCACCATGACCCACGGTCCCTTCACTGTGACCCGTCCTCTGATTACCCAGACCGTGACTCAGTGCAACAAGTGGTAAGTGGTGCTAATCCACCATGACATGCCCCCAGCATACTGACTTCATCAACAGCTCCTCCTCGACCGTGGTTCCCACTACTCCCGTCGTCTCCCCCAGTTCTTCCGCTTCCGTCTCCGTTTCTACTCCCCTGGTCTCCAGCGCTCCCGCTTCCACCCCTCTGGTCCCCAGCGGCGCTGGTGCCACTGGCTCCCCCGCTCCCTCCGCTTCCAGCCAGCCTGCCTTCAACGCCGGTGCCATGAACGCCGCTGCCGGTGCCGGTGCCGGTCTGGCCGCCGTCTTCGGTGCTGTCGCCCTCCTGCTTTAAGCGCCAGCTTAAGCAAGTCTGCGATTGGGATCGTTCGGTCCTTGACGTGGGCGTTTTCATTTCTTGTGGGGTCAGAACCCATCTACTGTATGGTTATGGCTTTGCTCTGATGTGGTACGCTAGCGCCGACGGCCAGGCGTTGGATGGCCTTGGGCTTCTGGGTTTTCTTCTTGGGTGTATATGTTCTGTCTATGTTTTTAACATATAGTGTTTCTTGCCCTTCGGGGGCTGGGTCGTTTTATGTTGTGTTTCTTCTGCCTATTTACTTTTGCGAGATTCTCCTGGACATAACCTTTCTTTATTTCATTGAACGACCTATCTGTGAACTTTGTGCTCTATGTCTGGAACGTAGCCAAGATTTATAGAGCGGCCTCCGAGACCTCGCCCTCAAAGTGTTGAGTCCGGGGAGTCATACTTCGACCCATGCGGTCGGGAGAAAGAAAGACCGACCTCCGGATGGATGCCTCCTGCATGAGGCCTCAGTATGGCTGAATCGCCATACATCAACAAAATTACGCGATATATAGCCTCTCTAAAACGGAAGACCTTGAATATTCCTTACGAGTTTTGCCACGTTTCCAAATCACCATCAGACCGAGAATGAAGCCCGTATAGTCAGTCTCACAGAATCATCCTCACGGCTGGTAGGTGTAGATTTTCCAGAAGACGTGAGCTATCTCTACCATTCCTCATTACTAGTCTGTCCATTAAGGTCTATTCAATCACCCACAACAACTGTGCCAATATCACTCAAAACTCAAAAGTGAATAAAAGTTGCCCCAGGCCCCCCTAATGAAAGCATATGAAGAACTCAACGCTTCTCCAGATCCTAACGGTATGCCTTTTCTGAGGAATCCTCTGTCGTGGGAATCTCATTCCAGTCGAGTTACCTATAAATAAATATATTCTGTATGCCATACGCAGAAAGGTTAGGTCAAACGTCTCTCGTTCTCATCTCAGATTAAAAATATCAGATGGAATAAATATATCTCGCCAACACCAGCACCCCACCCTCTGCCCAACAATAACTACATAAGAATTTAGAAGACCAAGTCCTTCGGCACCTAGATATTCTTAACATCGATGTCACGGATGATCATCATGGAGAACAGACCGAGAGCCATGATAGAAGTGCCGGTAATCAGCATTCGCTTCTAGGTGCCCAGGTGGCCGCGTGGGCGTACTGAAGTGCCACCCTAGTCGAAGAACCCATGGAGAAGCTCAGCTGCAACCCAAGGTCATCATAAATCTCCTGCCATTGACTAGCGGTGTCATCGGGAAGCGTAGACTGGAGCATTCCCGGTGGAGTGTTGGTCCATATTGATTAGATAACTCGGAGATGAGACCCAGGTGGCCTGTGTGGGAAGGGCAAGCAGCGAGTGGTACGAGGTCTTGGAGCGGGAGCCAGACCGAGGCCATACGACTCAGCGTGATAGCCCACACCAAGGAGCTAGCCTCCTGATCCCAGTTTGGCATCCTCTGCGAGCTAGGTCACCGGCGTTGGAATAGATATCTGCCCGGGCACGAGGCTCATCCCAGGGCGACAAAGCCAACATCTTAGGTCCATGGCACCATAGTTGCTAACCCACTACCCTCGAACGCGCCCGCATTCCATAATGAAGAACACAATATCACAGTCCCGCAGATATATCGAGGTAGCGTATGCTACCTGGCTCCTCGGGATTTCTCCATACCTCTCGTCTTCTCCTGGACATTCCGCGTACCAGAGACCGTCTTTGATCCTTCTACTTTTACCGACATATCCATACCAGAGCAGTCCATCTTCTGGTAGAGGGTGAAGTTCCACTGAAATGTTCTTTATGCAAGGAAGGACCACGTCGCCTATCCGTAAATAGTCTCCCTCCGGTTGAACATTTACCTCAGTAGATGCCGGACCATCGACTGCCTTTCCATCTTTCTCCACAAATCCAAACACGATCGAGGAGGTTGCTGAAAGAACATTCGTTTCCAGCTTGCTCCTTTTCGGAGAAAGAGTTGATCGCTCCGAGGACTAACTTGAGGTATTTTCGCCCCTCCTTCGACTGGGGGTGCTTTCCAACGACGCTCTTGTCTTGCGCAAAACCATGGCCATATACATTCCTCTAGTAACGGGCTGCGAATCCCTGGCGTCCCGCGTGGTAGAGTATACCTAACGGGCTTAAAAAGTAGGGCGGCCTGCAAGTCGCTCGAGTCTTGGATCAGACCGTGCCATTTGCGACAGACCCTTTGAGCGGATGTGAGCAAAGTACGCGTTTCAGTTTCGAGCAGAATCTGTTCCAGGATCTCGGTTACTAGGAAAATCTTGTGCGGCTCTGATGAAGCCATGATTCGAAAGGTGAAATTTGGGGGAGATTCCTCTGAAGGACGATAAATCAAAGGAGATAGTCCGGGAGACCTGCACTATTGATGATAGTTATTAGAAGGGGACCGTCGGGAAGACGTTGGTTCCATCTACAGTACTTCGATACATATCGGGCAAGCTCTGACCTATAATAGCTTAGTCGCGCGGTTGGGCCGCGTACTATAAACATCTGTAGCCTAGCTACTGTAGAACGAAGCGACACAGTAACGTTGATTCTGAGCTAAGCTAGTTATGGGTTTCGGCTCCCGACTAATTTTCGGTTGTGTGCTTGGTCTTTGGAGTATTGTAAACCCTCCTATCGAGCAAAGTGGGGTAGTAAAATACTGTATCACCCAGCTTCTCACCCTATCTATTGTGCACTCCCCCTCTCACCCGTTTCTCATCCTATATCTACTAGATGCCATCATATACCTTAGATGTTGAGTAGTTAGTACATACGACCATAGGGTGTGGAGAACAGGGCTTCCCGTCCGCTCAGCCGTACTTAAGCCACACGCCGGCAGGTTAGTAGTTGGGTGGGTGACCACCAGCGAATCCCTGCTGTTGTATGTTTTTGCTTTTGATTTATAAAAGCTCTAGTTAGCTGGCGGCATAGTTAGTTACGCATAACATGATTCGGATCTCGTGCGCTCAATCAATACGTATGACGGGATTTAATATTCCCTGAAATTCCCCGACAACTCAAGGTGCAATATGAGGGCAAGGAGATTACTCCGTCAGCGCCATTCTCAAAGTTCACACAATAAAGCCGATTCCAAGACTAAGAACGTCCAATACTGGCGCGAGATTATTCAGGGATCTTGGTTGACTACACTTCCACCGCTCGCAGCAAACAGCAATATCCGCCCGGTCTCCTGACACCATACAAGCTGGGCTCGCGTACTGGCCCAGCACTAAGGTAAGGACGACATCACATATAACAGTGGGCTGCGTACTGCGTACTGCGTACTGAGTATGTGAGTTAGGGGTTTCACAATTGAGAACTCCCGGTATCGGCTCCTCGTCTTATCTGATGCAGATGGCCCCTTATCTGATCTGACGAGTTTCCTTAGATTCCAATCTCCAACCCTTGTGAAGCTCCTTGCAACTACACCATGCAACTTAAGGCGCTGACCTCTTTTGCCCGTGGTCAGCCTGGTATCCTCCACCACATCGTAAAGATCCCCCATGCCCCATAAGCCAAACCCGACTAATTCAGATTCAATCACCAGACCCCAAGCCTCATCTCCTTCGAATACACACGTGGCGCAATCCGCAAACCACATACCCTCATTTTCATAGGAGGGCTTGGCGACGGTATCGGTACAGTAGACTACCTAAGTGATATCGTCAAAGCACTAGAAGCAACCGAATGGACAGTATTCGGACTGGCGCTATCCTGCTCATACGGAGGCTGGGGCATGGGCCGACTCGGAAACGACATTGACGAGATCGCCCACACAGTCAACTACGTGCGAGAATACAAAACACCGCAATTTGGACCGGGCAAGGTGGTAGTTATGGGCCACTCCACTGGCAGCCAGGACGTGATGCACTACATCAACTGCCCGAACCCGCGGCCAGCACATCCGATTCTCGACGGTAGCTGTATACCAGTCGTGCGTCCGGAGATAGACGGTGCCATTATGCAGGCACCTGTCTCAGATCGCGAGGGTATTTTGTGGGTGGTGAAATGTGGTACTGAGCGGGATAGCCCCGAGACGATGCGCGAGATCTACAACCAGGCGGTTGAAGATGCACGACGACACACATTCGAAGATAACAACTCAGTCGATACGATTGTGCCGTTGTCTGTAACGGGGCGGATTGGATATCCGACCTCGGCGCCAGTAAGCAGCCGGCGATTCTTGAGTCTGGTCAGTCCCGACAGTCCCGAGAAGCCGGAGGAAGATGACCTGTTCAGCTCGGATTTGAGTGATCAGCGGCTGAGAGATACCTTTGGACAAATTGGACCGCGGGGTTTGTTGAAGCAGCAACTGTTGGTGCTGTATTCCGGTCGGGATCAGTCGGTGCCTCCGTGGGTGGACAAGGAGGCGCTGCTCAAGCGGTGGAAGTCCGCCATGGATGTTGATGGGAAGCAATTCTGGAGTCCGCGGAGTACGGTTATACCTAATGCTTCGCATGCTCTAAGTGATTCGGATCAGGAGGAGCCGCGGCGAATCCTGGTGGAGAGAGTGACTGGCTATTTGAATGATATTCTGCGGGGTTAGCTTAGACAGGATTTGCTCTTTCTACAACAGAGTACCAAATTTGATGGAGCCATGGAAGTAAAATCAAGTCAGGAAGGCCAGTTCTTAGTCCACTACCAGATTGACTTTAATGCGTACAAACGGGCCTAAGTAGGTATGTAGTTTAATTGGCTTCAACATCATTGAGAGATGATCCTATCTTTTGGCCATTGGCCAAGACAGATACCATTCCCTTTGAAAATTGCGTATGTATGATGACACTTTTGCTTGTGGTTCTCACCTTCATTCACCTCGTGGACGGACCAATTTTAGGGAAGGACTTTCCCAAGGGAGGCCTGGTCTGAGCAGATCAATCAACCCCTGTTCAAAAGTCAAGGGTCAAACGGAACCAATCCGTGGCTAGTCGTAGCACTATCGACGCCCCTGGAATAAGCTCCAAAATCAGATCCGCCATGAGAGGACTCCACCAAGGTTATACCCGACGTGCCGTGATTCCCTAGTTATGGTCCCCATTCTTTGACAAATTCTGAGATAGTCAACCCAAGAGCCAGTTACCCGGAACCTGTCATGTCGATCTCACAGGTCACCTGGTCAATAGTAGGGACCACATGATGAACGCGCACCTGACCGTTTGAACCTCCGACAAACGTCCTCAAGGCCGATATCGGGTTAAACTACAGAGTACAGATCAGTTCGAGCAGTCATAGATCATAGCGGGCCGTTGGATACCATATGGCGTTTCCATCTAAGGCCGAGAGCAAGACGGGAGGATCCACCGGGAACCCCTGTCGATTCCCCGAACCTCAACGGCGACTATTGGCTTGGAAGAAAAGGAATGGTCATAGTCTCTAGTCTCCAACTCTATGCGTCGGGCCTTACCGCTGCCTCCATACCAGGTACAGATACCAGCCCGTCTCGGGGTAGGATCATGCCATAGTATCATAATGTAGCTATGACATGTGAGAAGCGTGAGTGCACATCCCTACGATATAGGGCATTCGGCCGAAGAACACGGTGAACCGGAGACAAGGCGAAAAGGGGACCTGGCCCGCCCAGATCGGACCTTCGCGGCCTCTCGAGACACTAACAAAGCTTAACGTATTCCACGGGCCCGCGACCAGAGGACTGGGATGCCCACAGAGCAGTTCGCCGGAGAGTTCTCGGGGACCTGCCTCAGCTCCAACGGGCGACCTCTTCAAACAGAAAATAACGTAGGCCAATTGCCGCTCCACTGCAATTCATCCAGCTCCCGAGGGATCTGTCAGCGGGAATCCCGCGCGCCGTTCCGCGGGTGGATGCCTCTTGTCCGCTCGAGTCGGCGAGGATCCAGTCCATCGCACCGGGACACACTCTCCACACATCCGGTTCCTTCGGTGACCAAAAGGCAGATTAAAAAGGAGGAAGAGAAGGAATTCGGATCTAGTCCAGTTTGAGCCTGGCTCGGAATCTTTTTAAATGGAGTTTTTTCCCACTACCTAACGAGAGATCATTATCATCATTATCATGATTATCATCGTTGGTCGGTCTTTCATTGTTCTTCGACTTGAAACGGCAAGGTTCATCACAGTTCACGATATATCAGATGAAATGTAGTGGAGAAAATTAGAAAGACCGGGAGCCGTGCATTCCACGTGTAGGGCGGATATACAGAAAAGAAAAGAAAAGAAAAAAAGCCTTCTCGCTTGGGCAGCTTCCCGGGCTCCACCGAGTCTATAGCAGCTTCCTGTCGTGGAATGGAGGCACAAAGACCAATCTCGCCTCGACCCGCTGCTTGGCTCTGGCTTCGGGGATCTTTCTTACCCAGTGCTCTGTGCGCGTTCCCCGTTCCCTTTTCTGCCTAGTGGAGACCCTACTTTTCTGCGATCTAACCACGTGAAAGTATTCTATGAAGTTGACCTAGGTCAAAGGGTTAAAACTATCCCGTAGGTATAGAGAATAGAAGATAAGGCGCAAGACTATGTTAGCTTAACATAAGTTGGTGCACTTTAGTGAGAAAATGTATGATCTCATTGAGCTGTCACCGCGCAAAATACTACACAATTTGTACCCAATCAACTTGACTAAGACTTTTTTATTTTCTAAATACGTAGAAATGGGATAGAGTGGAGTGTATAACTCTTTTTTTTTTTTTTTTTTTTCCTTTCTCATTCTCCAATCCTCTTTTCCCGTCCCACTCCCATACCCGAGAAGGTCTCGGAGATGTAGAAACTGACCAGGGTTGACCAGAAGGATGGATTTAAGATTGAGAAGGGATAGATTCGATCGCGGGTGATAATAATTTCTGGACCTTAAAAGAGTTTCCCATATCCCACTATGTTCCCCCAACCCCTCCCTCTCCACTTAGTTCCAGCCACTGCCCGGACCAGACTTCGCACACTGGATCCTCCCCCCCTCTTTTCCCCCTTCACACAACCTGCGTCATCTCGCGATTGTTGTGAGCTCCCTTTTTTCTCTCTCAACTCCGTTACTGCTTTCAACCTACCCCCTCCCCTCCCCTTCCCTCCCCCTTGCCCACCATGTCGGGGAAAATGACATTGTACAAGTTGGTGGTGTTGGGCGATGGAGGTGTTGGAAAAACTGCCCTTACCATTCAGGTTCGTTGAAACTCGGACATTCGAATTCACGATCCAAAAGAAAAGAAGGAACAGGAAAACTGACCCTCGACTTCTCCCCTTGTAGCTCTGCCTCAACCACTTCGTCGAAACATATGACCCGACCATCGAGGACTCCTACCGCAAACAAGTCGTCATCGACGGACAGTCATGCATGCTCGAAGTGCTGGACACGGCGGGCCAGGAAGAATACACCGCACTACGGGACCAGTGGATCCGGGATGGTGAAGGTTTCGTGCTGGTGTACAGCATCACGTCACGCGCCTCCTTTTCGCGCATCACCAAGTTTTACAACCAGATCAAGATGGTCAAGGAGTCCTCCAGCTCCGGATCCCCTTCCGGCCCCAGCTACCTGGCCTCCCCCATGACCTCCTCGGGTGGTCCGCCCTCGCCCGTTCCCGTGATGCTCGTCGGCAACAAGAGCGACAAGGCGGTGGAGCGCGCCGTCTCTGCACAGGAGGGCCAGGCCCTCGCCAAGGAGCTGGGCTGCGAATTTGTCGAGGCATCGGCGAAAAACTGCATCAATGTCGAAAAAGCCTTTTATGACGTTGTCCGTATGCTGCGACAGCAACGGCAGCAGGCGCAGGGTGGTCGGGGTCAGGATCGTCGTCCGACTGGCTTCGGATCGGGTCGCGACCGCAATGCAGAGGCCGAGTATCCCAAGCCTTTCCGGACTGACCACCGATCGCGGCATCGCAGTAAACTGCAGTGTGTTCTCTTGTGAGCGGCCGGGTCCGTTCGGGAGGGTATTCCGTGCCTCTTGCCTCCATTCCTGATGGCTGTCCTAATTTCCTATCTGTCCTTTCTTTTTTCTAATTCTCTGTTGGTCTCGGGTGCATTTGGAGGGTGGTTCTGTCTTTTGGTTACGACCTCGTTTGGCGTCGGCGGCCTCTTTTCTCCTCTCGACCGTGCTTCATTTCATCCGCTCCGCTTGCCATCGCAGAGCTTTGGAAATGAGAAGCTATCCTCTACGCTTTATTTCGTCTCGACTTTCTCTGGATTGCACGCTTCTTTGTCCAGCATCGTCCGTGTGGCACCACTGGATTCGCGGTCCCTGAACCCGAACCCCGCTGAATTCGGACCATCAGCAGCACTTTGATATGTTCCCCCGCTACTCGATACTCGGGACATACTTTGGCGGCTCACGGTCCCACGGATGATTGGAGTACGGCATTGCATTTCCTCAGCACCCGACGCCACAAACACCAAAAAAGGCTCCCAGGACGGAGCCAGAAGATCGCAGTCGCGCATTAGCAGGCATTTCGATATGATACCCTACGACTGAGCTTGTCATTTTCTATTTTTTGAATCTATGTCAGCCATTTACGCGAGTATATAGACAATACAGATTTTAAACTCAACGGCTTCGAAGGGGGGAGCTGTACTCGGAGACCTCGGTCTTCAAATACACAGGAAAGTGAAGTAGCTGAAGGAAAAGCGAACACAGGCCTCGCCTCTCGCGTATACTTATCAGGTACCTTCAACCCCACAGCCATGTCCAGTGAGCACATGTACCCGCTACGTACCCCGGAATGCGGGGAAAGCACGGACATTCTCGGGCTGAGCTTCTCCCCCGCATTTGCATCTGATTGTCATCCCTACAGCTCTCTGAGAGGGGAAGTCCCTGCATCCTCCAAATAACCGGTCCTCCAATCGCACCGACGGAACTTGACTATCTGAGCCTCGGGTACTGACAGGGATTAAAGTGGTGAAGAAGCCCGAAATTGAGAAACAGCAGAATACCTCATCAACTCACCATGGCACACCCTCAACGAGCAGCGCTGGAACAGTCCCTTACGGACCCAGATACCTTTTGGTCTGGTCACGCCCAGAGACTTCATTGGCATCGCAAACCGAGCCGGGCTCTGGCTCGTCAGACCAAGACCCTGCCGAGCGGAGCCCAGCACGAACATTGGTCGTGGTTCCCGGATGGCGAGATCTCTACAACGTACAACTGCGTGGATCGACATGTGGCCGGCGGGCGGGGCGATCAAGTTGCCATTATTTGGGAGTCGCCAGTGACACACACGACGGAGAGATACACCTATGCACAGCTATTGGACGAGGTCGAGGTGCTTGCCGGCGTGCTGCGGGAGGAGGGTGTACGGAAGGGCGATGTGGTTATCATCTACAGTATGCAAGCTATCACCAAGGACTACAGAATGAGATGTCTGACAATGGCCAGTGCCGATGATACCCGCCGCGCTCATTGCAGCGCTGGCCATTACCCGGCTTGGGGCCATCCACGCTGCTGTCTTTGGTGGCTTCGCTGCGCTGTCCCTCGCACAGCGTATCGAGGCTGCCCGACCCCGGGCAATCATGACGGCCTCGTGCGGTATTGAAGGTTCCAAGGGCCCGATTTCGTATCGGCCTTTGGTGGAGGGGGCCGTAGAGGCCAGCCAGTTCAAGCCTAGTAAGGTCATTGTCTGGCAGAGGGACCAGATGCGCTGGGACAACCCGGATAAGCTGGGTGGCCAGCGCAACTGGCAGCGGCTGGTCAAAAGTGCGCGAGAGCGTGGCATTCGGGCTGGCCCGGTCCCGGTAAAGAGCACCGACGGGCTGTATATCATCTATACCAGTGGTGAGTTAAGCATGATTAACTGTATTACAGTGCCATTGCTGATAGAAATAGGTACAACGGGACTACCAAAGGGTGTCCTCAGAGAGGCTGGAGGCCATGCAGTTGGCCTTGAACTCTCAATCCAGTCCTTGTTTGGCCTCAAGCCCGGTGATGTGATGTTTTGCGCCTCGGACATTGGTTGGGTTGTCGGTCACTCATACATCCTCTATGCGCCGTTGCTGATCGGAGCAACCACCGTCCTCTTCGAGGGGAAGCCCATCGGCACGCCAGACGCAGGAACTTTCTGGCGGATAATCGAGAAGCACGCTGTCAACACGCTATCCACGGCGCCAACAGCAATGCGAGCCATTCGCAAGGATGATCCCAATGACCGTTTCCTGAAAGAAATTGGCCAGCGAGGCGGTTTGAAATCCCTCCGAGCATTATTCCTGGCTGGTGAACGTAGCGAGCCCAGTATCGTTCGCACCTATCAAGATCTCCTATCTCAATACGCCGCGCCAGGAGCCCTCGTCATTGACAACTGGTGGTCCTCCGAGTCCGGATCACCCATCTCAGGACTGGCACTAGATAGCCACGCCGCCCTCACCACAAAAGCAGGATCGAACTGCCCACTCGCCATTCGGCCAGGCTCAGCAGGACTGCCCATGCCGGGATTCGACGTCCGGATCGTCGACGACGAAGGCAATGAAGTGCCACGCGGTACAATGGGCAACATTGTAATGGCATTACCTCTAGCACCAACAGCATTCACAAGTCTCTTCCAGGACGAAGAGCGATTCTACAAAGGATATCTGAAACGATTTGACGGACGCTGGCTAGACACCGGCGACGCAGGACTAATCGATGAAGAAGGCTACGTGCACATCATGTCACGATCCGACGACATCATCAACGTCGCAGCGCACCGCTTCAGCACCGGTATCTACCCATCCCATCCTGCATAAAAGCCAAAAGCTAATAAAAAATAAAGGCCAAATCGAACAAGTAATCCTAACCCACCCCTCCATCGCCGAAGCCAGCGTAGTCGGAATCCCCGACTCCCTTAAAGGTCACCTTCCATTCGCATTTATCCAGCCACGCAGCGAGGGACCATTACCCGCGAAGCCACCAGCACAGCTATTCTCCGAAGTCAACACGCTTGTGCGAGAGCAGATCGGGGCTATTGCGTCACTGGGCGGGATGATCCAGGGTCGTGGGATGATTCCTAAGACGCGTAGTGGGAAAACGCTGAGACGGGTGCTGAGGGAGCTTGTTGAGAATGCGGTGCAGGGGAGGTTCGATACCGTGGTTAGTGTGCCGCCTACTGTTGAGGATGCGGATGTGGTTGAGGTTGCGAGGGGACGGGTGAGGGAGTATTTTGCGGGGGAGAAGGCGAAGCTTTAGTTGAGGTTGAAATGTTCTCGTTACAGGTGGACTATGCTTTGCGTATCTAGAGGGGGTGGATATCGGATCTTGAGGCTTAGATTGGGTATAGGTGGTCAGCCTTGAATTTACCGTGCGTAGAATGTCTTGTGGTACAATGCTGCTACGCAATATGGAAGAGATAGTCTCTTGGAGCTTATCGAGAATTCAAATACTTTCGGGATTTTTACATGCCTCTTTTCAGCAAGTAAAACGATTAGGAGAATGTCCTTCAGATGTTCTTACTGATGTCTTTCTAGCTACCTACCTAGATGTCTTCCTAGACAAGGTTTCTCTAGACTTTCTCGACAACAACCAGAATACTAGCATGTCCCTAGAGTTAGCCCCCACCAATGACTATAAAGTGCCAGTACGACAAGGTAACAATGGTGAACATGGCTTTCCACCAGTTCACTTAGCTAACTAGAGAAGCCTATATCTTAGCGAGAGACGGTCATAATATCTGCATAGAAACTACCGCTATGTGGATTAGTATTTCGTGTTACCAAAGGCAAACTAAAGAAGGAAGAGTCTTAGTTTAGGATCTAGAGAACTAGAGCCATCGCATCATCATTCAATCCCGAGCCGTCGGGCCACTTCTAAGAACCCACCAGCGTTTACGTCAACCCAGATATCCACAAACCCATCCTTCTTAGCCTGCTCCACTTCGTCCGCGGACCAGGCCTCCTCCAGGTGCCGCTCCACATAGATAGTCTGAAAGCCGCAGCTCTTGGCTGCTCGAAGATCACTGAGATGTGCGGCTACCATGGCACACTGCGCTGGGTCCAACCCAAGTAGCTTGGCAGCTCCATTGTACACCAGGGGCGAGGGCTTGTAGGCGCCGAAGTTCTCGGCACTGGTGAGATGTGTAAAAGGTAGGGACCCATGCTTTTGAAGATCCTCAAGCAGGGACACATTACCGTTTGAGAGGGTAGAGGTGATGAATTTCTTGTTCAGTAGATCGAGTCCCGGGACACTGTCCGACCAGGGATCGAGCCGGTGCCAGGCAAAGGTCAAGGACCATAGCTCCTTATCGGTAAACAAGTCCAGGATGCCTCGTTGTTGGAGTAGATCTCGCAATGAAGCGTAGTGGTGCTGATCTACTGACACGAAATCTTTAGATGATGGATCGAAAGTCCTCGTGAATCTGCCGTAGGATTTCCGCCATTCATCGGCGAGGGCAAGCCAATCCCTGTCGCCCATAGTGGATGCGCGATGCCGCACATCAGGCGGGAGAACTCTTCCAGAGTTCAGGACTTGCTGAGCGGCAGCGGTCAAAGCTTTGGTGACACAGGTGCGCCATTCGACGACCGTGCCAAATGCATCAAAGAACAAGGCCCGAAGAGCCGTCATGGTGGGGGTCAATTCGCAGGTGATGGATCGCTCGAGCTACCCCGCAATAGTCGCAGTTGGAATTATGCGGTAAGTCTCGTTCGGATATTGTCCACGACCAACTAGAGTATCGAGAAGTCGTGCCCTTGGATCGATGTGTAGAAGAACTGCATGCGATGAGTCGAGCAAACCAAGGCCAAACTCCCAGAGCGCTGGTGGCTGATCGTTCTCCCCGCACTTTAAAAGGTCACATGGCTTCGGCGACGAGTCGAAAACTCTATCACTCAACTGCCGACAGTCAAACGGCTCTAGATTTCATGGAAATACGTAGACACATACACGAGCAGACAGTGAGGGAGTCAGAGATGTCACAATCTCTAGGTTTTTCTGGTTTCTCTCTCATAGTATGAATCTGGAAATTAAACAGGCCATTATTGATGCTCTAATGGCGGCGGATTGTCATCTAAACCCTCGATGGTGTAGTTGGATATCACGTTCGGCTGTAATGGATTACACATATAACCGAAAGGTCACCGGCTCGATTCCGGTTCGAGGGAACATCTTTTTTTTCGCCGCTCGATTTTTTAAAGCGATAAAAAAAGCTAACCCATGTCGAGGACCAAAAATAGACCATTCCCCCGAGCCGGAATCGAGCCGGCGACCTTTCGGTTATATGTGTAATCCATTACAGCCGAACGCCATATCCAACTAGACCATCGGGGGTTTTAGGTGGCAACGCTAGGCTTTCTTATGATCTATGACAGTATGTAGAAAATCCGGAAGTCACAACACCTTAAGCGGTAGACTCCGAAAGCGTTCTGCGAAACGGTACAGCACTAGGTAAACAGCGTCTAGTACTAGTTACATTAAGATAACATCCCGATGAAAGGAGGAAGAACTAGAATTTGCACAGGGCCGCTATGTAGAGAAGAACCAAAGATATTACGAGGTATATATTACCGACATATGGATCTGCTATGACTCTTCAAATATGTCTTACAACCGACCACAATCCGACTCACGAAGGCAGACAGGGTCGAGGTTGCCCAACTGATCATATATATAGTGCGAAACAAGAGGAAAAGTTTTTAATGAAGAGAAGTGGATTGTAACAGGAAGACCTTGAAGGATTGCTATGTCCCGACGGAGCTTCGGGACGAAGGAAAAAAAAAGATGTTCCCTCGAACCGGAATCGAGCCGGTGACCTTTCGGTTACAATTGTCCATTACAGCCGAACGTGATATCCAACTACACCATCGAGGGTTTAGTGGAATAATTTGAGTTTATTTGCCTCCATCAGCCAGAAAGAAAGGCTGACAGTAAAATCGAAGGGTGTATGGAGTATGTACTCCGTACCCACCCACAATGCAAGTGACAGCGCCAATTCTACGTACCTAAGGCTGAGAACCGATCGACAAGAGAATGTTGATCGCAATGCAAGCATTCCTCGCCTTATTTTCACACAGGACAACCTCAACCTCAACCTAGAACCTTCGTCTCATCTACTATGCATCTACATAACTCAACACCATCTCCACTTTCGTGCGCCTCTCAATCTCGGCGCATCAAGAAGAAAACGGAAGTCCCAAATTGACCATGTGGTCAAATAACGAGTCCTGTAAATAGACCTGTCAACGCGGCTCGTGTTGCACAGGCCCTTCACGCTACCAGGTGGGTCATGAATGGTGCGCGCAATGCTTCCTATGTACTTTTAGGATGTGTCGGCTTTTCTCCCGGTTCAATTACCAACGGAGCTGTGCGTGGATCGCATGTCACCCCGGCAGAAAGCCTGGAACGTCGAACGCGAGATTATGGCCAATGACTTGGTCAAGGGACCTATTGGCTACAGTTTAATTTTGTTTCAGCCACGTTCAACGTCTCTCCCTGTGACCGACACGTTTCCAAATTGCACCATGAGGGACACAGTTACGATCCAATCCAGACCAGGGATTCTCGGGGATACCGTCGCATACCAAACTTGAAGGAACCGAAAAAGGGCAAAACAAAACAGAACAAGTTCGGTAGTCATTTTGGGGTGGATGCCTTGAGAGCTCTTGGGTGGAGACGGATGGATCTTGCGGAACGAGGTCTCCGTTCTTTTTTACCCCTGACTGCGTCCAAGTCCCACGCTAGGACAGCATTGCCTACCGAGGGAAGGAGACGCAGATGTACAATGCCAAAAGAACATCCAGGTCTGATGCAGATGCAGATGCAGATGCAGCTTGGATGAAACACGAAACACGTCAACACAGACCGCAGGCTCTCATTGAACGAAATTACTTTGGACGATCATGAGCGAACCTTACGCTAGGGCGGAACAACGCCTAAAACAAAGAGAACACTGGTTCTCAAACACGCTAGCAACACGCTGCCCATTTATTCATTCGATTCCCTCTAGGCTTCCTCTCATTGGTCATGTCCCTGGATTTTTTGATTCCTATCACAATGGGTAATGACCATTTTCCTGCCAGGGGCACCGCGCCATAAAGAAAAAGGGGTATCACATAGGCATAGCTGTCAAAAACGGTCCGAAGGCAAGCTGGACGCGTTGTTTGGACCCGTATTCAGCGCGGTGGAACCCTGATCCGGGTTTTACAGATGAACACCTTCCCCATGCCCAATCTGTGGGAAGTGGACTCGGATAATCTCAGACAGCTATCTCGACTCCTTTTCCTCTCCCGTCTGTGCATCCGAGGTATCTCCAGTCACCTCTTACTTGATATTAAGCTTTTTGTCATCTTTTTCCTTATCCTTCTCTCTGGAAGCTGTGTATTCGCAGTGGGTTTGTATCGGGTTGTATACCCATACTACGGAGTAAGCTTCCTGTCATACCTTTGGATCGCCCGGAGGCTAACAGGCCAAACTCATGATGAAGTTAACCGGGGCCCAGCATTAGTGTCTTGGGTTGGCAGCTCCCAGTGGATCCAACGGCGACCTGGCTAATCGGGTGGATTTTCTAGCTTTCCCCATGCCCCTTAACGAACCCTTCCCCTGGGCCTCTTTTTTTTTTTTCCTTCTGTATGGCAAAGCCCATCATATCCGGCTAAGGTCCGACTTTGGCAAGGCTGATCTTGAAAGTGTCCTAAACCTAGATTAATCTATCTACTCCGTAGCTAGCGGACTGCGCATCTCGGATCGTTGCCTTCTTCGTAGAAGCGCAGATCGCAGGCCATTTGTACCTTTTCGCCCCATAACACATTGGGTCTCGAGCGATCGCGATTGGCCTTTTCTCGAAGCCCGTAGAGGTCCCAGGGGCGCGTTGACATCTGACTTGTCTTCTCCAACTCCAACTCTAACTCTCCAGACCTAAGATCTGGCTCGTCCCAGGTAAGTAAAATTTCGAGCCCCCCGTGCATATTCCAATCACGACTGCATTGGCTCTCTCCTCGCGCTCGGGGGTGCATCCCGCATCTCGCATCCCGCAGTCGCATACGTGATACGGTGGCTGACTGACTCGTTCCACAGTTACCGTTAGATATTTCGTTGTGTTGCGTCCAGCACGCACGGGGTCAATTTGGTGACACAACCTCTCACACGACGAACCTCTGGCCGGATGATTGAACTACGGTAGACATCAGTTGATGGGATCCGGCCGTGTTGTGCCTTGGTTAGCATTGGGAAACGAAGATGTCCGGGTTATACGCCCAACAGAACATGGCGACGAATTTGAAGTCCCCGGCTACCGACATGGCCCAGCCCTCGTCGGCACCATCTAGCATATCCCACATCTCCAAGGCGAGAGCGAGATCAAGATCTCGGCCAGGCCGGCGTCGTCGAGATTCTTCCCCCGCACCGTCCTCCCCGCCCGGCCTACCCACACCGACGCTCTCGCCTGACGGGTATAGCGATGGCGAAGATGAGCTTATCCAGGAAGACACGCTTTCGCCGTTCGACGCCCGCCGAATTACACCTACCCTCCATGCATCACTCGTCTCCGAGATCCTTTCCCTCCGACGAGAGGTCGAACACAAAACCAAGGCCATTGATTCTTTAGAATTAAGCTTGGACGAATCGCGGTCAGAAAATGAAACGCTAGGCCAGAATTTGTCCCAGGCCACTCGCGATGCGCGGTCCTTGAAGCATCAAATCCAGCTTCTGGAAGGCGGGACGTCATCTGCGATGACAGAATTGGCCCGTGAGCGAGACGATGCCGTTGAGAATATCAATGAAGTCCGCAAGAAACTAGAACAAGCACAAAAAAGAGCTCGCAGTTGGGAAGAAGATGTCGAGCGCACTCAGATGTTGTGGGACCGTGATCGGGAAGAATGGGAGAACGAACGGAGAAATATGGAACGCAAGGTCCACGTGGTGGAGGGTCGTCTGAAGACGGTGCTGAACGAGGTCGCGGCGGCCCAAGAAGCCCGAACTCTTCGTTCACAAACCAGCGAGAATGACGCTACTAAGGAGAAGAGCAAAGACAGTGACACGGCAAGTGTGGCTTCGGGCAGCCAGGGTCGTCGGCGTACGAGTATGACCAGCATGATGTCTGATGAGATTGAGAGTCCTGACCACGCCCGAGCTGATTATCATAACGTGCGATACTCGGTGATGAGTCTTGCTCCTGGTGCCAAGAATGACTCGGGGTTGAATCTGGCTCAGGAATTGGACTTTGAAGAGGAGGATGAGTTCGCTGCATCCGATGAGGACGCGCTGCCCGAGGAACGCCCTATATCTGTTCACTCGCAGTCATCTTATACGGTTTCATCAAAGGCCAGAAAAATCCTGGGTCTCTCTCTTCAAAGTGTTGGGTCTGTTACAGCGGCAGAGTACCGTGCTCTGGATACAGCTCCCTGGAGTCCTGCGAAAATACCGGAGATATCTCTTGAATACCGGGATAGGGCCGTCCAGTATTCCCCTCTCCCATCACCCGAGTTGCCGGCTGTGACAGAGGAAAATCTCGCTGCTGTACCTGTAGAGACAATTACAGAGCCGGAGCGAGAAGATCCCGAGGTTGAGACACCCGAGATGAAGGATTCTGCGACGCTCACCAGTGCCGTCGAGATGGTGTCGACGTCTATCCAGACCGTGGATGATCTTCCTAGCTCCCTGTCGATACCCGATATACCTGAAACCGGATCACCAGCTCAACCTGCCGAAGAGGCTCCGAAGCCAGTGGAGATGACGTCCATCTCCACACAAACGGATATCCCTGAAGCTGCATCTGTCAAGGAAGAAAAGGCTTCCTTGTCACCCAACGATATTCTAGATCAAAGGGGCATCCCAATGATCACCATCCATCCCCCCGGCTCGGAGCCGTCTTCGCCCCGGAATAGCATTGTTCTGCCACCCCGAACCAAGAGTGTGTCTGTGCAGGCCAATTTCAGACCGGTCATCGAAGGCCGATCCATCGCAATTCAGACCGAGGAGATCCGCATTGATAGGCGCAAACTCCCCGTCAGCCTTCTTCCTTCCGCTATACCCGACTTGCCCACTCAAGCGGAAGCTCGGGATGCTGATTATCAGCCGTACCGGCCGCCTGTACCTCCGCCACGGTCTGCCAAGCGAGAGCAGCAGCGTGCTAGACCGTCAGAATACCCTGTGAGGTCTCCGCCTGCACTGCCATCGGAGCCTATTCAAGCCTACCCAGGCAATAACGATAACGGCCCGCTGTCGGACGAGGTGGCTTCTGGAATTCGCAGACCTTTCCGGTCCAGCAGTCTGTTTGCCGGCTTCGAACAGCTGAGCGATGATGAAGGCCCCCATGGGGAAGAGCGCGACATTTTCACGGATGACGAGCTCTTGAACAGGCCATTTGCTGCATACAAAATCCGCCGTGGCAAGTTGGTCAATGCCAAATCGAGACCCAGCCTGGATTCCATGGGTCTCCCGGAGATTGACGAGCACACCTCTGATTCCGAATATCGACCGTCCGATCTTGGTGGTAGCTCTTCTCGCGCTACTCAACGGTCTGGTGCGACTTCCTCCAGCAGTCGCCAGTCTGGCATGCGCAAGATGGCCATGATCTCTAACGGGGCAGTGACGCATCAAAAGATTCGCTCCCGCAGCCCGAGCGAACCTAGCCTCGATAGCGGCAGCGCAGGGTCTAGTAAAGCTCCTCCCTTCCCCGTCCCGATCCGCCATAGCTCGCGCAAGATCCCATTGGACGGCAGTGATGGACCTCCCAGTCCGACTCGCTCTGGGAGATACTTCTCAGACCGTGGTCGCGGGTCAGTGGGCCGCCGCCCGACTCTGCGCCGAGTCCGATCCGCAGCTGCAATGTCGAATTCAGACCTTCCTGAGCGTCCGGAGACTCGGTCGTCCCCAGCTCGGTCGGCTGATTCCTTTGTGCCGGATAGTCCGTTCCGCGCACCTCCCATGCCATTTGATGATATCACGGCCCCTTATGAGCGACGAAACGCCCAGAAACGAGCCTCGCAACGCAGAACGCCATCCGTGAATTGGAATCATGAGCGTCAGAATTCGACTGGGGGCGTACAGCCGACTAGTGTCGTGGATGCCATTGCGCAAACAATGGTCGGGGAATGGATGTTCAAGTACGTCCGCCGCCGTAAGTCGTCCTTCGGCATGGGTGAGTCCAAAGACAGCTGGGAGGGAAAGAACCCGGACGAGGTATCGGCCAATATCACCAATAGCGGAGTGCGACACAAGCGTTGGGTCTGGCTTGCACCATATGAAGGTTCTATCATGTGGAGCAGCAAACAGCCAACGAGTGGGCCAGCATTGTTGGGCAAGAGTGGCCGGAAGTGTAAGAGCCCATCGTTCTTCTACTCATTTGAATTCCGTCCTAACTGACTTATGAACTTCTAGTTACTATCCAATCCGTCCTGGACGTCAAGGATGACAACCCCCTGCCCAAGGGCTCCGGCTCACCGAGCCCATTCAATCGCTCAATCCTGGTGTTGACACCTCAGCGCGCGCTCAAATTCACCGCGCTGACGGTCGAGCGCCACTATATCTGGCTCACGGCATTGTCCTTCCTTAGCCACTCCTCTATAGGCCTGCATGAACTCGCCGCACTGCCACCTGCACCGCAAGAAGAGGCCCCGGCTCCCCTGCAGCCGCTGGCTGCTCTACGACGCCATCCAATCCGTGACTCCATCCGCGTGGCCAAGACCCGGCCCATGCCTAGGGGTAAACGCTCATTCCCTGAGAAAGTCCTGCCCGAATTACCGGCGGATAGCATAGACATGGCCGCAGATGCACCCCATGTTCCACGCTTCTCCAATCACACCCGCAAGCGCAGCAACACGGCTCCTCGACCCCCAGCGATCCCTACCATCCGCAGCTTCTCCAGCCAGGGCACTATGCCTTCGTCATACAGCGGCATGACCGCCGGTTCTTCTGAGCCAAACTACTCAACCGTACCGCCTCCGCGGGGTATAGGTAGCGTCCGCAGCAGCATCAGTCGGGCCTCCGAGGCCAGTGGCCACACCAACGCCAGTAATGTGTTTGACATAGGCACCATGCGCATGGAGGCCTTTATTGATCACCACGCGCAAGAGATTAACCGTCCTCGCGCCCCGCCTGCTCGCTCACGACATACCCGTAAGACTTCCAGTAACTGGAGCCCGGAATACGACGCACCCTCCGTCTACGGCAGTGACATGTCCTTCCGGTCAGACCCTTTCCGCGGCTTTTGATGCTGATTCCTAATTCCTTTTCTAATTCCTTGGCTTTTCGTCCCACCATTGACCCTGTGCATGTACAGCCGTATATATGATTTTCTTGACCCTTCTCACTTACATACTTTGCTTTACACTTCTCTATTTTCTTTTTCTTTTTTATTTTCTACGTTTTGATTTCATGTTGATACCATTGTGCGAAAGACGATACCAATTCGAAGCAGCGATGGACACGGGCGTTGGGAGTGAAACCGAAGTCCGAATTTGTCTATACAATAGTATAAATATAATGTATGCTAGTACTTTCTCCAAGTAGAATGTAATCGAGTCTTGTACCGGGTATAACCATGATTGTTCGCTAGCAACACAGTTTCTGATGTCCGCCACACAGCCGAAGAGACTTTCCCAAAAATCCATAGATCCTCCAGTATGCGAGCGAGAATTTCCAAGACTGACTCGAAGCGGTCTTGACGTTTCGTATTGCGTAGGTATCGAATCCTTATAAGAATGTATTGTTTATGGCGACAAATCACAACTTGGCGCTCTCCTTGACTTCGCCGATCTTGAGCTTGGGCGAGTACTTTTTCAACACGGACTCGTTGTGGTACTGTGTGGGTTAGCGGGAGGTTCATTTCTCTTCTATAGAGAGGGTATAAGGGTATTCACCTTCCAGAACTGCTTGGATGCATCCTTGCCTGCAACGCGCTTGAGGATCTTCGCGCCGCCCGGGTGCTCGTCGATAAAGTTGGTCACGTCGTATACGTTGTTGTCGACGATGATGTACAGGCCTTTGTCGGCGCTGTTGTGAGAGGCGACATCGGCGGGGGTGAATGACTGCGACATGATGGTGTGATGATGGAAGGCGAGAAGTTGAGGTCATGGAAGTCTGGGAGTCTGGGGATGAAAGGCGGGGCCGAGGTAACTCGGTCTCGGCCGGGAATCGCAAATACATTCCTTCTGATTGGGCTTTTTAAGGTGTGGTGGAGCTATTTTGATAGTCTTGTGCATTATGCATTGGATGATGATGATGCTGATATTTTTTGTTTATATTAATGTCTATGTTTTCTACGTGGTCTGTATGGCCTCATAGGCAGAATGTGATCATGCATTTGTTTCATTGAACTATATGTAAAATACATCCTATGATCGCCCTCTATATTCTATATTCATGTTCGACTTTTCTCGCCCACTGCCCCGGTCCCCTTGGGCACTTTGCGATCCAGTCCGAGTGACTCTAGATCCTTCTTCTTGTAATAGTGCGGTGCCACTTCCACCAGCCATTCTGCCTGCAGCGGCATGTTGCTGCGCATGTACTCCTTGCTGGTCAGAACTAGCTCGTAGTAAATCACCCACCGCGGGTTAACCTCGAACAGCGTGCTTGACGGGTGCAGGTACACTCCCTGGCCGGTCTTGATCGTGCGATAGCTATCGCCACCGCGTTGCAGACGTGCCGCGTTGGGGAAGAAGCCAGCGGTGATGGCCTTTTGAATCGGGACGATGTTCGTGGCGCCACATGTGCTGATCGTCACTTCGACTCGATCGCACAGTTTGGCTAGTTGATCACGGACGTCGCGGGCTCGCGTCAAGCTACGCGGCTGCAGGAAATTCTCCTTGGCCCACACGAAGCTAAAGTCCGAGTCCACCCACTGGTTCCAAATGTTCAGAAGCGTCAAGTGGTCACCGCCATCCTTGATCGTGAACCGGTTGCGGGCGCTATCAGCGTGGATTTTCTTGTCCTTGGGCCGGAAGAACAGTGCGCTCGACTCACCCAGCATTGAGATTATCGAGAGCACCTCCTCCACACATCCGTATTTGTCTGCCGCGAGGATCGCCTTTGCCAGCATCGGATCCGTGGGGAACTCGGCCATCTGTCGGCCGACCTTGGTGAGCTCACCCCGGTCGTTGAGAGCCCCGAGTGCGTACAATTGCTCCAGTGCTCGGATGATGGTCTCCGCAGGGGGCGGGTCCATGAAGTCAAAGTCAAGTAGTTGGTCAATACCAAGGGACTTCAACATCAAAATAACGCCATTCAGGTTTGTGCGTTGGATCTCCGGCGTGGTGTTCTCTTCCAGCTCGTTGTAATATGCCCACTTCGTGTAAAGTCGGAAGCATTTACCGGGACCGACTCGTCCGGCACGGCCTGCACGCTGGTTGGCCGAGGCTCGCGAGCACGGCGTCACCACGAGGCTCTCCATACCCGTACGTGGGTTGAACACGTTCTCCTTGACAAATCCGGGATCGATCACGTAAACGATACCATCGATCGTCAAACTAGTTTCGGCAATATTGGTCGCTAAAACCACCTTGCGTGCCTTGGGTGGTGTGGGCTCGAAGATTTTGGTCTGCAGCTCCGATGGCAAGTTGGCATAGATGGGACAGATGATCATCTCTGGTATTTTACTGCCCAACTTTCGAGCTGTTTCTTGTAAACTTTGCTCGGCAGCTTCAATTTCTTCCTGGCCTGTCAGGAATACCAAAATATCTCCCCGGCCCTGCGTGACGTGGATCTGGAAGACTGTGGTGATAGCGGCGGCCAAATAATTAGCTTCGGGCTGCGAAGTGTAGTGCACGTCGACTGGGTATCGGCGGCCGGGGATGTTGAAAATAGGTGCATCGTCGAAGTACTTCTGGAACTTTTGCGCATCCATGGTCGCAGAGGAGATGAGTAGTTTCAAGTCAGGTCGGGCTTTGGCAATATCCTTAAGAAGACCACACGCAATGTCTGTGGGTACTGTCCGCTCATGGGCCTCGTCAATCATCAACGCCGAGTACTGGCCCAGATCTGGCTCCGTGAGCAATTCTCGAAGAAGCATGCCGTCAGTCATGTATTTGAGAATCGTCTTGTCGCTCGTGTTGTCTTCGAATCGAATAGCATAACCAACTTCGTTGCCAATTCTCACACCCATCTCCTCTGCCACACGGGCTGCAACACTCATGGCTGCCACTCGACGCGGTTGAGTGCAGCCAATCTTCAAGCCGTCTTTCGTGTAGCCGGCCTCGTGAAGGTATTGAGGGATCTGCGTCGTTTTACCCGAACCTGTTTCTCCAACAATAATCAAAACCTGGTGGTCATGCACGGCCTGGATAATCTGGTCCCGGAATTGATAGATGGGAAGGCTCTTCCGAGTCTCCTCCATAGTAGCAGCCTTCTTTTCAGCCGCATCAACCTGCTCCTTGAACCGGAGCTGCTCCTGGGTCATAGGCTTCTGCGTGCCTTCAAGTTTGGTATCCATCACAAAATTGATCTGCTGTGAGTCGTCGAAGACATATTCGTAGTCTCCTTCATCGACGAATTCGGGCTTTTTGATTTGAGCTTTGGCTTTGGCCGCCTGTTCCATTTCCCATTCCTCGTGCTCCGTGACGAATCGCTCCTGACCGGCATCGTCGCGATCGATGTAGCGCTTGTACAGGGCATCCTCTTTCTTCTTACGATCGATTTTGCCCTTCTCCGTGATGTAATCATCCGGCATCATATAGCCGTCACGATGGTCATCAATGCGAAGTCGCTCCTCTGCGATACGGAGAACCTCTCGGTTTCGCGCAAACTCCTCCTTCTCACGGCGGGTGAGATTTGGATTCTCACGCAACTCGGCAGTCTCTTCAGCAACCTGGCGCCGCAATAGCGCCAGACGTTCCGTTTCTCGTTTCTTCAGATATTCCTGTCGGGAGCGCAAGCGCAGATCGGGCATCACGGCAGCCCGCGCATCGGCATTATCGGCAAGAGCGCGGCGCCGTGCAGCTTCTCCGTCTCTCGTTCGGTCCTCCACGATCTTTTTAGACTTGCTGTCATCCTTGTTGGCCAGTCGCTTCGCAAACTCGTCTCGCTCACGAAGATCCCGTTGGCGGTCCAACTCTTGCTTGGTTTGAGGGTCGAGGTCATCGGCGGGAGACGCGGAGCGTGGAGAGGCGGATCCATCCTGAAGTCGCGTCCGTTTCGAGGGAGACTCCGCAAACTCATCCTGGTCGCCTTCGGCATATAGCTCCTCCTCGGGGGTCTCCTCGTCACCCCATCTATCCTCAAAGCCTTGTGGGTCTCTCTTCCGCAACTTCTTCGACCGTGGGCGGTCCCGACTCTCTGCATCCCGACTGCGATCTCGTTTTCGGTGGTCAACTTTCTCCGAGCGACTGTAGGCCTCGGATTCTCGCTTGCTCCTACCCCGGTCGCGATCGCTGTCCCTTTCCTCCCGGCGCCTCCTTCTATCGCGCTCTGCCTCGATGTTGACTGGTCCCAGTGTGGACGCGGGATCGGGCAGATCTTCGCCCATGTCTACCATCCGGTATTTCTTCTTCGGTTCCTTGCTTGCAGTGGTCTTCATGGTAGATGCACTGGGTTGACTGCTCTTCCCCACGCGGGAGAATAGCTGCTCGCAGAACGCGCCGATTTCATCGGGGCTGCCATCGAGGAAGGAGACCAGCTTATCTTGCAGGGAGGCTGAGGACTTGGCAGAGGTGGCTTCGGCAAGAACGAAATCGACCGCGATGGAATCTGAGGCACCGGTCAAGCGGATCAGTGAGTCTGATACGAAAGTCTTGTTGTCCATGTTGAGCGCGAAATCGGAGAAAACACAATGCTTGGAACCAGTTCGCAAGGTACAGTGGTAATGAAGCTCAGACAACACAGCGCATGATGCGCACAAGGAAATGCCGAGGGGTTTCTGTCACTTCTCGTGAAGCGGTCTGGTTTTTAAGATCGCAGAAGGTTGAAGGTGACCCGTAAAGGATCCGGATGTTGTATCCTCAGGCGCCATATTTCAATCTGGCAGAATTATATCCGTCGCACTCACCGCCTTTAGTCTCTGGCAAAGTGTGGGTCACGGTTACAGTAGGCACTTCAACCGGTTCCTGATATAGTTACATACCTTCTTTTTCTGCTAGAAACATAGTCGAAGCAGTTAGGCAGCTGAATGTGTATTGCCCTCGCAGAACGGAAACATAACATACAGAAAGAAATAAAACAAGAAGATATAGATGGAGGGTTAGGTACAGAGAGGAGATATATGTGTGCATCTCGATGTCCCAGATATTGGAAAATACCCATACGGCAAAAAGCCATGTAGGTGCCGTGGATCGTCTTAGACATATCTTCAACACCAAGGCGTAGGCATCTTGCACCGTAAGTGAATAACTAACTAGTCAGTTGGTCATGGGCACTTACATAGCTCAGATTCGTCAATTTTGGATGCCCTATACAGCTAAAGCCAGGACCTTTATCAACTCCAAACAGCCCGATCCCGGCATTCCCGAGATCTAACCACGTACCTAGGTAGCTACCAAGATAGCGATGCCTAGTAGGCTTACAAGTCGAGAATGCCAAGTCTAGTCTACACCAGCACTCGGAACAATCACACCTACAATGAGAGAAAGTAAAGAAAATCGGGGGGATATCATTCGGACTCCAAGCTATACACTGACATGGAATCAAACTAGTCAGACAAAAGACACAACTCAAACAGATCTCGCTAAACCAACACAGCATGGCGGCAGTCGTTTATCGTCACAGTCTCATGGGAAAAAAGGTAACAAAAAATAGCAGATATGAACGAAAAAGAAAGCAAGATGTCCCAAGCATAGGCCGATCGGCCCAATGCCAACTATCGCGCTCCCAGTGCCAACAGGCCAGGTTGAAAAATCCAGGAACATATAGGATTAACGTCAAATCTGACGAGCTTGGACAAAGTACGAGAGCAACCTGAGTGAGCAAAGGCCTTCGGAAGGTCACAGTGGGATCATGGTACATTCGTAACACATAGTCATACTAGACAGATACAAAGGAAAGGGAAAGCAAGGACGCCGCAAGCGAATGGGGAAACGCCACACTGAAACTCCAGGGTATGCACCCTCTGTTAACTCCACCGGGTCATGACGAGGAATGGGCTGATTGTTGGAGCGACTGGGAAGTTTGCTCCAAGTCCCAAAAAAGATCGGGGTCAAAGAAAATACCCCACAAAGGGAATCCCTAGTTCGCAAGAAACAGAAAGATCCCGGCTTCGACCCGAGAAGCCCGGAATAGAAACAAAGAAACAGGGTCGTGATCTGAAAACATGACGTTAAAGATAGGAAGAAACAAAGCTGCACCGAGTCGTGATAAGCACCGGGAAATGACAAAGGAAAAAAAAAAAAAAAAAAAAAGGAAAACATAAGACACAGAACACCCCTCCATATGCACAAACAGCGAAAAGGAGAGAATAGATTACACATCGATCATCTCGGCATCTTCCGCCAGGACCTCATCGGCAGGGCCCCAGTTGCCTTCGAAGATGGTGGCACCGGCACGGCGGCGTCGACTGACAAACTGGACTCCGTAGGTCTCGAGAATCTGGTCGGCAGTAGGCCGGTCAAGTGGGTCGGGGGAAATCATCCAGCGGACAATTTTGTCCAGCGCCTGAGGGTGATGAGCATCTACCATGAAGTCCGGAGGGTTGACGAGCTCGCCGCTGCGCTCTAACGGAGTTGGCTTGTCAGCCTTCAGCTTGCGGCTCGTCAGGAACTCATCACCGAAGTCGTCGTCACCCAGGTCGGACGCACAGAGCTCCTCAAAGGAAGAAGACTCCGAAACAGGGTTGCCAGATGCATCACGGAAGATGCTGGTTTCCGAGCTCCAGGTCAGACTGGGCACGTCGCTCATGTCACCGTTTCGAAGCTTTTGCCAGGACGCACCATTGTCCGGCAGCTCCACATTGCCGGCGATTTCAAACATAATCAGACCCAGTGAGAATATATCAGCGGGCTTGTCAAAGCGACCCATGAGAATCTCCGGTCCAATGTACTCGCGATCGCCCTCGCCCTCGATGCCATCCTCAGCGGGCCAGCGTGTGGCCATGCCAAAGTCGGCGATTTTGAGGAGGCCTTCAAAGGTAACCAGGATGTTGGCGGGCTTCAGGTCAAGGTGGATGAATCCCTGGTCATGAATTTCCTTGAGACCCAATGACAGCTCGAGAAGGATCTTCCAGATACGGAAATCATCGACTCGAGCCTTGAGGCCAGCCTGAGCCAGGAAAACATCCAAGCTTCCCTCCTCGCAAAACTCGGTCTGGATGTAGAGATGCCCGCACTCCTCCCAGCTGTTCACGAAGGAAATGACGTGGTCAGAGTTGATCAGAGTCTTCAGAATATCCACTTCACGGATGCGGCGTTCACGGTCCTTGAGTCCCAGATAGGGCTGCTTGCTCTTCTTGACAGCCCATACTTGGTCGGGCATAGCAGTGGGTGATTTGGGACCACTCGATGGCAGAGAGAAGACAGAGGGGAAAGAGGATGCGTAGGGCCGAGAAACTCGATAGACCTGAGAAAATTCGCCAGTGCCGATCAGCTCCGCCTTCTCAAAGCGCGACGTCAGACTGGAATCAACATCGGGGGTGTGATAACCACTGAGTTGTAGGCTGGGTCGCTTGCTCGATAACATCGAATCGCGCGGGCCAGTTGGGGTGGCAGGAAGAGCGGAATTGCCGCAGTCCGGCTGGAGCGACTGCTGATCATTCGGTACGGAGATCGACAAGCGGCTAGGATCAGGAGGGAAGAATTGTTCTCGAGGCGTGCGTGGTGAGGTCTGCAGGAACCGGTCGCGCAGGGGAGTCGAGCTGGAACCGACCCTGGCCTCTGACAAGCGCTCGAGAGGTGCGATATGAGAAGTGGCGGGAGGATAAGTGCGAGAAGGAAGGAAGGTCTGTTTGGTCGGAGTAGGAGGGAAGTCGGCCTCATTCAGTGGCTGGCTGTCATAACACGAAGAGGGAGACTGAGCCCGCAGAATGTCGTCTCCATCCACGCTCACGAAGCTTCCACGGCGAGTGGGCTCTTCAGGGTGGTTAAAGGTATTGCCAAATATCCCCATGCCGCGACTTGGTTTGGGATGCGCTGTCGAGAAGGGAGGGTTGAATGGCGAGGGAGGTACATCCTCAGACTGTCGAACTAGGCGCGATTGGCCGAAGAGGCGTTCCGGAGCAGGGCTAGGACCTGCAGCGAACAAGTTGATAGACCGCTTGCACGGAGTGTCGGGCATGTTCTTGTTGAAGCTTGAGCCAAGAGATTCCTCCGCATTGCGGTTCTTCTTTGAGATCAGTCCAGTCGACATGAACGCAGCCGGCAGCGGCTTGACCATCTTGTAATTCTCGGGTGTCGCAAAGGAGTCTGAGCCACTCGACTCCTCGCGCGTGATTCGACCCACAGGAGCCGGGCGACTCGCACCTGCAGGGAGAGATTTGGAGAAATTGAAGAGACGAGGCGGCCGCTCAGGCTTGTGATGGGGTTCATGAGTAGGCGAGTCATCGAGACTGGACCCAGAGGAGGATTGGGTGATCGTACGTGAGAGGGGATGAGCGGCAGGACGGGGAGGCTGAGCAGGAGGAGCAGCACCACTGTTGGTGCCACTGAGGTTGGAGAAGAGTGAACTGGCAGGAGCAGGGCGAGGTGAGAACAAGTTATCCTGGCCTGCATCAAAGAAACCGCTGTCAAATGACATGCGAGAGCGAACTGCTAGCGGGGTGGCGGGCGATGTATCGCCTTCTCCAGCAGCCCTAGGCCGACCAAATAGCGAACGCTCACCCTGGCGTTGCTGAAGAGTGGATCGTCGCAACGATGATGAGCGCTTGGGAATGGTCGCAAACGGGCTGAATGGCTGAATCGAAGTCGGGAAAGGTGGGATATCACTTTCGGAAGGATTGGCAGACGCATCTTCCTGATCGGTGTCGAAGATACTAAAGTCTGACGTGTTGGGCACATGTACACTGCGCCTCTTCGCGGAGGGGCTGCCACGAGACGCCTGGTCCAGATTCATGATACCGTCACTGCGCTTCAAAGGACTGACTGTCGCGTAGTTTCCAAATGTACCACTGCGGCGCTTTTCGATTCGCGAGAGTGAAGAGCGAGGCACAAAAGGAGTGTCAGACGGAGGGGCAGCTGGGGTGGTTGAGAGAAAGGGACTGGCGCAAGTGTTGCTCTCACTTTGACCCGTCAGGTCATCTAATGTGAGCGCATTTTCCTCACCCTCACCCTTAAACAGGGACTTAGGCTGCGTAGGAATGGCATTACCGCCATCCGTTGACGTAGAAAGAGCGCGCTTGGCCGGACTACGCGGAGAGGTCCGCCGTCGCATGACCGGCCGGGTTATTTTTGCACTAGGAGGATACGGAACTGCAAGAGGTGACTGCTGGCCTGATGAAGGGAACAACACAAAGTTGTTCTGTGAAGATCGTCGCGAAGGGGATAGGGGCGAGGCAACGTATGTAGACTTGGAGGGAGAGGCGTTGCGAGAGTTAAGGAAGAAGCTGGAGCTCTTGGATGGAGAGCGCGACAGAGAGCGCCGAAGCTGTCGGATGGCGGAACTGGCATCGACGTGATGAAGCCCCGAGTGCGATGGCAAATGGAGGGTGCCGCCCGAGTCCCGGTGCGGCGAAAAGGTCGCAACCATGACTGGGGAATGTGAGTGCGCCGCGCAACAATCCCAGAATGAGAGGTGATCCAATCCGCTTATGATGATCTCCACCCACCAACGATGGGCTCAGAGATCACTGCGATCAAAACCAACACTCTTCAGCAGAGGCGTTTGTGGAAAAGATCAAAGACAGTCCACCACGTTGAACAAAAAGTCCCCCAGAGAGATTACCAGGCTGAGTCAAGGAAGAGAGGGCAGGCACGCTGCACTGGAATGCTGAGCAGGAAGGTGCAACAAGTGGCAAAGCAGGCAGCTTTACCTACGCATTGCGAGACACAAGGAATTCCGAGTGTTCACCTGTGGTTCCTCCAGATCACCCGGGGGCACAAACACGGACGCGCTATACTATCGAGGTACGCGCGGGAATGTTTCAGGTCGGGCCCACGGACATTCGGTGATGGCATCAACACTTCCGACAAAAGAGGGCGCAGTTGGCAGAAGCTCGGTCTTTTTTGATCCCAGTCTATTTCAACCAAGCACGGAAGCGTAAGGGGCAGATTTCCCCTCCAAGAGTTGTCGAGAATCAGCCCGCGTAGGTTGGAAAGTCGAAAGAGGTTGGAATGTGGCTATGGCGGGGGGTCCAAGAGATCGAGAGGAATGAGGGATGAGGGATGAAAGAAGGTGGTTCAAGGGCGATGACAGGAATGGGAAGAATGGAGATGAGAGATCATGTACTCCGTATAAACGCGCACGTCGCGTTGTTGATCCTCGATACCGTTTCGGGTTTAGCGGCGGGGACGCGTCGTGACATAAACAAATAGTGGCTTAGGTAAGTGCATCTATAGGATTAACTGTTAACTGTTCTATAATTACTAGTTAACTATTCTACTATTCTATAGTTGCGTATATAGTCCTATTTTCTATTTTCAATTTCCATTTCCATACTTCCATTTTGAATTTTGAACTCGGGCCTTGGTTCGGTCTGAGATGCCCAGCGGTTCGCCCCTGCACTAGTGAGGCAGCCAATTCACGGTCTGCACGTCAGCTCTGACCACCAAACAATAGTCAATGTATCAGAAAGAGACTTCTATTGTTCTGGTCCAACCAGATGGCCGGCCACGCGAATTGCCCTTGCTTCGATGGCTGTCCATGGATCCCACTCCACTCAGTCTTCATTTGATTCATCAGCTTCTCCCGTCTTACTAACTAAATTTAACCCTTGGGACCTGCAGAAAATGCGCAAATCCTGTCGGGAGAAGACTTCCGACAGACTAAGTTTACCGGAAAGTTTACTGGACTCGCTCAATCGCTGTTTATCGTCTTCCAGGTGGAGACATGTCACACGTCTGATACGCGTGGGTCTTTGCCCCTCTGGTTTCTGAATCTATTCATCCATTGACCTGAAACAGAAAAAGAACACATATCCGACGTCCAAAGTACCGCAAAAGCAATATATGCACAGAAAAGGAGATGAAATGCTCGCAAGATAACCAAACTCTAAGTACTGAAAAAGAAATGCTGAAAAATATTGACCAAAATAGACGGCCAGGCTCTCATCTCCCTTCTCCCTGGCTTCTCCTTTCTACATCAAATCCAAAGTCTCGACCAAAGCGGTCATCTCCTGCCGCATTTTTTCAATCATCTGCTCTGCAGTGGGCTGATCGAGTCGAGCATCGGGAGCAAAAATTCCAAAGTCCAATCGGCCGTCTCGAATGGCTGCTTCCACGTCGATTGTAGGCTGTTGAACACGTAGAAAATGCATTAGTGCCAGCTCAGGGTGGATTACTGGGATTTTTCAAACTTACCATGAAGACATCTTGAATAACCGCCGTTGAAGTGGAGGCATGTACGGTCGGGGCCGTTCCCAACGAGGCTGTACTGTCGCCGTTGGTATGCGGCTGGTCGGGCTGGCCCACAGTAGATAAGCGGAGGCTTGCCAGCTCGTCGCGTCCAAGAGATTTGAATGCCACATGTATGCCATTGGCGGCGGCGGCATCGACAGACGCCAATTCGGGCAGTCGCAGGAAGTTGACACAGGTGCAGATTCGTACCCCGGTCCATTCAGCAATCTCTAGGAGAGAGACGCCCGAATGCTCAATCCTGCTGATTTCGCCAAGTTCATCCTGGATCTTTCGAGCGGCAACAAGGAGTGACTCCTGGTCGTGGCTGAGCTTGTTGTCTAGACGAAGCGGCACAATGTTGACTGTGGGAGCCATGAGTTCTGACAGCCCTTCCGCATCATGCGACCGATTGGCGAGATACAACCCGACCACGAGCCGTCTCGGGATCTCCTTGTTATCTGTGCCCGCCGCAGCGAGGATCTGAGCGTGTACGCGAGCATAAACGGCCAGGAAGATCGACTGGACACCAAGGCCCTGTTTCTGGGCGGCTATTTCGACACGAGACATGTTTGAGACTAGTCCTGGTCGGTAGTGCTGCTGGATGGCGCCAAAGTCACCCTGTCGTTTGTCTTCTGCCCCGTCGGTTGAGATTTGGCCCAGATATTTTTGCCAGAATTGCCGCCGGACATCTACCGGCGAATGAACGTGCTGGGATGCCACAAGTCGGGAGAGGTCATGGAGGTCGAATTTGGATTCGGACGCGTCAGAGTGGCAGAGGTTGGCAAGTCTATCCATCATGGACGGAAGACTAACGGCGTCATACAGGGCATGATGAATTTGCAATGCAAGCGCCGTTCCCTCGGTGGTCTGGCAAGCATGCAGTGTGACTGGCGGCGCGCCAAAGGCTTGCCTGGTATCGGGTGCGACAAGTTCGTCGACATTATGGTGCCAGACAACCGGATTGTGTACATACTTCAACACAGCCTGAACATAAGGCAGATGCTGCCCCTTTTGGGTAGTCACAAAGATAGTTCGAAGCATGGGGGTAAGCTCAGAGAGACGAGCCCATGCGCTGTCGAGAATATCCCCTTTCAGTTGTGCTGATGCCAAGTAGTGGAATTGTGGATAGAAGACTTCCGGGTTCAAGGTATGCATAGCAAGGAAGTATGTTTGTCCAGCAGTAGTAGGCATAACCTTCTCAACTTGACCAAGTTCAACACCCCAGGATTGGAGCAGTGAATCCACTTCGATTCCTTCAAGCGACTTTTCCAGGGAGCTGGCAATCTCTGTCGGTGTGAGCTCTGCATGATGCCTATTCGCCGCCGTGGCCATCTTCTCGATGGTACCGGTCCTGAGCATGTCACTGACGGCCAACCTGACATATTGTTTCTTGAGGAGTGCAGCAACCTTGATGGCACTGATGCTATCCAAGCCAAGCTCGAAGATGTTCGCTTCTTTGTCAATTGAATCCTCTGGCACTCCCGACACGATCGAGAGAACATTGCGGATCTTCGACTCAATAGAAGTCCACTCTTTTTGACTTGCTGCCTTGTGGACTCTGCCGTTCTGGACAACCTGCACAGGGACATCTTGTGTGAACGATGTCCCGGAGATGTTGATCGTGTCTCCTCCAAAGCCAACGGTCTGCTGGGCGGGTTCATCGACAATCGATGACAGAACTTGACCAATATGTTCCAAGAGCACAAGTGTATCATTTTCTCCAAGAACATGCCCACTGCAAGCCACCCGAGCCACAAGGTCTGCTCCGACACCTTCAACCTCGGCGCAGACTGGGTACTCGACATCCGATGCACCGCCAGTCGACTTGTACAGAGCCGAATCTGGGTTGTCCGTCTCCGATGGCCTCTTCTGGTAGATGAAGAGGGTGTCAAACAGTTGTTGAGATCTCATATCGGGCCTTGCGCGCCGCAGCGGGAAATGCTGATGCTCAGACATTTCCAACAAGGTCTCTTGAACATACTTCACCAGGTCTAGACGGGTTCCATGAAGAATCACCCGCATTGCCACGGTATTCATTGTTGGGAACATCACATGCTCGGAGTCAGCCACATTACGGCCGGAGAGAACAAGACCAAAGACCACGTCTAGCTTCTTGACGTAGGTGGCTAACACAAGGGACCAACAGCTGACCAGGAGTGCTTGCATGGTAATGCCGTTACGCTTGCAGAAGGATTCGGCTTTTTCGAAGGGAACCGGGAGCGGCTGCTCTGCACGATGGACGACTTGCGAGCCTTTCTCCGAACCTTGTCCCGACGGGAAAGCCACCGGCGTGCAGTTGGATAGTGTTGCTCTCCAGAAATTAAGAGCACGGTCGCCAGATGACGCGAGGATTTGTTCCAGAATGGCGTCAGGCAGAGGACGGGCACATTGTTCTCCAACATAAGATCTGGCAACGTCCTCATGAAGTAGATTGATCGACCAGCCGTCGTAAAGAGCATGAGCAATGGATAGAACAAGGTAGCGGTCCTCTCCATCCACAGCAGCTGTGATGGTAAGGAGTGGCTTGCCCGCAAGTTCAGTGACAGCTCTTGCACGTTGAGCTTGTATGATCGTATCCACGCTTTCGCCATTCAGCTGTACTGTCCACAAATCAAAAGTCTCCTCGCTGTGGACAACTTGGGCGTAGGAAGCGGGTATCTCCGGATCCCAGACTTCAACAAAGGAAGTGCGAAGAATGGGATGGACTCTCACGACCGTACTCCATGCTTTCTGAAGCTTCGTGAAATCGACATGAGGTTCGACCTTCAAGACATCGTGATTGTAGTAATGCTGGTACTCAGAGGCAGACATTTCGGCCATCATGGCTTCTTGGATTGGCGTGGCTGGAAGGATTCGAGAGGCACCCCGAGGAGCAAGTCCCTCGCGCTCGACGAAGTTTGTCAGGGTTCTCTCCATCTGGCTTAGCAATGGATATGTGCCATTCTGTTCGTGGTGGGTTGGCTCTGTCAGTTGACCAGCCATAGCCTTCACATTGCGGTAGCGCATGATGGCGCTAACTGGGAGCTTGATGCCCAACTTGCTCAATCGCGAGGACAATTTGATTGCGTCAATACTGTCGAGTCCAACCTCGAAAATGGATGTCTCCGCCCCAATTGAGAGCGCGTCTACCCCGGCGAGTGTTGCAATAACATCACGAATTGTGCAAGCTTGAGGAGTCCAATCAAATAGAGATTCGTCACCGTCCCCAGAAGATTTGAGGATCTCTTCCGGTATCTCAGCTTCACCGTTTGTTTGGACCTGGTGTTCTTCGACGAATCCATTCATGTATGGCAACTGCTGCTCCGGATTCTCTGCAAACTCTGCCAAGACCTGCTTGAAGGTGGCGAGTATCTGCTGAGCTGACTCTAAAGACAAGACATTGCCCTTGGCGGCAAGCGTGGCGGTAAGAGATTCGTTGCCATTTCGCAAAAGCTCAAAGGCCAAGGGATATTCGTGTCGTGCTTCCGAGTCCAGGGGATGCCAAAGACCGTCTGTTGACGAGTCAGGACTGGAGTTTTCTTTTTGGAACACAAAGAGGGACTCGAAGAGTGGTTCATCGGGATTCTTTCCGAGCCATTTGGAGATATCACGGAGGGCGGTATATTGGAATGGGATCGTGGATACGTGGTATTCATGGCATCGCCGAGCAACGTCGGACCAGGACTTGAGTCCACGAAGTTGCACATTGCTGGGAATGGTGTTGAACAGAGGACCAACGACATTGGAGATTCCAGGGACGTCAATTGTCCGGCCAGAAGCAATGATGCCAAGGGATGGGACAAACGAATAGTGTTGGTGAAGAGTCAATAGCCAGCAGGCATGAAGCACGGCTTGTTCCGTAACGTTGAGCGACTTTCTCAGATGGTCCAAATGTTCCGTACTATCAATTCGAATATTCTCCAGGATGGAGCTGTTGGACTCGAGTTCCGACTTTGGCAGAGCTCGGCTTTGACAGTTGGCGAGATGTTCTTTCCAGAATGCCTTCTCGGAGGGGTCTTTGCAAAGAGGACCCAGATGCAGCACATCCAGGAACTGAGGCGGGTGCTCTGAAGCCGTTTGCTTGCCAAGATAGATGTCCGCAACCAGCTCAAGCAGAAGAGCCAAGCTGTTGCCATCGTAAAGGGCGTGGAAAATGTTGAGGCTCATCACCGACTTATCCAGAGAGCTGACCACTCCGACCTCCCATAGTTGCGTAGAGAGATCTCCAAGCCCAGAAATCCACTTTTCAAGCTGTCTTCTGTGCGAATCTTCAATTTCTTGCGCAGAGGTCACCTTTGTCTGGAACCAAGGAAGAACACCCTTCTTCAAAATGACTTGAGCATAACCATCCGGTGATGGCGAAAAGCGAGCTCGCAGCATCTGGACTTTATCTTGCGCCTGGCTCCAAGCAGCACGCAATCTCTCGATATCAACTTGAGAGTCGAGCTCAAAAGTAAAGGACGAGCAATACAGGGGTGTGGTGCTCGACAGGAAATGGTATATTATACCTTCCTGGAGCGCTGTGCAGGGTGCAATCTGCTCGACGTCACTCTCGACCACCCCGGTGCTCTCCATGACGGAGTTTGAATGCTTGTGTGCAAAAGCTTCCATACTTTGTCTCGCATTTCTGTGGAGGTTTTCCAAAGAGACAGAAGGAGTCGCGGATGTTTGTAGTGCTGACGCCATGCCTGCAACGGTGGGATCTGTATCCACATTAGCTATATATCAATCAAAGCAAGTACCTCAAACTTACGCTTCATGATCAGGGACGGCTGCGCCTGCGAGAAGCCCGCTTCTCTGAGACTTCTGGAAAATGATATCACCGAGATAGAGTCAAGACCCAGCTCGTAGATGCTCGAACACGGAGAGATAGCTCCATCAGTGGACCCAACGAACTTGGCCAAGATGGATATGATTACATCTTCGTGCTCACTCTTCTTAGAACGATCGACAGTCATCGAAGTCAAGTTCTTCAGGTCTTCGAGAGAAAGCTCCTGATAGATGCTCCTCAAGATCTTCATGTCGGCCTTGTTGTTCGCCGACAGAGGGAAGCGAGTCATCGGAATGATATGCGTTGGCACCATGTAGCCTGGCAGATGAGTGCGGCAAGCTGCTTTGATCATCGATAGGAAGGGCCGGTCATTCTCGTCCGCGCAAACTTCAACAGCTCGAGACTTCTTGCCAGCATCCACCTTGGTGACGAAGGAGACTAGCTGGTCTTTGGATTGTTTTGGGTGCTTGATGACCAGCGTAGCTACCTCATTCAACTCAGGTGTAGCTTTTTTGATGACTTCGTTGATCTCTCCAATCTCGAGCCGCTGCCCACGGAGCTTGACCTGATCGTCAATACGTCCGAGGAACTGGAAACTGCCATCATACAAGATTCGGACCAAGTCACCAGTTCTATAGATCCGGTCTCCATATTCAGGTAGGTCTTGGAATCGCTCCTCTGTTAGCTCTGCACGATTCAAGTAGCCCTTTCCAACCAGGGGTCCAGACACGCAAAGCTCGCCGAGCCCACCGCGCACAACGGGTGTAGAAGTACCAGGACGGAAGACATATGATCCCACGTTGTCAAACTGCGGCCCAATGTTGGATGGCTTGTCATTAGCGCGCATTCGTGGAAGCATGGTACATCCGATGGTGACCTCTGTTGGACCGTATCCATTGTAAATGACTCCATGTTTGCCCCAAGCATCGAGAATCTCTTGTTTGAGCGCCTCACCACCCGTAATAAAGACTCCCCGACATAGAGAAGGGACTTCATCTGGGTGAACCAATCTTGCCAAGCTGGGAGTCAGATCAATGTGTGTGATTTGGAGCTTTTGAATCGTGCCGGCTAAATCTTCGAAAAGAAGGTCTCGAGGACACGAGGTTACACAGATCCCAACGCTCCAGCTCCAGTACTGCTCAAGAACGCTGACATCAAAGTGGAACGAGGCAAATTGCAACCATCGGGAGTTTTCATCCCAGTGGGGAGAAAATAGCCTCTGGAACGCCATCATTGCTTGTACGGCATTGTCATGGGTGATCTCACAGCCCTTTGGTGTACCTGTAGTACCAGACGTGTACAAGCAGTAGCATGTGTCGTCCGATCGAATTTCACGTAGAAGCACTGGCGGGGTAGGAGATAGGCCTTCAAGTAGACCAGGCTCGTCAAGCGCTTGAACATCGATGCCGGAAAGACCCACTAGCTCTATCTTTCTGGCCTGGTTGCAAAGCAGAATCTTGGTACTGGAATCTTCCAAGATAAACTGCTTGCGAGATATAGGAGCACCAGGGTCAATGGCCAGATATGCACAGCCTGCTTTCAAAATACCAAGAATTGCGATGGAGGCTTCGGGGCATTTATCAAAGCAGATGGCAATCATTCCACCAGGCGTGACACCCTTATCTTGCAAGAAGTGAGCAACTCTGTTTCCATCCTCGTTCAATTCACGGTAAGACCATGTCTTCTTCTGCAGACTTTCTGTGGTGGAACCAGTCGCAAATTCGAACGCAGTCTTCTCCGGAATCTTCTCAGCATTTTGTTCAACGAATTGATGCAGCAAAGACACTGAAGTTGGAATTTTTCGCTCCTTAGCCTGGGTGACAGAGAGCAGATCGTTCCCAAGACACAGGTAGTCGCTTGAATGAGCGTCGGGTGAAAAGACTGTTTGTTCAAGTAACTTGTCGTACTGACTTAAAATAGTCATGGCTTGCTCTGTAGGGACAAGATCGCTCCTATAGCTGATTCGGATTTCGAGATCGGTAGAGTGTGGGACCAGCTCGATGGACACGGGGTACTATATATTTTCGTTAGCATTGCGTGGCGTGAAAGATATATGCCGCGCATAGGAATGTACATACATCGATCTTTGTCTCTTCATCAACGACATCCCAGGCTTCGGAGTCATGCGATTTCGAAGAAAACTTCTGGTAGACAAACAGAGTATCGAATATTGGCTCATCGCTGCCGAGCCATCGTTGGATCTGCGCCAGCGGGGCAAACTGGTTCTTGACCAAGGAGGAATTTCTCTTCAAGCTCAGGTCCAGAAGCTCACGGTTGGTTCCCTCAACACGCAAAGGTGATGGAACGGTCACCAAGCACGGGAAAACGGCTTCCTGAGAAGCTGCAGATAGGTTGCGACCAGAAAGAACAGTCCCGAAAACAACATTTTGTTCTCCTGTATATGCGGAAAGCAATCGAGCCCATGATGCTTGCGCAGCAGCCTGTAAGGTGACTCCGAGTTCGCGGCAGCGGCCCTCGAGTATTTTGAGAGGCTGCGAACAGCGAATCGAACTGTCAAGCAATTCTTTTCTCTCGACACGGATAGGGTGCAAGTCTGGGAATTTGGACGGGTGGACTTCTGATGCTAGACCTTGCCAGAATCCTTGTCCATTTTCGATTTGGTTCTGGCTTTCGATGAGGATGGGTCCAAGTGTGGCGGAAATTGGAGCGGGCTTCTTGAGGGCCTTTCCTTCATATGCTGCCATGACATCAGAGAAGATTGATGCTAAAGACTGTGCGTCATAAAGTGCATGAAGTGCAGCGAAATGAACCGTATCGGTCTGCTCGAGAGGCTCGACAGTAACTTCCCAGGGGGGTCGGTGAAGGCTTTCAAGGACCCGTTTCTCTTGAACAGAACCATTCGAGACGGCATTTGAAGTCTCCTGCCAAGGGATATCAAGGCCTTCACTGTATGTGATCATGGCGAATGGGTATTTCTGATCATTGAGTTGGACAAAACCGGTTCGTAGCATCTCATGCTGAGCCGCCACCTTCGACCAAGCCTCCTTGAGCAGCTTTCTGTCCAGCGGCCTTTTCGACTTCAAGGCCATTTTATTAAAGTACACGTTGCCCTGAGAATGAGTGAAGAGTGCCAACATGCCATTCTGGACTGGTGTGCAGGGTCGCAAAGATTGCACCGTCTGCGCAGAAACACCGAGCTGGTCACAGATAGGCTGCAGATGCTTATTCTCGAACGATGAGAAGTCAAATTCATCTTCCTTGTTGTCCTTCTTGTCAGTCTCAAGAAGCGAAGCAATCTTTTCAATTGAGGCAGCCTAAATTAAAAATCAGCATCGAACAGCATCAGCGGCTTCGGGGGTAGAGTTTGTCATACCTCGAGAATATCACCCGCGGATATCTTATAGCCCAGTCTGCGAAGAGTTCCCGAGATTTGAACGGCGTGGATACTGTCAAGGCCCAATTGAAAGATAGTCATGTGCAAGGACACAGCCTCTGCGTCGACGCCGGACAATTTGCAGAGAATATCCCTCAGTGCCTCTTCTTGGTAAGACCAGGCTCGAGTGGGTTCGGACTTTGTGGACGACATCTGGATAGAATGGGCTTGAGAAGCCTTCTTCGCTTCAAAGACCTGCAGTGTATTCATTCCAATCAACTGCTTGTCAGATGCTTGGGCTAAAGGGTATTGAGTAGTATGCTCAACAAGGGCCACGAAATCTTGTGCAAGCTTCTCAGCTACCTCGCGGGCCAAGTACGAGACTTGGAAATGGAGACAGATGCGAATGGTGTCTCTAGACTCATCAGGGACGACCTCACAAATTAGAGGGAAGCCCATGTTTCCTTCATCGCGCAGAAGATCCCAGTAGCGCGGATCAAGTTCAGTGTTGCTGGTCTGAAGAATGACCAAGGTATCAAAGAGACGAGAGCCTCCCTGAAGTACACGCCTTTGGATGCGACGTAGGGGGCTAAGCTGGTGAGGCAAGATATCGCTGTTGTGCTTTTGCGATTGCTTCAGGATGTCCGTATTTGTCGAGTGAGACGAAAACTTGACTCGCATTGGTAATGTGTTGAAGCAAGGTCCCACAATCTGACCCGCATTCTCGACAGGAACGGTTCGACAGCTGAAAACATTGCCGAAGCAGACATCAGATGAGTCGGCATGCAATGATAGCAGTCTCGCCCATGCAGCGTGGAAAACGTTCAAAGGTGTCACCGAGAGCTCTTTGCATCGCTGCCTGAAGGAGCTGAAAGGGACTTTGAGATCTGTATATGTCTGCTGGGAGGCGGATTGGTTCACAGAGCTCTTGGCCTGCTCAGGGGTTGATATGAGGCTTGGCGAGACTCCAGACAAGTATCGGTCCCAATATTTATCGGAAGCATCTGAGCTAGCAGAGACCATGTAATCGATGAATCGATGGAATTGGGTAGGTGCTGGCAGCTCTTGGCCTGCAAGGAAAAGCTGAAGCTCATGTAGCAACTGTGAAATGCCTTCTCCGTCGTACAGTGCATGGTGAATAGACAACAGAAGGTGGGCATTCTGCGAAGCAGGACCCGAAAAGACTGTCAGGGAGTAAGGAAGGTTGCCGTTGACGGGGGATTGGCACTCGAATTCCGACTTTCTCTTCTCCACATGCTGGTCTAGTTCATCGAACGTCTCAATCTGGGCCCAAGGGAGAGTTGCGCTGCTCAGCACCACTTGTGCAAAGGCGAATTGCTTGTCGTTGGTCGGTTTGAAGCAAGTTCGGAGGATGTCATGTCTTTGCAGCATCTGGGACCACGCCGTTCTCAATGCATCGATATCTGTGTTCACACGGAGTAGCAGATGATTGAAGTAGGCCGAATCAGCATCAGAATCAGCGGCAAGCATTGCTTCCTGTAACGGCGTACAGGGGTAGATGCGCTCGACAGGCACATCCGTTGTGTCGAATTCCTCTTTGACGGCGTGTACAAAGATCTCATAAAGCTTCGGCGTGGACTCCTCTACTGGAGACTGCTCGGGCTGATGTCCATTTGTCAAGCTGGGAACAACTGCGGCCAGTTGAGCAACAGAGCTGTGTCGTAGAATTGTCGAGACGGGAAGTCTCCCACAACCAGCTTCTTGCAGTCTCCGGGAGAAAGAGATGGCACTTAGAGAGTCTAGACCAAGCTTGTAAAATGATGTATGTTTGTGGATATGCTGACGATCAGCTCCAACGACCGCTGACAAGGCATCTGCGATGATGTTCTCAATATCGGTGAAAGGATCATCGACTTCAGCCACATCAAGTTTGAAAGAGAAGGCTTTGAGATCTTCGGAACTCAACTGCTCGAACGTCTGAACGATCTTGGCATTATCTATCCGGTGGGCTTCCGTCATGGGAATTTCGCTGACGCAGACAAGAAGAGAGGGCACTTCAGAAGAAGGAAGCTTCGTGGAAATCTCAGAGAAGAGGCGCTTTGTCAATGACTCGAGGTCCAAAGAGTCGGATGTCTTCTCTGAAGAGACCCAAAGCGCTGCCAATTGCTGCTGGTTTGTAGAGGGGTTGCTCCAAATAATGCTACAAGCATTTTTAACCAAGTCCGACGAGAGAATGGCTCGATCTACCTCATTCAGATCGATATACTGGCCATGTAGCTTGCGCTGGTCCCTGCTTGGAAGAAGCAGTATGGAGCCATCTGCAAGCAATCTTCCATGATCTCCAGTCATATACAGTCGGCCAAACTTAGGGTGCTCGATGAATCTTCCCGCATCAGGGATTTTCGTATCAGGAAGAACGTGTGCCTTTTAGAGGATATTAGTTTGGGATAGAGCAAGTAAATTGCGCAGAACGTACCACTTGATCACCGCCAAAACACAGCTCTCCGTATGCGCCACGAGGAAGAAGGCTGGTGCCTGTCTGGTCTGTCACAATCATTGCAAACGTCTTTTCGATCGGGACTTCTGAGTTTGCAGGGCATGTCGATGTTTTGGGAGTCGGACGGATGGTACAAACACCGGTAGTGGGGTTGATGGAAGCAATTGCCTCAAGCCCCAGAATAAGACCTGGAAGATCCTGCTGGGGCTCAACTTCAGAAGTGGAAATTGACAGAACTGATTGAGGAAGACGACCAGTGATTTCGTCTATCAGAAGCGCTGGAGAGTCAATAAGAACGGATGCCACGTGGTCGATCTGCTCCAGGAGAAGCTGTGCCTGTTCAAAAGGCAAGATAGATTCCTTGTAAGTGACCTTTGCATGAATATTGTCTTGCCTGGGCTCAAACTCTAGCAAGAATGCAAACTCTAAGAATTCTGCGGCACCAACTTCCCGGAACAAGTCACCATGTTCGTCATTGGACCAGATACTCTCTTGCCACACAAGCGCCGTGTCGAAAAGGCTCAAGTGCATATCGATGCCAGATGCCTTCTTGATGTCTTGTAGAGGAAGGCTTCCATGCTCGAGGGACTTGACGTTCATGTTCTGGATTGCCAGCAAGAGATCCGTCACATTTTGCATCTTGCCGAGATCCATGCGCGTGGGAAGTGTTCGAATACACGGCCCGAGAACCGCTTCAATTCCTTTGACTGGCAAGGTGCGACCCGAAAAGACGGTTCCGAAAACAACGTCGTCGAATCCAAGATAGCGAGAGAGAATATAGCAGAATGCGGCCTGGAAAATGGTTTGTCGGCCCACTCTCAGGTGCTGCGAGGCATCGTTGAGCTTTGATACGGAGACTTCGAGCACGCGAGTGGCCTCTTGTGTACTTGGAGGAATGTCGATTTTCCCATGGAAATTGGGGAAGCTGGCACCGGAAGCACCTTGTAGTTGATCACGCCAAAACATGGAGGACTCGTTGGCCGATCCGCTTAGTTTGTGCTCAATGAAGAAGTCGGTCACAACGCTGTATGCAGGTCTCGGCGGCAGGTCTTCTCCGAGCAAAAGGCGATGGAGGTCTTTCAGCATCAATTGCCAGGACCAACCGTCGTATATGGCATGGTGAATATGCACCAGCACTCGGAGGGTCTCTGGTGTTTCCTTCAACTGAATCCGAATAGGCTGGAGAAGATCTTGCTCTGCAAGCAGGGAGAGGTCATATTCAAACGTGTCGCACTTTAGAATCACCTCTTCATCCAGCGATTTCCTTGTAAAGCGGGCATATGAGTGATCCTTGAGGCCAATCTCCACAAACCCTGATCGCAACAGTGGATTCTGTTGCAAAAGCTGGACGAACGCATGTTGAACAGTGGTGGAGGTAATCGAGCTCGAACGGTGAAAGTCCAGTTCGATCCAATTACAGTATGCTTTGCCGTGTCGAACGGTTTCCAGTATCATCGCCTGTTGAATATGACTACAGGGTTCGATCTCGGAAATTTGCGAGCTCAACCCCAGCGACTCGATCCTTGCCGCACCAGCATCGGCAACCAATTGGCGGATCTGCTCCAGGCCGGCTTGAGTATGCTCTGTTGTCTGCGTCTTTTGCAATTCTTTCGCGAGCTGCCAGATCCCATCCACACAATCAGCTTCCAACAAATGCGCCACGTCCAGACGAAGGCCAGCACCCAAAAGATGAGATGCAAGTCGGATCGCGGCCAGAGAATCGAGACCGGCGGCTACCAGAGACTCTTCTGGAGAAAGCTTCCTGCCAAGTACCTCGACCACGCACGATGCAATTGTCTCTTCAATCTCATCCCGGAACCGCTGCTCACCCACGGATTGTGAAGAATTGCGGTGGCGGGCAAAATCAGCCTCAAGAGCTTTGCGGTCGATCTTGCCAGATGGCAGCTGAGGGAACTGATCGACAAGAATGAACTCGCCGGGAACCATGAATCGAGGTAACCATTGACGGCAGATGTCTCGCAGGGCACGGTCAGTGGTGCCTTTGTCGTTGACCAGAACAAATGCAACCAAGCTTCCACCACTGACAATGGCAACGGCACTTCTAACATCTTCGGCTCGGCAAATAGCGTGTTCGATTTCACCGAGCTCAATTCGCTGGCCTCGGAGCTTGACCTGGCCGCTGGAGATTCGGCCAAAGCATTCAATCTCACCCGATGGCAGCATGCGAGCTTTATCACCTGTCCGGTAAAGTCGGCCATATTCAGGACTATCGATAAAGGCCTTGGCGTTCTCTTCGGGTCGGTTGATGTATCCATCAGCCAGCTGGGGACCGCCCACGACAAGCTCACCGATCTGCCCCAGCGGAAGAGGTTGAAGGGCCGGAGAAGACTTGTCGTCGGACTCCATAGACATGATGAAAGCAGAAACAGTTTTGAAAGGCTCGCCAATCAAGTTTACTCGGGAACTGGCCGAGAAATGTGTGGCTGCGGTACAATGAATTGCAGCCTCCGTTGGTCCATACATTCCATGAAGAATGCCAACCGAGTCCTCTGACTGACCAAACTCCTGCACGACGTGTTTGGTAAGCATTTCGCCAATGGTCAGCAGAACTCGCAAAAATGGCGCGGCTGCTCGGGTGCGTAGCAGCTCTCCTGCCACGGTGGGAGTGAGTTCCGCACCATCCACTCTCATCTCGGTCATAACGTGAGAAATATCAAGAAGCATCTGCTCCCGGTCAGAGCCGATGAGGGTTGCACCTCTCATGAAAGGGAAGAAAATCTCGAAGACGGATACATCAAACGTGGGCGATGCAAATTGCAAAAACCGACTGAAATTGGGTATCAAGTCATTATGTGCAAGTAATGATTGAGTGGCAGCCAAATGAGAGATCCCAACACCTTTGGGACGGCCCGTAGATCCGGAGGTGTACATAACATAGGCCAGGTCGGCGGGTGAAGTGTTCACCGCGGGCTGTACAAAATCCGTATCCGTTTCATCGTTGGCTTCAATTCCATCCACCTTGATCACAGCCAGATGCTCGTCTTGGGGTACCCTTGGGGCCAAGGCATCCTGTGTGATCACAACGGATGCAGCTACATCCTGCAGGATAAATTCTATTCTGTCCGGAGGTGCGTCGATGTTTAATGGACAGAAAGCTCCACCGGCCTTGAGAATTGCCAGCTGTGAAATGTACAGTTCCACGGATTGGGGCAGAAGCACGGGCACCACGAACTTCTGTGCATGATTCACGCGAGCTGCCGAAACCGAGATGATTTGTGCCGCTAGCTTGGAAGACAGTCGATCCAAGGAAATATACGACAGAGAACGAATGTTTCCATCGGCCGCTAAGAATTCGATAGCGGGTGTGGAATGATTGATACCGCTGAGAGCAAGCTCGTGAAGAAGCTGTGGCCCTGGCAATATGGCAGGTGATGGGTTGGAGATGGACAAAGCAAGGGGCTCGGAGACGGACTGTTCTGCCTGTATGCCCGATTTGGTAACCTGCTCCTGCACGGTGTGCTTCAGCTGGGTTCCCAGCTGCTGCAAGAAGGCTGTGTCCATGCCTGCGGACGAATGCAACACACTCGTTCCGGTGGATAGATTCAGAGTCCACGCCAGAGCAGAGGAGGAAGCGCAATCTTGATATGATGCGTCTTGAATGATCACAGCGGTATGATTTTCAGAGAGCTCAGATAGTACATCCGGCGCAGGCTGGATGGTTCGAGCTAGCAAGTCTGCTTTGACAGGGGCCCCGTTTAGTAGAAAGACGGGTTGTTCCTCGGTCGTGAACGATCGCAATAAAAAGCCCCAGCAAAGGGCGAGCAACTCGGTAGGAATACGATGCGTATCCACCGACCAGGAAAATACGGCATTGGCAGCGCCGTCGTCGGCCGTGACGGCCGGGAAAGTAGTAAAGCGGTCCATTAGAACACAGATAGGGTTCCACTTGGTTTAGTGCAGCATGACCGAAAGTTTATTTTTAGATTGCTTATTTGCGTGTTGCGTGAGTGGCTGCTCGGGCCCTATGGACTGCTGCAAGTATATGCACGAGGGAGCCGCGAAGTAGGGACCAAGGCGTATTCGGCGACAGACAGGATGGGGGTTCAGTACTAATAGTACAGACTCGGAGATGGCATGGGAGCCTATAAAAAGAGCGAAAAGATGGAGGAGCTTAGGTCCGTGGATTTCCAATCGTGGATATTTCCAATCGTGGAGCCCCGATGGTCTGCTGGTCGCAGACTCCGAGACACGCGCCGAAAAAAAAAAGAACGATGTGGATGCTAAGTTAGGGAAGCAAAGCTCCGAGCGCGCTTTTTCCTGTGGCCTGCAATTTTTCTACTGCACATTATATTACCACATAAAATCAAATCTCTCGTAAGGTCTTTTTTATTTTTCATCTTTTCGGTAACACTGGTATGTATTGCAGTACTTCGGAGGTTTCCACCAGCCACAACCGTATTGATGGATCTATGACTTTAATGACCGGTTTACGGGTACTTCGGATGACGTAAATATCAAGATCACACCATGTCTCTTTCACCTACTTGACTTGACTTGAATATCTAGGCAAAGTAGACTACATTGAAGAATGGAATGACGATAGAATGTTGAATCACAAAAGGGAAGTATAATGGACGATCCCATGTGGCACGATGCCCGTGCTCATCTGCAACCCCACGTTTCAGGCAAAATCAACGAGCATACAATAAGAAAAGGGAAAAAGAAAAATCCTATCAGAGATTCGCGGTCAGCCACGAGGAGACTTGTTTCCAGACTCCGCTCTATTCAAAACTCGTGCGTTGCCAAGTCATATGCGACGAGTCACTGGTACTAGATTTCCTGCTAGCGGACACTCTCCGTCCTACGTACTGTCTACCTAATTCCCCGATTTTCCCGATGTCGGGCATCTGCGGATGACCGTATTTAGCCCTTTTCTTTTCTTTTTTTGCTTTTTCTATTGTTCGGTTGTTCCCTGCGCAGGAACCTGTTGACTCGCAGGTCGCAGGTGGGGAAATAACCTTCTCTTTTTATCTACCACGTAAACCTCGGAGAAGAGAGAATATATAAACCATTCACTTCCCCGAATTCGCTAGGAAATAGAATCAGTGGATTACTGATTGATAAAGGGAACCTTGGAAATAATACGCCCGTTAATTCCAGGTTTCACAAACGTGACGTCCTCGATCTCCACTTTCGAGATTTTTCTTTTTTTATCTGATCCGCTCCCGAAATCTGGTGAATAAAAAAGATCTCGAATTTTTAGTTTGAGGTTTTTTTTTTTTTTTTTTTTTTTTTTTTTCCCTTTTTTTTCTCTTTTCCTTGCCTCCGGATATCCTAGTGGAACCCGAAACGTACATACCGTGCGGCACGTCAAGCCCCCGTTCGCTTCAATCCGACTGTGCCCAGAAACAGAAACCTCCGGAGAGTGGAACCTACTGATGGGATCGGCTCTTGTACATAACCGACACCGACGCTGGTTTTCCTGAAGCTTCCCTCGTTTTCTACTTTCCGCACCAGCTTAGCTTCTTGGTTCCTGGGTTCTTGGGTTCCTGGAGCTCGGGCCCTAATTACTTTCTCTTCCTTCTTTTACTTCGTCGTTGAGCTTTTAAGCTTGAGCTTGAGCTTGAGCATTGAGCATTGACAATTGGAAATTTGAGCCATGGAACCTATTTCACGCAAGTCTGAGCTGCCCTTCGTCAACATGCAACCGCGTGTTCAATCGACTGCAGCTCGCTCTCTGCTGCACGCATCACCCTCCGACGAGATGCATGACTTGCTCTGCGTGGGCTTCGGTCCGGCCTCTCTAGCCATTGGTATTGCCCTACACGATGCCATGGACCCTGCTCTAAACCGCTCTGCCCCGGCCGGCTTCAAGCCCAAGGTGTGCTTCCTCGAACGCCAGAAGCAGTTTGCCTGGCACTCCGGCATGCTGGTCCCGGGCTCGCGCATGCAGATTTCCTTCATCAAGGACCTGGCCACCCTGCGCGACCCGCGCAGCAGCTTCACCTTCCTGAACTACTTGCACAGCAAGGACCGCCTCATCCACTTTACCAACCTGGGCACCTTCCTGCCGGCTCGGATGGAATTTGAGGATTATATGCGCTGGTGCGCCCAGCGTTTTGAAAACGTCGTCTCGTACGGCGAGGAGGTCGTGGAGGTTGTCCCCGGCGGCAAGACCGACGGCAAGGTCGACTTCTTCGTCGTCCGCTCGCGCAACACCGAGACGGGCGAGATCTCCTCGCGGAGAGCTCGTAAGGTCGTGGTGGCCCTGGGTGGCAAGGCCAAAATGCCCCCGGGATTCCCGCAGGACCAGCGTATCATACACTCGTCCAAGTACTGCACCACTCTGCCGAGCCTGCTGAAGGACGAGACCAAGCCTTACAACATCGCCGTTGTGGGCAGTGGCCAGAGTGCCGCCGAGATCTTCCACGACCTCCAACGCAGGTATCCCAACTCACGCACGACTTTGATCCTCCGTGATACTGCCCTCCGGCCCAGTGACGACTCTCCCTTGTATGTGGACCCCCATTGGAATACCACCTGACTGAAAGCGATGTATACTGACGAGTGGATTTAGCGTGAACGAGATTTTCAACCCCGAGCGTGTAGACAAGTTCTTCCAATTGCCGATGGACGAGCGCAACAAGCGCATTGCGACGGACAAGGCGACAAACTACAGTGTGGTCCGCCTAGAGCTGATCGAGGAGATCTACAACACCATGTACCTGCAGCGCGTGAAAACCCCCGACCAGACGCAGTGGCAGCATCGCATCCTGCCGGAGCGCAAGGTGGCACGCATCGAGCACCACAATCCGGCCAATCGCATGCGCATCCACGTCAAGCCAATCCAGGACAACGCAACCGAGGGCAAGGAGGTTTTGGAGGTGGATGCCCTCATGGTGGCCACGGGCTACCAGCGCGACGCGCACGAGCAGCTGCTGGAGCAAGTGCGTGCCTTGCGGCCTGCGGGCCAAACAACTTGGAACCCGGCCCGGGATTACCGCGTTACGCTCGACAACGACCAAATCAGCCAGCAGGCCGGCATTTGGCTACAGGGCTGCAATGAGAAGACCCACGGCCTTAGCGACAGCCTGCTGTCCATCCTGTCGGTCCGTGGTGGTGAGATCGTCAACTCGGTGTTCGGAGAGCAGCTGTCGGGACTCCCGGTGCAGGACACCACCCGGTTGCGCGCCATGCTGTAATTGGTTTCTGCTTTATGTTCGGAAATATTTTAGACACCCCATTCTGTTCTTTAGAGATTGGATTCAACAAATGATGCTCCAATTGATCCCTACCCAACAATAAAAAGTTCATTTTCTGCATTTAGACTGCCTGAATAATTTCCCACAAAACAAGAACAGCAAAAGGACCGAAGTGGGACTGGACATGCCCAGAAAACCCAAAAACCACCAAGACATCGCGAATACTTGGCAGGGTCTTAAGGTATTTATCAGTCTATGTATCGTACTTGTACTCATACCGACTTGAAAGCTGGTGCCTAAATGTTCAAAAAAGCCCTCGCAAAAGCACTCTACAACTTCCAATATATCCGTATATGTAGTTATACATATCCCCAGATGACCGCTGATCACGAGTGATCCCGATCGACAATGCTGACCAGCTCGGCCAAAGCCGAAAACGACAGGAACCGCCAGCCGTGGACGTGGACTGTGCAGAGATACGCGAGTACGGTACACAACCGAGACATTGAGTGGGTCCTGCATCCTGCGTGGCGCCATCAGATAAACTGAAGATTTTTTATCTGATCAGAACCCCGTTGGAATCCATTCAGCTCCGTTCTCGGCTTCCATGGCATCTCGTATTCCCAAAGATTTTTTCCAAGTGTCGCGGGACTTGGTGGTCCCGTTATGCCGACATAGACGGTGTGACATGTCTTTTCATACTGGGCCACTCTCAAATTACCGTCAATCTTTTTCCTACTGTGTTTAGCTTCCTCGTTAGCCTGGCGGGTCCCCAGTTGGAACCAATGCCAAGTGCCAAGTGCCAAGTGCCAAGTGCCAAGTACTCCATCTATAGGAATTGACTTCCTCATCAATGGTATTTTTCATATGTCGTGTGCCATGTTGGTTTGGCCTCATGCCTAGACTCGTTGCCGCGACATGCGATCTTCGATCTTTAGTCACGCACTCCGGAGTATCCGCGCTTCGGCGATATCGGATTGCATACGCGTTTTCCTTCCCCCGTACTCGGGCACTCGGGTTGAGCTTGCCCGACGACGGGCTCAATGGTTGTGAACTATGGCTCTTGGCAGTCGTGTAAATTGCTCCGAGGGAAGGTGAGAAGTGGAAAGTGGGTTTATGCTGGTCTCGGGTTGGAGCTGGTATCGGGAATGAGAACGGGCAGCTTTCCAGAACCCGTGCAGAAAGCAGGGATCATCCTGCAGAGGATTGAATGCAGGGTCCTGATTACTAGGGGAAGCACTACGCTAGTGGAATTCAGGGGTCTCGGAGAAGATAGTTCATTATGTAGCGTCCATTGTACAAGCTCTAGATATAAAAAGCGAGATAGAGATAAAATGCAACATCGCTGCAGTCATGCAGGGATTTGGAACCGAAACGGAGTATACAGATATCAAAAAATGCAAAGCCCTCCAAACACCAGTGCCGGAGAGAGCTCGCCACGGTTTAGACCATGTGTTCGGGATCATCAGCCGCCACACTGCGGTAGGCACCCCCATCACCACCTCGAGCTCCGCCGTGCATGCGCATCGGGACTTCGTACATGTCGTAATAATTCACCACCTCACCACCCAACATCCCAGACCCGCTTTGACGCTTGCCAAAGACCGGGGCCGGGTCGCACCAGAAGTCGCGGCAGTTGCCTGTCACTCCGCGAGAGAAAGGATTGCGGGGACGCGCAGCATGAGGTCCTTCACGGAGCCCACCGCGCGCGGTAGCAAAGAAGGTGTCGATGCCCAGAAGAGATGACCATTGTTGGAAACAGCCGTGACGCCGTCGTGGTGGTGGAGTTCGTGCCAGGGCTGGGTTCGGTCCCTGTCCGGCGGCAGAGAGACCAGCGGCGTCCAGCGAAGTCGTGCCCGCCGTCATGGCCGAGGCAAAGGCTTGAGAGCTGGGGTAGGAACGGTCGATGTGGTGGCCTCTCATGTTCTCGTACGTGGTCTGATTGCGCGAGACCTGGACAAGTTGAACAGCGCACAGCATCGTGACCCAGACCAACTGAAGAATGATCCAAATGTTGATGACCAGAACAAAGGTGTCTCGAGTCGCATAGTCGCACAGAGTATCATTGATAACGCTACATTTAGCATTCGCGGCCGGCAGGTCATTGATGTCTGAGTCAGTTAGTCAACTTGGTCATATTAAGATTGCTAGTGGGAGATAGATACTCACAGCGAATGGTAAGCTGCACAAACAGAATGATGCCGATTTCGAGACACACAATATAGAGAACGAAGTGACGAAGGTTGTTGGCTCCAACGCAGTTGTCGATCCATGGGCAGTGGCTTTGGGAGGATTAGTGGGGACCAACTAGAAGCAGGCAAAAGAAACGTACTGATCGTGCTTTGCGACACAGCGGCCGCAACGGCGGCAGTGCTTGCTGCGAAGGGGCTTTCTCGACATGCAGGGCACACAGAAGTTTTCTTCATCGAACTTCCACAGTTCAAAGAGCTGCTTGACCATCTCTCTCTGCTGGTTTCTGCTGCTTATCTTCGGGACGTATCCCGGGTCCTCAACCATGGCCATGATGTAGAAAAAGGTCGTCAGGGAGAAGAAGACGGCGAAAAGGATGTTCAGGATAGGAGATGAAGAATATGTGCCTAGACCCCCGTTAGTTAGTCGATCGTCTAAAGGTATTCTGAATTCCAATGCTCACCTGGCAAGACCTTGAAGGCATAGCAAAAGCCAGTCCAGAACAATGAACCTGCGAAAACACCAGCCAGATACGGCTAGAAACGTCAGAACTGCATGAAGACAAGGGCAGCTGGAGTCCAAAATTACCGTTTTTTGTAGAATGCGATATTCCGAGGGTCCACGGTTCGCTAACTGTTGCGCAGCCCATTGCATACCAAACAGCGTTACCAACGTGAGTGGGACGCTGATGAAAATGGCCATGTTGCTCAGAATCCAAACAGCGACGAGAATGGTCAGAAAAGGCCAGAGGAAGAAAAACTTCGCCATGAGACTCTTGTTCCGGACCCAGCCAGACAAGCCCATGGGCACCACCTTCTGGCTGCCATCGGGCTCGTAGCCACGCTCATTGAGAGCGCGAGTCCAGACGCGCAAAGTGTTCATCTCCTGCGCCACGGTCATCGGAGACTTGCCGTCTCTGGTCTTTGCAAATCGATCCGCGCCGTACTCCAGCATCTTCAAGACGCAGGGCAAGGAGCCCTTCACCAATGCCCAGTGGAGCGGCGTCAGGCCACCTTCATCTACGGCATTGGCATTGGCGCCCCATCGCAAGAATAGATCCACGCAAGCAGGATATCCCTTGTAGGCAGCCCACATCAAACCAGTGTGACCTTGCTGGTCGACCACGTCCACCGGGATCTCCTGATGTAGCAGTAGTACGAGGAGGAAAGCGTTGCCATCGATAGTCGCGAGATGAAGGATGTTATAGCCTTGGACATCGGTCAGGAGTGGATCCGCTCCGTACGAAAGCAAGAGGTTGACAATATAGTAGTGGCACCGTTGCGCCGCCCACATGGCCGGGGTGGCCACCGACTCTCCACCCTTGGCGTTTACGTCGGCGCCCGAGTCAAGGAGGAACTTGCACATCGCATATTGGTTATTGATCGCCGCCCACTATTGAAAAGGCATATAGCTGTTAGTCAAGTTGCCCATCGCGTCTTCCATACTGGAGACTCGAACCGCCATGGAGGGGGCAAACTAACGTGTAGCGGAGTGATCCCCTCTTCATCGCGGTGGTTCGCGGTCAAATTCTTAGTCGCAAACAGATTCTGCATCACACCGATCTCTCCAATCCGAGCCAATTGCATGATATCCTCCCCCAGGGGGATTGAGCGCTTGGGCGCACTGGACCCCATGGTCTTGAGTTCGACGTCGGCACCCGGAGCGGTCGAGATGCCCTTGTCGTTTGAGGAGGGCGTAGAGCCGGAGTTCTGGCCCGAGGGAGTGCTACCCTGGGTCTCTGACGGGGAGGACTTGGAAGACATTCGGATTGTCGTACAATGAGAGGCGGCGTCGAGGGGCACAAAGGTGTCAAATTTGGGAACTTCAATGAACGGCGGTCTCTAGGGGAACATGGCGGATCCTGGTCATCAACACACTAGAAACCTAGTAGACAGCGAATGTTGTCGCAGCTGAAGAAATGGTGGAAAGACGGGGGGGTGTTTGGGGTTGAGCGTAAGGGCGGACTCTTTTTTTGGAGTCGGGGACACGTTCGGACGCTAAGAGAGACCCAACACTCTACTCTGTACTCAACGTTGGAAGTTGGAACCGAAACCGTTACAGACGAACTCACTCGTCTCACCTGAAATGTCTACAGTGGAAAAAGAAGCTCATCCAGTATTTCTTTTTGGTCCAGGTTCCAATGGGGTGACACGCACATGGCGGATTACTCAGCCACATAGGCAGCCGCATTCCCAAGTACTTTATTATGTAGTTAACTAGTTAGTTATAATTGTATCTACATTTGAAGCCTCAGTTTATATTTTATATGAGAGTAATGAGAGTACTCATCAATGTGTGCATTATACGTTGGTATCTTCGTTTGGGATGCTCTGCAATGTGACCTCGTCCATCAACATCTGCGCATCCACACGCAGTTCAAAATTGGCCAGGAAACAGAAGCTGATCTCTAATTTGGATAGCTCATGTTCACTCACTCCGCCCACTTTGGCCACACGACCATGTGGGTAGCTTTGATCTTCAAGGGCTTTGGTGGCCACGAGAAGGCCTGCGAGGACAAGCCGATGCATATTCTTCGATGTCACGCGAATGACCTTTTCTGAAAGCGCCATCCTTGTAATGTAATGGCTTGCGGCGAGTAACACAGCCGTGGACATGGGACAATAACGATGCAGCCGCAGCACGTAGTCTCGTATCGAGATCGGAGGCACTTTCTTTGACAGGAACTTTCTGGAGAGCAGCGCTAATTGGAAGGCTTCTTCGCGGGTCCGGTTGGCCGCATCCTCATCTCCGCAGTGTAGACCCATTGTTTCGATCGACATTCCTTCACCTCCCGGTGCCACGCTTTCCATGGGTGTGGAAACGAACGAGTTTGGATCTGTACCCCCTGGAGCCGCCACAAAATAGGCATTCAGCTTCTCCACGTTGTCGCAGAGCCGCTGCAAAGCCGTCTCAGGCAAAATGTCAAAGACCATCGCGGGCTCATTCGCTGGATAATGAGGTGCCGTTGTCTCTGCGCCGGCGGGAGAGCCCAGTTTTAGCATGGGTCGCGGGGATTTGGCCTCTTGCAAAGCGCACTCGGTCTGTGTCAGGACGGCTGTCATGCTGCCACGGTTCAATGCCTGACGCAGGAGTATGCTAACGGGGCGGAGCAAGAATAGAGAGCGCACCCGGGCCTAAAGGTGAATAGATGCTTCTCGAAGAAATATCTCATTTTATGACACCAACAGACACGGGGGCTTTGTACTGGCGTGGCGATCTGATAATCAGGATGTCGCAGAGAGGACGAAGAACGCGCGCACAATAAGCGACTGGAGTGTAGGGAGAGCAACCGGTGGAGATGCGATCGATCGAGAAATCTGTGGAACGAACGGGGCCCGACTGCCGGTGGTTAACGTCGCCCAAAAGTGCGCCATCACCGCGGAACTCACTATCGTCCAATCATCCCCCGTATGGGCAAAACCTAGTCAATCGCGGGCAATAAATAGCGGGGAAGGAGAACGAGACTTCCCAAGGATCGAAAATTGGAGGAAATTTAAGGATTTCAAGGAAAAACTGGGAAAGACTGGGAAGATCAGGGAACGCAAAAGATAAGGTGTTGCATAGGTTGACCCGCGGTGTGCGGAATTGGAATCGCGCATTCTCCACTGTATACACGGAATTCTACGAGGATTTACTGTTTTCACTCTTCACTCAACGGCAAAACAAATTTCTATAAAGAAAAAAGAAAAAAAGAACGTCTTAAAAGAGACCACCAAGTGAGACTCCGTGCTCCGATTCCACGCCGGGTATCATAGTACAATATCTATCATGCGATGGCGCTAGACGTCAGTCATTGTGGTCAGAAGATCACTACCCCTGCACAACACGACTGACCATCTTTCTTCACCTACTCGGGCCATAGGGACGGGGGGTTCGTTCTCCAATGCGCCGTGTCCTGCGAGTCCTTTCGGTCTCGACCCATATATCGGCCTGGATTTGTATATTGTCCCGCCGAGACCGCGCCCGAGCGAGAACCTCAGGACCAGAGCGAGAGAGCCCGCTGAGCCCATACTGTATGACCCGAGGCTGTTTCCGAGGCGATCTCTCCTCAAGTCCGATGCGAGGTGCTCTCTCTTCAACCTTGCCACTTTCGCGGATTTGGAACGTGGTTCGTCTCTCCCGAGGTCGAGGTGCGCGGTGTTCAATCGTGATCGGTTCGGGTTCGTCGCTTAGTCGTGCATAGCCTCCTTGTTTTGGCATTGACCTCTCCAGTCTGGTGGGTCGAGTCGCGTTTTCTTCGAATGCACGCATGCTTTCGCGATCAACCTGTTGAGCCCAATAAGATTGAGGCTCTTTCAAGGGAACGATTTTATGTACCTCGAATGTGCGGTCTGGGGATGTCCGCTGTCCTCGTCGGGGAGGCTTTCGTTCGGTCACTATGGGCTCTTCCCGACGATACCGATATCTTGGGAACGTTCTGGTCTCCACTATCCTGGGACGGTCATCTCGGGGTCGACGGTTTCTTTGCGGCTCGGACATGGGATTTGAATCCATCCTGCGTAGTATATATCGAGTCCTAGTGGTACGCCGTTTTGGACGGAAATCCTCTTCACGAAAATCCTCTGGGGGCTCGATGATAAAAGCCTGCGATGGACGCTCTCGAGAAGGCATTTTGTTCCGCTTTCTACGACTGGTCTTGTTCCTTTTCTTGAGAATGTCCAGGAATTCCAGACCGAGAAGCAAAGACAGCCACTTTCGGGGCCGGACCATGTCCAAGCTTGGAGCTGGCTCGGAAATGTATCTCTTTGAAAGCCTGGATTTGTATAAAGAGCAGTCCGAACTCAACGAGTCACTGTCTTCGGAAAGTTCAGATCGAGAGTACTCGATGTCGTCGGCGTATCGATCTCTCAGCCACCGTCCAGAGCTAAGCAGGGACCGGCGTCTGAGGTGCCTTGAACGTTTCGGAGGGAGTATATCAGAGGACGTTTCCGGGGAGTACGTGCTATGCTCGCTACATAGATCGGTCTCGTCAATATCCGATAGCATGATTGCGAGCAGCACGGCAGAATGAAGGGCAATATATAGATCAGGGGACCCAGAACAAACAACGCCTCGATAGACCAAGGGGCATTCGAGCAAGGTATTTGACAAAAGAACAAGGCCATGATCCACTGGGCTGAGGCTGGCTGTTTTGTCCTGCTCAAGTGAAGACATACAAAGACCCACGTACAAAGACCAGAAAGAAAGGTGCAAGGAGTAGTGTAAGGAATAATGCCTACCTAAGTATAGACCCCAAAGGCATGTGGTGATAGTCATAGGCGCGCTGCAGGTGATTCTTTTGTTCCATCGCAGAGCTCAGTCGTCATCGTCCCTTCGGGGATATAGCATAGGAAACTCGACAGGTTATTCAGAGCCATAATGAACAAAGAAGACGGTTTCCGATCGCTAGTTTTATATACGGTCTTTGCTGGCTCTCCATAATAAAGCGTACTATAAAGGATAAGGCAGCAATGTCCTCTTTGTGGTATTTTCGATGTTTTCCTGACCCTTTTCAGTTGCGTGGCTGATATTCGGTCACAGGGGCGCAGCGAGTCAGCAGGGGAAACGTGAATGACGAAGTGGCCCCGATATAGTTATGGTGTGTCTGCTATAGTATTTAACTGCCTTTGATATTTAAACTCTGCTAAAGTATTGGGTTGCTGACTCGCTTTTTTAATATTTTGCGAGTCATTTGAGTCAGTGATCGTCACGCACTTCTGTACCAAGTAGAACTGGGTTGACATTTGCTCCATTTCAGTCAAACATAGGACATAGAGAATAGAAAATAGAAATAGAAATAGAAATAGAGATAAAGATAGAAAAGAATTACTATTCAGATCGCAGTATCGCATTATCTGCGGATTCTAGTTCCATCCTTAGAGCTCAACCTCGTCTGCCTTGTGCGGGGAACGAGATAGACAACTCAAAACTCCTCCCGTTTCACGTGAAAAGCAGCGCGACTCTTCAGCGCCTAAAAGACGCTGGGACAAATACAAAGTTTGATACCCTCAGGATTGACTGGATGAGAAGTGATCGCGAACTCCTGCGCAACATGGCGTGTCATGGAGCGGCAATGCAGGACGGTCGTCGAATCACGGCTGCAGCTGCATGTTGGTTTGTCCGGGATCTTCCCGCATCAGGGGCAACCACAGGCTGAGATGTTCCGAGAGCCCATAGCTGGCTGGAACTTTGTACGATCTACTAGGCAGCATGCCCCCGCTCGTCCTAGCTCCACCGCTCAAGGAACCTATCATGCATCTTGTCTCGCTGGTGGAGTACTTCCAGATTGAGCCCTTGCACACCTCTCTGGAGTAGGGCGAGTTCGGCCTCTAGACCTGATAATGCTTCTTCTTGACCGGGATCGCGCAGTGAAGTTTCAAAATGGGAATTGGTATGCAATGAGGAGGCCAGAAGCTGGGATGCGTTGTCCACCGGAGCTAATTGTGCCAGCAAAGATGAGTCCACTGCTGTCGCAAGGCTCCGTAATGTTTCCAATATTTGACTTCGCTTCTCGTGGAGTTCTTGAGCACTGCCGCCCTCCGCACGCGGACAAAGCACGGAATCGGGCGACACGCCGACACGTCGCAAGAGGCTCTCCAGAACGGGCTGCTCGAGCGCCGGAGCCAGGTTGCGACTGGCTCCAAGAACCGCACCACATTGCATTGAACGCCGTCGGAGCGATTCCCGTCGGGAAGACGTCTGAGACACCAGCGGAATGCCTGCTTCGGCCTGATATAGTGAGGCTAGCTGTTCTAATAATTCACAGGAAGACTCTCGGGCTTCCAGCTGCGTCGTCAGTGTCTGCCTGGACAGAGTCATGTCAACTAAGATATCGATTGCCTGTTACAACATGTTTAGTCTAAACCACGTCTGGAGGTGGTAAACGAGTCACACCTGTTCTAGCTTGTGCTGTGATGCTGCCCGAAGCTGTCCATGTTCATGGTGGATTTCCCGAAGAATGGGTTCGCGGAACTGCTGCTTCGCGGCCATGTCCGCCAGTATCTCAATTTCTGGATACAGAGATTCCAGTTCTTCTTGAAGTGCAGGAATTGTTTCATTGTCCATGGCCGCCTGGCCATATTCGGGCTTGCCTGATTGTATCGTCTCAAGGTACAATCGGTCTAGGCGGTAGTGGATCTCTTGCGCAGAGGTGCCTGCCAGCATTGCACAGAGATCGCCCGTTCGTTTGACAACGGATGCATCATCGCCATTTGACTTGATGTCGGCTATCAGTGTTTCTAGGCCCGCAAGTACCTTATCATCTTGCTTCAGTTGAGTAGATAGCGAGGAGAGGATTCGTTTGTTTTCTGCCCCCATTTTCTCCGTCGCAATTCTGAACCTTGCCTCCAGCTCGTCGGAAAGCTCATTGGCCTGTGAGAGGTCAGCGTTATACTCTACAGAGCCCTTCCACATGATGTAGTTACCGCAATTGTCGTGTTTTGTCTCCCAGCTTCATGTTTCTTTCGCAGCCGTCCAAGGTCTCGACTTTGTTCCTGATCCAAGTTTTCTTGCCGTCGCAGCTGGCTTTTGAGTGTCTCACACTGGAGTGATAGCGTTTCTGTCTGCCTTTGGATGGTAGCTGTCGATGTCTCGAGGGATTCAATCGCTCTTCGAATGTCATCTTCTAGAAAGGGGCGTGTCGCATTCAGACCTGGGTCGCGAAGAATGGGTTGGAGGAGACCGGTATTTTCGAGTTTGGTGTATCTGGTTCATCCTGTTAGCTACAGTTCAACCCGGCATTATTGACTTCGGGGAACACACAGATTCACTTCCTCCCGGGAGAGCAAAGTCTCCGGCTGCAGATGCCTCGACACCCACTCCACGTTCTTGTGGCCGGTAGCCGGGTCCTTCAGAGCGGATTCAATCACATCTTTCTTGGCTATGAGATTCCTCTCCTTGAGTATGGAAAGCACTTTGTCCGTCGGGGTTCCGAACTCCATTCTCGGGGAGGTTATGTTTCGTGGGGGCCGGGGATGTGGAATGCGGCACGGAGGTGGAGCTTGAGAGTCGCCCAATCTGAGCCGTTGAGGGATTAGCTGGGCCAGGGCTTCCCCAGGCTCAGCTTTAGGATAAGGGATGCTGATTGTTCTCAAAATCTACCGGTTCCGCGTTTCTTTTGTCTTTCGTCTACGGGGTTTCAACAATTTGCGGTGAAAAGTCAGGGCCACGTGGTAGTACACAAAGTTCCCAATTGGGCCATACTACTTGGGATATCGATTCAATCGCAACGCTAATGACATATAGCATAGAGATATTTATACATAGAAGTTGTGTCCGGATTCAGGTCATTTTAAGCCTGGTTGGTTGCAGCATCCTCCACCCCGGGATAGTACCAGGACGTGACGGCAATGATAACATAGACAAGCACACACAGCGTCCCTTCCAGGTAGTTCGACTTTCCATCCCGCAAAAAGTTGCCAACGACCAGAATAGAGAGCACCAGGAGAACAACCATGAAAATCTCAAAGTTGAGACTCATATCCTTGTCCAGGCCCCAACCAACGATGACGGCCAGCGGAGCGTTCAGTAGAGCCGTTTGAATAGAAGGAGCCAGGCAATGGAAGAGCGCAAAATTCATCTGGTTGTCCCAGGCTTCGTCCACAGCCGTGATATGCTCAGCAGCCTTTTCGACCAGAGGAACCAGGATCAGACCCATGAAGTTGTCGGAAACGCCGCGGGCCACAATATGCTCGATCTCTTGCACGAGGAAGACGGCAGACATGCAGACACAAGTCAGGGAAATCACAATGGCCACAATGCTTTCCACAAATGTGAGCTTGGCCCTTTGGCGTTCCTCGTCTCCGTCCTCATTTTGGGCCTCATCCAACTCGCTGTTAATTGATCGTATTGTCAGGGGAATTCCAGGTTCGTAAGAATGATCTAAAACTCACAGGATCTCGTTGAAAATCGAATGACTCTGCATATTGTATACGAGGTATCTGTCCGAAGAAGATCAGCTGGAGCTCCCCGTGCACTGATCTTGGTCGGTCCCGGAACTCACGCGACGAATGCAACTAGAAGAATTACAGCGGTTGCGCGGCTGATTGTCAATGCAGATTGATCCAATTGCGCCAATGTAAACTTCGTGTTGACTGATCCTTTCAGCGCGGTGTAGAAAGCGCTGGGAATCAGCAACCCAAAACCTGCGACCAGCAGTAGTCCCGTTCCAACCTCACTGACCGCCTCATGAAACACCTGCTCATTCCGCCTGAGACCTCCAAAAAAGAAACAAGTGCCCAGGCAAAGAAGCAGATTAGCCAGGATCGAGCCGAGGATAGCGGCCTGAATGACGGGGATCAGGTTCTGTTGGCCGGAGTTGTGGAGTAGGACCATGAAGAGCACGATCTCCACCACGGCGCTTAGAGTCGTCTCCAGTAAGACACCGAGCACTTTGGGCAGCTTTTTAGCCAGCTCCCCGCCCGCGAAACCGAGTAAGTTGGCGGATGGTACCATGGCGATATAGTTGAGGCTGAAGATCCAGACGTGAAGGTCAGGCCGAGCAAAGTGCATGACTATGGCAGCCGGGACAAAGGGCCAGAGGACATTGACCACCATCGAAGCTGTACAGACACTCCTGAAGCACACGCGAAGGAAGTGGAGCGGGTGAATCCCCGTGCGGCCGCTCTCACCGGCACTGTCGACACGGAAAAGGCCCAGCACATAGCGATCGGAGTGAGTTTTTCTTTCATGAGTAGGCAAGATGGAACTTTTGTTGGCATCCTTCTCTTGCGAAGCCCCGATGTTTTCCCCGCTTGCCTGCGGCGCCGCAGGGGACTCGATGGAAACCATATCTGCGCCCAAAGAAGGGCGATGCCGGAAATATGATTAGCGGCCAGACAATGGACCAGGGAGATGGAATATCAAAGAGGGTCAAATCGGGAACTTCTGCAGCGCTAGGGGCCCAAAAAACAGCAAAAGGCGACCGTCCTCCGTATATAGAGAAGAAGAGAAAAACACCAGCGGTGTGGCAATGTGACACAGCCAATCAATCCTGGGCAAAAGTAAAAAGATGGAGCTGGTCGCGTTCAGGAGGCCTTGGGGTCTTGGCAAAACAACCACATCCTCGATCGGTGATGCAGCGATGTCATGTAGATCTCCTTTTGATCGGTGTCTCTCTGCTGCATTGCTGCATGGGTATCCCCAGCCTCTGCCTTGAATAAGTTATGTACATCGGCATTGCGACTGAGTGTCGTTTCGCAATGCCAATATATCAATCTTCATCTTCATCTCAGGGATGAGACACAGCTGTGGGGAATGCCATCTGCACAGCCACAAGCTTGCTGGGGAGCTGAGGGAAGCTGAGTGAAGCTGAGTGGGAAGTGGATCCCTGAAGATGATCTCCCTGACACCAACACCAGAAAGTCCGAGTCAATCAAAACCTGTCGAATATCCTTGAGTACCTAGGTACTCATCATAGCACCACAAGATGGCGCTCACTGAACACAGCTCCATCGGCGTTGAGATGGCATAAACAAAAAGGAGAGTTGGTGTTGCATATTGCATACATGCACAAGACTCACATCATCTGCATTGAGCAAAGTTGTGCAACTGGTGCAACTGATATTAATTGGAGTCAAATATATTTTCAAGTCCAGACACTCTTTGGATAGTGACGGGCCCACCCGCATGCGGTTATCGTCGGCGCGGGCCGATAAGGCAAAAGTTGCGATGGCGAAATCTTCGGAATCTTCCATTCATCATTCTCATTCTCATTCTCATTCTCATTCCTCGAAATTGAGATCTTACAATCATGGCTTCCACAACTAAGCCGGCTATTCCACCAGTGGCACTGGATACCATTACCCAGCACATCGGCAACACCCCTCTGGTGCGACTGAACCGTCTGCCCCGCAGCCTGGGTATCGATGCCACCGTCTACGCCAAGTTGGAGTACTTCAATGCGGGCGGTAGTGTCAAGGACCGCATTGCCTTGCGCATGATCGAGGAGGCAGAGCGGTCCGGTCGTATCAAGCCGGGTGATACCCTGATCGAGCCCACCAGTGGCAATACGTAGGTTCTCTTCCCTCTTTCCTGTACACTCTGCATTGTGCTAAAACGGGACTCTTAGTGGTATCGGGTTGGCTTTGGTTGGTGCCGTCAAGGGTGAGTTCATCATCGGAGAGGGAGATGAGATTAGACGGGTGGTTCAGACATTCTAACTCTTTATCGCCGCAGGTTACAAAACCATCATTACCCTCCCGGAGAAGATGTCCGCTGAAAAGGTTTCCGTTCTGCGTGCCTTGAACGCCACCATCATCCGAACTCCCAACGAAGCCGCCTACGATTCGCCCGAATCTCACATCGGAGTGGCCAGACGCCTGCAGAAGGAACTGCCCAACGCCCACATCCTCGATCAGTACGGCAATGAGAACAACCCCAAAGCCCATGAATTCGGCACCGCCGAAGAAATATGGACCCAGACCAAGGGCGAGATCAAGGCTATTGTGGCTGGTGCAGGCACCGGTGGTACGATCACCGGTCTTGCTCGGGGTCTCAAGAAGCACAACCCCAATGTTGAAGTGATCGCTGCTGATCCCCATGGCTCGATTCTGGCCCTGCCTCAATCGCTAAACGAGGCACATGTGAATGAGCCATACAAGGTGGAGGGCATCGGTTACGACTTCATTCCTGAGGTCCTCGACCAAAAGGCAGTTGACCGGTGGTACAAAACCGCCGACAAGGAGTCTTTTCAGTACTCGCGGCGTCTGATCGCTGAGGAGGGTCTTCTGGTCGGTGGCAGCAGTGGAAGTGCCATCGCAGCTCTGGTGAAGGCCAACGAGGAGCGCAAATTTGCCAAGGACGACGTTGTTGTTGTCATCCTCCCGGATAGCATCCGAAGCTATCTGACCAAGGTGAGTTTACATTTGAACTGATACATGTCTACTATTGATATTGAGTTTTTCAAGTTTGCCGATGACGACTGGCTGGCTGCCAACGACCTCCTGTCATCGCCGCCCGTCGAGGCTGCTCAGACGCAGCAGCCCCCGGTCTCTCAAGACCCCTTGGCCGGTACGAAGGTGAGCGCCCTCCGACTGAAGCCTGTCACCACCGTGACTGCAAGCACCTCCTGCGAGACCGCAATCGAGACCATGCGTGAGAAGGGCTTCGACCAGCTGCCCGTTCTGGCGCCCTCCGGCCGAAGGCTCGTGGGTCTTCTCACGCTGGGCAATATTCTTAGCCGATTGACTCACGGCCGCGCGACGGGAAAGAGCCCGGTTTCCGAGGTGATGTTTGATTTCTCGAAGATTCCAGAGGTCGTGACCGACCCTCGCGATATGGGTGTCACTCCGTCGTCCAAGTCCGGCGGAACGGATAGCACTCTGCCGCGGACCAAACGCCGCCAGTTCATTGAGATCACCATGGACACCCCGCTCAGTGTATTGAATCGGTTCTTCGAGTGGAACAGTGCCGCAGTCGTCACCGAGAAGGACAAGAGTGGCGCGATGAAGCCCGTGGCCATTGTCACCAAAGTCGATTTGCTCACATGGATGCTTAACCAAAGCAAGGCCAACCTCGCTTAGTCGGCTTTATTATCTAATTATCGATTTGCATTCCTGGAAGTGTCTTGTGCTTCTCGGGTGGAGTTTCAACATTCCTGGTTACTGGTTTGTCATTGTTCTTTCGGGACCGGCGTTGCTCCTGCGTCAATCGGAGATGTCATGTCAAGGCTCCGGTTGGATTCAACTCACTGTGGAATCTAAATAGATTGTGCAGCGCGGGATTATCGCTGCACCTTCGCATAATGTTTTATAGACTCGTTATTCTTAGAGTGGAAAGGTATCCAGTTTGTGTCGCATCTGCTTCTTCCTATTCCTCCCACAAAAACTGGGCGTCCCGTATTAATACAAACACTCGGCGCTAATGAATTGATAAGGTACTTGCGATAGATCGTGTCCGTCACTAGGTCAACTAGTGCTCGTTACTCTCATTGATAATGGTAGACGAATTTGAATCTTTGAAGCTAGGGACCTGGGCCTCCACTATACAGCGCCCACGTCCATGTATATGCAATCTAACAAGAACAAGATTTTGGGTCCGCTTGCACTTGAAGGAGAATGGAAGCTTTCAAAACAGAGCATGACCAAGGCCGATGCGTCCAATTATGCTCACAGACACATGCCAATCCACTCTTCCCACTGACGCACGCCGGATCCAAACTCCTCCTGCGGGTCACCCTTGACAGCACCCCCGACCACATCAACCTTGATTCCCACTTGTTCAAGCAACTTGAACGTAAAAACACCCCGGGCATCGTCATCGCCTAGCACGTCCTCCTCGGTCTCCAGTCCGGTGTCCATGCTAGCATCCATAAGACCCTTGGTCTTGGATTTGCGAATCCGATCAATCTCAGCTTCAAGCTTCTCCCGCACCGAACCAGGTGGCAGAGATGTAAACAAATCCTGTTTGTTTGCGGCAACAAGAACCGGGATTTCGGCCTCCCGCTTGGTAGAAGATTTACCCTTGCCCATTGACCGCTTCTGAAGAACCAGGAGAACATCATGGAGGTAGGTCGCGGCGTCCCGTAGAGCGGCTTCATCCACTAAAGCTGCAGTGTCAACCATGAAAATAAGTCCCCGGATCTTCGTCTTCAGATCCTTGGACGAGGACATGGACTGAAGCTCCGAGATTCCCTGAGAGCTACGCAGCTTGCCGTGACCGGGGGTATCCTTCAGACGATACCTAATCGGGTTCCGCGAAACCTCTTTCAGTGAAGGGTCATTGACAGAGCGAAACCGGTTCGAGGCAGTAGAGACGGTGGGCGGCAGACTGACGGAGACTAACGTCGATGCCTGAGAAGTGTGGGTGAGTTGCGACTTCTTTGAAGCCGGCGAAGACTTGGCTTCCAGCTGCAAAACATGGATCAGGATCTGGAGAAGTTATCATAGCTTAAATGAAAGCCTACCAAGGTTGTGAATGCCGTTTTGCCAGCTCCGCTGGGGCCCAGGAGAAGAAAGTTGCTGGACGGCGGCGACGCTGCAGAGCGGTAGAATAGGATGTGTAGTAACACCGGGATACCGAAGGTGATGACTATCGCAATGGCGATAGCCACGGGACTGCCATCGAGCAATTTGGTGGCGATGCCCGTCACCGAATTCCACCCTGCTTGACTCGACATGTCGGGCTGATGGGGGAAGTTAAGTTTCACAGTGGAGTCCAAAAAGAACACGAGACCATTCGATAGCACGGACCATGGCTTATCTTAGCGCTGCACATCATTTGTATTTTTGCATCCTTTGCATTCTTTTGTATCATTTGAATCATTTAAAGGGCGTTGGAATGAGAATCCAAACATAGTTTGCATTCGCATACCATGGAGATGGCAGGGGGGTTGAATCCCCCTTTGGTCTTCTTCGTCCTGGAATTGGGTTCCGACTGTCTTTTCTCTCTCCCAATCCACTCAGCATGAGATTCGACCGTCTGCTTCCAGCTCTCTTATCCCTTTTGGGTACCGTCTCAGCTCAGACTGTCAGTGGTCTGACATTTGACGGCCGGAACTCTGTGAGTCTTGTCTGGGCTTTCGATGGAGAGACGCCTGGGCGTTATGACTTCTACCTGTGTGCCGGAGACGAGTCTACGGGGTCATATGTAAGTCGATCAGCTCGTAGTGCTTTATACTCGGAAACTTGCAGGACCAAGCTAATGGATCAAACTACCATAGGAATCTCTAGCACTAGTCATCAATGACGGCGTCTTCGCACCTGGTGATTTGGTGTCTTTTCGCGTTGACCCAAGCGTGGGTGGAAACGATCAGAATGCATAGTATGGGCAATCTCCGCATACCGGATTCCCTCGGGCTGAAGCTAACGCATTCTGCTTGTTTGTAGCTTTCTCAAGGTCGTTCCTTCAAGCCACAAGGACCAATGGTCTGGGTTCACCTCCCATTTCACCCTGACCAACATGAAGGGCTCCTTTTCCGCCAAGGTGTCTGATGCACTCAAGTCTATGCAACCTGTCGAGATGCCCTGGACCACAGCGTTAGATGCGGGCCTCCTCGAGGTAGCTGAAAGTGGACCCCTCTACAATGCATCCACTCTTGATAGCGACATTCACGGTAAAACGACCGAGTCTTTCTTGCAGTTCCCCACGCCAACTATGGCCAACGAGATGGATCGAAATGAATTGCGCAAGCGTATCGGGGTTGATCAGCACACCGTCCCTTATGGCATGCAGACGGGTCTAACAAAGTATGCCCCGATGCCCAAGAGGGCCGGAACCACCATTGCAGACAGGTCACCGACACCTCAATACCCACCTTTTCCTTTCTCCATCGCAACCACCTATCTTCCTGCTCCTACGGTTCAGTACACGGACACTGCGTATCTCACATGGACTACTCACAGTATTGAGAACACGGTATGTTCTACACCTTCATGCTTAAATAGCGTTGAGCTAACAATGGTTTCTACTTAGGCTGCCCCTGCGGCTGCACCCACGCTGGACAAGAGGATGCAGTTGTGGCTTGAGCGTTGGAAGGATTAATGATGGGCTTTATCTACTGCATATAGATTTTTCTGGTGTTTTTGCAACCTTGATTTGAGGACTTTGCTTTCCTCAAGAGAATCATTCATTGTTCGAGCTTGTCTCTGTTGACCGGTATCGCTTGAGAATTATGAAACTTTTTGTGCTCTTCCCACCGGCTCTCTAATCTGGAATATAGCCAAAATTAATAGTCACGAGAAAAACAAGCTCATCTATGTTGAATATGCACTGCTACGTTCAGGTCATCGTTATGTCAGTGGTCGACGCCAACAACTAACCGGATGACTTCCATTCCTCCAGTGCTGGCGTTAACGTAGGAGTGACTGGGTGACTGTGTCGGTCCTCGGGGTGAAACGAGATGTTCTCATGTAGCGCGACATAATCACTGTCTGAATAGCCTAGCAGTGACTCAATCGAGCTGCTGCGATGACCCTTGATATGCGCGATCTCGATACTTCCATAGTTCACTAGGGCACGGCCGACTTCCTTGGGCTCCTGGCCATGATGTAGGAAGTCTCCATTCAGAGCATCTGGAGAAGGCCGTTTCACCACCACTAATCGGACTGCTTCCTGCTGCCCAAAGTGGCCTTCTACACCGAGTACTCCGGCTGGGAGAAGACTGGCTTTGTTCAGAAGTGCTTCATACGCCCCTTGATCAATGTATATAGTACCGTGCGGCGTGAGCCCGTGGAGCAACCAAAATGTCCGCGACTGAATCGGAGTATCCGATGGGAGGAAACGAGTGTGAAGAGGGGAAGGTGGTATATTCGCCAGCTGAACAGACGGTGCGTCATTCGACTCCGCAATCTCCCGTAGTCTTTGCAGGTATTTCACAATGTCGTGAACGTTGCCAGGCTTTGAGCTCTTGGTGATAATAGTAGTCACGCCAGCACTGGTTCCCAGTTTTGCGGCCAAGATCTTTGTGCTCATACCACCAGTTCCCAGAGAAGAACCGGCGGACGAGACGTCAGCTTCCAGCATTGAAATGTCGGAGACAACCTCGATGGGTTCGGCGTCGGGATTATTGCGCGGGTTAGCTGTGTAGAGGCAGTCGACGTCGGTCATCAGGAACAGATAGTCGGCCTTGACTGTCGCTGCAGTGATCGCGGAAAGGGTATCATTGTCACCGAATTTGATTTCCTGGAAGCCTCGTGTTAGGTTTGGAGTCCACAAGATGAGATCCAACAAGGACCGAATACGTACAGAAACAGCCACGGTATCATTTTCATTGACAATAGGAACCACGCCCATGTCGAACAATTGCTGAAAGGTATTTTGGGCGTTGACATATTGTGATCTCTGATCTCCAGTCAGTGATGAGCCAAGAGCAATTGATGATACATGACACCCTTACGTCTGAAATATCATTTCTCGTCAAAAGAATTTGGGCCACCGGAACTCGGAGATGCGAGAACAGATTATCCCACAGACTCATCAGCCGACACTGGCCAACGGCAGCAAGCGCCTAAATATCTCCATCAGCTTCGGTTCAATTCTCGCCCCCTTCCTGGGCTGAATTTCGTTCAAGATCCAAGCGTTATATGCTCGTACCTGTATTCGGGGAAGGTAGGTTGGTCTTTGGTTCACGTTCATCCTCCGCAAGCCAACCCCCACGGCGCCTGAAGAGACCAGCACAACTCGGTGACCATCCTTGCGTAGTTTTGCGACCGTTTCTACAATCAGAGTCAAGATCGATAGAATGGGCTCGTGGGTTTTCTCGTCGACAATTGAACTCGTCCCTGTTATAACGGGAATGTTAGCCTTGTTCCGCATCGAGTCATATTCATGTCCCCGCACCGAGTTTGATCACAATCGTCAGGCCCGAATCTGCCATGGTGCACAAGCCAGTCAATCTGACCCAAGTACCACAATATCACCACCCGCAAGCGCACTGAAAAGAAATACACGGTATCCCGCACGTTGTCGTTCATGGAATTTGACGAATTATGATTCCTTCGGAGAAATCTCCAGTTTCTGCCGGCGGTGTCCGCCCTCTGCGGACTTTCTTCGTTTCGGACTGCGCGCTTCCTGAAGTCCGCGAAGTCAAGATGTCTGATTCTCAGTCGCCAGGTGCGACCACATCTTCAAATGGAAAGCCGGATACCGGGTTTATACCCGGAGATGACACATGGGCACAATTCCGCAATATCTACCGCATCTTGACGGGGAAGATGTCATCCGAGGGAATTGAGCAGTTCCGCGTTGCGCGAGACATTCGGAATGAAACAGCCGATTGCAAGCGTTGTGATGAACAGCGTGATTACCTTCTTCAATACAGTGAGTTGTCTTTGTTGGAAAAAAGAAGATCAAGTCTACAAGGCTAATCACTCGTGGTAAAGGTCCCGTCATCCGCTTTCTCAGTGATAACATCCGGCAACTTGGCGGCGATCTCCACAGTCACAACATCTATTGCCGCCGTTGTACCGATCGAAAGGGTGGTGGCTTTGATCCCGAATATGGAATTCTTATCTGTGCCAATGAGATGAAGGACCAGGGCCATTTGGAGGACACGATGGCTCATGAGATGGTCCACGCCTACGATCACCTGCGCTTCAAAGTCAACTGGACTGATAACTTGAGACATGCTGCTTGCACTGAGGTATGAGGCGATCTTCCACTGTTTGGAGAGGATATACCAGCTAATCGATGCTAGATCCGAGCCAGCTCACTGAGCGGCGAGTGCAGATGGGCACGCGAGTTCTTCCGACGAGGACAATGGAAGCTTACCCAGCAACATCAAGAGTGTGTCCGGAGAAGGGCTGTCTTGTCCGTGAGAGCACGGCCTACGTGCCGAGATGAGGCTCACGCACAGCAAGTTGTCAATGAGGTCTGGGACAGCTGCTTCAGAGACACGAGGCCATTTGATGAAATTTACCGATGATACCGAAATATCCCTCTCACCCTTTCGTCTACGATCCCACTCAGCTTTGCAATGGTTTATCACCCATTTGTACCATATAGTTTTGAATGTACGATATTTCATTGGCACCGGATAAAACCAAGATTAATAGCCCAGATGTCCCAATATCTTGACCGGCTCCGTTCCGGAAGGGAAAAAAAAGGAAAGGAAACTCCGAAAATGCAGAAACTGCCCAACGCCTCACTTAGAACTCCTGTCGTCCACACAATAGATGGAGTTATAAAAAGAAGAAAAAAGACACCACAACACCCAATCAGATATGCAAAAGGCATCATGCCTTGCCGTCCTTGGAGGAACCCGAGCTCCGCTTTGCGTCTTTCACGCAGTGCTTGACAATCCAAGGATGACGCTGGATATCGTCCAGAGGAATCCGCTTCTCAGGATCCAGAACAAGCAGCTATAGCCAGTCAGCATTGCGGGTCCGCAATAGAAATTGAGATCAAAGCTAACTAACCTTCTTGATAAGATCCCTAGCCTCTGGACTAATGAAGGATGGCACAGTCATGTCGGCTCTCGTAATTCGACGTTGGGTCATCACGGGGGTATCTTCGAAAGGCGCCTCGCCGACCAGGAACTCGTATGTCAAAACACCCAGACTCCACAGGTCCACTTTTTCGCTGTAGTAGTTCGTCTGAGGGCCCGTTCGCAGCATCTCCGGAGGCAGATAGTCGAGGGTTCCGCACATGGTCTGGCGTCGGTTGTTCGGAGCATGGACACTCCAACCGAAGTCACTGATCTTGATTTCTCCATGGATGCCGACGAGAATATTCTCGGGCTTGATATCACGGTGCATCACATGTTTCTTGTGCAGATACTTCAGCGCCGCGGCCATCTGGGCAATGTACTGCGCAGCCTTCCATTCCGGGAAACGGTGCTCTTTCCGAAGATGCTTGTACAATTCACCCCGACCAGCGAATTCGAGAATTAAGAAGATACGCTTGCTGTCATGGAAATGGCCATAGAGCCTCAGGACATTTGGGTGGCGTAGATTACTTTGGATCTCAATCTCACGGCGAACTTGTTTCTGGACGCCGCCCTGCTGCAGTTCCGACTTGTGCAGCACTTTGAGGGCGCAGACGAAGCCCGAAGATCGCTCCTTGGCAAGGTAAACACGACCAAACTTGCCTTTTCCGAGAGGCTTGCCAATCTCAAACATTCCGAGATGTAGCTCCTTTGGCACAGAAGGTTCACTCAGCGTGGTCGATGTGCGCTGCTCCCCATTCTCGTCCGTGTTTCGGGACACTCTTGCGCCCTGGGAGCTCCTAGCTGGGGAAGCAGGAACATTCATAGAGTGCCCCTTGCTATCATTGGTGTTTTGAAGAGCCAGCTTCAGCAAATGGGCCCGGTTCGGGTTGTTCACCTGGGAGGCACCAAGTCCGGAGAGGGAGACGGCCGTGGATAGAGAACCCTGGTAGAGCCAGGTCAGCAGGTGTTGCTTTTAATATGCACTGTCTTCATACCTTTTGCTTTCCATAAGCACGGTCACCACCATTTTCCTTCTCATCCTTGACAGACAGGTGCTCGAAACGAGCTTCCAATGTCTTGGTCGCCATGATTATGGTGACGGAGGGAGAAAAAAGGAGAAGACAATGGGGGTTATGAATGAACAAGAGAGACGTCAGGAAACGGGAACGGAGACGGATATAGAATTAGGCCCGTGCAAGCATCGTCAGTTGGCGCAGAGTCGCTGAGGAATCTAAAGAGTCCAAGTGAGGAAGAGGAACGGTTGTTTGGGGTCGATGGTCGCGTCTCCCGGGCAACGCCTTCGGTCCGCCTTTTTCTCCGCCCGCGGGGCTCTTTCTCCATATCGCCATATCGCCATATCGCTATCAGCTCGAGCTCCTCCGCGACATGGTCTAGCATGGATACCAAGCCTTCCGCTGCAGTGCCCAGAGGGAATGCGGCTGTCTCTCCCGAGGCCAAAAGGCCCAATGAGATCTCCATTCACGGCTTCCGAGTCTCGACACAAAAGCTGCCCATCCTGAAAGCAGACCCCATCGAGGAGATGACCAAAAAGCTTGGCATCGCCCTGCCAGAGATGATTTTTGGCGATAACTATGTGGCGATCGAGCATGAGAAGAGTGGATGGGCCATTAATTTCAACTCATTTGATGCATTGGACCTGGTGGACAAGACCGGGCAGTCAATGCTTCAGGTCGCATACTCAAAAGAGTGGCAGAAAAGCAGGTACAGAGCTACAGCTCCAATTCATTATTCTTAGGAAGGTCCCGAGACTCACCATTGGCAATTGGCAGAGAAAACACACATGAAGGGATCAAAGAGGTTGTCAAGCCGTTCGACTGGTCATACAGCACGGACTACAAAGGCACTCTCAGCCCGAATGCGAAACCGTTCGAAGACACCACTAAACCAATCCCCATCGAGCTTCTGAAGCGTCCCGATCCAATTCTTTTCTTTGACGACGTCGTACTATACGAAGATGAACTGGCCGATAATGGTATCGCTATGCTGTCTTGCAAAGTCCGCGTGATGCCGGGGAGAATGCTTCTCCTGACCAGATTCTTTATGAGACTGGACAATGTTTTGATTCGTCTTCGAGATACTCGGGTTTACGTCGACTTCGAAACTTGCGAAGTGATCCGTGAATACCAGTCCAAGGAATGTGAATATGAGAAAGTCAGACAGGTATGATCGTGGATGTGAAGTATTCCCAAAGCCGTATCCCGCTTACACTTTCCAGATGCTTGCAGGTACCCGGGATGACATCCCAGCTGTGATGAGAGATCCCAACAGGCTCTCTGACTTGCTACCCATTGTAGCAAAGCGTTTGGAACGTGTGGTCCTTGATGCTTAAAGACTTGGTCTTTCGCCGAGATTTTCAAGCTCGACAGATACAAGTCAAGAGCAGAGTCATTTGTGTTTTTTATTTTTTCACGAACCGAGGCTAGGCCGACTCCCTTAGTTGTCTGAATCTGTCAAGAAACTTGTCCCATGAATAGACGAATATGAAATGATCCTTCGATGAATCATCGGACGCTTTAGAGCAGCTGCAGTAATGTTGAAGAATTTAATCCAAAGATACAACTCTACTCTTTACCAAAATAAAAGCATCCAACTACCTAAATACCCAAATGTGCAGATTAATTTCCAGTGTAGTTAGAGAGAGCCCGTCATTGATCGCGGAGACAAACGGTGCAAACGCAGTCCAAAAAAGATCGCCCTGCGAGATGAAACAACTTCGACGCATCACAGAATGTCGACTGCACGAGCAACAATATTTTGGACGCGGGAAATCCACAGGACCCAGAGCCAAGGCCTTCAGGTAAATACTATCGCACATCTAGCACTCCGAGAGTCGAGTAGTGACTTCCTATAGCGATGTTTCACCCAAAGCGCGTCTATCTCGACCACGTCGCAGAAGCCCATCGGCTGCAATGCTGCTTCGAAGCCAGTCTCGTTGACACGTACGCCACGATCACCAAGCCGAGATAGGCAATTGCCGTCCACATTGCCTGTGCGGTCTTACGCTCAGGAATCTGCTGTCTCCCGCCTCGCCAGGAGTGCCGTGGCCCCAGGAGCGTCGGCCGAAACCTACATTGCGTACGGAATGACGCAGAAACTTTTCGAGGCTTGCTCAAGCCAGGCGGATTATACAATTCCTCAAGCATCGCAAAAGGGTGTGCCCATTCCTACCACCGAAGCGGGTGAACATCTTGGTGTTGGTGACAGTTGGTGGTATCGAGGTTCGTGAATGCTACATGCAAATCCCCGAGTTTGCCTGAAGAGTATAAGGTCTAATATGCCTATCTGCAGAGCTCGGCCTTGTCCCGACGTTCTCCACCTGGTCGCAAGTCACCTTCCTTCACATGTATCTTTTGACGGTCCGATTGCGTGCGCTTCCTACTCGAGAGAGTGTCCAGACCTACTCTCGCCACCTGATCGATCATTTCTCGCATAATGCCGAAAATCGCATGGATGTCCTGCACGACATGGGAAGCCGAACCGTTCGGAACAAGTACCTGAAGGATCTCTTCATTCAGTGGCGCGGAATCATTGCTGCGTACGATGAGGGCCTGATCAAGGGTGACGCAGTGTTGGGAGCTGCTGTCTGGAGGAATCTGTGGAAGGCGAGCTCCACGGGCCCTGATGGCCAGGAAATCGATTGGACAAAGGTCGCGTGGGTGGTCGCCTACATGCGACGAGTCCTGTCTGAGATCTCGAAGATGGATGAAGCCGATTTGGTCTTCAGTCTGAGTTCTGGAGACGTGAAAAGCTCCGGCATCTTCGGATTTTCTGCGCTCGACAAGAAAATGGCCGAGGGGACCAAATAAGCCCGAATGGGCAGGTGTAAAAACAGCTTTCCCTTCTCCTTCAGCATTTTGTCTTACTATATGTACATCTTGTTCAGATTCTAGCCCTTTACCAACCTATTTGGACCATGGACATCAATTGACCACATCCAGCTCTATTAATTTAGCTCTTCTTTTCCCCCTTGGAGACTATTGTGTTTGATCTAAAGAATAGCTTGCAAGGAACGAGATGGTTTACTTTTTGCCAAATAGGTCTTTCTCGACCATGCCGCGGCAGATGGGGTGGTAGAAGTCCTTGTACTTCTCAAAGGTCTCAAGGGCGACGGGGCGGTTGACCTTCTGAAGATTACGGTATCTAAAAATCGTACGCGTTAGCCTTCTAACCAGAGCCACAAAGCCGGGTAAACTTACAGAGGTCGCACGAATTTCATTCTTCCAATCCGACCCAGCAGTTCTGTGGTGGGCTCGATGACACTCTCATCGCCGGCCTTCATGCCAACCTGGAAGTACAGATTGGCCACCTCGATGTTCTCGCTCCTAGACAGTCCGTAGACATTGCCCATCAGCCTCGAAAGCTCTGGGCGGAGGGGCTGCTCCCAACGCAGAATCTGCTCCAGGAAAACGACGACCTGGTTGGCTGTCAGACCTTCCAGGTCACTCGCTTGCGGTTTGAAGGAGGAATCGGGGAGAGTTTGCCATTTCTTGGCAAGAGAATAGACCACGTCCACCAGCGAGGTATCAAAGTCTGGCTTGGGGGGCAAACCAGGTGTAAAGAACCACTTGTCCCAGTCCAGTTCATTCAACAACTTGGATGCTTCCGGATCCGATTGGAAGAAGTCAAGGATCGTCGCCTTAAACTCGTAGGAATCAAGAGACTTCCCCTTGAAAACAGTAAAGTACTAAATCGCAGTCAGCAAAGCCCGCCCCAAGTGTGGATATTGAGCGTAGCATACGTGAGGAATGAACCTATCAAACTTTGGCTTTCCTACCAGATTCTCAAGGTGGAACAGGAAGTTAAAGCCCTTCTCGTAAGGGACGCTGGAGAATGCATCATCCGGGTCTTTGCCCTTTAGATCGGTTACCAGCTTGGTAAACTCATGGTCGTGACCAAAGTGCTCCACAGAATCAGTCAGAGACTTCCAGCCTATGATGGCAGAGAAGTGGCGGTACGGTTCCCCGTGACTGCAGACGTTAGTATCACCGGCAAGGAAGCGGTCAACTCATAAAAGACATACATTGCAGCCAGAATCTATGTACATAAGTCAGTCGGAGGGGCCAAATGCAAAGAGACTTTAGAAAAGACATACCCGTCGTTCAAGGTACACGGTCCAGCCTTCATTGAGCCAGAAATGCTCCCACGAGGCGTTGGTCACCAAGTTACCGCTCCAGCTGTGAGCCAGCTCGTGCGCAATGACATCGATATTTTCACGGTCCTGGTTCTTCACATTAGTTTCCAAGATGCGAGATGTTTCCCGTAAAGCGCACCTTCGAGATAATGCTTGGAGTTGCAAAAGTAAAGATCGGATTTTCCATGCCACCATACGGGAAACTCGGCGGCAGAATCAGAACGTTGTATTCGCCCCAAACATAGGGATACACTATTTTCTGTATTTCAATTAGTCCCAATTCGGTCAAGTCTAAGGAAGCCGATATAATTACCTCGATGGTGTTGATGAAGGTCTCTGTGTCCGCCTCAAGCTCCCATTTACACTCCTCCAGCTTATCAGGGCTGGTGGCCACGACACTTCGGGGACCAATGGGCGCCTCGGAGACATCTCTGTTACGAATTCAGTCACGAGCATACGAGCGCGAGTCGGGCTATCTTCTTACCCGCTTGCAATTGCGAACAGATAACTAGGAATCGGGACCGACTGCTTGAATCGGTACAACTGATTTCCCGATTGAGGGATCGCCGAGGAGCCCCGAATGGGCAAACCACTTGTCATGACCGGGAGCGGAGAGGTGATGTTGAAATCAAAAGTGCTCTTGACATCCGGTGTGTCCTGGCAAGGGAAGATGGACCGCGCGTGGATGGCCTGACATTGCGAGACTAGCATCGGGTTAGGCAGAGGGTCTTGAATAACGGGATGTTTGCTTATCACCTACACATGTACGGATGTTTCTTGTTGGAGGTTTGGGCGGGAGTCAGCCACTGGAGGGCCGTACACTGAGAAGTGGTTTTCACAGCGATCTAACGAAGGGGGCGAGCTATCAGTGACCGTAATAGTACGCAATGGCTCAAGGATATGATCAAGGTGAACATACTTCAACCTCAACGGTCCCATTGAGCTCCACAGCCTCGTCTAAGCTGATCTTAAGCGGGGTACCGAAGGGTTCCAGCGAGGACAACAGCTCCCACTTAGATGGCTTGCCATCGACCTTCACGGCGCTGATGTCGAGATAGCTGGTGTCTAGGATAATCTCCCGAGACTCGGCATCAGTGATCGATTTGAAGCGGTGGACGACATTTCCCACCAGCTTCTTCTGGTCAAACAGAATATCGAAATTGGCGGTGATGTGAGTGGAGCGCCAGTTGTTGTAGTTGCTCAACGTGTTGGGATCACGCGGGTTAGTAATCACGGTCATTTTACGCACAGGAGATGATTGCAGCTTCAGCTTGAAGATAGAGAAAGATCGCGAAAGAAGGCGATGAAGTCCGAGCGGGGAGGGACTCATCGCGTTTCCACGTTTTTGTTTCTCAGGCAAATAATTTTTGGTGTTCCGCCTCTAAGCGGTACATGATGCAACCCCGAGAATTGGAGACCAAACCTCCAGAGAAGAGGTCGGTTAAGCTTCTATTTAGACTTCTCCCCTTGTGCGATATGTACGATGTATACCTATGATCAGTTCCAAGTTCATAGGATGCTTTGTATCTTGCACTTGAGGTGTATAATTCTACTTATATCCCCGAGTTACACCGGCTCTTCACTCCGCCAGGGGGAAACAACAAGTTCAAAACCCCCTTGTCTCCCTTTCTTTCGCTCTTTAACCATTCTTCATTCTTGGACCCCTCTTTTTCTCTAGGGATCGAAGAAGCGAAGAACCCAAGAATCGAAAAATCGAATCCTTCCTCCCCGCAATCGACATTCCACCGCCCGGCAAACCCACACGGACCACCTCGGCGGGACCGCAGACCCCTGAAACTCTTCCTTTTCTTTGTTGCCCTCGATCCGCGAGTGACTCGGATCTTTTGAACTATACTAGTTCTCACTCTCAAACTGTGCAGTCATGTCTCTCCAGTCCCCTGTCTCGCGATAGATATTCCACTTTCCCGAGAACCTGAGATCTCTCCATAAAGCGATGCGTTGAGCGAAGCGCATAGTCGCCAGGATCTATCTCCCCCGGTTCTCTTTACGAGAAACAAGCCCCGTTGTTGAACAACGAGTCAATATAACCGGGTCGATTAATTTCCCCCACTCAATTCGTGCGAATATCGTTTCTTGCATCCCCGTCGTGAAAGGTGCTCCCCGGTTCTCAATGCATGGCCTGAATATCTGAATCCAATCCGACATCGAACCGTTCCCGTCTTCGAAAATGCTACACCGCTCCGCTCTAGAAGATGAAGCCAGACCGTTCCACACCAGACGTCCCTCGGGCCCCCTCACAGAATCCCCCTCGGCGCCGCCTCCCAATCGACCTTCCTCGCGTTCATCCAGGCCTGGCTCCCGCAATCGAATGGCCAAGTCAAGAGCCGTGACTCCTACGGGGCTAGGTGTGGTGACCGAGAATTACCCCGACCTTCATCCTGAGACTCTCAAAATGGCTAGCCCCATTAAAGAAGGGTTGGGCAGCCTGAATCGTTGGTCTCAGTCAACGACCTCGAGCAAAAGCCCTTCCGATTACACCGGCCATCGCCGCGGCAGCTCCAAGATGTCCATATCGGCTCACAGCCCGCAGAGAGGGGTGGGCCTGGGTGAATTACCAGAATTAAGCCTTCCCGAGCTTAGGGCATCAGATTTGTTTTCCACCGCTTCAACCTTCTCTCGCCTCGATCTCCCATTCACGGCCTCTAGCCATCTCTTTCAAAACTCGACAAATGAGCCGAGGGACAGTGCACAATCCTACCAAACAGACTATATCACTGCTCGTGCGGGCGGGAGCGCAGCTTCTTTGGTAGACGGGGAAGGTGATCCAGATCGACAGTATGGTCAAACTCAAAAGGCAATGCTGTCAAAGGCCCTGCAAAAGGCAAACACGGCAGTTCTCCTCGACAATGCAGCCAACTTTGAAGGTGCCATGGAATCTTACACCGATGCCTGCCAGCTGCTACAGCTGGTAATGCTTCGTAGCAATGGAGGCGATGAAGAGAAGCTCAAACTGCAAGAAATTGTAAGTACATCCATTCCAACGCCTGAAAGGATTTGCCTCGATACTAATTGTCGTAGCGCGATACATATATGATCAGAATCACCGAACTTCAACGCATGGACTTCCCTCTTCCAGATAATGCCGATAAAGCTCTGCCCGAACGCCCTCTTAGTCAAGAGTCGTACAATGAATTAGTGCATTCATCAGCGACTGATAATTCTGGGGCCGGAAGTCAGCAGAGCTCTGCGCATTCCAGTCTCGGCCTCCAAATAACGACCGAAGAAGCGAAATCTCTATATTCCGAGGCAGTCCCGCCTCGCCGCCATTCTCTGCGTCCATCTGGGCAATCCGGCAGATCTACTCCAGCGGGCGGATCCAATATTGCGTATAACGGTCAATACCTGGAAGCATCTGCCCAAGAAGCCGACGAATCAACATCGTGGTTGGACACGATCGATGAGTCCGGTGCGTCTTCGCCATCGTCGGCAAACTCGAAAGCGTCATCGGTGTATCTACGCCGGCGCACAAGCCGGCACATTAGCATTGGCACGGAAGCTGAATTTGACGCGGCTCTCGACGCAGCCGTAGAAGCTGCATATGACGAGGGCCTTGAGCCCGTCTTGGAGTATAACGATGAAGTAAGTGACGACGTCGTGGCCAATGCTCGTCGGAATATTGAGCTGGCAAAGCAGCGGGTACGAGAAGCAGAGCGGGAGGCGGAGGTTGCGATGAATCGTGGCCGTGAAATGCGCCGCATCCAGGAACAGAACATGGAACAGATGATGGAGCCCACGCGTGAAACAGACTACCTCGACGAAGAGGCAGAAGAGGAAGAGCGCCTTCTAGAAGAGATGACCAAGGGCTATGTGATGGACGAGTTCGAGTTCGGTCTTCAGTCCAAATCTGCTTTGCCCCGGGAATCCGACTCTAGCAATATGTCGGGAAGAACCTGGGAAAGTTCGGCATCCAATAACACCGGAGCTACTCTTTCCACCCTCCCCGAAGACGATGACATTCTGTCGCCTGACCAACGACCGGATTGGGGTGGTATGCCATCATCACCACCGTCCGTGGCATTGCCTCCGGTTCCCGTATCGTTGGACTTTCCCGCCCTACCCGCTCAGAGGGTTTCCTTAACCCACCCTCCTGCCCCCGTCATGGGCCCACCTCCCGTCCCGGGCGTACGAGCGCGGAGACTTTCAAGTCAGGACAAGGATCTTACAATTGAAACAAGTCCACGGCCTCGAGCAGGCTCGAGTGCCTCGGGTTTGTCCTTCTCAACACCTTCAACGAGCCGGCCGCCACCACCTCTCCCCAAAGACGAACCGTCCGCAGACGACTCCAAGGCTTCCACATCAGGCGCCGGGTCTAGCCTGTATCCTTCCAAACGTAACCCATCAGTTGGCTCGTTCGTGGATCAAGCCAACCTTGCCAAAGCCCGTACCCATGAGGATGACGACCGTGGACTTCCACCTCTACCATTATCCGCGCGACCCATGGGCAAAGTTCCCTCGGCCCCAGACGGCCTAGACAAGGCTGATTCCCACCGAAAAGCTTTCAGAAACCGCAACGTTTCTGTTCCCGCTCCCGAAGCAGCACCTGGCTCTCCCACCACCCCGTGGAGCGGTTCATTCCCGGTTCTGGATACTCAAAACGCTGCGATGACAGTCAACATCCCCGTCATGCCTACCCCTACCGCCGCCTACTTCACGCAGAATGGGTTGCCCACAAGCGGTCTCAATCTCCTTGACTGCAACATTCACTCCCCCACTGAATTAGGCCGTCCGAACTCACTGGTTGCTAATGCGCCTCTGCCGCTGGAACCTTGTCCGGAGTCTTTCCTTCTTCGTCCGTTTTGGCTCATGCGATGTATGTATCAAACCCTCGCCCATCCCCATGGCGGGTATCTGTCGGCGAAGCTCTTCATTCCTCGGGATGCGTGGCGCGTGAAGAACGTCAAGATTAAAGCTCTTGAGGACAAAGTGTCGAATTGTGACCTTCTTACGGCAGCTCTCTTGAAGCTGTCCCAGGTTGATACATATGATGCGGATGCTGTTCTAGAAGAGATGCAATCCCTTGAGTCTGTTCTCGACCAGGTCCAAACTGCCCTGTCTAAAAAGCTGGGCCATGAGGTCGGAGTTCACACAACCCTGTCTCTCTTCAGACCACATGCGACCCCGGAAGATGCTAGTCATGCCGACCCTCCCCCCTCCAGAACCTCTGGCACTTCTAACAAGTCGTATTTACCGACTTGGAAGCGACTGCGGGCGAAGACTTCCGGCATTGGAACCACTTCGTCCTCTACCCCAGGCGCCCGTGAGAGCAACAAGGACAATCTCGTTCTCAGCTCCCTCCCCATGGCACCGGGGCCCACCCCTCATGCTAAGCGTAACGTCACCCAGCTCGAGTTTTCGGGCCCGAATGCCAATTACATGGGAGCCTTGGCGCGTCTCTTCGATGCTGCCCAAGTGATAGGTACGTGTATCCTCCGTGTCTTGTCATTTCCCTCGGTGATATATATACCGTGCTCACCGCCACACTAGATCAAATCGCGCAGCAAGTTGAAGATCCTGGACTTAAACATTCCTCCCCAACCCACGTTGGTCTGGAGCTCAGCACACGGCACGCTGCCGAGTTCTTTGGCTTCTACGTGTGCCGTTTCGCCCTGGCCGATTTGGGTTTGATGCTTGATAAGTTTATCAAGCGCGGCAGTGAGTGGGTGTTGGTCTAGGAAACGACACGAATTGCTACGACAGATGCCTGGGGCCATCCCCATTTCTGATTCTTGTGCGGTCTTCAATGGCCGTACCTCTGATTTATTTGCCATGTTCCTTTTCACGTCTATATTGACCCTCCGCCATGTCTTTAAGATACCATGATTTGCCTTAGCTACGATTTGAAGAACATAATTGCCACGAGAAGGAAACTGCAGCTATCTTTTTGCCTCTGTATCGCATCTTGTGTAAATCATGGCTTTTCCTCTTTTGATTCGTCTTCAATATACTTCCAAAGATAGATATGAGATGAGCACACCACGTTATGAGTTGGTTGAGGATATTGGCGTTGAAATGAATAAATAAATACGCATCATAATGAATAAATTTCACAGTTTAGTGCACAATGTGAAATTCCTCAACGTTGCAAGAAGACGGGAGGGTAAAGCGGCACGGAAATAAAATCCCTTCTGCAGACTGACCTGGGTTTAGCGGGTCGAGACCAGTTCACCTGATCATAGGGCTTCCGTGACTTGTTGGGCAGTGACAGGTGGATATTATAGCAGTAAACCGAGACGTTGAATATGGTACAAGGATAAGTACTGAGTACCGTATGTATATGTACCGAGTTTAAGTTCAAGTTCATCGAAAGTCCGAGTTCCCCACGTGGACGCGTCCCAAAACAAAGCAAAGTCAAAAAACACGCGCTCCTCTTCTTTCATCCTTCGCACCCTCACTTCCCACGCCTTTGTCGCCATGCCTCGCCCTGCGCCCAAACGGAATCGATCGATCAAGGCCAAGGTCGACGATGCTACTGCGGAACCGTGCGATCAGCCCGACGTGAACGCGTCCAAATCCCCCGAACGTGGATCTACGTTGGACCCTCGAGCCCTACGCAGTCAAACACCCTTGGCCAAAAATTATGATCAGGCACTTGCCTCGTCGCCCGACCGGCCGGCTACGGGCAGTCGACCTGGCACTGGCAGTCGGCCTCCCACCAGGTCTCGCGGATACTCGTCTACACTTCCTTTTGCTGGGCGCAATGGTGATACCAGCTCGCGTGTGCCCGGTACGCCTGGTTATGAGAGTTCGGTATTGAGTAACTTCCGACGCCGCCCACGACAGCAGAGTATTCTCCAGATGATGCAGGCAGAGGATGGTTCTTCTGATCTCGACGATGACGACTTTCTGGGGAGCCTCAGCCCTCAGGATGAATCTACGCCGCTGAACCTTCCCAGAGGCAAACCGTTACTGATGAGACCGGCCGAAGAGTCGCTGTCACAATCGCCGTCAGAATCGCTCCCATCGTCAGCTGGATCGCGTAAACGCAAGCGCGCCGGGGTCATTCAGGTGCCCGTGTCACCTACTGCTCAAGACATGGTCGAGGATACTCCAAGTGCTACGCCAGTTGCCCGTGATCAGCCACTCGATGTGTCAGAAGCGACACCTCGGCCATTCCGATTCCCAGGGGTGTTGAGCCAGACCATGGCACCTCCGGACAGTAGCCCTTTGGACTCCACTGCAGCGCCTCGGTCACCAGCCCATAACAACTCCAAAAGCAACAAGTCAAAGGATCCGACGCACCTTTCAACAGCGGCACTGCAAGACAGACTTCTGCCTCGGAGGCGTCAACGTCGACGTAAACGCCGTCCAGCTGGTGAATTCGACGTCCCCAGTGATGAGAGTGATGAAGACATGCATGGTGCTGCATCTGGCGATGACGACGAGCTGAGCTACCTGCCCTCGAGACGTGCACGCCGAGGACAGTCAGGCAAATCTAAGCCTCTTGGCAACGTGCGAGAAAAATCCAAGCTCAATAATCAGAAACAAAAGAAGAGCAAGATCAAGTCGGTACCGGCTCCAAAACCGTCGGAGCCACAGGCGCCGGCAACATACTCGCATGTGCACCAAAGTGGAGAAATCGACAAGGAAAATGAATTGCTATTGTCTTCTCCGTCCTCCTCACCCTTGTCATCGCCGCCTGCTTCGGACGCATCTGATTCCGAGGGGGAGGCTCAGGCAACGCGACGCTACGTGAGCGACGAATTACGCGCCGCAGCCAAGAAGTTTGCTGAGATCGACAAGTGGCAGATGGAATTTGAAGAAGTCTCTGCATCGGAGACCCAGGGCAGTCCAGCCCGTTGAAATAATGTATAATTTGATGTGTAACGAAGATATCCATAAATATTCCCGGCAGTAGCCGCATTCCCAAAGGTTCCTTTGTTGTGCCCCGCAGCGATGCAACAGTAGATTACGATTATGTAGTTACTCCTTTGCCCCGCGATTCTCACTCTCCCCGCACGAATCTTCTCTTCTTCAACTTCCCAGAATTTGCCCACCATGGACACTGTCGATTCTATTCTCGCTGCCAAGTATCCGGCCAAAGCCCATGCGCGCCGTGTCGCCGAGGCACTCACGGCCCACGGCGACGCCGGCGCTATTTATCTCGAGGCGCAAAAAACTCGCCTGATCGAGGATAATGACGAGGCGATGCCATTCAGGTACGTCCGCTACCCGTTCGAGCCGCGTATGCTGATCGGAAGTGTAGACAGCGTCGCCCTTTCTTCTACCTTACCGGCTGTCTTCTGCCCGATGCGTCGATGGCCTACGATATCAAAGCGGACCGATTGACTTTGTTCGTTCCGCCTATCGATCCCGATTCCGTTATTTGGTCTGGGCTGCCTCTGTCGACAGAGGAAGCTGCGAAGCTCTACGATGTCGACCGTGTTCTATACACCACCGGCGTCAATGCCACCCTCGCCTCAATTGCCTCAGCTCAAGGTGGGAAGACCCTGGTGTTTGCCATCGAGGAGCAGGTTTCCGAGGGCATTGAGTTCAAGGGCTTTGCCGAAACTAAACTCTCGATCTTGAAGGACGTAATCGGGGATACCCGCGTGGTCAAGGATGCGTATGAAGTGGCACTGTTGAGAAAGGCGAACGACGTCTCTGCCAGGGCACACATTGCCGCCATCAAGGCGTCCAAAACTGCCACCAATGAGCGCGAGGTGGAGGCAGCTTTCCTCAGCGCCTGCGTTGCCAATAGCTGTCGGGAGCAGTCTTATCACCCCATCTTTGCTGGTGGTGTAAACGGAGCTACTCTCCACTACGTCCGGAACGATGAGAGCCTAACGGATGCAGCAACCCAGAAACGGAAGGGCAGTCTATTGATTGATGCCGGCTGTGAATACCAGACATACTGTGCCGATATCACGCGTGTTATCCCTCTTGCTGGGAGGTTCCCGACGGAGACTCGTCATATTTACGAGATTGTCCTAGAGATGCAGAAAGAATGCATTGCGGTGCTGAAAGAGGGTGTACGGTGGGACGATGTGCATGCGTTGGCTCATCGCATCGCTATCAAGGGCCTGGTGAAGCTCGGTATCCTGCGTGGCACCGAGGACGAATTGTTTGAGAAGCGTGTCAGTGTGGCCTTTTTCCCGCACGGTCTGGGTCATTACTTGGGCATGGACACCCACGACACTGGCGGCTACCCCAACTACGATGACAAGGACCAAATGTTTCGTTATCTGCGCGTTCGGCGCAACCTGCCTGCAGGCGCCGTGATCACGGTCGAACCCGGCGTAAGATCAATCCCGTCAACCCCAAGAGACAAACACATGACTAACGCTCTGCTAGATTTATTTCTGCCGCTTCATTATCGACCCAGTCTTGAAGTCTCCGGAGCTGGGCAAGTATATCAACACCGAGGTCCTGGAACGATACTGGGGCGTGGGAGGTGTGCGCATCGAGGATAACGTTCACATCACCAAGGACGGCTATGAGAACTTAACTTCGGCCCCAAAGGCCATTGAGGAGGTGGAGAGCCTGGCCCAATAAGTCTAGTGACCTATTTATAAGTGCAGAGTCCACTAATTTCGAGAGTCAAAAAGTGCATCGAACTGAGTACATGGCAGGTGATATCGCAATATGAAGGTTGTACATAAGTTTCCTTTTCTTTTCTTTTTTTTCCCAATTCGGGTTCATATGCCACTCCGAAGGCGTTTTCTGGCACTACCTTTGCCACTCGACTCTACCTCGTACCGGGCGGTGTTTTCCTCCTCCTTCTCCAGAACTATTTTCAACATGTCCTGCGCGAATCTGGGCACTTCGCAGAGTTCCTCCCATGCTTCTGCAGCTTCGTGCCGCAGAACATGAATTTGGTTGGCCAAGGATGACGCGATAGGTTGTCGTATCGAATGGTTTTCGGGGGTGCTGGTGTATACCCAACGGGCATAGGCCAGCATACAGAGAGGCGTGCATTTCACTCGGTGAATTTTAATATGTGCTAGGTTTTTTAGCGTAGGTAATCCTAGTTTCTCTGCTAGTGTGTATATACGCGCGTGTTGTGAGAGCTGCGCGCCGCTTAAATCTGTCCCGCCAGGAAGAATCTCGGCCTTTGAAATATTGTAGTCCCCGGTATACTGGAACTCCAGAAAGCATCCGATGGCTTCGACGTTCTCATCGGGCATGTTGATACGCCGCTAGTTCTCGTCCGTGTATAAGTTATTATATCAGTCTATAAGTTCCCATAGAGTTGCTCACCGGGCCGGATGCTTCAAACTCGTTGATCAGTTCGGTAAGGATAGGAGACTCCAGGAGAATGTTTTGATGAACGCGTAGGACAGTTTTGTTATCATCTCTTCCGACGACGATATCGACAATTGGAGAGGTTAGAAGACTTGGAAATGTAAGCGGATGATTCACAAGAACAACCAATCTTATCGAGGGTACTCACTCAAAGAATTTGAAACGGACATTCCTGCTTGTCGTGTCGTTTATCGTGTCCCGCGTGTCGCCCATCTCTACTTCGACAGAAGTTCTGTGGATGCCTGCATTTGAGTCCGGCTTTTTGAAGGCCGAGACTTGAACTTGTGGTTGGCCCATGGTAGGGTCAATGAGACGAGCGGAAGTTGGAGGTTTGGAGTGATAAAAAAGATGCAGACAGAAGCTCCAAGCTTGGCTAGAATAAAAGAATAAAGCCGCTCCTAGTTATGCATAGCAATAGTTAACTAGTTAAACACAGAGTCAGACCCGATAAAGCTTTTATCTCCACGTGATCTTGATGGTATTCTTTGGTTCGTTCCCTCCATCAAACATCTCCTTGTAGCTCATCAGATCATCAGATCAACCCCGGCCTTAATGACCTGATAAGCTACGCCCATGGCAACCCTAATCAGATGTAATACTTCACAGGTCATCATTTTACTTTACCCCATCCAATTACGATTTGCCACTTGAAGGATCCGAATCACCCGAACCCAGCACAACTTTTCTCAAAATATAAAGAATCCTGGACCTTGACTCAATCTTGTCTTGTAAAAATGCATGCGGATCCTTCCGATAAGCACACTGATCTACTGCAAGGGCAGCTTGCCTCCATACCGTCAAACTCGGATGAGACCGATGCATCCCTGGAAAGACGAAGTGTACCGATCAAGGTCCAGGAGACCGATAAAGTCGGGCAATACCTGCTCACGACAGAGGATGTTGCGCTACTGCAAGATCTTCTCCGTCATGTAACCTTGGAGAGATCGGGAATGTCAGAGAAGCGTCGCTTTCGCTTTCAAGACCTGGAGTTTACCCGGCAATTGAGCAAGTTTGATCGCCAGAATCCGGAATTCAGCTCTTCGCAGTTTCGCGGTTTCTTCACACTTTCCTGGTTGGGCGTGGCCTTGTTGCTGGTCAAGGTTGCGGCCAATAACTGGAGAGTCCATGGGACCATTTGGGGCAATAACGAGATCATCCGCCTCATGTTCCGCAAGGACTTACTGGTCCTGGGCCTGACGGACATCGTCCTGTGCGTATCTACGGTGTTTTGTCTCGGGCTTCAGCGAGCAATCCGGGGCGGATATTTGCATTGGAACGGCCTTGGATGGGTGCTTCAGAATGTATGTATCCTAATCCTCCGTCCCTTATTTTCTCCCCTGTCCAGCTAACACACAACAGATTTGGCAAATGACATATCTTGCCGGTTTCAGCTGGTGGACGTACCATCGTGACTGGCCGTGGACACATACCGTTTTCATAGTCCTGCATTGCTTGACGATGTTGATGAAGCAGCACAGTTATTCCTCCTACAATGGCTACTGTCAGTGACGATTTCTTGACCGGTGAACAAACCGCCACTAACAAGGACCAGTGTCAGAATTACACGATAAGCGTGAACTGTCGACGACGCGACTCCGGCAGCTAGAGAAGCAAAGCGACGACCACTCAGTATCGACCGGGCATGCGTCCGCAGTGCACACGGAAATTGATTCCGATATCACCACTTTGGAGCGGCGGCATGAGCGACAACGTTCAGCAGACCTCAAGGACCTCCTCGCAAGCCGCGATACCGACCATCTTCTATCGCTTGCTGAAACGATCGAAAACAGGACCCCCCTAAAGCCCTCTCAGATGAAGTCACTCAAAGCTCTACTGGAACGGGAAATTGAGCTGTTGTCCGAAGGGCTCCGTGGTCAGTTTTCATCCTCAAATCACTACCCACGCAACTTGACGGTGCGGAATTTCTGTGATTTTATCACCTTGCCCACGTTGGTCTATGAACTTGAATACCCGCGGACCGAACGTGTGGACTGGGCCTATGTTGCTGAAAAGACGGCCGCCACCTTTGGCACCATCGTGGTCATGATCGTCGTTTCACAATCTTGGATATACCCAGTCGTGGTGTCGGCCTTGCGCATGAAGGAAGAAGGGCTCCCCGTGCAGCAGAGGCTACGGGAGTTTCCTTGGGTCATCAGTGACCTTCTCTTCCCGTTCATGATGGAGTACCTGCTGGCGTTCTATGTGATATGGGAGTGTGTGGTGAGTGCTCTCCATGTCCTGGATGCTTCCGATGTCATAACTGACTCACAGACTTCAGCTCAATGCTCTGGCCGAGATCACCAGATTTGCAGATCGGGGTTTTTACGCGGACTGGTGGAATTCAGTCTCCTGGGATCAGTTCGCTCGCGATTGGAACCGTCCAGTACACAGTTTTCTGTTGCGGCACGTGTATCATAGCTCCATCAGCTCTTTCAAGCTGTCACGGGTTTCGGCCAACCTGGTGACATTCTTCTTGTCGGGGTGTATTCATGAGCTGATCATGCTGTGTATTTTTCGGCGCCTGCGAGGCTACTTGCTCTTGCTTCAGATGTCACAGCTGCCACTCGTCTCATTGAGTCGGACGCGCCTCATGCGTGATCGGCGACTTGTGGGCAACATCTTCTTCTGGCTGGGCATCTTCACCGGGCCGAGTTTACTATGCAGCTTGTACCTGATCATATGATCATATGATTGTATGATTGTATGATTGTTCTCACCTCTTTATACGGGGTGGGCCCATTATGGAGCGTATAAGCTAGTGGAGACCGGCTTAGACGGGGTACGACGGGGCTTTTTGCCCGAGAACTGTGACCCCACATTGATATCATCGTTCATTCTAGACTTCTCAACTTTCCCAGCTTTCCTCCATCTATATAACTACTTCCAAGTAGACTAATTATGGCGTCCAACCCTCCCGCAGCTTGCTGTACTGTCGGTGTGAAACACCAAGGTGAAGCCAAAGGCCAGTTCCAGCAGATCGGCGACGGTATAAAATCATCTCCCCTTCAACTCCTCCAAGAAGTACGGCTAACCATCACAGTCGAGGCCTACATCTCGCACCCAGCCGATCACTCCACTAAACGGGCGATTCTTCTGCTTACCGACGTGATCGGTCACCGATTTATCAATGCCCAGCTGATTGCCGATCAGCTAGCAGCAAATGGCTACTTTGTTGTCATGCCGGACCTGTTCCACGGTGATCCAGTGCCGCTCAATCTCCCGACTGGATTCGATCTGATGGCCTGGTTAAAGGGTCCTCCCGGTCACCTTCCGGACCGCGTGGAGCCGGTGGTGCAGGAGGTATTCAAGGAAATGAAGTCCAGCCTGGGCTGCGAACGTATCGGTGCAATTGGATACTGCTTCGGAGTAAGCATCCACCTTCACTCCCTCTGTTTGCAAGTAGTCGCACGTATGCTAATACAATGGCACTTCCTTTACAGGCCAAGTATGCTGTCCGTCTACTTCAACCTGGTGGCTGTGATGTCGCCTACTTGGCGCATCCCAGCTTCGTTGAGGCTAATGAGCTGGCAGCCGTCAAGGGCCCGTTGTCTATTGCTGCTGCCGGTCAGTTTCTATCTTTGCTATCCGTTCTACAGAGTTGCTAATCGAGACATTTGGGGAATCAGAGACCGACTCCATCTTCCCGGCCTCGAAACGCCACGAATCTGAGGGGATCCTGGCCAAGACGGGCCAGCATTATCAGATCAATCTATTCAGCGGCGTGGAGCACGGGTTTGCCGTCCGGGCTGACATCACCAAGCCGACCGTTCGATTCGCCAAGGAGTCGGCCTTTATACAGGCTGTGATGTGGTTCAACCAGTACCTTTAGTGTCTACATCGGTGTCTACAGCATTCCTTCTTGAAAGTAGTAACATCCATACCTCTTATTTTGGGCTCGAACCACTCCTCTAGTTCGCCATATTCCACAGCAGAAGATGATACATGCATCGAAAAGACAAAGCATAATTTGAAATATTCGCAAAAAGCTACAGCCACGGCACTCTGGACAGAAGCTATCAGCGTATGCTTAGGGACACTCCGCTCGGAATGTAGATATGTAAAAGCATAGTCAGTATAGGCGAAGGCATGGGCCATTGTTACATCTTCTCGTGCGTTGCCATGAGGGAACCTGTAAACACGGTCAGTAGTCGAACGTATGAATGAGTGGAACTTGAATATACCGATGAAGGTGGTGACCAGACGGGAGCGCACTTGGCAGATATCCTCGGGCACCAGCCAGATGGTGGCACCCATCTTTCTGGCAATGCTGATACTCAACTTGGCGTTGGCATATGCCTCCTCGTCGGAGCGGCCAGGAGTAACCAGGTCGTAGTCTACGTAGCTGCTCTTCATACCGTTGAGCACATCCAGGAGGAATAGACCAGATCCAATAGACGGATCCTTGAAGCTGCGGATCGTAGAAGACCGGCCGCCGCTCTTGGACATATCGTTCGCCCACCGAATCATTTCCGCATCCGTGATCTCACGCTTGCCCAGCCGTTGTGCGAGGGCGGACAGGGTTCTGGTGATATCCCGGCGCATCAATTGCCACACCAAGCCAAGTGTGAGGGTCCGCTGGCCGTCAGTGATATCGGCACCCTGCACACCCACCAAAGAGAAGCCGTGGTGCTTTCCAAGCTCGATGGAATAGTTTGTGTTTTCCACCGCCTTGAATCGCATCAGCTCAGCACCCGAAGCCGGAGGCTTATTCACATGTCTCCAGTTAACGCTGCCCGGAATAACCTTATCGTAGGCTTGTAGTAAAACAGTACCATCGCGCAGGTCATCAAACAGCGAATTGACCGCCGGCTGCACATCCAGCGAATTAAGCCAGAGGGTGAAGACTCTGGCCTCGCGCTCACCTTCGGCGTCAAAGTCTTCGACTTCGAGCTTCTCCTCTTCGGTGATAGGATCAAGTCCCGGGTGCGTATTGAACAAATTGGCAACGAAAGCGAGGTTGAGCTTAGGATTCCCAGCGACCAGTGAGGTGGGGGTCAAGAACTTGCGACAATCCAATTTCTCTGCGTTTATGAGGACTTCCTCTGCACGCTGAAGCAAGTCCCTGGTCTGGAGAGGACCACGGGAGCAGACTTCAGGTGCCAGTTGGTTCAGAAGAACGGTGTAGTTCTCACCATCCTTCACGTCAGTGGAGAAGTTGTTCACCCTGAGATTGGAGGGTTAGCCACGAAATATCTTATCCAAGGCTCACGAAGCCCGGTGGGATGCAGGGCAGCCTACCGTCTCTCCCATTTCGCGTTCTTGAGGTGGTAGTTGAACCAACGGAGCAGGATCTGCTCTGGTGGTAAGCGCAGGAACTGCTCCAGAGTCTCATCTTCTTCCAGAAGTCGATAAAGTTCGGGGTGCAGCTTGATGTCGATCTTGCCCAACAGACCACGGCGAATGATTTGCCAGATCAAGCCGAGAATGAGATGCTCCCGAACCTCAATGATATCCCCGCTTCCAATATTCACGACGGAACAGCCGATGCCCTTGGCCGAGTTGATGACGATATTGTTATTCTCGGTCATGTGGAAAGCATTCAGTTCCTTGATCTTCTTCCCAGCCTTGTTCAGAACACGCTCATCGATGGTGTCTGGCACGCTGTCGTTGATCAACTTGGCGAGGACTAGGCCGTCCTTACACTTGTCGAACATCTCGAACGTGTCGGTGGGGAAGGGCAGAAGATGTCCAATGTCTGGGTCGCCGGCCAGGACGGCATTGATGTGTCTCGTGAATTCGGTTCGCTCATCTTCGTTGATTGTATGGGTGACGTTCGCCGATGACCCTTGGACGTGAATTCTGCCCCCGACGCTGCCTTTGGAAACATGCCGGGATCCGCCAGCGCCAGCACCGGCTCCAGCTTGAGCTCCTTGGATCACAGCCGCGGGGCTCGAGCCACCCTGAGCACCAGGAGCCGGCCCTGTGCGGAGTCGCGACACCAGCTGCCATGCATTAGTTTTTGTCCGGGCGGGAAAGGAGGGGGCGGGGGCGGGGCAAGGGGAGGGGGTGGAAGGGGGTGGAAGGGGTTCACGTTTCGAAATAGCCACATACATCGATGTAATCCTCGAGCTCGACGCGCCGAGAACTGTCGAGTTCTACGCCCTTCAGGGTCTGCCGTACCACATCGTACGGCTGCCGCTCCGACTGTTGGGTCGCTTTAATCACAGAAGCTTCGTCGAGATAGCCACGATCGTCCACGTCCAGTTTACGGAATGCATCCTGGAGAGCGAAAATCTCGCCCTGGTCCAGCTGCGGAAACCGCCTATCAAAAGTGAAAGAATCACGCATCGTCAATTCATGCCATTGGGGAATAGGGGGAGGGATAGGATCTAAGGAACACGCACTTCTGCAGCTTGAGAACGTTCATCTCGAGATGCTAGAGGGAGGGTCGCCGAAGGACCTCCAAAACTAGGGTGGGAGAAATGAGGGAAAGGGGAAGAAAGACAGTTCCCTGGAGTAAAATGGTCCAAAATACAAGATGAGGCGAGAAAATGAAGAATTGGGCACAAGTGTGCTGAGGGCAGTGCAAGGTCAAAGAGGCAACCGCGTATACACAGAGAAAGTAAGTGGGGGGTTGAAGAGCCACCGTGTATGTACGTTATGTATGTGCCCCGTAAAGGGGCTGTTTTTTACTAAGCTGATACAACCCAGGTACTTATTCTATCGTGTGATTATCATGCCTCAGAAAGTACACAAAATGGCACTCCGTACACACCCGGCGTTTCCGTTACACGAGCCGCTCAGTGAAGCTGCTGCCTTTTGATGACGTCGGGAGCCGACACACCAGATTTTGACGCCGTCTTCACTCTAGCATAACTATGTAGCTATTCTCGTCTTTTTATATCGATATGTGGGGATCGAAGGGATCATAGTGGCTATGATGGGATATCTTTGTAGCACTGGAACCGTACACACACAATATATATAAATAAAATTGGTCATTTTCCATTTCCAAGTGTTTCCCCTGCCTGGTATGTTGATAGGAAAAATGCGAATCTGTTCTTCGATCGTAACCAATTGCTTCGCCCCAACTGAGTATTAAAGAATGCAACCGCAAATCGAAGCTCTGCGACGTGGGACAAGCGGGATTACATCATGCGGGACAGTCATCCAAAACAACTAACTACAGCTTTGGCCAGCTTCAAAGGTCGCACATCCCTGACCCCATCTCGTCAATTTCTCACTGATCGGATCAATTCGACCCCGTCCACCTTAATTCGCTTCGCAACTCTCATCCGGGCGCGCCCCACGTCCATGGCGGGTGCCGACCAGAAATCATTTCTGGGGACCTTTTCCCCGTGGAGTACCCCGAGAAGTTCGACCCCTCAGCCCGATCGTTCTCGAGGACCGGATGTCCTGCAGCGGTCGCAAGGGGAGGACCACACGGTGACCCATAGGCATAGGTTGAGCCTGCGACACTATCCTTCTGACTGCCCTCCATTGAAAGTGAGATGGTTCTATGCCGTCGATTCCCCGAAACGGAAGCCTGCCCCGATCGATCAAAAAAAGCCGGATCAGAAGCCACTGCCTCCTCCCAAGAAATTCATACCCTTCTCGTCAAAAGACTCGCAAGCAATTGAAGCCACCTTTCAGAGATTATCAGATGTCGAAGACGCCCAGGAACATAACCCAAGGCAGGAATCTGCACAACAAGTGCCAACCAAGGTTCCTGTGAATGAGGACTATCTGTTCGATGTGGATGTGGAACGGCGAGAGCTGAGCCCGGCTTATTGGATGGGCCCCGTCTATGAAGTTCGTCGTGGAACCTGGTTTTTCCAGGACGGCTCGGGCTTGAAGCCATGTGAAGAGAACCTTGCGACACAGCTCGAGGAGGGATATTTGAAATTACGACCATGGAGGACAGATAGAGCTGAGATCAGACCGTCCGAACCATCCACGTTGGATTTCCACGGACCACAAGATCCAGACTCAGCCAAGTCGCATGCCCAGCCCCAAGGTGGAAACGGATCGACTGCGCCCCCGTCGGGTCCCCAGCAGTATCGCTTGTTTGGCGCATACATGAATAGAATCGTCGCTTACCAAGATGCCTCCACAGCCTGGCTCACCACCGATGACTTCATGTCGCGGGTCAGTACCACAGTATATCAGAAACTAGGCGGCGTCCCCGGCCGCAAAGTAGTTCGCGGTTTGGTTGAATCCAGGCGTGCAAAGGAGACACTCGACTCAAAAGGGCCAGAGCGAAAGGCCGTTGAGAAGACCCTAAGCGGTACCAGCACTGAGATCCCCGCCACAGAGACCAAGAAATCGACCGAGCCGCTCTCGGTGGATGCGCCCGCGTCGGAACTGCCGATCGGATTGGAGAGTGCAGAGAGACGGCCGAAGTCAACGTTGGAGCGGCAAATGTCGTCGCTTGCAGGAGAGCCTCAAAACCCGGCCGAGCTAGAGGAGCAAGCCCGTAGACAGGAAGAGCAGGAAATGGAGGACTTGAGAGAAGTCGACAGTGAAGATCGAGAGCGAGAGGTGGACCACTTGATCCTGGTGACTCATGGCATCGGTCAACGGCTCGGGTTGCGATTGGAGAGCATCAATTTCATCCACGATGTGAACGTGCTGCGGAAGACACTCAAGGGAGTTTACAAGGCCTCCCCAGACCTCCAAGCCCTGAATTCCGCTTTCACAGACAACGCCAGCAACTGTCGGGTTCAAGTGCTTCCTGTGTAAGTGCATCTTCCACCAGCCGGTTGCTACCAGGGAAAGAACTGACCCTTCCATACAGATGCTGGCGTCATCTCCTGGATTTCCCTTATCGAGGGGTTCGGCAGAACCGAAAGGAGCTTGACCTGACCGACGCCGACGCCCTTGAGGATGATGCATATCCTAGCTTGGCCGACATCACACTAGAAAGTGTCCCTGCCGTTCGAAATCTCATATCAGACCTCGCGATGGACGTGCTCCTATACCAGAGCGGGTATTGTGAGCACATTTCTAATATTGTGAAACAAGAGTGCAACCGAATCCTTCAACTCTACAGAAAGCGCAACCCTTCTTTCCAAGGCACCGTTAGCTTCTGCGGTCATTCTCTCGGCAGCGCAATTTTGTTTGATATCCTATGTCACCAGCCTGCTGAACCTGATGCCGCCAAGCCGGCGGCCCAGGAAAGTGAAGATGTCTCGGACCAGCGAAATCAAGGCCGAAGCGCCTTGAATTTTGAATGCGAAGAATTCTTTTGCCTTGGGTCTCCCATCGCGCTCTTTCAGATGCTGAAGGGGAAGACTATCGCTGGATACTCCTCTCTCCGTGCGAGAAACCGCAACAGTGCCCTTGAAGTCGAGATTAATCCTACGGTACTGGGTTCTCTGAGGGCTTCCAACCGAGACTCGGGCGGCAGTGCCCGGGGTGACTTGGGGGATAACTCTGCCATCGTCTCAGCTCCCAAATGTCGCGACCTTTACAATATTTTCCATCCTTCAGACCCGGTAAGTTATCGAATCGAGCCGCTCATTTCTCCGGCAATGGCAAGCTTGAAGCCTCAGCCCTTGCCTTCAGTCAAAAAGAGCCTATGGACAGCTTCGGGACAGAGCCTCTCCATCCTCGGAACTCGCATGGGCCAGAGCGTGGGTTCCATGTGGAGTAATTTTACATCCGGCGTGGCGAGCAGCTTGCTGAATCGTAGCTTGGGTTTGAATGCCGAAGAAACCCCATCCTCCACTGGTCCTGGGGAAAAACCGAAGGATGCTTCGCTCGGGCATAAACGCACTCAGTCCGGCTCGCCTCAGGATGCTTCACAGGACGCCGAGGAACATATCTCAACCTTGATCGATCCGGATATTGAGACACTTTACGATGGGTTCCAAAGGAGCAAGAGTGTTCACTCTCGCTCGGAGGCTGAACCCGACCTGGATGCCGAGGACCAGGAGCGGAAGTTAAAGTTCGAAGATGCGAAGGTGCGCTCTTTAAATTCAAACGGCCGCGTTGACTACAGCATACAAGAGTAAGTAAATCACGGTTATCTCGATACATGCATATCACTGACATGGTTGAACGCACAGAGGAGCATTCGACATCTCGTTAATTGCTAGCATTGCTAGTCACTTGACGTATTGGGGGGATGAGGACGTCAACCACTTTATGCTTTCTCAGATGCTATCGCGGAAATCACGACATCGAAGCAAGCGGGGCCATCAAAGATCCGAATAGAAGATCACCGCTGTCGATAATGTACATAGAGTTAACCTAGTTAACTAGTTAACTACGCTCAGTACGGAGTAGTCAGCGAGGACCTTTCCCTCTTGGGACTAGCGCGCCGCTACAAAAATGACCACTTTTCCGCAAAATCCTTTTTTGTCTTCTTCCTCTCGACTACCTCACCTTTCTTCCCCCACAATGAGCGCTGAACTCCAGCAGGTCCTGAAGGTGTGGGAGCGCACTCGCCCCAACAGCCCTATCTATGAATTTCTTCTGAATGAGGTGGAGATCTATGAAGCCGAAAAAGGCGTTGTCCGGGCCCGACTACGAGTCGGCCCTCGTCAACTCAACTCGAAGGGCAGCCTTCACGGTGCTTTCTCTGCTTCCGTGACTGACTGGGCTGGAGGAATGGCTATTGCCTCCTACGGATTGGACTCTACGGGAGTCAGTACAGACATCCATGTCAGCTTTCTGTCCGGTGCCAAGGATGGCGACTGGGTTGAGATCGAAGGTCGGGCCAACAAGGTCGGCAAGTCACTCGCATTCACTACAGTGTCGATCTCGAAAAAGACCGAATCCGGCTTGATACTCGTCGCCCAAGGTTCTCACACCAAATACGTGCGGACACGATGAGCAAGGCCCTCTCGATGTGATGTTCACGAGGCCCCTGCAACACTGTATCCAGTGCACAAAGTAGATATATAGACCACGATCCCGCAATCTTCTTTGCATCTGGCATGACACGCATGTTCTTTGAATGCCCGGATTCACTCGGATAGCGGAGAGCAACTCCATTCTGTTTAGCTTTAGATGCCTGGCCTCCCTGTGGCTGCTGGGCAATTATGAATGGGTACATATTGACTGTAAATTTATCCTTGATATGAATACAACCTATACTCAATTATCAAAACATATCTTAGAAGTATGTACTACCACTCACATATTCCGCAATTACAAGGCGATCGTCTGTTTCCCCATGCGGAAAGGCTCCCGCATTGACCACGTCCCTCCACTTTGACCCGACTGCTTCTCCTTGTTATCCCAACTGTTCACCTCGACAATTTGAGTTTCAAGAAAGGAATGGCTATGAGAACTCCCAGTCTCTCGCCAGACCCTCCATCGGTGACGCGCTCCCTTTAGAACCACGATGGACCCATCCAGCGATGATGTGATTGCCTCCGAGTCCACCAAGACCGCGCCTGACTTAACGAACCCTCCTGATCAAATGCGAAGCGACTCGCTACCCGAGCAACATGTTTCGACTGCGGGACTATTGCAAGAAGCAATGGATTTTGCCCTCAATTTCCTCTCGACTTCCAGCAACGAGAAGATCGTCAGCGTCTTCGCTCTCCTAGCAATCATTATCTACATCGTGTTGGGACGAGTCGGACTCTTGTTGATTGGAATTGCGCTCGGAGTGATGTTACACGCGTCATGGGAAGGCGCTCACGGACAAGGTGAGGAGGGATTACAATTGTCCAAAAAGCGAAAAGAACTGGCCCTGGAGGTTTCCAAGAGGCTCTTGGATCGGCCCAAACGCCTTACCTCTGCCGAGATTGATACCCAGGACAATGATGATCTCGTCACTGCGCCGGAAGATTTGACTGCCACGGACCTCAACTATACGACCTTCCGACCCGCGACTGCTGCGGCACTGAGATCGCTCACCGACGCAGTTGTTAAGGATTATGTAAAGTGAATACGCCCTTGCCCCTTTCTCTTCATGTCCGGACCCAGCTAACAAAAAGTCAAGATACTGGTATGAGCCAATTCTACCTAAAGAATCAGTCTTTCCGGAGTCCTGTCGGAGGACTCTGACCCATTTCGTGACGACTGTCTCGTCCCGTCTGTCGCGGAAGCGGACAGAAGATACCTTCCTACAGTTTCTCACCAATTCTTCATCTATCATAATCGTATTTCTTAACGAACTCGCTGCTGCATTTTCCGCCGGATCTTCTTCCATCGAAGCCCGGGAGATTGTTGACCAGTACCTCGAAAATGCCCCCGACAGCAGCCTCGCAAACGTTCTGTCCGAGGAACAGCAGCGGAAAAAGCTCAGCATGATTGCTGATGATATTCTGTCCAACTTTCTCGACCCAAAAGCGTACGGCTGTTCCCCCGTGAGGGATTTCCTTCGCGAGGTTTTCTCGGGAGTCGTCTTGGAGTCGACGGTGATGAGCCTTTCTCGCCCCGAGTTCATCAATGACTGGATCGTCTACCTCCTAGAAGATGGTGAATCTGAGATCATGCATGCAATCGATGCTGGCGTCGAGGGTGCACGAAACCAGGGCGTTAGTACCCCGAAGGTCTCAGAGGAGGCGAAGGGTGCGCTGCCAGAATCGAAAAATGACCAAGTTCTCTCTCACAATACTGAACATCATAACCACTCGGATAAGGCAACGGAAGAAGCCATGGTAGAGGCAAAACGGTTGAGCGCGATGATTGCTTCTCAAGACGTACATGGCGCCCATGAACCACCCGCTGAAACCGCTCAATCCGCAAAGATGCGTCCATCGACTGATGAGACCGATAGGTCATCGATGCAACTTGCAAATGGAAGCCAAGAGTCGAACATTTCGTCTGAGGCGGGCGCGATGGAAGATCAAATGCCGTTTACCAACTCGGAAAAGCCATCATCAATTGCCATTTCATCCCTCCGAGAAGACTCTCCGGCTCCCTCTTTAAGCCTTCATGGTGCCCTGGTCATGGTCGATGACGATGGCGCCGGGAGCGAGAAAGGACACATTAAATCACGGCCTACGTGGGATTATCTCCTGCAGGTCGAACCGACGTCCACTCGTTCTACCGGATGGATGGTGTTCCGGAAGTATTCTGACTTTCAGTCTCTCCATGAAATGCTGGAGACGGTATCACGCTTGAACCGAATCACTAGCTTCTCTGAACAGTTTCCAACTCTACCCGCATGGAAAGGCCGGACGCGAGAGGCTCTTGCGCGAGACCTGGAGCGATATCTACAGCAGGCCATGAAGCATGAACCTCTTGCGGAAACAGACCGAATGCGAAGGTTCCTAGAAAAGGAGGTGGGAACTAGTGAAGTCACCTCTGGCAAGCCTGGATTCTCTTTCCCGAGCCATAGCGCATTTGAAACTATGGGCAAGGGGGTCCTAGGGGCGCTCACCAATGCCCCCAAAGGTGTGGCGGGGGGTGGCAGAGCGGTTTTCGATGGAATGACCGGGGTCTTTGGGGGCGTTGGACATAGCAGGAAGCCTACAAATAACGAACGACTATCGCACCACCAGAAAAGCCCATCACGATCAGAGCGTGGACATCCGAGCAGCTCTGGCTCTGTGGGTGACTTGAACCGCGTCAATTCATCCACAGAGTTCAGTACGGAAGATCACTTTGACTCGTCCCGATCTAGCGGAGAAGATCACTCGACGCTAGCCTCCTCGCCAACTGCTTCTTCGTTGGGCACGCAGAGAGAAGAAATAATGTCCAAGTCGCTTTCCGCGCGCGATTTTGGCAATGGCATAAACCCGGTGGTCAGTGAGCAGGACGCGTGGCCCTCCGAGTCGACGCTCGCGCCGTCTGAGGCCCGAAAATCGCTCGGGTCGATCGGCAGCGGAAAAGCAGTCGAAGTCAAGGAATACTCGGATCCGGCGCCATCCAAGCCAGGAAGCAAGACCGAGTCGACTGGAGAGTGGGAGCCTGGTTCACAGAACGCGCGCCGACAACGGCAACCCATCACCGCAGATGAGACTCAAATCGCAGTCGAGCTGATATTTGCCGTGATCAACGAACTTTATACTTTGTCATCTGCGTGGAACATACGTCGGACCTTACTGAATGCCGCCAAGACGTATATCCTCCGCCCTGGAAGCCCAACGCTCGAGACGATCCGTGAATTACTGCAGGATTCCATGATCGAAAGCCATACGTCGGATGATGCACTTGGAGAATACCTGAAGAAGCTGCGGGAGAATGCACTGCCGACAGAGGAAGAGCTAAAAGCCTGGCCTCCTCCGCCCAGCGAGCAGGAAAAGGCACAGTTGCGGGATAAAGCACGCCGGTTGTTCGTTCAGAGAGGCATCCCCCAGGCACTGACAAGTGTGATGGGTGCAGCAGCCAGCCGGGAGGCCCTCGAGAAGATTTTTGACAGCCTCCAGGTGGAGACAGTCGCACGAGGATTCGTATTCTCAGTGCTCCTGCAAGGACTACGGGTGTTGACACTGTGATCGTCTGAATCTGAAGATGTTTGACGAAACGCGATAGCGAATGACGTAAGAGTCGAGCTCTCTTATCGTCACGTGACTGACGCGTCTCTCCGGACGCGCATCGCTTTTCCCTCTACGTCTGTCCCTCTGCCTACCATCCAAGAATCTCCTCACTTCATCATGACATCCCGAAAACGCTCGTCAGACTCGCGGGGACCTGGTGAAGATGCCGATTCTCATTCAAAGAAATCAAAGGTCAGCACCGGCGAGACAAGCAAGGTCGATACCAACGGGGATGGTTATTGGGAAATCTCCAAAATGCGCCGAGTGACCATCTCCTCTTTCCGGGGCAAAAATCTGGTCAATGTTCGGGAATATTACGAAAAGGACGGACAGGAACTCCCCGGCAAAAAGGTATTCCCCATCCCCATGTCTCGGCACATTTTGTTTCCAAAGCTCGGCATCCTGATAATCGACATATACTTCAGGGAATATCTATGCCGGTAGATCAGTTCTCTGCTTTGATCACCCTTCTCCCCGACATTGAACAGGCCCTGAAGGAACGGGGCGAGTCTTTACCACGGCCGACATACCCTAGTGACGCGGGTCAACCGGATAAGGGCAACGTCGAAGAGCCGGGCAGGACTGCCAGTCCTTCCAAGCAGAACATCGAGGCTACAAGTGACGAGGAGAGTGAGACCTAATTTGGCATCCGGCCACTGGCGTCGCGAGATCCTTCTTTGTAGCATATGCCAATAGCTGGGCTAACACCCACGCCATAATGAATTGAATTTCTTAGCATAATTTTAACTTCAAGAGGCTCTGGAGGCCTTAATACCGCACAAGCCATATCGATCAATCCTGTACTTGGTTACCTAAGGTCACTTTCACACGGAGAGAAAAAGAGCTTAGGTGGATGGCCCTCTTCATGATAATACGGATCTACGTTTACATACTCGCTTCTTGAGTCGCCGTGTGGCTAGCAATGGAGCCTCCCCGCCAGCTATGACGAGCGTCCTGCTCTCGCAAAAGCTGTTGTTGATCTCCAGCTCGACCCCATCCTCCGCCACCAGGGGTTCGAATAATAATCCTCTCGCCTGATTGCATCTGGGCGGAGTTTTTCCCACCGAGACTGATAAATCTTTCCTCCCATTCCCCATCGGTCTTTTGGACACGGCGGACCCAAAGGTTCTGGCCGCATTGGGCATCCTCGCCCCCGTCCAGGCCATAGGGTTGGTAGACTCGACGTTCAGAGAGAATGGACACCTGGACTGGGATGCGGAATTCAATGTCCCGGATGACCCCGTCTCCACCGCGGTGCTGTCCATTGCCGCCGGAGTTTGCTCGAATGGCAAACTCCCGGAGCAACACCGGGTATCTTCTTTCAAAAACCTCGGCGTCGGTGATGCGGGTATTGGTCATATGTGTGTGCCCCGAGGTGCCTTCCCAGTCCGGTCCTGCGCCGCTCCCGCCAGCGATGGTCTCGTAGTATCCGAAGCCTTTGGTTTCGGCCTCACCTTGCATGTTGCCACCAAAGCCGAATGTCAAATTGTTAGTATCACCCTGAGAGGCAGCGCAGGCCTGGAAGCATTTCAAAATCACATCGGTTACACGTTGACTCTGGTAATCGGGAGAAAAGGGGAATCAAAGTCAGCAATCAGGGACAGAGAGACGATCGAAAGCTCTATCTCACCGTCAATACATTGCCTCCCACAACCGCCGCGGATTCGGAAGGAGACAGGAGACTTCTAGGTGGAATTCTGACATCAATGGGCTTCAGACAACCCTGGTTCAGCGGGATGTCTGCAGAGATGAGACACCGTAGACAGTATATGATCGCGGAGTACGCGACAGCTTCCGGAGCATTGATATTACCTAGACTCGTCGTCAGCAAGGACCTACCTATTACTCCCTATCTCTCTGGGGATCCTACCATATACCTCCGGGCCTGTCCCATCAAAGTCAAAGATTGCCTCGCCCTTCTCTGCATCAATAGATATCTTCAGTTGAATGGGCGTCCCGTCATCCATGTGGTCCGTGGCGCTCAAGTTACGACCCGCAAATTTCGAGCTGACTTCCTTCAGCAGATTTCGCACACTGAGCTCAGCATTGTCTTGGATTTGGTGCATATAGAATAGAACTACCTCTTCGCCGTATTCCTCGATCAAGGTGCTGATCAAGTTGATTCCTTTCTTGTTGGCGGCAATCTGGGCTTTGAGATCGTTCAGGTTATCTGCGAGACAGCGAGTCCCACTACAATCGGGGTATCGGGCCGGCTCGTTGTAGAGCAGCTCTGTAATGCGTTCCTCGTTAAACTTGCCTTCCGATACCAATTTCTCGCTCTTGATCGCCGCTCCCTCCTGGTAGAGTTCTCTCGAATGGGGCGGCATGGAGCCGGGCAAAATGCCGCCGATGTCGACTGGAAACGAGAAACGGATCAGACTGAAAAGCTATCCTCGTGCTGAGCTGGATTTCACTTACCGTGATGCGCTCGGGAGGCCACATAGAAGATGATTTTTCCTTGACTAAAAGCAGGCTGGAGGACCGTGATGTCAGGGAGATGAGTACCTCCAAACTCTGGGTGATTGGAAACGATAACATCGCCGGGTAGGAGTTTGCCTTGCCAAATCTGAGCCTGCATTCGGACACAGGTGGACATACTGCCCAAGTGGACTGGTAAATGGGGGGCATTGGCAACGAGCCCGCCTTGCGCATCGAAGAGTGCGCACGAGTAATCAAGACGCTCTTTGACGTTTGTGCTCACACTTGTCTTCTGGAGCGCACGTCCCATTTGCTCCGCAATTGCCATAAACCGATGAGAAAAGACACTTAACAGGATGGGGTCTACCGTGGTCGTGCTGATCCGAGGAAGATTGGCATCCGAATCACCGACGTTGACCACAACGTGGGTCTTTGTCAAAAGCGCGGAGGCTCCCGGGGTCACCACGATGGTTTGCGTGTCATCGGCTAGAATGGCCGGTCCCTTCACTCGATCATTGATTTGCAGATCGTCGAGTTTGTAGATGGGCGTGTCATATCGGCCTCCTTCGAAGTACACTTGAGACTTTCGATACTCCGGACTTACCACGTCCCTGGGCTTCGAGTCCTGGAGTTGTTGGTCAATGGTCTTCTCGGATGTCTTGAAGCCTTTTCCGATCCCTCTGACGCGCACATCGTCCACGATAACGTCGCGATCGGGGAGGGTGAAGCCAAACTCTTGCTGGTGCTGTCGAACAAATGCTTTGCCAAAGGCCCAGTCGTCACCGTCAAAGAGGCGATCGACTTCTTCCTTGCTAGGTTTCAATATCATCAGAGCGGATTCCGTGCCGCGGTATCGCATGTTCAAGTACTCTTCAAAGACGACCGACCCGTCGTCAAACCCCTGCTCGCGCAACCTTCTCGTCGATTTCTGCTTCAGTTCATCCATTTTCTTCGCGAGCTCCTGTCGCACCTCTTGCATATCGCCCCATACCTTAGATTCTGGCTCCTGGTTCTCATCAACCACATCGGCCAGAGCCATTCCATATGCAGAAAGCACGGATGAATACCTGTGAATCAGGATCTGACGAATACCCAGGTTCTCGGCGATGGCTACGGCATGCTGCCCACCAGCACCTCCAAACGTAGCAAGCCTGTGCTTCGAAGTGTCGTGGCCCTTTGCCTCGGTCAACGATCGTACGGGCCGAGTCATCGTCTCGTTGGCGACCTTGATAAAGCCAAAAGCCACTTCGTCGGGTGTCATCTTCTTACTTTGTCCGCTTTTGGCCATATCCTCATTGACTTCCTCTGTCAGCTGTTCGAACAACCTCCGGCTCGCCCGTTCATCCAAGCCCTGGTCTTCACTGGGGCCAAATATCTTGGGGAAGAAATCGGGAACAAGTCTACCGAGAAAGAGATTGGCATCCGTCACGGTGAGAGGGCCATTCTTGCGATAGCATGCAGGCCCGGGGTGTGCATTGGCAGACTCTGGGCCAACAACGAAGAGCCCATTGCGGTAAAAAAGCCTGGAACCACCTCCGGCTGCCACAGTGTTGATATCCAGCTGGGGTGACTGGATAGTCACACCGGCCGTAGTGGTCTCGAAGACATGCTCATAATGGCCGGAGCCATACCTGCTGACATCGGTGCTTGTTCCACCCATGTCAAATCCGATGACGGGGATTTGGGACACAGGATCATAGGAAGTCAGGGCGTAGCCAACGACTCCGCCGGCAGGCCCGGACAGGATCGCTCGCAGGCCCGAGAATGAGTCCATGTCGGCCAAGCCTCCATCAGATTGCATAAATTCACAGCGGGCACCTCGAGCACCTTCCTGTCGCTTGACACTTTCGCTTCCAAGGCCGCCCTTGAATCCAGCCTGGAAGCCAGAAATGTATTTCTTGATAGTTGGGGTTAGATATGCGTCGGCACAGGCCGAAGTTGCCCGAGGCACCAGCTTAATCATTGGCAGGAGTTGGTGACTCAGGCTGACGTGGTGGAAGCCGACTTCAGTCGCAAGGCGTCCGATCAATGCCTCGTGCTCCGGAAAGGTGTACCCGTGCATGAGGCATACCGCTATACTTCGAATTCCATTATCGTACACATGCTGTAACTGTGACCTCACCACGCTCTCTGATGGGCGTCTCAGGATACGAACCGCTTCCGAGGAGAGACCACGGACAATTTCAGCATCTGCAGAGCTTTGTGCCTGGGTGACAGTAGTAATATGACGTTGCGGATCTTCTGTATAATCCTCCAGAGTAACTCGTTCATCCACTTCTACCACCTCCTCATACAGTACTTCGGGACGCTTGATCGCCAAATCAAAGATCCGGGGTCGCGACTGATTCCCAATCACTAGGCAGTCTCGGAACCCTTTGCTGACCACCAGCGCAATCTTCTCTCCTTTGCGCTCGAGTAAGGCGTTTGTCGCAACAGTGGTGCCCATACGGATGCTCTGAATCAGCGAGGTGTCGATCGGATCCCCTCGAGGGATCTCACGCCCCGTGAACTTTGAGAGGATTCGCCGAATACCTTCAAGAGGAGCATCTTGGTAGTTGGAAGGGTCTTCAGAAAGAAGCTTGATCACGATGTCGTCTTCCAATCGCCCGGTTCCAGGGTTTCCCACACAGTCAGTGAAGGTGCCACCTCTCTAGAGTTGCTTGTCAGCGTCACGAATACATGAAAAGGTTTAGTGAAAGGAGGTTGGGTTGGGGGGTGCAGGCGACTTATGCTCGTACATCGATGGCAATGCTGATTCCTTTTTCGTTGTATGGCTCCATAGTGCTTTGATGGATGTAGCCCAACTTTTGCATGAAGACGTGACCAGACAAAGGCCCCGTACCCCGCACGTGGGCTTTCTACGTCATACATCCAGGCCAGGCTGAGAGAAGATTTGTCAAGATATTGTCATAGAAATACATAATTGTAATCAAAACAAACGTTACAGGTGTTTTCGAGAGCCCATTGCCCTGCGTCAGTCTACCAGAATCCTGCTGTAAGGAAGCGTCTGTTGCATCGCCGATGAAGCCTCAAGGCCGGTGTTTGTGGGCCCTCACAGACCTTGGTGCTCCAATACCGGTAGACGAACCAAGGATATACGACTCTACAAGATGATTCGAGTAAGGACATGGAATCCTCGGAAATCAGACCGGTCGGAGAGGGCGGGGGTGTAGGTGGAGGGTGGAGGGCATGGGAAATGGAGAACCGCTTTCATATTAAATCTGCGAATAAGACGGTAGGCGGGCGACACTCATGGTGGAAACACAAGGACGAGATGAGACGAGAGACGGGCGAGGACTAAGGAACACGATCGCTCGACGTTCGTTTCGGTGGTATCCGAGCTGCTGACCATGATAAATACCAATACCATCAGGTAGAAAATTTGTCAAACAAGGGGGATTAACAAGATCACTAAAACCCCGGCTATAAACAGCCGCAAGATCAAGCCTCGACAGTTGAAAAGTCAAAGAAGCATGGGGGAAATCCACGATGTACGCGGGGCTTTTGTGAGGCGGGCAAAACTTTGGAGGGGATGCCTTTTTTTTGCTTTTTTTTGAGAGCCGTAGACAACAGCGCCTCGGGTGTGATATGAATTGTTCGGCGAGGGTTTCCGGGATGGGCAAGGGCACGGCTCGACTGGACGCTGGCACTGAGTTGATCTACTCAGCAGTATCAAGCTCGTCATGAGCAGAGGGAACAGGGTCCAGGGGTACTGTTCGCTGTAAGTATGAGTCTCTGGCCATTCGCACAAGATCATATACCTTTCCTGTCTTCGCCATTCGTGATAGGCTCACGCTCGTCATCACGGCGCTCTCGGTCATCGTCGCGTCTTTCGCGGTCGTCGTCACGCCTTTCACGGTCGTCCTTGATATCACGGTCCCGGTCGTCAGGAGTGCGGGAACGGTCACGGGAGCGCTCGCGATCACGTTCACGGCGGTCATGGTCTCGGTCGCGACGATCATGGTCACGATCCCGGCGTTCGTAGTCTCGGTCATCGCGACGTTCGTAGTCCCGTTCGTACCGATCGTCCCGTCGGGGGGAGTAGTCACGGGGGCGGCGTGGCGAGACGGAGCGTCCGCGGCGGGGTGAGCGGCGGCGGTCACGGCCGGCGGGTTCACGGCCGGCGGGTTCACGGCCGGAATCGAATCTCCACGACGCGGAAGGCGGAGTACGAGCCCACTGGGAATGGGAGTGAGATAGATCCTTGGAAGAGTAGGTTTGCCAAAGAACTGACCTCGATTTTTAGTAGGTCGTCACGTCCGATGCGCTTGTTGTGCATCTCATGGTAGGCGTCATCTGCATCGCGGCGGCTCTCGTATTCGACAAAGGCGAACCTAAACGATCGTCAGGAGTAGAATCTAAAAGCCATCATCAATGGAAACATACAGACGACTCGATTGAGTACGCGGCGCTGGAATGTCACATCGTACCAGGCGGCCGTAGCTATTTCAGTGGTCAGCACTACTACATGGAGATGATCAAGGTTGTAATGACAAATGTCTAATGACCAAGACCAGCATTTGTCTCTTCTTCCCAGGTGCTCATGGCCAAAAGGGAGATTACCGCGTTGCCAGCTTCGACCCAACTCAATAGTTCACATTGGTGGGTGGTCATCGTCGGCGCCCGGAGAGATGGAGAGAGGGGGGTTTCGAGAACCGTGAGTTCAGCAGGGCTGAGGTAAAGGCGGCACGTACCGTTCGAATTCGTAGGCAAGGTCGCGAGCACGGGTGCCATGACCGAAGCCAGTGACATAGAGAGTGGTTCCCGATCGAGACATGGAGGGTCGCAACAAAGCAGGATAGAAGGGAGGTTGGGGGGGAGGAGAAGTTAGAAGAAACGAAGGAAGGACGAAGGGAGAAAAAGGTGAGGACGTGGCTACGGCGGACCGCAGAGACCACAGACGCGAATGATGAAAGCGACGAAGCTAAGCTGAGCTGAGCACGGCATGTACATCCTGAGGATACCTTACGGCGTGGGATTCGGTTAAGCGCTAAATGGTCACGAGAAAGAGGCGTATGAAGATAACCAAATGCCATCCATATCTGACATTTTAAATAGGTTCTATAGATCATAATAGGGTGGCACTGTCCCCATCGGAAGGTACCGCGTAGGGAGTCGAGACTCATCGGCAATCGGGATGACGGTTTGCACTTCCTCCACCTCAACCTCCGCCCAGGAATCTTCCTTTTATATATATATATTTATTTTTTCTCGAGGTAAAATCGCTCTTCTCTGCTCATCTATCGTTTGCAAGTCTCGTAGAGAAGAGCCCCGGCGATTAGGTTTGACAACTTGATATCACACCCCTTTCGTCCTTCCCTTCGGAACCGGGCTTTGTGCCCCAATCTTGCTGCGAAGCGAACATTCAAACCGAATAGGCTGGGTCTGTGGTACCAATTATGGATCTGTAGAAATCCCGCAAGAGACAACGAACAACCTTATGGCCAGCGCTTCGCACCTTTCGATTATCCGTGCTTTCATCCTTTCGTCGCGTCGCCGATCCCACTCGGCTGCCCATTCATTCGACTTTCATCATTCTCTCTTGGTTTAGATTGCGAACCCCATAGGAGCCGCTGTGAAATCATCTCGTCACTAGTGCATATTCTACACCTATTCGAACGGACTCGGATGCGCTTACCGTCACGATGAGTCTTGATCGCCAGGATGCGTCTCAGAGGAACGAGCTGAAAAGTGCTGCGAAGCCTGCATTGCAGGGTCTGCAATTGCCTTCTTCTTCCAGCCCGGTCGAGGTTGGTGGGATGCTTCAGGGCCCTTGGGAGTGTAACAGCTGACCATATCCAGGACTCCATCCGCGAACCGCCGTCATTCTTGCACCGGACGAGGAATAGGCTTGCTGACCCGGTCGTGGCCGCATTCATGGCTGGTGGAGTAGCCGGTGCAGTTTCTAGGACTATCGTGTCGCCACTAGAACGGTTGAAAATCCTGCTTCAGATTCAAAGCGTCGGTCGAGAAGCATACAAGTCGTCGATCTGGAAGGCCCTCGTAAAAATGGGACGCGAGGAAGGCTGGCGAGGCTTTATGCGGGGTAACGGCACCAATTGCATTCGCATCATCCCCTACTCTGCTGTTCAATTTGGAAGTTACAACTTTTACAAGAAAGTAGGTGATTTTCTTTCCCCTCGGTTCTCGGGAGTTGAGACTCGACATTGACCACTCTCGTACTAGTTTGCCGAGTCACCTGAAGGTGAAATGACACCTATGAGCCGCCTTGTTTGTGGTGGAATCGCAGGAATTACTTCGGTTGCCGTCACATACCCGTTGGACATCGTTCGCACGCGACTCTCGATCCAGTCCGCTTCATTTGCCGAGCTTGGTCAGCGAGACCAAAATCAAAAACTGCCCGGAATGTTCACCACGATGGTCAGGATATACAAGACAGAAGGCGGCATGGTCGCCCTCTATCGCGGAATCGTCCCTACCGTCGCTGGGGTTGCTCCTTATGTGGGTTTTTTTCTTTTTTTCCCCTGGCAAGCCATGTCAAATTGGAGTGCTGAGGCTGACATAGTATGCAGGTCGGACTGAATTTTATGACGTACGAGTCGGTACGCAATTATCTTACATCGGACGGTGATAAGAATCCCAGTCCATCTCGAAGATTGTTGGCAGGCGCTATCTCCGGCGCAGTAGCACAAACTTGCACATATCCTTTGTGAGCTTCCTATGTTTTCTACATAATGCCCACACTGTAAGGCTAACTTTTCCGTCTAGCGACGTGCTGCGGAGACGCTTCCAAATCAACACCATGTCCGGGATGGGGTACAAGTATACCTCCATCTGGGATGCCGTGCGAGTGATTGTGGGCGAGGAAGGCTTGCGAGGACTCTTCAAGGGAATCGGACCCAATCTCCTGAAGGTTGCCCCCAGCATGGCCAGCAGCTGGTTCAGCTTCGAACTGACACGGGATTTCCTCGTCAGAATGGGTGAAAGAGATTAGTTGCAACATACCTAGACTTGCCGTTCCTCTGTGTTCGATATGCTATTGTCAGATTGATTTGTATATTGTCAACCCTAAGAAAATGGAAATATCAAAAATATACTTTGGCAGCTCACCGGAATTGGGGACAGTATATTCCCATATGAGCCACGAAGCAGTACATATTGAATTAGTTCACTGCACTACATAGTAAGCATTAACAGAGCCAAGTGTCACGTGGCGATGCAAATACAGTACATAGGGTTGAGGTGACTAACATTTGCGGCCCTAACGTGTATTATGTAATACATACCCAACGGATAAGTATCATGTGACTAGTTCTTCCCCAAATGGGGCCTAGCGTAGGGCTCAACCCACACACACCCGCGCAGCCGAAAGTCCTAGACCAAAAACCTCCTACACTTTCGCGACAGCAAGCCAACTCCCAGGTGTTCAATCCATATCAGCAGCCATGGGTATGTCCGTTCCACAGGCCCCATGCTCTTCGTGAGAGCATATAGAACTTGAATTGCCTTCCCATCCTCCATCCTTCAAGGCTGATCACATTTGAATTTTCAGGTATCGACTTGGACCGTCACCATGTGCGCAGCACGCACCGCAAGGCTCCTAAGAGCGACAACGTTTACTTGCAGGTGCTTGTGAAGCTGTACCGCTTCCTGGCTCGTATGAGACCCTCTCCCTCGATTTCGCTTGAAATGGCACATCTTGGAGACGATTCTATCCGGAAGCGAAAGAAATAAATGCTGATTAGGGATCTCTGGCAGGCCGCACGGAGTCCAACTTCAACAAGGCTGTTCTCCGCCGCCTCTTCATGTCGCGCATCAACCGCCCCCCGGTTTCGATTTCGCGTATTGCCTCGAACATCAACGAGGCCCACAAGGGCAAGACCGTCGTTGTGATCGGTACCGTTACCGACGATAACCGCCTCCTGACCGTCCCCAAGCTGTCGCTCGCTGCTCTGCGTGTCACCGCCACTGCTCGCGCTCGCATTGAGAAGGCCGGTGGCGAGATCCTTACTCTGGACCAGCTTGCCCTCCGTGCCCCCACCGGTGCCAACACCCTGCTCCTCCGCGGTCCCAAGAACGCCCGTGAGGCTGTGAAGCACTTCGGCTTCGGTCCTCACTCTCACAAGGTACGTTTCTTTTTGGACAATCGTGTATTGGAATGCAAAATGAATGTGCTAACCTTGTCTTCAACTTTAACAGAAGCCCTACGTCGCTAGCAAGGGCCGGAAGTTCGAGCGGGCTCGTGGTCGGAGACGCTCCAAGGGTTTCAAGGTCTAAGTGGCCTTGTGAGGATGGTGATACAGGCGTCAGTCTGCCAGTGCGAATGCATCGTGGGTCCCTCGCACTGAATTGTCCGGGTGTTTATCTCGCCGAGTCTGGCCGGAGGCCTCTATTCGATGTACCTAGGATGACAAGATGTCTTTGGTTGGGCTGGGAGATTCAGATTTTATGAATGAAGGGAGGCGCACAAAAGAAAAATGCATCCGGGCTTAGTCCTCATCTTTTCTTACGACTGCGAATGTTTCAAAGGGAAAAAAAATCTTGTTTTGGATTCTAGACTCTGTATCTTCATTCTCTTTCCCTCCATGTGGTGGCTACTCGTCAGTAGTCAAACTGGTGTGAAGATATCGTCTTCCCCCCGGACCGTCGTGGTAATCTCCGGCGCCGTGACCATTCCCTCGGATTAAGTACTTGTAGATAGTCAACCCCTCCAGTCCAACCGGCCCCCGAGAGTGGATTTTGTTGGTGCTGATGCCCACTTCTGTGCCAAATCCGTACCTCATGCCATCGGCAAACCTGCTGGATGCATTCCAAAAGACACCTGCGCTGTCAACGCCGTTCATGAATGAAGTCGCCAACTCTCGTGATTCAGTCAAGATGATGTCGGTGTGCTTGGACGAGTGTACGTTGATATGAGCCATGGCTGCCTCCACCGCCGATGCAGGATCGTGTGATGACGGGACGGTCTTCACTGCCAATACCAAGTCCAGAAACTCCGTGTCATAATCCCTCTCCGTCGATGGCTGCACCCGAGAGAGTTGTCCACTGGATAGTGTCTTAGTCAACGCAGCCATCGATGTCTCGTCGCAACGAAGCGACACTCCCTTGTCAATGAGAGCTGCAGCGACTGCGGGGAGAACGGATCCAAGGATATCCTCATGAACCAGTAACGATTCGAGTGAGTTACAGGCCGCGGGGTAATCCGTTTTCGAATCCACAATCACTTTCACGGCCGTGTTGACATTTGCGTCCGAATGTATGTAGGCAGAGCATAAACCATCAGCGTGTCCGAGCACGGGAATCTTCGTATTCTCCTTCACATAGCGGACGAGATCATTAGACCCTCGAGGAATGACTAGATCAATGAAGGAGTCCTGGGCTAGCAGAGAAGAGACAATGTCCCTCGTCTTGACAAGCTGAATCGATGATGTTGGCACTTGGCTGCTAGCAATGGCTTCGGAAACGACATTCGCAATGGCCACGAAGGATTCCATCGATTCTTTTCCGCCTGTTTCTGTTAGCACCGGGAGGGGCCTCGAAGTAGACGTTTATGAGAGGCAAGAAGCCATACCTTTCAAGATGGCAGCATTTCCAGACTTAATGGCCAGAGCGGCAATATTCGCAATTACCTCCGGGCGGGCCTCGAATATAATCAATAAGACCCCAATCGGGCAACTGACTCTCTCCAGGGTCAGTCCCTCATCCAAGAGGGTACGTAGCGTCAGCTTTCCGACTTATTCCCATCATAAATTAGCTTGCTTTTCATCAAACAGAACCGTAATGCTTACTAGGATCATCCAAGTCCCGCACGCTCAAGATCCCATCGAGCATATCGTCATACTTGCCAGGTCGGGACAGATCGAGTCTCTTGAGTACACTATGGTTCAAGTTACCACTATTGGCATCGCGGGTAGCGGCTTCCACATCCTTAGCATTGGCAGCAAGGATATTGGCTCTGTTCTTATCCAGAGCTTGGTGGAGTGCGGTCAAAGCTTCGTTCCGGGCGACACTGGGCAGCGTTGCGAGGCGACGAGAAGCAAGCGATGCGCTACGAGCGACATCGACTGCGGCTGACTCAGTCAGTGACATTGTTGCCGATTAGGCGAGCGAAGGAGAGAACGACAGAAAGATAAAAAGAGATATCGGCGGGGAGAATTTTAGATGACTCAGGCCGCAGAGGGGCATCCGCGTGGGGCCCTTCCTCTTCGTCCGCCCTAGAGAGCTTCACTTGCAATCTACACTCACCGATACCTCCACGTCCACCCTGCTTTCCACTTATCTACCTCCCTCTCACTCAACATTCACCTCTGCTTCTCATTCTTGATCTAAGTTTTGCCTTGACAACCTCTCAACAAAATACTACATCTCTGAAATACTCCTCCGCGGTGGCGGTGTCGGAGTACCCATCGTCAACATGGCCGCGATCTCAGCTCTTGCTTCCGCGTCCACGAAATTGCGTAATTTCACCAGTTTGTCGAATGAGGGCTATGACCGTCAAATGCGCGATCACGTTGCATATTGCAGGAATTTGCTCTCGACCAAAGCTCTTGATTCTGTTTCTCGTGATGAGTCGGTGCTGGACGTAAGCAGCTTCTTTTCTTCTTCTGGTCACGGTCATGGTCTTCGTCTGGAACTCACAGTACCTTTTTGAACAGAAATTTGATCCCGGGCGAGATTCTGTCGCCTTTCTCTTTCTTCTCCGTCTGCAAATCCAGACCCTGCAGGAAACGTCCCGTGGAGCGTTGCCTCGGGACTTACTACCCGCGGGAGGCCTATGGTCGAGAGCGGTGCGCTATTTGGATGTATTCGATCCGGTTCAGATTAGATATGCTGGTCAGGAATTTCGCCAACTCCTTGAATTCATTGGTCAAGCCTCGGAGGCTACGTCAAAGGCATGGCTCCACCCCTCTGCGCTCTTTTCCTCATAAAACTGACTTTCCAAAGCCCTTGCTAGCTACTCGCCCAATAAGGGAAGCAATGCTTCGACTTGACCCATCGTGTGCTGTTTTCACGTCCACTCACCTTCTATTCGTCCGACTTTGTTTGCGAGCCAAGGCATATGCTTGTGCACTGCCATTTTTAGACAGACATGTCTGCCATTTCCCAGCTCTGTCTAGTCATGCCTCTTCGAAGTTCTCTTCGGTACTCTGTGCAAGACACGGATCGAGTCTCACGTTTATCACCAGTCACTCTGGGCTATCGTCTAAGCTGACATACAAGGACTATCTGCAATATTTCCTTTACGGCGGAATGGTCTACATGGCGCTTAAAGAGTGGCGCAAGGCGCTTCATTTCCTGGGTGTTGTTATCTCGATGCCTACAGTCGGTTCCATTAGTATGGTCATGGTAGAGGCTTACAAGAAATGGGTCTTGGTGGGATTGCTTGCGAATGGAAAGGTGAGTAGAAAATTATCATCTTTTAGGGTGTTCCTCCTGTCAGTCTATCTTGTACTAACATTTCCCTTCTGTCAGCTATGTTCACCTCCAAACGTCACTGCTCCTCACGTGGTCAAGCTATACCACTCACTTGCCAAGCCCTACGTCAGCCTTGCCCAAACATTTGAGCGTGGTGACATGAAAAAGCTCGTGGCAGAGGTAGATACTGCTCGTGGCATTTGGATTATGGTCAGCCACGATTTTTATTTTTATCTTCCTGTATTCTACCGTGGTGCTGACGGCTATCATAGGATCGCAATATGGGCTTGGTCTCCCAGGTAGTGGATACTTTTTCGCGGCATGCCCTCATCAGACTCCGCAAAACGTTTGCCGCTTTGACTGTGGCTGAGGTTTTAGAGCAGGCGCCGCATTTGCCAGCGGATCCCAGAGCCACCGAGTCAGAGATTGCGTCTCTTATAATGTCCGGTGCTATGGATGCCACATTGGTGCATTCTCCATCTCATACCAGTGATACAATGCTGCGACTTTCAATCAAACCTTTCTCTTCCCAGATGTCCCATGAAAGCCATATGCAAGTGCACTTCAAGAATGAGGGACAGTTGATGACTGCTCTTATGGGCAGTCTCGAGGAAACTAATCGCGCCATGGGATTGAGTGACGAATTTGTGGACAGTTCATCCAAAGGTCAAGCATGGACAACTGCCTCCGAGATGAATCAAGGGCTAGGTGAAGACTTAGGGCTTGATATGGATGAGGACATAATGGGTGGGTAATAGTTTCCGTCTTCGCTTCTAGGAATACTAGTTATTTCGTGCGATTCCTAGCATGATACCAGATTTCGGTCAGCTCGTGGCGTCCGTAGTGATGAGCCCTAGACAATACCAGGAATTTAAGGGAGCTTGTCGTTAAGTCGCGGCAAATTTGTGCACCGAGGCTTATATTTGAATCTGTATATTCTAGTACGAGCTTCACTGTGTATGTGGTTTAGCGTTCCCTACGGCCCCGATTCCTATATAAGGCTATTCAGAAGCCGCACCAGGATAGGATATTATCTAGAGCCAGTAGGTATTAGAGACCCCCTCGGAAGTAGAGGTTATATGACCTACAGTGATGTTACTTATTCCGCTCCCTAGACGGGATAAACTACCGAGTGGAGCACCCTATAACGCGGAGTAGGTATAATAGAATATAGCTTTATATAACTACAATGTAGTCAACTTCCAGTTATAACACACCCCGCCATCCAAGAGACAACGCCTACGTTCTATAGTTAGTGTATCATACGCTTTGCAGATAGCCTTACGGGCAGCAGCATAGATATATAAAGGATCGGGGCAACACTTTTTTAAATAGGGGGCTATATTACGTATAATATATATATAGGCGTAGGATAGCAAGATATATAGTTAACGTATTCCGCTAACGTATTCGGTAAGCGAGTGACGTATATAAGCGAGTAATATACCTAACCTAAAATACGTCCATAAAAAACTACTTAACTAATTTAACTACCTACTATACTACTAATTCGCTCCTAAACCCCTTAAAACCGAATATAGTAAAAAGGTAGGGTCTTATTAGCTATCTAGGCTATAAAGAATTAAGAAATTACTACTATTCGTAAAGTAGCGCGTCAATTTAAAGTCCCTAAACCTACCTTAAGCTACTATCTCCGAGGCGTCTCTTATCGTATATCTTTACGTACGAATAGCTATAAATCAACTCAATTAAAGAGAAAATAAGTTAGAGATAGATTATTTTATTTAATAAATATAGAGTAGCGCCTTAGCTTACTACTATATAAGAAACTACGAATCTTTTTTTAAAGCATATAGAACTATATTAGTTTAAATAGTTAGGGAAAAATAGGGTTATAACTTTATAAAAAGATATTCCGAATTTTTAAGCTAATTCTCGAGATACTATAATTATAAATATACGAAATACGAAAACCTAAATGTTATTAAAGAATATGTTAGGAGTGATAGCTATACCTACCGTAGGAGCAAGAGAAAAACTAGAAGGCAAAAAACTTATAAAGAGGGGAGAATCTAGCTATATATAAACCCCTAGCTATATAGAAGCTAGAGAAGGTAGAGAAGCGGTAAGATACTGCTAGTTATAGCCTTACCGCTTTTCTAATAGAATAGTTTATATTTATATAAAAAACTATTATCGAGAATAGTATCGATTTAGACAATATTTATAACTTTAATAAGACTAATTCTATAATAAGATTAACTACGACTATAAAGATAATTATAAAGGCTAAATACTATACTATAGTTAGCGACTAGTTTTATAATCTAGAAATTATAAGTAGATAACTAATATTAAGTATATAAATATTTTAAGTTAGGTATTTTCTCTATATATTATTTTTAAAAATAAAACTTTTATCGAATCTTAGTTCGATAATCTTTCGGAGGATTAAAGATTCGAAGTAAGCCTAAATAGATAGACCTCTAACAAAATTAGGCTTCGATAGCTCGAAAAATACTTTATTCTATCGACTTCTTTATAGTTAAAAAGATAGTATTAGTTTTTAGTCCCTAATAGTTATAGAAGCTATTTAACCCTAAGGTTCGACTAAACCTATAAAGAAAAAATATTATTCTAATCTATATACCTACGTATTTTTTGTATCTTTTATAGCTACTCGATATTAGCTATTTTATAGTATTAAAGTAGTCGTACGGTTAGATAGTCGAAACGAAGATATATCTTAGTATTAATTATATCGATAAGCTTACTTTTCTCGAGGCGTATCTATCTACCTAAATTAAGGTATATAAACTAAAGACTATTAAAAATAGTTTTACTACTATCGGTTTAGTCCCTTTCTATCCTAATTAGGTACTCTCGAAGCTTAATATTTATCTTCGAATCTTAATACCTTTCCTAACCTAGAGTAATAAATTAAGCTAGAATTTTATACTAAAAACCTCTTCTACTAAGAAAGAAATATATTAATAGGATTTATTAATTAAAGCTCTACTTCGTATAGGTTTACGAAGCCTACTAAGCCTATTAGATTATATATTAAATTAACTTATTAAAGGCTTCTATCTTATTCTATATAATATTTTTAGTAAAAGAAAACGTTAAATTATATACTACTAGTAAGAAGTAGAAGTAAAAGCGGACTTAGTTAACTAGGTGTATAGCCTACGAAAAGGATCTCTCGGTTCGAGAGACTTATAAACTACGTATAGAGCCTATTAAAGCCTAAAATAATAGGTCTAGTAAGTAGGGTTTAGAGGGTTTATAGCCCTATATATAGGGCTAGAGGGGATATAGAATATATAGGCGCCTAGGGTATAGAAAGGAGATATATCTAGATAGAGAAGCTAGTTTAGTTTAATTAATTTTATAGTATTTTAGTTAGGATAAATATATTTGAATTTAGTAGATAGGGGTAGGTACGTTACTTGCTTATATACGTTACTCGCTTACCGAATACGTTATTAGGTAGACCGTACTATTAGGTAGATTACTACAAAATATATAGTAAATTTTATAAAATATGACTTTATGTCTTAACTATTAGGGCATATATAGATAGCAAACTTAAAGATTATAATCTATATAGTTAGTATAGTACCTTAGTAGAGGCTAGGAAATTTTAGCGAGATAATATTAGTAATACTCGTCGCACGTCGACTACGGCTCAATACTATTTCCTAGCTTAATACTATTTTTATCAATATTAATACTACTTATACCTTATCTCCTACTATATATCTAGAAAAATAAGGGCTTTTAGATACCTACGCCCTTATTATTTCCAACCGATAAATCCCCTCTAGAATCACATAGTACTAGCTACGGCTACTATTTCGTACGCTATCTTTGGTCTAACTTACTATCTATAGGCCCGTTTCGTCTTAATTATAGATACTTTAAGGGGAATTTATATAGATAAAAGTCTCTAAATAATTATAGTAAAACTTAAGAATCTTATAACCTCTATATAAAGACGTTTTTTATCGATTAGGTACTATTTAACGAAGGATAAATCGGGTAGGATACTTTTAGAGTTAGGGACCGAAGAAAATTATGTGATATAATAATCGGTCTATCTCTATATCCGATTGGCTAATAAAGTAGCTAGAAAATAAAGGATAAATATAGAGAAGAAAAGATAATTAGATTGATGATTTTTTATCTAGTTTTCTAGGGGATGTTTATATACGTAAGAGTATAGAAACGGATAGAATCGGAAAATAGAATTAGGCTATATCGGACCGGAATAGGGGAATATAGGCCGAGATAAAGTAGAGCGAATAATAAGGGGAGTAGTAATTATCTATATTGAAATAGATACGGTCTATAATAGAATACCGTATTAGGTTAGGTTAGGGGCTTAGCGATAATAAATTAGCTAGTACGCCGAATATTCTAATAGATACGCTTCGAAAAGCGCTAAGACTAGTTTTCGTCTAGTAGATAGTCCGACCTATTAGTCTACTCGTAGTATTATATACTCTAGTAATACTAGGTATAAAATATAGGGAATTAATCCTCTAGAAGTACTTAATTCAATACTAGTTTCTTTAGCTTATACATACGCATTATAGCTTTTAACTATCTACGTCGTATAAGGTAGTCGCCCATAGAATCGAGCGCGTAGGTAGTGATTTTAAACGCCGAAATTACGCGCTAAACCTTTTAGATTTAGTTTTTTTTTTTTTAGTACCTAGCGATATCGTAGGCATCAATAATACGTTTCTCTTTATTTTTATACTAATTAGCTATAGTATAGGTAGATAGTAGGTATTTTGATAGTATTAAGCCGTAGTCGACCTACCTATATAGGCTTATCTTGCTATATTACGTTGTAATTTACGTATTTTTATTATTAAACTCTTAGATTTACCTAAAATTTTATATATACTAAAAAGAATACTTATCGGTACCGGTATACCTATATTTAAGTAAATTAATACGTTAGTTATTGAGATATATTATTTCAAAAAGTAGTATTTAATATAGTATTCTCGGTAATCTACCTAATAGTATAGTCTACTAATAGTAATATACGTTATAATAATAGAAATAACCTAGTTAATATATTGTACTTCTATTATTCCTCTATTTCGTTCTAAATATTAGTTTTTCGTATATAGTACCCTATAAATAGTATACTATACGTCTGTCTTTTGCTGCTAGCTCTTTTGCCGCTAGTAGCTAAGCTAGCTATACCATAGAAAGATTTTAATAGAGTATACTCCCTATTTCCTAGAGAATAATATAATATTTTTTCTACTAAATCTAATATTAAAAAATTCTATCTAAATAAAAGAAAAGGTTATTTAATATATTTATATAGTATATCTATAGATAAAAAGATATATAAAGCTATATATTCTACGATCTTTTATTATTATTACATTTAGTATAGTTTATAGAAATACTAGTTATATTATATATATAGTAATTGTTATACTAAAATAGATAATTTAGGTTAGAAGAGGTCTTTTAAATTTCTTAGACCTACTTATACTATATATATAATACTTTTAATTTAGCTTCTTATTTCTAGTTATAGAAAGTATTATAGATAATTATATACTTCCTTATATAGCCACTATTAAATATAGATTATATAGAGTATTATTATATTTAAAAAATATACGAAAGTAGAGATATAATAGGCAATTAAAGTTAATTTAGGGAATAATAACTAAACTATATTCCTACTAATATCTTTTGTATATTAAAGGCTAATAATTATAGTAGCTTTTCTTAATATAACTTACTATAAGAAATAAAGGAAATATATAAAAGCTTCGATAGTCTTGATAATTAATAATTATATATAAAATTTATAAAATTTTTGTTTAGTAAAAAAATAAATAGTATTTTATTTTTAGTACGTTAATATAGTTGATTTTAACAACTATTTACGTTTATATATTTATTATAAAAATAAAATTTACTAATAATTCTCTATAAGCTATCGAATAACTATATTTTTAATTATCTATAAGGTTAGCGTAGTAAATTGTATATAGGGAGTCTAGAATAGAATTGATTTTTAGTTAGATAAATAGATAGTTTTAATTTTCCTTTTAATCTTTTAAATTTATACTAATATAATAAAAATTATAAATACTATATATTTAGCTTCTTTAATATACTAAAAATTAGCTACTAGCTTTAATTAGGTCTATTATTACTTCGAATTATTTTAGTTAATTTTGATTTATATTTTAAATACTAAGAATATTAAAATTACAATTAGAATTATCTTAACGTAAATCACTACCGAGTAGGACAAACACCGAGTAGGATACCTAACTACCTATATTCTAGTTTATACCTATTTTTACCTACTAGAATACCAATAAATTAACTAAACTATCTCCGATTATATATATTTAACCGATGCCTAACCTAATTATAAATTAACGCCGTCGCGGTTGTTCTATAGGGAGCTAAACCGGCTAAACTAGGTCCCCTAGAATAGGCTAAACCGGCTTATTAGGCTACTCAGTAGGTCGAGATAGCTCTAGGGCTTCCCTAACTAATAGGCCTAATATATGTTCGATACGTCTATACGTACGTATCCTTTTCTACTTCTTTTTCTTATTCTCCGCCTATAAATTATAGTTTTCCTTTAGTACTAATATAAGCTTATTACGTACTATATAAAACCCCTTATCTATTAGCCTAAGTTATAATCGTATTAGGCTCTTTAACCTATAGCGTAGTAGGGTACTAATTAAAGAATATAAACGATCTATACAATAGCTAGTTTTAGGCGTTTTTTAGGTTATACTTCTATAGCTAGACATAGTCGGCTTAGGGAGGGGGGGAATTTCGATAGTAGTATTAAGCTTCGAAAGTACCTAATTAGTATTAATTAGGACTAAACCGATAGCTACGAAGCTATTTTTTATACTATCCGATTTATAGGCCTATTTTTGTATATTATAACGAAATTAATATTATCGATATAATTAAGATATATCTATATTTTCTAATCGACTATCGTACTATAGTTATATTTTAATAGCGTAAAATAGCCTATATCGAGGGGCTATAATAGGTACGATAAATACGCTAGTATATAGATTAGTATAATGTTATTTTTAGTATAAATCTAGTCGAATTAAAGGGTTAAATAACTATTATACCTATTAAGAATTAGAAGCTAATACTACCTAACCTTACGACTATTAGTCGCTAGAATAAACCTTTTTAAGCTATCGTAGCTTACCTTATTCGGTCGTCTATCTATTTAGGCTAATTTCGATACACTAGTTATATAGGAGGCCCTCGAACTAGATCGAATTATATATCTTATTTTTAAAGATAATTATAGGTAGAAAAGCCTATCCGACTATACTAATACTTTCTATAGTAGTTACCTATTCGTTATTAACTAGGCTATAAAACTATCCTCAGACTATATTATAATATTTAACCTATATAATTATTTTCTTATTAGCTATAAAGTTATCTTAAACCTAGTTTCGTTTAAATTATACATATATGATCTAGAATTCTCTATTACTAAATTATTGCTTATATAGTACCGAACTACTTATAAATTACCTTCGGTCCTCCTATTTTACGTATTTATAGTTATAGCGATAGGAAAAGCGTAATCTAAGCCGTTTAGGATAATATTTAATAAACTTACTAATCTAAGAATAGCTAACTATATCGATAGAGATAAAACTACGTTTCGAGAGTAATAAATCGGCTATTTCTCGTACTATCGATAGTCGGGGCTTATCTATAATACTTTATAATCTACTAAATAAGTAAGCCCTTTTTAGTTTAGGTTAATTTTATAACTATTTTCTTCGCGACTATCGACGTAATTTATAATTTTCTATAGCTATATCTATAGTATAGAGTTTATAACCCTAAAAATATATACTATATAGTATATAGATAGAATATCCTTATCATTTATAGCCTAGATAGCTAATTCGATATAGGCCGCTTATTCGATAGCTTTTTAGCCGGTCTAGGGCCGATTTAGGGGTATAGTAAATAGTTAAAAAATATAACGTAAGATAAACGTGTTCAAAATTAGTTAGGTAACCTACTTAGTAGTTTATCCTAGTCGGTAGTAATTAACGTTTATAGTCCTATAAAGTATTTAATAATACATAGTTATAATAGAGTATAAAAATATAATTTATAGATAGGGCTAGTTAGTTATAGTTATAGTTAGAGAAAGCTATATAATATAATAACTAGTTATAATTAACTATATAGTTAGAAAATAAAGCGTTATAACCAATATATTTTTATAGATATATATATAAATATTATACTCCGTAGATAGATATTTAAACTACTACTTAGTTAAGCTCCTACTATACTAAAATACAGCGGTCCTTTATATAGAATAGAGTATATATATTAAAATTACTATATAACGGTTATCTAGGGGGATAATATTAATTAGATATATTATAGAACTACTATAGTTTAATAGGTAAAGTATAGAAGGGCTTAACTAAGTAGGTAGTTCAAATATCTATCTAGATATATATAAATATATTAGAAAGTTTAGAAAATTTATCTATAGTTTTTTTAGTCTAATATATACTTAATATCTCCGATCTAGATTTTCCTAGTTAACTATAACTACTCTATCTCTAAAGCCCTCTATATATTTTATCTTTATTCTTTCCTATATACTTCATCTAGCACTATAATATAGTATTAGGTTGAATTAGACGCCTTTTTAAAGAAGCCTTATATATAGTAATAAATAATTAAATAGTAAATTTAAGCTAAAGAATTTTACCTAGAAGATTTAGCTATACTAAATATATACTTTTATAGATTATAGTTATTCCCTTTATTATATATTTATTTATATTTTTTTTAGGTTAAGTTACTACTACCCCTCCCGCTATATAGGTTTAGTATAATATCTTTCCTAGTAGATTCTACCCCGCTTTAGCTACCGCTTCTAACTCCTTCTATAACTATATCGTATATACGATTTTTGTATACTACTTTTGCCTAAACTATTAGCTATAGTCGTAGGGATTATAAAGGGCGTAGAGCGTAGCCGTAGTTATAGAGATAGATATAGGGCTACTACGGAATAGTTAGCAAGGTTACGAGGTACTAAATAGTTATAATTAACGTATATCTAATAGAGATATATTATTATAAACTTTCGTATAGTTTAACTATAAGATTCCTTATTGCCTAAGGCTACGAGATATTATTCGCGCTAAGTTACGAACTATACGTTTAGGATAAAAACCCCTAGCTCCGATAATTCTATTTCTATTCTTTAACGAATCGTTCTTATATCTAAGCAATAGCTATAGATAGTCTAAATCTAGCTTTAATCCTTTATTATTAGGATTATTTCCCTTATATAAGTCTAAGAGTTAGTCTTTTAGCTATATTAATACCCCTACGACCGACGAATAATAAAAACTACGAATTAGTTAGTACCTTACTACTATAGTACGATATTATACTTACTATATAATATATAACAACGAACTAGTAATTAACAATAGTATCTAGCTACTAACCTATAATAAACCTATAAACCTATATACTTCTATATAACCTATAACAATAATATACGCTTAATATATAGACGTAGATAGCCATAACTATACGTATAGTTGCTAAGATACTATAGCGATCTTTTAGGGTTAATTAAATAACTAGCGAATAATAATGATACTAACCGATTAATACTAATAACTACTTAGTCGAGCTAATAACATAACTATAACTCTAAGCTTCTCTTAGGCTACTTTAAGCGAAGCCCTCTAACCGATAGTAACCCTAACTATTATCCGACTAATATACCCTAATACCCTAATACTTAATAGAGAAGAACTAGTAGAATACGACCTATAGGTCGCTACCCTTAGAACTAAGGTTATACTCTACGCTACTAATAATAAGTCTCTTAGTTAATATAAGTATACTAACTAGGTCTTTTTTAAAATAAGATCGACGCTTACTACGTAAAGAGAGCGTATTTCTATTATAATAGAATCAGATACTATATATTATTATAGACTAAATAATATCTATAAGTATCTTCATCGACTATAGATATTTATATTATAATCTAAAAGAGTTTTATATAATAAAAAAGAATATCTATAATTATAATTCTACGCTAACTAATTAAAAGAGTAATTAAGGTAAGCGACCTAGTCGATTATATTATATAAATAGTCCTTAATATCGAGACTTATTATAAAAATCATATTACTCTCTATATTATCCTTAACTACCTAGGTTACTATCTAATCCTAGATACTTTTTAAAATATATTTTCAAAACTTCTTATACCTTACTACGTCTCTTTTCTATTAAAGATTACTCTTCTTTTATCTTTATTTAAGTTATTTTTAAATCTCTTTATATACGTTTTATAGGTTATAGACGATCTTTATAAAAAGAGAGAATAATTATTACGGTATTAATAAAGCTTAAAGCTATTTAGAGCTAAATTAATACTAAAATTATATAGATCTTTAGTTATAGGTTATATAACTTATAGACCTTATAAAAAGGGCTTTTATATATCTAAATCCTTCTCCTTTTAAGGATTAGTCTAGTTATATTATCTAGTAAATTAGTTCTCTTTTATCGAATACTATCTTTATTATTTTTCTCTTACCTAGTTATCCTCTCCTTAATAAGCCTATAAAGGGGATCTTTTAGATCGAGAGACTTATAAACTATATATAGAGTCTATTAAAGCTTAAAATAATAGCTCGAGTAAGTAGGCAGACTATAGAGAGTTTATAGCTATATATATAGGGCTAGAGAGAATATAGAATATATAGGCGCCTAGAGTATAGAAAGGAGATATATCTAGATAGAGAAGCTAGTTTAGTTTAAGTAATTTTATAGTATTTTAGTTAGGATAGATATATTTAAATTTAGTAGATATAAGGTTATTTAGAACTTTTAGAGAGTATAAACGATCGGACTACTTACGATTCTCTACTAGGTATCTCTTTTTACCTAACTATAAGTCGACTATCCTACTAAAGTAGTCTTCTATAATAATTCTAATTCTTCGTTTTCGGTTACCTAAGGATAACGATATCTCCTTAAACTCGATATATAATAGAAAGGCCTAGTCCTAAAGCCGAAGCGGCGATAGAGTAGTAGCTACTATAACCCTTTATAATATAATTTTACGTAATACGATACCTACTAATATAGCTCTTATCGATATATCCTAGCTTAACAAAAATCTACGATTAACTTAGTAGAAGATTCGTAAGCTTAAAAAATAATAATAAAATAATATAACTAGTTATTAGTCTTCGTACTAAAAACGATTATCTCTATAGTCGCTAAGATCTTGTAGAAAATAACCGAAATATTAGCGATTTACTAGATTAGAGAGATAATAATAAGCTCGAGGTTAAGTTTAAGAATATCTGGATATTCCGAATTATCTTTAATTGTGTGATCACGACTGCCGTTGCTCAGACGTTAACCACATAGGCCAAAAGGTCTAACCAAACTATTCGATAAGAATAGTTTCGGTTGCAACGGTATATATAGATAGGTCTTGTAATCACAATCGCTAGTAGCGGTAAGAATAGCTAAATAACTTTTATTAATTTTTTAAAGATATCTGAAAAAATATCGGAAAGTAGACTTCTCGCCGAGAATAATTAGTAGTATTTCGAAGACTTTATTTTTACTCTTATTCGAAATATAACTAACCTCTAGGCTAAGATTATAGCCTAGCTTAAATAGATATTCTAAGGATATAATAAGGATCTAAGGGAGTTTTATATCTATCTCGATATCTTAAAGCAATATTTCCTTCGTATAAAAAGAATAGAGCTTCTTCTATTTCGCGAAACTTTAGTTTAAGCTTTAAAATACTATTTATCTTTATTAAATTTATCTCTTAGAAATATAGAATAAAATAGTTTACATAGCCTATTATTACTAAAATACTATATAAAATTAATATAAAATTAATATAAAATTAAGAGTAGTAGCTCTCTATCGGATTATAAGCGAAAAGCTAATAATAACTTTCCGAATCGATTTAATAGTCTTTATCGTTAATTCTAGGGCCTTTTTTATAGACCTAATAATCCCTAAGAATAATAATTCTTTAATCTAAACCTTTACCCTAGGTCCTTTTCTTATAAGAATCTATATAATAATCCTAATAAAAACCTAGTCTAAAATACTAATAGCCTAGGACTAAAAAAGTAATAAAACCTAACTAAATAAGATAGATAATATCTCTAATATTTTAATTATAATAATGATAGATATATATAATCTATCTATTTTTATAGTTGCGCTAATATTAGCGAAATTCGCTAGAAGAAAATAAATAAGTTTGAGTAGGCTTTATAGCTTCGACTTCTAACCCTTTAGTAGACTACTACCTATTTCTATATTCTAATTTACGTATAAGGCTTAATCGAAATATACGTAGATCTAGATAGTTATACTAAAATCGATATCGTTAGTATTTAATTTATTAAAAACTATTATTTTAAATAAGCTAAACTCTCTAAACTAGTAATTAAAATAGTTAATAAGTTTATAATACCTACCTACGGTATTTAGAAAGCCCTAATTACTACTACTAATTCCTAAAAGCCTACTTAGATCTTCGAAAGGCTATATATCGCTATTAATTATAACTCTAATCTATAAGATAGCCCTATCCTTCTCTTTATTACGACGTTTTAGGACTATAATATATATTTTTCGTTAGTAGGTTACTTATAGTAGTTCGAAGCTCTAAGGCTTAATATTAAACTCTATATAAGTTTGCTAAATTATATAGGAATCTAGCCTATATCTTTATAGTTATTAAGATACTTAAAGAGATCTAGATTCCTAGGGATAACCTATCTTCTTAGCTATTTTTATAACTTCTATCTAAATTAGACCTATATCTAGATATTTTCTTATACAAAAATACTACGATATTTCTACTTTTTAAAGATATATACTACGCTATCGAATTTATCGTAAACTAATATCCTTATTCGGCTCTATTTATCCTTTATTAGAAAAGAAATTAGCTAAACTTCGTAGTATCTTAATAAAAACCTTAAAGATAGGTAGGTATATAAGACTATCTAAGAGTCCTACTAACGTACCTATCCTTTCCGCTCTAAAAAAAGATAGAGGTCTCCGATTATATATCGATTACTATAGCTTTAACTATATTTCGGTAAAGAATCGATATCTCTTACTACTTATTTTAGAGATTCTTAATTACTTTTCTAGTATAAAGTTCTTTAGTAAAATCGATATTTAGGATACGTACTACTATATCTATATTAGAGAAAGTAATAAATAGAAAACTCTATTTCGAACCTAATATAGCTACTTCGAGTATATAGTTATACCCTTCGGTCTAACTAATATCTCTACTATATTTTAAAATTATATCTATACTATACTATAAGATATACTTAATATTTTTATAGTAGCGTATCGAGATAACATCTTAATCTTTTCGCTAGACTAGAATATATATTCTAACTATATTTACTAAGTCCTTAATCGAATACGCTCTATAGGACTTTATATAAAGCCTAGTAAATACGTCTTCTATTAAGATTAAGTTAAGTTTCTTAGATTTATTATCTTATTAGAAGGTATCTCTATAGACCTACGACGTATTACTAATATTATTTCGTAGCTAATACTATAGAGTTTTAGAAATATTTAGGTATTTCTCGGATTCTATAACTTTTATCGAAGATTTATTTATAATTACTCTAAAATTATATATACTTCTTTTGATATCCTTAATCAAGAGAAGCAAAAATAGTAAGAAAGTAGGGTTAGTAGAGCTCTCTATCTCCGAAATAGTAGTATTTTACTAGCTAATCGATACCTTTAAGATAGCCCTACTACTTTATTATTTCGACTTAGTAAAGCCTAAATAACTTAAGACTAATATATCGAACTTTACTATAGCTAGTATCATTTCCTAACTAAATGAAAGTAATACACTACCCGCGCAAAAGTCTATGTGTATTCCGCCCCACCACCTATCACCCCAACAACCACCTACTATTTTATTTTTCTTCCTATACTACCCCTATAGCCCCGATCGCTATACAAATTGGTACAAAACGTAGCTAAGGGGCTAAAATTTTAGCTAAGCAGCCTACTGCTATTATATATGCTCTCGAAAATAGGCTTTCTAGCTAGGCTAAGTTAGCGGAGGAGTTTGGTTGCTATCGCAATATAATAGCTAACATATTTAAACGCTAGTAGGAACGCAACGATACGGAATCACGCCCTCGTACCGGCCGACCCCCTAAATTCAATACCCAATCACGCCGTCTAATTAAAATATACGCCCGCCGTAACCCTTTTAGGTCCTATCGAGCCCTAGCAAGTAGGGTAACTAATACTCTATCAATTAATACAATTCGACGAGTTTTGAAGCTATCGGGGATCGTCCGACGCCTTACAAAGCGTAAGATCCCTATTAGAAGGGCCCTTGCGCTTAAACGAAAGCGTTTTACGCGTCGTTGGCGCTCCGAATTCTATTCGCCCGCGATTCGAAATTAGATCTTCTCCGATAAATGTTCCGTCTAACGAACTTCGAATAGTAGGCTACAATAGTACTAGCGGCTTACTTCCGAAGCATACCGGATTGATCTTATAAATCCTAAGGTTTATATAAAAGATATTTCGTAGATAGTTTGGGCTACAATCTAGCTTAGAGGTCGATCAAAGTTAGTCGTTATAGAACGGGATAAAACTACGGAAAGAGGTAGATATTTACGCTAGAGTTATATAGATACGCTCGAAGAAAGTCTCCTTCTAATCTATAAACCTAGAATAATATTTTAGCAAGATAACGCGAGGATTTATACCGCGAAGGATACGTAGAATTGGTTTGAAGAGCATAGGGTATACGTTGAAGATTAGCCTCCGTACTCGCCTAATTTAAACCCTATTAAACCGGTCTAGAATATACTTAAGCGCCAACTTTTCCGTATACTTCTAGACCTAATATAGATAGGAAGATTAGAAGCAGATTAGGCCTATTTTAAAAGGTATATTAGTGCTACTTAGGATATATTGGATTAGGTAAAGATTAATGCCCTAATATTGAGTATAGGGAGAAGAATAGATAAATTATAGGCGAATTAGGGGTATTATACTAAATATTAAGCGAGAGAAATTTGAATATAACCCTAATTATTTAGTATATTTAATCTTATATTAATCCAATAAGAAATGGTGGTATAGTATATATATCTATGGATATATATATTTGATAGGGTAGGTAGCGGAAGCGGGATACACATAGACTTTTGCGCCCTATTGTACATAGTACCTAGTCGTACTTTAGTTAAAGAAGTTTATAAATACTAAGATTAACTATAGTACTTTAGATTAAGAGTTTTTTACTATCGTTTATTTATTTAAATACTAGTATTACTATTTAGAAGAGAGTAATTAGCCTATTAAAATCCTTTCTTTTACTTAAACCTATAGGTTTTTATAAAGTAGTCTAAGCTTAATAGTAGATAGATAAGATAGTACTTACGATTATTATTTTTTAATTTTTAAATTAAGTATCGATCTAGTAAGATAAACCCTATAGATAGTCTATCTTAATAGTAGGATATAAACTATAAAAACCCTTTTAGTATCGAACTACTTAACCTATTATAGGAACGAATAATAAATAAACTATCTAATTAGTAGTTTACTAATATCTAAGTATCAATAATAAGAGACTTAATTTTAGCTAAGACTAGCTTAGCTAAAGATATATATATCTATCTAGCGACCCTAAGAGATTTAGCTAAGATACTAACAGTAAATAGTAATTAAGATAAATTAGGCTACGTAAAGCTATTCCCTACTAAAGAAATAAATAATATCTGTTAGAAAGCGGTGAGGCCCTATGTCGGGCAGTATCTCACCGCCTATATTAATATCCCCCCCGAAAAACGGGTAAAAGTATAGAAAATAAAGCCCTACGTATAGGTAGGCTATCTCGTCGGTTATAAAGGGGAGAATAGGTATCTATTCTATATTTATAATCCGGTTTTAAAGAAGATTATCGTTACTAGGGACGTATTATTCTAGGAGGGTAATACGATATATCGACCCTTATATAATTATCTAGAGGATAAATCTATCCCTAAACCTATAGAGACTAATAATTTCGTATAGTATAAAGATAATATCGTCTTCTATAAGAAGAATAAGTATATACCTAACCGAAACGTAGTTATTCCCCTAGAACCGACGTCTATCTAAGCCCTAGAACCTACGTTTATCCTACCTCTAACGATAGTAAATCTTCCGCTTAGACTATCTTAATAACTAATTAACTTCGCGCTACTAAGGCCGAAGACCTTAGAACTACCGATATTAAGATTTTAGCCCTAGGTTTAGTACTAAGCCTAACCCTATACTAATATTAAGCCTAGCGAAACCGTATAGTACTACTAATTCGTAGACTAATAGCGAGAATTAACAAGATACCTAAGTTTCGTAGTATACCTTCGTTATCGCCTAATCCTATTACTAAACCTCCTACTATACTATAGCCCTAACGAACCGTTAAACGCCCCGTAAAGAAGCGGCTATATCGTACTAAGGGTACCGATAAATCTAGACCGTAATAGAGTTAGATAATATTACTAAAGCCTACTTCGGGGTAGAATAGCGAGGATTATCCTATTATAGGAGAACGAACTATTATTAAAGAAACCCCTCTACTAATACCGGAGGCTACCCTAATACCGGAGACTATACCCCTACCTACCCTACTACCTACTCTACCTAGAGTATTCCTAGTACTAATTCTATAGCTAAGCCTACGCCGTATATCTAGATCGATAGCTAGTAAGCTAGCGAAATAATACGATAGCGAGGATTATAGTAAGTACGGAATCCGAAAGCCTTCGGTATCGGTAGCTATAAACGACCGATAGGAGGATAATATTAGTAAAACTAGCCTATACTTTATATCAACCAAACTCCGTATTAAGGCCTATACTATCCCTATACCTACCTCCTATAAAGCTACGATAGCCTCTAACTACGTAAACGAATAGTATAAAGCTATAGAGATATAGATCGGTAAAATTATCGATGCCTAAGCCTATAAAGTAGTAGATAGACCGTTGAATACGTAGATTCTACTAGGGAAATAGGTATACGATATAAAGGGTAATATTAATAGTTATCTTAAAGAATTCCGGGCCCGATAGGTCGTATACGGTAATCGATAGCGCTATAGCTATAATTTTGATAAATCGTATGCCCCTATCGCTACTAATCGAGCCGTAAAGCTTTATCTTTATATAATTATAAAGTAGCGATTAAAAGTAAAATAGTTTAACATAATCGCTATATATCATAACGCTGCTATCGACGATTACGTAGTCTATATAAAGTAGCCTACTAGCTTTAGAGATCAAAACAAGGTCTAGCTATTAGTATAAGCTTTATACGGCCTAAAACAAGCCGTATTTTTATAGTATAACTACTTTATAGAAGCCCTCGTAGGATTAGGCTTTAAACTACTACCTAATAATATCTATATTTATATTAAGCACGATATATTATTATATATTATTATCTATATCGATAACGCTCTCGTCGCTATAAGATCCGATTAAGAGATCGACGACGTACTAATATTACTTAGTAATAAGTTTAAGATAAAGGTCTTCGCCCTAGAGAAGTTTCTAGGATATAGGATCAAATTTATAGACGGAATAGTTATCCTCGACTAAAGGGTATATACCGAAGACTTCGTCGAGAGCTAAGGCATAACAAATATATCCCCTATAGTTATCCCTATATTAAAAGGATACGTTAGTTTACTAATTAAGACCGAAGAACCTATCGATAAAGATAAGGTCTAATTACCTACTACCCTTACTAAGTTCGTTAAGCTTATAGGCAAAGCTATATAGCTAGCTAGCAAAACGAGGCCCGATATAGCCCTCGCCGTCGCTAAGCTTTAGTAGCGTACTACTAAGGCTACGAAAGATAATATTATAGCTAGGAAATACCTCGTCCGATACGTTAAAGGGACTCTAAATATATATCTAGTATTCGGAGTATCTAGGGACGGCCTTATCGGGTATATTAATACGTTATTTATAGACAACCTAGACCGTAAAAGCATATTAGGTTAGATCTTCTTTAATAGAACCCTAATCTCTTAGATATCCAAGAAATAGGCGGTACTAGTAGGTTCCTCTACTTAGGCAGAATATATAGCCTACGAGGATACGGTCCGCGAAGCCATCTTTCTAGCTAAACTAGCTAGAGACATAGGCCTAAGACCCTTTATCTATAATAGCGATAAACCGGCAAAAGACCCCGAAAATATAGTCCCTATCTATACTAATTTAGACAATACTATTATTCTAGCTAGCCAAAAGGGGTATCGTCGTACGAACAATACTACGATATCAAATAGCATATTATCCGTTATACTATCGAAATACAATAGGTAAAATTAGTAATTATTCTATCTATAATAAATATCGCTAACGGGGTAACGAAACCTCTAGAAAAGGATAGTTTTAATGCCTTTAAGGATATACTAAAGAGCATAGATAGTTTAGGGGGTATATACGTACTAAAGAAGACGAATAATTTAATTAAGAGCCTCTAATTGGCCGGAATTTGGATAGTTTTTACGACGTTTATAGATAAATCATAACGTTCGGTTTTTCTTACTGTTTTTTGGGTAAGGATCGGTATATGCTAGCTATAATAGTCGCTAGGGGGGTATATTAGAAAGCGGTAAGGCCCTATATCGGGTAGTATCTTACTGCTTCCTACCTTTACTAGCTTCTATATAGCTAGGTATTTAGGTATAGCTAGATTCTCCCCTCTCTATAAGTTTTTGCCTTCCTTCGTTTCTTGTTCGTAGGCTTGAGCCATCACTCTCAAGAATATCTATTAGGCTAAAGCTAATAATAAATTAAATATATTAAGTAAGCGACTTTAGTATAAAGACTTAGAGACTTAGCGCTAAAAATACGCTATTATAAAATCGAATCTAAAGACTAAAGATTAGTCTATTAATTCCGATAGGTTTATTTATTATAAGTAACGCTTTTATATCTTAATAGAAAATAACCTATAGATAAAACTAATGAATATTTATTATAATAACTCTTTAGCTAGCTACTTCGGTCGTAGCCGAACTATAGAGCTCCTAAAAAAGAAGTATTATTAAGTAAATATTAACTAACGTATTCGGTAAGCGAGTAACGTATATAAGTATATAACGTACCTACCCCTATCTACTAAATTTAAATATATTTATCCTAACTAAAATACTATAAAATTAATCAAACTAAACTAGCTTCTCTATCTAGATATATCTCCCTTCTATACCCTAGGCGCCTATATATTCTATATCCTCTCTAGCCCTATATATATAGCTATAAACCCTCCGAACCCTACTTACTAGACCTATTATTTTAGGCTTTAGTAGGCTCTATATATAGTTTACGAGCCTCTCGAACCGAGAGATCCTCTTTATAGGCTATATACCTAGTTAACCGAGTCCGCTTTTACTTCTACTTCTTATTAGCGATACGTAATTTACTATTTTCTCTCGCTATAAGTATAGTATTATATAGAATAAGATAGAAGCCTTTAATAAGTTAATTTAGCGTACGATCCGATAGGCTTAGTAGGCTTTGTAAACCTATACGAAATAGAGCTTTAATTAACGAAGCCTATCGACGTACTTTTTTCTCGGTAGAAGAGGTTTTTAGTATAAAATTCTAGCTAGATTTACTACCCTAGGTTAGAGAGGGTATTAGGGTTCGAAGATAAATATTAAGCTTCGAGAGTATCTAATTAGGGTAGAAAGGGACTAAATCGGTAGTAGCAAAACTATTTTTAATAGTATTCGGTTTATATACCTTAATTTAGGTAGATAGATATATCTCGAGAAAATTAAGCTTATCGATATAGTTAATCCTAAGACGTATCTTTATTTCGACTATCCGACTATATAACCGCTTTAATACCGTAAAATAGCTAATATCGAGCCGTTATAAAAGATATAAAGAGTACGTAGGTATATAGATTAGAATAATATTATTTTCTTCGTAGATTTAGTCGAACCTTAGGGTTAAATAGCTTCTATAACTATCGAGGACTAAAAGCCGATACTATCTTTTTAACCGTAAAAAAGTTAATAAAATAAAGTATTTTTAAGCTATCGAAGCCTAATTTCGTTAGAGATCTATCTATTTAGGCTTACTTCGAATCTCTAATCCTCCGGAAGGTTATCGAACTAAGATTCGATAAAAACTTTGCCTTTTAAAGATAATATATAGAGGAAACGCCTAACCTAAAGTATTTATATACTCGATACTAGTTATCTACTCGCGATTTCTAGGTTATAAAACTACTCGCTAACTATAGTATTTAGCTTTCGTAGTTATCTTTATAGTTATAGTTAATCCTATCGCGAAACCGGTCTTATTAAAGTTGTAAATATCGTCCGAATTAATACTATTCTCGATAATAGTTTTTTATATAAGCGTAAACTATTCCTTAATAACTTTTAGGTCTTTATATTTCGTATATTCGTAATTATAGTATCTCGAGAATCGGCTTAATAGTTCGGAATATCTTTTTATAAAGCTATAAACCTATTTTTCCCCGACTATTTAAACCGAGGTAATTCCGTAGGCTTTAAGAAGAAGATTTATAGTTTCTTATATAGTAGTAGGCTAAGGGGCTACTCTACGTTTGTTAAGTAAGATAATCTATCTCTAAATCGTTTTCTCTTCTCCGAATCGTTTTCTCTTTAAATTCGGTTAATTTATAGCTATTTACGCGTAAAGACGCGCGATAAGAGACGCCTCGGAGGCGGTAGCGTAAGGTAGGTTTAGGGACTTTAAATCGATGCGCTACTTTACGAATAGCGGTAATTTCTTGATTCTTTATAGCCTAGATAGCTAATAAGACCCTACCCTCTTAATATATTTGGTTTTAAGCGGTTTAGGAGCGAATTAGTAGTATAGTAGGTAGTTAAATTAGTTAAGTAGTTTTTTATAGACGCGTTTTAGGTTAGGTACGTTACTCGCTTATATACGTTACTCGCTTACTGAATATATTATATATCATTTTTAAAGATAAAATTTTTATCGAATCTTAGTTCGATAACCTTCTAGAGGATTAGGGATTGGAAGTAAGCCTAAATAGATAGATCTCTAATAAATTTAGGCTTTAATAGCTCGAAAAATACTTTATCGACTTTTTTATAGTTAAAAATATAGTATAAGCTTTTAGTTCTCGATAGTTATAGAAGCTATTTAACCCTAAGGTTCGACTAAATCTATAAAGAAAATAATATTATTCTAATCTATATATCTACGTACTCTTCGTATCTTTTATAGCCGCTTAATATTAGCTATTTTACGGTATTAAAATAGTCGTATAGTTAGATAGTCGAAATAAAGATATATCTTAGTATTAACTATATTAATAAGCTTAATTTTCTTAAAACGTATCTATCCGCCTAAATTAAGGTATATAAACTAAAGACTTTAAAAAATAGTTTCGCTACCGCTAGTTTAGTCTTTTTCTATCTTAATTAGGTACTCTCGAAGCTTAATATTCGTCTTCGAACTCTAATATTCTTTCTAACCTAAGGTAGTAAATTAAGCTATAATTTTATACTAAAGACTTTTTCTACTAAGAAAGAAATACGTTAATAGGCTTTGTTAATTAAAACCTTACTTTATATAGGTTGATGAAGCCTACTAAGCCTATCGGATCGTATATTAAATTAACTTATTAAAAGTTTCTATCTTATTTTATATAATATTATATAGTAAAAGAAAATAGTAAATTATATACTACTAATAAGAAGTAGAAGTAAAAGTAGACTTAGTTAACTAGATAGTTATATAGTATATAAAAAGGATCTATCGGTTCGAGATGCTCTTAAACTATATATAGAGCCTATTAAAACCTAAAATAATAGGTTTAGTAGGTAGGGTTTAGAGGGTTTATAGCCCTATATATAGGGCTAGAGAAGATATAGAATATATAGACGCCTAGGGTATAGAAGGGAGATATATCTAGATAGAGAAGCTAGTTTAGTTTGATTAATTTTATAGTATTTTAGTTAGGATAAATATATTTAAATTTAGTAGATAGGGGTAGGTATAATACTCGCTTATATATATTACTTACTTACCGAATATATTATAGCCTTATTCTAGCTCTTAGTAGTTCTATTAATATTATAAGCTAATATATATAAGTATACGTACTTAGTAGGATCGGGAGGACGTAGGATACTTAGTTGTTTTGTTTATTCTAGAGGGGATAGAGGTTATAGTTATAAAATTATTAAGTTATCTATTACGTAACTTAATACCTCTTTTTAAATATTAGTCCCCTTCCTTCTATTTTCTCTTCTTTAACTTAGTTATTTTCGATAAATATACTTATTTTAATCGGCGACTATTATAATAACTAAGTTTATCTTCTTTTCTCTTTTTAGTAGATAAGGCCGTATAGCGATAATCTTAATTTAATAATTAATACTCTACTAAGCTAGCTACCCTATATCCCGAACTAAACCTAGAACCTAAACTAATTTCAACGAATTAGAAGCTAGATAGACGATATAGTCCGTAAATCGAAAAGATTTAAACCTAGACTAAAGGCTATAAATAACGATAAACCGGAGCTAACCTCGGTTAAAATCCGATACCTAAACCTACTACGAACCTCTCTAGTATCCGAAGATAGACGCCGAGATACTTTCTTTATATACGACGATAACAATAATAAGAATAACGATAACGACGATAACGAGGAGGATTCTCTTAGTTAAGATCTCTTTTCTTAGTTAAAGTATACTATAGTAAATATCGATAGTTTTAGGAAGATAGCCGATAAAGATATTAAGGGCCTTTTTAATATAATTCTAAAGCGTAAATATCTCTAGACGATCTTTACGAATACTAAGGACTAAGAGATAAAGAATATTACTACTATATAGATAAATTACGACTAAGAACTCGAGGATATTTAGGCTAAGTATAAAGATATAAAGAAGCGTCTTAAGACCGCTAAAGCCGAATAGAATAACTTAGCCTATTAGTTAGTTTAAAACCCTTACGGCTAGAGTACGTTTAGTAAAGATACTACTAAAAATACTCTAAAGATTACTAATCCGCCGATAATAAATAACTATAAGAATATAGATTTCGATATTTAGAGAAGCTAGATAAAGAATAAGCTCGAAGGCAATACCGATTATTATCCGATAGTTTAATAACGTATTAACTATATAATAAACTATTATAAAGAATATTCTTACTATTATATTAGACCCTATCTCTATAAAGGTACTACGAATCCTTATATCGATAATATTAATATCTTAGATTATCTTAAGGAGATCCTATCTAACCTAAATTATAGAGTAAAGGCTTACGCTAAATATTAGTAGCTAAAGATAAAGCCTAAAGACAATTCCGAAGACTTCTTAATTAAGTTTATACGACTAGCTAAAGATTCTAAGATTCCTAAGATAAGGAAGACTTTTACGCTAAGCTTCCCTACCTTCTTTAGAACTAGGTTATATACTCTATCTATAATCTTAGTATCCTATTTAGGACCTTTATAAATAAATATCGTAAGTATTCTCTCTTAATTAACTAATAGTAGATTTATTGTACCTAAGATAAGACTTCTAGAAATAGTAGAATTAGAGGTAGTTAATATAATACTAATATATCTACTACTCCTAGAATACCGAGTTTTAAGAAGAAAAGATTAACCTTAGCCCTAAATAACCTTAACTAAGTCGCTTTAATAAAGGAAGATCGTTACTTCTCTTATAAAGAGTAGGGTTACCTAAGTTATAACTACCTTAAGAAAAACCCTACTATAGCTATTATTACCCTAAATATAATAATAGTTCGGAAAAAGTTAAGGCCTAGGAGAAGTCTCTATCTTAGGCTAATACATATCGCTATTTAAACTAGATCTATCGAAATTACTATTAGGCTAACTATTAGTTTTTAATATATAATTAGTTTTTAATAGGAAATCTATTTCGATATTAGCTTTAGGCGATATAGAAGCGAATAGCTTTATTTTTATTAACGTAGAACTTTTATTATTACTCTATTAGAATCTAGGTATTAAGACCTAATAACTATTAATAGACTATCCTATATAGGGATTTAATAGATAGGAATTATCTCTTATAACCTATACTATTATCTTATTATTAATAGTAGATAGAAGATAGTAAGAATAACTCCTAATATTTATTATAAACCTTAGGAATTATAATATTATCCTAGAGAGATTATAGTTTAATTATTTCGATAGTATACTAGATTATAAGTATTATTAGCTAATCTAGCCCTCCGAATAAAGCCTAGAGAGATAAGGTTAAAACTTAACTTATCTATCCCTTTCTAAAGAGTATTTTAAGTCGACTAAAGACAATTTATTCCTCCTAAATAGACGCCGACTAAAGAGACTAGTTATTTATAAAAAAAAGAATAATAGCTTATAAAAAAAGAACTAACCGAATTAAGATAGACTAACGTCCTTAGACTACTACTTCTAAGGAAAGAAGAAGAAATCCTAACGTATTATACCTCTACGGTCTAAAAAAATATCTTATTAATATCGTAATAATTAGAGTAGCTAGTTTCTATTAATATATAAAAGATAAGAATATCCTCTACTTTATTATAATAATCTATAAAATTAAAAAGATTATCGCTAAATATAGGATTATTTTAGTATAAATTAAAGATCTTAAGATCGAGGAATTACGAAAGCTAGTACCTATAGAGTATTATAACTATTTTAACGTATTTTTAAAAAAGGAATCTAATATATTACTATTATACCGTAAAGGCGTAGACTAAGATCGAACTAGTGAGAGAGTTACCTAGGAGCTACTACCTTTTTTATAAGATATCGACCGAGAAACTTCTTACTACTTATTAATATATTTAAGAGAATCTAGTAAAAGGTTTTATCGAACCTAAAATAGGTTCTTTTATATCTCCGATCTTAATAGCCCTAAAATCTAGTAATAGACTCTAATTCTACGTTAACTATAGAAAGTTAAATATATTAACTAAGAAGGATATCTATCTTTTATCTCTTATAGATAAACTACTCTAGTAGATCTTATAAGCAAAGATCTTTACGAAACTCGATATTCGATATAGTTTCTACTAAATCCGAATAGACCTAGCTTCGTAAGACCTTATAACCTTTAAGTCCTGATATAGAATCTTTAAGTATAAGGTATTATCTTTTGGACTAATAAATAGGCTAGCTTTATTTTAATAGTTTATTAATATAATATTAGCTAAATATCTCGATAATTTCTATATAGTATATATCGATAATATTTTAATTTATAGTAAGTCCTAGGTAGAATATAAGAAGTATATACGTAAAGTCCTCCGACGTCTTCGAGAGATAAGATTTTAAGTAGCAATTTATAAATATAAATTTAATATTACTAAAACCTAATTTCTCGGATTTATTATCGCTATAGATAGTATCTAAGCTAACCTATAGAAGGCTACTACTATTCTAAATTAGGGGTAGCTTTCGATATAATACTTAGTAAGATTATTCCTTAGATTTTATAATTTCTACTAGCGTTTCGTACGAAACTATAGTCGAATTACGAAACTACTTAATAATCTTCTAAAAAATAATATTAAGTTTAAATAGACTAAAGCCTAGGAAAGAGTATTCTAAGAATTAAAATAAAGTCTCTAAGAACTACTAATTCTTCGTTATTATAATCCGGATACCCTAACCTAAGTCGAAATAGATTTAGTAGATAGTACGATAGGAGATATTCTTTTATAGAAAAGACTAGATAGATATTAGTATTTAGTAGCCTACTTCTTAAAGACTATAGATACCTACTAACGTTATTATAAAATATACGATAAAAAGTTATTAGCTATTATCCTTACTCTCTAGGAATAGAGGCCTAAACTCGAAGATTTATAACGTATAGATCGATTCTCTATCTAGACTAATTACTAAGCTCTAGAATATTTTATAGGAAAGTAGAGACTAAGCCTAAGATAATACCGATAGTTAGAAGAATTATCCTACTACTACTTCCTTATTAGATACTTACTACCTTAGAAAGAAGAATATCCTTACTAATATACTCTCTCGAAAAGATATACTATCTAATAATAATTCCGAACTAGTTATATTATCTCGTAAATATCTCGAATAGAGAGTATATCCTAATAACCTTAATACCGAACTCTTCTCTATAAACTCGACTAATATTATCGAAAAAGTAAAGAGAGTAAACTAGAATAATAACTCTCTCGAGCAATAAAGAGTATAGATAGGCAAAAAATATATTAAATAGATAATAAACGATAGAATCCTCCTATACGATAGAAAATTAGTAGTACCGGATTAAAGAGACTTCTAAGCCTACTTTCTAGATAAAATCTATTATTAATCTTTAATAGCGTATTCTAGCTAATTAAAGATAAAATCCCTTCTATTAAACTACTATTACTAAATCGGTTAGTTAAATAATATCGATCGATATATAAGTAATTATCTAATCTATAGATATACGAAGGTATAGAGAGATTGTACCCTAGGACTCCTATAGTCTTTACTAATCCTATACCGACTATAGTAGTATATTAGTATAGATTTCTATAAACTCTCTTAAGATAAGAAAAGATTTAATAAGGTTTTCGTAATTATCGATCGATTAAGTAAGCGAATAGTAAATATTCTATATTACTATATAACTATAGCGAAATATATAGCTAGTCTATTTATTTAATATATCTACTAATACTATAGAGCTCTAGAATCTATCGTATTAGACTATAGAGAATATTTTGTCTCTAAATTCTAGACTATAGTCTATTAGGTCTTAAGTATTAAATTAAAACTCTCTATTTAATACGTTTACTAACTAATATAATTAAAGATCTTAAATAAACTAATCTATCTAGGCGCTAACTTTCTTACGACTTTAAGCTAACTATAGGTTTTTTATTAATAGTATAACTAGATCTTTTTTTTTATTTATTAATATTTTATTAGTACTCTATAAACTTTCTATACAGAGCTTCGAGTTCTTAGCTTAGGTTATAGTAGCTAAAGTCTTTTTTTCTATAGCGCTATTTTTAGCGTATAAATAGAAAGATAGGTTATAGCTAAAGAGGGTGTTGAATAGTAATATATTAGTAGTTATATTATAAATACTATTATAAGTAAATTAAGCTATTTATAAAAGAGATAGCTATATTAGTTACTTTATATTAATAAAGTATTATAAGTAATATTCTAAGGTTTAATTTATCTATTCTATTTAACTATCGGTTTAGGGGTAAAATACTATCAAAAGATAAAGTTTTATATAGAAGATAAAATATAACTTAGACTACTATATAAAAAACTATAAATCTTCTTCTTAAAGCCTATAGAACTACTTTAGTTTAAATAGTTAGGGAAAAATAGGTTTATAACTTTCTAAAAAGATATTCTAAACTCTTAAACCGATTCTCGAGATACTATAATTACGAATATACGAAATATAAAGACCTAAAAGTTATTAAAGAATAGTATCGATTTAGACGATATTTATAACTTTAATAAGATCGGTTTTATAATAGGATTAACTACGACTATAAAAATAATTACGAAGGCTAAATATTATAGTTAATAAGTAGTTTTATAACCTAAGAATCGTAAGTAGGTAACTAGTATCGAGTATATAAATATTTTAGGTTAAGTACTTTCTCTATATATTATTTTTAAAAGTAAAGTTTTTATCGAATTTTAGTTCGATAATCTTCTAGAGAATTAGAGATTCGAAGTAAGCTTAAATAGATAGACCTCTAATAAAATTAGGCTTCGATAGTTTAAAAAATACTTTATTCTATCGACTTCTTTATAGTTAAAGAGATAGTATTAGCTTTTAGTCCTCTATAGTTATAAAAGCTATTTAATCTTAAGATTTAAGATTCGACTAAATCTATAAAAAAAATATTATTATTCTAATCTATATACCTATATACTTTTTATATTTTTTATAGCCGCTCGATATTAACTATTTTATAGTATTAAAGTAGTTATATAGTCGGATAGTCGAAATAAAGATATATCTTAGTATTAATTATATCGATAAGCTTAATAAATTAAGATATATAAACTAAAGACTATTAAAAATAGTTTTACTACTACTAATTTAGTCCTTTTCTACCCTAATTAGGTACTCTCGAAGCTTAATATTTATCTTCGAACCTTAATACCCTCTCTCCCCTCCCTAACCTAGGGTAGTAAATTAAGCTAGAATTTTATACTAAAAACTTTTCTACTAAAAAAAAAATATATCGATAGGCTTTATTAATTAAAGCTCTATTTTATATAGGTTTACGAAGTCTACTAAGTATTCTAGATTATACGTTAAATTAACTTATTAAAGGTTTCTATCTTATTCTATATAATACTATACTTCTAGTAAAAGAAAATATTAAATTATATACTACTAATAAGAAGTAGAAGTAAAAATAGACTTAGTTAACTAGGTATATAGCCTACGAAGAGGACCTCTTAGTTCGAGAGGCTTATGAACTACGTATAGAGCCTATTAAAGCCTAAAATAATAGGTCTAGTAAGTAGGGTTTGGAGGGTTTATAGCCCTATATATAGGGCTAGAGAGGATATAAAATATATAGGCGCCTAGGGTATAGAAGGGAGATATATCTAGATAGAGAAGCTAGTTTAGTTTAATTAATTTTATAGTATTTTAGTTAGGATAAATATATTTAAATTTAGTAGATAGGTATAGGTACGTTACTCGCTTACCGAATACGTTAGCTAGTTCTACTATATCTATTATCGTATTAACTAAGAAGAATAGGTAGTATTTAATAAATCGATCTATAATTACTATTATTATGTCTACTTATCGCTCTTCGAAATTTATCTTTAAGAGGCTTATAATAAAATCTATTATTAATTTAGCGAATAGTCTTATAAGAATTAGAAGATTTTTAAGCTTACTATAAGGCCTATACTTTAGTACTATAGCCTTTTAGTAAATTATATATATTTCGATATAGTCTTATACGTTATCTATAAGATTAAACCTAGTAAAACTTTCTTTTTAGGAGGTTAATAGTATAGTTCCTACTAAAGTAACCTACTAATAGGTTATTATAGTAGATCTATAATAATATCTAGCGAAGATTTTACGCTAATAGTATATATAAGTAGTCTCGAAATATAATTATACTATCTTCTAAGATAGTCTAGCTATATAGGCCTAGATTTCTTAGTAAAATAATAGCTTTTTGTCTCCAAGTCTTAGGATCCTTTTTCTAGATATATTTAATCTCCGATAATAGATCTATACTCGTAGTTACTTTAAAAATATATACCTTTTTAGTAGCTTTAATATTATTTAATATATCCTAGGATATACTATAATTATAGTATAAATTGCCTTAGATAGCCTAGTTAACTATTTCTATAATAGTTCTTTTCGGATCTCTTTTATGGTATAGGTGCTAGAATAGGTATTCTCTCGAGATAGTTCTATTATCTTTAATATTAAAATAGGTTTTAAGACTAATTAGGCTTTTTATACTTAATAACTAGATAAAGATAGGTTGCTAGCTAGGCGCCCTATTTTTATCTATAAAATATAATTATAACGATATAAGAAGATTAGGATCTTAGGCGTGCTTAGTCTTTTTAAATATTCTAGATAGAGTATTAGTAGGATTTATCTTCCTAGATCGATACTTAATAAAATCGAAACTTATAAGGTATATATACTATCTAGCTTATCTACTATTTAGTTTTAGTTAGTATATAAAATCTTATAGATTAGTATAGTTAGAGAGGACTTTAACTTAATAAATACTTCTCTTGAGGTAGTAATACTAGTATTTAAATAAGTAAATAATAGTATAAAACTCTTAATCTAAGGTTCTATAGTTAATTTCTATATCTAAGAATTTTTAGGACTAGAATATAATTAGATACTAATAGCTCTTATCGTTAGGTTACGATATTAGAGCTACTATACTATACTTTAAGATATTACGTTTAATATAGATTAGCTATTAGGATTTAAAGTATTATAAAATAAAAGTAGTTTTAAAGGTATCGATTAGTTAGTAAAAGATAGCCTTTTCGGTACCGAAAAGCTAGACTTATCTTAGCTTCTTACTATTTTTATTCCTTTTTAGTAGCGATATAACTAGCTATACTATTCTAGAGAAGTTATAGATTAATCGCTAATAGAAGTTATAGATTCTAATAAAGACCTAGATATTATAGAAGTTTTTAGGTATAGGCTATAACGTAATAATAGCGACTTATTTAGGGTCTATCGAAATATTTTTAGTTAAGATAATATATCCTAGGAATTCGACTTAGTCTTAGTAAAATATATATTTAGATATTTTTACGTAAAGTTCTATATTATAGAGTTATTCGAGGACTTATCGGAGGTAATTTATATAAGATTTACGATTAGATAAAAAGATAAAGATATTATCGAGATATATAATATAGTAGATATCGAGAAGGCCTTAAAATATAGTATAGATATAGCTTTAGAAAGTCGTAGATATATTAATTAGTCTAAAAAATATAACTATATACTTAAAGTAGCTATATTAGGTTTAAAACGCTATTTTCTATTTATCGCTTTTTTTAATATAGATATAGTAATAGGCGTCTTAGACGTTAATTTTACTCTAGGATTTAGTATTAATAATCCGATTAAGGATTTCTAAGATAAGTAGTAGTAAGTATTAGTTTTTAATAGAGATTTTATTAAGCTTCTATAGTTATAGGCCTTTATTCTTTTTAGGGATAAAAAAGATTAAAGCGCCTATTAGATTTTTTAAAGGTTAGATTTATCTATTTTTCTAGTTCTTCTCTAGATACTTTTATAGGGTTTAGAGTTCTAATTAGGATAAAAAGTAGATTAGGCTATATAATAGATCTTCGCTAGGAATTATATCGATAGTAAAATTAGTAGATTTCTAAGAAGATATAACCTTAGTTATATTAGAGTTAAAGATATCTTAGAGTTTATATTACTTAAGAAAGATTTAGATAGTTTTCGGTATTAGTTTATTTAATACTTTATCCTATTTCTAGACTTCCTTAGGTAGTTTAATAACTATAAAGATATAGGCTTTATTCCGATAGTTTTTTATAAACTAGTAGGTAGTTCGAATTTCGAAGAAAAAGATATAGAATTACTAAAAATAGGTCTAGGCTACTAAAAATATTTTATAATATCGTAGAGTTATTATAGAGAAAAATAAGGTTTTAGTATAATTTATAGTCGATAGCTATATAGGAATATATAAATATCTTAGTTACGTTATATACGTTAGTAGTAGTAATAAGAATAGTCTATATATTATAGATAGATATTCTTACTCTATTAATAGCCTCGATAAAAGGTTTAGTAAGCTTAGCTTACTAAAGCTTATATTATTTAATAAACTAATAGCTAATAAGATGGATTTTAGCGCTACTATTAAGATCTATTATTATTTCGATATTATTATATAAAAATAAATTATAGTCTCTACTCGTAGGTAAAAAGTCGTAGTTATAGAGTTTACTCCGACTCTTAGTTATTTTTTTAGTAACTATTTTTAGTAGTAGCTTAAATAACTACTTAGATTTAGGCTCGATAAAAATAATTAGGCTTAAAGTATTTAGTACTATTATAGATAAAGTAGCGTAGAATAAATATCTTTTTAGGACTATTTTAGTAGTAATCTAGATTTTATAGCTATTAGTTAGAATTAAATTATTCTAAATTATCGAAATTATTAAGTTATTAAAATTATTAAGTTATTAGAATATATTAAAAATAGAGTATTATAAACTATTATAAACTATCGAATTAAGATTATTTATTACTATTATTATCTTAGGTTCTTTATAGACTAAAAAAAAGCGTTTTATTACTAAAATAGTTCGGTTAAAACTCTAGTATTAGATAACTATACTAACTATATTATTTTAGTTAGTAGGTAGATCTATTCCTAAACTTAATATTATTTACTTAAGTAAAAGCTATAGTTTTATAAAGAAACTAAATATATAGTTATACTCCGATTTATAGTTAAGATACTACTCTAAGCTATATAGATAGATAAGAATAGAAGTTATAAGAATCTTAATTAGGTAACTAATAAGCTTATTTAATTTATTCTCGGACCTTAGCTTATAGACTAATAGAGTTCTTAATATAGGTAAGGGTCTATTTTTTAAAGATATCCTATAAATCTATATATTTATACTAGGTTTTAAGGTCTTTTTCTCTAATAAATTTAGACTATTTTACTTTATAATTAGAGCTTATATATTTCTAGGCTCCTAGGATCTTCTAGGTATTGGTACCGAATAATCTTAGGATAGCTTAGAATATAATATCTATATTAATAAGCTATTCTTAGTATTTCTAGATCGAGATCTCTATATAGAAGATATAGATATTATCAATTTTAATATTCTATTTATACTCTAATCTAGTATTATCTCGCTAATTCTAGAGTAAATCGGCTAGCGGATCTAGTTTGCTTCTATTATAGAGTATTTATAGTTTTTTATATAAAGCCTACTACTTCTTTAACTAGCGAATATATTTCTAGATAGCTTTATTCTCTATCTAGAGTTACTTAAGGTTAGCGAAAAAGTTTATCTTAGTTATAGATATAGGGTTAACCGAAAGGGTAGAAGACCCTAGGTTAAAGAAGTCTTCTAAGGTATATCGCTCCTAAATAGATATAGCTCGACGTATATTTACTATCTTTTCTTAGGTAGTTAGGGAGAGAAAGATTAGAACTATTAGGGAGAAGGTAACTAGGTAAGAGAAAGATAATAAAGATAGTATTCGATAAAAAAAGATCGATTAACTAGATAAAATAACTAGACTAATCCTTAAAGAGAGAAGGATTTAGATATATAAGGAAAACCCTTTTTATAAGGTCTATAAGTTATATAACCTATAACCGAGGGTCTATACGACTTTAGTATTGATTTAGCTCTAAATAGCTTTAAGCTTTATTAATACTATAATAAGGCTATATACCTAGTTAACTAAGTCCGCTTTTACTTCTATTTCTTATTAGCGGTATATAATTTACTATTTTCTCTCGCTAGAAATATAGTATTATATATAATAAGATAGAAGCCTTTAATAAGTTAATTTAATATACGATCCGATAGGCTTAGTAGGCTTCGTAAATCTATACGAAGTAGAGCTTTAATTAATAAAACCTATCGATATACTTTTTTCTCGGTAGAAGGGATTTTTAGTATAAAATTCTAGCTAGATTTACTACCCTAGGTTAGGGAGGGTATTAGGGTTCGAAAATAAATATTAACCTTCGAGAGTACCTAATTAAGGTAGAAAAGAACTAAACCGGTAGTAGCGAAACTATTTTTAATAGTCTTTAGTTTATATACCTTAATTTAGGCGGATAGATATACCTTAAGAAAATTAAGCTTATCGATATAGTTAATCCTAAGATATATCTTCGTTTCGACTATCCGATTATATAACTACTTTAATACCGTAGAACAGCTAATATTAAGTAGCTATAAAAAATACGAAAAATATATAAATATATAGATTAGAATAATATTATTTTTTCTATAGATTTAGTCGAATCTTAGAGTTAAATAGCTTCTATAACTATTAGGGACTAAAAACTAATACTATTTTTTTAACTATAAAAAAGTTAATAGAATAAAGTATTTTTTAAGCTATCGAAGCCTAATTTCGTTAGAAGTCTATCTATTTAGGCTTATTTCGAATCTCTAATTCTCTAGAAGATTATCGAACTAAGATTTAATAAAAACTTTACTTTTAAAAATACTATATAGAGAAAACGCCTAACCTAAAATATTTATATACTTAATATTAGTTATCTATTTATAATTTCTAGATTATAAAACTACTTACTAACTATAGTATTTAGCTTTTATAATTACTTTTATAGTTATAGTTAATCCTATTGTAAGATTAGTCTTATTAAAGTTATAAATATTATCCGAATCGATATTATTCTTAATAATAGTTTTTTATATAAATATAAACTATTTTCTAATGATTTTTAAGTCTTCGTATTTTATATATTTATAATTATAGTATTTCGAGAATCGGTTTAGGAGCGAATTAGTAGTATAGTAGGTAGTTAAATTAGTTATGTAGTTTTTTATAGATATATTTTAGGTTAGGTATATTACTCGCTTATATATATTACTCGCTTACCGAACTAGTTAGTTAAGTAACGTTAATCACTACCGGACCGATCATACTACCGAGCCGATCACCCAACGATTTTTCTACGCGTTTATCTCGCGTTATCTTTTTTAACTATCCACCATGCCATCACCTTGGGCCTAAACCGGCCGAAATTTGGTCGAACAAGAGGGGCGTATCCTATTAGCTATCTAGGCTATAGAAAAGGGGGATATGCCATTGATTCGTAGAGTAGCGCATTATTTTAACGTCCTATATACTACGCTTTATTAGCGGTTACGTAGGACCCCAAATCGCGTCGATATTCGCGCAAATAGCCATAAATTGACCTAAATCGAAGAGGAATTACTTATTAAGTAGATTATCTCCATGGATAATCGCGGAGGGGCCCTCCGACCATCGATAGTACGAGAAATAGCCAATTTATTGCTCTCGAAGCGCGGTTCGACCCCTATCTATACGGTCGGCTATAATTAGGTCAGAAAATTTATCCAACGGCACCCCGATCGGCTTAGATTATGCTTTTCCCGTCGCTATAGCTATAAAGGCGCGAAATAGGAGGATCCGAAGGTAATTCGGGAGTAGTTCGATACCGTGAAAGCGACGACTTAGCGATACGGGATTCTAGATAAAGATATTTACAACTTCGACGAAACTAGGTTCGCGATAGGCCTTACGGCTAGTACGAAAGTAATTATATAGGCTGAATATTATGGTCGGAGGGCTATTTTATAGCCCGGGAATCGCGAATAAGTTACTGCTATCGAAACTATAAATACGGCCGGATAGGCCCTCCCGCCTACTATTGTTTTCAAGGCCAAAACATATGATTTTGCATGGTTTTAGGACCTCCTAAATAACTAGCGTTTCGAAGTAAGCCTAAATAGATAGACGACCGATAAAATTGGCCTACGATAGCTACAAAAATTGTTTATTCCGACGACTAATAGTCGTAAGGTTAGGCGGTATCGGCTTCTAATTCTCGACGGACATAGTAGTTATTTAACCCCCTAATTCGACTAGATTTATGCTAAACACGATATTATACCAATCTATATGCTAGCGTATTTATCGCACCTATTATAGCCCCTCGATATAGGCTATTTTGCGCTATTAAAGCATGAATACGGTTTAATGGTCGATCAAAAAATACGGATACGTATCAATCATATCGACAAGATTGATTTCGTTATACTATACCCAAACGCACGAAACTAGGCCTATAAATCGGATACTATCAAAAATAGCTTCGTAGCTACCGGTTTAGTCCTAATTGATGCCGATTAGGTGCTTTCGAAGCTCAATATTACTATCGAAATACCCCCCCCCCCCCCCCCCCCCCCAAGCCGACCGTCTAGTTAGGGTAGTTTTTTCCTCCAAAAAACGCCCTAAATTAGCCACCACGTAGATCGTTTAGCATCTTCAATCAAAAGCCTACTACGCTATGCCCCAAATAGCCTAGTTCGGGCCCAATTTGGCCTATTTGAGAAGGCTTTACACAAGCGGGATAATAGGGTCACAAGTCTAACGAAAGAAAACCATAATTACCGGGCGGAGAATAAGAAAAAGAAACAGAAAAGGATACGTACGCATAGACGCATCGAACATCTATTAGGCCTATCAGTTTCGGAAGCTCTAGAGCTATCTAGGCCTAATAAGCAGCCTAATAATACGGTTCAGCCTATTCCGTAGGACCCGGTTTAGCCGGTTTAGCCCGCTACAGAACAACCGCGACGGCGTCAATTTATATGCTCTTTATGTAATTAGGTAGGGCATCGGTCAAATATATATAATCGGAGATAGTTTAGTTAATTTACTGGCGTTTTGGTAGGTAAAAATAGGTATAAACCGGAATATAGGTAGTTGGGTGATCGGCTCGGTAGTATGATCGGTCCGGTAGTGAATAACGTTAACTAACGTATTTAGTAAGCGAGTAACGTATATAAGTAAGTAATATACCTAACCTAAAATATATCTATAAAAAACTACTTAACTAATTTAACTACCTACTATACTACTAATTCGCTTCTAAACCCCTTAAAACCGAATATATTAAGAGGGTAGGGTCTTATTAGCTATCTAGGCTATAAAGAATTAAGAAATTACTGTTATTTATAAAGTAGCGCGTCGATTTAAAGTCCCTAAACCTACCTTACGCCGCCGCCTCCGAGGCGTCTCTTATCGCGTATCTTTACGCGCGAATAGCTATAATATAACCGAATTTAAAGAGAAAATAATTCGGAGATAGATTATCTTACTTAATAAACGTAGAGTAGCCCCTTAGCCTACTACTATACGAGAAACTACGAATCTTCTTCTTAAAGCCTATAGAACTACTTTAGTTTAAATAGTTAGGGAAAAATAGGTTTATAATTTTATAAAAAGATATTCCGAACTATTAAGCCGATTCTTAAGACGCTATAATTATAAATATACGAAATATAAAGACCTAAAAATTATTAAGGAATAATTTATATTTATATAAAAAACTATTATCGAGAATAGTATCGATTTAAATAATATTTATAACTTCAATAAGATCGGTTTCGCGATAGGATTAACTACGACTATAAAAATAATTACGAAGGCTAAATACTATAGTTAGCGAGTAGTTTTGTAACCTAGAAATCGCGAGTAGGTAACTAGTATTAAGTATATAAATACTTTAGGTTAGGCGCTTCTTTTATATATTATCTTTAAAAGTAAAGTTTTTATCGAATCTTAGTTCGATAACCTTTCGGAGGATTAGAGATTCGAAGTAAGTCTAAATAGATAGATCTCTAACGAAATTAGGCCTCGATAGCTTAAAAAATACGTTATTCTATCGACTTCTTTATAGTTAAAAAGATAGTATCGGTTTTTAGTCCTCGATAGTTATAGAAGCTATTTAACTCTTAAGGTTTAACTAAATCTATAAAGAAAATAATATTATTCTAATCTATATATCTATATACTTCTTATATCTTTTATAGCTACTCGATATCGGCTATTTTATAGTATTAAAATAATTATATAGTCGGATAGTCGAAATAAAGATATATTTTAGGATTAACTATATCGATAAACTTAATTTTCTTAAGGCGTATCTATCTACCTAAATTAAGGTATATAAACCGAAGACTATTAAAAATAGTTTCGTCGCTATCGGTTTAGTTTTTTTCTACCCTAATTAGGTACTCTCGAAGCTTAATATTTATTTTCGAACCTTAATACCCCCCCTAACCTAGGGTAGTAAATCTAGCTAGAATTTTATATTAAAAATCTCTTTTACCGAGAAAGAAGTACGTCGATAGGCTTTATTAATTAAAGCTCTACTTTATATAGGTTTACGAAGCCTACTAAGCCTATCGGATTATACGTTAAATTAACTTATTAAAGGCTTCTATCTTATTCTATATAACGCTATACTTATAGCGAGAGAAAATAGTAAATTACGTACCGCTAATAAGAAGTAGAAGCAAAAGTAGACTTATGTGATCCTGGAGGGAAACGAGTATGTTTTGGATTGCATGTACGGATACGTAGTATTATAGTATATACGGGCGGTGAAAATAGGAGCGGAAAGGGCAGAAAGGGGTGTATTTAGGGGCTAAAGGGTTCGGACGGGATTGTCCGGGCATGAATACGACCCGTAAATAACCGAAAAGGGGCTCTCGTTATCTTATCCTCCCCTACCGTCTCTAAACTCGTCCTCGAGTTCAATAAAATAGGGCATTGGGGAGATATATACGGCCGAGGGATCGCGAAAGTAGGCGAAAACAAATAGGTAGGGATAACAAATTTAGGCGCGAGGGGGGGGGGCAAACGTACGAGTATTAATAATATTGCATGAAATAGGGAAACGACGGGAAAAACGATAGAAAGTGCATCAATAAGCATAACGCGTAATTTAGGGGATATCCCCTACGGGAAAATAGCCGAACCTTCGCGGGAGGGCGAGAATAGTTTCGACAATAATTGTCGGGGTAAAAAAGTGCATAAATATAGGGTTACGGGCCTAGGAATATAGGGGGGGTACAAAATATGTAAATATGCTAGGTTTTAAGCGCGCGTATAGAAGACGCGTAGGGATAGCGATTGACAATATTCGGGATAGGCTAATTAGGTTCGAGGATCGAAAATAGCTAAAGATTAAGCAAACAAAGAACTATATAAGCGAATTTTAACGACGAATTAAAGGGTAGGATTAGGCGTAAGATTACGCGTTCTAATACGAATAAAGAAATTGGGAGGTTGATTTAGGTCCCCCTATATAGTATAAAGAAAGGGTATACCCTTTAGAAATCTCTCTTCCCTACCTTCTTATCTTCGTTCGGTTAGCACGCTTTACGCTATCTAACCTCTATTTCTATATTTCGGTAGCTTACTACTATCTACTATATATAAGTACTATCCCTATCGTACGTATATAGCTTACGGTATACGCGTATTAGACCTATTACGTATATCTATTGTTGTATTAAGAGGTCGCGAATATATTTATTGTTGTAGTCGCGTAGTTTCGTCAACTTTTACGTATTAATTAGGGCTAATAGATAATATCGTATAGTATTACGAACTCGCTTCGGCGGAACGCCTCGTAAGGCGCCGTCGTCGCCGTCTACGGTAAGAATACCCCGTAGGGAACTACGTACTCCTTCCTCGGCCTAGCGTAAGGGCCCTCGCGCGCCCCCGGTAATAGAGGCTACCGCGGATTCGGTCCTAGAAAGGGCCGAATCTATATATACGCCGTCCGCCGGGATAAGCGTCGCTATGCCTAAGGCTAGTAAGTTGTCCTTATAGTCGCTTTCGATGACTTTTAGATACTAATACTCGAAATAGGTACCTTATCGACCCTACCGTTCGGTCTTAATACCAACGGCAACCCCTTACTCGGTTTATTTACGACCGATCTCGAGCAAAAGATACTATACGCGCTAGTTCTACGCGATATAGACTAGCGAAATAGGGTAGCGAAGACCTATCGGTCTACTACTAATCGTTAGGCTACGTACGTATAGTAGTCTAGTCTAGTTGCGCCTAAGGGCTAGGCGTATAAGTAGTATAGGCGGTTAGCTAGCCCTTTTTCGAGCTACGCGGTATTAGTAGTCGATAGTTTGCTTATAGCCGATAGCTCGTACGGTTGCTACTAGTTTAATAGCGGTAGTAGGAAGTATTTATTCCGTAAGTTTTAGCCTATTTCGGATATTCGGATCGTTGCTAATAGTTATAGTAGGGCGTTTACTTCCGGATTTTATACGCCTAGTTCTAGAGGGGTAGAATCCGGACTATCTAGCCTTTTAGGCGGATTCGGAGGAGAAACGCGTTATACGCTCGAAAAAACGTAAGGTCGAGTCTATCCGGTATACCGATAAGGAGATATCCGGTACTACGCGTAAACCAAAGTCGATCTTACGTAGTAGTTCGCGTATTCGTAGTCGCTCGAAATCGCCTATACGCGCTAAATCGTCTATTTCTAAGGCTAAGGGTAGGAAGAATCTAGGTTAGGCGAAAAGGAAGGGGATTAGCGCTCTACTAGATCCGGTCTACGATAAGCGCTTTTACCGGTCGCCGCTAGACTATAAAGCCGCTAAAGCGGATCTACCTAATTTCGAAGCGTTACGTAGCTTCTTTCGGGCTAGTTTAGGTACTATCTAGCGTGCCTTATAGGATCGGTCTCTACTAGAGGCGCTATTAGTCGAGTCTAGGGAGTTAGATACTCCGGCTTTTTCGTCTAAGGAGGAGTAGGAGGTATCGGATAGGGGTAAATTCGCTTTCGAGGATAATAAGTAGGCTTAATAGGTATAAATAGGATCTAATATTTTTTTTTTTTTTTCTTAGGAAAAGGCTAGTTATTTTCGGGCGTTTTTAGGCGTTTTTAGTCCCGCTTAATAGCGAAGGTTAGAAGGATCCTTTAATTAATTTTGTCCTTCTTTTATTATTCCTTTATATTCGTAGGTTTTCGCGTTAGAATTACAACGGCGAAAGGAGCGTTAAACAACGCTTAGTCTCTAGGGTCGGCGTCCTAGCCTAGAGTTGTCTTAACTTTAGATTCTTCTTTAGTTTCGGAGTATTTAGGTTTAGATTCGTAATTATTTTCTTCCGAATCCTACTCTTTAGGGGGTTACCGCTTGTTTTTGGCTACGGTCGATTTTCTTTTTTTCGCGATTGCCTTCGATTTAGCGATAACGCGCTTTATAATTACTTCCTCCCCTACCGATTCGTAGCGTACGCCGATACGCTTAAATTCGTCCTATTCTTTCTAGGTAAATATAGATAAATCCGAATATATCGGTAGAGGTTTATTACTATTAAGGACCTTTCGTATCTCTTTAGGGCGCCTAATAGTTAGGCCTACCCTACGAAGGGCTACCTAAGACGCTGTAGATATCTATAGCGATTTAGGATTATCTACGTTAGCTTCTAGTAGCCTTAATCTATTAATAAGATATCGGAGGACGTAGCTATTAGGCTCCGATAGTATATAAGTTCCGAGCGGATAAGCTTAGATAATCCTATATAGGCCGAACTACTTACTCTCGAACTTCTTACCGCTCTTATTACGTATTAATACCTAGTCGCTAGGCTAGAAACTAGTCTTTTTTACTAATAAATCGCGAACCTTATTTCGCCGAATCGTACGAACTAGGAGGAGTTCGTTCGCTTTTATACGTATATTACTAATTGCTTATATACTTTCGAGGCGATTAGGCTAAGATTAGATACTTTCTATCGATTTATTACTAGGGATACGTAGATAGATATCGTATACTAAATAGAATAGGCTAAACTTCGTAACTATATATTTATAGACTCTTATAGCGAATAATACTTATTAAAGATATAGATCTTATGCTTTCGTAGGCTTATTTATAAGATATTTCGTAAGTATCTTACTAAGTATACCGTTTAGATTTTCTACCTTTCCGTTTATTTAGGGGTAGTAGGGAGTAGTCGTCTTATAATAGGCTTCGAGAAGGCGAATATAGAACCGGATAGTAGCTAATATAAGGTTTAGGCCGTTATCCGAGTAGATTTCGCGGAATACTCTATAGTAGACAAAGATATTATTATAAAGGAATTAGCTAAAGGCTTCTTTAGTCGTATCTAGGATAGCTTTCGTAACTAGCTACTTTATTACGTAGTCGATAGCTATAATAACCTAGCGATTACCGTTAAGCGTCGTTAGAAGGCGGCTAATAAGGTTAATTCCCTATTATTCGAAGGGTTAGATACTAGCTATAACTATATATTAGGCCGCTTCCTATTTAAGCCCCTTCTTTAAGCCCTACGATACTTAGCAATTTAGGTAAGTTTAGGCCGTTTCTTCTACGTCTTAACGTATCGTAGGCTACTATACCTAAGGGCGAATAACGCTATTTAACCCTAGGTACCTTAGATATCTAAACTCTCGGTATAGTTATCGTACTAAATCGCTACGAATAACTAGTTCTAAATATAGTATACGAACCCTATTATCGTAGGTAAAGGTAAGCTAGCGGTTACCTACTATTACGTCTCTAGATAAGCTATTAAGGTTACGAAAGCTTAGTCTCGGAGCGAATACTTTAATACTTTTTGTAAGTTTTCGGTCGGTCGGTAATACCTTTTCGTCGAGATATCGTACTATCGCCGCTAGCTACTTTTCTTCGGGAACGCCTCTAACGCTTCTTATAGTATTAATAGATATATCCTATATCGGTTAGGATTTTGATATATTTATAGGGCCTTCTTCGACGAAATCCGGCTATCTACTAATTATATTAGGGATAACTACTTCCGATCCCTTCCGATATTAAATATCTAGGTTATATTCCTAGAATTCGTCGACCTAGCGTACGAGCTACTTACTATAGGTCGTCGTAGTCTATAGATACTATAAACTCGTATAGTCGGTTACGACTATAGTACGTATACTATTTTCGATATAGCGGTTCTATAGGCGTAAGGCCTTTTTAATAGCTAATAGCTCTTTTTCGTATATAGGGTAATTTAATTCCGCCCCCTAAAGCTTACGCCTATCGAAAGAGATTAGATAGAGTACGCTATCTTCGCCTACCTAGAGAAGAATAAGTCCGATCGCCTATTCTAATACGTCGGTTTCGATCCGAAAAGGCTTTATTCTATCTAGCTATCTTAGGACTAAGGTATTAGTTAGTAGGTTTTTTAACCTTCGAAATATACTTTTATACGTAGTCGTCTAATTAATAGGTTAATACTTTTGTTTTCGAACGGTTTCGTCTACTTCCTTTAGGAGTTCGTAGAGTAGGACGTAAATCTTCGTAAAGTCTCTAATAAAACGGCGATAGTAAGTAGCTAATCCTAGGAACTAGCGTACTTTATAGATATTTCGTAGTATTAGCTAGTCGCGGATCGCTTTAATTTTAGCTTATAGCGGGTATACGCGACCGTTTCCGATAATATAACCGCAAAACTCTAAGCTCTCGGTTACGAACTCGTATTTCTCTAGTTTTACGTAGAGCTTCTACTCTTCTAGCAACGTTAATACTTAATCGAGATATTCGTAGTACTTCTCTATCGAGTTCGAGAAGACTAGGATATTATCTAGATATACAACGACGTATTAGCCTAGAAGTAGACGTAAGGTATCGTTTATAATCGTTTAGAACGTTACGAGGGTATTATATAGTCCGAATAGTATTATAAGCTACTCGTATTTACCCTACGTTATATTAAATATAGTTTTCGGGATCGAATTCGTGCCTATCCGGACCTACTAGTATCCGGACGCTAAATCGATTTTCGAGAGAACTTTCGCGGTACTAACTATATCTATAAGTTCTTATATTCTAGGGAGAGGATACCTATTCTTAGCCGTTATCTAATTAAGTATATAGTAGTCGATATATATTCGCTATTTACTATTAGGTTTTCTTACGAAGATAACTAGAAAGCCCTAGGGACTACTAGATAGTTAGATTAGTCCCTTTTTGATAAGGTCCTCGATCTACTATACTTATTCGTTTAACTTTTCGACGGATAACGGATAGGTATTAATATTTATAGGCGTCGTATCCCTAATTTCGATCTCGTAGGTAATAGGACGCTTAGGAGGAAGTCTATTAGGTAGTTTAGATAGAAATACCTTAGCGTATTTGTCTAGAATCGATTAAATACGAAGGTCTTAATACTTTTCGTCTTAAAACGGCTTCGTATCCTCTATCGCGCGGATAGCTATAAGGATAATTTCGGCGCTTTTTTTACGCGAGATACGTCTATATTGTTTTACCGATATTAGATTAAACCTTTCGACGCCTTTTACTAAGATATTTAGGGTCGGACGTAGAGAGATAATATATTTACTACTCGAATCGCTAATACTTATAGTCGAATACCTCTAATTAATACTAAGGTTATACTTTCGGAGGAAGTCTTAGCCGAAAACGAGCTCGTAATCTTCTATAGGTAGAATCTAGGTAGATATATATCTACGCTAAGTTCTTAGTCGTATTAGTAGTCGTATAAAGGCCTACGTAAAGAGTTAGCCCCTATTTAGTAGGTTTACCTTTATTAGTCGGCGGCTTCTTTTAATAGAGACGTTCGGACGTAGGCGATTAATTATCTCTATTAAGGCAAATATATAGGTCGTACTACTATCGAGTAGGGTAGAGATAGTCGGAGAGTCGGCCGATAGTCCGATCTTCGCGGAATAGAATATAAGGGAGTCGCTAATAATATTTAGGGCGGCTTTAATAACGTTAACGGCCGCTTCTACGTAAGGTCGAGACTTCTCCTCCTTCTACGCCTCTATAGTTAGGTCTAAGCAATCGATTTCGTATAATTAGGCGAAATCGCTTACTTACGAAGCCTTCTTTATACGGCCGACTAGGGCTTCGGAATCGGCTAGCCGTATTAGTTTTTTGATTTAGGCTTCTTGTCTAACGATCCGTCTTTGTCCTTCTTTTTGTCTTTGTCGAGTTTCGGGTAGTTTCGCTTTATATACCCCGGCTTTTTGTAGTAGAAGTACCTTCTCGAGTCGTTTTGATCCTCTTTCGATTTATCTCGAGAACCTTTAAGTACGTCTAGGTCTATAACGTTAGGATTACGGTTACTACGGCTATTCGTTCGGTCGATATAGCCGGAAATTATACCTCCCTACTTAAATTCGACGAATCGGCGGATAACTTCTAAAATAATCGTAGGCGGATAGCTTTCTTTAGCCTATCTCTTCTAGAGATAGGGGTAGGCCCTATCTTTTAGGTATTAGATTAATATTTCGGGAGGGATCGAGAGATAGCAATCGGTCGTAGCCTACTATAGGTTAATAGCGAAGTATTAGAAGGACTATTTAAGACCCTATTTTATATTCTTAAACTTCGCCTACCTCTTTTCGCGGCCGAGATACTCTATAAATTCCTCTTCGATCTATTCCCTATACTATCGCTATATTTCGACTTTCTTAGTATAATAGCTAACTACCTTATACGTATAGGCGGTCTATATATCGGCTACGTAATTAATTAGCCGGCTACTTACGGTTACGACCTTGTCTATATCCTTAGGTTCGGCGCCTACGTACTACGCGACCTCCGAGAAGTATCGTTCGTAGTCGCGAAGGTAGTTACGAGCGCTATTATCTCAGATTTTGCTACTATAGTTCTTAATTAGCCGGATATACTTAAGTATAAGCTTCTACGCGGTAGCTTAAGTAGTACTAACGTAAGTAGATATAGTAGTAGTTGGTTCTAGGGGCGGCGATAGGGCGGCCGACGGCGGTAGGACGCCTCCTATAGGGGCGTTCGCTACGGACCGAACCTAATTAGTAAATTCGAGCTCCTACGCGGTAGTATACTTAATTAGATTAGATATTCTAAGCTTATCCGTAGCCGTATACTAGGCCTTATAATAAATACCGGCGAGGAAAGGCGGGAGTAGATTAAGCGCTTCGTCGGTTCTAGGCGTAGTCGGACGCCGCTAAAGGGATAAAGTCTCTTAAGACATAGTAATAGACGATTAAATTTAATTAGATATAAATAAATTAGGATAGAACTTTGTGAATAGTTCTCTTCCTTAAGTCGATATCTCTCTTTCTTGTACTTTTCGGTCCGAGACTAACCGGATCGGACTAAAAAAGATACTCTTCTCCTATGTCTTAGCCGAAAGCAAGGGATTTTATCCTTATCTCGTATTCTATATCCTTTTTAGGTATAACCGCGGGGTTGTTAGGGTAATTAGTCCTAAATAGCCTATTGCGATAATATTAGGCGCCCCTAATTGCTTACCGCTAGTCGTAGTCGGACTATTTCGGAGAGAGACGCCGGGATACGGAGGGGAAAGGAAGGTAGGAAATCTACGAAACTTTTGCGGCTTCGACTAGTTAAGGTTAAAGGATCGTATTTAGGGGGAGGTACGTCGGATATATCTAGAGGTAACGGAGACGCATCGGTCGGTAGCGACCTCCCCCGACTATTCGTAGAAGAATAGTCGGTTAGGATATACTACTAGATATAATCCTAGAGGGAAACGAGTATGTTTTGGATTGCATATACGGATACGTAGTATTATAGTACATACGGGCGGTGAAAATAGGAACGGAAAGGGTAGAAAGGGGTACATTTAGGGGCTAAAGGGTTCGGACGGGATTGTCTGGGCATGAATACGACCCGTAAATAACCGAAAAGGGGCTCTCGTTATCTCACTTAGTTAACTAGATATATAGCCTACGAAGGGGATCTCTTAGTTCGAGAGGCTCGTAAACTACGTATAGAGCCTACTAAAGCCTAAAATAATAGGTCTAGTAAGTAGGGTTCGGAGGGTTTATAGCTATATATATAGGGCTAGAGGGGATATAGAATATATAGGCGCCTAGGGTATAGAAGGGAGATATATCTAGATAGAGAAGCTAGTTTAGTTTGATTAATTTTATAGTATTTTAGTTAGGATAAATATATTTAAATTTAGTAGATAGGGGTAGGTACGTTACTTACTTATATACGTTACTCGCTTACCGAATACGTTAGTTAATAAAAATACGCCGATCTTGATTACTAGGTACCCTATGACCTCGCTGACTGCTCTATAGCACCGTTATATCTATATCCGCGACCGCGACCGCGCCTCCACGCCACCTATACCCTCTACGCCCTCTAGGATTATATGATCCTCTGCTTTATTATATCCTGCCTGTGAATATGCTACAATTATGGAGGTGAGTCATATAAAAGCCGTGCGAGATAGTTGCGGAAGAGGCGGCGGATATTTAAATAAGCCTAGTTAAATAGGGGTAGATACCTAATCTCTAAGGCGGGAGGGTCGCCCTATTAGATCATTAACCCTATAAGTCGGGCCTATGACAGCAAGATCATTGACCCCTGGTCTAAAATAGATCTAATCACGAAGTCTGAGCTTAAGCGCCATTATAGAATGGCGGTAGCTAGAATAGAAAAGCCATACCTAGTAGGGGAAGCGGGTACGTATACGAGCATATACATCATGAACAATATGCATACCTTAACGCATGGCAAGCACCTAGCAGATATAAGATAGTTTAGACAGACGGGTGTGTATAAGAATATTGGGACCAAACCAGGTATAGATATTAGATGGAGCATTATATATTGACATGTCACATGGTTGTGGTTGTGGTCCGTGATTGGCAACAACGTGGCCTTTTTCCCCGGACGGCGATAAAAGCTCCCCGATAAAGTTGCATCTTCCCCTTAGGAGTCTTCCCAACAACGCGCACCCAGCAACCACCCAGTATCAAACAAAGACTATGGTAATCCCCCGTGGTACACAAATCTGGTGAAGCCATACCAACTCCTTTTACAGGCACAGACACCCCAACAACGACGCGCAAATGAGCGATTCGCAAAGAGCGAGGCCGCCAAAAGAGGCAAGGGGCCTTCAACCAAGGCCAAGCAAGCTTCCAAGTCACCCGTCTCTGCGAGCTGGGTTTGTATGTGATGGAAACCCCTATGACCATTGCCAAGTTAACCACATGCCCTAGTGATACTGGCCTTTGTCGTCTGCGGTGGTCTCATCCTAGAGCTCCTGAGGGTTGTCCCTGAAATCTGGTCTACCGTGGCTTCAATGCTTTCCCGGCTCACAGGATAGATCCTCTGCCTCCCTTTGAAGATACCCCAGTTGTCAGAGATGGATAGTCAACAGATCTGCGTCGGCAGTGCCAAATACAGTCCCCCTGCCTTGGCTACACCTATACCCGAAAATAGACCGAGAGACAAGGCCTAGCAAAGGACAAAGCGCAGATATTGGTTGCTCAGGAAGCGCCGGATGGATGGTTTGACGGCATATGACACAATTGTGCCCCGTGGATAAAAGAATTACGGACAAATCCATTTCATCACATTGCCTAAGCTACTTGGAAGGACTGGCAATCATGCAGCCTCCCTTTTCTTCTTCTTCCCCCGAGACCGAGAGAGCGCCGCCTTCTCGCCATCACCATCATCGGGCTTCTTCTTGCTTTTCTTCTTCTTCACGAGAGTGCCCTCGGCCGGAGTTCCCTCTAACTGGATCCGCTCGGACGCTCGCTGCATTCGCAGCCGCATCTGTTCCACGTTCTGCATCGCCTTTCTCATTTCGGCGTCACCCTCGTCACCGTGGGCCACGGCAGGGTCTCTATCGTCATTATTTCCCAGTGAAAGCTGGCGGAGGCCACTAGAGTCCACCTGAAGTAGAGATCGCTTAATACCAGTAGACCCAGTAGCAACCCCGGCCAAACTACTGTGTAACGGAGTGTCATCAGACCCAAATGTTTCATCGGTGGCAACCTCCATTTTCCTGGGAGATATCCGACGGCTCGCGAGGGAATCACGATTAACATGGCCCTGCTGTCCATCATCCAGTCTTAGGTCGACAATCGGGATTGAATCAATGTCCAATGTATCGCCATTGGTCGACCTGAACACGTCATGGAGCGGCGTAGACGTGCCTGATGAACCCCCGGAAGCAATATAGAATGGGTCATCCCTGAAACGTTCTCTCCGCTCATACTTTCTCCTTTCCAGTACGGATGGATCTTCGATCAGGCCGCCGACGGTGTTTTGGTACGACGGGCCGAGATGTATCTCAACAGGGGCCGTCTCGTACAACGGCCTTTTGACAGGCGGAGTGAAATCCGGGGTATAGTAAAAGTCCTGTAAGACATTGCGCGTTCCCGCATCCAACATCGAGCGGTTCACGTCGCGGAAAAGGCCCGGTAGGTCATCATGGAATGCCTCGTCTAGGCGCAGACTTGGAGGCAAAATCACTTTCTTCTGAGCACTAAGTGCTACGGGATTGAGTTCTAGGCCCTCGAACAAGCTGGGAACGATGGAGGCGAGTAGGAATGGCACCTCCTGTGTATCCGAGCGCATCGCCTCGGCACCCAAGCGGAGGACTTCCAGAAACTCAATGGCTCGCTCCTGAACATCTAGGTCCGGATGAGCGGCGAGAAGCTCGAGGAAGTCCACGACTCGAGCCAGCAGAAGAGACAATTCACTCTTCCACGTATCCCTGCCCTTCCAGCTGCGATTTAATTGGACAAACACCTTCGGTATCGCCTGCAGGAACAGTTGTAAAGTTCTCGGCGCCAAGGATGCATTAGAGGGGTAAATCAGGGATTGCAGCGTCCGGTCAGGCGACACGAGACATTCTGCATACTCACCAACCACCCACGCGACTGGGCCCAGAACATCGTTACCCACATTGAAGCCCGCTGGGAAAAGGATCGACCTATTGTCAACGAGCAGTAGTGACTCGGCCGCTCGGGTGGCCTCCGGACGTACTCCCCTCACGCGCACGGCGACATTGCGGATCTCTGACCCAATCCGAAACGCAACAGTCGTTCTCGAGCCGTTGATGGACCATTGGCCTGTTTGAGGCCGATGCTGATATTCATCCAGCCCCGAGGGTGGGAGTAGACTGACGAGTCTGACTAGAATGCCCACGTACCAGTCAAAGTCAATCATCTCAGCGTAGTTGCCCTGTGAGCAGATGTCTAGCACCCGGTTCACAACTTCGGTTCGGTATTCGCTGGGCAGGTCAATTGAGGTGCCAGGTCTTGCGTTGGATCCTGTTTGCTCCATGAAGCCGTCAGAAGCGAGGCGCGCAGATGAATCGGCTTCAAGATTGGCTTCAGGATTAAGAGAGGCTTTTGAACTTGACGAGGCCAGTTGAAGCTGATCAACCAACCGGTTCACCACTGTCTGAAGGGTATCACTAGTGACGATCCCGACAGTAAGCTCCAAAGCCTGCAAGCGAATGGATACGTCTGCGTCGTCTAGACAGTCCATGATCACATCTTGCTGCACAGACACGAGCATGGGATGTGTCGTGACGATACGGTTCAACGCAAGAAGTGCAACGTATTTGACTGTTCGTTTTCCGTCCAGAAGTCAGAAAGTGTGACCGGTATTGGGCAGATCAAGGGAGGCTCACGGTTAGGGTCTGAGTCTATGACTATCATTCCTCGTAGTTTACCCACGCACAACGTGGCAACTTCGTCTCTCTCCCGTAGGTCCTCCTCGCCATCAAGAATCCCACCCTGAATGATGCCATTGATGCACTCATACAGTAGTGACATAGCCGTGGTAGTCTGAATGATATTCGTCAACGGTCTCAGGAGCTTGCGTGTCAGTCGAGGCTCCAGCGGAGTCAAAGTTGCAAACTGAGACGATTAGAAAAAGAACCCCTCGCAGGAAAGAGATACACAAACCAGCTTGATGATCTTGATGGCCATCCAATTATTGCCGCTATCCACGAGCAGCTCGAAGAGTCGCGGTGCCAAGGGCAAAAAATCATGCGGCCGGCGCCAACCAAGTTCACAGACAACGTTGATGGCTGCCGTGGTCACACTTATATCTTCCTGGTCGTCCATCAGACGGTCCTTAATTTTAGGCCATGATGACTTGAGTGCTTCCGGGTATACCAATGCAAGCCGGTAGAGACACACAATCGTCTTTTTGCGTACTACGGGGCTTGAATGTGAGAGACGGGATAGTATATCCGGAAGCAGGGACATGGCTAGCGAAGGAGTGATGATATGCGGGAGGGTGACGAGGGGCAGGGACAAGCAGGGAATGCTGGGAGACACGATATCCTGTACACCAGTTAGATTGACCATGCTCAAGATGCAGCAGAGAGTGACCGGAATCAACCTTTTTGAGCATATTTGTAGCCAGCATCAGAACCTCCGTGTCCGGTCGGAAGCTTTGCACCGCGCCGAGATAGCCCACTCGTTTCTGTAGATATTTGGGAGAAGACATGACTTCCAGGACATTAAAGGCCGCCCATGACATGTCATATCCAAACATCTCCAGATAGATGAGCTTCAGAAGCGCCGTGGCCTTTTTATCTAGTCGGGTTCAGCATGCGGAGATAGCGGTTTGGGAAGGGGGGTTTGTCTACCCATGTCCTGCGATTTAATCTCGGCCTTGCACTCTCGCAGGCAATCCTGAACGTATTCATCCTCTCCACTTTTGTGAGTCCGGAGACCCTTGATCAGGTCGTAGAGAGACTTTTCGAACCTAGATGGCACCGTCAGTCGGGCAACAAGCAGATCACACCATTGGAAACATACATCCTGTTTCGACTCGCGCCGCGAGTGAGAGGATACCGAGGGCCAATATGGATGATATCACGGTGTATTAACGACAAGAAGCATGATCTCTCCAGCCCTGAGTTCGCTGGGGAGCTCAGTTGTTGGTAAACTGGGAAACTCGGAGTTCACGTGGGGAATTCAATTCGATAAGGATCACGGGACCGTGCATCCGGTGTAATCTACGGGGAGTTCTCCACTCTCCATATGCTCTCTGGTCTCTTCTTTCAGCACCCGTTCCCTTTCCCCTTTGTTTATCTCATTTTAAAGAACAGGGCAGACCCCATCCGAGAGTGATCATGGCCCTTGCCGAAGCCCGCGAGGCCAATGCCTCCGACCTGATCTCCGCCCTTCATCTTTCTCAACAGGCGCCCGCCCTCCTCGGCCACGATCCTGCGAATGCGGGAGTGACTTCATCCGCAGACACGGCTGAGGAGTATGGGCGGATTGAACAACTTCTCCTTGCTTGCCTTCGGACCGGGGATGATACGTCCGCCCACGCGGGTCTCGACCGTTTAAGCCATCGATTCGGTGCCTCGAACGAGAGAGTGATGGGCCTCTATGGCCTATACGAAGAAGCGACCGCAAGAGATCAGCCGGCCCTGGAGAAGTGCCTGGATGAATACGAAAAGATTCTTTCAGAGAATCCCCTCAATATGGTTCGTCGGGTCTAACCACTGAGAAAAATGGTGATCATGGGAAATATCTAACGGCCAACTTGGTATAGCCCATTATGAAGCGTCGGGTGGCTTTGCTGCGCTCGCTAAACCGGTTTTCTGATGCCATTGCCGCCCTCATCCAGCTCCTTGATGCCGTACCTACCGATGCCGAAGCCTGGTGCGAATTGGCAGACCTGTATCAATCCCAAGGCCTCGGTGCCCAAGCAATCTTCAGCCTCGAGGAGGCTCTGCTGATAGCCCCGAATTCCTGGAATGTATGACTGGGCCGTTCTCTTTATATTAGACTCGGACCTGAATTAACGCGACCAGATCCACGCCCGGCTTGGGGAACTTCTCTATGTCTGCGCCTTGTCTCCCGATGGCGATGCACACCGGCTTGCAGGCAAGTCGGTACAACACTTCTGCCGCAGCATTGAACTCTGCGACGATTACCTGCGGGGTTATTACGGATTGATTCTGGTACGTGTGAACAGAGGTCTATACACCTTCCTGTACTGATTTGACATCTCGACATCACAGGCTTCGTCGCACATGCTGGAAAAGGAGTATGCGCATGAGAAATCCTCAGATGCGGCTGTTCCTTCAAAGAAAACGCTTGCGCAATTGAAAAGACTCGGCCTTGAGAAACTCGGCGACATTGTCCGATCACGGTCGGTCGATGACCAGCATTGGGCATCCAGTCGGAGTGAACTCATTGCGGCCAAAGAACTGCTGAATCGATTTGAGAATTCACAACGATCATAATCATCGCCCAAGCGCTCTGAACAATTGGATACCCCTTCTATTTCATCTCTGTCATATCTGTAACTAATGCAATATGTGATTCGCTATACTCTGACTCACACACGCATAGTTGACTTGATCTAGGCCTAGAAGTATGGATCGTCTCACGCACCACCCGTGAGTTTCTGGAGCGTTCCGTAGACATGGTAGGTGATGATTATTGGGCATTGGGCAGCAGATCCATTTCGATGTCCAGGGAGGAAAGTAGTTACACCAACGCTAAAGTATGCCCAACCCAGCCCAATAGAAAAGGGAATTAGGCAGGCAAAGAACCGCACCTAAAAAAAGGGCGTCCGCCATTTTTCAAATGCCCTTCGAGACTTTTTATCCATACCGAACAACACATACGAAGAGACAGAGAGAGAGAGAGCTACAGCTATACACATACCCAACTATACACATATTTACCTATTTAGGATCCCCTGCGTAAGGGAGTCCAATCTAGCGGGGCACCAAGAGTCAATGCGCTTGCTCTTGCCCCCCCGCGTCCGCTTTGTTTTTTTAATTTTTAATTCTTTCTTTTTTTTCTTTTTTTTTTTTTTCCCTTTACCAGTGTCAATTCTATTCTCTCTTCCCCCGCCTGTCACCACCACCGGCTCACCAACTTGGGTGTTCCCCTCTCCTCGCTTTTCGTATATGCGAGTGAGAGTGAACCTGCACTGACCGAGTTGTATTCTTATTTGACTGGGAGCGTAAAATAAGAGGCTCTGTATTGGCTCTATGACGTATGTTTTTACCCTGTCCTCCTTTCCCTTCCCCCCCCTCTCTGCCTCTGCCGCTGCCTCTGCTTCTGCCACTGCACTGCCACTTTGCTTCTCTGTCTCTGATCTCTCTCCCTATCTCTCCCGAGAACCGCACACTAACATTCACCCTCCCAGGCTCCCTTCCAGGCTCAGCATCTCGATTGATTCCGCAGATCCGCACGGCTCGGATAGCTCTCTGACGGACGAGGAGGATTCCTCGGCCGACCAAGTATCTTCCCTGCCTTCAGACGGAAGCCATGAATACCGAGATTATGATGAGTGGGCACACCTGTCATTTCCAGATGAATTAAAACCGTCTGATTCAGCCTCTCGACCAAGGACCTCGCACCGCAACCGGTCGCTCCACCGTTCGCTCCACGGTTCGCTCCACGGTTCGCGCTCGGCTTCGGGCCGCCGCCAACCATCGCGCCGCCAAATGATTTCCGAACGCGAATCCCTGGGCCCTCGAGCCCGACGCCATTCTCCAGGGTCGCCCGACAGCGCGGATTCGGAGGAATATCCGGAAGCCTATGCGCGAAACCATCATGACCGTCGGTGGCCCCACGCCCCGGCTGCAGCAGGCTACGCGCCGAGCGTTTCTTCTGGCCCACCCTTCAACGCATATCCGCCGGGACATGCTCCCTACCCACACCTCAACGGCCCTCTGCCGTCTGACCAACTCATTCGCTTTGGCCACGCCAACCCGGCAGGTCAGCCGTATGGCCCTGCCCATGGCCCCTATCCGTATGGGGCTCAAGTACCATCGCCCGGCGCTCCTATATATCCCCCATTCTATGCGCAAGAACAAGCGCACCGACATCCTCGACAACCACCCCATTCACGAATCGATCCGCACAACCCTTCCCAAACCCCCATTCACCCCATGGGCGCTCAGGCCCCTTCGCCCTATGCGGGCTCCCCTTTCCACCACGAGATGATGCCATATATTCCCAATGCCTACTACAACTACCGCGATCCCTATTCTATGGTTCAGGGCATGATACCCCCTTCCTACTTCCCTTCGTATCCCCAGGTGCCTTCTCCGACTCCTCCGACTCCGCGGGAGGCAGCCTCATCCCCGGCTCCTCCACCTGCAGACGCTGCGAAGGATGAAGCGATTGCACGCCTGGAGAAGTTGATCCTGGACGAACGCACGGAACGCGAAAGCAAGGAAGCGGCCCGTCTGGCTGCGATCGAACGCGAGGCCGCCGAGGCCGCCGCCAAAGAGCAGCAGCTTGCGCATGACCGGAAAATTGCCGAGGAGGCTGCTATGCTGGCTCGCGCAGATGCTGAGAAGAAGGCCGCCGAAGATGCAGCTAAAGCGAAAGAAGAAGCCGAGAAAGCTGCCGCCGCTGCCGCCGCGGATGCCGCGGCAGCGGCAACGGCAGCAGCAACAGAGGCGGCAGCAGCAGCCGCAGCAGCCGCTGCAGAACCTCCGAGCAAACCTGCCCCGGAGAAGAAAAAGCCAATCAAATTCAAAGATGCCGTCGGTCGGAAATTCAGCTTTCCCTTTGAGCTGTGCAGCACATGGCAGGTAAGTAATTCCCTGATTTGCCCCTCCCGAGATTTCTATGTGCGGGCAGCGCATCTAACGTCTCCGTCTAGGGAATGGAAGATTTGATCAAACAGGCCTTCCTTCATATCGAGGTTATAGGGCCTCATGTTGCGGAGGGGCACTATGATCTTGTCGGCCCCAACGGCGATATCATTCTACCCCAAGTTTGGGAGACGGTGGTTGAGCCTGACTGGACGATTACCATGCACATGTGGCCGATCCCAGAGAAGCCGAAGGAGCCCGATCCACCTCCTGCGGCAGACCCGCCGCCTGCAAAACCTGATCCTGATCCTGCCCCTGCTGGAACGGAAAAAAAGAAGGATGGAGGTATGTGTCCTATTTCTCCCGCGAAAGACCCTTTGAAATCTCCTCGGGGACATTCCAAATGCTAATGACCATATTCAGGCAACAAGAAACCTAAAGCGAAAGGCGCCACTCCCATGGCAGGGGGTTTTACCACTTGGATGATGGGTGGTCGCAACCCCCCCAGGGTCAACAAGGCTCCCAAGGCTGAGAAAAAGGCTGAGCCAGCCGCCCAGTGATGAGTCAATGGGCGCATACTTTTGCACCTATTTCTCTCCCCTGCGTTGTATTGGCCACTTGGTACTTCTCCGTGCTGCCCTTGCCGCTCTTAGGGCGCGGGATAGTGAAGACCAGATCCCGGGGCATATGTTTACATTCCCATACCGCTTGGCCAGCGATTCGTCCCATGTGCAACTTCCAGTTTGGGTTTGTTCAACCGTCCGTCTACATGGAAGCCATTTACGGGCCTGCGCTAGAGACTTTAGGATCCATGTCATTCTTGGTCAAGCACACAGTGCTGTTCACTTTGAACCTTGCCATCTACTCCCAGGACACCCTCAATTTAGTCCCATACAAGCTATAAACCCAATGAAATACCCGTCAATATATTGAAAGATCTCGATTATGTAAAGATCTGCCTTCGTAAAACACTTTGGTAGCGTCCCATACAAAGCCGGTGTTCGATGTGTATAGTCATAAATCATCGCTGAGGTAGGAGCGGCTTCCACTCAATCTGCTCCTTCGCCTCATCACCAAGAAGATCCGGAGCCATATTGCTACTCTGCGGTGCTGCCGATGCGCCTTGGGCAGTATCCGAGACCGGACTCGGAACACTTTCTTGGGAGCTCAGTGCGAGCGGTTTCCGAGGCACAACCGGAGGCGATTTGATCATGGTTGGACTTGCACTCCAAGGCCCAGTAGACTCCGATTCATCAAATATTTGTTGCCGTGGGGGAGGCACGGGCTTCTTACTCATGCGAGCGTCTGCATTCTTTCCCATCATACCTGAGTCGGGTACCCAGTCAGGTTCGGTATCCAAAGAGAACGGGTTGGACTTGCGCTCAGGATTTGCGATAAACCTTTCTGCGGGTGGCTGTACCGTCGCCTTGACGGGAGCACCTGTTACATGAATTAGGCCTGTCGCTGTAAGATTCACACCATTGGGAACATACCTTGATCCAGCCACCATCTTGTTCGATCGGAGCTGGCTGGTGGCAATCCTGGCGCAATGGAGACTTGGGGAGTGCTATCTTCATCATCCAGGTCCAGGAGATGTACTGAACTGTTCCCAGAGAGGCCGTCATGCTGTTTCTCCTTATAAAGCAAACGTCTCAGACTATCTTTGAACCCAACATCGACAACATCGATCACGCAGTCAAACGTTGACCAGACCGGGCGGTGGTCAGAAACCCGCAAGTCGGCGGTCTGATATTGGGTTTGGCGGACATTAGACCCTCTCCATAGGACCCGATCACACCATGCAGGAATACGGGCCTTTTCGCTGCAGAAGAGTTAATATCTTCCCTGCTTGAGTGGGTGGCTCCTCTTACGAAGTGTCATAGTGATCTGTGCCGACATCGTATTTGTAGGTCGGAGCGAATGTTATAGGGCCCTCCGAATAAAACTGGAAAGCTCTTCCTGCAATCATTTGCAGATTCAACTGCTCTTGTTAGCGAGAAGAAGCTGACAGATACGGGAGATCAGGACCAACCTGGTCGTTGTCATAGAGTTTTTGAAAATCACCTTGCATGACGAGGTCTCTCACGATCTGATTTCCCAGTCCGATCCGATAGTTAAAATCGCCAAGCCAAATCACAGTGTCGTGGTCCGCGATGGATCGATTCCTTTGAAAACGTAGCCCTCGGTCGATAGTCTCGTAGTCCCTATTCCGCTCGTCGTAGTTCGCGAAACCGGCGGCTAAGTGGGCGGTGATAAAACAGATGCTCGTGTTGGAAAAATCAAACCGAATTGCGCAGCCACCCTTGTTGCCAGCGATTCCCGAAAGACCTGTCTGTGCAGCTGTCAGTTCAGTTGTGGCGATTTGGAATCGGAAAATCGTCTCACCTTTTTCACTGTGCCCTCGACATTCTTTATGTCCTTCAATGCATCTAGCTTCACGTAAATCATAAGTGCAGCGCCTACAAGCTGCCCGCTTCTCAACAGCACATATTTACTGGTTCCTTTCATCCTCGCGCGATTATTCAAACAGTGCTGAACAGCTTTTTCCCAAACTTTCCGGGTGCTCGGGTCGGTTGACATGATCTGTTGTGGACTTAGATCCACGATCTCCTGAAATCCGACAGCGAAGATCGTGGGGTCCTCATCGGCTTTATCCGCCTCGGGAAACAGCCATGGTGTAAGGTCAGCACCGGGACCTTCATCACGGCCGTTAACGTTGAAGCTACCCACCCAGAGCCGAATATGTTTGGTCGATGAATATTCCGAGGCACGCCGACTCAGCTCCTCGGTGACCAAATCATTCATTGGGTCATAGAGATAGACTGGTATTTGGTTTGCCAATCTACCCAGGAGAAGATCGATCGTCTTTTGACGTGCCTTGTCGGTAAAATTGTTGACATAGAGCCGAGTTGCGCTTTTGCGTGCATCCGCAAGCGCACCCGCAAGGGACATCTTCCCATGTCGCGTGAAAGAGGATTTGAGGGCGCCTGTTCCTGCATAAATTTTGGAAAGAGCATCGCCATTGTCAGCCCAGAGGGTTGAATGGCGCATCTGGATGTCCGAGCTCAGTCTCCCGCCTTGCTGTGATAGAAATGACTCTAATGCCATCGAACTGATGATGGTCTGAACCAAGTTTGTTCGGTCCAGGCAATCCAGACAGTTTGTCCGAAAAACTCCTTCCTGCTGCAGAATGACCGAAGAACTGCTGGCTAAGTCCTCTTTATCCTCGGCCGGTGTAGTGGAGCGAGAAGCGTCTTCCGACAGGAAGTATGCAAAGCCATCCAGAGAGTCGGCCAGCTCATACTTGATCTGGCTACTCGCTTCATACCCAGCGGGACCTCGTGTCTCAGCAAGAAAATCATATTCGGTGGTACGCAGAAGGCCACGGCGCTCAGATTTCACGGAGTCCTGTTTTTGTCTGAGTGAGCTCCTCGAGATGTGCTCACGGAACTTGGCCGTAAGCTCAGCTTCGCCACTTTTGAGCTGACTGAGCAGGTTGACCACATGCACCGCGCCGTATTGAAGCTCGAGAGTCTCAAAGTGTTGATTAAAGGCGTGCTGGGTGGCCTCACTTGAGCGCGTGATCTCGATCTTCTGCTGTCCCGGAATGAGGCCGGGGGCTTGCTCCCAGAAGATCGGCACGGAGCCCCGAACCTGGACATAGGAGAAGGCGATACCGGGTGGCACCCAAAGAATCATCTCGGTCTCTACAAAGTTGGCCACGTTGCCATCATCATCGATACCTCGGGAATTGAACCGCGTGCCAGCACGCCGAGACGATTGACGCGAGATGATGGTTAATAGAGATGGGAAATTGGTTCGCACCTGGGGTAGGATGGAGATAGTCGCAGGAACCTTGAGTGTACCGGCATAACCCCGGATGACACAGGTGAGAAGTTGAGACGCATCTAACTTGGCTCTGTCCGAAGGCGGCAAATGGCTTCGAAATAGAAGAAGGGGGTTAATCATATATGAATTCCAAAGCATGTCTTCATCTAGAGTGTCGATATCGAATGCCGCGGATTTCTCCGCTCTGATACATTGTCAGCCAAATATCACCTAAACCGGGGTATTGACTGTACCGGTTCTGTAAGCGATCGGTGAGGTCGAAGTTAAGACTGTAGTAAAAGCTTCCATCACCGAGCAGCTTTTTAAGGGCGAGAAAAGGGTGGTCGGTCACCACCTCCCTCCCTTCCCCACCAGCGCGCTCTTCGGCAGCGAACTGAGAGCTAGTCTCATAGTCTAAGCCGTACTCATACTCGGGGCGATTGAGACAATCTGTAGCTGTAAGAAAAAATAATAATATAGTTTTGCGGATGAGCGAGAAGACGTACAGAAACCAACGTTGTCGATCCTGGACACGGTTTCTCCGGGCCGCACAGTAGCAGCCTGGGAAGCGCCGGTGACCACACACACGAAGACATCTTCATTCAATGTAATCAGACCCAGGGTGCCATATCCAGCGCCAATCGGCCGGTAGCTCTCAATGTCCACGGATGAAATGTCCGAGAATTCAACCCGGCAGTGAGTAGCGGCCTTCGCCCCGGTATCGGTAGCGTTGTAGTGGAAGATCAAAACATGGTCGGTAGTCACCAACGCAATAGACCGTTGAGGATGATCTTGGCAGAAGACTCGGAGGTTGAACATGATCTGGAGAGCAAGTCGACCTGACACCACCTACCTTCCTCGCTACTGGTTCCCGACACGAGACAGTCGCAGCTATTTTCCCATGCACAAATTCGAGGAACAACCACAAGTAACCACAATAGTCACGTGTATAAGGCAGAAAAAATCGGTGTGCAATGGCCTAGCGTTTTGAAATAAAAACGGCGTGGTCATCTGCAGTCGTGGTTGTCTATATACGCGATTCGCACGGGGAATCCTTATCGGATGCTGACTCATCCATATCGCGTCTTGGTCTCTTTTTTTTTTCTTCCCCACGATCACGAATCATCAATCATCTCGCCATGGGTCTCGCCGCGCCTCGGAAGTATGGATTCTACCCAGCGCTATAATTATTGACCGTCTAACTGTCTATCCGTCTATAGGAAAACTAAAATCTCCCATGATCCAAACAATACGAAATGGGCCCGGGCCACGTCCGGCTTTGGGCATCGCATCATGAGTGCTCAGGGTTGGACACCCGGCAGTCGCCTTGGTGCTGAGAATGCCGCTCACGCCGACTTTTTGACTGCTGCCAGCACCTCGCACATCAAGGTGACCCTCAAGGATGATAATCTAGGCCTCGGTGCCCGTGCCGGACGGTTGGGTGAGCCGACCGGGCTCGATGCCTTCAAAGGATTGCTGGGTCGGTTGAACGGCAAAAGCGACGTCGAACTACAGCAAGATCAGCGGAAGCGGGACGATGTAGTACTTGCCCGATACGTCGCTATGAAATTTCCGGAGGTTCGATTCGTCCGAGGCGGACTATTGACCCAACAAAAACTCGACGCCCTTCCTCCCAAAGACGAAACACAGAAAACCGAAGCCAAGGCTGGTGGTAAAGAAGCCAGCGAGGTTGATTTCTCATCCAGCGACACGAGTACGGCGGCATGCAAATCCTCCAAATCCAAGTCCAAATCCAAGTTAAAGGATAAGTCGAAGGATAAGTCGAAGGATAAGTCCAAATCTTCCAAGGAATCTCGCTCCGAAGGGAAGGACGCAGAGAGTTCGTCTATCTCCGAGTTAAAGAAGAAAAAGAAGTCGAAGAAGAGAAAGGCGGATGCGGCGGAGGATTCCGAGGAGTCCCAACCCGAGTCGTCAAGCAGTACCACAGCCAATACAGTTAAGGTTTCAACGGTACGAGAGCGCCTGCCTATCGGGAGGCACGTTTTCCGAGGACGGCATATTGCACAGAAGAAAAAAGCGCTCTTGGATGACAAGTCCCTCAACGAGGTATGCTATTTGAGATGGACACGGTACTGAATCACGCTAACGGGTAACAGATTTTCATGGTCAAAGCAAAGGCATAGACCCTGGTTTGCATTGCATTTATTTAGAGGGACATTATTACACATGGGGCATGGTGTTGGGCGTAAATGATTCTACAAGACATTCTCGATTAGTTACATTCCACAGATCCTATCTCTTTAGCCATCTACCTACCCTGGTATAAGAGTATATAGTGCATAGTATCTTAAGGCAGGTTCCAACTGAGCAGAACCCGGGATTAGTCATGATCTCTGAATTTTAGCTGGTCCCGCTCAGCTGGAACCCGCCTTAACAGGTACTGTACCTGACCTGACTACATACAGTAGGAACTGTTCGCAGCCGATTACTTAATCCATCTTGTTCGGGCTCGACGTCATCCTATCGATTCTCCCTTGTGACCGGGGAGCTATTCGTGTTCACTCTTCGCCATCCATCCTGCTGTAGGACCTAGGACCTCGTTATGAACGGCCACGTTCAGTCCGGATGTGGACCTGGCACTTCGGTGCGCCCTCCCTCGCGTGTCGAGAATGCTGACAGGAAACGGTATGCTCCTCCTAGCGTGCGTCCCGTTCCACTGGAAACTGACGGCTCTTCCAGCATTCATTGGGCACCGCTAAACATCGGTCTTGAGCGGCGCCTACAGACCTTTATCGTTCTGTGCCATACCCTGACTATCGCTATTTTCTTGACCGGTTTCTTCTTCACGTGTGCCATTCCCCTATTCTGGCCTCTTTTGTTGCCGTACCTGGTTTACATCACTCTGTTCTCGACGGCGGCCGCGTCCGGGGAGCTTAAGGGCCGAAGTCTCCTCTTGCGTTCGCTTCCAGTGTGGTCCCTCTATGCATCCTACTTTCCTGCCCGTCTGCACCGTGAGGAGTCTCTTCCTCCGACGAAGAAGTATATATTTGGCTACCACCCCCATGGCATCATTTCACATGGCGCATTCGCCGCATTCGGGACCGAAGCTTTGGGTTTCTCCAAGCTTTTCCCAGGCATTACCAACACCCTCTTGACACTGGATTCAAACTTTCGAATTCCGTTTTATCGAGAATATGCACTTGCCATGGGGCTGGCGAGTGTGTCGAGGGAATCGTGCGAGAATCTTTTGACCAAAGGCGGCGCGAATAACGAAGGAATGGGTCGCGCAATTACAATTGTTATTGGCGGGGCTCGCGAATCACTCAACGCCCGGCCGCATTCTTTGCGGTTGGTCCTGAAACGGCGCAAAGGATTCGTCAAGCTTGCCATTCGAACTGGTGCTGACCTAGTTCCGGTCTTGGCGTTTGGAGAAAATGACCTTTACGAACAAGTGTATTCTGATGAACATCCGATCATCCATAAAATCCAAATGCTGGTCAAGCAAACGATGGGTTTTACCATTCCCTTATTCCATGCCCGCGGAGTCTTCAACTATGATGTCGGACTGATGCCCTACCGCCGTCCCTTGAATATCGTGGTCGGGCGGCCTATCCCGGTGATGCAGCAGCAGAACCGTGACAAAATCAATGACAGCTACATTGATGAGCTTCATTCAAAATATGTTCAGGAGCTACAGCGTCTATGGGATCAATGGAAAGACGTCTATGCCAAGGACAGGGCGGGCGAACTTGAGATCATTTCATGATCATCTATCTCGACGGCCACGAGCGGATCCGGTATCCTCGTGCTTGCGACTGGCCTCACGGAAAATACTACTATGTTCATCACTCACTCTTACAAACGTTGCGCTCTTGTATTTTATAGAGATGTTTATTAAAATATCTGGGTAGCATATACATATTTGCCGTTTGAAAGAATGGAATGGACTTCCAATTCAACGTCATTTACTGGGGCGCCGACAAACCACAGAAAGATCAAGTTCTCGAAAAAGAAAAAGAAAAAAAAAAAACATCTGGCAGAGCGAAAACAGATGGCTAGGGGTATCAGATCAACGGTAAGTGGGAAGCGTCAACATAAAGTACAAAAGCATAGGAGGCGCATTGTGGCCCGTCAGGTTTGGGGAGAGCCAAGGGCAGCACCATCCGTAGGAAGAGGTGTTGGGTTCAAGCCTGCTACCTCCGCCGACGACGACACTCGACGACTGTCGTTGGGTGAAATTCGGACGTTGCCCATGGCGTTCTTCTCGAGGTGGCCACTTTCCACCCGACCTTGGATCATTTCATCCAACATCCTGGACACCTCGTCCATGTTCTTTCTCCGGTCTTCTTCTTTCTCGCCTGACTTCGTAGGTGGTGCAGGCGGGCTTGCGGCTTTCTGGGCCATGTCACTGGTCCCCCGTGGACTGTTACGACCGGAACTAGTTGCATCTGCTTTGGGCTTCATTTCCGGCAACTGCGATTCATTGGTCACGGCAGCCAGGTCTCGGTGTCGCGCGGCCGAGCGAAGAGCAGCCAGCATTCGGTCCTTGTCGTCGAGCTGAATCCGGAGCTCATTGATCTCCATGTCCTTCTCGCGAACTAGGGCCATCACGTCCGGGTGCTCGGCAATTGTCGCATTTCCGGTTTTGAGCCCCATCGACATTCGCGAGTGGCTAGAACGTCTAGCTTGGAGCAGCCGGCGCTCGAGGGTTGAGATGTATCGATTCTTGTCGCTCAAATCCGCCTGCAATGCGGTGACCTGTCGCTGCAGGCTGGCTTTGCCGTCACCGAATTCGCCCAGGTCGTCGTCTTCTTCATTGCCGAATGAACCGCCCGAGAAGGGCATCGCTCCTAGAGGTTCGTTGCTGTTGACGGACATGAATGAAATAGGCCGTATGGAGGAATGGCCAGCCCCCAACGTGGATTGACTGGCTGACGAACGCAATGAGCGGGTTCCTGATTCCGCAGCCGACATCCTCGAAAGCCGACCGAATGCAGCAGACAGGCTGCCGTGGCTGTTCACCCCGGTGGACTTGGAGCTCAGAATCAACCGATTAAGATGCTCGATGCGTTCTTTCAGCGCCGTCCGAGCCAGCTGCATCTCTAGCACCTGCTCCTCATGGCGAGCCTGGGCCTCTTTTTCAAACTGCTGTTCATCCCACTTCATCTCTTTCTCCGCCTGGGCCTTGGCCTGCGTGTCGAGCTGGCCCCGAAGAGCCTGGATCTCCATACGATATCGTTCAAGCAACACGCGGCTCCCAGCGTCTCCACCACCGCTGCCGTAGGCTTCTTCAGCCTTCTTCGCGTGGCTGACGATATTATTCTTTGCTCGAGCAGCAAATTTCAGCGTGTTGAGGGTTTCGCCCGTGTGCGCATTGACACTAGACACCATTTGGACCGTACAAAGAATACTCACGAGGGAATTACCCGACAAAGCGGGTTGTAACAGTCTTGTCAACTTGCTGTCCCGATAAGGTAAGTGTCGGCCCTCTCGGTCAATCGGGTTGCCTTGTTTATCCTTGTTTTCCGAGAGCTTGGAGATGATGTTGCCCAGGGTCAGCAAGCTCTTATTGATATGAGCGCCTTCGGCGCGACGCTCTTTGTCATCGGCTGCCCGCTCCGAACCAGCAAGATCGATCAAGCTTAACGTGGACACACGCACGCCACCAGGGGCAATACCAGATCGCTTGTCCTGCGAATTTCCCGCCGGTACCCGCTCTCGACTCTCGACGACGATTTGGACGACTGCATGACTTCGAGAACTGCGAGAATTGAATTGAGTGCTACTCGTTCGCCGGGCGTGGTCTCCTCTCGCAATGACTCGAAGAAGCTGGGTCGGACTCTGTACGATCTCTTCCTTCAGCGGCGTCGCATAGACGCCTCGTTTGCTGTCCTCGCGTAGTTTGATTTCTTCCTGCTGCGGGACTGCCGCACCCCCTCCATTGGCAACAGGAGCGGAAAGAAGGTCATGGATCTTCTCGTTGTAGATCTCCAGGTAGCTCACTCGAAGCAAGAATTCCCGATGAGGGGTCTCACGAATAAAGGAAAAGATGTCCGTGATGGCTAGCGGGATGACACCCGGGGAAGTCGCAGTTCCCTGCATCGAGAAGGTCTTGCCGGTTCCTGTCATACCGTAGGCAAAGACGGTACCATGATAACCTTCCATGACCCGTCGAACCAGACGTTTTGCCGCCGAGTCATAGACTTTGGCATTATTTTCATGCGTTGTGAAAACGTTATCTTGGACGTGGTCAGTTCTCCATTGCAGTTAGTTCAGGGAGGAAATATACGCACCATAGTAATAATCGCCCCCTTCTTTACCTCGGTAGGAAATGAGACTTTGGCGCCCATCGACCGCCCATTCGCCATGGTTTCGCGACGTCTCTCCTCCATTGCCATCGGGTCGCACACGGACACTGACAAGGACGTTGCCCTTGGTTTCCTTTGGTTTAGAATTACTCTTGCTTGTTCCCGTTACATCATCTGCATCCTCGAATGTCGTTGCACTGGTTGAGACAGATCCCTGAGCAGATGAGCTTCTGCTATGTGCCGGGGACGCTTCGGGGTCCCGCGCATCTGCCAAAATCGACTTTCCGTCCGCACTTCCATTTAGCAGTGACGGAGTCTTCGAGCTTCGGTAGCTGCTAGTGGTACCGGTACTGAGCCGTGACCCCTGTTTGGGCTTCACACTCCCCGGCGTGGCGGTGCCGGGAATCCCAGAGATCGATGATGCCGTTGAAGGCCGACGTGTAGCGTTTGGGGGTTGCGGGAAGGATGCGATACTGATGGTGCGACGTAAGGATTTATCAGGGCTACTGGGCGCCAGTCCACTTGATGCCGATCGGACCGCGCTCAGGTTTGACGTCGAATTGGAATTGGAGAGAGGGGACCGGGCGAGTGATGGCTTCGGGCTTGACGGTGCCCGCAGCTTGGACAGTTGGTACGGAGAGGCGGCCCGAGGAGTATCGGGAGCTGGAGTGCTCTTTCGCGCTTTGGGGTTGGGGAGAGGCGGTAGCGAGCCATCAGGAGGGTTTGTAGCTGGCCGCGACGGTTGAGGTAATGCTGACGTGGAGGCCATGTTCATATCAAGAAGAGAGAGGGGTCTTCTCCCTAGGATGTCAGTTCAGTGGCAGACGAGGGCACGAAACGGCCATGCGGGACTATGTGGACGTAGATCGTTTTGCGCGTCAGGTCGTTCTATTCGTTTCGATGCTGTATTCCACGCGATTAGCCCAAGCCGAAGAGGTTAAAGATTATGAGTTCGACGTGAGAGCGCGGGGAGGAAGATGCATTAAAACAGCCGGGGAAGCAGGCGTGTTTTTTTCTGAGATACACAGCGATTCGGGTTTGTGAGCTTACAGATTCCAACATGCGTTGCGATCACGACGGACGCGGAAGGCCACGAAGCGCCACTGCCGCTGTAGGTAGCCGTGTAAAAGGATAGACAATAGACCTGAAGGTTGAAGCTAGAGAGGACAAGAGATGGGGGGAAAGGTATAGGGTGATGAGAAATCAGAGAAGGAAGAATGAGAAGTCCCCCGCAGCCGGGAAAAGAATGTTTTTATCTTTCTATCTTTCTATCTTTCTATATTAATGAATTACATTGTATTTTGCTCCCCTTCTACACTTTTCCTCCCTGTATTGATATGGCACTTGCATACGCCTGTCGAAAATCCCCCTCCAAGGTTACATAGGTACAAGGGGAAACTTGTGCCCTTGTTCCTTTTGTGCTCCTCTAGGGCCGGATCGAGTGCTGTACGTGCACCGGAGAAAAGGGGCACCGGGAAAGAAATGGAGACTAAAACAGACAATCACGGCCTAAGTCTAGAAGGAGTCAAGGCGTGTTCCTGGCCCTCGAGGGTTGAAGCTTGTATCCAATGATGAACGAGATAGTGGAGGACCGTCGTTCGGGGGGACCAGAAGAAGCGAAAAAAGGGGGCGAATCATTTCGTTGAATCACGGTGGATCCGTCCATTATTCGGGTCTTTTTGGGTCTTTTTGGGTCTTTTTGAGTCTATTTGGATCCTCTGTTTCCTCTGCTTGGCGAGTCCGAGGAACTCTTGTTCGAACATGTCCATGTGCAACAGCCCACGACGTCGATCCTTATTTCGAATCTCACTGAGTGGGGATCTAGGAACCCAAGGTGCAATGTGAGGGCCGTCCAATAGATCGAATGCAAGGAGTACATACTCGTTAGCCAGGGTGGGTCGTCTGGTGAAGGGTACAGTAACTCTGATATGACAGCAGATCGTGCGGGATGTCAATGTCCTCTGTACCATCTCCACTATGAGCTGTCAACCCTGTACGGACTAGATAGGGAATAGTCGCTGCATTTGCATGCATAGCGTAGAACTGGTCCGATATAAAATGTACGAGAGTCGGTCAGTCTCAATGCACGACACAACGGGAAGGGTAGGGAAAACAGCTACAGTCTACAATCCCCCCCCCCCCGACCGAGAAAGACAGAAAAAGGGAAGATAGTCATCATTTCATAGCGCCAAAGTCCAGTTGCCGCGCCGCGTTTTTGAACAGCCCGTCGTCGATCTCGCCCCCTCGCCGGCCCAGGTCGTCGCCCATCTTTTTAGCTCCAGACTTTTGCGGGAGATCTTCATTCTTAGTCGGCCGGGGTTCGATCGTCCACCATGGGTGTCGCAAGACTTGCACGGCAGTGCTTCGCTTACGAGGGTCCAATGCACACATCGACATCAGTAAGTCGGCTCCTACAGGGCCCGCGGTAGGGAAGGTGCGCAGGAAGAACTCTCGGCCCTGCAATGGAACTAGGTGGTTGTTGTCCGGCGGGAGGTAGTTGGGCAGATCCGTGACCCCTGGCCAATTCTCCTCTGTCGGAGTACCAAAGGCTTCGCAAATCTTCGTGACTTGATCTACGTCAGTGTTGCCGGGCACGAAGGGAATGCGCAGGAGTAACTCTGCAAAGACCATGCCCATCGACCAGACGTCTACTGCGCCCGAGTACTGCCGTGCCCCGTAAAGCAATTCGGGAGGACGATACCAACGAGTAATGACCTGGTGGGTCATGTTGGGATATGGATCCGCAAAGGATCGGGCTAAACCGAAATCTGCCAGTTTGACCTCGCCGTCAGAGGCGATAAGCAAGTTGTTGGGCTTGATATCCCGGTGTAGTATGAAATTTTCATGGCAGAACCACACACCCCGAGCCAGCATGCCCATCCAGGCCTTCACATCGGCTACGCCGTAGTGAGTGTCGTGGTCTTTGATGAGCATCTCCAGATCTCCTCGTGGGAGAAATTCCAAGACCAGATTGAGGTTTTGGTCCTTGGAAGAAAACACGTCGTGAAGGGCAATGACATTTGGATGTGACAGCTCTTGAAGATATTTGACTTCTCGAATCGCGTCCATGGTGAGTCCATCCTTGTATTCGGCATTGACCTTAATCTTCTTAATTGCGACGTAGGAGGATGGATTGTCGCGGAGGTATCCGAGGTAGACTATGGCATATGTACCTTCACCTAATCTTTTGTCTGCATCTCTCGTTAGTCACGAAAACCCGTCATTGCCGATCTGGTACACCCAACTGACCCTTAACATATTTCCGTCGTACGTCATCGTTTAGCTGTTCGGTGAGTTCACGGTCTGCGCTGTAGGCGGACGTCGCCGTGGCTACCGAGCCAGACGCATTTTGAGCCGCGGCAGCTCTTAGCCTGAGAGCGGCGTTGGGCGATGATACCGTCACCGAAGGGGAGCGCGAGGCAAACGGTGAGACCGCCATCTCCGGCAATGCAGGGTGAATGCAGACCCCGTGGTCTCGAAATAAGAGGCCTGAAAGAACACGGAACTTCCAGTCAGCCAAGAAGGCCGTAGAGAGACAGCTAACGAGAAGTCATTGTGTGAACGTTGAAATGTGAAGGCAGTAGTTGAATGCTTAAGCTCGGAGTATCGTTGATCCCGAGGGAGTGTCTCCGAAATTTCCAGCACCGACAAAGCCGCAAACACGGCCGTTTCAATCCTTTTCACCGCTCCATCCCTCAATTCTCTACTTGGCGCTTCCCACGTCTCTCGGGGTACAAAATTTGGTCCTGATCTATTCGGTTCTGATTTTTTGCATCACATAGACAGTCAGTGATTGCGGAATCGTGCCCGCAACAAGCACCGGGACCGTCATGGCGATGCGCAACCCGCAACTACGCGGGCTCCCGTCTCGAATTATCCAGTCTGTTAGCCTCTCGCAGCAATGCATTCGCCATTTACACCGAAAAGTGACGCCTTCGGTGCCCTCCCCGACTGCCTTCGTCCCCGATGTCCAGACCTTCCTCACCTTGATCGGCCAGGAAATGTCGAAGCACGCGAGCAAAATTCCAGCATGGGAGCAACTTTTCACCCTCAGCTCCACCCAGCTCCGGGAAGCCGGCATTGAGAATGCTCGCCAGCGACGATATCTTATTCGAAAGCGAGAAAAGTTCAGGAATGGACTGTACGGTCCCGGAGGAGACCTGGAACAAGTTGTCGATGGCGTCGCCCAGTTGCGGGTGGTTGAAGTTCCCAACGAATTTACACAGCAGGGTCAAGGCCACGCTGCACCATCCTCGTCTGCGACATTGATGCCGGGTATGAAGAAGGCCATCGTGAACCTCGCCCCCGGTGCCACCGAATACAGGCACACGGCATCCGCACAGTTGAAGAAGTTTGCGCATATGAAGATCCATCGCGGCTCAAAGATCATGGGCCCGTACCTTCAGCCAGTGAAGGGAAGTCACGGCTCTGCTGCAACGATTACCGTCCAGGAGGGCATGTGGGAAGATAAGCGAGGGCAGAAGGTCGACGGTGGTGAACGACGACGGGTAGAAGTCAGAGCGAAGAAGCGACTGGAGGAGCGGAGGAAAGCAGCGTAGGGTGATGGAGTGTCGTTTCTTGCATATCTCTTAAGCCCCTGACGGACTTGTGTGTTTTTCTATCTGCAATGTACTATATATATACTACTCTCGCACCCATGAGCCTTCTCGGACATTTACCTTGAACTGATTCAATGGAGGCTGACATCAGGTCTGATTTGATCATCTTGAATCGTGTTTGATTATAAGTAGATATGGTATATGTCTTAACAAAAACGGCGAGGATTGGCTCGATCACAAGGCGGGAGAAAGGAGCAGGAAAGATGCTAATGTACCAATGGGTACAATCATTCTAAGGCGTCGGGACAGAGTGCGAGGAAGGTCATTAAGTGTAATAGGGCCACTTGCGCAAAATAGAAAAGAGTCTTTTTGTGTCTTCGTGGAGTTGCTAAAACGCAACTGTCTATGCCTTGGCTCCACGCTTCTCGTAGCACACGAATGACTTGCCCAGGGGCTTGGAGAACAGCGACTGCGGACTCTGTTAGTACTCGAGTGCCCATCGAGTGCATTACACAAAGAGTGACTTACCGAGTAATCCGTCTCGGGGATGTTGTTGGTACCGGGAGGGTTAGAGAACTTGAACTCCCTCACCAGTGCGGCCAGGATAGTACCCAGTTGCACGTAGGCAAATTGTTCACCGATGCAACGATGGCGGCCGGCGCCGAAAGGAAGGTAAGGGCTGTTGGTGCCCTTGCTGACCAGACCGTAACCGTAGTCGATCTGTTCGCCGTCTTCATCCTTGGCATCGTCCTTGGCCGTCGCGTCCTCGTCCCAGCGGTGGGGGTTCCACTTCAGAGGATCCGGGAAGAATTCCTCGGACCTGGCAGTCACACCTGGGGAAGAGAGCACATTGTGGCTGGTGGGAATAACGTACGGAGTTCCTTCCACAGGCATGGGATTCTTGACGGCGCGGATGATTGAGTGGATCGGGGCGTGAATGCGGAGGGTCTCCTTGATCACCTTGGCATGCAGGTCCAGTTTCTGGAGGCTCTCGTAGGTAAGAGGGGGAAGATCAGAACCCAGGACTCGGAGCTGCTCTTGGTAGAGCTCCTCCATGATCTCAGGGCAGGTAGCCATACGCAAAACGATCCAGGAAGCGGTGGAAGACGAAGAATGTTGGCCCGCCATCAGCAACGCAATCATCATATGCGCAACTTCTTCATCAGGAATCGGGGAACCGTTCTTATAGACGCACGACATCAGATTCCAGACCATGTCCTCGGAATCTTTCTTGCCACCGGCCTCACGACGCTGACGAATAATATCCATGTATGTCTCAGTCAGTTTCTGCTGCGCAGCATCACGCTTGCGGTTGTGGGGAAGCGGTGCCCAGGGCAACATGAAGTTGATAGGAGCGAAGCCCTTGTCGAGATCGTGGTACATCTCCGCGAAGGTTGAGTCGAACCGATCCCGAACCTCCTTACCCTGGAGCGAGCGCGAAGCAGTGTAAATGGTGATTTCGGCGATGTTCTTGGTGACGTCGAAGGTACCCTTGGGTTCCTTGAATGCGGGAGCAGTCTTGATGAATTGATCCACCTCGTTGGTGATCAAGGTAACGTACGATCGAAGCGCTTCAGAGGTGAGGCCAAATTTGACGAACTATACCCGATTGATCAGCATCCAATTCCGAGGGTTCTCGATCCCAACACGAGTCATCTTTCTACCTTCTTCTGCTCCATGAGTTTGGAGTTGGGGCAGTCGTAGACCACGTTGCTCCCAAAGACCGGGGTGGTAAGTGGCGAGTACACTTCCTCGGCGCAAACGTCGCGAAGCTTGCCATTTAGGATAAAATCGTTGCCTTTGGTGCCCAGATAAACCGTGGTCTTCTTGCCGAGGAGAACGAACGTGAAAATATCGCCATACTGCGAATGTTGCCATTAGTGACTGTCGAGAGATCTTCCAGGGCAAGCGGGGAGGAAACTGGATACCTTCGCACGAGCGTCGAAGAAGAACTTGTAGGGGTCAATTCCATAGCTAATGGTGCTACCAACAAAGGGGAACCAATGGAAAACCACAGGGGGCTCGTGGGGGTTCTTGAACAGCAACTGACGCAGGACGTTGACAACGACAGATAGGGAGACGAAGGATAGCGCGCCGACGAGAGCGAGAGTCCAGATAGACTGAGTCGAGCAGCGCTCGCAGAACAAGTCAATAAAACTAGAGAAGAGACCCATGGCGAGAAAGGCACCCTCCAAGGAGATGAGAAAGGATGTGGGAGGAGGCACGTTTGGAAGGGGGTAAAATTATAATCTCCGCTGTCATTCGCGGTGAGCGCAAGAGCGCAATAGTGAGGGACCCGCCCCCTGTTCCTTAGTCTTCGTGGCCTCGATCTTCTTTTTGTTTTTGCTTTTGAATCTGGGTTGATTGATTTTATGACATTCCCACTTTCGTCCCCTTTCTTTTTTCTTTTCTTAAAAAGAACTCATTTGAATAGCTACATCCATGGCTATACTCAGTACTTCGTACATCTACTGGGACCCAATGACATGATGCAGAGTAGTTTTTATCGTCACGCCACTTCGGTGCCCCTAGGGATCGTACTAACATAACACTATACACAGTTTCCTTCCCTTATTACGCAGCTTTCCCAATATTCCTGAACCCTCACTCCCTTCACCCCCAATAAGCAATATAGATCTCAAAGAACTACTTATTTGTACCGACTTGTAGGCTCGTCGTAGAGAGCGGCATCGCCACCCTGACCCAGGTTGATGAATTCCTTCGGGTCGTGATTGTTACCAGGTGCTGGCTCCCGGTCAGAGGCCTTGGACGGTCGGTTGTGTACCCGCTTGCCCGCTTCGTTCTTGTGGAAGACTTTGACCGGGGCTCCACTGCCCTCCACATGCTCACTGAAGTGGACATCGTTGACGCTACTGAGCATAGTCCGCTCGCGTTCAACCTTGCGCCGAGAGAAGTCCAGGCTGCCCAGGGCACCCGTTAGCCCGTCGGTACTGTCATTGACGCTGGGGTATTTCTCGGTCATCCACGGGTGTTCAAGACACTCCTCGACGCTGATCCGCTTCTCCACGTCCACCGTGAGCATCCGGTCAATCAGGTCTAGGGCCGGGTCGCCCACAGAGTCCCAGTAAGGCGACGGATAATCGAAACGGCCCATCTTGATCTGCTGGGCCAGCGTATAGGGGTTTTGCTGGGTGCACAATTCATCGGAAAAGGGCGGGAAACCGCAGAGGCAGATGTAGAGAACCACACCTAGCGACCATACATCCACGGCCTTGGTATATCGTCGCCGCCGGGTGTCTTGCAGGATTTCCGGTGCCACGTCTGTAAAAAGTCAGCTTCAAGTCCGGCGACTATAATGCCTTCATTCTACTCACAACTTGGTGTGCCGCACCTGTCGATGAATGATATTAGCACCCATGGACCGATCCCCGCGAACAAAGAAACGAGGGTTCACTCACAGAGTTGTTGTAAAAGAGTCCTCCCCAATGATCTTGGCGAGTCCGAAGTCTCCCAGTTTGACCGTCAATTTCTTGTCTGCAACAAGGATGTTCTCGGGCTTGATGTCGCGATGCACAATCCCTCGATCGTGCTAAAAACGGATGTTAGCCGCACTTTTATCTGCTGCCTGATGACTCTGGGTGTGCTTACCAAGTACTTCAATCCCTCAAAAAGCTGCCGAAACACATGCCGGGTTTCGGGCTCACTAAGCTTCTGTTTGCTCACAATTAAGTTGAATAGCTCACCTTCGGGGGCCAGTTCAAGAATGAGATAAGCCCCGTCATTTTCATCAAAGATGTCTTTCAGGCAGAGAAGATTGGGGTGATTGACGCCCATCAAAAGGGCAATCTCCTGCTGTAAGGTGTCGGTTTGTGTTTTCTGCGAGTCGCCTGGGCGTTTCTCAAAGACCTTTGCAGCAAATTGCTTTCCAGTGGCCCGCTCCACACAGAGGTAAACGGTAGCAAAGTGGCCTTTCCCTAGCTGCTGGAGGATCCGGTACTGTTGGCTGAATTTGTTGGTGTCTCGCGTTCGAGGATAGCGGAAGACAAACCGTGCCTCGTTCAAGACGGACACCTCGTCTCCATCCTCGAGCTCACGATGCTTGTTTCGACCCACAATCGCATCGTTCACGAAAGTCCCATTGCTGGAAAGATCCTCCAGTATGGCAACCACGTCACCCTTTTTCTTCTCTGAAAAAATAAGGAAATGCCGATTAGAAATCGTCGGAATATCGATCATCAGATCTGGCGTACTATCAGTACCTGCGCGGTTGGGGTGATGACAGTGGCAAGTGTTTACTGACCACACTCCGGGTGACGGCCGACCAGGTAGCCTCCGGGGGCCCGGTTGATTCCTTGTTTGCGAGCCGGAGACTTTTTGGCCGACTTATCCTTGGGGGCCTCATCACGGCCAGCACAGCTATCACGCCTTTTTAGGACAAATGCACCGCTTACTTTGTCGTCCAGTGGGATCAGGTATCCCCAGACTCCTTCTGCACTTTCATCTTCCACCTCATCCGCAAATGCCCTCGGCGGGTAGACAAACTGCGAGAGCGCTTGTGTGTCGCCTGGTGGAGAAGAAAGGCCCTGAGAGAACTCGGCATGGTTCGGAGACTGTTGGCGATGATGACTCGGGCTGTCCGGCGGAGTGGCCGTCACCTCGTTGCGAATGTCCGTAGCGGTTGACCGAGCATCAGTCAACGGGGTTGGCAAATAATCTCGGTCGATCGGTGTTTCCAACGGTTCTTGCTGGCTTGAGATTCTCTGGGAGCGTCTGGGTTTCTTGAGATCTAAGGAGCTGGCGTCGACACTGGCCTGGAAGACGATGGTAAGCAGACGAGCCACTTCATACACACACCCTGGGATGAAATCACACTGACCCTGCCCCGTTTGAGTGAGCTCTTCTCACGAGGCGCCATGGCTCTCGTTCGTACCACACAGACCCCCGGATTGCCAGGCGATATCCACAGGCCAATTAGCGATGCTACCCGGGGCTTACTGCGGCATTGACAGGAACGCTCAGACACAAATAAGCCTCCCTGAATTTTTGTAGATCAAATCTAGAATGTTGAGTTTGCACCTAGGACAGAGGTATCTTCCGCGGAGGGGGTGAGGTTTTGGGGGGAGAGGAGTGAAGGGGAGCTTGTGAGGTTCGAGGGAAAGCTACTCGTGCGGTTTCGCGACCTCGTCGCTACCCGCCCCAACAAGTAGCAAACACAACCCTGGAGAGTTCATGTCGCATGCATTCTACCTAAGGTTAACAAAAAAAAAGATGCATGTATAGATAAGGGAGAATCTATTAAAATTTATGGTATTCATGAATCTAAATTGATGAATTAACCAACTATAGTTAACTAGTTATGTATGTCCCTTGTTTACTCAACTCTCATTCCAGAGAATGCGAGGCTCTGGTTCGGCAGTCGCTGCGGACTGCGGACCTGGGTTCGCGCACCGACACGTGCATCTCTCTCCAAACCCCCTTCTCCCCCCCCAATAGCTCCATCTTCTCCCCAAGACATTGTGTATCAAACTCCTACTTATACACAATGGATGGGTATGTTGGCCATTCAGTCTTGTCTTCGAAATGCTAATATCCGTTGCAGTCTCTCAGGTGGGATCAGGCGCTCTGCGTTTGAGAAACTTGCGGCATTGGCCGTCAAGTCGCCCGCTCGAGATGATGGATCCGAATTAGCTCGTCTCGCTCAGCAGCCGCGCGCCCGCCAGTCTGACGGACCTCTTAATGGGGTGCTCAAAGACCAGGCCCCAACCTCCCGGGTCCCAATGGTGAGTTGCGATTGGGCATGGTCTGTCTGATGTCATACTAATCGAATTTTGTTTAGGGCATTCGCGAACTTGATGTCCTTCTGGCTCTATGTAGGGCGGCATCGTCAGTGGATAATCTCGAACATGCGTCAAGGTTGGCTCCGCAGCTGTCTCGATACCTGCCCGAGTCCCCCAGTCAGTTGTTTCGTTCTTCGCCATTCCTACAAACTGTGACCCCGTCACCTTGGGAAGCTCTCACTTATAATCTGACCACTGCACTCCTGGCTCTGGGCAATCAGTATCCTCCCCTGCGCAAGACCGCTCTTGGCGCGGTCAATGGCTTCTTGAAAAACTGCGCCGAGGCCATCAGAGCAGTGACGCCGTTTCAATACTCCAAGTCTGAAGCCGGGGGGCGAGGAGTTGCGCATGAATCCATGGCTATCTTGTCAATTGCAGTGTCTTTGGTTGGTTTCTTGGAAGCTTCGGCGAAGTACACTGTGATCTGGTCTGCAAGTGAGAAGCTGCAGATTATTGAACATTTGTGTGCTATGCTTTCTGAGCCATTCATGATTACTGTGGAGACAGCATCATCCACGATTCGTAACGCTGCGGGTGCTGAGAATCTCTTAAAGGATTGGAGAAAATACGCCAGACGATATGCAGCCAATGGCCGGCCCTTGGGTGCTATGCTGCTGCAGGAGGGCTTCATGCGCTTTGCCAAATCCTGCGCAGCATCCCTCATAGGATCGCAGAATCTGTCCGATGATCAACTCTTGGATGAATACATGGCGGGCGTCGGGATTGCCAAGAGCTACGACAACGCGGATATTGCTCTTATTGAGCGGATCACCGACCTGATCGGCGAGGAAATTCACCAACTTGAAGATGGCGCCGATTATCTGCAGGTTGGCTCACCTTCGCAGCAGCAGCTTGCTTTCTCTGTAAAGGGAAATGCTCTAATTGGCTTCTTGAACTGCGTTGTTCTCGGTGAGGATGCAGCCAATAATGAAGTTCTTTTGTCTTGGCTCGAGGATACGTTGACCAATCCTCAACACATGTCATGCACCGCTTTGGCCATGACAACTTTGAAATGCACGGCAATCCTCGCTAGGATGTCCGCGAATGGTGCATCTCTCGGAAGGCGAAACCTCTTAAAATTCCTGACTCAGGGGGTTGCAGCATCCGGTTCCATTGTCGCTGTGGCTGCTCGATGTCTCGCTCAAATCTTGAGCATTCTTTCCGAGGATTCAATCATCACAACCTTATACTCGCTCGGTAACGCTTTGAGCCCCAGTCCGAATGCTGATCAGTCCGCCCCCAGCCAAGCGATTGGGGACCCAACTGCACCTGAACATAATCTACCGGCCTATCCAAAGACCGGCGATGGAAGTCAAGCTTCCTTCCCTGCCATTGGTGAAGAGGAGAGTCTGACGTACAGGAACGTCGTTCATGCCATTGTAATTGTCGCGACCGGTTGCAACGATGACAAAATTAGCGCATTGGCTCAGTCCATGCTTCTCCAGAAAGTTGGGAAGATTAACGTTGCGGTGGATGCCTACATCATTCAAGAAACGGCTGTTCTTGCCCTGAGTGGTGGACAGGCTGAATTCCAGCTCCTGCTGAAGTTTTACGCCCGCATTTACCTCGATGGAATCCATAGAGGTTTGGATATGATGTCCGGTGCGGTTCAGTGTGCCATGGCTTATCTCTCTGTGACGTTGGACCAACAATCGCAACTTCACAGAATCTATCTCGTGCATCTGCTAGAGAGTCTCGTCAACAAGGGAGATGTCCCTGATCTCGATAGTGAACGCCACAAGGAGGTTGTCTTCGCTCCTGGAGACATCACTCCTCTCCTCAGGCCATTAGCACTTCTTGTATCCTCCAAAAGCACCTCTGGGACTTTACATCCAGTGGAGGACTACGATGACGCTATTCTGTCTCTTTTCCGTGATGCTTGGTTCAACATAGCGGTCCATGGTATTACGCTCAACTCAAGTATTGCCCAGAAGCACTACAAGGAGCTCTCTTTGCTTGCGAGTCATTCTCCCCCGCTCGTGTCTGAAGAACGCATGGAGTCTCTGGAGAGCGATGTAGAGCTCAATACAGTGCTCAGGAGGGGTGCAGGGCCACAACGAGTTTTGGAGCAAAAGCGCAATCTCATTTCAGAGCTGGCTGGCAGAGAGTCTGATATCAAGAAACTGGATTACCCACGAGCAGTCTTCCTTAATGCCGTGTTGCTGGTCGAATATCTCCGTGCTTCATCCGGGGACTGCACCAAGATTCTCGGCTATTTCCGTGATCCTGCGCTTACCACACCGGAAATGGTCACCTGCATGACTGCCGTGGCCGATAAGACGGTGACTTGCTATCTTTCAAACACCCTCTCGGGAGAATATGACGACTTTTCGGCTCCATACTTGTCCAAACAGCTGGCCGAGTTCCTGGTAGCCTGCTGTCATCGCATCGAAAGGGTGCAAACCATAGCGATACTCTGTGCGGACAAGATAATCCGAGAGTGTCCCTCCGCATTGTGTGAGAAACATTCTCTCTTTGCTTTGCTTGAAATCCTGACCGTGATGTGGTCATCCTGGTTCCAAGGGGAACTTGATGAGTTCGAGTGGAAAGCGTCCCTAGTGTCTCCGATGGGCATCGTTAGAGTCGATCTGCCCGATAACTATGCGCTGAGAAAGGCGACTCTGAATCGGTTCCTTGAGCGAGCTAGGGCGTGGGTAACGGCAGTTTTGAACGTTGCTCCTCTGGATATCAAAGGCCTCCTTCAAACATATCTCTCCGAATGCGACGATGATGGCGGTTATGGTCATATTTCAATGGGTCGTTCCTTCGCCCTGGAGATGGGCTCGCTCATCCCGCAAAGCGATCCACGGCTAGGATCAATCCAAGGCAATGATGCCAGCGAAATCAACATTGCCTCCGATTTCATGGCTCTTTACACAACTCGACAGAAGTACCGCCGACCAGAAGCAACTTCGCTTGACGGATCGGGGGAAGACATCTTTGGTACCGTTGGTCGGCAGCCCTCGGCAGGCATTTCAACTGAGTCCGCCGAGAACTTGGAACATTCCCTCGCCCGTCTGTACGAGCGGAGTATGCGGGGAGGACATATCCCTCTTGTTGAGGTGAGGGACGTTCTGCGGCAGGCCGCGGGTCTAATTTGCAGCAGCAGCACGCCGCGACTGTCTGTTGTTCATTACCTAGTCGCATTGCCCTTTCAAATCTTCACCAAGGAGAGCATCAAGCTGGGCGTCTCCCTATGGCTTGGTGTCATCCATGAAAACCCTAGCATCGAGCCACGGATTCTGGCTGAGGTGGTCGAGGCCTGGGAAAGGAGCGTTCAGCGCCGACAGGGCTTGTTCAATCCTTCGTTCGGCTATCTTGATCCACTGCATACCAGGATCGAATTGCTCCCGTCGGACAAGGCATTGATGCTTAAGAAGCAGCGAAAGGCCCAGGATACACTCTCGCCACATTCTCGAGTCCTTCAGTTCTTCGAGAGTCACTTCAACGCCATCCGTCTGGGTAATCTGCAGGACCAGCAACTCTTTTGCCGTTTGATTAGCAGTACGGTTGTGGCTCTTTGTGAGACACAAGGCCATCCTTTGGCTCGTGAAATCCATTTCCGCATCGTCCTCTTCGGATTGAGGGGTTTGAAACATTTGAGCCCGCAAAATATGTCAGCCTCTTGGAAGCTGAAGGATCAAATTCTTTCTGCCGCCCTCAGCTGGTTCAGGCATCCTGCAAGGTATGACTATCTGTCATTGACAGTCGAATCTCAAAGCTCACTAACATGTGCTCTTCTAGATGGTCCTTTGGAGGCAATCGGCTTCAGATCAAAGCCGAAGACAAGATCCTCGGTGATGTACTGTCTATTTTGCGAAGTACGGCTCATATCGCTTCTCAGAACCAAGGATCACGCCAATCTCTGCAGACCAAGCAGGAGTTGGTTCAAATTCTAGTCGAGCATGAGAGATCTCGCCTTCGTGTTTGGTTGAATCCCTTGGAACCGGAGCGAAAACCCCACATACCCTCGCTCGGGGGCAAGAATTCGGCAGAGCGTGCTGTTTCGTTCCTCAGACTGGCCTGGGCCGAGAGTCCCGGTTTGGCCATTCAACTTGCCGGCCGATTCCCGTCGGTCAAGATGCACAGCGACCTTCGGTGGTTGATCCTCAATTTTCCCGAAAAGGTGATCAGTGAGGCAAGCGCTCTTGAAATCATGTTTGAAGCGTCCCTGCCATCTGATGTGAATGACCAGCTGAAGTACCTCTTGTTCTGGACACCGGTGAACCCAACCGAAGCCCTGACATACTTCTTGCCCGCCTACGGCAACCATCCATTCATTTTGCAGTACGCCATGCGCGCTCTGGAAAGTCACCCCATTGATGTTCGCTTCTACTTCGTGCCGCAGTTGGTCCAGGCTCTACGATATGATGCCCTGGGCTACGTGGAACGTTACATCCTCGAGACGGCGAAGCTATCCCAGCTGTTCGCTCACCAGGTAATTTGGAACATGAAAGCAAACTCGTACAAGGATGAGGATTCTCAAGTGGTAAGTACAGCCAATATCGCCGTTCACTCTCGATCACTATCTAATTCATGATATTTCTGTTAGCCTGATCCTCTCAAGCCAACTATCGACCGCTTCATCGACACGTTGATAGCAAGCTTTTCTCACGAGGAGCGTAGCTTTTATGAACGGGAGTTCTCATTCTTCAACGAGGTCACCGGTATCTCTGGCAAGCTTCGACCCTATATTAAGAGGAGCAAACCGGAGAAAAAGGAAAAAATCGAAGAAGAGCTCCGCAAGATCAAGGTCGAAGTCGGGGTATACCTTCCCAGTAACCCCGACGGAGTGGTCATTGGCATCGATCGCAAGTCCGGCAAGCCCCTGCAGAGTCACGCAAAGGCTCCATACATGGCAACCTTCCGAATTCAGAAGACTAGACCGCGCTCTGATGCAGATGCAAAGGCCGACTGCAATAACCCCGGGCCTCACGGACCTGAACAGCGTCATCTCGTCGGTCCGACACCGGAGCCTGATCAGGAGAAGTACGAAGTCTGGCAGTCGGCGATCTTCAAGGTCGGCGATGACTGCCGGCAGGATATGCTCGCCTTGCAGATGATTGCGGCCTTCCGAAGCATATTCTCCAGCGTGGGATTGGATGTCTGGGTCTTCCCGTATCGGGTCACTTCCACTGCGCCGGGCTGCGGTGTTATCGATGTGCTACCCAATTCCATTTCCCGTGATATGCTGGGCCGCGAGGCAGTGAACGGACTGTATGACTACTTCGTCTCCAAGTACGGAGGAGAGGACTCCCTCCGATTCCAAGAAGCACGTACCAACTTTGTCAAGAGCATGGCTGCCTACTCGGTCATTTCCTATCTCCTGCAGTTCAAGGACCGGCACAACGGAAACATCATGATTGATGATGCCGGGCATATCATCCACATCGACTTCGGATTCTGTTTTGATATCGCACCCGGTGGTGTCCGCTTCGAGCGTGCACCGTTCAAGCTCACCTCCGAGATGGTGGCCGTCATGAGCGGTACTCATAACCCGGCTCATCACAGTCTGCCGGGAACCAGTTCACACAACCCGACTTCCACTCAGGCTTACCGCTGGTTTGAGTCGTTGGTGGTCAAGTCATTCTTGGCCTCGCGTCCTTATTGCGCCAAGCTGTCGCACATTTTATCGCTGATGCTTGACAGCGGTCTGCCGTGCTTCAAGCCCGAGACGCTCAAGAACTTCCGTGACCGGTTTGTCCTAGATAAGACCGAAAGAGAGGCTGCCGAGTTCATGCGAGAGCTCACCCGCAAGTCGTACATGAGTATGTCCACCAAGGGTTACGACCAGTTCCAGCTAATGACCAACGGTATTCCTTACTGATGGTCGTAATACTTTCTCATCATACTTTTTTTTTTTTTTTTTTTTTTTTTTTTTCCCTCATTGTAATCTCGTTATCCATGGATGCTGTGTCATTTCTTTCTGTAGCCTAACTATAGCCTAACTAGCCTAACTAGCCTAATCAATTCTACCAGATCTTCTATAGTTGCGACACTCGTAAACATTTCTCGGCCCGTTCTCTACTTCCATGGGTGCACCTTCTCCATGTTATCTATTACGTTTGTCCAACGCAATAAACTTTGTACGATTCTGAGAATAGGTTTGTTGACAATGATAGTTCTTGACGTCACGACTTCATGCGCCGCCACCCCTACTGAGATACGCTTTTCTACTTTGCGGGATGGCGAAGTTGACGTTGGAAGAAGGCAGAGCAAATTTGATCTGTAGCTATAAAAACAAATATTCCGTTCGATTTTCGACATGTCGGATGCGTAGAATGAAGCCTGAAGATATATATATATCTTAGCCTCAGGTAACCAGCAACACCAAGCACCATCGCGTGGCGGCCCATTTGATCCATGACAGGCTCATTCTACCATAGAATACTTCCGAAGGTGGCAAGCTTCTGATCAAAAGTCATTCGCCCCGCATATAGAACTTTAAAAATGCGACAGTCCCTGGCAAGCTCGCATGTATTCATCCCCACCTTTTTCTATTATAAACCAACTCTATCACGGACGTATACAATCGGTATAATCGGTATATCTCCCTTTTATTATCTTGACTTCTACCACCAGGATGAAGTTCCCGTTCTCTAAGCAGAAAAATAAAGGCGGCGAGTCGCCCCCGTTGACTGATCTATCCGGCTTACCTGACCAAGAGAAGAGGCGAAGCAGTTCATATGACGAATCGCGTGTACCATTGGTGACATGGCGATCATTGGTGCTGGGAGCATTTGTCTCAATCGGTGGTATTATCTTCGGTTACGACACCGGACAAATCTCAGGGTTCATTGAGATGAGAAACTATAAGCAGCGATATGGGCAGCTCAAGAACGGGACGTATAAGTTTAGCAATGTCCGCTCAGGCTTGCTTGTCTCCCTAGTATGTTGCTGCTGGTCAACACTTGTGAGTCTCGCCAGCTAACTGAAATCCAGCTTTCCATCGGTACCTTGATCGGTGCTTTATTGGCGGGTCCTCTGGCAGACCGCATTGGCCGCAAATGGTCGATCTTCTCGTGGTGTATTATCTTGCATGTCGGTCTCATCATTCAGATCAGTTCACCGGCTGGGAAATGGTACCAAATGATGATGGGACGATTCGTCACTGGATTCGGCGTGGGAGCTTGTTCGTTGCTGGTCCCCATGTATCAGGGTGAGATAGCTCCACGACATATTCGAGGTGCCATGGTTTGGTAAGCTGGAAACAGAGGGCAATCATGGAGCAAGCACGAGGATGATCTAACATCGTATTTAGTTCATATCAACTGTTCGTCACGCTCGGTATCTTCGTTGCATACTGCATCAACTTCGGCACGGAGACCATGAACAACACCGCCTCGTGGAGAATCCCACTGGGTATCACCTTCCTCTGGGGCTTAATGCTAGGATTCGGTATTCTCTTGTTTCCTGAAAGCCCCCGATATGACTATCGACATGGACGCATAGACCAGGCGAGGAGTACCATGTCCAAAGTATACGGCATTCCCGAAAACCATCGGATGATCATACACGAGGTGACCGAGATTCAGGAACAACTGGAGGCGGAAAAAGGAGCCCAGGGGGGATGGCATGGATGGGTCGAGATGTTCCAGGCCCCTCGAATGCTCTATCGCATTATACTGGGCATGGCTCTCCAGGCATTCCAACAACTCACCGGTGCCAACTATTTCTTCTACTATGTGAATATGATCATTAACCACATTGTATAATGCAGAACTAACCTTGTTCGACAGGGTACGACGGTCTTCAACGGGGCTGGAATCCGCAACGTCTTTGTCACACAGATGATCCTGGGCGGCGTCAACTTCGGTACCACATTTGGAGGTCTGTACGTGATCGAGCACTTTGGTCGACGAAAGTCTCTGATCGCGGGCGGTATTTGGATGTTCGTCTGCTTCATGGTCTTCGCCTCGGTGGGACATTTCTCCCTCGACATCCAGACACCGGCAAACACACCGGGAGCCGGAACGGCGATGGTGGTCTTCGCCTGTCTGTTCATCACAGGATTCGCGATGACCTGGGGTCCGATGGTATGGGCCATTGTAGCCGAGCTGTACCCGTCGCGGTACCGAGCTCGAGCAATGTCGATGGCGACAGCGTCGAACTGGTTGTGGAATTTCCTACTGGGATTCTTCACGCCGTTTATCACACAAGACATCGACTTTGCTTATGGTTACGTCTTTGCGGGGTGTCTTGCTGTCGCCGTGATGGTCGTGTATTTCTTTGTCATTGAAGGTAAAGATAGGACTCTGGAGGAGATGGATATGATGTACGTGATGCGAGTGAAGCCATGGAAGAGCAGCAACTGGGAGGTGCCAGCACCGGAGCATCGGCTCACGACGGCGCAACTCATGGACCGCCAGGCGGCCGAGGACTATAACCGTGGCGAAGAGACATTGTCCAGTAACAAACAGGCGGAAGCTCTGGGCTACATGCATGCAGAGAACCTAGAAGAAAATCCAGGCGGAGCAGGTCCGTCCACGGCTTAGCTGAGTGGAAGGGGGGGGGGGGGAAAGGCGTTGAGAAGGAGACGAATAGCCAAAGACAAGAGGAAATGGGGCAAATAGCGGTGTTGCTCTGGGTAAAATTTGTATATATAAAGATGTTAGGCGTATAGCAAAGTATATACGAGCCGAGTAAAGGAAACGTCGCTAAAAATATCATCGTCAATTTGTTATTCATGTATGTAATAATCGTACCTCAGCGCCAGAATCAGGTCAAAAAGGATAAAGAGAAAGTCCATGCCCAGAAACTCCAATAGCAGAAAAGAAATGAGTTGCAGAACCAGGAGAACCAATGTCAATCTTGATGATCCCCGCGAACGTCAAAATGTTAGGGGTTACACTCGAGACGAGCATATAAAATGCTAAAAACACAGACTGAGAAGCATGCTACCAGGCATCCCTCCAGATTGAAATTGTAGAAAGAACGCGGCATCAAGCCTAGTCCATAAAGTCACCCCGTAAGATCTTCTCCTGGAAGAAATCGGGCTTAATCTGCTTGGGCTGCTTGGGGATTTCCCGCGCGGGGTACTCCATCGAAGCGATCGAAGCGGCACGCTGGTGGCCGGACGGGCGTGCAGCGGAAGGGTTCTGGGGGGAGATGGGGCCACTGATGGAAGGGCCACGCTCGGCACGCGAGCGGAGGGCCTCGGACCAGTTGAAGCCTTCGCCTAGTCGCCGCGATGCGTTAGAACTCTCGTCTTGAGGAGATTTCGAGGCACTTGCGGAAGATCGGGATTTGGGGCTGGAGGCGGTCGTGGAGGATGAACCAGGGGGATATCTACCGTTGCCAATACTTCCAGTCCGAGCCTCACGCAGCGCCTGAGCCCCAAAGGAGACTCGTCGGCCTAACGGCGAGCTCGGGGTAGCGCCCAGAGGAGACCCTTCCACATCCTCTCCCAGCGCGTCGTCGTTGGGAACACTGCCCCACGAGCTAGAAATGCTACCCTGACGGATGCCCCGGTTCCCAAAGGTGGAAGCCTGGGTGGGTGAGCCGGACAATCCGAGGGTGGTTACAGACAGGCGCCGCGGCTGGTTGGCGTGGTTGGCGGCGGCCGGAGAATCCCTCTTGGAGAAGAGGTCGGCGATGGAACTGCGTCCGGTGCGGGTGTCTGATTCGGGGACGGAGATAGGGTCGGATGGGCGGCCGTTGGACATGATGGAGGGGGGTTTAGGAAAGCGTTGAGGAGGGGAAAGTGGGAAAGAAAAGCAAAGATCTTGGACGGACTTGCCGCCCTTCTGATCCGAAATTCGATCGATGGAGGAAGGAGCACCAGTGAGGGAATAGAAACCCGGGAGCTGGTGGATAGCTGAAGAGTTGAGGTGGGGGGAGAATGGAATGCAATTGGAAGTGCTAGAGAGAGAGAGAGAGCAAAAGAGTAGAGGAAGGAGAGTGAATCAATTAAGGGGGAGGGGGAAGGTATAATGGGGGAAATTGCAGGGATGTTAAGGAGGGATCGTGTGCCACCAGAAAGTAAAAGAGGGAAAGCTCACAAGCTTTGAATTATCCGGGGTAAGCAGTGATGATGCAGGATGCGTGTTTTAAAGCATTTGATTGGTTCCATGCTTTGACCGTGTGATCGGTTATGGTAATTAGTGGGTCCTACTATATTTTGAGTTGGTCTTGTATGATCTGGACTCGTAACGCATCGTATAACCATAGAGAGTATATACGTAGTGTAGATAATAGAGGCATGGAATATGTATACATTGCGTATTGCTCGTTTCCCGTTATTGTCTTTTTCAAGTCTTCTGACCTTTCCGTCATCCCTTTTATCTTCAACGGAATTGGAAATCACGGCAGGTGAAACAGCTGGACGAGTTTTCGGCCGACCGTTGGCTCGATTTCCGTTCCATCACGAGCGATCTTCACCTCCCGGTTGGCATTCCATGGATTGCGCAGGCCGCGGGCGCGGTGGAAAGGCACTCGTTCAGTTGATAGCCATTGGATGCGGAACGGTTTGCCAAACGACTGCGTCTCCGCCTCCTCTTCCTCAACACTCTTCTCACTGCGTACATCCTCCTCCTCTGACGACTCAACTTCCCAGAAGATCGTGCCTCGGGCCGAATCGTCAATGATCCGGCCTTTCGGAGCCGTCGATGTGGCCGCCGTCGTAGTCACGTCCAATTCGTCCGATTTCCCCGCCAAGGGCTCGGGCCGTGGCGGCATCTCTAAGGCGAGCTCTTCATCGTCATTGATCGGTGATAACATACGGGCATATCCAAAATATTCGCCGGACTTGTTGGCAGAAAAGATAAGGTACACGTGGTCGGTGGTCTGTGGTGTGCAGGCGTTAGCGGAAAAAGGGGCAACATGAGAGTGGAATGGAGCAACTTACCTCGAAGGCCTGGTTCAGGTTAGTCTCGTTGTGAGTCTGAGTCGCCCAAATCCCACTCTGCTTGCTTAATTCGAGATCCTCCACGGTCAAACTCTTGACGACGAAGTACCGGTCCAGGGACCGAGATCCCTCGTCACGAAGCGAAACCGTGGGCTCGGGCTCTGCGGGCCTATCTTCACCAAGGGCATCCGTCATCTCATCTCGCGTCTGCAATCGAGAAGCGAGAGCTCCGATTCCAGATCCCGGTACCGTGGGGCCCTTGCGTAGTCGACACACTACACGCACACCCTGGAATCTCGAGTCGTGAAATCTCGCCAAGGCGGCAGCACAAGCCGCCGCGGATCGGTAGTTCACAAATGCGCAATTGCTTTTGGAAATCAAAAACACGCTCTCGATGTCGTTTGTGGCATCCTGCGAGAAATGATCCTTCAGATCCATCACGTTCGCCCCCGGCGGGAGATTTCCGACCCATAGTGCATGGCCTGATTGTTTGGGCTTTCGTGGTGGTCCGCGTGGCGATGAACCGGGAGACATTGATGAGGCCACGAGAGATGATTCTGTAGAGTAAAACGAATGAGTAACTGAATCTCGAATGTTTCTGAGGGTCCTCCTTACCAGGTAAGACGAGCGCGGGCTGGCCCAGCTTCATGGGATTTGAGCCATCGACGATGATCTTTGAAACATCGTACTCCGCTTGGCCAGTCCGCTTGTCGTTGTCACTCTTTGACAAACCGGAGGTTCTTGATGGCGCACGAGAGGCCGGGCGGGACGGAGGCCCCGGCGGTCGTGGCTGACCGGTCGAGGGATATACCCCGTGTCCGTAGGATGCCGTATAGGGCGTGGGATAGTATGCGGTACCGTAGACGAGCGCCTGCCCCGGTCTCATACCCTGCATTGGCGGACCCGTGATGAAAGGGGGGTAGTGACCACCAACGGGTTGGCCCGTTCCCGAATGCGGAGACATCCCATAGGGTGTATAGGTTGGTGTGAAAGAAGTCCCGTAAGGCATTCCGCCCCCGTGACTCGGTCCGGAATAAGGGCCCATGGACGGCATGGGATATAGGAGTCCCTGGGCATGGGCTGGCGATGGATACGGGTGAACGAGGTGTTGTTGGTCATAGTGTGATGGCTGTGTCTGGTGAGCTGGAAGCGAATAGGCCATGTTTCCCATGTTCAAGGGAGATGGAGGCCCATATAGCCCGAGGCCAGAATAGCCTGTCGAGCTGGACTGGTCGTTTCCATGTGCTGGTCGGGTGGGTTGGGTAACAGTGCCTGTAACATCGAACAGTCGAGTCAGTGATTCCGTTCTTTGGGTGACATTTTAGCAAATTGATCCATTGAGGGACTGACCAAAGCTTGACGAAGTATTAGGCAATGGCGAATGGTTTTCTCCTTCTGTCCCGCCGGTTGAGTTAACCTTGCCTGAGGGAACATCGCCCATGGAGTCCGGTGTTGACGAGGATAAAGAAGTTGGAACGACGGATATTTCAGTCCTTACGGAGGAGTTGGTCTAGTGACCTTGATAGGATCGAGATGCCCGCGACCAGACCTACTTCTTGAAATTCCTCAGGTTCTGAAGTGGTGAAACCCTGCTAGGTCGACTTCCACAGAAAATATTGACAAATGCAACGCCTTTACCTTCCACACAAAGTTGACAAAAGCAGCGCGGTGAGATTTTCTGCTACTCAATGATACAGCCGTTAATGACGCTTGTTCATCAAGGAATTAAAGAACGCCAAAGCAGAAGATGAGAACACCAATGACACCAGATGCAGAGATGCTCCAACTCGTGCACAAATCCAGAAATGGAGACAAAGACAGGGAATGATTGGGGGGGGGGGGGAAAGCCAATTGATCGGACAAGGGGGGAAAAAGGGACAAAATGGCAGTGCCGATAGTGCGCAGTTCACGCGCTTAAGCAGGGCACTGACAAATTTCCCGAGGAAGCCCACGGAAGTGGCTCATCCTCGATGGAAAATCAAAAGAAGTCATTAGGTGGGACACGAAGGGAAGTAAACAGGGAAGAGAGGAATAATATAGAGGATTGAAAGGGAGCCGTGGTGGATACGGATTCGGGTGTCAATCGTGGCCACAGGGAGAAAACTCAAGGGCCAAGTATAATTGTCCGCATCAGACAAAGCGCTCCAATAAGAGAAAGGTAGAACCAGATAGGACCGAAGCATGGGGAAAGCGGAACAGACTCCGCCAATGGAACGATTCGCCGTCGTGTAGGGCTGGGCTTTCGCACAGACTTGGGCAAGACATGCAGAAGGCAAAAATAGAAATGAAAGAAATGCAGATAGCTTACCTAGATGACTGAAGATCCCTTTCACCTTCGGAAACCGAACGAGGTGGAACTGGCTAAGGGCCTGTGTTATCAGGTCGAAGTCCTGAAAATCGAGATCACAGTTGGGCAGCAAAGGCCTTGGGGGTACAGCACAGATTCACTCGAAGGAAGCAGTAGAGCCGACGCAGGAAAGGAAGCTTAAATGGTGGACTAGAAGCAAAACGTACCTACCGTGAGCCGAAAGGGAAGCTGGAGAAAAAGGGAGCTCGGCGGGGCCTCGAAGATTTCCAGATATGTCTGCTGGCCCACGGGCTATAAAAGGGCTCACGAAGTGGCAATTTCAAAACAATCGATGGCTAAAGAACGAGAACGAAAGAACCCGGCTCTTGTATCGGGGAAAATGTAAGCTGCAGGATAATGGATAATGGATAATTTCTCCGCGGCGGAAGAGCCCATTAGAAAGATCGGAGCCAGGGACGAGCTTGTACGCAGTATTGATTGTATGTATACCTGTGGCTCGGTGGGTCGCGCTTTGTGTTGCGCTTGGGTTGTGCGTGGGGATTATGCTCGAACGGACCCGGTTGAGCATACCAGCTCCGAACGAGCGATGGCCTTGGGGGGTTGGAATCCGCTAAGCCCTGCCGACCGCCACCGGACGACAATCGATGCTTTTCCCGAAAACGTGGAGCCGTGGGAAATGCCTTGGGAGGTAGCCTAGATGTGTATGGAGGAGACGGACTGGGAAGTTGAGGCTCGATATAGGTATCAAAACGTCTAGAGGCGACAAGCCAATCACGGATATCAAAACTCCGTGGCAAGACAGACGGATCATTACGATGAGAATGGGAATTGAGAATCTCATTACCACAAGCGGAGAGTATTCGGAACGGAGATGGGGTTTTCCGTCAGAGGGAAGCCAATTGGTGATGAATGGCCGGTTTGCCACTGTCGGTTATGTGGGTACAAGTTGGAGCTCGAGGAGACGTGGACCCGGGGCCGAGGCACAAATACAGAGGCGTTACCCTGGAGGCGTAGAGGCGTCGTGTAGAGATAAGGGGAGCCTTTGGGTTTCCCCGAAATATTACCATGGGTCCTTGTACAGAAGAAGCCGTGCCATGGGCCTATCATGCGTGGAGCAAGCATTTGACTTTGCATCGACGGGCAATGCAAGGGGAGAGAGGGTGGGAACGCAGGACTAGGTACACTCCCACTAGGTTCGATCATGGATCCTGAGGGCCTCCAGTGGGTCAATGGTCAATTGTTCTCCATTCAAATCCTGCACACTGTGGCGGCCCATGCGGATATTGTGCGGTAACGGTTTAGCCAGTAGCAGATGCGGCTGACAGCAAAACATATTGTAGTACGGAGTATGTTCTGGTACAATCAGAGACCTCCAATGAGCCGATGTTGAGCCGGTCACATCCATTGCGGTGCAACAGGATAGGGTTTCCGGAGACGACCCAAGGCACGAGGTCGATCAGACCAGACTGTCGGGTACGGGAACCGGCTGCAGTTGGACTTTCAGGACTGTATCTTGACCTCCAGCGGCCTGGAAAACGGCCCATATCCCTTTCGTAGGGAGGGGGGGTAGGGCTCGAACAAGGGCTTTATTTTTTGGGCCAATTGTACCGGACATGTCCGCCAAAGCCGATTAATAAGCCGCAAGAAAGTCGTTGAGTCGTTGAGATGGGCAGTTTCCAGGATCCACTTTGCCTTCTGGTCCGGCAACGATTCCCTCCAATCACGTACCTTTCTTGCGGACTACATCGCTCGCCCTAACTCCTTTTACTGTACATACTACTCCGTACTGTACAACTCTACATAGCTATGCTCTCAAGGTAAGGTCCTCAGGCAACAGACCGACCTTCGGTGGCAATCACATGTATCAGGGACACGCAGGGACCTCGTGTCATACAAGTCTCCATGCGACCGGGAATCGGAATCCACTACAGTACATATCTACGAATGTGAGTCTTCTGGATGATTCACAGATTGTTTCTATTTCCATACCTCCCATCGATTGCCCCCCTCCCGACTCTTACTAGGAGACTCTGATCATGAGGTGATCTACGGTTCTACCGAAGAAGCATACTGCGTACATATTTGCCCCCTCTGTAATACGCCAGTGGTGACGGGAAAGAGGACTAATCCATTTAGTTCCTCTCCACTAGTCGTATCTCCATCCTTGTCAATCAGGTCATATCCTTGGGGCGAGTGCTGCCGAGTGCTACCCGCGAGAACTTCAGGGAAGGTAGGTCCCGATCAAGCAAAGGATTCCTAAGAGCCAGTACCGCAGTATTGGGCCAAGGTCCGAAAGTGTATGCCACCAGGCGTAGTCCAAAGAGCGCTAACCGGGCTCCATATTCCGTACTATCATTGAGTGACCTCAATGGAGCTCTCCCATGGATCTACTGGAGCATGCTACACTCACCTGTACGGCTCGAGCAATCGGGGGCTTGCGAGTGAAAGAAAAAGGCGTGTTTTCTCGAAGCATCGCGAGAGATCGACGCCACTGACACCTGAGGCGCGAACCACTAGGAGCCCATGACGTCATACGGTACCTCCCTCGTTCCCGAGTCCCTGACAGATCTGTACCCCTATCCACACGTCGTCAGTTCTGCAACCCCATTGTTGATCCGGTGGATACCAAATTTGTGGCATCAAATGAAAGAATCCCTTCCTCTACCGTATGGGGCCCTGATTGACGAGGCAAGTTGGTACTCGACCCCCCTCTGTGGAGCAGGAATTAAGAGGAGTATGTACAGTACAGTATGATCCATCCGGGGCTTGGAGCTCCGCATCACTTGTGGCAATGGGACCAAGGCATTGAGGGATTTACTGTACACGCGCGTCCTTTCTCCGATGCCCAGCACCCGCAGCCCATGCTCGGTCCCAGTGTCGAGTGAGAAGAGCATCCACTCAGACATCCATAATCAAATCTGATCAGCCGGAGGTTGATGCAAGGTTAGAGCGATATGCTAACATGCCTGTCCTGTGGTAAGACATGCACAGCCTCAATGGACATCCAACGCCTCAGGGACGGTTGTATCTACTCCGTAGTACTGTACAGTACAAGCGAGATCGGCGGAGATCTACTGAAGCCGGGCAGTTTACTGGTCGATCCCGCCATCCCGCCACGCTGTGGTGGCAGTGAGCCTCGGGAAGGGTTAGCTGGGTCCTCAATCAGACATGAGTGGCTGCACGGATGAGCAAGGCTGTTGTGGAAGTGCTCACTTGCCCCTCTGAAGGTCGATCCATAATTTGAGTTCCACCGAAAGCCTGCAAAATTCCAATTGTTGCCCGAGAATTACGCAGCCGCCCGGCGTGGAATTGCCGGAGATGCTGCTTCGGGAGACCCGTGCCATTCCGGGAGTCGACCGATGCTGAACGCCACAGACCCATGCTGTGTTCTGCATGAGGTAGGTGGGATATTCGTGTGGCTGTAGGCTCCGAGGTCGAAGGAATTGCCACTGGCAGGCGACGACATAAGCGAATCCGATCCTCGTAGTGATACTGACGTACAATGTGTTCTGTACGAGATCAGAGTACTGGAGGAAACTTCGCTGCGAAAGTGTATGCTCGCTCTAGTTTCTAGCATACCTCCGCCATTGTTAACTGACATGAAAAGAACCGTCCGTTCCGTTGCATTAATTAGCAACTGGAATACGAGTAAGTCTTAAGAGTTACAGTTGTGCTACATATTACCACAAACTATACACCCGTAGCGCCAAGACCCGTTCAAGAACAAGACATCCGAGAAAAAGACGCGGTGGGTATCGCAATACACGATGCGGTCCCGCCCATATTTAAAATTCTTCACAGAAAGTAAAGTAGAAGAAGGCAAGAGAAAAAAGAAAACCTCAGAAATGCACACCTTGTGAGGCATTGCAAATCCATCGAGGAAGAAGCCAAAGCCGGGAGCCAGCAAAGGCACGGAGAAAAAAGAAATCCAATAGGTCGTCCTGCTAAAATCGACCAAGAGACAGAGACAAAAAGGGGAATGTTCATGCAAATCTCATTAGGACGGATATAATTAGTTGGTGGATGATGTCCGATGAAGGAAGGCTTATCGATCGATTCCGAGGGACGCCACTTTCCCTGCGAATCGAGCACCAGCACTCCCTCTTTTGGAAAGCTTTTCCTTTTCCTTGCTGTCCGAGGAGCCGGGTGGATGCGAGGAAGATGAGGAACTACTATCCTTGCCCGAGGATCGGATAGTAGGTAGAGATCCCAGGTTGTCGGAAGCGCTGGCCTTTCCGGAGATAGGACCGGGAGTTGTGAAGGCAAATGGCCGCGAAGTCCGCTGACTGAGATAGAGTTGGGCTGCCGAGGAGAGGGGAATGGAGGGCGGCTGCGGGGGAATATCCGCTCCGTTCTGAACCAGCAACTCGGCGATGGGGAACGGGATCGCCTTGGTGCTTGAGCGAGAGGAGATGGGTGTGGTGGGTGTGGATCCGGGGGAGGCTGGGTCTGCGGCAGCAAGAGCCAGGAACACCGCATGCGTGTTGCGAGAGCGATCAGTCACGTTCGTGTTGGCGCGCAGGGCAATACCGTAGAGAACTCCCTGGATATCATTTCTTTTAATCGAGGCGAGAAGAGTCTCGTTAGGGGTCGCAAAACGGGACCGCGGGGACGGCAGCTGTTCCACATAGGCTCGATCGACATACTTGCCCGTAATGAACTTCAGTCGTTGTTCCCTCGTAGAGCCCGCGCTCGGCTTGAGTGACTGATCCAGCGTCGCCTCCCAGATCATATTGCTGACCCGGTTGCCAATCTGCAAGAGGATTTCGACAATGTCATTAGAGAAAGAATGTACGTCCAGAGTGAGCGACCGGATCTTGGATATGTGAGTTCCCAAGGATCGATGAATGCCGCTGCACTCGATGCATAAGATGATTCCAAGATTGATGGAGACCCACTCGACCTTCGAGGAAGAGCCACAATCGGCACACCACTTGTTTCCCTCATCGGCGTCGCGTACGACCTGAAGGAGACGGGATGGGTTCTCTTCATAGCTATTGCTGTCATGGCGAACAAAGCCGGGTCGCGCTCCAACCGTAGTCCGGCGGTTCACGCCACTGCTGCTGGAGCTGCTCGAATAAGAGTGGTGGCCGGATACCGACGAGCTCTTTCCTGTGAGAACCGAGCCAATATCACGACCACTAGATCCGTTTTTGGTCGAGACAGGAGGGGGTGGCACCCCTCGCCCTTCCACTGCACTCTGGAGCGCATTATTGATGGACCGAATCCAGTTGGCCATGTCCTCCTCTGAAGTGGCCTGATAGATCCGCTTGAACTGAGGCGTAATGACTTCAAAGCAAAACCGTCGCTCTGCATTTCGAGCTTCGCGGACGGACGCCATGCGGAGATCGATCGGTTCCATATGAAGATCTAGCTTTTGTTTCCAATTACTATATTCAGAGAGCTTTCCTTGATCGAGCACGATCCAGAACCTGCGATTGAGAAATCATTAGCATACGATATGGATTCAGCGTCTTCAATAACTTACTTGTGCCATGCCTGTTTGTTGATTCCTTTTGGATCAATATGTGAGCCCGGACGGGACAGAGCCCACAGGAGGCCCTCCTTTCGTTGCTGACCTGCAGAGAACTCAGACCCAAGGGTGTCTCTTTCCTCAAGATCTCGAATGCCTCTGAAGCGATTTTGGCCTGAGGCGCCACCAGAGCCGGCGCCTGTTGCGGGCGCGGAGGCGCCACCGGAAGAGCCACCGGGCCCTGCATTGGCCTGCGATGAAACAGACGAACTGTTGCTGACGACGCCGCGCAGCTGAGATCCGGTACTATCGGCTCGACCCAGTTCATTGTCGGTGGAGACAGCCCCGTTGGCAGTCCCGGTAGACGTAGAAGCAATGGTCGGGCCAGTCACCACGTCGGGCTCCAGGTACAGGTTGCTGTTCTTCTCCAAAGCCCTACGCTTTTCCTCTCGCTCCGTCCGTTTGAACTGGAACTCCTTGTCTGCCTGGTTGACCTCGTGAATGAGAGCGTCAAGCTGCGGGACCATCTCATCAACCTTCCTGGCAGCCGCCAAGAAGTTCTGGGCCTGGAAATCGGCATATTTCGTCAGATGCGACAGGACCTCTTGCTCTTTGCGACCTCCGTGGAGATCTTGCATGAAAGAAGAATAGTCGAAGCGCTTCAGCTCGAAGTTTCGCCGCTTGACCTGATACTTCGAATCGCTCTCGGCACGCTTCTTCTCTTTGAGTGAGTCTTGTCTCTGACCCAAATAGCGACTAACGTAGGCATAATAATCGCGACTTTCCTCATCAAACTCCTTCTTTTTCGATTCAGCTTGTTTGATGTCGTTGTTGTATAGCTTCACAAGAGGCTCGATCACGAGCTTCTGCAGCTGGAGCGCATTGAGCTGCTCGTACTTCTGGATCTGTCGGGCGATCTTCTCAAAGTAGTGATCCAGTGCAGGCTGAATAGCGTTGGCGTTGGATGTAGAAGCATCGTTGAGTGAGCCCAAAAAGGCATCCATGGCCTCGTTGCAGGTTGCCTGCGCTTGCTGGGCAGCCTCGGCTTTCTTAAGAACCTTTTTGATTTTTGCGCGCATGTTCCCCGTTTTTTGCTCCAATGCCTTCATGGTTGCTCGGAACAGTGGTCCGTCTTCCACCACGCTCATGTCATCTCCAGGCCGCGAATGTGGGAGGTCGACTTTGACGGGAGGTGGGGGTGGGGGCGCGGTTGGGGGAGGAGGAGGGGGTGCGCCATCTGCACTTTCAGGTGGACTGGTCGCAGGGAGATGTTGATTTGAAGTGAGTTCGGTGTCACTGAAATGAGAGACAGCGGACTGGGTCGAGGGGACGCGACTGCGAGGATGAGGGACGGGCAACTCCAGCTTCGGCGAGGATATGTGTGGACTAGGCAGTAGACGAACGGCGTTGTGCACCCAGAAGGAGAAATGAGCAAGAGTGTTCAGGCGGTTAGTCCTCTGATCATATTCCAAGAAGCTGCAGCTGTTTCGCCAGCCGCCACCCTTGTCCTCCATTACCTTCGGGGGCTTCCATGTCCAAGACCATTCGAATGACACTGACGGGGTACCGTTGGTCGAGAAGTCCCCGATGAGCTGAACGTTGGAGTTGTTTTGCAAGTTCGGGTTCGCATGAAACTCCCTCGTGATCAGATTATCCAGTTCCTTGGAGTTGGATGCGTGGGCAAATGTGAGTCCTGTAAGATTGGTGTCTGTCACTTCGGGGAGAGAGGTTGAGACACCGTTGACGGTTGATCCTGCAACGTTGCCTGTCTGCGTCTGGCGAAGGATGAATGTGAAGTTGAAAATGAGTTCGTCGTCGTTGGAAAGGCGTAACAAAAACGTCGGGACTGAGGCGGACGCGGCGACATCTGGGTCCTGCATTTGTTAAATTCACATGTTAGCCCACCAGTACCACAACTCGACTCAGATTATTTATACCTGGATATATTCGATCGGGGTCTCATCGCTCGGGTCTCGTTTCGCTATATACCGCACCGCAGGGAACGCATTCGGGGACAGGGTCAGCAGGCGGCGGCGGGAGTTGCTTATTGTAACCGATGCGACCGAGACTGTATGAAATAATTCGTTAGCTCGGGGGCGCTCGTTTTGGAAAAGAGAGAGAGAGAGAAAGAGAGCCGTTAACATACAGCGATTCTGGTCCTTAGAAAACAAACTCCCCGCATCGTCTAGGCGGCTGGCGACATTGCCCATGATGGCGCAGGCAGAGGGATCAGATTACGGCGCGAGAAGGAGGTTGGCTTATCACCGAGCCAATCGGCCATCGACAGGGTGCGCAGCAGTCGGATGGCCAGAGGAAGTGATCAAGCGGACGAGCTGAGGTATCCGTCATTCAGTCGTGAAAAGACGAGGCTGGTGTTGTGGAGGGGGAGGGGTGGAGTCAAAAGCTTGGGATCGGTGATCGCGTTCGATTTGAAGGAGGGGGCGGATTTTCGGTCTACTGCCTCCCCTTTGCTCACTTGACTCCTGCTATATATGGGCATATGTCCTACTAGCTATATTTGCTTTTGATTCTTTTGCTATTTATATCACAGTTCTTCTTTCGCTAGGCTCCGAAAAATCGTAGGCGGTTTTGTGCAGCCGTCTTTGTTTCAGCGCTTCCCCGGGAAACCAACTATATACAGCCTCAAAGCGAAATTCCAAAGAGATTAGACTAAAAATAGTATCAATAGAGATAAATAATTCATAAGGCGCACTTTATTACTAGCTGAGTAGACCCGTACAACAGCATTATTATACTCCAGTGCCCAATCAACTCGCATCGTGCGGCATTAGACCCAATCGTGAACGACATGATACTCGGTTCCGGACCGAGTAAAGCAAAACATGCAATGTAAAGAGCAATTACACCGTGAGAGAAAAGCCATAGTGTATTCTAAGCCACTGGACCTGCAGCGGAGGGCGTGGGGGTCGAGGACGCTCGTTCACGTCCGGAGACATGGTGATGCTTGGAGCGATTAGGATGCCCGTCGGCTTCCACCCACTTCATCATTTGGCCTTTAACATCGCGCATCTCATGCATTCTTTGAGCCATGTCTCCTCGTTTCTTGCCCTGGCCACTGCGCTCGTTGAGCTCTTCCTCTTCCGAACTGGAAATCGATAGAGACGAGGCACTGCTCTGCTGGACGTACGCGACGTAGCCCTGCTCCTTTTTCAAGGCCCGCTGTTCGTCCTTCATCTGGCCCATTCGCTCGGCATCCTGTTGACAGTCCAGAGTACTGACATGAAGGCCCGGGAAGTTTAGAACAAGGAATTCCCTCAAAAGCGGCAGTTTCTCGGCGTTGGGTCGGTAAGTCCCGCTATCGTTGTCGATGAAAAGCTCGTAGTCAGACAGTTCTGTTGAAACCTCCGGGACCTCTTCGGGCTCATTCTCTTCTTCCACGGGAAAATCATTCTCGGTGTGCGACGACAGACGCGATGGGGAGTGATGTCGTCGATGATGCTTGCGCCGGCGCACAAAAAATTCACCCGAGTAAGCAATATAGATCGATACATCACTATGCATCGTGTGTTTGCTCAGCAGGTCAACCCCAAATTCTTTCCCCGTTTCGGTAAACCGAAGCTGGCCGTCCAAAGTGAGCACGTAGGTGAAGATCCGGCCGCCCTGCCCATAATGCACAAACTCGAGGAACTTCCAGGATAATTCTTGGCAAGGACGGGGGAAAGTCCCATTGAGAGTAGTACGGTCAAAATTGTAAATCCGCTGATGTTGATGGTGCAGCGCCTTGTGAAGAACTCGGCCCCTGAAGCTCTGCGCCTGAAACATACCTGCTACAAATGGCTTGAACTCCACATAGCGATGGTAGAGTTCACTCGGCACGGGCCCCATGAGCTGCATTTGAATAGCTTGGAAGCTAATTGACAATAGATTAGCATGAGTCAGTCCTGAAACTCAAACAACACTAGATGCGCAACATACTTGTATCGAGTAAGAGCCTTGCCGCTCCCATCTTGACTTTGGACTTGATCTTTTGTTCCGATTAGTCGCCCGATGAGAGGTGAGAAGTGCTTGAACCAATGATTCGGACCGACGGTATACATCTGGCCGCCATTGTCTCCTGCTGTTTTCCCCAGGACTTGGATGCTCATGATCAAGAAAGACTCCTTGTGATGGCCCGTAGCGAATGCAGAGACGTTGGTGAAAACATAGACGCGCTTGCTACCGAACCGCTTCTTGATTTTGAAAGACTGTTCTTTGATTCCCGGCCAGTCCTTCGACAGACTCGGCACCTCAATAAATGCGATTCCCAGCTTATCATCATGGTCGGCCGGGTCTTCGTCGTACACATATGCTTTGAGCGTGAAGCCGGATGCTGGCACGTTTGCGACAACCCATTCGCAGTTCCACACGGGGTTCATGTCCTTGCGCACGGTGGGAGTGCGAAAACTCACGAGGGGATCCTGCTTGTGGCGCCGAGGAAGATCAACCAGGAGTTGCGCGTGCACGTACGGGTCCGAGGAGAAACTGCCGAAGTCCGCGAAGGGCAGGTCGTGGCCGCGGTGAAAGGTGAATTTGACAGTATAACCCGGCGGCGCATGCGGGATCGGAGTCGCATCGAACCCTCCAGCGGGTTTGGAGTGCTCAGTACCCATGATCATCCGGTGCTGTAACTTGTCGGTTTTTTCGACGAGTTTAGGGCCATATCGGTCAACCGGATGGGATGCCATGGCGATATGTGGGGGAATGGGGAGACAAGAAGATTAAGGACTGAAACACGAGGTGGGGAGCATTATCTGATAAGAATATAGGGGGAAAAATAGGAACAAGTAACGAGAAGGGTCTCCCAGGGAAAACTGGTGGAGAAAAGTAAAAGTTGCCGAGAGGAGCCAAGCTTCAGCCTTACCAGGCAACAGCGATAATTCATCACACACATGATAACGATCGCCAAGGCTCAAGACATAAGAACAATCTCATTTCTCGTCCTTCCTCGACTCGAAAGGTTTTGATTTTACGGTGCTACGGTACCGGTAGTGTGCGCTTAAATCTATAGGAACCAGGGATACGCAACTCCCATGATGAACGTATGAGCTAGAAGGTGAGATGTTGGCTCTATATAAACTAAACTGCAAGACATAAGATGTAGTAGTTATCATGTCCGTGAGGTCACATCGCGTGGGGACGCAGTGCGTGCGCAATCTGCCACTTCGCATGCTTGGGGACGTCGGGGCAAGATCGGGCTAAGGACTTGGCGATATCTAAGATCCGCGGAAAAGGAACTGCATGTCTTCGGGAGTCAGTTTCTCGAGAGCCTCGCCCTGATCTTTGTTGATAGTGCCCCGGATCAGATTGGCCTTCTTCTCCTGAAGCTGAACAATTCGGGACTCGACTGAGTCTTCGATAGTCAGGCGGGTGATCACGCAAGGTCGTTGCTGGCCAATACGGTGACTGCGATCCGCGCTCTGCCATTCTGCCGCAGGGTTCCACCAGCTGCATGGGTGCGTTAGCAAAAAAGGACCTTTCGCTACATGGGTAGAAGTACACTTACGGGTCCACAATAAAGACTTGTGATGCCTCAGTTAAGTTGAGAGCAACACCCCCTGCTTTCAAGGAAACCATAAACACCTCCACGTCCGCATTAGTCATGAAGTGCTCGATGGACTTTTGTCGCTGAGCAGGCGTCATCGTACCGTCCAACATGACCGTGTTGAACCCTGCGTGACGCAGCCGCCACTCCACGAGCTGGAGCATCGAGGTAAACTGCGAGAAGATAATCGACTTTGGCGTATGGCTTTTCGTTCTCTGAAGATAAAGCTCGTAAAGAAGTGTCTCGATTTTTGTCGACGAGGTCCAATCTTCCATGAAAATTCGATTGATAATCGAATTCTTCTTGACGGACTCCTCCGACTGCTCAATCGTGGGCTGCTCCAAGTCAATCGAGAGTGGTATGTGGCACTGCGGGCAGTCCACCGTGGAGCCATCCTCAAAGGACTGAATGTAGTCTTTGGCACATTTGCGGCAGAACTCGTGATGGCAGCGGGACCGAATGGCATCTTCCGCAGGCTCGTCACAAACCCGACAAACGAGAACATTGAAGCCCGGCTGCACGTGTTTCTTCAGGATAAGATCTGGATGGTTCGCCACTTGTCGCATCTGCATGATGAGACCGAAAATATTGGCATAATTGTTCAGCATGACACCTCGACTGACGTAGGTATCAAATTGCCGACTCGAGTTGGTCATAATACTGCGGGAGAAATCATGTTCGATCTCGCCAAAGAATTCATTGTGTATAGTGATACTGAGACCGAAGTCAGCTTCAAAAACAAGGGATATAGAGATGTCATCGCACTCACCGTTTGGGCGGAAGTTCCATGGAAGAGGTATGCTCTTGCTTCAACCGTCGAAGCATGATGTGGTCCGTAATGAGACGGAGCTTTTGCAACCCTGTCTTCCGTTCCTCCTGGGTTCTTCCCTCCGTGACTAAAATCTGAATTAGTTTGCCGAACTAATACACAAGTGTTCGTAAAGATCGGCTTACTTGGATTGAGGATCTCCTTGTTGAAGATCGAGATGTGGTTGAAGCCCCTAAAGCGATTGTCAGTATCAAAGATATGCTTCTCTTTGAACTGGAGACATACGTATGGGAGCATTCAGTGCAACGGCCCTGCTTATTCGCAGTCCACTGCAGCTGCGAGCATGAACACTGCTTGCAGAAATAGCTGGCAAATGGGCGCACCTGCAAGAAGCGCAGGAGCGAAAAGAACTCGCCGATGCGATTCTGCACAGGGGTTCCAGACAGACACCATTTGTAAGAAGCCTTCAATGCAAAACAGGCCTTAGCTACGCCGGTGGTACGTTGCTGAAGAAGGTCAGTGCCATGATAAAAAGGAGTTGAGGTTTGAAGTTTTGGGATAATATCATACCTTGATGCTATGCGCTTCGTCAAGGATGAGTCGGTGGTACTCAATGGAGTGAATGACGCCTTCGTACAAGTCAACATAGGTTATGCAAGTTAGCTTGTCTCTCGGAACTTACTGTCTTCTTTGACTGTCCCATTACCACGAGTCCATCCTTTTTCCTGTTTGCGATATATCGACTCCAAGCTCGAGTCTGTACGCCCGGTTAGTTTGATAATCCCGAGTAAAAAGAAGGGGAAAAAACCGACGTACAAGATATCATGATCACATCGTATTTTCGAAGGTCCGCCTCGGTAAGCTTTTTAACCTTGGAGACTGAATTGTGATAGACGAGTACTTTCAACTTGCCATCGGTGTATTCCTGGAATAAATGTGAGTTGGGGTACTAATCGAAATTCCGGGGACATCCAACCTTGATCTCAGACACCCACTGCATCAGAGCAACCGGAGGTACAAGAACTAGAGTCGGGTCGCGCTGAGGAAAATCGGACATGATCAGAGAAACTGCTTGAATCGTTTTCCCCATGCCCATTTCGTCTCCCAGCAAACCGCCACGGTAGTCCGTTTTCTCTTGTTCCATCATCCAGTTCAAACCTTCCAATTGGAACGGTTTCAACCTGCGAGTGATGGATTCAGGCTGCTTAGCTTCCTTGGGGGGGATGATGGGTCTAGCTTTCAGATCATCCCACATGGTAGTAATGATCGGGTGCTTTTTCTCCAGCTTCTTTCGATCTGCTTGTGTCTAGAAAGAAAGGTCAGTAGCCGTATAGGTTGGGGCCCAGGTGCGCAGACTTACTCGGCGAATTTTGCGCTGTTCTTCCCAGGTTGGCAGGTCTTCATCTTCAGCGTCTCCTTCATCCCGTAAGAGGGGTCGGAAGGCGCGTGCTCGACGCCGTGCAGTATCTCTTTCATCGGCGGGAGAAACGATTTCCTCCTCTGAATCCGAGATAGATGGGAGAAATATTTCCTCATCCTCGGAGCCCAGAGGTGTAATTCGGTCAGACAATTCACTCTCCGTCAATTCCGCGCCGGGGAACATGGTGTCGAGTCTCTCTGCGAGACTTCGAGCAGGGTCAGAAACATCCTCGAAGGCGGTCCGCTGTTTTTTGGGACGCGGTTCTTCATACTCCTCCATCTGGAGTGCACGCGCCAATGCCGCGTCGGTGGTCTCTTGTTCCGCTTCATCTACTGACATAGCAGCCGCGGACCTTTTTGTACCTCTTTGAGAGGTTCTTCTGGAGGCCGTATTTGATTGGAGTCGAGCAGCACGCTCCGACGCATTGACGCGTGTTCGTGTTCGAGGCTTCTTTGTATCGGATTCTGCGACAGCACCAACACTGGTAGCTGGCGTATTGGACCCGGTGGTTCCATCGGCGGAAGTGATCCCCAAAGAGCTCCGAGAAGAATTGGTAGAGGTGTCATATTTCTTCGCCGGTATCACAACCTCCAAGTTTCCCGATGCACGAGTTCTTGTCCTTGTTGAGACTTGGTCGAGTCTATCGGTGCCAGAGTCGTCATCTCCACCTTCGGAATCCGGGATGACGGGAGATGATCGCGATCGGGGAAGGGATGACCCACCCCGTCGCAAGGATTCCGGCTGATAGAGGAGGGATGCATTCTTCAATGACGTTGAACTGTGAGATGCGTCATCCTCCGAGTCGGGGATGACAATGGTATCGGGCCTCCTCATGTTGAAGATGGTTGAGAAACTATAGAGTAGCGAGAACTTCAGGGGGATGGCCGAGGACGAGGGAACAAGGAGACTCGGTTGAGTACGATCTGGGGTAGCCAAGTTAGACAAATCACACCAAATCGAATAGAAAATCGAATAGAAGGACTGTACCGTACTGTGATGAATTAAGCCGAGATAAGTCCTCGGTGTGGCGACACGTTGAGAGAAAGGCTACCCAGGTGTTCGAGGTGTTCAGAGCGAAACTGATCGAAATGATCAAGCCAACGAATGTGAGATTTGAAATTGTGAGCGATTAGAACTGAACGACAGTGAGGGAGATGACCAAGGAAGTGGAAAGGGGAGAAGAGAAGTTGAGAGTCCGAATTGGAGATCGGAAAAAAGTGATTGATCGGGGTGCCTGAACCAGGAAAACTCTTCGGTCGGTCGACCCGGAACATTTGAACATTTGCCATCCCCAAGGGCGCCTGTCATATCATTTCTCTTTTTTTTCCCTTGACCTACGTTGACCTACTTGTTGCGCGATCGATCGTGATCGTGGTTCGTGAATAGTTCACATCGTCATCATTCCACTTATCTCTCCCTGATAAGAGCCTCGCGTTAAGTGCAACGCGAAATTGCCACGAAACCTGTGACTTGGAGACCACTCACCCACATCTCTTTCCACCACTTTCTGTCTCGTTGTCTAGTCAAAATGTACGTTTTTGGTTAATTTATGAGGCTTGGAGTAATATTAACATCCTGCTACAGGGCTGACCGAAGACCGGGGAGAAACATCCGGGGCCCGTATGACTGACTTCTCCTGAGTAACTACTCATTCCGTACTAACAAGGCTTCGACAGACGCTCTGCTCTAACTGATTTTCTTGCTGTGAGTGACCGACCAACTGAGTCATTGTCTTTGCTGAAGCTGACCAGTACACCTTCGTTTAGTCGAATAACATCTCCGCCGCGCAAATCCGAAATGATCACGACCGCCGAGTGGCGGATGCGACGCGCCAGGCCGCCGAAGAGGAAGAAGCCACTGCCATCGATCGCGAAGAGCCCGAGTATGAGCCGACGCCCGAACCGGAGTCGCCCGAAGACAAAACCAAGAAGCGTAAGCGACAGCAAGCCATCGAGAAGATCAAGAAGAGCAAGGAGTTCGCCCGTCGCAAGGCCCGCCGAATCGGGGAGCCGGACGATGATGATGATATTTTGGCAGATATAATGATGAACGAAAAACAGCGACCTAACCCGGGTCAGCTGGATAATTGCGAAATCTGTGGCAAGCGCTTCACGGTCACTGCCTACAGTAAGACAGGTCCCAGTGGAGGCCTTCTCTGCGCGGACTGCTCTAAGAAGCATGTCGATGGAGATAAAAAGGGACCGGTCAAGAAGAGCAGCTCAGGAATCGGACGTCGTAAGAACCAGAGCAACTTGCTGGATGGTATGGCCTCCCATGGTACTCAGAGCTTGCTGGAGACATGTATCAAGGTTCGTCCTCACATTACCTCTCCTCCAAACCCGGTAATGACTAACTGTTGTATAGAAAGTTGCGGACAACATTGATGACGTGGAAGAATTCGGCGACCTTCCTCCTCCGGTGATGCATCGCCTGAGCCAAATCTTGTCCAGAAAACGCGCAGTGACCTCTAGGACCTTGGATCTCTTCTTACGACCCAGCCACAAAGAAATCAACATCTACGACTGTGCAAGTTTGTGGCCCATGATATTTTCTCTGCAATATAAATGGTATACTAATCCGAGAGCTAGAGCTCGACACCGATGATTATCACAAGATTCTCGCATCCATGCCGGCTTTGACTCGATTGAATCTACGATTTGTAACCCCGATGAAGGATCGCGTTTTCCAGTACATGATGGATCGCGATATGAATATTCAGGACCTTCATTTGGACTCGCCCAATCTCGTGACCGACGACTGCTGGCGCCAAGTTTTCACGCAGTTGGGCCCTCGTCTGCACAGTCTGAAATTGTGGAATCTTGATTCTGCATTTGACGACGAAACGATGCAGATCATGTGCAAGAGCTGCACCGGTCTACGGCGCCTGAAATTGAAGTATCTCTGGAAAGTTGGCGACAAGGCGCTCGAATCGATAGCGACACTGAAAAATCTAGAGCACTTATCGCTACATCTTGACCAGGAAACCAAACCCGAATCCCTACTGCAGGTTATTACTGAGGTCGGTCCTAAGCTACGAACTCTGTCCCTTGAGGAGTTCCGACTTGCAGATGACAGGCTATTGCAACATATTCACAAGCATTGTCATCAGCTGTCCAAGCTTCGATTCACCAAGAATGATCTGTGCACAGACAAGGAGCTGGCAGCGCTCTTCCGAGGATGGTCTAATCCGGCTTTGCGATTTGTGGATTTCAGTGGTCTTCGTGATGTGGACATGTCGAACCCTGCTGGGCCACCTGAGCCTGTTGGCCTTGCATCAGATGGATTCATCGCTCTGATGGAACACTCGGGGGCCAAAATCGAAACTTTGAACATTGCCTCTTGTCGCCACATTTCACATGCGGCATACCAGGAAGTCTTTTCTGAGGACAAACAATACCCCGAACTCAAGTATCTCGACATTGCATTCCAAGAGGTTGTGGATGATTACCTGGCACAGTGCATATTCCGATGCTGCCCAGCTCTGACGAGACTGGTAGTTTTCGGATGCTTCAAAATACGCGACTTGCGAGTTCCCAAGGGTGTTGCTGTGATTGGAACTATGGGCGCTAAGCTGAAAGTTGACGGGATCGCTCAGAAAGAGATCGTTTGAGCACCTTACGCGCATGTTTCAGTGCCCGGAAGAGGTTTCATTATGCTTATCCAGAGATCGACAGTTTGAGGATACAGCCGACATTACCCACAACGCAGACGAACCTGCTGCCGAGAGCATCCAGAGCGGTTGGAAACCCCATCAATACCAGTCACAATATCAACGAGGATGAAGTCGACGCTCCCATGCGCTCCGATTCTGAGTGCTTATCTGTGTCATTAGCACATTGCTATGAACAGGTCTTTTGCGGAACCGGCTTGTCTCCATCTCTCATGATTATTTCTCACTTGAAATCTCGTTATTTGCTTCTAACTTTGCTATGGTCTCGAGCAAATCAGGTGCTCATTTTATTCATTCCAAGGCGTGTAAATGCGAGTACATAATCACCATTCACTTAAATCACAACCTATCTAAACGCCGAATTCTCATGCTTTATAGTTAGATTAGAAACAAGTCTCATAGGACCATCGTCTAGTAGCCCATGCGCTTGCCAATCTCACTCTCCCATCCACGAGTTCTCTCGAACCCATTCGACGCTGTTTGGTAGTCGAGCATGGCTTGGTAGACCTCCTCTTGGCTGTTCAGAACAAACGGGCCGTACTGGACGACCTTCTGATCCAGAGGCTGACCCGCAACGAGCATAACACGGGCCTCGGAGTCTGCATTGTCCGGGACAGATATCTCGACGAAGTCACCGGTCTGCTCGAAGACAACATTATGGAACTCCTTGACAGAACGAGAAGAGTCGTTTGAGCCAAATATCATGTCACCCGAAAGGGTGTAAGCAAAAGCATTCCAGCCCTGTGGCAGGGCCTGCGAAATACGGCCACCGGGCTGGATAGTGATATCAAAGATCCAAACCGGGGTGTAGGCCAACTCACGGACAGAATCGACACCGTGCGACTGGCCGGAGATCACCTTAACGGTAACACGACCGTCGTCGACTTTGGCGATGGGAATTTCGCTGGCGCGCAGGTCACGGTAGCGGGGCTCGCACATCTTCAGCTCCTTGGGCAGATCCACCCACAGCTGCATGCCAACGTTCGGGCTGCCGTCTTCGTTCTCGTGGGGCATCTCGGCGTGCATGATACCGCGACCCGCGGTCATGAACTGCAAATCACCAGGGCCAATGGTGCCCTTGTTGCCCGCAAAGTCTTCGTGGTCCACACCGCCGGAGAGCAGGTAGGTGATGGTCTCTTGTCCGCGGTGGGGGTGGTCCGGGAAACCCGCGCCCTTGCCAATGGTGAAGTGGTCGAGCATCAGGAACGGGCTAAAGTTGCGCAGCTTGGAATATGTCCGCACTATGTAGGGCAAAGATCGGACTAAGGACTTAGCAATATCTAAGATCCGCGGAAAAGGAACTATATGTCTTCGGGGGTTAGTTTCTCTAGAGCCTCGCCCTGATCTTTATTGATGGTGCCCCGGATCAAATTGGCCTTCTTCTCCTAGAGCTAAACGATTCGGGACTCGACTAAGTCTTCAATAGTTAGGCGGGTGATGACGTAGGTCGTTGTTGGCCAATACGGTAACTGCGATCCGCGCTCTGCCATTCTGCTGTAGGGTTCCACCAGCTGCATAGGTGCGTTAGCAAAAAGACCTTTCGCTATTGGGTAACAGTCAGTACACTTACGGATCGACAATAAAGACTCGTGATGGACCTAATTTGTTTATTACGGAACCGGCAGTTTTTTGAAGCTATTCCTAACTTTCTAGATGTACGCGTTTGGATGGCTAGTAATTCTTCACTGAATTTGATTCGATGGCGGCATAAGGCCGCTTGGTAGAAATACATCTTTTTTTTTTTAAAAAAAAAGCCCAGAATCCTTTACTTCTCCGGCTCCGGCTCCTTCTCCTTCTCCCCGAGGGAGCCCTTCCCCTTGGCCACCTCCGCTGTGAGGCGATCAATCTCGGCCTCCATGCTGCGGATCTGGTCGGCGGTGTAGCCAAGGGGCTGCTCCCCCGAGGGTGCACCGGAAGCCTCGGTCATTTGGACTAAAAAGCGAAAGCGTTAGAAACTCAACGACACGTAGGGCACAGGACATTCGGTCAAAGCATCCGCCATAAACACCGGCCGCCAGGACATCCGGTCAAAGCATCGACCCAGATATAGACCACACACGAATCACACACACACAGGGCATAGGACATTCGGTTAAAGCATCGGCCACTGACACAGAAAGACACCGGCGACAGACAGAGACTCGTGAAGAGACAAGGGCAGGGAAGAAAAGATCTCACATACCATCGGGCTCGTTGGGGGCGGGGGGGACATTGGCCCCGGGGGCAACAGCCCCGGGGGCGGCGGTGGTGACGGCGGCCGCAATGGCGGCAGCGGCGGCGGGGGTGATAGGTTTGGCAGCTATTTCTCCATCAGTATTGACTCATTCCATCGTTTCAGCGGATTCATAACGCAGGCCTCGGACACGAAGACCTGACATGCAAAGCAGATGTGCAGAGCAGACGTGCAGAGCAGACGTGCAGAGCAGACGTGCAGAGCAGACGTGCAGAGCAGACGTGCAGAGCAGACGTGCAGAGCAGACGTGCAGACCAGACGTGCAGACCAGACGTGCAGACCAGACGTGCAGACCAGACGTGCAGACCACGGACACATAGTTCCCTCAGCTCTGTCATGTCGGATTCACCCGACGTAACTTCACCAGGGAAGCCAATACGAGTTGCTCCAGGGATTGAACGAGGGAAGCGGATTGGATTTACTAACCAGAGGTAGAGGTATTCTTAGTAACACCAGAGTTACTAGGCCCTTGGCCTTGGTTCTTCTTCGCACGGCGCCTCTTCCGATGTCTCTGGGCATGTTCATTGAAATCGGCCGCAGCTTCAATCATCCCCATCATAAATAAACGGCGGCGGCAGGTTGTAAGGGTATGGCCTTGAGCCTGACAGTGTGTGCAGTACTATTATTACGTTAGCTTAGCTCCAACCGAGCTGAAATCTTGCTTTCGCGGGATTCCAGCCAACGAAGTGTGAGATTATAGGAGACAGTCATCAAAATGATGAAACTGGCCCTGGGTAGGATGGAAATAGGCTTGGACAGGATGGAAATGGGGTTGGGTAGGCCGGGAGGGGATGAGGGGTGAGGTGGGGGACGAGGGTATTCAGCCATCATTCGCGCCAGCGAGTTCGCAGAGTGTGAAATGATGCCAGAAGCCATCATGATGCTTGGTGTAGGATGAGGTTCCAAGACTTACCTGGTTATTAGGCATTTTTAAAGAAAAAAAAATTTAGGGGGTGGGAGCGTGTGTTGTTGAAGAGGTGAAGTCTCCTACCTTACGCGACGCGACCTTTACACATCTACGCAGTCAGTCACCTGACACTACTTCTAGCACCTTGATTTTTGGCAGCCTACTTTGCCTAGAAGGATGTATTGCGCCAGTCAGTAATCGACTAGTCGACCCTCCAAAACCGACCTCTATAATTATTCATAGCCAAGGAGCCCTTTAGGCAATTTGAATAGAGGTCTATAATTAGGCAACACAAAATAGTTTTCTGACTTGTTTCCCTTTAGGGCGAGCTAAAGAGTACTAGGTTTCTAGGGCAGTCGCTGATAAGTACCTATATTCTGACATGCGGCTTAAAGTAAGCTTCCGCCCCACACGCAGGAACCGGGGCAATGATTGCTAAAAATAATAAGATCTACATACCGCCTTCTATAAAGGTATGTATGCCAAAATAGGCCTAACCGTGTCGGGAAGCACGTAATGTCTGGGGCCATTACGTGTTCCAACCCCCAACAATCTGTCGGAAGTGCACGGTAATGATCTCCGACCGAGACCCAAAATTCGACCAAGGCATGTGGCATAGAATCTTCACTATTCTAGCCGTCACCCTCTTATTCACGATAGCATACCATCCCTAGGCAGATGGGCAGTCCGAACGTACCAACCAGACCCTAGAGATTGCCCTCCGTCACCAAATCGCAACACATAGGGACGAGGACTGGCCCGACCTACTCCTATACCTCTAGGCGGTCATAAACGCTTCGCTAAGCGCCTCGATAGGTCACACGCCGCATAAACTCCTATACGGAGTTAAGTTGCGCCAACCATAGAATATACTCCGCTAAGCCTTTTAAGAAGTACAAGATTTCAAGGCACGTCTCGACGCCTATTACGCCCTCGCGTATACGGTAGTTAAGATAAAGGACTACTATAACGCAAAGCACCGTCACATTTTCTTTACGCTAAGCGACATAGTATACCTTAAACTAGGTAACGGTTATAACGTCCCTACCAACAAAAGCATCCCGCGTAAGCTCGCTCAACGATATATCGGCAAGTTTAAGGTACTCGAGCGTATCGGACGTCTCGTATATAGGCTTAACCTACCGCCAACCCTTAAATAGTACCCGGTAATAAGTATCTACTATCTCGAGAAATATCCGTAGGGTCCTAACCCTTAGCATCGCTAACCGGACGATGTCTATCTCCTAACGTCCGATTCGGAGTATCCGGACGAGGATAGGTATAAGGTAGAACGTATCCTCGACAAAAAGGTCGTTTACCTACCGGGGCGTCGCTATAACGACGGTACCACGAAGCTTATTACCAAGTATTTGGTCCGATAGAAAGGCTAGAGCGCTAAGCAAGACCAATAGCTACGTGAACAAGACATCGCCGCCCCTAAGGCTATCGCCGATTTCGAATAAAGGAAGGGCGACGACAAATTTAAGTTCAATCAAAGAGCTCGGGCTTCGCCTACTTAAACACAAATCCGAGATCAAAATCCTAGCATTACATACTATTTTAACTCTTACTTATCCCTTAGTCCTTTTATTCAGTCAGTTCTTTCACTCGTACTTCCCCCTTATATTGGGCAAACCTTATCATTAGCATCACCCCCTACTATTTTGTTTTAACCAATATCTGTCTCCCTTATCTCCAAATTCATAGCATTGCTCAACTTCATTCCTCCTACCAACCACTATGTCGCCGTCACCGTCGCCGAGGCCCAAGAGGGCAACGAAGGAGAGATCACCCCTAGATACGGATATGGTCTGCGTCCCCGAGGAAGCGAAGACATACCTCACCTCATCCGCCTTATGGGTTTCCGCTACTACGCGCAAGATCTTGAAAGCACCAACCCGAGACCTATGGACTCCCGACTATAGAGCCCGTATTCTGGAACCCGAAACCTTCCCCCTATACCTTGCCCTTTACCTCAACGGGGCCGCATACGAGCTCCCTCCGGCGTATACCAAGCTAACCGACGAGGCCGTCTACTTAGTCTCTAAGTTTCTCTCTCAAAAGGCGCGTTACGATAGATACCTAGCTAACTTCGGGGCCGCTAGGGATATTCTTGTCGACCGCGCCCCGCTCGACCTAGTCCCAATTTTCGAAGTCTACGGCCTCTACTTCTATGCCGTCTACAAGGATTACTACATCCTCGCCGGTAAGAAGGGCGCCAAGGTCTACGGCACCAAGCTCGGCCCTAAGGTCGGGAACGTTCTCAAAAACTCCCCTATAGACTAGACGATCGCTAAAGTATAGGCACTACCTATAGCTATCGACGCCGGCGGAATCATACGTACGTATCATAACCTATAAAGTAATACGGTTACAACCCGTCGATAGGCCGCTAGAGAGACCGCCGCTATCTATACTAACGAGCTCCTCGGCTCCGAAAAGGACGGTTGTTTCGATATTATCCCTTTCTACCACGAGCACGACGCCCTTACCTACATTAACGGTTAGCGCCAACTAGCCCTACTTTAGCGCCTTAAGGGTTACGAGGTTTTATGCTCTAACGACAAGGACGCTAAGCCAATGATATAGGCGGTCTATACCAAGGGTAATATTCCTATCGACTAGCGTACCTAGTGTTTCTACACCTTCTCGCCGACGCGAGAGTACGCGATCTTAGACGCGGACGACAGCCGCTTTGATATAGATTAGGCTACGACCCTACTACTCCCTGCCACACCGAAGGTCGCCAACCGAATAGCTCCCCCCCGTACCAATCAGACGCCGGAGACTCCCTCTCGTTACGGCCTTAGCGCCGACGACATCGCTAACGCCTTGCTTAAAAGGGATAAAGACGCCAACGCCCTAATAGCGGCGATGACGGGCATTGCACCTAAACTCTACCAATTAGACGAGTGGGTCCGTTTCATCACCAGGGAAGACCCCAAGCTCTGGATCACGGCGCTGGCCGGTATCACCAACGACGCAGACAACCTATACCAACAGGCCGCCGGAATTCGTGATGCCATCGAGGCCATAGACCCAGTGCTAAAGCGTATGTTGCTCTACCACTTCGATCAGCTGCCAACTTCGTGGAACGGCGTTCTCCACTTGAAGGCCTCCCTTATTCATACGGCTACTGAGGTCGGCCTCGCTTATGACAACGCGGATCCCACGACCGCGCAACCTAATGCCAACGCCGAGCCCTACCAACCCGAGTCGGCCCCATACGTTGAGGAGTCGTACCAACTGCAGACTGAACGAGAAGAGTCGTACCAACCGGAGGCGGACTCAGCCTAAGACGAGGCCGTACGGCATCAAACCTACGATTTGTACGACTGACAACGCTGAGGACAGCGTTTTTGCTGCGGAGGGCAAGTTGTCACAGGACGCTTAGTCATAGCTTAGTCATACCATAGCTTATCTGCCAACGGCAGAGTTTAGGAATGTGATCTTCATTACCATGCAAGCTTCCATCACACTATCTGTATAATTTATTTGCGCAGCCCTAGGGCTATTTTAAGGACATCCGTATACGTTGGAGACAATAGGGCTGCTAACCGCCTAAAGGGGACGTTAATGTGAAGGGGTTGAGACGTTTTGATTCAAACCATCTGCCTAGATGCTGTCTACAACAATCTTGAGAAGAAAAGGAAGCTCCTCTCCCTTAATGGGATAAAAAAGGAGTTGTGGGTCACGTGCTTTACGTGATCCGCCAGCCCGTTACAGTTAAGCAATAGCTACGGGAATAGCAGATGCTGTATTCCAAGGCCCTACAGTTAGGTGACCAGACTATTATTAACTATGACATACGCGACTTTCTGCAAGCCGTAAAGGAAGTGCTGCCCAACTGGTAGGAGACCAATTTTAATGCCATCGTTATGAATAGGAATCCGGAGAAGCTCAGCATTAAGGGCCTTATACAGTCATTCACTATGACGTATGACCAGACCTAGGGCAAGAAGACGTCCAAATCGGACGCCCTGAAAGGGTCATTCTCCACCTAGCAGGGGCATTATAACAGCGAGAAGACGCCTTAGGGCAATGTAATTGGCAGCGGATCCGGCAGCAGCCAAGGGAATCAGAAGGGCTCTGGTTCTAGCCAAAACGGGCAGAATCTGTAGTTCACTGGCCCATTCGAAAGACGCATATGCCCGTGCGGCCGAAAGAAGCACTCAGCAGCCAAATGCTAGGTCCTGCATAAGTCCTTATGCCCGCCGAACTTCACGGCGCACCCAAATCTTGTACGACAAGCCGGAGAACGGCTAGCCAAGGATCCTGAATGGCGAGCCTAGATCAAAAGGGCCGCATATATAGAGCAGCCACACCCGGCTGCCCCTAAACATCAGCCAATGACGTCACTCAGTACGATCGAGCTTAATACGTCGCTAGACATACTGGCCAGAGTTAGGGCTACTCCGTATGTAAGAGGCCGTTAGATTCTTGATTCTAGGTCCTCTGTGTATATATGTAATGATAGGAGCCGTTTTATATAGTTCGAATTATGCAATATTACTCTTGCTACTGGATCGGCCGGCACCTAGTGTGAAGGGAAAGGGATAGTCCTATTGATAGGCCGGGACCTAGTCACCGGAAAAAGGCGTAATATCACGCTTAGCAACACCTATTACTCGCCAGGATTCTACACAAACCCAGTGTCGTACGCGACGCTACAGATCTAGGGCGTTAAATAGTGTTAGGACATAGACGTGCTGCTTGATATACACGGCGTGCCAGTGGTTAGCATGCATCTTTGGCCAGATCTAAAGCTGTAGGTTTTTGACGAACCAGAAGAGGTGTTCCACGCCCATGCAGTACGTATGTCAGAAAAGCCGCTACAGGCTATAGCCCTAATAGGCTTATAGCATCAGCGTTTTACGCACATAAACCCCTAGGCTATCAAGCAGCTAGGGAAGATGGTTGATAGCGTTGTTATCAACGATTTGGATAGCAGCACAGATGCTAGCCTATGCCAAACGTGCCATTTGACGAGGGCGCCGCGCCAGATATCATGCAGGCCTATTAGAAGAACTTTTGGCCGTTTTAGTCGCGTGTATTTTGACATAATCTAAATAGCGCCTACGTACAACAAGCATCGTTGGTTGTCGTATTTCTATGTCGAGGGAGTACGATTCTACTAGACAATGTCTTATAAACATAAATAGAAATACAGAATAGCCATCGACTAATTCGTCTCTCTAGCCAAGAACCGATAGGGCCTACCGATCAAGGCCTTCCATTATGATAATAAGTCGGCCGTAGGCAAAAAGGGCGAGACCATCCTCACTAACGATGGAATTATCGTATATCACAGTCCCCTATATCACCCGGAAATGAATAGGCCTAGTAAACGCGCTAGTAGCGTTATTATTACCCGAATACGCGCCTAGGCCTCGAGGGCAAGCTACCTTTCGAACTCTGGCCTAAGGCTCAAGCTGCTGTAGTTTGGCTATTAAATTGTACGCCTACATACCTAGATGATAAGAAGCGATGGATTATCCCATAGGAGGAGGTCCGCACCTATCTGCATAAATCTAGGACGGCCGCCTAGGCTAAATTTGGCCAATATAAGGCTATACGGCAGTCTTGCGTACTATCGACGTCAGAGAATAGCCCAATCTGACAAAATAAGCCCTCGAGCTGAAATGGGCTTCTTAGTGGGCTGCGTGGCTTCCAATATCTAGAAGATTTGGTTCCCACAACATGGGAATGTGCGCATAGTGCGGGATGCTGTCTTTGATGAGTCGCGTAAATATACGCCTGATTTCCAGCCATGGCAGCCAATTCCGATGCTAGTTCTGCAAGAACCGCACGTCCTCGATGATAATAAGGCCCAACAGGCCTATGATGCGGCCCGGAGAGTGTTCGAGCCCCCGGTTTTCGCGCTTGAATTGATGGGAATCGATGATTCTGTACGGCCAACATTCGACACTGCCGGAAATGATGCCCAGGCGGACGATGTGATTGGTCAAACCAGAAATCAACGTCATGGGACCCCTAAAGATTCTGCTCCAGATTCTGCCCTAGAGCAGGGGGTGTACGAGGAAACAGTGCAGCTTCCAACGCCTACCCCAGAACATCGGACCCAGGGACGTCAACCTGCTTATTCTTATGCGGACCTGCCAGGCGCGTTTCCGCCTGATATTCCGCTTCCGCCGACTCCGCCGCCTAATGAGTCTCCTGAACCAGTTCAAGGGGTGGAGGATCATCAATCTGATGATATTGAGGTCGACCAGGCCCAGTAGCCTCTCCCAGAGCCAGAACTAGCCAGAACAAGATACCGGCCTTTGTTGCTCCCAACACCCTCAGCAGTGGTTACCCCAACTACACTGGTGGATATCGAATGAACGAGCCTCCTCCTACTCGCGGTGGGATTCCCCACCGGCGTCGCCAGACCGAGGGAGACGCCTCGCAGTTGACTCGGTTCACGAACTTCCCCCTCGAGCACTACATAGGTCAGCTGTACAGTCCGTGCAAGGACCCGCAGGGCTGCCGTTATCTGCAGCGCAAGCTAGAGGCGATCTATTAATCGAGCAGCACTGGCGCTGTCTATCTTCGGCTGGAACGCAGTAGCCGATGCAGCAGCTAGCCTAGTTACGTGCAAGGTATATTTCCGTCTCCTTGGTCTCTGGATGTACAAGCCTAAGGAAAATGGAGACATCACCGTCTACTCGTCACTAGAAGTGGATAATGAGCATATAGACACTGCCCATAGATTGATCGACTCGCCCAGGGCGGAACAGGCCGAGCCAACGAGAAGCTGGACGAGCTACGCAGTGGTTGTGTCGACGGTACTCTAGCGGTTACAAATGAACAAGAACCGATTGCTGTGGCTATACCTATATCTGCGGACTCGCTGCCGCCGATGAAACGGTCAAATCACCCACCGCCCTCGGAGGTGAGTACTTAGCAGAGGTATGAAGGCTTCAATCTTAGGCATCTCGAATGCCTAACCTATGCTTATGGAGTTTGGAGCTACGTTTATAGTTTTCTAAGGATGAAAGCTCATTTGATTTTTTTCTTTGCTTTGACAATTTGCTTGACGGAACACCCCCGGGCGTTTTGGGTGGATTGGCAATCCATGGATATCACCGCGATTAGCTCCACCTTCGCTTGGCATCAGCCTGTCGGTATATTTGTGACTATTTCTATAATTTTCACAGCTCTCGAATCACCAGGATCTTGACTCATAATAACTTTCGAAGTCATAACTATAAAGAGCTGATGCAGGGAAAGTTGCCCACGAATATAGCGTCACGGCATATATCTGCACTTTCGATGAGATACCAAGGCTAATCTCGATCAAGAACTTGTTGCTAACATACCGAAATAGGCTGATCTATTTGTCTTCTTACATAGTGCTAGAGGGTCTGCAAAGACATACCTTTACTAAGCTCTATGTGTAGAGCTTTGAAAGTAGATAGGGGAGCAGGTGACGCACCTACCCAATTTGTTCCTTTCTCTTCTTCATCCTCCGTCTCATCGGATTCTCAATTCCTCGTGAACTGATTAATCCCAAGTATACTGTCTTCTTTTATATACATCGAGTTCCCACCATGCCTCGTCGTCGAGGGCCATTTCAGAGGAATGGCGAGCGTAGGCACACAGGCCCGCTCATCGACTCCTACCTCGCCAAGCGAACCAATGACCAGGTCGAACCTGAAGTCCCCCCCGTCGAGCCTTCGAATAAAAGAAGTCACGAGGAGGATGCTCAGGAGACGATTGGTGCTCCGTTGGATCCGTCCAACGCGACGACCCCGTCTTCTGCGCCAATTGATACGAATCCCTTTGAGACGATTGGTGCTCCGTTGGATCCGTCCAACGCGACGACCCCGTTAGATAAGGACGAGGAGCTGAGCGAGGATGAATCTTCTGACGAGGAGTTTGTGGTCGAGGACGACCAATCCTCTGACGACGAACCCATTGATGAGGAGTTGTGGATCGGGGATGACGAATCCTCTATCGATAAGGCTAGAGAGCAAGAACTTGCTGCGAACAGCAAGAGACAGGATGATGGTGGGTTGACCGAGGGAACTATGGCGTCAAAGGTTCTTCGTGTGACCATTCAAATGCTGAAGGCACAGGCCGAAACCCAAGGCTCAGATACTCAGGATAACGATCGCCTGATGATTCGGTTATTTGCAAAGCTACTGCGGGACAGCACAACCGATGAACTAGTGGATCTTTATAGCAAAGCATTCACCCCGCAACTAATCGAGCTTTTCGAGAGGGAGACGTGGAGTCTCGATGCTTTGCTGACTCTCCTACCTGCAGAGGGTAACGATAAAGTCGGTGTTTACCTGATCGTTGCATCCCATATACGCTCCCTGCAAGCTAAGCCGGAAGCTGGGTATGTTGGCTCTGCTTCCGGATACCGAGGTATCCACGGCCGGACTATGGGACATAAGACGGCGATCAAAGGCAACCCCCTTCCGAATAATCTCTTATACTCTTTCGTACAGGATCCCGAAATCGAAACCCATCACCTAACGCTCCTACATTTCTCTCCCGAGCCCAAGCATAGAGTCTATATTCTGTTGGCTGAAGCCCTTGGCACTATTTGGTTTGGGACTCTCGAAGAGCCGGGCACGGGCAAGAATGACAGGTTCTATAATACGACGAGTTTTGAAATGGTCCGGCGTATTCGAAACGTGTTGGAGAGCCAGGGTCTCGCTCCTATGGAGTGGAAACCCCTGAACAGGGCCTGGCAGCTGTTACAGGGCTACCCAAAGTCGCCCGAGATACCACAGCGCGTGTGTAGCAACCCACACTGCAAAGTCGCGTCCTCTGAGACAAATCCGATCACATACCACGGTCGACCTAATTGGCCTGAGGAGATTCGAGGTCAGTGGATATGCGATAACTGCTACGAGTATAACCGGAATCACCCTACACAGCTTCGAGTCCCCGGTGCTCGCCCTAAGCGCCCCAGGGATCCGAACCCAACCTGCGCCAACCCAGACTGCCCGTCGAAAGTTGTCCGTGATGATCTTCGCACATGCAAGCCCGAGTGGGATGCCGGACTCGCAGGTAAGAAGATCTGTGGCGTCTGTGCCCAGCGGTTTAGGCGTCGTGTCAAAGCGGATCTGAACCTAACCTGCGCCAACCCGGACTGCGTGACGAAAGTTGCTATCCTTGAACTTCGCATATGCAAGCCCGAGTGGGATGCCGGACTCGCAGGTAAGGAGATCTGTAAGAACTGTTCCGATCGGTTGATACGTCATGCCAAAGCCCTTATGCCTAAGGAGCCGAACCTTCCAGGGCCGAAACTAACCTGCGCCAACCCGGACTGCGTGACGAAAGTTGCTATCCATGAACTTCGCATATGCAAGCCCGAGTGGGATGCCGGACTCGCAGGTCAGAAGATCTGTAAGAGCTGTTGGTCTCGGTTCTACAAGCGTGTCAGGCGTCGTGCCAAAGCCCTAATGCCTAAGGAGCCGAACCTTCCAGGGCCGAAACTAACCTGCGCCAACCCGGACTGCGTAACGAAAGTTGCTATCAATGAACTTCGCATATGCAAGCCCGAGCGGGATGCCGGACTCGCAGGTCAGAAGATCTGTAAGGGCTGTTGGTCTCGGTTCTACAAGCGTGCCAGGCGTCGTGCCAAAGCCCTAATGCCTAAGGATCCGAACCTTCCAGGGCCGAAGGCGAAGAAATGACTGTTTTATTCGCTTCTCTCACGCCGCCTTCCTCCGGCGTGCTTATATCGGCAGTCAAGTTTTAAGGTGTGATATTCCCCTGACTGACGCGCTAATAATATACATAGGAGCGCACTGTGGGAAACACCTGCATTATTACATTGCGTATTAGATTTTGTATCATTACGACAGCAACTTGCTTGGGCCTCTTCGTGGCGCTGTTGACTAGTAACCCTTTGCGGGTGAAGCTAACACAAGCAGAACATGAATTGACGTCTCCAATCGTGGATGACTGCAAACTTTTGACGTCCCACAGACGAATGACGATTGGTGCTTGGCTGAAAAGCTTGACGACCCCGACTTGGGATTGGTGGAGTAGGGACATAGGGAGAAGAGGTTTCGGAGAGAAGAGGTTTCGGAGAGAAGAGGTTTCAGAGAGAAGAGGTTTCGGAGAGAAGAGGTTTCGGAGAGAAGAGGTTTCGGAGAGAAGAGGTTTCGGAGAGAAGAGGTTTCGGAGAGAAGAGGTTTCGGAGAGAAGAGGTTTCGGAGAGAAGAGGTTTCGGAGAGAAGAGGTTTTGGAGAGAAGTATGCTTATTTAGGGATGATCATGAGGAAGGCTAACTAGTCTATAGGAATTCCGTTGTACTGAGGCTATGATCGGTCTGCTGCGAATATCGGGTTGCATATCAACACTACGAGTCAGCCTGCCCTAAGAGATGCACAACTGATCTTTACTCGGCTCGGCTACGATGGTGCTGTTCCTGTTGTTGAGTTCCTGTTGTTGAGTTCCTGTTGTTGAATTTCTGTTGCTGTGTTTCCTGTTGCTGAGTTTCCTGTTGCTGAGTTTCCTGTTGCTGAGTTTCCTGTGGTGGTGTTAATGTTTGTACTGTGGTGACCTTCCTTTTCATCTACGGTCAGCCATAGCTGGATTTTGGAACGGTGGTGTTGAGTGTTGGAAAGGTGGTGTTGAGAGATTGTGGCGACCTTCATCTTCATCTACGGTCAGCCACGGCTGGATTTCCGAATGGTGGTGTCAAGAGATTGTGGCGGGCCTCCCATCTACGGTCAGCCACGGCTGGATTTCCGAAGGGTGATGTTGAGTGTTGTTGAGTTGCCTATGGTGGTGCTAAGTGATTGTAACGGCAGGCCTTCTACTGTCGTCGTGAGTGGACTTTCCTGTGGTGGTGCTAATGTTTGTACTGGGGTGGACCTTCATCTATGGTTGCTTGGTGATGAGAATGGGTGTTCGGGTGTGGTAAGTGCAAAATCCGATCTTAATGATGGCTCTTGCGAATACCGATACTAACCCTGCCTACAGAATGGCATGTGAAAATAGCAGGATGCTAACTATGTAGGTCGATTTTCAAGTGACGCGACTGCTGGTGACTCGCGGTGATGGTTTCTACAATCCTCTCGACTTCTCTTCAGCTTTTGCTTACTTTTCGGCTTCTCTTCGGCTTCTCTTCGGCTTCTCTTCGGCTTCTCTTCGGCTTCTCTTCGGCTTCTCTTCGGCTTCTCTTCGGATTCTCTTCGGATTCTCTGGCTTCTCTGGCTTCTCTGGCTTCTCTGGCTTCTCTGGCTTCTCTGGCTTCTCTGGCATGTCTTCAGCTTCGAACGGGATATCATCAACATACGGCATCGATACCACCCGGCACCGGCAAGGGCACACTCGCGTTGCAATCGACGAAGCCCACTATATCAGTGAAAGGGCCATGACTTTCGTCCAGCATATCAAGAACTGGGCTGGTTCAAGAAGAACCTAATTGATCTACCTGATCCTATAACCGCCCTCACAACCCTCGCAACCACTGCTACGCCCCGAGTACGCTCGGATCTCATCAACTCGCGGCCTTGATACCACCCGGCTCACAGTCCACCGGCAATGGCAACTTACTCGCGTTGTCAAGAGCGAAGACGTGGAGGGAATGCGGAAGTTCTTCAAGCAATTCTCATTCCCTGGTATCGGTAGCCATGCAACTCCTGCAACCCCGGGTAGCATCCAAGAGGGTGGCGAGCTAGGACACTGCATTTCGCATGCCTTTGGAACCGTTTTCGATAACCCGAATCTCATTACGTTGACCATAGTTGGTTCGGTTGGATGCACCTTTGAGTCAGGATGATGGTCGCGATGGATATGAACCGAAGATTGATTTCAAAAAGCCTGTCGACGAACATCCTCCCAAACTGCTATGTCTGGGAGCCACCGCGGACCAGGTCCAGTTTTTCAAGTACGACAGGGATAGCCAAGGGAACAGCCTTTCAACCGGAAGATACATCAGCATCACTGGATATTTCAAGATTGGTATGTACACAATCGTTTATTTTCTCTTGTATAGATGTGACTAACACTGTTAATAGCCTATGGTAAATGTCGACAGTTTCGTGCGGCCTGTCTACCTTCCTCTTGATGTCTGCGAATTCCCGCTAGACAGCGTTTCATGGGTGAATTAGCGTTGCTCCAACGCTAGAACATCATTGCGTTCAGCTGCCGCAAGCCACCTGCAAACTATCAGTCCATCACATAGGGCGGTCTGAAAATCATGGGAATAGACGCCAATCAGACTGGCCCGAGACAGGTATAGGACTCGCAGTCTGCAGATGAGGCCTTCTCTCAGCACCAACAGCCTTTGTGCGATACATATGCCCACATGTGTGCCCGAGTACACTCGGATATCATCAACATGATAAGCCTTGATATCCACCCGGCTCAGACTCTTCAATGCCCTCTCCACCCGTCCCAACATCCACTATGAGGTGTGATGAACGCATCGACGGAGATGGCAATAGCCCCGAATATCGCTAACTTGATTGTCCCGGTGCCAATCTCCTTTTCATTGACCCGACCGGCCCACCACTAAATCTACCTCCCTCCGGATGGCATCACTTTTCTATAGGTCATGGACCACTGTCTCCGCAGTATCAACTACGTGAACGTCGTCGTCGCCGACAAGCAAGAGCAGATACAATTCCTCGGCATAGACTCACTGCACCAAGGGTCTCGGAATCTGGGACTGGGCTAGCAACGACCAAGGCCAGGATCCAGATGTTGTCATGGCATCTTGCGGTGATATCTCGACCCACGAGGCCTTGGCAGCCAAATTGCTTTTTACCCAGTACGTCGGTGGGTTTAAGGAAGATGCTGGAATTGCAAACATTGACAGGATGCTGGACAAACTTTCACTAAAGTCGAAGCTTGAATGACCCAGCAAGGAGCTTTAGAGGCCAATCCGGAACTCGTCCCCACCCGATCTTCTGATGCAACCTTCCAGCTCTCACCTATTCGACATAATTCCCCCGCAACACTCACCCGCCGACTAATCACCTCGCCCTCCAGCAGTCCGTCACTTTAGATAGACCTACTAGATAGTGTGCAGAGAAAATTGAATGTTAATACAGAATTGCATACAAAACATTGCTCCTTAGCATTCTTCTCGCCCGGCGGCTCTCCGTACTGTTGTTTCTGGTACGTTGAGTGGAGTTATTCGGTGCCTGAAAGCTAATGTAAGAGCTTGGATGTGATAAGAAACCAGATCCGGAGTACCGGGTCCGAATCTCAAATCTTAGGAACGCCGATCTAGATAGTACGCGGGCTCTACTATGATGTAGTTGTCATCACTAAGGTGATGTCATCATGATTACCTTCCCTCCTGCCCCTCTTAGGTAGCGTTTAGCTTAGTCGAATGGACCACCTTTACACATTCCACCAGCGTAGTGCTTACATCTTGGTAGCATGTCGAAAGGTCGTTTCCAGTAGGGGTCCCACTGGGTATTGAGTTTCAGAGCGTTTCTGCCTATTTTTCGAGGCACCAAGCTGGCTTTACCAGCTGACGTGTCCTCAACCCCTCTCGAGTCCATCCGCGACCATCCTGGCCGTGGGCACCCTGCGGATGCATATCCGGCCCTCTCTGACCCCATTTACTCTCATCTTCCGCGGCCCCACCAAGGCCAATTCATCCTATCTGGTCCTGTCTCCGTTAAGAGAGGACCCGCCTGCTTATCCCTTTCGGGACTCACTTCGTGAAACCTCATGGTTGAGCTCGACAAGCGCGCCCGGCAGGCTGTCCAACTTGCTCATCAGCTTGAGGCCTACCGTTCACGTGACCAGCCTTGTTCTGCCGATCTTGACCGCGACACGCTCGCACGGATCCAGAGCTTAGTCACACAGCACACGTGCCCAACCTTACCTAATCACGAAAATACCTATCCACAGGACTGGCCGATCAGCCGTCCAATGCTTCCTAGTGCTCGATCGCTACCCCTTGCCGAGCCAGGACGACATCGTCAACCTAACCAAGGGGAAGAAATTCATCACCATCGTCGATGCAGCGAAGTTCTTTTACCAGTGGCGGGTGCACCCGGATGACGTCGACCTTCAGGCGGTCGTGACGCATCGCGGCCAAGAGCTGCTACTTGTCGTCGTCATGGGGAATGCCAACTCCGCGGCCTACGTCCAGAGGATGATGGACAACATCTTACGCGCCTTTCGTGCTTGGTGTCGAGCGTACGTGGATGACGTCCTAGCCGCTTCCGACACGCTCGACGAGCACATTGCCCACCATCTCGTTCGCAGCAATGGCAATGAAACGCTATTATGACGCGAAGCACAAGCCTATGCACTTCAAGGTCGGAGATTTCGTTTACCTTCGCCTCGGCCATAGGTATGATATCCTACACAACAAGCTCTTAACTACAAAGCTCGCCCAACGTTACGTTAGACGCTTCCAAGTGCTTAAGCGCATCGGCCGATTGGCATACAAGCTAGACCTTCCGGAGTCGTGGAGAATCTACCTATTTATTAGTGTCGCTCACCTTGAGCCAGCCCCACCTAGTGACGACCCCTGGAATCGCCAATCTCACACGGTGCATACTCCGACTGAAGACCATCGCTTCCCCGGTGAAACCAGGTACGACGTCGAAGCTATCCTCGCCAAGCGAGTTCGCCCAGCTCGCGGTCGCGCCCCGGCTAGCGGCCCTAGGAAGATGATCACTCAATACCTAATCAGATAGGCCGGCCAGTCCGCCAAAGAAGACCGCTGGATCCCTGCCGCTGACGCCGTCGGCTGTGAGGAGCTTATCCAAGAGTTCGAGGCACGCTAAGCTTCCAATTCTCTCTAATTCTTCCCTACTTTCTGTTGTTATATTTAGTTGCCAAAGAATCCTAAGCCCGTATTGTACCCAAACTATTTTTACAACTTACCAATCCTTTGTATCGCGTTCATTTTTCATCTTCCATCACTGCACCCTCACCCAACAGGTTAACGAGCCGAGTGCACGACTTGTTTCTGCCTTTCTCTCACTCCATTCTCTCATCTAACGCACTCACCTTCAAGCCACATTATGGCCTACTCCCTCCGCTCTACCGCCGCGTACCCCTCACTTGCCACCGCATCATCATCCCCTCCGGCGCAGCTCTCACTTCCAACCGCGCCCGATATGTCCGCATCTGACGACGAAGACGGGAATGAACCGGTGACTGAGATGATGTTCCCCCCGGATTTCAGGCGCGAGTTTCTCACCAAGTGGAAGATTGACGAGACAGACTACATAAGGGAACTGGCCGAAGAGCGGAGCTTGAATCGTCCAGTCTGGACGACCGAATACACCTTGCCAACCTTCAATAATACCAAGGAGCGAGAGGCATACGCGAAATCACACCGACAGCACCCACTCTACACCAGCGTCGACTTCACCTCGCAGGGTAAATTCAAAGCACCACCGCGTTATACCGCCCTCTCCGACGAGTTGGTATTCATGGTAACGAAGACCGTGAGTCAGCATGAGCGGGGTCAAAAATGGCCAGCCGATTTCACTCGCGGAGGAGACATCCGCGTTGCTCGCGCGCCTAAGGACCCTGCCCCCCGCATTGACGTACACGGACTACCCACAGCACCTGTGTACAAGGGATATTACGTCCTCCTTGGCGAGCGCGCCGCTGAAGCTACGGGATGTTGGAAGGTCGCAAGCAAGAACAACAAACAGCTCAGGAGAGGGACTAATCGATCGGACTGGACCGTCGGTTCAGTGGTGCTCGCCGCAGACTTCGCGACGATGCCCCGTACAATCTGCTACCAAGCACACGACTTCGATGGATCAATCATCGCGTTGCGCGCCCTCAAGAGCACGAGCAAGAATGTCCGAGATGTCGTCGCCCGCGACCATAATCACAACTGCCTATTCGTCACAAGCGACGGGCCCCGATGGCCATTTATTTGGCAGATTACTGGCTACGACGTCAGATGCTCGGCTGACCAGAGAGCTTCCGTCATACCACACAAGCTTTACATCGACGCAGGCATTCACCTAAACTACGACGCCATCAAGCAGCGACAGTACACAGTCAACCTTGACCCCAACTACAACGCAGACGTTCACGAAAGCTCCGATGCAGATGTGGACACTGAGAATAGCAACGATGACAACATAGACGAAGAAACTTCCGAAGCCGATCACGGGACAAAGAGGCCGCCTCCCACGGACCCTACCATCCAGCGCAAGAAGAGGGCACTTAATCACCCGGCCCGCCAGCCCCTTGTCACCGATGACGTTACCAGTACCCTTTGCGAAGTCTTCAGAACGCACTTCGGACGCGTCGTCGACAACATCAAGTTGCTCTCCATCCTACGAAACAGGATCGACGACGCCCAGGATACCCTAAGCACACCCGAAGCTAGGAAGATCATCGAGCTACATAGCACAATCGCAGGCATGCGCGACGACTTCAGCACTTCAGCAATGCACATCGAGCAGGACGTGCTTGCCAACATCAAGGAGGATGAATTACGCCCCCGGGCCTTGGACCTACTGTATTCCGTCGCTCCACGACAAGTCCCCGATGACAACGCTCAACACCAAGCTGCTGAAGCCCCGAGTGACGATCACCCTGCGATACCGGGACTCGGTCTATTGTCAGCCCCATCTGAATTTTAGTTCTGGCTTATTTTTTCACTTCTGTTATTCCTTTCATTTCATTTGCGCAATGGGGACATTGCTTTTCTAGGATCCCCCCAAATGTCATCACTAAGGTGATGTCATCATGATTACCTTCCCTCCTGCCCCTCTTAGGTAGCGTTTAGCTTAGTCGAATGGACCACCTTTACACATTCCACCAGCTTAGTGCTTACAGTAGTCCCGCATATCTATTACTCGCGCTGAATCACTGAATCACGGAGATCGGAAAAAGTGATCGATCGAAGGTGCCTGAACCAGGAAAACTCTTCAGTCGGTCGACCCGGAACATTTAATTGCTAGAGTTATACCTCCAGGGCTCCAAGAATCAGCGGTTGATAGAAGACCGATGCTTCTCATATTTCCAGATTGCTATCAGGCAGATAAGGCCACGGAGCACTCCCGCTCTCCACCCAACTCTACCCGCGCAAGATCGCCTCTGTGTCCACTGTTCTTCTGTCTTTGCATTCCTTTCCATTCGAGATACCCCTTCTTGTTCAGTATTCACGCGACTTCCAGTTCTCAACTCTGTGAGAATCCCGGCGGGGAGTCGCCAGCAGAGCTTATACCCAATACCCTATACGCATACCCAAGCGGCATCCGTCTCTTGCGATCACATCCAAACCATTGGAGATATGGGCCAATCCAGGTGGACAGTCGCGCCATGGCTCATACTGGCCTGCGCTGCGGCCACAACGTCGGCAGATAAGCGGCCATTCAATATCCATGATGACCTTCTGGCCTACCCACAGGTATGCCGTGAGACTCAGCGCGACAACTATTGAGTGACCTCCCGTTTTAACCGAATTGATTTGTACAGTACCAAGTTACCTTCCCGGAAGAATACGTCCTTGATGATCAAGCGGAAGAATTGCTTCGCACACAAGCCAGCTCCGATGACAGCCCATCGATCCATGTGCAGAACAACCCTCAAGTTTACACGCCCAAGGAGTCGACCGATGGCGCCACGCCGGGTGGCGAAGAAGCCACCCGGCTAGAGTATACATACGAAGAAATGATTCTGGATGACCGGCGGCTCCTTTGCCAAATCCCCCTCGTGACAGACGACTCCAACAAGACGAACAGTCAAGCGGATGAAATAGACGAACAGAAGGAGCTAGCGCGCGCGACGGACCGTGGTCTTGAACTCTTACGCGAGATGGAGGATAAATGCATGTACTACTTCTCCGGTTGGTGGTCGTACTCGTTCTGCTACCGAAAGCAGATCAAGCAATTCCATGCACTCGCCGCTGGCCGTGGTGTCCCAAACTATCCACCCATGGAGGACCCGAGTACTCATTCCTTTATCTTGGGTCAATTCCCGGCCGGTGCCAGTCATGAAGGGAAAGAAGACCAGGGGCACAAGCAGACATCCGGCACCGATATCGCAGAATTACACACTAAAGGCGGCTCCCGGTACCTTGTGCAACATTTACGTGGCGGCACCAAGTGTGACCTGACTGGACGCGACCGCAGAGTCGAGGTGCAGTTCCACTGCCATCCGCAGTCCACGGACCAGATTGGATGGATCAAAGAATTGACCACCTGTTCCTACTTAATGGTTATCTACACACCTCGACTCTGTGACGATGTTGCCTTTATGCCACCTCAGCAGGACGAAGTTCACGATATTGAATGTCGCGAGATCCTGATGCCCGAGGACGTACCCGAGTGGGAAGCCGTGAAAGAGTGGCTTACGGCCCACCGATTGCAGGATGCAGCCGCCGCCGCCGCCCACTCCCGGCCCGAGGTTCAGATTGTCGGTGGAATCGAAGTGGGCGCGCAACAGCTAGTGGGCATGGAAGGTAAACAGATCGAGAAGGGCCGAGTGGCATCTGCGGGAGAGGAGCGAGTTGTGGACGTGGTTGCGAAGCGCGAGAACGGCGAGATAAAACGCACATCCAAGCAAGTGCTGAAGAAATATGACCTCGACCCGGAACGAGTCGAAGAAATGGGGAGGAGACTGGAGAAGTTGGCAAAGGGCAAGGACTGGAGCCTGGAAGTGGTGGAGCGCGATGGAGTGATCAAGTTCCAGGGCGTTGTCCCCGATGACAAGGATGCACAGGCGCAGCAGCACGACGACAAGGAGACTGTGCCCCGAGCTGAAGACTCTGCAACTACAGAATCCACGGCGCCAGCACACAGTGACGGCGATGATTCAAAATCACAGCCGACAAGCTCGGGGTTGGAACCTGAGAACCAGGAAGGCAGTGAGGAAACCTTTAAACATGAGCTATGAAGAGTGGAGCTTGTACAGTAGAGACCAAAATTTGGCGTTTCCACGTTCAAAAGAGGCGCATCTGATCGGAGTTGCGCATAATATCCCAACTTCTCAACCATCAATGTGTAGACGTATATGTAGGTAGGCGGCTCTTAAGTGCCAGGAACGGCCGGTTAGCTTCATGTCAGTGGCCCCCAGTTGCGCGAGCCGAGTGGGGACTGCAGGCAAAAGGTAAGGACGCTTCGATATCCTCTCGAAGCAATTGGATTGTAATTAACTACATAAGGAGCCGGGAAATGTTGAATGTTCGACAAGAGTATAGAGGGGAAAGTTCAACTTGAAAGTCAAGAAGTTGAGGACGCAACTACGTAAGGAACGTGACCGTGAACCTCCTAGGGATCGTCCGGCCCACCTTCCCACCTCCCTGATCCAAACTCTCGCTTCTCTCCCAACTCTCTTCTGCTCGCGCTCGGCTCGGTTCTTTCTGCGCGTGGCTTCTTCCCCTCCTTGACACATCCCTTGCCCGCCTGAACACTCTCCGCCAAGGCTGATCCGGCAACGGCCAGCGTCATCACCCGCATCCCCGGCGACAAACCAACCCCCTCCGGTCGACAATTCGATTTGGCACCGCCCACAGACGCTGCCAACAGCAGCGCTAGGAGATCTGTTTATCGCAAGGCACATACCCGATTTATCCAGGGCTTCGTTCAACGATGGGTTTCCTAGGCGTCTACTCGGCTGTGTATGACTACCAGCCTCAGGGCGAAGGTGAATTGGAGATCCGCGAGGGCGATTTGCTCTACATCATAGAGAAAAACACCGAGGATGATTGGTGGAAGGCCAGAAAAAAGGCAGAGCAAGACGACGAGGATGAGCCCGAAGGTCTAGTTCCGAACAACTACGTCGAAGAGGTGAGCACTCCGCATTACCCGTCCGCTGTGAGGCGTGCGCTTTCGACCTTCCCATGGCCGAAGATGCCCCAAACAGGCCCTATTTTTGGGCGCGTTGAGTACACTGTCGCGTCCAGATGTGAAGAATTGATTGATGCTTATGCCAAACGCAATCTATAGATGCAACCGATCCACAAGGCTAAGGCTCTATACGACTACACTCGACAAACAGACGAGGAAGTTTCGTTCTCGGAAGACGCTGAGCTAGTCGTGTATGACACTTCGGATCCGGATTGGACCTTGGTGGGGACCGACGGGGACTATGGGTTTGCACCCTCAAATTACATTGAGATCCTCGAGGATATTGCGCCCACTGCTGCGACCGTGGCTCCCACTCCTGCTTCAGTCACCGAGCATGAATACGAACCCGAAGTTCCATCTCTCCCGCAACGACCGACGCAGGCTGCTCCGCAAGAATATGACGCGTCACCCTCGGCGTCCCCTATCGATACGGTGCATAACCCCGCGGCAGCCGCGATTGCGGATATTATTCACAAGCAGCATGCACCTGTTAGCGCGCATGTAGATTCCAGCAGAGATGAGTCTCCGCCTCCTCGGCTACCTACTCGACCTTCTTATGATGACGGCGAAGAAGAACCCCCTGCGCCTGCTCTGCCGCGTCGACCACCGTCGGAACAGTTGGAAAACTGGGCTACTCCGTCTCTACAGCCGCGCTCGCCTGATTCATCTCCGTCCTCTCGTCCGCAGTCGGCGGCTCCTGCGATGGGTCGTGATGGAACCCATGTGAAAGCATCTCCTCCCTACAACCGGGCTGGCGAGCTGACGCCGCGGTCCCCCTCAGGCTACCACATGTACAACATCAATGAAATGGTCGAGGTGATGGGCAAGCGAAAGAAGATGCCAACAACTTTGGGCATCAATATGGTGACCGGAATCATCTTCATCTCCCCCGAGGGCGATGATCGTCAACAAGAATGGACCGCAGAAAAGCTCACTCATTACTCAATTGAAGGCAAACACGTCTTCGTTGACCTTGTTCGGCCTAGCAAGAGCGTGGACTTTCACGCCGGAGCCAAGGATACTGCCCAAGAGATTGTGGCCGCACTCGGCGAGATCGCTGGAGCCTACCGAGCTGAAGGGCTACGAGAGGTCCTTGAGGCAGGAAAAGGCGGTGGTGGCCAGAAGAAGGGCCAGATGTTGTATGACTTCATGGCACAGGGCGATGATGAGGTGACGGTGGCCGTGGGCGATGAAGTCATAATTATCGATGATACCAAGTCTGAGGAATGGTGGATGGTGCGGCGAATGAAGAATGGCAAAGAAGGCGTGGTGCCCAGTAGCTACGTTGAAGTGACTGGGTTTGTGAGCACTCAGCCGACTGGGGTCGAGTCTGGCCTATCGACAGTGGAAAAGAATCGCTTGGAGGAAGCCAGATTGGCCAAGGCTGCCCTTGGAAAGTCGAGAACGGACTCTATGGATTCCTCTCACTCAAAGCGCGACAGCAAGTCGAAGTCCAAGCCCGATCCTAGTAAGGTGAGGAAATGGACGGACCGGTCGAAGGCTTTTACGGTCGAGGCACAATTTATTGGCCTACAAGATGGCAAGATTCATCTCCACAAGGTCAACGGAATCAAAATTGCGGTCCCTGTGGCCAAGATGTCCATTGAGGATTTGGAGTACGTGGAGAAGGTTGCCGGTGTCTCCTTGGACGAGGACAAGCCCCTATCAAGTCTTCGGGCTCGTGCAGGTGCTTCTGTACAGCATCCTGAGTACGATTGGTTCGATTTCTTCCTGAAGGCTGGCGTTGGACACCATCAGTGTGAGCGCTACGCGCAAAACTTCATCAAGGATTCCATGGATGAGTCCGTCTTGCCTGACATTTCTCCCGAGAACTTGCGCACTCTGGGCTTGAAAGAGGGCGATATTCTACGTGTCATGCGGCATCTGGATACCACCTTTGGCCGCACCGGTGCCAAATCCAAACTTCGGAACGTGAGCTTTGGTGGAGAAGAGGTTATCGAGGACGGCCAAGGCGGGCTCTTTTCCGGGCCGGGTGGTACGCTACGCAACAACACTCGGAAGGCTAGACCGACACCCGCCGTACAGACCGGTGACGTTGTTGATCCCAAGGCGTTTGAACAGGCCGATGAGTCTCAGGCAAAGGAAGACCGAGCCGCTAGCCCTGCTGCGCCCGCAGCACCCGAGAAACCTGTCGCGCGTGGATTTGACGATGATGCATGGGAGGTGAAGCAACCTAAGCGGACCACCACTCCCGCACCAGCTAGTTCGACTCCTTCTGGCACTTCATCGCCGGCTCCCGTCCAGAAACAGGTCACGGGCGCAATGGCTGACTTGTCATTGCTCCAAGCCCCGCTGCAGCCTACCCCTGCGCAGCCTACTGCGCCACATCCAGTTTCTACGATTCCCGCTCTTCAACCACAGCAGACTTCCGTGCAGAGTCCACCAGTGCAGCAGCCTCAGCAGACCGGTGCTACGCCTAACTTCTTTGCCCAAGTGGCACAGGTTGGACAACAACAACAACAACAACCTCAGGGCTTCAGCCCTCAACAGACTGGTTTCCAACAGTCACAGGCCAGGCAGCGCCCTCAGGCGCCGCAAAACATGAACCAGAATTCGCTTCTTCCCCCTCCTCCACAGCGCCCACTGTCAGCGCCGCAGAACTTCTCACAGCCACAGAATTCCTTTGGTCCTCCTCCATTGCAGCCCCAATTGACTGGAGTTCCTCAGACAGGGCCGCCAATTGCTCCTCCGGGGCAGAGCTTGACCGAATTGAATATGCAGCGCTTGCAGCCCCAAATGCAGCCCCTGGCCACGGGGTTCATGGGACAGACCCAGCCCCAGAGCATGTTGATGCCCCAGCCTACTGGCTTCATTCCCCAGTCGCAATTTGGTATCCAGCAACAGCAGCAACCCCCCTTCGCCAATGGCCAGCCAGTTCCAAATCAGTTCCAGGGCATGGCGCCGCAGCAAACCGGGTTTGGCGGGTTTGCCCAGCCCCAGCAGCCGATGCAGACCGGTATCAACGCCGTGCTTCCTCCGCCCTTGCAACCTCAGTCGACTGGTGCCAATGGCTTCGGCAACACATCATACAATGCATCACCGCCCCCGGTACCGCCGATTCCCCAGCAACACACCGCCATGCCTCTGTCGCCTCAGAAGACTGGACCTCCTCCGTCCGTTAGGTTTGGTGTCAAACCAGATGCGCCCAAGAAGCTTGCTCCACAGCCAACGGGGCTGCGGGCCAACCTTTCACACGCTAGTAAGTGCTTCCCACATATCGAATTGATGGATAATCCAGAAACTAAACCGGCAAAAACAAACAGCGCCTACAAACCCCTTCGGTTTCTAATCGGAGTCACTCCTTGGGTACCCGTCTATTATTCTCTTGGCTGGCGTATATAATCCTGCCCTTCTGTCAGTCGGCATTCACTTCCCCCTTGTTGTTCCCTGCGATTTCTATCTGCAGTGACGGAAGCTCTACATATCTCACTTTGTCTTTTCAATCTCGAGCTCTTGGAATTGAAACACGTACATATCATGGCCTACTGCATCCTAACGCAGCGCGTACCAATTGCCATGAATCTGGCTTCCTTGCAAAATTCTCCCCACTTAGCGAGACAGTCGATTTTCTTTCCCACGCGCCTTGATTCTCCCTACTTACGCCCTGCATTCTGTTGATTCGTCGGTCATAATTTTCATGTTATTGGCCATGCTTGTTATTATTGGATGCTTTCGTTTTTCCTTTTACCATTTTCCTATGTTACTCGGACGGCTACACTTCGCTTTTCTTTTTCTTTTTTTTCTCTGCTGCGCTATCTCCGAAGTTATCTGTTGACAGCATATCCATATCTTATACCCTTGTCGTGGTTGAGATGTGATGCCCTTGGACAATGTATGGTACATTCCATGGGATATAGGCTGTTATGCGAGCTGCATTATGGTGCATAGCGTGCTTTATTGGAAGGAAGGCTGTCAATTAGAACTACCAATTGATTTTGAGAAGATATTGAAGATATTGAATGCAGACGCTGTAGAAAATAGAAAGTACCCAAGGCGTATTTAAAAAGGGATGGAAGTGCATCGAGTAAGGTATAAGACTAACCAAGCTTATCTTATAACTATATGAAAGAACAGAAAAATAATTAAAAACAGAGAGAGGTATGTTGAAGTACATAGATGTCATAGAAATATCATGAAATCATAGATTGCCCGAGTTCAAAAACACGGACGCGAAATTGCCAAGCAAGTCTGCGCCGGCACACCCTGCTGTCAACCAGAAGTCTAAACGAAGAAGGGAATTGTGAACTGACCCGCCATGGACTGGTATAAGCTCATGTGGAAGATCCAGCGTCATCCCAGATGCCGAACACGGGGAGATCTTCAGCCATATACAGGCCGTTTTCCGGGAACAGTACATCAGAAAGCGGAGAGGGACCACCGGAGATCGGTGGCCCCGAGGGAATAGTACCGCCAGGGGAGCAGCCGACAGGAATGCCAGACGTGGTCAATGCAGAGATAGCAGCATCATAATACAAGGTGCCTGTTCCATCAGGCCCGCCACAGAGTGCATCCCAAACTTCACTACCAGGTGGTTGAGGTCCGGCCGAGGCATGTGGCTGTGCGGCGAGAAAAGAGGATGGAGTGACTCCGCCGAGCTTACCGGGAGAAGGAGGGGATGGGATGGCGGGAGACTGAGGCTGTTGGCTCTGCGGACTGGGCTGAGTAATGCCCGAGGGAAGAGATCCGGGTTCACTGCTGCCGCCAACCTGACCGAAAAGCTGATCGACCTGCCGGCTTCGGCACTCCATCCATTGGTGGTTACGGCGCTGGATGTATTCCGACACGGCGCCGCGCAGATACTTGACAATCTGGAAGAAGCGGCATGCGTGAGGATCATGCGGAACGAATAACCCGAGGAACCGTTCAGCTTTGTTCATTCCCTCTTCAAGAGGGAGCAGGTTATCATAATCGGCAAAGAAGGCAGCACCAAGCACAACGGCAGAATTGAAGACGGAGTTGATCAGAAAGGGTAGACGTCGTGGGAGAATTGTGAAGCGGCCGAGGTCATCCACCACGTCGAGGGCTCGGAGGGCAGAATAAACGCATGCATCGGCAAAAAGGGAGATGCGAGAACTGCCATTTCTCGCATCGGAGGAAGCATTTGGATCAGCTTTGGTCTTGACATATTGGGCAACGCGGTAAATGAGGAACGGCCGTGTCAGGAGAATGATGGACCAATAATAAGACCCAAAAACGTGTGCTGCAGCAAGACTATCTTCCACGGATTTGTTACTGAACGGTTCCGTCTGCGTTTTGAGTATCGCGGGTAAAGTGCGCACCCAATCGCGGTGCTGATTTGAGATGGCTTCGGCAACATTGATTGAAATGACTTGTTTCATATAGACATCGGTGAGAATGCGCTCGAAAATCCTACATAGCGAGATGACAGCGGTTGAGAGCTGTTGATCCGGGGTCATATTTCTTTGCTGGTCTGTGGATGCGGTAACTTCGTCGCGAATGTCATAGTCGTAGTCTGATGTTGCTGGTGGACGTCCTAGAGAGGCACTGAGGAACAAGTCCATCATCCGGAGACTCTTCCATACTCGCTCTCTCGCCCGCCGTTCGCGTCCACAGAAGAGCGCATTTGCATCTTTCCGATGTATACCGACTGCGTAGGCAGCTCTCAAAGCAATTCCCAGGTTCATAAATGCGCCGTTTCGCCTGCATGCACCGAGCATGTACATCGACACTAAGATGTAGGACTGGATAGTGTGGAGACTCGGCGTTTCTTGGAACGCGGCAAACGCCAATTGACGACCACTGCTGAAATACTGTTCCGCCTGAGTCTGGTTGATGTCTGAGACTTGGGCGCCAATAGCGAGAACGAGGTAGAAGATAGAGCTGACGGTATCTTCGTCTCCCGTTGGATTTCCGACCCAGTCAGCCAACCTCGGGTGAAATTCTTCCGAATCAAAGAGTTCCAGCAAAGGACTCGTCGCCAGGACATACTGACGGGATAGTCGCTGCGCTTCCTCATTGCTGGGTGGCGGGACGAGGGGACCGGGCCGAGTGCTGGGGTTACTTTGGAAGGCCTCGAGCATGGAATGTCGCGAATTGTCTTCGGTAAACTCGCATCGGCCGATAGCAGAAGACACCACACGACGAACGCTTTGCAAGAATGAGAGACTCGCAGAATCCCCGATATACATGAATTTGCCCTGGCCATCTCGGAGGAGCCGTGCCACTTTGGGGACCGGCGCGGCACCCTCCTTTTCGTCTCTGACTTGTTGTTCCAAGTGCATTCCACGATCCTCGAGCGAATTTAACAGGTGGTCCATGGCCGTGTCCCGGTGCGGAGATGGCATTGTTCGTTCACTGAGCAGCATCGTCGGTTCTTTAGAATCGGGCTTGAGCAAGCGGGCAGGGCGGTCCGAGAAATGGCATTCGGACTCCTTGTGCCTCTGAACACAGATCGTGCATGGTTGCTCCCCGTTGCATTTTTGCTTTCGCCGCTTACAGCTATCGCATGCTCGGCGACATCTGAGCCGCGCTCCTGGCGCCGTGCTTGCACGAGGCATCGCGCACCTGCGCGGCTCTTTCGGTCAGTGGGTCACCCGGCGATCTCATGCGCAGGGCACATCGAAGCGTGGAGGTTATTCTCGAGGAGATTCTGGCGTGAAATAGGAGGCTTCGGAGGATTTTATTGCACGGTGGCACGACGGTTGAACGGAAAGAATCGCGGACTGCTTTGCTTTCCCCGGACTCCGGATTTACGGCCTGACTAAGCGCATTCCCCTCCTAGCTCGTGTCTAACTACGTAACTAACTAACTATCTAACTAACGTATTCGGTAAGCGAGTGACGCACCCAACCTAAAACGCGTCCATGAAAAACCACTTAACCAATTCAACCACCTACCATGCCACCAATTCGCTCCTAAACCCCTCAAAACCGAATACATTAAGAGGGTAGGGTCTTATTAGCTATTTAGGCTATAAAGAATCAAGAAATTACCGCTATTCGTGAAGTAGCGCGTCGATTTAAAGTCCCCGAACCTACCTTACGCCGCCGCCTCCGAGGCGTCTCTCATCGCGCGTCTTCACGCGCGAATAGCTATAAATTGACCGAATTTGAAGAGGAAACGATTCGGAGATAGATTATCTTACTTGATAAACGTAGAGTAGCCCCTCGGCCTACTACCGTACGAGAAACTATAAATCTTCTTCTTAAAGCCCGCGGAACTACCCCGGTTTAAACGGTCGGGGAAAAATAGGTTTATAACTTTATAAAAAGATATTCCGAACTATTAAGCCGATTCTCGAGACGCTATAATTACGAACGTACGAAATACAAAGACCTAAAAGTTATTAGGGAATAGTTTACGCTTATATAAAAAACTATTATCGAGAATAGCATCGATTCGGACGATATTTACAACTTTAATAAGACCGGTTTCGCGATAGGATTAACTACGACCGCAAAGGTAATTACGAGGGCTAAATACTACGGTCGGCGAGTAGTTTATAACCTAGAAATCGCGAGTAGGTAACTAGTATCGAGTATACGAATACTTTAGGTTAGGCGCTTCCTCCGTATATTATCTTTAAGAGCAAAGTTTTTATCGAATCTTAGTTCGATAACCTTCCGGAGGATTAGAGATTCGAAGTAAGCCTAAACGGATAGACCTCTAATAAAATTAGGCTCCGATAGCTTAAAAAATACTTTATTCTATCGACTTCTTTACGGTTAAAAGGACGGTATCGGCTTTTAGTCCTCGACGGTTATAGAAGCTATTTAACCCTAAGGTTCGACTAAATCTACGAAGAAAACAATATTATTCTAATCTATATACCTACGTATTCTTTGTATCTTTTATAGCCGCTTAATATCGGCTATTTTGCGGTATTAAAGTAGTCGTACGGTCGGATAGTCGAAACGAATATACGTCTTAGGATTAACTATATCGATAAGCTTAATTTTCTCGAGGCGTATCTATCCGCCCGAATTAAGGTATATAAACCGGAGACTATTAAAAATAGTTTCGCCGCCGCCGGTTTAGTCCTCTTCTACCCTAATTAGGTACTCTCGAAGCTTAATATTCGTCTTCGAACCCTAACCCCCCCCCCCCCCTAACCTAGGGTAGTAAATCTAGCTAGAATTTTATACTAAAAACCCTTTCTACCGAGAAAGACGTCGATAGGCTTCGTTAATTAAAGCTCTACTTCGTATAGGTTTACGAAGCCTACTAAGCCCGTCGGATCGTACATTAAATCAATTTATTAAAGGCTTCTATCTCGTTCTATATAACGCTATACTTATAGCGAGAGAAAATAGTAAATTACGTACCGCTAATAAGAAGTAGAAGCAAAAGCGGGCTCGGTTAGCTAGGCATATAGCCTACGAAGGGGATCTCTCGGTTCGAGAGGCTCGTGAACTACGTACGGAGCCTACTAAAGCCCAAAATAATAGGTCTAGTAAGTAGGGTTCGGAGGGTTTATAGCCGCGTATACGGGGCTAGAGGAGATATAGAATATATAGGCGCCCGGGGCATAGAAGGGAGACGTGTCTAGATAGAGAAGCTAGTTTAGTTTGATTAATTTTATGGTATTTTGGTTGGGATAAATGCATTTGAATTTAGTAGATAGGGGTAGGTGCGTCACTCGCTTACATACGTCACTCGCTTACCGAATACGTTAACTAGTTAACTAACTAGTTAGTTACTAAACTATTCGCCTAGTTGGTTACTGTTGTGAACAGTATCCACTAGGAATAGAAGAGATATAGACTACTGTAATAGTAGAATGTTACTTCGACGTGTTTGGAAAGGCACTCAAAGGGATATTCCGACTCAATAAGATATGTAAAGACGTTTAAACAAATACCTAGGAAGCTGAGGCAGGTTGCGCAGGGAAGTACATAAAGAACTTCTCCAACTCGCGAAGAGGAAGACATTTGTCTTACTCCGGTCGGAATGAAACAATCTTGCCCCAAGTATCTGCGGTTCCCCAGATGCCAGCGCGCAGGCACGTGAGCTGTACAATTTGGCTGTGATCCACAAACAGATTGACGTCAATGCCAAACTCTCGAACGTACCAATTGAAAACCTTGGGGTCGGCGGCTTCGAACATAACACGCTCTGAAGGGAGCTCTTTCATGATCTTGGACACGACGTCAGTCCGCCACGAGTTCACGTTCTCCGTGATGCCCTCGGACTCGATCATCAGGCGCTCTACGCCGGCATCGAGGAACTTGTGGCCCAAGTTCACCAGCTTGCCCGGGTCCGAAGTGCCAACGGATTCCAGTCCAGCGGCAGGGGTATCCCCGCCTGCCCCAAACTGGATGCCTAGTTCAGGCTTGGCTTTAAGCTTGTACGAGTGCACTTTGTCGACGAGTCGGAGCCAGTCATCTTCCGGGAATGACAGGAAGCCGGAGGACAATTCGATGACATCAAATCTTGAAGGCCATGTCAGCAAGAGCGTATTTTTGCATCGGATGCACATGCACATACCCCACATCCTTGCACTTTGTGAGGTAGCGATCGAAAGCGGCGTTGGGGTCGGGGTGTGTGAGAAGGTGCTCAGCCCATCCGCCCTATGAATGAAGACAGTCAGCATTGATCCTCACAGGACTGGGGTATCACTTACTGTAGAGACGTAGACACCGTGGTCATGAGCGAGGTCGGTCAACTCACGCAGCGGCTTCTCTTCAAATAGGGAGAATGAACCTAGGCGTTGTGTTAGTTTTTGCGAATCTGCTTTGGTATCGGTTGATATGGCTAACCGCCAGCAAACTTCAATCCGTCGACGTGGTTACCCATTCTATAGCAGCGAGTAAGTTATCCATTTGATGAAATATGGAGATGGAGAGGATCCTACGTCTCAAGGACATCTGCCAGGTAGCGTTTTCCCATAACCTAGGCCGGTGTGAGCTTAGTCTAGCAAGATGGAATGATATCGTAGTCGTTCGTACCGAGTAATACGGGCCTCGAATCTCAGTCACTCCTTTGCTCCTAGGCTTAGTTGGCCTGGGGTTGGATCTTGCGAAACCAAAGCCATTCTCCTTATCTTGTAGAAGGGTCACTCCCCGGGCGGGTGACGACATGGATAGGCTTCTAGACGAGGAGGACACAGCGGCCTTGGCCGATTTGAGCGAGGCACGGCTTGCCATCTGCTTGGGGATAGTTGTAGCGAAAGAGGTGATACCGAGCATCATGATCAATAGGGTAGGAGTATGGTGGAGTTGAAGTCCATATATTCAAAGAAGTAGTTGTTAAATTCTCAACAAAGCTCATAGATTCTCATTGAAATAGCGAAAAACAGAAATTAGAAGCTCTCGAATCCTGTTTACACGCTTGCATACCCCGCGTTCGGGACTTCATCTGTTGGGTGGTGTGAGTGAGGCTGACGTCAAATATACTTCACCTCAAGAGATATATATTCTAAGTTCTGCGGGAATGTATTCCGCGTTGCACAGAATGACATCAGCTAACATGAAACCTCATCTCACGCTTCAAACTTCAACCGTGGGCCATTCTTGTTATTTTTTTCACTGTGTGAGAAATAGTTGGTAGGGCCAGACTCCGGAGAGGAGGCTAAGACTATATGTAACTAAAACAAGCTCCGCATGGAGGAACATAGAGGGCCGAGGCCCACAGGAGACGGATCTTAGGACCTCCGATCGGGCTCCAAGGACCCGTAACCCGGTTCCGCTGAGTAACGACTTAGATAATTCATGTTTTTATGCAGATTTCCAGCCTCCGATCCGGCCTTGGCCCGAACCGCGCTAGACCGTTAGTAGCACCGATTTACTCTGTACGCACGCCACAAGGCTGAATCGTGTCGGTCTAAGATTCGCGCTTCCTACTCCGTACAGATAGATCATTAGCTCCCGTACCCCAGTCCTTGTCCATCCTAGCTCGTTATTTTGAACCAAATACCATAGTTATGGGATATTGACGAAATTGTGCTGGGCTGGCTTGGTCCGCTGCATACAACTACGACGTACGAAACCGAGAATAGTGGCAAAGTCCTGGAAACTACTCCGCGCACTCTAGAGCCTGTCAAACCCGGGTCATAAGTTCCTCACTAGCCCCCATTTATTGGTCATCTGCGTCTTCATTGACTGAAACCCCTTTCGGCATCCGGTCAATCCGTACATCCGTTCCTGCCCTGTACTGCAGCCCTGGAGCCTTGGGAGCCCGTAACTGCCCTCTTGTGCCCCCCTAATTAAAAAAAAAGCGCGAGCCCCCAAATGTTTCAGTGTCGACTTGGCATAATGATGTACCCCGTCTTTTTTCCACATTATTCTTACGGTGTGGTCCTATATAATTCCCCACCCCCCTACCTCCCTTCCTTTGAAGTTCAGCTTATGACTGCTGGCCCCTCGTTAACATGGGCGTCGGTGTGATTTTAGAGCCCTTGGTCGTCGTTGTCCTTCTTTTCGGAGGGACATGGATTAACAGGGTTACTGCATCCGTATCTCATAACCATACACGTCGAAGGTCCTCCGATTACGTGCGAGTGACCTCGCCCGACTCTCTGGAGTCTGGTTCTTCCAGCCCAACTCCCAAAGATGGCCTTCTGAGCCCTAGATGTCGTTCACCTGAGCTTCTCGAGGGTTGGCACAAGCGACACGTCGGTGTCTTTGGCCTGTCATTTTCTGTCACGACTCCAACCACCGATGTTTTCCAAGATCGACTGCTCAGTCGTCTGCTTCGAAAGCTGCCATTTTTGGTGGAATGCTGGTACTGGGCTCTCGTGTATTGGGTAAGTTTTTTTACCAACCATTCGTTCCTATATGACATCTTGTCGGTTGGATCTCAAGGCCATTCACTTACCTTCTTTACAGACATATCAGCTCGGGCGTGCATTTACCGCCGTGACCCTCCAGGAAGGCACCGTCGATGTCGCCCGACAACATGCTCTACAGTTGATTCAGGCAGAGGAGAAGCTGGGCATTTTCTGGGAGCTCCAGGTTCAACACTTCTTCCTCCGTCATCCTCTGGCCATGACTTGGATTAACTGGATCTACTCATTCATCCACATCCCCGGTACGATCGCGTTCCTCGTCTGGCTCTATTATTACACCATCACTCGGAACCGCATCAACGAACCCCAGCCTGGAAAGCCTCGTGGCTCAGTAGGCGGATCCCCTGCAGGGCCGTCCCTGTATGAAGCCCGGAGACGGACCCTCGCCGTGTGCAATCTCCTGGCGTTTGTCGTATTCACCCTCTGGCCGTGTATGCCGCCTCGACTGCTCAGTGACCCGACTGTGGACGGACCCGAGGGAGAGTTGGCTCGCAGCTATGGGTTTGTCGACACTGTCCATGGAGTCAACGGAGCGGGAAGTGTGTGGACTGAAAATCGCTTCTGCAATCAGTATGGTAAGTGCATCGCATCTTATGCTCCCAGTGAAACGCTCCGCGTCTGACTCTGACAGCTGCGATGCCGTCCTTGCATTTCGGATACTCGCTCATGATCGGCCTTACCATCATGACCATTCCCCTTCCACCGCATCATCGCCGCACTATTCGAATTCGGTTGGGTTGCACCTCTGGGCTGCGACTACCGTCCTGGCGCCGGATTCTTTGTCTCGTGCTGGGATTTCTCTATCCGGCCATGATCCTGGTAGCCATTGTGGCCACCGCCAACCATTTTATACTTGATGCGATTGCGGGAGCCTTTGTCTGCGCTCTAGGTTGGCGATTCAACGGTATGCTCCTGAACCTACTGCCGATAGAGGACTGCTTCCTCTGGATTGTGCGGATCCACAAGCCGGAGCCATCATCGGCCAGAGTCGCCTACATGTCCGATGGCTGGGAGTCGGAAGAGGTGGAGTCCGGCCATGCTGTTTTGGCACCTTAATGGCACCTTCAGGGCAGGCTGTGCATGCGAAACGGACCAGCATATACTCTTGTTGCCGCTAGATTGAGACGTAGCGAAACTTCTGGAGCTGCCGGTGGTTGCCGGAGCTCGTTAATATTGTTGTGTACATGGACTGGGCGCTATTCTTATCTTGCATCGCTAACCCGCCTGTGTCATGGTTCTGATGCGTATCCTTACAGACCCGTACATGCCTCTGTAAATATCTTGCTAATTATTAATCCAGAAATCTTTTAGATATTGGATTCCATAAGTTGTGTGAAGTCAAGGGACCAAAGTGAAGTTGAATTGAAAAATGTAAGAGTTGACGGAGTTCAAGGTGGGGACCTCCTAATACTTCACTAGAGGTAACCTCGAGATAGAGAGCTGGATCTCGAAAGAGGCGTAGCATAAAATGACCGCCTTCGTCTTTGAAAGTGCGACCTGCTTTCTTCTGTGCAGTCTTCATCGATGTATATCGGTACATCGTTGATTGAGCTTACAAGCTCTGCCACCTTCCCATAGCCATAGCATCCTGTCAGTCTACCCTTTGGACTATGAAGCCTGGATCTGACTAGAGCAAGAGCAAGATATAAAAGAAAACCAAGGGAAAAAACAAGCTCCTTGGCTGTCCCTTAAAGAATCAATTGAGAAAAGATACCAGGAAAGCCTCGATCGAGACTTTATTGAAGCAGATTGCCGTATTTACTTGATAACAGTGAAGCTTCATGTCGGCTACTGAAAGAGCCTTTGGGGTACTCAACGAGCACCCAGGTATATGTGTACCATCGAGGGAAGCTGCAGATCTGCATCTGATCAGCGCCTGAAGTCTCGTCTGAGGTCAAACAGCCCAGTGATGGGAAGTGAAACCCATTGCAATCATCATCATCTCGCGTTCTGCTCTTTTGCCCTATCGAAGAAACCACGACTTGACCAGCCCTGGGATTTGCTGAGGTTGGAGTCATTAGGTGGTTCACGGTCAAAAGAGTGTGGCGTCATTTGGGGGTTTTTGCCGTTCTCAGATCCCAACGCGTCCTTTCCGCGCTCCGAGCTGCGCGACTCTCTACCTTTCTCCACATTCACCACCTCCCCTACAACTTTCCCACCTTCTCACATTTCCACTCTCCCTTTTACCTGAAATCCCCCCCCACCCTTTTGACATCTGCAATTATGCCTGACGACAACCCCGTCACTCCCCCTGCCGAGGCTGAGAAGCCCGAGGACACGAACACCTCGGACAACAAACCCGACGAGGTGTCCGAGACTGTCGCTACCTCTGATGACAAGACTACTGGTAAGAAAGTCTCAATCTGAATGCCCCTACCACCCATGGAGCTTAGAGTTTAAGCAGCCCCTCGCCCAGGGTGATGGTGCTTCTGTGCGACCAACGTGCGCTGACCCCGATCATCTGCAGAAACCGCCAATGCAACCGACGACAAGAAGGAGCCCGAATCTGAGAACGCGGAACTAGCTGCATCCGGCGACGCGACGGAGTCCAAGGACGAAGACGAGAGCGCCGCTGCTCCTGCCGATGCTGATGCTGCTTCCGCGGGGACGAACGGAGCTTCTGCACCCGCAGAGAAGTCTGCGAAGGACCGTCGCCGCTCCAGCGGTGTCGGCGAGAAGCCTAAGCAACTGAACCGCAAGAAGTCACAGATCCGTACCACCCACCTACACGCGAAGCCGGGCGAATACTACCTGGCGCGTTTCCGCGGATATGCGCCTTGGCCCTCCATCATCTGCGACGAGGAGATCCTGCCCCAGACCATGCTCGAGACTCGCCCTGTGACTGCGATGCAAGAGGATGGAACCTACCGCGCCGATTACGCCGATGATGGTAAGAGGGCACACGAGCGGACTTTCCCCGTGATGTTCTTTAACAGCAATGAATTGTAAGCAGGCTCCCCTGGATTATTCTCGGAAGCGACGTGCTCGCTCTCGGTTGATACTGACTACTTTTTGATAGTGCCTGGATTATCAACACCGCATTGACCCCCCTCGACCCTGCTGACTGCAAAGATGTTTCCCCGAAGAACAAGTCTAAGTCGCTGCTCGCCGCTTACGAGGTGGCCGCAGAGGGCCACGACCTGAAATACTTCAAGAGCCTGTTGGCAGACCACCAGGCCGCTGTGCAGCAGGAGATGGACGAGGCCGAGGCTGAGGAAAATGCAAAGGCTGCGGCCAAGGCTGAGAAGGCCGAGAAATCGAAGAAGACCAAGCGCAAGAGCAAGGGCGCTGACACCGACGTGGAGATGGAAGACACGGACGACAAGAAGCCCAAGAGCTCGAAGAAGCGGAAGAACGCTGAGGCTGAGGATGAAGCGGAGAAGGTGCATACGGTATCTTGGAATTGGTCTGCTGACGAGCACACCGTGACTAACTCATTTGTATCTTTAGCCCGCCAAGACTCCCAAGACCTCAACCAAGCTCAAGTTGACCACCCCGAAGGCCCCCGCCGAGGAAAACGGCAAGAAGACTCCTGCCAGCAAGACCAAGAAGGCTCCGACCAAGAGAGGCAAGGCTGCTGCCAAGGAGGAGGAGGAGGAGGCTGCTGAGGCCAAGGAGCCGGAGAAGCAGATCGACCCGGAGGAGTCGAAGAAGAAGAAAGAGAAAGAGAGTATGTGTGACAAACCTAAGCTACCCCACGGTGAACACAAATGGTTAATCCCCCAGCAGTTCTCTTCATTCGTCATAAGCTCCAGAAGGGATTCATCTCCCGTGATCAACCACCCCAGGAGGACGAGATGGCCGCGATGGGTCCTTATTTCGACAAGCTGGAGAAGCACGCCGATCTGGAAGTTTCGATCATTCGCTCGACCAAGATCAACAAGGTCCTGAAGATGATTGTGAAGCTCAACTCGATTCCTCGAGATGAGGAGTTCAACTTCCGCCACCGTGCCATGCACATCCTGTCAAGCTGGAAGGCTGTGTTGGACTCTGATACCCCGGCGCCAGACAAGGATTCCAAGCCCACTGCCAACGGAGGCTCCAAGGACGACGAAAGCGCGGAGACCCCCAAGCTAGAGACCGAGGAGGAAAAGGAGCTGGAGAACAAAGCCGGAAGTGACGATACCCCAATGCCCGACGCCGACGCCGACGCCGACGCCGGCAAGGACAAGCCAGAGGAGGACAAGGAGGAGGTCACCGAGGACAACGAACCCGCCGAGAAAGAGCCAACCGAAGAGAAGACTGTGGAGGCTAGTGCATAATCGCCGTCTCGCATCTGCTGGTTTGATTTTACTGTTTTCTCCTTTATGAACAGGTTTGGGTGCTTTGCTTTGTGGCCTTTCTTTCCTGTCTTTTCTTTTCCCACCTGATCTGATGTTCCGTTGATAATCCATTTGTCTTTTACAGTGTCTTCGCAATTGGGACTGGATCTACCTAGCAGAGTGTTTGGTTCAAGTCAATGAAAACTGTGCTTATTGTTATTTCTCTTTTTTCTTACTTTTTTTGCTTTTCTGGTTCTGTACATGAAGGTCCTTCTACGGTACATGTACATCTCCTTTTCTCAGGAGACACCCCGAGAAAAGTTGCATTGCGCGTTATGTTTGAGTATGAAATTGAAGAAATTGAACATGTCACCGATAACATGCTTTGACAGTGTGTCGTAAAGTATAGTAGGACCTCGTTAAGTATAGTGGTAGATAGGAGCTGACGAGACTACAAGACCGATGATGATGAAGGTAGAAATACAAGTTGAATGCAGCAATGTCCGATCTCTCTATGTGCCCGAAGTCTATTTAGCAATGGTAAAATGTCCAACAGATTAACAAGGTATCAGACGCAACAAAACCGAAATTTCAGGTGAATATAGTATATGCCAACCACCCCGATCATCTAAATATCAAACAACCGGCGCCCCATAATGCGAAGAGAAATGGAAATAGATGCAGCAAAACCCCAAGATTCCACGGCCGAATGCCTTTGATCCAGAGAAGCAAGTTTACTCGGAGCCGCTGCCAGCCGCCAGACTTTCGTCGATTGCCACGAGTACTAAGGCGCAGATGTCATCAACCTTGCCACCACGGTAATAGTCGCCCGGGTAGTAGCGCTGGGCTTCTTTGGCAAAGGGTCCATCGCGGCGGAAATCAACGCTAGCGAGCTTGGCTTCACCGGCGATAGAGGCTGCGAGGAGGGACTGGAGCGTCAAAGTAGATTTTAAGCGTTTTGAAAATTCCTTCGAGTCTTCCTTTGACGTAGAATCAGATGACGAGGGAGGGTGGAAAGTCTCAGCTAGTCCGCCGGGTACAGTCAATGCAGCCAGGCTATTCGAGACACCGACAGCAGTGTCGGGAGCAGCTGTCCATGCTCCGGTCAAGATCATCCGGCTGGTTATCAATTTTAGAATGTCTTGGTTGTTGAGGTTGTCGAAGACACCATCAGTAGCCAGCATGAGCACATCACCGTGCTGCATTTGAAGGTTTGTGACGGCAGCGTCGCGGGGAAAGTCCTCGAGAAAGGCTCCACCAAATACAGAGGCCTGAGCACGCATGCGCGGGGGAATGATGCTGAGCTGATAGGGAGTATTGAAGCCGTGGGTTTGCGGAGTCGAATAGTGGTGAACGGCCGCACGGCGGAGCAGGACCGAACCCGAGTCACCCAGATTAGCCAGCTCAACGCGACCATCTGGCAGGGCTATCCCAACAGAGGCAGTACTACCTCCAGCCTTGACAGCCGGGTCAGCAACGATCTGGTCGTAGCCGGTCTCCAAGAGCTGTTTGGGTCGTAATTTATCGACGGATTGGTCCCAAGCCAGTGCCGTCTCTGCCATGTATCCACATAAACCGTGTGAGAAGTCTGCCGGATCGACGCGGGATTCAGTCCATCCGCCGACGCCGTCTGCTACCGCGAAAGCGACTGCACCTTCCGAGCCGGCCTGGTCTCCGGAGCCGACCCGGCTCACGAAGAAAGCATCCTCGCCGCTGTCCGGCCGGCCACGCCGACGGGTACTCGGGTTTCTATCTTTAGTGACACCGATCACATCGGAGGCGCTGGGGTCGAAATTATATGCATTCTTGAGCGGGTGGAAGCGGCGTCCTTTGCCGGAGGACGAGACGGCAATCCGATAGGAGATCCGTGAGGACGGAGAGGCTGAACAGCGATCGGAGGTCGAGTGGAAGGCCCTTCTGGTGCCAGGGTCCAAAGCACGACGGGAAGTCGCGAGGAACGAAGGTCGGACTAGGGTGGAGAGAAAGACGGCGCGCTGGGCGGCAGCCAGGGTTTGTAGGCTGCAGGTGGAACTGCAGGCTCTACAGCGAAGACTTGGCGGGAGCATCGGGAGTATGGCGACTCTCCCAAGAGCTGTGTGCTTATAAGAGCATCGGAGCAATCGAACTGAATAGATCTGCTAGGCGCATGTAAGGTTCCTGAAAGGATTAAAATCAAAATCAACGAACAGCGGCGGATAAGAAATAAACCCGCTGTGATCTTATCGCGATTGACCGTCTGGCGTCATACTTGGTGTTGGTTGCAAATAATAGGACGATGGTGCTTCAGGTTTTGTTTTTTCCTTCTTTTCTTGAGCTGACAGATAAAAGGTACTTGAAGCCAGATTTACCTCATAGCTCGCAGAAAATCTGCGTAGTTGTGATGGCTGTGATAGTTCTTGCGTAAAATATTTGCTGGTTTATCATTTCTGCCGCCCGCGCAACTTTCACCACCGCAAACCCGTGCGCCTCGACTTCGAATAGCCACCCCCTTCTGGCCTCTCGTGCCTTGTTTCGGTCTCTACCTGCAGCTCCTTGAATACAGAAGCACTTGCTTCCAAGCTTCCAAGATGATGCACCCCGCGCGACAGGCCTATGTCGAGGAGGCCGAGGACACCGACATGGGAATCAACCTTGCCGACCTTCCCGTCGACCAGGACTATGAGATGCCCGGTGCTGCAGCAGACATGCCTACTGAGCGTGTGTCTGCCCTGCAAGCTCAATTCGACCGAAAGCGACGCGTCGCGGCAACGGTTGTCCCGACAGATGATACCCGAGTGCGCATGCGGTTACGAGAGCTTGGAGAGCCCATTACACTATTTGGCGAAGGCCCGGGAGACCGACGAGACCGTCTGCGCGAGTTTCTGACTGACTTAGCGGAAAGACAGGGAGAGGGCGATGTGGAAATGGAAGAGCCGGAGGAGGAAGAGGGGGCGGAGCAACAGGAGGAATTTTACACAGAGGGTACGGACGAGCTGCTCGAAGCCCGAAAGGCAATCGCACGCTTTTCTTTACCGCGGGCGAAGGCTCGCGTGGCCCGGCTTAAGGAGGAGTCAACAATTCCACTCCGCACACACGTCAAGCACCGCAAAGCCATCAAAGAGAAGCTCCAGAACTTTGACTTGTACGGATCTCAGATTGCAGGAGACCGTCCCGTTAGTATCTGTCGTTTTGCTCCAGATGGACAGACACTTGCGGCAGGGAATTGGTCTGGTGGTATCAAGTTACTCTCGGTACCGAATCTGGAGGAAAAGGCCAACCTCAAGGGGCATACGGATCGAATTGGTGGTTTAGCATGGTTTCCGGGAGCTACACTTGCGTCATCTCATGTTTCACCATCGACTGTGAACCTGATGTCTGGAGGAGGCGAAGGAAACATTAACCTCTGGGCGCTCGATCAAGATAAGCCGCTCGCGACTCTATCCGGCCATTCAGGGCGTGTGTGCCGTACAGAATTCCACCCGTCTGGACGATATGCGGCATCTGCATCTTTCGATACCACCTGGCGGCTATGGGATGTCGAAACAACGGCGGAGCTTCAATTGCAAGAGGGCCATTCACGAGAGGTCTACGCTGTGTCGTTCAACAATGACGGCTCACTTCTTGCTAGCGGTGGATTGGACAGTATTGGACGCATCTGGGATCTTCGAACAGGGCGTACCGTGATGATCCTTGAAGGTCACGTCCGTGAGATCTACGGCATGGACTGGGGTGTGGATGGGTACCGTGTGCTTTCGGGCTCCGGCGATGGATGGGTCAAATGCTGGGACCTGCGACAAGTGCGGAATACGGGCGGCATCGGCGCCCACAAGAGCGTCGTGTCTGATCTCCGGTGGTACAAGGGAGCTGAGGCGGCTTCCTATTTGCCCTCTACGGAAGGCTCGAATGGCCAAATGGATATCGACGGTGCTACACCGGCACCTGCTGAGTCTTCGGGATCAGTCCAGCCCAAGAAATCAGGCACATTTTTTGTGACCAGTGGCTTTGACAAGAATGTGAATATCTTCAGCGCCGATGACTGGTCATTGGTCAAGACGTTGAGCGGGCACGCGGGCAACGTGCTGAGCACAGATGTGAGCAACGATGCGCAATGGATTGCAAGCTGTGGCCATGACCGGACAGTGAAGCTCTGGGGCATTGAATAACTTCAGTCTGCCTTCATCTCTCATGATCTACGATTCAAACCTCTTATGCCCAGGGCCTATGGCTTAATGTACCCCCATATGATTGTGGGGGAAGTTAAAAGATACAACTGCCAAGATAATTCATGCAAACTATTCCAAGCACCGGCCTTTCTAGTGTCATTGATAGCTTCAGTCAAATCTTGTATAAAGTCACGTGTAGAGTACGGGGATGACGTAAGAGGGTAAATGTCTCTGTGATGGAATCTCCGAGGCTTCGGACTCAACTCAACACTACACAATGGCATTTCGTTCACCAAGTCTGACCCGGCAATTGTGCCGCCAGATGACTTCTCATCCACTTATAGCACCTACACGGACCATCTCTACAAGGGCAAGCCAGCGGGACGCTTGCCGATTTCGTATCCAAGCTTCGGCCCAGACACTCGCCGCAGTATCCCGGGGTATCTCCGCGGCTTCACCGGTTTCGGGCCGGCGGTATGCCTCTACAAAATCGTCTACAGAACCGACAGAAGAGTCCGGAGTAATCGGAGCTCCTGATATCACCAACTATTACACCATATTCCCTCAAACCCTGCCGGCGGGCCCTCCTCCAGCTTCGCCCTTCTCTATCTCACTCGCGGACCTCCGCCGCGAGTTTCTACAACTGCAAAACAGGATTCACCCCGACAAGTATCCCTCCGGCGCTGCAAAGCAGCACGCCGAGGCTTTATCAGCCCTCATCAACGAGGCCTACCGCACGCTCGCCGATCCACTCCAGCGGGCACAGTACCTCCTCCGAGAATGGCACGGCATCGACGTGACAGCTGAAGACGCTGCGACAAAACATGCCCTTGATCCTGAGACGCTTATGGAGGTGATGGAGGTCCAGGAGACTATTGAGGAGGTGGGCGCAACGCCCGAGGGTGAAGCCGAGATCAACACGCTCAAAAAAGAGAATGACGCACGTATTGGAGTGTGTGTCGGGGCACTGGCGGGGTCCTTTGACAAAGGCGACATCGAGGCGGCGCGCAAGGAATGCATCCGGCTGCGCTTTTGGTATAGTGTTGGTGAGGGATTGCGCGAGTGGGAGCCCGGCAACACGGAGATTCGACTGGTACACGGCAGCTGATCACCTTGAATGATCTTGACTCGTTGGCATTTGACATTACACACGTTTCCATAGATGTGAGATATCATCTCCGAGGTCCACTCTGATTACCTTGATACCCAGAGCAATTCTGATAGTTGCCGGCGAGTGTAGGTCTGGACAGAATACAGTAGTACCCTGCCTATAATGTATGCCCATGTCGCTAGAATATAGGTTGTAATCCAGAGGAGACTTTTATTCAAACTTCACCCTGCATATCAAGAAGTAGAAGTCGATGCATAATCTGAATATAGTAGTGAGGCCACCTTATCACGACACCAACTGCAGACCGCCACAAACAAAGTGGGAACACAGCTGCAGCTGGAAGATCAGACGAGACCCGCAATTGGGTCCTCGTGGATTGGGCATTGGGCACGAACCGAATATCCAAGCACAAATCCCCAGTGGCTCTTTCTACCAGAATGAAAGCTGCATGGCAATGGAAATGAACGGGTTCTCTAACCCGAGCTCGCCTCATCTCTGACTTATCTTAGTTTTGCCATAATCCCTAATCCTATAATCCGATAATCCTAATCTCAGGGTCCCAGTCGGTCTGGTCAACGTTGGCATCTATACTTTATTCACCCATCACAGCTGCACACGTAGCAGACTAAGACTATTGACACTATCTGGGTCTCCTGTGCCCGAGGATCACACCTACTATCTTCGCGCCCCGACTTGACCCAACGACATATTTAAAGCATAGTATTGTATCGCGAGTTTAAGAAGTAATAAGTTTATTACTTCTCTGGAAACCATCAGCTCCCATGGGTTCCCCCGATTATAGTAGGTGTGTGTTGACATGCTCCGCCCAAACACGACAAGAGACTGACACGGATTTCCCGACAGCATCATTCATTCCCCTTCCTTTACCTTTCTCGTCGGCCCGAAACATACCAAGTTAACGATCCAGTCGGCCCTTGCCCAGCATGTCTCCAAACCGCTTCATAACCTCATGAACAATGGACATACCCGGGAATCGAAGCATCGTATCGCAGTTTTGGAGGACGAGGACCCCGAGACCTTTGTTGCCTTTTGTGAATATGCATACACGGGAGACTACAGTGTGCCTCGTCTTCCGGCCCTGCGTGAAGATGTCAGAAAAGGTGTAGTCGAGAGCGCATCGAGCCCTGGAAAGTCTTGGAGAGGACCCTATCGTTCGGGTTCAGTCTCGTTAACCGTTCCACCAGTGGCTCCCTCGCCGCCGGAGTCTGTTAAGTCAGCCGCAATAGCAGCCCCAGCCCCGAAAGAGCCCGAACCGGAGCCTACGCCCGTGATTGCGGAGGACGGGACAGGAGAAGCGGCGGCAGAGGTAGAGACCGTGCAACAGGAAGTCGCGGCAGAAGAGGATACAACAAAGGACGATTCTGCAGAGCCCGCGAAGACTGAAGAGCCTCATTCACTCAATCAGGACCAGGATGCCGATGTGCCTGCTCCAGAAGAAGAGCTGGCCCAGACGGATCCAGAGCCAGCAGCTGATGCTGAAGCTGATGCTGAAGCTGATGCTGATGCTGAGGAATGGGGATTGGGACAGAACTCAACCGCGAAGAAGACTACCAAGAAGAACAAGAAGGACAAGAAAAAAAAGAAGCCCTCGAAACAAGAATCGACTTGGCCCGAGGAGCCTGCTGCCAACTTGACACCGCCGTCAACTCCTCCCCCCAGCAATGCAGCAGAGGTGAACAATACCCCCCAGCAGACTGCACCAGCGCCAGAGGCAGAGCCAGAAGCGAAAGAAGAAGCAGCCGAAGCCGAGCCGACCGCCGAACCGGACGAGAAGGATGCCGAGCCTGTAGAAGAGCAACCTGCAGAGCATCAACCTGCAGAGCATCAACCTGCAGAGCATCAACCTGCAGAGCACCAACTTGCAGAGGACCAACCTACAGAGGAACGTGCAGTGGATCAGCCTGCAGAAGAACCATCTGCGAAAGCAGAGATAGGGCCCGCCTCGGAAGACCGCGAGCAGCCTTCCGCATATCCCATTGAGTACGACGCGCAGACCGACAGAAATTCATGGTCAAACTATCAAATGGGGGAGCATAATGACAAAGCCCAACCTTCCAGGCCCGTCATCGACATGTCCTTTGCCAAACAGCCCGACTCGTCACCTCGCACACCAGGCCTCAGCCTATGGGACGACTTTGCCGCTTTGCAATACAACGATGAGCAGCAGACCTCCCTGCCAACCGTCGACGTCTCCAGTCCCACCGACCTTCCATACCTGACCTTCCACGCCAAAGTCTACGTCTTCGCCACACGCTATCTCATCCCGGCCCTAGCCCAGCTGTGCCTTCAAAAGTTGCATCGAAATCTTCTGCAACTCTCCACCACAGTCGCAGAAAACCTGGATCTGGGCGGCTTGGCTGCAGCAATGGTCCTCGATCTGCTGCAGTACACATTCACAAAAACAACCCGACTTGAGCCGATCAACCCCACGTCGGCAACGCAGCTTCGGGAGAATGAACTGCGACGACTGGTGGTGCACTATGTAGCCTGCAAAGTGAAGGACTTGGCACGATATCACTCACCCGGGGACAGCGAAGCGGCAACACCCATGCTCCGGCCCGTGGACTCCAGAGTGGAGCGGGAGAAGGACTCTGCACCAAAGAGTCTCCGGGCTCTGTTGGACATGATGCCCGAGCTGGCCTCTGACCTTGTTTATCGCATGATGTGATGGAGATACAGTGTGTGATTGGGTGACGGGTCTCGGAGTTGGAAGCGTCTACAACTCTGTTTTCGCCTTGGTCTTGCACAATTCTGTTTTGTATTAGTCTTGCACAACTCTCTTTTGTCTTTTGTTTCTGCACTGTTACCTTGCAAAATCCGCTCTCTTTGTTTTCTCCTATTGCATTATTTGTCATTCATCAGCTTCATTCACGCGGAGTCGGAGTCTTGGCTGCGGCTTTGCGCTTTTTGTTAGTTCCAATCAGGAGGAGAAGATTAATCAGGCATCAAGATTGACGAGAAATGAACGGTGCATTATGACGTTTCCCTCTTTTCAAGTGTAACGACTCCAGAGTATGCCTCGTACGGAATACTCTGTACATTGACTGGGCAACGTAGTGGAGTGGAACGGCGAGTCTAGGCATCTTGGCATCAGGAGATCACAAAGTTCAGGCCCCAAAAACAAGCATGAAACCCAACACACATCTTGGAAATCATGCCAAGTCCGACCTTGGCGTCTCAAACTTCTGTATAGCGTTGAATTGGGGCTGTGTTAGGAGAAAGGAGTAGGGGATGCCAACGTTGGGATATTTCGATAGCTCCAGAATCGTCAACTTGGCATCCGCCGATCTTCGCTATATACTTCAAGCACATTAGTTAGTACTCCGGGCTCTTTATGTCTTTGCCCCTTTTCACTTCTTCCCTTTTCCGCTTACTATCCCTCGACCACTAAAAGCTTGGCAGCGGCCCGCTCTTTTGATGCGGCGTCGATCATCCTTCTTGATCCCGGTTCACGGCCCTCAGCTTCGGGATAAGCCGTGATGTTCGGCCCGACTTGAATATGTCTACATCATCTGGGTAACGTTTTATCCATGTCGATGTAGATCTTTGTTTTGAATTGGACGTCCAGGGGTTCAGTGTCCAACCACGAATCTGCATCTCAACCGCAAACTTTCGAAGTTGTGTACTTCTTGGCGCCATTGAATGCTTTTCCAGGCATCAAAGTTCCTTGATTCGGATTTTATGCCCAGACAGCAGTGGAGTTGTGTTCGCACACCTCCACTGCGCCACCCGAACCGGACCACAATGTGGGCTTTTCCCCCTGATATTCAAGCGCCGAGCCCGATGGATTCGATCTATTCTTATTGTCTTGGCTTGCAGCCGATGATAACTACGAGGACGCTGGTAGGGCAGATATTGACGAGAACTTCAGGAGGCCTTACGATGTAATAAAATTGTAATAAAATGGCGACACGGAAGTCTTGGTATTTTCTTGGCCTGACGAATCCTCTAGGGCTTCGACGTGGATCCGATCAATCAACGGTACATACTGCCCCATGTGTTTTGTCTCTGCCTGGGAGGGTAACATTCATATAGTCTACTTCCCCGGGGGATGACTTTGACTCCATTCCATTCATATCAAATCGTTTTGAAATTGCCCTTTTTTGAGCTTTTCTTTTGCATTTCAAGCCAAAGGACGGCTAATAGTCCTCTCAATTATCTTCTCTTATACTTCTTGACCTGCTCCATACCCAATTGGTACCTAGTACAACTTTTATATATACTCTTCACTATGTCCAATCCAGTGTTACTGCATCCAGAATGCTACGAGCTCCCTCACTCTTCCCATTCTTCAAATTCCAACACCCCCATCCTCGAGACCAAGTCCGAAAAGCCAGTCCGTCTGGGATTTGGCGAACGGCTCCGCCATTTCACCTGGGCCTGGTATACATTGACGATGAGCACTGGTGGCCTTGCTCTCTTACTAGCCAGTCAACCCAACCGCTTCAAGGGCCTGGACGAGATCGGCCTGGCCGTATACTTCATTAACATTGTCATGTTCGCTCTCGTCTGTTCCCTAATGGCAGCACGATTCATCCTCCACGGCGGACTCCTTCAATCCCTCACCCACGAACGTGAAGGTCTATTCTTCCCTACGTTCTGGCTTTCGATTGCTACAATGATCACTGGTCTAGAACGCTACTTCGGCGACGACCCAGTACCGGCCTTTACAACCACCCTTCAAGTCCTATTCTGGCTCTACTGCGCCTGCACATTCGCCGTGGCCGTCTTCCAATACTCCTTCCTCTTCACATCAGTGACATACCGTCTCCAAACCATGATGCCCTCCTGGATCCTACCAGCCTTCCCAGTCATGCTCAGCGGCACCATTGCCTCCGTCATAGCCGAGCGCCAACCCGACCACTCCGCCATCCCAATCGTCACAGCCGGAACAACCTTCCAAGGCCTCGGCTTCTGCATCAGCTTCATGATGTACTCGCACTACATCGGCCGACTAATGGAATCCGGTCTTCCATGCCGCGAACACCGGCCCGGAATGTTCATCTGTGTCGGACCACCATCATTCACAGCCCTAGCCCTCATTGGCATGGTACAAGGACTACCTGCTACATTCAGCGTAATGGGAAGCGAAGACACCCAAGCCGACCAACGCATGCTCGAGATCCTAGCATTAGCAACAGCTGCTTTCTTGTGGGCACTTAGCCTTTGGTTCTTCTGCATTGCGCTCATTGCAGTGATCCGATCACCACCCACCGCGTTCCACCTTAGCTGGTGGGCAATGGTCTTTCCCAACACGGGGTTTACTCTTGCAACCATCACGCTGGGCAAGGCGTTTGAGAGTACCGCTATCAATGGTGTCGGGTCGGCTTTGTCTATTTGTGTCATTTCCATGTGGTTATTCGTTTTTGTCAACCATATTCGGGCTGTCATTCGACAGGATATCATGTATCCTGGAAAGGATGAAGATGCCTCGGAATAATCCTTATTCTATTCTTCACTATTGTCGCCCTTGTTATTAGCATTTTCTGGATTGTTGGATGACCCCTTTTTTACTGTTTCCTTGATTTTCAGCCTATCATTCTCCATAGCGTCTTGGTTTAATTTTCGGGTTAGATGTTTGCAATGGGTATATATCGGCGTGTGTTTTCGGCGTTGGGGCATTTGTGAACTCGCATTTTCCTTTCGATTTCGGTCTTGAGCATATACGAGCGACCATATAAAAGCGACTAGATTTCAATACACTGTTTTGCATTAGCAGGATTTTGGAGAATCATTCCAGACTTTTACCGTCTTGAACAACTCTTACACCAACCCTTCTTAAGAGATTTCTAGAATGTTGTATTCGTATTGGAAGAGCTCGAGGCCAGGGAATAGAAGAAATCATCTCAACATGTGTTCTCTAGAATATACACCAAACACCTTATATAATGCAATAGACCAACACAAAGACTGATCTCAGGAGATGGACAGATGAGACATCGGGTATCATGATATTTTAGACAAAATGCGGCCAGACGCAGGCATGTGGTCACTTGTGGGAGGCAACAACATCTCGAGGCTAGCTGTCCCGTACGCGCTGCTCATACCGACTGGCAGAAGTGAAATCGCCAGTTTAAAGGTTGAACAACGCAGGCGCTGCCTATAATCGTTCGACGGAAACCATCATGCGACTCGGGAGTCGTCTATGACTGAGCGAGCTTCCATCTCACGACCACGCGAATTTTGTGCCCAGGCCGAAGCGGAATAATAGAGTCTGGTTCATGCAAGAACCAAGAGCTAACGATGCGTCGGGAGCTATCCAATGTAGCTTTAAGCGACCTTTCGGCCGACATTGCCAATTCCTCGACCAACGACACTAACAATCACATCACCATCCTCGTTTTCGCCCGCAGCGTCCCGAATACCCCAGCCGGGGACACCGAACTTGGACAGGTCCCGCGCCAGCTGGATCACATTGGGGTCCGCAATGACCTCCCGGCCAAGCTGCAACCGACCCACGTCCTCTGACCCCATGGTCATTAGAGTAAGCATTGTTGTAGCAGCCGCAGGGGGTACACAGCCACCCTTGGAAACAACCTCAAGTAACTGGAAGGCGCACTGCTTGCCAATATCCTCCGGAGGCTGACCACCAGAAGGCGGCGAGGCCACATCAGCCGAGTAAAGACACCCAGTAGACGACTCAGCGACCAAAGAAAGACCGAAACCGAGACCGATCTTCTTCTTCGCATTGGGGTTGTTCTTATCGGGAGCCGGGAGCAAAGGCGCAGACGAGACATCGGAGAAGATGTAAGTGTCAGGGCTAAGAGGATTCAAGATACCACGGGCAACTTCGATCATACGGGCATTGTTGGAGCCTGACACACCGACGGAGTATGCGACACCGCGGATACGCTTTATGCGGCCGGGATTCATCAGATGCAGAGTCTTCGGAAGACGAACTTGATGGCCGAAAGTGAACTGAACTTCACCGCCGCCACCCCTACCATTGGGGCCGGGGTTCGATCGTCTCAGGACGCGGAGCTCAATGTTGTTGAAGATGCCGAATTGGTTGTATAGCGGAAGAATGGCGGTTCGGACACTGTCGACAGACATATCGCCCGTCGGGGTTGAGGAAGTGATCACACCGGGACCAGTGAAGAGAATCTTGATGGGAGCTTTGGAAAATGGAGCCAGAAGACAGAGAGGAATGAGGTAGTAACTAAGGCCGCGATTGCAGTTTGAAGGAAGCTCATGTGTGATCACGCCGCCGCTGGCACCGGATCCAGACGCGCTACCGGTGACGAGACCCGGCTTGTACACGAGGATTGTACCGGTGTAAGAGATCTCCATTTGAGAGCCATTGGTGACTGCTTCGAGGAGACGCAGGAAAGAGATTTCATGAGGAGACAAGCCGGGGTTCGTGGGCGAGGAAGAGCGAATTTGGGAGATATGTACGGTGCGACCGGTAAGGGTAGAAAGAACCAGACGATAGACCAGATTATGGTGTGAGGTGAAGCGCAAAGGCGCTTGAGAAGTTGTGGACATTTTTGGGGGATATGATGCTCTCACAAGGGCCCGAGGTGATGCGGCTCCAAATCGAAAAAAGAAAAATTGGCGGAAGCACATTGATCCGCTCCGGGACATCGGCTTAAGTCCGATGCATATCTCCGTCATCAGATAATTGCAATGTGGATAATGAGACCCTTGACTTCTTGATCTTTCCTTTACCCTTTTATTTCCTCTTGATTTATATACATACCTATACCACTCTAAAAGATCGGAAATTATTGTGATCCAAGATGCTTCCTCCCGCACTCAATATCCCAAAATGGTACATTCCCTCTCCTCCCGAGTCTTACCCCTCCATGAATCATCGCGGGGCTCAATGACCTAGAATTGACCACAAGCTCACTAATGCACGCATATTTAGGCTCGAAGCCAATTCGCATCTACTACAGCCACCAGTGAACAACTATTGCGTCTACCACCCGTCGTCGCCGGCGACAGCCGGATACACCGTGATGATAGTCGGCGGACCCAATGCGCGAACAGACTACCACATCAACTCGACACCCGAGTTCTTTTATCAGTACCGGGGATCAATGCTCCTCAAGACAGTGGATACATCGACGACTCCACCCACGTTCCAGGACATCCCTATCCATGAGGGCTCGATTTTCTTGCTCCCGGTGGACACACCTCACTGCCCGGTGAGATTCAAGGACACAGTAGGCGTGGTAATGGAGCAGCCGCGGGCCGAGGGCTCAGTGGACATTATGAGGTGGTACTGTAAAAGGTGTAGCGCGGTGGTATGGGAGAAGCATTTTGTGTGTACGGACCTTGGGACTCAAGTCAAGGCGGTGGTGGAGGAGTTCGGTTCCGATGAAGAGAAGCGTCGATGCAAGGCGTGTGGTGAGGTTGCGGCGACTAGGTACGCGGAAGGGGAGTTGGTACAACCTCCTTCATATCCCGAATGAAGTGATTCGATGACTTGAAGCAAAATGTCGGGGAGAAAGGGGGCGTTGCAGTGATGTGTATTATGAAACTTGGTGGTAGATGGGAGTGTACCAGGATGAAATCAACATTTCCGTATTGCCTGACCTGCGCCCTTGCTCAGTGGGAAGTATGGGATGTGATCAGGGGTTGATGGATTAGATTCTATATTAACCTCCAGCAAGGCTGGAGAGGATATGATACGGCCTAAGACTCGAGTCGGCCCAAGGGGAATACACCGACAGATGGTCATGGAGACCAGCACAAGTAAAGGGGGAAAAGACGAGGATGAAGATGAGAGTGTGGTAATTGGCAAACAAAGGCCGGATCAATGACCCGAGAAAGACAGAAAAGGTATGGACGTCGCCACAGAAAGAATGATCAAGATCCGAAGATCAAAGGAATAATACACAGGGGGAAGAAATAGCAAAAGCACATCAAGACATGATTAGAACGACTGCTTCGGATCGGATATCATATTTAGTGCAAGGAAAAGTGTTGAAGGGGAAAAAAAAAGAAGCATGTACTAGAAAAGAGAATGCTTGCAACCACAATAATCCACGCGTTGCCGCTTCATACCACTCGCATATTCACCATGGAACATTATTCATCAAATGGACAGTCGATGCTCTCATGGCCATCTCGCTCACAGAGAGCACACCACTTCGACTCGTCAATGACTCCAGACGACTTGCCGGCGATTGGGGACATGGAAGATCCCAGACCGCCAATGCCCTTGAGTCCTTCAAGGACGACATCCCGGCCGGTCTTCTGAGCAGGAGCATCATCTGCATGATCGCTATCAGTCTCCTTGAATTGTGCGTGATTATCTGCGGGTGCCTCTCTAATGGGCTGCTCAGCGGAAGGCTCGGAGGCCTTTCTATCTTGGGTGTCTTTCTTCCCAGAGCCAAACATGCTGGTGCAATTGAGGATGTCGTGGCCGCCAGTCTCACAAATCTCACACCATAAAGCACCGTCGTCAGAAGAGCGTTCCGACTCCGGCATCGATTCCAGCCGGCGTTGAGAGGAGTTAGATATTCCACGCTGATGGTACTGACGAGGCTCCGATGGAGGATCATGCCAGTCATTGGGAACCACGGTGCGGTCGGAGAGACGGTGTGCGTGGTTGACATCGTTTGCAGAGATGTTGCCCGAGTTAGATGGCTTGTGCTGCTTGGGTGCCGAGAGAGTCACGGTTGAGCTGCGGTTGCGACTTCCGTTGCTAGAGTTCACTCGGAGCTCTTCCAACTGCCGCTCGAGTTCTTCAATTCGGCCATTTTTGTGCTCGGCGGTCCCCTCGGCCTCCTGTAGGCGTTGTTCTAGCCGGGCGATGTGCTCATGGCTCTCAGATTGGTTATCCGAAGCACCGTTGACATTGGCACTGGAAGTTCCGTGACTCAGAGAATGAATGATGGCTTTCAGACCCCGAATCTCGTCATCCTTCTGCTCCAGCTGGAGTGAGTGATTCGGACCCTCGGGTGAAGAGCGCGCACCCTTCAGTGCCGCAGCCGAATTGTCACGCTCTTTCTTTAGTTCAAGCTTGGTTCTCTCTACTTCACCGCGAAGGAACTCAACCTCGGCCCTGGCTTCGGCCTCTCCTCGCCTGGCATCTTCGAGCCCTTCCTCCAGCTCAGAAACCAGCTCTTCCAGCTGTTTGAGCTGCTGTGCCACAATCTCCACATCCTCACCACGGTCTTGCAACTCTTTATTCTGCTGCATGAGCTCGTCGAGACGCTGTTCGTAGACACGCTCCGTCTCGGATGCAGCAATCTCCAAAGTATCGAGGGTGCTTCGGAAATCTGCCCGATGGCCATCGAATTCTGCAGTCAACTGATTGATCCGTTCGTTCCTTTCACGCAGCTGAGTACGGATGGAAAGAGCATCGGTTCCCTCCATTTCCTCCAAAGTCTTCTGAACCTCACTCAGCATATTAGATTGCTCGTTCAGCTGCTTGTCCCGGTCTAGCAACTGCCTTTCTAAGCTCTTGATCTGGTCCTTCAAGTCTTGAGTCTCAGATGATGAAGGTCGCGGACCATCCGAAGGTCTGCCATATGACGAGGCATCATCATCCAAGCTAAATCGGGACGGGGGCCTGTCCGACAGCCTAGATGGTGCTTTAACGGGACTTCTTTGGTACCCATTGGAGATAGATGTCTTGGAGGCGGTAGATGGCGTGCGCAGGCCGCTGAGGCTCAATTTGGGAGGGGCGACACGGGGCGACTCGGGACGCGGAAGAGACGGACGTCGCATTCGTGGACGGGGCGTCGTCAGAGCTGGACCAACTGATTTGCTGAAATTGACGGGACCGCGTGAAGGAGTCGTGGGAGGCGCGAAGGTGCTGGCCGATGCGGATGTAGATCGGCGTGTGACATACTTGTTGTTGTTCATAGGCACGAAGATACCCGAGCCCGGTATAGAGGTCGTAAAGTATTTCCTTCCGTCGACATCGCCGTTATTCTTACCACGTGCGGCATACTCCGCGCCCAGCTCGATGCCCGCGAAGCGGCCAGGTTTGCCTGCAACTGGTCCCAAGAATTTGACAGTCCCGTACATGCCACCTGGCACATTGACCAGATCACCGACCTGGACATCTTCGAGAGGCGCCATCTTGAGGGATTCGGCGTTTGAAAGGCGAAGGTGGGAAGTTTAGTGAACGGGCCGAAGGAGGGCCACAGACACAATTAGGCACAAAACGTCAGGAGAAAGTCAAGTGGAGAGCCCAATGTCGATCATGGTTCGTCAGGCAAAAGCAATGCCGTCAAGAAACACAAAAACGAAACTCGTATGTACAGACGCAGCGAGTTTATACAAAGTTGGGGAGAAAGGGGGAGGGACAACAAATAAATCCATGGATCCTAAGGATGCGGCTTCTCCACCCTGCGTAATCCATTCCCGCCTTCTTTCACCTTTCATCCCCTTACCTTTTGCATCTTACACTCCCTTCTTGTTTGCTTGTCTCTGCATCTATATCTGCAAGTCTCACATCCTGTCTGTCCGATCCTTTGGCCTGCCGTACCCTGTCCTGACAGCCTGACGCCACTGATCCCGATCAGACATCGGGAGCTCCGTACGCCATGGCGCAGTACTTTTTCGATCTCCTTTATAACTTCACAGATTGCATGTGCTGTTTTCCCAGTACACCGCAACTGAAGATCAATAACCGCAGTTTCAAGCTTCTGCGACTCTTGGGCGAGGTATGAGACCGATTCGCGCGGCCCCGATGAAAGATAACAATCAACCGTGGCTTTAATTGACAATCCAACAGGGCGGTTTTTCCTACGTATACCTCGTTCAAGATAAAGCAACCTCCGAACTATTTGCCCTCAAGAAGATTCGCTGTCCTTTTGGCCAGGAGTCCGTGTCACAAGCCCTGAAGGAAGTCGAAGCGTACACCCTGTTCACATCGCATGACAACATCATCCATTCGATCGATCATAGCGTCTCAACAGAATCGGGGTCGAAGTTCCGTTCCGATGGCGGTGATCCTGGGTCGAAGACGGTTTACATTCTGCTGCCGTACTACCAACGCGGTAACCTTCAGGATGCCATCAACGCCAACTTGGTCAATCACACCCGGTTCCCGGAGAAGCGGTTGATGATTCTTATGCTTGGTGTTGCCAATGCGCTCCGAGCTATGCATCAATATCGCGTCAAGAGTGGCGCATCGCCCGCGCGCAAAGCCAAGGCCGTGCGGAGGGAGGGCGAGGAGGCGGACGCCGAGAGATCGATGCAAATGAAACCGAAGCGGCGCGCAAGCCATCGCGCGGATGACGAGGATGAGGAGAATGAGCCATTGATGGACGACGAGGTCACCCGCAGTCAGGAAGGTGTTCAAGATGGTGGCTTGCGCCCCTATGCGCACTGTGACATCAAGCCTGGTGAGTTTGTCGTTGACTGGCAATGTGGGAAATGCTAATACGTGATCTGTAGGCAATATCATGATTGACGACGACGGCCAGTCGCCCATTTTGATGGATCTCGGCTCCCTAGCCCCGAGTCCGATTGCCATTACCTCCCGTTCCCTAGCTCTGGCAGTGCAGGACACCGCTGCCGAACACAGTACGATGCCGTACCGAGCTCCCGAGCTCTTCGATGTGAAAACTGGATCTATCATCGACACCAAGGTCGATATCTGGTCGCTGGGCTGCACCCTTTATGCCTGTCTGGTCGGCAAAAGCCCCTTCGAGGCTCGCAGTGACGAGACGGGAGGTAGTTTGAGCATGTGTGTGTTGGGAGGAGACTGGCGATTCCCCGACGAAAAGTCCAATGCGACCAAGGGCAAAGGAAAGGCCGGTGCCAAAGATGACGCGTCTAGTAGCAACGCAGACTCGATCAGCGCACCGGTCAAGGAGGTGGTCCGCAAGTGTCTCCAAGTCGAGCCTTCAGAACGACCTGATATCGATGAGTTGATACAAATCATCAAGGATACCATTAAAGTGTTGCCGGATGACGATAATATTGCCGGCTCGTCTCAATGAGCATTTCCTCATTTCCCCATCTCAGATTCTCTCATTCTCTCCTTGTCTTTCTACTCCATTTTTTCATGGTACTCGGCAGGTTCCGGACTGTCTTTGCAGGCGATATTGAATTGGCGATGTACAGCTCTCCTTTCCCAGTAAATTGTACCCTAACTTGTGCATTTAAGCACGGGCTCGTCTACCTCTCGTCTTTTTCTCTATATTCCTCTCTTCGTTTCAATTCATGGCGTACAGCGAATCTAGCATCCTTAATACGAGAGCGCTTCTTCGGCGACTGTCATTGACACAGACTATACCAGACAGCGACCTTCTTTTTGCAATCATCGAGTACAATGACATCTCAACAGTGGGTGGATATCTTTTTCTGTGACCTTGAATGAGCAGTCCTAGAAAGCAGTAATGGAGCGTTATGTTATGGGCTGCCGCTGCGTATGGGAGTACTTCTCCTTGAACCTCTTAACGACCCAGCGCAAGCACCATTGCGTGACCAGAAAGTCATATATTTGCTGGGTTTTACATACAAGTATGCGAAAGTTGAGTTTCTTTCCGGAATCAGCTTCCGCTTAGGTCGACTTCATGCTAACGAGTCCTATATCATCCTTGGACAGCGCTGCTGTCCGCTGCGAAGACTCTGGATTATTTGTAGTCCGACAAAATCGATAGCGGGCATACCAACGACTGGATTCGGGACCCCATTCGAGTGTGCAATGAATGAAGATAAGATTCAACCAGAATCATCATGACGAAACTCGGAGATCAAGACACAATTTCTTGACCAACTCAACATGTTTTACAATCTCAATTCTCCACTAATCCAAGATGAGCGAACGCTTTCAATCCTCGACGCACGGTTCAGAGGTCGTCGAATGGTTCCCAGATCGAGTGAAGCTCAAAACATGTATGAGAATCCCAACTCTTAGAGAACTCCATACTCAAAGTATCAAGTTGTCCTAGCAGGCCTGGTTCGCGGTGGACATGCCGCATGCGCCGCGGACGCCCTAGCCCACGGCGGCGCAGGCTGCATCATCTTCACTGGTCACTCACAGGCAGAACTACAATCCGTCATCGATCACCTCCACCGCAAGTACCACCAGACAAAGATCATTTTTGTCACGGCAGACAGCGGCAATCTGGCATCGATGCGCAAGGCAGCGGATACTATCAAGCAGCTCGATATACCCATCGACGGGATTGTTGGTTTTCCAACAGCGACAGCTGCACCGTGGGAGCTCACGTCTGATGGAATCGAGAGTCATTTCGAAAGAAATTATCTGTGTTACTTTGTGCTGGTTAATTTGCTGCTCGAAAAGATGTCTGTTGGGTCACGCGTGGTTATGGTAACGACGAGTGTTCGACAGGATGCGGATGCGCCAATGTGGAGGGATGTGAATTTTTCGGTGAGTCCATTTATATCGGCGTATTTGGATACTTATACCTTTTCTTTTTTCATTTTGCAGAATGGCGATACTTATCATCCACTGGATGGATACGCGCAGTCGATGTTTGCAAATATTGTATTCGCAAAGGCGTTGGCACATCGATCCATTGCTGCCTTTTCTGCTAATCCAGGAAGTAAGTATGATCAATAACTTACTGAGCACTTCTAATACATATAGACACCAAGAACAACATCCAAGACTACGTCTCGATGGACGAAGTAGCCTCTTGGCTACAACGCAAGAAAGAAAGTAAGTGCTTACCACATACATAGTTATCAGTCAGAGTTGACAAACCCAAGCCGGCGAGGACCTACCGATTCTACTACAGCAAGCCCCCAGATCCATGACAGAGGGCAGTGCCACTGTTCTTCGCGGCCTGCTCGATCCGGATCTCGAAGGTAAGACTCACTCCTCCCGTATAGACTACAGAAGCTAATAAGCCTCGGCTACTAGAGCAATCGGGAGCTTTTCTGGACAACTGCCATGTCGTCAAACTACCGCGAATTGATTTCCCTGCGGGCGAGGAAAGTGCAGCGGCTCTATGGGGATTGAGTGAAAGGCTGATTGCGGGTGCGAATGCAGAGTAGATAGACCCAATTGGGGACCCTTCAGCAGCCGAATCTAGAGCAGAGTGACCAGAATTGGTATAGTGTTTGTTAATAAAGTAGCGGTGTTTTGTCCGCCAGTGTTTTCCGCTAAGCTCTGTGCCTCGACCGCTTCAAAGCTCGTCATAATCTGCGGTGCAATACGCGGGATGGGTTCACTGATTAGAAGATGCTATGTCACTGGCAGAGGCCCATCTTATCATCCGAGCTAGGAAGGCCTAGGTTCTTGCTATAGATATGTCTTTATGCTGCGTATCATATAGCCACGAACATCCATGTATACAAAATAGAAAGTGAACATGAAGAACAGGGACTGGTAAATGATAGAAACTCTATATGGCTGTATGTGCCATCAATCTCCTTTTAACTACCCAAATGTGGCAACTCCGCTCTTGGTTCAATGAGCGAGCAGTGCGGGGAAGGTTATCACCACACCAACTCGGCTTATCACAAGTGTTGCATTCCATGCAATTGGAATCCTGACTTCCTCCGTGTCCTTTTGCCCTTGATAAAAGCTCTATCTCACTGATAGCTGAAGCGGGGCTACATCGCCTATAAGGCGCGCTTATCATGATGTGACATGCTGTCCACTTACTCCTCAAATAAGGACTCGATCTGCTGCACTTCCCTGGGTTCCCACACTTTCCATTATGGCGCCGGTTGTGGATAGCTCGGCCATTCCAGGCACAGTCACGCTTGTTGACGCACAACACGTTCTTAATACGCGTCATGTAGATGGGGACAAGGGTGATATTGTTCTTATTCCGACCCCATCGCAAGACCCCGACGATCCCTTGAACTGGAGTTCGAAAAGGAAGCTCCTGTCGACTATCTGTGTGAGCGTGTAGGTCTTCGTCCTTGCTTGTGGAATGACTACATTACTGACGACCTGGGGATTCTAGATATACGCTGTTCGCTGGTATCGCCTGTTCGGTAGTCTACTCTGTCGAAACAAAACTGTCCGAGGAGACCGGGTTGCCGGTCAGCACCATCAATGAAGGCACGGGGTATATGTTTTTGCTAGCGGGATGGGGTCTCCTATTCTGGCAGCCATTTTCGATGCAGTATGGCAAGCGATTGACATACATCCTCTCGCTGGCAGGCATTTTGGTACGTTTCCGCGGTAAATGCAGCGAGGGCATATGCTAATAATGAACACCAGGGCACGACGATGTGGGGGTACGAAGTCTTGCATCTTGAAGATGAAATATAAAATACTAACTGACAGACCAGGCCATATGCAAACACCAACGGTCAATGGATCGCCCGAAACGTCCTGTCGGGCTTTTTTACTGCTCCCATCGAAGCCCTCCCCGAGATCACCGTTACGGACGTCGTAAGTCTCATGCCCAACTGCAAGTGAAACAGACCTCTGACTGCATCAGTACTTTACACATGAGCGAGGAACATACATGGGTCTGTACGCCTTTTTCCTGGCGGGCAGCAACTATTTCGCACCGGTGATTTGTGGTTTCATCGCCCAGTACCAAGGCTGGCAGTGGGTCTTCTACTGGCCCAGTATCTTTGTCGGCTGTGCCATGATATTCCTATTCTTTTTCATGGAAGAAACCAACTATGTGCGAGAGGAGATGGAAGATGCCACCATTTCCAATGTGCGGCTTGGCTCTTTCCACAGCTCTCAAAGCAGCGACCCAGAGAAGGCTGTCCCGAAGGCTGAACCTGCTCCGACCGAAACTGGACAGGTCTATACCAAGAAGACTTATGTCCAGAAGCTCGCACTTTTGGGTCCGAAGCAGAAGCATAATAACATGTTCCGACGCCTTTGGCAGACATTGTATTACCTATCTTGGCCGGTCATTTTCTATGCTGGGTATGCGACTCTGTTGTTTGATGATTGTTTCACTGCTGACTCCTAATAGATTTTCTTATGGATCGTATTTGGTGCTTTTCAATATCCTTAACGGAACCGCCTCGATCATTCTGGGCGGAGCACCATATAACTTCGGGTGAGCAGCAATACATCTAGACTAATATAATCGCAGCTAACTGTGTGGTAGCTCCTCCATGGTCGGTCTCAGCTATCTAGCATGCTGCCTGGGTGTGGCTATTGGGTAAGTCTAAGTTGCTTCCTATCTGACTCTAAATCGGTTCTAACCACGCGCAGATCCGTCTTCACCGGTCGATTCAGCGACTGGTTGACCATTAAGTTGGCCCGTCGTAACGGAGGTGTCATGGAGGCGGAGCACCGTCTATGGCCATTCCTCGCATGTCTGCTCCTAGTGCCTGGATCTCTTCTTCTCTGGGGTGTGGGCGCTGCACATGAAGTCCATTGGTTTGGGCTGATTGTGGCCATGTGTATACTGGCTTTTACCAACACCTGCGGTATAACCCTCAGTGTCAACTACCTGGTGGACAGCTACCGGGAGTTGAGTGGAGTGGCGATGGCGAGTGTCATCCTGGTACGCAACACCATGTCCTTTGCCATTGGTTACGGTATTACACCGTGGGTCGAGAATTTGGGCTACCAGAACTGCTTCATATCAGCAGCCTTTGTTGGTATGGCATGTGCGGCTGTCTTTCTTGTGATGATCAAGTACGGCAAGGCGTGCCGAGTGCGTAGTCGGGAGAAGTACTGGCAGATTGTACAGGAGAACTGGGAGAAGGGAATGGGTCATTAGAAGAGAGAGAGAGAGTAGAATAAATAATTAATCTGAAGTCAAGTGATCGAAAGATCACGAATGGCGTCACCAAGAGTTCAAGTTCAAGCTTTTGTGGAGAATAAGGAGCCCCCGCAATTACCCACTTCATCTTAGCATCTTCCTATCTTCCTCCCTTTCACAACAACCCAGTCCCGATGACAACACGAGTAGCCATCATTGGTGCAGGGTATGATAAGGCCCTTTAGTCAACTATTCAGACGCTAATTATTGGCAGCCCTGGTGGCCTGGTGACCCTCAAGACCTTACTCGAGGCGTCCAAACCCGACCAGCAGATCGAGGCGTGTCTCTTCGAAGCGTATGTTCTAAGTCCATGTTCTCACAATGATACTAATATCTGCTCCACAGGGAGTCCGATGTCGGCGGTACTTTCAACTATCGCTCTTACGAGAATGCAGAATTGGTGAGCAGTAAGCAATTGACGACGTTCTCGGATCACCGCTTGCCGCTGGAGACTCCAGACCACGTATCACTGCCTGAATACGTCGACTATCTCCGATCCTACGTTGAGCGATTTAATCTGAGCCCGTATATCAAGTTCAACTGTCCCGTGGTTCGCGTGTCCCCGCTTCAAGATGGCTCCGGGTGGGCTCATCAAGTGAGCTATGTGGACCGAAAAGGCGACGAAACAAAGCAGAGTACTTTCCACTGCTCGCACATTGCTGTCTGCACTGGACTTCATGTTGAGCCCAATATTCCAAGTATTCCCGGGATTGAGAATGTTCGGGGTGAGGTGTTTCACTCATCGCTTTACAAGGGACGAGATCAGGTAGCTGGCAAGAGAGTTCTTATCTTGGGATGTGGTGAAACGGCAATGGGTGAGTTGATTCCAGCCTGCTATAATTACTCACATAATAACCAAACTATTTGAAGATATTGCGTACGAGTCCATCAAAGCCGACGCCGAATCAGTCACCATGTGTTTCCGCACTGGCTTCCTCTCCTTCCCCAAGCAGCTCAGCCGATTCCAGGTATTCGGCAAGGCATTTAGTGGAGGTCTTCCAATTGACGGTCTAATCACCAATCTCTTCGAAACCGCATACGTCCATCGAGCGGTTGCTCAAAGCAGATTACGCTGGTTCATTTCAGACTTTGTGATCAAGCGAGTCCTCTGGTTCCTGACCGGAACCCAGGCCGGCATGAATCAGCATGTCGGTGCTCTTCCTAAAGAGCGACTAGGCAGAGCTTTTGTTTTTCTCAACAAGAGCAACAAGGCGATGCCGTATCTCAATCGTCCTTATAAGACACACAATCCGTTTCTAGCCTTTATCGGTAACCGCTACATTGATCCCCCGGAGGATGCTGCGTCCGACCGAGCCGTCGACACTTGCACCTGGCCGAAGTATATTGATGATACGGGGCAAGTGCATTTCCAGCCAAATCATGATAGGAAGGATTGGCAGCGGTTAAAGAACAGAAGCATCCAGCCAAATTGCGTAGTTTATTGTTCTGGGTATGTATCTTCTGAGCTGTTGTAATCTGCCCTTTCCAGCTAATGTCACTCCCGCAGATACAAACAAACGTTCCCTTATCTTGACTCATCATACCCGACGGCATCAGATGCCCAGATCCGAAACATCATCAATCCTTCCCACCCCGACATCGCGTTCATCGGCTTCGTGCGTCCCGGCGTTGGCGCAATCCCACCCATAGCCGAACAGCAAGCCATGTGGTGGACAGCCCTCATTACCGGTCGCATGAAGATGCCCACGGACCCACCCCACTATCATCTTCTCGCCGCTAAGACATCTCGTATCCAGTACGGTGTCGACCACAGCGCGTACATGAGCACGTTGGCCAAGGATTTCGGCGGTGCACCAGGGGTACTCGAGCTGTATCGTCGTCATGGGCTCCAAATCCTGCTAATCTACTGCTTTGGTGCATCGTTTGTTACATTTTACAGATTGATAGGGCCATTTGAATCGGCTGTTGCGCCTCAGATTGCTCGGACTGAACTGGCGGAGACTATTCTCCGACGGGGTTACACGGGCAACCTTTTCTTTGGAGTGATACCCATGGTCTTTTATGGTTTTATCAATTCTGTTGCCTTGTTACTTGACTTGGTCGGGCTGCTTCCTCGTGAAGCAGAGACCGAGTGTAGTGAAGTTGGGAAGAGCAAAATGTAAATACTAGAAGACTACCTAACACATGGGCACTCGTTGGAGGACTACAAGGGACTAGAAATACATTATATCTCGGGTTAACCTTGAACGATCAGTCAAATGAATCTTCCCCTCAACATAAAATATCTCTTGGACCTTCAGACCTCAAACGATGAACACTCCGAAAAGCTCACAATCATGATAATAGATACCCATACAGACATAGCCCTCCACCAATTATTCTGCTCCCATGAAGAGAAAGCACCCTCATCAGACCGATGACTAGATTTCCCATCAGGTGGAGCAATCGACAACTCATTACCATCATTGTCCATCTCTTTGACAGTGATTTCTGGGGACTTGAGATCATATCCCCAAGGACTCAAGCCATCATGACAAACCTTCCATGTCCGGCCTCGATAGCTAACAGTATCGCGACCTCCGCCGCATTACATTTTTGCTGAATCCCCCATAGGGGGTTTCTATGGAATTATCCCGGTCCTTGGGCTGAATAGAGAGCGAACATTCCACAGTTCCCCCACCAGCGGAATCATTGGTCTGGTCGGAAGACATCGAGAATGTGCAGGCTGAAGACGTGGCTATGGTCATAGCGAGGGTGAGGAAGGCTGAGAAATGCACCTTTCTTTGTCTTCGAAGCAGAGGATTGTCAGGCTTTGATCTCCAGGGGCAAAGAAAGACAACTGATATAACTAGAGCTGTTTACTCCGGTGGATGATTGCCTGTAGTTAATTTAAGATTCGGTGAGCGTTGGCTTCCCTCATATCATTCATGTTTATTGCAAGGTAACGTTAACGTAGTAAATGAAGTCATGCAGAAAAGAGCCTCATGGCTCATTGACATATGCCCATTCCATTACAGCTCCATCTCCCGCCCTATAGCACTGCCCCGAGATTAACTGTGGTTTAAGATCAAGGGCCAAGGTTGGGGCCGCAAACCGATCAGCAGCTGGAGAATGTCTATATATCAGGGCGCAGTCGAGGAGCCTTAGCAGCTAGGCTCTGTGTCTCGCGAAATCAGACCTGGATACGAAGTATAGAAACAACGCGAATAGATTAGGCGCCCAGGCGCGAATATTCCGCCTCACAGCCCCAATGCGGTGAAAGCAGGACCGCTAGAAGACATCCCGAAGACTGCATAGATAGAGCCAAGCAAGCCTAGCAAGAGACGTATGGGGCTAAAAACAAGATGGAAATGCATATTGTTGGCCTCCAAGTGGCTACAGGGTTAGACGCATTCTGAGTAACAATTTATCTACGTATTCACTCTGCTAAAACTTCCAAGTAGACTTTATCACCGGCTAAACAGGAGAAATGCGGAACTACCGTATGTAGAACCCGGATGAAACAGGATAAGCCGATCTTCCATTCAACCTGCTAAAATTACCATCTTAAAGGCCTCTCTTATACATAACTAGCACAAGGAAACAGCAACACCAATAGCCGCCAGGAGCTATATATCAGCCAAATAATGCCCACGCAAGCCTATCACACCATGATCGACATCCAAAGCAACGAAAAAAACACCAACCACTAACCATTAACCCTCACAAACAAGCCACGAAGAAACTGCTTCACCCCCCTACTTGTCCCCCAGCCCTATCCTCCCGTCCTCTCTTATCGCCAACACCAACGCCTCCTCCCACTCGCACTGCATGCGCTCTAGCATCTGATCAACAGTTTCAGTTTCATCTTCCAGCTCATCTAGCACATCAAGGGACTCACTGGAGTCAAGCGCGGGGTTATATTCCCACGGAACACCCTGGCCTTGAACAGGCGAGTCGCAACCCTGTAGCCCGATAAAGCGACCGAAACGACGACGCTTAGTTTCTAAATCGATGTTTTGTCGACTGACGAGCCAGGGGGTGACTCTGATGGGGTAGTAAGCGAATTCGGGGATTGGAGGTGAGATTTGATGAAAGTGCCAGGCGAGGTTGTCGAGTTGGTTTGATGTGAGGAGGTGGTATTGGAGGAGAGTTCTTGGGAAGTCGGGGTGGACGCGGCCCTCGATGCAGGATACGAGGGGTTGGAGGGGGGTCGAGAGATGGTCTAGGTAGGGTTGGAGGAGTTCGGCTGGGATGCTGGATTCTAGGGATTTTTGATTGAGGATTGGTAGGAGAGTTGGATGTGGTCTCTCTGAGAGGGGGATTTCAAGGTTGGAATGAGTTGAAGGCATGGTGGAAGTTTAGATGGAAGTTAGAGTGGGAATGAGATAGAGAGTTGAGTAGAGTGAGTTGAGTTGATGTAGATTTTTGAGACCAAAGCCTCTCTTTATACAAGACCAACGTTCGCATTGTCCCAATAATGGCAAAGAGATATAGACAATGAGCTGAAACATCCCAAAAATAACGCTGCACTGCAAGCCCTTTGTGCCAACCATAATGAAATGCATCCTAAAATACTGAAACACCAGGCTTGTCGCGCGATCCTTTCTTTCCAACCAAAATAAAGCCCGAGTCATGTTCATACTATCTTGAAAAAGCCACGGCGATAAATAATCAAACAGCCAGGTTTTTCATACCCGAAGAAAGGTCTGGTTCATCTGCCATTGGGGGCAACCCGACATATTTGTTGATCCAGTTAAGCACCGTCCGGTGCCACAGAAGCGAGTTCTCCGGGTTCAGAACCCAATGATTCTCGTCGGGGAATGTGAGGAAGGCGCTATCAATGCCGCGCATCTGAAGCACGTTGAATGCTGCAAGGCCCTCGGCGATCGTCAGGCGGTAGTCCAGTTCATTGTGAATGATAAGGTGGGGCGTCTGCCACTCTCCTGTGAATCGAGAAGGATCCCATTGAGCCCAGTTATCAGGGACCTTCCAGATAGGGCCTTTCAGATCGTGGAGAGGGAAGTATTGCTCTTCACTAGCTAGCTGCGAAGTCATACTGAACACTCCGTCATGGGTGACGAGGGCTTTGAACTTGCGACCAAGGTCGTGTCCTTGGATCCAGTTCATCATGTAACCGCCGTATGAGGCGCCAAGCGCGACGGCCCGTTCGGTATCGACGTAGTCCAGGTTTTGCTCGATATACGCAAAGCCCTTGACAAGGTCTTCGTAAGGACGTCCGCCCCACTGGCCACGGATGGCATCGGTGAATGGTTGTCCGTACCCAGTGCTACCTGTCGGGTTAGGCGTAATCACGACATAGCCCTGCTCGGCGAAGATAGCGGGGTTCCAGCGGGTGCTCCACTGGTCGTTCCATGCACCCTGAGGGCCACCGTGGATCAAGTAGGCCAGAGGATACTTCTCGCCGGGCTTGAAGTAGGACGGTTTCACCACGAACGCATGCACTGGGTGGTCCTCCGCACCGCGGAACCAAATCTCATCCACCTGGGCCGGTGACAGACCATACAAGGCCCCACCGCGACCATTCGAAGAGACAATCTGAACTTCCTCGGGGTTAGATGGGTCAAGGATGGTCCACAAGCTGTTGTCGACGAGATTGCTACTGGAAATGAACAGTTTGGAAGAGCCAATAGCAGCGGGAGCCACATCATTGACAAACCCTGAGCGGGTGAGTCTCCTCAGCGCATCGGGCTTAGCCTCCTTGATATTATCCAGAGGAAGTTGGTAGAGTAATCCGCGTCCGAGTTCCTCGACCTGAATGAGCAACGACTTGTCATCGTAGGCGAAAGAGATAGACGAAGGACTCAGATCCCACTGTCCCTTGCCATCAGCACACTCAAATACTTCAATCATCTCACCATCCCATGGGTTGGGCACGTAAAGGATGCGATTCTTGTCGGACTCATAGCCATCTGTAGCCATGGCCAGAAGGGCAATGGAGCTACCGTCTGAAGACAGAACGGGCGATGACATTGCGCCCTTTAGCGCGTTCACCTTACAGACCTTCGCATCAGATGCAGCCATACTAGTCCAGGAGAACATAGGAGCATAGTAGCACGAACAGGCGGTGTGTGTAGCCGGATTTACGTCCGGGTCTTTGGCAATGAACACAATAGCAGACGGGCTAATGTCGAAGTCGCCCGCACCTCCAAAGGGAGGAATCGGCGATTCAACAGCACCCAGACCCGAGACCGAGATCAAGTTTGTAAGACCCGATATAGTGAACTTGCCTGCTTGTCTACGGGCAGGGGTCAGCGGTGTCTGCTGCAATAGACCGTACCAAATAGCATTCTTCTGCGGCTCAACATAGGAATCCCAGTGTCGAACAAAAAGCGATGTATACAAACGTCCCGTCGTGTAGGGCTTCTTGGCATCATGGGGATTAAAGAGGGAGCCGTCGGGGTTGGCCTTTCCGCTCACAGCAAAACCGATCTTGCCAGGCTCAATCACAGTCACTTTCAGGTCGGAGACAGGACCTGGGACAGTGCCTGCGGTGTAAGTCTTATCAGCCTCGCGGGCATGGCCGATTATGAAGCTGGTATTGCCGTTGGCCTTGGTCTTGAGCCAGACGAGTTGGTCGCTGGCGCCGAGCCATTGCGGGTTACTGGCACCGGGGTCATTTGTGATGAGGGCGGATCGGCCGGACTCGATATCGATGACTCGGATCTCGTTTGTCTTGGAATGTGACTCGAAGGAGTAGGAGGTCTGGGTGTAAACAGCGAGGCTGCCTGCCGCGTTGGGGCAAGCCGAAGACCGTCTAGGGGCGCCCAGTAGAACCCTGTATATGGTCAATTGGGATACCTTGCTTCTGACAAAGGGAAAAGACTCACTCAGGTGTGAACTTCATGGGACGGATGGCCATAGCAGCTTAGCTAGCTCGAGATGAGGAGATAAGATAGCTAGCAAGGAGCTTTGTAGAGATTGGAGCTCACTCTAGCAACGATGGTCAGAGGCAAGGAGATGTACCAATGAAAAGACAGGGGGAGAGAGAGAGAGAGAGAGAGAGCAACAGGGAACTATAGAGATGAAACAAAAGGGTGTGAAGCGGAAGGGAGTAAAAATGAGGAGTCGAGTGCAACGTGACCCCATGCGGGGTCTCACAGGTTCACTCCACTTCACCGGTGAGCTATGTCAATCACTTCCTTGAAGTACTTGACCTTGGAGTACCTTGGAGCTATTTATACTTAGCTAGACTCGAAACTTGATGAACAAGATAGAAACACCTTTTGTATCCTATAAGCTCCAAATAACTATTATTACACAAATATCAACAGACAATCATAGTCTACTCTTCTTCTTCCTCACTCTCATCCTCCTCCATTCCCTCAGCCGCAGTCACGGAGAATGTAGGTGCCTGATCAACACCGACATAACTGTCACTCATAAGGTAGAGAGTCAGCTCATGCTCACCAGGAGACGGCACCACATATTCCAAGCGCAGCTCCAGCTTGCGACCGATAGTAACACGTTTGATGGCCAGCAGGCTCTTGGTCTGCTCTTCGCCAACCACCAGCCACCAGTTCTCCATTTTCTGGTTAGGGTAGAAGGGTGCGTGAACAATGGTGTCGGGCTCCTCATCTTCTTCCAGCTCTCGCTCAATTTTGATCTTGAGATAAGCGGGTTCGCCAGATGTGACGTTTTCAGGGTCCTCGACTTCAAAGTCCATATCAAGGTTGGGGTACTTCTCGTTCGTGAACGCCGCTGCTTGCGCCAGCTGCTTATTGTTCAAGTTGAGACGCTTCACAAGATTGGCGTAGTCCTTGTTCTCGGTGGGGTCCATGGCATCCATGAATTCAAAGATATCGTTGATCCTGCGAATATCGTCAGTAATTGCTAGTTTATCGCATTTCATAATAACGTACTTGTACTCATTGGCCACCTGGATGACCTCGGGCGAGAAGTGAGGAATCTGCTTGAGAGGACTGTCCCGGTCCCACATAGCTTGCACAACCATTTGCGACAGCTCCATGGCATTCATGGCATTAATGTGACCTTCGGAGGAAAGCACGTCAACACAAGCGCTGAGCAGGTTAAGAACCTTGCGGACAATATCTTCTTGATCCTTGGCCAGATCAATAGGAAGTTGCATACGCGAGAAATGTGCCTGGAGAAGAACAAAGGCCTTGAAGTGGGGCGAGTCGAATGCGGGCTCCGACATCTTGACCGGCACACGATCATACACGCGGCGGAGAATGTGGTCTTCGTGACGACGCATCTGGACAGACTCGAACTCGGTAGCCGAGGTAACAATCTCCAAGATGCCCTTAAGCTTGGTGCGAGCCGACAGCGAGAGCAGGAACGTCTGCATGGTGATGAAGGAGATGTTATAGTACGCGCTGATCATGGCCGCGTTCAGAGGAGAGACACTGTCATCCTCCTCGTCGAGGTCGATGATCTTAGCCTCGGACAACTCCTTCAGTGTGTTCTCGACCAGCTCCGAGAGGAAGGTACTCAAACCCTCGTGGCTCACATCGGCAAGACCATAGAAGCTGGGATTGGCGAGGAGACGGCGGTAGAAGTAGGTGTAAGTCATCCAATCAACTGCATCCTGGGTCGAGGAGATAGTCCTCGTGCTAGCTTCAGTCACAAAGGCATCGTGCAGATAGACCTGGAGATGGCTCTCCACCGGCATAGCCTCATTCAAGAACTTCTTGTAGTACTCACGCTTCACAGCGGGTACCATCAAAACACCCCGACCGAGCTTGTCCTGGCCTGGACGAGAAGCCTTGCCGAACATCTGGAGGATCTCGCTAATGGGGTAGTCAATGTAGCGGTGCTCACGACCATCATAGAACTGGGTATTCATGACGATCACCAGGTGGGCGGTCACGTTCAATTCCCAGCAGACATCCCGCGAGGCCAAGAGGACCTGGATGGCACCAATGCTGAAGAGATGAGAGACAATGCGCTTGTCTGCTACGCTCAGCGCCTCGTGGTAGTATCCGACACCGTGGCTCAGCGAGGTGGCAAGTGTCTGCTCTTGGACACGAGCCAGCAGTGGTGCTAGCTCCTCCGCATCCGCGTTCAAGAAGCGATCTACGTCATCGTCCATGGCGCACGCCGCCAAAAGATCCATGGCGGTCGACCGGGTCTGCTTGCGACTGGGCACAAAGACGAGCGCGGGCTTGTCGGGTGAAAGCGTCTGGATCGATTGATAGGCAGGACGGGACATAGCGAGCATGAGGGAGGGGAAGTGAGGGATGTTGAAGGACTGGATGTGAAGTTCCAAGGGCACGGGGCGAGCATGGGGGCTGAAGTTGTAGATGGTGTGCTTGCTGGCACCGATCCATTCGCCGATGTCACGGGCATTGGAAAGGGGCACACTCAAACCAACAATGCGCATGTCGTTCTCGGTTTGAAGAGCAATGTAGTGCATACGAGAGACAATCACCTCGTACACATATCCACCAAAGCCACCAAGCATGTGGAGTTCATCGGCGATGAAAAGTTGGACGGTCTGCACGTTCTTGCGCCGTTGCCACTGCCGAGACAAAACATCCCATTGGACAGGTGTGGCAAGCACAAGGTCAGCCCGCTCCAGGAGCTTCAGGTCCGCGGTGGTCTCGCCCGTAAGCTTGACAATGGTCTTACCACCCGCGATGTTGCCCAGTCGCTTCTCCCAGTCAGCAAGTCGTAGGTCAACTAGCTCTTGGAATGGAGCAATATACACAGCACGACCACTCTTCTCACTTGACCAGTGGCGGAGCAACGCCAGCTCGGCGCACACAGTCTTGCCGCTTCCAGTGGGAGCACCAATGAAGACATTGTCATCCGAGTCGAACACAGACTTGAAAACCTGGGTCTGGATTTTATTGAAGTGCTCCCAGTTAGGGTAAAGCTGCTGATACTCCTCGCGCTTCAGAGCCTTGACTGGCGCACGCTGCATATCAAGGAGAGGGGTGTGAGGAGGGAAGCGCTCCGGTAGAATCAGCTTCTGGAAAGAGACGGCAATCTTGGTCTCGGAGTGCATCCAGCGATCAGACACCAAGGAAATGAAGTAGTTTGGAGGCATTGGCTCGGTGATCGGAACGGTGAAGTCCACAAGGTGCTCGTTCATCTCAGCTTGAGCAAACTCGCGGCGCAGCAAGAAGCGATCGTGGAACAAGATCTCTTCGCCATCACAGTCTTCAACAAGGATCCAGAAGTCCTGCGCGTTGCCATGGATGGCATCATCCCAGACAAAGTTGGGCGTGATGGTCAACTCAACGCGAAGCATGGAGCGGGTGATAGGCTGCACTTGAGCCTGGACCTCAAGTCGAGGGAACTTGGACACCAGATCGCACACGATACGTCCAGCCTTGGGCATGCCAAGGAGCTCACCCATCCGAGGCGGGTCCAGGTCGAAATAGCTGGTCCATGGCACATCAATACGCTCAGCCTTCTGTAGGATATCCCGGGGGCAATGAGGGAACTGGCGCAGCGGAGACATGGTTGGCCACATGCGCTTCTCAGCCATCTTGCACAGGTCAAGAGCAGTCTTGGCCACTGATGACCAGCCCTTCTTCAAGCAGATCTCGAAGAGTGCTCGAATGATACGTCCGGCAGACTGAGTAACGTAGACCAGATCTGCCATCAGCGCAAGGCCGTCCAGTCGGAGGCGAGAGATGTATGCTTGGAGGAGCACGTTGATCTTCGCGTGAGGCTCATCGATCGTCTCCTTGACTGGCACAGGCACACGGCCCAGCAGCTTTCCAAGTTCAAGCTTCTCGTCTTGGCGGACAGGAATGTACTTGAACTCATCACTCAGAGCGAAAATGCGGAACAGTTCGATGGTGGTGATGGACGGCTGGAGGTGTTGAGCGTAGGTGAGCATCGAGTTGTGGCCAATGTAGTAATGAGAAGCAATTCGGCCGAGCTCAGTTGCTTGCAGGCGGCCCGTCTTCTTCTCATACTTGACAAGACCGGATCTCTCCAGGATAACAGCAGCGGAGTGGACGAGGTCAACTCGTTTTTGCTCCAAAGCATCATCGTTTTCGTAATCTGCGCCGACACTATACAAACCTGGCGAGCGAAGCATACGGATATAGAGGTACGTGTAGCCCAACCATTCCACGCCCTCGTCGCGGTTTCGAATGTTGCCCAGTACAATCTCAGCGTTCATGTTGTCCGCAAGTTTGCTCACAAGCTGAGACTCAATGGGCAATTGCTGGTTCAAAAGTGAAAGGTAGTACTGAATCTCCGTTTGAGTCGTGATGATGATGCCTTCACCAAACGTGTCGTATTGAGGTCGACCAGCACGTCCAAGCATCTGAAGAACATCCTGAGGGCTCAATTCGACCCAGCTACCCTTCTCGGGGGAGTAGACCTGAGTTCCCTTGATAATGACAGTGTGCGCAGGAAGGTTGACACCCCAAGCAAGAGTTGCAGTACACACGAGAACCTGGATACTACCATCGGCAAAGAGTGCCTGGACGGAATCACGATCCGCAAGACTCAGACCAGCATGGTGAATACCAAGACCATAAGGCATAAGGTCTTTCAGAGAAGCATCGTCAACCGACTCAGCCTCCTCGGTCAGGATTTGACGACTAGCAGCATCACTGCGCAGAATCTGACCAATCGTCTCATTCTCGATTGCCTTGTCTCGAATATACTTGGCCGTCTTGGCCGTCTCCTTTCTGGAGTGAACAAAGATGAGCATTTGGTTCCGACGCTGACCAACCTGCTCCAAAACTTTGTTGTAGCAGATATCGTTCATGGTCTTCAACTGCTTGATGGCCTTCTTGTCGGTGACGCCGATGAACTCCTGCTTCAGGGGGCAAGGTCGGTAAGAGCCATCGAAGTGGAACACTCCCTTCTCGGGGTCGGCGCGAAGGAAACTTGCAACATCACGGTAGTTGGGAAGAGTAGCACTGAGACCAACAATTCGCACCGGCTCACCAGTTTGCTCGACGCGGCGAATGACACGACTCACGATGCTCTCAATGACAGGACCACGGTCATCGTGGAGAAGGTGGATCTCGTCAATGACTACGAGACGGACAAGGTTGGTGTAGCTGGTCTCAGATGCCTTTCTGGTGATGACGTCGAACTTCTCAGGGGTAGTGACAATGATCTGAGTGTCGGCAATTTGCTGCTTGGTGAGCTGGCGATCACCACTGAGTTCTGCGACCCGAATGCCGTATGGCTCAAGACGCTTGCCAAGGTTCCCAACCTGCTCCTGTACCAAGGCCTTGAGTGGGGAAATGTAAATGATCTTGAAATCGTCGAGCATGATCTCCCCAGTTTCCGGGTTGCGGTTCTTGCCAATCTCGCGAAGGATACTGAGCATAGCGACGTTCGTCTTTCCGGAGCCAGTCGGAGCACAGACAAGCATGTTACCATCATCCTGGAAAGCTGTGGGGAAACACCTGGTTTGCACCCGGTTCAGCTCCTTCGCGCTTCCAAAGCCAACACGAGCCCATTCAGGCAACGCGGTAGTTGGAATGTTCTTCTCGCCGGGGTCTCTCTTGGCCTTGGGAGGGGGAACATGGATCTCTTCGTAGCCCTTGAAGGTGCGTTTTGTGGAACCTTGGGGCAGCTTGACGTTGGGGTTGGTCATGAGATGGTTACCCTGGTGAAAGACCAAGTTCTCCAGGTTGATGAGTCTCTTGGGCTGAAGACCGCCAACCAAACCACCTTCAGTGGCAGGCTTCTTCTCGTCCTCTGCGGGTGCTGAAGGGACGTCGACGTCCATCAAGTCAAGCTTTATCTTCTTCTCAGGGCGGTCACCGTGAACATCCCGGGCAGCCTTTCCGCGAATCTCATCCAAGATGGCACGATGTCCAGCCTCGACCATCTGGCTTTCCACGAGGTTGCGCGCGTCGACATCTTCAGCAACTCGTCTCCAGCGAGTCACCCAGACTATCTTGTCTCGGTTGGTGACCAATTTAGCAACAATTTCGGGATGATCATAGTCGAAGAGCTCCATGAGGTCGTTCTCAACATCGCGGAGAGGTCGTTCTGACCCGTCCTCGGTCTGGCCACCCATAAGGTCAAGCGCCTCTTGGGTCTTTTCTTGTTGGATATGGGCATCAGAGTACAAAGCACCGATCTGTCGTTGGAGCCAGTACGCGTCAATTTCGCGCACCGGGACGTCCATTCCTGCCTTGTCCTTGGCCTTGTCATCCCGATCAATGCCGCCATCGATGACCATCTCGTCATCCTCGCCCAATTCTTCGCCTGTTGGTTGGTCGATATCGGGTCGGTCTTGTTCATCGGCTTCGTCCTCGTCGGAGAGCTCGTCTTCGTCTCGGATTTCGTCCACAGTGCCCATGCGCTCATCGTCCTCGTCCTCGTCGAAAACAACAGCGACACCTTGACGCTCGTCGAGCTCTCCACCTGCCTCATCCAAACCGCCTTCCATGTCTTCGTCTTCGTCCTGGGCATCGTAGTCGGTAATTTTCTTACCCAAGTTCACAAGCTCATTAAACTCTTTCGGGTTCATGGATGTGCCCAAAAGGTCATCTATTTCCTTCTTTTTGTCGAAATCTTTCATGTCTTCATCCTTGAGAAGCTCTAACACGGCATCGGCGGCACTTCGAACGACTTCGTGGGGGACATCGCCAAGGTTTGTGCCAGTAATCGTAAGGATAAGGTCGTAAGTCGCTCGCGTCGCAGGTGTTCGTGGACGATATTTCAAGCCTTCGACGAGGGCATCTGCTGCTGAGAGAATACCTTGCCCCCTTAGTTGTGCTGGTTGGCCACGCTGGCGCTTCTTCTGTTCTCGCAAGAGGACGTCTTCGCCCTCGTGAATAGCACCCCGTTCGACTTCTGGCCCAGCGGTCTTCTTGGTCTTTGGCGCATCATCGCGAGCCACTCGCGAGCCCATCTCTCGAATCCCGATGCGGCCCGCGAGAGACTCGGGGTCTCCAGAAGCTTCGTCATGAGAACGGCTGATGAAACGACGGTCCGCCTGGAGAACCAGGTTGGACATCGCCGAGTATTTATATTGCGAAATGTTTTGGTCCGCCATATTGGTGGTGAAGTGACCGTGTCACAAAAGCGATCCGAAAAGAGAGAAAAAACGAATGAGTTGCGACGGGGATCAGCTTGGATGCGCCGATCAAAGTCGTCCACGTCACGCGTCAAATGACAACAAGTGAGTAAATTCAGAAGATCTCACAAACCTGACTCATCCTCCTGGCACAAGCGAACTAACTTGAAGGGAAAGAAATGAAGATCAAGGTTGATGAGAATGATGGTTGTAGCCAAGGAGAAGATCGGGAAGATTTCGGTGGCGAAGGCGGAAGGAGGGGAGCTTTTGCGGTTCTGCCGTTCCGCCAGCGTGCTCTCTCAACGTCGCGACGATGCGCTTGAATGGGCGTCCGATATTGTTGGCGTCTTCCTTACGCTCATCGCAGGTCTCGCTGACTTCACCCTACCGCTGCTATGTCCACCGAACCATCTGCCACCATGCGCGTCGCGCTCCAGTCCGCCCACGCGTACCCAGCGTGCCGCCAACCGAACTACAGAGGGGCGCCAAAACAAAAGCGACCGTGAATCTGAAAGACCTTCCCCAGGGTGTTGTCAAGCTTGAGGCATACGATGAGGGAGTGGACGATGCTCCTCGATACCCGACTGTGGTACAGGGCCACCGGAACAACATGCAGAAATTCAAGAACTGTGTTATTCTCACAAGAGTCGGGGGCTTCTATGAGGTATCGAACGATTAGTGCATGATCACGATTGGATTTGGCTAATGTCTATCTTCTAGCTTTACTTTGAACAAGCCGAGGAGCTCGCACCATTGCTCAGTTTGAAGCTTGCAAGCAAAAAGACCAGTGCCGGGCCAGTGCCAATGGCTGGCTTCCCCTTCTTCCAGCTCGATCGATTCCTAAAGGTTCTTGTTCAAGACCTCAATAGATATGTTGCTATTAGCGAAGAGTTTGCCATCCAGGAAGAGGAGAAAATACGCTCTGGAGGCCTCCTATTTGATCGGAAAGTGGCCAGGGTTATAAGTCCCGGTACATTGATCGATGAGAAGTTCATTGACCCTTCCGAAAACAACTTCCTACTGGCCATATACCTAGATATTCCTGCCCTGAAGACACAATCAAGACATCACGTTGACGCTCCGTCCTCGCAGCACATATTGTCCACTGGTCCTCAAAGCGTAGGGTTGTCATGGCTGGATCTGTCAACGGGGGATTTCTTCACCCAGTCCACAACGACACAAATGCTTCCATCTGCCATTGCCCGAATCGGAGCCCGGGAGATTCTTGTGGATCAGAATGTCCAGGACATTATTGGCCAAGAGTTGCAACTCCTTGTTGGGCAGGAGCACCGACTGGTTACCTTTTTTCGCTTCCCCGGCTCGATTGCACCCATGTCGGAATGGGACGCAATGCTGGATGCCCCCATTCCCGAGGAAAGCCATGCCTCTTTCACATCAGAGGAGGTGGCTGCTGGGTATAGCTTGCTCGAATACGTTCGGGTGCAGTTGCAGCGATCTGATCTCAAGCTCCAGCCTCCGCGCCGGCGACATCTAGATGAGTCAATGGGAATTGACCGCAACAGTTTGAGGGGACTTGAAATCCTAGAAACAGCACGAGATGGGTTCGGGAAAGGCAGCTTGCTTCACGCGGTCCGCAGAACAAGTACCAAAAGTGGCGCACGCCTTTTGCGAGACAGACTCAGTATGTTGTCAACGGCCTATTTGATTATCAGTTGCTAATCTTTGATTATAGCCTCCCCATCTACTTCACTTCGAGTCATTAATGAGCGCCTCGACCTAGTCTCGGTTTTCATTGCAAATGAAGATCTTCGGGAGAGCGTGGTGCAACTGTTGAAGCGCAGCTATGATTCTCAGCGTCTTGTTCAGAAATTTGCCCTTGGCAAAGGTGATCCAGATGACTTGATCTGTCTTTCCCGCGCCACAGAAGCGACCAAGGGAGTCAGACAAGTTCTTTCAGACCATGTGAGGGTATTATCTTCCACCGGCATATCTGATGCTCAACGCAGTCTCGCCTCTATGATTTCACGACTTCAACTCGGCGGACCAATCGCTCTAGCAGAGCGAATCCTGGCAGCGATTGACGAAGAGGGCCTACTTCAAAAGCAGCGCATCGAGGATAGCACGGCCGCCGAGGCAGCCAGCTTGGCCCAAGAGGTTACTATGAACGAGGGGACACCGAGTGACATGGATTCGCTGCCGAAGAAAGTGAGAACGAAAGGGAGCGAGGGACACGCAGCAGCAGATTCCGAGTCAGGTCCAGTCGAGACGTGGATCATGAGACGCGATGCAAGCGATCTTTTGAATACTCTGCACGAAGAGTTGGAACAGCTTGTGAATGACAAGGCTGAGCTCACTCAACAACTCCGGGATTCGGTGGGATCTACGTCCTTGAACCTCAAATGGACCCCTGGTTTGGGATATATCTGCCACGTCAAAGGTGCCAAAATCTCCCAGCAGTCGCTTGAAGACCTGGGGGTGACTCGAAATGTCTCTTCTACTAAATCGACTCGCTCATTCTACCTTCCTGCATGGACAGCACTGGGGAACAAAATGGACCACGTTAAAATCCAGATCCGTCAGGAAGAGCAGGCCATTTTTGAACGTCTGCGCCGCGAGGTCATCATCAATCTGGTCAAGATTCGCCGCAACGCAGCAGTCATGGACGAGTTGGATGTCGCGTGTTCATTCGCCACACTGGCTCAGGAGCAGCAGATGGTCCGGCCCATTCTGAATGATGGGACAACGCATAAGATAGTGGGTGGAAGACACCCCACCGTCAAACTGGGTCTTGAGGAACAGGGACGCTCTTTTGTGAGCAACGACTGCTTCCTCGGTGATAAGGAACAAATCTGGCTTATCACAGGCCCTAATATGGCAGGCAAAAGTACATTCCTGCGGCAAAACGCTTTGATCACGATCTTAGCACAAATCGGCTCCTATGTACCTGCAGCTTATGCCGAAATCGGCATCGTCGATCAGATCTTCAGTCGAATTGGCGCAGCCGACGATCTGTTCCGGGATCAATCCACGTTCATGGTGGAAATGCTCGAGACAGCTGCCATCCTGAAGCAAGCAACGCCACGTTCCTTTGTGATCATGGACGAAGTCGGGCGAGGCACGACCCCGGAGGATGGCACTGCCGTGAGCTTTGCCTGTCTCCACCATTTGCATTATCACAACCAGAGCCGCACACTCTTTGCCACTCACTTCCATGGGCTCGCGGATATGACACGAAACTTCGAACGCCTCGAGAGGTACTGTACCGATGTAAAAGAAACTGCATCCGGCTCTTTCTCTTTTGTCCATCGCCTTCGAAAGGGTGTGAATCGCGAATCACATGCCCTCAAAGTTGCTCAACTAGCGGGTCTGCCCCAGGAAACCATCGATCTGGCCGCCCGTGTTCGACAGGAGATGAGGGACGAGATGGCCTCACTTCGAGCTGGTGAGGACCGACATGTCTCGTACGGAGCTTAAAGGACCAAACGAGTCTATTTACTCCACCGAATCACGCTCAAGAAATGTGTTCACTTCTCGTATGAATCATTTTCCATCTATATGAATTATTTTATGTACAATACCCAGGCTTTTTCCATCCATAATACCACCCAAGCAGGATATACATCAAGTTCGAACATGTAATTTAAAGCTTAGCCCTCCACAACTGCGGATCCTCCTTCCGACCATACTGACCCTTCCGTCCCAAGTCAACAACAACGCCCTCACCAAAAGCAGCCTCCTGACAATCCTCATCAGCAACACCATTAACATGCTGCACAACGACAAAATCAACCCTCCTCCTCCCCAAAACCACCATAGGCGCATGCCACGTGCCAACACCATATGTAACAGCCTGGCCACCACGAGCAATGAAAGCCTTCACATTCCTCAAATCCGGCGGATCACGAATAGTAACCATCTCACCGTCCTCATTCTTCGCCGTAGCAGTCTCACCCACCAGCGTCGGCGCAACAACCACCAAGAAAACAGGCTCTTCTTCACCATCGCCGACCTTCGAATGACTGGACAGATCGATAGGAATGAAGGTCTGATTAGTGAACGGGTGTCGCTCTAGAATGCGCACATCGAAGACTTCCTTCTCGTGGATGGGTCGTAATTCACGGGGGAAGCAGCAGAACATAGTCATGCGGGCTTCGGATACTGCGCCGCTTGGGCCATTGGCGTAGCGGTCGATGAGCGGGGAGATGGGGCTGTACTTTAGGGCGGAGTTTTGGTTTGCCAGGACCGGGTTTGGGTTGGATGGCGGGAGGTTTGAAAGCTGGGGGGCGATACTGAGATCGCGGGGAATGGGTGAGCAGATGACTGTGCCGAATTGTGCGAAGTTTTCCGGAGTTAGAGGTTCGGGGGCCAACGTTATTGATGGATTGGAGGCGAGGATGGGTGCCATGGTGATCGGTGAGGCAGGTCCAAAGGGTTTGTACAGTAGGCCGAGATGAGTTTGATAAGTTGAGAGCCTGTCTCTGTCCGCTGTTTTGACGGAGAGGAGCGGTGGGAGAGATTGGGGGTTGTAGGAAGGAGAGCTCGTCGGCGCTCTCCGATGATTTGACTTGATAACGATAAGCGGGGGGAAGCTCCCGGATTGATGGTGTGGATCTATACTTCTCCATCACTATATAGTCTTACAGATGAACGTGAGCTTTTCTGCAATTCTCATTATCAGGCCCTAGAGGTCTATTATTACCGGGAAGAATTAGAAGTATTATTATGCACAATGTCGATTGTATATTCCTCCACTTCCCCCAAGGTCCAGGTTTGTTTACTTGCATGTGATAATACATTAAACTGGTCCAAGCATCTCATAGAGCTATGTGGAATTTCTCTCTCGTTCAATTCACCATTGTAGGGCTGATTTTAGCCAGCACATCTCGTCGATGCCCAACAATGTTTTCAGCTCGATCTCGGAGATAGTTTCGGCCTTAGGGACGATTATTTCAAATTGGAGCAAAAAGCAAAACGGACCGCATCAGGAGGCACCTTGGAATACTAATTGCTGTATGATTTTGTACAGCGGTAGGAGATCGGAATGCTCAAACGCTACAGGAAGCTTCTCCGCGTCTCATGCAGATCTATGAGCGGCAGGTTGCCTCCACTGAGGGGTCAGCAGCCAACGAGAGTAGAGCAAAAACTACGATCATGCAAATGAGGGGCTCGCTCCTGGTTCGCATTTGTATTAATAAGGCAACCTAGTACTTCCTAGGGACTTGACCGGGACGGATGAGGCTCTGGTTGGGACATTTGGGCACACAGATTCCTGGAACTCTCGGAATGGCCGCACAGAGAAGACCTACCATTGGCTCCATTGCCTAGTGTCTCCTCATCAACACAAATCAGTTCATCGATCTCGTTTGTGCCCAATTTCTTGCTCTCAATATCGAACCGAATCAACACCAGATGATTGCGGTTGAAGTGTCCCTCCATCTCTGGTCCTGGACGATGTGCTGGACATAAAAGAACGGCATTTCCCGGCTAGATTGGAGGGTGACTGGTCTTGAGCATGCGCTTATTTTCCTGGTATTTCCATCCTCCTTGAATCTACACTAGATCCTGAACACACACGACTACTCTCGAGCCATTTCGAGCATTCAAATTTGACTATGACGGAACCAACGAAAACACCACAGAACAGTCCTCCTGCCAAGCAGAGCTCAACTCCCAAGAGTACGACTGCTTCGAGCACAGCGGTATCTGGTAGCTCTACTACAAGGTATACGATATTGAGATCAATGTGCCATCGAGATCTGACTCTGAATAGCGGTCCGTCCGGTATACAAAGGGATACAGTGAGAATGGATATAGTGGGAATTGGCAGTTGGGTAAACGACCCTACCATCAGGTGTCAAAGCTCAACTCACTAATATTGCGAAGACGAACGAGCCCGTAAAGCGGACGAATTGACAATATGCACCTATTAGCGACAATGACCATGCGAGGCAGGCGAAGGAGAGCAAGGAAGTTGACCGAGCCACGACTTACGTATATCCGACAACACCCGGGGATATCCTTAGATGGTACAAGCTATGACATTCATGTGAAGGGATTTGATGCCAAGATGCCTAGATAGGGAGATAAACTAGCAGGATATAGTTATTGGAGAGAACCCTGGGGGTAGGATCAGTAGGTGACAGTTATTTCTCTTCATGTTACAAGTCAATATGCGCAATCTATGAAGCCGAGAAACTCCGTACGGCATTTGCATTTCCCCTCTTTCTATTTCTTATCTCGGGTATATCGTCAATCCGTCTACTCCTAGCTAAGACCGTCTTTATTAATAGGTGATCGACAGTTGAAATGGTTATTACGCTTTTATTCCACCGCCGTGTTGCGTTGAGTCTGTAGTAGCTTTCAATGCTGCACCTGTGCCTAAGTGGGTGTGTGAGATTCTCCAATGGTAGCTGATCCCCGAGGCAGAGTTAGTAGAGTATATCCATCCCGGGGGAAAAGAAAAAAAAAAGAAAACCATGAGTCTATCCGAAAAAATCCCGACGTAGGGCTGAAGGTGGATATGCACCTCTATTTCTCAGAAGTGGGGACCAGCACCATGTGCGTACATTTGCCAGATCTAGATAGACACCACTACGCTATCAAAAGTACTGGACAAGAGCCGGAAGCTTGTCAAAATGAAAATATTGACGCCGGGATCTTGTTTAGTTGATCGAATCTATAACGGGTTGAACGCCATATTGACCTGGATGATCAACGACTCAACTCGATGAGTTGAGGCTCATAGATAACGCGTTGCCTAATCACGTGTGCCCCGGGAACCAATAGTAGGGGATGTGATGGGGACTTCTAGATATGGAAGTGGGGAAGATGCTCCTCTATATCTCAGTAAATTGTCGTCTTTAGTACCGCTCCTCCACTGTGGCCTAGTCGGAATTAGCCTGGCACCCAATCCAAGGAATTCCCACTGTCGCGGGTTCGAACCCTGTTGGCAACCCTAGCGTCTGGCTGAAAAAGCTGGTGCTAGAACCAACGAGAGGTTAGACACCGACGGTCCTCTTCTTCTTTTTTTGCTTTTTCCTTTTTTTGATCTTCTTTTTTGACCTTCTCTGACTTAAATTATTTAAGGTCTATGATACGCTATGTTGATTCCCTATACTCGTACTTTTGGAATGTATACGCCACTCTTGGAAGGTTCCATCCGCAGGGGTGCTCTTTTATACTTGGGTACAACAACCAAAGCAGTCTTGGAAAACTCGTGGTAAAGATCAGTAAAATCAACCATGGGCTCCATATCCCAAGACAAGCAATGTGCAGGCAAGGTACGTGGACTATAAGCAATATCCCTGTCGGGCAAAGTCTTAAGTATAGGCGATTGAGAGAAGCGCTGTGGTTAGAGGCGTGTTTCCACCCAGTTGGAGATATATACAATGACCTTGATACGAACTAAAATTGAGAATTCTTAATACCTAGCGGAAGTTCCCTTTGTACTGACCAGCGCGCAATGAGTGCGTAAACAAAGTTGGGGTGCATATAGGGATCGGCCGACAACATAGAAGGGCACACTGCCACGGGCTGCAACCTAATGCCTATGACATTCTACATCGAGTTGTTTAAAGCCAGGAATGGAGAAGTTGGCAATAACGCTGCCTTGGTTGAATAGCGAATCTTAAACCCCAAAGAACCTTGGAAGGCGGGAGGCCCAATTTAGTTTGGTAGAACCCCAGGTTGAACACCCGGTGGAACCCCCAACCCTACTACAAATATCTCTCACTTTCCCCTTCTCTTCCTTCTCTTTCTTCTTCTCTTCGGCTTCTCACCAGCTCCCGACCAGTCGACTCCGGGGACCGCGTAGATAGAGAAGTCGGTACGTAGACCGGCACTTCCCAACGCGACTATACACATTGTGGGCACGAGGGCACTGAGGGCTTTGTTGTTATGGGCTTCGTGGGCGCGTTCGATGATGATTAATGAAATCTTGATCAATAGGCTTGATGGCTTTACAGCTATTGGCCCTTGATGAACATTCTAAAACCGAGAGCCGCCATCCCCTTCGCACATTACTTTCCCTTCCCTTTCCCCTTCCCCTCTATGTTATTAACTCCCATCCTGAGACTGCGGCATTCACCGTAGAAGTCGGACTACAGGATATAATCGAGTCGAGCTCAAGGTGTAGGTAGCTAGGAGGTGAATACATAGCATCACAGATGACAAAAGTGCGTATTGACAGATTTGTTTGAATCGCTTTTCCCGTTCTTGACCACTGAGCAAATGGTATATGTGATCGAGGGCACGGGGGTATGGATATGGTTACACTGGGCTCGCAGCAAGGACCCTCAATGTGATTTCCTTTATGGCCGTAGAGGCTGGATCTGAGCATGAGAATCTGCGGGCTCAACGCAGTGTGGTCATCAAGACATAAACCGTAGGATATGGCGAATTCTCCCACTTCACTCAGTGGTCACACCGTCCAGCGGTGGGTCATGGCCAGGATGATCAATTCACATCTGCTGCGGCCCACAAGGCATGACGAAGAGGAGGTCCCATGGTGAAATGACCATTAGATGTAAAGCGACAAAGTTTGCGACCTCCTACCTGATGTGCAAAGGCTCAAAATTATCGCCCATTTGTAGCACAAATAGGGGTGGGTATTGATTCCCATATTCTGAGAATGATAGCCTCCATATAGAGACTATGGGTAGGGGTATCGTAAGAAATCAGCTTGCGTCTGCACCTCTTGACTCAGTCTTGGCCTTTTTTGCTCGTCGCTTCATCTCTCTCTTGGACAACGCTTTCTCAGGCTCCTCAATAACAGCCTCAGAACTGAGGGAGGCCTTTCGCTTCAAAGTATCACCAGCGGTTCCCGGCTGTGCAGAAGCGGGAGCTTTGTTTTTGTCCTTCTGATTCTGCGGGGGTTTCCCAGACGTGGCTCTCTCGCCCCCATGAACAATGTCGACAATGCCGCGCCAGCTGGTCCTCTTCAATTTGGCAAGCGCCACAGCCTTTCTCGCTTCCTCGCAGATAGCTTCCTTGCCGCGCTCTTGTGACAGACCCCAAACACAGGTCAAGTTGATCACATCCCAGGGAGCTCGTAGATTGAGTGCTTGCCGCGCCTCACTTGACACAATAATGCCGCGGCCGCGTGTAGCTCGAATTAAAGACATAGCATTTCCAATGAGATTCCGACGGGCATCCAGACCGCTTCCTGTGACCCCTGGTCCATAGCATATCTCGAGACGAACACCACGTGATATCGCAGCCGACAGCATTTTGAATTTGAAATGGTGTGGAAGTCGCACAGAAAGATCGAGCGAGATCACATCGCATTCCAGGTTTGTACAAGCATTGAGAAGGGTCTTTTCGTTTGTTGGACGGAGAGCGACTATATCGTAGGCCTGGGTCAGGCTGTTAAGGCGCTGGTTCTGCGCGGGATCGGACAAGGTGAGGTTCAAGCGTGTCAGCAGTTGGAGAGATTTCGGCGGATTCGATGGGAGAGCTGGTGGGGTGAGGCTCGAAGGAAGCTTGCCGGTGACGAACTGGGACAAGGCCACGGTAGTGTAACCAACTAAGGGATCAGGTCAGTACCTCATGTGGTCATGATCTGACATGCACGGATCTTGTGCCCGCTGCGCGAGAACGACTTACGTTCCGCCAGGAAGTTTAGGGTGTGCGGGACCTCCGGGTCATCGGGGCTGTAGGGGACATTCAGGTCATAGAACATCCTGTCTGCCTGGTTTAAAAGCGCAGTACTCAGTCCTCGATCCAAGTTACAGAAAAGAAAGTATCAAGTCACAAAACTGTCCGAAAGAGGAAACCAGAAAATCACCCGGAATAACACATCCGCCGACGCTAGCCTCATTGGGACTGCTCTCCACAGAGATCCCGTGACAAGGCGTAACAGATCTCGCTCTCACGCAACGATATCCCTCTCCAAAACCCATTGCTCTAGGACGATTGATAGCACGGCTGCATTCAGGCTGTCAGTTGCTGGGCCTGCTGCTGCTGCTGTCTTTTTATCTCTCATTCTTCCCCCGACCCTCTCTCCCCTCTCCCACACGGTCGCACCCCGCGTGACCCCGCCGTATCTTCCATTTGTGGGCGGGCTCAAACCCGTCTGCAATCACCATGGCACGTGTATACGCTGATGTCAACGAGCACATGCCTCGGTCCTACTGGGACTACGACAGTGTGAACATTTCCTGGGGCGTGTTGGAGAATTATGAGATTGTTCGCAAGATAGGTAATTATTATTCTGATTAGAGCCACCCGACCCGGAGAATGGCGGTATCACCTGCGGCTGTCCTTGTACTGTGGGGTTTCTGCCGGATTGAATCCATGCTGACAGAATCTGCTCTAGGTCGTGGAAAGTACTCCGAAGTTTTCGAAGGCATCAACGTCGTCAACTATCAGAAATGTGTCATCAAGGTTCTCAAGCCTGTCAAGAAGAAGAAGATCAAGCGAGAGATCAAGATTCTCCAAAACCTTGCCGGTGGACCTAATGTCGTCGCACTGCTGGATGTGGTCCGCGATAATCAGAGCAAAACCCCGAGTCTGGTCTTTGAGGCTGTCAACAACACCGATTTCCGGACACTCTACCCTCGCTTCTCCGACTACGATGTTCGCTTCTATGTCTACGAGCTGCTCAAGGCGCTCGACTTCTGTCACAGCAAGGGCATCATGCACCGAGATGTCAAGCCTCACAATGTCATGATTGACCACGAAAAGCGCAAGGTTCGTCATATTAGCTGTGTATGGCACGATCATATATTCTGACCTTCTTTTTTAAGCTGCGATTGATCGACTGGGGTCTGGCCGAGTTCTACCACAAGGGCACCGAATACAACGTCCGTGTCGCGTCACGCTATTTTAAGGGCCCCGAGCTGCTCGTGGACTTCCAGGAATACGACTATTCTCTGGACATGTGGTCACTGGGTGCGATGTTTGCGTCTATGATATTCCGCAAGGAGCCCTTCTTCCACGGCAACAGCAATTCGGACCAGCTGGTGAAGATTGCCAAGGTTCTCGGTACCGAGGAGCTCTTCGAGTACCTTGACAAGTACGACATCGAACTCGACCCGCAGTACGACGAGATCCTCTCTCGCTTCCCCCGCAAACCGTGGCGCTCTTTTGTCACCGCTGAGAACCAACGCTTTGTCAGTGATGAGGCTATTGACTTCCTTGACAAGCTTTTGCGCTACGACCACGCTGTATGTTATTTCTCGACTTCTAATTATACCCGCTCATACTGACTCGTGGTAGGAACGTTTGACTGCCCAGGAGGCCATGGCACACCCGTACTTTGACCCCGTTCGGGCCGATGCCAATAACAACAGCCAGTCGTGAGCTGTTCCTCCCTCTGGTTGACAACCGTGGCTTTCCTATTTTCCTTCTCTTCCTCTCCTCCTACCTGCACAATTCTCTTGTTCTCCCTTCCCAAACTGCCCCATGGTCAACACAACGCTCGGCATTTTAGTATACATTTTTGTACCTGAGTTTGACCTTATGCCGATATGAGCGGTGCATGATCGCGAAACTGGAAGGAGAATGATTGACGCAAACCATCTCTTCTCTCAAGACCCCGGTTGAAGAGTGGCTACGATGAGTGACCGAATCCCGATCGGAGACGACGTTGATGACAAGACATGACATCTAATCTTTTGGGCCGAGCAGGCCTGCATCGCCTCGGTTCTGCGGCCGTGTTAGTGAGCGCAATAAATCAGTTGACGTCTTAGAGCGGAGGAGCCGTCTTGTGCCTCCCTAATTGTATAGCGCTGCTTCTGCTATTTCTACTATTCCGCCCCTCGTCCTTGGTCCGGTGTTCTGGATGTTCCCCATGCTTTGTTTTTCGTACTTTGCCTTGTTTTCCGTGCGACTTGAGTTTACGTGCACATTCCAGGAGTGATGGTATCGGGTGGTACACATATTGCTTGGTGAGCATTACGAGCGTTTCGAAGAGATAATGTATGCAATTACGCCATCTACCTGCCAGCTCTAAGTAAGAAATTTCCGTGCACACTTGCCACTCAGTTGCCGTGGTATAACTACAGAAGCTGCTTCTGCTTATCGTGCGCCGATCGCCTGTTGGCACCGGCGTTGTCACGTGAGGTCAATGTCGACATTTAGCAAAAGCTAACAACCACGAGGCTGCGACTGATGCTGTCCAAACTTCATTAAACACAGCTAGTGAGACCAATGGTGTGTATAGTAACTCCTATGAGACAGACAACAAGTCTATAGTCCAGCGCCCGCGGTCTCCACCGATCCTCTCCTGCGCACCGCCCTCTCATTCGTTGCCTCTCCGTGGGAAATTTAATTTGCCCGCATTTCGCACAACCACCCCTCCTTGTCGCATCCCACTCTCTCAAGATACTCATCAGGCGATTCGTGGCGCGATCGGCGCCTTGGAGATTCACTCCGCAATATCGATCATTCTCCAGGATGGCTCAGAACTCTGCCTCCCAAACCCCCAGTGCGTATCCCGGTGACTCACCCCGCGCAAGATAGAAGCTGACAACCTCGATAGTTGGGGAACCCGTCGCCCAGCCGCAAGCTGGACAGGATGCCTCCGCGGCTCCTAAGGTGAAGTCCGAGAAGGAGTGTATGTGGACCCAATGAGATACCCTGCGCATATTCGATACTTGGAGTGACTGGATCCGGGTGGCTCAAGGAGCATTGGCTAACATCGTGGTTCTTGTACAGTGGAACGTGAGCGCAAGAAGGCTGAGAAGGCCAAGAAGTTTGCAGAGAAGCAAGCCAAGCAGGCCAGCAAGCCTGCCGCCGCACCCAAGGCCGAGAAGAAGTCCCCCAAGGTCGAGAAGGACAAGACCGCCGACGCATACGACCCCCAGGTCATCGAGGCCGGTCGACTCGAGTGGTGGGAGGAGCGTGACCTCTTCAAGCCCGAATGGGGTCCTGATGGCAAGGTCAAGCCTGAGGGTGCTTTCGTCATTCCTATCCCGCCTCCGAACGTTACCGGTTCCCTTCACATGGGTCACGCCCTGACCAATGCCCTCCAAGATACCATGATCCGTTGGCAGAGAATGAAGGGCAAGACTACTCTGTGGCTGCCCGGTATGGACCACGCCGGTATCTCGACCCAGAGCGTTGTCGAGAAGCAGTTGTGGAAAAAGGAACACAAGACCCGCCACGATATTGGACGACCAGCTATGACAAAGATGATCTGGGAATGGAAGGATCTTTACCACGCCAACATCAAGAACGCCCTGCGTAGAGTCGGTGGGTCGTTCGACTGGTCCCGCGAGGCCTTCACCATGGATCCCAATCTCTCCGCTGCTGTGACCGAGACCTTCGTCCGCCTTCACGAGGAGGGCATCATCTACCGCGCCAACCGCCTGGTCAACTGGTGTGTGGCCTTGAACACCTCCCTGTCTAACCTGGAGGTCGAAAACAAGGAGATCGAGGGCCGCACTCTCTTGGATGTGCCCGGTTATGAGCGCAAGGTCGAATTCGGTGTTCTTACTCACTTCTGCTATGAGATCGATGGCACCAAGGAGCGCATCGAGATCGCTACCACTCGTCCTGAGACCATGGTCGGTGATACCGGTATTGCCGTCCACCCCAGTGACAAGCGCTACCAGCACTTGATCGGCAAGAGTGCTCGCCACCCCTTCATTGACCGTCTCATGCCCATTGTTGCCGACGAGGATGTCGACCCCGAGTTCGGTACTGGTGCTGTGAAGATCACCCCTGCCCACGACTTTAACGATTTCAACCGTGGAAAGGCTCACAACCTGGAGTTCATCTCCGTCATGAACGACGACGGTACCTTCAACAAGAATGGCGGACCTTTTGCTGGCATGAAGCGCTTCGACGCCCGTTACGCCGTCATTGAGGCCCTGAAGGAGGCTGGATTGTACGTCAAGTGGGAGCACAACCCCATGAAGGTGCCCCGCTGTGCCAAGTCAAACGATGTCATCGAGCCCATCCTTAAGCCCCAGTGGTGGATGAAGATGGAGAGTCTCGCCGAGCCTGCCATCAAGGCCGTTGAGAACGGCGAGATCATCATCCGTCCCGAGAGTGCTGAGAAGAGCTACTTCCGCTGGATGCGCAATATCAACGACTGGTGTCTGTCCCGTCAACTCTGGTGGGGTCACCAGGCTCCCGCTTACTTCGTCAATATTGAGGGCGAGGAGCACTCCGAGAGCGATGGTGAGTACTGGGTGACTGGCCGGACCGAGGAGGACGCTCAGAAGAAGGCCGAGGCCAAGTTCCCCGGAAAGAAGTTCTCACTGGAGCGTGATCCCGACGTGCTCGACACCTGGTTCTCTTCCGGTCTATGGCCCTTCTCGACCTTGGGCTGGCCCAACAAGACTCACGACTTTGAGAACCTGTACCCCACCTCGGTTCTGGAGACTGGATGGGATATTCTTTTCTTCTGGGTCGCCCGTATGATCATGCTGGGTATCAAGTTGACCGGCCAGGTTCCTTTCCGCGAGGTGTACTGCCACTCACTGATCCGTGACTCTGAGGGCCGCAAGATGTCCAAGTCCCTGGGCAACGTCGTTGACCCTCTGGATGTTATGGAGGGTATCCAGCTGCAGACTCTTCACGATAAGCTGCTGGTGGGTAACCTTGCCGACAAGGAAATTGCTGCTGCCACCAAGTACCAGAAGAAGGCTTTCCCCAAGGGTATCCCCGAGTGCGGTGCCGATGCTCTTCGCTTTGCCCTTGTCTCCTACACCACTGGCGGTACGTTAATTTCCATTTCTTTTTCATCGTGTCTACGTTTACTGATTCCATTCGATAGGTGGTGATATTGCTTTCGACATTCAGGTTATTTACGGCTACCGTCGCTTCTGCAACAAGATTTACCAGGCCACCAAGTTCGTCCTCGGCAAGCTGGGTGATGACTTCAAGCCCCGGGCTACTCCTACCAAGAATGGCAACGAATCTCTGTCGGAGCGTTGGATTTTGCACAAGTTCAACACCGCTGCCAAGGAGATGAACGAGTCTCTTGAGGCTCGTGAGTTCTCTCACACCGCCATTACTGTCTACCAATACTGGTACGCTCAGCTGTGCGATGTTTTCATTGAGAACTCCAAGTTCCTGCTTGCCGAGGATGCTTCGCCCGAGATGCAGGAGTCCGCTAAGCAGACCCTCTACACTGCTCTCGAGGGTGCCTTGTGCCTGGTCCACCCCATCATGCCCTTCATCACCGAGCACTTGTGGCAGCGTCTGCCCCGTCGTCCTAATGACAAGACCGTCTCCATCATGAAGGCCAAGTTCCCTGAGTTCCAGGCTGAATTCCATGACCCCGCCGCGGAGACTGCTTACGAGCTTGTCTTGAACACCTCCAAGGCCATCCGTTCCATCCTAGCTCAGTACGATGTCAAGACCAAGGGCGACATCATCATTCAGACCTACGACGCGACTAGCCATAAGACCGTTTCGGAGGAGATGACCAGCATCAAGTCTCTTGGTGGCAAGAACCTGGGCGAGCTGTCTCTGCTTGGACCTGAGAACAAGACCCCTCCCTCCGGGTGTGTGGTCGCGGCTGTCGGCGCCGAGGCTGCCGTTTACCTGCGTGTGTCCAGGGAGGTTGCTCTTGAGCAGGAGGAGAAGGCCAAGGCCAGCCTTGAGAGGGCCCGCGAGGCTGTGCGCAAGTCTCAGAGCATCATGGCGGCGCCTAACTGGAAGGACAAGGTCAAGGCTGAGGTCCGTGAGGCCGAAGAGAAGCGACTCCGTGATAATGAGAGCGAGGCTGCTCGTTTGGAGGAGCAGATCAAGGAGTTTGAGAAGCTGCGCTTGGAGTAAAGGGCTTTGAACCTGATCCTGGGTACAGACAGATATAAACTAAAGTAAAAACTACACTGTTCAAATTATTGAAGCTCATTTTTCCATATAAGTCACCAAGTTGTAGTTTGTGTAGTAGTTCAAGTGGAGAGTGAATTCTTATCGATAAGCGTGCCAAGCCTCCACCCCAAAAGTTTTCTGCGTTTTTTACTCCGAGCAACCACAACATATCAAACTACCGCCCATCATGTTGCGCGAAGTGTACGTACCTACAAATTCCCCGATAGCTAATATCAAGCTTACAGTTTCTTTTTAGCAAGCCAAAGAACCCCCGCACCGCGCGCATCCTCAAGGCGCGCGAGCCCCGACTCATCGAAGGCCCGAAGCGGACGCTCATCCTGCACGGCACCAAATGCCCGCAGGCCCTCGACACCGTTCTGAAGACCTTCCACTCATTGACGAAGCCAAACTCAGTCCTCTTCCACAAGAAGAATGAGAACGTTCATCCGTTCGAGGGCACCGAGAGCCTCGAGTTCCTGGCCAACAAGAACGAGTGCGGACTGGTTGTGTTCGGGAGCAGCAACAAGAAGCGCCCCAATGCCGTGGTTCTTACTCGGATTTTCAACTCGCAAACGCTCGACATGTGTGAACTCCTCCTTCTGCCCGGCACCGACGGCGACGCCATTCCTCCCATCAACGAGTTGGTAATGCACGTCGGTCTCGGCCTGCGTCCCATGATGCTGTTCGCCGGTAGCCCGTGGGAGGACCCAACCTCCTCATCGCACGTCATGCTCAAGAGCTTCTTCCTCGACATGTTCAAGGGTGAGGAGACTGACAAGATCGACGTCGAGGGTCTGCAGTACGTACTGATGGTGGCTGCCGAAGAGCCGCGCGACAACCTGAGTCCCGTGGTTCACCTGCGGTGGTACAAGGTGGTGACCAAGCGCAGCGGCCACAAGCTTCCTCGCGTGGAGCTGGAGGAGATTGGCCCCAAGTTCGATTTCAAGATTGGCCGTATGCGCCCCGCGTCGCCCGAGGCCATGAAGGAAGCCATGAAGCAGGGCAAGCGGCCTAATGAAGAGCTCAAGATGAAGAAGAATATCGGCATGGACTCGATCGGTGACAAGGTCGGTCGTGTGCACCTGGGCAAGCAGGATCTGAAGGATCTCCAGACCCGTAAGATGAAGGGTCTAAAGCGCCGGGCTGGTGGGGAGTCTGACGAGGAGCCTGACGCGATGGAGGTGGATGAGGTTTCTGATGATGACGAAGGCCACAAGCGGGCTCGGACAAACTAAATGTTTGAACTACTTGCATTAGTTGCGTCTTATTATAGAGTTTAGGCGTTTGGACCGGTTGGGTTTTGTGTTCTTTGATGCCTGTACTCGATTTGATATGCCGGCATGGAATAAAAGTTGCATCTGCAAGTGCTTCCTATATGACAATACTCTTTCCACCTCATCTACGATATAAACACGCTATACCTAGGTAGTTCCTAACGTAGTGTATAGTTGAAGCCATGTATGGCACCACGTGACCATGACGTCGGCCGTCGGCGTCTCACATGCCGAGGCCTGTCTCTTATGCGGAACCCGACGCAAAGTGCCGTTCCCCTCTTACTATTTTCTATCCTTTCTCCATGACCTTCAGCCTACCAACTCGTTGTGCTGCACTCTAGTAGCTCATCTTTAAGTCCGACCTCCATTCGAGGTCCTGCGCCGCTATGGACGCGATCCTGGTAAGTACTTCAGCCCTCCGGGTTCCGCACATGAAAGACACAGTTCCTAACCCATCCAGTCTCGCCTGGACGAACTCATCCTCAAACCCGAGCTCGCGCCGTTACTTTCTTTAGTCAAGGGAGCGCGCAATGGCATAGTCTACGGATCAAAAGTGCGCTTTCCACATGCGCTGGTGTATGTGGACCTTGGTGTCTCTTGCTCGGAGCATAACTTGCGAGTATAGAAAGCTAACATGTGCTGGTGATTACAGCATGATCTTATTATTCCGATCAGGATCGTAAGTCTACACCTCTACATCTTCCACCATCACCGAGTCCCTCGGACTAACGGAGACAATGTATAGATTCCGAGAAAAGATCAAGCTAGTCCTCAAGGCAACGCGCCAACACGCTCGAAACCTCGCCACATTTGCCGTGATCTACAAGGCATCCATGGTCCTTCTCCGAAACATCAACCCCAGCGGTACTGGGAAGGAAGGCCGGTACGACAGCTTCTTCGCGGGCTTGTTGGGCGGGTATGCGGTCTTCGGTCGACAACCAGGAAGTGTTAGCCAACAGGTACGAGCCCTATTCTGACCCTGGATATTCGAGGGGAATAGCTACACCGAAAGCAAACACGATTTCACTGCAAAATACTAACAAAGAACTAGATCGTCATCTACGTCTTTGCGCGTGTGATGCTCTCCCTCGCCAAACTCGCCATCCAACCCAACATGCACCCTCTCTCCTCCCTAATCACACCTGAATCTCGCACCCAAATTACAAACAACGCATGGCCCGTCTTCGCCAGCATGACCTGGGCCTTTGTCATGTACATTTTCCGCTGGTACCCAGAGACCCTGGCATCGAGTCTGCGGAGTAGCATGGTATACATGTGAGCTTCCCCTATAACTCTCTGCCTCACAGATTTATTCTAATGAATATAAACAGCTATGCGGACTCTGATCACTGGGACTCACTCCGAACACTGTTCATACATAACAAATGAGGCAGCTCTTGTACGGTCACGATCAGAGATCAGACTCTATTCTCTTCCAACTGGCTTTGGACTTGGCGCATAGATTAGCGGTTTTCTTTTTTTTCCTTTTACTTCTCCTTTTTATCTGGATTGGGGGCAGTGCCACTTCTATAAGACGTGACTATACAGTGCACCCTCCGTACTCGAGATGATTCTACCCTGTATTATGAGTCATGGACTTTCTACATTTTTCGAACTTGGTACAGGTTGTTTCGAGCTAGGCAGCGGTAGTCAATATATCAGAATTCAGATACGGACTATGAAACTACCAGTAATACACAAGACCAGGGGAATCCAGAAAAATAATCAATACATTAAGCGCAGGAATCTACTGCTGGGTATCCGGGACACCACGCTCAACCAAAACCTTTAGTTCACCGTCCATCCAGTCGACAGTCTCGGCAGACAAAAGTGCCAGCACCCAGTCCTTCTCGTTCTGAACTGAGACCAGGCCATCTGGGAGCCAAGCTTTGACTGTCCAGGCAGCAGGGTCACTGAGATCATTATCGTTTAGATCTGGGTATCGGCGGTGGATATATTGTTTGAGGGTTTTAACATCGGGGCATTGGATGGCTGGGAGGTCTAATCGAGGGAAGACTCGTTTGCCGTGAGAAAGGACGTTGATGCGGAGGTATATTTGAGTGTTGCCGCGAGAGGTATCGGTGTTTGCGGCGGGGGTAAATGATTGCTGGAATTGCTGGTCTGGCTGAGGTGGTGGAACACCCTGTCTCGTGGCGATGTTCTCGCGGATGATCCGTGAGACGTCGCGGGTGATACTGCTTGCGCTGTGCGGGGGTTAGCTATCAGGGTGAAGATTTATGGGTGAAGGGGACATACAAATCGTCTCGTGCGGGGAGGTTGCGGTTTCCGCCGATACGCCAAGGTAAACTCGAGACCGAGTTGGCGTGGATGATGCGATCGATATTCTGGTCCTCGCAAGCACGCGGGCAGTCGTAATCACCGTTATGGACAACGTGGTAATGGCTATCAACGGCCGCAACTAAGCCGCGCCAGTCAGGTTGTGGTAGACCGGAGATAGACCACAGATTGTCCAATTCGAAGTCGTGGTTGTAGGCGTCGTAACATCTGGAGATCTCGCTCCAGTCCGGCTGGTATCCGTCCAATATGAGATCAGTAAGACCGAATTCCATCGGGTGAGTGGAATCCATTGGCGCCTGCGCCTGGGGAGGAGGTGGCGGGGGCGGCATTGACTGCCTCAAGTCGTCTGTTCGCTGGCCCTGATCATGCCCTTGAGGCTGTTGGTCTGTAGATACGTGCGAGCCTCTCAGATCAGGAAAGCTCTCATCGGTCTTCCGTCGGCGACGCTCATCTGAGCCCCCTCCCTTGCGGGTTTCAATTGCGTATTGACGTTGTCGTTCGTTGGTGACCATTCGTCTCAAGAGAGGGATGACCAACGAAATGATCTTTTGTTGATCACGAGGCCAAATATAAGTCCTCGGACCCATGCCCTCGTTGACCACGTTTTCTCCAAAGAATCGCTCACCATTACCCTCAGCCTCGAGGAAATGGCGAACGCAGTTCCATAAACGTAGCTTCACCATCTCTGTATCTCCCTTGCCCCGCTGGCCAACACACTCCCTCCTCTCAGGGTGATCATCGTTCAGCATATAACCCTTGGCGGCAGCTTGGAGGTGAAGGAAATTCTCAGGCGACAACTCGAGTGATGAAAACAGCTTGGACATCGGGGGCCGAGTATACTTTTTGTTGCTAGACGGTTGCCGAAATAGCGCCGCAGCAGAATGCACACCAACTGCACGCGCCTCTGAAAGAGACGACGGTGGCGCAGAACGAATGTCCATGGTGTCACCAGGAAATCCATGGTTATTTTGTTGAGATTGTGAATGCTGCTGCGACCCGAGACCAGCTCCAGCCAGCGCAGGATCAAGATTGTCGTCATTCCTCTTCCGCTTCTTCGAGACAGTACGAGACAGGCCCGAAGAATGGGAGTGGTCATTCAGATGTCTTAGATGTCTCCCGCTTGCCATGCTTGCAACGAAGTTGGCATCGCCGAAGCCGTCGTCTCCGAGGTGCATATCTGCACCGTAGCCATCCAGTTGATGATGAGCTGCTGCAGCAGTAGCTTCCACTGCCCACTGAGAGACATTATGATCTTGGTCAGCAGCTGCGGTTGCTGCTTCGACTAGGCCCGCGAGCTGGCTATCATTGTGTACGTATCCGTTGTTCGGGTCGAGATGAGAATTCGAAACACCTTGCGTGTCTCCCAAAGAACCCGGAGGCTTAAGATCCCCTGAATTTGAGGACATGGTGAAGTATGACAAGTTCGAAGCGCGGCGCGATGCTCAATATGCCGGGGTTCGGTAAGCCGTGGAGGAATTGCGTCGGTATCGAGCGTGTGCCGTAGACCAAGGAGATGTGGATTTTCGACGACGCGAAATTTCGTATCAAAAGGCTTCGATCTACTTGAAGACCCAAATATGTCTCCAAATCTAGCGATGTTTAGAAGTTGTCACTTTTCGCGAACGTTTCACGCGCGCGTGAGGATTCGCGGGTTGGAAGGCTGCCAAAGACCTCACAACGCCACACCCCTATAGGGGTGAGAAGCGTGCTGAAGACTGGAGGATATCAAAGCTGATCGACTTTTTGAGGGAGCTCTGGAGCTCGGAGCTGATAAGGCAACGCGACGAAGATGATGTTTGCGTAGTTTGAAGGAGGAGCAGACAGTGCAAACCTTGCGTAGGGTCACGTGCATGCCACGGATCCAGTCTACGTCGTCAACACGTCAACGATTCATTATCGTATTCTATTCATTCTAGGCTAGATAAATAGTATATCTTGTTCTATCTGCTCGCCTGAGCAGCTTATGAAATCACACAACAGATGGTGGTATAATATACATCAAAGGCAAAAAAACAAGATACAGAAATGTCCCAAATCGGCCTCCTAAATAGATGCAGCACCCTGGGCGTCATTTCGATCAAACCCAGGGGCGTTTCAAAACCAATCGATGCAAATCTCAACTCCAACGCCAACAGATGGGTAAAATGGGTCATATATATCAAAGCCGGCGGTCCTAGAAACCGTCGCCGTCCTTCCAAGGCCGGCCAGCCTCCTTAGCGCGGTATTTGGGGTTCTTCCCGCGCTCCATTGCAGCAGCTAGGATCTGCGAGACCTTGGTGTCCTTTTCCATTGCCAAATCCTGAAGTTCGCCCTTGCGGCCAGGCGGTGGGAGCTCCAGATCCTGGGTTTCATCCAGTTCGTTGTTTTCCTGCGCAAACCGGAGATCCTGTTCCAAAAAGGTCCAGTCCTCGAGCTCCTTCTGCATCTCTTTCCTCTCCTCATCCAACTCCCTCCAATTCTGGTACTCGGCTGGTCCGCCGAAGCAGAATCCATAACCATCACAGAGACATACGCTCTCGTCCACGCAGACCACCGGCTTGCCAGTAAAAATGTACTGCCAGAGATACTCCCAGATACGGCCGGCAATATAGTCACTCAAGTCTGTCTGTAGGAGCCAGTCGCGATAGAAGATGAAGCGCGAACGTGGAATGGAGCGGATGCGATCCCGCGACACGGCGAACTGGGCGCAGCACGGCTGCGCCAGAACCGACGGGACCGGCTCGTCGGGAAACAGTTCGCCCCAGGCGCGGGCCAGCATCACCTCCTCCTGCTTAGACTCATCTTCTATAACAGCGCCGGGGTGCATCCAATCAGGGCACCCAGGGCCGTGGCTACAGCGGGTATTCACGTATCCTTCTCGGATGACACGATCCAAACTGAGACGACGAAGGATTTCCGCTGTATCTCCGCCAAAGATCTCCTCGTTATGCCAGGCTTCTTGGTGCGAGTGTATAAACACCGCCACGTCGGGGAGTTCATCGTAAAATTCGATACAATAGGTCAAGTAGATCATCACCTCGTGGCCCTTGTTCTTCGGTGGGTGTAGGGGCGCCTTGGGATCGTCGGCGACATAAACAGCGGTCTTCCACCCTAGCAACTCCTTCTCAATCCAACTGATGTCCTCCTTTTTGGTCCGCGGGACCACCAACATCTTGGTATATTCCGATCCAGGTGGTTTCGGGACTCCAGGAACAAAGTTCGGCTGAGGGGCATAGAGAGTTTTCTCATCATGGCCGTAACTCTGGTTGAACGTTCCCGTCCAATTGGTAGCTGGGTAACCGGCGTAATACTCGCCCAGTCCCACGACTTGTGAGGCTTTATCCCATGGTTGTGACAGGCTCCGGGCTGTAAAATAAAAGCCCAGGAAAAAGCAGAAGCCGAGGAAGAGGACCGATCGCCGTGAGAGAATCATGGGAAGAGGGCTGGTGGTACAATTATACACGGAGAATTGATCTGTTACACAAGGGCAATGTTAGCCGTGGGGGCGGTTCCGAGGGAAGTCTTTATCGTGGAATGAGACAGCGAGGCCTTGGTGTGCGCCATTCCATGCATTGGCAGTGACAGGACATCAGATGTAAGGACGTACTTGTTGGTCAAGGGGCACTCATGACAGTGCATCTGGCGTAGACTCGAGCCAAAATGCGCCAGGGAATAAGGAAAGGGGGAGGAATGCAATTGGGGAGCAAAGAGGGAATAGGAAAGGGAAGAACATGTCCAAGAAAAGGAAGACGGTGTTGTAAATCTATCGCGGGGCCCCCAAGAACAAATGAACAAATCGACTGCTGAAACACGGGCGCAGGTGGAGCTGAATTGCGCACCGCCTGCCGATGACGACAAGAAGTGGTCAATTTGATGATTTCAATCCGGCGATCAGACTGGCTCTATTAAAATATGTTTAATACAGTAGCATTGTATAGGAATTCCAATGATAGACCATAGGCTATTTCGTAAAGCAGAAACAGCATTGTTGTGACTTGCAAATTGCAATGATGAGCCAATGTAGTGAATACGGAAAGGGAAAGATTGACAAGATCTTCGCCCCTGAAATTCTCCACCGTATCGGGGATCGGGGCTGTGGCAGGTCCCTGGCCCATCCACTTCCGTCGGAGCTTGGTTTTCTTGTGCATATATAGATTCAATTGCTCTAATGAGATGGTTTATGCATGTTGTTTTATCTGATCTAGCTTTGGGAGAACAAAGTCTAGACTCTGCCTCACATAGTCTATAAAGGAAAGCTCTATATAACGATAGTTTGCATGCTGTAGCTCTAATTATTCTTCTATTTGACTCATGGAAAGGACCGACTCTGTCTGTATAACGTAGGTCCATTTAGGTCTTCGCAGACATGGAACTACGGCCAATATCACCGAGCCACATTCACTCACAATGCCAGGGAATGCTCGTAACTACGTGCTCGGCTTTCCGTATGGTCGGTTCATGCCTGCAGTTTATTATCACGCTAGTTAAGAAGAAGGTTGGTTATTTAGCGTGATGAACCGTTTCACGACCTGGAGTCTACGATTCTTCTTCTGTTCAACTTACCAATCTGGTGGAGTGGGTTCCTAGATCCACCTGGCAGTCAAAGTGCTGAAATTCTCGAAAGCATTTTAAACTTGAAATAATAACTGAGAGCCTCTGTTCTAACAGCTGTGAATCGCAATATATACTCTTGCAAAAGAGGAGACATGTATTCCAAGCTTCCCCGGCAGCGCTCACTAAGTATCTAGTTACATTCGCGACTTCCGACATCTCTAATCTTCTATGTAACTACATGTGGGTCACCGTAAATCAGAGAGAGACCACTAGGTGTTCCAGAGATATACTAAACGTAATGCATCCTAAGTTGATGATAGAAAATCCACTCTTCATACACCTGCGCAATAGTGACTCGAAACCTCCAGGGCTATGCATTGGTCAACCTACAAATCAGGTGTCTTAATATAGAATGCCTTGGCTTCCTCTAGTGAGGATAAACCCTCCAGTGTAATCTCATACATAATCTTGATAAATGAATCACATTCTATACATCTGAAATGGGGAAAGGAGAAAGTGTGGCGGTGGCGCCTATCAAAAATCCGGGATTTGTTATCTCACGTGACAGCGCGAAAACTGCGGCGCCGACGCATCCCAAACTGGAAATTTCCGGAGTCCTCGACTTGTTTTCTTCTCCCCAGCATGTGCTGTCACGATGCAGCAAAGTCCCAAAGTCCACGGTCAGCCCGCTGACGAGACCCGGTCCACCCGGGCCCCTCCAACAAGCCAAAAAAAGTCCCACGATCCATTGGTACACTTGCTTGCCGGCGCGTAAGTTTTTTCTCATCGCCGTCCATTCGACACTGTCTAACCTGCCTTCAGGAGCGGTGGATTCGCAACAGCAATCGTCACATCACCCCTCGATGTCCTCCGAACACGTCTCCAGTCCGATTTCTACCAACGTCCTCCTCCCTCTTCCTCCTCCGACCAAGCTCTCCGCACAAGCCATAAAACAGTACGAATAATCAGCAACATCTACCGCGCAGAAGGATGGCGAGCATTTTTCCGCGGTCTAGGGCCCAGCCTTGCAGGCGTGGTCCCAGCGACAGCAATCAAATTCTACGTCTACGGCAACTGTAAACGGATCGGTGCCCAAATGACAGGATACGGAGAAGATTCCACCCTCATCCACGCACAAGCCGCCATCTCCGCGGGAATAGCCACAGCAACCGCAACGAACCCAATCTGGCTCGTCAAGACTCGCTTGCAACTGGACAAGTCGCAGGCAACCACCGGCGGCCGCCGGTACAAGAACAGTATCGACTGCGTGCAGCAGGTCCTCCGGCAGGAAGGCGTGAGAGGATTGTACAAGGGCCTCAGCGCAAGCTACCTAGGCTCCGTCGAAACAGCCCTCCATCTAGTCCTGTACGAGCGGTTGAAAACCATGTTGAACAAATCACTCGGTTCACCCGATGGGAAGGAAACGGCTACACAGCGGGAAATCACGAACTGGATCAGCACGACTGGTGCGGCGGGATCGGCCAAGTTTGCTGCTGCTTTACTCGCTTATCCTCACGAAGTATGAACTATTCCCAGAATTCGCGCGTTGACAACCTCTAACATCGTTTTCCAGGTCATCCGAACACGACTCCGTCAGGCACCGTTGGAAAATGGAGTCCCTAAATATACCGGCCTGGTACAGTGCTTCCGACTGATCGCCAAAGAGGAGGGAATGGCCGGCTTGTATGGAGGCCTGTTGCCTCACATGGCGCGGTCCATTCCCTCGGCCATTATCACACTGGGCGTATACGAGTTCGTCTTGCGGTTTGTGGGCACATCGTCATAAAGCGTGCCACATTCACATTGTACACTATTTACCGAAAAGCGGCCTGCTTGTATTGGCCGTAATATAATTGCATGTATTCTATCTGGAGTTGGCTGGATTAGATTTTTGGAGCTGTGAATAGAATCTCCTGTCTTGGGAATGTACCATAGATCATCTTCATCAAAATATATTAGCTCTGAGAATTCGCTATGTAGTAACTACTACATTTCAGTCTGAAAAACAGGCCCAAATTGTACATATAAAAAAAGAGTAGAAACCGGGTATGATATTTTGCTCAAAGAAACGCCATGCAACGCTGATCCAATGATATGTATGAATGCGACCAGGAAGCCAAGAGGGAAGTACAGATGGGTATGAGACTAGGAAGACTGAGGCTTACGACCTGGTTCAAGATAAGTCTTAGTCAGCCTCTTCCACGGTGGCTGCGCGGCCTTTGCCCTTCGAGGTATCCTCGGATTGTGCAGTTTCAACGGAGGGTTCTTTAGCCTGGCCGTTGCTGCCCCATGCTGGGATTGTGGAGGGACCAGCATCGGATTGAATCTCCGTCCACTCTTGGGACGGGGAATCAGTCCGGTGGTCTGTTGATGGGGGTGCGGCGAGCGTTGACCAGTCAAACACGGTTTGGAGCGGTGCACCTGGAGTGGTGACGTTTGGACCCGTGTCGGTTGAAGCCGATGCATTGCCGTCGGTGTTATTTCCATTTGGGGCTGTGGTCTCGGAGGCCGCTGGGGCGTGGGCAACGGTGGTATCATTTGAGGGAGGGTTGGCTGGTGAGGTCCCCGAGGTAGCGGGCATGTTGTTGACGACTGGCGCCGCGTTACCAGCACCCCATTCGGTAGGGTTGAGAGGCACGAGAGTCCACCCTGTTGGGAGACTGAAGCCTTCTGGCAGACGGGGATCCCCAGGTCCCATGGCAGTGTCACCGGGCGCCATAGCGAACCGTTGGCCTGTCGAGGACGTGAACGTTCCGGGTAGCATGGGTGAAGAGGCGGCAGGTCCCGTAGTCTGGAGGAAGGGGTTGGCTTGTTGGAGACGAAGTCCGTCCAGCTCCGTTTGAAGGTGACGCACACGGTGTAATTGCTCTGCGGTAACCCGCAAAGAATTGATCTCTTCCGTAATGCGCTGCTCAATCTGTTGTAAGTGGGTATGAACATCGGCAGAGTTGGAGGGTGCAGCGACGGGAGGGTTCTGGATCTGCTGAGCAGGCACCGCTGGACGGCGTCCAAAACCGAAGCCGAATCCGATGTGCCGTCCATTCGGTTGATTGGCATTTACGGCAGGCTGCGGCACATTGCCCTGGTGGATTTGCTGGTGCAGGTTGTGGAACATGTCGCCCCGCACAGCCCCGAAGCCGATTCGGAAAGGACCGAATTGATATACACGAGCTCTTGGTGCTCCGTCGCCTAGAGCACCTGGCTGACCAGGTCCTTGATCTCCAGGGAGGTTCTGCTGTGGCCCACCAGGTGCGTTGTTGCCATCGCGGCGAGTAGCTGCTTCCGCGCCTACCACTGGACGCCGGCAGGTAGGGCAATTCTGTTGCCGCTCCATCCAGCTGCGAAGACAGGCGAAATGCAGGATATGCCCACATGGAAGCTTCTTAGGGCGTAGACGATCAGGAACACGTCTCGCACCTGCAGGAGGATGTGCACCTTCAGCGGCAGCATCAGCAGCTGGCAGGATCGAGACCATTTCCTCGCGGCAGATGATGCAGACTTCCTCCCTTGCCACTTCTTCGGGGGTCGCATCTGGATAGCGCTCGTTCATGTCCCTGGTGGCGTTCCGGTACCGAACGAAATCCATAATGCGCCTAGCAAATGACCGGATGGTGACAACGACGTCGCGAAGGATATGAATCGGCAAGCCATAGAATGTGAGCAGAATGGCAAAGAAAGTGATGTAGACCATGAGTTTTACAAAGTCCGTCAGGAGGTCCAGGTAGAAGACCCAGCGACCCTTCTCCTCCCACCCAGGAACATCGATTTCCAGTTCATTCACGTCGTTCTCGTCGGGCAGGTCTGTAGGAGGGGTACTGAACCCTGCACGAGCGTGCGCCTGGATAGCCTCCACACGAGCAGCCCGAATCTCCGCTCGGCGTTCGTCCATCTTCGCCTTCACCTGCTGGCGGGTGATAAAGATCTCCACCAGCGCGATGCAATAGCGAGCAGCCGTCGATGTTGAGAGGATAGTCAAAATCGCAAATTCAAATCCAAACATGACCATCATATCTGGCCTGGCCTGGTGAATCACGGTGTCGACACAGTACCGCAGCATAAACGCATTAAAGAGAGTCGTTAGAACCAGCGATAGGGCCAAGCGGATGTGGAACAGTCGAGGGTTTGCGGGCGGTTGCTGCTCAAGGAATTCCACGCGCCCTTCTCCAATCCAGCCCCAGACCTTTCCCACCAAAAGGGAGATGAACATGACCAAAAACCAACCCCCGAGTTCGCCCCGGAATATGGTCATGGCTAGACATGTCTCCGTGACGGCGAACCACGCCCGCTCATACAGTTGTTCGGTTTCGATAGGGCGTAAGCGTCCATAGAGAAGCCGCTGAAACCAGAAGAGGACGAAGCCGGTGATAAGGAGACACAAATTCGTAAGGATCTAGTTGGCGCCCATGATAGTCAGTCATAAGCCGCTTGCAAAGGAACGGGGTACCTGGGGAAACAAAATGGGACAGCAGAGAGGACCGACTGACCATGAGATTCGCACTACTCTGCGAAAGATATACACAAGCCGCATAGAAATTCGCTCTTTGATGGAGAGCTTTCAGGAACACACCGGTGGCTAGGGCCACGGAGGCCTAGGGACGAGTCAGCGGGCATTGAAGTCATCGTAGCATGGAATACTCACCCCAGTGTAGGCGGCCAGTCTCATGGCAAATTGACTGAGACTTGCGGGCCGAAGGTCATCAGAAGAGGAAGGGGTGAACGACCTCAGGACATCGGGGAGACGTGGAGTATGTCTCACTCGCTGTGGACAGCTTTCAGATCAGCGTCTCCGCATCTTACGTCAGCGTCTGCGAGCCGCACGTGCTTTCAAAAGGACTGCAAACGAAGCATATACAGCTAGTGTTTTTACTGCATAACTAGTTAGTTAGTGTTTCTATTTGAGAATAGTTTGGTTGCATAAGGATAAATACATTTACAGATGACCCGTTTGAAATATATGTATAATTGCGATGTGGGTTCATGACACCCAGCTAGGTTGATCCCGGCTGAACAGTGCCTTATTCACGGAGGCGGTCTCGAGCAGTCTACAGCCAATCCATCAGGATAAGGCGATAATTATATGGTAAAACCTATTTTAGGCCGCTTCTAGTTGACCATGTAGAACTAGCTTGAAGACACAAACTATTATGTATAGGTATACGAGATGGATTGGCCGATGCAAGCTCTCCTAAACACTCCATTTCAGCTTTGGCAAAGAGGATGTCCTAGCTCAACAGTCGAGACCAGGATACCCTGAATATAGTTGTGCAACGTATGTACAACTGTAAGAAACTGGAAGAGGAGAAGCAAACAGTGTTTATCTGATCCCACGTGACACCCCATTGATGACACAACCAGCTGGGACCACACGCCAACTTGAACAATGCCCCATCACCGGAGATGGCTTCATCACCGGCCTTGTTCACTGCTTCACGGACCCAGACACTAACATATATATTGGCAGTGTGCCCCTTCTCCATCGCGTTCCTAGTATTTATCAATTCCTCTGTCTCTTTCGTGGTCACTGATCTCATTGGGCTACACGATGGCGAGGGTGATGCTGTTGGAACCTTGGGATTCGCAGATGAACTACTGGCACTAGCTGGGTGTCCACTTTGGGGGGTTCTTTCAGATCGTATAGGTGTGCGACAGGTATGTTGCCCCCAGCATTCCCATTTAATTCATTCTGACCAGGAATAGGTGTGTACTCTTGGCTATGCAATCATTGCCATTGCATTGGTTGTATTTGTGCAGGCCAGGAATATATACCCGCAGCTTCTTTTGGGCAGACTGCTCTTCAGCGTGGGCGGATCAGCCGTTTCGACAATGGTCACGGCTGTCTTACCCACAGTGACAGGCAACACACTCAGGAGACAGGCATATCGGGCGTCTGTGTCGTCAGAGCTGACCATCACTCCCGATCGGGCCCGCCGTCATCTAGCGAATCAGGGAGATGGAAATTCTGAGGCATCGCCGTCTGCGCGACTCTCTGGATTTGTTGGATTGTCCGCTGGATGCGGTGCTCTAATTTCCCTGGGCGTCTTCCTTCCTCTTCCGGCCCGGTTCGAGAAAATGGGTCTCTCCCCCGTCGAAGCTCTACAGCGCAGCTACTACCTGGTTGCCATGGTGGCTGTTCTCATCAGCTTGGTCAGCTTTGTTGGTCTTCGTAATCTGCCCGGAGAGGAGGAGAAAGGATGGAGTGCCTTATGGCCTGATCATTCGTATGCATCGGACGATCAAGAAGAAGAGGACGTGGATCCACCACGACTGCCGTACTGGAAACAGTTGACCACCGCAATGCTTCTGGGATTCCGGAATCGCAGCATCGGACTGGGGTACGTGGGAGGATTTGTCGCTCGGGCATCGTCAGTTGGCATCTCGTTGTTCATCCCGCTAGCCGTCAACCATTACTACCGCGAGTCGGGACTGTGCAACGAGACACACGAACCGGTGCCGGGCTCCGGACTGGGTGATATCAAGAAAGCGTGTCCGCGAGCATATATCGTGGCGTCGATACTGACCGGGGTATCCCAGCTGATTGCCCTCATTGCCGCACCGGCGTTTGGCTACCTGACGGACAAGTCCCGCCGATACAATTTCCCACTTCTCTTCGCCGCCCTCGTCGGAGTGATAGGCTACTTGGCCTTTGCATTGTCGCCCAGCCCCCAATTTCAAGGCCCTGACGGTAACGCCGGCGTGTTTGTTATCATGGGTCTCGTTGGCATCAGCCAAATCGGCGCGATCGTCTGCAGCCTGGCTGTGCTCAGCAACGGCATTCTACGAGTTAGCATTGACGACGAGGCGCTTGGGAAGATATACGATCAAAACGAGGAAGAGGGCAGCGGAGAGGGCGAGAACCAACCTCTCCTAGCGGGGTCTGTCAACCGGCAGCTACAGCACTTAGTACACCTCAAGGGATCCATTGCCGGGGTATACTCGCTATACGGTGGGGCTGGCATCCTGCTACTCACCAAAGTTGGCGGGCTATTGTTCGACGTATTGTCCTCGGGAACACCGTTCTACATCATGGCAGGATTCAACGGAATCCTTCTGGCGACGGGTATTTTGTGTGGAGTTATGAATCATGTGTCCCCGGCGATGGAGATTACAGTGTAAGACAAGGCTAACAAAAATGTCAAACGGTTGTTCTACTTTAGCAAAAGGGACCTTTAGAGACTAGACAAATTGCCTTAACTGACCACCTGGGCACTTAACCAGTTAGTTACTTACTTGTCTACGTAAGCTATGGCTTAATAATGGGCGATGAATCGGGAGAAGCAGGAAACGCAGGAAACCTTAACTACATAGTTAACGATGACTCTGCAATGACTTAACTAACCCTAATTTGCATGTGCCTCCAGGCTGACAAATGCGGATTTCGGAACCGCCAATTACAGTTGCAGCCGGGATTCGCCGTATCAAGGCAACGAACCGCGCTTGTCGCTGGAATTGTTGCCATACATTGATGAGGTAGGGCGATTCAGTAGAAGCGTTAACTAGTGATCTGTGCGAATCACATACAGTACCCTCGTGTCCTCACCCATTATCCCTATTTGGAGGAAAATTCCGGTGTGGGTACAAAGTGGATTGGTTGCTTCCGATCTTCGGCCGCGGAAATTACTTAACGCTCACAGTACGGAATAGATGAAGTCGGCTGTGCGAGTCTAGCTAGGGCTTCTGCTGAACAATGACTTTCGGATGATATGGTGAGTACAAGACATCTATAGTTATATAGAGATTTTATAATGCGATTGAATCAAATATGAATCATAAAAGAGACGGGATTATCATCAGAAAACAAGGCGAAGATTAATCATCACCCCTCTTCGGGGAATCCACCCCACCTGCAAAACCACCACAGACCCGGAGGAAAAACCCACTTGTGGCCCCAACTGACTCTACCATCTTCACTTCTCCATCTACCCGCCATATTTGATTCTACCTCGACAGCGTTGGAATCATCCTTTGAACAGCGCGACCGAACCCAGGCCCGCTTTATTTGGGCTTCAGAATCTACTTCGCCCCACGGCAAAGAGCCGCATCCGGCACGCCCAGGCCACATCGAACGCGAAACCTTCACTCTGCCCGCGAACGCCCTCGAAACAAAGGCGCGACTCAATCCCTCAAATTTTGGTCAACCGAGTTGACAGGACTTCACCATGGCCGGCTTCAACGGGCGCCGCGCGCCGAACTTTTCGCAATACCTCGATGATCTGAACACGATCCCCTCGCCCTACGATCAGGCTCTGCAGCAACAGCAGCAGCAACGGAACACCATCAACTTCGAAGAAGAGTTGTCCCTGTTCACCAATGCCGAGTTCTTCGATTTCGACAAGTTCTCTAACTTGGATCTGGCTACATTCGATGGCGTGGAGGACAAGAACGCACAGATCAAGCGCAAGGACCAGACACAAAATGCGGATATGGAGTTCTTGGACTTCTTGAATGGTAAGTTGAGGAGAGTATTTGATTTCTATTGGTCGCGTCGCTGGTTGGTGTCCGATGCTGCATGATTCCCCTGCATCACACCATCCCGAGCATCCTTGCCCACGGTCCATGTGCTCAGGGAACCATCTCTGCATGCATGCCATGTGCATGAGCCTCTACTTTATTGGTTGCCTGATCATCCACTTTCTATGGCTGTGGCACACTTTGCGTATCTCGGCTGGATGTCGTTTTTTGAACGCTCTATTTGCCTATGATCGGCCGTGCCCCGTCATTAGATTGGATCTCGAGGAGAAGTTCTTGGGATGCTGCATTCGCAGAGGCTTTTCATTCATTTCGCAATGTGCGGCAATTGGCCTTAGCATGATGTGCGCCCCCTCAGCTATTGCGCCACTTCACGTGATCGGGAGAGGGCGGCCTTGCTATACCGAGTCTCGTGCAGCCTATATCGATTCACCTAACATGCGACGCGGCCATGCGTATGCTATTTTATGCAACTTGATACTAACTGACAGTCAGCAGATGGATTGGGTAATATCACCGATTTCCAGACCGACCTCAATGGCATCAACCCCCAGCCTATGCCCGTTCAGAACACATCCTACCAGAATGTCCCCTCCGTGTCCCAGGTTGCGCCTACCACTGCTCCGGCTCCGGCTGCTCCTGCGGCTACACATAGTGGTCTGCCCTCTTCTCCTGTCCCCAACATGCCCGCTGCTGCTGCCGCGGGTCCCAAGCGCAAGCACACCCAAAAGTCCACTCAGGCTAGCGCCGAGGAGGCCGCACGGCTCATTGCCGAAGAGGACAAGCGCCGACGGAACACCGCAGCCAGTGCTCGCTTCCGTGTTAAGAAGAAGATGCGCGAGCAGGCTCTGGAGCGTAGCCTCAACGAAACCAACGAGAAGAACAGTGCCCTCGAGGCTCGCGTATCCCAACTGGAACTCGAAAACAACTGGCTTCGCGGCTTAATCATGGAGAAGAACGGCAATGATGAGCGTGACGAGAATGCCGAGAAGGCCATCTCCGAGATGTTCAAAACCTTCATGGCATCTCAAAAGGCCGAGTCAAGTCCTTTTGAGTCGAAGCACGGTGTTGGCACCAGTGCGTAAGCACTGCCAAATCAAAGTAAAAACAGAACAAAAACCCAGAAGAGATAACGCTGTCTGATTTACTACATGTTCCTTCTTATCCCCTGCTGCTTATGACGTCCAGTCTTCTTTTTCTTGTTAATAGTGTTTTGAGCGATCTAGTTTAATCTTCCAAAGCAGCCAGAGCTACCAATGGTGGTTTCTGCAGACCGGAGATGGCAACATATGATTACACTGCAGTTTGAACAGACACACTTTACTTATTTCCAGCCTTGACCTAGATCTAGACTAGCTCTGGCGTTAGACAACAGGAGCTTGCCATGTGGACCATTACTCGGACCCAACTTATAATCTAGACGGTGATTCCAAGCTCGTGGGTCCTCGAGCGTTGATATTGAAGCCTTGGTATCAGTGGCCATGTTGATGTAATGCAGATACCATGAAAATATCTTACGCTCATCCTTGGCCCTACCGTGATATCTCATGCTCCATGTGCCTTGGCTGAATCTCTCCCTTTCTTCCATTTCTGAGTAATTTGATACCGCCGTTTGAATCCGTTTGTCCCTCATCACTTAATCATCACCTATGTAAGTCTCTCTTCAACTTTTGTTTTTCTTCTCTCGCTCTCTTTTGGCAGTCATCAGTGTCACCACCACGCCTCTCCACCGAAGTTTCTTATTACATTGACCTACATCGAGATACCCTCTTCTACCATCATCATGTCGGACGACGAAGATAATTACATGACCTGGGAAACCCTGGAACAAGGTGTTGTCACCCAAGCTGATTGCCTCGGGCCCGAGCCCTGGTATATGCCCGTCCCCTGGGATAGCGGATTCAACGAATGAGGGGCCCCAACTTGAAAAAGCTGAGGATTTTGACAAATGGTACTTGAACGTCGTGCAGGTGCTCGAAGACTACGACTTGAAGGATCTCATCGATGCAAACTTCCCCAGACCAGCAAAGAAGCACCATCAGGCAGAAGACTGGCTCCGAATGTCGCAAGACTTAAAAAGTGGCTGGCCGCCGGTATCTCGAAGGAACTCAACCGGGATATCGCTGTCCTAGGGGAACGGATTGTGTTGGCGGACGAATTTATGCAGCAGGTCAAGAGAGTGCTGCAAGTTGAGAGCCCATACGCCGATCTGAGACGCATTCAAGCCTATGAAGCTATCAAACTCTCTGACTATCCATCGACCCAGGCATACATCGGTGCCGTGAGAGCCAAGTTCATGGATATGTATGCGGTTTCGCCTATCTTAGCCCCCTACTACGCCCTGATGCGTATCCTGAACCAGATCAACGAGGCCCAGGTCGTATCCGATGCCATGCGTACCCTGGCGATGCGAAACCACGACAATCTGGTTGATAAATTCACTACTGAGGACTTCAGACACTACTGTGACCGGATGATCGACCAGCTGGGAGGTTGAAAAGGAAGTGAAAGCGAGGCCTACAGCGAGGAAGGCTACTGAACAAGGGAATATTCATTTTGAAGGCAACACCTCAATCCATGTGATTAATGGCTCAAAAATTTTCATGACGAATGGCTACCGTGCTCCGTAGACATTTCCTTTTTATTCTGTTTAGATTTCTCTCCTGACAATGCATTGCTAATCCCACGTATATCCACAGCCACCTCAAAAACATGCTATTTCATCATGCAATAACCTATCCACGAAGCCATCATGTCCATCACGACCTAGCGCAACCCGATCACTCGCTCCGCTTGGAGGCGCGATAATATTTCCCTGAGTTCCTACGTCGATCACAGCACTAGTCCTGAAACTCGACTGGACTGAGCGCAAATCCCTCGTTTCGGAAACCCCCTGGATCGGCTTCAGCCGATGCAAATCAATTCCCTTCTCGATCTGACCCCGATGGGTGTTTTGACAATGCTCGCATCTCCCAGTTTAACCGAATGCTCGCTTCTCACAGATCCAGTCTATCCCGAGACGGGCTTAGCCTCGGGTCTCCAGTGTCCGAGACCCATATAGCGCGATCTGCTCCACTGAGCATTCGGTATATAACGACCGCTCCTTATCCCTGTCACAGAGCCCACCTTGGACTGGCCACTGAATTGGTTGCTCTACGTCGCGTTCGTGTCTTCAATGGCGGTCCTCAGGAATCTGTTGCTGGCTGCTGGTGCTGCATCGGCAGCCGTCGCGAGCAGCAGTGACAATCTGAAGTCGTGTCTTGAGTATGCCCTGACCGACAGTGGCAGCGTGGCGTTTGCTGGGGACCTGCTCTATCAGGCTGCTGATGTGCAGGGATACAATCTGAACATCCCCCTTACCCCGGCTGCTGTTACCTTCCCAACATCGTCGCAGCAAGTTGCAGCGGTCGTCAAGTGCGCAGCAGACAATGGATATCACGTCCAGGCCAAGAGTGGTGGTCACAGCTACGGAAATTACGGTATGTGCTTTGTCTCGAATTGATATGGTAGACATGGACTGACGCGTCGAACAATGTAGGCCTCGGCGGAACCGACGGTGCCGTTATTGTCGACCTCAAGCACCTTACGCAATTCTCCATGGACAACACAAACTGGGAGGCAACCATTGGGGCCGGGACATTACTGGGCGACGTAACACAGCGTCTGCACGATGCAGGAGGACGGGCCATGTCCCACGGAACTTGCCCTCAAGTTGGATCTGGCGGACATTTCACAATCGGTGGCCTGGGCCCGACCTCGCGGCAGTTCGGCGCGGCTCTGGACCACATCTTGGAGGTGGAGGTTGTGCTGGCTAACTCGAGTATTGTGCGAGCCAATGAAAAAGAGAACGAGGATATCTTTTGGGCCATCAAGGGCGCTGCCTCGGGCTTCGGCATTGTCACCGAGTTCAAGGTGCGGACTGAACCTGAACCTGGCACTGCTGTGAAGTATGAGTACACTTTCAAGATCGGCAGTACTGAGGACCGAGCTAGTCTTTTCAAGAACTGGCAGGCTTACATGTCCAATCCGAACTTGACTCGGAAGCTGGCATCTACTCTGACTTTGCTGCAAGATACCTTGATCATCACTGGAACCTTCTTCGGCACCCAAGAAGAATACGACGAGCTCAAGATTGGCAGCCAGTTCCCTGGAGCCAACGGTACCGCTATCGTCTTCGAGGACTGGCTCGCTTTGGTGGGCGACTGGGCCGAAGAAGCTGTCCTGGCACTGGGCGGTGGCGTCCCAAGCAACTTCTACGCCAAGTCATCCTCCTGGACTCCGGAGAATTTGATGTCATCCGATTTAATCGACAAGATGTTCGAGTTCGTCGACTCCGCTGACAAGGGCACACCGCTCTGGTTCCTTCTCTTCGACTTCCAGGGAGGCTACACCAGTGACGTCCCAGCCGACGCGACTTCATATGCTCATCGCGACGTGCTCTTCTGGCTGCAGTCTTACTCTATCAACCTGCTGGGCCCTGTTTCGCAAACCCAGATTGACTTCTTGGATCAGGTCAACAAGCTCGTTACCCCTACCAACACTCCCTATGCTGCGTATCCCGGCTATGTCGATCCTCTTATGCCCAATGGTGCTGAGGCGTACTGGGGATCTAACCTTCCTCGGTTGCAGGAGATCAAGGCGAATGTTGATCCCAAGAACGTGTTCCGTAACCCGCAGAGCCCTTTGCCCGCGTAGGCTTCTTGCAGACTTTGCTGCATTTGGGTCTGAAGCCGCTGTGAAGCCTATACCCATATCAAAGTGTATGAATCACAGGTACATAAAAGTACATATAATACCAACCTGTTCTATACAAGATACCCACAAGATCACCATCACCTTTTAGCAACAACCACAACTCCTCGAACAACCCCGCTCCTCGCCCACCAATCGAAAACCATCCTGGCCGCACGAAACTTGCCCATTTTCAATCCGAACGGCTGCGCTTCTTTGATCCTTCGAACAAGGAAACCCGACAATCCAGGAAACACATGCCTCGAAACATCTCTCATTTCAATGCGAGAAGGATCATAACCCGCAGCCACCAATACGCGCAGATACTCTTCCCGAGTAATAAAGTTACTGAACGGCGAGCCTGTAAGCCAGCAGACTATTCGCAGAATAAGCCTCTCTCGCCAAGAGACTCTGTCCGCGAGAATGAGATCAAAAGCCATCAGTGATGCATGCAGGGTCCTCTGCGCATAACGAAGGAGGGGAAGACGCGAAGGACGGAAGTGATACATGGTATCAAGAGCTAGCAACCACGTAGACGTATCATTATCCTCCGAAGACGCCGTCATCTCGGTCATTGAATTCAGCAAATCCCCAGACCAACTGGTAGGATCTGAAGCATCGGCGCAAAAGACATCGGCAGATATCTGAACAGAATTCTCATCACGGACTCGACTTTTCGCAAGCGCAGCCTGCGCCGGCTCAAGGGTAATCCCAACATAGGTATCAATCAGCGGTGACCCTGCTGACCGATGTCGGAGAGCGGTAGTCTCAAACTCGGGCCCAGCAGACGACGAAACACCCCTTTGAAGACCCGTCAAGTAGAGTGACTGGTCCCCGCATCCACATCCCACATCCAGCACTCTGATAGACTGGCTTTTGTCCGTCAACACGCCCGCCGCCAACACCTGCTCCAGCAGAGCTTGACAGGCCTGTGGGAAGTCGGTAGTAGACTGAGGAAAAGTTAGCGGGAACGCAATCCTCTGGGTGATACGCACCTCCCAGTAGCCCATGTTCATCCACATGCTCGGTGGTAGGCGCATGTTGAGCACAGCGTGGTCTAAGCCATACACGTCATTGCGGGCTCCTAGAACCCGCTTGAGGAAGCCTATCATCCTTGAGCGTCATACGACTCCGGTCCATCAATATCTTGAAAGAGGGATGGAGCGGTAGAGTTAAGGTTGTTGCGTGGCTGCTGTGTTGGTGGGACAAGCTCCCGCGCCAAGCCTTATGTTCTTATGTGTGAATCACTACCGTAAGCTTCCAGTGTGGACGTATTCTATTTCTGATGGAAAGATCGCAATCTATAATTATTTTTTGTTGCGCCAATTCTTCCTTGTCTAGTTATCCGGCTCCTATATGCCATCACCCAATAATCCGGTCTCGTTGACAGCATTCGGAGCTGGCGATTCTATGGCCTCCATAACAAAGACCCGATATCGGGGTGACGGTGCGAAGCGTGCGTCAGGTAACACGTTGTTCTGCTACGGTTCAGCCGTAGCAGGCTGGTTGAAACGGCCGTGGAATGGTGGTAGTCGCGCCAAAAGATGATCTTTAAAGACCATCGGGCAAAATTGTCTACTCGGAGCCATTTTGATGCAGGAGAAGTCATGAAGCCCCGGTGTTGAATCCGTTTTTTGAAGGAATCTCTCCAGCTCGTCTGCTGTGTTGTTGGCTGTTCCCATAGTGGCGAGTTGTTTCGACGGTCGTTCATGGGTAGGGAGGCGGCACTCGTGGTCGAGAAGGGAATTGCTGTTCGAGAAGGTTGTGATGATGTGCAGGGGAGAGAACGATACCGCGGAGGCTGGAAAGTCTGAGTTGGTGGTAGGAACTTGCCTTGTGGCATCGGACATAATCGAAATAGGCTATCAGAGAACTATACCTCTTCTACCATTGAGCTGAGCGCGGGGAAGGGTCCAGGCTGCGAAAGCTACACCACGGCACTCGGACTCAGTATGATCATTGTTCAAGAAAAAGTAGAGTTTGAGGTAGCACCAATTTATATTTAGCTTTTGTTACCGTGGCATTAAACGTGAGGTAGCATAAGGTGCTTGTGGGACAGGGGACTATGTTTCTGCTTCAAACCCGCGCTGGATATATTTGCAGGAGTCAGTGCTTGGCATTTTTGTCCATGGCTCTGACGAAGCAAATTGATATGAGATCTCTCAAATAAAACTCGGACCCCTTACATATTTCCTGCAATATTATCTCATGAAACAGATGGTACAAGCCATGGTGGTCGTGCAACACTTATACAACGGTTGTTCGGATGAAATACTTCAGTCACAAGAGCGGACATGCTATTTTAACCTGGTTGGCTTGCGCTCATTCGTAAATAGAGGCCCCTGTGTTGCCCGGCATTAGCCGACCAAAAAGCAAGTCTCGATAACCTTTATATACCGAAATCCGGGCACCTGCAGAGTGTCACAACAAGCTGCATTGTACACACCATCTCCTACCGGGGTCTTCTTGCGGGGAGAGCTTTACTGTGACTACATAGAGCATTTAAGCTCGATAGTTCTCAATAATAGTTTAGATTCTGAGTTTTCATAGGTTTAAAGCGAGAGTGATCTCATCTGAAACCCTGCTGATATCATCTCCAGCCCATCATCTTTCAACATGGCAAGGCTGTCTGTGTTTGTTCTGCTTGCCTTTGGTAAGACAAATCGAAGACTTCCTGTGCTCTAGTCCGGATTCATGCGACTATCAACTCTATTCAAGGCAAGATCTAATTGCTTTTAGGTATTGCGATCAACCATGTTCAGGCAAAGCCATTGAACGTGTCCGTGACGGTAGTACCCCCAAGTACTCCGGATACTCATGGACCAAATATCTGTCTGCCGTTCTTGCCTGTAAATACTACCATAACCCCTAATTTCAAGTCTATTCTATCCCGGGTTTACTGACATTGCCTCGCTACTACAGTGCCTAGGTGGTAATACATGCTGCAACTTTTTCTGCGCAAATACCACGTCGAGCATACTCAATTGTGGAAACTGCGGTACCATCGTATGCCTCATATCTGGACGTGATATTCTCTGTCCTTGTCTCTAACGTCAATCTATAGTGTCCCGGGGTGCAACCTGGCTGCTGCTCAGGAACCTGCGTTGACCTTAGTACCAGTGCCACTCATTGTGGTTCTTGTACTGCCGCAGCGGTAGGTTAAACACTTAGAATCCAAGCATCTCATTCAAATAATCCGCTAACCTCATGGCCAGTGCACCGGAACAACTCCAAGCTGTTGTTCAGGAACATGTGTAGATCTTGCTACAGATGTTCTCCATTGTGGCGCCTGCACATCGATACCCTGCTTGGGAGTCACGCCTGCGTGCTGCGGTGGAAATTGTACTGATCTCGCGACAGACGTAGATAACTGTGGAACTTGTGCCACGGCAGTAAGCGAGATCTCCTCTCGAGATGTCAAAAGTCATTTTACTCACAAATCTATCTGTGATAGTGTATGGGAGTACAACCTGGCTGCTGCTTAGGAACCTGCGTTGATCTGGCGTCGAGTCTGACCCATTGTGGAGCTTGTCTCGCGCTTCCATGCACGGGTGTTGATCCAGCATGTTGCTCGTCGACGTGTGTTGATCTGGCTTCCAGCAATACCAACTGCGGAGCCTGTAACACCACTGTGAGTATTACCGACATCCTAACTTTTCATATATTATATGCTGACGATGTGAAATCATCCAGTGCACGGGAACTACATCTACCTGCTGCTCCGGAGTTTGTACCGACGTTACTTCTAATGTCGCCCACTGCGGTTCCTGCACTGGTCCTGCTTGTACTGGGATCACACCAGCATGCTGCAACGGAACCTGCACTGATCTCAGCATTAGTGCCACCAACTGTGGTGCCTGTGGTGCCGCATGTACAGGACTCACGCCAAATTGCTGCAGTGGAGTCTGCACGGACTTTCTCACGAGCTTGCTCAATTGCGGGCGGTGCGGCAACACTGTAGGAACTATCTTTTATCATGCATTGGATGTCTTTACTTACTCGATCTTATAGTGTATTTTGGGAGCTGGAGGAGGCGCATGTGTCGCCGGCATCTGCATAACCTGCCCAGCAACCGCGCCATTCTGCGCTGCAGCAGGAATATGCGTAAGCAATGGCCATATCAAAATCACTGTATTGATACTAATAACCTGACAGTGTGTGGCCGGCACGACATGTGTCACGGGTGGAACGCTTCCTCTCGGTGGCTGCTGCTTGGATGCGAACGCTTGTCCGCCTGCGTCGAACCCCACTGCTGCTGATATCTGCGTAAGTGGCATGCCAATTATTCTGCTTCTAATATCCTTTTTGTAGCGAGATTGCTAATTATCTTCAACTAGTGCACCGTACCATGTGTCTCTGTCGGCGGTGCTGCTGCGACCTGTCCGAACACCTAATTGTGGTTGAACGAGGGTTAGCCGGTTGGATGTTAAGTAGGGAATTTGGTAATTGAATCATCCAAACGTTGCAGAGAAATATTATGCTATGCTATGCTAGTATTGTGTATAGTGTCATACATGTAGGCAGTGGTCTACCGGTGTAATGACTCTGGCGATGTTCATGGGCTTGGTAGGTGTTTCTGCCCTATTTCGATATCGTAACCTGAGCCTTTTCTCCGTGTGGGAATGAAATGGCATTTTGTCAGCTACCATTGCCTAAGAAAGACCTGGCCAAAGGACTGGTATATGACATTCTCAATGGACCATCACTGGCCGTTTTCAATTGAATAATGAGAATCGTAAATTCATATTCCATGTATTCTCTTTATTACACCGAAAGATCGCGATGCGATGACGTGGGCCTGGCAATTCGTAGACCAGGCCAGAAAACACACACATGATCAGGGGAATAGCCGAGAAATGCAACGAAAACGCGCTCACTTGGTATCAAGAACTCTACCAAATCATAGACCCATAACTACTCGGCACTGTCCCATGGGACTGTAACACCGAGATCAACAGCGATCCGCATCGCAGAGACGATGCATCCCTCGAGTAGAACCATCCCATCCCAGCACCAGCCACCCGCTAAATAAACACCGTCATCGCCACTGCGCCAAGATACAGGGGAGATCTCGCGCCGACTGCGATCTCTAAAGATCGAGTTGATGAACATGCGGCTTCGAGGACTGCGAAGCACACGAGTAAAGCTAGCCGATCGAATGACTTTCGATTCATCGAGAGGGAAAAGAGGGTTTGTGGTGATGAGGATGGAATTAGGCTGTTCATGCACAGCTTCAGTGATGGAGCCGTTTGAAAAGAAATGGATGCGCTGTGTTTGGGAGCTGAAATCGGATTTGCGGTGTTTGAGCGATGTCGCACCCAGTATCGGGAGTATGCTAGTCTCATCGGTGTGTGCGACCGTTTCAACGGTGGTTGTTGGGATTGCGGAGAGTTGGGATTTTAATGGGGAGAACAACGACGCGGCCACATCAGGGGAGACGGCCAAAACGACCAGGTCAAAGTGTTCCGACGTCGTCTGTCCATCTAGTGTGGAGTATGTAATCTGAACGCTGTCGTTTTGCGGGGCGACGTGGGTCAAGTTCACACCGAGACGGACTTGTATGCCCTGCAGAAGTTTCTGCTGGACAGAATGGACACCGGCTGTGACGACAAAGTGTTGCTGGCGATGGGTGCGTCGCTTATATGCCAGAATATCGGATGCCGGGAAGCACAGGAGCTCCTGGTGTGAGCAGGTGCACACGCTGGAGATGAGAGGGAGCAGATAGTTGACCACGTAGGTCTGTGGAAGCCAAATGCGACGTAAATAGTGATCGAGAGATTCGCTCGGCGCTCCAGTTTGCGGGTCTTCCTCAAAAGGCGCAATGAAAAAGCAGCAGAAGGTGAACCAGACATAGCAGACAATCGCATATACTCCCTCCACGAGCCAGTGGATCAAGTCTACTGTGCGCGGTACCGGTGGTACTTGGTGAAAATTAGATGCATAGATCATCTGCGGCCCGGGAACGCAAGACGTTGGCGATGAGGCCTGCTGAGGCCGTGGCAGTCTGGTAAAGCTGAAGAGGAATGGCTGTGCGTGGTAGTTGACGGCCAAATAGTCATACATGCGAATCAAGTTCTGGTAGAAACCACCTGCAAAGGCACGCATGGGAACATCAGCCCAAATAGCGGAATTGTTCCCATCCTTGGATGGGACTGAGATGGACTCCGCGCTCAGGGAGATTTGGTCGCGCTGTCTATGTGTCAGTCCACATTTGTTACACTGCTTTGGATACCAACTTACTTTTTCTAGTAATGTTACTTTATATCGCCTCTCAGGGTCCTGGTGTAAGAGATGCGCCGTGGTCAAACCCGCCATGCCCGTGCCCACAATAGCGACCGTCCTCGGTCGACCGGGCTGAGTCTTCTCCATGATCGCTCGAGACCTCAAGATGGACAAGCCGCTATATACAGTACACAGCCAGGCAAGCCACGCTCGGAAGAGAGTGAGCGGTGTGGCGGTATCTGCAAAAATCGAGTACAGTAGTGGTAGGTAGTGGGTACGCGGAAATCGTCTGTTTGTTGGGGCAAACGCATGGTCCTTGGTACTTGGCGATCGAGCGATCGGCGTCCTTACTAGACAGCTCACGAATTGCACCATTGGCCATTGGTTATGCCGTACACCGCCTCTACTATCAATATCACCCTTGAAGCATTGTTGCCTCCGCGAATATTGAACGTGTGGTCTCGAGGTCTCGATGTTTCGCATTGTGTAGGATGATTAGTCATCGTTATGACTGTGACTTGGTTATGTCTGCATCAAGGCTATTGTCTTCTCGACCCATAAAAGAACGATGAGTCTACATGTTTCAACCTGAGCTATCATCTTGGCACGTGCTAATCTCGTGATATCTTCGTCCAAGGCAATACCAAATTAATAGTCCTGCGTTACGTGTCTGTACCGTCGCAACAGATAACACGCAGTCATATAGTGTCTCGTGGAGAATGATGCACGGTCACAGAGACTTCTGTAGTTAAGTTAATACTTTCCTCCTTCAATGGGGGTTCTGGTTCCAAGATTGCCGTTTGACTTCCTCTATCAAAAACACTTGCATGACCGATATTCGTGTGTGTTTCGCCCTGCGAATTGTCGAAAATCTTGCCTCGTGGGGTGGATGGATAGGGCATCATGTTATAGTTGTTATCCGCTGAGCTCGGGAAGATTCGGGTCAGAAGGGGCTTGAGGGCTGGGATTGAAGCCGCAGTAATAGCAAGCCCATCCTCGACCGCGGCCCACCAAAGAAGCGGTGCGAGCTCCCCTTAATACAAGTATCCAATTAGTCCCTGATAAATGTGTTACTCCTTGAATTAGGAACTTACATGTGAAATCTGCCTTTGCTGAAAGAGCTACCAAGTATGTCGTCTTGACGATGGACGCTGCACCGGCACTGTGATGCTACTTGTCAGCAATCAGTGGGACACATATCGAGGATCAATCAATCGATCATCTTCTCCAATGTTGCAACCTTGAGTAAAGAACTTACAACACACCGAGACTCATAGCAAAGGCAACGCCCATCTTCTCCTTCTTCTTCATTTGCAGTTTCCAGACAATCGTCCATGGTAAGAGTGCAAGAACAAAGTCCTGAGCACCAGAGTATGCTAAGGTGGGATCGAAGCTCGACATTAGCTTCTAAACAAGGGGACATTCAAAATCAGACTGCTTACCTCCAACGAATAAAGAGAAGTTGGTAAAGACGCGATCAGGCCAACACTTAGATGGAATCGCAGGATTCCATAGGTGTCGAGGATCCTTGCACTGTATAAAGACAAACAAGGCTGCAAGAATATTAACCACGTTCATGGTGATAATCACGAACCACAACAAGGCCACCATCCACCTTTGCACAACAATTCTCAGGAGCGTCACGGCGAAGGAGGTTTTGCCCAGAGTACACGCCATGATAGCCAGTGATTCACCAATGTCACATAGTAGCGCGACATTGATAAGATCATTGGGATTTTGCTCGACAACAATTAGGTGTCTTCCCAGACCTATTGTGGAGGCGACATGACACACAGCGGAGTATGCAATAAGACAGCACTAAAGCGATTGAGGCGTGAGTCTAATGGTGACTGTAACAGAGAATGAGTAATGAGTACTCACGATAGCGATGACGATGATTAAATCGTCCCAGCCAAAGACGCGTCTCAAAGCCACCCTCACATATAACCTCAACGAAACGAACACTAGTGGAACAATGGCCATTGTCCACATCACCCCTTGTACTGTTGGGGCCCGACTTTCATCTTCATAGGACTGTGGCAAGCTTGACTCCATCTTGAATGGTGTTTCAATCCCACGGTCACAGTCACAGCTGCCTATATGAACCCATGGGAACTAAGCCCCGAGAAATAGGTACGCCTCGTAGCCATGGGCTGCTAAAAAGTTTTAGCACCGTCGCTTCTCTATTACATCCAGGGGCCTTACCAGACTAACGGCATCCAGAAATCTGACAGGGGTACTTTTTACCTCAGACGGGTCATCCTCACGGCTTCAAATTCGACTCTCGTATCGGCTGCGGCCAGGATTGGAAGGAATAGTGGACCCATGCTGCGCCTCTCACATGAATGATAAACAATTGTCACCGTGCAGGTATCGCTTTGCGGAGTATCTTTGCAATACAGACTTGTCAAGTGGAATACTACCCCGGTCGTGTTCAAAGCGTGGCAACACACGGGATCTAGTGCGGCCCAAGTGCCGACTAGGTTTGACACACAATCCTTCTCCAAGCCATGTTTATTCGAACTAGCAAGGAATTAACGGTAAGTGACTTCCGCGGGCGCTAGGGCGGCACAGCTGTCAAATGGCAGGTTTCACGAGCCACTAATAAAACATGCATATGTACTTGGTCTGCCCATTCAACTTCGGGCTCCACATCCCGCTCTCCCCGCAGCTGCTAAGAAGTAAAAATATAAAATCATATCCCAAACGGGAAACAAGATAATCCAGACCTCCTGCGCAGTCACCCCCCTGTCCTGATTTCGTGCCATTGGATCAACTGGATTTCAATTTTCAATCTCTAAGCCCTAACGAACTTAGTTAGTTAGCTAGCGGACGGTGTTGATAACGGCCACCTCTGAATATGAACATAGACCTCCCAAACATCTGTGACTGCTACAATTTCCCAGTCAATTGTGTTTCTTGCATTTTCGTACCTTTGTCTGAGACAGCCGCGGGACAATGGCATTATTAGCCTCGCTTCCATCCAGCCTGTACGTCCAAGGCCTCGCTGCCCTTGGCTTGCTGCTTATTACGAAGCTTGTCTGGGATATTTTCTTGTCACCCTTGAGAACCGTTCCAGGCCCGCTCCTAGCCAAGATTACCAATCTCTGGCGTGCCTATCACACGCATCGTGGCCATGTTGATCTCAAGCATGTAGAGCTGCACCGCAAGTATGGGACTGCTGTTCGAATTGGTCCCAATTGCGTGAGCATTTCCGACCCCAGTTTGATCCACACTATTTATTCCACGCGCAACCCATGGAAGAAGGTAAGATGATAGATCATTTTATGATTTTTGATCTGACTTGCATCCCTGTAGCGATGCATTGCATTGCTGACCATGTTCATTGCAGAGTGATATGTACCGGCCGAACGATGTCCTAATAGACGGCCATCGCTTGTCCAATCTGTTCAATACACAAGATGAGGATTGGCACAATCAGAACATTCGACCCATCCGGGGTCTATGGAGCATGACCAAGGTCCTGCAATACGAACCTCTTATTGACGAGACCTTGAATAAGTTCGTGGATAAGCTTGCGGCCAGATTTGTAGATGGCGCGAATGCAGGGACTGTTTGCCCAGCCGATGAATGGATCGGATTCTGTAAGTTTGAGATTGACGCGCTTGGGGAAGACATTTGCTGATGTCTTCAAGTTGCCTGGGATGTCACTGCCAACTTTAGCTTCGGGCGTCACTATGGGTTTATTGACCAGGAAAAAGATGTAGACAATCTCATCACGGACTCTACCGATGGTTTAATTTACTTTGCACCTGTAAGAACATACCACCATTTCTCTTCTCTTCAGAGACAACTAACAACCATCAAACAAGATCTCTCAAATCCCATGGATCGACAATTTCCTCGATAAGAACCCAATCAAGCGAATTGGGCCTAAGCCAACACTTACCGGCGTCCTCTACGCCTTCAAAGTCGTCGCCGAATACCAAACCCAACTCGCCTCGAAGAAGATCACCGCCGGTACCGTCGACCACACCCTCGACAAATACGTCCAGCTCAAAGAAACATACCCGGACATGGTCAACGACGCACAGATCGTAAACTGGCTAATGGTAAGCATCCTAGCCGGCGGTGACACAAGTTCCGCAACCATGCGCGCCATCGTCTATTATCTCGCCAAATCACCTTCTGCATCTGCAAAGCTCGCCGCCGAACTCAAGGACGCCTACCTCCCCACCCCTGCTCCATGGAAGTTGATTCGAGACCTACCCTACCTAGATGCTGTCATCCGTGAAGCAATGCGCATTAACCCCGGCATCGCCATGATTTTCGAACGCGTCGTCCCAGAAGGTGGTTTCACCCTCCCAGACGGCCGATATATCCCGGCTGGTACAAAGATAGGCATCAATCCATCAGTGACGAACCGCGACTATGGAGTTTTCGGCGACGATGCAGACAACTTCAAGCCCGAGCGCTGGCTGCAGGGTAAAAATGAGAGTGACGAGGAGTTCGAGTCTCGCTCGAAACGCATGAAGGATACGGTCGAGTTTGTGTTTGGTGGTGGTGGTAGGATCTGTATGGGTCGGTACTTGGCCGTGCTGGAGATCAAGAAGTTGATTGCCACTTTGTATAACTTGTTCGATGTGAGTCAACTTGAAAATGAGGATGAAGCGGAACTAACTCGTATCAGATACAATTGGTGGATCCGAAACATGAGTGGAAGTATCGAAATGCTTGGTTTGTGTACCAATATGATATGCCGATGATTATCCGGCGTCGATAAGTTGCAGTAGAGTGGCGAGACATATCAACATTGGAGGACATATGGATGAGTATAGTACTTATGAGCAGGATATCTTGAATACACGGCTCAATTGCAATTTCATGTATGTATTCAAGTAAACAAAAGAAAGAAAAATACCAAACATACCGCAGAGGGTATCAAGCTGCCATCCGAAAGAGAAAAGAAAACGCCTCGCATCGAAAACACCAAGCCAAAGCACGATAACCCGATAACCCGATAGTCCCATCCCCCGATTTCCCATTCCATGCGTCAGTTCATCAGAAAGTGTAATGTCGTATTGACTCCCTTTGCAGGGGTCTTGCGTAGCATCATTTGCCCTTTGCTGTTATCCCTTCCGAGTCACAGATAACAGGGCCATTGTCGTTTGAATTAACCCTCCTTGGGCTCTTCGTGTAAACCATCTCCAGGCTTCACCAGGGACTTATCGTCCGTTCTCTCGGCGCGATCTTCTTCGTCTTCGTCGCCGGTTATCTCTCCCCATCCAGAGCCCCGTCGGCTAACACGACCTGAGGCCAGTGCCAGGGGACTGCTAACGCCCGTAATGCTAGCAGCTGTACTGTCATTCCGACTATGCGATGGCGCACCACTGCGAATACTGGCGCCGTCGCCTGTGGTCGGGGTCTGTCTGGCTGTGTAAAAGCTGCCTCGCTCGCCAGTGGCGGCGAGGGGCACCGCAGCAGAGGTTGAATAGACGCTGATACGCTCAGCACTGGCAAGACCAACCATACTGGGGCGGCTCAGAACACCCTGCGCATTGAAGGTAGATGAGTTGGACGGCTCTATCACATTTCCACTGAGGACACTCAGCGGCAAGCTTTCGCGACTGCCGCCGAAGATGGACGAGGGTGCGAGCGCCCGAACAGATGCATTGGTATCCAGAGAGTTCCGGCGGCGGCGCTTAGAAGAGCTGGCCAGTGTGAGGATGGATGCGTTATCTGTCAAGACATTGTTTGCGGTCGCTGTGTTGTAGGTATGGGTGTGGGGTATCAGGTGTCCGGGCAAAGCCGTGGCCGGCGATGACGAGGTAGGGAACTGGTGCGAGAATTGCACCTGCTGGGTCCCAGAGCTTTGCGTTGAGCTTCCATGTGCATGTCCCTGCGTGTTCTGCGTGGGGTACAGCTGGGTGGAAGGTGCCGCAGACTGCACGGTGGTTAAGGTGGTGGCCAAGGATCGAACAGACGGTGCAGGGGATGAGAATGTGCTGCCTTCGCCCCCACCATTCGTGCTAATGCCCTCGCCGCCTGTCGCCAGTGTCCCCGCCTTGGAATAGGCTGCCTCCGAGATCGCGGTGTCATCGTTCGTGGAGATGGTAGGGGCGTTCGACTTGGCGCCCGCTGCGGGGACAGGAGGATCGTAGCTAGAGTAAACGAGGGATGGATCGCTTCGTGAGCGAGAGGCTCGACCCTCTCCAACTTCTGAATACGAGTCGCTCGGGTTGGGATTCCCTGCCTGAAGATTCACAGTCCCAGACAGGGGGTAAGGGTTGTTTCCACCTTCGTTCTTCTTGGCCTTGGTGGCAGCGTATCGCTTGTGAGACCAGCGATTCGATCCGGTGGTTAGGCGCTTCATCCAGCCGGAGAAGGGGTGGCGGCGACCGTTGCGGTCTAATTGTATACCGAGTGGTTAGTGGTTTCACAGAGAACAGGTGTTGGAGTGAGCTTACCATGCGCCCGCGCAGGCCCTTCGGCTGTGGCCATCTTTGATGCAAATAGTCTCGCCAGGATTAGCTTTAGGTGTCACTCAGGAGGAGTCGAGAAGCTCATAGACGCGCCGAGGCCAGTGCGGGACGATTGTTTATCCGGGTCATGTGCCCGGGCTTGATGTCAACCGTCGCCTTCACTTCATGTTGAACTTTTTCTCATTTGTCTGGTATTTGATTTGCTAGAATCTTTCCTGCTAGCTGAGAGGCTTGGATTTTTACAATCATGACCGAGTGTCAACCCTCCTGCCGTCTCTGGAATCCCGGCGACACAATGGAAATGACTTGAACATTCACTTACTTTTAGCTCTTCTGTCATGTCTTCTGGAGCAGAAATCCGGCAGCTTCCTCCTGATGTCGTCGCTAAAATCAAATCCTCGACATCAATCTCACATTTGAATGGAGTGATTGTGGAATTAACCAAAAATTCATTGGATGCGAACGCGCATACGGTGCTCGTCTCCGTTGACTTCAAGCGTGGAAGCTGCATAGTCGAAGATGACGGCGAAGGAATCCGACCGGTCGAATTTGAGTCAGCTGGTGGACTTGGAAAAGCGCACCGTATGTCTTTCTAACCTTCCATATTTGGTTCGCGCTCACAAGTCTCACAGATACGTCAAGATTCCAAAAGTCAGATGCATACGGTCGTCGAGGCCTATTCTTGGCTTCCCTGGCTTCCTTGTCCTTGCTGACCGTGACATCCCGTCACATGGAGCATCAGAGTACAAATTCTGTTATCTTTCATCACTCAAAGCCCGTGGCGCGCTTGCTCCCTGCGCCATCACATCAATATCTTCGGACTGGTGAGCATGGCACGAGCGTCACGGTCAACGATCTCTTTGGCAATATGCCGGTGCGGGTCAAGAGTCGAGCTTTGGCTCTTGAAAGGCCGGACGAATTGGAAAAAGAATGGGAGAATCTCAGATATTCCTTGGTTTCTCTGATGTTGGCCCGCTCCCAGCTCTCGAAGCTCGTTATAACCGACGTGGCGAGAGACAAAAGGATATCCATTCGCCTTACGCCTCCTGGTGATTCTGAAATCGACCTCGGGCGCATTGGATCTATACTCGCACAATCTGGAATGATCAGCTCCCGAAACATGGATTCTTGGCATGTTTTATCAGCTACTATTCCCGACCTCACGGTTCGAGCTGCCATTTCCATAGTGCCCAGTCCTTCCAAGAAACTCCAGTTCATTTCTTTGGGCGATGACCCGGTTCTATCACGGAGCAATTCAAACATTCTGTTTAACGAAGTCAATCGACTGATGTCCTTGTCTGACTTTGGAAATACTAGTACAACGTCTGATGGATCGCCTTCAGTCTGTCCATCGCCTGTCCTAGATGGCTCTCATGGTCCAGGAAGTACGAGTGGCAGGAGCTGGGCTAGGCCGATCAACAAGTGGCCAATGTTCTACATTCGCATTGATACGGGGAACAGCCAAGAGCTATCAACTGATGAATTATCGCCGGATTCCGAAAAGTCAATCCAGCGTATCACAGATGTTCTTGGCGCCATGATTTTAGAATTTCTGAGACAGCAACATATGCGACCTCGTCTCACGAAACGGCAAGCCAAGGGATCCGATCGCCCTCCATCAATCACCACTGATCAGAGAGGTACTGGGCAACGTGCGAAATTCAGAAACACAGGCGCGCGTTCAAGTACAGAAGAGGCTTTTGGAAGTCGGCTCAAGCTTCCGTCTTTCAAAAGATCACAAGCTGTGAATTCAGGTCAAGGCTTCCATAACTGGTCCCGGGTCAAGGCTGCAAAAGATCTCTCGGCTCGTGCGTCACCGGATGAGGCTTCAAATCAAAACAACCGTGCCGGGAATGAGAGCCTGGGAGATGAGCAAATTCGCTCACTGCCAGGATTTACACGGAGCAGCATTAGGCATAAGCAACGCGCCTCGACTTCTTTAGGGCAGTCCGGTCAATCACTCGATGATTCAGCTTCATATGGGATCAGCACTCACTTCATCGACAATGGAACTGGAGATGATGGGACATCGACGGACCAGCTGATTCCCTGGGTCGATTCGCAAACGGGGAAAACACATATGATCAACTCGCGCACGGGTCAGACTCTCGAACGTCAAGCGTCTACTTCTGAGTTCCGATTTTGGCCCGGTAGCATAGCTCCTAAATGGCAACCATGGAACCGCTCGCAACAGACAGATCCCGCGACCGACCCTTCTCGGAATCAGTGGGTTGACAGCCTGCTAGAATCATGGGAGAACCCCGTATTCACTCGATCGGAAAAGCCATTGGCGACTCTTGATGTTCCATCTATTTCTCACGACTCTCTTCAAGACATTGGGTCCCTGGAAAATATCTGTCTTGCCAAGTTCAGGGGTAAAATACGCCGTCACAATTTAGCAACCGCCTCAATCATTGCTCAAGTGGACCAAAAGTTCATTTTAGCCAAGATGCGCTCGGAACATGCGCAGCATACCGACGATGACCCCGAGGGTGTGCTAGTCTTAATTGATCAACATGCAGCGGATGAACGATGTCGAGTCGAGCGCTTGTTTGAAGACATGTTCATCTCAGCAGACACTTCCAAAACCGCAACTCAGGTCCGAATGGTTGAGATTGATCCTATATCATTCAACATTTCATCCACTGAGAGTGCACTCTTTCAGAAGAACATGGATTTTTTTCAAACCTGGGGCATTGATTACAACCTAGATACGAATCCAGAATCCACCGTGACCGTCTCTATACATTCGCTTCCACTTCTCATAGCTGAGCGTTGTCGGTCCGAGCCGAATCTAGTGGTCGATTTGCTGCGCCGTGAGATTTGGACATGTGAGGAAGAAGATGGGAGGCCGTTGGATTCGAGAAGATTCTCCATGAAGCAGTTCACAGATATGTCACCCAATGAGGCGACTAGTGCTCAATCCTGGGTACAAAAAATGACTGGCTGTCCCCAGAGTATCCTGGACCTTCTCAGTTCACGCGCCTGTCGCGGAGCCATCATGTTCAATGATCCCTTGAGCATGGAAGAATGCAAGGTCTTGGTTTCACGACTGGCCAAATGTGCTTTTCCATTTCAGTGTGCCCATGGGCGGCCGTCGATGATACCCATTCTAGACTTGCGGTCACACACAGCAAATGGCCCTGTGCCACCTGATGGAAACATCATGATGTATGATCATGGAAATAACGGCCACGGATTGGATTTCTTAGAGGCGTTCCGGAAACAATATGTAGACCAGATTATTGGCCAGGTTACCTGAGCCAGATGTGCTTATAGAGAAGGACTATATCTAAACAACATCACTGTCATCCCTCGTAGTCTATCCTTCCCAGCATATCGATTGGAAGCCAACATCTTCTCTGGTTCCCACCATTACTCAGTGATATACAGGTGCCACCCAAACCGCTGATCTAACCCAACGCATACCAAAAATGACATATCACACCACTCGTTAAACGAGAATATCCATGAAATACACGATGCATACTGGTATCCCCATTTCCTTCGGAACAACAGAATACAAATACATCCCACACCCACAAAACCAGCCAAAATACACAAGTTAAACCCCGACCCCGCCACTCAACGCTGAGGCTCAGCCTCGACCCGCATGGACAGCTATGTACATATATCACCTCTCATGCAAGCCAGATCCTGCAAGCTACCACTCTCGGCGCTAATTTGATCTGTCCTAGAGATGCGCCTTGCAGATATAGGCATCACAGTTATCCCCCTACGGATCGTCAATGTGACAGCGAACATGTCATACCGAGTTCCAAGTTACCGGTTGACGTATCCCTTGCAGATGCCATGATTAAAGCTTAGATTGGTACAATGGACGTTTTGGGGAGGTTGTGGAGGGCTGTATGAGGGATTAGCGTTGTGAGATGGATGGAGATGCATCACTTGGCCCCTTGGGTGGCGTAAAGCTGTTATTAGTCATTATGAGTTGGCACTTGAACCTATTTATACAAAGAGGGATAAATAGCGTATAACCTTGATCTGCTGAAAGGTTCTGTGCGTTATCCCGTGTAGACACGAAGTTTGTGGCGTAACACTAACAGAGCTTTTTCTCTTGGATATTAGATTCCCGAGAGCATATACTAGGCCTTGAACTCTTGATCCTACCTGTCAAGTTTCTCCTTTCTGTCAAAGTTTCCCAGATCTAAGCTGTTGTTCCAACATAGTAACACCTCCCTACTCGAAGTTCGAAAGATGAATGACTCAAAATCGATCAGAGTCCAACTTGCTGTTAATGCAGGTAAGCTCAATGTGCTGTTCGATTTGGTATCCTAATGAGTGTGATGGCCGTGTTGGTACCGCTCATTGACGTATTGGTGTACTCGGTGATTGCTATCGAGACATTCTGATATGCTTGCTCTATGGCGTACGCTGCGATTGCCAAGATGAGTTTGGATAAGAGTAGATAAAGTAGAAGATAGCGGGGTGATTTAGCTGAATAAGCGTAGAGAATTGAGCCCAAGTTGACCATAGCATCCTAGCCAGGATGAGAATAACTCGGTCTGTCTTGAATGCATCCACAAGCTTTACTTGGGATTGGCTAGGTAGACCAAGGATCATCTCTGAAACTCCTACAAAGGAGAATATATGGGAGTTCTAGAAGACAGTTTTTAGTCCATCTAACTAGCTCGTAGATATGTTTAAGACAGACCGACACGTTCTTATCCTAGCTAGAATGCTATGGTCAACTTAGGCTGGACTCTCTACGGCTAGATCTCACCGGGGTCCTTATTGGTGAAGTAAAATTCTCTTATGAATCAATCACATCTTAAAATAAACTCAGAGAGTATAAAGTCGGTTAACTGGAGGTAGTGAGTTCTTTCGATGATATTAATTGATACTTCCAGCTAGCACTGATAGATAACCTTCTACCCAGAGCAAGGTTATACGAGTACATTAAGTGTGCTGCTTGCCTCAGGACAGCTTCTAGTCATATATTTGGTTACATTGTTGTCACAAGTGACACTATCTAGCGTCGTAGCGTGCCCGCGATCCTCTTTGGGACAATGCCCGATCCTACCCTACTATAACCGTGCCGCTGTCGGTTTAAATGGTGGCGATCCGGCCTCTTTTTATCTATTTCTGGAAACGTATTTGTTGGAAAGCGGTGAGGCCCTATGACGGGCAGTATCTCACCGCTTCCCACCTTCACCAGCTTCCATATAGCTGGGTGTTTAGGCAGAGCTAGATTCTCCTCTCTCCATGAGTTTTTTGCCTTCGTTTTCTTCCTTGTTCGTAGGCAGAGCCGTCACTCCCAAGAGTATTCTATTGGTTGCTTCTCATTTCTCTGTTAGTGTAACTAGTTAACTGACTAGTCAGTTATTACCAAGATAGTCTTAGCTAGGAGAATCTCATTTACCGCCAAGCTTCACAAATTGGTAGCATGTCCCACGGTTGTCGCAACTCAGTACGTACAATAGCTTGTGCGGTGTGTGACCGGTGGTTGCGCTTGGCGTATGTCCATGCTTCTGTAGACCGGGAGGGTCTTGCTGTCGATGTTAGCGGAGTCGGCGAGTATTCCTCGGTCCAGTCCGGACGAGTTGGTACGAGGGAGACCTGTCTGCTAGCCGTGGTCGCCAGCCAGTATGCGGAGTCCTTCATGTATCGTGGCGCCTCTTCTTGGGTGCATACCATGTCCGTGGTTGGCTGGTTGGCTTTGGCCTTTTTCGCGGTCAGGGGAGCGTCCTGCTCAGGAACATAGTGGGTTGAACCGCCGTTGGCGCCGGCGGTAAAGCGTGATTGACGTGGACGTAGTCGAGCTTTAGATATGGCGCCGTGACCTGACTCCTTGGAAGCGCCCAAGTCGGCGTAAAGTTGCTTAGTCCTGTCGAAGTGCACCAACCACGGCGAGTTGGCGAACTCGCGCTAGAGGTTGTGGAAGGTCTCGATCTCAGTTCTTGAGGGTTCATGGACCTCGGTCCGTCGACTGAAGCTTTGTCTTGGCGTGTCCTTCAGAAGGGCTGTCTTCCTTCGCTGTAGGGGCTCCGCCTTGGCAGAGTATCCTGCGATGTACTGACGGAAAGTGCCTGTCATGCCAAGGTATGTCTCCAGCTTAGTTTCGAAAGAAATTCAAACATTCTTTGGGTATGATATCTTTCTGACCCATGGTCCTAGGTTTCTACGGTCTGAACTACGGTACGGCTTTCTATTTTACATCGGCTTGATATTCTCTCAAAGGATAGTAAGGGGAATATTGATTGCTTCTTATTTCTCTCTCAGTATACTCTCTGTCTTGTAGAAGTTTGAACTCTCTTTAGTACCTTTCTGTTCCATGGTTCCCGAGGTCCTAGCTTCTACGGCACTCTGAACTACTTGACATAGCTTTAAGTTTAGGTAGCGGCGATCCAGCCCATCTTTACCGATATTGTGGAAATACATTCTATTGGTTGTCTCTCATTCCTCTCTGTATATACTCTCTGTTTTGATAGAAATCCGAGCTTTCTTTAGGCATAGCACCTTTCTGTTCCATAGTTCTAGGCTTTCACTGCGCTAGACTACGGCACGAGCTTCAATACCCAATGCTACCCTACTATAATCTTGGAAGGTACGACTGATGCCGCTGTCAGTTTAGATGTCGGCCATCTAGCCAGTCTTTATCTATATTTTGGGAACGTATCCTATTGGTCGCTTCTCATTTCTCCCTCAGTATACTCTCTGTTTTGATCCGAATCCGAACTTTCTTTAAGCATAGTATCTATCTGTTCCGTAGTTCCAGGTCTCTACGCCACTCTGAACTATGGCACGACTAGGGCATAGCCTACTAGTATTCACCTACATATACTCGGTCGCCTCCCCCTCTCTTCCTTCATCATCTTTCCTTCCTTCACACCCAGTTTCCACCAGTGATCCAACACAATGTCGCTGCGAAGAAGGCAACCACCTCACTGGGTTTTGCGCCACAAGCGCTCTGACGAGAAACTACGCATAGTTCTCCTCCTTTTACAACGGTTCGCAGCGGACCATATAACTGCCAGACAGGCAAAAATCTGGGGCATGCAATTTACGCCCCTCGACTTTGACACTGGAGACACCTCATCTCTCCTAATACCCTGCTTCGCTCCTCGCGAAGACGACGGCCTCCTCGTCAAGAAAACCCGGTGCATGCTACAACGGAGCAACTTCTTCAAATGCTCCCTTGGCACTGGCGCCAAATACCAGAACAAGACCGTGCAACAACGTGACGGTCTTCTTCGAAGTGCACTCGTCCAATCCTTCAAGGACTACCGGGTCATCGCCAACCGGAATCATAAAGTCCCGGACCTGCACTCAATCGAGTAAGCTCCCTCCCTCTAGTTGAGACAAAACATATTAACCATGGCCTATAGAGACGAGATATCTCTGGACGGAAAGATCCACCACAAATCGGGCAAGGACACCAAGATCCAGATAGTGACCGCGCATCAACTCCAATCCGATGACCACCGGATGCGCCAAAACCATCAAATGGTCACTATCTCCACCAACGAGGACCCCGAAACACTTCCGTCAACAACCGATCTCCAAGTTCTGGCCATCTTAATGCGCCAAGCCATGGTCAACGAGGGAAAAGAAGGCCATTTCCGCCACTGTCGCGAGAGACATGTTCAAAAGCGAATGACCAAATACCTCTTCCCAGTAAGTTAACCCAACTTCCCTTCCCATAGATCATCCTAACACTCACAGACACTGGTCACAACCATCTACCGGGGAGGCTACGTCCGGGTTATTTACGGGTATATGGAAGATTCCCTCAAAATCCAATACACCGAGCCCCGACAAGTCACAGTCGACAACTTCGAGACCATGATGGAGAAAATGCTCCAGTGGAACATGGCCGAAACCCAAGGCGATCCTGCCTCAGTCGTCACGCTGCCTTCAATCATCGAGGAGGAAGAACCAGTGTCCACCGAAACCACAAAGTCATCGTCCACCCAACAATCCACCGACGACCTCCTACAAGCCTGCAAACAACGGCGTTCAAGACTCTACGACTACGTATCATCAACCTGGAGCGGTATTCCATGCTCTCAATTCTCTCAATTCCGCAAATGCGCCTTCAACTCCGCCATGCAAGAAAACCAAAAACCAAAAACAAAAGCCCAACAAAATCCAAAAAAACAAAAAAATACGACTATAGGATATCTTTCACATCCTGGCGTCGATTGAATCTGCTTCTCTGCTTCTGCTTTCAGTCAAGACATGTTAACGTTCAGATCATTGGGATTGGGCACCCATGGTATGAACGAGGGGATGAGAGGCCTAGCAGTGCGGGCTGTGCACAGCACCCCTGGCAAGACTTGTACCTTTTCGTGGTGCTGGGGATAAGTAGCCTATGTTGAAAGACATGTGGTGAAACTAAACAAGTCGTTAGACCAGAATACAATAGATAGAAGACTACAATAGAGAGACTGATGAAAGCATTTTCTGCATTGACTGATATATCACTTATACAGAAGCCGCAAGGCCTATCCTCAAAAGGATCACAAAAACAAAGCCGTTTTTATCCACCTAAACCTTGATCCGTAAAGAAACATTGGAAGGAAAAACGAAAAAAGGCCCAGTGGTACTCCATGTCCATTGAACCCGAATTCCCGCTTTTCAGATGCCAGCCCTAAACAAAAAAACACGAGCGCCGCCCCGATAATAAATATTCACAGAACATTGGAGGAAAGGAAAAAAAACATATGCAACTAGCATAGATAGCGAGATGATGGAAAGATAGAATAAGATACCAACAGCCGAAGAACGCAAAGTAAATAGCGTAGGTCATTAGTCGTAATGTAAAAGGGGTATTGGATGAAGATGTTGGTTTAGCCATGAGTCGCAACGGACTTTGGCTTGGACGGGTGGGTCCAGGAGAGGAAGTCGAACTTGTCTTTGGCGTTTTCGAGGATGGTGGAGGAGTTGGACTCGGATTGGGCTTGGGGTTGAGCGGCCTGGGATTGCAGGTTGTTGCCACTGCGAGAGGGCTCACGCGGCTCCAGCACCAGAGATCGGCGGTAGAAGTTCTGAGCTGTAGTCTCGCCGTTGGAGCGAACGCGCACAAGCTCGTTCTGCATCCAGGCTTGCAGCTCGGGAACCTCGGTCAGGCGGTAAGGGATCTGGAAGCGCTGGAGCTCGCTAATGATGCGAGCAGTCTTCACGTGCTTGTCGAAGTTGATCACGGCCATCTCGCCCTCATCGGTCGGCAGGGTGCGGAGAGACTGATTGCCGTGGTCGACAAAGGTTAGATCGGTGAGATAGGTTCCAACGAAAGGAAGACACGGTGGCACATGGTTCTGCAGACGCTGACGCAGCACCGCGTAGTTCCGAGAAACATCGACGATGGAGCGAAGATGTTCCAGGGATGTCTTAGTCTTCTGGGACACAATCTCCCAAGTCCGCTTGAGACGAGAGATCATCGACAGGTTCAAGGAGCAGATGATAGCCATGAGCGAGTCATAGTTGTTGAGCTCGAGACACTTGTTGGCGATCTTGACCCAGTGCTTGATAGTGGCCGCGCGCTTCTTGGGCTCCTCGAGGTAGAGAATGGAGTCAGCGACCAAGTGAGCAAGGTCAGTCGAGAGTGTCGACATGGCGCGGACATTGACTGCCAGCGAGCCTGATTTGCGCATCCATTCTGTATCGAGAAGTTCCTCCGGAAGGATAGAGCAAAAGATACGACTCTCCTTGATGGTCAACTGACGAGCCAGCTCCAGAGGGTCGAAGTCGAGAATGGTAATCGTAGCGTCGCCGGTCTTCCATTGCTTCAACAAGTTGATTTCCTTCTTGCCAAGAATGGGAGGGGGAAGAGGAGTATCAGGGTGAATGTATTGGCCAATGGCTGTGTTGGTCTTACCCATAGACGATATCAGGCGAGGCACAACCGGGCCGTGGACGGCGGACACCTTCTCCGCTAGCTCCGCAAGACGCTTGCCAGCGGTAGGGAGCTCGGACACCAGACGAGTATTGGCAAAGTTCATGATGAAGTCCAGGGCATCATTGTCCCGGTCGTGGCGCCAGTGGGATTCAAGCCAGCCCTTGAAGATGTTGTAAACGCGCAGACGCACTGGGCCCGCGGCATGAAGAGTATCCCCGATGTACTCGAAGCGCTCAGCCAAAGCCTCGGCAAACTCCAAGGGTGTCGCAAATAGACGGAAGGTGAGGTAGAATGTAGAGACAAACGTGGCGTCGGGAGTGGATTGGTGGGCAGTGAGCTTTTCGATCAAAGCTCTCAGACTGCCACCCATGACTTGGCCCTCCTTGTAGATCAATTCATGTGCATAAGTCTTCTCCAAGAGGTGAGCCTCAGTCTCCTCATTCTCCTCGGCCAGAGTCGAGTGGCTCACACTGGCCTTCAGCGACGGCTGATTGAAGCTGCCGCCGATGTCAGGGGAAGTGGCTCGGGTTGAAGTGCGAGATACCCCGCTCATCTCGGAGTCGCGAGCGCGACTTGTGTAAGTGAAGCTGCTACCCGTGCTTGTGACACCTCGGCCGAAAGACTCACTCACATCCGACTTGGGGTGGCTCTCACGGTAACCGCCATCGTAGGAAGAGAAGGACATGGACATGTTTTCAAGGTTGGTGGGGAGGATGGCAGAGTTGGGGAGTGAAGAGAGAGCAGAGTGGTTGGTCGAGGAAGTGCGGTGCGATTGGAAAGAAGAGGGCGTGGTAGCATCGGTGAGAGCAGGAAGAGAAGGCGAGTAGGTCGAGTTTGGAATCTGGATAGGAGGCGGGGGAAGGCGAAGTGAGAGCTCCTGCGGCTTTACTTCTTCATTTGGAGCGTCTGTTGACTCTTGCGATGCCACAATGCCAGGCAGCTCCTGATTCATCGATTTCTCGACAGGGTCGAGCTCAATGTCGCCAATTTGCTCCAGCACCAAGCGAGCTTTGGCAAGGCAGGTGCCGGCAGCTCGTACGCAGTCGGTCGCAGCATTGACGAGACGCTTCCCCTGATCCGGCATGAGGATAAGGTCGTCCTCCTGGCCGCTGGCTGGACGGAAGACGTCGCGTGCGGCGTGGACAAGCTCCGAGAGCTTCTCACACATCGCCTCGCGTGCTTCCTCCAGGAACATGGCCCGCTGGCTGTCGTGGTCGCAGACAATCTCGACAACGTCCAGTAAAGCGCGACAGGATTCAACGGCCTGCTGAGTGGTGACGACCAACTCGGTAGAAGAGCGCGATTGCATGTGTAGCCCGATGAAAGATCCCAGCACGCCGAGAAAGGCATCATAGGACGTGCCTAAGCGATCCGAGGCCAAGTTCTGCGCACGAACGGCAGCCGAGGGACCGGAGTAGGATATCCTGTGAGACATGGAGATCCGTTTCGTTGATACTGAAACCGGCCGAGGGTCGTGGTCGAGCATCTCGGTCCGCATTGACGCACGGCTGACATCCATACGGCTGCGGGTCATCTGGCGGGATTCGTTTCGCTCAGTGCAGGTCTCAGAGGAAGCAGTGTCGCCGATGTTGAAGCTCTCCGAGGCTGGGGTTGGCGGCATATCGAACTGGCAACGGTTGTCGTTCGCATCTTCCAGCTCGGCGATAGTCCTCGTCAGACCGACTTCCTCGTTCCATATATCGAGGAATCGAACACCACGAGTCACGATCTTGAAGGCCTTTAGCAACATCTCATCCAGGATGGCCTCGACCTCATCCTCCTCCGGGGTTCCATTGGCAACATCTTGAAACCGCTTCGCAGCCTTGACAAGCGACGAAAGGTCGGAAAGCAAAGCCTTCCGAATCCTCCGGAGCGCATCATATTTCCTTACCAAAGGTGATTCCCGAGTCAAGCATTCTGACTTCTCCTATTACGGGGGTTAGATACCGGCTTTTTGTGTAAATGCTCGAGACACTTACCAGAAGAAACCGAACGCCAGCAATCGGACCTCTCATCAAATCCTGGTTTCCAAAATCCTTCAAGGATGACCCACATCCCCCTCGAATGATATCCCAGAAGTCAGTCAAGGCCTTCAACAAAGGACGCATCGGCAATTGGTCGTAAGCTTCGCAATAATTCGTCGGCAACCAGCCGCGATTCCCAGAATCTAATAAGGTACCATCGGCCCAGCCATTGGTGTGAACGGAGTGGACCAGGATGATGTCTCCCTGCTCCAAAGGAAGAGTGACCGTCGATGGCGAGACATTGCCGGCCGGATGAAATGGGTAAAATGCCCGAAGGTAGTTGTGAAAGACACCCCTCGGGGGTTCTCGCAGTTCCTGCGGTTCCTGCAGTTCTTGCGCTTCTTGCAGTTCTTGCGGTTCCTGTTGTTTTTGTTCCATGGTGTGTTCTGTCGCTCCCAGTGGTGTCATGGGCGGTGTCATCTCAGAGTGACCCTGACCCGACCAGGAACGAGCCGGGACGAGGCTCGAGTCGTGTTCGTGTTCGTGTATCGTGTTCGACACGGCTATGTTCGAATTCGACTTGGCGATCTTTAGCGGTGGGATGTTCGGCTTCATCGATTCCATCTTTTATCCACTCTATAATCACAATGCTTTTCTCAATAGCCGATATGGTCACGGACCGAGGCGTTCATGCGTAGGAAGAAGCAGCCAACATCCTTCGACCCAGTTAAGCAGAAGATGGAGGAATCGTCAGGGATGGTGGGAGGGGTAAAGATCGGATCGCCAGAGGGCTGGGGATGATCCTACACAAGGTCAATGGCTAATCCAAGGGCTGAATGAGTGAGAGCCCTATAGGGAGCTAAGGTGTTTGTTCCAAAGCCCAGGTGTGGAATGTCGATTCCAGGAAGGAGGGAAGTGAACAAGGAATGCTGGGGGGGTAGGATCATGGACTTGAAAACATACCTGCAATAAACAAGTAACCAAACTATAAACAGTAACAAAGTTTCAAGGGAGTCTGGTGCAGCCCCAATGGATAAACACGTCGAGTGTCAAAGCGTGGTTGGGAATAACCAGCGCAATCTATGAAGGGGAAAGTCTTCAACCCTATGATCCTAGCCCAATCGAAGATCGCAGCAAGGACGAAACCCGACCTGTGCACAATGGCGGATGACGAAATGGAATCCCTAGGGTTTCGGGTCCTCAGCAAGGAGGAAGGAGGAAAGGGATGAATGAATGTCAACTTGCCACCTGCAGAGTATGATGTGGTTTAACGAAGAATAACACCAACTGGAGAGGGGTCAAAGGAGGGACTAGAGTAGAAAGAAAAAGGAGGGCGAGGGCCCGGGAATAAGAGTTCTGGAGTCGAAGACCCAGTTGATTCTTCTGGGACTCGATCGGGACGATCCATATGGTCTCCACTGTACAGTTCCGTATTGTAGTATTACGGTACATGGTACTTTTGTACTGGTAAATACTTGTCCATTTGTGTTTAGTTCTCTTCCCCTATCCATGACATGTTTTATTTTTATGGTCACACTTTCCCCTATACTATGTATGCTGTTAGCTATGTCTACCAGTACGTCTCTGCTAGTAGAAATTAGTACATAGTATCACATATTCGAGGATGTATCGTAGACCAAGTGCCAAACGCTCCGTTCTAGACTCTTTCAAAATCAAATTGTTTTTAATTGTAGCACACAAATAAATACTGTGGGGTTAATCTGGCCCATGTCTCATGCACAGACCAAACACGGACTCGATCAGTCACTCCTCCCTCACGTTGCTTGTCAACTATCTGCGGATCGACGGCGCAGCGGCCCCAATGTGACAGCGGCCATAAAAGTCTCTTTTTCCCTAAGTACTTTGTCCGTTATGATTCCAAATCGACTTCAATTGTTGTACCTTGTCCTCGACCGAACGCGACCGTATCACACCCCTGCTCCAGAGCGATCTCTAGCCCCCTCTTTCTTTGTTATCCCCGCCCTCGTGGGGCACCGGTGGATATTGAGATATGAACCGATGAAAACCCAAGGTTCGCGTTGGCAGCTCCACAAACGCGATGCCGCGAGTTGGAGCTATCGCGCGGAACGGCCAACGCCACGGCCACAGACAGATCTTGACGTGGACCCGCTGTCTAAGACCCGTCTGTACGAGGATCAAGTCACTTAGCTAGGATAGGAAGTTGCTAGTCAGCCTTCTTTGGCATTGGCGAAAACTCTGTCTCCCGTGGCCAAAATGCAAAACACATCTCTAGTTCACGGAGGAGCTATGGTCACATCGCGGTGCGAATAGATGGAGGAAAAGCGTCCGGGCTTTAACCGGATCAATTAAAATTGTGAATGTCGGGGCAACACTCAATTGGCCAATGGTCTAGACTTTGGAACTCGAAGATTGGTAAGAACAACCGTAATACACGAGAATATGTCCAGCTTCAACATCCGCGGACTCGGTGATTCTGCACTTGCCAGTCCACAATGCAATTTTCAGATGCAGGTGCCATCATCACATGCCCTAAGGGAGGACAGCCGTGTCATCACGAAATCACAAAACATTACCCTAACGCGGTCGCGGGGTGATAGGCTCGCGTACTAGGACTAAGCTGCAAGCCCCTCCACATATCACAATGGCTCCCGATGACAGTCACGAGTTGCCCTATCACCAACGTGCGATCAGCGGTGCGACGCTTGAAAAGGGGGGAAGCTCCGTTCGGCCTCAAACCCTGGAGCGCGGTGCGGGTGAAGCCGTGCTCGGATCAGCTCTTGTTCCTCAATAGACTAACTACCCTTAACTACACTTTCCGGCCTCGGGTCTCAGGTGCTTGTTTACTTGTGGTACAATCAATCGAAGATGATCCACCGGTCCGTTTATTGGAATCCGTCTCAAGCCGACAAGTGCGTTTGCTCTAAATTCGCGATATCCGAATGCTGACGGCAAGTTAATTATCCAGCTGCATGGCGCGTCCATTAACGGCAAAAAGGCACGAGACTAGTGCCCAAGCAATAGGTGGATACAATGGCCTTTCTCCAACATGCAGGTACTTTTTGTGCCTGAGATTGACGAACTAAACCGCCAGCTCTCCACCATTCCGTTTCTCTAGGGCGTGAAGGATCTTCATCTCGCCGAGGTTGGCTTTAGGCAGCACATGGCACATAGACGCGTCGAACATCAAACTACATACTGATAGTACCGGATAAAGATTCATTTTCAAATCCAACGATTCAATTCCTCAGGTGGCGAGTCTGATTGACGAATCGATATATTCAATCCGACCAAGGTCTCTTTCCATATCCTGCCCAACTGATTCGCGGGGTTATGGAAATCCAATGCCCCATTCGTTGAGTGTTCCACTACAAAGTAATCGTATGTACAGACCATTCAGCTTTTCCATAACGAGACTGCCAAGCAGTCGCTGTGAGAGATCTGAGTCCTAGGTTTCGGTTTCAAGCCAGGATCGAGTTGGAAGGTAAACCGTCCGAACTCTACGGGAAACGTGCCAAATAACACGGGCCAACTCTCCGGGGCAAAAACAAAACAAACTTGACCTCCTACAGGGCTCTATTGGCTGTATCTGGCATCAAGAGGTGGTCTGTTCAATGAAGATGGCCTCGATGCTTCGCAAATATACCAGAGCGTAAGAATATCCCTACGGGTAGAATCTCACCTGGTTTGGGGTGTATACAATGTAAGAAACACAACGAAAAGACAAAATCGACATACAATCAACACTTGAGATACTCCTCAACAAAATGGCAAGTGTGATATTGTACTGACTCGGCATTCACTAGCACATACGGCCACTTGTCCACACCGTAAAACCAGATCCTATCACCGTGGCTTGGCATCACCAGATGTCTATCATGCCTCAAGTCCCATCTGCTCTCCATGTACAGACTCATGCTGTGCAACCTCGTACTCGTGGGTTTTGAGTGTGCGCTTGCATGAGGTACCTGCATGCGAAAGGAAACTTGGAACAGTCGGATCTTCAACGAAATCGATTTATTGACTGTTGTGTAACTGCCCCGACGTGCCCGATTAGCCATTCGTCCCTGCATCTATTTATTCCTCGGCTCTTTGCTGAATATTGTCTTTACCGCACGTGTTGCTGACTGGAGTAGATTCTGCGAGATTAAGCTACGCTTGATTGTTACACGACCACTTACATAATGCACGAGCCACCACTTCATCAACGTGCTATAATCGCTATATACAATATGTAGATGCATACTTATAACACGAATCTTTTCCGCTCATCACTTGAATGGAAGGTAGTGGTGTCACGCGACAGAGAAATCGTACCGCTTTCGTATACAATTGGGTACAAAAGCTGGAAAACTGAATATGAAATGTACCAGGTACAATATGTAAAATGTAAGTAAAAAGATTACCACCAAATATCAGACATGATTTAACGCAACTGTAGCCATGGAACAAAGGGTGGATCGCCGGGGAAGCTCCAGACATCCAAAGAAAGGCGCGCTTAACACGCTCAGACCCATGGGTTACCATGCGTCAAAGAGCGATCATCTCGTGTCTGGTTTCTATCCTAGCAACTTATCGCGCGAGGTACGTAGCAGATCATGCTAGTCGATTCTTGTAAATGATCCACAGAACTGACCTCCCACGTTGAATGTGTCTCTTAACAAGCATCCCGTACAGACGGTACAAGAATACCACGAATTTACCAATACGAACATCACAAAAACACATCCCCAAGAACCCGAGGATAGGGGACACTTAAGATGGCTCCACCACCACCCCACACACAAACTCAAGGATTGCGCAATGGTGGATTGAGAGCATCCGCAAAAGGCAGCAAAAATCCGCACCCGAATAGACCTGGATGCGCCGACATGCAGATTGGCCATACCATCCCACACTAACGGTTCGGCCGGTACCTCTGGGGCGAAGACGCATAACCCTGTTCCTAATCCATGTCCGCGGCGCCACTAGGGAGGCGATCAAATAGCCTGCTTCGGATCAGCATGGCTGATTGATCCTTACTTTGCGGCAGAGTCCGTGGACATGTCGCTGGATCCCGGGCGCGCTACGAGGAAACCTTGGAAAATTTAATAGGGGTTACTAGTTACTAGTTCCTTTTGAGGTCTTTATTCGCCTCTGGCGAGTCGGTCTTAAATTGGTAGATTGGACGCCTCGGGACTCGCGGGTAGCGGAATGGGGCCTTTTCAGTATTCTGGCGAGAATCGGGTACTGGATCTGGGTGTTGTGTCTGTCAGGAGGGTCTAGAGATTTATTGTACGAAGATTCTCGATGGTGCTACTGTACGATGTGATCATGAGTCCACTGTAGAGTCCACCTTGATCTGGACCAAAATGGGATTACCAGAGCGCTGGGGACATGTTAGTTAGTTACCTTTTCCTAGCTAGCTACGGAAATGCCGTTGGAGATGCCCGGCTTACTTTTAACGATGGTCCAACGTCCACCTTGTCGGGGCGAATTGGGCCCAGAACGTCTCAAGACTCGATGAAGGTCCTTTCTAGTTACTAGGGCTCCTAGTCGCTACATAGTCAAAACTAAGCCGGCGTTCCGCGCCATCCTTGGCGACAGGCACGTGTTCGCCAGTGTATGCGACACTAAAGTCAATCCCCCTGAGACAATGAACTGAATGTGGGGAGACTAGAGATACGAGCCTATCAGACGATGTATAGTAAAAACGATAGTTAGCTTCCATGTATAAGAGCAGAGAGAGCCGTTAGGACGATACTCCTAATAGTCGACGATCTTGGGAACGGGATGCTGTCATATGTGAGAAATTAAGCGGATGCATCGATAGTTTCACGTGGAGACAAATAGTTTAACCCGTAAGGATAAGCCTCGGCAAATGTATTCCCATGCCATTTCCGCGGCATAGACATTGGGACGGGATAGAGGGAGGACATGATAGGTCTCGTTCTTATCACTATCAAAGTGAAGCGTTGTGTTACTCCGCAGCACGGGAAGGACAGGGGATCACCACGGCTCGCGTTCCATGGAACGATGTGCTGAACGTGGTAACTTATTTTTGCCCTTATCGTAACGGTCGGTTATTTCACGTGAAGCAGACGATCCCATAATTCAGTCTTGCGGATCAGGGCAACTATGTCGCTTTGTGAAAACATCGTGAGAAAATACAATACGTGGTGTTCTTTCGGTTAACGCTTTTACACATTTACGCCGTACTGAACCAGTCCAAGTGGTAGGAGCTCAGAGCTCTCGATCGAACACCTTCACCTCGACTGTGACTATGGTACCCCAAATTTGACGATCAGTGGCAAATCAACTAGTGCCTACGTTAGTGGGGATGAGGCAAACACTCACTTTGGAGTAAATATTTTGCCACCAAGAACCAAGCACTGACTCTAGACCAGAAAGGAGCGCATCAAGCCGCCTCAGCCTTGAACCAGTTCGCAAGGGGCCACTATGGACGATCAATGGATGCGCCGGTTAGAAAGAGCACATGGCCTAAGCTGCCTATGACGATAGCAGCACGTTTTTAGCCTCTTCTAATTGAAGATCCTTTCCGCACAGAGAATCGGACTTTTTCTCAGGGTGAGAGGGGTGACAGCTAGAATAATCCTACAGACTCAGCTGAAAACTATGAACATGCTCATACATATGCAGGAACATCACGAAATTCCCCGAATGTCATTCAGGGCTTAGAGGCCTCATAGCCCATCACCACGCTTCACACCCCTCCACAAGCAGAAGCAGGTGTCCTCATCGGGAAACAGACCGAGCGATCGACATATAGCTGCAATTCCCATCACTCGACTATCACGCCAATCTCCGCGAAAACCAAAAGCGAAAGGACGTTCGCACATCACCCGTGGTACCTGCAGCGCCTAAGCTCACTTCTTCACGTATCCTTGTAGATTCCCAGCTCATGCATGGTATCGGGCATCAATGTTCACCTCAAACCTTGGGTAAAAACGAAGTGGGAACCTAATGCCTCGGGACACGGTCCCAATTTTGAGCACCGGCCGGCTTAGCTACATAAACAACGCGTAGACGTACCTATGTATCAGCTTATCGGAATGTTTAATGATGATGGACAGTGATGGTCGCCTTCATGGAAGGTCTATAAAAAGCAAAAGCGCACCGGCTTCGACTAGTCGTGACTCGGGCAAACATTGACTGACGATCCGGTTGTTTCCCTTAGGAAAAACCCCTCATCAACGGTTGGCATGATGCTCTTTGGTTGTAACTCGTTGTAATTAGGCCTAATAGGTCCCAGTTAGGAAGGTGAATTTGTTCTGTTTGATAGAGGCGGATATCAGCCCGTCTACAGTGTGCACGGGGTTCGGGGGATTGCGTTTATTGGCCCGCGTGTTGGTCATGGTTATTGTTGTCTGGGTTGTGTCCGGGGTGTTCTTAGGGGCTGTACGTGAGTTTCTATGCTGTGTAAGATATGACTATTTTATACTATACATATCAACGATCTACTGCGAGAGCTTTGGCTGTCTAAGTGATTGAACTGAATAGTCTGAGGTAGAGGACAATCGTTCCAGTGGACCTTGTATGGGAATTTCTTTGTCGATTGAAGTTTGGATTAGGTGTGGAATATACCCGTAGACCCTAGTCAACTATATCTTGGTCCAACAAGGCATCATGAAGCCGAACTTGACTTGACCAATTCTGATTAATACGATTGAGATGATTCGAATTCCTCTGGACAGGATACCTCCAGGCTATTATTGCGTAACCGAAAATACTATCTCGAGGAGTCTATTTAGTCACATATGTTATTCTCAGGTCGTGATATTCACCCATCTGGTGAGATGGATATATCCAAGTCGATGCTCTCAATATCTCAACCTTCCAAGGTCACAACCTATTTAGATGTCCAACATTCTAATCAATAACAAAAACACCCAGCAGGACACATTGGGCCTTAATCATGTTTCCATTTCACCGCAAGATTGTAACGGTAATAGTGGACATACAACCGTTGTCAATAGCAAATCGAGCTATGCCCATAGACCGGATCATATCGACCCCATCACGAAATAAGACCTTAATCTCCCCTTCGAAACGCAAAGCAATTGCCTACACACTTACCCCTGAATAGCGACCTACTTTCCACAAGTGCCATCGCAGTTGACCGAGAACCACCAATCACCCCTTGCATAAAACTCGACACGACAAAACATATAAGTCAAAAGCCACAACTCTAGCCAACAAAGATAGCTCACAATCTACACAGTTCCAGTTAATAGTATGACCCTTTTACAACCTTGGAAATTAAGGAATCCAAACATATTCCAACCTACAATCTCAAGCAGGAAGCTAAATACCGTCCATTCAGACGCGTACCTACATTCTTCACGTACAGTCCAAATCCTACCCGAATGAGACTAATCAGAACTCAATCCCTTTGTATTTATCCCTTATAACTAGAATGAACTAGAATGAAAATAACACCAACACCCCCGATCTCAACAACATCCACCTACCGCCCACTTCCGGTAAATATCCACAACCCAGTTAACATACAAGCCATTTCCATATTCCAGCTCACATCCACATCCACAGCCAAAATGAAGCTGACAACCATCCTCGCCATCTCACTCTCCTCGATCGTCGCAGCGGCCCCGGTGCAGAATACACCCCGGAACCTCATCCCAGGTCTCCCCACGCCTATGGATCTTATCGAAAAGATGTATCCTAACTCCGGGATCCCGAAACTTGCGGGAAAGGTTGAGAAGGAGTTGCATATCTGTATGTTATTCACGTGTGATCTGGACATTGCTGATGGTTATAGGATTACCATTATGGATGAGATATCGAGTGTGGAGCATGCAATTGAAGGCTGTTGGCCATTTAAACTGATGTATTGCCATACACATACCTTAATGGAATAATAAGACCTAATCACCAAGCTTACAACGGACTCAGGGTAGAAAAGGGATATATATACTGTAACGAATAACTAAAACATGCCCTCCATATCTAAATCTAAGAACTCGGGATTCCCAACAGCCATATCGGCCGCATTGAGCACATCATCAATAGCATCCATGCCATTCCCAGCATCCATGCCATTCCCAGCATCCATGCCTAGATTTTGACCTAGGTCTTGGCCCATATTATGCCCAACACTACCATCCATACCTGCTGCTGCGGCAGTGGCATTATCCAACATCTGGTTGATATTATCATCATCTCCAACGCCGACGCTGGTGGTAGGCTCCAGATCCATCCGGTCTTGGCCGTCGACGCCGAGATGCATGTTGTGGATGATATTGCTGACATCGATATTGGAGACCTGGGATGGCGGGGTAGATAGGAGACTAACGCGGCGCCAAAGCCGGACGATGACCTGTGCGCGGAGGGGGTTTTTTTCTGAGATCTTGGGCACGTTGTCGTTTTGCAGGTTTAGCGCATCGCGGAGAGTGAGGATTGAGCAGCGGGGAGGCGATTCCTTGCTCAAGTCGACTGGGTGGCAGCTGTTTTGGTCGACGGCGAAGGACTCGGCCATGGGTGCGCAGATCATTGCGGCTGCGATGTCGAGGGCGAGATCGCCGCTGCCTGCTTCGGTTTGCTGTTTGACTTCGTCTAGCATTGCGTTCAGGACGCGTGCGGAGCCGAGGATCCGTACACCAGCGAGAAGTTGGCGGTGGGTGTAGGATTGGGGCGCCATGGTGATTTCGGAGTTTGCGCTCCAGAGGACTAGCGATTGAAGGGTGCTGCGGATGCTTCCTGCCAGGCCGCCTGCTGTTTGTGCGGCCCAGTTGTCAAGTTCTGAGCGATGGCAGCTGCCGACTCGGCGGAAGGATAGATAAGGCTCGAGGGAGTCTAGGATTGGTTTGATATCGGTGCGAGCTTGGTGTCTTGTTCGGACGTCCTTGAGTTTTTCTTCCAGGGAGCGAGCGGTAATATTCAGCACGGTCTGATGGATAGCGTGTGCCTCGCCAGAGATGGAACTGGGTTTGACTAGGGAGTAGAGGGTTTGCAATGGGATTGTGGGTTCGGTTTCGGATTCCCATATACGATTACCGAGCCAAGTCAATGCGACGACTAGGGATGGGAGTAAAAAGGGCTCAAGCAGGTCTATGGAAGTGTTAGTCAAGTAGCTGTGCAAGCTGGGTCGAGGTGCAACTCACATTCAAAGCCGCCCTTTAACGTCTCAAAGTCCAATTTCCCTGACTCGCATGCGCCGAGGCTCTGGTCGAATAGCGTCGCCACAAGCATGTAGAATTCCTGAGGGCTACAGGCAGACATGGTCTCTTCGCTGATACCCTCAGCGATAAATAGAGCCGCAATCCAGCCACCAATATCCTTGTTCTGCTTCTCGCTCAGCTCGCTCAGCTTCTGGCTGCAGGAGCCCCGATCCAGCAGTTTTAACAGGAAAGAATCGTTACTCGAGATACCAATGTCAGATGGGGTCAAGTCATAGCGGTACTTGAAGACAAGCACCAGGAGCAGAATGCTTCCGAATTCGTCATAGACAGGCTGGTTCTCGCTCTGGTCGTCATCCCATCGCCAGGAGTCTAAAAGTGCACAAAGAGGCTGCAGAACCTGTCTCGTGGTGCGGAAAAGGAGAATAACATCTAAAGCCTGCGGACGCCGAGAAAGGGAGTTGCAGATGTTCTTCAAGGTCATGGTCTCTCTTTGGTTGCACAGGTTGAACATGACCTGTTCACGTTAGTCGAATGCACTTTCACTGTTGGGCGGATACTGGCACATACCTCGGTGATCGCAGCGACAATAGCTCCAGCATTGCCCTCCATGGACTCAATTTCACCGATCAACTGGTCAGCACGCTCAAAGTTTGAGCTGATTTGCGAAACAAGATCATCTTTTTGATAAGGACCCCCAACAGGTAGGGTCTGCATGGGATTCTCTCCGAGAAGCCGTTCAATGCTTGACTCAGGGATGAGCCTGTGGGATGCACAGGCAAACAGGAACTCCTGGCGAGCATCTGACAGAACACTACCGCCTTGCATGGAGAACATCTGAGAGAACGAGGGAAAGGCATTCGGGTCCAGTCGGCTAAGCGCTTGTGTAATGCACATCTCAATACGGATGGGCACCATGGACGCTGCTGCCATGGCCGCAAAGAATGCTGGAAGTTTGTTCACCAGGAAGGACCGGAATAAAAACATTGTCCGACTGGATTCATTGCGGTAGACACCGTTGGAAAGCACGTCAAAGGAGGCTGTGACGATCTCTGCAGCGAGGACTTCTTGGTGGCCCTGTCCGATTGTCAGACCATCATGGCAACCAAAAGGGTTTGAAAGGCAAGCTAAAGCAAAGGGCAATCGCAAGCTTACCTCGTAGCGATTGGTGAGGTAATTGATGAGCATCGAATCATCAACCAACGGACGACCGACAAGCTGACCGAGTAAGCAATATTCTTGATGAACCGGCAAGATCACTTACCATGGCGTTTAGATACACATAGAGACCAGCTCTAGTGTTGATGACTGGGCCGTCCATCACCGACGCCTCGAACTGCAGAGCATTGACATTCATGCCCTCAATAGTGGAATGTTCCAACGACTTGGAAGATCGCTCCCCGTACAGATTGAAATCTTTCTGAAGCGTATCCAACCGGTGTCGTAAAGGCAGAGACACATCAACGCAGAGAGGCAGATAACTGGAGAGCGCCTGACCCAACTTGGTTTTCAACTCTACCAAAATACTCATCAGCAAACGCGTCCACCAAATTCAAGACGCAGTACATACCTTGACGGCTGTCACTCGACAACATCTCCAGGCCCTTCGTGGTCCCCGACAGCGCCGCAAGAAGGATACCCAGGGACTCAAACAATGAGACCGCATCAGGTGAGCTCATTAAGCCACAGGTCTGCTGAGACTCATTCAGACTATCGTTATGCCAAGCCACAACAGCCACGATCCACTCAACAGTGGCAGCATAGAGATCTGCCGCTTCGGTGACAGACCTGGGAATAGACCCAGTCGAAACAGTCATCATAACATCCTGAATGACCTTGATATCAGTCATCAAGGTAGAAGCCTTGCGCTTAGGAGCCACCTTGCCCCGAATAGACGAATGCTTCAAAAGCGAGTTCAAAGCAGATGCCGACTTAACCTGACCGACCTTGCAGAGACTGTCGACATAGACGGGCAATAAGGGATCCCAGGCGATAGCCGAGGAGGCGCGGGCCTCCAGAAGCAGGTCAAGAAGTTCATTTTCTTTGACCGGGGAACGGGCAAGCATTAGTTTGGTGAGGTCTTTGAATTCGTCGGCATCTACTCGATGGGCCAGACATCGGTGGAGGAAGGTCCTCCATTGTTCTGAAGATGCCATGTCCGGCAGCCTGGTGGCAGTTCAGGGCATACCAGATTGGAATGCTTGGACAAATGTGTATATAGATGGATCATTCAATCATTAGGCGATGCCCGGCATTTTGTCAGTGGTTGAGATCAAATCCCAATTGGGCGAGGGATGGCGTCTGTTTGGTGCTGGTCACCTGATCTATATCACGTGCATGTCATCGCCTGACAATGAATCTTGTTCAATACTGGGCAAGCAATTCGGAGATTAACTATAAGGCTTATTGAGATAATTCTAAGATGAAAAGATATGGAGTTTTTATATCACGAAAGATGAAGCTATCTGAGTCCATCTACTGCTGGCTACAGCACTGACTGAGACCCACAATAACCCTCGGAACAAACATTTGTTCTTCAGGTCGGAACTCTACAGCTTGAGTACAGGACGAACAATAACTATTCATTGGAAAATTCATTCAATTTCATTATCATCATGACGCTCCCAACATAATGATGCTCAAATGGGAATATCATCAAATGCAAAGGGAATCCAGCGCCTCTATCCGTACCCGCTCGGCAGAAAATAAAGCTATAAACAAAAGAAAATGCTCAAAAAAGCCACTCCAAAGGAGCTCAGCAGAAAATCAGTCATCAACTTTTAGGACGACTGGTTTACCACCAGTCACCGTGGTCCTTCATGGCCTCAGCAACCTTGGTGAAACCGGCAATGTTGGAACCAGCGACCAGGGAAGGCAGGACACCATCAGCGGGGGTAGCGTACTCCTGAGCGGTGCTGAGACCGTTCTTGAAGCAGTCCTCCATGATCTTCTTCAGGCGGCTATCAACCTCCTCAGTGGTCCAGCGGACACGGGCAGAGTTCTGAGCCATCTCCAGACCGGAGACAGCGACACCACCAGCATTAGCGGCCTTACCGGGAGCGTACCAAATGGCGGCGCCGCCCTGGCTAGCCTCACGGTGGGCCTCGAAGACATCGATAGCCTCCTGGGTGGAACCCATGTTGGAGCCCTCGGCGATGAACTTGCAGCCAGCGGCGATCAGAGCCTTGGCCTCGGCACCGGAGACCTCGTTCTGGGTAGCGGAGGGGAGAGCGACGTCGATACGGCCGACGATGTTGGTCCAGGGGCGGGCATTGGGGATGTACTTGAACTTGGTGCTGAAGGGGGCCTTGCCAGCGAGCTCGGAGATCTGCTTACGCTCAACCTTGATGGCGGCGATGGCGTTGATCTCCTCGGGGGTGAAAGAGCCCTCCTCGCCGTGGAGGACGAGGGCACCCTGAGAGTCGGACAGGGAGACGACGGAACCGCCGAGCTCGATGACCTTCAGGGCAGCGTACTGGGCGACGTTGCCGGAACCGGAGATGCCGACGCGCTTGCCGGCGAAAGACTCCTTGCCGTTGGTGGCGTGCTTGATCATGTGCTCGACGTAGTAGACGACACCGTAGCCGGTGGCCTCGGGACGGATGAGAGAGCCGCCCCAGCTGCCGCCCTTACCGGTGAGAACACCCTCCCACTGGTTGCGGATCTTCTTGTACTGGCCGAACATGAAGCCGACCTCACGGCCGGTCACACCGATGTCACCGGCAGGGACGTCAGTGTCCTGACCGATGTGCTTGCACAGCTCGGTCATGAAGGAGACACAGAAGCGGCGAATCTCGTTGTCGGACTTGCCCTTGGGGTCGAAGTCGGAGCCACCCTTGCCACCACCCATGTTCAGGCCGGTCAGGGCATTCTTGAAGATCTGCTCGAAGCCGAGGAACTTCAGGATGGACAGGTTAACCGAGGGGTGGAAGCGGAGACCGCCCTTGTAGGGGCCGAGAGCGGAGTTGAACTGAACGCGGAAACCGCGGTTGATTTGGACCTTTTTTGGTTGTCAGCGAATTGAACTTTTTTTTTTATTATTCTTTTTGGGCGGGAATTCAACTTACCTGACCCTTGTCATCCTCCCAGACGACGCGGAACTGGACAATGCGCTCGGGCACGGAGACGACCTGGAGGGCCTTGCGGTACTCAGGCTTCTTCTGGAAAAGAGTGGAGTTCTCGAGGGTCGAAGCGAGCTCTGTTCGGGCGAAATGATTAGCTGGGCCGCTTGCCGAAGAACCACTTGCCGAAAATGCCGGGAATAAAAAATTAAATCGGGAGGAACCCGAGAATGACACGGAGCACGAAGTGTCTCGTGAACGGCATTTGGAGGGGCACATTGAAGAGGCATAGTATAGAAGACTTACCCTTGTAGGCCTGCTCGAACTCGGGCTCACTGGGGAGGTTCTGGGCGGTCATTTTGCAAATAAATTTACTCTGCTGGAGGGATAGAATACAAGGGAATAATGGATATTAATCAAGAACGCTAAGGAGTAGCAGACTTGAGGGGCAGAGGATGGGATGAGAAGGAGAAAAGTCTACATGGGAGGGTACAACAGTTATATACGAGTAGGCGGGGGGAGAACCAGGAGCCGGAGTCGGACGATGAAGTCCGGACAACGTGGACGGGGAAAAATGGAGACAGAGGATGGTTCAAGTCCAAAAAGGGTCTTCCAGGGTAGGTAGGGACGGTAGCACAAGGGTGTAATTCGGCTTGAAAGGATGAAGCCCAATAGTTTCCGTGGGATGAATGTCCGAAGTTCGGGGCCCACAGAGTAAATTTATCTTATGCTTTAAGGTCACAGATTGCTTATCTACGGTGGCGGCGTTAGGGTTTTCCCGTTCGGGTCCTAGATTTTCCGTACTCGTTCCTACTCGTTCCGTCTTAATTTCGTCTTGATTTCGTCGCTGATGGCCTGCAATTTCCTGAACCGGGTCGGGTTCAAGCTGTATGGTGTAGATTGACCTCAAGCTAATGTAACGTAGACAAGCTAATGTAACGTAGAGCTGAGAGAGCACAGAATGTCATAAGAGGATTCGAAGGTGCATGTTGCAATGATATTCCAGACCACGTGAATGTCCGATCATTCCCTGAATGAAACTTGAATCCGCCACCAGCTTCCTCCTCTGTCAGCTGACTTAATCACGTGACACACTGCAGGAGCACGGAGCTAGTCCCAATACGGTAAATGGCCCACCACCTTATCTGATTCCTGGGTTTCTTTTTTTCAATCGCTTTGACTCACAGGAACTCTACACTGGTCGACATGTTTATCAGTCCCTCCACCCTCCACCCTCTCCATTTTTCTGCTACCCGGCCGAAGCAATGATACGCACACCGGCTCTCCATATTCGGCTCTGAATTCCCCCACCGCGGGGCATTAGGAAACTTGAAATAAAGGTGGGGGTGAGGGGTTGATGGAGGGGTTGATGTCGGGGTAGAAGTCCGCGAGGGAACACTGACCAGTAGCCCTATTTCATAATGTATTCTACTATGTAGTTAATGTTCATACCAATTTTCGTACACTCTATCCTTTATACCTTGGTACTAGATCCGAACCTGACTCGGGCAACCACGGTCTAGCATACGGCGCCAACACAATTCCCAAGTCTCGACGGTCCCCGGGTCAGGCACGGCTCTGTCAAATGCCAAGGCTCCATCAACTCTATTTGCTGTGGCCCGATCGTCGGCAAACTTCCCGCGGAAGCATACATATGTACCCTGGGGACGCCATCAGCCCACAGTCCATCAGACAAAATTGGTTATTGGTGGCGGCAGCATCCAGATCATCCATTTTCTTGCCACCGATGATCTGCTAGCCTTCCGCTTTCCCAGTATTGGGCCGCTCAACCCCTCATCGCTGGCCGCTCATCCAGGCCCAAAAATCAGACGGTTATTCTTGCATAACTCTCTCCAACGAACTCTCTCCAACGCATGATGGGATGGCACGGGAAAGCCTACCAGACATTGGGTGTTGCCCTTGAGTGTTGCTTTCATTAATGTGTCCTTCTGTAGACGTCGCCTCTGGAATCCAATTACAGGATGAGTATATCTGTATACACCAAAATAACCACCCACCAACAGTCTCAGACAATCGCATCCGAAAACGGAGACAGAGACATGCATATGTCAGCTCCACTCACCAAATACATAGCCTAAACAGATGGTGGGGCTCCCCGTAAAAAGACAACGAGCTCCGATATAGATCCGAAACAATTAAGCTTCTGGGTTTTGCTGGCTAAAGCAGCTAGTTACTCGGCTCCCGCTAGTCTATGCATAGCGCATGCATCGGCATGTGGAATATCTTATCGATCTCCGAGAACCGATTCCGGCTTGCCAGGGTTATAGCCTTGAGGTTCTGATTGTGGAGATATGTGGAATAAAAATGACGACTTAGTGTATGAAATGAGAACCCAACGTCTCTTGTCTGCATATTCTTGTGATCTATCATTCCCTCGAGAACAGTTTTCTATGAGAAACGCATACAAACCAGTTTTCATGGTAACCTTGGAACTTGGTGATCACCCAAGAAAAAACCAAGAATCGAAAGAAATGAGCAGCAGCCTGTACGACTACATATGTATTATAATTCAGGCGGGTTTTAATAACCTCATGCATGCAGAACGGCGGTTCAAAGCCGAAATATCTTGATGCCCCAAGGGAAGGGCAATCACGGCATCAAATTTCAAGACTAATTGTACCAAGCTGCTCGCTGCATAGCGTCACATGAGCCGTTATTCCAACCCAGCTCAAGTACTTTGAGCCTATATTTCGCGCATTTGTATCTTCTCTCCGATTCTTGTGGCCTTGTTACCTGGACACCGACAGAAGCCCTGGTGGTGATTTCAACTTCTATTATAGATTTCTGGCTTGTACCATAAGATATGCTCAGTTGCCGGGGCCATCCAACAACCACTGCGTGCATCAAGAAGAATAATATCTGAATGAAATAAAACCATTCCAGGTTCACGGCTTAATTACTTTTCAACTAGAGCGCAGAGATATGAGCTTCACCAAAACACAGAGATGAAAGACCCCTAGACCACTCATCCACCGAAAGCATGCTCGAGAGCATGCTCGATTTAGAATTTACCGACGCATTTCCAGACGACTTTTGAGACTAAAGATCCTGTCATTCAAAAAAGTCAATCTTAGTGAACCACAAAAATTCTAAAATTTCAATACTCCTTCCTCTACCCCAACAACGACCAAGCCTAGCCTAGCGCCCGAATCACCCCATAACCTAAGCCAGCATAACCAAAAACCGGATAAACATCGAACTCTATCGAAATCGAAAATGATCCATCAACTACAGTGCACACCCATCCTAATCCATCCCACTCAGCCACAGTGGCTAGTGCACTAAAGGGCATCGGCGGTCTCCGTATACACCGACCGCGCGAATAAAATGGAACACCATTCGCAATTTCCCATCAGCTCGACCCGGCTGACAACATATTACTTTACTCGAGATCTGCATGTTTGCTTACGAGATGGCTCTTCCCGCGGTGGCGAAGGGGAAGGTAAGTGGAATGAATAACCGACTAACTCTAGTTAACTATAACGACTACAGGAGATATATGGCGTATACGACTGAAGAACTGTGGAGGAACTCTTTTATTCCATGCACCTACCAAGTCGGACAGTGCGATTATGAGGAAATAACTGACAGGTCATATTTCGGGAGGGATGTTGAGATGATAGGCGGTGATTTGGAATACTGGGTATGAAGAGGCTCCACTGGAGATGCCATGCCGTATGAACGACGGGGCAGATCCAAGTGATGATCTGCCGGGTGGAAGGTGGTTCCCGATGTGCGTCTACGCGGTTTTGTAGCTGGTTTGACGAATGCTAGATGTTCCATGTGGTTCCCGGCCTCGGTTCTAACAGGTGACGTGTCTGACATCAGCATATAGGTGCATATTGTTGTCATGTCTTGTTCGACACGAGGTCCAGGAGCGACCGGCAGAATATTCACGGGTTCTTAGGCGGCAGCACAGACCAGAGCGTGACCCTTCGCCGCTAGTGAAAGATGTTCAAAGTAGCGGGACCCGAGCATTGTATATTAGTATAGTCTGTACCTTGCTGAATTTTCAGTGCTTATATTCAGCAGATAATTTATGCAAGTGTGGATGCTCGTTCCGCCTCCCAATTCTTAGTGCTTTATACGAGACACGAGTTAGGTTAACTACTGGGCACTATTGCATAAGCAGGGATAGACCAATGCGCTTGGCGCCACAGGATCTACCCCAAGCTAAGGCCCTCCTGCATATCCTGGAACACGGGTCAGAGTGTATCGCGGACTTTGATTTCCGCAATGGTAATTTGACCTAACCCATGCGATAGAGTCTTTGGGAGAGTATAGTTACGTCAATTGAGAATTGGAGGCTTAGCTGCACTTTGGTTATTTTATACCGAATGAAATGCAGGTCTTGCATGACTACGATATGGGAAAGATAGTCAAACATTGCCCCGGATTATTTGTCATACCTAAGTATGGGACTGAGTGGTTCTGACTTGGTTCTGGCAAAGTGGATGTTAGAGGCGCCTTGGCAGGGCTTGCAGGTAGAAAGGGTGACAGAATGGCGGAGCCATCACTAGCCATTGTTCTGGACAAAGACGCCGCGAACCCCTAGATTTCGTGCAGCTGACAGACCCACCGCATCTCGTCTCCAGAAAAGGGGATATGCCCAAAGGATACGGAGTAATTACTGACCTTGGGCAGAGTACGAGGAATCGACACACAATCCGTAATGAATGCGATCAGCTCTCACTTTCTCATCTGAGAGACTGCGATTGGACTGAAGCCAGGGCTCCGCCTAAGGGGAAGAGTGATCACAGCTCAATGGTTGGCCCCTGCTTCGCGTCAGGGCCTTCCGTCGTGAGATCTCCGAGATCGTGTACTGTGACGCCATTCTGTGGGATCCCTGCTGATGTTGCCGCCAAATGTCGAGACGCTGAATGGCTGATCTTCCAAGGAGGGGGAATGCGGCTGGCTTTGACTCTGGGCTTGCGCACCTCATCCCGAAGAAGCTGTGGAGGATCGACAGTTCCCTCAAGTCAAGTCAAGTTCGAGTTCGACCTCGGCCCTCTGGGCGCCGCGCGATCGCAAACTAAGCTATCGGCTCCTGGGGAAGTGGGTGGGCGCCTGAGTTGTCCATTATCGCCTCTATTCTCCCTTTCCGGATTTCGGATTCAGGGGCAATACCGGCAGTGTGGGTGCATGTGTTTATGACTGTCAAGCTTGGAACTACTGTCAACCTTGAACTACTGTTAATTGAACTATAATCATTTCGTCACGGGGACGATCTCGATGTGCAGAAAGGCACATGTCAATATCTACCTAGGTAATAGTGGGGATGTCTCCGTGGTAACAGTAGTCAACGAGTGGCTCTGTGGTTCTGTTCTGCGGTCCTCGTGGACGAATTCCAATCATGACCAGGCACCTTGCAGCAAGCGTGCTCGGGTTTAGATTGACGCGTCGTCTCCCGAGAAAGTAGGTTCCGGTTCAAGGGCAGCCCCTTTTTGCCCAACCCTGATCCCGGGAATATGATTCAGGGCGGAATAAATAGAAAATAAAATGGAACGTCTGGTAAAACCGGGACATTGGGCATTGAAAGGGCCAAAAGGGGAGAGAACTGGGTGGGTAGGATTGTTATTAGAATCGACGCCGTCTTGAACTGACGGGCCAATGGGATGGATGAAGTGGACGACGAGATCTTTTAATATAAAAGATACATATGCACAACCTTGGGAGTCACCCGCTAAACAGACGCCTTGCCACGTCTGTATCCAATAGGCAGTGTATAACTAGGGCTGAATAGCTTAGCCATTACTTAGGTAGCTGGACACTATCTTCACACAAGTATGAAACCCCGAATGGATGCCCTATCTCGGACGTGCCCGACATAACTAGTTAACTATGGCCATAAAATCATAATTACAAATTCTTTCACCGTGCCTAGATCGATCCAAGTATCCACCTCTGACCCGTGGGCAGGCAGATCTGAGGGACGGACCTGGTTCTAATGATTGGCCTAAACGGATAGACCCGTTCTGATGGATCGGATTCAAAACCAAAAATACTCCAAAATACTCCGTATACTGGGAATCCACTCTCCGCACGATTTCTTTCCTTTTCTTCCTTTTCTATGAACGTTCCAGAATAAAGTTCTCTCTTTTGACCTCATATCTTCCTTCTTCTTTTGGCTCTTCTTCTCTCCGACTATGTATGTCTGCTGTTCTTTTACCTCTTAAACCCATTCATGGGTCTCTTCTCTTCTCTACCTTTGATGATTGTCATGAGTTGTCTCCCTAGATGGCCCTCTCCTGACAGATGTCCATGAATAAGCCCCAATCTGGCCGAGGAGTCGGGGCCATCAGGGACCTGTTCCGCTCTGCACCCGCGCCTTCTCCTCCCCCTTCCATCCGGCGCAAGGTCTCCGTCTTTGTGCGTCGAGGAAGGGATCTATTCTCAAAGTATCATTCCCTTCCAATCCTTTAATCCTTGTTCACTTGTTCGGGCTACCAGACGACTGTTGGGGCAAGCGGATCCAACCCCGCCGAGCAAAACCCCCCAGCAGAACGAGGCACAGTCAGAAAAGCCAGTGGTAATTAAAGAGAAAAGTCAGACTAAGACCGTGATCCAACAAGCAGACAACCAGTAGAACCCTCCAATCAACCATCTTCGTCATCGTCTCGCATGAACTCACAACACTTTGATCCGGCCATCATGATCGGCCTGAACGGCGCCTCTCCCGGGAGAACAGAAGACAACTTAGACATTTTCGAATGGTATCCGCGCTATCAGAGCTGCCAGCGCTACTTCCTGGACCAGGCACAGCACAGCGTTCCCGTCCAAGCACTGTCCGCATTCTTGAACATCCGACTACCCTTTCAGCGACAAACGAACCCAACCCCCAACTCAAACTCAACATCCACCTCATCGTCCTCCAGCTCAGCACCCCCCGGACCACCCTTCGTCTCATTGATCCCATATATCCGCCGCCTAGTCGCAACAGGAATGGATTTCCCAGGAGTTCTGCACGGCTTTTTCGGAGACGACTGGGGTAGCGGGGTAGGACCATTGCACGAGCAGGAACGACGCAACTACCTCTTCGCCGCCAAGAGCGGAGGCTGGGCAATGGTGAAGAAAGAATACGACATGCATCCATTGGAAACAATTCCATTCCTACGCCCTCTCCAAGGAGCCTTGGACGCCGAGATTGAAGCCGCCGAGCGAAGCTGGAGCGAATGGCTCGCCATGGAGGACTGGATGGTTGGACCACGAGCGCCAGACACCCTCCGCGACTCGTCCTCGCAGAACTCGCGACCTCGAAGCGCACGGTGAAAAGAAAAGACCATCTTCCCTTCTATGACATGTCTTTATCTATCTTACTTTTTGGGCACCCACAGGGTGACATGGCGTTTATTTCCTTTGTCTCATCAGCGATCATGTTTCTCTACTTCCGCGGCTCCCATCTGTATGATACAGCATTACACGAGGAATTCTCATGGCACCGAACCGAACTGGCCAGCGCATTGCAACTCCCAGCGTGCATACCCAGCGTGCATACGCAGTACGAGGAACTAATGCGCTCAAACTAGATATGGATATACTACCTATATACTCCCAATTGCAAAGAGCATGCAACCATCTCCATATGCTCGCGAGAAACTTCAAGCGGCTACTGCGAATGAAGCCTATCAATGGGCCGTAGCGGTCGAACAAAAATACGGATGTACGGAGTACTTACACACCCATACGGACACAGATATGACATGAGCAAAAAACTCAAAATCCGTGGACATCATTTCAAAAGGCAGGATAGACTGGGAAACAGAGAACGGATCTGAAGATCCCACAGCAGAAAAGGAAAGGGAACCACAAGTGGGCTTGGTTTTTCTCATCAACCCCACTAGTTTGCGCGTTTCCCATGTGGACACCCCGGATCCAATCCCAGGCTGAACCACATATGTCTGTCCCTTGGATGCGGTGTTTCCTATTACAAGCGTATTCATATTCAGTTGTGGTCCGGGATCGAATTCGCGTCCGTGTATGTCCTATTTGCACCCCTAGGGACAATGTAGCTACCTAGCTGGTGTCAGAATTTAGAACCAGGCTCATCATTCAAACCACTAACCCAATACACTCTAACATGGCCACGGATCACCACGCCAAGCGAAAAGAAAGGGGCTCATTGTAAAAGGGATTAAAGTCATAAAGAAGTGGCGTAGCTGAACTGGGGCCTTCCCACGGCGCTAACCGAGGAATTCTCCGAGATCTAGACTCAGACTCACTCTCACTTTCACTTCGTAGTCCCCTGGCCCCTGCTGTGGAATAGGTTTCCGCTCTGTAACCGTTCTCGTATATCCACACCTTCCCTGGCTGGTTGGACTTAATTTGGTTCTCTAAAACATACAGTACCATAGTTCAACCTTGAAACGTCTATCAATGGATTCATTCTGATGTGCAGCTCTAGCCACGGGATCGTGCATGTATCCTCTCGATCGGTACATACACTAGAAGTACTGTAAATCTCACTAAGATCTACCTTTCTCTATACGTTGTGGCGAACAACGGTGAAATAAAAGCGGAAGCGGAACAGACACGGCTGAATCTTGGGTCGAGGCTCCATCGACTCCATTCATCCTGTAACGGTTCCAGTTATCGGAAGACGAGCGCAGCCCTAAGTGGATCTCTTTTCCACGGGTGTGTCTGGTTGGGAAATGGTGGGTTGGTGGGGATCGTTCGGGACGTGCGAACGCTTCCTATTTAGGAATGCACTTTCCTTTTTTACGTTCATAGCGAGATTAGGTGCAATTTGTGGTGACGGAGAATGCTGTACGTCATACACTGAATGTTGAGACTTTCCACGTGCGGGGTGGGGACCTAGCCGGCTTGATTGGTTTGAACTCATAGCAACCAGTCCATCTATTATAGCTGGATGCTATTAGGGCTGCAATACAGCGCTATAGAAGTACTTCAGCTTAGAGCTTAATTGAAGGTTCTAAGTGAGATTGAGTATCAATATTAGATTAACCGGGCTCAATGATGATCATTGTTAGTATACTATGTGCAATCATATCAACCTTTCAACCACCAGACGCCAACGCTAGATGTTAAACAAGGTCGACCACCCAAGATATACAGAACTCAGGTATTGATTGAATTCAAGCCGAAATATAAGGTCATCAACAGAACTAAGTGGTATATGCAGGTAGGGTATTTAAAAAGTCATAATCATGTCGTCGTTTCACGGTGACCGATCGGAGAGGTCTTCTGTCTTGAAGACGTTTCCGATGAGTCGCCGTCAGAGCAGGATTGCGAGATCCAGTTCCCGATGCTGCGGTACTGTGGCGGATGTGTCTCGCCCGGCATTGGAAGGTCGGGCATGAGGTCTGGGTCGGAGGCTAGACTTCTTCGACGGGAAAAGACCCCGCCTATGGATGGGTTCTCTTTCTTGCGCTGAACGGTATGGACCGGGGCGCGGCGGCGTCGGGGCCGACGGAGGTACTCATTTGGTACTGGGTCGACTTGTTTCTTCGCGGCGGTGACTAGGTTGAGGTATAGTGGGAAGATAGCACCCGCAGAGAAAAGCGCCACTAGGACGCAGAATGAGTACGAGTTGCCGTGGGAGAGGTACGCGGCGTACTCGGCAAAAGGGAAGTAGGTACCGCCACTCACTGCCACGGTGAGTAGGGTGGCGGCAGTCTTTGTGTGTCGAGCGGTGCCGCGGAGGGATATGGCGAAGATGATGCTGAAGACGCCGCTTTCAAAGAAGTAGACCATCATTGCCATGGCGACGGCGGCCGAGCCGGTTGTTTTCATGCAGAGAATGGCGAAGACGATCATGCCAATGTAGGAGACCAGTAGGATCCAGCGTGGTTTCAAGAACCACTGCGTGAAGGCGGCGATGAAGCGGCCGACGGCGAATACCGTGTGACCAATGGTCAGGAAATCGAATGGACTGAGCGAGGTAGCCTGGTTTGAATTCATGACGAAGCCTTCAAGGCTGACCGAGAGGACTTCCTGTCCAGCCACGTAGAAAAACTGTGACCAGACACCCAGAGCAAGGGTCAGCCAGACCACGGGAATGCCGAATACCTTGGTCATATTGTCTTCTCGGCGATGATTTGCTAGTTCTTCCAGGTCTTCGTCGGACGCTTCGGGGATTGGCAGGTAGTAAAAGGCGACAGCCAAGAGCACGTCGAAGAGGGCGATGCCAAGGTATGTCCATTGGACATCTACCAGCGAGGCGACATCTTGAACACCCTTGAAGAGAACTTTCTTTGCAAGTAGAGGTGACACGACACTGCCAATGGCCTGTACACCTTGGGAGATGTTGAGTCGAATCTCAGAGTTCTCCAGTGGTCCGCAGAGAGCGATGAAAGGATTAGCCGCGGTCTCGAGGACAGCAAGACCAAAGCCCACGATGAAATTCGAGACTGTGAATGCGGCGACGGATGTGAGGACAGCGGATGGCCAGAACACCAGGGCTCCACAGGCATAGATGCAAAGTCCAGTAATAAAGGCGGACTTGAACCCCCAAACCTTCAAGACTGGTCTGCCGACAAGCAGAGGACCGACCGCATAGCCGCCAAAGTAGGCGCCGTGGAGACCTAGTGAATGCCACGAATCCAGGTAGACCACGATCTGAAACTGGGTATTGAGGACGTCAAGCAAGCCATACGCGAAACCCCACAAGAAGAACAGGAGAGTAGTCAATGCGATTGGTGCAATGGACTCTCTGTTGTTCAACTTGAGCATACTTTCTGGATTCTTCATGTTGACGAAATCGAAGAACCTAGTGTCAGGAGGATAGCCGGATGTCGTGGTATGGGTGTAGGCCTCCGCATTGGAGGGATCTGACTCTGGGCCATCTAAGAAATCCATCATACTAATAGGTACATCCGGCTCTTGTCGCTCGGTCATGCTTTCATCCCTGGTTTGCGAAGGTTTGCTTCCGTTGCTGTCTGCAGGCGATGGGCCGTCTGGGATAGCAGCTGCTGGAGGCAAAGCGACCGGGCTTTCTCCTGTTGCATAGTTGTTTTGTGGACCAGTCCGAGTGCCGTCGGTGTCTCTGATCAACTTGGGCACAAGACGAGCGACGAGAGGCTTGAGGCTCGGGACACAGCCGCATATTATAGAGACGTTGACTTCGACAACTGACCACATGAATGAGAGCGATGCATACCCTGCGAATCTCATGGAATTAGCTCAATTCACGCCGGGAATAACCAAACAGATCCATCGTACAACTAAAGTCTGCGCCGCCCGCATTCTGTAGATGAATTGCCTTCAGAGCCAACGAACGAGAGGTTGCAGCTTCTTGGAGGAAAGCAATCCGAATCACATCGACAACGGCAACGAAGAAACCGAAGCTGAACGTAATGACCAGAATCCATTTTTGCTTGTATGGAAGCCGCATCCGCGTCAGGATTGGCATAGGGAGAAACAGGATCGCCAGGTCGGTGACGATATTAACGGGGGACGAGGAGAGGTAGAGCGTGACGATGTCGATACAATGTGCATAAGGGCGGACCGTTGAGAAGAAGGCTGCTGATATCGGGTGACACTGAAAGACATTGAGCATTGTCAAGGCAAAGCCCGCCGCATTGACAACGGCCAGGGTGATATAGTTGGCCCATCGAAAGACTTTCCGGTTGCGCGTCAAGGTCAAGTAGAACACGAGGATCGACGTTTTGACGGCCATAAGCGCCGGGTTCTAATCCAGTCAGCATGTGACCAAGTGTATCCTATGTATCCGGGAGAAACTCACGTAGAGCACGGTGAAGGCATAGTTGGCCTTGTTGAGGGCGCCGTCGTCTTCGGGCAGGATGTCGCGCGCATGCAGACCGAGACCGTACTTGGTCGCGTAGAACAGCGAGAAGGAAAAGCCAAAGTCAATTACCTAGTGTGTATTAGCCAACGATCCAAAGTGCAATTGACCCGGCGCATTCGATGCCAGTCACTCCGCTCTCCAACCCCGGCAACATGCAGGGTCCACGCCGGAAAAATCCCACATACCCATGCGACCAACATCAACCAGTCGTGTAACCCGACCTTACGGACAACAAAGATGCGCGAGACGAACCGTAGGGCGACGAAGACGCTAGCGATGACGAAGAATATGATTGAGACAGCGAGGGTGACGGGTCGGCGAGTCTCCATCTTGACCGGGCGCGCACCGCCGCGGCGGCGAGCAGCTATGGTCGTAGGTCTCGAATGTAGCGTCGATGAGACAAGACCGGGCTAATGCGTCCTTGTAGGAGGAGTCGGGTGCGGGTCGCAAAGCTCCATTGTCTTGTGCCTTGTGGGGAGAAGATAACCAGTGGGTTGGCGAATCCGGGGTAAGAAGGACTGAGGTGAGACCAAGGTTCGAATAGGGGTTAAATAACTTAGTCGAGTCGAGTCGAAGGAAGTGATTCATAGGTAATTTGAGGATCAACTGATCGAAAGAGGGAAATGGGAAAATGCTCGTATTTGGAGGCGAAGTCATCAAGCGTCATTGGTGCCCCGCGATCGGAAAGGCCGTTTTCAACCGTTGACCGTTGACCGCTACACTTGTTTTCGTGTCAATTTCTATCTACTATGTGCTCTGTAGTTGATGTATCCTTTTATTCTACACTATGAATTGACTTTTACTATTCTACACCACTCTACTGCTTCCCCTAAATGGTAAATTATATGGTCGCACAGTGCTGCGCCTTGCGGAATACTTTCAGGCAGGTCAATATCGAGCATTTCTGCGCTTCCATATACCCGAACTATGTCGGTGACGATGTACGTGGCTACGTCCTAGTCTCCGTTCTGAATGATCACCCCGGACAGCTAAGACACACTTAGTACACTTATGTACCCAAATCCCTTGCGTGATTTTTCCTCACTGACACTATGATGCACTTGATATACTGCTTTGCACAATATTCACTTCCAATGTCTACGTTTACATCAATACTCTCAATAAACACAGTCTACTCTACATACCTCAAGGAACAAAGCTGACAAATACCGATCTGATATCCCCCACAGCATATCATGCAGCCCATGAGCTTGGCGTGTCAGCTTGGCAACTCGCGATGTCCCTCGCTCGCCCAGCCTACATAGAATTCTGCTGAATCATAAACACGGAATCTATGGTCTCCATTTCTATGAAAAGAATAGCTCGAGCTATTTCCTCTAAACAGTAGTTGCTACTCCATACTCGTACATTCATCTATACATTATGTCTAGAGCTCAAGCTAGTATGTAGAGCCTGGACCAATGGGTAAAACTTAAAGCATCCCCCTGTCTATCATAGCAGCGAGATCATCCATCATGAACTCCCTAAGCTCCATGCCAAATAGTGAGACCAAAATCACCAGCTGGTGGCGAGCCACGGACCCACGGTTACTCGGCGTCGGAGGAAAGGTAGCTGTTGGGTCCTCGGCTCCAAGTAAGGTCAGTTGTCTACCCTAAGGGATGAAGTCTAGCCATTCGCGAATGCATGACTTCTCAGACTCGCGCTTCCATGGTATCTCGTGTTTCACGTCGTTGTCCGGGATGGCCGTTCTCCCAAAGGTCATGTTTGTAAAATCAGCTATCAGTTCCTATATCCTAGGTACTAAACTGGGGTTCTTCACCTGCCTCATGCTACACAACGATACTGTGGAAATCGCCGTCGGCAGGGGTATGACCTTGATGACTCATATGTCCCAGTATAGAAATAGCTTGACTGCCCTTTCTGTTGCGACTAGGATACCCCTGCCGACGGCGATTTCCGCAGTATCGTTGTGTGCTTTCACGTCTCCTACCCGAGAGGGGAGAATGGAGATGTTCTCTGATTGTAGGTCTAGCTGTGAGCCGCATACGGTCAAGACAGCTCCTTCGACAACAACACAAATCTTATCATCAACGTGAACATCCCATTTCCACAAGCTAAGTCCATACTGGTAGAAACATCCCACCCCGAAATTCGTGTATCTGCTTTAGTACCACCGAGCGCAGCAGTAAGGGAAACATGGAGTGTCACCCGCTCAGTTATGGATGTCAGAACAGAGAGGTAGGAAGTATGGTGTGTCATTGTAATAGCAGAACGAGATAACTGGATATGGAGAAAGGAAAGAGGGAGAGGGAGAGAAACAGAAAGATATATGCACCGATAGATTCATTAATGCCTTGGGTGCAGGCGTCTAGTGCAGACCTACAGTGAGTAGTGGTTGGTCAGAACCTCCTCTCCCTACTGTAGCTACTAATCGATCAAGATCCCCTCTGACAGTGACAAACAACTTCTCAAGACAAACAACTCCTTAGCTTCTCAACCTACTCTCAAGTCATGCAAATAACCCTTCTGCACAATGACATCATTTCATTGCCAGCGGTGTAATACACCTGAATCCCAGATCCCTGTATAGCGAGCATCGGGGCTGAGAGCCGTCGCAGCGGGACCTGCATTGGCATATATGGTAGGTGATGGCTACGTAGCGCCATTTGGAGGATACTTATGCATTTTTGCCCGGTGAATCTAGCGGGCTATTGCCTGTACCTGCAATAAAGTCAGAATTGTTGCTATAGTGTTCTAGGATGTCGGATCTAGCGGTGTGGAGTTTCAACCCGATTTACGAAAATCCTTATATTCTAGATAGATGATTCTGTAGACGTTTACTGGTTCTTTCTAGTTAAGGATTGATTTGGGTTATTCACATACTATTTTCACGTACTATTAACATGACTTAACTTTTCGAGTGAAATTTACCTAGAATGCTTCGAGTGTACCTAGTATGCCCTTAGCATTACAAGATGCTCTCGGCTTCGCCTATAGAAAGATCCAACCCCACTAGGCAACCTCGGTAGTAAGGGGTACCTTGATTACTGAGCCTGATATCTACATCACTGTCACTTCGAGACATACCTTGATAGGTTGGAGAAGTACCACCACGTCAGCTAGACCCTCAAAACAAACCGACCATAGCTAAACACAATAGCATAGTAAGATAAAAAGTACGTCGCATTCGGACTAACTAGTTACGTGGAACGATGTTAGTTTGTCATCTACAGTACATGCACAAACAAACCCTGCTCTGCGTGACAAGCCGCAAACCACACCGCTAAACGCCCATCCCAGCCTCCACGGCGCTTACTGGCAGCCTCGGGGCCATGCAGATAAAGCACAGCGATCCCCGCATTAAAGTGCACTAGAATTAGAAATGCAAGGCCAGTAGACCCGGTAATGGTGCAACCCTTCTTCATTCTTACAACAAACATTACAAATTACAGACGTAAGAATATGAAGATGATGTTGAATGAAAGGAATGTCAATATCCATTGCAAAGCAGTGGTATCAGATATCATAAAGTCGTGCTGGCTAAATAGAGACCGAGACTAAGACCAGCCTAGTCGGGTCTGTATATGCAGTAAAGAATGCCAACTGTCTACCAAGACAAGAGAAATGTTCAACCTAAACATCGAGTCTCAAGGTTGTATAAAAGGGCCCAAAGTTGGGAATGAAGTGTAAAAATGCAAAAAATGTAAAAAAATAACAGGAATGACTGATCATGCTTTCACACAGTACTGGTATCCCAGCCAGAGATTTGAGCATGCGGTGTCCAGGCCTGGGTTTAGGCTTTGGAAGGTGACCTTGTCAATGCCGAAGAGGCTGTCGACATAGTCGCAGAATTCACCGGCTGTTATGGTTGTGTACTGTTGGCAGGATGTGGCGGCGTGTGGGTAGATTGGTGCGCCTGCCGGGGCTGCGCTGGAGGTGGCGGCGGGAACGGGAGCCACGGTCGTGGGCTGAGCGGTGGGGGTTGCGACAGCTGGGGTGGAAGTAGCCACGCTGGTGGGAGCGGTCGAAGTGGTTGGCTCAGGGGTAGCGCTGGAGGTAGCGCTTGAGGTAGCGCTTGAGGTAGCGCTTGAGGTAGCGCTTGAGGTAGCGCTTGAGGAGCTGGAGCTGGAGCTGCCAGAGTCGCTGCTGTCAGAGGAAGATTGGCCACTCCAGTTGCTGCCAGTCAGGCTGGAGATGAGGCCGGAGGAGCACTTGCTAGCTCCATTGGACCAGCCCAGGAGACGGTTGGTGATGTCCGAAACGTAGCAGGGAGTCGCGATACCCGCACCCAGGTTACCGTTCGAGGCAACCGATCCAGAGTTGTAGCAGCGGGCGGCCTTGTAGTAGTTGGTCACATCATTGGCACCACCGTATTGATCGAGGCACTGCTTGAGCCCACCGCCAGCAGAAGTACCCGAGGCACCGTCTTCGATCATCTGTTGGATCTGGGACTTGGGGCAGGGAGTCTGGGGGTTTCCGTCATTGCAGGTACCAGTTCCGTCGTGGCTCTGCATCAGACCAGGGTTGTTGACACCGTAGTTGGTAGTACGGACACGGACACAACCGTTGCTCTCCTGCATAACGATAGCCAGGATGAAACGGGAATCCACACCGCTTGATTCAGCGACGGAGCTGATGGCGCTCTTGATGTCGTCGATCTCCTCGTCGGTGTTGTTCTCCACGTCCCATTGAGCACAGCTCGATTTCATGGTATCGCGGTTGTTCTCGAACATCTCGTCGAAGCTTGTGATCCATTGTTCCAGCGAGGGCCAGCCGTCCGACACCAAACCGTTACCGCCGAAAATTGCAGAGTACAAGTTGCTGCTGCGTCCATTGAGAGAGTGAGTGGACACTGTATCTTTCGACTCGCTGTAGAGAGAGGATGGTACTGGAGCCCCAAAAATGAGGGGGAGGCTGCCAGCAGCCAGAAGCTGGATTAAGAAGGTTAGCATAGTGATATAGATCAGTAGGGAGGTATCAGCGTACGAGTGGAAGGGTGAACATTTTGCTGTATAAGGAGTGCCCAGCACAAAGAGAGTGACAGAGAAGACTTGCTTAAAGAAAGAAAAAGAAGATTATCCCTGTGGTATATAAATACAGGTCATAGTGGGGAGACACCAAGCTCATCGGGTAATTCCATAGGAATATCCAGGAACACAGTTTTTACGGTGCAGGGGACCGCGTAACGGTCCAATAGACAGACATTCGGCACCTTGCGTTGCATAGGATGAAACACCCTAAACACCCTACTCTAGGGGAGAGTCCACTTGAAAGGAACGGGATCCTTTGGAACTGCCCCCGAGGGCAAAGATGGGCGGGGTCAGTGGTTACAGGTGGACCCGGTGAGGGATCATTAGGGGATTGAGATGCTGATTTGATCGCGATGGTGGACATCGTGGCCTTGCATGCGATGGATCCTTTTGCGGGGAAGCTGATTGGGTCAGTGTCTTGATCATCGGTCAGCCATCCATGGCCTCCTTTTGGGCCTTTGTACTGTGAGGTTTGCTTTACTTTGGGTTGGATTACATGTTACAAGTCATTGTGATAGCGAGTTAGATTGCGCGCGACGTGTATATTGTTTTTTAAATTGTCAGGGTTCTTTGGGTGTGTATCACGGGATACAGTACCTATGTACCTGTTCGGTGGGTCTTTCCAAGGTTCACTGAAGCCTAAAGCCGATGCCTGAAAGGGTCAAAAGGTTTGAGACTTGGCTTCCCTAAGGACCGAGGCTGAACTGGATGCGACATATACTTACTCCCTACTCCATACTGGTGGCTGTGTCTATTTTCTATCCTAGGTGGCTTGGTACATAATTTATACGGAGTACTCCGTACTTGACTCGAAATTCAAGACATCGCCTCACACTAGTGCATCCTTTTCGGAATAAACATAGAGAGGCGCAGACCAGCCACAAAAACGAAGCTTTACTCCGTTCACCAAACCTTGGAACCAGCCTCGGGAAGGAATTGCTGGCCTGTGGGGCGGACGGCCCCGTAGTCTGTACTTGGCCGCCATCTGCGTTGTAGGTGAGATCCGTCACCCTCTCCTATGTATTATGCTCACTATCAAACCTGGAGATCGGCCAAGATCAACCACGGATCAACAGGGGAACCATCACATCCATCCCCTAGGAGCAATAAAATCCAATATAGTTCCATGTCGCAGGAAGTATGAGGTTATAGCCACCGACACCAAATCTCACATCAAATCACTATTCAATTTAACTTCCCTATTGATCTACTGCGTAGTCAAGAATCAAAAATAATGACAAAAGTACAGTTAGCGATAGACACCTTCCGAGCAGCTCTCTCAAAGTACGATCCAAAACCCGAAAACAAACGAAACAAAATCCGACCTATCGAAGCAATTGCCTTATTCCTCAACCCACCAACTCCAACCCGGCCCAGCCCAGCCCAGCTCCCAAGTCCGCCTAACATCATCATGGGCGTTGGAATAGGGAACCTCGTAACATCCAACCCCTCGCCAGCTCCAACACTGTAACAATCTACAAGCACCCGAACCCGGTGAAGCAAACACTGTACCATACCACAGTACCACTGACAAGTAATAGGTAGGCGCCGATATCCAAATCTTCTCTAAGGTAACCCGCCTCAGCAGACTGCCTAGACCCGTGAAGAAATACATCACAGAGCCAGACAATCACGGAAATCTAGGCATGTGACCGGTCTGACGCGACTTATCCCTAATTTGCGCGAGACGTTTAGGGCGCCGTACTACGTGATAGCGAGCATTTCCCCGAGGCATTATATCGCGCTGGATCTAGTGTGACGTTAAGCTCGCGGTGAGGGTCATTGGGTATGTTGAGAGAACTGGCATTGTTCTTGGGCATGGGGATTAAGTAGGCGGATTTGGTTGTTTGCTGATGGTGTAGTTCTTCGAATGTGTTGGACTGTATTACCTTTGCTACGGGGTCAAATTGGTCTCAAGACGTTGATTGAGTCGGCTCCGTTTGAACCAACAGGAGTGCGTCGAGTGACGGTGGACGTTGTATCAATGCCGATCCGGAGATCTCTTGTTTGTTTGATCGGCCGAATCTGGATGTTTGGTATGTCTGTTCAAAAAACGCTTAAACTAATACCATGATTAGGATTGGCGACCGAAGCATGTCATGTCGTATACTATCGGGAGAAGTCGTTCAACGTGGTACTTTCGCATCTATTACACAGACCCTTCGACTTGGGATCAGACGACGGCGCTAGGTGACGGAGTGTTGTTTCAATGATGGAACACAAAGTGTGATGGTAAACGCGATATGTTTCTTGTCTGATTGTGTACCAGGTTTAAAAGATCATCAGCATGATCAAGAAGAGCGTTAAGTGGCTAGCCGTTAGTGGCACGCCCTTGGCTAGGTTCAGACCGAATCGTTATACTAGCCTATGCAGCATACATTATGCTGCTATACATATCAAAGGGTAAGTGGCAGACTCTCACTATACGCTCTCTTTCTAACTAATAGGGAATAGGTGCGGTAATGCCCGTACAGAGTAGAAGATATGCATTTCAAAAGTCAACACGCAATAACCAAGCACTCAACATCTTTAAGCAGGCCCGTATTAACAGAGCGGAGATACAAGAAGCAAAGACTTTTATACAGAAAGCTACGGTATTTCGCTGGTAGGCCGCTTTAACAAGCTCGCGACACGGCATACATAATATGCGGAGTAGGTGCCATCTGAACCATAAGAGGGTGAGCGTGCACCAGAGAACTATAATAGGCCCAGTGGGTGTATTGTAGTACATCACAGGCCTAGACATAGGCTGAGAAGAAGGCGGGGGCAGGCGGTTTGCCAGATATGGCCAGGCAAAGCCTACCGGCTATAGAGCCGGAGACGAGGTGAATCGTTTAGCCACAGTCCAAACTGTGGAGTGATCCGGCGATAGATTTAGACTTATCATTGTGATATGGAGGTAGCATTTATAAGGTGCCTGATCGCCATGCCATAACATTCCCATCTCGACTGCCCTCATGTCAGGATCGGAAATTACATCTCGCAATTGCAACGCGATCCCTTAGGCTGGGTGCCACGGGATTCTCAGGGTTTCGACACGTAGGCCATAGGGCTGTTGTAGCGGAGATTAGGGATCTAAGCGCTATAGTCGAAGATAATATTTCTGGGGTGGAGGAATGAAGCGGTGTAGGTGGTAGTGTGTTGTTTGATTGTTTCGTATCTTTCAGACTGTTTTGCGGAGTGTTGGGACTCTTGGCGGTGAGTTTTCTTTCCTTTCGTTTAGATTGGATATGGCTAGGTGTAGGTATTGGGGCTGGGTCCGGTGTATCTTGTGCCTGTGCACACGATGGGGAATAGTGTTGTGAGTGATGTGGAGTACTGAGTAGGCCGTGCTAACAGATCGGGTGTAGATCGGGTCGTAGGAACTGCATGATCTGCGTAGAATGTAACTCGTATCAAATGTGGAGATTTTGTTCTTTGTCTATTTAGCTCTTGGAGTCAAAATCAAGAAATTACTCCGTTGTCCTAGTCCTAGTCCTAAATGGATACCTCGGCATTAACCCAGCATAGACACAGCTTTAAGGGGTAAGCTCAAAAGTAGGAATAGGCAATAGGCAGTAGGCAGACATGAGCTTTGAGTGGATCAGCAAGTATAGCCCGAACGGAGCTCGGCCCCTTTTCGACGTGCTAATTTCAGTATGCCAGATGCGAGTCTGACGTGTCTCATATGTCTCAGACAGCTGAGCTATCTTACGGATACAAAATAGTGAAGAACGAACTTGATTCAAATTGCATTCAAACTGGAAGCAGCCAAAACCCGATTCCAATCGCCGTGCATTGCATCATTCTTTTCTCCATTTCACATAAGCATGGTCTCGTAGGAATCATCACTCCCCACAGGATGAGACATGCTTCAAGACATTCTTGACATGCTCACCGCAGTACAGAAGAAAGGGGGAGGCGGGAGGCAGATGGGTAGCATCGCGGGTAGTATTGACGCAAGTCTCCGGGGAGAAAAGTAAATTCTATGGACAGGAAAAGTTCGTAAAAGCGCAACCCACTGGGCGCACGGATAAAAAGGGTTTCATAAGAGAGTGGAAGAAGGATAAAAAAGGGCCCGAGGATGGGAAAGAAGTGAAGATAAAGCAGGGAAATAGTCATCGAGACCATAAGAGATACGTGAGACTTGGCCAATCTACCAGAGATCGACCCTTAATTTTCATAGGAACCAGAAACTCCGAAGCAATGCGCACGATCGACGTGGGCGAGGATTTTAGTTGATGTACCACTTGGCACCGTCTAGACGGCCCTCGGAGAAGGAAGCGAAGGAACTGAAGAGAGCGCGGGACAGGTCGACGGAGGTATCGTCACAGCCCATGCACTTGTCGACGACCTTGCCGGTCTGGGTGACGCCGTTGTACTCGATGGTGACGGACTTGCCGCAGTCGCTGTCGCTCATGATACCGTGGGGCAGTGCGAGGACGAACTCGGTCTCGCCGTCATTGGTGGTGCCGCAGGAGCTGGGGTTGGTTGAGGTGGTGGCGGTGTCGTAGTAGGTCATCTGGCCGGTGCAGGGCGAGCTCGCGTCGCAGGAGCCGCTGTAGCCGGAGCCCTGGGTGGAAGCGGTGGATCTGGCGGCAGTGCTGGTTGTGGAAGGCTCAGCAGGAGGAGGGGGGGCCTGGGTGGTCTGCTCGGTGGGAGCGGGAGCAGCGGTCGAGGTGCTGGAGGTCTCAGCCAGGGCAGCCTGAGAAGCCTGGGCAGCCTGAGCAGCAGCCTGGGAAGCTTGGGCAGCTTGAGAAGCTTGGGCAGCCTGGGAAGCCTCAGCAGCCTGGGAAGCCTCAGCAGCCTGGGAAGCCTCAGCAGCCTGAGAAGCCTCAGCAGCCTGAGAAGCCTCAGCAGCCTGAGAAGCCTGAACATCCTGGACCTGAGCAGCCTGAGTAGTCACGGTAGCAACAGCAGGAGCAGTGGTGGTCATAGGGACGACAGTAGCAGTAGCAGCAGCGAGCTGCTCGGGGTAAAGAGTGGTAGTGACATCGACGGTGGTCCAGACGACATCAGTGACGGTCTTCCACACAACGGCGCGCTTGTCCATAGGAGCAGCGAAGCCGAGGGCGGAGTAGAGAGCGCCAGCGAGAGCAATGGTCTTAGTGATAGGGGCCATTGCGAAGATTCTCTTTCAAGGAAGGTGGGTGAAGGATTGAAATACTGCACAGCAGAAAAAGAAGGATCGAAAGCACTCAAAGGAGTGTGAGTGTACAGACGAGAATGGAAAGACCGTTGATGATGGAGAAAGGAAGAAGGGGGGGGGGAGAAGGCATTAAATACGGAATGAATACTAAGTACGGGGCCATAAAAAACCATTCACTTGGTACGAAAGAACCCACTCTGTTAGTGTCCACTCGGTAGTCTCCGAGTTTAGAAAACCATTTACCCTCTACAACCTACAACCTACATCTACTACCTACATACTACCTACATACTACCTACATTCACTCTTACGAGTGTACCTGTACCTGATCGGGAGGCACCGGAGACAATACTGATTGGAAACACATGCGCCAGCTGTGCCTACAGGCTGAAACAGCCGATCCAATGAAAGCTGTAGGCTCCACCAAGAGTTGGTACCTGAAAGCCTATTCTTTTGATACCATATCCATCGTGTATTTCGCATTTCACACATACAAAGGAAGAAGCCGGTCAACCCACTACCCTAGACACCTGCAGTCGGGCTTGTGTCCGGGGAGGATCTTAAGAATCTCACTGGCCCGGTTCATTGTATAACGGCGAAATGACACCCTGCCAAATGACGCTTCTCAGCGGATTTATCTTCCCTCTGAACCGCGTTTTTCACCCCCGGTGGGTCTGTGGCTTGTGGCGGCGATTGATGAAACCTCGAATATTCGGTACGAGGTACGTAGTCCTTGGTTCTTTATTTTCAGGCTTGAGCTTCTTTTAATGACGGACCATGGTACCATGGTTATATCCGACAAGGCATCTTTGCAAAGCCAACAAGCGTGCTTGAGAGGGGAAGCCCGGTGTGACGAGGGACAGTGACGCCCTGATCGCGGGCAAACATGAAACAATCTGATCTCCAGAGCCAAAGTTCTAGACTCGACCGGGTCGCCCTAAGGACCCCGTTAGACCAATGATATAATACACAGGGCTGCATGCCCCGCCCAATCGGGATTCTGTTTGGCATGTTTTTTTTCGACTCCGCCGGTCAGTGGTATTCCACTCGGTCCATCACCCCAGAAGCAGAGGTAAGAAAATGGACTGAGAGTCGGGTCCAGCTGCGAGACATATCATAGTGGGGTATGCTGGTTCAGGTATACCGTGCCATTGAGCTCATTCCATCTCATGAATCACTTCATCGGGAAGCTAGAATGCCAGATCATACCGAATAAGCGGATCATTTCAGCTCTCACCAACCCCTAGCCATGAGCTGAGAACTCGTGGCGAAAAAGAAACTGTTATGTATGAATTCGACTGTAGTGGGGCAACGGGTACGAATAGGGCGGTTCAGTGGGCTGCAATTTTGGTGGGTTTGGTGTAAGAACGGTTCGAGGGAAAAGCAACCGCACGCTCTTGATGGTTTTGCATTCTTCCTTTCCGTATCAAAGATTGCCTGGGGTTTGTTGGAGGCTACAAGCTCTACGATAAACCTAGAGAATCTAGTGAATGTCAAGGGTCATTGAACTAACCAACATAGGAACAAAGAAATACATCAATCAACGCCAAAACCGTCACGAACAAAGGAGATAAAACCATCAAACTCATGATATAGATACATAATGCAGATCATTTAGAAAAAGGCTTAGCCCTGACACATGAGGCAGGCCTCCTTGTTCTCAATACTGCACTCCAAAACAGCCTGCGAGAAGATATCACCCGCGGGGCCATCGTCCTCAGCGGCATTCTCAGTCTTCTCTTCGGCGCCATTCGCCTCGACTGGGACGGGAACAGCAACAACGGGCTCGGCCACGGTGCGCGGGCTCTCCTGGATAGGGGCGGCGATGGCAGGGGCAGCACCGGCGCCGTTGGCACGGGGCACGGCGGAGTAGGAAGTACCAGCGGCGCCGACGGTGCGCTTCTTGAACGAGGAGTTGGCACGGGCGACGTTGGTGTCCTCGACCTTCAACGCCTCCTGGTCGACAGTGAACTGGATGGGGGCGGAGGCGGCCATGGTACGCAGATAGTACATGCCGGTCTTCAGGCCCATTTTCCAGCCAGCAAAATGCATCGAGGTGATCTTGCCCATGGTGGGCTCCTTCATGTGAATGTTAAGGGACTGCGACTGGTCGATGAAGGCACCACGGTCGGCGGCCATCTGCAGGATAGTGCGCTGGGAAATCTCCCAGACGGTCTTGTATAGGGCCTTGATGTCGGCGGGAATGTTGGGGATGTTCTGAACGGAACCACCGTCGGCGATGATGCGGTTCTTCATGTTGTCCGACCACAGACCCAGGTCGACAAGGTCCTTCAGGAGCCAGGGGTTTACAACCTGGAACTCACCAGCCAGGACACGGCGGGAGTAGATGTTCGAGGTGTAGGGCTCGAAGCACTCGTTGAAGCCCAGGATCTGACTGGTGCTGGCAGTGGGCATGGGAGCCACCAGCAGACTGTTGCGAACACCCGTCTCAGCAATCTTAGCCTTCAGAGCAGCCCAGTCCCAGAGGTCGGTAGGGGTGCGGTCCCACATGTCGTACTGCAGGATGCCCTGCGAGACGGGAGAGCCGGGGTAAGTCTCGTAAGTGCCATGCAGCTTGGCCAGATCCGAAGAGGCGGTCAGAGCACCATGGTAGATGGTCTCGAAGATCTGGATGTTCAACTGCTTGGCCTCGGGCGAATCGAAGGGCAGACGCAGAGCCAGGAAGGCATCGGCAAGACCGTTGACACCCAGGGCGATGGGGCGGTGACGCATGTTGCTCTTCTTGGCCTCGGGAACGGGGTAGTAGTTGATGTCGATGATCTTGTTCAGGTTGCGGACCAGAACCTGGACAACCTCATGCAGCTTGCCAAAGTCATACTCCCCGCGAGCAGCATCGACGAAAGTGGGAAGGGCGAGGGAAGCCAAGTTGCAAACAGCGACCTCATCAGGAGCACTGTACTCGATGATCTCAGTGCACAGGTTGGAACTGCGGATGGTACCCAGGTTCTTCTGGTTGCTCTTGCGGTTGCAAGCATCCTTGTATAGCATAAAGGGGTTACCAGTCTCGGTCTGAGCCTCGAGAATAGCGTACCAAAGCTTCTGAGCCTTGATGGTCTTGCGACCACGGCCTTCCTTCTCGTAGCGCTCATACAGAGCCTCAAACTCCTCGCCGTAGACATCGGCCAAACCGGGAGCCTCGTTGGGACAGAAAAGAGTCCAGTCACCGTTGGCCTCAACACGCTTCATGAACAAGTCGGGGGTCCAGAGAGCGTAGAAAAGATCACGAGCTCGAACTTCCTCCTTACCATGGTTCTTGCGAAGATCCAGGAACTCGAAGACATCGGCGTGCCAGGGCTCCAGGTAGATGGCAAAGGCACCAGGGCGCTTGTTACCACCCTGGTCCACGTAGCGGGCAGTGTTGTTGTACACCCGCAGGAGCGGGACAATACCGTTGGAGGTTCCGTTGGTTCCACCAATGTAGGAGCCGGTGGCGCGGATACGGTGAACATTAAGACCAATACCACCAGCAGTCTTTGAAATCATGGCACAGGTCTTGAGGGTGTCATAGATACCTTCAATGCTGTCTGCACTCATGTCCACCAGGAAGCAGGAGGCCAGCTGGGGCTGGGGGGTACCGGCGTTAAAGAGGGTGGGGGAAGCATGAGTAAAGTACTTCTGGGACATCAAGTGGTAGGTCTCGATGGCCTTCTCAATATCCTCGCCGTGGATACCAACGGAGACACGCATCAGCAGGTGTTGAGGACGCTCGGCAACCTTGCCGTCGATCCGCAGGAGATATGACCGCTCCAGGGTCTTGAAGCCGAAGTAGTTGTAGTTGAAGTCACGGTCGTAGACAATGGCAGAATTAAGCTCATCGGCATGTTTCATCACAGTCTCATAGATGTGCTTAGAAATCATGGGCGCGGCCTTATTGTTCTTGGGGTTGACATAGTGGTAGAGGTCGGAGATGACCATAGAGAACTGCTTCTTGGTCTGCTTGTGGAGGTTGGATACGGCGATACGAGCGGCCAGGATGGCGTAGTCGGGGTGTGTCACGGTCATGTATGCCGCAGTCTCAGCAGCCTTTGCAAAAGAACATAAATGGTTAGCATAGGAGGTCAATTAGGTGGTGAGAAGAGCACATACCAAGTTGTCCAGCTCGATGGTACCCACACCCTGGTAGACACCAGAGATAACCTTCTGAGTGATGGCAGCAGCATCGACGTGCTCGGGATCGAGGCCGTAACACAGCCTCGAGACACGGGCAGTGATCTTGTCGAACTGAACGCGTTCTTTGCGTCCGTCTACGTGATTCCGCGTCAGTAATTGATCTTAACTCGGTGGCAAAGCCGGGGAAGCATTCCTATATGCATGGAAAGCGTGTTACCCCGCGGCCAGAGCCACGGAGCTGCCGGCAGGGTAGATGCAGCTTACCTCGCTTGTAGACGAACATCTCGAGTGTGTAGTGGCAAGGGATGGAAGAAAGAAGATTATAACAGTAGGGGGTATTAAGGGCGTGATACGGAGGAAATTGAGTGAGGGGAAGAGGGATGAGATGTCAAGAGAGTTGAGGGTGTAGAGGACGAGGGGAGGAAGAAAGAAGGAGAACGGAGGGGCGTGGATATTTGATGTCGCCCCGGCAGACGCGTTTTTATTCGCGAATTTTCGTGTTTGGCCTGATTCGGTGCCCTTTGATTACCGTGCTGAGTAATATTGAATCGCGATGGTCACGTGGAGACGCGACGAGTGGATAAATGGGCCTAAGCCGCGCATGGCATCGGTGCCGCTGTGTCCGACGGAGAATGCAATTCCGAGCTCAGACAACTCCATAGTTACGGTAACTCTACTCCGTACTCTGTCGTAGCTGTAGTAACTCTATATGCTGTGTTAATTACCTAGGCAGCACTGCTATGGGCGTGTCCGTGCAGCTCCCTTACTGCGTACTGCTCCCGATCTACATTAAAGGGGTCATTCAGATAACACCTGAAAGCAATAAATTTGCCCTAAAAATGACAAGCGGTGTGGGTTCTTGATACAGTAACAGGCAAGCAAATCCAACACAGTCGGATCAGCCATGAGACGAAGCGGTAGACGAGAACTTATGAAATGCAGTACATCCAAGCCAACTATCTCCTAACAATATCCGGGATCATATATTGCAGCAATCAGAGTCGACTGAATCGTCTCACAGCCACGCAGCAACGCCCACCAACACGGCCGCAGCCAAGGTAGTGCCAGATAGCTGGCGTTCAGAGATAGCGGCACCGGTGAGGACGGGGGCTGAGGCCGAAGCGCTGCCCGAGGGGCCAGAGCTGGTGCGAGAAGCACCGGAGCTAGAGCCAGTGGCCTGGGAGCCGGAGGTCGAGACGGCAGTAACGAAGCCGGACTCAGTAGAAGTAGCAGTGGCGCTGCCAGAGGTGCTGGTGGGGTTCGAGGAACTGGAGATCTCTGTGGAGCGATGTGAGCCAAATGTGCAACTTCAATATCAATAACAGGTGCGGAGATCCTTACCAAGTTTGTGACCGTTCTCAGCGCAAGTGTTGGCGAAGAACTGCATGGCCGAGTCGGAGCCGCCGCACTTGTCGGTGATGGCAGACTCGGTCTTCTTCGCGTCAACACCACAGATAGTGGCAACATCGGCCGGGTTGTTGGTGTCGCTAAAAGGAACTGTCAGCTCGTGGATCGGGGGGGGGGTTGCCGAGTCATGTTCATGGAGATGCGTACCCAATGACAGATAGGACACAGGCCGGGGTCGAGCCAGCAGTGGCGATGCTAGCGAGGGCCACAAAGGCCAGAGCAAAAGTAGACTTCTTGAAGAACATGGTGAAAAAGCGGAAAGAGCAGAGGTCGGATTGACAGAGACAAGATCGCGCAGCGAATCTGGTGAAGCAGGTAGTGGGTGTTTTGGGGGATGTAAGGATCGTGGAGATACTAAAGAGTGACAGCGATGAAAAACGAGTGATCGCAAGTAGAAGACAAAGAGTGACGAAGGAGAGTAAAGGCGGATCTTGAAGTGGAAGGCGCCCAGGAGTGGTGGGAAATAGGGCCTTGAGATGCTGTTTCAGTCCCTGATGGTAATCTGTCTGTATGTACCGTGTATAGTAAGGGCCTCCTGTGCTTTTTAGTATAGGTGCTGTCTATTGAGACAATGTACGACACTAGTAACGGCTGTAACAATTTCCCCACGCTGGGTAGCACTGGACCCTGATCGGGGATAGCGTCAGGAACCCTGCGTCGTATCTCGGGCAATCAAACTCGGTTGTCTAGTGGCCAATTGTACCAATTTTCATTCGGCCATACTAAAGTGATCATTTATAGCATCGGAAGAAACGAGTGTTGTTGTCATCATACGTCCGATTTAGAAGAGGGTTAGCCAGGACCTTGCAAGGTTCGAGTGGCCTATTTTTAACCCTGAAGATGGATATCCTAAGGTTTGCGCAAATGTTGGTTCTCGTCGCATGGATAAAATGTAAAGAGGGTTCCGGTTCATACAGCTATAGGCACCTCGTTCCAGGTCCACGGGTGTAATAGATAGGAACGTTGGAAGTCTACTACAATTATAACACTCCAAAGTTGCATCAATAAATGTCATATAATGGGACTTTGAAGAATCACATTCAAGTTGCACTTTTCTATGCAACAATGCATCAATTGCGCCAACAATGCCCGCTAAGCACAGCCCTACAGCTTCTCCCAGGCCGGATCGTATATACTCTCAACAACCTCCTGAACCTTCAACCTATTATCCACAATCTCCTTCGCATTAACCAAATCATTCTCTCTAGCCCTCTTATCCGCCTCCGCCTCATCCCTCGCAATGCCCGCCTTAACATGCCTCTTAACCAACCTCTTCCTCGCAACCTCGAAATCCACATCCACAAACCACAACTCATCCATCAAAGCGGCCGCCTCATTCCACGGCTCTTTATCCAAGCTGAGATAATTGCCTTCGAAGAAAATTAGCCGCGACGTCGCCGGGATCGGAATATCATTATCCACAGGATCCTTCACGGCGTGGTCAAAGCTCGGCGCATAGACACTGTCCACTTTGGTTGTGAGCTGTTCCCGTAGTTCCTTTACCAATCGTAGGAATTTGTGGCCATCGAATGTAAAGGCCGCACCGCGTCGTGCGGCGGCGTACTCCGGGTCCGGCATTGCGGCGAGCTGAGCTCGGGTTAGGTGGTAGCCATCCATTGGGAGGGAGGTGGCAATCGGCACGGCATTGGGGTACTCGGAGGCATAGATCTCGTTGATGCGGCTTGCTAATACGCTGGCGAGCTCGGTCTTCCCAGATCCTGGTATGCCACTGATGGCGATCATGAGGCGGGAGTCCGGGGGAGTGGAGGAGAATTTCGCTGGAGAGTATTAGTATCTTAGAACTGCGGATTGGCTGATTTGGATGAATGGGAGCGGATCGAATGCATCGCGCAAGCTACGTGGCCTGGCCGGGTTTCAATGTGTGGAGGAACTTACCCCAGGTCTTCTCGACCAGGCGCTGAACCTGTTCGTCCATGGTTGCGGGTATGCTTTGTGGGATTTTGTGACGGATGACTTGAGAAACCCGACGAGGTGGAGATAATCACAGACAATGCAGAACGGATAATCTGGTGGGGTGCTGAACGTGTTTGTCGCGTGCGATGGTGGTACACGGGCCCGAAGCTAGACCTGCAGTAATCTCTCTCGAAAGAGGGTAAATGTAATTGATACAAAGGGTGGAAGTAGTTGCACGAGTCGGAGAATCGTGAAAGGAAAAGGTTGTTATGTCGAGCCGGGGGGAATTCGTCTCTTCAAGAATGATAACGTCGTGGCGGGGCACGTTATGACTGATCACGGTGGGTACTCAACCCCATCGCTCCGAGACCTACGTCACAAAGCCCACCCGCTCTTCCGCAAATCCGTCAAGTTTTCTGCATCGGTAGTATTGTAGATGTCTTTCCGAAGCCTTGATGATATTCAAATCACATGGATGGGATATATGCAGTTCTTATGATGTCATTGGAGCCTGTCAGTGAGGATCCTCCAGTTCAGTGGACTAGGGATCAACTAGGATTTATACTACTCTTAGAAAAATCTATGGAAATTCAAAGAGAATGGTAAGAATACTCGATTGTCTGAAAAGAAAGTTATCAAGAGATCTATGATTACATCACCGAATATGAATACAGCCTTGGACGATGAAAGGCATCAAAGTGCGACCTCATCGGTCCATGCGAATGAAATGAATGCTGCAACCGGTGCAGCCTCGAAACCACCTATGTCACCCATGAAACCGAAAAACCCATAACCTTCCTACGTAACGCCGTGTGAAAAGAACGAGACTTTTGAACATCCGCAAGATGAATCATGTCTCAGGGAGAAAAGATCAAAACGCCGTCATTATTCGTATTGTGCCGTGCAAGCGAGGAAAGAATTTTACTCGGTGCGGTTGTTCTCATTGCCCTCGGCACTAGCACTCAAACCACGACCCATAGTGCGCGACAGGCCAGCGCCAGCCCACCAGTCATCGGGGATATCCTCCCGACGAGCAAGTCGGTCCAGAATGGCCTGCATCTGCTGGAGATCCGAGTCGCCCGAGTCCGAGAAGGAGAAGGAAATCGTGGGAATGGGAGGATGGCTGCTCATGGTCGAGTGAAGACCCGTCGAGCGGCGAAGAGAGAGGGGGAGGCTAGATGCTCCAAATCCCCGGTGGACGGGGGTATCCTCATCGTCTGAAGGAAAGTCGCATGGGGTCAGATGATCAGGGTAGGGATCGAGGGCGAGGTGAGCAGCGCGAGAAGATGGCTGTGTCTGCGAAGAGGCACCGGATGTTCGAGAAGTTGGGTTGCGCGAAGGGTCAGTTCCAGAGGCGGATGTAGATGAGAAGGAGGTGTCGGTGGAAGGAAGAGTTGAGTCCGGCGTGATAGTCGAAAGTAGGGTATCCCATACGTCGGTTTCGCGCTCAGCGTCCGGGCTCAGACTCCGCTGGCGGTCACCAAGGCCGTCAATGGCAGACTCGCGGTTAGATCGGCTCAGACTGCTGCCAGTGCGATAGTCTCGAAGCATGCCGGGCGGAAGATGAGAGACGGACGGAAGACGAGAGGGAACGTCATGGTTGCGGTTCTCCATACGACGTAGAGACTGGACATTCGGGAGGCTTGGGAGCGGAAGACGGACCGGCCGCGAAGACGGCGGATAGGCAATAGAGGTGTAGTAAGCAGCTGCAGGAGGAAAATGCGGCGTCAAAGGTAATGGCCACGGCGGAGTATCAATAGGGTCTTCAATCTGCGCTTCACGCATAGGCAATGGGGGGTCGGGATCGCGAACGACCTGGGTGCGACGGCTCGACAAATCAGGCTGGCGGTTGTCACTCGGGCGCGTGCCGCCGTGACTCAAAGCATCGCGGCGACTCGAATCCAAGTCCAGTCCGTCGTCGCTGACCCCCTGGTTCAGTACCGGGGAGCGCACGCCCAGCTGGGGCTCAGCAATGCCGCGCTGGATCTCATCGAGTATCTGAGAATGGAAAGACGACAAGACGCCGGGGCCACGCGTGCGAGAGGAGTTGTGGCGCGACGGGCGACGAAGAGTGGGTTGACGGCGGATCGTAGACCGCGTAGCGGCCGAGGTATCTTTATTCCGGGCGGTCTTGATGTTTTCGGCCTCGGTAGGCTCGCGCCACATCCTGTGTCCGAAGTCAGTCGCGACGATGAGATGGCGCATGCGACAGCATGCAAGAAATCGGAAAGAAGTTACTTACGGGATACCCATTTTGATGAGAGGACTGAAGGAATGTAAGGGAAACGTGAGAGGAAATACTTTTAATAAGACCAGTAGACGCGACCCCAAGATGCAGGCGTTGGTGGGGATACGGAGGATGGAGCCGGGGAAGGTGAATGAATGGGGAGATTGGGTTTTTGGTTTTCTGGAAGGCAAAACGCCGAGAGTTGCCGCCTGAGGCTGAAGAAGGCTGGGAGCCTGGGTATCACGTGATTACGTCACATGCGGTGATCGGCGCTCTCCAATGAGGAGCTGCGATAATTAAGTTACCGTCTACACTTCCGATCATGACGATCCGTCCCTGGTTTTTTCACACAACACGCGAGGAATGATTGAACTAGGGTTGAGTCGCGTCTCGAGTCTCCTTCAACAGAGCTCACTGACATGGAAGGCCATACACATTGCGGGGACTAACGGAAAAGGCTCGATCAGTGCCTATCTCTCCCACCTGCTGTCAGCTGAAGGAGTTAGCTGCGGCCGCTTTACTTCCCCACATCTAATCGACCGATGGGACTGCATTACAATTGGCGACCGTGTGGTCCATGAATCGCTGTTTCGACAGATTGAAGACCAAGTCAAACTCCGAGACCAAAAGTTGGGAATTGGCGCATCCGAGTTCGAGCTCTTAACCGCAACGGCATTCGAGATCTTCAACCATGAACAAGTCGAAGTTGGTGTCATCGAGGTGGGCATGGGTGGTCGCCTAGACGCCACCAACATACTGAGTGATGTTCTGGTCTCCGTCATTGCTAAGATCGGAATGGACCACCAAGCGTTCTTGGGATCTACGATCGAGGAGATAGCTCGGGAAAAAGCGGGGATACTGAAGCCACAGGTGCCTTGTGTGGTGGATAATACCAATGAGGCAGCCGTGCTAGAGGCGTTGTCAAATCGTATCCGAGAACTTGGGATCGATGCAACGTTCGTCTCCCCAGATAAAGCAGAGGAGCAGCTCCCACCACTGGCACAGCTGTTCCGAAAGATGGACCTTGAGCCTCATCAAAAGGAAAACATGTGCTGTGCAGCCACAGCACTACGTCTCGCCCTATCCAAGATCCGCCCAGAGGCTGATGCGTACTCCCTGCTTCCTCATCTAGCAGATGTCAAGTGGCCCGGTCGTTTAGAACACATTTCTCTCCAACCTCTGATACCCCGTGAACAACAAGTTCTGATTGACGGAGCCCATAACCCACAATCGGCCGATGTCTTGGGCCGATATGTTGACCGCAAACTGCGCCCAGAGTCCTCAGGCGGGGTGACCTGGGTGATTGCAGCATCGAGTGGGAAGGACCTTGCTGGGGTCTTTCGCTCGATCATTCGGCCGGGTGACAATGTTGCAACAGCAGAGTTCGGCCCCGTGAATGGAATGCCATGGGTTAAGCCAACCAATGCTACTGAGCTTGCATCAGCTATACAGTCTATTCCCGGAATAGGGCAAGTGAAAAGCTTTGGAAATGATATACTCCCTGCACTTCACTGGGCCAGTGATATCTCTCTAGGCCGACCGCTGGTCGTAGCCGGCAGTCTGTACCTGGTCTCTGATGTGCATCGTTTGCTTCGTGATGCGCACCAATGATACCCTATTTTGATGGTGCCCTACACTTGTGTTCTTGAACAATAATTGCTTTTGTATCTGAGTGTGGCATAGAAAAGGATGTACATCATTAAGCTGCTCTAGTGATTATATGTAGAAAGTGTAAATGCCTAACAGCGGCTCCACAGGCTGATCGGCGGTCGTCGAGCACAGCCGCTGCATGATGCGGCGAGCGGCTTGGTGGAGAAGGGAAAGTTCAAAACAACCACCACAGACCCCCTCCTCGCCTCCCCGTCGATACATCGCTCTGATCCAGAGGCATTTATCTACTCGCATATTTTATATCTCGTTTGTACGTCGACCATCGGCAAATCTCAGCTCACTAGGGAGAGCTGAACTCCTCTCAGTGATGTGCGCTTGGTGAGACCATCAGCTACCCCCAATACTTGCATACAGACCAGTCCCGATCGCGGGCGTTTGCAACCTCATCGAGAACTCACACAGACGTATTAACCATCCAACAATTCTTAGATCCGGCGGACATGATCCTTAAGACCGTTGCCATCGGCTCCTGCCTCCTTCCCTAGCTTCCACCCCACCCCGTCAACCTGAAACCACATTGCGAGACCGGCAATCGGATAGAACACAAACTAGATCGTCCTCAGGCCTCTCGGTCCTCCGTGATGGTATCTCGATCTGGCGATGGGGGTGAGGGGCAGCGCCCGATCACTCCCTCCAGGATGGCCGGCACGCCGCTGAAGCCTCGACTGCCTCGAGTGCAGACAAGTCCAAACAAACGCGAGGAGAAGACCAAAGAAGACAAAGTATACAAATCGTCCGCGAAAGATGTTGCAGAGTTGAAGGATTATGTACGATGGATTCCTCTGTCCAATGAACCCTCGATAGATGGATGCTGACTGCAGATAACAGCAACTGGGCGACTGTTTGGGGAAGGGTGCATTCGGATCGGTGTATCGGGCACTGAACTGGAATACCGGGGAGACTGTTGCGGTGAAGCAGATCAAGCTGACGGATCTTCCCAAGAGCGAATTGCGTGTTATTATGGTAAAGTGTCGATCAATCGTGGCTTTGGAGCTCTACTGATTCGCGACGTTCAGCTGGAAATTGACCTCCTGAAAAACCTCGATGTAAGACATCCACTCGCAACATGCTACGTTCGGACTAACCAAGATAACAGCACCCAAACATTGTCAAGTACCAAGGATTTGTGAAGTCTGTTGAAACTCTAAACATCATTCTCGAGTATGTATCACGGAAATGTGCCGAACAGGAGGAAGATGCTAATATCAATGCAGATACTGTGAGAATGGCTCATTGCATTCCATTGCAAAGAACTTCGGCCGCTTCCCGGAGAACCTAGTTGGATTGTACATGTCTCAGGTTCTTCATGGGCTTTTGTATCTCCACGAACAGGGTGTTATCCATCGGGATATCAAGGGTGCCAACATTTTGACTACCAAGGAGGGACTGGTGAAACTGGCTGATTTCGGTGTGGCAAGTCGGACAACTGGCTTGAGCGAATCGAGTGTTGTCGGTACTCCATACTGGATGGCTCCCGAGGTCATTGAACTTTCGGGCGCAACGACCGCCTCCGATATCTGGAGTTTGGGATGTACGGTCATTGAGTTGCTGGATGGAAAGCCCCCCTATCACAACTTACAACCTATGCCGGCATTGTTTCGCATTGTCAACGATGACCACCCTCCGCTCCCACAGGGTGCCTCACCGGTACGTGTTCCCCGTTGCAAACTTCTTGTCTTTAAAACTCATACATTTTTAGGCCGTGAAAGACTTCTTGATGCAATGCTTCCAGAAGGACCCTAACCTGCGTGTCTCGGCGAGAAAACTGCTCAAGCATCCCTGGATCGTCAATGCTCGCCGGACAGATTCCGTTGTTCCCAAAAAGTCCACCGAGTACGAGGAGGCTGTCAAAAGCGTGCAAGAGTGGAATGAGGCGTTGCGGTCTCCCAAAGCAGGTACCTCCAGGAAGACGGGCAAGTTTGACCCTAGCACTGCTACTGTGCCCGGTAGTCGGAATAGCTCGCTGGTGGATACGTTACCATCTCCAACCTCGATCAAGGCGGCCGACCGGTTTCGATCCCCCGAATCTGGCGAGGATGACAATTGGGACGATGACTTTGCTACTGCGATATCTCCTAGTGCGCTTCAGCTTCCTCATCTACGGCCCCATGATAATTTCGGTGGCATGCTTTCATCGGAACGACTCAAGGCATTTGCGTCTCTTGATGGGACCATGATGAAGCCAGATGACAGCTTTGAAGAGTTCGAAGATGCCCAAGAGAATGATTCATTGCAGACAATACGGCCATTGCCAGCTAGGCCGTCGGCTACCGAACCGATGAAATCCCACAGCCCATCTCGGCGTCAATCCAGCAAAACCTCGGTGTCTGCTCTAGAGAACGTCCCCATTCTAACCCAAAATCCTATGCCGCCCTCGCGCCGAGCTCGTCCAGCTGCTCTCTACGAGGAGAACTCCGTCGAAGACTACACAGATTTGATCGCAGCAAACGAAGATGTCCTGGATTGGAAACTTGGTCCAATTCAGGATCCCGATGAGGATCCCGCCTCTCCTACCCACGATGGATATAATGCATTTGATGACGATAGAAGTGGGCAGCATCCTCAGCTGCGCAAGCAGCTTTCTGTGAAGCGTGACCGACCCACCATTGAAATCCATAAATTTGCAGAGAACGAGAATGACGAGGACTTCTCGGACATCATTGGGGCTGATCAAGTGGCTATGGACAAACCCGAAAGCGACGATGGGTCCGATCGAAGCACACTGATGCTAAACTCAAAATTATCTAATAACTCATGGCTCGGGGACCAAGATGATGACGACGACCCCTTTGCCCAGTTGGAAGAAGGCTTTGACGAAATGGACCTGGAAGCCAACATTGCGCGTGACAAATACGCACGTCTGCGCAACCAAGTCGAGGACCTTGTAGGCTCCCTAAAGACATCTCAAGACGAAGATGTTCTGGCAGAAATCTCCGAGCAACTTCTCACTGTGTTCTGTGATCTTCCGGAGACTAAAAATATCATCATCAGTGCTCACGGAATGCTGCCTATCCTGGAGATCCTCGACACGTCTCGTCGCCGTGACATTGTCTTTTGCCTACTCAGAGTCGTCAACGGGATCATCTACGAGGACTATGAGATCCAGGAGAATTTGTGCTTCGTTGGCGGCATTCCCATTGTCAACGAGTTTGCTTCCAAGAAGTACCCTCGTGAGATTCGACTTGAAGCCGCTGCATTTGTGCGGCAAATGTATCAAACCTCGACTCTGACACTCCAGATGTTCGTTAGTGCTGGTGGTCTGAACGTTCTAGTTGAATTCCTGGAGGACGACTATGAGGATGAACGTGATCTGGTCTTGATCGGTGTCAATGGTATTTGGAGCGTCTTTGAGCTGCAGGGCTCAACTCCGAAGAATGACTTCTGTCGAATCTTGTCGCGCAATTCTGTTCTCGATCCCCTTTCCCTTGTTCTCAGTCGTGTCCTGGACGAGGATGGAGAGGTGGCAGAAGTCATTGAGGGTCGCATTACGAACATTTTCTTCATCTTCTCGCAGGCCGAGAACCATGTGAAGGAGATGGTGGCCGAGCGAACAGTCCTGCATCGTAAGAATGACTTGAACCTCCTTTGTATTTCCCTTTGCTAACATTTTCCCCCAGGAGTTCTGAAAGAGCTGCGACGAATGTCACCTGTCCACCAGATCACCATGCTCAAGTTCATCAAGAATCTTTCCATGCTTTCGACCACTTTGGACTCGCTCCAAAATTCCAACGCCATCGATGTGCTCACTGATCTACTTCGGTCAACTATGAAACGGGGTCACTTCCGCGAGGTTTCAAATCAAATTCTCAACACGATTTACAACATGTGCCGTCTGAACAAGCCCCGGCAAGAGGATGCCGCACTCAATGGTATTGTACCGTTGTTGCAGAAGATTGTCAAGACGGAGCGACCATTGAAAGAATTTGCTCTTCCGATTCTTTGCGACATGGCACAGTCTGGAAAGGTTGGCCGCCGAGAGTTGTGGCGCAACAAGGGGCTTGCCTTCTACATCTCTCTTCTTGCGGATCCATATTGGCAGGTGACTGCTCTGGATGCTATCTTCACTTGGCTCCAAGAGGAGACAGCTAAGGTCGAGGAGCACCTTTTGGATAACCGCCAGGACAAGATGTCGTTCACCGATGCCATTGTGCGGTGCTTGACACTCTCAAAAGCGAATGCATTTGAAAACCTACTTGAGCCCTTGCAAAAGCTTCTTCGATTGAGCCCCCCAGTGGCATCAACACTTGCTCGCCCAGATCTGTTCACCAGACTCGGGCAGAAACTCCATCACAACAAAGCTGCCGTTCGATTGAACCTTCTGCGCATCATATCGAGCATTTGCGATTCTAGTGAGCAGCAAGGCGGTCTACTCGCTACGTATGGTCTTCTGGACGCCATCCGCGAACTTGAGAACGACCCAGCTATTCTGGTAAGGGACATGGCAGGAAAACTTATTCGATCAAGTGATATGAGCGAATCCTACGGTCTCAAGCGAAGACCTACAAGTCGGAGAAAGAGCACCTCCACCCCACCCAATCCCTTTTCCAGTTCCACTCCCTCAACTCCTTCAGCAAACCGCACGAGTCAGTCGAGAGCATTCCTCGACGGACGAGAGACGCCCCGGCACCCTCGCAACGCCCTAAGTGGTTCCTCTATGGCTTTACGGCCTGGCAGCCGCGACGGCAATCCTTCAGCTCTTAACCCTGCTGTGAACGGCAGTGCGGTACCACGAAGTCGACTCTCGCGACCCATGTCTTCCAATCGGCTGTCGCATGTCGAGTTGCTCCAGGACGACGATGGGAAAGCCCCCGGCTCACTCTGTCGTCGGCCCTCGGTGATCCCTCGGCGGCGGCGGCCCACTATTGCTGAGTCCGAATGGATATGAGGAAAGATTTGTTTCCTGTTACCACACTACGATGTTTTTCCTTTGTTTTCTGTCTAAACACATGGCGTCGTGGAACCCGATGGTGGGAAGGGGCTAATGGTCACGTTTCTTTGTCAAAAGCACTTTCATTTTACTATGATGAGCACTGGCTGCTGCACATAGCGACTACATAAAATTCTGAATGAGCATAATTATCTTCTTCGTTTCCTAGGCTGAGTGGCAACATTTACTTCCAAGGTTCCCGAGGTACAAGAGATGCTTCATAGGCTGTACAAAACAGCTCTAGGTCATGAGTAATATCTTTTTTACCGCTAAGCATAGGTATTTACAGAGCACTCCTATCGTCATATCCATCTATGTAATTCCATATTTGCCTCTAATGACGTCTTTTGATATAGATCGCTCGGAATCACGTGCATTGGCCCGAGACGGGTCACCCGATTAGCGGCGAGAACCGCAAAAAAAACTCCCCGATCAACAAGCAAAGCCTGCAATTGAACATGGAGTGAACCAGGCGCACTCACACCCAGACTTAGATTCAGCGCCCTCCTGTCATATCGACATCCGGTCGAAATGAGCGCGCTGCGTCGTGTGCCACTGCGGGCATTCGCCAATCCCGCCGCGGTTATTGGAAAACCACCAGTCTCGATTTCCGGCGCCTCATTCCATTCAATTGCGAAGTCATCGCTACACTTGTCGCCGTCCCGCGAGATCACTACACGATCATGGAAACCCCCCAAGGTTGAGCCCAAGGCGCTTGCCCCGGGGCGATGGTACTCGAACACGCTGCAGGACGGGTTAAATGCGGAGAAGAACTCGGAGAACAAAACACAGGGCTCTGGCTCGAGTCAGGGGCAACGAAAGGCGATCAAGTACTTGGTTGTCCTCGGCGTGCTTGGACTGGGTGCCGTGGCCTTCTCCGATCAGTTTGTGCATGCATACCGTGCGGCGGCGAGAAGTGGTCGCGTGGTTGGCACACTGGCTGTCTGTATCAACGAGTAAGTCGAGCTGGGACTGCTAAACAGTTCTATATTTTGTATTCTCGGTATGCGACCTTGCTAACGCGAATTTCACACAGCTACCGCGTAACTCTCAAGAAAGAAGCCTCCTCTCCCGAAGAATATGACGCTCTGATCAAGGCTTGTCATAAGCGTTGTGCCGAGCGCACTCTGCGCGTGCTGGAGAAAAACGGATCGGTTTTTATCAAGCTGGGCCAGCATCTCAGTAGCATGGGCTACTTGCTCCCGCTTGAATGGACCACGACTTTCATCCCGCTCCAGGACAGATGCCCCGTGTCGTCGATCGAATCAATCAACGAGATGTTCAAGGCCGACACTGGCCAGACTATCGATGAGCTGTTCAGCTCCTTTGAGCCCACGCCGACCGGTGCTGCTTCCCTGGCGCAGGTGCACATTGCCACATTGCGATCGACTGGTCAGAAGGTTGCAGTCAAGGTCCAGCATCCAGCGCTTGCCGAATGGGTGCCGCTGGATTTGGCCTTGACTCGATTCACTTTCTCCATGCTGAAACGATTCTTCCCCGAGTACGATCTGGAATGGCTGTCGCGCGAGATGGACCTGTCTTTGCCACTTGAATTGGACTTCCGCTGCGAGGCTCAAAACGCCACTGAAGCCAGCGAGTATTTCAAGAAGCACTCTGAAGTCCCGCTGATAATCCCCGAAGTGATGTGGTCGCAAAGGCGCATCCTAGTGATGGAATTCATCTCCGGGGCCCGGCCCGACGACCTCGAGTTCCTAGACGCACACCACATCGACCGCGACGAAGTCTCCGCAGCCTTTGCTCACATCTTCAACGAGATGATCTTCGGCGACAACGCCCCGCTACACTGCGACCCTCATGGCGGCAATATCGCCATTCGTCCAAACACCAGCCGCCGTCACCCCAACTTCGATATCATCCTATATGACCACGGCCTGTACCGTAAGATCCCCCGCGACCTGCGCCGCAACTACGCCAAGCTCTGGCTGGCCGTCATCGACGCGGATGTCCCACGCATGCGCGAATACGCGCACAAGGTAGCCGGTATCACAGACGAGCAGTTCCCGCTCTTTGCCAGCGCCATCACCGGACGAGACTATAGCGTGCTCACGAAGAAGAACGTGACCTCCGCGCGCACACCAGAGGAGAAGAAAGAAATCTCCGGCGCTCTGGGCGAAGGCATGCTTCAGCAGCTAGTTGAGATGCTGGGCCAAGTACCTCGGGTCATTCTACTAATTCTCAAAACAAATGACCTAAGTAAGTCCCATCCTCACCATCCATAACATTATAACTAATAATCCCAAAGCTCGCAGCCTCGACGAAAACCTCCACACTCGCCAAGGCCCAGTGCGCACATTCCTCATTCTAGCGCGGTACGCTACACGATCCGTCTTCGAGGAGCAAATGGAATCGATCCGGGAGGAAGGTGGCATCTTCGTTAACTTCTTCCGCTTTCTTTCCGCTTGGGCTGCATTCCTGCGCGTCGAGGTCAAGTTGTCTGTGTACGAGACTGTGCTCTCTTTGAAGAGTCGGTTTGGTCTTCGAACGAGTGTTTAGTCGTTCTTTTCTTTGTTGTATATATTCCCGGTTTATGGGCACGGATTGGATTGTCTTCTATCTGTGCATCAGCGATGGCGTTTATTGTTTACCCCTTTTCCTTTGGATTGTTTTTAAGGGTTGATGTTTAAGGACGCTCTGTTGTAGATAGAGTAGTTTTGTACAGGTAGATTCGCATAGATAAAGTTATAGGTTGTTTTAAGATCCTCAACTCGATTACATCTAAGGTACCTACTGCTCTCTTATTGGAGTCAAGCAAGTTGTATCTCGGTACTCAAATGAAAGGTGGCTACGAGCAGTCTTGTATCTTTCCCTGGTATGAGCCATTCTGATCGGGATCCGTGCCTTCATGCCCTTCCAGCATACGCTAGTGGTCTTGAAAGTCGGATACCACTTAATCCATCTTCAATGTTATGGCTCCAGCTAAGGTATACTCAGACAATGTGATATTATACCGATGCTATTCCACCTTAGCAGGTATCATATTAAACCAAGTTGCTAGACCCTCTTCTGCTTGTTTCACAGCTTCCTCTAATTATCAGCAGTGATCCAAAGCTAGCTCATGGTGGAAAAGCCAAGAAATAGTGTGGAAGTGGCGAGGCTGAAACGCGGGGCTATGACGTTTCTGTTTCTTTCCTTCACTTTCTGTCTAACGAAGGTTTCGAAGGTTTCTATCCTGCTGGTAACTCCGAAGGCATCTGATATCCATAATGAGAAGGAGACCGGGGTAAAGGTGGCTACTTATTCACATATTCGAATAGAATGAATTCGCCTTCGACTCTCGCCTCCCACCAAGTCAACTGATGATCTAATAGCTCGTTTACTCGTCTACTTGTTTAGAAGAAATCTGGTTTCATCGTTTCATTAGAAACTATCACGGCTTTTTTTGGAGAACAAATTTCGATCGAGAATCCCAACCGAGGCGCCGTCACAGAAAAAGAAAAAAAAATCATTGAAAACAAGATAAGAAAGAAAAAGGAAATTTGTACAGCAAACAAACGCAAATTGTTTGTAGAAAATCACTCGTTCCAAGCCTCATTCAGTTGAATGATCGGCTCTGCTTAACAAAAACGACTGGAGTATCACAGCTCGTAAATAGATGTCATTCTGGTCCAACTCAAATCACCCTCTGCCATGTGCAATTTAGACGGCTGGGCTGCTGACAGTCTGCTCAACCTCGACCTTCACGTCGGGAATGGAGGCACCCGTCCCGGCGAGGTTGGTTGTGCGGGCGTTGGGGTTCTTGGTGTAGTAGTCAGAGATGGCAGACTTGATGGCATCCTCAGCAAGCATGGAGCAGTGCACTAAAAGCAGATGTTAGCAAGGTGTCTTATGCAATAACCAAGGGAGGGCGAAAAACGTACGCTTGACGGGAGGGAGGCAGAGCTCCTTGGCCACATCGGTGTTCTTGACCTTGCCGGCTTCGTCGAGGGACATGCCGCGGACCAACTCGGTCAGGTAACTCGAGGAGGCGATGGCACTGCCACAGCCGAAGGTCTTGAAGACAACGTCGTCGATCTTGCCGGTGTCCTTGTTCACGCGGATCTGAAGCTTCATGACATCGCCACAGGCGGGGGCGCCGACGAGACCGGTGCCAACGTCCTGGTCACCCTTCTTGAAGGATCCCACGTTACGGGGGTTGTTGTAGTGGTCCAGGACCTTCTCGTGATATCCTCTGCGCTGGGCGGGAGCAGGGGCCGGGACACGGCGGGCAGCCTGGACGGACTGCAGGCCGGAGAGGGGAGCGAAGGAGCGAGGCGCCACAGCGCCAACGCGGGGAGCGACGGTGACGATACGCTTGAACATTTTTGATATGTAGAAAAGTTGTAGATGTGTTTAGTTTCACTAGTGATGATGGATGTGAAGAAGTGATGGGATAGTGGAAGATAGCGAAAACAGATCTGATAGGGAAGAGGAGGCGATGAATTCATTGCTAAATAATCTGATTCTTAGTAAGGGGCGCTAAGCCCGATTGGGAGTCTACAACCTCGGAACCACCGGCCATCGGAGCTGACTCATCATTCCATTTCTCTCTGTTTCTATGTTAAGCTTCTCTTAGATTCTCTATTTCAATATGATATTCACATTGTTTAGGTGATATCTGACACCGGTGATATCACTTTTGAAGGGCTACGGTGGCAAGGGTGTCCTCTGCTCCATTCACGTTGTCTGCGGTGGACTCTTGTGAACCATCACGTTTCCCCATGTATATCCGCGGGCCAATTGTGTGCCAACGATATCAAATGGTGGAGATGACGTTCTCAGAAGTGATAGACATGCCAGTTTGCCTATGATTTAATCTGGGTCCCGTGGATCCTGTTTGAGACTCTATTGGAATGAGCATGAATTGTCGTCTCCTCACGTTATCCTCCCGACTCATCGAGTCCGAAACCGCCTGAGTGCCGCTCGGAGATAAGCCAACTCGGTAAATTCAACAAACGGACTCCGAGGGATCAAGTGCCGAGTGTCCGATTATTTGACCGTGCATATGTACTAGTTAAGTCCAGCCCGGGCCATTCTCAGCCATCTACTGTGTTCTGGACATGTCTTCAGTGCACTTTGCGACCGTCCTTACTGTAATATTATTGGTGCCGAGGCTGTCTAAGATTGAAGCAAATCATGTAACTAAATAGTTACTTCGAGGGAGATGAATAGATTGCCTATAATCTTCATTCCATTCTCAATTAATATCTCCTGGACCATCGATATCTCTTGGAAGTTTGAGAGGCCGTGTTGACACGATGACAAACACCCCAAACTGGCCCCAACGCCTAAAATTCTTGGCTCCAACCTCACCGACCTAAAGCCAACACTGGCCGTACATAATTCATAAAACTATTGCAGAGAATCGGTCATCCGCCCAATATCTTTTATCTCATAAAATTACCGGGAAGTAGAAAGCTTTCAAGGGCATCTGGCCACATCCCGAGTCACTGGCTGATCCGATTCAGGGATCCAAAAATGTATGCCTTTTCTCTGCGCGTGCAATGTCGTGCCCATCTAAACTATTTTAGCAGTTCGCCCCAGACCATAAAATGAAACAAAAGAACACACCAAGTCGCAAAACCCTCGGCAAGTCCGCAGGGGTACGTGCTCCTTCCCAGTAGCTAAGCCTGACTCTCCAAATCCATGGACTACGCTTAGCTTACCATCACGACAATCAAATGACTAATTCAAATCCAAGTCTATCAATGCACCCATCGCAGCCTTCGCAATGGCCATCATCCTTTGCTCCTACTGCTTCAGCTCTATTCGCACAGCAAGGCGGGAAGCACAGGGGCAGTCGCCTACAGCACCGAGTTCACAGCGGTTGTCACGATCGCAGAGGAAAGATACATCATGGGTCCAACAGGCTCTTGAAGAGGATCGAGCTGATAGAAGTAAATAAAGGGGGGAGGTCGGAGGGGTGATACCGGACTCGGGAGGAGCTGATCATGTCTTACACTTAGGATTTTATGAGCTTGAATATTCATTCACCAATAGTATTTGCATAAAATACATCTAGTGGAATGTAAGTGGCTAATTGGTGATAATTGATCCAGTTTTATAACTATTTAAGAGCAATCATATTTTCAAAAGGGGGCTGGTGCATTCAACTTCATCATCAATCAGAATTTTCAGTGTATTGAATGATCATACCCAGGCGTTCAAGTGTTTAACAACCTGGTTCAATATCATAAGAAAGATCATCATGTGAAAAATGAGGTGAATCGGGGATATAGGGATAACACGGAGGATGTGAAGGGGCCTAGGATCCTATGACCCACAAGCAGTATTAGGGAGATGTTGCCACAAGGTTGCAGATAATGACTGTAGACATAATTGCTGCTCTTTGTTAGTGTGTAATAGCTCGAGTTGTCGAATGTTTTCAAGTGCGTATTCGGGTCCTTGAGTAGGACCTAGGCGAATGATAAAGAGCATGGAACGCCTAGTGGAATAATCGCATAACCACTGAAAAGATAATTGGGATTCAAACATCAAAATCCTTAAGTGGTTTGGGGATGAGGGACGTTGTGGGAGGAGAAAAGAAACGCGAAGCGAAGAAAATTGTGGTCGAGCTATCACGTGATAACCATGACCTTCTCCACCAGTAATCACGAGATGCTTTACACTCTGGAGAATGCCGATATGTCTGCTGGTGGTGCCCGTTCAAAGGTCAGTCTAACAGGGCTTCTGAACTCAAGAGTGGGTTGGAACTTGTGGTCGCTTAGACGTATTTGTCGGACTGATCCCTTGTATACTATTTATCTGCATCGAGGGCCGAGGCCCTCTAGGGAGGTATCGAGGACGCATTGCAGCTTTATAGCCAGCGTGTGCATCGTATCCTCACTTTCCGCGCTCGAATAGCATTCAGGATAGTACCAGCAACGAAGTCTTCCTGCTCGAGGATGAAATCGTCCCAATTTTCATCCGTCTGCGCTCACTTACTCTCCCTCTTACCAGAGGCCCATTAAGTATTTTCTTATCCAACACGAGATATGGACTGGCGCAGGAGTTCGACTTCCTCAGATATGCCCGAGAAGCCCTCATTCTTCTAAGCGCAGAAGTCCAGCTCTTCCAACACATCCGTTGAGCATGTACGAGAGCACGATACCTCGAATATACCCACGACCTAACAAACCAACAACTCATCCTATCAGCTAAGCTAAAGAGCTGGAATAACGCCTTTATCAACCTAATAGAATCTCTCCGCTCCAAGGACGGGTTATCGCCCAACAATCCAGCTTTGACGTCGTCGCTCATCAGTGCTATTCATAATACTCCCGACAAGGGTTCTACAAGACCTTAAGTCCGCAATAACTTCTAGTAAACGGGTCATGGTGCTAGAAACATACGAAAATGACAATAAACGCAAATCGTAATAGTTCTAGCACTTAGATAAGATTCACCTTAACCATGGATCCCGTTCCCTCCGTCGAGACTTGACCTAATATGATCAACTATGCCGCTTTGGGTTTTAATACTACCGAGATGAATACAAGTTCATGGGCTTCTCTTGAATTCTTTTTGCCTTACCTTCATCTTTACTTTACCTTCACTTTCACTTCACTTCAACACTCACACATCAAAACTTCCCATAATGCTCTCCGCCATCGACACCATCAAGAAGTGGTTTCAACCCAGGCCCAAGGATAAATCATTTATCGTCCACCGAGTCTCGAAAGTCATCCATAAGCAGGACACAGCATTCGCAGACGAGGATCAGAGTCAAGCTCTGTCGACCGAAAAGCACAAGTTTATCTTGGAGCTTACAATAGACGAAGAGTTCTCGCTGGATGGTATCTTTGCCACGCCAGCATCACCTACCAATGGCTCGCATCAGTTAGACTACCAAAGCGAGGTCCCTAGACTTAATTTGGCTTTTGAATATTCTACAAGTCTAGAATCTATGCTTACGGAGCTGGGAATGACATCGACGTTGGAGCTCACCTATTAATGTTTTCCGGGCGAAGTACGGGTTTCCATCGGGAATGACGGAGAAGGATCGGGGACCGAGTGGTGACCGGCTCTTTTTGCGGTTTGCGTGGAATAAATGTGACTCAGATAGTGACTCTTGGCAGACTGTTTATGAATATATTCCCCTTACTCTCTAGTTGCATGATTATGGGAATCGTGTTTGATGTGAGAACTAGAGAAACCAAGGCGTGCCATAGTAAACCCGGTGCATATGTACAAAAGGACAGACAGGTAACTACCTAGGTAACCACCGGGCATGCGGAAAGATAGTAGATGAGGTTCAAAACAAGAGCGCTTGGATAACAGAGACGTTGCATGAAGAAATTGATCTCTGGCATGTGAGCAAGGTATAGTCTGTGGGGGCTTCACATGCAAAGCCTCTCAAGGAAAACTGCAATCTATGCTAGTGTCCTCCAGCTAAAAGAAATTGATGCAAAGTACCTAAGCTCACTCGCTGAAAGAGCCACCAACCGGAAGACATGGTCACTTCCAGGTCTGTACATGATAGGATAGAAAGGAAGGAAAGAAGAGGAAGGGGAGGAGAGAAGAGGCACTCGTAAGTGCAGGAGAGGTCGGGAGTCAGGTAGCAGAGGTGTTTCAGATCGTCTCGACAAGTCTTCATCAAGTCATGCTTTCAGCATCGACACCATTCTTTGCCGTGCCGAGCTTTCGCTCGCCTTCAAGCTGGAAGTTGTGAATAATCTTCCGCAGATACTCGTAGGTGAGCATGGTCGTCATAGCAGCCGGGACGGCCCGGAACAGATTGGTGCCAATCCCAGAATAGAAAGCAGTCCAGCCCTCTTCTTTAAGGATTGTCCGACACGCATGCAACACTCCTGTGTATCGAGGGCGATTGCGCATCCCGTCTGATGACGAGACTGTCCGGGGCTGACCAGAGTCATGTGGGTGCTTCAAACCGCCACGGAAAGCGATTTCTTCCGGTGAAGGTGCGGGTGCACAGCGCTGCTGGGTTTGTAGTCGTGTGCGAAGAACCTCGTGAGGATAGGTAATAGAACTAGCACAGACCTTGCTAAGGAATGTAGCACATGAAATGCCAACCCAGTGGGAGCTGCCGTTGTTTGGATGCTCTCCGATACCGTATCCGGTGAAGGCCATCTTCAGATACTCGTAAAGTGGGAACTGGATGGCAACATGACTCAACCCCAGAAGAGCAGGTGTTAGGCCAGAGTAGAAGGAGCGGATGCCCTCGATTCGGTACATCTTGCGGACAGCATCTATTGTGCCTGAATATTGCCATGGGGCTCTCCATCCTTCACTATTTTGCTTCAGGCTCTGCGACATGAGCCGTGTCTTGACCACCCAGATGGGATTCGTAACGATCGTTGAAGAGGCTCCGGCACTAATGGAAGCATACATACGTGATAACCACCAGCTGCCTGTGAGAGAGTCAGTACAATATAACCAACATGTGCCACAGAAAGAGACTACCCACCTGTTTCTTCGTAGAAGTATTCCCGAGACTTGTCGTACACCGCCAGGTAAACCGCCCAAGTAGGAAGATATCCCATGAGCATTGGACCGAGTCCTTGGTACAAGCCGCGCAGACCATCTTCCCGGAATATCATCTTTCCAGTTCCTACCATGCCCCGGTATAAAGCTTTCGTCTCAGCCGACTGCCCGCCGCGTCGGGCAAATCCGCCTTGGGCTTGCAGCTTGGTTTTGATGACATCGAGGGGACAGGTTACGATTCCGGAAGCGACACCTGCAAAAGCTCCACATAAGGGGGTCACCCACACGTTGGGAACTTTCGTCGAGAGGATCTCCAAGCGAGTAACGAAATCGGCGGTCGGCAATGCATCGGCACCGGGCACGTGGGAAACGGACGGTGCTGCATTATCGGAATGATTAACCAGCGACTGCTCGGAGGAGTTGCTGGCAGCTGCAGAGCTGTCTCTGCCATCGGAGCTCATTGTGGATTGGCAGGCGCTCACGCTTATTGTCCGTCTTGATCACCGAGGGCTCCCGGAACCAAGCATATCGGTGCTCGATCCGGAACCCAAGAACCGTTCAAAGAGAGGAAACGACTGCGGAGGAGTTGTGGATAGTTACGGAAGAAAAGTAGAGAAAAGGTTCCGAGTAAATGAGGGATTTTGAACGAGGAGAGTTTTCGAGCCGATGGTTACCGAAACGGCGATAGATGCGACTAGTATCTTGTTGCACGGACTGGATGAGGGGTGCGATAGGAAAGCTCCCCTGTCGCAACCAGAATCTGACAGCGTCTCAGGAGTCAGGAATCAGGAAGCCTTATCATCCAATCAAGCAAGAAAGAGATAGAGAGAGTTGAATGAGGAACGATGATTGTGACATGGGAGATTGAGTGGTGCGAAGTGGAGTCGCCGTTTGGCATTCCTCCGCGCGGCCTGAGGCAAGCGCCGGACACGTCACGTGGGTCCAATTGTAGCCTCAGGTTTGAAAACACCGCATTTGGTCTAGTGCAGAAAGCTGCCATTTTCCACAACTCGCAACATCGGGTCATCTCGTGTTCAGCCGGACCGCCCTTTTCACTTCCCCAATCCTCCTCCTGTCTGGATATCTGGGATCCAAAATGTCTGCCCCTTCCATCGCCAACTACATTGTCAAGCGCCCTTGGCTTAAGCGGTGGATGACCCCGCTGGCCAACTGGTACACCGACGCTGCCGGCTACAGGAAACTCGGACTCAAGTAATTATCGCCTTTCCCCTCCACGTCGCCAATCTCCTGCCGCAGACAATCGAAGAAGACCCGAGGGCTGCTGCATGTGCGATTTCTCAGCACTGTCGCCCTTTAATAGTCGTCAATGCTGCCGTGTCGCATCCGCTCTCGGTCCTTCGGATATCACCCGCAGGTGCATTCATCCACGATCCAGTTGCTAATCCCTTTCCAGGTTCGACGACCTCATCCCCGAGGAGAGCGAGACCGTCCAGAAGGCCATCAAGCGCCTCCCCCCCAAGGAGGCCTACGACCGTGTCTTCCGCATCCGCCGCGCATTCCAGGTTCGCCCGACCCCCTTCCACAATTTCGGGCCACAAGTCTAACAAAGCCGTCAATTGCAGTGCTCCATCTCCCACACTCTTCTTCCCGCTGCCGAGCAGATCAAGGCCGCCGAGGTGAGTTCCTTCTATCCGAATTTCGCCCTCCCCGCATTGTCTTCGAATTGGCCAATCCCGTTGCGAGGATTTGTCACTTTGGGGCATTCACGCCTGGCACCCATATGCGTCCTCTCTTAACAAAATGCTGATGACATGAACTCTTTAGGACGTTGAGTACCTCAGCCCCATCATCCGCGAGATCGAGAAGGAGAACAAGGAGCGTGTCGACCTCGACAACCTTGTCGTCCGCAAGTAAACTTATCCACGGTTGACTTATGCCCCTGCTCCAATTAAATTAGAAAAGCGATGGGATAAGGGCGACGTGTTTGTTCACATGATATAGATGGATTTTTCGCGATGAATTCCAGCCCATGTCGGGGATGCCTGGTAATTCAAGTGTGTACTGATACTGTACAAATCGGTTTCTTCCTTTACCTCGATAAACCTGTCCTTGACGGTGATTCGTCTGCGTATATCAATTGCCAACCCTGATAATGTTGCTGACTCGTACTGCGCGTCAACACATCAAAACTTTCTAGGCCTACGTAGGAGATGTTCAGATGTTCCAACTGGTGCTCGCACCTACATCTAGATCGATTGATGTACACTAAATAGATCCGAGTAGCGCCTAGCATGTCAAATATGAATGCATAATCCTTGCCACGGGTATCTTGAAGCAGTTAACCACCCAGCACGGCGACATCAACATTCTCAATCCGCCACATGTACCACATGAAAAGGCTCCTATGGTAGATGTGTCAGAATGATGGCCCACTGCAGATAATAGACACATACCTATACGGCGCGAACTTGGCAGCCAATTCTAACATGTCCTTTTCAGACATATACTTGAATTTCCCACCACCCTTTCCCTTCAACTTGTTCACATCTCGACCAACAAATGCCGCACAACCCCGTCTTGATATATATCAGCCAATGTACCTACCAAGAGCCAAAAATGAAAGAACGACTTACTGCACCCCAAGATCACCCGTAGAAAAAACATCAATCCGCTTAAGCGCAAAAACAGCAAACATCTCAACAGACCACTTCCCAAGCCCACGGACAGCAATAAGCTTCTCCAAAAGCTCCTCATCACTAGCACGAGCCAACATCCTTGCACTCAACTCCCCATTCGCAAACTTCTCCGCCAACCCCTGTATATACTCCGCCTTACGCTGCGACAACCCCGCCGTACGTAAAGTCGACAGGTCACACTTTGCAACCTCCTCGGGCAAAGGAAACCGTGAATGCGCCACACCCGCCGGATCGTCGCTATTGAAAAGCGCCAGGAACTTATTTCGAATGGACTTTGCCGCTGCGCCTGAGACCTGTTGGCCGATAATGCTGCTGACCAAGCTGTTGAAGGGGTCGATCTGCTCAGCCAGGCCTACGGGTGTGAATAGCGGGCATGGATGCTTCTCGATAAGTGGTTTGAAACGGGGATCTGTGGCGATCAAGTGGGCAGTGGCTTTTTCGAGCAATGTTCCCGTTGTAGCTAGCGGGCGCGGCATTCCTGTCTTGGAGGGCGAGGCATCTTCTGTTCTGGGGTAGGCTGTGATTGAGGAGCCATGGGGGGTGAGGAGGGTTGCGTTTGTTCGGTGCGGGTCGACTGGGCGGTCGAGTGGTGGTGGTGGTGTGAGAGGTCTGCTGTTGATGGTATCAGTAGCTTGCTTAGTGAAGCTGGTCGAGGTGCCTGTAGGGGGCTCTGGGGACCAGTATGAGCTCTGTGGGGGTTTCTGTGCTTTTGCAGGGGCATGCTGTGCTGCCTTCTTGGCCTTGGAGGCTTTGCGAGGCTTGGTGATGCCGTTGTTCTGTACTCGAGTCACCGGCGTGCTTTGGACTGGTGCTTTGATGGTTGGGATGGAGCCCAGCCGCGCGGACCGCCGGAGAGACATTATTGAGCTTAGTATAAGGGTGAATGTGTGGCTTTTAATTGAATTGTATAGTGTCTCAAAGGGCCTTGGAGGAAGTGCTGACGAGATTGAGTTGAGACCCCGGATTTCCGATTGATGCCAAGGCCGCTCCAGCGGCAGCCAATCGTGGGCCTCCATAGAGGAGAGAAATGCAATACAATTCGAGTTTCTTCTGTTGTAGCTACTAGCTAGGTAGTTAGTACGTAGTTGAAAGGCAACCATATCTGTGTCTGCGCAGCGACCGGTCCGGCGAAAGTTCGCCTTCATCGATGCCCGACCACGCTTCGCTCTGAAGTCATGGATGACGCTGATTCAAGCTCATCCCCTCCCCACGTCCTCCACGTTGCAGAACTATGATTGTCCCTCAAAACGACCAACAACGGTATGAATTTGAAACACCAGGCGCCATTCTACACAAGGAAATCAGCGGATTCATACTCGCATTTCTAGACAGTAGATAAACCGAAACGACCTACCTAGTGACCCCAATAAAGTGGACAATCACACGATCTTCAATGTACTTCGAACATCGAATTATCAAAGACAATCAGTATGTGCCACCAGACACAATAGAGGTGGGCTTTGCTCTGAAGTTGACGATCTTGAGAGACCCGATAGGCCCTCCGGCAACACACTTGGCCGTCTTGTGGTCAAGAGAGTTTACCCTCCACTGTCTTTCTGGATGTTTTTTGGGTGATATACAAGATTATGAACCCAGGCCACCGAGAACTCATTGAATGAAACCAATACCAAGCTTGAAAAACCGTGGTTAAACCGACCAGAAGGGTGGTCCGAATAGCATTTCCTGGTCAATAAACCACCTCTTACTGTTTTGAACACCCACAACGATTCGCTATCAATAAGATCTAAATCTCGTATTGAAGCAAGTCTATTGGCGGATGACGGATAACTACGTCCATGGAATTCAGCATACGGTATATGCAGTAAAGCTGCGCGATTGGACAGAACCTACTCCGGTCGGATACCGTTCCAAGGATCTGAGGAACTGGCAAGAGTTCAATCAACGACCACGGTCGCCCACACCACCTCTTTGTTATTTGACCTTAGAATTGGCAGCGACTCGACCGAGTTATTAGGAAATCCAGATCCTAGCCGGGTATAGCGCACAACACATCAGCGCAAAGAAACGGAGCATCGGCACTAGTCTGTCAGCTTGCGTCAGCGGTATACGATGCCCAGCCAACTTCTGCCAGAGCTCGACACGAATCAATTGAAGCGGGGTAGACATCAACGGACACCGAATCGAAGTTGGCCCGCCAATCAGACTGGTAGTCTACGTGAGATTAGGCATTTGGCTGGGTAGATCCCGGAAGTTGAGCCAGTTCTAAACGCGATGGATATCCCTGTCTGTCCGACGTGGCGTTTGCGATACAAAAGAAAAGCTTCGCATCAATCGAAGAATCGGCGAGTAGTCTGCTCCATTCTGAATCCGTCCAGAATACCGTAGAGAGCATAGGAGGAGCTGGGGTCTCGTGTTCTTAAGAATGTAGCCAGCCTCCCCCTTTCTATGTCACGTTGGATCTCCCTTGATTTCTGCCACGCATTCTACAGAAAAAGAACTCACTGGAATGTGAGTCAAAATGCCATGATTGCCGTTGACTTGAAGACCGCGGACTAGACTAGACTAGACTGGACTTGGCATTGGTATCCATAGTGGCGTAGAAGCACAGATCATTTCGACGGCTTAAAATACAGTCTTATCCGTGACTTGCGACGCTGCACATCGACGCATTCTAGTCAATGCGATCGCTGGATATTACATCCGTAAAAACTCTTCTCTTCAAACTCTTCAGGCCCAGCATAAGCGATGTTATGCGGAGACATAATATCAAAGTGGAGTGATGGGTATCAGAGCCGTGGCTACCAAGCGGAGAGATGTGGACTCCGATCTGAAACAATTTTACAGGTACGGAACAGTCCGTCGATACACCGACAGTACGTAATAAACAGCTTGGAAATTGCGCAATGTGACCATGACCTTTATGATCGATCGCTAGCCTCAATTAATGATGACTTGGTGTTCATCGGTCGAGAGTGGTAAATGCGTAGCAGAGTTCTATCTGCCAAAACCAGCCATTGAACTTGGACTTGTCCCAGAGATCATAATCAGTGCAGACCTGTGAGGTAAAGAGGGTGCCGATCTTGGTCGATGGAGCTCTAGAAGGGCGATCATCGCAACCATTCAAATGACAGGAGCTCCTTCGAATCGGAGCTCAATTATTTAGTTGAAGAAATTTTAGTTTCTATTCCCACCGCAGAATCCAGCCACACTCACCTCGAAGCCGAGATATCGTTCGGCGGCAATCCCATTCGCACATCCTTGTAAGCGTCGGGGCAGTGTAAATAGGAATTATCAAAATGACAGCATCATGCATCCTAGCGATCGCATTTTGCCACCGACCAATATCGTCCCCCGTGTAGGGGGTGGTGTTGCTCAGGGGATTTCCGGCAGTCTCTTATTCAGACGCAATCGCATGGCTCGACACAGCGAGGGGCGAGTGATATGCTTCAGATAAAAGGGCGTGTCGGAACGCAGCGAGGATTGACATTAATCCAGGGCGAAACATTCCAGCGTGCCAATCAGAGGTCGGGCCGAGACCGTCTGCTCCGTACAATAGCGGCAGGGGGCTTGCGAGCGGGTCCGTAAAGGCTTGATGTCTGTAAATTTAGATCGTCCATCCAAGCGCAAGGCCTGATGAATGGTTTCTGCTTCCGGTGGAAATGGGAATTGAGCTGATATATGGATAGACATGGTAATATAATCCAGCTATGGAGTACTCCGTAGTTTGGATCGATGAACCTTGCGGATGTTGATCAGGGGCAAGTCTATGGCTTGAGGGGAGTGATGACGCCACTCGATAGATAGTGGGATGGGCAGACCCGGGGCTATCGAGATATACAACCAAATTTAGTATTACATATAGGTTTGTTGCTTCGCGTACCTGGGTACAAAATAGCCATGGGTATACAACTACTGAAGAGGTGGATATGTTTGTTGTCAATGTAGCAGGTACCATTTCAGGCATGATGTATCGCCGGTTGCACAAGTGTCTATGCAATCTATGCACGGTGGTAATCCATGCACCAAAGTACTAGGTAGTGCTGAGTAGGGCAAGCTATACAGAGTATAGGTCAGTAGTAGATATACAACCCTTGTTCCAAGGTTGACATAGTATAGTTGTACAGTGTAGGGAACACGCAGAGTATAGACACCAGAATAGATGAAGAAAACAGGCAGCCATGTGTATAGAAAATGAGTTCAATTGTCGGCTCCACAGGACACAAATTGAGAAAGGGGCACAGGCGAATCGGCCATTGGCGAGGTGTTACGGAAACAGAGCTAAACCGCCACTAAATGGGCGAAAATCAGGATTGTGTTGAAACCGGCGATACCAAGATACTCAGGTACGCACTAGTGGCCGCATTCGGTACTGTGTTATGTGTACTAACTTGTCTGCCTTGTTATTTATTCCCGCGTATCTTCCCCGTAATATTAGGAAACAACAAAAAACACCCCGACTCCACCTGCGCCTCCTTTCTCAACCCCCGAACTTCTTATTCCTTCCTCTTTCCTCCCCAAACCTGACCATTCGTTCTTTCTTCCCGAGTTTTTCCCAGCCATCTCCGCTTCTCTTTCGCTGAAGTGTTTCCCTTCTTCTCGACATTCGTTCCTACATCCTTTAATTCTACACACACACATCGGTATGTTCTTTTTCCAAACCACCCCTGACTTCCCCCTCAACACAAACTAATGCGATCGCGCAGAAGAACCACCATGTCCTTCGCCAAGTACCTCCTGCCCGCGCTGGCAGCTACCCAGCTCGCCTTCGCTTCCGACTGTGAGTAATATCTATTACCCTGGTGGATATCGCGGCTGACTCTTATATCTCTTAGCCTGTGGTGATGTTACCATCGAGACCCAGAGCGACGCCGATGCCCTTACCAGCTGCTCCACCCTCAGCGGTGACGTGAAGATCGACTCTTCCTTTGGTGGTGACCTCACTATCAACGGCGTCCAGAAGATCACCGGTAGCATCACTGCCAATAACGCTACTCAGCTTACTGGCATCATCGCCCCCGAAGTCGCGTCGATCGGCAACGGTTTCTCCCTGAAGGAGTGCACCCGCCTCACTCAGTTGAACTTTGCTGAGCTCACCTCCGTCGGTGAGATCAACTGGGAAGCCCTCCCCGCCCTTCAATCCTTGAACTTCGAGAGCGGTGTTACGGAAGCTGGTGATGTCCTGATCACCAACACTGGTCTCCAGAACCTCAACGGTATCTCCCTGAAGACCGTCGGCAAGTTCCAGATCACCGACAACACCAACATGAAGCAGATCAACATCAACAACCTGCAGAACGCCACCGACCTGGTCAACTTCGCTGGTAACTGGAACAAGCTCGAGATTGACCTTCCCAATCTCGGCACTGCTTACAACATGACCTTCCGCAACATCAGCTCCGTGTCCATGCCCTCTCTGGAGAAGCTCAAGGGCCAGCTCGGCTTCTGGGGTACTGAGTTCGAGACTTTCTCCGCTCCCAACCTGACCACCACTGCCGATTTGACCTTTAACGACAACTCCAAGCTGACCAACATCAGCATCCCCGCTCTCGAGAAGGTTAACGGTGGCTTCGTTGCCAGCCGTAACGACAAGCTGTCTGACATTGACCTGCCCAAGCTGGCCACCGTCACCGGTGCCATCGACTTCAGCGGTACCTTTGACACGTAAGTGCCACACTCCCGTCCCGATTTCAAGTTTCTCCTGTCTTTGTGCACCTGCTAACGTTTTTCCTGCAGTCTCACCATGGGTTCCCTCGATGAGGTTGACGGTGGATTCAACGTGCAGTCCACCAACGGCACCTTCGACTGCCAGAACTTCAAGAAGCTGCAAGACAACAACACCATCCGCGGTACCTACCACTGCAAGGCCACCACCAATGACCCCACCACCGCCAACGGCAAGGCTGGCACCGCCTCCGGCTCCAGCTCCAGCTCGAGCTCCAGCTCCAGCTCCACCTCCTCTGGTGCTGCCTCGGCCAACTACGCCGTTCCCGCCACTGGTGTTGCCGCTATGTTCTTCGCTCTTGCTCAGCTCATCTAAGCGGTTGAAAAAGCACATGGCGTGGATTGGAGTGTGCAGTTTTTGTTGTTCTCTTTAGGAGAGAAATTGTAGATGCAGAAGTTCCACCAAGCAACGGGTTCCATTTCGTTTTACACTGTTGTTCTTATGATAATAATTCCGTCTTTGTGAGGAAAATTCGCAATTTGGATTCTGTCCTCGGGAGACAAACACCGTCACCTTCATCGGGAAGGAGTCTCATTTTATCGATTACCCCTCTTGTCCTTGTTGTCTCGATATGTTTTTACTGGAGCGCCCACCGTTCTAATGTATCCGGTTGCTGTTTGTAACTCATCATTCCCTGAATCCGGTATCTCCCTTGTATGGTGTAGGCATTCTGTAGTCGAGGATCCGACCTCTCACCTGGGCACTGCAGTGTGCCTTTGCCTCCAAGGTTCCAAGGTTGTTGGCATGTCTTAGCCTCCCTGGATGCGTTTGTCTTGGATAATCCTGTGCTCAGCATTGTCAAGTAGATACCAGGCTTGCCCTTACATAGACATTCATTCCCTGTCATTCGGTTTTGAAGAGGCAATGACTTCCAAAGTTGTAAAATATATTTTGGAGACGAACGAGTTTTCTATCCAGTGCTACTCAAGCTACCTAGAACCGTGGCTGGATGCGAAATATCTCCCACGTATTCACATATGGTCATAATCTGTAGATGCGATCAACTACCTAGCATCCAGGACCCAGCATAAGTATAAGTGAGATATGTTTTTGTCAATGTTGAGTTTTTAGTCAAGCAACATCTCCCAAATCCATGCACATGTATAGACAACACTTGAAATGACACATTGCAGAGCTCATGGATTCCTGACACCCACTCGACAGTATCATATTTTTCTAGATAATCATGTACCTCCAATATCCCCGAGATCCTGATACAATTCCTACCCTTACCTCAACCGAGCCACAAAATACATCCCCATCACCACCAGACCCTAACCTTCCCAGATACGATACAAAGAAAATCTGATTTCAGAAAAGAACCACTCATCTACACCTACATACCCAAGCAAATCCCAGATCAGATCGTAATCATCAGCATAAACTGATCTGTATTCTGTATATCGGTGATAATACTAACAATTGTAATCCGATCTGAGATTGGGTGCGGGTATGTAGATATATTGCCAGCACCAAACTGAGCTCCTAACATTCAAGAATAGAAGACCCGGGATGAGCCGAACAGGTTCTCGGAATCAGCACCACAGGACTGATCGGACCGTGTGCAAAAGTACTATACATCAGAGACTATGACGATGAATCACGCATACTAGGACCGGATACTGTGACAGGTCTTGATTGGAGATCTAGTCATGATCACGATGGAGTGGAATCCCAAACCCAATAACCAGATCTAGAGGCAAAATACGTTCAACAGGCCATGTGCGTTTCAAGCCGGTGATATGCAGTGGACACATCGAGTACCCTTGGGTAGTCTGTTAGGGCATCCGATTCGCGGATCAGATTCCAGCATGGGATATCCGGCTACTTGGGTGCGGATGAGGGATCCCGGTGGGACTGAACCATGTGGAAAGAGATGGGCGTGGATGACTGGTTTATGATTTGAGGGGGAGTTGGGGCTCTAGGTTTGACAGATTAGTTAAGTGCGTTAGTAGGGCCAATGGGGATGGTTGATTTGGAGCTGAGGGTGTCTAGAATGGATCGATGAGATCGTCGCTTGGTGTTGTCGGTGTTGATGTTGGTGGTGGCTGGGAGGTAAAAGTGTGAGGGAAGAATAAAGAATAGGTGTTGTTATGACGTGCGACGGAATTGAAAATCGATCTTATCTTCATCTTGCATGTAAAAGCAGGAACAGATCGAGGGATTTGAAAATCCAGTGAAGGGGAGAGGATACGTCGCTGTGCATGGCTCTCAGTCGCCACCATCATGTATGTCTGGATCGTGGCTGCACAATGTGGATGTAGGTACAACTCAGCAGTGACAGATCGAAGATGGAATGGATCCGGACTAGAGCTGGTTCGTGTTAGTATGATTAAGTTTTGTAGCCGCGATCGTCCAGCGGGGCGATGGGTCCAGTGATTTTGAGGAGGCTGGTGCTTGTTGGGATGTTGAGTGTAAGCTGGGAGACCTGCGATCATCTTTTTTATTATTTTGCATTGGGATTATTGAGGCTGTATCGTTCTTTTTCTTTCACATGTCTAGCCACTTTGTTTTCTGGAGAATAAAGTTTGATGGACATGGTGTCAGCTCTGGAGCCCGAATAGCGCCGAGGCTCAGGATTGGTTGGACACGAAGCCTGCAAGTGCTATAAGCTCCCTGTTAGCGCCATAGATTGTTGGAACGGTGACTCGGGGTCTAGTGACGGTCGGTGTTCGCGGGGTCTGGAATTCCATCCTCGGCAACGAGGTTGGGCTCTGGGCCAGAGACTCGGACAAGACCGTGTTCACCTACGCCTCCCTGTAAGTGCAGACATTAGACACAGACATCACAAATGGTGGATCTGAGAAGACGAGGTGGCAAAGGGATGCCTTTCCCGTGTACTCGTACTTTTTACCTCGTCCTGACTTTCGATCCCGATGCATCTGCAAAGGGTACCTGAATGAGAAGTCCGGCCCACTGCGATGTACGTTCGCCTTGCATGGGAGGCAACTTGGGATCCAGGTAATGGGAACCTGGAGTCTGAGCACACAGCTCTCGCTCCAGTAGGAACTGCAGGAGGAACGCAGCCTACGATCGAGGCAACTCCACGGGCTCGGGGAAGTGGTGGTGCGATATGTCAGATGCGACATTGTGCGCGATGATGCTACTAGAGCTGTATGGTACCTGTGGTCCTTGCAGGTGGTGGCAACTCGGGGAATAGATTTGGGCTATTTCTTAATGTACCTAGGTAGGTGCATGGTTTCTTTTTTAGGAAACGGCTCATGTACGTACTTTGGTACCCTTTGCACAGTGCTAGCCTGGGAAAAATGTCATACAGACCCAACTATGGTTTCCTAGCCCTTGCGGCGCTTGTCCGATCGATATTATGTACAGTAAGCAATTATTTGTGCGTTTCACAGTATGTCCCGTTATATAGTGGCATTTCAGGGTTTACTCGTGATTCCGATGCAATAATGGCATCATTCCATCTCTTATCAATGACTCGACGAGATCATATCCATTCGTGAGACTCGTCCTATCGAGTCTAGCACGACTTTTCTTCCACACCACTGAACTGGATAAGTGGGGTTGGAACAGATTTCCCCTATGGGGATGACAGCACCTACAGTAGCCCGCTGTAACTAGTTTAGAAAGAGGGCGCGAGAGATGAAAAGACCAGAAAACGGGTTCTAGGAAGATCGATCTGAAACTGAAGAAACCGATCGAGGCACGCGTAATGGATTTTCTACTGTGCATCGGCTGTACAGTGGGTATCTGTGGAGAGGGAGACCGGAAGGAGTCAGGTACATGAGTAGCTTGCCGTAGTGGAAGTATCTACGGTGGCGGTTCCAAGTAGCAGGCAAGATGGATCTTGCATTAGGATGTGAGGTGCATGAACTGGTGGTGCTTTCGTACCTTTGACACTTTCTTGGCAGATCTAGACCCTGTTGTGGAGTGGGGAATGAAGATCGTGAGTAGGGTGAACCCGAAGAATTGAGATCTCCGATGATAGAGATGAGTGACCCAGCTGTGTAGCACTACACCCAATACTTTCGGGAGTTCGCTTATTGCTACTCCGTATACAGGACTAGCAATGTCATACTGCGGCAGTTGAAACTTGACAGGTCAAGCGGGTCGCGGCTGGAGGTACTACTGGCTACTATTGGAATAACCTGCCGCGAGGAGAACCTATAGCAGGCGAATATTGGCCATTGACCGTGGAAAGTTCCCAGAAACCGTGGAGGCGTAACAGAGCAGGCTGGCCCTTGCACCTGGAGCCGCACGGTCCAATGCTATGGGAAGTGGAGAGACAGCGTGCGATGACTATCTCGATTTGAGCTCGCATGATTGGTCTCTTGATCGGCAAGAGTAGATAGAGTGACTTTCAGTAGCTCTGGACCGGAAGATCGGGTTTAGAATTCTGATTCTGATCCGTGAACCCAAATTCGCCTCTGCTGTACCTGTCGGATTATCCGGAGTGTATCATCCTGGGCGAACCAAATGCACATCACTAAAAATGGCAGGGAAATGTAACGAACCGGAAAATCTTGGGCCTGATGGGACCGGGGAAGTGCCGGAAAGGACTGAGTTTGTGAGCTCGAATGGTTCGTGCCTGGTTATCCTCGAGTGCTCATGCAGCCGCTGCGGCGTGCAGGCTGCAAACTCCTCCTAGGTGCAGTCGCGGATTTGCCTGCCGCATGCAAGTACGTTTTTCGTGCAAATGAGTCGGAGGTGGTGAGGGGATAAAGTGGAGGGAGGAGGGGAGAATGAGGAACTATAGGAGTGTTTTCCTGCCAACACCGCCTTAGTTACCCCTATTGACTTATTCACACCATTTTTAGACCCCGAGAGGAAACCCCAGAGAAGCCCGAGTTCACCCCATTTCCAAATCGCCCTGATCAGGAGTGTGCGAGAACGTGGAGACTAGTGCGAGGCTGGACCGAGACGGGACGGAGAAATATGACAGCTCTGATCCCAAGGACCCAAAGACCCCGAGACCCACCCCGAGCCTGGAGCGAACACGCACGGGATGCAAAAGCGTGCGCTCGTTCGATCATTTGCTGAGATCGTGCAGTGGATCCTGGTGCCATCAGCGAGAGGAACGTGCAACTCTTAGGGCTCGACCCCAATACACTGGCTCTGACTTGTCCAGGGGCTGACAATATTAACGTCTGTGTGCCAATCTACTAATTTCGCCCATTCCAAATCACCATGATCGTCCTGATTTGGTGACTGACAGGAAACGTATCCCGGTCATCGGGTCGGTCCCACCTGCTCGCTGGTTATCCTCGAGCGATCTGTTCTCTCGGGGCTGTTCGCTCGACCTGATTTGCTTGGGATTACACCCGATTTACGTCGATTTGGAAGCAACTAATCCTTGTCGTGATCTCTTTATGATTTTCAGGCCATGCCTCATCGATACTTGATCTTCGCCGTATACTGAAAGCACGGTGCTATTGTATGGCGAAGAACCTTCTATAGTTCCCCAATCGATTAGTGACCTCCTCGCATGCCTCAGACCATGAGGCGACCTAGTCCTTGCTTCATTCTATTTGAATTATTAGATTATCTATGAGCTTTTTCGAGGGGGATCGGCCATGAGAACTAACCCCTTGATGGTTCCTGGCACGGCCACGGTAGGTTCTCCTGAATATCGATGCACTCGATCGAGATCCACGCTACATGAGATCGTTCCAGATACCTGCGACTTTACAGAGAGTCTTTCATGATGCATCTAGGATTGAAGCGGGGATTGGGCGAGGATCGTATGCACGACAGCTCCATGGGTGGGATTCTATTTCCAGAGTACGGAGTAAAAAAGGCGTAGGAACTAGATCACTTTGCCTTCTGTGAACAGTCACATCCACATGGAATTCGGAGAATTTTGAATGGCGGCGAGTATGAACGGTTCATAGACTAGCCATGCACGGGGAACTGTGGACAGTGAAGGCATTATTTATTAATCCTAATATTAAGGCACTATTGATGCAAGGGCCGTGCCCCTAATAGTTCGTAGCCTCTAAAGACTTCCCCGTGTCGATCTCGACTCCGCCAGCTCGGATAACGAATCAAGTGCCGTGGATCCTCGCATGGAACCTGCCTCTCGGGTACCATCATTCCTCTCTAATAGGTCCTACGGGCTGTAACAAGGTTCATCGGTGCATGATGTGACAGATACCCCGATAGCGTTCGCCATAAATTCATCCTGATCATTCTCTGGCACCTTCCCCTCCCCCAAGTGGGTTAGCCCACTCGGGAGCCCAGTATCGCTTCCCCGTCGTGATCGCGGGTCCCTACGCCATGTATCATGCATTGTATCGGACTCTGCATGACATCCCGGAGTTCCGCTGACTTTCTATGATCGGCCATGATAGTTTGTTTCCCTCCCCTGGGTCCGTTCTCAGGCCCTCGCTCGATCTTCGATGACATCCGTCCAAAAGTACCCATCGCCCCCTCTCTTCATCGTCGTGCACATATAAACATGCATCCCAGCCCCGTCTATCGGGATCCAAATTGTCTCACTCTTTGTCTTCGCCTCGTGGATCTTGATCCCCTCGCTTTCTTTGTTCATATCTACAACCCCTCCCCCTTTGTTCATTCATCCTTATCGTGTGTTGTGCATATACATCGCCAGTGTGATTATCACCAGCCTCGACCTTCGACCACGTTTGTACAACTTCGAAGGACAAAGACGCAGCCCTTTTCTCGCCCCGTACATAGATTGTTGTGACATTGACTCGACACCCCTCGCTTCTGCACATATACACCACCCGACGCTTTGATTAACGATTCGCAACGATGTATGAAATGGGTAACGCGACTGATGACATTCAGCGACGCTGCTCGCTTCCGTGAGTGCACTATTACTATCTACCAAGCTGAGCTCTTGTTGATGGCGATCATTCAGCTCTCTCAAGTCTTTCACCCCCGATTTGGGCTCCAACTTGGGTGAGGACCGTCGACTTCCTCCTCTACCACACATGGAGCCGCTGCCTCGAGGTCCTTTCAACCCCTTCCAAGCCAAGGAAGCTTTCGGTCCTACTACACCGGGCCCCAATGACTCGTTCCAGTTCAAGTCGCCCTGGTCGGGTAATGAGCCAATTGTTGCTCCTCCCTCGCCTGCCAACTCCGCCGAGAGCTCCTGGCAGGAGTCCTTCGCGGCTCAGAGATCTGTTTCTTCCGACTGGCCCAACGATCTTTCTCAGACCGAAATCATGACCCTCGTTGCCCCGCAGAACATCAACCGCAAGGCCCCTCTGCAGCAGCTCTGCGGACGTAAGCGCAAGAGTAGCACCGACGGTAACGAGGTCGATGACCAGCGCGAGAAGCATCGCATTGCCGAGGGCAATCGCCGCAAGAACCTCAGCCAGCTGCACCGCGAGCTCGACAGCCGCATCCATGACTTCTTCCTGGAGCGAGCCGGCTGGAACCCATCCAAGAGCCTGCCCCAGTCCAAGGAGCACATCGTGCAAGGTGCAATCTACCTGATCGACTTCATGCTCGCCATCATCATGCACCTCATCCGCCAGGAGCAAGTTACTCCCCAGCTCTCTGAAAAGCTGCAGCCCCAAGTCCGCTGCATGCAACTGCAGCAGCTGGTCAACTCTCTCCAGCAACAGAACCAAACCGCCCAGTCTCAGCTCCGCGCTGCAAAGGCCGAGAACGAGCTCCTGGCAGAGCGCAACCGTGCTCTCGAGTTCCAGCTCAAATCCTACGAGCAAATGTTCCGCTCCCCCAAGCCCGAGACCAGCAGCCCTCGCCCTCTACTCGATGTTCCGGAGCACAAGCGCCAGAAGAAGGCTCTTCCAGGCCTGCGAGTCTTCTGTGATGAGATCGGTGCCTCAATGGGCCCCCAAACACCCATTCACCACGAGCCCCTGCACAGCGCCACCTCGCAGACCTTCAGCAGCTCATACTTGACCACGACGCCACCGGTGACAGGCCCATCATCCCCTGCCTTCCCATCGTCCCAGACCTCCTCGTTCACCTTCCCGGCTTCGCGCCGCCAGTCTCTGATCCCTTCCCCATGAATAAAGAGACTTATGATGCATGCCGATATTGATTCCTGATGTGATATGACCCTACTTCTCTTCTGCCCCGCACCCGATGCTTCCCCTTGCAGACGGCGTTTTACCTTTACCCCTTGCATCTTCTCAAAACCTTGATGCAAATCTCCTCATCTTGTCCACTGCATGCTGCCCCTTAGCCTCTGCATTGTAACAATATTTTCTTCATTGTTGACTCATGGTCCGCGTCGGGCTTGGTGTTTGTCTTTTCTTGGTTCACTTCTTGTCCTTTTCTTTTTTTTCTCAAGCTCTATAAAATGGGTGGCTTTTTCTTCTTCTCTTTCTCTTTCTCATTCTCATTTTTTCTTTCTTTTCTTTTGTGAATCTTTGGAGCTTTTTACGATATGGATATACGATGGGTTGGTCTTTTTTTTCTTTTAGCATGCTTTTCTTTCCTTTGTTACTTGGTTCGGATTTATTTTCTGTCTATAGTCACGAATGTCATCAATCATCTTATGACAGTTATCTGGTCTTAGAGCTTAGAAGTTTCCTCGTAGCCTCTATATTCTCTTACCTAGTGGAGTGTCTTGTTCCGTTAGTCAATATAGCTCCTTACTTTGCAGACTTATATGTCTTAAGCAGAGACACCTCAGAGTCCCCATAGATGTGGACGTGGATGGTTATTACTCTCACTGGAAGACATATAGAATCCAGGAAGAGTGGAGCACGTGTGGAGAAGATGCAGACGGACGAAATCTGTAGAAAATCAGTTATACCCCTTGGTAGAGTAAAAAGTGTTACATTGGATGAAAGAAAGCTAGATGTCTCCAGATCTTCGATAAAGTATCCAATAATTACCCATGTTCTGTTATAGCAGGGGCGTGCGGAGTATACCCTACCCGGAATGGATCCGGTCGAGGCCACGCTGTACCAACCAACCGAGAATGTTTCAGGTTTTGGTATCGAGTTAATTCAATAGTATGACATCCTAGGATCTATGAAATGAGTCGTGACAATTCTATCGTCTAAATTTCCATGTTCTTATAAATCCCTGCACTTTCGGGTGGTTTAGCAAACGCCACACCCGGAGGAAATGACCTCGTACTGGGGACACGCAATGGCAAAAAGTAAGTACCCCTCAGGGCCGAGAGCCATGTCCTCTATCCTGGAAAGACAACTGCGGTGACTATATAGAATAGATGAATAGATGGAATCTCGATTATGTGTTTCTATGACCGAATAAGTCTCACATGAGTGGGTGCTATAAATAAAACTTTAAGGGTCTCCATGCTGTCAAACGGGGATGAAGACTGGCCACTGATGAATATCACAATAAATCGAATCTTACAAGCTTGGATAAATAAACATGAAATACTTGTAAAAGGCGATCACCTTTACCTTAACTACATCTTCTCTATTTCGAGTCGTAAACGTGTCTCAGCGTCTGCTGATTTCAGCCGTTCCCGCTTGGCAAATCCCCCGACGATCCCGTCCTCCTCCTTTCCTCCTCCCTATCTCTACCTTCACCCCTATCGACCCACGTCAATCACGACTGTGGTCTTTCGCGCGTCCTCTTAGGCCTCATTCGTTCGGTCGGCAAGGGGTTTTCGACGGGCCTGCGATCGAGACCCCCGGATCGCCGTTTTGCAAGGCTCCTGAGTTCCAATCATTCACCTCTACACCATCCATCATGTTGTTGCCAAAGGGCGGAGTCACCTGGAAGTCTGCCAGAGCCAGGTTACCACCATGGCGGGCAGTTCTGGTCCTGCTTACCCGGACGCGATTCTTGGTCACCATCGCCGTGACGGGCCTGGTTATTCTGCTGTGGCGCGGCGTCAGCAAGTCCGCGTCGGAGATGCAAAAGTATGAACATCGTGTCCTTGCCTGGCTCTATGCGGTGTGTACTGACCTGTGTTTTCTAGTTTCTACTGCTATGGCTCGAACAAGTCACCGATGGAGATGTCCCTTAACGAGATGGTTGAGTGGAATGCCCACTCCCAGACCCCCGTCCTCTTTAACCACCACGAACCCTACGAAGTGAACAGCACCTCTATCACCGAAGTCGACCTCAACCCGATCAAGTCCTCCATCCAGGCCGTGTCCAATCGCGAGCGTGTCCTCATCCTCACCCCTCTCCGCGACGCCGCCCCCTACCTCGAGAAATATTTCGACCTCCTTTACAAGTTGACCTACCCGCACGAGCTGATCGATCTGGCATTCCTCGTCGGCGACTGTAAGGATGATACTCTGGCCAATCTTGCATCCGAGCTGGATCGCATCCAGAACCACGCCGATGAGAAAGTTCGCTTCCGCAGCGCCACAGTCGTCCGCAAGGACTTTGGCGCTGATTTCGAGATGAGCGTGGAGGAGCGGCACGGGTTCGCTGCTCAGGGTCCTCGCCGCAAGGCTATCGGTCGTGCCCGTAACTACCTGCTCTATTCGGCGCTCAAGCCCGACCACTCTTGGGTCTACTGGCGTGATGTCGATATCGTGGATTGCCCCGAGCGCATCTTGGAGGATTTCATGGCCCACGACAAGGATATCCTGGTGCCGAGTAAGTGATCCGTGGGTTTAGGGGCATTGTGGATTGCCAGGCTAATATTTGATGCAGACATTTGGTTCCACCGTTATCGCGACAACCGTGATATCGAGGGTCGCTGTAAGTCATACCCCTTGGACTTACTTTCGTGCACTCGTTTTCTGACCGTTTCAATAGTCGACTATAACTCGTGGATCGAGTCAGACAAGGCCATGCGCTTGAAGCAGACCCTTGACCCGAATGTCATCCTGGCCGAAGGCTATAAGGAGTATGACACCGGCCGCACATACTTGGTTAGCATGGGTGACTGGCGCAAGAACAAGGACGAGGAGGTGGAGCTTGACGGCATTGGTGGCGTCAACATCCTCGTCAAGGCTGATGTGCACCGCACTGGTAAGGAAATCCGAGGGTATCGAAGAATCCGGTATCGAATCATCCGTTCTAATCGGCTTTGCAGGTATCAACTTCCCCGCCTACGCTTTCGAAAATCAGGCCGAAACCGAGGGCTTCGCCAAGATGGCCAAGCGCGCCGGCTACCAAGTCGTCGGTTTGCCCAACTATGTGGTCTGGCACATCGATACGGACGAGAAGCCCGGCAACCTGGGAGATCGTAAGGCGTATTAGACGACATAGCCTACACCTTTCGCCGGGAATCTGGCCGACTCGGGGTTCAAGTAGACCTTTGAACCCCTACCGTCTCTCCCACCCCCTCCATTTCCTCACCGGAGCAGCACAGTTTGTGCCCAGCGGTGTCTTTGATATCCCATCTGTGATTCACATCCCGCTTTTCTCTCTTCTCTTGGAGGGATGATCGATGGAAAGCCTTGGGCTTAATGATTTCCATAATCCAATCTTCGTCCGCGTTCTAGGGAGTGTGCGTGTATTTGTTACCTGGCGCTACGGGGAAAATGTTGCTTGGCAGGAACTGCGGTCTATAGAGTTCGTCCGGTTCTCGAGACCTCACATACTGAATTTGTCTTTTACCCTGTGATCATATTTGTCCTTTGGGGGAGGTATCTCTGGCGATTGGCCCATGGGCCTCTTTTTCTTTTCTTTTGCGGGGCCGAGAACCGGACCGTTACTGTCATGTCGTGATTATTTCCTTTTTCAATCCTGAACGGATCAGTTTAGCTTCATTTTCCTCGTTTGGTGTATGGTCTTAGCAGAGTGCAAGGAGAGCTGGCATGAAGCAGCCTCGAGTGGAAACAGCGTCCCATTGCTCATTAAATTCATGTATATAATTTGTACTTTATTCCGATATCCCCTTCCGAGTTCCCCGACAAGTACTCATCCGAACCCGAGTTCATAACACCAAACACCAAACCCGAAGCCTCGGAACAAAAGCCGACTCCCCTCTGTAAACCCTCATCACCCTCATTGGCTTATTACATTACCACCTCCAAACTCCCAATCCCATCACAAGTAAAATAGTGCGCCTTAAAACACCTCAATGCTGACCCACGCCGTCCCCGCTTTCCCCCACGCCCGGCAGTCATTATTCCGCTACCCCTCCAGATATCCGCGTACTCCCGCTTTCACCTCTCCTTCCTCACCTCGACACCTATCATACACACGCACCATGTCCGCTAAGAAAGAATTCCTCTGCATCCTCCCCGACAAGCCCGGCGCGCAAGCCAAGCGCCTCGAGCTCCGGCCGTGAGTTTTGCGTGACACCACTTCTGAAAGTTAAGCCCAATTAACGGTTCTACAGTGCCCACCTTGCCGGCATCAAGCCCGCCGTTGAAGCCGGTACCATCGTCGCTGGCGGTATGCCCACATTCCCTTGGCTATACACCGTACATGTTGGACTGATTGATGATTGATACAGGCGCCATGCTCAACTCCCATCCCGCTGAGGGCGAGGCACCCTCTTTCAAGGGTAGTATGATTCTCGCGCTGGCTGAGAGTGCGGCTGAGGCGCGCGCTATGCTGGAGAAGGATGCGTACGCTAGTAATGGTGTGTGGGATATGGAGAAGGCTCAGATTATTCCGGTAAGTTTTGTAGACTGGGTATGGAGTTTTGCTAATATGTGGTAGTTTAAATCGGCTGTGCGGGAGCAGTTGAGGCTTTGATTTGGGGTAGATGAGAGTATATAGGAATTATGGATCTAGTCTGAGCATTGTGTCTTTGTCTAGCTTGATGATCACTTTAGAGTGAGGATTCCTGAAATCTGTAAGGGAGCCCAATTCAATATAGAGAGTTTGTGTTGAGATATTCCTAAGACGATCCTCGGCACCTACATGTAGGCTTTTTGCCGTAGGGGGATTTCCAGCAGTTTGGTCTAAGCCATGTTATAGCGATGAGTATAGCGCTGTTGAGATGTCGTGGGATTGAGGTCTTAATCTCAGTCGCACCGGCCACCATGGCGACGGAGTACTGTGAGATAAGCCCATTGCACATAGTACAGACTTCCAATTCCGAGTGAGGATATCATATTTATGACTACCTAGGTAGAGGGAGACTCATGGACTGGTGCCTTTGATGGCCTGGAACCAATGGCTATTGGAGGTACCTTGCTTGTTATAATTGAACCTCCGCTCAACTTTCCATTCTCGAGGTCTTCCTCGGTATCTCTTTCATAAGTTCTCTGGGATGGTTTCTAATATTCTTAGACAAGTCTTGCCAACATTTTACTATGTAAAAAGTATCCTTATGTCGTTTGGTCCTAATAGGCGCTATTACGCTATTAACGCTGGTACAGTGAGCGTTTCCCTTTTCCTTTTTCTTCTTTCCTCCACTGCCATGACCCTTACTCTTCACAAGCTTCACGCCGTCTAAGAAAAAGAAGAACAAATTAAGGAATTTGATGGCAATGCTCTACAAAGTTGACGCAAGGATCACCACCATACAGTACAGTAATAGTGGCGCCTGTGCAAATGTGACAAACATCCTGCTTATCGCGAACATCATTATATCTCAACCTCCACACTTTCACAAGCTCCAATAACCATCATGGCTCCCGAGTCAGCCCCGTCCAAAGGAGGGGGAATGTCGCTTTATGCCAATCTACTCGATTCCTCCGCTGATTCCACCCCCGGGACCATCTCCCGCGCACCCGTCGTCTTCAAGCAAGGCTCCGAGCCAGACGCGCAAACCGACGATTCGGCTGCAAAGAAGCAGCAAGTCAACGCTGGTACCTTTTAATTTCTCTGATAGCCACACCGAGACATAATAAACTCACCTTCTCTGCCCCTGACAGCTTCTCTCCGATTCCAACCTACCAAGAGACCACAAATCGCCAACCAGAAACCTAAGCCCAAACCTACACTTCCCAAGGCTGCACCAGCTAGTGCAGGCCAGGCTTCCAACCCTGCTGCAGCGCCTGTGAAGACCACTCTGGCGGACTGGGCTGCTACGGAAGATGATGATTACGGGTACTACATGGGCGAGAAGCGGCAGCGCGGCGGGAGGAAGAAGCGCAAGAAGAACCGCGAGCCGCAAGCAGTCATCCAGAACTGGGATGGTATCTATGACCCGTCAAGACCGAACAACTATGAAGAATACCGACATAGCGATGAGAAGATTCTCGAGGTTCGCGATTGGAAGGACCGGCTGTATGCGCATCGGATGAGGCGCTCACTGAGCCGGGACTCCGACAGCGACGACTACGACCGACCTATCAACCGTATGCTTATTTTGCTCTTGATGAAAGGACTTGTACTAACATTATTCTAAGGGCAATTTGCTCCGCCGAGCAACTTTGCGCCTCCCCCGAATCTCAATGACCTCCCTCCTCCTCCGCCAACCTCTGTACCTGACGATCCATCCGGAGAAGATGCTTTTGCTCGCCGCGCCCACATGAGCCAACGACCCGACGACTACTCACAGACACCACCCCCACCGCCCACTGAAGAGCCTCCCGCCCCACCCCAAGCGCGGCCTGTAGATGCTTTCCAGCCCAGCTCCGCAACCATATCGCGCGCTCCTGTCCGCTACACACTCCCTCCGCCTCCCGAAGACATCCCAGCATCCGAAGCCGAATTGGAAGAAGTATTTGCCCATGAACAAGCCACTGAAAACGAAAATGAGTCCGGCTCGGACGCATCTCGCTCTTTGCGTCCAGGCCAGAAGGGCTTCGCAGAGCGCCTACTCTCGAAATACGGCTGGACCAAAGGATCCGGACTTGGCGCCACTGGCTCGGGTATTGTCAAGCCGCTGCAAGTAAAGGCTGAGAAGCGGAAGAAGCGACCAGACTCTGAAGGCGGAGGATTTGTAACACCCGCTGGACGGGGTACAATCATCGGCGGTAAGAAGAAGGGAGGCGAAGATGCAGGCAAGTTTGGGCCTATGAGCGAGGTCGTTATTCTCCGGGGGATGTTGGATGGCATGGATCTTGATAATGAGTTGCATGCTGGTGAGGGAGGTGGCTTGATGCAAGAAATCGGGGAGGAATGCAATGAGAAGGTATGTGTTTCTTTACTCTAGGATCTTTCATAGTGTACTAACATTGCTATAGTATGGGAGTGTGGAACGAGTCTACATTGCCCGCAACGTGGGCACACCGATTCCGGTCTTTGTCAAATTTACCAGTCCTTTATCGGCTTTACGGGTGCGTTTCACCATTGGAATACTCCAGGTGTTCTACTAACAGGATATAGGCTGTAAATGCTTTGGAAGGACGGGTCTTCAATGGGAATACCATACAGGCTCGGTTCTTTGACCGTGAGAAATTCGAGAATGGAGTCTACGTCGATTGATGCTATTAATCATACCAGTTTCTCAAGACGGGTCTCAGTCTTTCAATGTCTTGATGTATTCATTCCATTTAGAAGATGACTCAAAACTATGAAATGGATAATCTAAAATGCATTAGCCCTTCAACTTCTTCCAAGATACCTTGTTAGACTGTAACCCCTTTCATGTAAGTTCTACCAGACCTCAGAAAGTAACCTCATCAAACAACTCCTCATCTTCAATCAACGGCTGGGCGTCCGCCCATGTAGCCGCCTTCTGAAGCATTCTTACCGGAACAGGAACACGTGAACACTGAGCCCTTGGCTGAGTCTTAGACTGGAGCATCCTCACTGGAACTGGGATGTATGAGCGTCGAGTACTCGGTTGTCTCCTGGAAGTGTTTAGTCGAGCCCCCTCCTTATACGAGACAACCGTGGCTGGCGATGGGCAGGTTGGCGATACTGTATTGTCCAGCCATCCCTGCACGCTGTCAGCATAGAGAGGTATCCCAAGCCCTAAGCCGTGAAGCTGCTTGTCTGTGAAAGTCTCCTCATCATCCCAGTCATCATATCTTATACCATGGGATCCCTGGCCGTCATCAGTTTGGTTCCTGTTTGTAGGTAATATACCGGCCTCTTTGGCATGTGTTTGCATTCGGATATGTTTGGCTTTCCGACGCTGCCTTTTTCTTTCGGAGTTGCAGTTTCCACATCGTCCTATTATTGGGATGTCGATTATTTCAACACATGGTAAGCAGTCTTCACCTGTGAAGATGGCTTCGTCGCAGTAGACCATTGTTGACATTGACTCGTCTAAGTGCCCACAGATGACATGGTACCAGATCACGTTGTGACACATTGTGGTGAGTATTGTTCAAAGTACCTAGGTGTGAAGCTTGGTTGTAAGTATATGTGACTATGTGCACTTATAGAAGCAATAAGTGTTTGTTTTCAAGGTTTTCAGATGGATACTAGTGGTGGAGGAGGCTCTTTCAAAAGATCCCAATGCTGGTACTGGACTTGAACCGAGTAGGTATGTAGTAGAGTGAAGAAAATGGCATGTCTAGCATTGACGCGGTAGAGTATTTATACTCTATGTCCGATTCCCAGGGAATTCGTTGTTTCATTGTCAATAATGGTCCGGGATCTCATTAACTGCGTTAGAGACTCAAAGGTTAAATGAGTCCTTTGTGTTCCTTTGTCCTTGTCCCAAACAGAGACAATTACACCACGCTTGGAAACTAGCACAGCTCCTGTGAAAAGTTAATACAATCAAGGGCAAGTGCAGCAACTGTAACTGTGGTCTATGAATGGACATGGAAGCAGCTGACTAAGCTAACTGGCGGGGGCGAACTGATTCCATGCAAGACAAAGGCGCTGGCCAGCTCTTCACCTAACTTCCGAGCGTTTCTCTTTTCTCTTGTCGCCTTACCAGTCTCGCCCTCTCACTCTCATCATCTTTTGGCCCAGCCAACTTCCAGACACAATCATCTTCATTACCTGTCCTGAACCCACCTGCCTGAGATCATTTATCACCGGCTTTCGAGATGTCGCTCTGTCTGAATCGCCTCCAAGAGGAGCGGTATGATAACCCCGAGTGCTATACAAGCGATAGTGAAGCTTTTGCCAGGAATGCGCTGACCACCATGAATCTTATAGTAAGCAGTGGCGCCGTGACCATCCCTTCGGCTTTGTCGCAAAGCCCCACAAGACTCCGGAAGGTACTCTGGACCTGAAGCGCTGGGAGTGCGCTGTGCCTGGAAAGAAGGATACTCTGTGGGATGGAGGTGTTTTCAAGCTGGACGTGACCTTCCCCGATGGTAAGTGGCTGCGCATTCCATGCGACGATCCTCGTACTGATACAGATGTTCTTTGCGCTTCCAGAATACCCAACCAAGCCTCCAAAATGTACGTATTGACGACCGTCACCATTGGCTGTTGAGATACGCGACTGCGCGTATCATCCTTCTTGCCATCGTCACTGTCTCTATGGATTGCGCTGACCCGATATGTCTCGGCAGGCAAATTCACTCCTCCTCTGTTCCACCCGAACGTGTACCCCTCGGGTACTGTCTGCCTCAATATCTTGAACGAAGAAGAAGCATGGCGCCCGGCCATCACCATTAAGCAGATTTTGCTGGGAATCCAGGACTTGCTGAATGACCCGAACCCCGAATCTCCCGCGCAGGCCGACGCCTACAACCTTTTCAAGAAGGATCGCCCAGCATATGAGCGACGTGTCAAGCAGGTCGTCAAGGAGAACCCGCCTATGTAGGCGACGGTTCCCCTAGCATTATCATAGGGTTTGATTTCGTTTCTTCATGGGGATCCGGTACGAGGAAGACTTGGCATGGCATTTCCTCGGCGAAGGGAGCATCTTTGCTTTACTTAGCAACCAGCGCGGCGTTTCTTAACAAAACGGATGGCGTTTACAAGTCACAGACTCCTTGTTTATTTAACATTGTTATTTAACTTCCTAAGTAAAGAGTAAAAAGAAAGTAAAAAGTCATCGCATGAATAGCAGTGGGTGGCGTTATCTCTTATCGGTGACTCAAAATCCGACCGTCGGCCCCTCGCCCCGCGGAAAATGGAAAAAATCACCTTCGCCGGTTCCTTCTCTTCTCATCCATCCATCTGCAATTGACTACTTCACTCGTCACTGAGTGTTCTCTACCCATCATGTGTGGAATCTTCGCGTGTCATCAGTACGTTCCTGCTCTGCCCTAACTATTCAACCCCCACCATCTTCCTCCACGATGCGCGGTAGTTTGAGTCGGTACTAATTGGAGTCATAGCCACCCCGATGTGCAAAAGTTCAAGCCCACGGCTTTGCGCATGGCCAAAGCGTGAGTATCCTGGCTTCAGTCCCTATGCGACTGTACAGCTCAATTGTGGGAGTTGTCGCTAACTTGCCTCTCGATAGTGTGCGGCACCGTGGTCCCGACTGGAGTGAGTCACAGAGTTGAAGCGCAATATACATTGAGATCTCAAGGGATTAACATACCACTTTTTAATAGGCGGCAACTTCATTGGCGACCGGACTAGTGAGTCTTTCAATGCTCGAGTTTTCGAGATCACGGTTAACCATAGTGTTTTACAGTCCTCACGCACGAGCGTCTGAGTATCGTCGGTGTTGGTATGCTCTACCCTGAAGACCAATTGGCCCAGAGTCTTATTTACTAACATCTCAACCTTTTAGACTCCGGTGCCCAGCCTCTTGTCAACGAAGATGAGACCCTCGCCCTCGCTGTCAACGGCGAGATCTACAACCACCGCATCCTCCGGAAGAACCTGCACACCAAGTACAACTTCAAGACGCACTCCGATTGCGAGGTTATCATTCCTTTGGTATGGCACTTTACTTAATTCTTCAGCAATGCAATTGCTGACATTTTCCAGTATATGGAACACGGCCTTGATGCCCCTAAGCACCTCGATGGTATGTTCTCCTGGGTTCTCTGGGACAAGAAGCAGGACCGTGTGATCGCTGCTCGTGACCCTATCGGTGTCATTTCTTTCTACCTCGGCCGCTCTTCTACCACCCCCGGCGCCGTCTACTTCGCCTCCGAGCTCAAGTGCTTGCACCCCGTCTGCGACGACATCATTGCTTTCCCTCCCGGTCACGTCTACGATTCGAAGACCGACCAGCTCACCCGTTACTTCGAGCCCAAGTGGTGGGATCCCACCAACGTTCCTTCGACCCCGGTCGACCTCAAGGTTCTCCGCACCACCCTGGAGAAGTCCGTCCGCAAGCGTCTGATGGCCGAGGTTCCCTACGGTGTTCTCCTGTCCGGTGGTCTGGACTCGAGTCTGGTGGCTTCCATCGCTCAGCGCGAGACTATGCGCATGCAAGAGGCTGCTAAGAAGACCAACGCCTCTGCCGAGGACCTGGTCGGCATCGATGACAACAGCGAGCTGTCGACCCTCCCCTTCTTCCAGCAGCTACACTCCTTCTCCATCGGTCTGCCCGGTGCTCCCGATACCGAGGCTGCCATGGAGGCGGCCAAGTTCCTGGGCACCAAGCACCACGCCTTCACCTTCACCGTTGAGGATGGCCTGAACGCCCTCTCCGATGTGATCTACCACCTCGAGACCTACGATGTCACCACTATCCGTGCCTCGACACCTATGTACCTGCTCTCCCGCAAGATCAAGGCCATGGGTGTCAAGATGGTCCTGAGTGGTGAAGGTAGTGATGAGATCTTCGGCGGCTACCTGTACTTCCACGCCGCTCCCAACCGCGAGGAGTTCCACAAGGAGACCGTGCGTCGTGTGAAGAACCTGCACCTGGCTGACTGCTTGCGTGCCAACAAGTCGACCTCCGCCTGGGGACTGGAGGCCCGTGTTCCCTTCTTGGACAAGGAATTCCTCGCGACCGCTATGGCCGTGGACCCCAAGGACAAGATGATTGACTCCGAGCACATTGAGAAGTACATCCTGCGCAAGGCTTTCGACACCTCCGACGAGCCCGACGTTGCTCCCTACCTTCCCGATAAGATTCTCTGGCGCCAGAAGGAGCAGTTCAGCGACGGTGTCGGCTACAGCTGGATCGACGGCCTGAAGGACGCCGCCGAGGCCCACGTCACTGACGAGATGATGAAGAACCCCAAGCCCGAGTGGGGCAGCGACATCCCGGATACCAAGGAGGCGTATGCATTTCTCTCTTCTTTTTCTCTTTCCTGCACTTTGATACTGACTTTTGGTTTAGTTACTGGTACCGCACTATGTTCGACGAGCACTTCCCCCCGTACTGCGCAAGCACTGTGGAGCGCTGGACCCCTACTTGGTCCAAGGAGACCGACCCCAGTGGAAGGTGAGTTTCATTTTCTGTTTCACATGGGATATGGGATAATGCTAATCAGGATTGTAGAGCGATTGCCTACCACAACCAAAAGTACAAGCACGTCGAGTAAGAAGCCAATTTGGAAGCTATAAAAAGGAATTGGATTAGGGTTATCTGTGATAGATAGAATACGAGTGTATATACCCTCACTCACCCTCATGTCACTTCAAGATATTATCAAACGCATATAAAACAGACTCAAAACAAGGCCAAAACAAGGAAATATACTCCGTAGGTCGCTTACATAAGACCATCGGCGGGCTTTCCCGGTAACCGAACGAGCACCAATCAACGCACGCCCAGCAGCCCGTGGACTGGAGCCCCCTTCCAACTGTTCCCACCCCCCAACATCACCGAACTTCCGTCTTCCTTCTTTTCTTCACCACCTCTCTCATCCATATCCATCCATCATGTCTGCTCCTGCTGCTTTCTCCGACATCGCCAAGGCGGCCAATGATGTACGAAACCGCTACCATACCTTTTCCGCGGAATTGATAGCTGATACCCCTCGGTTCAATAGCTCCTGAACAAGGACTTCTACCACGCCTCGGCCGGTTTGTTTTGACTCAGGTTTCCACGAGGCCATCATCCAGCTAATTATGCTATCTAGCCAACCTCGAGGTCAAGTCCAAGGCCCCTAACGGTGTTACCTTCACCGTCAAGGGCAAGTCCGCTCACGAGGGACCCATTGCTGGCCAGGTGAGACATCCCCTCGGGTTCTATCGTGAAAAGAGACAACCAGTCGCTAATACAGCTCTCTTTACAGCTCGAGGCCAAGTACGTCGATGCGCCCACCGGTAAGGGCCCCTTCCGGCGCAAACCACCCGATCCTGGCGCGTGCGAAACCCGGTCCATGACATTTTTCTACTCATGTGGTGGGCTCGCGTCGCGCCGGGTGACGTTTTTTGCTTTTTCCAATTCTTCCACGCACAAAATTATGCTAATGTTTCGTCCCTGGCCAGGCCTTACCCTGACCCAGGCTTGGACCACCGCCAACGCTCTGGACACCAAGCTTGAGCTGGACAACAACATCGCCAAGGGCCTCAAGGCTGAGATCCTGACTCAGTACCAGCCCGCCAAGCAGTCCAAGGGTGCCAAGCTCAACCTCTACTTCAAGCAGCCCAACCTGCACGCCCGCGCCTTCTTCGACCTCCTGAACGGCCCCACCGCCAACCTCGATGCCGTCCTGGGCCACGAGGGCTTCCTGGTTGGTGCTGAGGGTGGCTACGATGTCACCAAGGCCGCCATCACCAAGTACTCCGCTGCCGTTGGCTACAGCGTTCCCCAGTACTCCGCTGCCATCACCGCCAGCAACAACCTGTCTCTGTTCTCCGCTAGCTACTACCACCGCGTGAACGCTCAGGTTGAGGCCGGTGCCAAGGCTTCCTGGGACTCCACCTCCGGTAACGCCGTCGGCCTCGAGGTCGCCAGCAAGTACCGCCTGGACCCCTCTTCCTTCGCCAAGGTACGTTCCATTTCACTATGTTGATGCCGTTATGATTACTGATAATATCTCCCTCTACAGGCCAAGATCAACGACCGCGGTATTGCCGCTCTGGCCTACAACGTCCTGCTCCGTCCCGGTGTCACCCTCGGTCTCGGTGCCTCTTTCGATACCCAGAACCTCAACCAGGCCGCCCACAAGGTTGGCGCCAGCTTCACCTTCGAGGCTTAAGCGTCTTCCATACTGCCTGATTGTGGAAATGTGAAATTCTTCGTTACTACATCTATCCTGCCTCGACAAGATGGTGCATAACGAGGGTTTATCTATTGTTTCCATATCTTGTGTATCGTAGTCCTGTGCTCGAACACGCGTCTTGTATATCAAATCTAAGCTTTCCTTTGTTTGATGGAATCTTGCTTTTGTAGCTTGTACATTATCAGATCTGGTTCTATTCTGATATACATTTTCTCGTAGTTGTAGCTTGTAGCTTGTCAATTGTAGGTACCAGGTCATGGTATAGTTATAGAGTACCTTATCACACTATTTACAAACACCAACACATGCCATATAACTTCCTTCATCCCGACATAACCTCCCTCCTCCTCCTCGCCATCCTCTCCGCCTTATCCCCATCACCCCGATGCCCCGAAGGCATAACCCACTGCGCAAACCCACCCAAAAGCACCGTAAAAACCAAAACCCCACTAACAGCCGCAAACCTCAAAACCCTAACCTCCCCCTTCTCCCCATCCCCCCCATCCTCCTTAAGCCTCGCCTGTCTCGCCCTAACATACCTATCCCTCCTCCTAACATCCTCAGCCCTCTGCGTCCTAAAATGACCCCTAGCATTGAAATGCCCCACCGGATTCCTCTCAATAAACCCCCTCCAATCCTCCGGATCTCGTTTCTTATTCACGCCTGCTCCGTTCGCTGCCTCGTTCGCGTACTCCGCACCAGCCTTCCACGATCCGGCTTCCGTGCGTCCTGTATTTCCGTATCCGCCTTGTTGGTAGAAAGATGGTGGTGGGCCACGGTATGTGCCCCGCCGACGGCTTAGGCCTGAGGGTGCGCGTGAGCCGGCGTAGCCTTTGTGGAGGTTTGCGCTGTGGCTGCTGTGGGAGCCGGCGGGTTGGCGGTGGGGTTGGGGGTTTATGTTGTGTTCGCGGTCGTAGGTTGCGCGGCGAGAGGCGTTGCCTAGGGTGTTGTAGGCGGATGAGATGCGGGCGAAGCGTTGGGAGGCATCTGGGTCGGAGCGGTTGCGGTCTGGGTGGTGGCGGAGGGAGAGGGCGTAGAATTGTCTGTAATTGTAGTGTTAGATTAGGGTGTTTGGCTATTGTTTATGGGTTGGGGGAGGGGAAGGGGGAGAGGGGAGTACTTCTTGATCTCGGCTGCTGTGGCGGTTGGAGGGATGTCGAGGACTTCATAGTAGTTTTGTTCGAGGGTTCGCGCTGATGTTGTGAAAGTGAATGCTAGTGAAGGCCTTGATGGACTAAAGCGTGTTTTGTGTGGCTGTAGCTGTGGTCGGGTGCGGGTGCCATGCTGACTGGATAGGGAGCGGAGTGTGCACGTGTGCAGCGATGGCGAGGTGATCCCGGGCGTGGGTGTGTGGAGGAAGAAGAATATTGTGCGAGAGGATGACATTGCCCGGGTATGTATGGTTGGCATTGGTCACATTGAAGGACCTCGGAGGGGAGGGGGGGGGGGAGCTGTAGGAGTTGGAGTTGGAGTGTTAGGTGTGAAGTGCGGCAGAGGGTGGCGTCATCCGGGTGCTTGTGGATTGATAGGCACCGCATTTGTTGTAATGGTAAATATTTAGGGAATATGGGTATCCAGATATACGTATAAATTCTCTTTGGTAGTTTATAGCCTTTTAAATTCGTTAAATCCAGGTAATTTGGGGCTGTTGGACTACTCACGAGGGCAAGCTGATCATCAGATTAGATAACGGCACTGGGCCTCCTTAACTAGTTGTTCTAAAGTGGTTTAGGGCTGCTTCCTGTCCCTGGCCGGCACTTACTAGTTAGTTTTTCCTTGTTGACGAATTCAATTTACGACTCGGCGATTTTAACTCTTCTGAGTGTCTAGGCCATATATCACTGGGCTACGAAAAAGCATCACATTGCCTGCCACGAGATGATGACCTTCCGAACACTGAAACCTCCGACATCTTTGCTCTAGGGTCTGCACTGTACGAGCTAGTTGCTTATAAGGGCCCATACAGCGGACTTGTCGGGCCTAAATCCGATGATCCGGATGTGATCAAAGCACAAATTCTACAACAGCACGAGGTAGATCATGAGACTGAATTGCGATACAAGAGCCATATTTTCCGTGATTTCTCTGGTCTGCTAGGCGGGAACATCATATTAGATTGCTGGAGAGGGAATTTTTCTGACGCAAGAGAAGTGCTTGATCTGTACATCAATAGTTACAAAACAAAAAGTGAAGCTATCGCGAGTTTCTCGTGGATCTCTCGCGGATCCCAGGGATGTACAGAAAATACATAAGTTGACGAATGGCGCGGGTGTAATTCCAGTACAAATTGTCAAATTTATTACCGTTCCTTCCTGGGTGTTTGCATCATACCGGCAACTAGGGTAAAGTGGCTGCAATTCCAGGAGATCTATCTTCTCGGGAAACTGCTGGCAAGGCAATCCCCTCACACCGCTACTTGGTAGGCAAATAGATAGCCTCAAAAGAAAGATGAAGAAGGTTTGGCGGCTACAAACGTCTTCTCGTTTGCAGTCACATTTTATATAGCTCCATGCTCGGCAGATCATAACCCATATAAAGTCTGGAGAATCGAGGCTGTTCATTCTTAATTCACATTAAGATAAAATCGAACTTGGCTTCAAATTTTGTAGATGTGGCCCAAAAAGGCAGCAAACATACAATCGTTAACTATAAGAGTGGGCCCCGGGGTCGCGCGTCGCGCGTCGCAACTTTGGAAGTCAAGTCTTTTCCAACCCCTTCTCACTCTTCCCTTTACACACCACCTCCAAGATGCCGGTCTTCTCGACCTTCCAACCGAATTACTATTGTCGATATCTAAATGTCTCGAATACGAAACCGACGTCAATGGATTCTCTCAAGTGAATCACTTCCTTTACGATCTGGTAAACCCCCAGCTGTATCGTCATGATGCATTCGATCACGACTCAGCACTCGACTGGGCCGCACAGCATGGGAAGGAAGCCTGCGTACGTAGGCTATTGAAAGCTGGTGTACCACCGGACTGGGGCATGGAGGAATGGCAGCCCATCATGTTGGCTGCCAAGAAACGGACATGCGGATGTGGTTAAAGTGTTTCTCGATTTTGGCGTCGACCCGAATCCACGAACCGGGTTCCACAGAGAGAGTTCTACCTGGTATGGGAACCCGTTAACCGCAGCGGCAGAACATGGTCACGAAGAAGTGGTCAGACTCCTCGCCGATCATGGTGTGGATCTTGAGTTCAGCGATATACACATGTACTCTGCTTACCCGTACCCTGGTATCCCCGTTATCCCGGATGTGATTGTCGAAGTCGAGCAACCTCTATGTTTGGCTACATGGAAAAGACATGTACCAGTCGTCAACTTTCTTCTTGAGAGAGGGTGCAATCCTCACGCAGAAGGTCAAGAACACACAGCAGTTTCCCGTGCCGTGTTTCGGGATCTTGATATCTTGAAAATGTTCATTGAGGCGAGACCGAAGCTCAAATTGACCAATTACGATCCAAATCCACTCGAGGCTGCTGTCGAGGGTGGCAATGTGGCTGCCGCCAAATTTCTTCTCGCAGCAGAACCGTCTCGTGCCATCAGGCAGACGCGCTTTCGAACTGTTTCAACTCGCTGCGCAAATCCAATCTCCTGAATTTGCCGAGTTGATCTTGGAACGGATTGACGTGGAGAAAGCGCTTCGGAAGGGAAATTGGACGGAATGTCGACATCTCGTGCTCGGGGCAGCATCAGCTGGCCTTGAAGACCTGATGAAACGTCTTAAAGAAGTGGGTCGACTTTTTAAGCAAAGTCCGGGTTCTGAACTCAATTTGCCTTTATGCTCTGCAATCGAAAAAGGTCGAGTCGGCATGGTGAAACTGTTGCTAGCTTATGGAGCAGATCCAAATGGCCCACGTCCGTTGCAGCGCAACCTACATTCGTTGCGGCACAACCCACATCCGTTGCAGCGCGTCCTGGATGCCTGGTTGCTTTTCCCGGAAGAGCATTCACCTCCCCTGGAAGCGTATAAAGAAATTACGAAAGTACTACGACAAAGGGGTGCCGTGCTACCTGATGACTGGGATTTCTTTAATGGTTCTCTCATCTCTGTCAAGACCCTTGATGTGTTCCATATGATGTTGGAGGAATGTCGAGATCTGGATGACTGCAGGATCAATGAATTACTACGAGAGAGTGTGAAACAGGGGGAAGAGGCATTTGAGCTCGCTCTGACACATCTCAAAGTTGAGCTTCAGCCCGGTCGCGAAGCGCACCAGGAGATACTGGCTCAAGCTGCAATTTACGTTGACGTCCCCATTCTGAAGAGATTCCTGGATGCTGGATTTGACGTGAACTCGCGCGAGTTAGGTAATGGCGAGGATGGTTTCCAGAGGTTGACTCTTCTGGGTCTGGTTGCAACTGCGCAGCCCGACGAAACAGATAGAGAAACAGCTGAATTTTTCGGGGAGCCAGACGCATATATTGAGGATCCGGTTTCAACTGCGCGATGGGACGAAAAAGTTAGACAAGCAGCGGACCTTCTTGTGGAGCGAGGCGCAGATATTGAGGGTCTGGATGAGACAGGGCAAACATCATCTCTCTTTACGTTGGTATCTGTGTCTCATGAATATGAGCTGAGTATCTCGAAAGGTGTGAAGCTTTTGTTGGACTTGGGCGCCGATCCATTTTTCACCAACAGAAACGGAGACACTGCTCTGACCAAAGCTGCGCAACTCGCGGATATTTCAATCGTCAAGGTTCTTGTCGAGTTTTTTGAACAGCAAGGTGATGCGCCATTCCAACAAGTCAAAGAGTCGGTTGTGCGAGCTGCGACTACGACTCATTCCCCACAGATATCTAAGCTCCTATGGCATTACTACTGGCCACGGGTGTATCCATGTCCCTAGGAGTTTGCTTAACAATAACATTGATGACGATTTCCATGACGAAGAAGCAAAAATGATGGACCGTCGTCATATTCGAGGTGTACAACGCTTGAGTTCTTTAGACATCACACTTTCTCTTCACTATCCCACAATCTTACCAGATATATGTACTCCCACACTCCACTGGTTCTTGAGTTACTGAATAATTACTATACCACACGAGATGTCTTCTTCTCTAAAGATGTTCCTACATACCTACTCTTACTGTAAATACTATATTTTGGAAGGTCAATGATGCTCATGACATGTCCACTGGAGACACAATACGATTCTCATATAAGCCTAGTATATAGGGCAGATTCTTCTCTAGAGTTTCTTCCTTTCTCCAGTTAGTTGTTCCGTGAAATGTACCTGGTTTCCTCTAGCTTGGCTCCGTAACAATAACCCTTATGTATTACAATAGTAGGTATACCGTACATCAACAAATGATACCACATAGCATCAAAAGAAAATTATAATGTACGGGCTAAAAATGAGAAAAAACCCATTGGAACGCAGAAAGGAATATACACGTAGAGGCGAGTGGGAAATCTATTATGTAGGTCTCTCAGTCAGAGAGGCCTAGGACTCAGCCTATCCAGCAGCCTATATCTAGTTACGGTCCAGCCTATGCTGCATGACCCGGTTCAACCGATTCAGACCACAGTAAAACAACCGCAACGGTGTCGATCTGCCTATTATTTATGCGGGCATAGTGAATCTATTGGTTTTGGTTGCCTAACGTACAAAATAGGTGGCCGCTCTTATCATACGCCCGTATCCATGGCGTAAGATACCGCTGACTCAGTGCGGCGCAAAACATTCCAGTCTCCCTTCGACGGAACCAGCGAGCTCTCCATCTCCAATCCTCACCTCACTTGTACACGCATGACTGCGGGTCGTGGACAGAATGTCGGAGCGAGATCAGTCGCAACAGCCCGAAGAGCCCGTCACATCCATCGAGAATGACGGCGCCATCAATGACGAGCAATGGAAGGCCATGATGGACGTCGTCATGGCCATTTACGATTTCCGCGAACCAGAGTAAGTCATGCTCGTGGACGAAGCAGTGCGATCGGAAAACTCATAGTTTTATTGTACAGCGGCCATGATCCATCGCGACTATTCCATCGCAGTGTCAACAAGCGCGTCGTTCCCGACTACTACGATATCATCAAGGAACCAATGGCGCTCAGTATCCTGAAGCAGAGGATCAACAAGCGCGAATATAAGCATTTCTCAGAGTTTGTGCGCGACTGCGCATTGGTACGTGACTTCGCGACGTTCCTTGTCCTCGCCAAGCTAACGGTTCCTGCTTCTAGATCCCCCATAATGCGCAGACCTACAATCGACCAAAATCCCAAGCCTACGAGGACTCGATTATCATTAAGGTATGTTGATAGTTGATCGCCCGGTTCTTATTGGATCGTGTCTTGAAATATGACTGACCATCGCAACTCGCCACAGGCTGTTTTCCACGTCGAACTTAAGAAACTCGCCGACAAGGGCGTAATTACTGCCGAAGAAGCCGAGCTTCCTGATCTAGGAGAGATTCCGGAGGCCGATCCTTTGCCTGATGACGACGAGGAAGAAGAGGAAGCAGAAGGGGAAGGAGAAGAAGAAGACGATGACGAAGAGGATTCCGATGACGATGGCCGACGGAGAAAGAAGCCAGGCCGGAAACCAGGCCCTAAGCGCGGAATGAAAGATTCTCAGAAACAGGAGCCCGACCTCCGGAAAAAGCGCGGACGACCTCCGCGCGTGGACACTCCCATGGAAACCCGCATCAAGACCATCCTGAAAGGAATCCGCAAGTTCAAGGGCCCCGGCGGTCATCCGAAAATCATTCATTTCGAGAGGCTTCCCGACAAAGCCACTTACCCAGATTATTACATGGAGATCAAGGAACCGATTGCCATCGACATCATTAAGCGCAAGTCGAAGCGCAAGAAGTACGACTCCGTGGATCATTTCATGCGGGATCTGGACCTGATGTTCGACAATGCCAAAGCCTATAACCAGTCCGAAAGTCAAATCTACAGAGATGCTGTCGACCTCCAGACCGAGGCTCGGAAGCTGGCCGAACAGGAAAAGAAGAAACCCGATAGTGAGTACCTGATGGAAGATGGCCGTTTCCCTTTGCCGGATGGTATCTTGCACCGAGGCGAGCTGTGGAAAGTTGGAGACTGGGTCCATATTCAAAACCCCAACGATGTGTCCAAGCCCATTGTCGCGCAGATCTACCGAACCTGGCAGGATGCCGAGGGCGAGAAGTGGATCAACGCATGCTGGTATTATCGCCCCGAGCAGACTGTGCATCACTTTGAGAAACACTTTTACCCCAATGAAGTAGTGAAGACGGGTCAATACCGAGATCATCGGATTGACGAGATCGTCGACCGCTGCTTTGTCATGTTTTTCACTCGTTACAACCGAGGACGCCCTAGAGATCTCGCACCGGATAAGGAAATCTATGTCTGCGAGGCACGCTACAACGAGGAGAAGCACAAGCTCAACAAGATCAAGACATGGGCTAGCTGCTTGCCGGATGAAGTGCGCGAGAAGGACTATGAGATGGACCTTTTCGACGTGCCTCGAAAGATCAGGAAAATACCTAGCCCCATCAAGCACCTCCTCAAGGAAGATGCGAAGGAGACAGATGATCTTCCGCGACCGACCTGGGGAGCAGACAATGCGCCGCCGGTCGTGGGTGCTGTTCACCGTCGGCCCAGAGACGAAAATGAATCTCCGCCGCCAGAGCCTACCCCGTCCCCGCCTCCTCCATCTCTGCCCCCTCCTCCCATGGTATCCGCCACACCGCGTCCAGCCATGGCCCAAACTATCTCCAATGCTAGCATGGGCGGTCCGGGTACCGTTGGAGCTGTACCACTCCAGGCCCCAGCATCCGCGATTCAAATGAACCAGACATCGCCGGTGCCTATTCCCTCTGCGGCTTATCAGACCCCGATGAACCCGCAGATGTATCAACCCAATCAGCGACGCACGAGCAGCTTCGTACCACAGACACCGACTGGGGCTTACCAAGCTCCACCAGCAGCGCACCCGTATTCGGCAGCGCGGCCATCACCGACGCCGTACGGTCCCTACTCCACCAACCGTCTCCAACCCGCCGCGGCCCCAGTCTACAACCCCAATGCGCCGCGCCCAGTCGAAGTCTTCCATCTCGTGGACGCAGCTAACGCCGCCATCCCCGAAGACATCCGAAAACAATTCCACTGCGACGAAAGAGGCTACGTCCTCTTCTTCTCCGCCCCGCCATTGGACATCATTCCACCATTCCAGCCACAGCTAGGCCACTCCCTCAAATACCTGGCCTCAAAAGAAGAGCGCCAGAAGAACGTGACAGAGCGAAAACGCAAGCTAGCCGAAAACCAGAAACAGCGGGACGAAGAAGCAAAGCGCCAACGAGCAGATGAAGAGACAGCGCTCGCCGCCCGAGTTCAGGATCTTATCCCCAAGGCGATCGAAACTTTGCTCCAACAAGTCTCCTCTGGCACGGATGAGCTGTATAAAGGCATTTATCAAGATGAGGCGGATAGTGCCCGAGCTGCTGATACCAGGGCACGTGAGAGCAGAATCCAGATCGATCGTCTAGCTCATCAGCAGACTGCGCAGATCCAAGCCCAGTCTTCAAGTGAGGGATTCGTGAACTTGAAGGGTACTGCTATGTACCTGGATGATAACTAAGGTGAACTGGTGAGAGGTTGGGTATTCCAAGGTTTTCATCTTCTTGACTATGCAATCCGTTTCCCTGGGCGTCTTGATTTCTTGATTTGGGTAGAGGGGCGTTGGACGTGTATGACTAGGACTTTAATGCAATTCTGTTCTCCAACTTCTGAATATCTACTATTCTATCACTATGGTGAGGATGTATAGTTGGAAATTGTGAATTTATTTGCACATCTCCCATTTGTACATGCAGAGAAAAAACCGGGTAAAAAACACCAAAACCAGAAGTGGTCGTTGACTCATGAGATCGAGCACGAAATAACGGGATGGGACAGGCTGATCCTCCCAACATAAGATCACAAAGAAGCCAGAAGGATTAATACAGGAGACAATCTGCCTCGTAGGGAAAGAACCCCGATGTTGAAACAATGCGACGGGTCTAGATGATCCGGAAAACCCCTCAAATGTGAATCTCAAAAAAAAGTAACGCAGTCTATAAAGAGCGGAGTCGAAGGGATTTCTCTTGTATGCCTCATTTTCGCTGAAACCTCAACCCTCGCGGCAAGAAGTGGGCCCGAAGGTCGGGTGCACATTTTAGAGTTGCTTTTTTTGTTATGTATGCTCCGTTGTGCCCTGATGAAACTCCAAATAACCGTTTTTTTTTCTTATGAGCATGTCCAGAAGCTGGACATCTCTTGGCCCGTGTCGTCGTGATAGTAGAAGTAAGCCATTAGGCACCGTCGGAGCTCTCCTTCGTCTCGGAGTTCCAGGAAGAACTATTGCGCTTGTTGCCTTCTTCCTCCTCCATAGAGAAGACAAGGTCACTCTGTTCTTCCTCCTCAATCTTGCTCGTGGTGACTGATGAGGCGGTTCGCTCGAGGCGGCCAGGGCCTGCGGATGAGTGACGGGCCGATCCGGGGTGAAGGGACATGCCGCTAAGCTGTTCGGAGATGATCGACATGGAAGACTGTCTTCCAGGGCTGGAAACAAATGGTGAGCCATCGTGTCGGCTGCCGATAGGACCCAAGCTAGGACTTCCAATAGGATTCAAGGAAGATTCACGGAGAGGAGAACCAATATGAGGGAACGAGGATCCAACACCATCATCCTCTCTCTTCTGACGTTGCTTGGCAAATAATGCTCCAAATCGAGAGGGACTAGATGCCAAAGGAGAGCCGGTCTTTGAAAAGCTGCTGCTCATGCCAAGTCCGCTAATGTCGCGATGGCCGGTGCCGATATCATGGTCTGTTCGAGAGAGCCGGCGAAGCTTCTCCTGGGGCGTGAGAACATCGTCGTGCAGATTCATAGGCAGGTAATCTTCTTCCATGGGAAAATTCTCGTCCCAATCATCGAGAGCAGTAGGACGAGGAACACTAGCAGACAGCATCCGAGGTTTGACGGAGCGGGAGGAGTGCAGGAACCGGGGCCCAAACGAGTCTTCGGGTGCCGGAGGAGATGATCCAATAATCGACTGTTTGCGCAGGTCCGAGGCATAGCCAATATCGCGCAGGTTTCGAAATGCGGACTCCGATGGCCCCGGCCTGTGAGCCGGCGATGATAACTCCATTCCAAATTTCGAGGGCACTGAGGCAGCCACCGGACCATAACGGGCAGCATGAGAGATACCCTGGCTATCAAATGATGCCGGGAGCGGCGCATCAAGGGCCGTCAGATGGTGGTGGTTGGGCGACATTGGGAACCGCACATCCTCCACGGGAGATCCATACTTCGAACCTGTATCGGAGGCCAATCCCGCATCAATTGTCGGAATGGAATCGTAGGGCGGCTGCTGCTGACCGTGGAAGATCGAATCGTCCTGCGAAGGGACTTGCGCGATGTATCGGGGTTCATGGCCGTTCATGCGCTGCTGCGACAGAACGGAATTTGTCAAGGCGGAATCCTGATTGACATAGGCCTGCGGATTAACTCGGCCACCCAAGTTCAGATGGCTACCACCCATGGCCATACCACCGCCAGTGGGTCGGTTTACCCGGCGCCCGTCCGGTAGAATATGAGCTAGTGCGCACTTTGCGCCGAACTTGCAGTTTCCCTAAAGTGAAGCCAAAAGGGCGTCTGGTCAGCACCGGTTCGGCTTGGATCGGGATCCTGAGGGCAAACAAGACCTCCGCCCAAATCTTACCTTTGTAAAGTATTTACAGGGTGCGTAATCGACTGCTGAATCGGTCGAGTGCAGAAATGGACAAGCGGGGCCGGCCTGGCAGGCGCCCTGGCGGAAGAATTTGCACGGGACATGTTTGGTGTCTGCGGAGTGATCGGAGTAAGTTAATCAGCATCTTGAAAAGGGAGAAAAATGAGGTGACCGCATGGAGGCCGGAGAGGAAGCGTACTCTTGTTGCTGGGGTTCGGCGGGCTGCGAGCCATGTCGAGGCTTGAGGGATTGCGGGAGTGGCCGTTCTGAAGCTCAGAAGCCACCGGAAGAGGTGCACGACCTCTCATTTCGGATCGAGTAGGACGAGAAGACGGGCGAGAGGCCGACAGCATCGCCGAGAGAGAGAGATGGTGGAGTCACTGGAGGGGTTTATCGGAGAGAGGGGAAGAAGTAGATGGCGGGCGGTGTACCCGAAATCTACATAAGTAGTGTGACTTCAAATTATCACTTGCGAAATAGCGGCAGATGATGAGAAATACTTTCATTTTTCAAAGTTCTTCTAATTCTGCACATAGTCACAGGATACCTGTTCGCTTGTTCATCTGATGCCTTCTCCGCCTTCCAGGGTTGCCTCCATTCCGGGTGCTCACCTGCATATCTAGGATTTAGTATCCGCTCTCTCAAACTCTCCATACCATCAAGGCCATGCATTTGTCCGTGATATGTATTAAATCTTTTTTCCCTCATTTCATGCTAGTGCTCCATGCACCTTTGAGTCCATGGGTGTCTAAAATAACATTTCAGGTGCCTATCAAGATATGTATATATTGCTCATAGATTCCGAGAACATCCGTGAGCTTTGCAGGACTATCTAGGCCATACATAGGTATTGAATAGAAGTGTAGCCATGCTGTTAAGTCCCATATATCCCGGGGTAGCGGCATTATGGGATGTAGTGCTAGCTAGGTAGTCAAAGAAGAAGCTAAGGCTATAAAGTATGAATATGTCTCACATACATAGGCCAGGGGTTACCTATGTAATAAAGTGCGCGAGATCTGAGTGCCACTATTGATGTCCTATCTCCCGAGGTCTCGAGTCCCGAATCATTCGACAATCTACATTAAGCGATCGTCTGAGTTCCGCTCAGACTCGCAAATCACGCCGAATGATGTGACTAGGTGGAGACGCGGAGATCACGAATGTAGCATCATACCCGACCGCTTATTGGGGCGACGGTTCAAGTCCCAAAGTCTCCTGGCAGCACCATTAGCGGGCTCGATGCGCTTTAGTGGTAAGAGAATGTGGCTTACCCATAGCTCGCTAGAGCTCGTATTCTCGGGCAAAAGCTCCGTGCATCGCGCCCATAAATCAAGACAGATACGACGACGGATGGCGGCATGTCGCTGCCACTGTCGCCACTCTTCCTCGAGCTTGGACCGTTCCTCCAGGGAAAGTTGAACAGTGTCGCTATCACGAAGCGTTCCTAACCGAGCTTGGATTTCCTCTTTTTCTTCTTCGAGCCGTTGAATGTCCTGTCGGAGGGCAGAAAGACGAGGCTTGGCCTCGAGAGCTGCCAAGGAAGCCCGGGCTTTTTTCTCATCTTCCTTGGCGGAAGAAAGCTGGCCTTGGAGCTGCTCAATCTCCTGGCTGAGCGCGGCGAGGATTTCGGGAGTCGCTTCATCCGACGAACCCTGCACAGCGTGGTAGACTACTTGCTTCCCTAGATATAGCCACAAGTCGGTAGAAGGCCTAGTATTGCGGAGCAAATTGGGACTGACCTGCCACTCGTTCCTCGATCTTGCCATTCTGGTGCAATTCTCGTAGGAGCTTCGTAGCTTTCACTGAAGCACTTCAATACCATGCTGGATCGAGAGAAGACTTCTTATTACTCACCTCTCGTAACTTTGTTGTGAAGATTTGCAGACACCTCGATGGCCTTTCCAAACCGATTGTCAGCAAGATCCGTGGCGGCGCGAAGCCATGGGCAAGTTGAGGGCATACTGAATAGGGACGACTGGATGATCCGAAAAGTCAACACTGTTTCAGCTTCGAATGACGGAAAGGAACTCACTTTTGTTCACCTGGGAGCAGAGCGATTGAATGAGCATTTTCATGATACAGTCAACGGAAACTCTCCGAGGACACTCACGAAGGTAGTCAAGAATCATTGTGGTGTCTGTCACCGTCAGTCCTCGTCACACCATCACGGCAGTTTCTACTACAACTTACCATCAGCACCGGCAGAGGCATCACTCTTTCCCTTGCGGGTACCCATGATAAGTTTGAATACCGGCCGTTTGATGGTGGAGGGGCTGATGTTGTAGCAGAGGGTAAGAAGTGGATTGAGACGTGGATGAGAGTTACGTGATGGAACTTTAACAAGGGCACCAGATGATATAACGAATTACACAGAATGTGATTGCAATGTGTTTCGTAACGAGGCCTAATACCTATAAAATCCAAACAGCCCACCATATGTCCAAAGGCCCCCCGGTAGCCGTATGAAATCCGGAGCGTAAATGCAACTATGCGGAAACAAGAGGCCGAGGCGGCGCCAACGCAATCGCCTCCCGGATGGCGAAGGTAAAGTTTTGCTTTTGAAACCCGGGATTACAAAGTATAAAAAAATGCAGAATGGAAGCGCCAGCCAAAATCCATGGAAATCCAGCACGGCGTCCGGGTATCACATCACGATCTGTCATTTCAGTTAGTTCAGCATTGGACAGTGCGACAATTCAGGGATACCTACGCAATCGCTATCGTTTTTGGCACTTGGAACCCCCATTTCTTCGAAGGTCTTGGGCCCCTTGCCCGGTAGTTGACCACTTGGCTTGGATGGTTGAGAGGGTTTCGAGGATGTCGCGGACGGTGGACCGGAAGGTGGCTGGGGTGTGGAGGAAGCCGAGCCCCGGGACGGCTGGCGAGACTCTGTGCGTGGAGGGAAGTTGGCGGATGAAGGGGAACCCAGTGGTCGGGGAGACCCCGGAGGGCGGGGGGATGGCAAAGGTCCTCCGTGGGCAGAGACAGGAGTTCGTACGGGCCTTCGGTCCGGAGGCATTGCATCGAGTCGTCCTGGACGTTGTCTGTCACCCGGTCGTGGAGCCGGCGCAGAGAAACCCACGTCCACTCGAGGTGTCCCATTGGGGCTGATCATGTTTGCAGCCTGCGGGCTGCTTGGGACTGATGGTGCACTGAGCGGTGTACCCGCACTCGCGCCAGGCTGGCGATAGTTCATCGGTGGTTGGCCATAGCTCGGAGTCCGAGGGCCAGGCGGGCCCTGGGAGCCGCCATAGCCCGCAGGGGCATTTTGACGAAGGTTCGGGTTGACACCAAATGCCGAGCTTGGTCGAGAATCAGACAATTGACAACCTGGCTGGCCTGGTGGCCGAGAACGAGAAGAACCAGGGCGATCGGGGTAAGGGGCAGCGGATGGCGGTTGGTCAGATAGGGTCATCCGCGAAGGATCGGGCATCTGGATGTTTTCCGGAGTAGCCTCCAAAGAGCCACCGCGTTGATGAGCGCCATAACGGGTCGATTTGATGCGAGAAATCGCAACGTTTTCATGGTCCCTTCGGGACAGAGTCTTTGAACGCGAGATACTGTCGATGCGACCAGTCGCGTCTTTGTTACCGCTGGCAGCGGCCTTGGCGTACCAGCTGCGAGCCTCTTTGATATCGACCGGGACGAAGATGCCGACCTCATAGAAGTAGCCCAAGGCGAACTCGGCTGTGGGGAGACCACTCTGCGCTGCGCGCTGGGCGTAGGTGAATGCAAGTTCATCATTTTTCTCGAAAACACCTTCGTGTCCACAGAGGAACCATTTACTGATGGCCATCTCGGCCTCGGGCTCACCCTGGCGCGCCGCCAGCGCATTATAATGCAGAGACAGCGCGGGATTGAAGTCGCAGCCAAGTTGACAAAGTTCATATGCAGCACCCATCTTCACCTGAGCCTTGGCAAATCCATGGTAGGCAGCCTTCTCGATGTTGACACGGGCCACATTGAGATCGAGTGCCAAGAACTGATCGGGAACGCTGACTTGGGGAAGCTCCCGAGCGAGAAGCATGCCGTAAACCTGTACCCGGTGTGAGGAGTGTGGCTAGAAATTGCATCAAAAGGACGCAACTTACGTAGGCACCTTGCGGCGCATTCTGGTCACAGGATTGCGCGGCGAGCCGGATGTACTCCAAACCTCTCTGGAAATCCTGACGCTGGCCATGCTGTCCAAGGAGAATCATCATTCCCAGTCGCTAAAAATGAAATGTTAGCTCTCCTAAATCTGGCGTGGCGGAAATTTCCTGCAAACATACGTAGTATGAGGCGGAATCCGCCCTGGCGACACCCCTCTCGTAGTGTTTGATTGCCTTCTCCGGCTCCCCGGAGCTCTCGAACTGCATTCCAATTCGGTACTCTGCGCGTGCATATCCCTTCTCCGCTGCCCTGGAATAGCATCGGAAGGCCTCCTTTCGATCCACTCGATAGCCAAACTTGCCGAATTCCAACCACATGCCCTTGATGAACTCGGCCCTGGGGTGATGCTGCTCGGCCAAGAAACTGACAATGTTCAACGCATCCGTCTTCAACTGCTGCTCAATCTGCGGCGTGTGAGGGCGCGGTGGTTGCGTCAATGCCAGACGGGCTTCGTTCTGTGCGGCCACTTCAACATAGGCCAAAGCATCCTGGGCCCAGGACAATTGCATCTCCGGGTCAGTGGTCGACAGGACGCCCATACGGTGGTGTTCCAGATTGGCTTCGCGCTGCTCATCGGTAGGAGGGACGTTCGGCGGGGGACTCCGCAGGACAGGGAATGGAGAGAAGTTTGGGTGATCCATGCTGTCGTAGGTTGCGGACTGCGCGTAGGCACCATGATCGTACGCCTGGGCCTGTTGTGGCTGACCGTGGACGGCAGAGGAGGTTCGCTCGGGGAACTGCTGCTGGCGATACTGCGCCGGCGGTTGCTGGACGCGGCGCGGGTCGCCCGCGTGATGTTCCATCTGCGCAATGTTGTCCTGCATGTTTTCGGGGACTTCAGGCATCACCCTGCCGGGATGAATCAGTACTCGAATTTTCGGCATCTTGATGAATGTGGAGGAGAAACCAACGATGGCATATATTCGTACCTTTGGGGGGAGGGGGAGATGACCTCTGGCATGTAAAAGTCATCTTGGCCCCCTGGATACCAAGTCGCACCCAGCCGTGACTGACCATGGCCCTGTGGCGGTCTGTTCATCCCGGCGCTAATGGTAAAGGAATAAGGAGAAGAAAGCAGACTGGGAAAAAGAGGAGAAAGAGAGAAGCGCCAAGAGGGGTGAGAGACAGCCCACTTTCTCCAGTTGGAGCGCAAATCTAAATAAATCGGATTTCTTTGCCGAATTACAAAGCGAGTGAGTCCCGGCAGAGTAAAAGGACTATGTAAATAGAAGTAAGTGTAACTAGAAGAACAAAGCTATTGATAAAACATGATGAATAATGATGTACAAATAAAATGTACTCCGTACTCAGCTCTCTACTCAGCAGAAACCGAATGCACATAATCCAAGACCCGCAAATTATTTCCCCCCTGAGGTTGCACCGATGTCAGACTCCACTTAACCGTTTATTTTTGTCTTTTATTGTCTTCTCTGAGGGAACATTTCAAATTGCAATGTGCTGATCCTACGCCATGGATCTACAGGATTTCCATCATCCTTTCACTCCATATGAGATTCAACTGCAGTTTATGCGTGCCTTGTACCGCTCTCTGGAAGATGGAAAAGTCGCCGTATTCGAGTCCCCCACTGGTAAGCGCGCTAAACCTCCCTCCTTCTATTGGCCCCAGTCTAACATCGGTGCAGGTACTGTACGTATTTTCTCTAAGGTCTCCACCAGGTCATAGTCCGAGTGATTTCAAAGACGCGCTGTGTCTGGGTCTTGAAACGCGGGTATACGCGACTGGGCATCAAACTAAGCCACGTCTTAGGGTAAATCGCTGAGTTTGATCTGTGCTTCTCTTACTTGGCTACGAGATCACAAACGCAAGGCCTTTCAGGAATCGCTCGATCAGGCAGCAGGTATGCTCCCTGCTCCTAGATTGCTCCCCCTGTGATGTTATTCTTACATGTGTTTTAGCCGATGACAATGAGCCCGAATGGATGATAGAATTCGCGAAACGGGATTCTCGCCGTGCAATTGCCGAGAAGAGACAGGAATTCGAGAGCCGATTGGCCAAAATTAAGCAGGAGGAAGAGCGGTTGAAGTCGGCCCAGGATAGTTCGGAGCGCCCTCGAAAAAAGCAGGTACGATCAGTCCGATCATAGATCCTGATATCACATTCCAACAAACTCGTTTCCGTTTCTAGCGATTGGATGAGCCAAGATCGCGGCCGGATGCCGATGATGATCAATTCGTACTCGAAGACTATGACAGTGAAGCAGATGAACGGAAGACACAAAGTGCATCGGGAGGGGCAGAGGGTTTGTCTGCCAGCACCCTGGCCCTGTTAGAGCGGTTCCAGGGTCAGTTCTCATCCAAAAAGCAGAATGAAGAAGAGGATGACGACTCGATCAAGATCTTCTATTGTTCTCGGACCCATTCCCAGCTGAGCCAATTTGCGGGTGAGCTCCGACGAGTTACATTCCCATCCAGCATACCTAGTGGTCCCGATGCAGAGGGCAAAGATGACCTGTCGAAGCTCGAGGAACGTATCAAGCACCTTTCTCTGGGGTCCAGGAAAAACCTTTGCATTAACGACAAGGTTCGCGCGCTGGAGAATGGCACCGCTATCAATGAGCGGTGTCTGGATCTGCAGCAATCCGGTGTGGCTGCGGACAATAAATGCTCCTATCTTCCTTCTAAAGATAACGAAGCTTTGGTTCTCGAATTCCGAGATCATGCCTTGGCCACGGTCAAGGATATCGAGGACATCGGTAAGGTCGGAAAGGAAATTGGTATCTGCCCTTACTACGCATCCCGTTCCGTCATCAAGCACAGCGAGGTTGGTATTAACAACTGCCCATCACGATATATGCAGAGCTGACTATCTTCCAACACAGATTGTGACGCTCCCTTATCCGCTGTTACTGCAGAAATCTGCTCGTGAAGCCCTCAATCTGTCTGTCAAGGACCATGTGGTCATCATTGATGAGGCTCACAACCTCATGGACGCAATAGCCGGCATTCATTCATTGACAGTCTCATTACATCAGCTGAATACTGCCATCTCGCAGTTAACGATCTACGCCCGCAAATTCAAGAATCGATTAAAGGGGAAGAATCGAAACTACGTTGCTCAGGTCATTCGACTGGTGAACTCCATTGCCGACTACCTGCGAGGTATTTCTCAGCAGCAGGGGCCTCAAGAAGGTTCAATTCAACCTTCAGATTTAATGGCTGGCAAAGGAGTCGACCAGATAAACCCTTACAAACTATCTCGGTATCTGCAGGAGAGTAAGCTGGCCCGCAAGGTAGATGGCTACGTTGAGTCGTCGCAAAAACAGCAGCAAGGACAACCCAAGGAAAAGACAAGCGTACCCGTTCTTTTTCACATCCAAAGCTTTCTTTTGCCTTTAATGAATCCATCAGAAGAAGGGAGACTCTTCTATCAAAAGGACCAGGATAACGTACTGTTGAAATACATGCTTCTCGATCCGACCAATCACTTCCGTGAGATTGTTGAAGATGCCCGAGCTGTAATACTGGCCGGTGGCACGATGTCTCCGGTGGGTTTCATCCAACTTGAATTTGCGGCACCTGCTAACTCCTTTACTAGATGTCGGATTACATGAATCATCTGTTCTCATACGTACCATCAGAACGTCTTGATACATTCAGCTATGGCCACGTCATTCCAAAGGCCAATCTAGTGGCGCAGTCGCTTACTCGAGGCCTCTTGGGATCGGAATTTGACTTTACCTATCAAGCACGAGGGTCCGAGAAGATGGTGAGTGCTCTTGAAACCAGCCACCAGCAACGCTCTACTTCGGTTTCATTTTCATTTTCTAATTGAGAACATAGATCACCGACCTGGGTCGGACGATAGCGACCCTTTGCCAAGTCATCCCAGACGGCGTTGTTGCGTTCTTCCCTAGCTACGACTACCTGAGTCAAGTATTGACTGTTTGGAAGAAGCCCATCCCGAATGGCAATGGCCAAACCACTCTCAGTCTGATCGAGCGGAAAAAGAAGATCCTTTATGAATCGCGCGAAGCAGCAACAACCACTGATGCCTTGCTTCAAGAGTACACCGAAGCCATCGAATCAGAGTCAGGGGCTTTGCTGTTATCTGTGGTTGGAGGAAAGCTGTCGGAGGGCATCAACTTTTCTGACAGACTGGGACGAGGTGTCTTGGTCATCGGCCTGCCTTTCCCAAACATTCGTAGTGCTGTTTGGCAGGCCAAGATCAAATACATTGAGGAGAAGACCTTCAAGCTTAGTTCTGGGTCCGAGTCGGCGAAGAAGGCTAGCGCTGCTGCAGCAGGGAGAGACTTTTACGAGAATGCCTGCATGCGGGCCGTTAACCAGTGCATTGGGCGCGCCATCCGCCACGCGAATGACTATGCAGCCATTGTGATGATTGACCGGCGATATGACTCGGCGCGCATTCAGGGCAAATTGCCAGGCTGGATCCGAGGAAGTCTAGTATCTTCGCCATCTGAGCGTCCTGCACAGATGACAGTACAGCGATTGTCCAGATTCTTCGCAGAGAAGAAATAGCTATGACTAACTAGTTAGTCTTGAGACAATAACAAAGCATCCCAAAACGATGGAAGAACGTAGGGCGGTGGCAGAATGATGCAACATGCGCGTATGCAGAAGGCGGTGATTTCCCACGTGACCTATGACAGCCCCGAGCAGGGTTTGACCCTATCACGGGACAAGCGAAGTGCTTAGCGCACACTCCGCCTAGCGCAAGCGTGGATTTCAACATCTGAGCCGGAAGTATCCACGACCCTTCCCCCCTTCAACGTCCAACTCTCAGACCGGTCTTGTCGAGAACTCACCGCCGACAAGATGCCTACCCGTTTCTCGAAGACCCGGAAGCAGTGAGTCGCCTCCTCCTGTCCTCTTTCCGAAGTTTTGGCCGTGATCTATGAAAATTCGACCTCGCTGGCCATCGCATTGTTCCCAACCGCCCATCGCTAACATCTATCTCTCACAGCCGCGGCCATGTGTCCGCCGGTTACGGTCGTGTCGGCAAGCACCGCAAGAGCCCCGGTGGTCGTGGTATGGCCGGTGGTCAGCACCACCACCGTACCAACATCGACAAGTACCACCCTGGTTACTTCGGTAAGGTCGGTATGCGCTACTTCCACAAGACTCAGCAGCAGTTCTGGAAGCCCACCATCAACCTCGACAAGGTACGTTTCGAACGAATCAGCCCACCTGAAAAAAAAATCGGAAGCACGGAAAGCAGAATTCGTGTGCCGGGACATACGACGACAATGAACTGTGAACCGGCTGCGAACCGAATCAGGAGGGTCGAATAAATACAATGGTGATAAACAGTGTGGCTGATTGGTTTTTCTTCCCCTTGATATAGCTCTGGTCCCTTGTCCCCGCTGAGAAGCGCGATGCCTACCTGAGCGGCTCCAAGACCGACACCGCCCCCGTCATCGACCTCCTGCCCCTCGGCTACTCCAAGGTCCTCGGCAAGGGCCGTCTCCCCCAGATCCCCGTCGTCGTCCGTGCCCGTTACTTCAGCCGTGATGCCGAGCAGAAGATCAAGGAGGCTGGTGGTGTTGTTGAGCTCGTCGCATAAGTGTTGAATTCGGTGTTTTATTGGAGAAGACGGGTGAATTGGGGCAATCGCAGTCTTGACTGCGTTCGGTCTTATGGAGGATTCAAGTCTTTCCGCCCGTGAGGAGGACGATCGGAACTCAAAAGCTGACCGCCACGAGCCGAAATGGTTGGTTCTGGCGTTCGAAAAGAATAAGGGTTTGTGTATGCAATCTGCATCGCATGGCCTCCGAATGCCCTTACGATTTCACATTGTGTTAAACAAATACCACAAGGAGGATTTTTCAAAAAGTTTCCGTGCCCAACACAACGTACATTCTGGAGGTCGTGAGCGATTGATATCCATATATCCGTACCGGCTGCTCTCCATCAGGCTCTGGTAGTAGCTCTATATCACCGCACCCGAGTTTGCAGTCATATCCATGGTTGTCTAGAATCTGTACAAAGTAGTCTCATTGATGTCGCCTATTTACAACTGGCCCTCGTGATTGTAGTCTATCATCGTCCTATTCAGATCTTGGACTCCCGTACTAATCCCCTACGCCCTTCGCCATCTGTGCAGGCTAGTGTCTCGCTGATAAAGCGGACAGCCTCGTCAACCATTTTGGCCGTGACTTCATGGCCTGCACTCTGATCAATGACATCTTCGAATGTGACACCGCCATCACCAAACCAGCCATCGGATGCGATGGCCTTCTTGAACCAGGTTAGGAAAGCCTCACCCCGGTGATACGGCACCAACTTGTCCATTCCACCAGACAGGTTCAAAACTCGCTTACCCGCCAGACACCGAGTCAGAAGTGGTCGAAGCTCCTGCTGTTCCTTGTCTGTTGGGTCGAGCAAGCTGTCTGGACGTAGCGGGCTTGACGAGCCAGTATCAACACGACTAAGGAAGAGGCTGGCCGGATCGTACTGCTTCACAGTATCCACAAACGAAGTTGGAAAGGCCTCTGAACCTAGAATTTCTGACCCAGGCGGGTCGCTCTTCGTCCATGATGGCAATTTTGACAGCCGGGCACGATCCACCATAAGGTTGAGATAGTCCGGGCAGCCAATGATGACGACGCCGGCGCTGATGCGAGGCTCATGCAGCAAACAGCTCCATGCGGCATGTCCGCCTAGGGAAACGCCCAGAACGAGGTTCTCCGAGATCTTATGCTCACCATTGGGGAAGATGAATGAAGCTAGATAGTCCATCAACAGTGATGTGTCTCGCGCAGTGCCCTCTGGATTGTTTGTTAGTGGGAACTGAGGTAGTTTCAACAGCGGTGGTTAGCACTTACGGAAGATAGAGAACATATCCTGAGCATGGCGAGGGTTTCCCTGCCTCCAGGCCTCGTTAGCCAGTGGGTCGACCATTCTGGTGCCATGGTTCCGCTGGTCAAAAGAGACAGCAATCAAGCCCTTAGCAGACGGGTTGCTCTGGTTTTTGCCATTCCAGTCGGTGATAGCGGATGAGGCGATGCCGGTCATCCTTTCTTGCGTCGCCAGCCGTGGATGAAGCAGCCAGAGACACGCAACCTCTGTAGCCTGGGGCCGAAGCTCCTCAAGTCCGAAGACGGTCACTGAGATTCCGGCAATGGCATAGACCTTTTGAGAGACGGCGGCCGGTTTGGAGCGATCCGGCGAGTCGAAGGTCTTTGAGAATGGATCGGTCATTGTGACTGCGGCGTATCTGTAGATAGATAGATAGATACAATTGAACTGAATCAGATCAGAAACTGAAAAGGAAAAAGAGAAATGAAGATCGAATCACTTCGATGTTCCGACTCTATAGAAAAGAATGGCGGGGAACATTAGCAATTCTAAAGGCGGACTCGGATATACCGCGGGCGCGCCGATGGGTCCCGTTGCTGTTGGCCAAATTCCCGGTACCCGTGGGCGACGGTGGACCCCGCTGGAGCGTACATTAATGTGCCGAATTCTGGCAGTAAAAACTCCGTACTTAGGGCTATAATAGTGTCACTTGTCCAGACTTGTGTTTTTCTACGCTAGCATTTCTATATTTCATTGCAAATTGACATAAAACTAAGTAACTTGTAAGTAGTTAGCTGATATGAGAATGCCCGACTCACGTGATTCATGGCCTGGAGCTACCATCCCGAAATGGGAAAAGGCAAACCATTCTCGTGAAGAGTGAAGGAACTTGATCCACGGTGATTCTCATCGGTGACCCCTGAAAGAATTGATGATTGATTTGGAGATTGACTCCTATCCGGTACCATCACCAAGAATAAACCCCTTCCCCTATTCCCAGAGCCTGACCGCCCACTTTGTGGCTAGCTTGATGGGCCCTTCTCCAGTTGGAGAGATTTTGATGGGGCGGAACTCCACCGCGGTTGCGAACTAAGTCAACCTCAAAGCGCTCCTTTATATGTCAACAGTCTTGTGGACGCCATCTGTCACTCTCAATTGATCCCGTCCTTCGCGTAGAATGACAGCGAGGAGATTCGGTCATATATGATAGGATCTCGATCAATCCCGCATGTATGCACCCCATCATCTGCTAGCAAATGCTCGAAGCTGCAACTGACGATCCCCTCGCCGTAACAGCATGAGCGACGCTCTAATGCCCTCCTCTCCTCAGTTGGAGGCTGAGCGAAGCTCCAAGAGAGAGAAATCGAAGAAACCCGATCCCATCTCCGTCTCGAATGGCCCTAAACTGGCTTCACCATTCCCGTCTCCTACCGAAACCAAACGACCCGCTTCGCTCAAGCACGCACCCACCGAAGCTAGCGAAGAGAATAAGGCGCCAGAATATCTCCAGCTGTCCAAGGACACGGAGAGCCCTCACAGGAGCAAGGACAACGCCTCCCCGACACAGGATGGCTCGCCGAGAGAGAGGTCATCGTTGAACACGCGGCCGCCAAACAGGTCCACAGACGAGAGACCGCCGTCCGCAAGCCGGCAAGGACCCCAATCATCTGCTCCTGGAATGTCTCCTCCGTCCCGCGCTCCCAGTGTCCAATTTCGCGACCCTGACACTGATGCCATCGAACTGCCCTCGTCACGGGCGCAATCTCGACCCTCCTCTTTATATGGTGATGATGGAGACCACTCCAAAGGGAAACAGTCTATCCTCAATCGGCTAAAGTCCTTGGCCGCTTCTCCCCCTTTTGCGTCGCACTCGCGGGCCCCTAGCGGAGCCACAATCGGAGACTTCCGGCCGGGCCCAAGTGATATGGTCACCCCGGGCTCTGAACGAGGCGAATTCCTCTTCCCCGTTCCTGAGCCACCGGATGAAGAGGGCAGCGACATTGATGCCGATGCCGAGGAGAGTGGCGGCGAGCAGCGTGATCGCCGCAAAAAGAAGAAAATCCTACGGCGACGACAGCAACAGGACGACGAAGCTGGGGTTCGCACCGCTCCTACGACGCCGAAAAACGCCCGCCGGCCCTCCTTCCACTTTTCTTCTTCGTTTGCTCCCTTCGAGAACTACCGCAATAACATATTCCCCAGAAGAGCGAGCACTACTGACTTCACGCCTCAAAACCGAGAGGGCGTATCAGAGGATGAGGGTCGCGACAGGCTCAACCGGCGAAGGCGACATGCGTGGGGCGGCAACCGTGGATTGACATACGTGGGACGGCAGCAGGACGGAACCCAGGAAGAACATCAACGGCCGAGTCATTTGAGGAGACTCACCGGTCTTGCTGGTCCATCTGAAAATGCCGAAGGTCTTGCAGCTACCTGGAGACGGCATCGGAACGAACGAGGCACCAGTGCCAGTGCCCAGCGATGGAGACAGATCAAAGCAGGCTTCAAATTCATGGGTCAGCGTCGCAAGGGCGACAACGCAGTGGATAATAAGAAATCCGCTGAACTGCTAGCCGAGCTGGCCTCGGCTGTCCCAGCTGCCCTAATCCTAGCCAGTTTCTTCCAGCGGGATGAACACGGAAGCAAACGTATACCGATTCTCTTGGAGCAACTGAAGGTCCGTGTTACTGACAGCCGCATCGACTCGCATTCAGGCGATCGCCATTTGGTGTTTCGAATCGAGCTGGAATATGGAAGTGGCATGACTCGAATGAAGTGGATTATCCACAGGACTTTGAGAGATTTTGCCAACCTGCACTTGAAGTACAAGCTTCATCTCGGAACTCAGAAATACATCCAGCTGCGGGCAACTGAGAACAGCCCCAGCCTTCCTCGTTTCCCGAGAAGCGCTTTCCCTTACATGCGAGGCGTGCGTGGGTTAGAAAGTGAGTTCGAGGACGAGGAAGATGATGGTGGCTATGAGACTGGCCCCGAGGCGATGAGTGGCACAGAACGACCTGGGAAAAAGAAATCCAAGAACCAACAACATCAGCGTCGACCTTCTGGGGCTGGTCCCTTGGCTCGCAGGAAATCCAGTATCACCAACCAGGAGGGTGAACCGGCCGCGGGTCCTTCGTCTGTCCACGAAGGAGTTGGTGGCAGAAGGGAAACCTACCCAGAAAGACAACGGAAGAAGCTCGAGATGTACCTCCAAAAGATGATCCGCTTCCTGATTTTCCGGGCTGATAGCAACCGCTTGTGTAAATTCCTTGAGTTATCTGCGCTCGGAGTTCGTCTCGCTGCGGAAGGGAGTTATCATGGCAAGGAGGGCTTTTTGATCATCCAGTCGTCGAAAGGTCTCGACTTCCGAAGGGCCTTGACACCGTCTCTGATCAAGAAGCGACATTGGCCCAAGTGGTTCCTTGTCCGTCACAGCTACGTGGTTTGTGTTGATTCACCCGAAGAGATGAACATCTACGATGTCTTTTTGGTGGATTCCCACTTCAAGATCCAGACACAAAAGATGAGACTTCGCAATCAAAAGGCGAGAGACCTGGCCAAGTCGGCAAAGCAGTCCGCAAGACACCCCCAGCACCATACTCTGCGGCTTGAAAATTCCGAACGCAAGCTGAAGTTACTGGCCCGGAACGAACGCCAACTGCAACAGTTTGAAGACTCGATTCGCTTCATGGCTGACAATACCCCGTGGATGCAGCCGAACCGGTTTGACAGTTATGCCCCCGTCCGGCAGAAATGTTTTGCTCAGTGGCTCGTTGACGCACGGGATCATATGTGGGTGGTCTCGAGAGCTATCAACCAGGCAAAGGATGTCATCTACATTCATGACTGGTGGTTGAGTCCGGAACTGTACATGCGACGACCTGCAGCCATCAGCCAAAAATGGCGGTTGGATCGTCTGCTACAGAGAAAGGCGCGTGAAGGTGTAAAGATCTTTATCATTATGTACCGGAACATCAACTCTGCGATCCCCATCGACTCAGAGTACTCCAAGTTCTCACTCCTAGAGCTCCACCCCAACGTCTTTGTCCAGAGGTCTCCGAACCAGTTCCGTCAGAATACCTTCTTCTGGGCACATCACGAAAAACTGTGCCTCGTTGATCATACACTGGCTTTTGTGGGAGGCATTGACCTCTGCTTCGGGCGTTGGGATACGCCTCAGCATCAGCTCACTGACGACAAGCCCACTGGTTTTGAAACGACCGACATGGTTAAAGATGCAGACAACTGTCAGCTCTGGCCAGGCAAAGACTACTCAAATCCACGCATTCAGGACTTTTATGACCTGGATAAACCGTACGAGGAAATGTACGATCGCAATGTTGTGCCGCGTATGCCCTGGCATGATATTTCGATGCATGTGGTAGGCCAGCCTGCCCGGGATCTCACTCGGCATTTCGTGCAGCGCTGGAACTACATCCTTCGCCAGCGCAAGCCAACGCGACCAACGCCCTTCTTGCTGCCTCCTCCAGACTTTGACCCTGCTGATTTGGAAGCTTTGGGTCTGGATGGAACCTGTGAAGTCCAGATCCTACGCTCCAGTAGTATGTGGTCGACCGGAACGCCCGACGTCACAGAACATAGCATCATGAATGCCTATGTCAAGCTGATTGAAGAATCCGAGCACTTTGTTTACATTGAGAACCAATTCTTCATCAGCACCTGTGAAATCGAAGGCAGGAAGATTGAGAATCTGATTGGAGACGCGTTGGTCGAACGTATTGTTAGAGCAGCCAAGAACGAAGAAGCGTGGCGTGCCGTCATCATCATCCCTCTGATGCCGGGCTTCCAGAACACCGTTGATAGCGAGGGCGGAACGAGTGTGCGTCTGATCATGCAGTGTCAATACCGCAGCATCTGCCGCGGCGAGACATCGATCTTCGGTCGTCTTCGTGCGTTGGGTATCGAGCCGGAGGACTACATTCAATTCTTCAGTCTACGAGCCTGGGGCAAGATTGGACCGACTAAGCAGCTGGTGACGGAGCAACTCTACATTCACGCGAAGTGCATGGTCGTTGATGACCGTGCCGCCATTATTGGTTCTGCAAACATCAACGAACGTTCAATGCTGGGATCGCGCGATTCCGAGGTCGCAGCTGTGGTGCGGGACACGGACATGATTTCATCCACCATGAATGGCAAACCTTACCTCGTAGGAAGGTTCCCTCACACTCTACGCATGCGCCTTATGCGGGAACACCTTGGAATTGACGTCGACGAGCTTCTGGAGCATGATATCGCCACGGAAGAAGAGCTGCGTAAGATTCAGGTGGATGAAGAGGACACTCGACCAGCCCGTGGTCGAGAAAGACGGGGCTCCGAATCGTCCATGGTTGAGCGCCAAGATGAAAGAGAGATGATTGAACGTCGGCATCGTGTCCAGGATGAGTTCCTGTCTCGTTCAGAAGACATGTACAGCTTCAATCATGATGTTGACTGGGAACAAGGCAACAATCCCAATCTCAAGAGCAATCGGAGGCTCACCGCGGATCCACGAGTCACAGACAATCCCGATCACAGAAAAGACGTGGACGGTGAGGGCGTTGATAAGCTGAAAGCTGCGGAGCAAGCTGGTTTGACAGTTGCCCGCGATACGCAGGTTACACCGGATGGTAAAGAGGCCCTGGTCTCACCAATCTGTTCCGAAGGCAAAGGCACTATCAGTCAACCGAAACGAGTGTCCCGGCGCAAGCCCACCCGGTCATCTTCGACCCGCGAGAATAGACAAGGGTCTTCAGATGAAACCGCTCGGGACTCAGAGACCAATACCAACTCTGACACCCCTAGCCACGCTCATGGCGTAACCGGGTCATCGAGCCGTGAGTCAGAGGTTGACAGCGCGGGCCTGATGGTATCCCAGGGAAATCATGACGACCCTAGATATGGACAACCCTCCACGCCAGATCTGAAGCGTATCTATATCGACAAGGATTGTATGAAAGATCCAGTGAACGATGCATTCTATTTGGACACCTGGCAAGCACTTGCTGAAAAGAACACGAAAATCTTCCGTTCCGTCTTCCGGTGTATGCCCGACAGTGAAGTCAAGAACTGGAAGGAATACAAGGAGTATGCCGCATATGGAGAGCGGTTCTCTGAGATGCAGAGCCAGCAGAGCAGCAAGCCGTCTGACCCGCCTAATCAAAAACAGACCGGTCCTCCCGGGGCCGCTTCTTCCGCAGCTGGAACTTCGCTTGCCTCTCCAGTATCCCTCGTTAGCCCCAAGACCGAGGGACCAGCGACGGAGCCGCGCACTCCTCAAACAATAGGCGAGAAGGCCGAGCTTGTCACGCAAGATACCAAGCGCAATGAGTCTGAACGACCACAGTCTGAGCTCATTCAACACGAGACCTTGTCACCTGTTGATGAAAAGTCCCCCCTGAACACGACACCGGAACCACACCTGTTGAGCAGCATGCAGAACAGCCAAAGTGAGGAGAATGGCGCTAGCGGCGAGGACGCGGAGAAGCCTCGCTCGAACTCTACACATGTCGATTATTCCGAGGCAGTGAATCTGAATGCGTCTCAATCTCGGAGACGTAGACGCAGAGCGACGACAATTGGCTCCAAGCGCGATCTTCATGGCCATGACGATGTGATGGACAAACAGCGCGCCGAGGATCTTCTGAACAAGGTTCAGGGCCATCTTGTTCTCTGGCCGTACGACTGGTAAGGACACATCCACGCTTAAATGTGGTACTGTACTAATTGTTTTCTACAGGCTTGAGAAGGAGGAGCAGGGTGGAAACTGGCTCTACGCTTTGGACCAAATCTCACCTCTGGAGATATAGTAAGTTCCATGTATTGTCTTGCAAATTGGACTTTTAGCTGACATGGTCATAGCAACTGATCCGGCCCTCTTTCATTTACACTGGATGACGTCTTTATGGTTCCTCATCCTTAAATCCCAAGCACTTGCTTTCGTTGTTTGTTGGAGGCATTTTGGTGCATCATCAGCCGTTGAGCGCAGCTATTGCAGTTGGAGCATCGTGTTTCCGTTGGACTTTCTTGCCCCCAAATAGGGCTTCGTTGGAATATTCTTTGCTTTCAGCTAGTGATCGGCGTTTGGATGGCTTCCTACACATAAAGTGAGCGTTAGACAAAATATTTAAACAATTTCGGAGCCAGAGCAGAGACTTTCATATATACAGGGTATCTATCAAAGTGGGTTTTACACATAGTTAATCGGTCTTTGGCCGACTGTAAGTCTCCGTCCACGGGTGGTCTGCCGTCGTCGTTCCTCGAAGCCATCAAAAGTCGCCCGTAGAGCCGTCGCCAGGATAGAGCTGTCTTCACTCGGGCCCTCCCACTTTTCAAGTGCTTCAGATAGCTGCTCATAGGCAGTTTTAAACACACCCTGCAGCTCCGTAGTGCGTATACACGAGCGACCCAGATCTTTCATGAAGTGAGTAGGGTCCTGGATGCACAGCCTTCGAGCAGCAGGTAGGTTCCCTTTTGCAACAGCATTGCGCTTAGCACTCATGAGAGACCGTTGGCCACGCCTATATGCGGACTCGGCATCCTCATTAGTTGCACGTAGTGTCTTATTATCAAAGAAGCCCGGCGGGTCTACTGCAACTCCGACCGAGCAAAGGTCAACGCCAGTCCCATAAAGCTTCAGAAAAGCAATAAACTGGTATCCGAGGGCATTGGGTCCGGTAAAGCGTCCATGATTCATCTTGAGGAAAGCAACGAGGAGCATTAACAAAGCATTGTTCTCAATGCCTGCATGTGAAGACACGTTTGCATGTGAAGACCAATAGAGACCGCGCGCTTCTAATAAAGCTCGAATGCCAAAATAGAGAGGTCGAAGAGCAGGATATTCGACCATGTAATCCTGCAAGTATTCAATGATTGCTGGGACATTTTCACCACAGACAAATCGCAGTTTTAAACCTGTGGGCTGATGCCGGGCCTGCATGCGAGCAGACTTTGTATGCAGCCAGATTTTCCCATTGAAGGTCGGGGTACTCTGTAGGGCGGACCGGACTTGGCGAAGTAGTTTCGTGTGAGCATCTTGGATCTGGGGCCGGGTGGCACTTGGCATTCGTGTCCGGTCTGGGGACCGTGAGAGATCCGTGAAAGGTATGAGGAAATCGAGATTGGAATGTGCCAGAGCCAGACCCATGCGATGGGGCCCAAAGAGCTTTGGCGGAGATGGAATTTTTGTTTCCAGCAATGATATAACCTCTGTGTTTATCCGAGTAACCTGGCTTTGTTCCTCAGGGCTCGGGGCTAGGTAAGAGCCTAGGGCGCGGATTTCCGCATCCAAGTACGCAAAGGCATCGCCGGTGGCCTGGGATGGTGGGATGTATCTCAGCCATGGCCGTTGTCCGAGCGGATCATATATTGAGGGGTCTGCAGTGCAGATTATACCTGGACCTGGTCGATCATCCTTCGACTGAAGCTTGCTTTCTCCGGTGCGATTGCGTCGGCGTTCTTCGCTCTTGACCTTCTTTATCTCGCTATCTTCAAGTGTCGGTATCGGTGTCGGTGCCGGCGGTTGGTAGCCTGCACGGTTTTCAGGGAGAATCCAAGGTCGAAAGAGCCCAGGCGAAGGAGCACGAGGGTAGACTTTGCGGATGAGGCTAGCCCGGTTCGACGACCGATGCGCCTCTAGTGTTTTATGGAGGCTGTTGGCGAAGACATCGGGTTCTTTAGTGGTTGGAACAGAGGAAGGGATTCGTCGAATCGGTAGAGAAAGGCGTGGCATAGCAGGGCGATCATTGAAGGTGACAGGAGGAATGAGTAAGCTCTTAGTGGTGGAAACTGTGATGAACGTTGTGGCCTGAGGCAGCGGGCGTTGGGATGAACTCGAGATTACTACTAACTATACTACTCCGTAGACCACATTAACGCTTATAGTTATCACAATTAAAACAAATACAATACAAGAGTAAGAGTCGACCATGACGTAGCATTGAAGGCATAGAAAGGAAAACCCCACCGATTTTCCTGAAGCGTCCGAGTTCCTGTTTGACGGCTTAATCTCACCGCTTGCCCCTCCATCGCTTTCTACTTCTATTCTACTTCTACTGCTTTCTACTTTTATTTTTATTCCTTCTATTTCTACTCTTTGCTCTTCTCTACCTGTACCATAACTGATTTCCGCTCTATTCATGGCTGTCGAGCGTCCTTAGTCCCTTTCCCACTCCCCTAGTCGATCTGCTCATTGACTCAACTCCCCTTTCCCCGTACGTTCTTCTTTGTTATCTCCCCAGGTCGCGGACGTCAGGATTACTCTTGAAGAGTTCCTGCGACAATTGCAGTGGTTCTGACTATCGGGGCAGTTGATTTGTTGCTCGTCCTCAATCACCAACTCTACGCCATGTCTAATACAGAGAAAGAGAGCCCCGCGCGCGTGCCCTTCGGGCAGCCAGAGCCGGTGCTCGCAGGACCTGGCTTGAAGGCCCTGAGGCCGGAGGCCTACCAGGATGCCACCAATGTGACACCGAGCTTGGGCACCGATAAGAAAACCCAGATGGAGAGCGATGCGCCTTCGTACTTTGCCAGTATCCCGGGTATACAGACCGAGTCGCTCAACCCATCGGATCAGAGCTCAGCAGCGCCCCATACCGGAAAGAGAGCATCGTCGGGACAGGAACTGCTGCGCCGTCTGAGTCTGATGGGGGATGCTTCCCCGATGTCGCCCGAAATCGATCCGCGTGCACACCACCCAGGACTCAACCTGAGCGGGCGTTTGATAAGTGCCGCCTTTTGTATCCCGTACAAGCTCTACTTCAAACCGGGATCGGACTGGGTATGTAATGCTTTTTTTTCCTATCTATCTGGATCCTGAATGCTCATCTGACTGTTTTCCGAGAGTATAGACGCTCAAGCCGCGCTCCGGAACTTCTGCACTGTTCGATTCATTTGCCCATCTGGCTTCTGACGAGACCCAGTGGTCCCACACCTTGGTGGGTTGGTCAGGAGAGGTTGAGCCCATCCTAGATACAAAGATTCCTTTGCAGCCGATCTCTGTCAACGCGACGGGAGCAGTGCCACCGGGTGTTCCCAACTCCACTACGCCTACGGTCAATAAGGCGGCTGCGCCTATTCCGGTTGATGCAAGCCAGCCGCCACAATCGCATCCACTGGTAGAAGGACTCAAAGTTGGGAAAGATGATCGAGAGCGGCTTGATCGTCAAGTGGCTTCGGGGCGTTATGGCCGGATCTTACCGGTTTGGTTGTCGGATGCTTCGGAAGAACCAGAGGACACCATCCTACTCAAAGACCAGAGCCGGTGGCGGCGGTATGCAGAGAGAGAACTGTACCCTCTTTTGCACTACAAGCAGCATGGCCCGACTGACGGCCGCTCCGAGCGGCGGTGGTGGTCAGATTACGTCCGATTGAACCAGCTGTTTGCAGACCGCATTGTAGCAGACTATCAGGAGGGTGATGTTGTGTGGGTTCACGACTACCACCTGTTTCTGCTTCCCAGCCTCTTACGGCAGCGTATTCCCAACATCTACGTGGGCTTCTTTCTCCATGCACCCTTCCCTAGCAGCGAGTTTGTCCGGTGCCTTGCAAAGCGCAAGGAGGTGTTGACGGGAGTCCTCGGTGCCAACATGCTTGGATTCCAGACTTTCTCTTACTCACGACACTTTTCTTCTTGCTGCACACGTGTTTTGGGATTCGATTCCAATTCGGCCGGAGTGGATGCGTACGGCGCCCATGTCGCGGTGGATGTATTCCCCATTGGAATTGATGCTCGATCTATTCAGAAGGCTGCCTTTGGCGCCTCGGATATTGAGCAGACCGTCGTTGATATTCGCAAACTCTATGCGGGGCGGAAAATCATTGTCGGTCGTGACCGACTGGACAGTGTTCGAGGTGTGGCGCAGAAGCTGCAGGCGTTTGAAATCTTCCTGGAGCGGTATCCCGAATGGCGCGAGAAGGTCGTCCTCATTCAGGTGACGAGTCCGACTAGCGTGGAGGAAGAGAAGGAAGACCCCAACAACAAGATCGCCGGCCAGATCTCCAACTTGGTCGACACGATCAACGGCCGTTTCGGATCCCTGAGCTTCGCCCCCGTCCAGTATTACCCGCAGTACCTGTCACCGCGCGAGTACTTTGCTCTGCTGCGTGTGGCCGACGTGGGACTGATCACCACCGTGCGAGACGGCATGAACACAACGAGTTTGGAGTATATTATCTGCCAGCAGACAAACCATAGCCCTCTCATTCTCTCGGAGTTCTCCGGCACTGCGGGCACCTTACCCAACGCCATCCACATTAACCCTTGGGACTTGGTCGGTGTCGCTGGCGCCATAGACCAGGCTCTCAAGATGCCTGCCGACCAGCGGAAGGAGCAACACCTGAAGCTGTACAAGCACGTCATCACCAACACGGTTGCGACGTGGTCAAGACTGTTCCTGCACCGTCTCCTGACCAACCTCTCATCCTTTGATCAATCCATCGCCACGCCCGCGCTGGATCGTGCCAAAGTCATCAGACAATATCGCAAGGCTCGGCGACGCCTGTTCATGTTCGACTACGATGGCACGCTGACACCGATTGTCAAGGACCCGCAAGCGGCCATCCCATCCGACCGGGTTCTCCGCACACTCAAGAGCCTTGCAGCCGACCCGCGGAACGCCGTCTGGATTATCAGCGGGCGCGATCAAGCTTTCCTGGACGAGTGGATGGGCCATATCCCCGAACTGGGGCTTAGCGCTGAACACGGGTGCTTCATCCGTCAGCCCCGTTCAGATGACTGGGAGAATTTGGCAGAAAGCACCGACATGGGCTGGCAGAAGGAAGTGGTGGATGTCTTCCAGCACTACACGGAACGAACACAGGGTTCCTTCATTGAGAGAAAGCGGGTGGCATTGACGTGGCATTATCGCCGGGCAGACCCCGAGTACGGAGCATTCCAAGCTCGTGAGTGCCGAAAGACTCTCGAGGACACCGTTGCCAAGCGATGGGACGTGGAGGTCATGGCTGGTAAAGCCAACTTGGAGGTGCGCCCAACGTTTGTCAACAAGGGCTTCATCGCCACGCGGCTGGTGAATGAATACGGCACCGGGCCTGGCAAGGCACCCGAATTCGTCCTCTGCTTAGGTGATGATTTCACTGACGAAGGTGAGCAGTGTGGTACTCAGTGCATTCCCAACAAACATGCTAACGATTGGACCTTGCAGATATGTTCCGCGCACTCCAGAAATCCGACCTGCCCAAGGACAGTGTGTACTCGGTGACGGTGGGCGCCAGCTCGAAACAAACGGATGCCAGCTGGCACTTGCTCGAGCCTGCCGATGTCATCAGCACTATCCAGATGCTTTACAGCAACTCGAACCAGGACTTCTGATCTCTTTTTCCTGTAATCGGCCCGACTTGGCACTGCAATGTCGGGATTCGGCTGATGTCGTTTAGCTCCCAACCTTATTTTATGTTTCTCCTCGTATACGAAACTTGTCCTCGTTGGTAACTGGTGTTTTCCCGTGGCCTTTTGCCCCTCGCTCATGCTTTTCACTTTCTTGTTTGCCATGGTAGGATGGCACTGGCGCTTCTGAGCGATGTCCTTTGGTGCCGATGATCTAATCTGTTATAATCCTCTTCATAGATGCATGATCATTGCATATTTGATTAGAATTGAGGGGTTTCGAAAGTCCGAGTTGATACCATGCCGGGTTTCCCGAGCATGCCTTTTTGCGGGGAATCCCCGCGGGGAATAGAGGGGATGCAGTATGAGGTCAAGCAACGTAGAAGTAACAACTAACAACTATTTATCCAGGGAGGCGTGTAGCATTCGGAGATCTGTGCGAATAGATACTCGGTGATCGGCGCAAAGCCCGGTTTACTCCAACTCGGCATTTTCTCTCTTGTTTTCTGGCTATGAGTCAGGTCAATTACTGGTTCCAACTCTAACCATTCTCTGTCCGCACTTTCTACGCTTTTAGTTTTTCTTGTTTAAAGAGTAGTGATTGTGTGAAGACATGACAGACCGTGTGGAGACTTTCTAATTCACATCCGATTTCTTTCTTTCCTTTTCCCCGCGGGGTGCAGAAAACGCCGACTATGATCGAGGAGAAGGGCTTCCAGGATGAAGACCCGAGTTCGCTCGAGGCCAATTACCATCCACGGCCAGTGTCCGACGAAGAGTCCACCATCGGCGATCAACCTCACAATGATCTCGCTCAGGTCCCCACAAACACCAGCGCTGTAGCACGAACGCTCTCTGTTGTGCGAACGCGTGAGTCTGGAAAGGATATCGGTCCGCCGCCGGACGGGGGCTTCCAGGCCTGGCTCCAGGTCGCTTTGGGCCATATGATCATCTTCAACACCTGGGGTTATATCAACAGCTTCGGCGTCTTCCAAACATACTACACTTCGGAGCTGAAACGCCCTCCTTCAGATATCTCCTGGGTAGGGAGCATCCAGATCTTCTTGCTCTTCTTCATCGGGACGTTTTCTGGCCGCGCCACCGATGCAGGCTATTTTCGATTCACTCTGACCGTCGGTGCCACGCTCGAGGTTTTCAGTATCTTCATGACCTCCCTATGCACCGAATACTGGCAGCTTTTCCTGGCCCAGGGCCTGGGACAGGGCATTGGATGTGGCCTCATGTTCTGTCCGACGTTGGCGTTGATCTCAACCTACTTTGTCAAGCGTCGCGGGATTGCCATTGGTCTCGTCGCTTCGGGCTCGGCTACTGGTGGTTTGGTCTTTCCAGCGGTCGTCATACGCATGCTGCCAGAGGTCGGATATGGCTGGACGATGCGAACACTGGGCTTCATTACCCTGGCCACGCTGGCTCCCTGCGTGCTATTCTTCAAGCAGCGACTACCACCCCGCACCACCGGACCACTCGTTGAATGGGCCGCTTTCAAAGAAATGTCATACCTGCTCTTCGCGGCGGGCATGTTCCTCAATTTCTGGGGCCTGTATGTCGCCTTTTTCTACGTTGGCAGCTTCAGTCGCAACATCATCGGGGTATCCGAGACAACCTCCGTCTATCTGCTCATGGTCATGAACGGAGTCGGCATCGTAGGCCGACTGGTGCCCAATCTGATGGCCGATCAGTTGACAGGCCCGCTCAATTTGCTGATCCCCTTAAGCTGCGCAACAGCCATCGTGGCCTATTGCTGGCCAGCCGTACACGATATTACCGGGTTGTGGATATTTGCAGTATTCTATGGTCTTTTCGCCGCAGGCATTCAGTCGTTGTTCCCCGCCACGCTGAGTACGCTCACCACGGACTTGAAGAAGATCGGTGTGCGGATGGGCATGGTACTTAGTATCGTGGCTGTAGCTGCTCTTATTGGCTCGCCTATTGCAGGCGCCCTGATATCGACCGACGATGGCGAGTATCTCTATGCGCAGATGTTCATGGGCAGCGCCATCATCGCAAGCACCGTAGTTCTGATCGGTGCGCGAGTCACCAAGGTGGGCATGGGCCTCGCGCGGGTGTAAAAAGAAAAAAGAAAGGCATCCCTTGCATATAGATTGTAAATAGCGCCATCGCTATTTATCTGGCATTGTATTCGCGTTGATCAATATGATATAACGTTAACTTGGTGGAAATGCGTATAAAAATCAAGTGGCGCCCCCCCACATTTAACGGATTCACTGATTAATTCGCACCTCCCCATTTGTCTCTCAATTTCATATTTGGAATCCTATTCCACATTCTGCTTCAGCAATTCACGCATCGTCTCGCTACTTTTAGCGAATCTCGTCGTCTATCGCAAGCGCCAGGGGTTCCCCCACTTTGCCCCTCCATTCCCTCCACTTTGATTCGACCTGCAGTGTCGGTGTACGCTCCGCCTTCGTGACTCAATCTGGACACTGATCCAAATCGAACAAGAAAGACATCTTTGATTTGAGGAAACCCGTCCGATAACCACCTCCTAATCTCCTACAAACAGAGATACCCGAAATCCTCATCATGGCGCCCCGCGGTCGTGGAGGAAAGTTCTCCAAGCCCTCACGAGGAGGTATGCAGAAAACCCGTAACACCACAGACATGAAAGCTGATTCAATCCTATGACAGGAGGAAAGCATTTCAGTCGAGATCTCCAGCCCATCGACAAGAATGGTAACCCGGTTGGTCTCTGGCGCGTACGTTCCACCGTGAATCCACATCCAATCTCCCACTCACACGCCTTCAGGACCCCGAAGATGAGATAAAATCATCCAGCTCAGAGGAATCCGAATCATCGGAAGAAAGCTCCGAGGAAAGCTCAGACGAAGCAGGCGGACCCAGCGAAGCCGCAGCCTCAGAGTCACGCGAAGCACGCCGCGCAGCCGCCAAAATCAAGAAAGAAGCAGCGATTGCCCGACGAAAGCAACAAGCCGCGCAGCCAGGCGACCTGCCACCCTCTGACTCCGAGTCAGAGGAGGCGCTGCCCGCGAACCCCAACCATACAGCCAAGTCTCGGTCCCAGTTAACCAAGACCGATGATGATGAGGAGCCGAAGAAGGTAAAGAAGGATCTGTCGCAGCTGTCACGGAGAGAGCGGGAGGCGATCGAGGCGCAGCAGGCGCGTGAGCGGTATATGAAGTTGCATGCGGAGGGCAAGACTGAAGAGGCACGAAATGATCTTGCGCGGTTGGCGATTATTCGTGAGCAGCGGGAAGCGGAAAGAGCGAGGAAACAGGCGGAGAAGGAGGAGAAGGAGGAGCTGGCTAGGGAGAGAGCTGCGGCTACCAAGGAGCGTGAGGATAAATTGAGGGCTGCTGCTATGGGGAAGTCGAAGAAGGGTGGTAAGAAGAACTGAGCTACTTGTATGTAGGGGACTTGAGTCTCCATGGGATTTATATGTGCCTGGAAATATCATGATACATTTGGGAAATATAATCATCTTGAAGACCTGGTCATTGGTTCTATGGAGACACGTTGAGAAGATATGGAAGATGCTTGATCCTATACCTAGGTAGATGAAAAATCATGTACACTGACGCTCTCCCAAACGCAGCGCAAACATGGGAATTACTCTGATGCATAGCCAAGGTAGAACACCAAAGGGAAAGAAATGGATTTCGTACACGGGGTTTCAAATTTGAATCCGCCCAAAAGTGTGAGTGATAGATTTGGCCGCTAGGCAATGTTTTAGAATTGCGGTATTTCACACACCCCAAAACAGTCCTTCGACGCTTCGGCCTTGCATGACAACACCCCAACCAGCGATCAGACTGATCAGCCAGAGGACAGCAAAGATCATAATAGGAACGAGCAGTAGCTCGGTGTTGTGAAGAAAAGGCAAGGCGTTGTATCCCAGGAAGGTGATATAGGTGTAGTAGATCAGGGCAGAAAGGTAGAGCGTGTTGCCGAGGAAAGTCGCCAGGAAATTGCTCGGACTGCGGGTCAGCAGAGGAAGGAGGAGGAATTGTACCACATAGAGATGGAGGTAGAGAGGGAAGAAGGCGCGATTAGAAACCTGTAGGACATATTAGAAAACAATGTCGAGCCGGGTAGAGAGCAAATCCTACATCAAAACAGTATCCAAACTCCAGCTGGTCCTTCTCGCCCGGTTGTACAAACAAGCCCTGTGCGGCCCCGCGTCGGCGGCCCCGGGAACCACGCAAACCGGCCAGAGACGCAGCAGCGCCGTTGGCTCCGAAGAGCCGGCCAATGACAAAGTAGCCAATGGTAGAGATCAATAAAGACGAGCCAATGAAATGGACGAAGACGAAAAGCAGGGACAGGCGCACAATGGCCCCAAAGGAGGGGGTGTAAGCCAGACCCCAGGCGAGGGCTGTGAGGAGCAGGAAGAACGAGAGGAGGTAGGTGAAGGATGGGTCGGGACGATGCCAAGTGTTTTTGGTTTCTAGGAGCCGGGTCAATACCCTCATTCGATCAATGGTCAAAAGACTGGGTGTCTCTGGTTATGCGCAACACGACTCACGTTTCTATATCAAAGAGCCGACGCAGTTAGCACTGGCATCAACAAACAGCCACGGCGCAACTCACATGGTAGTATATGGACTTGAAGACCTTCTTGGGAGCAATCAGCAGCGACGTCATCTCCCAGATGGCCATTTCAAAGTCCATCTGGGGGAACTTGAAGAGCCTGAGGATCTGGTCAGTCACGCTCTCCCCGGAGAACGGCAAAGACGTACCTCTTGAAGAAGCGCGGCATGCGGACACCAGACCCGCGACTGGGGGTAGACCCAAAATTGGCCGGCCCGGCATGTTGACGAGGAACGGAGATGTGCGGGTTCATGGTCGAGGCCCTGGTCTGGTCAAGAGCCGGGGATCATTGAGAGAGAGATTCGTTGCTCCTACTTCGTGGCCCAACCCATGTCCGGGGTTATGTCATCGCTCACGTGAATGAGGAACAGTTTTGTAGACGTCAACTTCGTGATCGCTGGTGTACTTTCTACTTACGTTCTACAGTCCAGCATATTCGACATTGGGTGAATTGTAACATGTTTGATTGTCGATGATCCAGTTCTCGGTGTCGTGATTCCGTGACTATGATATGCTTCGACCCGAGTCTCTTTTTCTTGGATCTCTCGGTTTCTCGAACAGTCACATCATGGGCCCTTCTGCAAGGGGCGCAGGAAATGCTCGACAATGGCATGCTTCAGAGGCCACTCAGTTCGGCTTATCAGATACATGTTACTGTACCTGCCTACAATGGGTCAATGGTGGTGGCATATCTATCGATTCTCGATCAAACTTGAGGTCCAACAAATGTGCCGATCGTATTTGCCTCCGAACTGACGATGCATCACATTGTCAGTGCATGGCAGCGAAGTAACCATCATTGCATGAGATGCATGAAGCGGCGACAAATCCCCGGCCTTGGCTCCGTCTACAGTATGAGAAAGCCGTCTCCACCGCGGTGGATCCACCGGAACTGCCACCAGGATCGATCCCTGAGGCAGCCGAGGTATCAGATAAGAATATGATTTGGCTGATAATCATGAAGAGACAGAGAGCAGGATCCTTCACCGTAAATTTGGGAAAATCGGGATGCCGTACGGAGTAGTGCAGTGTTTAGCCCCTGAACCATGCAGCATATAAAAGGTACGGCGATCAGGGATTCTATAATTCCCTGGATTGGAGAGAATTTCCCCTATTTCTAGTTTCATCTTTTCATCTTTCAAAAATGTAAACGTTTTATTATTTCTATTACTCTTTGTTGATGAATTAGATCTCTACCGTTTCCGATATTTGGTACCTGAGTTCCGCTCCACTTGGATGGAAAGTTGGGAGTTCAGGAGTTCGTCCCGCCCCCGGAATCTTGTCTTCCCTGGGCTTTGAACTCGGGCCACTTGTCAATCCTCCATTCTGCAAGCACCCGCGCTGCCTCACCCCTTACTTGCTTGGACATGCGATGATTGCTTGAAACTCCCCCGTGCTTCGAGTCGCCCGGACTTCCGACCTTGAATCTGGTCGGCAAAACTGGCCCCATCCCACCTAACGGGTCGCTTTTGGGCACAGCTGTACTCTAGCCTTGGGCATTGTCGGTGCGTAAATTCTACCTTCTGCCCAATTGAACACTTTTCGATCATCCCGGCATCATTGTCTCCCTGAGCATTAATGACCGACAAAGCCCTAACTAACCCGGTCCGCCAGTGTGACAATGTCTTCACAGCGCGATGTACAGACATCTCCTCGCACACCTCCCTCTCAGACATCGACTGCGAAATATCGGCCCAAACGGGGATACTCCCGACCCTCCATCCACGAGGCCTTCCCGGATGCCGCCATTGAAGCGCCGCGAGCCAGCGAGTCCGGAGACGAACGAGATCCCCATGACCTGTCTCTATCTCCCAATCATGCGGCTCGCACGTCAATCGTGGACAACATGCTCCTCTCTCTCGATCAGTTTGGCGCCTCCGATCCCTCGGTGTTAGACGACTATCGTCTCTTCAACTCGGCCTTCGAGACTGAAATAGACGGCCGGTATCGCGGTCATACCTTTTCGTCTTCGGTATCTTCAGAAGCGGATTATGGATTTGAGGATGGAAGCGGCCGTTATGCAACAATTACGGCCTCCAAAAGCCGTCGAAGCAACAGCAGTTCAAATTACCAGATGGCAACTGCGCCAAGGAGAGTGAACAGTGACCGCAGTCAGGACGCCATGGGCTCCCGGAGTGGAACGATGCCAAGGACCAGCGACGTCCGGAAAGGCAGTAAAGGCAGTTCGTCTGATTATGCTTACACCATGCCCAGACGGCGAACAGACTCGGGGGGCATGAGTCGACGCTCAGAAAGTTTTGACTGCGGCCCTCAGAAGTACAACATTTGGGGCGACCCCAGTATAAGGGAGGACTCGCTATTATACGATGACGATGCGGCACCAACCCCAAGCGTGCCAGCAGGACCACGTAAAGTCGCCGACTATAGCAAAACTCCTACAGCTGCTGCATCGAGGACACCCGTGGGATCGCGGCGAAACAGTATGAAATCGAACCACGCTCCTCCCTCCCAGGTCCGAAAGGCTCGCCAAGACAACATTGGCACCGGGACTCTTAAGATGCGAGACGGTGACTATCTTCTACATGGTGACACGGATCTCGATGCTCCCCCAGCCATTACGGCATCGTTGGATCCGCCTGCCCCAAGTCCGACTATTTCCTATAACAAGCCGGCGTTTCCTCAACCGGAACCGACAGCTACCATCACAACTACCACGATCACCGCCAACCCGATCACAAACTCAAACGCAAACACCAAAGAACGACCGGGATTTTTCCGCCGTGTTTTTGGCTCGGGCAAGGCGTCCTCGCCGAGCCCAGCAGATCCCAATCCCAGCTCGAACATAGATGATCTGTCTTATTTGCAAGATAATGATGTCAAGGATTCTACGGGTGCAACTGCCAACCTGAAGCTGCGAAAGGACCAGCCTCCGAAGAGCTCAGCGGGTACACCTACCAAACGGGATGGCCCTCCTCAGGTGGTGAAGCAAAAGTCCTCGTTCTTCCGCAGGCGTAAGAAGTCCGTGACCGACAGTAATGTTCCGCCACCGATTGTTCTTCCGCAAGAGCTTGCGCCACACATCATTGATTCCATGAAGCCAGAGCCAAGTCCGGTGAGCAGTCTGCGGCAGGTCATGAATCCGTACCTTGATAGTGTTACTGGGAACCGCGATGGGCAGACACAGGTTCGCGAATCCGTCTCACTACATGCCCAAAGGCCAAGGGAAAGTGTCTCGGCTCCCGGAGGACACTCAATGGCTAAGCAGCAAAATCTGCAGCCTTTCAGCTCTAGCCGGACTCAGGATCGCTCGCCGCTGGCGGATGGCCCTGACGCTAATGATCAGACCCCAGGAGCGGGAGAGATGGAGCCAACCTCGTCCATCGATTCCCCCTTGCAGGAGAAGAGCTCGGATGTTGCCCCCACCGCCCTGTCACCCGTCGTTGAGGATTTCTCTCGCAATCTGAAAGTATCGACCAGCATGGCGTCTGATGGTGCTCGCGATAGCTTGGCAGGGACTAGCAAGTTGACAATTCCCCTTGAATCTCCAGCCGCATCGGAGACCTCTCACTATCAAACTGCATTTAACACTCCAGTGATTGAAATGGATGAACCGGAAGAAATTGATGACATCGAAGACAAGATGGACGGCCCGGGCGAAGCTATCGAGGATGGAGCTATCCCGACCGATCAGGAGCAAGCACAAAAGCTCTTTGACAGTCAAGACGAGGTGGTGGGTAATGATCCGGCAGCTGCTTGGCTTGGAGACCCTGATCGGGCTCCGATCCGGGAAGCTTACATGCGACTGTTTAACTGGTCAAATCTCGATATTTTGGCCGCTCTCCGGAACCTCTGTGGACGTTTGGTCTTGAAGGGAGAAACCCAGCAAGTAGACCGAGTCTTGGATGCTTTCTCAAGCCGATGGTGCGATTGCAACCCCAGTCACGGCTTTAAAGCTACTGGTAAGTGGGACCTATTGATATCTTTGATCTTGAATATTGCTCTAACGGCGCACTAGATGTTGTTCACACCATCTGTTACTCTATTCTTCTCTTGAATACCGACCTGCACTTGGCCGACATCGACCAGAAGATGACCAAGTCGCAATTTGTTCGAAACACGATGCCCACAATCCATCGAGTGGCTATGGACGCGGCCCCGGAAGGATTCGAAACGTTGCGTCCCAGTAACCGATCTAAGACTGCTGGCTCCGATTCGACACCTTCAGCACCCAGCTCTGCTCGTTCGCCCACATTCCCAGTGGATGTCAGGCGAAGCTCGTTGGATAATGCAGCTGATGGCGATGTCGGTCCACTGGTTAACAACCCGTTCGTTGGCACTGTCAGGGCCTGGGAGCAACAGGTGGAGGCGGTCCTGAAAGACTTTTATACCTCCATTCAAAAGGAGAGGCTTCCTCTTCACGGTGCACAACCAGAGAGAGAGGTTTCTCGTATGGCTTCCAGCAGCTTCCTTGGTCCCTCCACGGGCCTTCGTAGGAGCCCCAGTACCATCAGCAAGAGCGGGTCGGACATTTTCCCCCGTGGCCGGACCGCCGATTCTCGTCATGGAGCCGCGAGATGGTCATCCAAGCCACGTTCTCGTGGGGCGAGGCTATACCCCTCATCTATGATGGGTTCCAGTCGGACTAGTCTGGATGACCAGTCTTCTATCTGGAGTCCCACCGGATCGAGCACATGGAGCAAGTACTCCTTGGGTAAATTCACGTCCGCCTCAGTGGACTCCTTTGGGTCTGAGTTCCCTCGGGGGGAATACCAGCAATCCATTGGTTTCGCCAATGCTCTGAGCCAGGCAATCATCCGCGAAGATTCTGCGACCTCCATCTATAGCTATGATGAACCCGAACGGACAACGCCACTTCTTGAGGATGAGACCCTGGCTCTGGCCGGTGCTCCTTGGGCCAAGGAAGGTAGCGTCAAGCACAAGCACCACTTGGATGCAGTGGACAAGCGTGCCAAGGATCGCAACTGGAACGAATGCTTCGCTGTCATCCAGCAAGGTTGGATGCGGTTGTTCTCTTTCTCGAACGCGTCCAAGTCCATACGCCAGAAAGCCAAGCAGCGCGGAGGTGTTGTGGTCGGCGGCGGCAACTGGACAGAAAACGCAGAGGAACTCTGGAAATTCATGCTTCGCCAAACCATTGCCAGTGCCCTTCCACCTCCTGGGTATTCCAAATCTCGCCCTCATGTCTGGGCCTTGAGTCTGCCAACTGGTGCAGTTCATCTCTTCCAGACTGGCACGCCTGAGATCGTGCGTGAGTTCGTCTCCACTGCAAACTACTGGAGCGCACGACTATCCAAAGAGCCTCTTGTTGGAGGCATCAGCAACATTGAATATGGCTGGAGCGATGCAGTTATCAATAGCGCCTTGGTGGGTGTTGAAAACCGATCCCCGCCGCCCTCTTCAGGGGCACACAGACCCAGCATCCAGAGCTCGATCCGAAGCTCTATCGATCAGCAGAGCGTGCGACCCAGACTCCCCGCTGACCGGGTCAATATCAGTGACTGGAGTCCTCCACAGCAGAGCATGGCCGCCTCCAACATGACTGAAGAGGACCAGCTGAAGAAGCTGCAGGCGTACGTCAAGAATGTCGAAGATGATCTTCAGAGACACAATGAGCTGCGCTCTGCGATGACACTGGCCTTTTCACCGCGCCACCCCAATTCCGCCAAGGCGATGGCCAACTGGGAGCGAAAGTCGTCGTACCTGTTGCGCGAGATCGTCAAGTTCCGCACCTACATCGACTCCCTCCGTAACGCGATCAACCAGAAGGAGAAGATACATGCATCATCCAACGACAACTGCAATCCTCCTGCCGACGAGGCCACGATACCGGAGCAGGCTACTACCACTGCTTAATATGCAGTGCATATTCTTTTTTCCATTCCCATTATTCTTCTCCTTTGCAGACTGTTGTATATACCCTCCAGGCTGGGAACTTGGGATAACCTTGGAAATACTTTCAAAAGCCATTGGTCGGCTTTTTTCTCATGTTTACTGTATATCTTTGCCTATTTTGCTTTCTAGGTATCTTTTGCCTTGGCTGGAATACTTTATTTTTAATGCTAGGGACTATGATGCGACTGATGATATGGATACCATGATTGTGTTTGTTGGAAGCAATGTCAATGAGGTTTTTCTTCTCTATGGTACAGATGTAGTAAACAGGGAAACAGTAAAATACTCGAGACGAGTGGCATTAAAATTGACTATACGAAACACAGTGGCAATAGCCTGTTGAAGAAGGTGCCTGGCCGTGTCGATACTGCTCTGGTACATTTCCAGATAAACATCCCCTGCTTCTCTGTCTCGGAATCTGACACATCGACCTTCCATTGAAACCCAATGAGAGCTATCAGAGCCATTAACGAGTCCTGATACTGGACTACGCTTATTTGCCGGTGGGTAAACTACGGTGGAGACCCAAAACACTGGTCACCATGTCGACCAGAGCAAAAGCCCCAGTTGTGACACCTCCACCTCCGATCGTCACAGGCCCGCCTTCGGTGCGCACCTCCTACTCCGAGTCTGTCGCATTCCATACCCCAGAAATACTCTCGCCCCTGGATGATTTAAGCGCTTCATACTTCTTCATGGCCGACGACACGCGGGGTTCCGTCTCCCCGAGTATCGACGACTCCGTAACACATCCCCAACACGACGCGCAGGAAACCACAGCACCTTCCGAGAACAAGAGTGAAGACGAGCACGATGCGACCGCCTCTGTCTCGCAGGACCCCGAAGATCACAGTGTCCTGCCTCCCTTGACTGACGCCGACGATGACAGTTTATTCCCCTTGTCCGAAAATGGCGATCACGAGCGCGGGAACAATCAGACGCTCATCGAGGAGCAGATGCGCCGGAAGCTGATGGACGTGGAATCGAGCTTCTTGCCCGAGCCCTCGACAATTGACGTCGCCGCGACTGGTCCCAGGGCCGGCGCAGATGATACCTACCTGGTTGGAGTGGGTGGTGACTACGATGCCGACGTGACACGGCAGACTGAGGCGTCTCAGTTCTCTTTTGTACCGCCATCGGAGACCTACCGCGACCAAGAACAGAATCGGGATGTCTCCACCGAAGGAACAGAGCACGCGGATGATGTCGCTATGCCGGACGCACATGCGCAACCAACAGATAATGACACAACATTTGATTCTCTCGCATCATCACCTACAGCATCGGCTGCAGCTCGATCTGCGTATCGCAATCAGTCTACCCTCTCCGAAAGCGTTCCGGACAAATACCAACTTTTCCAGGATGAGCGGCCTTTCAGATCCCAAATGTCCCAGTCAGAAAACGAGTCGCAACTCACGCCCTCCAAACTCCGTGATACATCTCGCAGTATATCCCCGGGCCATTCGAGATTATTCAATGATCAGAGCGGTAGCGCTGGAGGTAGTCTCTCCCGAAGAGGCCGGCCCAAATACTTGACCAGTCGCCAGTCCTCCAACCGTCTCTCACACTCTTCGGCTGCAAGCAATAACACCGAAACCACAAACAGCGATGCGACACTGGGCGCGGACTTTGCACTTCAGTCTGGAGGAGCGGCGTCTGAGCACTGGGGTAACCTCAATGCAGGAGGACAGCGCAGCCATATGACGCGGACGACGAGTCTTGGAAGTATGGCATCTGGCGTTTCAGGATATAGTGAGGGGAATGCCGTACCAGGCGATGGTGGCCTGCAGACATTGGAAGAGGAAAGCTCACCTCAGTCCCCACGACACCCCTCAGGCTTCGATGAAACCTCAGCGCCGGAAACACCAAAGGCCAAACCCCAGGACAGCAGCCTTCCAACCGACACCGTAATTGCAGAGCGCGTCAAAGGGATTCAAGTTCCCACCAACTTCGTGCAACGGTACCGAGAAGACTTTGGGAATACGGGACCCTCTCCAGAGAAGCGTGCCGGCGCTTCAACCCCGGCATTTGCTAAAAGTGGCCGTACAATGACTCTCAAGGAACAGAGCAGTACCATCGATCGTCTCTCGAAAGAAAACTTTGATCTTAAGATGCGCATTCACTTTCTGAATGAGGCTCTTAACAAGCGGTCCGAGGAGGGCATAAAAGAGATGATTTCCGAGAATGTTGAACTCAAGTCGGACAAGCTGAAGCTGCAAAAGGACAACCACGGGCTGAAGCGCAAGATTCGTGATTTGGAAAGGCAAATGAAGGACCAACAGTCGGACAAGGACTCCATGGTGAATCATGACCCCGAAGCATCGGAAGATGATCGTGACTCGGCACAGGATGGAGAAATTGTGTTTTTGCGGGAACGGGTGGAAACGTATGAAGTCGAAATTGAGCGATTGAGGTCGGAAAGCATTGCCCGAGAGGCCGAGAAGCGACGGCTAGCTGTAATAGTCACATCGCTGAGTGAAAACCGGGGAGAATCCGATACGGGTGCGCGAGAAGAGAGGGTGAGTATACGCGATCTCATTGCTGCTTGTTACAAGCTAATACATTGCGCAGAACATGTGGAAGGATATGTTGGACGCAGAGACAGCAGCTCGCGAACAAGCCGAAGAGGAGAACCGCAGACTACGGGACGAGACGCTTCGGGGTGCTATGAGTGCAGCCAGCAGCAGTCCACTTATGATGGAGCTTGAACTCTTGAAGCAAGAGAACGCAGAGTTGAGAAAGGAAGTCAGCGCACAGGCTTCGATGCTCACATCTCGCAACCGAGAGAAGGAGCGTCTGTATCACGAGATTGAAGAATTGAAGCTTGGTTCGCGGCGCGATGGCAGCCGATCCGTTGCTGGTGACAGCATTCTCGATCGCTCGGCGTCACGCGCTCAGATGCGGCCATCTTCTGAACACAGTGACGGGACTGGATCACAGGTTTACATGGACCGCGAGGAGCTAGAGGCCCGAAACGGACAGCTTCGTGATCAGTTGTCGACCCTCAAGCTCGATAATCAGGCCCTTCGAGAACAACTCAATGACTATATCACCGAACTAGACGAACTTGACAAGGCGTATCAGGCCGATGTTGACCAAGCCGAGGAGGAAATGCAGAATCTGCAGCAGGAGCGAGACCAAGCCATGCAAGAGCGAGATCAGGCCATACAGATGGCCGATGAGCGTGATTCTGCTTTCCAGGACCTTCGCGCTGAGGCACAGGAGGAGCTGGATGCTCTCGGTGAAGAGCTCGACCAGAAGATTGTTGAACGTCAGCGCATGAACGAAGAGCTGAGAAATCAGGATGAGAGCCTCAAGGTCTTGCAGGCAGAGATGCGTTCGGCCAGCGAAGGAATCATTCGCCTGGAGGAAGATGCACAGAACAACCTAGAGAGATACAAGGCTGTGCAGCAGGAGCTGGAAGAAGCCACCCACGAGATGGAGCATATGGAGAAGAGCGCGTACGATGCCAATGCCAAGGTCCACCGTCTCACCGTGCAAATCGAATCCAGTCAAAATGAGATTGCCTTCCTTCGGGAAGAGCAAGATGGCGATAAGATCCGCATCGGTGACCTGGAGTCTGAATTGAAGACGTACCAGATGAGCTTACGCAGCGAAAAGGAGAAGACCAGAGAGCTGGAGCAGCGGCTGGCAGACGAGCGTCACCAGCGTGAGGTGGTTGGAAGCAAGGAGAAGCAAGAGGTCCAACGGCTCATGAACGAACTGAACCGTGAAGCCTCGGCAGCCAAGGAAGAAGTCCGCAGGTTGAAGAAGAGCCTATCCACTCAAGAGATCGAGACGACTACCTGGCGCGAACGTCTCATGGAACTTGAGAATAACCTCCGAGAGACATTGGGCGATCTCAGCGGCAGCCGATCAAGTCTTATCTCGAACATTATGAAACTCCAGAAAGAACTGGAGTCCACCGCACTTGAATTGGAAAGCGTGCGGCAGCAATTCGATGAGAAGGACACACTGCTCCGAAACCGTGACGCTCTCCTGGAGAGCCACGGCTTGGAGTCCCGCAAGCTCTCCGAGCTGCTGGATCGTGAGAGGCAAGCTCGTCGAGCTGACAAGCAGTCCTTTGAGCAGTCTCTCAAGTCTCACCAGCAAGCATCTCGCACCATCACCAATAATAATTCACGCATTACGGAGCTGGAGAACGCTCGAAACCAGGATCGCAAGCGATTCGCATCCCTCGAACAACAGTTCCGTGATCAGCTGAGCGAGCGCAATACGATGTTCCTCGCTATTTGGAGGAGACTGTCCTCACTCTGCGGGCCAGATTGGGTCCATTCGAACAGTCTGATCAACGGCAACCTTCCAAGCCAGGAAGTCATTGGCAACATATTGTTCTGGCCCGGATTCAGCCGCAATCTATTGCTTGCTATGAAGACTGTTGAGGGTGTGATCAACGGTTTCAAGAGCCGTATCAAGAGCATCGAACATGACTTGACCAAGCAATACTCGAACCTCGAACATTCCTTCCATCAGCGAACCCGGAGACTCGAGCGCGTAGAGGAGACTGTCAAAAATCTACGGTCCGGATGGGGCCACTCGAGCTCCTCATCATCAGAAGCGGCCAAGTTACGAGCCGAAAACCGGCTCTTAAAGGCCGAGATCAATCTGCTCCAGTCCAATCCGCGGCCTCATGGGTCAGCGTCTGCGGCTGCGGCTGTCATGTCTCCACGATCCCCATCCCTCGGTGCAGCAGAGAACGCGGAACGATCGTTAGCGCGTCACGCCTCCACGTCTGGCGGGGACAAGTCTCGCTCGGACAGAACCCTCACACGCAGCTCCACAGGTCTGCCACAGCCCTCGCATACCTCGTCGTCTAGCACATTGACCAACAATGTTGGGGCAATGACGCATCGCTCGCGCAGTGGAATGGCTAACTGGGAAGGACCCGACGACAAATGGCTTTATCGACTGCACGAGTTGGAGAGACGGCTCAAAGATGAACGCGAGAGCCGTATTCTTGACCGCAATGGAGCAAGAAAGCGGCTTCAGGAGCGTGATGTCGAGAACCAGAGGCTTCGTGATCAACTCTTGCGTGAACGCACACGGCGTGGTCCATCTGGGACGATTACCCAGGCTTCACACGACCGTGTCCAGACCTCTGATGAAGGGCAGACCTCGAGTGACGGGGAGGGTGTCACGGTGGACATTGAAGTATGATGTGGTGACTCTTGCTTGGTTAATGCAGTTATGTGCTTGTACTATATACCCCTACCGCTGCCCTGTTTCTGTTTCTGTTTTCGGACCTGCATTCATTTCTCAATTTGGTTACTGGCGCCTATGTATGTGATGATCGACGGGCATGAAAAGGGGCGTTAAGCTGAGATTTTGATGCTTTTGATTCGTTTGTTCGTTTCTACTGTATCTTTTGTCCAATGCATTTATGGGTTCATCCCCGTATAATACAGATGCCTACCGCAGCGAAACCTTTAGTGAAAAGTCCACGATGCCCGTTCCCTGGTGAATAGAACTGGTCGACAAGATATCCACATCCGGGCACGTATAAGCCGGGGCATTCTCCTCCGTCAACCCACCACTAACCTCAATGAGGAATGGCCGGCCCTTACCAGCCCAGTCATGCTTCAACTGGCGTGCGGCCTCACGCACTCCATCCGGCGTAAAGTTATCCAACATGATCACATCCGCCCCAGCACCAATCGCCGCATTCGCCTCCTCAACACTCCGACACTCAACCTCAATCTTAGTCGAGAAGCCACCCGTCGCCTTGGCCGCCTGCACAGCACGGGGGATAGCCGCAGCAATGGACTCAATCGACTCAGTATCCTTCACACCCCCATCCGCCGCAGCACGGTTATTCGCGCAAGCCCACACATGGTTATCCTTGAGCATAGTCATAGAACTCAAGTCGTGACGATGGGGATCCGCACCACCGACCAGGATACCGTACTTCTCAACGATCCGGAAACCCGGAGTCGTTTTACGAGTTCCAGCCAAGATACCCTGCCAGCCCTGCGCGCGGAGGGCGGCAAGCATGGTGGCGGACTTGGAGGCGATGCCTGAGCAACGAGCGAGGATATTCAGAGCAACGCGCTCACCAAGTAGAATCTTGCGAATCGGACCACGGACAGTAGCGCAGTGCTGGATCGGTGTGAGGGCGTCGCCTTCTTTAACGTGCCACTCGGTGCTGTATAGTGTTAGATATTGGGTGGCCAATTCTACCGTCAAGGAAAGATAGATTGACATACGTGCATCCAAGTTGCGAGAAGACTTCATCAAAGAAAGGGACACCCGCAACGATACCCTGCGCAATCAGCATCCCTATTATCGTTATCACCTAGTGCTGATTAGACTCACGTTGCTCTTGCCCAGTAACCGGGCCTCGCCTTCGGTTTCGCCGACGACGAAGCCGCCGTAGTCAAGGCTAGGACAGTCCTCCTCGAGCCATTCGGAGATCAAGTGTTTGTAGTTACCCGGCAGGAGGTGCCGCAGGTCTCCGTGTGACGCAGCCATGATGTGTGGATGGATTTCAAGTGGGGGAGGAACAAGACGCAGCCCGCAGATCCGGGCTTCCCGCGCGGGGTGATCACGTGGCGATAATGTATTTACTCGTGATTGGGTGATTATATTGATCACGTGATATACCTGGGTTGTATGCCTTATTTCTTAGGCACAAATACACGTGATGCCGCCTTTAAAGTATGCTAGCGGATCGATACAGAACAATACTAGATTCTCGACAAGTGAAGATGCGAGAATTGTTCCTGAGGCTCTGTCCAGGGTTGAGTGAGTGAGTATTGAGCCCTGGGACCTGAACATGACTTTTCAGGACCATTAGCATTTGGATATGCATGTCTCATCAGAAGCTTGCCTGCCTAGGCGCCAACATTTATCCCGGAATGATACGAGTGTATCCCTTTAGTCGAGAATATTGCTTTTGTTAAATGCTATGGAGTGGCGTTGAGAGACAGCAGTATTCAAGGAGTAAAGCAGAGCCACAATGTGATGTGATGTATGGAGTTGGATGTCGGGAAGAAAGAACCACAAGTACTCTAATATCCGCCCCTTCAAATCTATATTTGTTTTCTCGTCTACTACACTCTCAATTGATTACCTTCAACCTTAATCCACTTATAAGATAAGAGGCTCTCATCGCCTGGTCGGATCCAATCTCTCGCCTGTGGCATCTCCTATAAAAGCATAATGTCGGATGATAATCACTGTGGTTGGGAAATTCTATCAGTGCTTTAAGAACAATGTCTTTGGAGTTGACCGACATGATCCTCGTAAAAGGGTTGATCGCGACGGCGGAGGACTTGGTGTTGTCAACAATGAATCCATCTGTACTATTTGAGAGCCAACCTATTGGCCAGCCCTGTATTCAGCATATAGGTATTTTCGAGCCGCACTAACAAGGTTCCAAGGTTGGTAGTAGGGAAAACAAGTAACTCGATATCCGGACAAGAGGGTTCTTAGGCTACAGGGTAACGGATATGTTCTATAGCGCCGTTATTCAGGAGTGCTATTAACGTACCTACTCACAAGATATGACTATATGAGGAAGTTCCGAGTGCTCCAAGGATCTAAAAGACTAAAAGACCATTATTCAGCAAGTACAGTACACGAATACAACACTGGACTTCCAATATGCACCGATATGGAGTAGTATATGCAGCCCAATTGAAAATGCACATCCAACGCGTATATGCTATCCAACCGAGATATAACCAGCCTCTACGGAATAAAATCAATAGTTGCTCAATAGTGACCTCACCCCCTAATACACCTACCGGAACAAGTAAACGGCACAAAACAGGTATCAGCAATCCAAGCACGCTATCCCCATCGCACGATCGACAGATCGACAATCTAAATGCCTCCGAGGGATATCACAATATCCAACACGGGATCTAGATACAAACCACTAGTACGGGCACTGACTCGGCATGTAGGCTCCGAAAAGATTCCGAGGAACGGCAAGCGGCACACGGACACTAACCCTTAGAGGAATCTCTTGGCTTAGGAATCAAGGGTGGAACAGAGACCCGCATCTGTATCCGCATTGCCGAGTTCGAGAACCGCCCTGGAAGTTCTTCTCGGCATGTGAGGACCCACGAAGATTGATTGGATTGTATCCACTTTGGTGCAGGAGCTGACTCTTGGATTGGGAGTGATGGGAAGGGAGGGACGATGTTTTCGATGGGATGATTTGGTTCTTGGAATGGGTGCTACCCTATCAGAATGTACAGTATCTATGATACGTACGGAGTACGTAGGTATGGGTATATGCAGTAGAAGGGAACTAGAATCGGGGAGTCGGCAAGTACCTTTTGCTAGAAACGGGTTGCCGAGACAGTTACCACGGAGCAGCGTTGTCAGCGGAAGTACATACAGTAAAACCTGTCGCGGCACAGCGGGATTCAAGCTCGGTTGCCCGAGATGGCAACCATTCTACTTTGTTGCTAGCTTTTATTCTAGAACACTTGGAAACAAAGTGATGAACAGCTCAACACTCCACTCTTGCTGTGCCCTGCTGGGGCCGACTGTCAATTGAAAATCTGCAGATCGAACCCAACGCTCGGATATAACTCGGCATTCGCGATTCACTCCTTCCAGGCCTTGTATACATTCTTACAGCCAAAGATTTGACCCTTTCTCAGAAGCACCATGTTGCGCCAGTCTGGCTCGTTGATCGCATTCACGTATCGGCTGGGCTCAACACAGAACCCGGCGCCCTCGGTATACGGCCCGGCACCGCCAACCGCCGGCACGTTGATGTACTTGCCAGTGTAGAACTGGAACGCGGGCTCGGTGCTATGCACCTCGAGATGCAGACCGGTGCTGGCATGGCTGAATTGAGCTAGACGGCGTAGGGGCAGACCGCGCGTGTCCAGCGGGATCTTGGACGGGTCGGTCTCCATGACGAAGACATCATCGATGTGTGACCCTGTTGGGACCAGCTCGAAAGGCTTGGTGACCTCGCGGGTGAATTTGTCAATTTTTCCGTACGGAATACCGTTCTCATCTAGGGGCAGGTAGTCTTGGGTGGCCAGCTGGGCGGTGGTACCAGAGATGGTGGGACCATCACCGACATTGAAGTAGCTGGATGAGCATGAGTATGAGCTTTGGAAACGACTGACTCTCCCAGAAAGAAGGTTTACCTGTGGTTGGTGATGTTGACAACCGTCTCCTCGCACTCATCGCCGACAAACTCCACCTCGTACTCAGCCGTCAGGACGGTCTTGGCCTTATCCTCCTTGCTGGCAACGTACCAGACGCGCACCTCGACGGTACCGGGGAATCCCTCCTCCCCATCGGCGTGACGGTACTTGAAAAGCAGAGCGTCGCGGCCATGACGCTTGACGGTGTGGGGACCGTCGAACACGCGCTTACCCCAGCCCTTCTCGCCGCCGTGCAGAGAATTAGGGCCATTATTCCGAGTGAGCTGGTAGTCTTGCCCGTTCAGGTTGTGAATGACACCGTCCTTGATACGGTTGGCGACGCGACCGATGGTGGCGCCAAAGTGCGGGGTATTGTACTTCTCATAGTGTTCCTGGGTGCGGAAGCCCAGGACGATATTCTTGCCGGCGACGCTAAACTCCTGGATGATGGCACCTAGGGGCAGGAAGGTGAATTCGGCCTGTTCGGGGGCGGACATATCTGTGATCTGGGGAGGATTCGTGGAGTGAGAGTGGGATGCAGGAGCTTTAGGTGTCCGCCATGACGTTCGCCCGCGTAATAGGATGAAATCGTCCACCGAAGGGTAAATTAAAAGCAATTGAGGCAATTCAAAGCTGAAGAGCTCTGCATTTAGGCTAAACTGTATACATATTGACAAGTACTTAGGGCTGGGGCTCTCTGTGACTGTTGATTCTCAGGCCTGAACAGGCCACAGGCTGTCAGGCTGTCAGGCTCAGGTCATCAGGTCATCAGGTCATCAAACTGCAAGGCTGCCAAGCACAACATTCCCTTCCGATGCATAAGCGGAGTTACTGTCCACGTATGTACTGCATACACGTCTAAAATCCCGGGGCAAAGATACAGCATAAAAACTAGTGAACCCCCGGGTCTAAGATAGCAGACATCCGGCTCGGAAAGAACGGGGTTCCGGCTACCGAAAGGACTAAGACTACCCCAGACTTGGCCCGCATCCAGTCGAGGCTTGAGGCTGGTGAGGGCTGTGCCTGAACTTAACTTTGCATGCACTACACCTCAAGGAATCTATCAAGGCGCGGAAAATCGAAATCCGCGGGGCGTTTGGCCCAACGCGGCAAATCGGCATTTCGGCCATGAATCCAAGAAAAATTGGGCTCACATAAAGTTGCGCGTTCTCCACTAACCTTCCGCTTAATCATCTGTTCTAGGCGGGTTGGAACTCGTTGCAAATCGGAGATTAGAAATGAGATCAGAAATCAAAGGTCAAAAGATCAAAGACCAGTCATAGACTTTGGAAACTTAGAACTGGGACCAAAGAACCAAAGAATGAAAGAACCAACGCAGAGCTCGTATAATCGAAGCTCGGGGTTACAGTTAAGTCCGTGCTTACGGACCACCCAACCGCATTAGTCAGGTGGAGTCGAGGTTGAGACCAATGCGGCACGTTGCTCCGCTATTGCAGTGTCAGTATCAAGTGTCGGTGTCGGTGTCGGTGTCAAATGTCAAAAGTAGACGATGTATAATGAGAACTTCGATTGAATTAACCTAAACGCCTCCTCCGTTTTGTCCCCAACTCCAACAGTAAACCCGAGCCCCGCCCTGTACAGGATGAATTAGGATCTCAATTGCTCTCGAATCCAAGGTGGGGGATCATAGCCCCAAAACCCCCAAACGAAGTGAATAAAAAGGCCCCTCCAAAAGAGAGAAAAAGAAAAGAAACATGTATAGTATACATGCATCACGTCATACGGCGTTAAGATTTTCGAGAACAAGGATTGAAGGCGACAGACAGGGCTTAGATCGAAGTGATCTCCGTCGGGTTCGGATTCAAGAACTGATTGAAGTCCTCGTAATCACTGCCGACACAATTCATGGGCATCTGGCGATTAAACATGGGCGAAGACATGGGCTCCTCGAAGGACAGGTTTGCGTAGTCGGAACTGGACATCATCATATCCATTTCGTCGAAGGAGCTGAATCCACCATTGGGCCATTGCTGCCCACTCTGTAAGGCTAGTGGGTTGACGACGCCCTGCATGGGCAGACCATTGTGCATGAATTGAGGGTTGCTGGGCATGGACTCCTGCTTGACGGGGGCACTGGTCGTGGGACTGTAGGCCGGCGGGGTGGGTGGCATGGTCCGGGTCTGCGAGAAGGCGTCGGAGGAGAAGCTTGTACGAGCGACGGGACTCTGAGGGCTTTCGGCCCCATCGGACGATTCCTGGCGTTGCATGCCATTACGCCACAGCTCCTGCTGCATGGAGTCGGGGTTATCCTCGAAACGCTCACCCTTGGTGTGGTCGAGGGCGCCGAGGCGAGTAAGCAGGTCGTGAGTGAGCGGGTGGCCGTTGGGCTCGGTCTTCAAAAGTTCGCCGGGCCATCCTTCGCCCTCGATGGTGCGTCTGTAGAGTTCTTGGATGCCGTGGACCAACCAGACTTGTTGTTGCTCGAGCATCTCAACGTATCTATAAACGGGGGGAGTCAGCTCGTATCACGGTAAGATGTCGACAGTGCCAGCTCACCCCTTGGGGTACACTTTATCGTGGGCCTTCTTTCGCTCTCCAAATACGCAGACGGCATTATCTGCACGACAGCGCGAGCACGGGCTTGCTCCGTCACACTTGTTCGGTCAGTGTATGGACGATGCGCCCGCTACAGTGCCACATACCTTGGATTTTTTCAGTCGACAGCGATCGCAGGCCTTGCAGACACGCTTGCGAACATTGTCGGAGTGGGAGTGGTCCGAGCCTGGTGTTGATTGTCGTGCTGCCATAGTGTGTATGTGTATGTGTTGTGGGTGGTTGGGTGTGGTGTCTGTATGAGAGAAGGAAAATGGAAGAAAAGAGATAGTATAGAGGTAATAGCAGGTGATTTTTTGGGGCAAGCTATACTTCCAGATCCGGAGGGGAAGCACAGATAAACGACGTCAACCACCACGATCTAATGATGTCGTGACGAAAGAGGATTGAGTTTGTAGTTAACCCAGGTGTAATCACGTTCGATGGTAGAGTGGTGTGTCAGGCCCAAGGATCATATAGTCATTCTTTTCGAGAGGGGGGGGGATGGGAATGGGGGCCCTTTTTTATTTAATTCTTTTATAATTATGATTTTCTTTTTTTCGAGGGATTTTTAAGGCATATCTACTCCTTAGTTTGTATCCGTAAGAGTATACGATCGGATCGAATCATAACAAGTCTATGCAGACTCCACTCTGGGATGATCACAGGGCCGGTTTTCATGAAATTTCTCATTGATTACACTATCGCCGAGTGGAGACGAAAGGAAGAATCGGCATTTCGCAGAATAATACGGAGAACGGAGCATCCATCGGGGCCTCGGAGACTTCTGAGCTGCCCTGACGTATATCCGACTGGGCTGCAGTTCCGGCCACTCACTCCTTTAAAAAAAATCATTTAGAAAATGCAGAAATCAGCCTAATGAATCATTATGATCTTACTTTTCAGGGGCAGCTTGCATAGGTTATGAATCACACCTATATCTTCACCGTTACATGTACACCTGGCAGAGGGGAACTAACTAGTTAGGGAGGGCCGAATGCATAATTAATAATGTAGTGTGTATGAGGGACAGTATAAGTGTCACTCGGCAAGCCCTGCCGTGTACAATCACGAGCTGGAAAGTAGGCAAATTACCCTTGTTACCCTTGTTACCCTTGTTACCCTTGAATAGTCGTGATTCATGACCCACTCGTTCTACTATCTAGTTATGGCAGTACATATTCATCGACCCGGCTCCGCAAACAGTCATGACGTGGGTATCGAAGCAATTATCGAACTTTCTATTTGTGGCCGACATTTCATCTACTGAATCTAATATTCTGGGGATACTCCGTAATAGTTCTGGTGTTTGTGCTCCTAATTTAGACCTATACCTCATTAAGCAGCGACGATCTGCCGGGCCTTAAATCTCTGTATGGAGTCAGTCTCCGTACACCTTCATGAACGACGAGTACAGCGTGAATAAACTTGACGACACGACTGCATGAACTACAGGCTTGGAAGTACAGTCAGGTACGATGGTTCGACTACGGACATTCTAGGTAGCATCATCCCATGCTATGACCTCATCCGAAGTTAAAGCTTGATTCATTGATTTTCCGGGATTTGATTCTACCACATCTGGAAATCCTGTTTAGGGCAACTCGCTCCTGAAAAAGATCCAGACCCCCGCGCTCTACCCAGGTAAGCTGCGTGCCTGACTGCCGCTTCAACCGTAGGAACTACTTCATTATCTCAACCATCTCGACTCTCCCGGAGGCCCATTCCGGGGCCTTCTTCCCCGGTCGATTCCATGTTTCGCATCTTGGTCGCCGACCGAGGTAGCCAGCTCGTCTTTCCCAACTTCTCTACTTGTACCCGTGGACGTCCCGACTTTTGCACAAAGGGGTATATATGAAGCACTATCTCACAGTATATACGCAGATCAACTCCAGCAGCAGAGCCGGCGGAAGAGACTACATCGGCGCGGCTCTTTCTCCTCGCGCGGCACGCTCTGTTTCGGTTCCTCGATCGGTTCTTGTTTACAATTCTGGTCGTCGGTGATCTCGGTCAATTGTCGGCCCTTTCCAAACGCAAAAAATCGACCTGGCCAAAACCGACCCCCGCGCCCACCGATACTGGCATTCGCTGTGGTCGGCGGTAGCGCCGTAGTGCGCACAGAGTGTCCAGCTCGCGATGGCGGCGCGGCCACAACTGGCTGATAGTGAGTTTGGCGCGCCTCGACAACGCGACGGACCAAGTCTGTTTTTCCCCCGTTAGCATACAGCCACGCGTCCAAGCAGACCAACACACTTACGCGCAAAAGTCTCCTCGATATTAACCATGTCGCGCGCACTGGTTTCCATGAACCCGCAACCGTTCTCGCGCGCATATTCCAGCCCTTCGCGCGAGGTGACCGCGCGCCCATCTTTCAGGTCGCATTTGTTGCCCGCAACGATCTTCACCGGCGGCGGAAGGGTCCCTGCAGCATTAGCACCGCCTTCCTTTAGTAGTCGCTCATTGTCCTCGATGCGCTGTTCGGCTTCCATGTTGATCATATCCATGAAGTAGTTCAGGGTCTCTAGGCTTCCGGGGTTTGTAATGTCGTAGACCAGCAGAAACGCGTCCGATTTCATGGTGGAAGCCGTCCATAGCCCGCGGTATTCCTCCTGACCTGCCGTATCGGTGATCGAAAGGAAATAGGGGAGGCCGTCGACCGTGCGGGTGACCGAGTACGAGTCCTCTGGGTGCGCGCATTAGACAAGAGGGCGCGACCGTAGTTTCAGGGGAAGAATACCGATGGTAGGGTCATATCTGGACACAATGCACTGTCAGTGACTGCGCGATCCAATTGACGGGGAAGGAGCGTACTCGTGAATCCATTGACTGCGGACCAGCCGTAGGGTGATGGAAGATTTGCCTGTTCCCTGATCAGATCTGATCGCGAACAACCTTGTTGCAGACGTACCACATCCGCCGTCGCCACAGATGGTGATTGAGATCTTGTCCGCCATCGCGTGGCCGACCCGTCCACGATGCGCGGCACCTCGAGGTCGGCCGGGAAGATAGCGTACTGAGAAGAGAAAAGGGTGTGCAATCAAGAGTATCAAAGGAAGGAAAAGGGGGGTGGATAGGAGAAGAGTTGAAGACTAGATTTGTTGAAGATTGGGAAAGTTGGCCAAGGTCAATGATAACAAAACATCAGACTATAATATAGTTAACTACTCCTAACTATGTATTCACCTTATACTTTACCCCTTACACTGTACCAACTGCAGTCGGCTGTTTCTGTCTATGTCCCATATAAAGTTCAATATCTTGCAGCACACGAGTATACTTTTCTTTTTTGAGTATGGGCCCCCTCTGGCAATTTGCGATAGATCATCTCCTTAGCCCGTTCGCATCCACTTTGTCTCTCCGTCAGGGTCAAATAACTCGCCCAGTTCGCGGCTGCCACGGCGAAAAGCCCATGAAGAAAAGCAACGAGGACTAAATCAGCACCTTCAAATGGTGGCGCTCCTTGCAATGTCGCTGACATCCCCAAATACGGCGACGACCCAACCTATCACCGACATCGTTGGTCGCTTATTGGCCCCGAGTTCGCGAAGACGATCCACAATGACATGGGCTGTTTGTGCTTTCGAGTACGGAGTAAACAGGAGAGTGTGATGAGGAGAATGTTGAAGTTGCTTTCTTTTCCTCTTCAGTCCACAATCCCTAGGATTCGATACTGAACTGTGCTTCGTCTCCTTTCAAGATTCCTCATTTTTACGTCGTCCAAAAGTGGAGTCCTTATCGCGTGACATTACTGGATTCCACTTTTGGTCCTTTCCGAGGCTCTGGGACTTGGTTGCATTCTGGAGGGATATGGCGAACCCTATGGATTATTCCCAAGGCTACTCCATTGGTCGTCACGATGAATCCCAGGTCCCATGCGATGAGGACTTGTCACAGATTCCTCACGATCCCTCCTTGATAGCTTTCGCCAACAACCATGCCTTCAACCACATGCCCCAAGATGGCGGTCTGCTGCAATCCTTTGACCGACCCGGACCCCAGGGCGACTTGGAAGGTCGTCTTGGCGATGTGATGCTAACTTATGACACCAACCCCGGTGTCGGGGTCTCTTTGCCCATGAACTTGGACACGGGAAGCGCCTTCGCCTTCGATGTGTCTACCACCTATCCCGCGACATTCACGGGATTCACACCATCGCTGGACCATTCTCAATCTCGCACATTTCCGCCCTTTCTGCAGTCCATGCCACCGACTGACCAGTGGATCTATCAACAGAGTGTACCGCAAATCCCCGCGGACACGTACAATACCGCCACCAACTCCACGGGAAGCTATGAGCATTCTGATTTCTCGCGGGCGAGTAGTCGGTCTCAGGTGCCTGTACAGCGCCCAATTCAGGAGCAGCACTACCCGCGATATGGTCAGCCAGCTTCTTACCGTGCGCCGCAGCCCGTCGCAATCCAGCCCAAAAAGCCCGCCTTCAAAGGTAAATTGTGCCGGAATCTTGGCCTTCTGCTTTTGTTCCGAACTGACCCAGACCCCGCACTCCAGGAGCTCAATTCCCGGGGCTCTCCACGCCTGAGGCTGGCTCGACGGAGCACACCGGCATCTACTCGAACAGTGGCTTCGACGTTTTAGGAGTTCTCGTACGTTACCTTGGAATGCGTTGCAACATGTCTTAATGTCTTGTTTAGAGCCGGGTGGCCATGCGACCTAATGCCAAAATCAACATTGGTGCAGTAGATCTCTCTTGTGCCTTTGTGCTTTGTGACATCCGGCGGGAAGATCAACCGATTGTGTACATCTCAGACGCCTTTGAGCGCCTGACGGGCTACACCAAAGATGAAATCATCGGCAAGAATTGCCGATTCCTCCAGGATCCTGACGGTCGAGTAAGTCCTGGATCCAAACGTGTCTTTGTCGATGGACAGACCGTCTTTCGCCTGCGATCAACCATCGAAGACCGCAGCGAGATCCAGGCCAGTATCATAAACTATCGCAAGGGTGGGCAACCTTTCATGAACCTGGTCACGATGATTCCAATCCGGTGGAACTCAGAGGACTATCGATTCTACGTGGGGTTCCAGGTTGATCTGGTCGAGAAACCCGATGCAGTTACAAGGAGAAATCCTGGTATGTGAACTTGATTGTTTATTGTCTGGGTCTTGTCACTGACGTCTTTATAGATGGCACTTATAGCATCAACTACCAGCGCGGCCAATTACCGCAATACGTGGTGCCGCCACCAGATATATACAGGTTACGGCCAGACCTGGCTACTTGGTTTACTCACGACGAAGTCACTGCCGTTCTCCATGCAGCAGGTGTGCCAGGCTCAGGTGTATCACGACAGTACCTGGACCGTATCCTGGTTGAAAACACCGACGACATGATCCACGTGTTGTCGTTCAACGGCGAATTCCTGTATCTGTCACCGTCTTCCAGGAAGGTCTTGGAATACGACCCGGTCGAGCTTGTAGGCAAGACGTTGTCGACCATCTGCCACCCCAGTGACATTGGACCCGTGATCCGTGACATTCGAGCAAGGACAAGCCCGACACCTCTGAGTGTTGTATATCGTATCCGTCAAAAGTACAAAGGGTATATGTGGTTTGAGAGTCACGGTGCCTGGCACATCGACCCTAACCAGGGCCGCCAATACCTCGTCATGACTGGCCACCCTCGTCCCGTGTATTCGCTGGACCAAGTTGCTCGCGCTGGGTCTTTTGCTGCCTTGGCCGAGAACGATGTCTGGACCAAGCTCTCTTTGTCTGGCGTGATCCTATTCATAAGTTCCAAGGCAAAACCAGTCCTGGGATGCACACCCGACGATCTGATTGGCAAGGGCATCCAAGAGCTCATGGAGCCTGATGATGATCCTAACGCCATTGAGGATGCTCTAGACGCAGCCTCCAAAGAGCAGAGCGAAAAGGGCAAGCCAGACGATCCTCCATCCTTCCGACACCAGATGCGCCACAGGAAGGGCCACACACTGTCCGCACACACCACCTTGTACGCCGGAGACGAACAAAACGGGAATAGACCTTCGTTCCTCGTCGCCCAAATCCGGTTCGCACGAGCATTTCCACCCTCCTCTGTAGCCATACCTGCCACCGCTGGCAATATCACCAATATCACTGGCACAGCTAAGAGGACCACCCTCACCACCTCCGATCCCAACCCACCTCGTCAATATGGCGCTCTCGGGCAAGAAGGATCTTATCTTTCAACTCTCGTCGGTTTGAATGGTCTACCCACTGGCAACCGTAGCCTTTCCCCCGACGCACCCACCACCCTCTTCACCGAGCTAAATCCCACGCGCGGATCTAACTGGCAAATCGAACTACGCGAGTTGGAGAAGCAGAATCGGACATTAGCCGATGAGTTGCAGCGGCTTCTGGGCCGACACAAGAAGCGCAAGCGCAAGCAGAGTGCTATTTCCGTGGAGAAGGTGTGCACTATGTGCGGGACCAGAAACACTCCCGAATGGCGGCGGGGACCAAGTGGTAATCGCGATCTTTGCAATAGCTGTGGTCTGCGGTGGGCAAAACAAAATCGCAGTCAGATGAAGTCGGCAGCGGTGCTTCAGTAATTGCGTGACGAATGATACCCTTGGAATGATTTCGAGCGTTGTCTATACATTCAGTTTCTATCTCGGCACATAGGTACCTTCTCCTAGATGCAATTATCAAATGCTTCTTTCTACAATCTGAATGATGCACTCTCTAATAAAGCACATCTCATTTATTTCAACACATATAATATCATACAAAAGCCCTATATATACAAGGGAATCCAAATCTACTATACAACCCTCACAAAACCCTCCCCTTCCCTGTGGTACTATGCACCTCACCCTCTCTAACATCCAACCACCTCTCCAACCACTTCCTCTCCGCCCTCTCAACCTTCTCCCCAGCATACAAAGCAGCCACATCCCCCGCCCCACGCTCATCCAACGCAATCCTGACCTCAGCAGAATTAAGCCCCTTCACACCTCCCGCCCTAATCATCCCATCATCAATAGCCAAATACTCCACATACCTCCTCAGCCTAGGCCTATAAACCAACCCCGCCAACAACCCCCCTCCAACCCTCTCATGACTCTTAATCAGTCCAAAAACAGCACAAGCCCTCAACACCGCACTATTATCCGCACTCTTCACCCACCCCGGACTCGCAAATTCCGCCAATAGTTTCAATTCTTCCCTACTACCCACCGAAACAGGACTCAAGGATGAAGGCTCAATGGCTCGCGCATGCGCCCTCATAGCAGCATTTTTGCGCTTGGAGGCAACCTCTCGCTCCTTGGCAACCTGCCCTGGAACACGGCATGTAGCGGGTGTGATAGCCGAGCCGAAGAGTGGGACTATGAGGGGTGTGAATTCCCCACAGATAAGCAGGATGAGTGTAAATGGGATCATGCGCCGGACGTCACGCGCTGAGCGACGGACGAGTTGGAATTGGCCTCTGCCCATGTTGATACCCTTTGGGTTTGCATTCTGGGAGGATCGAGGGGGTGAGATTGGGATGTAGGCGGGTAGATCTAGTGTCTTGCGTAAGGGGAGAGAGGCGCGATAGTTATGGTAGACGTTTTTTAGGCCGGTTTTGTAGAAGGTCAGGTAGGCGCGGCCGATTGTGACAAGGCGCTTTACTTTGTCGATTGGTTGGGCGGTTGATGGGAGGACGATTGGGAGGTCGAGGGGGGCTGGGAGGGTGCTTTGTGGTGCGTTGATTTGGTTTGCTGGTGGTGTTGGTACGGTGGATGGCTCTTGCTTGGCGTGTGATGTTGCGCTGGTTGAGAAGTTGGCGGTTTTGGGTAGTTGTCTTTGGGTGTGGATGTGTGTTTTGAATTGGGTGATCTGGGTGAATTGGGACCGGAGGGTATATTGGCCCCTGCTGAGAGATGACATTGTTTTTGTATTCAGGAGGTGGTAGGTGGGAGTGGAGGTTCGCGTTGCACGCGGAGTTGGAACTTGGAACTTGGCATGGACCGAGATATTGATACCTGAGGCAGGAATTTCAAGGTTGATGCGAGTGTTACTTTTGTGTTGATACTTGAGAACAGTAGTGGACCTGATATATATAATTTGTCATATCTAATTCTTCATGCATTATTGATTTCTCTGTAAGAACAGCATCCTTGCACTAAGGATTTCACATCAACTATAAACTGTTGAAGATACGTCTGACGATCCACGGCACCTACATGTAGGCTTTTTGCCGTAGGGGATTTTTCAACATAAACAACTTCCCACAACTATAGATCAACCTTCACAGCAATCATCTTCTCTGACAAGAACCCAGTCACAAACAGCCAGGCCTTCTTCTGCCCCTTCTCCGGCTCGATGGGAACCAGGACCGCAGCACTAGCCGAGCGAATGCGCGAACCATCATCCTCAAACAATAGCTTCTTCTCCCAGCCATCAGCCATCGGCCGAGCATACCAGACCTGAGACGGATTAATTCCGTCCGGGTCCTTGGCAGTCTTTGCAAGATACAAAGCCTGGGTGATGCCCGCAACGACGTAGCCACTCGCATCATCGGCCTCGGTGCGGTAGGGATCCGCATAGAAGCTGGGATTATCGGCGACGGTATCGAAGGGGATAATCGACTTGATCGAGATAGTGTTGTTGACATGGCGCTCGGAAACATACAGCTCGCCTCCTACAGCACTGGAAATGACGATTTCATCATCGGTGCGGCCGTGGCCGAGACCATTGTTGTTCCACAGGCCCGAGTGTGCGACAGAGGCGTCCAATCCCGCGGAGTCCTTTGCCCTTAGATCTGTGATCTGGACGTGAATGACGGTGGTCCATTTGGCAGAAGACCAGAGATCCTCGAGGAGGCGCATGGGACCGTCACGGTAGAAGTGGTCATTGGTGATGTAGATCGAGTTGGGGCTGTCGGCGTAGACGTCGTTGGGGGTCTTGATCAGCGGGTGCCGGATGGAACGGACATGCTGCACGGTCTTGGACTCCAATACATGGTAGAAGAGTTCAACCTGGGAGCGGGCTTTTGGGGTATCCTCGGCGCCCTCTAGCCAGTAGCCCGGGTTTGGAAGATGGTTAACAGCGAAAATGTAGACGGCATCGGCCTGTTCAGGGTCCTCGATGACGTCGATGCCGTGGGTAACAAAGGGTCCCTCGAAGTTCTCAAATTCCAGACGGGAAGATTTCATGGTCTAACAGCAACAGCGGGTCAACAAGGCTCAGCGATACAGCCAAACACAAACTCACCTTTGGATCCACGACATGAATCGAACCCCGCGCTTCAGGCCGGGGTGTCAAGTGTCCCAATGGAGGAAACCAGTCAAAGCGCGTGGTCTTAGAGTCCTCACATGCAGCGAAGAGCAGGTTTGCAGGGAGGTAGTGGTGCACATCCTCGCAATGGATGGTATCATCAATGTAAATGGGACCGTGTCCTTCAGCCAGTACAGTGGGATTTGGAGTAAAGAAGAAAGGACCACCGACTTTGACGATGTGAGTTGCCGAGGGAAATAGAATGGCTGCGAGGGCGGCAATCAGGCTCAGACTAAAAGCCGAGCGGAGTAGGCCCATGGTGAGAGCTGTGAGATGTGAGCTATAGAGGTCGAAAATAAGGGGAGGAAAGGAAGGTCGGCTAAGGTAACTGGTTAACTAACTAACTAGTTAAGTTAATGAGAGCTCCGTTGTAATGTCGACCTCGGTTTTGAGCAAGGATTCCAGAGCAAACATCGGCTATGACTATGAATATCTGGAGATGCGGGGATGTGGAGTCGGAGCGGGGTCGAGGGTTCACGGTGTTCAAGTATATTGTGCTGGTAATTCTTTGTCTTTGGCCTCCCAAGTATGACACATTGGGTTGCACCACGTCTCTTCCTACCTCTGAATTTACATGGCTGGATGACTCTCCAATTGCGAAAGAGCAAATACCATGCCTCGGCCGACACATCATTACGTCGTCTTTGAATAAAAACATGCCACAATGGTTGCCGTAAGGCTCATACCGACGAACTGTTAACCTGCCGTGGGGCTCTCTGGGATTGCCGGAGGAGATCTCATCGTTGATCTGGGAGATTCAAAACTTGCCAACTGATTAAGACACAGTCAATCACATGATCCATATGAATACCCAGCTTTTCGGAATTGAGCCATATCCAAGATCAAGGTGTTCAATCGTTGGTAACAACTATGGCATGCTAGGTGACCATAGTTACACTCTCAAACGAAGAAAAGACGCCACATCAGTATTTTTTGATTCCAGTCATGTATTGGATATCATTCTTGATCACCCATATTACATCCAAGTAATGGGCTATCCGGTAGGTCTGTGGCACATGCTAAAATAAAGAGTACACCCAGACGAGCACGACAAAGCTTAGAGGAGAGAAGAAAACAGCCGGAAAAGAAGCTCTTCGTAATTATGGTCGTGCAAACAGCACAAGCCAACTAACCAAGCCAAAACCTTGGAACCGCCCTATCTCTGGGCACCAAAGGGCGGCGGCATCTGTAAGCATAAGCTAATTTAGGATCTAACCAGTTCGGGACAGTGGAATGTGTATATGTAGGCTCCTTTTCTGTTGAGTTTTGTGCTCTTGTTTGGATGGATCGCCCGACATCGGTTAGGAAAACTGTTTTGTTTAAGTTCCTCATACTTAAAAACAAATTCCCGAGAAGAACGATGTAAATATACCCTTGAGGACATAGAAAATGTTCCTAGACAAATTCAGCAGTTTCTCATGCTCTATCGTTATTCATCCTCTTCCTTCACGTCTTAACTAACTCCCCCGCCTTCTAGTTAGGTACTACAATATACAATAAGAACAAGTATTTGGTCATTTGAAGCACCTACGCCTGTCGCCTGGATGGCACGGGCCTTCCCAACAAAAAGGCTTACTGGATATTCAGCACATATGATAGATTGAGAGTAGCTGTGCAAGGGCCTTTCATTCCAATCATTAGGTAGCGTCGGCGCTTAAAAAGTGTAACCCCGCCGCCCCGGATAATGAATAAAAAGCTCGTAGAGCCCATCCCAAATCTGCCATTGGAAAATAATATCAGCAGGACAACTTCATATGGGTCATATCAACCTGCCGTCAGATAAGAACCGGCTCTAATATCTCCAACATGGTTGGTGAAGACTATCCTCTTACGTCGGTCGAGCTATTCCATTTTAAGCGCTCAAGATCATCCGGTGTGAAAGGCTCATGTCCCGTCTGCCAACACTTCAACTTTGAACACACCGGCGAAGCATGTGCAGTAAAGGGCTGCAGGAATAGATGGATAATATGTCAAGCTGGTGGAAAGTGGGTGCTTTGCCACGAGTGTCCTGATCCCCCAGGAAGTGGCCCAGGAGGAACCGAACCAGGGGGTTGGATAAGGGAGAATCAAGACCATTGAATTAGGCCCGGTGATAATTGGAGGCTTAGTGTACTTGGAGGCTTGATGTAGCTCTGTGAAGACTTTCTCATTGCTTGGACTGACACTCGCAATCTGATATCGCATGTAAAGAGACATCTTCCTGCCATCTCTTAATGTACTCAAGGCTTCGGTACTTAGCTTCGTCTGTCATCTCAGATGAGCTGGATTCACTCGCATCAGCACCGAGATCCCATTCGAGCAACATCTCCAGCCATTCGTGTTTCCAAAGTGGTTTTTCTTCTGTGCGGATTCCGTCTGCGAAAAACGTCCATGAGAACAAGTTTCGTGTAGCAAGCCCGGAAAGCCGATCACTGAAAGCCTCTTCATCCTTCAACTGCCAGTAATTCGGCCGTATCTTTGAAGTAAGGATTGAGATGGCTCTTGCCACCCAGGCGCGAAAATTCAAAATTTGCTTATATGCCACGAGCTTGAAAGACCTTCCAAGAAGACACATTGTTGCAAGACCACCTAGGAAGAGAATATCGCTATGTTGCTAAATTGTCTTTATTAGCCAGAAGTCTCATATTTAATAAGCAGGTGGACTAGTGTTACTTTCTGCTTACCGGTTGAGTCAAGCTGACTGTCCAAAGAGATTGTCTAAACATGCTTGCGTAGGCGATTCCAGTGACCATCCAGATTGAGGAAAGTGAACTGGGCTTGAAAGGCATCTTAAATGACTGTAATTCGACTGGAGTCCCAAAATCGCTTAGCGACTCCCCTTTTTGGCATTGCCATTCCCAAGAACGATATGCCAGCCTGTGGTCGCAAGAGAGATGCAATCTGACCTGAAGGGAAGTGTGCCGGACATCCACCTCACCGAATGGAGAATAAGGGCAGAGTGGTGGGTTTCTATACGTTTCTGATAGAGTGTCTGTCAAAAACAAGAGGCGGAATTCATCTTCTCTGGATATCATATCCTTATCGCCGATTTTACGGATTTTGACAATGCGATGGTTGGAAGGATCCATGAAAGATTGAGGTGATTGTGTCCACGCCACCCCTTCAAGGTAAATTGTGGGCAGGAAAGAAGTAGATACTTGGAATATTCGGGGCAAAAGGCCTGTAATTGTGGCACCTAGCCACAGTGAGGCCAAATTGGGCCGTCGTTCAGACATGGCCCATATGACAGGAAAGGACTGTCTCGACTGGAAAAGAATCGGGGCAATTTCTTTCATCGCAGGATCGAGCCATTGACTAGCTAAGTTGCAAGGTATCCCCGGCTCCCAGAGTCCTCCGAATAGACACGAGCTAAGCAGACCTGACGTACCCGAGAAGGCCATATATCGAGGAATCTCATCAAATGTAGGGATTTGATCAGCATAGATCATCTCCGTTTGCTGGCGCAAACGGTGCCCGCTAATAGGCCTAGGCAAAGCAATTGAAGCGCCGAACCGATTATGCATTGGCAATGTCAGGGTGGCACTTAGAGCGTAGATTAATTGATCGAAAGCATCATGTTGTCGGGCGAAGTTGCTAAGATACTCTTGTGCCTCTGCCGAAGACGGGGGTTCGAGAATAGGAATAGAAGATGGCAACTCTGCATGGTGACATACCCTAAAGGCACTGCTGCTCAAATGACATTCCCACGGGGGAAAGTAAGCTCGACTTTCTCGAGTTAGGGTGGCCTCCCAGCCACGCCCACCTGCTAGAACCGCAGCCCACCATCTTACTTCAGCGACTCTATCGCATCCAATGTCTAACTGGAAATAGTCGCCAGTATTTGTATCGAGACTTGAGTCCCATTGCGCCATATTGTCGGTATAGACAATCCTGTCTTCTGTTGTTTTTCGGCGGAGTTCTATCAACCGTGAAGAAAGAACATATGACCAGCCAAGCACGAACACGGCGAGATAGTTGCCAACGGGATTTGTTAGCGGTTGGAATCCTGGCCATTCAGAGAAGTAGTCACTCGACAGGTTACAAACTCCTAGGCGAGACTCTGCAATATAAACCTTGCGCGACAACGTCTTCTTGGTCGGAGGTAATTCGCAATTGTGATTCAACTTTTTATTGGTTGATGAGACTGTCCAGGTCGCGTGACCCTCGAGAAAGACCGAATCATTCCCAATAGTTTCCATGACTTGGGCGGATTCCGGAATTGAAGGCGTCTGATTCAGGAGTGATTTGATATTGCTGCAATGATATGGCAAGTGGGTCAAAGACCGAGAAGAACGGAGTAACGTGCGCCATGTCGACTGAGAGAAAGTAGAGACTTGGAACGAAGCAAATTCTTGAGGACGTAGAGGGTCACTGGCGTGACTCATGATGATATTCGACTACCTAGGTACCTAGGTATATGTTAAAATAGTGGGATTCTTTGTCTAGGGATGTTGACACGGCCACGGCATCGGCGAGATAGATGATCCGTCATCTACCTACTAAGGAAAAGCCACTAATGCACACCGCCTTTCTAAGGATCGGGCAGAATCGGGCATAAGCACCTAGCTATTCCCAACAAGTCTCACGGGCTTCCCCATCTTCAGCCCCTACTGCTCCTACTGCTCCAGAGGTAGCCTCTGTCTACGGACATGTACAAGTTCGTGTGAAAATACTGTAGAGAGGGCGATGGAACTCATGAAGGTCCCACCTTGTGATGACATGGATGACTAGTTAACTATAGCTTGAATCGAAACCACTCTTCGATTTATTTCCGAAGTCTATATGGCATCACACTGAGTATATCTGCGTTTCTTCTTGCAAGCCGTCTGCTCGCGCATATGGACCTGGAGGGAGTCATTGTGATTAGTTTTTGTTGGATTCGAATGAGCAGTCGAGACAGACGAGACACTGAGAAAATCCGTATCAAGATATGTAGAGTTAACTAAGAACCAGGGAGTAAGAGGAGAGGAGGTGAAGCTGGGAGTTGTACCAGGGCAGGGGGAAGAAGAAAACGAGGTCGGCCCGGCCGAGGCCGTTTCTTTTATCTCTGGCCATCGACGGGAACAGTTTGAGAATCCCGAGCAGCTAAAACTAGTCGGGAGAATACTTTTGCTTTGCTTCCCAGGTTTAAGTAAGTTCAGGTAAAAGTCTCGAGGGGGTGCAACGTGATGTGATGGGAGTTCTTGTCGAGGTCTTTCCTGTTGTCCCAGTCAGCTTCGAAGGTCTATTGTTATGTAGTTTTGTCCTTCTATCCAACATCCCAAAGGCTTAGCTTTCTACATTCAACCGGGAAGATTAAAACAGCAATGCATTGACTATCCTAAGCAAGACGCAGATCTTTTTCTCGTTTTTGCTCGATTTTGAGAGGCATCGATGCAGGTGCTGATCGTAGCCTCGGCAAAGGAAAAGAAAAACAGGAAAACATAATATTGAAAGTAGAGATAGAAAAGCGGCCATCAAGTTCAAGGATACAAATCATTACTTGGCCATGGCAGAAGTGACCAAACGTCAAAAAGAAAATAAGAGCTGAGTGCCGTCCGAAATATCCCAGTGTGCAAATTCCCATTCCATATCATGTAAGTCGTGGTCAAAAGTCATTTAGTGTGCGGAGTGCTTGGCGTCCAGGAATTCCTGGTCGCTGGCATCGAGGACATCGTACTCCTCGTCGGTGAGGAATTCGGCATCGGTGCTCGCCTCATCCAAAGTGAGACTCTCCACGTCTTCCGTCACATCTGCCTCCGAAGCCGTCGAAACAGTGGGGGCATGGTGAGCCGGTGCAGCGGCTTCGTGAGTGCTGGACTCAGGAGACTCCTTCTCCAGCTTGGGGAAAATCATGTCACTCTCAGTAAGCTGCGCCTGGTCGGCGACGGGAGCCTCGGACTTCTCCGAATCTCCAGTCTTAGGAGCGGACTCAGCCTCGGCATCCAAACTGGTACCAGAGATGGCCGCCTGCACCTGAATGTCACACCACAGTCGGTGACCAATCGCCTCGCCGTTGGGGAGCTTCAGGCGCCAGTAAGAGATGGCAGTGCCCTCACGACAGGGGGTTCGGAGAGTCACGGTGAAATCAGCACTCTGGCCGACCTCCACCGGTGCATTCAACTTGTTGCTCTCCATGGCCGCGTGGATTGACTCCACACTCGACGGGTGGCCGGCGTCAACGTTGAACATTGTATCCCCGCCAACAAAGCGGACATCACTGCCAAGGGGCCACGCACTCGGGCCGGGGTTGTATAGGGTCCACGTCTGCCGGAACATGGTGTTTGGAGGCAGTCTCGTGCCATCCGGGATGGCATCTCGGACAAAGTAGGCCTGGAAATTGTCATATACGCCCTTGTTGGCAGAGACCGGCTCGTAGGTCGGGGGCTCGGTCGGGGGCTCTGGGGCCACTTCAGCCTTGGCCTTCTCTGGTTTGCTAGCTTCCACCTCAACAGGTGCCGGTGCAACAACGGCCTTCTCCTCAGGGAATTCATCGGCAGTCATAATGGCCTCAGAGCGAGCGCGGGCATCATCACCCAAGGCGACAGCGCCGTTGGAGCCATCATCACTGACGGTGCTCACCGTCACGGTGCGAACGGGAGTTCTGAACTTGACCAAGGGATGAGTCCGGTTGTGGTTGTGGGTCGGCAGGGCCTCACAGTTGGCACAGAAGTCGACGTCATCACAGACGGCACACTTGTATCGAACGCCGTTGATGTAGCTCTGGGCGGGCTTGTCCTTGCATAGGGGTCCATCACAGAAGATGCCATAATGAATGGACTGCTCGTGAGGCTGTTCACCGATGGTGTCATAGATAGGAACAAATCGGTGGCCAGGGTGGTTCTGAGAGGCATTCACAATGCAATCAGGGCAGTAGTCCCAGTCAGGGCAGGACAAACACTTGTGACGGATACCAACGATGCGCTTCTCACAGCCATCACAAATGGCAGCGTGCTTGAACTGGCGGCCAGGGAGGCAGCGAGACACGATCAAATTCTTCAAGCAGAAGTTGCGGTCCGAGCCGAGAGAGAAGGTGTGAGCAGGGTGGTGACCATGCTTGTTCCTCAAAAGGCAGCGGAGACACAGGTCATAGTCCTCGCAGTCACTGCAATGGACCAGGTTGGTTTCATCAACTTCTGTACAACAGTGTTAGCTAAACCATCAAGGACATCTAAGAACAGAGGAAATACATACCACGGCAGCACCCGTTGCAAATGGGACAATCTTCTCCCTCGACAGCCATATCCGAGTGTTTCATTTCGGTGGCAGGGACACTCGCTGCCATTTCGGAGACAGTCTCAGGAATGGGCTCCGGCACACGCTGCACCTGGACTGGGGCGGGCTTGACCACCTTCTCCTGCAGATCACGAGGGGGAATAGTCTCAGTTGTGCTGTTGGTAACCATGCCATTGGCCACCACACGCTTGATCAACCAGTGACCTTCACCCCGGCACAAGGCACCATTCTCAACACACCGTGGACACAGGTCATAATCCCCGTGCTCGCAGATACTGCAGTGATAGTGTTCATTGGCAATAGAGCGGCCACAGTTGTTGCAATCAATGCAGAACATCCCACAGGAAGAGCTGTGGGAGATGATCGGAAAGTGAAGTCTGTCCTGCTCCATCTCGAAGTCACGATAGCGAGGCTGGCCGACTGGCAGTGTCAGCTGGGAGGCAGTGCTGGCAGCAGCGGGAACCGGAGCAGCTTCAGAAGAGGCAGGGAGAGTGTCAGGGTGGGCAACGGGGATGGGGGAGCTGAGAACGGTGTCGAGATAGCTGTGTCTCGAATGGAGCATCTGGTTGGTCGGCTGGGCCGGAATGGCGGTGTCGGTGGTCGGCACCGAGGGATCGACCGTACTGGCTTTGATACGAAGCTTGGACTTGGCCTTAGCAGCTCGGAATAGTTGCTTGTAGACCACGGCATTATCACAGTCAAGGTGGATGTAAGAGCCGGCGCTGTCGGAATAGCGCTCGAGGATGACGTTAACATCGGCCGGAACGCCGAGGAGCACGCGGAGCTAACCCCCAACGCATCAGTTAGTTAACAAGAACAGCAGAAACTTGTGATGAGTATTATTATTATTGAAAAGACCAAATGAGGGGAATCATTATGGCTCATCGAGATGGCCGAACCGACTATCGTGATAAGAGATTCGGGGGTGGACTGGAGATCCGGTCGGGAGCTCGGGTGGAGACTCTTACCTTCTGGGGGAAGACCTGCGCCTTGAGGTCTCTCAGCGGCAACTTGAACCGCCGATTGGTGTCATTGTAGAGAACTTTAACTGCCACCAGGTGCTCTGGGCCCGGATGAGTAGGAAGGGCTGGGGTAGCCATGTTGCTGGTGTTGGGAAGTAGAATGTCCAGCAGTACGTGGAACTTGGAGAGATAAGAAGTACTGGGGGAGATGAAGAGTCAAAATATGGAAAAAGGGGGGGGTGGGTTGGAGTACGACGATGAAGATGAAGATGAATACAGTGATGGAAGAAAAGGCAGAAGTGGAAGTAGAAGTAGATGAAGACAGAGAAGCCAAGAAAGACGCTTGGGCGCATTGTATAACCGGTGGTCAGCTGTTTGCTTAGGTAATGATGCACATTTCATCATCCATCTCTTGAATTTAGAGGCTACTTAATATTCTTAGTAAGGGCCACGAATTATTACGTTATGTGTTATGTGTCACAGTCGTGCTTTTAATTTCGTAGTCCGCAAGAAACAAAATGAAGTCATGCAAGTGCCTAGATTCATGCAAAGTGATCCAAGTGCCAAGTGATGTGGGGGCCTTTTGCGGGGGACATGAAGGGGGAAACAACGCTCAAATGCATCCGAGTCCAAGTCTAACCATGGAGAGACGAAAAATAAAAATAGAAAATGACAAAGGCATGAAAAGAGAATTAGAGTGCGGGGTAAAGGAAATAGGTAGTGAAGTGAGAAGAAAGAGAGTGAAGGGTCATCAAAGGGACGAATGGAGGGCTTAGATCACTGCCCGTAGTAACCTCCTCCGGGCCCCGGTTGCTGCCCATAGAAGTACGTAGGGCCCGGAGGTGTCATCATTCCACCCATCCCCACTACACCTCCGGCTCCCGACCCTACCCCGTAGTTAGGGTTAGAGTACATATGGCCAGGAGGATAGAAATACACCGTGCCTCCGGACTCGTGGGCTATAGTGTCAGCCTGTGAGGGTTGCTCGCCGGCATACGGCATCCCCTGCTGACCGGGGTTGAAGTTTGGCACGGAGGCACCAGGGCCCATTGGTCCATTGTATGCAGGATACTCGGGCCCAACGTTTGGATAGTACATGCCACTCGCGGGATAGCTCGGATAGAACCCAGGCTGCTGTGGGTAACCGTACGGCTGGAAAGGCTGGGCGTGAATCGCCCGCTCCGGGATCTGGGAGAGCGGGGTTCCTGAAGCCAGGCTGGGCGGGCCGCGGGCAGTTGGATCTTGACCGGGTCCTGGGACGAGTCCAGGAACTTGATGATGGAACGGCTGCTCCTGCTGGGGCTGTGGCGGGTTGAACGGGAAAGTCGCCGGACTTTCAATGTCCGCTACGGACACGGTTTTCTGAGGACGAGGTTGATGCATCGGAATTGGACCTGTGCGGCTTTCGCGATACATGGGATGCGGCGGCTGCATCGGTGGCATCGGCGGTGGAAGTTGTGGCATCATGGCGCCAGGCCCCATGGGCGGAATGCCGACTGGGGGACGTGGTGGAGGCGGCAGGCGAACAACGGGTTTGCCAATGTCGGGTGGGACCATGGCTGGCCGCGAGTAGACTGAGCCTGCGGGTGATGGGTATCCATCTTGAGATGCGGGCATACCAAGAGAAGACCGACGGCTAAGAACACTGGGAGTATAGGTGTTGGAATAATAGCTGGGACGTCGTCCACTGTAGAATCCACCGCCGCGGCCACGACCCCGATAGCCTTGCTGGTTAGGACGCAATGCGCGGGGAATGAAAATGAATGAACGCTCAGTAGACGGGAAGATGTAGCGAGGATGTTGGCCGGGAAGAGAGATTCGCACCGGCTTATCACGGCGCAGGGGAGGACGATGTTGAGGGAGCCGAGTGTGCTTCTTGAGCATCACGGGGAACGGCTTATCTTGAGGCATGCCCGGTAAGAATACACGAACAGACACATTTCCCATCAAAGTTGTGCTAGAAAAGGATCGATTCGGCGGTGAAGATCGAGGCGCAGTCGGGACGGTTGTCGAAGGTTGAGGTGCTGTGGAAGGAGACGAGTGTTTCGGCGCAGGCTTGTCATCGCCGGCCACGGTGTCGTGGAGATCGTGGGCCCATTGCCCTTCACTCGCATCGGCCTTCGCAGAGTTCCTATGTGGTGTTAGTAAGAGTGACCGGACATGGAAGGTTGGTGATATCACTGTACCTGCGAGCATTCCCATCCACGATGAGACCAACCGGCCTCGACTTGCCCTTGTTGAAGGGCCGACCGTTTCCGCCTTCGTTTGTCCGCTTGTCATGAAGGAAAAAGCTACCGCGAGTTGGTACAAAGGCCGGGTTCTGGTCTCGCTCCTTCACATATCTCTCGTGTTCCCGGCGCTTCTTCACAAAACTTTCCCGCTTCGGTTCGGTGGGCGGAGCCGACGGCGTGCGGCCGGTCTGGAGCGCTCGACCTTCCTCCGTCTCATCAAAGCGGACCTCCTCGCCAGCCTGGCCAGAGATCTTCAGTCCGCTAATCATCGCCTCGGTGTCCGAGACCGTTGCCTTCAGTCCTGGTTTTCCCGGCAATGTGGAGCTGCGTCGGGGCTGACCTAGGTTACGCCCGTTCACCTGGTCACCGTTCGGCTTGCCCGCCTCTGTCGCTGTCGCGGTGTCGTCCTCGCTATCGCTGCCCTCCCCATCGGCATCCTCCTCCTCCTGGTGACTGTCTGCTGATCCTTCACTCAGAGAGTCATCTTCGACATCGCCGGTCGGCGGGCCCTCGTCCTCGCCCTCATCTTCCCTTCTCTTCCTACGGCTAGCCCCAACATGGCGTCGACGAGGAGGAGCCATGAGTGATGTGTGTGACGGCGGCTGCTGAAAGGAGCCGAGCAAATCCCTGCTAGAGGGTTTGTTGATGGGGCCAGCCAACCGGGAAGGGGCAAGGCAGGATGTGCGGGCACCGAGAAGCTCGTGTTTCGACAAGAACCAATGTCAAAAGAAACCAAAAGAATGCTAGGCAAAAAGGCTGAGAGGGGGGAAATAAGACACCTTGTCTAGCTAGGTTCAAAGTGGCGGGGATCGAAGGGAAAAAGAAAGAGCAAGGGGGTAGAGAGAGAAGAAGAAGTAGGATGAGAAGTAGCGAGATCTTCGAGTCCTGAATGACATCGCAAAGAGACGTCACCCCCGATGAGGCTAGCGTCGGGCGGTGAAGGCGGTTCTGCCCGTCTTTGTAGATCATCGTCACTGGGCCGTTTTTATACTTCTACATACTTCTAGGTTCCAGGTTCATTGCGATGTTGTGTGATTACCACACTCGGTAAGTGCTAAAAATGGGTTGAATCATTGCAATATGCGTGAACAGTAATATTTCCGGTGCATACGGATAGCTATGCAGCAAAGGGATGCAGGGTGGATCTAGAACCGGTGCATGCGACACCCTTGATTGATAACGCCGTACACAAAAATCACAAAAATAAGTACAAGTTAGGGTATCAGCGGACTGAATAGCGGCCCAAATTGGCCTAAATTGGGCTTCTCCGACCTCTATGCCACGTCAACACAGCTGCAGACAGAGTAGATCACTGCTACATACAGACCCAAGAAAAATCCCAGGCATCTGCAGATCTGCTGCAAAGAACCAACAACTAACCCTATAACAACGGGCACAAAGGAGCCGCATTGGGTCTGGTGTGGCTGAGGATCAGAGAGCCTTTTAGTCAAACGTAATTTTCTTTCCCTGTGATTCGACAATGGCACCGCTGAGCTTTTGCACGGTCTCTTTCGAATAACGGGACTCATCAATGACCTGTTGCTTCGGCTTCTTGGACCAGGATTGACCCTCTGAATCGCCGTTCTCTTCAGCATTCTCAGACTGAGGCTTGCCCTTGCCAAAGCGCTTATTGTACCGTGTTGTCGCATCCTCCGCAAATTCCATTCTTAGGCGGCGACCCAGAAGCATGTTCACCCACACTCGGTGCTGTCTGGGCTTCCTTTGCTTCTTCTTGTGCTTCTTTTCAGTCTCCGAATTGGAGCTGCTATCGGATTCCTCATCCTCATCATCCTCCTTGACCAGGACGAAGCCTCTCACCGCTGCTTCCGCGGAAGCAATTTCTTCGAACTCCACCCAAGCATATCCCTTGCATTTTCCTGTGTCCTGGAAGGTTGCCACATGCACATTATCCACGGTTCCGCATGGTGCGAAATGTTCCTCGAGGCCTTCCTTAGTGACATCAAAACTCAGATTGCCCACGAAAATGCGACGAGACGGAGGATGGCCGGACTTGGCCGCTGGGCCTGCATTGCTTTGCTCCTGAGACTTCTCGGGACGTCCTTCAAAGCTCTTTGCGTCCTTGATCAGCACGCGGCGACCGGTTAAAAGCTGTTCACTCAGCCCCATGGCTTCCTTCAGGGCCTTTTCAGTTGAGAAGTCGACGTAGGCGAAGCCTCGGTTCTGGGCTCTTCCGAACTTTTCTGCGCCTTTGGGAAGATGAATACGGGTAATGGTAGCATCGGTAAATGTGCAATTGCTGACGAAGAAGTTGCGGAGATCGTCCTTGGTCGTCTGGAAAGACAAGTTGCCGATCCAGACACCATAGTCGGAGCGTTTGGCAGTGGTCGAATCAGTCGTCTTCTCGGATTCGGGCTTTTTGGATTTAGACTGGTCGTCATCGGCAGCGGGTGCGTCCTTCGTCTTTTTGGCTTTGCGCAGAGCTTTCTTAGATGCGGGCTCCGGCGCATTCACATCAATCTCCAGTTCGGGGACATCCTGCAGCTTGCGCTTCTTGTGGACCTTGTCGGCCTTGGGGACCTTTTCAACTTTGTCGGTAACTTCGCCCATTGTTTCAGATCACGTAGCAGCAACGAAGGAAATCAAAAATTTTGAAAGTTGAAAGAATCGAGTCGAGAAAAAAATAGGGCATCACTGCAATAATTTTTTACGGCGGCCGAGAACCGCCCCTCGCGCAACCCGGGCTTGGCGCGCCTTGATCCTCCGAACTTCCTCTCCCATCTCAGCGATATCCCTCTTCCCTTGGTGTTCTCATCTCAACTCTCCAACCATGGCACAGGAATCCAACGCCGCGGTCCCCGAGACTCTCCCCGATGCACCGACGGCTCCCCCTGTTAAGCACTCGGTGCGCTCTTTCAAGTACGACATTCTTCCAGCTGATGGCCGAGCTCTAGCTAATTGTCACCCAGAAAGAAATATGCGAAGATGAAGGTCAAATTTGAGCTAGGGACACGAGAGAATGAGAGTCTGATTCGGGAGGGACTGCGGATTGAGGATCTATCCAAGCGCATCCAAGAACAGAACGAGTACGCTCTGAACCCTTTCTCCAAAAGCCGCAGGGAGCCACTCGGACCATCGCTAATCCATCTCTAGTCAATTGCTCGAAGTCCTGCTCGAGTTCAACGAGAGTGTTCACGTTTCCCCAGCCATACGTTTTGATCTGAACATGCCCGGTGACATCCCTTTCCTTCCTGCCTCAGAGCAAGAGATCGCGCCCCTGGTCAATGATGCGACCCTAGCCAGAACCGCATTGAAAGAAGCCAAAGCCGAACTTGCCGGCGGCAACCTTTCAGCAAGCGCCTTCCGCCAGGTCGAACAAAGCATCAAGCGAAACAAAGAGTTTGCACCGTCCATGCAGTACAGCACTCTCAGCCAAATCCCACACACCACTCCCATCACTCCAGACCACCAAAAGGGTACCAATGGAGCCGAGCGCAAGCTTGGATACTTCACACCAGAACATGAGACCGAGTATTATCTAGCTCTGGACGCGAAGCTTGGCGATGAAGCAGCCGCATTGCAGTTGGCACGTATCCCGCATCCGCCCACATTTGCTGAGCGGGAACGGGAAGCTTCCATCCGAAATCCTGCATCGGTGTACAACTGGCTGCGACGCAACCAACCCCAGGTTCTACAGGATCACGAGATTGCTTCCGAGAAGTCCGCCTCGCGGCCATCGAACCAGCGGGCATCCAAGCGAGCACCTGCACAGCGCAAAGAGGAGGACAACCACATGTTGGATGACGATGGGACGGAGGTGGAGCCGACCCCAAAGAACAAGCGCAAACGCGATGAGGACACGGGATACCGGCCCAAGGGTGGCAGCAGTCGACCAAAAAAGAAGAAGGAAGAGTCGACACCCACTGCCAACCGCAATGGCAAAAAGGCTTGAGATTGAGCACGGATCCCATTTTGCTTTTCATTTGATGTATTATTATGATATTTCGGAGCACCTACAAGGTTCTTGTGGGAGTATACCGAGACATTGAGAATGATCACGGTTCAATTTTTCTGCGGCATAGAAAACCTATAGTAATATGTTTGAGGTTTACACAATAGGAAAAGAAAGAAAAAGGGAAGGTGGTTTCCACATATTTACGTATCACGCCAATGTAGCTCTGACGAGTCTTGGTCGCCGGGTTGCAGTGATTATTTTTCAATTCTCTCTAATAACAACATTCTTGTATAACCCAAGAGCCTTTTCTTTATCATTCATGGTATGTTGCGATTGTGATATCGACGATGTATGTATACTTCAGGATCCGGTGGGCCATATCACGTGATCCAAAGAAAGTCTCCGCTCAAAGTTGAAGCTGCAACTTGATCTTTTTTCAGAACTATCTACACCGATTGCTCAGAATCAACATGGCAATCACTATCCTTCCTCCAGTTGTAGAGGACTTTGGTCCGCGTCAGTCTGATTCCGAGGACGAGATGTCTTTCAACTCCGACGAGGACACCGAGATGGGCGGCGTCTCTCTCAGCCAGCCGACCAAGCGGGCCCGACTAGGAAACGAGATTGGAACGGGAATTTTTACACCCGGTCAGGTGGTCACATCTGATCCTCAATACATGAGGTAAGTGCTCGATATGCTTCCACTCTGGGACAGAGATTTGCGCAAAAAGGAATAGGACTAACGTTCAGCAGAGGCCATGGCACCTATATGAACCCCCTCTCTACATCGATCATCGCGACAGTCGCCGGTAAAGTCAACCTGGTCAACAAGCTTATTTCAGTGCACCCATTGCGGGCCCGATACACACCCGAGATCGGTGATCTGGTTATTGGAAGAATTGTGGAAGTGCAGTCCAAGCGATGGAAGGTCGATGTTGCAGCTCCCCTGCTCGCCGCTCTCCCGCTCTCCGCCATCAACTTGCCCGGTGGTATCCTACGTCGACGAACGAGTGCCGACGAGCTCCAAATCCGGACTTTCTTCAGCGAGGGCGATTTGGTTATTGCGGAGGTGCAGAGCGTGCACCAGGATGGATCAGCCTCGCTCCATACCCGTTCTCTAAAATATGGCAAACTTAGAAATGGCGTTTTCCTTGCTGTCACAGGTACCGGTGGTAGCGGGGCATCCAGCAACAGCACCAAGGGTGGTGTTGGCTCCGGATCGGCCACTGCGGCTTCAAGTGGGACTGGAGGTGTGGTACGATCACGACGACAGATGTGGACTGCGAACACTGCCAACGGCGGTGGTGAAGTCGATATTATCCTCGGAGTGAATGGATATATCTGGATCTCTAAACATGTTGATGGAACGGCTGCGACCTCGTCTGCAACCGAGAATGTCTCTATTACACGCATGGAAGAAATGGTGTCGAGTTCGATTTACTCCAGCCAAAATGACGACATTGCGCCGCAGACACGCCGGGAGATTGCTCGCCTAGCGCAATGTATTCGAGTCCTAGTACAAGGCGGCGTGCGGGTGGATGAGGATACGGTGACGAGGGCCTACGAGGCTAGTCTGCAAGTTGATCTGGAGGTGGGAGATGATGATGATGAAGAAGAAGAGATACGCCAGGAGGGACGGGAATATTTGGAGGGAGCCAAGGCTCGGCGCATTCTGGAGATGGTGATTCATGGGAATTAGCATAGTGATTTCAATTGTACGATAGGCGATACCCCAAAAGGACATGACAATATGAAGTAGACTATGAAGTAGACTGAGTAGACTGAATAAACTGAATAGGGCAAACTAAACTAAACTTAGACTAGACTAGACTAGACCGAATCAGACTATGAGCTAAACTATCAAATAAGAATTCAAGTAAAATAAGCCAAAAGAGGAAATCCCCCGCACGGTCACCTAAGCAGGATTCGGGCTCATACGGAGGCAACTTCTTTCCAATTTTTTTACTCCTTCACTCATCTCTGCTATACCCTTCATGTTTCTACTGCAGGACTATGTGCTATTTTACACTTTTCAACTCTTCTTTTCATTTTACCATAGCTCCGTTCCAATAGGGTGACCTCTCTCATCCCATCTTACTACCCCGCCGCCTACGGGCTCATCAAATACTTTCTTCACTCGAACCCCCATCTCTCTCCACCATGCCTGATCTCCGTCGCCAGATCTTCGAGAGCGGCAAGACCGTCTCCCGCAAGGCAGCTTCCCGTGAAGCTTCTCGTTCTAACTCTCGCACCGGCTCCAAGCAGTCGTCACGGGCTGCGAGCAGAGCTGCATCCGATGACGAGGATTCTGGTTTCCTTTCTGATGATACCAGTATGAGGTGAGCCATCACTCCGATTCTTCTTTTTCCGCCCTTTTTCCGCTCTTTCGTGCATTTCAAGTCCTTGATCGCGGTCCCACATCGTGGCGGGATGATGTCACCGCTGTTTTTTTTTTCTTGAGTGGGGCACTAACTATCGTATAGTATCGGCTCTTTCGATGATGACAATCAGGAACAAGATAACGTCGATTGGCCCCAGGAGCTGGGCGATCGCATCCAAGAGATCCTCGACCGCAAACGCAGCAGTGTGCAGGGCCGCGAAGAAGCTCTAGCCGCCTTCTGCCGCCTGACCAAATACCACTATGCCGAAGAGGAAATGCGTGCATCGGTTGCCGACCTGCTGAGTTCATTCCTGAGAAGCGCGCGGAATGAGTCTAGCGCCCGCGAGACGACTCTGGCTCTGCGCGCCATCGAGCTGCTGGTCATCACCTCATCCGACGATAAGATTTACGAAAATGCCGAGCCCGTCCTGACACGAATCATCCGTGACTCGACATCCAATGTGATCAAAGCAGCAGCAATCCAGTGTCTGGGTACATGCACTGTATTCGGAGGTGCGGGAGAGGATGGCATTCTCGAGCAGATGACTTTCCTCCTGGACATCGTAGCCTCGGATGGCCAGTCCATCGATGCCGCTGACGACCCGACCAGCGTAACCGCCGCATTACAAGTATGGGGCTTCCTGGTAACCAAAATCGACGACTTTGAAAGCGAAAGCGAGGAGGCAGTACAGATCTTCATGGACCAACTAGACAGCGGCGACTCCGGCGTGCAGATTGCAGCCGGTGAGAACATCGCCATCCTCTACGAAAAGAGCTATACACCCCAGGAAGATGACGAGTCCGACAGCGAAGAATCTGCAGATGAGAGCGACGAGCACGCCAATGAGCCAGCAGTCGGACCGAAGCTCGTCAAGCGCTATAATGCCTACCACAACACGCCCGAGCTTGAGCGCTCGCTGCAGAACCTAGCAACAATCCACAACAAGCGCATCAGCAAGCGCGACAAGAAGTCCCTACACAGCAACTTCGCCTCGATCCTGACAACGGTCGAGAACCCACGCCGCGGACCGCGCTATAACATGGCCATCGACCAAGACACAAATCGCCACTACGGCAGCACGCTCACCGTCAAGATCGGCCGACACGGCATCATGAGCATTGACCGGTGGTGGAAATGGGCTCGTCTGAGCTCCCTGCGTCGGATCCTACAGGGCGGTTTTGCCGAGCACTACTTCCAGGGCAACCGATCCGTTCTTGATAACCTGCCTGTGATGATGCGGATGTCGGATACGAGCCAGACCACGCCTGACCGCGCCAGTGCGCGGAAGGCAGCGAAAATGCGCAACTCGAAGCGCTGGACCATGCCGCAGGACTCGGATGATGAGGATTAGTAGGAATTTGGTGGCTTTTGCTTTTCTTTCGCTTATAACTACACAAACTTATCTATGCTTTTTTCATTTTCACGTCTACTGGGCCGTTTTTGCCTCTCCTTCAATGCAGTAATAGTTCAACGAAGATGTATTTTTTGTCTCTTATGCTCTTGTACTTCTTGTGTACTTTCCAGCCGGGAGAGCTTTTTTAATAATATATCGATAGTACGTGACATCCAAGGGCATTCAAAGCAACCATAGGATCCCATACTCCCGTATGGAGTAATGTAACGCCAAATGCAGATGTGATTGACACTATACTAGAGCGGAGTAGCATCCTCGCCTCTGAAACCTCTTTCAAATGACCTCCAATCCAACCAATATCTCGAGTTTTGGAATAAGAATAAATCAACTGAACATCCACAAGAAACCAATATTTCTAAGCCTCAAAAACAGGCACAACATTAGACCAACTACCGCGCGCACGCTCATCCCAATAGCTATCTTTCCCGCCCTTCAAACGCCAGACAATCTCGCCGTCAGAGTCATCGCTAACCCGCGTAAACCAGCGCGGGTTCCAGGACTGGCCGGAAGCTTCCATATCGCGGCGTCGAGCTCGCTGGGCCTCTTCTAGTTGAACTTTGACTTCCTCGGCGCGGTCGAGGTCACCGTCTTCCAGGGCGCGCTGGTCAGGACGAAGACGGGAGTCAGTGGGTGGGAGGTGAGACTTCTCGATGGGGGTGATTTCATTCAATGTGGCGGCGAAGGAGGTGAGGCCGTAGTGCTTGGGGGCGGAGGGGACGAGGTCGCCTGCCGTCCAGATTGGTTTGCCGGATGGGGAACCATCTCGAGTCAGGGATATGGAAGAGGGCCAGGTGCCGGATAGACCGAGAGATAGGGGTTTGTGATTAGCGTCGACGGCGCGAGTGGAGACTTCTTCGCTGCGGCCGGAGAACATGCCGCCGGCTTTGAAGGTGGAGATGGTTCGTTGGCCGGTGGATTCGTTGAAGATGGTCATTTCGCCGACAGGCTCGACGTACTTTTCGCCGGCGATGATATTACGCAGGAATGAAGTGGCTGGGGTCCAGCTGAAGCGTTCGCCTGTGGCGTGGAGAGTGATGCGGACGCGACCCTCGGTGGTGATCTCGGCGGACTTGCCCCAGAACTTCTGACTGGGCATTGGTGATTGCGCGAGACTCCATTCTTTGCTGTCGGCTTGGTAGGCTAGTTGGACGGGTCGGTGGGAGACTTTCTCGGCGATGAAGCGGAATCCACGGTCTTCGCGGACGAGCTCGTATGTTTCACCCAGCATAGGGTTGAAGGGCTTGCGGATGGAACGCTCACGGACGCGGTTGCTGGAAAGCGATGATAGAGCAAATGCAGTGACATACATTAGTCGTTCAGCGCTGTCTGACACATGAGCAGCCTGGTCCAGCAGGGAAGAGTACTCCATGATCTCTGCTGCACGTTGAAGCAAGGACAATGGCTCGTTTGCAGACACGGGCATGGATATTTGAGATAGATCTTTGCCGACATTCTTGCGCAGGAAACCAATTAGACTCGGAGGCATGACCGTTGGAGCCAAAATATTCTGGCGACGCCGAATCGGATCCAAAGGAAGAGGAGATAAAGACTTGGGACGTGCTGGGAACAATGGTGAGGCACTGCTACTATCTTGAGGAGCTGCCGACTGGGCTTCTTCATCACTGTCCGAGGGCGCATCGTCTTCAACATTCTCAGCAGCACCGCCTACCGTCTCCTCTTCGTTGTCGCTATCCTGGATGGTCAGGAGCGGAGACACAGTACCTCCGTCCGTGGCATCAAAGAATTCCTGCGACATATCCGACTCCATACTCTTACGAGGCGCCATTGTCGGCGTGGGCGGGTGTCGGCGCTGCTTACTCTCAGCAATGAGGGTTGAAAACTCAGACATGACGTTGTCCAGATCATGCAGGACCGCCATTAGACTGTCGTGGATCGTATCCATCCCATCTGCATGGCTGTGACTGCTGGCCGGTCTGCCAGGCCCTTCTTTTGTCGGGACTACCAGCTGAGCGGAGTTAGCCTGTTTGCCGCTATGGATGGAGGTACCGCTAGTCTTGCGCCTCCAGAAAGGAGGCCGCTTCGGGTCTGTAGGCGAGTCGTTCGCAGAAGGGTGAGGACTAGGAGACCGGCCACGGGGTCGCTCCGAGGGAGACGGGAGCGGAGACGCAAGATACTTGGGATCGGTGTCCTTGGCGAGAAGGCGCACTGCATCTCGCGACCCGGAAATCTTACTGACTAGGCGCTCGACTCGAGTCCATTCAGACTCTTCCGCCGGGGAAGGCGTGGACGGGAGGGACAGTCGCAGCTCCGGAGCAGGAGTACCGGGAACAGCAAGTTCATCATCCTTCGAGGCATCCTTGCAAGAAGCTTTCTCCAGGGCGCGCTTCCAGGCCACAAAGTCCTGGTCATTGCTTGAACGAAGATGCCAGACCTCTGTGCCCGAATCGATGGATATCTCGCGGGATTTCTCATTGGTCGCGACAGCCGCCAAGGATAGCGGGATGGCACCCCGCAGCGCAGACGAGTTGGGGTCATGATAGTATGACAGCGTGCTTGAGGTAAAGTCCAAGGAGAAGAACCGGCGGGCCCAGCCCTGGCCTCTCTTTCGCCGTCGCTTCTGAAGCTGGCCAGTGTGTACCGAGGCATATGACAGTTGCGCATTCAGAGTAGACCGACTATTGCCACGTCGGCGCGTACGCGGTTGCGTGAGTGACTCACTTGAGCGACTAGGCTGGGAGCGCCCAATCGTGGCCGCTGCCGAAACATGAGGTCGAAAGCCAGTCGGATAGGTCAGGAGAACGAGGGTGACGGTCTTGGAGACTTGTTTAGAGAAGGTGTTGTCGAAGACGAGCGCGTAGTTACCACCCTCGTTGGTTGGCACATCGTATGTCCCCTGCGAGATCGTATTGGCTTCGCATTTGCCAATCCACTTGATGGTCTTGAGACCGATCCCATTCAGCTTTTCGATGACGGAGGAATGTTGGTTGCGGGAGCCGGAGGTCGCGGGCAGGTTCTCATTTGAATCGGTGATATGTGAATCGGAAGTGGGCAGGTTGGAACTGAGTTGAGTAGACTGGCCGGGGTGCTTAAAAATGCCGAAGTTCACGGACTTCTTGTGTGGCTGGATACTCCACGAGATGGTGTGGTTGGCGCTAACATTGACCCAGCGTACGAAGTACGACTTCAAGGAGATTAGTAAAAGACATGGAATAGAACTGTTAATCGCTGCTTACCTTGCTATGGATCTCCAGCTCCTCCAGTGCCGCCATGATGTAGAGTTGAAGTGTAGCCGGCGCGGTCCGGTGAGAGTTGCGGCTGAAGGAGGGCGGAGAACGTCAGGACTCTTCAGGCACCAAATGTTTAGAGAGGTGAAGAGGTAGAACGGGAACTATTAATTACTCCAAATGAATGCGACGATCTTAGCATTTAAATATCCGGAAGAAAAGGCTCGATCAGACCGAAGCCGAGGAATTGTGATTGTTGTTCACATGGGGATCCGACTGAGGTCTTGTAACTGCCGAGATTTCAGCGCATGTCGGCACATCTATGAACGGTTGGATATCTTTAGGTCTACTAGTTAGTCTAACTGAATATTCTCTACGCCTCATTCCCATGCTAAATGCTGTTCATTGCAAAATATAGTGGTTACAGGAATCAGATGCCCATCGCCCCCCAAACGACCAGAAGGTGTATCAAAATAAAAAAAAAACAAAACCGAGAAAAAGGCATAGGAAACTTGAAAAGAAAAAAAATGCAATGCCCATCTTTTGTTTCCGATTCGCTTTTCCTTGAAAATTTCCCATAGAATGAATAGTACACTGTACAGACGGGCGATGCGTTCACCTCCGACTGGCCTGCATGTTGGTGAACATCAACTTGAACCCATTGCACAGGGCCTGCATGTCCGGATAGGGGTTCTTTTGGAGCTCAAAGCCCTGCGGGATCACCTTGACAGGCCAGTTCTGAAGTTTTGAGTGCTCACCCGCCTTGAAACAAAGGAAGAAGTAGCCGGGGTATTTGGGATTGATGCAGAATGCATAGGCCGAGCGACGGGGGTTGGCTTTCGTGTAGGTCTCGAGCCATTGATCTATCATAGCTGTTAGTAACATGGCAACGTTGGGGTGGAAAGGAAACATACCAGTTTCGGCCTTGCTGCCATCTTGGTACTTCTCGTTCGCCATCATCTCCTCCACCTTCTTGGCCATCGCCTTGACGTGGTTGACGATGAGGTCGTCCAGGTCACTGTAGGTATACCTGCCTGCGACCTTGAGCACACGGCCAACTGAGAACTCGTTCTCCTTGTCCAACTCGAGCACGTCGATATGCTGATAGACACCGTGCGCCACCTTCCAGGTGACCGCAAGGTGGTCGGGTCCACGGGACGAGGGGCGGATAACCACATCGCCGCGGCTCCGAGAGCCCAAGTACTCCTCCGCCTGAGTGGAGTTGAACGGCCGGAAGAGCGGATGTTTGATGACACGCTGGGCCTGTCCACCGCGCTGCGTCTTCTCTTGCATCGACTCCCGATCCTTCCGTTCCTGGACTTCGTCCCAGTCGTTGAAGCCGTGCTCGGGGACCCGGCGGACAGGATTAGACACTTGCTCTTCACGTAATGACGCATTGCAGGTGAAGCCCTTGCGGTTCAAAAACATAATTTTGGCGAGAACCGTTTGGTGGGCCGAGAAGACAGAGCGAACAGGCATGTCAATAGGCACGCCGAGCTCGGTCTCTGAGACCAGAGCTTCAATTCCACAGTCAAGTTTGGCATCGATATGATCCTCGAACACCCGCTTGATGGAAATAGGTACCACCATACCGTTGGCCAGGGACTCGGGCGTTTCACCTGTGAGCATTGTGAAGATGTCATCGGTGCTGAGGAAGACAAATTGCTTGCGCAGCTCTTCGTATGGCTGTTGCAATTCTGCACGGATTGTCTCCAGTGTAGCACGCTTCCGCTGGTTGAGATTCTTCTCGAGCTGCTCAGCGTACTCCTCTAGAATTAGATCGTTGACACGATCCTGTTGTTCTTCACGGAACAATTTGCGCATAATCGCACCAGAACCGTTCTCGTCTGTCTCGGCCTTGATGTCTTCCTCATCCAACTCCAAGGCATCCGCAGCCATTTTGCGTGCAATGTCGTAGTCTTCAGGGTGCACACGGGTATTATCCAGCGGGTCGGCATCTGGGTCGGCATTTTCGAAATCAATGAAGACAAAGCTGGCACAGTTGTTCCACACCTTGACACCCATGGCGGGATACTGTGCGTTGACACCCAAGAGCTCCACACGGTTGTTCACAACTCCGCCGTTCATGTTCACAATTTTGAGCAGATGGGCTGCCTTTCGGGGTCCAAGACCGCCCACGTACGGTAGGAGATTGGCGGTCAAAGTGTCGGTCACCGCTTCGTTCAGATCGACGCCCACCAGGTTGACCATGTCGACCAAGGCGGTCTCCAGCTGCTTGAGCAACAACTCCTGAGACACCAATTGCTGACCGGGCTTGAATTGGATAGAGACGATATCGCGGCCCAGCGAGGCGTACTCCTTGAGCGGAGACTGCAAGTATCGACCCAAGGCTACACAATAGTGAGTCAAGGGACCGAAGCCCGGGTTATCCTGCCGAGCGCGAGGACTATTGTGATACAGTCGGGCAACCTCGTCGTTCACAATGACCACCTCCAGGCGATCGCTAACTTCTTCGTCGCGGTCATCTGCATAGGTGGCTCCACGAATGTCCTTCAGATCGATGAGTTCAGACAGATACTTATAGAGACGGCGTGTCTCCGGTGTCATGCCAGAGACGCCAATGACATCCGGTTTGCGGCGGTCCACCAGCTCCACAAAGGCAGCTACATCAGCGCCATCCGAGATCCCGCGAGTCTCGTCGCCGACTGTCAAATCCGTAAACTTGCCATTCTCCAAAACGCGACCATCCTCTTCGATGTAGGCCCAGTGGATTGGGTCTCTGCCCACGACGCCGGTTCCGCAAGACAGGGCGACGACCCGCGGCACCGTGCCAAGCACCATTCCCTTGGGCTTGTAAGGGGCCTGATCCAAGCGCTGGGAGAAGGCCTCACGACATTCCTTAGCCACGTGGTTTTCACACTCTTGTCGGATATTCTCTTTGACGCTGCGATTGATCACCCGCTCCAGCTTACCCAGGGCCATGTCGAGCACCTCACGACGAAGACGGTTCCACGCATCTGCAACCTCGGAATAGTTGTCGGATTCGATATCGGAGTAAAGGCGCTGGCGGAACTGATCAAAGTTCTCGAAGCGCACCTTGACTTCCATTAACCCTTCCTCCTCGGCCTTCAGCATTCGCAAAAACATCTCCGGGCGTCGAGCAATGTCCATGAGCTGTTGGTTTCGCAGGTACTTGAACTCGTAGTACGGATGCTGCTCGTCGATCCGGCGCAGGCCTTTTTCTGTGCGGAAACAGTCGACCACTCCGTTCATATAATAAGCTTGGCGGATGACCTTGCGCATTTTGGGGCTTAGAGTAAGCTCCTCGGCAAACATGCTCTTGGCGGCCTTCAGAACGTGTGAGGTGTTAGAGAAATCGGTGTCGACGAATTGATCAGCCAGCTCCTCTGGGCCCACTCCAGGGTCCTCGGTGTATTGCCGGCGACCTTCCTTGGAGGCATTCTGGGCAAAGGCATCGGCAGTGATACCAAATGCGCGTACCATGCCGTAGGCCTTGCCATTCCGAACCCGTTCAAAGAAGGTTTTGCTGGTAGCCTTGCGCCGATGTGGCTCCCCATTTGCATCACCATTCACCATTGCCAAGTCACGTAGCTGCGATGCGTATTGGAAATGAATGTAATCTTGTACGTCCTGGAGTTCCTCCATAGTGGCGGCCGCAGCCAAAAGGTCTTCCACGTTGGCATCATTGACACTGAAAAGGTTCTGCAGGTTGTCGTAGGCCTTATGGATCGTGTTGCGCTTATCGACCAGTGCGCGGAATTTCAGGTCGTAGTCAAAGATATCCCATAAATCTGTCATGTTCAACAGCTTCTCAGCACGAATGCTATACTGAGCAGACTCATCGGCAGGATCGGCTCCATTGATGGGCTCCTTAACTGCGTGAATCATGTAGTCTTTGCGATGCTGGAAAATAAATGGAACTTCCCAGTCGTCAGTGATCAGGAATTCCAGCATCTTGGCCACCGAGCGCTGGAACGGCTCGCGCAGCTCCGGTTCCATGCGCTTCTTGAGCAACATCAAATTGGAAATCCAGATGGCCTCTTCGCGGAACTGGTCCTCCGACAGTATCACATGTTTGTAGGGCTTGCGGGCGACCTGGTGACGCTCGGGCTCGTCGATCAGCCGGATTTCGTTGTCCTCTTCGGTTAACATCCTCTCGGCCAGTTCGGACGGCTCGAAGACATCCTTCAAATCCAGGCGCCTAGACTCGTCCTCCTTTTCATCCTCTTCTTGATCTTCAATATCCAGGGCGAATCTGTACTCTGTGCCGTCACCGAACGCGGCACGCATATCTTCCAATGCGTTCTCGTCCAGGCCTGCCGCTTCGGTGGCACCAAGACCAGGCATGCTCGATCGGGCTGGAGGCGCAACCTCTAAATCGTCTCGCTCTAGCTGTCCCTCTTCGTCGGAAAAGGTATCCTCCTCGATGAAGCCTTCCATCTCGTCGTACGCACCGCGACGACGGGTCCCACCATATTGCGGAGCTTGAGCCTCCTCTTCATCGTCTGAATTGAACATGTCATCGATCCCTTGAGATGGCTGGTGTTGCTCGCGGTCCTTGCCTCGCTTCAGGCGCTTGAACTTGGACTGTATCCCCGGAAGAGTTGCTGTCAGTAAAGATCACCACCATCGGGGCCCCATCAAAAAACGGCGGGCTAATGCCACTGCATCCACATACCTCAGCGGCTGCTCCTCTGTTACCAGGAGCAGTAATACCAATCAGTTCTAAATCCTCCTCATCGAGGTGTTCCTCTTCCTGGGCGCGCGAGCGTTTCTTCTCGCGCCGACGATGTTTGCGTTCCTCGACTTCTTCGTCCTCGTCAACAATGAAGCCCTCGCGAACCTATCACAGCAATTGCATGTTAGCGCAAAAATTCATCACCTAGAAGCTCCAAGCTCCAAGCTTCAAACTACTCACGGCGCGCTGGGCCTCCTCGTCGTCTTCATCCTCATCTTCCTCTTCGCTCGAGTCGAAGTTATTGACGGTCCCGGTCCCCTCGCGGACCTCGCCATCATAGTCGTCCATGCCCTCTTCGTTCTCATCATCCATCAGGGCCTCGCCTTCGACCAGATCACGGATACTCATTGTGGCTGGTCGTGGAGATTGCTACTCCCAGTGAATAGGGAATAGCGGGTTAAAGGAGAGTGCAACAGCGCAGGGCACCCGGCAGTGCCCGAGACGCGGATGTGATAAAGAAGGAAGGGTGAGTTGGGGGAAGAGAGAGAGGCGAGCGCAGAGAAAGGAAGCACAACTTCTCCGAGGGAGAACGCGGTGGCGGTGACTGCGCGTTGTGGCTGTCTGTGGCTGGTGATGTCACGTGATTGTGTATTTGTGCTTCCAGTTGGAAAGTACGCAAATCTCATATTGCTTTGAAAGAAGATGAAATGTAGGATGGAAATGAAATAGCAGAAAAATCTTATTTTATTTGTGATAGTTATATCACAAAAATTGGAGAATAGGCAACGGGGTGATGACTGATGACTCCGAGAAGCAGGAACACATGTTGTTTCAGTAACTGAGGCAGCAAAACACCGGCTGTTTCCCCTGAAAGATACAAAACCCATAAAAAAGCCTGAGAAGCCACACAGCTTCTCGCATTTGGCGCCCACTGCAAATCACTTGTCGTTGATCAAAGTCGATGCGCCCGCGAGACCCAATCAGCGCCGCCAAGAACCACCACCGGTGATATCGGCTCCCCCGCCGCGCTTCTTCCTTTTGTTCCCCGTCAGGTCGTTAGGGCCTGGTGATAGCTTCTTTTCTTTCTTCCCACGCTTCAAACAGCACTCTCCAGCCTTCATTCATGGCGGACCAGTTTAAGGCCCGGACGTTGAAGCGCAAGAACGTCAAAGGCCTCGCCCTCAATGCGACCCCCAAAGCCTCCAATCCCTCCGATGGCGATGCTCAAATCCCCGGCGGCATTGGAAACGCCGACCGAAACAACACAGATACCCTAGAGATTGGACTAGAATTCCGACTAGATCTCCGCAGTGAAGATCTAGTGACGTTGAAGGAGCTCGGAGCTGGCAATGGAGGCACCGTCTCTAAGGTCATGCATGCCTCGACCAAGGTCGTCATGGCCCGAAAGGTAGGCCTTTACTATTTCGGTCGATATTGCGACCTGACTAACTGAATACCCCCGTACCAGATCATCCGAGTGGATGCCAAAGAGAATGTGCGGAAACAGATTCTACGGGAACTTCGGGTAGGACACGACTGCAACTCGCCCAATATTGTGACATTCTACGGCGCCTTCCAGAATGAGGCCAGAGATATTGTCCTGTGTATGGAATACATGGATTGCGGGTAGGTTGTGTGGGATGGAACATAAAAAAGAGGAGTAGCTAACGCCGTCAACTGCAGGTCCCTCGACCGCATCTCTAAGGATTTTGGCCCAGTACGAGTGGATGTACTGGGTAAGATTACCGAATCGGTGCTGGCAGGTCTGGTCTATCTCTATGAAACCCATCGGATCATGCATCGTGATATCAAGCCGTCCAACGTCCTGGTGAACTCGCGGGGTGATATCAAGCTCTGTGATTTTGGCGTCGCCACCGAAACCGTCAACTCGATCGCCGATACCTTCGTTGGTACCTCGACCTACATGGCACCAGAACGTATACAAGGAGGTGCTTACACTGTTCGCTCGGATGTATGGAGTGTTGGTTTGACCGTCATGGAGCTGGCTGTGGGTCGATTCCCATTCGATACCTCGGATTCCGCAGCAGGAGACCGTGCTAGTGCAGGCCCCATGGGTATTCTGGATCTGCTTCAGCAGATTGTTCATGAAACTGCGCCAAAACTTCCCAAGAGCGATGCCTTCCCTCCCATTTTGCACGACTTTGTCGGGAAGTGTCTGCTGAAGAAGCCGGAGGAACGCCCAACTCCGCGAGAGCTATACGTATGATTGATCCATTCCACCGATGATATATATCACTGACTTCCCTTCAAATATAGGACAACGATGCCTTCTTGCAAGCAGCCAAGCGCACCCCGGTTGACCTGCAGGACTGGGCCATCAGCATGATGGAAAGACACAACCGCAAGTCGTATCTGGCACCCCCGGCGCCGAAGTCACTTAAAGATACTACATCCACCTCGAACACGCCATCCTCAGCTGCAGCGACACCTGTGCCACCACCAATCTCCAAGGGTAACCCCATAACCAACAAACCACTTCCCCTTCGCACCCCTCAGCAGGCGCCATCTCCATATCAGCAGAGCCAGTCCTCGGGCGAGTCTCCTATGAACATTGGCACCGACGGATCTGCGTCCCACCGCTATTACGGCGCCCCGAGCAGTCAGAACCACCACTATTCATCCTCGCGTTCCGCGCGGTCCCCGCCGCCCCCATCCTTAGAGCACCTCTCGCTCGAGACAAAGGATGACAATGATCCACGATCAGGTCGCATGCAATCGCGCTTCCTCGGTGATCCCGTTTCCGCTGTTGAGTCATCTTCTCGCCCATTTATGAGCCCTCGGTCTGTCAGTTCACACAACACGAAATCTCGCACCAACCTGAACCCCGCCACGCTGCCTATTCGTGCTGTTCCCCCGCCCAGTGGACCACCACCTCCTCCCCCTGTATCTGCAGGTGGAAACTGGCGCGGTTACCCCGGCCAGATGCCCGGAACGAGCTCCTAAGGGGGTTAGTTACCCGAGAGGGATGTTGATATGTCATCGAAACGCCTCGTCGTGATGTCTATTCAGATGTGGATTGCATATGCACATGATTTTGCGACTCAACTGCACCATTTTCAATGCTCCTTTTTTCTTATCGATGATTTGTCTTGGTTCGATTCCTCGTTTATGTTTGGCAATCTGCCTGTTTTCCATTTCTGGCGCTGTGTACGGAAAAGAACAAGGCAGGGCTGAGCACATTCCCCTTTCCTTCCATGATCTATGGATTTTTCTTTTCTCTTTTTCCTCTTCTATTCCCCCACCTGTGGATGTTTCTCTCTTTTCCCTTTTCCTTTCTCGATGATGTGACTACCGGCAACGAAAACGATCTTGCCTGCTTTTTCCGTTTTGCTCGGAGATCTTCCTGCATGATATGGCGTACATAAATGCAAGTATATGATGAGACTACAATATCACCTCTTTGACCCTGAATATGTCTTCCATTTTTCGTCCTCGAATAACCACAAAATACAAGTTAGTCGGGGACCAACCTTATCCTCAGACAAACAAAGCAAGAAATCGTAGGGTAGATAAACTAGCTTATATAGATACAAAGCTGATGCAAAGAGCGACAAAATGCGGTCCCATGAACCCGGAACGAAATAGAATATTCAAAGACAAACAGAGCAACCTCGGGAAACACCATTTCCGAAACACCCCGACATAACTCCGCGACAAATGTATTTATTTCATAACGAGCTCAGGCCCAGCCAGCGGACTGGGACCAGGCGCAGGGACGAGATTAGGATTCTGATTCGAAGTGGGTGTCGATGGATTGGAGGGGGGTGCGGGAGCTATATCCATCATAGACATCATGGATGAGCCTGATGACGGTCCTGACGAGGACTTTGCTCCGCGGGTGCTTGTGCTGCTTCCACGGCCAGAACCGCGGCCGCGGCCTTCGTGGGCTGTAGACGCGTTAGAGCCACTGCGCTCGGGAGTTCCCTTATCAGCCTCGGTGGCTTTCTTACTTGTTCGTGCCCGGCGTGAGGTGCCGCCTCTTGAGCCGGGTCCGCGTAGTGGCAGGCCGGTATCTTGAGAGATGGGCACGGCCGCTGCGATAGGGACATGCGGGTGGGAAGTCAGAGCTCGGCCTCGGCCTGTTCCTCGTCCACGGCCCCGACCACGCTTGATAGTTCCGTCGGCACTGGGGAATTGTTAGCAGCAGACTTCGAAACTGAGATAGGAAACAAACCGTTCCACCTGGACCTTCTCCCCCACCGGCACCAAGGGTCCACTATAGACAAAGAATCCGTCTTTGCTTGCGGCAGCCTGCTCCTGCCACGCCATCTCACTATCGTCGACAAAAGGATCGTCACGGTCGTACTCTTCCACCTTCTTGCGGCGCTTCTTCTTGCCATCACTAGTTTCGGAAGGTGCACCGTTGGTTCCTGCCCCAGCACCACTCATGGGAACATCCCCATCCATATCGCTATCATGATCCACATCAAGACTGAGGTCTTCGTCGGCACTTTCGCCGGCCGAGATACCCTTGCTTTTATCATTGTGCTCCAACACCGCACCGGCAGCCGCAACACGGGCTAGACGCTCTTTGTGAGCGGCCAGGCGTGGATGCAAAGCAGCGAAACCATATTGGTCTTCTGCCAGTTGCGCGAAGTTAACAATGTGGTTGCCTTTCCGCAGTGGAACGTGTAGGATAATGCTGGGGGTGTCAGGTGCATCGGGTGACGTGGAGTCGTCGGCACCACCAAAAAGGGCGCTGGTGATCAGACCGGAGCCCTGAGGGCGCACGGGAGCTTCCTTGACTGCGCGAGCTGGTTTAGGAGAAGGCGCTTTTGACGACGATGCATTGCTTGTGCCCTTCTCTTTCTTTGCGCTGGGTGTAGGCTGCTCCTTCACGTCGATGTCCATCGTATCAGAAGATTGCTGAGCAGGTCGCTGTGGGGTGGATGCATGCACAGGGGGCTGGACTGGCTGCTGAGGTTGCGACTGGGGCTGCGGCTGAGCTGTTTGCGAAGGATACTGCTGATAATGAGGCAGTGCCGGCGGCGAAAGCTCCAGTTTCGGAGGCTGTGTTTGCATCGGACGCTGTTCGGACGGCGTGTAAGGAGCATAGTTGCTGGGTGGCATGTGCTGAGGGGTATGGGTAGCTCCATGGGAAGGAGAGGACACTGGCATCGGGGAAGGAGCTAATGAATGGTGTGTAGGTGTTGGTACCGCCGTGGCAGGCGCGGGAGAGTGTACGGCCGAGACACGGCCGGAGGAGGAGCGGTACAGCGGTGCCTGAAAAGTGTGTGTGCTTTGCGCCGGGGGATCGATGATGCTGGAGATCGCGGGCGATGCACTAGCGCGATAGTTACTCCGCGGTGATACCACATGCTGAGTAGATGGACTGTATGCAGGCGCAGGAGAAGGGTTATCAAAAGCCGATCGGATGGGATCGAAGTTCTGACCACTCTTGCGTGGGGCTTGGGCGGGTTGAGGTGGCGGAGGATGTGACTGTGGCCTAGGCGGGTATGGTTGCGATAGGGAATAAGTAGAGGTGGGGGCCGGCGGCGGAGGATGAGGACTTTGTGAGTATGGCGGAGTCGGAGTTGGGGCAGGAGCAGTTTGAGGAGTAGACACAGGCTGAGGCTGAGTCGGCGCTTGAGTCGCCGGTGCGGGTGCGGGTGCGGGTGCAGGACTGGGATCTGCCGGAGCAGCAGGCCCCGTGGTGGCTTCGTCACTAGCAGCCTCCAGCTTGGCCTTTTTCCGTGAAGCAGCTGTAGAAGTCGATTTTTCTCGAGGGCGACGAGGAGCGCGGGCCTGTTTTTCCTTGTCCTTGTCTTTCTCCTGATCCTTGGACTCTTTCCCCTTTGATTTGGGAGTTTCGGTAACGTCGTCCTCCTTCTTGCGACGCGACCGTCTGGCAGCGGAGACACGTCTGTTGGGAGCTTCGATCTTGGTAGAATCAACGGGCCCTTCTGCTGCGGGCACACCCGGTCCTGGGGGATCCGCGGACATGGTTTAGGATTAGTAACGAATGCGAATTGATGAATAGTCGGACGAGACAAATTTAAATAGGGATGGCAGTTGGCCAAATGGTGGATGCGGTCGGGGCTGAACACCCGAGTGGTGTATCACCAGCAAGTTGGGAATGGGAAATGGGAAATAGAACACAGAAAACAAACGTGAATAGATAAGACTAGACCGTAATGTTGGGGGGAAAGCGGATGGAACACATAAAGCCCAACACCCGAAAAACGTGAAAGAAGATGGGATACGGGAGAAGAGGGGAGAGGATGAGAGAGAAAGTAGGGAAAGGGATTGGAGGGAAAAGGAAAAAAGGGCAGGAAAGGGGAAAGCGAACAAGGAGCCAGTTTGATGTGCCAGATTTTAAGTCTTGTTACTTTAGTACGGTACGACTAAGCTTAATTCTTACTTGATATCAGAAAGTATAGAGGCAGAAATTGACTTGTAGAATTGAAATATATGGACTATAGTGTAGTTCAAAGGACCGAGGTGGTCTATTCTAAACAGTGTACGCTCTGATACTTTAGCGAATTGCTGAAGCAATAACATTTTTCATGCGCGCGGATCTGGCGTGTGGAATTGCAGTTTCCCGCGTATAGTTTCTACATGCATGTCCTGTTTCATCTCGGCTCTGCATGGTCCTGCATTGCTATCTTGCCATCAAATGACTTTTGATTGTGTCACTTAGTAGCAAGTCAATCATATATCATCAACATCCTGCTTTTTAACCCTTCTATAACTTGATCGTTTGTCTGGTGACCGGAAATTTGTTCCGGAATACAGCTCTCAAGTGGACATGCAATTGCCGTCAACGGATGTCCGTTGAATGACTGCCGCAAAACCTCACTATACTCCACAAATATATACTGTTGTTTCTTCAATATTCAATCATGCCCTGCATCTAATACCTATATACTTCGTAGTGTTCAGTAAGAAATGCCGAGTTGAGGTATATTTCCTGTCTTGGCAGAGCATGGTTACCCCTTTGGGACTAGTACATCCGTAACTCACACTAACCATATCAGGTTAGCCTCTGCACCCCATTTTTAGCTTTTTGAGCCGCAGGCCCCGCGATGACATAACTTCATCTTCACACCATGGCTTTTCCCGGTGAGCGTTTCGTCCTTGATCTGGACGACGAGACTCCTGTGGAGGCTACTCCTTCTCCCTTTGACCTCATTGGGGAGATTCGCGAGAGGGAGCCGACCTCCGCCAACCCACCCGCACCCGCCCCTCCCACTCCCACCGCTTCTTCCACCGGATTTCCTGCGCACCGGCGACGCAATAAACCGTCCTCCTTCAAGCAGCGACGAGCACAGCAGGAAGAGGCCGCTCTAGCGAGCACTGAACTATCCCCACCAACCGCCCAAGATGACAAAAAGTCCATCGCGGAGGAGAACCGCCGGCATCTGGCATCCATGTCGGACGCGCAGATTCAGCGCGAGCGAGAGGAATTGTTGGCGTCGATGGACCAAGGTCTATTGGAGCGCTTCCTCCGTCGAGCCAATATAGACCCTGAGCAGGGTAGCAATGAAGAGCCCAAACCGGCACCCGCATCAGAAGAATCGGCGGCATCAAAAGCAAAGAAATCTGTTTCCTTCGACATCCCGGCCTCTAAGCCCGACCAGCCCACCAAACCTCCTGCGCCAGCAGCACCACCATCACCATCACCTCGTATCCACACCAAGCCGCCCGGACGCGATGATGCTGCCCCTGCAAAGCCCCCAGCAGATCTCCATCCCGCCTCGGAGCGGCCCTCCCTCGATCCAGCCGTGATCGAGCCCTTCCACTTCCCGCAACCAAAACAACAAATGCCAACACTAGACCCGTCATCTCCCAACTTCCTCTCCGATCTTCAAACCCACTATTTCCCCGAGATATCCCACGACCCCACCGCACTCTCCTGGCTGCGACCGCCGCCAGACGACGAAGAAGACCCCGACTCAACCTCAGCCTACCACCCAGCCAGCAGCGCCGTTTCAATTGCCCCATCTGCGATCCGGTTCTCGCTACGTGGAACCATAATCGCTCCCAATACATCTCTCTCACTCCCCACAACCCTCGGCCTTCACCACCACGGTGATGACCCCCATGCGGCAGGATACACGATCCCGGAGCTAGCAATTCTCTCGCGCTCCACATTCCCCGCTCAGCGCTGCATAGCCTGGCAGGTTCTCGGGCGGATCCTGTTCCGTCTTGGTCGTGACGAATTTGGAGAACGGGGTGGACAGCTATCAGAGGGACTATGGTTCGTCATTGAGAAGGAAGGTGTTGTGAATGGTATGTTGCTAGAGGCGGAAGGTGTACAGGATTCGAGTAAAAATCAGATTGCAAAAGGCGATGAGAATAGTCAGAACACTGCACCTCTGGCTTCGGGTATTGGACGGCATGCGAGTGCCGCGGCATGGGCAACTGAGGGTGTTTGGTTGTGGCAGCAAGGCGGCGGAGATCGGGGATTGTTGAAGGAGGGTCAGAGCCGGCCGCGGTAGTCTGTTCCTTCTACTCGATCTTGTTCCGAGTCTGTTATTTGGAACAGTCACTGATTTGATCCGGGAAGCGTGTTGTACCTTGACATGTTGAGTACTATATCAAGGATGCACACGCTCAGTGATATATTTGAGTAAGTACTTGGGTATGTATATAATCATTGCAAGATTTACGAGGAATCCAAAGAGGATATGGTCAAGTTGCACTGCATTATCATACCATGGATATCACGTATCATACAAGAATACCAGCCCTATTCCCAGGAACAAAAGCCAGACCACAAACCATTAAGCAAATACCCCGGGAAAAAGATCTAATTAAACCACACTTTACTCCTTAGCCCTGATTCTCAATCTGCACACCCCAAACCTGCCACTTCGCCTCCTCAACAAAGTCCCTCCTAAGCCACAGGCTCGAAGCCTGCATATGATTTTGCAGACCAGACAAAGCATCAGGCTCATCGCCAGACTGAACACGATCGAGCCAGTCGAACAACAGCCTGAGTTGCCACACACGGTCACGGAGCTGATCGGGATCAGCGCCACGGCCACGAGCAGACCGCACTATGTTATGGACGGTGTTGGAGAGAGCGAGTCTAGCGTCGACGGCGGAAGTGCGCAACCAAGGCGGGGCGGTAAGGAGTTGCGTGTTGATGCGCGGAGATGGGGATGGGAATGAGGATGGCAGGACGAGAGAGCGCTCGCGGATGTCGAGGCCTTGGAGAGAGGGGAGATGGAAGATCCAGTCCCATGGGCTTTGGGAGGCGGTTGTTGCGGCGGATAGAGTGCCTGAGAGCTGGGCTGTGCGGTTGAGTAATATGGAAGGTTGAAGACCCTTTGCTGGGTTCGAGGGTGCTGCAGCGCTAGTAGGAAGGATATCTTGCGCTTCGCTTAGGCCGGTGAGAGTGGATGCGAAAACGGATGTTGAGGTGCCGGAGGCATTGTAGGTTGCCTTGCGACGGAGGTAGACTGATGGGTCACCGTGGCGGAATTTGTTACGGAGAGCGTCGTCTTGGCTGAAGTCCAAGACGAGTGGCCAGTGGTCTGGGCCGCGGATCTCGATACGTGTGATGCCGCTGGGATCTGGGAGGAGACACGGGGCGGTGACGGTACGGATGGAGCCGTCGTGAGATGTGATGTTGATAGGGATAGAAATTGGACGACGGGAATCGAGGTCGCGGGGGACGAGACAACGTGGCTCGGCAGCGAGAACCCAGAGATGGCGGAAGGCTTGAAGATGACATTTATTGTCGAGAACAGTGGTTGGGAAAATGGGATAGAAGGCGCAGAGTAGCATAGCCACTGCAAGGTCGGATGTGCCGAGTGTGTAACTTCCGCCGCCGAGGAACAACATGCCAATGGCCATGTGCGCTGCCATATGGCTACCGTAGGGAGTGTCTGGGTCGATTCTACCATGAAGCGAGCGCAGGCGTCGGAACAGAGCCAAATCACCTGTACCGGCCATGACAGCCGCCGCGGATAGGGATACAATATCTTGACAGTTGCGAACTGAGTTGCGGGCGAGTTTGGCATCATAGTTCACCACTGGCAGTCGAGAGATGCGAATGAACTGGTCTAGGTAGAACAGCAACAGATCCCGCGCTTGCATTTGACCAGAACCAGCATATCGAAGGCCCAGGGCAAAGCATAAGCCAGCAAGGATGTTGAAGAATGGCATGTCCTCACTACGTAGCTGGCGTACCTTTGTGAGACGGGCACGTCGCCGATACACGTTGGGAAGACTCGCGTTGATCCATTCGATATTAGGCTCGATGCTGTTCCACATGATAAGGTGTCGTGCAAGCGTTCGTAGCAGGAAGAGATCAGGCCGCACATAGTCAAAGCGCACGGTGGTGTCAGGGATATCAATCTTGTGGGCCAAGACAGAATCGTTGGTCTTCATGAAAATGATAGCTATCGCGATTGTTGCGCCTGCGGTAGCACGGTCAAGCACATGTGCCAGATCAACATTCTTGGTGCCCACGGCGATGGCTAACAAGCGCTCAACGATGTGCATGTCACGCATTCCTCGCAGGTCTTTTCCTTTGCCCAGGTTGATCAGGCCAAGTGCAAAGCCTGCCGCTAGACGATATCCTTCGTCTCTCAAATCTTCCTGCAAGGTTGACTGTTCCTCTTGTTCGACGTTCTCGATCTCAGAAAGCATGACCTCGCTCATACGCCGGTGCTGAGAGCCAGTGTAGAGTAGACCGATACCCATAATACCGGCGGTCTGTGTCAACGAGGATAGATTGAGCTCTGCTGCACCGAGTGGCAGCATCCGCGTGACATGGACAGACAGCAAGCGCGTGATGAGCGTGTCCATCGTACCCAGATAAGATGCAGAAAGACCGAGCAGAAGACCGATGGATGTCATGGTGTGCTTCGGGGTCAAATACTTGAAGGCAACCCATTTGGCCAATGACTTGAGATGACCATTCAAACCCAGAGCCAACAGAAAGCCGGCATGTCTGTTCGTGAGCTCTTGGGGTTTGTTGAACAAGATCCAAGAAGTGTCGATTCCCTTGGACCCCTTGGAGATTGCCAGGCCCGTGGACACGCCATTGTGGAAGAACGCCCAGCAGACCTTTTCCTCAGTGAACGCCGTTCTTTCAGCACTGACAGTCACGTTGGAAGGTTTCATAACACATTGTAAAGAGAAGGATGGGATGGGGAGCTTTTCAGTCAACAGAGGTAAACGACCACTGAAGGAGAGCATGCCACGACCAGCAGGAGTTGACAATGTTCGGAATGACACCAGCTGCACAATTTCCTTCTGCGCTTCGAGGAGATCAGAGTCCGTCCAGTCAGGTTCAGGAACACAGTCTGCAACTGGTGCTTTGGATTGATTCAGGAGACGTGCCGCTTCCAAGAAGCGCTTGTCCTCACGGAAAACCAGTCTGGTGACTGAGAAGCGGTCAGCCTCTGCGGATGCCTCAAACGCATTGACGGCATCAATTTCCAAGGCTGAGCTGCTAACGTGATGGAAATCGCGCACCGAGTCATGAGAGACAGCAGGGTGCTGCGGCGGCGCGAATGTGTGAGCATGAATTGGATTCATTGACATGTAAAGATCCTCTCGGTCAATCAGCTCGAGAAGTGTTTGATTCCAGGAGGTTGAAGCTTCCATCTGGCACTGCATGACGGCCTCATACAGTGGTGCGCTAACGCCTTCGGGGAAAGTGTCGATAATACTCTTCGTGAAGCCCCAGCGATACAGGAGCTTGATCTTCTCCAATGGAGTAGTTACATTGTGGACGTCGGCAAGGAAGCCATTCAGGGCCAAACTTCGCGGTGTGATGTTGAAACACTCCTGCCACATCCGTCCCTTCTTGGGGGTACGATCAGATGCAGAGACAATGTCGAGAAGAGTGATAAAGGGTGAAGACGCTTGACGTGCGGCCTCCAGAAGGAAGGCGAAAATCGAAGGGGGAACGAATGGTTCAGCCGGAACCTTGAGTTGAAGAATCCGAGTGTCTTCGAATTGCCATCGTTCCATACTGGCCATCTCCGTGCCAAAGTAAGAATCTTCAGTCCATTTCCACGAAGGCCATCCCAGCCAGCCACCAAGCTGTGCGAGAACAGGGGCGAGAAGTCCTAGAGGACGTTGAGACTCTTCGGTGTCACAAGTCGAGAGCTTTTGTTCTTCTCGTAGGAGCTGTAGACCAACAAGTATGGTACCCAATGCAGTACACCTTGTATTCTCAGGGAATGCACCAGAAATAGGTAAAAAACCATCGCGGCCGGAAGCCCTAGCACCCTGGGGACTCTGTAAGAACTCACGAGCCAAAGAGATGCACCGGGTCAGGTAAGAGTTGTGTCGATAGGTGGACCGGCTCGCATTTGGTTGTTCACCTTTCGGTGTACGGGATGCATCTCGAGCTGCCAGGTCCTCAATGGCATCTTGTTCAACAATCCAACCCCAAGAGCTGCCCATCATCCACGGGGCCGTGACACCCGATGGACCTGATTCCAAATCGAGCATGGCCTCCCAGCTCTCCAGATCCACATAAGTGCCACTGCTCGATCGTAAGAGACCCCTCTTTCGGCGTGTCTGCCTAGCAGGGGTCTGGGGTGGCGGTTGTTTGGTGAAGGGCACCGCCAAAGAGAACAAGACCATGACCATGGCAGTCCATTCGATATCATTCTCAATGTCTTCCTTCTCCTTAAGCCACTTCATGACCTCCCACCAGGCCACCAAAATTCCATCTCCAGCTTTCTCTACATCACGAAGGACAAACCTGCAGACCTTGAGGACTTTCTTCACGAGGTCGTTGCGAGGCTCCATTCGAATCTGGATTCTGTGCCGCTGCTTTTCTGTATCCACCAAATCGATCTTTCCTCTCGAGCAGCCGTGATCAAATGCCGAGAAAACAAGATCAGGGTCTGCCATGACACGGTTGACACCACTTTCCCTTGGACGGCTCACCAGGTTGCCGGCCGAAATTCCATGAGGTTCGTAGATCTGTAATGGAACCGGGATCTCCACTTTGGTAGGGCTGCCCCAAAGAGTCTGCAATGACAACTCGCGCTGTCCGTTCTCAGATACACTTAGGGTGAGAATCCGCGAGGTCTCGCCGTCACTAACACGGGAGACGTCCAATACATTAGGGACATGCTGGATGCCTGTTGCCTGAACCAGTAACGGCCGTCTCTCCGATGGCTTCGTGTTTTTGGAAGTGGCCATTCTCTGCTTCTTCGAGACTGCAACCCATTCTGCTCGCAAATTCACCACAGACATAGTTTGCGAGTCCTTATCCACGATGCAGACTGCCACCGAGGTTGCGTTTCCATTTTGGGTATTCGCATAGTCTGGCGAGCACAGCGTACAGACTTTAAGATGGCTGGAGGATGCTTGTTGCGAGGAGGCCCGAAAACTGCCCGAGAACATGGAAGAAAAGCTCTCTACCTTGGTGAGGAAAAGCTCCTCCGGCAGTCCGGATGCTGATTCCCGCAGAGCGATGTTCTCAAAGCCTTCGGAGAGGACATTGTTATTAAGCTCTTCCAACAGTCTATCGACTGGGGCATCAACGAAGCTTGCCGCAGTGCTATAGACAGATCCTGTGGCGGGAGGAAGTGAAGCACGAGGGTTGAAGCCAAAGCTCCCACGCATACTGCCAGCCCCAATGGATTGTCTAAGTCCACCATGTCCACCATGAGCCGCAGTACTAGACTGAGTGCCCGTCGCAAGATCTGAGAAAGTAATTCGGTCTTGACCAGTGGTCAGATCAGTTCGTGCAAGCAACGAGCTCACTCGCCTGGAAGTTTTGAGAGGAACACCAACGTCTCCGAAATCTTGGGCAACCCTCGAAACCAGGTCTTCCTCGGGGTCGTTCTTGGACTCTGCTTGATGGGATGATATCCTACTTTCTGACCAAGGTCCGAAGCTTTCACGAGCTGCTGAAGGTCGCGCAGCTGGCGTAGTCGTGCCAGTCGTCATACCATAGTGCGAGCTGCGCCTCTTGGAGTGAGTGCCTTGGGTATGTCGTCGAGCCTTTTCTTTTGCCGAAGAGTCGGGCTCGTCGTCTCTGTATCGCGCGGTCCACACCGTATGAAGCCCTGTAGTTTTGTTTGTAGTAACCACTAACATCAAAGACCCGTTTTTGGAGACCTGGCTCGAATTCGAGAGTTCATCTTTGGGGGAAATGTACAAGATCTCATCGGCAGGGTCCAGCACGTCCAGTCCGGACGGTCTCCGTCTGGTGCTGTTGACGCTGCTAGACAGCCCTTGAGAAGATTGCGACGTTACAACAAGGCCCATCTCCGAATGAGGATCGATAAGCGAAAAGACCCTCGGAAGGTCTGAACCGGAGCCGGATTTTGGAGCCCATGTAGAACTCCGAGGGGCAGTAAGTTTCAAAGATGGTCGTCTTCCTTTGATGGGAGCCGGGGGGGTATCTAATGTTTGAGAGGCACGGGGGTCGAAAATCGAGGACGTCAGGAAAGAATTGGGAGGTGCAGTTGGATGCTGGGATCCGGGGTTGTCTTCGGGTATCTTTCGCTGAAACAACAGCCCACGAGGCGTTGCAAAGACAGACTCAACTTCAAAAGGAAGTGGAATTGTGTGACTGGTTCCCGCGACGAAGAATATATGAGCTTGTGACTTGAGGACCACCACGAGAGCTCTAGACATCTTCTCATTGACCTGGCGACGAGTAACGATCGCTACTGGCGTATTCCCATGCAGGTCCAGTGTGGAGTCTGAGCTCGCCAATTTTGCTTCATTTCCATGACGCTTTCCTTGACTTGTCCGCGAATTTGTTCCCGCGCCGGTTCGAGCATATTTGAATGTCGTATTTCCCACACTATCGTGAACAGAGCGCTTGACATGCCCCGCCGCAAACTGGGTAAATAAAGCATGTCGAATATCCTCTTTCTCGGGGTCCAGCCGAAACACTCGCTTCACCATCCCTGCGCGAGACCATACCACGCAATGTTTGGTCCATACCAGCTCATCGTCCACGGGACCGGTCAATCCATTATCGTCCACGCATGTTGTCCAAGTATACTGATCCTGTGACGGATCAGGAGGGAGTATCCCCTCTGAAACCAGGTAGGAAACGGCCGAAGGTTCGTGAAGGCCGAGCGAGCGAGTAGATGCCATGGTGGGCTGTTAGACAAAGCGATCGTAATGCGCCGTCACGAGTAATATTCTGGCGGCATGAGCTGTAGGGTAAAGCATTTCCATCGTCAGCGCAAGAATTAGCCGAGTAGTGTGCTCTGCCAGAGAGACATATCGACTTGTTGATTGTGGGTTGTCGGTGTTGAAGTTGGAGACGCGCAGCAACGCGGGATTGGACCGACTTGCCCCAAAGTTCCTTTGCCCGACCATAACACTTTTCTTTCTCCCCATTGCAACTTACCTCCGCATTTCCCCCAAAAACGCTACTGGATTCACTGCACTCTAGCACTGAGCTCACAACATTCGGTTTATGAGCTGGAGCTATTGATATCAAGCTTGCCAGTCATCCCTACGGCCCTACGGTGCCATCCGGCGCCTGTGCTCGAAGCCTTCGCCCTCACCCAGTATCGCCATCACCACCATGCCTTCCTTTCCCCTGGCGCCGCTGGTTCGGCCAAGAGAAGATGGGTTGCAATTAAGGTAAACATGCCATTACTGCCCTTGTGGCTCGAGCTTGCCACTAATGCGATATTTCGCAAAATATTAGCTACCGGCTCCCCCACCGCGTCCACGCAGCTAAAGGCTACCCCCTTGGAGCTCCTAACGGCTCTTCGATCATCGTTTACGGTCACGAGACCGGACTGAAGGTTGTGTGGAGAGGAGGAAGGCAGTTTTCAGAACTGGAGGAACCCGAATCCTCGGAGCAGGCAAAAAAAGCGGCGAACAATGGAGGTGATTCAGTCATGATCCTTGACTCTGACGAGGAGGATGCACCTGCAGTATTTGGTACGCCAGAGGGACCATCCTACGACTTTGTCTCTGAGGAGACTGAGGTCGATCCCGTTTTTCCTTATGAAGCGATCCTGCGACAAGTCGATATCCCCTTGGGAAGCCGGGTGCTCGACCTGGCTGTCCCTCGTGTTCTTCCAGAAGAGGCCCGCTCACCTCTCGATCCATTCCCGCCCATCGTGAAGAGTCATATTGTTGTGTCAGCCGTTTGCTCTGATCTTTCGACGCGAGTGGTGATTCTACCGATCATTCCGCCTCATCCAGCCCAGACCGATCCGAAGAGCTGGAATATTCAGACCCTGACCATTAGTGGGGGCGTGACTCATCAGGATATCCCACGCGGCGTGTCTCTCACATTCACCTGTCAGGAAATCGAGGAAGAGCAAAATCGCAAAAAGTCTCGGAGAGTTGGAGGATCAGGGAAGTGGGATCTCCTTGTTGCAACACACTCTGCGGAAGGCTCTGGCGTGCTCCTGCTGCATCGCATTCCTATTCAAGAGGACTCGTCTCCTAAGGGTCTGTCCTACCACCTATTAGAGGAAGACCTCGTTTCTCAACGACGCCTCTTGCCATCTCCCGCACAGACAATTGCCTTTAACCCTTCAACATATCCGTCTCCTCGACACTCGAATTTGTTGGTAGCGTTCCACAGCGGGTGCGTCAAGGTCTACTCATGTTTTACCGTCCAAAAGTCCAAATCTGCACGACGTGCATCCAGCGCGCGTGAGGAGTACGAAACTGTCGACACGGAAGGGCGTTGGCTCATAAGCTTATACCCCGGCTTTGAGCAAGGTCCGACAGGATTCCCTCGCCGCAAAACCATCATTGATGCGGAGTGGGTTTTGGGCGGCCGGGCTATCATGGTCCTTCTGGTTGACGGTGAATGGGGTGTCTGGGATATTGAGGGGGCTGGACCCGGGACCGCCAAGGGTCCGCTGCATCGCCAGTCGAGCATTCAGGGTGTTGCGGGAGGCTCACTGACAGCGTATGCCGTTAGCGGACGTATTATGACGGCGCCGAGCAAGAGTCAGTCCGAGGCTGAGCAGCGTCCACGATTTGCGCCTATGACTCCGTCTACAAAACGGGTGCGCGAAGACACTCTTCTCAAGGGCTCCATGACCGCGGCCAGTCCGTCTTTGCGCGGTCAGATTTCCGTATGCCAGACCAACTCGTCCCAAGAACAGCTTCCAGACGAGTCGATTCTGCTACGTCATGGCCAGCAGAGTGCCGTCATTCCAAGCTTGCTTTCTCTCTGGCGCAATGCGGTACGAACCACCGGCACTTTTGACTCCTCCAACAGATGCCGTGTAACACCCTTTCAGGATGTGCACTTGATGGGCGAGAATCTCCAAGCGATTGGTCATCTGCCTAGACCGGCACGCCGCTCGCGGGCTGCCGCGCGTCACACATTCGATGTCCTGGTCGCTGTGGAGCATCAGATCATGATTCTTGCGCCACGTTTGGAAGAGTCCGATGATGTGACGCCAGTCACAGCGAAGCCGGAAGTCATTGCAGAGAACGACCAGGTGAGGCTACGACGAGGCGAGCTGGACGTGGAGGGAATGGGACGACTGTTGAACGGCATGCAGAACGGAGCCGCATCTCTTCGCATGGGCAGCCCCGTGAAGCGAACCCGCATCTTTACTTGATCGATGGGCATCAGACTCGACCATAGATGATACCCATGTCCAACGATGATAATTTTACTTTTTCTCTTTGCTTACCCGTTCTCGATCTACTAGGAACCAATTCGCGCTGCAAGGTGGAGCGCAAGGCGAGGTCCATGCCTTGAAATTCCTTCTTCGGAAGTGAATAAGCTCTGTATCGGATGCGATATATCAAAACCATCACTGAAGGTGCTTGCACCTCTGCCCTGGACTTTGTGTTCTCTGCGGCGTTCGTGTCGCAACGCCCGCGTTTGATTTCCGGGGTTCCTACTCTCTTCTCCTATCTCTGCAGATGCCGATCAGTCTCTTGACAAATTCTACATTGGTGGCTGTGGCAGATAGCAAGGAGAAAGTAGTCCGGCACAGATGCGGTGCGTCAGTTGGGTCTGATGGAACATTCGTAGACATAATTGGCGTATCGTGGATGGAGATGGCGCAATCTCCGAATCTCCGAATCTCCGAAATCTCCGCAGATCGTCGAGGCGCAGTATCGATAACTTTTTTTCAATCTCAACACACCGTCTTTAGTTGCTTTTCTCCTTTTTCCGTCCTTCTCCTTGTATATCCTCTTTTTCTTGTATATTGTCCCACTCATTTACAATTGCATCATGACAATACACCAACCCCCGCCGTCCCCTCGCAAGCGGAGTAAGTCACCACCCCAGCGCGAACCCCTCCAAAATCCAGAGAGGGCAAAGTAGCTGCGCAAACCCATTGAACAGTCCCAATCCCAATACTAACGTTAAAACCAGTATGGGCTTCCCTAATCACCAACATGGACTACCTCCCAGGCCTCCTAGTCCTCCATCACTCCCTTAACCACCCACACCCCGACCCCAGTATCACAGCCACCAAGACCAAAACACCCACACCACCCAACCAGGGCACCCGCTACCCCTTCGTCGCCTTCTACACCTCCAGCTTCCCGACCCAAGGACTCAAAATCCTCCAGTCGCGCGGAATTACCACGAAATGGGTCCCAAACGTAACACCCGCCAGCACGCGCGAATACGCGCAAGACCCACGGTTCGCCGAGACATGGACGAAGCTAATCGCCTTCTCGCTGGTCGAATATGAGCGCGTGATTCTACTAGATGGTGATATCCTGGTTCGACGGAACATGGACGAATTAATGGAAGTGGAACTGGATTCAAAAGCGAAGCTAGAAAACGGGACCGCGAAGCGAGTTTTCGCCGCGACGCACGCTTGTGCTTGTAACCCGATGAAGAAGCCCCATTATCCAGCCCATTGGTATGCCCTTTCCACTTTTCATATCAAGCGAAAACTTGATATCGCTGGAATATACTAACTTACCCAGGATCCCCAAGAACTGCGCATACACGACCCAACACCCAATCCCAGAATCAGCACAAACCAACTCCCCACCACCAAATACAGGCGTGGGAATGCTGAACAGCGGCGTATTAGTGATTACGCCCTCGTCCAAGATCTACAAGGAGATCACAGATGCGCTGCAGGAGACGGAAAGGACTGAAAAGTACGATTTCCCAGATCAGGAGCTATTATCGGATGTGTTTGATGGGCGGTGGGTTGCGCTTCCGTATGTGTATAATGCGTTGAAGACGATGCGGGCGGAGGATGTGCATGGGGCCATTTGGAGGGATGAGGAGGTTAAGGCTGTGCATTATATTTTCGCGAAGAAGCCGTGGCATGAGGAGGGGAGTCAGGGAGAGATGGATGAGATGGATGAGATGAGTTTGTGGTGGTGGGAGGCTAATTGGGAGAGGAAGAGGTTGGAGAGGGGGAATGGGATTGAGGATGCGTTTTCGGGGTGAGAGTTTATCATTTCTGCATAGTTCGTGTCGGTTTACTTTCATATACCCTCGCTGCTTTTTGTCCGTGTATATATGAGTATGAGCTCTTGATCGGTCTGATCTGTTCGGTACGATACCCGCATGAGCTTCATCTATAGCCTGGAACCTGCATTGAGAGCTATAAGTCAGCTGAATACTACCACCTTGATACCTACAAAGCGTGCGTTAACAGGGATAGTACCATCAAATTCCCTCTTCAGCTCGAGCATAAACACTAGTCCCGCAATTGGGACAGAAGCCGTAGGGATATTTCATGGTCCGTACCTCTGTCCTAGTTGTTAGACTAAAGAGGCCGGAAGATATTCGAACCTTGGCGGCACCATCGCTAGGAAGTAATATTGGCTTTTTAAATACAAATCAGAAGATAGCCTTTGATGCTACAGATCGAGCCTGCATAGAAATAGTATTCTCTCGATCTGTTTGCGAGCTATTCCCTTTGATGCTTACGTGGAATACTTATAGAACACAAACACAGCACTAGTCGATCAATTTCATTTTATATTTTCGATAACATGGGGTCCTGTACGATCTAGAATGCGATATACACGCGATGTATACAAAGCCCAACCACTTCACAAGCCCACTGTTATAAGGTTCGACTCGGATGCTCCACCGTCAGCACTTCAACCGGTGTAGCCCGAAGCCTCGAGCTCCTTGCGCACGGAATCCTCGGTCTGGATCTTCTTCATCTGCGTATCCTCCAGCTTCTCACCACCAGCCAGACGCATCTTCAGCTCGTCGATGGCACGGATCTTCTTGAGCAGGCCGCGGATCTTCTTATCCTGGGCCGAGGGCTCGATGGGACCGGCTGGAGCAGCAGGGGCCGGGGATCCAGAGGGAGAAGGAGCGCGCTTGGGAGCGTTTCCATTGCCGTTGACCGGGGTGGTGTTCTTGCCACGCGAGCGGTTGCGATCGGGGCTGGGGCCGGTAGGGGCGTTGGCCGGCGGGATGTTCTCGCCCTCGTCACGGGCCTTCTTGGCAGCCTCGCGCTTCTTCTTGTTCTTGGCGGCAGATTTGGATAGCTTCTCGTTCTCGGCGCCGGGAGGGAGAGGAACGCCGCCGCCAGGTGCGGCACCCGGGGGCAGGTACTCTTCTGCGGGCTCGGCACCGGGGATTTCACGGCGGCGGGGCTTGCCGAAGCCGTTCATGCTGGCGCCAGGAACACCGTCGCGGACGAAGGCGGCACCGCCCTGGTCTTCACGCTTGAAGGCGAGTGGAGTCAGCTGGCCGCGAGCACCGGGGGGACGGTAGGCGCCTGCGGGCTTGACGGGGGCCTTGCGAGTGCTCAGGTACGCCGTGGCGGAGGCGTGAGGCACGGGCAGCTTGGTCAGGGGGTCACCGAGAGGGTGCTGCTCGATGGTCTGGGGGCGCCAGGTGACATCGTACAGCTCGGTCATGTCCTCGTTGTACATGAGGCCACCGCTGACGTGCCAGATACGCACGCCGTTGTCAACACGCAGACGCGGGCTGGTAGTGGCAGTCAGGATGTACTGACCGTCGGGGGACCAGGAGCACAGACTGGCGTTGGAAGCCTCGACGGTAGCAATCTTGTGGTAGTTCTTCTCCATGTCGTAGATATCCATCTGGCCTGCCAGGTTACCGAAACCGGCAACCAAGACGAATCGTCCGTGAGGCGAGAACAGGATGGTGTTCCGCGGGCTCAGAGGGAAGTTGTGCTTGGGCACACCACGCATGTTGAAGATAGTGGTCTTGGCGGGCATGTAGCCATAGACGACACCGAACTCCCTGGAGTTGGGGTTCCAACTCACATCATGGATGGGTCCTTCTTTGTCTGTTTCAAACATGTCAGTATCACTGCCCAATCCATCATTTTCAAATACGCAAAGGAGTCATACCAAGATCCACCCGAGAATCAAAAGCACCACTGGCGCTGAGCAGATATAAAGTAGTCTCGCCGTAGTAGCTCTTTCCGGTCCGGTCCACCTCAGTCTGCGCAAGCACGATCAAGGTAGTGCCGGTAGAATTCCACTTCATCTGAACCTTGTCGCCTTTGAAGAAACTCTTCTGCGAGACGGGAGCACCGAACTGCGGCACAATAAAGACCTTGACAGCGGCGGGCTGGCCCTTACGCTCCGGAATAAACACAGCAATGGACTGAGTCTTTCCAGGCGAGAGAGCAAAGTCCGACACCCCCTCCACGTGCAGTTTATTCCAGACGGTCGACAAGTTGTCGCTCTGGTAAAACTGGACCTGATTGGTCACGACGCGGGCACACAGCTTCTCGTCGGGGGTGTATTGCAGGTTCCAGCCTGTCTGCGACTTCTGGACATAACTACCCACAACGGTGTGCTCGTCTCCACTCTCGACAGCGCGCCACACCTTCAGGTTCTTCGTCGCATCTCCGTTCTCGTCCTTGCTGGGGCGTTGCCAAGTGATCAAGTAGGTGCCAAGCGGCGAGAAGCCCAGCTCGAATACGTTTTCGGCTGGGATGGTCGAGACGACATGACCCGTAGAGGCCTCGACAATGGTGACCCTAGAGAGAGAAGAGTTTGTTAGAGTGCAAGGCACGAAGCTGACGCCCTGAGATCTCAACATACCTTTCGGGGGATGCATATGCAAAATAACGACCGCAAGGCGAGTAAGTACTGCAGCGGAGATTGCCCTCAGGCCTGTAGGAAACATACGAGTCAGTTGAATAGTTTCGAATCCAAATTTAGTGCGAACCCTACCTCACAAAACCCGGTAGAGGCTCATAAGTAGGGGCGGCATCCATAATGCCAATCCCCTTGAGAGTTCGGTCTAATGTCAACGTCAGCAAGGACCCATCAAAGCAACCACTCCCACCAGTGGAATTCTGCCAACAGGAACACGAAAAGAGAAGCTGGGGGGTAGAGGAAGCAACGCACAAGCAAGCTGCGTCGGGGCCGCCATGGTGAAATTCGAATCCAGGAACGAAGTCGCCACGAAAGAAAATAATCTTCAAGTCTGTCCGCGAAGTAAACAGGTAAATCACTATCGATCCCTTTGTCAAGTCGCAAAAGACAAGATCAAGAAACAGTCCGGTCGGAAAGCACCAAGCCAAAGTCGCAACAAGCGGGGTGCGAGCGCGAGCAGGTGGGAAGGTCCTAAGGCGAATGGTATCAAAGATGAGATGAGACAGCGAATCGACGCGAATCAAAGGAATAGATCGATAGACGTGTATCGGATCAGAACCGGCGGAAGCGTGATGGGAAGCGGAATCGCTGTTGCGGCAGAGACGAACAGGGCTCAATTGGAGCGGAGAGGCAGCAGGGACGTGTAGTCTGCTTGTCGGAGAGCTGGGTCTTCAGTGCTAGACAAGTCAATGCCAGCAGAGGCGGAGCCGAAGAGGAGGGGGAGGAGGTGTTTAGGTGGGGAGGTTGAAGAGTCGAAGAGAGGAAAATTCGGGCGTTCAGCTCGGCGGCGGCATGCCGTCATCTGGGCCTGCGCCGACTCTCTAGTTTGGTTACTGCCTCTATTTGGTTTAATTACTCATCTACACATCTACAATAACTATCTACCTTGCTATAGTATTTTAACACTGATAATAGACAGACTTCTGCTCTCGGCTGAAGCAAGGTATTCGTCATTCTTAAACATGCAACGCCACACGCCAGGTCTGAAAGAATCATTAAAGGAACCAAGAAACCAAAGAAACCCAGGTACCTATTGCTAAACTGCGCTGAAATAACTAGTTGATACATATCGGTCGTAACCACCCTTTTCGGTGGCTTAATGCCTGTCAGATTCTCCGCATAGAAATAAAATCCGCGATTGTCCTCGAGACTCAGGCAAGGGTGGAGGAAAACCAAAGAAATGAAGCCCGTAAACCAAAACCAACCCACTATCAAAAAAGAACTCCTTCTGCCCATCATAATCTAACCATTCCTAAAGCCAAACCAGGCTTTATTCACGGCTCGGGACATCAAATCCACCGCTGCTCTGACTGGGAGTGACCAGCCGCGGGGTACGAGCAGTGGTATCAACCACGTCCGGGTCAAAGGTCATGCCATCAACCATGCGAGCATCGTCAGTTAGCGGTTCGGGGGTAGTCGAGCCCGTGGGTGAAGGCGGCATTTTAGAACTGTCGCCAGCATGTTGCTGCTGCTGCTGGAGGTATGAGGCGAGGGGGTTAGGCCGACTAACATTGGAGCTCATGGAAGTAGGACGAGTATTGAGGCCACCCGAGGAAATGCGACTGAGGCCGGAGGGCCGCGAAGTTGGGCCGCTGATGGTACTGTTGGCGCCCTCGCCGAATCCGACCAGGCTGGCGTTAGCTTCGTCGCTCATGTTGCCAACGCTCGAGACGCCGTCATCCGCATCGGGTCCTTCGCTCATTTTATCAGCATCGAATGCGTCACTGCCGCTGGCCCATGTCGTGCGGCCGACACTACCTGTCGCGCTGGCGCTGCCGACAGTGCTCCGCTCCTTCATGCCGCCGTAGCTATCAAAATAGCCCGGGCCGTGCGATACGGGCTGTGTGGCATTGGAGGGCGCCTGGCCCTGTCGCGCAGTACCGATCCGCTCGAGGCCGGCCAGGCGGGAAATGCGATCGGCACGCTCGGCTTCCAAGGTGGTGGTGGAGGAGGTTGAAGCGGAAGATGAGTGGTGCGCATGGCGGCCGTGAGGGAATGCCTGGCCCTGATGGCCATCTTTGATGGCTGTGGTGGACAGCGCGGACAAGGAGGTGGTGCCAGAGTTGGGTGTGCCTCTAAGCAAGCGCAAACCCAGTTCCCAGGGTCAGTTAACCGTCCTCAAGTTAAATTAAACAGGGGAGCGAAGGAAGAACTTACGGTCCCATGTCCGACGGAGTGACGGGGTCAGAGGGAGGAGGTGGGAGGTTGATCAGCGTCGGCGTAGTCATCGTGATGCGTAGGTCAATGTGTTAGTTTCAATATGACTGGGATGACCGATTCTTGAGTTAATTGAAGAAGAAAGCTTTGGAAGTGAAAGTTTTGGAGGGTCTGAAAGTTTCAGAAGTGAGGTTAAGTTATGATGGAAAATTGCGGGGAGTAACGATGGAGCCGCCAATCTTTCACATTTCGGTGATCGCTGGGCCCTCGACGTCATGTTTGGCTTGAGGACCCCACCTTTTTACAATCCATGAATACGTGAATATGCGAAAGAACAGGGGTTTGCTGAATACGTGAAAGAGTAGTTGTTTCATATATTTCATTCATACAAGTCATCTCGGCTATAGAACAGTGACAAGAACCCAAAAAGAAGGATGCAGCCTGCTGGATCTTCTTTCTCAATCACTGGCCTTGCGGCTCTCGTAGTGCCCTCGAAGGTCATCCACCTCTTTCTGTAATCGTGACAGATCCGCCAAGATATCATGTGCATTAGATGGTTGCGGCAAGAGGTCCTCTTTCGTCGCCTGCGATGAACTCCCGTCACTGCCACGGATGTTCGAGTCCCGTCCTCGACGAGGCGGAGGTGGGGGTGGTGCGGTGGACGAGGAGCCAGTCCCTAGACTACCATACGACGAGGCACGCCGTCCGGCCTGATTGGATCTTGAGTTTGGGGGAGAATATAGAGAGTCCGCCATCCCCGATCGGAGCTCTCGGGAGGACGGTGGCATACTGATGCGCTTGCGGTCCTGAGACACAGATGAAGCGACGGAACGAGTTGATGGACCCGGACTCGGGGGTTGGTAGCTATCGTTACTCTCTGAATCAAGCGAAGACATAGTTAATCGGCTGCCACTGGATTTGGACTGTGTGGACTTTGAACGCCGCATTTGGCTGTGGCGTCGGCTGAGAGGCGGCGTCGGTGGTCGCTTCGGCTGTGAATTGCTTCGACGGAGCGAGTCCGTTGACTCGGTCACCCTCGGGGTTTTTGAATGAATCGAGAAGTAATCCATCAGCGGTGGATTGGAGACCGAGCTGACATTGGGAGTGCCTGACGCTTGTGCAGAGGTCGAGCTCTCTCGGGAGGATGCATGGTATGAATGGCGGTGGCTAGGTCGAGATGTGGCGTGCGAAGGAGAAGGTGTATTGCTCGCAGTACTAATTCGCTTTCCATGATGGCTTCTAGGCGGCGGCGGAGGTTTCTTGTCTTTGGGACGGCCGGTGACTTCATCTTGCTCTGGCGGCCTTCTCATCGTAGAGTGAATGCCCTGTGTTGAGCTATATGCCTCTATGTCTGCTGCAGACCGCATATTGTGTTCGGATAGCGTGAATGGCGGTTCTGACGGAGCTATAGTTGACGATCCATCTGATGGAGCTGGGTGTGGAGCGGACCCAAGCGATGCTCGCGGGCGATTAGGAAAGCCCTTGGAGCTCTCCGCATCGTCCTCATCGTCGCCGTCATTGTCGCTCACCGCTGAATCGGGATTGAAAGGGTTGGCAGCCTGTTCATCCGAGGAAGTCGAGTCCTCGGCCTCGATCTCAAGCGATAAAGACGACTTTCCGGGGTAACCGTTGGGCACCATTGGGACGGAGGGCTTGGAGGGTACGGAGGCTACATTGCTCATAGCTGGAGGCGGTGCTATAGCTGTTACAGAACCGCCTGTTTCACAGGATTCTATTAGCTTGATGTGGGGAGATTGAGGGCTCGTTGCGTTGGCACGTCTTATCGGAAGTGGCGGGTTGCTGGCCTCGGGGAAACAGGAGACGGGGTAGGAGGGGCTCACCGTTCAAGTTCCTGCGAAACGGATTGTATCCAGACATCGCAGCGAGGATGAAGTAACTCCGGAGGGAAATGAGAGGAAGACGGTGATGTGAAGATTGAGGGGGAGGAAAGCGTCCCCGCCGAGCTTCTTATCCAGTTCTACGCGCCGCTTTCCGATTGATGCAGTCCGGGAACCCCGAAGACCTGCACTATTACGGTTATACAAACATATATGAAGAGATGAAAACCGATGAAAAGCAGTAAAAAGAATCAGCTCCATGACTAGCACAATGAAAAGTGCAAGGCTTATATGGTACAAATGCATATCCACCGCGATGAAAAGAAAGGTCCTCCCCAGAGAATAAACAAGAATAAACAAAAACCGCTCAGGATCCCAGATAAAAATATGTGAAAATAAAAGAAGGACGGCCCCCCCTATTCAGCCGATTATCACCGCTCGTTATACACGTGCCACGTCTCATCTTCCTCGAAAAATTTATGCGCCAGCCGCTTGCCGCTCTCTGTAGGCTGACTGAAGGCGATCTGATCCTTGGGGATCTCCATACCGTAGATGTAATTGCTCACCACGCAGTCCAGAAGATCCAGAGCGATTCCCTTCCGTCGCGACGCCCCGGAGGTCCAGATGCGCGAGACTCCGACGATGGCTGGGTGCAGCTCGTCCCGCACCGACACCGATGAGTTATTTCCGTTGGGTTCCTCCTGTGCGACCGGTCGTGATTCCCAGATGCGCTCCGTCAAACAGAGTCCGACACACCGGCTGTCCTTCATGTGAAGGAAGACCCGGTAGCGATCCACTTTGTCTTCGCCGTCTTCCCGCTTATCCTTCGGGGGCTCTGTCTGGCCCCAGAGCAGCTCATCCGGGATATCCGGAGAGGACAGCTCTTTGTTGACCACCTCGAGCACTCTCTTGGCTTGATTTTTGGCGCTGGGCGATGCCTTGCGATCCACAATGACCACGTAACCCTCATCGAACCGCGTAGCTTCGTAGACCCAGCGCGAGGCATTTGCGCGCATGAACGCCTTGCCCAGGTCCACACCGGTCGAGTTCATCTCGTGGAATTTCTTGTGCAGGGCGGCATCCTCGGAATTGGACGGAATGTATTCCATGCCGCAGTTCGCACAGGTCTTGCGCACCTCGTTCCCCAAATCAATCTGCATCTGGCGCATGGCGGGTGGTTTCTGGGCCTTGTTCTTGGGCGGATCGGCGGAGGAGCGCACGCTGTTGGAGTTGACCTCGGTCAGGGGTGACCCGGCAGACGCGTCCTTGTGCTTGCGCTTGAGAAAGGCAAAGGTGGGCTTGCGAGTATTTGCTGGCGGGGGTGTCAGTCGCGGTGGCGGCGACGAGGGCGGCGTGCTGAGATCGTCGATATCGTCCAGCGTGCCTTCGGACATGACGACCGAGTTGCGGCGCGAAGGACTGGATAGGATGGCGGCGGACGATTCGCGGATCGCATTTTGAAGATTTGTCTCTGCCTCGTCGGACTCGTCCAGGACGCGTCTTTTCTTCGCGGCTCGCTCATCGTCATAAACGCGCCATGTCGGTCTTCCGTATGTTTTCATCAGGCCTCTATGGGGAGAGTTAGAAGATGTTTCTGGGTTATTCGTAGAGTAAAAGCACACATACCGCTTAAAAGAATTGGTGACAGTCCACGGCATCTCCCTTATGCCCAGAGTAATCGAAGGTTGGGTTTGTTATTTCGGGGGGTTTTGCACTTTACATAGGTTCCACTGCACGCGTGGCGCTAACTTGTTTAGGTCATATTGTTCGGTGACGGAGGAAGCTCAACTCACTTTATCCCTTGCCGTCGGATGGAAATCGCGGTCTGGAGAGTGAGGGGTATGCGACAGAGTCAAGAGTCTCAGCCTGAGCTTTCCGATCGCGATTTGCAGGTCGTGATGGGGGAAGAATTCGGTATTAAGTAGCTCAGGTCCAGTAAGAATCGCCACCGTAGATGATTTACCGTCAAACTGACGACTGGGATTCCACTGGGATATATACAAGGAAGAGAAAGAAAAAGAAAGGTAAACTGCAGCCTTAAATTCTCATTCCTGAATGTGAATTTCTGCCTGGTATGTTGCTTGGGGCAGGGTTTCTTTGGCCCCTTTCTGCCCAGAAACCAGTCAACAGTCAACCTGCTTATTCTAAGGTTTGACTTGACAGCCTTCAGCCTTCATCTACACCTGGCTCCCCCATTTTCCATCTTGCATTTGCATCGTGCAAGGAAGTTGCTGATCGACCTCGCAGACCGCTCCCCCAATCATCCTTGAATCAGTCATTACCAGTTGCTTCCACCGGAGCTGATTGGATCAAGTCGATGAAACGAGATCGGGATTGAGCTCACTGATTGGCATGGATGGAGAAGTTTTCACCATTTACCAAGTTTACAAAAGTTACAAGTTACGAAATCTCGCCTCGTCTGGTCTGCCTGGGATTCCCATATTTCCAGCAGGGTATGCTTGTGCAGCATAGGGTTTGGGGAGGAACTGGACTCGCCACCCATGAGTGAGTCGTGCAAGCTACTGGACCAGGGTCGAATATCCATGACAGCCGGGATCGTTCATCGAGCCATGACAGGCACGAGACAACGGCACAACGGGCACTACTCTCGCACGAGGAACTAGCTTCAATTGGCTGTTCGGCTGTGTTGCTGATCCTACTCGTATCACCTCAGATTAACTCAGGACTCGATCTGCCTGGATCCTACGGATTCCGGCGGTTACCATTCTATTGCTTTCGATGTGCGGGCTCCACCTGAAGTGATTGGCAGAAGCTGGTCTGCGACTTCTGTTACACGAGCACATCACCCGCTCGACTCGGGGGCCTGTTGTTCCTCCTGCTCCTGCTTCTGCTGGGTTATTTTGTTCAAAGCTCTCGTGCGGGTGCAGTGGGTCTGTACCTGAGACTGAGGTTGTCGGGTTAGCGGATTGTCAAGTCGGACTTCCAATTTGGAAGGTAGACTGTAGACTGTAGTGTAAGGTGTGAACTAGCCCTCAGCTCTTCAAGAGATTGTTTAATGGCTTTCTAGAAACATACGTAACTCAATAGTAGGCAATGCGGACTATATAACTCCATCTGCACTACTCACTCTCCTGATGCAGTAGCGTACATGTCAAGTTCGCTGGAGCCCGAGTCCATGAGCGCCCCGGGATCCCCACCGAACGAGACGATGCATCAATTTCTCCGGGGCCTTGTTTAGTCTAGAGCGAGAGCCATTTAGTTATTTAAAGAGACCAATTCCTCATTCTCCCTAACCAGTGAAGTTTGAAGTTTGTTGTCCTAAAGTCACTCACTGGTCCCGCTTTTGTCCCGCGGAACAGTTTTGCGGAGCCAGAGTCAACTCAAAAATTTCTTCTGATTCTCCCCCATCTTTATTTCTCATATCTTCAACCATGTCGGACAACGCACAAGTGGCAGGCAAGAGAAAGCGTGCGAGTGAGTATAGTAATTCCGCCTTTTCTTTTATCCTTAACCCCTCGTTCCCCGGCCTGGAATCCCCCCGGTCAAACACGCCAAACGAATGGGATCAGCGAACCAGCGACAACCCGTTCAAGCAGACGCCCGGCTGCTGCTTTTCGGCGCTTGGGCAGTGACTTTGTCGAACCACCTGGCTCCGTCATTTTTCCTTTCTTCATTTCGCGTCATCGCATACTCAGATCCGCAGGATTTGCACATGGCTAACCATACTGTACTTCCAGGGACTCAATCGTGCCCCCCGCCCGAGCTGCCTCAACTCGTCGCAGAGCAGCATGTCGCTATTCCCCCACACGACAAGGACACCCAGCGTTTGATCGTCATCCTGTCCAATGCCAGTCTGGAAACCTACCGGGCCTCTGCCGGCCGTGGTGGCAAGGATGAGAAGTATTCTCTGCTGAACAGTGATGAGCACATCGGTATCATGCGCAAGATGAACCGTGATATCAGCGAGGCGCGACCGGATATTACCCACCAGGTAGGATTCGTGGTCGAATAATCATTGAGTTACGGTGTTTAACATTATCTTCTTTCCCCCCTCTAGTGTCTTCTCACTCTTCTGGACTCTCCCGTCAACAAGGCTGGCCGCCTTCAAATCTACATCCACACGGCCAAGGGTGTTCTGATTGAGGTCAACCCATCCGTCCGTATTCCCAGGACCTTCAAGCGGTTCGCCGGTCTCATGGTCCAGCTACTCCATCGTCTGTCAATTCGTTCCACCAACTCTCAGGAGAAGCTCCTCAAGGTCATCAAGAACCCGATCACCGACCACCTGCCCCCGAACTGTCGCAAGGTGACAATGAGTTTTGACGCCCCCGTGATCCGCGTCAAGGACTACGTCGAGTCGCTGGGCCCGAAGGAGAGCATTGCGATCTTCGTCGGTGCCATGGCCAAGGGCCACGATGACTTTGCCGACTCGTTCAAGGATGACACCATTAGTATCAGCAACTACAGTCTCAGTGCCAGTGTGGCCTGTAGCAAATTCTGCCATGCGGCCGAGGAGGTGTGGGACATTCTGTGAGCGCATCGGGCTAGAAATTGCGCAGCTGTAAGCGCGCCTCTTCTGCGCCTCCGCAGATTCGGCACATTCCCTGGAATTGCCATGAGCCCAAACGAATTTCCTTGCGACGAGTTGACATGACGGTGGGAGTTCAAGCTTGATCTTCACCTCGTTGACCAACGGGTCCGTCTCCGGTACATGAATTTCGACAATCTCTTTTTTCCTTCGGCTGCCGTCCCGAGACTTCCTTTTTATCTAGTCTTCTCGTTTGTGTTTTTTGAAGGTCCATTGACTGTCGGGACGAGAACGGGACGGCGTCGATGTCGCTCTAGGAGCACTAACGGGAGACACTTGAATGGGACCCCGACAAAGAGACACTCGGACTGGATGGCATTTGGTTCCTTTTCGCCGGTCCAGTCCTGAACCAGAGCTCTCAGCCCGCGAGTGTGGCGAGATCAGAAAAAGTGAACATATAGAGGAGTCTGGCTCCTGTGATTAGGCACATACTGTGAGAATACAATGACTTTGGTTGCTCATGATCGTGCTACCTATGGAGTATGGACTATCTCGTACCGTTGTAGATCTCCGTAGCGCCTTCAGCGCCTTTGAGGAGCCCCTCGACGTGGCATGCAACCTGCCTCACTTTGTGACTAAATATGCAGCTAATCGGAACTATCCATTCTAACCGGACGAATGAATACCTTAGCTTCGCCCAAGAGCTGCGCGCCCAGTTTTTCGACCAGCTCTCAAGCTATTTACACATAGGTATTACTAGATGAGTAGTTATATGACTCAAAAGGCGTCTGTACTTAGAGCATGTAGTGGCGGTCAGCACGCAGCCATTCGCAAATTAAGTGAGGGTTTCAACACAACCCAAGCTCCACCTTCACCACGACCCCACCATTTGTCCAGTACAAGATCCAACCTGACCATTCCATCCACTCTTCTCCATCCACGACAGCGCTCCACTCTGGCAAATCCCAAATCCCCGTGATGACCTGGCCCCTTGAGATCCGAGCACTCAGACCACTCACGTCCACCTACAAACTACATTCCCCCAATGAACTCGTACCAATCCTCACCGAATCTGGCCAGAAGCATCTCCCATTTGGGCCTGACTCCCACTATAGCAGGACTACTGCAGGTCTACAGCGGGACCTTTGAAAATGCCGCCTCACTCTAACTCCAGACCGAGTGTTTCACCTCCCGTAGATCCCTCGACCAGGCAGGGTGCCCTGTTCACGATGCCAAAAAGCGGACCGGTCCACACTGCATTGACAAGTGTTAGTCCACGCAAAGAGGAGGGGCCCAGTCGGGCCGTGACCTTGCCTTTCTCGGACGACTGCTGTGGCCAAGGTTCGGATAATCGGTCGCATCTTGGGCAGAGCGTCCTATTCTGATTGAATCAAGTCTCGCTTTCTCCTTTTTGGCTGCATCCGACTGGTTCCTGGCATTTCCTGGCTGTCTGTGACTGGTGGTTGGGTCGTAGTTCGGTACTTTATAGACTTGGATTTCCCTCACCTTATATATTCCCTTCTCAACTGCTAGGGTTGTCTTTCTTCATCCTACTCTGTTGAAGTCTTCCAACTGTACACTGTACACCATTTTACCTTGGCGAGTACGTGCTGGACATTGGCTCGTTGACTCCTTCGATATGCCTGTCTCGCATCTTACCCTGACTGTCTCCCACCTGCCTACCTCGACATCCTTCTTCCTGTCCTGTCTTCAACCTCTCGGTTACCAGTTCATCGGTCGAGTGGAAGAATACATTGGATTCGGACAGAAGCCAGGCGCACCAGCCGATTTCTGGATCACCGAGCAGAAGCCCGGGTACGTTAACTATTTGATAATGCTCGCTGAGAACAATGGCTTACTCTACAAAAGACTCGCAGTCAGCGCAGTCCATGTCGCATTCCCAGCCCCTTCAAAAGAAGCAGTCCAGTCATTCGTCTACGCTGCGGTAAAAGCCGGCGCAAAGCTACATGGCGAACCCCGAGAACGAGATTCAATATCGGGCTACTACAGCGCGGCCGTGATCGACCTCGACGGGAATAGCGTTGAAGCGGTATACCGCCCCGGTGCTTCAGTAGTCGCATCGGAAGCCGGAGGACCGACAATAGCTCTCCTAGAGAACGGGTCGGTTGTGTCGAAGAGCAGCAGGGCCAGCACCGTCAAGGCTGAGAGCGTTGCGCCTCCCAGATCCGAGGCCAGATCTGCTGTTTCCAGGGCTCCGACTGCTATTTCCAAAGCCCCGACTGCAGTCTCGAAAGCTGCGCCGAGTGTTGTCTCCCATAGATCTCAAGGTCCGCCGCCTTCTTATACAACGCAAACGGTTCCAACGCACACAATCCCAACGCAAACAATCCAAAACGTCGACGATGGCAGCAAAGCAGCCAAGACTATCGTCGGAACTCTGATCGGTGCAGCTGCCGGTGCGGCCATTGCGTATGCAATGGTAAAGGGGGACACAGAGACCAACTCTCCGCAATATACGCCCCCGCAATACACGCCCGAATCCCACCAGCTCATGGCTCCTCCGTCACAAGTTTCATCTCGAAGAGAGGAACAATACCAGCCCATGAGAGCCATTGAGGCTGCTCGTAGCATCTACACCAGCGCATCAGGCCCCAGATCCACAATCACTCGCAGCGTCGTCTCCAAGAACCCACGAGCCAGCACCATCTACGAAGGAACCGAGTTCTTCGACGAGGACGGTCGACGCGCCTCAGACGGTAGCATCTTCAGCATCCCCGAAGACATACCTCTACGAGCAATCGAGTACCCACCCTCAAGCCACAGTTCGCGACACCCATGCAACCCCAGCACCTTTATCAGCAGCTACGCAGCCGACAAGCCGCGGGCCGCAAGTGTGCACTCCTCATCAACGATCAAATCCTCGCATAGTATCCAACGACGACACAGCGATGACAGAGATAGCTATTCCTCGCGCAGCAAACACTCCTACCACGCCAGTTCCTCCAGCCACCATTCCACCACATCCAAATCTCATAAGGACGACAGCGGCAGCACGGCCTCATCTACACGCACAGCGCGTAACATCCCACTACCTGCCGGTTCCTCTGCGTCATACTACAGCGCGAGCCAAAACGGAAATGAATCATACATCTCAGCTCGGGGTGTACCAATCCCGGAGAGCGTGGTTGATTGTGATATTGATTCTCACGTCACGCCAGACGACTCGATCAGTCAGGTTGGGAGTCGATCGGGAAGATCCAGTCATTCCCATCACTCGAGGCATTCGAAGGCTGAGTCGAAGGCGTCGAAGCATTCTTCTAGATCGAAGATGGATGATCCTGTTAAGTCGGCTGATAGTGTGAGTCAGATGTCGCGGGCGTCACAGCACACTGTTAAGGCTGGTGGGAGTAAGGCTCCCTCGAACGCGGGCAGTCGACGGGGGAGTCAGGTTGCGGTTTAATTTCCTTTTATTCTTTTGTATTTTGTGTTTTGACTCGAAATGCTTCGTTTCGTTCACTTTGCATACATACGACATTTTCATAATATTTTGCATGGATGGTTCGCATTGCGTTGCATAGACACAGTTCAGATTTCACTTGCATAACTTCTCACCCACTCATCCATTGACCACCACACCTCCATTAGGATGCAAAGATTGTCCCGAGATGAAGCTACTATCCTGACTAGCCAGGAAGACAAAACACGTAGCAACCTCACTCGGCTGACCCGGCCGACCCATCGGAGTACCACTGAACTGGTCCAACGCCTCGGAAGTCATAGTCGCCGGAATCAGCGGAGTCCAAACTACCAATCTATTAGCCATTGCACCTGCACGAATCTTCAACATGACTTACTCGGACCCGGACACACGCAGTTAACTCGAATTCCCTTCCCAACCTGCTGATTCGACAACCCCCTCGTGAAAGCAACCAAAGCCCCCTTTGTCGAAGTGTAATCCAGTAGATCCGGCCGACCAATGTAGGCATTAACCGAAGCACAATTGATAATGGTCGAACCACTCTTCAGATAGGGAATCGTGTACTTGGACAAATAAAACACCGAGTTAATGTTCGTGTCGAAGGTAGATTCCCATTGATCCCTGATAACGTCAGTGCAGTCCCGGTGCAGACCAGTTTAGAACACACTCACTCCTCAAGATCATTGATACCATCAATCATATTCTGAGTTCCAGCGTTATTAACCAGGATATCAATACCGCCCAATTTCTCCAAGGCGGCATCAACCGTCTTGCGACAGTTTTCTTTTCCCCGAAGATCTGTAGCCCAGATATGACATGTCTGGCCCAGTTCTTGGACCCGTCGCTGGGTTTCTTTCGCGTCGGTCTCTTCTTCGGGTAGGTAGGTGATGAGGCTTGATGCGCCTTCCATGGCGAATAAGATCGCGACGGCACGGCCGATTCCAGAGTCACCGCCGGTGATGAGGGCTTTTTTGTCGGTGAGCTTGCCCGCGGCTTTGTAGGTCTGGTATCCACTGCCTTCGGCGGGTAGTTTGGCGGATACTGGCTTTGGGTTCTCTAGCTCTGATTGTAGACCGGGCTTTTTCTGATGCTGGACTGGGACTTGGTGGCCTGGTATGGTGAGAAGCTGGTCTTGGTGAGCAGTGAGTGGTGAGATGCTGACCTTGTTGGAACTGGGATTTGGGCCCGCGGGCTCCTCTTTCGGTTGTTTCTTGCATAGTGGGGAGTAGGTGTTGAGTGTTTGGATCGGTGTTCTTGGTATGGGGTAAGTTGATTCTCAATTGTTCTGACAATTGAGAAAAGTGGTGATGCTAGGAGTAACAGTGCATAAATAGTTTCAGGGCTGCAGTGCTTGCTTTGATTCGTCAGAATGACGTTTCTCCAGACAGTTGAAAACAGGAATGATCCACTTCACCTTGAATTAACAATTTCAAGAGAGTCATTCAAGTTGTCAATTCGCCACTTGGCTCAAAACAGGGAAGATCAGTATGATCCAATGGTTCCGACGCGGGGACTACCGAGATTCCTTGGTGGTTGATCTATAGCTTACCCGTTATCATGGTATTTCTTATTCTTATTCTTATTTCTGCTCTATGCTCTATCTGCACCCTACGAATCGGGCATATTTGAACCCTGTCAAACATCGGTTCCTCGATTCCTCGAGGATAATGTTGCCAAATGAGACAAGGCAGACCTTGAGTATAGATTTAACTCGTACTGTCGGTAACGTATATCTCAAAAGTATCCCAGCATAGAAGATTGACAGCTTATCTGCTGAAGCTCGGGAGAAACCGAAGGCATGAGTGAAATGACAAAGTATCAAGTGGCCGGATTGTGCTCCGGAATGACCAGCGGAGATCGAGATTTTATCCCCAATGGGAATATCTCCATGACTTCAGCGGAAATCTGCGCGCTCGTTTCGTCTTCTGGACCCAAATCTGATCCTTACTCAAGAGTAATCTGGATCCGCACTCGCGATGACCAGACACACCAGCGCCTGATCATTTTAGCCGTGGTGGATCCCCCTACCCGAACTAGGCGGCCTATGTGAAGGAACAGCAAGTGTAATGATGATGAAGATTCCCCAACGTCCCAAGTATGGGATCGCCTGAGCCCTGATCACTGCCAATCTTCACTCGACGAGCCGGTAGTATAGAAGGCTTGTACGCGCATTGAAGACGGGTACTTTTAACTCGGGCGCCGAGGCACCAAATACACCCACCCGCTAACTAACTAAGTAGTTACGCCATCATGATGGCAAAGGGCGTACCCGCAACACGATGGCTTAGGAAATGAACGGTATGTCTGTTAGGGCCATTGACTGGGTTTCCTCATTTGGCGTATCAGGTTATTCGGAAGTTTCTGGATACGTACTTGCTCGAGCTGCGCGAGTGGATCCGTTGGTATGGTGATTGATGCCTTTGATAACTATTTCGTGATTGATCGGTACCTGGTAAGAGGGCCTGATGGTTGCTACTGGAGGCAATGGCCATGTATTCAGTATCTGCCTAATGGTGATTGGGTGGTTGATATCATGGAAGCGATGAGATGGATCATGCTGTATAAGCGTGGCGAGGACTTTTGGAAGGAGAAGCCGGTTGATCATCTCGTGCTGATCGAGTGGTAAGAGGTCTTTGGGAACATTCCTATACGAAGAGAGAAATATACAAAGAGCCAAACTTGACGTGAGGGCGGCTCGTCTATACAATGAAGCTAGAGAACTTCTCACTATGTACCTAGGTAGTCTTGGAGGGCTTCAATATCGAACCCAGAGCAAGATCAGACTGATCTACAGGTATACTACAATCTACAATATCAAATCATGAGACGGGCCTGCCTGGATTGTGCTATTTGCGACAAAGAAAGAAAAATCGTTAAAGCCCCCTGCCAGCCACCCAGGCACACAGTTCCCAGTCCAGTCCCCGTCACCTCCACCTTCTCTTCTGCGATCCAAATCCACTAGCACCGTGAACACCGCAAGGTTCCTGTCAAGACGAAAAGAGGCTTTTATCATCAATGGATGTTGTCTTCTTTTTCTCTCCTTTTTGATTAGAGGACAGGAAGAAACCAGGAGACCAGGTCATCTCCAGAAGCCTCTCACCCAAGACAAAAGCCAAGGTCAAGGTCAAGAACAGATGCCATGAATGCAGAAAAGGCCGTAATGATCGTTGATATGACATGTCCCGGACTAACCCAGAGACAACGCACGGTAGTTTAGGAAACGGTAGCAACAGTCGCAACGCGCACATGAAATAAGAAGAAAGGAAGACAACCAGGTTGCAAGTTTCTACGACCACGGTACGCCAGGCTTCGCAAGATCTGAATCTAAGGAAGAACAGAAAAGAAGATGCAGAGGAGCGACGGGAGAGAACCGAGATGCTGCGTCACGGACGGATGAAAGGAGGGATGGGCAGATTTATTGATAAATTTGCCAATCAAATAGCGTACTTGCGAGTCCATTCGCGAGCCGTCGCCTCGTACCGCGGGCGGTCCGTCTTGTAGACATGCGCGATCTCGGGCACCAGCGGGTCGTCCGGGTTAGGGTCTGTGAGCATCGAGCAGATCGAAAGCAACACTAGAAATGGTTTAGCTATATGGTCTGCGACATAAGGTTCGATGGGAGGGGTACGCACCCTTCGAAATGGTCAGAGCAGGGCTCCACTGGTCCCTCAGGATGTCGAGACAGATGCTGCCGTTGGAGTTGATGTTGGGGTGGTAGATGCGGGTGGTGAAGTTGACCTTCGGGGGCTTGAATGGGTAGTCGGTAGGAAAGTTGATGTTGAGGAAGAAGACGCCTCCCGAGTATGGCGAGTCACCCTGAGAAGGATTAGTATCGTGATTACATTCCCATTGAGCGTGGCATTGACTTACAGGACCCATGATGGTTGCTTGCCAGTGGAACTGTTGTACCGAAAAGGAAAGTTGTCAGTCATCCATGATCCATGTCATCCCACCGATCTGCACTGGGGACGTCTTCAGCCCCGCCACACGATAAGGCTACCGCCAAGAGGAGAGCCACGACGAGGGGGGCAAAAGAGCGAACCGAGCAGGAGGGCATTCAGGGAGCTTCATGTTGCATACCAGATCTTCTCCGATGGGGCCTGCGGAGCAGGAGGAGGGGGGATCCCTGTGGAACAAGGAGAGTCAGTTTCCAGATTTTTGAAGGCTCGATGACCACAATCTTACCGGCCGAGATCACTGAGTTCCTTGTTAATTCGCTTCAGAGCCATGATGACGAGAGTGACAGGACGATGAAACTTTGAGGGAGGTCAGCGAGGGACGATATTTAGGGCCGGTGTGGGCAACACATACAGTTACGTCTTTGTGGAAAAGAGGGAAGAGAAAAGAAGAAGAAGAAAGGAGGGGGGAAAGTGGGCGGCGGGTGGCGGTGATGCTAAGCCACAGACTGCACTTGGCTGAATATGGTGAGTTCTTTGGGTATTACCAATACACGCCACGGATGACACACTTGAAAGTACGTAGGTAGTTACAATGAGGACCCAGTAGGGCTGCCCGTTGTATAAATTGGCTAGATGGCACGAGGCTGCTGACTACCATATGACTATGTATTATCATAGTTATCACTTCAAAGATATTATTCACTAGGTAAGCGTGTAGTTTCAACTCGGGTGTCAATTTCAACCCCTCGATGATGTCACGTGCGGGTGAGGCGTTCGCCCTGTCCCAATCGGGAAAGAGACCGGCGCTCCGATTTCTTCCTTCTTTTGTATAGTTCATATATTTTGGTGTATGATGTGTATGATGGACAATTTAGATACAGTTCATACTCTAAACAAAGGCCTGCTTGCCAGTGATAGCCCGGCCCAGAATCAATGCTGTGTAAGGGAATATCAGCCCAAGTCCAAGTCCCGTCAGGTTGGGCACGCAACCACTTACCGTGGATATCACTTTGACCCTCGTACGTCTGCACAACGAACAAATTGGCCACATGGCGTCCAATGTGGTACTCATCGCTGGCAGCATTCCCACCAAAGATCTCTTGGAGGCTGTGGGGAATAATTAGCATCATTCGGGCAGAAAGCAAAGAGAATGTACATACATCCGCGAGTTGACCAGTGCACGATCGCAGTTCTGACGCTTTACCATGGAGATCATCTCCGGGGTGGCCTTGCCTGCGTCCTTGAGACGAGCCACCTGTATCGCCGCCAGCGTGCCGTAAGCGGCGTCCGTCGCTGCGTCAGCCAGCTTCTTCTGAATAAGCTGGTACTTGGCCAGCGGGTTGCCCTTGAACTGCTTGCGCTCGAGCGAGTATTCACGTGCACGGGCAAGGCAGTCCTCCAGCGCACCCATGCTACCAAAAGCAATACCCAGCCGGGCGCTGTTCAGGCAGGTGAATGGGCCCTTGAGACCCTCGACCTCCGGGAACATGTTCTCCGCAGGAACGGGGCAATCATCCATGTGGATCATACCCGTGATAGACGCACGCAGACCATTCTTATTCTTGATCGTGGGGGTCTCGAATGAGCCGGGCGTGCAGCGCTCACGCTCAACAATGAAGCCGCGGATCTTGCCCGTAGACTCGAGCTTCGCCCACACCAGAGCCAGATCACAGATTGGCGAGTTGGTGATCCAGGTCTTGCTGCCGGTCAACAGGTACATGCCCTTTTGAGTCGGGTGCTCGCGGGCCACCGTCTCCATAGACCCGGGGTCAGAACCGTGATTCGGCTCGGTCAAGCCAAAGCAGCCGGACAGTTTGCCCTTGGCCAATCCTGGCAGCCACCTCTGCTTTTGCTCTTCTGTGCCAAACTCGTAGATACCCGTCATCGCCAGTGAGCTCTGCACCGACATGCCCGACCGGTAGCCGGAGTCGACGCGCTCCACTTCCTTGGTGATCAGGCCCGAAGCCACGGTGCTAGCGCCGGCGCATTCGTATCCCTGGATTGAGGCGCCGAGCAAGCCCAGTTCGCCCATTTCTTCAAGAATCCGACGGTCATAGTTCTCGTTGCGGTAGGCCTCTGTAAATAAAGGTTCGTTAGCTTGTGTCTAAAGAACCGCAGAACAGAGAGGATTTCTTACCCAAAACCCGGGGCATCAATCGCTCTTGGCAGTATTGCCGTGCTGTGTCCTGAATCGCCAGTTCCTCCGACGTGTACAACTCCTCTGCGGCGAGGGGATCCTCCCAATTGAATACGGCCGAGGAAGCGTACCTCCGGCCGGCGACGGGAAGACCGGCACGGACAGTGCGTGCAGTAGCACGCAGTAGAGAGCGATTCATCATGTTGTGTAGGAGTAAATGCGGAGTGGAGAGTGCGAACTTCGAGGTTATCAAGATGTTGCGGGGAGCTCAATCACATATGCACCAGTAACGGCTAACCTCGGCAATTCCGGGGCAACAGCAAATCACCGAGCGCAGCAAGCGGCGACAAGAGACGAGAATATTGGGGCTAGAAATTGAACCTCTGCGGAAGGACTCGATGCAAGACCCCGAGTTATTCAACATCAGTCAAGTCAAGGCGTCCGGCTCGGACTTTCTCGGTCGTACCTGGTCATTTCTCGGTAGCTCGGCATCTCACGATCACTTGCGCAGTGCCCGTGGAGTAACTATGTATGTACACCCGCTTGTAATGGAACATGTAATGCGCCGTAACCTAATATTCCTTTCAATGCCCATATCCATCTGCTATGGTAGTTGACTAGCAGCGGTCGTCATTATTGATATACAAAGAAGGGTAGTACAAGGTCCGGTTACGCCGGCATCTGGCTTTGCAGGAAATCAAACACGCCGGTGGGGAAATAGTCCTCGTCGAATCCCCACAGATCCGCCATCATCGGGTCCATAGAACCCTCTGAAAGGCCTGGCTCTGTTTTTCCCGGCTCGAACCCATTGCTGCGCTCAGCGGACAATGGTGCCACTCCTAATAACGGCGGTGGATGATTCAAGATAGTGTCTCGCTCGCCTAAAACCTGGGCTCCGGGGATGATAACTGGCTTGAACAAGGAGGATGTCTCTTGTGGAGTCGATGCTAGAGACTGCGGGTTGCCGGTTCGCTTCTCCCACTCCTCGAGTCCAGTGAGCATCTTCCGGAGACCTCGTGCGATGTGATGGCTCAGATGACGCTCGCTTGCGCGTCGGCTACATTCAACCATCATCTCAACAATCCGACCGACCAAGACCCGCACATAGCCGATATCGACGAGCAAGCCCGCTGACGCGATCGAGTTGTGCTGACCGTGACCATTCAGTCCGTTGGAGCACGATTTCGCTGCAATCTTCAACAGGAAGACGGCTGCAAAGGTGATCATGCTGTGAAGGTACAACGGTACACCAACCAGCGCTCGTTGTATGTCACGTTCGTCAAGACAGACCTGCAGAGTGGCAATCGCCGAGTTGATGGCAATATTGGCTCGCTTTCTGCGTTCGGGTGACATAACTCTTGACGAGATAGAAGAGTGATAAGTACGCAGGGCGACCGAATTCAACTGGAGCCGAGAGAAATGGTAGTGCATATAGACGGCTTTGTAGGGATATGCGCCGACGTGACGACTCCCAGCTGTGAATGCGAGTCAGTAGGCGAAGAATCAACGGAATGTGCCAAAGCTTACCGAGTCGTGGCAGCCATGCTGATTTCCAATCTCCCAACTCCAAGTCGTACTGGTCAATCTTCGGGAATTCGCTCTCTGGTACTTCAAGATCGACGTCGGGGCCAAATGCAAAATAAATACGGGTGAGAATTATGAACAGGTCAACTTGACTGTGTAGTCGTAGGTCTCCCTGTGATACGCTTTGCACTTGTGTGAAGGTGTTGTGGTTTGTGATTGCGACATCTTCGTGGATGATCGGTGGTCGACCATATGCGATGGAGAAGTGATGCTCAAGGGTCTGCGGGTCTGTTAGCATTTGAGGGTTAGAGTGCTCGAAGAAGTGAAAACATACATATAATAGGTACCACAGCCTGGCCTGCTCCTTGTGTTCCGGAGACCCTGCCACAGCTTTGCGGTAGAATTGATGCAAGTTGCGTTCAGTAGCAATGCGAACTGCATATCCAGAAAGCTTCCAGCTCACATCTGCAAGCCAGAAGGCGCCAATACATAAGGCTCGGACATCGTCCATGGTATGGTGGTGCCCGAGCATTGATTCAGACGCGAGTTTTGCAAACTCAGTATAGCATGTGTCGAATGTACGTTCCTTGGTGGGCATATGCAGCGCCGTTACGGCCATGATAGCAGCACACAACATGGATGATGACCGCCGGGCAGATGTTAGATCCTTATGTGCCAGCAACGCGCCGTCCCACAGGTAACGGTTGAGTACTTGATCAAAGTGATAGAACAATTCCTCCGCTTCCTGTAGGGGCACCACTCCGCGGGATATAAAATCAGTCACCAATGCCTGATCCGGTGACTGCTGTCCCGGAGAGCTCTCGCGATTCTCACTGAGCTGCGTTACTTCATATAAGCTCCCCATGGGGGCAGTGACCAGAGAAGTAGCACTCGTTTCATCATGATCTATAGAGTATTGCGGTTGTTGCTGAGAAAAGGCATAGCTTGACGAGCTTGACCCAGTTTCTTTGCCCGCAGTATTGTCTGCTGAATCGGTCTTGTGGTGTCCCGCAGCAGGGGCATCATCCACCGACACAGTTGACTCTTTTCGACCTTGTTTCCTCGAAGATGTCTCCGTTGTTCCACCGCCGGCGTGATAGTACGATAGTTCCGGCAGTTGAGCCTTCCTAAGCAAGTCCGTCATTGCCAGCTCGATCACGGTCTTCCACCTGCGTTACCGATCCCATCAGCTTCTAGAAACACAACACCTTGAAGTAAATAGGGGACTTACTCCGCTTCATCCTCCAGTAGCGTCTGTAGACTCTTGTTCACAACACAGTCCAGCCCCATGCGTCGGCATCGTGAGCATATTGACTCACCTCTGTTCATGTCACATCGGACCTTGTGTCGCTTACATTCGGTACATGCGCGTATCTTCCGCGAGATCTTCGGGACATGATTGGGGGCCCGCGAATGGTCCTCAGGAGTAAAACTGCCTTGCGGAGAAGCGGACGAGGCATCGCCATTGGCTTCAAAGTGGATGCGATTCCGCTTCATATTGTGAGGTTGGGTATAACTCCCGCATGGCAGATTCCGGGGAATAACAGAAAGGCGGGGTTGTGGCACCTTTGGTTCTCGACCGAATGGCTCGTCGCCTGAGGCATATACGGTCTGGACCGGTGCCGGTCACGTGAACTGCTAATTAATTGCACGTGATGATAATGACTGCGCTATTCCAATTTAGGTTTAAGTGATGTAGAGCGCGTTCATCGTCGCGGCGCGTCTTTCATGGTGGACGGGGCTTGCGAACAATCAACTTCCAACCTCACCCACCTTGACCAAAGTCATAAACCTCCGCCAAAATGGGTATCAAGCGTGAGTACTGCTAACCATTTTGACTATGGATATCTACTGACAGGAGCTAGACCTGTACCAGGTGATCTCCGAGAATGCCCCCGATGCGATCAAGACGGGCGAAATCAAAAATCACTTCGGCCGCAAGGTTGCAATCGTATGTTAACCCCCCTTTTCCATTATCTTCCGCGTCTTTGAATTGACTGCTAACCAGTAACTTTGGAGCTGTGTAGGATGCGTATGTCCACCGAAGATTGGGGGACAAATCCCAGAGCCACACGTACTAACCGGCTACAGATCGATGAGCATCTACAGTTTCTTAATTGCCGTGCGCTCTGAAGGTCAGCAGCTGATGAGCGATTCCGGCGAGACAACATCACACTTGATGGGCATGTTCTACCGCACTCTGCGAATGGTCGACAACGGCATCAAGCCTCTGTACGTGTTTGACGGTGCTCCGCCGAAGCTAAAGTCCGGCGAGCTGGCGAAGCGTGGAGCGCGCAAGGCGGAGGCTCATGAGGCTCACGAGGAGGCCAAGGAAACGGGTACTGCCGAGGACATTGAGAAATTCTCCCGGCGTACCGTGCGGGTCACGCGCGAGCACAACGCCGAGTGCAAGAAGCTTCTGAAGCTGATGGGCATCCCGTACATTGATGCCCCAACTGAGGCTGAGGCTCAGTGTGCGGTTCTAGCGCGCGCGGGTAAGGTCTACGCGGCTGCCTCTGAGGATATGGATACCCTGTGCTTCGAGGCGCCAATTCTCCTGCGCCACTTGACGTTCAGTGAGCAGCGGAAGGAGCCAATTCAGGAGATCCACTTGAGCAAGGCCCTCGAGGGCCTCAACATGGATCGCAATCAGGTACGAGACCCTTTGCACGCTGCATCAGAGTCTACTGGCTTACCATAGCGACGTTATAGTTCATCGATCTCTGCATTCTCCTGGGATGCGACTACCTCGAACCGATCCCAAAAGTGGGACCCAGCACCGCCCTGAACCTGATCTGCGAACACGGGAACCTGGAGAATGTCCTGGAACATATGAAAAATGACCCAAAGAAGAAGTTCGTGGTCCCTGAGAGCTGGCCATACCAAGATGCGCGCGACCTATTCCTCACCCCTGACGTGCGCGACGCAAATGATGAAGAATGCGATTTCAAGTGGGAGGCCCCAGACGTGGACGGACTGATTGCATTCCTAGTTACCGACAAGGGCTTCAATGAAGATCGTGTTCGCAACGGAGCCGCACGCCTTACAAAGAACCTCAAGAGCGCGCAGCAGTCGCGACTAGAAGGTTTCTTCAAGCCAATGGCACGCACGGACGAAGAGAAGGCCAGTCTCAAGCGGAAGCATGAGTCCAAACTGCAGGATCAGAAGAAACGCAAGAAGGATGAGGTCAAGGCAAAGAAGGAGGCCAAGGCCAAGCCGCGTGCTGCAGGCTAAGTCTGTAGTCCGGATACGGTATCACTCATTCCCTTGTGATTTTTTTTTTCCCACGCAGCTGACGCAGCTGCCGACTTTCCACGAATCTGGCGTTGGCGTTGCATGGCCTTTCCTTGTTTTCGGACTCCTTTGCATATCCTGAACTCGGGGCTGTCATATTTGTAGAGCCACCCGGCCTAAGCATGAAGTTTAACATATCATATCACCAAAAATGAACTTTTAGCAGAATGAGTGATGAGTGAAGAGTGTCTGCTTTCATTTGTTCAGTTATATTTATTTAAGGAGGGAATTCGAGCCAAAGATCAGCAGACAAGAGACCGGTTCATGAGCGAGTGTTTCCGCTGATCCTCGGCGCTGTAGAGTTCTTTACGCATCAAATAGCTTCATTTTGCTTTATCCTTACTGACCTGTATATCCCGGCCTACTTTGAGGCAATATACAGCAAAGTTGGTTGTGAGGTGATGGAGCCAGTTTTGAGGGACTCACTATAGACCATCCCGGTTAAGCGAGATGAGCCCTGTCACTGAACAGACGACGATTGATCTCCAGACAGAGCACGGTAGACTTTCGAGATGCAAAGAGAGTTTAATGTAGTTCGTGATTTGGCAATGCTCAATTAGTCCAGAGGTATCGAATAATGCGAGGGGGCGTGGAATCAGCGCGTTGCGTGACGGATCCTTGACTCGATGAAGCAACGGAACGATGCTCTACGGCGGTTGCAACTTTGCAGCGGATATATTAGTCTAGTTGGGTGTAATTGTAAGATAATAGAATCTGTAGTGTTCGATCTCATAACTACTGTAATTTAAAATCTTTCGTGCAAGTTCTCACTTACTTAGGCAGGGGTGGATGACTTGGTCGGGCCGAGTCACGATCAACCACCTAGGCCGACACACGTAGTGAACGTGCGGAGAAGTCAACAAACTCAGCGATCAGCGGAAAGATTATTACGCTAGCTACTGGTCTCACTGGCTATGACTGCTGATTATGGTTCTTGATCAAAAACAATAACACGACCCCGGGGTGTCTCAGTAGCGAGAGAGATATATCCATCTTGAGGAGGGGTACACCTCCAGGACTATGTATCTCCATTTCCAACCCAGTTGCAGGCATTAGGCCGATCAAACTGAGTTTTCATAGCTATATGCTTCAAAGGCGAAATTCAATAACAATAATATCGAATAAATTCCTATCACAATACACCGACTACAGAGTGCTTATCCAGGGATCGTGTCTAGGTACGGACGACGATCACGGGTAGCGCAAACGGAAATGCATCGAGTTAGGGTTCAGGTGAACCGCCCCTTCCAACTTCCAGCAACGAACACAGAAAAGGTAGACGACATCATCGAGTCACGAAGAGACCCGTATGGACCACCATGAACCACACTGAACCACACTGAACCAAACAGCGACAGCCAATCCAGGCGCAGCGGGGGAACCTTAGCCAGTGTATGACAACACATGTCGCGCCTCGTGACTCTGCAGGTCCTAGGCATCACGCAAGGAGAAAGCTTCGAGATCGGATCTGCTGCACGAAGTATATTCTGCCTACCTTGATGCTACCGCGTACATCTACTCGGGGTGCATTTCATCCCCGTTCATAGCATCCTTGGGCGCGTAGATCTTTTCTTATTTTCAGGGCATGGCGCACCGAGAGCAGGGCGAAGATCTGGATTCCATACCTCGTGCATGGGGGAGGCTGGCAGAAAGAAAGAAGTAATGTGTTGGACGATCTCTCCAGTCTCATTGGAATGTACCTGGTGCCATAACGAGGAATAGGACCTGGTGAGTGGTCTGGGGGAAGAGCATCGGACAATATGCGCGATTTGCACCATCATTGGAGAGATGCGCGTAGGATCCGACAGTTTCAGAGACGGCGCCGGAAGAATACCTATATCCCAGTAAACTCCATTCTACGATAAAAGACGAAGAGCCGGAATGGATCTATCTGCCATCTGGGGGGAATGCGCGCGGCCAACCATTCTTTAGCATTAGCATTAGGTTGGTGTTTGAAACGCGCGACTTGGGGGAGAAGGAGCGGTATAAACAATCGCGTAAAGGAGATGAATTAGAGAAGTAATAACAATAAAACCAGGAACAAAAGTAGATAAGGTAAGAAAAAAGAGAGAGAAAAGATAAAGGAGGGATTTACTAGGACGGGGGTGATCTTGTGTCAACACCCAGCGCCTATAAATCACGGATGCCCCGCCGGCCCTTCCCATTCCCTTCCGCTTGCTGCTTCTTACCATTTTCTATTCTCCTCCCAACTCTTCATCTCTCTCATCTAGGGCTTCGCCTGCTTCATCTCGACCTTGAACAACACTTTTAAATCTCATCTTATCATCATGCCTCCCAAGAAAGCAACCAGCGCGTCCAAGAAGGCGGCACCCGCTGCTCACGCCTCTTACCGCGGTATGTCTCGTACTGATCCTGAACCACCATCGCATCGCGTATAGATGAAAAGGATATCTCCCGAGTCGCGAACGTCTGCTGATTCGATACATATAGATATGATCAAGGACGCCATTGTCAACGTGAGTAAATCACCGCCGACGCCCGGCTTGTTGTGATTCGGCTCGCGCCCGACCGTGTCACGTCCCGCCGTTGAGCATGGCCAACCATCACATCGACTGGGGTGGTTTTTCTTTATTTCTGTTCATTGCTGACTTACCTTTCTGGCTGTAGTTGAAAGAGCGCAATGGTTCCAGGTATGTATTTGTGACGTTCCCTCGCCGTCGCCCCTTCGGGTTGGGCGACCATCGGCGCGTTGTCCTTGTCGCAACCAGATACTAACGTACCTTTTTCTTTTCAGCCGCCAGGCTATCAAGAAGTATGTTACCGCGAACAACAAGGTCACGTTCGCCTCTCAGAGCGCTTTCGACGCTCAGTTCAACAAGGCCATCAAGACCGGTGTTGAGAAGGGCGAGTTCACCCAACCCAAGGGTAAGTTTGCTGTTTCCCATTTTGCGCGCATCAATATTTTGCGTCTCGGTTCATTCCTGATCCATTGTAATGCCACGGAATTTGCGCTCAGGACCATCTCGCCATAATTCTTGTTTTGTGATGGCTCGCTGACGCGTCATAGGCCCCTCTGGACCCGTGAAGCTGGCCAAGAAGGACGCGGATGCTAAGCCCGCTCCTAAGCCCGCGGCTAAGTCTACCACTAAGGCTGCCACCAAGACCGCTGCTGCTAAGGTATGTTGTCGCGATTCGGGTTCGCTGCTCTTTGCTCACCAACCTCACAGAAGGCTGCTCCGAAGACTGCCACCGCTTCTCCCAAGAAGACCGGAACCAAGGCTGCCCCCAAGACTGGTGCTAAGAAGGCTGCACCCAAGAAGGCTACTGCCAAACCCAAGGCCAACTCTGGCAAGGCCCGCAAGACCTCGACTGCGGTATGTTTCGCCCCGATCCTTCAATCGAAGTGTGACTTACTCATTTCCCAGGCTCCTGCTGTTGTTGAGAAGCCCACGAGAATGAGCACGACCAAGTCTGGCCGTGTCACGAAGACCACTGCTCCTCCGACGCCCAAGGCGGCCAGTAAGCAGAGGACCACCAAGAAATAGAGGATGAACCACCTCTTTTCGGCTCCATGTCGCTCTCCCATTTCACGTGCGCTCTTCATGGGAAAGGCATTGGCGGCCCTCATTTTTGTTGTTTTTTCTTTTCCGCTGTAATTTCTTTCCTTCGACGCCGTGTGACCTGGCGGTATTGATGGCTCTCTTTTATTGCTTTTAGGGATATCTTCGTTATGATGGCTTTGCTTTACTCCCGAGGTCGAATATGGTTGGCGTCTTGCGGTGGGTTCTTTTCATGGGGAAATTGCTTTTTTGACTTCTGGCTCTGCGTTGGGATTATTATGTGCTGCAAAGAAGACGACTTCTCACTGGAATTGGAATTTCGCTCGAATTGACTTATCCGTAGTCAATGCGTAAGTCAGATGAACCCGATGAACCCTGGGTTGCGGATCCCCCCTTTGTAGGCACCCAAGTTTACGGACTGTGACGGTGCCCTAGTAAGTGCGAGAGCCACAGCGATCGACGAACTGCTCTTGGCGGACATTTTGCCATGTCGCTTACAGCGGCAAGCCCTTTCACCTTGTTTTCGACTGTATACGTTTTGTGGCTTCTAATTTCTCCCGATATCTGTTCTATATGGATGATTATAAGAAGATGGTGGTCTTCAATGTTTATTGTCGGATCTGCAGGGTCACATCGTAGCGGCAGTGGAGCCAATGTGTGTTATTAGGGGATATAGGAGACACTGTATTGGCCTTATCGTGGAGCCTCGGGATGGCAGATGATTTCATCGCTGTACGGGGGTGGAGCCCGTTATTTTTGGAACGGAGACGGCCTTCTCTGGGTATAGGGGGAAGGAAAATGTCGAGTTCTAGAAGTAGGAAGTTTTATGAAGGGATCTAGATTGATATTTAGTGCCGATGGGATTCAGTTCGGTATTCCCCTGCCGCGCCATTGTTCGGGTCAGGGACCAACCTTGCCATTGGATATGTAGCCACGAGCCGTGTAGCCGTCCTCTATGTATGTGTGTACAGGCTTTTCTTTATGTAAACTCGGTGAAGGCAGAGCCCACTACCCCGTGCGACATCATAGCAATCTCCTTGCAGATGTACAGTATCCAGAATAGGCAGACTTGGCCAAGTTAACCGAGTTGGGGGGTCCTTGAATTCTTGTACAATTCTGCATAATCGAGGTTATATCAAGTAATTAACTAATTATATAGTTCTAATGATTAGTGTCTCGACAAGAGAAATCATTACAGACAAGGTAGACTCTCGTACTGTACGGAGTAGAGGAGCTGAAGAGTGGAGTCACGGACATTACAGTAATTACGACACGCAAGTCACTTCAGGTCTTTCACTTTCCCCGACAAACCTCTCCCATCCCCTCTTTAATCTACTTTGCATAACCTGCTCTTTCTGTCCGTCCGCTTGAAGCCTTATTAGCCATGACCATGTCTATCTGAGAATCGAAACCCTGCACCCGTCCTGCCACGTCCTAGCTGGCTGCTCCGCCAAGCGAAAAACAGAGAATACATAGCGGAAGAAGAGAGACCTCAAGTTTCTCAGACCCGCCCAGCATATCCTTCTTCGCCCTGCTCGCTGAAACACGGTCCGGTTCTTGAATTCTTTGCTGGCTAAAAGTGCCATTGCCGTAACCTCGGCTCGCCGGTCGCCCACGCAGACCTCACGTCACCCCCGTTTCCCTGGGAATCGACAGAACCATGCCGTCCTTCTCCAGCGACAGCTACCCCACGGCAACGGCAACGGCAACATCAACGGCAACGGCAACGGCCACACATCCACGCTCGTTCGAATCCCCTCATCGCAAGTCTCACGACAAGACCTCGGTCGGAAACACCTTCCTGTGGACAAACTGGCCCAACGGCAAAGGCAACGGTAACAGCGACGCGAACCACGACGCCCACCAGAATGACCGGCTGCTCACCAACCTGAAAAACGGAAGCGCATACTCTCTGAATGGCCCCCGCTCAAGCGTTAGTTCTTACACGCGCGATTTGCCGCGTTCCAAGGACGGCAGCATGCACTCGCTAGGCAATGGGTCTGCTAGAGAACCCCGTGATGGTGTTCGGCCAACCGCCATGCTAGATCGGAAGTCATCGGACGCTGGACCTGGAGCAGGCTCCGCAACAGCGTCCCTTTTCAACAACCAGGCTAATGGTACAACCGCCTTGAGCCAGCGGTCTGTCCAGGGGAAGACGATGACCAACGGGGATGCTCACCATCCCTCTGCAGACGAACCATCCGCCTCCGATCGGGCTGCTAGTCCCTCTACTTCGTTATTACAGATCCCACAACAGGACGACTTGGGCCGTCACTCTCCAGACCCGGATCGATTGTCTCCAAGACCCAACCAGCATCGCTACTCATCTCCTGCCGCCCCCACGTCCGACGCCACCTCAATAGCCGATTCCCAACCGTCTAGTGTTCGACAACGGCACTCGCTACAGGTCCCGAGAGCGTCCAGTATTCGACGGAATAGCCGAGATCAGAATGACGATATTGCATACAGCAGCGGTCGACTCTCACCAACCACCGGTGTCGCTCGGCGAACTTCATTTGGTCCCATTCGACGTGGAACAAAGGCGGATGGGCCACTAGACGAAGCACCGCCCGATGAGGATGCGGCACAGTGGGCAGAGGCGATCAAACAGAAGCGCGCGTCGCGACGAAGGCGTGAGGATGACGACGATGAGCGGGTTATCGTGGGCACCAAGGTCGACCAGAACCACGTCAATTATGTTACCGCATACAACATGTTGACTGGAATTCGATTTACGGTGTCGCGCATCAACGCGAAGATGGACCGGGAGCTCACCCCGGCTGACTTTGAGGCCAGGCATAAGTTCTCGTTCGACATGTAAGGCTATCTCGAAACGCCCCAATTGCGTTGTTTGTGTTGTTCTGATTTGGCTGACTTTCACCAGAACTGGCAACGAATTAATACCTTCCGCAAAATACGATTTCAAATTCAAGGACTATGCGCCTTGGGTCTTTCGACACCTTCGTGCCAAGTTCCGACTCGATCCTGCTGATTACCTGATGTCCCTCACCAGCAAGTATATTCTGTCCGAACTGGGCTCGCCCGGCAAGAGTGGTAGCTTCTTCTATTTTTCTCGCGACTACAAGTACATCATCAAGACCATCCACCACTCCGAGCACAAACTTCTCCGAAAGATCCTGCCCGAATATTATCGACACGTCGAAAAGAACCCGAATACCTTGATCTCACAGTTCTATGGACTACACCGTGTGAAAATGGCATACGGCCGGAAGATTCACTTCGTGGTGATGAACAACCTGTTCCCACCTCACCGGGATATCCACCAGACATTCGACCTGAAGGGTTCCACTATCGGACGAGATTTGCAGGAGTCAGACCTCCAGAGGAACCCGCGGGCGACCATGAAGGATCTGAACTGGGTCCGGAGGGACCGTCACCTGCTGTGTGGTCCGGCCAAACGAGATTTCTTCATCGAACAGCTGAAACGAGATGTCGAATTGCTCAAGAGGCTCAAGATAATGGATTATTCTCTCTTGGTTGGGATACACGATTCGGAGCGCGGCAATGAAGAGAAATTGCGTGACAAGACTCTGCAAGTCTTCCAACCTGGGGGTGATCGTGAGAATGATGCCAACCCAAACATGCTCATGCGCACCCCGTCCAAACTGGAAAATGAGCGCAAGGCCCGGGAGCTCCGTATGTTGATCAAACGCGAGCGACCTGTGCCTTTGGACAAAGCAGCTGCCAAGATGCCGGAAGAGATTCTCGACGAACGGAACTATCACGTCTTCTACGCTGACGATGGTGGTTTCCGAGCTACTCACGAGAATGGGCAACCTTGCGAAGAGATCTACTATCTGGGCATCATCGATTGTCTGACTCACGTAAGTGGAAGCCCGACAGAGATATGATAGAATTCAAGGCTTATGTTTTATGCAGTACGGAATGGTCAAAAAGATTGAGCACTTCTTTAAGGGCCTTTCAAGCGACCGAACGCAGATCTCGCCCATCCCACCAGAGGGATACGGTGATCGATTTATCAATTTCGTCAAAGGCATCACCATGTCCAAGGAAGAAGCCGAGAAATTACGGGAATCGAAGGCCTCCGCACAGCAGCCATCGGGTGAGAAGAGACGATCGTCTTCCGTCGAAAGGACCATGCAGGCAGCCGAGAAAGAGGCATCGAAGGATGTATCAGTTACACATCCTCGAACCATCACAACTGTGTGGGACCCTGCAGATGCCAGCGGCCCTGGCCCGACTTCAACGCTTCCCATCGTGGATGAGGCGGGTGAGGGCAGCAGCGTCGGAGACCACAGTTCACACAGCCGTCAGCGTCCCACCGACAAGGACCTTCCTCCTGTTCCCAGCGATGATCGTTCTCAACCTTCGAGAACAGATACAAGCAAGGGCAAGGAGGAGGACCGTGGCCGTAACTGAGTCCGTGGAGGCAATCAAAGCTTTGCGGCCAGTTGTGTCTGTTGTCTCGCCGTGACCGTCTCATGACCATTATCTCTGATTTTCGTTCTTGTTCCATGAGATATCCCTCTTGTTGCTTGATAGATCGCTTCTTTCCCGTTTACACTTGCATGGACCTGCATGAGGATCTCGTTTCTCATTCGCTCCCTCGTCTTGCCTTCGACATTTCAGATCCCGCTGATGTTCACGAGTGACGCGTATATTCTCTGTTATTGAGCGTCTCGTCTCGTCTCATCTCGTCTCCATCTCCTCAATCGCCCTCTCAATCTCCATCTGTTACCCACCGGAGTTTGCCCTTGTTAGTTTACGAGGGGAAATACAAATCCACCCCTCCCTCAACCTACTTTCTTTATTAGAGCACCACTGCTCACCGTCTGTCTCCAAGACAAGAGCTATACGTCGACAAACCGACCCGAATAAAACCAACCCACATTCCCTATATCCATCTCATCTCAATCACCACCCAACGCATTTCCTTGCCTCACGTCCTCGCATCAGCCTCGCCATTCATTCGATTCAATCCTGATCCATCAATACATCTCAGACGACATCAGAGGCTCCGCCTCCAATTTCCTTAGCCTCGAGCTTCTTGTCTATTGGCTCCCATTTCTCCTGTTCCTTGTGCCACTCTCCATACCCTGTACCAATCACTATACCAATTGTTCCTATCTTGATCGCGTCCTCAATATTACCTAAATTCTGATTAGCAGATCCTGAGCGTGGAACCTTGTTTGTGCTTTTCTCTTCTGCCTCGAACTTGAGTCTCGATATAGATCATCGGCTGTACGCGATGATAGAATGTGACTTTGTCCAAATCAGCGGTTAATCCCATGTATGTTTCCGCCATTAGATGGGTGCAGGATGAATTAGGTTAGGGATGCAATTGCCTTGCCCTTGCATTTGGATACCAGTCACCCCAATGCTTCAATCTAGAAGCGCTCATTCAAGTAATCTACGCAAAGCAAAGAAAAAATAAATTAAAAAAAAAGCCTTCACACGACTCGTAGATTTTATCTCCATCCTAAGCATAAAACGCCAGTTCCCCTCAGAGCAAACGTTAAAAAACTATGTAATTAGGAAACCCCTTAGCCACAACACCATCGAAAAGCTCAAACCGCATTGAGAACCCGAATATTAAGGGAAAACGGTACAAGCATAAGTTGCAGAAGTCGTCACAAGTCCCCTCCTACTCAGAACGACCCTGCGTGACCTTAGCAGCCTGAATGGCAGACATCTTCTGCAACCAGCCCTGAGTAGGCTGAGGCTTCTTAACGGTGCGGAGATCATCGGTAGAGTAACCAGAGATGCGCATGTTGTAGTTGCGCTCGAGAACGAGCTGGATATCGCGGATCTCGAGTGAAGACGAGGGACGCAGCTTGGCCAGGCGGCAGGCCTGGGTAATTACGTCGTCGACGAAGTCGTCGGCCATTTGGAGGATGAACTATCAGGTCAGGGTTAGTTGGGAGTCTAAAGCTTTTCTCTCTTTTGGATGGTGGGACGTACCTCTTCTGCGTCGGGGGTCAGCATCTCACCCTCGCCGCCACCGGTGACCTGGCGCACGAGGATATCGAGCATTTTCTTGCTAAGGACGCGCTGGCCTTCGCCTTCGAGGACATAGCCGGGGTGTTTTTGGACGGCGGGCTGGCCCATCATGCCGACTGTGGGGTGACTAGGGCCACCTGAGAGGGAGGGGCGTGCAGCGGGCATTTGGACGGCTTCGGGAGGAGAGACGTTGAGAGTTTTGGGGATGGCCATATTGATGTTGCGGGTTGAAGCGTCGGTGGATCGATTGGAAAGGTAGCCTTGAGGCTGAGATTGCTGGTTATTTGCAGCTTGGTTGACAGCTTGCGGCGGCGGCTGATTCTGGTTCGTGTTGTAGTTCTGTGCTGCCTGCTGCATCGCAGCCTGCTGTGACAGGGGACGCGGTGGGCCTTGAGACTGGTTGTTCACCTGGGGTGTTGGCGTGGGCGTGGATCCCTCGGCGTTGGGAGTCTGAGTGAACGTCACTTGCGCGCTCGGAGTGCCCTGCTGCGATGGCGGTTGAGGTCGCTGCCCTGGCTGTTGAGAGTTGGCAGGAGCAGGCGTGGCGCTTGCCGATGGTGTAGGTGCTTGCCCTGGATGGGAAGTCGTAGGTGACATCGCAGTTTGTCCTGCCTGATTGCGCGCCGCATTTACGGCCGAATTTATAGTGTGCGCTGCTGGAGTTGGCGCCTGGCCGGGCATTGCATTTGTCGCATTTGCTGTTGGCGCCTGAGTTGCTGCTGGCGCTGTCGGGGCAGTTTGCGCCGCAGCTGCAGTTGTTCCCTGTACGCCCTGATTCATCTGGGGGTTCTGTTGCGACTGCATCTTGAAGCTCTCCTGCTGCTCCTTGAACTTCGTCAAAAAGTCACTGCCTTCTCGGAATAGCTTCTCCGCAGCCAGCTGCCGGTTCTTGAACTCCTGAACCTCCTCGTTGGGCACAGCGCCCTGGGCCTGGCGCTGCGAGAATTGCGACCGCAGATCCGCAATCCGTGCCCGTCCGACTTCCTGCTTCTGCAGAGCAATACCATATCGCAACCGGGCCTCGGGAATCCATGTCTGCACTTGCTCCTGGGTCACGTTCGGCGGCAAGTAGAAATTGAGCGAGGCAACCTTGGCTTGGATCTGCGGTAGTAGCTGGCTAAGGTTCTGCGGGTTATTGGACTGGGATCTCTGCACCGGCGGACCCTGGGCGACGCCGACGGCCTGGGATTGCTGCTGCTGGAGGGCCTGTTGGCGGCTCTGCTGGAACACCCGCATCCCCTTCATCAAGTTCTGGGACAGCTGGGATAGCTTCATGTGTGCGGTCTGATAATCGTGACTCTGAGGATCGCGGGTGTTGAGCGACTCCCAGAGAGAGCGCACGACATGAGTATGCTGCGCTTTCTGCTGGTCACTCAGGTGCGGCAGCTTTTGGACCTGATCAGTCCGAATCAGATTGGAGTGCTGCTGCGACTGCATCATCGGCTGGCCAGCCTGGCCCTGGGACCCGTCCATCTTGCTCGCTCTGGACGTTCGGCGCTCACAGAATCCGCGTGAGGAACGATGGGATTGGGTGCGCGACGGCGCTCGAATCGGTCCGAGGGGGGAAGGTGATACTTTAAGCGTCCAGCGTTGACTCTCGGATCGATAATTAGTCCTATTCCCGGACACGTGCGGGACTTTGAAGGAGAGGCGTCCTGAAGGATGAGATGCAACTTTGGAGAGGAGGTCCGCGTCAGTCTTGGCGCCCGCCTTTCCGGAGCCGCAACACACGATGTCCACGCAGATGGGATTCACTCATCACTGTTAGTGTAGTATGGTTTCATTTAATGCTTTGTGGAAAGGCGTACATGTAAATGGTATTCCTCCTTTCTGAAAGGCCTTTGTAAGGGTTCAGAAAGATTGGTATTAGAGACAATCTATGCGGGCTATGTATACAGTCAAGGTAGTCGATACTATAAACACCTCGGACTAAAGCAGACTTCTAGAAAATGTCCAGAAAAGGCCTGTACCCGAGTAGTATAACTCCGGAAAAGCTTTCATTAGAAAAATGTAAGAGACATGAAAGCGTATAGTAAAAGAAAATGATCTCATAATTGGGTATGTGTAGCGCTCATAGAACTCATCAAAAATCGTCAAGTGTCAAATATCTTCAATATGTGGGCTCAACCCATCAAACCGCCCAGATCCCGCTCCATGCCAGTGACTCGCTCCTCCAAGGCGCGTTTCCTTAGCTCCAAGTCCCGGATTTCGGCCAATTCACGCTCGATATCTTCATCCGTCACTTCCAATGCATCTGACTGTGCCTCGAGTGCAGGAGAAAATTCATCCTCATCATCATCATCATCATCATCGTACGAGTGTCGCATGGAGTCCAGTTCCGCAGTATTTGTAGCAACGCGATCTTCCAGTTGAGCAATGGATTCGGTGATCATTTCATGGCGGTAACGCAGACCGGCAATCTCTTCCTGTGCGCCGGGAACGGGGCTGATCCAGAGTTAGCTACCACAATGACACGCATATCCCAACAGCACAACTTACTAGACATTGCATAGAATCTCCGCTCCGCGGAGTAGAACCTCGACATTCACTTCTCCACGCCCTCGTGAAGATGTGCCGGCAGACCGTCTGATCTCTTCCATCATGTCCGAGCCCAGAACTTGGGCCACAGCAGATTGATTGCGGTTCTTCCGGGTAGAGTAGATTCGACTAGCCATGGACTGGGACTCGGACTCTGCGGGGAAGGTAGTTCCGCGTCTGGTGGCACGCCGTTGTGACCCATGAGCCTTGACTGATGGATCGACTTGGAAGAGAGCTCGTTCATGAGCTTCAGTATCTCTGATTAAGGCTGTAATATCGTGTGAGCCCAGCAACGCGTTTGTAAAGATGCGGGGCGGAGGGAATCTGTAGGTGCGCATATTAGCTCTGTGGGGAATGCAATAAGAGCAGAATACAAACGGGAGGTCGGCAATGGCATTTGAAGAGAGTGCAATTTGCTCCAGGTGCGCATCGAGAAGTGGCATAGTTGCGGGTGCAGTGTTGATGAAGCTAACAATCCGCGGCTTTTGTTTGGGTGAGGGAAGCTGCCAATGATGCCTCAGGCCACAAGAGAAGACAACGTAGCAATAACAGACACAAAAGCTGAAGGTGCAAGCCCGGGTTCCTTTTTTTCTTTCCCAGTCGCCTTTTCTTCTCCCCAGATCAATTTCAGGTTGATTACTTCGGCTCAGAAGTCTCGGAGATTCGCCGGTTCGCAGTTACCAGTAAGCTCTCCCTCTGACTAAGCGCTCCTCAGGCGTCTTGTGCCCGTCCTCGTCTCTTGACATCACATCACCCATCCACTTCATCTATCCGTCGCCCTGCCCGTTTCCTCCATCGTTTTCTTGGAAATTGGCCACTCGGCACTTTTGAATTTGCCTTTTGCTTCTTGTCTCTATTTCGGGCTTCTCATCGCCCTTCCCCTAACTTCCTTGAAGCTTGGTAGCTGCTCAGTTGAGCTCAACAGCTTGGAAAAGATGCCGGCCGAGAGGCGCTCTTTGCGATCAAACAACAAGTCAGATACCTCTTCATCTGCTAACGGTGAAAAGGCTCGCTCGAACTCTCAGAGCTCGCCTTCTAAAGACAAGGCCGCGCCCACGACTCGCGCCACCGCCAACAAGGCCAAGTCGGCCCCGGCAAAGAAAGGCGCCAAGGGCGCATCGAACGCTAGTATGGGGGAGGATAACCAGCACGTCAACGGATCGAAGGATGCGGAGAAGGGTCTGAATGGTTCTGAGGATGTTGAGATGGGAGAGGATACGGCAGGTGCGCCTACATCCTCATTCAACGCCAGCAAGGGACGACATGGTGACGAGAAGATGACTGTTGTAGTGCCCCCAACCAAGGGTTCCAGATCATCCGGCAAGGCTGGCCAGGATAAGGATGAGGACGTGACGATGGAAGGTGACGAGGATGGCGACGCTGAGGAGACAGAGCCGGAGATCGACCCGGCCGTCAAGGCTGTTCAAGGTTGGTTGCTGTCTGTCTGAAACCCCTTTCCGCATGTCTTTTGGCTAATTGAAAACCCTTTACTCTCTCTGATGGTAGACATCAAGACCAACTTCACCCTTCTCGACAGAGCCGTCGCTCACTTCGATCCCCGATTTACCCTACGTGTCCTGCGGTCGATATCATCGATGCGGAAATACATCACCCCCGAGGTCCTCGCCGAAGTAATCACTGAAACATACTCGCCATCCAACTCGACGGCCTCTTTCCTCTTGGAGGCTCTCGGCCAAGCTGGTGCTTTTGAGAATGCCACCTCGAACATGGAGGTTGATTCGGAGAAGAAGGCGGCCCAAAAGGAGGTTCTGCCCGAGGTGGATGTATACCTTTCTATCTTGGTTCAGATTTACCTCTTCGACCACCGCCAGATCCAGCACGGTGCGGAGTTTTCGACGAACCTGATCGAGCGCCTTCGGGCTCTCAACCGCCGTACACTGGACTCTCTTGCCGCTCGCGTTTACTTTTACTACTCTCTGTTCTTCGAGCAGATTGCCCCGCTCCCGCCTTCGCCCGCGGCGACAGTTACTACTATCCGTCAGCCGCTGCTAGCTGCCCTGCGAACTGCTGTTCTCCGGAAAGATGTTGACACACAGGCTACTGTCATGACCCTGCTGCTCCGCAACTATCTATCCACCTCACACATTACGCAGGCGGATCTGTTGATCTCGCACAACAAATTCCCTGCCGCTGCCTCCAACAACCAGATTGCTCGGTATCTCTACTACCTGGGCCGCATCCGCGCCATCCAGCTGCAGTACACCGAAGCTCACAGCCATCTGATTGGTGCCACCCGCAAGTCCCCGACCAGCCACAGCGCTCGTGGATTCTACCAATCTTCACACAAGCTGCTTGTGGTGGTTGAGCTGCTGATGGGTGATATCCCGGACCGTGCGGTCTTCCGCCAGCCGGCCTTGGAAAAGGCCATGCACCCGTACTTCCTGCTTGCGCAGGCCGTCGGTGTCGGTGATTTGGATGGTTTCTTGAACGTTGTCAACATTCACAGCGCAGCATTCCGCAAGGACGGCACCTACACACTCATTCTTCGTTTGCGGCAAAATGTGATCAAGACCGGAATCCGCATGATGTCCTTGTCCTACTCGCGCATCTCCCTGCGTGACATCTGTCTCCGCCTGGGCCTGGATAGCGAGGAGTCGGCTGAGTACATTGTGGCCAAGGCCATCCGTGATGGCGTCATCGAGGCCACACTGGATCATGAGCATGGGTTCATGAAGAGCAAAGACGTGGGTGATATCTACGCCACCAGGGAACCCGGCGAGGCATTCCACGAGCGCATCCGCGCCTGCTTGGCTCTCCACGATGAAAGTGTCAAGGTATGCTACTTGTCCCGAGCAGATTTGACTCGTCCAAGTCTTGCGCTAACTGATATTCTTACTAGGCCATGCGATTCCCAATGAACCAGCACCGTCTGGAGCTGAAGAGCGCCCAGGAGGCACGCGAGCGGGAGCGCGAGTTGGCCAAGGAGATCCAAGAAGGAGACATGGACGATGAGGATGCCGGAGGTGATTTCGATGCTATCTAAGAAGACGGTATCCCGTCACTGATACAGCATTTTCTCTCCGCGCTGGCCCAATGCGTAGGCCTCTACTTGTAGCGGCCTTCTTCAACTTATGTGTTAATTGTGTGCGACGGGAATGTCGCTATTTCTTTGCCGAATGTACCAAGAGGGGGAATGTGCGCACCAAGACGGTCGGCGCGATTTTTCATGTCTCTTATACTGGAATTATTTCATTTTGCATTTGTCTTGTGTCGAGTAGTACAGTATACTGTGCCTGGGGTTGTTGTGCGGAGTTTGAGTGTAATCCTGTATGGCATATTTCGGTTCTTTCGGAACATGATATTTTATCTTAGACCCATAAGAGTACCGATATCTATTCGAAACGACTTGCAAAGTAGAATTGCACGAGTTCACGACGGTGTCAAACTGAGGTATCGCGTGGTCCGTGCCATCCCGAAAGCTCGAATTCTTCCGCCCGCAAGTTTTCCGGACCTCAACCTCTCCCCGTATCACCTTATCACCTTTGCCAATTGAATTTCCATGATCTCGCCTTCATTCTCGCATCCCAAATAATACAGCCCCTGAGCATGCGAGCTCGCACCCTCTCGGTCACCGGGCTGGCCATCACACGATCCTCCCCAGGCTCCGTGTGCACCCAATGCCTTCGTGACGACTTGCTTCTCTCTCATCTCTCCATTCAATCTCGCAAATACCACCCTACTCGCCGGAGAGATGTGTCCCCATTTGGAGCTGCCGTGTCGGCCGCTCAGACCATCTTCAAGGGCATGCCGAAGGCACCTCCGGGCATCTCGGTCGATCCGCTGCGCATCGTTGGAAAGGAGCTGAAGTTTTTGAGCAAGAACATTCGGCAATTGCTGGGATCGGGTCATCCAGCGCTAGACAAGGTCGCCAAATACTATACTCGCAGTGAGGGCAAGCATATGCGACCGTTGTTGGTCCTGCTCATGTCCCAGGCGACGGCTTTGGATCCCCGCAAGCAGCATAATCCCACCAGCCCATCACCCGTCGATAACCCTCTCAGCTCGCCCTCAATACTCGATGATTCCAACCCAGACGTCAACCCTCTGGTGTCCCGATCCGCAGAGTCCAATTACGACTTCTTAGGCGACGACAACATCCTACCATCGCAGCGCCGCCTGGCCGAGATCACCGAACTCATCCACACCGCATCTCTTCTGCACGACGATGTCATTGACAATGCGGTCACCCGACGCGCTAGTAGCTCGGCTAATACGGCGTTCGGAAACAAGATGGCGGTGTTGGCCGGTGACTTCCTGCTGGGACGGGCCTCCGTGGCCCTGGCTCGTCTGCGCGACCCCGAGGTGACCGAGCTAATGGCGACAGTGATCGCCAACCTGGTGGAGGGCGAGTTCATGCAGCTGAAGAACACTGCCCAGGACGAGAAGAAGCCCAAGTATACCGACGAGACCCTGAACTACTACCTGCAGAAGACCTACCTGAAGACCGCCAGTCTGATCAGCAAGTCCTGTCGCTCCGCGGCCGTGCTGGGCCGGAGTGCTCCCGAGGTAATCGAGGCCTCGTATGCCTATGGTCGTAATCTGGGACTGGCATTCCAGCTGGTGGACGACATGTTGGATTATACCGTCACCGAGGCCGAGCTGGGCAAGCCCGCCGGAGCCGATCTGGAGCTGGGTCTAGCCACCGCTCCTTTGTTGTTTGCGTGGAAGAGCAACCCCGAGCTTGGACCCTTGGTTGGCCGCAAGTTCTGTGAAGAAGGCGACGTGCAAAGAGTGAGTCTCGCCCCTTCAACCAGTATTCAAACCTGATACTGACCAACTTGACAGGCCCGTGAGATCGTCTACCGCAGCGACGGTGTCGAGCAGACCCGCATGCTAGCGCAGGATTACGCCGACAAGGCGGTTGCATCTATTAGCGACTTCCCAGACAGCGATGCCAAGACCGGTCTGATTGAGATGTGTGAGAAGACGATGAAACGGAGAAAGTAGGAGGAGTACCTGTACTATTTGTAATCATATATTCGTCTGCTTTATTGCTACCGCCCCCCTTCACTGTTTGGATGCTCTCCTCTTGGGAAATACATGTGTAAACTAGATATCTAGATGCGTGGTTTTAGACTTGGATAAGAAATGACCTGATAAGTATCACCTCTCGTCATATCTTGTTTATGTGCATCGTCAAAAGACTTGAAGCGTGGATGAGTTGCTCGACGCAGCGAATACGTTGTATTCGTCTACTTGATATCAGGATAATTCATGATCAGTACAGGAAATGAAGTCCATTTCGACGAGTCTGCTCACTCCATCTATTCCAAATCTCCAACAGTGTAGAGGGGAAGGGGAAGGGCGCTCTCAGTTCCTTGGTTGAAGTCACGGGCCAACAGCTGTGAAGCCATCTAGCCTCATACAGAAATCCACTTTGGTTCATCATTTGAGCGCCCACGGTGTAAACAGTCAAAGCCCTCCGTGCCCACGGTATATATAGTGTACACAGTCACGTTGGGAAGTTCGGTTTACTTTGGAAGGAGAAGAAGAGAAGAGAAGAGAAGAGAAGAGAAGAGAAGGAAGAGAAGGAAGAGAAGGGGAAGTGAGAGATATTTATAGTAGGCCTGGTGGTGCAGGCCTCAGGCTGATGATAAGAAGATGCCATTTTTGAACCGGTATAATGCGATGCCCAGATAAATACAACAGGCTCCAGTCTTCATGGGACGCCCTCTAGCGTATGTCAGGGTCATGCTGGTCTTTTGCAGTAGGTAAGAGCCAGACAGGTCATGACGACAGTACACGATAATGTATAGTTAGTCCGGTATAAGAAGAGCCTCTAGTTAGCGTTTTGGGGATTCGGGGCTACTCTCTGGTACCTAGGTACTCAAGATGAGGTGCTCCATGGAGGACAGCAGTCCACGATATACGATGAGCCGGGACAAGAGTATGTTAAATTTGATGTTTCTAAACAAGAGGTGACGCGAGAGAGCTGAATCATTTAAGATGGTGGGTTTCGGTATACTTGTCCATATAGAGATTATTTTAAGACGGATATCCCTAACAAAGGACATGTATTTGTTGTAGAACAAGCTATGCATTGCTTTTAAAGTTTCAAGTTCATTGGGGGAACACTATGAATAGATCCCGAAAAAACCCAAGAGAAAGAAAATATCTTTCAAATAAAGATGATTTTGTGCCTGTGGTTCGAGCTAGTCGTTCAGAATCCCAACTAGGACGCAAGAACAACGCCGACTCATAGGTAACTAACGAATAAACAATGCGATCTGGTTCTGCTTTTGGGCAGCTCCATATTAACTATGTATAGAATGGCCTATTGAAGGGTGAAACACGTGGATTAAAGGAAAAGCATCAATATCAACCCAACACAAAATAAAATTGTGGCTCAGCATTGCGTTGTTCCTGGCGCCACAACGTTGATAGGCTTCCGCATTTCTACATTTCCATGGACTGACCTCATTGATCCCCGACTACTCCGTACTCCATAACCCGCTCCCCACCGCCAATCGATTTCCGTCATCGATAATAATAGCTCTTTCCCCCGACTTCCCCTTCTCACACACTCATCTTCACAACGGCTCTATGACAATGTCCGACACAGCTCTTCCAGAGCCTATGGCTCTTCCCCACCTGTCCGATGCGCCCCCGTCCAGCTCTGGTCACGAGTCAGCCCACTCGAGGCCCGTTGACCAGGCCATTCCCGACGAGCTGAAGGTTCGCCTGGACACAATCACACACTCTGAGGTGAGTCGTCATGAGCGAGTTCAGCTTGGGATTTCCGCAGTATCAAGTCCGCGCAAAGTCCGTGCTGACGAGGACCGTGTCGCACGCAGATCGGAATCACCACCCTCCTTACTCGGTTGAAGCAGAGCGTGGCCTCCGCCAAGGTAAGTCCGCGCCTCGACTATGGATGGAATCACATATGCGCTAACACTCTGCGACAGGACTTTTCGACCTTCCTGAAGAAGAGAGGAGCTCTGGAGGAGGAGCATGCTCAGGGGTTGCGGAAGCTATCCAAGGCCGTCAATGACGCCGCGAACCGCAACGAGAACCGCCAGGGAACATACAGCTCCAGCTATAAGGATATTCACCGACTCCAAGAGCGCATGGCTGATCATGGTCTGCAGTTCGCCGTCTCCCTTCACCAGATGTCGGACGATCTGCAAGAGCTCGCAACCAGTATCGAACGCGGTCGCAAGCAGTGGAAACAGACTGGATTGGCAGCGGAGAAGAAGGTCGCCGATGCGGAGGCTCAGGCAGAGAAGGCCAAGGCTAAATATGACTCGTTTGCTGAGCAATACGACCGCGTCCGCACGGGTGACAAGACGGGCGGCAAGTTTGGTCTGAAGGGTCACAAATCGGCGGCTCAGCATGAGGAAGATCTTCTGCGCAAGGTTCAGAACGCGGATAGCGACTATCAGTCCAAAGTTCAGGCAGCGCAGACTGCTCGTCAGGAATTGGTGTCGACTCACCGGCCTCAGGCTGTACACAATCTACAGCTGTTGATCTCGGAGTGCGATTCAGGGTTGACCTTACAGCAACAGAAGTTTGGTAAGCAATTGATCTCAGGTTGGAGATGAATGGTGTTTGGCTGACAGTTTGGTAGCTACTTTCAGCGAGAAGTTGCTGCTGGGCCAGGGTCTCTGCATTAGCCCGCTGAAGGCTGGCGCGGAGACCGGAGCGTTGGCACCTAAGAGTCTCGCGGAGGTTGTACGCCAGGTCGACAACCAGAAGGACCTGCACGACTACATCTTGAGCCATGAAGGAAATCCAGGTGCTGTTACCTCGAACCAGGTCCAATATGAGCGCCACCCGGTACGACCCAACACATCCATTGGATGAATTTCAGTTGCTGACCTGATGAATAGACTCTCGGCGGCGCTGCTGCTTCATCGCAACCAAGCACCGCGAACAGGCGACAGTCCGCTATTCCCACTTCTTTCTCGACAGTGAGCGTTTCTTCGCCTAGCCAACCTCTTCAGCCGACGGACCGATACCAACCCACCCCGTATCCAGGATCTGCGGAGCCTAGCTCAGCAAACACATCGGGTCAGCTTCCTCATCAGCCCCCTGGGCCGCCGCCAAATGAGCCCTCTACCGCTGCTGTGCCTATGGCCGGTCCTTCTCCAATGGAGAAAGGCTCTCTGCCTCCCTTGAAACCGGTATTCGGCGTTCCTCTGGAGGAGCTGTATGCACGAGATGGGACTGCTGTGCCGTTCATTGTGTACCAATGCTTCCAAGCCGTTGAGCTGTTTGGCCTTGACATGGAGGGAATTTACCGACTCTCCGGCAGCGCCAACCATATCAGTCACATGAAGGCCGTGTTTGACAATGGTGAGTTGGCAATTCCGGCGTGCAGAAGAATCATACACTAACATTCATTCGAAGACTCGTCACAAGTTGACTTTACGAACCCAGAGAACTTTTATCACGATGTCAACAGTGTTGCCGGGCTGGTGAAGCAGTTCTTCAGGGATCTGCCGGACCCGCTCTTTACCTCACAGTACTATTCCCAGTTTGTCGATGCTGCCCGTAAGTCCTGGTCCTGCCATTCATCTCATATCAACGCTGATCAAGATTCAGGTATTGATGATGATATCCAACGCCGCGACTCCCTGCATGCCCTCATCAACAGCTTGCCCGATGCCCACTACGCTACTCTCCGTGCCGTTATTCTCGTATGTCCATTCAATATCACAGAGAAATAACGAAGTCTGCTAATCACATGACAGCATCTCAACAAGGTCCAAGAACACTACACCGAGAACCGCATGAACGCCGGCAATTTGGCCATCTGCTTCGGGTACGCTTTCCCATTCACTACCCCCTTGAATTCTAGCTAATCATTCTTTAGACCAACACTGATGGGCGCCAACTCTGGCGGCAACATTGCCGATGCAGGCTGGCAAGTGCGCGTGATCGAAACGATCCTCAACAACACTTTCCAGATCTTCGACGACGACTAGATCGACGAAACTCCCTTGCGATATACTTTTTCTGCTTTTCTTTGTTTCGATATCCCTGGGTTGCAGAATGTGACTACATAATGCTGGTCCTGTTTCTCCCGGCCGACTATTCAAGGCACTGTGTCCCCCGTTCTGCGTTTGTTCCTGGCATGATCTGTTCCGATTCATGTGTCCGCTGCGTTTTCGAAATGAGGCTTGTCCTATGTGACAAGACTAATGCTGTTGTACTGTATATATACATAATTGTTCCGAACCTCCTATCCCAATGTAGTGTCTTTTGTTGCCTTGTCAGGATCGTTTCTATGTATACCGTAGTACGTCTAGTGACCTGTGAATATCGCAATAGCAAGAGGAAGTTTTTAGGTTGGTGGCATTTTTGGCTATGGTACATGTAATGGTAGACGCTCTATAAAACTGCGTTGTTAAAATTGGGCGTAGAAAGACAAGGTTGTAGTCGAAGCATTGATATACAGTGCCGAGCTGGAGGTCGGACATGGGAGATTGAGCTGTTTACCTGCCCAATTTGGCTTTCATGGCCTCCCACCGTTCCATCATGGTCAAACCGGGCTGGAAGAAAGGGTCGCTTTTGATAGTATCCACAGTAGTCGGGTTGACGTGGCCCCAGACCCGCCATCCAGAAGGCTTTCCATTCCAGACAATCTGCTGGATGACAATGTACTCGCAGCAATCCTGCACCTTTGTCGGCTCCTGAATGAGCTCTGCTGATTTACCACGGCTTACGACCTTGGCCTTGCCCATGGTCTGTCGGGATGTCATGCGGAAGACAATCTGGCGGATACCGGAGTTGGGGATTTCGGGAATTGGGGTCGCGCGGTCCGCGAGAATGCGGATTCCCCTGAACAAGGTGTCCGGTCGACGGAGCCAGCGGACGCGGTTCCAGGTAACTTTCTGATTCGAAGGGCGGCTCTCGACTTGGTTGACAAGCTCGTTGGCGAGACCGTCACAGCACAGGGCGCGCAGAGCGCGAACGTCGCCGCTAGAACAATGTGAGCCGTGGACTGGAGAAAAACAGGTTGTCATGCTTACTTGGCAAGGGCAGTGTACATATCTGCATGCAACTGGCGCGCAATCTGTCGGCGCTTTCCCCACAGCATAGAATCCTCCATCTTGTCATAATAGACATACTTCACCACACTGCGACGGAGTTAGCTTTGCCGCAATTGCGTTTTCGATACTCGCGCCTCAAAAATATGAAGCCCCGGGCTGAACTTTAGCGACAAAGCGAGAAGGACGCACCCTATCCAGTTCTGAAAAAGACTCTTAACCCAAGTCCATTGCACCATCCACACATCTTTCGGGGCCTGAAAGATCGAGGGCGTATCGCGCCACAACGGGCGTATAAACGTCCCCGGCAACAATCCAATGTCGTTCGGCATTTGCTGTGCTCGCATGGCCTCTTTGGCGCGAGTCTTCATCGAGGGCTGTGTCAAGCCCGGCGCGTTAAAGTTTTGAGACCGGAACGCCGCCCATCGTTGAGGCACCTGGGAAAAGGCCCGGATTTGGTACGAGATCGGGGTGTATGGCTGAGGTATCGTGGTAGTCAAACGTGTGCTAAAAGTGAGGCTGCCCGCGGGCAGTCGTAGTAAGGACGCCATAGCGAGCTGCGACTCGAGGAGGATGTGTTCTCGCGAATCGGAGAAGAAGGATAGAAATCCGCAGGTCACGTGCAGCCTCCGCGATTTCCATGTATGGCTCGACCACAGCGTCCTCAGTGATCGTTCCTCGCCCTCTCCACTTTTTCGTCTCGTTTCCGACTCGGTCGGTGCTTGTTTCGTGTTTGAAGCTACCGTACCACATAAAGGAGCACTTGGAAGATATTACAGGTCTTCAGTTTCTCTTCGGTTCTTCCTTTGCCGTTTATCGATTATATAGGGGCCTCGTGACTAGCTCGACACCCCAGTCTCGAAACGAACAATCCCGCTTTTTACGCAATACTTGGAGAGTGGCCTCGTCATTTTACATTTAAACTTTCCCACTCGTTGCGCGGCGGCCGCATTTGCCGTGATTGTGTTTAAAGGCTGGCTCCTCAACGCAATGCTTCTCCTCCGCCCTACTCTCCCCCCACTGCTGCGCTTAGCGAGCCAGACCCGAACTTGACGCGGCCGACTGTACCACCAGAGCTCCTCCGGCCTCCGGTAACAGTACCGGCAGGCCAGTTTGCCAAAGTGGTGGCTTCTGAACACTTGGCTACCGTCCCGCCGTCACCGACCTCCTCGACCTCTCATACCCCACTCGGCAGCGATGCTGGCCAGGCTGGTTCCTCGCCGCTTCATCCGCGAGTGGCTGTTATCTTGGGCGTTGACCGCCGGTGGTACATACCTCTTTTGGTCTGTCGGGCCTTGAGCACGCTGCCTGCTGCTTGGTGGGGCTTGCGATGTGCCTTCACCTTCTTGGCTGAATTGTTGCAAATTCGGCCGGGTATGGGACGGGAGGGTTGGGCGGCGGCGATTGTCGGGAGTATAGGACAGGAGTGGGACGTTGAGAGGAGGTTTAGGGTTACGGAGGTGGCGTTGGCTATTATGTGGGTATGTAGTCTACACTTTGGGAGTTGATGCTGCGCGATGGACTTTTGATATGCTCGTCCAGCTTGATTGGTATCTGCATGCTAATCTCCTTTTCAGTGCTGCGCATCCGCATATCTTTCCTATTTCTTTGCTGATTGTATGATGTCTCGATGGTTGGTCTCCCCATTCTTGAACCCCCATAGCGTGCGTGCATCATCGCTAACTCTCTTAAGGCTTCTGAATTACACACCACCAGCTGTTGTTATACGTCTGTTGACAACAAATGGCTTAATTGCATATATCACTTCCTGGGTTCTCTATCTATCCGGCGCATCTTACGATCCTCGACTTCTTCTGCCCGCGTGGATTTCCATTACCACTGTAAGACGCGTTCGTCACATCTAGACAGGTTCCCAACGCTAACACCCTATCAGTCTTTAACATTCGTCTACCACGCTACGCAAAACCATGCAACCATCAAACGAGAAACCACGGCATCACTCCTAGTCGTTTCTGTTGCCAGTTTTCTGAGCATGTCTTCCCTGCTGCTTCAACTTCACTTGACCCGCGAAAACGAACCAGAGGTTCCAGTCTTCGTGATCACCCGCAAACTGTGGGACTGGGCGGTTGCGATCTTCCTACGCATGCGTGTTGCTGACGACCGTATTGCTGGGGAATTGTAACTTGCCGCTTTGCGCATTTCGGCGTTTCTTTCTTCATTTCTTGAGATACCTATCTCGCTTACAGGGTGACACAAGCTCTCTAGCTTTAGTGGAAAGATGGGCTGGATTTTTGTATATTCTGGGGATTCCTACATTTATCGGCTTGATGATAAGCTGTATCGTTCTCTTCTCAAGCGACCTTTGATAGATCGAGTCTATTTCCTTCTGGTTTCTTCTAAGCAGTGCATAGGAAAAACTGTGTACGAGTCGCAAGTAGAGAGAGGTCTGTCCAGCAAGTCTCTGGCCGTCCTATGTAAATAATTCACCAACAGCATTATTGGAAGCAATGCGCGGCTTGAAAGCGTGTGGATATGGAGTGCCGCCAGAAATCCCAGCCCATGGATCTTTCGACTACAGACCAGAGCTCGCTAAAGCGGTTTGACGGTCCAAATTCCCTTGTCTCCAAGCAACAGTACTGATAGAAGCGCACGGGGACAGTGATGAGCGTTACAAAGGGAAATAATGTAGACGCGAGACCGAAAATTAGGTCAACAGAGCACGCCTCGAATTCGAAACCGAATCCTCTCGACTAAGCGAGTGCAAAACACACGCATGAAAACTGGTGAATGAGAAATAAAAGCATCGTCTGTCTATGCAGCTATGGGTATCTACCAACGCCTCGTTCCGTCATGATCCCCGCCCTTAAGATGAATGAACGTCGAGAGAATGGGCACGCTTTCCCGTCGATCATGCTTGAAAAGATAACAAATGAGGAGCGCGCCACGCCGACAAGGCCCAGGTCTAGCATGCCGGGTACTGAGTGGTGGAGAGAGAAAGCAAGAGGGTTGACCGATAAACGGACCGGCTAGGGCGCAAAACCGGTGCTTGAAGGACACACTGCGTGCCTCCCATCTCACCACTCACAGGGCAAAGTAGACTGGGAAGAGGGGACCGGAACAAGGCATGGTGATGGTGACGGGATTAGAAACCGTGGACCTAAGGAGCGGGTTAGATATATTTGGTAACTGAGAATAGAGGGCAAACTCACCTTGATGGTCTTGGCATCAAGCTCGAGGCCTTCCTTCTTGTCGGTCAAGAACTCCTGAACATCCTTACGCTGATCTCCTTGCAGCTGAATCACCTCACCCATCTCGGTGTCTGCGACGATGGTGCCATTGCAGGCTGAATTTAGGTTAGCTAACCCGTCCGCCCCTATGACTCAAAGAAGTGACGGCGAGGGACATACCGAACTTCTTCTTGATAACCTTGAGAATCTTCTTCTGGTCGAATTTCTTGGGGAGACCCTGGACAGTGGTCAGAGTCTTACGACCATTGCGCTCTGTATGTGGGAACGGCAGTTAGCATGTGCCCCCTTTTACATCGCCGATGAGGGGCGACTATGACAGTCGGTGAAGGCGAGCTGGGAACGTACGCTGAATCCGTATGTGGATGTAGTCTTGAGACTGCTTAGTCTCGCCGGTGTCTTCGTCGGCGTCGGCGAAGGGGTCTTTGAAAGAGACATGTCAGCCCGGTCCAGTACCAGATCTTTACCCCGCCGCAGCGAAGATCGCTGAGGCTGAGAGATGAGCGCGGCCGACATAGGTAACCAGATACTGCAGACGTTTGCGAAGTGTCTCTCCGACTGACCTGACAGTATCTGAAGGCCAGAAAGCGGTTGTATTGAGGCGGGCTCAACATGCACTCATGAGGAGGGGGGCAGGTGGCGACCCAACTTACCATGGGATTTGAGGTTTTCGATGGACATAAACTCGGCCTTTTGTTGTGAAAGCCCTTAAAAGCGGTTTTGTTAAAGAGAGCGAGAGGGGAGATGTACTATCTCTGTGAGAAGAAACCGTGGCAATAGAGGAGCGGGTTAAACTGATGGTCGAAGAAGAAATCAGCGAGAAGAGTGGCAAAGCATTTTGAGCCCATCACGTTGTGGGGGAAGGCGGTGTGTGACTAAGCAATTTCCTTTGTAACGTCAGTTCACTTCACTTTATCGACTTTTATGTTGCAGACTGTACAGTAGAGACGCCTTTGCAAGCTTTTAATCCAGATATGGCTATTCCCATATTTAAAGCCTGGTCTTACTGGTCTATCGCACTCTCCGATGAATCCACTACTATCACTTGGAGTTGTGGGCTTACTGTAGCACACCAATTCTAGTCATACTGTAAGGTCTTCTGTTGGAATGCATTGAAAAGCTCAGAATGAGCTGTTGGAGTATGTGATTACAAGACATGAAGCCCTTGGTGTTTTGGTACAACACAATCCCAAGAGTGACAAGTGAACAAGCATCCTACAATTGAAATGCCTGAATCTGGCGATAAGAAGTACATGACAGCCTCGGTAAAAAAAATATAGGATGGTATTATACTCGTGGAATTCGCATATAAGGTATCACAGAGTCGAGACTCGGACTCGGACTCGGACTCATGGGGAGGGCGCAGGGGGGCCAGCAGCGGTGGCACCCTTGGCAACCTGAGGAGGCATGAAGAGAGGGAAGTAGGTCTGCAGGAATGATTAGGAGCGTATTGCGGGTAGATAGTTCGAGACAAACGTACGACGACCAGGGCCATCACTAGAGGTATCAAGATATTAGCATGGCTCATCCGAACAGAGGGGAAGGGGTCACGAACGGGACATGCCGACGGACATGTAGGCCGGAGTAGCAGCGGTCTTCTTCTGCTCCTCGGACTCGCCGAGCCAGGACTGGAGGGAGAAGACAAAGGATACCCTAGCTCAACATTAGATGACTTGTCTGAGGGATCCAACAGCTTCGGAGGATGCTCACCATCCAATCATTCTGTAACGCGATTGCTTTTAGCAGTGTTCCATGATTCCATCAAGAGCAAACCCCGCTCACCTGTTGCGCGTGAACATCTAGCGGAATCGCATGTTAGCAAAGCCTTGGAAGGTCCGGCCGACATCCACCTACCGCTGCCATTGGCATGGTGCTTGACATGGTGCCTGTTCGTGCATGCCAGTTAGATCGCCATTCTCCCATGTCTCCTCATGGTGCAATGGGTCACCGGTGGTGTGTTTGCGTACTTGAGATATCCGCATCGCTGCTGCTCTTGGGCGGGTCGACGTAGGGGATTGCTGTGGTGGTGTAACATTAGCTAGAGAAGCGGATAGCAAGCTGCGACGGAGACAAACCAAGATCAGCCCGCCGCATGTCCTTGTTTGACGCCATTGTGAATGGAGCAGTGATGGGTGGGAGTTGGGAAGTCTCGAAGTTGGCCCCCCGGGTGCCAAGACTCCTGCCCGAGCGAGACTAGACTCGATACTTGGGGAACTCCGGAAATCGTGGGGATTGCGCTACACAGCTACAAGCTACGAGCTACGAGCTACACTGCTAAATACACAGATACGGATCATGGCTATGGCTGTTATAAAGACTATGATCGTTGTTACTTGTCGTGAGGTTGAATTCGTCGAATCGGATCGCTGCACCGACACCGATTCCAGACCCGACGACGCGACAAGGTGTCGGTGAGAAAGGTGGGACATGATGTGCCGATCGATGTGATGGCTGTACTCGTCGTACATGGATCGCCTTGCAGATGTGTACTTCGAGCAGATTGTGCACGACATGACCTCAAACACGGCATCTCCGGCATTTCCCTGATGGTGCCACGCCACGATGAAAGGACCGTATGATAGCCTCACATGTACTGCAGCGACCCGACCATGGGCCGAGACGGAACGAGACCACAACGAGATAAGCAGTAGAACAAAGAAAGCACTGAACTCTGAGACTTGAGTCCTGTACGGAGTATGGAGTATGGATTGTCCAAGTGCACGGGGCTAATTCCGGCTTCCGTGTTGCAGGGACAGTTCTGATAGGGGAAGGGGGATGCGAGTCCATTTGCCATTTGCCGTAGCCGGAGTTATTTTGGGATCCGGGGAGGAAAACAAGGCAAACAACGAGTGCTGTGGCACTCTCCGATACATTAGGAAAGTGGTGATGTATCACCCCGAGATCCGGTCAATAGATTCGGTTCTATCGATAGTACTCCGTACGGGGTCCTCTGTAGTCAATGGCCCATTTAGTCCGTTTAGTCTGAATGCTAAGCGCTTGGCAATGATTCGGCTCAAGGGGCCCACTGGGGGTTTCTAAGTACTATTAATTGCACACGAGAAAAAGTCCGCATAGATATTGGACTCTGGGACAATTTAGCTTACCACAATCATGCAATACACTACCAAATGTGGAGGTAGAAAACCTCCGTCGATCGCCAGTGGAGACGAACGGAGAGCGACGGAGTGCTGATTTGGCCCGTGACTTACGTTATCTTCCATAAACACCTTCCCCGATAACGCCTTTCTCTACTCCGTAATATTCACACCTGTACCATTATACCTTTTTCCTTTCTCTCCCTTTTCCCCTTTGAGTACCTACTGCAAAGTCGCTAGGGCCGTGGACCCCCGATTCCCCTTGTCCCGCCCCCATCTACCGAGGTGGTCAATCCGTCGACGTCTCGACCCTAGCGCGGATGATCTGAACGACTCAAGATCCCACCCCCCGTTTCGCATCTTGCATTTCCAATCATACCTCGCGAGCCTTTCTTTCTGCTACCGACTCTCGGGCGACTCAAATGACACCACTACGACTACATCTCGATCCAAAATGAGCCTAAGATGATACCCCATTCCTCTGCCGGCGGCCAATCGTGGGGCCATCAGATGCGACCATTCAATGGTGGCCCCGGACGGATTGATCTGGCACAGACGTCTGGCCAGTATGATCCTTCTTCGGAAATCTCACAGCCGCCTCTGTTACAAGCCCAACCGCCACCCCAAACCCGTCAGCCAGCCGTCGTCGACTTGACAGGCGGCGGGCTCGAGTCGCACGACAGGGTACCTCCGCCAAAACGACCTAGACTCGATGTTTCTGGTGGATCAAATGTGGGGGATGCTTCGACAGCGAGTAGTGCCGAAGCAAGGAGTACTCCGGGAAGCGCGGGCTCGCGTCCTTCGCTCTCATGGCGCGGCCGGCCGCTGTGGTCTTTCCAGGCCGTCATGTCGGACATTCCAGGCACCGAGAACCGGGCCGACAACGCAAGGCCATCTTCGCCACCTCCGTTTCCTGTTCAGCCTTGGAGTAGCGCCCCGATCGATCGTCAAGTTTCCGGGTCGAGATCTGGGGACAGCTCTTCGGACAAGAAGGTCCAAACAATTCCGTACCGCATCCAAACCCCCTCCGCGGCTCCAAAGTTAAAGGGTGAGAGTAAGTAAATGCCTTCCCCGATGATTGATCACATCGCTGATCACATTATTTAGAAGTTGCCGATTTCTCCCCATGGACCGGTAACCATCCCGAAGACGTTCTGAACGAACAAACTGCGAAGCAAGGATATTACGATCGGACGCAGGTCTCTCAGAATGAGTCGAACACTGCGCGCCCCGCATTATATGGACAATTAAAGCACCGCACGAGTCTGCATGTGCTCTCCTCCGTCTTTGCCGCTGCCTTGGAGAAACGACAACACCACAATACTGTGCATGCGCCATCGAGCTTCAAGCCGCCGCCGAGAGTCACCCTCACCGATAATAAACGGGAGGCCTGGCTTCGAGATCTTGCCAATCCATCGGTGCCACTGCGCAAGTTGAGCCGGACTATCCCCCACGGTATCCGGGGCAAGGTTCTTTTGGACCAATGCTTGGGCAAGTGGATTCCAGTGGCTAGAGCTGTGTGGCTCGCCAAGTGTGTGGGTGCCAATGAAATCCGTGCATTCAAACGGAAAGGTACTAGTGGTGCTTTGGCCGTGGGCTTGGAAGCCAAGTGGGTGCGAGACTGGACAACCAATGTTCATCAATTTGTTGAGGGGGTGTTCAGTTCTCTCAAATCTGCGGATTGGAAAGCCCGGATGACCTATGCGTACGTCAAATCTACCACCTGAATGTGACTTGCAACTGACGGTTTTCCTAGCATTGGATTGACCGCTCGTCTATTCTTTGCGAACTTACTGGACCACGATCATTTCATCGAGTGGCTCCTGACATCTTTCGAAGCAGCGTCTCTTGCCACCGTGCCTGGTTGGCTTTTGATGCTGGGTATATACTGGAATAATTTGATGCGATATAGGCGCAGGGGTCGGCGCTTGGCCGAGATCCTGCTTGCGAAGCTGCATCTGGTATGTGGAAATGCCAATGTTTCCTCGCGTGTTAAACTAACGCGAGAACAGTGTACCGAAGCCAAATCAGAGCCCCTTCAGCCTCTTGTTGACCGGCTGTCTCGTTTTATTAAGAAGCTTGTTCATGAACATACTTCATCCATGATTTTGCCGAATACCTGGGACATGTACAAACACCAGGTCTCATCGTGCCTCGACCTCTCAAACAAAGTCGACCGGGCTCTGTTTCAGAGCATTGCCGAACGCAATGCACGAGTTCAGAGACCCCGAATTTCCAAAGTAGTCACACGCTGCTCCCCTCATCAATGCATCATCCGTCTCCTCGATTCCATCCGCTCCGCACAGGACATTCCTTCTGTCTCATCTGCTTGTTTAGATTCCGTCGACGACAAGCCGATTTTGGTCTCCAAGCTGCTGGAATGGCTTGCGACCCCGTTCCGTTACGGTATATGCCGAGTCTATATTGGCGTTCGCCTGCTGCGAAAGTGGAAGTCATGCGGCGTGGATGTGAACGAGAATATTCTCGCCTTTCTCACCAGATTCCGGGACAACAAGAAACTGAACATGGAAAATGTATACCATGTCATTTCAGAGCTTGTCAGGTCACAGACGTTCTCGGTTGGTCGATACTTGCAGTGGCTCGTGGCAAAAGGCGTCACGAGCCACTCCCCAAGCGAAAGACAGACGGTACGAGACTTGCCCTGCGATATTGGTCTGATAGCCCAACTGCCCATCGGTCGTCTTCCGGAACACGTTCGCAACCTGCGCGGCACTTTGTTGGCCCGCACTGGACTTTCTGTTTCTGATGAGACCACGATGGTAGCCAATGTCAAGGACCTTATCAGCCAGCGTCTTCCGGGCATCTTTGACGTGGATATGCATGATGACTTGTCGCTCGAGTCGTTGCCAGTGGACTTGACCTGGGCTGTCAAGGCCGAAATTGGCCAGTGGCTACGACGCGGGGTTGCTGAGCATACTCGGGAGACCTCAGCCATTCGAGCCAGTCTTCCAGGTGATACTGTCCTATCGGTTTCCGCCCTGACGCCAGACGAATTCTATAGTGTCCGCGACATTCTGGAGATCTTTGGAGACATCTCTATGCTGGCAGATGTGTTAAAGTGTGCTTCGGGCTCCGATGACAGTACTGTCCTTGCGTCGGTTGCCGATACCACAAATTGCCAGTTCGACTCACTGTCTGTGATTGGTGCCACCACCGACCTCTTTCGCAAGCTAGTTGATGCGTATGCAGGCCTGAAGCGCTTCAGCATCCCCAGTCTGGATTTAATGTTCTCGCTCATTGAACTCGGTCTTCGGATCCCCAGTGAGCTCAACACTGTTTCCATCCTTCGTCAGGATCTTTCTCGCATGGAAAACAAGTCAGCGGTGGCGGCATCCTCGCCAGTATCTGACCACATCCCTGATACCTTTGTCGACACAGATCCCTTGTTCCGTGAGAAACTGGATCATCTTCTAGTCTCAGGGAATGTCATGGACGAGCCCACTCTGGACTCGATCTTCAGCACTCTGACCAAGCACCTGGAGTCCGATGGCGGAAACGCAAAACTTTCGGCTAACGACACCTGTCGCTATCTGGCGCAATTGCGGTCTTTCCAGCCGAAGCAGTTCGATGTAATTCTTGCTCGCTGGGTTTGTGGTCATCTCTTGTCTGCTGATCGCTCCGTCTTACTCCGTATGCTTCCACCTCTCATTGGGGTTGGGTGTGTCACGATCCGGTCGTATTTGTCCCTAGTCAGGAGACTCGGGTCTTCCCCAACGACTATTCCCAATGCGAAGGATTTACGTGCTGAGCTCGTCGAGCTTCTCGTGTCTCGCACGAAATATGACACGTATCTGGATCTGGTGTCCTATCGATTCCAATTAGCACAACGGGAGTTCCTTTCCAATAACACCGCGGAAGCTTTGAGAATTGTCTGCGATGCCGCGACATGTCTCGGCGCTGGCGAGAGCAAGGCTTCAGTCAAGCGAAATGACTTGGAGGCATCTATGGTCAAGCTGATGAGGGAATTGCTTGTGCAAAACCCTGAATGTGCGGATCAGGGCTGCATGCAGAAACTTGTCGACCAACACCCGGCAGCCATGGGTATTCTCCAGAAGGCGCTCGACCTTTTGCTTGGAGTACATCCGCAAGAAGGGAACTCGGTAATCTCAGAGATTGAGAAGCTTGCAGGTACAACTGATGATTTCTCGCTTCCGTTCTGTCAGTTGAAGCTTCAGATTCTCTTCGCCGGAGACGCGGAGAACGAGGATCGCAACAGTATCGTGGATGCGATGTTCAAAAATGTCGTGGCCGGCTCCCGTGAGCAGAATCTCAATTGGGTCAATCTTGTTGCGCTCATGAATGCAGATGCGGTACGCCAGATTCGTGAACGTGCCGAAAAAGAGTTCTTTGCTATCTCGCTGCTCGAAGAGCCCAATAGTACCCTCACAGCACCTCACCATGTGTCATCCCTGAATACAGCCAAACTATATCTCACCATCATTGAGCAGCTGGTTAGCAGCATCCCAGAGTCTGGGACACCGTCGGTTGCGTCGGCCCTCGTGGAGAAGATGGACTCGCTTCTTCACAAGATCATCACCATGCAAGCCAACTTCAACAACCGTGAGCATCACTCTGGATTCACGGCCAATCGGGCACGAAACGGTTACGAGCGTTCTCTTGCTTTCTGGTTCTCGGCCCTCTTGAGAATGGTCGTCCTCCACCGCGCTTCGTTTATGCAGCCATCTCCTACATTGAAGATCAGCTCGACCCACGAGCAATCCCGGCTCTTGATCTCGATTTTCTGCATCGCGCTCTCTCGTCTCCCGGGCGACGTGCTACGCCTTTTCCCAGGAGCCGATTATTTCCCTCGCTCCGGAGCCATCGAAGATTACAGCCCTTGTCCAGGCATCCTATTACAAACACACGCCCTAGACATCGCTGCCTCCCTGATCGACATATTCCCCGACGAAATTCGTCACCAATGTGCCCGCTTTCTCAAGGAGAAATGCCCATCGTTCGCCCCGCTCCAAAACGACATCCGCTTCATCTATCTCCTAGGCCCCGTGGCGGACTCTCATGCAGCTGCTATTGCTCAGTCTGCGTCTGCTCCCTCTCCAGCGGCTTCCACGTCAACCCCTACTCCCTCGCCTGCCAATTTCTCTACTTCTGGCTCTACACAACAACCTCCTACGTCGTCGGCGCTGTCTGGGGGAGCGAGCGAATGGCCGAATTGCATGACGAGTCGGCTTCGTCTTCAACGCGGTGATCGAATTGTCGGTCCGTATCCGATGCGGCCTTGGGAGCTTTTGGAAGATGCGGCTCCCTTTGTGGGTGCCAATGACACGGCTGTGAATCTGGGCTATTTCGATGCGCGACGCGTTAGGGTCTAAACATACTCCTATCCCATTCCCAATACCGCACCGCCTCCACCAGTCCAGCCATCTTCATCCTTGCATCGTTTCCCTTTCTATAATAAGCATCCTCACCACAATGCATCTTAGCCTAAGCACTCGCATTGCCGTCCCTTTGGCGTTTGTTCATTCGTGCAATTGCTTCGCGAAGGGTTGGTATCTGTCATTTGTCATGCACGCATTGACAGCACGTTCGCGTCTTTTTGTATATATAATCATCATTCCATTTCCCGGCGTTGTGGAGGCTGGGTTGAATTCATTATATGCCCTGGTCCTTCCCTGGGTGATTTTATCATAGCATTTGAGGTTACCTACGTTTATCTCCAAGGTTCTATATCCATCTGGGCAATTCATTCAATGGCTCTGAGTCTCTTGGTAAGCATCTTATTAGGTCGAGATCCGTGGACGTTTTCCAGTCCGTAGATTGAAGTCGATGAGCAATAGGTCGTCCAGAACGAAAATAAAGACTATTCAGCTTTCCCCTCACGGTACTTCTCCACTTCGCTGAGGTATTTTCTTTAGCCTTGGAGGACTAAATTATTAATAACATAGGAAGTATCTATAAAAGTAACACCTAAATCGGTATATACTGAAGCCGTCCTTAGCATCATTGATATCGAGCTGCGCTCTGTAGTTTGATGTTATGAACACTCGCTCAAGTCTACTACAGTCCCACCTTAATCATTATGAACCCCGGTCCTAGTCGGAGCTGATCCAACGAACTTTCAAGGTTGCCGAAGTCCACCAAGCACCCGAGCCTCGTAGTATTTCGACTTACGTATTAAGGACCGGCAGCGCTATCACCCCAATTAATAAGGAAACGCGTCACCGGACAATAGGAAAAATTCCAGAAAAGTATCTTGTGTATAGCTATATTCTTTTTGTATTGATGCCGAGGGATAGATTTGTCACAGTCATATACAACTGTGTACAATCCAAGCCTCGTCACGTCGAAACACGATAACTAATCAATAACTTGAACCAATATGGATTACAAGAGGGAATGTGAACAAATAGAAATATCACATCACAAAAGCGGGAAAACAAATTCTTTCCAGAAAACAAGACACAGTTATAAATAGGTTCATGTCGACTTTAACAAAACGTCCGCGCCATCGACCCGCTCTGTGGATTCGAACCAGACTCGAAAGTCTTCACTTATCCTTCTGCACTTGCTGCTCCTCCTCCAGCTCACGAATGATATCCAGCAACGTCCCCTCGGTGTATTCATTGCGTAGGCTCTCCGCTCCCAGTCGGACGTAGTCCTCAATTGTCTTTCCGGTTTTCAGCTGGTACTTCTCGTCGAGGGAACGGGTCTGAGAGCTTGAATCGCTGATAGAATCGGTGTCATTTGGGGATTCATCTCGGATAATCTGCTCGCTGTGGAGAATCCTGGTGTTTTTACTCTTGTCGGAGTCGGACACTGGGCTGGAGCCAGATTCGGAGATGGCCTCTGCTGTCGTGCCGTCGTCTCCGACTTCTTCTGTCACTGGAACAAGGGCTGGCTTCTCAGGCTCAGGCTTGAGCTCGATCTTTGAGTCGGTCTCGGAAGCACTTTCCTCGTAGTCGGTGTCTTCAGAGTCTGAGTGGTGAACGCGGATCAATCTAGGGATCTTTCCGGGATCCTCCAGGTTGAAGAGATCAATCTCAGTTTTCGTCTCTCGCTCTGTTCCAGGGCTCTCGTCTGATTCGGTCTTTTTGTCCGACTTGTCCCCCTCCTTGACTACTTCAGGGCTGTTGCTCGCCCTTGTATCCTTTTTGATTGTCACGACGACCTTGGGTGGTGGCGTTGGCTTGTTGTTGCTATCAGGAACAGTGAGGTGGGCCACATTTTGGAGGTAGGGCTCATTGTAACCCATCTGGCCTGTCTGGTTGAAGTATCCCTCTGAGTAGTTGGGCATATTGAATGGAGGGCTGTAATATCCATTGTTCGACTGGTAAGGCTCGCCCCAAAAGGTGGGTGGAATAGGACTGTATGGCGGCTGGCCGTTCACAATGAACGGACCGTTGCTGAGGCCGGACGCGAAGGTCCCTGGAGGGGGGTGAAGAAGGCCGGGTGGATGACGGTTTCCGTATACCGGCTGGCCATTGATAATGAATGGAGGGGGAGCAAAGCCGTTACCGGGAGGGGGAGGAGGGTAGAAGGGTGGATGGTCGCCGTACGGCATTCCGTGGACGATGTTGGGGAAATTTTGGTATCCACCACGATGATGGACATTTTCGTATCCGCCACGAGGGTGAGCATTCTCCTGATGGTACTGTGATTGACGGTTCCTTGAGAACCCGCGATAACCACCTCGAGGAGGTCCGCTGCGGTGCCCTCGCTGGCCATGATATCCGCGGGAGTGATTGCCTCGGAATGACTGATGCGAATTGTATGATTTTGTCCGAGGCTGATCGCTCCCTGGAATCAGTGGACTTCCGTCCATATCGAGAAGTGAGAGGTAGTAAAAGTGGTCTTTGGAGAAATGCTGAACGCGTGTCAGTGGCCTGTTGTAAGAGAGAGAGAAGGGCACTTGCCTTAATTGCGTCTCTGCAGTCATCGACGTAGGCGAAGGTAACTTTGCCCACGTTGGTCCAGCTGTTAAATCCCGACTGATGGGATTCAATGCACCAGGCCTCGAGAGGACCCCGTCCTCCCAGAACAGATGTGATGTCGTGTTGAGTGATGGGCTCGCCAGAGCGGAGACCGAGGAGGGCCGTTCCTGCTACTGTGTGAGTTCTCAGGACACAAAGTTGGGAAGTTGCGAGGTAGACTTACGTCTCCCCTTTGCCCTTTCAACTCTTAGCCAACGTTCATGCAGTTGCGTGCATTGGTCACATCCCAAGGCTGCGTTGGCATCCGCGACTCGCTTCCATATATTAGCTTTTGCTCAAGCATAGAAGGAAGCCAACACAACATACCTCGAACTGTACAAAAGCACCCGGTAAATTCTTTTTCTTGTCTTGTTTAATTTTAACGTGACAGGGGCCAAACTGCGTAAAGACCTCCTTAAGATCTTCGGCCAGCTGCTCGGTTTGGACCTTGGTCGAGAGACTGAAACACGGTTAGGTTAGTCCCTGGGTTATTATTTCATAGAGTTAGATACTTACTTTCCAACAAAGATACACGCATCAGGAGGAAACAGGCCCTGTGCATTCTTGGCCGAGGGCTCCTCCTGCAAACGATCTCCCCGCCGAGGATAACTGTTCTCGATGCTGGGGACCACGACCTGAATTGTCATATTGAGGGTATGTATTTGTGCCGGGTGAGCTATAGTATGTCTGTCAATCAATTATGGTGATATAGCGAGTGTAGATGGTCGGGAAGATTGATATATGAAGAAAGACCGTGTAATAGGAAGAGGAAGGAATATCATCATCACTCTGAGCCCCTCCGCCACCGACAATTTCAGCTTCTATATCCCACTACGGCCTGTACTAAGCCTGTTCGTGTGCCGGGCACCATTTAAGCTGTGGAAATCCCCCCAAACCATGGCTAGGTCCTAGGGTTAGAAGACCGCGTGCCATGTGAGCCCTCTCCGACTACAAATGTGCCTTAGGGTGACCTGTGCCGTTCAGCCGAATCCTTTCTGCAATGCAGCCCTGATCTACCGTAAAAGTCACGGTTCCATGATTTGGCAGAGATGACTCTTCGGCACAGCTTAGCTATAACCGCTTAGTCGGGGTCATGCAGCGACTGTTGACCGTGGTTAAGGCCAACTATGGCAGAGTCTGGTTAGAGTTGCTGCAAAACATGACAGAAGAATTCATCATAGGGTTGAGTTTTTCTTACTTCAACTGGGCAAGTCGAAGCTAGGCTGATGCCTAGCCCAACTTTGTTTCTCCCACAGAGCTTGTCATGCTAATCGATTGTTGCATATCATGTCGTTGGCTTTTCATGCATTGCTCTGCCTGAACTTATTCGGTTGAAAACTGATCTTTTCCCAGATAATATCACTGCATGAGCCACATCTAGATCTGTGGGGAAAGTAATCAACCCAAGAATATCAAGTGGTGCATATTTCGTGATCTAGTCACCCATAGTAGCAACAACAATATTCATAGTCAAGTTCTTTTCCACCTGGGCAGTTCAGACCGTCAAACCAGTCTTTTTAGTCAGTGCTCTTTTATACACCATATCTTTTTACCTTCTTTCACTCTTTTCAGGGTTTTAGTGCCCTTGGCCGTGTTACCGGGAATCCCTTTATGCATAGCTCACGAAGTATGGTCGGTTACATGAGCACCTTCAAAGCCTCGGGGTTATCTAGATGCGTCTAAAACCCTGAAACAAAATGCAACAACCATCATGGGCAATAAATAAAAGCAATTTATATAGAAGTTCAAAAATGTCGGAGTTACTATCTTATCGCGGCTGATCGGCGAGTCTTCACGCCACCTCGGGAAGCGACATCATCCCCGAGACCTAAAGCTTCCTCCAATTCTCCCTACGCTCTCCCTGACACTCCACATCAACCATGATTCCCACTCGGAGATTAGCCGCTCAGAGCGGTTTCTTCAAACGCAGTGCCGAGGAGCTCAGCCGGCTGTCGAGAATTGGTAGAGTCGCCCTGAATCCTCCCCCAGCTTGCAAATAACTAAAACGATCTCAGCATGGAACACCGAAGGCCTTCACACTCCTACCAAGCCATATGTTTTGCTCAATTTCCAAGACCAAGAGACCGTCCAGGGTTGCAAGACTATGGCTGATCGTGTAGTCGGTGGATTCAGCACCGCTAGCCTCGACTACGAGCTCGGCGATCCCTCGTCCAAGACACCGCCACACGCTCGATTCCACGGCTCGATTTCGACCAAGCTTCCGGAGAACAATTGGCAGGTCGAGCGGACTGGTACTTTATCCCTTATAAGTAGCCGGATTCCATGAACTTGAGACTGATCACGTTGGGATCGATAACAGGATACGCCGCGTTCCGCAACCAGGACCGCGGTATGTGGCTTTTCGGCCGTCTTTATTGGGACGTCGACCCGTACGCCTACCTTGCACTCCGCGTCAAGTCCGATGGCCGCCGATACACCGTGAACATCCAGACAGACTCCATCATCGAGACAGATATCCACCAGCACAGATTGTATACCCGGCATCACCGCGTCTACGAGAATGCGGCACAAAAAGAAGAGCCCAGACGCATTCAATCATTGGAAGACGAAGAGCTCGATGGATATCCCGCGCCGCAGGGCGTGCCCGATGGACTTTCTGAGGTCCCGCCCGAGTCCACTATCATCGGTTCATCCTCTACTTCAACAACTACATCCGGTACGACCGGGTGGGAGACGGTTCTCCTGCCGTTTAACTCGTTCGTCCGGACTAACCACGGCTACGTTGTCGAGCCGCAGACCTCTCTCATTCGTCAGCGGATCAAGAGTATCGGTATCGGTCTTACAGACCGTGTCGAAGGCCCGTTCGACCTGCGCATTCACAAGATCTGGGCTACGAACGGCATGAGCGAAGCAGAGATAGAAGAGGAGCGAGCTATCTGCGGTGCGGATGCTTTGCCAATCGATGAGGGTGTTCAGTCGGGATGGGTGAAGGGCAACAAGAAGCCTAAAGCTTCTGGCGGCCAGAAGAGCCCCGATGCGAAGGGACTGAAGGGTCTTCGGTCTGAATGGGATGAGTGAATTTGCCACCTACAGACTGTGTAATTTAGTTTAGCGAAAGCCTCGTCCCATGTTGGACATCAAAGCAGACGAGCATGTAAGACATTGGACATGAACCTTTTTCTCATTTGTTTCTCATTTGTTGTAGTTTATCCTTGGTCGTTCATAAAAAGACACGGGATCTAGATCCCTCTGAAGATACATCCCCCACATATATACCGAATAATCTTATGCTGGCTCTAGTTACCACCCGTGATCTTCTCCCACGCCTCCTTATACTTCTCGGCAGTCTTCTGCGCAATCTCATCGCTCATCCGCACACCCTCCTTGCCCTTGAGTCCCTCCTGGACCAGCCAGTCACGCAGGATCTGCTTGTCAAAGCTCGCCTGGCCACGACCGATAGCATAGGTGTCCTTGGGCCAGAAGCGGGACGAGTCCGGGGTCAAGACCTCATCCGCCAGCACGACCTCGTCAGTCTCCTCATCCACGCCGAACTCAAATTTGGTGTCGGCAATGATCACGCCGCGCTCCAGAGCGTACTTGTGCGCAGCCTTGTACAGCTGAACGGCGAGCTCCGCGATCCTTGCGGCGTACCGCTCTCCGACAATCTTGACGGCTGTGTGATTCCGAGTCAGCTTTCTTGATATCAGCTTCGAGAACGGGCAGAAAACATACCCTCGTCGGGATGGATATTCTCGTCGTGCTCGCCCAGTTCAGCCTTGGTACTGGGCGTGTAGATCGGGCCGTTGGGGAAGGCTTCGCTCTCCTGCAGACCAGCGGGGACAGCCAGGCCGTGCACAGTGCCGGACTTTTGGTACTCCTTCCAGGCGGATCCGGTGATGTATCCACGGACGATGGCCTCAATCGGGAGGATACGGAGCTTGCGCACCTGCATGCTGCGGTTCTGCAGCACCGGTCGCAGCGAGGCGGGGATCTGGGGTGGGAGATCGAGGGTGAGGAAATGGGTGCGCAGACCGGGGACGGCCTCGGTCAGGATCTTGAACCATGTCTTGGTACAGAGGGTAAGCAAGACGCCCTTGTTAGGAATGCCCTGTAATTGTAGACTGCGTCAGTAAATCAATCCAACTGTAGGCATGGGCGGGGCGTACATTCTCCATGATCACATCGTAGGCGGAGATGCGATCAGTCGCAACGAAGAGCAGGGTCTTGTCGTCGACCTCGTACAGGTCGCGCACCTTGCCGCGGGCAACGAGAGGCAGCGCACCTTGCAGATCCGTGTTTGCCAGAGCTTCCGCCATGATTGATTGGTCAATTGGAGAGGAATGAGGAAAGAACAACCGGTGCGTCATCTCGTTTTTCGCTATTTTTTGGCGGGGCACCGATTGCGGCCTTGAAGCCTCAGGCACTTATCGGTTATCAAGTGCAACGCGCGCCTTCGCATCAAACACGCTTTTGCTTTTCGCTTTTCGTTGCAAGATGCGCCATCTCTAATCATGACGCGCTATCTGACACCGTGGAGGATCTCTCTACTGTGTCTGATCACTGTCTACACGGACGGTGTCGTTCCCAACTCGTCTGCGATCCATGTATTGTCCTTCCTGACCGCAGGCTTATTCCCTTTAGATCCCGCCGATAAGCAATGGGTGAAACACTACCTGCCCAGCATCGCCGAGCTCGAGGAGGTGCTCTCTGGCCATGAATCCTCGGTTCCTGGACGTACCCTGTGGGATCTCTTTCTCAAAAAGATCTGGTCGCTTGACTCGCTTGATGCGCTGGAGGAGTTCTTTAGCGATGTCCTACCGTCGTTGCTCAGCAAGACGCGTGAACAACTGATGCAGGACAGAGACAATGGCCTCCCTCCGGAAGATGAGGGTATGCGGTTGTCACAGAGCTCCCCGCTTGGCGCGTTTATCCGCAGGGCATACCTTGAATACACTCGGCTGCAGTTCCACGACTCGGTAAAATTGTGGTCTGGCTTTGTGAAATACCGCCTGCCTACATACCATATGTGGGCGCGGAGGAACCTCTCGAGGGAACAGGCTCCGGTCGATGTCAATCTGCTGAACTCCAATAGCTACCTTTCTCAGGTGGTGTACGGCAACATTGAGGATGACGAGGAAGAGGGCATTGTCAGCGTTAAAGATGCTGAACGGCTGGTTGAATTTCAAGTTGGAGAGTTACAAAGTAGGCCTATACTGGTCTCGGGGTCGTTTGCATTTGCAAATGCTAATTATCACAGGACTGGGAGGCAGAGTCCCGGATGAGATGCGGGCCCAACTCAAACATATCATGACATCGGAGTCTTCTGTACCAGTACTCATGTATTACCTGGAGTAAGCTCCCTCGAATGCATTCGGATTGCACCACCCGTTCCTGACACAGCTTAGGTATTTGGATGCTTGGCGCGCTGGCGACTATACATCAGCCTTCGACAACCTCCACCGGTACTTCGACTATACCATGCACAGCAATCAGGACCGAAGCGCGTACCAATTTGCCCTTCTGAACCTGGCTATTATACAGGCAGATTTTGAGTGTTTCAACGAAGCCATTTCCGCTGTGCAAGAAGCTGTTGCCATTGCCCGCGAGTCGCATGACATGAACTGCCTCAACTTCTGCATGAGTTGGCTTTATCATTTTGGCAAAGCCTTTCCAGAGCAGATGCGGGAGGTACAGAACAGTGGTATGCTGGGCAATGAGAAGGAGGGCCTCGCCTTCCTCAAGGCCAAATCGAAGGAGACCGATATGTGGTCCCTCATGAGTACAACATTGCTGAGCGAGGCCAAGTTGGAAATGCAGCAGGTACGTTCAAACCTATGGTTAACATCTAAGCATTGGTTTATACTGACCGCTGCTAGGGAGAGAGTCTCGCCTCCATTGTCGAGTCCTTCGTGCGAGCATCACACGTCAATGTGACCAAGAGCCTCTCCACCCCTACAGGCGCATACATGTTGCTGCAGAGCGCCATGTATGCTCGGATAGGTAATTATGCTCGAGAAGTCGCTGAATTGGTGACGCTAATCACCGTCCGGTAGGTGCAACACATCTTTCATGGCTAAACACGGAGGTCTTCCGCGAATGCTACAGGGAAGGCCAGCCATATGATGACTTTGTCAAGCTCACCTTCCGCAATTGCCAAATCGTATGCCAGGTCTACCTCCTCGTATGTTGAACACTGTTAATTTTCATGTACAGCTGGCACAAAAGGGCAACTACAAGGAGGCCTTCGCCCGCATGAACAAGATCGAGCCAGAAAGGCTCCGAGCCTTCAAATACAATAACGCCTGGACATACTACTCAGGTCTTCTACAGCTACAACGTCAAATCCGTCGGTGAGTGCCACAGATCCTTTCTAATCACCTTCAAATCTCTAACAACCCCCAGCGACGACAAAGTAGCAGTCGAACACATCATTGCCCAGCTCCAATCCGTACAACTGCTCGACTTCGACATGCGCCTCCTCCTAGCCTTCTACACAATTGAATTTACAATCCGCCAAGGTGATCACGGCCACGCCCTCCGAATGGTCGAACAAGCCGCCCACTCCATGCAACCCGAAAACTTCGACGTCCACTCCCAAATCCGCCTCCTCTGCCTCAAAGCGCGCATCCTCGAGAAATCAGGCCAACCCCAACGAGGCTTCTCCCTCGCCATGCGCGCCGCCAACATCGCCCACCGCTCCAAAATCCTCTTCGACCTCTGGGAAGCCATCTGCACTCTATCAGTCGTCCTCCTCAGCCTGCGCGAGTTCAACGCCGCTGACCAGCTAGTCCAGAGCATCATGCCTCAGATCCTCGCGAGTGAGGATTCTGCGCTGGTCGCGCGTGCGTACTCGTTGCTCGTCGATGCAAATATGGGCATGGCGGGTGAATTGTGGGCGCAGCTTGGTAAAGAGAGCACGCCTGCTAGAAAAGAGTACGTTAATCGTGCGCTTGGGTATATCGATTCTGCATATGATGCCTATGAGGAGATTGAGGATATCCTCGGCCAGACTGAGATGATGGCTAAGAAGGCGACTGTCATGCATTTAACAGGCGATCCTGTGCTGGCTAATGATTATGCGGCCAAGTACCTCGATCTTAGGAAGCGGCGTGGCGCTGAGGTGTGATCAGCTTATGGTGACATTGTATCTTTAGGAGGCGTTTCTATGTCGTGGGACTGGAAGGGACTAAATACGTAGGTAGATCTTGCCTCCAGGGCTTGAATGATGTTCATTCGCTTTGCATCTTGTCTGCTCTGCTACGTGTTTCCCGGAGTGTGCTGCTCAAGTAGCGCAGCTATTTGTTATGTAGTATAATCATTTGTACAATGCAGAACGCTCCTGTCCTGTCCATAAATTATAAACTTCCGACGTTTACGGATACTACTCCCTTGGGTTGGAGTGTGAAAGGTCCAGAAGATACAATCCACCCGAAACCAATAATATTGGATCTAGGAAAACGCGAGGGACAAAGGAAAAAGCAGAAATGACGGGCTTCACTTCATTCTCTCGAGTACATCCCCAAGCTTCGGACTCTAGACACTTCTCCGATAGATATACATGTAACTGCGCACCAAAGACGATCTCCCAAACGCATTGGCAGCTCGGTGAACGAGCTTCTGTGATTGGAGCTTGGCAGTGTAACCTGCTTAGGTAGTCTTGTCCTTGTTGTGGTAGTTGACGGAGGAGTTCCAGCTATGGGAAAGAAAGGTTAGCTATCGCGGCCTGACATGACTCGGCTCCGGGGAACAGCTCCGAGTGGGCTGCAGAATGCAATTGCAAGTGCATCCGCGACAGGGATAGGGTCCGACTCTCCGGCGGGACTCGGGTATCAAAAATGATGTGTGTTCGAACTTACAAAATGGTCTGTGGAAACGAGTTAGCTATTTGACTCTGTGGATATGTTTCAACGCGGAAAACTAAAACTCACCTTGTCACCGTCGCCCCAGGGGAAGTTCTTCACGCGGATGTTCTGGTAGGGATATTCGGTGCGCTCCTCAAGAGGGGGCATGTGCTCCCAGTGCTCCCAGTGCTCGGACCAGAGGTTGTAGGCGTTAAGACCGCCACCGATCAAACAGGGGATGACCGCGCTGTGTTTTGTATCGTTAGTGGTATTCTGGGTAGCTCAAGGTGTGGGACAATGGGTCTCTGCTGCACGAGGCAAAAACATACAAGATCGAGAGCTTGCGCCAGAGGTCTGTAGAGCCATTGAGTCAGTGCACGTCACTCAGAAAATGACAGCCTCGATTGAATGTCTAGTACGGGCCAATTGGGGGGTCACGCACCGCTGGTGGAGGCGGCGTGGTGCTTGACAGCAGCGCGCTCGCGGTTGAATTCGTTGTCGACGATCCACGAGGGCTGGGCCTCGGCCTCGGAGGAGGCGAAGCGGCGCTGGACGGTCTGGCGAACCGGGGCCGAGCGGGCCTGCTGCGAGGCACGCTGAGAGAAGCGGGCAATGTTGCGCGAGAACATGGTGTGAGTTGGTGGTTTTGGGCTAGAGGGGAGATGGTGTCGTACGTTGAAATCCAAGCCGCTTTAGTGGACCTTGAATTCCCGTGATTCCCCGGCTTAGTCAGTTGATGTCACTCCGCACTCACGTGATATCAATGACAGGGCGAAAGGAGACACTTCGTGTTTTGTTCGCGACGAGCGAGTGAGATTGCTTTGCTTTGCTGCTGAATATGCTGGACATTGACGTGATTTCTATCGGCAATGGGGTTTCGCATCACTACGTGGAATGGTACGTCGTTGTTATGGTCTCACAATCCGTGTTTAGTCGAGTGGTCCAGTGCTCACACTGCGTAACAGTTAATGGGATTCGGTATGTCCAGGTTGGCCTGTAAAACTGGAGGTGAATGCTGAATGAGCGCAAAGAAACCCGTTTTCCTATGAACCATGGAGAGGGAATCGGACCTTCGAAGTAGGCTTGCCAGTTCGTGATGCGTGCGATGGTGATACTGACTCAAGATCAGTCCATGTTTGAGATCCTGGAAGCCGACATTGTGGTCTTTCAGGAAACTAAAATACAACGGAAAGATCTCCGCGATGATATGGTCCTAGTGCCAGGCTGGGACTGCTACTTCAGCCTGCCCAAGTTCAAGAAGGGCGAGTTGTCGTTCTGCATTGCTGATCGAGTCAAGCTGACTCCTGGTAGGATATTCCGGGGTGGCAATATACACCCGCAATGCCACTTGTGCACCAATTCGTGCCGAAGAAGGCATCACAGGTATTCTGTGCCCGCCAAACTCAGCAGTGCCTTTTCGAGACCTGCCAGAGGAGCAGCAGATTGGTGGGTATCCGACGTCTGAGCAGCTCACAAGGCCTGCGTTCGTGAACCAGGAGAATGATGAAGATGGCTCGGATGATGGGAAGACTACACCAGATCCCAAGATTGATGCAGCGACACTCGATTCTGAGGGGCGAAGCATCGTCCTCGAGTTCCCGGCCTTTGTGCTCATCGGTGTCTACTGCCCAGCATACCGAGACGAAAGCCGTGACTTCTTCCGCATGGACTTCCTCACTGCATTGGATGCTCGGGTGCGCAACCTCATCGCCCTGGGGAAACGGGTATTCATGACGGGGGATATCAACATTGCCAAGACAAGCCTTGACTCTGCGCATGCGCTGGAGGGTATCCGCAAGAGAACTACGACGGAAGAAGAATACATCTCTACGCCGCCGCGGAGACTGTTCAACTCATTGCTGTCGGACGGGGTCGTTGTTGGAACACGCGACGAAGGCAGAGAGCAGCCGGTCATGTACGATATCTGCAGATCCTTCCATCCGGAACGCAGTGGCATGTATACTTGCTGGGATACGAGGCTCAACACTCGGCCAGGGAACTTTGGTGCCCGGATTGACTACGTGCTATGCAGTCTGGATATGCAGGACTGGTTCTGCGACTCGAACATCCAAGAGGGATTGATGGTGCGTCTTCATTTGTACATGTTTGCGCGACACTTGCTGACAGGTTTGCGCTTAGGGATCTGACCATTGCCCCGTCTTCGCTGTCTTCAAGGACCAGGTGCCTTACCAGGGAGGTCTAACTCATATTCGCGACATCATGAATCCCCCGGGGATGTTCAAGGACGGCAAGCGGCAGCAGGAGTACTCGTCTCGGACCATGTTGCCAGCGTCTGGTCGCTTGCTGCCGGAGTTCGATATGGACAAGCGCCGCAGCATCAAGGACATGTTTGCCCGCAAGCCACCCAGCACCCTCTCCCGATCCTCGTCTGCAGCCAGCGCACTGGAGAAGCCAACGGCATCTCCAGCTTCTGGACCCGCTACGCCAACAACAACTACTCCTAACGAGACCCTTAACACACTGGTGCCAGGGGCAGTGCCTCTCAAACGATCCAAACCGCCTCCCGCAGTGTCTGCCAAGCGCTCGAAGTCCATAACTGCCCCGTCAGCGTCAGGTCAGAAGTCGCTCATGGGCTTCTTCAAGCCGAAGGCCGGCGATGGTGCGTAGTCCACTTCGTGATCTGCGAGACTATCAACGTCCAACCCAGCACTCACCAATGATCACAGGAGCATCGCCCAAGAAGAGCAACCCAGCCCCTAGTCCTAGCATGGCTCCGGCTGCATCACAACCACCGGATACCACAGCCGACATCCCCATTACATCAACAGGCACCTCATCCGCACAGCCCTCCCCCGGAAGACTCAGAACAGACGACTCGGTGGTTGATCCTATCGTCAGCAAGGAAGACTGGACGAAGCTATTTACAAAAAAAGCAGTACCGAGATGCGAGAGCCACCAGGAGCCGTGTATCAGCCTGACAACCAAGAAGCCGGGTATGAACCGTGGCCGGGCATTTTGGATCTGCCCACGACCCCTGGGTCCTCGTGGTGAGAAGGAGAATGGCTCACAATGGCGGTGCCCGACCTTCATCTGGGCCAGCGACTGGAACTCGACCTCACAGTCGGAGACTTGATAGGAGGGCACGTTACGGGTCATGTCATTATTCTAGCATGGTACCACTATCTCATACAGTTCACATTGCATCTACACTCTACATGATACTCTTCATATGGCCCTCTGGCTGTGAGTAGGTATGTACTGGAGTCCTTACGGAGATATCAAGCATGAAGCCCTAAGCCTTCATCACATGCAGTTAGCCTTTGGAGGGCTCCTTGGGTGCGAAGCCCTAAGCATTGTTCAAATGCAGTTAGTCTCTGGGAAGTTCCGGTAAAGGTGAGACAATTACTGAGTCACTACTTAAGATACATTCCCACAATGTAGCAGTACATAGAAAGCCAGTAGTTGAGGAACCCCCAAACCATGTATCCTGATGCATTTCTGGTAGATTTGAGCTCCACAAAGTGTATAAAATAGTACTAGGATAAATGTCACCCACATAGAAATAAAGTTGTGGAGCACCGATCCGCAGGGTCCTCCACGTGGGGACCACATATCATAGTATACAAGGCACATCATACAAAGCCTCAAGTACCATTGTGAATGCCTATCACTTTATGCAGAATACAATCACCTATATAGAATAAATACTTGTTTTTAAATTAGGGCTTCACCCAAATACAGTAACATGTCTCAAAGGTAGAACAAAGAAAAACTACCCCGAGCCCTAAGTCAAGGCTTTATCTGGACATAGCACATGTTAAAAGGGGAACTTGCAGCAATCGCCATAGCGATCAATAGGGTCAATAGTGAATACCTGAATACACGCAACCTTTCCCCTTTAGGTAAACATCCACGTCGCTGGGTTGCCCGCCTATGCTTAAGAGCTTTCTTCTTTGTTTCTCTTTCTCTTTCTTTCTTCCCTTCCTCCTCCACCCTCCACCTCTGTTTCTTTGTTCCCACATTTCTTTGCTCTACTGATCTGTGACCTACTTGCTTTTCTGCATTCCCTCCCTCCACTTTCACCTGTCACCTTCGTCGCCCACTCTCCTCCGCAGTACTCGGTATCCAGTCTTCACGTGCATTCTTTGTTTTTCTTCTCATACCATTCATTCTCTAGTTCAACTGATCTGTATCATGTCTCATGAAAGCTTCCTGGATGACTGCCTTGCAGCATCGTCGCCTGCTGATCGCGCGGCTGAGGCTGTCTACCAGAATGCGCTGATGAATCTTGACAAGACCAACAATGAGATCATAATCCCATTCAACGTGGTTGATGTTATCACCAAGGATAACGTCAGAAAACTGCAGCAGCGTTTCTCGTATGTTCTTCTGACTCACAACTTGAAACATTGACTCACATGATACAATAGGGTTGCTCAGAATAATCGCATTCGAGCCGTCAAGGACTCGTCCATTCGCGCAGTCCGTCTCATGGCTATCCCTGATGAGATCCTTCCGGTTCGCCTGGAAGCTCACCAGGAGATCTCCAAGCAGGTGCATGAAGCTGTCCACCATGCTGGGGTGAAGGTACCTGGGATCCCGGTCAGAGTCCCGCGGCCGCCAAATTCCTTTATTCTTTACCGTCAAAGCCTTCACTCGTCGACCACAGCCGAGAACCCTGGGCTCCGTAACACCGAAATCTGTAAGCCTGGTCAATTGCTTTTTCCTCGGTGGATACTAACATACGATATTCCAGCTCGCGTTATTGCCGATAAGTGGCGCAACGAGAGTCCCGAAGTCCGGGCACATTTCAAGGCATTGGCAGATGAACTTAAACGCCAGCATGAGGTGGACCATCCTGATTATCAATATTCCCCGCGTCGTCCTGGCGAGAGACGTCGACGCCAGCCTCGCATTCACGCGAAGAACCTGAAGTTCCTTGGAGCGACCACGGAAGGAACTCGACGTCTGGTGAATTCCTACGCTGGCCCACGCCGCGGCTGGGTAGATGTTGATGATCAGCTACTCCGGCTCTTTGACGGACACGGAATGATGTTTGGTCCCTCGGCCGTTGGGCCCCAGCTTTGCCCCGACAGCGGGGACTTCGACATGCTTGTCGATGACCAGGTGGACCGAGTCCGAACATTTGACTTGATTTCCACTGTCAACGCCAATGACTTCGATATTGACTTCAACATGGATGAACTTTTGAACATTAATTAAATGTTATCCACGATGATCGACAATTGCATTTCACATTCATTGACATCATCAACATCGAGCGAGGGCCGAGAGCCTACACTAAATTGACAATCGATGAGAACAACATCTTCGACCTGAGCCTCGGTACCTCACAGCTCCATTTTGCGACTCGACAAATCTTTGCATGAATGAAAAAAAGAAAACCAGGAAAAAAATCCTTGCATTTAAGCGTGTACCCATTTTCGGTTTCTTTCTTTTTCTCCTGTTGTCTAGCTTCGCCCATGCGCTCTTCACCAGCCGGGATTCTAACCGGGGAACCGGGCTTGCGTATGGGCGCCGGACTTTCTTTTGTTCTCTGCTTTTCATGTTCTGTTTTCTGATTCATACAGGGGATAATGTGGGATCACGACATCTCGTCAATTCCGGCCACGCTTTTCTTTCCCAAGGGGTTTTCGTGGTTGGTCATGTCGTGACGGTAGTTGATAGTTAGCAGATTTTTTTCAATTTACTGCTTTTCATTTACGTTCTTTGTTATAGAACGAGTCCAGGCCTGGGGCTTCGGAGCTCTGAGCTCCTGTAATCTGCAGCTGTGGAGGTCTATTTCTTTGATGCAGTGACTTGTCTTTGTTTGAGGTGCAGCGCCAAGACTGGATTCACGGATCGAATGCGGGGCCGAGGTAGCCGAGCTTTAATTCGAGTCGAGTGATGAATCATGCATCACGCATCATGCAGGTGCAGGTGCAGGGATTCGGGGTTTCTTTGTTGGTTACGAGGGAGTTGGAAATGGACTACGTTGGTTGGATAATGCAAAGTAACGGGTACATTTCGCTAATCACTCGAGCAGCTACGAAAGTATCAAGTATGGAAACAGACGGAGATGGACTCTCTCAACCCCATGGGTTCCAGGATATACACAGTGAGCCAGGGAACGAGCTTAGTCTTCCTGGTATGAGATCTTGCGCATCTCGCCCAGACGTGTGCGGGCGCGGGCCAGGTTGTTCTCGAGTTGGAGGATCTCGACCTGTTGAGAAAGGTCAGTAACTGTTGCAGCAAGGGAAGGGAAAAGGGTGGCAAACGTACCTGCTGCTCCATCTCGCGCACTTTGAACTCGTGTGAGCTGAGCTTGCCGTAGTCCTCGGAGTCATTATCGGCACCGTTCTTCTCCGAGATGATCTCCTGCACCTGTCGCACAAGTGCTCGGCATGCTGCGCCAACGGCCTTGCTGGCAGTCTCCAGTCGGTCCTGTGTCTTGCTCATGAAGGTGGCCTTGACACGGCTGGCAGCCACCAGCTGAGCAGTGCTGGCGGCAACGTCGTTGGAGGCGACGATGAGCTGCTCAGGTGAGTTGCGGCCGGAGACGACACCGTCGGCAGTCTCAATCAAAGTGTTGGTTGATCCGGCCACGGCCTTGGCTGCGGAGATCAGACCCTCGGTCCAGCGGTTGTTCTTCTTGTAGAAGGCTGTTCGGGTCGAGCTGCCTCGGCCTTCGCGGACAATCTCCTGCTGTGACTCCGTGGCGGCCTTGATCAGCTCGGCAATCGCGTTGGTCACAGCAATGGCAGCTGCCAAGATTGCGTCGTTGATCTTCAGCTCGTACGTCGAGTAGCCCTCGCGGGGCTTGTTCTTCAGCTTAGCCAGACGCTGAGCGGCGGCGTCAATGGCATCGGCAGCCTTGAGCAGCTCCTGGTCCACCAGGTCGCCCAGGTCACCCTTGGTGCTAATCTTGCTGCTCTTTGGTGCGAAGGACTCCACCATCTTCGACAGTGTCTGCAGGTCGCGCTGAACTTCCAGGTTGTTGTTGATAACGACGTCCGTCTTCTGCAGAGGCTCCATACCGTCGAGACGGAAGGACTGGAGGCCGCGGAAGAAGCGCACGGTCGCCTGGGCTGACTTACGGGCAGCGTTGAACAGCTGGTCGGAGCTCTTATCATCGTTGGCGAAGCGGGAAAGACCCTTGGTGTTACTGAGCGTGTCCGCAATCGAACCGGAGAAGACAGACACTGTGCGAATGATCTCGGCGTGAGGGCTATTCGGACCGTCGGCAATGAAGTTGTTGAAGGCTGTGGAAAACTCGGTAGCTGAGGCCGAGGCCTTTTCGATCTGCGACAAGACATAGGGCGGCGAGGCATTGGAGTTACCGGCCTGCATGGACGAATCCATCTCATACAAGGCATCGTCCACACGCTGTACACCAGTCTGTAGCACAGAGTCAATGATGTCGTTGATCTTGGCCACGGCGCCGTGGAGAACAGTGTCGATCTGGCTATCAAGCGCATGATCGGTATCGCCTTGGTTCTGCAAGGAGTCATTGATTAGCATGCAGGCGAGACATCTACTTGACGACAGTTCTCACCATTCTCAGCTCCTCGAGCTCCATCAGAGCCTGCTCCATGCCTGACTTGTATACCTCAATCTCCTCGTCCTTCTCACGAAGGGCTAGATCGCGGTCGCCATCCCGCTCAGAATGACGGCTGGAGATGTCTTCAAGGGCGCGGTTTTTGTTCTAGATCTGTCAGTCTAACAGACCTTCTACAACACCGAGGAGAGAGGATACTCACTCTGAGGGCCTCCTCCAGATCAGCCATCTCACGGTTATACTTGGACAGCATAGAGGAGATCTCCGTGCCCTTCGAGCGCTCTGCATTCTCAGCACGCTCGAGCGCCAACCGAAGCTCCCGCTTGATTGTCTCCAACTCCTCCTTGTTGGTACCGGTGACACGGTCCCGATCATGCAGGGCGCGATCACGCTCGCGAATCATATCAGCCAACTCTAGGTTCTTGGTCTTAAGCTCACGCTCCAGCTTCTCGCGCCTGTCGATGGCCTCCTGCGCCGAAGCAGCCTTAAGCTTGAGGCTCTTGGTGGTCTGCAGGAGATCCAGGTGCTCCTGTCGCAACTGCGAGTACAGCTTGGCAAGAGCCTCATACTTGGTCCGCCAGGTGTTCACCTGCTCTTGCAGAGCCCGGATCTGTTCGTCCTTGGAGGCACTTTGCATGTTAAGGTTGCTGTTCAGCTGGTTCATCTGCTCCTCCAGGTCCTTGACTCGGCGATCGTACTGCTGCAGCATCAGCTGGTCCCGCTCGTATTGAGCACGAGCATTGAGGTTTTCCTGCTCCAGCTCCGCCAGGCGACCCTGGGTCTGTGTCTGGTACTGGTCACGAAGCAGTTGATCTTGCGCCAATCGTTGCTGTTCGGCTTGCAGACGCTGCTGCTCCTCAAAGTCCCGCTGAGCCTGCTGCTGGGCGAGCATCTGCAGTCGTTGCTGCTCCTCCCACTGCTGCTGCAGGCGCGCTTGCTCGGCCTCATACTCTTCCTGCTGGCGTCTAGCCTCATTGGTCCAGAAGTCGTTGATAGGCTCGGGCTCGGCGGCCACCTTGGGAGGCGGCGATGGCTGCTCAATCTCCTTGGCCGGTCGCCTAGGCAGGGCGGGACGTTCACCTTCCTCACCAAGTAGACTAGGTGGGTCTTGCGGCAGCTTCGGAATGGTAATCAGGCTGGTCAGATATCGCAAGTTGGAGCACTCATAGTAGAACCGGACAAGACGGTAGTGCTGGGCATCGTAACGGCCACGGAGCGGCTCGAGAGCTTCGTCTTCACCGGTTGCTATACAACAGTTTGGCATCTTAGCGGGAGCTCGACCATGATCAAGGGACTACGGGGGTTCATACTTGTGTGCATAGCTCGCAACATGCTCGTAATGAACTTGTAAATGCCATAACTCTCCTGCACTAGAGGCACCAATGCAGAGATTCGACACTCGTTGTTAGTACCGGACTGGAAGTGCGAAAAGATGAGCTTCTGGAAGGCATCAATCTGATCCTGCAGGGTCATGAGATCGGTTATGGTCTCATAGCTATAGATCCATTAGCATCACGTCACCCAATCTCTTTAATAAAGTTATCCGCACCCTTCATTGGGATCATTGATCGTCTTCAAGCTAATGTATTCCTCATACTCGAACAAGCCTGCACATGTTAGGCAACACTTCTGCACCCGACCCAGCTGATCCGGAACCACATACCATTGAATTCGGGGTGGTTGCGATGGAAAGCCAGCTTCGACTCGAGGAAAAACACGTATTCGCGAATCAGCGGGGCGTATCCTATCCAACATTGTCAATGTCCGCGTCCACCTCATGCGCCACTCGCCCTCGGGGCTAATGCGCAGTCCCAACACGCAGATTGACATACCTCGAATGCCGTCACCTCCAACACCGCGCATCAAACTATCGATCCAATTGGAATGCTGCTGCGCCTCCCGCACCACAATCGGGTGGCCTTCTTGGAGAACCTTGTGGATCGTGATGAGGGCCTTGAACGTCTGGACCTCGTCGGCGAGAACAGGCTGCCTACAATGCACAAACACGAGTCAGCTCTCAATATTCCAGTATCTTCATTCATCGTATACAGGATTTTGCATACACTTTCATGCCCGCCCAAAAGGCCGCCGACGATTTGTGGTCCCACGTGTACACGATACAGCTCCGCACATGTTTCCCTGCGAGAGCGCATGTCAGTCGAGTCGAACATTGAGCTAGAGATGGCGCCAGTAGGGATCCTCTGCTAGAAGCAATGGGTCGCTATGCGGACGTACGTTTGGGCGCGGTTTCCTCTGTCGCGAGTCAATGGTTAGCCTCTGTTCCTCTCGTTTCCAGGGCCGGAACCGCCAGAGGAGAACTTACCGATGCTGGTGGCCTTGCGGATATTAATGGCCAGATCGGCCTCCGTCCTGCATGATTGAGGTTATTCGGCTGCTCGAGATCGTTGGGTTGGGTGGCAGTGTCCCGCTTACCGACTCATAGTGGCTACGATACGAGTTCAGGGGAACAAGATCACCAACGGGAGAACAGACGACGGAATAGTCCGGGCAGCGCGGAAAATCCCAGAGACGAAGCGCTGACCGGAGAAAAGAGAAAAGAGAAGTGAAGCACAAATGTCGAGTGCACGTGGAGAGCAATGACGTTGGGGAGAAAGCTGGGGCCTGTCAGTCTTGGCGACGCCTAAGCCGCTTCGCTCGGCTCATCCCTTGTTCTTCCAACTGCTGTACTACGTACGCGTCATCTACGCCATCTGCGCCATGTAGGCAGCATGATTTTACATCTACGTTGGGATACGTTTTACAATGCTCGTGATAGGAGTTGTGTCATACGTTGCATACCTGAATCGCCACTAAGCGCCATCGAAACACACTGCGACTCTATACATTATCTACGCCCAGCCTACGGGAATGCTTCTGTCCGGCAGATGCAACAAAGCCCGTGGAATAATTAAAGTCCTCCAAACGCCTCTCAATATCATGATCGAGTAGTTTCACAAGGCCCTGATCAGGTCGGCCCGTTGCTCGACCGTTGTCGTAGGAAAATTAGGGTCCATATCATGCCGGCGTTTCCATCTGTCCGTCGGGCACCGGTGTCTCATTGCCGTCTGGTCTGGAAGCCAGAGTCTGGTCCATAGACTGCAGAGATCGAGCTTCCTGACTATCTTCGGCGTTCCACTGTTCATTCGTCTCGGCTGGATCGGCTTTGGACAAAGCCTCACTTTCGAGGAGGATACCCTCCGCAGGGCCATCTTTCAAGCCCACATCGCCGACAGCCGGACTGTCCGGTCCAGAATCCAACGGGGCCTCGACCACAAGAACTTCATCGGCAATATCGGTACGCAGATGAGGGGGAATCGGCTTCCTGCGTGGCAAGGGCGGAGGCGGCACGGGTCGATGATCCCCCGCATTGGACCACTCAGAATAAGGAGGTGCCACCACCAAGGGCTTTCGCTTCGGCAGAGTGCCCGAGTTTCTCTTCAGGGCATATTTGTCCGGGTGCGGCAAGGGGGCTCCAGGAGGGGGATGCGGGTGTCCACGCCCAATGGGCTGATCCGGTGTGCCTGAGGGTGTCCGAGACGGATTTGGATCATGAGGCGCCTCTACTTTCCCAAACATACTCATGCCCCATTTCTTTGCAGCGGCGGTTGCTGACCCAATGGTTATGTTACCAGAAGCCTTGTCGTCGGACGTCGCTGATTGGAACGACTTGGTCAAGGTCCCGATGGTAGTGCGCCTGCGTGGCTTCTCGCTTGAGATGGAACTCCCTCGAGAGCTTCGCGGACCGGAGAAGGAAGACATGTTATCTAGACGAGCGGATGAAGGGCTTGTGATGACCTGATCACTAACGAAATCGACTCCATCAAGCGATTCTGCAATGGAGGTATCCCTGCTGCGAAGGGCATTTTCTGGTATCATAATGCCGCCACAGGGCGGCGAGTTGTTTGGAGTCTTACTCGGAGAAGTAGGCGGGGAGCGCTTTTTTGATATTTCAATCATCGCGCTAGTCGCGTTGCTCTTGTCATCCTGGTTGGCTGGTGATGCAACCTTGTTTGCATTGTCCGCAGTTACCACTGGATCGGCTGCATTGGAGAAAGTCTGCGAGCGGATGGAACGGGGCAGAGTGCTGTCGGATCTTTCGATACCTGTGGCGGTTACGGAAGAAAGTCTCGGCTGTAGATCCGAACTGGATTCCTTCAAGGGCTTGCGGGCTTTGATTTTGGCCGAATCAGACTCTGAGAGGACGGGCATGCTCATTGTTCGGTCATCCTTGGACTTAAGAAACTCAAGTGAATCTCCGCGAACACTCTTTGGCGTCGATGGAGGTTCGCCAGATTCATCCGGTATTTCCATCTGGGCATCGGCATCTGGCATATGTCGCTGCCAAATACCACCGCGGAAGGCCTGGCCCATGGTCTCCAGGAAGGGGGCGTCGTCCCAGAATGGCAGCACAATGCTTTCTGCCACCACCTCACGGATTTTACTCTCGATGGTGCGCAGGATGAGGCTGTAGGTGATCTGCTTTGAGCTGACGATGGGCTGGATGTCCATGACCATTCTCGGCATGGTTTCAAAGGACAACCAGAGTCGGTTGCTGGGCGGAGGTTTGAAACGGACCAGCAGATGACCTTCCAGTCTCTTCAACACTACTGCCAGCATGATGTCGACTTCTCTTGCCTTGAAACGAGGGCCTAGGTCAATGCGCACTGTGGCTGAAATCTCCAAACGGAAATTTCCCGTGTATTGGAGGTCCATCTCCACGCAGCAGTTGCCATCCACGGTCAGATCCTTCAACCGGGGATTGGTGATGAAGGGGGCTCCTTCGCCCATGACAATCTTCTGCAGACCGATCTTGCTGATAAAGTTCGGCTTGTTGACGCGGGAGATCTTCTTAACGATCTTGCTCCGCACAAACTCCTCCAGCTCTGGAGTCTGATACAGAGCCAGAAACAGTCGTCCAAAGAAAGCATTGATCCAGCGTGTTTGCAGCTGTTCCTCGGAAGAATGCAGTCGTTGCACTAGGGACACAATGTGCTTCACATCAAAGTCCTGCTGCTTCGGAGGGCGGTCTGCGGAAGCCCACAGCTTGGTTTGGTTTTGGAGCATGGCGAAGTAGAAGTCCTCCTTTTCTGACAAGTTCTCAGAAAACAAGTAGAAGGGTGGCGTCGGTCCTCCCAGGTCTCCCAGTGAATCCAGTCGCCGTGAAAGACAGATGGCATTCCTCTTGAGCCATAGCTCGGCCTCTGGGATGTCACCCTCGCCGCCGTGAATGGACACATCGTGATGAGCGAGGGAGATGACATAGCGCACCTCCACCTGGTTTGCATCGTCATAAAGCATTAGGTGGCCATGTCTAGATACAGATTCCGTCCATCGTCAGCATATGCGGTCCAACTATTTCCAGTCCTAATCAACAATTCGATGCATACCGGAGAACAATGTAGAAGACATTCCGGGCCCGTTTCGTGCTCTTCCCATTCGATTTCGTCGGCTCGATACTAGGTGCCTGTTTGCGGTCGAACAAGCTCCGATACATCGACTGATAGACGCTGGGGCTCTCAGCGGCAACGACCTCCCCCGCAGGGGTCGTCCTCTCCGGGGGCTTTCCGTTGACTCCACCAGGAACGTATTCGCGGCAGACAGCAAAGTAACCGGCGGCGACATCGGAGTCGTGGGTCTGGTGGAACTTCTCAGCGAGCTGGTCAGTACCGGACTTCAAGCTATACTCGTCATCGCCGGGCCGAGGGACGGAATCGGTGGCTTCACCTGGTTGCAGTGACGATGAAGCATCGGGTAGGGTCAGGTAGGCATGTAGCAAGATCAGTGATAGCACCAGAGGGACGAAGGTAAGTCCCCCTAGCACATAGATGAGGAGGAAGCTGCCGAGCGAACCCATCGGGAACCAGTCGATCAAAGCGGGAGGGCCGAAAGCTCCATATCTCGGGGATTGGATCCCTGGAGCGGAGAAGATAAAGTTTGCAAGATATAGCTGGTAAGACCGGGTCCAGTGTAAAGCACAGAACGAAGGGAAATGTCGGAGGAGACGAAGTAGACAAAGCAAAGTGCAGTTGGAGAGATCAAGTTGCAGCTTCCATGCACTCGGGAGTGACGGAGGTACAGGGCCAGCGTACAGGGCCAGCGTTGCGCTAGTTATGTTATTTCATAACTTAGGATACAACCACCTTTATGTGAGTATTTAAAGTACACGTATTGAAATACAAATATGTTACATGTGACAGTACGGCAACCCCGCAGGATCCGACTTACTGTCTTAACTGTCAGGAACTGCAACCCTGCTGAGCTCATATCTACATGAACGACTAATCAATAGGTCTAGGTTGTCTTTTATCATAGATTTCCAGCCAGTAATGCATATACGGGCTCAACAAAATACTCCGCAACTGTACATTGCTGCTTAGCAATAGAGAAGCCCTGTTCTGCAGAACATCCATCCTCTCGAAACTCCCACAGATACCTAGGTACATGCTCAACCATTCTCACAAGTTTATAGGCTTCTTATTCAGTAGATATGGGATAGAGTACCCCCACTGAAACCAAGGTCTAGTTAGTCCTTCAATGCTACCTGCCAGTCTGGATCTGAAACAATTCGTGATGGTTTCATGTTAGGGAGTATAAACCGCACAATCCTTGGATAGCACCTGAATCGTTATCTTCCGGTGAATGTTGTATCCGAGGATAGCACTTAGCCAGGTGTTCCTCGCGATTTATATTCCTAATCCAACCCACAGGTATAGACAACCTGTTCTGCTTCACAAGACACGTCATGGCCTCTCTAATGTTGATGGACACATACCTCATAGGTACTATTTCAGCGACACCATAAATAAAATGATAATAGCACGATTGGAGCTGATTGCCTCATCATGCCCCACCTCGCATAGCCCGAGGTTGCTGCAGATGCAAACCCTCTGCTATCCGACCGAGGATCTACAAGAACAGTCATTTCCCAGGTTAACGCTGACGGTCTTCTATTACACGTTGAACCATTCCATCCTGATAAGCTGGCGCAGACCATGTCCGAACTCAACGTTGTCGCGGTGCTTTCTCCCAAGCCCGAGAACTTTGACAAGGTTTGAATGATATACTCCATAATCTGCTTGGCCCCATACTCATCTACTGTCTAGGTCGCCGCCCTCGTCACCGAAGTCACCAAGCAAGTACACGAGCATGAGCCCGACACACTGCTCTATTATGCATTCCAAGACAAGAAAGAGATCATCATTGTGGAAAGGTCAGTTCATTATCGATCATCGTTCATTGCAAGTTCAATGGCGAATATGCCTATACCCTTTTCACCTTCGCCTTCATCTTGACCTCCCTCCCAACCCGTGCCTCGGCAGTGACGGCCGAACCAGATATGTACCCGCCACTCAGGGTTCAGCACTAACACCCGATCAGATACAAGAACCAGGCGGCGGTCCAGGCGCACACCAAAGCCCCCTATTTTCGCGAATTCGCCGCCAAGCTCCCGGTTCTATTGGCGAAGCCCTGGGAGCTGCGCGCCGGCGGATTCCTGGGCGGTTCGCGCGGGGTGTCGCGACTGTAGAGAGGACCGATATGTTAGGAACGAGGTCCCATATGGAATGATATAAAATATAGATAAAATAGTCCATAGTGGAAGCCTTGATTCAGGTGCAGTTGCGCCTTGACTCGTGACAGATATATCATGCGATTGGGGCAGGGCTACTGCAGAGTGGCAAACAGCGTGTACTTGGTACTTGGTACTAGGAAAAAAGACCCATGGATGCCATAGGGGGCTGGTAGATCCCCATAAAATAGCAATATATGATAAGTTATGTGCCGTAAGGAGTAAGAGATCAATAAAAGGATGTGGGGAACTCAAGAAAGTCACATCCAAAGTTGATCCGCTCGCCTCTCAACCTCCACATCCCATTTGCAACGCCCCTCCTTTTCTCGAGATCTTCCATTCTCCGCCTCGTTTCTTCCTTCTCCCCCTCTCGTATTTCTTCTTCTCCCTTGAAGCTCTGCTCTTCTGCCTTGTCGGTTCCTCTGGAGTGAACCTCCCCCTTATCGCCGCCCCCTTTTTGGTGTACATACTTTCGCAACCATGGCGACGGGTCCGGCTACTCAATCGCTAAAGGTGAGCTGCTCCTCCGAGCTATGAGCTTCTTCTCGAATGTACCAGCTAATTAAAGATCACAGTGCGTGGTGACGGGTGACGGTGCAGTGGGCAAAGTCAGTTTGGACGATTCCAACCACCCAAAACGAGGGAGAAATTGACACACCCCCAACCTCTAGACATGTCTTCTGATTTCCTACACAACGAATGCCTTTCCCGGCGAATACATCCCGACCGTGTACGTGCCATGTCGCCCACGTTAGCCCCCAACAAAAACGAGCCCAGTGATGCTAACACCAGCCCCCGCAGCTTCGACAACTACACGGCCAGCGTGATGGTCGACGGACGACCGATCAGCTTGGGACTGTGGGATACAGCCGGACAAGAAGATTACGACCGCCTGCGACCTCTCTCATACCCACAAACCGATGTCTTCCTGATCTGCTTCTCGATCGTTAGCCCGCCCTCCTTCGATAACGTGAGAGCCAAGGTCAGTCCACAACACCCCAGCCTCACCATGACCCCGACACTAATCGTATAATCCAGTGGTTCCCCGAAATCGAACACCACGCCCCCAATGTCCCCATCATCCTGGTCGGCACCAAGCTGGATCTTCGCGACGACCGCGCCACCACCGAGGCTCTCCGATCCAGGAAGATGGAGCCCGTCTCATACGAGCAGGCACTGGCCGTGGCCAAGGAGATCCGCGCACATAAGTACCTCGAGTGCTCTGCACTGACGCAACGCAACCTGAAGAGTGTGTTCGATGAAGCTATCCGGTAAGGACACCCCTGAACTTGGAATTCTCCACCTGTGCTAACGTGTTGTCTAGGGCTGTTCTGAATCCCCGCCCTGCTGCCAAGTCTGGGAGGAAAAACAAGTGCCAGATCTTGTAAGGGTCTTTTCTGGTGCATGGCTGTCTCTTCCTCTCTTCTCGTATGCTATAATGAATAATTCATAGTTAATACGGCGTCCCGGTAGCCAGAGGCTTCGTGGGCCTCTTTTGATGAATCATTGATTTGTTTCTTTTTCGTGCGGGAAACTTATGTTGTTTTGGCTTGATAGAATTAGCTAGTTTGAATTTGTGTCGATTGTGTACTTGATGTTCTGAGCTTGATATTGTTTTCAAAGTACAGATTCTAGCAATTGACAGGTCCATGCTGGAATTGCATGATTATACTTGGAAAGCTAAATTCCAAAGGTCCAAAATTCAACTATGCACAGAAGACAGGAAAGTGGTATCCTCTATCAATCATCAGAAAACATGACTTTTGCTCCCTGCTTAGGATGTACAGTAACAAAAGAAAAAAGCTCCGGCATATCAGCGAACCGGGTAGAATAAACTCCACAACCAATCGTGAGGTTAATCAGGGTAGTCGACAACCTGCATCTACTGCATCACGCGCGGCCTGCGACTCGGGTGCACACCCGCCCACTTGTCATCCTCCTCCGGTACCGCCACGGCATTGACACCAGTAGGACCATCGGTAGTGACCTTGTCGTGCTTTCTCTTATCCTTCTTGATCTTCTTCGCATCGCGCGAGCGCTCCTCATTGAGCTTCTCGTTCTTGGCTCTGATCTTCTCCATACGGTGCTCGGAGTTAGAACCACCACCGCCGGCACTAATGTGATATTAATCGACTGTCATTTTGTGAGGAATTGGAGAAGGAAGTACTCACGTTAGCTCGACGTTGATTCGGCGCGGCGGGTACTTGCCGTCGTCGAAGGTGGAGTGGTGGTAGAGCTTGAGACAGGTCTTCATGCGGTCATAGTTGTCGAACTCGATGAAGGCAAAGCCGCGGCACTTCTTGGGAGCCTCTGGCTTGGTTGCGACGCGGATTGAGGCGGGAGGGTTCTTGTCAAAGTGCTTTGTGAGGGACTCGAGATTTGCGGAGTATGGGAGGTTACCTGTAGAGATATGTTAGTTATCGATTCTGTTGTTGAGCGAAATGGGCTCCACGTACCGACGAAGCAGATAAACCGGGAGTTCTTCTTGTTCATAGCTTCTTCAGTCTCGTTGGCAGTCTCTTCGGTGGCCTCCTCGGCGTTCGCAGAGTCTTCCGTGGGAGCATCCTTGGTGACCTCGGCCTTGTTGTTGTATTTCTCGTCTTTCTTTTCTTTCTTTTCTTTCTTTTCCTTCTTTTCCTTCTTCTCCTTCTCCGAGATCTTGTCCTTGATGGCCTTGTCGCCTTCCGTGTCTATCGTGAACAGCGGGGTTTCCTCGGTCTCTTTGCTGGCATCGGTGTCGGCCTTCTTTTCCTTTTTCTCCTTCTTCTCCTTCTTTTCCTTCTTGTCCTTCTTTTCCTTCTTGTCCTTCTTGTCCTTCTTCTCTTTCTTCTCCTTCACCTCGTCCTGCGCCGGGGCAGTCTCAACAGGTGCGACCTCCGTGGCCACCTTCTCAGCTTTGCGCTTCTCCTTCTTTTCCTTCTTCAGCTTCTTGCCCTCGGGGGCAATGGGCTCAGTAGGGTCCTCGACGACCTTGCGTTTTTTGTCACCCATTGTGAGAATACTTGACTTTTTCTCAAAATAAAATGAGCCGAGACTAGTTGAGGTGTAAGAGCTCTCTTTGCATCAGAGAGTGCCGGAAAAAATAGAATGATGAGACGGATAAAAAAAGTCGTAAAAGATGCGCAAGTCTAGCTTCGAAAAATTTGGGCGGAGACACAAGAAATTCCCATTTTTTGCCGCAAAGTGGAGGCGGTGAGTTCCTATCACCCACTTTCCTGATTGGACAGTCAGCTACCACTATTGGAAGCTAGTAACTATTTGTATCCTGTGAATGGTTAAGTAGATGTGTGGAATGATAGGAATTGCAGAATCTAGCTTCTTTGTAGACGGGATTCAGATCTAACTAAACTGTTTGAATTACTCAACCTAACACCGCCCGCGTTGTCACAACCGGATATATAGATATACGGATCAAATCAGGTGTGGCTTTAAGAGTAAGTGTAAATATTCTCGAAAGTAATTAAAATCCTTTTTTTTAAAATGGAGCTTATATCGTCAAGGTATTTAGCGCAATTAGAAAATCAAGATTTTCAACTTCTTTTTCCCAGCGTCGTAACGCTCGCGCAGCTCCGGCCGAGTTAGCAGCTTCAGAAGAGGCAAGTGTGTCTCTCTCATGTCAAAGATTCCACGCTGCTTCTGATCAATATGTGATCCGTCAATGACAATACGTTCCAGTTCATTCAGCTTGAGAGTTCCTAAACACGGTTCATGATCAGCAAATATATTGTTAAGATGTATCGCTGTGGTTCTTACCAGACTCGATCAAATCAGAAATTCTGGCCGGCGTGCCAGCACCAATACCCATCCTACACAATCAGTCAGTATCAGTATATTCTAATTGATTCATTGGAAGATCGATCATACCGTGCGCGTTCAAGGAATTGCTTAGCTTCCTCCAGCTTGATGTGCTTTGCGAACAGTTTTCCCACGATTGTCTCCTTGCTCTGGAAGGTCCGTAGCGATCTATATCATCCAATTATTAGCATCGATGATATGAACGGCTGGGTTGATCATTGCCTTACCTGACCACATCTGCCGCTCTCAACCCAGCGCCAGCCACAACTAGTGTATGAGGGGTACCCTTCTCTTCTGAAGCCTTTGACAAATCGGCACCCTTGGGAGCGAATGCCTTGAGGAAGTCTGGGAGCTTGTCCAGATGCCTGGACTCGGTGAACGAGGATGTATCGAGGAAGGCGTAGTCTACAGTTCGTCAGTACTCGACATCAATTCGATGCAATATCGTATATAGTCCCATACCTGGCACAGACAAATCATTCAATTCCACAGCCGATAATTCCTTATCCGCCTTCTTCGCTCGCTGAGCAAAATAATCAGCCAGCAAACGCCCATCCATCTTTCCAATCGACTGGTCAATGCCGTCTTGGCGATCCTGCATTCTTGCGTCATGCTCCGCCTGTTGCTTCTTGTTTTTCTTCTGCTTGCGCTTCTTCTTGCTAGGGCCATCTGCGGGTGCCGAAGCTGCAGGCGCTGCCTCGGGCTTGTCCTGCTTCGTAGAGTCATCTGCTTGTCTCTTGCGCTTCTTGTCGAGCTTGTTCGAAAGCCCCTTTTGGGCAGGGGCGTCGGCCATCTTGAATATATCTCACAACAGTCGTATCAAGGAAACCAAGGCTCAATGGGTGAATGGGTGAATGCAACGAAGCAAAAGTTGAGCGTCGCAAAAAAAGTCGCAAAACCGGCGGCTGAGTCAGCTGCTCTTATCGATAAGCCGTAACCAATCACATGCAGGCCCGCAATGTTATTCGAAGACGCGCTTCGCAAACATTCGTTTCAACATTCGACTTTGGATAATCGCGCTTACTTGTCTATGACCCGAGTACACGCTCACTCTGTTACTTTGATGCGCTAGCTTCTCCTCGGTTTCAAGTCAGGTGATGTCTACCCCGACACCGCGTGACCGCCGGTCACTGCGCAATTCGGGTGTTGGGACCAGTACTCCGTCTGGAGAAACAACATTGACCGGAGTGAGTAACTATGGAGCCCGTGATCAATATCTGTCTGACTGTTTTTTTACAGCTCCAGCGTCTTCCGAGTCACACGCGCTACCCACTTACCCCTAGTCGACTCGTCACAACTGGGACTCCGTCTGGCCAACGGTCAGCTTCTCGATTCACGCCCCGGGCTAGAGCTTCGATCGCCCCGTCAACGCCATATGGACTTCGCGCTCGACAGCAGCGAGCTGCAAATACACCCGGTCGTGATCGCCGCCGGAGTGGCCGCGTGCAGCGTGAGACTACGTTTGATATCCTCAGAAATCTCGGAAAAGGTACGAATGAGCAACGAGCCAATCCACGAAACTGTGGCTCTTTTGGCTGGAGCTAACCAATTGGGATGGTACAGCACTCGCGCCTGTCTCTAAACCGATCCAATCCTCGCCTAAGGATGAGCCGCAGCCGGAGGAGGATCCTATAGACGAATTCGAGGAGATGGACAACGAGCCGGAGGAGGCGCCACCGCGACTTTCTCTCCCGATCCAGGAGTCAGAGGAGGGAAGTGAGGAACCAACCCCGCCGCCGCGGATGTCGGCTGCCTTTGATGACGATATCACCTACCGTTCTGTCGAGTACCCTCGCAAAGACATCAGTGTCAGAGACCGAGAGCGATTGTCCATGTACAGTCATGCTGGGAGGTTGAGCGAGGATTTCCGAACCCAGCTGGATAGCGAATCCGATGCAGACGAGCAAACGGGCTTCATCGGTGGCGTCGACGAGGCCGACAATACGATGATTAGTGGGGGCGACTTTGACCGAGGGTAAGTTATCAATATGTTGGAGTCGTCTATGGTACAAATAGGGCTAATATAACACAAATAGTGGAGAAACGGAGGATCTGGGGCGGTTCAATTTCGATTTCGACTTTCCATCTCCAGAACCGCCTGCGATTGATGATCCCACGGATGTACCTTCGGGCGAAGCGGAAGGATTCGAGTTGACTACAGGAGACATTCAACCAATCCCTGGTTCACCCCCATCGGACGAAGACAATGACTTCGGTGGCGGCTTTGGGCTCGGCCTCGAGTTAGCCCCGCCAGCGTCTCGGAGCGAGAGCCCTGGAGTCGTTGGAGGTGGCTTGCGAGATGAGGGTGCTCCCGTGCCGACCAAACAGAAGAAGATTTCCAGGCATGGAATTCCTGTTCCCAACTTGCCTGCAGGGGTGGTCAAGAAGCTGGCCACCCGTTTCGCGCATACAAAAGGCGGATCAAAGGCGAAGATCAACAAGGCTGCGATGGCTGCAATCGAACAGGCGTCTTCATGGTACTTTGAGCAGGTTAGCCAAGACTTGGCTGCATACTCCAAGCACGCGGGACGCAAGACTATTGATGAGAGCGACGTCTCGACACTCATGAGAAGGTTGGTTTTGCTGTATGTTCATCAATGAATGAGTTGCTGACTTCCCCCAGGCAACGTCATATCAACGGTTCAACGACCATATTCTCCTTGGCGCAAAAGCATTTGCCCAAGGAACTTCAGCAGGATATGAGACTTGCTATGCCTCCGTGAATGATTCGAACAACAATCGAAACCAACCAAACAAAAACTCCAAACACCTGTGGGAAATACACAAAGGGGCTTCAAGCCTAACTACCAGTTGCGATTCTGGCGGACTCGGCGCATAGCTTCGCTGTTAGGCCTCTTCCGCACCAGCATCCACAGCATGACCGATGTGGCCAGGGACAGGCCGTACCTATAAAGCATGAGCGACACTTCCAAATAGGCGGTCATAAATGGTCCAAGGACATTGAGACGGTCCTTGAACAGGATTTGTCTCGACTTACCAAGTGAATATGTACTGCGCGTGGTTGTTCCTCAAATTGACTTCCGCCGCACGGCCAATGGGAATACCCTTAGCCTGGCGATCATACGCCTCAAGAAGATCGGGCACTGGAAAGGCACTAGTTAGCTATACTCAAGAGCCCATGCATCAGACACCAGATCTCACCCATAGTCTCTTCAATCCAAACAGGCTGACTGCCACTCAACTCGGCCATTTGCTTAATATCCGGGAAGTAGAATTTGCCCTCCTCTGGCTTATTGTCCGGCGTAAACATATTCTTCTTCCAGGGCTCACGCAGTAGTCCCTCCACCTTAACCTCCCCCTTCTGCAAACCATCCGGCCGATCCTTCTGGTCCGCCAACGACCTAGAAATCCAGCCCCGGTTCACGAGCACCGTGCTCTGGCCCTCGCGCTCAAGCGGGGTCACGACAATGAACCCGTCCTCACCTTCGCGCATGCGCGGTCCAATCAACATTTCCTTATCATGGCGTAGGATGCCAGTGGCATAGACGCGGCGGTAGTCGAAGTCTGCGATAGCATCGGGGTCGACTCGCGGCGGCAGCGGCAGCGGTGGTCTGACGAGACGATCTTCGAATTTGGCGACGAGCTTGGTCTTCCAGTCCAAGCGCTGAACTTGCCATGTTCCCAGGCCGAAGGCAATAATTGGGATCAGGGCTGAAAGGCGAGAGTTGCGAATCAGCGAATGTCCGGAGAACTTTTGGGACAATTGGGGAAATAACGTACCGAGAATGATCAGTCCAGGGCCATGCTTCTGGTTCACACGGACCAGCTTGGCTGGGTTATCCACATTAAAGCCATTCTGGTCGGCCAAGTGACGTGACTGCGTGAATTGGCGCTTTTGTTGCAGGCGGCACCTGGAGCAGATGGAGTCGGATTTCCACGGGTTGGGACTTCGGACAGCGCGGGCTGGTAGAGACCATGCCATCGGTGAGCTTCTCCAGACCGAGAAAAGCGGCCGCATGGTGAATGTACAGTGGTAAGCTTTGGGGAAAAACAATGTGATGCGGCGGCAGTTGCCAGTTGGGATTTTGGAGCGGACTGGTTCCGAAGGCGGTCACGCTCTTCCCCGAATTGTTTCTCCGCAGTATACGTTGCCTTCTACTTGGTCACTTTGTCTACTTTTGTCTCTCACACTCGACTTCCAGCTTGTGATGAGAATGCGACCGTGACGATGTTCTTTCAGGGATCCCTTCAAGATGGTATTGCCCTCGCTGTGCGAGAGACCAAGGCTGTGGTTTGCTTTGTTCGAGGTCGGTGATCTCCCCGCATCCAGCGATCCGGCCATCTAATCGCGTTTGAGGTGCAGACGATGGGCAACTGAGCTCGACATGGGAGAACGAGTATTTTGCCGATAATGAGGTATGCTAATATATGATTGAATGTCTCTTGCGATAGCTGTGTGGTTGCTAATCCTCTGCAGCTTGCGTCATTCCTCGATGCCAAAGCGGTGCTTTTGCGTCTGACTGCTGGGACCCAGGAAGCTGGATTCCTGACCTCTATCTGTCCTATAGTGAGGTTTCCGACTGTTGTTGTTATCCGGTTTGTCTCATGCTGGATGGTTTCGTGAAATCTGTACTCAGCTGATTGGTGAACTTACAGGGACGGCGCTCTGCAATTGTACATAGCGCCCGAGACCTCGAAAGACGACTTTAAGAGCCACCTGATTGCAGTATTGGAAGGCCGAAGATACTCCGCTACCCTTCAGCAGCCGCGGCAGAGCAGTGCTGCGCCTACGAGCAACAACACTGGATCTACAGCTAATTCAAATGCTGCTACATCCGTTACATTCGATCCCCCTGACACCTCATCCCAACAATCATCACGTCAATACCCAAGCGCTTCTCAACCTCCTGCTCAGAAACCATCCCACACGAGCTCCAAGGCGGAGGAACCCCCCGCGAAGAAGCCAGCAGAGAAACCCTCGCCGCCGAAGCAGCAGCCACCGAAAGAAGACCTAAAAGGAAAATCCAAGGGCAAGCAGCCAGCGGCACAAGCACCTCAAGCATCGCAGAAACCCAAATCACTGACAGAAAAGGAATCGGCCCGTATTACCGAGAAGCCAAAACCACAACCACCAGCTCCTCGAGGACCTCCTAGCCAATACCGGCTCCAGGTACGGCTGTTTGATGGCCGCTCTATCCGATCCAGTTTCAAGCCCACACAGACCATCCGTGGTGATGTACGCCCCTGGCTGGATGAACAAATGGGGGACGACACCCGCCCATACAACCTGAAACACATTTTGACACCTCTCCCCAACCGAACACTCTCTGTCGCCGAGGAGTCGCAGACCCTCCAAGATTTGAATCTAGGCTCTACTGCAAACCTCGTCATGGTCCCTGTACAGACTTACACGACTGCCTATGCAGCTGCAGGGTCCCTGCCCGGGCGGGGCATTTCTGCCATGTATAATGTGGTATCGGGTGTCGCCAGTACAGCTACAGGTATCGTGGGCTCTATCCTCGGGTATGGAGCCAGTACACCAGCGAACGAGTCTGAATCCGTGACCCCTCCGCGAGAGAATGCTCGAGCACGGCCAACTGGGCCTAACATTCGAACGCTGCGGGACCAGCAGAATGAACGGGGTGATAGTCAGTTCTACAATGGGAACCAGGTAGGCGATCTCTGATCTCACGCAGGACATTGTCTTCAATGCATTGACCAAACGTTCACAGTTAAACTTCGAGCCGCGGAAAAAGGAGGACAAGGACAACTAAGGGGTCTGTTGGAAAGTCCTGGAGTTGCATACTCAGTTTGTTTAATTGGATGGTTCAGGTGAAGCGTGCTAGTATCCCGACAAGCCATGTACAATATTAACTCAGCATGTTCGACGAAAACGCGTGATAGTGCTAATTAGTCGTATGTTCATTTCAGTATGGAGGTCCTCATTGTGTACTCGGTGTATTCTTCAATCAAAACAATAATTATTGGAGCACTAACTAGGTTGAGAGACTAGCTCTGATGACTTATCTATGACCACCATATTCGGCATACCAGTCTGTGCTGATACGTGAAGATCGAAGATAGGGAGTATGGATTCGAGGAGCTGCACAACTATAGCGTCACTTTCCATCTCTCACTTACCCTCTAGAATAGATCCGGAATTTAAGCAAGATCTTGAAAAAGGTGTCACAGGGATGTACAACCTCGAAAGTGAATATTGTCTCTAAACTACGTTCCAAGGATATTACAGTGATGTTTTGGTTTGTATTTCCGTGTCTTCTATCTATCCCCAAGTGACAAAGACGCCATCAGCTTGAGAGACAATAATTGAATTCAGACGAGGAGAGATGGTATAGAGTACAAGAGCGCGATATCAAAGTCGCGATGCAAAGGATTACATCCACCGAGCCGTCAACCATGTATTGAGAACTCGATTAAATAACAGAAGACATCCGACTAAGAGACCCTTAGTACGGCTTTGCAGCAGCCTGGCAGGCTTTCTGTTCAATTGTTAGCGATAGTCCATAAAAAGGATAGATCATGTTGACAACGTACCAACTGGTCCAGGTACCAACCACAGATGCTAATGTTGCCTTGGTTCTCATCCATGCACTGGCGGAAGTTGCGGACGTCGTTTGCGCAAGCGGGGTTCTCATACTGCTGCTGGTTGGCACTGCTTTGCCACAGGCCGCTGTCCATGGCCTGGGACTCGGCCGGAGCCTGCTGCTGGGGCTCGGCGGGGGCGCTGGAGCCACCGCCGCTGAATAGACCGCCGATGGCGTGACCGATGGAGGATCCGACTGCGACACCACTGGAAGAGAAAGTTAGCGGCGATTTTGCGGAAAGTTGACCCCGTGATTTTCTCGGCAACCCCGAAATGGCCGAACGGGTATAAGGTGAACTTACGCAGCGGTTGAAGCCATCTGGCCGAAGAGACCGGGACCGGCGCTCGCCTGAGGAGGAGCCTGCATGGGCTGCTGCTGCGGGTGGGCGGCAGTCGAGTGAGGCGCCTGCTGCTGGTGCTGGGGAGCGGCTGCCGGGCGGGCAGGAGCAGCGGTAGGGCGGCTGGGAGCGCTGCGCGCGGGAGTAGGAGCGGCACGACGTTGTTGACGAGGCATATTGATAGCTTTGTGTATGTTGTACTGATGTGTTGAAGGGGAAGAAGAGTGTTAAGTAGATATCGGACGAGTGGAGACAGAAGAAGCTAGAAAGCTGAGTCAGTCAGGGCGATGCAAATTCTACGTGCGTTGATTGGCCGGCTGTGTGCAGTATCACGTGGGCAGGAATTTAGCTGTGGCTCGTGACTTGTATAATTCTTATGGTTCTTCATTCTTTTGCATTCCAAAGTCGAAACGATGGTGGGTATCTAAATTCGTAGTGATGGTGATGTGCAAGTATTGTGCGTACAGACGTGGTGTGGTCCTATGCGCCCCGACAGTAGGAGGCTCACGATCAACCACAATAGAATCGCTGTAACAGCTGCTTTACTTGTTATTGTGGATCTTGCGGAGTTCCTCCTTCTTCTGCCGTCTTTGCTTCTTTTTCTCTTTGCGCTCAGCGGACTCGAGCTTTCGTTGCTTCTTGGCGGCCTTTGCATCTTTGCTTCTGGCGTTGACCTTTTCAATCTTCGCCTTCTTCTTTTCTTTTTCTTTGGCGAGCTCGGCCTCCGCATCAGAGTCCATGTCTTCATCGGAATCATCGGAATCGGCGCCGGATTGGGCAGTGGATGGGCCTGCGCTGGAGAGATCCTTAGTCTGTGCAGGGAGATCCGGTGTTGCAGAAGCCTTCTTCTTAGCCAGCATGGCAGCCTTGAATTCAGCGCGTGCCCTCTCCTTAGCCTGCTTCTCTGCCAATTCCAAGTCGATCTTATTATTGCCGGCCTTGACAGAAATTAGTTGGTGTCTAGATCGGAAATTATTGGTTGCACTTACAAGGCCGTGCTTGATGAAACGCCCCGCAGCTTCCTTGTCGAGAGTCATCGTGCGCTGTTCGGGCTCTGTTTCCAGTGCCTTTATTTTGTCAAAGTATTGTCTCACGCGTGAGAGTTCACGAAAGACGGAGTGCTGTTTCGCATCGACGCCGTGTAGTCGCAGATAAGCTGCGATATCATTAGCAAAGTTCTACTGCTCAACCAGGTCCCACGCATACAGAAAATGAGTGATTCGAGAGTGTACGTGATCAGCACATGAAGTTTGGCTTTGTCCATCACCGGCAGGTTTTTCGAGCCCTTGGACAGGGACTGGGATAGAAATGGTTGCAGGACCTCTTCCAGGTCATCCACATCGTCGTCCAGCTGCTCCAGCAGCGGAAGTAAGTCTTTTGTATCCATGATGTTGTGTAGTGAAGTTGAGAAGTTGACGAAAAAATTAAGACGGTGCAACGGAGGCGGTGCGCGCGGGCGGTGGAGATTTTGGCCGCCCGTGCATCGCTTTCTAGAAATCCAATATTTCGCGCGCGCCATACGAGCTTCTGTTCAAAGCACTCTAGGGATTTTCTGAAGTGGTCCTTTACAATGCAGGTCTGAGGATCCCTACCGCACCTCGAGCACTATCCGGAAGCGACCTTCTCGTTCCATATCGCCAAATTGAAGTCCGTCGGGGGACTTTTTCCCCGAACACCTTCAAAGTGTTACAACGACTCGCGCGCCGCCCGCTATGGCGGAGCGGGCTGGGCGATGCCTGTCAGTCTCTATGGCAGATAAGGTACGGTCAAACAATACGGTGCCAGTCGACATGGGCGGAAAGTGTGGAAGATATCTCTCAAGAGCCGCCCCGAATGTCAGGACGAGTGCATGTCGTGGGCCTCGGAAACGTAGGGACGTTCATTGCCCACTCGCTCGCATCACGACAGTCTCCGCCGCCTATAACCCTCCTTCTTCATAACCCACAAGTTTTGGCCGATTTTCGCCGGAAGAAATACGCCCTCGCCATGAATCACAATGGCATGGACGATGTCAAAGGCGGATTCGACGTGGAAGTGCGCTCCGATTCGCAATGGCACAAAGTGGATACACGGGATGTCAAAGAGAAGGCCCGTGGGGAACACGCCGATGACGAGGAATATCTCTTTGGAGACAGGACAGACGATGAAGACATTGACTGCTTGATTGTCTGTACCAGGGCAAATCACGCAGAAAAGACCTTGAAGACTCTCAGTCACCGCTTGACCTCAGATTCAACCATCTGCTTGGTCCAGGGCGGCATGGGAGTGATCGACAAGCTCAATGAATCCGTCTTTCCGGATCCAAACAATCGTCCGCATTATGTTGAGAGCGTCTTTAGCCACTTTCTCCAGAGGCAATATCATTTCCACATCGCTCATAGAAGTCCCGGAACACTCACCCTCTGCCCTGCGGTCACCGACAGAACTCCTCTGATCGAAGCAGAGAAGGACACCCACTGGGCTCCATCAACGAAACACCTTCTACGTCTCCTGACTCTTACGCCGCAACTAGTCGCCACGGTTGCATCCCCTGCCACTCTACTCCAGCTCCAACTCGAAAAACTGGTAGTCAACTGTATCATCGGCCCGCTAACCGCAATCAACGATTGCAAGAACGGCGAGCTGCTCTACATTTTCAGCGCTACCCGGCTCATGCGGTTGCTCCTCTTTGAGATCTCGGGCGTGATCTGTTCTCTCCCAGAACTGCAGGGCGTTCCGGGAATCGAGAGTCGATTTTCTCCGGAGCGCCTGCGCCGACTGGTCACACATACCATGTCTAAGACGGCCGACAATACCAGCGCCATGCTGCAGAACATTAGGGATCACAAGAGCACTGAGATTGAATTCTTTAATGGCTGGATCGTTCGCCGGGGCGAGGAGCTGGGTCTCAAATGTGTGCTTAACTACATGATCAAGCACCTGGTGCATACCAGGCTCTCCGTCGCCGTTCGCAGAAACGAGAGCGCGGTTCCCCTTGATCTTGAAAACATCATAGTCACCGGTGATTCGGAAGTCGATGATTAACATGTGACTTTGATTCATTTTCTTCTCATCTCTAACGGCGCTCCTCGGAATAGGCCATACACATTTGGAATGGGGGAATCTACAGATCAATTGCCCTAGATGCACCCTCACAGATCTCCTTTATCTGTGCCCACCGGCGCAGGAGCGTCTCGGCCTTTTGGCGATGTGCCTGCCCCACAGTATCAGACTCCAGTGCCGCCCGCAATGCACCCATTGCGGCATCCGCCTCCGTGCAATACGTCTGGAGCCATCCCTTGATGATGTCTCCAGACAGCCTTTCATCCACACCCTCGGTGGAGCCTTCGAGAACATGGCTCCGCCAATCCTCTTCTTTCATGTATTTTAGACACGCTGCCACCTCGGTGCGGTAGCAAACACCCTGATAGGTGACTTGGTAGTTACTAGTGGAAATAGTTAGCATTGGAATATACCCACCATTCGAATATGGATTTACCCGTAATATTGGTTCAGGGATAGTTCTTCTCGTTTGTCAGAGCTTGTAATGTCCCGGAAGATGATGTCGTCGAGATAAACACAGTCCGAATCGTTCTTCTCGAGGAAAAACCCATCTACAGCATATTAGCTTGATCAAATGGAAAACCCTGATAGGAAGGGCTCACATTCAGCCAAAAGAAAGTCATTCGGATGACTCCCATAACTCATATATACTTCATCACCCTCTTCATAATCCTCAGTAGCCCGTAGGACATACTCATTCGCGTCAAACTTGACATCGCACTAAACCAGGCCTTATAAGCAACACATCAAAAAGAACAACCCAGAGATACAAACCTCAACATCAGAATGATTAAAATAATCCGCAAAAGGCAACAGCGCCATCGCATCATTCCGATCCTCCGGCGGCTCCTGATCCGGCGCAACCCAGTAGAAACTCCTCGTATTGAGAATAAGCCAGTGATACGAAAAAGACCGCCAATCAGTCTCCGGCAGGACCGCCGTAACATCTGCCCATGCCTTCCCAAGCCGCTGTTCCTGTCCAGCAAGGAGATTCTGATGCTCAGTATCATACTTCCTTGTGCTTGAGTCTGTGCGGATGGTGTTCCATCGTCCTGAAATACAGGGTGGGAGGACATTTGGCTGGGATGTACCAGCTGGAGCATCACTGTCTGGCCATGTCAGTCCACCTAGGGCAGTGGGCCACAACATCGGCAGACTATCCTCAAAATCCTGGCGTGTGGGCCAGGCTCTGCGCCATAGGTCGTATTTGGAGAGTTCTTCCTCGCTGCCGTGTGTGAGATAGGCGGCCATCATGGCCTGCACGGGTGTTCCTTCGGGGAATTGCTCCCTGAATGAGCCTGGGAGACTCTCCACTGTCAGGATGACATTCGTTGGGACTTGGACCACAGGTTCTCCTTTCTTTGGACGGTTAGTATTACGGTTCATGTTGTTTTCGAGGTAAATGGACCTCCTACTTTGATTTTCCGGGTGGCTATCATTCCCAGTCCACGGCCTGGGAAACGGGCTGGCGTGACACCATTGGCGACAACACCCTGGGCGAGAGACCATTCGGTGAAAGCTTCGTGGTCCTCGCCGGGCCACCAGGTTGTTTTTTTCATTTTCAATCACGACTGAAGAAGTAGTAGACCTGCTGGTGGATCAGCATCGAGCATGAATATGGGTATTGGCTATAACAAACAAGGAATGTCTATATGATGTGACTCTCACGGCGGTATCCTATACACGAAGGGCCATGAAGGACTTAAGGGAAGTATAGAATCGACGTCCACAGAGAAAAGTAGATCGACAACTGTGGAGATGGTTTATCGATAACACGATAGTCGCTTATCACTACGGCGCCGAGTAGTGTCCATTTGTGCTTTCCGATCGTACGACTTCGTCTACTCCGTCTACTGCGTCTGCTTTGTTATAATTAAACACCAAACACCATGTCGGTCTTGAGCAGGCGTGGAGTATACTCGCTCCGATTTTTGGGAAGCCCATATTCCGCCTGTTCCGTGCGGCCATTCTCCGTCATAAACCGCCCGCAGCCAAATTATCCCGGCCATGTCCCATTGACAACAATTGAGCGCGGTGCTCTCGCCTTGGGCTCAGCACTTGGGTCATTGATCAACCCTCGCAGAGCTGGTATGTCCTCTCTACTTTGAGAGTCTCAGCGTCCCGGAATGGCTCGGCCATTTCACGAACACAAGTACTGACAAAAGCCCCAGACCTCATTGCAGCACTTGGTGAAGCAACCGCAACCCCATTCTTCATCTACCGACTTCGCGACGCAATGCTCTCCGACCCAACAGGTCGCCGTATCCTCCGCGACCGACCCCGCATCACATCCGACACCCTCCATATGACACACCTCCGCGCTCTCCCCGAGAACTCCGTCGGCCGCACATACGCCAAATGGCTCGATCGCGAAGGCGTCTCTCCAGACACGCGCGACTCAGTGCAATACATCGATGACGAAGAATGCGCCTACGTCATGCAGCGGTACCGTGAGTGTCATGACTTCTACCACGCCGTGACGGGACTGCCGATCTTCGTGGAAGGTGAATTGGCGCTAAAGGCGCTCGAGTTCCTGAATACGCTGCTGCCCATGACGGGGTTAAGTCTATTTGCGTTTGTGCGTATGAAGCCGGCAGAGAAGGAGCGCTTCTTGTCGCTTCATCTGCCGTGGGCGGTACGCAGTGGGCTTGCGAGTAAGGAGTTGATTAATGTCTACTGGGAAGAAGTGCTGGAGAAGGATGTGGATGAGTTGCGGGCTGAGTTGAATATCGAACGGCCGCCTGACCTGAGGGAGATCCGGAAGATGATTCGGCAGCAGCAGAAAGCAGAGAAGGAGAGGCAGCAACGAATGTCGGGCTGATGGCGAGGCTTTGTCGTTGTCTCTCTCAGTGTACGATTATTGTTCAGAATATCCCCATATGCGAATGCAAAACCAGCGGTGCAAGCCAGTACCAGACCGCAACGCCAGAGAATATAATTTTGGATGCCCGTATGGGACAATGCATCCAAATGGCCAAAGCTAATCGCGAGTATCACTGTATTACCCTCACAGGTCAAGAAGGTCGTCATCATCGTCCCAGCCGCCTTTCCGCCGGCTGATCACGATCTTCTGCTCTTCCTCCTCCTTGCGCTGGTTCTCCGCGACAGCGTTCAGAAGTTCCTTGAGCTGCTCTTCCGTCACCTTCGATCTCAACTGACCGGTCTGGGCCAGCATGATCAGCCGGTTCTCGATGTCGGTGGCGCGCTGCTCCTTGACGAGACGGATCCGGCCTAGACGATCTGCGGCGGCGGGGTCGAGGATTTGGTTCATGATGGCGGCACGGCGTTCCGCTGTAAGAATTTGTTAGAGAGTTCAATATGCGGATATTGTAAATTCAGCCGAGAGGGAAGTAGCGACGTGAGGAGCATGATCACCTACATTCAGCTTGTCTGAAGAGAACAGACCATTAGTACCATCGCATACTCTTAGACAGTAGAGCCAGTTACTCACTTCTGTTCTTCCTGGCCCCCGCCCTGGGCAGACCCTCCGCGCCGGCCACCGCTACCACCACTTTGTTGCTGGAGCTGCGCAAGGCGAGCTCGCCTGATCTGTCTCCCAATGTGAGCAATGTGAGCATTCCAGTAATGTCGGTCACGGTAGGATTCCATACCTCCTCTAGCTCTGCGTCAGCCATTCTGTGTCCTGTTGCACGTGAGAGAGAAGGGTTGAGGTTTGAGAGGGTTTCGAATCAATGAGGCGAGTTTAATCCGGTAACCCCACTTGTTCCGCCTGAGGCTGCCACGTGGGGGGAATCTATGACATTTGTTCTTGGACTAGACGAGGCCTGTTCCAATGTCTGAGGGGTATCGTGAATTTTGGTATTATATAGCAAGGGCTTTTATGTATACTCATGGTAAACCCGGATGACGCATAGGTATATTTGGGACTTCTTCAATCTTCCCGGCACAAAGTATCCGCCGTATAGATACACCTAAGGAAAGCATTGGAAACAAGGAGACGGACTTTTGTGGTATATCGTGGGAGGAGCCACGGGGTACATATGTATAATCCGTCACCTGGGCATTCTTATCTCACCTGTATGCTTGGTTAGAACTTGGATGTTTGGTTTTGTTATACCCGTATAATACTTGTTGCAGCGAGATTGGCCCATCACTTCCATAGACAAGTCTTTTCCTTTCCCTTCCAACTTCGATCTGGGCTACCGGAGTCATGTAATAGCGACGTAACTACAATGTTCATTTGCGGTGTGACAACGGTGGTTTCGTTCGAATGACGCAGTGGCTGTAAAGACATACAGGGAAACACCCAAGAATCAGAAGACTATTCTTGATATACGCATCCCCTTCTCTGAGCCCACGAGACATAATGCTTGCGGTTTACCTAGTTAGATCAGACCATGTCCAATCTACATGGAAATATATCACCGAGAAGGCCTATTATTATGCACGGAATATCCCAATTCCAGTCCACGGGTACTAGATACCTAGTTAGGTGAAATGGATATGTAAAGTAAGCGTGTGTGTCCATGTGAAATGCTTAGCCTAATCTCCAGGGCTAGCGCAATCACACAGTGGACACCAGGGGCAAATGCTGCGCCTCCTCGAAGCCGGAGCCAAAATCCTTATTATGTACCTAGATACCTAGGTACGTACCTAAGACCAATATACTAATGTCAGACTTAGGACAATCATCAGGCCAAAAGACCAGATCTTCCAGAATACTGGGCTCGAGGAACAGTGCGCGTGATCGGCTTGGTGATCTCGGCTTAGTCGCAATCTATTACTCTACGCCCATCGAGACGTGGATCGCCCTAGGTCGCCGTAGCCCAAAATGACCATGAAGAAAAATGTGATCTGACAGATTTAAAATACCTACCATAAGCAGAAACCGTTGTAAAAAGCACATAATGACACTAGAAGAATGACGGGGTAAAATCAAACCAGCTGCACGTTCTCGCGACTCGATCACGCTTCCGGTGTGATATCATGACTAAGCACGTTCGCCTCCCATCATCGCTGCGAACCCCCGATCTCTTCTTGTCTCGCACCTCGGTGGATGCTACCCGCCTGAGCCTTATTATTTTGCCTTCTGCTATTCTTTTTCGTCAGTCCTTTTCTCTTATCCTCTCTCCCTATACTGCGTCGACACTTCCCGACCGCCGACTTCCGGTCCGCTCCAAAGCTCCCGAACCCCGAACCGCTTGCGGGGAACATTCGATCATTTGCTGTAGCGAGTGAATGGCTGTGACAGCTCGGTGTTCAGTATCTGCTTGGGTGGGCTGATAGGCTCAGCGACCAGCCGCGATAAATAAGCCGTTTACCGTCTCGCATTCCTTCGACGCCGTCTACGTCACCCATCATGGCCGAGTAAGTTCCTCGAGAGAAACTCGGTGGGAAGAGGAGTTTGTTCGACCTGGATAAACCGCTAACATGGAGCACAGTCTAATTGCCTTCCATACGTACCACCATAGTAATCTGCGGCCGCCGTCTACGTCCACCATGATTTCGCGCCATGCCCATAAGCGGTCACTTTCTTCAGAGCACCGCGCTCTGTCCTCCGAAAAGACCGTCACCAAAGCGAAATCCACCACCGACCTTACCGAAATCGCTTCCCAAGCAAATTTCGACTCGAATTTCCACCCCAAGTTCGAGGACAGCAGCTTCAACACCTTGCAGGACCCACGATTGGCTATCGGCATGGAGGTTTCACCATCAACGTCATCGACCCATCATCCCGACCTGAGCAATGAGGTTGCGGCCCTGAGCGTGAAACTGATCCAGGCGATCAACAATCAGACCACATTGGATGACAATCTGGTTGCCACGCGACAGGACCTGGAGGTAGCTCAGGTCAGGGTCAAAGCCCTGGAGATCCAAAATGAGAGACACCGTCGTGATATAGACGAAAAGGTCTATATCAAGAAGTCCGACGCTGATCGTGAGATTATGCAATTGAAAGCTGCACTCGCGGAGGAGAGGGCCGCACGCGCGGTGGCTGAAAAAGGGAAGAAGACCATTGAGCAGGAACTCGAGGCCCTTACCGCCGACCTGTTCGAGGAGGCCAACAAGGTAAGTCTATTATTCTGCATCTTCCAGTCAATTGCTGGATGGGGTCTGACATTGGTTTTAGATGGTGGCTGCAGCTAAGATTGAGCGGGAAGCGGTGGAGAAGAAGAACGAGCAATTGCGTTCACAAATCAAAGACACCGAGTCGCTCCTCGCATCGCATCAGGATCAGTTAGCGGAGCTCAAATCTGTCATGCAAGGGATGCACCTGTCTAGAGATGATGTGGATACTCGCACCAATGCTTCAACCGCTCCCCCGTCTCCGGCAGGCCCCCCACAGTTGCAGGGGTCAGCCAAACAAGAGTCAGAATTTGTCAACATTGCTACAACACCATGCATTTCCGAGGAATTGACTCCCGGCCCGTCTTGCAATTTCCCCGGATTGATCCGTATGGTTTGCCGCACCGATCTACAGGCCTATGACGATTTCCGGGAGCTTTTGGTGCTCGCTCGAAGCTCGTGTTCAAAGCCTGCCAGCCGCGCTGGCAGTGGCTCGTACGGGGGCTTGAATATGATGAGCTTCGCTGGATTCGGTGGTGGGTCTAACTCGAACACTTCGTCGCCCACAAAGGGCTTCGCACACTCTCCGAATGGGAGCCTATCTTCGCAAACCGGCTCGCACATCCCTTTGAAGGATACCCGATTTTATAAGCGAGTGTTGGTGGAGGACATTGAGCCTACACTCAGACTTGACCTCTCTCCCGGAATATCATGGCTTACTCGGCGTACTGTCTTGAGCGGGATATGTGAAGGCACTCTTGTTGTGGAGCCCATGCCGTTAGCGACCAAGGTATATGAATTCCCTTGCTCGGTGTGTGGCGAGCGCAGACCAGGAGCTCAGAACGAGCGGACACACCGCTTCCGGACATCGGACAGTGAAACGGCCCAAAGGTACTCTTTGTGTATTCAGTGTTTGGAGAGGGTTCGTTCCTGTTGCGAGTTCACCGGCTATCTGCGCCTTATCCTGGATGGACATGTTCGCGCCGGTGACAGTGACGAAGAAAAAGATGCATGGGAAGAAACCGTTCACTTGAGAGAGCGGATGTTTTGGTCTCGGATCGCTGGCGGCATTGTCCCACAGTTCACCCGGCCAGCCGAGTCTGAAATCGAACGGGTTGGAGTTCCACAAGATAACTATTTGCATCCTATGGACAACACCTTTGTCGAACCCAAAATCGAGGAGATGAATCGCCTCGTAGAGGCTGCTCGGCCCAACACAGCGTCTTCCGTCGCAGACCATTCTCTCCGTTCTTTCGACATGGCCAAGCCCGTCACCCCGGACCTCCCACATCTCGACAGAGAAGGGGAGGCTTCTGCAGACGAAGCACAGCCGAGACGAGGCTCCATCGACTCCGACGTCAGCATCTACGAAGAAGCAAATGCAGACGTCTCGGCCGCCACCGAGCGTGTGACTGAGGAACCCGAGATCAAAGAGTCCGAGGCCGAACAGTCTTCGACTTCTCACAACACCCTTAGCACTGAAGCCGACAGTCAGAAAAGTGACTAATCACCAAGTCAACATGACTACGACGACCACATGGCTCCCCAGTGTTTCACGCCTGACGCATTTCATCTTTCATCCGCATTCAAGCATACTTCTCGACAAGACCAATAGACACCTACGCTGCATACGCCTATTAATTCACCCTCAGCCGTTCCCCAACCTTCAATATCCCGAATTCGAGCAGCTTGCTCCATCCATGTATTATTACTATCCTCTTCAGCTTCATGTGTACATAATATAATGTCTTTTCTCGCCCTACATCCCCTTCGCCCTTCGTTTTGGTCGTTTACTCCCTGTTCTGGTTGCTTTTGCATTCAATGCGATACTCGGAACTGGCTATTTGGTTTTCCTTTTGATCGGACACGTCTGCACATAATTGACGTTTGCTTGCTTTTTGCTGGTTTTTGCTGTTTCTTTTGGACATGAAGCGGCCTGGGCTCTGGATGAGATAGCAGTTGCCAGAGATGGCCAATGAAAATAGACAACTTCATCTTGCTTTGCTTCATTGAAGCATCCGTAGACGGGCCTTCTATTGAAAGTCACTCCCGGGGTTGATTTCAGACCCTTCTGCCTTATTCTCGACTGTCTTTTAGATATCCTCCGGAGCCCAGGATGCTTTCCCATACTTTCCGGTACCTTCAACGCGTCTAGAATAGCCAGAATACTAGTAGTGATTCCCAGAGCTACTAGTAGAGCATCAAAAAACGAGGGGAAATAGAATACAGCTTCTATCAGAGAAGGAAACAAACGATGCCCAAACGGTGCACTCTCAGGCATCACAAGAACCCTGGAGGTACCTGGTCGGAGCTTAAGTTAACTAGTTACTTAACACACGCTTAGATATCAAGTCCTTAATTCATTCATGGCCCAGGCTGAATCTGCATATAAACAACCGTAAATTACAAGGAAAAGCACATTGATAGCACCCATCAGAGGACAGGATATTCTGGCATCGTTCAGTAATGATAAGGCTATTATACAAAAAGACATGGTCCAAATTCGTCCCACGCGCCCCAAACTCCGGATACGTGAAGATTTTCCCAAGGAAAAAGCAGAAGCCACTACCTGACCCACACAAGAGATCATTGTTTCGCGCGCTGATGGATGTGTCGGATCTGATCCTCGATATTCATGTTTTGAGGATTGGGGACACCACCGGGTCCAATAGCAGGACCAGGCTGCACTGGGCTGTCGGTGGCCATCCGCTTGCGGCGATCTTCCTCGGGATCGAGAGGAGCCAGTGACGAGTCGAAGACATCGCTGCGCTGACTGGCCAGGCGCTTGAGGTTGTTGACGACGTCCACGGTGGAAAGGTTGGTTGTGGCACTGCGAGAGTCGGCTTTGGCGCGCTGCTCCTTCCAGCGAGGGTCCAGGAGCTCGATGCGCATGTGTTGGTCCAGCTCGGCGACGGGGATCTGTTGGTGGCAGTTCGGGCAGAGTGCTGTTGCACCGGCGGCTTGATTGCGACGGGCCTGGGCGCGAGGAACGTAGTCCGAGCGAATGCGCATTGGTGGTTGGCCTGGTGCCGCGGGTGCGGGTGCATGGGATTCGACGCGGGCTTGTGCCGCCTCGGGCTGTGGGGGATACTGCATGTTGTAGTCCATGCCGCCGGGCGGCGGATATGGGCCTGCCGGTTGGGCTGGATAGGGCGAGACGGAGGGCATCGGGGTTGGTTCGGGCTGGGCGGGGTAGGCGTTGTAGTAGGTGGGGTTGTCGAGGTCGGTGGGCATGGCCTCTTCGATGCGTAGGGGGTTAAGGGACATGGCGGCTTTCTGCTCGAGGGATGCGGACTGCAGATCCGCGAGAGAGGTCGGCGGCGGTAGGTCAGACTGGTCGTCAACCTCGGTGAACATGACGGTCTCGACGACCACGAAGTCGTGCCAGTCGATCTGCGCGTATTCGATCCGCTCCTGTTCCTCTAGCTCTTCCTTCTTCTGCTTCTGCTGCTCTTGGAATTTCACCCACTCAGCACGTTGGGTGGCGCGATCCAAGATATGATACTTGTTCTGCACATTTTGCTTGAGTTCGGCGATTCTCTTTTCCTCGGAGGTGGCAGCGTCGATGCCTTCGGGTCGGAGCAAGATGGTGTACTGGTCGACCAATCGGGTAAAGAACTGGTAGAGACTGTGTTGGGGACGGAGGAACTCGAACTGGAAGTTTCTGGCCTCACGCTGCGACAGTGCGGTCATGAAAGACTTCCCTCGCTTGGCGACAAATAGTGCTGTGAGTTTGACCACCTCCAAATCCTGCGCATTGATGTTGGGCATGCGCGCGGAGAAATGAAACCCAGCGGGTTCGGGGGGTCCCTTGGGCTTTTCAGGTTCGGCAGTTGGTGCTGCTTCGCCAGCTCGCCCTGCTGAGACAGAGGTGCCGCGGCCGCCTTTGACCTCAGCGAGACGCCACTGGTAAAAGGGCGCGTAGGCATCGCCGGGATTCAAGAAGGAGAATTTGGGATTGTTCTTTTCCTTGTCGCGGACACGATCTGAAGATGGACGAGTAGAATGTCAGTTCTGCAGCCAAATTCATGATATGGAAGATTCTCATACCTTCAAAAATAGGACCATTGCGAGCAACATAGCCCGCGGTCTTCTCGACGATCGCTAGATTGGACGGTTAGCTGGATCATTGCACCGAGGGGGTGGCAAGGACGAACCTCGAATGTCCTTGGGAGGTAGCACCAAGCCTTCTGGAGGCTTATTCAAATCCTCTGGCAAAGGAGTGTTACCATTCGACGTGTCCATGGCGGCGATGGGGGATGTAACTATCGCGGCGAGGTCCTTTTGGGCTCATGCGAAGTATTGACCGAGCCACACTTACGTAACCCAGTTACGTAAAGTGGCTGACAGGCCGAGTGTGGCCAGATTTCTCAGGTTTCCTTTGTCGATGTATGCCCGCATTCGTTCATATTTCGATGTTCCCAGAGAATCAATTGCAAGAGGGGGATATGTGGAACTGAAGAGAATAGGGTCATGTCAGTAGATTACCGAGGAATCTCGTTATATACTTAATAGTTCACATGAAGCCCCCAAAGTACTTAGAATACTACAAGACTACTCCGCCCGGCGGCTGAAATCTAAGGGGCCGTTTGAGAGACACGTTTTCCTCCGCCTCGTTGAATCTGGCCTCACCCGCTTTCGTCCATTCTCTTGCACTCCCTTTTCCTTTTCCTTCGTGCCCTGCATGGGGTTCTTTTTTCTTTTCCCCATCCACAATCTTTAATCCAGAGAAGAGCTGTGGTTGTTGAGAGCTCTATCCTCGAAGCTCTCGCACAGCTAGTGGCTTTGCCGCTTCCCATCTACTGCGACTTTTGAAATTCCTCTCCGCTGAGGCTCTTATTTTTGTTTCTCTTTCGCTCGAGTCTCCGATTCTATTGCCCCACCTTCACGTTTTCCCAAATCCGCGTCGCCGAACCATTGGAAGGCAATGGGTCAGAAGTCGAAAGACACGCTGGCCGTCCGGCCCCAGAGCCGCTCGGGCAAGCGCTCGCCGAGTCGCTCGCCGAGACCCAACAATCGCAAGCCGGTGAAGACATCTAGCTATGCGTCAGATGGTGTGCAGGACTATGACATTCTCAACCTCCCTGCCTCGGATTATAAGCTGCTCACGCTGGTGACGCTAATTGCCGCCGCTGTGCGTCTGTTCCGCATCTACCAGCCCACCAGTGTTGTCTTCGATGAAGTCCAGTATGTATCAACGGTAATCTTACTCGAAAAGACAAATTTAATGATGATTTTTGTCTCCATTTAGCTTCGGTGGCTTCGCGAGCAAGTATATCAAGGGACGTTTCTTTATGGATGTGCACCCGCCGCTTGCGAAACTGCTGATCACGCTGGCTGGCTGGCTGGCCGGCTTCGACGGCGAATTCGATTTCAAGGATATTGGCAAGGACTACATTGAACCCGGTGTGCCGTATGTGGCAATGCGCATGCTGCCGGCAATCATGGGTGTCCTGACTATTTCCATGATGTTCCTGACACTCAAGGCCACTGGTTGCCGCTCTTCGACAGCTGTGATGGGTGCTGGTCTCGTTATCTTCGACAATGCGCTGACCACCCAATCGCGCCTGATCCTTTTGGATTCCCCGCTGATCTTCTTCACTGCTCTTACGGCACTGTCATTCAGCTGCTTTTCTAACCAGCAAGAATTGGGCCCGTCCCATGCCTTCAAAGGTCCCTGGTGGTTCTGGTTGGTTGCCAGCGGCCTCTCGTTGGGTGCTACGCTCAGTGTCAAGTGGGTTGGTCTCTTCACCATGGCATGGGTTGGATCTCTCACAATTCTGCAATTGTGGGTGTTGCTCGGTGACGCGAAGACTGTAACACCGGTATGTTATCATCTTGCTAAAATCCTGTGGGAATTGGCGCTAATTTTCGATGTTATAGCGAGTTTGGTTCAAGCACTTTACCTCCCGTGTTTTTTGTTTGATTGTCATCCCTGTTGGGTTCTACATGGGCATGTTTGCGATCCACTTCCTCTGCTTGGTCAACCCTGGTGAGGGCGATGGCTTCATGTCTTCCGAATTCCAGGCCACTTTGAACTCCAAGGGCATGCAGGACGTTGCCGCCGATGTTGCGTTCGGTTCTCGAGTCAGCATTCGTCACCTTAACACCCAGGGTGGTTACCTGCACTCCCACAACCACATGTACCCTACTGGCAGCAAGCAGCAACAAGTCACTCTCTACCCCCACAAGGATGACAACAACCTCTTCATCATGGAGAATCAGACTCAGCCTTTGGGCCCCTACGGAGAGGTCGAGGGCTCGTATGCTTGGGATAACCTGACCACCAGCAACATCGAAGATGGATCGGTCATTCGTTTGTACCACCAAATCACGCACCGACGCATTCACTCTCACGATGAGCGCCCACCAGTGACCGAGGCTGACTGGCAGTTTGAAGTCTCTGCCTATGGATACGAAGGTTTCGCCGGTGACGCCAACGATCTGTTCAAGGTTGAGATTGTGAAGTCCATGTCCGACGGCGAGGAGGCTAAGAAGCGCCTGCGCACCATTCAGACCAAGTTCAAGCTAGTTCACGTCATGACTGGATGCGTTCTGTTCTCTCACAAGGTCAAGCTTCCAGAATGGGGATGGGAACAGCAGGAAGTGACTTGTGCTCGGGGAGGTACTCTCCCTAACAGCATCTGGTACATCGAGGACAACACCCACCCGGCGATGCCCGCAGATGTTGAGAAGGTGAACTACCGTAATCCGGGCTTCCTGGGTAAATTCTGGGAGCTGCAGAAGGTGATGTGGACCACCAACGCCGGCCTGGTTGAATCACACACTTGGGATTCTCGACCTCCGTCCTGGCCAACTCTTCTCCGTGGTATCAACTTTTGGGGTGCGGACCACCGTCAGGTTTACCTCCTGGGCAACCCGCTCATCTGGTGGACTTCCACCCTGGCCATTGCTATCTACGTTGTCTTCAAGGGTATCGCGATCCTCCGTTGGCAACGAAGCTGCAATGACTATAGACACGTCTCCTTCAAACGTTTCGACTACGAAGTCGGCACCAACATCCTGGGTTGGGCCTTCCACTACTTCCCTTTCTACCTCATGGCTCGGCAGCTCTTCCTGCACCACTACCTGCCGGCGCTGTACTTCGCCATCCTGGTTCTTTGCCAGCAATTCGACTTTGTCACCAATCGCATCAAGTGCCTTGGTCTCGCTTCGAGGCCCGCTATTGGCAAAGCCTTGATGACCGGATTCCTGCTGCTTAGCATTGCAGTGTTCACTCTTTACTCTCCGCTTGTCTACGGCAACCCCTGGACCAAGGGTGCTTGCCAGAAGGTGAAGCTTCTTAGCTCGTGGGATTTCGACTGCAACACATTCCACACCGACGTAAGTGTTCCAGAGTGGAAGCCTCCTCGCCGAGGATATTGAGAGAATCAAGATCCCCATGGCTGACACAAGTCTGCAACAGTTGAGCCAGTATGTCACCGCAGTCGATTCCCCGGCCGCTATCCCGACCACCCAGATAGCCCAGGCTCCTCCCGCACCCCCTGCCCAGCAACAGCAACAGCAACAGCAACATCAGCCTGTCGAGCCTGTCCAGGAGCAGCAGGGCCAGGCGGCAGTGACTGAGCCCAAGATGTCCGGCTCGATGGCTCGCGTCGAATACCGTGACCAACACGGTAACATCCTACCCGATGATCTTGTCGCCTCGCTCCGCGCAGAGGGTAAGGTCAAGTTCGAGACCCGTTTCGAATCCCTGGCCAGCCATGAAAACGCCCAAGAGGTTCCCATTGTGGATGGGAAGCCCCAATTCCCTGAGCCCCAGGCACCTCCGCACCCGGACGTTGAGGGTCAGAATCCTGAGACTGGTAGCTACCCCGAGGACTCGGTGCCACCGGAGCGCCCTGCCTCTGTTGCTGAGGGCAACACCCGCTCCGCCGAGGAGCTTAAGGCTCCCCAGGCCAAGCCCGCGAGTGAAGGTAATGAAGCTACTCAAGACATCGAGTAGAGGAGTAGATTAAAGGGCCATGAAACCCACACCATGTATCATGAAACTTTATAGTTATTACCTTTCGCTGTGAACAGTTGCTTTGTTAGAGTTGATCCTCATTGAGTGTGAATGAGCGTTTCTGTTTATCCCAACTTCAAATGTTAAAATGCATCCGTAATGGCATATTTATTCTATCTACCTAGCTGCATACGGAATACAGAAGTACCAAGGCAGTTCTATCCCCGAAATCACCCGATAATCCAGGAATCACCATCTACCAACCACAACGAGAATAATAACACCATAGGAAAAGAGGCTGATTCCAAATTGACTCTCTTACTGAACACTATGCACAAATCTCTGGTAATCGCAAAGTCCAGGCTCCACTAGTAATCTCTCTCACCACATTCCTAGTATACAACAGCCGACCGCACAAGCGGTTCGCCCACACTCATCATTTAAAAGGCCCAGCTGGAACCATCTAGTAGTCCCACTCCTCCTTTCCGTACTTGTTGAACTTCTCGTGGAGGTCCTGCACAGGCGATAGTCAGCAAATCCGTCATTAATAGATACTCATGCCTCACAGCTGCTTTCAACCAATCCCATTTGAAAATAAAGGCAGCGTGGTATATGGCGCAGTAAGACGGGCACAAGGGGATTGCGAATGCATACCGCAGGCAAAGTGACATTGGGGACAATGACAGTGTTCATGGCACTGGGGGCAGCGCGGAGGGGCTGGTTCGCGTCACCGTGAGGGTGGTACTGGTACTTGTACATCTTGCCATCCTCAGAGGCGGCGTCCCAGGGCATGGCAGACTCGCCGATGCGGACGTTGGACTCGGAGCTCACGGAAGTGGGCTTGGCGCCGAAGTACCTATCGGGCGGAATTCACCTAGTCAGCCAATTGATTTTCAAGAGGTATACAATTGTGCAGCCCGTCCGTAGCTTCATCGGTCGGTTCAATTATTCGTGGCGAGAGGTGGCGGTCACGTCATAAGGAGCATGCAATCGGCTATGGGGTGGAAGGGGAGATATTCACCATCCAGCGATCAGGAAGGCACCGGACATGACACCGAGCAGAACCTATAGTTGCGAAAATTTAGCCTGGGGGCTCTGGGAACGGTCAATGGTGGATGCGAATCCGTACGTAGAGCTCGGGGTCCCGCTTGGGGCCCTTGTCGAGACCAGCCTCCTCGACCTTGGAAGCCATGAAGCGGCGCGGAGGAGCGCGGATAAGAGGCTGACGAGCCAAAGCCCGGCGGGTAGCCATAGCAGCAATCGAAGACATGGTGGCAGCTGAAAGTGCGTGGAGAATGGGTGGGAGGTCAAGAACGAGGTGGTGTGGGAGAATCGTGAGCATTGAATGATGTTCCAGGTCATGTGACCCGCTGACTCAGGGACACTTCGAGTGATCTCATTTGGTGAATTTGGTTGCGCGACTCATTCTACCGGTGGTTCAGTGCTAGCTCAACCGTGTTGATTCCCCTTCGTTCTACTGCGTCCAAAGACGGTGATGTAATTGGGCTTACATCGGTGATTTTGCCTCGCTCCAAAAGGTGGGTACTTCGCGTGTTTCCTTCGAATTCTCCGATCAGGGGCTCGATCTAGGATCTGCTTCCCCCAGGATTTTTAAACGCGTGGTGCTCTGGTGCGCGAAACCCCTGGATTTGACGTTAATGACTCGATAGGGTCCTGAGGGGTTTGGATTGTTTGATCCCGTCTCTCCTTACATTCCGTCGGTGACCGTCGCTCTTTACGCTGTTCTGCTCGCCTACGGATCTCCTGCGCATTGCCTGCCCTAGCTTTTTCTTCCAACGCCTGGAGTACAATATGATAGCGCGTGCTGCATTCTAGCAAAGTCAATTACCATTCCTTCCAGAACCATGGCGAATTCCGCAGATCGTCCCAACACCAGCGAAACCACGCAGTCCCAGAACCAACAACAGGTCCTAGGCCTCCCTCGACCTCCCTCGGTGGGAGGGATTTCATCCCGAGTAACGGATATGGTATCGGAAGATGGAGAGCAAACGCAATCTTTCGCGTCACCACCATCATCGGTCCAGCATCGCCCCTCCGTCTCACGGCGGGGGCCGCCCCCAGCGAGGAACTCTATAACTGCGTCCAGCCAGGGCAGACCGGAAAGCTCGGGCAGTCGGTTGAGCAGGAGCCATATTCCGTCCTTGACCGCACAGGGCTTTTTTCGACCGATGAGTTCGCAACGACTGCAGGCGCATCGGAGTACCCGGCCCATGACCAAGGGGACGGTATCATCAACAGATGAGTGGCCGGAACAGGGCAATCAGAATCGGAGGAGCATCATCTCCAACAGTACCTTCCAGCAGGAGTCCGCCCTTGCTGCGGAGCGTGGAGCGCCCCCATCGCGAGGCACGGAATTTACAGATCCCATCATTACTGATCGCAACACGTCCAATGCAAGTCCCATGGGAAACACCACGATCCGAAGCCTGGGGGAGAGCGTCAGGCTCCTTCGAGACCGAGATCAAAAGGAAAAGCCGCGTCCTACTCATTTAACCCTTAATGCGGACTACCATGGCCATTCGGGACAAGACGGACATGCGCCTCCCAAATCGCCTCTCTCTTTCTTGACATTACGGAACGGAGGCTCCGCACAAAACAGCCATGATCCTCGAGGACATGAGCGATTGTCCTCAGCTGGCTCTTCCCCTGGACCTATGGATGCTAAGCAGCCCCAATTACCGCGAGGTAGATTGGGCAAGAACTGGGAGTACTTCCTTGGTAATACACTCTTCTGTGGCGGTGGGCGACTTCAGAACTCGAGGGACAAGCCTGTCAACATTGCTACAGGACTTCTGGTCGTCGTTCCTTCGGCGCTGTTCTTCGGATTCTCGGCTCCTTGGTTGTGGCACAACATCTCTCCTGCCATCCCCATCCTCTTTGCATACGTCTTTTATATCTGCTTCTCCTCCTTTGTGCATGCATCTGTTGTTGACCCGGGCATTATGCCACGAAACGCGCACGTTATGCCCTCTGCTAATTTAAGGGACGATCCATTGTCGCTTGGCCCCCCGACAAATGACTGGGTTATGGTCAAGCTCGCTACTTCAGAAGTGGCCGCCATGGACGTGCCCGTGAAATACTGCAAGACTTGTAGTATCTGGCGGCCTCCTCGCTGCTACCACTGTCGGGTGTGTGATAACTGTGTTGAGACACTCGACCACCACTGCGTCTGGCTCAACAACTGTGTTGGGCGGCGCAATTACCGCTACTTCTTCGCATTTGTGAGCTCGAGCACCATTTTGGCTCTCTTTTTGATTGGTGCTAGTCTCGCACATATTCTGGTATACATGTCGCGCGAGCATATCTCTTTTGGAGCTGCCATCTCGAAATGGCGCGTCCCCTGGGCCATGGTCATCTACGGCATTGTCGCTGTCCCGTACCCGACATCGCTATGGGCTTACCATCTCTTCTTGATGGGTCGAGGCGAGACAACTCGAGAGTACCTCAATTCGCACAAGTTCAACAAGGCGGACCGTCATCGGCCGTTTACCCAGGGCAACGTCCTCAAGAACTGGATTACCGTTCTGGGACGCCCTCGTCCTCCCACCTACCTCCAGTTCAAGAAGCCCTACGAAGAGGGCGATCAGCGCTTTGCCATGCAAAAACGCAAGTATCTCGTCCGGGATGAGGAATCGCAGGCGGGGATTGAGATGCAAGCCGTTGGTTCCCAACAACAGGGGTAAACCGGCATGGCCACCCAAAAAGTGACTTGATTCTTGTTTATCTCAATTCCTTACTAGCGACCCATTAAGATGATGATATGATTTTTTCATTTCTGGTCACATAATCGGCCTTTTCTTTAGGGATTCTTGCCCGTCTTATGATTTTAATTGCTCTACACATACCCTGTCTATTTGTGAGTTTGATCAGGATTATTCTCATGTCCTCGACATTCTCTGTCATTTCTTTCTCTGTCAGCCTTCTTCGGCCCGTCATTATGATGTGCTCCCGACTAGGCCAAGTCGAGACCATCCAACTTCCTACTATTTCCCTTTCCATTGGGCCTCTATACTAGATATTTGCATATTTCTACACATACAAACTATCCTTAGGTGGTTTAATACAATATGTAATTCTAGCCAAAATAAGATTTGACCCCGATATACCGAAACGCGCAGAATCCGAACTACTTCCGCGGGGCCGAAGAAGTTACGAAGTTGAGCATTCCATCACTAGGGATTGCCATGTCACTAAATCCCTTTCTCCCTTGATTGAACCATTTCCCCGCAGCTCGTATGCATCACCGTGGGTTTCTGCCTGTCTCTAGGTATCTGGGACCAAAAAGTGTTGATGTTGCACGCGTCAGACATCCCCATCTCCGTAAATTGATAAGAGCTGCTGATCCTCCTCCTTCCCACCCCTGATATTCTTCTTGATATTCCCCGACTCTCTGTTCCCCCCCCCCCCCCCCCCAAATCTCTTTTTTCAAGGGCGGGAAATCGTCCTTCCTTCCACCCCTCTTTCCGAAATGGCACGCCATACGTCCCGCCTGTCTGCGTCCGCGACTCCCGCGCTCGCTGACGTCCCTGCACACGAGACAACCGACGACATGAGCATCGACGTCCCTGAACAGCTCCTCACGCCCGAGGCCAGCCGCTCCGAAACATCTAGCAACAATGAAAACGCGTCAACAGAGGAAAAATCCGTCACCCGGCGCCGTTCAACACGAATAGCACGCGTATCGTTGCAAGCTGACGCCCTGGATAACGCAGCTGCCGAGGAAGATGAGCCCACCACTTCCTCCAGTCAGGCTTATGTCGACAGCCTCGTCAAAGCGAAGCGCACGCGCTCTTCGCTACGCCATAGCATTGCCGTGATGGAATCGTCACTGTTTACGGGAACCGCGGATGATACTATGACCGACGACCACCCAATGGCTCCCGACACACCCAGTTCGAAGTCCTCGCAGGAAGAGCCACTGGGGGATATGGCTACCACGCTTCAGCAACACAATCTACGAAAGCGCGTGGAGAAAGCACTAGTTCAAGATGAAGTTCCGAAGACCAAGGCGACGCCTAAGAGTAATTCTAGCAGTTCTGTACGACGATCAACTCGTCTAAGTATCGTGGATAAAGCGAGCGATCTTCTGGACCGAGCAAACAGTGTTCTGGGGAAACGCACGAGGGGCTTGGCTGAAAAGGGAAAGGAACTGGGTCGGCGAGCCAGTCTTCGGCCTCGAATTGTTGCGCCAGAGAAGGAGGAGGCTGCTCCTGCACCTACTGAGCCCGCATCGAAGAAACGCCGGGTATCTGAGAGTGATCTATCTAGGCTGCAAGCTCAGGAAGCCAGCCCCTCAGAGGAACCGACTGCTCCGCCCGTACAGCGATATAAACCTAAGCGCTGGCTGTCGCACGGATTATACGTTGGCCAAGAACCATCTGATTCACCTCCGAAGCAACGTCGAAGCAAGACCTCCGCCAATGCTAGCGGCATACCCCGGCAGCGGAAAATCATGCCTATGCCTATGTTTGCTGGCTCGCGCCTGGTGCAGAACGGCAGGGATTACCAGCTTCCATTTGATATTTTCTCGCCTCTCCCACCTGGTCAACCCAAGCCGGATGAGTGGCGCAAGACTAACAAGAGTAAGTTTGTACAATTATCAGATGGAAATGAAGTTGGGACTAACCAAAGGCCTAGATGTTTTCATTGGCGACGCTTCCAGTGAATGGAAAGCCAACAAGAAGTTGGAGCTGTCTACATGCATGTGCGAAGAAGAAACAGGCTGCGACGAAGACTGTCAGAATCGCTATATGTTCTACGAATGTGACAGCGGCAATTGCAGACTGGGCCCGGAGTGCGGTAACCGCAACTTTCATGAGCTCAAACACCGAACCAAGGCCGGCGGTAAGTACAATGTTGGAGTCGAGGTGATCAAGACTGCGGATCGAGGATACGGTGTCCGAAGCAACCGCACATTCGAGCCGAACCAGATCATTGTGGAGTATACCGGTGAGATCATCACACAGTCTGAGTGTGAGAGGAGGATGAGAACGGTCTATAAGAACAATGAGGTTAGTCGTTCTGCACGCATTGCTTCGGGTGATTGTTGACTCTGTGTTAGTGCTACTATCTGATGTACTTTGATCAAAACATGATTATTGATGCCACTCGAGGATCCATTGCTCGCTTCGTGAATCATTCATGCGAGCCTAACTGCCGAATGGAGAAGTGGACTGTTGCTGGGAAGCCGCGAATGGCCCTTTTTGCCGGAGAGAATGGGATCATGACTGGACAGGAGCTGAGCTATGACTACAACTTCAAGTCAGTTTCCTTTACGCGCCTGTTACCTCTGGATGATACTGACCACCCGAATAGCCCGTATTCTAGCAAGAACGTCCAGCAATGTCGCTGTGGAGCAGAGAACTGTCGAGGAATCCTTGGCCCTCGACCAAAGGATAAGGATCAACGACATAAGGGGGACGAGAAGAAAATGACCAAGAAGCTGGCCGGCACGAAGCGAAAGCTCGCAGATGCGGATGAAGACACAACCATACGCGGAGGCCAAAAGCGCAAGAAGATCACGCCCAAGTCCCTCAAGGCCAGCGTTAAGAAAGCCATGACCAAGGCCACCACTGCACGCGGAAAGGCGGCCGTGAAGAAGACAGCGATCAGCAGCCGAGGCAAGACCGCAACCAAGAAGGGCGTCAAGTTGCCGACGGTGACAACAGCAGCCAGAGTCAAGGCCGCTGTTCGAAAACCCCGAAAGACATACACTGCAAAGGCTGCATCAGCTTCCCCTGCCAAAAAGACATCGCCCCTCAAGCGGCCATCTGCTGAAACGAAGAAGCGAATTCTTGCTGCTGCTACCAAGGGATCCAAGGCAAAAGCTCAGAAGTCGCCTGCCAAATCTGTTGCTAAATCTCCTGCTAAGTCACCCGGCAAGCCTGGTCGCAAACCCGGTCCTAAGCCTGGCCCACGGAAAGCACCCACCAAGAGCCCTATCAAGGCTCGGATGCCTGCTTCCAAGGCCAAGAGCACTGCCGCGGCGTCAAGTCCCGTTAAGGTGAAGGCTACCAAGGGCAAGGCTCTTGGTGCGAGTGTACGAAATACGGCGCGGAACATGGTGCGCAGCGTTAAGGGAACGAAGACATGAAAAGCAAAAAAACCCTCTGTCGAGTCTACTTGAATGAGTTGTGAGGTGCCTTGTTCAACAGCAGATTCCACATGATTGAAAGCCAATCTTTCAACAATCCAGCCCGGCACATCAGCCCACAGCGCAAACAGAACATTATTTTCCTTTGGCTATGCCGTCACTCTTCTATTTCTGTTGGACATCAGATCCGACTCATTACTTGAGAAGTTCCTGTTTTTGTTCTGTCATGTTATGCAACGACTGTGAAGCAACCACAACCCAAGACAACTATACCTGTTTCACCCCTTTAATATCCCAATCCAATTATTGACCGACTTCACCCCCTTCAGCTCGGTTCCTGCGAGCATGAAGCCCCATGGCTTAATCCTTTGTTAATTCAATTCCCCTGGCGTCGAATGTGCCTGCACTGCCTGTTTTACTCTTCTACTCGGCACACTTGGTGGTGTCTCAATGCCCTTTTACTCTTCAGCTTGTCTGTTGACTTGATGTCTTTAACCTGCATTTTCTTTCCATTCCGTCCCCTTTGCTACTTCTCTATTTCTACTGGATTATATGCGCCATGGTCACGAATGGAATTTGCTCGGGGTTTGGTTCGGCTGGTTAGGTGCTGTGTCTGCTGGTTTGTGTAGCTGGAACAAAATATCAAATTCAACATATTTGAGCTGATGGGTCTTATTAAACTCGAGCTAATGCTTGATCAGGGCGCTAACTAAATAGTTGCAGCAGCCAATAACTACCGAGGTAGACAGGCTAGTAAGATATGTTCAGCACTCTAATTTATTGGGCAGTTGAGATATCTCTACACCAAGAAGAGCATCTGGGCAAATGATATTGCACCCGAGTAGGGCTTCAACTCAGATCCATTTCACTTCAGGAGTTCATATGAAAGACAACCATTATCGACTCCAGCCTATACTCCGGCAAACCAGTGATCACGCATACATCATGTAAGAAAAGAAAGGATGGCTAGGGATATTTGCCATTCATGTACAAGGAGCTGCAGATAGATATCCACTGAGGATGATTATGCAGATTCCGTGGGAGGAGCCTCGGCTTGATCCTTCTCGGGTGCGGACTCTGCCTCTGTAGGCTTAGGGGAAGGCGCTGCTTCATGGCTATGCTCGGCAGAGGGTGGCGGTGCTTTTCTCTCCGTCTCTGGAGCGAGTGATGCCTCTTCAGTGCTGGGCGCACTGGGCTGGGGTTCAGAGGCCGGCGCTGTAGGGGATGCTGACTTGATTGGAGATTGAGCTGCCGTGGACTCGGCTTGCGGTTGTGCCTCCGGTGCATCGCCCATTTCCACATCTTCTTTGGCTTCAGAGGCGCCAACTTCCGTCTCGGAAGGACCTGCTTCCTTCCTCTCAGTACCCTCTGGAGCAGGGGCATTCTCGGGGTTTTGCGCCTCAGCTGGCCGCTGGACCTGCACTTCAACATCAGGCCTAGTTTTTGTTGTCTGTGCTGACGCTTCTCCCGACTGCACAGGCTCGGACTCCTTGGCAGGCTCTGACGCTTCATCGACGGACTTCTCGAATTGGGCCTCAGCCTTGACTTCGCTGGCTGGGGGCTGAGATGCCTCTTGAGCGGTGTTCTCATCTGCGATAGGTGCCGTCGCGCTGGCCGTGGCGGAAAGAGAGGGTTGCTCAGGAGCTTCGGATTCTTCTTTAGGCACTATCTCACCTGTATTCTCGGTACGAGCTGGCACCGGCTCTTCGGCAGAGGCCTCCTCACTTTTCTCCGTAGGCAAACCAGGTGTTACAGAAGCAGAAGCAGAGACATCCGCATCGATCTGAAGAGATTCTGAAGGGGCTGCCGAGGGGTGCGAAAGAGGTTCCTGACCAGCTGCAGCAGGGGGTTCTGAAACAGAAGGCTGTGCTTCAGGAGCCGCGTCTCTCATATCGATGGCTTTTGATTCGGTCGGGGTACCGGCTGGAGGTTGAGGTGTAGACTCGGCACCAGATTGGGCCCCGGGAGTTTCTGGGGTTTTTGCGTCTCCCTCGTCGCTTTCGTCGCCATCCTCGCCGTCGTCCTCGTCATCGTCTTGACCGGAATGGTCAATCGACATACGAGAACCGTCCTGTTGTTCTTGGGAACCAGCAGCGCCACCCTCGGTGCCAGGGGCGACGTTGTGCACTGTAGCTGCATCGGCGCCTTCTCCTGGGGCAAACATAACCTTCTTCTTCCGGCCCTTGCCAATGCCTTTGCTCTTTCGCTTGGGAGGAGGAGGTCGTCGCTTAGATGGTTCCATCACAGCAGCTGAACCAGGCTCTGCAACCACGACGCCTTCCGAATTGACTATCCCAACGCCCTCCACGACGGTCCCGGGAGCGGGCGTTTCGGGCTTCACAGGAACTGAACTCTGCTCAGCAATGCTTTGAACATCTCCAGTAACTTCTCCTTCAATGCGATGCCCTTCAGGCACCCATGCTTCGTAGATAGAGATGTTGCCAGTCGCCGGGTCAACCTTTTTGAATTTAGTTCTTCTCATAGGCAGAGATCCCGAGCTACCATCGACCGCGGAAGCGCCGCCGTATAATGACGGCAGCCCGGGACGTCTTTTAGCGAGGAATTCCACCTCTGGCGGCTCCATATGCCTGGGAAGAGTCAGCCACTTGCGACTGGTGAAGCTGCGATCAGCCATTTGGACAGAACCCGCGGCCTGATCGTCGGGTTTGTTGGTGTCATTTTCTTCCTTATCGGCGGCTGTGGTATTCTGGCGAATGTAGATGCATCCCGCACGCGCAGCGCGCAGTAATGATTTGCTGACCGCAGACAAGAGGTCACTGTCGCGCGGCATAGGTAGCTCTGGGAGAACTGGGCCCCCGGGGCCCTGAGCTCCGATGTCCGAGTCGTCAACGGCTTTGGGAGTCTGGGAGTAGGTGTATGGTTGTTTCGACCAGCGACGGACGGGCAATCCTTCGAAGACATCGTGGTCAATTTGGCCGTTTCGGGTGCGGTTAGGGCCATCGAGGTGTCTTCCCGAGCGCGAAGACCTGAACTGTAAAGGATGTCAGTATTAGGACTCCTCGATTCATGGTTCACATTCCCCCATTGTCCGCGGGCTGGGTGGTAGCTGATCTATTCCGGGACAGGACGCGCGGTCGTCGCGGGTGCAAGGTAAAACGTACAGTCGAGGGCATGGTGAGTAGCCTACGATCCCTTTCCCCCAGAGAGACCAAATATTATGCGCTCAACGTAACCAGAGGGACGAAAGCGAAAGCTGGGGGGAGTGGGGAGCTGGAGTGGATGGGCGGAGCGTAGCGTTGCTTCCGTCGCGCAGGATCGTAGGGGGAGTCACGTGATCTACAAACGCATTGAACAGTAACATCGATAGTCATGTACTTGCGATCCCTGAAAGAGTGGAGAGAGGGTTTCTATTCTGATACTCGGGAAAAAAGATGGAATTGCCCGTGGCTGCGCTCGCATTATAATACAGAAGAAAAGAATCCAGTGCCAATCGTGCCGGTCACAACAGGCTCATCGAGAACTCGTTCAACGGGATGAAGTAATTGCAGTCCTTTCCATTCGAGACATTCAAATCATTTAGTCCCATCTGCGACAAGTTAGCGAGTGCCCAGAACCAGGATATGGGATCTTATGAGATCATAGCCGATACGTACCCGGTATCTTTCTGGCGAACGATGCCACCGTGATCGCCTGTCTCCTTTCCCTGCAATGAAAACGTTAGTCGAACAGTTCGAGATCTCTGAGCGACTTGGGATCCCTTACCGTCTTCTGGCCTTCGACTACCAGCTTGTCCAGCTGATAGAACTGGCTGATGACCGTTTGCCTCTGCAAAGATTGTTAGCTTGATGATCTAACGTGTCCGGGTGGTTCTTTGGAGAATCCGAGTCGTGGTTGAAGATGGCTTCCTTGTATGTCCCAGGGTAGTACAGGCCATGGTGATCAGTTCCATTTACCCCCATCCAAGGAAGTGCATCTCAAGCTCGCCTAGAATGGCACGGGTGATTTACCTTCAACAGACGCAGATCCTGCAGTCCTCCCTGGATCAACTCCTGTATCCGTCGCTCCTCCGACTCGTTTTGGTGCTCGCGGAAGGAGTCTCTCGTCTTGCGACGGGCATATTCACGGAAGTTGTAGTTGGAAAACTGGGACGATTGCCGCAGCAGGGACCGGAACTGAACAAAATAAATGTTAGCAAATCCTGACAAGAACAAAGGACGATCTGGGAGTCGCTAAACCCAGATATCTCGGTGCCGGAGAAGACTTACCAGAGACCGGGCCTGGAAGGCGGTATCGCGCTGCAAAGACGCAACAGACATGATGAAATAGCGAGTAAGATGAAGAGAAATAAGAATCAATCAAATGTACTATCCGAGAAACAAAGAAACCGCTGTGTTTGGCAAGGCGTGTCGCGCAACTGCGGAGATATACGCCGTGGACGGAGGTGGCGGTTCCGGCTTCTACTCAGTCACAGGGCGATCTGAGGAAACGATGGATGCCGAATCACACTGAAGATGTCAGGGATGATTCCGGCCGCAGATATAGGGCGATTATCAACAGGAGATGATTCGAAGTGGTGAATAGCGGGAAAGTTGAGATTCCACAGGGAGGGAAATTCTTTTGAGTTCGGAGGCGCCAATGACGGAGTTACCGGGGCCGAGCTCCTGCGCTCCACCGTTCCCCGTCTTGCAGAACCCCCCGCAACATTGGCATTTTCCCATCGGTTATATCAGCTTTCGTTGTTTGTCTGCAGTTATGCCTCAGATTCCTACACCACCAGCGTCGCGACCGAACTCGGGGGCCCCCGAGGCCGAGCTGAAGCCCACGGAAGCTTCCTCGGAGTTGCTTGCTTCATTGGACACGCTACTTGAGCAGTATCTACACCTACTTGATCGGCAGCAGAAGCTACAGTCAGGACTTTCAAAGCAGCTGGCTTCGGTATGACTCTCCTTTCCAGTGTCATTGTGTCCTGGTATTGCAAGATGCTGATTCTCGGAGTAGGGATTTCTTGCTCTGGCCCATGCAAACTACAGCTGTCCTCCCGGCCGCCGATATGGCTGTGACTATTATGACGAGCGGATGAAGACGAACAAGAAGATGTACATGACCACAGATGACAATGCTGTTTGTGGAGTTTTGTTAACGTGTCCCGATCAACAGCTCCATCCAAGCGGGACAAGACGTGGACGAGGCCGAGCACACAAATGTCTCCCAAGATGAAGCAGAGACACCTGGCTCGAGCGATTTCGAATACACCTTCCACTTGGGATCAGCCTCCAACCTCGACGCACAGAAGACCGACGAAAAGGACGATGCGAAAAAGCCACCCGTCAAAGATACACAGACCAAAGCACCATCGCAACAAGAGGAGACCCCTACAAAAGGAACGAGTGATACAACTTTATCAGCCGCTGAGGATTCCAGTGCCACCGTTGGCACCGACGAATCAACCGAAGAGCTCAAGAAGCCTCGCAAGAAGTTCCGTTCGGATGATCCCATCCATTGGTACGGCATCCTGGTACCGCCATCACTACGCAACGCACAAAAGTGCTTTACCGCAGGCATCCAGAACGAAGTACCTAAATTGGCCGAGACAATAGTTGAAATGCGCGCTCTGGAACAAAAGATCACCCACCTACGAGCAAAGCTTAGGATCTGCCCTGCCGAGTCTGATCCCCAACGAGGCTAACTGCATACTCGCAGTGGGCACCTGGGCAACTTATCTATATATAGACACATAATCTGACCCTTACCCCTGGAGATGATTAATGCAATTCATTTTATGGCGTATTTGGTGATCTTAGTCCGTAGTGTGACCCGCCGAGATCGTTGCCGAGGTGCGTAGACCGTGTGTTCCAGGGATTCACGAACGGTGGGCGATGGAGTCGGATGAGCAGCACGATTGCTTCCATGCGTCATGGCTATGTTTATGTATATCCATTCTAGCCCCCGGCCTTGCCATAGATTGAAAGTCCGTGCTTGTCGGGAATATTATCCGTAGAGTTGATTAGTATGTTTCAGCAGTCTCTTGCCCTAAATAACCCCATCAAGATGCAATGAAACCTACCAACGACCCAGAAACGGAAAAAACGGAATATGATTGATCCATATATGGTTCTAAGATTATCATTTGCAATATAAGCCATATTAATGAAAATATCGGCGACCTTGGAAACCAACAAATTCTTCAAAGTACTAAGCGAAACCCCTCCATGTGAGACGTAGCGTAGGAAACTAACCTATACCGCACCCCACTCGCGCTGATGACACTCGAGATCTGTCAAAGCCATTCGTGCGCCGGGTTCCGGAATCTACGTCTGATTCGCCTTTTTGTCCAGGGTCTTAAGCCAGTCTGGGCCTTTTCGTCTGGTGTAGCAACCTGAAACCCCCTGCCTTTCTGCTAGATTGATACGGCGCAATCAGGGGCTTGGAATCGCACCCATCACAGTCACGCAGCACAGTCAGAGCCGTTGTTCCGGTTCACATTGGATACCGGTCATACTGGTCGATTCTCACATTATTTGCTGATCAGATGGCTTTTGTCAGGGGTTCTTTTAGTGATATTCGAACTGATGGGAAGATTGCAGGAGGATGGGTCGGAGATGGGGAGGGAGAACGGGAAACAGTACGGAGTAATTAATACGTCTAGCTAATATCCAGTACTCCGTAGCTTCGACCGTTAGCATGCGCTCCACTTAGCTTCCTTGTGCACGGGACTGAAATGTGAGGTTTTAATCTATTTCCGGGCTGGGAATGTGTCAGGCCTTTATCGTATCGGGTCCTCTCTCCTTTTTCCTTTCTTTCTTTGTCGTGATTCTCTCTTTTTCGCTTGAGCTTGAGGCTCTTTCTCTCCTTTCCCTGCGCTGGCGCTTGGTGTAAGTCACTATTTGACTTACTTGCAATCCGGCCTGCCTAGTCGGTTGGACCGGTTGTGTTGGCAACTGCAATCTATTTGGCCTAGGATGCTAATATGCACTTCCAGGCTCCTATTTTTGAAGCAGCGCTGGCTTGACGCTGCCTGTTCTTCCCTCGTTGCTCCGGTATAGAGATTATTCAACTGTTGTATGTATCCATGAATAATGGACCGCCGATCTATTGCTTGACATTGACCTGCCAACAGAGGCATTGTATGCCCTTTCATTCTTTTTGATCTTTATTTGCTTGAACCCTGGCTCGACACTTCGCTCGGCGCAGCCCAGATTCGATTCGCCATTTACCTGCGGAATATCCCGACTGTGAGCTTCGGCATCGTTCTCTCATTAACCCTACACGTTCTTTTTTTGACTCGATCCGGTTATCGAGTGTTTGACTTTCACCTCTTCATTCGCCATTCATACGCCAGGGAGCTTCAGCCTCCTTGGATCCCACTGCATATCTACTGCTTTTGGATGTCGCCAGCCCGAGCTTTGCAAAGCCGATATACTTACAGCCGCCCGGTTTCAAAAGTATCAGGTTAAACAGGCCAAGAATCAATGAGTTCCACACAAACAGTCATCCCAGGCTTCGGGCCCAGCCCGTCTGGGCCCGAGACGAACAGGAAAGGGTCTGTCAAACGAGCCAGAGAGCTGCTAGAGTCAGGTGTGGGGTCAACACGAGCAACATCACCAGTCCCCAGGCCTCCGGCGCTTAAGATCGCCGCACACCAGACTCAGTGGCCTCTTCCAGCTTCAGGTCTCCCGCCACGCCATCTCAACCCTCATCCACACCCTCAACAACATCCTAAGTTCCGGCACCCTCGCGGTCCTCCGCCGGCCAGGCCTCCACGCCCAAGCGAGGTCCCTGCTCAACTGCCTTCGCCATCCATTTACTCTACCAGAAGCGGACAGAGCTCGGAGGCTAGTTCGAACTGTTTACCTCGACCAGCTCGCTCGTTTTCCCATCCTAAACAACCACAATCGCTGCCGCCACCTCGACCACGCCCCGAAGCAAAGGATGACTCCTATGTGAGCCCTACCGGGACAAATGATATGACTCCCCGGACATTAATCGCAACGGATGATCCGTTCAGACAACCGTCCGCTTCATCCACAGTTTCTGTCCAGATGCCCATGCCAGAGGCACCCGTGCCCTCAGTGAATCCTCGAGTTCGGACCGCAGGCCTTACAACACCAAATGCCCGGAGCTCTCAAGCTCGTAGATCGTCCGTTTCTCCCATCCCGGTGTCCGAGGGATTCGTGAATCCTCGTCAGACTTTGGAGTCCCTAGCTTCAAGTCGTGCTATTCCCTCCAGCTGGGGATCCGGTCCAGCAGAGTCCGAGATTCTGGGCACTTGTCTAGATAACGAGTCGGACGAAGATGAACACACCGTGGAAACCGGCCAGAATCAAGCTGAAACGCTAGTCAGAACCGCCAGTTGGGGAAAGAGGCAGAAGCCGACTATGCGCACGATCATGACATTGAACCTGAACTCCAAAACATCAATCCCCGATGTGCCATCATCCAACCCTCGGGACGAGTGGAACAAGAATGCGGCTGCTGAATCTCATAATGTGGGAGCTGCTTTCAGTCAAGCACTTCATGTACCCAGTGTTCTCCGGCGGGGCTCTACTTCTACGACGGAATCCTCCGTGGACCCGGAGAAGCCTCGTTTTGCCGATATTGTACACAATCCTGCCGCGGCGAAAGGACTCGTGGAGCCCTTGCCCAACTTTCCTCAGAATGCCCCCACGATGAGTGCCAAGCGGCCTGGTGGACGTAAGCCTTCGCATCTCGACATGGCTGCTGTGCGAGATGCAGAGACCCGCGGAAGTCTCTCGAGCTTGAGTGACCTGATTCGACGTGCTACTAAACTCGCCTCTAACCTCGATCGCGGAAGAACTGCCAGTCGCGCAGACCTCGCGGCAGACCCAGAACACAAGGTTATCATGGGTGAGTTGCTGGAAATGAACATGTTCGAAAGGTCGATCAGCTGACGATATGTAGGCCGCAGCACGGGTTCTCTTTCTGATATCTTGGCCTCCTTCCCTAGTCCCGGATTGGCGACACCAGACAATCGCAGCTCCTGGCCCGTTTTTTTCGGACGCTCCAATCTGCACAACGTCGAGCCTCTTGGCTCCAATGATGAAGTGCTTAATGAGAAGCGTCCTTTCCAGCGACGATGCTGTGGAATGCCGCGAAAGTGGTTCATAATCCTCTGCATCATTATTTTCATCGTTGTCGTGCTTGCAATCCTTCTGCCCGTCTTCCTCATAGCTGTTCCCGCTCAAAAGGTCAGCAGCACCGAGTTATGCGCCAAGACGAATCCTTGCCAGAACGGCGGATTGACCGTGTCGAGTGGATCCGAATGCTCGTGCGTGTGCTCCAACGGCCATACTGGCTCGCAGTGTATCGTCAGGGGCGATTCAAGCTGTGTCACGTCCGAGGTTGAAAATGGCACACTTAGAAAGAACGCAACAATGGGCAGCTCTCTTCCGAGCTTATTTGATAACGCGCAGAGCAAGTTTGGAATTGAGCTGGACTCAATTACGATCATGGCCCTCTTCAGCTTAAGCAATGTTTCCTGCAAGACTGAGAACTCACTGGTCTCCTTCAGCGACGTCGAACGCAGTAGCAAGACCCGCCGCTCCATTGTGTCACTAGATCAGCCATTGGCCGACGGCGAGAACATTCTTTCTCCCTCTATCGTACCTACCGTCACGGTCCCTGGGATTGCCGCCCGAGCTATGGCCACATCGAACGGCATTTTATACGACGACCCGAGCTCCAAAGGCCCTAATACACAGGAAATGGCAAGCCCAAAGGACTCAAGCACGGCAACTGCAACACAGATCAGCCCATCCGCAACCATGACCATCGCGGCGAAATCCCCGACGGACGTGCCGGACAAGGTAATCGAGTTCTCGCAGGTAGCGGTGCTGTACATCCTACAGAAGACGGGCTCGTTAAACTCAGCGCTATTCTCCGAGTCAATGATGAGCTCATATCTGACGGATTCCTACAGCAACGCGACCCACCCGCAGATGCAGTTGCTGGGGGCCTTCAAACTGGACTTTGAGCGAATGAGAATTAGTGTGGAGAACGGCACGCAGAGTTGAGTTGTCGAGTTGAGTTGAACGTGTAGTGTGATACCCCTGGAATCCGATACATAGGGACATAGTTATTGTTTATTGTCGGTATAATTCAAATCGGGTCTACTCCGCGTTATGTACACGATCCACTCTAGGCAATGCCAAGCCCGCCTTTCCCGATTCGGACACGTCAATCACGACATTTGCAGCGGAGGTTGCGTGCTGGTCACGTGCCGAACTGCCGGTGAATAGTTAGAACCTTCCAAGAACTGTACTCTGTACGCTATTATGAAGATATAAAAGAGATGATACTCCATAGTATCGGAAATGGATTGGAGTACTCCGTAGTCTCCATGCGTTGCAGGGAGTAAATCCCGCCCCCTGAAAATCATCTATAATGGCCCTGAAGATCTCCGTCATAAACGAGTACGGAGTCCCCGAGTCAGCGGAGCTGGCTTCAACCAGGAAAATGTGCGTAGTGGTACATACCAGACCTTAGGTACATAGCGTGTATCTAAGACTGTATTCCCATTCGAAACCATGGATCCATCTACAGGGTAAATCCGAAACGTGTTCGGGGAATTGGATGAATTGATATCCATCGGATCTCGAGCGGGCCACGCTTCAACTCGAATTCTGGCTGGATGAATCGATCAGGCCAAGACTTCAGCGTCTCCACCACTGACGACGTCCAAGGCCCCTGGCTACGATGATTGACCTGTTTTCTTGCCTTGCATGGAGACGTCTGGCTCATGTGCGTCGTAGACGGATGCCTGGAATTGGTGGAAGCTTGGTACTCCGTAGATGATAGAAACTTGATAAGCATTCTTTTTTTCTTCACCTTCCCCTTCCCCACTCCTTTCTTCTTTCCCTCTCATTTCTTCCTTTTTGTTACATTAATCAATTCCTTGGGGTTCATACCAAAAAGTATATACACACAATGGCCAACGCTCCTCACGGTGGTGTCCTTAAGGACTTGCTCGCCCGCGATGCTCCCCGCCAGGCCGAGCTCGCCGCTGAGGCCGAGAAACTCCCCGCCGTCGTGCTCTCTGAGCGCCAGCTATGCGATCTCGAGTTGATCATGAACGGTGGTTTCTCTCCTCTTGAGGGTGAGTTCAACTGACTGTGCTCTAACTGTTCACTCGCCCTCAATTCCACTCAAATGGGAGTCGATATTTTTTTTTGCCTTAGGAGAGGCGGGTGGACATGGATTGGAGGGGTAATTACTAACGCCGATGTCGCTCGCAGGTTTCATGAACCAGGCCGACTATGACCGGTATGTCCTATACGATGCGGTTGGAATTGAGATGCATAAATACTGATGGCGTGTGCATAGCGTCTGCGAGGACTGCCGCCTTGCCGATGGCAACGTTTTCTCCATGCCGATTACCCTCGACGCCAGCCAACAGACCATCAGCGACAACAAGCTCAAGGCTGGTTCGCGCATCACCCTGCGTGACTTCCGTGATGACCGCAACCTGGCCATCCTGACCATTGACGACATCTATCGTCCCGACAAGTGAGTGCGCGGCAATTGATTTTTGTGAAACTGCCCCTCCGGACTACGGACTACGGACTGCGACACTGCATACTGTCGATCCACGCACCTATTTCGCCATCCTTACGAATTGCCCTTCCCAATTGCGTTCTTGGCACGCTTTTTGAATCTTAGCACATATGCGCATCTTTTACCGCTCCTTTCACTCCCGGATCATTATGGTGGCGTTCGCGCTGAACGCTAGGACGCGGCTCGAGCTTTTTTGTGGATATTTGCTGACGTAGACCCTTTCCCTCCAATCTAGGGAGAAGGAGGGCAAGCTCGTCTTCGGCGGTGACCCCGAGCACCCGGCCATCAAGTTCCTGAACGAGTCTGTCCACGAGTTCTACATTGGTGGCAAGATCGAGGCTGTGAACAAGCTGAACCACTACGACTATGTCGCTCTGCGCTGTATGCCACTCTTTCCCGAGCGTGATCGATACAATCCCAAGCTAATTGATCGTTCCAAGACACTCCCGCTGAATTGCGCGTCCACTTCGACAAGCTGGGCTGGTCCCGCGTTGTCGCTTTCCAGACCCGTAACCCCATGCACCGTGCTCACCGTGAGCTGACCGTCCGCGCGGCCCGCTCTCGCCAGGCCAATGTCCTGATCCATCCCGTCGTCGGTCTTACCAAGCCCGGTGATATCGACCACTTCACCCGTGTCCGTGCCTACCAGGCTCTCCTTCCCCGTTACCCCAACGGCATGGCCGTCCTCGGTCTGCTGGGTCTGGCCATGCGTATGGGTGGTCCCCGTGAGGCCATCTGGCACGCCATTATCCGTAAGAACCACGGTGCCACCCACTTCATTGTGGGCCGTGACCACGCCGGTCCTGGTTCCAACTCCAAGGGTGAGGACTTCTACGGCCCCTACGATGCCCAGCACGCCGTCGAGAAGTACAAGGATGAGCTTGGTATCGAGGTCGTCGAGTTCCAGATGGTCACCTACCTGCCCGACACCGACGAGTACCGCCCCATCGACCAGGTCCCCGCTGGCGTCAAGACCCTGAATATCTCCGGTACCGAGCTGCGCCGTCGTCTGCGTACCGGCGCTCACATCCCCGAGTGGTTCTCCTACCCCGAGGTTGTCAAGATCCTGCGCGAGTCCAACCCCCCTCGCGCCACCCAGGGTTTCACCATCTTCCTGACCGGTTACATGAACTCCGGCAAGGATGCCATTGCCCGTGCTCTGCAGGTGACCCTCAACCAGCAGGGTGGCCGCTCCGTCTCCCTGCTGCTGGGTGACACCGTCCGCCACGAGCTCTCCTCCGAGCTGGGTTTCACCCGCGAGGACCGCCACACCAACATCCAGCGCATTGCCTTTGTCGCCTCCGAGCTGACCCGCGCCGGCGCCGCCGTCATCGCTGCCCCCATCGCCCCCTACGAGGCCTCGCGCAAGTACGCCCGCGACGCCGTTTCCCAGAACGGGTCCTTCTTCCTCGTCCACGTCGCTACTCCCCTCGAGTACTGCGAGAAGACCGACAAGCGCGGCATCTACGCGCGCGCCCGCCGTGGTGAGATCAAGGGCTTCACTGGTGTCGATGACCCCTATGAGGCTCCCGAGAAGGCTGACCTCGTCGTTGACGCCTCCAAGTCGACTGTCCGCTCCATTGTTCACGAGATCATTCTCATTCTCGAGAGCCAAGGTTTCCTTGAGCGTCAGTAAATGTGCTGTTGTGATTAGATTTTTTTGGTTGTTTTGAGGCTATCTTACCCATAGAACGTTTAATTGCTTTTATTTGCAATTGGATTCCCTATTCCCCGAACTTAGATTCGCAATTCAAATCTTCTTGTACAAAATTTATCAGGTCTCACTCAGCGCTGGAGGAGCCAGGTCTGAACTATACACCTAAGCCTACTTCTGGTATGAATCAATGCTTTGGGGTGTCACAAACAGCGCGTTTGTGGTCAACGTTTGTTCTGCTACCAGCCATTAATAGTACTTTGACCCAAATATTTCGACACGGGGCGCTCATTTGCTATTGAAAGGCTATTTGACTTGGAAAGCTCGCAATAAAAGATTCTAGGGCTACTGCATACCGGCGACTATAAATGTAGGATCACGTGAGGGTAAGGTGCAAACACCACAAACGCCGTCAAGTCTCAGGCTTCACTCACGAACCTCGTCTCCGTCAAGCAATGCAAGCATGCTGCCTCAACGGAATGCCATCGGCCGAATACCGGTGCGAAGTCGACCGGTGTATCTGCTCCGGACCACTGGTCTAACCGCCGTTCACCTGCGACCGTTCACCAATCGCACCCGACTACTCCTACTCTCACAGCCGTCAGGCCGCCCGCAACTACCATTCCTATCACCATTAGCACCGACACGTCCACTTCCCCCTCTATCAAGACATTTGCGTCAGCACTTCGCGCGACTCGTCTCCACAGAAAGCCAGTCACACTTTAAGAAACGCTTCTCCCACGTTTCCAAGCTCTCCATAACCTTCTTGGCCATCATCGTCCTGTACCAAGTCATCCAGGTCGGCATTTACCAAGAAGACATCGAGCACCAATGGCCTACACCCCCAGAATGGACATTGAAATCCCGCTGGTGTCTGCGCACAGCGCAGGCTTTGCAGCACCCTGAATACATCGGCAAGCTGATTACCGATTGGCCCCTGGTTCATGGGTTCCTGAAAGAGCTGGTGACACGTCTGGAGGATACGGAGGGTGAGGGCAAGGGGATTGTAGAGCAAGACGAAGGCGGCATTCTGGTCGAGGGTATCGGCCGCACTGGACTCGATGTCTCGATGAAGAGCGAACCATGGCGCCGTGGTTACTTCCAAGCTCTCATGGGCCTTGGTAAGGCTGCTGAAAACCTGGACGGTTGGTTGACCGACCGGAAACAGAGAATCTCTGCCCCAGCGGAGTATGTCGTTGGACCGTCGAACCCCCGGCCCAAGCCTATCCCCGCGGGGGCGGAGGCACCGCGGGAAGAGGACTGTGAACAGGCATCTCCGCCTCCTGAGACCTTCTATATGAAGATTTTGACGACCAAGGGCTTTGACACCCGGCAGAAGCTGGATGCTGCTCTTGCGTATGCCGATTGGCTCGATTCCAAGGGATTGGGTCTTACCGCCGGTGATATGTACGCCTGGGCACTGGACATTGCCGCTGGTGGATTCGAAGGCGATGTCGGAAAGACCATTGATCTCAAGACTGGGGTGTTGAAGAATGGCCCGGAATTGCCGTCTGAAAATCTCATGCGTGTCTCGACCGCTCTTGCTGTGCACAACGCTAAGCAGGGCAATCTCCCAACTGCCCTTTCCATCTTCACATCTGTCCTGAAGGCCCGGCGCAGTCTACCCATTTCACCGAATTCTCATATTTCTTCACCTTCCCCGTCTTCCAAGTCCAACGACATCTTCTCTTCCTTTTTCAAAACCCTCAAGACCGTCCTCGTGCCTGTGCAATACCCTGAGCCTCTCCCTTCAGGCGATGCCCCTCCTCTCCGCGCAGCCAGCTCTGCATGCGACGAGGCAGGGCTGATGACCTACATCGGCGAAATCATCTACGCCTCATCATCCCGCGAACAGGGCCTCGCTTGGACGCGCGACGCAGTCGAGATGGCTGAGACAACAATGCTAGATCGCAGCAACTCTGAAGACCAGGATGCCCGTACACGCTGCGCGCAGTGCCTCAAGGTCAGTCTTGAGAACTGGAAGGTCATGGTGTCTACCCTTGTGAAACGTGCGCAAAGAGAGGAACAAGATAGTCTGGAAAGGGCCAAGAAAGCCTGGTATGGTGGCCAGAGTGCTGCTAAAGCCAAGACTGCTGAACTGCAGCGCTGGCAGGCCGAAGAGGCCCTTCTTGCGGACCGGATCCGCAGACTCTTCCCTCTGCTTGAGGGTGAGTCAGGGTTGGATAACCTCGCTCCGAATAGTTCTCTGTTCGTGTAAATTATTTGCATATAGCTAGATAGCCTTGGGGAGGATCATGGTGTCCTAGGTATGGAGTCAGTTTTTTGTTCTTTTAGGGATCTGTCTAGCATTGTATAGATGATATTTGACATGAATGTACCGATGATTTTTAATCAAGTACGTCGTTACGCTTCCAAGGTTCTTTAATTAAGCCTCTTTTTATCTCGGTGGCCCATCTGTAAACTAGACGATGTCATTCCCTGTTAATCGCTTTGCAGCTAACCAGAATCGGCTGATAAACACTATATCAACCACGGTTGATGTGAAGGGCTTAGCCGCAATCATAATCGAATAGACGTTGCAACTATGCCTCAAACGCTGACATTGCGGGGCTTAACAGACGTGTCTACTCTGCGATCACTCTGTGCTAATTCCTGGTTTCTTTGTGTAGCATTCACGTCGCTTTCTACTATATTCAGTGGAGAGATTTCGAGAGACCTTACAGTGAGAAATATCTTAGTTCAGACAACCTTGGGTTTGCTTTGCTTTTCGAATCGACCATTACCACTCCTTCTCTTCCTCCTTCCTCAACGACTTCTTCATTTGCGTATCTTCATTGCCCTGTCTCCCTTTTCTTGCTCAACTTTTCTGCCAACTGACCCCGTCTTATTCTGTCATCGTTCAAAGATTCTGCCTCCATCTCAGTCTCAGTCTGACCGCTATGTCAACTAAAGACTTTCAGAGAGACCTCGGCCAGGTCAAGCTCCCAGGTAAATTCGAATACCTGAGCAAGGTGAAGGCCGGTGATATTGACGGCTCGGTCTGCTTCACCTTTACTTCTCCCGATGCGTCATTTTCTATTGATTTCCAAGTTGTCACTCGTGAGTCGATACCCCCAATATATTGTCTTCGATTTACTGACCGGCCCGCAGAGGCTCATAGTTACCCCAAAAGCCACGAATATCTCGTGTACTCCACATCTGATGACTCTCCGGCCGCAGTCACTGACGCCGTTGAGACTGTCGTGGCCTTGTTCCCTCGCATTTCCATTCATGGCCTCCTTACTGTTCTCCAAAGTGGAATTTGTTCGGCGCTCCAGGGCTCAAAGTTCGAGCCACCTGAGCAATATCAGGGCTATGACCCAGTGAAGGTCGACGACTACTCTGATCACTCTGATCATTTTGATCACTCTGATGCCGGCGAGCCCCCTGATTTCGATCACGACGGCGATTTCTCTCCTGTCGCCAAACAAGATCCATCCTCCCTGCAACAGAAGATCCGCCAGGATCTCCGAGAAGTCAAGAAACACGGTTTCAAGGGCGGGTACTTGGGCGAAATCTCTGGAAGTATTATTATTTCGGTGGCCAGCCGCATTGATGAACTGGGTATACCGGAAGAAGCCATGAATATTTGGAAAGTGCGCCCCCACGAGTACTTCGTTCTTCTCCTTCGTTACCCACGAGGATATCTGGACATGAAGGATCTTTTTGATACCGGAGACTCAAGGTCCCCATTTATTCAGATGTGCCTTGGACTCTGTGACTCCTATAAGCCATCGGCCGCAGCAGCTGTGATGGCCTTTCAGGGCAGCACATCGACCAGGAAGGATATCTTAGACCAGCAGGGGACGGAGAAGAACAAGCTCAGGCCCCTGTTTATAGGCACTCAGTTCAACAGACTTTTGAACGAGCGGTTCATGGGAATTGTGAGGCTTCGCCTCCGATTCGGATTTTCTTGGACGGGCGCAGAGCTCTTTTTCCAGGCCAACCAGGGAAAGCGTCTGGACCAGGAAGATGCATCGTCACCCGAGTATCTCGTGCCAGATGAATGGGCAACGCCGCCTCCACAATCGCTTACGACCGATCACATGGCCGATACGGGCCTGGCGCTGTCCGCAATGTCCTTCCCTCTACTCGCAATGCAATTTACCCTTCGTCACTTTGTCAGATGCACCGAGTTCTGCCTCGTGTGCTTCTGTAAGAAGAAAGATGATTTTGAGGCACTGAAGCCCTACGTCTGCTCGAATGGGCTTTGTCTCTACCAGTACATCACCTACGGCATGGGCGAAAGCCTGGAACACGAAATCAAATCCCAACCAAACGTCGTCGATATGCTGGTCTCTCTGGCGTATACAAGGGCAAAGGCCGGAGCGCTTACCGATTTCCCTACAGGCCTTGGAATTCGGGTTCCGAACGTAAAGGCAGCCGACCCGGAACGTGTGAAAAATGGCACCTCTACGGCCACCTGGAATACAAACGCCTACCCTGCCGCGAAAGCTGGCACCTCTACGACCGCCTGGAGGGCGGACGAATATTATTCTGCAATACTCGACCCCGCGAAAGTTATCGTTTCTCATCAAGACATGCCTAGGCTTTCGATGAAGCTTTGCCGAAAACGCGAACCTCAGATTACGGAGAGCCATTGGATCGTTATTGTCAGTCCTGAAGGGACAAATGGACCCTCATGGCACTGTCGGGTTCATCAAGTCGGCTCTGAACATGTTGAACTCTCATTGCCCCTTTGCGGGAGCAAGCAGTTGACAGAGGCAGACGTGCAGCATGTGGCCAAAGGCTGGAAAGAGCCCCAGGAGGTGAAATTCACGATTTACGAGAAACTGTTTGACAGATTGAACAACTCACAAAAGCAAATCAGCATAGTCATGCTTCTGGACATCCTTCCCGAGATTGATGAAATGATCAAGTACCTGGCAGGCCAAGGGCCAGACGGGGTTCTCTCGTCTTGGCATAACAGGATTCCACCCGCCGCGTTAGATATGCTGCGGTGGATTGTCGCCTCAAATCGGTCATGCATTGTTCAAGATGATAGTGACCCTGAGCACTTGGTGAACGATATGCAAGGCTACATTCAATTTCGCCTGGTTCAGGGGGCCCCAGACAAAGAGCAGCGCTTCCTCAGAGCAGTGGATAAGCACTCGGCCACGGCGAATCACCCGACTCTTTTTGCGTGGCATGGTAGTGCGCTGCAGAACTGGCACAGTATTCTGCGGGAAGGACTTCATTTTGACCAAATTGCGCATGGACGTGCCTGCGGAAATGGCGTTTACATGTCTTCTGAGTTCGCAGTCTCGATAGCCTACTGTACGGGCTGGGGCTACAATGTCAACACATACAACACACAGTGGCCCCAAAGCAAACTCAACATGACCTCAGCCATATCCTTGAATGAGGTTGTCAATGCACCAAATGAATTTGTGTGCTCCAAAGGGTGTTATGTCGTGGCAGAACTGGACTGGATCCAGCCCAGATACCTTTTTGTCGGGGTCGGGAACGGGACTGCCCCCCCCACGAACCAGGTTGTAGATCGTTCCGTGATTCTAGTTAAACACGAAAAAGCAAAGGCATCTGCCTCTGTTATTTACGAACAGGACCCCAAATGGCATGCCCATGGACCTAAGGGAAATGCCCTAAAGATCCCGATCTCGGCGATTAACGTCAAGAGACGAGAAGGGCTGGGCCTGTCTGCCCCTACCCCTTCCCCTACCCCGAAAACATCTGTCAAGAAAATGGCAAAACGGATCAGCAAGCGCATGGCTTCTCTCTCTCAAAGCACTGGTGACCGTGACGAGCAGATGGACGCACAAGATCTCAAGATTCTTCTCTCAGATTCAGATGTGGAAAAGGTCGAGACACCTCAAAAGAGAATCAATACAAGGAAGAGGACCGAGAGGACCGCAGACAAGGTCACTCCAAATAAAGGGAAAAAGGGAAAGAAAGCTGCCAAAGATGATTGTCCGGCCACCGACTTCGTCCCAGGGGCTCTCAAGAAAAGCACCTTGCCCGTTCTAGCTCCACCCCGATACGCGACTAGCTTTGCAACAAAGGTCCTTCAAAAACAGTTCCAATCAACCGTGAAAATCCAACAAGAAGAAAAACTACACGAACTCGGCTGGTACGTCGACCCCGACCTGATCTCTGGAAACCTCTACCAGTGGATCGTGGAGCTCCACAGCTTTGATAGTGAACTACCTCTCGCCAAAGACCTAAAGGCAGCAAAACAGAAAAGCGTCGTCCTTGAGCTCCGCTTTCCACCCAATTACCCGATGGACCCTCCCTTCGTCCGCGTCATTAGGCCACAATTCGTGCCCTTCCACGCCGGTGGGGGTGGTCATGTCACTCTAGGAGGCGCCTTGTGCATGGAACTACTAACCACCTCCGGATGGACGGCTGTCACCTCCATAGAGAGCTTACTATTGCAGGTCCGCCTAGCCATTACCAGCACCGACCCTCAACCCGCTCGTCTCGAGAAGGGCCGTGGGAGTTATGGTGTTGGAGCGGCGATCGAGTCCTACAAGCGAGCTTGCATGGTGCATGGATGGGAGATTCCGAAGGATATGGAGTTGATGCACTGGTGATTTGATTTTGCTTTTTTTGAGACCTCGGGGGATGAATTCCAGATACTCTTTGCTTTTCTTTACACTAATTTGCTATGGATGAGGCTAGAAAGCATAATGAATTGAAGCCCACGTGGGCGTCGCTTACGAATGTTGCAGCGATTTCCTTCCTAGATGTGCTATGGAGTTTACAATGACTCGTTGGACAATGCATTCTATACCCAGATACGGCCACCTAGGCAATGCACTACAGTCAACTCCCGCTTATGTGGCGCCTACCTAGATACGGCCTGAAAGAGAGACTTGGAAGTCATCGTAGTATAGTCGACTTCCACTTTTGACACGCCTACTGTATATATTGCACACATCCACCTATAACAATAGACTTCCAGTGACGGACCCACTTTTCTCAGCTTCGGCTTTCCCATTTAAAGCTACCAGTTTTGACACGCTCAGTCTTTGCATATTCTCTTCCCAATTCACCTTAGTCATAGGATATAGGTTTCCTAAAAGAAAATAAGGGCTTAGGGCTAGCTATAAATATCATGTCATCATCCAGCTTTGACTCGACTGTACTAGGTGGCGTAGATGGGGACTGAAAACGGACAGGATGTTTCAAAATGTTACAGCCGGGCGGGAATCGTATGCCGACGATTGGGCGGTGGTGGAATAGCGCGGGAACACCCATGCACCGGGACGATCTCGGCACTCTCTCCTCTCCCATCATTGGTAAACTTCACTCCACTACCGCCTGAACTAAGCCTCGAACGTGATCCTAATGCAAGATGTGCGTCGCTTGCACAGTTCCAGGCTCATGACGTTCTACCCGCCACCCTCCCAGTGGGGATCAAAAGTCCACAGGCCAACCATAGACCTAATGTGATAGCCCAACCAATTGCGCGCCCCTCTAATCATCCAAGCAGCCTAAGCTGGCGCCGGCTTGACTCAGGAGACCCTCCAAATTATTTTCAATGCAGTTATCCAAGCTTCCTACCCGAGGCCGGGGATCTCGACCGGTGAGCTTCTTTCTACTTCCACTCTGATACAAAAGTCTCCATGAGTGGTTAGACTCTTCGCTGCTTCTACATCGCTCAGCGAAATTTGCTCTGGAGACTTTGTTGGGTGCTCGCGCCCTCGGCCTTCCTTTCTGGACCTCGAAATGCTCTGCCCGTCTTGCTAGCCGTACAGCAGCACCACCATCCAGCATGGCTTTGTCCACTACCCAGCTGCGCTGGGGACGATTGCTGCTTGTCCTCCTTGGGGCGCTCGCGCTTATTTATCGCTTCTGGCCGGCTCCACCTAATCCCATCAATATCACTCAACCCCAGCAGGCCTGGGCCTGGGACGATTTGGTCACTATCAAAAATCAAACATTGGGTGTGAGTCTTGCTTCAATCCCAAACAGACGGTTCCAGCTGACCGCAATAAAGTTCGGAAAGGTCTTTGCCATCAATTTGCCCGATCGCCCGGACAAGCGAGATAGCATTGTCCTGGGTTCATCGATCTGCAATTTCCAAGTAGAATTTGTCAACGGTGTAACTCCGGAAGAGATCCAGCGTAAGACATATCCATATGTATGATACGAAGAAAAGCCCTCTCACGAATTAGCCGCTGATCGTCGTCTAGAATTGGAATCCCGACCACAGCCAGGGCGAATACACTGCCCGCCGGGCACATTTAAATGCGATACGACTGTACGCATCACATCTCTGCTCTATTACCCCAACTCAGAAATCTAATGCTAAATAGTATCGTGGAGGAAGGACTAGACAATGGAGTTATTCTTGAAGATGACGCTGACTGGGACGTAAACATTAAATCCCAACTCCAGAGCTTCGCCCTTGCAGTCCGAGCCCTCCAAGGCACAGCCGAAACAAAAACATCATCACCATACGGCGACGACTGGGACATCCTCTGGCTCGGACACTGCGGTCTAGAATGCAAAACCGATATTCCATATCATCAAAGTGCAGACGATGTTACTGTCCCTGAACCCCGTCATTTCCTTCCATATTGGCGCGAACCACCTCCAATCGACCGACCTGATCATTCCCGAATGACTTGTACCGTCCAAGACGCCGTTTGTTCAGGCTTCTATGCCGTGAGCTTTGTCGGCGCACAAAAGCTCCTAGCTGCATTGTCAGTAAACCCATCCGGTCTCGCGGAAGAAATTGATACCGACGCGCAATTCGACGTAGCGCTAGGGCGTATGTGCGGTCAGGGATATTTACGGTGCTTTGCGCCTTATCCGGCCATCACTGGAGGTTTCCGTTCGGCTGGGGCGTCGGAGAAAGGGTCAGACATTCACCAAGAAGGTGGTGGTACAGTTGGGTTTGCTAGCTGGGGGACGCTGTATAGCACTATGTTGAACGTGCAGCGTATCCTAAGGGGAAAACCTGTGAAAGCGACATGGGACGATGTTGAAAATCCGTTGATGGTTCCTGATGAGGTTGGAATTCGAGACGGGAATCTCTACACGAAGGGCGAGAATGGGTCCTATGTGATTGATTCTGTGCATGTGGATGAACAGTATCGAAGTCACAAGGCCAGAATTGTGCATACTTAGAAATAGAGACACTTATTCATGGATAATCCTATGTTTCATGTCCGGAAGCTATTTATAATTAGCATGACGTGGCCACGTTATAATAATCCAGATTTAGGCTCATGAGTGTAGCCGCGCACAGGAATCCTAAGGAGCCGCAACAAGCCAGCTGGAGTCCGAAGAAGGGCCTATCTTGCTCATGGCCCAAAAACCACTTGAGAAGAATCATTCCGTTCTAGGGTGCTAAAGTGGGTCTTGGTCCTGTCATGACAACCATGGAGGCTCGCTTTGAGCAATATGTGAACCTTTGTGCATTAGCTCAAGAGGCCAAAACATAATACCCCGGCCAGGCGCTTTGGCACTCTCTAGCGTGGCCTACCTACTGGGGCAATTCCAATACTGCACGTAGATCTTTGGCAATCTGCTCAAAGATCCAAATGACCATAGCTTCGTTTATATTCATTGCCCATGAACATAGGGAATAGACAGCAGAGAAAGGGAATGGGTACATTAACATGAAAATCTTCTATTGATCTTCATGTAACAAACCTTATTCGGACGGCTGTCGGACAATTGGGAAGCAAAAATGAGGCACACTAAAACCATCTAGCCCCGGCACCCCCTGATTCTTTAGCGCCTACTATAAGCCATATACGATGGCTCAGCTGCAATCTCTCCACTGTTCCCTCTTCTTCATTGCCCAAATTTTGCCAAAGATGTACCTGGGCTGCAATTTCTGGCAACGTACATGATCCAATTTGCCTTAGAGGCTCTGTATGGCGGTTAACAAGAGGATGAAACAGCCTGCGCTGGGAAACATGACTCGAAGTCGTGCTCTGTTGTTTATGGCGGTAAAAATAGGGCTGCCCGGCCATCTTCCTCATCTTGAGCCCTTATTCCATTAAATTAAACATACGACCTATTGTCTCTTAGCTCTCAACATTATCACCAGGGAATCCTCCGTCATGCATTTGCCACAATCCCTAATCTATATCTTCGGATTTATTCTTGTCGCTGCTGGCAATAACAACAACTACTTCACCAGTCCCGCTTCTAATACTGGTGCTAGACCCGTCTTCGCACTGGGAGACCAACTACTCGTCTCATGGATTACCGAGTTAAGCGAGTTCAATATCACTTTCTGGCAACAGAGTCTCATCCAGCACAGTGCTGCAAGTCAAGGGAATATCTATTGTATGTCTAAAAAGAACATAAGACTCCCAGGAACTCCTGAAACACTAACACCATTCAGCCAAGATCCATGCCAGTGACAAAGTCACGCATTTCACATGGACAGTTCAACTTCTCGACTTTGATTTATTCTACTCGAATGAGTTCTTTCTCTGGGTAAACCCTGACGGGCCTGACGGCTTTGTCTCGACGTACTTCAACATCACGGAACCTACTACGACAACCGCCACCGCTACAGTAGCAAGGTATCCCCGTTCTATGTGCCCTAGGTGCCATCATCTGGATTAAGTTACGACAGTCGAACAACGGCAACGGGAAGGGAACATGAATGACAACAGCCCCCCCCCCCCTGGCTATAGAACAGGTGCTCCACCGGGAGCAATATCGCCTTGGCCTGTGATGCAACAACAGACCGGTCTGCCGTATCAAGCCAAAGATATTGATCCGAAAGAGCTGCAACAATACCGCTTTTCGACAAATAATCGCTTCGAGTTGCCGAATTCGCCTTATCGATAGGTTTCATACGTGGTTGGGCGGCTACAAGATGCTGGTTATTGTCGATGTGAAATGCGATGGGCTTGCATAATTGATATATCAAATATAAGTTGGTTCTTCTTTCTTTATGAATGAAAGCAAATATTACTTGCAACCTTTAGATTCAGAGCTGGTAAAATAGTGGTAACGAGGAACTCGGACCGGAGATGAAGAAATCAGATCCTGCGTGATGAAAGCTAATAGAGATCTTTTCTCTATACGTACTATGAGGATACCGAAGAGCCGAGGAAAAACGAGTAATGTCGAGGACAAGAAACAACAGAGAGCATAGCAAATTTGAGAATGTTCACTCAGGGAACCGCGGCCCATACATTATTATACATAAGAGAGAGTAGTTGTCAAGCCTTTTATTTGACTCACTGTTCCCGAAATCGGCCTAGGAGGCGATGCGTCTTGGATACAGAATTCGATCAATGATCTTAATATCTGACACGCATCTCGTTTTTGTCATATAGATACAGGAGAGAGGTTTTCCATCTTGAGGACGGTTTCCCGTCTAGAACAATGAGGGTACTAAAATAAGCCTCAGCCTGTCATAAACTATTTTGGATGCAAGAAGATCGCTATCTATGGGTACCCCACATAATCCTTTGGTGTTTCCGGATTCTGAGCAGTAAACGGCATTTACTAGGGGTAATGATTGAAACCAACTTCGATATCTGTCCACGGTGTTGGCAAACCGCAAGAAGTGAGCTGCACAAATGGCTCTTACTACATACGAATATTTGGGGTAATATTACAAAGAGTGCACGCCTCAGTCTACCTGAGAATCAACAAATTGTAACCGTCACCCCTTGTGGCCCAAAACTTGACGTCTTACCTAGGTTGACCCTGTGAGTGAATGTCGCGGCTAAAACATAAACTTCAGAGTAGACTTCCAGAAGCGCCGATCATCGCGGACCTGCAAGCTACCAAGCACCTGTCGCCCACGGGTTGACGAATCTCACGATGCAGCCTTTGGTGGAAGAGGCATAGCGCCCGCAGACGAGTTTTCTAGCGGCCATCGAAGCGTCTCTGCATATGTACAATGGTGGGTCCCTTTCCGTCCCCGGTGAAACGATATCTTTTACATAGGAAGATTTGGTGAGAACGGACAAAGATAGCGAGATGGTTGGCCCGCCACTGCTGCTCCACATCGACCCATCCCTATCGGGCGCAGATAGGAGCAACCTACTATTTGGAGCCTCTGCACCGACTGTGGCGACCTAGCTTCACGCCTTTCAACGCAGGCATCGGCCAGAATGATCTGAAGAGACGTCGACGGGCCTGTCAGAACGGTCCCCATACTGCAACTCCATAGAATGTGCCAATTACCCCAAGATCAGTGCCATCCAATGAGGCAGGAAGGTTGTAATAAGCTTTAGGGCCATGTTTCGCGGAGCGCGCTTTAATGGACATTGCGGTAAATAGCCTGGTGATTGGTGGGATATGCCGATGTTCGGCACCTTCAGCCAATAATAGGCACGGCAACTTATCGCTTCGGGACCCATTTCCCCAAACCTGTTACCTAACAGCAAAACTACATGGTGACTCCCCGCGTTAATCGGACAGGCGTGGAGAAGGGGTGGTAAGTGATATTCGAGCTGTCGTGCTCTGAGGTTCTCTTTTTTCCTGGTTGTTTTCCCATAATTTCCCGCCAGACACATCCTCTTGCAATTGTATACTCGCCATGGGGACCGGACTAGAGGGTGACGATGCGCAGTTGGCCCAAATGGGCCACAAGTCAGAGTTGAAACGCCAGTACTCTTTGGTGTATGTGCAGATTCTCGCTCGCGTGTCGGGGCCCCATTACCAGGCTAACCAGCCCTATGTGAACTACAGGTCGATGCTGGGTCTTGCCTTTGCTATTCTCAATGTATGTGATTCCAGTGGTATTCGGTCGTGAAATGACCTGATCAACTAACAATTCTTTGGCAATAGTCATGGACAGCTTTGTCAACGAGTTTATCTCTTAGTTTGCCCTCGGGAGGCCCGGCGAGTGTTGTCTGGGGTAAGTTGCCGCAGTATTCTCAATTCAGTGGATGTGAATACTGACTGCAAAATCTAGGCTTGGTGACTGCTGGTATTTGTAGTCTGTGCATGGCAGCCTCGCTGGCCGAGTTCCTGTCTGCGTATCCTACGTGAGTGACCAGAAGAGCATGCCTTGAAAAGCGTTGGTGTGACTGACAGGGAGTAACAGTGCCGGAGGTCAATACCACTGGGTCGCAGTCAGTAAGTGGACTTTAACAATGGCCGGCTTAAAAGTTGAGTACTAATGTTGTCTAGTTTCTTGGGAGAAATGGATGCCCATTCTATCCTGGATCACCGGCTGGGTGAACTGCTCAGGTTGGGTTGCCCTAGTGGCCACCGGCGGTCTGCTCGGTAGCCAGCTAATCCTTGGTTGTATCTCTCTGATGAACCCGGTACGTGCCATGTCGACTTTCAGTGTTGAAGATCCTCTTCTAACAGTTCCATCAGAGCTACGTGGCCCAGCGCTGGCACCAATTTCTGATTTACGTCGCCTACAACATTGCTGGTTTCCTCATCAATGCTTTCGGAAACAGCATTCTACCCTATTTCAACAAGGCTGCATTTATGTGGTCGCTGACCGGATTCGCTGTTATTTCTATCACGGTGCTCTCCTGTTCTTCCGGCAACTACAACTCTGGTGACTTTGTCTTCCGCGAGTTCATCAACGAGACTGGATGTATGTTGATTTGATTCTGGGTATCATGAAATACCAACTGACGAATGTAGGGCCCGATGGAATTGCCTGGTTACTTGGACTTCTACAGGGTGGCCTGGGTGTCACCGGATTTGTGAGTATTGCTTGCTTGATAGAAGCTCAGACATCGACTAATATTTCTCAGGATGGCGTTGCCCACATGATTGAAGGTAAATTGCGATGATGAGAATGCTTTTGAGAGTGAGACTGACATACCATAGAAATCCCGAATGCTTCCGTCGAGGGACCTAAGATCATGATAGCATGCGTCGGAATTGGTACTGTTACAGGTGTCATTTTCCTGATCGTGCTTCTGTTTGTCGCTGGTGACATCGACAACATCATTGAATCCTCGGCCGGTCCTCTCCTGGCCATTCTCAAGAATGCCACTCAGAACAACGCTGGCGCTATCTGCCTGTTAATGTTAGTACTACATGATTGTCTACAGCCTTGCCGTGTCTAATTTTGACCGAAACTCCAGCTTCCCTCTTGTGTGCATGCTGTTTGCCACCACAGCCATTATGACCACTAGCAGCCGCATGTGCTACGCCTTTTCCCGAGACGGTGGTCTGCCTTTCTCACGCTACTTCTCCCAGATTCATCCCAAGCTAAAGGTCCCCCTGCACTCGCTGTACCTTAACTTGGTATTGGTCATTATCTTCGGCCTGATTTTCCTTGGCTCTACCAGTGCTTTCAATGCCATTATCTCCGCCTCTGTTGTTCTGCTGGACCTCGCCTACGGTATCCCCATCGCCATCCACTTGGCCCGTGGACGTAACACTCTTCCCGAGCGTCCCTTCGTCCTGCCCAACGTTCTTGGATATATCCTGAACATTGTAAGGTTGCTCCTGAAATATGGCATTCGAATTTGACTGACTTTTATGGCAGATTTCCGTCGTGTACATCGTTCTCACCACCGTCCTCTTCCTCTTCCCTCCGGAGCTTCCTGCCACCGGTAGCAACATGAGTATGTCGTCCACTCTGCCATCGTCAATGATATGTGCCATACTAACAATGAACAGACTACTGTGTTGCCGCCTTTGCCATTGTTGTCATCGTTTCCTCGATCACATGGTTCGCGGACGGCCGTAAGAACTACGTCGGTCCCCGCATCGAGGTGGAGTTTTTATCTGGACAGCCTGAGGTTAAGCCCGAAGATCCTGTTGCTGCCGTGGAACATTACAAGGCCTAGGCTATTACTGTACTACCTTTATTACTGTAGTTGTTTATTTGACCAGATTGAGATGAATATTTTCTCTTTTATGTAGTGCTCCCACGTGACACGTGCATGACTTACGTCATTATCGGTGTGTGCCTGAGGCCTTCATTCCCAACAATCCACGGCGGATCCCAAACTCCGTTGAGCCTACGATCTACGATGGGCTGATGCTGAAGACAATTGTGATCGTCCGGTTTGAGTAACGCCAACCACATGGTCCCCTTGTACTGAGTTACCAGAGAACGCGGACCGATATCATTGTGCGGCACATTTATCTCTCGGGCCACACCAGAACTTCCCCACCATCGAACAACGTAGCTCTGGGGCAACGCCAGGATGTTCCAGATCTCATTACCGTCATTGAAATCATTCCGGCTGTTCGGGAAGAAGCAAGTCATTGATATTCCGCCTGTCAAAACCCACAATATCGAAAACGCTCAGGAAAAGTCCGGCCGGGCGTTGAAGCACCTTCTCAAGCTGAACCATGCGAATTACGCTATTCTGTACAATAATCGGAAATTCCATAACCATGCGCCGCATGTAAGTCAACACCTCGGATTATCTTTACATATGCGGCCTATTGATTGACTCCCTTCAGCTCATGAGTGCTGCTTTCCTGCAGGGCGCGGATGCGGATGATTTGACACGTGTCTACGAGAATGAGTCCAAGTTGTTAGATGCATGGGACGATTCACCAGCAGAGCTCACTATCGATGATTGGAGAGATCACCTGGGGCGCCGAGAGTATGTTCCGTCCAAATCCTTGCGAGTATTCGGACTTGCTAACAATCAATCAACAGATATCAAAAGGCCTTTGTAGATTTCTACGAGGATGAATTGGTACGGTTTCATTATGACTGGAAAGAGGTTGTTGCCGAGTACCTCTTCTCTGGGGATGAGCCCCTCTTCAATGCTCTCCTTACCGACCGTTAGTCCTTCACAGAAATGGCCTATCTCGTATATACTGACCTGTCTACAGTGGGACACCCGCTAATCCATCTCGCTTATGCATTTGAAATGGGCAGTCGCGAGGTAGGAATGGAAGCACTGGGCCTAGTATCAGTCTGCTACAACAGTCTACACAACTACTCCGAAGATCCAGTACCTTCTCGACTCGAGCCTTCCTACCAGTCAACATCGCCATTTGAAATCTTCGAAAATGTCCGTTCTGAGAAACTACTCGATGGATTCTTCGTGACTCCCGGCGACAACAACCTAAAAAAGCTATTCAGCGACCGCGACGCGGTCCTCCTGAACCACTGGAACGCGTGGAAGATGGAAAACCCGACCGAGCAGTTCCGCGAGAGTCAACAGCTAGCAGCTGCACTTCTGGTAGCATCGCACGGTGGCCCATCAGACAAATACGACTTCTTCCTCGTGCACGTTCTGACGACCAGTCATGCCGTCCGCGTGCTCCTACCCCTGATCCCCGCAGAATTTGAGATCCCGCTTGTTCGTCAGTGGTGGCTCATTACGCTGGCGATTTTCATCGCCCAGTTACGTCCTGAGACTCCGTTGGAGCGGATTCGGGAGTTTGATCTTAAAGGGAGGGACTGGGATTGGACTGCTAAGCAGGCTGTTAAGGGGGAGTATTCTACGGATGCGCATTATATTAAGGCTATCTGGGCGTTGAGACAAATGGCTACTACGTGGGGTGATCAGGACCAATTTTATCTGAAGGCTGCGGTGAAATTTGCTGAGGAGTTTAGTGGCTGGGGTGGTTTTGTCTGATACTTTCTGTAGTGATTTTTGTTAGCAGCTATAATCTGAAAGGCAATTCGCCGATTGAGCTGTCAGTATGAAGGGAGATAATAAGCCTAAACCTACATAGAGGTAGAGGAATTGATAGATCCACGAAGGCCTTTTGATATCGGCACTAAGATCTTAGAGATGCTATGTCGGGATCACGTGACCTTTTGTACTGTTTGTGCAGACCCGCGCGTGTAGCTTCGCACCTTCACATCTCACTAGCTCTAACATCCAGCTTCAAGAACTCGCCTGGGAAACTATTTCCAGGCCCTCAGATTTATAAAAAGGGTTGAGATGTCCGAAGCACCGGCTGCCAAAGACGCAGATGTATCCCTTTACCTGCACGCCGAGCTGCTCCCCAACATCCGCCAAATCACCCTTTACATCTCACTCCCCCAAAATCCAGCTCTCACTGAGATCCGACCTGAAATCCAGCTCTCAGAGTCTCGCAAAGCAGTCACAGTGATTTTGCAAGCACCATTTGATCATGTGGCTGAGACCATCAAGCTACCGGCTCGCGTCAGTGACGCGACCCGGCGCATGCTGAATGCCAACACAGCCCCAACGGCGCCCTCAAAGCCGAGGTCTACTGGGTCCAGCCACGACTATTCATTCAGAATGCAGTTTGATCCAAGTGAACCGGTCTCAGCGACTAGGGATGAATTAACTGATAACTATGTGCCTTGGACAGCAGCAGACATGTCACCTTCAACACGCATTCGATGCCGTGCGTGTGGCACTGGCTTCCTGAATGAGTCAAGGGCTCAAAACTTCTACGGTCAGCGGGAACCAGACACTCTACGGGGGTGGGTCTGGAAGGACCTTCCGAGTGGAAACTGGGCCGAAATGATGGACTTCTGGCACTGCCACAAGCCCGATCCTCACGAGGACGATGCTAAAGATGAAGCCACTATAGCTCTCAGGGTGGAGGAGCAGAATGCCCAAGTTAAAGGCTACGGAGCGTCCAGTCGCGTAGAGGCGATACCTGGAAATGTCCTTATTGACGTTGCCACTTTCTTACTCGCAGAGTCCGACTGTGTGGGATTGAGAAAGGTGAGACCCCCTGGTACTCTTGATTCTTTATCGCATCTCCCAATCATGGCGCAGGCCCATTTGCATCCTCGCCCCTTTGCCTGGGCAACTTAGAAGGAGGCCATTTCTTTTTCAATGGGGTGGCCTCCGATACTATTGCCCTAGATCGATATCAGTGCTCGTTTGTGGCTTGAGTTGGTGGTGAGATTTTCGAGTCGAGTCGGAAGGCTTCGAAGGGTAGTTATCCTCTCTCGCCAGATGGATTTCATTCTTTGTTGCTTGATGACATGGGTTGTTCTGACTATCATTGCACTTGAGCTGCTTCCGACGCATCCTTTTCGATTTCAACGACAGTCTTGGGATCGCCCTTCCCAGAGCAGTGGGACTGTTGTGATCGGAAGAGGTACATGAGGGATCAAGCAATTGCTCTAGGTCCTTCGCGAACTGATGTATCATATTGAATACCTACCGCACAATGTCTTGCGTCCTCCTAATCAATTCACATTCAAATCCAAACTTCGTATCCACGATATCCAGTACGCTAACACCAAGTCCAGTGCAATGAAGAAGAATCGAAATCAGTCTCCAGAGCATCCGAACAGAGAACCTTGGAATGTGAAAAGTGCAATGCAATAATCGGAATGGAAGACCCTTCAGCAAACGGATGGCGACTCCTCAAATCATGTGTATCTCTGAATATAAAGAAAGACAACGAGGAACCATGGACAACCCACCCAACAGAAATGATCGTTGCAGCACAGTTACTGGAACTGATCGAGCGGGAAAGCGCACGTCGCTTTGTCGTCCACTGCGGACAAAAAAGTGGACTACTGGTAAGTGCATCCTTTCAATCTAAACCCATCAGCTAATAATCTCTCCAGCTTTGGGTCTTCAATCCAGATCTGAGATACTCTAATTCCAGCTCAGGTCATAGCGTGAATGACCAGCAGGCCATGAAAGTCTTCTACCAGGAGAAGGAGGACGTGGATAAACTACTTGCTCCTGAAATCGGACAACCCAGCCCTCTGTCGGTTGAGGAGCTGGAACTGCCTTTGATGATTTTCCAAGCTCTATCCGATGCGCTCTATTGCAGTAGCCAGATGCTACCTACCTCAGCACGAAAGTTCAACGAGTGGCAGGTCGGACTGCTGAGTCGGTTTAGTCGTGAAAAAAGCAACTTGAACACACCGAAGCACGTGCACTGAACATGGGTTCTACCTTCCTCTACCGACACTACCACGCAGCTCTCATCCTTGAAAGCATGACCGGCCAACTGAAAATCGAAATGGTACTCATTGATTCAATTTGTGATCATCAACTCCAAACTCATCACACATTACAAAGGCCCCACTGCCCATCTACCCTTCAAACGGAGTCTCATAAGGAGCCTCAGCCTGAGGCGTAAGCCGAGCAATATGACGTCTCTGACCATCCTCCCAATCAAAGATAGCAGAGTGACAAGCAAGACGATTATCCCAAACCACCACAGTGCCGGGCTTCCAACGGATACGAGTCTGAAGGTCCTGCGACAGAGCAATATGATCAAACAAGAACTTGAGCAGGAAATCAGACTCCTCTTTCTTGTATCCGACGATAGAGCGCGTGACTATCACGTGCGTTAGTATCACTATATGCCCAATGCAAAGTTGAGACTTACACTGCGGGTTCACATAGAGAGCCTTCTCACCCGTCACAGGGTGGGTGCGAACAATAGGATGCTCGGAAGTGATGGGATCACGGCGCGCGATACCACCATTGTTCAGACTCGCGTTGACCTGGTCGATACCGGAGTGCACGGCTTTCAGTCCGTGCAGGCGCTTGCGGAACTCGGGGGACAGGCGCTTGTATGCCTGTGCCATGTCGCCGAATAGCGTGTCTCCGCCGGTGGATGGGCCGTCGAGCACGTACAGGAAGGTCGTGCCTGGGGGCTGCTTTTCGAAGGTGACGTCCGAGTGCCAGGTGATGGTGTTGGTGCGCTGCTCGAGGAACTTGGCGCCGGTGCGGTCGTCTGCGCCGCGGAAGACGAGGTGGATTTCCGGGAAGCCTTTGGGGGCGCCAGAGGTTTGGTGGATGTGGTGTCGGCCGAAGTAGCCTGCATAGTCGACTACTTCTTGGATGGGGAGGGAGGCGAAGTCTTGGTCGCGGAAGGCTGTGGTTGAAATTGTTAGATTGTACTATTGCAGACATGGGGTTGACGAACCGACGACTCGGCGTTGAGCAACGTAGAGTGCTAGCTGGTCCTTGCCGGCCTTGGATAGCTTGCTTAGTTGGACGCCGTGGACTTCGGAGCCGATGAAGGGGGTGATATCATCTACATCGGCCTGGCCTTTGGGGAGGAGGTCGGGGAAGCTGGGGTCGGCATCTTTGCCGTGGTCGTAATGCTCGAAGGGTTCCAGAGGAGGGTATCTAGTGGCGATGTTAGATGTGCCTTTTACGATAACCCTAATGCCTCGATACCTTTCAGTCTCGTTGTCCCAGACAGGGAGATAGTTAGGATATGTGGCAGGCGCAATCTTGTCTGTGCCTTTTAACTCGGCTTCCTTTTCGTACTTGTATCCAATCAAGTTCTCCTTGTTGTATCCAGAGTCGGTCTTTAGAGGGACCGTGAAGGCTGGGGCGCGGAGACCAACGGTCTCGGTGATAGAAGGGGCCATAATGTGTTTAAGATAGACAATCTATGGGTAGCGACTCGGGTATTCTGTCGCCTTGAACTAGATCCTGAATGGGGCGACTAGCCCGTCTATATACACATCTCGGCACTCTCCCGAAAGAAAGAAGAACAATTGCGCAATGACTGCGGGGTTACTCTCGCCCGGTTCTTGATCTTCTGGAAGAGACTCGATGTCGGTGATCGATTGCGAATTACCATATCTAGTAGTTAGTCGCTGCGGGGTTGTCGGGATGTCTAGCGTTGACGTGTGTTCGTTATGGTTGAGTGGAATGGCGTGCTGGCATTGCGTATATCTTTGACAGTCACGAATCGCTCGTGCGTTATCTGACTACGTATACTTGGAAATGCAATAGAAAGTGTTGATTGGGGTTCCTGTTGACCCCTCAAACGCTGTTGTCAACTTGCCTCGTGATGGCGTGATAAGCAACTGGCTTTGCGCAACTCCCGGCTTGTTCAACGTCAGATATTTTTCACAATGAGCAAAGGATATGTACGTGTTAGCTGATACTACAACATTTTTTGAGATAAGAATATGTACTGATCTTAAGTATAGGTGTTGACATTGTTCTCGGAGTCCCGAGCTCTATATAGCTTCCCGGCCAACAAGCAATAGCATAACTCGCAAGCCAACAGGTTAATTATAGTCTGAGATTCATGTGGCAACTAGTGGAGATTTGGAATTCTAGCACGGAGTACTCCGTACCATATGAGCTGGGGCAGCTACGACTCGTCCAGCCTAACGTCACTATATCTTGTTTTGCGTGATCTGGCCAAGCCGAACGAACCTTCACAAGTGAAATTTAGCGGCATTGAACATTTATCCTTAGGCGCTATAGTCGTCCATAGACGTAGATTTAGCTTTTCTTGGAATCAGTACCCATTCGCTTGAGCTGCGGCATCAGTCCGAGCTGGTCCGTGAGGTCTAGCGCGACTTCGCTTGCATTTTTTTCAACGTGGAGTGGAGCAGTAACGCCATTGGGACTGATAATTGCATATCAGATGCCAAATGGCTTCTAGACACCTTCCCTTTTTGTGTCAGGGGCCATGACACCGTGCAGAAGCTTTAGCCGATTCGCATAAGATCCGACCGTCATGGGTAATCTCGCAGATGGAGGCTGGCCAAGTATGGCGTGATAGAGGGCCGTGATGGCTTCTTTCGGAGCTTTCCTTACCTTTATAGCTGGCATTTCTCGTACCATTCTAGTCACCCCTGTCGGTCCTTGTCGTTTTAGATCTTTTTCCCGATCTCACGCCAACATGACGACTGAGGAGACCAAAAATGTCAGCACTGGTGCTGGAGACTACGATGCAAAGGTAGCGCCTCAGATAGCTTCGACGAGTGACGACTCCTCCTTTACGGACCGTCGCGGACCAGTCAAGTCAGATGACTGTGCTTTTGACACGACCGAGGATCCACGGTACTACAAGCCCATCCCGGAATATGAGGGTATTCATCGCTGGGATCCCGACTTTGACTGGACCGAGGAAGAGGAAAAGGCCGTCGTAAAAAAGGTATGTCGCACACATCCTATTGCTATTTTCTGAGACTAACAAGGTTCAAGATTGACTGGCGCGTTTGTACATTTGCCTGTATCACTTTCTTTGCGCTGCAGCTGGACAGAGGCAACGTTGTGCAGGCCACTTCCGATAATATGCTGGAGGGCTTGGGCATGACTACCAACGACTACAATACCGGCCAAACTATCTTCTACTTGACATTCCTGTTTGCCGAGCTTCCATCCCAACTCCTGTCCAAGTGGTTTGGACCCGATCGATGGATTCCTATCCAGATGGTCTGCTGGAGTTTAATCGCGGCTTGTCAAGCATTCGTCAAAAACCGCGGAACTTTCTTCGCTACAAGAGCTCTATTGGGCCTCCTCGAGGGTGGATTGTATGTTTCTCAGAGCCTCGACCACATTTCATTTAGAACTAACATTGTATAGTATCCCCGACACAATCCTCTTCCTTTCATTCTGGTACAAATCCAAAGAGCTGCCCATGCGCTTGAGCTATTTCTGGGTCGCCTACGAAGCAACCTCCATTATCAGCGCATTCCTAGCCTTTGGCTTCCTTCACATCCGCAACTCCGACGGCACCGGAGGATGGCGATACCTATTCGCCTTTGAGGGTCTAATCACCGGCGTCATCGGCATCATCGCCGCATTCTGGATGCCACCATCACCAACCCAGACAGCCGGCCTGGTCCGGGGTAAGGATGGCTGGTTCAACGAACGCGAAGAGAAGATCATGGTCAACCGTGTACTCCGTGACGACCCCAGTAAGGGTGGCATGCATAACCGCCAGCCAGTCACGCCCAAACTGCTCTGGGAGGCCCTGAAAGATTACGATATGTGGGTGATTTACGTCCTCGGCTTGTCGTGGATGATCCCCAGCACGCCCGCCACGAATTACATCAGTCTAGAGTTGAAGTCGCTCGGTTTCAGCACCTTTCACACCAACCTGCTCAGTATTCCTGCGTATGTGGTCTTTATCCTGAATTTGTTGTTCTGGACGTGGATCTCGGAGCGCTTCAATGTGCGCTTCATGCTTGGTGTCGTTGCTGAGGGATGGGCCCTTGTTCTTCTCATCGCCCTTGAATGTCTCCCGGGTGATGCTAGTGCATGGGTACGCTGGGTGCTGGTGACTTTGCTCATTGGAATGCCCTATGTCCATGCAATTCTCGTGGCGATCACGTCCCGGAATGCAGGAACTGTTCGTACGCGCACTGTTGCAACGGCCTTGTATAACATGATGGTACAAGTGAGCAACATCATCGGAAATAACGTGAGTTGACGCCTTTCTCCTTGAAATAACACCCAACTAATCGATCGGCCTAGATATATCGAACGCCTGATAAGCCATTGTATCGCACCGGCAACAAGGTGCTGATTGGCCTTGCTGCATGGAGCATGTTCATGTTCGTCGTGTGCAAGTTCTACTATGTGTGGCGTAACAAGCAGAACGCTGCGATCTGGAACAATATGAACAGCGAGGAACGGGAACGATATGTCGCCGAAAACAAAGATCTCGGTAATAAGAGGTAAGTCTGACCTCGTCTTGATAACGAAATAGTGCCTAACCTGTCTTTTGCAGAGTCGATTTCCGCTTCTTACATTAGACAGCTGTTATACCCTAGCGCATTTAAAAGATAGAATTGATTGAAGTCTTCCATACCTGTTTCACCTAATACCCAGGCGTTAACCGTCCCCAAGAACAACACATCTCATCACCAACCAAACCATTCACAAACCCTGACCTACTCGCCAATAACATACTCACACCCCTCATCACCAATCCAAACCTCATGAAGCTTCCCCGCAGGCACATCAACTCTAGCCCCAACACCAAAAGTCTCTTTAACCGGCTGACCATTGCCATTATCTTCCGGATAGGTAATAGTCATCTCGCCTCGACGGATAAGATGCGTAGTGAGACCTCCATGTTTATGAGGCGAGTAATAGGCACCACTGGTCCGGTCAATTTCGCCATTGTAAAGGGAAGATCACGACATACCTCCCATCTGACCAAGTGAAGACGTGCCGGAAGCCCCAGTCTCGAACGAGACGCTCGCTTTCGGAGCGGGTGCCGATCGGGTATTTTTCTGACATTGTGGATCTGAAATAAGCAGACTTGGAAGGCTGAGTGCTCGGTGTTTATTAATGAATGCGCTATGGGTGGGGTGATGTCATGGATGGGATGGAGTCACGTGAAGTGCACAAGTATACGGAATGAGAAGGCTTCTAGAAGTTCTAGAAAGAGTGATAGACTGTGCGGATACTGCATATAGTCTAGGTTAGAAGATCTAGGACGTAAAGGGCCAATGAGGATCAAGAAGTAATGTCAGAATTGGTAGAGTACGGAGAAGTAGCGCCGAGTCCAGTAATGTAAACATTCGTCAACGCCGTGTTTTCAGCCATCCGTGCCGGGGAGCAAAAGCGGGAACTTAACAGAGCTTTTTGGGTCGACTGAGATTGTGTCCCATTCACCTTGGAGTATCCAAGTCTGAGAACTCGAGGACACGAAGAATAACTGGGAATATACACGCCGGTGGAATGCTCGTAAAGGAGGTACCTTTCTCACAAGATAACGTCCTAGTTGGCTTCACTTGTGCGTCGCACTGTAAAAGATCACGCACACGGCGTATGGCAGACATGGCAGCTTTTGCCCGGGATGACCCAGACCTCTTGGCCTCTAGCCAAACAGTTGGGACAACGAACACCGGGCATCTAACCATGTTAAAATATGTTGAAAGCAAAGGTACGGAGTACCCAGGTCACTGGACCCGGACAATAGGCGTACCTTGTTCACAGCCGAGCTCGGGCACACACACTTGGAGATGGGCATTCTGGATTCGAGAAGTAGATTGCTTTGAAGATAATAGGCTGCGTAGGATTGTCTTTGTATCAGATCAGGGAAAGAGTTCAACACCCGGAAAGACAGCCCTTATAAGACCGCAAGACAGGGGAGAGCACCCCCCGCGATCCAGAAAAGCGTATCGGCTGATTGCTTGATCCAAGGTTCAGGAGAACAGAGGACTCGGAAGTTGCCGTTGCTGGGTTAGAACCGGTGGACCCCATGTACAGGAGAAGCTTCGACCCAGTCCTTCGATCGGCCAGTCAGAAAGCCTGAATGTATGTTTGATGGATGACGGCTCTGGGTAGGGATCATGGCGGAGTTGCATAGGTCCGTGGCTTCATAGCATTGGGTCCTGGAACCAATGGTAGAGGTGCTTTCGGTCTCTCCCAACATCTCCATGTTTAGCCTCGTTGGGGCTGTTCGTGATCTCTTGTTTGCTGATTATGCCCGGATGATGGATCATGTCTACTACAGTACCTCACTGCGGGTCGAGCTTTGGTTAGCATGTGTGATATGGGCCCAGATCGATTCACCGACTGCCATACTTGACTTCTGCCTGCTTGTCCGACCAAGACCTCAACAGAGAAAAGTTGATGTATCGCTCCCACGACACCAAAATTGTAGATGAGACCCGCTTCGGTCGAGTTCGGTGCCGGATAGGGACATGATGATTTGCCGGTGGAGCAAGAGACCCAAGGAGTGGCTGGATCGAGCGAGTCTGATTATTGGGCGCTCCTTTTCTCTCCAACCTCTTCGATTCCAAAGATTCGGTCTAATGAGGGGCGATGCATAGACAATCGCGGGGCTTTGCATGAACACCCCCGCATTCAGTTTGTGATTTGTGACTTGTGAGAGTACCTGAGGCAAACATCTAATGTTACTCGGAGGATTTGCCGATCAACTCTGGATCTCTGATGTTGATCAATCTGATACATAAAATTTGGCATGTTGATCTCTCGATCTCGCCCAAACAGACCGGGTTATACCCTGTCTCAACACCCCTCTGTTTTGCTTTTTCTCACCGACTCCTGATCAGTGCTCCGCTCTACTTTTCAACCCTCAACCCCATCATTGTGACAGGCCGAGTGACAGGACGCTTGATGGCATGCATCATGCAGAATGCCTTCTTGCTTGCGTGCAACCTTGGCCGAGGGGCCTGGAAACCTGCAGTTCACGTCGTCGATCGGCTTGCACGTTCTGGTTATGGAGCCACCCAGCAGCAACATGGTATATGATCCTACGTGGCTTTCTATACTTGAAGGCGCTGATGAGCTCAACATGTCAGATTTGACTGTTAAGATTCTATTCTAGCCAGACAGAACAACCCATGCTCCCAGTTCCAAGTGCGTGATCATTCCCTGGCTTAGACAAGCCAAGTGTCTTGCCCTGCAGTCACCCACGATCTCCACAAGGAACCCTCGCCCAATATGGACTCGAGCCTCCTTGCTTCCACGCCACTTCATCATCAAACATGTTGGTCTGATTTCAAAAGCTTCCCCGATCATATCGATCTCAGCGAGCAACCACTAAGGATAGCCACTACATTGTGTGCGCTGCAGCAGACCAAAGTTTGAACGCCGCATGCAAGCAGCCGCGAGAATCTAATATATCATTCCACCACTGATCACAAAACATGCTTGGAGATCCGAACCAACAGCATACCCCCCGTCTTCTCTCCCGTCGTGTCGTGTAAATGCACCAGTCTATATCCTTCACGCAGGCGATCGAGGCGGATACAAGCCCACGCAGCCAGCGCATCGCGACCGATTTCGTCGTCTTTGATTTTAAACCTGCATATGTGGACTTAGCTCGGCATTATGCACGTAGAAAAAGCAAAGTATGAGCTCAATGGTGTAACGGGTAATGGCTTGACGGGCGCTGCACGTTTCCCCAAGTCCGAGAAAGCGCCGTGGGAAATGAAAGCCCGAGCGGCGGATTCGAGGTCACATGGCCCATGAGCATGCAATGCAACGTCCCGGCATGGAAGTGGTAATACAAACGCAGATACGCATGCAACAAAGGGATCCCGCAGCCCGAAGAAATGCAAGGTGATGCTGTACTAACCTGAGGAAACTCAGCTCTTCCACCACACCCGTCACAGTCGGGAATATCAACTTTTGGCCTTCGAAATCGGGATTTCGGCCTGATGAACTCTTTGTACACCGGCGGTAGCTACTCTTTTCTGAGTCTGAGCTTGCGTCGTCTTTGCCCGTTGCGACTGGACTTTCCGGTTCCTCGACGTGCAGTTGGCAGTTGACGTACGGACGGAACCATTTCTCATTGTGGTCGCCCTGTGGCAGAGACAAGTCCTGCGCCGCGAATACCTCCAAGCTGAGATCGAGGGTGTGGGTAATTGTTTTGGCTGCGGGCTGGGCACTTCGATACCCGGAGGGCTTTAGTTCCCAGCCCTGTGTTCCGGCGAACATGCCGTGGTTCAGCATCATGCCTTTGTCGAGATTCTGCCAGTTCAGAGCTACGAGTTGAGCACCCCGGCGCCAGTAGAAGGATGGGTCGAGATTGGATGAGGTGACTCGGAATGCGAAGGGGAAGATGCGCATCATGGCCGACCGGTTGTGTTCGAAGAGTGCGTCGCGGTGGGTGACGTGTGCATCGCGTGCTGCCTTTTCGGAGAGTGAGAAGACATGCAACCGGGATTTTGCCTCTGCGAAAGATGAGTATTTCGATAGCGATTATTTGCAAGGATGAGCCATACCTGGTTGATCAAAATGACTGAAATGATAGGCGGGAGTATAGACAGCCATTTTTGCCAAAGCCTCAAGCACCTTGGACGGCTTTGATGGCTCTTGAGCCTGGCCTTCTCCCGCTTGTTCACTGAGCTTTTCCACGGCCTTCTCCTCGGCAGCCTTCGTAGCAGTCGACTTGGTCTTGATCAAGATCTTCTTCTTCAAATCTCCCAGCGCCGGTAGCTTTTCCGGGTCCACCTCAGACGGCACCTCCACTAAAATCCCCTTCCAAGCCTCGTTGATAATATCCACCATTATCTGCTGCTGCTCCAAGTTGGCATGGACTTCGAAACTGACAATCACTGGCAGATCACTAGCGATAAAGGCACTGTCACGGATCGCATAGCAGATCTCGCGGAACGACGTGCCTTTGGTCAGGGTGTGTCCGTGTAGAACACGAGGCTCACCTTTAATGGCTTTTGCTGGTGCTGAGGCTCCGGTATCCGCTGTCTCCGTCGCCGTGACAGATGGAGCTTTGGCGGATTTGCGGTTCAATGTATCTCCCAGCTTCGTCGAGACCGAGCGGCTCGAGCCTTCCGTGGGCTTGTTCTTTTTCTCGGTCTTAGACTTGAGTTTCTGTTTGACCTTGGCCCGGACACCTTTCTCATCGCCGCCTGAGTCACTGCTACTTTCACTACTAATTTCGCCGTCGCTGGAGTCTGGTGTATGGGGCTCCCCGTCCCAGACATCAATTTCCACAGAGCGACAGCCTTGTAAAAGGACCTATCAAAATGTTAAGCATTGTTCAAAGATGGCGTGCTTTGGAAGTCTGTATTCACGCTAGTCTAGCCTCAGATGGCACTCACCGACGTATACGCGCTCGCCGCAGCGTCACTATACAGTTGGTTCCCAGTCAAATATGTATTATGACTTGACGAGATGAAATAATCCGAAATAGGAGCTGAGAGATCCAGCTCTGTAGGCTGGGCCTGGGCAGACGAGGCTGTGTCCTTCATGTACGCCCGAAAAGCCTCCAGTGAGGTAAGATGTTCCGCAATTGGCTGGCCATCTTGATGCGAGTCTGCTTTGCTGGTGAGCGACTCGTAGATCTTCGATAGATGGGAGTCGATTGTTGCGTGGAATGAGTCGAAAGAGTGTGTTTGGTGTAGGGATAGGTGTCGAGCGTGCTCGACAAGGCTCTCAACAGTGTTCATCTTGTAGACTTGATACTTGCGGAGGGTGAATGTGATGAGGATATGTCCCGCTGTGGTGATTTTGACTCCAGGAATGCAATGCTGATCTCAGCCTGCTGCTGTATATGGTGCTAGATGGAGAGCAAAAGGTCAAATCCAAATATTGGGATTAAAGGAGCTGACACGTGTGTCCCGCCATGACTCTCCACTTTTGATGTGGCTCAAATAGGCCGAGATCGGTGAGTTTAATCCGAATAAACAGTCTTATAATCCATGACCTATGTAAATGCCAATTTCCATCCATCTCCTAACTTAATTGATTTCAATAGATCAACTGATCAATTGTCTGATCCATGGACAAGCGATGGCCAGATCCGTTAGAATTGCCAACTAATCCGCGATGATCAAGCTAACTAACTAGTTATCTAACTAGTTATGGAAACCCACACTAGCTTTCTAGATTAGTTCATGGTTAACACCTAATTCATTTGTATCCAATATCAACGAGCACATGTCGAGTTGGCGGAACCTGCTGAACAAAATCTGCGGAGAAATCCGGGCTCACCCCGCTCTTGTAAAAGTCTCGACCCCTCCCGAGCATCCAATGTTTCTATCAAGAAATCCAACTCCAACCTCTAGCAATCAAGCCCTGAACTAAACACAGCACAACATGGCCAACTCCGAGCCCGTCCACCTCTTCGACATCACTTCCACCCTACCAGGTACCTAATCTTCCCCGCAGTCCCCCATCTGCAGAAATCTAACAACCCCAGGTGCATCCAGATCATGGTCCCCAAACACCCTGAAAGTCCGAGCAGTGCTCAACTTTAAGGGCATCCCCTATACGCAAAGCTGGATCTCATACCCAGACATCAAGCCCCTAATCACCGGCTTCGGACTACCCCCCAACGAAGATGGACTCCCATACACCCTCCCCGCAATCATCCACAAGTCCGTTACCTCCAACCCACACGGCGCAATGATGGACTCGCTCCCGATCAACGAGCATCTGGACAAAGTCTTCCCATCCCCGCCTCTCTTCCCGTCCGGTGACGCCAGCTACGCGCTGGTGGTCGCCGTGGGCAAGATCATTTCACTCCTAACGCCGGTGTTTCGGTCTTTGATTATCCCGCGCGTGCCGGGGGCGCTGGATCCACGGGGAGCGGAGTATTTCGTGCGTACGCGGACAGAGTGGTTTGGTAAGCCTTTGGCGGAGGTGTTGCCCTCCAACCAGAAGGAGATTGATGAGCTCTGGACGCTTGTGAAGACGGAATCTGCGGTATTGATTAAGATGTTGAAGGGACGGGAGGGCAAAAAGGGCCCTTTCTTTGAGGGGGAGACTGCTGGGTTTGCGGATTTGTTGTTGGCGTGCTGGCTTGCGTTTATGGAGCGATTTGATAAGCCACTTTTTGAGAAGTTCTTGGGTTTGGGGAATGGTGAGATTAAGGCTCTGTATGAGGCTTGTTTGCCTTGGTTGGAGGGTCAGGGTGAGGAGAAGGAGTGGCCTGTTTCGCAGTAAGATGGAGGACGGGATCAGGAAGATATGTAGATCAGTATCATTGGAAATATAGCACACTTGACGACTTTAATCGACGTAATAATACATGTCGGATGGCCCGACAGGCTCTTCTATTCCATACCCAGCCCGGAGAGCAGTGACTAGATGTGTATGGCTCGTAAAAGAAAGTTTTCCAAACCAAATCGCTCCAGGCGAACCAATGCATTCACATGACTGTAGCTCTGTAGCTTACAGACCGCGCAGGAAGTTGGACTCTTTGATCGCCTTTCGCCGGGCATCTCTAGCACTCTTGATAACCTCCTGGCGCTTCTCAAGACCCTCGGTGGCATCGGCGATGGCGTCCACGGGTGCGTCGCGGTTGTATGGTGCCGGTGTGATATCGTAGGCATGATGGTGAGCGGGGATCTTGGGAGGGAGAGCTTGGGTGCGAGCGGCGAGTTTCTTCTCGTAGCGCTTCCGTTGCTTCTTGTTCAGGGCTGCGATTGAGTTAGTGTCTGCTGCAATTCGGTTATGGAGGGTTCCACATACTGCTTGGGTCAACACCGCCCTTTTCGGTCTTGGATTGCTTGCTTGAATCACTTAGCAAGTCCCAGAGCCAATCTGGGTACTCCGAGTCCTCCTTGGCGACAACATCGGGTTTGTTGCGGAAGTAGTTGAGACCGTTCATCTTCGTGCCTGCCGGGCAGCTGCTCGGGGGCCGCGAGACAGCCTTGCTGGGTGTACCGGGTTGCGCGTCAGTGTGCACACCATCTGCGGAGCTGAAGGGCTGGGAGACTCCGGGCGTGGCGGAGGAGATGGCGGACGGGATGGTGACATCGCTGGCAGTAGGCTGGCGCGGGCTTGAAGGGGGAGGGGGAGCGGCCACCGATGGATTCGCACCGCCGTCGCTGTAGAATCGGAATCGATTGCGAGCAATTGGAAGCTGGCGCGCGCTTGTTGATGCGGTCCATGATACGGCTTGTTGCTGCTGGAGCCGGGACAGCATGCCTGTTCGGCAGCTTCTGCAGATCATTGCGACGGTTCGTGGGGTAAAAGATGGGCAAATCGTGTTATTAGGGTGGAATATTCCAACACAGGCTTAGAAAATTAATAGGAGCCTGGTTTTGTTGGGACTTGACAATGAAGCCGGCGCGAACACGGAGGGACAGAAAACTGCGGCGCGGATTTGATGCCAAGCCGGAGATCGATCACGTGGTCATACACTCTCCCACAAGCGGTACGATTAGCGGACCGGCAGTAAATGACCGCCATATGTAAATCACGTGCCCTCGCCTATCCTTTGTGCCTGATTTCAAGGCCTGAACGCACTATAAATAAGGCCTTCTCCACCCCTGCCAAGCTTCCTTCCCCACATATTCTCCACCTTCCCTTCCAACCAGCCAAGTCTCATCCATCATCCATCACCTTGGTCATCAGTCATCGTCATCATCATCATCATCATCATCCTCAATCATGTCTGTGATCGCTTTTCAGCACGTCATCGTGTCTTTCTCTATTTCCTACCACCTCTCGAGACCTTCATGAGTTCTCAGGACCTCTTATGACTTTTCATGTCTTGCATACTCTCTCAAGTCTTGCCTGCTCTCTAAACTCTAGCATGCTCTCTCAAGTCTTGCATGCCTTCTCAGCTCTTGCATGACTTCTCAACTCTCGCATGACCTTATACCTTTGCTATGTCTTGTCCAGAGCGTCGTAAAGTTAAGTCTCGATCACCACAACTACCTTCGTGGAAGGCGAGACTATGAGAAATGGTGGAGTGCTAGGACGAGGGCATGAACATGAACATGAACATGGATATGAATATGCTGACCATGAACATGGACATGGCGGGATGAGAGAGATGCAAAGTTATGCGTAAGTCCAAGGGCGCTACAAAGGGCAAATGCACATGGGATAGAAGATTCGCAACCGTGGTCAAGTTACTCACCAAGCAGAGGTCCCAGTGTCCAGCATTCCATCGTTTATGCGGCCGGCAGAGAGCGAACCGATCACTCAGGACAAAGTCGCCAAGCAGGTTGTGGAAGAGAGTCCGCCATTGCCCAAACTCGACATAAGAGTTGTGTGGGCAAGTTACAGCTAAGCCGAATGTGGCAACACACATCACCGTTCATCATGCTGATATAATAGATTGTTTGATATGTAGATGGTTAGAAACAATAAAGATGTTCAGGAAAGATATCGGTCGAAGGACCTACTTATAACCTCGGCATTAACCTTCTCCTGCGGTCGGTATCAGCACTATGTGTCTCGCTGTTTCATAAAACACTTGTCGGTAAACTTACAAGGCCGGTAAGGAAGATCTTGAAGTTCTCTTCGCGCATCTTGATTTCGATGTCCTGATAGGTTGCCTTAGGGACGGCCTTTGAATAGATTTGAAGGGCCTATTTCATATTGTCAGCAAAGGCCCAGTCAAGATAGAATGGGATTGTAGTACTTCACGGAATTCATGGATGTCCTTTTCGTCACTAGCCTTCTTTATTAGGGCCTAAGCCTCTTTGGGAAGCTTATCAAGGACATTGTCAACCCTGGTTGTTGGTGTAGTTTTTGGCTATATAGCTTGTCAAATCCTATTATTACTTGGTTCTTTCCACTCAATATCTAATGCGTACCTTTGGTCTTGCAATTCTTGCATATAGCGGGTCCTTTCTCGGGGCAGAGATATTGTTTAGGTCAAACTACCAGTTGTTGGTGCAGTTTTTGGCTATGTGGCCTATCAAATCCTATTATTGCCTGGTTCTTTCCACCCAGTACCCAGTGCGTACCTTCGATCTTGCAATTCTTGCATACAACGGGTCCTTTCTCGGGGAAGGCTGAAGCTAGGTGTCCATCCGCTACCTACTTAGGTAGATACTTGCAGAAAGAATAGCACATACCGTATGTGGTTGGAGAACATCTTTACATTTTGACGGCTGGGGATCTCCAAGATATTCAAGAAAAGTGTCGTAGTGTCAAGGGTAATAAATGTAAGAGAAGGATGTCTGTGTAAAGATGAGATTATCAGGGTGGGTTGTTAACAATGTCAATACTTGCAGAAAGAATAGCACATACCGTAAGTGGTAGTTTTGTAAAGGAAGGCGAAGTGGCAATTAAGTCAATATGATAGTGCTGATCCCAAATCTACTACCTCCACACGCAAAACCTGTGTTATTATTGTTTGGTTCTTCTTCGAGAATCAGTCTCTGTTCTTATTATCATACATTGTTCTGCCTCCTCCATTATATTGAGCATCGTATCTCGCCTGATCGACAGGTGGACTATCCTGAAAACTAGTCATCCATAACATAAGAGTAGCCGGATAAATACAGAAGAATGTCATTAAGAAGCAGTGTTTTATATACAGTAATAATCACTCGCAGGTGGGGGCGGACCGAGCTCTGTCACCAGAGTCCTGGCCAAGCCGGTGTTCAAAGAGCCACTTTAGCTGGGGGGATGATTCCTCGAGCGAGGAAAGAACCAAGGAAAAAACGCTAAGAGTCTTTCCAAGACCCATAATGTCGGCCAAAAGACCACCGAGGACCTGGGGGGTTCCTGTTCAACGACAATACCACTGATTATGTCTCGGTATTGTTTGCTCCCATTGGGTCGGGTTTCAAGACGCCAGTTCTATTTTGGCCCGAGCCTAGGACGTAAGGCTTCTCGGGAAGTGGCTTCTTGGCTTCAATAGACTCGAGCAGCTAGTTCAAGGGCACAATGTGACAGGCTATGATTGCACAAGCAGCCTTATCTGTGGTATTCGGTTAATACTGAGTCTCGGCGTTGCGATGGGCCAGACTTATATTTCGTCGAGTTCTTGTCTACGTCTTTCTGCGTTGTAATCAGATATGTGTATTCACCAGTCACAGCAGTGGAGGACGTAGCTCCCTGATTCTCTATTAGGGCCTTCACATCAGCTGCAGGATGAATATCAGCGGTATGTCTATTTCTACGTGCGGATGATCGGCCGTGTGGGGTCAATCCGGGGATTCAATCGCGGCTTACCTTATTTGTACCTAGGAAACGTTCTACTGACAGCAATAGTGAGCTTTTCGAATGACTGCTAAGTCATCGTAACGAGCGTTAAAACAGCAGTAAATAGATAGGGAAGCTGTGAGGCTATAGTGAACTGTTGTCCTCTGCCTTCGGTCCAAATTTGCGCGGCTTTTCCTTCTCTGTTATGAACCAAAGAGCCTGTTTTTGGTGGTGCAGAAGAGGCGTCTGCACTTGTGGTGGAGGCTCTATTATTGGAATATCCGCAGTAACAAGTTGATCGAATATCTTCATGACGGTATTATTGACCTCCTCGGCTGTTCGAACTTTGTATCGGATACCTTGCCCTGATCGATCACGTCTATTGTTGTTTGCTGTAGCTGCAGCTGTAGCTATTATCGCCTGCCTTCGCTCTGTACGAGGGTTAAATAACGGCACGCCACTCTCTACGAATTGAGGTGTGCCCAGCCAGACGGGTGCAAGGAAAGTTATCAAGCTTCTAGCGGAGCCGCTCGTTTCCTACAGACTTCGTCTGCAGAGGCCTCTAACTAGCGTACTATTAGGCACTCTTGCTCCTAATTGCGATATACTCTGGATGCAGAAGGTTTACAAAAGTCGCGCAAATTTTAGCATAGACGGCACTACCGAGCTTCAAATGGACATGTTTCTTGTCGATGTTGTTAGTATTGACCTTCTAGCCGAAGAACCTAACCCACCTCTTCTATCTAAAGAGACTGTGGCATCGCAAAACACCCACGAGTCTAGCGACGAAGATAATCTAGAGGTTGCCGCCGAGGTTGTGCCACCTATACTTTTAAAATCCCGGGTAACTAAGCACTATGATCCGTTTAGTATTGAGAAAGTCTAGATTTTTAAGACTGTAGCTAGGCTCGGTGTGTCTAAAATTATTAAAAAATAGGATAATAAATAAGCTACGAAAGCTGCTAAGGCTACTACTCCTAAGCCCAAGCCTAAGCCTAAGAAGTCCACCACCGGGCGCACGGGTCCCAAAAAGAAAGGACCTATCGATCCTAGCATGATGCGGGGGAGTATCCTTAAATATGGTACTCTCACTAAGGAACGATCGGAGCTATCGTCTTCTACAAAGACACAATTGCTAGAAGCTGCTACTTCTACTAAGCCTGTCAAAGATCAACGCTCTCCATTTCAAAGTATCTAGCCCAAATGGTTGCCAATACTGGCTGTATGTCGTCGCTCGCCATAGAGTACCCTTCTTCGGGGTGTCGCCAGTAGGCGTCTTGGGAGCCATAGTGTTGAACAAAAGTGAGTGTAGGAAATGGCATGATATGCAAGGGTGTGAAGGTTGAGGAGGCCCGATGTTCCACATTTGGAACGATAGCTTCGTGCGGTATGGAGTGTGTTTCGAAGCCAGCATTTCCGATCAATGCTCCATAGTCGTTGACCTTGATGTGACGCGTCCATCCTTCCCTAGTCTGGCAGCCATCGACGCTAGCACTGACACGCGCCTTAGACAACGGCCCGGTGAAATCAGCGCTCAATATAAGGAGAAGATCGAGCACCTCAAAGATATGATGTCTGGGCATCAGAATTCCCGACTGCTAGCATGGCTCCTTAACTTGCTCGACATGGTCAACCCTTCGCTTCTTGGATGAGGGCTGCTGGATATCGTCTCCCCCATTTTCGAGGCGCGCCGCTTCCTTCCTGGCGAGCGAAAGCATGCTGCCACGCGCGTTTTGGAACTGCTCCCCCAATTCCTGGACGATCCAGTTCCGCCGGAGCTTTAGTACTTGGTCTTCGAGCCGGCATGTAGGGCACCTTCCCTCGTTACTGAGGCAGCGACGAATGCAGAGTGAGCAGAATGTGTGTGAGCAAGAAGTGATAACGGGATTGTCGAAAAAGTCCTTGCATATTTGGCATCGTAGGGAGTTCTCCAGCGGCGCAAGTAGTGAAAGCGGCGTATTTAACCAATCTGTGGAGTCAGGAATATCAAATGACTGCGCTATAAGGAGAATTGAGAAGACCTGCAACCGCGGTGTTATTGATGTAGCGGAAGTTGGTAGAGTGTATCCTCTCCTCTATTAGGTCGGCATGGTAAAAGAGGTAGTCGGGGACAGTGGGGACCTGAGCCCTGGGGCGCGAGTATTCTCGGAGTTCGAGCGTGGTGAACCGTTCTGATAGGAACAAATGCATCTAAGCGACAATTTGGCAGAGATGCGTCGTTTCCGAAGGTTATGTAGAAGCCGCTGATGAGAAACGTTGTCGAACGCCCCTCGGTAACTAAGAGCAGGAGTGCAAGTAGGTTCACCGCTGCTTAGAGGACCCAGCTCGGTATCGAATTAAGCCCGGCTAACTTGAAGACACCTAGTCTCGAGGTGATTGGGTGATCTGCGCTAAGCGAGGGTATGGTTAGGTCGGACAAGTCTGCTGTTGGATTCTGCGGGCGACACGCTTGAGCCGAGTGGGCCGAGATGCTCCGGAATAGCTTCTGATGCTGGGCATAGTACCGGACGACATCCCTGTAGGCTCGTTTGGCCTCCTTCTGAAGCTCGCGGCATTCTGGTGTGAATCCGGGCTTAGACTTGTCGGTTGACCTGCTCCATGGGGTGGAAGCGTCAACCGCCTGCGTCAGGGCTTCCACGACCTGCTCGATGGCCCGGTCGGTCTGGCTAGGTTGGGGCGGATCTCTTGGAGCAGCGGTTTCGACGTGAGCTTGTCGGTGCATATGAGCTCCTAGTCTCGTCGCTGGACGGGGCGTTTCGGGACCAAATTGTGTGTTGACTTCGGTCTTGATGATCCCAGATGCCCAAGAGTTCGGTCACTCGAACGTACCGCAGCTGATTTCGTAGGTCCCAAGATGAGAGGCAAAGACACAAAATTATGCCGCGACTTGGGCAGGCCAACGGGGTTCCGACGGGTCGCCTTCTTCCGGAACTCTCGCCCGGTTCATCTGCTCCTCCAGGGTGTCTCTAGTCAGACGGGTGATCGTGCGTGGAGCACTTGGCCCGATGCTTCGATCGGTACTCTGGTGATGTCAGTCGTATTCAAAGGTTGCATGAACCGAAAACCTTACCGTGCATGACGACACCATCCCTGGTTGCCCTAGTTACGCTCGGCCGTTCCCCCTATCTTGCCAGGCTCCTCTCTCCTCTCCTCTCCTCAAACAAGGCCACCACAGACAGGCCACCACAGACAGGCCACCACAGACAAGACAATTTCCTATATCCATGTTAGCACCGAACCCTATCAGCCGGTTGAGATGCTTACCAAACCCCTCCAACGCCCATCTCCACGCTCCTACAAGTTGTCAGCCGTCGGGTAGGTTCTCACCTTAAGATAAACACCACCCGTCCTCCGTCCCTTCGCAGAACACTTCATATCGACAGCGGTACTGCTCCTAAGGGCGAGAACACGGCCTTGAGGTAACCGCAGGTAAACGAATCCAGTCGGTTGTGTGACGAGTGCCCGCGAGGTAATCCGAGAGGATCCTTCCTCAAAGCACTCGTCGAGTCGAACTCGGTTCATGGTTTCCACTGCAAAGCGCAATTCAACGTCGTTGCGACTGTGCTGTGGATGAGAGCCGGGTATCATCAAATCTGTCTGTGTTAGCTTCCCCCAGAGGGGTACTAGTCAACAGCGCCACAGAGAGGCCCAGACGATTCGCTGTTGGTAAGTATATACTATATGAAGTATATACCGTTATGATATACATACCAATTCAGGACGAAAACCTGAATCATAACTGATACAACACCTAATAAGGGTGTAACTGAGATCAAACTGATCATGAAACGGATGACAATCTGATGAGAAAGTGAGCTGAAACACAATTTAGGGGCTCATCTCTTGCCGGCCCTGTAGCATTGCACGCAGACTGTCTTCCGGTAGCGGGCCCTCGTCTTGCCACAACTGGAACAAACCATGTGGTCTAAAACCCTGGGAATGCGGATCTTGCCCTCATGCCTGTGTGCATATTTCCAACAGCTAGCGCAGACGCGCTGACCGCGCAGAGCCTCATCCCACTCGGGTTTCCAGGTGCCGAAATTCGACTGTGTTTCCTTTTGGAGAACTCCGCAATTGGTGTTCGCGCAGACAGCATCGCTAAACCTGCGTTGTGTCGGAACCACGCCCTGCTCGTCGCGCTGATTCTGCCAGGCACGGCCGTAGCAGGATCTGCAGATATACTGATTGCGGATCCCCTCATTCCAGTCATCGTGGCCGATAGACCACCACTCTCCTTTTGGCGATGTGCTCTGGCAGCCAGCGCAAACACGATTCCCCATCGGAACGACTGGTTTCGGTGGGCGGAATGGGCGGAGCTCGCCCTCATGGCGACTTGCATGTGTCCAGCAGGCTTTACAAATGAATTGACCGCGTATGGCCTCATGCCATGTATCTTTCGCCCTGCCGAAATAACCGAAATAACCGGCGTCCTTTCCCGCCTGTCCACAATTGGGGTTTACACACACCCGAGTTCCTGCAAGGGACCGTGGACGTGGAGCTCCTTGGTTGAGCTGAAAAGCCTTGTTAAGGGCTTCCCATTGCGGAACCGAGGGAATGTCGATAGCATCCCTGATCTGTTGACTCAACTTCCAACCAGCCAACGAGAAGAACTGCTGGTCACTCTTTGGCGGATAAAGTGTCGAGAACCAGCATGCCATGATACCCTCGAGAAGAAGTAGGTATCGTGTGTCAGGCAGAGGTGGAGCAAAGCGAGTGATAACGCGTGGGCTCCATTTAACCTCATCCCGACGAACAAAAGAGTATAAGAGGCTATCAGGCAGCCTATCGCTCTTCGCGTTGGTCTTATGACGCTTATACCGACCAGCGATACCCCACGCACAGCCAGTTGACCCGATGTATCCTCCTAATGCCCCTATAGTGCGGCGAGCAACGATCAGATATATACCCGTCCTGCCCTCTATCTCGCCAAGCGACAGATTGAGTAGGTCATCGAGCGACCAAGTAGCTTGTTCGAAGAGTGCCAGAACCTTTGGTGGGAATCCGCAGAGGTAATGGCCGAGAAAGTGATCGACATCGTTCTTGCGTAGCAACACCGCTATAGCTCGAGTCATCGGAGTCCTGTCGGATGGATCATCCAGATTCATATTATCAGCGGCCTCCTTCAGCATCTTAATGGTCAGTCGCATAGCTGTTTCCACTCGCGATTTGCCATTGCCATGTTGAGAGACCAGGGCATCTTCATCGTCCTTGTCATCGGTATCGTCAAAGACGACCGAATTGAGGAATTCATCATCTTCCTCCAATGCTTGAGCATTAGAGTCGAGATGTTCGTCCTCTGGACTACAGTGGTGAAAACTGTCGAAGATATCCTCGCCAGTGCTAGCGTCCTCAGCATCTACGTCAGCGCCGCCATCAGGTGTAGAACACCGTCCAGTGGTGTTGTCATCATCAACAACGGCATGCGAATTGCTACCCGATGTCTTGTCTGACAAGCTGACGTCCCCAGTATTGGTGTCAATGGGCTGTGGGTTGGCACCCGACCTATTGACAACCTCAGTGTTTCCCATCACACCGGGACTTGAAGTCTGCGGGTTTTGGTCATCACTGATACGCCTCTTCTTGGATTGAGGTCCATTGGAGGCCTGGGGAACATGTAGATGAGAGCTGCTTGCCGGCTCGTCACTGGTCTGCTCGGTGCTGGTCTGCTCGGTGCTGCGTTGGACCCCGAAGTAGTGAGCAATGGGCTTCGTGGAGTGCTCGATGCGCTTCCCGCCCTTCTTCCGGTAAACGGCCACGGGTGGCATCTTGAATGCCGGATGTATATATCGTGAGGGTTAATGGCTGATCGATGCTAGTGGGAGGTTGCGAGCAACCCAGTTTGGCAACTCGAGGTCACTGGGCACGGGCCCCCAACGAAATCTGCTTAACTACGATTTGGCCTGCTTAATAGCAGTCTAGTGTCTATTAGACATTGAACTAGATGCTACGAAGCTCCGAAAATGGTCACGACTGTCGGCAGTGACTTCAAGAAGCCATTGGACCTACACCATGTCGATTGATATGGAGGGTATCTAACTATACTTACACTTGGACCTCGAACCTTTGGACCATTTTGTCTTAAAACAATCTTCGACAAGTCGTGGATTTGTTTGTTGATGCCTCTTGACTCGACACCATTCACTTATTTTTTCTCGTCCAAATCCTTCCCCTCTATTCACCTCATTTATCTACAACCTCGCTACTTGCTAGGGCCTCTAGCATATCCGTGTCTATCTTGTCAAGAAGGAGACCGTCATCCTGTATCAACTTTCACCCCTAATTTCATTCTTACCTCTCGTCCTGATATTATCTCTCTATCTGTCTGTCCTCTTATCCCTCGATATCTTCCACGATCTCCACCTCACATCTTACTGGAGCCTCCCGTGCTATTTCATTTCAACAAATCGTACCCCCAAACGGCTCTGAAGGTGTCCTCCGAGCATTCCACTGCTCATTCGCCAGAGGAGGCCGATTATGAGCACGAGAAGACCCTCGAAGTTGCCCTAGGCCTGGGATCTGCTGAGACAAGCGGCGCCTCATGACTCCAAGTTCCTCGCCCGTGTGGACGCTGAGGCTTCTATCTCCTTTGCATCAATGGCCATGAAGCGTTATTACGACGTTAAGCATAAGCTGATGCACTTCAACGTCGGAGATTTCGTCTATCTTCGCCTTGACCATGGATATGACATCCCCTATAACAAGCTCTTGCCTGCGAAGCTTGCTCAACGATACGCTGGACGCTTCAAGTTGAATGGGGTTTCTGTTGCTTCGGGCGTGTTGAGCTTGGCAGAAGCATTAGTGGTTCTGTTTTGTAGGACCGATAAGAGCTTGTTGTCCCCGACAATGCGTCTGGAAGGGCTCGACTATAACGCAGAAGGACTGGGTAATGTTCGTCGATAGCGAATGATCGTTTTGTGATTAGCGCTTAAGAATAGCAACTTGTTGATTTGAATAGCTCCGTCGCAGCAAGGCTCGCGTAGATCAGCTATGTTGCCAATAAGCAAGTCAGACTCCTACAATAACTCCTCTAGACGTTTGTTGTTGAAGGCAGTCAGCTGCCACTAGTACTCCTCTATAAAGGGAGGATTGGCAGGAAAGTGATTGTACATTGTCAAGGATACGTTACTAGATGATGCTGATGTAATTGATTATTTGATTTTGAGAAGTAAAAGGCTGAAAAGAATAAAAGAAAGTTCAGAAAGTAAGGTTCATCTTAAACATCATCATCACTAGCAAAAAGGTTCAGGTCATCATCCTTCTCAGGGTTGACGGCCCCTTTCTCCTTCTCCTTCTCCTTCTCCTGAGTTTGGGCTGCTGAACTATTAGTATTCCTTCGACAAAGCGGATGGCATATGGTAGCGAGGGGAAACGAGGGGAAACGAGCTGAATGACGGGGACAGGCAAGTGAAAAAGACAAAGAATAACTTACTTTGATTCTGAATGGAGGGGGCGTCTTGAAGGACCTCCGGGTCCTTGGTCGGGGGCTCCTTCGCGACCCGTTTCTCTTGCTGCCGGGCGCGGAGATGTTCAAGGGCGCGTTGGTGCTTTGCGGCAGCGCGCTCAATTGCTTCGTCTTCCTTACGGCTCTCCTCTTCCGTCATCTTCTTCTCGGGCTTTGCCGGCGGACCTAATCACCTGTTAGCGTATGCTTGGATCATCCTTCGTGATATAAACTCACCACGAGGCTTCTTCTGGGCCGGCTCCTCTTCATCCGCATTCTCTTCCCGGGGGCGCTTCCCCTTGTTGCCCTTCGGAGTATTTGCACTGGCGGCACTCGCCATTCAAAAACCCTCAATGGCGGCTTGAGTGGCGGCCCGGGTAGCGATGGTACGGGGGCAGTTTTGAGTCGCATGACGACCGTAGCAGTTATCGCATTTTGGCTATAAGATATTAGCATCATGAAGCATGAGGTGAGGCCATCTCGCAACACCCCGAGGGCCAGAGGAGAGCAGCCATCATGAAGCATGAGGTGAGGCCAGCTCGTAACGCCCCGAGGGCCAGAGGAGAGCAACCATCATGAATCATGAGGGAGGCCATCTCGTAACGCCCCGAGGGCCAGAGGAAAGCAGCCATGATGGAATGGGCAGATGAGAATAGGCAGATGATAATGACTTACAAAGTTCTTCTTTTTGTTGCGAGTCATCGTGATACTTGATGATGTTGGAAGGTGGAAGGAGCTACGTGGGAAAAGCAGTCATGGATAAACAAAAAAAAACACGCGTGTCACGTGCTCGACACCACACCACCATTACTCTCAGGCAGACGCGTCATATGGTAACGTCTAATTAAAATAAAATAATGGCTCTGCCTTGTAGTATGATTCTGTATACTATTTAATTTACTCCACTGATATACTTCCGCCCACTCTTATCTGATAAGCTCCCGATGTAGACTAGCCGTGGCACGGCCCACCCAACTCGCTTGCAGCTGTCACATCACTAGTCAGTAGAGTCACATGATGCACACAGCGAACGGGACCATTCAAGGTCATAGGAGTATATCCTAATGCATACCGCTTGGCACTACCTCCTGCATGGAGGATTCATCCGATCATCTCAATTGAACATCTTAAACCAAGTCCAGGCCATGATCCCTACGACAGGGATTTGCCAGTCACTTAGCCCCAGCCAACCGACGATCAGGATGCAGTATGGATGACATTCGAGTCTACTTGCATTATTTTATACTATAATGTCGACGAGACATGATCAACTCGCTGCGCAGCATCAAATGGCATATGATCTGCGAGTCTGCAAATGACTTTGGTGTTCCTAAACATCAAACTGAACGGAACATCCAGTCGCTGAAGGTGATTCCGCTCTGGGGTTTAGACTTTCTTACGCCGACGCACGGTCTGTTCGAGAATAAGCTGGACTCTGAGGTGGACAATGTCACCTCGGCCAGCGAATTCGACATCAAAATGAACTTCATTCCGATCCTTAGCGCATTGGTAAAGGGAGCCCGTGCGGTTAACCTCTCAAAAGCAGACATTCAGCAAGCTACTCGAGCACTGGTCAACCTCAACACCTACTTCCAGGATTCCCGACACTGGACACAAGTGTGGAACAGTGAAATGGTAAAGCAGACTTGGCGTGACCTTTGGTTAACGCAAGAAATGCCCAACACCATCCCCTCGTCGGAGTGGTTGGACACTGAACTACCCACGCTAGCATCTCTTGAAGTTGCCCTGGAACTGTGGTATCGCTACCTCTTCATCTTCTCAATCCCAGTTCCAGAGAAGATCCCCAGTGTTTTTCAAGCTTCCCACCACAGCGTCAGCGCCTCGTACGGCGTGGTCTGCAAGATCAAGAGAAACGTCACTCTGCAAATCTGGGACCACGCCATCAGCTGGCGTGAGACCAACCTCTGCCTGTCCTCAGCACTGTGCAAACTCTCGCCATTTGTGCGAAACGCCCTGCTGGGCTTGATGAGAATAACCTCAGTCCTAACACTGCACCACGCAGACATCATTCTCCCCTGTGCCGATTTCTTCAACCCAGGCTGGGAAGTCGAAATCGGTACCTGCCAGGGCACGATCGAGCACCGCAACACATTCCGTCGCAAGATCGACCCCGTTGTCAACGGAATCACAGACATGCAGAAGTTCGCCCCAGTCAAGGAAATCAAATCCGAGCGTCCAACAGTGACCATGTTGTCACACGTCTGGTACGCCAAGGATATCAAGACCGCGCTTCTAGCTGCCGATATCATCATCAACCAGTGGAAGTTTGACGACTACCACCTGGACATTTACGGCGCCATTGACAAAGCCCCGACCTATTCAACTGAATGCCAGGAGATCATCGCCTCCAAGGGACTCCGCGGCCGAGTCACACTACGCGGAACAGCCGATCCAATGAAAGTTCTAGAGAACACCTGGCTCTTCCTGAACTCCTCCCTATCAGAAGGTCTACCGCTCGCCTTGGGTGAAGCCGCTCTCACAGGTGCACCAGTCGTCTGCACAGATGTCGGCGCCTCACTACGCGTACTAAGTGACCCAGATGACTTCTCCCGCTTCAGCGCAGTAGTAGTACCAAACGATGCCCAAGCACTAGCCAAAGCCCAAATCTCCATGCTCGCGATGCTCGGCGAATGGGCCCAGTACAGCGACGACAGCGGTCCCGCCCCAATCCTCACATCCTCGCCAACACCCGAGGAGGTAGCCGTCATCACACGCCGCATGTACGCGCAAAGCGACCAGCGCCGAAAACTAGGCATGCGGACGCGACAGATCGTGCAGAAGTCCTTTAGCGGAGATCGGTACCTTCGCGAGCACGAACAGATGCTCTGGATCGGCAAGGCCGCCAAGCTAATGGCCAGTCGAGCCGCTAGAGACATCCTCGAGTCGGACGCAACCGTCGACAAAGTGGTCATCACGATCCCGCCCAGCGCCGTACAATCATGGCGCTCGTCTGTTGCCTCTGGCATGTCGACACTGTATAGCTCTGGGTCGAACTACCCACTCCGTGGTACCGACAGACCCGACTCCAGTATTTCGGCCAGCCTGAGCAATCTGTCCACCGAGACAAAGTCTTTTGCGCGTCTTCCGGTGTTTGCGCCCCGTCACTCTGTCCTTGGAGGTACTGGTAGCGGGTCGCCTGATCTATTTACCTCGCATGTGTTACGCCCTTATTCCCCGGGTCAGCGCAGGAGTCACCTTTCCACGCGCTCTATCTCCACCAATGGGCGGGAGCAAGTGCGTGGTTTGCATCGGGAGGATCTGATGCAGTATCGCAATTCGGATGTTAGTACGATTATGAGGGAGGATTTCCTTCGGTCTGGTATGTGGAGTGGTTAGGTGTGTCTAGTTAATGTGGCTGCACATATTCTGTTTCTTTGTCACGTGTTGCATGTTGCATTTTGAAGCGTGTTTGGCTCTCACCAAAAGTTTCCTTGTACTGGCTTTTATGATTTTGGAATTTGTCGAGTACATTACAATCCATTTCGACGTCTACATATTTGTAAATATTGACCTCTTCATCATATAAATTCAATAGAGCCGTGTATTTACTGAACAAGTATAATACCTATAGCCCGAAACAAGTTGCTATTCACTATCCCCAGAAACCAAACGAAGAGCGCTTGACTCTACTCCACGCAGACTCCTCCGGCTTGGGATTAGCGATGCGGTGCCACTCCCCGTTGAACGCATTGATGAGCCAGCTCGAGAGACCTGCAAGCTAAGTCAGTTCTTGCTGCTCGAAAAGGGTAAACTACCAAAACATACGTTCATATACCAGCGTGTGTCCATTATGGAAGAAAATGCTGTGGTCCGAATCAGGGAACACCTGCGTGTCATAATTGTCGATATTTGCCAAGTCCAGCTTGTCGAGCAAGACGAGCGTGTTTTGAAGATGAACATTGTCGTCTGAAACGCCGTGCATTATCATGAATCGGACATTCTGTCCTAGCGCCGCGACGTCGGTGATGGTTGCGTTGTCGTAGCCTGAGGGGTTGTGCTGGGGAGTGTGCATATAACGCTCCGTGTAGATGGAGTCTGTGTCACACAGGGTTAGATGCAAATTCCAGCAGTAATCGGAAAATCTGAACTTACCATAGAATCGCCAATCCGTGACAGGCGCCACGGCCATGCCATATTGGAATGTCTGACCTGCATCTTGCTCTAGAACCTTGAGGGTCATGAAACCGCCAAAGCTCCATCCCCAAATCGCCATCCGAGACTCATCCACGTATCCCTTGCTAGCCCAGATCTTAGCAGCTTCAATCTGGTCATGCGCTTCGTAGTGGCCCAGGTTGCCGCGGACGGCGCAGCGCGCTTCACGTCCAATGTACCCCGTCCCACGGCCATCGACCGTGACGACAATATAGCCCAAGCTGGAGGCAATATAAGATTGGAAGTCGACGGTGAATTTGCGGTCGACTGTTTGGGAACCAGGCCCGCCGTATAGATAAAATAGCACGGGATATTTCTTGGCCGGGTTGAAGTGTGGAGGTCGGCGCTCAAGCACTTGCAGAGTATAGCCATCGACGGTGACATTAGTGTATACCTCTGCCGGAAGTGCATAGTCTTCGACCATCTCGACAAGCTTGGTATTCTCCTCGATTACGACCTCGTACTCGACTTTGTCGCCCTGTGTGTTAATCACCGCTTGCCAGGGGACCGCAGGACCCTTGGAGCTTAGCAAAGCATAGCCGGCGCCCTCTGAGAACGAGACCTCGAAATACCCGGGCTTGGAAGTATCGGTCAACGGTCGAAGGTCAGATCCGTCAAGTTTGACTTGATACACATGACGCTGAGTGGGCGCCTCCTTCGTCGCAACGAAGTATACAAGGTTTCGGTCGAGATCGACAGCCGATGGCGCGCTAACCACTTCCCAGTCTCCCTTGGTGAGCATCACAGGTGCCGGATTGTCGAGTGGCGCGAAGTAAGCCAGATGGTCGTAGCCTTCATAAATGATGGTATCGATGTATCCATCGTCCGGTCGGTCATTTTCTGGGTCGGCGGGGATAAAACGCGTCGTTTGCGAGGGTTCAACCCATCCGCCGTCTATACTTGCAACATTTTCAGAGCGGACGAGTTTCCCCGATCGAGTCCTTGTATCCATCAGGAAGATCTTCACCACGTCGCTTTCACGGTTAGTCTCACGGATAAGGACCTCGCCTTCGGACGCCCAAACAACTTCAATGATGATACGGTCATCGTCGGCAAAATCCTCGGGCATTTCGAAAGAGAACAGCTCATCTTTCTCCACATCATAGAACTCCAAATGAACAATGGGGTTTGGTGCCCCGGCTTTGGGATACTTGATCTCGCGAACTTCAGGGTAGTTTTCAAGTCCGGCAGGAGGTGTCTTGCCGGAGGGTCGAGAAAGGAAATATTGAACTGGATATTCGGGTACATCGGACTCTTCAGTCCGCAGTAGAGCAAGGTACTTGCCATCGGCGGACCACCAAGTACCACTGTTACCAGAGAAGACTTCTTCCTCGTAGACCCAGTCTGGTACACCGTAGAAGAGGTCTGCTCCACCATCCTTCGTGATTGGAATCACTTTGGTCGACGACAGTTTGCGCAGGTATACATTGTTCTCCCGAACAAACACAATAGCATCAGACTGGGGAGACCACTTGGCAAGCTGCACGCGACTGCTCAGATTGCCAGCATCAAGCGGCTCAGCCTTTTGCGTCGCCACGTCAAGAATCCAGTACTTCGCATAAAACGAATGTCTCCAGTTTGACTGTATATTGGACGCGATCAAGACCTTCTCCAGGTTGGGACTCGGCCATGTCTTCGCCGGCGTGATCACTTCTCCGTTGACCCGGATATACGACTTCTCCATTAACACTCGAGTATCGAGGTTTTTGACGTCGTCCTTGCGGCTCCGAATGTCCTCCACGCGCAGGTATCCATTGCCACTTCCTCCCTGCTCAACCAGCAGTCCATCCTCGCCATTCGGCCCCGCAATCCAGGAGATCGCATGCGACACCGGGAGCCATTCACCTTTCAACACCTGGTCGAGAGTGACAGACTTCCCGTAGCTCGTCCCACCGGTGGCGGACTCCGGATCGTGGATTTCGACGGTCGAGGTAGAGGAAAGTGCTGCAGCACTAGGTCGTTTCTGCGTGAGAAAGAGCACGCACGCGAGGACCCAGCCGCCGACACAGAGGATACCGAGTAGCCAGAGGATCCGACGCATACGATTACTCGATTCAAGCTTCTTCCGGGGATGTAGGAACGGTTCATCAGAAGCAGGTTCGGCGCCATCTTCGACATCACGGTATCGGGCCTCTCCGTCGTCGGTCATCATCTCTCCCTTGTGAGCGTCGAGGAAGGCTGCGGACGCGACCGACAGCCCGGAATCCGAGGAGGTTTGAGACGCAGCCGAGGGCGACCGCTGTCGAGCTAGCGGCACGGCCTCGGGGAACCCTTCATCGTTGAGCTTCCCCATAGTCGTTGGTTGTAGCTCACGAAGCTGAGATTCCCGATCGACCGAGCTTATCGGGAATGTGGAGTCGAGTTGATCACAAGTCCACCAGTAGAGGTATCACGACAATTGTTTTCAATCCATCTAGAAACCAAGAGAATTCGATACGTTTCAAGAACAGTGAAACATTCGAGGCTGAGATTGCCGGAGTTGGGATCTGTAAGATCTCGAGAGGACAGCATCTTGGCGGACAAAGCCTCAAAGCGCTATTGAGAACCCGATGCGTCTATTCAGCCACGTTCTGGATGAGCACATCTATCACCTCTTGGTTTTGTCAATAGGCAATAGATGGGTACCAGGGAATGATTGAGTTGAGATTTGATATTGATGATATTGAAGAAGTCTCTAACAAAGAACCCCTAAGGAATATGCATCCAAGTACACGAGCTTGTGTACTCGTTAGAACATCTAACGAAACCGAAATAATACTCACCTAAGTTGAAAATGTTGGAAGCTTCTTAGGGAGAAAAATAGCAGCGAGGGATGCAGTTGCTTGAGGAGGGATATGTACACTACCTAGGTACCCATAACTAGAAGAGATTCCCATAGAGATTACGGAGATTACCGCTCAAACGAGGTCTAATAGAGACACGAGAGTTATACAGTCCCAAGGTTTCTATGTGAAAGTCGAAATTTTTTTGGTAATTACTCGTCTCGATCACATCGCATTTCATCATACAGCCCGAGCGGTATTAAGACTGATTTACCGCGACAGAGCAATGTCATCAATTCTCATGATCATCTTGACTGTCTCGGCAGCCAGCTCAATGGCGCTGGTGCTCACCAGCAGTGGCTGCAGGATGTTCTCCTCGGTGATATCATCCTTCACACCACCGCTACGAATGCTCACACCCGCGTTGTGCTGACCCTGCGCATGGCGGTGGCGCAGATCGGTGACAACCTTGATCGAGTTGAGACCGGCGTTTTCGGCCAGGGTAGTGGGAATCACCTCCATAGCATCCGCGAAAGCCTTCCAGCAGATAGACTCGGTACCGGTGAGCTCGCGAGCACGCATAGCCAGAGCGTGGGCCACCTCAACTTCGGGGGCACCACCACCAGCAATCATAGCGCGCTTCTTCACAAGACAGCGGATAACGCAAAGCGCATCGTGCAGCGATCGCTCGGCCTCGTCCAAAATGAGGCTGTTGGCACCACGGGCCACAATCGAAACAGTCTGGTTGGTAGGCTGAGCCGCCTGCTTGATGCCGGTGACCTTGACGTAGCGAGCGCCAGAGGCCTGGACTTCCTCGACGAGATCGGCGGTACCGAGCTTGTCCTCGGTGAAAGAGTCGACATTGGCAACGGGCTTGCAGCCAAGAGTCTTGCACAGGAACTCAACCTCATCACGCTCGATATCCTTGATGGCCAGGATCTTCAGTCGGGAAAGGAAGTGGAGGGATAGTTCGTTGACGGCATCACGGAGGATAGACTTCTGAATCAAAAGCACATTACACTTGGTCTTCTGGATCTTCTTAACCATGTTGAGCAGGTACTGGCGCTCCTCCTTCAGGATCTTGTCCATCTGGCGGTAGTCGTTGACCACGATTTGGTTCTCCATCTAATATGGGTCAGCTCCGCACATGAACCACCAGGGGCAATAAAACGTACGTCTGGCTTGGGCGGGCTCAGCTGGAACTGAATGAGACCTATCCGGGCCTTCTCAATTCTTGTGGGGCCACCACTGCTCTTGATGACGGGCTGGTTCAACACCAAGCCGTCAACCATCTCACTGTCCTCAATTGTGCCGCCAACCTTCTTGACAATCCGGATGTTGCGCAGATCCACGTTCTCCGCAGTCTTGGGATCCACAATCTTCAAAACGGAGTCGACGGCCATCGGGCCCAGCAGGCCGGAGTGCTGGGCGACGATCTTGGACGAGAGGGAGGTAGAGGCGGCTTGCAGGAGGGTAGCACGGTCGGACAAGTTTATGGGCCGGGACATGTTATGAAGGATTTCAACGGCGGCACTGGCAGCACGCTGGAAGGATTCGGAGATGACGGTGGGATGAATGCCCTTGGACAGCAAGCGCTCAGCGGCGCCGAGCAGACTGCCAGCAATCACCACGACCGAAGTCGTACCATCACCAGCCTCGACATCCTGTGCAGCACTGAGGTCGACCAGCATGCGGGCAGCGGGGTGCATAACGCTCATATCCTTAAGCATGGTGTTGCCGTCGTTGGTCTGCGGGGGTTAGTCGGAGGCGTCAACGGACGAGAAAAGGAAATTGCGTACGATAATGGTCTGTCCCTTGGCGGTTTGGATCTAGAAGAGCATTAGTACTTGTAAAGCACAAGCAATAGGGGAGTTTCCTACCATTTTGTCCATGCCCCTGGGTCCCAAAGACTGTCTCCGTGTTAGCCCCTCATCTTCGTAGATACAAATGTTTTGGGTGGTCGTACTGTCCGGATTGCATCGGCAACAGCTATGAAACTGTTAGCAAAAAGGTCCCACAGTAACAGGGATGCTTCACATACCTCTAGCAGCGAGAATATTCGATGACCGCACGGCCATGGGCTTCTCCTTGTCCTGCTCACTGTTTAGCAACTGGTCCACACACACAAGTTTTTGGCGAAGCGCACCTTAAAGGAGGCATTGCTACCGGCTCCGTGAGACACTGCGGTCGCCATCTTGAATATCCTAATTCAAAGCAACCGAAGTAAAGAAAAAAAGATAGGGGAAAGTCGAGTTGGCGGAGGTGGAGGACACACAGGGAAATTCTGCGAGGTTCTGGGGCGGTGATGAAGCTTGGCGCTGATTAGTGAGTTGAGCTCGTCCACCGCAGCTCTGCTACATCACCATCCATCACCTCGCGTTATACCCTGCTCTCCGTCCTTCTTCAAATGCTTGAAGAATCATCGGTGCTCAATAATTAACTTTCTCAAATTTTTGCCTTCAATCCTCTTTTTCTTTGCCCCGACCCTAGCTCCTCAGCCCTAGGCTGTCAACACCTGCAGCATGCCTAGCGCCACGGGATCGAACTGGGAAAAGTACCAGAAGAACTACGCGGATGATGAGGAGCCCGAGAAGAAGATCACCCCCCTCTCAGATGAGTAAGTTGCCTCGGCGATGTGATTCCCAAAGTCGAGTTCTAGCGATGGGATGGCTGACGTCGGCCGCAGTGATATCGCAGTACTCAAGACCTACGGCGCCGCCCCCTACGCGACCGCGCTCAAAAAGCTCGAGAAGGATATCAAGGACAAGCAGAATAGCGTCAACGAGAAGATCGGTGTGAAGGTAATTATCAATCTAGCTGTCTGGACCCCCTTGTACCACCCGGAGCTCACACGCGCCTAGGAATCCGACACCGGTCTCGCACCTCCACACCTTTGGGATGTCGCCGCCGACCGACAACGGATGGCGGAAGAGCAGCCACTGCAAGTGGCCCGCTGCACAAAGATTATTCAGGATGAAAGGGACTCGGACAAGAGCAAATATGTCATCAACGTGAAACAGATTGCCAAGTTCGTCGTCAACTTGGGAGAGCGCGTGAGTCCGACAGATATTGAGGAGGGCATGCGAGTCGGGTAGGTCTCAGCCTTTGATGTTTTTGAGATGCGTTTTACTGATACGGTGTCTGCAGTGTCGACCGGAATAAGTACCAGATTATGCTGCCACTCCCGCCCAAGATCGACCCCAGCGTGACGATGATGACTGTCGAAGATAAGCCCGACGTGACCTACGGCGATGTGGGTGGCTGCAAGGAACAAATCGAGAAGCTACGAGAAGTCGTCGAGATGCCTTTGCTATCACCAGAGCGATTCGTCAACCTCGGTATCGACCCGCCCAAGGGTGCTCTGCTCTACGGGCCCCCCGGTACTGGTAAGACTCTCTGCGCTCGTGCAGTGGCCAACCGAACCGACGCAACCTTCATCCGTGTGATCGGAAGTGAGCTGGTCCAGAAGTACGTCGGTGAAGGTGCCCGAATGGTCCGTGAGCTGTTCGAGATGGCTCGCACGAAGAAGGCCTGCATCATCTTCTTCGACGAAATCGATGCCGTCGGTGGTGCTCGATTTGACGACGGTGCCGGTGGTGACAACGAAGTGCAGCGAACGATGCTGGAGCTGATCACTCAGCTGGACGGTTTCGACTCTCGTGGTAACATCAAGGTCATGTTCGCCACTAACCGACCTTCTACACTTGACCCGGCACTGATGCGTCCCGGTCGTATTGACCGTAAGATCGAGTTCTCGCTGCCCGATGTGGAGGGTCGTGCCAACATTCTGCGTATTCACGCCAAGAGCATGTCCGTCGAGCGGGACATCCGATGGGAGCTGATTTCACGGCTGTGCCCCAACGCAACCGGTGCCGAGCTGCGCAGTGTTGCAACTGAGGCAGGCATGTTTGCGATCCGTGCCCGGAGAAAGGTGGCCACCGAGAAGGACTTCTTGGCGTCGGTGGAGAAGGTCATCAAGGGTAACCTCAAGTTCAACTCCACGGCGACATACATGCAGTACAACTAGAGATCTGGGCTGGTTTCTTGCATGAGCGTGGTGGAAAGCTGTACGACCATTCTAGTTTTGTCATTTTGAGGCATTGCCTCGACTTGTGGACCAATTATAATCTGCAAATGCATATTACAAGGTTTCTAGCAGTTATCCATGGTAGATGTGGTGCATAGAACTAGTATCTTTCTTGCACGATACTCGTCACTTCTCGGAGCTCTGCGATACTACAAGATGTAGGTCCTACTGGGAAGCCCGGGGCCTCTTTAGGGCCTCAGAGCTCTTCAAAGTTTCTGTGGGTACCTATGGGCCTGGGTTATGTACCAAGATTGCCTAGGTGTGGAAGGCGGATATCACATCAACTTCCAAAATTGGTCCCGATGTCCTCTTTCTGTACAGAAATTAAGCATTTGAACCTTGATTAGCGCCCGTGGACAGCGCTCTCATACCTAGGTCTCAATAGCTATAAGGATCTTTAAATGGGATATAAGAAAGACATTGAGATATTTAGATAAACAGTAACAGGTAGGTAATGTATCAAAATACCTTTGTGAAGTTTGAAATATATTCATTCCTCACTAGGAGTCGAGACGAAGGTATTCTCTGACTAACAACTAACTACACATTCTCCATCCGATAGACCTCATACGCTACCTCCTCATAGGGATGCGCCCGTATCAGCTCCTCCACTGCCTTCAGCATAACATCGCGCCCGAGACACATAACCTCGACCCTGAGCTCCTCGCACCGCTCGACCTCCCCGACCGCCCCGACCGCAGGATTTGCGCCTTCATTAGGAAGAAACTGGCCAGTGCCGGAAGTCTGGAAGCAGCACTTGGTGTATTTTCCGCCAGGGAAAGAGCCCGCGCCTGCTGCAAAGATGGCTTCTTTACAGGTCTCGGCATTCTCGGTCGGGACGAAGAAGACCAGCTTGTAGCGGTCGGATGCATTGGATGCCGTAGTCATGGCTCGGTATGCATGAGTATGAATAAAGATGAAAAGAACGGTAGAAAACTAAAAAAGGAAGAGAAAACATGGAACCTAAGACAGGTCTATACGACCCGTCTTCTTCCGAATGTCCGTGCAAGGATGCCGAATAAGGCCCGGCTAAAGGTTGACTATGGTCACGTGTGAGCCAGAAGCCCGAGGTCTGCTTTTGCTGTGGAGCCATACAACACTAATGGCCTTACGCTGATTGGCCACTATCCCCAGAACAATGGAGGATCTTAGTCAGCGCAGACGCCAGAACTCGACTTCTCGGGTTAATCCTAGAGTAACTAGTTGCCGTGGCAGGAGTTTCCCCATTCCACCTTTCCTCTCTTCAATTGAATCCCACCGCCTCCGGTGTTCTCTCTTTTCTCGGGTTAGAGAATCCATTTCTTTTGACCCGTCATCATGAGCTCTCTGAGCTTGCGGAGCCTTGCTCCCGCCTCCAAGGTGAGTAGCCGAATTGCGACTATTTTCGGCTCGGCTTCGCGATAGACCATTGACTCGGCTTTGAACAGGTTTCCCGCATCTTGAGGGATCAAAGACGCCTTTTCTCTTCTTCCCGGCCTGCCGGTACGCATTTCACTCGTTAATCCTTTCGTTCCGGTTCACTAACGAATTGCTATCAGCCAAGATCTGGACCAACGGACCTCTGCGCGCCAAGGAGTCCAATAGCTACATCTATGACAAGTACCCCGTGATTGTAAGCCGACACTTTCGCATGGATCAAGAACGAAGGGATGGAGTTCTGACGGTTGCAGGACCACGAGTATGATGCCGTCGTCGTCGGTGCCGGTGGTGCCGGTCTGCGCGCTGCCTTCGGTCTGGCTGAAGCTGGTTTCAACACTGCCTGTGTTTCTAAGCTTTTCCCTACCCGATCTCACACCGTTGCCGCTCAGGGTGGTATCAACGCTGCTCTTGGAAAGTAGGTTGCCTCCAATTGGAATTCTGGGCCGTGCCGTGCCGAGGCGAGACTGACTGAGAACTACAGCATGCACGAGGACGACTGGAGATGGCACATGTACGATACCGTGAAGGGCTCAGATTGGCTTGGTGACCAGGATGCGATTCACTACATGACCCGTGAGGCTCCCGCCTCCGTCCGCGAGCTGGAGGGTTACGGTTGCCCCTTCTCCCGTACCGAGGATGGCCGCATCTACCAGCGTGCCTTCGGTGGCCAGTCCAGGGAGTTCGGCAAGGGTGGCCAGGCCTACCGTTGCTGTGCCGCTGCTGACCGTACCGGCCATGCCCTGCTTCACACCCTGTACGGCCAGTCTCTGCGCCACAACACCAACTACTTCATCGAGTACTTCGCCCTCGATCTCCTGATGGAGGACGGTGAGTGCCGCGGTATCATTGCCTACAACCAGGAAGATGGTACCCTACACCGCTTCAAGGCCCACCACACCGTTCTGGCCACCGGTGGTTATGGCCGTGCCTACTTCAGCTGTACCTCTGCCCACACTTGCACTGGTGACGGTATGGCCATGGTTGCCCGTGCCGGTCTCCCCAACCAGGATCTGGAGTTCGTCCAGTTCCACCCTACTGGTATCTACGGTGCCGGTTGCCTGATCACCGAGGGATCTCGTGGTGAGGGTGGTTACCTGCTCAACTCTGAAGGTGAGCGTTTCATGGAGCGTTACGCTCCTACCGCCAAGGATCTGGCCTCCCGTGACGTTGTGTCTCGTTCCATGACCCTGGAAATCCGTGAGGGCCGCGGTGTCGGTCCCGAGAAGGATCACATCTACCTTCAGCTGAGCCACTTGCCCGCTGAGCTGCTCCACGAGCGTCTCCCCGGTATCTCTGAGACTGCCTCCATTTTCGCCGGTGTCGACGTCACCAAGCAGCCTATTCCCGTTCTGCCCACCGTTCACTACAACATGGGTGGTATCCCCACCAAGTACACCGGTGAGGTCCTGGACATTGACGAGAACGGCAACGACAAGGTCGTCCCTGGTCTGTACGCCTGCGGTGAGGCCGCCTGTGTGTCCGTCCACGGTGCCAACCGTCTCGGTGCCAACTCCCTGCTTGATCTGATCGTCTTCGGTCGTGCTGTTTCTCACCGTGTCCGGGACATTGCCACCCCTGGCAAGCCCCACAAGGAGCTGGCTGCCGACGCCGGTGCCCAGTCCATCAAGGACCTCGACTTTGCCCGCAAGGCCGATGGCCCCAAGTCCACCTTCGAGATCCGCAACGCTATGCAGAAGGCCATGCAGACTGATGTCTCCGTGTTCCGTACCCAGGAGAGTTTGGATGAGGGTGTCCAGAAGATCACTGATGTCGACAGCTGGTATGACCAGGTCGGCACCAAAGACCGCAGCATGATCTGGAACTCGGATCTTGTTGAGACTCTCGAGCTCCGTAACCTGTTGACTTGCGCGTATGTGTCTCCGCCCCAATTCGATGAAACAAGAGCTAACATTTAATTACAGTACCCAAACCGCCGTCGCTGCCGCTAACCGCAAGGAGTCCCGTGGTGCTCACGCCCGTGAGGACTACCCCGAGCGTGACGATAACGAGTGGATGAAGCACACCCTCACCTGGCAGAAGAAGGCCCACGGCAAGATCGACCTTGACTACCGTGCCGTTGAGGCCAACACTCTGGATGAGAACGAGTGCAAGCCCGTGCCGCCATTCAAGCGTACCTACTAAGCTTGGATAAAAGGGACGCGTGTGGAGGATTCCATGAAAAGACCTGCTTTCTATTTGACTTGTGTTACTTACCATCCTGTATAGCCATATTTTCCTTTTCCCAGGCGAAGAGTTGGTGTACTGAGTGCTATTCCCTCAGTTGTTTCATATCACTGGATTTTCTTTTTTTACCTCGTTTCTTTGACCGGGATCCCTCGTAGCATTGCAACGTCGATCTTCATGCTTGGATGCCATTTTTGGACATTGAAAATTAACAAAGAAAAGAACTGCGCACCCAACTCTAATTTAGTTCGTGCGTCCAGAGCAGATCTCGGAAGTGCAGATGTACCTCGGTCGACATGCATTGTTAACTAAATTGAGCAGGTATATCTTCTCAAGGTTGTCTATTCCGGGCAATTCATATCTCTATCCCGACATGTCACTAGAACCATAAAGGCTACATCAACGCCACCGTGCAACTTTATCTATGCCTGGGATTCTATACTTGGAGAGATCGCCACGCCACCATTTGGACAAAGAAGTCCATTTCTTTCACCAACCTTGGAGGTTATACGAGACGCAAAACTCGATATTCGTTGCCCAGGTGAGGCTGGAGTTGAGTCTTTGCTCTCTTCCCACTTACCTCCATGCTGAGCGACTTTTTGCTGCTGATCGGAGGCATTGCTCTTTTGCTTTTCTCTAACCTTACTCTTCGCTGGCCGAGTCTAACTCGCCTTACCGCGTCTTCCGCGATGGACTCGCTCTCGCCTCGAGACCACACCTGCACTGGGGGTAAGCAGTGGTACGTCTGTAGAGTTGGACCCTTTACTGGATGTTGTTCGAGCGACCCATGCACGACGGGCGTGTGTCCAGACGATGACTCGATTACCTCGTCTTCCCAGGCCACGCCCAAGTCCACAGCGACTTCGACTTCGATATCCCAAGACTCGAGCACACCAGCTTTAACCAGCCCAATTGAGACGGCAAATCTCATGAGCTCAGCGACTATGGAGACCACTTCGGCAACGTCTTCGGCTACATCTACATCTGGAGCCAATTTCAATAATCCGACTAGCATATCTTCTGTCTCAGCAACAAGCAGCCCTACAAGCGCCCCTGCCAGTGGCAGCGAAGGCAGCAAGTCCATAAACACAGGAGTCGTCATCGGCGGGGTTTTGGGAGCCGTTGTAAGCCTGATGATCTGTGTAGCGCTCCTGTGGTTCTGCTGGCGCCGTAAGCGACGAGCCAAGGCAGATTTCTTCCATCGATCCGTGTCCGCAGAGAAGACATCAGTCCCACCATCAGAGATGAATACCCCACGATTAAAGGGTGAGCATGCAACGATCCACCCATCCAGGAAACCATGACATTGACTTCTTAGAATCTGCCCCATGTGCATATGCACCATTCATAACCCCATCCACTACGGGATCCTATACAAACACCATCAATTCCGGCCCTAGCTCAATGAGCCAGGGCATGCAAGAACACTCCGTCAATTCATCCACACATTTAAGTTTATTTCCTGGCGTCAACAGGTCCACGCCTCCCACTCCTCGAATGTCACCCGACAAGATCTTCGCCGTCCCCGAAGAATATACCTCAACCCCCGAACTCCCAGATACAAGCTTTCGCCGCCGCGCCGAACTAGCCCCATACTCACAGAGCGAACTCATCAACATATCCCACGACCAAAGACGTTCTCCGAATACTCCTCTACCACCCCACAATCACAAACCCGGCTCGCTATCCGTGGACTCCTCATCTTCATGCATAAGCAACCTTCCCCCATATACCGACAACCCGGTACTCAGCCGCGAAGCAGCACGCAGAGTCATTACCACGGATGGGGTCATCTTAGGCGCGAATCTAGATCGGTACTCCGTGCCTATTGTGTATAAGCCTGAGCTCGAGGACAAAAAGCCCAGCGGGTCGGACTCACATGTGATGAGCTTCATGAACTATGATCAGGGTCGATTGAAATGACGAGCGGCTTGTGCTTCCATCGGCTATTCTACTTATGAGAAGTCTTCGAAAGATTCCCTAATGGATGTTCTGGTTCCAGAATTGTATTATAAACTGCTGGGATGCATTAGTTATTTGCCTTGCCATTCTCGGTTGTCAAGTCGTGACTCGTGAGATTGGGAGCTCCGACTGCGTCGTAGAAGAGATTAAACGGAGCGAGATACTTGACACCCGTGCCAAACAAATACGAGAATTGATATATCATTTTTGTCTAACCGGAATAATCACCGCAATGCATTTCCTTCGTCATATAATCCACGGATTTTATCTACAGCAGCTTCTTCAGCACGGCTGTCTGCTCCAGCACTGCGCGCTTGCTGGTACCACCAATAGCATCCTTAAGCTCAACGGCGCGCTCATAGTCAAGACAAGACTGCACGTCCTCGTCGAAGCGCGCGTCCACACCCTTCAGTTCCTCCAGCGAGAGGGTGTCCATGGGGACCTTCTTGTCCTCAGCCAGGGCGACGACACGACCGGAGATGTGGTGGCCCTCGCGGAAGGGAACACCCTTGCGGACCAGGTAGTCGGCGATCTCGGTGGCCAGCATCTCGGGAGCCAAAGCCGCGGTCATCTTCTCGGGGATGGCGGTTAGGGTCGACAGAACGCCGGTGGCGATCTGGATGCTGTCGCTGACGGTCTTGATGTGGTCCAGCAGGGGCTCGATGCTCTCCTGCAGGTCCTTGTTGTAGGTGGTAGGCAGGCCCTTGATCGTACACATCAGGCCGGCCATTTGGCCAAAGGTACGGCCGGACTTGCCGCGGAGGAGCTCCAGGGAGTCTATTCATAGTCGTCAGTGGGTGATGGACCGGACAGGAAGGAGGATAGACTCACCGGCGTTCTTCTTTTGTGGCATCAGCGAGGAACCGGTGGAGTAGGCATCGGACAACCGCACGTAGCCGAACTCTCCACTGCTGTAGATGATCAAGTCCTCGGCCCAGCGGGAAATCTTGAGCATGAACGAGCTGCCCCACTGCATGGTCTCCATAGCAAAGTCACGGTCACCAACAGTGTTCATCGAGTTGTATAGAAGATCATCGAAGCCCAGCTCCTCGGCCATAGCATGTCTGTCAATTTTGAAGGGGTTACCGGCGAGAGCACCACAGCCGAGTGGGCTACGGTTGACACGGCGGATCACCTCACGCAGACGCTGCAACTCGCTAGCGAAAGCAGTAGCGTGCGAGAGCATCCAGTGGGACCAGCGGACGGGCTGGGCCTTCTGGAGATGGGTGTATCCGGGCATGATGTAGTCAATTTCCTTCTCGGCACGGGCAATAGAGACCTTGACCAGATCGCAGAGGAGACCGTCCAGCCGACGCAGCTCATCGCGCAGCCACAGGCGCATGTCGGTAGCGACCTGCTCGTTGCGCGAGCGACCAGTGTGCAGCTTGCCGCCGATCTCCTTGCCGATGATCTCGCTGAGACGGCGCTCATTGGCAGTATGGATGTCCTCGTCGTTGGGCTTGGCCTCGAAGGTGTCGGTGCGCCATTCCTCGGCGATCTGCTTGAAGCCGCGCTCGATCTCGGCAAACTCGTGCGGCGTCAGGATGCCAGTCTTGGTGTTGGCGCGAGCGAAGGCGATCGAGCCGGCGATATCCTGCTTCCACATGACACGGTCGTAGGGAAGCGAGGCATTGTACTGCTCCATGACGGGGTCGAGGCCCTCTGTGATTTTTTGTGAGTCAGTGACTTATCGGAGGTGGGAGTAGCCATTGGCGGGGGGTAGGGGAACTCACGGGTGAAGCGACCTCCCCAGAGCATGTTCTCGGCGACGCCCTTGGTGTTGCTCATTTTGATGGCTTAGGAATGAGTATATGAGTCAATTGAGAAAAGAAGGAGAGCGGAAGATGCCACAACCCGATGATCGGGCGCGCTAAGCCGCTTTGGGAGATCGACAGCGGGGACGCATTCGCGCAGTGGGTATGAGAAAAACTAGATACAACTAAGTGCTCGACTGTGTCTATGCCCAGGTGAGCCTGCAGTCCGTAGCTTATTGTTACATTGCTATGTTGTTATACGGTATCAATAACTAGCGTAGGAAGCAGACCACATTGTATGCCACCGCGAGATGGATGTAGATATGTTAAACGAGGCAAAAGTGCCAAGCTCACAACAACAATGGGAATAACCGGGGAACACCAGGATCAATTCTGAGCAAACCAATTCAAACTACTTAAGAACGTGAAAGCCAAGCCTTGGCAAGGGCGGAGAATTCGGACTTCTCAGGGCTTCAGGGGAAGCATATGAGCTGCAAGGATCGAGGGTTTCACCTGCTCTTTTATCATTGCCACCATTTTGATTGACTCCGTAGTTTATGTTAGCGTGTAGCCCCCGTTCACTACTAAATTCACCTACACCATGTGGAATTTGGATGACTGGAACGAATCCCTGACCTGGTCCCATGATTTCAGATGCACAGACTGGACCAGCCAGGACCCCTACCTTGCACACAAGTACTTCAGCATCTTCAACAAAGGGGTTCGGTGGAGAGTGAGATGGACCATGACCTGGCAGAGTTGCGACGAGGACGCCTTTGAAAACCGTCCTTTCAGCAGCCATAACATGATGCGCAACTCGACCACTTGATCAACCTGGTCCACCACTCGGAATTCCGCCCCAGGATGGATCTCATTGCTGCTACAGCCAACAAGACATGCCCAGGGCAACACGGCGTGGTTATTGATGTGAGCGACAAAATCACGTAGGTCCCCATGGGTGTGAGGTGGTCTGGTGGCGACTATACCAATGATATGCGCGGTGGTTGCGTCCTCCTCGACTCCTACACCGGATCCATGTCGGATTCATATTGACAGAACCATTGTCGCAAGCATGGAGGCTTCTTTACATACCCGCTTATGCCGCGGTTTAGACCCACCATCCGATTGTCCGGAGGATAAGAAGAGCGTCACGCAACAACTGGCTGTAGCTGGCGTATCCTGCTTGCTAGCTACATTTGGGCGTTGGGGTTCTTTCTCGTGTGATCATGTTCCTGCATTAGTCCTCTCATACTGTTTCCTACCTAATATGATTGTATACCTCTATGTTAGCGAGTGTATATGGTTTGATGGGTACCAACCCCGCAATCCAAGTCAGAGGGCCAAAAAAGGGAAAAGCAAAAAAGAAGAGAAGGAGGAGGACCGTCGGAGTCCAACCTCTCGTTGGTTCCAGCATCAGCTTTTTCAGCCAGATGCTAGAGTTGCCAACAGGGTTCGAACCCGCGACAGTGGGAATTCCTTAGATCGGGTGCCAGGCTAATTCCCACTAGGCCACAGTGGAGGAGCGGTGCTAAAGAGAACAATTTACTGACATATAGAGGAGCATCCTTCCCCACTTCCCCATATGTACAGTCCTGAAGTGTTATTGGTTCTCTGGGCGCACGTGATTAGGTGGGTCCATGTATAGGCAAACAACGCGTTATCTAGACTAGTTCTTAGCTGCTGTACTCACGTAGCTAGTCTCCAGGTTATTACCATGCTGTTCTACACTTTGGAATAAATGTCTGAATTAAGATTTTGATTTTCTGTTTCGTCCGTCATTAGGCCTGGGGTTGTCTCATTGGCCCAGGCTTATCATTTGACAGGCCAAGATGTGCCAAGCGGCTTATCTCTGTAAATTGTCGGAATGCCTTCGATAACGACTCCTACAAACGGTAAGAATCTGGTTCCTATATCTATATCTACTATGGAGTACCTCCGAAGTTCTCCTAGTCTCAAATCAACCATGTCGGAAGCTGAGGTTCTGCCTCAAAAGCATCATGCGACTACTATCGCGAGTGTGGACATCGACTCCCACGCAGAACGGGCGCTGGTACGAAAGTTTGACTTGCGCCTGCTTCCCGTCCTAGCTTGTATGTACTTGTTTAACAGTCTGGACAAGTCTAACTTGGGTAATGCAAAGACCGCCGGACTTGAAGGTGTGTCAAGGTACTCTTCTACTTTTCAACGAGCAGATTGTTGAGTGACATTTCCGACTGCAGACACTCTCCACCTCTACGGCAACCAATACAACCTTATCCTCAGTATTTTCTTCGTCCCATATGTCCTGACAGCGCCGTTCCTCGGCCTTCTGGGCAAGAAATTCGGTCCTAATCGCGTGCTTCCATGCATGATGCTCACGTTTGGCATATGCACCATCTTGGTTGTCGCCACGTTCAACTTCAGTGGGATTTTTGCTATTCGATGGTTTTTGGGTATGGCGGAAAGTGCTTTTTTCCCTTTGGTCATTTACTACTTGACGACCTTCTACCGCCGAGGTGAATTGGCACGCAGACTCGCCGTTTTCTATGCTGCGCAGAGTATTGCCTCGGCATTCTCGGGCTTGTTAGCGTTTGGAGTCTTTCAGATTCATTCCGGCCCATTAGCCGCATGGCGTTATCTTTTCCTCATCGAGGGTGGCGGAACCGTGCTCTTCGCGGGCTTCGCCTTGTGGTTCCTGCCCATGTCAGCCGCCAAGGCACGATTCCTATCCCTCGAAGAAAAAGAGCTGGCATGTCTCCGACTCCAGATTGACAGTTCCGCGGTGGTTGATGAGAAGCTCAACATCCGAGATGGCTTCCGAATCTTCAAGCACGGAACCAGCTGGGCGATTATCGCCATTCAGATTTGTCTCGGAGTGCCTCTCCAGGGCGTGCAGCTATTCTTGCCCGTCATTATCGGACGTCTCGGATACAGCACCGTCAAGACCAACCTGTACACCGTGGCGCCTAATGTTTCAGGTGCGGTCGTGTTGCTCATTCTGGCATTCTGCAGTGATTGGACAAGATGGCGATTCCCATTCATTGCACTGGGCTTTCTGTTTACGTTTATCGGCATGGTCATCTACGCTGCCATTGACGTTGAGAAGGACTTGAGCGTCGCTTATTTTGCATGCTTTATGATGACCTGGGGTACATCAGCACCATCCGTCCTGCTCGACGTCTGGTATAACAACAACATTGCTAGTGAAAGCCGCCGTGTCGTTTTGACTAGTATTGCTGTTCCGATGGCCAACCTGATGGGTGTTGTGAGTTCCAATATTTTTCGCAGTCAGGACGCGCCGAAATATATCCCGGCTTTGGTTACTACTGCGGCTTTTGGGGGTACTGGGATTATTTTGACTTTGTGTCTTGGACTGTGGATGATTGTGGACAATAAGAAACGAGACAAGGTACAGGGTGTTCATTTGAGAGCGAAGGATATCCCTACGGAGTGTCTTCAGGCGGGACCAGCGAGTGATGATTTCCGATGGTTTTACTAGGGTACCATTCGATAGAATGGATAATGCATTTTTAGACTTGACGAGAGACTTTTTTGATGCGCATCAAGAACGTCTAATACAATTACCCACCCAATCAATCACAGAGTTCAAGAACCGCCCACATAACAGTAGTCTTGACCTCGCCCCCAATCTTCTCCATAACACGTCTACTCGCCTTGTTATACTGCGCAACATCACTATGCACCCAATCCCCAAGTGTCCTCCGAAGCACCTCATCCCGAATACCCGACCTATCAGGCCCAAAAACGCCCTCAGGTGCCATACCCCGATGCATAACCTGGTTCGACAAGGCAAGCGCCAGTCCCTTACCACGATGTTCAGGCTCAACATGCAACGTAGCCACTGAACCATCCACACCAAGGAAGCCCCACGCAATAGGCATTTCATCCTCGTCTTCCCCATCACCATCTCCATAGTAAAGAGCCATACCAGGCAAGGTCATCAACTGCGCCCTCGGTCGCGGGATATGCGTACGACTCTGCACAAGATCCAAATGCCCCGGAAGCACACCCGCTCTCCCCCTACGATCGTGATACCTATAACCCTCCGGCAACGCCGCGTCCGCCTTACAAAACACATCCCGCGGAAAGAAATACTTATAATAAGGCGGGTTATCGAAGCGATGAACCCTAATTCCAGGCAGGGGATCCGCATCGCCCCGACTGGGGAAAACGCCATCACGCATAAGCAAAGAAAAGAGGCCCGTGGGCAAAGCCCCGATCAAAAACGCAGTTGGAGAAGGGGGCGGAATCAAGGGGACGCCATTGTTGGTCGTCTCCTGGGGCTTTGCAGGGAGTGAAGCCAGGTACTCAGGAAGGAGATTATCTTTGATGTAGTGCAGAAGAGCCAATAATTGGTCGCGGGCGGTGTCTAGCTCAGCTGGGGAGGCTGCGAAGGTGGACACGATGGACCCGGAACTTTGGGTGACAGGGTCGATCGGGGCGATTGACGTGCGGGTCTCTAGGTTGCTGTAGAGGGTGATCTGGGTTTCGCGGCCCATGAAGAGATCCACTCGCGCAGCCAGCCACGGTCCGTCAGGGGTTGAGCTGGGTGGGAAAGTAGCTAGGATCTTGGCGGTCGGGGATGGATAGGTCTGGCCGTGTTGGATGCGGCGGAGGCAGGTTATGGAATATGGGAGGTTGGTGATTAGATGGGGGAGGATGCTGGTGGCATTGTGTTCGTAGATGTGTGCCATTTTGGTTTTCGTGGTTTTGTTCTTTTCCCCTTTCCGGACCCAAATATCTAGCAATGATTCAAGGTTGAGAACCGGGTGATCGGATATTGGAATAATCCAAGACAATATTGAATATTGAATAAGGGGAAGACTGATATCGAGTTTTAACACATCTATTCTGTGAGTCAGATTGAGTGGAGACGCGAGTCGAACTAAACCCGCCTAGGAAAATAGTGTCTGTTCTAGGGCATCCCGAACAACATTTAAATTGCAATGAATTCGACTAACTACCTTTTCATTTGCTCATAACTTGCAAGTATTTGTCACGATGGTCTGTGGTCTGTGCCTGTGGCGGTGCGACACTATTGATTTTGACAGGGGATCCGCCGGCGATCACTGTCAACTCTGCATTGGCGCGGATGATCAATTTGGGGAGGGGATGATATGCTATGCTTTCTGTTTCTCAAAATGAAGGATGGAAATGATGGTATTGTGCATAGATCCAACGCCCACTGGACAATAATCTGCAACGCCGGAAACTTTTCCTTCTTTGGCCCAAAGGAATGACAGAAAAACATCGAGATAGGAAATAAGGAAATAGGAAATAGGAAATAGGACATAGGAAATGGTCATTTCTCATCACAAGAGATCACCCCTTACCAGGGGCTCCGGGCCCCCACCATCCAATCTTCCATAGCCAGCCATTCACTCCATCGCGCTTCGGCCGCCCGAATCTCATCTTCGCTGGGCTCGCGCAGGGGTCGAAGGAATGGGACCTGCTCGTCGGGCAGGATATCGTAAGCCGACTTAGTCGCGCCCCAGCCGCTGCTCTTGGCTGTGAAGAGGTAGTTGCTACGCTCTTGCTTGTAGATGCAGCCCACGCCGGCAGCCCAGTCGTCGCCGAAGAATGCGCGCATGATGACCGTTGAATCCTGCGCCGTGACGATGAGGCGGCGAACGTACGGCCGGAGAGACACAAATGGTACAGAAGCAGACTGGCCCTGTGCGGCCTGCTCTTGAGGACGTTGACATGGAAGACGAATGTTGATAAAGGCAGCCACTGATTGCACCGTCTGAATGTGCTGGCCGTATTCAATAAAGTAGCGCACGCAGTTCTTGTAGTGTGGATACCAGCCAGTTGGGTCGACACGGCCGAATTCGCTGTCATTCAAGTCGGCTTGCGCCTCGGGGTAGATCACACCATCAACGGCACGGTTTTCACGCCTATCGGAGCCGCGTTCAGCTTCTCGTTCGACTGATCCTGGATGGGGGGGATGGTCTCAGAACATGAGTCTTGAGGAGGGAGCATTTTCAAAAACATACTTTGAGTGGGATGCTCGCGAGAGTAGTGATCGCACAGGTCCATACCTGGAGAGTTTTCCCAGCACTCTCTTCCGGAACCCTGCATACTCAGTGACATGATTGGCAGTCGACATGTGTAGACTCAAGTAGAATGGGAGATTCACGATTGAAACTAGAGTTTGATGAAGTCTACAAATTCGGGGGCGGATGGGGGCCCTTAATAGGGCGGGCACTGACGGACAGACCGAAGGTCCGCATGGGCCGGTGTGATGTCCAAAAATGATCACATTTGAAGATCAAGGGCTAGTTCGGGTCTGATGGGGAGGAGAGAGTGGATACGGTCTCGAAGCTATCGAGTAAGGCGACAAATGGACCCGATGGGAACCAGCCACAGGGAAGCTTGAGCCACAGTTTGCGAAGACAAATAAAGACTGAGTTTTCACTAGCCACTTGCACGCGCCACGGCGTGTCCGAGCTTGTGGCTCGTGCGCTTATCCAGAAGCGGTAAGGAGGGTGTGGCTGTGCATTCGGCTTCGTTCGGTGGATCGACAATCGCACTGTCAACCAATCACGTCACTGTATCATATTCCACTGTTTCCCAACGTGCTTAGCGTCCCAATAGTTCGGTCAACCCCATAAAACTAATAAAACTATCGTCCAGGATTCATGAATTGAGGGATGATTTGGAAGACCCCGAAGACCCCTCGGTTGACTATACTATATCCGACCTAGGGTTAGGCCAATAGGGCTTGACTCTCGTCATCGATCTCCATCGTATAGTACTAAAGTGTGCCACAAATACTTTGTTCGTGTTCCGATGATCGCACATCATGTCGATCACTTTACTCCGCGATTACCACTGTAGCACCTGGGTGATGTACGGGTGATGTACGGGTGATGTACGGAGTACCAGATAACAGGTTGAGGTTGATTTGCATCATGTGGGACCTGAGAATAACGTGGTTCATCATGCAAGGGAGAAGGGAAATGGAACGAGGAGATCGTATCTCGGGCTCCATCTCGGGCTGCCCGATAGATCGATGTCCAAATCGGAATCTGCACTTATGCATCTCAATCCAATCACACCATCCCCACCGTCCTTGACCGACTCCCAGTACCTGGATAACGATATCATCGGATTAGGGCTCGCTAGTTCCCTCTGTAATTCCGATCGAGTCTTGAGGTATCCCCGCTGCACGCACACCATTCGGCTGAGCGCTTTAAAGGCGGCTGCATCTCAACATCTCTCAACATTTCGATCTCAACTGCAGATTCAGATTCCAAGATCTTATCTTCAACTAAGCCACAGCCTCGGTCTTGTCCGTCTTTCCTGCATACCACATCTTCCTTCCCCAAATAGAAACAATGTACAAGACAAACTACGAACTCTACGTACGTCAACTATGACCTCAACTCGCATTCCTGCTTTCACTGACACCCTTTGAATAGTCCCGACCGAGCATCGACAGGCCTTCGCCGCCTCCAGATGAGCTGCTCTCTCCGTTAGCTGAGCTCTACCCGCACGTGGCAGCGCTGCAGCCGCGATTCGACCCCAACAGCTGCACTTTCACCGGTTACCGCCACACGGGCTACTGGGCTGCGGCGTATACCACGCAGCCTATGGAAGAGCCACCTTATGTGTCGCGAAGCAATGGTGCGTTTTGTTTCCCTGTTTTCATTTTGCCTCACTAACGGTTTTCATGTAGAATGTCTGCCCGGTCGCTTCGTTTCAAGAATCCGCCGATTTCTCAGCCGGGACGATCTAAAACATCGTCGACGATCCGATGCGACTACATGATCTACTCTCTATTTTCCTTTCTTTCGGCACACCCAGCAAATCTTCCATTTTTCGGTTATTTTCTTCTGTATACCTCCTGATCTGAGGTGTCTACTGTCATTTACACATCTGAACATACGACCATACTCAGGCCCAACGAGCGGAGGATTCTTGACCTGATCATTTTTCTTTTGTCGGGTGGCTAAGCCCACTTCATCTCTTTTCATGTTTTAGTTCTTAGCGACTAACGAGGCGTTGGGCAATCCCATGGATGAGTACGTATTGGACACATATCATTAGCATGTATATAGGAAACTGTTCTGCAAATACAATATCATTTCAACCATATCTTTTCCATATATCGAGTAAATCTCGAATCACAATAGAACAGATTCGGACCTGAAAAGTTTCCGAATCGAACCCTCAAAACCTCAAGTACCCAAACTACAACTACAACCCATCACTACCCTTCATACAACCCTAACACATCAAAATCCACATAACCAGGTACCCGGGCCACTAGTCCAACAAAAGCAAGGCCCAAAAAAAGCAAACAAACACCCACGCAATGACACGCATTGGCCCCTGCGTAGATCACGCAACGATCGCCCACCACTCTGCAGGTAACCGATAGCCCCTGATGAACACAAATACCAGAACCCGCTTGGACATCCCATCCCATCCCAATCCCCAGGAACATCCGGATCCCGCGCCCGAGGCCCGAGCCGAGCAGATCCAATAGTGCGCCCCATAGGATCCAGCTCGCACTCGAATACCTTATTCGGTTTACTGTGATGTCAGTGGGGTTATGGTTTGACGTGCAACGGTACCTTGCCTTAGCTTAGTCCGCTGGGTCTATTCAATAAAGGTACAAGTTCAAGTAAGCGAGGAAGGAAACATGTATCTATTTCGAACGAGACGATCTAGCCATGAGGTGGGATTCTGTTATTCTACAGCCACGAGGCGAGCCTTGCACTGAGGTTGCTTTGATCCACATCCGAGGCTGAATGACATTGCTTTTTGCATCAGGCACAGCCACAGCCAGGATCAATCCCGATATAGATATAGGGGCGGGTTACGATTGGTGGATTTAGGCATTGATCTGCGAGATATGATCTACGTCGGCATTTGCAAGGGTGGGGATGTATTCGGTGTGAGTGCACGGGGTTTGATGATATCTCTACTCCGTACACGTGCTTTGGATTGATGCTACGGTGATGTGTAGGAATTATTTGGCAGGGATTGTGTGATATTGATGGTAAGGTGATTTGAGATTTGGGTGTATGTGGGGATGATGCTAATGTTTCATTTCGGCACTATTCAAGAATACGCTGGATGGATGGGTCTACGTCGCTTCGTCTAGGCGTTCTGGTTGTCTAGGATGTACATTTTCTACCTTGAGGGCTATCGGCAAGCATCTGGGCACTGTGTTCGCCCAATATGAGGGCAGCAAACCTAATGTTGTCGAAGAGCTTACACCTCGTACTGCTTCGCCTTCCTCATTGACTTCATCCCTTCTACGAATACCTATATGGAGGGCCAACAATATAAAAGGTATGGATTCAAAGTCGACATTACAGCGTCTCCAACGAGATACATTCCCTAACTCCGCTACGCCAATGACAAAGGCCATCAAACACGAGAAAGGCAACCAATTTTTGCAGGCAGCACAACAACCACCGTCCCCATCCCTGCTGTCCGAGATCGAAAACAAGATAAGAAAAGAATATCAAGAAATGTGGAGTCTGTCAAGGCGAAAGGAAATCATAGTAGCGATGCTCTTGCACCTGCCAGCGTCGTAACACTCTCCTCATAAGCATTTGATTCATGACTGTTTCACTTCGTGACTGACATGTCGTTATTCACGCCAAGCTGGCAGAGCTAGCAGCGGCGCTTCCCCAACGGAAGCGCCTAAGTCCTCCCCGGACAGCTTCTTGTCCACAGGCTGCTGATGAACGTGCGCCAGGGACACTACCATCTCCCATCATGCCTGCCTCGACGCGACCGACTTCGCGGCCGATCATGTATCCGGCCGAAAAGCTGATTGCAGAAAACAGAACCACGACGCCAGCGCTAATGACCCACGTCATGATGGTGGGGCTTACGGGACCAGCAGTGTCTGATACACTTGCACGGCGGCTCTTCTTGGAAGCGGTACTGCGGTCTTTGGGAGACATTGACCGGCGCTTGGCTTTGGCGATGGATGGGCCGGGTGACGCCACGGCACGGGGGTGTCTCTGGCGGGGTGGGCCCGCTGACGGACTGGTCGCCGCATAAGGCGCCGAGGATGGTTCTTCTTCGCCGCTTTCATCGCCCATGGCGACTGATTCGCCAACTAACCGGAATGTTGATGGCTGGGCGGGGCGAGAAGGACCAGATGAGATAGGTTGATTGTCTGTTTTGGGCAGACCACGGGCAGCAGCAGCACAGGACAGGAGGGTAGAAAGGCTGGCTCGAAGGGCAGCATCATGGTCTGCATGATGGGAGGGTGATATCATGTTGAAGGGACTGTGTTGGGACTGTCCCGATCTACGGGACCGTGCACTAGGGGGGTATGAATCTCGACGGATTACAGTGCGGCGGCTAGAGTTGGAAAACGCATTGGGTTGCGATCGTCGCGACTCGTTAGGACGAGTCCATGACGGGTCACTTGTCGCTGGCGGATGAGAAAAGACGTTTGGCTGAGGGACAAATGGTGATGGACTAATACCCATGCCCAGGGCAGTGGAAGCATCGTCATCTTCGTCATCGCTCGAGGCGGCGTCTGCATCGGAGGCGTTGGATGGGGGTGCGGGCAGCGGAACCCGTAGAGCTGGGCCGTTCATATCTTCGTTGGAGCTGCTCAGGTTGGGATCGGGCTCACTCTCGCTCTCCTCATATTCCTCTTGGCTGCTACCAGCCAGGCTAGCCTCACGCGAGGAATAGTCCACCTGCGCTGTGGTAACGGCGGCCAGGTGTTGCAGGCGCCGTCGTCGACTGCGGTGCTGATACATGCCTCCCACTCGGTTATCTACCCGGAGACCGGTCGTGATAATATCGTCATTTGTAGCAGCCGATGAGAAGGACGAAGATGACGGCTGCGATGATACTTCGATCCAAGAATCTATGTAATATTGCAGTGAGTACATGATGAAGCGCAAAACAAAGGTGAACAAAGCGTCTGCATGTCGAATTTGGACCGCCAGGGGGTTAAGGTACAAGGTCTTGGTATATAAGGAAGCCAACATACCCTCTGATCTCATGCCAGCGGCACCGGATGGCCGGGACTGACCAGGATCGCGCGAGTGGCCATCGCGCATCAGTTGACTTGCGGCTCTGGGCTCGCGCACCTGACCTAGCAGGTCGTAGTGGTTTGGTTGCATGGCCAGGATGAAGAGTCAAGGAGAAGGGGAGGTGGGAAGGATATAATAGAAAATAGGGGATGATGGAACACAGATGGAATCAGATCAGGCCACCCGGTGCGAGAAACAAGAGCGGTCAGGCGTTGGGGAAGGGGAGAAACAATCAATGAGGTTATCAGTATCTTATCAATGTGGAGATGATCGACCCATCACTGATGCCCAATATACTCTTGGCCTCTCACCGGAGTTGTGTTTTTGCGCTTGCAGATCGAATCACATAGCAAGACCGGCCCTGGAAATGCTGCAATCCAACCAAAAGAGTTAGGGTATTGAGAGGGGAGGCGGGGGGAAAGAAATGGGAGAAACCAGGAAAGAGGAGATGAGGTGATCAGCAGACTCCACAGGTGATTCGCAGCCCGTGACGGAAGTCACTGATCAACACTCTAGGCGTGAACACACTGAGCAGAGGTATAGAAATATAGAAGAGAAGGCAACAGGGGAGGAGAATCCAAGTAGGAGAGATCGGATAATAGAAGGCACTCAACTTGTGCCAGGTGAATAGAAGACAACAACAAAGAGATGCGGGGGAACCGAGCGGTGGGAAATGGCAGTATACACTTTTACACTTCAAGTCGGGAAGAGTGGAACGATGTAAAAATATAGAAATATGAGATGACATTGCAATCCTAGACTATTAAAGTCAACTTTTTAGTTACCGGGGCCTCCCTTGGCCCTATGAACACCCATGTGGTAATATCAAAATACAGTCATAGTCAGTAACAGCCTTAGAAAGTGATCTTGCTGCCCTTGAACTCAGGGATGCTGCCCTTGGCCTTGTTGAAGCCACCACCGCGGCCGCCACCGAAGCCACCGCGGCCACCACGACCACCACCACCACGGCCACCGCCGCCACGACCACCGAAGCCACCACCGCGGCCGCCGCCACGACCACCGAAACCGCCACGGTCACCGTTAGCGGGGCGGGGGGTGCTGAAATCCAAACGGATGGAACGGCCCTCGAGATCCTGACCATTGAGGGCACCGTGGGCAGCCTTAGCCTCATCGATGGAGGAGAACTGAATGTAGCCGAAGCCCTTGGGGCGGCCAGAGTCGGGGTCAGTGGGCAGGCGGATGCCCAGAATGCTGCCTTGCTCGGAGAACATGTCACGGAGAGCATCCTCGGAAGCACTGAAGGGCAGGTTGCCAACGAACAGAGTGTCGCTAGGGGGGCTGGTCTGGTCACCGTACTTGCTGGCACGAGACTGAGCGCGGTCGTTGCCACCCTCCTGCTTGGGCTGGCGGACAGTGGCATAGTCCAGGTTGATGGTGCGGCCGTCGAGATCGGCACCCTTCTTGGCGTCGTAGGCCTTGGCGGCATCAGCAGCGTTAATGAACTCAACGTAGCCGAATCTAAGAGACATAGTTAGCACCTTGCACTAGCCAGGATGTAATGAAATGTATAACTTACCCTCGGGAACGACCAGACTCACGGTCGGTCACGATACGGCAGCCAGAAAGCTCACCGAAGGACTCGAACTCGCTGCGGAGCCAGTCCTCGTCAACATTCCAGGACAAGTTGCCGACAAAGAGGTTGGCGGAGGCACCCTCGGGGGCAGCCTCAGTCTTGCTCTTCTTGGCGGCGGCAGCGGGCTCCTCATCGGCCTTGCGCTTCTTGGACGACTTGGCAGTCTCCTCGCTCTCCTCAGAGTCGGAGCTGTCCGAGCTGTCCGAGCTGTCCGAGTCGGAGCCAGACTCGCTGTCGCTGGAGTCCTTCTTGGTCTCAGCCTTCTTGGGGGCCTCCTCCTCAGACGAGGAATTGGAGTCGGAGTCGGAGTCAGAGTCGGAAGACTCAGCCTTCTTCACCTCCTTCTTAGCGGGCTTCTCATCCCCAGACTCGGAGTCAGAAGAGTCAGAGTCGGAAGACTCGGAGGACTCGGCCTTCTTGGCGACGGCCTTTTCGGCCTTCTTGGGAGCGGGCTTCTCATCCTCAGACTCGCTCTCACTCTCGCTGGAAGAGCTGGAGGAGCCATCCTTCATCTCCTCATCAGAGCCAGACTCCGACTCGGAAGAAGACTCAGCCTTCTTGGCGACCTTCTTGTCGGCCTTCTTGGTATCCTTCTTGGCATCCTTCTTGGTATCCTTCTTGGTATCCTTCTTGGGAGCAGGCTTCTCATCCTCAGACTCGGAGCTGGAGCTGGAAGACTCCATCTCCTCGTCGCTGTCGGATTCGGACTCGGAGCTGCTGGGGGTAGGCTCCTTCTTCTTGTTCTTCCGGGCAGCCTTCTCCTCCTTGGCAGCGACCTTCCTGGCAACGTCCTTGGACTTGGTAGCAGGGGACTGGGAGGCCTTGGTGACACCGGCCTCCTTGACCTTGCTCAAGGCCTTGCTGGCCTTCTTGTCGGCACCCTTGGAGGTAACCTTGGTCTTCGACATCTTGTATACTGCAGGGAGGAAAGAACGTTAGCACCGTGTAACAAGCTGAGGCCAGTTCACATCCCACGCACAGTGGTTTGGGAAATAGCAGATAAGCGATTTGAAAAATGTGCGGCAAAGCCAACAAGCCCTCAAATACACCCGTGTAGATGTGATAAATGCAATAACCCTCAGGAGACGGAAACAGCCAGGAGTATGACCTGATCACAAGCTGGTCGATACCCACAAGTAACCCGCAACGGACAGAGTTCAAGCCCACAGAGACCGGCGATACGCAACTAGTATATGAAACCCACGAGAAAATGTCCCACAGAGCCCACAGAATAGATATGCAGAAGATCAAGCCCACAGCCCTCGATGTGAAAAGCCCACTTAAATGTCTGTTGAAGTACTGTACTTTCAACGGGAACCCACGCAGCTGCGTCAGTTAGTGGAAGGGGGATATGTACTTATGGATGAAGTTTTCTTGAAAAGGAATCAAGAAAGTTGCTAGCACAAGAGTTTGTGATAGCAGAGTAGGGGAATGGGAGAGAGGATGAAAAAGAGAAGAAAAAAAATGGACGCAGCCGGGGGAAGCTTCTCTTATCAGAAAAATTTCAGAAAAAAAATTTTGGAGGCTGGCAGAATAACTGTCCGCCTACTACATACAGTTAGCATCAGGCACTAAAAGGCACTAACTCTGCCGCTCGATGGGGACACTGCGGGTACCTCTCAACCTCTCACGTTGCTAGACTAGTCAAATGTCACTCCGCGGTACTCTGTCTGTCCTCTTCCGAGGTTGTGACCTTCCACAAAGTATGCTTCTCCAGGCCCAATCTCGTGTCTGATGTAGTTCATGGGATACTGATTTTCACCTAGCCTGATTCACGATGGGCCCTCCCACTCCCTCCTCGCACCGCCCGCGCAAGAAGAGAAAGCTCCCGGCCAACCCTGGCTCGAACAACAACTTGATCGTGGACATTGGAGATGGAAAGCAGACGCCTGCATTCCCTCTTGTTTCGTATTTCTGGGCGGCACGTGCAGGTGTATCGCAATGGCTGATCCTGCCTCTCGTCCTCATGGCTGTCGGCCTCTACCGATGGGCCGTCAGTTTGTGGGGTTACTCTGGTAGGCATATTGGCGCTCTCGCTTGATGCAAGTTGGCAGCTAACATGGCCTAGGCTTCCAGGTTCCCCCGATGCACGGTGATTTTGAAGCTCAAAGGCATTGGATGGAGATCACTCAGCATCTACCCATGGCCAAATGGTACCTCTACGACTTGCAGTACTGGGGCCTCGATTACCCTCCATTGACCGCATACCACAGCTGGTTATTTGGCAAGATGTATGTTTCATATCTTCGTGTCTTCGAGGGGCCTTGGCTGACATGACGAAGTGGTTCTACTATTGAGCCTGCATGGTTCGCATTAGACGACTCGCGCGGCTTCGAGGACCCCAACTTGAAGGTTTACATGCGCGCCACTGTCGTTGTCTCCGAGTACCTCGTCTACGTTCCGGCCATAGTCAACTTCTTTCGTCGCTATACTCGGATGCAAGGTGTGCATGCGTGGTCCGCCTCGATTGCTCTTGCCGCTGTTCTTCTCCAGCCTGCCACAATTCTCATCGATCACGGCCATTTCCAGTACAATACTGTGATGCTAGGCCTGGTGGTCGCTAGTTTGGATGCCATCTTGGCTGGGCGTATGCTCTGGGCTTGCATCTTTTTTGTCGGAGCTTTAGGTTTCAAGCAGATGGCGCTATATTACGCACCCGTCATGTTCGCCTACCTTCTGGGGATCTGCGTCTTCCCCCGGGTCCGTATCCTGCGGTTGATCAATATCGCTCTGATCACGATTGCTGCCTTTGCCCTGCTATTCGCACCTCTCCTGATAACTGCAACTAAGGCCGAGGCTCGAGAATTCATTGCTTCCTCGCCACAATCTCCTCTCCTTCAGGCACTGCCGAACTCTCTTGACAAGACATCAGTGATATATGCGATTATCTTCCAGCTGGCGCAAACCATTCACCGCGTACTGCCCTTCGCTCGTGGCATCTTCGAGGATAAGGTTGCGAATGCCTGGTGTGCCATCCACACATTCTACAAGCTCAACCGGTTCGATACTTCCCTACTCCAGCGTGCCTCACTTGGTGCCACCCTAGGTTCAATTATCGTTCCATGCGCCATCATTTTCCGCCATCCGCGTGCCTCGCTGATTCTTCCTGCGATGTCCTGCGTCTCCTGGGGATTTTTCCTGTTTTCCTTCCAAGTGCATGAGAAGAGCGTCCTGCTCCCTCTACTCCCAATGACTCTCTCGCTTGCCGGTAACGGCGGACTGAACAAGGAGAATCGCGCCTGGGTCGGTCTGGCCAATATACTGGGCTCGTGGACCATGTACCCGCTGCTGAAGCGCGAAGAATTGTCTGTGCCGTATGGCGTGATGACCCTCCTCTGGGCCTACCTTGTCGGCCTTTTTCCCTTCTCTTTCGAGACATACCGGAACCGATTATCGCTCGAAGACTCGAACTCGCAATTCGAGCTCAACTTCTTCACAAAACTCCTGCATTTTGCCTTTTACGTTGCTATGATTGCCTGGCATGTCCTCGAGGCATTCGTGGAGCCCATTCCCGGTAAGCCGGATCTGTGGGTGGTGCTCAACGCCCTTGTCGGAGCTGGCGGGTTTGGAATTATTTACCTCTGGTGCATGTGGAAGTTGATTACCCAATGTCGCCATATTGATCGCCAGGTGGCGGAAGAAGAGAGTCGGAAGAAGAAGCAGTGAAGCATTGGGTGGCTGTGCACTTTTTGATACCCCGTTATACGCGACTTACTTTGGGTAAAATGTGTTGCTATATTTGGTTTTCAGTGATTTTTAATTACCGTTCATTTTTTGATGTAGGAGATGGGAGGTTTCATTCGAAAGCTCGATCTCTATTCACGCGGAATACTAGCGCCAGGTTCCCTTGCTCCAGCAGTGCGCAAATCCGGACCGGATGATATCCACATATCGAAGAAATAAACGCCAGCCAATGAATGTTATGATACAGTTGTATAATACAAGGCAGATGCAAAGCCCGTTTAGATCTTGAAGCCGAAACCCGCCATGCAGGTCTTGTACTTCTCGACCAACGACTGGCAGTCCTTCACGGGATCATCGGATTTGGAGAACAGCATGCAGTCATCGCGTGCGGACTTTTCCTCCTTGCAGACGCAGCAGGGCTGTAGAGAGAGTCAGTCTGATTGTCACGATTTGTTTCTTGCGCCGGTCTCCGGCGTACCTTGGGCTTTTCGGATTGCGCCGGCTGAGCCTGAGGCTCGGCAGGAGCAGGAGCGTTTTTCTCTGTAATAACCAAGTATTAACCAAGAGTCCTTCTCGGGCTAAGAGTGCGGTCCTTGTGCATTGCGCAGGCATCGGAGGATGGCGGGTGGACGGCGCAGATGGATTGGGACGTACCAGAAGAAGAACCGAAGAGCCACGACATTGTAAAAGGGTGGATATGTATCAACAAAAGATTGACTGGAAATGACAGTATACAGCGACAGAGAGCGAGTGTGAATGAAAATGGAAACCTCGACATGTCGCGATGAGACCATCGAAGGATTACTAATTCATTGCGCGACTGGTTCTTCTGCGCCGCCGTAGCAATTTTTTGGTTATCGGCAAAACATCCCGCCTTTCTTTGTGTTTTGTCTCCCCGTCTTGTCTCTTGAAATCCTTCTTTTTTGGGGTGAGGTATTTGTTGTTCTTGCGTGAACTTCTACTCTTATCTCCAATTATCAATTTGGAATCCACTTCCTCGCATCAATCTTTTTCTTTCGCCTGAAGAACTACCCCGCTATGGCCCCTCCTAAGGTCTTCTCGCTCGAGGGCAAAGGCCTCAAGCTCGACACCGCAGAGGACATTGAGTCTCACATCAAGCCTCTGGTTGAGAATGCTGATTACAATGAGATCCGCTTTGGCGGCAACACCCTGGGTGTCGGTGCCTCCGAGCGCCTCGCCGCTGTCATTGTTACCCAAAAGAGCCTCGAGATTGCTGAGCTTGCCGATATCTTTACCTCCCGTCTCCTCTCGGAGATCCCTCCCGCCCTGAAGTCCCTCCTGGACGCTCTCCTCGAGATACCGTCCGTTCATACCGTCAATCTCTCCGACAATGCCTTCGGCCTCAACACCCAGGCCCCTCTCGTTGATTTCCTCTCGCGCCACACTCCTCTCCGTCACCTGATTTTGAACAATAACGGTCTCGGTCCTGCTGCTGGAACTCTCGTCGCCGATGCTCTGACCAAGCTTGCTGAGCGCAAGGAGGAGGCCCGCAAGGAGGGCAAGGAGGTCGCTCAGCTTGAGAGCATTGTCTGCGGACGCAACCGCCTGGAGAACGGCAGTATGGAGGCCTGGGCCCGTGCCTATGAGAAGCACGCTGCCGGTATGAAGTCGGTCAAGATGACCCAGAACGGTATTCGCCAGGAGGGTATCTCGCACTTGCTGAAGAACGGTCTTCGCCACGCTAGTGCTCTGGAGGTTCTGGATCTGCAGGATAATACTTTTACGCTGATGGGCTCGACTGCTTTGGCTGACGTCCTGGGGGGCTGGCCATCTCTGCGTGAGCTCGGTGTTGGAGACTGCTTGCTCTCTGCTCGTGGTGGTGTCAAGGTCGCCAAGGCCCTGGCTGCGAACAAGAACCAGAAGCTCCAGACTCTGCGTCTGCAGTTCAACGAAATCAAGGTTGAGGGTGTCAGGGAGTTGACTCATGCGGCAAAGACAGCGCTTCCCAGCCTGCGTCGCGTTGAGCTGAACGGAAACATCTTCAACGAGGATGACGGTAATATCGCCGACTTGCGTGAGCTTTTGGACGCTCGCCAGGAAGAGCACGGTACCGATGACGACCCCAAGGACACCTGGGGTCTTGATGATCTGGATGAGCTTGAAGAGGATGAGGATGAGGATGAGGATGAGGATGAGGAAGAGGAAGAGGCCGAGGAAGAGGCCGAGGCCAAGGCTGAGAAGGATCTGAAGAACGCCGAGCTCGTCGAGGAAGAGAAGGTGTCTCAGAAGTCCGATAAGGACGTTGATGCGCTGGCGGATGTTCTGGGCAAGACGGGTCTTTAAGCCCGATAGCTTCGGCCATTATTCTGGTCCTAATATCTTACCGTCCAGCGTTCACGGGCTCTGCAGTCATCACTCTGCATTGCGAGACACTGGCCAGTCCACTGCGCCCTCGTCCCATACGAAGCGGCTCCGGTCGCGGCCTTTTATCTCCTGTCCCGACTGACGACACTCAACGCCATATCTCCAAAAAATTTGCCCCATGTCTTTTATACCCCGTTGACGATCACGACTGCACATAATCCCGGCACTTTCATCCCCTATGCACCACCCTGAGCTCTGGTGTCTTGGAAGGATACAACAAGGCTTCATATAGATGTGAATACATCCCTGGTCATCAAGTGACCCTCTCTTACTTTAAATATTTTCCATTAGATAGTGTAGATTATATGGAATGAATAGTTGTATAGTTCGAGCGGATCAGTGGGAAATTTCCGAATCGGGCGGCCACGTCTTGGCGCGCAACCTCCGAGTTGCCCACTCTTCCACCACTCTCCCTCTTTGTGCTCTTGGGCTTCTCTCTCTACACTTCGCTCTTTTGCCTCAGTTCCTATCTCTGTTCTATCATCTTCCCGCCCACTCTTCACTGGGTCCTCGGTGTGTAAGTGCCTGCGCAAACCGCCCCTCCCTCCTCCCCAAGCCCCATCTGCGGCACATCCGCGGTCGCAAGCTACCCGCGAATGCGCGCATTGTCTCTACCGGTGTGTCGGGGCATGACTTGGCCGTGGAAGTGTATCCTTCGGAGTGCGATGTCAGGCACGTGCGGCTTGGTGCTGCGATGTACATTACCAGAGCTGCCAGGGAAGCCCGGCGAAACAAGAAAATTATGTGCGGAACATTGTCTTGGGTTATCCTTCGGCTCAGCCATATCTTGGATGATGCGCTTTATGCGCTGCTCGAGTTCATCACCTGCCGGTCATTTGGGGATCGCTTTACATGATTTCTATACATACTGAGAATGATGTTCAGATACTGACAAACTTGACTATACAGGCTTGAACGGAAACTCGTCATCTACCAAAAAAGCGCTCTCTCTATCACACCTGTCTGCAACCTTTCTCTCTCTTGCTGTGGCCATGGACGCCAAAGAAATTGAAGCCAAGGCCAAGGCCTTGACCAAGGCTGCGACACAGAAGGAGACGCCAACCGTGATTCTGGGCATGCTGAAGGACCTACAGAACGGCGTGCGAGCATCGGAGGATCTGTTGAGGTCCACTCGCATTGGTATCATTGTCAACAAATTCAAACAACACTCGTCGAAGGAAGTGGCACAGCTGTCGGGCGAGATCGTCTCCAAGTGGCGGAACGAGGTCAACAAGCAGAAGCAGGCCGGTGGATCAGCAGCAAGCCGAGGATCAAGCGGATCTCCTCGGCCGACGAACGGCACTTGGGCATCGACACCCGCGGGAGCAACCCCCTCCGATAAGACATCGAAACTGTCAGTTCCACCGGATAAGCGGACATGGAAGGCAGACAAGGTGGATGTCAACGTGCTTGGGAACAGAGTTCGTGACAGTTGCACGGGGCTCATGTACGACGGGCTGTGTCTGGGATCGACGGAGTCACCCAAGACCATACTAGCAAAGGCGTCCGCCGTGGAAGCCGCAGCATACGAGTACCTGGGTCCCGAAGTCAAGGAAGAATACCGACAGAAGATGCGTAGTCTGTTCCAAAACTTGAAGAACAAGTCAAATATGCAGCTGCGCATGCGCGTGGTTTCCGGTGAGATCGCGCCGGAGAAGTTTGTGCGCATGACTAGCGACGAGTTGCGCTCTGAAGAGCAGATTGAGAAGGACAGGAAGCTCCAGAAGCAGAATATGGACAACGCCATGGTACCCCAGCAGGAGCGCAGTATCAGTACCAGTCTTCAGTGTGGCAAGTGCGGTCAGCGCAAGGTGACCTACACCGAGGCCCAGACTCGCAGTGCTGATGAACCGATGACTCTGTTCTGTACATGCTTGAACTGCGGCAAGTCCTGGCGGCAGTGATTTGGGATTTGGGATTTTGGGATTGCTTCGAATGTATGATTTAATAGGAACCCGGTGTTTTCGTTTTGCCTGCCTCTGGCCGTTTCTGATTTGGCTTTCTTTTTTAACCTTTTTACTTTTTGACTGCGAAAGCCGGCACTGGAGTTCTTTTCAATGCGAAAAACGGGGTGCTTTTCTACCTGTGATTCCCAAAAGGGAAACAGGGAGACTCATGAGTGGAGGAGAGCTTCGAGACTCGACCAACTTGGAACTATTAGGGGAATTATTCTAGATCTAAACCATAACAGAAAGGGAGAAAGAAAAACATACCTTAAACCGATCTCCTACACGTCATAGTTATGTAAGTCCAGCCCATCAAACTACAGTATGAAAGTTGAATTCTACAACTAATCCCCAAACCCTATATCAACTCCTCTCCTCTACTTCACCATCTACATCAAATTACAATTCACATAACAATCCAAAATGGTCCCCCGCAAAACCCTCCTCTCACCAATCCACTCCCTCCTGTCCGCCCTAACCACCAAAGCCTCATCAAGCACCCTCCTATCAACATTCACAACCCACCCACCACCAGTATGCCACGAACACGGCCTCCCCCAACTAGCCCCCTTCCTCGGCCGCTCCTTCACTGGCCAAGATGGCGTATCCCGCTACTTCGCCCTCTTAGCCGAGCATCTCGATATCAAGAACATGACCTTTGAGCCCGATGACGCTTGGGTGGTGGATGAAGGTTCTATGACGGTTTATTTACGTGGGAGCGCGACGTTTACTTGGAAGGAAACGGGCCAGTCGTGGAATGAGACGTTTGTGTATCGGGTTGCTGTGGCGGAGGATGTTGGTTCTGGGAGCATGAAGGTCTGTGAGTATAGGGTTTGGGCGGATACTGGTGCGGCGTATCTTGCTAGAGTCGGGAGGTTGGGGGAGTTAGGCATTGGAAACACAAATGGGGGAAATGAGCAGGGTGGACGGGTTGGGAATGGGGAGACGAGGAGTGCGTTGAATCGGAAGAGGAGTGGGTGTCAGGATGTATTAGGGGGTGGATTGAATGTGTATGGGAGTTGTGGGTGAATTTTAGTTGTCTTTGGTTGAACTGAGCATGGGATTGAGATCAATGCCCTATACATCTAGAGCTGGGTGATTCAAGCAGAAACAGTCTCACAATCAATCCAACTAATATCTCCAAACGTACCTACTTGATCTTGAAATACCTTTGCGGGTGTATTACAAGCCTCGTATCCCTTCCCATCCAACAACATGGTTACATTCCCGTCTCGTCTCCCTGTAGCGTTAAACCCCGGTCCAAAGGTCTTATACTCCGCCATAAGCGTGATCCCCTTCTCGTATCTCGCTACCCCCGAAACCACCCAATCAATGTACCCTTTCGTCTGAATACTACCGTCCTCATACGAATCCGCAAAGATAGACCGATGCAGTGAATTCCAAGGCCGGCCCAGCGCACACGTACCCTTGATCTCCCACGCGATGGAAGCATTCGCAGCTTTGACCGTCGAATCGACGATATACACGCCGTACTTATTTTCGAACATCGTGTTCGTTCCCTTCCAAGCTGTTATCCCCCCGCCGCAACCTCGGAGTAGTACAGAGGAAGATTGGATCCAAGCTGTGCCGAAACCGTAGAGGAAGTCAGTCTGGCCGGCTAGGATTGATTTGTAGAAGTAGGCGTTTCCCAGTTTGCCGACGTAGATCGTGTCTTGGTAGGAGTAGAAGCCACAGTAGTAGAATCCGCCATTCGCACGACTGAAACTTAGAGCGTGGGCGGGTCCGGAGGAGTACTCGGCCCATGTATTTGTGGAATCGATGTTGTAGGCGCGGAAATCTTGGTTTCCGAATGGTGTATCAGCTGGGACGGTGAAGCCTGTTGGTCCGGAGCCTGTAAGGGTGGCGTCTAGTGTTGGTGAGACGATTAGTACGCTCGAATAGACGTTGTCGATGCGGCCTGTGTTGTCTTGATTTGCGGCTGCATGAGTGATGGTGACCTTGTTCTTGGTTGCGTCTTTGGAGTTGGATGTTTGGCCTAGTAGGGTGAGTGGGCCGGCTCGGGTGACGTTTAGTTGTTCCTTGTATGAGCCTGAGAGGATGAGGACTGTTTGGGATGAGGTGTCATCGGGGAGGGAGTCGATGGCGCTTTGAATGGTTGTAAAGTCAGCGCTTTTATCGTTGGTTGAGACGAGAATTGTTCCTGGTGGACAGTGGGCGCTGGCCTGGCATTGTGCGCGTGATTTGTGTGACATGGCTGCTGAATGTGCGGTCAGGGTGTGCCAGCTTAGAGCTAGGAGGGTGAGGGAGAGCATGCGGAGCATGTTGTCAAGAGTTCAAGACTTGGGTCTTCTCTTGTGTGTTACTGAGGCCTCTGGCATGGTGAGTACCGTTATGGTTAGATTTAGTGTTGCTTTTATGGTCGGCAAGAATATAGTAACCCATGGGATACGGCAGACAGGAAATCTGTAGCTTCGTTGTCCCAATTGAGTGGTTATGTCCGGGATAGTGACATGGGGGCGTGCAGAATGGCATCATTCAAGTATGATTTCCGTAGCTCCCCGCGAAATTGGGGTCGAGAGAAGCTTATTCTCCCCGCGCGGTGGAAAATGGCTGGTAAAGATTGAGGACGGAGAATTGGCCTTCCACCTGTAAGAGCCGAGGGCAACGCGGGGGCAAAGTCGTGAAGTGCAGGGGAAGGAAAGGTGGAGAAGTTAAACCTGTCGAGGTAGAAGGAAGAAATGGACAACTTCTAAATTGGAATGTTGGAATGTACAACTCTTGCATTACAGTGACCAGTAACAGTTCATTAGAATCCCTTGATGATTTCACTAGATACCACTATTAACGACATACATACACGTAAAGAAGGAAACACGGCTTCATCCACTCGAAAGCAAATGGAAGGCGAGGGGTAAATGAAACAAGCAAGTCTATAATACGGGGAAAAAGGGAAGCAGAAAAAGACCGGTATGGCCTTTCAAAGTTCCCACGGTATGCATGTCCAGATAGATGGTGCAAGCAACACATTTGCGTGGTAAAGATATGAGCAAGGGGGATCGAAGAATGAGTTAAGGAAAATTAGGTTGAACATCGGACCAGTATCGAGTTCAGAAATTGGAGCCCACCAAGGGGCGAGTAAAGTCCCAACACGGAAGCATTTACTCGTCCTCCTCGACGGCCTCGGTGCGAGCACCAAGGGTGTAGCGAGACTTGCCATCCTTGTCGGTCTCGAGCTCGATGGCGAGCTTGGACAGGTGAGCAATCATGTTCTCGATCTGGGTGTCGGCCTTGGAGCGGGTCTTGCGGCCAAGGTTGTCAAGGGCAGGGATGATGGTCAGGAGGTAGTAGACCACAGCGATGATGACAGTGACACCAATGGAGTAGGCCCAGATGACAACGACGGTGACGATGTCGACGTGGCCGTCGTGGGAGAACTTGCCGGAGTCCTGGGGGTGGCTCTGCTCGAAGTGACCACCGGCCAACCAGCCCCAGATACAGAAGCAGGTAGCCAGGACATCGACAACGAAGATGGCAATAACCAGCTGCCACGAGGGCCAGGTCTTAGCACCACGGGTCACGAAGATGAGCCAGTTCTCAGTCAGAGCAACCTCAAGGAAGAGGATCGCCTGGGGAGAACCCCAGTTCTGGATGATACCGCCGTTGCTCAGGAACATAGTACCACGGATGATCCAGGTGGCGGCAGCGAGCAGAACACCGAGAATAATGGAGATCACCCAGATCTTGGGCAACTGCCACTCGACGGGGCGAGCCTCGAAGTGAGCGTTGTCGTAAGCGACGGCAATGGTGGCAAGATCGGCGAACAGAGCGATGAAGACAATCAGATCGGCACGAATGGTCTCGTCAATGATGATCATGGAGGTAACAAGGTAGATCTCAAGGTGAAGACACAGCGCAATACGGTACTGAATGTAGGCCTTCATGCGCTGGAAAATCTGGCGGGCAAGCTTGATAGCATCGACGATGGTGGAGAGACCGGGGGCGAGGAAGACAATATCGGCGGCAGCCTGGGCAGCCTCGGTGGAACCCTCGACAGCGATACCACAGTCAGCCTTCTTCAGGGAAGGAGCGTCGTTGACACCGTCACCAGTCATAGCGGTCAAGTGACCACGCTGCTGGAGCATCTCGACGACCTGGTACTTGTGCTCGGGGAAGACCTCAGCGAAACCGTCAGCCTTCTCAACGAGGTCGTGCTGGGCGGAACCAGCGAGACCACCGTGGATCAGACGCTCAGAGTCGTAAACCTTGGTACCAAGGGCAAGCATCTTGCAGGTCTCCTTGGCGATGGCGATGGCGTCACCAGTAAGCATCTTGACGGACAGACCGAGAACCTGAGCCTCAGCGATGGTGTGGGCAGTGTCGTCACGAGGGGGGTCGAACATGGGGTACATGCCCAGAAGCTGCCAGGGCTCACCCTCCTTCTGGACGGCGACACCGAGGGAACGGAAACCACGGCGAGCGAACTCAGTAGCCTTGTCACGGTAGAGCTGGGCCTCCTCCTGGGAGCACTCAGACATGTTGAGGATGGCCTTGGGGGCACCCTTGGCACAGACGTAGCGGACACCATCGCAGGTACAGATGGTGGTGATGCGCTTGGAGACGGGGTCGAAGGGAGTGTACTTCTCGGTGATCCAGTTGCGAGAGAGAATCTCACGGGCCTTGGGGTAGCGGCGCAGAGTAAGGATGGTGACCTTGTCGATGGGGTCGAGGTTCTTGACGTTGTGGGAAGAGGCGATAGCGGCAACGGCCATCATCCAGTTGACATCAACACCCTCGGCGACGTAGGGCTCACGGATGGACAGCTGGTTGGCAGTGAGAGTACCGGTCTTGTCAGAGCAGAGAATGTCGACACCAGCGAGGGACTCAATGGCGGTGAGCTTCTGGACGATAGCCTTCTGCTCGGCGAGGTAGGCAGCACCGACAGCGAGGGTGGTGGTGGTGACAACGGGCAGACCGACGGGGACACCGATAATGAGCAGAATCAGGGTGTAGTGGAGCAAGTTGTTGTCGGAGGCCTCGGGGGTAGCAATCTTCAGGTGACGGAAGAAACCACCAATCCAGGCTGCGAGGATCCAGAACATGACGAGAACGAGAAGGGTGGTACCGATGTTGTCCATGACAGCCTTGAAGTGACCCTGGTCCTGGGCGCCCTGGACGAGAGCAGCGGTGCGACCAACGAAAGACTGGCGGGCGGTAGCAGTGACAATAGCGTAGGCCTTGCCGCGCTTGCAACCGGTGGTGTAGTAGCAAGTGTCGGCCATGTACTTGTCGACAGCGAGAGATTCACCAGTGATGGCGGACTGGTCACAAGCAATGAGAGAAACACCCTGGTGGGCCTCGCGGTGGTCATCCTCGTCGTCATCGTCGGCCTTCTCCTTGAGGGTGTCATCGTTGACATTGGCGAGGTACTCCTTGTAGGTCTCGTACATCTCGGGCTTCTCGTAGTCACAGATCAGGCGGACATCAGCAGGGATAACAGTACCCTCCTCAACGATGATAATGTCACCAGCAACGAGCTCACGAGCAAGGATCTCCTCCTCCTGGCCGTTGCGGATAACAATAGCACGCATAGCAATATCACCCTTGAGCGAAGCCACGACATCAGCGGCCTGCTTCTCCTGGTACCAACCGACCAGGGCGTTAAGAGCCAGGATACCACAGATGACACCGAGATCAATCCAGTCACGAAGACCAGCAGCGAGCAGAACAGCGAGCTCCATAACTAGAAGGATATCGAATTAGTATTGGAGCAATCAATGCGTGACGCTTCCACTTGGGATGTACTCACCGTACAGAATGGGACCACGGAAGTAACCAATGAACTGGACGAAGAAGTTGGTCTTCTCAGTGACCAGCTCGTTCCAGCCACACTTCTTGCGACGGGGCTCGATGTCGGAAGAGCTCAGACCGGCGCGCATGTCAGTCTCAAGCCACTCTTCGGGGCATTGCCAGCCTTCTTCGACGCTGTCGCCGGCCTTGCCCCAGAACTTCCACCAGGGCTTCTTGCTCTCCTTGGCGCTGGCAGCGGCGGCGCTCGAGGTAGAGCCACGACGGCCATCGCGAGCAGTCGAGATGTAGCGGTTCAGGGCGGAGTATTCGTCGAGGTTGGCCTCGTTGCCGTCACCGGCCTCGCGGTGACGGTCACCATTTTCGACGTCGGGGGCATAGGAGATCCTCCGCTCCGCCATTTGCGTGGTGGATTGGTTGGTTGATGCCATTTTCGGCTCACGAAGCCTTCGGAACCCAACGAGATGAGTTAAGACACACCAATACACAAAGGCAGATATGGCGCGAGACGGAAGCTTCCTATGAAGAAGAGAAAGAAAGAAGGAGAAAAAAGAATGTGGTGGGTGTGAGGGAGTGGACGATTTTATAATACGAGGGGGACGAGGTGGAAAGAGTGAAAGAACCGGAGTGGGTGTGTGGATAATGGACGAGTGAGGGAAATAAATTTTTTATTTGGAAAAAAAGAAATTAGGGGGGGGTTCCCCAAAAAAAAAAAAAAAATATGAAATGAAAAATAAATCCCGTGTTTGTCGATGGGGGTTATGAGCTATGATGGCAGGAGACTGTGGTACATGTCGTTGCTGGGGGAGATAGGCGTTGCAGCGAGGTACCATCTATGGGCTCCACCCTTATTTTATTTTTATTTTTTGTTTTTTTATTTTTATTCCTTATTTTTCTGTCCCTTGCCCTACCAAGCTCCGACTCCAACGCCGCCCCGGGGGAACTGACCAAGAGCAGCCACTCAGGTATTGTCCAAGTGGGGAAATTACCCTAATTGGTTTAGAGCTGGAAAATTCAAAAATACAACGACCGGCACAGTGCTGCCGAAGGACCTCCACACACTCTACTTTCACGCGTATCGTACTGCTTTTCCTAGTCTCGCCGAGTGCGTTGCCCCAGCTGCTGCCAGCTTGACTATGCGCGATTTTCAGTCTGGAGTAATTTCTTTGCCCCCGAGACCCAGCTTCCAGCTTCCAGCTTCCTATACCGTGAAATTGAGAGATACTGCAAGATAATGACCGAGCACTGAGGCCGTATTTGTTGTTGTTTCTTTGATTCAACCTTCCTAGCATAAGTTATGCGGAGAATTGGCCTGGAATCTAAATGGCTTGGGGTGGTTGTGTACCAGAATGCCTATGCCCTTGCAGGAGCATGTTGCTCCATAGAGTTGAATGGCCCGAGGAAATCTCCTGCCCCTGTACCAAACACTCGCCGTTTATGGCACGAATACAATGCCGAGTCGGAAAACTCTTTCACTCTTTCAACACCCCGTGTTAACCGACATGTCCTTATTTGCTACGGAGAGATTATACCAATACCAAGATCAATAGCAAGGGGCACCGCAAGCAGCCAAGAAACTTGAAGATATGCTGGCATATTTCACGAAGCACGTAAAATTACCATTATGTCATGATGCACCGGCAAGACACATATTGACACGGCCACCACACTTATCACCACCTCCCTCGCCCAAGCTGCCCCCTTTGTATCTAACCAACTACGGTCGATCGTTACCCCCTGGCCTCGTGGGGTTCCCAGAAGCGTCATTTTAATTCGGCGGTCACTATTGGCCCTGGCGCCCAAGTGATCCATCCGCTAGAGCCCTCTAGTCTCGACCATCGGCCGCGATCGAATCAACGGCCGACTTTCGCCCCTCTATGATATCATCGCTCAGAGTTGATCGGCGTAAGCGACTCAGTTCCCAAATGCGTCGCCGGGGCCCGTTGTTGCGTGACACGATATGTACCGTCGACGACACCGTCACGATGTGAAAGGATTCGGGCTTTGCAGGTGTCCCAGGATTGAGAATTCCGCCTCTCATTCAGGATTCGGCAGTATTAGGCCTGGGGAGATGACGACCACGTAGCTCAACTCGGATCGCCTGACGTGCATGACCCTACTGTACCGAGTATGGGGTCTCTATAGACAGGGAATAATCCCGGCCTATGCACAATGCAAGCTTTTCTTCCGCAAGATACATATGTAACTGGATGCAGCCAATGCGAACGTTCTACGGGGTATCGATTCTCGAATATGTTTCCAGGGCTGCCATTGGCCGGTACGCACGTCCCGTAGGAATCCGCACAAGTCAAAATGAAGAGCCTGCACTCCGAGCTTGCAAGCCGTGTTCTCCGGACGTACTATAGTTCTCTACTCCGTATCAGGGCTGTTACACTCCAATCATTATGCACGAGCCCAGAATGAGTCTTGATACTGGAAATCTTGAACTACCCGAGTAGACGCCCCTATCGGCGCGTTCCGCGTCCGACGTGCCGTGCTAAAGAACCAATTGAAGAGACCTCATTGGAGAGGGGCCGAGTCCGATAATCTTATTCGAGCTGGGTTTAGGACGGACAAATCTAAAGTGTCTGGGCTCCCCTTCATCTCCATCTCCAGCTATCAGCGATTGTAGATAAACCTCGAGACCAAACTCGTTCGGGAACCCGACCGCTTTGGTGAGTGGGCCAAATCAAATGCGGCAAGCGGGAAGGACCTACGACGCGACGGGCGCGCTGTGTCCTCCTGAAGCCCCGTGCGAGGTCGCTAAATTGAGTTACCTAGATCAATTCCGGGGGATGCTCGCCTTGTCCACGTCAGCCAAGCCTACACGCGATCTTGGGGGCGATTCTGGGAGACAAGGTACGAAGTCTCCGGACGGGATGGTTTCATTTTCCTTAGGGCTCATTGTAGATATATACTCGGTCACATATGGGTACTTCCTGCATGGAACCCCCGGGGTCTGCAGGTGGAGAGCGCGTTCTATCCAGTCACAGGGCAAGACGACGAATTGGCTCAATGCCGTCGAAGGAGTCGAGAAAAGTACCCCACATACGACCCGTGGAACTCGGAGTTTGTCCCACAGGGCAGATTTGTCGCGGGTGTGTTAGGAGTAGATTGAGTTGCCGGGACATGTCGAATTATAACCATAATGCTACGACTGGCTGTTGCGTTTCCCGATTCATAGATTTCTACGGATATATGTCTATGCAAGTAGGACTCACTACTCTCCAAAATGACAGTAAAGGATTTTTATACAAGTGCGTGACTGGTCTCACCCTCACGTGCAGAGTCCAGGATCCGATGCTTTCAGCCTTGAGGCGATCGCGCCACTGACTTCAACGTCGGGGTGTCCGGGGAATACTCGTGCTCCAAGTCCAAGAATACTGCAAGTAAATGCCTCAAATCGCCATATACTGGGCCTGTGCAGTTGTCACGCCGTGAGAAACTCTTTTCAAGTCTGTTTGCCACCTGCAAAGATCGGTGTAGTCGCAATAATATGAAGCCGGAGAAAGTGCGATGTGGGCTCCAAAGTGGGCTCCTCACCGGCACCGAATCCGCCTAGACTCACTACAGATGCCCATCTGGACAGGTTTTAGGAAGTGGAGCCAAGAGCTGTGCGTGTGCGGATGAGCTCGGTTGTTCGAGACGTTTTCTAGAAGCCTTCGAGGGACAGCTGTTCCATGGATCAGCTGCAGCTGGGCTTTTACTGAATGAGCAAAAGGAATCCGTTTCTGGTTCTCCCTTGGGGACCAGGGCAATTCGGGAATCGGCACTCTTCAGACTTTTAAAAGATAAAAGTCAGACTTTCACGTCATGGCAGCTTATCATCCCACTTTGGCCTGTGTGCAGCTATGCCACTCCAGGAACGTGTTCAATACCTGTATTGTACTATACGGCCCTTACCTTTTGCGGTCAGAAAAGGATTAAAATACCCATTTGGGTTAGTCACCAACACATACTTCCAGCCAATCGAATACCCTCGAGAGAGCTGACTCAGCCCCTCGCACCTGCCGTTTTTCCGTTTCTATTCGTTCATCGGGTGAAGCAGACACCGCGCCAGCACCTTCTCTTTGCATTCAGACATAACCTCTACACCTAGCGAGCTTCCCTGAACTCAATTGACCCTGACAGGTCCACCATTCCCTCCAAAAGGTCTTGAGATAGCACAATCCGAGGCAGTATAGAACTCGGGGCCACCAACGAGACCACCCTAGGCGTTCTTGGCTTCACCGCGCAGTCGTGTACCTACAGTAGCGTAATGGATCATAATCCAGTTCCAGCAATCACAGCCAGCACAGCTGGGTCCGCAACTGAATCAAGCCCTCACCGGTGGGCCGGAGGAGCGTCGTGAAGATCCACTGGACGATCGCCCTGCCAAATCGCGACTCAAATTACTATTACTTACTCCGTACTCGCGTATCATCTCTAGTCCGTTTTTGCCGACTTGGTCATACAGCTCCATTGAGGCATTTTTGTGTCGTGCAGCTTTGGCTTGACCTGCACGCCCTTGTTAAACTTTGTATATTCACTACACTAAGGAAATTGAGGAACTTTCTCGGTGATAGTGGAAAGGCTCGTTCAGAACGAGAATGCTGCAGTTACTCCGCACAGCTTCGTACTCCATGTCATATATGTACAAGTATGTACGGGTCGATTATTTGTGAACTCCGTACTCGGTGAAGTAGCTACAGTCCATCTACACTAATTCAAGACTAGAATAAGACTAGATCCCAACTCCTAGTTCACCAAGCGATCCCAGCGTCCCCTCGCAAGTTCGCCCCAGGTTAGCCTGTTCTACCCATGGAGGTTTTGAGGGGAGAGGTCGGGGTTTCGACATGGCCTCCTGAATAGGAAGGTTTCCATGCGATTCCCGCGCCTACAAGCAAGCTTTAAGCTTTCCACTTACCGTCTGTCTCCATGTACATGCACGATGCAAGGAGATGAACGTGGTTAGCGGTCGCTACTCATAGGCTCGGTGTAAACGGCTGTGAAAAAGCCCGATAATGTGAAGGCATTTGTGTATCTCTGTGCTTTATCTGCGTCATTTTGGTCCGGCTCAGTGTTGCTGGCAAGAGGGGCCATGGCCGGGCAAACTAGACTCGATTCATTCTTATCGTCGACGTGGCCACTGCGCTGAGTATCGTCACAGGAGTAGGTCTGCGGAAGCCTCTGCCGGGCGTTATTGTTGTCTGTGCATTTTTGCTTCTTTTTCTACTGTGCTTTTTGGTACTATTGCCTCATGGCTGGGCTCGGTCGAGTAGTTAGAGTAGGACCGAGTTGTTCAATCGGCGGGTTTTCGGCGCCGCTGGCAAAATTCAGTGTTCGAGGCCCGTAAATCGCCCTGCCGGAATCCCGTCCTAAAAACCCGGCGTACACGGCAACGCGGGTGTCGGCACCGAAGTCTGCAACATGTCGCGGGGTCCTTGTTTTTTTTATGTTTCGCGTTTTCTACGTGGCTTTGGATCCGTGGGTTCTTTTTGGGGTTAACTGTCGCATGCACACACTCTGTTTGGTTATCGGTACCACTTTGAGTAAGAGGAAATAGTCATTGGATAATCAGCCCTACACGGTTAAAGTCGGCGGGTACCTGAGACCTTTCAATTGCCGGGAACTGTTGAATCTGTCTGATCTGTGTCTGGTGTGTTCATTCTTGCCCGCTTGGCAGCATAGAGACGAACCCCTGCGTCGATCAACAAGCAACGGGGTTCCCCAGCTCCTCTCAAGCCGGACCACGATCTCGTTTGGCCGTTGTAATCAAGTTCAAGGTTACGCCTTTGTTAGCCTATACTCGGAGTTTATCCCCTTTTAGCCTACGCGTTCCTGAACTAGCATATTCGTGCATGACCACCTCGGGAACACATTTACACACGGGTAGCCGCCCGTAGCACACGTCGAATAGAGCTAAAGCTACTCCGTGCTCTGGAAGCTATGATGAAAGAACAGCAATAGCTATGATGACATTGCACACGAAGGGAATGGCCAAAACAACGAGGCCAGGTCGCGACGCGTCCTGTGCCAAAACAAAGGCCACATGTTGTGACCCTCTTTCGGGCCTGATCGACAGGAGCAGGCAAGCTTGCATTCCCCACATGCTCGACGCGATGTCTTTTAGGACATCGGGCGAACTCTATCCTGCTGTGCGGGCCCTGCATAGCGCATATCACTATTAAAAGTGGTGAGATTCGTGAAAACCGGCTTCTGGGCCTGGGTGAATTACGTTGGGGGCTTTTCGGACTGTTATGCCCCCTTTGTAGCAGGTTTGTTTTACTACTCTATAGTGTAATGCTTGAGTCTGTGCTCGAAGAGCCGCGAGTCCAGATCGTCGCGTGTCTGATGCAGGTCCTAGGTTTGTTTAGGCAGGTTTCCCGGACTGACTGGTAGCTACCGTGCCTGATGCATGGATGCCATTGTGGCTATTGTGGCTATTGGAGAAGACTTTCTTCGTTGTTTCGTCTGTAATGGAATGACACATGAGGAAATTCATGCCAATTACAGTTCTAGGTGCATTCGGACACGGCCTAGGGGCTATACATAGACAATGTAATCATCTGTGTTTGGCGCAGGTCCGATGATCCTTGTGCTCCAGGCTCGGCTATGACGTATATATGTAACGATTTCAACGGCCGCCTACATTACTATTTTAGGATAGCCTTCTGCCAGGCTCCGATATACTGTGCCGCTCATTGCAGGTGGTGGCTGCGTGCTCTGGTCTTGGCTCTGCGGTCAGAAACGGCATTGCCAAGCTCGACAGGGATGTCCTCATGAGGGGTCTGGGGATCTTCGTGCTGTGGAGTTGGGAAGACTTGAGGTTCTAAAGATAGATGACGGCAATCGTTGCATGAACGAATGCATGTTCCATACCAGCATCGCCACAATGTCGAATAATGGGATGCCCCTCGGACTGAATCCCATTAATTGGATTCTAGTTTCACCGGAGTCTTGGCCGCCTGGACCAATGAGCCTCTCAGTACTGAGTATCTGATGAACAAACGGGAAGATCATTGAAGTTTGTTCTGAATACAGTATTCCAGATTCAAGGAAGATCTCAATCATATAAACAATGATGTGCCTTGGCGTCACATCACCAGTCAATCATGAAGAATCAACCCCAATACACGTGTCAGACTTCAAACTATCGACTATGTTTCAGACAATTTTTCCTGTCTCTCCGAACAGATCATCAATCCGTCCAACTCCAGGCGCATCACTCTTGGCGCCAATGCCAAGGAGGATGATCCTAGTCACGATCTACTTTGCAGCTGTGCACTGTATCTAGCGCTGGTGTAGCATATGATAGACCCGATAAGCATGCACTGTCAAAACAATGACACAATGCTCCCTTGATCGCCAGATACCCCTCCCCTGAACCCCGCCAAGAACCGCGCCGTGCATCCCTCTCGCATTATCGTCTTGGCTTGCTCCGCAATCCCTTTTCTCCCTTTCCCCCTTCCCTATGGCACAGTACAGAGTGTACTCATAGCGCACTTCAACACAGAACCCAGTGATCTGGGCACCGAGGGGTGGAGTGGAAGTGGCGGAGGAAAAGAAAGATGAGCAAGGGATTTTCCGTCCGGCTCGCTGCAATTCACTCTTGGCGGGGCTATGCGCTGTACCTACCCAGCGTCATGCCGGAGACAATTGGCCGAAGTGTGCAATTGCAGCCGCGGTGATCGACTTCGCCAAGGTGTTCAGTTCAAACTACTGTCAGTGGCCAGCTTGGCGGCGTTTAGGCTCTGAGGTTCCCTGGGGCGCGGTGATTCCCGAGGTCCTCTTGGCTGTGTACCATAGTGATACTGGGTGGTCAGAAGATGCAGTTCGGTCGAGCGACTGTTACACTGTATTCGGCTGGTATCTGGGGGGCGTGTAGAGTGTTGTCTGGGGTTGTGTGCTTAACGTATCCGTCTATAGCCCCGGAGGCGGGTGACATGTACTTACCACTCACACTTTGAAGCTTGTATACCGAGATGCTGTACCAAAGTACCCGAGCAAATATTGTGGTAGATAGTGTGTATTGGGCAGAAGTTATAATTTCTCCTTTCATGGCTGTGGAACAACCGATCCCTCATGTCCTTTCCATGATGGATATCATTATACCATCCTTTCGAGAGCGACCGCCTACGTAGTCAATGGAATCATCTGGACAAGTGCCCAATGTTATGTGCATGCCAGTCCATGTCATCTTCTAAGAAATGTTTTTATGTTCAGTGCAAATACTTGGATAGTTGAAATAAGAAATATCTATAATTTATGTTCCAACGTTGCTGATAGGTAGCCTGTTTTTGAGGATATATATCGACTCTATACCCAACCTCACAATCTAACAGCTACCTGGGCAAACCCTCAACTATGTCGCTTTTCCTTCATCATCATCATACTCAGGTGCCCAAGTGGCAAGTGTGCTACTGCACATCACTACACCCCAAAATCCCTAGGTATCAATAGACCTACAATCGAGACAACATCCCAATTGGACCACCCCTCCAAGCTCTAGAGCCGCTGTCATCTCATTACCGTCACGACCCGATCGTACGGAAGAAGAATGCAGCAAGGGACACTTCTGTCAGATTATCTGGATCTCAAAGCTAAACTGAGTCAAGTATGCCAAGACAGGGTCCAATGATGCCATTCACCCCTTGGTAGATAATACCAAGTTGCCATGAGCGACCCGAGGCATGCTGTTTCAATCTGCATACCCACGTGGAGAAACGCCTCTGCAAGGAACTGCCGAGACAAATACCATCACCGAACAAATCCCGACGCATTGCTCTAGAAGGTAACCTTGATGCCCACCGTGCATGGCACCAGAGTCCCTGGCATGTGCTTCTCAATGGCAAATTTGGATCGCCACCCTGAGCAGTGGCCCGGCATCAGCACGGCGGGATCGAGCCGTTTCAGGTCGGTGACAGTGCTTTGTATCTGAGCTTCTTCGCTCATAGCGAGGTGGAAGCCGCCGACGATGGCGTGGATCATTGTTTTTGGGGTGACTAGGTCAACGGCGTGCTTTGCGGTATTGACTACACCGGCGTGACTGCAGCCTGTGAAGACGACGAGTCCTTTGTCTAGGAGATTTGAACAGTTAGTCAGTTTGATTATCAGAGCTGGGTGAGCATACCCTTTAGATTGCACGCGAGAAAGCGTTCATCGGCGATGACCTCGTCCGAGTACCAGTCTTTTTCCTCGGGATCGAACCGTACTGCATTCCTCAGCCCAGTTTCATATGGCGTTACCCGTGGAATCTCGCCCGAGATGAGAAACATGTTATCGAGGACGGTGTGCGCCTCGCTTTGCTTGTCCACGACGGCACCAGCACCGGACATCTCTTCAAAGGTAGGATCGGCCTCGAGGGATATAATATTCTCGGGCAGAGCAATACCGCGATATACGGGGCGATCTGGATGCACATCCAGAACAAGCTCGTCCGAGATTCCCTCGGTTTCTTTGGCTTCCTTAATCATTCGAATAGCCCGCAAGAGACCACCTAGTACCAGTCAGAACGCAGCTTCACATGAATGTGTTCAATGCATCATGAAAAGCTAGAGTTGAACACACCAGAGTGGTCCCGATGCCAATGTGACAGCTGGATTACCTCGACAGAGGCGAGATCCGGCCGTAGTCGCTTCACGTTCCTCTCCCATATGTCCTCTTCCGGACCGGCATCGAAGAGAACGGAGTGCTTTTTGTCCCCTTTGGTAGCTGTCTACGGCACATCAGCCTTACATGAACGGAATTTCCCGAAAGTGAGTGCCTCCATCTTACCACGAGGATGGACAGGCCATGCGCAGAGCAGCAGATATCGCCCATTCGCATCTCTCTACATGCACCGCCGCGGTCGCTAGGGACATGCCCAGCGCTCATGGCGATAGTCCCCAGGTTTCCAGTTATTTGGACTGTATCCGGGGCTGGCGGGGACAGCGGGTCCAGCTCATTGTCGATGATGACAATGGCTTCGAGAGAGTCCACTTCTTGGAGATTGAGAGTATCCATGATGGCCTCGGGGGCAGATGAGCTGCAGAATCTGGGGTCAGCCAAAGCCTAAGACTATGTTCACCCTCTTCCAGGAGCACCGCGGCTTATTCCTGGCTGTGGGTGGAAAAAGACAGTTGATATGGCTGTCGTGAGTTGCCGGAGCTAGAGGATAGCCTAGTGAATCGAACTCGGATCAATAGAGTTGATATCAGATGGTAGAACAAATCGAGTTGATGTTCACAAATGCACAATTCGACCATTGGTTCAACAGCCGGTGGAGCCGTGATATATTTCTCTCCACACTCCACATCATTCGCGGGGCATTTGAGCTCTCTGGCTATTGTATATACCTACAGCTCCAAAGCTCTTTATGATGCGACAAGGTTGCTAAAATTCTGGTATTCGTCACCTGGGTCCGATAATCAAGTCGATCATCCATCGATCATCTGCTTTCCCCCTGAACTGCGATGCGACTCTCGATCGACCGCCTCCTCTTCCTCCTCCTCCTCGTGCTCACCCCAGTCGCAGCTCTCGGACCGACATGCTTTAAGGTCGTCGCAGCACTGGTTGGCCGACCAGGCCACCTATTCAACAAATTCCAGACAGAAATCTGCGAGCGTGGATGCCAGCCGACCATTCCACACTGGGATCTGTGGACTCGTAACAACTCCTTCGTCCCTGCCGTGCGCAGCCTCATTAAACGCATGGACGTCCATCACAAAGAAGACGCAGTGCTGAAAATGGGCGACGATGTCGCGATAATCATCAAAGACCGCTGCGCTCAATTGCTACATGGGCGACACATTTGCTCCGACCCGGATACGCTGGCCGACTTCGGCAACTGCTTTAAGCGCAACTTTGTGAAAGCATCGATCAAACACCTTCCCGTTCTACTGCCAATGGCATCCGAGGCTGGTTGCAAGGAGCAATATAAGTTTCTTCAGGGTGACGAGTTGTGGGAGGTCACTATCCCGAATAACATGAGGGAATATGCGAGCGTGTGCGATAAATTGGCGCCTCCGAACCACGAGGAACTATAATTGTGACTAAGAATTGTATCTATTTCGGAATATATCTGTATATAATTAAGGCTGGGAAATTTCTCGTAAGACGGGAGTTTGTCCGACACCGAAGGCCGCGGCGTCACCGCGGATGACGACAGTCCGAGATCGCATCCTTCGCAATTATCTCCGAAACTGCCTTTTCAAAGGGCTCCCAGGCTCGAGCTTTCCCATTCATCCTGTGTAATAAATGCACATCGCACCATGTGGTGATAACCCCTGCTCTTCTTGACCATGTCGCAAGCGACTCTCCTCCGATCACTGCGGCCTACCGCCGCACCTCGACCCTCTCTCTGGCGCCCTCTAACCCGCCGATATGTGCGCGCGGGGCAGTATCAACCCTTCCTCCCTCCATCACCGAGCTCTTTAGGCAAACCCACGCCGGCAAAGACATACCATCGCACCCGGAAATGGCTGCGGCGGCTGGTCTACACCTCGATCGCCACGGGCGTCATATACGGCATCGACTCGCAGTTCTACGCCTCGTCGATGACCCGAACCGCCCGTACCTTCTCGCTCGGTATATTAGTCGCCATAGACTATAAGATCAACTTCCGCCCGAACCCGCCGCTCGCCAGCTCCGTTACCGCTCTGCATGCCCGCAACGCCGAGCGCTTGTCGGACCTTCTACGTCACAATGGTGGGCTGTACTTGAAGATGGGCCAGGCGATCGCCAACCAAGCGGCGATTCTACCCCCCGAGTTCTCGCAGATGTTCTCACGCATGTTTGATGATGCGCCGCAGAATAGTTGGAAGGAGATTGAGAAGGTTATCCGTGAGGATTTTGGAAAATCGCCGGAGGAGGTTTTTGGTGTCTCGTTCTCTGGTGAACCGGGGAAAGGTGTCATGGAGCGCAAGGCGCGTGCTAGTGCTAGTGTGGCACAGGTTCATTGGGCTCGTCTGCCGGATGGACGGGAGGTTGGCATCAAGATCCAAAAACATGAGATTCAGCAGCAGCTGGAATGGGATCTATGGGCCTTCAAGTGAGTTTCAACCATGTTCGCGGACATAAATGCGGGGAGAATCATAGACTGACAGCCGTCTATAGAGTCGTCACTTTCGTCTACAGCAAAATGTTCGATATCCCCTTCTACACTTTGATCCCGTACATCAGCGAGCGGCTGTCTCTGGAGACGGATTTCCAAAACGAAGCAAACAACGCGGAAGAAATGGCCCGACTGGTGGCAGGTGAACCTCGCTTGCGTGACCGTGTGTACATCCCGAAAGTGTACCGTGAGCTTAGCTCGAGACGCGTCATGACGGCCGAATGGATTGAGGGCGTCCGGCTCTGGGACAAAGACTCTATCACACGTCCGTGGCGGGGCGGCTGGCGCCAGGGCAGTCCAGGGTGCCATGGAACACCCTTGGATCCCCCAAATAGCACGCCTTCAGCTCAAAATGCACAATCCTCCCAAACCAAGCCTGAGCGCAAGCACTGGAAGGGCCCGAACAACCGCGGTGGACTGGGCCTGTCACTAAAGGACGTGATGACCACCATGGTCGACCTTTTCTCCGCACAGATGTTTCTATGGGGAACGGTACACTGCGACCCTCACCCAGGAAACATCTTCGTTCGACGCCAACCCTCCGGCCGGGCCGAGCTGGTCCTCATCGACCACGGCCTGTACATCCACATGGAACCCGGCTTCCGGCACCAGTACGCCCGCTTCTGGAAAGCGCTACTCACCTTTGACAACAAGACACTGGGCCAGATCGCCAAAAGCTGGGGCGTCAATAACGCCGATATCTTCGCCTCCGCCACCCTCATGCGTCCATACCGCGGCGGCGACATGTCAACAGAACGCCATCTCCAGGGCCTGAGTAAGCAAGAGCTTCAAGCGCGCCAGTACGAGATGCAGCAGTCAGCCCGCAAGGCGATTCGCGAGATTCTCGGTGACGAGAAGAAGTGGCCACAGGAGCTGATTTTCATCGGCCGGAATCTGCGCATCGTCCAGGCAAATAACCAATTCCTCGGCTCGCCGGTTAATCGTGTGAAGATCACGGGTACATGGGCTTCGCGCGCCCTTGTCGAGTCTCCTGACCTGCCATTGTCAGAAAAGATCCGTAATCTAGGCCGCCATGTTGTCTTCCGCATCGTGCTGGTGACGAGTGATATCTGGTTCTACTGGGCCAAGATTCGGCAGTTCTTCCATCTTGGTGGTGGGATGGAAGATGATATCGAGGCCCAGATGCAGAGTATGGCCAAGGACATGGGCGTTCAGTTGAATCAGAATGTGTTTGAGGGGTAGATTTGTCTAGACACCTGCATGGCTTTGGGGTTTTGAGTGATCATCTCCTATCTTCATCTACACTCTCTACTCGATCTGGGATTTAATTACATGTGGAGTTTTGGTTACTTGACTACCTGGTTCTATACAACAGTTATAGCGGACTAAAAAAAGGCAATTGGCGGAAATGAATGTATTATAGAGATTGCTATCTAGAGTGTAGAATCTTGATGCTTTCTCATGACTGTCCTTGGTCCATTCGAACGAGTGGACGCCTATATCGAAACTTCTAGGCCACAGTGATTACTATAGTCACTCTTGAGTGTAAGATGGGATTTCAGCAAGAGCTATGGAGATCACTGGAAATTGCAGACCACCTAGATCTTTGGGCTTGCAAACTATTTCGGTCTACGGTAGACATGTATGAGATGAAACGATGTACCCATCATGATGCCGTCTGCTTAGAATCCCAACTCCTATATATCTCTGTGTTTACACCTATCATATGATCCCCTCTCTATATCTATCATCTTCCTATCACTTCACTCTCTGTCTTCTGTCATCATCACCTCACCACAACCATTACCACTATCTTGGATTTTGACGTTCACGAAAGCTTGGTGAAGAGCCGCCAGGAATGGCGAGATCGCGCTTTACTTCTCGGTCTATCGCAAAAGAGCCTCGTTGACCTCGATGTGATCTATTCTGCATCCAACATGAATAAGAGGACATATATGGCCCTTAGAGTGTTGCGGCCGGACCGCATAAAGCCAGTAATTTTCTAGAGTTCACGAAGGAGGTTGCTAGCAGAGGGCGCGAACACTTGGAACTAGACTACCAGTTTCAGAATTACCTAAAGCATATAGAAAATAGAGAGTAGAATGATTACGGATAGGATAAACTAGGTCGGTTCCAATTTTGCGGGACTACCGACTCAAGATCACTAAGATCCCAACAGACACCCTCGACCCACCAGAAGCTGATGACATTCTAGCCGCTTCTTCTTTCTCTATCTATCTCTTACTTTGCTATTACTTTGCTGTTACTTTGCCTTTACTTTGCCGTTATTTTGCCCCTACTTTACTCTTTATGTATACCGATATCTCCTTATATTATTCTCTCTTAATTCTTCCGCAATGTACTAGCCCGCTGGCTCCGTCTTGGTACGGTCGGACTTAATGACCGGAAATAGCTACAGAGACTCGTTACCCATAGGCGAAGCGAAGTGCGCTAGCGCTACGTCTCCGAGGCCTACAGTGACCGGCTTGCATTCGCGTAGATGGCGATGGAGGATATTGTTAGGCGAAAAGGTCTCGGAACAATGGAGGCAAGTGACAGTCGGCACCGGTGTCATAAAGTAACAAGTCGGGTCGTCCTGCTCTAGAGCTCCGCCCTTATCTTCGTAAAATGGCTGGTGGTCATCGATCGCGCTATACGTGGACGAAAGAAGCTCGACGCAAGGTGGGATAATAGTCCCAGAGTGAGAAAAACGGGATAAAGGATGGTTCCGGGGTGAGAGAAACAGGCCTCCGATGAGTTAAGTAGACAGAAGGTGGAAGAAAGAAAGCGCATAAGTAACGTAAGCCTAGTCAACGAGGACTCTACCTATCATGTTATCTATAATGCTACCGGCGAATTAGCGGAATGATTAAGCCGTATAGAGCTAAGCTCGCCGATAGCTAGAGAAGTTCCAGCAAGGAAAGCCAATCTAATCAAGCACCTGATTTTGATACATAAGCTTGGCCCTGCTCAAGCGAAAGAAAAGTAAGCAGAAAGCGGAACGTCAATTCTTCCCTCAGAATCTCTATAGCGAGGTACAACTATGCCACTTTGCTTTGTCCTGCCGCAGAGTGGGTAGTATAGCGTAGAGACGAATTCTCACCTAAGTTAAAAGACCAGTTGAGTCGACTCATTGTCACCTAGACTACACAGGAAGTGTCTGAATGATCAAAAAATGGCATTCCAGATACAAAACATATGCTAATCCGTGTATATGCCTAGGCCTTGTAGACCCGATTGAAAGACATGAAATGATTGACCAATGACAGGCTGAAAGGAAGGGTATCGTGACATGCACGCTGAATTCGCTAGTAATACATCGGCCTCCATTCTTGTCCTGGGTATGCGGTCGGGGACATGGCAATCTCCTCACTGGTGTCATCCTTCGTGATGGCAAGTTCGACTGGCTCAGCCGGCTCATTGAGAGTGCGGGGCTCGCTATCACGATGAGGATGGTCCGGATAAATGGAGGCATTGGAGACGGTGATGTTGTTGGGTGCGGCTGTGTTTGCGGACTCGGATTTTCCTGCTCGTCTGCGGGATTCCATACTGAGACTGCGGTCGAGAGCTGGCTGGGAAGTATGATGATTTTGATCCTGCTCCTGACGCTTGTCTTGCAATTCAAATGGCCGTGGAGATTGCCGACGTTCTTGAGAACAATGAGCTTCCTCTGCTTGAAGCTCCTGCGAGTACCATCCGTCTAACGAAAGCAGATGAGGAGATGACTGAGAAACACTCCTGGAATCAGACGGGGCAATAGGGGATAGATGCGGCGCCATCAAAGGCTGGCTCCTCACTCTAGTGTGCCGAGCAGAGGATGGAGTATCAGCAGACATCTGGGAATAGAAGCGGCCAGAAACCAGATTAGATGAAGCGATGGGTGGAAGAAGCATGCTGGCGCGGCGAGTATCGCGGGACACAGGCGTTGCTTCGCTAGTTGACTGAGAGTCCAGGGCCGGCATCGCGGGAAGCTCTTTGTATGTGACGGAGTCATGGGTATTGGAATGCCCATTCTGTGGATAAGAGGTACGCGAATGACCATTAGGTGGAATTGGTAGAGCCTTGAACTCCGGGGCTGTGGTGTCTATTTTGCTATGGTCGTTCGTTTTGGTGTCCAAGGGCTGGGACTCTTGGGAACGATTGAACAAGCCCTTTGCGTAATTAGCAGATAGACAGTTAACCACGATTGAAGAAAACGTACACTGATCCTGCTAAACGTTCGCTTCCGCTTTCCTCCCTCAGAAGGTCCTTGGATACTTCCCTGGATATTGCCTTGAAGGCCAGTGAGAAGATCACCCACCGAAACACGGCGCCGTCTTCCGAAAGTCTTCAACTTATTCATTTTGGAGTCGTTATTCGGCGCAGGAGAGGCCGAGCCAGCACGGCTAGAGAGCCCATTTGCAGGAGTAGCCGGACGGCTCTGGCTCTGCCGCCCAAAGCTACCAAAGCTCAACATGCTGCTTCGGGTTCCTGGAGAGTAGCGAACTTCGTTCCTTAAGGGGCTTTGTACGCCTGGAGTAGAGAGGGGTAGGCCGCTGATGGACCTGCGCTTTGATTCAAGGATCTCTGCTGAGCTCGGGGGCATCGAGATCGGTGCGAACCCTGTATTGTCTGCCTCAACATGGGGTAAAGAACCATTGGATATTTTAGCCTGGGGTAGGGGCGTGCCATACACAGTGTCTTTTGCCTCTCTTGTCGTCTCCTGAATAGGAGAGGGTGGTGTCTCCATCTCCGCCTTAGAAGGATCGTGAGCATGCTTCTCATCGGCGCCGAGTGTTGAGACTGATGGCTGGCGTTGACCCCGGCTTGGCTGTGGGATGAGTGAAGCCTCCTTGATTGATGCGTCCGTTGGCGGGAGATGCTTAGGGGAGACGCCCTTGCGAGGAAGGTCCTTCGGTGGAGTTGCGGGTTTGACGTCTTTATCGAACACTGGTTGAATTGACGGGGTCGTCGGTCTGGAAAAGTCCAACCCAGGTTGACTTTTTGCGTTTGCCGCCTCGGCCGAAACAAGGTCGTCGGAACTCTGGCTAGGAAGAACTGGCAGACTCTTGTCTCTTAGAAACTCCTTATCCGCACCAGTGACACCTTGAGTGGCCTCGGTATTGTCCTTAGGCCCATTGTTCAACAGTTGCTCTACATGCTTAGCACTTGAATCTTCAGAACCAGGCTTAGTCGGAGATAGACCAAGAGCAGCAATCATTTCCTGCTCAAAATCATTGGCAAAGTCTGACTCTCCAATTAAACCTCCGCTTTTGCGCTTTTCCACATTGGAAGACGAGGGCATGGGCTTCGTAGGCTCCGCAGAAGAGCTAACACCAAATGTATTTCGCAAAAAGTCCATAGACCGGCGCCTTTTGAAGCGTTTTCCCGTACGCTCTCCATCACCAGAATTCCCCTGAGAAGAATCCTTCGCATCCAAACGACCAGCAGTGGAGTACTCATTCCGGCCCTTGAATATAGACAGGCCCCCAAAGTCGATAGACTTGCGCAAGGAAGAGTCACCTTGGGCACCCGTAGTCTCAGACGGGAATGAGTACTGGAACTGGCCAGACTTGCGTCGACCTTCAGTTGCCGATTGACCCTACAACATTACCAGCATCAGAAACAGCACAAGCAAGAAAGAAGGGAGGAAGATATGGATCAGGGCCGAGGAAGGAAGAGAATCAGATGCTTCAATCATGTCGCATTCTAAACTTCAATGTCGAAGCGATGGGAAATTACATCGTGGTATCCGAAAAATAAAGAAACAAAGAAGCAGAATGCGGGTGCAATACCGCATGGCCTTCCAGCACGCCTTTTCCAGGGCAACCCAAGTATCAAGTGAGGGAAATCATGTATCTACCTTGTCTCCGCTGGGACGGAGCTTGCTCCTGCCCTTGGCAAATAGTCCTCTGGCGGCCTCACCCGCCTTGCCACCAAGTGATCCCGCCGTGAGAAAGAGGTCCTTTCCACCTTGTGCGACATGTTGCCTGCTCACGATTGTTCCAATATGGCCAGATGGGCGCCGGGCATGGCTGGCGCTGGCCGGGGTATTCTCATCTCGGGCAGTGAGGTTACCCAGGGATGTCAGCTTAGGGAATCGGCTCCGAGCCGGTGATGTCCGCGGGAAGTCGGCTGACAAGCTCTGGCTTGACTGGACTAAATCGGCATATTCCGGGTGGTCATGGATAGTACACTCGAGCCAGTGGTTCAGACCGGAGTCCAGGGCGGCGAATTGGTCTCTCGTCTTATTGAATGCCCGGATACGTGCATGTGGAGTCGTCAGACTGAGGATTTCACGGAAACCCTGAAGCTTCGACTCGCCGATATCTGAGGTCCCGACATTCACAGGTACAGGCGTCTCAGCCTCGGATTGCGGCGCATCCACTGGCCCGGAAATTTGAGGTGGAGGAGGGCTCTTGTCTGCCGTCGGAAGTACAAGTGACAGCCTAGGCTTTTCAATGCGTTGGCTGTCCGAACCTGAAACTTCGCCATCGGCCACCGGCGCCTCTCTCGACAAACCGTCTGGAGCCAGCTGATCGGAGTCATCGGGAATAGGCTCAGGCGCCTGAATGGCAAGTGCTGCGTCCAAAGGCGGAGGCGAAGTATAGCCACCAGGAATTTGCGGCGCAGGCTCATCATCATCATCGGATGACTCCCATGAGAAACGCCTTACCATTTTCGGCTTCTTTGGTTGAGCGTCCCCGCTGAGAGTTCCAGAACTGGCATACGGGTTCTGAAGAGCCGGAGGATTCGGCTCGGAAACTAGAGGTCTCGGGGCCGCATCCAGAGTAGAGCCGGATTGAGGGTCAGCACTCCAGAACTTCTCATACTGGCGTGGAATGGATTCCTCCTGAGCTCCCTGTGACTGGGGCTGCTGGGTCGATTCCTCCGGCTCTTGAGAATTCTCTCGGCTCAACGAACGTATAATTTCTTCTCTGAGTCGATCGTTGTCGGCATCTTGCGGCGAGGCTCTTCCAACGATTGTAGGAATATCACCACGATACCCCTCGGATTCAGAAGTCGCAATGCTGCCAAATTTGAGAGGCGCAACGAAGTCTTTGTTGGCCGGACTTGAAGGCGGAATAATAGATGCACCCTTATAGGATGCTGAAGATTCGGACTGGTCGGAATTCTGACCCGGAGAAATTGCCAATATCTCTCCATGGCCGGACTTAGGAGCTTCCTGGTCCGTGACCACAGGTTGTTTCGAAGGACTGTTGTCCGGACTGGGAAGGCTTATGTCCCGTCGATGGCCAGGTTCGAAGGAAACACCCGAAGGTCCCGTTGACAAACCGGTGGGGGTGTGAGACTCTGCGGGCTCTTCAAGAATTGTAGGCGTCTTATCGTCCGGATAACCCCGGTTGTTCATTATAGGGCTGATCGTAGAAGTGGCATCGCTGTCAGATCGTACCACACTGCCAGCAGTGGTGGAATTAGGGGTTTCCGGAACATCAAAAGCTTGGTGGACCACGGATGTGAACCCTTCAGAAGATGCCTGAGACGGGTTGTGCTGCAAGGAGGCCTGCTGGAAATCGGGGCTAGTCTGTTGCTGCAAGTTCGAGTCATCCCCACCTAAGAAATCGGTCCCAAACGCAGACATTCTTTGCACTTCTGGCAATCGCATTGAGGACGAAGGGTCCCTGGTAGCTACGGGTGCCTGCGTCGGAGGCGAAGCCTCGGCCTGACGTCCAGAATCAGTCGATGGTTTTTCCTCGCGCATGCGCTTGTAAAGGTCGGCAGGTCTAATGAACGGCAAGATCTTGTCGCCCCCACTGGAGTCCGCCGTGACCTCGGCCGAGACGCTTCTTCGCGAATCATTAGCCCCGAACGCAAGCCCGGACAAGCGCCTAGAGCTCAGCTCCGACGAGCTACCGGTCCTGTGGGTTGCATACGGTGGCCGAGGAGGGACAGGGGGCTCCTCCTCTTCCTCATCGTCATCATCGTCGCCCCAATCTCCACCGTCGTATGAGTATTGTTTCGCTTCGACCCAACGCTTTGTCTTTGCGCGGTTCACATTCGGTGTAAAAGATACGGGATTGCTGCCTCCGCTGGCTGGCGAGAGAGGGCTGTTCGCGCTGGGCGGGGATGGGCTGGAGACAGTTGTCTTAGAGCTTGTGCGACGAGGTACAGACGAAGGGCGGGTGGGGTACACTTACAGGCGTTGAGCCGTGCGGCCATGCCACTGAGGATGATCAGGGTCGGCCATGGGAATCGTAGTGCGTAAGGTCAGAAGATCGAGGGGATCTAGGTATCGAGCATTGGTTGCTGCCTGACTAACTCGCCAAGGAACGTTGTGTAGAGATCAGCGAGCTCGTGACTGACAGCAAATGATGGTGACTACCTGCAGGCCTCGGGATGCTTTCCTGAGCTCGTGCAGGAGGGACCACCAAGTATTGAGGTCAGACGGAGTGGCGTTGAGCGACGTGCCAATGCCGATCGGACCACTTATCTGGAAACGGCCCGCGCAGTGGTTTGAAACAAGTTATTGTATGAAGCACCGGGTGAGGCGTATCCACCAAATAAGTCGATATAAATGAAAACGCGCCAGGTTTAAAATCAAGAGAAAAGGAAATACGTTATGCAAGCTTATCCCCCTGACGCGAAGTCTGGGGTTGCGACTGCGCGATCTAAATTTATCGATGGCGGTGCTGCTTACGTCATGTGGCGTTCAAAGCACGTGACTTCATCGCCGCGATCAACGTGTTTCATTTGCGGCCGCTGGGTTGTTGCAAAGGTGTCGCAGCCTTCGTATCCTTTCCTCTCTCTGCTGTATCTCGCTCATTATCATAGATACGTTCCACCGATCTAACCAACAATTGTGGCCATTGCTGGCGGGTCCACAATCACCCTACACACCCCTTATCAATCACCCGTTGTGAACCAACGGGTCAACAACGGCGGAGTTCAGCCTTGGACCCCACTCACCCTGACTCTCGGAGGATACGCCCTTGAACGAACCCTCACCCCTCGTCGCCTATTTCGAGCTACCCGCCACACAATGACCGCGCCGTCGATTCAAGATCGCACGAGCGAATTCAGCTCCATCCTGGGCCAAGCCCAAAAGCGGCTCGGCACGTCGAAAGTTGGGTCGCAGCGCCAGGCTCTGTTGACGGATGCTCAACGGCGCGAGGCCAATGGTTCACCGACTGGTGCGCAGGGTAGCAATACTGGGCGATCAGAGTTCGCGCGACGAGCACGAGATATCGGCAGAGGAATCACTGGCACGACTTCGAAGTTGCAGCGACTGGCAGAGTGTGAGTAATCTGACTCCGACGGGCTGTCTGGAAAGAGACGGGTATGTTAAGAATGAATGGGGATCTAATGCGAAGTCTAGTGGCAAAGCGCAAAACGCTCTTTGATGACCGACCTGTCGAGATCTCCGAATTGACATACGTGATCAAACAAGATCTTGCTTCCCTCAACCAGCAGATCGCGGGCTTGCAGTCTCTGACCCAGGCACGCCATCCAAAGTTTAACCGTCCGAAGACGGATCAGGAAGGAGAACACAATGACAACGTAAGTAGGGGGATTCTTGACAAGTATATGCGCATGGCTGACTGGATATGCCTTTCAGGTTGTTGTGATGTTGCAAGGGAAGCTAGCCGATGTAGGATCTAGCTTCAAGGAAGTTCTGGAGGTTCGGACCAAGAACATCCAGGCATCGCGAACAAGGACGGAGAACTTCGTGTCTTCTGTATCATCCAAATCGCATACTGCCCTCGATTCCCAGCGCTCAGATTCTCCCCTGTACAACACTTCTGGGCGACGCACCCCTCAACCCGGATACCAGGGAAACTCGTCCGATCTCTTGACTCTTGACCCCTCGAACCCTTCGCCGCTGGGTCGCTCCTCAATGCAATCAGATCAGCAATTGCTGGTCATGGAGGAAGCCCAGTCGAGTAATACTTACGTTGAAGCTCGTGGTCAGGCCATTGACACCATCGAACGGACTATCAGTGAGCTTGGTGGTATTTTCGGCCAACTGGCCCAGATGGTCAGCGAACAGTCAGAAATGGTCCAGCGCATCGATGCCAACACAGATGATGTCGTGGACAACGTACAGGGCGCGCAGCGAGAATTGATGAAGTACTGGACTCGCGTTTCTGGGAATCGGTGGCTTATCGCGAAGATGTTTGGTATTCTGATGGTTCGTTCATCCTTCCCTATTCCTCATTCCCGACAACTCTAACGACTGATACAGATTTTCTTCCTTCTGTGGGTACTGATCTCGTGATAGAAACCCCTCCCACCCTTCTTTCACTACTGTATTTATAATAATCAGTGGCCGTTGTCCCACGTAGACGACGGCCTCCCTGCATGCCCACACCCATCGAGCATTTTCCTTTTTCCTCCTTTGGCTAGACTCTGGGATGTCTGATCCGTTCATTTTATCTGACTCTTCCTGGGACTGTGTCCTCTCAAAGAGCTGCTCAAGTAAATAACCTCACGTACTAATTGCACCCACGATTGACCTTCAATTCCATGCAAACCTAAACCTAAAAGCACGCCAGGGCTATCATGCATCTAGTTGAGCTATGGTATCCCATAGCTCGGACTCTGCCCATCCCAGGGAAGGCTGATTATCAAAAAGCTCCCACATCAAACTATCATCCCATCCCTCAACCGATTGTGGCTCTTGAGATTGTGCCATACCAGAAGTCGCTCTGCTAGCCATTGGACTAGGAAGTCTATGCAAGGCTTGATCACTAGCACGGCCGTAGACATCAGGATAGGAACTTGTCTGACCCGGTGTCTTCCCATCAACAGGGAAAACAGATATTGACTCAAGCATGCCATGATTTGGTTTAATCAATGGCGCGCACAAATCGAGGAATTTCGAAAAGAGGCCGTATAGTTTGCCAATGGAGTCATTTGCCTTGACGAAATGGCGTAGGTCATCGGTGATGGTTTTGATCATTTCGAAATCTCTTTGATCGGATGTCGCCACGACGTTGCAGAACAGGACGAAGAAAGGTGATAGCGGAGATAAAAGCATGGTCCTAGAAGTGATCATCAGTATATCAGCAGATATTCTTCGGACTAGATAGGGTCTGTCACGGTTGACATACCAAGTGAGAAAGTAGGGATAGGCATCCACGGTCATGATGCTATTCGGAAAGGCTTCTTGCAGAGCCCGAAGTGTCGTTAAAGCCTTTCGAGCGGCGTAGAGACAATCCTCACAGACCAGGCGGGATTTCAGCACCGATGATCGGGCTCGGATGATTGTCGTTGTAAGGGAATAATAGTTAAAGTCCATCGATAGCCACGAACACCGGAGGAATTCCCAAGAATCAGGAAACTCCGCCTCTTGACGCCTTCGGTGCTTTGAACAGTTTAGGGTGATAATTCGCGAATTTGCTTTATGGGGGACTTACCGCTTGGAAACTGGAGTGTATTGCATGTGCTCGAACGACGAGGTCTGATAGAGTAGTTGCTTTTTCCATATCTCCCATTTCCTTGGTATCAAGGAGAATGTCGACGAGGGTGTTTTTCAAGTGTGCAAATTCCACAACTGCTGTTATCAAAGGCGTTGTGGGCAGCCCGGGGTCCATATGAATCAATTGTGCCGGCTCGACCTTGAGTTCGGGTAAACATTGAGGCCGGAGGAGGAGTAGGCTGAGAGTCTTGTCGGAATAGTAGCACGTGTACACGCAGGCGTGAACATCTTCTTCCACGTCATTTCGGGGCTCCGTATCGGTGATAGTGTGGTAGTTGAGGGCAACAAGCACTTTGGACGCGACAGCTGTGAGCATCCAGCAGCGAGACATGTTTCCTAAATACTGGAACAAACGTTTCTGGAATAGATTAGTGCGGCTCAATTAGGTATTGTGGCTGTATACTTACGCCAGCAAGCAATGCTTGCAGTAATGCCAGACTTGGAGGTGCTGTGAGGGGAATCGAGTTTAGTTCATCGATCGCAGATACCTCAAATTGTTTCTTCAGTCTCCTGAAGTGGACCTTTAGCGGCTCACTCGATATCATGGGAGCCAAGGCTGATATGAAGGTGATTGCCTTGACCCAAATGTTAATCCGGTATAACTGAAGTATTTGTTCACTTTCCCTTCCTTCTATGATTGCAAGGCCCATTCGTTCGAGGGTTTTGTCTGAGATATGATCGGGCCAGATAATGGTCTGAGAATTGGTTTTCTTGTCAGGCCCTGTATCACTTAGCAGTCTGTTTACATTCTCTTAACAGATTACGTACCTGGCAACATCATATGCAAAAGCTCAGGCGTGAGAGTCGGAGGTGTCCAGCTATCGTCAATCTCAGACTCCTCGATCGTACCGGCCTCGTATCGATGAAGACCGGGATTTGACAGCTGGCCAACAAACTTTCGAGCTGTCTCCAGCACAGTCCGTCTGTCGTGGGAAAGCGCAGGGTTGCACTGAAGTTCGGACTCAATATACTCTCTCGCCTCACTGGCATGGCGTGTGGAGCCCAAGGAGTGACGTTCGCCATGGTCCTGGCTAATAATCTGTGACACCCTCCGCTTTCTCTCTGGCTGTTCAGAGGGTGTTGCCTCATGGGACACTTGACCCTGGTGATGTTTTCTTTTACTGGTGGCCCTTGCCGCATCGAAGCACCTTGCCTGGGGTGAGGTGGGTGTGGTCCGTGAGATATCATGGGTTGAAGCCAGCGATGGTGATGGAGAGAACACGAAATCATCCCGATTCCCCTTTTCGAGCCTTGCTAGTCTCTCAGATAAGGCGTCGATTCTAGGTTCTGTTAGATTCCATGAGAGAGATTGAACTAGTGAAGAGCACCTACCGAGAGACTCGTGCTCGATGGACTCGCGCTTGTCGAGTGCGATTACATTCGGCTCGCGCATCCACACAATTCATGCAAGGATCTTGACGATCGCACTTGACCTATTTGCTTTTAGTACACACCAATAGTACAGTTGATACTGCTAGAAAGATGGCACGGACCTTCCTACTATGACAAAGGTCACACTGGCTGGATTAGCTTTGCTGTCGTCCCGAAGCTGGGAGTGACTTACTGCTGGCATTATGGCCATCATCTTGCCGTGATAGGGCCCAATTCGGGAAAGTGGGACCTTAAGAGCACTTACAAGTCTCTTCCGAGGCCACTGTCCTTTCTCACTGTATGCCTGGTTGTACGTGTTGGGAAGAAGTCTTGGGAAGTCGTCATCTTCGGTGATCCGAAGAGCCGGTTCCCGCACCAACGTGGTTTAGCGCTAATGCCAGCGGAGGGCCTTGGGACTATACTGTTCAAAGTTACTTTACAGTTCTAAGTAAAATGCTACTATGTTTATTCATCGTCATTATCGCAATATGCACAGTCTAGTCTCACAGTAGATCCATGAAGGACAGGAACCAGCTCCTCCGGTGAATGCGGGATGGCCCCTCGACGAGCCATCTCTTGATAAGCTGCTTTGAACCAGACATGGTCCAAAACGAGATTCATATCTGTGTTTTTGGCAGAAACGCCATTCAAAGATGCCACATGATGTCCCAAGTCCTTTCGCATTTGCCACAAGAATTCCTGGCGGGAGGACCAAGTCGAGCCATGCCCATGCGATGTGGCCTGCTTCATCCCGTCATCCTCAGCAATTGCGTCAAAGAAGCCAACAATTCTCTCCATGGTAGAGTTGAGAAGAAGGAGACTGACCCAGCTCTCTGAGGTTGAGTGGGCAAATTCAGGGCTCATAAGTCGTCGGACCGTGGAGCAAAGGAGTTGCAGACAGTGCTCGGTTAAGATGATGTTCCGCGTGTTGTTAAAAGGCGGAGACTGGAGGACAGACTGCTGTCTTTCGATGGATTTGGAGATATCCTCGATACGTCCCGACGAGCCCGAGTCAGAGCTGTCATCTGTGGAGTTCTCAAGAAAGAAGATCGCGTATGCTCTGCGAGGAAAATGAGCAAAAGTTCGATATTTTGGAAGACTGAGCCACGTACAATGGGCGCAAAAGCCTCGACTGGAGTGTCTCCACAGCTTTGCTATATACGAATTCTTTCTCCGTCTTGGAAGACGACCAAAGCGGACGGGCAATGCTATCGATTTCCAAATGATGTCGGACCACATGATCGGCCAAGTGATAAGAGAGGCGTATGCAAGTCGACCAGCATCGTTTCAAGTCTGCCAGATAGCCTAATGTGTACCTGACGTCGTCGTGACCTTCGCCAACGGTGTACTCGGGCGGCGGAGGCGGAAAGAGCTCTGATATGAAAGTCATATCATCGCCAGGCGACAGTGCAACTCCATCATCATAGGAGTCTTCCAATTCTCTACCCCGTGTGTTAAGGCTGAGAAATGCATGCGCGATGGCATGTTCAGTTTTGCCGATTCGGTGGTACAGTAAGCGACAAGTCAATACCAAGGAGACAATGTCTTCAAGTTCCAAAAACGCGGTGATAAGCACGAGGACGTTATCCGGAAGTCGCTTCCAAACGGACTCTTTATGTGCCAAAATAAAGGATGCACGCTTGGACCTTCGAGAGACCGCTGTGCGAATCCGGTCAAAGAACGGCGACATGTTTTATATTCTGGTAACAATCATAGCTGCGGAGACGCCCTTCATCAGAAGTATTTCATGCAGTGCAGCTGTTGAGCCTCGGACAAATAAATAACTGAGGCTACCTGCAGAATGACAAGGCTACACCCTGGGCAGCTTCCAAGGTTGGGAATGATGTGAGATAAGAATAAAAATTGGAGTCGAGACCCATAGATTGACCAAGTATTTAAGTGGGCTGTTTCAGGCTTTGGTGCCTGATAGACAGGGCCCCCACAAGTCCACGTTCCACCTTCCAAGCTTTCCTGCCCGCAATTTAAGCTCTTCTCATGTTTTCGTGGATCTTCATGCTGTCGGACATGCGAATCCGGACGGACCCCAAGGACAAGAACAGAGTTTGGCAGCTTTTCAGAAATATATCCTCGAGAAACGTGAGACAGATGCGCAAATATGTCCAGATGCCTCTGCACATGACTCTGCAAAACTTGTTAAGGCGTGGCGGGCGTATATCGAGGAGTGTGACCTGCATCACCAGACCCCAACGCCCTGTCCGACAATTATCGCAAAACTATTGGAAGATACTGAAGGTGCTACAGAAACACCGCCAGCAGAGCAAAATGCCAGGATGTACGGCAGGCGACAGAGGGCAAAGCGACATAATTATTCTCCGTCATAATCCGCACCTATTTAGGCTCAGTGTAAGATCTTTCTTGGCAAATCCTACACCGCTTCACCTACCGCTTCTAACTCTCCTTCTACCATCCATCAATATGGCAGCTCTACCCGTTGCACTTCTCTTCGCTGAGCCAGACAGCGATAACAGCGCTGAACCGGTTTACCTAAAAGACATCCAATCAGGTAACTAAACCAGCAGTATCCACGACCGATAACCCCGTCACCGAGCGCGCGACCGATGCAGCGACCAATGCATGTCGGCTAAATCCCCTCACGTTGAATATGTCTCAATCTTTATTCCTATCATCTCGATGGCTGCTCTGTAGCACCATCATCCAACCCATCATCATCCATATGGGATGATGGTGCTACAGAGCAGCCATCGACGTGATAGGAATCGGACTGACACATATTCAATGCAGGTGTATGCAGAGTGCTTAATTACGAAAAACGAGTGATTGAATGGGGTTAAAACTTACAGTTTTACTATGGATATCAAAATGCAAAAACTCCACAGGTAAGGAAATAGACACCTTAGAAACCAGGGGTGATTTATGCGGCAGAAAAAGTGGAAACCTGATCTCTGAGGTTGGGGAGGTTGGACTACCCTGACCCAAAATGCCATACTTTCCGCCTACTCAGAGCTAATGTGCTCTCTTCCGAGATGAACCTGCAGAGAAAGGACAATGGGCTCCTGGAACTCTTCACTGACAAAGGAATTGTTTCGCATGTGTGACGTTGTTCGGGCTGGTCGGCCGAAGAGGAGTCGCGCCGGTCGGCACTCGGGGCGCGATCGTCCGATTGCGTCTTTAACACAGCCTCGGGCCCGGTGATTTCGCCGCCGAGATGAGTGACTCAAGTCTTTTGATCTGACGCAAAGCGCAAATGATATCAGTGCTCGGATATTTATAAGATCGCTATGATCCTGGATTTGCTCCGAATGTTTGTGTTTTCTTCCTACAACGGATCTCCCACTCTATACCATATTTGAACCTTCAACCTCCATGCCAATATGACAGTCGAGACGGACGTGCTGATCGCTGGTGGAGGCCCCACGGGTCTTGTCCTTGCTCTTTGGCTTCACAAACAAGGAGTCCGGTTTCGCATCGTGGATTTAGGGACCGGTCCTGTGCAGAACTCCCGTGCTCTCGTCGTCCATGCGCGTATTATAGAGTTATATCGTCAGCTAGACTTGGCTGATGAACTGCTCGAACATGGTTACAAGCTTCCCGCGACTAATGTCTGGGTTGACGGGCAGCATCGTGCACACATTCCTTTCGGAGATTTCGGCAAGGACTTGACTCCGTATCCATACATGCTCACGGTGCCACAAGATACTCACGAGCGGGTGCTTGAAAGAAAACTAAACTCCTATGGGATTTTGGTGGAACGATGCACGAAGTTTGAGAGTTCCGTGGACAACGGTTTGAGCATCACGGCACAACTTCGCCAGGATGATGGGACCGAGACTACCTGCGAAGCGTCATATGTCGTTGGCTGCGATGGAGCCCGGTCGATTGTACGACATGAGATCGGAGCCAAGTACGAGGGTGATACATACGTGCCGCTCTTCTATATCGCCGACCTCGAGACCGAAGAGCAAGACAGTCCTTTCTTCAATGGCGAAGCGCACCTGAGCTTCATCGATGACGCCTTCAACCTCATCATTCCATATGCCCAGGAACGACATGTGCGATTGATCGGTACGACAATCCCTAAAACAAATGAGACTCATCAGGATCACGACATGTCCGAACCACGCTCAGAAGTCACCTTTGACGACGTGCTACCAGGCATCAAAAAGGCATGTAAGATGGAGAACAAAAAGGTCCACTGGTTCTCCCCGTACCGCAGCCACCATCGGCTGTCTTCAATCTTTCGCAAGAACCGCGCATTTCTCGTCGGTGATGCTGCTCACATCCACAGTCCCGTGGGTGGACAGGGCATGAACACCGGTATCATGGACGCCATAAATCTCGCATGGAAATTGGCCACCGTCATCAAGGAGGACTCAATGACACAAGAAGCCAAAGACCAACTGTTGGATTCATACGAATCCGAACGGCGTGCCTTTGCGCTCAGCGTCCTCGGCGCAACCGACTACGCCTTCACTATCCTGACAAGCCCCGGATTCCTATCTCACATAATTCGAGCCTGGATCATTCCCTACGTGGCTCCACTTGTCACCCGGTTCCAGTTCGCGCGGATGGAGATCTTCCGACGCGCTTCTCAGCTCATTTGCAGCTACCGGGGCAGCCCTCTCAATCAAGAAGGACAGGGATTCGAGACAGTTCAGCCCGGTGATCGTGTGCCATGGGCTAAGACCGATACCTCCGATAACTTCGAGACATTGCAGTATCTTTGCTGGCAGCTTCATGTATATGGCACCCCAGCATCCGAACTATCGGAGTGGTGCCAGGAAATGAATATCCGACTTGCTGTCTTCCAGTGGGACAAGAAATATGGTGAGGTCGGGTTAAAGAAGGATGCTGCGTACTTGGTACGACCAGATCACTATATTGCTGGCATTTTCGAAGGGCAGTCTGTCTTATCCCAACTGGATGGATATTTCTCTACTCATGGTTTGACGTGTCCGCATCCATTGGGTGGCTAGTCCGTTCGTTCCTGATTTATGATTTTGGAATGCGTTGATACCTCTCTGCTCATTTATGCTAAACCCGGGAAGACTTTGTTCTCTTGCCGAAAGAAAAAGAAAAAGACAGATGTCGCATCCTGGCTTCGAATGGTCGACCTTGGGATTAACTACCGGCCACACACTTTGACTCCCCTGAGACTCGTCTTTTGTTATATCTTGAGGCCCCGATATCCTCGCATAGGCTCGCGATGGTCTCACCACCCCACAATAGATCTATAATAATTTAATTAACTAGTAGTAGCCTCTAGTCTAGTAGACCGATAGGGAGAAAAGAAAAAAAGACATTATACCGCCCGTAGGCACCCGGCCCCGTAGGACACCCGACCCATTAGGGCACTCCCGCCACTGATTCGCCTCCCGCTGCACAGTCGTTGTACAGTAACGCCGGTGGCCAGACGTCCGGTTATGGTGTCACGAGCCTTTCGTATTTGACCACTTGGTCACCGGGGAGGTTTGTTGACGTTAAACCAACCCTTCCTTATTTTCTGGTCCTCATCACCGGGTCAGGTATCTTGTATTATACCTAGGTACTCAATAGACGATAAAGTCATCTGGAATAGAGCTTACTCTTGAGTATTCTCCAAAAAGAATTAATAGAAGCCAGCATGATGCCTGGCAATGATTTAGACAAATGAACTACCTCTTCTTTTTAACAACCAGAATTACACCAAGCATGGCACCCCTCACCGTCTCCTTGCCCTTCTCCACGCCAGCCGCATGCAAATGCCGTTCAATTGCACGGCGGTACACTTTCACGACATCTTTCTCAGTACCGACAGCATCCGGATTCGCCTCACGCCATCTCGTCACGGGACTCATAGTCCCAATTATCCTCTCAAACATATCCAGCGGCACATCCGGCTCCGTGACGTGAAACTTCTCAGCAAGATCCCAATTCTTCCTAACAAACTCGCTCTTATCGAATCCCGCAACTGGTGGGTCCAGAGTCCAAGGCAGCGGGAGGTCAGCATAGCGACCGCGGGTATGCAGATTGCCAGGCTCGAAAAAGGGCAAGAGGTACTCTTCCTCGATACGGTCGAGCTCGACTTGCATGGACGCGGCATTTGGCACAGAGGGATGGACGCGACTCCCACCGCTGGTCCACATGATAACGCTGCCGCCGGGCTTGAGGACGCGAGCGGCACTGGGCCAGAAGCGGGACATGTCAAACCAGTGTGCTGAGTTGGCTGCGGTGATTAGGTCGACGCTGTTATCTGGGATTGGCGGGGAGGCGTTTGCTCCGATGTCTTCGGCTGTTGACACTTCGTAGCGGATGGGCTCGGAGGTCGATGTCGTACCACCTAGAGAGCGGGCAGTAGCGACCATGCCTTCTGAGGGGTCAAGGCCGATCGTGTGGGTGAAATGTACGCCGAGTGAACGGGCGACATTGCCCGGTCCGCAGCCTAGGTCGACGAGAGTGTCGAGTTGGCCGCCAGAGGCTCTGTGCTGGTCTAGGACAGTCTGGTACACGGTAGGATGATAGTCAGGGCGGCTTTGGGCATATTCCTTTCCTTGCTCTTTACTGTAGGAGCTGAAGGTCTTCTCCTGCGTGGCCGAAGCCGGAGTGGCAGATTGTTCGGACATGGTTGGTATCCCTGTTCTCTCTTTTCTCTTCAGTCGAGATGAAGATAATGAAATGAGTCGAGGGTGCTGACAGCAGGAATCAAAATCCGATAGCCTCGTATTAACGGCATATGCTGCGCTGTGGAGAAGACTAAATGTAGCTAAGGCCGCCAAGACGTGGCGCTGCTAAATTAGGCAACAACGAAGCTTAAGTCCGAAATCCGGCAGTCAGGCAATTCATCTGTCCTCGCTTGACATACTGTCTACAAGCCCATTCATCGTATCGTGATTGATCTGTGAGCACTAATTCCTGTTCAAATAATCAGGTTCTATCTTATCTTGTAATTAGGGACAAGATCGGTTTCGCCGGTGGCTGGATGCCGAGGATAACGAAGTAGCCAAAGGACAGCCACCGAATGATAGCAAAAGTCCTCAAAGAAGTCTTCACTCGACTCCAATATGTGTGCCAAGGCTCGCATGAAATTTATCGCGAGAGCGGTCAAGGGAAGTGATATTTTCATGAGACGTTGGAATTGATGCGGATCGCGGACTTCCGTTGGCTACTTGTTCGACCACGTATGGGTAGATTATTTCCTAAATAATATGCTTTGAGGTCTCGTATGCTTGACAATCACTCGTCCCCATATATACAAACTAGCAACTTCCTGCGCTGCTCTGTGCGTAGACCATCAAACCCTTGCAAGGGTGTGAAGCCAGATGCAAAATAACCAAATGAACAAAAGGGAATCCATCACCAGTTAAACCCAAAGAATGCCATGAGCTTCATGCTGGGCTCCCTGGTTATCATCATATCGTATATCTAGGATTGGAGCTCCTGCTTGACGAATTCATCGTCCTTGGACTCATTTGTCTCACCGCTGCTACCGCTGCTCTCGCAGTCCGCCTGGCCAACCTGCACGTTACGCTCGCGCGCCATTTCACGCGCCACGCGAGGCGGGTCCCAAATGCTCTTCGAACGAACGAAGATCTCGTCGATCTCCTCCAGCGAGCATCCCTTAGTCTCGGGGAAGAAAAAGTATACTGCGGGCACGATGCAAGCGTTGACACACACAAAAACAATGTAGTAGCGGTTACTGATCGAGGAGAATCCGACCGGGGTGACCTCGGCCAGCAGGAAGTTGAAGACCCACACGGTGGCTGTGGAAACGGCGCTCACGGCAGCGCGGACTTGGAGGGGAGCCATTTCAGCGGCATAAAGAAAAGTGAGACCGGAGTATCCGACGGTGAAAATGAATTGGAAGCAGTAGAGTGCGATGACTGCTACAACGAGAGCTCCAGTGTTATTGGCGGCGGATGGGGAGGTGCAGCCGGCGAGGAGGGCCATGCAGATCGACATTGCCCCGGCACTGTACAGCATGAGAGGTCTTCGACCGAGACGGTCGATGGTGTGAAAGGCGAGGAATCCTCCGAAAGGCTGCATCAGACCCATTGCGGCGGCCAGAATGCGGGACTTGACGGCATCGAGGCCGAGATATTGTTGGAAGATGGTAGTGGCATAGTAGGTGATCAGGTTGACACCGCACATTTGCTGGAACATCTGGCCAGTGGCGGCAAGGTAGGCGCGATGGAAAAGACGCTGCTCTCCATTCTTGAACATATCCTTCCAGGAAGAGGATCCGCAGACCGCGAGGGCACTCTCGATATGGTCGATGCTGTTGGTTATCTCTGGTGAGAGGGGGTCCAGATCCTGCAGAGCCGCCATAACATGGCGGGCCTTCTCATGCTGGCCGGTCTTGATGAGCCAGCGGGGAGATTCGGGGAGCACGGTGATGAAGACCATAGCTGTGATGGAGAGAACAATCTGGAAAGCAAGGGGGAATCGCCAAGAAACGGAGTTATTCTTGACGAAGTAGAAGCCCAGATCGATCCAAAGGGCAACAGTAACACCGACACCGACGAATATACCGTCGGTTACCACGTTCGATCCTCGCTTGTGTGCCGGGGAGATCTCTGACTGCCAGACTGGAACTGTGGCGACGTATCCACCAATACCTAGACCGAGAACCAGTCTCGAGACAATGAATTGGGCAAAATCAAAAGAGGAAGCCATCAGGATCGCGCCAATAATACCCACGAGATTTGCGAAGAAGATGACCTTTTTCCGGCCGAGGAGATCACCGAGATAGACGCATGACAAGGCACCGAAGATACCGCCGACAGTGTAAAGAGCAATCACCGTCCCTGTGTCATCGTCATCAGTTAGAGGGGATGAGATCGATGTCGGTATGTTCAAGTAGACCAACCTTGAATTGTTGAGTTTTCTTGCTCCAGAGCACCTTTGGTGTGGATGGTGTCCATCCGCGGGAATTGTGTGTTAAATGAGTCCAGGGTCAGAAGACCACCGGCAACACTCATGTTGTATCCATAGCAAGTGAAGGTCGGACATACGACCAGCATGACTGCGGCTCTGAGCAGAGCATTGCCCCGAAGGCCCATATATGGCTTCAAACCCATGATTTATGATATTATTCAGATGGAGACAGCAAGAGATGCAAAAGAAGATAGAAATAAGAAATTAGACTGCTGATGCAATCTGCTTTCTGTTATTGATATAATAGTTTAATATTCGATCCAGATAAGTGACATTTCAGCTTTGGCGAACCGAGAGTCTAAGTAATAGGGTTGAATTTTCGGCCGTCGGCGGTCGCCGTTGCACTATGAGCTGCCATCAGTTTTGACGAGCACCAACTTTTTAGTACACGAATTTCCCCAGATGCCATTGTTTGGCAAGCCTCTAAGATTCAAGCTATATTCCTACTAAGATTATGCTCAAACACTATTCTTAATTAACTGCTCGTGGTCTCGGCTTGAAAACCCCTATGCGTGGTTACAGTCCCTGCCCGCCAGATTTCCCCACAAAAAGTTGACGGTGGGTCTGTTACGGAGTTGCCGATACCGCCGCACCCGATTTTCCATATTAATGCCCTAGGCATGAACATTGGCTCCGGTTATTCCCGATTGGGCAATGTCTTAGATGCCTCTTTGAACGTGGTAAGGATGCGATGCCATTGATAAGCAGGTCGATCACGGAATGACGATCACTGGGGTATTCTATAGGGGAGATAGTTCAGCTCTATTGACAGGGTACCGGCGGATGCCGACTTCTATCAACGCCTTTTTTAGTGCTCTAGTCGACTACTGGCTCTTGAATCATTGCTTGAGCGTCGTGTACTGCGTGTGTGCATTCAGGAGAGATAGGACAGCGGCGCTCGCCCTTCTCCTACTGCTATGGGGTTCAGAGAAGGCGTTGGACAGAGGAGGACATCGGCGATGTGTAGTTGCGTCGAAAGTACAGAGTTTAGTGGTTGGTGAATGGCCACTGTCAGGACATGAAGTTCAGACGGCGCATAGTTGATCCAATCCTAATAATGCACAGGTGAAGGCCAGGACGATTTTCCTTTTCTAACGTTCCAAGTTGCTCTATTCCGTAGTTAGCTGCGAGTCTAATTTCTAATACCCGCTGTAGAAATAGAGCCGAACTCCATATTGGTGGATATACGCAATTGTACGAGAAGGCGCGATTAGGTGAACGTTCATAAGCAATATCTCTCATTCCAAGGCTATATCGTACGAGTATAACACGGATATACCTAAGTACACGCGATCGTTGTCCACCTAGGGCTTTCATTTCCAATACCTAGGTAGTCTCAAATATTCCTTTCACTCTTTGAACTGCCGCACACTTTTTTCTTGCAATAGAAAAGCCCCAAGGTCTCGAGATGCCCGGCGTTGAGAAGAAGGCCTCCGTCATTGTCGAAAGATACGCGGGATTTGGGGAAAAAGCGCCTCATCTAGGCGTTTCCTAATCTTGCCTATCTCTTCCTCGGTGTACTCAAATCCTCAGTGACTTGCACAACATCCGCACTGGGCTGTGCAATGACCGATTCCGTTTATTCTTGTGCTATTCAGATGGCGGTTCTCGCAGCATCTGCAGCCTCGAATACAGCAGCCGCCCTTCCCTATACAATCCTGGAAAGCTCTTTTCGGAGATACCAAACGGGGCTCTGTCGTGTCTCATCGTATCTTTTCTTCATAGGTCGCTGAGGAAGTTCCGACTCATGGCCGTACAGTATTCGCCCTAGCCACGATGCGTTTTGCCAATCCAATGAGGTCTTCCTTCGTATCATCACCGTTGGATGTGATCTTTTCCAACGTCCGATGTTCCTGTTTGCAGTGCTCCTCGCTGTACACATTCTCGAAGCAGATACTCAACGTAAATAATATTAATAAATAAGGCCGAGAGGCATTCAAGGCCGTTGCTGTACTCGAAGCGCCGGTGCGTCTCCCCTTCCTTATGATATCCGTCAGATGGCTTAAAGCCTTTAAAGCTTTCGAACATTAAGCAAAAGTCGCGAGTCCGAACCATGATCTAGGTCATATCAGTATCGTACATAAAGCCCAGACAGGACTTGCCAAAGCCAAGAGTTTACCATAAAGTGAAATTTGAGCTTTTAGAAGAGCGGTCAAAGGGCGGGGGGAATAAGAAACAAAATGGCGATCAACTGAAAGAAGTCAAGAGAGTGAATATGACGCAACCTAGTCTTGAGGCTAAACGTTGTAGGTTAAACCCGAATAGATTTCTTGCCGAGTCCAATGGCGCAAAACACAAATTGTAGAGCCTGCGTAAGTGGTCGGGCGTTGTTCGATACCACAGCCTAACCGGACAATATGTAGGTACGTCGACCTCAACTACATGCGGTGTCAGAAAGTCATCTTCGAAACCGGCGAATAGTTTATCGAGCATGCATACAACGGGGGGCTTAGGCTGACGCTAAGCGGCTACCGTCGGTCACGAAAGGAGAAGGAGATGAAAATGCGGTTAAAATTGACAGATTATGGATGGAGGATGATACATGTCCGACTGTTGCTGCGCGAGAGGAGTCTGGCCATGGCAGTAGATGGAATTTCTGGCACTGAGAAACACGCACCAGCTCACGTTCCTAACGGCCCTATTGATTGCCGTCCCCGTATGCATACAGAATTATGACGCTTTGCATCAAAGGAATACCATTTCTTAGACGTATCTACCCGCCACCAGTAGCAGTATTTCTTTGCCCCGCTGACTGCACATGGGATGCCACGGATCCGGTTGCTGGGAGCGTTTCGAAAGCTCGGCTCTGTGCGTGCTATCAGATTGACAAGCCGCGTCAACGGGTTATGATCCTACCTCGTCTGACATCACATCGCTTGCGTCCTGCTCGTTGATCTCGTTGGCAGGCTTGCTCAACACCTTGTGCGCCTTGGTAGCCCAGCGAACTCGGTCTGCATGAACGTGGTCCTCCTCATCTAGCTGCGAGTCAGACGACCTTTCAGCTGCTCGCCGTCTTCCATGGCTTACCAACAGGCGCATTTGCCAGTTCGGTACTTTTGTTCGTAATGAACTCGATTTCTTCGTCTGACATCCGCTCGCCTGGCGCGCCCGTTCGTTCAAGCGATTTCTAAACTGCAAGGTGTCCATGTCTTCAGGATCAAAAAGAAAGGAGTCATAGATCGATCCTCGTGCAGGATGGCGTTAGAACTTTCATACGTGGCCTTTCGCCACATATGATGCGTGGTTTAGTAAGAGGTAGCCGTGTGATTTCCATGACATGCCATCTTCATCATTGCCACTAGCCAGCCAGGGATTGCACCACCGCCCGTTAGTGCTGCTTGCACTGGTGCTACTCGGCGTGCAATCTAACGTTAACCGCCAGCGTCGGTACCAGGCAGAGATAGCTTCGATAAGAAGCCGTAGGAATCAGATCTCATCTCGACTTTGGGGTGTTACCGCTTTAGGATTAGTGGGACCCCTATTCATTTTGTCCCCACAATGATCGTCTCTAGTGTGGGACTACAGCGGATTGGACAGAAGAGGTTATCCAGCTCGTTATTTGTCCGACAGGTCTAATCTCCGTTCTGTTCTTACTGGTGCAATGTCAATATCTGCAGACCGAAGACTCAATACATTAGCGAGTTGTGCATCCTCAAGCTGTCCCCACCTCGTGCCGTGTTTCCGGTGAGGTATTCGCAAGTATATCATCAGACCGTTGTTCCCCGCATTAACAGTCATAATAACATTATTTCTCGGCATAAAAAGCACAAACAACGCCTGGTTTCAAACATGCAGGTCAAGCAGCCAATCATGTGCTACGTATACGTAGCCTAAGCACATGTCAAGTCGTCAACAAGACGCAGTTGAAAGCCTAGTCGTGTATAGACTGTTAGCGTGATTTGATAACTCACAGATTCCATGTCAATTCCTCTCGCCATGCCTAGAGGAATTCAAAATTTTGTGTTGGCCTAGTATGGGTTTGAAATGCTTAACAAAATTAAAATTAATCTTCTGACTATACCCTTGCTTTAGCGTATAGAGCGGATGATCGAAACAGATACTTGTACATAGAGCACCCCTCTCGCCAGCTGAAAACTCCCTGCAAAGCTAGAAGCTAGTAAATACTAGTGGCGTTATTATGAACGTAGTGTAACGATTATACAGCTACTATCATCGTGTCCGACGTGACATTTGTGCCGCTTTTCCCGCACGCGAGCGGGGAGAAGCAAATAAATATCGCGTCGGCCCAAGTCAACATTTGACACAATCGAAAAGTGAACCTAGCTCAAAATGTCGTTTATTCTGACAGCACCTTCCTCGGGAAGCTTGCTATTTGCAATCCCGAGAGATTCAGCCCCGCATCTTGCACTGAAAGTGCTAATACTGGCACTGATACTGGTAAGTATAAAGAAGCTCTACAACTCTCGCTTTTCATACTTAAATGGCTTATTTTGCCAACTCAGGGCTCTATTTACTTCATCGGCACAATTATTTACAATGTCTTCTTTCACCCTCTTGCCAAATATCCCGGACCAAAGTCTATGGCCGCTACTCGCCTGCCCTACATCCGTCATATTCTAGCTGGCCGATCTCCCCAAGCAATAAAAGCACTACATGAGCAATACGGCGAAGTTGTCCGCACTGCTCCAGACGAGTTATCATTCATCGACAGCGACGCCTGGAAGATAATATACGGTACTCGTCCCGGACACGGTCAGAAACCCAAAGACAAGCGATTCTACCCACCAACCCTCGGAGGTGTACCCAACATGATCTCCTCCAACGACGCCGATCACGCTCGTTTCCGACGTCTTCTGTCCCATGCCTTCTCCGACAGTTCTCTTCGAGGCCAAGAGCCCATCATCCAGAGCTATGTGGATCTCTTAGTACAACGCCTCAATGAAAAGGCGGAGAGCGGCAAGCAGGCACTTGATATGGTCGCATGGTACAACTTCACAACCTTCGACATTATCGGCGATCTAGTATTTGGAGAGCCCTTTGGCTGTTTGGATAACTCGACCTACCGCCAGTGGGTAACCATCGTCATGTCCACCATCCAATATGCTGCGTACACCAACGTCGCACGGCGTTTCCCTGGATGGAGACTCGTTGACAAGATGATTACGCCTAGCCATGTAATTAATCAAAGGCGCCAGCATTTTCAACTTACGAAAGAAAAGATTGAGGCGCGCTTATCCAAGTCCAACGAGCGACCTGATTTCTTCGGCAATATCTTGAAACACAAGGATACCGAGAAAGGGCTTAGTTTTGGAGAGATGATCACCAATGGCAGCACGCTCATTATTGCTGGCTCTGAGACTACCGCCACGCTGCTTTCTGGAGTGACGTATTTGCTACTGAAGAACCCGCGAGTACTACAGAAGCTCCAAGAGGAGGTTCGGACTACTTTCCACTCCGATAAGGAGATTACGATGGGAAAATGCAACAAGCTGGAGTACCTCGTTGCTGTTCTCACTGAAGCTTTGAGGGTGTTTCCTCCCGTTGCGGTTGGACTTCCTCGTATCGTTGATGCGCAAGGTGATATGGTTGCTGGAAACTGGGTACCAGGTGGCGTAAGTCCCAGGCTACCCTTTTTGAATATGAACCTATATTAAACTGATCTCCAATGAAGACTGTTGTCTCCGTCACACAGATGGCCGCTTACCACTCTGCACTCAATTTTACCCATCCTGAACAATTCATTCCCGAGCGATTCCTCGACGACCCTCGCTTTGCAAATGATAACAAGACCGTGTTACAACCATTCAGTTTCGGACCCAGAAACTGTATAGGAAAGAAGTAAGTGACAGTTTGCAAGTTTTGAAGATGAATTCCATGTTAATTCTATCCCCAGTTTAGCGTCTGTTGAGATGCGAATAATTCTCGCTCGCATGATCTTTAATTTTGATATGGAGCTGGACCAACCATCTGACGAGTGGACGGACCAGAAATGCTTTTTCCTGTGGAAAAAGCGGCCTTTGATGGTTCGGCTTACTCCGAGGGTGAAGGTGTAGCGAGGGCGGATGTGAGAAAAAAACGTAGTAATTGTTCATGACAGACTCTGGTTTGCGCATAGTTATGTGCTCACTTGTGGTTTCATCAATTCTTGGTAGTTAAAATGAACGATAGCATCAAATTCAACCAAAATGGTGAACTCCTTCATCTTAAGCTATATTGCCCACTGATCTCATTGAAGCCTCCATCTGGTTCGCCTTACGCTTCAGTAAGTGAAACAACAGCGTACGGAACAACACTGACACTACCGGCGATTTTATCCGTCCGCCAAGGTTCGCCATCAGTGCTCACATCCACCTTCTCAGCAGTTCCACCCTGGAAGCCTGGGATGTGTACAGTAGCAGCTTAGTCTAGGTTTTCTCCACAAGCTTACCACTAGGGCAGAGAAAGGACACAGACGGATACTGACATACTGACCCAGATATACGCTCAGCTGACTCGCGTCATTAGCGTCAATCCCCACCACGGCTCATGTGAAAAAATGTAGGCATAAATTCCTCCAATCACCCGGGATGGTATAGTCCGGGTAAATGCTTGTCGATCCGGGTGGATATATGGTGCCGAGCTCTAATGGTCGTCCTGGTATTGTGTCGGATCTGCTTTCTGGCTCGATCTGTGTGACATCGCTGAAGTAAATGTCGGCTTGCTCGACTGGGGTGCTTCATTCGGCGTCGTGGAGTTGTCGGGTGTCGCGTAGAAGCGGTAGCTGATCCAGTCTAGGGATGTGCGGGCTTTGTGCCTAGGTAGTTGGCGGGATCCAGGAATGACTGGATCCGACTCACATTCCGCGTGGCCAGGGAAGACCTATGAATCGGATGTTAGTAAATGCCTCGTGGATATGTAGCTTCAGTAACGACGTCGTATAGGGGCGAAATCGCGTGTTCCATTGGAATTGTCTCTTACCTCATAGCTCAGAATATAGGGGCTCAGTGGCGCTCGTGGCGCTCGCCTCACCGAGAGCCCCGCGAGGCTTATTTGCCCCTGTTTTTACCCAGGAGCTAGCCACGTCATCCAGTGCGGGGATGGGGATGGCCCACTCATATCACTTCCCCCGACTTTCTGCTTCGGCAAAGAGCCGACCCCGCAAAATCCCCGGGATTTCGGCTTTCGGCCAATGAGACGGTGTACAACATCACTGTAGCCCGGTCTCTTTTGTGCCGAGAACTGCAGTTCGGTCAATCATCACCGCGAGCCTAAATGTGACCTTCAAAATGGTGATAACCAACTCCTGGGACCCGGATTCCTCAACAGTTCATTTGGATTATTTTGCGTCGAGATAAACCAAGGCCGTCAAAATGGGACTGAGTGGGAAATATTTGCACTGGGCTGTGACAGGTGCTTGATATGTCTTGAACGTGCGAATTGATGGACTGACTACGATTGATGCAGCGGCTAGCTGCCAGGCCTTTCTTCTCCTGGGCTATGATCAAGGTGTTATGAGTGGCTTGGTCGGGGCCAACAATGAGTTCGGAAAGCAGTTCAATCACCCCGACGCCAATATGCAGGGCATCTGTACGTTACCTGGGCACTCCGAAGTCTTCACCGATCTAATATCTAACCATATGCAGTAACCTCGATTTACGATATTGGCTGCGCCGTCGGATGTCTTCTTAGTTTCATCGTCGGCCATCGAGTCGGCCGTAAGCGCATGATTATCGCAGGTGGCTCGATTATGGTCATTGGAACGATTATCCTGTGCTCTTCTTACAGCACTGCACAATTCTTGGTTGGTAGGGTTGTAACTGGCTTCGGAAATGGCATCAACAGCAGCACAGTCCCGACTTACCAGAGTGGTAAACACCGCGTGGGTCTTCACTTGGATAGAGATCGCTAATATTGTTATCAGAAATGGCCCGACCCGAACACCGCGGTAGACTTCTCTCCGCACAGGGAACAGTGACGATTGTAGGTCTCTGCATTGCATATTGGATGGACTACGGATTGAGCTTTGTGGAATCGCCTGTGCAATGGCGCTTCCCGATCAGCTTTCAGGCATTCTTTGCCGCTTGCCTTGTACTGCAGATGCTCCCTCTTCCAGACACTCCTCGCTGGCTCTGCGAGCAAGATCGAAGCGATGAAGCTGCCTCAATTCTAGCCCGTCTTCAACTCGAGCAGCCCGCAAATGAGTCTACACCAGAGGTGGTGCAACTGCGTCGGCAGATTGAGACCTCTATTGAGATCGAGTCCGCTGGCGGACCTTTCAAGTACAAGGAACTTCTATGGGGAGGGAAGATTCAAAACCTTCGTCGAATGATTCTTGCTGGTCTGGTTAACGTCCAGCAACAGTTCACTGGGTCAAACATGATCAATTACTATGCGCCCGTGGTCTATCAGAACGCCATGCACCTCTCGCGTAATCTGTCGTTGATTCTGGGCGGCTGCACCTCTCTCGCATATCTACTTGGGTCAATAATCCCCCTGTGGAGTATGGATAGATTTGGTCGCCGAGCCTCACTCATGGTTTCAGCCGCGGGTCTTTGCTTCTGTTTTGTGATGGCCGCTATCTTGTTGTCAATCGGCACCACGCAATGTGCCTATGCTGCGACCGCTTTCGTTTTTATCTTCCAGATCTTCCTTGGATTCGGATATTTGCCAGTTCCATGGTCAGACTTTCGAGCTTTCTACGCCATAGACATTACTGACGTATATTGCAGGTTCTATCCCAGTGAAATTACCACCACTCGCATCCGCGCCAGAGGTCAGGCCTTTGCAGGCTTTATTAACTGGATGTGTGTCTGTAAGTTACCACTAGAAATTCCATCAGCCAATGCTCGTGCTTATTTTTCTAGTCATCGTTGTGCAGGTGACACCAACTGCGATTGATAACATCGGATGGAGGACCTTCATTATTTTCGCCTGCTTCTGTTTTGCATGGGTAAATATGTCACTGAATCAGGCCGAAAACAATTTTGCTAACTCTACACAGATTCCAATGGTCTACTTCTTCTTCCCGGAAACCAAGGGTCTCGAACTTGAGGACGTTGATCATCTCTTTGAAGGTGGTGGTATCACAGGGGGCGTTTTCGCGTCGCGTGGATATCCCGTCCGGCCAGGATGCCATCGCAACCAAAACACGGACAGGATTGAGAAGCCCATTGAGGAGCACATTGAGTCTGGAATCAATGTATAAAGAGCATTAACTTAGTGCGTAGGGAGCGCTTCAAGAGCCTCCCGGGTCAGAGAAGAGATTACCTAGGTAGTATCGGCTCGCATTCACGGTGCTACTAAATAATATAAATGACAATGATGGAAAGGTATTGGATGCAAAATAGAATATGGAATTACCTATCTAGGTACAGTCTCCAACGTATATAAATGCTGGCTCCGACTAGTCAAACAGTCACCCCTCCCAACGGATCTCTGATCTCTTCTGGGTAGCAAAACCAATGCGCTGCTATACTACATTTTAGACTTCATAACGTAAAACTCGTGCGATCCCTCCGAGTCCGTGGGACTTGCCCCCTTAACCACATCCTTCTTCTCAAAGATTTGAGACACTTCTTCCAGTGACTTGCCTTGAGTCTCCGGGAAGAAGAAATAGACAAGCGCCAACACAACCACCAGACAACCGACATAGATGGAAAAGTATCTCCACTGAAGCACATCAAATGCCACCGGATTGACGTATTGGTTGAAGAAGCATGCCAGAGAGTCCGTCGTGAGCGTAATAGCAAGACCCTTGGCGCGAAGTTGAAAGGGCATGATTTCGGCAGGGTAGGCAATGAATAGGGGCATGTATGCAAAATCATAGGCTCCGCAGAAAAGGAACAACATCGGCACCACTGCGATTCCGGCTGCCAGTACTCCCATTTCTGCGAATAGCCCTGCCATGAGTTCAGATGTTGACAGGAAGATCAGCATCAGAGATGTTGCGCTGAGCCAGAGGGTTCGTCGACCGTATTTGTCCGATGTGCTTGCACCAGATACGGCAAAGACTAAATTCCATACTTGGAGACTGATGTTGACCGCTGCTTGGTGAACGGAGTCCTTGATTCCGACTGATGCAAGGATTGGAGGCAGGTAGTAGGAAGTGACACCTTGTGACTTGTTAGTAATTTCTTCTCGTTCCATAAGGGCCATAAATGCAAATCATACCGTTTCCCGTCCATTCTTGCATGAAGCCCAGCAAAATACATATCGCCAGGCGATGCAGATCACCTTTGGTTTTGAAGAAGGTGGACCAGCGACTAGCAGCCCTCATGTCCGCCTCTGCGCTGATGCTGCTGCAAATCTGGTCAAATTCATCTTGGACCAGTTTATCCCCCGGGTTGCCATTCGCATGGTATCGAGTGAGTATAGCCAATGCCTCTGCTTTTCGGCCCTTTGCAACCAGCCATCTCGGACTTTCGGGAACAAAGAAGAGTCCCGTCAGTTGGAAGAGAGGATAAAAGATCTGAAACATGCAAGGAACACGCCATGACCAGTTATTATGGATAGACAGCGTGGAAAAGGCAATACCCGCAGCTGTGATGGACCCAATGAACCACAGTGCATTATAGAGACCAGTGAGCGTTCTCCGCTGCCTTGGATGAGCAGTCTCTGCAATGAGTAACGGTGCGGCAGTTTGTGAGAATCCCACGCCAATTCCAGTCATCACTCGAGCACCGAAAAATACCCAATGCTGCTGAACAGCCACTTGAATGATGGCTGCGGTTATGACGAGCATAGAACCAATGGCAACGGAAAGACGCCTGCCAAAGTTATCAGCAACATATGAGGCGGGGATAAAGGCTAGGAAGGAGCCTAGAGAGACGGCTGCAATGATTAGGCCTTTGGCATTTGGATCGAGGCCGCTCAAAAACTCCGTGACTGTTTTCTGTCAGCTTTCCCTGTAACCCAGAAGCTGACATAGGATAAGAAAAGACTCACACTCTGGAAGCACAAGAAGACTATTTATCTGGCTAGCATTATACCCCGAGGTAGCCGAAGCAGCCAGTACAAAAGCTATACCAAAGTTAAGTTTCCGCAGACCAGCATCTTCAGTCGACGTAGATAAAATCATGATAGCAGTCGTTCACTGCAAGAAAAATCAATACTTTAACCATCAAGGACCATGTCTCCTTAATAAACCTCAGCAAGCTCTCCATTTGGCCAAGGCAGCGGACATTTAGTCGGACAATTGTGACGCTGTACATTCTTCGCGTGTTCTTGTGCGGATCCTGCCAATATAGGTGACGGATGATCATTTTAGAGGCTGGAATGTAGGGAGAGAGTTTGACGAGCCTAACGGAGCGAGTGATCCGGTGGGTCTTTGTCAAGTTCCTAATTTTTGACACCTCTTCGGATCTAGTTATACGCAAGGAATTGTTACTCCGTCTTTGCCGGCGAACGGGCCCAACGGATTACCAAACTCGGCATTTTGTTGTTGGAGCTCCGCGGCTACAAGCTATTCATCCGAGTCAGAGCTTGGGAAGCTTCTTGTTGGATGACGTACAGCTCTTGGAGCTTTGGCCTCGAGACTAACCAGATTTACGCTTCCGATGCTACATATGACTATTAATGATGAGATTATGAAGGGGGCTACCTGCTCGGTTTGCCAATCTAGGGAGCAGTAAACCGGAAAAAGCAGAGATGAGCCAAAGTCCAGTAAGTATAGCAATGACGAAAATTCACGACTGTGATCAGCATGGCGGTGGTCACCTATCTTGCATCGGTCTACCCTATGTCCCTTCTAGCCACAGTTCTTGCTTCGGGAACACTTTGCGCAGTCAGCCACAGTGTGGGCATCATCATGGCAATATGTACAGGGGCACTAAGGGCAAGTCTGTCTGGTGAAACCCATAATGCCACGGTTGGTGCATACTCTTCCGTCTTCGTAGATAACTATGGTTTCTGTCGATTAGTGCATCATACCACTGTGAGAAGGGCAGTTGGTAAAGCGTAAGTTAAGTAGGGCAAAGGCTGGTGCTTCTTGCCAATGTAGTCATAAAAGGAGAGTAGAGGATGACGGATTAGGTATGATAACTACTTTCAGAATTCTTCCTTTACTTTGGCTTTTCTTCTTCTCTTCCTCCCCTAGCTAGGTTATTCTCCTTTGTATGCTACTATTGTTTTATAGGGTCTAGCCCGTAACGTGGGGCAAACATCACTAGATACCCCTAATAGAATAGGGGCGGAATTATTCCATGTTAATTGGTTTAAGAAAAAGGAAGAAAAGGAAGTTCAGGGGAAAAAGATAGAGTAAAAAAATTAAACGAGCGACGCAGGGATCGAACCTGCAGTCTTCTGAGATCTTCTTCTTTGCGCCGAAATCAGACGCCTTACCATTAGGCCAGCCGCCCCCTTCAGGTGGTCATAGCTCAACCCTAAGGAAAGGAAGAAAAGGAAGTTCACAGGAAAAAGATAAGAGTAAAAAAAATAAACGAGCGACGCAGGGATCGAACCTGCAGTCTTCTGAGATCTTCTTCTTGGCCGAAATCAGACGCCTTACCATTAGGCCAGCCGCCCCCTTCACTTGAAAAAAAAAGCTAGGATTGGACTATTACAATTTGGAGCCACACCTAACACTATATAACATGCTGATGAGCCTAACTCAACGTAGGATCGGGGTAAATGCTGATTCTGCTAAGGCCGACCTTAAGTTCACAGTCTTATTGCCGCTCTTGCCCTGATTACGTATATAGTCAATAGCCCGACCCGACCTAAGGCTCATCGTCTGAGTTGTGAGGCTTTCCAGGTTATATACAAGCGTCTGCCTCAGGAATCAAACTAGTCCTGATTAGGCGTCAATCTGGAGATCCTCAAATTCACCGTCCGGCTCCGACTTTTGCTCACCTATACCGACAAACAACAGGGCAGCGAACAACATGCCATCCTCACTGAGAATGGCTTCCGGCCTCTTCCGCCAAGCCACTCGCACCCTGACAACCCTTGAATCCGCCCCATCACAACGCATCCTCCCTGTCCTCCGAAACACCTCCGAATCACAATGCCGGGCCTACTCCCAAGCGCAGCGCCCGCGATGCAGCCAGAGTATCCAAACTACCCTTTCCGCGCGAAATAGCTTCTCGACAACCGCTTTCCAAGCCCGCGCGAAGACTATGGGTCAATTGCGCCAGCGCAACTCGACCGGTCCGTTCTCATGGAAGGCTGCGCTGCTCTTCGTGATCACGGGCGCGGGCATGGTGATCTACTTCCGAGTTGAAAAGGCACGTCTGGAGCGGAAACGTATCGCCGAAATGAGCAAGGGTGTTGGCAAGCCAAAGGTCGGCGGTCCGTTTACTCTGAAAGATCTGGATGGCAAGGAGTTCACCGCGGAGGACCTAAAGGGCAAATACTGCTTTGTGAGTTGACCTGGACCTCTTCCTCATGTGGAGAGAGTTCTTGCTAACAAGCGTTCTCTTGTCCAGGTCTATTTCGGTTTCACCCACTGCCCTGATATCTGCCCCGATGAGCTGGACAAGATGGCCGAGATCATCGACAAGGTCCGCGCGGAGGCCAAGGACGACAATGCTTTCCTGCCGGTGTTTATCACCTGCGACCCGGTCCGTGATACGCCCGAAGTTCTACGCGCGTACCTGAAGGAATTCCACCCGGCCATCGTGGGCTTGACCGGTACCTATGAGCAGATCAAGCATGTCTGCCGCCAGTACCGCGTGTACTTTAGCACTCCCAAGGATGTCAAGCCTGGCGAGGATTACTTGGTGGATCACAGCATCTACTTCTATCTGATGGGTAAGATATCGTACTCGACTGCTTTGCGATAGTATACTGACTTGTTGATAGACCCCGACAACGACTTTGTTGAGTGCATTGGCCGACAGGATACCCCGGAGTCTGCTACTAGGGTTATCATGGAGCACATCAATGACTGGAAGCGAGAGGGCAAGCCGCTCAAGACGGTTTAAGCTTATCCGGTGCGTCAAAGTGTACTATAGATCTGCCGAATGTAAAATACCCTACTCCCTAGGCTTGGTTTAAGTCATTCTGTAGCCCGTAAACGGCCTTCTCCAAAGTGATAGTTGGTATCTGGGCTTCGCCAGATACCGTCAAGTCATTAATTAAGGCATTATGTCCCTATCCCCAAAGTATGCCCCAAAGCACCCAGTCCAGTATTCACAGAAAACAACCACATTCAAGACCCCGTCCTGAGGTTCCCGACCAACTTCCCCTCCGCATCACGATCAGCATTAGCCCTCCATTCCATCCCTCCATCAACAAACTCCTCCCTCTTCCAAATCTCCGCCCTCTCCTTGCAAGCCTCAAGCACCTCCTCACCTGCCCTCCACCCCGCCGCCCGATGTCCCGAGCTAACAGCAATCGCAATAGAAGCCTCCCCAATAGGCACGATGCCCAATCTGTGCGCAATGCTCACACCTAAGAGCTGGTGCTTCTTCACGGCGTCCTCCGCGATGGCGCCGAGTGTTTTCAGCGAGAGGAGAGGGTATGTTGTGTAGCTCAGTTGTGATACGGGTCTGTCTTCGAAGGTGTCGCGAGTTGTTCCGAGGAAGAGGACGTTTGCGCCGGCGGCGGGCGAGGAGACCTGCGATAGGTAGGTGTTTGGGTCGAGTGGGGTGTAGGTGAGTGTTAGGTGGATGTTTTGGGTGGCATCATAGTGTGTGCGTGGATATGTGGTTGGATCCAGATGGGCTGGGAGGGGTTCTTCGTGTGTTGTCATTGTGTATGCGTTTGTGGTTTGAGGTGAAATGGGTTCGAGGGAATGTTGGTCTGTTGGAGAGGCTTATCGGCTGCGGGGAACCGGTGGGTAAGAAGCGATACCTGGAGTACGTACCGAGAATTGCTAGAAGTTGACATGATCATCATTCGGGTGACTGTATGTTTATCTATCTACTCGGTAGTTAATGTGCATTGCAGCTGTTAGACATTCGCTCCGGTTGGATGAGTGCTGTCTATGTCACTGTTGACCAATATTTACAGAAGCAAAACAACGGCCTCGTAAGGGCGGAGCGACCACTTTCCGCCGGAGAAGCGTTGTATGGCCTCTGTTGCGCTCTCGTAGTTGTTCAATAGCACCTCCTTAACGCCGGTGATACCGTTGCTTGAAGCATCCCAGTCCAGAGTCTTCTCGGTCCAGTTGCACAGCACCAAAGCCTTCTGGTTCTCGTACTGGCGAGTATACGCAAACACCTCCTCGTTCGCTCGGTCAACATTAACCCAGTTGCCATAAACGAAAATATCCAGGAACTTCTTGCGCAGTCCGAGTACGGCTGCCCAGAAATGGTAGGTCGAGTTGGGATCCTTGACTTCGGCAGCAGCATTGACACGCACATAATCTGGGTTGACAGACATCCAAGGCTTGACATTAGGGCCGGTGAATCCTGCATTTGGCGCATCGGACCATTGAACTGGGGTGCGACCGTTGTCACGAGACTTCTTCTGGTACTCTTGGAGAGCAATGGCCTGGGCTTTTGTGTCCAAATGCTTCGCCTTCACAACCCTGTCATGCTATGTTAGTGATACGCAGTGGGAATTGAGTTGAGACAAATTCTTACTGATACCAGTGGTTGAGACAGTCGATATCTTTGTACTCCTCGATACACCACGAAGTAGGGACATTCCGCATGCCCAACTCCTGCCCCTGGTACACAAACGGAGTGCCAGACTGCAGTGCCAATGCAATGGCCAACATCTTAGACACGACGAGGCGATACTCCTCTTTTGCATTTGTATACCGATCAATGCAGCGCGGCTGATCGTGGTTCTCCCAGTAGAGGGCGTTCCAACCATCATTGACATACATGAACGTCTGCCAACGCTCGAAGAAGTTCTTCAGGTCGGTAAGCTTCCAGCTGCCTGGTTCGAACTTGCCATATTGACCGTGGTCAATATCAACGTGCTCGAAGTTGAAAATCATGTTGATCTCGTTGCGGTCGAATTGCACGGCTCGGAGAACCTCCTTCTCATCCTTGACGAACGGCATCTCGCCAACACTAAAAGCATCGTATTCCTTCAGGATGTTACCAACGCCCTGCAGGAATTCGTGGAGTCGGGGTCCGTTGGCGTAATACTTGTCGCCCCATTGCCATTCGCTGTGGGGATTCTGGATGGGTGCATCTGGGAATGCCTGGTCTTTGCTAATAAAGTTGATCACATCCATACGGAAGCCGTCGCAGCCCTTGTCGAGCCAGAATCGCATGATGTCGTGCACAGCCTTGACCACAGGTGGGTGCTCCCAGTTGAGGTCGGGCTGCTCGGTGGCATAAAGATGGAGATAGTACTCGCCGGTGAGCTCGTCAAACTGCCAAGCACTTCCTATAATGAAAGTTAGCATTCGATTCGCAATGTCACAGGAATGGACTGAAATAACCATACCCTGAAAATGAGAAACCCAGTTGTTGGGAGGGTGACGATTGCCCTGCTCGTCAATGCGCGGCGGCTTCCAGACGTACCAGTTCCGGAACTCATTATTCTTAGAGCTGCGCGACTGCTTGAACCATTCATGCTGATCACTGGTGTGGTTGACTACAAGATCCATGAGAAGCTTCATACCACGCTGGTGGCAACCTTGGATCAACTTCTCGACATCTGCGACCGTACCATACTCGTCGGCGATACTATAATAATCGGCGATGTCGTACCCCATATCAACCTGGGGGGATTTATACGACGGGCAGAGCCAGACAATGTCGATGCCGATGTTCTTAATATAATCGAGCTTCGAAATGATACCAGGAATGTCGCCAATGCCATCATCGTTCGAGTCCTTGTAAGAGGCAGGCCAGATCTGGTAGACGGAGCTCTCTTTCCACCAAGCCCGGTTGATGGGCTTTGAAGAACCCATGGTCGCTAAATGAATAGTATGTTGATAAGGGGCCACAGATGGTTGAATGAACAATTAGGAATTGACCCGAGGGAGGTACACTCTATAAGTAGCGACGTGTTGGCAAGGACAAGTGTGCATCGGCTGTATCGTACCCACGCACATCCCACCGCGGGGCACTGCGGAGAATCCTATCTCAAAATGGTCCATACTCTGTGCCGATTTCCTGCATAATATGGGTCTGGTTATTGCTGGTCAGGGGCATCCGTCATTTTGACTACAGCATGAGCTGGCGCGTTCAACTCATACGTCGGGGCATTCTGGATACGGTGGATCGTCTCCACCCGGTGCGCTTTGGTGCTCAGATCGATGATGCAACGGCCGAGCTGTGGCCTCGCGGCGGACTGATTTTCCGATAGTGGCCCGAGGTTGAAGAACAATAAAGCAGATAGTTGAAAGTATTTGTTGTATTCAGACCTATTTGTAAAACGCTGGCTTTGGGGAGAAGGCGCTAAAGCCTCCTAGACAAGAATGGGAAGTGTATGTACTGCCATTGCTATACTTGGTTTTCGCTGATTTCACCTCCAGAGTCATTCCAATAAACCCACATGAGCCCCGAGGATCATTTGAGATGTGTAGAGCGACCTCATCTATTCGAAAACGTGGTCTTCAATAGGTCGAAGGAAGCTAGTGTTCTATTAATCCTCGCCAACGGCCTGAAGGCGGTCGGATTCTGCCAACCTCTATCGCGTATCGGCGCAAGGTCGAGCTTTGCTTCTCTACCCTTATACTTTCCACTGATTTCCCTTGATGTCTCTGCATCATGGTGAATACTTATCCAGATGATAGCAGACTTCATCCCGGCCCGCCTCGGCGGGCCCATCCTTCCCGCGACGACCGGGACGGCCGTATGTACGACGACCGATCTCGATCACGCTCGCCTGGCGGTATACACTCCTCCCCGCATGGTAATGGTGCTTGAGCCATGGACACGCCTGCTGAAACACGATTTCTTTCGTTAATCTATTTGACTCGTGGCTGATGTTTTTTGTTGTTGTTGAATATGAAGGCCTTTCACGCTCGCCTCAGCAACAGCCTGCAGACCGAAGGCTTCAATACTCGAGGGACCGAGATGCCCAGTACCGAAGCCGGGAACGAGATGGATATCGCAGTCGGACATCGCGCTCACCTCCGCAACGAGGCCGACAGTCCCATAGAGACCGTGATCGCGAAGGATATCAGTCGCCTGGATACAGTCACAGTCGAAGCTTTAGTCGAAGCCGCAGTCCCCGACCAGGCAGGCCTCATTTTGGTCAAGAGAGCCGAGAAGTCATGATGGATGGGATACCTCAGGACATGACTGAAGACGATGTAAGTCATTTATAATATTGAGCGTGAAACGGGAACAGGAAATGGTTCTGGAATTGCAGATGATATCTGGCAGAGGCGCAAGAGGCTGACTTGAGGTTTTCTGCATCACAGGTTTCAGCAGAGCTTCGAGACGCGTATCATATTGGAGGGCTTGAAGATATTCGGGTGATTCGGGATAGACAAACAAGTGAGTGGGAGAACATTGTACCCAGTGAAGGTTCAGCTCATTAATCTCTCATTGTCAGAGGTATCGCGAGGGCTGGGATTCCTCCGGTTTGCGTCTATCGAAAAGTCACGCGACTTCCTCGAAGCAAATTACCCGTATATTTACTTCTACGGCCCAACTGCTGGCAACGACGATCGTGCCACCAAAGTTCGCATCGCATACAGCCGTGAGCGAGAGGACCGAGCTCGGGCAAAAGCAGAAGGTGATTGGACCTGCCGCATGTGCGCGGTTGTCAACTTTGCGACTCGTCCCAAGTGTTTCCGCTGCAATGCTCCGCGGCCAGAAATGACAATGGTTCCCGTCGGACCCCCTGGTGTCCCTATCCCGAAGGTGGTCAACAACGGTGACAATGATGCCGCCCCAGAGAACCAGCCTTCTCAGTTCCTACTTTTCCGAGGGTTAGACTCTTCTGTGACAGAGGAGTTATTTGCGAGGGGTGCTGCAAAGCTTTACCGGCCTACTTCGAGCAGCAACGACAGTGCATCAAATAATTCAAAGAAGGGTGCCAAGGTGGCATCAACAACGGGCGATTCGAACTTGGGAGCCCGAGAGGGCTCGATTCGCCGTGTCTTGCTCGTCCGGGATCGAAAGACCAATGAGAGCTGGCACTACGGGTTTGCTGAGTTCGCCAACGTAATGGACGCCCAGGCTGCCATGCAGCGACTGAACTCTTTTGTCAAGTTTACCATCTCCTCTAAGCCAGTCATGGTCACCTACATCCACGCAGGCGTGTTTGTACCAGTCATGAACCACAACTCCCATACCGAGCGCTTTACTTTCAGTCCACTGAACAACCCTGCTGTCAAGCTCATGTATTGGGATGACGAGGCTTATGTGACCGAACTTGTGGTGTCATCGGGCGACGACCAAGAAAAGGGTGAAAAGTCAGCCAGCAATCAACGAGAAAACCAAGCAAAGGGGTCTAAAGATGCCGAGAAAGCCAAAAAGAGAAAGGCCGACGCCATCGCCGGAGCGAGCGCAAAGAAGACGGCCATGCCTGCCCATCTACAGTTCTGGAGCAACCGTCATGCAGAGCTTCATGGGATCCCCAAGGATAGCGATGGCAATACCGTGGAGGCCCAACAGAGCGACTCGTCCCTCGACCCAAGCGCCCCGCCTACCCAGTCTTACGCAGATGTTAACCGCAACTGCTGTTATCTGTGCATGCGCCTGTTTAAGAGCGCCGCCAATGTCCACCGGCACGAACGACTCAGCGAGCTCCACAGGGAGAACTTGCAGAACGAAGATGCGCGTAACCGTGGCATGGCCAAGTTGATCAAGCACGGAATCGTGCCTCCAACAGCTGAATATCGGGATCGAGCCCGAGAGCGACGACGGGCATTCGGTCGGAGCAATGCCGCTGGCCCAGCGAAAGCGGCCCCGCCGAAGAAAGAAGAAGAGGCTCCAGTTCAAAGCGTCTCCAAGGGTGCCTCGCTACTCAGCAAGATGGGTTGGTCGGAGGGTTCTGGCTTGGGTGCTCAAGGCACAGGTGTCACGGCTCCCATTGCCACCGAGGTCTATGCCCAGGGTGTTGGGCTCGGCGCGCAGGGAAGCAAAATCGGCGACGCGGTTGAAGAGGCGGGACGGAATACTCGGGGTCGATACGACGAGTTCCTGGAGAAGACCAAGGCGAATGCTCGCCAGCGGTATGACCGGCTGGGCTAGTTATCCGTCACGCATATCTGAATGAAGCTCTCTCAACCATGTACAATAATGATATGCCGAAATACGAGGCTACAATGAGACTACCTCCCTAGGATCCATACCATCCATAAACGCCTCATCCATCTTCATTGTAACATTGTACCCGGCACCGCCAGGAAACATGCTTATATCAGATGCATAATGTACAGTGGTATTTAAAATGAGCAGAGTGTATCCATACATCAACCATAATTCAGTTCTCCTCATCATTCGCATCCCTCTTCTTCGCCCTCTCCTTCTCCAACTGCTTCTCAACCCGATTCCCCAGCACACTAACCACCCACTCTTGAATATCATTCTCAAGCTCCTCATCCGACTTCCCCCTCGCCGCACCCTCAAGCCCACCCCTCATGATCCTCCGCATATCCTCAACCCCATTAACATCCAACGCATACATGGCTCCACCAGCAGTCAACATTCCAAACGACATCACGTTAACCGTCGCAAGGTTAAGCGCCTCAAACGCCTCCATTGCCCCATTCACTTTCGGTTGATGGTAGACCGAGCTCGAGTAATAGGGTGGGTTGCATGCGATGCGTTTCCGAATGCTTGCGCGGCGGGTTATGAATACGGTGAATGTGGAAAATGCAATGCCGCCCAGGAACAGTTTCAAGCCTGTGTTGTCTTTGGTTGTTGGTTGGGATGGCGTGGATGTGGAAGATGCAGAGGGCATTTGGTCTGAAACTTGAGTTGAGGGGGGGTTTCCTTCATGGCTAGGGGCGCTGGAGTCGGGGTTGGGGCTGGAGCCCCAGTTGAAGAAGGATAGCATTGTTTGCGATTCGGTGTACAGGTCCGTGGAATGCGATGGGGTGGTGCAGATCGATTCGAATGAGAAGAGATGCAGTAACAAGGAACTGGAGAGCTGTGCAATTCCCTGCTCTGTAATGAGGGGATTAAATGATGGAGATTTGGGAGTCGAAGTGCGAGATGTCATGGCGAATTTGCGGAGGCGGAGAATGCAGATCCCACACGTGACCTTTAGCTTACGCGATATAAGACGGCTGTCAACTCACTTGCTCTTTGATACTGTCGTGTATTATGTGCTGATACGCAAACTGTGAAGCTTTCGTTGCCAACAATCTTGTACTAGACCATCATTAATATTAACCTGGTTCGAAATAGTTGATTCCAGGTCTAATTCATTAACCTATCGTCTGTATTCCATCGCTAAGAAATCGCAACCGAAGAAACATATAGTAAAAACACATGCAACGGCGCCGAGAATGCGATATAAAACCACGCAGATAGTCAAAACAATGAAAAGTTGACCTTTTCCCGGCTCCTATTAAGACTGGAATAAATCAATGCATAAGGAAATGTAAAATGCAAATGACAAATAAATCTTGGCTCATAAAACAATGCAAATCATTATCAGGGACGACATCATTTCATCGTCCCCGTCGTAATCAACATATCAGAACGACCAGGCCGATGAAAACGATCAATACCAAGGTGCTCTTTACCGTCACGGCCGACGTAGATTCCAAAGCCGTACCTGGGTAGAAGACGCTCAGAGGGCGGAGCAACAATTAGACGAGTCAAGAGGTCTGTTTTGCTGCGTGGCTCGCGGAGTAGTTTATCTGCCAGAAGAGGGGACTGGTAGAAGTAGCTCATCAGGTCGGCGAGGGTGCTGATATCATGTGGGAGGTAACGCCGGCGACCTGGCCAGGTAGCTAGGAAGGATACGGCGTATAGGCCGCAGAAAGCGACCAGTGCGTAAAATGCGGGCATGAGGGCGGAGATGCGCACGTCAGAACTGGAGGGGTACCAGAGTGCGATGAAGACTCCGCCTGCTAGAATTGGGATGGCGATGGAAACGAGGCTTATAAATGAGATCCAGGCGACTTTGTAGTGGCCGTTTATGAGCGCTTGGAGGGTGATTTGGAGTGGGCCAGAGGATGGATAGGAGAGTAGGATGCTCTTCTCAGCGGATGCGCCATTAGGAGACGAGAGTTCGACGAAGGGTTGGAGGGCGCGGAAGTATACGTCGATCGGTTGCCAGGCGAGGAAGAGCACGTTGCCGATTAGTGCGGGGATAAAGCTGTAGAGGAAGTTTGATGAGGAGAAGGCGCCGGTTGAGGGGAGAGTTGGTAGTTTGGGAGGAAAGCCTCCTTCGACGGCGCTGTGGACGAAGCTGACGGTTACGAAGGCGATGAAGAGAGCGAACACGATGATGATCCAGGTGATAACAGAGCCCTTGCGCAGGAACCATGGAGTCCAGCGGTACCGGGTGAATGGTGAGTAGAGGTGGTGGTCGAATGGATCGTTGCCAAAAGCACCTGCGTGCTCGAGGTCGAAACAGACCTTGGCGAGGCCATGAGGTTGCTTGTCTTTACCCTTTTCGGTCTGATGAAGGGAAGGCGTGCGGATGGGAGCGTCTACTTCTCCAATACCGTAGAATATGTCAGGTTTCATTGACAACTTCCAGTAACCGAGACGGAGGATACGAGGATCCAGAGACTCTCGAACCTTTGGAACAGTTTCGGAGTGTTCGTAGTCATGAAGGATGTTCGACCGTTGGATGATGGAGATTAGATCTGCCAGGGAAACTGGATCCCACATCAAGCCGGTCCATCGAAAGGCAAATCGAAGTAAAAGTCCAATCAAGCCAATAGCCAAAAGACCATATGATGCCACCAGGGTCCATCCCACTGATTGCACCGATGCCCATCTCCATACCCCTTTGCCGCCAATCTCATAGTATTTTGCCTGAAACAGGCAGCTCAGCAGCGGAATTGAGAAGAAGTTTGATAACCAGATGGTAAACATGGAGAAGCCAAAGAGAGCCTCGCCGTACCTGAAATGGGAAAGATCGGGGAAGACAAAGTTCCGTGGGAGAATAGGGAGACCCTGCAAGACATAACCGATTTGGCGCTCAGCAGCCATGATGGCAAAGGGCGCAGTTCGATATACTGCAGCCTGTACCACAAAGTTCAGAATTATAATCGGTGCAGCCAGGACTTGCGGAAGGAATTCCATGACAAAGTACCGGGAATCACCCTGACCACTGTAATCCCAGATTCCCTCGTGACGATGGGACCAGACATTGCAGAATGAAACTCCAGCAATCATGAGAAGACAGCAAATGATCACACCACCCAGAGCCCAAGGCCTCAAGATCAGAGGCAGGTAGTTCAGTGGAGGGTATAGGAGGCTTTGCTCTGGCGCATCAACAGCGACAAATGACTCGGGGTCGATGGAATCGGGTCTCTGGGGAAGTGCTTGCGGGGACGGTGACTTGTACTCGGGCCTTGGGGGCTCCACGTGTCGAATTGGAGTTCTTGTGCGAGTGAAACAGCCCAACCCCTCATCCCACACGAGATGGTCACCGGCGTATTCATTGTTCGTGGAGGCTGAATCCGTTCGTTGAGGCCCGGTATGCTCATCGCGAGTGAGCTGATCAATTGCAAACCGAACATAAGGTGTATCATCTAACCCAGGAGTTGGAGCCGTTCCGGCATACTCGCGGCTGGGAGGAACTTGTCGAATCGTCTCATCAGACTTGGGGCTGATGCGAGCCACTCTGTCTTCGCCGAATCGGACTGTACTTGAGGTACCTGGGCGTGGAGACCCGAGATCCCGATCCGCCCGGCTAGGTCGATACTGTTGAATCATGGAAGGACCTCTAGCTAGCTGTCTTCGGTGTGAAGAAGTTGGTGAAGCTTGAGGAGACCGCTCATCTGGTGTGGTGAAGCGTACTGCGGTTACACGGCTCTCAGGACTTGATGACCCTGGCGAAGCCCGATCTGAGAAAGAATAATAGTCGTCCGACGCAGCAATAGATTGTTGTGACTCTGTCCGAAAAACTTGGGGTTTGCTTGCTATGAGATAAAGTCAGTAAACTTCTTGATCATCGTAAATGAACCTCGTTTATACGTACTATTGACGTTTCGTAGACTGAAGTTACGCACAGGTGAGTCCTGGTTCGACATGGTATTGTGGGCAAGGATTCCACAGTAGACTCAATTGACAAGCATTCCCCAAGAGCTTATAGACTCGATCGGAATTTGTGGAGGGCAAAAATGCAGCTCGGTGGGCTTTTGGCTGTCTTCATTTCGCTGTCGGCCACCTTCCCAGCCTCCCCCAGCCACCACGCTGCAGCTCTCTGGAGTCGCCCAAGCCAATAGAGCGAAGTAAGACATTGGAGGTTGTCGACTAAGACGATTATTTCAATAAATCACAATGATTATTCTCGAATCAAAATGGAGCGGGGCCGCCTGACATCTAGTTGATGGAGTTGTAGGCGGCCCGATGTCCCGCAGATGCGCCGAACCTTAGCCCTACCTACACTTGGGATCTACAACGCTGATCACGGCCATTTTTCCTATTTTCTTTTCCTTTCCCTTTTTTCCTTTTCTTTTTCTCTTTCTCCATTTTCATCTACAAACACAGATTTAAGAAACTGTTGTCTTGGACTTCCAGCTCGATGGTGGTACTGCTGCAGTGCAGTGGGTAACAATAGATAGAAACTGCACAACACAAGGAAGCCCGATACGGCCCATACAAAACAATAATTGCTACCCTAGAGAGTGGCCAGAAGTAGGGTGAGATTCAGTAGTGGACTATAATTGACTGATACTCAGGTTTCGACAGTGATTCGTTTCCTCTCCCTTGCTGGCATATAACGTGGCTGGGCACCAGCCGGACCGCCCAACCGGGTGGTGAAAACTCGAGGCTGAACTCATTTTAATCAGGCGCTCATCCCCGTCAGAAACTGAAAACCTGAGGTTGACAAGTTCGAAACAATGCGGTTGTAGGATGCTTGGTGGGTGAGTTTATACGGCTGTGTCTCAAAAGTTATAGTTCCGCTGTCTGGACTGATTACATGTCTCGACTACTCATACATAATTTCGCTGGATTTAAGATAAATCCTCACCGGGTTAGGTTACCTGGGGAATTATTAGGTCGCATGTCAATGAGTTATTCCCGACAGGGGAACTGTTGTCGCACAAGCTGGGGGTCAGCGTTGAGGCTGCCTGGGCTCGGATTATACGGAATTCGCAGGGCCAAATAGTCTAGGGTTTCGGAGATAATATCCACAAGCAGAAGTTGGGGATTGTGGCGCTCCAGGTATCCCATAAAATTGTATTGCTTTATACTTCAAATGGCTGCTAGGGTCCCTGCGGAGGTATCCTTCCAAGGTGTTGTCTCGTAGCTTATCCTCTCCCATCCTACCACTTGCGGTCAATCCAACGTCTCAAATGTCAACGGGCAATTGTCGGGATGCTTCGTCCATTACTGTATACGACCCTACCTCACTTATCGAGTCAGAGATACGAAGGCATCACAAGGAAGGGGAGCAGGACTTGCGCGTATTCCCCGCGCCACCGATCCCAAATCTCACGTAGCGCTCATGCAAATTTGACTCGGATTTATTGGACGGATGGTCCCTTCTCAACGCTATTTCCCACAACTGTATAATGGATTTGCCCTCGGGCAGTAGTGACGAGTCTTCTCCGTCATTTGGCTTCTTCCGATTTGGCCAGGGCCAAAGTCGCCAGGAACAACGCATGCTCTAGCTTATTGGCTCCAAGGCAGTGTATTCTGAAGTCTTTGGTGAGCCGGTTTTGAGTCTTCTCGCAGGATTTCGTCAGCCCGTGTTCAGCAATCGGAGCCGAGATTTAGTATGGCCCCGAAAAGGATGGATATGACTTTGTTTAAGTAGCATCACGCTGCCCAAAGGCCCGTAGGTAACACAGACTTTGTATAACATGCCAAGGCCAACCTTCCCCGCGGGTGTGTGTTTTGAATTCTCGCTGCAGAACACCGGTCGTCATGTGCGACGATCAATTTCCAGATCCCAGTAGTTGTGCCCGGGTCAGCGATTCCAGACATGTTATAGATGCTTCCATGATGTCAAGATGCTTAAATTGCAACAGTGCCGTTGTCTGCGTAACCATACCCGGGGTGGCTTGGATCTTCCCCGGTCTGTGTCCAGACGGGAGATGATCAAATGATCCTGACATGAGATCTCACAGAGATACCGAGTATCTATCCGCCATCGGTATGGTCATGTGCTCGCGAGCATAAGCTTAATCAGGCTCGGCTATGTACATGGCTTGCACGCGCGGAACGCAGGCTGAGATAACCGACTGACGGCTGACACCTCGTTTGCTAGGAATGCAACTTATCTGTGTCCGGAGCTGGTAGCTAGCTATTCAAAATAGGGCTAGCTGCTCCCTCTAAAACGTGGTTAGTGGGCTACAACGGCTCAAAGTGCATGACTCAATGAAATTGGAGGAGGTGGAAAATACAAGGATCCCGCTTTCAAATGTCTCAAGTCTGGGATGAAGCCCCTGTGAATCGTATAGATCTCAAAACTGCAAATCTTGGTTCCTGATGAAAAAATCGAAGTTCCACCTTCGGGACTTGCCAAATCCGAAAGCCGATTAAGCTTCAAGCGTACAGTGGCGATAGCTGCACACGCGGAACCTATGGGTTTGGTACCATCAGAAAATGCCTTCTCGGCCGTTCCATTCGATGCAGATGCCATGATTCTGCCAGGAACGCCATTTTGCATGGAATGCGGGGCTTTTCAACGCTGATTGAATCTCTCGCAAGATCTTGGCCCCAAGAATAGGCGCCCATCGGAAAAAAACACGCACCTTGTCGCTTCTTTATTCGGCTTGGCGGACCCATGGACGACGCACGAATGAAACCGCTGGTGCTAAAGCGCCCAGGGGTTCTTTACTTGGTTCAATATAGTCAGAGTAGGAGTACCTCATTGTGATGTGAACAGGTAGATAACAAGTATAGGAAGTAGTTGAGCAGACCTAGAGTAACCTGTAGGGTACATTGTACATATAACACATCATGAGAACGTGATTGCAGATGCCTGAGGCCATAGACATGGGCATGGGCGGGTACAGCCTCAGATCCACGGTTTCCCTCCTTCACCTCCGCCCTCCGCAAGAAAAGCTTATCGTTCCTTGTCTCTCTTTCATTCCTTTTCTGCTTTCCCCTCATTTACTCTCATTCCTCAACACGCTCTTTCCCCCACCCCCCACCCCCCATCTACCAAAACCCCCTCCATTTGCACCAGTCTCAGGAGACCTGAAATGACCTTGCCAATGCTGGCTTAAATCGTATCAATAACTACTTTTGTGCCGTGTTTGTAGGTCTGGAACTCGCTCATTTCTTCCTGGCTTGGACAAGGTCCCTGAGAGCGCGCAAGCTGTCGCCCTCTCCTCGCAATGTTACTCAAGCCCGCGACACCCCTCACCATCTTATTACTGGTCGCCTTTGCGCTGTTGTTAATTTCCTGCCTGTCGACGCCCATAATCAAGGGTATCCCTCTTGCAACATACAGCAATGTCGACTACGGTGTCTTTGGCTACTGCCAAGGTGACACATGTACCAACATCCATGTCGGATACAATAGCAGTCAGTCGGCCCCCTCCCCTGTGTTTCTGCCTGTTGTGAATGTGGCTAAGCCTTCCTCGCAGAGGATATAAATAGCAGCGGTGATGAGTTCAACCTGCCGTCCGGTACACGGAAATCGCTATCGTCGATCCTGATCATACACCCTGTCGCCGCCTTCCTCACCCTCGTTTGTCTCTGCCTGGCCGCCGCGGCCCACTTTCATGGCCCGTCCCATTCGCCGCGCTACCTCCTGGCCCTCCTCATTCTGCTCTTGCCGACCCTCTTGGTGACCCTGCTCGCCTTCCTGGTCGACATCTTGCTCTTCGTGCCGCATTTGCAATGGGGTGGCTGGATTGTGCTGGCGGCCACCATCATCCTCGTTTCCTGTGGGGTGGTGACTTGCGCCATGCGCCGGACCTTGGTGAGCCGAAAGGCCAGGAAGCGCCGCATCGCCGAAAATGCGGAGATGAGTGGTGAGAACTACTACAATCGCCAAAACGCGGCAATCGCAGCTTTGGGTAATGGCGCTGTGCCGGCCACCGAGGCCAAGGAAGCTATGGTATCTGGCTCTCCGACATCCGAATCGGGCCCAACTTTTGCGACTTTCCGCAGCCGTACTCGCGATAGCGACGATGACCGTACCCCTCTGAATACCACAACCGCTACTGCCATGAACGATGTTCCTCCACCGGCAGATGCCCCATATCCCAGCCGACGTGGAACCCCATACCGCCCACAGGAAGAAGCCGGCCTGCCGCCCTCGGGTCCTTACGGTGCTGGAGTGATGCGCAATCCATCCGATCCTCGACTCCGCCAGCAGTTTTCAGACGGAAGTATGGGTTCTAACCGAGGCGGGCCTGGGCCTGGATTCGGCCCGCGTGGCCGCGGAGGTTATCCTCCTCGGGGTGGATATGGCCGTGGTGGTCCCTACATGGGTCCACCCCGAGGGCCTCCTGGTAGAGGCGGTTACATGGGACCGCCTCGAGGTGGCCGTGGGGGTATGATGCCCGGTCGCGGAGCATCTCGCGGCGGAATGGGCTATGCGCCTGGCCCGAATCGCGGCTATGACTACTACGGCCCGGCCATGGATGATCCCTATGTAGCCGCACCTGTTGATACCTATGGGGCGGCGCCTGTTGCGCCAATGCGCGAGCCCTCCCCAGGGCCCATTGGAATGGCGATTTCGCCTGAAACAGTGGGACAGGCAATCGAGATGCAGCCCCAGCCGCGGCATTACGAGGGACATGATCCAATGGCGACAACGGCTTCTTACCCTTATGCGACGTCAGTCGACGGCCAATTGGCCCCTCTCGAAAGCCCCTCCAGTCAGTACAGTCGGAGCGAGTAAGTTAATTCGGTTTATGGCTATGCGAGTACCTAACTAACCTGGTTTTGCAGATCTCACGTCCCTGTCCAAGCTGGATGGGGTGTGAACGACGGCCGTCGTACACTCTCGCCACGCCCTTCACCATCTCCCGTACACGCAGGCAGCGCACAGTCCACGTCCTACTACGAAGACGTGGATCCTCGATTTGCTCGTCGCCCCTCACCACAGAACAATAGCCCTGTTCCCTCAGCCCTGACCCCTGGAGGGGCTCACTGTAAGCCTCAACCAGCAGACCGATTCACCTAGGATGTCCCCGCTTACAACCTTGCAGTTTGATGAATCACCTTGCTAAGTGATTATGTTACTCCCGACATGATCAGACCGACTTTTACATACTTTGCGATACCCATTTCAATTCCCTGACTACCTTTGGACGACTTCTGATTTTTCTCCTCGATATCATTACAATGAGGGGGCGGAGTTTGGGTGTCTTTGATTTTCGGGCAGGATTTTTCCTTTCTTTTTTTCCGCATGGGATTTTGCTGGTCCTTTGCATCCGTCACAGACCGGATCACGAAATGGTAGAAGCTGATTGTTCGTATTCGGCATTTGAGTGTATAGCAGTGGGTCGATGTGATGTACAGAGATCTCATTTGCTTCTTATCCAGGATTCCAAAATACCTGTGGTTACCTTCGAACTTTTTCTCTTCTATTCTGGCTTCGTGGGTCTGTCAACTATATCTACATCATACCCGGAATACATATTTTTCTCTTTGAAGATCTTCATCTCGTTCCTGCCTGAGCATCTTCTCGATCCATGGATCTATACAAGTCACATGATATGACGCACTGTTTTGGATTCATAAAGCTTGATTTTGGTCTACACTAATTTTGGTCACCGCCACTGACTTTTATTTCGAATCCCTTCTTCACCTTGGTTTCAGTCAACGATGTCGCACTTAAACCTGGCTGACGCTCCCCTGCCGAGCCCCAATCCGAATGTTCCCCAGTCACTAGTGTTGCAAAATGAACGACCCTGGCCTGGACAACGCTATCGCTGAGGAGGCAGGTGCCCTGGATCATGGCCTGGGTCCGGGGTCTGCAGACAATAAAAAAAATACAGAAGTTGATACTCGGCATCGTCACGCAGGTCGATGGTGGCTGGCGAGTACTGCTTACCCGTTAGCAGCGGTATTGATAACCCCGCATACTGTCTTTTGAACACCAAAGAAAACTGACCTCTGAATAGGGAACATTTGGTCCTATGGCAAGCGCTTTCAACATCTGTTCGTTGGCGCAACCCTGGCGCATGACGCTGGAGGGAAAAGACATCACTGACCCAAAATGGTACGCATTCAAGCTTGAGCTCCAGGATGTACCAGTTCATAATAATTTTCAAGGGCCATCGGAATAAACGCAGTCTCACTGTTTTTCGCACTCGTCGCCAACTTGGCCCTGTCGCTAAACATGGCGCGGCGGATCCGTTTCGAGGTTGCGCAACCGATTATCATTGCCGGGTGGTATATCTCATCGGTGCTCTTGATCAGTATCCTCATCCCGTTCGGTGTGTTCATGTACGATCAAGAAAACGACGGACGCATTTACACCCAGAGTTACTTCTACGGGGCCTTTGCAGCCGGGCTGTACTTTATCATCGCGTCTCTGATGTTAGTCACGGCTTGGGGCGCCGCCAAGGGCCACTATAGTCGGGAGTTCAAGTTGACTACGAGTCAGCGGACATTGATGCTACAGACTATTGTTTTCCTCATTTATCTTCTTGGGGGCTCTGCCGTTTATGCCAGGGTAGAGAACTGGAGGTTTCTGGATGCTGTCTACTGGGCCGATTACACGCTGCTCACCATCGGCGTTGGCAACTTTGCACCTGCAACGCACCTTGGACGTGGCTTGCTTTTCCCATATGCCGTTGGAGGCATTGTCATCCTTGGTCTCATTATCTCCTCGATCCGAACCCTAACGCTGGAAAGCGGTCGCCAAACGATTTCGGCTATGCTGACTGAACGAACTCGTCGCTTCCTTATTAAGGAGGCCTATTCGGATAAGAACCACCTGCCTGGGTTGGTACCATCGCTAGGAGGAAACGATTCGAACACCGAGCAGAGCCAGCGCGAGCAACAGAAGCGAGAGTTCATCACCATGCGACGTGTTCAGCAACTCGTCACAATGGAACATAAGTGGATCTCACTCGCAGCATCTCTGATCACTTGGATGGCGTTGTGGTTAATCGGCGCAGTGGTGTTTTGGCGCTCAGAGTCATATGGCCACTGGTCATACTTCCAAGCCCTCTACTTCGCCTACACAACGCTATTAACCATAGGATACGGCGACGTCTACTCAGTAAGCAGTCTGGGCAAAGCATTCTTCGTCTTCTGGTCCCTCCTAGCCATCCCATCGATTACAATCCTTATCTCCAATATCGGCGACACGCTCGTTCGCTTCCTCCGCGATCTGACCATCTTCCTCGGCGAAATCACCATTTTACCCGGTGACGAGTCATTCCGTGACCGCGTCAAAGCCATTTTCCAAATATCCTGGAAAGACAAGGGATTCCAGGAAGCAACGGGCGAAAATAACACTTCACAAAACATCCTAAAAGGTACAGAGCCGAATAACGGCCCAGCGGTGGAGAGGAGCGCAATGGAGACAGAGGAACGTAAACGAGAAGAATCCGCCCGTGAACGCGGCGACATCGTCGCCGAGAACTTGCATCATTACCACCACCTCCTTTTCAGCGAGGTGCGGGAAATGATAAACCTCGCCATGAGCAACGTGCCGAAACAGTTCGACTACCTCGAGTGGGAGTACTATTTAGCTCTGATCTCTGGAAAACGCAAGCCCCCTGGGATGAAAGGGGATGAGAGTGACGATGAGGTTCAGCGAGCGATTCGCGATTGGAGCTGGATCGGTCATAGTAATCCCTTGATTGGGGAGAAGAGTGAGGTTGAGTGGTTGCTTGCGGCGTTGACTGACGCTCTGGATCGCGAGTTGAAGAAGGCGAGTCGAGCTTATCGTTCACCTGAGGATGATGAGGTTAATGGGTTGGATATGGAGGTTGATAAGGATAAGGATCGGACATCTGGATATGGTAGTCTTACTGATTAATGGGGTTGGAGCATTCAGTTGTGTGGTCTACTCACGGCTTCCCCTCGGTATCTATAAATTATGAATTCATGATTGTCAGCACATTCTCGTTGAGTAATTAGCTACTTTTCTTGGCGTCGTCGCTGTGCTAGGATACGACACATTTACTACTATATACTACGCTGCATAATCTTCATGACCACTGGTGAGGTCAGGCAAGTATAGCATATCGGAGTCTCATTCATAAAGAAGTCTATACCTAGGCAATGCTAGCCGATCACTCCCTGTCTGTATCCACTGATATCCTTCCAGACATATCCATCAACTTGGCGTGTGCCTAACTAGATACTAGACGTGGTCTACACTTCAGCTAAACATTTTTTACTTGTCTTTTTTATGGATCCTTTACATAGGTATATGGCTTCTTTGGCATAACTTTATTCCATTACACACATGTTGTAGAAAGTATATATTTATGACTGAACAGTATCGTATAAATCCAGATATGTCAAAAATAACCAGAACAACTAGACTAGTAGAGAAGTGAAATTAGTAGCAGCTTGTAGTTAGAAATTCAAACAAAGAGAAAGAAGAAAAGGAGAGGTCAAAGAGAGTGTGGAGTAACTACTTGCCTAAAAGGTAGGCGTGCCTGAGGATACAAGTTGCCACTGCATTCCATCATGTCCGTCACACTTTTATTTTTTTAAAATTCAACTTGAGTGCCTAATCGAAAACCCTGGAAGACATCTAGCCAAATTCAATCCATGGCCTTGTCGTTTATTTGAGCCGAACTTCCAGACCTTAGAACAAGTCTACGCAGGATACCAAGTCGGCAATTAAGATTATGCCTATTGAGAATCGAATAACAAATCAAGGAATCAAAACAAGAAACGCCCAAAAACAAGGATATGAGATAGAGAAAGAGATACTCAAACAATGGCAGAATTGACCCAGAGTCGAAGCCCACAAGCAGAGAAATCAAACTGAAAATGCAAACGCTCGAGCCAGATGCGAGAAAAACCACCCCGTTTTCTCTATGTACTGCACAGCACCCCCTAATGAATACGTAAGGCATCAACTTCAGAGCACCGAGGTAAAAAAAAAAAAAGAAGGGATCCTAACTCAAGAACCACAAGACTGTCTCACAGAATACTGCGACTTGCCTGGCTGGCGCGGCTGGGACTTGTCCGACTCGGCTCATCCTCTTCCAGAACATCGCTCAGTCGTGTGGGATGGCGGTGTCGCGGGGTGACGGATTCCCACCCTGTACCAACGCCCCATCCAGAACCGGTGTAGTCGGCTTCGGTTGTGGGAGGGAAAGGCGCGTGCATGGGTGCGGAGGTCGCGGCGACGGAGTAACCGCCTTCGACGGGGGATTGGTCGTACTCATCGCTACCCTCGGAGAGAGGTGCGGTGGGGTAGGAGAAGGGATGGCCTTGTGCATCGCCGGGGTAGCGGACGTACTCGTCTTCGGCTTCGGAGCTGCCGACGTAGGAGTGCGCGTCGGGTTCGGAGGTCGACTGGCCTGGGTATGGGGTGCTGGGGTCGTGCTCGTACATTTGGCCGGGGTAGGGTTTGCTTGGGTCGGTTGGGTGGCTCTTTTGGTTTTCGACGAAGGGGTCGGAGCCGGTTGGGGACATGGGCGCGGTTTGGTCGTAGTACTGCGCCTCTGCGGGTTTGCTTTGGTACTCTGTGCCCATTGACGTGGCGGTTGGTCCGCCGGGGTAGGGACCTTCGCGGGTGGGTGGACGTGTGTTGTGCCGACTGGGGACACCTTGGATCATGGGCACGACCTGGACTCCGCCTACGAGCGTCGGTTCTCCATTTCGAAGGGAGGTGGTCCGGTCTCGTTCTTCTTGTTCGCGTCGACCGAGTTCCTCCCACGCGCGGCGTGCTTCCTCCTTGGATATTTTAAGCTCACGGTTCATTTCGCGAAGCAGGTCCTCGGCTCGAGTCTTGTCCTTTTCAGCAGCCTGTGCAGCGGCGAATGCGTCGGCGCGGCCCTGTCGCTCTATCTTGAGCTGACGCTCCAGATCTGCTTGCACCTCCTTGGCTCGTTCTTGTTCTGAGCGGGTGTCGAAGAACCAGCGCTGGAACTTGCGCTCGGACGACGCACGGAGGCGCTGCAGTTCGACCACGGCGTGGAAGAGGTTTGCACCGGCGGCGGATAGGTCAGTGATCTGTCGAGCCAGCTGCTGGCTGAGGGGATCCCGTTCTAAGTCGTCGTTGTGCTGCTCGAGTTTCCGGATCCAGTAGCTGGTCAGACCCTCCCAGTGCGAAGAGAGGGTTTCCCAGCGTTCAAATGCATGCGGGAAGGCTGGACGTCGTGGCTGTTGCAAGGTCTGAGACCCATCAGGCTGGCTGGCTGGGGGAGCTTGTGTGGGCTTGTTGAATCCGCTCGTCCCCGTTGGGACGCCGGTCCCTGCTGCTGCGCTCTGTGATCGAGCATGCTGTGATGCAGCACCCAGGTTCTGCTGGTTTAATGATTGAGGTGGTCGCTGCTGGCTCGTCGTGTCTACACCGCCGGAAGGAGCCTGGTATTGGGCCCTTTCACCAGCCGGGGCAGAACCTCCGGTTGTAGCGAAGATTGGCGCGGCTCCTGGCGCTGTAACGGCACCAGCCCCGGGAGCCCGCTGAGGCCGCGCGCGGCGCTGAGGAGCCGTGTCGGCGGCAACACCAGCAGCGTACTGTTGAGCTTGAGCTTGAGCTTGAGCTTGTTGCTCTTGCTCCAATTGCTGTCTCTCCCGGTCTTCCTGCTCTCTGTCGCGAGCTTCCTGTTCCGCTTTCCGACGGGCCTCTCGGTCCCGACGCTGTCTCATAATATCCGTCGGGGTACGCACCCCGCTGGGCGGTTGCGAAGAAACAGGCGCAGGGCCCTGGGGCACCCGCGGGTCACTATTCTGCACGCGACCATTGCCGGCAAGCCCAGCAGGGCCAGCGGGACCAGCAACGCCTACCATATTTGACATAGAAGCATTCGCTTCTTCCCAATCGGTGGTAAATGGAAAGGGCCGACGAATAGCTTCTTCGAGCGCAAAGAGAATCGCAGATGCAGTTCTTGAGGAGACTCTGTTGTTTCTCTGCGGCCAATAAGAGCTGTTGAGGAGCTGGTAAGGGTCGTCGACAGTCGAACCGTGCTCGTCAGTTTGCGCTTCTGAAAGAGCCGGACGCAATGCCCCAATGCCGTTTCTGGGATCGGGGTTGACGAGGACCGGGATCGAATGCGCCGATTGGGATCGCGGAGGCTGGCCACCTGAAGCCTCTAATGAGACAGCCCGTCGGTGAGAGAATTGGCGAGCCTCTGGGGTACGGCGAGCTCTACGCAATGGTGGATGAGAGTCTGCGGCAGAAGGAGGGTAATTAGGTGGACGGGAGGGAAAAGGACGAGGTACAGGGTGCTGCTGGTGTTGCCGCGCAAAGGTCGTAAGCGTGGAAGGGTCGTAAATGTCGTGGACTTCGTAAGACGCTCTCCGGTTATGGCGAGACACCTCTGGCAAGTGCTGGTCAGGCGATGGGAAATTGGCCGGCAATGTGAGGTCGTTGCGTCACTGAGGCTGGAGCTAAGCTTCGGACCGCGATCGCAAAGGCCAGGGATTGTAGTTGACAACCGGAGAGGCTGTAGATGAAATTGTGTTTCAATCCCAGACAATGAGACGAATTGAGGATTGTAAAATTAGATGAGAAGAGGAGAGTATAGGGGAGGACGTGGTGGCTGGATTAATTGAGATGGCTGGGGTCGCCGCAGCGGCTGCTGCAGCGCACCAAACGTTGTCTCGAGGGTCATGAACAGCACCAACGTTTGAAGGTACAGGCTGGTCAGAGATGAAATCTTTGTAAAAGAGAAGAGAGAATGGCCAGTGCAGATTCGGGTTGAAGCCGTGGAATGGAACGGACGGGGAATTCCCGACGAAAGACGGCCGGAATGCCCAATGGTCCCGCTGTCGCGAGGCTTCTGTTGCAGCCTGAGACTGGGCTGAGGTGATGAAGGCAGCAATGAGATCGCAATGGAAACCTGAGTAGGGAGTATTGTCTCCTTAGCTCTTCAGGTATTTCAGAAGCTCAGATCACTTTCAGATCGAAACCTAGCCTATCGGGCAGTGGGCAAAGAAGCACGACTTGATAATTAGCTGCAATCGGGCTGAGTCAGTCACACAGAGAACGACGGGCCTCGAGTCTCACGGGGAGAGTCAATATATGCTGAAGTACAAAGTGGGAAGCAGCGGGAAGATGGAAGATGGGTACATTACGATCCACGGGAGACCTATAGTGAAAGGCTGAATGAGTGCTACGGGTGAGGCGAGGCGAGAAATACAGCTACTGTATTAGGTGTAAGTGTATATGCAGAGACTGGAACCATGGAATACATCGAGGCAAACTGATGTGTTGGTCGGGCAGCGATAACCTAGCTATATATGACTGTGGCACTATATACATGCCAACTCGAGGCAGGCGTGCATCGAATTATCACAGTTGACTGAGATTAATCAGACTAAGGATGCAGAGCATGGTATGAAAAGAACCCTCGAACCTTGGAACAGACGAACCTGTTCACGAAGGGTTCCTTTGGGTCTTGATTTATGGAACGAACTGCTTTCCCCACACAAAGGAAATTAACCTCCACTTCTGGGCATCTCAGAGCAACCCACCAGATCTTATATATTTAGGTCCATACCTATTTACTTACCCCCCGACACTCTTCTCTATCTCTAAATAACCACTATGATCTGACAGCCGTGGAATTTTGTTGGTCTGACAAACACCTCCACACCCCACATCGATGACGTTCCACTGTTCTGGCCCGATCTTCATCTCCAGCTTCAACTACTCTATCCACGAATCCCTAGGACATCACAATCAACCTGAGAAACCCCCTCACAGTCCCCTGACCTAAACCTATCTCCAATCTCACCGGAGAAAGCTCCCTCAAAACGAACAGAATGCGAAACCCAGCAGTAAACAATGCGCGACCGTTCGGTCTGGACCGTTTCCGCGGACGGGAGATGCAAGGACACAGAAAGATTCGGAAAGTTTACAAAAGCCTATGCGAATAGGCTCAGGGGAAGAGCTCCCGTTGCACCGCGGACGCAGAGGACCTACTCCCGGCGATCGAGAAAAGGAGAGGAAGGTCCCAATGTTCAAGTAGGTTTCAAGCATGCCTTGCAGGCTGCAGAACATCTGAGATCCCCGGAAGCATAGAGCTTTGTAGTGAGATGTGTTTCAGTATCTCCTCACGGTGTCAGGTTCGCGGATTGGATCCGGACCAATCACGCTGTTGATGTTCAAGACACAACACTCGGGGATCCGGTTCGACTTCCGCGAGCCCGGCTCTTGGGTCGTGCCATTGGCTTCTCCAGGGATCTACTGTGCGAAGGGACCAGCTCCTGGACATTCGATTCTCCCTGCGAGGGCGATGATGAAGGAGATTTTGCAATTTGCAATTTGCAATTTGCAATGTGCACTTGACTGTTTGCGCCCTTGAAGCTGGCAGGGTAAAGGGCAATCTGTTCCTTTCCAGGGTTGACCGGGAAAATCGAGTCTACGCAAGCTTCTACATGGGATATCTGCAATACTCCGTACCCACCGAAGAATGTGATCGGGGAAAGCGAGGGTGTTAGCATCCCGATACCTGGGTAGGTACTACCGAATGCACCGAGTACCTAGGTACGTCCGGAAGACATCAACAACCTTCCAACTCGGCGATCAGGGGCCGGGACGCAGGCCGTAGATATATATACATCTACGCAGTATGCAGGCTGCATCGGGGAGCCCCGTCTGCGTAGCGGGATGCAATGCAGGACTGACTTTTCATTGGAATGTGGGGACCGGACCGAGTTGTCGAGTCAACCGTGCAAGTGATCTAGAATCGGTTTCATTCGGTTTCAATTCTACGATTCAGCGGTGTCAGTTAACGTGGTGGAAGGGTTCCGGGCCAGGATGATATTAAGCCGTGAAAGGTCAGCTTCTATAGTCGTAGAAGCTAATTGGCTCGATCGAATGGTGCACGGAATGACAGGGCGATATGATGTGTGATTAGTCGCGCGTACATAAGTTGATGCTGTACTTTGGCGCTGATCCACCTGGGTAGATAGCTACTTAGTTAGCTACCTATGTAACTACATGCAGCTAGATAGTCGTGATCTACAGCTAAACTAGCCACGAAAGTGGAACATCAATTGGTATACAAAGTATCCTGGATAGTTCGGTAGTTAAGAGTCAAGAGGACAATAATTAAGCAGTCCAGCCACAAACGTCATGGGAAAATAGATTGTGTAGGTTATTAAGTGAGTACTGTACTCAGTGAGGCTCGTTGCGCGGTTCCCAAGTATGGAATGAGAGATCAGTGGGGCTTCGTGGCTGAGCGGATTCTCCTTCCGCGGGGACTCGTCTCTTCTTGACATCTCACATTTCTCTTCCCAGTCTTTTTTTTTTTTTCCCTTTTCCCTCTGAGATTAGATCAGTCGTGCATCTGTGTTGTACGAATAAAATGACTGTGTCACAGACAACCCCGGGTAGATTCATGTTCAGGCCTCATGGCGCCTCCTATTATGAAGACCACAATAGCACGGGGATAGACACTCGGGATGTGCTTTGGTTTCCCCGGAAAGAACATCCGCCAACCCTTGCTGGGAACCGGAGGACCGGTCCTTGCTGCAACTTCATCCCTACAGCGGAAGGGAACGTCATGTAAGGTCGGGTCTGTGCTGCATCCTTGTTGTTTACCCTGGATATGCGGCATGCATCGATCTGTTTTCATGGATGCCGGGCGAGGCCTATTTTTGGCTCTATAAACATATCCCTCTCACCCCGGTCTCATTCCTCAATCCATCGTGGCACCCTTTCCCCCTGAGCCTGACTACCACTCTTTTCATGCTCTTCCCTTGGATCCCTGCGTCCGACTCGTGTTCACTTTGTGTGTGTGCTTCGCGATCATAGTCCATGGCTCAAGGAGATTTCTACTGTCCGGGCGAAGTGGACGCGTTGTACCCAGATCGGAACAGATCAGAATCCACCATTCGTTTGCCATCACCCTCGCCGACGAAGCGAGCTTCCACCTATTATCCCAAGGCGGGACCAAAGGTTCTGGAGGAGTCCAACGCAGACCCCTTCTACCTTGAACACTCTTTGTCGGCGACGCCGACTTGGGACGACTCCTATACCCCGGCAATTCGCGATGAGAGATACAGTCAGGACAACAACCAGTACTATACATTTTCCCTGACCAACGGGGAAGACATTTCCGCTCCCCAGGGCAAATACAACAGCATCAACCGGTCCACCATCGCGCAATTGGAATTGGAGAACAACTTGAGATTTCACCACTACACATCATCCACCGAAGAACCCAGGCCGCACCACAGCAGCCAGGGCTCCTTCAGCTCAGTGGCCACCGAAAGCACTACGCCGGACTTGACCCCGAGCAGCTCCTTCTCATCCACCTACTCCTCTCCATCCTGTCCAGAGGCCGTGTTGAAAGCAACCGAGAAGCTGTATCAACACGCTCAACAGGCCCAGGAGCCTCGTCGCTTTTATCTTCCTCCCTCGATACCCCCCAAGCACTCGCTTCCTCCGCCCCCTCCAGTGCCTTCATTCAACAAGAAGAAGAGTCGTCCTACTACTCCCATTTCCGACCTCAATTCCAACATCGCTACAATGAAATACGAGACTTCCAGCATGTCTTCGTCCTCCCGCAGAAAGAGACCTCATCCTACCCTGCCCAACCTCTCTCGTGGCACAAGCTCTCAGAGCTCCCGGAGGAAACAATCCAGTCCCGGGACGCGGCCTCCCCTTGACCCTTCCATGATTTCGCCGCCGAGCTTGATCAACCCGGTCACCATGGAGCCGCACGCAACACACTTTGACCAGGCTCTTTTCATCAATGAAGTCCCTAGCCCTATGCCCAGTCCTGGCACCAACTCCCCTCCGATCTCTCGCCAGTGGACGGCCACATCCATGGAGCGTCCTTCGACGTCCACCATGGATGCGTACTGTGAGCAATCCGTCTGGGAGTCTGACTCGGACAACGAGTCAATTGGACACAAGTCTCTTTCCCGCAGGCCCATTGACACCTTGCGCAAGGTGCGAAGTCGCGCTAAGCTCCGTGGCGCCAAGTCACAGCCCAAGCTTCACCAAGCCATGCTTGACGACCAGCTCCCGGAGAAGTTCCCCTGCCTGCCCGATTACGGTCTGGGTGAGCCCCTCCCAGAGCCTGTTCGAGGCATGAGCCTCGATCGACCCGGCACCAGCCGTGATGGTCGTCCCTGCCATCCTCTCCAAACTCTCCGCCTTGTGGATCCCTCTACCACCTCTCTCATGAAACCACGCTCCCCGCCCAATAGCACCCGCGAATCCAGTACCCGGGATTCTGATATCGACTGCTCAGCTGCCGCAGCTTTCCAAGCTCAATCAAGACGGCGCCAGCGGTCTGATTCCCCCGAGTATGTCAACTCAGAAAAGGAAAAGCTCCCATCAATGTGCTACGAGCAACACTCCCAAGCCACAATCAACGAATCCGCTGAGTCGCGTCCCTTTTTCCGACGTATGCTCGACTCCCTCCGTGCTCTGAACTGCCACAGAACCACCAAAAACGTGGATGTAATCTGATGACTTTTATGATCTGGCGTTCCGGCGGGAGGGATTGGCGGGATTGGCGTTTATGCTTTCAAATTTTTTTTTTTTTTTTAAGAATATCCAACCACGGCCTTTGCAATTCAACGATCACCGCAACGATTTTTTACATGTCGCGACGTGTTCCACGGCTACGAGCACACTCACCCTCTTTACGCTTTACGCTTCCTGACAGGCCTTTGACCCGTTTCACAACGATTCCAATGATTTTCGACACTTTAGCAACGCTAGCTGATGTCACTGCTCAACAACAACGAAATCAGACACGACAGCCTCTCGGCCATAACCTACGAACAACGGCCTTTCTGTCATTTATCTATTTCCACTTTTCGGGTTTCTTCCCTGTCAATCTTTACGTGGTTATCTCTATACACATCTGCGCGTCGTGCTGTACCACCATTTTTCTCCATGGTTATGATTTACCTGATTTACCCCCTGTACGGATTCACGTCTGATTGACTCAAATTTCCTTTTCAACATTTCTAAAGATTTTCACCTGATCTCATTTCCTTCTCAATGTGACCTACTATAATGATCTTAAGGCAAACAGTGTACGCATCTCAAGACTGCATCTCCAGGCGCATCACAAAAGCACTATCAATTCTTACCCAATGATATTCATGAAAATGATTAAAGTGTCAATGTTACTTCGTCCATACCCAGCGTCGTCTCGGTGATCGTAGACCATAGACCTTAGGAATGTAGGTCGTCACCATCCCGGTATTCAAGGATACCACCGACGTCAGAACCTCAGAGCTCACATTGTTCCTAACAATTTTGTTTCAAATCACCCACAATAATTCTCTCGGACGCACGGAGTCCAACAACAAATCCACTCTAGATCCCCGACCAAGGGAATAGTTCATAGAAATAGTGCAGCTTACTATTTTCTTCTATTGGGTGCATGTCTAAGACGATTGAGGTCCAGGCTCCACCCGAGTTTGATAGCCCCACGAACACAAGTACTGTGCAGCCTCCACTCGAGTGACCCTTGGTACTGGGTCCGTAGGTTTGGGGTTATTTGCCCCGGGTTCTGCAGGTTGATGTCGGTGTTTCTCGGGAGGTAGGAAGTACGATGCTACGGGGAACGTTCCGGTGATCGACGGTTGGAGGGCTGGACTTTCTGGCATAGCTTTATGCTTTCTTCTATCGTTAGGGTTGAATATTCTCACATTGCTGTCGGTCATGCAAATTGTATTTGGCTATGGACGAGATTCGGGATCCAAGTAGCGGCGGATGGCAGATGGCCGAGTGGAGAAACCCGAGCTGTTCCACTCGAGTGGTAAACTCTTGCTGCTTTAGAGCAAATCGGAGCCTCCGACTAAAGCAGCGCCCAATCTTGCAGTATACGAGGCCCCTTGCGTCGCCCTTAACGTCCCGGCTTCCGCGAAGCAAAAAAGGGTACATTTATTAGTTCAGTTCGCCTTAGATGTGGCTTGTCCTTGAATGTGGTACCTCGTATTCTAGCAAGTTTCTTTGAAGTTCCAAATATTTGATTGCGGTGTTGCTCAAGGAAAGGTAATCTCATATCACTCTCGCCCTGGTATCGGATTCAATCAACCGTCGCTAAAAAAAAAGCCAATAAATGTTTCACCATTTGTCAGGGGCAGTCCAATTCTTCACGGATGTCCGGACCGGCCCATGCAAGGTAGTGTGGACCACCGGGCAGCTGGACGACATCCCCGAACTCGACTTGGTTTCGACTCGACTCGGTTTCAGATATATCAGAGTTTGCTCGGTGGGATCCACCTGGATCAAACAAGGCTGATTGCCACGGTGTTTGCGTGTTCCTCGAGCAAAACGGGTCTTTTTAGCCGCTTGACGTCTCCGTAGGTGGTTGATACGTTCGATGCTGTTTGTATGCTTCCTAGTTGCCTCTTGCAACTGAACCATGACTTGCAACGAGTACCATTGTCCCGAGTGCGTCACTCGAGGTGAACACAATAAAAAACTCCCTGCAGGCCCTATGAAGATCGCCCCAATGTGTCTCGGAGCAAGAGCGTTTTCCATCTTGAGCTTCCCATCGCGGACCGTCATCCGCCAGCTCCGCTGCATGTTCCTTGCAGACCTATCTCGGTCTCGGTCCAGGCCCGTCTCAGAAGAACAACGGTGCAGGACGGGACGGCCAGACAACCCGCGCAAGCATGGCCCGCCAACATGCATCTTCTCCCGAGGAACAGGCATAGATGATCTGCGCCCTTCGAGGCATATCGACCAGACGTAAACGGCATCGCAACGTAATTTTCAAACCCACAAACACCTTCAGCTCCGCTCCCCACCCTGTTCTCCCTCGCTTTCCTTCAATTTCTCTTGCTTCTCCTTCATCTCTAGCGCCTCCATATTCTCCTCCCACCCAGGCACAGCAACCCTAGCCTCCCACCTCGATACAACCCTATCCCCCTTCCGGTTCAATTGCACTTCCGCCATCTCCCCTGCTTCATCAGATCCCTCCGTCTCGCCCGTAAACACAGCCTGCACGTCCAGCGCCGATACCGCATCCCGGTAGAGTTTGAGCACCTGTTCCCGCCTCACACGACGCGCCTCCGCCCCCGTACTCGTCTCCCTAGTACCCAGCGCCGGTTTCCTCACGACGGATCTATCGTCCAGTCCGCGTGAAATACCCTCCAAAATACCGAGGATAGTACCAGCTCTCATGCCCAATTGTGCTCCGATCGGGAACCCGGCGTCGAAGCCTTCCTGTACGTGTTGGCCTTTGGATGTTGCGAGGCCATCGCGGTAGCCGGCGGTGACGTGCTGGCGTCGTAGAGAGGGGAGGTCGGAGGGTTCGTTTGTAGTTTCTGTATGCAGCACCCGCTCGGGTTCTGGTGATGAGCCGAAGATGTCGTCGAGGGAGTTGTCGACGGGGTGGGCGTCTTGGGTGGACATGGTTGTGGCGGGGGATGGAGGGGCTGAGTGGGTGGAGCTTGAGTCTGTGTGTGCTGAGGCCATGGCTGTGAGTTGCTTTCTTATAAGCGTCGTAGGTGTATGTAGTGTGGCGGTGCGATAAGAAAAAGTTGGTGATCTGCGGGTGCTCTGCTCCACCACTCCACCAATCAGCTGTTTATTCTATGGTCGCGAAGGGAGAGACTATTGGAAACGAATAGCCCTGGAGGCTGAAAAAGGTAATTATGTAGTAAATATTCGCCTCTAATAGTTATATTATTTGTCTGACTAACTGGCAAGGGAGTTGGAATATTTGAGGTAGAAATATTAGCTACAGGGAATAAAGGCAGAGTATAAAAGTCAAGGCATTGAAAAGACGGATTTTAGCAAGTCTACATAATTAAGAGAGTTGGGTTTTGGTACCATTCTGATTATCGCGTTGTTAAGTTTTTGCAGGCATAAGTTTACATTTGCTCCAATTCTTTAGCTCCTAGTACATCATCAGACATAGTCCCTGCTACCAGCGAACCATTTTCATATGGGCGAGAAAGGGCAAATGGTTCACTCCGGTCGAATATTTCCTTTTAAATTTGCGAGACTCTCCAAATATGAAGAGGCATATTAAAGTTTGACCGAGGATTTGTACCTTTTTATTCGGATATCTCCATAGATCAGGTGAGGCGTATCAAGGCTATCTAGACTAACCGCCGTCACGTATGTAGTCTTGGCAGTTGGTCAGAGTTGGCGCGTATACGGTGATATAAACATGATGGATTGAGGATATCGTGACCGTTTTTGAATAGTGAGAGCGTGATATGTTGATGTTGGTAGTACTGTCACCATTACCACTACAACTACCACTACAACTACAACTACAACTACAACTACAACTACAACTACAACTACAACTACAACTACAACTACAACTACAACTACAACTACAACTACAACTACAACTACAACTACAACTACAACTACAACTACAACTACAACTACAACTACAACTACAACTACAACTACAACTACAACTACAACTACAACTACAACTACAACTACAACTACAACTACAACTACAACTGCAACTGCAACTACAACATCAACATCAACATCAACGTCAACACCAACCACAACTACAACCGCAAATACAACTCTACATCATGGCGGGTAAGCCTGGGGAATACCTCGCCTGGATAGAGGGATCGACCATCACCTTCTCCGAGCAGCCAGAAGCCCGATGGGTCCTAGAACAGTTCCTGAAAGGAGATGACCCAGCCCCGACCTGACCGTGAAGTCCCGGACTATGGGGCTTGCTATGCGACAGCCAAGTTTTCAGTTCACAACGCCGACGACGGCACGAAGGGTTTCATACGTGTCTACCGTCAGATTCCGTGGCAGGCACCCGCTTCCACCCCCCAGCGGCCAAGAGCCGGCAGGCCGACAGACAGACTTCCATCATTTATGACGACGCCACCAAGTCTATGTATGTGATTTCTAAGAGAATAGTGAGAATAGAGACTAACTGCCTATAGCCACTTTGGGGGTTTCAGGGAGGCTGAGCACCATACCACCCCACCGCCCTGGGCCCGGTGATCTGGACACAGTGGCATCTGTTCTGGATCCCCGCTGTCCGGAGACCTGGCTTGTTAGAAGATCTTGAAACCTGGGACTAGGACCATAGTGAGCTAGTCTGCTTGGATTTGTTTAGAGCTACAAATCAAATATACCCTATCTCTACTATTGATAATGAGAGAAAAGTAAGAGAAAAGCAAAACGGAAATAACATAGATATAACATAGATATAAGAGAGATATAAGAGAGATATAAGAGAGATATAAGAAAGATGTAAGAGAAAAGCAAAAATAGACAGTAGATCTAAAAAATTATGATAACTATACAATAGACTAGACTACTGAAAGGATCATAGTTATACATTAGATAAATTCATGTTCATTTTACTTGCCCGTTGGTAGGTAGGATGGTGACGTGGATAATCCTACTCTACTTAAGGCCTGGTAAAATAAACCGCGTCTGATTCTATGTGTATTTACAACGTTGATACTGATTTTATCCAAGAACATACATCTCTCGATGAAGGGATACGGAGGGCGCCGCCGCCACCCCCACCGCCAACACATCGGCCTGTTACCAAAGGCCGTGATCGTGAAGGTGTTGACCCAAGCATGGGCGCCCTTTTGGCAATTTGGTGGAGAGCAAAGACAAGAGCGCGGTCAAATAGGTACGTCCTCTATTTGTGATGCTTATATATGATAAAACCTAATTTCAGGAGTAAAGAAGTAGAAGCACTCCATTCTGGTCAAACCTCACTTTTCGTCTTCTACTACGCTGGTTTTGGTTTCCATAGCCTAAAGGCAACCGTGACTCTGGGATACGCAAAAGGCAAGAGGCAGTCAATGAACGACAGCATCGAACGTTACCTTGGCCCATTACGTGACGAAGATGTACATGTCTGCCCCTTAGCGTGGTTGATGATACACGCACTCCAGAACAGACTTCTGTACCGTCGAATTCTCCATGAGGTCCTATATCGAGTAATGGAAAGATCAGATCATCTTCGTTAAGCTTGTTCCAACTCGCTGGGCGAACCTACAAGTCTGGATGGAGGCCCCAAATTCCCGTTTGAACATGACACATGCAACCGGCCCGAGTGTATCTTGGGGTATACTATGACGGCGAGCAACATCGGAGCCGAGGCTGACATATTGCTTAATGCTGAAGCAATTAGTCGTGCATATACGAAGGTTAGGACATAGCATCAAATTTCCAATCTCTGGTCTTCCATGCCTAGTCGGCCGTAACGGCTTTGTCAACATGATAGCAGCATCTATCAGACAGTCAAGGCAGTTGTAACCCAGAGTCCATCCAAAGACTAAAAGTCTCCTGATCTGGCTATTGTAGAATATCATCCCGATTAGCACATAGAAATGGCAACTTCCCTGATCAGCCTGAGGCCTCCACCCCCGACCCTACTATAAATATCTCTTACTTCCCCCTTCTCTTCCTTCTCTTCTCTTCTTCTTTTTCCAGGTAGGTTATATATACTGTGGGCACTGGGGGTTATATATATACTATACTGGCGGCGCTCAAATGATGGAACCTAACTGCCAATGAGGCTTGATCGCTTACAGCTGTCGCCTGTGATTTGAACTGAGGACTGAGAGCACCCTTCACCCTCCCCCTCCCCTTCCCTCTACACTGTCAAAGATCTTATATAGAAGAGAAGCAGCTCGAGATACTAAACACCTGGAGAGCTATGGAGAAGCCCCCGTATTTTGGCTCTCGGGCAAATGGCTCTTCAAACAGAAGCTCGACGGCGATGGGGCTCCTTCTCGAAGCTCGCTGGGTAGCACGAGGCTTCTTCCAGCAAGAGAGCATTGATTAGGAAGACACGTCCATGCTGAACCTGGGAGGGCCGGCAGACCATTCAAGAGCTTGTACGAACTCAAACAGAACGGCCATAATAGGTTTGTGACCCTGGGGAAACTACTCTCTCCCAATGGTTAAAGCCGTTTATATCTGACAGTGAGTTCGTATCTTACGACAAGCAGGGGTTTGTTTTGGCTTTGTTTACATTGATGACATGCTCATTGCCACATGAATGCAGACATGGTAGATCCACAACCACTAGGAGGCCGCCATTACTACATCTCAAAAGTCGTATATAAGAGGATAACCTCAAAACATGTGCGCGTATTGCCGTAACAAAATTATCCAACGACTTTCCTACAAATAATACTTACATATTAGAAAAATACACATCTCCCGGATCCGCTTCTACCTATATTGACCATTAAATTGTACCATCCTCCTACAAACCATATATAAAACACCACTAATTCAAACACCCAGTCCCATGAGAAACGACCGAAAACCCAGTCCACCCAGGAAACGGATAACAAACCTCCCACCCATCCGTAATACTCCCAACAAAAGCCCTAGTATCACAATCCGGCGAACGAAACATGCACAGATCATACCGGTCATTTGCGCTGGGACTCTTCCATGAAAAACTCTTCACAGACACATTATACAACGAAGTATCGATGGCCTCGCATGTCCGATCGTAAGCTCCATAGCGGTGGAAGACTGTGAGGTTGCTGTTGGAGTTGTTGACGTTGCAAGTTGGGACTGCTTCGCTGAAGAGGCGGAGGTCCCACTGGGTTGAATGTCAGTTTGAGAGTTGGGTAAATAGGGCAGACGTACGCTTCTGTATGCGAGGATTGTGGGGGTGAGGTTGGGTAGGGCTTGGGCTGTTAGGCCGAGGGCGAGGATGAGGAGATGCATGAGAGTGTAGTAAGGATCCAAGTGCAAATGGATTCAGATTGATGGTATAAGGCCAACTGGAACGATAAGCGATGTTTGAGAAATAACATCCAGGGCGGGGCTGGACTGGGCTATGAAACTCCACTAGTATAATCTGGACTTACCTCATACCTCTGACAGGATCGTACCAGTCAGCCAGACATCAGGGCATATTGAGGAAATAATCTGATGTAGCAAGAGGGGTCTGCATAAGAATAGCTTGGCAATGCGAAAGAACAGGGATTTTGGCGGGTACGATTGGATTGACTCGAGACACTGCGATCTGACCAGCGTAACTTGACTTGTTAGAACAGAGCGTGAGACATTGGGGAGGAAGTGTTTGCTGGTGTTCAGGAACATAGCGAATAGGGGATTATCATTGGGTCTGTGGCTGTTCTGCAGACACGAAGTTAAATCGCGGCTTATTCTCTATTTCTTGCGGGTTTTGAATTCAGCCTTCACATATAGGGATTTGAAACGGAAAATCTAGTCTCTTTTCATTCGATCTATGCGAATTATAGCTCATGCATACAATTATAGCATGCAATTATAGGCAACGGTAAATCATCGTACTTCAATGTTCATTACGCTGTGAACCCTGCGTCAGACGCCAAGCCCGCAGAGGCAGCGACTGAAGCTTGGTGGCCGCAGGCTTGATGAACATCATGAATGTGACGATGCCAATGAGCACGCAGAGAATGTTAGTGATGTAGTACCCGTCACGGCCGACCACGCATGTTCCGCCGCCATTGATACAGCGGTTCTTCTCCGGCTCAAGGGCACAAGAGTAGGAGGTCGTAACGAGGGCGTCTTTCAGGGTCTCGGCGGGTGGAGGTGTGGTAGGAGGGATGCAGGTCGCCTCGGTGAAGAGGTCCACCAGCTTGAGGATGAAGAAACGGGGAAAAGTTCCACCCAAGTTGGATACACTGTACTAAAGGTTAGATGAGCTATAGTATAAGACGGAAGAAACTCACGTGGCGAGAAGAGTCATGTAAGTTCCGCCAATCGCAGGGTCTGCAATCCGAGCGTGGAAAGCCGAGATGGCCACGAACATAACCGTGTTCATAAAGGTCGAGATGACATGTTCAAAGATCACGGTAAGCAGGTACCAGAACGGCACATCGGGACCGTTAGGGTAAATCATCACGGTGAATTGGGCAATAACAGCGGCTGCTAATCGGCCGACGAAAGCCCATCCCCAAAGTCGCATGGCGCCGTACTGGGTCGACCACTTGCCGGCATAGTAGCCCAGCATAATCTCAAAGGGAAAGTCGATCAACACGACCAAAGCCATGTTATCCTGGCCAAAGCCCCTGTCAAGTAGTTTCAGGCTAGTAACGCCGTCATTGGCCTGGAAGCCAATCTTGGCGATCAAATGGATGATGATGATAGTCTGGATGTTCTTCAGCTTCAAAATGCTCCACATGCTCTTGTACACATCCGCGATGCTATCACGTTCTTTGGTCCGTTCCTCTTTCTTCAGGAATGCGAGACACAGCGTCACAATGAGATATGTCCATCCCCAAAAGGTCAAGTACCCGCCAAGAGACAGCAGACCTTCTTCGGTGGGAATAGTCCGGAACCAACGGTTAGCAAAGTCCTTCGAGTTGAACGCGAGGAAGACGGTGTAAGACAAGAAGTGCCCAGCCGTCAAGCCGACAGTCTGCGCCGTTGATGCGTACGAAATATTGGGCGGTGACATCAAGGAAATAGCCCATCCGTCTACCGCAATATCTTGCGTGGCACAGAAGAACACCAGCATAAACCACCAGTATGTGAAATTCCAGACGCCGGCACCTTCGTTGGCACCCGCCTGCTCCATCATTGCTCCAATATGTCTGCCCATGTAGATCATCGCCAGACCAGCAATCACCTGGACCGGAGTGATCCAGCTCTTACGGCGGCCGAAGCGCGGACTCCATACAGCGTCGACAATAGGACTCCAGAACAGTTTGAGGGAATATGGGTATGAGGCGAGAGAGAAGACGCCGATCTGGCCGTAGGAGAGGTACGGTTTCAATAGGAAGGGCACCGAGCCGGTGGCCAGGCCCATAGGCACACCCTGTAAAAAGTATAGGATGCATAACAAGAGGAAGTTCCGGCGATCACTCGCGGGCAGGTTGTGGAAGCTCGTGGTGGTCATGGCGGGAGTTTGTGGGACAGGGGGATCGTTATCGAGGGAGAAGCCGGGGCTTTCCATGACTCGCGCAGTTCTTTCAGTGGCAGATTCGGTAGAGGGAGTGTCGCGTTTGCGCATTTCAATGTTGCCGTTCATCTTGCCGTTGGCATGGCCGTTCTGGCCGGTAGCAACTTTCAGGCTCGGTTTGGAGCGGCGTTTAGAGAGCTGTGGGTTCTTGCGTGCCATTGAACGGCAGTGATTGAGAGATTCGGAGTCCGAAGGGGAGGTAATTCGCGTATTTGTCCGAGTTGGGGGCTGTATGTCGAGAAGGCGACGTCAAAAGGAAGGAAGGGCGCGTTGAGTGAACAGATCACGGTCTCGGTTGGATCCGCGCGGTTGAGAGAGAACAGGTTTGTATATGCATGAGGATAGGGACGAAGGAGAGAAATCCTAAGGAACGAGTGGAATGCATGGAGGGGGAAACCAGTGGAACTTGGCGAGACGTGGAGAAGCAAGCTGGCCTCTTGCGGGTCCTGGTGATAACTAATCCTGCTTGGTCTACGCAGGGTCCGGAATTACATCCCGCGGGACTTCAATGAATGTGAGGTTGTTGGGATCTTGAGGTCGCACAAGTCCATGCACCTCGATGAGATCAGCGTGTCGGAGATCTTGTAGTCGCTACGTTGGTCGAGGTCGGACTGTGATCGAGCGCCGGTGATACGTGGTCACGTGCCGTGTAAACAACAACAACATCATCACACCGTCGCATTTCATCACGCCGCCCAATCTTGCATTCTCGCTGGCCCGAACACATTGGCACACCAGCCTCCAACATGAACCAGTCCGCGCGCCATCCACGCGCATCCCCCGACCCGCAAGAAGAGGAACAAGATACAGCAATCGCCTCAATCCGCGCTGAAAGTACGTGAAGAAACCCAAGATAGATATCACAGCCAAATATAACATATATGCTCTTCAGTCCAGAAACTCCAACGCCGCAAAAGAACCCTCGCATCCAGCCTCCTCTCCGCCAACTCCATCCAGAGACTCCTCCGCAAACCACCACCAGCCCTAAGATCCATAAACAACGAACTCTCCCCCCTCGCACGCGCCGCCGGCAAGCACTCCGAATCCAACCACTACCGCATCGCATTCGGCGCGACCGCATTCCCCTTCCAAGACCCCTCCCCAACCGCAAATGACAAACTACTCGGCGTGCGCCTGGACATCTGCGCGCGCAATGGTCGCTTCACGAAGCCGTACTACGTGCTCTTGAAACGGGAGCGCGTGCGCGGAAACAATGAGAAGCGCTTGCGCGTTCATAGACATACTGTTCCGGCGTTTATCTCTATCCCGAAGCTGGAGAGTGCGTTCTTGCCATTCCCTGGCTCGGCACAAAGGCAGGAGATTGAGGAGGAAGATGCCGAGACCTTGAAGCCGTGGAAAGGGCAGACTCGGAAGCAGGACTTGCGGGGCTTTGTCCGCGAGTTGAGACGTGAATTGGTTGCGTGGCATATGAGGACTGATGCGGTTGAGTTCCTGCGTGAGACATTGGGGTTGGATGGGGAGTCTCAGTCGAATCCTGGTGGACGGGTGTCACCAGAGAACAATACTGGTGTTGTGTCTTTGGCGGCTACCGCTGTAGAGGCACGCTATGTCCGGCTGGAGTGGGAGGATGGTCGTGTTGGACGATTTAAGCTGTCTAATGCCGGTCTTGTTGAACGTGCAGTGGTTATCGGTGACAAGGGCCGTGATAAACAGACGGAAGATGCCATGACTGGCGGTGGTGGGAGAGTGGAAGCGCTGTTGGACCGTTTGCGAGAGCGTGGCCTGCCAAATGCTTGAATGGTGATGATGGTCAAGAGATTCCATCAGTATAGCAGTGATACCCAATTTGCGAAATTCCATAAAGCATCAATTTATTACGGTCAATTAGATATCTATCGTGGAAGCCGTAGTATCCCAAACTCAAAAGCTATGCACATCTGAACCAAAGAGCCGCCGTAAGCGACATATATAGACATCCCAAATGCAAACATTAAATGTTCAGGCAGGAAAAGAAAATGATTACAGGAAGAGCGAACGTGACGACATAAGGTAAAGGTATAAAGAAAGGAATAAGACAGGCGTAAGTAAGAAATCAGAAGATATTATAGTGTAGGGGTATATCAAGCACGATGCTGCTCCGATATTGAGGGCCTTCCGCTGCTTTATTTCGTATTTCCAGCACCGAGCGACGACGACTCGGCGGTAGAAATAGTCGGGTCCTCAGTCTCGGTAGATGATTCACTGAATGTAAGCGGAGGCAGCGGGCCGTATAATTGATTGTTGCGGGTCTCAAGCTGGCGGCGCAGGATAGACTCTTCCAGGTGCCAGCGGTCGCGCAGTTCATTTTTCTTTGCATCCAGGGCCTGCAGCACACGCGCTTTTTCGTTGCGGTGTTCGGTCTGCAGCGCTTCCACGTTCTTTGCATGTTGTTTAATCAGATCCTCGAGCTCGCGCTCCATGCGTGCAATGGCTTCCTGCAGCTTAAGCTCTTGCCGATCCCGAAGAACTTTGATCCGCGCCTCGTGCAAGGCATCCAGGGCCTCGTAGTCGTGGTACTGTTGCTCCAGTTGCTCTTTCTGCTGCCGTGTGATGCGGCGTGCCGGCGGTGTTGTATCGGATCCTGAAAATGACTCGGAGGACCGCTGCGCTGAATCCGCCGAAGAAGGCGGAGGGCTGGCATTGCGGAAATAGCCTTCCATATGCTTGAGGCGGGTGCGCGAGTTCGTCTTGGCTCGGTCGAATTCACGCTGCTGTTCGACTTCGACTGCTAGTTGGCGTCCTTCAATTCGGCTAGCTGCCGCCGCGTTCTGTAATATCCGGACCGGTTAGATATACGACCGATATATTGCGGGGGTGATTGGGCATACCATTTCCTCCTTCTCTTCTTCCAGACGCTCGTTCTCGGTCTGTAACTCGGAGACAGCAGTCTGGTGTCGGCGCCGGAGGTTGCTAAGGGCAGCGTCTTGGAATGCGACATGGCGGTCCCGCTCCATGCGATGTCGTTCGACCATCTCACTGAGCTCGGGGTCATCCAAGCTTCTTTGCATCGCCTGTTTATCATAGATAGGAATCCGTAATCGGGAAAGAGCCGGCGCGGCAGTGGCGGGTCGTTCATACACATCGTGATCGGGTGGTGGCTGTCGCTTGATCTCCAGGTAGACTCGATCGACCCCTGTCTTACCCTTGGAGACAATTGGAGCATTATTAGGCGGAGGAATAGGCGGAGGAATCACATTCGGGGGGCGCTTTTTGCGAAAGCTTATGCGCCCAATAACGTTTCTGAAGCTGCTGCGCGGTTTTTCCTTCTTGTCGGCAGAGCCAACGCTGAGTACTGACATCCGGTTCGGATTCGCCGCCGGATTCGGCGCCAGACCATCGTTACGACTTTCATATCCATTGGCATACCCATTGGCATACCCATTGGGCAGCGTCCGAGTTTCGCTTGAACAGAATGAAGTCGGTCGAGTAGACAAAGAAGCGAAGGAGCGCGCACTGCCCGGGTTCAGGCGCCGCGAGGCAAGTGTGACGTCCGACAGCGACGAGACGACCTGATTGAGAGGAAGTGGGGAGGACGGTTCGTGAGACGGGGTAATAGATCCATCGTAGACGGAGTTTCGGTTGGTCGAAGACCCCGAGGAAAGCACGGGGGAGGAGGGATCGAGCATTCCAGAGGCTATCGAGGCGGTTACAGGGGTCGAGGGCACGGTCTCCGGCACCTTCAGGCCCAACTGCCGCGCCTCGTCTGAAAGCTGTTGCGCCCGCGCTTGTTCTGCTTCTGACGAGGCTAGATGGAGGACCTCCGTTCGATACCGGTCCTCGTCGAGGATGAAGCCCGGTGTCGAATCCATCCTATGTACAGGTGGCCGGGGCTCCTAGCCCGCGCACATGGACCGGAGGGGTAGGGGACGCGGTTCGTTCAGGCGACTGAAAGGAGTAAAGTCGTCCACGGCACCTCGAGCACAGTGGACGAGACGAAGAGGCACAATGACCGCATCCGCCCTTTCCTTGAGGGCGTAGGTGGGGGAGAAGTGGGGGAAGGAAGATAGGAGGGACTCCGAGGGAGGACTGGACGGGGAGGCGAATTGGAGATAAAAGGTAAGGACAGGAGGCCGCAGCCAAGAAGATGAACAATGAGAGTGATGAGAGTCCTTTTACACCAAGATAGTGTGGATTTCACCCTTTTCTCCTGTTGATTTTTAATTTGGAATACCATGAAACCCGGAGACCCACGGCGAACCTGATGCATACCCACTTCTCGTGTGGCAACCTCGGAAAGCCTAGTGCGATCTCGATGTATTTGTATTTAACTTTCTCCATTTTTATACTTAGGTAGTCAAGCTTAATCGGGGAGTTATTACATGCATTATTCCATTTTCTGCTCTGATCTTAGCGTGCATTGGCGATCCGTGGTGAGAGCCATGGAATCGGATGAACGGCTCAGGGACGGCACGGAACGAGCAGATATAGTGATGGTCAAATATGTAAACCCCGAAATAACGTCGAAATAAGCTATTCGTTCAGTATTTCAACAGCCATATTGTAAGCTCGCTCTTTGGCCTGGTGTTGCGGGGTTCCCGCCCGCGTGCGCTTGTCCCACGCATGGCTGCAGCCATTCATGCGCTCGCTAACCACATAGCAGCCCTCATGCTGCAGCCTCTCGGCCAGCTCCTCTGCCTCGGATGCTAGCGAATCACCGTCGCAAGTGATCATGAGGACACGGCGCGGGAACCGATTCATCTGTGCGAACTTGGGGGAGATGCGTGGATCCCGCTTGTCGAAGGTTGGTGGCACGTAGCACCGATTGAAGAGCCGCGCAATAGGGACAGGGATCACCCAAGCTGTCGGATCTGGTGCAACCTTAGTCGCTGGGTCTTTGCTGAGATCCAGGGCAGGGTAGAAGGCGATCAGGGATCGGAAGGTCTTGGGTGGGAAAAGGATCGCTGATGCGGCGAGGGCGAGGTTTCCACCGGCGCTAAACCCGGAGATGGATAGATGGAAGAGATCGAACTCATCTGGGCGACCCAATACGTATTTGATGGAATCCTCGACGTCGTTGACCGCGGCGGGGAATGGGTTCTCGGGCGCCAGGCGATAGGATACATCCAGGACGGTGTACTTGGTCTCCCGACTCATCTGCCGACAGAAATCGTCGTCGCTACCATGGAGGCATAGTAGAAAACCACTCCCGTGAAAGTTTATGAGTACTGGCGACGGAGCCGAGGTGCTGGGTGTGCGGTAGACATGGACCTTGATAGTTCTCCCGCTGTCGCGAGAGGGGATATGGCGCACCTCGTCGGGGTATGCACGGACACGGACTCCTGCAAGCCGCACAGCAGCCCGCAAAAGCGTTGCGAAGAACTTATAATATAAATAGGCCAGGACAGACATGATGGAGAAAAATGGGATGGTTTGGATCTGAGGATTGAGCCGAGGCAGACCAGTTGGGAATAAGACCTGCAGATCTGCCCGAACCCATCGACCTTAATTTATCCCAATCCATTCCCTGTCTAAACCAGGGTCAATCGTGAGATCGAACACTGTATGATATCAGCAGAAGTGTCCATGCATTCATCTTATTCACTTGAAAAGACCTTCATGAAGATTGTCTGTTCGCGACGAGAGCACGTAATAATCATCACAATATTTACCATGTGCTGAGTAGTAGTGTTGGAATAAACCGCATCTCATAGAGTGACTGGGCACAACAAAGATTATTCCGGCAGCTGAACACCGCTGGAAGAGACCAGGTTTGAGAGGGCTGAACCTGGTCGAACGGACAATGGGTTGGATTCCAAAAAATTGAGATGAGAGGATGGAAGATGCATCTTATTGAAGTTTGCTAGAACATGCTCTTGATAGATATGGTTAGCGTCATTGGATTCAAGTATGAATGCGAACTTTAGGCGCCACTTCGAGGAAGACGTAGTCGCCTGAAAACCTAAGGTTGAAAGCTTATAGCGGATATTTCCCGTATGGATGGTTTGCGAAGGGTTGGATGTGCGAGACAGTGGAAGACAGGGGTCATGGCAATGGCTCTATAACCTTGGGATACTCATGGAGCTCAGGCTAAGCGCATCGTTTGCCTACCTGGACTAATTGTCACATAAAATTCGCCCCGGAATGCTAGCCTTCCGGGACAATTTTTCCAATATACATGGAAGTTTCCGGAATCTTTTCCAACCTGCCTGCCGGAATATTCTACTCGATGATGGCATTGACGCCGGGACTTGAGAATTACAACAGCTTTGTGATACTGTACCAGTCTAATAATATACGCACTATGCACCTACGAATCATGGGAGCTTGTGTGGCAGGCATTCATATGTTATGCTCACTTGGTATGAACAGGAGCGTTTGGTAACCCATAGGATATGACTTATGCTTGCTATCCTTTCATCCCCACACACCCCTCAGCCATTACACGCTTATTTTCTCCGATCAAGTGTCATTCCCGTCAGTAACGAGCATTTGCGATCCCCTTCCCTAGTGCAAATTTCCGTCGATGAACACTATGGCCTGTTCAGACTCATCATCGGGGCACGTAACGATGATGGTGCCTCTGCTGCACCAGTTCTGAGCTCTCGGGTTGTCAAAAAATTTGAGACGGGGCTCTAGGCCCAAGCTTTCAAGATAGTTCATGATTGCGGTAGTCTGATCGGGTCGTGGATTCTGGCCGTTAGTGAGCATACCGACGACAAAGGCTTTAGCGGGCACAAAAAGGTGGTCGAAGTAGCCAAGGCGTTCGCCGCGATCCCAGTGCTGCGTAATTTGCTCCATCATCAGTTGGATATGGCTTTTGCGGTCAAGTCCAATTTCAAACGCGATAACATCAGATGCCCTGGTGGGGACGAAGGCCACAATTGCCATTTGTACCGAAGCGATAATCACGATGTAGTCCCTGCCGAGCGAAAGCGTACCGATGGCCTTGTGGGGGTAGTCAGCAAAGTCAAGGTATTTCACTTGACCCCGGGAGACGAGTTCCAGCTCTCCACTGTCCAGCCACTGGTCGAATAGGCAGGTTGCTTCTTCGACCATGGCGGCGACGGCGTAGTGGGTAGTTCGATGATGTGGTATTTCAGACGCGTTGGGAATTCTGGGACAGTGGACTTCTGTAGTGTGATGGGTGATGGTTCTAATTACTTGCTAAATTGCATCTATTGTATAGAAAATGGTGCGTGGTATTCTCACCTGTTTGGCGTGGTACAAAGTGTGTTTTGCAGCAGAAGTATAGATTAGCCCTATTTCCACGCTTATATAGGCACGTGACTGATTATCGTGGGGTCTACCGCCCTTTTTCTGCCAGCCAAATCCAAGCTTTGACCTCTGCCGTGCACGTGCCTCCTAGCCAATTAAAGAGCAGACCGGCCATCGTCACCTCCTCGCCATCTTAGATCGTTGTCTCCGCCGCCCCGCCCTTGAATGTTGTCTTTGTTAACAGAGTATCTTTGGCTTTATGTAGCATATCCCATTCGGCTTGGGCTTTATCTTGTGTATTTTGAGACCGAAGGCCTCTGGTATTAGGATTTTGGAATCCCCGAAGCTAATAGTCCCGAGCTCCATTCAGCCTCCATCCTCGACCACGAACAACATGGGAGCAAGAAGCGATCCAGGCGACACCAACTTTACGGTTTTCATCCGGCTGCCTTTCCCCAGAGGAGATTTTGTCGATCCACCTCCGGTGTGTCTACATATCTACGCAGCGGCTTATCTTCAATCTGTTAACCTCATCAGGTGGCATGGAACGCATCCAAGGACCAAGAGCTGTGGGATATCTTGTCCCGGCCCTCTAAAGGAGACGATATAGACTGTATGACCCCTTACATATGGAGGCTTCTGCCAGACTATGATACCGGATGCCTGACCATGCAATAGGGAAAGCCCTGTAATTACTACACCTTGCAGCCAGCGAACTTCATCCGGAACCTGGAAGCTTGATATGCTAACAACCTCGTAGGGCCGACAACTTTGACGTTACTCTCCAGTTCCTTCTTCAACAAGCCGCATGGCTTTATGATCGACAGCTGTCCCAGGTCCGTGCCCAGATGCGCAAGGTGCCTACCGCTCAGTCGAATTCTCCTTCGCCCGCTCCAGGGTCTGTGTCAGGTAGTGCAGCATTTGCTGGACAATCCCAGAAAGGTAATGCTATGATTGGTATGTTTCCTTGATATCCGATGACTGAACAGTACGGCTGATGATGTATACAGGTCCCCGAGCCCCCAGTCGTCAAGTTTCTCAACAGAAAGATATTCCCCAACGAGGTAATCCCCGTTCTGCATCAGATTATTGGGGGTTTGTGGCATCTGACACTTTCTACAGGCCCCACTCATCGGCGTACCAGCTCCACGTCGATAACTACAGTGAATCAGTTCCGCCACTCTCGGGACACATCCCGGCATGACACCCCGACTGCTGAGGGGAAAGAGCAACGGTGGGAGAACTATGTTCGCCGTCCGTCGGTTACAAAGAGGGATAACCCACCAGCCGATTCAATCTTACGATCACCTCCTCTCGAAGAGGAAAATCTATCAAGCTCTGAAGAGTCCGACTCGGAGGAAGACTCGACACGGAGAAGGCCCAGGTTTGGACGCTTCGGGAAATTCTCTACTCAAAGAGCCGGTCTCCGAGATGACGAGGATGACGAAGATGGCACTCCCGCATTCCTGCCCATGGCCCGTGATGCTGAAACGGCTCCACGAGATCGGCCGAGTGAAGAACTTGGTGCGACACTGCGACTCGATGCGGAACGTGTTGCTGCTGCACAGCGACGCATGGCGGGCCGATCTGAATCCAGGAGGACGGAGTCTTCTACAAGCTCTATCAGCTCCGGAGTTCCAGTGAGTCAGACCCAGGGTGACAGTGGGAGAATTGGCCCATTGAGTCCCCACCGAGCCGGTACGCTACCGCGCCAGAGCCCTCGCAAATCAATAGCATCAGGTCGAGAGAATAGCGATGGTACCCCGAGTATGGGCAGCAGTTTTAGTGACCTGGATGGTGAATCTCCCCTTCTCAGATTAACTCTCCTCATACTAATCACTCATAAATGTTTCAGACGCCAGTGTGACGCAATCCGCATTGGAGGAAGCTTTGATGAGCAACATGCAGAATGGAGGCATGGCAAGCCGAATGAGCACGATCAGCCAGGCCCTGCGCAGTCGTTACCTGCAATGATGGATATTTTGGACCTTCTCTCGTACGTCGGTATGTTCTCACCGCACGTAGTTCTGCGTGATGAGATGTGCTGAGTACACAAGCATTCGCAAATGGGCGATCAAGTATCCAGCATCACCGGTGATGCAATGAATACATGTATTTGCTCTTTTTTATCATATGTAGACATCTGTAGACCCGTGTCATCACTGATTAAATTCTACAGAATAAATTGAGTCTCGCCAATACCCGATGGTCATGTGATCTGTGACGGAAACGGCCTCGGCATCGGCGATGAGCACCAGTCATCATCTCGACATCCAGATATCTTCATCCAGTGAACAACCTCCGTCTCAGTCAAAGCTCCAGTATCGGTCCAGCGGCAGCGCTAGCACCGAAACAGACTGTCCAATCTCCGTCGCTGAATTTCACAGCAACCAGTCCATGATCGCGAAAGCTTCACGTCCTGGAACAACCTTATGAGAACAAGTCCACCATAACAAGCTGTCGAAAGAGACAGTGCGGATTTGTATAAATCGCGCGACGCTGATTGACAGACTTCACGGTCGCATTCCCAACATACCCGTCCATACCCCTCCTGTTGGCGGCTTCCTCGGCTTCTGATTTGCCCGACCGTCCTGCCGAATCGGCGAGGCATAGCTTTTTTCTTTTTCTTTTTCTCTTTAAGAACACGGGGTAATAACCTCGTCTTGTATCGCATCGGCTCTCATTGCACCATGAGCCCCTCACTTGGCGACATGGAACCCGCCGAGGCGGAGTCTGTCTATTTCAATGAGTACCCGCCGCCAAAAGCACTTCCCAAGCACGAGGCATTGGCCCGCGCATTTATCGACCTTCATGTCGAGGCCAAACGCCGCGTGGTACTCGTCACCTCCGGTGGAACGACAGTGCCGCTGGAGACACAAACCGTTCGCTTCATCGACAACTTCTCCGCGGGTACCCGCGGAGCCACATCCGCAGAGTACTTCCTAGAGCAAGGATACGCGGTGATTTTCCTGCACCGGCAGTACAGTCTTCTGCCATATTCGCGACACTACAGCCACTCGACGAACTGTTTCCTGGATTTCATGGACGAGGCCCCGCCATCAAATGGCTCCATGGACGGTTCCATTGTCGTGCGCAATGAGTACCAGAATCAAATGCGCGACGTGCTGCGAAAGTACCGCTCTGCCAAGAATAACAATCTCCTGCTTCTTTTACCCTTCACCACAGTCGCCGAGTACATGTTCGAGCTGCGCGCCATGGCCAAGCTGATGCGGCCTCTTGGTCCCAATGCGCTTTTCTACCTTGCAGCGGCTGTGAGTGACTTTTTCATTCCGCGCAGCCGGATGGCAGAACATAAGATTCAGTCTTCGGAGATTCTGGCCAACTTCCGGGATAATGCAGTGGAATCCGACGAGATTTACACCGGCGAGAATGAAAACGGACCTCCCAAGAATAGCAAGAAGCTGGTTATCGACCTAGATCCTGTGCCGAAATTCTTGCACCGACTGGTTGATGGCTGGGCTCCTGATGGAAGTATGGTTGTCTCCTTCAAGCTGGAAACTGATCCCTCTCTCCTGGTATATAAGGCTCGCACGGCGCTGCAGCGCTACGCGCACCATCTCGTGATCGGTAATATGCTCTCAACCCGAAAGTGGGAGGTTGTGTTCATCACGCCGGATCCGCCGTACGAGCGATGGATCCGGGTACCGAGGTCTCGACGCAGCAAGAGTATCTCCGGCTCGGAGGATCAAGTTGGGTTGGCTGAGATTAATAAGGCAGAGGGTCAAACCACGGAAACGGATCAGCCTCCCTCGGATGGCATTGAGGAGGGCGTTGAGATTGAGAGTCTGATTATTCCGGAGTTAGTCAGGTTGCACGAGACGAGGATTGAGAAGAAGAAAGGAGGTGCCCAATAAATGGCTTTTCCGTTAATTCTGGCTTGATAGGAATGGCGGATGGCCTCTCATGAAAATTCCGATACTGTCAGTGTATACTACCTTACCCGTCTCAGCCCATCGGGCTTCTTTGATGATATACTGGAGACAGAATCAAAATACAAAACACTGTCTATTCACGAGGCTGGCTTCTTGACCGTCTGGTAGGTTAGCCAACACCACCGAACACGTCAAGAGGTGCACATGGCACATAACTCTGCAAGTTTCGTCCTTTGATCGAATTGAATTTGGAGATGGTCCACTTACTTGATGAAGAAGCTGCCCATGTAACCGAGCGCCCTTGTTGTTCTCGTTCCAGTACTAAGAATTCCAAAGGCTGCAGTATTTTTGACCCTGAATCGCGTCGGGTTCAGCCCTAGAATCAGTTATCGAGGTCCTGCAGCCCAGGGTGCAGATGTATCTGGACCTACCGACAATAGCAGACATCTCACACCTTTCACCAAGAATCTTCAACGAATGAATACTACCTCGTCCAATGTCTACTCTAATTCCCTCCTGCTCCCTCCTTACGATATTTTTCCGACTCCTGGAAGAACTGTCAACCGTATTCTGTCTGACTTTCGCGTGGATCCGAGGACTTCACATTCCTACAGCACCACTGCTGCCCTTCTTTCCGTCAATTGACTCAATGGACACGAATAGGAGTAGGAACTCGCCTAGCTGCTGGCGCTATTCTTAGCTAGTAATTCGCCTGAGCTGATTAAAGCCGTCCTGAAAGACGTTCCGTTGACATCTGAAGATCTCCAAACTGTGTGCTCCGTTGGGTTTGAGTCAGGAAAACCGTTAGTCACTGCATGGCGGGGAAGGTCCTCACTAACCTTGGAATCCAAGGGTTCTCGGGATGAGAATGTGTTTCTTGGAAGGTTTAACCCTCGCTACCTAGGTACAGAGCTTTCAACATTGGAAATAAACCTCCAATGGTCCCGTGGTGCGAGCTTATCTCGCCTTCGTCCAAGTACCTAGATCTATAATTTGATAGGCATCACGTCGAGTGTCCAGGCGGTCTTATCCAGGCGAATATTCACCAAGCTTCTCTTTAGTAAGTTAAACAGCATGAGCATTGTGGCACATTCCTGTAAAGAAAACCAGGGGTAATTGAGGCAGTGAAGTAGATCCCGGCGACGATCAAGGGCGCCAGATGTGCCAGAAAATCGAATACAAAGCAACAAATCATTAAAACAAAAAAGTGTGAGAATAAAGCTGGAGGATATGGAATAAATCATCTGGATATCTTCAAGCAGTCTAAATAAGACTATAGACGTTGGCATTCCCCATTGCATCTATAAAAAGGACGTACGCGTCCTGCGTGTGTCAGCAGCCGAGTGCGCGGCCTCGTCGATCACTGAGCGACATTTCCCCGGCTGCAGGAGTTGCAGGAGACCTGTTCTGTTTGCTGGACCTCGATGTAGACTCCTCAATCCAGCATGGTCCTTCGAAGAATCAGCCGCCGCTTCGCTGCCGTCGCTGCGGCCGTCGCGCTCCTCTTCCTTTACCATGTCTTCTCCCTGCAATCCAGTCTCCCGCAACGACCATCTGCCCGCGCCAGCACCAGCAGCGCTGACTCCGACATCAAATATGCCGGGGAGCCTTCCACGGGGTGCCCACCCCTCTCAGGCATTGAAGACATCCTAGTCGTCATGAAGACAGGTGTCACCGAAGCTCGACAGAAAGTCCCGGTCCACTTCAAGACCACCCTCCGCTGCATCCCGCACTACGTGATCTACTCCGACTTCGAGGAAGAGATCGAGGGCGTCAAGATTCACGATGCTCTGAGTACCATTGATCCCGACGTGAAAATGCGCGTACAAGACTTCGACATCTACAACCGTATCGCCGGGAAAGGGCGCGAAGGCCTAGAGCAGCAGGACTTTGCAGACGAAGACAACACCAACTTCGGAAAGCCGAATAACCCGGGCTGGAAGCTGGACAAGTGGAAGTTCCTACCCATGGCACAGGAGGCGCTGAAGTATAAACCCGACGCCAAGTGGTTCGTCTTCATAGAAGCCGACACCTACCCCTCCTGGCCGACGCTGCTAGCCTGGCTGGCCAAGTTCGACCAGCGCCAGCCATTTTATCTCGGCACCGAGACCCAGATCGCCGAGACTATTTTCGCGCACGGTGGCTCCGGCTTCATGCTCTCGAACCCGGCACTCACGAAAGCATCCGACCAGTACGAGAAACGCCGCGCCGAGCTCGACGACTATACAGATGGACATTGGGCTGGCGACTGTGTCCTAGGCAAGGTGCTCGCCGACGCAGGCGTCAACCTGCACTTTTCCTGGCCGATTTTACAAAACTCCAACCTCGGCGAACTGGACGAGTTCACCACAGAGTTATACCGACATCCATGGTGTTATATAGCAGTTGCACTGCACCACCTCACCTCAGACCAGATCGAGGATTTATGGAAGTTCGAACAAAAGCGCTGGCATGAAGTAAGCCTCCCCCTGCTCTCCCACTGTATAACAAAGGTACTCACCAACGAAGAAAAACAAACACATCCTCCTCCACAGCGACCTCTTCCGCGAAATCATCTATCCCGAAATCGCCTCCTCCCCAACCCGTCTCAACTGGGACAACCTAGCCGGAGAAGAACAGCCCTTTGCAACAAGTTTCGAAGACTGTCGCGAGATCTGTGACGCGCAAAAGAACTGTGTACAATTCAGCTTCCGTGACAATACATGTTTCACTGGCGGAAACCCGCGCCTTGGAAACCCGCACCGGAACGCGGCGTCGGGCTGGTTCTCGAGTCGGATCCGCACGATGATGGATAAGAAGGGGCTATGTCGGGCGCCGGAATTTGGCAAAACATCTTGAGCATTGGCGTATTAAACGATCTCTTTGGGTGGGGTTTTCATATGCATGGCATCAGCACCGGGTTCTATTTCTTACATTGTTTTACTATAACTACTGCATGTTTCGTGCTGGCTCGGATCTTGGCCTGGACATTGGTGTTGGAGTATACCTCATATCGAACTGGCGTCGAGTATGCAGACCTTGCGTGCTTTACACCCTGGCACATATACAGTCCATTTATTTCGTGGAAAATTCAAGAATAATAGACCTTGAATGATTGAAGCAGACTGTGCGCAAGGACAAAAGTATACACTAAGAATATACCGAGGCAATACTGTCATCGCTCCATTCCCCTGGGCACATGGTCTTTCTCGTTACACCAATGGCGGGCTGTTGGGGTCTTCCATACACTGATCGACGCGCATGATTTGCAACCCGGCTGCCTTGACATGCTGAATGAACTGGGGGAGATACGCGACAGTCGTGGGATGCAGGAAGTGCATCACGGCCAGATTGCCGCCCCGTGAGACGCTGCGGAAGAATGCTTCGAGCTGTTTCTCTGGAGTCGGGCTGTCGGCCCAGAGCCAGTCTTCGACGTCCACGCTCCAGTTAATGATGCGTGCGTTGGGGATGTATTTCGCAAGTTGCTGCCGCATGCGCGCGCCAACTGTTCCGAATGGCGGTCTGAAATAGGAGGCTGTCATGATTGTCAGTACTGACCTCTACATGATGTCTGGATAGACTAACACTCGATTGCCAATTGTTCCTTCAAGGTCCTTTGCGATTGGACGATCTCATCATCGATCTTGTCAATGGTTGGCAGCGCTTCCATTCTTGTACACCGGAGTCAGCAAATCGAGACTGAATTCGTGGGGTCAAAGTCCAACTTACTTTGGATGCGTATTGGAGTGAAGAGCAACTTGATGCCCCTTGGCCAGCATCTCAAGGTAGAAACTGGTGAGGTTTGTCGTGGTGTCCCTGAGCCCAGCGCCCACAGCAAAGAACGTAACGCGGACATTTTCCTCATCGAGAATCCTCATGACATCTTGAGCAAAGCGAGGCGATCCATCATCAATGCCAAATGCGAAAGAGTTGGGCCGAGAGCACCGAAGAACCAGTTCACCAGTAGGCAGCTTCTCGGGTATCTTGAAGTGGTTATTCTCGACCGTCGGCGGCGGGATAGTCGGCACGATCTCAACGCGATGCAGCGTGACAGGCTCTTTGGTGTAGAATCCCGTGAACGAAACAGACACGACATGGTCGTGGTTAATCCGGAAATGGTTCAGCGGGATGAACAGCTCCTTCTTTGGAAGTGCTGCAGGAGGAGCTTCTTCATCTTCATTGCCGCAGTGGTCTTTGGCCTTTTGCTTCTTCCTACCAACCACATGATCCTCATGTTCAATCCCGCCTTGACCAGAGCCCTCGGTTCTCATCGTATATCTCGAAGCCTGGACACTGTCCGGTACACCAGGGAATGGAGCACGGCGTGGGTTGCAATCGGCGTTATGCTCATTCAACGAAACAGTGAACTGATCGGTCCCCTCAAACTCAACATGCAGGACCTGATCCCGCCACGGCATCAAGCTGAAGCATCCGTTCGTTTGGAACTGTGTATGAAAATTCTGATCCGGGTCTGTCGGGGAGAGACGCATGGAGCCGGGTTGGTATTCCATAACCAAGTCTTCGCCGGCACCATGCCAAAAGCCCAGATCATTGTGGGTGGGGTTCTGAAATGTGTCGATGAGAAGTGATGAAACAGTTCTCGTGTTTCCTTGTTGATTGCGAGGCTCGTACCAATGCTGATCACTGTAGTGCCCGTGGGCGAGGCTCGTCGTTGGAAGGAGCAAGGTCAGGAAGAGGGCAAAGGGTGATAGAAATACATGGTTCCTCATGATGAAGGATCTGCCGGTTGATGTAAATGAATGATTCGGCAAGACAGGTGTACAAGGAGTGAACTGGTGATATTGAGGAGGTGAAAGTTGTGCAGAGTTAGACTCTTGAAGTATGAGAAAGTACGGAGTACGCTGTTCTACCTTTGGGAAGGCGTCGCCCATTCCCTTCCAAAATTGTCTACAACATCACAGTGAATAGAACTATTTCTGAAATATTCAATAAAAATGATCAAAAAGATAACTTGACATACAGGGCTCCAGCCGGCAACAGTGAACGTCTCAATTGACCCCGTCAATGCCTCCCACTCGCCATATGCGAAAGCTTCGGTGAACACAGCATAGAAACACAAAGCACAGTAGCCCCATAAACCTGGTCAGAAGGAACAGGAAAGGGCTTTGCCATGAATATTCATCTGCTAGGTTCCATGGGCATCCAGAGGGTATGGTCAGTAAACCGTTCGCCGATCGGAGCCCGCACTCCGAACTAATCTCATCACCACTTGCACCCACCAGGTACAAAATGTTCCCGGGGAGGACCCCCCCCCCGGGCTCTAAGCCCAGTTGGACCCGCCGAGGCCGGGAGAAGACGGAGACTGCTGTTGAGCGGAAGGATCGCTCTCCGCAGCGTTGACTTCAGAAGTCTCGCCCCATGGGTCCTTCTTGTCCTGGTCATCGCCATTCTGCTCCTCGCCATTCTGCTCCTCGCCATTCTGGTCATTCTCGTTGTCGGTGTCATCATCGACAAACACGGGGCGATTGTCCGAGGGCGCATAATCCTGAAGGAAGTCAGGAACCTTCTGGTTACACTCCAGCAGGATCTTGACTAGGTCGAAGGCGATATCCTGGTCCTTCTCGTTGTAAAAGGAACTGGCGAGTCCCTCGTTTCCGATGCGAGCAGTGCGGCCTAGGCAAATTGGCAACTGTTAGTGCCAACACTTGGGAAAGGATAGAAGCAGAGGCAAAGAGGGGAACAGGGCAAGGTACCAATGCGGTGCACATATTCGGTGATACCACCGTGTATGGACTTGGGGAGATCATAATTGACGACGTGCATGATATTTGCAATGTCTAGACCTCGAGCAGAAAGACCAGTAGCAACCATGATGGGGCACTTGGCGGTCTTGAACGCGCGGCTATATAATATATCAGCAATGGGTTATAGAGTCAAAAGGGGGAGCACTCACATGGCATCTTCGCGCTCGCGCTGGGTTCGGTCTCCGTGAATAGAGGTACTGGGTAGGCCCGCGTTGTAGAGAAAGTCGTCCACGTAGTCGACCTGCGCTTTGCTGTTGACGAAAATCAGAGTTCGAATAGGGCACATGCTGAGAAGAAGATCGTAAAGAGCCTTGTTCTTCATAGAGTCCTCGACGTAGTGGATCTGATGATGCAGTCAGTTGACAGGATCTCCAGCTAGCACAGTGTTATGAATTACCTGCTGTTCAACGTTGAGGTGCGAGCTGCCCGGGCGGCCAATGCGGATGCGAATGTGGTTAGAACCGAGATAATTACGGGCAAGCTGGCGGCATTCCTTGTTGAAGGTGGCCGAAAACATCGAATACCGGTGATCATCATCCTCAGTAGCATCTAAGTGTGTAAGTAACTTGGGACAGCGAGCTGATGGAATTTCACTAGAACTTACCTCCTCCGGACATGATCTTTTTGAAATCCTCCTCCCAGTCGGCATGCAGGAGCTCATCGGCTTCATCGATAACAGTGAATCTTCCATACTGTCAGTCTTTCAAGAAGTAGAAAATAAAAAAAATGCACATTGGTGTTTGGCTGAACATACCTAACACGACGAAGCGACAGGATGTGGCCCTGTGACATGAAATCGATGATACGGCCCGGAGTACCGATGAGAATGTCACAACCCTTCTGAAGCTCCTCGCGCTGGAGACGAGAGGGGACGCCGCCATAGGCGACACAGGGGCGCAACATCGATCGGTAGCATAGACGACGAGCATCATCAAATATCTGAGTGGCCAGCTCTCGTGTAGGGCACACCACGAGCACCAGAGGTTCGGCTCGAACACCATGAATCTTTGGGTCAAAGTCAACCCCGATGACATTGGGACGCGGGGCAGCCAGCTTTTTGGCTTTTCCCATCAGCTTCGACAGGATGGGAATAAGATATGCCCCCGTCTTTCCAGAGCCTGTTTCTATTAGTGACAAGTTAGGGGAAATTGATTCAATGCTGACCTGTCTGGGAGATAGCAATCAGATCCTTGTCCATGAGCATGGCGGGGATCGTGTACATCTGGATAGCGGTAGGCGCAGCATACAGACACAGAGAAATGTTCTCTTTCATGATGGGATGCAGGCCAGCGTTATCCCACTAAAATTGTTAAGCCGCAAAGGTCAGGGCCATGAAAAGGCAAGGAATGGACTATAACTCACACTGGCGACAGGGATCACACGCTCCTCGCTCTCAGTTCGAACCTCGATCTTGTTTAAACTGGGCATCAATGCTGGTTAGATGAGGAGCAGAAACACATGACAGGTCATGAGACATACACATCAAGTTTCAAGCCGGCTTGGGTCATGTTCTCGACGTTGAATAGCTGCTTTTCGAGCTCTTCGTTCTTCGGACCGACATCTCCATACTCATCGCTCCACTCGTAGCGTTTGGCATTGCCGGCCCACTCGGTGAATTCCTTACTGATGTAGTCTTCGTAGGTAAACGGAGTCCTTTCAGACCAACCTTTTGCAGCAACATCCTTAGTCGAATCATCAGTAGGACCAGAAAACGGGACATTTTCGGTGAGACTGAGGTCGGCGACGGCGGTGGCGCTGGCCGCCACATCGTCGAAAGATTCAGCACCCTCGACGGGATCAAAATCTGCCATCTCCTTTAGGGACGATGGAGACTGGTGATATCCGGTATTTGGGTTTGGCGAGTCCCGGGTTGGGAATTCAAAAAACAGAGAAAGATTGATGAACTGCTTTAGCAGCAGCTTACGAGACTAGCGAAGCTCGAAGGTATCAATAGACAAGAAGGGTGGGAGTGAGGAAGGGCGAGGGGTGAGGAAGGAAAAGGAAAAGAGGGAGAAGAAGAGAGGGGGAAGAGTAAATAACAAGTCCACCTTCACGCGCCGGGCAAACACATGCTAGAAGTATAATTGCCTAATCCGGAACTTTCCAGCAAAAAGATGCGCGAAAGTGACACCTGGGCATGTGCCTAGTTTCCAAATTCACTCACGTAGGCTACCAGCTCTACTTGCTTTGGAGTTGTGGTCTATCGGATGTAGATGATTACTCGCGGGCCGTACGTCTAGGGACCCCTGAGATCTATGGGCCTTGGGCTCACGGGGAGTTGGATGAAAAATTCAAGTCTCAGAACTGCTTGAATAAAAGCATAGATGCCTTGAAAATAGCTCCAATTTCATTTGATATCCTTAGACGTTGTGATCTAGATACATACTTCTTGATTGGGACTAGCTTGTGACATATCGGCATGAACCCGAAGTCTAAAACAACAGCTTATAGTTATAGACAAGGCACAGAATTGTGTTAATCATTGGATTTTGGTCTATTGCATTTACCAGACGCCATCGGAGAGTCCTACAAAGGTTTCCTTATGTATTGATGAGTTCCCCCAAGAACCAAGAAGTAGTAGTTGGCGAAGCCTAGCAGGGATTCTCGATATACCTACATATTCCAGTAGGTGATTCAACATCCAACTCCGTCTACCACTGGACCTACTCTCCTTATAGGCGCTTGCCGAGGCTTTCTATTCCAGACACTCGACAGTTCATGGCTGACATGTATCTATGGTCGAGGCGTAGTGGTATAATAGTTTCCATACTATTGCATTTCCAAATGATCCTAGGTTTCGTGATGTGACACAATAATAACCGGTGAAATCAAGTCAGTTTTATTTGTAGTATGGTTCCATTGTATTAGCTCACGGGGGTCTCGGATGTAGAAGGTTTTCCTCGGCAGGGATTTTGTTGGGTGGATTGGTGGATCCCGATTTTGGCAGTTCGGGTAGAAGGAAAAGTGCGCCGTAAGCCTGGGCACAGTATCCCCAAGAGCTGCTCCCATCTCCTGCTCCCCTGCTCTGCTCTACAACTTCAATTCATTCATCATGGCTCCTCCCTCCGCCCACACGGAGACTGACACTCGCCGAAAGCGTCCCGGGCGCCTGCCCAGGGTGGAGGAGGCTATCTCCAACCCCGGTGCCGTGAAGATCAATGTCACGGGCGCATTCATCGTCGACGACGACGATCGCTCCCGGAGCCCCGTCGAGGCCGACGGCGTGCACTATGAAAACAAGGATATCCGGCTTCCTCATCATACCGGCGTCGTGAGCCACGTCGCCGTTGATGTGAGTTCTTGATTTTACCTGCCCCGCACTGCGACCGTCACCCCCGCAATCTGCGGAAATTCTGAGGCACGACTGACCACACTGGCTATTTAGATTGGCGGATCACTCGCCAAGCTCGTTTACTTTACTCGGGAGCTCGACGCAGAGGACAATGGCGGTCGCCTGAACTTTATCAACTTTGAAACCCACCGGATCGACATCTGCATCAACTTCATCCGTCAGCTCAAGGAGGAGCACGAACAGCGCAATGGCAAATCGCGCGATGAGCTGTGCGTCGTGGCTACTGGAGGGGGCGCGTACAAGTTTTATGATAAGCTCAAGGAGGCGCTAGACGTCAACATTCTGCGAGAGGAGGAGATGGAATGTCTAATCATCGGTAGGTCCCAAGCTCACCGGAATTGGATGTCGGGACGCCCCTCCTAACCACTCTCCCTGCCAGGCCTGGACTTTTTTATCACCGAAATCCCCAATGAAGTGTTCACCTACAGCGATGCCGATACCGAGCCGATGCAGTTTGCCGAGGCTCGACCAGACGTCTACCCTTATCTCCTGGTCAATATAGGCTCCGGCGTCTCCATGATCAAGGTGTCCGGCCCCAGGCAGTTCCAGCGTGTCGGGGGTACACACCTCGGGGGTGGAACTTTTTGGGGGCTGATGTCCTTGCTGACGGGCGCTCGCACCTTTGATGACATGCTGGCCATGGCGGATCGCGGCGACAACAGCGGCGTGGACATGCTGGTGGGTGATATCTACGGGATGGACTACACCAAGATTGGACTCAAGAGCACAGCCATTGCTAGCACTTTCGGAAAGGTCTTCCGCCTGAAGAATGCTGCCGAGCGGGATGCGGAGGACGGCGAGGGCTTGTACCACGACGATCACCCAGAGCAGAGCAACGGCGGTGTCAATTTCCGCCACGAAGACATGAGCCGAAGCCTCCTGTATGCCATCAGGTATGTTTTCAATCATTCTGCTGCTTGGAAAACACAATGCTAATATGCACCAGTAACAACATCGGCCAGATCGCATATCTCCAGTCGGAGAAGCACGAAGTCAAACACATTTACTTTGGCGGCTCCTTCATTCGTGGACACCGTCAGACCATGAATACCCTCTCATACGCCATCCGATTCTGGTCCAAGGGTGAGAAGCAAGCGTACTTCTTGCGACACGAGGGCTACCTGGGAGCTGTCGGCGCTTTCATCCGGCGACAACCGCAGAACTGGGGTCGTAGGAACAGCGTCGATGAGGTGGTGGCACCGCAGGCGGTCCACAACCTCGTTCAAAACAATGTTCTTAACCAGCCACAGAACAGCCAGTCCAGCTCGTCATAGCGGACTAAGGGCAATCTTTCTGTATCTTCACCACTTCTAAAACATTGATACCCCCTTTCTATACTTCATCAACTTTCCACATCTGTTGGTCTTTATAGACTTGAAAATAGCACGTTCTTTTTGGTCTGATAAACGTGCTAAAGACATCTCCGTGACCTTTGTTACTCCGCCTACTCCTGAAATCATCTCTCTTTTATTCCGATTCCATTGCCCTTCTGTGGGGATCATCTACGCACAGAAATGCAACAATATACCCTGGATCTACGGTCTTTATACACCTTGGCCATCCTAGGAGAGCTGTCAGCCGGATAGAACGGTGACAGAATTCGTATTTTATTTCAGCAGATCGTCATGTGGTAGTTAGATTACTATTGGCAAATACCCCGAATTCCTCATTTGCCTGCACAATTCCCTGAGAGAAGGTCTGTTTGCTACTTCACCTGCACAGAAACAGATTGCTCGATCATGATGCAGTCTCTTGGACAGTATTTAAGTCCTTTGGTTTTCTCGTTCCCTCTATCTTCATTCTTCACCTTCCATCATTTTCTTGTGATTGTTCATTATCTACCTTTGTCCATTCCTCTCCGTCTTCCTTGACTCGGACGCCCAATAACCTCACCCACTTGAGTGTCCCTCTGCTCTTTCACAGCCTGATTCTTATCTCCATAATCTGGGGCTATCACCACGGAACCAGTTTATGTTATTGCCAGCTCATTTGCCGGCCAAACCCTTTACCGCATCATCTTGACCGGTGTTCCAGTGCCGGACCTTCTTGACTGAGTTCACAGCAAACTAACTTGGGATAGGAAGGATGGCCGATCAACAGCAACCCAGCGAGCCTTGTTTCCAATATTTGAGAATGGACTGCCCATTCACAGGCAGTATGGTCATTCCAAGTCCAACCACCAACAGTCCTCAGGCGCTGCCTGATCCCCCACCATACCGTCAAACTCCAGAACAGCGGCCCGTGGCACCACTTAGCGACAACTTACCAGAATCAAGCCTGCCATATATCAAGTCTGAAATCGATGATGAAAATGTGCGCGACACGCAGCTGACCCAAAAAACGACAATGGCGCGCAGCCTAAGCGTAGCCAAGGGACGCAGAATAGCCTCTGAGAACTCCCCCTTTGGTTATACACACGCATTGTTTTAACCTGATGGCCGAGATCTTCCAAAAAATGCTTCAAACTGTTCTCTTCAGGGGGCTCAAAAGTCGTTAACCGGTCAAGGCTCAATGGGCTCGCAAGTCAACCATCTACTGAGTACTAGTGTCACACACTTCAATTCTGGTGCTCTCATATTCAGGCGGATCTGGGGACCAGATAAGCCCCTTGCAGCTCGCATCCGTGACATTTTGGCAGACTGGCATGCCCAGAATCCAACAGTCCATCCACTTTGCGGGTATTCCTACAATTATCCTGACTATGCCGTTTGGAACTCTTCCAAGGTCTTTGACCGAGATGGATCGAAGCTACAAACGTCTAACTTCCGTGTGCACGTCGTGTTTTCCAAAGACCATGGCGGACCTTCTGGTTACAATGTTATTATCCTGCGTGCCAAGAATGGACGAGACAAGCTTGTAGCATGCCCAGGAGGGGATGCAGTGTCTTCAAAACGCCGCAACACTCAAGGGGAGGAGTATCACATGGTGTTCTTGTTCGCATGGTTTGGGCTGAAGGAGCAATCTGAAACACAAGCATGTGCTATTCGAATTTCGCAACGGAACCCCTGTTCAACCGAATTTCATCCTTCTATGATTGATGGTGTGCCTCGATCCACCCCAATCAAAGATGAGGGGCTGGACTCGCAGGACAACAGCCTCACGGTACCAGGGAGCAGGCATTTTAGCATTGCGAGGTACTGCAAATCACAAGGTTATGAAAATGAGGCCGTCCGTGAATCTGCCAAATCCAGCACATTATCGGCGGGGCCACAAAGCTCCCTGATCACATCCTTGCCCTTCTTCAGCACTGGCACTTTGCCCATCCAGCTATTATCCCTCCCTGCTCGACTGACGCTCGCTACAGGAGGCCTTTCACGGGTGAATCATGATCATGTTACTTCTCATTCCACGCCCTCAAGCTTGCGATTGCACTTCAAGATCATTGCGGAGACCAACTGCACACGTGTATTTTCTGTAGCTGAAAACGACATGCAAACTGTCTTCCAAAAAGCCAGGGAGTTCTACATGATGGGATTGAATGGAAAATTTGCACTTGTGTGCAAATTCCCGGCCTGCAAGGAAAACGCTTCATCGGAAAGCCTGCCAGGATGAGTTTGATATTCTATGTCGCGACATCAGGGGCCTCTCTATAAGCCACGACATTGTCCAAGAAATAGAAATCAGGCTCGCAACATCTTGACATGAGCTGTGAGGAAAACGTTACCGACTTAACTCTGGGTGTGGAGACAACTTCTGATGCGAAGCTCCCGATGCTGATGCTTCCCAGGACGACCGGTATGTTTTCTGGCATGGATTACGGCGTCAATGCGGTAGACTTCAAGTACTGAGGTGCACAGGCTACTTCACTCGATATTTCAGACATCAGTCCTGATATCGAGCAATAGCAGCTGTTTTCCATATGGCTAACCTGACGCAAGTGACGTTGAGGGACACATCGCCATGGTGATTTTAGTGCGAATTCAGTAGGAGGTCCATTCAAAGATACCACAGACAAATAAATCATATTAATTCCCATGCAGTCAACTACCTAGTCAACTGTGTATTCGAATCACCAAGTTAGATCTGATGCCAGATTGAGAAGGCACCGTATAGCTGTCAAACACAAGAATTAGCCATTTGGCTAAAAAGGCGCACGCCTACTTAGGTAGGCAATCTTAGTGTAGTAGTTCTATCCGACAATAGCGGCATATCACATGACCACCCATCACATGCACGTGGGATTGCGCACCATTTTGACAGGTGAAGCTAAGTCTACATAGCTAAGTCCTCCCTTTCCAACGCCATGCTCCGATGCTAGTCGCATCAGCTCGATGACTTCTCCACCCTCATCGCTGTCCCCATTGCCCCCGCCAATTCCCGTCGACACGCATCCCTATCGAGCCCCGGGGTCCAATGCTCCTGAACAGGGGCGCGTCCCCGACCCCAATCGCCTCGCGCCGGAGGATGCATACTTTGCGACATCATTATCCAGGATCCGCTCGGCGCCTGTGAACTATGATGAAAATCTGCGCTCCTTGAATGGCGACGGCACCGTGTCTACGTTGCGGCCTCGCGGGGTACTTGGCACCGATCCTAGTCGAAAGGATGTGAGGAAGTTGGGTGCTGGTGGTCGTCGGAGACGAAAGGGTGCCTGGAAGAAGCTTCTATGGGTGAAGCAAACTTGTATGCCGAGATGCTGTGGTCTCTAGGAGATTGTACTGACGGCGCGGGACAGATCCGGACAACTACACCGATACCGAAACCTTCCTTGACCACCTTCAGCGAAACCCGAGAGTACGCCCATACGATTTTTGGCCGCTAGTCTCAGATTCCACCGTTATTGTTCAACATGTCTGCTCGGTTGTCATATTCGTTTGCTGCTTTGTCGGAATTGTTCAAGACCGCGTGAGCCCAGTCTCCATTGTCTGCTGGGGAAGTGTCGGAACTGCCATGGGCTGGATCCTTTGGGATAATTGGATTTGGATTGAGCAGTCGGAACTTTCTCACGGTGCCGCCGGTGCAATCGGTGGCGATGGCTCCAGTTCAAGCTCCATGGCGAGTGCTGCTAACCCGTCCGACAACGACCCCCGGGCTCAGGGCAAGAAAGAGAATCCAATTCACGGGCTCGGCTTGACAATGTCAGGCAACGGGTCCAAAGAACATATTCCCCAGCGAAGCCCAGAATTGAACGGCATGCTGGATCCTTGTTCCTCCATTGGTGCTTCGACTGCTGCATCTAGTGCCTTGGTTGGCAGCGAAGAACCTCGGGACATTGACCGGTCTTCATTGTTCTCGTCACGCAACCGCCAGCGGCTATCGACGGTTAAGTCGGCCTTTTTGATATACTTTTCCCTGCTGGGACTCAGTCCCATTCTAAAGTCCCTTACCAAGTCTACCGCCAGTGACTCTATCTGGGCAATGAGTTGCTGGCTCTTAATCATGAATATATTCTCCTTTGACTATGGAAGCGGCGAAGGCGCAGGCGCCACCAAATTCCCAGCTTCTCTTTCGACCAACGCGGCCGTGATGGCCTCAACGGTGCTAGCGTCCCGTTTACCATCTACCACCCACGTGTTCAGTCTGATGCTCTTCTCTATGGAAGTTTTCGGACTATTCCCTATCTTCCGTCGGCAACTGCGCCAGAAGTCATGGACCGGCCATATTCTCCTTTCCCTCGCTCTGGTTATCATTGCCGGAGGCGCAGTGGGCATGACCCTGAGTGGTGGATGGGCATCCGCCATTATCGGGTCTGTCCTCGGCAGTATTCTTACTGCACTGACCATGGGCGGCTGCAGCTGGTGGCTTATCAGCCTGCAGAAATACAAGAATGTGGTCATCGGTCCTTGGGATCCAGCACGTCCAGTCATTCGGCGACATTGGAACTAAATTATTGTCCGGTGCACATGCATCTTTGCCAGTGTCATAGATCCGGCGTTCTGGGATCTGCTTTTTATACCCCTAGATAAGTGTATTCTTGTTTACAGAATCTCATGCATTAATAGTATCGCCTGTCCATCAGCTCGTAGTACAAGCCCCTCCCAACGAACCGATCTCTCGGTATACTGGCCAGACCCACCAGCTTCAAAGATGACCTCCACTTCTGAGCTACGCTTACTCCTATTAGATATTTACGTGTATATTCCGCTGCCCAGAGGAATGCAAGCGAGAGGGCGATGAATGCACGGCAGATCTAGCATTCCACCACGAATGCGATCCACCTTAGCCTCCTTCGACACCACTTCAGCTCTCCAATTCGCGGCTCGGCTCACATATACCTCAAAAGCTAGATACACACCTACCATGCTTTGCGCTAATCAGAGTCGTTGATCCCGGGGTCCAAGCCGGGCGCCACCCGGTTTGCCCGACATTCCGACACCCTTCTTCAGCGTGAACTCCCCTTTCCCCAGCATCGCTCGTGTAATTGTTTCGCGAAATTCTTCCCTCGTGTACAGACAGGGATGAGCTACGTGCCCCGCAGATCAGTCCATCGACCGTATAGTATACCTCGTATAGCTGAAGGCATGACCCCTTGGGGCTCTGAGGCCAGAACGCAGAAGATGATCATCCTGAGCATGTTCACAGTATATAGTCGCGTTCTTCTGCATTTACGCGTTTGTTAGGACTTTCCCTTCCTCCCGTCCCCTGTTCGCGGTGGCCCTTTGTAGTGTGCTGCCTTTATACTTGTCGACCGCTGAGACTTCCATTCTTGAATCTATTTCTGCACACTTTTTCTCTTCTTTCTCAGCACCATCGTGTGGCCAGTTCCGCCATGTTGAAGCAACTTGCTCTCGGCCTGTTGGCCGCCCAGACCGCTGTTAGCATGCGGTTTGCCATGTATATTGACGAGTGAGTATATCAACAAACCACTACCTCGTAATCTCTCTAATAATGGATACAGATATCACACGACCGATCTTCCCGGCTCAGACAAAACAACCGATATCGACCATGCCATCATGGGCTTCGCCCCGACGAAGCTGTTCAACTCGGATTCCCCGCCCTCATTCAAACCCTTCGAGGACGTGGCCACCATGCGCAAGCGCTTCAGCCCCAACACCAAGGTTATGATCGCCATCGGCGGATGGGGAGACACAGCAGGTTTCTCCGAAGGAGCCAAAGACGACACAAGCCGCGAGCGCTTCGCAAAGAACGTAGCCTCCATGCTAAATGACAACGGGTTCGACGGTGTCGGTATGAAAAGCCCCTAAAACACGCAAAACACAGAATTAAGTCCCTCCCTACTAGATATTGACTGGGAATACCCCGGCGGAAACGGCCAAGACTACAAGCAAGTTCCCAACTCCGACAAAGTCTCCGAAATTCAAACCTACCCCAAGTTCCTCGCCGCTCTGCGAAAAGAAATCGGCAACAAGACACTCTCTATCGCCGTTCCAGGCCGTAAGCAGGACATGATTGCTTGGAACAAAGAGACGGGCCCTGAGATCTTCAAGTCGGTCGACATGGTCAACGTTATGAGCTATGACATTATGAACCGCCGTGATAACGTTACTGCGCACGCTAGCAGTGTCCAGGGCTCGCTGGATGTTATTCAGGATTACCTTGACTTTGGCGCCGATCCGGAGATGCTTAACCTCGGTTTTGCGTACTATGCTAAGTGGTTCACCACTGACCCGAACTCGGATTGCGAGGAGCATCCTCTTGGCTGCAAGGTTGTCAAGCTGGAGAATGATGATGGGAGTGATAATGGGAAGTCTGGTGCTCTGACTTTTGAAAAGAGTACCATGTCCGCGCCTCCTAGTAATCTGGCGACTTCTACCAATGGCAAATGTGGTTCTAGTGATGGGAAGTGTCCTGATGGCCAGTGCTGCTCTGCCTACGGTAATTGGTATGTTGCGGAGTGATCCACGCCTTAAGATTCCCAGGGACTCGAACTAATTGTAAACAGTGGCTCTGGGGATGACTTCTGTCAAGCGGGCTGTCTTTCGGACTTTGGCACTTGCAAGGGTGTCTCGATTACGGACTCGTGGCGGCGTGCTGAGAAGGACGGTAAGACTGATGAGAAGGAGGGTGGTCAGTACTACTGGGACAAAGAGAGCAATCTCTTCTGGACTTGGGATACTCCGGAGTTGATTGGCCAGAAGTTTAAGGATATTGTTGAGGCTAAAAAGATTGGTGGTGTCATGGCTTGGAGTCTGGGTGAGGATACTTATAAGTTTGCTCATCTTGAGGCTATGCAGAATGGTATCAAGTCTGCTACTACTGAGCAGGATACCAATGGTGCTAAGAAGCCTGCGGTTGGGGGTGTGAAGCCTGTGAATAAGGGTGCTAAGATGGCTGCGAAGCAGGGTGTTTCGCAGCACGCGTGAATTGGTTGATGTTGATTCGGGAGGTTCGAAAAGACCGCCTATTGATGTCTCTTTTTGATGTTTCTTAGCAAATACTAATAAGATGACTATGTTGAACTAGGTGCCACAATATTGATATCTGGCACCTTACAATCTTTCATCTTCGTTCCCTGATTGTTTCATAGCATAGCTTAGTACCAGTAGACGTATCGCAACTGCCATGAAGCAAGAAACTAGATCAAGAAAAAATCAAGTTAATTGATGGGTATCAAAGACAGGAAAAAATGTGTCATGAGAAATTCCCGAAGGATTCACCGAGCCCGCTGTGTCTGCCACCAATGCTTCTCACTCTCCACCAACATCTGCCGCTCTCGATTACTCCACGTGCGAATTTGTCTCTCCGGACCCACTAGATGCACGCGATCGCGTCCACGGTGCGGATATCGTTCACGTGTACAAGATTTGATCGCGAGCTCGAGTAGCTCAAGAATGAAATAGGCCATCGGGACTAGAACGAATAACCCCAAAGCGACAGACTCGGGACCATGTTTATCGATGACATCGAGTAAGTCTGCGGGTTCGAGATAGGTGATGCGGGATGAGGTGCAGGTTTGCTCCGCAGGTGATGTTGCGGCGTCTTGTGGATCGTCTTTGAAGATAGGCTTTCCCACGAATGAACCATAGTGACTTGAGTGCAACTGAGGATGGGATTGGTTTCTGCTGGCCATGGTTGTTTTGCCGGTATTTGAAGTGGCTTGTGATTCGGACCGGAGGCGAGCAATGTACTGCTGGAAAGTCGGTCGGGTTGTCGAGTCTTTAACGGTGAGAGGCATTTGCGTCCGCGAAACCTCATTTCCCTGAGAGACAGTAGTCGCTGTACCACCAGTGAGCAGGACTCTGATCGGTAGTCCGACGGCGATGGTCACGTATATCAGCACGGAGAGACAATGGGTGACCTTCATGGTGGCAAGGCTCCCGGGGAAAGGGGATCAGGGATGAGATGACATGAGATCAGTATTAGCACTGGGTCAGGGACTTGGATCTAATTGCTGGAAATTCGCCGAGATGGTGTGAATGTTGGACACCAGCAGTGAGGCCATGTGGGCGATTCCGCGCTGTGATTGGTTTCATATGGACACTGTTATTGCGACCCCCTTACTATATTAGGGAACATAATGGGAACAACAGCAATCCCCCGATCAGACAATCCAGAGTGTCATGTTAATGACTTAGGTAAAATACAAGGGGCGAGAACTGAAATGAAAACCGAGGAGGTACATCCGATTGTAGCGGATGAACGCGTATATCAAAGAATTCGCTAGAATAGTGAAGTTATCTATACAGGCTCCACCAACGAGTTAGCTATTCTCTCCCACAGATCGGTAGACAGGTATCCCTGCACCCAGTAGCCATCTTCATGTCCATCTCCCTTCCACAAAAGCAATAGATCGTCCACGACAAGCCCAAGACGTCTAAAAAGCCCATAAAAATTCACACTCGCATCCGCAAGCACCGGATGATTACCTTGAATCTTGAGATCAAAAAAGGGCTGCTTTGCCCAAGAAGCCACAACAAGCTGTGTAGATTTCGAAGCAAACTTCCGTGGAACCAAGGGGCCCTTTTCCATGCGAGAATGCTGTTCCATAATCTGATGAAGACATAGTGGCTCTCGAGCATTATCGATAGTCTGCCGGATATGCACTGCCCTATCAACCAAAGCAGTGGTATCGTTTTGAGATCTCAGACCATTAAATTGTCGTGATTGAACAGGGATCAAAAACCAGGGGTTTCCAAAAGCTGCCTCTGTCTCCAGATAACGCTGGATGTTCATGATGATACTAAAAGTCGAAGGGAGGGTTGGGTCGATTGAGGCTTGTTGGTAGAGAAAAGCTAGGACGAGATCGTGTTCTGTAACGCGGATGCCACGCTTTTCAGCCTCATCTGCCCATGTGTTGATTGCTGCTTGGGGTATCTGGAGGGTCATGTTAACTCGCCGTAAATTGTGACGAGCTTTATCTTGTAGTTTCTGTCGGATAGAGCCTAAAGCACGTCGGAGAAAAGCCGACCAGCCCATGCTGAATGTTTCAGCGTGGAGTCGTGCAATTGGGCTATCATTGACGTATTTTGACTGTTCGAAGGCCTTCTCGATGAGGGGATCCTTCAGTTTTAGCGGTGGTCGAAAGCTTGACACCTTTGTTGGTTGGTATCCGTCCAGTATGGAGCAATATGCTTTTGCTATTCCGAGCATGGCTAGACACTAGTTAGAGATTATTTCTCAATTATCTTGACTTTCTGGAGAGATACCATTCGCATCACCAAATGGACCTTGGACTTTGAAGCGCAGAATACTTCCATTAAGCAAGACCACTGTTTGAATAGTGACGACGCACTGTCGCAGTAATTTGATAATATTAAATTTGGAGTCCAGGAAGCTTTTCACATGTGAAAGTCCGACCTTTTTCACGGCGTCGTTCATCGATGATATTTTCACGACATCATCAACGTGGAGATCGAGTTCCGTGCCTTGCCAGAACTTGGATAAATTGTCTTCATTGCGTGAAGGTTTTATCTTGGTTCGCTGTGGCTTGGTGAGTATTTTTCAACGGGAAAAGATGGATTTGATCGCTCACCAAAAAGTTCAGTTTCCCACCCAGTACAGGCAAAGTTGAGAGGAGGACATTCGCTGCGTTTTTGAACTCATCAAGGCTGATTCCAGCATGAAAGATCAGAATGAGATCGTTTTCTAGGAAGCGGGCAAGGCCCTTGTCAAGGACGGTTAGATCCAATGCCATTGTCATTTAGACAAGTGTTCGGTCTCTCTACTGGACATGTTCAGCAGCAGGCCTTTCTACTCGAACTTGAATTTAGCAGGGAGCTTCTTGTTTGGGTTCTCATTCCTCATTTGGCGCAGTTTCCAATTCATTGGTATGCCAATTTAAGGGATGACGTCCGTGGAATGTCAGCAGGTTGAACACGCCGAGAAGTGTATACAAAGTGCAAAAACTGCAAAGAAAATGGATGATCTGATCGGGACATTGCTGTTGTTCTCATTGAGCGTCTATTAAATTATACAATCCAAAACTCCATAAGCCAAGCGGCTCATGCAATCACTTCTCATCATTGATCATGCCATACTCCCGACCTCTCGGCGATTCGGTACTCCTCCGGAATAACCGGCCACTTATCAACACCGTCAAGGAGCGCAAGTGCCATACCACCACTGAGATGGACCTGGACATGGCAGTGCAGCAGGAACGCTCCCGGGTTGACGACGTGGTATCTGATGGCCAGCCACGTCGGTCCCGTCGAGGCAGGAGGAGTCGAAAACGTGTCTCTGTACTGGGGGTTCTTCAGATTGAAGCTCTCGGGAATATGCTCCATAGCCTCGGCCACGGAAGTGTAGTTCCAAATACCTTGGCCCTGGCCAATGACGTAGTACTTGTTTGAATGCTTGTGGATGGGGTGGGGAGGTTGCAAGGGCTGGTACACGTAGAAAATGAGATCTACCCAGGTGTCGTTTTTGGTGTGGATGGTGAGATCGCTGTGAGCAAGGGAGCTGTTGGGGTGATAAAGTAAGGGCTTGGCTTGCTCGAGGGCCAATGGGAAGGTGGAGTTGCCCAGTGTCCATCGATAGGAGGTGTGATAGTGGCCGATTCGCAAAACGTGGGTTTGGGCGACATCCTGAGAAGGAGCTGAAGATGGGAATGGGATGATCTTTGATTCGTCGAGAATGACAGTTTCGGCAGTGGTGTTTGATCCGGTGATGGTTATTGATGGCTTCGAGGGGCCATTTTTCACTTTTAGATGAGGCGCACCAGGAGTGTTGTACGAGAGGGTTGCGGTGGTGTTGAGAATCTGGTTCACGCCATAGTTTACCAGGCGGACTGAATAGTCGCCCAATGGCTTGTCGAGCTTGACCATGACTGAATACCGGTTTCCGTTGGCTAACGTTATAGCGTCGACCTCCACCGGCTCAACGTATTGTCCCTCGACGGCGTAGACAATCATCTTGTGCTCGTCAATGGAGAAGATCATGGTCGCCACACCGGCAGAGCTGATTAGATCATAGCTCACATAGCCGTGAATAGGATCAACCTTGAACACCTCACTAGGGCCCTGGTGCGACTTGCATCCTGAGAAGACAGTGGGTGGAAGGGCATTCAGGTTGTGAGAGTAAGAGCCCTCCGCGATTGCATTTGAGGGAGGTAAACATCCAATATCGGTCAGGGTCTGTCCTCCAAGGACCATCTTCTGCGGGGCAGTGGTGTACTCGTCAAGCGTACTTCTGCTTAAACAGTGGATCGAACCCTTGCCGTTGATCATGAGCGCATTCGAGCAGAAAGCATCGCGTCGACTGGCCTTCTCGGCGTTCCACAGCTGCTCCGAGGTCAACTGGCGCCAGTCGGAAAGCAAAACAGGGGATGTTCGTTTTTCGGCATGTTCCAATTGTCGCTGCTCGATTGGGTTCTCGGTGATCAAATGAAATGGTTTCTGAACCGAGTCATCGGGGCTGATATAGATCGGACCGTAGAGACCATCTTCAATTTGTCCCCGGGTGTGGGCGTGGTAAAAGTAGCTTCCGTATTGCGCTGCAACCCATTTGTAGACAAACTTGCCGCCGGGAGGGATGGGCTTCTGCGACAGACCCGGAACTCCATCGGACCACGGTGTGCCCGTCTGGTCAATTCCTAAGAACAAAGACAATTAGATAGGAACGACGTTTGGACATATCGAGCTTCAATTACCGTGGAAATGGATCGTGGTCGCATTAGGAAGGTTGTTGTTGACATGAAATTCAACGTTATCGCCTTGCGTCAAGCGAAGTTCAGGGCCTGGGAATTGGCCATTGGTGAAAATCATCTTTCTGGGAGCACCGGGAGCATCATGCCAGTCTTCCCAAGTCAAAGTAGCCTCAAATCGAACCGTGTTAGTGGACTTGGCCGTTAAGACGTTGCCATGGGCCCATTGGGCGAGGCCCAAGAATGCCAAAGCCCCCAAGTTGCAGAAGGATTTCATCTTGCTCCAGCTGGCCGGCTTTGCAAACCAACAATGGGAAAGCGCTCCTTTAACTTATACGAGGGATCAAAAAAAACTACATACTGGGAATTCCTATCGGATGGAACGGACCACCCCTTCCATCATCGGCCCCTTAATTGCCCTATATCCGCTGTCTGTGAAATGCCGGACCCAATCGCGCCACGAAGCTATTTACTACGGACTCGACCTTTGTGGGCGCAGCTGAATAATTAGTGGGTCCAGCTGGATAATTAGTGGGCCCCAGTCGATCTAGCAATAGTGATCACGTTCGGGATCTGTCGACAGTCAGTCAATCCTGCAAATCCTGCAAATCCCGCATCTTGAATAAGACGCTGAATCTCGGCACTTCTTGCAGATCTCAACTCCACTCTTCGATTTCAGCTCATCTTGAACGAACCTGATTGGAAAGGTCGGTGTTTGGTCTTGGTCAGATCATTTGTAATGGTAATGATTGGTGAGATAGGGGGAAACTAGTTATTTAGTTACTGTAACCGACTGACTCGTCGGGAACCGGCATCTTGGCATCTTCCAAATTGTCCTGCATTTAATCTATGTATCAGCTTTTGGCGCAGCTGAGCTGTTCCTTTTTCACCGCCAGGACATTTTGACAAAAAAATCTTATTCTGACTATAATTAAATAATCAAGTTGTAATCAACACGTAGAATGCTGAAATGTGCAGTAACAATACATGTTATGGTACCAGTGTCAGCTTTAGACCCCGGCAGACAACACATGAAAGCCCGCAGAAAGCATCCTTGCCGGTATCTCTGTTGGCAACATGCTATTCGCCTACCTCTTCCGCCTGGTCAGCTTGACATGACATGCCCCCGGGTTCATATTGAACCTCTCAACAAAAGGCAACTCATCTTGTAAGAGCTCCACCTCGTATCTGTTCACCACCGTGGCGACGACCTTGGTAAGCTCAATCATCGCCAGGTTTCTCCCAACGCAGCCCCTACCGCCGATCGAGAATGGCTGAACGTATTCCTTGAGATTGGGCAGTTGCTGCTCGTCAAACCATCTTTCAGGATCAAATTCATCGGCATTGGGGAAGAGATCCGGATGCCTATTCAGCTCCAGAATCGGGGCTGACACGGTGACGCCGCCGGGGATGAAATGGCCACAGATGGTTGCTCCTTGGGGAGGCGTCATGCGTGGGAGGCCAATAGCGACGGGAGGGCGAAGGCGCAGCGACTCATCAATACATGCCCTGAGATAGGGGGATGCCATGAGCTTGTCGAAGTGTGGTGTGGTCTCGTCCGCAGCCATGATGCCCTCGAGCTCCTGGCGAAGTTTGCGGAGCGCTAGTGGGCGTTTGGCCAGCAGGAAGAGTGTATTTGTCAATCCGCTAGCTGTGGTGTCGCTTCCGGCGTTGAGCATGATACCTGCTTCTGCGATCTGTTCGCCGTGAGGCATCGGAGAGCTTCGGCCCTTGGGGTTTTCTTCAAGTTTGGTGAAGAAGTCGACTCGGTCTCCTTTACCAGCTTTGATGCGCATATTTGCCTTGTATGTGCACATAGCTCCGAAGTCTCGCAATGAGTTAGCCCCGTGGGCTCGAATGAGGCCGAAGACGTTCTTGATGAGAGAGGCAAGACCTGGCCTCGCGTGGCCCATGAAAGCAGCATATGTAGTTGCATCGTGGAACGTCTGGACAATGTTGACGGGATAGGTTGAGCCGTCTTCTCTCTCGCCGAACGTGAGGTCGTCGCCTTTCTCCAGGAAGCCGAATGGTTGCGAAAATGCTAGGCTGGAAATGGCATCGAATGTGAAGAGATTGAACCAGTACCTGATGTCAAGATCCTGGGCCAACCTCTTGTCCAGCGCCGCGATAAGCTCGGTGAGGACTTGGTTGATAACCTCTTCCATGGTCAGAATGTAATTGTGGCTGAACACGTGGCTCATGAGCCTTCGCTTCCCCGAGTGCTCAGCTCGGTCAACCGCATTGGCAACATCGCGGTACTCGCCGGCAATGTTGTCATAATAAGGGGCCTTTGTAATAGCAGATCCGTGCCCATAGATGCCTTTCAAGGCTTGCGGATCCGTGAATGAGACATGATGGGGCTGGATTCGCACAATCGGCCCAAGGCGGCGGTGTGCCTTGTGTATTGCCTCGTACCGGTTGTTTGTCCAGTGATATCGGAGAGCCCACAGGTCTGAAAAGCCAGCGATACCAGGAGAAGGAAAGCGTCGCAGCTTCTTCGAGTCCACGAGGTATTCGATAATGGGGTAGAAGATCAGGAACACGATGGCCCCTGCCACAATGGGGAGTACAAGCGCCATGGTGATGATGGTTGTGTCGCCTTGGCGAAGCCAAAATACGGCTTTATCTCGAGGATCTGGCGGTAGCCTCGACCTGAAAGCGTGGACGTCTGCTTTATGTTATGGCGAGAGTCCCACATGAAATAATGCCCAGAAGCAATGGCATTATCTTCCTCATGATCCGATCTGTCACCATACTTGTGCGCATGTCCCATAAAGGAAGCCTCCCTGTGAGTAGAACAGACAGACTCGTCTACCAGCTCCCCCGCGGTCAGCGAGACATCTCGCCGCGGGATACTTCATGTCGTTAGAGGACCGCGGCGATGATTGATTCCGGGCTAGCCAGTGTTGGTTTCCATATGGAGGAACTCGCGGCGGTGCGTAATCTGCTCCGGCAGCATGTCGAACGAGGGACCACTGCGACTTTTGCACGGTGCTCTAGCCATTCTACTTCCGGTCGTGGGTTCGAACGTTCACGGGTGCCATGATAGTTTTCATCGGTTAGGGTCGCCAATCGCTTGATGCCGGGTCGGGAACCTGTGAAGAAGAGAGTCAATAGTCCGAGCTCTTCCCCAGATTACGGCACGTGGGTCTGGGGTAGTCTGGGGTCACATGTCCCAGCTCGTGGGCAGCAAGTTGGGCCGGGACCAATCCCACGACCTCCTGCGATTATCATTGCCGGATGTCTTCAAATCTAAACCGCACTAGGCAAGCCGCGGCGAGAGTGGTGCCCCCCGCACGCTGTTAGTCTATACGCGATGATCGGGATGATGCGGTGGCGCACACTTTGCATGTTCCGGGGTATAGCCTTCCGGAACTAGCTAGCCCCTTTAGGCGAGGAATGCCTTTTGAATTCTTTCGCAAGGATACTTTCTGAGCTTCAACTTGCAAGTCTTCCCTGAAGTCTGCTGATTCCATGACATCCTTTCATGCCTTCGTGAAACCGGAACAGAATAATATACCTGCATGCATCCACTCTTAACATCCATCCAACCCCTTTGATTATCAATATTGCGGGCACTGAAGAAGCCCAGTTTACATTGATCAGTACACTTTGGGAAGTGTTCACCTTTCTCGATATGTCTCCTCTCAGGACCAGATTCGAGAGCCGTCTGCAGGGCAAGCTGCTGGTGAATCTTATCACCGTGGTTTGCTCTATTGGCTTCTCTCTCTTTGGCTACGACCAGGGAGTCATGGCCAACTTGATAGGTGCCGATAACCAATTCGGCATAACCTTCGATCACCCCGACGCCAGCCTGCAGGGCACAATCGTGGCTATATATGAGCTGACGGCGTTCGTCGGCAGCATCGCCGTTATCTTCGTGGGCGACTGGCTCGGCCGGCGAAGAACTCTCAATTGGGGCATCTACATGCAGCTTCTCGGCGTCGTCATCCAATGCTCGGCCTACTCCGTGGCCCAGCTCATCGTCGGGCGCTGCATCACAGGAATTGGTATTGGGATACTCACGGCGGGCGTGCCGGTCTACCAGGCCGAGTGCTGCCCGGCCCACGACCGAGGGCGGAATGCGTGCATTTTCAACTGGATCTGCATCTGCGGCGTCACTTCATCGTATTGGATCGGTTACGGGTCTTCTTTTATCTCGAACCAGGCGCAATGGCGCTTTCCAGTTGCGTTCCAGGCCGTCTTTAGCGCTGTAATTCTCTTCATGGTTCATATTCTGCCGGAGAGCCCGCGGTGGCTGGTTCATCACGGGTTCACAGACGACGCGAGGCGTGTCATCGCGCGACTCGTCGGCAAGAACGTGGCCCTCGATGATCCCAGAGTCCAGAACCTGCAGGAGGAGATCCAGATCGCCGTGGCCACGGAAAAGGAGGCCGGCAAGATGAGCATCAAAGAGATGTTCTCAGGCGGCAATCTCCGAAACGGCCGGCGGATGCTGCTATGTCTGGCGGCTGGGCTTGGCTGCCAGATGAGCGGTATCAACCTAATTACACAATACGCGCCCATCATCTTCCAGAACTCAATCGGCATGAGCCGCTCTGTATCTCAGCTGGTTGCTGGGTTCAACTCGCTGGAGTACATGCTGGCAACGATCTTGCCCATCTTCTACATCGAGAAGGTTGGGCGACGGAAGGTGCTCATGTGGGGAGCGTTCGGGCAGTCCATGACCATGATGGTGCTCGCTATTACTGTTCATGATGGCGGCTACGGGGCCAGCATTGTCGGTGCCGCCATGCTCTTCCTCTTCAACACCATCTTCGCCCAGGGCTGGCTGACCTGCCCGTGGCTGTATGCCTCGGAGATCTGCACGCTCCAGCTGCGAGCGCGCGGCGCAGCCATGGCATCGGCCGGCTTCTGGATCATCAACTTCGCCGTGGTGGAGTTCACGCCATCCGCCATTGACAACATTGGATGGGAGACGTACATTATCTTCACCGTCTTCAACGCCATGTTCATCCCGCTCGTCTATTTCTTCTTCCCGGAGACGACAGACCTGCCGCTCGAGGACGTCGACTATCTCTTCGAGCCCAAGGGCTTCACTGCCGGCGCCCGCGGTGAGGCTAGGAAGGGCATCCAAATGCGACACGACGAGGAGAATGCGCGGCGAAGGGAGGAGATTGACGTCAAGTCGGAGAAGGGCGAGGCTGAGCATCATGAGATGGCGACGGATGGAAGCCTTTCCTCCTAGAACGAGTCATAGCTCGATCGTTAAGCCGTTGTTGATGATATCAGATGGGTTGAATATACGCAAGAATTTGGTACTGCAGGAAGGCGCCCTTTGTCCAGCCTATGTCTGGATGGATGATCCGCCGAAACGAGTTATTTGCACAGATGGTTTGAAGGTAGTCAAATACCACTTTAGATAACTACCGATGCGCATGAATGGATCGTCAAGATTCCGACTGTCCCTATCCACGTAGCTAAACCAAAGCCCAGGGAATGGGCTTGGCAGAATGGACAGGGAAACAGGACCAACCATTGACTCTAGTTTGCTATTGTGAAAAGACCTCTAAATGAGGTGCACAATAGGTGGGAACTTCGGTGCCCATGAAATACCACTATGTTATTTTCTATTGTTTTACTACTTTTATTTATTCAACGAGCGATACATCATGTGGCCATTGCATGGTACGGTGATGACCTGAAACATCCAGACCCGTAAACAGTAAGTAGCTTGCTTCCGGCACTCGGCCGATACGGAGTTGCCAAAAAGCCGTCGAGTCGTCTGCATTTGGCTCCCACTTGCTCAACGGCAGAGCCAGAGCTGCCTATCAGCTACCCCGCGCTCTTCGTCATGAACGCGGGGGATGTGGTCCAAGCGAGGGTTTAGCCGGGGATCCATGACCCCTTAGACTCGGACTGGTGATCCGGCAAGAGCCCGGGCGGCCGTCTCGCCGCGAACAACCTTTTCCGGCCAGGATCGACTGTCGAATATGCGCGCCACGGCTTTGGAGATCTGGGGTTGATGGCCGAGGCAGCGGACGGGTTAGTATATATCTGAGGCCATGGACGGGGACGACCACTGGTTCTCAACAGCAGTGCTCTTGAGATCATATATTCGACTTTGATATCATCAGAAAGTACAAGAATGGCTCACAACGTTGTCAACGGTCACAGCGTAGCCGTGCGAGAATTCAACCCCGGAAACATGCAGTATCGATTCTTGGGACGGACTGGCCTCAAGGTCTCAGTCTTGTCGTTTGGATCGTGGGTGACAGGTACGGTCCCTGCTCATAGCTGGAGCTCCCATTTAGCGTTAACACTGCGACAGTCGGTGGCCAAGTCGGCCAGGAGACCAGCAAGAAGTGCATGTTGGAGGCCTTCAATCACGGCGTCAACTACTTTGACACGGCCGAAGTCTATGCGTCCGGAGAATGCGAGAAGGTCTTCGGCCAGGCCCTTCGTGACCTCGGCTTCAAGCGCAGCGACATAGTAGTCTCGACCAAGCTCTTCTGGGGCGGCCCCGGGCCTAACGACACCGGCCTCTCGAAGAAGCACGTGTTCGAGGGCATGAACGCGTCGCTCAGCCGCCTCGGTCTGGATTATGTCGACATTGTCATGGCTCACAGGCCCGACGCTTTGACACCGATGGAGGAGATCGTCCGGGCCTTCACCCAGATTGTTCAGTCTGGCAAGGCCCTGTACTGGGGCACGTCCGAGTGGAAGGCCCACGACATCGAGCGAGCGCACCACATGGCTGCCGTTCACAACCTTATCGCGCCTGTCTGCGACCAGCCCCAGTACAACGCATTCTGGAGAGACCGCGTCGAAGATGAGCTGCGGCCGATTCTGCGCAACTACGGCTACGGTCTAACTATCTGGTCCCCACTGGACAATGGTGTTTTGACGGGCAAATACAATGACGGCATTCCCGAGGGATCACGGCTGACCGGGGCCGACGCGGCTTCGTCAGACAAGCAGAACATGATCAACTTCGGCAAGGCATTGTCAACGCCGGCCGGACAGACCAAGATCGCAAAGGTCCGCGAGCTCGGCAGCGTGGCCAAGGAACTCGGCTGCACGACGGCCCAGCTCGCCCTTGCCTGGTGTTTGTCCAATGAGCAGGTCAGCACCGTCATCACGGGCGCTAGCCGTCCGGAGCAAGTGAAGGAAAACATGAAGGCATTGGATGTATATGACCAGCTCAAGAACAACCCGGCATTGCGGTCGAGGATCGAGGAGGTGCTCGACAACAAGCCGGCCGACGAGGAGCTCTTCAATAGATGGGCGTAGGACAACACTCGGCGATGTATCTAGATAGGACTCCAGTACCTATAGATAAATATGGGAACAGACCCTGCAATGCCAACTACCTCAAGGGGCATTTCGTGGTTTTAGAAGACCTCATCACGTAGACATGATCAGCTCAACAAGGGCAACTGAGTATGATAGAAAACGCTTAAGAAAGTATATCTAGCTATGAATTGACCCTGTCGCGGATTATGCTGTCTCCCTGCCATAGCACCATTCCATTACATAGTCTTGGCTCACTATGCCTTGCCTCTCTGGTAGTCACGGGCTACACAGGCTGAATCCGGGGTAACGCATTCCGGGGTAAACACCGGTGGCCGATTAGCTTCAGATCAAACGCGGGGTCGCCCCAAGACCTAGAGTGCCATCTCGTTAGTCCCTCCTGACGACCTATCTTATTCCTGATGTATTTCAAAAAGCTTTGTTGCCAGGACATCGCGGGCCGCGGATGCTTCCCATCAACACTTTCTGTCACGCATTTCTCCTGTGAGACGGCTGCGCCATGTCAAGCCCACCGACAAGGCACATCTTCCACCATTTTCCACCTCCCTCGAGGCACCAGCAGCCAGCCGCTCCTTTTCCTGGCTTGGAAAATGTCTCCGGCGCTTCAGTTGCTCTCCCGCCGCCCGTCCATCTCTCAGAGAGCTTACCCGCGATTGAACTCCCGAGGATCGGGCAGTCCCAAGTCTTGGGCGATATCAACCCGTCCTCTCCACAGGAAAACCAGTTCAGCCTGAAGAAGAAACGGCCCACACCCAAGGGACCAAGGGGCCGCTTCGGTTGCCGAACATGTCGCCAGAGACATATCAAATGTGACGAAGCCCGCCCCGTATGCGAGAACTGCGCCAAGGCCAAGCGCGAATGTGTTTGGAACCACGAAATCCGGCTCAGCCATGATCCTCGGTCCTTCTCCAGCTCGGCCGCCCGCCCCAGGACGGCGTCCTCGGCCAGCCGCGCCTCGGCCGAAGACAATCAGCCCGCAACCAACGTCTTTGAAGATCCTCGGTGGCGCGTGAGGATCAACTTCCGGATTAACCCAGATGTGCTGCGGGATGCACCTCGAGATGCTTCTGGGGATTACCTCGCCAACGTGTCGCACTGCGAGTGGATCCCAGAAGAGATCTTGAAGTTCCCGCTCGAGGCGTGCTTCTTCCGCTTCTACGTGGACCACGCCGGCCCGTGGCTTGACATCACATCGCCCTCCCAGCATTTCGGCCTGACCGTTCCGCGCCTGGCCGTTTCCAATCCCGTCCTGCTATTTGCCTGCCTCTCATACTCGACCAGGGCACTGGTGCCGGACAGCTCGTTGAGCGAGCAATACATGAGCGCCTGCATCAAACTCCTGATCCCGCTGCTCTCGGACGAGGTGTTCGTGAGCACCGACGAGACGCTACTTGCCACCCTGGTGATTCTGAGGCACGTCGAGCAGTATGCCGAAGCACCAGATGACAAAGGCGCTCACCTGTCCGGCGCCTTCAGTCTGATTGCGTCTCAGCGATACTTGCCTCCTCACGATTCGCTGCCAGGCGCGGCGCTGTGGACGTATATGAGGCAAGATCTTCGCCAGGCGCTGCTCACAAGAGCCCCTCCGAAGCTCAAACCAGGCCACGGCATTCAGGTGGAGAACTTCGACGATGGTGTCGGCGAGAGTAGTTGGGCTGATCGAGCATGCTACCTTGCCGCCCTGGCCTGTACATTTGCCTGGGGCGGCGCGGATGAGGAGATTGACCCCAAGTATTTGAACCATCTACTGCAGTCGTGGGAGACGAACCTACCGAAAGAATATCTGCCGTATCATGTATCAGGAGACTCGATTCAGTATTTGGCTAGGTGGCATGGTGAGCAGTCTCTGCATCTGCCCCTTTTAGTGTTATCATCGCTAGACTATTGACAAAGGAAATAGGAGTCGCGTGGCAATTCTATCATCTAGCACGAATACTGATGAAGTTATATAACACAGAACGACCAAAGGATATGGATGTGTTCCTGTTCAACGAGCGGATTGAGGTTGGCCTGACTCCCAGATCTAGTATATGTTGAGTGGTGGCGTAACTGACAGCAATCGTTGTCCAGGCCGAGATAACCGGACACGCCCGCATAATTTGCAACATTGCGTACTCGAGCAGTGATATCGGGTGTCTGTTCAACGCTTCTGCTATACTAGGGTTTATCGGCAGTTATTATCGTAAAGAGCGCGACCAGAGTCAACTCATTGATTTTATGATCAATATCACGCGGGAAACTAATTGGCCTACGCAAACCGATCAGGAGAGACTGCTTGGTATTTGGCGAACAAGAGATAACCGACACTGACATTACCTTGTTGATCATGGGCATAGTGTGAGGGGAGAAGAACAGCGATGTTAGAGCTGAGGTCGTGGCTTCGCTCGGAGACTTGGAGGTCGAGGAGTATTCACGATGGTCTCCAGAATGAAATACCCCTTGGAATGAGGAGACTAGATAGGCATTGATTATCGACATTCACCTATCGACATTGGTTTATCGACCTACGTTAAAGTATCACGACCGCGAAGAGACCCTCATGTCAGACAGAGTCACCAGATACAAAGCGTTTACGTGTCATGTAAATGGGAAACTGTGTTCATCTGTTCAGACGCATAAGAAAAGGCTGTTATCTTTAGTCTTCCACTGTGAGTATGATGTTAAAGCTATGGTCCTTGGCTTTTCTGGCCTATCAGCTCTATACTCCTTCTCCCCTCTAGAAAACGAGGTAGCAGGGGAGCATAGTTGCTAGCTCTGCTTTATTTCAATAAAGGAAATATGACAACTCGATGCTCATAGTTGGGGTGAATTTTGAAGGCAAACTCGAGCTCATTCATGACCTGCCGTTTGATATCATATTTCTAGTGAAGAATACATTTGGTTTAACGTTGTAGCCTTTCTTGACATGACTCGGTCATTATAATTTTATCCGCCGATTTATTCAGATAATAATACTAATTCAGTGTGGACACAAAATCTTGGAAATTCACTCAACGGAGACCACTTCTCTCTAAAAGTTAAGCGGGACGCGCAAACCACAATTTGTTTAACCCGCGTGAACAATGCTATCGTTGTTTGAGCCCACAACAAAGCCGGAAGCATTCATAGGTTCTGATCCGCAAAGAGGCCGGATAGTTGATTTGGTAGGAGGAGGTCATGATGGAGTCGGTGAACGGGGAGAACTGCGACAGAATTCGATGATTTTAGGTACGACGTCGTCGTGACTTGAACCTATTAGTATTGGCTTCCAAATGGTGTGAAAAAGAGAGAGAGTTGACTTACTGGTCGAACGCTCTTTTCAGCATATTGGCGGCCATTCTCATGGTGAACCAAATCAAGCAGGCCAAAAGAGAGATCCATAACAGGTCCCACTTCACAGCATTGAAGTCCTCGATAGATGTCATTTTGATCTTGTCCAAGAGGTATTCCACGGGGCTCATGCCCTCAGGTCCGTCGTATTGAGGCATGGTTGGGGCGGTGCGAGAATATTCGTGGTACTGGTGATGAACTTATTAGCATCGGTTTCATAGAAAGTTCATGCTCTGGGTTATGTAGACACACAAGAAGGGGACTTATTGTAATCACAAATTTAGAAGTCTCGTGCGAAGGGATTTGAAGATTCCAAGTAATCGATTCTGATTGAAGTGACGTTTCACGTTGTCACCTTCCTCCTTCCCAAAGGAGACGCGGAGCTTCTTAACCAAGTACTAAGCCTAGAAAAGCATAAGAGGCAGTCGGAGCTTCTATTACCTACGTAGAACTGTTATTTATCTTCATCTTCTATTATCTTCATCTTCTACCATATCTTATCAACTCTTTCCTTCCTCTTGTCCTTACCACTACGTAAGTTGACCTATACCCTCGAGCTATTATTCATTTTTATTTCCTACTATATCTCGTTGACTACTTTCTTGCTTATTTCTAACACTACGTAAGTTGGCCTCTCTTGTTTATCCTTATCTCTTGCTAAGACCTATCGGCTATTTCCTTACTCCTATCCCTAAACCTATATAACTTAACTTCTTATTTATCGTCGTTTCTTACTATATCTTATCCTCATCTCTTACTTTGTCTATCCTTACCTCTCACTTTATTCTTACTTTATCTCTCACTTTATCTCTCGCTTTCCTTACTTTCCTTTTTAATACTATGTTAGTTGACTTACTCCTTGAGCTATTATTCATTATCATCTTTCATATACCTTATTAACTTTTCCTTGCTTTTGTTCTCGACAGCACGAGAGTTGACCTGCCATCACATACGCTGAACCTTCTCTCCAGATCCCATCCACTTACGCCTATCCTCGCTTTCGAGACCACGAGGTATCACCAGGCACAAGCATGTCTTCGCCTTCCAAAAAGCAGCCTCTCGCTAGGGGAGGCCATGTGCGGCATCCAAACGGACTGCTAAGCATGTTTCTATCGTCTACACTGCCCACGATCCACCACAACACCCTGATACTAGCTGCAACATCTCCGACCCTTACAAGCGGGAACCCACGGAAGGACGGCTGGTTCCTATCGGATTTTTACGCGTTCAACTACCTCTTCAAAGGACTTGGTTCCAACCAAAAGTGGCTTACCGCTGCTGAACCCAGAAAACTCGTCGAGAGGTATGGAGACTTTCTTCACGGAAACCTATATGAAGATCGTAAAGTTTGCTTGAGCAAGGAGCTGCTGGACAATGAGCAGCTGACGGATGTGACTGTGGTGAAACCAAGCCAGATGATCGATACGTTCCTCTCTGAAGCTAAGAAGGCCTCCGAATTCGCCAAACGAAACAACGCTCCCCTCCTCCTCCTGATTTTCTGCCATGGGCTTCCATCATTCCAACTGGTCCTCAACGACGGAGATAAAAATAGAGGGCTAAGTGTTCTTAGCTTAAAAGGCGTGCTGGAACCTGGAGCGCAAGTGACTCTCGTTACAACTGCCTGCTACTCCGGTGGCTGAGTGACCCACCCGGACTTCAATTACACTACCATGGCTGCAGCTGATGAATGGGAAGGCAAACTAGGGATGTCAAATTCATGGAACATCTCGCGGAGCGTTGGGCGATCTTGCGGCTCAGTCTTCGCAAGCACCCTATTAGAGACCCTTTCAAGCGCCGCCAGTCCTCTTATCGAGCCGTCAGTTCCAAACGCGTCTACGCACACCTTGCAACCAGAAGAACCGACTGAGCATCAGGTGATGACTTACAACTCCCTGTGTCATTCAATCTGGAAGACCTGCGAGGACCGGGTGACTACTCTGTGGGATAGCCAGGCCTTCCGTTTCAGTGCTCAAGATGACGCCTGGAACATCTCATGGACAGGAAGAACAGGCTTTCCGTTGGTGAATTTTGAGCGGCGATGGAATGATCTTCCTACCCATCCTTACAAGCCAAGCAAGTCTCGTGACATTATGAACCCACATCCGAAGAATGCTTCGTTCCAGGTAGCCGGACCCTCGAGAACGGGCGGTGGACGAACCAGCCTCGACGAGATGACGGAGAGCATCGCCACCGGGCGAGTCAAGGAAATGGCACGCCTGTTCCATCAGACATGTCCCGGAGACTGGAACAAGGGTCGTATGGTAGCATTTGGTGGCACTCTTCGTGGGTTTTACGCGGCTGATCTATTCGAAGACGAAGCGCCAATGATTGCAGCGACAATTCGCTTCCGCTGGGAGATGGCTTTGCTGACAGACTTCATCGTCGAAATGTTCGGACTTCCAATTCCGAGCAACGAAGCCTGTATCCACTGGGACTCGGATAATTGGGAAAGGAATGTGAAGAGATCCAACCATTCTTGGATAAAACGTTACCATGCAATCGCAGACCGCCTTAGAGTGTGCTTCGTGCTCCCACATCTTGATGAACAAGGTCCAGTTTACTATCGCCCAATGGAATACTTGGCCGCGGCTATCTTCGACAGGAACGCGTCTGATAATGCAAACACGGCCCTGTTTGACCAGATTGGCCAGTTTATGAACCAAGTCAAGTCGTTCCAGCAACAGCGTGTTTGTGCGGAACCCAGCGTCCGTGGTCGGGCTCGGGACTTTTTCAAGAGTGTCGGCAGACGAGCCCGTCGACCGATGTCACCTCGCAAGAGTCACGGCATTACCGCGGGTGGTAGTGGCTAGTATGCCACTTCCTTCACTCTGTTTGGCCGATTAGCCGTCTATTCTGAAGGAATAGAATGCAGCTCAGGCTCAGACTACCAATCGGGGTGCGGAAGATACAGGTGGAGGTGGTCACTAGTTGATTCTATTTGGCGCGTTATCATAGTTCTATTCTGCGTTGAAATGTACTCGCTGTTATCCGTGACTTAACAAAATATCCGGTAGTTACCTGGCCGTAGCCAGGTATAGATGCATATAGCCTATCTAAACACGCCGTATAAAGCTTATCGCGACACAAGCGCCCCGCGTTTCTCGGTCGGTTACAAAGTGGGCTTTCTTAAGCCCTTTTTTAACTGCAATCAGTAGTAAATTTTGTAGAGGAGAGTGTTAGAAATGTGTCTAGGTTAGAAACAGCTTTTGTTCTCAACCTGCGATTAAAATTACAAGCTATCCTAACTCTGTCCTATGTACATAGGGTATTCAGAAAGCTCACACTTCACCCTAATCCGCAACGTAACCTCCTTTCCAATTTAAGGATGCTATTTCGGCAGACGTCCAACCTTAATAGATGAAGTAGCCGTCTTGTGGAAACCGGCGATATGGGTCATGACTGTTGATGAGGGGTTTCGTACTAGTTCGGTGATGATCTTCCCTTCACAAATGTTGAAAATCCACCCCGCCAGAACTCCTTTCTTCTTCAATCACCCATTGGAAGACTCTACACCATGGCGACCAAGTACGAGCTACCATTCAAGGTATGCCTCCTCCCTCTCTTAGGTACTCATGCATCTTGAGTGCTCTGCAGCGATCGGCGACATGTCCGACCCACGGAACGTCAACGGTTTCCGGTACCGTGGTAGCGAGAGACTAACTGACATCCCTTTAGTTGAACGACCCAACCCTCCTGCACTTCGACTCTTTTATTGGAGATAAATGGGTCGAGGCGAAGAGTGGAAACCGATTTGAAGTCCTTGGTAAAGCTGAAGATTCGTGCCTGGAAAACCCTCAGAACTGACGAGATACAGATCCCGGGACCGACAAGGCATGGGCAAGTTGCCCGGCAAATGCAACAGACGACGTATCTGCAGCAGTGGAGACCGCGCATGCTGCATTCGAGCAGTACCGCAAAGTGAACCCGCGGCAGCGCGCAAAATGGCTCCTGAAATGGTGGGAGTTGACCACAGCGGCGAAAGATGACCTGGCTCAGATCCTGACCCACGAAACTGGGAAGCCGCTTTTCGAAGCGTACGGAGAGCTGGATTACTCGCTGGGTTTCCTGTGGTGGTTCGCTGGCGAGGCAGAGCGCATCCAAGGGAGTGTGGCTGTTCCCGCGGCGCCCAACCGCCGACTATTCACCATAAAGCAGCCTATCGGTGTTGCAGCCGCGCTGGTGCCATGGAACTTCCCCGTGGCTATGGTGCTCCGCAAGGTCGGTGCCGCGTTGGCGGCTGGTTGTACTATGGTGGTTAAGCCCAGTCCTGAAACACCTATTTCGGCACTTGTGCTGGCTGAGCTGGCGCGTCGTGCGGGTATCCCGGCCGGCGTGTTGAACGTGTTGACGACCGATCTGGAGAATACGCCTTCTCTCAGCGAGGCTCTCTGCAAGCACCCACTTGTTAAGAAAGTGACATTTACTGGATCGACCCGGGTTGGCAAGCTGGTCGCCTCGCATTGCGCTCAAGGTCTGAAGAAGGTGACGCTCGAACTGGGCGGAAATTGTCCATTCCTTGTTTTCGACGATGCCAATCTCGACCAAGCGATTGAACAGCTTATGGCTTTGAAGTGGCGCCATGCCGGACAGGCTTGTATCACTGCGAACCGAATCTACGTGCAAGCCCGCATCTATGATCGCTTTGCGGCTCTGCTGAAGGAGCGCACCGCTGCTCTGGTTATTGGACATGGTTCTGCATCCGATACTACCATGGGTCCATTGACCACGCCGCGCAGTATCGACAAGGCCTTGGCGCAGGTTGAAGATGCGCGGCGTCTTGGTGCGGATGTGCTTTTGGGCGGCAAGGCAATGACCTCTCGTCCGGGTTACTTCTTCGAGCCGACTATCTTGTCAGGGATGACGGAGCAGATGGTGATCTCGCAGGAGGAGTCGTTTGCGCCCATCGCGGCTCTTTATCGCTTTGAGACTGAGGAAGAGGCGGTCAAGGCGGCTAACGATACCAGTATGGGTCTGGCTAGCTATGCTTTCACCAAGAATGTTGATCGCGTGTGGCGTCTGTTTGAGAATCTGGAGGCAGGCATGATTGGAATGAATACAGGTATGTTTAGACCCGTTGAGAGGAGGAATACAGCTGACGTCTTCCAGGAAATCAATCGGCTGCCGAGTCGCCATTTGGAGGCATCAAGGAATCTGGTTATGGCAAGGAGAGTGGTAAGGATGTTGCGGTCAGCGAATACTTGGTCACCAAGACGGGCACTTTGACCATTGAGGGACAGTACTAAGCTTTGGCGAATGCCCCTGGGCCTGTAATATCAGCTCTAGTGTGAATCGGAGGTATAGCAATTCGAAGCTCTCGTGCGTTGAAGTAGTCAGGCACGACTGCTGCTGTGCATATTTCACTTTCACCTGTTTAGTAAGACATTGCGTATGAATTCATGGATTCATTTAAGACATAATCCTATAATGGATGTCGAGGATATCAATAGCCCTGGGACTTCGCGACAAAGATCAGGAAGAAAAGTCATTACAGAATGAAGATAGCATATCATCAAAGTTCTCATCGCCAAACTGCCTCGCTTCGCCACACTGCGAATACTCATGAGATTCGGTGACTGGAGTGACCTGGGCCAGATCATCCACCACATGGCCCTGTGTCATCTCGATAATCGCATCATGGACGTTGATCGGCCGCCGAGCTCGCAGTGCCTGCTGACGGAAGAGAACAACTTCCTTGAACCTGGGTAATCAATTAGCTTTTGTCACGTTCCAAGGAAAATGGAACGCACACAGCGGCTTTCCAGGAGTCGATAGAAACCCCGGCGTTATCAAAGCGCCAATCGAATGGTATCTTAACCTCCGGTTCGTCAGTTGGGTCGTGGTAATGTGCCAGATACGGATGTGAAAGCGCGTCCCGCGCGCTGGTTCTCATTTCCACGTCAAAGAATAACATTTGTTGTAGGAGATCCATTGCTGCGCATGTCAGTATCATATGTAGTTTCTGCCAATAAAGCAAACTTGGAATAAGAACATACCATCTCCGTCTAGGTCGGGGAAGGTTTTCGACAAGGGTTCTCCTTTGCATCGAGGCAGGGATTGAACAAAGGCTCTTGTCTACCCCCGTGTAAGCCCCTGCAATCCAACAAACGTTCGAGTACGAGGAAACTCACATTTTTGTTCTTGATTGTGTCCACGATTCGCGACTCGGGGTTACCCAAGAGATTCACAAATAAAGCAAACTGGTCCGCATGGCTAGCTGCTGGGAATAATGGCGTGCCTCGCAGCATCTCAGCGAATATGCAGCCAGTGCTCCAGATGTCTACCTTTTCCGAATACTCTTGCCAGGTAAGCATGATTTCCGGAGCGCGGTAATATCTCGTGGAAACATAGCCTGTCATTTGATGATCGCGTAGCCGTGCATGGCCAAAGTCGGCTATCCGCAAGTCGCAATTGTCATTGATTAGTATACTGCTCGGTTTGAGATCACGGTGGATGATGCCAGCCGAGTGGACGTATTTCAATCCACGCTTTGGTGATTGTTAGTTTGCACATGCTCGTTGCAGTGGGAGTTGCACGTACCAGTATCTGGTAGAGGAAATATTTTGCAAAATCGTTGTCGATTGGGCCTCTTGGAATAAGTCTCTGGAGATTGGTCCACATAAGGTCCGTCACGATATAGCTAGGAATGTTAGTGAGAGATCACTGGTAGCTGCCCAGGTGTATTGGACTCGACGTACAGGTCTTCCTTGGGCGATATGAATACGTCCACGAGACCGACAATCTGACATGATGTTAGTGACATTCGTATTCGTGGACTTTCAAGTCCTGATAATTTCAGGGCGAGACCAAACATTTTCATGTTGTAGATATCGCGACAGTTTAACTTCGCGAAGAGCTTGCTTCGCAAGCATAGCAGAGGAGAATGGCTTTGGGAGCTTTTTGACGGCTACCAATTGATGCGAAATACTGTCTTTGGCAGAGCTGATGAGAGGATCAGTGCTCAGATTCATGTTGGTGCCAATTGAGAGCACTTGAAGCGTACCAAACGAGCCCGAAGGCATCCAGCTCCACTGGCTGCGGCTCCGAGTACCTATAAATATATTAACATGAAGTTCTTCATCATGGAAGAGATAAGGGGCGAACTTACCTTGCAGTTAGTTCAAAGTTCACGCCCGCGATTGAGGTGCACGAAAAGTCCGCCATTTTGGAGATACGAGAGAAGAGGAAAGTGATTAGCAGATTCAGGACGCCGACGCTGATCAAAGGCAAATGCAGTGTAGTGAGGTGGAATGTGTGGCAGAAGTGTCTGGGTCTGGGTGAGAGGGGCAGGTGTACAGTAGGTGGGAGACCGCGGCAATTTCTGGTAAGGGTGGATTAGCTGTGGCGCCAACCACAGGCACATACGAACTAGACTTCTTACCCCTGGCCCTGGTCCCTGCCCTATCCCTAACCGTCCAATGGGAATCAACTTGACTCGTCAACTTATACGTCACGTTATGACTTAAGAAGATCATACTAAACGATCTGTGAATAGGTGTCTATAGTTAGCAAGATGTAATGCTTTCGGGCTAACTTTCAACGAGGGATAACTAAATAGATTACTACCACAACCTGAGACAGAGCACTATATCGCAAGCTGATAGGATCACCTTAGTATCCCATGGGAAGAATGCACGATCGTGACAAATCTTGAATATGTTTGACGAGGTACATAGCTTCCTAGATCACATCAAGGCCATATGATTGGTGGATTCCAAGCCGACAGATTAGTTGACATCATGTTTGGTCCACACTAGTCCTAAACCGAACTAGTGGCAGCGTATATCCATACTTTCTACGTCGCCCAGAAAGTCGTCTCCCGGGCCTATGCCTGGCCTGTTTCAGTCTCCAGTCTTCTATATGTTACAGAAGTAGTCATTGTTGTCGCTTCGTCTTCCACCAATCGGGCTGGATTACGCCACATACCTCATTCAATTTTATTCCCTTACCGAGGAGGCTCGGCAACTAGACTCCCTCGCCACACCTTATTTGCACACTACTTGCCTAGCAAAGACCACGTCCGAATAGGTCGCTGACAAACATTCTTCCTATTTACAGGCGCAGCACACGATGGAGGCTATGGCGGCTAGGAATTTTACTAGGGACTCTAGAATTCTGATAAAGAACGACGACCACGGCGTTGGCCGTCGAGCTCGAGAAGGATACGTCATTTTCGATTAGAGCGTTTAGCCGATCTATGAATACTCCACAGCCAGCAGCGAAGGGGCTATTTGCTCATGGTTCCACAATTCAAACCCCACAAAGGGCTGCTCGCCAGTTGCCGGACACTGACGGGTTCGGCAGTGGCGTTCGTTTAGTTCTAGGCCACCCTCTTTGACCGCGTTAGTCTACCGCCCACCATGTTGGCTGACCGTCCTAAATGTGGTCTAGCACGCTGAGTACGTAGCGTGGGATTTATGACTTTTACGGCAGAAACTTATACAATCCATGGAAGGTGTTTCAAACTACGCGGACGTCGCTGTAGGTCGATTGGAGGCTGGCAACATCTTTCAAAATGGCAGGACACGACACTAGGCTCCAAACTTTAGACCTCGAAATTAGGACTCACGAACATGGGTCGAAAGTCTCGCTCTTTGGTCTTGGCATCGACGTGGGTAGACGTGGTTTTAAGATGCAGCGAAGTCGGCGCTAGCGAGATCACGTGCAGATTGACTGCGTTGTTGTTGACGAGCTCGGACGAATAACATCACTCTTCCAAAAGGCTTAACCTGCACAGTGCAGCTCTGTACTTTAGATCCATTAGATACATTCCCCAGCAGCAATATGCGTAGCTCATAGTTAGGCCTTTCCGAAGATGTGTGCATGGATCCCGACCGCTCGCTAGTCAAGACCCAAAAATGTAGCTAACTGCTGCAGTACTCTCCCTCATCTTCTCCGCACCACCATGGCCTCTCTCAATACACTCCGCCATCTGGTACAAACGCACCCAATCATTGACAATCACGCTCACAATCTGCTAAGTCGTGGCGTGGCCTCAGACTACGATAGCTACCCGCTTGAGTCCATCACATCCGAGGCCCACGGTCGCGCCCTGGAAAATTCCCGCGCGACCCTACCACTTCTACGCGCCACCAACCAGCTCGCAGAGCTCTACGGGACACCTTGTGCAAACTGGGACGATGTTCTCGTAGCGCACAGTCGCTGGGTACAGGATGACTACGACGGTCTGATTCGACGCAGCCTAAAAGGCACGCATGCACTGCTCCTCGATGACCTGCTCAGCGACGATGATGTCGAGCCCTACCACTGGCATGACCGCTTTACCGCCTCAGCGACGAGACGTATCGCCCGCATCGAGGCGGTAGCGGCCTCTGTGATCAGGGACCTGATGAGCACCGAGCGCAAGGAAGGCGAGACAGTGTGGAACCTGTTTCGTCAGCAGTTCCTCAATGCGGTTGATCGCGCAATGGACGATCCAGCTGTGGTTGGTTTCAAGTCTGTCATTTGTTATCGTACCGGGTTAGACGTCGACCCTTACTCGGGTGACGAGGAGTTGTTGACTGCCTCGTTGCATCGGGTGCTCGACTCAGGTACCCGGAGGTCCGGCTACCGGGTCGAAGAGAAGCCGCTGAATGACTGGCTGGTTCAACAGACGCTCAAAGCTATCTCTTTCAAGAAGAGAGCTGGGATTGTGAAGCCTTTGCAATTCCATACGGGTCTAGGTGATAATGATATCAGTCTTGTCAAGGCTAACCCCGCCTACCTGCAGCCTTTGATCGCCCAGTACCAGCATGCGGATATCGTGCTGCTGCATTCTGCTTATCCTTATACTCGCGAAGCGGGATATCTGGCTTGTGTGTATCCTAATGTCTATCTAGACCTCGGGGAGGTGTTTCCCATGGTCAGTCGAGAGGCCCAGGAGAGGATCTTGCGGGAAAGCCTCGAAATTACTCCCACTAACCGACTGCTTTGGAGTACGGATGGCCATTTTCATCCCGAGACGTTCTGGTTGGCTAATCGGCAGTTCCGTCAGGCTCTTGAGAAGGTTGGTGCCGTGTGCTGACCCCCCTTTACCCGTGCTCATCGGTTCTCGTACTAGGTTCTTGTCGAATATGTTCAACATGGTGACTATACTGTTGCCCAAGCAAAGATGGCTGCAGCGGATATCCTCTTCAACAATTCGAACCGTCTTTACAGGTTAAATCTGGAATCGGAATACGTGGATGATGCTGCTGTGTCGAAAGTCCAGTCTTCGCTTCCTTCCGATCCCTTGAATGCGTTCCTTGTGAAGAATTTTGACATTGAATTCGTCTGGATGCAATGGGTCGATTATACCGCTACAACTCGGGTGCGCATGTTCCCAATCGACGAGTTTGTCCTCATTGCTCGCAATGAACGCCGGCTGGGTATTTCACTCGGAGTCCGTTGGATGTTACAAGATGACACTGTTCTTCCGGAAGGAACTACCACGGGGCAGTTCTACTTGGTGCCCGACCTGGGAAGCCTCTTTCGCAATGGAGGCCTTGGATCCACAGCTGCGCCAAGTGCAACTGTCATGACCTTCTGGCGATCAGAAGATGGCACAACACTAGACGATTGTCCGAGGACTACCCTCCAAAGCGTCGTGGAGAAACTCCACACCGAGCACAAAATCCAAATACAGCTCGGCTTCGAAATCGAGGTTGTATTCCTAAAGGAAACTCAAAACTTACACGCAGGTCAAGCTACTGAATATACTCCGGCAATGACAAACCACTCCTGGTCGCAAATGACCTCCGACACGCGACGCCTCCTTCCTCTCCTCGAGGAAATTACTCGGACTTTGGCCTCCGTTGGAATCAAACTACAACAGTTCCATGCCGAGTCCGCGCCCGGCCAATTTGAATTTGTTCTTCCTCCAGCTGCTCCTCTCGCCGCTGTGGATGCACTCCTGGTCGCTCGACAAGTTATCACTGCCATCGCGGAACGAAACGGCCTCCACGCTACCGTACACCCACGCCCTCTGCCCAAAGGAACCGGCAGTGCCACGCATGCCCACATCTCTATTTCCCCACCTACCCACGAAAACGCCTTTCTCGCCGGTATCCTTAAGCATTTCCCATCCATCGCCGCTTTCACACTCTCCTCAGATGCCAGCTACGAGCGAGTGCGTTCCGGCATTTGGGCCGGGTCAGAATGGGTCACTTGGGGCTTCCAGAATCGTGAAGCGCCCATACGGAAAATCGAAGCTGGTCACTGGGAGTTCAAGTCGTTGGATGGATTGGCGAATATGTACCTGGCCATGTCTGCTCTCCTTGCAGCCGGCTATATAGGCATGCAGTCGAATCTGCCTTTGACCGTGAAGGAATGCACAGTCGATGCCTCGACACTGAGCTCTTCTCAACGCGCTGAACTTGGAATCACCACTCCAATACCCAAGTCTCTGGCTGAGAGTCTGGATGCCCTAGAGAAAGGTCCGCTGGGTATCATTCTAGGTGCTGAGCTGGTTAAGAATTATGTTTCTGTTAAACGTGCGGAGATGGTGCGTTTGCAGGCGATTCCGGAAGAGAAGCGTCGGTTGTGGCTGCTGGAGCGCTATTGATTCGTAGCTATTTGGGAGGCATGATGTGACATGGAATCCCCAAAGTGAGAGTGTATAGTGTAAATTTACCAAGGACATGGTATGATCAAGGATACGTTCCATCTTTAATTGTCTAGCATTTAGCTACTCCAACAACATTATCAAGAGCAAGTCGGCTCGGTAAGCACTTACCAAACAGCCACCATTCTCCTTTTCAAAGTGTAGCCTAACAACCCTGGCTCATGATCACCAGGCACTAGAAAGTGTCATCAGTACCACTTCCGTGATACGTTGAATCGTCCCTGTAGATGAGAACCGCTGAGAATCGCGCCAGCTGTGGTAGCGGCTTACACCCGCTGGGCCAAGGATTTATCCTTAATTCATTAGGGTTCATAGTTCATGTTAATCGGCAGTTTACATCCGAGGATACAAGAATAAATAGGATCCAGTGATCATGCATAGACCAATAGAGTGAAAACATTTGTGACTTTAACATGGAAACCAATAAGCAACAGATACCAACTGCCCAGCGTATTCTCGAATAGGAATGTGAAGCAATGGGATACTCTTTAGAGCGTTCTACAGGAGTTCATTGACCGGGGTGCGACCCCCCGCTAACTTAAAGTGCGTGACAGGTCGCCTGAGCATAACAACAGTGTATAAAGACTAGGCAACGGATCAGGATCAGGCTCGTCGCGGAGAGGACCCTGCATTTGAACCAGCCTGAACCACAATGAAGACCAATATCCTCGCTGGCATCCTGGTTCTTGCCTCTATTTCTCCGACAGCGCCTTCGAAAGCCATAGAGAAGCGCAACCCGAAGGGTCCATTCAGCCTGATCGCATACGGCGTCGCTCCTTCATATATTAAGATATTCTATTCCGATGGTCGGCATTTCCCGAGTCTCACACTATCCATCAAACATCTGACTGATGTATAGGCCTTGCATATGCCGGCGATTCATCGCTATGGACCTACGGGCAAGTCACAACGGACGTCACATGTATGACCTCGTGCCCCAAACAATGGGTGCATCCTAAAGCAACATCATGCTTTATTTCTGAGTTTCGTTCGGGTCTGTGTACTGACTTTTATAGTTGTGATCAACAACACCCAGCTGACCACCACCGCCACCACGTCTGGTGTCACCCTCGGTGTAGATACCCTATTCTATATTCAACCGATTAAAAAAGCAGTTACTGAAGTTGGATTCACCGGGAATGGAGCCGTGCCCTCCAGCGCAGTGACCAGTAATTTCCTCTTCTACGGCCCGTATTTGATGTGGGAAGAGTCCGGCGGAGAAGTGGTCGATTCTTTCCGACTCAAGGTAACCAACGTCTCGGGCGTTTACCAGCTGTACTGGGATCAGTCGAACCTATATCCGTCTGGGTATCTTTTCCCCGTTGTGAAGTCATTATCTTGAGTACAGACTTCGGGGCAGTGCTGAACATGGTATGTGGTTGGTCAGTTATAGTCGAGTAGTAATTGGTGGAAAATGTCGTAAAAGTATCAGCTCATATCAGCCCATGGAATAAGAATGAGAGCCACATATGTACATGTCTAGGATCATTGATCCAGTTGGTCGATCACTTCATTATGAACTCGTCTGCGGGCAGATGGCCCACCAATCATAGTGAGCTGCCCGGCGTCGGTCCGCAGACCAGCCAATCACGGGTAATATATCCGACTGTCATCCCCTGCTTTTCTTTGCCACTTGAATGTACTGGGAATATGACGACATATACAGTATAGAGTAGTCCTTTGTTCTCGTTCTCTACTGCTGCATAATAGTGCTCTGATGAAGATCTAGGTAGATAGGAATATTCAAGGACGTCAATGTACACTAAGGCTACAGTAAATACCATATACTACCATATAGCACGTAATGCTGCAGTAGTGGAGCCCCACAGGGTTAAACCTCAGAGCGTAGGCCTATCTGAAAATGCGTTTACAGTTGTACATGACGCGGCTAACTGGCTTCCGAGCCCAGGTACGCGGTTACGTCACATGCCAAGCCGTTACTTGGTTACTTAGTTATAGGCAGAAAACATCCCTCAAATGATTTTGAACTCTTCCACCGCTCATCTAGGGCTGTTCTATCTTACCAATCATGTCTACAACTACTCAGACAATGACCGCCGGTCCTACGGCCGGCCCCTCCGCGAATGGAAGTGTGATAGAGCGCATTAAAGCCGGAGCTATGGAGTCACGTGAAAACGATAATGCGAAGCCTCGCAACGGGGACACGACAACTTCTCAGCGTGTCAAGAAAGATATGCCGAGTTACCCTGGTCTTGAACGCTGGAGCTTAATTGAGAAGATCGGAGATGGCGCGTTTAGCACGGTTTACCGTGCAAGCGATACCAAGTCTGAGTTCAATGAAGTCGCTGTCAAGGTCATAAGGAAATACGAGATGAATGATAGTCAAGTTAGTAAATCGATGCTGTTGGGAATATCCCCGTCTAACAATCTCAGAAACAAAAATTGATCAAGGAGGCTGAGATTGCACGGAAACTCAACCATGAAAATGTCGTTCGACTCATTGATTCCTCCGAGTCACGGCAGTATAGCTATATGGTTTTGGAGCTTTGTCCAGGTGGAGAACTGTACGATCAAATAAGGCAGCTCGTATCTTTGGACGAGAACTTGAGTCGACATGTCATAACGCAAGTTGCACATGCTGTTGAGTATTTGCATGAGACTATGGGTGTCGTTCACAGGTAAGATTGTTACTGGTTGAGAGTATTGATACGATTGAAAGCCTAATATGATCTACTAGGGACATTAAACCCGAAAACATCCTTTTCTACCCTCGGCCAGAGAACGATGCCGAAAAAGGCAACATCGGTGTGGTCAAACTCGCCGATTTCGGTCTATCCAAGATGATATGTGGTGTTCCAACAATGACACCCTGCGGTACCATGGGCTACGCCGCACCTGAGCTTTGCAGAGAACAGAAATATAGCACCGGTGTGGATATGTGGGCCCTCGGATGCCTTCTGTACACGATGTTGGGTGGCTTCCCTCCCTTCTTCGACGAAGACTTTCAGACCATGGCCCGCAAAGTCCTCCGAGGGGAATACACATTCCCATCTCCAAACTGGGATCCAATTTCACAAGAAGCAAAGGATCTTATTTCCGGCCTTTTATCCGTTCGTCCTGAGGAAAGGTTAACTATCAAGGAATTCCTGGCTCATCCTTGGATCCGCCAAACTTCAAACGAGACCAGGGATACTTCAACCGCCAGAACTAAGCCCACCGAGCCAGAACCCCTGTCAGCTCCAAGGGGATACACAATCTCGACTCCTTTCCAAGAGGCCATTGAAAGCGAACCCGGGACTCCCACTGCCGACACCCCGAATATTCGGGATGTTTTCAACGTTGCGCTCTCTGTGCAACAACAATCTCCTCTGCACAGAACTCGTGGACCTAGACACATGTCGGGGGGAATCAGGCCCGATATGAGACCACAAGCGGTCACCCGGTTCTCGGATATGAATATGGATAAACTCGCGCCATCCGCTCCTGCACGGACTCGGTCACATGCTGCCAATCGTGCGAGGAGAGCTCCATCGAGCGAGTCGACTGGAGATAGATTCAACAAGTCTGTCTCCGCACTCTCCAATCTCAATATCAACAATAGTGCGTTGCTCGAGAGGAGGAGGATGCGCTGTGGTGGTCCCTCAACCCCAACCCCCACCCCAATCCCAACCCCAACCCCAACACCCAATTAAGCTACCATCAGCCCCATTGCCCCATTAATCTGCAGTCTCCTTTATCTATTATGATCAAGTCAGGTTCCTCGCATTATGAGGGCCGTAGTTGCTCTATGTACCATTAGACTTGCTTATGTCTCTATCACGATGTACGATATATGAACTATTACTAGCGTCGTCTTTACAATCAACTTTTAAATCAACCATGATCTTCAAAACAACGAATCCCACCATTCAAACTGGTATCAAATCTATCTCTAATACTCCCCAGAGCCGGACACCGCACTTTGAAGCGCACTAGTCAAATCGACATGGAAAAACGGCCGATTAACACCCGCAACAATAGCCTTCTTCACCCCAGATCCACGTTTGATATGCGTCTCCTCAGACACTTTATCCACCGGCTCGATATCACTCTCCGTTGACCTCGCAGCAGCTTCCTTCTGCAACCCACTCTCTACATCCCCGCTCGCATCTTCTGAAAGCCTCTTATCCGCAATTGTAAACGGATCACCATGGAGTTCAGCGACGCTAAAGATGGGCTTCCATTTATGAGTTGCCGCTAGGTATTCAGGCGTAGGATATCCGAATCCAGCAGCGGCCAGGGCCCGCTTAGTCCAGCGGTTATGGATGTGCGCGAAATGCCATTGCACGCGATGTGGAGCAGCGTAGCGATCGAGTTGGTTACGCACATCGATTAACGTTTGGACACTTGTGACGTCGACGTTGTTAACAGCCGAGAAATCGAGGATGACGGCGCGGAGAGTTGGGCGCGCCTGGAAGGCTCGTTGGTCTTTTGCTTTAGGGCCGGGGTCGTTCCATGGTCGATCGCCGGCTCTTTCGATTGATTTATCGTTGGATGTTCTGGTGGTCTCGAAGATGTGTTGGACGAGGTAGTCCGTGTAGTGGTTTGCATTGGGGTAGTTTAGGCCTTCTGAGAGTCGGAATATGAAGATTCCTGGTGATGGCTGCTCGATCTTGATGCCCGGGTTTGATCCGTCGGCCCGTGAGATTGGCAGGTAGACTGTTCTGTCGCTGTCGAAACGGGCGTTGGATAGGGTGGCTGCGTCGTCTAGGATGTGGTCGCCGATGACGGAATGGATTCTGGCTGCGCCGAGGAAATGTCCTTTGGCTTTTGCGAGTCGGAAGAGGAGGACTGCGGCTGAGACGCAAATTGTGCAGTAGATTCCGATTTCGATGGTTGAGAAGATGATGACGATCACACCCATTAGGAATATCAGTGCGTCGATTGGAGATACGCGCCAGAACTGGTATGTTGTGTTGGGTGGAGTGATTAGGTCTCCGACGGCGTGGATGATCACGGCGGATAGTGCTGCTTTGGGGATATAGAAGAATACAGCTGGAAGGGCATATATAGCCAGGAGTACCACAATGGCGGTGATCACACCGGCAAGAGGTGTGCGAACGCCTGATTTGGACTTGATTGCTGTGCGAGAGAAAGATCCCGTAGCAGGGTATCCACCTAGGAATGGACCGAGGAGGTTGGTAATGCCAATGGCGATAAACTCCTGCGACGGGTCGATTGTGTAGTTATTGACTCGGCCGAACGACTTGGAGATGGCGATGTGTTCGATCAGCAGAACAATTACTGCGGCAGGGAGCTCATTAGCGAAAGCGCTGATGATCTCCTTGTTGAGCTCGGGGACCTTGGCGTGTTTGAAGCCTCGGGGAACAGTTCCGAGGATCTTGAAGGCGGGATCATCGCGACGGTGTAGATTGACAGCAGCGCTGATCATCACATAGAATAGGATCACAAAGGCAGTTCGCAGAGTAGAAAGGAAGAAGAAAGTCTTGGCTCTTGCCGGATGCTTTCTAGCTCCGTAATTGCATCCCCAGCGAATTGCATAAAGCACTGCGAGGGCAGTCATACCCATGGCGGCATCCATCTGGGCCGACGGCAGATGCTTCAATGTATTGATGATAACCTTGTAAGTGGCTCCACGGGTTGAGAACTTTGCTTTTTCGCCGAGGAGGGTTGGAACCTGTCCTGCACAGACATTGATCGCGGATCCGGTCATGAATGCCATGATTGCTGGCAATGGTATGAAGTCGACGATAAACCCCAGACGGAGGAATCCGAGCCCGGTCACGATTGCACCGCAGATAATTGCAAGGGCGGAGGCTATAACTGGACCTTCGAGCTCTGGATGTTCTTCTTGGGTTTTCAGGATGATTGTGCCGACGAGGGTTGACATGACCGCGACGGGCTGATAGGTGTGAGCTTCCCGTCACTTAAAATCAACATAGCTTGATGTACTTACTCCGATAGTAATGTCTTTGGAAGTCGCAAAGAACCAATAGATCAGGACACCCATGAAAGATGAGTATAGTCCGTATTCCGGAGGCAGAGTGGCCAGTTCGGCGTAAGCCATTCCCTGGGGAATGACAACAGCGCCGACGGTCACACCTGATGTATTTAGTATCTATCTTCCGATACGTCTTCTATCTCTGATTTGACTTACCCGCAATGAGATCGCCAACCAACCATTGCAAATTGTAATACCCAATCCAGTGGATAAAAGGGAAGAAATTGTAGAAGTAACGCCCAACTTGCTTGGCTGTAGGTGTCTGTGACTTGATCCATTCTCCCGTCGTAGGATCGGGCTCAACATAAGCGTGCCCATCACCTTTTACAGAGTAAGATTCCGATCCCAGGTCAAGCCTCAGGGCCGTTGCCAAAGCATGGCTGATTTTGGTGGATGTTCTCCCAGTCATCATCGAAGCAGACTCGGCTGAGCGCCAAGAAGCTCGAGAAAGGGTGACTTGGTAAGAAGAAAGAGTAGAAATTGAAAGTTGAAACACAAAGAAAGAATTCACACAGATTAAAGTATCATGGTCATACTCAGGTAAACAGTATGGTCTAGCCCGTGAAGCTGGCGAAAACACCATACTTGGCGCGATGTCGTGATATTAGGGGGGGGGGGTCTCGAGATACTGAACTGCCTTGTTAGGCGAACGCTTCAACTCTCGTTGCCACTTTTTTGATCTTGGCATGAATCAACCAAGCACGTCGTTATCGCATAACAGTAAGATCATATTTAGGTTCATGACTATGAGTGATATTGAGCGGAAGAATCGCTTGGATTGTCTCCATTTGAAGCGAGAAAAGTAAATAGGGCTGAGATCCACCGGTCCACAAGACCCACTCAATTGATGGGGCCGAGCTTTGATTAATTTTCCGAAAGTTTCTTGCTCTTCATTTTGACTTCTCCCCAAAGTTTACATAGATAGGATACATACCCCATGTCACCACGTTGCTGAGATTGGAAGAGCCATCCTAGCTCCTCGTGTGAGTACATTGAATTTGACGGGTATTACCTCTGCCGATGGCCTGTCACACCCTACACACCATCCCGATCTGGTTAGTTATGCTTCTAATTTGTGGCTTGCAAATTGCCGTGAGGGTGGTACAATTACGTGACAGTCCTGCCCCAATTAGATCCAGTCAAGGAAAGTCAAGGAACTCTAGACTTTGACGCTTGTCCAGGACGGGCTTAGTGTACGCGTGAGCGAATCTCAAAAGTCCTCGCATACGATGCATCTTGAGCAAAAGTCAAATCCCATAGACCGCAGTCGGATTCGTAGTGTAGGTAACCACGCAAGTAGCCACGTGGTTAAAGGAATATGCTCCCCACATATGGATGGTGCAACTGCTTCTACTATGAAGGAAAATGACTGCTCCCATTTCATACCTTATAAATCAGGCATCCAACCTATTCAAGTTTAGTGCAGGGTATCTACCGGCAAATCCTACACCGCTTTACCTATCGCTTGTAGTTCCTTCTCATGGTTGACGTATATTCAATGGAGATGCATGCAGAGGGCTTAATTATACAAGAAGAAATACAAAGTGATGTAATGGGGTTAGAATTTGCAATTTTACTATGGAAACCAGAATCAAAGATCTCAGCATGTTAGAAAAATAGACACCTTACGAATCAGTGGTGATTTACGCGGCAGAAAATGTGGAAGCCTCATTTTCAAGGCAGAGAGGGTGGGAGCAGTAAACTCTTAGCTTTGAACACCTTTTACATGCAACTCTGGAACAATCCTGTGGTAGAAACGGGCTGTGCAAATTTCTTTGATTCCCGTATCATATCCTGATCCTATACGTTCGACATATTCGAATGACATTTTGGAGCAACCTTCGGCGGAGGACCAACCCATCGGACTTCCTCGAGGCGCACCACTCCTAAATTGTGTAATGCAAGTCAACTATTTATGCATATATATCGTTTCTATCTCCAGATCAACATGTCCTTCATATGTTGCACGAGTTACACAACATGACTAAAGCCCCTCATCCCTCGCACTACGTCAATCTTCCCCACCTCACCACCTTCAACTCCGAAATACTCCGATCTCTTTAAATCACCACCCGTTTACCGTCCATTCTCAGTTTCTGCCAGCTCATTCTCCATTTAAGTTTCCAGCGATCAAATCACAATGCCAGTGACTGCCATCAAAAGGTCAACATATCACTCACCCCGCCCCAACACAACTAACACAGCCTACAGTAAGCCAGAGTTCCTGGACGAGGTCATGTTCTCAGGAGATGCCGCCGTCCTAGACTGCTGGGCAACCTGGTGTGGTCCCTGCAAGGCCATCGCCCCAGCGTACGAAGAACTCAGTGAGAAATTCCCGCAAGTCAAGTTCTTCAAAGTCGACGTCGATGCAGTGGAGGATGTTGCCCAGGAGCTTGGTGTCCGTGCGATGCCTACTTTCATGTTCTTCAAGGGTGGCGAGAAGATCACTGAGATTGCTGGTACTGATATTAAGGCCATTGAGGCGCGCGTTATGGAGCTTGTTGCCGCTTAGTGGTTTCGAAAGTGTCACTTGTGACTTTTCTCTCTTTGTTTATCTTTAATTTGAATGTGCTCAAAATGGTCGAAATAGTTTTATAGCTTATTGTATTTCATGGCCTTCCGCAGCTGCAATAAAGTCAACTTATTTGGACATGCATCATTGCCAACACCCAGTGTTGGAAGGAGCTAACAGGAAGTTCAGAAAGCTCCCCTGTAGAAGGCGGCATAAATAAGCAGTTCTAAGTTACGTCTCGTCTAGAAGAGATCATGAGTCTGAAGCCCCGGGGATTGGGCGGTCTGGCCTTGGTTGGAAGAAATGCATTGCTAACGCGGACTGAGATAAATTGCAATATGTAAACATACTCGTAAATCATGCAGGTCACCATAACAAAATATGAACAAATTGACAAGTTGAAAAGGGTATCTCTCCTATCTAGTCTTTGATCATAGATATGATACTGCCTAGGATGTACACGTTTGTTCTACCTCGGCCATTAGTGTTAGGTACTAAGAAGGGATGAACTATGAGTACTCACCAAGGCAATCACCAAGCCCATGTTGAATGGACATGGCTGGAGGGATACAAGAGAAAGGGATTTTTTACAAGTTTTTTACAAATAATAAAACAGAATAAAAGTAAAGGAGAGACAACAAGCAGAAAATGCGAAGGGTATCGGGCACCGTAGAGTGGGTAGCTCATAACTGACGTGCGAAGAGTTCGTTCAATTGGCCGAACGCGGATTACCATAATCGCGCGAGCGGGCCAGCGACATGATCACATACAAAATGTATGCAGTGAGGTATTCAAAGACATGATTCGTGTCGGAGATGCACATATCACAAGTTATGTCCGTGGAAGACCGGCCAGTCAACTTAGACAGTTTAGAAAGGGCAGATTGTAGATCGAAGTCGAATTCAATCTCGATATCGTCATCACTGTTACCTTTGTCCTCATTGTCATCAATGGGTTGCAGCGAGTCACCGGATGGGATGTCCGGGCAGGCAGAAGAGTCCGGTTGGGCAGTAATAAGGGACGTAAGGTCCGGACAGGAAGAAGAAATGGACAATGCATCACCTTCATCTTCGTCAAACACCGACTCAGCATCAGATTCATCTGAAACATCAGAGTCGACATCTGGGAGTTCCGAGATACGATCGACCAAGGTCCGCTCGAAAGCCTTTGCAATGGCCGACTTGTCTTCGTCTCTCTTTGCTTTGGACGCAGCGGCAGAAGAGCGTAGTTTTAGAAGCTTCACCACAATCTCCACTCGGCTGCGGAGATGACTGCTTCCGCGGTACTCAGGGCGCAGCTTGAAGTTCATCTCCACTTGCCGACCTGAGGCTAGCTCAGCTCGTGCTCTGGCTCGGCAGGCGCACTTGCACTGGCAACCAGGGTTGACCTGGGGAATTGTGCTAGAAGGCTTGTCAATCTGTGTGACAAGATCTAGGCCTGTGTTTGTCAGTATTCTGATCTCGTTTCCCGATCATTGTGGAGAAATGGAGGCACTTACCACTCAGAGATACTGAGAGCGAGTTTCCCAGAGGCTTGGAAACCCATTTCTTCAATGGGTTCATCATCGGTAACATTTTGAGCAAGCCGCTGTTGATCTTATTTGCATTGAGGGCAGGCACTGGTGGTATCTCCATCTCTTGCTCGCTCAAGCCGGACTCTTCAAGACTCATCACCGCCAAGGCCCTGCGGTTGGTCCTAAGGCTGTTTCTCTGCGTGCCCGTAAAGTTCCAACCCATGCTGGGATCAAAGGTCCATCCCTGGAATTGTGGCCCTCCGTATTGTAGGTGTCCATATGGAGATTGCTCCTGTATGTTTTGGCTATTAGCCGGCTGGGATTCGTACCATGGGGCAAGTAGAGACGGTACAGTCGTCTGGTTGCTGTACATTTGTTGTCCGGGGGGTAGACCAGTCATCTGTAGCCCATCTTTCAGTATACTGGCAAAAGCACTCAGACGATATGAGCATGCATGGCAGGTCTCAGTCGATTCGGTTTTGTTGCAGCAGCGCGACCGTTGGCAGCTGCTAAAGCGGTGCAGACATCGTTTGCAGCGTGGGTCGGACTCTCGCCGGGGTGTTCCTAATCTCGTGTCCTGAGTACCACGGTTTGTACCACCATGTCGGTGATGCCGATCAACTCGATTAATATAATCAGCGGGCATAAGGTGCCTACGGGGCACATTGGCCGGGAAAGGGGTCAGGCCATTGTCACCGGTAATCCGGCCATCTGCCGACGGGTGAGACGGACCCAGTGGCCTTGCAGGATGGATTGCCAGACCATCAAGTCCCGAGCGTGAATGAGGATAACGGCCCGGCTCAGTGGTGCTGCTTAACCCACTTTGTACCTGAGCTGACGCGAGGTCCTCCATGCAAATATCCTCTACTGGCTGTTTGTTGCTCGGCTCGTCAAGTCTTCCTCCATTCCCATGATCATCACTTCCACGACGAGAAGCCACTCCTGCATCCGAGGAAACCTTATAGGAGCAGTGCTTGAGGTAGCATTTCTCAAAATCTTTCCAGGAACTGAGATTCTCACGACAGATGGAGCACTGGGCTGGACAAGCATTTTCGCTTTTTTTGGCTTCAAGCTCCTCATATGTGGGTTCCCATTTGTGCTTCTGAAGCGCATGCCCTCTGGTCTGGTCTCTCCGGGGTCTCTTAACCGGACAGCCATTCTCTGGGCAGAGATATTTGCATTTTGGGTAATGCAAGTCATTGACGTGGCGGGTAAAGGTACCTTTATCATGAGTGTCGAGCTTGGTACACTCCAGGCATTTGTATCTGGTGATGGTTGCGGACTCGGTGGGCGACGGCGGATGATGAGGCTCCAGTACGGGCAGAGGAGTCTCCTGGTTCTGAAGAAGAGTATTCACATGATCAGTGAGATAGGCCAGACTCTGTGCCGCCTGGCGCAACTGGTCCTGGCTGCACTTCATACCGGATAGGATCCTGCGGTAGCCATCGTTGACATGCTGAAGGTACTGTACTAGTTCACGCACCAGGCTTGACTGGTGCGAGACCATTGGCTGATTTTCACAGCCAGCCAAACCCATCAGAGCACCTTCGTTGCTCCGTCCAGGAAAAGTCGAAGTAGAGGACATCCCTGTGTCTATTCCACTTTCCAGGAACCCGTCAAGAATGGCTGGGTCCATCTCGTGACCACCGGTCATTCCACGCAGGTCAGAGTCCAGTGACGCAGGCAGATGTGACGGGTTGATCTGGTCCCACGGAAGAGAGCCGGAGTCCAACGGGTCTATGTCCCAACTAGTATCCGTCGTGGTGCTTTCGGGAGGTTTACTCGGATCATAGTGGTTGGAGGACACGAGTGACTCCTATGAAGAGCTTGTTAGCTGCCAGTATACGCCACCAGCAAATAGTGAAATGGGGAGAGGTAAAGGCGGTAGGAGACGGGGGACGGGAAGTGTTGGAGGCCTAATGGAATGACTCACTGGGTAGGATCGTCCAGCATATTCTATGTCTTGAAACATTACTTCCACAGGGGCCTCAAAGGAGCTTCCTCTCACAGTTGCTTGTCGCAGTAACAGGGTTGGATTTATGCCAGCATCCTGTTCCCCATCGGGCATGCCGTCCTGGTATGGATTCATGGTGGCGGTAAAGTTTTAAGTAGCTTTACTGGTGCACCAGGACTAGGGCCGGGAACTGGTTGGATGAGGTCCGTCAAAGATGGTGCATGAGTAAAGAATATATGAGAGGAGAGGCAGGAGAGGGAAGAAGACAAAAAAGATCTGGTCACGGTGTGCTGGGAGCCAGCTTGATATAAGGTCGAGCGACTGAACCTGGGTGAGACGCAAGCTTTGACCCAGGCAAAGAAAGAGATTAAGTAAACCTGCAGACCGGTAAATTGGGCCACCGAGGATTCGTCAAAGCGTATGGCGTCTTTTCAAGTACGCGGTCCGGTGATGGATAGAAACACACAATCTGACACAAAATGCGAGTACCGGCTCCTCCACGCTCACATCGGTGGGTCTTATGTGCCAGATTATATGGGCTCTCAAATAGAGTAGGCCATAATCCGAATTGGGTGCGCTGATGGTGAGGCAGCAAATGAGAAACGGGGAAACACCACGGCTAAACACGGCTATTACGATGCTGCCGAGATACAAAGGGTAGGAAATTGTGGAACTGATCTGCTCTCTTCGTCATTTTTCCACCCCTTTAGCTCAGCTTTAATGAGTTTAAAAGTTTGGAGGGTGAAGAAGGACACGGCACAGCCCAGTTGCTTCAATGAGGGGAAAGGCTGCTGCGCCCGATCGGCAGCCTCCGAGGTCAGCGTTTAATGGAGAAGCAGACCGACAGGAATCCAATCAGCTCAATGTAATTGATGGTATATTCCCTTTATTTATCGCTTATTGGTTGGTCCGTATGACTATTGCCGTGGTTCGCTCGAACATTGCGGTCTCAATCTTAGCTGTGGGCGCTGCTTCCTCTTTCCTAAGAGATCGTACTAGGCCCAGTATCAGCTGTGAGTGATAAGGCAAAAGCACGAGTTCTGGGTCAGTGAGGTAAATGCAAGGAACGCTCAGGAGGTACGTGGGACTGGTCTAAACCTTGGTTCGTATCGACACTTCCCGATCAAGAACGGTTAATCGAGAGCCGACACTTGCCATGGGCAGAGGTCAGTAGGTCCAATCCAATCAGATCGGGAAATTTTGACGCGAGCACTGTCCCCTCAAGTGCCCCATGAAGCGAACTTCATCCCAGGGACGGGAATTGACACGAGATATGGAAAGTCGAGCCTAATGAAGGCAGGTGGAGCCCAGAAGTGGGGAGACTGTGTACAACGTGGCAGAATCCGGGGGTGGGATTGAGATGAACGGAAGACTGGCGAATCTACACCGTATCTCTCGGTCTGTCGGTGGAGCTTTGGGGCACTTATCGCGGCCGGGAAGAAAAGATCTACTCCCGGTGGATCACCCAGAAGCGGTGAGGAGGCGCGAAGAAATACGAGGAACCAGATCGACTTGGAGAAATTAAGCTGAATCAGTGACTGGGCGAGTTGAATTAACTCCCGTGTTAAGCTCACTATTTGCCACCATGTCAGTGATATCACAACGGTCGACATTTAACAGCGATCTACATTGGCCAACCACGACTCAAGTTCGGCCTTCGTCTTAGTTATGATCTGCCGCTATGGGTGATCCTTATCACATTGGAGATACTCCGTACCCACTTCAATTTACGGCCAAGACAAAGGCGAGCACAGACCTGAGAATCGGGAACTCGTCAGCCTTTGCTGACTTGTGTAATTGCTTCGTCATGGCTTCAAGAAGACAAAGAAGACATCGAAAGTCAATCCGATATGGGGCCACGACCCGGCTCGACCCGTGCGGTGTACCGTGGTTGAGAACAGGAGATCGGCAAATAAAATTAGAACTCCACGATCAGGCCTCGAAAATGGATATCATGAACTGATTGGGAGTGCCTGAGGAACGTAAAAGAACATGGAATGCGTAACTATGTAGTTAGGTTAGTTAACTAGTTACTGCAGTCAGCTGCAAAGGTATGTAATCGAGGCAGAATTTTCACGTGAACAAAGACCAATAGGAAATATAACTGTTCTCATCTATGGAGATCTCTCCAGACCCTCGTAAGAATAAAATAAAAGAAAAAGCTAAAAATATCAAAAAAAGTCAAAAAAAGTCAAAAAAAGTCAAAAAATCAAAAATGTCTGCACGTTGCCCTTGCCCCACCGACTGTGCCCCGCCGCAAACATGAAACCCGTTCGGTATCCCATGACCCATGACCGATCACCCAAGACTCAGAAGTATGAAACGTAGCGCTCTTTTCCAGCCTTTCCTTACAGTATAGTACATGTCCTCATATCACTGATTATGACGATAATCTCGACTCGCCAAACCGTACTTAGCGGCTAACTTTCAGAGGCGACCACGGCTGGGAGCTAGCCGGGGCCTTGATGTATTCGTCGAGCATTGCGGAGCTACCCTTCCTCGATTTACCTTCTGAAGTAAAAGATGAGGTATAAGTGCAACTGCCGGAGCTCAGGGTTGACGAGGGGCTACCCTTGGATGTGGTGGTTAATGCGCCGATTTGGCTCAACTGAGGGTTTCTGTTCCATCGCAGATCAGTATATGGCTGGGCTAGGAATGGCATAGGTGGTTAGGGGATGTATAGGGAGTTAAAATGGCATGCTGCATGTTGCTGTATGCAGGGTCGATGCTTACCTAGGTGGGGGACTCATGTTGGGATCCTAGGATATGGTGCTGTGGTACTCCGTATACAGCGAGAAATTGGCGATATTCAGAGAGTAATGATGGAAATAGATAATACGATCTCTCTAGCAGGTTGATTGAATAAACAGCGTGGATCGATAGTAGATATTGGCAGTTATGACTCTTGGTGACAGCTTGGGCCGTATAGGACGGGTGCACGTGCAAATGAAGTCGCGGAGATGGATGAAAAAAACTACAATTTAGTCTGGAGAATTGATTAATTTTATATTAGGCAAGGCACAATCTGGCCTATGGGTAGTTTGCGATCGAAACCCGGGTTTGCACCCTCTCTCAACCTGGGAGTATCATCATGCTCCCAGAAGAGTGTCAGGTCATCCATTCAGTACTTCACTCCTGCGGAGATCTGGGCCTGCCAAGTCCTCATTCGTACTCTGTCATTGGCCAATGTGCCACTCCAGCCAGAGCCTTTTTATTCTTTCTTCTGAAGCTCTCTCTCTCGGGTTCCAGGCTTTGCGTGGTTGCCTGGGAACGGTCAAATTAGATTCCAGGAAAATAATGCATTTGAATAAAATTAACAAAGAAGAACGGCCAAGACGACCTGCAGAAGTGGCTATCCTAGGTATAGCTTTGTCGTGGTAGATTCGTGAGATATGCTCTTTGTAGGGATAGGAAAAGATTATCAGACAACGGGATCCCGGGGTGTCACTTCATTTCGTGCATTCGATCTTCTCGGGACGATGGGAGCTTGTCCATGTACTACTGATGGAGCCGATCACACGGAACAATACCAATGCAACAAGGTCTGTGTGGTCCACCGCTCCAATCTCCCGAGAAAGAGAGTCATATAGGAACAATACCCGTTCATACAGCGGAGCGTGCTAATACAGCTATCATATAGTGCAATAATACCCTAATCTGCCAACACATGACGCCCATTTTTGTAAATTATGCATATCTCCAGTCGACAGGCTGTGGCTGTGGCGGTGGCTGTGTCGAGGATTTCCATTCTCCCCGATATCCCCGAGAGACCAAGCATCCACAGGTGGGGATCACCCGTCAAAGACCGGAGTCTGGCCCCTCTCGATTGCTGATCGCCTTGCCCCTGTCACCCCTATGGTAGAGCGCGGCCCCTGCCACTAGGTCGAAACCGATGTGAAATTTGTGATTTGAGTATTGTCAAGATGCGGCAACAGCGTGCTGGACCCGCCGGTCTGTTTCATCAGCCTTGGAGGTACATCGATGGGGTCGAGATGGAGGGTACGTTGGGCTCTACTACCCATCACATTTACCTTGTTGAAACCCAGGTGTAACTTGGACGACAGCCACCCTGATGGCATTTCATCTCTTGATCCCATAGCCCACAACCCTGGTAAACTTGGGAAGCCTCAGGGTGTTGAGATGGATGACTGCCGGGGCCGTGTGGCTGCGCTTATCTCGATGACCTGGCCTTAGTCTATGGGGCGTTGGGCACAACAACCATGACGTATTCGATTTGTCCTGTCAGCACTATGTGCGACTTGCGAGCACTTGAAGAAGCATTGCTTGGAGCGTGAGGAATTGGAAGATGTTATTCAATGGCCAGGTGCAGACGCATTGACAGAAACCGTGGAGTGACACCTGCAATATAAGGTGTCCGTGCGGCTGTGCAGAATGTGGCACGGCACGATCTCGTATTCCAAATGATCATCTCCCATCCGGACACCTCAGCCACTCACGAAAAAAGGCGCATTGCTCTCGCAGCCCTAGGCAGGATGGATTCTTTTTTCTTTTTCCAATTTGGCACATCTGAATGCAACAGGTCTGGAACACAGACCGCATAACGGTCTTGAAACGCCGAGAAATGGAACAACAGAAACCAGATTACAGGAGTTTTCGAAATCAGTTATACCTCACTCACGCCTTGATTGCCTGAAAATATATCCGGGATAAGCTAACCCATCTTAGATCACCGCGTTTGAGTTTCGGCAGAACTGTAGTGGTAACTAACTGGTCATCAGCAGTCATTGCTAGAAGACAACATGCAAATTCGAATCGCCAAGTAGCATCCGGGTGTGCTTCAAATACAAAATGCAAATCGATAGTTCTAGCCGCAGTAGAGCACTGGGGCTTCCCGAGATTATGATATGGATCTTGCACCAAATGGACATGCGCACCCTGATTGCTGCTCAACGCGTCTGTCGCATGTGGGCGGATTTGATTCGCGAGTCGCGAACCCTACAGCAGGCTCTCTTCCTCGCGCCTGTCGATCGTAACTGCAATGCAAGGCCCCGAGATCACAATCCTTTACTCGCAATTTACTCGCAGAGGCATTCCCGTCCCTGCTTCAGTTGAAGAGTCTCGACTCCGTTCAATATACCGACACTGTGGGTTGGACAATAGATGGGATGGAGGTCATCACACTGAGTAACCTGGACCTGATGAAATCCTCGACCAAAAAAGAGCGATATTTACGGCCTGAAGCAAGCTGGTGGCGTATGTACGCCCACCAGCCCCCAATGTATACGGTCGGGCAGTTCCTCCCAGTGGGCGAACAGTTGCATATATCGTCGAGGCCGTCAATATCACCACGACAGAAAGACGGTCTGTAAATGGGAACCTTTTTTGATTGGCTAATTTGTCTACCGAGTTATTCCTGCAGCCGCCAGACGATCTCAATTTTCCTGGGAGGAAACTTGGCTCCCAAAGTTGAATCGAAGAGTGTGGATGAAAATACAGTTAGGTTGCAGGCCGAGCAGATAAATAGTGACTGGCGAGAATGACTGCCGACTTTGATCTTGTGGTTCGCTTCCAATCTAACCTGAGCACAGGATATACCGCTCTCCGAGCCAAGTACGAGAAAAGACCGCTTGGAAGATGGTATATACAAAGTAGAAAGCCCGAGAGCACGATCTCCATCCACGTTATCACGGGCACAGACGCAGGTCCTGAGGTCCAGGAACCTACCGAAGAGCACCGCCCTCATCGCACTAAAACTTAGCCTGGCGCTTCTCTCCAGCGGCAGAGTGCCCACCGGGTTTAGGAAGCGGGATTTGGATTTTGCCCTGCGGCATATTCCTTATCTTTTCGCTGCGGAGATCAGACCCGTTCTCCTAGCCACGCGGCCACGTGGTGCGTTGCAGATCCCGTAGATCACACGGCTACCCGTGGACCCTGACAATTCTTATTTACCCACTGGGTCTTGTGTCAGACCTTTGTTAGCGTTGTTTCAAGGTTTGCTTGGTATAGATCTTTTCTTGGCGTTAGACCCGAACATAATACATTTTCTAGGAAAGGTGCAGAATGAGAAAGACGTTGCACAGCCCAGCCCATGGTTATTCACCTAGGTCTGACAGCGATTTGCTTAATTGATCAACGTGACGAATTTATGCGCGATACCCTGGCGCAGTTTGCGATTGGAGTCACTCGATTGAGACATATCTCTTCTACAGCGAATACGTTGCCGGGGTGTAATACCTTGTGGAAGTGCAGGCTTTGTGGCAGGGAAGACCTGCACGTAGGATCAGGACAAGCTCGCGAGCGGGTGATTTTACTTCTATGTACAATCTTTGGTGGCGTAGAGGGGAAGGGAAAGGAAGGGTGAAAGGTGCTCTCAGTGCCTCAGTTCAAATCACGGGCCACCAGCTGTAAGCCATCAACCCTCATACCAATGATCTTTGGTTTCATCATTGAGCGCCGACAGTATACAAGCCCTCAGTGCCCACAGTATATATATAAGTCTACGTGGGAAAGAGAGGAAGAGAGGGAGAGAAGAGAAGGAAGAGGAGTGGGAAGTGAGAGATATTTATAGTAGGGTCGGGGGTGCAGGCCTAAGCTGATGATGGGAGATGCCGTTTCCATTTCCTGTCAGGACAGAACCTAGGTATTATACGGTGCCTGGGTTGACCAGCAGACTCCCACCCTATGTCAGAGCGGCCTTGGTGCAAGAGTATAGTATAGCGGGGGTATACTCCTAGATATGTAGGTCTAGACCTTTCTTTTCTTCATTTGCACGGCACTTCTGTGAAGACTCGAGGCATAATGTCATGCGTGTTACTTGGAAAAGATGGGCAAGCTACGGGCTCCTGAGGTGGCCTAAAGCCTAGACTTACATAGATCGTGGGCGTTTATTGGAATGAGTTGGGGAGAAGCTGTGGATGAAAAGGGCAGACCGTTCGAGAATCGTCCTCGACTCATTCCTGCTAGGACACCCATATGTTCGTAGGATTGAGGTCTAAACTCGTACATCGTTTGCGAGCATTCCTTCAATATGAAGCTACCGTGGAGATCAATTGGGCGCCCAAGAGGCTCTTCTGGTGGTCTGCGGACATCCGACAACCGTCGTTTCTCCGCGACAAGACGGTCCGCCGTTTGTTCTAGACTGTGACTATTTATGTAGATCTGACAAGTGTCCGCATATCCATGGATAGCAAGGCCTGTTTGACTATGGTATCGGCACATGCGCAACCAAGACGGACAAGGCAAAAGCCAGTCCGCAGACGCTCTAGACAGACCGCTTAATGGTCTGCTCGAGGGAAAAATAACTTGTGAACTCGGAAATTTTTGATTTTGTTTCATTCAGGGGAATCTATGCACAGGCGAGAGATGTGCCGGGGCATCGGACACCCTTCACGTGTCGTCTCATGCAGCCAGAGTCCATTCCACCCGGTCGGGTAAAGAAACGGAGAGTAACCCAGATAAAAAACACCAAACAACCACGCGCACCGAACCCAGACTCAATTCCTTGCGAGCCGCTTAGATGTGGGTGTCGTAGGGGATGGGGACAACGGTCTCGGGAACGTTGCCAGCGGAGGTGACAAGGTGACCCTCACGGGGGCCAACAGCCTGGCGCTTCAGGTGGACGTGGACACCCTTCTCCTTGGCCTCACGCTTCTTGATGGCGTTCTCCTTGACACGGTTGATGAACTCCTCACGGGAGCGGGAGTGCTGGACGTGCTCAATGCGGACGTTGATGCGCTTCTCGATGTAGCGGTTGTCGACACGCTTGTAGAGGAGGACACCGACGGAGGACTTGGTGACGTTGTAGACAACGCCGGTCTTGCCGTGGTAGACCTTGTGGGGCATACTGTTCTGACAGTCAATTTCTCATGTTCCATCTCATCGCAAATTGTATATTGTGTTCATAAAGGGAAAATCGCTGGAAAGCCGAAATTCTCGAGAGTGTTGCTAGGCGAGCGGGGAGAAAGAAAAATTTGGATTGTACTGACCCCTTCTGGACGGCACCGTTGACCTTGACATCGACAATGTCACCAATACTAAAATTTCGTCAGATCTCGTTCCTCATATCCATCACATATCGAGTTTCGTAGGGTCGTACCGGAAGGTCTTGAGGTAGGTGGACATGCGGATCATGCCATGTTCCTTGAAGTTGCGGCTGAAGGCATACTGTCGACGCAGTTAGTATGCCATAGTCCTCCAAATGGGCCAAGAAGAGTAATCGAATCTCGGAATCGCAAACGTACCCGAGTGCCAGCGCGCAGACCGTACGAGTGAGGCATGACGGCGGTGTTGTTGTTGGTGTTGTGGTGAAAATTGTCGACAACGGGCTACCTTCGTCAAAGGTGAAGCGGCCCGGAGATTCGATGGTTGTGTCTCGCTTACGTGATCTAGGGCTCAACCCAAACGCTAACTATTTCGGGACTAGTCTGTCGCTAAGCCCGCCTCAACTCTTTCCTTCTGTGAATTTCACTTCAAGTGCTTGTTCGACAACTCCCGCGACAACCAGGACAACCCGCAGCCATGGCCCCCGCCCCGTGAGTATACTGTCTGCAATGCGCCCATCGCATTCATCTAACCGCTTTTTCCATACAGTCGTGTCTACTCCAAGACCTACAAGGTCCCCCGTCGCCGTGAGTACAGCCTTGAAAAATCGCGTCCTGGTGAAATCTGAGGCTAATTCCATTGCAGCTTTCGAGTCGGCCCGTCTGTTAGTACTCTCCGGCCACTAATCAGAAGCGTGCTTCTGGTTATGTCGTGTGTTCCACTCTAACCACTTTTTCTAGTGACTCGGAACTGAAGGTTGTCGGCGAGTACGGCCTGCGCAACAAGCGTGAGGTGTGGCGTGTCCAGCTTACCCTGTCTAAGATTCGTCGTGCTGCTCGGTATGTGGAGGAATAACACCCGGTCATTGGAGGAAATATGAAACTAACGGTCGCAGTGAGCTCCTCACTCTCGATGAGAAGGATCCCAAGCGTCTGTTCGAGGGTAACGCCCTGATTCGCCGTCTTGTGCGCATCGGTGTCCTCGACGAGTCCCGCATGAAGCTCGATTACGTTCTTGCCCTGAAGGTCGAGGATTTCCTTGAGCGCCGTCTCCAGACCTGCGTGTACAAGCTTGGCCTCGCCAAGTCCATCCACCACGCCCGTGTCCTCATCAAGCAGCGTCACATCCGTGTCGGCAAGCAGATTGTCAACGTGCCCTCCTACATGGTCCGCCTGGACTCCCAGAAGCACATTGACTTCTCTCTGACCTCGCCCTTCGGTGGTGGCCGTCCCGGCCGTGTCCAGCGCAAGAAGATGCGCGCCGCTGCCGGTGGTGACGATGAGGAGGCCGAGGAAGACGAGGAGTAAATTATTCCTTAAAAAAGAAAAACGGGAGTACGGTCGGGTTTCGCTTTTGGACACCTCAAAACTTCTGGGATGTTCATGATGACTACAGCATATCCACATCATGTATGATCATGCAAATTGAATGAATCACAAACAGCCAGACGGCTTCAATTCGGAACCCGAATTCTTATTCTCCTTATTGCGTGTGAGCTATCGCGGGCCTCCATATGTACAGTAGATTTTTAATCCATAAAACGCCGATCCCAAGTCGCCAGATTCCTTAGTCGTGTAATCGTTGTCAAATCCACCTGGCTTCATCTCTCTACGCCTACCATTTCCTTCAAGGTCTCTTCTGCGCCTCGGTACCACCGACCCATCTCTTCAAGACCATCGCTCTCTCCTTGCTGCTTCTTCCGCTGCGCCTCGCGGGCCTGTGCAATCGCCTCGACCTTGCGACGCTCAAGCACCGTACACTCCCTCTCAATCGCCTCAGCTTCTCGAGTCTTACGAGGCAGGGCGTTCTGCACAGCAGCAATCTGCCGGTTCAACGCCGCCAATTCCGCCTCGCGCTCAGCCAACAGGTTCAAAGTCGCAGGGAGAGGAAGGTTCTGAGATGATCGCGGGTCCGAAGAGTCCATATTGGCGACCTGTTTCGCGCGGAGCCCTGCAATGGTGGACTCGAGGTTCTCGATGGCGTCTGGAAGAGTCGATAGCTGTTCCGTTTGTACCTCGACATTCTTGTACCCTGTCGCGTCGTACCTCGTTAGCCAGTACGGGTATATATCACCGACATGCAGACTTACGGCTCGCCAGATCTCGGGCCATTTTTTCCATCTCCTCGATCATCAGGCGCGCTTCTTCTTTGCTCGCCTTTAGTTCTGCTTTCACCTCTGCCAGCCGCGTCTCCAATTCCACGTTCTCATTGTGTCCGACTACGAGAGGCGGGTCGCCCACGATCGCTCGTAGGAATTTCTCTTTTGTCACCTGCTCAACGTAGGAAAATCGTAGCTTGGAAAAGAGTTCCTAGTTAGGGAATCATGTTAGTATTTGCGACTTCGGTACAGACATGGTCGGACTCGGGCTGCGAACCTTGTAGTGTGTGAGATCAGCCTCCAAAGAAGCTGGTGTCGGATCATTCAAATTGGATATGGAGACATCGGAGCCTCGCTTCGAGGGAGAGAAGTTCGCATCGCTAACGTCGGATATAGGTTCACTTATGCGAATAATCGCGAGCTGCTTTTTCAGGTCACCCTGGTCTGCTTCGAGCTGCTGAAGAGCCTCTATCGACTCAGAGACATCGCTCGCCATTTCAATGACACGAGTAAAGCTATTCCACACCTGAAGGGATCAAAGCGAGGAGAGTGTGTCCCGCATGCAAACAAGCGCGGCAACAAACAAGCAACTCTCGATAACAGATAGCCGGGCGGTGAGTGCCTCGATTTTGGCAGGCGCAACTCCATCTGCTCCGCGCCACGACTTCCTTTTACTACCAGGGTCTGTCTTGGTGATAATGGAACGGTGACCTAGGATTTATCGGCTTTTTGTACCTCTGGTCTGGTCATCCTGCAGTCTTCATCCAACACCGCAGTCTGCTCGACTTGTCTCGACGACACCATGGACGACGATTACGTTGCGCAGGTCATCGCCAAAGAGGCTCGGGAGACTTCTCAGAAGTACTCGGCTGAGGGTCTCTCGGCCTTCATGCCTCGCAAGTGTGTATATTTACAAGTTGAGCTAAGCTCCTCCGCAATACCCATGCTAACTTGACTCGTTCGCAGGCCGGCAGGCAACGCTCCCAAGCCCAATACCCGGTTTCTACGGCATCTCATCAAGGAAACGGACAATCACAATACAGCGCTGAAACGCAAAGAGGAAAGAGAAGCACGGGAGCGCATGCGCCAGTTGAAAGCTCAGGCCAATGGTGACTCAACTTCTACGTCGCAATCCTCCCGCAGACAAGATCGCCCGAGTAGTACGCGAGACGCCGATAGACGCCACAGGGAAGATCGCGAGGACCGACACCGCTCACATCGGAGACGGCGCCCAAGTCGCTCTATATCTGCAGACAGAGATCGCTCGCGTCGTCGCCATCGGCGGAGGGACGAAGACAGAGTGAGGGATGAACGCAGAGACGGCGACCCCACAGACCGATGGCGAGAGCGTCACAGGCACGATTCCTCTCGAACAGAGCGGCGTGACCGGAAGCGGTCATACTCACGATCTCGCAGCCGTTCTCCCCGCCGGGGTCGCAGTTCTGAACGTCACCGTAGCGAGCGACGGTCTAAGTCCCCATCTGGCATGCATTCATCACGATTACACAGAACACACAAGGACCGACGGTCTAAACGAGATGAGGCGCCAATTCGTGAGAGCCGTTCATCTCTCGATACAGACAGCCGTCCCGAAAACAAACCATCTTCGACTACGACACTGCTCCGTGACAGGTTCGACGATGAGTCGGATCCCTTGGAAGACCTGATCGGCCCTCTTCCTCCCCATAAGGATGGTACGGACCTAGCGCCTATTCGTTCGCGAGGCCGGGGCGCCTACAAACCCAGTGCAAGTGCCATCGATGTTCACTTTGCTGCGGACTACGACCCGACGCAGGATGTACAGCCCAACGATGACGGACACCATGTGGATAGTCGACCTTCTCGCCGCCCCGTCGCAGGTCTCATGACCGAAGAGGACGACTGGGATATGGCCCTCGAAGCGATGCGCGACCGTGCCAAGTGGAGACAAAAGGGGGAGGACAGACTGCGGGCAGCTGGCCTGAACGATGCAACTATTGATCGGTGGAAGAGCAATGCCGCCTTCACAGGGCTGGACGGCGAGCGCAATCCCGATGATGTGAAATGGTCTAAGAAAGGCGAGGGACGAGAGTGGGATCGTGGCAAAGTCATGGACGATGAGGGTCACATTGATGTCAAGGCTGTCTGGAAGTAAGCTTGCCCATATGGGCTTGGATATGGCGTTTTAGAGCAATATTTTAGATACCAGGATACATTTTTATTTGGGACCTCATGGTATCCGGAGGTCTGCACGTTATGATTGTACGAATATACATTGAGCATACGCCTACCTACATATTCAGTTCTGTTCAGATACCTATCAAAGGGTTCCAAGTTTTCAAGGTGTATGCTTGAAGGTATTTCCAGAGTCATCTGTAGAAAGCCAAGAAAAGGCCCCACTGCGTTCCGCAGCTTTGTCAAGTGCGGAATTGGACCTCACGCATATGGTGATACCGCCACCCGTACTGACGACATCAGTCATCGTCAGTTTCCAGCGTTGCAAATGCTTAGCTATCACTGTTTCCTCATCTTATTCAGCTGAATTCCTACCCTTCAAGGTTACATTTTTGCTTGATGAGACTGACCCCTCGACTTGCTGGGCTGTTTTGCGCAAATATATCGTCGCGCGCAACGCACCCACTGAGCTATTCATCGATCAATCAGCCTTTCCAATTTCACACAAGAGGCTCATACCACCGAGTATACCACTCAAGCACACCCACGATGACGGACCAATTTGCTTTCTCCTATCCATCGCCATTGGAAGGATATGAGAACCTCGAGCCGCTGTCCGAGTGAGTCTGCCGGCAACTGAATCATCGCCGCGAAGAACTAACACAACAACCAGGGAGAGAAACGAGGATGGAAAGTCACTCAAGAACCCCCAGCACGGCGTCCTCAGCAAAGCCTACGAGGAGTTCCCAGACCCATTAGCCAAAGACCGACGCGGCGGGTTCGACATTCACATCTACCACTTCCAGGTTCGGGAAGTCCACAGCTGAATGTTCAACATAACGCTGATACCCGAGTAGAACAACCCAGACCAAGTTGCATATGCCCGGGCGTTGTGGGAACGTGTTCGTCGTGAATGTAAGCATCCCATACCCCAGTACCTTGGTCGTCGAATCTAACACTGATAGTCCCCGAACTACGTATCTACACCTTCTGGGACAAGCCTGTCGGCCCACACCCGGTGGCCATGTTTGAAGTCAATCTCTTCACGCCGGCGCAGTTTGGTGCCTTTATTCCGTGGCTCGTTATTAACCGTGGCCCGCTGAGTGTTTTGGTTCATCCTAATACGCTGGAGTCGGAGGATGAGCGGAATCATACGCAGCGGGCGACGTGGATGGGGGATCGGATACCGTTGGATTTGAGGATTTTTAAGTTGATGAAGGAGGCAGAGAAGAAGAAGGAAGAGGAGGCAGAGAAGGCGAAGACTGGAAGGTTGTAGAGGGTATGGATAGCTTTAGCGGAGTATATGATGTATGAAGCGTGAAATAAATGTGGTGAAGCTGGTCATGGCCTTGTGTCCGTGTGATATGTCTCGTGAACCTGTTGGATTCGAATGTTGACAGGGCTGATGCTTGGCCTGCGTGGTGGATATCGGGTGTGGTTTTGAGACGGTGAAACCTTGGAACTTGATGAGATGCAGATCGTGGCTGATCTAGGGTCCAAGTGATTACCCGTTGGATTGCAAGAGTCAAGGAATGGGGTTCCCGTCCTTTTATCCAACGATCTGGTGATGGCCATCTTATCAGATGACTCTGTCATGTATATACCGTCACCTGCGAACAAGCCCACGGTTTACGCAACTAGATAAAGCTAGGCCTCTATGGTTGTCAAATCGGAAGCTCTAATACCGCCAGGTGTTCCTGGGCTCATCGATCTGTGGCGCAGCACTGAGTATGAATCGGTACATTCCAACGCATCCCTGGAGGCCAGCTGCCCATCTCGTCCCGCGCCCTGAGGATTCTCCCCTCTTGTGGACTCGGCTTCTCCGGTAGAAAACATTGCAGCCTCCCCGGAACCTCAGCTGTGCTTAAAGCATGTAATCTTGTGATGGGCCTTGCCCTGTAGCAACTGGTCTGGCAAAAAAAAGCAATGTGACATTAAAGGGATGCTGATTCAGATCGCGCCTGTACTCACTGCTTATTTATTGGTCACTCCCTCATCCTCCAGGGGCTTCCGCTGGAGACCTCGGTTCTATGTGAGCTACTTTGCTTGCGTCTTGTGACGGGTCTTGCTGATCGCCATATTGATAAAAGCTCGAGTGGGAACTCGACCGCTTGAGCCCTCTGCCCCTGAATAAGCTTCCACCACTTTGTCTTCATCATATAGCATTCGGGTTATATCAACATGCATTTGACCTTGAATCTGGTGGCGCTGGTTGCTCAATGTTTGATTCATCCGGTCAGTGCCACGGCTACTATCCCGCAATATGTATACGACTATGGTAAGAACCGATCAATTTGAATCACTGTTCCAATCTAACAATAGATAGCCCCTTTGGTTTGGCTACACAGCCAGGATCCTTACCGACCAAGCGATCTCCAAGCACAATTGGATCATACAAACCCCGAGGTCAACTGGACCACAGTTGAAAGTGCGCCGTCGCCGTTGACTCTCAACAACCTCGATCAGCTCAATAGCATGGGCAACACCAGTGTATACCTTACGTCTCATAAAGGGATAGATACGACTCCCGAACCAGCCTGGTTCGGTGGCATCACCCCTGACAGTGACGGGCGGATCGGCAATGGCACAGGAAGTGCTATTATTGTAGTAGATCACGGTGGCGGGGAGGTTGATGCGTTCTACTTTTATTTCTACGCGTAAGTAACTCAGCCGCTTTGCCAAATGATATCTTCACTGACCCCTCTAGATACAACAAGGGTGATATCGTCCTGGGCATGGAATTCGGAGACCATATAGGTGACTGGTACATAAATCGCATACAAAGCGCAAAACCTCTACAAACTAACATATGCCAGGGAACACAACATGATCCGCTTCTCCGACGGCACTCCACAGTCAATTTGGTTCAGCCAGCACGCCAGCGGCCAGGCCTTCACCTATGACGCATTAGAGAAGCAGGGCAAACGACCATACTCGTACTCTGGCAATGGTACCCATGCCAACTACGCTATTGCTGGGTAATTACCTCTCCTCATATACAGTAGAAGATACACACTAACTCTTCAGACAACATGACCACACAATCCCGGGCCTCAACTTGCCTACCGGCTTTCTATTAGACTATACAGACCGCGGCATCCTATGGGACCCCGTACTCAACGCCTTCGCCTACACGTACGACCCATCAACAGCGACCTTTGAAGCCGGTAGCGCTGATTATCCCCTTGCCTGGCTGAACTTCAATGGGAAGTGGGGAGATGACCAACCACCGAATGAGCCGTCTATTTTCGGAGAGGCGAAATACGTTGCTGGGCCTAATGGGCCCAAGTTTAAGTCTTTGAATCGCAAGCATACTTGTCCGTCCACGCCTTGTGTGGTACTGCCGTTTAGGATCTGGGCGGAGAATGCAACTTTGTCCTGATGCGTTGATATTGTGAGGTGAGACATTGTAAGGTAGTATAGTATAGCACAAGCAGAACAGAATTCCCCAGCCAACGAAGACAGTCTTCTTTAGGGTCCTTCAGTGGCCAACCCATTCTAGAGATAGACAGATAAACACCAACAAGAAAAAGTCAAAACCCAAACCAGTGTTCCAGGATTCTAGGATCTAGGTTAGACACGGCTTTATCTCCAATGGCAAGAAAAGTACTCCTACTCGGGTATGTAGGGAAAGAGGCAAAGAGCCATGCACGCGAGAACCCCACATGCGATCCACTCCTGTGCCGCTGGAACGTGCATGACCGGCATTTTCGCATTCGGGTTTTCTGGGTTTGTTTAGAGATATAGTAGGGATTACATATGTAGTTATATGGGCTGTGCCGGAGCAACTATGCGGGAGAAATCCATGGTTGGCAGTTCAATAGCTCTCCGGCTTTGACGCGTCCCAGAGGGGGAGGTTCCGCGGTTGAAGTGCCCCACGTAGACTTGCATGGCGGGATTCTGTTTTTCAGATCAACTTATTCAGTGTTCATTGTTCAAGATGCAGAGGGTGACTCGTGATGAGAGCCAGCAGATAAAATATAAGCATTGATTTTGGTTTTGCTTTTTTTTTTTTTTTTTTTTTTTTTTTTTTTTTTTTTTTGCAAGACGGATCTACTAATGCTCGTTAACTTTCTGGCTACTGTATGCAATGCCAATATTGGGGCTCCAGGAGCGTGGTGTAGCTGCAGGATGAAGATCGTGGGCATCAATCAGTGGGAGCTAAGGTAAAATGGGACCCAATTTCGGAGCCACGGCGAGCTGGGTGATCCGGTGGACGCGACTCCATATTGTCGAGTGCCGGCATGTTTGGCACGGTATCTGATCCGCCAGGTCCTGGGTGTGCTACATCCTTAGGATAAGTTCGGTTGACAGGCGAATCTCTTGCAGTCATGTTAATGCCAGACACGGGACGAGTCATGACGAGAAGAGAAAACAAAATGAAACAAACACAGATCTCAGCGAGTGGAGACCGGCCGTTGCGCACGTGCCAGATCAGGGGCCTCGTGGTTTTCTTTTTCTTTTTCACTTTTATTTCTATTTCATTTCATCCACATTGTTCCCTGCACTGAGTACGGAATATCTTCAGCTGAGTACCCCGTAGTTAGCGAGTACGAGCAAATGGCCATTTCCAGTCAGGTCCCGGTTCATCGACACCAAGACTTCCCGGTGTGGCCTTAGCCGCTCTCTGGCGTGGAACGAACCGCCCTCCAGCCATCCAGCAAGCTCCGAGTGGGGAGCCTTGGGCTCTGGGCTCGCTCATTTTACCCCTGAATTCCTCTGTGTCTTCGTCTACGGCTTCCTGTACAACGAGAAACTCCAACGTGATATCCCGTGCAGGTCGTGCAAAGTATCGCCTCTTAATCCAATCAATTGGGGATCCGAGTCTTCCCAGTAAAAAGCAAAAAAGAGCAGAAGTAAATAAGAAGTAAAGGTAGGAACCTGTATCGATAATACTAAGATTTCTCCGCATCTCTATTAAGCTGTCGCCGTTCCCATCCTCTCCTTCTCCCACCTTCTCTCCTTTTTTATTTTCTCTTTTTCACTTCATTCTATTCTCTCCATGCGCCGCGGTAGTCGGAAGCTGTGAGCAGGCCATTTCTCAACTTCAGCCTATCTGTCCAGAAAAAAAGAAAAAACCCGGCAAAAAAGGGACTAGAAACTTTGTCTAGCCCCGAATTCCAATTCTGCCCTTTCGACACTTCTTCCCCTGTTCCGTCCTCCAGTAGCGACGTGCAGCGGATCGCCGACATCTCACACTGGCTGCGAGCTTGTCGCCCTTTGAACCCACTCTCGCTATTCCTTTCGTTTCAACCGCCCAGACCGGACGTGAAGCCCCGAACCCCTGAGCCGATATCGACGGATTGAATTCGCCGTATACTTCAGTGCTCGGAGCAGTGAGACCTGAACTTTGACTTGATCTTCGATTCTCGAAACTCGATCCTATACCGAAGTATTCGTCCGCGGGTACATACTAGGTAGACATACTGGTAGATTGTTGTATCCTGCTGTAAGTAATGACAGAAAGTACCAGAGTGATTTGCGTACAACGGCACAGGAAAAAAAGAATACAAAGAAAGGGCTGATTGGAAACGTACAGGGAAACTACCGACCCAAAATGGCAACCACCCCCTCTTCGCGCGCGCCCCCCGATGCGCTGCCAGAAAACGGCCAAACCCTCAACGTGCGCCGCACCTCTCTCGGATTTCTCCGTCGTCCCAAGTCCACCGAACCTCTCAGCGAACGCAAAGTCTCTGGCCGCAAGAAGATGTCCAAAGCTGAGAGAATGGAGGATGAGATGCGTCGTCAGCGCGAATCCTGTGCGCCCCGGAATGCCCCCCGCTTGCCTGATCTCTCGCCCCCTCCGCAGCTCGAGACCTTTGGAGGTGAGGAAGGTGAAAGTATCCCCAGGGTACCTGCTGTGCCTCGCCCGCAATCCGGCTCTGCTGCTCCTTCGCCTCTGAACTCGCTCGACCCGTATGCTCGCACCGAAAGCATGACCCATCGCGGCCGCTACAGCTACGCCAGCAGCGCCGTGAGCACTGTCAACAGTCCTCGTCGCGTCCGCCGTCGCAAGGATCCCACTCCGTACAAGTGAGTTCCCCCATTGAGACCGATCGAGCTGAATGGCCTACTAATCATGAACAGTGTGCTGGTGGTTGGCGCTCGCAATTCGGGCAAGACATCCTTCCTCAACTTTCTCCGCAAGTCCCTGGAAATGCCCCCGCATAAGCACCCTTCACGCACTCCCGAGGAGTTGGAGGAGCTTGAGAGCCAATCCTCCGCCTACGAAGGATTCACCCCGCAGTATCTCGAGACCGAGATCGATGGTGAGCGCGTCGGTCTGACCATGTGGGATTCGAACGGTCTGGAACGCAACATTGTGGATCTGCAGATGCGCGGTGTCACTGGTTTCCTGGAGAGCAAGTTCGAGGAGACCCTTGCAGAGGAAATGAAGGTCGTGCGCTCCCCCGGCACTCGGGACACCCACATCCACTGCACGTTCCTGCTTCTCGACCCCGTGCGCCTTGACGAGAATATTGCTGCGGCCGAGCGTGCCAAAAGTGGCACCTCCAAGCCCTCCGACTCCCCCGTGATTGGAGTTCTGGACCAGAACCTGGACCTGCACGTGCTGCGCACTATCCTGGGCAAGACCACCATTGTGCCCGTCATCAGCAAGGCTGACACTATCACCTCTGCCCACATGACATACCTCCGCAAGGCGGTTTGGAGCAGCTTGAGAAAGGCCAACATCGACCCACTGGAGATCTTGACCCTGGAGGACCAGGAGGAGTACAGTTCCTCGGAGAGTGCTGACGAGGAGTCCATCCACGAGGATGCTACCCCCGCCCAGGCGACCGAGGCCACAGAGTCTGCGGAGACTGCAGAAGCAACTGGCGAAACGCAGGAGACCCAGGAGACCAAGCAGACCCACACTGCCGAGGAGGAGAAGCAGGCTACTCCCCTCGTTCACGACTCGTCCTCTAGCCTGAAGTCCAGCGCATCTGTGCCCGCTAACCCGCACGTGCCATTCTCGATCCTCTCCCCGGATCCCCACTCTCTGGCATCCGGCGAGGAGCCAGTTGGTCGCCGTTTCCCCTGGGGTTTCGCCGACCCCTACAATGCGGAGCACTGCGACTTTGTGCGCCTGAAGGACTCGGTGTTCAGTGAATGGCGATCGGAGCTGCGCGAGGCCAGTCGTGTGGTCTGGTACGAGCGCTGGAGAACCAACCGCCTCAACCGTAACGGTCAGCCGGCGCCTCCGCCATCTAAGCAGTACGGTAAACAGTACGGTGGTCGCATGGGACCCATTCGCGACGGTCGCCGCACGCGATAAGCGATTGTCTTGTCTCTCAAGCACTCTGTATCTTTTCTCGTCTGTTCGCATAGCTTGCTGTTCCGCACATACCCCGATCTTCTTCGTCTTGTCTGTTGACCCCTTTTTCTTCTCTTCTCTTGTCTTTCCTTCCATAGGTTCTGTATTTCCTTTCCGACAAAACCTGTGATACTATCTCCAACCTGTATTCAAGCCCCTGAAGCTTACTATGTTTTTCGTGAAATCCAGTCTTGCCAAGTGTCTACATAGATAGTAGTTTGATTCGTAATGCAGCTTTTGGCGCCTTCTGCCCTACGAGCGGCTGAAGATCTCGTGAAGACCAATGAGCGTCGGCTCTATGGGGTACATATGGGGGCCATTTATGAGCTGCAGGATTACGGGCGCTACAGGCCTAAAGGACTCGAAGACCGTCGATACGAGCTGAACTTTTCCCTCTTCATTTCCCCCCCTTTCTCTTTTTCCTGTTCGTCCGTTACGTCTACACCCTATGGGCAGTAGTAAACTAAGCTTTGAGGACTGCAAGGGTGCTCGATCCCACTCTACTCTTTCCCCGCACAGATCAGATCAGCAAGCTCCTCCAGCCCTAGCTTGAATGAGCTTCTTTGTGCGACCAATTCCTAAACTCCATTTAGAGCAAGCTCTATACTTTCTGCGATAAACACATCTCCAGATCCGGCATCGTCTCCGCAGCTGGACCTTGGAACGCAATGTCGCTCCAGGTGAATGACCCACGGTCGAGCCGCTCCAAGTCCCCTGGTCGCAGCCGCGAACGCTCCCGGTCGCGCGACAGCCGATTGCGCTCGCCCTCTCGTGAGCGTTCTCGCGCCCGTTCTCCTGCAGTTGAGATCGCCCCCAAGTCTGCCAGCCGAAGCCATGCTTCCGATGAGGAGGCCGAGATTGAGCGCCAGTACAAGCTGATGAAAGAGGGCCGTCTGCGTGAACCTCGCAGCTCCCGCGAGACCGAGGATCCGCGTAGTCTCGTCTCTCATGCCACTCGCAGCCCCGCCCGCTATGATGCTGCGCGCTCCGACTCGGACGATTCCAAGCGCCGCGATCGAGGTGCGGACAAGCCGCGCCGTCGTGATGACCAGTACGAGCATTCGGACGAGGATGATGTGACAGTGGCCCGCCCGCGTGGATACTCCAGTCGCTCGCAACAGCGCATACCAGTGTCGTCCGCCCGTCCGAGTGAGCGGGATCATTCGGACTCGGACTCGGAGGTGGATGATGGCTTGGTTTATGGTGATATCCCGGGGAGCCATCCGAGCTATGCGCGACCGAGCAGGTTCCAGTATGCGCAGCCGTCGAATATCGCACACTCTCAGCCAAGTGCTTCGCGCAAGCCTGCGTATCCGGGAGAAGGCTCAGATTGGGCGCCCGTCCCTGAATGTGAGCGCCCAGGCTTCGTCCCGCCTATGTCGCCGGCTGGGGCACCGTCAACTATGCCTGGGGGATTCCCCGCGTCCTCGACGTATGCTAATGTGCCCGCGACGATGGCGCCATCCTTCCCCATGCCGCAATATACGGGTTATCAGCAGCCTGGCCCCACGCACCCTGGGTACGCGCATCCCTCGACTGATTCGTATACTGCGTCGTCGCATTACCGCACTGCCTCTGCTAGCGATGCCACCTATCCGCCTCTTGCCAACTATGCCCAGCCGGGGCAGTATCAGTATGCGCAGGTCGATCCTAACGTCCGGTATACTTCCAAGGCGACTCCTGTGCAGCCGTATACTGCTTCGGCGCATGAGCAATTCCCCAAGCCTCGTGACCAGTTTCCAAATTCGCAACATCCGGATCAGCCTGTATACCCGTACAGGTATAGCAAAGAGCCCCAATTCGTAGAAAGACCGCAGCCACTACCGCATTCGCAGTCACAGCCACAGACTCACCAACAGCCCCAAATTATTGAGATCACCCCCGGTGGTGGGCGCGGTCGTCCCCATAGTCTTTCCGTGTCGTCGGCGAATAACCTAACGGTTGGCGGTGGCCATATGGGCCACGTAGGCCACCCACCAGCGAGTCCTCTGCTGGAGCCTTACCATGGCACCTACCAGTCCATATCACCCATGCCCTCTCCGATCATGATGCCCGCGCGTGACGACGACGTATCCGACTTCGAGCCTTTGGATGACGGTACCTCGAACTCGGAGTCGAGCAGACACAAGAAGCAGAGCTCTAAGAGTGAAAAGGACAGTCATTCCCGGAGCAGCAAGGAAAAGGTCAAGGAGAAGGAAAAGAACCGAGATGATCGCAAGGATGACAAGCGTCGCAGCCGACCATCTGGCCATGACCATCACGGCTCGATTTCCTCCGTGCGCGGCGATGCCGTGGTCCTGATCTCGCCAGCAAGTGAGAGGAAGCGTGTGTCATTCTACGACGCCGCATCAGACGCCGCATTAATGCAGTCCGCTCTCAATCACACTCGCCATATCGACAACAAAGCCCTCATCCGGGTCCTGCCCCGTCTGACTAGCGACGAGATCCTCCTCTTGCGCCAGGAATACAAGAACAAAGTCAAATTGCACGGCAAAGGCATCAACTTCGCCAAGCACCTGCGCCTGAAACTGGGCAACTCCAACTTCGGCAAGGTCTGCTATGCAACCGCTCTCGGCCGCTGGGAATCAGAAGCATACTGGGCCAACTGCTACTACCAAGCCGGCACCTCGCGCCGCGAACTCCTCATCGAGTCACTCATCGGCCGCTCCAACGCCGCCATCCGCGAAATCAAGGCCTGTTTCCGGGACAGTCGCTACAACGACAGTCTCGAGCGTTGCATGCGCGCCGAGCTACGCGCAGACAAGTTCCGCTTTGCTGTCCTTCTAGCTCTTGAAGAACGGCGCCAAGACGAGCGCGAACCCTTGGATTCCAGACTAATACGCCAAGACGTCTCAGATCTGCACCGTGCCCTCGTATCCAAAGAGGGCGGCGAGACGGCTATGATTAATATCATCGTCGTGCGTAGCGACTCCCACCTGCGCGAGGTGCTGCGCACGTATGAAAACCACTATGGACATAATTTCGCCCGCGCCATGATTGCCAAGTCGCGTAACCTGGTGGTATGTACCTGTAAGCCCCTTCTTCCATATAACACTAATCATGAAATAGGGTGAAACCCTCGCTCACATCCTAAACGGCGCAATCAATCGTCCCATGCGCGACGCACTCCTCCTCCACCAAGCCCTTCGCGAATCGCGTTCTGGTCGTGAGCGCTCGGAACTACTCATTTCACGTCTTGTCAGGCTGCATTGGGAGCCGAGACATCTCGAGCTGGTTAAGTCGGAGTATCGGAGACGGTATAATGAGCGTCTGGAGGAGGCTATTGCGGAGGAGGTAATGTCGTCCACTGGCGGGAGCGAGTGGGGGGAGTTTTGTATTGAGCTTTCGCGCAGCTCGTAGGTATGTTCTGTGGTGGTATAGGTAATGTTTAGTATACATGAAGGCTTCAAGTAATTCACTGTATGTATTTGGAAGATTTGTTAATCTGCAGGTCGCATTATCTGGACCGTACACGGTTGTGTAGTTGGGTTGTAAGGTCCACGGTTTGTTTGCGCTTATACCTGAAACGGATGACAGGACCATGGGCTGGAAACCTGACTTCACATCTCGATAACTTCCGACGTTTCCCCGAATCTGACACCCAGGTCGGGCTCAACTCGACATAGTATATGCATAATGAGAGAATTGTCTCATGCAAGAGCAGTCGGGGCTAGATAGTCTCTCGTGCTAGTTCCATGAGAAACATACATATACATTGCATCTAATGTCCACGTTCTGGTCTTGGATGGCAGCTTGCATTTGGCAAGGGGCAGTGAGACAAGCGCATGGATTCTTTTACGGTCTGGTCTTGGATGCGTGGGAATGGTCTGGTTTGATATTGCTGTGGCAACATGATATCTTGAGTAGAGCGATGGGTATGTATACTTATCGTGGAGACAGTAAGCGGTGCTGACACATGCAGGATGTTAGTAGTGATAGATGGGATTGTGAATCATTGTAGTGGATTGTGTGGATATTCCATAGTTCTGGAATTACTGTAGAGATGACTTGGTGCTTGCATCCTTCGGTACAGAGTAACTAGGTTTGACTCGGTGACTTATACTACTAGCCGTGTTATACTCCGTCTCAGCCAATCAAACATGTTACAACATCCTTCACACGTTGTCTGAACCAGCTGATTATCTCGGTCTGCTTGGGCGGTTTAAACACCAACAGAGGTCGTGGATCCATTTCTGAAGGGAACTGATGGATCATAAGCAGATCATAAGCCGATCAGCAAGGAGATCTTACGGTCCCACTTGATAGGTTGTGGCTTCCCGTGGTGGAGTACTGTGTACTTGTTAACTGCTTGAGACACACGACCACCTTGAAAGTACATAGTACTTACTGTGTAGAGATGGTTCCCTGCAAGGGGAGCATTTGTCTACTTCTGCAGGTCCCCGAGGTTTGATTTTTCCTACTTGACTTACTTACTGAGGGCAGAAGATGAGATGAGATGAGAAATAATGTGGACCCGTACTCACTTACCCAGGTGATCGTCCTTCCCCGCAGATTTCAAGTTCGCAGATTCGCTAGTTTCTTTATAGACTTTATACTTCATTGCATTATGGGTGTGGTGTCCCATGATGCCATCAAATGGCTCTTTCCCTGGCTGTGCTCTGCCACCTGCGACTTCACGACTTCACCACGACTTAATCCTTGAATGGACCATCACACTCGTTCTATTGATTCCACATCTTTACTTGCTTCCGTGTGCTCAATCACACGTCCTTTCGCTCTAAAAGGTTGTTTCTACTCTTTTTACTCGCTCGGAGCCCCGGACGCATCCCACACAGACCGCTGCTTGTTCCATGCGATACACCCATTCGACTGCTGTTGACCTCTTCTGACCAATCTCCTCTCCTTGGACTTGGACTCACCAGGTAAAACCCCGGTCTCCACGCGCTTCTCCCCCTATCTCCCCCCTCACATCCAATTGCCCGCATATGGCCGAGCGCATAGATATCTCTCTTTCTCTGTCTCTTTCTCTCTCTTCGGGCACTGACGATGATCAGCCGACTTCGCTCAGGACTTCCAACACATGCAGGACTGCTGCTCCATGCAATCACCATCCCCATCGCACTAATCCCTTTCCACTCTTTTCGCCGTGGGTCGTGGCGGCATTCTGGCATGCGGGCCCTTGTCGCTGTTTCTCTCCTTTCTTCTCCCTCGGGGCGCTCGACTATAAAAATGTCGCTGGCATTCCTGTAGAAACAACGCAGATCCTTACCTGCATCTTGTCCGTCATTCCAAGCGTCGCTGCATAACAGCTATCGGAGCTGTTTTATTTTCATTATTTTTTATATTTCCCAACACATCAACTACAAAAAGGGACATGCTCCTCGGTTGATCGATTATAACCCAGTCCAGTCTTTTTTCGACAAATATCCGACCCTCGCCACGATGCAGCTGTCTCGCCTCGGTCTGCTGGTTGCCTCTTTTATTGCCTCCGTTGGAGCGCAGTCGACATTCACTCCTGCCAGACCCCCAGCTGCTCCCTTGGCTGTCAAGTCGCCGTACCTGAGCACTTGGCTCACCATTGGTAGCGATGGCGGAGATGGAGGCTACCTCGCCGGCGAATGGCCTGTGTTTTGGCAGTAAGTCTGATGTTGTCAATTGCGTTGGTGATCTGTCTAATATGTCGACGCAACAGGAACCAGGTCACTGGTTGGACTGGTATGATCCGTGTCGATGGTGAGACTTACACCTGGATGGGCCTGCCCGGCTCCACGACTGTCAACCAGACCGCGTTCGAGTACACGTCGTCCAAGAGTATCTTCACCATGAACATTCAGGACAAATTGGAAATGAACATAACCTTCATGTCGCCTATCACGCCCACTGATTTCAAGCGCCAATCCCTCGTCTTCTCGTATCTCAATGTCGAAGTTTCCTCCTTGGATGGCAGCGATCATGATGTGCAGGTCTATGCGGATATCTCCGCTGGTACGTCGATTCGAGTACATACTCGTGTAACGTGTTTAGCTGACTCGATTTAGAATGGGTGTCCGGAGATCGCACTGCCATTGCCCAATGGGATTACGGCACAACCGATAACGTCGCGTACCACAGGGTGTACCGTCAGACCCAATTGGCATTCTCTCAAAACAACGAGCAGGGTGAGTGGGGATACTGGTACTGGGCTACCGATGCCACCGACGGCATGACCTACCAGTCTGGCACCGATAAAACCGTGCGCGGCCAGTTCGCATCAAAGGGCGTCTTGGCCAACTCGGGTGATACCAACTACCGAGCTATCAATGACAACTGGCCCGTCTTCGGCTTCGCGTCCGACATGGGCACTGTCAACTCGTCTCCCGTCAGCACACTCTTCTCGCTTGGGCTTACCCAGGATGAGGCTATTCAATTTGAGGGCGCGTCTGGGTACGCTCCTGTTCAGTCTCTATGGAAAAGCTACTTTGACACCGAGCTGGAGGCCCTGTCTTTCTTCCACAACGACTTCGAGGACTCCAGCATCCTTTCCAGTGCGTTCGATAGCCAGGTTGCTAAGGACTCCACTGATGTTGGTGGCGATGACTACCTCGTCCTCACCTCACTCTCGGTCCGTCAGGCATTCGGTGCGACGCAGTTGGCCGGCACCGAGGATAACATGTATCTGTTCCTGAAGGAAATCTCGTCCGATGGAAACATGAATACCGTGGATGTCATCTTCCCGGCTTACCCCATCTTCCTGTACTCCAACCCCCAGCTCCTCAAGCTGGTCATGGAGCCACTGTTCGAGAACCAGGAGGCCGGCAAGTACCCCAACGACTATGCCATGCACGACCTTGGGTCCTCTTATCCCAATGCCACCGGCCACGACGACGGCAATGACGAGAAGATGCCCCTGGAGGAGTGCGGTAACATGGTCATCATGACTCTGGCTTACGCCTTGAAGGCGAGCGACTCCGACTACTTGCACGCCCACTATGACCTGCTCAACAAGTGGACAACCTATCTCGTTGATGATGCCTTGTACCCTGCTAACCAGATCTCGACCGATGACTTTGCCGGATCCCTGGCGTGAGTGCCAACAAGACCTCCATTCCCTGACCAAAAAGACTGACTAGCGTGATTAGCAATCAAACCAACCTGGCTCTCAAGGGCATGATTGGTATCCAGGCCATGTCGGTCATTGCCAACCTGACCGGCCACAGCGACGACGCCGCCCACTATTCCAGCCTCGCCCACGACTACATTTCCAAGTGGCAGAGTCTAGCCATTGCCAAGGATGCCAACCCCCCACATACCACGCTGTCCTATGGGGATAACAGCAGCCATGGTAAGCCGCATTCCAATAAAATCCATAGTTCCAACCCTGACGCTCTCCCCAGGCCTCCTTTACAATCTCTTTGCCGACGCCCAACTGGGTCTAGGCCTGGTGCCTGATTATGTCTACCAGATGCAGAGCAACTTCTATCCGACGGTTGCCAACAAGTATGGAGTTCCCCTGGATACGCGCCACACCTATACCAAGTCCGACTGGCAATGCTTCACGGCTGCCATTTCCTCCACCCACACTCGGTCTGCCTTCTTCAAAGACTTGGCAACCTGGGTCAACGAGACCCCGACCAACCGCCCCTTGACTGACTTGTACGACACCATCTCAGGAAAGTATGTTATCCCCTTTGATCCTCTCGGCCCCAACTCTTGCTAATCTCTCCCAGCTACCCCCAAAGCATCTTCGTCGCCCGCCCTGTCGTGGGCGGTGCCTTTGCACCCCTCCTGGTGACGTCCCCTTGAAATACCACATTCACTTCCTGTGCATCTATTCTTATATACCATTTCCCTTGCGGCCCGTTTCCTCGCTTCAAATGCTTCAGTCAGCCACGCGGGCATGGATTCTGATTTTGAAGCGAGGATGTGGCTACGCTGGACCTTCGCTTGACTGCGATGGAAGGACTAATACCCGTTTATTTCGCGCTTGATACCCATCCTTGGAATCCGCTTTGCATGGCTTGTGTTGTGCTAGGTTGACGTTTCTTTGGTTTCCGCTCATTTTGTGGAGGTGGTCTTGTGTATACATATTGCATTTTAATGCATCGTCTTTTACCACACTTGGAGTCTTGTAGGATTGTAATCTACTTAGATTTGCTGGATTGGTAAGTAGCACAAAGTGGATCCCAAGAAGCTTGTCGACGTCTGCATGCAAGCTGCAGATCACTTTCTGGTCACTGAACCAGTAGCTCCCATGAAGCAGTTTTTACCATCGGTCAATGGCCTCCCCAAGGACTTGTCTAGAAGAACCGAAGACAAAGCGCAGATGGGACATCTGATCATCTACGTTGATCACGGTATACGACGTATTGAATATCGTTTCTTTTTTCTAAACCCATTGGGCTTCTAGAGATCTACAGGAGAAACTCAAGCTACATGCAATCACTTTCAAGCCCCTGCGCAACCATGCATCTCCTTTCCTGGACTCGGCGAACCCGTCGCCGTCGCCTTATATTTCGCCTCCACTTCCTTACTCGGAATTCTCATCCCAGCCATCAAATGAGCGGATCAGATCTAAGAGCCAAGTCAGTAATATTCAAACAGCATCAAAGCGAGACCTACCATAATACAGCATGAGTCCCTCCAGATGAACATCCAATCGGATTCGCTCATCCACAGTGTGGATGTTAAAAGTGCCACCAGCACGCGAGGGACTCCAGCGATAGATATTCTCAGAGAGAGACCAGTAGAAGCGCGTATCAGTGTTTCCGGTCATGATATCACCAGTCACAACCACAGTCGGGGATGACTTGGTCTTGATAATTGGGTTGGGATGCGACTCGAACACGCTACGAGCAACACCCGCAAAGCGAGCCCAGACCTTAGAGGAGAGTGGATTGGACGGAGAAATCGGGGCTGGCGATAGAGGCTCGTTGAGAGGCGAAAGTATCAAAGTGCGATCACCCTCACCACCGAAGAAATTGTCCTTGCTGTCAGCAACCGGGAAATCAACGTGCAGGGAGACATTATGGCTCTTTGCAATGGGGCTGATGATGCGCACTGCACGCTCGCGCAGCTCATCGGGTGTCATATGCAGCGCCACGCGGTAGTTCACGACGGCTGAGATTTTCTCCGGCAAGGCATTGGTCTTGACTCCGCCGCGAATCAGATCCACTGCCTGCGATGTCTGCAGTGTGTATCGCACAGCCGGGCCTCGTGATTGTGCTACAGCCTCACCCAGAGCCTCGGCATCACCTGCAGCTAATTTATCAACCAGCCAGGGCTCGACGTGTTGAGGCGAGTACCGGGCCTGACACTCCAGCATACCGTGCGACGGATGCGAGGGATCCAGACGGGGAGAGAATAGTTCCTGTCGCTCCAGCTCGTACAGAATCTCAGCCACGATGCCGATACCCGTGTGCGAGGGCGGAATCGAGCTGTGGCCGCCCGGAACAGCCAGTTCCATGACAAGGTCCAGACTACCCTTTTCGCCGACGCCAGGAAGAGCGTACAGGACCTCGCTAGGATCCTCGAGGGACTGCAAGCCCATACCGCCCTCATCAAGAATAAAATCGAAGCTATCTTTGCCGTACTTCTTCTCCAGCTCTGCGGCAATTGCGCCCGCGCCCAGGAATCCGTGGGACTCCTCGTCGAAACCGAATGCGAAGAGAACGGTGCGCTGCGGACGCCAATCCTGGGCGAGCAGTTCCTCGACAGCTGACATTAGGCCTATGAGTACGTTCTTGCAGTCGCTGGATCCGCGGCCCCAGAGCCACTCCCCATCGAAGTACCCGTCAAATGGCGGGTGAGTCCAGTCATTTGGATCGTCAATTGGAACTACATCCTGGTGGGCCATGAAGAGGATGGGCTTTCGAGTGGTATCCTCGCCCTGAAAGGTGAAGACTAGACCGAGTCGGTTGATATGCTCAATCTCGGCCTTGGCGTGTCTGCAATAGGGTTACTATCTCGCTGAATGGTCCAAAGTTGAGGCGAAACGTACACCAGAGGGAACGTCTCTTTCAACAATTCCTGGAACTGCACCACCGGCTCGAAAGCATCGTCGTACGGGTCATCCATGAAATCGCCAACGACTGTGGGCACCTGCACGGCCCGTGAGAGCCGCTTAGCCTGGCGGGCTCGAAAGGCATCGTCGTTGAGGAACTTCAACGATGACTGAAACCCATCTTCAGGGACAGCGACCTTTGGTGCCTGCGGGCATATTTCTCGATTGGAGGACTCGGAATTGCGTGATAGCTCTTCGGAGAAGAGAATCTGCTGCGCGGGGATGTTTAGCGCGAGAGTCGACGGCAGCGAGACCAGCCCGAGGAGGGCGAAAGGCTTCATGATCCAATTGAGTGTCCTTGAACTTCTATACTCTTGGTTCTTACACCGCTAGAGTTGAATTGTCTGGACTTGGACTATAAGTAGTCGGGGTTATCTCCAACTACCTTATCTTCCCCTCTCGCTGGCGGCCGCTGCCGCCGCTTGCCAATTAGGGCAAGTTTTGGCTGGGATTTGCCGATAGGTCGGCTATGCATGTTGTGCGTGATATGTGCGATAAATACACGATTGGGAGAATACCGAGGTTACAATGGATGTGTTTACATTGTCTGGAAGAGACGAGTTCGAGCCAAGAAAAGAGTTCCTGGTACCTGTGGACGGACGGGTGTGGAACCCTGGGAAGAAGCTAAGAAGAAACGTGGAACATGGAACTCTCAACGCACGCGACTGCAAGCGAAAACGAAGAGCTGCAAATTCAACCCTCTCCAGAAATAGGGCCTCGGGAGAGCTTTGAGCTATTTATCGTCCCGAATCATCCGAGATCTCCAAGGGGCAACTCCAAGGGGGATCCGCAAAAATGCGGAACTCACCGCGAAGCGACGAAGCTATTCCCGAACGAACCAAGTGGCAACAGCCACCAAGCGGAGACAAGTTTCACCAGTGACTCGCGCGGCGTGTCATCTCGTCCGTCAAAGGCGCAGCATAAGCAAGGCATCCACTCCGGGGTCGCCGATCAGGGAGATCAATTCCGGTGTCATCCAATAAGGCCTCACCTCTACGGGGATAAATTCAATAGAGCATTTCATTAGTGTTTCAGGGCCCGATTGGGGACCTTCACGATGTCATCGTCTACATTTCATCTCCACAAATTACATGGGTCTACGGTTCCTGGGCTGAACGGAGAGCTCTATAAACTGAAACTTCTAACAGGACCCATTTCGCTCTTTTCTCTTGCCTTCGTTCCATCGCTACATTCCGCATACCCCGAGTATATATCCACTCCTTCATTTCTGTTTCTCTTATCCATCTTCCTATTTCAACACTCGCTACAATATGCATCTTCGCCTACTTGCTGCTCTCACGCTCGCCCTGCCAGTCTTGGCGAGCACCTCCATCTCCCAAATCGGCTGCTACTCCACAGTCCCAAACCTCAAAGACGAGGGCGAATACACCTTCCAGTCTCACGGATATTGCGAAAACAAGTGCCAGCGAGGCGGTTTCCGCATCGCCGCCCTAACAGGCGGCAACCAATGTCTCTGCGGTAACGAGCTACCGCCAAAGTCCGCACAAATCGACGACGCCAAGTGCAATGCGCGGTGCGATGGCTGGCCCGAGGACAACTGTAAGCTTCCTCAACCTCCAGCACAAAAAGGGAGTACCTAATGACATCACAGGCGGCGGTCAAAATGCCTACACCGTCCTCAGCACAGGCGAATACACCGAAGTCTCCGTCTCCAGCTCCGGCTCGACTGCAACGCCCTCCGCAGCCGGCGGCATCATCGTCGCCCCGACAAACGTTGACCCGAAATCCGTACCCACCGGCATCCTGACCGCACCCGGTTCAATGGTCTCCAGTGCCAGCGCCAGCGCTAGCGCCATGGACTCGAAGTCTGCTTCTGCTGCAATCACCGCTGTGACGACTAGTGCGTCAGCATCGCCTACCTTCAACGCAGCCAACTCGCTGCATGCCGGGTCATCGGTCATTGGTGCTGCAATCGCTGGGCTTGGCCTGCTCCTGTAAGGGCTGATGAGCTTGTACTGTACTATACCTCTGTATACTGTACTAAACACGCGGGCAATGATTATCCCGGGAGATATGGCTCAATTGGGATAGGGGACAAAACGATCCGCTGGCGGATCTGCTTAGGTGTTTGTGCTGGTTAAGGGGTTGGATGGTGCTTTGCGTTCGTTTTGAAGATTTCCAGGTGAATCTAGATTGGACATACCTAGGTACTTTTATAGGGCGGATTGGACTTCGATATCCTTTCGTACAATACAAAGAAGCATTGTCCGGTATTCCGAAGGTCTGTACATTGAAGTAGAAAAAGAAAAATTACTGTACAAAAATTGACAGGGAAGTCACAAAGTTGAATCCCGCTGTCTCCTGTCCAATGGGTATTCCGAACATCGAAAAGAAAAAGAAAGAATGCAGGCCGAGCAGGGAGGAAAAGATAGTCTGTTTTCATGAAGTCACTTTCTCAAAGTTTGGAGGATAAGTCCTTCCTTCCCTGTCGAATTGTCTTTTAATAGTCCGTGCCCGGTCTTTCAGATTAACCTGAGTGCGATTCCTGAACATAGGGCCTCCGTCCTCGATCGGACACTGCTCATCTTGTTGTTTGATGATTGCCCAGGAAGGCCCGTGTTTCCCGACCATAGCGATGAGTCGCTGGGTCTCCTCCTCAGTCCACCTCCTGCTCTTGAAGTTCAAGTTATAAGGCTCCGCTCGAGTGTTGTTCATTGCCCAACGCGAGGGGGGTGGCGCGTCACTTTGCGTACTGGGCTGTTTGGAAGGAGGCTGTGTGGAAGCAGATGGCTGGGCCTGATTGGATGCCTTCAGGGATTGTTGGAGCTGATGCTCTGCGGAGGACTGGTTGCTAGAGTCCCTTCGTACTCGCTTCTGCGCTCGCCGCGTGCCGGCGTCGAGATTGCGCTCGTCACGGTCGAAGGGATCGTCCGAATCTGAGTCTTCGTCGTCGGAATCGCCATCGATACGACGACGCTTGTGTGTGCTGGTTCTGGCGGGAACAGTGGTTTCCTCGCGGCGTCTCTGTGTGCTCTGGGTACTGGCTTCGGTGCCCTCACCCCATGAAACTCTAGTGGCATTTGCCTGTCGATCGATGAATGACCGGGGCGGTGCTGGCTGTGCAGATTGTGCAGGTTGTGCAGGCTGTGGGGGTTGTGCTTGGCTCTGGGTGAGAGTGTTCCACACGTCTGAACCCGAACGTGGTCGTGAGTTCTGATATTGGGTGCTCTGGTGTTGGGAGCTCTGGGCTTGGGGATTCTGAGGTTGACTTTGGCTCGGACGATCGAAGAACAGGCCATTCGGGTTGGTACGCCTCATAAGAGGACTGGCGGTCACTTCAGCTTCGGTCTGCAGTGTGTCGAGGTTCAGACTCTCATCATCATTGTTGAAGTTCAAGTCCTGATCATCCCGGTTGATGCTTTCGGCACGTGGGTTGATCGGATGAGAGGATCTCGGTGGTGGAGACTGAGGGACTTCGTCGGGGATCCGCGAGGCCGGCATATTGGAGCTTAGGCGCTCACTCGCAGAAGACAGTAGACTTGTACGTTGGGATTCTAGGTGTGACCGATCTTGTTTGTGATGTTCTGTCTCCTTGTGATTCACGAGATAATCGAGACTGTGATCCAGGATGCGCGAGCTGGGATGAGAAGTTAGGCCATGAGAAATAGAGCAGGAAGGCAACACACGTTTTGGAAGATTTACGTCGTTCTGAATGCTTCGATGGTGACTTTGCGGGACGACTGGCCGAGTTGGGAAGACCGACAGATATCTGTGACGCTCGGGGAAGGGGAGGGTTGGTCTCGCCGAGAGATTGCCTTGTTCGCTGTGGCGATGCGATGATTGATGGCTCACGTTGAGACGGTTGGGAAAGGCGAAGGTTGGTCTCGCCGATAGGTTCCTTTGTTCGCTCTGTCGACGCCATGATTGATAGTTCACGTTGAGACCCGCGGGCCTGTCGCGCTGGAGACTCGTGGAAACGTTCAACGGAGGCAGAAACAACTGACTGGCGAGGCTCCGGGGATTCACTAGTCGCGCCCTCGCGACGCTCAATCTCCTTCCTCAACAGCTCCTCAACTTCGTCAAGTTTTGGTTGCTGCTGCAAATCGAACTTGATTTCTTTGTCTCGTGTGTAGATAAAGCGCGCGGTGCGCTGAATTAAACGCGTCCAAGACGCACTTTTCAAATTCCGGATTTGAGCAGAGCCATCCTCGTCCAGCATGTCAAACTCAAGTTCACCGATGCGGTCAATCACATCATCCTGAAAACGATCTGGAAGACGTCCATTTTCATCCTCGAAAGTATGCTCGAGGTTGAATCCCCGAAGGGAGCCCGGTTCGAGCTTTGAATCCGCGTCTTCAAGCGCCAGCTCATCATAAAAGACGCCTCTCAGGATCGCCTGCGGGTCAAAGTCCTTTTCATTTTGACGCCTTTCCAACTCCAAGATGAAATACTGTGTGCGAATCTCAAGCGCGAGTTCAAATGTCTGTTTCTCAGCTGTGCTCGCTCCGATAGGCTTGGATTGAGATCTTTTCACTATAGCGTCCATGAAAGGAGCAGGAAACTGATTGTCCAGTCTTTCGATCGCGTGCCGAGGAGACTGGGAGCCTATTGTTGCCAGAAGAACATCGAGAGCTAGCCGTGCACAGTTGGCCTTGTGTAGAATTGGCGATGGGCTCCATATGTTCGCAGTGTCTTCGAGTTGCACCGAGGGAATCAACTCCTTGATTTCCGCAACATCGATAAAAGTTTGTTTGCTGAAACCGTTCATCGCACTGATGAGCTTGTGGGTAGCTGGTTTCAGACGCTTGCTATGAGTGTTCCTTGGGTCGGTGAGTCGCTTCGCAGCATCCACAATGTTCCTGGGATCAGCAGCATTGGTAACAAACATGTCCATCAATCGGGTGGCGGCAGATTGGAGATCAGAAAGCTCATCAACCATGACAATGGGATCGGCCTCGCCATCTTCAAATGATGAGTCCTGTGGCAGAAAAGTGGTACCGGAGATATTGCTGTTTCCCTCTCGGTTTCCTGGTGACTCTGGTATCATAGGAGTGCTATACTTGGATGTAGGTGTCTCCTCCGCCACCATGCTCAGTCCTGAAAAGATCAGTTTCATTCATCGCAACAGCCTCAACCGTAGTGGAAATGAGACATGACCAAGGAAATCCAGGGCGACAAGTGTGAAATAACAGCACAGTAGATCATCACGTGCATAGATAACTAGCACGGTCGCATGATTTGCCAAGACTGAGGGCAGAATAAAGGACGCGACACTTACGACTGCTCCCGGCTTTCGCCTTACCGGAATCATGTATGGCGGTTGTCTTGCGAAATGCAATTCCAAACTGCTCATCCAGTTCTCGACTCTGACTTCTTGTAACGCGACGTAGGGGCGTGGACCCGGGGACCACAGCGCGTACCATCTGGGCGGTGTGGGAGGTGCCGCGCTGTATACTCCGCGCGTTTGTTTTGGTGCTCTCTCCGAGGGGTTGTTTGGGTATGAAATAGAGTCGGAAGGCAACCAGATATATGTCAGCAAGTGCTGGGAAGGAGCTGATACGAGAATGGCTCAAGAGGTTGTTTTTGTGTGGGAAGAGCGGGAGCCCTAATGGAGGTTGGGTTAGCTAAATGGATCATGTATTATTCCGGAGAGGCTAGTCTATTTATGGATGTCCCGTGATAAAGTTCCATAATGTTGGGTGCCTTATTAATGCCTTAGGCATAAACAAGACCCTAAACCCTCAAACCCTAACCAAAAACCCAGAAACCCTGCTTACAATGGCCCCTAAGTGAACCGTGCGCTGACCAATCGAAAAGAGATAAAAAAGATAAGGACGATAAGAATGTAAAGACGAGCGATCACCCTCGACGTAAGGCATCCACAGCATCGCGGTCCAACATGCCTTTTAGCAGTTGAGCGATTCCATGCCCAGTCTCTCCTCTCGGTACTTCTCAGCCCCACTTTCTAGCCGCTCCGTACCCTCGCCTTCCAAGTTTGGCCCTGGAGATTAGGAATCACGCAACAACAATTCTTCTATTGTGACTCCTCTACTCCGCTGAAATGCATAGAAAGATCAAGCGGAATCATGCCTCGATTATTATCATGATCATTGTATGAGTTTGGCCATTTCGTGGGCCAGACACGGTATTATATCTATTAAACAATGCTATGTCGCAGGCTGATTTGACTTTTACACCGACCACCCAAAATCGTAAACTAGGGAGATAATTCAACCGCCAAGATGCTGCTCTAGAAAAGACCCTCAATCAGATAAATGATGCCAAATAACAGGAACGCGCTTGCGCCACCAAGAGTAACTGTCATGTTGATTAGCTCGTGAACACAACAAAACCTAGTAAGTTGCAGGTGATTGAAAACATACCGACACGCATGCTGACACGGCCAGCGATAGCACGCCCACCGATGACGGCGGCAGCAGTACAGATGCCGTGGCCGATGGTCGCTCCAATCGTCACCCACCAGTAATCCTGACCGGCAGCCATGGCAATGGTGGCGATCTGACTGCGGTCACCCCACTCACCGAGGAAGGTCATGGCAAAAGTCTGCACCCACGCGGGGCTAAGGAGAAGGGAGAAGAGGTTGCTGACGCCGACCATGAAATCATTCCAGCGCTCCTGAGGACGGGGCGATGAGCCACGCGACGATGATGAGGAGATGCTTTCAGGGGGCGAAGGCAGACGATTGGCCGAGCCACGAGACTTAGGGCGACCTCCAAGACGGCCAGCTTCCAAGTTGTGAGGAGTGACCGAGGAGCGGCGACCTCCCAAGCGCAGCTGCTCCTGTTCCTTTTCTTCCAACTCTTGTTCGACCTCGCGCATCTCCTCTCCAACGCCCTCATCGGGTGACATCTCGCGACCCTCCTTGAACATCTTCGCACCGAAGACCAAGAAAAGGATGGCGGCCATGAATTTGGTGACCGACTTTGGGATCAGTGTCGGGACAGCATGACCCAGAACCGCGGAGAGAACGGTCATGATAGCCAGAGCAGAGAAAGCGGAGGAGAACACAACAAGGCGGGGGTGTCGCATAGCCATGAGTGCTGCAACGAGGAAGGTCTTGTCACCAATCTCGGAAACGACGATCATGGTGAACGAAAAGAGGAGGGAGTGCAGTCCGTCGCTAGCTTCTATCGGGCTTGTACTTTGTCCGTGGATACTCGATGAGCTAGGATACGAGCCTGAGCCCGAACCAATTATGCCGTGCTCAACGGCAAGAGGGTTGTCTTTGGCCTGGGAAGGCGACTTGGGATGGGGGATATCGTGTGGCTTTGGGGGGAGATCGGCGGGTTTCTGTAGAAGGTTGTCAGTACCGCAAGTTCTGGCGGGTCCTAAATAATGTATCTATTACCTCCAACGTGCCCAAAGTCCCGGCTCCCTCGGCAGTGCGACCGCCAGTGCCAGTTGCACTGTCGCTGTCCGATGGTAGTTTCTGCTCCTCGCTATGCGGCAGTGGGGGCGCTTCCTTGGGACCACCAGGCACCTTTTCCGCATTGTACTGGTTCTCCTTCTTTCTCTCCGAGACACCCCCCTCAGTACCCCGGGTACCTTCTCTCGGGCCTGCGCGGTTCGGATCGTCCATCACACCGCTGTTGGAATGCGGGATGATTTTCCCATCTTCAGTGCTGAGGTGCTCCGAAGACGGGATTTTGGAGTCGTACTTCGTCGAAACCTGGTCAATATCACCACTGACTTTGGCGCTTTTTCGGTCTCGCTCTGCGCCGGTTTCTACCCATGGGCCCGCATGCGGCCTTCCGTCTTTCCCGTCCACTGGGACGTCCTGCGCTCCTTTGGCGACATTGCTGGAAAGCGAGTCGGGATCCACATAGCGCGAAGTAAGGTCATAAGAGCCTCGCGAGACAGAAGGGCTCGCTTTGCTACGCGAATTGATGTCTGTGCTGGATTTGATATCTGCCGCTGCTGAAAGGGCGGGAAGGAGGAGAAGGATCAACGGGGAAGTTTGGTGGATCTTCATCGTGAATGGCGGTTTCTACCGCAGAACGAGCGACACGCCGGGATTCCGGGCGGGGTATTCGGTTTTAAAGAAACGATCGGTCCCTTGAGAGGTGGCTAGGATGTCGTGGCCGGACTTGGGAGAAGTTGAATTGGAAGGATGCCAATGAAGCCAACACGCGAGCAGGCAACGGAGGTCCGCGTGCGTGGCAAGGCCGTCGGGCAAGTGGCGGTCGGAATGTGCGAAGAATATATCGAAATTGACTATTAAGACCTAATATCGAAAAAAAGAAGGAACGAAGAGAAGATGTAGCACTTGGATGCGAAGAGCCTGTTGTGTTGTTGCTACATCTGCAAAGGGGGTCCATCCACGTGACTATGCAGCGCCAGCGGCGCGGATTAATGCGCTGATTGGTGGGTCTGCACTTCCTCAATAATGATTATGATTGTTTGGATATTATTCGGAGAACTCCTGTAGATGATTGAGACACTTATTCGACGTCGTGTATTATTTCCGAAGTTTATATAATTCCCCCCAATTAAGTCCAACGCCTAAACTTTATTCCGACTGACTGAAATGCACCTATAAAGCATAGGATCCTAGCATGTTATAGTACCTTTAGAGTCCGTAGACCTCCTCTCCAGATGATTATCCCCAGATTTATCAATCATTGGAACCACAGTGATTTAACTGCTTGTGCTTCAATATTCACTTTGATAGTCATGGCCAGCAAACACATTGCATGGGAGCACGGAATACTGTCCGAAGCAATATATGCTTCCTAGGGCTGGCCAGCGCCCTATCTCGAACAATAAAATCTGAGTCGTTGTAGGTAATGGAGTATCTTTCTTTCAATGGCCTGCATAGCTTAACAAATCAGCATTGTAGATAAGTGTTTTGAGCGATACTCACGTGACATCAACGGTTGTGATGATTCAGCCGTCTATGTTTTGCAAGTTGCAACGCCTAGGCACTCCAAAGATACATTTGAACCATAACCCAACATAGTTGCTTGCTTACCAGCCTATAGGAATTCTTAGAATCATCAACTGGACCACTATCACGTCTTGTCTCACCCACGTCCGTATCTCATCTCTGGACCCGTCTGACCCGAGCGCTGAAGGGGATACTTTTTCCAAGCACCCACAATTGGCTACCATAGAATGACATCAGGATTTCTGTTCAAACCCCCAAGGCCTACTCATCGTGATTGGAAGGCTTTTTTGTCCGAGCAAAGTCGATGAGGGCTAAAGTTCCCCACATAGACCTGCCGTTACTCTCGCTTGACCTTCGCGTCGTGGTCAATTTGTGGATTTGGCCAATTTAAGAATTCTAGATGATCACTAGCTAGATGTACTTTTGTCAGCTAGGTGACATCACCAACATAATATGTAAATTTACATGAACGCATTCAGCCAGGCTGATGAACAGAGGGAGGGAGTGACAGAGCTGGTTATGTACCAAACTTGCTAGATACATGGCACGTCAACCAAACTATCAAAGAGCCTATCAGCAAACTCCTTTCGTGCAGGACCTGCAACATTCTCCAGGGGCTCTGACTCGATTCCGCGATGATCTGCTTCCTCTGGTGATTCATCCCACCACATATTAGTGGAACCCGCTGGTGATGACCATTGCGGGGTTACATCTGAATTTGCTCCCAGGACCTTGTTCTGGGCTATCATCATCAATTGTAAACTGACCTGCTGGGAATCGCATATTGTTGCGTGTTCAAACACCTGGTTTTTGATATGCCAGATCTCCTCCTCAAGCGCGTTCACCTCAGCTAATAGCGCCTTCCGCTTTTCAGATTCAGCATCCAACATGCTTTGGAGTCGAAGGTGCTCTTGCTTTTTCTTGGAGCGGCACTTGCTCGCTGCAGCACGATTCCGTTCAAGGTGTTGTGCCCTTTCGGGGCTGACCTCATCGCGCGAGATATACGGCTTTGACGGTCGACGGATTCTTCGGGCGGATGGGGACTGAGGCTTGTATTGGTGGGTTGGAAGGACTTCCATTTCAGCCTCGGACTTTTGCTCGCGGAGAGGCTGGAGCAAAGTATCTTTGTCATTCCGGGAAATGTTCTGAAGATTGATCCAGGAGGGCGTCGGCTCATCGGGTGCCGGTAGTCCCACTGTGTTCAAAAGCACATTTCGCATAGTCTGAGTTTCGAGCACTGTAGTCATTTTGAGAGATATCAATTGTCAATTGGCCAACAGGAAGGTGGGTTGGGTCGCGAAGGAATGAATGAATTACTGAAATGACAATAAGACAAACTTCGAGGAATTGAACCAGCCTTGTTATTATAGTCCCTGGAATCAACGCTCAACACTCAGCATGTCATAGGTCTGGCGATCAGGGACCCCTGATTGCAATAACCGGATTCGGGTGAAAAATTGGAAGCAAATAAGAGCCCAGAGAGTTCGATACTAACGTCATTTCTCGGGACCTGATGCTATTGACTCGAGCTAAGAGGATATAAGAGCCAACCAGAGCTCAAATACGGATGGGATAGTAATTAAGACAAAAAGCCTCGAACTCGGAAAAAGTTGCCGATAGCCTCCGCGTCCCCATCAGGACTGTTAGATCGGCTTAGGCCGCAGTAATACTGCTAGGGCCAGCTCGAAGGAACTTTGGTGGAAGGACACTAAGGGTGGATCACCGGTGCTGCGATTGACGAATTGCCATTCAAAGGTGATCCATAGAGGGCTATATTGCTCGACGGTTGGTTCTAAAGTGACAATGATTTCATCTTGATTTACTGGGCTGGAACCGTTATGTTATCATAGCAGATGCGAGGTGCCAACCCAAATCTGTCGGATGTGCCCCGATAGGTCTATCTGGCGGATAAATTAACCGCGCTTTACTATTTTTTCGTTTTCTTTACCCAATTATACACCCTGCATACCACCTAGTAAAGTTTGTCGCGGCCTAAATTCTCCGTTTCCGGTGCTGAGCTGCCCTAGGTAGTGGGTTATATTCAAAATCAAGACAAGAATGCAAAACAGAAAAGAAAGAAAGCTCAAAGTTCACGAAGTCATTCCAAATTCAAACACACATATACGGCATTAGCATCAATCAGTTGCACCTTATTTTGTGGTATCTCGGTATTCGGTGGCCCCATTATAAGAGGAAGATTACCTATAACTATGAGGCTTCAGAGCTCAGGGTAAAGGAGATGCTCTTCCGACTATACCTCAAGTCCCAGATGATCAAGAAACCATGCGTGATAGGCCTTTCACTATCCTCAGACTTCCGAAAGTGACATCTGTCATTATGTTTCAATTTGCTATAGAAACAAAATAGCTTCTTATATAGGCAGTGAGAAATTGGGAATGAATCTACCACATTGTGCACTGCTCTATCGGCATAATCATTCACTGGCACCCGCAGTTTGCTGCGGCGTACGAGCCCCACAGAACGGTAGTCAGCCAAAGCTATTGGGTGGTCAGTCTTTCCAGCCAATAGAAGCTCCGCAACTAATTCCCCACAAACCTCTGTGCCTGACTCTACATATATCGATAATGCACACTTGCTCCTGGGCAACTTGGATAGCTACGTAGTCAGAAGCTTTCTCCTCTTCTCGTACCTGAAGTCCCTCTCAGGGGCTCGGAAACGAACCTCCGGGGACAAGTCATATCGACCCGGTTCTCTCATTGGTAGGAGATCTTCCCCAACGGTTCAATGCAATCGAAACCCCACGGGTCACAGGTACCCACACTTAGATTCGATACATGGTTGATTTTTGGATCAAGCAATTTACCCCACTCATTGTACAGTAGTCCAGAGGCTCACCGCAAGCTACCTAGGCGTATAACTTTTACTATTCGGATGGCATCAGCGAAATCAAGGTTCAGGATTGCGTATAAACGCCAAACTAAGAATTGAACGAAGCTAGATGCAGAAAAGCCGTGCTATATGTTTAGTATGTCAATGAAAGTATCAAAAAGCCATTCGGGTAGCCCTCAAGGCACAACCGGCGACATATTCGAGCACCTTTGGCTCGATCCCACCACTATTTGACCCCTCGACCTCGCGGTAACTGAAAGGATGATGGGATCATGGATTTGCCCTATTAGCTTCTGATCACAGCTGAAAGGACTCTACTAATTCCCCAAACAAACCAACCCACCTTCAGGGTGGCAATTGAGGATTGGCAAAAGAAAACAGCGAGATTGATCCCGTCAAAAGAATGTCCCATAAAAGGGTGGAATGCCGAAAAAGGACAGCGCGAGATTCCAGTAGCAAGATTTGTTTTCAGTTCCTGTCAGTCGAAGCTTTCTGAGGAGCTCCTTTCGAGCCAACACCGGATGTATACACACGCTCTGTTTCCGTAATGTTAAGATAATCGAGCAAACCCCGTTGTCGTGCCCATTTAACCCCGGAGCCATTCGCAGCACGATCAAAAAATCCTTCCATAAGAGAGTGCTCTCTCTGGCTTGTCTTCATCAATCACAATGAAGGCTGGTCTTCAACCAACCATGACCACCACCAATCTGTTGATAGAGCTACAAAAGGAATGGTCGCCTTAGGACCGGGTATTCACTTCCATTCTCATCCTAGACATCTTGATTATGCATCGACTAATCCAGCAGTCATACTCCAGGGAGAACATTGCTTAATCCTGGCAGTGCTCGACACGAAGTAGGGTTGTCTAACTAACTAGGTACTGTAAGTAATTAACAACCTGGGGCATCTTTGGCTGTCTTGCTTGACTGATTATCTAACCCTATTTTCGAAGATAATTAGAATTTAAGTGACAAGGATAAGTGTGATGTTAAAATCCGGGACATTATAGTCCACTCACAGTCTTGGACTTTCCTGAGAGATGATTGCTCTGGCTGGCTTCAAAAAAATAACTTCAGACTTTCACCTGGTTGGGGTTTGAAAAAATCTCAACAACCTGAAGCTTCGCTTGCTCCATGTTCGACTTGTCCCGGTTGGAGACTCTATTTGTCTGTGTATTGGTGAATGCAATAAACTCCCAGGTTCGGATCCGAACAGCATTCAGCTATTCAAGCTGTTTTTCGTCGCCAAAGAAGGCAGTGGATACTATTTTCCCGATGAAGAAGCAGAACGGCTAGGACATGTCGAAATCGTACGGAACTCCCGCAATAGACTGCATGATTGAGTCCATTCTCCTGTCAGAGAATCTTGCGCAGATTAACACCATGGCCAGATTTTCATGAACGAGTGAAAAAGATGCAAGAGATCTAAATGACACTCACTGAACAACAAAATGTGTGATATCGACTACGGGGAAAGCCTTATATCGGTCTTGAGCCGCCACCTTGGCTATAGGGACTGGGACGGTGATCGCATCGATATGTGGGAATGTCTTATAAATCACTTCGTGCTAAGTTACCGAACCTTAGATAAAATCTAGGAAATGATGGTGAGATTTGTGAATGAGTTGAGGTAACTGAAGAGACAGATAATAGTCAAAGAGCAGGATGCGACCGCGATGGAGAAGGATGAGGGCACTGCCGCACTGGCAGACCAACACCCGGAGCGATGTGGGTATGCGACACAGGACTATTCTATATCGGACTGGCAGATACTGGTATGTGCTAGTATTGAGGTGTTGCATTGAAATGTATTGATGCGTGTTCTCGCTGGATCTCGCTGTTGAAGTGTTCGACGCTGGTAACTATTCCGAGCATTCCCCGTTTACTGACTATACAAAGACAAACAAAGAATGGGACTTGATAAATAATCCTGTCCTCAGTGGTAGAATACCACCAGGTCGACATGCATAGACCTTTACGTACTATAATGACCTGATGCATGGCAAGGACACCAAAATATGTCAAGTGCTACGATGGTTACCCTTATGAGATCTTCTTCCTGAACTGTAATTATGCTCCTATTGACTGCCCTCTGCCTCTGCCCCTGCCTCGGCCTCTTCCGGGGCCTGGTATGGGCTGCTCCCTTCCCTGCCATCGATTCCTGGTCTCCTCCAGTAAGTCCTCCGGAGTTTTACCCTCCGCATTTGGTTGGCTCATCAACATAGCAGTATCCTCGCCGGCAGCCTCCTTCAGAGCACGCATCATCCCATCCTGAAGCCTGATCTTGTTCCCAGTTGTCACTTCCTTATTTCTTTCATCACGGCGTACACGGTCACTCAAAAACCCCCGCGCTGCCGCATGAAAGGGCGTCTCCCGGTGAGTATCCCGAGCTCGGAAATCCGCTCCGTGCTCAATCAAGAACTTTGCCGCCGAGACCTGCCGCAAGTTCTGAGCAAAGACGTGCAATGCCGTTTTCCCGTTGTTCTCGGCATGATTGATATTGACACCGTGTGACAGGATTAAATCCAGGAGTGTGGTCTTGATGGGGTCACCTTGAAATGAGTTGTACCCTAATAGATGTAGGACGGTACAGCCAGAGCCATCGGGGATCCGGGGGTCAGCCCTGTATTCGAGTAAAGTGCGGATAGTAAGCTCAGCGTGCTGGCTAGAACCGCACATAGCGTGGCTTATAGCAGCATAGTGCAGCGGCGTGGATCCAGTGTTGTCAACAAGGTTGATGCCAGTAGAATCATGGTCAAGGAGCAGTCGAAGGGACTCTGTGATTTTGAGCTGCTTATCCGGGATTCTACAGTTAAAACCTCCAGGGCCGCTAGCTGCCCAATGCAGTGGGAGTCGCCCATCACTGTCACAGGAGGAAGCCAGGTCAGGGTTGGTATTGTTCTTGTAACGTTGATGATCCAAGAGCAATCTAACAGCATCAGAATTGTGGAATAAACTTGCCAGATGAAGCGTCGTGACATTATACGCGTGACCCTTTGTGGTCCTGAACTGGAACGATACCCTGGCATGATGGAAGTGTTGATGCTTAAGGTAAGTATCGGCACCGGAGTCAATGAGCCGTTGGATCAATGGACCATTGGCCCTCGACACAGCAAGCCCAAGTACACTGTCTTGCACCTGACTTCCCCAGGGATTGAGATCATTTGGCAAAGGGGGAATAACATCTGTCGCTGAACAGCCCCGGTCGAGAAGGAGATGAATCAACTGATGGCCCCGCGCAATCAGATCCCGAATCCACACAGTCCAGTAGAGACCCTCATCTTCTACTTCATCTGCGTCTTTGTCAAGATACATCAGTGCCCCCGCAGCCGCGAGGATCGGCGTATTTCCAAAGTCATCTCTCTGATGCAAATCCACCGTCCCGAGCGGTAACCGATTCTCTGCACTGTCATGGCTGTCCAAGATAAAGCGCACCACATCAATATTCGCCGTCCCACATGCGTCGAGCAGCAAATGGAACTTGGGTTTGAACCTCTTGACAACTTCCGGGGCCGCAGTGTACACCCCCATCAGGATGTGAAGAGCCTCGGGACTGCCGTACGAGGCTGCGTTGAACAAGGTGTCCTCCAAGTAGGGTGTCCCAGGGGCGATCACATCCTCGGGAGAGCATGAGGCGATGAATTGACGGAGTCGAGGGAGGTCGTTCTGCTTGATGATGTTGACGAGGCGGTTTCTGCGCCTGCCGATTACTTGAGAGGGGGATTCAGGGAGGTTCGAGGGGTCTGAGATAGGAGAATTGCTCTCTGCCATGATAGGTTATTCTCTTCTTCTTTCGTCTTGTTTTTCTTCTTATATCAGTAGTTCATTTGTGAAAAAAGAAAGTGTGTGAGAAAGGGGGAGATGGAAGAAAAGAGAGGGGGGGGAAAAGCAGACGAAGTGGGGAAAGAAGAGGATTTGGTTAAAATCAAACATTGACTCCGAATAGTTATGAGCCTGGTTCGTAGTATCATATAGACACTGGCTTAGCTCGGCTGCAGGCAGTTCAATGCCTAGTAGGTATCAGGATTAACACCCGGGCGCTGAAGATCGGAACATACATAACTACAGACTGCTTTTGCTCCCCGCGCTAACAGCTTAGGGCCAGCCCGATCGATTGCCAGCCATCGTGCGAGGGTGAACACGGGCGCCATGAATAACGAATAAAACTAGCGTGGGCCATGAGAGGCATGCTATATCGGCGCGAATTCCTCGCGTCTTCGCAGTATCACGGCTTGAAGGAGTCATATGAGACAAGCATCGGCTTTTATTTGGATAGATCAACTCTCCGACTGAGAATATTCGAGACAGTGAAGGATCAACAATCGATCTTGAGCCATGACGACACTTGCAGCTTCAAGCACATGGTAAGACAAGGTTGACCCCGGCAATATTCGATATCCAAGATCCACCCCACGACTGGACAACTGCATGATGACGGCAGCCACCAGCCACGCGCAGTCAGCTGGAGGTGACCATACCTAAAGCAGGGAAATCATCTGAGCAAAGAAACAACACAAAACCACCCCCAAGTAGGAGACAAAGGGACATAGCGTGTTTGAGAATAGATGCTGAAAAGAGGTCGTTGCATACCAACCAGAATCCGGGGTCAAAGGATGCTTGGCAGAGGCTCAGAAATGGCCAACTGCATTCAGTTTAACTTCACCGTGTCCGCCACGTCTGCTCATGCATGAGCCCATGATTTTTCGCCGTGCGATCGCCTTATCTTGCGCGGACAGGTGGGACTCCAGGGATTTTGACTGGACCAGTAGGATGCCCACATGCGCCATTGGGCTTGGGCGGCAGGTCCGGCCGAAAACGTGCACCTATCGGACTCCGATATTGCTGGATGCAGCTTTGTATATGCAGAGCTCTGTCCCTCTGTTCTCTCTGTGGGCCACACCTCTTCAATATGCAACAATGCTCAAGGACTCCCAAATTCACGCATCACACCATACAAAAGAGTGATTTACGAAACTTTGTCGAATAAAAAGTCACTCGTCAGGTATGAGTGGGCTATCTCTGGACTCACCGCCTCGACGGGTCCACATGGGAGACGCTGATCTCATGGCTATCTTGTCATTTGACTTGTGTCTCTCTCCAGCTTGCTATCTATTGATCTCTGCTACCCCTAATACATCTTAATATTTATAGACTGCCTTGTCCCAACACCGAGTTATGTCTTGGATTTTTGCTCGCTTGCCACTGCTTGGGTTCTATCGCAGACGCTGATTGTGCTCGACCCTGCAATACGACTTATCCACGACCTATCCACGACCTATCCACAAGTGACTCGACACATACACCCTTGTATTCAGACCAGGGAGGCGTTAATCTCTGTTTGGTGGCATTTTGGGAGCTTCTCGGTCTACACGGCCGGCTTGATCCGTGCACTTTAGATGTGAGTCGTCTGCCTACTTATTCCTTTGACCTTGCCATGAAGCGTCTAATACAGCTTTACTAACAGCCTCCCCTCTATAGTCTGTTCCATTTCTGCTTATACTTGCATACACCACTTATAATTTGACACGGAGTCAGCCAAAGATTCCCCGATGGATGAGACAAAGAGTCAGAATACGGCGACGGCACGCTGGGGACGGCTTTTCAGAGGAGGTTCGAAAGGGACTCCAGAGAACAATGAGGAGCCCACGTATCGGGCGAAGTCAACTCTGGGGATTCTCAGTGACAGGCAGACTGACGAGGTACCTGGTAGGTGGCTGTATTGAAATTCATCAATATGATCGTGGAGCTGACGTATGTCCTGGTGCTGTCCTGCAGGAACAATTCTTCTTCTTGCAGCCAATCGCAATGAACCATTGGGCATGAGGCACCAGCCAGAACGCCATTCGACTTCTTCAATTCCCTCCACCACCCCAGCTTCACGCTCTTCTTCACGATCTAGAGCACCACCCCAACAGAAGAAAACAGCTGATGGAGAAATATTACTAGAACCACAGCCCGACGAATCCGTCAATGACCCACTCAACTGGCCTGTGTGGCAGCGAGACAGTGCATTGATCTCTCTTGGACTGTATTGCTTGATAGGAGGGGGAATGACACCCATATTGGCCGCGGGGTTTACTAGCGTCGCAGCTACATACGACGTATCCAATCAGCAGGTGGCTCTCACCACTGGTCTATACATGTTGGGTCTTGGTATCGGATCTGTGATTATGTCTCCTACTGCGATTTTATTTGGAAAACGCCCTGTTTACCTCCTCGGAGCGATACTTTTGATCCTATCCGCAGTGTGGTGTGCACTGTCGCCCAATTATGCGAGCTTGGTGGTCGCTCGTGTATTTCAAGGTATTGCTGTCAGTCCGGTTGAGTGCCTGCCCTCTGCCACTATCGCCGAAATCTACTTTCTGCACGAGCGAGCATATCGTGTCGGTGTCTACACATTGTTGCTACTAGGTGGAAAGAACCTTGTCCCACTGGCTAGTGCTGCCGTGATTGGAAATCTTGGATGGCGCTGGGTGTTTTGGATTATTGCGATCATCGTTGGAGGGTTCTTCTTCTTGCTGTTCTTCCTCGTCCCTGAAACATTCTGGGACCGAACTCCTCACCCTCGCACTCGTCGCTCTCACAAGCGCCCGCATGCGTATCGCACCATGTCTGATCTGGTCAGTCATGGATTTCATCGAGGTCGTCAACCACATGTCCAGCTCCTCGACGAACCGACAGAGCCAAAAGAAGATACGGATGACCCGCGACCGATCAGGAAAAACAAGAATGCGCATGTCGGGTTTGCCGAGGATGAGGCCGACAATGAGAAGCAACGCCTCGACGACGGAGCAAACTCCGGTATCTCACAGGCACCCCCTGCCGAGGAAGCCATTAGTACAGCACCCGCGGCCCCAGCCGTGGAAAGAAATGACGGTCTCCTTCGCCCGCCCCTGGCAGTAATCTCGCCTCCAAGCCCAGGAGACATGGAGGCAGGTCGAACTGACGCTCTCTTGCCGGCGCGCAGCGAATCACACTCACCTGGGGCTATCACCGGACCCATGCACTACACGAACCAGCTGCGCGAGCGACCGAAGATTCCCTATACCCAGCAACTGAGGGTGTGGAACGGGCGAATCACCAATGACTCCTGGCTGAAGATTGCCATCCGGCCTTTTATCCTATTCGCCTACCCGTCAGTGCTGTGGTCGACGGCCATTTACTCCCTTTCCGTCGGATGGCTCATCGTGCTGTCCGAATCCGTTTCAGTCATTTTTGAAGGCTCAGACCACTATGGCTTTACTCCGTTGCAAACCGGCCTCATCTACATCTCGCCGTTCGTTGGTGGCTTACTTGGCACTGCGGTGGCCGGCAAAGTGTCGGACATCGTTGTGAAATTCATGACCCGGCGTAATGGTGGTATCTACGAGCCCGAGTTCCGTCTGGTGATGGCAATCCCCACCGCGCTCTCAACGGCCGCCGGCTTGATGGGATTTGGCTGGAGTGCACAGCTGATGGATGCGTGGATCGTGCCCACCATCTTTTTCGGCATGATCTCATTTGGTTGCTGTCTTGGTAGCACAACCGCCATTACTTTCTGCGTGGACAGCTACCGTCAGTACGCCGGTGAGGCACTGGTCACACTGAATTTTAGCAAGAGTATGTTTCTCCCCGTATCCTTTTCAACACTGTGTTCTAACAGGGAATCTAGACGTGTTTCATGGCCTCATATTCTCCCTATTTATTGTGGACTGGCTTCAATCTGATGGTTCTCGGACAGTGTTCCTGGTCATCGGTGGGATCCAAATCTTCTTCCTGCTGATGACCATTCCGATGTACATTTATGGCAAGCGGGCTCGCATGTGGACAGTTCGCAAGCGCTTGATGGAGCGATTTTGATCTGCACGGGTGAAGGTATTTCTACAGACTTCTTTTGCATATGATAATTGCATTTACACAACGATGGAACGAAGTAAGATCTATTCCAATGTATGAATTACATTCCTAGCTGTCGGATGGCCGCTTTGAGAGGTCGGTGAAGGCATGACGCGTCAGTAGCACCTATACATAAATATTCCCATTCGTAGGTGAACCACCGCATCGTACAGTATGAAGATCATCATCTGCTCCACTAGAGAGCGCGTAAAAGTCATCCATTAGGGTCTATATCATTCGATTATTCGATGTAGTTATAGAGGGCTTAATGCCACGCACCAGCTTTGTAAATCACTAGGGCTGTGCAGGGCCTAGTTTGCCACCGCCACCGACAGTTGGTATGCGCCACGGATCAAGCCCCTACCCGAGGGTACTGGCGAGTACAGGAGGAGCTACTCCACTGACTAACTAACTACATAAACAGGCTAATATATTGGGCGCTAGACATGCCCAATCTAGAGCATTTCACAGTGAATTTTAGGACATAGTGTAGTTCAACATATATACGAACTATGTTGACAGGAAAAGCAGTCGGTCAAACCAACCTTGAAACTTGGGCATTGTGTGAAAACTGGAACGATTGTGTGCTCAACCAACGAGAATGCAGAGATTCGAGTCTCCAAATCTCCACCGCCTAAACGCTTGTTTTTAAGTTGATTGGCCATCCAGTTCCACCAGACCACTTTCTTCTTCCACACACCATCCCTCAACCCCAACGTCGAACATGATTCCTCCAATGGCAATCTCGATCGCTTTTCCCTTCCGGCAGATGCACGGATTTGCGCTCCCTCTCCAGTCCCGCGGCCAGGGGACACACCCACCTGGTGCAGTCGTGGAGCAAAGGGTGCACTAATCGAGTCACAACACGCGGACTGCTCTCTCGGAGCTAATTAGATCGTCAGGTCTCTTTTGCCTCCGTGTCCCCCACCTGACATGAAGAGATTCTCGCGTCCCTTCTTCTCCGTTTCCCGTCTCACTTCCCTTCTTTTGGCGGGGGCAGGTGGAGAGGCGCTTATTCTGGGTTTATCCGCTCCTTTTTTCCTCTCGCATTATCTCCGCTCGATGACTGATCCTGTTGCGATTGTCGCCTAACAGCTACCCACCGGTTTAAGCACTGCCCTTCATACTACCTTTATCCCGATTGAGCGCACTCAATTTACCGCGAGTGCGTTCTCCCTTTTTGTGCTTGAGATACTACGGAGCTCGAGGATGCACCACTGCATCCGCTCTTCTTGGTCGCTAGCGGCAAGCTATGGAGGCTTCTTCTAGAATGCAGCAGAGCGTTGAGCACAGTGCGGATCGCAGGGTGAGAGAGCTCTATCGTTACTATCATCCAGCCGGTTTTCCTGGTGTCCTCCCATCATGGCTACCTTCGGGCGAAGGTTCACCGTCTAGCGAGAATGGTAGCTCAACTGGATCCCCGGACACACTGCTTGCAAATGATGATTCGACAGCTTCCAACAGCAGCGCCACTTCACGGCCGTCTACTGCGTCTGGACCGGAGACGTTGATCTTGGGATCGCCGAACAATACATTGACATCCTTTTGCCAACTTGCTGCATGGAGGCTGAATGTAGAGCGTGCGATGATCTGCGTGTTTGACCGAGATACGCAGTTTATCCTTGCAGAAGCTACGAAATCTGTGAACCTCAATGATACTTCTATCCACAACAACAACGATGAGCTCTGGATAGGGACTAGTGCAAGTAGAAAGAAATGGAAGTGTTGCCAGGTAAGTTATGGGTGACCTTGCTGAACCTTGCCATGACCGATCCCCATTCGACTCAAATCGCTTCGATTTCAGTTTGTTTGACCGACTGCGACAGGACACTGCTGCATTACCACCCTCGGACCGCCAAGCTCCCACCTATCATCACCTCGTGGTGAATGACCTGTCCGAAGACGAGCGTTATCAGAAACTGAAGTTTGTTGCCGGGGCTCCGGATTTCCGCTTCTTTGCCGGGACTCCCTTGACGACCGAAAACAGAATCAACCTGGGATGTTTGTTCGTGTTGGATACGAAGCCACGGGATGGACTGGGGGAATTGGAAAGGGATACTTTGGGGTCTTTGTCTTTTTTGATCATGGATTATATGAAGATTTGTCGCCAGGCCTCAGAAGGTCGTCGAGCTGCCCGTCTTTCAAGAGGATTGAGCTATTTTGTCGATGGGAGCTCGAGTTTTGTCAACAGTATTGATCCTTCACGGGCCGGTAGCCGCCTGCGCTTTTCGGCGAGCTCTCGATCCAGCCACAACCGTGTCAATTCAGCGGATGAGTACCAGGGCAGCAACAGCCAAGACAATGCATCTGAACTGGCATCACATAGTCCACCGAATGACCGTTCACTCAGCGCCGATACTCACTCCTTTGGCTCCAGCGCGTCGGGCCTAAAGCTCGACAATACAGCCTGTGGTGAAACGACGTCTGGAGTCGGAAGCTCATTGCCAGAGTGGATTACCAGCAGTAGTCGCAATCGGCTGCCCCCAGATGATTCGCACGGGAATTCTTGGTGTTTTCGCCGAGCTGCAAACTTGCTCCGGGAGAGCCTTGACCTCAGTGACGATGGTGGTGTGCTTTTCCTGGAGGCAACGCAGACTCCTTTGATGGATGGTGAAAGTGGTAGTGATTGCTCCATGAGCGACAAAAGTGGCCCTGCTACAGTTCTCTCGATGTCTACGAATGTCGACCCCTTCGCCCCACGAGCCGGCTCCCTGGCTGCACCACCGGCCAGTGTGGACCGTACGTTTCTGCGCCAACTCCTTCGACGCTACCCTCAAGGCAAACTCTGGTCTCTCCATCGTGACGGATTGATTTCCACCTCTGATGATGACGAGCAAGAACCCCGTGATAATCCAACCCGCAATCTGAGTCAGTCGCCGCTTGGTGTCCCCCCAATCGACGTTACGAAATCGCGAGGCAAGCGGCGCAAGGCGGAGAATGCACTGCTCAACCAATATTTCCCCGGAGCCACACAAATCATGTTTGTGCCGCTTTGGAATGCTGTCAATTCACAGTGGTTCGCAGGCTGCTTTTGCTGGACGACGGTCGAGACACAAGTTTTTACATCCGCCGTTGAGTTGAGCTCTGTCCTTGGATTTGGGTCCTCCATCATGGCCGAATACAGCCGTGTCGAGTCACTGATCGCAGACCGGCAGAAAGGGGATTTCATTGGTAGCATTTCACATGAGCTGCGCAGTCCGTTGCACGGAATTCTAGCCGCGGCCGAGTTTTTGAACAGCACCAAGCTCGATGAATTCCAAGAGTCCTTGCTCGAGACAGTCAATGCCTGTGGTAGGACTCTGCTTGATACGATGAATCAGGTTCTTGACTTCAGTAAGGTCGTCTCTCTTGAAAGGACGTGGCGGTCGATGAAACGAAAGAAGGAGTCTCCGCTCGACTTTAAAGGGACAGACAAATTAGCTTCTCATCTCGACACATACATCGTGACAGACGTATCTATCGTGGCAGAGGAGGTCGTGGAGGGCATCTCTCTGGGTCTTGCGTACGGGCAGAACTCTACCGCAGCTGCCGACTTGCCGGTTGTGTTGTCCGGCAACACATCCAAGGCTTCGACATCCCGTAACGTGGATGTGATTATCGATATTGCCCATCGCGACTGGATTTATCGCACGCAACCCGGTGCCCTGCGGCGGATCATCATGAACATCTTCGGAAACGCCATGAAATACACGGACGAAGGTCGTGTTACGTTGAGTCTCGATGCATCGAGTCATTCCGAAGGACGGTCTCGAAGACAAGGTCTAGAAGATCTGGTCACGCTGACCGTTTCGGATACTGGCAGGGGTATCTCGGAAGAGTTCTTGCGCGATCGTCTCTATACGCCATTCGCGCAGGAGAATCCGCTGGCCGTGGGGACAGGACTAGGACTGTCTATCGTTCGAAGTCTTGTGAAGGCTTTGAATGGAAATATCCGTGTCCGCAGTCGTCCTGGCGAGGGGACCATGGTCCGGGTGTCTCTGCCTTTGGCACGCCCCGTGGGTGAAGAAGATCCACCTGTTGAGCCCCATGGTCATCAAATGCAGCACAGCGATATACTGGCGCAGACCATCTCCCTTCGTGAAAAGTATGCCGGTAAACGTGCCGCAATCTGGGGTACCGATCCCGACCATATTGCACAGAACTCCCCTTGGGCTGAGATCGGGCGTTATCTGAGGGAGTGGTTCAAAATTGATATTGTTCCGTGGCCGACCAATTTGCCGCTTGACATGCTCGTAGTAGAGGAATCCGAGTTGCCCGTGCTTCGCCAAACTGGACTCTCCGCGACATTGCCGCCTCTCCTTATCCTGGCCAGCAAATCCTCCGATTACAGTATCGCAAAGTCCGAATTGTTACCACTTGCATCTTCGGTGAACATTATCCGACGCCCATGTGGTCCCCACAAGCTGGCTCGGAGTGTGATGAAAAGTTTCGGGAAGTCAAGCTCAACTGTCGGCGGTCCGGCATATGTCGCTCAGAGTCCCATGGATATGCCCATCCGATCCGCGCCAAGTACCCCTGCACCAGCATCCCCTATTGCCGTATCTTTTGACGATCCTCTTCATACTAAATCGCCCTCGAAGGAGGTCCGCAGTCGGTCATCTGTGGCGGGCGCTTCGCCTGATGCACCCTCTGTTATCTCCGCACCACCGGAAGCCATTGTGGCTGCCCCTGTACCGCCACCTCTGGGAGAGAACAATACTGAATCCACGCGGCTAGCGCGGATCTTAGTCGTTGATGACAACCGCATCAACTTGAATCTCATGATGACATTCATGAAGAAGCGCTCTCTCACCGAGCTGGAATCAGCGGAGAACGGCAAATTGGCCGTCGAGGCCGTCGAGCGGGTATCAAGTGGCTTTGATATCATCTTCATGGATATGTCGATGCCTGTCATGAACGGATTTGAGGCCACCCGTGCCATCCGTGCGATTGAACGAGAGCGTGATGGCTGCGGGCCAGCCATAATCATTGCACTAACTGGGCTAAGCAGCTCGCGTGATGAATCCGAGGCCCTTGCTTCTGGTGTGGACATGTTCCTCACAAAGCCGGTGTCTTTCAGGGAAGTCTCGCGGCTGCTGGATGAGTGGGAGAAGGATGGGATGGAGAACGAACGAAGGAAGTCCTGATCTGCTCAGATGGAGACTCGTTCGCTATGATTCTGCGCTTTTCCATCTCTCACTCTGTCCTATGTCACTCGCTTTGAATCACATCTTGCTTCAGTGTCTTCCCTTTCACCCCTTATCCCCTCGAAAAATACCCAGGATGCATGCGCATTTTGTTGCATTTTGTGGGTCTCTACATAATGCTAGCCCGTCATTGACCTGTTTTGACTACGTTGATCTTGTTAGTATAACAACATCAATATAGCCCAGACAATGTACGCGCTAGCTTCTTTCGTTTCTCTAACCTTGTATCCACCAAGGTCTCCTGTTCACACATTGGGCTGTATACGATTTGGCGTCTTTTTTGCATGACACACGATATGGCTTGGTACGCCTTGGCCCTGTTTTGTTGGGTGATGACATGATTTGAATTATACCTGTGGCGTTTTCCTGTACACGAACGGAATGCGCATCGCTTTTACTTAATAGAAGAATACAGATCTATTAAACCGTGAATATTGCTCTAGATCATTTCCCTACTTAGGTAACATACAAAACACTGGCATATACCACTCATCAAGTCAATCCTTTTTATAACGGCGTCGACGCGTAGCATGCTGCTGCAGAACATGCCTAGCCACGATTCATCCGTTGCTTCTTAAGCTACGCTTCGACTTATCTTGAAATCCCATTGACCAATCGGATATAAAAGCGGAGTTAGTCCAATCAGGCCAACCTCGGCAGAGCTCTCCAATGGGAGATGAAGCAAAGCGTCAAGTCACTTGTAGGCCCTGATGTCGCATAGATGGTTCGTGTCGGCTTTCTATTGTATGATATTTCGTATTTATTCACTGCTATGGACTATTTCATAACTATTCCTTCCAGTAATCACCAATCAGTCTCTCATTCTCGACTAAGTAACTATTGTCTTTCTATGTAACTAACTAGTAATGTAGAAGTTTGCTTTTTAGCCCACTTGGCGTGCGGTACGGCAGATACGGTTCAAGGTCAATCATATTACTCACCGCCCTCTCTCCCGCCTGTCTGGCTGCCAAGGCCCATCTACACCAATCAGAATCCTCCAATGTCTCGGCAGGTTGCTGCATTCAGGCAGAACATTTACAGACTGAGGTGTCAAAATTACCCTTTTAAGCCTACTGCCTGTTTTCTGCCAGCCAAATTCGTGTCTTTCAGCACCCCCACAAGGGACGGGTGGGGGTGCTGAAAGACACTAATACAGCGGGGTAATAATCCATATTTCCCGAGCCTTAGACACTCCGAGGCAATCACACCGATGTCACGGCAACGAGAAATCCGACTATGCCGAAGTGGCCTGACTAGATAAACCCTTTCAACTCCTCTCCCCCAGGAAAGTTGTCTTTATACTTTCCGCGAAGCTGGAATTCCGTGGCTCATATTACCCCCTCTCCCACAAAAGCTACCATGACTTTGACTCAGGAGCCAAAGTTCAAGTCTTTGGAGACCCGGCTATTCATCAACGGAAAGGTAAATAGCATGGAGATGACCCCTTTACATACTTCTCATACTAACCCTAATATAGTTCGTGGAATCGTCGGACGGGCAAAAATTCGATCTAGTGTCACCGACGACAGGTAAAAGATTCACTGAAGGTATGGTCCGACGTCAGATAGGCGTGGCAGATACTCATTCATTCTATTCCAGTATCGGAAGCAAGCGAAGACGATACAAATGCAGCAGTTGCTGCCGCCAAGGCTGCATTTCCTGCATGGTCAGGCCTTTCTCCCGCTCAGAGAGGCGCCTACTTGAAGAAGCTAGCTGCGCTGATATTCGAATCTCACGATGAGCTTGCTGAGCTGGAGGCTATGTCGATGGGGCGCCCTGTCTCGAGGTATTTTGAGTCCTTCGCGGCCGCTGACGCATTCAATTATTTTGCGGAAAACGGCTTTCAGGCTCTGGGAACATCTAGCTTGAATACTCCTGGCTTTGTGAATATGACCATGCGCCAACCTTATGGAGTGGCTGCTGCTATCATCCCTTGGAATGTCCCCCTTGTGTTCCTGGCGGCTAAGGCGGCGCCTGCACTGATCGCAGGCAACACCGTGGTCATCAAGAGTAGTGAGAAGGCTCCGTTGACTGTAAGAACATAATATCAACTGCATTGCAAAAGTGTACTACTGACGAACTTCATAGTCTGCAAAGATTGCCACGCTTGTGGAGAAAGCTGGCTTCCCTGCTGGCGTTGTCAACGTTATTTCAGGCCACGGCCACATATCCGGCAATGTCCTGTCCCACCACATGGATGTTCGGGTTTTGAGTTTCACGGGATCAGGAAGAACAGGCCGTGCTATCCAGATTGCAGCAGCCAAGTCGAATCTGAAGAACGTGATTCTAGAACTGGGTGGTAAATCTCCCGCCATCATCTTCCCAGATGCCGACCTCAAGAAAGCAGCAGAGGAAACGAAACACAGTATCCAGTGGAACAGTGGACAAATGTGCATGGCAAACTCCAGAATCTACGTTCACGAGTCCATTGCCTCCACCTTTATCGAACTGTTCCAAAGGAGCCTCACCGAGATTAAGATTGGTGACCCACTGCTCCCCACCACACACCACGGCCCCCAGGCAGACCACCTGCAGTTCAAACAGGTCCAAACTTATATAGAAGAAGGAAAGAAGGCTGGCAAACTTTCCATGGGAGGTGAGATTTCTGAGAGCCAGGATGGCTTCTTCATTCCTCCAACTGTGTTCCTCGACATGCCAGAGACCGAACGAGTGACAAAGGAAGAGATTTTCGGACCCGTGGTCCTCATTAACACTTTCCGTGACGAGGACGAAGTTATTGCCAAGGCCAACGATACTGAGTTTGGTCTCTACGCGGCGGTATATACCAAGGATATCAACCGAGCGCTCAGAATGGCGAAGAGACTTGAATCCGGGACAGTTGGTGTCAACTGTACTAGCCCTACAAATGCGATGGATATGCCATTTGGTGGCTACAAATCTAGTGGACTTGGAAGGGAGGCTTGGACCGTCAGCATTGATAATTACCTGGAGACGAAGAGCGTGCTTATTAGAGTTGAGGATCTTTAGCTCTGGTTATGCATTCAGCAATATCGAAGTCTGATAAGTGCACGTTTTCGCCGGACCTGCCCTCCAAGCCCAATGCCGTATGTTGGCATCCTACTGGTGCAGTCAAAATCCCCGAGTCCACCCATCCGCGCAAGATAAGGCGATCGCATGGCGAAAATCGTTGGGCTTATGCATGAGTGGTGGACACGGTGAAGTTAAACTAAATGCAGTTGGCCATTTCCGAGACAATGGTCGCGCCTAAATTTTTAGCTTAGGAATATAAATCGAGAAGATAATATGAGGATGATCATTAACCCACTACACACGAAGTTCGGGAAGTTTCATTTCAATTTCAACTCGAAACACCACATCGGTACCGCTTAAAATTTCAAATTCGCACTTTGGTAGTCAAGGCTCGAATAAACTTAGAAAGTAACAAATGCCAACATCTGGAACATCCCAGAATCCTGAGTACTATCTCGCGGCCTTCAAGGAGATACCCAAGGCAATATTTGAAAATTCATCCACATCGTCGCTGCAGTTGACCTCGTAAGGCCCGTATCTCTCGATTTGAAGGTATCGGCAAGTGTGGAGTAATCCAAGGCTCAGCTGACAGCATCCGTCTTTAAGGATTATATTAAGCATCTCTAGCACTATAGGAAAAGGCCCGAGCCGAAGTCCGTGTTAGTCATAGACAACGCATCCTTTTATCACTCGGACTGAATAGAACGTATGTGCTTAGACGCCGGCGTAAAGCTAGTGTATTTGCCTCTATATTCTCTAGACTTGAATCCTATTGAGGAGTTCTTTGCTGAGCTCAAGGCCTTTATCCGGCGGAATTAATGGTCCTACGAAGAAAACCTAGATCAAGGATTCGATAACTTCCTCGAATAGTGTATCGATGTCGTTGGTGCAAGGGCCAAAAGCGCAGAGGGACACTTGCGGCATGCTGGCCTGGTTGTAGAGGAGATGTAGCGCAGGTACTACTGCGAAGTTCGGAACTAGTCTCACCTATTGGCTAGAACGGATTGTTGAATTTTAGGTATGGCAGTATCCATAAATATCTAAAGCATAAATTCTTTTATATATCGATATCACCGTAGGTCCTCCACTGCTCGTGTATACTTTATATATATCATATATCTCTAACAATCTCAGTTCCAGTTCCCGGGGTCGTGGAGGAGAAACTAGACAGTGTCCTCTGAGGAAAAGCCTCTCACAACCGAAGGGTAAGGGCTGACGATACTGCAATTGTTGTGTCTGTAATATCCTGGAAGAATACAGTTCTTGCAATGATTGGATTCAGTTGAGTAGAAGTACAAGCAAAGGTACACACGAGCACCTATGTGATTTAAAATTGACAGTAACTGAATAAACAGGCAACTTGAAGTGAGAAGGCTCATGGCTAGCTCTCATTTCTGTAGAGCTACTACTAGTAGTAAAGAAAATGGCCCACTAGGCTTCAAGTTGAGCTTGAGACGTTCAAGAGTTTCCCAGAGTTTTGTGGATCCATGCAAACATGGATCTCGTCAGCTCTTGGAGAGCGCCAGTCTGACAATGATAACCAGCAACCCCGTTGAACCGATGCAGCGTAGCCTTATTGCCTAGAGCATTCTTAACCTCGACGGCCTGTCCTGTAGTCAGATCATCATATTCACCATCACCAACAAAAACTGGCATATCAATTTCGTCGACAACATCCTTAAGTCGATACTGTTTACTCTGAGTGAGAAAGTCAGATGGCGAGTGTGTGTTAAACGACCAGAGGCCTTGGTCCAGGCCCCAAGCAGCATTTGTGGAGAGTTTTCCAGATTTCCGCAGTGAAAAGATCTCCTTGTCGAATTGCGTGTGATTGCCAGCATCATAGATAGCCATGAGCTGAGATGGCAATTGTTGCGTAAATGCAGCATACAGATCCCATACTCCGTCCACAAGAACCACCGCAGCCAGTCGTTTCTCGAAAGCCGCTGCACGGGCTGCCAAATAACCACCCATCGAGTTTCCGACAAGCACAACCTGGTCTTTTTCAACAACGTGCGCCTTTTCAGAGAGGATGTAGTCCATGACCGGAGTGACTGCTTTCTCCCAATCTGGGATGAAACCAATGTTTTGCTCTCGACGCACAGTGGGCTGACCCGGACCTTCGTAGGTGATACAGTTCCATCCACGTTCTAATGCCTTCGCGACGAAGTAATGATAGGAATCTTCTTGTGCAGCATCGTATCCATTTCCGACAACCAACGTTGGCAGCTTGCGATTTTCGCTATTGGGAGCACCAAACCAGATTGCCTCAATGGTGAAATTTCCCTCCTTGGCAGGAATGCGAATACGCTTACCAGGGACTGGCAATGCCGCGATGGCCTTGTTAAAAGCTGCAGTCTGCTCTGCCCACAGGCTGTTTATGAGCGGATTGTTCCAATTGCCGTGGAGGTAAAAGTCCGCACGCCGGAAGTAATGAGACGCAGAGAACCAAGTATCTCTCACGTTGATCGGATCATAGGCATTTTCTGGGCTCTCTGCCTGAGCCTTTGTTTCATTGGCCAGCTTGTAGTATTGTTCGCTATAAGAAGCCATATCGCCAGCCTTGATATTTTTGGCGACGCCTAGGACGGGGTCGATATCCGATCCTCCAGTGAGAGCGTTGCCGAGCGCAATAAGATACTGAAAGTTGAACGCAGAGTCTGTACTCAACTGCAGCGTCGGATTATTGTCGGACTTGTTGGCTGCGAGCGCTGGCTGAGAGTAAACCAATGCAGCCACAAGAGGGCCGAAACATGCAGAGAGTTTCATGGCGAAGAAAATCAATGACAAGAGGGATTATATGGTCGTCGATCAATGTTTCAACAGTTCCCCGAGTTGTGGTTTGCGGGATCCTGAGATGCTCGTGAACTTGAACTTCCATATTCCGCGGTACCGTGGTCCTACTTTATACTTGGACTTTTTCTTGAAAGACCCAGGCACCAGCATATTCACGAAATGTATCCGTCTATACATAGACCTAGCAAACCGAGTATGAGCTTTGCGAGAGAGCTTTATCACTGGGAGATGTGATGAGTAAGACCCACAACACTAGTGATGGCTGTCGATCACTGCGTTGTATGACGCCAGCCAAGCAGTTCAGCCCGGCGGTGCCAGACCGGATCGGGTGCATCTTTTGCGATTGCCGTAGATGCCCGGGATCCACTCGTTAGGAGCACATGACCAGATATGCTGGCGCCTGATTATAGTTCAGGGCCCAATCCTTGTAAATGATCGACCCGTCGCAACAACCTCACTCTTTTCGGAATCACAGATCCCACAATGGTCAACCGTGGGCGCTCGGGAGGCTGCGCTACATGCAAGCAAAGACGCGTAAAATGCGACGAAACTAGACCCAAATGCCGATTGTGTCAGCGTCTCCGGTTCGATTGCGAATACAAGACAATATTTGCCAATCTGAAGTTTAGAGACCAAAATCACAAGTTTCCGGGAGCTGCCACAATTATACCGCGGTATGTGGCAGAGCCCGACACTGCGGTGCCATTCTTTCTTCAGCATTATGCAAGCATGGGCCGCCAATTAAGCTCAGCGCGAGGTTTCTTCGAAGTGCTGATTCCAGTCTACTCCTCGCAACCGCAAAATTCAGCACTCTCTCTGGCAGTTTCAGCTGTTGCTTCAAAGGTCCTATCTTTATGGCGACGCGATCACTCCCGGTCACCCCAGAAAAATTATACCCGAGCTGTCAATTGTCTTCGAGGCACGATCCAGGATCGCAATGAATGTGGTAAGCCAGCGACCGCGCTGGCAGTCCTATCACTGCAGCTATACGAAAATGTTTCTTCTGTATACGGCCTCCGCTCAGGCACACGGGTACACCACGATGGTGCAGTGTCGTTGCTCCCATTTTTAGATTCCAACTCTACCAATCGGGTGACCAATGCGTATATTCGCAGATTTATCCTTCACACCGAGATCTGCTCAGCCATGCGCCAAGAGCGTCCTTTACAGGGAATCGTGCATCCGTGGCTTGAAGGCAACAATCGAACAGCTGCACCAGAGAACCAGAGCTCCGTACTCGACAACATAGGTGTATCTGTTGCCGAATTACAAGCGAGATACATACAGCTGGTAACGAAAAATGGCACCATGACATCGCTGCCAGCTCTCAGAGAGATCAGAATGGAGGCAAAACGCATTGATAACCGGCTGCTGACCTGGGCACGGAGCGTGCCAGAGCATTGGCTCCCGCGGAAGCTAATAAGTGGACAACACATCGATCCATCAATTCCCACTTATCGCTCTATTTGTGAAACCTATCCTTCTTGTTCAGTTGCGACAATCTGGAATTTATGGCGCGTCCAACGCCTCTTGATCGTTAAGATCGCCCTCGGTTCGCTAAATACTATCTCAATGCACGGGGCAGATGGCCTCACAAGCGATGAAATATCGCCAATGCATGAGGATTTTGTCGAATATATAAATACTTTCCAAAGTCTGGTGGACTCGACGTGCTACAGCGTCCCCTTCTACCTTGGAAATCGAATGACACCACTGAACATGACCGACTTCGACGACCCGGCGATTCTGCTTCCCAGTTGCGATTTCTTAGTCCACAGAGGGGAGGCTCCGTGGATTGAGAGAATAAATGACTCAAAGGCTTCGAGAGATGCACACAGGCGCCATATTCACGCCCAAGGACCCTGGCACGTCATGACTCCACTAAGCCGCCTGCTAACATTCTTCTTGGATGACTGTGGACAGCTACTGGCGACCTTCCTCAGACCAGGACAACAAGCGTGGATCCGTGAACAGTTCTTGCGTGTCACTACATTGCTTCATCTCCCATCAATGCAGGCGGGTGATGGTGAGGGAAAATTGCAACTTTCAAACATATTACCTCAAGGTTCCGAAGACACCCGAGTTGAGCGTCTTGCGGAAGACATCAGGGAAGGCTTGACCTTCATGAGTGGACCCTGAGCACTATCAAGAGTTGCCAAGAAGGTCCAATTTTCCTTCAAAAGTCGAAAATTTTATCGTAGTGAGATAAAATTCCAATCGAACGCTCAAGCGCAGCACGTAAGCAAGAAATAAACATGGCCAAAGTCTGCACAACAGACCGCTTGAGCTCCATAATACGCACACACGGCTGGCGCACGGCCTCCAACTCAGCTCCCTACCTGCTCCAACATCTAAAGCCCAGCATGCGCATCCTCGACGTGGGCTAGGGACCAGGGACCATCAGCACAGGTCTCACCAAGTATGTCCAAGACGGACAAGCCGTGGGCGTAAAATACGTTCCCGACCCACTAAAGGGCGCGCGGCAGTTCGCCGCTGCTGCGGGTCTGACCAAGATCAGCTTTGAAGTGGGCGACATCTACGCTTTGAAATTCCCAGATAACAGCTTCGACGTTGTGCATGTGCACCGGGCCCTGCAGCACATCCGGCATTTTCTTCCGCTTTTTGAGTCGTTGATTCTCCTAGCATACAGTTACTCTCGAAGGCTTTCGGAAACATCATCATGGGTCCTCACTTTCATTCACGTGATCTCAATTTGCTGTCGGAGTACGTAATATAGGGACCAATCAGCGGTGAAAAGAACACGTATTGAGCCTATACTCGTAGCACAGCATAGCTCGCTTCAATGACTCGGCGTGGCCATTATTGGTAAGATTCGAAAAGATCTGGTTCAATTCGCTCGCGGTTGAGGATAGGGAGTTGAACCGAATAGTAGAAGCTATGCATTAGACGTGTCTAGACAGCGCCAAAACCCATAGGCGGGTTATAAATCTAGATTTAAAAACCCGCAAATAACCTATCTTGACCCGAATTTATATAAAATCTAGGTCTTGGCGTATATAATTCGGCCGATTCATCTTAATCAAATACTGTTATTTATATATATTCTAGTCACAGTCTTCCTAAGTTATTGACTTTGGCCCTAATTACTATACTATATTCTACTTGCTTCCTACGATTCTAGACGTTAGAGCATAATTTAGTATCTACTTCTTATATCTCTTATTTTACTCTTACTTTACCCTTGCTTTAACCCTTACTACCTTTCCTTTACCTTTACTTTACCTTCATTTTACTATTATTTCCTCTTTATCTTAAATATATTCGAATATCCTTCTATCGTCTATGATATACTATATAAGCTGTTTAGTGTCTATCCTTTAGACTTCTTCCTTCCTTACCTTCTCATCCGCTGCCGGTTAACCCCCTACCCACTCTGTTGACCAGCACGCCTACCCCCCGTTTCGGTAGCTTGCTGCCACCATGGTGGGGGGTTGACCGGCAGCGGATGCCACCCCACCTCTGGCCCGAGGACAAGACGCGTAAGTTCCTATTCCTACGTGCTGGCTGGTATGGCTAACGGAATTGCAAATAGCGATGGCGTCGGTGGAGATGCCACTGCCACGCCTGTGGCGCGCGTGGTCACCGTATGTAGCCTGTCCCAACGAGTGTGTTTATTAGGAGGTATTCACAAACAGATCAAGATCCGGGTGACCCGCTCTGCCAAGCTGGCCGGTCCTCGGGCCTGTAGGTGTCCGTTTTGGCTGGCGCGACCATCCACGCGGTAAATGTATTATATCCTCTTGTTATAGGTACACTATATTAATCATTGGCAGCCGATAGCCATCATCACTGGGGGGGGGACCCCTCGCGGTCATGGTCGTGGCCGTGGTGTTGGTGTTGTTGCTGTTGGTGGTGCTATACAGACGGAAGGTCATTGCCTCTGCATCCACAAGCTCTGCCCTACTTCCGTGTCGCCATTGGCCTCTCACCCGCATTTCCTTTTCCGAGCTGAGCATATTTTGCGAGCCATTGCAGACCCTTCTCGGTAGCCTGTTTGTCAGCGGGGGTGAGTCTGCCCGCAGTCCATATGTCAAGGGGCGGAAGCTCCTTCAAAATCCCTGGGTCTTAAATCGTACCCTTAAGAAAGACGCTTAAGGCAATGCATAAGAATCTATCCAGGTCCTATCCTAGCTTGAGATTATACGGCCCGTGTCTATTAATCTTCAAGAAATCTTTTATGCCAAGCGTAGAGGACTTCTTCTTGATGTACTTCAGATAGGCCGCTGAGGGGACGGTAGCACTGACGTATGATTTACTGCCATCTTGTGAAATTAGGAAGACTGGTCTAGTTTCAATTAAGCGGGCGTGTTGTATAATTGATACCATAGGGTAGGTATCAGAGAGTGACTACTTACTGTTCTGCTGGTGGCTTTTTGTCCTTTAGGAGAGCCATAAACTGTGCACCCTCTTGCATCGACATCCATGGCTCATTTTCCAACTGGGGAAATGCCTTCGTCTCCACCAGAGCCTTCGCTTCCCCGCCCTAGATTTTTTTCAGGTAGCCGTCAGTAGCGGCAGCAAGATGGGCTAGTTGGAATTTGGCTTTCAGGCCGAGACAAGTGCCCAGCCACTGAGCTAGAGGGCTGCTGGGATGTACTGCGGAAATCGCCGTCAAATGCTCTATGATGGACAACTTAACGTTTCTTCGTCCTCTCCTTGGTTTCCATTTTCATTTTGGAGGACCTATATCTGACGCAGGCGACTGCTTGTCATGTTGGCAAGATCACCGGCTGGGTTTCCAGACTGCCAAGGTTGGATGGATTTACCAAGTCCACGGACTGTGAACTGCGCCTACCATTGCCGAGCAGTGGTGTGCTCTGCGCCTAGACCCAGACGATTAATGTCTGTCTGGCGCATGTATTCCGATTTCACAACAAGTATTCGTAGTGATATGAATTGGCTTTGCGTAAGCTTGGAGGCTGAATTATAGGTATCCACCTGGTTTGCATGCTTCACCCCACCGAAGAACTGATTAGCATCTTCCCATGCTGTTTGGTTATAGGGCACCACTTTGAAATGGCAGGGTCCTCGACTTGGAGGCACCTTTGGTGTCACAAAAGCGAGGCGAGGCAACTATGATTGATAGCATTAGTTTTTTGCACTTGTAAGATACCGAAGCCTACTTTGACTTACTATAGGTAGAAGAAGTAAGGGGATAGAAGAAGTAAGAGAATAAAAGATATAAGGGAATAGAAGAAATAAGGTAGTTGAAGAAGTGAGGGAATATAGGAGCTTAGTGAGTTATGTGATTTCTACTAAGTGATAGGCCATTAAAGGCAGGATACTCTATTATCTACAACGAGTCAACTTGCGTGATCACGCCTAGGTTCTATGTGCTACGAAGCCTATGAGCCTTTAGCAATAGTACTCTTAGCGGCTTGATTGATAGAAAGGATGTCCTGGCTGCATAAAAGGCAAGCTGAATAGAAGGTGCTTGACGATGCTATTGCTGCTATTGACGTATTCTTCCCCGACAGCCTCGAAGCATACATAGTGCCATTGCTAAGCCATAACGAAGACTTCTAGACCGTTGCTCTCAGACAGGCGAGCTATCGCTCGGAAGAATATTGCGCAACGCCCTCATGTTAGAGCTCTTCTTTGACTTCGATTTTCTTCGCACAAGCAAAGAATCCTATCGCAGGGCACCAACGGTAGATGCTATTTTAAGCCTCGCACTGCTCGCAGCAGGTCTTACGAGTGGTTATGATTGGCTCAAGGCCGGTTGGACGGCGGGAGAGGCAAAGGAAGTTCCATGAAAGAGTACAAAGTAGTACGATATTGTTTGTCATGTCCAGCCTATCTAGGTTCTGCAAGACCATAGACATGCAGTCAAAAAGTTTAGTCGATTCTGGCAGAAATGTGATATTGCAGCTTATATGAACGAGGTCCAGTGTCGTGAATTGGGTTGTACCTAAATCTTGAGAGTCGAGACTATGTAGTTGCCCAGAATGATTTGTTAGAGTCAATGTCAGCGGTGTATATCTGGCTAATGCGCTTCTTGAGACGGCGACTATTGGCGTAGATGGTCTGAAGAAAGGTCTCGGGATGGGCAATGAAGTGGTTACCGATCTCAAGGCCGGTCATTTTGGGAAATTCAGAGATTGAATTGAAGTCAACGGTGTCCCGCCACGTATTTATTTACATCCCATATTTTATCTTGAGCTTCACTTCCATTCCTCACTTCATATTTCCTTCACCTCCACCTCCACCTTCATCCTACTCTGTTCTTCTCTCGTATTTATTCATACCAGCGTTCGCCGCGAGTGCTTTGCAACTATTACTCTGGTGGCTTCATGGGTCAACCACACTCGGCTTCCACGTGACGCGTTTTCCTCTTCGGGACATTTGAGGCTCATCTCGTTGTGCCTACTTTCTATCATGTCTCCCATTCCAGACATCCCTACATCGCCCACTCCAGCAGGCGACGCGGATGCAATCACTGACCGGCTCAACATGGGGCGAGCCATATTTACTGCCAAGGAGGTGAAAACGGTCTGCCAATACTATATTTCCACTTCTGAAAGTGGAGCCCGTCCAAGTATGCAAACGGTCAAGTTCGTCAAAAGCGCATGTTTCCCTTTCGCCTCCCCTCAGGCCAAACAACAGTTGAGATCCCTCTCCAACTCTAACGATCAGTCGACCGTGGAAAGATATGTCAATATTCTTATTGACGATGGAGCTCCTTTGAGGCTTCAGAATCACTACGAAGCTCACCCGGATACACTGTTTTTTGTTGGAGAAGTCTTGCAGGGTTCGCAAGATATCGCCCAACATGAGAGCAATCAATGGCATCAAATCCCACATGCTTTCATACAATCCGCCCTCGCAATTCTTTCCCTTCATGAGTCGGGCCAGACTCTCTTTGATCCGCAAGATATTCAAGTTCTGTACTCATACTTGGAGAACCTTATTGGCCGAGGAGCTGATATCTGGTTGAATCTCGCTGTCTTCTTTCGGGATACTGCCCATCCTTTCGTCTCATCTCGTCTGAGGACCAAATACGGTTCTTTCTCTGCGACAGATGAGATAGCGGTTATTGCTGAGCAATACACTGACTTGCTTTCGGATGGATCCATTACAAGACTCGTGGAAACAATCTCACATCCCCCACATGTCAAGGTGGAAGTGAAGCCCGAAGTCGTGCAGCACAGGGAACCAGGCATAGGAGATCCGAGTGCAAGCAAAGCAGACACCGGAGAATCCGAACAAATGCAAGAACAACTCAAGAAAAACGTGAAACCGCCCCACTCTCCCCATAAGCCTAAATACACTGGCGCTCCCGATCCATCCAAGATTCCTCGGTCCGGCACAGTTGACCCAGCGGGTCATGCGCTTCCTTCATTCCTCCGCAGGAGACAGACCAGGTCGCAGGGAAGCGTGTACTCAAATCTATCCCCTCGCCAAATTCGTGATATTGTTCGCCAATATGATGCAAAAACACAAAGAGATATCCACAACAATCCAGAGGTATTCTACTGGAGTAGCCCGTTTGCTGTGCACATCAGGCCTGAGTACTTCTGGGTCTTAGATCAAGAATTGGAGAACGACGAGATGCCACTCACTGAATCCCAAATAACAGCTCTTTTCCCGCTCTGGAGAACAGTTATGGGTCTGCCTCCCGTTCAGGAGAACTCTATCTCGCCTATCCCCAATTCAAGATCTAAATCTCCCAGGGAGATTGAACATCCATCGGCCGGGAGTACTCCTACTTTGTACTCAGTTTCAACAAAGGCTGATCATCTCACATACCGCGTCGAAGATCTTTTCATTGCAAATGACGAACTGAGGAGCCGTGTTGACAAGTTGACGGGCCAGATCAAAGATTTGGAGGCTCTCTGCTCAGAGAATCAGAAGAAGTCTGATGAGGATAGCAATGCAGAGGAGCAGATAGTACCGAACAAGCCCGCATTCCCTTCGGGCAAGAAGCGCCAATTGCCCCTCGAAGGTGAAAGCTCGGGCGGATCATCTGTGCAGCCGATCTCTCAGCGCTTGAGAAGACCAAATCGGCGCAACGTTCGACGTTCGGCTAGAAGAGTTGCCAAGAAGTAATCGATCCTATGGATCCGATTCAAACTACACCTACGTTGTGACTGCCACGACTTGACGATAGAATGCCAAGCGGGATGGACCGTTCAAGGCAGTGAGGAGGATGGCCTATGCACTGCAGTAGGGCAGTGGACAGCTCGGGAGCTGCGTTATTTGCACTCATTTTAATGGATCCAATTTAAATTATACCTACCTAGGTAGCAATATGGACACAGTATTATGCAATTTTCACGCGGCTTCAATTTGACCTATATTCTTGACAAAAACTAGTCACTAACTAGGGCATTTCCATGCGGGACCCATTTACCAATCACATTATTTCCTAGCCCTGCCAATGGAATTCGCACACGTGCGCTTAGCAGTTGTCTAGTTATCCGAGCCTCGGTACCTAAGCACCACGCAAAAATTGATTCCTTTCTTCGTTTAACCACCTTCTATTGTTTGCAGTCTGTTTTCTCCTTGGTAATCCGAACGCCTCTCTCCATACACTGCCGATTTCGTCATGTCACAGATCCTTTCTTGTGCAGACAGCCCTCTCTCAATTACTGGAAATGTAATCGGCATTTTGACATTCGCATACGCCATTCTCATTACGCTAGCTTATCGTACAAAACAGCTCGCGTCGGCAAATGAGGAAATGAGCCTCTTTCTTCAACGAGCATCGAGTGAACTCGATGCATTTTTGGCTGCACGAGAGCGGCTAATGAACCGCCTTCCAGCCCCTCCTACAAAGCTTGGCTCAGAAATTGGGCCATTCTTGGTAGACACTCAAAAAATTGTCGATAACTTTGAGGATCAATTCCGCTCACTCAAAGAGCTAGGTGGTCGAAAACCATCAGTTTTCGAGGGAAGCCGTTTCCTATATACAAAGGAAGATCTGATAAGCACTCTCGGGGAGATGTCTCGGATCAGGTCAAACCTTGATGGCTTATACCAAGTCTTTATGAATAGGTATGAGAATTAGCAGGTGACAGTCGGTGGGAATCACATAACTTACTAGGCGAGGTTTAGTGCCCTTCTCGAGGAGATTCAAAAGCAAAACGCAGCCCTTGAAGAGTATCATAAGTCTGTTTGCACGCAAAAGGATATGCTTCATCAAATTATGGATGCTTTACATTTAGATGTCCCAAAAGCACCAAAGTCAAGAGAAGCAGAGGCATGCCCAGAAGATCGCGAGGAAGACTCCGGTGCATTTCCTTTACCAGGCGCGTATGAAACGCTTGATATATACCTGCGTTCTGCGATACGACAGGAGCTCGACGCTCGGCAACATCATGACAGAGTATCTACCCATCGCGGATGCTGGAAGATTGCTGGCCCTCCTAAGAACAGACAACTGGTCTGGGTCTTTGAGCGATTAGTCTCCACGGCCGAGGTCTCACCTAATCCGTTGCAAAGCCGCGTTTTCACAGAGCCTTAATGCAAAAGCGTGCCTTCAGTACTTCTGCAGAGCAAGTCACCACAGTTTTTATAGAGAAAGATGTAAACCTCCAAGCCTTTTTAGACCTTGAAATTGGTGATGTGTACTCTTGTATCGAGAAAAAGCCATGTCAGTGGTCCGAGTTTACAGCTCTAAAGAACTTAACCCTCTTAAGATGGCTGTTCGAGGCAGACTGGGAAGATCGAAATATACCTGATTTTCAAAATGAACACTACATTTTAGCGCCGGGGCTAAAAAGATTCACATTAGGTTTCCAACCATAGATGCCGCGGGATCACGAACTATGGGACAGACTTTGGTCAGAAGGAAGAGGCGTGGATCCGAAGGCTGGCATAAGTTTCACTTAAGAAAAAGGCATCACTCCAGGAGATTAAAATCGAATTTAATCCTAAGTAGGAGGAGCTATACCAAGATAAGGCCGAGTATCCATAGGATCGGATAGACGCCTTGAATAATAAGTTTTAGCTACGCAGGATAATGATCACCTATACTATACCGTCGGTGACAAGGGAGAAATAGTTAATAGGTCGCGTTGACAAGGACCCTTAGATAGATATAATCGAATCTATATATGAATAATAGAATAGTAAGCCTAAGCAGTAACTATAATAAACCGACTAGGTCTAAAAGTTAATATACCAATTAGAGGTCGGACCTTAGGAGGACAACTTTCTATTTCTGGCGCGAGGTAAGATAAATATATTTTTCTCTTACCTTACTCTTACTTACCTTTACTTTACTATTACTTTGCTCTTACTTTGCTCTTACTTTGCCCTTAAGTTGCTCTTTGTATCTCTACAATAGTCGCCTAATCATTGTTTGGCGTTGTAGCTTAGCGGATGATTATGTACCCTCTAGGGAGGGCTCTTCCTGAAAACTTTATTGCCTCCTTTATGCTTCCTTTCTACTAGCTTTTCTCTATATATTACTATATACTCATAATCTAATAAACCCCTCGTAATAGCATAAGTTCTGGCTTCAGTACTGGGAATTTCCTAGCAATCGTGGCACTAGCGACCGACTTACGAGGCTAGTTTAAGTAGGCGCCGAAGAAGTGCAAAACTTTTACTAGGCTGTAAGATAGTCTCCTTTACTTTCTCTAGTGACAGCCTGGGCCTATGGTATATCAGGCTTAGAGCATAGGGATCTATGATCATTCATGACATCTATAGTCCGAGAAGGTTCATGGCCGAGGATATTTTTATTACAGAAATCACCCGATTAGGACTAGTGAAGTAGTGAGCCTATTTATTGGACCTACCCTGCCACTTTATCAGCTTCATATTTTACATGTTTGCTTTGTATTTGTCTCTTGCTTATTGGGAACATCTTGAGCTCGAAAGTCTGGGACCAGTGGCGAGGATTCGTGGTCAACCGCGACGAACCGAAGAAGCCGATGTACACAGCTTCCGACTTGGCTCCACTGAATATTGAGCTAGTCTCTGACAATGATACACGGGATAACTTCCGGTTTGAGCCCTTTGATGCTACACTGACGTTGATGAAAGGTGCATCACCCCGCAAGCTACGGACGCTCGATCTAGAGGCCGACGCAAATCTTGGAGTTCGAGAACTTGAATCACAGCATAAAGACTATTGCTATGGTCTATGGTATGCTATCGAGGAACGCGAACAAAGCTACTCGATGCCTACACAGCCTGTGGTACCATTGAGTGTCATGAGGCCCTGGTCAAAGATTGAGTAAGTGGTGCCCTCGCGATTCAAAACCTTTTTGCTAACACTTCACTTATCTAGTGGGGAATGCGAGTTCTACGAGGTCGATCGAGTTCGGGTGCTTAACATTCAACGTCCCTGGGCATGGCGCGTGCTGAGCCTAGACGAATTCTGCGATCAAAATGGCGACTACCACCAGGAAACCACCATCTATGAACATCTGCAGATGGCCATGTTCAGCTTCAACCTCCCTGACGAGGATAGCATACTCGCGAGCGAGCTTTCGGCGTTAGTACAGCTTATTAGCATCCGGTCCCGCCAGCCTACCTTCTCGAGGTCTCCCTACATCGCTGTCTTGTTGATATCCTTCTTTGGCCCTCGTCAAGTGCGCGTCATTCAGGCCTTGTATCACAAAGGAACGTTGAAGGAAGGGGGCCCCAAGCTCACGGTGACACTAGAAAAAGCAATGAATCTTGCTGGCGATGATGGAAACGAGAACGAGAAACGTATGGAAGAGATCCTTCGATGGATGGCATGCAAACCAATTTTCCCAGCCAATAAGACTGACCTAGGGCCTTGCAAGTAACCCGCGGATTTAGCTGACAATTGAGAGACAATCTATCATTTATCCTCCTAAGTTTTGTATGGTAGTTATAGTAGAACCTTGCTTACCTATGTCAATCTTCAAATGATAGTAAAGGAAGAGTAGTCTTCTCAGGCTTCGATGGATAGCCTTTCGGCAAATCCAAAGTCCAAAACGAGACATCGGTATATCATAATGAAGCTGTTATTGAAGATGGCAGCTTCCCGACGAAGCTTCTCATTAGCATTTCCAGGATGAGTCAATCCCTGCCCCTTGTACGGCAGTAAGATTTGATGAGAAGCGGTCTCGGGGAACATTTGACCCGGTTCTCAATGTGGACCGGTATGCAGACATTGAAGTTGCCTGTCCCTATTTTAAGCCTCTTTACTGAAGCCAAACTGGTAAGTAGATTCTTATCCTTTTCAAATGTATAACTCCAGCTTTCTTTGTGGAATAGGCGCAAATGACAGGCAGTGCATATGCCAGACCCACAAACTGGTAAACCAGGCAAAGCACTGTCTCGTTGGTGCTACGAGTCCTTTTTTTTTCCCGTCATTGGCTGGAGACTAATACAGTGTTGGACCGTGTTCTTTTTTTTTTTTTTTTTTTCAGCTTTTCTCTGCTTCTCTGGACGCTTTATCTCTAAGGAGTTTAGAACAAATCGCAAATAATTCTCAGCCACAACCCTCTGGTTCAATGAGAGCTCATCAAATATTGTGGCCGTAAGAGTGGAATGGCGTTTATTGTGATCGGGATATCGATAGAACTCATGGCGGTCAAGGAGGCGTACGAATTCAGGGTAGAGACCAGGTTTACGAGGGGTAGCAGATTCAGGAGGGCAGTCCTCACCGGGGCGACTGACGCCTAACTACTGGGCCGCAAATAAGCCACACGCCGGCATGTTAGTATAGTAGTTGGGTGGGTGACCACCGCCAAATCCCTGCTCTTTATCCCTGTTGATGATCATTATATACCTTTAAAAGGTACGTGGTTAGTACATATGACCATAGGGTGTGGAGAACAGGGCTTCCCGTCCGCTCAGCCGTACTTAAGCCACACGCCGGCAGGTTAGTAGTTGGGTGGGTGACCACCAGCGAATCCCTGCTGTTGTATGTTTTGTTTTTGGTTTATTACTTCTTATTTTTATTACTCTTTTTTGGTCTGTTAAATTTTCCCTGTCAAACCTAGGAACTCAGACAAGATTATCTCAGTGGTATCAAAGGGGATGAGAAGGATATTGCTAATAATACTCCGTAGGCATCGGAGAAAATGTGGATGGAGAGCGCCCCAAAACTAGGAGGGGCGAAATAAATGGGTGGGGTCACAGTCAAAGATGAAGCCCGGACATGACATTCTTCCCCTGTTATTCCGAATCGCACTCTGAATTGCGACTTCCAGTACCTAGGTACGTAGGTCCAAAGTCCTTCTATTTAAATGTTGATACCAACATGTCAAGCAACTACTGTACCATCTCCAGATCCACTGCAAGCTTTGGAACATGTGGATCTCTACCGAGACCCACGTTCCAGTGCCCTGGCCCTGGGTTCTTGTAGCCCCGACTGTCGAATTCCTGAGCCTTCAACTTTCACGTGGGGCGCAGGACACTGTATTCCTAAGACTGCTTTGGACTTGTTTTCAAGGCCTCCGGCGCAAGGAATGAACGGTCTTAGGATTGCTTTCATAGCAGCTCGTTCACTATAGCGGTGAGCGAGTCGGCCGATTGTCGGGAATCATCATGACGATGATAGCGATGATCATAGATAGAACCGTGCTCCGCCTTGTGCTCGGGAGTACGGCGTAGGGAATTGAGTCTCTCATTTGCTCGGAACAGAATCCACCCGCCTTCGAAGTGCCCTGTAGATCCGAGGTCAAAGCACCAACTTTTAAGAAACTTGACTGCTCATTTTTCCGAACACGCAGCGGTGTGAAGCTCATCGTGTATGTTCCATGCAACAACCCATGTCCCAGCGATCCATGACCGGCGGAAAACGGTCGGGGTACAGTGGGCTGATGGGAGTGGGAGCGTGAGGACCAATGATCATGACCTAATGATTATCATCCACATCAACAGGCGAGCAAAACAAACCACATACAATGAAAGAGAGAGTCCGAGAATCCACCTGGGCGTTCCCAGTGTACCTGTCAGCGGGTTTGGATTCCATCATGATCATCGACGGCAGCCCCCGGCTACGGTTAGCGCCGACCCGCTATCTGCGTTTGAAATCAAAAGGGATTCATGGCGATTCGGGAGATGAAACAAGTCATAACCAGTTGATGCGTAGTTCCTTGAATCACACGTCGCATGCCTAGCCACATACTAGGTCTCCGGCCTGACCGTTCATTGTGTAGCATCGGATACCCGATATTCGACCAGAATCGTTCCAGAAAAACCGGGGTTGACCGCTTCCCAACCGATTGACCCGTGGACCGGGTAGGACATCTGCATAGAAGGCAGGAAAAGGCTGTCATATTGGCAACTGGACTGCCCGATCGGGTGTTCCGCATAGTTGGGAATTGAGACGGTAACCAGCCGAATAAAAATCATATCATTAGAGCAGCATAGAGTAACTAATTCTGTAGCATACATCGGGACCATTCCTTGCGGTGGAGACGGGTCTAGTTGGAGCATACGTGTTGACCCCCTTTTTCCCGAGTCTTCCTGGCACTCGGGAGACCCAGTAGCCTGGGAACTAGGATTCACCCCCCCAGTCTTCAATCACATCCGTGTCTCCATCGAACCCCCGTGATGTGTCGAACGTGGCGAAACGGTAGGGATACCGCTTAAAACCAATCGTTCTCGCCCCCTTCCGAATAATCCGAACACCCTTGTTGTTATTCTCCCCCTGCTTATACACGTATTTGGCTATTGGTTTCCATTTGTTATTTACAAGTCACCGCGTCTAGAGCCCCTCGCCGTAATATTTTCTTTGTTCTTTTCGCAAGCGCCATCACATGACACTCGACCAGCATTTTGCCCAATGCGTTGGCTGTTAGATCCCAGGGTGGTGAGGTGAATTCGCATAAATGCAACCCGTCGACGCTGAAGAGTCGATCCTCGACCCACCGGAGAAGACACTATATACGGGTAGCATGACCCCGCTAGCGGAGATGTCGCAAAATCTACCTGGACGACCTCCACCAGAACCGACTCGGTCGTACCAGTCTCTATTTCATCCCGGTGCAGAATTCCCTCGCTTCGTTGTGACTTACCGTTGGTGGGAGGATGAGGCTACTACTGTGCTGTGGGCATTCAAAGTACCCGAAATCCGTCAGGTTATTCGTTACGGACTCTTTAGTGACGAGAACTATCCGCGCAGCTCATTGTTGAGTCGGAATGCGGATGCCATTGATGCCTTCCTCGTTGCGCTATCCGAGCCGCACGAACATCAGTTCCTTGCGAACCTATCTCACATGCAGAGGGTAGAGGAGATTCTGCGACGCTCGAGTATTCCACCTTTCCAGCCGATTCCTTGGAGCTGGTTCCCTCTGCCTCCCGGGCATTCCCTGGATGCCAGAACCATCGCCGCAGGAATCGAGGCCGAGAGTCAATTCCAGTTCAGTAGAATCGCCTTTGAGGAAATCGTGCGTGCTTCTCTTGGGTATAACACTGTCTCAGTCGAGTGGTTCCTGCTCCAGCATACCGATCTCTACATTCATCTCTTGGATCACCTACAGGCCTACCCCGAAGAGATCTCTCTCTACGTAGAAGTGGAGAAGGTATGTTTGCCTCTATTCCATTCAGAAGACTTGCTCTAATACCCAATAGCATTTGCGAAGTCGAAGCCCATTCGCTCATCGAGCCCTGGTGCAGTGCATGCTCACTGTTCATCCAGGAGCCGCACTCGACATGCCACAATCTTCTTCTCCAAGCTTTGAATTCATTGCCGGCCCCATTCAGCGCCTGTTCAAAGATCAGCCACCGAGTTTGACCACCATCCTGAGGATCTTTAGTGTTTTGGCAGTCCGGTTCCGGCAGCATTACATTCATACGTCCAAAATCAATTGGCATGCACCATTCGACACCGAAATCTTGTTCCTGGAGGACTGTTTCAACTCGACATCACCTCTAGATCTGGCTCGTACTCTGACAGGCACAGACGAGATAGACTTTTCCAGCTTGTCACGGCAAAGTATCGTGACAGACGACGTCGTGGTGAAGAGACTGATAGGCAACTGGCACGCTCTCAGTACTTCCGTTTGGGAATGCTGTACATCGCTACCCGACATCATGCTTCCATATTTGCGCGAATGCGCACAGGCAAGTCTCAAGGGTCTACAATTTGAGCGCAGATCTCTAACCGGTAGAGCCTGCAGATCCTCTTCACCAAATGTAATTACCACTCTCTAACAGCCATTTTGCATGGAATGCATCGATATAGAATTTCTACTGCACGATCTCGTGGGCTGAACAGTACCGCCGGGGGAATGGTCATTCTCGACCCTATCCTTCCACCTGAAGCTGCCTTCCTCACAGATCCAGCCCATAACTACGCTGATTATCGTCAACACTACTACGAGTACCCGGGCATCCCTTTCCTCCTTCCACACCTTCGAGACTACCAGCAGCACGGTGAAGCCGTTCTCCAGCCGCTCGTCCAATACCTACAGGACTCACACATGGCCAAAGGGTGATGATCGACAGCCCGCTTCGGTGAGAAAATGGAGTGGAACTGGTACGTGGCATGTGTGCTGCGAATGATCATGCCGTCCGGGAGTAGTGGCTGTTTCGGAGTTTTCTTATTTGCCTGTGGGAAGAGGGAGTTGCAGTGATGCCCTGTTTGAGATTAGTTGATCTGCGTTACTCATTAGATTGCGTCTGTTTCGGTGGATCGTGTATCTACGCTATACCCATTGGGCCATTGCTAGTATCTTGCAGCGCTGGGAGTCTGGCGTTGTATTTACCATACGAAATCTATATGGGCACGGTGTTTCGGAGTCTTTCCACTTAGTTCACTGGGCTATAATAGCCATTCTATGATTGAGCCACGTAACTAGCCATCCACCAGCGGCTTCTTAAGCACGAATTGAATGCCTTCAAATTAGTTAATGGTTTTACTTTCGACTGTTGATAAGCCCCGAAACTGCTTAATTAACTTACATTTTCGCACATCAGAACCAATCCACTGCGCCTGAGTCGGTGGGCTCTTTTCTTATTAGATATCTAGGGCTTATGCAAGGATAAACAGAATATGTACATAATAAACAAGACCATGCTTCAGCCAACCTTGGAACTACAGCCAAGTGCAAAACCAGCTTCACCATTTCATACTCTTCTCTTAAGTCTGGGCCCCACCGCCAAGACGCTAGCTTGAGAAATGGGTACATTTAAATGAACCTTTTTACATTACGTCATGAGCACTCTGCTTCACATTGCCATGGACCGTCGCATAGAAATGCGTACAATTCACTGTAGGGAAAAACGTCGAATCATATTTCGCATTCTCCGCCAGAATCTGACAGCAAAACATCTCTAAACTTTCACGCCTAATTCCATGTTGGCCTACCGGGTGTCTTTGCCTACAAGAAAAACACTGGAATGGAGAAAAAAAACAAGTCAAAAGCTTGCTGTAGTCGGCAATATACAGTACACCTGTTTTCATTCCTCTTCAACCTCAATGTTCGCATGTCGAAAATGACCTTGTGCACTTTCTCCTCTAGCCCCCACGACATCCAGGCTCCATTCAAGGAAATCTTTGAAGTCTTCACCTGTGTATTTCTGCCAATTTCGCCTCACAAATGCTTTGAGCTCTGCACATAACTCTTCAATCGGGTTTAGATCAGGGGAGTACGGTGGTAAGTACAATAACTTGACACCGGCATTTGAGCATAGTTCTTGTATTCGATTAGTATGGTGGAAAGACGCGTTGTCCATAATAAGGACAGACTTTGGCTCTGGCCATCTACCGCAATGATGGAGAAGCTGTTCAATAAAGTCCTCGAACATTCTAGCATCAGTCGATCCTTGGAAGATTCGCGATATCAAGATGCCATCTTGGCAATATGCGGGGAGGATCTGGTACCGCTGACCCCGCTGGAAACGGGAAACCTGGACAGGTGCCACGCCGCGGGGAGACCAGCCCGTCCTCCTGAAACCAGCTCGTTTATCACAGCCTGATTCATCTATGTAGACTAGGTGATACGAGCGGAAATCTGACAGCTGATACAGATAGTAATCTCTTAGATCCGTATTTCTTTCTTGTGCTATCCGTCGAGCCACTTTCTTGGTCCAGCCATGCGATCGAAGGGCCCGACTGATAGTGTACGTGGACACGAGGACGCCGAATTCATCGTACAAGAACTCTGCCATCTCATCTAGGTATAAATCCGGTTTCTCTAGCAAGTGGTCGCATAGCGCTTCGAGCATGACGGGGGTGATCACACGGGGACGGCCGCCAGGGATCAGGGGTGCTCGGACATCGCCAAACATTCGGAGGTTGGCACTGATGGTTATGATCGAACGTTTGCTGCAGCCAGCCGCTTCGGCCATCTGAGAAGTAGACAGCGATTTGCTGCTAATCATATCGCGGATCATCATAAGCTGGGAGGGTGCAAGTCGGGGCGCCATAATGTTCTTTGTCGCGCCGTCAACGGAAGCAGTTGATGAGGTTACCAAGGGCGCAGGGCAACGGGATGGGTCTGGGTCGGTTCGGGCCGACTGTCGAGCCGACTGTCGAGCCGTCAATCAGTATCCTTTGGACAGATTCCGCCTGTGTTCTCTTGAGCACGATATAATTAAGTCGTGGTATTTCACCTTGAATATATGACAGTCCTCGCTTCTTGTGAACTGCTTTGATTGCATCTTTAGACTTAGCTTTTCACTAGGTTAGGGGAACGTATGATTAGTCATATTGGCGCCTCAATTGCACTCTGGATCACAGCCTCGCGCCCGGCGCCTAACTTACCCCTCTTTATCTCGCCAGAAAAGCCCAACCTATCATCCCGAACCCGAATTCCTACACTTCAGTCGCCATCGTACCTACCCACGTTAGAACATACGCTTTTATGCCGTATTCTTCTAAATGGATCCTCTATCCTCTGCGGCGAGCGTTATCGCGGTCATTCAACTGACGGGAAGCCTCGTGAAGCTTTGCGGGGGCTATATTCAAGAGGTGAAAGATGCACGAGACGAAATTTCCACCCTACAACAGGCGATTGCAGGCCTCCAAGGGACACTCCAAGACCTGGACAAATTCCTTCAAAGTAACGACGGAAAGGCCCTACCTACCTCCTCACGACTAGCCAGCAATATAACCGATTGCCTCTCCGACCTCCGAGCCTTAGAAGCGAGACTTGATCCAGGAAAAGGAAAGACACTGATGAGGAAAGTGGGATTACGAGCCTTAAAGTGGCCCCTGAAACGCAAAGAGGTGGATGGCGTTGTTCGGAACCTCGAGAGATATAAATCATCATTCCTCTTATCTCTACAGGTAGATCAGACGTACGTTTATCGAACACGATATTTTGACTCTGTAGATTGACTCAAAGACTACATAGTTCTCTGATGGTCGGCGTGGCCCAGAATACCGATCGCATTGATCAAAATATGGATCTTGGGAAGTTGGAAGGTGCGATGGAGGCAGGGTTTGAGTCATTCTACGATCGAGACGAAGTCCAATGCCTCCAAGGCACTAGGACCGAGCTCCTCCAGCAGATAATGGAATGGGCCATGTCGCCGTCCCAAAAAAGCATTTTCTGGTTAAAGGGAATGGCTGGGACAGGAAAATCCACAATATCTCGAACTGTGGCAAGTTCGCTCAATGACATCGCCCATCTAGGTGGCAGCTTCTTCTTTAAGAGGGGTGAAGGGGACCGAGGAAACGCGAAGAAGTTTTTCCCGACACTAACAAGGCAACTGATGCTCAGGATTTCTGGGCTGAGGTCTGGCGTGCATAAGACACTCCACGATGACCCTGACATCGCATCAAAATCGCTCAAGGAACAGTTTGAGAAACTACTCCTGGAACCGCTGCTCAGTCTTGACCAACTCGGCCGACAACCTCAAACATCTATGATAGTGATCGACGCTTTGGACGAGTGTGAACATGATCAAGATGTCCGAAATATAATCCGATTACTGCCTCTTCTACAGAAGGCAACAGCGGTTCGCCTTCGGATCTTCTTGACCAGCAGGCCTGAACTCCCAATCAGCCTCGGCTTTTCAGAGGTCGCGGATCATGATTATCAGGACCTAGCTCTTCATGAGATAGCCGAAGAAGTGACAGAACACGACATACGTTTGTTCCTACAAGACCGATTTGCAAAGATCAAACACGACAGAAATATTCCACAAGACTGGCCCGGCGATGACGTCATCAAAGATTTGGTCTCGATGTCCGTTCCACTGTTTATTTCGGCTGCCACTGTGTGCCGTTACATCGAAAATTCAAAATTGGAACCCAAATTGCGCCTTGCAGAGCTTCTAAAGGACCAAGCCAAATATGTGTCGAGAATGGACAAGACGTACCTGCCAATTCTGACACGACTACTGGACGATCAAGATAGTGATGAGTTGGAGCAGCAGCAGCTTCTGCAAGAGTTCCAGAACATAGTCGGTGTTATCATCCTTCTTGCTGTTCCGCTTTCTATAAATGCGCTGTCGCTGTTTCTTGGGATAAGAGCAGACCAGATCAGCAATCGGTTAGATTTATTCCGATCTGTTCTAAGCGTTCCTAGCGATTGGGATCTGCCTGTTCGGATTCTACATCTTTCGTTCCGAGATTTTCTGGTCCAATCTAAAAGCAGTTTTTTTGTGGACGAGCCGAATAAGCACAAAGACATTGCTAAGTCTTGCCTTAAGACTATGCGGAATCGTCTACAGAAAGATATCTGCAATCTAGAAAGCCCTGGAACGCGCAGGGCAGACATCGACCCTCAACATATCCGCCAGTACATATCACCACAATTACAATACTCTTGTCGCTTTTGGACACACCATCTCAAAAACTGTCAGGCATTGTCTTCCGAGATAGAAGATATGCTACTATTCCTCAAGGAGCATTTTCTGCATTGGGTGGAGGTGATAAGTCTGCTTGGTCTTGTATCGGAGATGGTGGGTATGCTTGATAGTCTCTATACTTTAATACCAGTGAGTTACATAGTAGACAGTTTTTATAACTTCTACTAATAATTATAGGGCGACCACAATTCAGTAATGATTGACTTCCTACATGATGCAAAGCGCTTTGTCCTGAAGAATCGCCAGATAGCCGATGAAGCACCACTTCAGATTTATTGCGCAGGATTGGTATTTGCACCTCGAACGGCGATAATTCGTACACAGTTCAAGTCAGAACTTCCTAGTTGGATATGCCGTTTGCCACAAGTTGACGAAAGATGGAGTGCAGAATTACAGGCTCTCGAGGGCCATTCCCATTATGTTCAGTCGGTGGCCTTCTCGCCAGATGGTCGGCTGCTAGCGTCCGGCTCCTATGATAAAACAGTGCGGCTCTGGGACACGGCAACAGGCGGCCTAAGCTTGATTCTGAAGGGCCATTCGAACACGGTTCAGTCAGTAGCCTTCTCTCCTAACGGTCGGCTATTAGCGTCCGGCTCCTATGATAAGTCTGTGCGGCTCTGGGAACCGGCGACGGGCGACCTACTGCAGACCCTCGTTGGTCATTCGGACTTGGTTAAGTCGGTGGCATTTTCTCCTGATAGTCAGCTGCTAGCGTCCGGCTCCTATGATAAGACAGTGCGGCTCTGGAACACTAAAAATGGTCACTTACAGCAGACTCTTGAGCGCCATTTTGATTTGGTTGGTTCGGTTGCCTTCTCGCCCGACGGTCGGTTGTTAGCTTCTGGCTCTTATGATAGTAAAGTGCGATTCTGGGACCCAACGACGGGCGGCCTAAAGCAGACTCTCGAGGGCCATTTGGCCTCTGTTCTGTCGGTAGCATTCTCTCCCGACAGCCGGCTGCTGGCGTCAGGTTCTAGTGATCACACGGTGCGCCTCTGGGACACTGCGACAGGCGCCCTGCAGCAGATTCTAGAGGGCCATTCGAACACGGTTCAGTCAGTAGCTTTCTCGCCGGACGGCCTGCTACTAGCATCTAGCTCCAATGATCGGACAGTGAGGCTCTGGGACACGGAGACGGATGGCCTGTATCAAACTCTCAAGGGCCATTACCACTCAGTTTGGTCGGTGGTATTCTCTCCCGATGGCCTGCTGCTAGCTTCCGGCTCTTGGGATAGAACAGTACGGCTCTGGGACACAGCGGCGGTCGGCCAGCAGAAAAACGAAGGCCATTCCGATCCGGTTTGCTCGGTGACCTTTGCCCCTAACGGTCAACTGTTGGCATCCGGCTCCTATGATAAGACTGTGCGGCTCTGGGACCCGGCAACGGGCGACCTACTGCAGACTCTTGTGGGCTACTTAGACCTCTCGCCCGACTCTCGTTCGGACTTGGTTTGGTCGGTAGCCTTCTCGCCCGATAGCCGGCTGCTGGCATCTGGCTCTAATGATAGGACAGTGCAGCTCTGGAACACGACGACGGGCGACCTACGACAAACTCTTAAGGGCCATTCGGATGCGGTTCTGTGCGTGGCCTTCTCTCCTAACGGTCGGCTATTGGCATCCGGCTCCTATGATAAGACTGTGCGGCTCTGGGACCCGGCGACGGGCGACCTACTGCGGACTCTCAAAGGCCATTCGGATTTGGTTCGATCTATGGCATTCTCTCCCGACAGCCGACTGCTGGCGTCCGGTTCTGATGATAGAACAGCCCGGCTCTGGGACACAGCGACAGGAGTCTTACAAGAGACCTTGACTACTGAGAAAGTGATTGCAAAAATCGGGTTTTCCCGTGATGGTTCTTATCTTAGGACTAATCTAGGAGCGCTCAGGATTCATTCCAGTTGTGGCAAGCCTCACTTAGATCTACCCAATACGAAGCCAAAGATATTTCTACGGTATGATTATTGGATAGTTCTGAACGGCAAACCAGTATTATGGCTTCCTCCCGAGACTAGACCTATTTGTTCGGCGATAAGATCAAATACATTTGCTCTGGGACATGTCTCGGGTCGGATTTCCTTCATAGGATTTCGGGTGTGATACCTCCCGCTTTTTCTGATCCCTTCGCGGAAAAATTGCCTGGGAGATACAGACCATTTATTTGGAGTTACTTCGTTTCTCGAACATGGTACATGCTTCCTCGAGATTCCAACACAGTGACGAATCCGGAAGGTCTACTCACCACGGGTCTATCTCGCTTGAGTACGGCATAGGTTGGATAATTTGACAAATTTCATCCTAAACTTTCCCGTACAATTTGTTTCCATATAAATGATTTCATTGATGTTTATATCATGTTCTCTGGCTTGGGATCGAAGCTTGAAGACTTATTGAATCATGAACGGGAATAAGCAGCCGATTAGTATAATCAACCACAGTATGGAATCATAGCCACGATATCATTGTAAGCTCCTGCGTATAAACAATAGTGCTTTGCATTTAGTAAGAATATTATAGTTCAGGACTCATTGGTAGATACTCGCCACGCCTTTTTGCCTGCCAAACCCCACCCCAACTGACCCGCACTCAATTTCTGGACTAGCGTCTTGGCGGCGTGGCCCAGAATGAAAAGAAGAGTACGAAACGGTGAAGCTAGTTTTGCACTTCCCTGTACCTGGGCAATGCACTCCCTCATACGGTCTACTCCCTCTTCCCTGGCACCTTAGGCGCCTTCGCGAACCCGAACACCCCACATAGATACAAGACACGGTTGATGAACAGGAACCCGGTCGCTCCGATATTTCCCCATGTCAGCGCGTTCCATTTCGCAACATCCGAAAATGCTCCCCAGCCCATCGCCAAGTACGTGGCGTAGATGTGACCAATGTCGGCAATGGCCAGGCCAATCAGGTAGTTGCGCAGCACTTTGGGCTCGGTGCTCGTGTGTAATACTCCAACCCCCACTAGGGACAATAGAAAGTATACGTTTCCTAGTTGGTAAGCTAGTGCAACGCTGCTGGGGTGGGTAATTGGAGCTTCGATGTGCGGACATTGACCGGCAATAAATCCATTGAGGTCGTATAGCGGGGCGAGGGCTCCGAGGACCCTATACAAGGTGATAAATAACTGGCATAACTGAGGGGTTGGGCAGTCCGAACGTACAGTGAAAGAGGCTCAAGCACACCAAAGACGATATGTGGCCATGATGGGAAGATCGTCGGCATATTGAGTGGCCTGCAGCTAGTTATTGCCTCCGCTGCCACGGAGCTCTCCAGTAGCTTGGAGAGCAGCAGGAGTGGTAGCAACACTCACTTTTTCTGTATCCTGGGGTAGTCGGCGGTAGCAACCTTGGAAATAGAATACAACACAGAAAGAGCTCAGGGGTCAGTTGAACCAGGATCTTCAACCGCGAGAGCTGACGTAGACACCTGCGCGAGTGGATCCACTCACCGCCCGTAGAAAACGTTATCGGATCGTTATCAGAGCTTCTTCACTTCTTCAAACCTGATTCCAAGGACCAGCACAGACACCATGGACGGCCTGATGGATCAAATATATTTCACGGTCTTTACAATCTGTTAGCGACTGCTGTCAGATGCCCAGAGGATGGATTCCAATGGGGCCGTACGACCCCTGGATGAATCCCCACTTCGCGAGCTTCCACATCTGTCTCTACGTATTGCGCCTCTCCGTGAGCCAGTCTCATCTCGCAGCCTCAGCGTCCTTTCACCCTTGGAGCCAAATGCCAGCGGGTCCAGGGAATCGAATACAATCCCTAAGGGTTCAACAAGTGGTGGAAATATTCCCGCCAACCCGAAAGCCGGCCTCCCAACCGTTACAGAATTCCTCAATGCCGCGCGGACTAAGCAAGCCGAACCTGGGGCGGATTCCCATTCGAGCGTGGAACTCCCGCCCAGGCCGATTCTCCCGGCATTTGTAAATCTTCGTGCTCTGGAACGCTTCCCATTTGCGTCTTCCTTTGATGATGATGCACTCCATGGACAGCGCAAGCGGCGGCGCTTAGACCTTCAGCCCGATTCTTTTAGCGAACACTTGCAGCTTCCTATCCCTCAGGCCCAGAAAGAGCAACGCCCTCCACCTTTTGGCCCGTTTGCTATTCTGAATGGTTTAAACGAACCACCACCCAATGCTGCCCTCCTTCCTCCCATTGAAGCTGGCTCTATCCCTCAGCTTCTGACGAAACCCTCCCGGGGAAATGCTGCTGTTGATTCCGGTAGTCTAGCCTCTGTCAATGGCCCCGTTCCAGACGGTCAGCCTGCGGAGAGACGAGAGGCCCGAATTGAAGAGCTTCTTGGTGATACTCTTGATGATGCTGACGATGATAATGACGCACACGATCATGAAGACACAGAACCACATACCCGACCGGAGATTGAAACTACACGCAAATCGGTGACACGCGGGAAAGAACCTGTTCGCGATGATAAGGCCCCAATGCCTACGGATGGAGATGCGCCCATGTCCCCTAAGACCCGCGGTCGATCCCGCAAGAACTTGAGAAAGTGGACCGAGGAGGAGACGACGGACTTGCTTCGAGGGGTCGTCAAGTGCGGGATTGGCAATTGGACGACTATCTTGTCTCAACCGGAGCTCAAATTCAACAAAAGAACTGCTTCCAACTTGAAAGACAGATTCCGCGTCTGCTGTCCTTGGGCATACCGTGCCGCCGACCCGAACGAAGCGATCAAGCAATTGCGTGACCATCTCGCCAACACGCTTCTCAAAGCCCATGCCCAGGGCTCTAGTGATACACTCGGCAAAGCACCGGGCAAGATCCAAATCCCACCGCCAAATCTAACCAATGCTGGATCTGAGCCAAGCTCTGTGGCGGGAAGCTCAGCCAGCAGTTCGTACATGTCCTCTCTATCGAGCGTGTCCTCGATGACTCCCGATACGGACCTTGGGTCCGCTGGTAGTCAATCAATGCCACCTTCGGCCAAGAGCACGCCACACTCGGAAAAGTCTCAAACAACCTTGGAATCTCTGGGTTTACCGGAAGCACACGTCACAACTAAGTCTAAACGACGCTCCCGTCGCCCGTTTACCACTGCAGAGGACGAAGCCCTCCTCAAGGGCTACGCCGTACATGGTTTCCAATGGACGCTCATCCAACAAGACAAGCGGCTCAATCTAGGTCATCGCAGGGCAACTGACCTTCGCGACCGTTTCCGCACGAAGTTTCCCCACGCATACCGCGACGGCGGCTCTGTCAGCGGTAACTCGCTCCCAGGAGGGCAGGGACCGGCCATTGGAGCGCCCGGGCCAGCACCTCGGGATCGCCCTCCAACCGAATCCGCGCCGGCAACAGTCCATCCTGTGGCTTCTCGTCCTGCGCATAGCCGCCACCCATCCGGCGCATGTCATACGAACCCTGGTCCAATTGATCCCGCACTCGTGCCCCCTCGCCAGGGCTTTCTCGAGCCCTCTGCTTCCAATATGCCTGCAGTGTCTGGACTTCTTTCTTTCTCTTTGGATGACAACCCCGGAGGGGCATCCTCGCCGTGGGAGGATAATACACTTGCTCCCATGGTTTGGGATGATCTAGGCTGAGGGGTTGAGCAAGCAAAATTGATTTTCGGATTTTCTCGATTTTGGTCTGTTGGGCCGGTGATTTAATATGTTTGAGGTTTGCATATTTGATATTTTTTGATTGTCGCCTGATAACCCGCAGTACACGATGGCTCTGTTTAAAAGTTTTAGTGAATCTTCTCACATCGAGACTATGATCATCCCAAGTTCCAACATCTGGCCTTATAATAGCCCCGGAGAGCATCAGTCTCGTACAGACCTCGGGATAACCTTGGAAGTACAGATGAGATTCCCAGCCCGGTATCTACGAATAGCATACAAGTCATTACCTGTTATGCCAATATGAATTGAAAAATTCAAGACATGTCTCATGCTGCTTTCGATTGCCTCCGATCGCACCGGGCGAAGTCATACAAGAGCTCAAAAGAAGAACGCGAAAACAGTCGGATATCAGACAGAAGTGGGAACACTCGAGAGAAAGAACCATCACACCACCAGAACAGCTATCGGCTCACATTTTGCTTTTTAGGTAGACAATGTTATTAGATAATGATGCCACAACCAAAGAAAGCGTGCGAGGGTAGTCAAAAAACAAGGCTTCAAGGGGACTAAACAGGACTTGGAAATAAAGAAACCACGCTCAAAAATTACTTGCTAGTGTGGATGTCAAGTGGACGTAAAAAAAAAACAACTTAAATGCACATCACTACCACGCATTGCGGTCCCAGTTCGGGTCTACAATAGTCAATTAGCACAACACCGAAGTAAACCCCGTAGACAAAATAAGATGATAGCTCACCCTGTATAAAACTGGCCAGCACCTTGCTCCCCGTCTGCAGCAGCGGGTGCCCCGCGACGATCTGCAGGAACCGCTGAAGCCCCTCGCGTCGGTGCTCGATGACGTCGTCGCTGAACCGGTTGGTGAATACCTTGCCCGGCAACGGCGGGATCGTGACGCGCGTGCTCTCCCGCTCGAGGATATCGCGGAAGTACTCAAAGTCCGAGTAGCGGCGCCGCACAACCGAATGCTTCAGCTTGAAGGCGGGGATGTTGGTGCGACACACGATCTCGTACGAGGTGTACATGTTCCGCGATGTGCCGTGTGTTTGCGGGTTGCGCACCTAGTGGGTCATTTTTAGCTGACCGTTGGAGCTGGGGGGTAATTGCGGGTATAGCTTTGCGTGAGGGGTTGGCACGAGACAGGTAAGAACGGCGCAGCGCCCGTTGGAATGAACGAATGGAGGTTAGTGGTATCTTACCTCGATCTCAAGGAAATTCTCTGGTGGTCCGTAGATCTCCTCAAAGGTCTGTTGGCGCGACTCGGGGACGGACTGCATGGTGGGGTTGTTGGAGCGGGTTAGGTTGAGAGGGGATGGCGAGGCTGAAAAGACCAAGGCTGGAATATTACCAAACAAAGTGGAAGAGTGAGGCCTTGGGCGCAATCTCGCACAGTCTTTTTGAGGGTCGCGGCGTCGTGTTATTGAAGAAGCGGGGATCCAAGCTGGAATCATCTCGCTATCAGTGATGAAGACCCGGGAAAATATTTGATCCGCGGTCTGGGGCTTATCGCCGTTTTTCACCCTAATTGAACTCCTAAGTCTATATTTTCCAGATATCAAAATGCTACTCTAATTTATTCACGTTTTGATGCTGTGAATGCCATAGAATTAATTGCGCAATAAGCTCCGTATAATCCAAATCAGCTGGATTCCCCCAAATACTGGCACCTAATATTTTGTCTAAGACGAGTAGATGTTGCGAGGTTGTGTGATAGGATTCGATTGAGCCTCCAGTGTCCGGCCGCAATAGGTCCGTCGGGTAAACACGTCCTTGTCCGTGGTAGATCGAATCTTCGTGGCAATTTTCCGCGTAAGGCTCGCAGCGATCTAAATGTTCGTAGGTTGCTTTTAGGGCCTATCTCTATTCTCGGAACTTTGAAGGTCGTCTTAGTTGAGGAACCTGGAAAAGATATTGCTAAGGAATACATACCAGGAGTAGTGGATGATGCTAATGCGCATCGTTTCACGATGTATTCACCAAGACATAGACCTTGGGCAGCATATCTATATTGAATATTCATCATGGCTCTGCTACTTTTGCAGTAAGTGAGCCTACGAGCCTGACATTTCCAAAATCTAGACAAGTTTGATACCCAAGGGATGAACAGTGGTGCTTCTGAACTTCGGGATTCCTTTTATGCATTCTCCCGTTGGGACTTTGAGCCTATATAACTCGGACGGAAGTAGGTTATCTCTCTTAATCAACGGAAACTTGAATTGCCAGCTAGACTTCATAAGCTTTGCATTGATGGGGGTTTTAACACCTTGCCACAATATGCAAGCTGACATCCAGGGAAAGAGTCTTATCAACGGAGGTGCGAGAAGGTTTCTTTTTCAAGAACGTCGAATACAAAGAGGGAATCACGCGGAGGCGTGCATGAAAATGAGGTCCATTAACTAGAACATTCCTAGTACATAACTAGTTTAAGTTTGAAAGATCACTAAACAGTCCCACAATTTACAGTTGAAGATGTCCCCCGGATTTAACGGAATTAGGCGTGAGGATGATGACATAACTCAAGTCGGGAAGCAGCGGTGACTTATCTCTTGTCGCGCTATCGATAAGCCTTCTCCTCATCAACCATCATGAGCTCACCACGGTCACCCTCCGAAGAGGCAAGGGAATCAGCCGGAGGTACACCAACCTGGCATCCTGCACAAGAGTGGCTCGAGGAAGACGACGAGGTAGACATGGATTACCACCCTGCCATGGACGAATCGGAAGACGGCTGGGAAGAGATGGAGGGCGAGGATATGGGCCTCGGGGTTTCGGATGGTGGGATTGCAACAGTCTAATAGATTGTATTTCCAATGAAAACCTCTAACTGTGCCCTCGGCAGAAAACCCGCACATCAACATTGGCAACATCCAGATCGAGCTTACTACAGACGATCACGACGAAGACGAAGAGGGGGGTAATGGTGGCCAGACTCGCAGTTCGTTCAATGACCAACGCCCATGCTTTCTCCAGAGGGCTTGCGCTTACCCGTTTTTCAGTTCCGGCATCCCGGTTATTTCAATTACTCGCATCGAGCGGGCTGCAGCATATTCTTCACTCTCATGGATGGGCAAGTAATGCCGCAGACGAAGATGAGGACGATGAGGACGACCCTGACTACTACGTTCCTACATTCCGACATCGACTGAGAACAAGACGGGCTAGAGGAGACCCCCAATTTCCCAAAGTTCCTAGTGATGCAGGAACCGAACTGATGGGCCAAGGTCAATTCGGGACCGACCAGCACTATGTTGACCGACTCAAGAAGCGCAAAATGGGGTTCGCTACCAAATTGATGTGGCGGGAACTCGGCGTGGATTCCTACGGGGCTCGGAGAAGGGCCGATCAGGCTATATCCCAGGTAAGTCAGGCTGCCGATGCATCCCGAAAGGTGGTCGAATGACGACTAACCATAACTCATTGTAGAACATGATACCGAGCTCCGTGGCCGACAAAATCATACATTATGACTCACGCAGTTACTCCGGCCAGTTCTCCGATGATGGAAACTTTTTCTTCTGCTGCGCGCAGGATTTCAAGGTTCGGATGTACGACACGTCTAACCCTTATGAATGGAAATACTACAAGACGGTCCGCTATCCGCTTGGTCAATGGACAATCACGGATGCTACCCTAAGTCCCGATAATCGCTTCTTGGCCTACAGCTCAATACGCAGTCAGGCCTATTTAGCCCCGACAGATCCAGAAGATGATTCGGATCCGAGTCAGTTAGACTTTGCACTTTCAATTAACCGAGGGAGACGTCAAAGTTGGGGCAGCTCCCATTTCGGAGTATGTTTACGTGCGATATAAATACTTTTTACATTGCTAACAAGTGATTTGACTAGATATGGTCTCTTCGCTTCTCTGGAGATGGACGGGAGATCGTCGCGGGTACATCCGATGACTCCGTGATTGTTTATGATATTGAAACGAAGCAGCCAGTCCTCCACCTGCGAGACCGTCATCAGCACCACGTCAATGCAGTATGCTTTGGTGACAAGTCGTCTCCACACCTGCTTTACTCAGGATCCGACGACTCGACGCTGCGAGTATGGGACCGTCGATCAATGGGCGATGGACGCGAAGCTGGCGTTTTCATGGGCCACACTGAAGGCCTTACATACGTGGACAGCAAAGGCGATGGCCGATACGTTCTTTCCAATGGCAAGGATCAGACCATGAAACTCTGGGATCTGCGGAAGATGATGACAACCGCCAACTTTGACAACATCGACCCCACCATCTTCACAACTGGCTTTGACTACCGCTTCGAGAAATACCCCGACAACTTCTACGAGCCTCATCCGTATGATTACTCGGTGGTCACCTTCCGCGGCCACAGTGTCCTCAAGACCCTGATTCGCTGCCATTTCTCACCACCTGGCAGTACAAACTCTCGCTACGTCTACTCTGGCAGTGAAGACGGCAAGGTCTACGTGTACAACATGGATGCCACGCTGGCCGGTACAATTGACGTGGGTTCGGCGACGCTCAACTCGCGCCCCCATGAGCCAGATGTTTTTGCGACAGCATATGAGATGAGTGGAGAGATGCTGTGGAGAACTTGTGTTCGCGATGCGAGCTGGCATCCGAATGCCCCCGTGTTAGCAGGTAATATTGTCCACAATCTCAAGCCCGGCTGAAGGATGAACTGACATGTTGTTTAGCAACCTCATGGAACGGATGGGGACTGTCCACCGGCACCTGCACTGTCCATTCCTGGAACAACGGTGCGGCCAATGATGAAGGGGATCCGCCAATTGGCAAAAGCTACGATGACAGGCTCAGATATGTGCCTGAGTTCAATGACTACCGGGAGAATGCCCCAGCGGCCCGCACACGACGACCGCTGCGTAGCCGGCCTGTGCGTCGAATGTTTCTGGAAGAGGAGGATGAGGATGTTGAGTGGTGATGTGGTTATCGGAGGACAAAGATCTATGCGGTTTCTTTTTTCAAGAATTCGTTTGGGCTCATTTCTGCACATTAGGGGGATATCTACATAGGTTCATCCACATTCAGGTTAATGATTCATGATACATACACAATCTCAACGTCCCGTTTGAATTGATCAGTTCCGGCAACTTGTAGTTGTGTTAGTAGAGAATCATGCAAGAAGATAGTTTCAAAGGGCCATTGATTAAATCAAATAAAAAGAACCCCTATTGTACAGGAACAATGGTATGTGGTATCTCAAGGGTGAAGATGAGGCACTCCCTCTCATCGCAATGTCAAAACAAAGTGCCATAGTGACAATGGCTGCACCGGCAAAGACAAAATAGGGGCTGCACGAATTAAGCCCGTGGTGTTCAGATCCGCAACCCCTCCTGATCCAACGCCCACCCACCGACAGAACTGGAAATTTTCGGGCTGTATGGGCTTTTCCTTCCTTGTGCTGGGATTTGTTCGGTCGGAGATCTCCGATGTAATTCTCGATAAGTTGTCACGTTTATGCGCCACCGACGAGGACCTGGTTAACGGGGATATGGACTGCAGAAACAATGTTAGTACCGTACCTAAGCATATTGTGTTTCAACGACAAAGCTTGTGCCATTGACAGCACTTACTCAGCTTAACGAAGTATCCAATGGCACCCTAGTCTCCATGTCAGTCAATCTGTGGAATTTGATCCCGGGGTCCTACAGAGACAAGGATACATACCATGACCAAGAAGCCCATGCCAACAGCCTGGCTGATCTTGATGAACTCGCGCTTATCGGCTGTGAAGTGTGTCAGTATGATCCAGTGCACTGTAACTGGTACCGGAGGGATCAACGAACGCTTGGTGCAGCGGCGAATGAATAGGGAGCCCTCCCGGACAAAGTCCTTGGGGATATCAGCAAGTTCTTGGAGAGTCTCCGACATTATGGCGAATAGGTGTAAAAAGGAGATGGAGAGAAAGTAGGGAAATTGGGGGATAAGAAACGCGAGTCTGGACAAATGGCCTTTCTGGGGTCCCGGAGGCCCACGGAGAAACGTAATACCGAGACAGCAGCTAAGCTCAAGTCGCGCGCCGTCTTTCTCCCTCCTTCTCTCATCCCGCGACTATATTGTTTTTAACTCACTGACAGGGATTGATCTCTATCTTTCTATTTGTGACATCTCACAGCTATTCTCTGTACCCTGTGCTACTGTGACAATACTTCTCTTTGCCTGTATCCCGAGCTCGAAAGGGCACTCTGTACGCGCCCCTTCACCTGGCCTTGTTAACCTTCGGTATACCATTGATCGCTTCGGATTGTACGTATAGTTGTGATTTTCCATGTGTGTTTCGCGTCTCGATCCGTCTCTCCGCTGTCAACCTGCCACGTTTCCCTTGGGATGACCAAGCGATGAGCATTCGTTTCTACCTTCCAATTTGAATTGCCGGTCGAATTTGGGAATCATTCTCCATGCTAATTGATGGCCTGTATCTGCAGACATGTACTCTCCTTGAATCCGGAAGCAAAAGGCAAAAAAGAGAGAGAAGGGCCTGTGTATTATCCAACCTCACATTATCCACAATCGAGAATTCTTGCTCTGAGCCTGCAGTCCCCGGACTTTCTAGTGCACAATGGCCACAGAAGATGATAACTTCGATATTGACATCTATGGGGATGGTGGCAATGAGCAGGGTGATCAGAACCACGATGACTCGGAGCTTGTACTAGACGCCCAGGAGACGGCGCCGCAGAAAGCTCCTCAATCAGCTCAATCAGCGCCCCAAAACCAGAACCAGAACGCGCCTCAAACGCACGTGCAAAATTCGACTCAGGGCCACGTGCAAAGTTCGATACAAACGAAGCCTGAACCGCAACACGCTCCTTCCATGAATGGAGACCACAACATGCCGCAACACCACGCCCCTCACCAGGATGCTCCGGCGCCTCAGCAAGGCATCAAGCGCAAAGAATACGATGATCGCCCTACCGATGATGCAGCAACGACGGCCTTGTTGATTTCGGATCTCTTCTGGTGGACAACGGACGATGACGTCCGCGGTTGGGCTGTCGAAGCGGGCTGCGAAATTGAGCTTAAGGACGTGACATTCAGCGAACACAAGGTGAACGGAAAGAGTAAAGGGTAAGAAGACAATGTCCCTTCGATCCCTCCTTGTCTACTGACTTTATGATAACAGTCAAGCATATGTGGAATTCACTACCCCCCAAGCTGCCACAGCTGTAAAGCACAAGATCGAAGAGGCCGGCCAAACAGGCCGGAAACATATGGTCAACTACACCAACCCGCACACCAACCCCTTCCGGACCCTCCCCAAGGACGCGCCGATGCGCAAAGATGGCAACCGTGGCCCCGGTGGCGGATTCAATGCCGGCGGCAACATGAACTTCGGCATGAACAACATGGGCGGCGGCTTCCGCGGCCGCGGTGGCTACAACAACCGCGGAAACTTCAACAACCGAGGCAACTTCAACAACTTCAACCCGATGGGTGGGTTCCAAGGCGCTGCTGCACCCAGTGGGAACATGATGGGCGGGTTCCAGGGCGGGCCCATGGGTGGCGGCATGCAGAACTATGGCTTCAACCGAGGCGGCATGATGGGCGGAGGCATGCGCGGTGGACCTGGTGGTATGCGTGGCCGCGGGGGTGGAAATATGGGCGGTAACATGATGGGCATGCCCGGGATGAACCCCATGGGTGGCATGGGCATGAACCCTATGGCTGGCGGTATGAATCCAATGATGGGCGGCATGGGCGGAAACATGGGCATGCAAGGTGAGTAACTAGCATTGAGTCTGGTTACACTCCTTTTGTCTGATTCTTGTCTGATACCTTCTGTCCATCTCTTTTTCATCCGATGATAGTAGAGTGCTGATTATTTTCTGTTTCCAGGTCAAGGTTTCCAAGGTCCCAATCATGCCTTCAATCAGGGCTTTTTCAATAACCAGGGAGCTGGTGCCGGTGACGCATCATGGAACCCTCACGGTGCCAAGCGCAGTCGGCAGGAGTAAGCTCCTCCATGGACATTTTGCTTGCGGAGCTGGCTACGGCGTTCTACCAGTTCTCAGTCTCATTCTCTATATCGGCTCTTTCTCTTTCGACTTGCACGTTTATCGGATCATCACTCGGACCAGGATTCTCTTTCTCAATGTTTCCTTCGCGGGTATCGGGAGGGAAACGGAACCATCTAGGGCTCGTTCTGGCTCGATTCGGATTGAATATTTTCTTTTCTTTAATGTGTTAGATGCAATTCGATGTTCTTTTTCTTTATTGTACTTTATAACTACCAATTGGCCTGTGTGCCGATTCCTTGGGCCCGGATTTGGTTTGATACTTGTCATTGAAAAGTCTTGTTGGTATAGCAGACTGAATTTGACACGACTATACAGAGTATAGATGAGTATGCTCTAGGGCTTGGAGCCATGATTGAGTAACCCTTTGGACAAATAAATCAAGGCTCCTCGATTTTGAGCCCGGCGACCCAGCTGAAGTCATTGAGAATCCGAACATGAATAATCTAACACCTTGTCGTGAACCTAGCACATAAACTATGCAAGCACTATTCTACCGAAGGTTACACAGCGCATTGAGAGCTTTACTTCATACATTACCTTACTATCTCCGCCTACCAACTCTTTCTTCGCTTTACCATACCCCATATCATGCATATACTATGCCTTCCCTCTAGAGCTTGGTACGTGACCTCTACCCTAATGAAATCTGCTAAAATGGTGGTCTCCGATTCTAAGGGTATCGTGACTAGATTTTGATAATCGAGGGTCGCTAGACAGGACGACTGCGCATTGACCTTGTGCGGCGGACTCGTGCAGGCACCACGACCTGTAATCGATTGGGATCTCGCCCTTGGTGTAAATGGCTTTTGGTGTTGGGTTGGCATCGTTTGCTGACAAACATAAGAATTCGTAATCCTATAGCTGCTAAAGCGGAACTAGCTTCCTGACTCCTTCGGTGTAGGTAAGACGGCAATCTTAGTGTTGGTAGGGGATCCGTTCCATACAACATCCAGTGCTATCCATCACCTATTCTACAGTATTACCTCCCAAACAGAGGTCCTTTTGTAGAATAGGTGATGTATGGCGCTTGATGTTATATGGAACGGGCCAGTGATGAGCTATGGGAGGGGACCTTCCAGTATCGCGCGCGCGGACTTTTCTTCCTCTCCTGTTGATTATTCATCCCAATCACGACAATCATCGATATAACTTACTTAGATAGACAAAGACTTTCTTTGAAATTGATTTAGAGACAGTGTTAGCGCGTTTTCGAGGCAAGATGTTGTGGTGAGTAAAGATGTTAGGAGCAAAGTAAGAGATAAAAGACATTGTTTCAAGTCCCAACATCTCTCTTACCACAACATCTTGCCTCGAAAACGCGCTAACACTGTCTCTAAATCAACGTCAAGCAAACTCTCTGTCTATCTCAGTAAGTTATATCCCTGGGATTCAGAGAGGAATAGGGAGCTGCTTGAGATCTCGGCTGTCGTCCGGCGTAGCTTGGCGGTACGTAGTGACGGCCGTCGCCGTCGGATTTGATATGTCCGCTGGCAGTGAATCGAGATAAAATGGAGATGCTACTTTTCTGTGACTCAGCGGGGATATTTATGCCTATTTCCTTGCAGTCAATTTTCTATGTGACATAACACTGAAACAAACTTCACCGTTTGTTGGTCTCTGATCCTCCAACGGTCCCTAGCAGGTAGACGTACGACTGCATTAAGTCAGACTGGTCCTGAATATGACTAGGCATACGGCAGCAGGCCCAATGGCTGCCTCACACTGAGGCATCCGTATAGCCATGCAGGCCAGGCCATACACCAATATAGTCAATGGCAGGTGACTTCCTTTTTTAACTCACTGCATGATAGGAGCTGTGCTATTGTAGAACCGCTGACCCCTGATAAGCCAATTAAGGTTATAGGAAGTCAGACTCAAGAAGCATGACCGGGACTGACCATGTCATCCATCCAGGAAGCAAGACATTAAACAACAACAAAGAGGTAAATTGAATATCGAGCTTCCAGCGCAGCCGTCGGACTTCCTTTTTAGATCCCTTTCCACCCTCAAGCAGCCATACCAGACCGCCAGCGACACCTTCGTTGCTTTGGTTGCATTCAGGGTGCCTCTTGTCGGCATCGTAGACCTCGTGAACCATGTTCTGGACATGGGTCTTAACAGGCTTTACAGACATAGAAGACTGCAGCTTCTTGCCTGGTGGTGGTCTGATATGTGGAACTAGTCTGGAACGACCTTGTTTTCCAGTTCGTTCCTCATATTGAGGGTCATGTTATGAATGCGTATCTTCCTCAACAGTTGATAGCTATCGGGAATAACCAGCCGATCACATCACATATCAGACTCGAACAAGACAATTTACACAACTCCGTCAGACCCCTCCGCAGAAGATCCCATCCCCTTTTCGCCAGACTCACCAACCTCAGCCTTCTCCTCAGGCTCCCACATAGCCTCCCGCATAAAAGTGCTGCGAGCTCGGATTTGCGGTCCCTTCAAAACCAAAACCACAGGCACAACTGACAACGCAACACCGATGAACCCAAGCAGAGTACCAGCCCAGCCAAAGCCGAGGTTACTGAATAGCTGGGGAGAAGCTAGCGGCAAAAAGGCACCGAAGGAGTTTCGTCCAAGGGAAGCGGCCGACAGGGCCGATGCGGCATACCGCTCATACGCATCGGTAAGGTAGTTGACGACTGCCATGTAGATGGAGTAAATACCAATACCGGTAGCAGTGATACCGATTGTAGGAACGATCCAGTGTACATCGGGCATACTGGCCCAGCCATACCAGAACAGGCCCGCTGCAAAGAGCAAACTGCCGGGGATAGCAGTGTACAATCTGGCTTCGGGAATTGGCCGACCTGGCTTTTCTTTGTTTCGGCTTGCAGAGCGAAGGTAGAACCAATCCTGGACCGGGTTGATAAGTGTACCGATGATAGCGCCGACAGAGATGGCGAGTTGGACTAGACCGGTTGCAAGAATACTCCAGTCGTAGTTTGTGGAGTAGGTCTGCACAACACTGGAGAAGAACAGATATAGAATTCCCCAGGCGAAACTAATCCAGAGCGTGAAAAAGATGACCACCGGCTCCGAGGTTAGCATACGTGTCGGGCGTTGGAAAGAAACCTTCAGGAGGCTGAGCTTGTTTGGCGCGTTGATCTCTGCAGCTGCGTATACAGGACGGCCAGTTTCTTTGCGGATCTTCCTGGCTCGGGCCTTGAGGATAACGTCGGGTCGGGTTTCGTGGAGGATAAACCAGAAAACGGGGATCAGGGCTGCGTTGTAGATGATTTGAATGTAGAAAATCCTACATAATGAATAGGTGAGTACGGTTAAATCAAAGACCGAGATTCAAGGTCAAGCCAACTTACCAACGCCAGGGCTCGCTCTTAGGGATCTGCACAATAGCAGAGCCGATGAAGGGTCCGAGTGCGATACCCACAACACTGGTGAACCCAAAAATAGACATAGGCAAACTGCGAGCCTTTTCACCAAACCAGACATCACTAATGCTTCCTCCGACGATGTTAATCGAAACAGAGGAGGCTCCGCCACCAAAGAACCGCGTTACCACCAAAGTAGCAAAGTTCTTTGCGAATGCGGACGGGAAGAGTGAGATGACCAGAATGATATAAGCTACGAAATATCCAGGCATGCGGCCAGATGATTCAGTGAGGGGCACGAAGATCAAGGGCCAAAAAGCTGCGCCCATATTCCAGGATGTAGTGGCCCAGTAGAGGTTGGGGAATGGAGAGTTCTGCACATTGAATTCCTTTTCCATCCAGTCGTTACCGGAGCCGTATGTTCCTGCCGGGAGACCAGTCAAGATGGAGCTGTTAGTCCAGTTAGCATGCTTATCCATCGCAAGGTTGTATCAGGTATGTGATTGTGCTCTTACATGAAGCAGATAGTGATGGTCAAGACCCATTTGTACTTGTTGCTCCAGTTGAAAGGGTTCTCCGGGTCATTGGGGCCATTCCAGGTATGAATCTCAATATCCTCCTGCGCAGGCATCTCCTCACGAACATCCCCCTTGAGGAGTCCTTTCAGCCTGCGTAAACAGTCAGTTTGAATGCCCATGACAATATATGAACCGCGAATACTGACTTGCTCATAAAACCAGCTTTTGGCTCCATCTGCTCAACAGCGGCAGGCTTAGCAATGCCAGACTCAGCAGTCTCATAGACTGAGTCGCCTCTGATTTCATCATGGTCGGCCATGACGTACAAGATTCCGGGTGACACGGTGTACCTGTGAGACGTCAAGGGAGGAAAAGAAAAACAAATGCATGCGAGACAGATCGGCACTACATTTTCTTTCCTTGTTTTCTCTTAGAATTCTGGAACTTCCATCAGAATTCAATCCGAGAGCCCCGGAGTACTCCCCACTCCGGCATACCGAGGCCAATAACAAGATCTCGGCACACATACCTACCTTTTCGGGTACCCGGTCGCGATCTGTAGCGATGTCATCAGACCCGCCAAATCCGTGGAATACCCACTTTTCTACTACTTTGTGGAGCTTATTCAAGGGAAAACTCCTTGGCTTCACTCGGGGCTCTACCGAGTGTCCTCAAACCGGTTCATCCTAAATAGAAATTTTCAAACCCCTTGACCAGATCTGTGCGCTTTCGGCTCTGTTTTGGCACCCGAGGTTTCAGCGTACCATGGCACTGTCTTTCTATTCTCTTGACACAAGTCAGGACATTATTGGCAAGTAGTGCCTGTTGCACTTTATGCAAAGTTCGATTTTGAAAAAGGGAATAGCGTAATGGCATCCTAGACATACCTGTTGAAGGAACGAACTTTGGCTGTGCGTGGCCGAAGGTATGGGCCAACCCGATCTTACTGACAGTGGGCTTGAATCTTAAGCAATCTACGAAGTATCACCATCGTTGGACTAAGATTTCGACACAACCTTGGAAGTCTGAGATACATAGTCCACGGTCGATAGGGGTATGTATTGGTGGAGTTCTACGTGCATAACTCGATGACAAACTTGTCTTAGATCGCAGGAAGGGATTTAGGGCCATATCACTGTTTTGGCAGTTGGCATTTCCAGCCTATCTTGAAAATGCAAACCTACACTTTTCATTTTGTTCGAGCCTAGGTACATTCACCGACAAAAGCACATCTCATGCACATGTTGAAACTGGTGTGATTGCTCGAAGTCCTCGGTCTTCGGCCGAGCATTGTGTAGGTCAACTGCCAAGACTCGTCTTAGAACCTGGAAAAGACTGAAGTGCTGATTGTTCTCACTATCGTTCCAAGTAAAGACTATGAATGATACCTCGAGGGCTGGCAATCAGACAGAGTAGTAGATCAAAAAACCCAGTAGATTCTCAACCACCTGGGCAAGCTCCTGGGGCCACCGGAGAAAGGACCATGCCTTGGAAGCCAATTGGGACCAGGGCGTTCTACATCTCCAGGGTCTGACTGGAAGTGGGTGAAACCGGCGAGGGAACTCGGGATATCTCCATCCCGGGGCAGACAAGGATCTAGTCACAGGCAGTTGGGGAAATGTAGCGGAGAATGGGTAGGCAAAAAACAAGACGGCGAGGAGACAGGGACCCAAGGAGAGAGTACGATCATTTAATCATTGAGGAAAATAACGTAAAATAGGTATCATCATATCACTCGGAAACGAGACGGTGAGCCCGCCCAAGTTTTGTTTGCTATGGTTCGAATCTACGGAACGAAGCATCATCCAAGCCCATAAAGCAAGACAAGACGCCGTTTCCCAGCTACTGTTTTGGTTAATTTTTTGCTTCCATCCGCCAGCATACTAATTGCCAATGTTCGAAAACATTTAGTTGGCAAGAGCGTGGGCACGGCGGCGGTCACGCTCCTCAGCAATGGAGAGCTATCAAACATGTTAGTTCGAGTCGGCATAAATGTCGAATGAGGATGTGAACGTACCTTGACACCCTTGCCCTTGGGGAGGGAGACCCAGGGCTTCTCCTGGCCGATGATGAAGACGTTGGACTCACGGGTGGCGAAGGTGTTGTCAATAGCGTCCTTGACGTGGACAATGTTGAAACCACCATCGTGGCGCTCACGGTGAGTGATGACACCAACACGACCCATGTTACGACCACCGGTAACCATGATGACAACACCGGAGTCGAAGCGGACAGAGTCGACAATCTTGCCGGTGGCAATGTCCACCTTGACAGTGTCGTTGACCTTGATGGCGGGGTCGGGGTAGCGGATGCTGTAGAGCGCAAGTTAGCAAAACCTTGTTCTTAATGCCGGGGTCTTACTGTTTCCAAAATCGGAACAGGGTAAAAATTCCAGGTCCTCCGCCGATCAACCAAATCATGGTCCAACGACTGAATGACACGGAACTTTCGGAGCTTGCACTCACGTTCGCGCATCGTGCGTAACCAAGAATGGGATCCCGCCCTTGCCAAGCTGAACACGCTTGACCTTGCACAGCTTGAACTCGGCCTCCTCGGCCTGGATACGGTGGACGGTGAAGCGTCCCTTGGTGTCGTAGATGAGACGGAAGTGCTCGCCAGTCTTCTCGAGAGAGATGACGTCCATGAAGCCAGCGGGGTAGGTGCTGTCGGTGCGGACCTTGCCGTCAACCTTGACCAGACGCTGCATCATGATGGCCTTGACCTCGCGACCGTTCAGGGCGTACTTGAGACTATACAACCAGTCAGTTTTCGAATTGTTTCGCGTACAGGCAATGGCGTCCCGAATCGTACCGGTTACGGATGAAGACAATCAGGGGCAGGCAGTCCCGGAGCTTGTGAGGACCGGCGGAGGCCTTGGGGGCATAGGTGCCGGACATCTTGTCCAGCAGCCAGTGCGAGGGCGCGCTAAGGCGCTTCTGGTGCTTCTTACTGCAGACACATTCGGGTTAGTGATGGAATTCTTCAAGATGCGAAATTTTCGACAATTGTGGGAAACGACGAGCCGGGCTCGACAAGAACGTCGAGTCGAGATCATCATTTGCGAGTGATTGGAATGGGGAAGGATACTTACGGTCCGCGAGCCATTTTGAAATTGTCGACCTGTTCCCGGGGTTGGTTGTCGAAGAATCGCGATGAGAAGGAACGAGCGGTGGTGATAATCAATGGAATTTCGCTTAGATCGGTTGTGGGTTGAGCCCTAGCACGCTAGTCCCCAACGGGGAAGATTGATTTTCCGCTTAGTCACGGCTAGGGCTGTCCCGTTTTGGGGAGACTTACACCTGAGGCATCAACTTTCTATGCAAGACTTAAAAAAGATTTCTAGAAAAGAAAATGTAATATCTAATATCGCTGAGAAATTTTGACTTTCATATATACATTTAGACGTATCCCTTGATTACCGCTACCTCGGCATTGAGGATGGACGATCCGGCAGCACCGATCACGGTGTTGTGCGAGAGAGCAGCGAAACGGATGTCGAAGTGACCGCCCTTTGCACCCTCGCGGACACGTCCAACGCTCACAGTGTAACCACCGGAGATGTCGCGGTCCAGCCTGGGCTGCGGGCGATCGGGCTCGTCGAACACCTTGATGGCCATCGGCGGTGCGGACGGAGCGCCGAGCTTCTGAGCCTCGGACTGGTACTCGCGCAGGGCCTGCACAACCTGCTCGGCGCTGGGGACCTGGTCACGGTTCTCGAATCGCAGAGAAACGAAAGCCATGTGGCCATCAGTAACACCAACGCGAGTGCAGGTGGCACCGATGCTCAGGCCGGTCTGCTCCTCAAAGGCAGTGGCTTCGGCGTTCAGGTTCCCGAGAATCTTCTGGGCCTCATTCTCGAGCTTATCCTCCTCACCGCTGATGAACGGAATGACGTTGTCGACGACGTCCATGCTGGGCACACCGGGATAGCCTGCTCCCGAGATAGCCTGCTCGGTGAACACCTCGACTTCCGCGACATGGCCGAACTTGGCCTGGAGGGCAGCGAAAGGAATGACAACGCCGATGACGGCGCAGTTGGAGTTGCACACCAGGAACCCCTTCTTGAGGCCGAAGTGCTTGCGCTGGTGAGGGATGAGATCCAAGTGCTGGGGATTCACAGTAGGAACAACCAAGGGGACGATAGGGTCCTTGCGGTAGTTCTTTGCGTTGGAAAAAACAGGGATCTCTGCCTTGATAAATGCCATCTCTGTAAATGATCAGCATAACCCAGCACGTACAGGGCTATCTTGGGACCTTACCGGTCTCACCAGCGATGTCGCTGTTCAAACCGGAGAAGACAAGGTCACAGTCCTTGAACTGCTCGGCAGTGCACTCGCGCAGGACGAGGTTGCTGAGTTTCTCCGACATGGGAGAAGACTGCTTCCACCGGACGGCATCCTTGTACTTCTTGCCAAGAGAACGGTCTGAGGCACCGACGGCATGGAGCTCCAGGAAAGGGTGGTCAGACAGCAACAGAATGAATCGTTGACCGACAGAGCCGGTGGCACCGAGCACACCTAATGGACGTTAAGACCTGTGTCATCATCATGGGAGCTTTCAGAGACATACCGCACTTCTTCTTGGGATATGACGGCGCCATCCTCGTCTATGTGTGGAAGGTGAGGATATCTTTTTTATAATGTCAGCTTTTTCCAAGTCGAGACAGCTTGTGAGACCCCCAGGAGGGAAAACATGTATGCGATGATGTATTGAATCGCAACTTCCACCACAGAGATCTTTTGAGTCAAATTCAGTGCCCCGCCGATTGGATAAAGAAGCGCTGCAACTCAATTGATTCACCGACCTAGCGGCAGGGGGATGCAGAGTCCAACACACAGTTTGAAAAACCAGAAAGGACGAAATAGCGTGACTTACCACTTGACAGTGTTGTTGCAGATGAAACGGCGTGTGGCAAGCGCAATCAAAAGCGATATCGCTCGCGGCCAATCGCCTGCCCCGCGCTGACTCAGCCTAATCTAACAGTGGATTGGCTGTTGTAGTTCTTCAGGGTCCCACTTCTCACCGGAGTCTTGCACTTTTTCTCCGAATCGTTCTCATTTGATGTCTATGGCCAGGAACCTTATCGGTGTCCTACAGCCCTTCTGGAACGCAGAGTTGAAGGAGCCTGGAATCAGACGCCGACCAGACACCACCAGACACCGACCAGACACCGACCAGACACCGACATGGATTCAGACACCGACAGCTCATAGGGAGCTTCCTGATACTTGCACTAACCTGCTCTTCTGATGGTATCATACTCCATCCAACACCAGTCGCTTTCTCCAGAGCCGCGACAATTTCTTCCTAGGTGGTCAACTACGCGTCTACAAGATGGACGTCTACGCTACGCTCCCACCAACCAAGTGCCACAGTGTTCCTTCATCTATCTCGACATTTGCCTACGAGCAGAAGATACCCGTGGACTGACGGGTTGTGAGACAGAAGAATCCGGGATGGACCACGCTTCCTCTACCGGGGAACCTTGGTCTCGGATGCCGACGACGAAGATAAAATGCGACAGAGCCTTCCCTTGCTCATACTGTGTCAAGTTCAAGGTTCAGTGCACCTATCCATCATCGAAAAAAAGGTGTATGGAAACATGGCAGTCAAAAAATGGATCTTAGATAAGAAGCTGACTATTCGCATTGAGACTATCCAGCGTACTCTAAGTTCCTTCGAGCATAGTTTGTCGCAGATCTGGGGGAGCCTAGGGTGCTTTACCCCTGCGCCAATCTCTTCTAAGGTTGCCAGCTGTCCTGCTGCCGATCTCTGGTTCTTACAGAGCATACGAGATTCACACTGACCTACGGACTGGACTCGGGACATTGGGTGTTAAATCAATCCGGCTAAATATTACTCTGAATGGGCCATTCAGGCATCCCTCTTCAAATTCACGAAAGGATAAGCTAAGTGTATTCAGTATCTATAGCGTATCGCTAGTTTAACTGATTTTGATATTCTCGCCACCGACGAGGGGAAGCATGAATCAGCAACTGAATAGATCAAAACTCTGGGGTTTAAGCTCCTTCGAAAGCATGAGAGGATAATATATTGTCAATGATGCCTGGAATATTCATACAGCAAAGAGAGAAGCACCAAGTGGAAAATCGGGCTGAACGCCGAACAGCTCGGTTATTTGCGTCGGACATTAACCGATGACGATAAGTGTGGGGCGCAAAGCGTGGGGTGCCCAGGTGCGAGGGGGTTAACTTCTACCGCGACAATCTAACTTGTTCTTGCGACAACCACTTTACATTTCATTTCACCTTCACGATGAAGCTTCTCTACCCTACCTCAGTCGAGCTCGATGTTGACGGCCTCAAGGGCTTCTCCGTCTCTCTTCATCCTTACGATGTGAAGACCCCCATCCCGGAGGAGCTTATCGACGCCGACATCTTGGTGACCTGGGCGAACTCCGCGGACAACCTCAAGGATGCCGCCAAACGCATGAAGAACCTCCGATGGATCCAGTCTCTCGCCGCTGGCCCCAATGATGTCCTGAGTGCCGGTTTCGACGCCTCCCGGATCATCGTCTGTACCGGCGTCGGCTTGCATGACCACCCAGTGGCCGAGCACGCTCTCGGCCTCCTCCTGAACAGCGCCCGACATTTCTATGAGATGCGTGATTACCAGCTCCAGGGCAAATGGCCCGGTCACCTGGGTGGATCTTTCCCTCGCAACGATTTCACCACACTGCAGAACTCAAACGTGCTCATCTGGGGTTTCGGCAGCATTGCGAAGACACTCGCCCCTATTTTAACAACCCTCGGAGCCAACGTCCGAGGAGTGGCCCGCAGCTCCGGGGTCCGCAACGGCGTCGAGGTTTTCAGCGAAGACAAGCTCGCCGAGCTTCTCCCCCAAACAGATGCCCTTGTGATGATCTTGCCGGGCAGTGAAGCGACAAATAACGTTTTGAATTCCGAGAGGCTCAAGTTGCTTCCCAAGCACGCCTGGGTTGTCAACGTGGGTCGGGGAACTTCGATCAACGAAGATGATTTGGTGGATGCCCTTGAGCGGGGTGAGATTGGTGGCGCTGCGCTTGATGTCTTCAAGACTGAGCCGCTTCCAGAGTCCAGTCGTCTCTGGAAGGCGCCCAATCTGATCATTTCGCCTCACGCGGCGGGCGGAAGACCCCAGGGTTGCACGGCGTTGATCGCGGATAATCTGCGACGATTCCTGGCGTCGCAGCCCCTCAGAAATGTGATTTGAAGACCATCTAGTACCCATCTAGAAAGTATATATGACAGATAGGCTGACGAAGAGGCCACAGAGGCATATGGTACATGGTGCCAAGCTTTAGCTGAATAAACATCATATCCCTTTGGCACTACGCGATGGCAAAGCAAGTATTTAAAGTTTCATGCATGACCGATCGGATATCAATCAACACGCGCCTTTATAACAGTCTGTCACATACGGCCATTTCCCATCAGCTGTGTTGTGTCGGGGCCTAAGCCCTCAAACCTAGTGTGGCTACATGACTGATGCTGCTATGTACCTCCCTGTGTCTCTCATCGGGCAAAAGCCCTTGGTTCCAAAGACACCCTCTGCTCACTTAGCTCCTTACGAAGCAGCCGTTCTGTGCGATTATGACTGGCCACTAGGGGATAAGGAGAGCGCAAATCACTAGGTGCGAGGTTCCAATACCTAATAATGGAGTGCGTGATTCATCATCATCGAATATCTGGCACTTGTGGCTGTTGATCCGTAAGATTCAGATAAGTGGTGTTCCATAGTTAATTTGTGGTGACATACATAGGATGATATCAGATACTGTACGGGCGAGAAATAAGTCGTAATTGGAAGTCAAGCTGTGGCTATATCATGACTTGAAGTCTGCGTAATGGGGGATACTTGAAGTTTACATATGGTTTGTGGTATTTTCTGTCTATATGGAGGTATATCAGACCCAAGCTGGAATATTCCACTTGGGCAAGGCCCCATGTCTAGGAGTCCTTTTCTAAATCAAAGATTTTGCCAGGGTTCAATAGCCAGTGAGGATCAAGAGATCGCTTGACACTACGCATGACATCAATAGTTTCCGGCCCCAGCTCTTTTTTAAGCGAGTCCTTCTTACCCAGGCCAATACCGTGCTCACCCTGTCGGAACTGTTAGCGCTGCATTCTTCACATTGGTAGCCAGGTTCAAGGCTGAACATACCGTGCATGAACCTTCCATATCAAGAGCACGGTCCACCATATCGTAAACCACCTTCTCAACTCGTGCTCGCTCTTCAGGGTCTTTGCGGTCGTACATGATGCTTGCGTGGAAATTGCCGTCACCGATGTGACCGAGGATGCTAGCGAAGATGCCGAGACTCTTCAAGTCTTCCTTCGATTTTTCTGAAAAGGTCAGCATATGCAATTGGAGGGACACTATGGAGCACAAACCAATAATGTCTGGCAATCTAGAAATTGGGACAGACACGTCGGTCGACCACACTTCAGAACCTTCCTTGCGTAGAGCCAACATACTCCACAGAGACTGCTTTCGCGCAGACCATAAGTCGTGAGCCTCCTGCTCAGTCTTGGCAAACTCGAAGGTATCCGCGTTGTTACCCTGTGCGAGCTTCGTTGTCAAGCTGACGCTATCCGCGACACCGGCCGTCGTGCCAGAAAACTTGAAGAAGAGATGCGGAGAGACAGCCCACGTCCGCCCAGTGCCACCAGCTCGGTTGATAACATCCATTTGGACTTCATCCATAATTTCCATACATTGCACGGGAATACCCTTCTTGATCAACTGCATGGCAGTCGATGCGGCATCGCGAATGCTCGGGAATGCAACCACGCCGACACGCGTATCTTCGGGGATACCAGTCAACTTGAGAGTAACTTCTGTGACAATCCCCAAGGTTCCCTCGGATCCAACAAACATTCCCGTCAAATTGTACCCAGCAGATGTCTTGCGCGGGCGTCTGCGAGTCTTGATGATGCGGCCATCAGCCAGAACAACCGTGAGATTAATCACCCAGTCCTTCATCGTGCCGTACCGAACGGCATTCGTACCACTGCAGTTGGTGCCAACCATACCACCGATCATGGCCGTCGGGCCAGGATCCACGGGGAAGAACAGACCGGTCCTTTTGATTTGCTCATTGAGATCCATCCATCCGATCGACGGCTGTACTACGACATCCATGTCATCCTCGTGGACCTCCAAGACCTTGTTCATAAATGCAAAGTCGATAGTCATACCACCGTACGGCGCAGAGAAGTTGGCTTCCAAACTTGAGCCGCCGGAGTAAGGGATCATGGGCATGCGATACTTGTGGCAGACCTTTGCTATTTCGGAAACCTGCTCAGTGGATGTAGGATACGCGATAGCGACAGGCAGACGGTCTGCATTGAGACTAGACCATTCTGAATATCCGTGCTGCTGAAGCTCGTCTTCGTCGGTGGAGATTGTGTCTTCGCCTAATTTGGCTCTTAGTTCGGCGATGGCCTACCATTGTCAATTCTGTTTGCACGATGAGCAATCACAAGGGCGATACCTTTTCGAAGTCTTTCATTGAGCCATACTGCACTTTTGTGGTTGCTTGCGGTGTCTGGTTATACGAGGCGTAACCGTAGCCCAACCCCGCAGCAAATGCGGAGACGAGGAGAGTCTTGGTCGGTGTCCAGAAGGAATTGGAATCGGAGCTCGACGAGCTACCTGCGCTACCGTGATGTTTGCTTTCCGTGCTGGTTGTACTGGTAGAATTTGTTCGAACTGCTCCATTAGACCGCACAATTCGTGGTGAAATCCGGGGTCGACAATGGGAAATGCGGGGAGTGGAGAAGCACATAGGCCTATGAACTATGAATGGCACTCGCATCGTGAGCTATGGATAGTAACAACAAAGGGGAAGTCAAGGAAATGGCTGGGTTATAATGACTGAGGAAGTGAGAGATAATAAAACAGTGAATTCGCACGATATGAAGAGCTCTGATGAGGTGCCCAAGACTATTTCTATCATTTCCCCGCTTCGGGGCTCGGCCGAGTCGGCTCTTCTCTTTAGGCGTTTTTTAACTCCGCGGGGTTCGTGGGGGTTGGAATTTGTGGAGTGCTCATCTCAGCTATACAAGGACATTCAATTATACCCGTTTATCACAGTCACCTATTCTGATACTCTATAGAAACTGTAATTCGTAGATCACCCGTAAAAGAGAGTCTCATGGTCTCGGTGTGGCAGAACCGTTGAGGGGGCAACCACGACAACACTTCTTTGCCACGTTCATCACCAACCATCAACCACCAACCACTAACCGCCGCCCAAAGCTTACAACATATCGATGTGCAGGTAGTCGCAATGACCGAACTCGCTTGCTTGGTGCGCGAAATCGAGCGCGTCGTGACAGCGCCCTACGTGCCTTCGCTGCAGGTACGATGACCGCGATCTGATCGACAGGCACGGCATGATAACATAAATCAGGACCTCTATGACCTCGCCCAGCGCAGCCCTAGCTCTAATATTCATTCCTGGGCCCTTCAAAAGCCCTGTCAAGTGGGTCTGTTGGCCGATATCTTCGTTGAGGGCTTATCCCGATCGCGGGTGGCTCTCCCACTACTCTCCGTGTTTGGTAAGAGATGCCGAGGCGGTCATCCAGCCAAAATTTGAATGGTCACTAATTAATTATAGCCCACACGAAGATCTTCAGAGATTCCCTACTGCACCGCCATCCGGTCATTTTAGACACGTTTCTCCAAAAGGCAGTGGATGCCGAAGAGCCTGAAGTGAATGTACCTTGCTATGAAATGATCCGCCAAAAAGCTGACAATCACAGTATGATCCGGCATGTGTTGCCCTACTATCATTGCCCCTTCCACCTAATGTGGTACCGCCTGCTCGACTGTCTGGTTTTATCACAAAGCTTGTGCATATAATGGCAGGGAAGCCGTGCGCGGACACAGTGGCCCCTTTGCACAGCCTGATAAACACTCTCCAGGCTTTACCACGAATATTAGATGAAGTCCCATCGGAAGTGATGTCAAACCTGCAGCTGGAATTTACAAAGACATTGCGCAACCTCGACGACCACATGGGCAACCTCTTATGTTTGGCGACATTTGCACGGATAGCATCGAACCAAAACGACTGTCGTCACAATCAGCACGGACGGGACATTCCATCTTGGCTTCTGAACATTCAGCATTTTTTCGGTCCTAAGAGAGGTCTAAAAACGTTGGATTTGGTAGTTTTGCGCGTCATCTTTGCCTGTTCCTCGAACTGCAATCTGACCCCATCCCAAGCTGCCGAAGGCATTCGTCTTGCCATTTGTATCTTGGATGCAGTTGAGCTAAAGCAGAAGGACGCTTGGATATCCAACAACTCATCCAAGATTGCCAAGTTGTGCGAAAAGGTAGCCAAGGATGGTCTTGACCGGGAGACCCAGGTGATGGGAGTAACGTTCTTGCTCTCTCTCTGCCCTGTGGCTGCGCTTCCTTCTCAAATCCGTGACGTCGGACTGCGTGTGCTTGTTTCCCGTGACAGTCGGGCAGCACTGGGGAATATGGCACCCCACCTTGTATCACGACTCACAGAGTCGTTGGCAAGCTGCGATGAATCTATTGTATACGAACTCCTCCGGTTCACCGTGGATGCCTTGAAAGATGATAGTCCAAACCGAGGCTCCCTGGCGAGCCTACACGTGGCCGCTCTGCTGCTCTCGGGCTTTCAGTCAACTGAATCCAAGCCAATCATCTCTGCGCTCCTCAACTCGGCATCCACGAAAGAAGCCATTTCCAGCCTTTTTGGACGGTTTCCTGTTATGTCAAGCCAAGCCGAGTGCCATGGCTCGGAAGTATGCTATTGCGCATACGCAGCTTTGAAAAACACGATCTTGCTCAACCTATTCGAGGTCTATCTTGCTGCTTCATTGTCCCAGAATGGAAACACGACAGATATTATGCTGATGAAGTCATTTGTGAATCGTGCAGCACGCTCTCTTACAGACAAAAGCTGCTCATTTTCCACAGCGGATACGAAAGATTCTCGAGAATCGCTCTTTTTGCGAAGCACGCGAGATTTCTCATCAGCGCGATCTTCCACCCGGGATTGGCGCTCTGGAGTTGCGGAATGTTTCATGCAGAATGCTCAAATATCTCATGATAATATGATGAAGAAAATTGGGGATGTCTGCTTTGATCTAGAACGTCGCTGCTACGACATCGAGGGTCCCTTGAGGTCAGTGGAACAGGAGCGAGACCATCATATTGCTGAAAACAAGCAATTGAACCGTCAGAATGAAGATCTGCAGAGGCAACTAGAGCAGTCTGCCCACACTGTCTCTTGCTTACAACACGACCTTTCACGCATGGAGGAGAATGCTGAAAATGCATCTTGTCGAATACAAGAGTTAACCGTGTCATTGGAATCTCTTCGCCATGAACTCCAGGACCAACAACGCATTTCTGGAGAAACACTTCGCACGGAGCGAGAAACGGCTCGGAGCAGAGAGCTTAATCTTATAGCTAGAGCTACTGAAAAGGATGATCAGTTTGAAGAGTTACAAGAAGAGACATGTCGACTTCGATCGGAGAACGAGGAGATGCGACAGACCCTGGATGCTGCTTCAAAAGAGAGGACTATGTCGTCGGAGGCATCTGCTTCTTTGCGACGTGAACTTGCAGAGATCAAGTGTCTCCTAGAAGAAAGCAAGATCCTCTGTGGCCAGAAGGAGGATGAAGTCAAACGTCTGTTGGCAGACAATGAAGAGTTGCGGATGGAAACGGCGACTGTGAAAGCAACGGTACGTTTGCATTTATGCGGTAAATTAAGCGTAGATACTGACTGATGCTGTGCAGGTCAATGAGCAGAATATCGAGGTCGAAAGACTCCACTCGGCATTACATACGGCCGAGGAGAAGTTACAGTTGGAGACAGAAATGTTGACAAACAAACACAATGCCGAGATTTCTCGGGCCGAATCAGAGGTACGTCGTGCATGATCAATACGTATGCAACCGGTCCTAATCCCTCATTTCTGCAGATTTCCAAGCATAAAGAAGAAAACTCCCGCCTACAGGGCAAAATGCATGCTGCCGCACAAGATGCATCCAAAGAACTCCAGGCAAAGGATGCCCGCATGCACCAACTGGAGAAGAAGGTATGAGAATTAAGGTTTTCAGTTTGAGAATCATTTCTGACATTGAATCCAGATTCAATCACTGCGCAATGAGCGAGCCACTAAAGCCCGGGAATTTTCCGAGGCGCAGCAACACATCGGTCGTCTTATGGGTGTCATGGGCTTCTCTGCGCCTGCGGCTGAGCCGCCGGTGTCGAACAAACATCATCGCACAAGGAATACAGATGCAACACATATTGCTGATCGACGCCAATCAGCAGAAGATGATGACGATGACACGCAACTCTCAGAGTCATTTGATTCACTGGCTTCTAACCTGCAAGGTCCCAGCCCAAAGCGGTCCAAGGGCAATCGAAGGTCGATTGTCTCGACACAGGCACCGCCCAAGACTCCAGGGGTAATATCTAGGTCCAATCCACCGCCCACAACCAAATCCTCTAGTCGTCGTCCCCTTGCAGAGACCGATTTCAACAGCCCGGTCAAGCCAGCACTGGACCATTCTCCAAAGCACAGCCAGCCTGGTGGAAACCACCTCCAGGAATTCGACCTGGACATGGATCTGGAATTCTCTAAAGACTTCTTATTCACCAGTACGACATTTTCTGGCTCGAATGACCAGGCGGCTCCGCAATAAGCTATCAAGTTATTTTCAAATACTTTTGTTGCTTCTCTATAATGGTTATATTGATATGTACATAATGAAAGGAATGCTTTCACTCATCATTTACATATCCACATATCTGGCTTGCGGAAACGCCTATCTCATCGTCAAACATTGGATGCAGCCTTCTTGACAAGATCTACTTCCGATCCAAAGGTACCTCGTTCGCCTACAAGCATGCCCTACTAAGCGGTAGAGGGACGCACTTCTACAGAAGCCATTTCAGTCTAGACACCTCCTGACCCCATCTTAATACCCTCCCCTTTTATCTTCCTTCCATATCGGCTATCTTTCATCTTCCACATCTTCTTCTCGTCTTCCTCAATCTCTCTCTTCTCTTTCTTGTCCTCTCTTACTCTTGCATCACCTTGATGCTACTTGCATACCAATCGCTCTCTATCGGGCACGGTCGCAGTGATACGCCCATACCTCACTGTCGCGACCGCATCACTTTCCAATTATATCTAGCTAGGTCCTATCATCACTATCATCATCAAAGGTTTGAAAAGGCAATCTCTTCAATATCTCAGCATCTTTATACCTTTTCTATGCTTTACACTAACTTATCCTATGCAGTCCACTATATAGCCTCAACAGAGAAGATCCTGGAGAAGACAGGATCGGCGTGAATGCCCCAATATTGTCCTTCCACTAACCTGCGTTACCTTACTCGGGCCTACCAGGTCTCTTCTTTTCATCTTCACTTTCTCAACAATTAGAAAGAAGGGCAACAACCATCATGCCAAAACGCAATGGACCTATCAATTCCCGATACGCCTCAATGGGTGAAGCCTGGAAGAGCTGGCCCTCCCTTACCGTTACCCTTTTCAATCTTCCGAATACCATAAGCACCAAGGCACTATGGAAGGCCTTTAGCATGCAAGGCAACATTGCCTCCATTGATATATTTGAAGATAGGAATGGTAACCCAATCTCCAAGGGTCGTATCCGGTTTTGGTATGTATCATTTCTTTTTTTCGCCTCTCCTATCCCTACTCTCTACCATTCGATAGCAGTCTAGGCCTTGTCTACTTTATATTAATCAGCATCAAATTTATTACAGTCCTCCTCCATACTTCGCTTTCTGGGAGCGTGGTCCCTACACCGTGAAGCTTGACGGTGGTGGAGCGGCCCGCGTCACACCCTACTTAGATACCAACTCCCACGAAAACTTTGTACAAAGCCCTGCTCGTGCAGCCGTCAGGTATCCTGAGAAAGTTGTCAGTTAACAATCAGCTCCATTAGTCTTGATAACTTTGCTAATACAATTACTTAGGAGCTGCGTGCTTCGCAGTTTGAGGTCGGCGTCCAACGCGATATATTTACCATCCATCCTCTCCGATCCTTCGCCAAGTCGGTTAAGCTCAGGATCGATGTAAAGGAGCGAGCACTCTATATCTACTTTAACGAGATGATCTATATCCATCACGGCCCTAAGGCCGATGATAAACCTTTGTCCCCGACCTCCTACCGGTTGAAGATCCCCTTCTCCGAATTGAACAAGGTGTGGGAAACTCACGATAACACCCTTGGGGATATCTCTTTCCTTTTTATCCTGGATAACCCTGCTATGTACCACCGCAAGTTACGTGACCCATACAGCACTTTCACTGAAGACAACAGCTGGAGAGAGATGGATACCTGGATCCGGCAGACCCGCATCGTTCACGATGTTCGGCGAGAAGTGGATATCGCCACTAACCTGCGTACGTCAGGACATCTAATCGACCTTGGTAAGACACCCTCTATTCTTCAGTATTGTTACTAAGACTAACTCTCTCCATAGGGCGCTGGAATGTCCTCAAGATTACACTGCCCGCCAACGACATCAACATGAAGACCCGCAGACTTATCAATGACGTTCTCAAGGATTACAACATCTCAGTGCAAAACGGGAGTTATTTCCAAGAGATCAGAGGCAAAATCGAGCCGGTGTGGCAGTGGATCGACGGACAAACGAATCCAAAGTGGAGTATGCTGGGATCCCTAGCTGATGAGCAGTCAGTGCAACTGCCCTTCCCCGTGCGTTATCAACTCGAAGTCTGCATTTCTCATGGCCACCTATCTGAATTCAACATGACCCGCGACTTTGTCGTGAAACTCATGGGTCTTGGGGAAACCAGGGCCCAAAGACTGCTTGAGCATGTGGCGACTCACAAAATCAAGTATCTCGATCCAATGGAAATTTTCAAGATCACGACCATCAAAGGCGTGACTGATTCAAAGATACCGGAGTACTGCTGCTTCATGCGTACTGCAAGGGTTACCCCGACCACCGTCTACTACAACACTCGAACGGTTGATACCTCCAATCGCATCACGAGAAGATATATTGAGTTTGCCGACCGGTTCCTTCGAGTTCGCTTTTCAGACGAAGTATATCTCGGAGCCGTAAGGTCTTCCATCAATCGGGTAGATGACGAGGTTTACAGACGGGTCAAGTCGACCCTGGCCTGTGGAATCACCATTGGGGGCCGTCATTATGAGTTCCTGGCTTTCGGAAACTCACAGTTTCGTGAACAGGGTGCCTACTTCTTCGCCTCTCTTCCAAATCTGTCTGCTGCACATATCCGAGCCTGGATGGGTCAATTCAGTCACATCCGCAATATTGCAAAGCATACCTCCAGACTAGGACAGTGCTTTTCCACCACACGGGCTATCGGGACGTGCGGTGTTCAAATTCGAAAGATTCCTGATATTGAGCGGAATGGGTACGTCTTTTCCGATGGTGTCGGCAAGATCTCCGTATTCCTGGCCAAAATGGCCACGAGTGGGTTGAAAATAAAGACACCCAATGGCGAACCTCCATCGGCTTTCCAGTTCCGTCTTGGAGGATGTAAAGGGATGCTGGTTGTGTCTTCTGATCCTCAGCCTAAGGAGTTGCACATCCGACCCAGTCAGTACAAGTTTGACTCTGCTCATGGTGGTCTTGAAATCATTCGCTGGTCTTCAAACTCCTTGGCAACGTTGAACCGTCAGTTGATTCTGATTCTCGCGGCTCTGGGCATTTCCATGAAAGTGATCCTCGACAGGCAAGATGCAATGTTGCAGAGCTTGAACAAGGCCATGACGGACGATTTACAGGCAATCTCTTTACTTCAGAGATTCGTCGATCCCAATGGTACGACGCTGACCCTGGCAAATCTGGTGCAGGACGGGTTCCGACGGGTCAATGAACCATTCGTCACCTCCATGCTTTCCCTTTGGAAGGCTTGGCATTTCAAGTATCTGAAGGAAAAGGCCAAAATCGTGGTAGAGAAAGGCGCCAACCTGTTTGGAGTCTTAGACGAAACGGGGTCTCTGCGAGGCTGGTTTGATAAGGATGTACATCGGGCAGAGGAGCGAGGTGCTACTTTAACCGACAAGCTAGCAGCACTTCCCGAAGTTTTCGTTCACGTTTCATCTCCTGAGAAAAACGGACAGCCCAAGGTAATCGAAGGAGTGTGCATTCTGGCACGCAATCCATCTCTTCATCCGGGGGATATCCGGGTAGTGCGGGCAGTCAACGAGCCGAAACTGCGACATCTCATCGACGTGATCGTATTTCCCCAGACCGGTGATAGAGACCTTGCAAGCATGTGTTCAGGTGGAGATCTGGATGGCGATGACTACCTCATCATGTGGGACCCGGACCTAATTCCGGATAACTGGTTCACCAGACCAATGGCAGATAACAACGAAGTAGCCCCCGAATTGGACCGCGACGTGACAGTGGACGATATGACTTCGTTTTTCGTCACCTTCATGAAGAATAACTGCCTCCCTAGAATCGCAAGTGCTCACATGGCCTGGGCAGACAGGTTGGAAAATGGGGTCCATGAGCAGAAATGTATAAAACTGGCAGCCATGCACTCCGCAGCAGTTGATTACAACAAGACTGGACGCGCCACAAAGATGGCTTGGAAACTTGAGCCCACGCAATGGCCGCACTTTATGCAGAAGAAACCACGATGCACTTACCATTCCACTAAGATCCTGGGTCGACTGTATGACGCAGTAGAGACCATCCACTTCGTACCCGATCTCTCAGTACCCTTTGACTCTCGGATATTGCAATGTGACCTTGTCCCAGCCAGTGAGAGCTTCATGGAATATGCGATGCAGTTGAAAGAGGAATATGATGCGGCGATGTTGCGGATCATGGCTCAATTCGAAATTAAAACTGAATTCGAGGTCTGGTCGACATTTGTTCTGAACCACAGCCGTATCTTCAGAGACTTCAAGCTCCATGAGGATCTAGGTCGCATTGCCAGTACCCTTCGAAATGGATTCCGTCAGCAGTGCTTCCATCATGTCGGGGGGCGCACTCTTGAAGACATTGCTCCCTTGGTGGTCGCCATGTATCGTGTAACACACAAAGTCGCAACTGAAGCTTTGGCAAGGCGTCGCAAAGAGCCTACCAGCTATGACGATGATGATGACCTCAAGGGTGATGGCTATGAGACCGGTTCAAATGGTGGAAATGAAAGCCTGCCTCTCATTAGCTTCCCATGGATCTTTCACGAATATCTGGGGAGGATTGCGACGGGTCGGTTCAATAATGCCAGGCTCGAGACATACAACAAAGGACAGGGCGCGGGCAGGATTTACACTCACGCTGAAGCTGAGAAGCTGCTCAATGAAGTAGAGCATGAGGACGAGAAGATCTCAACCGAGGTGGCCAATGCAGATGAGATTGAAGTGAAGGAAGTGTCCATCAAATCACCCGACAAGCTTCCAACTTTCAGCAACGTTGACTCTGGAATTGATCTCAGTATCTCCGGCGAAACTCTCCTCGATGTCATTGATGACGGTGTCCCGTTGGTAACTTCCGGCCAACAGAAAGACGAGGATGACAAGACAGACGAAGACGAAGCAGTTGTCCAAGAGATCGTGGAGGCCGAATCCAGCATTCAAGCATCCATGCTGAGTCGCTTGCTTGGTTTGGTTAGTGTTTAATCGAAGAGAAGCAACCGTAATGATGCGTTGAAAACGAAGAAGAGAGTGGAAGGCCTCACTGGGAGCTGACAGAAAACAAGAAACTATCAAAAAAAAAAGTGATTATAGTGCGTGGCACGAGGAAATCATCATTCTTAATCTTGTTCATAGAACTCGTAGCTTGTAAGAGCGAAACGTATCAAGTAGGGTATTTCCAACGCCATCGGAAATCAATACCAAGACCACACCCAAACTCCAATAACTTTGAATAATCACCAATCCAAACCCTCATCTCCCTTCTTCTCTAATAGTTCTACAACAGGCTCCAGTGTAGCCCGAGAATGCCGCCAATGAGCGGCAGCGCGGACGCGAGAATAGTAAACGGGACAATCCATGCTATCACAGCGAACCTTGTCGCCAGCTGGTACGCGCATGCAAGAACGACACACAGCCTCAAGCTCAACCACTCTCTTCTCTGCTTGCTGCAGCCGCGAAACAACATCCAACAGCGCAAGGTGTGGGTTTTGTAGGCACTCGCTGCATACAGGCACAGCGGCATCAGACAGCTTAGCTTTGCAGAGTATGCAGGATGACGAGCGCATGTACGACTCGAGAGTTTTCTTCAATATGCCGAGTTCCTTGTTCGGACGGCCCAGAGTGGAAGACGTATTGATACGTCGAATGCGTTGGATCTTGGGCATTTCATCATACCACTGGCGCACGTTGGCACCCACAAGGTTGAAGATGCGCTCCAAAGGTGGAATCAAATTTTTGGTGATGTAATACTCCGCGTCGAGATCAAGCTGTGCATCGTGCAGGAGTTCCTCGGGTGCCACGCACCGATCAATAAGGCGCGAACCCGGTGCACCGGTGACAACAACGTATGGCACACGCTCGCCGTATTGCGGTTCCAGACGGGGGTCTTCAAGCATGCGCTTCGTGCTAATCATTGCACCCGCTGGAAGCTGACCACGCTCACTGTATGTTCCGAGACGGACCTCGCGGGCGAAGCAAAAGTCCTGAATGGAAACACGGCCCTGCATGATCTTGCTGCATTGGCGTTGGAAATAGGACTTCACTTGGCTAAGATCTGCCGTTCGGAACAAGATCTTCAGAGCTTTCTCTTCGATTTTCTGTTCGGCGGGTGTTCCATCGCGCCGCACGGTTTCGATGCCCTTCGCGTCGAATTCGGGTTCTTTTTGGTTCCGGTGCTCGTACTTGAATCCGACGTATCGCTTTTTGGCCAGAAGCACGCAGGGGTGGTACACCTTCTCAAATTTGAGCTTCACTGGGCGAGGATTCACCTCTGTGATGGCTCGCGCAATTTCCTCGCCAATGTCGAAAGCTTGATCGCGGGTGCGACCTTTGAGATGGACAAAGAGGCTGTCTGTGTCGCCGTAGACTACCTCGGCACCCCATCTTTCCACTGAGTGAATCAGTGCAATGGCCTTTTCGAGTGTTTCACGGCCAGACTGCACGATGCTGTCTGCAATCTCAGAGCAGGGCATTCTACCCGAGAATGACGCAGATGTATAGCCATATGTGACGTTTGCAATCAGCTTGAGGGCCAATTGACGATTGTTCAACAGTCGTTGAAGGATCTTGTCATCTTTATCCGCCTTCATTCCCGTCTTAACCATCACGCGGGTCTCAAGAATTTCCGTAAGCATCTTTGCCAGCAGCGATTTGCGCACTTCTTGCTTTGCATACATCATGCCATTGGGTGAGATGTTGATCTTGTCTTTGAGGAGCTCCAGCAGGCGTGGCTGCCGCTTGTAGTCCATGAAGCCCATCTTATCCCGGCCGCGCCACTGGACTGCCCTGCCCAAAAAGGTCGAGTAGCAGTAGTTATATGCAATCATCACACTAGGATAGAGAGACTGAAAATCAAGAACCAGAACGGGGCTGGTATAGAAATCGCTTTGCGGTTCCATGACCAGAGGAAGGCATTCGAGAGCATTCTGTTGGCCAACTTGTTTTCGACTAGGCGATACCAGCAAAAGGTTCTCGGGTTTGGCAATTCGGAACATGAGGGACTCGACTTTGAACTGCGAACCTCGAGAGAAAACAGAAGAAAAGTCAATACCCAACAAGCGAGCCTGCTCGCTAGTCCGTGGGATCAACTCATTAGCCTCGAGAATTTCCAGATTCATCTGCATGCGCGACGTGAAATAATCCACAACCTTATGGATGTTGCGAGGCTTTCCGCTCCGATACCACTCTGTCAGGTCCCGAGCGGAGTAGTGAGGTATCCGCCGATGCAGCAGATGAAACACAACGTTCTCCATGGTATAGCCTAGTAGATTCAGCTCGCCCCTCATCGCCCGCCATATGTTGATGATGTGTCGGCCAGTCACCTGGATAGAAGAGGTATGCTCAGACCCCCAGCGCTCCTCTTCCTTCCCGAACTTCCCGTGAGACTGTGACTTCACTCTAGCAAGCTCCGCACAAAGGTCAAAATCATACTTTTTCCGAGCTCGTTCAATGACATAGCCCCAGGAGCCATTGTGAACTTCATACCCAACCAAAATGTCTGGGTCGTGGTAGCGCACGATATCCACCAGTCGATTTATCAAATCGAGCTCCGTCGGTTCATGTTCCATGTCGATTCGGAGCGCTTTGGAAATCTTGGATTCGGGTCTCTCGCCCTCCCCTTGGTAGATCATCCCGACGTGGACACCAGGCAGGTGGCTGTTAACGTCGATGTCCTCGTCTTCGGATTGAAGACCCCAGAAGATACAAGAAATTTCATCCTCGGTGGGGTTGGCCGACAAAGCGCCGCGGGTGTTCATATGCACCTCTAAGCTCATTATGCTCATGTACTGAGCCTGGTGCTCGACACTCGTCTTTGCCTTTTGAGAGTCTCTGAAACCGTGAGGTTTCTGTGTTGGGCCTTCAATTTGTGACAATGCTTCAGCCTTTGCGTCCGGTTTGGAGATCGCAGGCTTGGTTAGGCTGGGTTCGCGGGATGCTTGAAGGTTCTCAAACCACTCGACAACTTCGGAGCGACTAGGCGGAACAGAGGCAAACTCCCACACTCTTTCTGTGCATGATTCTCGCAATTGCTGGTCAATCTTTTCCTGCTTTACACGATCAAAAGAAACCGGAGATTGTTCGCCAAACATGGCAGGGAGATTTGCTGATGGGTCGAAGTCTGGGAGATAGTGAATCGTGTCGCTTCCCAATCGAAATTCTCGCCCAGCGTATTGGCGTGGTCTTTCGGGTACATCCTTCTCATTGCTATAGTGTGCTTTTTGATAGACAACAGCTGGACGGTCATTATCATGCATCGTCGAAACAACCTCATTCGTCCCGGGGCTGGCGAATCTGAAAAGAGAGACAATGCTGCTTCCGGGGAAATCAAATGCATCACATAACTTGTCCTTGATCTCAGCGACGTGCGGGTTGAGAGCAACCGACTCTACTATAGTAGAAGAAGACGGAAGTATGGACGAGCTTGCGGCGTCACTGCCATTTCCTGAAGGATCGGTAGCAGATCCAGAGGAGAAAGGACTTGACAGGTGCTGTGAAGACTTTGCGTCCTTCTTGGACTGGCTGTCACCTTGGCTAAACCGTAGGATTGTCAAAGGATCATTCGGATCTTTGACCACGGGGTAATTTAATCTGCCATTTGATATAGGTGCGTGTGATTTGGGGCGGACAGTCTTTTGAGACGAAGATGACTTGGGTTCTGATGGCGGAGGTTCAAGATGCGATTTCCAGTTCTGTTGACCCACGCTGCCTTCGCGTTTTTTACCAGACGAGTCTGGGTTGTTCCAGAATCTTGGCTTTTTCATTGGCGGATGGTCGTGACGTGCAACCTCAGTAAAGCTCCTTTTAAGGAAAGCATTGATGTCCCTGTCAATAGCTCGTTCCTCGTTGCTCAAGTTGGATCTCGAGAAAGATGAATTACTGGTAATGCCGTTATCCAACGGCAGGTGAGGCTTTCCGAGTGATTCCTCCTCCTGTTGAGGAAACTCGTCGAATACACCATCGTAGAAGCTTTCTTCAACCACATCATTCTCGATACCTCTGGGCTCCTCTTCAGTGTCCTCTTCTGTACTGCCCCCAACATCAGACGGATACTGTCCATCAGCCTGAGAAGATCGCGCGAGGTCCTCGTCCACGGATATGTTGGCCAATTCATCAAATGCATGGTGAAAGCTTGGGTTCGACTTGTCAAATCTGTCCGGGTAGAAGTCTTCCACACTGCTCAAGGCAGTTTGGACGGTTTCTTCTTCCTGGTTGATATTCCGGAATGTTTCAAAGGACACCTCCTTGTCACCATCTGCCCGTCGTTCTTCTTCAGCAATCTGAAAGGCCATCTCCTGGAATTCATCTTCATGCACCCAACCTCCCTTTGACTGGTCTCTGGGGTCGGCAGACATTGAAATCAATTCTTCCGGGCTAAACGGGGAACTGCCGGGGTCAGTGATTCCCATTCGCTTCTTCCGCCGCCGGTTCTCGTCCTGCCACAGTCCTGCCACACTTGGAACGAGTCGTTCGTCGAAAGCAACAGGTCTCAAAAGCTCTGTAAAGTCATGGTGCAAGGGACGTTCTTTGACCTCAGACCGGTTTATAATGTCCTGTACGCAGACATCCACCTCCAAGGGGCAGTGGCTCTGTTTTTGGAGGGCCGGGTCATCGAGTACGTCTTCAGAACGGATGGAGCGATCATGCCATCGATGGTCCAGGCTGCTCAGCTCCAAATATTCCGGTACCGGTGATCGAAACTTCACCTTGTCGCAATTCATGTATGAGCACCCGTACAAATTGTAATCACACATCCATTGCGGAACGAATTGGAGATGGCTTTCGTATGGTTGCAAAGGTCGTTTCATCACCGCGCCCTGGTGGAGAAGATCGGCCAACCGGGCGCGAAAGAGAGGGTTGAGAAGGTATATCTTGAAGAACGACCGATATCCGACATGATAGCCATAGAATGGTATCCCTTTGACCAATGTAATATGTGCAACGTATGCGGTTTTTCGGTCGTAGGCGTTGCGATTATAGTGGATCGCCAGGGCATGGTCGATTGACAGGTGAAGGGTGCGGATCGCCGAGTTCACTGGAAAAAATATTTTAGTCAAGAGCTTATGATCTGAATCGTGTTGTACTGACCTGCATCTTGTGCCAAAGAACCGTTATATTCGATATACAAATAGGGAAATGCGCCATGGACATGAACGCATACTCGCTGCCCCGTCTCGGTCGCGCCGAATACTCGTATCACAGGCACCTTTGCCCTGAAATCCTTTTCAGAGGGACCATCTCGAAAAGGCAGCGCAGGATCCAGCTCCGACGGTGTCGCCTGGTAGTGATCGATGCAGTTGAGGCGCACGCGAAAGGGTTCCATCAGGCTGGTTTGGTTCAGCCAGTGGCACCAGTGACATTTCGTAGGAAGTCCGGAGGGGATGTCACGGAATCATGTTCTGTTGTCGAGAGCAACGCGCCTTCATCGGGAATCGAGGCATGCGCCCGCATTACAACACAACGCGCGCGATAGTTACGCCATGTCACATGACCGCCTTATCACCAACCACGGGCTTTTTGGTTCGGTTTCGCCTCACCCTCTCGACTTGACGGGTGCTCTTTCAATCTTTACTTTCACCACTACCATTTTACCGGCAGCTGGTCTGTTCATATCCGTTTGCTATCAGCACCATGTCGCGCAAACCGGCCGATGTGGCGTCCAAGGAGCGCAATGAATACATTCCCTCCTTCATCTCGAAAAAGCCGTTCTACGTCGACGACGATTCGGGCAACGACTACCTAGAGCACCAGCGTCTCAACAAGACCACTCAAGATCAGTCCAAATGGTACGAACGAGGAAAGCGCGCGGGTCCAGCAGCGACCAAATATCGCAAAGGCGCATGCGAGAACTGTGGCGCAATGACCCATAAGACCAAAGAATGCCTGAGTCGACCCCGAAAGCACGGTGCCAGGTGGACTGGAAAGGACATTCAAGCGGACGAGGTCCTGCAAAAGGTGGACATGGGTTGGGATGCCAAAAGAGATCGGTGGAACGGCTACGACGCCAGCGAGTATCGCCAAGTCGTTGAGGAACATGAAGAGCTGGAAGCGATGAAGCGTGCGGCAAAAGAAGGCGCGGATCTCAAGAAGCTTATGGATGGAGAAGATGGCGACGAGGCTTTGGAGGAAGATATCAGATACGCCGAAGAATCCGACATGGGCCGGCAACAAAGCACGGCCACACGTAACCTGCGTATCCGAGAAGATACTGCCAAGTATCTGCTGAACCTCGATCTTGATTCCGCGAAATACGATCCGAAGACTCGACGGATGGTGGATATGGGTGCACAAGAAGACCAGGCATCTGCTCTCGTGGCTGAAGAGAACTTTGTCCGAGCTTCTGGCGACGCCGCTGAGTTTGAAAAGGCCCAGAAGTACGCTTGGGAGTCTCAGGAGAAGGGCATGGCCCAGATTCATCTTCAGGCCAATCCTACGTCAGGCGAGGTGCTCCGGAAGAAAGAAAAAGAGGAGAGTGATGCTAAACGCCAGGCTCAGCGCAAGGCCCTTTTGGATAAATACGGAGGTAGTGAGCATCTTCAGCCGACACCCTTACGAGATACCATGGTTATCGAGAACGAGCGTTTCCTTGAGTACGATGAGAGCGGTGCTATCAAGGGTGCACCCAAGAATGCCACCAAGTCCAAGTATCCTGAGGATGTGTTACCCAACAACCATACCTCAGTCTTTGGCAGTTGGTGGTACGAGTTCAAGTGGGGCTATGCATGCTGTTACTCTACAGTGAAGAATAGCTATTGTACCGGCGAAGACGGAAAAAAGGCGTTTGAAGAAGAGCGCAACATGCTGATGCTGGCTGCGGGCGATGATGAAGAAACTCGCGAGCCCGAGCCTGTCAGCACCCGTGGTCAGGAGCAGGAATCTGCCAGCGGAAAGAAGCGGACAATCGAGGAGTTGAAGTCCGGGGTCACGGAGGAAGAGATGGAATCGTACAAGCGCAGTCGCCTGGCTGCGGATGATCCGATGGCCAAGTTCATTGGGAAAGATGATGAATAACTTCGGCATGCATTGCTTCTGGCGTTCAGTTGTACCAAAATACCCCTTTTATCTGCATGGATCAATGTACAAAATCAGATTGAGCTTCTTCCCCGAAATCTAAGAGGATGCCATTGCGATCATCAGTCGTGTAGTTCGGAATCACATTCGTGTCACGTGATGTACAAGGTCCAGGTCGGTCATCACATGATTCTAAGTCACGGGACAGGGCTGGTGCCCTGGAGTCCCGTGACATGCCCACATCTCGCTTAGCCGACACATCACCACCCAGCGGGAAGTTTCGATACGCCTAGCGACGACGACACCGACAACAGCCCTTCAACGGAATTGCCAGGTACGCCCGCATGCTGTCCCCGTGCTCTCTGCATCTTCTCTCTTCCCCATTTACTGACCCTTCTTTTTCCCTGCAGTTCCCTTAATTCAAGATGAGTACGTTCGATGTCGAATCCTCGCTACGCAAATATCCGCACCGTCGAAACGATCGAAACTAACAACCACCGCAGCTAAGGGTACCTCCAGCTTCGGAAAGCGCCACAACAAGACGCACACTCTGTGCCGTCGCTGTGGTTAGTATTCCACAATCTTTGACATCCGGTCCCGAAGTCGCAAACATACATCGAAAATGGAAATGGGCGATCAGGATACCATGGCTGGATATCTTAATATTGGACGCGATTGCTGACCGGGTTTCCCACGATCATAGGCTCGCGCTCTTTCCACATCCAGAAGTCCACCTGTGCTAACTGTGGCTACCCTTCTGCCAAGACCCGCAAGTGTACGCACATCCTCATACCATGAAGACATCGGAGGAACTCTGGCTTACATTTGTCGCAATAGTCAACTGGGGTGAGAAGGCCAAGCGCCGCAAGACCACCGGCTCTGGCCGCATGCGCTCCCTGCGTCTCGTCCACCGCCGCTTCCAGAACGGCTTCCAGACCGGTACCCCCAAGGGCGCCCGTGGCCCCCAGACCGCTTAAATATTTTCCGATTTGGCGTCGCGTTTTCGTTTTCGGAGAGGCTGGAAAAGGAATAAGGGGTGAATCCTGGCATGACACGGCCTAGCATTGCGAGATAGACTAACTCGAAATGCAACTGGCAATTCCGAAATATTGAACGCTTTCCCGAGGAGTTGGTGTGCAGTCGATCCCGGTATCTAACGGGAGGGAAAAGTCTGGAATGTGTTTTGCGCGGGATGAAAGTGGCATAAAAACAAGGGAAACCATGCATGAATTTCCTTTTTCTCGTTTATGGCTGGCGAATATACCATGTCGTGACAGTTCAATGTGAAGATCTCTCTCTTCCTACTTGTGGTTTTTCTTACGGGAGCTCTGGCAATCGGCCCAGGTTGTCCTGCTGGAACTGTTTCATTTCTTGAATATACTGACATATAGCCCCATCTTACGACTCGCCGCGCCCGAATACCGTCGCTCCGCCATCCCGCTGAATATAGTACAGCAGTTCCTTCTCATCCAGAGAATCGTCTGCGCCACCGCCTCGGCTGATTCTGAGAACACCACTTACGTCTCTCGCGGCTCCGGTCTCCAGAGTCCGGAGCTGCATGACCGACCTTGCCCGATGCGCCAAACTGATAGCGAATGCCGCATGCTCCGACTCCACCGGCGTAGCCATCTGATTCCCGGATGCGGATGCATTGTGGATCAACGGGGAATCGGCGGCAAAAGTGACGATTGTCGCGTGCACGTACTATCAACATGTTAGATGTGGCCTGGTCCATGTGTATGCATGAGAACCTACCTGCTGTAGACCGGACAACCACTCCGCCATTTCCGTAGCCCCGATCCCCATGACTGGACCCGTAGCGGCAAGTAGGAAATCCGGTTGGTCGATGATGAGCAGTAACTCCTCACCATCCTCCATGGAGCTCTTTTGCTGTTGGATCACTGATGCAATGTCTCTCTCCAATGTGTCGAGGGCGGCAACACCGCGTCCAGAGAAACGAAGTTTCTTCGCAATTCCTAACTCAGTCTGGCTGGGAGTTGCATTGCTGTTATTCAATGTTGGTGTCGCTAATGGCGGTCCTCTTCCAGGCACAGCACCAGGCTGGGACCGAAGTGGAAGAGACGTGCGTACTGAACCGCCTGCATTGGGAGGTGCACTCGGTGCAGCACCTGCTGCTTGTGGAGCAGAGAATAGCTCTGATAGACCGTCCACGAATGCAAATTGCTTTTTATCGGCCAGGCGAGCAAGATCAACGCCCTAAGGTGTGTTAGTGTGATGCGTACGGATGACTCCATGTTCAGAATTCAATGTGACCAATCGGAGCATCACCCAATACTATTCTGTTGATGCTTACCAATCGCTTGGCCTCTGCTTTCCAGAATTCCCAGCCGCGTAAAAAGCTCACGAGCACAACCTTCTTGGGGCCATTGCGGCGGTCTTCAAGTCCAAGGGAAGAATTGAAGTTTGGTGAAGTGCTCAATGATGCATAGAGAAATCGCAGTACTAGCCAATTTGATGTTGCGCCGAGTATAGAGGAGATAAGTGTAAGTGAGGACTCCGGCTGGGTTGATAGATATGGCGTGAGGAGGGGCGGAAGCGGAGGTTGCGAAGGCATGACTGCGCCTTGGATATTCCTTTTTGATGTTGATTATGGCTTTATGTAATGCGTCTGTATCTTTCCGTGAAGTTCTCTGCTCCTGGTAGCCTTGTATTTCCTCGTTTCCTGGGTGCGAGTCCGATGGTTGTGAAAGAGAAAACTGTATGCGGGGACATGATTGGCCGCCTTGACATCCACGCCAAGAATATCAAAGTCGTTGCATACGACTGGAAACAACGGCGCAAGTCTTTTTCAAGGTTTTCGTGTGTCTATTAATTTACTATAGCAATAACCTAGAAAGCGTATTTGCCGCAAGCTATTTAGAATGAAAAGATAAAAGAAAAAAGAAAAAAAGATTAAAAGGTTTGACTTGCAAAGATAGAGCATGCCGAGGATATATACTATTGCAATATAGTCCAGGAAAGTCACTACCAACTTTGCCATTCCATCCTCAGTGTTTTAAGTAACCAGTCAATAAAAAATGACTACCTACCAAAATTCAGAACTCAATACCATGAATTCTCACTATGACCCCTATCTAAGTAGGTAGTTACCTCAATCCAAAGTGACAAAGATACCCAATCAGGTCTTTCTGCCTGAGGCACATATGAGATTTTTTTTCTGAACATCACATGACCATTTCCCCACCATTGAGGGGAGCGTTGGTGACATCCTGCTCATCGCATTGCAAGTCTGCCTGCTCAGAGTAGATCGATGTCCGCTTTAGCGCCAATCGTGAGTTATTCTCCACATACCAAAGGTCATTATCCAGCCGCCGTGGTGTATATACATGCCCCAACCCGCCGTCGGATGTGTTATACATCCGCGTACCCCGGCACCCATCGCGGATAAGACTCGGAAGATTCGATAGACTGACTCCATGGAAGATGACTCCCGTGACGTCTCATGATCAGAGCGCATTGGACCCACGATCTGGAGAATTCGACTCGGCTCGATAAATATGGCTAGCACTCGGGATTCCCATTCGTTCGCTGTATGTATTGATCGGATTCCCGGTCAACTTAGTTCAGCTTGGACTGATAGCATACAGTGCGATGAATGCCGCCTCCGAAAGTCGAGAGTAATTACCCCCGCAAGTCAGATCATGTACATGTAACTAATCATGAGTCCTGACTCAGTGCTCGAAAGAGCGTCCGGTTTGCCTGCAATGCCGGCAATTGAACAAGGAATGCAGGTACAGTCCGAAAGTGTCCAGGAGTCCTCTCACGCGGCAGTATGTAATCTTCCAGCCAAAGAACTCAGAAGACGATTCTAAGCATTTGGCAGACACTTGACCTATGTTGAAGATCGCTTGTCATCGTTTGAAACTGCCTTAAGCAGGCTATTCCCTGGGGGGGATCTGGACGCGACTCTTCGTTCACTTTTATCAAACCAGGCAGCGCCACCACAAGTTCCCTCATCCCAGACTTCTTCCAGACATTCAACTCCAGCCAGGCCTGAAGCAGAGCGAACAGAACCAGCCCCAGAGGCTTTACCGCAGCAGGCTGACGGGTTCGACTGGGCTGAGAAGGAATTGACCTTTGGCGATCTGACAGATGGGATGGCCGCATTATCGATCAAGCCTGAAGGGGCTGGCTATTTTGGAGCTTCGTCTAGTGTTGTGCCACTCAGAGCATTATTTGATCATGGTTTCGACTTAAACATTCCGGTCCGCTCCACAAGCTCGGGCGGCGTGCCTCTCAAATCACAGCTTCTGGAAAGCGCACCATCCGGCTTGATCGAGCAGGCATTCATTGACGCGTATTTCCTCAACTATCACTCCAGCTACCCATTCGTTCATGAACCCACCTTCCGGGCGCAATTCAATGATCCGTCTCTGCGTCCTCATGGAACAGCCTGGCAGATCTTGCTCAACACTATTTTAGCGCTTGGTGCTTGGAGTATCGGGGATGACAACTCGGATCTTGATATTACATTCTATCAAGAAGCTCGAGCATTCCTGCAGCAGGCGTCTGTATTCGAGACCGGTAATTTGACACTGATTCAGGCGTTGCTGTTGCTGAGCAACTATGCCCAAAAACGGAACAAGCCCAACACTGGCTGGAACTATCTAGGGCTAGCTGTTCGGATGGCCATGAGTCTGGGACTTCATAAAGAGTTCCACGGTTGGAAGATCAATCTCCTCCAGCGAGAAATTCGGCGCCGGCTATGGTGGGGAGTCTTTATCTTCGACAGTGGCGCCGCCAAAACCTTCGGCAGACCAATTCTTCTTCCAGAAGAAAATGTCATGGACGCTAAACAGGTCCTTAACATCCCGGACGACGTATGTATACACAGCAAACACCAATGGTAGACCCAATTTGACTCTCTACAGGCTCTAACTCCGACAACAACTTCGCTTCCTTCTGAGTCACTCGGTCCGACACTCTACTCAGGCTTGATAGCACAAGCCCGGTTCCACCTCATCACCAACAGCGTCTACCAGCGTCTGATCTCCACCCCTAGCCTCACACCGGAAGAGACCCTCGATCTTCAGAAACCTATGGAAGAATGGTACAACGGTTTACCTTCTTATTTCCGTTACCCTTTACAGCCCCTCGCTGTGCAACCCACGCACCCAGACCCTGATAATCTCGCGCTCGTTCGCAATCGCATGCTCTGGCGAAACTGGAACTTGATCATTCTTATCTACCGCCCAATCCTTCTCCGCTGGGCAGCTCGACGCTGGGCACCCCAGGGCGGCAGCTCAGATGGGTCGTCTGTCTCCTCCGAGGGAGGCGCCGAAGATCCCTGCGAGACAGAGTGCCGAATGCGCTGTCTGCAGAACGCGAGGCTGACTATTGGCTCCATCTCCGAGTATATGGACAATCATGTCTGTACGAGACTAGGAGCATGGTATATGCTGTATGTCTCCCATCCCGAATCAATATACATTTCACTAATACCGTACAGATACTTCCTCTTCCAAGCCGGTCTGATCCCCATCGTCTTCCTCATGACCGATCCCTCAAACCCCGACGCCACAAGCTGGCTACAGGACATTGAAACTACCAAAGCTCTCCTAACACACCCCTCGTTTGGCACCAATCGATTCGCTGCTCGATGTTCCGAAGTCATCAACCGATTACTGGGCTCACCGTCTGGAATGATGACCGGGTTTGGATTCGAGGACCAGCCACATCCACAGCAGCAGATTCCTCAGCAGCAACAGCAGGGTTTTATGCCATTCCCCGAGCAACTTTTCAACGACCCTGGCTTTGGAGGCAGTTTGTTCCCGATGGACCAACAAATGCCCACTCCAGGTGGCATGGACTTTTCAGAGTGGGTAAACTTCCCAAACCAATAGAGATTGTTTCAGAAACAGAATGAAATTGGAAATAAACATTTTGTGCTATATATACACAAACTTTTCGAAAATCCTTCTTAAAGAGTAGATTTAGAACCCAAGACATCCAGCTAACCACCCAAACAAGCCTCGGTGCCTCTGTCGGTAAGCGCCAATTTTCTCCTCGAGTCCTTCATCCTGTTCCTCATCGGGGTTATCTGTATACCGTTCCGTCCGCAACGCCGCGATCGAAACAAGACCAAGCTCGAAACCTCCATCCTGCTCACCAAAGAAACTAAGAACCGTCAACACCAACCGTATAAAAAGGACATGTAATAACCTACCTCCTCACCATAATTCCAAACCTCTTTACATTCTTCAAATCCAGCGGCTCAACACCCTCCTTCTCCTTCCCACGATACGTAGGTCTGAAATCACTCCATTTCACAAAGATAGTCTTACGCCCCTCGGAACGGAAATCAAACTCCCAACTCAAAGTGCTTTGCTCACGCCCATCAGGTCGCTTCGGCAGGATCTCATCCTTCAGCGTGAGTGTGTACTCCTTGTTATCCGCGTGGTCGATGACTAGCTCCAGACCATCGTAGCCTGAAAGATCCCAGGTACGTTCGCCTGTTGTACGCTGGGAGGCAAAACCCGCGCCTCCGAGGGCGGTGATATCGAGGGTTCCGTGGAATATGGCGACCAGGGAGGACGGAGAGCAAGTTAGGGTTGAGTGGGAGGCGCCGCCGCGGACGCGGTCGTCAGACGAGGTCCAGTCTTTGGGGTTCCAGGCTCTGTAGAGTGTTAGTTTAGATCATGCTAATGATACTTCGAGACTTGCCGGACTCCGCCGAATAGAGGGAGGTGAGATGTTGGTGCCATGGTGTGTTAGGGATGTGTAATGAGTTGAAGTTGGCTGGAGAAACTCGTGTGGAGGCGATGCGGGGATGGCGTCATAGGTGCGGATCGATCGATCTATACTTTCTTTTCCCTTAGCTCGATAACATTGTTTGGTGTAGTTTGATGTAAGAAGAAGGAACATTGGTAATTCATATCATGATTTAATCTATCATATTGATGGGGTATAGTCAATAGCTCTGATATACACATTTACTCATGGGGTATCCGAATCCTGTCTATGTATGCGATCAAACTCCGTCGCTCTTAATCATGCTTATGCACCTTATTTGCCAGTCATATCTCATTCTTGACTTGCCAATGCCGTATCCGCTTCTCCATGCAATTCATCCAATCCATGAAACCCCTCCTCGATCACCCATTTTTGGCCGTTCGGGTTGTGCAACACATGGCAGCTGGCACCAACCACCAGCAAGCCAGGTGGCCGTGAGCCAGCGGCTTCAAAGGCCATGCAGACATGTTCCAAGGTTGAACGGATAACCCGCTGGTCGGGGCACGATGCACGCTCAACAATTGCGCAAGGGGTCTCCTTGGGCCACAGGGTTCTGGAATGGGTGGAGTCCTCGGCGGCATACGCAGTGAGGGACTCGATAAGGGCTGACAAGCGGTGGAGGGCCATCAGGAAAACCACAGTCTGGGTTGGGACATAGCTGGGAGGATTTGGGGCGGCGCCTTTCCTGCCAGTTCCTGTGCAGACTAGGACCTGGTCAGAGACACCACGATGAGTCGCGGGGATATCTGCGAATAGAGATGCGCTCATGGCGCTGGTGATTCCAGGCAGCACCACAGGAATATACCCCTCGCCACGGAAGAACTCGAATTCTTCAGCTCCGCGGCCATAAAGATACGGGTCGCCCTGCTTCAGTCGGAGTACCTGCTGTCCCTTCTTCAGTGCGGCGAGACCCATTTGCAGGAACTCCTCCTGCGCTTGGTCGGCATTCCCGGGGAACTTGCGGGCGATATGGACTTCTGTTCGGCGAGGAATCAAGTCTAAAACTGGAGCAGGGACGAGCTTGTCGGCCAGAATGATATCAGCACTCTGGATGGCATTGTATGTGGCACGAGTGAGTAAATCCGGGTGTCCAGGGCCGGAGCCAGCAAGCACAATTTTCCCTTTCTTTGATACATCATTGACCCCGTTGACGTTTTGTGAACCACCTCGTCCAGACGAATATGCTTGCAAGATGGCGTCGATATCGGCATCGGTAATAGAGACGAGTTTGCGGAGCGGCCAGTATTCGCAGATCTGGGACAACCAGCGCATCCGTCTTGTCTTTGCAGCAGCAATATCTCCTTCTGTGACCAAAGAATTGAAAGTGTGATTTTGGCCTGCCGTGTCGTCATCGTCACCTTCCGGTGCCGCCTCGCTCAGTCCAGTAGCATTGTCCTCCTCCCAGAGCCTCCGCCTGACGGCGCCAAGCCGATCAATGGCAGAGCCGAGATTTGCAGGGAGAAAGGCCGCAACCTCTCGTCTTAATCTAGACGCAAGCTTACAGCCGCGACCCGAAGTTGTAATTCCAATGTGCAGCGGGCCATCTGAGTACGTTGAAAGCAACGTGAATGAGCACAGTCCTGGGGCATCAGAGACATTGACTGGGATTCTCAGACGCCGGCACAATTTCGAAATTTGCGATGCTAGGAACTCGTTAGCACCAGTACAATCCAGATTGGATCGAGAAGACCTACCTGATAGATTGTTGCCACCCAAGGTAACAAAGACCGTGTCGACCACGCGGTCAACTTCATCTCTGCCCAGGGTGGTCAGGTCATCATCTTGAAAGTCACGGCGGATCCATTGCACAGAGCCATTGTTAATGTGCTCTGACAAGGTGAAGTGCACGTCGGCTGTGTCCGGCGCAATGATAATAGGCTTTGCACCGGCTTCGAGACTTTTGGTGCATCGAGCCGCCGCCAGAGAATTGGCTCCAATAATCAAATGAATTTGAGATTCGACATTCCAGGCCGTCATCAGCGGGGCCAAGTTGGAGCCATTTGAAGCGTCCTTCATAGTGTCGTGTGTGCCGCCAAAAAATGCGGATTGCCCCTCCAAATCGTGGTATCGAAATCGCTTCAAGCTTGCAGAACAAGCGAGGTAGGAGGAATCCGACGGACTTCTCGACTATTTGAAGCAGAGCCTCGACAGGCTAGCTCGATCAATGCACTATTTCTGTCTCCGCGGAGAAATAGAAAATACTCCGGAGTGAGTAAAAGACCAGTCACGATTGGTGATAACGGCCGATAAGGACGATAATCGAATGATCGGATCGCCACTGCGCAGAACTTGCAGGCGATGGTCTGAGGTGTATCAAGATCGCTAGAAGAGTTACGGGCGTAGAATCAAGTAACCGATTGCACTCGTAGCGACCGACAACGGGGTTTGGCGAAAACTGTTCTAGTTTTTTTTCTATACATCTGCAATCCCGAAGCGGCTTAGAGCAAAATTGCGTGATTTTGAGGCTTAGCTAAGCACGTTCCTGAGTGCAGTTGGCACTGCACTTTATATTCTAAATAGAGTGTCTATCAAGGCTAGTCAAAAGATAGAAGCTCCATTGTCATCAGTCGATAGTTCTAGGTTCATAAGACAGGCTAGGCTGGTGGTGGTTCGAGTTCTCGCGGTAAATGGTGACATAGTGCGCCATCGTATAATGGAGTCCTGACACACATTGGTAGCTATCTTTTAAACGACGAAGAAAACAAAGAAGAGAGCGGAAAACAATACAATAATGTCCCGTTGAATATCAACAAAGTCGTTGCACTTGAAGCTAAGTGCATGCCAGATCACGTGAGCCGGAGCTGGCAGCTCAGCCAAGGGCGGAAACACGCCCCAGAGCTCCGGCGTCATCATCTCCTGCCCTGCCTCTACGCATTGCTTCCCCGGTACATCGTCGTGCCATCTGATATCCATTTTCCTTTTGCTGTCTTTATTTCACGCCCCCTAAACGAAACCTATTCGCACTCGTCACCATGTCCAACGGCGGCCTGTCGAAGCCCGAGAAGGACTTCACAAAGGAGGCCGACAAGCTCATCCCGGAGGCTGAAGCCCTCGCAAAGGTACCACTCGCATCTCCAGGGTGTGATTATAATGCTGATATGTTATTTTTGCAGAGCGATGTCCAGGGTGCCATCGACAAGTTGTTGGGTTTGGAGAAGCAAACACGACAGGTATTGATTTGTTCTTTACCTTCATCATCCAGATTTATGCTGACTCTCCGAGTAGGCTTCCGACCTCGCCTCGACATCGCGCCTCTTGATCGCCATCGTCACCATCGCTAAAAACTCCGGCGATTGGAACCTCCTCAATGACCAAGTGCTCCTCCTCTCCAAGAAACATGCCCAGCTCAAGCAGGCCACAACGAGGATGGTGCAGACGGTGATGAGCTTCCTGGATGATACTCCCAATACGGATGTCAAGCTCTCTGTTATCGAGACTTTGCGGACAGTCACCGAGGGCAAGGTATGTCACACGCCCCAATCCCCGGACGCTGCTAACTGAAGAAGATCTTCGTGGAAGTCGAGCGCGCTCGCGTAACCCGAATCCTTTCGAACATCAAAAAGGCGCAAGGTGATCTTAATGCGGCGGCTGATATCCTGTGCGAGCTGCAAGTGGAGACCTTTGGATCGATGACACGGAGGGAAAAGACGGAGTTCATCCTGGAGCAGGTTGGATTGTGTATCGAGCGTGGGGACTGGACACAGGCTTCGATCCTCATCCGCAAGATCAACAAGCGGTATTTCAACCGCAAGCCAAAGAAGAGCGCGGAAGAGATCGAGAAGCTCAAGAAGCAAGCGGAGGAGCGCGAGAAGACCCGTGGACCGGATGAGGCCCCGATGGAGGTGGAGGACGATGTGACCGACCTCAAGCTCCGTTACTACGATCAGCAGATCACCCTCGCCAACCACGACTACAAGTACCTCGATGTCTGCAAAAACTACCGAGAAGTCCTGGATACGGAGGCGGTCGCAAACAACCCCGAGCATCTGCGTGCGGTATGTGCTTTATCACTTCTCTTCATGTTGTTCACCAGCTAACTAGCGTGTTGTAGACCCTCGCTCGCATTGTCTATTATATCGTCCTGGCTCCATACGACAACGAGCAGTCAGACCTGCTCCACCGCATCCAACAAGACTCGCGCCTGTCCCTGGTCCCCGAAGAGGCCCGTTTGATCAAGCTGTTCACCATTCCCGAGCTGATGCGCTGGCCCATGGTTGCCGAGCAGTTCGGCCCTCATCTGTGCAGCACCGACGTATTCGACGCCACCCCCCAGCAGTCCAGCGAGAACCAGGCCCACCGGAGATGGGAGGATCTGCGCAAGCGGGTCATCGAGCACAACGTGCGCGTGGTGGCCAAGTACTACACCCGCATCCAGATGGGCCGACTGACCCAGCTTCTGGATCTGACCGAGGAGGAGACGGAGAAGTATATCAGCCAGCTGGTCACCTCGAAGACCATCTATGCCAAGATCGACCGACCCGCGCGGCTAGTCAACTTTGCCAAACCCCGGGATGCAGACGATGTGCTGAACGAGTGGAGCAGCGATATGAAGAGCCTGCTCGGCCTGCTGGAGCGGGTCGATCACTTGATTACCAAGGAGGAGATGATGGCTCGCATCCTGCCCTCTCAAGAGAAGGGCAAGGCGCGCTGATTTGGGGATGTATGGGAATGCTGCCTTTGTATAATAATTGGTAGACCCTGGAACGCTACACGCTTGTGTCGAGAGTTGTACATCTGTAGTCTCGCTCACCTAGTCCGAAACTGGAAATCTTATTGTAATCGTATTGCACCATGTACTTTGCATCCACGGGTGTGCACTTCTATGTCCATGTAAAGGGTATGATCTATGATCTAATCTAGCATCCCGTCCAGACCAACTATGTACATCTCTCAAAACGGCACATCCATATAATTCACATCTTCCTCCTCCGCATTCCCACCGTCATTATTCCCCTTCTCCAACTGTTTCCGAATAAACTGCACCGCAGCATCCAGATACGGCCGCTGACTCGGCACAAAATGACCACCAGGATGAAAAACCACCGACCCATCCTTATCCGGCTCCCCAGCACAAGCCTCGATCAAAGTCCGACTCCTCGACTCATCCACAACCGAATCCAAAGTCCCAAGAACATGCAACGACGGCGTCTGAATGCGTGGATCCTCATAAAAAGCACGGTACCTCGCTCCAGGCGCCCTAAACCCACTATACAACAACGCAAACTTAAGCGGCGAATGCTGCAGCTGTTCAAAAGCCGTAGGAAAAGGCACACCCGCCACACCACCAGACTCTTCTTTCTCAAAATGCTTGAACGCCTCTTTCCTTCCCGGCTCCAACAACGAAGCCACCATAGCCGCCAGTGAAGCGCCCTGCGAGAACCCAATCACGCCGTCAAAGGGTCCCTCCTCGGCAATGACCTTAGCCACTGCTGCAAGTCCTTCATCCATTCCTTGATATAATGGCGGGTCTGCTGTGTTTGACCGTCGCCACCAGCCGTAGGCCTCGATCTGGTCCTCGTCTGCATCGTCGGATGGCTCGTAGCCTGGAATATCACTTGCTTTCAGACGCAGTGGTCCGGTTGGGTAGACGGCGTTGACTTCGTGTAGGGGGAAGGATTTCTGGATGTGTTTGACCAAGGCGCGACTTTTTGCGTGGAAGACGGTGCCGGATTGCGTATAGCCGTGCAGCATGAGGAGCTTGAGCGGCTGACGCACCGAGGACGAAGGATTCGGAGCCATGACGGAACTGCTAGCTACGTTTCTTGAGATCAGAGAGAGACGAGTGCTGGCACTGGCGGTAGACATCGGGGAAAAGAGTGGAGTCAAAAGTGAGAAACGACTCGGGTAACTAGCGATAAGAGATAAGCGTTAAAACGCCCTCTTCTCCTCCTCTCTGGTATATTCCTCATACATATCAACCAAAACAAACACATACCACATACTCTGGAGCAATACAATACACCATGAGTGCACAAAACGGTACCATCGACATCTCGCGCCTCGACGCGAAGATGACCGAGCTTCTCGAGTACATCTACCCTAAACAGATAAAGCCCGATTTGACCCCACGAGCATCCATTCACACATTTGGGACCAACACATTCTAAGACCTGCTAACAAAATAACAGCGCATTCGAAGCTCATCCCCAGATGGAGCCACCAGCACCCCACCCAACCATTTTCTTCCTAATGGACTTCATCCGCAACACGCACCGAGTGCTGAAAGGCGTCAACGCCGAGGCATACGCAGCGGGCGACAAAACCGCACGCGAACAAGTCGAGGAAGTGGTAGGACGGAACCAGTTCGCCTGCATGCTACTCAATGACTCGTCTGGCAAGCTGTCGCTCATGACGGGAAGTGACCCCAGCAACCCTGTGGACTTTGGCGCGGATGTCAAGGCCAAGGCGCGGGCTTTGACAGAGCGTTAAGCTTGTGGTTTGTTTATTTGACCGTTCAGCGAGACTGATTCAGTCGTTGGGAATGGATTGGAATGGGATTCGGATTACTTTCTTTTATTCTCTCGTTTATGTGATTGATGATTGTCCTGTCTTTCGCTATGTATATCACCTGGACAGAGGAATGTCATACCCATTGAGCTTATATTATATTATATTGTCTAGATATGATTATATTGTATATTTGAGATTTAAAGGGTTTCAACGTAGACAATAAAGTATATCACTAGGTATCTAAGCGAAGCCATTTCTCGGGGTTCCCTGAATACCCTGAAAGTCTCTACATTGACATCGGAGCCATTTAATGAATTGGGCGCTTTCTTCACTGTTCTACACAATTCCTCGGTGTACTGTAGACCGTTTGGGGAAGTATAAAATGATGTCATATGTTGAGATGTGCCTGGACGGAAGCCGTGCGCTGTTACGTAGCGAGAGTGGGGACGATGCACGTCCTCGGATGTGGGGACAGGGACAAGAGGACACGGGACTTGCGATGCGGCTGGTACGATAATAGGTATCTGTGTCCTACATGGGGTTGTGGGCTGGGTGTTGTGGTGTAGGTGAGGGTGTTCAGCTTAGTATCCAGCATCGTTTTACCACGACGCCGATAAGACTACCTATAACTCGACGGTTTTTATACTTGGCAATCTATCTGCTAGATGCTTGCGTGGTCCATGCCATTACAGACAAGTCCATAGGCAGCAGGCTTAATAGTCAATATACGAATAGTTACTCCCTACGCAGTGCCAGTATAGGTACGACTCGACTTGAGGAACCAGTATACAGGAAATGCAGTACATGAACACATTAAACACAAAGACACGGCACAAGCAAAACAAGGTGCCTTTGTGCCAGATATCCGGAACTCCCTGAGCTGAATGCTGCGTGCTTTTATCGAATGGCGAGTCACGAGTCATTCCATCTTCTATCTGTCATCAATCAAAAGAGAAACAAAAAGAGACGCTGCGATGCATCATCAAGCGGAGACAACAATAGGACGACGGAGACGGCCAAAACGCCACATTTCAATTTTTTGATTTTTCCGGGGGAAAAGAGAAAGAAGTTGGTATGGATCGTATCATATCATTGTCTCCTCCGACCCCCGACACTTTTCCTTGTCAAGGGTGTTTTTTATCCCGTGAAAGGTGATAATAGAAAAAGAAAAAAAAAGGTGGTATGTGACATTTTGAACGGCGGTCTCCGTAAAGAAAAAGAACCGTGAACCGGACCGAAGCCGAGGTCGAAAACCCGGTACTGGTATTTTCATCCTAGTTGCTCCATGCTATCCTCTGTGCGTTTCAACAAGACAAAAAAAGAAATTTCATTTGCGCGTCTCGTTTACTTCCGGCGGAAAGAGCAGCCCTCAGTCAGACGGGCCTTGCCACCGGTGGGCTGGCAGAGGACAGTCGAGCAGCCGGCGCAGATAACGACGGTCTGGGCGTGCGAGAAGACGGTGGTGATGGTGAAGCAACCGGGGCACTTGACGTCCATGAAGAAGGAGCGGGGCTGGGGCACAAGGGTCTGTATAGCGATATCCAAGTCAGCGTTCTGTTCGTTTTGCCAGGTATGTGTTTTCCTTCTCATCGGCGCTTGTAGTCGTGGGTGTTGAGGTCGATGCTCGGGATCCCAATCCATCTCCCTTGACCACATTTACGCCGTGTGCTTCGGATATCGGTTTCGGTGAATTCGTACCTTAAGCTTGTGCTTGCGAGCCTCAGCCTGAGGCGTGGGGTTGAGGAGGTCGACCGCGAGAACCTATTGACGATGAACGTTAGCATTTGATGACTTTGGTATGAAGGCATCTGTCAAGCGCCGTCCGAGCCCTCTGGTAATTGTGCATCGAGAAAAATCGAGGGCCGGAATGTAAGCGATGACAAGGACAGCGGCTTACCATCTTGACGATAGGAGATCAGCGAAAAAGTTGATGAATGGCGCTGATGGCGATGGCCTTGTGTGAGTGGAATGGAACCCAGGAGAAGTTTGAAGGGATTTGTCGATGGGGCGGTAGGGTTTGTGCCCTCGCTTGATTTCCCGATTTGGGTAGGCGTGAGTAGACGTATCCACCAATCAGAGGGGTTCCTTTTCTTCCGCTTTGGCGGATACTTGATTCTGCCTGGAGAATCGGGCAGGTAGTCAGGTGCTTGTCTCGAGTCTTGACTTCTACAGTTCATCCATGTATCTTCAAGGACATCTCGATTGCATCGTATATTACATCTTATATTCTATAACCAACGCCGAAAAGGGTACCGGTGTTGAAAACTTATTTACTGCTGAAGTCAATCGTGAGCAACTCCCCGCCTCGACCCCCGGCGATCGCGTGATCGAGGTTGAACTATACGCCACGCATATCCACGTCTCATCTAAAGTGTCTTCTTCGATACAACCTCGACCTGGGCCTTGCCTGCTGAACCATTCTTGCGCTCGACCTCCTCCACATACGGGTACTTGATCGTCAAGCACCAAATGTCGATGTAGTCACAGATGGTGGTGATCACGTCGTACTGAAGAGGGTCAGCGCGATACGAAACAGGAACACGGAAGGGACTTACCACGAAGCTACCGTACACTCCAACGGCCATACCCAGGCACCCGAAAACGAACATCGTCTGCCTGAAGATATCGCCGAGCGCGGCACTCGACCAGAGACCAAGAACGGGACCAGCGCTGTCAACAACACCGAGGGCAAGTGGCAACAGCAGGATATTTTGGTACGGGAAACCAGATTGAACGAGGTGTCCAACGATCATACGGCCAACGGCGTAGGCGTTGACTAGACCGATATATAGACCGAAAGGAATGGTGTAGTTCTCCAGGACGGCCGGGTTGAGATACAGGTAGGCAGGGACCAGAATCCAGATGGCGACCATGGGCAGCAGGCCATATAGAGGAGCAATGGGGTCCTGGCCGCGCTGGCGACGCACCTGCATAACGTGCATGATACTCGAGCCGGTGGCGAAAAAGAGCATGACCGCTCCGTACACCAGGTACCACTGTGTCCAGGGCATCTTGTACACCTGCTCGGAAAGGAAACCGGGCTTGGACACGCCGAGGGTCTCCAGCATTGACTGGTGCCAGAAGCTGCCGCCGCCCATGTAGGCGGTGATCGCGTAAACCAAGCAGAGGGTCAGAACACCCTCGACGGGACCGGAGATGATTCCTAGAGTTAGAATTTGGGTGTAGTACTCATCCCAGGTCTGGACGTAGAAAGTCATGGTTGCTGAATGATGTCAGCTCTGAATATGAAGAAGGATTCGTGAAGAAGCATTCGCTTACATCCAAACAGACTCAAAAATGTCAACCACGATTGGCCGAGGTTCATAGCTGACGCAAAAATGAGGACACCCAAGCCGGTGTTGCATGCATCGACGCCTATAAAACAATTAAACTCTGCCATATCACCACGTAGTACGCGCACATACTGTGATCGAAGAGCTCGCCCAGCGGCCCGCTCTGTCTTGTTCTCCGCCTAAATAGGGATTCAGTCGCGATCCAAATGCAGCCAGAAGCAAAAATAGGACATACGCCTGCATGCCATCGACAGCATCAAAAGTCTGATAGAGAAACAGGCCAATCGCGCAGCTCGCATAAACCCAGGGCGGGCAGTCCGTGTCGAGGTTGGGGTTATACCACATGACGGTGAGGAAATTAATTACCACGAACATGAATCCGGTGAGGGTGATCTACCAGGAGATTAATGAGTGAACCGGAGAGGAGGTGCACGAGCAAAACTTACGGCATTGGGACTGTTGCAAAGCAAAGGAAAAAGCAGAGAATGAGTTAGCCACTGCGCAAATTCCAGCAAAGCTCTAGCAGGCGAGCTTGAAGCTTGAGGGAGCTGAAGGTAGACTCACGCCATCCCCATGGGGAAAAGTCTAATCACGCATTTGTTATAGAACGGCTTGAGGATGTACCGACTGACCAGTGAGTGGTCGACCCCAGCGTATTTGTAGTTGCGGAGGTTGGGGAGGTGATGTTGGCGAATGTACACCATTCTCGCGTCTGTGTCCGTGTATTCTGTCTTAATGCATATGCACGAGTATCCAGGTCTGCAAGTGACGTGGAAGTCCAAAGAAGCTTCGGCTGAGGAGTCGACGCGTGAGTGTAGTGCGGTGCGGTGGGGTGCGGTGCAGATGCGAGTTCGGGTTCGGTTCTCGGGATTGCGACCGAGGAGGAAGAAAGAATGGCTGGAGGGGTCAGTAAATGGGAGAGAAAAAGGGAACAGAAGTTGCTAACCAGGTTAAAAGGAAAAGGCCCCGCTGGTGACCAAAGAGCGGAAGACAGACATCGAGATCGGCGCAAAAAAAACAAAAACAGCGGAAAAAAGAGAAGCCATTCGGCGGTGACGATGGTTATACCCCAACAGGTGACGAATTTACCATCTCGGCATACGACATTCTACATGATTAGTGGCATTCCCCTGAATGATCTGAACACTTTGGACGCTACGAATCTCTCGGTAATGCACGTGTGGCATCGAATCATTCTGAAGGGTTCCTTTCAGCGCCAATAAGATCCTTCACAATGAAATGATCGCCCCTGCAACAAGTGGGGTTACCCGAGGCCGTTGCCATTCGGTTGTATAATGCAGAGAGTACGTAGTACCAAATGGAATATGATAATGTATGCTGCTTGTGACTCGTGCGCCCATGCCTAGATACAAGATACAGAGTATAGGTGCTTCGATCTCGTGTGATGACCACTTGGTCATACAGTACGCGCTGCAGAAAAGAAAAAGACAATCACCAGATGAGGCTAGTTACAGTGGAGTTGGCCAGCGTGCTTGGACCTATAGCCCTATGACGTTATGACCCTCTCGCTCTCACTCTCGCCCTCGCCCTCGCCCCCTTTAACCGACTGGACTCCACGGCATCGGGACCAGGATCCGACTCTGCATCGTCTGGATCAGGGGAACCGTTTTGTGAACTGTCTCAGCCCAGCCCTCGACGCCCCACGACTGCTCGCGACGAATCTTACGCTCTTCCAGGTTGGCAAACTGCCACAGATGGTGAACCGTGTTCAGATCGCCAATCTGCACGAACCACGCGCCAACGCCTTCCATGACCTCGCGGCGGGCGGTCAGACCGCGTCGCCAGTGAGACTCCCACTCCAAAAGGTTGCCGGGATGTAGTGTATACGATCGGAGCTCAAAGATTCCACCCAATTGGCGCGGTGGGGTCGTAGGCCAGAACGAGAACTCCTGCATCAGTGAGGTCTTCTTGCTCTTAATCAGGCTCTTCAACTTGCGATCAAATTCCGGGAATTCGGGGTGCTGCGCAATGTTGTGCAGGGAGGCATGGTAACCCTCGTAGCGCTGGTATTCCCAGATGTGGACTGTTTGGGTCAGTACCGCTCAGGTGTTCTTCAACTCGAGGGGTGTCGTCAACACTTACTGAACGTATCGTTATCACCCACTTGCGTGCGCCAGCTTCCCACCAGGTTGACTCGGTTATCCTCCGTGCCGGCCATGCGGGGGTACCACTGGCCCACCAGATCCACATATTCGTCGACCCTGTCGGGCTTGACCTCATGGAACACGATCGAGTGAACGTACTTGCCACGGGCCAGCACTTCCGAAAAGGAGCGTTGGATGTCCTTGTCAAAGTGTTGTCCCTCCTTGGTGCCGTAGATCAACGAGGACAGCGGATTGCGCTTGGACTGGGGGTCTTGAGCCCATTCTTCTTCTAAATATGGTACGCGACGAGTGAGCCCGATGCCTTGTAGTAAGAGCCTTGACCCCATCAAAAACAGCTGATAGAGCGGCTCGCATTGCTCACATGTGGAGCAGTGGGAACAACTCACGGGAAAGGGTAGAGGAAGAAGTATTGACAGACTGACTCTCTTGCTGTTCCTTCCTTTTGCGAGCCTCCTCGAGGTTCTCGCGAAACTCCTTCTGCCGGCTATTGTACTCAGCCGATTCGGCCGTCAGGTCTCTGATGGACGGGGCACGGTAGGCTACCGCGGACGAGCTGAAGGGCCGCGCCAGCGACGTCGCGGCTCGGACGAAGCGTGGAGCCAGCATTGTGTGGTAAGGTGAGGAAATGGAATGACGAAAATTAGACGGCTGTGTTTGAAAGTAGGAAGGGGGGAGGTTGGCCCCAACAAATTCAAGGAACGGGAGGACAGAGTCAAGTAGAGTCGCACATACAAAAGGTGGGAGGTGGAAGGTGGATGGAGAAGGAGGAGAGAATAGAGATTAGGATGTTTGGGAAAAGGGAAGAGTGAAGAGTGAAGAGTGAAAGAAGAAGGAAGAAAGAGGAGATGATCGGGGACTAGGCTGAAGGGGAAGGAAGGAGGAAAGGGCACGCGATGGAGATCATACAGTAGCGACTGGAATTCTTGGGGTCTACGAGTGTGTCAAGGTAATGTAATTACAAGAAGAATCCTTGTTTACAGTTGGACTTGAATTGATTCGCAGATTTCCTATCACTGCGGGGAAAGGTGTATGTAGCTTGCCCCAGAGTAACTGGGGAACCGGGGCTCTGGATAATGATGACATCGAGTATTCTGTTCACTCTACAGTGTGTACGGAGTAGGGCTGTACTATTACTGTTTCCTCTTTCTATTACCATCATGACCTATCGTCTCAGTATCTGCCGTTAGCCGGTGCCGTGCAGCGGATATCGGCGATTATCCTCGTTCTCCTGAACATTGATCGTCGCTGTATCTCTTGTCTTTTGCCATGATGACGAAGGGCTCCAATTAATCCCCACAGTGTTTTACGTATAACTGCCATACTCTGTACACGGTCACACCTTGTGTAATGAAATAGCTATAACTATGATCAGGGCCCATATTCGAGGCTGTGTAGATGTAACTTACATAGAATGGAACACAGTGATGACCCAATTCGGCATGACGTCGATACCCAATTGGCCACCGCCCGGCAGATCTCACGATCATCCCACCATCGTCCATCTCGACAATATCCTCTCGCACGGGCATCATGGCTGACTGCAATCCTCCTCTCTCATACGAGGCTTCTGCCACGACCACCCATCAGCACGAGGCTACCTCGCTGCCCTCGGAAGTGGTATCATGTCTGAAGAATTCCCGCTTCGTACGTCTCCCGCCGGACTTCCAATCATCACAATTGCACTGACGACGGCTTCAATCAGCTTCATTTAGCAACATGTGCCGACCTCACTCCCCATATCTCGCTCATGTCCTACACGTACCTCCCCTCGACTCCCTACGACCCGTACCCGACCATCATCATGACCACCAACCCCGCATCGCGCAAAACCAACCACCTGCTATCCAACCCGCGCGTTTCCCTGCTGGTGCACGACTGGGTATCTCACCGTCCGCCGACTCGTACTTCTAATCCACACGGCGAACGGGATGGATCCCCTCCACCCGCGGCGACCCGGTCATCGTTGGCGAGCTTGCTCCTCAACCTGAACACCAGCGCCCTGTCCAGCATCTCCACCACCATCACAGGCCAGGCACGCTTCCTCGAACCTGGATCGGATGAGGAAAAGTGGTGCAAGGAGCGCCACCTGGAGAACAATACCTTCGAAGAGGAAGAGATGAGCTTTGGTCAGCAGCAGCGCATGGACCCGAGCCAGAGACGGCCCAGCTTGGCTATCGATAGTGATGTTCGGGTTGTGACGGTGCAAGTCCGTGAGGGCCGTATTGCCGACTGGAAGGGTGGAGTCCGAGACTGGGTTCTGCTTCCGGTCGAGCAGACCCAGGGTCTTGTCAATGGCGTATAGCTGGGAACTTGTGCCATTTGATAATTGCTCGTATGAAATATGTCACCGAGCATTAATGTCGGATGATCTTAGATTGGATAACTAGTTAGTCACAAAGGCCAATGAACGTTTTCCGGGCTGGTAATATGCCCAGTCTGCTCCAATGTTTGAGGAAACTACAAATAGTATGAGTAAAAGTAGGGATGAGCAATGAATGCCAGATTCACATGCAGATTAAACCATTACATAGCATGCCCAGGAGGGCGTCTAATTCGGTAGCCAAGAGGTGAAAAGCGGAAGTGATACTGTAAGCTTATCGGAGCCGGAGCTCCCAGCTTCTCCGCAACTCGACCATTAACTTTGCAACTCCTCGGAAAAGCTGTTACAAGCTACGATGAGCAACCTATCTATCTAGTCTTCCAATTTCGACACCATGAGACTCGGCCACCTCCACATCCCACATACAACACCCTTCACGCGAGTCTCCGAGCTCCAACAAGCCCTCACCACACGCTTCCTCACGCACAAGAAACTCGCCTCGCCAGGCTCAATATCCTCGCAAGACACAAACCTCTCAGCACCAAAATCACATGCCCCACCACCAGACCCGACAATCATCACCTTTACCCCCAACCCGGTCTACACAACCGGCCGCCGCGACCTCCCACCTTCAAATACCTGCCCTCCCTCCGCAAGCCTCTCCCTACCACCCGCCCTCGAACCAATCCGCTCACTCTTAACTCCAGGCCCCAATGGACCCAAGGCCGAGTACGCGCCGACACTACGCGGAGGCCAGACGACATACCACGGGCCGGGGCAAATGGTCGCATACACCATCCTGGATCTAAAGCGGCTCGGGTTAACGCCGAGGTGTCATATTCGCGTCTTGGAGAATAGTGTCATTGATCTTTTGAAGACTTATGGAGTGGATGGTTTTGTCACTGAAGATCCGGGCGTCTGGGTGAATGATCCGAATGATCAGACGGCGAAGAAGATTACGGCTGTTGGGGTGCATTTGCGGCGGAATATCAGTAGTTTTGGGATTGGGCTCAATGTTACGAATGAGCCGATGTGGTTCTTTCGGCAGATTGTTGCGTGTGGGTTGGAAGGGAAAGAGGCGACGAGTCTGGAGGGTGTGGGTGTGAAGGGCGTTGGTGTTGACGAGGTGGCTAGTGGGTTTGTTGAGCAGTTTGTCAAGCGTGTGAATGAGAACTTTGCATGTGGGGATGGTGCGTCTGGGGAGACGATTGACGAGGTGTATCCTGTTCGAGAAGAGGATCTTCGAGGTTTGTAAGGCAAGAGGAATAGGTGTGACGACAATGATCCAATTAGATGAGCAAATGTAATAGCAATTATATAGTGTATCTGAAGAAGTAGGAAAGTAGACAGCCAACCTCGCTAATATGCGACGACACTGACAACCTCTGGCTGTCGGTCAGACATGGAAAATGGGTACATCGTAGCCCTCGGGAAATGATAACGTTAAAATGCATGGGGAATCAACAGCTCGGACGAAAAGGGGATAGAAAAAGAAAAGCATTACGCATACGTCAAGCTTGATCAGAGGATCACGCATGACGGGCTCGAGCTCTTGGACGCGGCTGGCTTAACCTCGAGAGCGACCTTGGCCGCCTCGTAGAAGCTTTCTCTAATGCCACGGTTTTGAACAGCAGAGCATTCTAAAACGGTCAGCCGGTTTCCAGCCAAAAGTCATATTACGACATACCCAAGTACTTGACAGCACCGATCTCTTTCGCCTTGGCTAGACCCTGGTCGAACGAGATCGCACCGGGGCTATCATTCATCTCGTCGTCTTTCCGCAAGTCGCACTTGAGCGCGGTGAGAACCACCCGCACGCCCGGACAGTTCTCATTGATCTCTTCAATCCATTTGGACCCGACGTTTTCGAACGAATCGGGGCTGTCCACGCTAAAGCAGAGCATGAGCACGTGGGTGTCCTCGTAGGATAGCGCGCGCAACCGGTCGAATTCCTCCTGGCCGGCCGTATCCCATAGCGAAAGTTCCATATGTACGTTGTCGACGAAGATATCTGTGCGCGTGAGCTTAGCTGGGCGCGAATGGACGAGCGAGGATCATACCGTGGACGTAGTTTTCTATGGTCTGGTTAGCGACACGTTCAATCTTAGTCCAGCTGGGAGTTGGCGCATACCAAAGACCGTGGGTTCACTGCGCAACAAATCACAGCAGTTAGTACCTGCCAAGCGTCGGGGATATCTGTTGGGGAAGCCCTTACTAAACCGTTGGGAAGAATCTAGTCGAGGCATTAGCATTGACTGGTTTAGTGGTAGCTCGGAGGGAAAGAGGAAGGGGGGGAAGCGCACCCTCTTGTAAACACGTTCAGCGCAGAAGTCTTGCCGCAGGCACCGTCGCCGCTGTTTTCTCGGTGTTAGCATCTGCTCGGATTGATCCAGCCTCGAGCTAAACTGACAGCAGCACCATCTTGCGCTGGACGACCTTTTGACGCCCGCACAGCTCCATTGCGACTCGTCGGTACTCGAAGAGTGAATGCGATTGCTAAGAGGCGAAAAGCAAAAAGTTAAGAAAGGAAGGCCACGAAACTGCGATCAGTGTAGGTCTGATAAGGCCCTTGGGACGGTGAGAGAAAGACGGGGGGAGGATTCCAGCACTGCCCGAGTCGATGACATCGCGCCCTGAAAGGGATCGGCGAATAAGCTACGCTTTCCCCCTTCTGGTCCACTCGGCTCGGCTGAAAGTTGCCAGGGTCACTTGGTCTGTGTTTTTGCTGATGTCTTGCATTTGTCCCATAGGTTTTGAATGAGTGATCAACTTTCGGTAGCTGTTTGGGATGAATTGACCGGTTAGATTGGCAACCTGTCATGTTGATATTGCATCATCGGTGAATAGCTCCGTCACCTGGGAATAAGCTAGGGATGATCAAATGGACATGGACACTCGAGGCAATGATATATCAATGCTAAAGTGATTATTGAGAAGCTTTCGTAGCCCTATAGTTAGTTATGGAGACAGCTATGTATGTACCTAGGTTCAACTCAAACAGGGCGGGTCAACAGTCCACCTTTCATGCTTAGTCCAGACAACTCCAGATCCACAGTATCTTATGCCGAGTATTTTCTCTCAGTGTGAATCGATAATTCTACTTCGTCTACGCTAGCATCATATTCCTTTGGTGAATTAGTGGCGACTTTAAGGTGGTCGTGACAGTGAGGTACCGGAGCTGCGATAGCAAAGGCGGAAGCAGCTCTCACTATCTGCCAACCACAGCTTCTCCAACATCCCCGCGACACTGCCACCACCCTCCCCCACTCATCAACGCTCTTTTCACAGTCTTTTTGTCCTGGTATTCTCTTCAAAATGTCTGACGACGATGACTTCATGCAAGACTCGGATGAGGAGTAGGTGCCCCTCTCCGCCTCTCCGCCTGGTGTTTTCCGTTTTCCCAGACTAACAATCTGCAGGTATGACTTTGACTACGAAGGATCCGACGATGACGAGTCCGGCGATATCGGGATTGAGAACAAATACTATAATGCGAAACAGATGAAGGCGGATAACCCCGAGGAGGCGGTGGTCGAGTTCTTGGGGTTACCACCAATGGAACAAGACAAGAGTGAATGGTGCGTGGTGGGTTACCGGGGAATCTGAGCATTACTGACTGTGACCAGGGGTTTCAAAGGCTTAAAGCAGGCCATCAAGCTGGAATTCAAGCTCGGGCGATACGGCGATGTAGGTGTTGACCACTCCACCGGCGTTTACCCAGCTAACCTCGCAGGCCGTCGAACACTATCGCGAGCTCCTCACATATGTCAAGTCTGCAGTCACGCGCAACTACTCCGAAAAGTCCATCAATAATATGCTCGACTACATTGAAAAGGGCTCCGATGATGCCCGGGCCTATCAATGCATGGAGGAGTTCTATTCGCTCACCCTGGACTCATTCCAGAATACAAACAATGAGCGGCTCTGGCTGAAGACAAATATTAAACTGGCTCGACTCTGGCTGGACCGAAAAGAGTATGGCCAGCTCGGCAAGAAGGTGCGGGAGCTGCACCGGGCATGTCAACGCGAGGACGGATCGGACGACACCAGCAAGGGGACGTATTTGCTCGAACTTTATGCCCTTGAAATTCAGATGTACGCCGAGACGAAGAACAACAAGCGCTTGAAGGCACTTTATCAGCGAGCGCTGCGCGTGCGGTCAGCGGTGCCCCACCCGAAGATCATGGGGATCATCCGTGAATGCGGAGGCAAGATGCATATGAGTGAGGAGAACTGGGAGGAGGCTCAAAGTGACTTTTTCGAATCGTTCCGAAATTACGACGAGGCTGGCTCGATGCAACGGATCCAGGTGCTCAAGTACCTGGTGTTGACGACCATGCTGATGAAGTCGGATATCAACCCGTTCGACAGTCAAGAAACCAAGCCGTACAAGAATGACCCTCGCATATCCGCCATGACCGACCTGGTGGATGCCTTCCAGCGAGACGATATCCATGCATACGAGGCCGTGTTGAGCAAGCACCCCGACGTACTGGCAGACCCTTTCATTGCGGAGAACATCGATGAGGTCAGCCGCAACATGCGTACCAAGGCCGTGCTCAAGTTGATTGCACCCTACACCCGATTCTCTCTGCTATTCATCTCCAAGCACATCAAGGTCCCGGTTCACGAGGTGCAGGACATTCTGAGCTTCCTGATCTTGGACAAGAAACTCAATGCCAAGATCGACCAGGAAAATGGCACAGTGGTGGTTGCGAGTTCTAGCGACGCGGAACGGCTACGTTCGTTGGAGGAATGGAACTCCTCCTTGCGCAGCCTATGGCAGATCGCCTTCAAAGGCGAGGGATTCCGGCCCGAGGGAGCAACCGGCTCCCACTCGATGTTCGCAGGATACGATGCCGGGCTGGGTATGCGGACGACCCGACGAAAGGAGCTACGCGGCAAGCCATTCGGTGGCAAGCTCGGGGCGGTTTAGGGCGGTTTATGTTGATGGCGTACCTGCGGCTGAGCCGCGACAAGAAACACAACCACCCACGTGGAATTGCATCTCACACCGAGTTTTGCTGCCTGCAGCGGCCCGTTCTCCTTCCCCATTGAGCGGTCTATGCTATGGGATGTCTATTAGAATCGACTGTAGGCCCCGAAATATAGAGCTGCTGTGTCATAGGCTAAAAATATCATGATAAGACGAGTTTGGCAGCTATTTTCCTTGTTTCCGTCCATTTCACATTTCCCGTTTCTAAACATTTCTAAACTTGCAAGTACACAAATCCACTAGTATATAAGCGCTTGAAACGGGCCAATCCCGACAACCTTTTGGAACTGGGGTCGCCGGCACTTCCCACCGGTGCTTCAGCTAAGCCCCGGACATCGTTCAGAATGGGGCAATGTTCCGGGACGCATGTGAACTAGTGTTCTTATCTGGCTTTTTCCTTGAACTTCGGGTGATGTGCCCTAGTGCAGCAGAGCAGGTCCGTTGGGCTCTGGTTCGGAAGCGCTCCGTAGTAAGCCGCACTGTGCACAGATCGTAGCGTTGCGCACTCATGATCTGGTCCCAGTTGGGATCACGATCCCCTTCCCCCTTCTCTATTCCCACCTACCAACTGGATCCGATTGAGGTCGGGTGATGGTCACCAGGGCTGATGTCTGACGTCCGACGTCCGATATCCGATGTCTGACGTGATATGGACGTTGCTCAGACCTCGAAACATCGTATGAAATGAAAGTGCATGGGGTGACACGATCAAACAATCAAACCCCGCTTTCCACGGCAAAGGGGCTAACCGAGCGAGGATTGGGAGGTGCGTCTGATTACTCCATAGTCGAGATTGAGTCGATATACTATTGGGCCGGGAAGACGATCGAGGGACGGTGGATATGTGGGTATCGTCTGTTTCTTTTTTTCTTTTCTTTTTTTTCCCTTTCTCTCTTCGCGCTTAAAGAAACAAGATATGTTTTGGGGTCGTAGGTTAGTGTTACGAAAGAGGAAAAGGTGATAGGAACAAGATCCTGCAGGGTCAATGTTTGCTGAGGGGTGACAACTCACGATCTTCGAGATCCCGAGGAAGCGGCGCGTTACTTCATCTCGTTATCCCTCCTTTTTTCCTCTTTCCCCCCTCCCTCTATTTCCCGCAGTTCCTCAGTTCCTTGGGTCCTTAAGTTTTAGCTTATCGCTTTTCCTCTTCAACCTCCCTCTACGAGGGTTCCATCACTCGTCTTCCCCCTTGATGATCTCTAGTGAGAGCTAGTCGCAAAGGTCTGAGCTCCCCACTGCTTTGCTTCTTTCGGCTTGTTGCCGTTCCCCTATTAGCCTTGACCTCCCCTCTCCTCGTGTTGTCTCGGAGACGTTCTCCGATACTCTCTCCCATTGCTACACGTGGTGGAGCCATGGTTCATGCGTGCACCCATTGAAAATAACAGCCTGATGATCCTCCCCCAACCGCTGTTGAGAACTGGCCCGCATCAACACTGACATCATACTCGACACAAACTTTCAATGTGATGTGCCTACCCGGTGATGCTGTGCCTGGCTCTAGACTTCTCATCACATCTTTGATCCGACCAATCATCTTTGTATCTTTTGCACTGTCACGCAGCCACACCATTTTGCTTAATATTAATGACTAAACTACTTGCAGGATTTATGAGATCGTCGTGCTGATACCTTGTCAATAGTTTACTCAACCCAGCCCGTCGGGACTACCTGTAGGGTTGCACAGCACGAAAAAGGCACACCCGGGTTCTCTGCATTCTGGTGTGTCCATTTTATAGCCCTCACCCTCTTCATTGCTAATGCTTCTCAGATGTCTCTGAAGACTTAGACAATTCCGGCTGTATGCGATGTCCTTGTCAAAACACTGGAGTCATTTCGGTCCTCACCATCCCTTCCCGGAAAAACAGAACTATTACCGGGGCCCTCTTCCGCCATCTCTTCTTCCCCCGTCCCTTCTCTCCCCACTAGAACTTTCAGTTTCTGCGGCCTTTGCCCCGAGTTCCAACATGAGCCGCGCCAACATGAATGCCCTGCCTCTCGACGAGATGGAGCGCTTCCAGAAGCTGTCCAATGAGTTTGAGCCTGATGTCCAGGTAGGGTATTTCCGTCATTTCCGAGAGACAGAGGAAGAGGGAGAGAGAGGCTGACCCAATTAGGGCCCACTGGTGTCGACAAAGCAGTCCAGTCACCATATCGCGATGGACTATGCAAATGCCGACCCAACCCTTGCCACGAAAACAAGTGTATGTCCACTGCTGCAGGTGGGGGTTCAACGGTTATACTGATGCAGACAGGCTCTTGCAATTACCCACCCTATGACTCGTATCATGAAAGGCGATGGGAATTGCGGTTGGCGCGGTATGTTTCTTCCTTCCCTTGAGTATGAATCCGTCTGATTATCTTAGCGGTGATATTCGGCTATTTCGAAACCCTCTACACTCTTCAAGACCCTCTCCGCGTGCAGCGGGAACTGAATCGCATCCAGTCGCTTAACACATTACTGATCCAGGTCGGCCTCGACCCCAGTCTTTACGAGATCTTCGTGGATGCCACCGAAGATGCATTCGCCCAAACATCGGCGGCTATCCAAAATGGCGAGCAGGATGAGACATTCCTTGTCAATGCCTTCAATGATGATTTCAACTCAAATTCCATCATTACTCACTTCAGAGTACACAGCCTCCCGACACATCCAAAGTCTGCGCTAACTCCTTCCAGCTACTCACCAGCACCTGGATGAAACTCAACCCTCAACAATACCAAGCCTTCCTGTCCGTGCCCGTCGACGAATACTGTGCTAAACACATTGACCCCCTCAAGACCGAAATCGATCAAGTCGGACTGCAGGCTCTGCTCGACGGTGTCATTCAAGGATCCGGATTTGGAGTCGAGATTCTCTATCTCGACCGAAGCGAGGGCGACGCGGTGACGCCTCACCGGTTGGTTTCTGGATCTTCCCCCAATGGACCCGTCATCCGCCTGCTTTATCGACCGTAAGTCTGTTGCTGCTTCTGTCAAGGTTGTTCTAACACTCTCAGTGGCCACTATGACCTTCTCTACCGAGCCGAACAGACTGTGAATATGTCACCCATGGTCAACCTCCAATACGGAATGACTTCTAACTATACTCCCTGGGACCAAGGCGCTCTCTCCTTTGACGTCAACTCAAGCTTGATGTCCGTCCCCAATTTGATGACAGACCCTGGATCCGGTTTTGGCATGTCCATGTCTCCCATCTCCTCGGTTCCTCAGACGCCAGCCAGCCCGTTCCGAATATCCACCCCGCAGAACATGTACCAGTCACCCATCCAGAGTCACGTTCCGGTACCCGTCTCTTCACCTGCACCCGTGATGCCCTCGGCTCCGCCACCCATGACGAGTCTCCCCACCAGATCGGAGGGTCCACAGATCCGGCTGAATCCATTGGTGATGAAAAACAACCTCACTCGTTCTCTCCCGGTGACCTCGCCTTTCAAAAAGTGAGCATCCCTTTTTCAGCATCCTGCTGATACTTGCTGACTTTATCAGCTCTCCATACAACCAAGCCCATTTCCAGAACCAAGATTTCGAGCCCATCCACTGGGAACCGAGCGATTCTCGAAGATGAAGTTACGGACCAAAATTTGCTTCTACGTCTGAAACCAGGACTTAGCGTCTTTTTTCCTCTCCTTTCGGAACGTCTACCCGATGACCAAACTATTTTAGCGTGTGCACAGCGTGCAGTGTGTCGCATAGTCCGAGCGTTCTGCGTCTTTTTCCAAATTGTTGCCTTCGGGATTTTAGGACTTAATGAACCACGGAATGTCTTGAATCTATAAGTACAGTAAACCATATACATCAAAACTTCTCATCACTCGCCGCATCCACCATCTCATCCAACCCCCGACTCTGCGCCTCCGCATCCAAATACCCCGTCTCCACAAACCTCCCTAGCACATCGGCCACCCAATTCTGGCTATTGTAATCAGTATCATCATTCAAAAGAGGCGTTTCCGCCACAGTCCGCTGTAACGAGGATATAGTGACCGTATCCGACAATGATGAGACTGGGATCACGCGCGCGATATCTGTAAAATCAGCATATCCCCCTTTCCAGTACGAATTCATGATTCTCTACTGGTAGAAGAGATTGGGAGTTCGGAATGCACGCGTTCTGAGAAACTGAAGAATCCGGGTGATCCCACCACCTCCATTAGAGAGGATTTTATTGATTCGGACCCTTCGAATTCGAAGTATGGTGCTGTGTCGGTAGCGCGCATAGTCGAGTGGTGAGGCGACCGTCACTAGGATCGAGAGGTTGGCATTGTGTCTCGTATACATAGAAGCACCTATGTGAAGGGGAACAGATACTCTATATATTTCATTCAGGATTGAATACGCGACCAGTTCCTGTAATTTTTCCTGCATGATGCATCTCGGGATGACGTCGTTTCTAGATGTGGGTCTGGTCTGGTCTACTTGCAGAACTGCATTAAGAATATCGTTGGATTGCGTTGCTCAATCTACCTCCTAGTCCTATCATGCTGAATCCAGGCATCATTTGTTGCTAAACCAGTGTGTGATTGAGCTCGGAATCGCTCTTATAATCTGGAACAGGATGTGAATGGTGTCGCCGAGTGTGCTGGTTTGGTATTGTAGCGGGCGCGGTGCAACATCTGCAACGGCGAGGACGGTATTGACCAGTGGTGCAGGGTAAGTGGCACGAAGGTATGCAGCGACGAGGTCGTGGCCGTTGGTGACGCCGCCTGATTAGTTAGAACTACTATTGTGATCTCGATCTCGGGATGGGACGGACAGTACCACTAGACCACAGATTTCCATCATGAGCAACACGCACCGAATCATCCCATAGCTTTGTATCGGGGAATTGTTTCCTCAGGCGTGGGATCAGAAATCGTGGTGCGGTGGCCGTTTTGCCTTTGGTGATCCCTGCGTGTGCGGCGATCAAGATGCCCGTGCAGACGGTCATGATTGTTGTAGCGGCTGCATTGTGCTTGCGTACAAAGTCGAGGTATTCCGTGTGTGGTGGCATGGCTTTGGGCGGTGGTCCTGGTATGAAGAGAATGTCGAGGTTTCCTGGTGCGACGGCTGCATCGGTCAAGGAGTCTGTCAAGCGGAGGGACATTTGGGATGTCACGGGCGACTGCGCGTTGGCACCATCACGACCGATATAGTGGATTTCACAAGGTCGGCCTAGATCTTGGAGTGGCTTGGGCATTCCGATCTCGTCGATGTATTCCGGGCTGGTCATGAAGATTAGGTCCACGGCTGCCAGGTCCAGTAGTTGGACCGAGTCCACGAGGAGGACACCGATGCGGAGTGGTGTTGGCATTTTGACTGGAGCTGGGGTCTGTAAAAATGGATAGTTGTTCATTGCAAGTGAGAACTGTACATGTAAAAAGTAAATAACCTCCATGCTTTTGGAAGCCACGGTTCAAGAGTCGGGTTTGAGCGGATTTGAGCACCGTGAGCACCGTTGAGGCTCAACTAATTATGCACTAATGCGCGCATTTGAGCGCAGTCAGACGTGTAGTTGTGCATGATCTTCCATCTTTGATCAACCCATTCATATGTGTGTTGCACCTGCGCAACATATTCGGGATTTGTCCAGCTTACATAGTTTGAACCTGATCTGGACCCTTGGATCGTATTGCTGGAGTCTGGGACATCTTATTCAGCGGGGTTTTGGGACACTCGGACAAAAGCCGAGGGAAATACATAGACATCTCCAGATCTCAACTTTCCCCTGGTTCATCTCCACAATTCAAGCTCCACATCTTGACAGCTTCCCAATCCAACTTGGTCCCTGACCGTAGAGGCTCTTCACGAATTTACCGTAGCGCGAACAAGCTATTCCACTGTCGGCTTGATTGTACAACCGTGTGCAACCGTTGTATTAGCACTGCCACCAGCCTTAATTTTCCAGGGTTCACAGGGTAGATTGCTTCCCCGCATTGACCCGTCACCTTAAATCCAGTCGGTGCGTCCAGCAAATAACGGGGCCCGATCTTCCCCAGTCTTTGTGGGGTATAGTCGGAGCACATCACTCCGTCCTTCGTGTTCGGCTTTCTCTATCATGCATAGTTCTTGGGCTCCGGATCTGGAGTACTGTGATCCTGATTCCATGGTATAAGGTTCGTTTCTCCCCGCGTGGGGGTTTGGCTTATATAGTCAGGCGTTGCACCTGCCTGTGTGCTGCGTATTGGGCATTCAATCGTGACAATCATGGGTTCCATTGTAGATAGCCCGCCGAAGGGCGGATTCAAGGTGGTGCTTGAGAACCCATATCTATGTGGTGTGGCATCGGTACGTATCAGATCCTGTTGATAGGATGGTTCACTAACTCGAGCAGTTCTCTACTCTCGGTGGCCTCTTGTTTGGATATGACCAGGGTGTAATCTCTGGTGTAATCACAATGGAGAGCTTTGGCGCTGTTTTCCCGAGAGTATACAGCGACTCCGGGTTCAAAGGGTGGTTCGTGTCGACCCTGTTACTTGGTGAGGTCTCTCGCATCCTCTAAGGACGACCACACTAACGCGGTATAGCTGCATGGGCGGGGTCTCTGATTAACGGACCCGTTGCCGATCGAATCGGACGCAAGCTGTCGATTAACCTGGCTGTGGTCATTTTTGTCATTGGGTCTGCTATTCAGTGTGGTGCGGTAGATATCCCCATGCTGTTTGCTGGTAAGTCTTTCTGTGGTCGAGCCTAGGGTCCGCACTCACATTCCCCAGGTCGAGCAATTGCCGGTTTGGCTATCGGTATGTTGACTATGGTTGTCCCATTATATATTTCCGAAGTATCTATTCCCGAAATCCGGGGAGGACTTGTGGTAACACAACAATGTAAGCCCCACACCACATATCTATCCTGTCACTTACCCTTGCCCTTACTTTACCTTACTCTTACTTTACTCCTGAACGCCTCGGCTAATTCCCAGTGTCCGTCACTATCGGTATCCTGGTCAGTTACTGGATAGACTATGGAACCAACTATATTGGTGGCTCGCGCTGTGCACCGAATGTCCCCTACACTGGGGGAACTGCATCGAAGCCTTCCTTCAACCCATACCATGATGTCCCTGTAGGAGGTTGTACTGGCCAGTCTGAAGCGTCGTGGCGTCTCCCACTGGCTCTTCAAATTGTTCCTGCATTGACTCTGGGGATTGGAATGCTGTTCTTCCCAGACTCCCCCCGCTGGCTGCTGATGAAGGAGCGCGATAATGACTGTCTTGGTGCACTGTCAAGACTGCGTCGCCAGTCTCGTGATAGTCCTGTCCTCCAGAACGAGTACCTAGAGATCCGGGCGTCGATCATGCTTGAAAACACCTTTGCCCGGGAACATTTCCCCAATCTGTCGGGATTCAAGTTACATGCTGCTCAGGTATGTGTCTTATGCCCGTTTATCAGTCCACATGCTAATTATTCACTCTAGTACATGTCACTAGTGACCAGTTGGCCCCATTTCAAGCGGCTAGCCATTGGTTGCTGCGTCATGTTCTTCCAGCAGTTCATGGGCTGTAATGGTGAGTACCTCCGTCCGATTCAGCCATGAATGGCATTTAATTCGTTCAAGCTATGATATACTACGCTCCCACGATATTTGGTATGCTGGGCATGGACGGCAACACAACCTCACTCCTCGCCACTGGCGTATACGGTATCGTCAACTGCCTAAGCACCCTGCCAGCACTCTTTTTCATCGACAAAGTCGGACGCCGCGCCCTTCTCATGGCAGGTGCCACTGGTACCTGTATCTCGCTGGTCATCGTCGGTGGAATCCTCGGCGGCTATGGCTCTGCTCTGTCCGCCAACAAGTCCGCCGGGTACGCGGCTATTGCGTTCATATACATTTACGACGTCAACTTCTCGTACTCGTTTGCTCCCATCGGCTGGGTGCTTCCATCTGAGATTTTCAACTTGTCTATTCGCTCCAAGGCGATATCGATCACGACGTCCGCTACTTGGATGTGCAATTTGTAAGTCCCCATCTTTCTGGTGCCCTCGATTTGTCTAATCTTCTGTATAGCATTATCGGTCTTGTGACTCCAGACATGCTTGACAGCATCACATGGGGCACTTATATCTTCTTTGCGGCTTTCTGTCTGCTGGCATTAGCATTTACATTCTTCTGTATCCCAGAGACACGTGGAAAGACCCTCGAAGACATGGACCTTATATTTGGTGATACAAGCGCTCACGAGGAGAAGAAGCGCATCAAGCGCATCGAGGCGCAGCTGCGTGGTACGCCCATTGACGATGATTTAAAGCCAGTGGGTGAGCATGAGGAGGTTGTGGATGCATGAAGCTTCTAGAAAAGGCGTTCATCAAATATAGAAAATGTGGATACCTGATCTCTAAGATAGTACCTAATTTAAGACAACCAAAGAAGGCATACCGTGGTAAATCTTTGTAGAGTAGGAGCCAATCAAAATTTGAAGATTGCAATATTCAAGGTGAATAAACCTGTAATTGAATATCAATGGGGACATTAAATAGCTAATTCAGTTCCATTGGTAAGACCGCTGTGTGATGGCCCTAGATGCTAGGAGCCGACCGTTGGGCGAGAAGGCTATAGAGGTAATTAGGTCCGAATAGCCCTCGAGAGTATGTTGTAGGCTACCCGTCGCTATATCCTAGACCCGTATAGTACAATCCTAGGAACCAGACGCTAGCAGCCGGCAGTCCGGCGAGAAGACTACCGAGGCAATCATATGCGAATAACCCTCAAGAGTCTGCTGTAGGCCACCCGTCGCCGTATCCCAGAGCCGCACAGTTTTATCTTCAGAGCTAGATGCTAGTAGCTTCCCGTCGGGCGAGAAAGCCACCGAGGTAACCGCGTGCGAATGGCCCTCGAGAGCTTATAATTCCGCACTCCATTTTTCGTTGACTTGTGGCAACTGGCATATCCAATCAGGAAGGTCTAGTTTGAACTCTCTACAGATCAATGCCGTCCGAGGTGCAAATATACCTACGCGCGCCTCAACAAAGGCGGCCCCGCCCTCGATGCGGCCGTACACGCCGTCTCCCTAATGGAAGACGACGAGCTTTTCAACTGCGGTCGCGGCAGCGTCTTTACCACAGCCGGCACAATCGAAATGGAAGCTTCCGTGATGGTGACCTCGGTATAAGAGCCCGACGAGAGCAGGGAAGGTGCAATCAAACGCGGCGTAGGCGTAATGGGCGTCAGGAATGTTCGCCATCCTATCCGCCTTGCACGTGAGTCTCTACTGCGCACTGGGTATACCGTTGATGGTCAGCGGAGCTGTGATGGTGGTAGCTTGCATTCGTAGCTTGTTGGGCCTTATGTAGAGACGCTGGCTCGCGATTGGGGGCTTGAGTTTAAGCCTGATGAGTGGTTCTGGACGTAGCGCCGTTGGGATGAGCATATACGTGGGTTGAAGGGTGAAGCTGAACCTATTTCTATGAGCCAGGGGACTGTGGGCTGTGTTTGTTTGGATTAGTAGGGTAATCTGGCCGTTACGACTAGTACGGGTGGTATAACGAATAAGCTACCTGGTCGCATTGGGGATACGCCGACTCTGGGGGCTGGTTTTTGGGCTGAGGCTTAGGATGAGATGGTATCGGATAGTGCTTCTATCGGGTCTTCTTAGTATCCTACGGTCGGGGGCGTTTTTCGAGAAGCTATAGACTAGTTGGCCGATTGTTTACCTCCGTTCCTTAGAGAGCCTCGCCATCCAGCTTATACATCCCTTCCAACCATTGCACGGACTGGTCAATCGGATCTTACTTCTAAAAAGCAGTCTCCATACCGGGTACCACCCGGCAAGCCCCAACACGCAAGACGTGCCATCGCTATGTCGGGAACTAGAAATATAGATTCATTCCTCCGTGTTGCTGCTGCCCGTACAGCTGCCGCGATGCTACGGTTTTCTGCACTAGGCCGATATTCTACTCTCGCCGATGCTATAACCGCCGTAGCTAGTCCTAGCGGTGAACTGCAGCGCTCGGCTGGACAGCGCTGGAACATCACCGGCGAGGGCGAAGGAGGTATTATCAGAATTGAAGCCGACTCTGCACCGACTACTGGCATTTTGAGCGAGCAGCTGCGTCGCAGGAGTGTAGTCTTTGATTTTAATTCTGGTGGTATGTGGCGGGCCTACATAGAGGAGGACAGCGATGGAAAAGACAAGGAAGTTATCATGTGTTTCGAGAGGAGTACCAATAGACCTTGAGGCCTTCGAAGGTAGCAATATATATAGAGACCGTTTCCCGCCTTGGGCGTTGCTATTTACTCGGATACCATATCCTTTCAATGCGACACTTTTCCACCCCTGACTACAACCCAGAGGTAAGATTGGAAAGTGTTTGGACCCTGCGAACTGGTTTTTGATGGCGAAGCTTACCTACCTGGTATGGCCCCGGGGACCGAAATTCGACTGGTAAAAGACAGCTACACCATTCCAAGCGTTTCCTTGGAGCTAATTCACTGCCTACTCGTCAGGCTTCTATTTCCTCTTATTCTTCCTCGACATTCGCTCTGTCCGCTGTCTGCTCCCCTCAACCCATTTTTCGTACTGTCTCGCGCCCCCGAGTCTTTCTTTACCCTCACCTCCCTTCTATCCAACGGGTTCGGGACGTCCGTCGGCATGGGCTCCCAGATGAATTTCCGCCTTTTTGGGGACTGTTCCATCGAAGTACCAACCGGGGAAGAGCTCCAGAAGATTTCGAAATATCTACCACTCCTGAAGGCCTTTGAGGAGACGCTCAAGACTCGTATGTGCTTTTATTCCTCGACGGCGTTTTCTCGATAACAGGCTAATACATAAACAGGAGTTGAAGAGATGTGGGATTTTGGTGCTGCCTTTGAATACCTGGTTGAGCAAGATACTGCAGCTCAGAGAGACCGCCCTATTTCGTACAGCCCAGCGGCTCAATCAAGTCGCCCCTTGCCATCCATCTTCTCAACCCAACCTTTTACGTTGCAGATTCAAAGAGTACGGTGACAGATGACCCCACGAATCCCACAATTCGATTGCTACATGATTGCGGCTTATCATCTAAGCACTGCTTTATGTTCGATGAAATTGTCTCTTATTCTACACAGAGGATCTGCGCCGACCACATAAAGACTTTGCTCGGAGTGTCCGGGAAAACATGTCTGCAGCTGTCGAAATCTGTTTCAGAGAAGAAGTTTTCAAAGAGATATCCAAAATCGCCCATCTAGTTCGTTTTCCTTTGTGGGGAATTTTCAAGTCTGTGAGACTTTGGCTTGGACTTGATGGTTCAAATCTGAACTCTGTGAGAAGGTTCATCATACAAGCCTATCACCCTCAATTTTTCTCCAGACCTGGGCGTTTTAAGAAGTCTAGCTCTGAATTTTTGGAGACCTATGCGAGACCACAGGATTTGGCGATCTTGATGGCTACGCAACTTGCTGGTTTACACCATCAAATAAAACTCAGGCCCAATTTTTTCGAAGTTTATTTTGTCCGAGGCAAATTTGATCGACTGAATACCAGGCAAGACTTGGAGAGACGAGAGCATATATGCCAGGCTCTAGATGCTTTTCGGGTAGCATTTCCGAAAAGGTTTGAGGAGTATGAGCTTAGGCTAGCTCGAAGAAAGGAGGAAAAAGGTCTACTTCAAGAACTCAAAGGAATCCCCTCTGGCTCTCTGATACCTATGCAAACACACTCGAGTGGCCCTATCTCTGAGCAGAATCAGGTGAGTAATAGTCTTCTGCAGTGTTTGAAGCTTCAAAGGGATCTAACCACTAATAGATATTTCGCCTCAACGCAAGAAACAAATTATTGCGTTCTGTCATCGTATCCTTCACTGATGCGATTGAAGACATGGATCCATTTCACAACGAGGAAGAGAGCGATGAGGAAGAGGGTGATGATTATGTCGAGGCCGAAATGCTCGACTTTGCGAATATTCCAACTACACTCCGACTATGGCTCCGATCCCAAGATGGTCTCAAGATTCATGATGTATCATTAACAAACCGAGAGACACTGGAGTCGGCATTCATTCTCCTTGACAGAGGCCGTACATTGCCCTTCAAGCAATTCTCGGCTGAATACCTTGCCCGCAGGGTCGGAGTGCTGTACATCAAGAAGATTACCCGAGCCGAATCGGGATGCAAGCAAGCCAAAGCCATGCCGGGAGAACCCGGCAAAGTAGTTCGTCTCAAACGCAGCGGTTGCCAAAGACCTCTACTGGACGATGCTTTTCCTTTCTTTACTACGGAATCACCAGACATTTACATTATTGAGGTTGTTCGGATTGCCCAGAAAGGCGGCAATGGCTGTGGGCAAGAAGGTTGCAAAGGAAAGCCAGGTCTCGTCCCTGCCAACGGCGCGTTACAGGACCATACCCGCATGGAAACGAGGGCTATTGACCAGACTGCACGCCGCAAATCAAATTGGAAAGCTCCCCTTTGCTGCACAGGTAAGGACCTGGAGGGCTGTGCCGAGTCAGTTCGTGTACGCTGCAGAGGTTCTATTCAAGGTGGTCAAAAAACAGAGTGCGGGCTCGAAAGGGACTACAACACCCCAGAGTGGACGATACACTCACCTCCTCGCCTTGTCCAACCTCGACTGAAATGTGATTGTGATGATAAGACCAAGGATCATTACTTTGAGCCTGTGGACAAAACGATACCTATGATGCTTATGAAGGCCCTACGCAAAATTCACCAAGGCTTTGTGGACGCACGCTGTGACTTGGCCGATTATCCCAAGCTCCCTCAAATCATATTCGACCTTGAGCCAACCGGGGAACCCAAGAAAATACCCAGGACATACCAAGAGAGATTCGAAGATTTGAAAACTGCGAAAAGAGCTTTGAGTGGCTTATAACAGACAATCCAGCCACACGGGTAGGAGGATATGTGCGTCCATCATCCTCTATTTTTCATTGCTTCATGCTGAGCATGCTTTTCGGGTTCCATAATGTTCAAGTTGACTTGCAGGAATTGATGGCTTTGCCAAGAGTGGTAGCGAGCTGCAAGTTAGGAAGAATTCAAACTTCCATGAAAATCATTCCTGCCATAAATGAATACATCTCCTGATCAGTAGGTGTTCTCCCGCAAGGAATATATACATGTAACGACTTGCAAGCTGAAACAAGGTCAAAATCGTTGATGCATTCCTACCAAATGGGTGCATGTCTAGGAACGGGTTCCCCCTGCTTTCCATTCTTGCGTTTAGACGCCCTGTGCTGTGAGCGCCGGAATATGCTATACGGATTGTCACCCTTGGTGCCGGGTGTGTAGTTAAGGGAGTTCTCGGGGATATCCACTATTTGCGTATGAATCCCATATATATGACACGAGACCCGTATGAGAGATTGCGTAAAGACCACAGCGCATTTGGCCTGAAAAGGGAACATGAAACATCATATGTTCATGGTGCTTTCACTTGCTTATTATGACCGAACCTATTTCATCGCTATTCCTGCCTTTCCTCGCTCCTATGTTACCAGTGAACTGCTATCTGTATTCAAATGTTCGTACCGTGCTTAAATCCTTGGCCAAAGCCGGGAGTACACTTGAATTTTCCAATTTTAACGACGGTAATATACGGCTACCAGTGGATAATAACGGGAATCAAGAATGACATGGGATCTGTCTCACAGCCACTAAGCCCTAGCACTTAAGCAGTGAAGGCCTACTTTTTTGACGTATACATGCTAGTGTTGTGGTGTGAAAGATTTGCGGAACAATCACCCAATGGGACGATAGCTCAGTTGGGAGAGCGTGCGATTGAAGTTACTTCGATCTTCGCAAGGTCGCTGGTTCGATCCCGGCTCGTCCCATTTTTTTTTTTTCATTTTTTTAATTATATAAAGTTTTCCGAACCCCTCTGATCAAGTTAAACTTTTTAGTCTCGAGTCTTTTGTATTTCACCAGATCTGGGGGTGATGGTATTTTTCATAGACATCTTTTCAGAAAGAACAGCTCAAAATGAGGAGTTAGTCGCTCCCCCCTCTTTCAAAAGATCGCTTATAGACATGGATATGTCACTTGCCCGGGTGACTTGATGCTACCAATCAGTTTTCCCTGCTGCGTTATCAATATATGACTTCTGCACACCATATGCTTCTCGTCACTTGCCCGGAGATCAGAGTCCAATCACATAAAATTGTAGAAAAGCTCCGAGCCCGAAGCCTGAAACGCCACAGCGAGGTGATAAACCGAGAAAGGCTAGCTGCGTCTAAGGATTCAGAAGTGGCGTTCTTTTGCGAGCGATCAACCGCTTTCACCGCGGTTGATTACCTGGGCATGATATAGTCATTGAGCTTTTCTGATATAGGCCAACCTGTGCCTGCTTAGGTATGCATTGACCGGCCATCCACTTGATCCTGTTACTCTGGCCGAGATATTGTTCCGTCAATTCAGCAGATCGGTACAGCGACTACCATAGACGCGAAAATGGTCAATTACCTCCTGACTGAGTATCTTACGGGGACCGTTCCGCTCGAGGATATTTGGAACACAGTCGACGAAACCAACCAGCTGGAGCTGGTAGACTCAGTCGTTCGTGCCGTGGATGAACTTCAGAAGCTTGGAGACGTCAAGAATGTCTGTGAACATCTCACGGCAACCCCTTACGTATCCAACGACAAGGAGACTCCCATTGCTATTGGTGGTCCGGGAATTGGATATTTTCTAGGTATCAAGAATTTCCTGGAGGGAATACTACAAAAGCATGGGAGACCGCCAGGTTGCAAGTTATTGGGGATTGATGGCGGACTTTTAATTCAGTCTGAATACGACGATATCGGCCAGATTGATCTATCTCACTCGGATCTTGATGAACTCCAGCATCGTGTTGTCTTTTGCCACAATGACCTCGAACCTCGCAATATTCTCGTCAGTGATTAACTGTGAAATGAGGGGCTTTCCCCCATTCGCTTACGAATACAGTATTAAGGATGCTTCTCTTGGTTGCGAAAACCTGTACTTCAGTTGGTATACCATGTTCAAAGGAAAGGCATCCTATTTACTACCACAGACGGAGTGTCACACCAAGTTTATCAGAGCCGTGAGGATTATCGAGAAATCGAAGAAGAAAGCCATGTCACGAAATGTTCCCGTTCGAGTGCAGGCAAAGTGGATACAAAGGGAAAAGGTAGAGGAATCTTCCGACATCCGTGAAGGTTGGGTCCGGAAAGCAGGTGAAAAAAATCAAGGGTTTGCCAAAGAGGATATGCAAGAACTTGAGAATGAGGTCCTGAAGGAACTAGGATATATCTAGGTGGGATAGTTTAAACCTAGTCCCTAGTGGTTAAATCCACAGGACTAAATTTAAAGATAATTCTAGTTTCACAATAACCGATCCGATATGGTGTAGTGGCTAACATCGCCGTCTCTCACACGGCAGCCGGGGGTTCGATTCCCCCTATCGGAGTCACTTTTTGCATTTTTCCAAACAAGATATAGGTATGTACGTCTCCGCTCACCCCTGTTTCTGTCGCCTGGTATTGGAATTGCAAAAAAATCGGAACGAATATACTAACTAGCATCCTTCTGTAGAGCTCCATACATCATATTAACATTTTCTCATTACGTCCTCGGCATCCTCAGAGGGAGGTGGGATAGGTATATGGCTTGATACCGGGCATACTTCTATATATTACTGCTTGATAAGTGAATCCTCTGAAGCGAAACAGGACGTTCCTTTGTGTCATGGATAAAAATGGACCCTGGCGTTCAGAAAAGGGCGTTTTGGAGGGAAATACGACTCGTTATTCTTGCAACGAAGATGGTTTTGCTGGCCTGGAGGATGTCAAGGGCTTATTCAACCACCCTCTGCGGGAGGCTTGATCGAAATTTGCCTTTTTAGTCTCCTTTTGGCAGTTTGTTCGAAGATTCCTTTCTCGGGTTACCTACCCCGGTTGCTGGAGCAGTGAAGGCGAAACATGCTTAGGGTAGTTTCACCGCGCGTCATCAAGCCCAAATCAAACTATGCTTTAATTATGGGCCATATCAATGAGTAAAGTATGTCACCTCGGAGAAGTGGTCTGTCTTCAGTCGGAATTTTTTATTTATTGGAAGGCTACGACCTTGGAAACCTTGGAAGGGTGATGGCGATTTTGCGAAGACGATCACGCACTCAAGGGGTGCCTAGGTATTATCTGACTCGGTATTGACGGTTTGAGTCAGCTGTAGTTTTCATTCATCTTCACTGGACATCTAGGCAATCGGCCGCCATTTTACCATCTCGGTCTGTTCCCCGGATTATGGATGCCTATTGACTCGAATATTTATTCGACAAGGTTATTAAAGGCTCTATATTAGTATCATATAGAGCATAGGCTTAATCGTTACCTAAATATATATAGATTTAATATTCTTTGCTTTAAAGTGCTTTTTATCCAAAGATATTATAAAAGAAAATTTCCCTGCAGTTGAGAAAGATCAACCCTAGTATTTTTAAGATAAGAATCATAATGATGTCATCTCGTCAAAAATCTACGATAATTTCATCCAATGGGACGATAGCTCAGTTGGGAGAGCGTGCGATTGAAGTTACGTCCATCTTCGCAAGGTCGCTGGTTCGATCCCGGCTCGTCCCATTTTTGAGGATCCCTCTCTTTTTGGCTCTCTTAATATAGTTTAACTTGTTCTCTTAATTTCGATAATTGGTAGGAACCCCACCACTCTCTGTATATCCTTAGGTGATAAAATCAGGTTTGATAAGATCTATATTAGGATAATAGAAGATTTTACTGGTCTGACAAAATTCCTGTTGTGAATGTTATGTTATGGGACGATAGCTCAGTTGGGAGAGCGTGCGATTGAAGTTTACTTCGATCTTCGCAAGGTCGCTGGTTCGATCCCGGCTCGTCCCATCTTTTTCTTGATTTTTTTTGATATCAAAATACCTTCTTTCAGTTACTTATAAAATTATACCTGGGTGGTATCAGTATATTTGATGAAGGGTTTTAGCTACATGATCTAATTTACAGTAGTTTTTGTTATGGCTCCTCAGTCTAAAGGCATCTCTATACTTTATGGGGTCCGTAGATTTCTAACTTGCGGGTATTGTTAGTTTTGGCTACCTTGGTTACTATTTGCTAAGGCGTTGCTTTGTAGTTTTCTTTATTCGTCCCTATAGGTTATCCTCGCGAATTGAATTGGTGATAAATAAGGGTTGTTAGTTCTCACCCGATCAAAGCGATCAATAAATGTGTATAGAGACAGGCTAAGAGAGCTGGTTCTTGCTTAAGTAGCATTTGCCTTCTGACCAATAGTGGTTGTTTTTGTGGTGGTTCCGACCTTGGAAGGTTTGAATATCAAATTCTATGTTAATTAGCATATTAATAGATATTACTACGCTTTTATGGATATAAATAATGAAATCACTAGAAAAATCTCCTAAAGGTAGTATAATTAGAAGGTAAAAACCTGATTATGTACTAATTATCGAAAATTTAGCCGGCAGAAAGATTCCTTATCTAATGTGGCCGCCCTGGCCGCTATTTCCGCCCGTAATGCGGCTGAAGGAGATCGCTGCCTTATCGGCCGCCGATTCCAGGCCAACTCCACCTCAACTTCAACGTCCGATCTCACCTCTCTCCATCCCCACACTCATCATGTCTTCGCAGAAGCGCCAGCAGACCTACTTTTCCAATGGACAGGCTCTTCAGAGGTAAGATGTCTACCCCGATCCAGTTTGGATCCAGCTTGGATGCAGTTCGATCCAGTTTAGTTGGGCAAAGAACTCTGCTAACTCGCCACAACACCCACAGCCCGCCGTTCACCGTCCGCATCACTCGTTTCTTCGAGAGCCTCTACACCTTCCTCGGCCTGTACTTCGTGAGCCTCTTCTCGGTACGAATGACTCTTTTTCTCGGATATCGAGTTATTTCCGTTCTTTGCTGCCGGAGATACTAACTTAGCAAACCCACAGCTCGACGTCTACGCCGCAGCTCAAGCATCCCAGTTTAATATCTACAACCGTCAAACCGCATCGAATTCGCGCTCTCGATTTGCTGGAAGTCCAGGCACCTTGGGAGGAGGTGGTGGCGGCGGTCCTCCTGGCCCAGGTTCCGGCCCTGGAAGACGTATCGGACGAGTAGACGACGTTCGAGGTCCGGAATGCGGGAGCGGGTCTTGTAGAGGATGAGGAAGCGAGAATTTCGATGTGGAACGGAGGTTAATGCGGGAACATAGGGAAAATTTGGCGATGGTTTATGGAAAGTAAGAGTTATAATTGGCCCCTAGGGGTTCGTTAAAATACAACCGCCTTAACAATAGCAGTCCTCAAAAATCCGTTTCCTTTAATTCTGGTGGTGTTGGGCGATACACCGTTCCAAATTTGCGGATTCTGTTTCCCAACCCCTGGGTGCGTGTGGCCGTCTTGGGTTCATTGGTGGCACCATCGGTGTCTGGGTGCTCTTCGTGCTAGTAGGGTTGGTTTTGATCTGGCTCATGGGAGCGAGCCTCCTTACTTGTCTCTTGCTCAAGGCCGCAATACTTATAACCTTTGTTAGCCTTTTCTGTCTTTGTACTCTGTAGTATGTATCACACGTAGCCACACTGCTCTTACCTAGACTAGTACAGTTCAGCCTTCCTCAAGCAAATATCATGAGCCTCCTGGAGAAAATAGAACACCAAGAATAAGGCTAGAAACCACGCTATATTCCAAAAGCCCAAGGTTTTCAAAAGGTCGGCAGCAACGGCAGCGAGATTTGAGTTAGTGGTATGGCCACTCTAAGCCCCCGAGGGAGGATCTGCCTTTACTTTGCCCTTACTTTGCTATTAATGATAAAGGTTTTCTAGTAGTCTAAAGCATAGGGACTAGATTATGTCTATATCTAGGTTATTATAGTATCGATAAGAAGAAATCTAAAACAAAAGAATAGATATATAACAAGAAAGGCAAAATAAATAGATAGAAACCAGACATGAAATAGTGAAGATCACTGACTAGTCTTAGACGCTTTTGACGGCACAAACCTTGCAAACTTCTTCTTCATACTATCCATATCCCACCTCTTAACACGGAAAAGGTAGTAGAGCATGGTAGCCATGAAGATGTTAAAGGCAATAAAAGCCCAGACGATGCCAAAATTGCGCCATCTCTGGCCATAATAGATATCCGAAGACACAAGGTACTGATCTGCAACAGTGAGAGGGCAGTATTCACAACCCGAGGTAGCGCTCTTGTTCAGCACCTGTCCTCCAGTCATGGTAGCGTAGTCCTTGAGATAGTCCCAGCATGTCTGTCCAGAAGGAGGATCGAAAACAGAGAGCTCCGTTGAAGAGCACACAACTTGACGATCGTGTACCTGTGTAGAGGCCATGGCTCCAATCCAATAGGTAAAGGGAGAAACACGGTACATAAAGATCCAGAAACCTGGCAGGGCGGATGGTGGCTGCATTACACCGCAGAAGGTGAGAGACATGGCGAAAAGAAGAACGACGACGGCACTTGCGGTTTCGGCATCGGGGAGCGCTGCAATGACCATTTGCGCGAATGTGCTGGCGTAGACGAAGAACTGGATGCAGAGTAGGAGGACGGTGACCTGGCTCACTGAGTCGGGGATGCCGACCACGGCGTAGAAATAACAGGCGAAGATGAGAATTCCAGTGATTACCATGTATGGAATCTCCACAATAACGTTGGCGATGAGGAAAGCTTTCCAGGAATATGCCTTGCTAGGTCGCTCTCGGACCTCATACAGAGATCTCTGTGTCACGAATAAGGGCATCAACTAGAGAGAGTAGGTTAGCAGATGCTTCAAGAGGCATTGTGATGGACGGACGAACCTGTTGAACCAGAGAGGTAAAAATGGTGCAAAGCATGAAGACAGAGTAAATGATTGTCTGCATTCCCTGGAGTGATGTTTTGGCCTGGTAGAAGGAGAATCCAATGAAGAGACCGGCCGCAATACCCAGAGCCCATTTCGACATGATGTAAGAAGGCATGCGCCAGTATTGCTGGAAAACACGATAGGTGACCTGCCATAGCTGGAACCAGAAGGGCATAGCAAATTCAGAGTGACTGGCTGAGGTGTCGTCAGCAGCAGTCGCTCCCTGTCGCTCTTTATGAATGCGGTCAATCTCGGTCTGAACGTCTTTGCTCTCTTGGCTCTGTTTCCAAACGTCAAACCAATCTTCGCCCTGTGAGTTGCTTCCTTTGTTCACAACGTCGAGCATGTATTCGGCCGGGTTTTCGCTATCTCCACATGCTCGTGCACCGTGAGACTCAAAGTAGTCCAGCAGGGTTCTTGATTGTTCGCCAATCGGCCCAAAGTAAACAGTCTTTCCACCGCGTGCCAGGAATAGCAGCTGGTCAAATTCCTGGAATAAAATAGCTGAAGGCTGGTGAATTGTGCACAAGATTGCTTGACCATGGGAGGCTAAGCGGCGGAGGAAGGAACAGATTGCCCAAGAGCTCTGAGAATCAAGACCACTGTATCAAACTCAGTAATTGCAAGAAAACATCAATCTAGGGTTGACTTACCTTGTCGGTTCATCCAAGAAGAGAAGAAGCTTCGGCTTAGCAGCCAATTCAACTCCAATAGTCAAAAGCTTCCTTTGCTCGACATTCAGACCGGAACCAGGAACCCCAACAATTGCTTCAGCAAAGTCCTCCATCTGTAGCATACGAATGACATCTTCCACATAGTCGTACTTCTCCTTGATCGAGACACTCGCTGGCTGACGAAGGAGAGCGCTAAAGCGTAAAGACTCACGAACAGTAGCAGTTTCGAGATGAAGATCCTGCTGTTGAACATAGCCCGTCTTGCGCTGAAAACTAGCATCGAGGCTGTTTCCATTGACGAACATATCCCCAGTCACGACACCAATAGATGTTCGATGAGCCAGGACATCCAAAAGTGTAGTTTTGCCGGCTCCACTGACACCCATCAACGCGGTGAGTGTTCCGGGCTTCACCCATCCAGAGACATGGTCCAGAAGCTTGCGAGGCTCTCCCTTGATTTCAATGTCGTAGGAAACATCACGCCAAGTGAAGACGTCCGTTTGTGCCTGGATCGCAGCCATACCGCCATCGCCCTCTCCATCCGATGTGGATTGCTTCACGGGTGCATCGTCGCTGCTTTCCACGTCAGAGCTTGACTTCATGTGACCACGACGCATGTGAGCGGGCTCATGGCCACGTCTGAAGACCAAGGCTTCAGCAGTGCTAGTGGTGGAAGAGTTCAATTCACAGGCCACGAAGTAAATGACCATGAAGCCGACCAGGAAGGCAATCAGGATACCAAAATTCCTCCAAACATGGCTATAGCTGTACTGGTAATTCAACCAGATGTATCGATCGCCATTGACAGTTGTATGGCCTGCTGTGGAGCCAGAGGCAGAGCAAGAGAATGATTTGCCAGACAAATCCGCGTACGAGGGGATGAACTCCGAGCAGGGAAATTCGCGTCCGTGGAACTCGTTGGCAATGAGGACCTCAAAGGCGTAGTAAATGGGGTTCAGGTAGTGGATCCACTCAAACCAGGGGTGCATGGACGGGCGTGGCAACACGAAACCTGTGTAGACGACCAAAGCGAGGATCATAATTCCAGCCAAGGCCATTGCTTGAGACACGGTCTTTGTTACTGCAGCCAAAGTTCTGAAGACTGCAGACATGACGAAGGTGATGATGAAGGTTATCAAGAAGTAGAGGAAAAAGTTACCAGGTTCTCGTTGGAGGCCGGCCAGGAAATAGAGGATGATGTTGAACACTACAGCAAGACAGAACTTGACTGGTATGTCGGCAAGTACACCAGCGATGGCTTCTGTAAAGGGATGGTAGAAAGCATAGGAGTTGTGCTTTTCCACGATCGGCCGCTGGGCATATAGGCTGTTGATTTCGGACATTGCCGTGAGAGCATTCAGGAGTACTGCAAAGAAGAGAGTGGCTCCTTTCTCCAAGAATCCAGCGGTGGTGCTCGGAGCATCATAGAACGTAGATCCGATGATCAGAGCCATAATGATGTTGGTAAGAATGGTTGAAACTGTTGCGGCGGCATCATTCCACAGACGTTGATAGGCACGTTTTGTGTTGAGCTTGATTTGCATCGGGACGCTGATGATATATGGTGACTTCGGTCGAGTGTGCTTGGCCTGGTTACCGCGCTTCCTTTGGTGAAACTCGATAGCGGCAGCAGAATCCTGCTCGACGGGATATTGCTCCTCGTAGGCAGTAATCTCTGCCTGCAGCTTCTCGTACTCGGCAGAGTTGAGCCATGCATTTTCAAAGTCCTCGGCTGTGCGAGGTACACGACTTTCCACCCCAGGCTTGGCTCGGCGTTCCCCGGGGTTGGTCACAGAAGTTAGGAAATCTCCGGTGGTCTGTCGTGGTGGGCATACCCAGCCCTGATGCTCAAAGTAGGACTTGGCAGCGGCAGCAGGTCCAAAGAAGATCTCTCGACCTTCATATAAAACAACCACCTTATCGAAAACGTCGTAGATGTTTTGACTGGCTTGATAGGCAGCCACGGCGTGAGCAGAGCCAGTCAGGTCCGAAAACAAGCGAAGTGATTCGACAAACTTCAGTGCAGTGGCAGAATCCAATCCGCGTGTGGAGTTGTCCCAAGCACCCAGAGGAGAAGCAGCGAGGGCCATCTCAGCAATGCTAACTCGCTTTCGCTCACCACCGGACACACCGCGAATAAAGTCGTCTCCGACGCGAGTATTATAGGTATGGCTCAAGCCAAAGACTGCCATAATCACTTGCGCCATGTAGCGGGCATATTCTGCGCGGGACATGCCCTGGAAGCGATGGGAGGGTGTTCGTGCAGCGGCCGCAAACTCCATAGTCTGTCCGACTGTAAGATGAGGGAAGTGTCGGTCAACCTAGAACATGGAACACGTTAGTTAACCAAGGGCTAGTGATAGTTATTTGATAGTTATCTGATAGAAATCCAATAGAAATCCAATGGAAATCTAACTTGCGTACCTCTTGGTTGTATACCACCTCACCCTTAAACTCTTTAACCATCCGCGATTGAGGAATGCCTATAGTATTTTCGTTAGTAAGGCCAGAAGCGAGTATAAAAGGTTACTAACCATTATAATGAATCACACTGTTTGAATCAAGCTCCAGGCCATGGGTTTCCCCGCATAGTGACTTGAGGAATGTACTGCATCCCGCACCGGGACGACCCAGCACTAGCAACAGTTCGCCTTTCTTGAGTAGACCAGAAAAGCCCTTAAGGATCCGTCTTCGAGGAGCATGGGACTCGCGAATTATCTGCGGCAAACGAAGGGGTGAAGACAGCAGAGAGGACACCGTCTCCTGGAACTGTAAGGCAGCACCAGATCCATAGACATTCAGGTTCTTAAAACAAATGCCCATATTCTGCCCCTTATGACCATCTCTGCCAACATCGGTCATAGCCGCAGCTAGCCATTTCTGCAAGTTGAAATTTGGGGACTGAGGATTGAGCGATGGATCATGTTCTGCGACGGATGCTAGACGATGGGTAGGAGCAAGGGATTGTCGACGTGATTGTTCCGTCGCGATGCGTGTGAGGGTCTCAATTTCATTTTGTTCGATTAGGGAGATGGGCTCGTAAACAGGCTCTTTACTCTGCAAAGACACCTTGTCTTCGTCGAGTGTATCTGAAGACATGATGCTGAGACGTGCAAAAACAAATGCCGGTCTGGGTGGGAAAAACAGAATTCAGGTCAAAAGGATTAGATGACGGGTGGGATGCAGACTTAGGTAAATGTTAGCTGTTTCCGGTGCAGATCCCATTCTCACATTCTCGTATTAAACTTATGTGCTCGATAAGCACTAACGAATCATTCTTTATGGAATCGGCTACGCTAGTGATTGCATTTGTGGATCTCTCGGGATCGGGGAGACAAAATCGATCCCGGAGCTTCGACTGGCCGAAGCCCACCTTGCTACGAGGATTGCAATTCGCTTCGGCTTTCCAATACCCGAACGGCGCATTCCACCAGATTCGATCCGCTTCCCTGATTGGTCTCAGAAGAGCCTCGTTAATGGGCGGACTAGGCAGAAATCGAACTCAGCCCTGTTTGGCCGCATTTTGGTGTTCCAGCTGACGTAATTATCGTAAAAAATCGGCATAAATGGAATATAAGAGACGCATAACTACGCACTGGGGACCCGAGCTTAGACATGATTTCCCAGATCCCGCTCAGAACCCGTGGACCCGCCGAATTTGACTTCAACGCTGCTTTCGTCCTACGGGGAGTCGGAAGTCTCAACGGATCAAAATGCATTGGGTCCGGACCACTCTTGATCTACTGTAAGTGTACCTTGAGAGTCTACGACCTGCGGTGTCCATAAATGAGTATATGTACCTTGCATATCTACTTCGGTACCTTACCTCCATTGCATAAGCCATACAAGTCCTGAATAAACCAGAAACACTGTTTAAAGTACCTTTCAACTTTCAGGGCGAGCACAAGATATGGCCTACGTGTTTAAAGATTCCGCAGGGTGCAGGTCACGTCCAGAGATGCCCATATGTAGACTTTCACGGCCTTCCGTTCAACACAGCAGGTAGATTAATAACTCAATAACTTGTTCCACAATAAGCATAACAGATAAGGTACTCAGCCATGAGGAGCCTGTCTTCTCTCTCTTGGCTAGTGTCTGTAGGGTGGCTAACTAATGGCTGTCTACGCACCATGATAGATGTGGAACCTTGGCGCCCAGGTCAAGATCTACTTGACCACTCGGAGGTAACTCGGAAGTACATAAAATGACCGATCCCTATCGACATAGCATATGAACGTGAATGCCTATGACGCACAAAACGATGTGGGCCACGCCAAGATATTTCAGAAACATTGAGATATTCAAGCTCCCACCGAAGTGGAATCGATGATTTTGACATTTCAAGCGAGCAAGGTGGATCCAAGCTAGTCATCTAGCGGCTAGCGCAGACCGAGATTGTTGTTGAAGCCTTGAGGCTCAAACGGCAAAAGAAAAAGCAAAAAACACGTAAAGCGCCAATTTTCCTATCCACGAAAAATTGCACACTCTATAACTAGTCAGCCACAATGGCTCCTTCTATATCTTCTATAGGAGTTCGTCTCTACACAGCCATTTCCGTGACTCTTCTAGCCCTATGGGCAACAACCGCTCTCGGCTTTACTGCTCTCGACATCCTCAACATCAACAGCAGCCTCGTGGGACCCATCGCCTCAATCAGTCTACTCACCTACCTTGTCTGTCGCTTAATCGTGTTCTTACAGCCTGCCCAAAATGGCTCCATCGCACACCTCCTAACCGCACCACGTCGCTCGCGCAGCGAGGCATTTGCGATGCTCCTATTCTGCTGCGCCTGGCTCTACGAACTGGTCTCCAAGGCCATGTTGATGTTCTTCATGACTATCTTTGGTGGGGCTATTGCGGCTGCTATCTACAATGATAAGCTTGAGCCTATCGAGAATCTCAGTGATTCGGATGTAGAGGGTACTGCTTTGGCGGAGATTGACGAGTTCAAGGAGATGGCGGGCGTTGACCCGGTTGAGATCTTCAGACGGATTCCACCTAAGGTTTTGGTTTATTTTGCTGTTCTTGTTTGGGTGAACTTTGGTACGCTGAGTCTTTATGTCCTGAGGCTTGCGTGGAGGTCGGTTAAGGTTGTTTTTGGGGCGCCGTTGGCTCCTGTCGATGTGGGAAAGCAATGATATGTGGGTATAGGCATGATTGAGGAATGCCCAACTTTTGTGGATATAGATTGGACTTTGGGATTATGTTTCCTATTCTGGTCTTAGACTTGGCGTTATATCATGGGGCCATTTTTTTCCCCTGTGACGATGACCGGCAAGGACGAAACAGAAAATAAAAATCTTAATTCAAACATTTGATTCCCGTATGGCAGGCTCCGTTATATGAACGTCGGAAATATATTTCAATCTACTTCAATTCAGACTTGCATCTAGGCAGCATTCAAACAGACGTGGAAATAGCCCTGGAGACTGGCTACATGAGTACAGTAGCTGAGAACTGAGTCTAGATAACGCGTTGCCTATACATGGACCTACCTAATCACATGCGCCCAGAGAACCAATAACAGGGGACTCGGAATTAGAGCGAACATCATGGTGCAAGGAGGAGCTGGAAATGGCATTGTTTGCAACGTGAACTTGCAAGGTAGGTGATTGAACAAAGGGGACAAAGTGCTAGCGTCGGGGACCGAGGTCGTGCAGCTAAAGGCCGTGAGAATTGATAGGAGGATGCCAAGACCGAGAGTGGTTAGCAAGACTCGTAAAACGGCGGCAGAAGCAGCCTATCGTTAAATGTAGTATTCAATTTAATCTAGCCTTTTGGCCTAGCGAGAAAACCTCCGAACCCACATAGTTGGTTTGACCCTTTTTATTCTTTATCTCTTACTTCGCCCTTACTTTGCTCTGCCTCGTATGTTTTCTTATACCTATCCTTATATCGTCCGTAATACACTAGTCCGTTTAATACGTAGGATTAAAAATAATCATGTCCTTTTGCTCTCTGTCACCTACCGTAGGAAGGGCGAAAAGTAATATAATTGGTTCTCGATTTTTGACCTGCTAACCCCAATCGTCCGCCGTAATCGGACGCTCGGACCAGCGAAGCTCTCCATCAAATCCGAGTCCCGACTTCTCCCTGAACAGAAACCTAGTCACAATGGACCCTGACGCCAGCATCCCGGAGCCTGCTCCATCCGTCTTCAACTACGTTCTCTCCTTCCTCCTCGTCGGCGTAGCATGGGGCTTCACAACACCCTTCATCCGACGCGCCGCAGCAGACTTCAATGCGCGACAAGAGAAGCAAGCCGGGTCAACCTCGAATCGCGGACGATCCACCCAAAGTCCTACGGTACCAGGACTTGACGGCGAAGAGGAACAGGAATTACTTACGCCCGAAGAGCAGGATAACGAAGGCGTTCGAAGGAGGAGTGGGAGTCGGCAGCGTCATGATGAAGTAGCCGCGCAACGGGATCAAGACGGAGAAGAGGATAATATTCCTATACCAGCGTGGCAGAGGTCGCCGGCTCAGCGGTCGTGGCTGCGGGCAAAGACCGTGTCTGTCTTTTGGACGGTGGTGAACCTCCTGCGTACGCCGGCTTATTCTATTCCGCTGGTGATCAATTTGACCGGTAGTGTGTGGTTCTTTCTTCTTGTTGGGAAACATGGTATGCTTTTGCGGTTCTCTGTTGATGGTTAGTCTTGGGGGACTATACTGATGTCGTTGCAGAGCTCTCGCTGACAGTGCCGCTTGCCAATTCGAGTGCTTTCTTGTTCACTGTGCTTGGCGAGTGGTACGTGGAGCATAAGGCGATTGCGAAGGAAACGTGGCTGGGCTTGTTTCTGGTCTTGGGTGGCATCGCCGTATGCGTGCATTCTAAGAATCAGACTGGTTGACCTATGTCCTTGATGGACGAGTACCGGCTACCATGGGTAAACCAGCAAGAACAAAACTTGCAAAGATATATACAAATTTCATATATGCCGAATGGCTTTTCTGGTTTTCTGAACAGTACTGCTAGCTTCGTCTTCAATAGATCTACTACAACGCAAGGCTACGTAGGGCTCTTCTGACGCTGCGATATTATGATTTGGCAGCACGGCAGGCGACAGAGAGAAAAGGGACACAATCATTTTCAAGTCCTACGTATGGAACGACTAGTTTATTACGGAAGGTAGAAGGATATAAGGAAACATATGAAATGAGACAAAGAGCAAAGTAAGGGCAAAGTAAAGGTAAAGTAAGAGGATAGAGAAGTAGATATTAAATAGTACTCCAACCTTAAGAGCTATAGGAATTAAGTAGAAAACGGAATGCTAATTATTCCCTTGGAATCTCTATATACTCTGGGTAGGCGGAAAATATTATAGTGAAACGTTTAATACATATAGAGTTATGCCCCTTTGCTCTCTTCGCCTGCTGCATCCGTTTGATTGAATGTGCTTTTGCCGTTACTGACAATCTGATCGATCGCAGTGTGGATGTAAGTCCTCCATTCATGTTGGAGGCCAGGAAGGTTTAGGCCTTGGGGCAGAGGAGCGTTGGGGTAGTTATTGTAGTAAGCCTACCACCGGCCCAGCAGGTCGTAGATAGCCTCGAAAGTGGCGAGATTTTTGCTCGAAACGTCCAGTTCGTTCATGTAGTCGAAAAAGACTATGCCTACCAACACCGTGTTTATTTTGCTTCGGTGTGGGGGCTCTTGAGGAACGCTTCGTGTCATGAATACAATCGTCACTATCACAAGAGGGCCTCGGCCCCAATTTTCCAGTCTCGACAGGTCAAATGTGAGGGAGCCAGCATCGTGGGTGACTGGGAAACGTTGCTTGCAGATGACCTCGAAGAAGGAAGTGACTCAACAACCATGGAGGTTTAGATCAGCTTGACAGAGTCCTCTTGCTTATTGCTTATTTATCGTAGGCTATCTTACAAGAATGATCGTCTTCTCAACAACACCGACAACCTTTTGCTCGGGCTTTTGTGAGGGTCGGCCAATTCATCCTTGGCAGTACCTAGTGATGCGGGAATCTAGCTTGGTGCCAATTGGGTCTACGTGGTCTCACTCTCTATTATCTTCTCATAAAGCATGATGCAAACCTGGTCACATCTTTACTACGTACCAAGAGAGGGAGGATGGATATACGAGCATAGGTAAAAGAAAAGAGGTGTCTGCTGTGACTGGATATCAAGCTGATTGTTCTTATGTTAGACAAAACACTTAAAGTGCCAGAAACACATTTTCCTGCCCTCTGCACAACATATTCTTTAGCGTGGAAGAAAATGGATCCTGATGCCGCAGTCTCAACGGAACCCACAATTCAGGGCGCCATAAGGCTTGCGGAACAGATAAGTTTCCAAAAAGGCGGTATGCACGGCTTTCATCACAGGTAGCTTACACTTAATTGGTGGAGCGCTCAGTCTGTTGCGGCCTTAGTTTTGCAAATCGACTTCTTTTGATTTCCACGACCTTTGAACGCACATGTTCACCTTTCTATTTTCTTGTGTTATATTTTTGGCTTAGCAGCCAGTACACACAAGTTCTCCGTTGCCGAAAGTTCACCGCACGACTTAGTTTAGCAGCTTCTCTGAGAGGCCGACGACCGAGGAAGGCTAGAATAAGCGGTATGTAGAAGAAAAATGGGGCTCAGGGTAGATATGATTGCGGGAAGATTGCGAAATCAATGCCTGGTTGAGGGCAGAAGGGCAGAAATAGTCCGCCACGGAAAACGAAGTCTCGGAACGATGAAAATGGCAAAGATAATTGTTGTTGCCACCCGGCTGGCTAAGTAGGTGTCGCCAATTCAATTTGGCCTTTGCTGCGTCTCCAGAGGCCTGTGAGGCCGCTGGCTTTTGGTCAGCCTTATCCAAGGCGTGACAAACTCCTTGCATCGTAAGAAGTCCGTCTTCAACCCAGCATCTCCTGGTGATATCTTCCAAGAACACATTATTCGTATTTGGAAGTTTCTCAGCAGCTGGCCACGCCTTGAATGTCTTGGACTCTGATCGTCATCTAGGTCGGTCTCGATTTCGGGTACAACGTAGAATTCGTATCGGCATCCGGAGGTTGACCTCGTATATCATCGAGCCGAAGCGCGCAATGTCGAACTTGACGGAAACCAAGTTTCAGATACGAAGTTGACCATGTCCTTGTCGTTCGAAACAATGATAGACTCGGTGAAATCGCACATTTGGAGATAAAGACTCTCGTCGAGCAGGAAATTTCGTGTCGCGATGTCAGCAATCAATACCCGCCGTTCGTGTACTCGACGGATGATATGCGCAGCTTCCTGGAGCCACCGTAATCGTTGAATGCTGTCAACGCTATCACCATGAGCGCGCAGATAGCCGCTGAGTGACCCCTGGCGTAGATATGGCATTCGAATTTCGGTATCGGAGACCTGATAGGGCTTTATCACGCCTTGGACATGCCCAAGATGGCAATACACAAGCCCCTCACGTTTTATCGATTGTTAAGCTCTATCGTTTGCTCCAAGCGGATGATTGTTGTCATGGACGCGTCCTCGGGCGCAGTCCAAATATTGGCAGTTTTCACTGCAACATTTTCGAAGCGCATCACGCGTCCATCCCGGCGAAGACCAATTACTTCAGGTCCATCATTATTGTTCATGTTTGATGTATTCAGCGAAAACAGCTCGCTTGTGTGACATCCTCATTACTAAGCATATAAAAAGTGTCGGGAGGCCTAGCAAGACTGAAAGTAGGCCTACTGATGGAGCGAAAGCGATGGAAAAGTTCTTGCAAAAGGAAAGAAACTAGTTAACTAGTGGTCGTGATAACTAAAGCACAGGAGCTGACTAGACCAAGCGGAGGCGGACCAATCAGGGCTTTTTGTTCTGCCGGCCGGCCCTGAGGCCTCACCGCCGTCCCATTAAATCACCCGACTAGCACGTGACCATAGAGCTAGCACACAGCATCATTATGGATTCGTCATCAGTTAACTAGTTAGTTACCGGGTCTGCCGGACAGTCGTTTGAGTGCAGATGATGTAATTGACTAACTTCATGTCACTATTTGCTTTTTCGCCTGCTGTTAACTCGACTATCGACTTTATCATTACCACTACTCTACTTTGCTAGGCCACGACTTTAGCATATTATTTGTCTAGGAATTTGTCTTCTTTTGCGAGTCGAGACTCAAAGATGCTCAACAGACTATTCCATCCCGCCAAGCGCGTGTCTGAGGATGACAGCCAAACCGAGAGTCTTCAAAGCGATGAAAAGTGGACAAGTCTGAAGCTTGCTCGGAAGCCGATAGCAGCTCGATTAATCGATGAAATAAAGAAACGAAACTACATAGTGTTGGGCCCCTACACTAAGCTTCGCTCAATCTCTTCTTTTCTTTTCCGGGCCAAAGAACGACAATTTTTTCGGATACTCTCTTTACAAGATGGTCTCCTAGACGAGATCTACCACTATCTTCCCCTGGTCGACAAAGTTTGCCTATCTCTTAGCTGCCAAAAGCTCTTTCGCCTTTTTGGCACGATTACAAAACACGAAGAGATGATTTTTCCACGGCTTTTGCGCCTTCGAATCCCTATCCTTTGCGTGAATAGCAAAGATGTGCCACGTAACCAGCTTCTACTACGACTTGAGAATTATGACTGGCTATACTGTTCGCAATGCTTAAAATTGCATCCGCGTAGGGAGTTCAGTAAGGATTCCCTGAAAACTACGGCCCTGGAGAGATCTTGCGCAGACTACGCTGGGATATTTGATCTCTGTCCATGCTATTCATGGACTATTCGAATGCGACAAAACATAATTGATCGCCTTGAGCAGATATCTACAGATACACCACCCTCGGACCAGACTCCTATGTTAAGCCATCGCTGCTCCTTTAGTATAGGCCCTGGATACAATGTCCAGACCTCCACCTTAATCTACATCAGCGTAAGGGGGTTATCAGTGAACACTCGATACACTATGTGCCTTCCTTCGCCAGATACTCACATCATACCTGACCCTGTCTTTGCCTGTCCTCATATTGACCTATCGTCTCTAAACATCACAGAGAAATATTTCAATCTTTGTCGAGGCTGTTCGTGTCTTATTACGAAAGAAGCTACTGGTGTCTTTAGAGTGGTACGGTATTTAGGGGGATCCAAAACGCCTATAGATGATCAATGGCTCCGTCAGTGTCGGCTCACTGGGTTTGCATTCTCACAGAATAAGAAATATTGGTAAGTGAATAACAGACTCCTCATACCAAATAAGCATATTCCTTATCTCAATCTTCCTAGGCCTTGCTCGCAGAACCTGCGCAAAGAGATGCGAGGTATTTACGGTGAATGGGAAAGGGAATACCATCTCCAAGAGGATCAAAAGCACCAACGTAGGCTTCGGTGGTTTCGCAGAGCTCAACGGCCTTCTAATTTTGAACCAGTGGACTCTGGCGTCATTGTAGCCTCGGCATGCGTTATAGTGGGATTCCCACGAGAATGAAAGAGAGGACCGGAGAGAAAAGTTTCCAAGCTTCAAAAATTGAGCAACAGGTCTTCAGCAAAGGACTGCAGCGTCTATGGACTTTGTATGTTAAATTTCCTTCAAAAAAAATTAGCTCTGGTGTACAATTATTGGAGTAGAACTCTGTCTCCCTAATATACCATCGTCCTATGCCCACCTTCCTTGTCGATGGGTTTTCGTAGACAAGCGAGGAGATTCCTGCTGCTCGGTTTTGTTTTCTTCTCTCCTCATGTTCCATGAACGCAAACTCACACAAAGATAAGTATTCCCATCCATCAAAATGGCTGATATCTCGATTATAGTCTCGTGCATTTCCCTCCGTATATCAGTGACCATATTGCTCCCTGTCAAAGAGTGGCTACAGCAACTTGCTCTCTGGCTTTGGCCAAAGTCAGAAGAGGGAGTTGTGTCAATCAATCCAGCTGCTCCGCCCAATTCTGAGTTAAGCCAGCTTGCAAGCACTAGGGATGCCCTTGTCATGCTTCTTCGCGAGGAGCTGAACCAGTTGATCTCTGCACTGGTCGCCGACAAGCTTGAATGTCAATCTAGGCAGATGAACACGGACCTTGGTCGTGTTGGAGAGTCCAAACTCTTAGCTCTGCTGCAACTGGTGGCACACTGCCGGCTCACTGACGAGAAGTATCCGGGGAGGGACGATGATTGTAAAGGTTGGTGAGTAGGGAAGCTACGGAGAGCTCTAAAAGAGGCCGGCATTATAGTTGCTGGTTGAATTGCAACGGAGACAATATTGCAGATGAAGAAACAAATGATATGGATGCTGCTTCAGCTTGAATACTGCAATGAGACCGGTTATTTGGTTATTTTCTTATGTCACCAAAATCCCTGTAGATTGCGCATACACAGGGAGTCAGGCAATGCACAGATCTACACACGTTTAGTTTGATCAAATATGAAAAGCCAAAGTGATTCCAAGGCTACTGTTGGAATCCCTCGGCGGTGGAGAATGCTGCCCTATCGGACTCCGCACACGATCTCTCAGTCTTATTGACTCTTGATCTCCACCTTCCGCCCACTCTTGTGCGATGATTCGTTTCTTTTTTCTCCCTACCCCACTTTTATACTATAATGTGGGACACAATTATGTATAACTAGATGAGAGTAGATTAGTGTCATAGCACCATTAATCTAGTGCTAGAATGCGTCGTTGCCATCGACGAGGTTGGGGTTCTTTTTCTATTTCGTAGGTCCCGCCCAAATCTTTGATTGTTTATTCGTACCGTTTCAAATTTAGGCATTTTAGTTCTGTTGATTTCCAGTGGGTATTGGTACGTGTAAACGGTGAGCCAGTGAAAAGACTTCATAACTATCGAGTATCGACGACAGCATACAACCGAAGATTTCTGGAGAATCCATGATTCACCACCGCTACACCATTGAGCAGTTACAAGCAATGAAAATGGAAGTATAAGAATTAGTGATAATAATAATAGCTTCAAGAGCAGGCTCCGCTATCCATGCCAGTTGAATGGTCGAGACACGATCAGGGTACCTCCAAAGGCTCCAGAGGACATTCGCCGTAGGGCCCGCCATACACAATGTAATTGGCCTCCATTCCCTTGCTCAGGTGTGTCGTAAAATGGCAGATCAACTGCCACCAACCTGGGTTGTACGCAGTCATCAAGACGGTAGTCATTTGCCCGGGATTCAGGGTGACAGTTGGCAAAGTGGCCCCGGAGACTGGATCAAGGACATTGTCGCCGTGCATGTGGAACACATGTGTGTCGAAGCCCATGTCGTAAAGGTACCAGATGACATTATCGTTGACACACATCTCAAAAGCCGGGTTATTTGCGTAAATGTAGCCGTTCAACTGCGCATTCGCAACATATCAATTCTGTATGAAAAGAAACGGGAAAAATAACTTACCGGGAAGAAATTTGCCGCCATTGTAGAAGTAACATTGGTCTTCGGTGTGTTGATAAACTGTGGATACCAAATGCTGAAATTTCCCTGACCACGAGAAATGGTTGGATACTGGTATGACAGATTTGTGACCTGCGACGCCAGATCAGGGAGGTATTTCCGGACGTTGTGCAGCGCGAGGAATGAGTTCCACTCTTGATTGTCCGAGTAAAGGAGGACGAATTCACGGTTTTGCCTCATCACCGTCTCCATTTTCCCGCGCCGGTAGATTATGACAGGTCCAAAGCCGCCAGCGTCTTGATCTTGGTACACGCTGATGTATGGATGGTAGGCCAAGATTCGGCTATCGTGCTGGCCATTCGGACCAGATGTTTCTGGAACAACTCTGTGTAGAAATTGATCGTCAGTCTTGAGTAATGATTAATGACACCTGAAACCAACGCACCACTTGTAGACAAAACATCCACCTGGAGGAACAGCGTCACCAATTGTAATACTGCTGGACCCATTGTAATAAAGGCTGCCTTCTGACTCCTTGGTGTAGAAAAGGCCCATATTATGCATGCTCGAGTAGAAATGCTTCATTTTGTTGACGAACATGATCTGTTGAAGTTAGTATACTTACGCACGGCTCAAGATAAAAGAGCATAGGGAAGCTCACTTCGATCAAATCACCAACTTCAGCACGGATGATTGGGCCTTGGAACCCGGCCCAGGGTGGTTGCTCGGATCTCTCCTCGAAGGTAGCATCGGTGTATCCCCTGTAGAGCGCCTTGTCGTACTTGGTGCCGATGCTTGTGTTGGATCGAATGTATCCCCATGTCTGGGCTCGGAAGGACTCTTCCATCGGAACACCAAGCCAGTTGTCCCAGCCTGCTCAATGAATATGTCAATGAGAAAAGGGCACTGTAATCTTCCGGAGGCGCCTTACCTGTCGGTGCATAATCCCACTCCTCGACTTCCGCCGCCACGTAGTAGCGCCGAACATTCCCCGAAAAATGGAAAGTCGGAGGAACATAGTACGGCAACTGACCATTCAGGCGGGCTTCGCATTGCTCCCAAGGATCTTCATTGACAGACGCAGCTGGTGCCGGCGCTGCAAGAACGCTGATGGCCACTGCAAGAAGGGCGGATAAGAGAGAAAAAATGTTCATTCTCAATGTGCAGCTGAGCGGTAACACGTAGAATGTTGCCTTGTCGGTGAAAAGGAATAATAGAATCGTGAATCGCATGAAGGGAGTGCTATAAAGATTGTTGACAGAGTTGAAAGGCATAGGCAATTCCGAACGAGGAAATAGCGCACCCTTCTGTATGAGGAGGAAGCTGCATTCCAGCATCATGGAGCCCGTCGGTGCCTGGTAGCGGTTACGCCCCCACTACGACTCTTACTTGGACACGGAATAGTTCATTTCTCCAAATTACATACTCCACACGTCAAAGCGGATCCTCGGAAAAAGATCGCCGAGATAAGATCAAAAGATAACAACCCCCGGAACCGCATCCCATCACCAACATTCCAAAAATGAACTCCCTCCACGCGCGCTCCATCTCGACCTCCCATCCACGCAACCTCCTCCTAACCATCGACGCCTTCGGCACCCTCTTCTACCCCTGCCCCTCTGTCCCAGTACAATACGCCATGACCGCGCACGAGTTCGGGCTCTCACGCACCGCCATCACCCCGGCCAAACTCAAAAGCGCCTTCAAAGACGTCCTCCGCGCACAATCCAAGCGCTATCCGAATTACGGCCGCGCTGATGTTCTTGGTGGGAAATATGGTGGACCGAGGCAATGGTGGGAGGAGGTGATTCGGGGTAGTTTTGCGCGCGTTTTGGCGCCAAGTCAAGGGGGATCTAAAGAGCAATTCGATCTTCCTCTGGGTATGGTGGATACTTTGATTGATCGCTTTGCAGGACAAGGAGGGTATACGCTGTACGAAGATGTTGTGCCGTTCTTTGCGCGTATGCGGGAGATTAAAAACTCGTCGACACGACGTTTTGATCGAGTTGTGCTGGGCGTGATATCTAATTCTGATGATCGGGTTCCTGCTGTGCTCAAGGCGATGGGTTTGCGTGTTGGTAATATACGCGCGGACCAGGATTTGTCGAGTATTGAGTTGCCTGGCTTTGAGCAGCGAGGAGGTGATGTGCAAGGTGCGGGTGCTGGTAGTTCCGTCGATCTGGATCTGGATTTGGTGATAACGAGCTATGAGGCTGGTGAGGAGAAACCTCATCGGTTAATCTTCGATGTCGCAAAACGGCAGGCAGGGTTGGGATCTACTTCGGCCGGAGTGGATGAGACAGATGACTGGGTTTGCGTGCATGTTGGCGACGACTATGAGAAAGATTACCGTGGTGCAATCGATGCTGGCTGGCAAAGTTATCTGCTCCCTCGTGGAGATGGACAACATCATCCGGCGAGGACTATTCGCTCATTGGTGGATTTGATTGACGAGCTGAAAATCGGTTCATCTGGTTGAGTGTGGATGTACTATCAGGTATTGTAAGAGGGCTACAGAACAGTTGCAGACTACCAGCAAATCAAAGACTATTAGTTAAACCTTGTATTCATTTTACAGAGAGAATCCAACGAACGGCCCCTTCTTTGGAAGTCTGTTTCTATAACTTAGAATTAGGTTGTTAGACTTCAACTAGGGGCTCTCGTGGTCTAGCGGTCTTGCAGAATGTCACACAATGATCTGATCATACTTTCTATGTCTCGAGATGAAATGGGATACCCTAGGCAGTCCCGATGCAATTGCGTACATCTAATAGTAAATGATAACACTCAAACTCCTACCCCAATAAAGTTATAAAGATATCAAACGCTATCCCCAAGCATACGTACGTGATCCCATGGCATGAGTAAAAGCAACCGTGAATATAATGAGACAGAGACCCGCTCAATCCCATTGTCCCTTACCGGCTAACGCACCCAATCCACCACCAGCATGTTTGTTCAACAGCTTAGCAATACTAGCGCCGCCACCCCGCTGCTTCTTGCGTAGTTGTTTCTCGCGCTCATGTTCACGTGCGGCAGTGTATGAGTTGACAGCTCCGCCCCTCTTCGGACCAGAGGCACCAGGCTTGGTGACGCGATTAGCTGAAGAAGTGCTAGATTTGGATGAAGTTGAGCCTTCAGCGACGCGGCGGAGAAGCGGTGGCGGACGGAATCCAATGGGGCCGTCGGAGTTGCCGCCGCTGTGGAAGGCCATTTTGCCATTGGCAGATCCTGATGAAGTAGAGGCGGAATTGGATGATGCTTGGCGAAGCAAAGCGAGACGGTCGACTACAGGGCCGCGAGTGCGGCGCGGGTTGGTAGGAACAGCAAAGCCGTCCCTGGACTGTGATGCTCCATCATCCGAATAAGCTTCCTCGGCACCGGAGATGTTTGAGTCCCCTTCTGCCTCGGCTTCGTCATCCTCAACGGAAGCGTCCTCGTGGAATGAGTCATATTCGGGAGTCTCTGTCAGGAAGGACAGGGTTTCACGGATCTCGGCCAGGGTGGCGGGCTTCTTGGACATTGCACTGGCAGGTGTGCGGCGAAGATTAGGTGGAGGTCGGTTGGTAGCATCTTCGGCAGTCGGTTCGAGGGGTCGCTTGCGCTTCTTGCTATCCTGTGCTGAGTCGGCCGGTCCCTGAGATGCAACATCCTGTGATTCGCCTTGAGAACCACCATCCGTCTCTTCCAGGAAGTCTAGCTCGATATCGTCCTCGGCATCACGATCTTCGATGGCTTTGAAGAAAGCCGCCTTTTTGGGATTCTCGGCCAGTTCACCGATCTTGTCGTCTGCAAGTAGAGCCCGGCGCATCTTAGCAAACTCACGCTGCTTCTCGCGCCGACGCGCCAGACGCTCGTCGTCCGAGTCATCAAGGTCGAGATCATCATCAGCACCACCGCGACGACGGCGGAGAGCTCCGGTCGTGATATCTCTCATCAGTTTGGCAACATCCTTCTCATCGCGGTTCCGTTGGTGGTCACTATTGGTCTTTGTCAGTAGGCACTCATTTCAAAGCTAGTAACCGTAACATACGCATTCAATGCAGCAAGTTGTTGTTCATCAGCAACCTCGCCGCTCTGGTCATTGATCATTTGCCGATCGTAGGCATTCTCTTCGCCGTCACTTTCGTCACTGGCGCCTCCAACGCCCGCGTATTCATCTTCGGATTCCTCCGCAGCCTCATCGACAATGTCCTTTGCCTTGCTATTCTTTTTGTCATAGAGAACTGTTCTTCTCTTCGTGGCCTTCTTCATGACATTAAAGGCATTGGCGTTGATCTCAAAATCGCCCTCATTGTCCTCTTCTTCAACAACAGATAGCTCGGCTGCACGGCCTCGTCGGAGCTGCTTGCGTTTCCTTTTAGCAACTGGTGACTGGCTCTGGCCCACAAGGACGGTATCAACAGTTGACACTGGTGGCGTTCCTTTGAAACGTTTCGCAGGATCGAATGGAGAGAATACGAAGCCTTCGTCTTGCGTCGGGTCTGGAAGCTGGGAATACTGCGAGAAGCGATGGGTGGCGGGAGACTCGGATACTCTGGCGATACTTTGGTTGTAGTTGGACATGAAGTCAGGTTCATGTGATTGTTCTTGGCTGTCTCGAACAAGGATTTCAGACTCCTCGGCACCGAGTCGGGGAACGGGCCGGCCTGGATCGGGAAGGGAGAAGGGAGCAGTTGCGGAGCCTGACTGGATGGCACCATCTTCGTCCGCCAGAGTTCCAGCAAACGCTTGAGTCAGTCCCATAGACATGTTGGGAGTCTGCATTCCAGGAAACTGGGGCCGCTGAGCAGACTGGGGTGCATTGGATGGTGGCCTGACTGGGGTCGATGGAACCTGTGGTTCCTCCTCCTCCTCGTCGTCGTCGCTGACCACACGAGTTCGACGATTACGACGAGACGCTGGGGCTTCTTCTTCAACGTCAGAGAGCGCAAGTTCGCTCTGCTCATCAGCAGAATCATCGTTTTCATCGGCTTCTCGGTCCAGGAACCCTAGCTGCCCATTCACACTTTTGCCGTCATCGTCATGATGGTCGTCTTCGCCAGACGCATCATCATCAGTACCAGAGAATACAAAGTCGTCATCATCCTCATCATCCTCATTGAGCCCTTGCGCATTCTTCCTGGCAGCTCTCTCCTGACGCGCAATTTCATCAGCTTCCTGACGGGCTTTCTCCACCAAGTTTTCGACATCGTCTTCCATAGCAGCGCGTTCTTCCGCAGTCTCGACGACAATGCCCTTTGCCCTGAGCTCATCGATATGCTCGCGCCTTTCCTTGGCAGCTTGCTGTCGAGCTCTGTACAGCAAGCTTGCAGAGAGTTCGGCGGAAGTCATCGAAGTAGTCTTGCGAGTTGGCGATGTCAAGTGTGCCAAAGCCTTAAGTCGGGTCATCGATGTAGGCTCTTGCATCTTCCTACTCGGCAAATTCTCAAAAGCAGCAATTCGACGAGCCTTGGCAGGTGACGTGATTACCTCCAGATCGTCGCTGTCCGAACCATCTTGGTTGTGCTGGGCGACATGGTGTCTGGACATTAGGACGCGAACTGAGGGCTTCGTCGTCTTGCGTGGCTCGAGCTTCGGCTTGGTGGCATTCAGCTCCGGCCCTGCAGAGGAAACAGGAGCGCCAATCAAAGGCTCTTTGAGTTCCTTGGGTGCATCATTGGCTGCAATGAAGGCTTCTTCTAGAGAAGATGCAGTGGTGTCCGCACTGTTATGTTTCTCCTCGGACTGGTTTTGGGCAGGGATGTCGGTGGTGGGCTTACCCGTATCCGAAGGTCCGAGAACAGGTGAGGTATGAGGTGTATCGTTTTTCTTTTGGGCAACTTCGCCGTCAGAAGAGTGTTGCGAGCCAGCTGTGGATGATGAATTCGCAATAGGAGCTTCCGCAGTGGGGGCATCGGGTTGCATGAAGTTAAATCTAGCAAAGAAGCTTTCCTTGGAGATCTTCTTCTTTGTTTGTGCCTGATGTGCCAGTTGCATATTTCGGCTCATCCGCTGCGTCTCCCGACTCATTTCCTCCAACGCTTTTTTGCTGGCTTTTCGCGGTTTACGGCCCTTTTGACTTAGCTTTTGAGCAGACTGTGGGTCATCAGCCTCAGTGTCCTCTCCGGAGAATATCTCAGAGCTAAATAGTTCCATCTGTGCACGCTTTGCAGCCTTTTGTTCGGCCTCGATCTTTTCACGTTCCTCGCGCTCCTTGCGTTTTTGAGCAACGAGGGCAAGGAATCGTGCGTTAGATTTCGGTTGCTCCTCTGTCTCTCCGTTTGCGTCTCTGTCATGGTTGGGTTCATCGCGTGGCGGTGTCGGCGAAAAGACGAACAAGGGCGAGGCGCTGCGAGCACGAGAGGGTGAACGGCGAGACTGATCGCTCGGAGCTGGCGACTGACTTGCTTTCCCTTTGCTCCTTCGGTTTGATGCAGCAGCGGGAAGATCATCTTCACTAGATTCTTCGGGTATGGAGCTTTTCTTCTTTGCTTGCTCTTGTTCCTTCCGCAGAGCGTTAGTTAGGCGGGAGAAAGCTGAGTTTTCTTTCGGTTCAGATACACCGGCGCTAGCTTGCATGCGAGCTGCCATGCGACCTTTGGGTCTGATAATGCCATCTGCGTCGTCCGAGTCGTCTGAAGAATCGATATGGTGATTTGGTTGACGCGTCTCGGAAGTCGATGTGCTTTTGGTAGTGAAGTCCAGCTTCGGAATTGGTCGAGATATCTTGATGGGGTTGGACTCAGTATCCGAGTCACTGTCAAATTCAGCCAGCATGGCTTTGATCTTCTGTCCCGGGGTGAGAACATTGGGCAAGTTGCCAGCGGAGGACGCGGAGCGCGTCGACCGTGGCGTGGACGATGAGGACATTTTGGATGCGTGAGGAAGGGTATCGTGAATAGAACCTAATTCGAGGGGCTAATGGATCATAATGCGGCCACTGTGAGGCAAAAAGGAGCAATTGAAGAATGGGCGCGGTGGGAGGATCCAAGGGCGCATAAGTCCAAACGCGATGCGCGTGCTTCGCGTTGCTATGCGATCCACGTGACCATTATCTTATCGTCCCAATACATGCGGAGTATCTATTATGAACAAGTTGATTGTCCTTGGAAACTGTGCTGCTCATGCTCCATAGCCATTGTGCTCATAATACAAGAGAAGTTCCCATAAAAATTTTCTGAAGAGACGCCGCAAATCCATGCGCCAATTCCCGATAGTAACAAGAAGGAAAGAGACCATATTCTGCATCCACCGCTAGATCATCTAATGTGTACACGACTGGCAGTACTGGCACGCAATTCTGCCTGCCAGAAATAATCGAAAGCAATAAGAAAAAGAAAATGCTAGATGTCGATGTCGATGCCCAGGTCCATGTCTCCGATGGCCTCGTCGTCGTTCTTCTGGTAGCTGATCATGAAGCCGCTCTTGGGCTTCTTCGGGGTCAGACCAGAGTTAGGAGTCGCGACAGAAGGGCTGTTAGTACCCGGCCTGGAAGCGTCCTTGATGGTATCGCTAGGGGTATCAGCAGGCGGGATCTCTTCTTTTGGCTTGTCGGAGACATCGTGATGAGTCTTGGCGATGGTGCGAACACGCATGAAAGGATCAGTAGAGGCTTCACCTCGTGCAACTGCGGCGGCGGCCTTTCGAGCAGCCTTTCGCTCCTCAATCTGAGCACGGCGCACATTCTCGTGATTGAGTTTCTGGTTCCGAAGGTTGATCAGGTGCACCCGCTCTGCCTCCGAGAGCGTCTTGTCGGCAGCTGGCTTGATGAGGGTAGTCCCCCAAGAGAGATTCGGGTTGAGAATCTGGTCCAGTTCCTTTTGAAGCTTCTCGACCTCGTCTTCATTGCCATTCGCTTTGGCGAACTTGAGTTCTCGTTCCAGGTCAACACGGCGAAGGACGTTCTTCTTGGCGTCAAAGGAACCTTGCTTGCGCAGCTTCTCGTTCAGTTCCGCCGCTGTAAACTTGTGGTTGATCAGGCGGTTGATATCAGCGACCTTGGAGGCTAGCTTTGTCTGAGTGGCCATTTTGACATCCTCGACGGCCAGCGTCTTTCGGTAGCGGTTATACTCAGCCTAAACGTATGTCAGTGACGAATGCAAAGTAATACTGAGAGACAACGTAACGCACCTCGGTGAACGGAGAGTCGGAACAGGCAATGAAAGGGAACTCGCGGATGGCCTTGCCATGTGCCATCTTGGCATACTGATCAGTGACAAAGGGCCGGCCATTTGTAGCCTCCATGGCATAAGGCTTGCCCGTAGTGAAGCCTGTGATCAAGCAGAGGCGGTACTCATTCAGGCCAGTGTCTATGTTGGGTCCAATATTTACGCGAGCGTAGCAGCCAGTGATAGCCTCATCGAACCCAGGGTAGAAGCAGACTTGGGCAAAGTTGCTTCGACCAACACGAGCACGCTGGATGTCTCGGAGCTCGACGGGCGGGTCGTCCTTGGGGATGGAGGGAGAGCGGCGATTCTCCAGCTCGAGGTCGCTCTCGGCTTCAGCATCCTCGTCAGACATGTCAGAGCCTAGCGAGCGGGATCGTCTGCGGGACTGTGGGGTATCGCGGCGGCGCAGTTCATCTCGCTTGCCCTTTTGCTCGCGCTGACGCTTGTAGGCATCGATAGCAGCGGATGTTTCTCCAACTTTGCGGCCGCCCAGGGTCGTCTTCTGTCGAGAGCTCTTCCGCTGGTTGTCATCTAGACCAGCAGATCCGGCCTTGCGCTTGGCCTTGGCAGCAGCACGCTGTTCATCACGTTCTCGCGAGGCTAGGAGGCGGCGCAGAGCCAAGTCCTGGTTGTGGCGATCCACTTGCTGGGCACGCTCTGAGAGTAGCTCCTCACGTTGAATCTCGGGCATCTCCGAGATCTCCTGCTTCTCCTTCGCAGAGTAGTATAGCTTGTCATAAGGGAAAATGGGGCGGTCTTCTTCGTCGATGGCATCTCCTCCTTCGGAGTCTGATTCGGACATTGCGGCGGACTGGAGAGAGTGTTGGGACCCTGTTTCAGAACTGTCATGCGCATGATTCAATCAGTGAATGTTTCATATGTGGCCAGGAAAGGTGACTCACATTTCACCATCCTCTTCATCCTTCGCTTTCCGCGGCCGACGAATAGCTTTGGCAGTTCCTTTGAGACCCATAGCTGCTGGTGACTGGGGAGCAACAGAAGGTGCTGGAGAGTCGATTTTCTGTTGCGGGGGAGGCGAGTTTTCCTCCTCAGAGTCACCAGCCAGAGCCAGCAGCTCAGCATCCAAATCGTCCGCCATTATAAAAGCTTATCTTGCCCTTAGGATTTCCGGCCTTTCAAAGTGCAATTGCGCTATATATTGACCTCCAATGAATCGTTCCTTCCAAAAATTAAGGCAGGTTGCGAGGCCTAAATTCCTCCTGGCGACGAGGCGCAAAATATTGTAGAATCCCAGGGGACCTGACCGAAATGGCCCACCAAAGACCCGTATATCGATAGAGACAGTGTCCCCCACAGCAACCGGAAGTCTGTACAGGCAGTGACGGCGGGGAGGTGAGGATGTCGATGGAGATGAGTGAATGTCAGTCGCAAGTTGGCCTTTGCCGGCGGTTCATCACGCCCGGGCGCCAAGACCACAAGCGCGCGTCTGCGCCAAGCTTTCGACCACCACGGAATTCGGCCCAAGAGTTCACTTGCTCCGATGGCTTCAATACGGACAATGGAATCGATTCACACGCTACCAAGATGCCTCTTGGCTCAATGTCGACGTCCATCTACAACACTATCCCCGGTCTACCTCGACTTTCTCGCCCCGACAGCTGTACGCGCCCAACGCCGATATGCGTCTACCGCCGGCACTTCCGGTCCCGCCAAGCCTCGATACACCCTCAGCAAGAAGCAGCGAGAGTTCCTCGAAAGCGCCCTACGCGTCAATCAAGCTGGTGAACTCGCCGCGACCCTCATATATACCGCCCAAACCCCCCAAGTGGTTCGCTCCCACCCACACCTTCGGCCGTTGATGAAGCACATGTACGACCAGGAAGCAGGCCACCTGAAGATATTCAACCAGCTTGTTGCGAAGCATGCAGTTCGCCCGACCGCCATGTATCCGATATGGGAGGTGGCGGCCAGTTTCCTGGGATGGTCCACCGCCGCCCTGGGCCGTGAAGCGGCCATGGCATGCACCGAAGCAGTGGAAACGGAGATTGGATCGCACTACAATGATCAGGTTCGGGAGATCTTGTCATGGGAGGCTGATGCTGAACGGCGGGGAGAGGAGCTGGATGACGAGTTGAAGGAAATGCTGTCCACATTCCGGAGGATTCGCGACGAGGAGCTCGAGCACTTGGACCACGCTGTGGCTAATGACTCCAAAGAGGCCAAACCGTATGATCCTCTGGTGGATGTTATCCGACTTGGCTGCAGGACTGCCATTAAAATCAGCGAACGGGTTTGATGGGAGTGACAGATAATCGCTACGAGGCATGCCATCCATCATTTCCCAGGTTATGTATTCGCAGCGTGTAGCATCCTTCATCTTTTCCTCACCAATCGTCCCCTAGTATATATCAAGCGCTGTATAATTACCATGTATCAATAATGTAAAAATCACACACGACCCCACATCCACACTCGAGCCATCTAGGTAATCATGGGCCAACCCCTGGCACCGAGAAAGTATTGGGGAAGCTTTGGAGAGGCATTGGAAGAGCCCACCCAAGCAAAGTGTACAAGCTTTCAGGTGCTAACGAGCAGTCGGAGTCACAAAGCTAGAGGTACTCAAGTTGAGATGTAGACGTTCTTCGAACAGCAGGGTATCATTGAAGAAAGTGACCACCTCTCGCTCTAGGTCTATAGTGCTCGAACCCTGTCTATGACCCGGTCTGGTCTGAATACAAGTTTACTCGTTCTCTAAGTAATCCAAGAAACCCTGGGAGAATCGGACAACCTGCTGGTAGACCTCCTCAAACCCATTGGCACCGCCATAGTAGGGATCCTTGACCACCTCACCACCACCAACACGGTCATGCAGCTTGCCGCCCCTGCCAAAGTCACCAAACAAGCGCACCTCTGCCACCTTGGTATCATCGCCATACGCGCCAATCTCAGCCTCCTTCGCCGCGCGGGTGTTCTTCGCCGAAGACTTGGCATCAGCCTTCTTGCGCAGCATCGAGATCACGTATTCTCTCTCGTCTAGCAGATCCCGCAAATTGTACTTGTCCATCGCGAGCAGATAATCAAACTTCAGGAAGTCATCCCGGTTAACCTTGCGGGCGGCGTGGGTATAGTTGGTGATGTTGTGACGGCGCAGGGTCGACATGGTACGGGGATCTGGAGGTTCATCCGTGTGATAGGCACCCGTGCCGGCCGAGTCGATCTCACCGATGGCGGGGTGGGCGTTGGCGACATTGCGGAAGACACCTTCGGCCATGGGAGACCGGCCTGCGGGGTGTTAGTAGGGCACAAAAGACAAGGCGTAGGGCAAGGTTGGTAGTGGGGTCGGCTTACAGATGTTGCCCAGGCAGACGAATAAAACACTGACGGGACCTCGTTCTGATGGAGACATGGTTGAAGTCATGAGGATACACCTAGAGAGTGTAGGAGTATATGTTTGTGGCAGCCACCAGATCTCTGCGGGGCGCTTCGTTATCGATAGGCCCTCAACTCCACCATGATTCGTGCCCTTGCTGAGGTGTCTAACTATACCTAGGATTAGGGGAATATATATATGACGCGAACTACTATGATGCCATGTCGCAGTCCATCCGGGGTACTGGAGAATCCATTTCTATTCATAGTTTTCATGGACTAGCGTAAGGCAACGTAGTTAACTAAAAAAAGAAAAAGGAAAAAGAAAAAGTCAGAATCTTCAAGATGCACCGCCACCGGAGGCTGAGTCGTGGCAAGTGATTGGTCCAAGTGCCTCCCGTTGGCCCAGTGACCTGCGCCCATCCACAAACCACCACAATTCCCAGTCTCTCTTCATCCATGGATCCTCTTATGTTTCAGGGTTCGTGCCTTTCTCCATCTCCCTTTTTTTCAGATTAGCCGCTGTTGGTGTCTTGTTTTATGTCTTGTCTTGTCTTTTATTCTTGTCCTCTGTTCAGTGTCTTCTTCTATCTTTCATTGCCCTTGCGCGTCATCTGCAACTCGGCGATTTTACCCACAGGCCACAGTGGGTCCTCCACATGAACTCCTATTCGTTTGCCTCCACTCTCCACTCCATCTTCATCTGCGATCGGCCGGGCGTCGTAAACAAAGTCCTTGGCCACTTTTCTCATTTAACATTTGCTTCCATCGTGTGACAAGGTCACATCTTCCTTCCCCAGAATCACTCCCTTCTCATCTTCGCTTGGGCCATTCGCTCATTCTGAAACTGCGCCGAGAGTTTGGGGCCTGTCAGACTACTCCACTCGTTGCTCCAGGCGCAATCTCCAGCCGAGTGACCGTGCTACCAACTAGCAGTAAGCCTGAGGGACGGGCTCAATCCCACCGAACTCAAATCCGAGGCTGATAATGGCCTATAACCGAATTGGTTAGTTTCTTTCTCCTTTTCTCCTCTGGTCCTGTACGCATTTCACCAGGCGTTGAATTAGTGCTGGCCATTGTTCTTCGCATGGTTGCGTTGCGACTCGTGTTCTCGAGGTCTTGCGATTGGATTACCTGTGCTCTGGAAGCACCGTTGGACAAACAAACTGACCATGCACACTCCAGATCCCTTTGGGGACGAGCCTCATGAGCCCATGTTGAACCCTTCTCATGTTACCAGCTATACCAATCGCACCCCCTCTCCGGGCCGACCCCTAGACACTTACCAGCTTCATGATAACCCTTACGCTCCTACAGGGCATCTTCCAATGCCCTCGAGCGATCGTCTCGCCGACCAACCCACTGTGAGTATTTCCGTTGCGCGCGCACAAACACACGCCACTAACTTCTTGCCCCTTAGTACTCGGTCGAGAACATTCACAACTCCTACGGTCACAATGAAGCTTACGAGGGTCATCAACCCTACGGTTATGGGGACTACACGGTCGACCCCGAAGCTCACCACGACGCCTACTATACCCAACCTTACCAACCTGCGCACACCCCGCATGATGACTATGACCTAGGCTCGTACCCAGAGAATGGTCACACCCCTTACGACGATAATGCGCCCATGTTACAAAATGGCGAAAACCCCTTCGGGCCGGACCCATACAATGGCGAATTCCAGGATGAGCCACGCCCAACCCCGAGCCCTGCACCTATCCGACGATGGAAGACCGTCAAGGAAGTCCAATTGTTCAATGGTAACCTCGTTCTTGATTGTCCTATTCCCCCAAAACTCCTCAGCCAGGTTCCGCACGCTGAAGCCCCGGGTCGTGACGAGTTCACACATATGCGGTATTCGGCCGCGACCTGCGACCCCGCGGACTTCTTTGAGGAGCGGTTTACACTGCGCCAAAAGCTTTTTGCAAAGCCCCGCCACACTGAACTGTTCATTGCAGTGACCATGTACAACGAGGACGACTTCCTGTTCGCTCGCACCATGGCCGGTGTTTTCAAGAACATCGACCATATGTGTTCGCGAACTAGCAGTAAAACCTGGGGCAAGGATGCCTGGAAGAAGATTGTGGTCTGCGTCATCAGCGACGGTCGTGCAAAGATCAACCCGCGAACTCGTGCAGTCCTGGCAGCTTTGGGCGTGTACCAGGACGGAATTGCCAAGCAGCAGGTCAACGGCAAGGACGTGACGGCACACCTTTACGAGTATACCACGCAGATCGGCTTGGAGGTTAAGGGGACCCAGGTTCACCTGAAGCCGCGCTCGGGCCCGCCGGTGCAGATGATCTTCTGTCTGAAGGAAAAGAACCAGAAGAAGATCAACTCCCACCGCTGGTTCTTCCAGGCATTCGGTCGGGTTTTGGATCCCAACATTTGTGTGCTCCTTGATGCCGGTACTAAGCCCGGTGGTGACTCGATTTACCACTTGTGGAAGGCATTTGACGTGGAGCCTATGTGTGGTGGTGCTTGCGGTGAGATCAAGGTCATGTTGTCCAAGGGTAAGAAGCTGCTGAACCCGCTGGTCGCCGGTCAGAACTTTGAGTACAAGCTTAGCAACATTCTCGACAAGCCTCTGGAGTCAGCATTCGGTTTCATTACCGTGTTGCCCGGAGCGTTCTCTGCCTACCGGTATGTTGCTCTACAGAACGACAAGAACGGCCAGGGTCCGCTTGAGCGATACTTCCTGGGTGAGAAGATGCACGGTGCCAACGCTGGTATCTTTACAGCCAATATGTACCTGGCTGAGGATCGGATTCTGTGTTTCGAGATCGTCTCCAAGCGGAAATGCCGCTGGCTGCTGCAATATGTCAAGTCGTCGACAGGTGAGACTGATGTGCCGGACCGTATGGCCGAGTTCATTCTCCAGCGTCGTCGTTGGCTGAACGGTAGTTTCTTCGCCGCTGTCTACGCCATCACGCACTTCTACCAAATCTTCCGCAGTGATCATAGCTTCCTGCGCAAATTCGCACTGATGATCGAGTTCATCTATCAGACGGTCGCGATGATCTTTGCGTGGTTCGGTATCGGTAACTTCTTTTTGGTCTTCCACATTCTCACAACATACCTGGGCGATAAAGCGCTTCTGGGCACCGTCGGCAAGGTTTTGGGTATTGTCTTCGAATGGCTCTATCTGGCAACCCTGGTAACGTGTTTCGTCCTCGCTCTCGGTAATCGACCCGGGGGTTCAAACAAGTTCTACATGACGATGGTGTACTTCTGGATCTTCATCATGATATACCTGTCCTTCGCGGCAGTGTTCGTCACGGTGAAGTCCATTGAGACCGAAGTGGCATCGAAGCATTTTACTGTCAGCGAACTGTTCACCAACAAGACGTTCTTCTCAATCATCGTCTCCCTCGGCTCAACCTATGTGATGTGGTTCATTGCGTCCTTCATCTTCCTGGATCCCTGGCACATGTTCACCTCGTTCATCCAGTACATCCTGCTGACCCCGACCTACATTAACGTGCTCAACATCTACGCCTTCTGTAACACCCACGACATCACATGGGGTACCAAGGGCGATGACAAGGCCGAGGAGCTGCCCTCTGCGCATCTGAAGCCCGGCGGCAAGGTCGACGTCAATATCCCCCAGGACGACGGTGATCTGAACGCGCAGTACGATGCCGAATTGGCCAAGTTCGCCATGAAGCCTCCGAAGGAGGTCCAAGTCATCTCCGAGGAGGAGCGGCAGGCCGACTATTACAAGGGATTCCGCAGTGCAGTCGTGTTGGCGTGGGTATTCTGTAACTTCGCCCTCGGTGCCGTGGTCCTGAGTGCCGCCGGTTTGGAGACCTTTGACAAGAAGGATAGCAGTAACAGCAGCAGCAGTTCCACAGACATGACTCAGAATGAGCGCTCGCTGATCTACATGGAGGTTGTACTGTGGAGTGTGGCTGCACTCTCGTCGTTCAAGTTCCTGGGTGCGATGTGGTACCTGGTGGTTCGGATGGTGAGTGACCCTTTTCCATCCCATTACTCATACCCATGCTAACTTCTATCCAGTTCCGAGGCGTTTGATTTCGGCATTTCTCCCAGCGTAACGACCGTGCTACCCTGTTTCCATGATTGGTTTTTCTATATCCCCCGATTGAATTGAGTTGATTACCACGGCGGGCCCGGTGCGGTATGAATCCATGGCATGTGGAATTTGAATTCTTGTAATATGTGTGATGAACCCTTGACGGCAATTTTCCAACGTTGATGTAACGGGTATTTTCTTTTTTTGTCTTTATGCTCTTTTTCTTCTCTCCGGACGTGGTGGATTGGTCGGGATTGGTCTCTGCTATATCTGTAGATATGGGTTTGTGAACTGATGGATGGAATTGACTCTTCAAAACGATGGTTCCACTCGTATATTCAAGATCTTCGTTTGCCCTTTACTTCCCCACTTGCAATAGCAACTAAAAGCAGTGTTTTAAGCGCACTGCCAAATGCCTGGTCGTAAGTCAATATCCATATCTCTTTCTGGCTTGCATCTCACACGGGGTTCTTTTCCTTGGGACTATCACCAACCCACAATGGGTGGCTATATGGGGTGGTCTTTGGTGGTTCAACAAAAGTCAGATTCGGATGGGCCGCAATTGTCCTAATTTGCCAAGGTAGTAACCTTGGAACTGCGAAAAGACTGAGAGATTTTGGCCCTCATCTCAAGTTTATACCTGAGTATATATACATTTTGAGTTCCTCTTTTCCAGGTTCGATTTTCGATCCTGGATAGTCAACGAGTACAATTTCTTGTAAACCGCCATCAAGAAGAGATAAAATATCAGAAACTCGACTTATGACCAGAGTTGTAAACCCAACGAGGATTTCGGTCATAGAGCGTCTTTAGTGATAGGGATCGGAACCGTGTAGATATCCGAATTGGACTGCGCGATAGACTGGTACAGATTGAGGAGACTGGATGCTTCCACGCGGACACCCGATAGTTTCTTTCTGCAAGACTTTTCCCCTGATTTTTCTCCCCTAAGTAGGCCTAGTTTAGCCCCCTCGAGACTTACTATGTATTTTCACCTCAAACACGAAACCACCAGATACAGAGAACACTCTCACTTAGCCCCTAGATCCTCGAACTCCATAAAACAAACACCAGCCGCCTTCCCATTATCATCAAAAACAACGCCCTCATCCTTAAGCCTCAATCTCTTCTCGTCACAAAATGATCCACTGCCAATATGCTTGCTAACCTTCCACTCGCCCTTATACCCACCTAGCGACCTATCTGCCGCCAGCACACGATGGCAAGGGACCTCCGGCGCGAAGGGATTAGTGCGCATCGCGTTGCCCACAGCCCGCGCGCTAGAATTTAGATACATCGCCATAGCGGAGTATGTTGTCCAGCGACCCTCTGGCACAGAGAGGAGGACGCGGTAGACGCGCCGGCAGTAAGGAGTTAGTGTTGGGTGCAGCGAGATGCGGCGGAGGGCCTTTCGGGTTATGGCATTTATGCAGGGTTTTATGGTTCTCTGCGCGCCGTCCTTGAGATGTGTGTTGGTCTTTATGAGAGTAGTTGGATTCGCCATCTTGAAGATGGGGTTGGTTGGGGGTGCTGGTTGGATTTATCAGTCTGCTTATCGCGGGATTTGGGGCTGAAGGACGCGTCTTACCGCGTCGGGAGAGGCAATAGTTGAAAAAGAGTTTGAGCTGGTTATTTGCGAGAGTTTATTCGTGAGAATTTGAGAAAAGGTTATGAGTATTATGAGGTAAAAAGGCCATGAGGGATGTTAAAAAGGTTGTAGAGGGCATCGGGAAGTTGTTTCCAAATTAGCCAATCAGATGTGGCTGGATGGTTTACTTTATTCCACTTCGACGAAAAGATATGGTTGACTATGTTCATGACTCATATAATTGCGTACATTATAAATGGTCACTTCTATCATATAACTCATCATATTTCTTCATTTTGTCAAGGGTGGTCCACATGCTCAGCAGCAGTGGTGTCATCAACCTTGGAGACACCCACAGACAGCGTACCAGTTTCGGGATCGATCACACTTCCCTTGCGGCTAAGATTCTGGACCATGCCGGGGTTTTCAGCCTTCAGACGGGTGAAGTTCTTCTCCGCATCCCAAGTCCAAGGAGTAGAGGCCGCAAACAACAGGTCCATATCCTCCAGTGTACGCTGGCTACTCTCCGGATACAGAGCCCAAACCATAGGAACCGTAATCACGTTGCTTGCGGCGAAGACATACAGGGTCTTCTCGCCGATGGCATTGAACATCACAGGGCATAGAAGAGTCAACCATCCATTGCCGATACTCCACCCGACCACACCCCAGGCATTGCCGCGGGCGCGGACGGCCAGAGGGAAGATCTCGGCGGGATACAACCATGGCACGGTCAGCCAGGTCGCACCGAAAGTCGAAGTGAAAATAAAGATCATCGAAGCTGCAGCCGCACCGTACGAGGAGGCGGAACTCATGTCACCGTCTGCCTTGGCGTTGATAGCGAGACGTGAGAAACCGCCTGCCAGAAACATGGCAATGCCCTGAACCACCGAGCCCCAGTACAAGGTCCACCGGCGGCCGATGCGATCCAAAGTAAAGACACAGATGAGCGTGGCAAACTAGGAGTGGGTTAGATATGGACTCGACTCGAGGTGGAGTTAATGGAAACGTACCATGTAGAATACATTATTCAAGCCACTGATCCACTGGCTCTTGGTCGAATCAAACCCAGCAATACTAAAGATAGTCGGTGCATAGACGGTGACACCCGCAATGCCAACCCATTCTTGCATGATTTGCAACCAGACTACCAGTTGCACACGGCGGCCGATGTGCAAGTCTCCAGACTTGTAGCCGAATAACATTGACAAATACGAGTGCCCATGGACAACGGTCTTTTCCATCTCAGCAATGCTCAGGATATCCTGAAACTCGGCCTCTGCCCGTAGACGGTCCTCGGGGCTGCTACCGCGCAGACGCTGCAGGATATACCGAGCCTCTTCCTCGCGACCAACTTTGACGAGCCACCGAGGAGACTCGGGGAAGAACCAAACAGCAGCAAAAAGGACCAACAGGAAGATGATCTGGAAGGCGATGGGGAATCTCCAACGGAAAGCGGACTTGCCCCCGTCAATAAATGACAAACCAAACTCAAGCCAGTAGGCTAAGACGACACCGAAAATGTTCAAAGTGAACTCAATAGCAATGAACTGTCCGCGCGATGTATGCTCGGCGGTCTCGGTAGCCCAGACGGGAACAATGGCGTTCAGAATACCAGTTCCGATACCGTTGACCAACCGAGCACAAATCATCCAGTCGTGGTTCTGGGCAGAGCACTGGAGAGCGGCACCGACAATAGCCCAAGCCGCTCCGACCGCAATGGACTTGATTCTTCCCGTGCGATCTCCCAACCAACCGCCGAATAAACCACCAACCAGCGTGCCCAGATAATAGACGGCCACGATTCCACCCTGCAGCAAGGAATTCGTGATGACCGGGGTCGGCTCACCATCCACATCCTTGGTATACCCAAATTTCATCAAGTCGATATAGTCCTTGGCGTTATTGACGCCAGACATCATACCCTGATCATATCCGAAGAAGAGAATAGAGAGCGCCGCAATGCAGTTAATTGCGGTGAGAAGACTGCGCTTCTCCAGCTTGTGAACAACATTCCACGAGGGGATCTTGTCACTCATAACGGCGTAAAGTGCATAACCGTGCGGGAAGAGCAAAAATAAGTTAAAAGTGAAAGGGCAGAGGCCTATAGCGCGAGCCAAAGAAATAGAAAAACCCTAGCCCCGCGGGGTAAATCTTAAAGGCAAGGAAACAAGTCCAGAAGCTACGCGACTTCATGGGTTCCTCACGTCCTTTTAAAGAGCGTCCAAGCGGCGTAAGTCCGAGTTACCATGGCCAGGACCGGAAACTTTACCACGAGGATCGGCCAACTCTCACGCCAGGAACAGCAGGGAGCGGCAAATTGCCGTTCTGGTTACATCCTGGCGGCACAGGAGTGAGAGGAACTGGGGACTCCAGGTTTCTCCACACAAGAAAACCGGACCTACATAGCCAATGGGACCTCCGACCCACGCAGAACCCGGAGGTCACCCCATAGACGCGGAGAACTCCAGATTTTTTATCCCTTCGCTCGGCAAGCCGCCCCCATCTCGGGTAATTGAATTCATGTTCCCTGGGTTACCTGGTTTACTTTAAAGCTTTAAGGCTCGATCTCCTGGCTCCTACTGTGTTTGGCTCATTAAGTCAGAATCTAAGTGAGCCTTAAGTGAGAATCCAACTAAGCGTTAAAGTAAGAATCTAGGTCTTTACCCCAACATGTCATATACGATTTGAGTTTCCCGAAGCTAACAGCGGGTTAGACCAGCCGCTCTACTCGGAGGCTCGCCGATTTAAGCTATACCCTCTGTGTACCCTCTTTAACGAGAGAAGCGATAGCTACCTTTAAACACACCAGACTAAGACAGAGCCTCCTCGCTTGGCGTAACATCGACTCCTTTCACAAACGGTATCAAAACCTTCTTTCCCCCGACCAATGACAGAACTATGCATTCCTCATCAACTGTAAGACACATGCTTGTGTGAAGACTCGTTTCTAGTCATCCTCGGGTCCATGACCTCATCATTCCGATACGTCAGAGCGACTTAAAAACGCATTGCCAGTCATGTGCAAGCCAACATGATAACGTTGATAATGATGAGAGGGAATTGAAATTGGGAATCATCATGTTGGGGTTTGCTAATGTGACATGCCATAGTGTCATCCTACTAACTATTGGCAGCCCATTCGCTCTTGGCCTACATCTACAGTCTTCAATTTTTAACCACGTCCTGGTATATCATCTAGACTATAGTTATCGCAGATTTTGAAGCAAATATAATATACTCCCACGTTCAAAGTTTTCGCATAGACAGCTGCAGCTGACGCCTGGTGGGAAACAAGGCAGAAACTATAGCAGAATCCTCAACAAATCTCTTCGAGAGCGGGACACACCCGTTTCGGCAAGATCCCAAGGGACATGGGATGGGGACGTAAGACCAATAGTAGCGGTCCCATCAGTCAGTCATCCTACGTGGGCGTATACCGATGCCAAAATTAATAGCCAACCCCATGGTATGCGCAGCTTGTAACATAGCCAGGCAAATATCAACCAGACCTGCCGAGTATAACCGTGAGGGGTAGGGCGGAGGCCAGCAAACTTAGTCCGACTGATATAAAACTCGCGGGCATCAAGAGGAGCGTCTGGGGAATCACTCTGGCGAACTAATTCTAAGGACCATTGGAATCAAAGTCGGGCGGGTAGGTGGAGGGCGGAAAAGGTCCTTTGGTTCCCAACGCCCATGACGCACCACCAAGTGACTGTATAGACAAGTGATATACGTAGACATTCAACACAACATAGCTACTGATCGAAACTAGCTCTTCAAATTGATTTGCAGAGCTATCAAAGCAAAAGAGTCGGCATCGTCGCCGGGCAAAAGTGAACGCTTACCGAGTCGACCCGATCGGCTTACATAACACTGACGGCGAATCTCAAAATACCGCAAAAGCTCAGTCCTCTCTTCCCAGATCAACCTTTAAAACAACTCCCCCATTGCGCAACCCTCCCTTCTCCTTCGGACTTCTTGGAGGATTGTCTTTTATTATAATTCCGTTCTTTCTGATACTTTTCCTGTCGTCATGTTCCGCGCCGTCCTTCCCCGTGCTACGCCGCGGGCTGCGCTCCGCGCTGGCCCCAAGGCTTCCAGCTTCGCCATTCCCACCTCGCTCTTCATAGGCGTCTCAAAACGCGGCTACGCCGCTGAGGCTGGTGAGTACTTGCTTGGATTGCTCTCCGAACCTTTCCCACACTTTCCGGATACGATTGCTGATTTCCGGCTTGCCGGGCAACAGGGGATCACGACCTGGTTATCATCGGTGGTGGTGTCGCTGGTTACGTTGCCGCCATCAAGGCTGGCCAGGAGGGCCTGAAGGTGCAATTCACCCATAATTACCAGATATCTCGCCTATCGTGACTTCGGACTAACTGAACACCTAACAGACCGCTTGTATCGAGAAGCGCGGAAGGCTCGGCGGTACCTGCTTGAACGTTGGCTGCATTCCCTCAAAGTCCCTGCTCAACAACTCCCATCTCTACCACCAGGTCCTTCACGACACCAAGAAACGCGGTATCGAGGTTGGCGATGTCAAGCTGAACCTGAAGGAGATGATGAAGGCCAAGGACACCTCCGTTGACGGCCTCACCAAGGGTGTTGAGTTCCTGCTCAAGAAGAACGGTGTCGACTACATCAAGGGCGCCGGCTCCTTCGTTGACGCCAACACCGTCAAGGTCGACCTGCTCGATGGTGGTGAGCAGACTGTCCGCGGCAAGAACATCCTCATCGCCACCGGCTCCGAGTCTACTCCCTTCCCTGGCCTGAACATCGATGAGAAGCGCATTGTCAGCAGCACTGGTGCTCTGGCCCTCGAGGAGGTTCCCAAGAAGATGATTGTTATTGGTGGTGGTATCATTGGTCTCGAGATGGTGGGTCCCACAAGTTTTGGTTCGAAGGATATTAGCTGACCGCAATTGAATTACAGGCCTCCGTTTGGTCCCGTCTTGGTGCTGAGGTCACTGTCGTTGAGTTCCTCGGCCAGGTCGGTGGCCCCGGTATGGATGCCGAGATCGCCAAGCAGGCCCAGAAGATCCTTGCCAAGCAGGGCATCAAGTTCAAGACCAACACCAAGGTCATCAAGGGTGATGACAGCGGTGCTACCGTTTCCCTGAGTGTTGAGGCTGCGAAGGGTGGCAAGGAGGAGACCCTGGACGCTGATGTTGTCTTGGTTGCTATCGGCCGCCGCCCCTACACCGACGGCCTTAACATCGAGAACATCGGTATCGACAAGGATGAACGTGGCCGTCTTGTCATCGACCAGGAGTATCGCACCAAGCTTCCCCACATCCGTGTCGTCGGTGATGTGACCTTCGGCCCCATGCTCGCCCACAAGGCTGAGGAGGAGGCCGTTGCCGCTATCGAGTACATCAAGAAGGGCCACGGCCACGTCAACTACGCCTGCATCCCCAGCGTCATGTACACCCACCCCGAGGTTGCGTGGGTTGGCCAGAACGAGGCCGAGGTTAAGGCCTCCGGTGTCAAGTACAACGTCGGCTCGTTCCCCTTCAGCGCCAACTCCCGTGCCAAGACCAACCTCGACACTGAGGGTGTTGTCAAGTTCATCGCCGATGCTGAGACTGACCGTATCCTTGGTGTCCACATCATCGGCGCCGGTGCCGGTGAGATGATTGCCGAGGCCACACTCGCCATCGAGTACGGTGCCTCCAGCGAGGACGTCGCCCGGACGTGCCACGCCCACCCCACTCTCTCAGAGGCTTTCAAGGAGGCTGCCATGTCCACCTACTCCAAGCCCATCCACTTCTAGACTTGTTGCCGATATCCTCTTACTCCCTGTACTACTTTTTTGGAATTTAGTCTAGCTCAGCTAGCAAATTACATGTAGCATTTCATGTTCTCTTTCTTTGTTCCGAGTCCATAAATAGTTAGACTTCGCAAATGCTACTCCCGGTGCTATCTATCTCTTGGGGGTAATGAGCCCGAGGTCGATGACCAGAGGGAGAAAATAAAAAATAATCTAGTTGTGATTCTCAAGAGAGGAAAAAGAAAAAAAGGATATCTCCGATAGGGGGAATCGAACCCCCGGCTGCCGTGTGAGAGACGGCGATGTTAGCCACTACACCATATCGGATGATTACATCGAAAAATAATCTAATCTTCTGATATCAACCATGACGGAGCTTGAAGAATCCATGCCTTGCCAACGGAATTTTTTCTTTTCCCCAGACACAAGGCAGCGAGTATATATATATTCGGAGGTACTTATAGCAGACAGTCTGTCTAACTTTGTTTATAGGATATTTTAAGATTAAATCTTATATACTAATAATACAGATTAATACAATCTAGTAATTGTCTTACTTAGCCTATCCTCGACTACCTTAGCTCAATTAGTCGCTCTTCTTCGACTTATTACTACTCTATGGGCTTAGTGTATAGCCGACTTCGATATCGGCTAAGTACTAGGCCCTAGAGGACCTACCCTGTTAGGAGGTTGGGTGACTAGGTAAGACTCCTATGCCGCTACGGCATAGGTCCTTCTTGACGGAAGTACCCTTGATTTTTGGTTACAGAAATTACTCGATTACTACCACCAAAGATCGTGTAATCATTCTGGTAGGCGGCTGGACATATTCGGCGAACATGCCGGGGGCATCAAGTCAATGTAGGATGAGGGGCACAAGAGTCTCATCATCATTTTCTCCTAGTGCTACTTCCTAGATGAACGGTGTAACTTACTAGGCTCTACCATAGCCACCCAACGGCGCTCTTTTCGGCAGTGACCAATTTTCTGGCTCAAAAGTATGCTGGCGAGCGAAAGATCGGGTTGGTGTTCTTGCGGTCCATCCCCTATCAATTTGCATGAATAAGGAGACGCACGTTATATTAGTATAAAGGTCACTTTCCTCTGATTTATAGTTGTTCTCTCGAAGTTAAAACGCAGAATTTTGCATGGAAGAGTTTGTTTAACTGGCAGATCACATCTAGCTCTGGTTCGTCTGCGCCAAAGGCGTTTCCCGTGATTCTCCACCCCCCTCCCCCCCCTTCAAAAAAAAAAAAAAAAAAAAAAAGAAGGAAGAGCCATATCAATCGTTCACGAAGGTGGAGAACGATCCTGGCAACCCCAATGTATTCCATATAACTTCTATCATCTCATCATCTGGGGAAAGATCCCACACAACTCGTGGTCTCCTCGTCAAAATTGACAACACTGGGTGTTATTTGCGCCGAGTGTGCTTCATGACCTTCCACGGCGGAGGCGTTTCCTGACATTTTGCGCCCACAACCAACGAGATGATCAGCATGTGAGACTGTGGGAAATATCATCTCAGTCGATACCTCAATTGAGAAATTCGACGGGTACAGCTGAATATTGATTCCCAATCTCACATAAAGCGTACATATTTCATCTTCCCGTGGAAATTGGCCACGCCACAATGTCCAGTCAAGAAGTTTGGACAAGCGTAAATAAACAAGGGGGTCGACTAGGAATCTGTCGCACCAGACCGTGACCCAATCCTTACCCCGACATATTGCCGAAAACGTTGCTTGCAAGTCATCCTTGGGAGGCTGGTGTTCCATACGGAGGAGACCGAGCTGGTCTTTTTCGGAAAGGAACGAGCTTATCTTGTAAATATACGCAAGAATGTCATCTGTAATATCGTACGTGCTCTCAAGGATCTTTATTACCCTTTCGACGTATTGTATGTTTTCTTTCCTTGTCAGGCGTTGAGAATCTCTCCCAACCAGATGACTTTGAAGAGAATTTAAAATGAGAGGCAAGGCACTAAACAATAGTCTGGGAAGAAAAGAAATTTAGCTAGTCCTAGCAACAGCCTCGCCATCCTTTAGCTTACATTCCGATTGGGAGGTGCACCATTCCAACCGGCATTGTTGCAAGGTACTTGACTCCTTCGCAGATGACATTTATAGAGCGCTTCAGCGTATCATTGGTTTCGAAAATCCGGGAAAGATAATGTTTCTTGTCTGCGTAATGCTTGCAAGTTTCCAAAACAAGCATCTCATGCTGGGACAAGGCAAGCCGGATAATACTGGTCAAGAACATTAGTACTTTTCAGGGGTGTCGGTTTATCTAAGTCATACTGATAATGTATCAAAATGAGCTGCCTATACGATTTCACGGCGGACGACAATGATAGAGTATCTGATAGAGTAAAGACAGAAGCCACGGAAGCTGCGGCCCACCGATCTAACTCTGCTTCTACCCTTCTGATTTCATCTGTTACCTTTCTGAAATCGACGAGAGAAAACCACCATGCCGGGAAGTCAGGAGACGGACTATAGACGAGAGTGGAGACATCCATAGCGATTGATGCGAGGCGAAGTTGGAGACAGAAAAGTTGAGCCAAAGTACTTCTGCTCAACATACTGAACGCCTGGAAAAGGTAAGGGTTATTGTTGAAGTCCTCATTAACAGTTGATAAAATGTCATTCAAGTCAAAATGAGCGCGCGTGATCTTGGCGGGCACACGCAACCCCATAGAAATGACCATATCACGGATGATAATACACCGCCAAAGTTGCCGTTTCATTCGTGCTTCTTTTTTATCCTGGCTGAGTCCGATAATGAAGTTGTGGCAGTTGTGTGCCCCAAGGAGGCGCGCATGGTGGATTGCAACATCCAGCCAGGCGCAGCCGGCATGATTGTCTGATGATAGACATTGCTCAGCGAGGAGAACCGAGCCCTGCGAAATTGACAGCGGATCTTTTACCAAACCAAAGTCAAACAGGGTCTAGATCCATCAAACATCAGAATCGTACCCAGGAATGATCGAAAACAACCAGATACTGTTTGGCTTACTTTTGCACGATCGTAGAAGACCTTACGGGCAGCCCGATTATTCGGCCACCCAGCTCTATGAAGCGTTTCCTGAGTGAGGTACTAAGTTTTCGATATTAGCTTTTCTGTACGATAAATTTCTCGACGAAGGACTTACCGCACTACACGCCACCATCATGGAATTGAAAACAAACAGCGATATGGAATCAGAAGGAATCCGGGAACCTTCACCAGATTTACGGGTATCTGGATGCCAGAAGTCGTTTTCACCAATAAGGGGTAGGTACGGCTCGACGTGAAGAAAGTACTGGTCGAGCAAACTTTCCATGATGGTTGGATCTGGGACCTGAAAGACACCTTCATTGTTCAAAAAGTCCCGCTGACGCAAGCTGAGTTTATGGTAGTCTTCGATGACAAGAAACCCGATTTCTTTAAATGGAGTTTCTCCTGTTTTCGTATGGCCATCCACTAGAACTTGCTGCTGGAAATTATCGAAAGTATTGCAGGAATCAGGTGGATGGCCAGGATTTGCGCGTATTGCCAGCGCGTCGGTCTCTCCGGCTCCGCCATGAGGATCCTCATTTGAATCCCCAGAAAGTGAAACGATGTTGTCATCCTCGAGAGAATGTACCACACTTTTGTCCGGAGTGTATCTAATATCGACGATGTCAGCGTTTATTATTCTATGCACCTCAGCTTCTATAGTTCATGTCGCGAATGCACTGCTTAATATGATGCACACCGATTCCAACGCTGTTCGGTTGTGGACTTAGCGGGCCGGGAGAGGGGTGGAGACCTACTTTCGACACGCTTTCGACCTAATGGTACAATGATGGCCGTAGAAGCGACAATTTGTGCAAGGCTGGCCAGAAATCACCCCGTCGCAGCGAACTTTACGAGCGTGGCATCGATTGCACGCTCTTGTCGTTCTTTTCCACCATCGATAAATCTTCGGAGGTGGCATAGATCGCGAAACGTCAGAGAAATGGCCCACTATATGGCCGATAGCTGCCCCGGTGAACGAAAAATGTGATGTATGTAGCAAGGGAGTTGTTATAATCTTCGGGAAGACCAGTATCCCACAGCAGAAGGAGCTTAGGTCTTTAAATTTAAGCTGTTCCCAGAAAGGATTAGAAATATGCGGGGTCAGGATGCGGGGTTTGGAAGCTGGCTCGCTCTTCTGATCATCGTTCTGCATGGGAAACAACACTAAGCTAAAAATGGAGAAAGCCGAGGACAGAACTGGCCACTATACCGAAAGTAGAGAAAACCGAGGGCGCCAGCCTCCAAACCGAAAGCCTGATCACGAGATTCATAGCTTGCCGTACCGTATATAATGCCACGCTGGTGCAGGTTCACTTGGCATCGTGAGCTCATCCCTATCTTCTTTATTCCTAAACGATTCCCAAGGCCGCAAGCTGCTTGACGAAGAAGAAGGAGAACACGGAACATAAATCAAAACCCCTTTTCCAGTACAAATGGAGACGCCAAAAATGCACGTTGGTATCGTTGGTGCCGGGCTTGGCGGCCTGACCGCTGCGATTGCCATTGCCAGAGGTGGCGCTCGCGTTACTGTATTAGAAGCGACAGAGCAGCTGTCTGAGATCGGCGCTGGCATTCAGGTTTTTGGAAATGTCTCTCGTTTTCTCGTGCGATGGGGCGTCGATAAGATCATCGGTAATAACCTGGTTCGACCAGTGGAGTGCAATACCTGGAGCCACGACGGTGAAAGCAAGTTGATCGGCCACCTTGATATGGAACGAATGGAAAAGGAGCAGGGGTTTCCATGGTGCGATCTTCCACGAATCATTGCTATAAAGGCCCGGAAATTGACTAATTCTATCTTGATAGGTGGGTTGTGCGTCGGGATCACCTGCATGCTGGTCTCACAGAATCAGCTCAACAGCACGGCGTTGAATTGATTCTCGGTGCTCGCGTCACTAGCGTGAAGCATGGCGCGCATGGCGCCCATGTCAGGTGCAGCAACGGCAAACTATACCAGTTCGACCTGCTAGTTGGAGCAGACGGAGTGAAGTCTACCGTTCGTGAAAGTATATTCCCCGACCTAGTTCCGCGTCCCATTTCGAACATTGCGGCGTATAGGGCCGTTCTTGATTACGAAGTTGTTTACGCGCAGATTCCTGAGGCGCGATCAGTTCTTCGAAACACAGTTGATTTTTATGTCGGTCCTAATGGCTACGTTTTGCTATATCCTCTCTCTGGTGGGAAGGAATTGAACATCGTCACTGCCTTTACAACGGACCATACTGTGTCAACTGTTGAGGATGTTGACATCAACGAGTTTCGAGACCACTACAAAGACTTTCCGCACTTCCTACGTAAAGTTCTGAAGTTGATGGATGCTACAAAGCGTTGGCCATTGCTAGTGATACCGCCAACGAAAGCATGGTCAAATGAACATAAGAATGTTGTCCTACTAGGAGATGCTATTCATAGCATGCAGAACCACATGGTCAGTCCCACTATATACTCTATCACACCGCGAGTCATTCTGATGCGTTCCTTACCAGGCCCAAGGAGCTGCCACGGCCATGGAAGATGGTGTCTTCCTTGGAAGAGTCATTAGTGAGGTTCTTCGCGGCGTCATAAGCTCTCGTGAAGCTATTCATCTCTATGAGAAACAACGAATCCCTCGAGTCTGGATTAAGCAACAAGTTTCGTTTGTTAATGGACAAATTAGCACTGTTACCGGGACCGAACAATTGGAACGCAACAGTGCATCAGCGCCCGAAGTTGCTGCATACGACCAGAATCCACTACAGCCAGAGGTATTGCCACCCACCTATAGGCGATGGCAGCTCTTTTCGAGCGCAGAGTCTGTGCCTGGTATTCTTGCATATGATGCAGAGGCTGATGCAGACTTTGCGGTTTGTGAGTATTTGCAAAACAATGGAGAGGTGGACCCACGGACAATGGTTGTGAAATCATTGCGCGACAAGTGGTGGAATACGATGTTTAACAACGGAGCTGTACGAAGCGTTTTGTAGCCGGCAAGCGTGGTACTGCCAAGCATGGCTACAACATCTACTATACAACATCTTGCCTATCCCAATGATTGATTTCAATCTCGTTTACTATATGCCGATCTCAGAGGTGATATTTTGTGAAAGGCTGATTCCTCTGGACGCTCCTCCCTATGTCTTTGCGTGGTAAATCAGGCCAATTCGGGATAGCCGTGTCATAAAATGCCAATACCAGCCCGTTAGGCTATGAGACCCCTCTCAACAGCGGTCTCCCAGATAGTTCTTCCATCAATCACCTCCATTAGTTCCCTCGGTACTAGGCCGTACGGATATCCTACGATCCGACAGAGTACTAATTATCTCTAGTAATTTCTAGACTATTTTAGGATTATTTAGTAGTATAAAGTTATAAAATATTACTATACTTTACAGAAGTACTAGTACTTATTTACTTATAATTCTTATTATAATCTTTAAGTTTCTAGATATTACTCCTTACTACGACTAAGCTCGCGGGGTAAGTATTCTACTAATGATTTCTAATATATAGTTATCGGAATATCTAGTAACCCCTAGTAATTCCTAGCGATTCCTATATTTTAGGTTCAAAAGCTCGCGGGGGAAGAATTAGCCCACCCCGTGAGCTTTAGCGGGGGGTTCAACCCCTATAGAACTACTATATATTGCTATTACCTACCATCGCCTACTAGAAAATACTAGTAACCGCTAGAAATTCCTTCTAACCTCACAGGGTGGATGTCTCACCCCGTCACCCCAGGAGCCGGTTGCCTCTAATAGTAGACTATCTATCTAAATTTGTTTATATAAGGACGTTTTGAGATTAAATCTTATATACTAATAATATAGATTAATATAATCCAGTTACCGTCTTACTTAGCCTATCCTCGACTACCTTACCTTAATTAGTCGATCTTCTTCGACTTATTACTACTCTACAGGCTTAGTTTATAGCCGACTTCGATATCGGCTAAGTACTGGGCCCCCGAGGACCGACCCTCTGCCCCCGCATCTTGGGATGCCACCGGTTGCCCGGCGCTCTTCCGTGGACGCCTGCTTGGTCCTACTCCCCTGACCCTCCCGGTCATTCACCAGCTCCTGAACACGCATCTCAAGTCGGTCAAGGCGGCTGCTTTCCCGGCGCTCTTTCCACGTCTTGGCTACCCACGTTCCGAAGCCGCACCCTTGGTTGATTATGGTGAGTATAACAGCGGCTAAGCCGAGGCTAATCTTCACGGTGCTTTCTGTGGTCGGGTTGCCTGGTTGGGTCATCTGTATCGGGCTCTATGGAAGAGTTGCGACGCACTATGCCGAAGGAGTTGGTCGAACCACACTGCGATTGCATAAGACCCGAGCAATGATTAGCTTACAATGTGACAAAGTAGAAGGGTTCTCTCACTGAAACAACGGCAAGATGCTTGTCATCGTATCTCTAAGCTCATATTGGCTGCTAATAGGCAAAGGAAATGACAAGCTATCCTACGAAGCCCCCTATTGAATCGGTGCTTCTAGTGGAGGGTCTCGTCTGTGATATAGTGATAAATATAAGTCTTGTAAGAACGTTAGCCTTTTTCTATGCCAAAAAGCCTTAATAAGTAGTCATTCACATACCTTATTGTTTATAAGTGAGCGTTAAGTAAGAATCCAAGTGAGCGTTAAGCGAGAATTGAAGTAAGCGTTAAAGTGAGAAATCAAGGTGAGAATAAGAGTAATGGGAGGAAAGAAAAGCGAGGACCAACCCACGCTGTCCGGATCTCTCCGTTGCAGTCCCCTTACATAGGGTGTCTATGCCAAGAACCCGATGTCCATATGAACGTCAATAGCCTAAATATCACTACCCTTTACTGCGAAGTCGGGTGCAGCGAATCAAAACCTCACCTTGAAGATATATGCGGAAACTCCTAACCGGTGGACAAGGTAGTATTACCGCTGTGATCCTGATCAACGGGTGCAAGAGGAAACCCGGTATCGCAGGGACGGTTGAGTGAGCTATGGAGACTTGATGCCACTGGCAATCCGAGAAAGCAACGGGATGAAGCAATTTTCCCGAAACCTCCCTCGCCTCAATCCCCATTCACATTCACAGGCCAGGAATTGTTTGGGGCGACCCTTCTGCAAGGGCATTAACCAATCACAGTATTCTCCTTCTCCCTAGACGACTTGTTGATCTGTTCTGATTCGTTTTTCATCGGATTTCCAGGTGCCTTCTACCATCTTAACAAGGAGTGACCGTCCAAGGAACCAGACCTTTGCCGGAGTCTCTCCTCGGCTAGGTTCCACTGCCAGCTGAGCTCCCTCTGGATAATCAACGTCACCCCTTATGGAATATCCCCCGGGACCGTCATAGGCAAGGAGCCTAGAGGATCAAGGCTGCAGGAAATACCGACTAACATTTGAATTTGATTTGTTCCATTCATTGTTCGTCGAATTCCAGGTGTCCATACTCTTGCCAGTAATGACCGTACCAATGTCATCATGGGATGCCTCGATTCTGGTTGCGCCATGACGCTCATCGATGCCAAGTTGGCCCGTTCCTTAAGAAGTGACATAAAGAAAATCGAAGCAATCACAGTCAATGGAATCGGCTCGCAGTACGTATGCTCGGCTTATGTGGGCCTCGATCTCTTTTTTTTTGTCCCCCAATGCGATCGCAAAAATCTCCATTGAAGCCCATTTGCCCACAGAAAGAGAGTTCCTTGAGAAATAGCATCAATATCGATGGGACCCTTCAAATCCCTTGCTTGTGAAGCTTGTGTCAGACATAGCGTTGCTTGATGTCTGTTGCTTGTGCTTTGGCATTAACCATGACGGAGTCAAAGAAGGTGTGTAGTGCCAACAAGTACTGGAAGCAAGCAAAGGGGGTAAGCTGACCATATACTCCGACAGTGATGATGCCGAAGAAAGAAAAAGATTGATAGGGACTGTTGCGTGGTCTTACATAACAGTCTACATGACTAGATAGTATGTCTTAGTAGTCATAAGCCTAGCTTTACAATAATCTAAGAACTGATGAGCCTTTCCCGGATCAGAGACCTACTAAATTTCATCTCTTCTGACTGTTGTTTGACTCGTTCGGATGAACCATTTACTGCATCAGACATCGGCCGCGGGCAGACGACCCATGGTCGAATCGACGGAAGTTTGTCCCAATCGGCACTCATTTTCAACTTTAATACTAGCACTCATCTCTCCGACCGCTCTTCTTCCTTCAAAAATCACCGCTGGCTATCAACTTTATTCTCGAATACCCAGCATCCGTTTCTTCCACAGCGTCGTTGTTTTCTCCCTTTTTCGACCCCAAGGCTACCACTGGCCGTCAGCTCGATGGAAGCCCTAAGTAATCTTGTTAAATCCTACCTCTTTCGCCCTCCCAAGGTGACCAGGCCACAGGAGCCGATCAGCTCTTGTCCTAAGACCCCCTCCAGGGTCACGCTCGCGGGACTCCCCGCTGAACTGTTACTGTCGATATTCGGCTTCCTTCCGCTTGTTGATCTTATTTGCTTTTCCTTGTGCAACCATCGACTTTTTGAGTTGTCTCGAAGACAGCTGAACCGGCTACCTCGCACACAAGACGACAAGATCTCTGCCTTGAACCGGGTAGAACGAGATTTCCCAGAATACTTTGCTTGCGACCTCTGCAAAGTCCTGCATCGGTTTGATGGGTCCGAAAGCTTTGGACTCCATGAGCTCTGGTATCAGAGAACGTGCCCACTCCCGTGTCTACACAAGGATGAATGGTTTTTTCGTGATTTTAGCTTGAGAACTCATTTTGACTGGACTTATTCACCATATCGTCTTTTATTCATACAGATTAAGCTTGTCATGAAGAGGTTTTAATATGGCCCAAGGTCTGGGGTCAGTATTGACTCTCTAGGCTACACACAAGTCCGCCACCTCCCTGAGAAGTCAGTTTGCCCAGATATAATCTCGCTATTCTCAATGGGAGCACAGATATGTCCTAAGCCCTTCGGTCTTTACATCAGAATGCAGGATATACTGCTTGTCGAAACGGCAGCCAAGTTGTTTCCTGACCGGAGCAAGAGGTATTTAGATCCGTTATGGGCGTTCGAGATATGTGCACATCGCAAGTCCCATTTTCCTAATTTTCTTACCCCTATCGTGGATAACTTTCTACGAGGAGGGAAAAGACGCGTTACATATGAGGGTATGTGTAAGATGTGCAACACAGAGTCTCGTCTTGAAATCGCTGTTATCGACGCCAAGGTCGCTCTCATCATGACAAGATGGGTAAACCTAGGCCCTGGCCTTACCTCGGATGACATCTTATGGACAGCTCATATCGACCGCCCTAAACGAGGCGAGCGTATCCGTATCCCAGAACATCTCATTACGAGTCCCCGCCGATGTTTTGAAGACATAGCGCCGCAATCGTATATGGACTTGAAGTCTCATAATCTCGACTATCTCAAAAACCAGCGATACAAAAGGGTCATGCGACGAAATGGACTCGGAAATCTGTACTGGGTTCCATACAAAGAGTCTCGAATGAGACGTGTGTATGAGATCCTAGTATCTTCCTTAGGCTAGTCGGTCATTCGAGAAAGCACGACAGTTGCCGGAAGAACTAAACATAACTGCTATTTATGACTTTTCTCTTTTTCTTGTATATTTACTTATATTTCTATCTCCCGTAATACACTGGTACGTTTAGATCGCGGGGCTATAAAGATGGAGAAGGAAAAGCGGACCCCTGATAAAGTAAAACACAAATTGCGACATTTATTCGTGATCGTCGCCCATTGAATTCGTCTGAATTCGTCCCGCCGGAAAAAACCCGAAATAGTAATAAGACACCGTCTATCCTGTGACATCACAGCGCACAAGGCCAAACTCGAAAAGGAAAGTCTTCTTCTATACAAAACATGACGCAAACAATGCATTCTATCAAAACATGCGGGGTAAAAGTATTCGCGACAGCGATTGGTGCGAACGCGCCGTAGCCGCGTTAATAAGCGAATGTAAGTAAACATGAAAGTCGTCCATCGTAAGCGGTGGTGATGATTCGTGCCACGTTCATCGTGGAGATGGATTCATGGCATGGCTCTTATGCAGCCCTGGAGGAGCGCGATCGCTTCAAGGCTCGACGCTTCGGCAAATCCATGTGATGATAGGATCGCAGGTGCTCCACCAGGTGATCCTGACGAGGGAATCCATTGCCGCCTTTGCGCGAGCAGTTCTTGACGGGGCAATTGCGGAAGACGGGGAAGTGTACGCTGGATTGATGGCGCTTCAGGTCTGCGAAGCGGGTGAAGGACCTGCCGCAGCTATCGCAACCAAAGGGCTTTGCAGGTCTAGCAAAGACAGTAATGTTAGCTGGGCTTGAACGTGTAAGGAGAAGAAGCTTACTTGGATTGAGAAGATTCAGAGCAAGAATCATCAAATGATCCCATTGGGAGGTTGGGCATGGGAACCTCTTCGGCTTGGTTCCAGCTACCTCCACAGCTACTTTCACAGCTACTGCTCGCGGGACTGGGCATGCTCGTAGCCATGGTGGCGGCTTCATAGACCGGACCGTAGTCGTTCATGGAGGGCACCATGTACGGGGAGCTTGTGAAGGAGTTGGGGAAGGAGACATCGGGCACGGGGAAAGGATTGGCCGGGTCAAGGTCGCACAGGTTGTCATAGACGGGAGGTGGAGAACCATAGAAGAAGAAGTCCATGTCTCCAGGTGAGGAGGAGTAGGAGTCTGTATAGCTGAATGGGGACTGCATATTGATGTCGATGGGAGGAGTGGGGGAGAAGGATGAATTGCAGAATGGCGACGCAGTCTAGTTAAACAGGAACCGGTCAGACTTCTAGAAGGGCGGGAGAAGATGTCGAGAGTTCAAAAGTGGGGAGGGAGAACCTACCATTGTGAGACTGAAGCAGGGCTTAGATACTAGGCTGTTCTTCGAGGGGCTAGATACATCTCCTTTTGTTCCCCTGGTTTTGTGGCCCTGCATTTATACTCTGCTAAATTCTACTATTCTTCTTTCATGCCAAACACGGAGCAGCATCATCATCATCATCACCGGGCATCGAGTCCTGACACCTGATAGGGTCTGTAAGGCTTCACCCCCTCACGTTCTGGCTGCCTACTGGTCGAACAAGCTTCACACAGCCCCAGGTCGACGATACATCATCATCGTCATTAGGGGATCGCCTGCGGGAATTTCTGCAAACGCGGATCCTCGTGCAGTAGCGTGCAAGTGCGCTGACTCTAGTGCCATTCCATAAACGTTCCATGACCCTTCTAGCGTCGGGCCTCCAGTGCCTCGAGATACTCGGAAATCCATGATTGGCGACGTCGTGACCAGTCATAGTCATTGAGTGGAGAGATGACGGTGAAAAGAATCAATGCAGTCTCTCGATAAGCTGCAACGCGGTCAGACGGTTGCGCTCGAACCTCCAATCCCCTCATCGCACATCTTAACCCGAGCGATCTTCTCCATTTGTGGATTTAGTGCGGCTTCCAGAAACCTTCTAGCGTATGCCAAGAGTAGCGCTCCCTTTTGTTTGGATTTTCAGCCCCCCGTTTCAACTTGCTACGTGGCGTGTCTGCTGTATGCGTATGCGTATGCGTATGGAGATATTCCGCCGATATCAATATCCTACTACCCCAGGAGAAACCCAGATATCTGAATTTCCAAGGTCCTCATATTATAATGACTGAGACTAAATCGGTAAAAGTGTGCCGAAGCGTCATCGACCCACGATAGCCTTGCGAGGGCGATAGCCGAATCACCAGAACAAGAACAGGGACAGTTCCCGTATCTGGGGTCGGCAGATGGATCGACGCGACGATATAATAGGGTAAGGTAGACCCGCCTGTACCCCGTGTGGGACACGCTAACTACGCACTGCCCCCTGTTGTTTTGTCTTCCCAGGCTTCTTCTATGTAGAAAGGGAAAATCCGAAAATCCCGCACTCGTTAGGCCAAGCTGAACTTCTAGTGCGACCGTCGATGCATCATGCATGCCCTTCCTAGAGGTTTCGTCACTGGTTCTTTGTTCCAGGTGCAGGTGGGCCCGGTTAAGAGAGTTCTACTTCTCGTTTCCTGCCTTGACTCGGGGATCCAGCGAGGTCGAAGTTCTCCGTGCAGGTACATACTCCGGACTCCGTACAGATGTTACGATACGGACTGGGGGATGAAATGCAGGTGCCCTGAGAGGCAGGACATGCAGATAGCACTATAGACTAGGAAAGGTAGAAAGCACCTACGATAACATGTACTTGCAAGCTTCAAGTGTCGTCCCGAGGATATGGTTATTTTCACAGGGATCAACTAAAATAGCACAAAACTCCCGTGTCCTGAGGCCCATTCATTGTACTCGTTGCCCGATGCCGGTACCTGCAAAAACAGAAAATAAGAAGTAAAACTCCGCGATGGCACAAATCCACGATTCCACCCAACCTGTCAAAGCGCGGAACACGAAAAGGATGACTAATCCATGGAGCCTCATGTGGAAAGAACGCATTATAATTCGTCCTCGAGGTATTTGTACACAAACTTGAAATCAGCCTTGCGCCGATTCATCCTGGGCAATGGTCAGCACGTGATCAATGGTTACGGGAAAGGGTCATCGACTGACCATGTACTCTCATAGTCGAAGAACCGGTATGTGCCTTGCTCAAACTCCTCCGTGATGGTCTTTGGCTCTTCATGCCGCTGGAACCATGTTTGGTATTGTTTGTGGAAGCGCCAACTTTGGTTCTTGAGGGCCTTCGCAGCCAGATATTGCTGATATGACCCCTGACGGTAGTAGAAAAGGTAAAACAACGTGTCGGTGTCAATGCGGCCCGTATCATACAGTCGGGGGTCGTCGAAGATGGATAACGGCTCCTGGGGGTAGTAGAGAGGGGTGTTGTAGGGGTTCTGGGGCTTGTAATGACGGGGCTTTTCAGCATCACCGGGCTCCGGACATGTCGTAAGTGAGCTTGCAAGAAGACGCTGGGTCGCCGGCGACGGATTCGTCCCTGCCCGTTCCTTGGTCACGTCGAATGATTGAATCAAATCTTGCAACCCCGGAGGTAGATGGAATATCGCCTCCTGGCTCTCACCGTCCTTTGCTGCCTTGCCGTTTGTCGTCGGGGCCTCCTTGGTGACCTCTGCCTTGTGAGGCGCAGGTGACTCTTTCCCTGCAGCCATACCACCAGGGGTCTTTGATCGCCCGGTAACAACTTCATCAGATGACGCAGCCGCAGCCGCAGCCGTGGCGCTTTTGGAAACAGGTTGTACGGGAGCGACGCTAGGCGAGGCAGTCGAGGAGGCCTTGGAGACGGGAAGAGCAACCGAAAAGGCCGGACTGGTACCAGGTGGCGGTGGCAGAGGTAAGATACCAACCCCACTCTTGTCGCTGGCTGCGGCGGCCGCTGCGGCCGATGCGTACTTGAGCGTCTCGCCGGGTAGTCGCGTGGGAAGCGGCGCGGGCTTCATGCCCGGGGTGCCACTGGATGACACGGAAGGATGAAGAGTAGCGAGGACAGGAAGCGGTGACTTCATTTGAGCCGACGGCCGTCGATTCGTCGTCGTATCCGCCTTTGGCTTGGGCTTGGGTTCTGACTCCTCATCCTGCATAGATTGAGCATCCTGCGAAGAACCATGGTCGTTGTCTGCCCCCATGCCGAACTGGACTTCGACATCTTCCCCGATATTCAAGTCGTCATAGAGCGTCTCGTCCTCCCCGGAGTAGTCGATATTATGCCCTTCGTCAACGTAGTACTTAATGCTCTCCTGCAAATCCTGCACCTGACCAACCTCCAGATTGCCGTTCTGCAGCGATCGATTGAGGAACTCGAGCTTGTTGACATGCCACTTATGGCGCTCCGTTATGTGCGCAATGTCAGCCATCCGATCCGTCTTCTTCACATCCTTCTTGCCCTTCTTCAATTGTGCCTGCAATACTTCCTCCTCTGCCTCCATGGCCTCGATGCGTTGTTGCAATTGGTCCACCATATCAGACAAGAAGTCGCTGGCCTCCACCTTTTCCTTTTCTTTCGGATCGAGCCGTGACGCCGCGGATAGGCCTTCTTTGGAGTAGGCTTTCGTTTTCATCTCCTTCTCCACAGCCTTGAACTGCTCCATACACTGTTTCAATCATGTTAGCCGTGGGTCAGTCAGTCGTGGCAGTCAATGGGAGCGCACTGTCTCAATCGCCCTTCGCTGCTCAAGTAACGGGCCCTTGTCCTTCACTTCATTGCCAGACGCCCATGATTTGATTTGATCACGGAATCTTTGAAGCTTCTTGATTTCGCGCTTGAGGTTCTCTTCGAGCTTATCGCGCTGGGTAGGATTCGTAGCTTGTTTGATCTTCTCGTAGATGCCTTCGAAGACCTGAATTCCTTCAGCAACCTTCTTGAAGGTCTTCTCGATCTCTTGTTGTGTTTTTCGAGACGCCATGGTGGTCTGGAGTGGGTGTGGAGTGTGCCGTCCACTGGCGTGACTTTGAGTCGGTCGGGGCGGATTCGGGGTGCACGCTCGACCAGCGGGGTCGATGCTGCACGGTCAATCGGGAAGTGTGGGATGGTTAGAATGGAGTGGTATTGCCCTGTTGAGAGATCAAAAGGAGACGTGGAGAGCAGTGGAATGGCTTCGTTTTCGCTGCGAATGGAAAGCTTCGTGGTTTCCCAATGGGGAAGGCGGTCGCATTCAAGTCCAAAGGCCGGGGAGGCGCAGAATCGCGGAGAGTTCCTTTCGGTACAACACACGCTTTCTGAGCTTATATTCGGCTTTTCCCTATAAGGAGTCCTACGGCAATCTAGGATTGATGATTTTCTGATGATTCGGGGCGTGGTTCGAAGCTTTTATTGACATTCTATCCAACCGAAGTGGGTGAATACGCGCCAAAGAGCACGTGGGGTGCGCAGAGTGGCTAATACTTAGCAGACATTCTTCACCAACAGGATGAAAGGTACGCGTGTTCTCTAAATCTGAAACAGTCCTGCCGCGTCGCACTCGAGCTAAATTACCAATAGTCGTCATTCAACGAGTCAAGTCGGCCTCCGTCAGTGTCGACTCAGAGTTGATCTCGTCAATTGGCAAGGGCCTACTGGTGTTTGCAGGTGTCGGTCACGAGGACACTGAAAAGGAAGCAGACCAAGTGGTGAATAAGGTGCTCAAGGCCAAGTTCTGGCCCGATGAGAATGGAGGACAGGTGCGGATGGAGCGGAGTGGAATCGGCCTCAGTACTGATTGGTATCACAGTGGAAGCGAAATGTTCAAGATATCGAGGGCGAGATCCTTTGTGGTATGCTTTTCTTGTCTATGTTCATCAATCACTCGATTGCTAATGTTTTCATAGTCTCCCAGTTCACTCTATACGGCAAGATGAAAGGCAACAAGCCCGACTTTCATGATGCGGCCGATCCCCAGACTGCGCGCAGGGTGTATGACTATTTCTACAAGAAAATGAGCAACTCCTATGTTGCAGATAGGGTCAAAAATGGTGTCTTCCAAGCAATGATGGAGGTTGAATTGAAGAACGACGGGCCGGTGGGTGTTGACTACCGCAGTGAAGACGCGGCGGTACATTTTGCCTTTCCCGCCCCTTTTCTGCTCTCTTTCTGCAAAGCGCTGGAATCAGTACTGACTTGTTTGTATGATAGGTCACAATCGAGATCAATACTAAGCTTCCGAAAAAGGAACCTAAAGAGCCCAAAGCCGACAAGGGCAATGGGAAGGACAAGGAAAAGGACAAAGATCAGAATCAGGATGGAGAACAGACGAAACAGTCAATTGAGTTCACGATTCCAGCGGAATTGTTAGCCTGAGTTCATAGAACTTATGTTTGTATATAAATATAGATATACCCTGCATGGAAAGGCGTACCTTTTTGGGACGGCGTGGAAGCTTCTTGAAGATCCGCAGTTAGAACCGCCCTTTCCCCCACAACCTTGGGACGCTTTTAGACTTCTCTTTCCCCTCCATACTCAGTACTCTCAAGATCTTCTCTCTTTGTCCTTTCGTATCTTCTCCGCTTTCTCCTGCTCGGCTACTTCTCTTTATCCGTCGTCATGGTTCAATCGCAGCGTACGTGCTTCAGGGTGCCTCAGAGCGGGGTCCACTGATCTCCCCGCCTGCAAAGAAATTGTCGACTTGCTGACCACCCTCGCAGAGCGCCCTCGTGTCTTCTTTGACATTCAGATAGGCGACCACAAGGCCGGTCGCATCGCCTTCGAACTCGTGAGTATTAGTCCTCCTAAGTGAATGCGCATGAGACTGGGAGCTCAGAGCTAACGTGTCGCATCCTCGCACAGTTCAGTGATGGTATGGCAGACCACCTTTAGCTTGGCTGATCCTCAACTAATTAAATCCCAGTCGTCCCGAAGACCGCGGATAACTTCCGGGCTCTGTGTACCGGTGAGAAGGGTACTGGTGTCCAGGGCAAGCCATTGAGCTACAAGGGTACATCAATTTTTCGAACATGCAACCGAGACAACCTGCTGAATAGCTCGAGATAGGCTCAATTTTCCACCGCGTGATCAAGCAGTTCATGATCCAGGGTGGTGATTTCACTGCATTCAACGGTACTGGCGGCGAATCCATTTACGGCGAGAAGTTCCCCGACGAGAACTTTGACCTCAAGCATGACCGTCCCTTCCTACTCTCCATGGCCAACTCGGGCCCCGGCACCAACGGTAGTCAGTTCTTCGTCACCACCGTCCCCACTCCTCACCTCGATGGCAAGCATGTCGTCTTCGGTGAAGTTATCAACGGCAAGAGTATCGTCCGCAAGATCGAGAACATGCAGACCCACTCCGACAAGCCCGAGGTCGATGTGACCGTGGTGGACTGTGGTGAACTGACTGGCAGCGACTGGGAAAATGCCAACAAGCGCGTGCAGGATGCCACCGGCGACCCATACGAGGACTTCCCCGAGGACCACCAGGGTGACGAGCTGACCGCTCCGCTCGTCTTCAAGATCGCTACCGAGCTCAAGGGTTTCGGCAACACCGCGTTCAAGAGCGGCGACTTGAACCTCGGTCTGGAGAAGTACCAGAAAGGCTTGCGCTACCTGAACGAGTTCCCCGAGCCCGATGAGAACGACCCCAAGGAGCTGGCCGAGCAGATGAAGTCGCTCCGATTTACGCTGCACTCCAATTCGTCTCTGCTGGCCAACAAGCTCTCGCATTTCCGTGACGCCAAGACCTGGGCCGGCTATGCGCTCCAAGTCGCCGATGCTGCCAAAGCCAAGGATGCCGACAAGGCGAAGGCCTACTTCCGTCGCGCTCAGGCCCAGGAAGGCCTGAAGGAGGAGGATGCGGCGCTCAAGGACCTCCAGGAGGCTCAGAAGCTGGCACCTGGTGATGCGGGTATCACCAATGAGATCGCCAAGGTCAAGAACGCTGTCAAGGCTCGCGATGCCAAGGATAGAGCTGCTGCTCGGAAGTTCTTCTCGTGAAGCCTTTTTCGTTAATACCTGTTCACTACAATACGATTCACGATATGCCGATCACTTTTACACACGACGCATGGTGTATGATAAACACAAGTTTTAGGCAGAATTGCTAAAGTTTCTGCCTTTTTTTTGTTCAATTTCAAGGTCCCTTGATGTCGTAGTACCTAGGTATCCAGTTGGTGCCATCCAGTGCTTGTGGTTCCAAGGTTGGCGCATACTATGTACCGTACGACCATCACCTCGACGATGGATTCCAGATTTGATAAGGAAAGCTTTGAGAAGATATTTGCATTCAATACATCACATATAAAATATCCAAACCGTGGACGTCTCCTGCACAAAAGCTGGCCCGAAGATTCTAATCGCTAGTCAAGGCACATGCGCCCATATCAAGCTTAGCCACATCGGCCTCGGGCCTAATGTCAAAGTCGAAGATGTCCATGGGAATACCAAGGGTAGTGCACGCATTCGGGATATCAACAATGCCAGCAATATGACCCTGAACAGGGGCCGAGCTCAATAACAGATAAATCTGTTCATCCGAGTAACCGTATCGTCGAAGATACTCAATCACACGCAGACAAGTCTGTCTATACGCCACTGTAGCATCCAGGTAGTGCTGTTTGCCCTGTTCATCAACCGAGAATCCCTCAAAGGTGAGGTAGCGTCCCGGTCCAAACTGAGGCTCTACAGGCCCAGCATGGAAAATCGGCGATTTCATGTTCAGCTTCGCCATTCCATTCTTAATCACAGTGAACTTTAGTGTAATCACGCCTGCCATCTCGATGGCACCGCAGAACGAGATCTCACCATCACCCTGCGAGAAGTGCAAGTCTCCAACGGAGAACTTGGCTCCCGGGACATGAACGGGGAGGTATACCTTGGAGCCGCGCGAAAGGTTCTTGATGTCGCAGTTACCGCCATGTTCGGGACGACCCTAATAATCGGTTAGTATACGTTTGCTGAAATCGTCGCGTTAGACATACTGGGATGGTCCGGGCTCCCTCCTTTGCAATTATCTCCTTGATATCCTCGACAGCGCTACCTGCGTGAGCATTCTTGACATTCGGTGGCTGCGCGACAATTCGATCGGCAACCGTGTTTTCGGAGATCAGTTCGCCTTCGCGACGATTCCATTCGGCAAGGACTTCGGCCGAAGGAGCACATCCCAGAATTCCGGGATGAATCAAGCCCGCGAAGCGGACGTGCGGAATGTGCCGGGATGAGCAAAAGATGCCTTCAAAGTCCCAAATCGCCTTTGCCCTGTACGCACTCGAGTTAGAGATCATTCATTCAGGGAAGTGACCAACGTACGCCTTGGGGTAGTGCTCGTCCAGGAAGCCACCCCCATTATGGCGATCGAAAATGCCGGTAAACCCCCATGGCTGGTCCTGGAAGGGCTGGACATCCTGGATCTCGACCAGCAACACGTCTCCAGGCTCGGCGCTTTCTATGTCGAATGGACCGGAAAGATAGTGAATCTCTGTCAGATCGACATCCCTGATGTCGTCGGCCGAGTCATTATTCTTGATCTGGCCGCCGGTCCAGTCCAGGCATTCGATCTTCACAACTTCATTGTTGGCAATCTTTCCACATGCAGGAACTATCGAAGAATTTAGCACAAGTTTCACTTTTGAATCAACTTGTCTTTAACGCACTGTCTGGATGCCATCGGTTCTATTGAATGTGAGCTCCAATTGACTTCATGACGCTGTGGGGGATCCACTCCACTTACATGCAGTCCCGGTTGCTCCCGCGCGTGCTTATCGAGGTCAACTTTGAGAGCGGTGCGAATACCCTTGACACCCATGATGATCGTAACTGGCTTGGAGATCAAGTTTTTCTTGCTAAGAAGAGAAAAAAAGTGAAATGCTGAGCAAAGACAGGACAGGATGAGGAGATAAAGCAGGTAACATGCTTCTCCGCAGAGGGGTAAATCTCCACTTGATAACATTTACCTATCTCCGATTTCGCGCTTATCACACGCCACTAGCCATTGATTTGACAATTCTTCATTGGTCTTTAGCATAGCTGCTAGCTGGGATGAAGGATGATTGGCACAGTGGAGCTGTGAGTGGTGCAGTTTGACCATTCCTCTACATTTTGGTTATCAGCTCCTATCTTCGGTCAACCGGGACTTTTGATAGATAACTAGTTAGTTGGTAGTTATTTAACTAACGTGAGCAGCTCGGTAACTAACTAGTGATTAAGGTTAACTAATAGTTATTATCAGCCATCTAAGCAAGTCTAAATTATCCTATATGCATTGAAGTGATCGCCTTCTCTGCCGGTTCATTACCTAGTTCCCCATCTATACCCTATTCTATCCTTTTTGTCTCATACACACCTAGCAAGATCCATGAAACACGAATATCCTTCCACTTCTTGTCCCAATAGTATGGATCGCATTAGTATCACAATTGATCTTGGGTCGAGTTTGCCTGCTCGGTGTTGTTCTGGTTTGACCCTGTTTCGTCTGCCTGGCGCCGTTTTCTGTCTCTATTCTTTCTGCCTCACAAATCTATTGTTTGTTCTTTAAACAAAATTGTAATGAAGAGTCGAGCGCCTCGGCTGCTTTCTCCTTAGCCTTGCATGCTATGAAATTAGAGCTTTTAAACAAAGTAGGATAGGGATACGAGCATATATCCTCATAACTTATCAATGTTGAGGCTAACATTCGGTAACTATTACACGTGATCCCGCAAAATTAACAACAACAATGAACCACGCAGCACTCCTATAGCACTCGGGGTGCTCAACGTGCATTGAACTATGGAAGATCAGGTCGACAGGTATCAAGGACTCTGATCTTTCTGCCGCGGTGCGCTTGTCTCTGAATTAAAGCAAAAATGCCAACGCGAAGAGACTCAAACCCAGCGATGCGCCACATCCACTGGCTTTCATCGCGGAATTGAACGCCGGAGAAGTAGTAGCTGCACTGGAGGAGCCGAGAGCGGATGACGAAACAGTAGCCTGGCCAGTACGAGATGATGCCAGAGTCGGCATCACATTGGAAGAAGTCACGTCAACCTGAGAGGAAGTGGTATCCACCGCGGGCGAAGTAGACTCTGTGCTGTGGGAAGTGGTATCCATCACGGGCGAATTAGACTCTGTACTGTGGGAAGTGGACTCTGTAGTGACCGCTACCGTAGTGGTGGCTATCGGCGTGGCGGTCGTATCAGTGGCAGGAGTCGCACTCGAGGTCGTCTGTGTCTCTGGCTGGGTCATTGCAACCGTCGTTGTCACTGGCACTAGACCTCCAGTGAGTGGCGAGACGGCATACGGGGGGTCGAACAATCCGAATGAACCGCACGCATTGCAAGGCGAAGCCCAGGATTTAACGGGCTCTGGAGCCACAAGAATAGGATCGCATCTGCCGTTGGGTGTCGCTGTCGCGAAAGGAGCTAGCGTCTGTGGACAATCTGTGCCAAGATCATTCAGAGTAAGCTGTCGCGTAGCTGAATTGACGAGATCGACAGTCGAGACCTGGTTCAGGTCAAGTGGGAACACTAGGCTAGTGCCAGATGGCCCCGCACGACCAGCGGTGTTGTACCCATACATGGTGTTGACGACCATGTATACCGATGGTGAGGTACTGTGAGTGGTGATAATGGTTAGCTCAATGAACATTGAAGGGGATAGAAGGAGGACTCACAAAGTGTAATCGAGATGCGAGTTGAAATAGGTAGATGGATAAATGTGGTCTGGCTGGTTCGTTGGCCAGTAGAACAAGTTGACGGTTCCCACGGACCTTTGAGATTAAGTCAGTGAGTACTTCTGGCATAGTCTTAATCAACACGTACATGCTGCAAGTGGTCGGGCAGGGATTTGGTGCTTCTGTGATGGTCGTCGGTGTAGTGGTTGTATCTGTGGTCGTGACCGTGATAGTATCCGTAGTAGTTTCCGTAGTGGTGTCCGTAAGAGTTTCCGTGGTAGTGTCCGTAGTGGTGTCCGTGGTCGTAGTAGTACATGTGGTAGTGGACCAGTCCGTTGAGACTATCGACACTATGACTGTAGTGGTGACAGTACTATTAAAACATGCTATCGATGTTGTCGATACATTTGAGGTGGTCGTCGACGATGGTACCCAAACCGTCGTAGTGTTGACAACGATGGGATCACTAGGAGAGATGGACGAAGTAGGCCAGGGTTTGACCTGTTCAGATGTACAGGTCGTCATCCTGCGAGATGAATCGTAGCTTGGGGATTGAGGAGTGTGTTTCCCTTCACCATGTTAACTGTGCCCAAAAAGCACTATGAAAATCTTTTCGGTCTATGACTTACAGGAGGCCTGGGATGCGTCCGCCCAAGAGGCAAGAAGCCCTAGCTCTACCAATAGTTGCAACTTAGACAGCATGGCGACGAATTCACCGCAACCAACGGAATATAGTCTAGGTACAGCAGATGCCGCGATTGAGCAATAAACAGCAAGAGAATCAAGGTTATAGAACAGCAAGAAACCAAAGTTTATAGAAGAACAAGATTAAATACAGCAGTAAACAACAACCGAAAAAGACAACTAGTCAACGAGCTTTTGCCTCTCGATGCGGTCATTATGCCCAACACGAGCGGCCCGTTAACTAAGAAGGGCAAAGACAGGCCGTCTGCTAGCCCCGAAAAGGTAATAATGTTGAGCATCATCTCCAAGAATGATGATAAACGAGGACGCTGGTTCCTGACCTGAAAGTGGAGCAGGTTTTCGGTGACACTCAGCCGGTTTTGCACCCCGTCCGTGCGTGGGCTTCAACGTGTCAGATTCCACCGTTGTCCCTAATGTAGACTCGGCAGTGATGTGGCAGCTCAACATGGCCTGGAGACCCTGTTCCTGTCGCCAAGCCACATGGGAATGGGGTTTGCTAATACCCAACAAAAGCTGATCCTTCCGATGTGAATATTCAACTTTTACCCCAACTCATGCAAATGTTGTTTCTAATATCTCTTTTGATATTAACATGTTCAGCGACTCAGTTGACTGAACGCTCTTCATCCGCTCTTGTTATCTCGCCCAGCGAATATTTGTGACTCTCCAACTTCCTTGCATTGACCTTGTCTCATTTGCTAATATCCAAATCCAGTGAAGGAAATGATGGGCCCTGGAGCAGCTTCTATCTCCGAGTTGGGGATCCAGAACAGTCCATTCGAGTGCTTGTCTCCACAGCTTCCCCAGAGTCAATGGTGGTCCTGTCGGACTACGGTTGCTCCAGTTCAGTGTTTCCCAATGCGCCTTCAGACTGTGCAGTTTCTAGGGGAACCTTATTCAATCCGAACCAATCCTCTACTTGGCACGAACTGGGTCTTTTCGGTATCAACCAAAATGGAGTTGGTCTCGAGGCCAACCTTGGATATGATGAAAGAGCAGAATTTGCTCTAGAGACTCTGGGCATTGGCCTCACTGGCCCGACGCTTCAGAATCAGACCGTCGCCGGAATTGCGACCCCTGAGCCTTTCTATCTGTAAAGATGAAACTAATCCCCCATATTTCTGTATGGTTCGCTGATCCGAGCACCGACAGTGGAATATTCGGCCTCAATTCACAGCCCGTCAACTTTACGTCGTTAGGGAATTTCTCTTCGCCTTCGTTCATTACAACCCTCAAAAATGAGGGCACAATTCCAAGTCTCGGCTGGAGCTATACGGCTGGTGCCAAGTACCGTAAGTACGCCGGTTTAAGTGGCATATGTTCAGTGGAAATTGCCTCCTAACTTAAAATGTCACTTCGACTTAGGCTTAAAACAAGTCTACGGCCAACTGATTTTCTCAGGATATGACGCATCTCGGTTCACAGCTAACTCGGTATCGTTCACCATGGCGGATGATATCACCCGTGACCTGGTGGTCTATCTTCAGTCCATCAGCTACAGCGGATCAACTTCAGCCACATTATTGTCCGAGCCAATCTTGATATTCATCGACTCGACTGACCCCAACCTGTGGCTCCCCGATAGTGTCTGCGACGCGTTCGAACAGGCCTTCGGGCTCGTGCTCGACAGTCAGAGTGGTCTATACTTGGTAAACGACACTCACAATACCGAGTTGCTCAACTCGAATGCGCAGGTCACATTTCGACTTTCTGATGTGGCATCCGGCGGAAATACTGTGACGATCACACTTCCGTATGGTGCTTTCGCCCTGACTGCAAAAGCTCCTTTAGTCGACAATAGCAGCTACTACTTCCCGCTGAAACGCGCAGCCAACTCGACTCAGTATACCTTGGGTCGAGCTTTCTTGCAAGAAGCGTAAGTGCAGAGCGTTTGATATCCCCACCATACGCTGACCTCTCCAGATATCTCTCGGCCGATTACGAACGGGGTGTCTTCAATGTGTCGGCATGTACTTGGAATGAAAACGCCAAAGAAGACATCGTCACGATTACTTCCAAAGATTCTGACTCATCCCCTTGCTCGGGAAATGGATGCTCGTCCAGTGGTACTGGTTCAGATGATTCTTCATCACTCAGTCGTGGCGCTGTGGCTGGCATTGCGATTGCAGCTTTGGTTGGAGTCGCAATTCTCGCGGTAGTCCTCTTCTTTTTCATTCGCCGTCAACGCCAAAAGACAGCATATAAAGCGACTCCGCCGGAGCCAGATGTATCGGTTCTCTCCGGTCCGGTGCACAACGCCCCTCCTGACCCGTCAGACAATTCTGCTCCGCAATCAAGATTCTGGTCTCCAGACGCCATCTTGAGCGGTTCCAGCGAACGCAATAACGGTCAGAGTAGCAGCAGTGGCGGGCGTTACGAGCAAAGTATCGACGAGAACGCCTTGGAATTGGATGGCGACGGGACCCAGATCCAGCCGGTCTATCACGAACTAGGTGGTATTGAAGTCCAGAAGACAAGGCCAGAGCCGGCAATGCAGACGTCGCGGACCCCTTACGTATAATGTCTCGGATAGGATCGGCCAACAGCTTCATACGAGAAACTTAGAGGACTTCGACTATAGAATCCTGGTGTATGGGGAATGGCGATAATATTATAATATTCCCAATATATTCTTCCAAACTCTGGTTGGCACACACTCAATTCGGGTTTTAGATCGAATGTTTAAATATCCACAAAGAGCTAGATGGTGCCCTACCCGCGTACTGAGGCCGATATCGGCTTCTATGCCATGAATAGTTTACAGCTACTTAAACATCATATCTCTTCGACCGCGAGTTTATTTTCAATTCCGAGGTTTATCCGATTTGCATCTGAGATGTGGTGGCATGATCGTATACTTGTTCAAAAGACCCAGGATCAACTGGACCACACCTAGGCATTCACATGTTCCAAAGTTTGTATATTTATGTATAGACCCGACATTGATCTTGAGTTAAGGTCATACCATGCAATCTGGACTAGGGCCCCGGAAAACGGTATTGCTATATTGACTGGATCAAACATAGAGTAATGTAACCATGAACCCCAAGTTATCCAGTGCTGGAATCAATAATGGTATTGTTGAGCTTCCCTAACACGCTCACTGCCCAGATTGACATGTTTGCTCCGCCATCTGAATGCCTATTCTTGCATTCTGGCAAACTTGGCCTAAGATCCGAGGAACCCGATTGTATAGCAAACTCTTGACCCGGTAAAGACGATCTAGATGGTGTCAATCGAAACTATAAATTCAAGCTTGATGCCATGTCGATCTCTCCAATTCACAACCTCAACGCTAGCTTCTATTGAATACCAAAGCACCAGAATCATTATCACTGAAATAATTTCGAAAACGCCATGTCTTCAATCAGCCGCACCGCTGCTCTGGTCCTGGCCTTTGCACTTACTGCACTGTCAGCTGTCCCAAATTACTCTAACCAGCCCATGAGCTCGGACGTCCCAGCCACGGGAATGCTCCCGAATCAATATCAGCTGGCAAATTGTAAGTTGAAGTGTGGAGTTTCCTGATAATTGTGTTAGTTTTCCAAGTGTTGACTAGCAGACAATTGACTTTCTTTAAACAGGCACGGCCCATTATACCGTTAACGAGGCTGATACCTGCCTGCAAATTGTCGACATGCACCCGAATACCCTGAGCCTGAATCAGCTCTATCTGTGGAACCCACAGATCCAGCGTGACTGCTCCAATCTTGCCGTGGGCCAGACTGTCTGTATCCGCGCCCGTACCCAACAGGATTGCGTTGCCTGCCGTGTGTAGGTACCTACCAACAGTTGGATGGCCACTCCCTGGTTTCGGGTGCTATTTGCTAGCAAGGGGAGAGCATGGCTTCAACGTTGGAGCAGGGAGGGGTAGCTTCGGTAGCTTTGCAATGTCTTTCACTTGGGTTCCTGAACTAGTAATGATATCGAAAGCGAGATAGTAGGTATAATCTGAATTGATTTGATAATTCAAGGATATACGTACATTCTCCAGTGGAGCGTAGAATGCTGGTCCCGGCGTCTTTATAAATACCAATAATGGGTCTTGGTGATCTAAATCAATGCTTGATGAGTACTACTGGTTTGGTTAAACTAGTTGAGAAGCGGCAATGAACCGTGGGACTGACCTTTCCCGTTGGTGGGACCGCAGTAACCCCACCCCGAAGAGAGCTAAGTAGATGGCATAGAATATTTCTCTCGTTTATTTCATCCATGATTATGGAAAGCATCATTTACAAAGGCCTCTGAAGATACTATTGTTCTATCTACTCCTCCAGTAGACTAGGACAATTTGAACTGCAAGGAGCCATGGTTGATAATTGCCTACTTTCCCGTGGCACAGGCAGCGACGAGCAGTGTATTTGAAAACATGTATTCGTAGAGTCTCTCTGGTCCTTCTAATAGGTATTTTGGATTGGATACCCCCTTTCTTGGTCGTCTCAAGAGAACTTCTTGCCGGCAGGAGTAGAGTTACCCTGACCATCCTTTTCATCGATGGTAACATTCAGCTTGTCGATGCTATCCAGTGACAGCTGTAGGAAATCGTGCTTGTTTTTCCACACCACCTGGCTCTCTGCGAAGCCTTCGCTTTCCGCAGGAGGAGGTGGTGGATCGGTGATCTTGGTGACTAGATACGCGGTGGATGCCTCGGCAACTCCGTACATGAGAACACCGATAAACGGAAGTTTCAACACAACGGTGAAGCCAAAGGCAAATCCGAACAAAACACCCTCGCGGTCGCGGAACCAGCGTCGCTTCTGTTCAGGGGTAAACTTGATGCGACGGAAGTATGGTTCAAGCTAAAAAGTTGTTAGCCACGCCTTTCGGTGGGATATACAGTATTGGCTTACCAGCTCGCGCATCAAACTTCTGGATGCAAAATAAGTGTGAAGAAACCTGACAATGAATGCCTTGGGCAAGATGAAACCGGCGCCAAAGATAGCAGCGGCAGGCGCAGTGCCAACGTGGTTCCGGAATGTGTAAAAACTCGCCGCAGGCATCACGAATCGACCAACGACCGGGGTCAAAGACAGTAGATAGATTCCGAGAAGCATCCCCATTCTCTTGGCGTATCGATTGATAAAAGCCATCATGGCTTTCGACTTGGGTCGGGACGAATCAGGTCCGCCCTTGGTTGGGTACATCACCAAGTGAGGGTAGTACATGGCTCGAAGACTGCTCGGATCCTCGGATTTGTGCTTCTGGATGTAAGTCATGTCTACCCATTGGATCGACTGCATAAAGCTAATATGCTGGTCAGCGGTGGTTGACGGAAATACCTAAAAACGCAAGACCTACATCTCGTCCAGAGTGGGAGTGATGTATCCCATGAAAGTCATCAGTAGAAATGGCACCTGGAGGACTGTCTTGGACAGAAACTCCAGGCCATCGAGGAGCTTGTCATCCCAGGTGGCATGATCCAGATTGATAATCCATGATAGCATGTACAAACCGAACTTGAGGGCGATGATCTTGGGTAAAACATTAGCCACGTTCCCAGCTAATGGTAGAAAGACGGTGAAAGCTGTCGAGCTTACCGGAATTTGAATGATCAACTGGATGGTAATACCGACGGCTATAGCTAAAGCTGCTTGGCGGAAATGCTCATACTTGAAGAGCTCGGGGTTCGTCAAGGCCCGCACAGCTATACTCCGAGGTTAGCAACATATCCGTGACACGCTCCAACAAATGCTCGGCCAGGGAAAATGATGTCGTACGAGTTCAACCCAAACAACAAGCATAAGGGCAAACTGAGACATGAAAATGAGCCCAAGTAGACGATACGTCGTGCAATAGAACTTCGCTTCTCGAATGTGCAGCAGGTCAAGTGGGAGACATACTTCCTACCACGGTAAGCTGGAAGCCGCGGATCACGGCATTGGGCTCGAAATTCGACATAATCGAGGCCCCTTCGCGCAATCGTCGGTATTTTGAAGGGTGAGACAAAAGGGAAGGACAGTCGTCAACAAAAAGCCAGGCATCCATTTGTCACTGCGTCATGGTCACATGACACTTGCTGCCTGGGACTTAAGGCCAACTTAACATGTCCCCGCGCGAAGACGCGCAAACATGGGGGAAGATAAGCCTCAGCCTTCAGCTCTTCTCCACCATGTGCTCTCAGTGAATCCTACCCTGGATGCCGCCGGCCCTCCCAAATCTCTCGATATTGTCCCTCGACAATGCCCGAGCCTCTGAGTGAGTCCTCGGGTCCGATACAGTCCATCCGTCGTTCGGCCACACTCCCTACAAAGTTAAATGCGCAACGTGGTTCGGGTGCGCCAAACATTGGGGAAAACGTCATTTTCTACCATCCCTCGGCCAAGATCGTACATTTTGCTCCCAGGGCTCTCGTTCCGATCCCATCTAGTACCTCGCCGACCGATTTTGACTACCCCGTGGATACCATCGAGACACTGCCATGGCGCTCGGCCACGGAACGGACCGTCGCAACTGCGCCGCTAAGGCTGGAAAGGATACATGGGTTGACTGCGTTTCTGAAATGCGGAAATGTTGTGCATGCGATCTTGAAAAACTCCCAATGCTGGTGTGTCGACGGTGTGTCGAAGTTTGTTTTGCGCATTCGCCCTCTCACCTATTATCGCATCGAGCTGCCGTATGAGACCGAGGAAGAGAAGATATCTGTGGAGGATTTGAAAACCGCATTGCCTACTGTGCTCCGGTACGAAGTTACACCATGTCCTTTCAAGCGCGCGTTCACAGTCGAGATCCCGGAGGATGCAATGGCGCCTCGTCGCAAAAGGGCCTGGCGACCAAAAGACCGCAAAGACACTCTTCTTTCGGTCCCAGGGAGCAATCGGGGCTCGTCCTCCGAAGGGCGGTCGGAATGGCTCGATTCAGCCAGCACTGGAGAAGACACCGACGGAGGCGCAACGGATGACAGTGGTATTGGCCCCAAGACGGCTAAGAGTACGACACCGGAGCCCTCACCAGCTGGCGACCAGTCGCCGGTCTTCACCGATAATACATTTCAGGTTCCTATACATCCGACTCCCACTAGGCGCTCAGTGACTGAAATGCCGAAAACTTTCACCAGCTTACGGGCAAAGTTTGACTGGAGTCCAGTGCCAGAAGAAAGCTGCTCCATTCCAGAGGAACCACTGGCTCCAAAAAAGACCGAAGTCCACGAACAGGACTCGACTTCGGAATCGGCCCCATCTTCAAAGGAAAGTCCGATACTAGAGAAACCTATTCCTGATGAACCACCAGTTCAAGAAGATGATGCTCTGACCCCAAGGAAAGTTTTGGCTCAAGACAATACATCTATTCCAGTTGAGACTCCAGTCAAAGACGAAATCCCTACTGTACAAGGAGAGGTCGCAGTTTCTCTTGCTGCTATGTCCCCGGAGGGACTTTCGACATCAGCGAAAGCTAAAGTCCGAGACACCCCAGCTCAAGAACCGTCGGCAGAACCTGCACCACAGATGGAGGGTTCAACTACAGAGCCTATAGTCTCAGAAGTTGCCTCCACTCCCAACGAAAGTGTTTCTTTGGAGAACCCTCTAGTCTTGCAAGAATCTCTCTCCTCAGACGAGAATTCTGTCACGGATACAACGGGCGCAGATGAGGGCCTCGCCTCAGTCGGGTATACAGTTGTGGTGGAGAGTCGTGCTGGAGAGGTCCCAGCGGTCCCAAATATAGAAGTCCCGACTTCAAAAGCATATTCATCTTCCGACCGCGAAACCGACGGCTACCATGAAAATTCGCTACCGTCTACGCCCAACTCGTTCCACTCGGCAGATCTTGCTTCGCTGTCGGATTCAATCTCCACTCGTACCACTCCGGAGAAGGAGCATAATAAGTCCAAAGCAGCCGCACGCCCATCTGAGGCAGCTGACAGATCTCTGCCGCATAAGTTGGATGTTTCTCCAGTACACGAGACTTCTAGGAATGACAGTTCTCCCGTCGCGTTTCGAAATTTTGCGTATTACGAAGCTCGAGAGCGCCCCACGGAGCCTTCTTTGGTCATCCCGTCGGACGTCAAGAAGGGCTCACAGCCTGTTGCAAAAGGGGCATCACCCCCGACAGATTTCAACCATATGAGTACCGAGTTCCGCCGCCGGGCACAGGCAACAAGGCAGCGTGACGTCTCCCCGATGCCTCCTTCTTCTGCGATCTACCAGCCAAACTCAGGTCAGGAAACCAAATCTATCCTTTCAAAGACCCTGGCACTTGTGCTTGTGCCCCCGATTTCCCTTTTCATTATCTTGCTCCACATCACAGCCCGCATTGTCATCAGCCCGGCTGTGACGTCCTCTTCGCGCGAGCCTGCCTCACAGTCGCATTCATCCGCAAAAGATCCAGTGACTGAGGAAGATGACTTCAGTTTTCCTCTGGAGCGTGAGGCATCCTCTGACTATGAGGATGCCGAGATAACCAGGAGATTAGATCCCTGGAACCTTGACTAGAGTGACGACGCTCGTCGGTTTGTGATATTGTTTCCGTTTTCTTTCTGTTTTGCTACATTACCCTCGATTTAATATGTAGCCCTTCGGCATGTGAATCACGATTTGATTTTGTTTACGAATATTTGGACACTCGCATAATTCTTGGAGTGGACATATTGGTTGGATTGTATCTCCTTGGGTTTTTGTATTCTAGCATTTGTATGTACCGTACAGAGACGGGGTTCAATATCAGGACTACGCCTTTGGTTGGTTAGTTAATCGTCAAAGTGTTTTATGAGAGCGATGATTGACATGATCTACGTACCCAAAGACAAGACCTCTTCAGATCTAAAGCTGTTGTACAGTACAATTGAGGAGTTGCCCGTTTTGTCAATATTGATTGGTTCACCGCATCTGCCAGCCACCAATAACATTCTTGCAAATATCATCGCAAATGGTTCAGCAGTCAGCACTTATTACTCAATGTTTTCTTCAGGGGAATTCCTGATTTGCGCTTATATTCATCCGTGATTACCAAGGAACGGAGCATTTCAAGCCAGAACCATGCTCGATATCAGCCAGTTGCTGATTTTGGGCGTTGTTGCCTCGGCCGGATACCTGGTGTATCGGAGCTCCACGTACGATTCACGCGAGCCGCCCATGTTGTTAAACGGAATGCCCATTATAGGTCATGTCCTGGGCATGCTATGGTACGGCGTTGGATATTGGACAATGCAGGCGTGAGCCTTCCAGCGCTCTGAACAAAATCTGAAATTTCGTCTGATCAACTCGCAGAAAGCAAAATGCCTCATATTCAATCTTCGGACTTGATATGCTGTTCACCAAGATCTATATCATCACTTCCCCGGAATTGATGCAAGCTGTCCAGCGTAATAGGGCGCTCAGACTGGATCCCCTATTGGACCTTAGTGTGCGCAACATGTGTGGTATCACTGACAAGAAGGTTCTAGGCCTGCTACTTGACACGAGTTCTGGCGGCGAGGGCCTTGTTCAGAGGGTAATGCATGCATTAGCTCCGAGACTGGTTGGCCAATCACTCGATCAAATCAATATGCGGATGGTTCGCCGGATGACGCCGCTCATGGATGAGATGGGAGACAAGTCCTCATTCGATCTGTATAGGTGGTGTCAAGATGCCATCACTACTGCCAGCACGGATGCCATATATGGGCCTATGAACCCATTTAAAGATAGTATAATTGCTGATGCATTCTGGTGAGTGTGCGCTGTTCATAAATAGGCCTTGTTGTGCTAACGGGACTTTGCGCAGGGACTTTGAAAATGGCCTCAGCGCGCTCATGGCTAATACCTTGCCCTGGCTCACTGCACGCAAGCCCTGGAAAGCTCGTGGTGAGGTTGCCGCTGCATTGATGAGGTACCATTCAGAAGGAGGGCCCGAGCAAGCATCCGAGTTGATCAAGGTGAGATACAAGGCAATGTCTGAAGCTGGAATCTCGATGGAAGACCATGCGCTTCTCGAAGTACCGTTGCCGACTGGCTTTCTCTCCAATACCGTCCCGGCAACCTTCTGGTCCATTTATGATATCTATTCCCGATCGGAACTTCTCGACGACCTCCGCAAAGAGGTGGAACTCAATGCCCTCTCCATCCGAGCCGATGGCACGCATGTTATCGAAATCAGTGCCCTGCGGGGAAGCTGCCCGCTTCTTCTGTCTACATTCCAAGAGATATTGCGTATCCGCACAATGTCATCGCCTACACGTGTTGTGACTCAGGATACTATGATTGCCGACAAGTACCTCCTCAGAGCTGGGAGCCTAGTCACTATGCCGTCTGTGGAGATGGGAAAACGACCCGAAGTCTGGGGAGAGACAGCAAGAGTATTCGATGCTCGAAGGTTTATTAAAAAGCCAGAATCTGAAGCCTGTCCAGGCGAAAGGGAGCCCAGACGTGTAGGTGGATTCATGGCATTCGGTGTATCTCCAACAATCTGCCCAGGTCGTCACTTTGCCACCTCTGAGATTTTGGGAATGGTTGCTACCATGATCCTCCGATATGATATATCTACTGTCAGCGGGATCTGGGAAGAACCAGAGAAGTTTCTCTCGTCCGTTGTGTCGATCATGGGTCCTGTGAAGAGTGAGTTTCCAGTCACTGTGAAGCAAAGGCGGGAGTACGAAGGCATCAAATGGGACTTCGATGTAGAGGAGGGCAAAGGGCAGTTTCCACTAGTTATTGGATAGCTAAATGATCAGAAAAAAAATCAATTCTTGAGTGCATAATAATATGTTTGTGAGGGATATGGCAGAGGAATTTGTGCAACAGAATCACCGATTAACGCCAGCAAAATGCAACAGAAGAGATAGCACGGCCATGTGAGATATCATTGTGAGAATAGGGAGGATATCATGCTTTCGTGGCCTTTGATACACCCTTGCCCTTTCCCTTGCGCTTGCTCCGATCCCGCTTCTTCAGCCCCGTCATGCCGGCCTTGCACACTTCGGCATATCGCGTGTAGAACGCCTCCAGCTCATCCGCAGCAACAACAGTCGAGAACTTGACTTTTGAGGCTTTGGAGGCCTTGGTCTTTGCGATTTTGCCGTCTTTGTCTTTCGGCCTCTTCGCATCGGTGTTGCCATTTGATGCACGGATAAGAATGGAAGGTTGACCGCTTGTGATACCGCTGATCAGGGGCTTTTGAGTAAGGAATACAGAGCCCCGAGACTTCTGTGAAGTTTTTGAAAGGAGGTCGGTGAGAGATGAGAAGAACTATAGTGACAGTAATATTAGCAATGCTGTTGGTCTCGTGCCCAAATGTGCGGAATGCCCGTAGCGAGCAAATAAGGACAACATACCTCATCATTGAGAAGATGGGGTGCCATTAAAAACTGATACTGTGCGATGCGAACAAGAAACGTAGTATTGCGAATTGCAGCGAGAGACAATGCGATGGACAGCGAGGCTCGTGGGGGAATGGGGAAAGGACCGCCGCTGTGGGTGTGTTCACCGCCTTGGGGTATTGCTGGCGAAAAGGGACCTAGCAAAAAAGTTCAGTCACCGCCTTTCTCACCGCCTTCATAATTTCATGTTGTAGGCCTCGACCTCTCTGTTGATTTCTAGAATCAAGTCACGATGCCACGCCGGATGCACAATACGACCTCGTTGCCTCGGGACCTACGCTCGGAGCTGGGTATCAGGGACACTTACGGGGAAAAGAAACGCAAACAGAAGGGGTCTGTGACTCGGAAGGACCGACGTCGAGCCGAGCGGAATGAAAAGAAATCGAGAAGACCGATAGCACCGGCCAAGAAGCAGTCCCAGCGAACTGAAGGAGGAAAAAATGATGACAGAGAAGAGGATAGTGACGAAGATGACATCAGCCTGAACGAGGAGGATGATGTTTCCAGCGATGATGCACGACCTGTGAAAAAATCGAAGCCCACGCCAGAGGCAAAGCCGAAGCCCCAGTCAAAGGAAAAGGCGTCTAAGAAGGCTCGCGGTAGCGCCAGCGAGGAAGATCACCATGATGCCGACGAAACTACACAGCATGACGATGTCGACCTTGGTCCGGAAGGTCTCCAGGCGTTGCCAGTTCATGTTCCCGCTGGAGTCAAGGACAAATTAGCTCAAGATGATGCGGAAATTGCAGCGCTCGAGAAGAAACTTGGCCTAAAGAAAGGCAAAAAGCTTCCAAAAGCGTTTGCGGAGGATGGCTTACAAGACTTGATTGGAGATCTGGGGGAAGACTCCGAGGACGATAGCCGCAAGCGCAAGCGGGAGGCTGACGAGTGGCTGCTCAGCAAGAGAAGAAAGGCGCAGGCCCGTCAGACAGGGGTGGGCCAAGGACAAGATGAGGACGACGCCTACGACGAGGTCGACAGTGAAGGTAGTGACAGCCATTATGATGGTAATGTATTTGAGTTGGGGGATGAGAGCAGTGACGGTGATGGAAGTGAGGGCGAAGGTGAAGGTGAGGGTGAGGGCAGCGAGTTTGGTGGATTCGATGAAGAGGAAGGCCCGCCAAAGGTGAAAGAAAATCCCTATGTCGCTCCAGTATCGAAGCCTGCAGCCGCGCAAAAATACATTCCCCCATCATTGCGAGCTCGTCAAGACCCCGACTCAGAGTCCCTTACACGTTTAAGACGTCAAGCTCAGGGACAATTGAACAAGCTATCCGAGGCAAATTTGCTTTCGATTGTTGCCGAGTTTGAGAAGCTCTACCGCGACTATCCTCGTCAGAATGTCACCTCCACCTTGATCAATCTATTGATGGGCATGATCTGTGAAAGAGCCGTTCTGCAGGACACTTTCATGGTCCTTCATGCTGGTTTCATTGCGGCTCTTTACAAGCTCGTTGGTATGGACTTTGGTGCCGATCTTGTGCAGCATGTTGTCGAAATACTGGATGCCGGTAGTGATGAACGCGGCAAATTCGAGGGCAAAGAGACCGTCAATCTTGTGTCTCTTCTTTCCCAACTGTACAATTTCCACGTCATCGGCAGTACCTTGGTGTTTGATTACATTCGTCTTTTCCTAGCGGAGATTACTGAGACGAACACCGAGCTTTTGCTCAAGGTTATTCGAAGTAAGCGGTTCCACCCAATTCAAATTGCGATATATCTAACAGCATCACAGACTGCGGGCCCCAGCTTCGTCAAGATGATCCGTCCTCACTCAAGGATATTGTTATGCTCATCCATCCCGCAGTAGCCAAGGCTGGCGAGGCCGCGCTTTCGGTTCGCACCAAGTTCATGATCGACGTAATTACCGATCTCAAGAATAACAAGGTCAAATCTGCTATTGGTGCCAGTGTAACCTCAGAACACATCACCAAGATGCGCAAGATTCTGGGCTCGCTCAACAACTCTCGTGTCATTCGCGCATCCGAGCCCATCAGCATCAGCCGTGCGGATATCCATGATTCTTCTAAAAAGGGCAAATGGTGGCTGGTCGGTGCAAGCTGGAAGGAGGATCCTTTGGTTGCTGCCCGGAAGGAACTGTCCGGCGCAGCTGCAAAAGAGGACCCCGTGGTGGAAGAGGACAGTGAAGCCGAACCTGACCTGGGAGACCTTGCCAAGGCTCACCGCATGAACACTGACGTCCGTCGATCGATCTTCGTGGCAATCATGTCAGCGAACGACTTCCAAGATGCCCATGTCCGCCTTCTCAAGCTTCGCTTGAAGCGGGCCCAGGAGTTTGAAATTCCTCGCGTTCTCTTGCATTGCGCAATGGAGGAACAAGCACACAACCCCTACTATACTCTTATTGCCCGGCGCCTCTGCGGTGAACTCGGCCGACGCATTAAAATGTCCTTCATGTTCGCCCTGTGGAACATCTTCAAGCGTATGGGCGAGCGAGGCGATCTCGACGACGATGACGACTTTGACCCCGACGATGAAGAAAGCGGCGTCAGCATGAAGGCCGTGGTCAACTTGGCCAAAATGTACGGCATGCTCATCACAGACGGGTCACTGACGCTGGGCATCCTGAAGAACCTCAACTTCGCGTATTTGCAGCCCAAAACCAAGACATTTGTCGAAATTTTGGTCATCAGTATCATCCAGCAATCGCAGAAGAGCAAAAAGGCAAAGAAGACGTCCGAGTCTGGCAGGGATGAGGAATCTTTGATGCAGATTTTCTTGCGCGTCCAGGAGACACCGCACATTGCCAAGGGCCTGATCTACTTTATCCGGAAGGTTGTCGCCAAGAGTGATATCACGACGGACAAAGAACAGAAAGTGGTGCGCTGGGGATGCACTGTTGCTGCGGATGCCCTGAAGGCTGTTAAGGATTAATTGTTGCATGAGGGAGGCATTTTATCTTGTTATGCATTTTGTACCTAGAATATACCCCTGGACATATCGACTGAAGTTGCATTTGCGACTCTCAAAAATCAAAAGTCTCATTGGACATAGCTCATATTGGGCATCAATATCGTGATAATGATACTGGTACATTGTTAGGCGTCTTCTGGTAGTATATCCCATTCCATAGCGACCAGCCAGCGCTGTCTTGTGTCGCTCATATCATTGCTGAGGGAAAGCCCTTGCCTGGCAGTGAGTGCCTTGATGTCATGTAGTTCAATATCCCACGATAAGCCTCGATGGATACCCACCAAGTCTCCTACCTGAACTGAGAAGGTCTGAGGTTCACCAGTATGCAAGGCTTGCCGCGAACTGGGTCGGTATTGAGGCATCCCCATTGCCATGATATTAAGTCCCTTGTGCTTTTCTTCTTCTTCTTCTTCTTCTTCTTCTTCTTCTTCTTCTTCTTCTTGTTGAGAAGGCCATGCAATCTCAGCCTGGATAAGAGCTACGGGGCCAGAGCTGCTAAGCGTTCCCTGACTAGCATGGACAACGCGAGCAGTCACCAGGTACTTATCTAGAGATTTTGTCTTCTCAGAAGACTTAGTTGGGACATTCTCACGCTTTGATCCCATCTCGAGGATCCAACTTCGCACCTCGGCTGCCATTCCGCCAGGCGTGTAATCTAATCCTCCCGCACGAGCCCGACCGCGACGGCGGAGTGTGTGTGAAGAAGGGGAGAACGGTGCCGGGACATCATCGGCGGGATCTGGCGATGGTGCACGGGGAAGAATAAAAGCCGGTTTCCGTCCCTCTGGTGGTGATGCCGGCTGTGTTGATGGTGTCTCGAGTCTGAAGGGGGTCTGACTGCTGGGTGGTTTCTTTGTCGAGAGCATAAAGCGAGGTTTGTTGTGGAAAGGGGTCTTTATATTCCCAGGCGTTGGCATCATGGAACCCGTCGGCCGAGGTGGAATACCTGGCGTGGCTGGTATACCACTGTCCAGACCTGTTGGTCTTGACACGACACGAGGAGCAGGCGTCATCAAATGATCGGGGCCAGAGTGCTGAGGCTGAGATGACAATGGCACCAGATTATCCCGGTTCAATTTCTCACCCAGTGACTGATGGGCCCCCCCTGAAAGTCGTCGCCGTTTGTGGCTGTCTCCTACGGGTGCAAACACCGCGTCGAAGTCGGTGTCCAAGCCACCCGGGCTTGCTGCCTGCTCTGGCGGAGAGCTGTCGATGACATCGTCTACCAAGTTCTTTCTCTCGGCGCTTCGGGTTCCGGTATCCCTGGTCGGCTTGCCATCACCTGAATCCTCGATCACGTCCCTTTGCCAACGTGATGGGACGTTCCGGGACGGGGCAGGGGTGCGCGCAATGGCCGGCGCGGTCGAGGGCGGGTCATCATCATCGTCGATATCGAGATCGTCGTTCCGCCGTGGCGTAGTCTGCGAAAGGAGGAATCGAGGAGGGTTCGCGAATTGTGGGCCGGCGCTGCGGCGCGTCGATTGCTGGCGCGGCAAGCGAAATGGAGATGGAGTCTGTGATTGGACCTGGTAAATATTGGCTTTCAAACATCCTCCATAGGAAGCATACTCCGGGGAAAGGCATTGGATCAGGTCCAGTCGCGGTGCTGGAGCCACATGACGCAAGTTGGGCGCGTTTAGTGAGGTTCGCGTACGGGAGATTGGAGATTGCGGGGAAACCGCCCGAAATGGAGATGTCTTCAGATAACTATGTAGCATCGACCCGTAAATGAGAATGAAGGCGATTGCTTCAAATAGAGCCCTGCAACTGGTTATATCAGACACTAAATTTTCTATGTATTTATACGTTGATTCATCGCTTCGTCGTACATCAAAGAGCCCCACTTCATCTCAATCGTGGAAAGTCATGCAGCATATCAACTCAAATATATACCAGCTTCGCATTATACGCGGTACTACCTATCCCTGCGTTGACAAAAGTATCAGTAAATGTAATATTTTCATAATATCATGAGTCTAACTTCGCAAAAGGCATGGATATACATAAAAGATATATCGCAGAAGGAAAGCGCCAAAAATACAATTCAACAATGCAAAGACAGACTGCTTACATCTGTTTAAAATACTCATCAAACCTTTCCTCAGCCACCCTGGTGCAGTCAAAGCCGTATATCTCGCGCTGGACATCGGCATCAGCCCACTTGTCCGGCACGGGACCCTTGCCATCCCGGAGAGCGGCGAATTGCCGATCACGCTCCTCCTTAGCAGCACCATCTCCCAAGTGCAGAGCACGACCGGATGCAGAGGCCATGTTGACCAGAGCCTCGGCACGGCTCTTGCGGATTTTCTCGTAGACGCGCAGAGCCTTGTTGACAGACTCGGGGGCGGTATCGGGGAGACGGGAGAGAGCAACGCCGAGAACGGCGCCGTCTTCAATGGCCTGGGCGGCACCTTGGGCCAAGTGAGGTAGGGTTGGGTGGCAGGCATCCCCGACCAGGGCGACGGACTTGTAGACCCAGGTTGGGAGCGGGTCGTGGATACGTAGCTTCCACTCACAGACCTCGCCCTCGGGAACATAGTTGAGCATGCGCTGGACCATGGGGCAGAAGTCGGAGAAGACGCCCAGCATGGCCTTCTTGTCACCCTTGGTGGTGTAAGTGGCGTTGGTAGCAGCGGCGAAGTTGGTGTCTGGTTGGGTGGTGGAGATGTTGTAGATGGTGTTGTTGGAGACCGGGTAGGCGATGATATGGCGCTTCTCACCGATCCAGCGGGTGACGCGCGTGCTGCTGATGAGAGCCAGCAACTCCGGATCATCTTTGATCTGCTCCTTGTGGATCATGATCCGGTATGCGGCCTGGCCGGTGTCCTTGACACCGACGTTGACGTTCAGTTTCTTGAGTATCTCTACACGAGTGCTGGACTTGATGCCGTCGGCGGCCAGCAACACATCGCATTCCATATTGTACGGGGCATCGCCGTCGCGGGGGACTGCGGTAAATGATGGCCGCTCGCTGGACACATCCACGTTCTCTACAAGGGTGGCAAAGTTGAACTTGATGGCTGACTCCTTCAAGCAGCCCTGGTAAAGACTGTGGGCCAGTGACGAGCGGTGTCCCACCATATGCTTGTAGCCGTAGGTATCCTCGACGTACCCCAGCTCAACGTGAGCAAGCTCAGCGTCAGTTGCGCCAACTAATTAGTGCATCAGTATATCTTTCTTTACATTATATGTTGACAATCGGCACATACCTCGCACGGAAGTATCTCCGATGTTTACAGCCTCAGCCTCAATAGGCTTCCAGACACCGAGTCGATCAAGCACGCGAGCCATGTTCGGGGCCAGTTGGATACCGGCTCCAACAAAACCAAGGTCATGCGCATTTTCATAAACACCAATGTTCTTGAAACCACGCTTGGCCAGAGCAAGGGCGCAAGTGAGGCCGCCCATACCGGCGCCCAGAATGGCAATTTGTAAATCTTGGGGTGACTTCGCCATTGTATCAGGTATCTAAAGGAGGGGCATTAGAATTTTAAAAAGTAATAAAAGGTTACAAAGCAGGAAAAGGGCAATCTTTAAAAAACTTCCCCATGGAGCCTTCATAATGGTGAAGGCGGGTAATACCTCATCCGCTCCCACAACTCCCCACACGCCCAACTTGGGATGCGCCAACCGGGGATGGGATTTTTACCATAGCCGGTAGGATAATTACCCGACATCGGAGTACTTGGAGAGGGAGAAGTGATTATCTGCACTAAGAGTGTGGTCGCCCAAGATTCCCTCAGTTTGTCTCTTAATTCTCTCCTCCAATAATATAGGCACTTATAATATAGACCACCGGTAACACATGCTATGTATAAAGCACGGATTGGGGCCCCGCCTGCCCCAGATGTTCCCCACATTCCACTCCATCGGAGTAAACTGATTCCTGCACTGTGGCCAAATTGCCGATATTAACACTATTCCAGCATCTACACTAAGTATGACCAAGAGGTTCGTAGGATAAGATGGAATATTATAACCCTTGTCGGTAAAGGCATTCATTCTAACTACACACCCTCGCGAGGCTGTACCTTCCATTTCTGGTTAGGCTGATAATATAGCTCTGGTAATTGGCCTGAAGTGGATACCAGCTTCGGGAAGAAGTATTGGAAAGTAGGATTGATGAGTGCTTGGTTCAATAGATACAAAAGCATGCAAGTGACGAGGAGGATTTTCATCCAAGATCAATCCAAATATCAAAATCAACTCGGACTATTGCGCTTCGTGATCGGACATAAATAAACATATCTACATCTTCGATATTGAATGACCGAATCTCGCACTTCAAGCACATCGATGTCTTCACCGATAATGCTGGCTATGGTCTGATGCGAGACATGGAGGGTATCCTCAAAGCAGACGCACGACCCCAGCTAGAAACTAATTGATGGGGGCCAGTTCGTATCACAACATAAGCGCTTTAAGTATTCGTGAGGTCAATCCTCATGGCGAAGGAGGCACCGTTGGTCAGATCTTTCCGATAGGCGGACGGTTGGCTTCCCGCCATGTAAGAGCAAACACAACATAATAAGAGGTCTCCGTTGATAGGCAGCAAGCAAATTCACTCTAGGAGATTTCATACAGTCACTGCCTAGGGAAGTCAACCCCGATTGGAATATCAAGTTCCTGATCGTCGCGCCAGGGGGGTACGGACTACGGACGAAGGACGATATCAAAAAATACACTTGCGGACATAGATGCACGAGAAGATCAGACTATGCGGTGTTCTGAAAGAACATGCAGTTCTGAGTAAATAGATGTCGCAAGCAAGAATGTCGGATCTCGGATATTCGTAGCACATCTAACTCCACCTGGGCGGTGTACCGAGTCATCCACCCGATACAGAATTGAATATTGAGAAATCCAATTCTTTGGGATTTCCTGGCACAAGGTTTTGGCTTAAATTCTTTTGAGGAGGGCTTTGACAGACACCTCCACTTACCGAATAAGCAACGGGGTTCCCGCGGGCATTTCCAGGGGTTTGATGCTCCACCTTCAGCCTTCCGCCTTTCACCTTCCCCTGTACCTCAACCGTGCCATGCTGTTTGACATCGCAAGATCCAAGGACGCGACAAAGCTCTTTTGGACGCTACCCGCATCTATTCTTTAACGAGTGCTCCAGCCTATGCAGTCATCTCCTCGGCAACTCTTCGTCTGATGCAGTTTGATTCTCAGCAGAACCGAAAACCCCGACATGGGGAAGAGACAAGATCCACTTGTAGACTATTCAAGGTTAGCAACAGACTAGCGATCAACATTCAAATTACAATCAGCGTCAAAAACCCTCTGATTTGTGGAGTTCAGCTCTTTTTGTGAAACGTGTTTGGGTCCACACAGCGTCGATCACCGGCGTCCTAACCACCGGAGTCTTAGATGTCATTGGAGACTATGACGGTCTAACACAGTTTAAGGCGGTGCCAATGCTGATCCTTCAGGGTTCTTTATTTATTGTGTTTTGACCACCGGATCCTGGCATGTCTCCGGCAGTTGCTGCGAACCATGTGGCAAACGCATTCTCGTGTCCTGGCCCACGAAGTACGTCAACGCGGCCCTTGGTTTTTGATGATTGTTTAGAAGGATACTGGATACGTCAGAATTATGCTTCTATCAGCCACAAAGCCATTTTCCCACAGTGGAAACGGGGGAACTGCTACCCCTGAGTCTGGAGTGGACATGCAGATCTACGGAGTGGCTAATGAAGATGGACCTTCCTGCGAAGCTTATGACCGGCTAAGACAGGTCCGTCCTCCGCGCCGGCTCATTCACTATCAACATGGCTGTGGGGTCTTCCCTTGAATATGAGAGGACGCCCGTATCACTACGATTCTCATTGGACTATGTTGCCCATCGGGGGTTAACTGGCATCCCCCCTGTTCCCCATCGGGCTGATGTGGAGTTCCTCCAAGTCGACGTCAGGAGCATTGGCTCAGCGAGCGGGATGTTGTGTTCATCTCCCCCTGAGAATGGCTTCTATAAAGGACAGTCCATGTCAATTGACCCTCAACTCTTCCAATACCCCCAAAGAGTCCTTCTGTTTTCCGTGTGCTCCAGTCACTCTTTACCGGTTTTATATATACCGTCCATTCTTTATTGCCTCGAGCAACAGTCACTCATTAAATCCAAGATGAAGTCCTTCGCCATCGCCGCCGTCCTGGCGTCCACCGTCGCTGCTCTGCCTACCGGCACCAGCACCTTCAGCTGCATCCCCGCCACTGCGGCTCCCACCGGCTTTGCTCCCAACATCCCCTTCTGCAGCACCTCGACTTCCACTGTGGTGCCCACTGCTACCCCCAGTGCTAGCGGCCTCAGCTCGACGAACTTGAAGCAGCTCGGCGGCAACACCGCCGGTAACACCGCCAACACCGCCAGCAACGCCGTCCAGAGGGTTTTCACCGTGACCAACGGTGGCCAGAAGATGGTGATCGGACTTGAGCAGAGCATTGCCCAGAAGCTCAGCACCCTTAACGTCGGTACCGTCACCCAGGCCATCGGTCAGGTCACCCAAATCGCCGGCTCCCCCAGCCAGCTGAGCACCAACGGCTTGACCTCCGGAGTTTTGACCGTTGCTACCACCGAGGGCAAGTACGCTCTTGTCCAGCTCACCTCCGAGGTTGAGGGTCTCCTTGCTCCCCTTCTGTCTACCCTTAGCCCCGTTACCAACGTCGTTGGTGGCCTCGCCAGCACTGTTGAGAGCCTCACCGGCATCCTTGGCAACCTCGGCATCCTGGGCAACCTTGGCAACCTTGGCGACCTCACTTCCGTCCTTGACCTGAAGCGCGACCCCGTCAACGACGTTATGAGCATCACTGGCCTTAACGGCGAGAACATCCTTGCCAAGGTTGAGCCCTCTGTCCTCGGCCTCCTCGGTGGCCTCAACCTGGGCTCCCTCCTCGGCGGTGCCTCCGGCTCGTCCTCCCCTCTCGGCTCCGTCGTCGGCCAGGTCCCCGTCGCCGGTGACCTCGTCCAGCAGGCTACCTCCATCGGTGCCGACCCCAGCCAGGTCCTCGCTGTCCTGGGCCAGGACGGCTCCTCTGCTCTCCTCGTCAAGGTCGAGGGCACTCTCACCGGTCTCCTGTCCAGCCTCGGCCTCTCCGCCCTGGGCCAGACCGTCGGCAGCGTCGTCTCCTCCACCCCTCTGTAAATGAACCTGGTTTGCCCTTGAAGGGATTTCATCATTCGCTTCTATGGGTCCTCTGTTGTTTGGTTTCCTCGCGGGGCTGAACGTCACGCCAAAATGATTTGACACGAGGAGTTACCCTACATATTTTCGTTATTTATCTGTACCTATTTTATACGTGAAAGCGTGACTATTGAACCTCGAATATCCTTGTACCCAACTGTAATGTCTACTGCTTTGCGTCTTCCTTTTGCAGGAATTTTGGATCGGAATTTTCATAGCTCTCGGGGTCAATGATGCTTCCGTGTGTACCAGCCACGGCTCTAAATGATAGCATCCATGCGGTGAGGTTCGTCCATCTTCAGAAGAAGCGTCGCTCGGCCAGAATACGCTCGGTTTCAGCGCCGATGAGCTCCAATATCTCCCCCCGAGTACGCTCTGCTTCACTCCCTGCTTCAGTGTTGATGATCCCAAAAGCTCGTTCCGAGTTGTCCGCAGGTTGTTGGGTGGTGATGGTTGGCTGCCGCCCTTGTTGCGACGCCAAAAGCAAACATATTCCTCCGCCAAGACTCTATTGATACCCCAAGTTAGCGCTTCCAATGTAGTTTGAGGGCGTAGTGAGTACGACAAGAGGTAGCAGGGATAGATAACCGGATACCGTACCGAGTAGGAATTTAGGCTCTGTGTTGCCTAGGTAAGATGGCTACCGCATACGGATGCGGCGGTAGAGTCACGAGGTAATGTCTCTCAACGTGGTTACACTACATTGTCATACTAATGTCTCATTATATGAAGGTGTCAAATATGAGGTTCTACATAAAGCCTATGTATATGTTGAAAACGCGAAATAGATCCACTAGAGGGCGCATTCAAGTTGTATACGCCTTGACAATGAGATCATGCACAATCGACAAAGACTAGAAAATATGTTTCACCGCGGATATATCGGGATGTAATATATTTTATTTGGAATAAGCCTTATGGGATCCTTGTTATTTGCGAAGTGACTCGGCAGTTCATCCTGGCCTACTGCCAGTGGAGATATGGAGCATCCTATCATTGACCTTAGACTTATGTCGGTCGGATAGAGGGATATCTTACCACCAGAAGCAGATGATTCGGCACCTACTCAACCTCCCACAAAAAAGCCACATGTGTCACAATGGGGGCAGCGGAGGACTAATAATGTCTTTCAGCGGAGCGATGTTTGGGGCTTCTGTTGTACTGCCGTCGTATAGTCGTCCAAACATCTCCTCGGTGAAGATGCCAATGGCCTGACATACATAGACAGCTAGCAGTCGCTAGGCGGCTGATGACACTCTGGTGGTTACAAAGATTTACTTGCTGGTTTGTTTGCTTAGGGATATACGGGTTGTTCCACTTGTATACAAAAGCGTTAGACTACGTGCCGAAAACAAGGAATCGGAAGAGTGGTCAGAAATGCCTAAGTATCTCATCATTTAACGACCGAGGGCTTACTGTAGGCAAAGCAGAAGTATCAAAAATCCAAGCTGCTTGCTCAAGGACCAACGTAAAAAGGTGAAGAAAGAGGCGGCACCATCCTGAAAAATGGCAACCGTTGGTAAACGCAGCATCCTTGAAAGGGAACACAATTCTTAAGAAGTCCTAGATTAGGCCCGCCAGTACTACCTAGCGAGTCAAGGTGAAACCTGATCACCAAGTATGGTCAAATTGTTTGATAACAAGAAAGTGCCAAAGTCAATCACAAAGTAAGGCTACGTGACCAGACCAGCCCGTCGAAAAAGACATAAGTAGGAGATGATCTCACACTTTCATCCTGCCTCTTATTACAGCTCGATACTTCAAGATTCATCACTACCAATCACTACCAGCACCTAACCCTTGATTTCTGCACGATTAATTATGCATATCTTCACTGCTGCTCTTGTGGCAATTACCATGCTTTCGGCCTCTGGGCTGTCTTGCAAATGTGGAGACCGTGGCTATACAGAAAGCTGTTGTCGAGGAATTGGAGCGAGACCATTACGATATGGTAATGAATGGGACTGTCCTGCCGACACCATCTCCAATAGGTTTACACAATTTAGGAACTGTTGCCAGTATTTTGGTGGTTCGGACTGCTGATAGGCTAACATCGGCCCTCATCAACCGTAAGTCAATCTATAACTCCTGCATGCTCTATATTGATGGCCTCGATAGGTATCTCAACATTCCAGTCCACGTAATCGTTAATTAGCCAAGCTTCGGCTGAGCTTTTTTATTCAAGGGTTAAATAGTGTTGATAAGGGAATGTTGCAATTTTATTAGTGCGCCCCTAGGAATATTCATTATTCCCTATGCCTAGCTGCCTCCATCCGGTAGTAAGTATATTATAACGTGAGTGAAGCTATCCGGAAAGGCAAGATAAACTAGCAAGAAGCTAAAACAACATTTCACTCCAACCCCCAGATATAAGCGCGGAAGATAGATAGACTATAAGGGTTCCCTAAAATACCCGATAAGTCAAATTCAGGTTGGGATAACTTCTGGTCTGCATCCGTCAACTCAAATCCGCGGTGGCGATAGCAGCAAGCACATTGAGAAGTACAATGGCCCCATCCTCTGATCCGATGAGAAGCTGGTGGTTTTTCGCAGCATTTACATTTTCTGCCACAACACCCACCTCGTTTCGCGCAGTCCTCACGGAGCCATTTGCTGTCTAGATGCCACCCTGGCCTTTTTCGTAAAGATAAATATGCAGCTTTCGCAGGTCCTCTCTTGCCATTAGCCTCGGCAGTGTAAAGGATCCTCTCAACACGCCAATACTCTTGGTCTAAGAGTACTAACTCCTCGGTCCACTTCTGTAGTTGCTTTTGGTCGTGGCCTGTCGAACCTTTATCCAGTCGTTCGATTTCTTCTTTCAGAAATATCTCGCGCTGAGCAGTTGCAAATAGTTGCATTTCCGCTTTAATGACAGAATGTGCCCATTGGCACACACGTATAACCGTCAAGTCCGTCTCCCATGAGCGGAAACGCTGGTGACGACTCTTTTGGGCTAGTCTCCATTTACCCCAGCTTTCAAGTTGACTTTCCAAGTAGGAAATGGATGGTATGAAATTTTTGAGAAATGTCTTTTTGTGCATATCGAAAGTATTTGTAAAAGGAGGAAATATTTGAGCAGAAGATATTTTCCAGAAGACACCAGTTAGGCCAAAGGGTTACATCATGTACCATCATAGAGCTCAGATACGGAGCCCGTCTACTAGTCTACTTTTGGCGCGGGCCGCAACCCAGCCCTACTGTCGAGAGGGCTAGGAAGGCAGAAACTAGCCTACTCTGGAAGGGAATCAAGAGGTGGAAAACTCATGTGGAGGGAAGAATCTAGAGAGAACAAACCGCAGCTATATGTAGCGTTGCAATTCTCCAAGTTTACAGACCGAGGCTCCCTTCCCTAACCTCTTGGCCGTGACATGGATTTGACGGCAAGTATGAGGGCAATGGTTCATCTTAAGTTCCGATACACTTTAACAATGGGCTGTGGGCATATTCGTCATCAGAAAGATGTAAATGGCGGGCGTAATAGGGAAACAGAGGTAGTCAGTTAACTAAGGAAAGTGCTCCTGTGCACGCTTACCAACCTATTGTTTTGAAAACATCGCGTAAGGTGAGTCCCTTGTCTTTTGAAAATCAACTACCTACGAGTCCATCAAAATCCCGCATACAAGAAGGCCGTTTTTGCTTTTTATTTTGAGAATATGGCGCCACAGCCACCTCTCCCATCTGTGCCCTCTCCGCCCCCGCCTCCCCCTCCAGCTATGACTCCGCTAAATACCACCCTCGCGATTGTCTTGCCGGTTTTTGCTGTTGTTGCTGTGCTATTCGTAGCAATCTGGGCGTTTCGTTACAATCGCCGGTCAGTATATCCTCTTCCCGAATGCACTTGGATCGCGTTCATAAGAGTATTAGCCACCCCGCGGTACCGCAAAACATGAGCTCGGAGCAGGCCGATGCCTACATTCGGGTATATGACACTACCAAGCCCGGTATATACTCATTACGCCCTCAAGCTACATTGGAGCTCTCGAGGTGCTAACTTAGGATGTATCAATAGAATCCTGGGGCCGCAAAATCTTCTGCTTTTGCCGACGCTGGAGGCATCGCGACCTCCCCAAGACTCAGGCAGAGCTGTTGGAACTTATTGGGGTTGAAACAAGGCGTATGATGGAGGACGTCTGAGAAGTGGATGCATAAGTGATGATGAAGTTTGTCTTGAGCCGACTGTCCTTATAACTATAGATACCAAAATTGACTATTATTAAACACAAGATCCCCCATCGCAGCTCTCAATACATAGTTCAGCAGTGGAAATACTCCCTTATGGAGCTCGGGACGAATTCCAGGCACGTGCGCAACCACCAGCGTGGTTCATATAACACGAGGTGCAGCGAGATTATTGTACCTGAGATGGTGGAACACAATACTCCACAACGGAGTCATATCTTGAGAATGTCGCTTGGTCAGACCATACAAGCAGCTGGAAAGTGTCATACTTCTGTGATGATTTGGAGGATTTGACTGCACAATACCTTTCTACAGGTGATTTGGCAGACGAAGGGAGGTCGCACAGCATCACGCAAAACATTGATTACTGTCTAAGCCAGAAAACCGATGGAAAATGTGAGATTTTATATCATTTACCCATTGCCTTTGCCATGCTCATTTGCAATCTCATCAAGCTAGCGTGTCTGTGGTACCTAATTTATATCAACCGTCACGACCTTATTTTGAAGGTTGGGGATGCAATTCTCCAACGTCCCGGCCGAACCAAAAAAATGCTGCATGCTTTTACACTCAGAAGTACACTCCAACCTGTGGATAATTGGTGGGAAAGATCAAACAACCGACCAGGAACAAGTATAGTGGTTTCTGATACACCTCACCCCCAAAAGGCTTCCACAAACGTCACCAAACTATGGAGCAATGCGAGCAAAGCATGGATCTGGTTCCCAACTCCGGCAGTAATAATACTGCATATCGGCATGACACAGATCATACTACAACTCACCCTGAACAATTTACTCCAAAAAGGCATATGGGACTCGAAAACATTCGCCAGACGACGCCTGAGACCTTGCTTTATAATGTTTCCAAAAGCTACATCGGCATGGAGCTCCTGGCCAATATACCGCAGATCGACGTGTCCCTGCTGTACTACCTCCTCAATGACACACTCGCGCGCATGCTTATCGCAGCGGACTACAACGAATACGCTATATCTCGCCGGCCGCTTCGAGTATCTTTTTCTCATGGTGAGCAACGATTGACATTTTATCTCACGATTCCATACCGCTATAGCGTGCCATTTTCGTTGGCCTTCACTTTGATCCATTGCTTTGCTTCGGTAGGCATTTTCTATGTCCAGATCTTGCCGTATGGTATCTATGGTCATCCTATCTACTCTGCTATTGTGATGACCTGCAGTGTGGACACTATTCCATTGCAGATTCCGATGTTTCTTGCAATTGCGATGTTTTTCGTTGTCGCCTTTTTAGGGGCCAAGAAGTTCAAATCTCAGACCATGCCGGCTGCTTTTAAGGCGGTAATATGGGGGGCTTTGGAGAGGAGTGATTCGGAGGAACACTTGCATTGGAGTTTGAGCTCGAAGGAGGTGGATCCCCCTTGAAACTCTTGCAGCCAGTCAGCGGCTGCTTGATCTTGTTTCATAGGAGTTTGCTAATCCGACCCCCTGGACATATAATACATACAGGATTTTACCCGAAACCGCCACACACCCGCAACCTTCTCTTCTTACCCCTCAGGAAGCGCCTAGGGTGTTAGAATACCATGATTCCCTCAATTTCTCTCAAACACATACATATTTTGTCGGGATTCTTATCGGATATATGTGTGTCATCTTATTCATGATCATTTCTCGCAGACTGGTTAACGTGTGCTAACACTCGAGGCTGGGTTTCAAGGCACAGCTTGAATCCTCACATTCGCTGGTTAAGTAATTGAGCGAGTCGCACGATTAGTTGCAATACAAGCCTGGTCGCCTCCAAATCTAGCAATATGGTTACTGTTAGGGTCAGGCCAACGGAGACAAGAGACGCGCCGCTCTTACCAGCGGTGGAGCGCTCAGCGGTGCAAGCATTCTTACAATTTCCGGATCTTGCATGGCTCGCCAATGGAAGTGTCCAATCCGTGGAACAGCATCTGGAATTGATTGAGGGTGGGGCAGCATGGGTGGCTGTTGATCCTCAGGATGTACCTGTTGGATTCCTTAATGGCTTTTTAACAAACCAAACCCTCTATATCTGTGAAGTGTCGGTTCAATCAGATTACCAGGGCAAGGGAACTGGCCGGCGTCTAATGGAAGCGGCGAGGCAATGGGCAATCTCGTGTGGCTGTTCATCTATCACTCTGACCACATTTCAACACGTCCCATGGAATGAAAGCTTTTATAAGTCCCTGGGCTTCACCACTTTGAGGCCATCTGAGTTAACGCCATCACTATGTGCTATCATAAAGGAGGAGGCTGATGCTGGTCTGCCGATCGAGCAGAGATGTGCAATGTATTTGCGCCTGCGATGAACACTGCAAAATCTCTAGGCTCGACAACTCAGTCAGCCAAGGACTGTATATGCTAGCATATCTCATTGTTGGAACTGGCTCACTTGAAAACCTATTTTGATATTTGTGTTTACTACTTCGCCTAAGGCCATGATAGAGTCGCCGGGGTTCTATAGACAGCGTCGCACTGTCGCAGTGTTATCATAGCCCTGTTATGTGCGGTAACGTACATGCATGGCCTTAAGGGAGACAGCGATGCCTAAATAGAAACACCACGATTTATTCGAAATCATGAACTTTCCATCGCTACCCCAAGTTACATCGTATTCGACAGGCTACAAATATCAAAGAAAAAACACATGGTCTAAGCATAAAAATTCCACGGTTTCTTCTAGCGCAATGAGGGCCTCCTATCAGCCCCGCTTGTACTTTGGCGCATTCATCGGTCGTCCCACGACGAACTCAGGCAAAGGAGGTCCCGAAACCCATCTAGTGGTGGGCTTTGGCGATGTGCGACGGTGATTGGTATGGCATTGGCAGGTGTGTTGGTGTCCAGAGGAATCATTCTTGACACTTTTCCCATGCTTGGCACAATATGAAGAGTAGGAACAAGTCCTTGGTTGAAGCTGGGCTGGTTTAGTTTCTTCACCGTGGCCATTGCAGCATCTGTTGTTTTTGGCATGAATCGCTGATGGAGGTTGGTTATAGTGTACTTGGCAATGCTGGTGGCTTGGGGCATGTGCATAGGTAGGATGGTCATGTCCTACGGGGGTTTTGTGGTGATCTTCACGGCTCGGCTGCCCTGTGGGGTGTGCGATGTAGGGATAGACATATAATGGGGCTGGAGGGTGTATAGCCGACTTGTCTCGGTGGTGTGGCCGGTGATGCTCGTGGTTGATTTTCTGTTGATGTTGGTATGAGTCTGGAGTATCTCCATTTGACCGATTAACCGGTGCTGTCTGTGCAGGTGGCATGTTGTTGGGATGTGAGCAGCAATGGTTTTGCTTTGTTTTCTGACGAGTTGTGTGCTGTTGATGGCACGGACGGTAGATTGGGCAGTACATCCTTAGAGTGAGACACTTCAAAGCATTCCAAGGTTCGAGGCAAAGGTTGCTACCTAGGTCGGCGAAGGCATAGTTGGCAATCGAGGCTTCATTATAAGGCTGCTCAGCTGGACAGGACTTTAGGCTGATTCTAATTGACCAACTACCCGGCACCCGGGCAGTGAAACATTACATGCAGTTTGCCTGCCACCCTCATAGTGCGCTAGCCTTTGTTTAGACATCTTCAAAGAGATGACAGTAACATGTTGTATTCTCGACGGGGGCCTGCAGCTTCTCGTTACACAAATCGGAGCGTTTGCTCGATATCGTACATAAGACTATTGAGGTAGGCTACTTGGAAAGCGAATAGTCACGAGTGGATTCAGATTTGATGCAGCTTACTTTCCCACGTCCAGTCTGAGGCTCCCTTGAAGGTGGCAATGTTTGAGTCGCGTGACTTCACGCAACAGGAGACGACGATTTCTTACTCCACATTGAAGATATGACCTGACGATGTAGGAAGCTGTACACTGTACGTCATCGATGGGGTGTAGGGTTGGACCCATTCCTTAAGGATAGTGGTGAATGTATCGCAGACAGCCTGCACAGCATCGTCACGAGACGCTCCACAACTTTCAATGTAGACTGCAGAAGTATTAACATATTTTAGTTCTGACTTCGTAGCTAGGGACTTACATTTGACCTTGGGCTCTGTGCCTGAGCCCCGGAAAGTGAAGCGGACCCCGCCCTCCAGCCACAGAGTCAGCATTTGACTAGTGGGATCCTCGGCCAAATCCGGCTTGTTGTCAGACGACGCCGAGTCATACCCTTCTGTCAGGTCTCGCCATCGCAGAATCTTAAATTTGCCGAATTGTCTCTTGGAGAGAAAACTGCCGCTCCTGATTCCGCGAAACAGCTGCAGGGTGAGCTCTGGATTTGGAGACCGGAAGTAATTGTTCAATGTTTCATGGTGGCCAAACTCAGTAAAGAGCTGTTGCAGTTTGTCATGGACGGTCAACCCCTGAGCTCTCCATTTTGCCTCTGCAGCGAGAAAGACTGAAGCGGCCGTAATGCCATCCTTATCGTAGCAAACGGTAGGAAACATGTAACCGAGCGCTTCCTCGTAAGCAAACGGCACGGTCTGTCCAGTCCTCTCTAGGTCTCGAGCAACGTTGGCCATCCACTTGAAGCCAGTCAACGTTTCTTTGAATTGGATTCCCTTGGCCTTGGCCATCTTGCCAAGCATGCCGCTGGAGACAGTCGTCGTTAAAACTGTAATCTTTGATAGGTCGGCAGTGGTACTGAGCGAATCAATGATATGGGAGGCCAAAAGGACACCAACATGGTTTCCTGTAAATAAGAACCACTTGCCACTGGGTCAAGGTAAGACACATACCACAATGCGTACTGTGGGACACTTACTGGATTTTTTCTGCTACAGCAAACCGATCCGCATCTGGATCATTAGCAATGATCAGGGTCTTCCCTTCTTTATCGGCTGTCTCAATCGAAAGATCCAAAGCCCCCGTCTCTTCTGGGTTGGGGAACTTGACGGTAGGGAACTCGGGGTCCGGTTTCTCTTGAGCAGGAACAGTCGTGCAGTCATTGATTCCTAGCGATTCACATAGAGTGGGAAATACCAAGCTTCCAACGCCGTGGAGAGGCGTATAGACAGATGGCCTCGGAGGCTGCCACTCAGGCACTGTTGATTTCTGGAAAAGTATCAGTCTTGTCATTTGAGGATTGGTGCATCCTTAAACACTGACAGCATATTTTTCAACCTGGCTGATGTAGTGAGGAAATAGCTTCTGATAAGAGTCCGCATGTAGGAGATTACCAGCCTGCGAGTTCTTCCATGCAGTTGGCCAAGGCTCTAGATTCTCACGGATCGACTGCGCTATCTCGCCATCCTCAGGTCGGTTGATCTGAGCGCCATTGGTCGAGTAACTGAGATGTATATAGGTCAGACAATCCAAAAAAGCACAACAGATAGTATATCGTACACCTTGTAACCTAGTTGAGAATCAGTAACGGTTCATATCATGTCATGCGCATGGAGAAGGAGCAGACATACCATTGTCTTGAGGGGGGTTCTTCGGGCTATTGGTTAACAAGCATCTACTCTACTGGAGAAAGAACTGGCATACATGGCTCGCTGTTATCATAATACCGGCAGCAGCATTAAAGTGGTTCACACCGAAGGGAACCGTTGGCGTGGGCCCTGCCTGATCGAAGAACCAGACTGGGATCCCGACAGCAATGAACGCATTGGCCGCAAGCTCGGCAAACCGGTCGGAGTTATGGCGCGCATCATGTCCGATGACCACGCCCCTTGAGGCAATCTCCGGGCGTCTTTGAAGGTACTTGGCCAGTCCCTGGGATGCCTGGATCACCGTCAAGGAGTTCATACAAGAGAACCCGGCTGCCATGCGGCCGCGCAGGCCGGCCGTTCCGAACTCGATACCTGATCTTCAATCAGAAATGCATTCCAACACAGAAGGGTCCCCATACGATTGCGCAGGCGCAGCTCCAGCTCTTCGGTAGAACTAGCATCTCGCAACTGCTCTATTTCCGCACGCGTTGTGGAATCCTATATCCGAGCCGATGAGATCACGCCACCAGGTACGAGGTGTAAGGATATGGATACCTGGTCCCACTGGAGCCATGTCTGGACCAGCGACGCGATTGAAACCTACTGATGTTAACGAGTGCCCAGTAAACAGAAGAGTGTAGTCGGTACGAAGTAATACCTGAGCCATCATGCAATGAGTGAGGTGAAAGTGTTCAATTACGGGCGACGGCCGATCAGTCCCCGCTTGTTGACTCCACCTTCCAACTGCGTTCCTTCCAACTGCGTTTCTTCTTATTTCTGCCTGCGCTCTCTTGCCTTCTCTACTCCACACGTCAATTGCCTGTCACGACTGAATACTCCCTGTTAACACTCTAAACTATGTTCACTTGAATTTTAGCCTCCCCTAGACACCCATCCCTCACCTCTCGCCATCTCATCCCCTCACCGCACCTTTCACTATGGAGAAGCCCGCGCTCCGATCATCCCGGAAGGACACTGTGTTGAGTCGCCGGTATATTGAAGGTCTCATTGCACAAGGAAAGCATGTCATCATCTTCGAGGGTCGCGTCCTCAAGGTAGACGCCTGGATCCAGTTCCACCCCGGCGGAGAGAAGTCGATAAAGCACATGGTCGGCAGGGATGCAACAGACGAGATTAATGCGTACGTTCTCCCATGAGGGCTTTCTCTGTCTCTGCTAATGCGTGGAACAGACTACATTCTGAAGAAGCCCGCGAGCGCATGTCCTCCTTCCAGATCGGACGATTTGACGGCCTGTGGTCCAATTTCCTTCCGCCGATTCAAGGCGGCAAGTTCCGTCTGTACACCGACGAGACGTGCTCCAGTGAGGAGGATCTGACTAGCCAAGAGGACTCCAGTCATGATGGGTCTACTCCTCCTTCCCCGATCTTTGACGCGGTCGATTCAAAAGCCACGCGTCGAAAGAATGCCTCGCCAGAAACCAACAGCTCCGTTTCCACTCCTCCAACCCAAGACTCTCAGCCGAGGCCGGCCTTTCTGGACGCTCGAACACAAGACGAAATTGAACTCGACATTGCAAAATACCCTTCACTGAATACCGCGAACCAGGAAATCATCAAGCAGAAATATCGTGCCCTGAATGAACGCATGCATGCCGCGGGCCTGTTCAAGTGCAATTACTTCTCCTACTTCATCGAATGCTGTCGTTATACGCTCTTTGCAATTTTAGCATACGTCTTCCTTCGCTTGGGTTGGTGGGGCACATCCGGATTCTTCCTCGGATGCTTCTGGCACCAGCTTGTTTTCACAGCCCATGATGCCGGCCACATGGGTATCACACACAATTTCCAGATCGACACCACCATTGGCATCATAATTGCCGACTGGATGGGAGGGTTGAGTCTGGGATGGTGGAAACGAAGCCACAATGTACACCACATCGTGACCAATGAGCCCGAGCACGACCCGGACATCGAGCACATGCCCTTCTTCGCCATTTCCCACCGCTTCTTCGACGGCCTCCGGAGCACGTACTACGACCGGCAAATGATCTTCGACGCCCCATCCAGATTCTTGCTCAAAATCCAGAATTACTCATACTACCCAATCATGGCGCTGGCCCGCTTCAACCTCTACCGCCTCAGTTATGAGTACCTGTTGAAGCGCCAGGCCCCGAAGAAGGGACCGGCCTGGTGGCACTTTTATTTCGAGATTGCCGGTCAGATATTCTTCTGGTACTGGTTTGTCTACCTCGTGCTTTACAAGACGATTCCCGACTGGAGTAGCCGTCTCGTCTTCCTTCTGATATCCCACGTCGTGACCTCGCCCTTGCATGTGCAGATCACTCTGTCCCACTTCGCCATGTCTACCGCCGACCTGGGCGTGCATGAGTCTTTCCCTCAGAAGATGCTGCGCACGACTATGGACGTCGACTGTCCTACCTGGCTGGACTTTTTCCATGGTGGGCTCCAGTTCCAGGCCATCCACCATCTCTACCCTCGCATGCCGCGCCATAATCTCCGCCGTGCCCAGAAGTACATTCTGGAATTTTGTCAAGACACCGGAATTCCCTATGCGATCTTTACTTTCTACGATGGAAACAAGGAGGTCATCGGTCGACTCGGTGAAGTGGCGAAGCAGCTTCGTCTCATGGAGGAGTGTCGCAAATCGATTGCGCAGGAGGGTATCTTCTCGCATCACTGATAGCAGACGATATCTTTTCCCGTGTAGTATATCAACGAGTTTCCTAGTGTCATGAAGCGTTATTTATATACTACCAAGACTGCGTATTTTAGAACAATGAATGTCTTTTTGATGTCTTTTTTTCCTATGTACAAATCAGTAGATATGAAATGCGAGTCGAATCACCTTGATGCTATGCAAATACAAATCAATCCACGCCTAACTCAACCAGGCAAGCCACCTCCGCGCGCAATCTTTTTCGCGCGCTGCTGTCGACGGTTATGATTCGCCCGGCTCGCCTTATTCTGCTCCTTTCTCTGATGCGCCACTGCACTGTCAGGCTCCTGAGGCCGGCCTCCTCGGCCTCGACCACCACGACCCCCGCCCCGTCCCCGTCCCCGTCCTCCACCTCTCCCACGGCCCGCCTGTCCAGCCTCACCATCATCCATGGAATCATCCTCAGCCTGCGGCCTTCTATACGATGTGGAAGGCAGGGAAGGCTGGTTCAACGCGCCAGCACCAGCGCCCCCGGCATCAACAGCAAGCTTATCCTCAAGCTTAGCAAGCCGCTTCGGGTCCCGCGATAGCATGACGGCCCATCCTTCAATAGCTTCATCCGTCATGTTTGTATCACGTTTGAGAGAAGCACGAGGCTGCGAGCGGCGCGTCGCAGAGTCCCGTGCGAATAGAGCTGCATTGCCCTTGTACGCGCGGAAGAGAGCCATGTCCAGATCAGCCGCGCGGCGGGTCTGAGCGTCGGCGTCGGCTTCAGCGTCTGGGCCTGCTGTGACAGCATCGACGGTGCCGCCTACGTCTGCGACATCATATGTGTCATCGCGCTCGTCATCGTCTGAGTCAAAGGTTGCTAGCGCAGACAGGATTGCGGCTTTGTTGGTGGCTTGTTGGCTGCGGTCTGCTAGGACGGCGTCAGCGGTTAGGTCGGCATTGGCACGGCCGAATTGGAGTTTTCCTGAGGCGTCGCCTGTACGGCTTAGTTCGGCAATGTCAATGTCTTCGTCGAAGACGTTTCTGCGCGCTGGTACTGGGTCTAGTGGAGGGGAAACTGGTGGGGTTGGTCGAGGTGCCAGATGGTCGTGGACAGACTCGGCTTGGGGTGGGAGCTGTTCGGATCGATCGAGAGATTGGAGTTCTGCGGGGAGAGAGTCGTCCAAGAGGTGAGAGATGACAGTTTCGGGGTTATCGTTGTAGGCATCTAGTAGGCGCACAACGAATGCAGATCCGAGATCTGGAAAGAGGTCTTGCACTTGGGAGACGAGTGACATTTTGTGTGCGTGGAGTCGGTCGGGGATAGAAGGGCCTGTTGAAATTCCTTTGCCCTTGTCTATCTTCTTTCGTCTCTGATACCGATGGTGAAGGTGTTTCGTTTCCATTTGGTACGCCCGCAAGCTGGCGAGAAGGTCCTGTCCTCGCTTTTGCGGGTGGCTCGAAAGATACTTCTCGAGCCGTTGGAGCAGGTCTGAGCTGCAGACAAGATCGGACAAGAGGGTCGCTTCCTTCTTCATTCTGGGCGTCCCGACTCCGGCGCCTGCTTTGAGACTGAACAGCTGGTCAAGAAGTAGGGACAGGTTGGTCGATGGTTCCTTCAATAATGAGACAAGACCAACATAGACATTTGCAACTAAGATCTTGCGAAGTTCTTCTCGGGGATGTGCCTCATACGCTTCCACGAGGGTATCCAAGAAATCCGATCCTGCCATAAGGACCTGGCCACAAGGCGGCAATACCGATGCCAGGATGGTAAGACGTCGAATGTCCGATATTATTTCCGAGTCTGCTGATGTTCCCCCGGGTAATAACTGGCTGGTCACCTGTGACTTTGCCTTTTCTACACTTGACGATATCTGCTCATGATGCAGGTCCCATGCACTTGATAATGACGTCTTCAGTGCATTGCTTGATGTATAGCAGCAGCATAGGTTTCCCAAAAGCTGCCAATGCAAAAGTCCTTCTGGAGGATTGGAAAGCCCGAGAATATATCGCCTTGTAGCGAGAAAGCATAGCTTCCGTAATTGTCGAGCTTTAGGTCCGGCTTTTAAACCAGAGTCCCTCACTGCGTCATGTTGGTAGAATGAGTCCAGGAATGAGACGGCGGAGAGATCCTCAGCCGCAGCACCTTTAAATTGCTGGTCAGTTGCGTTCAGCCGGATGCCCAGCAGCACCATCCATGCATCCAGACATGCCTCCCAGTCATCAGATGGGATGGTCCTCCGCACTGCGGGGGAAGGCACCGGGGCCAAAGGCGGAAATTCCACCATTGCAACGAAGGATTGTAAGAATAAAAGAGAAAATGAAGCTATCAAGGAAAACCAAAAGAAAACAGAGCAGGAGAAAGAAAGAGAATCAACATAGCCATGAACACCTTCCAAACAAGGCCACAGCTTTGCCTGCATCTGGTCCCCGAAATGTGCTGACTCATCATAATCCCAAAGAAGCCTAGCGCCAGATAACCGAAGTGCCAAGACTTTCGCACGGAAAAAGATTCGAGTTTCACGCTCCACACACAAACTCCAACCCGGCCATCATCACTTTACCGAACCGTGCAGTTCAGGTCTTGATTGGCAATTTCGCCTTAACAACAACACATACTCAAGATGTCTTTCCAGAAGCCCGAGAAGGATTTCGGCGAGGGTCCTGTACGTTCGCGCCTACACTGACAGCTACAGATAACGTTGTCGCATTGGCGGGGAACGTCGCTGTCGCTGTCGCAAAAACCTTCAATGGCTCTGAACCGAGTCAAATTGCCTTGAGCAGTGCTAATTCCCTTTGCAGAAGATCCACAAGATCCGTATCACCCTGACCTCTCGCAAGGTCGCCGCCCTCGAGAAGGTGTGCCAGGAGCTCATCGACCGTGCCCGCTCCAAGTCCCTCCAGGTCAAGGGCCCCGTCCGTCTGCCCACCAAGACCCTGCACATCTCTACCCGCAAGACCCCCAACGGTGAGGGTTCCAAGACCTGGGACAAGTACGAGATGCGCATCCACAAGCGTCTGATCGAGTGAGTTGCCCTGAACATGTGTGTGCTGTAGCATGTCGCTAACAGTCTATCTAGCCTTCTCGCCCCCACCGAGACCGTCAAGCAGATCATCATCAACATCGAGGCTGGTGTTGAGGTTGAGGTCACCATTGCTGCTTAAATTAGTTAGCTCGCAATGGATCAGGGAGGGTCTTGGACTGTATACTTCTAGTGTCGCGCATGTGCCGGTATTATGGATGTGTCGGTCATTTACTATGAACCTAATATGGGGGCTGGCAGATACCCGCTCGTACCTGGGTGACAAAAAAATGGGAAACATCTTGAGAAATTCATTGGGTTCTCGTAGAAACTTGTAGGTTTGTAGATTCATTTCGTGATAAATTCTAAAGCGATAGTTCATGGAACCAACTTGGTTCGCCCAACTCCGAAGCGCCTTTTCCTTTGACCGCATATGCAGGCTGGTACCCTTGTCGACGCCAAAAGCAAAGTATGCACACCCGGCAGAATAGATCAAAAGTCAAAGCTGATCCATTCCCGCTTCGGCGGCACTGCCGGGATTACACCGTCCTTGAAGTATCCGTTGTCGAGGTAAAACTTGTACATTTGCTCGACCTCTGGAGTGTAATCTTCTGCTTTGGCTTGGGAGTCACGCAGGGTGGCCTCGCTGGGCGGTCCATCGGGGAAATTGATGCGGACATAGGTCTTGTTGTCTTGGGGGTGAAGGTAGCAGGGCGCTTCATTGATGTACTTCACTGGACGACCTTTCCACATCGTCAGTTGTTGGGTGTTGGGGTTACGCATTGTTTGTCCCCGCAAGTCTGGAAGTGGGTTCAATTCAGCGGGGTTATCGATCTTGATGAATGCCCGCGGATCGGTGGTGGTCTGCTGGACAGGCACGCCCTGTGGAGCTGCAGGCTGACCGAATGGCGAAGGAGTTGCAGCTTGCTGGGCCGGGGCTCCGAACGGATTCGCGGGTGCTGCAGGCTGACCGAATGGGGCGGCCTGTGCTTGTTGTGGCTGCTGAGCCTGGCCAAATGGTGATGTTGTCGAAGGCTGCCCAAAACCACCACCACCACCAGATTGTTGGCCGAAGCCCGATAATGCCGGTTGCTGTGCGGGAGCTGCAGGAGCTCCGAATGGATTTGCAGGGACAGAAGGCTGGTCAAATGGAGCGGGTTGCTGCGGTTGTTGTTGCTGCTGCTTGATTTGGCTGAAGGGTGATGCAGCTGATGGAGCACCGAAAGGCGCAGCTCCTCCTGCGGCAGGCAAAGACGGATTCCCGAAGCCAGGCTTTCCGAATGCGGGTTGGTTCGCTGCTTGAGCGAAGCCCGACGTTCCGAATGCTGGTTTACCAAACCCAGTTTGGGCCCCGAGGGTGGATGGTTGTCCGAAGGCAGTTCCTCCTCCCAAAGTCGATGGTTGTCCAAACGCGGATTGCACTCCTAGGGCAGAAGGCTGCCCAAATGCGGACGTGTTCCCAGGTGCCGAAGGTTGCCCGAATGGTGAAGGTTGTGCGGAGGGCTGTGCGAATCCTGCAGGCTTTCCAAAGGCACCAGTAGATGCGGCGGGAGCGGCAGGTTGACCGAACGCCGTGCTCTGGTTTGCCTGGGGCCCAGTGTTCCCCTGGCAAATGTCGATACGATTGGGGTGCTCGTTTGCCCCGTCAACGATATACTTGACAGCACCGTTGATATCGTTGATGGCAACATCCATCTGGTTCACGGACTCTTGCCACAAGGCATGGGCCTCCTGGATAGCTTGGTTCGTATTTCCAGCTGCTGTTAATTCGTAGTGGCGGAGACGCATCTCCTCCATACTCTGCTCGCGCTGGGGGCCACCGAAGAGTTGCCGTGGGACTTTGGAGGTGGGTGCGTATGCAGAGAAGATCCATTCTGGTCGACCCTTGCCTGCAGTGAGGTCGAGTTTGATGTCGCTGGCATTTATGCCATAGCTTTTATCGATTCAGTATGTAATTTATGTAATTAAGTCAGACGACAATTGTGACACTTACTCTGTTGATTGTTGACCCTGGGATGAGGTTTGGCCTATTATACCAGGCTTGTTAGTCTTTAAGAATTTCGGGCAGGGTAGTCATGGTGATCCGGTTTGGTGAGAAAGGGACAAGATGAAAGGCAGACATGGGGTGGTTGGTTCAAACGCGTGATAAATCGAGAAAGTAGCACAAGTGGCGACAAGAGTGCGTGTTGATGTTCACTGCATCACTTCTTCCTCCCTAAATTGGATCGCACTTGCCTTTGAAGCCTCCAGAAAGAGCGCCAAACCGATTGCCCGATGAGCCGGCAGTGGCTCGCCCAGGATGCTCAAACTTGCAGCGGTCTGCACAGCATTCAGCACTCCATCTTTGGTTGTTCCAATGTCATACAAACCTCCAAACTTGCAGCGACCCTGCTGAAAGAAGGTGCACACCACCATCTTTGCGCGGTTACTTCATCAAATGCCGCCTTGTTGTGGACGTGGTGTCGATCTGGTGCCAGTGCCAGGGCCAGTTCGTGACTGCATATACCACACCCTTGATTCTTTTGGGGAACTGGGTAATTGAGTTATGCGAGCTCTGAAAAAAGAGAGAGGAAAGTGAAAGATGTGGCTGGATCTAGTAATGCGGAAGTGAAGTGAAGCGAAGCTGTTTTCCGCGCAGAGCACTAATCCTGATCCCGTTATCCTTATCAGCACTTTATCGCGCGTCACGGATTCGGGGAGTCGAGTTATACAACCTTGGAAGACTCGAAGACTCGACTGTATGGGTCTAAACTCTAGGAAGGGTTTTCTATTACGACTGTAGGATACACCTGTCCACGGGTGTGCTTGTGGTGCAAATCTGTACTTGGAACCAACATGCATGGTGCGACCTTGCACCCAGGACCGGGATATATTGTTGTAATACCTAGCCGAGCTTCATTCTATCATCTCAAGTCCCTACTTTCTATTTCCAGAGAAATTATGGTCTAAAAATCCCAAACTCCATTGCCTATCCAAATTAACAAATGCCCGTAACAATTTATTCCGGGTATACAGTCTGTGTGTGTTGCATGCTTTCCCTCAGATCATCCCAATTCAACCCATCCACCTTCTTGCCTCCCAAGGACTCCAGCTCCGCCCCGAGACCATCCAGCTGCCTGGTTGCCAACCGCCGCATCATGACAGTGTCCTTTGCCCCAGGAAGTGAGCTTGCATTTCCTTGCAACAAGGCCTCGTCAAACCAGCCCTCCTCATACTCGTCCAGCGGGAGCCCAACCAATTCCATGGCCCGCTTGCTCCGTGTCTGACCGGCCCCAGTCTTATGAACAAACTCAATCAACTGCTCGAAAAAGCTGCGGCGGTGGTATTCATCGTATTTGCGGGTGAAGTAGAATGCCTCTGTGACATTGGACCGACACATCACTTCGAAAAACGCCCGCTGCACCTTCTCGGTTGCGAGTGGTGGCGCGGCGGTGAGGTAATACGCAATCGCCAGGCTGTCATCGTGCTTCGGGAGATGAGATAGAGTCAAAGCATAGAGAATTTCGTCGGGAAAGGTAGGGATGAGGGATGGATCGGCAAGGTAATCGAGTGCGCGCTGTTGACGAGCCGTTAGAAACATCCATGGAACAAAAGATATAGCTACACACCCGGAATTCTAGACGGTCCATGTTCCAGAGGCCATCAATAAAAAGCTGATACTTCTGAGGCAAGTGACATATTTGCGCAAACTGATCTGCAGCATCTGGCGCAGTGCGACAGTCCTTGAGGATGTAATAGATCAGGGATTGCTTGTGATGGATGTCGAGCTCGGACGAGATGATGTGGTTGAACAGCGATCGGAGGTCGCCATTCGTCTTCGGCGGGTAGACCTTGGTCACTATACAGAGATCAGCTCATAGCCCGGGACAGTGCGATTTCCATAGCATACCACCGTTGATGCCGAGCAGGCCCAGAAGACGATCGACAAAGAGGCAGTTCTCTAGCGCCTTGCGGTTGTTGACAATCTGATCGATGACTCTCGCATCGTAGTGGTATTTCTTATTAAAGCTGAAGATGTGATCAAAATCCTCCCACAACGCCATTGTGCCTGAGATGCTTGTCGAACTGAAGAATCGCAGGCACAGGAAGCTCCGCGGAGGGGTATTGATTGGGTAAAGTTACGTGTAAGTTACAGAGCGGTGGGTTCACTGTTGTGGCAGAAATGGTCACTAGTCCTATTCGGGTGGGAGGTAAACAACCCACTTCCTGCCGCCAAAGAACTCCATTTATCTCTTTAAGCATCACCCCTCGCGCCTATGAAGCAGGCGCCACCCCTCCTTTGCGCATAATGGCTTCACTCACAGAGGGCAGGCGCTCACGCCGTTCTGTTCCCCGCAGGAGCTACATTGTTGAAGATACGTCAGAATCGGAGGACCCCGGCAATGTGACGCCAACGGCTTCTACTCATGATGACGACGATGACGAGACGGGCGAGGAGGAAGAATATACCCCTGTTCCCAAGAAAGTCAAGCGCACTTCTCAATCCAAACGTATGACCTTAGAACCCACGACCCCGTCGACAGCGAAACCAGCGCGCAAGTCCCGACAGTCGACTGTCGCAACCGAGGAGTCAGACGCATCACAGGCTGAGGAGGACCAGGAGGAACAAACAGACGAGGACGATGAAAACGAGGAGAGTGACGAAGGCATGGCGTCCGTAGTCGCTGACCCCGAATCTCCCTCGAATCATGCGGCGTTGAAGAGAAAGAGTGTGGAGCCCGCGGAGGCTGATCCTGATTCTCCTTCTAATAAGGCGGCACTGAAAAGACAAAGTATGGCTCCCCGCAAGAGTCGTGGCTCAATCACGCCCCAAACGGGAAAGGGCTCACTCCCTACTCCAGAGCCGTCCGCATCGCCAGAGGCCACACCGCGCGCCAACCAGGAAAGAAGCGTGGCTCCCCTTGCCGACATCACCGACTCGGCCGTCAACCATTCGCCCTCCAAGCAGTCGGAAACCCCGAAGTCCCAAATATCGATCATCAACCCGAACTCGACGGTGTTGGAAAGGCCTATGGATATTGTGATGAAGTCTAGGAACATGGCAGGACCGACCATCCCAGAGCAGCCTGCGGAAGCTAAGCCTCGCATGATTATCCAAAACCTAATCTTGACAAACTTCAAGAGTTATGCAGGCAAGCAGGTCGTTGGCCCATTCCATGCTTCTTTCTCATCTGTCGTTGGACCTAATGGATCGGGCAAGTCCAATGTCATTGATTCGTTGCTCTTCGTGTTTGGCTTCCGTGCTAGCAAGATGCGTCAGGGCAAGATTTCGGCACTTATCCACAACTCCGCGCAATATCCCGACCTCCCCTTCTGTGAAGTAGAGGTGCACTTTGAACAAGTGCTCGACCTTCCAGAAGGTGGCCACGAAGTTGTTAAAGATTCCCAACTGATCATTTCTCGACGCGCATTCAAGAACAACAGTAGCAAGTACTACATGAACAAGAAGGAGACCAACTTCACTGCTGTGACGGCATTCCTTCGCGACCGCGGTATCGATCTCGACCACAAGCGATTCCTGATCTTACAGGGTGAGGTCGAATCGATCGCCCAGATGAAGGCGAAAGCTACAAGCGAACACGATGAAGGCCTTCTCGAGTATCTGGAGGATATCATTGGAACCTCTAAATACAAGACTCCTATCGACGAGGCAGCGGCTGAGTTGGAAACCTTGAATGACGTGTGTGTAGAGAAGAATAACCGTGTTTCGCATGTTGAGAAAGAGAAGTCTGCACTGGAGGACAAGAAGAACAAAGCTCTCGCGTACATTCGCGACGAAAACGAACTATCCCAGAAGCAATCAGCTCTCTACCAGATCTACATCGACGAGTGCGCTGATAATGTTCGTGTCACCGAAGAGGCTATCCTCCAGATGCAAGAGCTTTTGAACATGGAGCTCGAGAAGCACGAGGGCAATGAATCTGGTATCAAAGAGCTCGAGAAGCTCTACAAGCGCGGTGTACGCGAATATGAGACCATGGAGAAAGAAGCGCAAAGCTTGACGAAGGAAATGGCCAAATACGACAAGGAGGGTGTCAAGTTCGAAGAAAAGAAGAAGTTCTTGCTTGGCAAGCAGAAGAAGCTCGAAAAGACCATGCAAACGAGCCGTCTTGCCGCGTCTGAGTGTCAAAGCTTGGTCGAGAAATACACCGACGATATCGAGAAAAAGACGGAAGAGACCACCCAGCTCGAGCAGGAGATGCAGGTGGAGGAGAAGGAGTTGAACTCAATCCGTGAAAGTCTCAAGGGCAAGACCCAGGGCCTCTCCGATCAGATCACAGCCAAGCAAAAATCCTTGGAGCCCTGGAACGAAAAGATCAACAAGAAACAGTCCGCCGTCGCCGTAGCGCAAAGTGAGCTTGACATTCTGCGTGAGCGGAGCAATGCCGGGGCTGTTCTGCTGGAGGAGGCTCAGGGCAAGATTGGCACTATTGAGGAGACTCTGCAAGCCAAGCAAACTGACCTTGAGGAGCGCCAGGCCCAGAAGGAGACTCTGGAGGCCGAAGTCCAGAAGCTGAAGAGCGACCTGAAGAAGTACGTTGCCCGTGAGCCGGAAGTCCGATCACACGTCTCCAGCGCTCGCCAAAAGGCCGACGAGGCCCGAGGCAGCCTGGCAAGCACCCAGAACCGCGGCAGTGTCTTGACGGGATTGATGCGTCTGAAGGAGTCTGGTCGTATTGACGGGTTCCACGGTCGTTTGGGCAATCTGGGAACCATCGATGAGAAGTACGATGTTGCCATTTCCACAGCCTGCCCAGCTCTTGACAACATGGTTGTGGAGACGGTGGAAGTTGGTCAACAGTGCATTGACTACCTGCGCAAGAATAACCTCGGCCGTGCCAACTTCATTCTTTTGGATCGCCTGCCTCGCCGTGACATGGCAAAAATTTACACCCCCGAAAGTGTGCCTCGTCTCTTTGATCTGGTTAAGCCGAAGGACGACAAGTTCGCACCGGCCTTTTACAGTGTGATGCAAAACACTTTAGTCGCCAAGGATCTCGAGCAAGCTAACCGCATTGCCTACGGTGCTCGGCGGTGGCGTGTAGTGACCCTAGACGGCCAGTTGATTGATGTCTCCGGAACTATGAGTGGTGGTGGTACCCGTGTTGCACGGGGTGGCATGTCTTCGAAGCAAGTGGCCGACACTACCAAGGAGCAAGTCACTCGCCTGGAGTCAGACCTCGAGGAGCTGGAGCGCAAGTTCCAGCACTTCCAGGACAAGCAACGAAATATCGAGTCCCAGATGCGAGAAAAGACGGAGGAGATCCCGCGCGTTGAGACCAAGATTCAGAAGATCATGATCGAAATCGATAGTGCCAAGCGCAGTCTCGCGGATGCCCAGCGACGAGTCAAGGAGCTGAGCGCGACGCACAAGCCATCCAAATCCGACGAATCTCAGGCAACTGCTCTGGAGGAGCAGATCGAGGCCATGAACGAGGAAATCCAGGATCTCAACAACCAAAAGAGTGGCATCGAGGAAGAGATTGCAGAGCTTCAAAGCAAGATTATGGAAGTCGGCGGTGTTCGTCTTCGCGGGCAAAAGGCCAAGGTCGACGGCCTGAAGGAGCAGATCAGCATGCTGGCGGAGGAGATCTCCAATGCTGAGGTGCAAAAGTCCAAGAACGAGAAACTCATCACCAAACACAGCAAGGCTCGTGATGGAGCGGAGAAGGAAATCGCTCAGATCGCCGCGGACTTGGAGAAGATTGAAGCGGACTTGGAGAGTCAGACGAATGACGCGTCTGGCTGGCGACAGAAGGCCGAGGAGGCCCAAGAGGTACGCCGTTTCTGATTCAATCTGTTTTGACTCTGACTAACTCCATCATAGGCCCTGGAGACAAAGAAGGATGAGATCAAGGCTCTGAAGCAAGAGCTCGATGAGAAGGTGGCCGAACTCAATGAGACCCGAGCCACCGAGATTGAGATGCGCAACAAATTGGAAGAGAACCAGAAGGCCCTCGGCGAGAACCAGAAACGAAGTCGCTACTGGGAGGAGAAGTATTCGAAGCTGTCTGTGCAGAACATCAACGACCTGGGCGAAGAGCAAGAGCCTACCGAGCTGCAGACATACACCAAGGATGAACTGGAGGCGATGAACAAGGAGTCGCTGAAGGCTGTTATTGCTGCTTTGGAGGAGAAAGTCCAGAACGCTTCTGTTGACTTGTCGGTCCTTGAAGAGTATCGTCGCCGAACCGCAGAGCACGAAGCGCGAAGCGCAGACCTGGCCACTGCTCTGGCGTCTCGAGACAGCGCAAAGGCTCGCCTGGATGGTCTTCGGTCTTCCCGACTGAACGGATTCATGGAAGGCTTTGGTATAATCTCTCTCCGCCTGAAAGAGATGTACCAGATGATTACTATGGGTGGCAACGCCGAGTTGGAACTGGTCGACTCGTTAGATCCCTTCTCCGAGGGTATTCTCTTCTCCGTCATGCCCCCAAAGAAGAGCTGGAAGAACATTGGCAATTTGTCCGGTGGTGAGAAGACACTATCCAGTTTGGCGCTTGTTTTCGCCCTCCACCATTACAAGCCGACACCACTCTACGTCATGGACGAGATTGATGCTGCCTTGGATTTCCGTAACGTGGGTATTCTCTCTCATTTTAATCTGTTCTTTGACTGACAACTTTAGGTCTCTATTGTCGCCTCCTACATTAAAGAGCGGACGAAGAACGCCCAATTTATTGTTATTTCCTTGCGAAACAACATGGTAAGAGCTGACCGTTCTTCTTTCATATCTGCATGTACTGATTGGACGATAGTTCGAACTTGCTTCTCGCCTTGTCGGCGTTTACAAGGTCAACCACATGACCAAGAGTGTCACGATTGAGAACAGAGACTATATCGAGGGTCGGTAATGAGTAGAAGTGGCGTGTGCATATTCTTTTTGTCTGCATCCGATGGATATAGGTACCTGGCTGGATAGAATTGCCTGCTCTTTTGATGATATCAGGAGTCTGGAGTATTGGATATTGAATGGATTTCTTCCGCCTTCATTTAATCCAGGAGTAGCACCGTATCTCGTATTTAGGTCCATGGAATTGGCCGCAGTTCTGGAGACCGCACTGATTTAGCCCTCTGTAGTTTTCAGTGATTGTATGTCAGACGACCATAAAAACTATTCAAATGATCCTGGCAAAGGCATCTAGCCGATCAATATCAGAACACCCTTGGAACTAAACTCAAGCTAATACAGCGCAATCCAATTCCAATTGACTGAATTCTTCGAGAAAAACCAATCCACCTGCCCGAACAGGCCTTCGGCCGTGAATACTCCGAGCCTAGTTTAGGCCAACGCACAGAGCACCAACCGAGCTTCACGCAAACAAACCCACACCTCAGTCCTCCCAGTCTCCATGCCCTTGACCGTTACATCTACCCCAATATGAAGCCATTTGCTCGCCGATCAACTATGTCATGGCGCTCACCACCCTTAGTGCCTAAACCCGCAACCCCCACAGCGTCACTGATCGATGGACCTCAAAATGCGGGGTAAAGCGAAAAACTCCGGCAGTGGAATAGCAATCCCTACCTGATAGGATAGTGTCATAGCTCAGGCTCGGCTTCTTCGCCGACTCAAGCTCAGGGTTACACCTGCACCGCTTAAGGGATGGATTGGGCGTTTGGAGTGGAATGTATAAAAGCGGATGCACGCGACCTGCATTTTTGTGTTTGATATTTTTATTTTGACTGGTTACATATACGATTAGGTTCTTTTCTTCAACTAGGAATTTCTGGTATAGGATCTCGCCATGCGCTCAAGATTAGCTTCTCTGGGGCTAGTTTCCCTTGCGGGCATCGCAGCCTCACAGGACCTTTCGCAGTATGTCAATGCGTTCATCGGCTCTGAAGGACCGGAGGCTGGGACTGGTTTCGGCGGCGGCGATATCTTCGTTGGAGGAACACGTCCGTTCGGCGTTGCTAAAGTCGGTATTGATTCGACCGCGGCAAATTGGAGTACGGCTGTTTTGAATGGAGGATGGACACCTGATGGGAATGTCACCGGTGTTAGTATGATGCATGAGAGTGGTACTGGTGGTGCGCCGAAATATGGCTTGATTTCCCAGATGCCGTTGACCACTGTTGATGCGCCGGTTAACGTGCTTGACAATTTGACTTATAGTCAGCCTCGAGTGAGTTTTGAGTTTGGTTTGGGGTGTATGCAGAATTGACTGGTCTTAGGTTGGCAAAGATACGGCGAAAGTGGGATACTTCAAGACGCAGTTGAAGAGTGGCGTTACTATCGAGTTGTCTGCGTCGCGCCATGCTGGTATTATGGATTACTCGTTCCCCAAGGGCGAGAAACATGTCCTGGTTGATGTTTCTCATTACCTGCCTGGATCTCCTGGTGATCCCAATAGCCAGTTCTTCACTGGCGGTGAGATTCAGATCGAGGAGGATGGAAAGGCTTACTCTGGATACGGAACCTATATCGGTGGATGGAACAATGGTCGGTCTCTCGTCAATCCCATGGAACTCAAACTAATTGTAGTAACAGGAGCACCATTCACCGTCTACTTCTGGGGAGAATTCTCTGAGAAACCAGTCAAGGCCCAGACATTCTCCGGTGACAATACATCTCCCATGCCGCGATACCACAATCATGGCAGTGGCGGCATCGTCCAAGCAAAGTTCGGAAAATCAAACAAGCTAACATCCGGTCTCATGAACGACCGCATCGGTCTGCTCCTCAGCTGGGAAGATGGTGCTGCTTCGCACATCGTCTCACGCGTGGGAATCTCTTCCATCTCAGCCGCCAAGGCTCGCTCCTATGTTCAAAAGGAGATACCTTCTTGGAAGTTGAATGACACTGTCACCGACGCCGTCAAGGAGTGGAACGAGGATGCCTTCAACAAGGTCCAGGTTCCGCTCGATGACTCGGCAAACATGACCCATGTCCGTCTGCTGTATAGCTCGCTGTATTTTGTTCATATTATGCCTTCGGACCGCACGGGTGAAAATCCTCTGTGGGACTCTGGAGAGCCGTTCTGGGATGATTTCTATACTATGTGTTGGTGTCACCGTCAATGCAGGCCTGGGGGTACTCATACTAATATCGGGTTTAGGGGATATCTTCCGCTGTACGGTCAGCTTTTACCACATCTTCCAGCCTGAATACTACGAGTCTATGATTCGCGGTATCATTGATATTTACAAGTTAGCACCCTCAGAATCGCTGAATATACCCTTATTCTGACAAAATCAAAAGACACGAAGGTTACATGCCCGACGGCCGCTCCGGCAACTGGAATGGCCTAGTCCAAGGAGGCTCCGATGCCGACAACGTCCTCGCCGATGCATACGTTAAAGGGCTGCGGGGAGGAATAAACTGGACGGAGGGATACCTCGCCATGAAGAAAGACGCCGAAGTAACACCCTACAACACCTTCGACCCGACCGACCTCACCGCCAGCACAAAAGAAGGCCGCGGTGCTTTGGGCGACTGGAAAGAGCTGGGCTACGTCTCGCAAGATCGCAATACCCGCTGCATCTCGCGCACGGTTGAGTACGCGCTCAATGATTTTGCTGTTAGCCAGGTCGCCAGGGGTGAGATGCCTGGAGATGTTGAGACGTATCTTAATCGGTCGGCGAACTGGCAGAATATTTGGGATCCCAGTGTGAAGAGCTTGAACTTTACGGGTTTCTTAACGCCGAAGCTTTCGAATGGGAAGTTTAATTCTAGCGGTTATGATCCGCTTCTCTGTGATGGTTGTGAATGGCAGTCGATTACTTATGAGGGCGTTCCGTGGGGTAAGTGGTATAGTACCCGTTGCTTGGAAGATGGGAGATGGCTGACCGTGATGATAGAATACTCGTTTGTCATTCCCCACGATGTTGAGACACTGATTAAGCTGATGGGCGGTGTTGATGCCTTTGAGAACCGACTTGATTTAATGGTAAGTGAGGTGGCATAGATAATCTACAGCAGGGACTGACATCGACCTAGTTCAAACCCAACATGTCTGTCCAGAGCCTCGGTGCCAATGGTGCAGGCATCACTACATTGATCAACATCGGGTACGTGTCGAGTTCAATGAAGACGGGTCAATTCATGCTAATCGGGATCTAGAAACGAGCCGGACTTTGCAACTCCCTACCTGTACAACTACATCAACAAGCAGTCCAAGAGCGTGGAGAAGTCCCGCAGCCTGGCTACTCAATAGTAAGATCCCCACCATGAGGTAGTTAAAGAGAGTATTTATTAAATGTCCGATAGCTTCAAAGACGCTGCCTACGGCATCCCCGGCAACAGCGACGCCGGCGCCATGAACTCCTGGCTTCTGTGGCAGATGCTGGGCATCTACCCAGTCGTCACGCAGCCCGTCTACCTACTCTCCTCACCCTGGTTCCCCGACCTGAACATGAGCATCAACGGGAACAGCACATTGCGGATCTCCGCGACTGGCCTGGACGGGGGCTACTACGTGCAGAGCGTGAAGATCAACGGCAAGCAATGGACGAAGAACTGGTTCGAGCACGACGATGTCATGGTCAAGGGCGGGCACATCGAGTTCGAGCTGGGCAAAGAGAAGAAAACCTGGGAGACTGGCGAGGTGCCGCCCTCTCCTGGACACGTGGAGCTGAACTAAGTTGGATAGTTGGACAAGGGAAGTGGTTGTAGATAGATGTTTTATAGTTTCAATAAAGCCAAGCTACTCCATAGACCCGGCAAGGCCCCGCAATGCGAGGCATCATGTCGCACATGAAGCTTTGTCGCATGTGGATTGCATGATTCCGACATGCCGGGCAAGCCGAGGCGTTCTTCCCAGCCCCAAGCCAATCGCAGATAGAGCACACAAGGATCGAATGATAACCAATGGATGAATCAGATTCCAAGTTTCAAGTTTGCGTGTGTGGCTGCTCGCTTTTCCCGTTGACGTCAGCGCGGGATGAGCGGGATGAGAAGGCTGGGAATTGTAAAAGAGGGGTTCTTTTCTTCTTCTTTTCTTTTTCTTTTTCTGTTTCTTGGTTTGCATTCTCTCTCACTTTCGCCTCTTTTCTGGCTTCGGTCTTTTTGGGGTTCTTGCATCGTGAACGAGGGATTATCTGCCACTGCAGACCCACATTGCACTGCATCTCGGTGTGAGATCGCATCGAAATAAGTAAAGCCCGCAAAAAGTGCCAGTTATTTTGATTAGCATACTCCAGCAAACTCATGGTAAGTGCTGTCTACATTCCACGGCTCAACTTCGGGCGGCCCGACTGTGAACCATGGCTTTGTGAACCACGGCTCTAAGATGTCGCTCACACCACTACAGGCTCCCATCAATTCCCCCGTCGTGGCTCGTGCCTCAGATGGATGTCCCAGCACGATTTCCGGAGGTGGAATTGCCGGAATCGTTCTCGGTTCGATCGCCGGTACCCTGCTCATCCTTTGGCTATGGCGTGTGTTCCGACTGCCCGGTGCATGGAGCAACAATGATGCCGAGCCCGATGTTGGCTATCGCGCTCCCGTTGCTCGGTCATCGAGCGGTCGCAGAAGAAGACGCAGTCGGGTCGACTATGTTGAGAAGCCGGTTAGTGTCTCGCGACGGTATCGTGATGATGTGCGGCGGCCACAGAAGGTGTACCTTGCCGAATGAGGTGGGAGTACGGTGCGGAATGGGAATGGGCAATGGTATGGGATCGGTGCTAGGTCTGGAGGTGTTTTACTTTTAAAGTTCTGCATGATCCAGGACGATGACGATCTTGATCAGTGACGAGCATGACATGATACTCATGAAAGTTAAGATTTACGACTCGGCGAATACAGTTGAATGATACAGTTCTGTTCGAAATTAACTACTGTCTTAAACTCTGTCCATCCTAATGTCATGCGATGACCCACTGACTGAAAATCCAAAATCCACCCCTGGACAAGTCTTATGGGGATCGACCGTGGCACAGGACCAAAAATGAATGTGTAACCCAGGGACAATGATCGTGAAATTCGACCGTGCAGAACTTGGTGGAACAACCGGGTGGATTGGAGACAGGACACTAGGTATGCAACGGCCAACGCCGCAAAGCTTGGGTGTAGTCAGGAACACAGAGTCCACGAATAGCGAGATGCTAATATATGCGGTAAACAGTGCCAAGCAGGACGGGGAAAAGTGCGGGAAGAGAAGAGAATAGCGCAAAAGTGGGAGTGGAAAATAGAAGGATCCACAAGGTCTTAGCTGTGGATTCAGGGAGCCACTGTAGGAAAAACTAGGGGGGTTTGGGCAGGTTCTCGAAATAGATTCAAAGGGGGAAAATTATCATTATCCTATGTACTGCGTAGTTATTTATGCAGGTGGCCTTCTGCAATTTCGTCATGTCATTGGGTCTTGACCGAGTTCAAAGGATCAACATGGCAGATGGCAGGTCTAGACCGAGTGATCTTGGAGCTAAAAAATTCAAAAGCTCACTAGCTACTTGGCTAATGGGGAAGTGTCAAGGTTCCTCTTATCCTATTCAGAGTTATACATATGTCGTATGTATATACTCTGTACTCCCACAGATAACAGGAACACGATGCAACCTCTGATTCTCTTGTTTGGGATCTTACAGTGTAGCCTTATCGACCAATAACAAACCCATATAATCTCAGTCAAGAACCAAAACAGTTTAGTCTCAGGCACGGGGCCGCTCCGAACCCCGATCGGGAAAAGCGAATACACATAGTGCATGAACCTCTAACTGGACCTGGTTAGCATCGCCGAAACCACAATAATCTGCCAGCTTTTCCCCTTACCGTGGAATCCGTACACAAATCGAGCACTAGTCACCATGTTGCGAGCCCACTTGGTCTCGGCGTTCCCTCCCAACTTTCCCTTTTCTCTATGCTTTCTTCCTCATAATCTTCCCCCCCTCAACCTGTGCTGCTGGTGGCCTTCCACCTTCCGATCCTTTTGCCGTGCGTCCTTTTCGCACATCCGTTCATTAATTGTACTTCGAGGTTCTACCTCGTATCCGTTCTTTGTGAAATTCTGGATCGTCCCACAGCAGTATCAGGGAGCTTGAGGCCGAGTAATCACAGTATGAGAACCTTTTCCAACCTCGCCATGCTGGCCGCTCTGGCCAGCAATGCCTTCGCTCAGACATACACCTCCTGCAACCCGCTCGACAAGTCCTGTCCCGCCGACCCGGCGCTGGGTACGGAGCATGAGTGGTACTTCAATTCCACCCTCGACAGTACCATCTGGAACATGACCACGGGTGATTACACCACCACCTCCGAGGGAGCCGAGTTTACCCTCACGCAGGAAGGCCAGTCCACCCTGCTCCAGTCCAACTTCTATATCTTCTTCGGCGTGGTCGAGTCGTGGGTGAAGATGGCCAAGGGCGCAGGTATCATCAGCAGTGTGGTGCTGGAGTCGGACGACCTGGACGAGATCGATTGGGAATGGGTCGGATACAACACCAGCCAGGTGCAGAGTAACTTCTTCGGTAAGGGCAACGACACCTCCTTCAACCGTGGCGGCTTCCACGCCGTCGAGAATGCCGACACGGAATTCCACAACTATACCACCTACTGGGATCAGTACAATCTCGAGTGGTGGATCGATGGCGTTAAGGTTCGCACCGTGCCTTACTCCGATGAGATGACCGTCTACGGCAAGAACTATCCCCAGACGCCCTGTCAGATCAAGATCAGTAACTGGCCCGCCGGCACGAAAAATGCGGCTCAGGGCACCATTGAGTGGGCCGGTGGTCTGGTGGATTACAGTGAGGGACCTTTCACAATGACCGTGCAGAAGGTCCGCGTTCAGGACTTCCACACCGGCAAGGAGTACAGCTACGGTGACCGTTCTGGCTCTTGGGAGAGCATCAAGGCCGCAGAGTAAGTTTCATTTCCCCGATTCCTCATAAACACTACTAACCACCCGATAGGGGAAATTCCACCGTTCTCGACCGCATCAACAACCCACCCAAGTCCCTCGCCGAGAAATGGGACGATCTGGGCACGGGCGCCCACGTCGGTGTCTACGTCGGAGCCGCCGCCGCCGGGGTCCTCGTCTTCGTCGCACTGGGTCTTTACTGCCTGCGCCAGCGCCGTAAGGGCCGTCTCGAACACGCCCTCGGCAACGACCAGTACGCCGTAGAGCGCACCGAGATGCAGAACTACCAGAACGACTGGAAAGCGAGCGAGTGGCGAAACAGTGGCTACCGCCAGGTCACCTAGATTTCCCACTCTTACCCTTTTTCCTTTTCCTGTCATGAATGGTTCTGCAAACCTACTCGCCCGTCCCGGTCTCTCAGACGCCGCCACGACTTGATGCGACTATTGCCCTTTTCTGTGGGCGTCTGCGATGGCCCGGGGACTGCCCTAATGACCTTACTCTCGCGAACCTTATCCCGCCGTCTCGCTAGGTGGGATTCCTGTTGATATCCATTACTCGTTCTTTTTATCCTGGTCCGAACCGTCGGCGTTGTTGCGTTGTCATTGTCCCCACACATCGGGATCTATCTTTTCATACATGGATGATATGTACATAGTTCAAGTTCATCAACATTGATTGTTTACTTCTCTTCCACAAGGCATTCTTCTACACAAGACATACGAAGCGAGTATCCAGTGAGGAGCATGACGCCCTTACTTGGGTCCAGTCTAAAATTAGGTATCGCCACGGCAGCATGTCCCGTCGCTGCAAGGTGAGGTCATAAAGCAGGGAGCTTTCTGTGCTGCAGCAGAGTCGTCGCAAAAGCATGAAATCAAATAAACCCTGCTTCCATATTATCCAATCATAGGCTTCCATTCAAATTGTTCGATGCGTCGTCTGTCGTAACCGTTGAAATTGTCCTTCAACACAGCAATGCCGTCGTAACCATTGAGATCTACCTTCTGCATTCACTGCCGATGGTATCATCACTAGTGTCACCCATCCCATAACCTGTTGACGACTGTCCCTATGACCTTGCCTTGATACAGAAGAGTGTTATCGATGTATCTGCCGTAGTCTTCCTCATGAAACGCTTGGCTGGCTTTTCAGGCATTGTTGGTGATGTGCGTAGTTGAGGTTGAGGGTGTGTAACGGGTAGGACATCTCTCAATCACTGGAGCCCTAGTCACTGGTGTCGACGGTTCCCCAATCAGAGCTGGGTGTAGCTCGTCCCTCATCTCAATGGAGGGTAGACCATCTCCGATTGTGGTGTAGGACCTCCATCGTCAGCTGATGCGCTGATTGTTCATAGTGATAGGCCCTAGCAGATGATGACAGAGCCCATTGCACAATCTCAACCTCAAGTACTCACTGCATCAACGACACCTGGAAACCCAACCAAGCGTTTTGCAGGAACTCTACGGCAGGTTCATTGATAACCTGTTGGGCAGGGCTTGGAAGACAGAAGACTAGGCCTATGGAAGGGAGTGAAGTCGATAGAAGAGTTGAAGAAAGAGGAAGCTAGGGAGGCGCAAACTGCAGTTATATACCAATAGAATATAAGAAGTTGTGAAAATGACACAATAACCATAAGGGAACCGTAAATTCCAAATCCAAAACGTGCCGGATTATGCGCGGCGGGGTGGCAGCTCGCGGCCTGGCCGCTACATGAGTTACTCTGCTCGCTATAGAGGTCTACTAGTTTTGACTAGGTAGGCTAGGATTAAGGCGGCCGAGTGTAACTCGTGTAGCGACCTTATAAAACAGCAAAGTATGACTTATCAAAAAAGAGGTAAAATTGAGGGTTTTGCTTTATACCACGGCCACGGCGGTCCGATCCCACCCTAAATGCTAACAAGTCTGGGCAGTCTAGGCACCTTCTATAACTAGCCCATAAGCCCCGTCGAGCCAAGGTTGTAATGCACCCTTTCTCTTTTTTTCTTTTTTTTCCCTTTTTTTCTTTCCTCGCCCCTCTCTACCCCCATTCCATTACTTGGCGGCCAACATGCGTCCTTGTTTGGGGTTCCTTTCTGTATGTTTAAATCTGTTGAGCTTACCGGTCACCGTCCTTGCCAAAGACGACCCGGGCTACAATGCTACGCAGAACTTCCGCCCAGGTAATGTCACCGGCTTGAATGACATGTATACATGGGTCGGATCGTGAGTAACGTGCGAACCGTGGCATATCTCCATCAGATGAATAACCGGACCATAGGTACTACAATGCAACAACAGAGGTGACGGTGACGCCCCAGATGGGATTCGAACCCAGTGACCCTCTATGTCCGCCTTTGCAGAATTACACTACAACCATGAAATGGAACTCGATCTTGGCCATCACGGACAGAGGCGCATACAACACGGGGCCCAACCCAGTCAACATCTGGCTGACTTTGATACCGCCGAATTACAACTGGTCCACGTTGCCGTGGGAGAATACCATTTTGGAAGACAACCCATTTTGGTGGGCGCTTGATTCGTCTCAGTAAGTGTTGTCATAGTCCGGGGGTTAGCTCATATAGTCCACAATTCTGACCTGTCTAGACCGACATGGATAACACGGGAGAACATCACTGCCCCTCCCGACTACTTCAATATCACTGCCGCCAAATCCCAAAATACGTTTTCTTTGGGAGGCATACTAAATGACCCCAGTGGGCTCAGTTCGCAGAGTTATAGTGACTTTCGGATGCCAACATGCAACTCCAGTTACTATAATGGAAAATGGCATTTAACGACACTACAAATGCCATGGTGGAGCACCGAGGGCTGGAAGAGCTTCATGCTTCCTAGGATGAATGCTACATTTGACGACCACACTGCAAATCTCACACTTGATGGTGATTTTGCGGCGTATCCATTCTTGAGACCCAACGACACTAATTACATTGGCGGATTGGATGGGGAACTGGGGACCGGAGTACAAGGCACCATACGATTTACGTTCAACGGGGTCTTGGATGCTTATCATTCAGATGTTCTCGACATGAACGCGTCTTCCCCGACTTGGCTTCGAACTGTCGGTTTCTGCAACAATACTCTTAATATTGGGAATGGGAGCAACGGGGTTGGTCGACTTCGTGCTAGTCTAGGCGCTGCTACGATCGTGATAAGTTGTACCATATTTGCATTGTTTTAGTAGTTTTCTATACTGGACTTTCTTACCAGCGCTCCAATCTAATGACAAAGAAAAATCCAAACATCTACCGTAGGGATGAGAATAGCGAAATGGAAAACTCCGTTTGGAGTCTCCGAAAATTCGCCTCCGTCCGTAGACGCCTCTGTCTTGCCATTGGAGAGTGTCGGGTGGGACACCGTAGCTGCTGCCGTGAGCCGATACCCGGGTATGTAAATGGCTAGAATGACCATGATCTCAAGGAGATATGAGAGGAATTCCCTTCAGAGATGAATCCCCGGGGAACATAGCTCCGAAAGGAACGCCCATGAAGTTGGGCATGAACTCTTTGCCGAAAACATCGATAGCCTTGTAGGTAATCGGTGCAGTTTCCGCAAGGTCTCGCAAAGCATGATTTATCCGCGCTTGTTTGCACAGACGGCGAAATAACACGGCGGAAACAAGAAAGCCAGTGGCGAATAGGGTTAAAAAAAAGAAATTTGGTAAACCATGGTGACCACGCCCCCGAGTATATTGTTCTCGAGCATCTTTTCGGAAACTGGGAGCATCGCTGGCCGCAGGTCGACGTGTAGCAGCCAGGCGGTTGATACGAGCTCGGTATAAACCAAAACGAACAGATGATTCGTACGGCGATATGCGAAACCCTATAGACGAGACAGTGCCAGTGCCCACACGTCCAATGGGAGGCATGGATAGCCGGCGAGAAATTCTCTCTAACATGGGAGCATTCTCCGGAGGAAAGGAATGCGGCGGAGAATCGATATCTGGACCGGCCGCTGATGACCAGAGCTGATTTGTGCAATCGCAGAGACTGTCTTTCGAAGCGGACGGCGGAGCCATGCATCCATTCTCCTTGCTTTCTCTAGTTTCGTTTCCTTGGTTTCCATTCTTGACATGGAAACCGACCTTCACCTCCAAGTCTCCGTCGACAGTGCCCTAAGTTTAGACTTGCAAAATATCATTACTCTTCAGTCAAAACACGTTACAGCCCCAGATATGGCGTGTGGGGCCTTCCCAATACAGAGAATCAAGTGACGATGACAGGCTGAAAATCCGGGGAAGATGTGGAGCGATGCGGGGAAGGTCGTCTAGGGTTTCTAGCCCCATCGCTAGGAAATCATCTTGTCAAAGAGCTTAGGAGACCCCCTTTCCTATTGTCCGGACTCGAATCTCACAACTCCTGAGCAATTCTCCGTCGACGATAAACATTCTCGATTCCAGCTCCAAGCTAGACCATGCAGAGCGAGGAAACAATGGCCAGAAGGCCGCACCTTGTGCAGAGGTATGTCCATTCATTGCGGCAGAGATTCTGCTGACGATCGGTAGCCATGCTCATGAAAGCGACATTCCTGGCACGGTGGATCTGAGTGCCGTAGAGGGTGATGATACGGCCTACGGACAGGCGCTATACCCAGTTCCGGCTGAAGACCCGAACGACCCTCTTCAGGTATGAATAGTGCTATCAAGGTATGCCTTTGAGTTCACCTGAGCAGATACTTATGCAATATAGTGGCCAATCTAGAAGAAAAACACCATCCTCCTCATCGTTGCATTTTACTCGTTCCTCGGAAACAGTTCCTTGACTGGCCCGTCCGTCTATATTGGGTTATATAGTAAGGAATTTGAGATCTCTCCGGCTGAAGCCTCCGGGTTAATCTCGTACCCGAATTTGGCATTTGGATTTGGTAGGCATGAATCAGTGCTCATGGTATCGAGTGTTGCTGATAACTGGCAGGGTCGCTTCTCCTTGTGCCCCTATATTCAAAGATAGGCCGGCGCCCAGTGACACTCTTGTCAATGACGACGGTATGTGTGGCCCGGTGTAACAATTTGGCACTCTCCAGGGCTAAACTATTCTAGTTCGTTGCTGGTTTGATTGGTGCCTCGAGGGCTAGGAGCTACACAGGCCTCATGATTGCTCGCATCTTCCACGGTTTTGGCAGGTTGGTTGTCCTCTACAATTTATTTTGACTTTCTAACATTTTCATCAGTGGAGTTTGCGAGAGCTTGCCTGTGCATCTTGTCAATGATATCTTCTACATTCATGAGCGTGGAAAGAAGCTTGGGTACTATACTCGTTAGTTTAGCTGACCCGGAGACCACCGATTGCGATTTCTGATATGATGCAGTCTGTCTCTGCCTAGGATCAACAGGCCCTTTGTACGCTGGGTACATGCTGGCAGAAGGTTACTCATGGCGACTGTTCTTCTACGTCGAAACCGCATTTGCTGCCGCCCTTTTGATCTTGGCATTTCTTTTCGTCGAGGAATCTACATATCACCGGCCCGGGCAATCATCGCATTTACTCGCTGTGGACCCAACAGATGAAAAAGATAAACAGCCAGCACATCTTGAAGACGTATTATCGGTATCTGTGCCGCGGAGGAAGAGCTTTTTGTCTACTCTCAAACCGTGGAGTGCTATTGACCCGGAGCCGGAATTCTTCATGACCATCGCCCGCTCCTTTACATATTTTCTGGCTCCAGCAGTGTTCTGGGTAATCACTACCTACGGTCGGTCTCTCATCCAAAACCTCCAATTTCATTTCCGTTAACGATATGATTCAGGACTATATATTGGACTCGGAGCCCTGGCATTCAACTACACCTTCCCCCTCAAAATCACGGAACCCCCTTACAATTGGAGCGAAGTAAGGATCCCAAATGCTTGTATCCATGTGCAGTATCTGACATCAACAGACAAATTCAGGCCTGATAGCAGTCGCCTCCTTCATCGGCTACCTCGCCGCTCTTCCATTTACCTCAATCTCGGACCGACTAGCCGCCTACCGCACAAAACGAAACAACGGAATCCGCGAAGCCGAGATGCGTCTCCCAGCACTCTTCCCAGCTCTATTACTCGCCCCAGCTGGCTTGGTAGTCTACGGTTTCACGGCACAGCGCAACTTACACTGGATCGGATACTTTGCCGGAGTCGCGATGGACCAGTTCGGATCATATTTTTATTTTACGTTTACACTTGCCTATGCAGTGGACTCGTACTACGCAAACACGTCCGAGATGCTCATCGCCATGAACTTGGGCAAGCAGGCTATCTCTTTTGGCATGGGCTCGTATTTGCTGGATTGGATCTTGACAAGGGGGTATGCGGTTGTTATTGCGGGGATCTTTGGGGGTGTGCTTTTGGCTAATAATTTGGCGGTTGTTGTGTTTGTTCTTTTTGGGAAGAGTATTCGGAGGTTTACTGCGAGGTCTTGGTTAGGTAGGCTTCATCAGAGGACTGCCACGAGGGATATGAGGCATTGAATGTATTGACTGGGTTTATTTGGTTCATTAGGTATGCAAGAGAAGATGGCTTTCTCTATAGTCAGAAGTCAGAATTCGAAGGGTGTTAGATGTATTGATTCGATTTGCTGATAGGTATGCAATCTGTAGAGCTATGCTTATTTGAGCCAAAGCACAACCCCGGGGTTCGTCGTTCTCATGCAAGGTAACGTGGGATATTCACCTGTATTTCTCCGTGGACGTTCCTCGATTTATCTTCAGTTAAGTTAAATGCGTCACTCAGCAATTGACACTGCAACCGCAAAACAGGCCCACGACGCCAGATCAACTGTCCACGTGCGCAAACGATGGATGTTCAGCCAGCTCTTCAGGTCCTTTGTCGATGAGCCTCGCGACGTGTCCTCAACTATAGCCTGGATCTTGGGCGCAACGGCGGGCACAAAGAGAAGGTGACTCGCGGCAAACAGTGTGCCAGCAGTATACCAAGGCATGGATGCCGAGCCGCCCAGTCCCGACCGTCGCCCCACCAAGATATTATATCCGCCTCCCGTCAAGGTCAGCGCGAGAATACCCAGCACGCGCAAGGTACCGGGGCCGAAGAAGACGCGGAAATAAGATGGCAGAAATTCATTGCTGTGGGTGCGGTGGTCGGGGTGGAGAAAGATGTTCAGGAAAAAGTCCTGGTCGAGCGAGTACCAGAGCGTGCAGGTTGAGGTGACAAGTGGGGCGGTACGCAGGAGAGTACGGGGGTCACAAACGAGTCCAGAGGCCATGATGGTCGGAGTAGGGAACAGGTAGGCGAGGGAGATCGCAGAATGACCACGAGGAAACGGCAGGATTGCACTGATGAGCGAAAAGTGTCAGGAGTGCTGCGGTGGTGGCCCTAAATGAGTGGCCCCCAAACGAGTGGGCCTATACTAAGAACTAAAGTATTCTTTGAATGAGTAGTAGAACCCACGGAGTTTGCCCTCGATTCATGTCTTCCAGAAAACTCGGTGGATGGGATAACGTGTGAAATTGATCATGAACATAGTCGAAGTAAAGTTGTACTAGATCTGCACAAGAGACTTGGTGGGCAACGGACAGTTGTCGGTCTGCCGTAGATAGAAAGGCATTTAGGCTCATTGTGGCCGTGTATTTCTTTACACGGCTCTCACATCCCATCACCGTTGATCAATATCGTCAGTAAATGCCCAAGAGCCAACGGGAATTCCGCCTACCGACAAGCAGCACAGCCTTCCTCATCCCGGGGTTTCTGCACAACAAAGGTGGCTGGAAAGGTAGCAAGTTGCAAGAAATGCCATATGCCAAACTCCACGGTGGGGTAGAAGCCGGGGGCCTCCTTGATCGCATTGATGATAGAATCCACTAAGCCTTGGTATTCACCGCGCGAGCCAATAGTAGGTGTTTAAAACCCCCGCTATTGATGTTCCAGTCTACTTACGGCCTGAGGCCGATGAGCTCGGCCTTCCTCCGCGTTCTGGAGATGCTCCCCGCAACTTGTAAAAGGAGGTTAAACCCGGGGAAATACGACATCATGCAATAGAGCTCAGTTCTACGAGATATTCTTGATTGGCCTACTTCTCCGAATGTGTCACATTCATTTTTCTCCACATCGTCAGAAACTTATATAAGGGTATTTTATTAAACATATTCCCTATTTTCGAGTTCGTCCCGCTGAGATGGCTCGTTTTACAAACAGGCTATTGCCCGTCGCTGGGCTGGTGACGCTCTTCGGTTACCTAACTGCGGCCCAAGATGCCTCGGCTACCAATGGTAAGCTATACCGATATTCTCGCCCTATATTCGACCAAGTGCCAACTATACTTCAACCAGTTATCGTGGACGGCACCACCTTCACCCTGAATGGCGACAATGTTTCCTATCGTTTCCACGTAGACAACAGCACTGGCGACTTGCTGTCGGATCACTTCGGAGGAAGCGTGACGGGTGATATTCCCACTGAAATCATTGCCGATAGTAGTGGCTGGGTCGGGCAGCAAGGCCGAGTCCGTCGTGAATTCCCCGATCAAGGCCGTGGTGACTTCCGTACCCCGGCGATTCGTATTCGGCAAACCGAAGGCTATGCCGTGACGGACTTGCAGTATCAATCACACACCGTGACTCCGGGCAAGCCAGGATTGCCTGGTCTGCCGGCAACGTTTGGTACTGCAGACGATGTGACCACCTTGGTTGTACATCTATATGACAACTACAGCTCCGTGGCCGCCGACTTGTCCTATTCAATCTTCCCCAAATATGACGCCATTGTGCGAAGTGTCAATGTCACTAACAAGGGCCAGGGCAACATCACCATCGAGGCACTTGCCAGTATGAATGTGGATTTTCCCTATGAAGATCTTGACATGATCACCTTGAGTGGTGACTGGGCGAGGGAGGCGCATCGCCAAAGGAGGAAAGTCGAATACGGCACTCAGGGGTATGTTAACCAGATCAATGAATTCAGGTGTGTTTACTGATATTCCACGTATTAGCGTTGGAAGCAGCGCGGGCTACTCTTCGCATTTACATAATCCTTTCCTGGCACTGGTAGATCCAGCCACTACGGAATCCAGCGGCGAAGCATGGGGCTTCTCGCTCATCTACACTGGATCTTTCTCTGTCAATGTCGAAAAGAGCTCCCAGAGCTTTACCCGTGCCCTTCTTGGACTGAACCCCAACCAGCTGTCATGGTCACTCGGGCCTGGGGAGTCTCTCGTCTCCCCAGAGTGCGTCTCCGTCTATTCCAGCAATGGAATCGGTGGCATGTCACGTCTGCTCCATCGTCTCTATCGCAACCATCTCATCAAGAGCAAGTTCGCGACGTCAGACCGTCCACCACTGCTCAATAGCTGGGAAGGCCTTAGCTTTGACTACAACGCAAGCACTATCGTCAACCTGGCGAAGGAATCAGCTGACTTGGGGATTAAACTCTTCGTTTTGGACGATGGCTGGTTTGGCGTCAAGTATCCGCGCGATGATGACCACGCTGGTCTCGGCGACTGGACGCCAAACCCTGCGAAGTTCCCCGACGGTCTCTCACCCACTGTAAACCAAATCACCGGCCTCCGGGCAGCAAACTCATCGACAGACCTGCGCTTCGGAATTTGGGTTGAGCCCGAAATGGTCAACCCCAACTCCAGCCTGTATCACGAACACCCGGACTGGGCCATGCACGCTGGATCCTACCCTCGCACTTTGACGAGAAACCAGCTTGTGCTGAATTTAGCACTGCCAGAGGTCCAGGACTTTATCATCAATTTCATGACGAAACTCCTCAACAGCGCCAACATCACCTACATCAAGTGGGACAACAACCGAGGTATTCACGAGACGCCCTCCCCATCCACCGACCATCAGTACATGCTTGGAATGTACCGCGTCTTCGACACACTAACAACCCAATTCCCCGACATCCTCTGGGAAGGCTGTGCCTCCGGTGGTGGTCGCTTCGACGCGGGCGTACTACGATACTTCCCTCAGATCTGGACATCCGACGACACCGACGCCATGGAACGCATTACCATCCAGCTCGGAACATCACTCGCATACCCGCCCAGTGCAATGGGCGCTCATCTCTCTGCAGTCCCAAACCAGCAAACTGGCCGCACACTGCCCGTGTTGTTCCGCGGACACGTCGCCATGATGGGTGGTTCATTCGGTCTTGAACTCGACCCGGCCAACATGCCTGAAGAAGACAAGGCTGCTCTTTCCGGCCTCATTCGTCTTGCCGAAAGGGTTAATCCGCTTATTCTCAGAGGCGACATGTATCGTCTCAGTTTGCCGGAGGACTCGAACTGGCCCGCCGTTATGTTCATATCTGAGGATGGTTCGCAGGCGGTGTTGTTCTATTTCCAGATCTCTCCTCGCGTTAATAATGCAGTTCCTCGAATTAGAATGGAGGGTCTGGATGCATCGGCTATGTATAGCGTGGAAGGAAAGGGTGTTTACTCCGGTGCGACTTTGATGAATATGGGGCTGCAATTCCCCTTCGACACGGATGTTGGAAGTATGGTGGTGTTCTTAGAGAAACAGTGAAGATTTCGGGAGGTATGTGGGTAGATATAAAATTTTGAGAATGTGTAGAATCTGATCATTCAATGTCAGTCCTATACCTGTGATGTCTAACCTACGAAGATGGAAAACAGTACTAAATGATATGCAATGAGTAACCCAGTACATACGACCATAGGGTGTGGAGAACAGGGCTTCCCGTCCGCTCAGCCGTACTTAAGCCACACGCCGGCAGGTTAGTAGTTGGGTGGGTGACCACCAGCGAATCCCTGCTGTTGTATGTTTTGTTTTTGATTTATCACTTCTTATTTCTTTTTAATGGAAAAATATTGAAGTTATTGTTTATTCCATGTTCTGTCTGCCAGTTTACTGAATCAAGTGTTGGGGATATGTCTTAAGACAATCCAGGGCACCTGCAAGTAGGCTTTTTGCCGTAATGGGGTTATTCAACATCAAGTTGACTACGTATATATATAGAGGAAGACACGCTGAGCTATACAGATATACCGACTCCAACTCTGCTGCAGACGTGAATAATCGAAGTTCAAAGAACCACAAGTGGAGATACGTTTTCTCTGAATAGTTAGCCTTATAGACAGTCAGTCATCGCCCGATCGACTTATCAAGCCCAGTATATTGCAGCAGAAAAATGCGAACTACTGGAAAGTGGCATTTAAACGACTCATCGTATCAGGAAACCTGGAATCACTGGGCTAGAATGCATAAGTAGTGCAAGAGCAGACTCCCGAGGTCCTTCTGAAGAAAGTGATGTATATGGGGAGATACCTTGGCCTGACTGCAATTATGATCCCGATGCCCGTCATTTGCACTCGAACAATGGTAGAAACCAATCAGCGAGCGGCGGTTCCTGTTGAGGCCCACAACGCAAAATAGCATCCAATCAAATCGATGGCGCGATCGCAGGAACAAAGTGCATTGACGGAAGCCGAGATTCGGCCTTTGAAACTCCGGAGACTGGGGAATAATGTAGGCACTGTGCGGCTCATTAACGGGAAAACAGCACACCCCGACGGCCACGTGTAAGCCGCGATCGATTGGCTGGCGTCATCTATACTTGCGCAAAAGAAGACCCGATGGCGTGATGAAGTCTAATTTTACCTCCCCAGATAAGAAAATCACCCAGGTTCGGCCGAGACAACCTGCATGCGTTGGAAAGAAAACGGCGGCAACTTTATTTCGACCTTCATATCGCTTTTGCAGTGTGCATACCTGGTGATATACCTAGCGATATACCATGCCGATCAAAAGGGTGGCCGTTATTGGCGCTGGCCCTGCGGGTGCCATTGCTGTCGATGCCCTGGCGCAGGAGAAGACGTTTGATATCCGTGTCTTCGAAAGACAGGAGCGAGCTGGTGGATGCTGGTATGTTTGCGCGAACACTATCCATGTATAAATCCTGACAATTGTAGGGTCTCGAGGGATGATGCGCCACCACAAAGATTCGACCTTGACAGTTTAGCAACGCGCACAGCAGATGCGCCATTGAAGATCCCAGACCAACTCCCATGCCGCACACCGGTGGTGCTGCAGGACCGGTTCACTGACTCCGCCGTCTACCCCGGGCTGGAAACGAATGTGGATGCAGGCGCCATGTCCTACTCCCAGGAGCCGATCCCCGCTGTTCGGTCGCAGTGGTCAATCGAGCGCCACGGTGAGGATACGCCGTTCCGGCATCATTCTGTCATCAGGCAGTATATTGAGGACCTATTCACGAAAAAGGGCCATGGAGGCCTCGTTCAGTACAACACCACCGTTGAACGGGCGATCAAGGATCCCAGCAGCCAGGAATGGAATCTCACACTTCGACGTACAGAAAGCCACAATGGTAGTCAATCCGACTATTGGTGGAGTGAAGTGTTCGATGCGCTCATTGTGGCTTCGGGTCACTATGCAGTGCCATACATCCCTGCCATTCCCGGGTTGAAAGAGTTCGCAGCGCGTAATCCGGGCAGCATCGAGCATACGAAGCATTACCGCGGGCCAGAAAAGTACCGTAGCAAGGTATGTCTACAATCTTCCGCTTGATAGGTTGACCGAAATAACTCCGCGCAGAAAGTCGTGACGGTCGGGGCATCGGTCTCGGCCGCTGATACAGCAGTCAGCCTGGTTGGCATCGCCCAATCACCCATTCATGCCGTTACCCGCGGTCGCTACAACGCATATTTCGGCAACGAGGCGTTCAAGCACCCGATGATTCAAGAACGGCCTCCCATCTCGCACATCACGGCCGAGGACCGAACCGTTCACTTCGAAGACGGTTCTTCCGAGTCTGGCGTGGATAACATCCTCTTTGGAACGGGTTTCACTTGGACACTGCCATTCCTTCCTGGAGTGCAAACTCGCAATAACCGAGTTCCAGACTTGTACCAGCATGTTTTCTACCGCCACGATCCCAGCTTGGTGTTTATTGGAGCTGTACGTTCCATCTCACCAATGCCCCGAGTGAAAGGACGCTAACTGGAAACCAATAGGTCGGCGCTGGTCTCACCTTCAAAGTCTTTGAGTGGCAAGCAGTTGCCGCTGCACGTGTGTTGGCTGGCAGAGCCACTCTGCCCAGTATTGCCGAGCAGGAGAAGTGGGAGACGGATCGCATCGCGCAGAGAGGCGACGGGCCACGATTTACGGTTATCTACCCCGAGTTCGAGGCTTATTTCGAGTATATGCGCCAGCTTGCCGGCGAGCCGCGCGACGGTGTCGGGCGGCCACTGCCGGTATTTGAACAGAAGTGGGTGGACGATTTCAATGCTGGACATGAGCGGCGCAAGAAGATGTGGAGACGGAACAACGCGACGTCGAGACTGTAGTATCTATATATATTCCATTGGCATAATTGAGCCTCGTATATAGCGAAGATGACATTAAGTGACCGGCAGTTCCCTGTCAGGATCGGCATTGTGTAGCAGCCGAGTTCCGGCCTTTAGGCTCATCGTGATACCTACATAGCGAACCTGCACTGAACGACTCATCCTATATCAGGGAATGTGACCTCAGCCAACGTAAGCCACAGTTGCCGAGGCCAAAACATCATCTCCATAGCATCCTGGCGGATGCGCAGGGTCCCAACGTTCGAGTTTGAATATCGTGCTCATAGACACTGTTAACCAAGCGGTATTGCGCTATTGCGTACAGACGCCCTACACCGCGCGCATATGGAGGATTACCTTCTGCGATATTACTACCCAACCCAGCGCATATAAACGCGTACCCGATCATATCCCGACTATCGCAATGGGACGTTCCCAAGAGTTCACCCAACCAGCCGAGTGCTATTACTCACGAGGTGCATTTCATCCTTCGGCACTGCAAAAGACTACCCCACGGTCCCGCTCTACCAAACTGTAAACCCCAAGATAGACATGGGCGCGATCTCTAGACGAATGCTACCTGGGCAGAATCTGGACATACTCGAATCCGAAACCCCGCATGGTGGTTTGCAGTTCTACCTCGTCGAAGAGGCCCAGCAGGTACAGTATCGTTTGGAATGGTGAGCATGACGGTAATGCCATTGGCTCGGTGCGGAAGTGGATTGGCGGGACTACTTGGTTGTTGTTGCTAGTGGGCTTGTTTCAAGCAGGATTTTGTTGTGAGTACATAGTGAGTGGTGTGATTTCTAGGTTTCTGGTAGGGCTGGTTCGGATTTGCGCTTGAGATACCCATTTTGAATTGAGATTTACTTCGATGTAGTTAGTTACCCTGTGCGGAGTATAACTATGCATTATCGGTAAAGCTAAGACTTGCATGAATGAACGTGGCATTCCATGGAAGAGACTTCATTTTTGAAGAGATAAAGCTTGTCTTGCATGAGATTCGAAGGTGAGTTTACCCCTGCATAAGTGGGTGGCCTGGAGTTGGGGCCAAAATTCCCAAAATGGACTCGTTCTACTTTAAGTTTATCGGTTGTTTCAGTCTATTCCGCGCGCACTGTAATTATTTTCATTTTTGCAGCTGTATGCTGGACGTAATTCATAACCATGAATCTATGTACAATGTCTATTATATGGCTGTCGCGATACCCATGCTCCATGACTACCTTGTGCACAGATGATTTACAACGGAATCTCCAAAATCACCTCCGTACTCTGCTGTATCAAGCCGTGATTGCCCAGGAAGTCTGCAATCTCCTTGTAGGCAGCAGTGGCGTTGTAGTGCAGGTTGATACCGTGGGCCGTGTCGGGTTGAATAACAACAGAGAATGCCTTGGCGGAGGGAAAGACCGGCTTTGCAGCAGCAGGGATAGAATCACTCACACCGCCAGTATTGAGGCAGTCGCCTCCGCAGAAAGGCACGTCGTGGGCGCCAGTAACAATAATAACAGGGCCGGTAAACTTGCTCTCGGTAGGTATACTGGTAACGGTCAAGAGTTCACCGATAGTAAGAGGCTGCTTGTTTTTCTCTGTAAATGCAAGTAATTCAGGATCGAAGTTGCCGGGGCAGAGGAACATGTACTCGTTGTTTCCCATGTCCGCATTCGTCAGGTAGCCCAAGGTGTAGTCCTGGCCTGGGTTTGAAAAGGCGCCGGGTGAGCGGTTCAAACGTGCCTGCTGGAGGTTTGCACCGGCCATGAACATCGGCATAAAGCTGCTGTTCATGGAGAACCCGGTCAGAACGAGGCCGTCGGATAGGTCGGGATATGTGGCTGACATGCCGTATGTCAGGATAGATCCGAAGGAGTGGCCCACGTGGACAATCTTGCTGGGCTTTTGGTGTCTGCGGCTGTGGCCGTGGCCTGCATGGACTGCGCCATTACGCAGAATGCGGGTGATCTGGGCGAGCGACTCGATCTGTAGAGGGAGTTGGATCTCCTCTTTTGGGTCGCCGTGAGACGACATACCAACACCCAGACGGTCGTAGGCAAAGGTGTGGTAGCCACGGGAGAGGGCATAATCGACATAGGAGTAGTTGTAGTTGTTGTAAGGCAAGTCCCAGTACCTGATGGTTTAAGTTTAGTGTACGATCGACATGCAATCGCACAATGAGAACTCACGACTTGTCAAATCCCATGCCGTGAGTCAGGATCTGAATAGTAGGCGCATTGCCGCCGGTGTCGCTCGGCATACAGTATCGAGCCGAGATCTCGTACAGACCGGAGACATTCTTAGAACCGGTCAAGAAGCCCTCGGTCCCACTGCCGCCTTGTCGACTGGCATCCAGGGCTAATGCAGTGGCGTCCATGTTGGTCAGAGGCGTTTGGACACCGCCGAAATCCGCATTTTGTGCGGTAACGGGCACTGGGATCGTCATGTTATAGCATGTCTTCGCAGAGACAGCTCCGGCTATGAATGCCCAGAGTCCGATTGCCTGAAACATTTTTCTGGAAATAGCGATATGGTTTGCACGATATTCGGGCCCATGAGAACGGGCGAGCTGCAGGCTTTATATCCAAAGTATAACTAGAGGGCAACCTCGCCCATCGCACAATGGACTCATCCTTAGTTCACTTAGTGCAGTACCCTAGGCCGTTTTTGCATAAGCGACAGATTCCACTTCACGGGATTTGTCAATAGCCGGCATTGACGAAGCGGATTGGATCCTGGACAATGGGATTGAGCCGATCCGAGGTAAAATACTGGCGCTAACACTCCCCGCTCGTTTTTAGGACAGGCTAGTAGCAAGCCTAAATCTGCAGGGGTAAATGAGAGAGGCGAAGCACGAGCGTGATTGGCATACGAAATGTGGATGAACGAATGATCATTAGCGATCACAGATCCCCGCCGATCCTACTATCCTGCCCCAACTCTACGCTTCAACCCGATACCAATTGGTGCCTTTTATGACTAATTTTTTGATCGCACCAAAGCCCAAACCCCACGAGGGGATCGATTCGTGCCTAGACCAGGGATGAGCGATAAGCCCACTAATACTGTGCCCTCATCTCTGGTATCCCATTGAAGGCCAGCTGGGATGACCCGAGTCAGATATAAGTAAGACAGGCACTTTTCTGGAATTGTGACCAAAATCATGACCAATGCCGACTATAAGCTGCTTCCGCAATGTTCGCAATCCTAGTTATTTTTGGATGACAATTATTGTCTTGTGCATTGCCCCTTAATCGGTCCGCGCTCAACGCGGGCCCACGAGCAATGCCGATCTAGTACCCGAGGGGACGGGTTGGAGCAGTATGAAAGGGTCCCACTATGCTCACTATGCTCAGTATCTCACTACACTATGCTCACTTGCCTCACTTTGCTCGGCACGCTCTTCCCGTCTTATGTGCGCTTTTCATATACTGCTTATTATCCTAGCTATGTGGTAATAGAAAGGAGCTGTTTCCTCATCAAAAAGGCCGGCTGGCCCAATGGCAAGGCGCTTGACTACGAATCAAGAGATTGCAGGTTCGACCCCTGCGTCGGTCATTCTTTTGCTTTTTTTCTCTTCTTTATTTCGGTGGGTTGATCATTCTACGACTCAATCCACGTGTTATTTGTTTTTTCTTTCCCTTCTTTTGGCCGGAAAAACTTGGCTATAGACATGAATCTGCATTGAACTTGGCCACTGCCATGGCGGACGGGGCAAGCTGTCATCAGCCAACCCAATGCCAATGAATTCGAAGTTAAAGCGTGCTGAGAAAACAGGCTAGAAGAAGAAATGATGAAGGATTTATCAATGAAGCTTGATGGAAACGTATTGAAAGGTGAACTCGAATGAATTGAGATACTACTTTTTCATGACTCCCAGGGCATATTTATTCCCCCGACCTTGGAGTCCCTTATCTATGTAACGCGCCACCAATGTGACCTCTCTTTGCTCGCTATCCCTTCGATCCCCTGTCAGTCACCTGCAGGTAGTCGTGTGATAACGACGAGTCGAGCCGGTCTCCAAATTGAGACCGGATAGCTGCCGCACCGTATGCAGATATACCGACCCAATAGATGCCTTATCCATAAGGCATCGGTATGATCATTCAGGTTCATACACCAACAAAGCGAACTGACCCGATAGTCCCAGTCCCGGGGCCTCTACTAACGTGGAAATTGCAAGGCCTGGACCATTACGGTGTCACTCAGCCCTAGGCGGAGACCTCGGGAACGGCCCACATTTGCACGGACGAGGATCGCTCCGGGAATTCCGAGGATCAGCGTCGCCAGATCCCGATGACCTCGATTGACTACGGAATAAAATGTCTAGGAAAATGTCTAGGATTTTCTCAGCTTCTTGCGTGCATCCGTGGATACTGCAGTCAGTCGTGGCTCGACTCGTCGTATCAGACCGGAATAGTAGAGCACACAATGGCCAGCGACGAGGGTAGGCAGGGGATTGTTCAGCAGGTTGGGCATAGTTGAGCCCGATACCTAGACCTCATCAGAGCTGACGATGGACTGTTTCAGATTAATTCCTAACTTCAATCTCACTTCAATAGCTATTTGAACTCGACTTAGAGTGGGGTCCGGTCGGACACACTTTCCTCATCGGGCACTGCAGGGCGGGCCTTTCCACGTAAGCCCCTAACTCAACGTCTCGGATCTAACGATAACCTATTTGTATGCTTTATGCTTCATGTCCTTGGCTGAAAGATTTCAATTCGGGAATGGCTGACGTTCAGGTCTTCGGTACCCCGCAATCCGAGCGGCCGCGCAAAAGGCGCCGCCGCACAATGGCCTGCACTCAATGCCGTAGTCGCAAATTGCGCTGTGATCGCGAGTATCCGACTTGCAGCCGTTGCCTAAAAAGCAAAACCTCCACAAAGTGTACTTATGAGGATGGCTTCTTGTGGCAGCAGCCCAAGACCGTGCCGGCTGCGACGTTCGCCTCAGACCGAGGCTCAACCGTCGTAATGCCCCAGAGTGATCGGAGTCTTATTCAAATGCCCCCAAACCCGGGGTTAGGACCGGCATCGAGTCGGTCGGAAGCTATCCTTTCGAGAACTGCGCCCAGTCCCGGTCCAAGCCCATCTGAGGGTCCGCATCATCACAATATGGGAATACATCACGGCCGCGAGCGTGGTTTCCTCGAGACTGTCCTGGGGGCTCCCAAGGCGGCTGTCAACCAGGAACCGTATAACAACACAGGGCTCCTGCAGCGGCCGAAACGAGCACTTGCTGAGCCGGAAAAGCCTTTTGGGTCGCAGGTTGACCATGAGTGCATTGACTGCAATGACTTCGATAATGCGTTATCGCCGTCGCAGCAGCTGGATCTATCTCCTCGGATCATGATGAGAGGGCGAGAGACCAAGACTCGGTTCAGCGGATCAGGCATGTATGCGAACTTAGTAGCCCAGGTATGTACATTTCTAGTTAGTGCTTTGCATTCGATATTGATCATTGTAGTTCCCCGACATCAGATCCTTCGCAGAGGAAATTAGATTGTCGAATCCCATTCTCTCCAGTGTCAGACCTGATCTGGAGAGGGTCACACGCGGTGTATGGAAGGTAAAACCGCTTAATACGCCGTTCCCCGATCCTACGACGATGTCACTACTCTCTCTACTGCCGCAGCGGCCGGTGGTCGACGAACTCATTGGCCTGTACCTCACTTACATTGAATCCACGCATCGAATCTTTCATGTTCCTTCTTTCCTAAGAGAGGTGAAAGAGTTCTATAGCTTGCTCGAAAATCCGAAGAATATATCGGCTACATTTGTCGTGCAACTTCTGTTGGTCCTCTCCTGTGCCTGGAACCTTGCAGATGTAGGCAGTCTGCAAGAGAAAAGCCCCGTTCCACTTGAATGCTACACAGCGGTGGAATGGGTATTGCACGCAGAAAAGTGGATTGAGAATGCCCACATCAAACGATTTGAAATCAGTGCTTTGCGGCTTTACATCCTATTGGTCACGGCTTTGAACTGTCATGGCATGAAACGCAGCAAGGCCTGGGTTACTACTGGGATGCTGGTCCAGAATGCTATGCTGGCGGGGTATCATCGCGACCCGAGCAAATATGCACATATATCTGTTTTCAATAAGGAGATGCGACGAAGGATTTGGACAACGATTGTGGAGCTGAACTTGCAGGTCTCCTTCGATCGAGGCATGCCGCCGTCAATCCAAAGTTCAGACTACGACACCTTTCCTGCCCTGAACATCAATGATGAAGAGATACATGAGGGCTCTACCGAGCCACCGGAGGATCGGCCCCTCAGCGATGTCACTGATTCTTCATTCCACGTCTTCCTCGCACGTTCTCTGCAACTCCGCCTGAAAGCTTGCCGTTTGATGCATTCGCCTCGCATCAGCTGTCGATACGAAGAGATCCAACGCCTTGACTGGGAATTGAACCGGCAGCTCTCCCTGATTCCTATCTGGGGTGCATCCGAGGCCAGTGACATTGTGACTCAACATAAAGTCAGTTTATGGAAGGCCATGATCGAGGCAAAGATTGCACAGTCCCTGCTTTCGATCCACACCCCATTTGCGATTGAAGCACGACGGGAGTCCCTCTTTGCACCCTCGGCTCGGTCTCGCCTGGATGCAGCAGTTATGATACTTTCCACCCAACGTCGGCTGAATGAGAGCTCGCTGCCGCTCTCCCTTTGTTTGCTCGGGGAGTGGACTCTCCAGGCATACATTTCCATTTGCCAGCACCTCCATACTATGGATCACCAGAATTGTAAGTTTCCCGGATCCCTGCTTCTTACTGATATGCTGACAATTGTTTAGCTACTCCATCATATCATTCATCCTTTCTCTTCATGATGCACACCTTGCCAGGCCTGCCCGACTCCCTTCTGTCACTCGTTGAATCGGCCCTCGTCTCCCTCGAACGCCGATTCCTGCAGGTCATCAAAGGTGCCAAAGACTACTTCTTCCTGTCGACCATTGTTGCATTGGTCAAGGCCAAGCTTTGCCCAGCCCAGGCGATCGTGTACAAACAGCAGGTAGTGGAGAGGGTGCTGTCTTTTGCGCAGACACTGTTTTCACGCCACGCGACCTGTGAGCATCTGGGACCTCCAGGCATGGGCAGCTTTAAGAACAACCAGGTTCGCTCTTCCTCACATTCACGGAGTATCTTATCTGACCCACATAGGTGGCCGCCTTTATCACCCCGAGAATGGCGGCCGTCCTGCCATCCGACTTCGACGGCATTCTCCCACCGCCCAATGTCGAGACAGTAAGGCTCACACCCCTTCGGATGATCCCTCGTGCGATCTAACCATTCTGTAGCCGCCCGGAGATTTCGACCCCTTTTTGGATGTATTCGACTGGGAGGATTTGACCGGGATTGCGCTCGGCAGCTGAGACTTTACGATGCAAATGTACGATAACCGTAGTGGACTTCTCGTAGATTTTGAATGTGCAATACATTACATCATCGCACGCGGATCAATATCAGGCACCAGGCAACCCAAACCTTGGATCAGGGGAGCTCAAAGCTTGGTCGTAGCTTGGTCTCTCGGGTCCACAGTGAGATCATGGTCCGAGTGACGATCGGCCGCGACTGCAAGGGCAAGCCGATCGGATGGAGAGCCGCGCAGAACCGAGGAAACTATTCTCAATAGACTGCATCACGGAGAGGTATATCATGTGGGCCTTGCTACAGAGCCTTGCGACCGGGCCTTGGGCGATGTGAGCGAAGGCTATGGGGCTGTGACAAAGGTCAAGAGTGGGCATACTTCGTAACTGTCTGGATCCAGTAGGAACAAATAAATCCTGCATGATATCGAACTTCGGAAGTAGGAGATTATGTTGTATGTCCCGAGAGATAACATGGCAAATAAATCGGTTTATGTATGCCAATAACCGTCGAGTAACGTGAGGAGAACTCGCGCCGGGACAGGCTGTGCGATGGGGCCAGTGACTTGAAGGTACTTCGAGTGACTTATGCAACAGGCGGGCTAAGTATTGCAGACAAAGTACTTCTAAGTAGTTCCAAGGATGGGCAGCCTAAAACACTTGGCTTTTATTTAGTGCGATCGACGGACGGTGGATTTTCAAGAAATGGCTGTGCCTGGGGGCTAGTTTTCTTTTCTTTTTTTAAATCTTGACTCCCCAGAGGTTACTTAGGTAGCGCTGTGTTCATTCGATTCTTCCTTATGGTGCTAATTTGTTTTCCTCCTCCTCTCCATCTCTGTTGATACTCCAATTCCCTATGACCTTCTAGGCCGCATCTACACGCCCTCTTCTCTCCGTGAAATCCCGCAGCGTGGGATTCACCTGTACATAGTTACATACGCACCATGTATCCCTCCAGGAGTCTACTGCTCATGATTGCATTGATCAGCCTGGTTGGGGCGATTCCAGCGATTCCAGCATCGCATTCTCTTTCACGAGTATTCCAAACAACCGACAAGCTGCCTCTTGCTAATCCGGGCAACTTGGCTGCACACGATCCAAATATTCTCCAGTACAATGACAGCTATTACCTTTTCAAAGGTGCTCCTCATCTGCCGATCTTCAAGGCCACCAACATGACTGGACCCTGGACCAAGATCGGCACCGTCCTCGATGGCGACAGTGTGATCCACACTGGTAATCGGTCACGCCCCTGGGCCCCGACTACTATCGAGCGCGACGGCACCTTTTATTGCTATTATACGGTCAGTACGCATGGGTCGCAGAAAAGCGCTATCGGTGTCGCCACGACGACTACCCTGGATGGCAGCCCCTGGACCGACCATGGTGCTATCATTCGAACGGGAGATGGTCCGGACTCACATGTGTGGCCGTTTACCATTACCAATGCCATTGACGCATCTTTCATTACGGATAATTCAACGGGCAAATCGTACCTGATCTACGGCAGCTTCTGGCACGATATCTGGCAAATTCCGCTCTCCGACGATCTTCTCTCGATTGAGAATCCCAAGAAACCAGACGCCGTGCAATTGACCTTCGTCCCGCACGAGAAAGTCAGGCCACAAGAAGGCTCATGGATGAGTTATCGCGATGGCTATTACTACGTCTGGTTCAGCCACGGCCAATGCTGTCACTTCGATGAACATTTCCCAGCGCGTGGAAAGGAATACAGCATCCGGGTTGGCCGGTCGCGAAATGTGCGCGGGCCTTTCGTGGATAAGGACAACCAGATGCTGCTCGATGGCGGCGGGACTATAGTCTACGCATCCAATCATGGCGAGGTCTATGCCCCCGGTGGGCTTGGCGTGTTGCCTGCGAATGGCTCGACACCGGATATTCTCTATTATCATTACCTGAACACGTCGGTCGGGTTTACGGATAGTGTTGGTGTCACCAACCAGGACTCTAGGAATGATTGCGCTGACTTTGATTGCAGGATGCTCATTTGGGCTGGAACATTCTCAATTATACGGATGGGTGGCCCTTGGTGGTTGACGGTACGCTCAGTTCCGGGGCGATGGAATACCTTCCGAACAGTTTCTATTTGACGATGTTGATGTGTATGTGGGATTTTCTTCCGAGGCAATCGAACTTGAACGTCCATGCTAACAGCTTTCTTAGTTTCGTGGCTGTACATATGGTCATAGCGATGCCCTGGCCTGGCATCGCCCATCGAATTCCCTGCGTTTTTAGCGATTGCACCATAGAGCTCATAGAGATGGCGTTTGTGTTTTGGTCGACACCTGGTCATTTATTTAGCGAGCGACCTTCTGGGTCAATATCATGTTTCATTTTATTGCATGGTAATCTATGAATCTGCATTTCCTTCATACCATCACCTGAATCATCCACTATCGCTTCGCCCTTTACGGATCCCATCCACCGTCGACACTATAGACCTGCCCTGTTGTATACGACGCCGCATCACTCAACAGAAATACCACCGTCTGCGCCACCTCGTCAGGGGTACCAAGGCGCGGAATAACCGTATCAGGAATAACCTGGCCGCCCTGGATAACAGCCGCCTGATCGAGCAAAGGAGTATGAATCGAACCGCTAAAACCCGGATTCGGATCAGCAATACCACTCTCCATAGAACAAGCAGAATACTCACGGCGCAACAGAATTAACCCGAATAGCAGGCCCGACTTCCTTCGCAACGGAGCGCGTCAGCCCAACAACCCCATGCTTCGTCGTCGAATAAGCCGTATGCAACGGGAACCCCCGAAGCCCCTGGATACTCGACGCCGTAACAATACTCCCTTTGCCCTCCGAAGCCATAATCGCCTTAACCTCCGCGCGGAGACAATACATCATCCCGGAAAGATTAACACGCACAAGCATATCCCACTCGTCATCTTCAAGGTCGATGAACTTGCCCACGCCGTGGTTCTTGCCAATAGCGCCAGCCATGTTTGCCGCACCGTCGAGTTTGCCGAAATGGGAGACTGTCGCGCTGATCCAGGCGTTCACCGCGGCGGATGAGCCGATGTCTACGACTGTGGCGAGGATGGAGGGGTGTGTGTTGGAGTTTGTGATTGTGCGTACTGCGTTGTCGAGGGTCGACTGGGAAATGTCTGCGAGAGAGAGGAGTGCGCCGCGGGTGTGGAGCTGTTTTGCGACGGCGAGACCGATGCCGGCTAACCCTGTTACAGCGTAGACTTTGTCTTTGAAGGAGTCCATGGTTTTTGATGTCGAGAGATGAGAGATGAAGCGGGAGGCACGTTAAAAGGACTGACGTGTGCTGTGGAAATGTCACTGGACAGCGAATCGGGTATTTAGATATCCATTGAACGGGGTAAATTGGTGCGACACTAACAGATGCGCCACTTGTTCCCCGCGGGGTTCTCCACCCTTCGTGGGGGTTATCTATATCGATGAATGATTCCGAAGGGGTCTTTCACCATCGGTGTCGATAGTTCTATCCATGGATCTACATACGAGGGTTTATACGCTTGTGAAGTGGATATATTGGTGGCCTCGTATGTAAATGTAGCTATAAACAGCATCGAGGGTTGCAGGCGTAGGTAAATGACAACGCCCAACGGACCAGATGGAAAACTGGCGTGGCATATCCCGCCTGTAACACTGACTGTAATTCAAAGTCAGGGAGGATTGCCTCTGCCTTTTACTTGAAGATGACTTAAGGCCTCAAGGTGAAATACAAAGTTAACTTGACCCTACCTTGCGTACTCTATTGCTCTAGAACTAGAAGCCTAACACCTTCACATCTTACCTGGCTAGAACTAAGCTATGTCCTAATTATTGTGTAAAACCCTTGATCTACTCTAAATCAACCGTCATAGAGAATAGTGGTAGAACAGTACGAGACAAAACGCGGAGAATAACTACTCGGAGATCGAAAGGGAAGGTGTAGCTCGGACCTTAAGGTTCGGGATTACAGGCTCGGAGATACTGGAGTATATCAACTCTAGGCTATCAGCAGAGATATTTCCATCCTAAAATTAGCCATTCACATTCATATTCAAGGCAACTCTGATTCTTCCACATCGCATCACAGACATGTTACGTTCACTGCTATCGCTGGGCCGGGCCCCTAATTACATTTTTTCCAAGGTGGATCCCGCGCATGACGGCCCCGAGTGCCTCAAGGATTGCGCCGACTGCACATCGCACTTTCCTGACAAAGTGAAAGTCGAAACCTCCAGGCCACTGTATGGCCAGATTAAGGAGTTCCATTCGCACGTCCTGGTCGCGACAGGGCGATCGGACTGGAAGGAGAAGGTTGGACAGGAAAAGGGGAGCCTAATGGAGGCTTTTGAGCACCCCTCGGCCAAATCCAAGCTCGGCGTTCGTACTTCCAGTCTACTTTCCTGAGTCCTCTACTAACCCTCTACAGCGCATCATGGTCTCGGCATCAAACATCGAGTCCCCAGACCACTCAGGCGAGGACTCGGAAAAAACCACGGTGCTAATTCTCCCGTCATTTACCTTCGTGGACTCGGTGTCACAAGCAGACGTCTCCGATTTGATAAACCGATACATCGACAACCACGAAAAGGCCGACAATGGCACTATTCCAACCGACACAGGCATGAAAGCCCGCCCCTGCGAACTGGACTACGTGGTTCTGCTCTGCTCTCACCGACGACGAGATGCGCGCTGCGGCATTACAGCACCCCTGATCAAACGCGAACTCGAGCGACATCTCCGTCCATTGGGGCTGGATCGCGATGCGGATGACTCGCGGCCTGGCGGTGTGGGAATCTTTTTCGTTTCGCATGTGGGCGGGCACAAATTCGCTGCTAATGTGCTTGTTTATCGAAAGCAGGATCAGCAGATGATTTGGCTTGCGCGTGTGCGGCCGGAACATTGTGAGGGTCTGGTGAAGTACACCATACTTCAGGGAAAAGTTGTTCATCCCGAGTCACAGTTGAGGGGCGGGTTTGACAGGGTGCGGGGGCTGACGAGTTGGTGATGATTCCACATCGTCGATACATTTGGATTGAACGTGGCTAGAAGATCAACCTTAACAATGCCTTTCAATTGAAGATGGTTTAAGCCCATAGATGAAGTACGAAGTTAACTTGATCCCTTGACATATGCGGACCTGGACATCGAACTTCATGCAATCCTCCAGCCTGGTAAGCTTTCGTATTCTAGCGATATTGCCATCTCACTATTTCTTACAGGTAGTGGAGCCCTTAGTTATAAATACAAGATGTCTGAATCTATTTTCGTTCCGGTAGCAATGTAACCCAGATTTCAGGCCGAAGTACCAAGGATAAGCCTAAAGTTGCGGGCCGAAACACGCGACGTCACCGCGTTAATGAGTTTCGCTTTCGCGTTCGCGTCTCCCTTTCAAGCGCATTCAACCACACCTTCGCAATGCAACAATGACAGCCCACACACTCTGTTCTCGTGCCGAGGTCGCAGACCAGGCTGTGAATGTCCGCGCCGAATTAAAAATCTGGGAAAAAGAATTCTCATCCACGCACGGCGGGAGAAAGGCTGGCCGAGACGATATTAAGCAGAACCCCGAAATTGGTAAGTCTGGCCTTAGGTCTTGGATTTTGCTTCGAGTCATGATTGGAATCTCATTATTTTTGTAGCCGCGAAATACAAAGAGTATACCCGGCTCAAAAACCTCGAGGCATCACTAGCTCGACGCGAGAAGCGTCATCAAGAACACCCCGAAAGCCACTCCAAGAAGAGAAAGCATGCATCACCTACCGGTCCTGGGTGGCATGTGGAAGGAACACCACGCAAGTCATCCAAAGGACTCTTTGCGACTCCGTCCAACAACCGCACCAAAGAGATCCATCCCTCGCAATTAGACCCCTACGACTCGCCCTCGACCTTTCGCAGATTATTCAGCCCCAGCACACACCGACAGAGCCTACCAGCACCGTCTCCTCTGAAAGCAGCCATTGGCCCAACGCCCCAGCGCGATGGTAAATCTCTCGGCCTGTTCGATATGCTGTCCGAGTCGGGTGGGAGCCATGCGACACCGTCGGCAAAAAAGCAAAAGGACGTGCTAGCCGCTGGATTCCAAACACCATCAAAACACAAGACGTTCGAACCCATTGCGGAAGCTCCAGATGAGGAGGAAACCTCCAGGCTGTCGCGGACCCCAGCATCCTCGACAAAACAATTCTACCTCGCAAATCTATTCGCAACCCCGACCACGATGCGCTATGCTGCCATGGTAGAGGCAGAAGATGAGAAAGCGGACCAACAGAATCCACCACAGCAGTCAGAAACTGCAGCATCAGAGCCAAACCCTTCAGAGACACCATCTTTCCTTCGCCGGTCCAACTTTGGCCGTCTCCCTCCGCCCACGCACGACAGCGCCGGTCTCAGCCCCATCGCTTCTCGAAAACCCCTACAATTTGCCGGAAAAGGACTCTCTCATATAGTCCAAGGCCTCCGTGCCATGGAGGAGGAGCGCAACGAGGACGAATGGGACATGCTCCGCGAAATCGAAGCAGAGCAAGAAGCCGCCGAGATGAACGCCCCAGAAAACCATCATCTCGCAGAACAGAATCATCGTCCATATAAAAAGAAGGGACAGAAACGCACGACTCGAAGGGTAGTTATGCGACCTGTTGCCCCTCGTCCCAAACCAAAGCCGACACCCAGCGCGCCCATCGATGAGAGTGATGATGAATTGGCAGCTGTCCCCGAGACGCAGCTTGCAGCGGGCGCCAAGGGCGTAGATGATCAGCAGGAGATCGAAATCCCCGATGATATTGCTTCTCTGCATAGCGTCTCCGGAGATGAATCAGACTTTGATCCTCAAGATGCGGATTCAGATGATGACCCCGGATTCGGTGAGAGGCCTAAGCCTTTGGCTCGGGCGAAGAGCTTCTCCGAGCGCATTAAGGAAGCTGTGGGCTTCATGCCGAAATCTAAGGAACCACCGGCCAAGGCTCCGGAGCCCGAGAGTGCGAAAGAGAAGGAAGAGAATAAGAAAGTCAAGAAGGTTAACCCGCAGGCTCATGCAAACTATCGCTCCCTGAAGATTCATAGGGGTCGTGGTCGTGGTGGAGGACGCTTTCGTCGGAGATAAAGGAGGCATCTTTACTTATATTTATGAAGTCACGATTGCATTGGTATTGAGCATAGATCTTAGTATTCATCGGCGGAGGTCTTTGCATTTTCTACATAGAATTTATTCGCGGGACAGGCAGTTAAGCAGGACATTTCTTTGGGAATAGACGGAAGATCTCTTTATCATAAGGCTTTATTTGTAATTAGGCTGGTCTATTGTACATGTTTTTCGAAGTGCTCTAAACTGTCAGTCGGGTATATATCGATCGAGAAGCTCTCGGTTCCGCGGTGGCTTTGGACGGCGATTGGAATGGCCTTCAGGATCCCGTGAAGGACCGGGCTGGGGCCTCGAAATCCGATCGAAAAGGCTCCGGTCATGATCACGAATGGGAGATGCACTACGACGCCGGGTTGCTTCTGGACCCCGAGATGTGCGTCGATCTCGACGGCTAGGCCCTTGGCTGCCTTCATCACAGCCTCTTCCACGGGCACTCTGCGCAAGTCTTGGATACTGCACATGACGATCCCAATCATGTAGAGACGTGTAAGGACTCCTCAACCAAGCCAGCAGTTCATGTAGAAACAAGCGAGCATTGTCACGACCAATAAAGTCACGCAGTAGCTCCTCCGCCTGCCCTGCACTACCCTTGATATCGACGGTGCGCAGGATAGCGATCACGTACTCGAGCAGAAACTCAGCATTGTTGGCTCTACGTTCTTCCAGCCTCTGGGGTCCAGGTCGGGCTGGGGGAGTTGGTTGGTCTCCCTCGGTCCCCGGATTCAAGAAAGCAAAGACCTGTAGCTCCCGACGGATCCACTTCCGAGCACGCGAAACAAGCGTCTCGTCGCGGTTAAATTGCTCCGGTGTCACTTCCGAGTATTGGGAAAGTCGATTCGAGCCGACTCTGAGGGAGTATAGCTGGTTGCGATAGACGCTTCGCCGCACGGCGAGCGGATCGTCTGAAGGGGTTTGAGGCTGGCGCGGATGGGGTCGTGGTCGTCGCCTTCGTGAATGGTCTATTAAAAGACCACCCGCGAGAGCTCTTGATTGAATCCCAGAGACCTGGTGAGGCTCTCCGGATGGTGGAGTGAGAGGTACAATGTATGCTTTGGGACCCCGCGGGTTTTTGAGGTCATATTGCACCTTGGTGAGTTGAACCTTACCTAGTTTTGTATCAGCCAAGGACCGTGTCATCATGCTTCAGCACTTCTTCGAGTCCATACATAGTGGACAGTTGGGCTGCTGCTCCAACCAGCTCAAGAGGCAAAGGTAGTCGAAGTTGGAGTGGTGGCATGGCACAGCGACACTGGGCTCAGTAATAGTCTCCAGACAAATCACGCAGGGATCACTCTCAGTTTCTTCATCTGCCACTTCCTTGAGTGTCCTTTGAAGGATTTCCCGTTGCAAATCCCCCTCTGCCATGGGTAAAGATTGGCGCAAGAAGGAGGCGGGCGGAGAGATGCACCGGTACGTACCGCCCGTGGCAAAAAAGCACCCGCCGCCCGCGCCTGCTCCAGCTTTCCTGCTCCTGCCATCTCCGCGACTCGTGCCAAAATGCAGCGCTACTGACACAAGCTTTGTATTAACTGTCAGACCAAAACGAGGCGCTCCGATGCGATCTGCCAAGGCCGTGGTGTCTGAGAAGAGATTGGCCTGTCTGGGCAATACGAGATCCAGCATGTTCACCAGTGCACCGCGCTCGCGCACCGTGACCTCGCTGAAGCGCTGGTCCGTCTCAAATAAAGAGCTTTCTCGTGCGTTGAAATTTTCCGCCCCACTCAAGGACATCCGTTGACCTTATCCAGCTGTTTCCCAAATCCGAGCAATCCATGTTTATGACTTCGACAATACCCGTGAGACTGCCGCATATCTCTGTTTCATGAACCGGGACAACTGACAATCCTCCGGTCTAGTTTTCCTGAGCCCACTCCCCAACCCGCAGTTATGGAATGGTGGTACCATCGGCTTCCTTCAGGCGTACGAGAGCTTCGCAAATGGCGGATGGTGGCACGACCCCGCAATCCTCGCAGCTACAGGGAAAGGAAGTGAAATCGAGGAACCTCGAGGGTGGCAAGGGTGGTGGAATGAGCAGATTGTATGGCATCCAGCTCCTCCGTGAAGAGCGTGACTGACCAATACAAGCTCCAACTGGTGAGGCTGAGCATGGAGCAGAAAGACGCAGTTACGGTGCTCCTGACTGGCCGGGGCGAGGCCAAATTCGCAGAACTGATCAAGCGCATGGTGGGAAGCCAGAACCTTGAGTTCGATATAATGGGGCTGAAGCCTGATGTTGGGCCTGACGGCCAACGGTTCAGCTCCACCATGGAGTTCAAGCAGAAATTCCTCGAGGACCTGATCTTCACATACAAGCAGGCTGAGGAGGTCCGTGTCTACGAGGACCGCGTCCGACAGTGAGTCAGGTCAAGCGGTTGACAGGAATACAGGGTGTTAATGTGGCTATAGTGTAGCGGCCTTTCGGGAATTCTTGGAGGACATGAACAGGGACCTGCAGCAATGGCCAGCCGATGCACCTCGATTACCCATGACTGCTGAAGTGATTCAGGTATCTGAAGAGTGCGCGTACCTTGACCCCGTCACCGAAACCGCCGAAGTGCAGCGGATGATTAATTCACATAACCTCGCCGCGCGCAATCAGTCCTTGGCGAAAGGCCGTCTGCGAATTAAGCGGACTGTTTTCTATACCGGTTACTTGCTTTCACAAGAAGACTCGCACCGATTGTCTCATGATCTGCTAGGGCCGCTTCTCCCTCCAGGGTTCGCTGAATCAAATAACCTCAAATACATGGCCAACAGCATCCTCATTCAACCCCGTCCCGCTCCAAAGTCCATATTGGACAGAATCGGAGGAATAGGAAAAAGACTAACTTGGCAAGTGACCGGGACAGCTTGCTTCGAAAACCGCGTCTGGGCTGCCCGCGTCGCACCCGTCCCGGCCACCGAGCCTTTTTACACTGAAAACGCTACGCCTCTCATCGTTTTGGCCGTTCGTAAAGGATCACGCCCAGCCGATGCAGGCAAAATCCAGAACTGGCAACCCGTGCCCGCCGACATGGCCTTGACCTTTGATGCTGTCATTGGCGAGAAGGAGGTTCTCCGTGTCGAGCCAGAACACGCGAACGACGGCGAGTATGAGAGCCAGTTCCTGGGCAAGGGTGCGAAGAGGCGTCTGCAATACCAGAATCAGAATGAGGAAATTCTGTACCCCCGGACCAGTCAGAGCAACGGTTACGAAGGCTATGCGCAACCACAAGGCCAGTCGCATGGCTACCACCCATACCAGAACAACCGGTATAACTACGAAGACGGTCCCCGTAGGGGTTCTAACCGCGGTCGAGGCCGTGGAAATGGGCGCGGACGAGGTGCGCGAGGAGGCCGTGGCCGGGGTCGGGGCGGGTCGAACCCATACTACAAGTCTCTTGATGACGGTACTGCAGGTGGCGGCTTCGCAATGGACTACTGAACCACGTTGAGTGTCAAGGATGATAGCAGGCCTCAGCTCGGCTTCATGAAAGTTATTATTTTTCTGTCTGCATTGGGTTCTGGTGCGTCACCAAGATGGGGTCTGGCGTTGAGGGATTATTCCAGGTCCTTTTAGTGTTACAAAATGTGTGATTATGTCTTATTCTAAGTTCCTTCATAATCGTATCACATTGAATCTCTAGAACGAGTCCGGGCTTGAAACATACTTTAGTATATCGAGGTTGGCCGATACCTCGACGGCCTTGATTGCTGCTACAAAGTACGGGCTATCCTGTCCGTTATAGTCGCAACAGTGGCCTTTCACGTCCAATATCCCATCACCGAGGAGAGCCTCGTGGATAGCATCGACGTGTTGATGTTTCCGAGTACCATGGTGTCTGCATACCACACTATATATCATGCCTCGCATATTTACTCGCCATCCGAATCCTCCTCCCCCAAAGCAGCAAAACAAACGGAAACGGAACAAACAACAAAGTCAAGCATCCCAACAAAGTACAAGCCCACCCAACGCCCAAATTATGAAACATCGCCGTCGCAAAAAGAGGAAACCCGGCCCCAAACGACGAGCGCAGGAAATCATTCCCCGCCAACACCGAAGCCGCATACCGTGGATACGCATGTGCAAGATAACAAAATATACAATTAAAAATCAAACAACCACCAAGGGCGAAAAACATCGACGCGATGATCGGCACAATCCAATGCACGCTAGCAAAGTTGCCTGTCCAGCCGAACCAGAAGAGAGAAATGGGAAGAGCGAAGGCGCCTATGACGGCGGGCGGCATTTGATATTCGGGTGCGATGTTGCCTTCTTTATCGAAGTGGCGAGACTGGTAGCGATATTTCCAGTAGAAGTAGCCTGGGATGGTGATGCAGCAGGTTGAGACTAGGATGCCCATGAAGGCGAGGCCGCTTTCTCCGGGGTTGAAGCCGTGGATTTCGGAGAATACGATGGGGAATGCTTCAAACCAGATGTAGAGTATGCCGTAGATGAGGGCGATGTAGAGGTTTAGGAGGAGGACGATGGGCTCGAAGAAGCAGAGTTGGAAGGGGCGGACGAGGGATTCGAAGAGGACGTCCTGTAAGTTCGTTAGATTTAATTAATTGGAGTGAAGATGCGAGGGCTGACCATGGGCTTGATCTCCTTGATTTCGATCTCGGCGTCGGCCATGTATTGAGAATTGCCTGTGATGCGACGTACCCGACGGGCTCGACGGGCGAGGATATTCGGTGCAAAGGTCTCCGGCAGGAAGAAGAATAGCAAGACAAAAGTGAATGCTGAGACCCATAGAAGTTGCCAGATGGTCCATGTCCAGCCTTCGGCGGATGCGGCGAATCCGCCGAGCATTGGGCCTAAGACGGGTGCTGAAATGGCGAACATGCCCCAGACGGCGATCATGTAGTCTCGGACTTTGGAGGACCAGATATCACCCATTGATGCGGCGCCGGTGGCCAGTGCCGGAGATCCAATAAAGCCAGTTAGAAAGCGGAAGGCGAGAAACATGCCGAAGTTTTGGGCGTAGATGACGCCGAACTGGAAAAATACAAAGACGAATAGAGTCAAGACGTATGTTGGACTACGGCCAATCATGGGGATCTCGGAGAGAGGAGACCAGATCATTGGACCTGAAGATGATTAGTTCGGTTTCTTTTGGAAAGATGTAGATTGACGAACCGAGTCCATAGCCGAGTACGAATAGAGTCAGACCCAATGTAGCAGCGACACTGCTCACACCGAACTGCTTAGATACTCCTGGAATACCAGGAGTGTAGATTGCAGAGCCGATGTAAATGGCAAAAGTGAGTAGCCAGATCAAGCAACTAACGCAAGATTTCTTTCGGAGGCTCCAATTCTGCGGGTTCTACATATCATTAGCTTTCGGCTCATCTATAGTTCTTCAAGATACATACCTCGGGATCATCGGGACCCCGCCAGCTAATCACAAGGGGCTGCTTATTTGTTGGATCTGGACCTCCATTCTGGAGAGTTGATGCATAGGACATCCGGCGCGAGCGACTGGATAATTGCGACCTGAGTGAATAGATACCGAAGGCCTCCAGGTCCTCGGGGTTCTCAGTTTCAGTCGTAGGCGTAGAAGGCTCTTCTTCCGTCTTTTCAGTCTCAGTCTCTGTTTTAAGGTACTCAGTCCAAACTGATGGATCTTGCTCTTCTGGATATTGCATCCATCGGTGACGACTGATTAGCCGGACTAGTTTGCCAAATGCCGTGTCTCGTAGGGTCTCCATTGTGCTCCCTATTGAGCAGTTGCAGTTGCTAGAAAAGGAGACTTGACAGAGAGTTACAGGATAATAAGACCGAATAAGATACCACTGTCCATGGCGAAATTACCATGGATTTATAGTCGATGACTTAATTGTCCCAAGTCGGAAATAAGCTTAACCTTGGAAGCTCCAGGGCGACTTTTTTTCTCCGTAATTCCGCATACGTGATCGATGTGGCAACACCACGGTTTACAAGGATGAACTTCCCGGTTAATAAGAGGCAAATGGCAGTAGTTATTAGAAATCTGGAAATAGGCACATTTTGATCTAGTAAGCAGAGCATGTCTTTGTAAAGCTTCATTGTCCAAGGCGCTGAAGTCATGACATAGCTTTCTGGATCCAAGGTTAATCCAGAAAGCTTCACCTATTAATGTCCTCACCTATTAATGTCCTCACCTATCAAAGGAGTGTTGTGGCTATAGAGTGAAATGTGCAGAAGTATATTGGAGGAATAAGTCGAGGACAAACAATACGTATCAAGATCTTGAGGTGATCTCATATGCCATTCAACACCACATATCTATGCAAGTAATATGACCAGTGAATAAACCAGGCAGAGCCAGAGATACGTTGATAGTCCAAAAGCAGAACAGAGCATGTTTTGTACATGGGCGATGAAACGCTTTGCGATCAAAAAGTAAAAACAGATAAAGACTTCCCATGAACACCGGCTGTACAAAAAGGACATTCCATTACATTCATTCTTGCCAACTCAGCATGTCCCGACACATCGGCGGGATAGCCAGTGTTGCTTCCCTGGCAACTTGCTTTGGCAGTTGAGAAAGCGGGAGGGTATCAGGTATGTGCGTGATCTAGATGTCCAAACCCATTTCCCATAGAAGCCCATGTCCCTGATTCGTATTCCATTGTCCATACCATTTCATGTCGCGAGCCATTGCCATGTGCTCGTAGATATTATTCATTTCCCATTCGTGTCGTCGGCTATAAGAGTAAAGGTGTGAGAAGATAGATGCGGGGCGTAAATCAAAAAGAAAAGCGTCAAAATCAGATGGTCAAACCAGATCATTCCTCGTCGGTCAATTTTCGGATCAGACTGATGCTAAGGATCATGACGAGTAGACCGATAGTCACGACGACCAATAGCACGAATCCAAACCAACCCAGCACCATTGCCGAAGTACCGACACCGCTCTTCACGCTGCCGTTACCCATGTCTTGGGCGATCGTACTCGCTGCCACAGATGCCGTGTGCTGCCATAGTACTGAGACGAGCACAAACACGGAGGAGACGAAGATGAGGGCGAGTGCGGCCTGGGATACGGGTCGCGAAGGAAAAGGCTTAACCTCGACGTCGGAGCCAGAATCGTCGCGCTCCTCGTGCCAGCCGGGGAAAGTTGCGAGTAGAATGAAGCAGAGGAAGGCGAGGACCACGGCGACAATGCTGCATACTTGTTAGCATTGCTCAATGGTAAGCAGAGAACACGTGGTTGACTTACAGGAGATACGGGAATACTACCGCATCCTTAAATGTGGAGGCAACCCAGATCAAGTTGAGTGGATCCTGGTCCACAGTGACAATCTCGGCTAGGGCCGTAGCGTTGGAGTTGCAAATGAACGAGCCACCATCGGGCTGAACACAGATACCAAAGTACCCGACACGAACTTCCATCTCTGCAGCGCCGACAATGTTGGACATGGCCGTCACCACACCAGGGTCGACCTGCGCTTTGTCGAATATCGGGTGGTACTTTTCATAGTACATTGAGATCAAGAAGATATCAGGGATCTGCGGAGACGACGAGGAGCATCCAGCCAACAGGAGAGCTGCGCACTGTTAGATACATTCCAGCCAGACACATGGAGTCCATGCGAGGAATGTCAAAACTTACATAGCAAAATAATAGCGATAGCAATAATAATCATCAACACATGATGGTACCCGATCATGGGAACGAATCCTATAAATCAAGTCAGCTATTGTTATCTCCGCTTTTGCAATTGCGCGTCACGTACGGGCCCATCCTTCTGCAAAACGCATCGCCATAGCGACCAGGGAGGCCTCGCAACTGGCCCGCCTCTTTGCCGCACGTCAATCGACTCACTTCTCAGCTCCCCGAGAAGGAGTATCTGGAAGCGAGAGCAGAGACAAAGCTTGGCAGTACGCCGTCTGGCGACTGTGGTTGTGCTCAGCGAGAACGAGCTGGCCGTTGACCGGCCGGGACGTCGAGATGTAATGGAATGTGGAGGAGGAATGCGGAGACAAGATGTGAGCCACGAAGATGGAATTTGTTCTGATGATGATGTTCAAGTCGAAGTCAAAAGCACACCAGAAGACAATTGATTAACGATTATGTCTTCAGGTTCGGATCGCACCTAGTAAGCCTCAAGACCGGTCAGAATATCTTGCTTATAGCAAGTGGTGACAGATGTAGAAGGAGAGGAATGTGTAGAAGGAATGGATAGGAGGAAGGGGAGAAATGATCGTAGCTGCAATTCAGAAAAACCACGTCAGGCTTGATCAGGCTTGAATCGTATGAAGCTCTGGAGGCTGGGGATGGAGACGATGTATGGGAATCTGGGAGGCTGGGCCAACCGCATTTGTTTACTTTCCCGCTTCCCGGGAAACCGTCACAGACCGCCTTCCCTTAATGGAAAGCAAGTGGCCCAATGGCGCTGGAACCAAACCCGATCAGGCTTAGCGCCGGTAATAATCGGCGCTAAGATTTGGCGGGTCTGCGCTGCCCAGCCTCCAGTTTTCTGTGTATGCAGAATAGACTACGGAGTAGGCAAGTATCAACCATGAGACCATGAAAATTCGTATTTAATCGCTGATATGAATGAAAACTAAATGCTACACCCAATGGTACCTATGAATAGAAATGCCCTGTCCACTCTTGAACGACCACGTGCAGTTCAACAAAGACCATGGTCAGATACAGACCATAACAAAAATGCACCCTCCGAATGGATTTGTTCCAAGACTCCTGTCCCAGTCCCGAAATATGCATAGTTTTTAGCTCGCCGCAAATGAGAAGCGCTTGAGATCTAGTGGTGTGGTGCCTGACATCCACGGCTCGTCTTCATCTTCATCTTCACTGTCCGGCACAATGTGGTCCTCACTCCCATGTGCAACATGATTCGGCACAAATGGCAATGTCGGCGTGCCTTGAGAGTCGTCGGATCCAGATGACACAGGGTCGGCTTTTCGAAGCTTGGTAGGAAAATTGATAGTATTCGACCGAGTCAGAGCGGCCTGTCCCATGCGCTGTAACGGGGTCAGACGCTGACGCTGAGTTTTCCTCTGAAAAGTCCAGCCAGGAGTACGGGGAGAAGGCAGAGGTGCTGGCCGGTTCCCAGATTGAATCACATGGATTCTTGTCGGGGTCGAGCGAGATGTCGACTCGGGGCTGGTGCCTGAGTTGAACACGTACTTTGACATGATCGTCGAGTTTTGCCGTTGCACATGGTAATCGAGAGCCTGATCGAACTCGGTCGTCTCAGAAGTGGATTCGGCCCGTTTGGCCTGGCTCTCCACGGATGGTCCACTTTTAGCAAACTGGGGATCAGACGGGGCCTCAGCTCCACTCTGACCGGTCTCCGCTTGGGTCTCTCCGACCTCGTCCCGGGAAGTCGGATCAGGAATACTGGAAAATATATCCTCGGCAATTTCATCTGAGAAGACATCCAGAGTCGACTTCCGTTGCTTCTTGCTCCGGCTGTACTTCAGGCCGCTGGGGCTGGCTTGCTCAGTACTGGGAGCAAAGAACCGGCTGCGATGGTCCGAGCGAGCTGGTAGCTGATCATCCTCAGTTTCCGAGCAAAGTCTTTGCCGCTTGGTGTGCTGTAATGTCGACGCGCGTGCAGCATTCGCCAATAACGAATTCCGTTCAACACTGCGGACCATAGGGCTGAGACCCTGGTCTGAAAAGGCGCGAAGAGGGGTAGACCTAGCCGTGCTAGAGCGTAAGGGTGCTGAGTTGGCTTGCCAGGAATTGTTGGCATTCCGCTCTAGGAGGCGTTGTTGGCTTGGGGACGGGGTGAGACTGTTCGGGTCCAGCTCGGCCAGAGGGGTCCGTTTCGGGGTGAAGAACGAATTGATGGACTTGCTGGGTTTCAGCTCTGAAGATGAACCCAGTGTCTGACGACGATTGATCCCCAGGGGCAATTTACCTGCAGCCAACGGTTTCAGCACAATCGGCTCCTTGGTCATCGGGTCCAAGTCCCCGGAAGCCACACCAGCCGCGATCTCTGGATCCACATCTTCTCCAATAAAGGGCAGCTCATCGAGATTGACACCTTCCTCAGGAACTGTGAGAGTCACGAGCTTCTTAGCATTGGGACAAAACACACGCTGGTAGAGAAAGGTAAGCTCAGCCTGCTTGAAGTTCGCGAGATAGTCAGCGGGGACCTGGAATTGGCCGTCGAACTGAGCCATGCGCAATGCCTTCTCCACCGTCTTGTGCTTGCGTATACTCCGGTACGCAGTCTTCAGTCCCATCTTAGGGATATTCGCCAAATAATCACATCCGCTCAAAATACACATTCGTCGGAAGTCTGCATCACTCCATCCAACAAGGCTCACTTCGCGACAGGCAGTAAAGTCTGCCCTGTTGATCTCAATGCAATCACCATGCTGATCCAACTTGGACAATAATCTCTTGGCTCCAAACACAAGCAAGTCGGAGTCCTCTGAAATGATCCCTTGGACCAGACCCTGCTGCTCCAAGTACACCATCTGTGCATCAGCCTCGTAAGGCGCCACCACATATTGTACATCCATCTTTTTCAATTCCTCAATCAATTGGCGGGCCATCAAGGGCGTGACATCGACGGCCTTCTGAAACTCCTGGTAGGCTTCTGGAATTCTGCCCTTGCGTTGTAGCTCCAATCCCAAAGCTTTGCTCTCCTGGCGTTTGCGGTGCCGATCCTGCTCCGTGCCTGCTTTGCTAGGCAAGTTGTCGCCATCGAACACGATATACGGCGTGACGCCGAAATAGAGGAGCATGCGAACTCGATGAAGGACGAAATCAATATGCCTGTCACAAAAATTAGCTTCCTGTCAAACAACTGGAGTTATTCCATGTTTGCTCACTTCCTCGTCGGCCTGTCCAGGACCAAGTCCACGGAACAAGCGACTGTACCGCGATGTAGCCAGCCATAAGCGTCTACCGCGAGAGTCTGTCCACTGAACTTCTTGAGATGACATGGCTTTTGAATAGATTTCAAGAGGCCGTGGAGTCCTACTCTTGTTAGTTCTTCCCCCTTTCCTCTGCCCATGGTAACGTACCTTTGATACCCATGGCGGGTACCGGTCGAGGTACGGGCGGGTCCTGTATTTACTCGAGAAGCAATAACATTCGGTCCCAAAAGACTATAAAGTCCAACGCGTCGCAAGCAAGGACATGAAGATAGTATCAAACAAAGAGCAAAGAATCACCGGGTAAATACCTCCATCGCTGGGGAATGTTTGTTCTCGTTTGTTCCCCTCGACGCGCAGACGCGATTTGGGGCAGAAACGGGAAGGCGGTAGTCAGTCACTTACCGCTCGATTCTGCAGGCCCTCGAAAATAATTGTTGCGCTGCGCTGAAATCTTGCAGTGACAATAACATTATAGCCATGCCTCAACGCAATCTCCAAAAGGTGCAGAAGCACATCTCCAAGAAGCGTGGTGCCATTGGTGCCATGCACGAGAACAGCCGCGATGCCCAGCGGTTGCGCCGTGCTGGTGCCCGTGACGAACGTCTGATCAAGCATAATGCGAACGTTGACCAAGCCCGCCGGCCATACTGTACGGAACTTCCTCGAGATCTGGGTATGCACTTACTAATATTTCATAGTGGACCGGATTCGCTACTTCTACGAAGCTGTTCAGACGATTGAAAATCCCCTCTCCGACACTGAATTAGCCGAGATAGTTACCAAGTATGTGGAATCCCGTATGCCCACTTACGGACATGGATTAACACACCATAGGTACATCAACCGCGACGAGGAAGAGATGGCACAGCTCCAACAAGAGCGGCGTAAAGGTCGGCCGCCTACCCGGCGAGAGGAAGCCTTGACCCAGCGAACACAAACCGAGGAGAAGGAATTCAAGACTGGGTTCTGGATGCCGGACTTGAGCGACGCAGATGTTCTCATTGCTGTGAAGCACTGGAATAGACAGTGGTCAGGTCTGAGCCCGTTAAAATTCATTCGCTTGACACAAGGAGGAACGAAGCAGACCTCAAGTTTCCCGCCCAAGAGCATCTCATGATTACGGATATCCTCTTTTTTTTTTTTTTTTTTTTTTATGTGAAATGTGGACGATTGGCGCATATGGGTACGTCGACGAGTATAAAAGTCCTGCAAATAGTATCAATTCATTCCAATTGTGATGAAGTGAAGTACAGTACAGTAAAAGCGGCAGATCCTCCGGGCGGTGCCAGAAAATGGCCGGGCTTGGCGTAACATCATCGGAGCTTCAGCTTCTTTTCTCTTCCTTCATCTCAACCCATTAACCATCATCCCCATCCACAATGCTGTCCCTTCGTGCTTTTACCCGCTCCGTCCCGCGCTTCTCGCGCTCTGTCGCTCGTACCTCGCTGCGTCCGGCCGTTCTGCCTAAGCCCTTCGTTCAGCCTTGGAAGCAAGCCACCAAGCCTGCCTACGCTGCCTTTTCCACTTCCAGCATTTTCCGGGAGCCCGCTGGTGAGGGTATGTGGATGATTTACATTGAATTCCATTGATGCCGATTCCTTTTTTTTCGCTGTTGAATTTAGAAGGGAATTTTGCTGACGTTCGACTGGTTTTTCTTAGGTGACGCCGAGCTTGTCGCAAAGCTTGAGGAGGAGGCCAAGCACGAAAAGGCCTCCGGTGTCGAGGATGCGCGTGAGCAGCAGGCTAGCATTGAGTACACTCTGCAAAATGGCGAGTGGCAGGTCAAGGATGTTGAGGGCGAGCAGGAGGTTGTCCTGACCAAGAAATTTGGCAACGAGACGTATGTGTCACCGACTGGAAAATCTCTATTTGATACTGACTTATCTTCCCATCTAGCATTCGCGTTACCTTCACCGTTGCCGATATTAACAATATTGCCGAGGACCCGATGGATCTCCAGGACGACGCTCTTGGCGACGAGGGCGAGTTCCAGAGCCAGCAGAACAAGGCCGAGAATGAGGATGAGATCCTGCCCCCTACCTTCCCCGCTCGCGTCAACGTCACTGTCGAGAAGCCCACCAACGGTGCCCTTCTGATCCAGGCCGTTATCCAGGATGGCGACCTCCAGATCGAGGAGATCTCCCACTTCGCCAGCGCCGATGTTGCCAACGCCCACACCGCTGAGAAGGACTGGGCCCGCCAGAGCCTCTACGCTGGCCCTCCCGCTGAGAACCTCGACCCGGAGTTGCTCGCTTTCTGGGGCCGTTACCTCGAGGAGCGTGGTCTGAACCTTGAGTTCCAGAACATGGTCACCGACTACATTGCCTTCAAGGAGCAGAAGGAGTATGTCCGGTGGTTGGAGAGTAAGTTTAGCTATGACGGTCCTGGCTGGTCAGTTCGCTAACCAATATTTTAGACGTCCGCAAGTTCGTTGCTGCTTAAGTGATGATTTTGACCCGTTGCCCTCACATCCAACCGCCTTTCGAAGGAATCGCCATGGACTTTTGAAATCTCATGGCTGATATTTTTCACCCCCCATCTCTCTCTTTCCTTACGTTGTAATACTCCAAGCCAAATGGTTGTGATGGTGTTAGCAGCCCATCTGACCGAACGTGTACCAATATTTCAAATATACAAACAGACCCTTGAGATTATTACTTCTTTTCCCGCTTGTATCTGCGTCTCATTGGAGATCCCTAGGATGATTGAGCTCAATGAGTTGAGCCGAGAAGCTCAGCCCCGTCTGTTAGAAAAGTGTAGGGACCATGGTTGTGAGAAACTTGGCTTGTTGAAATCCGAGTTGTTGAGACTCCAAATCCAAATGATTATAGAACAGTGGATATAAGCTCATGACAAACACCAAAACGCCTGGATGACAGCTACCCGAGCCACCAGGAGATATGAACGAGAAAAGCAATACATAAGGTCGTAAGTCGACAATCTCTGACGCTAAAAGAGATCAAAATTCCATCGGATCAGCCTTCAGTGCCGGGGCGGTCTCTTCGCGTTCTCGCTTGACCACACGCTCCTCCTTGAGCAGACCGGCAATAAAGGACCGGAAGTGATCAACATATGGCTTCAAGCGGGTCTTTTCATAATCCTGCAGCTTGCGAGTACCCTTGGCATCCGAGTTCATCGCACTGCCCTCCACATCGGGCATCTCGGCCTCCTGGGTGCCCGGGGGATGTTTCGCGTCGTAGGCGTCGATCTCCGCGAGCAGTTCCATCACGGTAGGCACGGAAAGAGGGTCGAAGTCATCAGCCTTCTTGGGATCGATCGGCACACAAACCCGGCCAGTGCCAGGGTGAATGACAAAGGGACTCTTGAGTAAGTGAATCATCTTCTTGCTGACCTCGGCATCGAGACGAGGGTAGGTATATTCTAAAACAATATCCTGCTTCGCGTCTCGGAGAGTAGCTGGCTTCAAAGTACTACTCTTTCCGGTCTTTGCCAACGCATCAATATCCGCCCATTTGCTGGTACTGGGGCGGTCTGGAGAGGAGTCCCATTTCCTCCGCAGGGCCTCGTTCAGGGATTTATCCGGGAGCAATGACAGGAGTTTTTCGACCTGTTCAGTACTAGCAAAAGTATCTTGGTCGACCAAGGTAGTCTGAGCGAAGTGATTCTTAAGTTGTTCAAGACTCCGCGTAACATGTGGGTGGAGTGGTCGCTTCAGGTTCACCTTTTTACCGCTTGACGAACCTCCGCGGAGAATTTCGAGATAGCCCGCAATCGCCCTGCGCCGATCATCGGGCAAGTTCCGCGCACGCGGATCACATACCCAGGCGTGAGCACCACGCCGACCGGAGTAGACCCAGAGAATGTGCTCGAACCCGAAGTCTTCCCGCAGGGAGGTATCGATGACCTTGATGGCCATCGTCACGAACGCCCAACACTTGTGGCAAATGTTTGCTTTCTGACAGCACATTCGAATATCGTCGTAATCCGTCATATCGATATCGAAAACCAGCTCTTTGGATACAGGCTTCATCTGGCCGCCTCGGAGCGTTTTGCGGTCACGGGGGTTTGTGCTATATACAGGACCAATTTCGAATCGAGATGGGTTCATTTTGAGGATATCCTTGCGAAACCTGTGAAAAGGAACATAAGCTCGAAATTACGGTAGAAAGACTGGCGCGTAGTCTTACATGTCTGCGGTGGGGTAGGACTGGTATCGGAGGTAGGCATCGTTTTGGAGAGTCAGAGCAAATTCTCGATTGCCGAAGTCTCGGGTCGGCACAATGCCATGGTTCAGCCACTGAAATAGATATCGGAATGGGAAAAGCCGCTGGTAGAACATGAGCATAACGTCGGTGTCAACGCCGCTCGGGGCAGGAGCGGGCCTGTCGCAATCCTTGAGTCAGTAACCTGCTGCGTCGAAGCAAGTATCTGTGGACTTACTCTGCTGGTGCCGGAGGTGGTGATGACTCCATCTTCGCGTCCTGCGCACTTGAAGCCGGAAACTCCTCGTCATCATCGCCGTCAAACAGGTCCTCCAACTTGACACCTCCCTCGGCGGCAGGCGCTGAGGGGGCATCCGTCATTTCTTCATCCTTTCGATCAGCTGAGCCAGCAGGCGACACCGAGTGCGGCATGGTGTGCAATTGAGCAGTTTGGAGTTGGAAACACAACAATGAGGGAAGGCACGTCTTAGCCCAAACAGGAAGCCGCGACAACGCGTGAAGACGCGTCGCGCCCTAAACCCTAGTCACGTGAGGGATATCAATCATGCCGGAAACGGAATAGTCAAGTTCAGCCAACTTCCATCTGATGCTGATGATCTGAGTTGGACATGACAGTCATTTACTCAAGTTTGTCTACCACTTGCCGCTTGCAGCCGGGAAATCTCTGCAGTACCTACCACTCATCGCGGATCCTTGGATGACACTAAGACCTCGACCAGTGGCTAAACTTGTGTATAGGTACAAGGTCCACTCTGCTCTTCCTTTTCCCAGACCGGCTTTGGAATATGCTGGAGATCCGAGTTCAGTCTTTGGTGCAGTCCCGCTCTGTCTCGGTGGGTTCTTAATTAGAATCCGGGGTCATCTCACGTTACATTGTCATGGATCTATCTGCAACCATTGGACATTTATGACCGCTGTCAGATCGATCTCCATCCACTAACATGGCCGATCACTTCCTATACTGAATTCTGCTTGCCCTCGACCTGCCTAGCCATTTATCTCACATTCCTTTCTGTTTGCTACGGCCAATGGAAAGAGATGATCTGCAACCCGTTGGTATGATCTGCATTCCTAAGCGTCGGAGGAGACACTCCAATTTGTAGCTGAGGCCTTGGCTGCACGCACCTGATCGCCACGGCTGCCACTCTGTCGCATGGCCTGACCTCTCAGTGAATTCTTACCCAATCTGAAAAATCGCCGCGATTGGCGAATACTAGATCTCATCCGCAACTACTCGTCCACTCCCGTCGGGCTCTGATCAGAGCTTTGGCCATCCTTCCGGATTCGTCCTGACTACACTGCCGCATCTGATCCTGCTCTTGTCAATGCGTTTGTTCAGTCTTGAGTCTGCCCTGAACGATGAGTCCAGTATATGTGCAATTCAACTTTTCTTGGCTAAACTTCAGCTCTCAGATTACAAGCTGTTTGACATTCCCAATCAACATCAGTCCTGTTAAGCTCACCTGTCCACGTATCTGATCGATGAGAGAAGCTTTCTGTACAATTTCTTTCCGCATTGGGACATCTTGTGGAGCCCTGGGACACTTTTCCCTGAGATGATACTGCAGGATGTCACGTTTGCATCTTATACCACCGTATGGACGTATCATTGTCCACCATTTTCGTCCTTTCACAGTCCATAGGTGCTTCCACCATCCACGAGCAGCTGTCACAGTTCCTGCTTTCAGCCAAAAGTCACCTCGATGTGGACCAGGGCAGCCTTTGCTCTCCTAGAAGCAACCATGGCAGACCTTTCCGTCATGACTTTGAGGACTCGTCGGAAGGGCATATAAGCCAGCATCTCGCTGCTCGAACCTTCCTTCTTTTCCTCCTTCACCTTCTTCGCTCGTTTTTAATATTTCCAAGCCTTTTCAAGGAATTCCTTTCAAACCCTCGAAATGATTCGCAACGTTGCTCTTTTGGCTCTTGCTGCCAGCCCGGCCTTCGCCGGTGTTGCTCAGCCCGCTCCTCACAAGGAGGTTGAGGCCTGGGGTACGGAGTGGGAACGTCCTACTGAGGGTCACTCCTGGTCCACTCCATGCACCACCAGCACCAGCAGCACCTCCACCTCGACCCCCATCTCGACCCCCACCTCGACCCCTACCACCACCAGCACCACGGTGTTCAGCACTAGCCCCTGCACCACCCCGGTGCAGCCCACCACCACTCACACCCCGGTGAAGCCTGGTACCACCAAGACCATCACCATTGTGACCACCACCTGCCCTGGTAAGACTTGGATATCTATGTTTTCAGTGAGCTTCTAGCTAACATCTATATGAAGTCACCTCGTCTGTTGTTACCTCTGGCAGCGTGACCAGCACTGTGCCCATCACCCAGACTAGCACCATCACCCTCACCTCGACTACTGTCTGCACTCTGTGCGAGGAGAAGCCCGTGACTTTCCACAATGCTACTCAGCCCCCTACCAAGGCTCCCACTGCCCCCGTTGTGAAGTCCACCTCCGTTGTGGTTCCTCCTCCCCAGTCTGTGAAGCCCGCTCCTTCCAAGCCCGCTAGCCCCGCCCCCATTCAGCCCGCTAGCTCTGCTCCCGCTCAGCCCGCTGGCTCTGCTCCGGCTCAGCCCGCTGGCTCTGCTCCGGCTCAGCCCGCTGGCTCTGCTCCCGCTCAGCCCGCTGGCTCTGCTCCGGCTCAGCCCGCTGGCTCTGCTCCGGCTCAGCCCGCTGGCTCTGCTCCGGCTCAGCCCGCTGGCTCTGCTCCCGCTCAGCCCGCTGGCTCTGCTCCGGCTCAGCCCGCTGGCTCTGCTCCCGCTCAGCCCGCTGGCTCTGCTCCCGCTCAGCCCGCTAGCTCTGCTCCGGCTCAGCCTGCTGGCTCCGCCCCCGTTCAGCCCGCTAGCTCCGCCCCGGCTAAGCCCTCCGTCTCCCACCCCGCTGCCCCTGCCGAGACCCAGCCCGCTGAGAGCGCTCAACCCTCTACCCCCGTTGAGGCCCAGCCCTCTGCCCAGCCCAGCACCTCCGCTCCCTTCACTGGTGCTGCCTCGGCTGTCAAGCCCGCTGCTGGCCTGCTGGCTGGTATTGTCGGTCTCATGGCTCTCCTGTAAACCAGGTAGCTATTGAGGAAGCGGGATCCACCCTGTGGTGGTAACCTGTTGAAAAAGTCCAGTTCCTGCTTTCGCTCTTTCGGTCTTCGTGGTGGGGACCGAGATTGCGGGGATTCAGGGACTTGCTTTCTTGTGCTTTCCTGGCTGTTGCGTGCGATAAAGGCCCGCTTGGTCTTCCTCTGCCTTGACAGGGCCGGAGGGTAGAAGAGTTGCTTGGTCATTTCGAGATTTTGTTGTTTCCACTAGCAGTCGGATCTATATTATATTCTAATGGTAATACATTTTGCTGGATATTTCTTTCTATTTTTTTAATGCAACAGCCAGCATATGAAGGCTATCTCAAGTACTCCTGCTACCTAGTAGATTCTTTCGGGTAATGGGCAGGTGGAACTTTGTACATTTAGAAGAAAGCCTGCATGTAACATCTCCGCATGCGTGTCAGGTAAAATGCTTGAAAATCTCCCAAGGTGCCATTCCCAGGCGGTACTTGGATGAACTGCCCAGGTGTACCACACCCACACCTGATGCCTCTTTAGAAGAGGAAATATCAAAGAATCAATCCAGTTTATGCCGCCGAAGTAGCCGGCATTGCTGAGCGATATCGAATGAGCTGCCTATGAGTTCTTGGGTCTGGAAAATGAAGCGGGATATTAATTTTGATTTTGTATTTTAAAGGTGATCTGCGTGTATGTATGTACCTAGGTACCTTATGAAACCAAATGCAATTGAAACATTTTCGTCATAACTGCTTATCTGTACACTGAGTTTTGATGTTGACCCAAAATGTCAAAGGAAAAGACCAAGCGGCAAATCAAAAAGATCTTTTATGCAATAAATCTCATCAAAGATATACCTAATGCGAGCCCTGCAGCTCCTTCTCGACCTCGGCCTTGACAATCTCGCGCACACCCTCCCAGCCAGCACCTTGGGGAACGGCAATAACGCGGCGCTCACGCTGCTCAAGACCGATGAACTCCTGCGGCAAGATGGTAGTGAAATCGTATCCACTCTCCGCGCGCAGAGCCAGGTCAACAGCGCTAGCGAATTTGGCCGGGTGGGCGGTAGACAGAGAAATGTGGCTGACGCCGGGGTTGCGCTGGATGGAGCGGCGCGATGAGGCGACGCCAACAGCAGTGTGGGGGTCGAGGACGTAGCCGTTGCAAGAAAGATATGTGTCACGGATAGTAGCGATAGTCTCGTCGTTGCTAACGCGCTCACTCTCGAAATCGGCCTTAGCGCCGTCGAGAACAGCGCTGGGCACCTGGAAGCCGCCCTGCGACTTAAGCTCGTTCAGCCACTTGCTCACGCTCTCGCAGGCGTGCTTGCGGCGCTCGTCGGCGGTGTTGCCGTTGTCGCTGCGGAAGGCGAGGAACCACAGGAGACGCTCGAAGTTGCTGCTGACCAGGATGTCCATGGCCGGGCTGTGGGTTTCCTTGACGCTATCGGAGACCGCATCGAGGGCCTTCTTGGTGTAGTGACCGCCGCTGCGGAAGAAACGGTCCAGAATGTCGTTCTCGTTGGTGGCGATGATCAGCTTTTCGGCGGGCAGGCCCATTTGCTTTGAGAACCAGCCGGCAAGGATGTCACCGAAGTTTCCGGACGGTACGACCACGCGCACCTTGGATCCCTCAGTGTAAGTGGGTGACTTGGTCAAGGAGAAGTAGGAGTAGAAGTAATATGTCATCTGTGCCAGAATACGGGCCCAGTTGATACTATTGGGATATTAGCCTTGGAACAAAAAGTATCCATAGAGACACCAGGATCTTACCTGTTGATAGCACCGATGTTGTGGGTGGAGTTCAAGTCCTTATCAGCAAAGAGCGCCTTGACAATATCCTGGCAATCATCAAATGACCCCTCCACTGTGAGGTTGTGCACATTGGCATCCAAGACAGTGGTCATCTGAGCCTCCTGTATGCTTGAGACTCTGCCATTAGGGAATGTAATGAAAACAGAGACATCCTTCTTGCCACGCAGTCCATAAATGGCCGCGGAGCCAGTGTCACCAGATGTTGCGCCGACGATTGTGAGATGGTGACTTGAAGATAGGTTAGATATTTGTATTGATTGAAAGCTATGAGTCATGCTCACCGGTCCTTGCCAGTCTTGCCCTGGTTCTTCCGCACGAGGAAGTACTCGAAGAGATTGCCCAAGAACTGGAGCGCCACGTCCTTGAATGCGAAAGTTGGGCCGTGGAAGAGTTCAAGCAAGTAGAGGTTCTGCTTTGGGTCCAGGTTGAACAACGGGGTGCGCTCGGGGTGGCGGAAAGTCGCGTATGATCGCTTGATGATATCCTTGAGATCATCGCCCGGAATCTCGTCCTTTGAAATATATAGGCTCATGATCTCGTAGGCGAGGTCCTCGAAGCTCAGGTTGCGCCACTCGGTCTCCCACGATGCGGGCAACGTGGGGATTTCTTCGGGAACGAAAAGGCCGCCATCGCTGGCGAGGCCCTTGAGAACGACGTCCTCGAATGAGAGCTATTTTGACCGTATGTATTAGCCATGTGTAAAGAATATTGTAGGTATACGGATATGCGCGAAGAGTTATATGCGCCGTGAGCCACCCCACTACTTTTTCTACTCACTCTGTACTCGGCACCTCGTGTGCTAAGGTATTGTTGCGACAAAGTCGGGGACATGATTGCGAGGCCAGGAAAGTATCCAATTGACCAAAAGAGAGCAGAAAACGATGTGAGACCAAAGAAAAGAAAAAAGGTGAATCATTTGGCGGGGGAGCATTGAACTCCGATTACGTATTCCGAATCGGGCCTAGCGTCTCCGACAGCGGCGTCACGTGCGTGGCTCTATACATTTCATTTGTCTCATCTCATCTCAAGTGTCTATCTTTATGTCTATAATGGATTGGATATTCACTCGTTCACCAGAACGTAGCGGTAGCGCGCCTTGCCAGCTTCCATGTCCACAATCGCCTTGTTGGCGTCCTTCATGGGGATCTCCTCAATCCACGGCTGGATGTTCTTCTCCGCCACCAGCTGGAACATCTCACGGATCTCGTTCGGGCTGCCAACCAGGGAGCTCTCGAGTTTCAGACGGCGCATGAGGTTGCGCACGGGGGCAAAGAGACCGCCGTCTTCAGGAAGACCGAGCTGAACCATGGTACCGCCGGTGCGCAGAAGTCCCAGATAATCCGTCAGCGGCATCTGCTGCATGTCAGCACTTTAATTCATCCAACACTCAACCCTACAGGGATCTCACCTTGATAGACGAGACAGTGCACACGATCAGATCCAGAGACCGGGAGTACTTGGTCGCCCAATCAGGCTCGTCGTCAGTCGCAATGTAAAGATCCGCGCCCATCTTAAGCGAGTCCTCAGCCTTGCTGGACTTGCGCGAGATAGCGACAACCTGGTCAGCGCCCATGGCCTTCGCAAAGAGGATACCGAAGTGGCCGAGACCACCGACGCCAATGATACCGACGCGCTTGCCAGGTCCACAGCCATTGTGCTTCAATGGGCTGTACAGAGTAACACCACCGCACAGCATAGGCGCCGCCGCAGCCGAAGAGATAGGGTCGGGGATCTTGACGACGAAGTGTGCCGGGCAACGGTTGTATGTCGCATATCCACCATAGGTCTTGTCGCCGTTCCAGTGGTTGCTGTTGTACGTGCCAATGACTTTCTTGCTGCAGTACTGCTCCAGGCCCATCGCGCACTCTTCGCAATCACCCTGACGGCCTTGGCACGAGTCGCTCTGGGCACCGACACCCACGCGATCTCCGACCTTGATGTCGGTGACCTTGGATCCCACGCGCACGGCAGTGCCCACGAGCTCGTGGCCAACGCAGCAGGGGTAATCAGCAGGCCGCTGAAGAGAAGTTAGTAAATAGATTCGGCGAAATGATGTATGAAACTTACCCAGCCAGAGTTTAAGGTATGCATGTCAGAGCCGCAGATACCGCAGTGTGTGATCTTGATATCGACGTCGGTCTCCTCCCACTTCTTGGGCTCAAATTCCTGCCAGACCATCTTGCCCTCGATGGCGCTGGGGTCGAGGCCCATCCAGCCCTCGAACTTGTAGTCGGTCTGTGCCATTGTGCTTTGTAGGTTGAAGTTAGGAGATCCGGCAATTCTAGCATTTTCCCGGGGCTACTGCTCTATTTATACACGATCCTAACAGCGGGGCTCGGTTCCACCTACATTGTATGGGATCAAAATGGGTTGAAAAATTGGTAAGCAGGCCGATAACAATCTCGGCCGGGACGAAGACGAATCCAATGATAATCGGCATCGAAGTCATCTTCTATGTAGCTAGTATGCACTAGGGAAGTGGGTGTGCACTGCAAAAGCTTAATCTTGGCTTTTGCTACTGCACAAATGAAATGTGGTTGATAGTTCCAGGCTCAAAAGAGGCTGGCCATAATTGGCTCTACACAGACCGCATATCTGGATCTCTCCTAGTCTCAGCCAATTCCGTTGTGGAGCCCGAGTGTCCAGGTGGGTTTTCTCACACTGGATTCGGCATCGCCACTCCATCACCGGAGCTAACGAGTTTATCTCCCTTGGCTCCGTTGTGGCTGACATGCATCATGCACGCCATGCCATGCTACATACATGCCTAGATAGACAGGGGATAGTCGTAGACGATAGATTTTTCCGAGGTAAACATGTACATGCAAAGCCTTTTTGTAAACCGGCAGTGGAGGAATGCAAATAAGAAAGGAAAAGATTAAACACGTAAAAAGAGTAACCGTTCTATCTCGTTCTGTTCAGATCCTCGCTTTTGAAACACAGGGATATAAGAAATACAACCAGCTATACCCTAATACTCTAGAACAGATCCATGATATCCTGGTTAGACTTCTTGGGCTGGTTGTCCGAGGGAGGCGCATTGCCGGACAGGTCGAGACCAGAGAATCCATCCATAAGATCACCGGCAGCTCCGCTGCCATGCGCGTCGCTCGATGACGGCTGTACAGGTCCAGAATCCCCAAACACACCCAGCAAGTCATCCAGATTGTTGCTTGTCTGGGCTGTAGGAGCACCGACAGCAGGGGACTGCACCCGAACTGGGGTACCCGCCAGACCCTCGAGGCCTGACATGCCACCCGATGCCTCTGGGTGTGCGGATGCCGGGGCGCCACCGTCGAAATCAATGTCCAGCAAGTTCTCGACGTTGTTTTGCGCCGGTGCAGATGGCGTCTCGCCGCTGACGGCGGCGGCAGCAGCCGCAGCAGCCAAGGGGTTCTCGCGCGCGTTTTGAAGTTGTTCCCTAGGAGAAAACGTTAGCATCGACATGGAAAAGTAAGCGGGTTGGGACATACTCAATGGCGGCTCGCTGGACGGCATCAGCACCGAAGCGACCTTGTCCAACAAACTGCTCCGGAGGCTTGTGGTAAACGGAAGAAAGTGTAGACAATTCCTGGAGGAGCTGGTCCAAGAGAGCTGGTGGTAATGAGGAGATGGTGGTGACAATAGGAGGCTTATCCGAAAGGATAATGTTCTTGGTAGCGTTCGGATCGCTGGTGTTGGAAAGTAGACGCCAGTAAATATACGCTCGGTCACGGACATCGGGGTTGTCGTTCTCGGCAGTGGCAGCCTGAAGAACCCGCTGGACAAGGCCCTGGGCCTTCTCGGGCCGCTTGAGGAAAAGTTTGACCACCGCAGTGAGGATTTGCAGTTGAGTCTGAGAAAATTCCTCGTTGAACATGTCCACAAACCCACCCAGGATATCACCGGCGTTGCTGATCTTCTCGGCATACTCACCCACAATCCAGATCAGAGCCGCTCGAGCATTAGGCTCATCCAGCTCGTCAATGCACTTACACAGAGATGGGATGATGCCTTCGTAGCCAGGGTACTTTCGAAAGATATCCTTGATAACGACGATAGCCTCCTGGACGACATAGTTGACCTTGGTGTTGATCAAGTCCAACAGCGTGTTGACACACTTTTCGCTGGCGCTCTCGATCTTGATAGCAACCTGACCAATGGCCTTTACGGCACGTCGGACAAAGTCCATATCGACCTCGAGAGCGTATTCTTTCAACTCGGCCAAGAGCTGGTCAACGTTACGGTCGCTGGCTATCCGCACCATAATCTCCAACTTCTGGAACTTGACGTATGTGGGGTCATTGTATTTGCAGAAGAACACCCGAAGTTCTTTGTTAAGGATATCAGGTTGCTTCTGCAGCAAAAGATCAATGTTTCTCAAAGCCACATATTGCACCTCGGGAGCCGAAGATACCAGCGTCACTGCCACTGATAAGTGAAATGCCTTCACAAGGAAAACTGGGTTTGGGACTTACCAAGGGGAGGGGCCATCTTCTTAAGATAAGTTTTTGCCAGCTCCGGGCCGACAAACTTCATGTGCAAAAAGACGACCTTGACTGCCGCAAGAACAACACTGGGATTGGCATGTTGGAATTGAGGCGCGACACGCTCGCAAATGTGCTCCGACTCCTTCACGTCGGCTGTCCGGTACTCTGCCAGAGTTGAGAGGATGGTCACTCGTCCCCACTCTGTGCACTCGTTCAACGCCATAAGCATCTTCCGTAGTGTGTTGGGAGTCACTTGCAAGGCCTGGGTCTCGGGGGCCGTGTGGAAAATCTCCGAAAGCGCAGTCACCGAGTTGGCCACTACCATGGGGTTAGGATCACCGATCATCTCCTGCAGCATCTCCAGAAATCCATTCTCGAGACACATGGCGGGGTTGAGATCGAAGAGCTTTGCCACACAGATCGCAGCCGTCTTGCGGACATACGGCGACTCGTCGCGAAGTGTCTTGCGAAGCGGTTCCTCCATGTAGTCCACCATCTTCTCCACACGAATACAGCCCATGGTCCGAATGGCGAGGGCGCGAATCAAAGGGTTCGGGTCTTCGGAGTCTTGTACGAAGGTATTAACGGCGAGAATGCAGAGATCCGGATGCGACTTGGCGTAATTCCTGAAAGAAGAGTCCGATCAGCGTGCGCATTAATTCCCAGCAAAGCAGGATACCCACATGAGGTACAGATAGACCAATTTCTTCTGCTCCAGATCGCCAGTCGCGATGTTCTTGAGCACATCGGGGAAGAGAGCAGAGACATCCTTGCCCAGGGTCATGGCCATGATTGTCTTCTGGATGGACTCTTTCCTGTCGGATTGTCAGCCATGCCTTGTCCATCTCCCTATACCACCGATTCGACTGCGACTTCGGAAACTGACGTACCGTTCATAGGCATACTGGGAACTACTCCAAAGGTTAGCGTCATTGGTCATTCATCATGGCAAAGCGGCCACATGTTCTCCGAGGGGGCCTCCATACACAAGACCAGCTCGCAATTCAAACGTCTCTCCTTTCCGGGGCACCGCAAAGGCGCCTCGGATCTTGTTCATCGCCATGCTGAGGCAAAAGAAGCTTCAGCAACGACAAGGTCGTGCCTCCACCAATGGCAATCGGGGATAGAGTTGGAAAGTTGACGAGAGATTGGGCGACTGCGGGGAACGGAGAGCTGTCACGGTCGCGCGACGTGGTAGGAGGCGGAGGTAGCGATCGGATATGGTAGGTTCAAACCATTCCCCACTCGGCGAGTGCAGGCGAGAAAGGACGAATGGGTTGTGGGGGGAGTTGAGGAGGAACGAGATGATGAAGTGGAAGAAAGGATGTTTGGGCGATCGAAAGTTGTCCACAAATTGGCGGGCTCTGGATCTTCCCGCTTTATGCTCTCGACCTCCCTTTAAACTCCCCGCTTCTCCGGTCTCTCTGACCTCTCGCACTACTTGTCCTCATGGTGGATTGTGACCGTTACTTGATAACCGCCAAGGCTAATGCATCTGCAGGCAAATCTCCCCAACTTGCGACGCCTCTTCGTCGAGGCCCGGACGGAGGCCGAAGAGAACGAATACTCCCGCACAGCTGTACGACGCCTCCCGATTGCCGGTTCATGAAACATTCTAACTTTGACGACAGTTCTACAACCTCGTGCTCTTTATCTCTTCCGTGGCTGTCTTCAGCTTGGCCGCTCAGCGCATGAGCGGGACCAAAACCGCCAAATGATCGAGTTTACATCGTGAGACACCCCGAGGATAATGTATAAACGGTTCAATGGACACGGTCATTATTCGATGTTATAACGCGGGTTATTTGCTGGGCCACTGCTGGATGCGCAGCTCCACGAGCACTTAATATCAATCGCTCTCTTCATCCTCATCCTCATCCTCCAGGAATGCGAGCGCCTGTCGGCCTCGAGCAGCTCGACGCGGCGGGGGTTCCTCGTTACTGTCATCTCCGCCAGTGCCCCATTTCTTCGCCCCCTGTTGGATCATCTCCAGGTCCTCCTTGAGTTCCCGTGCATCACGGATCGCTTTGGCCTTTTCCAGAGAATACCGGCCCTTCATCCCTGCATCCTCTAGCATCTGCTTAAGATGCTTGATCTTCGCTTTTGAAGTCTCGTACGGCTGAAGCTCTCGCCACCACATCTTGCGGATCCCGCACTTGACAAGCCACCCCTGTAATCTTTTGATCTCTGCCTGGTCCGGGTCGAGCTCCTCGTCTGTGCCTTTGCCTTTGCCTTTCGGCGCGGCCTTCTTCTCTTTCTCACCAGCAGTTTCGGTGCTCTTTGACCTCTTGCGCGCAGGCTTGGGCTCCTCATCCAGGACCACAGACATTTCACTTTCCGAATCATGGTTCGTGGCTTCCACAGTCTGCTTGGCAACATCGGGAGTCTCGTCCGGAACGTCTGAAGCTTGGGGCGATTCGTCCTCGGCGGGTTTCGACTTGGGACCCTTCTTCACGGGTGTCTTTCGCTTTTGAGGCTTTGCGACCTCTTCTTCGCTTTCATCTGCAGATGGGTCTGATTCCTCGTCTTCTTCCGAGACTGGCGTTTGTGTCTTCTGGCGCTTCCTCGGCTTGGATGTGGTTTCGCGTTTTGGTCGCTTGGGAGCGGCCTTCTTGGGCTGAGGCGGAGATGAAGGTGATTTTTCAGTAATCTGAGCTTCCGTTTGCTGATCTTCTTTTTCGTTTGGTTCATTTTCATTGTTTTCCTTCATACCCAAAATCGCAAATTAGCGTTGTTTGCGATGTTGGCGCGTCTCAAAGGAATGGTAAAATCTCACCACTTCATCTCTAATGATCTGATCACTCCTCACTTTCCAGTCACCTGTAGACTTGAAGAAGCCTTCTTTGACACCCAATTTCTTCTCGGCAGCAAGACGCACGCGCTTGACCGTCAAGTCCTCCATGTTACCCTTATGAAATATTGCGGCGACTTCGTCGCGTAGCCCTTGCTCTAGCACCTTGTCGGAGGGAACGGTAACGAGAGGCTCATCGGGTTCAGACTCGGAGTCGGAGAGTTTATACCGTGGCGCCATGGTTATTTTATTAGTCTCGGTCTGCGCGTGGATTCGCAGGACGCGTAGGTATCGCGGGGCTTGCAGAGAGTTGCGACCCGACACAGTATATTTGCTTGTCGATAGGGTGAGGCTTTTGCGACAAGAGAAGGATTGAGAGCACACAGTTTTGTGTGCAACCGGTCGCGTGGTTGTTGATTGAGGTTGGAGTTGCGAAAGGCTGACAAAGACCGGGATTTGCTCCTTCCCATAACTAGTTTAACTATGTACCCGCTTCAGAATCTGATATGCTCTGCTGACGATCCAGGTCTCACACGGAACGGTTAGCTACTCTACACAGACTGTCTATGGGTTCAATTAGGGTGACTGTGTCTCCTGCCGACCTATCTTGCAGCTATGCCAAACCGCGTCTCTATAGCCGATCTGAAGGCGGACGCTGGCAAGATCATACCGAGTCTGATCAGCTACGCCAAAGCTGTGCAGCGTGCAAAGTCGGAGATCCGAAAGCTAAGCGAAGAGCTCTTTGCTTTACGGGGAATCCTGATGCACCTGTCTACCGAGACGCTTGAAAATATACCCGAATGGCAGCAGGCAGAATCGCCCGACGCATCCAGTCGCGATGTTATATTGCTCACCACAAGTGAATTCCTTCAGTCATTGCTCAGAGGCTTGGAAAACCCCAAAACTAAGTCCAAGCGTCTGAAACAAAAGATGCAATGGCCTTTCACTAAAGAGGAAATTGATGGCTACTTGGCACTGTTGGAAAGGCTGAAGTCGTGGTTGATGTTGGCTCTCACGGCAAACCGGGCCTCGAATAGCAGCGAGCTAAGCAACTTCACTCAAAGTTTGAACGAGGAGTTGCGCATTTGGAATCAAGAGCGAAAGGAGTTGGCGAACAAGGCACTCATCCAATGGCTGGCGCCTGTTAACCCAGCAGACGCCCACTTACGAGCATCCAAAGCACCGGATATCGGCACAGGAAAGTGGTTCATTGAAGGCCATCTGAGGGAATTCTTAGGGGATGAAAACCCCACTGAAAATATCCTCTTCCTTGAGGGTAGATGTATGTTGAGCCGTAGTCTATATTCTGGTGTTACTGATACAGAGATAGACGACAAGTGAGGTAGATAGGTGTTAGCTAAACCTAGGAATTCACTGACATAAGAAGAAAAGATAAGTATAAGGTAGATAGATATTAGCGAAAGATAGAAACCTACTAACGTAAAGAGTGAAGAGGATTGCAAGGTAGATAGGCACTAGTGAAAAGACATCAAGTCTATTTTACAATTCACCTTTTACACCTTTTACCTATCTTTCTCCCTTCTTCGCCATATTTCCTTTCATTATTTCGGAACATCCCATCATTCACCACAAACATGGCCGGGAAGCCCGGAAATTAAGAGTCGAAGTCTGAACCTCTACGGAATCCCAACACCCGCGAACGAACTCCGGAGGCAGACAGGGCTTGCTGTAACCCTCATTGTGGGACGAAGGCGACCTACAGGTGGGGACTGGACGGCAAGAGTGAGACACCAAGATCATCGGGCGAAGAATATGTACAATATATGCAAAGGAACTCTGGCTAGGTGCGCGACGCTTATGAATGAACCCCGGAAGATGATCGGTATTGCCATAACGCCTATTGCGGCTCAAAGGCTAGAAAATACTAACTAATGAGGGATAATAGATAAGAAATAGCTTTAAAAAGTAGTAAGTCTATAACTCCGAAGAGCGTAATTCTACTTGTATATCTTTTGCTTTGCCCTTCCTTTATCTTAACTTCGCTATTTACTTTACTATTTCCTTGCTCTTACTTTACCCTCACTTTGCTTCTTATCTTGTATATCTCCTTATATATCCTCCTATCTTCCGTAATATACTACATAGATGGAGCGCCTATGGGTGGATGATCTCCACGGAGATATGCCTAAAGTTTGCCGATTCATCTCCACCTTCTGAAGAAAGATCGTCTAGACATATGCCGTAATAACACCGTACTTCAGATGCATTTTATGCATGTAAGCAGATATTTGGCCTACATATGCCTCGGTTAGTATGCTCCTCAATGCTAGATGATGATGGTTGTGATCTTACCTAGGATGTGCCGAAATTCGAATTATATGCCGTTTTCATACTGATCGAGAGCATATTCCAGGTTATGCTCATATATCCAAGGGACCTTGGCCTCCCCCGCCAGCTTTGAGTTTCCGGAAGGCTCCGTAAGGACGAAGTCGGGGATTTTTGGATATCCTGGGTATGCTGTCGTCGTAAAAGGTGGATCCCGCGAGCAGTCTTCATCCAGAGGTCATCCACAACGTGGTGTATGGCTAAGTTGGCTTCTCTAGGGAGCAATTCTCCTATGGTGCGTTTTTTTTGAACGCTTCGAGACGCTCTCTTCGGACACCGGACTGTATAGTGACCCAATGTAGTTGGTGCCTATCGGACGTTGGAACTGGCTTAGCTTTTTTTTGAAGGTTATAGAATACATAGATTCGTCTTCTTTGAAGTGTCCTATTTCAATGTCCTAATATTATCAAGTTATTGCATTCTCGCTCCGTTTTGATAATAGAAAGGAAGCGAATACCTAGATAAGGATTCGATCAAACTGATTTCCGTATCTTGCACCAAATCCTACTATTTCCAGACCAATCTCAAATTTTCGGTTGCCCTCATTCTCACAATAACACAAAGTCGGTCTCTAGCAGCTTTGTAAAGCCGTTCTCGCAGCAACACTTGCTTTCTGCTGTCAACACAAACTAAATAGTAAATAGTAAGCGACAGCTCGGCTACAATCGAGGAGCCAATGCTCGTGTATACCGAGAGCGCAAGTAAGCCACTTTGCGCAACCCGCTTGGAATAGCCCCCGAAACGGCCATGGACATGTAATAGCTTGGCTTGCTAGCTCCACGCAATGACTGCTTGGGAATATTGAGAAGTTTGGCTGCCTGAAGGGAGCTAGCTCGGCGCCGACTTTTCTCGAAGGATCTGTCACGCGAAATGTAGTTATGGAGTTTTTGTAAAATTGCACCGCAGTATTATGCTAACAAGAGAATATCTGCATAGATCAAAAGACCAGATACTTCAATCAGCATTTAGGATAAATTGAGGCATACTATGCACGTTCCAAGTCAGATTGGGGTGGTTAAAGTTGGTTCCTGATCAACGGCCAGCGATCTCCGGATCTCCGCGCCTCCGCGTATTAGAAATCATCTTGAAGAACTTCTTCCTCTGCACAACCTCATTCCCACCCCGAGCAACGCCCAATTCCACATTGCAAAATGGCCGAGGTCCAACCAGAGCACATGACCTCCAATAAAGGTCAACCAGACTTGTCCAACCAAACCCCCGCAAGCTCGCGCAAAGAGTCAGACAGTGACTCCAAGGCCCCGTTACCCAAGGGCGTCGTCCTCGACAAAGACGGCAAGCCGTACGCAGCATAACCACTGCATTACATCTACAAAAGCGGAAACTAACGAACCTCTCCAGTTGCCGCACCTGCACCTCCGTCGCAGCCTGGCGCAACCTGACCAAGCAAGCCAAATCCGACAGCTCCCCGTCCAGCACGAACCCAACACCCACAACTACCTCCCCAGGCACGATTCCTCCAGAATGCCCACCAGACGTCGAACAACTAGGTCGCTCAACCTGGACCCTGCTGCACTCGATGGCTGCAACGTATCCGGAGAACGCAAACACAGAGCACCAGGACAACATGCGCGGCTTCCTGAAGTTCTTTTCTAAACTTTACCCGTGCTGGGTATGCGCTGACGATTTCCAGACGTGGATGGCACGGAACCAGCCCAAGCTGAGCAGTAGGAAGGATTTTGGATGGTGGCTTTGTGAGGCGCATAATGAGGTGAATCGGAAGCTGGGGAAGAAGGAGTTTGATTGTCGGTTTTGGGAGGAGAGGTGGAGGACCGGGTGGAAGGATGGGCGGTGCGATTGAAGCTTGAATATTCATGGTTTTGTGATTTGGGCGTTGGTAGCTTTTTAGATATCTCCTCTTTTGTATAGTATTCGCATTTGGAGGGCGTGTATAGATTGTATTTCTGTTGCATACTACGATTACGCTATATTGGACTGTTTGTGAGAGGTCTATGAGCTCGATTCAACGTGAAGGCGTAGAAACAATTGCATACAAACTAAGACCGCTAAGAATTAAAATCTCGAGTACAAAGACATCTAGACAGGGGGTGGAACTGCAGGGGATTTTTGAGCTTCTGGAGTATAGCGCCGCCAAACACACACAACTTCTTGTGCCAAAAGATGGAGCCAAGAACCCATTTAGAACTTCGTCAAGAAAAAGGTGGAGGAAACCGTCAGACTTCATCATGGGGGGGAGTTAATATTGGCCAGGAACGAACAGACGCAGGCCACTGGCCGGTGCGCCGATTTCGGTGACCTCGGATATCCGGCAGACACTGCCCTTGTATTGCTCGTGGTACTTGGCACCGGTGAAGGGGTCAGTGACGCAGGGGGAACCAGTGAAGATCGGGGTGTAGGAGGCGGCACAGATGTCGAACTCGGCGAACTGGTCGAACTCGATGTCGATCTGATCCGATGGGTTGCGCTCGCACTGAGCCTTGATCTTCTTGGCCTGTGTATATTAGTCAGTAAATGAAAACAATGGGTGATAGAAGGGATATAGGGATATCTCACCTGCTCGAGGAGCTTGGCGGAGCCTCCGTTGGCCAGCATCCGGTTGGCGAAGCCCAGGGCAGAGTTGTAATTCTTGTTGGCAAAAGCGAACTTCATGGCAGCCACCAAAGCTAGTTGCCGGTGAGCAACCTCAAGCTTAGGAATGGTAAAGTAGGCGGACAGCTCCAGGCTTCGCTTGAGGTTCTCGGGGTCGTCGGTGGAGAGGGTACGGCGCTCGAGCTCGATAGACATAGCAAGGATGTATTCCCGAGCAGTGGAGATGATCTTCTTGGCCTGCTCCACCTCAGCCTCGGAGGAGACCGTGTTGACAAGCAGAGTGTGCAGGATACTCTTGAAGATCTTCACACCATCTTCTAGCCTGTTGGCACGCATGGCTGCATAACCTTCTTGGAGGTCGACATTGGCGACAGTCTCAAGATCCCGCGGGATAATGGGAAGAACCTTACGGCTATCTGTCTCCTCGGTGGTTCTCCGCACATAGTTGACCAGAGGTGGCAACCCAACGGTTGCGGGGAGGTAAGTCTTAGACGCCTTGAAGATCTCCATGAATCGGCTCTTCAGAGGAGCGAACTGAACAGCACCGACCTGGCGGTTCAACAGCTGCATAGCGGTGTCAAACGAGCCAGCGGCAACATGGTCGGCCGCCAACGGGGAGTTACGAGCCCACAGATCGGCCTCTGAGCTGCCCGCACCAGCCTCTGGGCTTGTAACGTTGACAAATTCAACGTCCTCCTCGACATTAATATCATCACCCATATCCCAGCCGGATGCATCCTCCTCGTCGTCGTCCAAGGTATCCTTGGCAAGGATGGCTTCCTGCTCCTCCTCCTCGATCTCGAAGCCATCGGCACCAACTTCCTCTTCGCCAACACCAACCTCACCAAGCAAGGCCTTCTCGAAGGAAGAGTGACCCGCAGCCTTGACAGGCCAGTTGGATTTGAAAGTCGGAACAATGGGATGCGGGACCTTGAGAGGCTCCTCGATTGAAGGCAGAGCGATCTGGTCTTCGGTGAGGCCGCAAGCCTCGAGGATGGACTCGGCCTCCTCAGTGAAACCGTTAGACTTCGCAGTTAGGTAAGCCAGGGGATCTATAATACGTCAGTCTTGTTGCGGGGTACCTTCAGCAGGGCCGGAACATACATTGGTCGACTTCCTTGAACATTTGGATCCGGTCCTCGACATCGCCACGGTAGATGGCGTTCTGGAAACGGGACGTGAAGTCTCCACGGTGCTCAGCGATCTTGGCCATCCGAGAAAGCTTCTCCTGGTCGCCAGTAGATAGGTAGAGGAAAGAAAGCTTGTCAAAATTCCGCTGCTTCTGGTAGGTCATCTCGACGGTTTGGTGGTTACCATGGGCCAAAGCCTCAGCTCCAAGTCTGCTCCAGAAGTTCGGACGGTCCAATTCACGGGCCATCTCGATGGCAACCTCAAGATTGCCGCACTCGAGGGCCAAGTCAAAGCGAGTCGGAGGGTCCTGAACGAATTGCAAGGCAATCTCCGGGTAGCCCTTCTTTTGAAGATAGGAGATAATGCTTTGACCAACCAAGCTCGAAGTCTTGATAATCTGCAGCATTTCGTCGTAGTTCCGCTTAACCAGGGCGAGCTTGAATCGGTACTCGGTGGGATCGATCTGGAGGATCTGGGGCTGGGCGTTCCGATCAAGGCAGTACACGTTTCGTCCCTTGACACGGACCAGGTATACTGTCTGATCAAGAGTGCGGATGATTCCATTGTCACTGTCGAGAGAAGGTTAGAGCTTTTGCTTTTAAAATTGGACAGGGTGGTTTGTAGCATACCCATTGAGCAGCGAGTACTTGACGTGGTTCAGCGTCGAGTAGATCAGAACACCCGCATCATCCCAGGTTGCGCTCTTGATGCGGATAGTCTCATGCAAGGTGCTCACTTGTTCAAGAGTCTTGGTGACAATAGTTACATTGTGCTTGCTAAGCAAAGCACAGTATAGACCGTCATTGGACCAAACCACGTACTTCACGCCGCTAACAGTGACCTCGGCCAGCTGCTTCTTCTGCTGAATGTCAAAGAGAACGACCGAGGTAGCGGTGATGAACAGGAGGCAACCAGTGCCACCGAAGTAGATGTCCGTTGTGCCGGCTGGGGGCTTGATGGTCTTGGTGGTGGAGTTGCTGAGATCCTTGATGTCGACCTGCTGGAAAGAGGGGTTGAAGACAGCGAAACGGTTGCGGGCAACGAAGACAGCCGATGTGGCTTGGCCACGCTTGACATCGGTAGGCTCAACCGCTCCGGTGGCATCCCGGGGAAGATGGATCAGCTCGTATGTTCCACCATCGGTCGGCGAAGTGACAAGGATGGCACGTTCGGCCGGGTTGTAGGAAAGGGTGCGCGGGGGCACCCAAGGAGAACCAAGCTTACGCAAGGAAAGCATTGGGGGCGACTCAACGCCCTTGACGAAATCGTAAGACTTGACGTGCTTCTCCTTGGTGATGTAGAACAGCTGGTTTTGGTAGACAGCGGAGGCCGGGCGCTCACGCTCCAACTTGAACACCATCACACCAGTATCGTGACCCGCAGCAAACAAGTTCATCTCGGGGTGGGCAGCAATTACCCAGAATCGATCGAGGTCGCGCTTGAAAGATTGCACCGAGGTGCGCTTGTTAAGGTCCCACACACGAATCGTCTTGTCTTCGCCAACGGAGAGGATGAGGTCCTGGTGAGGGTGGAACAGACAGGCGGAGGCGTTCTGGAAATGGCCACGGCAAGTATCAACCTCCCAAGCCTTCGTGTCGCTCATCCGCCAGAGCTTCACTAGTCGATCGTCACCTCCCGAGACGATCAAGGGCAATGTTGGATGGAATGAGACCCAGTTCACTCCGCGGTCATGGCCCTCTAACACGAACTTTACAATAGCATCGGTGTTTCCAAACATATCAGCCTGGTTGGGGTTGGCTCGCGCCATCTGGTCTTCGAAAGAAATCGAGGTCGGGGCGGAGTGCTTCTTTCGCAAGCCGGAGATGTCCCAGATGCGGACGGACTGGTCCAGCGAGGCGGAGGCGATGAGGTCCTCGGTGGGGTGAAACTGCGCGCACATAACATAGTGGTTGTGGCCAGTCATGGTACAAACTATTAGGAATCAATTGTCAGTAGCGGATACGGCGGGCATAGGCTCCAGCATCACTCACTCAAAGAACGGTTCTGCCAATTCCAGATTCGAATCGTCTGGTCGTCAGACGCAGACAGGATCCATGGGAGCTCGGGGTGGAAGAACACCGTGCGCACATAATCCAAGTGACCGTTCAATGTGAAAAGGCACCTCCGAGTCTGGTAGTTCCAGACCTTGATCTTGTAGTCATCGCCTCCGGACACAAACAGGGGTTGGGTAGGGTGGAAATCGATGCCTCGGACCGGACCATCGTGTTCTTCGAATCGGTCAATCAGTGTACCCATGCGGTAGTCCCATAGCTGGATAGTTGAGGAGTGGAGGGAGACGAGAATCCATGGCCTGTGCTTGGGTCAGTGCCGCTGCTTCAATGTGTAACTTGTCCCCGCGGGACGGACTGACCGTTTGGGATGGAATGCGATTCCCTTGGCTCTGGAGGACTTGGACTCAAACTGCGCGAGGAGCGAATGTCAGCGAACTCAATTGACCGAGATGATGCGAAAAAACGAGTGTAGAGATAAGACAGAAAGCATTCGCAGCGACCGAGGGGCGTACCTTGGTGAGCATGTTTGGAGAGGACTGCATTTTGAAGAGTTGGCCGGAGCCGCACTGTACAGTAGCAAGCTCCGCACGCGAGAAATGAAGAAATCACAGAGACAGCCACCGCATCCACCGGGGGAAAAGAAAGGTAGAAGCTGCAGTCGTGGATGCCTTTGCTAGAGCGGTAGCAAGACGTAGACGTAGCAAGGTAAACTAAACGTGGACTCTATTTAGCGAACGGCGGCAGCCAATCATGCCAGAGGCGGTGAACCAGGGGTCCGCGCTACGTTGTCTCGAACTAAGCATCGATCTATATAGACTTTGATTTCCTTGAAATTGTTGAACTCCGATCTTTGAATATTGGTAGTTGATAGAAGGGTCATAGGCTATGGTAAATTATGGGAGGGGGAGCGGATGGATGTCGTGCAATGAGCGACTATTATTGGTGATCTGGGGGAAGTAACCTCCCCGCTGGAAACATCTGGAAGTTCGTGATGTGATGACCCTCTCCATTTCCTTCTCGATCTCCTTTGGTGGCCTCCATTGTTCATACAGGATTTCGGTATTCCGAAATGCCATGGATATACATCCATTCCAAGCATAGCGACCTTTTTACCACGACGACGTGATGCCCCCGGAGTCTCCTGAGACGTGGATATATACATCGGCATTCGACGTCTGATACAGCATGATGGAAGAAGATCTCTGTATGGACTATGTGGGAATCCATAGTCCATTACATGAAACACCTGAGCTTTCGCAGTCTTCACCATTCACGGCCGGCAATACCACTGATTATGCTCCAACAGACGGCAGTGGTCATAGCTTAAATGACTCGGGACCTTCGACGCCAACCCATGAGGACATCCCAAGCATGGATGCAGACCTTGGACACGCAAGAATTGAGATATTTCGGCCCTACGATATCGAAGAACCCGATGACCAGCCGGAATCTATTGCTCAACGGCCAGAGCTACCTCGTCTACCGGATTCGTTCGAGCGGTGGCAGCGCGACTTGACGGACTATATGAATGGTATTGGCCATTCTTCCGACAAGGAATTCACCGCCAAGATGCCCCCGGCCCAAAGAAGAGGCCGAAAACGCAAATCCCCCAATATCAGCGGATCCGGACATGTTCAGAACTCGTCGTCTCATAGGTCCTGTTCCAGGGCCATGTCAGATGAGCAACAAGCACCCGTGCCTGGTCTCGGTTTCAAACGACGACGAAGACGCAGTAAGCTGCCGTCGGATGCCGCCAAAGCTACTCGCACCGCCTCTCTCTACGATTTCCGTGAGACGTGCTCCATCGGCAGCTCAAGCTCCGATCCGCATTCGACCGATGCTAGCAGCGCTGGCACACCCGATGAATGTGCATTGACCGACGAAATGGACATTGATTGAATATTCGTCTCTCATTCCGTATTTCATTCATTGTATGTTGCCTAGTTCAACGTAGCTGTGCAAGGTCACGTGATGGAGAAGTATGTGACGTCATTCGTACCTCATGACTGCTAAACGCGCACTATAAAAGCCGCGATGATGGCTCCTTTTTACGTGTCGATATACTCAATTGATACATTGCCATTGGGTATTATCTGCATTGTCGATCACCATGGTTGCTCGAACCTCTACACGCCAAGCCGCCCAGAAGGCGAAGGAGGCTATTACCTCTACGACCGAACCTTCTGACAAGGCATCTGCGGGACCAAAGCGCAAAGCCCCCAGCGAAAAGGCTCCCAAGACTAAGAAGAAAAAGACCGAAGAAGCCGAACAGGAAGCAAAGCCCAGTGCCCTGGAAACGAAGGCAAATAAGGAACCCAAGCCCGATACTGACCAGGAAGCAAAGCCTAGTGCTCCGGAAACAAAGGCAAAGGAGGAACGCGAGCCCGAGGCTGAACAGGAAGCAAAGCCTAGTGCTCCGGAAACCAAGGAAAAGGAGGAAACCAATAACCAAACCGAACAACCTACAAAGCCCGAAGGAGACACTGAAATGGGGGTCCACAAATCTGAAGAGAGAGAAAATATTGTGTCATCCAACATTCAGGAAAAGGGAATCATCTACTTCTTCTTCCGTCCACGCGTCAACGTTGATGATCCCCAGGGCGCCGGTGATGTTGCCCGAAGCTTCTTCGTGCTTCGGCCTACTCCTCTTGGCGCCGAACTGGATCACAACCAGGGGCCAGTCGACAAAGATGCTCGGTGCCGTCTCATGATACTCCCGAAGAAGAAGTTCCCCACCACACCCCGGGAAAGAGACATGGGATTCGTGGAGAAGGCTGGCCAGACAATGAAGGACCTACAGGAGAACTTTATCGCGTCCAGAAAATACGAGACTTCCACTCGAGGCGAACGAACTGTCGTAGAGGCTAGACCCTACGCTGAGGGTGTCTATGCGCTCACGTCGACTAAGCGGGCATCCCACCTGGCCTACGTGCTTACCATTCCCGCCGAGCCGGATGAAGTCCAGGAGACCTTTGGCCTTCGCAAGCGAGGCAGCTGGATCGTTCAGGCGAAGAATCCGAAGTTCCCTGGGCCGGGCTTTGCGCAGCTGCCGAAGGGACCCGAATATCCTGAACCGTAAGTTGTATTCCACCATATTTTAGAAGACTTATCTGATCGTCGGGTTTTAATTTGGCTAGAGTCCTGGAGAAGTTCGGAGATCTCCGATGGGTTCCCCTGGAGCCTGAATTCATCGAATATCCCAACGCCCAATTTCTGATGATCGGCGAGGCAGAGAACTCGCTGGGAAAAGCCGCGACAGCCGAAGGTAACAAGGAGCCCCACGAGCAAGAACCGGGTCAGGAATTGGAGCATCTGGAAGAGGAAAATGAACATCGTATTGAGGCGCTGGAGGGTAAGATCTTGATATCACACACCTGTGTCAGGTTATTAAATCATGTCGCTAACTCGATCTACAGGCGATAACACCATCTTTGAGGATTTGGGTTTGGACGCGAAAAACTATGGACTGAAGACTACCTGGACCGATTGGGTCTAATTTTCCAATGCTTTCGCCGAATTCTACGTAATACTAGGAAATAACGATATTCTTATCGATTCAATTGCGAGCAACGAGAATGTAAAAAGAAAAAGATTGACGAGCTTCGCATGTCGGACCACCGAAGGGCTAAACAACCCCAGGTCGGCAAGGATTGACGTTTTCCACTCATTACTTAACTAACTCAAACGTTGCAGATTGATAAGATGCCGCGGAATATTTCGGGCGATGGAGCCTCGATCAGCGAATGAGCTTGCACTTCCTCGCACGTTGAGTGGCCTGGTCCCTTGGCCCCCGGTTAGTATCAGCCCGGCCATGCGATGTCGGAGTCGAGCGCGCACACAAAGCAGCACGGGGTTTTCGCCTGTGACACCTGTGACACCTGTGACGGCGAGAACTATCCATCATGAGGTCGACTCTGGTGCTTTCATTGCTGGCCGTGGCTGCGAGCGCCGTGGACATTGTCAATCAGACTACATGTGCCGGCACGACTTACAAGTATACCGGTCTGGCTGGCTACGGATTCCTTCCTTCCAATGCGACAGATAAGTACGGCGACACGATTGGTGGTATCGGTAGCTCCATTGCCATTGACCAGTCATCCTGGCGCAAGACAAATGGTGTCTATCATGGCACGGTCTATGCGAGCCCTGATCGCGGCTGGTGTGTTCCAACTATACAGATAAAACAACCATTATGCTGACATGATCACCAGGAACACGAATGGCACTCTCAATTTCCAAAATCGCATCCATAAGTTTGCCATTTCGCTCAAGCTAGCTCGCAACGCATCGGTCAAGAACCCCTCCGACCCCAATATCCGTCTGGAATATCTTGACACGGTCCTCCTGACTGGACCAGATGGCGAGCCAACCACTAGCTTAGATGCTGACGTTACCGGATACGACTCATACCCCGGATTCCCGCCTCTTCCTGTAGCAACCTACACAGGCAATGGATTCGGTGGCGCCGGTCCAGGCGGGCGCAGAATATCCATCGACTCAGAGGGACTAGCACTAGACACCAGAGATGGCGGATTCTGGATATCCGATGAGTACGGGCCATACATCTACAAATTCAGTGCCAAGGGCCGCATGGAGCTAGCCATCCAGCCTCCACAAGCATACCTCCCGCGACGTAACGACACCATCAGCTTTAGCTCCGACACGCCGCCTCTGTACAACCCAGACGAAGCCCCTATTCCCGAAGACACCGAGACAGGCCGTGCAGATAATCAAGGCCTTGAAGGCCTGACTGTTTCCCCCGATGGCAAGACCCTTTACGCGCTTATGCAGTCGGCCCTCGACCAGGAGGGTGGACCTGAAAAGCAGACTAAACAGCCAGCTCGGATGATTGCCTATGACGTGTCGGCCGAAAAGCCAATATACATCCATGAATGGGTTGTCATGCTGCCCAAGTACTTCGATTACACGTCATCACACGCCAGCAAGGCGAACAAGGTCGCTGCGCAGTCCGAGATCCACCAGCTACCGACAGGCGACTTCCTAGTCCTGGCGCGTGACTCCGGTTTCGGCCGCGGACAGGACGAGAGTCTGTCTGTGTATCGACATGCGGATGTGTTCTCCGTGCTGGACAAGAAGGCGAATGCCACGGATTTGAAGGGGTTGAATGATTATGATACCTCGACTGGTGCTATTGCTTCTTCCGAGGGCGTGCTCAATTCGGACATCACCCCGGCCGAGTATTGTCCCTTTTTGGATTTCAATGTTAACACGGAGCTGGGCAAGTTCCGTCTTCATAACGGTGGTCCGCAGGATGAGTGGCTTTTGAATGAGAAGTGGGAGTCTCTGGCTCTTGTGCCTGCTGGTGGAGGGAATGAGTATTTCCTGATTAGTTTCAGTGATAATGACTTTGTTACCCAGGATGGTCAGTTTTGTCTTCTTGATGATAGCTTGTGTTGATTCTGACGTTCTCGCAGGGTATATGAACTTTGGCCAGTTTCCTTATAAGGATACTTCTGGACACAATCTTGACAGTCAGGTTCTGGCTTTCAAAGTCGAGTTTTGAAGTCCTACGCGCAGAGGGTGGTTCACTCGATTACTTCTGTGTTATGTGTGCTCTACCGGTACATATCAGATAAACTATTGTACAAATGATCACTGGAATCCCATTATCTCAGTTCTGCAGAGACTTGAATGAAGTAAAAGTCTCAGTAATCTGCCAGTACCGGCTCGAGTAAAGATCAAAAAACATTGATTCGGAAGGTTATATAAGACATATTGTTAATTTTGACTCCACAACGACGAATTTCGCAACGATAGAAACATTAATACAATGGCAGGGTAAGAACGAAGACCCCCTATCACTTAACCAGCTTTGTGGCATGCAGAATATCATCCAGCGACCAACCCGGCCCGCCGGGAACGATCTCCGCCCATACCTCCTCGGGAATCGCGTCGCTTGGATCCAGGAGACTCCAATGGGGACTGGGCTCCGGCTTGATCCATTTGAAATCGTCGACCTGACTCCAACGATCCTCGTGATCCGGACGGTCATGGCGGAAAGCCTGAAGAAGGAATTAGAGCACTGTACCAGGGGAAAGAAAACAAAACACACTCACATAGGCTTTCGGTATCCGGCCGAACCGGATATTCGAGCAATCCTCAATGATAGGATTACTCGAGCAGCTGAGGTAGACATCGACATCCTTGCAGTTGTGCATGCGGAACTGCCGGCAAGATACCACAATGGCACTGTGTTCCACGCCAGTGATGTGGGCAGGGCCACCAACCTGGCCGCAAATCAAAAGACTTTCATCGACGTCTTTAACAGTCAAGCTTGCAAAGGGTTTGCTGTTGGCGGTGGGAATGGACATGTCGACAATGCAGTGATGTAGAGAAGTAATCGACGCAGGGACCGTAGACACTGATCCAGACGACGGCAGCATGATGTGTAGTCCTCTATGATTGTTCACTGAGACGGAAGTTACGCCGGTAGCAGCAAAGGGCGGGGCGGCCTTGGCATTGGAGGGAGGCTTTGTATCGTTGTCGCTGGCGAATGTCCCTGGGAATGATGTCGGTGCAAGCTCCGGTCTCTCCTGGTGTTGTTTATCCGGTTCATTCAACGGAGTCGAGGGATAGTTCGGGCTGTTATTCGCAGATGAACCGACCGACGATGCTCCTGGTGAGCTGTATCCGGGGATAGTGCGGGGGCCCTCCCCAGCCAGTGTTGCTGCGTCTCTCAGAGACATGGCGGATGCGTTCTTTTTAGTCTTGAAGCTGAATTTCGATCGAGGTTCAAAGGCGGCACGGGTTTCGTTCAGCTTGTCCTGCAAGGCTTTGATGGCCTGCGGATAATTTAGCTTTGAAGGTATACTATCAACATCTTCAATCTACGAACCTCTGCATAGACTCTTTGGTCGTAGGTGGGGATGTAGCTAGCTGCATCTTTGACCTCATTTGATAGCCGCACGATCCCGGCGAGGCAATGGTCAGTTGCATCCGCGCGCTCTCCAGCGACGAGAGATGTATCCTCAAGACGGTCCATTTGTTGTTGGAGAGCTGGAGGTATAGAAGTATTAATTACAATCCCCCCTTGCCAATGGAATTTATGTAAAGACATGGAAGAGACGTACCGGTGATTTCATGCTGGAAGTATCGGAAGAACCGTTCCTTCAAGGGGATCTCGGATTTGGAGATCGTCTGGTTCTCTGCCGACATCCGGCGCATGTGCTGGACCTCTGGTTCTGCCATGGTGAATGAGGGGATGGAGGAGGATGATGATGAACTGAGTGAGTTTGGAGTTTGGAGTCGGGAGTTTGAGTATATCACGAGAATGTAGGAATGACGTCGATTTAAGCTCAGCGAATCATGCCACCCCGCATTACGACAACTGAGTAAGATTCACGTAGGGTATCCTTCTTCATTCAAAGGATACTCTAAAACAAACACAGGAAAACGTATTGAGAGAACTTGCTCGAGGGTTGCCAATGGACGGTCCCATGCACTCTGGAACACTCCGTATGATGCAGCTACACTTCTCTCAGCCCCACGTCGTCGGTGGTACCACAGCACTCCAGCACTCGGTTAGATGTTACGCATGAGGGGGTCTTCGATGGTGGAGAATCAGGCCTTCGCTTTCACTGGTGAGCGCACACGAACAGTGACGTGACGTCGATCATCCGGCATCTCAGCATTTCGGAGCTTGAGATGATCCGTATCCATTTTCAGGCAGTAAGGCCTCAACTTTTGGTGCTTATAGTTGAGATACTTTTTCTGTTTTACAATACTGCCGTATACATCTAAATCGACTCAAGTAGACGTTGTACTGCATGTATTATTCTATGAGAAGTTCATGTTTAGCCATCAGAGCTTGTTCCAGAAATCCTCGATGAGTCGAGCAACCTCTGGCACCCGTTCTCTCACAACTCCATGTCCCACCTGCGGAATGACAGCAACATTGTGCATCCCAACTTCATTCAAGTCCTGGACGCTACACAAGTCATCCACCTCCCCAAGGACGCATAGGCTTTGAATTCCCTTCTTTGCCGCTTCAGTAAATTCGGCATGTTTATCAAGGACCCCACCATCTCTGAAAATACCCACTACACTTGCAAGGTGCCCTTCATGCTCCCTCATTTGCCAATCTCGAACTGCCTCGGCAACTACTTCGCCCCGTCCAACTTTTTCCTTCCAATCCGAAGGGATAATCAATTGGCCTCCTTCCAGAAACTGCAAGATCCACTCCTGTGCCTCCTCCTCCAATCCCTCGCCACCACGCAAGTAACGCCTTTGCAAGTCATCAAACTGTGCTGCACGGAGTAGACCCGCGGGAGCAACCAGAACCATGGATGCGACGCGTTTGTGGTTTACAGCCGCAAATGACGCCGTCGTTGACCCGCCAAATGAATAACCAATGAAATGGGCATCGTCCCACCCGAGGTGCACCATCAGAGCCTCTAGCAATGAATGAAAGAGTGCCGCTTCATGTGGCACAACTGGTGTTTCTGTGAAGCCATGGCCCCATAGATCAACGAGCACACATTGAGCGTATGGGAAACACGAAGACAGGGCACTTGCCAATGGCTGTAGGCCGATTGCGGGTGTCTGGACGCCGTGTACGAAAAGCACTCGAGAAATCGGCCTTTTATGGTCCGTGGGCATGGGAGATGAGCGAGGCAGCTCGTAATATGCGGCCCTGCCGTTTGGTGTTTGCAGATAAGATGCTCGAGGCAGCAGGCTTCCAAAGGTTGCGACAAAGGCCGCTTCGGATGGGGCCTGAATTGGCTGCGGCACGTCGCCGGATTTCGCTGAACCGGGACGTGGCAGCACAATTGTAGTGTTTGGCATACTGATAAATATGAGCAGGTGAGATAGCGAGATGGTGAGAAGTTCGATCACTTGGGTGAGGGGATTCGGCATTCAGTGAGGTGGGTCAAAACAGCCATCAGTAAGCGCTCGCCATTGCATTCCAACCTTAGGGCATTCGACGGTTACCATTCTATTGGAAATGATTTTTTCTTATACTAGGCTTTTGATCTGATCAAATGCGACTTAATTCCATGCTAGGTAGGTCAAGCTCTAGTGCTGACTGGTCCTAATAGGAGGAGGGGAAAGCGGGTATTATCGGCTCCGCTGTACTTGATAGCATGGCCTCTGAGATTCGACTCCATTTCTTCGCTTTCAGTCTGGGATAGAAAAGTGAACGGGCCAGAAAAATTGTTGCTCAGACTGTCTAGGTTACGCACTGACTGCATAAATCATCAAAGAGATGATTCTGAAGGTCTCCTGTTGAGACTTTATTGAGACCCGAAAAAGGAACCCTGGCTCTTCCAATCAACATCCGTCGCCCTAGACCATCGTAGATCTTTAGTCGCATTGCCTACATGTCGAAAATTCGGGCATTTTTCATCCAACAAAAGTGCTTTGAAGTTCCAATGGGGTTTTTTTTCCCTTGATATTGCGAAGTCGACTCCCGAGGTAGTAGAAAAGTCGCTTTAACTGGACTTCTTAAGTCACTGCTGGCGCAAAACATCATGAGAATCACCTTTCCTAGTCTGGAGTCTCTGATCAGCATATTTTGTCTTATCCATCATGTCCTATCAATTGGCTCCAGCTACCAAATAGTGGAGCAACTGGAAGAAGTACCACAAGGATGGTCGATAGGGAGCAGGCCTTCGCCTTCGACATTTATGACCTTTCGACTTTCCATAAGCCAGCCAAACATGGCGATCTTCGAGCACATTGTGATCGACCTCTCAACCCCGGGTCATCCGAGCTACGGACAGTACATGGGACGAGAAGAAATTCAAAATCTTCTGCGTCCTGAAACTGCCATATCGGATCAGATCCTAGCTTGGCTGTATTCGGAAAATGTGTCTCCCGAAAATGTCGAGGCCAATGGCAACTGGGTCACCTTTAAAGTATCTGCTTCTCAAGCAGGGCGTATGTTGCGTGCACAGTACCGTTACTACCATCACCATGCAATGAATAGCACGGTTATTAGAACGCTTGCCTATTCCGTGCCGAAGGATATACACCCTCATATTCAATTGATTCAACCCACAACACGATTTGGAGATCTCAGTACACTTAGCGCCTTGCCAATCGACCAGCCAATTATCGCCACGCCAGAAGATCTGAGGGCAGACTGTGGAACAGTGATCAGACCAGACTGTCTCCGAGAGCTGTATGGCCTCTACAACTCAACAGCAACACCTTCCGTGTGGAATCGACTCGGCATTTCAGGGTTTCTGGGCCAGTATGCCCGTCACGGTGATTTCAATTACTTCAATCGTCAATTTCTGCCGGATGAGACAGACAACAATCTCACTGTGGTAAACATTAACGGCGGTCTGAATGATGAGCACTCTTCGACAATGACTACCGAGGCAAGCCTGGATATACAGTACTCCGTTTCTATGGCCCGCGGCACACTGGCGACGTTTTACAGTACCGGCGGTCGAGCTCCTCTTATACCCGACGCAGATCAGCCAGATGCGAGCAATTCGGGAAACGAGCCTTTTCTAGAACAACTTCACTATCTCATCGACCTGCCAGGTAACCAGCTCCCAGCAGTTCTCTCCACCTCTTACGGAGAATCGGAGCAAAGTGTGCCTCCATCATATGCCCGCGCCGTGTGTAGTTTGTTTGCTCAACTCGGTGCCCGAGGGGTGTCGGCCATCTTCAGCAGCGGAGATTCCGGGGTGGGAAGTTCATGCCAGAGCAATGATGGAGCCAAGAGAACCAAATTCATTCCGGGGTTCCCAGCCTCTTGTCCCTTTGTTACGTCCGTTGGTGGAACATGGGGAAGTAACCCAGAAGAAGCCACCGATTTCTCTGGGGGTGGATTCTCTGACTTGTTCCCTCGGCCGGCATACCAAGATCAAGCGGTGCAAAGCTATCTAGATCGACTGGATGATGATCAATGGAAGGGTCTGTATAATCCACATGGCAGAGGGATTCCAGATGTGGCCGCTCAAGCGAAGTACTTTATCATTCGCGACCATGAGACATGGTTCAAGATCAGTGGAACAAGGTATGCACATTGGTAACTCTGACGTGAAGCCTCTGCTGATAACAGATAGTGCCGCGGGACCAGTATTTGCTGGCATAGTGTCCCAATTGAATTCGCTTCGTCTTGCCCAAGGCAAGCCTCGCATGGGATTCCTCAACCCCTGGTTATACGTACTCGGCAAGTCTGGGCTTACGGACATTACAAGTGGAGGTTCACGGGGCTGTTTTGGAACAAGTCAAACAGGGATTAGCACACCGCATGTCCCCTTCGCAAGTTGGAATGCCACAGAAGGATGGGATCCTGTCAGTGGATTGGGAAGGCCCTTCTTCCCAACGTTGGCCGAGCTAGTCCTCTCCCCCAACACGGAGTAATGCGTTGATCGCGCATTAGATCTCGAGGGTCAAAGGCATATCCTTGATAAAATAAAAGTAATTTGTATAAAATTCGTGTAGATATAAGAAGGTCGACGATGCCTGGACGCTCTACATATTGATGTGGTCACGTGCAACGAAGCTGACCGCTCACGGCAGCTCCGTCATGGCCTTCGCCAACTCTCATCATCCTACTCAGCATTCCGATATCCTCTTGTTCGCTGCTGCAATCATTTGGCTTCCTTTGATTGCTTAGCGTTACCATCTCTCTCCAATACTGCCCTTTCTCCAGTTCTCCACCATGGCCGATCTCAAGACAATCGTCCCAGAGCTCCAAAATGCTCTGGAGCACAAGCAACTGGATGCCGCCAACAGCCTCCTCAGCAAAGCCAAGCGCGCCCTTCTCCTGCAAAATGCCTTGATCCCTACTCCCTCCACACCTCCCCAGCTCGTCGCCCTCTCCCGGACAGTTCTCGAGTTGGGCGCCATCGCCTCCATCCGACAGACCGACGCGCAGACCTTCACAAGATACTACCAGCAACTGCAACCGTTCTACGACCTCGAGCGGCACGCCGGTGTGCCGGGCCAGAGCTCACCCGAGGTGGACTCAAAGACCAGCCAGCGTAGCAAGATCACAGGATTGTACCTCTTGCTGCTGTTGAGCATGGGTGATAGCGCCAACTTCCACACCGTGCTCGAGGGATTGGTGGAGGAGGCCAGCTTGAAGGGTGGCCGTGTTGAGGACAACCCATACATTAAATACCCCGTTGAGCTGGAGCGTAACTTGATGGAGGGAAGCTATGATAAAGTGTGGCGGGAGACCAAGTCCGAGCGTGTGCCCTCGGAAGACTTTGGACTGTTCTCGAACGTGAGTTGCGCGACTTTTATCTGAAAGCCGATTTTCTTGTAAATTCTTATGCTAACTTATGATTGCTTAGGTCCTTATCGGCACCATTCGCAGCGAAATCGCCGACTGCTCGGAGAAGGCCTATCCGTCTCTTCCCATCTCGAACGCAAAGAACCTTCTCTTCCTGGAGTCGGAAGGTGCAGTTATTGAATTCGCTCAGCAGCGCGGCTGGATCCTCCGTGATGGACGGATACACTTCCCTGTCGAGCCGGAGGCGGCCACACGGTCCGAGAGGGACATCTTGGTGGCTAGTGGCACGGTGATTGAGAATACACTTGGCTACGCTCGCGAGCTGGAGACGATTGTTTAGTTGCCGTACGGCGGTATTTTACTGGATATCAATGGTTACTCTTCTATTTTTGACCCCGATCATTGGGTGTGGATGTACTTGTATACCTGTCGCTATTGCATTGTGATTTGATCTAGCGGGTTTATGACAACCATAATGCCTAGAGATCTGCGTTCTCTGCGTTTCGTAGGAACAGATCCTACTGCTATATGCTATACCTGCACTCTCCAAACACACACGCGGCGATCGTAAAAGCTGCTCGAGACGCAAACCAACTCCGATGCAGCATCGGCTGTCTCAGCTTTAGAGCCCCTCCACACAGCACTCGCATAATTCATACTTTCATGCTCCGTAAACTCCGCCAGCACCTCAATCCCCCACTCCGAAGTCTGACCCTCCTGCGTCTGAGTGACTCGCACAACTCGAGATCCAGCATGCATGCAACTAGCCAGCACCAGGAAACTCCTCTTCACAGGCTCTGAACCCGCAGAGCCTGTTTCTGTCGAGTGTAGCAGTTGCAGCCGCCATACACCACCACCGAGACACTCTTCAGCGAGCACTTCTCCTCGTCGTGTAGCGTGATACACCCGCAAGCCCTCGTCATAGCTACCCGTCAACAAAACAGGAGCATCATCCACCATTGGAACAGGAAGCGGTAGAATACTCGTGACGCCCGCCGTGTGGTGACGAGCCCGGTCATCATGTTCAAGTAGCATCTGCCCAAGCGGCTCTTCAGTATCACGCGGTCCTTCATCGTGTTGTTCGAATCGGCGCGTATGTAGTGATCCAAAATCATTACCCGTAATCATAAAAGGTATAGTATCCTTTGTCTGGGCACTTCCTCCCATAGCCGCGAGTGCGACGAACCAGACCTCGATCATTTGTCTGGCTTCAAATGAACCCCATTCTGTGATCTTGTCTTCCTCTGTGAGATCACTCTCTGTGCCGAAAACTGCTGCTCGACTATCGGAGAACGTGACCGCGAAACCATCTGCCTTGGGTTGAGGGAACCAGTTTTGCGGTGTCCAGGCGAGGAAGAGTGCTGGGATGGAGTTATCCTCGTGGATTTGTTTTGTCCAGATAGGATTGATGGTTGGCTGTGTGGATTCAGAGACGCTGAATAGGGCGACTGCTCCTGTGCTGCTGGTAATGGCGAACTTGCTCCTTTCTCTGGGGTGGAAATGGAGATCGAAAACTGCGTATGGGAGTGCCAATCTTTGGACTTGGATTCTGGGGGGTTTGTTAATGGGAAACTTACGAAGAATGAAGAATGCAATGTACTTTGTATCACTTACAATGCGTTGGCAATGGGATCCAGTTTCCAGAGCTGCACGCTTCCGGTCTTGCTTTGTTGGATCTCTCCATCGGCTTTCTTTGTTTCTGATAGGAGGTATGTGCCCACCATGAAATGGTCTGGTATATCCGGACAGAATTCGAGACAGCTTGGAGGCTGGTCCAAGAAGACAGTCGTAGAAGATTTGGGATGTTGCACGTTCTCGGCCATTCTGTTGGCCTTGAGCTCTTAATAGCTCAATGTATATCGGAATCGATCAAGGATGGTGGGGTTTGGAGCTTGATCTAGTCATATACAAGAATAGGTGATAACGCAGGGCGATGCAGCTGAGATACCAGACAGAAAAATAATATAGAAGCAAAAGCCAATACGATTGATGTTCTGGCTCGGCTCAGCTGAATTGGCGTTAGAGTTGGTCGTCGACCCAGAAAAATGTGTATGGAACCAAAGCGGGGCGGTGAGAATCCACCGATGCAGTTAACGTCAAGACCTCGACTAGTCTACGGAATAGATGCCGTTCTATTACTATTTTGTGCTTTATATACTAGTCTGAGCATTGTTATGCGGCTGTGGGCGAGCCAAAATCTTGGCTGAAAGCTGCTGCCAATGGCCTCTTACAAGAACAAACCGAGTCCTTGAAACTACATGCTATAGCACACCTCTAAACGGACTCCATTCTGACTTTCTGATATTCACATCCAATTCGGATTGCGTGTGTATTTGGTCGCCGCCCAGAAAGTTTCCCCGCACGAGCACATGACTTATGAGGTCTCCCGGTGAGCTTCGATATTTCCGTGTTAAATACTGGGCGTGACCCAGAATATTCAGAGCTCTATAAACCACGCCATGTCGAAACCATTCAGTACTCCGCCCTCCACGGCGAGGGTGACTCCAACCCCGTTCGAGGTCTCCATTCCCAAGGGCCGGCTGACTGAGATGGAAACTCTCATTAAGCTAGCGAAGCTCGCTCCGCCTACATACGAGAACTCGCAAACGGACTGTAGATATGGTATCACAACGCACTGGTTGGTGACGATGCGGGAGCTGTGGCTTCGCTCCTATAAATGGTATTGAATCCTTCCGAATTGTCTTCCAGTAAAGTAGATATTGACGTGCTATAGGAAAGCATCCGAGGACCGAATTAACAGCTTTCCTCAGTGGACAACAGAGGTTGAGGACATGACAATTCATTTTGTCGGGCTGTTCTCCGAGAAAAAGGATGCGATTCCTATTCTATTGATTCATGGATGGCCTGGTGAGATTGCAATTGCACTATTATCAATCGTAATTGTGACTTACCTTCAACAGGGAGTTTCCTGGAATTTATCCCGATACTTGAGCTATTCCAGAAGGAGTATTCACCCAGTACCCTGCCATTCCATTTGATCGTTCCTTCACTGCCAGGCTACACTTTTTCGTCCGGACCTCCGCTGGACGAGAACTTTACCACTGAGGATATATCTCGAATATTTGATCAACTCATGAGAGATCTTGGCTTCGAGAGCGGCTATGTTGCCCAGGGTGGTGACATTGGGAGTCGGATTGCCAGAGCCATGGCAGTCGATTATGAAAGCTGCAAAGGTATGTATTGGGCTGCCATCTGATTTTCACATTGGATACTGACTCCCTCCTAGCTGTCCATCGTGGGTTCAACGTTTTTTAGTTGATAGTTGCCAAGACACCGATTATTGCTTACACGGAACAGTTAACGTGACATTCATGGGTCGCCCTGAAGGCATGACGGACGACGGTCTGGATACCTACGAAAGGGAGGGCATTGAGCGAATGAACAACTTCAGAACCATGGGCTCCGGATACGCGACTGAGCACGGAACCCGGCCTAGTACCATCGGTCATGTTATCTCTTCAAACCCCGTGGCGCTTCTCGCATGGTCAGAGCATGAGTGACGGGAATACTAGAATTGCAAATGCTAACTTATCTGTATAGGATCGGTGAAAAGTTCCTTGAGTGGGTTGACGATCCATTGCCTCCCAACCATATCCTCGAGTCAGTTACTCTGTACTGGCTCACAGACACTTTCCCGAGGTCGATCTATACATACCGCCAGGTGTGTACAACTAAGTAAGATATTGCTCGCACATGAAAGCTAACGCAACTCAGAACTTCCCACCTCCGCCGATCCCAGTCACCAATACTCCTCGGTGGTACATTAAGAAGCCTCTCGGGTTCTCTTCCTTCCCCATGGAACTCGCTCGGCTTCCTCGCTCATGGGTAGAGACCACTGGCAATCTCGTATTTTGGGGACAACATAAGCAGGTATGCTTGAGATTTCTCTTTGAGAAAGGTGGAACTAAATTATCATTGAACAGGGTGGTCATTTTGCAGCACTTGAGCGGCCTGAAGAATTGAAGTCGGACCTAGTCGAGTTTGTGCAGCAGGTATGGCCAGGTATAGCCGGCGGCAAATAATCAACTCGATCTCTCTATTAGCGGCCAATTAGTCGCTGCCAAATCATATTCCTTCTTTTCTTTACTCCCTCCCTGGTCTTCTCCTTTTCATTTTCATCCCCAGTAGACGTCCAAGATGAATTGTCCCCCGCAAGCCTGTCATTGGATACCTGGCAGACATAGGGCTTTGCTTCCTGAAGCTCACACGGACAATTGAACCCCGCCCTGCGCGGAAGTTTGAACGGGGCATTTGCCAAAACATCCGATGCAGCAGAGGTTGCAGGCCACGAAACCTCGACTTCGAAATTGATCGGCCTTGTAACCTTCACTAGTGGTTCAAAGATCTGGTGCTCCTCCTCTAGCGTCATCTCCATGCGTCTATTGTAGCTGTATTCATTGTTCGTCCAAATATGAACGTTCTGAAGACCGCTCATACCTTCGAGGCAGGCGCACATATCTTTCCATCGTATGAACCAGAGGGGATTTTTGAAGTCGTCAAATTTCTTTATGTTGTTCCCTATGTGGTAACATAGCTCTATCAATCTGATGGCGTTGTATTGAGACGGCCGCAGCATTGTCTGGATATCGGTCAGGATAAGCAGGTCGTCTCTATGCTGTGCGATCACGTTGAAAGTGTTGTTGGAGGCCAGGATATCAACTGTTTCATTGTAGCTGGCGTTTATATTTCGTGTTAGCAATATTATTTCGTTTAAAAGGATGGTGCCAGGCTGCCAGCCTTCACGACAAGCCAAGGGCCCTAGTCACATTTGTCTGCACACCACAAGAAGATTAGACTTATTCCACGGAAGTAACCGCTCGCTGATTCCCCCAACTCCCCAATCAACCGTACAAGCGTAACATTGAGACTTATTTCCCAATTGTCTACAAAGCTTCGGCGTGTTGCACGCTCTCATGGGACAAGGGCAACGGATTCGGCTAGACTCAGAATGCCGTATAAGGTGAATAGTCTTGCTGTCCAGAGCGGTTTTGAATATTTCAAGGCGTATCTCAGACGGTAGTCTTGCCAGTAGGAGGCTCTGCGGCTGCTCTATAGCCTGTGTGGTGGTGATCTTCTCGGGCGGGGTTTCCTGGGGTCCCCCGGTAGTATTGGTAGTTGGTAAGACAGTGTTGAATAAATAGAGCAGCTCTTAATTCCTTCTACCTGGTAAGCGATTCTCATTTTGGCAAGGTCAGTGAGCTTGCTGTCAAGAGCGATTTTGAATATTTCAAAGTATCTCAGACTGTAGTCTTGTTAGTAGGAGGCTCTGTTCATTTGTGGCTCTGCGTTGTCATCACTATCATCAGGGGCCGAATATAATCCGATCGCACTCAGCCATTTGGCTGGCATCTGGTTGCACGCCATCTTCGAAGGAGAAAATTTGCGCTTCTAAGTAGGTAAAGTCCGCTTCCTCTACCTCCATATTCTTTATGTCGTTCTCCTCGAGAAGGGAAGGGTCAAGGATGGCCAAGTCGGCCATGGGATGATGTTTGGACCCAGGTTCGCTCTAACGCGGTAACAGTAACCTGTGACACTACGAACACTACCCATGACCATGTTGGTCTTACGATATTCGAGCCAACACGATTCGAACAAAATCAGATACTCTCAACAGTCAGCGCCGTCCAAGGTACTGACGAGGACTCTGTGAACTCCTCGCTACTTCGCCTACTTTCCGCTATTACAATCAAGTACCTAGCTATCAACTGCGAGTGGATGACCCACCGACTAGCTCTTAAGGCGATCCGGTGAAAACACCTACGTGCGGACTGGCGCTGACGGGCTTAGTGGGGCTAATTAGATGGTTGTCTAAGGTTTCTGAGAAGTGATAGGAGCAAAGTGAGAATGAAGTAAGAATTAAGTGAGCATTAACTTATATCTAAGAGAGAGGAATTTAAAAGTAAACTAAGAAATTTGTTAGACTATATTGATAGTTATATCAAGTAGGTCTAACATCATATATTTCGAAATGTTTCTTGATTCAAAGTAGGCTTTCATAATAGTCTCCTACTCTTAGGATTATAGGGGTAGGTTTTGAGTCATGGCATACAATTAACTATACTATAGATTGTCGCCTTTTTCTAGTTACTTACCTTACTTGCCTATCATTCTTCTACCCCCGCCTCAGATCCTCCTCTTATCGCCTCTAACCACTCTATCCCATCAACCCATAATCATGGCGGAAGGCTCCACAGACCTCAAACCCAGCAGCAGCTGGGTGGCTGAAATGCACCAAAGCCCTGGAAAAACACTGTTGATCTACTTCGGATTCGTCTGCATATGGACAGTTGGAAGTCTCGTTACTTCATGGACGACTTTCTGGCGAGAGGTTATCAAGACCAAAAAAGACCCGCAGTTAGATTCCATGGCCTCCGATCAGTCTCATACAAGACAGATGCTGACAGCTGTTACAGGAACCGTGCCACTGCCGCGAAGCAACGGCCGAACCAAGAAGAGCGGCTCGCTGCCGCCAACCGGCGCGCCAGCGACTCCGAAGAGCGGAGATCGCCATCGAAAGAACGGCGCGGATGTCGCTGAGGTGCGGATCACCGAATTTGAGCTATGTCTATCCAGATTAGCTTGAGATGCAGCTTATGCTTTGGGGCTAGAATAGTCTCATGAGCATAGATATCTTCTCAGCTGTCTTTGCATAATACCCTCAGAGTTTTCCCTCGGCTGATTGAGCTTAAAGCATCTGATATTCTATACAACCTGTGACCAAGCACTAGTCATTATGGATATCTGCACTAGATATGTGGAAAAGCCTTGTTAATAATTGCTCTCGATTTCAGGTTACGCGATTTAGAAGGGGGTTTCATATAGAATAAGCTAGAGTTCCGCGGTATCAGGCAGCTAATTCTGATGGGATGTCTACACCCGAGGCATGAATGCGTCAATGAACACTCTCTTTCCTTTCTCCATGTTTAGTTGGTTCATTCTGCTACGACAATGATACACCATACGGTCCTACATCCCTTGTACTGATCTCGCTTATAACAAACTGGGGCTGATTGAACTATGCTACAGATGAAGGGCGAAAACTGTAAGGTGGAAGAATGAATGCATGAAGGGATCAGAAAGAGGCTGCATTTATACGGCTCTGATAGGCTTTCAAGGTTCCTTCTTGCTTGTATGATGACGAAAAAGAAGATTGAGTGCAATAACCGATCTCTGACCCCCTGTCTCTCTATGCTCTATTGTTCTCATCCATCGAGCTCCAACATGTCTTTGTTTCTGGATGGAACACAGACAATATGTGACTAACAAAGCGGCTCCAGCAATGGCAACAAAATCCTCTGTACAATCCATATGATCTTTATTTCTTGAAAAGTGCTGTCTTCGATATCAGAAACTCCTTTGTTCGGCTTGATGTATATCAAACCCCATCTGTTACAACATCATTTCAGCACTATACACCAAAGAAACGCAGCGAGATTACACTGTTCAATTATACCAACACAGTGAGTTTACGTCAATCCATCTAGAGCAACACGCTCAAGTCTAGTTACGAAATGACATCTAGCCTGTTTTGTGGCCCGACAGAGACCTCCAGCGAGCCTTCTAGCCCTGCATCATCCGAATCATCGGAGTTGTACCCTTCTAAGAGTCTAGAGTACTATAGAACAGAAGGAGCTCTCCGCCAGAGATGGATCAGTAATACTACTCTGCCTTCTGATATACCATGCTACGTCCCTAGAACAACGATAACCCTGGAAGACCTTCAATGCGAGGGTTGGAAGTTGAAGAATAACCTGACATGGAGGTCGCCCGGTTTGCACAAGGAATTCCGCGAATGGAGAGACTCAGTTCAAGATGACGCCGTGGAAATTGAGTTGCTCGAAGCTGACCCAAGCATGCATGACGCTATCTATCGAGACACCTTCCTAGAGTTATTTGACCAAGACATGGCTGCGTCGGGAGTCTCCTGGATACTGCACATATGTCGGAGTTTTCACTGGCCGTTTACACGTAGGACATTCCTATTGAGTCTCTTAGACACGTTTACGTGCACAATGTCCTTAACTCAGACACCTGTGATTACATTGATTATTACCTTTACACCAAGGAAAATGGGCTGAAAGTACTGCGTCCTTATCCTTACTATAACATTTACAAGTACAGAACTTGGGAATTTGGTATGCCACAGTATCAAGGATTGCTAGGCACTGCATATGGAAAGCTTGTTGCAGCCCTCGTACTCAGTGCATTTAATCCAGGCACACGACGGATTTCGCATATCATTACTAGGGGTCATCTAATGGTGAACATGCGGTTGACATTGAAGTTGTTGAGTAAGTGGTCGATAGCCTTTAAGGCTTGCATGTTTGGCTTTCTGTCCTTGCCTTTGCAATTCTTTTCTTTTGCGTCGATTTTCTTTCTTTTTTCCTTTTGTGTTGTTTCTCTTCTCATTTGGGTTGTCCAATCTTTCTCCTAACTCTTACCAACCCTGTTTCCTAAGAAAAAGATTTGCTTAGGTGTTTGGGTGATGTTCTCATTCAGTAAATTCCCACTATAGTCTAATACAGTATGGAACTGCTGAAAGGAAGATTGGTTGGTAGTACCTTAGCTTAGTCCCCAAAGCCGTGCCTAAAAGTACAAAGGATACCTAGGTAGAGCGAAATAGTAGCTGGACAAGAGTAACCAACTGAAAATGCCATGACCAAGAGGAGATGGATGATATAACTAGTCAGAAGATCGCCAGAATTGAGTTTCCTGCGACATCGTTTCCCCACAGCGATAAGCTCCAGCTCTTATCCTTCAGCTACCAGCCGCCTCTCTTGTCTCTACATCTTCCTACAAACGACCGTCACCATGTCTAGTGCAACCGAGCTCGATGATATATTCTCCGATGAGTCTAGCTTCTACGGCAAGTCCCAATTCCATTTCTGCAACCTCACCAGCTAACTCCAACCCAGGCGACGATGACGAACAAGCGCGTCTCGAGCATCTAGCAGCAACGTACGACCCTGAGCCATTCTGGTCAGAAATCCACCCACGGCTCCTCTCAACAAAACAGCACGAGCTGCAAGCTTCTACGCAAATTAAACCAGAGCCAATGGATACAGATGAAGAACCATCTACCGCATTCCGACCCAGAGACAGACGTGGTCCCAAAGAATCCCTATCTTCCTTCTTGTCGCGTCTCCCCCCATCTAAGACATCCTTTTCAGAAGCAGGGCCATGGATCTGGATGTGGGGTCCAAAACCCCACGTCACTGAAGGAGGTGACGTCCCCTCCTTCACAAGGAAAGGAACTGAACTTCTGCATGCCTATGAAGAAGAAAGCTCAACGCTCCGCGCCGCACATGAAAAGTCCGGCGCGAAAACTACTGCCGGCCTAACCCGTAAACTGAATCCTCTTCGTCGGACTCTGGAACAGAATATCTTTGACCTGGCGAAACACACTGGTGTTACGTCGGGCAAGTGGATGTTGTTCCCTTCAGTAGCCGACGTTGATTCGACGTGGAAGACTGTCGTTACTGCTTTGGATGAAGGCAAGTTGGGCGATGCGGCTAAGGTTGCTACGGATGACGGGTCGTCACAGGCCCGCTTGATCTGCGTGTATACGCGTGACTTTTCGGATAAAGCGGATGTGAAGCGTGTTTTGAAGGCGCTTGTTGAGACGGGTTTGGTGGATGAGGAGTCGCGGCCTATTTACTACAAATGTGATGCTTATACGCATCTGGATATCAAGTCGAAGAATGAGTATGGGCTGAAGGCGAGCTTGTTTTCGAGTCGGGATGTGCTGTCGGGAAAGGTTTGAATGTTGGCTAAGATTACGATTAATGTCGATGAAGAAATGATGTGACATGCCATAAAGCTTTTTGGGTATCTCTATTTACAATGACTTGCGCCTTGGTATATGTCAAGTTTGATATGATGAGCTTGGTCAACGGGAGCTCAATCATCGTTCTGCTTGCTCATGATCTTCTCACAGGCCTTGCGAACCTCAGCAACACCCTTGACCTGACCCCAAGCGTCAAGTAATTGCTGAACCTCTTTCCAATCCTTCTCGGCATCATCCCGTTTCTCTTCTGAAAGGAGCTTCTCCAACCTCTGTGGTGCAGAAAGCACCCACCTCACAGTATCCTTCTCGGCCTTCTTATTCGACGGCTCTTCACTTCTCGCCTCTTTGATCTTCTGACGTTGTTCTTCCCCTTCCTTGATCAACCCACCAGCAGTCTCCGCAACAAACGCAATAGCCGGACCAAGGGTCTTGGTCATAGTCAACGGCGCCCCACGATCATCCATACTGCGGCGCATCTTGCCAATAGTTTCGACGGCGCGGATCAACTTGGAGTAATTATCGTAGACGAGCGCTTTCCGCTCGCCGTCGAGTGTGCGGACATCTCCAACCAATGTATTCTCCGCCTTCAGTATTGTATTTAGTGATGAGGTAGATAGGAGGTGGTCGACATAGCGCTGAGGGTCGAAGTCAATGCTATCTAGCTCCGTCCCTGAGACCAGTGTAGACGGGTTGGAGATGTCTCCTGCATCGGTATTGCGCGGGATACTGTGGGACCGACGAGCATCTCCTGGACTCAAAGCATCTGCACCTGGTGGCCTGAGGTTGTAGTAGTCTCGTAGAGCGGAGCGGTTACGACGTGGATTGGGAGAGCGGGCTCGCGCGGTGGATGGGGTCGAGGAAGCGCTCAGACTGGGCCCGACATTGGTGTTCAATGTATCAAGAGAGGGACGGGAGGACGGGGTCGGAGATTGTGCACGCGACGAGGCAATAGAGGGGCGAGGAGAAGAGAGCGTCGACATGGTGGCAGTTGAGTGAATGAAAGATGCGCGAGGCCAAATCAGCCGCGTTAAGCAGTGGTCCGTGCTGATTGCGGTTCGAGCTCTGAGCTGCTTCCCCATTTACACTCTTTTTACAAAACACAGCTAAAATGAGTGCAGATCAGATTGCAGCGCAGATACAGAGCACGAAATCTCTTTGTGTCTCGCCCCCATGGCTCAGCGCGTTTCTTGCTTCGTCCGGACAATCACAGCGCAACATCCCCGCCTCCGCACTCACCAAGACAGCTTTGTTCCGCGTACTTGCTTCCGATTTCCGAGAGTCTCTGTCGACCAATTCGTCATCACAATTGCCTGTTGATATCTACGATCCGAATGTACAAGAGCGACGCCTCCAAGGACCGATCCCCGTTCAGGTCCTGGACATCGAAGACATCGGGACGAGCCTCTGGGCTCAGGTCGAAGCAATTGAGCGCATCGAGCGCGGAGAAGCTGTTCGAGGACGCGAAATTGTGCGTACAGTTGCTGTGGGTGAAGATCAAGAGGCCCAGGAGAATGGCAGTGGCACGAATAACGGCAACTCTGGAGCTCCGAACGCGTCGGGTAGCAGTGGATATGGACCGCATCGATTGATACTTCAAGATGCAGCGGGTACCAAGGCAGTGGCGATTGAAATGCAGCGCATTGAGGGTATTACTTTGGAGAAGCTTGCTATCGGTGCTAAACTTGTGCTACGCAACGTAACTGCTGCACGGGGAATGATTCTGCTGAATCCGGGCTGTGTTGATTTGCTCGGTGGAAAGATTGAGGCTCTTGATAAGCCCTGGAAGGAAGGTCGTAAGGCTCGGCTACTGGAAAGGATTACTGCGATGCAAGACGCATAAACACAATTCAAGTGGGTACGGAAATGCCGGGGACGATTAAAGTGCATACAAATGCTTACTGTCCAACTGTCTCTTACGATGCAAATGAATCTTGAGGTATGTATGCAAATTTTTACTATCTTTTTGTGTAATCATGCCTTGCAGTTATTTACTGCAGATTGGGTTCCACATCCCATTTCTAACATTGATACAGAAAGCTGATCATGCCTCGCTGGACAGACTACGATCCAGCTCTTCCCATCCGTCACGTCTCCACGGAGCAACCATGATTGCCCGGAAGGCATCTCCAGTCTTGCTTGTGTTAGCATAAGCCTGGCTGAGGTCTGCAGCGTCGAGGTTGCTGTGCGGAGGGACACAGCGCAGGGCCCGTTGAATGGCCATTTCGGCCGGATACGGGCTCTCCGATGCAGCGGACAACTCCATCCAGCCCTGGGGTTGGCCTGGAGACAGCATGACAGCTGCAGTGGCTTCTCCGATCTGTCGCATGTCCTCTGGAAGTGAAGCGTTTTCGCTGAATCCCATTGCAGATATTGCAGACAGGAGCTTGAGGAGCTTGGCACGGTCGTGAATGTCAATGTCATCACGTGTAATCATGTTGTGGAGGTCGGAGGCGACGGCTTCGATGGCGTCTCCATCCGAATCAAGGAGTGCAATGGCTCCAAGGAGAGTGACGGCGCCAATGTGATCGGGGTGGTTCTCCACACAATCGAAGAGCTGCTGTCGTGCAACTGACCGTTCCTCCTCGCCGCCCTTAGCCCAGAGAACTTGAGCAAGGAGGCAAACCACATCCGGGGCGTTGTTTGCTTCCTGAAGAGCGTCGCGGAACATATCGATGGCCTGGTCCATTGACTGCGTGTAGAAGTATGCGAGACCAGCGGTCAAGTGTGCCGAGAGACGAAGCTTGCTGCATGCTTCGGGATCGAACTTCTCGGCATCTTCTTCTCCGGAGAGAGTAAGCGCAAGTTCGGCCTTCTCTATGGCTTGTTGGAATTCACGGCCTGCGAGCAGAACGCGGGCCATGTCTGCGTTGGCCTGTGCGAACTTTGAAAGCGAGGCAGGAGATTCAGAGTCTTCGAACTCCGCCTCCATGCCTGAGCAGACAACTTCCAAACTGGACTCCGCGTCGGCAATCTCGCCCATGCGCTCTGCGAGCAGTGAAGAAATGTGCATAAACGGAAGATCTGAAGGGTCCTGGGCACACAGCTGATGGAGGGCGAAAAACGGCTGAATGAGCTCGGAGACCTCGTTGGACGATGTGGGGTCAGAGAGAAGGTGGTCGAAAAGAGTGACCGAGTATTGGCGCTTTGGAAGCATGACTGATGAGCTAGAGATCTCGAATGCGTGCTCGAAGAGACCGCGCGCCTCTTTTGGATCTCCAAAAAGAAGTGCAAGGAACCCTTGGCCAACCCAGGCTTGTGAGTAGTCTGGATCGGTTGACTGAGCACGGGTGAAGGCCTCGTTGGCAAGTTGAATGTCGTTGTGAAGGAGATAGAGCGCTCCCAGGTTGGTCCAAACCTGTGCACTCCGGTCATTCAGATGCAGACTACGCACAAAGGCATGCTGCGCCACCTTGGGACTCATGCCTGTGGTAACGACACCGAGCGAGTTCCAGAACTCGGAGTTGCCGGCCTCGAGCTCGATGGCTCTCTTGAAGCATCGCATTGCCGCCTTCAGAAACTTGCGTGACTTCTTGCTCTTGTTTCCACCAGCTTGGATGTTTCGGTATGCCCGGTATTCGGCCCACCCAAGGTTGTACCATGCCACAGCCTGGGCGTGTGTATCTTGCATGGAAACATGGATCGCACGCTTGTGTGCCAGAATGGACAGATAAAGACAGGAATCTGATGAAGTGACATCTTGCATATCACTAGACTCAAGCCAGTTCATACCCACGCCATCAACTTCAGTCATGATATCGAGAGCAACGGGGTCCAGTTCAATAGACAACAACGCCTTGCAGTCAGCAATTGAGAGTTTCTCGGCCTTCTTTTTGATGTAGGAAAAGTTTGCGCAGGCGTCACCAACTGCCTTCCACAGATTGAAGATTTCACTCCGGACAACGGCCAGTGAGCGAGCCACCTCGATGACTTTGCAGGCGAGCTGAGCTGCATCGTTGAATAGGCCAGTATCCAAGCTCTTCCAAGAGCTCTCGGCCAGCGTCTGTAGAAGCGCAATCGTCACACCAACATCGGTGGGCCGGGTACTCAGAACGTCTTCGTAGCTTGCGATAGCATCGTCGTATTCACCCAGCTCTCTCTTCACGTTAGCGAGCATGTACCGTGCAAACCAGATCTGTTCCTTGTCTTTGCTGGAAAGGTTGGGCTCTAAGCTTCGCGCATGCTCAAACGCCTTGGTAGCAGCCACATATCGGCCGGAGTGGTGGTAGCTTTCGGCTAGACCGACCCAGGAATGATAATCGCCAGGAGAAATCCGCAGAGCCGCCTGGAATGAGACAATACTCTTGGCGTATTGCTGCTTGTTAATCTGCACGGTACCAAGTGCCGCGTATGGCCAGCTGTATCCTCTGCGCTTGGAACCTGGCGCGGGCCTGGCCTTGCCAGAGTCAACCACTCGCTGAGAAACCACTTCCACAAGATCCCACTCCTTCTGGTCCGCAAATCCCTTGGCGAGATACTCGGCTGCTAATGTCTCTGATGAAGACAGTTCAAATGCCTTGTGGAAACATCTGCGTGCTCGGGTCTTATCCTTCTTGTACTCCGCGTAGAACAAGCCAAGACTGGTATATGCCGGGGCGAAATTCATGTTTGCCTTGATGGAGGCAAGGAAGTTCGCATAGGCACCATTGCGATCTTTCCTGGCAGCTGGAGAGGGATCCAGCTCCCATTGGCAATAGCCAATACGATAAAGAAGTTCAGACTCGAAGTCCCGGTTTTTCGGCTGTTCTTCCTGCAGGCTTGCGAGGGAACCTTGGAGACCATTCAGACCCGCCTCCAGTTCGCCATTCAGCGCCTTGCACCAAAAGAGTTCAGCACGGATCTTGATATTCGAGGGATCACGCGCCAGGGCACGGTCTAGGAAGCTGATTGCATCCGGGTAATCTTCATCGACCTTCAAAATCAGACCAATACCGAGCAGACAATTTGTGGATTTGGGCTTCCTCTTCAAGATTTCTTCAAAGATCCCCTTGGCCTCCGGGTGATAGCGAGGAGATTGATGGTAGATCAAGGAGTTGGCGAGAGAGATATTCAATGCATCACGTGTATGAGTGAGCTTTGAGCCGGTGCGTCTGATGAGCTCATTGACATTGAGCAGACCCTTTCGGGCCACGTCAACTGTGCTTTCGTACTCTTCCATCATGAGATACAGATCGGCCATGATCCGATGGGCGATGGGCGAGGAGCGAGCCATGTCGAGTCCCTCGGCCATTAGGATCAACCGGTCCTGGGCAGCAACATCGACAGTTATGTCGGTGACATCAGTTCCTTTACTGACAGATGCGGTATCTAGGTCCTCCTCTGGTGACTCCTCCTTCTCAAATGGCGATATTTCGCTGGCAAGGAATCCTTTGAGAACTTTGGCAAGGCCATTGTCCGGGAAGAACTCGATAAACTCCCGTAGGATTCCAACATCCCATTGCTTGTAGGTTTCGATATCCTGCCACTCGAGGAAAACTGTCCAAGCAAGCTCGAAAGGATGCTTGATAATGACCATATCCCGGGCAAGCTGGAGGGCCACATTCCGTTTAGCACCCTTTTCACCCGAAGAGGATACTTCGACCTCATCGCATGCGCGTTGCAGCAGCTTCTCCTCATACTCTCGCCGGATCGCGTCATCGTTGGTCCAATCAATGATGCTCCGATACAGATCGACCAGTCCGTAAATCTTGAAAGCTTCCCGCTTTACCTCCAGTGTGACCTGATCCTTCTTCGCACCAAGGCGCGTCTTGCGAACTGCAATCTCATGGTTGATGTATTCTTTCTCTTCGGCCTCGGTGATATCGATCAAACGTAGGTAGGTTTGGGAAGGATGCGGAAGACGTCCTTCGAGGAAACTGTACAATGGACTGCTGGGGAGGTGAAGCTCAAGGGCGCTCTTGTACTGAGCTTTGGTGCCGCTCCTCCGTGCCAGGTTCGTGTATCTGTCCACAATATCCTGACCGCGTCCCTTCTCGTCCCTTCACAAATATTAGCTTGCGGTTCTCAAGTCTGGTAGACCAATCCATACCAATCTGCAAGTATCTTCCCGAGCTTGACGACAGCCTCCCGATAGGCGCCCAGTTTGGGACCACCTAGTCTGTCATACAGGGTAATCAATCCTTGCCAGGCGGTGCGATCGTTATCCTTGATACGAGTTGCAGCGAGATATGCCTGTTCTGATTCATTGGTCCGGTTCAATTTGTCGTACGCTAAGCCAAGAAACACGTTGCTGTGAAGAATAAGGTTAGAAGTTAGAACTGCCGGGCTAGAGGAAGGTTCAAAACACACGCATGGTAATTCTGAGGATCCTGCTGGACGAGGGCTCTTGCTTTTTCTGCAGCAGCTTCATAGTCCTTGGAATCCAAAGCTGTTCGCACAGCTTTCAAAGCGGCCTTGCTCGACATTGTCCGACTCCCCGTGCAATGAAGGAGCGGGGAGAATCTCGTGTGGTGGAGCAGGAGGGCGGGCGGTAGATCGGTTAGCGTCGATACGTCACCTCGTCACCTTATCGCTATCTTCTTGTTCTCCCCAGCTCCAACATCACAGTTATCATTGCACATCCCCATATGGAAACATATGGAAACATAACAAACTCGGCTCTCTTTATTTTCTGTGGCCCTTTCCATTTCACCGTGCTTGTGGTGCCGACTTCGGAGCCAACTGACCACTCCGGGGTCGTTCAGCTTGTCAAACTTAACTGTTAGACTTCATTGCCGAGCTTGGTAGCCAACTTAAGCAAAGTAGCTTTGTTGTGCATTGACTCGCTCTCCGGAATTCATTCTAGTGTCCCGTCCCTTCCTTCCTCATCGACCCGGTCACCCCGAATCACCGACTCGAGACCTGTCCATATCCTGCTCCGTGATAACGTCCACGATGGGTGTATTGCGTCTACACATTGATGGAAAGTCGTTTCGCGACCCGCAGAACAGGGAAATTGTCTTGAGAGGTATCAACGTTGCCGGTGATGCCAAATACCCCAAGTCTCCAGATGTCCCTTCCTTCGTGTCCGACAAGTTCTTCGAGGCCGACGACGTTTCCTTCGTAGGACGGCCGTTCTCCTTAGAAGATGCACACATTCACTTCCAGAGGTTGCGTAAATGGGGCTATAATGCGATTCGGTATATCTTCACCTGGGAGGCTATCGAACATGCTGGGCCAGGCATCTATGACCAGGAGTGGATTGCGTTCACCATCGAAGTTCTCAGAATAGCAAAACAATATGAATTCTATGTTTTCATGGATCCGCATCAGGATGTGGTAAGTCAGTGCTTGCTCATTTGGGCGACCGTTTTACTGATCTTCACGAGTGGTCGCGGTTATCTGGGGGTTCCGGAGCCCCGATGTGGACGCTGTATGCTGCAGGTCTGAATCCCAGGGGTTTCAAGAAGACCGAGGCAGCACTCGTTCAAAACACATATGATGATCCTTCTCAGTTTCCGAAGATGATTTGGAGTACCAACTACACCCGTCTCGTCTGTCAGACCATGTTCACTCTATTCTGGGCCGGACGAGACTTTGCACCCAAGGCTGTGATCAATGGTATGAACATCCAAGATTATTTGCAAAGTCACTTCATCTCAGCCTGTAAATACTTGGCCCAGAGGATTCATGAAGCCGGTGATCTGGAGCATGAGGTGGTTATTGGCTGGGAAAGCATGAATGAACCTCATCGAGGCCTCGTGGGTGTGCAGGATATCTCTGTTGTTCCAGCAGAACAGCAGCTACAGCTCGGAACATCTCCAACTGCATTCCAGGCTATGCTAACAGGTTCCGGGCGTGCTTGTGAGGAAACAACATGGGCCTTTGGTGGCTTCGGTCCGCATCAAATTGGTCGAGAGCTTGTCGATCCCGAGGGCGAATCCGCCTGGCTGCCAGCCGACCATGACGATAGTAAATATGGTTGGAAACGCGATGCTGGTTGGAAGCTTGGAGAATGTATCTGGGCTCAGCATGGAGTTTGGGATCCATCCACAGACACACTGTTGCAAAAGGATTATTTTTCAAAGGTCCCCCAGACTGGCGACAAACTGGACTATGAGAAATTCACCAACACCTACTTTTTGGACCACTATCGAGCATATCGAGATGCCATTCGTGATATCTGGCCAGAGGCCATCATGATGTGCCAACCGCCCGTTATGGAGGTGCCCCCGGACCTGAAGGGCACCGTCGACGATGATCCTAACATGGTTCATGCGGTTCATTATTATGACGGTTTGACTCTTTTGACTAAGCATTGGTGGGTAATGTTCTCTTCTTAATCTTCATGCAGGCTAATTGCAACAGGAATCGACTCTACAACGTTGACGTTATCGGTGTTCTTAGAGGCAAGTACTGGGCGCCGGCCTTTGCAGTCAAGATTGGCGAGACCGCCATTCGGAACTGTCTGCGCGATCAGCTTAAATTCCTCCGAGATGAGAGCTTAAACTACATGGGGAATCACCCACTCCTTTTTACGGAGATTGGTATTCCATATGACATGGATGATAAGCACGCCTACCAGACTGGCGATTATAGCAGCCAGACAAGCGCCATGGATGCCAACCACTTTGCTTTGGAGGGTAGCACATCAAATGGATTCACTTTGTGGGTCTATGCAACAGAGGTGCGCATATCAATCCTTGTTAAATCTCATCAAGCTCACTTGTCTTAGAACAACCATGAATGGGGAGACCGATGGAACGGGGAAGATCTGTCCATAATCTCCCGGGACGATTTGGAACTGCCGTTTAGAGGCACTGTTCGCTCGGTCAATCCCCAATCCCCTGCCTATTCTGAAAGCCACAGCGGCGCGGAAGAGCCACAGATCGAGCCACGCAATCTCAAGCGGGCTCTCACGTCACCTTCGATATCCAGCGATTTCTCTCCGCGGTCAAAAGGCTACCGAGCTGCAGAGGCATATATTCGGCCGAGTCCCATCTACGTCAGTGGAAGTCTTGAAAGTCACGGCTTTGATCTTCAAAACTGCATTTTTACCATGAGGTTAACTGCTAAGTCGAGTACCTCGACTGACGCACCGTCCGAGATATATCTCCCCGATTTCCATTTCCCTGAAACAAACACAGTCGCTACGGTCAGCGGAGGCAAGTGGGAGCTTGACTACCAAGTCTTCAAGTCTATCAAGGTTCAGCGACTGCGGTGGTGGCATGCTGAAGGGGAGCAGGATATCAAAATCCAAGGCCTCAAGCGCCAACCGGGCGAGTTTACCAACCCCTCCAGGGACGATACCACCTATCTGGGCCAATGTCAGCAAGGCCAGTGCATGATTATGTGATACTTTTCAACATTAGTATTACCCTGGTATTATTAGCAATCTAAAGTGCAGCAAACGAATTGGTCCTTCGCGTACAGTAGGAGAGATAAGATAAACAAGCGGTGACGATTGAGGGGTAGGCATGATGACATGGGCGGCTGGAAAAAGAGGAAGTTGTAATTATTCCCATTATATCTAACAGGTCCAAGTAGTCCAAGAGGTGAAAGGTGAGACAGATGAGCTGAGAGCAAGTTGAACAAGAGAGCAAAAGAGAAGAAGGTGGGAGCGGTGTGTTTATCAGCCCGTCGTGGAGAAATTCTCAGCCCGCTCTCTCACCAAACTTCCTTCGCCGCTGCCTACACCTTCGATCTCTCTCTCGCCCTTGGAGCATCTCCCCATCCCTCGGTCTCGCTTCGCCCTCTGATCTGCCTCGTATCCTTGTATCTCATCAACCGCGTCTTTCTCCGCGCGAGCTGATTGCCACCATCGAATGGCCGTTGCTGCTCTGTTCCGCCAATAAACAACTCACGGACAGTCAACGGCCATACCGAACCCGGCGACCTCTCTCGAGCTTGTGTTTCTAGACTATGCGGATTGGCCTGCTGAACTGACCTCGAGAAGACGCGCAAACCTCCATCTGATCCGCCATTCTGCACCCGCAAAACGCGCCCCTCGCATACTTCCGCTCATAGCCATTTGCTCTCGGCGCGCCGACCAAATGGCTGCTGAGGAGCTCTCGGAGGCCGGCATGGCCGATATTATTCGAGCCCTCGAGGTCATTCATAGTCCTACGTCCACGAACGAGCTTCGTAAACAAGCCTTGTCATTTGTTGAGTCTCTGAAAGCAACCGACGCAGCAGCCCGCAATGGATTCCTGCTCGCCTCACGCGCCGACCATGCCCCAGTGGTACGATACTTCGGTCTCACGCTTCTGGACCATGTCCTGCGACATCTTTCGTTCACCGACGCCGAAGAATCCGCGAACCTACGGTCGATGATCCTCCAGCTCGCCGAGAACATTCGCCCCGAGGACCCCAACTATCTCCGCAACAAGATTCCGCAGCTATGGTCGGAGGCCGCAAAGAAGAGCTGGGGTTTGGATTGGATGGACATGGACGCTGCGCTTGTCAAGTTCTGGGGTTCGTCGCTGGTACACAATGAGCTGGTTCTCTCGGTGATTGAGACTCTATCCGAGGATGTATTCTTCCGCGAAGATACCGTATCTTCGTTGCGCGGATCAGAGCTCAACCGGGCACTGGTAGAGATCTTCACCCCGGCTACGATTGTTGAGCAGATCAACCCCGACAAGAACACCAATGCTGCACTGCGCTGCGGCCAAGAGGGCTGGCTCGTTCGCATTTGCGAGTTCCTGGATAATTGCGTTCAAAACGTGTCGAGCTCGCCCCAGGCTCGGGACGCGGCTGTCAAAGCCCTTGCCGCTTTGAGATCAGCGCTGTCTTGGTCCATCTACAAAGCTGTTACAGCCTCCCAGGCAGTACCGAGCATCTTCAGAGCATTGACTTGTCAGGATGAGCAGGTGTTGTTGGTAAGACTAGGGAACAGACATATTTTTTTTTCATGTTGCAGAGTGCTAACATTTGTGAATCCAGGCCGCCATTGAAGCATTGCATGCGCTCTACGGCAGAAACAACATGGGCAACGAGGATTCGCATGGTCTTGTTTGCCTGATCTTCGAGGCCGAATACCTCAACACGCTTCAAAGCCTATACCAATGGTCAATTGTTGGCCCAGATGATGTAGATGAGCCGAAGTACCTGGTATCCAAGAAGCTTTCGGAGGTACTACAGACTAATCATACCAGTTTTCTTTTGGCTATGTAGCTAACTCTGATAACAGATGGTCTCTTACATAGCAGGTTGCCTGGAAGACGAAAGGTTCCTTCGAGACACAATGAATCGCTTGGATCTTCCATCGTTCTTTAACTTCATGATAATGATCATGCAGCACCCGAGCTTGAGCGTGTCGATTCCGGTACTGCACCTCTGGTCCAAGCTTCTCCCAACTCAAAAGATCGGCACTCTGGATTTCGTGGTGAGCCAGACTCCCAATTTCCTGAACATTTGCACCCAGCGGTTGATCCGATGGGAATCTCTCCCGACCGACTCCGAAAATCCTACTGTACAGTTCCTTGTTGAAGACATCGACACTACACCCGAACGTCATGTGTTTGTCGGGAATTATCGTCGTTACTGTTCATCAATCATCGAGTCCATTACCATGAAGCGTCCGAAGGATGCGGTGCGTGAGATCCTGAGCAGAGTAGATGAGAATCTTAACAGCCTGTACGACGGACTTGAGCCGTTCAGCATGCAAACCTTTAGCAAGTCTGCAATTTCACTCATGCGTGCAGATGCCCAGTTCGCAGTCGTGGAAGCCGTCATCAAGGGATATAGCAAGTGGGTTGAGTCACTTGGACAAGCACCTCAACAAGACGAGCAGGAGCGAAGCGAATTGGAATTTGCTGTGGAGAATTGGTCTTCAACATTGATGCAACGATCCTTCGAAGACCCAGTTTTGAAACAGCGAGTGATCAAGTTGGTGGTGGACATCTCATCCCGAGCATTAGACAACCACCCAGCCTTTGCTCTGAAGGTGCTTGAGCACATCCTTATGACACGCCTTCCTGATCAGCCCTCGTATCCTGTCTATTCAGAAGCTGTTAAAGAACTCCACGGGCTAGCCAGTCACGAACTCCGACGCCTCGCGATTCGCTATGCCGATTACTTCTCGGTAAACTGCATTCAACCCAGATACGCTGTTTTACTATATTTGCTAACTTGGACTACAGACATTCTATGATTTGCTCGAGCCTAAGATCACAGAGATCACCTTGGCTAACCAAGTCGATGATAAGCTCAAGATGGAGCTGACTTCAATTCTCGTCATTATTATGTACTGTTTGCCCACTCAGTTGTGCAAGGCCATTTGTTAATCTGTTACAGGCAACGAGCAAACAACATTGACCCGAATCTGCGTCAGAGTCGCTTGACATCCTTCCTCGGGCCTATCAGAGAAGCATGGCAGGATGCGGAATTCCGTCGCATGTGCTCATCATTTGAGGGATTCTGCTTAATGCTCGGACTCGAGAATGTCGGATCTTACATGCAAGCTAAGCAAGCGCACAGGCTGGCGGACTGGTCTGATGTTATCTTGGACAACGAGGGAAAGAATGTCCAGGAAGAGATGACTCGGAAGTTCCAGATGCTGCCTCTGCGTGGCACCAAGACAATGCTAGCAGTATCCACCGATAAGTTGAAGAAGTCGGCTCCAGCCTACCAAGTGGCATGCGGTATGTGGCAGGACTTGATACCTCAAATTCTTCCCACTCTGCTTCAACTCCTCAGCCACGCCCATGCCTTCCACAACCCCTCCAACTGGGCTGTGAGTGATGAGATGCGGGCTGTGGTGGAGCGTATACTCACGGATCGCTTCTGGCAAGCGGGAATCTCCACCGGCAGCCGTGATGATTTCTATGCCAAGATCACTGCGTCCAAGGCCACCCTTGAAGGATTTGCATCCTCGGTTCGAGGCAAAATCAGAGCTGTTCGTGAATCGTGTTACTCCATGCTGTTTAGCATGAGCAGAATGCGGCACCAATTCTACGGTTTTGCTGAACTTCCTGGGCCTCTGTCTGAGTCTCTTTTTAAGGATGCAGAGCATCTCTCCTCTCACCAGTACTCAGTTCTACTCAATATCTCTCGCTGCCTGATTGATGACTGCCCCGTGCAGTACCGCAGCCAGTTCCTCTCTTCTATGCTCTCCACTTTGTTCAGGAGCATTGACACCAAGATTACCACCGAGTGGGAACTGATCGAACAAAGAAAGAGCGGACTTGCCGATGGAGATCTGACTGATGAGATGAAATCAGAGAGTGTTCTTCGTCAATTGACCTATTCTGCTGTCATCATGGTGGCCAGCTTGTTCGATCCACAGCGAGGAGGTAAGAAATTCCCCCTCGTCCATGCAAACCTTCCAAACCAAAGCTTTCCAAGGTTTCCTGGAGAGCTTCAGGACACTTCACTTATCGGTATGTGCTAATGCTGTTTCCCAAACAGACCCGGACAGGACAGAAACAGATCCTAGTGCTCCGCAAATGACTCCGGAACAATCCGAGTCGATCCGCTACTTTGTTCTTTCATCGCCCGAAATCTTTGAGCCTGTCATGCTCTTCTGTACACACGCTCTTCGCATGCGCGACACACGTTGCTGCAGCATCATCACCCGCGTGGTGCGATCGATCCTCGCTGACTTCGCCCCACCTAACAACAGCCCGACGACGGCGACCATTCGCGAGTTCATCTGCACCGATGTTCTACAGGCATGCATCACCTCTGTTCATGAATCTTATTTTGTGGACATGCAGAAGGACTTGGCACAGCTGATCGCAGCTATCTGGGTTTTGTACGGACCCGTCAGTCAGACCCCGCGGTCTACCTTCCTCTCATTGCCTGGCATCAGCGAAGAGAAGGTTGCTTACACGGAGACTGCCCTCCAACGCTGCGTGTCTCCTCGCCAGCAGCGCGCTTTGATCTTAGAGCTGCTCGAGCCGCTGCGTGGTGTCAGTGTTGCCGAGCAAGGAAAGATTCTTGGCTCTCGAGAGGAGCGCCGCAAGGCTCGTACTGCGCTGCAAGAGCGCTACATGACTAATGAGATGGAGACCCAGCAGGAGAACCACCGTGTTGACATAAATGACGGACCCGATCTTTCCGGCGTCGCTGATATGTTCGGGTAGTCTCGAACTGGCTGGATACCCTGGCCATCTAACAGGCACCCCATAAAGCAGCCGGCCCCATTATTCTGCTCGGTTTGCTCCCGCGCCAGTTCATCTAATCGATTTGACAGTTCCTGTCTATGTCCGGTTCCTTCAGCGAAGATCCTTTCCTTGAGTACATTGTACTCCGATTGGAAACCGCAACTCTACACAGCATCTTGGCCTAACCCTCGAGCCTCGGCAACAACGATTTGGTAATGGCCCACGGTGTTGATGTTCCTTTTTAATCATGGGTGGCTTTTGGGGCCTTGTTCTCTTGACTTGCATCCTGAGCGCACCTTGTCATTTTCTTATTTTACTTTTGGCATTTGCAAATTTTACCGACTACCCCCGGCGGCGCGTTGAGCATTCTATAGAAAGGCCTCTATACCCCATAGACGGATAAGAAAACCAAAGGAATAATATAGAGGTGCTCAAGCACATTTAAATATCACAACGACGTTAATCGGCGTATGTACTTCTACAACTGTCTTCTTACTTCTACCGTGAATACAATGTGGGGTTTCTGCTAGAGCCTTCAAACATATGAAAACAGACGTGTTGCAAGACAAAACTGAAGCTTCCTTCGAAAACATAATATCTACAGCATTCTTCCGCATTCTGTCGAGAAGGCACTTCTGCCACCATGGTCTCTAGACCATGCTTATCCAAACAGACCACCTCCAATGCCCTGCAACAGAACGGAGGGATCTGAGAGCACCCCTTCATAGCCAGTCATGGAAAGATATGATGGCAAGACACCGACACTAGGTGTGTTTATTTGGTAGCATTGGTGGGAAGGTAGCCGAAAGTAGGGCGGACGAAGCTGTACAGATAGTGTCAGCAACAGCCACCAGTGCATCATGGGTCGAGCCCGTATTGAGGACGTGAACATACCGGTCGGAGTTGTAGAGCTTGGTTTCCTCGCCCAGGAGCTCCTTCTCGCGGGCCTTGTCGGCGTAGTAGCGGCGAACCTGGTCACGGTCCTCCTCGGCCTGGAGGACAGGCATGATGTACAAACGAGACCAGATCTTCTCGCGCGCAAGCTCACTATACGTAATAAAGAAACAACGTCAGTCTCTTGTCGAATATGGTGCGGGATTCTAGCTGTAATCCCGATCTCCGGATCCCCAATGGCCGTGTCACGGGTCGATGGAGGGAGCCATTGCGCCAAACGTACCGCTGCTCACGGACACCTTGGAAGTATCTGTAGAATCCGTAAACCATGATAGCGTGCATGCCGAGCATGTACTGCCATGGCTTGAAGCCGCGGGCGGGGAGGTTCCGCTAGAAATCGAGAGGGTTAGCATCGACTGCTCTGAGTGCTCGGAAGGCGCTGGGATTGCGGGAAATCGCCCATCAATGGCATACTTTATATTGGACTTGGGCATAGCCCCCCATTGGGGGCATATCCTGAGGCATGATGACGGGAATGGGCTGTTTTGAGGTTCCTGGTTGCAAAGCGAGGAGTCGTCGGAGAAGTTGGTGACATCTGATCACGTGATCTTGCACAGTAATGTGGGCTGCGGCGCTCTCCATTGGCCGCCGTCGTGTATGCACTTTTTTCCCGCCGATCTACAAGTTGCCCACTTCTCATCTTTGAATTCGAGTTTCTGTCGCCACAATGGACGAGGAAGAGAGGCCTAGGAAAGTGGCAAAGCTCGACCACGAGCAGCCGGGACATGAAGAACTTGGCCCCGCCATGACGGGTGCGGTGACTGCTGGTGATGAGCCGCAGCAAACCGAGACCGCCGCTGCCGACAAGTCGAATCCCGAGTCTACGGAGCCCTTGGCCGGCCATGGAGCTGCCGCCGATGACGCTGCTGCCAGCGAACCTGCAGGCAAGAATGAAACTGAAAATGCTACGCCGAAGATGTCGAAAAACGCGCTCAAGAAGCTCCGCCGGAAAGAGAAATACGAACAAGAGCGCGAGTTGCGCAAGGAACGGAGAAGGGAGCAGATGGCGGCGAAGAAAGAACGGCGCCGAAAGATGTGCGATGAAGCACGGGCAACGGGCGGCGAGGAAGCTGTACAGGCATTACGCAAGCAATGGGAATCTACAAAGTCCAGGCACAAGCGATCAACACAACTACCATTGACCATTGTCATCGATTGCGACTACGATGACCTGATGCATGGCAAAGAGCGTATTTCGCTCGCATCGCAGCTCACGCGCTGTTACTCGGAGAACAGCCGTGCAATCTGGCGTGCGCACTTGATGTTTAGCTCGTGGGGCGGGTCACTGAAGGAGCGATTTGATACTGTGCTTACGCCCTACAAGAACTGGAAGGGAATTAAGATCATCCCGGAACATTTCGTGCATGCTGCCGAGCTCGCCAAGCAGCATATGGCTTCCCCGAGCGGAGGCAAGCTTGCCGGTCCCTTTGCTGAGAAGACCGACGCCAAACCCGAGGACGGAGAAGTCGTTTACCTCAGCAGCGACAGCCCGAACATATTAACGGAGCTCAGGCCATATGATACCTACATTATTGGCGGGTTGGTCGATAAGAATAGGCACAAGGCGATCTGCTACAAGCATGCACTCGATGCTGGGGTTAAGACTGCCAAACTTCCCATCGGTGACTATATCCAGATGTCCTCGCGCGCAGTGATGACTACAAACCATGTGGTGGACATCATGTTGGCATGGCTGGAGATTGGCGACTGGGGTGAAGCCTTTATGAAGGTCATGCCGCAACGAAAGGGTGGGAAGCTGAAGGAAGAGGCAAAGGAGGATGACGGGGATGCCGAGGATGCCGGGGAGGATGAGCCCGAGGAAGAGGATGACGAGGCAACTCTCAAGCGGATGAACGAACAAGTGGAGGAGGAACAAGAGAACGAGGATGAAGAGAAGGAAGAGTAGATATTATCATAGCAGCGCCTTGTATCATTACATAATCATCAGCCACAGCGCCACCGTCAATGACGGAGTTGAATTTCTCGCAACATACTTTATTCTTTTCCCACCTCCGCTCGTTGTCCCTTCGGTGGCATAAAAGGATTCTACTTCACTTCTCTTTCCCCTGCGCGTCACCTTTTCCTCAGCTGTGCCCCCTTCCTGTCCCACCACAGTCAGCCTGCTCGGTTGCTGCCCCTCGCGACCATGTTTATGCTCCGCAATGGTAAGAAAACAAACGCGTGCCCCGCGCCGAACCCCTCCATACCGGCCATAATTTTTGCCACTGAAAGAAATAAATATGCTGATATTCACGTCGTAAATGTAGTGGGCAAACTGATCTTCGGTGACACCTCCAAAGAATCAATCATCGAAATCCCCCAGGGTCAGCTGTATCTTGTCCGACCGCTATCTCCCAAGGGCTTTTCCGAGCTCATTTTCAAGGACGCCGCCGCGACAATCCGTCGAACTGGTCAGGAGTACCAGTATCAGCTTGTGATCCAGAGAGCCTACGAGGAAGGCGAGGAGGATCTTGCGGAGGACGAGGAGGAGCAAGGTGCTGGGGACAGTCTGGACAAAGACGAAAAGGTTTTCTTGCTAGATCAGAGCCTGCACTTCCGCTCCGAAGTCCGCGACGGAGGTATAAAGATCCTTGCATGGGATGATCTGAGCGGTGACGAGGGTGACCTCTACGAGTTCATTTGTGACACTTCGGTTCCGTCTGAGAAAGTCGCTACTTTCGAGGTTGCTGCTCTGCAGTGCCAGTACGAGCGCAAATTCCGCCGCCCTGGCCAGCAAGCAACCGAGGCAGAACTGCAGGAGTTTGCCTACCAAGAAGAGAGGCCTATTCCCTCCGCAAGCACCGTCGCATCTCCGACTGTGGAGTCGCCGACATCAGGAGACTCTGCTGCCGCGATGGCGGAAGAAGTCAAGTACGCCCAGTCCAGAGGCAAGGCAAAGCAGGATGAAATCTACAAAACCCCCACAGCTGCCCCGCCGTCTGCCCCCGCGCCTGAGAGCAAGGAACAACTTGCGAGAGAGACGGCTGAGCTACATCTCTATGACTTTTCCACCGGAACATTCGTGATGCAAGATGACGAAGTGGTCGCCAACGTGTCAGAGATCGGTACCTGGCAGTACTGGCTGCAGATCAGCGGTAAGGACAAGGACTGGATGGGTCAAGCCGTTGTGGCAGATATTAACCCCGTCTTCAACTTTGAATACATTTCCTTCATCTTCAATCAGTATGCTCAGAATGGCTCGGTTTACTCCTGGCTGCTTCGGTTCAAGGATCAGCCCTCTCTGGAGCGTTTTCAGCAAGGTATTATGCAGGCCCTGTGGGAACAGCTTAACGAGGTGAAGTGGACCAAGGCCAAGGAGTCCGACCGAGATTACGTTCTCGAGGCATTCCAGGATCTGACTATGGAGGATGCTGCTGATAAGCCCGAGGAAGAGGAGGAAGAAGAGCAAGAGGACGAGGATGAGGATGAGTCCGAGGACGAGGACGATGGCCAGCGCAGCGAGCACTACGACAGCGACGAGGAGGACGAAGATGTGCAGCTCAGAGATGAAGATGGCAACGTCAACTCTCAGCTTGCAGTGGGCTTTAAGAACGACCGTTCGTTTGTCGTTCGTGGCTCGAAGATCGGTGTCTTCAAGCACACGACCAACAACAACCTTGAGTTCTCTACCAACATTTCCAAGGTGGAGACACCCAAGGGCAAGCTCTTCAGTCCTAAGAAGGTCATGTTGCACGCAGAGGATCGCAACTTGATTCTCCAGAATGGAGATGATCCCAACTCCCTTTTCCGAATGGATATCGAAACCGGTAAGGTTGTCGATGAGTGGAAGGTTCACGACGACATTCGCGTGGAAACCTTCGGTCCTGATAGTGTGAGTTTCTTGTTCAAAAGTCCATATCTATCACATCTACTAACAAAGCATTACAGAAATTCTCCCAACTGACGGCTGCTCAACCATTCATTGGCGCATCTTCCAATGCTTTGTACCGCATTGACCCCCGTGTCTCCGGCAACAAAATGGTCGACGCCGATCTGAAGCAGTATGCCAGCAAGAATGACTTCTCCGCTCTGGCCACGACGGAGAAGGGCTACATTGCTGTTGCATCGAACAAGGGTGACATCCGCATGTTCGACCGACTGGGCATCAACGCAAAGACACACATCCCGGCCCTTGGTGAAGCCATCATTGGCCTGGATGTATCTGCCAATGGACGCTGGGTGCTTGCGACATGCCGTACCTATCTCCTCCTGATTGACGCGGAGCAGAAGGACGGGAAGAACGAAGGCAAGCTTGGATTCGAGAAGCCCTTCGCCAAGGATTCCAAGCCTCAGCCTCGCCGTCTGGGCTTGCAGCCCGCACACGTTGCGCAATTCCAGCACGAGACCAAGCAGCCGCTGTCTTTCACCCAGGCGCGCTTCAACACCGGTGTTGATTCCGAGGAAACCTCCATCATCACATCCACCGGTCCCTTCATAATCACCTGGAGCATGAAGAAGGTTCTCGCCGGCCGTAAGGACCCGTACACCATCAAGCGTTACGAGGAGAAAGTCATGGCCGACAACTTCCGATTCAACTCCGACAAGAACGTCATCGTTGCCCTTCCTAACGAGGTCAACATGGTCGCCAAGCGCAGTTTCCAGAAGCCCACTCGCGAGAGTATCGCTGGGCCGGTGACGCCCGCCCGTAAGACCGGTAGCAGATGGAGCAACCTCAGAAAGCAGGACATTGTCAACTCGCCATACTAGAGGGCCTACCCTTCCAAGGTGCAGGTTCTCCTAGATCCTTGATATTTCCTACGTCTTTTGATTTCATCCCATACCCCCTGTTGTTGTTTCCTTTCCCCATTTCTTGGGCTTCCTATAATTCTTTGCGGATTCGTCACACTGCCGAAGTAGTAATGCGACCTCTTTTCTTGACCTTTTCGAATGCCCGCAAGCCTGGATTCTTTTGCTTAGGTAGCTAGCTAGGTAATACAAGACGTATCCCAAATGCACTTCATTAACAAGCCTTGGAAAGGTCCCCAATACATTGATGCCGCAGAAATAACTAGTCTGAATATCTGCAAGAGTCTTAGTAAATCAGTCCTTCACCTCATTCGACAACCCGCATTCGATCCAGCCGTAAGCCGCGGCATGGACGGTCTTGAACCCTTCTGGTGTGCGATTTGGATCTGCAAATCTACAACGTGACTGGTATTTAGTTCTCAAGGTCGTTGAGTCGGTCTGTGTTGGTCAAGGGACACCCTAGAGAGTCCCGAGGACTTGACCTTGACTATCAGTCTGCAAGAGGTTGAGAAAATACTCAATTCTCGGGCAAAGCTACAGATTGAACTGCCCAGTTCCAACTTTATTAACACGTCGGGAGTGAAGTACCCAAGTGATGTGTATGGATATAGATCTGAGTGCTGCTACTATAAATCACACCAAAAAGCAGCACCAAGGAAAGTGAGCGCTCACTAGATACATAAGCAGTCCATAAGGAACCAAGATGAAAGCAGTGACAAAAACACTGCTCGGGTATTTGAAAGTAAATGCAACCACAAGATGCGCCAAAGACGATGGATCCACCGTTTCCTCACGAGACACTCACTCCCAAGCATCGGGTATTTAGGATTCTTGATACCCGGATTTGCTTCTGTCTCCATATTTCCAACCACTTTATATGTTTCCTCGCGTGCCCCTAGGCGTGCAGTTGTAGCCGCTCACGCGCCAACGTACCACACCTCGACACCAAGAATGTCGAATTTATCTCCCTCTTCAGACAAGGGCTCGTTTCCAAAAGTCTGACAGTGTGAACTAACGCCCTTCTCGAGGCCCGAGTCCACCCAGAGGCCGTATCGTCCATCACTAAGATACTTGTCAGTCTAGTCACGTTACAGACTTGAATGGATATATACTAACCCGCCACCCAGACTCAAAAACCCAGTCTCACAGAACATCATATAATCATTGACACCACTATACGGGAATGCCTTGAAGCGAATACGCTCAGGGGTGCTCGCCCCGCTGCGGGAGGGCGTGCCGACAGATGAAGGCGACGGAGGCGCCAGCGCACCGCCACTAGCAGCAGCAAGATTAGTCTTAAGATTTATATTGAGGTTATGAGTTGGGGACTCGGTTTTCGATTTGCCGTCGCTGCGGAAGGTGCTCCATCGTCCGGTGTGGGTAGTATCTGCGGAAGGGGGAGGTGGAAGACCTGCGCGCTCGAGGGCTTCTTCAGTCTGGGGCCCATCGCCTGAGAATGCAAGGCCGAGACTGGCTGGGGGTGGTAGAACGCTGGCGCGCCATAGAAAACACTCCCCCGTGCCGAAGAATTGTGAGTCGGGGTGCGGCGGGTCGGTCATGTAGGCGCCGAAGATGGCGCCGGTGGGGGAGGAGTCGCGCACGACTAGGACGTAGCCCGCCCGCGGGCTACGGTGGGAGAACTCTTCGCAATTGTCGTAGAGGGTGGCTAGGGAGGCGCCGTCGCGATCGAGACTGTATGCGAGGCGCCAGTTCTCGACAAGTTGAAGACGCGGGGGGACTAGTAGGCGGATTTCCTCTGCCAGTGCGCGCGTCAAGAGCTGCTGCTGGAGGAGGTCTTGGCCTCTGGAAATTCTGAGGGTGAGGGGTGTGAGGGGTGGAGGTTGGAAGGGCGAGACTGTCCGTCGTGGCGTGAAGACATCGGACGAGGAGGATGACATGGACCATGGCATGGTGGAGGGTGCGTTATTGGCGATGTTGGGGTCTGTTAGGCGACGATACAGACCCGAGACGACGTGGCTGACTGGGTAGGAGAAGTAAGAGGCGGCCTGACTATAAGAACTGGCTTTTTGTTGGGGCGTGTGAGAGGAGGATCTGGATGAGTTGGAGGTGGTGGAGGTGGTGGTGGTCTCTGAAGGGAGATCTCCCTGCGATGAGGAGGACATACTGGCAATTCGAGCCAATTGCTGAGGCCAAGCTGGGGAACAGGTGTCGGGGGGTATGATGTAGCGGGGATATGATGTAGCTGTGTTTCGTGGTTCGCGATATGAGGGATGGACCGATGAACTTAATCGCTTATCATGTGGGGAAGTCGGTCTTTTCCACGTGAAGCTGCAAGATCATTCGCCATGTATGGAGATAAGGTCGCACAAATCTAGTGACTTGACACATTTGAAGATATTCAGAGTTCCCCGGACTTAGGCCCAGTAGTAACCTTGGAAGCACAGGAGCGGAGCGGTCAAATCTGCTCCGCTGTCAACCAACCACTCTCTAATGTACTCTAGCCCTATAATTCTTGGCTTTCGACTCGGATAAACGCCTTCCGCTAGGACGAACGACTCGCCTTCTGCAGTCACAATGACGAAACAGTGCCCAGGCGGCGGACCAAAATACTAGCTATACAAACTCAGATTGAGGTATTACATCACCGAGCACCAATGCATATAATGGACGAGTCCGGCCACTGGCTACCTTTTCTATCTTTCAACTTCCTAAACTTTGACTACATCCAGACAACGTGCATTGCAATCATGTCCAAGAAGTTCCCTCCTTCAGAAAAGTATCGTGAGGAAATCTCCGAGATTGATCAGGGCCGCCTTCATTGCCACGAGCGAGACGTTCAAGATCGCGGGCTTCTGGTAAGTAATACCACTCTCGTTTCCAGCGTTCGGACTCACTAGGTATTAACTGGTAGGTGGTATATATAGAAAGCCAGTACGTACAGACATCACGACAAGAAGGATCGACGTTCCCCCGAGCCATCGAACAAGGATAGAACCAGCGCTGGTTCCGCATCGAAGAGAAAAAAGGCGCCCAGAAAGGAAGACGCGTATAAGCCTGAAGAGTAGTATTTCCTGGAAGTGGGCGAAAGTACAGCTTGTATAAGCTATGAAAAGACGGTGTACGACACATACATACTAGGATCTACGACAGAGAAAAAATTGCATTGGAAATCCCAGCTCCTATGGAAAGCATGATCAAAATGCGAGGGTATCATATTCGGTTTAAGACATAAAGACACAGCTCATCAAGTCTGCGAGCCCTTCGGACGTAAGTCCACAGTTTCATATTCCAACCCGTTGACCTCAAAGACATGACCGGGTCTCAGAGCGCCCGTGTAGATATTATCTTCCGCATGTGGGTGAAACAAGCCGGTCTGAGTGCAATTAAGCACTGTTTTCAGGCCAGGAGGGTCCGTAAGGCGGAAGACGCCCCAGTCGGGGTCTTTACTCGGTGCGCATACAATGGCAATACTCTCTGGAAGCATGACTTGGTAGCCGCTGTGGGTATGTAAATCACGCGAGCTCATGAAGCAGGTCTGCGATGGGTGTGTATGGATCCATCCGAGCATGATCAGATCCTCCGAGTCACAGTAGTCGAAAATGGCAGATTCGTTGGTCGTTTCACAGGTATCGGATGTAGAGATCTGTTCCGGGATCACGAGTCTGGAGATGAAAAGAGCATTCGAGACTAGAGTGCCACAGAGAATACCACATGTCTCAAGATTGCGATGGGTATTGGGACCGGCAAGGGACAGGAAGCGCGATCGGAGATTGGCCGGAAGAAAGACAGATCGCAGGGGAGTGCCATTTTCCAGGTATGCAGAGGGTTTGAAGGTGTAACTGGAAGGATCCAGATTGGAGCGTGGGGAAGCCGTGTCTCCAGAAAATGGTAATTTCGCGGAGGCAGGCGGGCCTGGTGATACCTTGGACGGACGTGGCGGACGATGCACAGCCTCTGAGCTCACTGAGCCGTCGACGAAAGTGGCTCTGCTAGGTGCGATATGTTCTTTGGGTGGAAGAACCGGAGGTGGTTGCCGTTCGGCATTGTTATCCCGAATGGCGATATGCCCAGGAGAAACAGTGGTCTCCAGGGCCTTTGACCGTGGCACGGTTGGGTACTTGTAGGCCGTGGTGACTGACCCGACACCCGAGGGCACTTCACGCGTAGTGGGCCTCTGGGTAGGTCGTGTGTGATCGATGTTGGATCGGATATCTTGAATCCTTTGACTCAAGTCACGATCGCCTGTCCGATTGTCCGCCTTCAATGTAGTCTCCCAGTTACCCCAGACCCCGGCAGCGCGCCGTTGGCCTTCGTCGCCCTCGGATTGCCGAACAGTGGCTCTGCGGGTGAGCTCTGATTGTGCTAATCTGACAGCGAGGTCTCGATTCTCTCCAGCTTCCAATGGCTCCGCGACTCCAGTTAGTGCCGGATCCGCAGGTCGCTCTTGTTGATCGGGCAGAACGGCAGGTTCCGACGAGAGCTTTCGCGACTGACGTTCGCGCATCAACTGAGTGTAGCGTTCATATCGTGTCTTTATCCGCGGCTTCAGAACCTCCAATTTGACAAGATTTTTCGCGACCTCTTTCTCCGCTGCAACGAGTGATTTGCGGTCTTTGTCATCCTTTGTGGCGTCCGGATGCTTCGTCAGATGCACCAGGACAAGCTGGGCATGTCGAAAGAGGAGGAGGTATGCTTGCTCGTCGTGTCCTTCGCGTTCGTATATTTGTGCCTAGGAAAGCAGGATATGTCAGCTCTTCAATACGGACAAATGAAGGAAGGACATCATACTGACCTCGCGAATGAGCGTGGCAGCAGTTCTCAGCCAATATCGTAGCGGAACAGCCGCGTTGAACTCGTAATCCTGGGCGATCTTCGTAATGTTTTCCACGCTCTGTGGAGGGCTACCGTGAGCGCCAATGACCGGGACGTTGGAGGCCATGTCGAGTGTCGTTTCGTCAAAGGGAGCCAAGTTGCCAGAGAAGTGGGATGTTCCAGATCAAGACCTCTTCACCCGCGGGTCTGGAGGGACATGTTGCGAATCGGACAGACCTGTACGAGCTGGAACAAAGTCCAGATGTTATCAGCGTCGAGGCTGCCGCATCCAGGCGGCCAGATTTCGAAGGAGAACGAGAGGTGGAATTGGAGGGGTATCGGTGTCGGGATGAATTGCGGAACCCGCAAGGTCGACTCCGCCTCGGACATCCAAAAGATCGAAATCAAAAGATTCGAAGTTGCGCGCTTCACCTCTCACGACTCAACCATAGTTCGACGTTCAACGCTGGGCCATCCACAATGCACCTTTTGTGCCCGTGTCAATTCGCTCTCGCTTTATAACCCTTTTCAGGCTTTTGACGGTATTCACGCCTATTGCGACTGTTCGACTGGAACATGTCCGCCAAGTGGCAGATCTCGAATCGCTTCGCTCAGGTGTCGAATGCTATTAAGAAGAACGTGTACATAGATGTCGGGATACGGAGGCTCGCCAAACCAGACATTGTGAATGACCAGCTTTCCGGTGAGTTGGAGTTATCTACATTGAGCCTGAAGCCGCAGTCGCTGAGCTAACAAATCTACTGCGCAGTTGACATTCTCCAGCGACTGTCACCCTACCTCCGGCGAAACACACCAGTCGACGTCCTCGATCTGTGGCCATCCACAGGACTCTGGTCCTCCAAAGTCAACGAATTCCTCAAACCTCGTCGCCATGTACTCATTGAACCGAGCACAAAATATTACGGCAAATACCTCAACCAACTTGTCGAGAGCGGACGAGGTTTCGAACTTCTCACCTTGGATCCGTACGAATTGAACGATTGGAGCAACATATTTGCCAATCATTTCCCCGAACAGGGGCCTTCGAGTACGGGAGAAGACCAAATGCTGCCCAAGAATGACACTCTGCTTGTGCTGGCCAACATACCTGAGCAGCGTACCACAAGAGACCATTTTACGCCGGTGCGATGGTGGAGCACAATGATGCAGAGCTGTCTGGACCAGAAAGGAGTGCACATGTATGGCAGTGTTCGAATCTTGGCTTCACTTCCTGGAAATGCCAAGTGCAATGTCCTGCCGCGCACAGTCATAGACCGCAGGCGGGCAGCTATGTTGACAGAGACCGTGTCACAGCATACGTTTGAGGTTGCTAGCACCTACGAGAATGAGCAATGGGTTACTTTAAAAGAATGGGAACCGCTGAATCTCAGCAGGGAGAGAGCCGCTGAACGTGCCGCCGCACACAACATCATCACCCCAGCTGGCCGGGAGATACCCCCACTGGAATCGGCACCCATCAGTCCTCAGCCAGGGAAGCTGACACAAGAGTACGCCCCTCGGCCATGCGTGGACTGGCATAAATCCGTGCTAGACCGCATAGAGGCGGGGGAGAAAGAGGAAACCCCGAAAAAGGCGACCATAAAGGACGCTCGAACCGCCCTATACGCTCTGAATCTCGACAACAAACAGACCTGGTGGCGCCGAGAGGTCGCCAAGACTCAGCTTGAAGCCGACCAAGCTAGTCGGAATCTGTCGCGCCTAGCTGCCGACCCTAGCCAGTCTTCCAAAGACCTCGAGAGGGCTGATAAACGATATGCTGGAATCAAGGCCGCCGTTGACAAAATCCTCGCAAAGACCCACTACCGTGTCGTGAGGGGCCATGACCGCGTAGCCGATGATGCCCGTATCTTTGCCGACACCGGCTCTTTCGACGACTCTGTGTTCCTCTTCGACCGCCGGCCATTCGAAGCGTTGCGCATTGACCCAGAGGAACAATACCCTCGCCTGCCGCGAACATTTGTGTACTTTGAAGCAGATGCCAATCCCTCGGTGATGCAGAAACTCAGTCCGCTCTCTCACGAGAAGCGTAGTGAGCTCATGGAGCTCTTTGAGACCCTCTCGTCGATTTTCAGCACTCGGGTTAATCTGACCCTGTCTGAGCTTTACGAGGTCATCTTGCCTGAACGGACTCCCAACGAAATCGTCAAAGACCTCCCGGTCCTTGCCCGGTATGTCACGAAGCGACAGAAACCCGGCTGTGGTCCCGTGGCACTGGAGGACCCTACGTTGGAACCGAACAACTGCTTCCAGGAGAACATCAACTACGATCTCTCCCATACGCGGATACGGCGCCTCCCCGTCTCTGTGATATGGGACATTCTGCTCAATTATCAAAACAGCGGCGCAGATGTTTCTCCGAGGCAAGTTAAACGGCTGCTCGGAGGCACCTTGACAGGGGCAGCAGCGGGAACTGGGTCGGCGAAAGACTTTAAACTGCGCTAGTTCCAAGGTTCCCCGGATTGTACAATATCGACACCACGTGTAGCTTACTCCATGTACATAATTTTAGACATGATAGACATCGATCACCTGTATGCTAAGTACGTTTTGCACTAGCGCGTAGCCCTAAAGCACCTGGGCTCAAGGGTGCCGATTACCACTGTTTCAGTAGTCTCCATAAGATACTCAAAGAGGGTCTTAGGGTCTTAGAGGGTCTTAGCGTGAATATACCGGAAAGATAATGTAAAAGACTCTTTGTAAACCCGAAACACACCAGACTTGACACATACAAACAGATATATAAAGCCTTTCGAGTTCAAGGGTAAGTAGTGCAATGCGGGCGTCAGCTGGGCATCTCCGGTCTTGAAAAAATCAAGGTACACAAAGGGTGGAGTGTCATATTGCGGACCCGAACCCTAATTGAGCATAGATTGATACGTAACAAACCAGATTTCACTCTCCGTTAGTGGCCACAGGATTGAGGCACGTGGAAAAGGATTGGTTGATTCCTTAAGCTTTGGGTAGTCATGATTCCATTGGACTTGAGTCACTATTCCCTCATACCATGTTTATGCTTTCATTTTATAGTTGCGAGATGTGTCACTTAGACGCATGCGGCCGAGCCGCACAACGCATCCGGGTTGCGTACGATAGTTAGTGCCACTGTATAATTTCCAATAGGCTTCCACTCGACTCATACAAAAGAAAATTGGGGGAAAACAGCGCCAAAACAACAAACCATCCCGCTTTTGGTGTTGAGTGTAGAAGCTGAAATGAACTGGTGGATCCGATCAGCGCGAACTGTCTTCTGGTAATTTCCCAATTTCCCACAACCTTGTTAATTCACTGCCACCGTCGTATCTCCAACCAAATGACGATCATCTTTCCTGTCAGTGTCATTTCCCGTTTGGTCGAGACCGGCTATCGACCGCGGTGGGTTTTGTCTTTCAGTTTTTCATTTTTTGCCCTATCTCAGTCCATGTCTGCGACATTCCCGAGTCTTTGTCTCTTCTCGTCTTTGTCTCTTCTCGTCTTTGTCTCTATTTTGAATTGCACCGAAAATGAAGTATAAATTGTACCTTGGATCCGACTAATCCGTCCAGTCCTCGCGGCCAAGTCGAGTGCCGTTGCCTATTTGCCACTGCGTCATATTTCCCAGTGAATGACTCAAGTGAAGAAGCTTGTTATTGCGCAGATTACCTTTTGCACACTAGGTAGCTTGCCTTGTGCTTTGCCTTGATCGCGTTCTCTTTGCTTTTTTTCGGTGACTCTTCAGTCTCGCGATTCCGCAAACACACATGATGAGTCCCCCAACGACACCGACATCGACACCAATGCCATTGTCACTTGATACCGGATCTGGTGGTGATAAGCTATCATTGCAAACCTCGGCCATTTCTCATCTTACCCCACCGGTTACCCCGATAGGCAAGCCGAATGCCGAGCCCGATTCCCTGAGTCAATCGGAGGCTGGTCCGGAGAGAACATCGCTAGTGAAGCAAATTATAACCAAACCGCTGCGATTTATTGATGATCTTACAATATGTCGCGACGAGAATGACCGACCTATCGAATTTGGCCGTGGCGTCTTGAGCATCGTCTACAAAGCAACCTCAACACCGCCCGCACCGCCTATCGGCACCGATACTCCTCCCTGCTCGCCAGCGTGCAGCAGCCGTGTCCTTGCCGCCAAGACACCAGTACGACGCGATGCGCGCGCAGCCCTGCACGCCGAAGCCCTAACTTTGACGCGGCTGAATCGTACCCCAGGCCACCATGACCGCGTTATCACATTCTACGGCGTAGAGCCTGCGACTGAGGCTCTCGTTATGGCTGCGGTTCCACTGGTACTGTCAACATACATTGAAGACCAGGCCGATCTGCGCAAGAAGCAGTTCTCAACAGCGACAATGTTCGAGCCTGTGGTGGGCATGGATTCGTTCTTCGACTTGGCACAGAAGTTGATCGGTGGCCTAGCCTGGCTTCATAGCAATGCAGGTGTGATCCACGGCGACATCAAACCGTTGAACATCCTGCTCCGTCCCATCGCGACAGATGACTGTACCGAGCCGGATGCATTTCCCTACCACCCGCTCTATGCGGACTTTTCATCTGCCCTGGATATCCCATCCGACGCCTCGGAAAATATCAACGGCAAGATCACAGATATGTACGCCGTTACGGTACCGTTCACAGCCCCCGAGCTACTCAAGTCCCTGACCACGAGCACTATGGCGCTATCCCCGGCTTCGGATGTCTTCTCTCTAGCCGCGACCCTGATTGCTGCTGCGACGGGAGACATGCTTCTGTATCCCGGAGACAGAAGGCGCCGCCAGCTGATGGCGTGTGATGGGCACCAGATCCTTGATTTTGCCAGGAATGGCGCAAACGGGACTCGTGTCCCGCGCAACGGACCCGTTGAGAAGCTGGTCAAGGCTGCTGTGGTCAAGGACCCTGCGCAGCGCATTTCTGCGAAGGAATGGCTGGCTCTGGCCTCTTGATCTCTGCTATTTATTATAATTTCTTTTGACTTTTGCATACGCATTTTCTTTCTCATGTCTTGATATACTAGCGCATTTTGGGAGCATTTCACATTCACTTTAACTAGATTTTATACCCCTTTGGATGGAGTACGAGAATACAGGGTTAGATCTCTTTCGGATATTTACATTGAAATGAAGCTTGTATCTTGCATATTCTCATCGAACCTGGGACACCGTTACATTAACCTATCCACCGTGAATAGTTAGCGGCCTCGAGTTATTTAACATAACGAGTAATTTCCTCAGGTACCTCAAGAGGTATCTTCAACAAACTTCTTTAAATCCTCCATCCACAACTCAAAGTTCCGTTGTAGCTTCGCTCCATACATCCACTTCACCATATAAGCCAGCCACCCAACCTGACACTCCCAATTGCGCACCTCCGTACCGCCCTCCACATCCCTAACCTCATGCACACGCTCAGCAGTCAAAAGCGACCGCGGCATAGCACCCGGTGCATCGTAATCAGCAACCCACACGATCCGACCAGGTATACCAGTCTGTGTATCCGGCGCGACACACTCGGTTATGACGAGCGAGACATCCGTCGCAGCTTGTGGTTTGGTGGAGGTGGGATCCATGCGGACGTGAAAGGTCACTTTTGTTCCGGTTTGGAGGATGGGTGAGAGGGTGGAGTTCTGGTCGGGCTGTGAGCGGATGGTTACGCGGGGTACGAAGGAGTTCCAGTCGGGCCATGTTGATGTGTTTGTCAGGGCGGCCCAGATTTGTGTGGAGGGTGCGGTTGTGGTGGTTGAGCTGCCGATGTGGAGGGTTGCGTTGGTGGCTGGGATGGTGGGGGTGGAGCGGGTGGTGTTGCTTGGATCTGTGAGTTCTGGCATCTTGGATTTAGGTGGTGTAGATGGGATAAATTGGGAGATGAACTTGAGGTTGCGTTCGTAGCTGATAAGGATGTTATCAGTGCCTCGGCTTCGTTGATAAGCGTTGCTTATTTACTGGCGATGAGGTGTAGACCTGAGTGTCTCACTATAATACGGAGTGTGGGATATCTAGTAATCATTTAGTACATGTGTACATAACGACATCTCAATTCCATCAATAACCCTCTGCTCCTCATTGCAGTGTAGATATATGATGGACCGATCTCATATACCGAGTCGGTCACCAAATCTTCTTGGAAGACTTTGAACTACGCGATATCCAGGTCATCCCTCAAATTACTTTAGAAGGAGCACCTTCTCTTCTCCTCTGTTGTTCCTTCCATCTTCCACCTTTCATGACCTCATTGTTGCTTCTTTGAGAAGGCACGATGGCCAAGTGTAAACAGAATGCAACCAAACAGACTCGCTTTCCTCTTCTTCCTCTTCTTCTCTTCTTCTCTTCTTCTATTCTTCCTCTCCTCACCCATCTGCTTTCATCTCGTCTTACTTGACCGTCTCTCATTCCACAAGCATACACTCTTTATCCGCATACTCACTGGCTTACCGCACTCATTATTTCCTTTCATTCGACATGTCGTACACACCTTACTATTCCCCCCTTCAACCTCATCCGCGTTTCTGCATCTTCCGCCCTGGAGGCGTAATCGCTCCTTTGATTGCCATCGATGAACTCCCTTCCTGGTTGCAGATATATTGCAACTTGGGCGTGGACACGGTCTTGGGACTGCAGCCCGTGACGCCAATCCATATCCCACGCAACGGAGAATACGACGTGATCTGTCACCACTGCTCCAGCAGCGTCGATTCTCTTCACCAGAGCGTTTCGGAGAGGAACGCAGACTCGCCCCAATCAGCTGTCGGTCGGTCCAAGAGTTGTCCGGGTGCCTTTATCCCAGCAATCCCAGATGCACAGCTACCAGACATCGTGTCCAAAGTCTCGCTTGGTGATCCATTCCCAATTCTGGGACAGCCGCTTCTGCACAATCGATTTGGTGGACTCTATATGTGCCATCCACACAACATGCATTCCAACATTCTGGGAGTATCGACTGCATTTACCGAGCCTTTGGTTCTGCGAACTCAACCTTCCTCTGCATCTGAGCCACTTCCAGGAGCATCTCCGAATTCGTCGAAGCAGTCTCAGCCGGGCGTCAAGACAAGTGTTCACGCTTCGCTTGTGGATGTAGCCCGCCGTGCATCACTCGAGAACGGAGAGAATCAGCCTCCCAAACGACCTCCGACCGCCCCCTCGCTTGATCCGTTTGAAAAGACGCAGGAAGAGCTTGATGTCATCGCCAGTGTCATCGCGGCTTCGCTGTGCGGTCAATCTGTCGCCGAGAGTCTCGCCGAAAGTCTCGCCGAGACTGTCTCTATCACTGCCGCTGTCGAACTTTTCAAGAAAAGAAAGGGCATGACGTCGCTGTCTCGACCTCGACAACCTAGCTTGCATAAACCCGTGGAAACCGGTGTGAGCTTCAAGGCTCATCGGTCAAATGGGTCGTCGAGCCGCAAGGCACATACTGCAGCTGGCAAACATCGAGTCAAGGGCCGTCGCCGCACTGGAAAGCCGAAGAAGTCGAAGAAACGCAAGTGGAAGCCAACCGGCGCGCATCCTGCCCTAGAAGGCCAGGAGCAAGTCAATTCGAGTACCAAGCGACGTGATCGGCGGGAGAAATCCCTACAATGCCAGAGGGAGGCTGACTCTCACGGGGCTTACCACGACACGACCAGAATTCCACACGGGCAAGCCGGCGTGTCCCACCGTGGATCCCCATCGTTGACGCGATATTGAGCGTTCCAAGTATATAGATTTGTTCCATTGCTCCATGTTTTGCCCATGTTTTGCTCCCTCTTTGAATGTCTTTTTCGAATGTCTTCCTTGAATGCCTTTCCAATGTCCCTCTTTGACTGTCTCAGGTTTGGGTCCTCGGCTGTTGGACCCCATGTTTTTGCTCTTCATAGGTTAGATCTGTCACTCATTCATCGCAGTAGGTAGATTTGTTTAGCTGTGCAAGCCACTATCACAATCAACATTCCTTGCTTTGCAAGCCCCACTGTTCCCTGCTCTCGGAGATGATCAACGGTAAATCGTCGTATATTCCCCGCACTCGTATCTCCCGTCACGCCTGCTCTCTCAAATTCGCCATCGTGATGAGAATCAAGAAACCTCGTGGTATCCGGCATGATCGAGACTGTCAAAGTTGTCGATCGAGAGGCATCAAATGCGATCTGAATCGTCCCCGGTGTCAACCATGTCTGCAAAGTGGTGTGGCGTGCCGCTACCCCCAGAGAGTAAAATGGATGGGAGAAAATAAGGAGAGCACAGCACTGAAGACCGCATCAAACCCATCCTCAAGCCTATCCCCGAAGTTGTCTCCAGCGTCAACATGTGTCTCGCCGTCAAGAACGGCGACCCCCATCAACCTATACGGCTTCATCGACATGCTCTCCCACTACTACCAAGAGATGGAATCAAGCAAACAAGACCTCCCAGATGAAGCAATCCAGCTCATCTCCCACATAATAGACTTTGCCCACTCCCGCCTCACAGGAAGCGACAACAAACAATCCATCTTATCCCATCTTGTCGCCCTCTCCAACCTTTCCAAAGTCATAGACTCCGGACACCCAATTGCACTATTTGGCATCGCTACGTTCGCCATCTTTGAAGTATGCTGCGGCTCCTTTGGAAAATGGAATCGCCATCTCCAAGGCGCACGATCGCTACTTGATCTGCGCTGCCGAAATAAATCAGAGCTCGATGTCGTCACGCAGCGCATACCCGGTCTTGCAGACGTACTGGCGTATCTAGTTTGGTTCGATGTCACTGGTTCACTTGTGAGCGATAGTGGCTTAATATTCGACGATTGGCACCGCGACATTCTTACTCCGGCGTTTTTCGATTCAGTTGGGTGTCCAGATGATACCTTTGATCTATTCGTGCGGCTACTAAAAGGGTCCTTTGATAATGCACTCGATCTAAGCGCTCTGGCTATGGATCAGATACTGGCTCTCGATACCGACTCGAGCGAACGTGGCCTGGCGGTGGCTGTATACCGCTGCGCGGGGTCGATACTGGCTTTTAGCCGAGCGGGGAACGATAATTACAGATCGACAATATATTCAAACACCATTTCGTCACTGGTGGACCGAGTCTGCCTTGCTATCTCCCGTGTGCCCACCACCTCCAGGTTCTACGTTCATCTAGCCATGCCGGTATTTCTGACGGGAATGAATGCCTGCACGCGAGCACAGTGCGAGGTTCTGCGGAGATACTGGCGAAACTGCCAGTCGTGCGAATTCCCAAGATACCCGGATGGAGAAGAGCAGTGTGAGCTGAGGTGGAGAAGCAGATCGATCTACTAGCTTTAGATTCCTTTCCCGATGTAGAAGGCAATCTACCCCTGCGGATCTTGATTCTTATCCACATTTTATGTTCTTTATATACCTGACTCCTCGTCCTGGACGACTCTATCATTCCAGAGTTATAACCCAAAATGGCACCATCCTACCAAGACCTCGCTGCCAAAAAGCGCGCCGAACAACTATCTCTAATCCCACCAGAGTGGCGCCTCGAGATCATCCCCACCATCAGCTCAGCACCAAACGCACTCCCATATATCCGCCAACACCTCACGCCCACCGAACTAGCCCTAACCGAAGAAACCGACATCACCATCCTACTCCGAAAATTATCCACCGGCGACCTATCCTCCCTAGAACTAACCCGCGCATTCGCCAAACGCGCAGCACTAGCCCACCAACTAACAACATGCTGCACCGAGATCCTCTTCAAAGAAGCTTTCACCACCGCCAAGGAAATGGACGAATACCTATCCAAAACAGGCAAGACGCTCGGTCCACTGCACGGCCTGCCAGTCTCAATCAAAGATCTATTTTCCATAAAAGGCGTCGACACTTCCATCGGTATGTATCTATACCCTCTACTTCTCACCGGAAACTAAACCAAAATTATACAGGATGGGTAGGACTCACCAATAACCCAGCACCAGCCGATAAATCCGTCGCTAGAACACTCCGTCGTCTGGGCGCTGTACTTTACGTGAAGACCAATCTTCCGCAGTCTATGATGATGTCGGACTCTTATAACCATGTTTTTGGTCAGTGCGTTAACCCGTTCAATCGGAACTTGATCTCGGGTGGGAGTTCGGGTGGCGAGGGGGCTCTTGTTGCGGCTCGTGGTAGTGTTTTGGGCATCGGGACGGATCTGGGTGGTTCCATTCGTATTCCGGCTGGTCTTTGTGGGGTTTATGGGTTGTCGCCTAGCCCTGGGAGACATCCGTATGAGCGGGGAAGGTAAGTATTTCACTTTTTTATCTTTGTTTTGGATAAAGGGTGAATTTTGGCTGATTGATATAGTCCTGGCCAGGATATTGTGAGGTCGGTTGCGGGGCCCATGAGTTGTAGTCTCGCGACTATTGAGCGGTATATGGAGGCTTTGCCTTGTGCTGCGCCTTGGGAGTTGGATCAGCATACTGTTCCAGTGCCATGGCGGGGAAGTTTGGCGTCATTGAGTCCGAAGAGGTTGAAGATTGGTTTTTTGGTTGATGATGGGGTGGTCAAGGTACAACCTCCTGTCAAAAGGGCGGTTCAGGAAGTTGTTGCTGCCTTGAGAGCAGTTGGCCACGAAGGTAAGAGATACGTGTATTGATTGGTGGATTGATTGGTGGATTGATTGGTGGATTGATGTGCTAATATGCGGAAATAGTTTTCGAGTGGGATGCTTCTTCCCATGAATATGCATATCAGCTCTGGGAAAAAGCCATCTTGTCTGATGGAGGCGAAGGGGCTCGGAAGAAGATCGAGATGACGGGTGAGCCTTTGATTGAGGGCATGTTGGTCGGAACGGAGAAGGATATCTTGACGACTTCCGAAACTCACCAGGTAGGATGTTTTGGTCTTATTTTAGTGACAAAGCTAACGGATGATAGCTCAATGCTGATAAGTACATGTACGAGACAGAGTATCTCGATCGCTGGGTTTCTTCTGGTATCGATACCCTTATCATGCCGAATAATCCCTGGGTCGGATATAAACCCTGGACTTGGGTCAAGTCTAATGCGTATGTTGGATATACGAGCATTTGGAACTTGCTGGGTTATGCTGCCCTCACTGTCCCAGTTACGTCTGTTTCCAGAGAAAAGGATATCCCGGATAAAGAGTGGCTTGATTACGTGCCGCGGAATGCTAGTGACAAGTTCAATAAGGAGCAGTGTAAGTGTTCTATTTGCCGTGATTGTGAATAGGGTGCTGACAACGTCACAGATGATGTCGAGCTTGTGAATGGCATGCCTGTCGGCGTACAGGTTGTCGGTGGAAGATTTGGCGAGGAACGGTGTGTTGCGGTAGCAAAGGCGATTGAGCAGGCCATGAAGAGGAAAGACGCTGCTCTTCCTATTCTATAAAGGAATTTAGGGCCATAGTATAGTAGGCGATAGATATCAAAGTGGTATGACATGATTATTTTTCGCTATACTATATGAAATGTTTTACCGATGCTATCCTACTTTCCGCCTACCTACCTAGGATCGGCGATATTTCTACATTTCTGGCCTTGGACCCCTTGAACCCACCGCCGTATATGGAGATTGACGATGGCATGTCTTCCGGGCCTGGATTTTGCTGAGGATTACTGCGTTACTTTACTGTGATGCTGGGACTGCGAATGGTGTGACAACGCGGACGCTGTGATTCTCCCCAAGCCGACATTGTTGCGTGACTTACAATGGTCCACGTGAATAAGCCTAGCTTTAGAAGAATCTTAAGAACATATGACCCGATCATACCCGACCCAGATCATATCCGTATGAGGAAATATCGAAAATGCCTTATTCAACTGGAGCTGGTAATCGGAATAGCCACAATTTGGTAAATTGAAGACCTGGATTGGTGAACAGTACCAAGATCACCATGCCGACACTCTAATGACTATATCTACGAAGATGCAACCCAGCCTTCAAGAATATCTCATATATCCAATATCATAAATCATCTCCATATACAGCAGAGTATTCACTACCCCGCCTTCAAGAGTATCTAATACATCCAATATCGTAAATCATCACTATATACAGCAAATTATTCAAATAGGAGCATTCATCCGCTCCTTATAATCCGGAAACTCAAAATCGCCCAAATCCCGCTCAAAAGAGGTATTCCAAGTCCTCCCACTACCGCTTCCACTACTCCTTCCCGTCTCCAAATTCCGAACCGATGAACGATCAGGCACGAGTGTCGGACTAGGCGCCACGGAATCCGACCCGATTCTAAGCTCGCGCACGACGCGAATGGCATCAGGGTCACTTTCCAGGTCACATTTCGTGTTCATCTCCCCTTGGTCCGCTTTCGCGATACTGGCTGAGTATCCGCTGTGGCCGGAGTAGAAGAGGTTGTTATAGAAGATACCTCCGTCTGGACCGATTCCGGAGTCGAAGAAGGATGTTTTGTAGGGATGATGGGAGGACGTGAGTTGGGTTGTGTTTGATGCTCGTTCGCTTGCTGGGGAGGAATGAAGTGGTCGGGGACGGAAGAAGAAGGACAAGATGCGGGAGATAAAAGGGTAGAGGAGTGGGAGACATGCGCAGATAATAGAGATGTTTGTTTCGAGGGAGGACCAGACGGCTGCTTCTTGGTTTGTTTTTGTATAATCGTGGCGGTTGACCATGTTTGTCAGCTCGTAGAGTCGGGCGGAACTGATGGAGATGACGATGATGCCGACGCCGAAGATGAGCATGACACCTGCTCTTTTGCGTTTGGGGAGTTTGAGCTTGGATAAGATGGACATTGGGAGGATCAAGATCATGACTTCGGTGAAGATGTGCATGCCGGCGTTGGCGTACCAGACTGGTCCGACAGGGAGGCAATGTTTGTCGTGGGCGAGATTGCCAGACCAGAATCGACTTACAGGGACGCAAAATGCGAAGCTGCTAATGACCATCCATAGTCCTGAAATGATGAGGAAGGTCATCAGGATATAATTGGCGATCAGGAAGTTGCGGTAACGGAAGACGCGGGCATAGAAGACGAGTACGGAGAGCTTGGAGAGGATCAAGGAGAGGTTGTAGAAAGGTATTGAAAGCCAGAGATACTGCAAATTGGTCAGTATCAAGGTGTAGGTTCGTAGAAAGCTCAACTTACTCGCATCTGGTTCTGTCTAACATCCGCTGATAGGTCTTGATTTGATGTCCCGAGGCCGTTTGCGCGTTCTAGGGATAATCAGCTTCGCTCGTTGTTCAAGACAGTTGACAATCAACCTACGGACGATAAGCAATGCGTAAAAGGTGATGGAAGATGACTTGAATAGATATTAGTAGTTGCACTTGCCACTCGATGAGGAATTATCCGCTTTCTACTCCAGTGTCGGGAAAACAAAGACATACCAATGCAAGTGTGATAAACAGGTCATCATATCCAGGACTCTTGACCAGTCCTATCCTCGTCCACAACCGGACCAGGACAAACAAGATTGCGAGGATAGTAAAGACCGTCGCGATAGGCAAGGCATGCATTATCGAAGGTCCCAAGCCCAAATAGTAGATATCGAGGTGATCAAAGACAAGCGAGTGTCATTCCATTTGTTTGACAGGGTGAATATCAATCGATGCACCATCACCCCATTGCCTGCAGAGTGAAACCACGATATCAAGGTGGCCAGTCGCTGAAGTGAAGAAATGGTGGATATCTGGATATCCTGAACTATAAGTAACTGAGAAGATCGGCATATGCCAAAACTTATCATGATAAGAACGATTCTTCATGAAGTTCTGCAATTTACATTCTTCACCATAGAGACCCGTCTCGCTCTGATTTTCCGAATGTAGAGACTGCGGTCCCATGGTATTGGCCCAACCACGCATCTCCGGCATCTGCACCGCCGGAATAGGAAATCCAGGATCCCATTGCGTCAAGGACATTGACAAATTCCCGGGGCCCACAAACCCAAATCCGCCAATCGCCTCCTTCAAATTCGTAGAAAATGAAGCTGTGGACCCGTGCCGGATGATATGATATCTCAGTACAGTCCCACTCTGGAACTCGGTGGTGCCGAGAGCATTCTAGACGCCAATCCCCCAGTAACTTCATTACATAACGGAGACACTGACCAGATGGAGTGCAGATCATAATCCCTATGGCGGGGATTTGGTTCCGAGATTGGTTCATCAGTATCGGTGAACGGTCTTCTAAAGTATGGTTCGAGATGCAATGCTGGGCTGGATCGCGAATTGAAGTCGGTGGATTTGCGGCATACTGGGGATCACCTCTTTTTCCCACTTGGAATTGCTGCTCGATTAGACTTGGAGGCTTTGGTTTCCGCTGCGGCTCTAAGGTTTGCCACTTTATCGTCGGGTTCGCCACTTGTGAGGCTATAGTGTCATTATCTGAGGAAATCACCCCCACATCATGTAGGCGCAGGGGCGAGTCTGGCCCTCAGCCAGAGTCCACCTACGTAGATATGTTCTAGTTCTACTGTAAAAGGCAAGGTGTTCAAGAGCAATTTTATTCGTCCGTCCGCTATACATTGCAGATAGACCACAATCTCCCGGATCTAATGGGAGGAGATATCATATAGAATTGGGCAAATGCCAGATGGAAATCGAATCTACAGACGAGCCTTGAGGTTGGCCTTCAGGCGCCGCTCAACGGCAGCCATGTACTCCTTGCAGGTGACCCAGGCCTCACGCTCCTTCTTGCCGAGGGCGAGGGCAAGGTCCTTGGTCATGATACCCTCGTCGTTGACAACCTCGACACAGGCGCGCTCAAGTTCCTCGGCGAAAGCGACAACGTCGGGGGTGTTGTCGAGCTGGCCACGCTGCACCAGACCGCGGGTCCAGGCGAAGATCGAGGCAATGGGGTTGGTGGAGGTCTCGCGGCCCTTCTGGTGCTCGCGGTAGTGACGGGTCACGGTACCGTGAGCGGCCTCGGCCTCAAAGGCCTCACCGTCGGGGGTGACTAGGGTGGAGGTCATCAGACCGAGGGAGCCGAAGCCCTGGGCGACAACGTCGGACTGAACGTCACCGTCGTAGTCTAGAATCATGTTAGATACGATAATAAAGGAACAAGAAGGGAAAGGGAAGGTACGCACTCTTCAGGGCCATGACGAAGCCACCCTCGCTCTTGATCATCTGAGCGACCATGTCGTCAATCAGACGGTGCTCGTACCAGATCTTCTTGGCCTCGAAGTCCTTGGCGTACTCCTTCTCGTAGATCTCCTGGAAGATGTCCTTGAAGCGACCATCGTACTTCTTCAGGATGGTGTTCTTGGTGCTCATGTACAGGGGAAGACCCTTCAGGAGAGCCATCTTGAAAGAGGCGTGGGCGAAGCCACGGATGGAGTCATCAGTGTTGTACTGGCACTGAGCGACACCACCACCCTGGAAGTCGAAGACCTGGACGCGCTCGGGCTCACCACCCTCGGGGGTGTAGACCAGCTCGAGCTTGCCGGGGCCGGGGATGACGCGGTCCGTGGCACGGTACTGGTCACCGAAGGCGTGACGGCCAATGACGATGGGCTTGTTCCAGCCAGGCACCAGGCGAGGGATGGCGGGGATGATGATGGGCTCACGGAAGACGGTACCACCACTATCAAAAATGGTTAGTCGATTTTACGCTGCAGTCAATTGGAGATCACGTTGAAACTCACAGGATGTTACGGATGGTGCCGTTGGGGGAGAGCCACACTAGCAGGGGTTAGTTTTCGACACATGGTACGGGTAGCCAAAATAGCGTACTCTTCTTCAGCTTGAACTCCTCAACACGGGCCTCATCGGGAGTGATGGTGGCGCACTTGACACCAACACCGTACTTCTTAATAGCCTCGGCGGCGTCAACGGTGACCTGGTCATCGGTCTGATCACGGTACTCAAGACCCTGGAGAGAAGGATTAGTGACACATCCCAGGGACGTCATTGGCAAGTCCGACTTACCAGATCGTAGTACTTGAGGTCGATATCCAAGAACCTGATTGGGCAGTTTTAGTTCACTGCCTGAAGATCACTTCTATCCGTTATACAACACTTACGGCAGAATCAACTATCAAAAAAAGAAGAAAGAAAAACAACGTTAGTCTCGGTCTACATGATGCATGGGACCACATGGACCATGCAAGCTGCAACAGGGATCGGGCTGATCATGCATGGTCTGGGCCAGCATGGACAAGGGGACAAAGTTTCGAGACTTACCTTTTCCCTGATATCTTGCCAGATAATACGGGTCATCTATGAGTCACGAAGATCACTGGTTAGTGAATGGGTCTAAACAGGCAATGATGTTGGGGTAGCGTCCTGCATCGGGTGGATTGACACATGAGAAGCCATGCTAAGCCCGTTTTTCCCCGCATGAATGGACGGACAGGACGGAAATGCAGCACCCGAAGCCACGAGGCCGAGCTTGTGATACACCCGAATGCAAGGTTTGGGGACTATAAAAGGGGGAAGATTTCCGTACCTCATCACCATCCAGTTCCACCACCGGGTTCTTGACCTTGATCTTGCTTTCGGATGCCATGGTGCGGGATTGGTGAAGGTAGAGCGTAGGAGTCGATCCGGACCAGCGGGAAGTAGTTGCGAGTCTTTGAGGGCGGGAAAGGGGGACAGAAGAAATACTTCTCTTGGAGGAGATGGAAGAGGAAGAAGAGAGAAGACGAGAAGAGATAGAGAGAGGGGCAGGAGGGGCAAGGGACCGGCGCGCGAAAGCGGAACTGGACCGAAGGACGCTCATCGTGGATGACAACTGTACTGGGGTAGTCAGCGGGATTTTCTCTCTTTCTGTTTGGCTCGGAGTTCCTGATCGGGAGCTTTCGCAGGTCACCGTCTCAAACAACCGAGGGTACGATACTCGGCAGAAAGGATGTCAGTGGAGCGAGTTCGGGTGCTATGATGTACGTCACGGTTGAACTCGGCCAACCTTTGCTCCCGAATTCCTGGGGGAAGGCCGGCGCAACGGACCACTCGGAACAAGCAGAGCAAGAAGGCAAATAGGATGAGAGGAGTTTACCGAGTAGTAGCAGTAAATAGCTTGGGCCGAAAAGAAGAAGAAAGAGCCTAAAGCCTTGTCCGGGGAAACTCTGCGCGTTCTCTCTTTTTTAACTCGTTTGTTCCGTTGGAAGCGCCGAAGCCGGACGTCACGAGACTCGTGACTTTTTTTTTTCTTTCACTAAGAGCTTAAATTTGCTTCGTGAAAGTCGTCAGAAGTTTTTTGACTCACGATCTCCCTCTCTAGACGAGTCAGAACCATCGTAGACCCCTCCACTGACCCGCTCCTGCTGTAGAGCTTTCCCGGAGCTCGGAGCGTCTCTCCGCGGCTTCACCGAAGATCTTCATTTGACTTCGGGAAACCATCTCCCGAATTGCACCATCTTACTTTTAAGAGATAGAGAAATAGAGAAGGTAATAAACGATGTACAATATGCAATTGACTTGAATTCGAGCTGCTTCCAGTGTTGAAAATGTCTCCATCTAAAGATCCCGCTCCGATCTGACGCCAGATTATCCTCGTAATGTATGTGTTGAATGACCACAGGAAAATCCGTGGATGTATATACAAGTCCCCAATCTATCCAATTTGAATCGAACGAATTAAAAAAAAAAATACCATCTAGAACAGTCCGTCGATCTCCCCGGTCTCGGGGTCGATATCCACATTGATATAGCCCGGTGCCGTGGGCAGTCCGGGGATCGTCTGGATGTCAGCCGCCAGGGCGTAGCTGTGTCGAGGATTAGCAATGGGAGATACAAAAAACTAATAGAAGTGAGGAAACTTACAGATATCCAGCACCCACGGCCAATCTGACGTCCCGGATGGGCACGGTGAAGCCGGTCGGGGCTCCCTTCAGGGCTGGGTCGTGACTGAGCGAGTACTGCGTCTTGGCGATACAGATCGGCAGGTTGGCGAAGCCCTGCTTGGTGTAGGTCTCCACCTTCTTCTGGGCCAGCTCGCTAAACTCAACCTTGTCGGCACCGTACATCGACTTGCCGATGCGCTCGATGCGTTCCTGGATGCTACCGTTCAGATCGTAGAGCAGCTGGAAGTCCTTGGGCTTAGAGCTGGCGGCCAGAACGGCCTTGGCCAGTTCGACGGCGCCGGCTCCACCCTCAGCCCAGTGGTTGGCCGGGACAGCGTCCTCGGCGCCAGCAGCGATGGCCTCCTCCTTGATAACGTTGATCTCAGCCTCGGTGTCGGTCTCGAACTTGTTGATTGCCACAACGACCGGGACGCCATACTGCTTGGCATTCGCAATGTGCTTGCGCAGGTTGATACATCCCTTGCGGAGGATCTCCACATTCTCGGTGCGGTAGACTTCGTGCAGGGGGGCTCCTGGGCTGATATCGGGACCGCCGCCGTGCACCTTGAGTGCACGAACTGTAGCTACAATGACGACGGTATCGGGAGACAGGCCCGATGATCGGCACTTGATGTTGAAGAACCGCTCACCACCCATGGTGAAATCGAACCCTGCCTCGGTGACCACGAAGCCGGTCTTTGCGTCGTGGTCCTCATCGGGCTCGGTACCGGCCAGCTTCAGAGCCAGCTTATCGGCAATGACCGAGCTAGCTCCGATACTGATGTTGGCGAAGGGGCCCGCATGCACCAGGACGGGAGTTCCCTCTAAGCTCTGCATCAAGTTAGGCTTGATAGCATCCTTCATCAGGGCGGCAAGGGCGCCACCAGCACCGATGTCGTCGCAAGTGACCGGGTCGCCGTTCTTGGAGGTGGCCACCACCATGCGGCCGAGGCGCTCGCGCATGTCTTCGAGGTCGTTGCTCAGGGCGAGAATAGCCATACATTCACTGGCAACGGAAATGTCGAAGCCAGTCTCGCGAGAAAGTCCCTTCTCAGTAGGCGCCTGGCCAACGGTGACACCACGCAGGTGGCGGTCGTTGACGTCGAGCACACGACGCCAGGTAATCGTCTCCGGGTCAATGTCCAGTCGGGCAAACCGGTGAATTTCGTCTTCGGTCAGCTCATCGGGGTTGGACTTATCGATACCAAGCTTCTTCAGGCGGCGGAACCAGATAGGCTGGAACTCGCGCTTGCCCTTCTTGGCAGGCACCAGACGCTTGTAGAGAGGACCATCCTTCTGGGTAGACTCGTGGAACATACGGGTCTCGATGGCCGCAGCCAGAAGGTTGTTGGCGGCAGTGATGGCGTGGATGTCACCGGTCAAGTGCATGTTGAATTCGTCCATGGGGATAACCTGACTGTAGCCACCACCGGCCGCGCCGCCCTTGATACCGAAGGTCGGGCCCTGGCTAGGCTGACGGACGTTGGCGAAGGTAACTCGGTTGAGGTGGGCACCGAGAGCCTGGGTAAGACCAAGAGTCGTAGTCGACTTTCCCTCGCCGAGAGGAGTAGGTGTAATACCGCAGACTAGCACATATCGTCCGTTGCGGCGGTGGGAGAGGCGATCCAGAACACTGAGGCTGATCTTGGCTTTGGTGTGGCCGTATGGCTCCAGCTCGTGGTGGGAAATGCCAGCCTCTGAAGCGACCTTGGTGATAGCCTTGGGGTACTGAGCACGGGAGATGGCAATATCGGAGGGGACAGGGCTCTCCAATCGTAGGGGAAGCGAGGTGATGTGGCGATCCTTCTGCTTCTCAAAGTATGCCTTGGCGGACTGGACCACGTTTTTCAGCAGCATGGCCACGGTCATGGGGCCAACACCGCCAGGAACCGGGGTAATCTGGGAAGCCACCTGAGCGCACGACTCAAACTCGACATCGCCGACTAAGCGCTGACCAGACTTCTTGGTCGCATCGGGCTTGTAGTTGATACCAACGTCAATGACGACAGCACCGGGCTTCAGCCAGTCACCCTTGACCATCTCAGTCTTTCCAATAGCAGCGACGACGATGTCGGCGTTCTTCACGATGCGAGCGATATCGGGAGACTTGGAGTGGCACACCGTGACGGTGGCATCGGCATTCTTGAGCAGGTAGCTGACGGGGCTGCCTACAATGTCGCTGCGCCCAAGAACAACAGCCTCCTTGCCGGCAGGATCGACTCCACTAGCCTTCAGCAGCTCCATCACGGCGAGCGGGGTGCACGGAATGAAGAGGGGACGGCCGCCACGCTTGGCCAGCTCGCCTATGTTAATTGCGCCAAATCCATCGACATCCTTTTCATCTGCGACAGCCGATGTAATGGTGTGTTCGGACATGTGGCTCGGGAGGGGCAATTGGACTAGGATACCATGCACGGCAGGGTCATTGTTGGCCTTGGTGATCTCCTGGAGGAGCTCCGACTCCGTGCTCGACTCGGGGATGTTGATCAGAGTACAGATAATGTTCGCCTAAAAAGAATTGAGTTAGAGAGACCCAAGTGTGGGCTTTGATATGAGGGCACAATTTACCTCTTGGGCAGCCTTCAGCTTCATGCGCACATAGGTACCTGGGTATCGCATTAGCTAAGTGCCCTCGAGCACTGCTTTATGGAAGGGAACTGACTGGAGTCGGACCGATTGCCAACTGCATATCGAAATTGCAATTAGCCTTTCATTCATTGTATGATCCGTATCTGCCAAAAGCTTACCCTGAAAGATGACCAGATTGGGCTTGAATCTGGGGTTGGATTCTTGGGCCTTCTCAATTTCAGCCTTGAGACCTTCGCGGATGCTCTTAGCAATGGCGGTGCCATCAATCTTGGACGCCATGACTGCGGAGCTGCAAAAGTTGCGATGAGAAGCGGTGACCGGCGGGATTAAAAAACCACAGCTCGGTGGAGACGGAGCAGAAGACCGTACAATAGATCTTCTATCCCCTCGTGCGGAAGGTAACTGATTGAAAGAGAGAGAAAACCGCGGAGAGAAGGTGGGGAGACGAAAATTGACCGCGCGCGCCAGAAGGGAAAAGTGACGGCGGGGACCCGTGGCGGGGAAGAGTTGCATGAATATTACTGCCTCTTTAGGGGCGATAACCCTCGGTCACCTTATTTGCGAAGATCACGAGGGATTTCACCAGCTGCTAGGATGGAAAGAATCGGACGGAACCTTCTCTATATTTAATCTCGGGATTTCCCTTCACACTCCGGCGCTCCTTCATTCCTCTTTGTCCTTGTACGAGTCTCAGGTCCCGACAGGAGGTTTGTAGCACCCGAATTGCGGCCTGAGGCAGTACAGACGATCGTCGGATGAGTCATCCGGATAATCTAAGGTCCGGAGTAAAGTAACGCCGTCGTAGGGTTAGGGCAGAGAGGCAAAGTCACGTGTAGATACCGGAAAATGATTACTCCAGAACGCGAGATTCAATACGGCTCGAGTCTTGGCGCTGACTGGGCGAGTGTGCGATCAAATTCACTAGTCAAAGAAAGTGAGGTTGACGAGATTGAACCCCCCGGTATACCCGCCCTCCTACCAACCACCCCTTCCGTCGATCTTTCTCTGCGATCTCCGGTCGTAGACTGTTGACTTATTCAAGATGCGGCCTATTTTGCTTTCCGGCCATGTGCGTGCGAATTCTTCTATCATCGGATCCACCAAAAAACTAACAGCGACCCTTTGGGGTGACAGGAACGGTCCCTGAATCAGATCAAATTCAACGGCGATGGCGACCTCCTCTTCTCGGTGGCGAAGGATAAGGTTGTGTGCGCATGGTGGTCCGCCAACGGCGAGCGTCTCGGAACCTATCAGGGCCACCAGGGTGCCATCTGGACGGTCGACGTGAGCCCCAACACCGTTCTCCTTGCGACTGGATCCGCAGACAACACCGTGCGGCTATGGAACATCAAGACTGGCGACTGCGTGAAGGTGTGGGAGTTCCCGACTGCCGTGAAGCGCGTGGCATTTTCCCCAGATGGTAGCAAGCTGTTGGCAGTGACGGAGAAGCGTATGGGTTACCTGGGTACCATTGCTGTGCTCGATATCAAGTACGGTGACGGCAAGCTTGGCAATCTTGAGGACCAAGTCGACGAGCCGAGTTTGCGCATTACCTGTGAGGACAGCAAGGCGACAGTCGCGGGGTGGAGTTTCCTCGCCAAGTACATCATCGCGGGACACGAAGATGGCAGCGTCAGCCAGTACGACCCGAAGGTAGGCTGACTTCTGATCGCCAATCGCCAACAAAAGACGGCCGGACTGATGTGTTGCGCAGACCGGTGAGCAGCTGGAGAACATCCAGGCCCACGAGTTCGACCACCAGATCAACGACATCCAATTCTCCCCTGACCGTACCCACTTCCTTACCGCCTCGAAAGACAAGACCGCCAAGGTAGGCACATCTGAAGCATTTCTCGCACACAGCTTCCTCTAACAACGTCTAGCTTATCTCCTCTCGCAACCTCGCCATCATGAAGACCTACCCCGCCGACACTCCCCTCAACTCCGCCGCTATCACCCCAAAGAAGGACTACGTGATTTTGGGTGGTGGTCAGGCCGCCATGGATGTCACAACCACCTCGGCTCGCCAAGGTAAATTCGAGGCTCGTTTCTACCACAAGATCTTCGAAGACGAGATCGGCCGTGTCCGCGGCCACTTCGGTCCCCTCAACACCATCGATGTGCACCCCGCCGGTACCGCCTATGCCTCCGGTGGTGAGGACGGTTACGTCCGTATCCACCACTTCGACAAGCCGTACTTCGACTTCATGTACGAGGTGGAGCGGGAGCAGCTGCGGAAGTAAGGGAATGAAGATACGATTGGAAAAGTACAGGAGATTCGAGTCACGCACTTGTGTGTATGTGTTTATGATGCGAACAAGACTCGGGACACTTCGTTCCCCCTTCGAGTCTGGCATACGAAATGAGATGATGACCTTTCGAGGCACGGTTTCTCATTTCTTGATTACATGATCAACCGGAGTTGGTACCCCCTTTGTTATTGATTTGGTTTAATAAAAGATGATGGCTTGCTTCACATTCTGGGTCCGCCAGATATAAGTTCCTTCTGCTGAAAGGTGCGTGTGAAGCACTCTGGGCTCCCTTGGGGTACAGCGGAGGGATATGCATATCACGACATAGACAATACGAAGCTTTGCAAAATTTCAAACATACTCAGCGTACTGGGCCGTAGATTTGTAGTAGGCCTTGGGGTCGGCGTTCTAGAACTATGTGCAATCATGGAAGACTTCAATGCTGATACCTTCGTGTTTACGGGTAGCCTGGGCATGCATATCAGGGAAACGCTGCCACGCCGGCTTCCCCTCGGCCTTACAAAATATCACAGTCTGGTGGCTTCAGCGCTGCACGGCACTGTCTCTATAAGAAGAAAAAGGAAACAAGACTAGGCTGGACACCTAAGAACCTATACCTAGCTACCAAGGCAAAAGAGAGGTCGCCACTCTGTTCCAAATTCTAGAAAGAGAAGATATTCCAAGTTTAAATATCGAGGTATCTCATTTTATACATTTTATGGATATTTCTCTAAGCCCATTTCCATGCAAGGCCAGCGCTAATCCGACCATCAGAAAAGGAAACCCAAAAAAGACAGCTCATTTCATCTCGTGGGAAAAAAAGGTGGACATATCAATCATCAAGAAACCAGAAAAGCAAAGAGACTCTAATTTGTCCCAGTCTCATCCCCAAGAAATTAAAGCCGTGGGCTCAACCCTCGATCCCAGTTTATTTCTTCTTGGGGAACTTTTCTGCACCAATGTCGCTACCACGGAGCTTGACGTTGAGCACGCGCTCCATCGCACTGAGAACTTTCTGGTCCGGTGTCGCAGTGCCCCGCTCGAAGTCCTGAACGACAGTGATGGTAGTGTTGCACTTGGTGGCCAGCTCCTTCTGCGTCATCTTGTAGCCTTCTTCGGTGCGACGCTTCTTGATCGCATCGCCCACGGCGTGACCAACGGTTTTGGGCTTGATGATGTCGTCGCTGCGGTCGACCTTTGTCAAGTGTTGGCCTTCGGGGGCGCCTGCTTTCGCGGACTGTAGTAGAGTCAGTTCACTGTTAAGCCGGGGTTTATGGGAGGATCAACATACGACGTTACCGGTGGTGTACTTCTTCTCGGTTGCGAGAATACCGCCAGAGCGCTGGGCGGCGTTCAAAGCGCTCTTGCCCTTGACAACAGTCTCGCGGGGGGCAGCGCCGCCGCGGGTCTTGCTGCCAATCTTGGTGACGGAGTTCCAATCGTCCATGGTATATGATTGTTATGGATGGAATCAGAGGAGGTGGCGTGTAATGAGAGGAGGTGGCGTTGGAGGGTGTAGTGGGGTATGACGATGATCGCGTGAGGTTGAAGATGCAATTTATATCGTCGGCACAGAAGCTTCTCGAGGGAGGGAGTCACGCGCTAACCCGTTTTGACTTAGTGCGATCCCGCAACTGTCGACTAATGCTCGCTTTGGTCAGTTATCTTCGTCTTTGTATATAGTGTTAGACTAAGAAATAGATTTTTTCTGCACTATATGAGTAACTCCGCGCATTTTTTCATGGACCTCTATTGGTGGCTATGAGGCGGGGGTGATGTAAAAGATTTGGTGGGATTCGGGTACCCCGCGACGTCGCCACACTCTTTTTCTCTATACCCATGAACCCTTGGGCTTCTAAGTGTGCTGCGCAATTGCATGTTTCAGTTCTTTCATATTTTTCTCGTCGCCTTCATAAATTTAACCAGTCTCCTTCAATATCAGCCATATCCTAGATGAAATCATAGGTACAATGCTGTGATCTCACCGACCCACTTGATGTCATACCCCTAGGGCATTGTACTCAACCCTTAAAAGTGATACCCTAAAGGCCGACAAATGTAATTGTCCCTTTGGTGTTACAGTACTTGACTCATCTTTATCCACGTGTCACTAGGGGCCACATTGAGCGCTTCTCCCTTTTGGGTCCCCGACTGCCCCGCAGTGAGGCTGAGTCGGATATGTATGTACGTGCATAGTGAACACAACAAATATAATCTATCAACATTGTTTCATGTTTCTTTGATACCTGACTGTCAGGTCTCAAAGAAAAAGGCCCAAGGCGCCATGAGCATACCAAATATGTCAAGCTTTCCCTTACATCTTGAGAGGATGCTTTAACCTTCTAGCGGCTGTACGGATTCTCTCGAGGTCCTCATAGGTCTACCATATGGTTGTCACCTTATAAGTGGTACGATAACTTCCGCAATATGCACTGTGACAGGGTAACGCTCGATGTAAGGCAAATTCTCGAATCGTTAGTTGACTGTAGATTTCGGGGTGAGCGTTGAAGCGAAGAATTTGATTTAGTCCGGACTCGTAAGAGACAGGAAAATTTGGGTAGAGGAAAAGGCTACTACTGTGGTTTGATTCTTCTAAAATGCTGAATCTTCGGTAGAATAATCAGAACAGTTATAAAATGGCACGGCTTGCTCCCAAATGGACGCACCGAAATAGGAGCCCAGGACTGCTTCAGGCATGCCAAGTACCCCGTACATAGCATAGATATCCTGGCTTTCAAGCGAGTTGAGATCGCGCCAGATGTGTTGATATTGTGGGGATTGTCCAACATTGTATTCCCAGTCCATTGAGTAGAGAGCTCTCCACCGTGAGTACCCAGATCCTCTAGGTCTTCAAGTTTGAATTCGTTTGAACTTCCTCTGTCAAGTCGTTTCACAAAAGTAAGATTCGGGCCAATGATGCCTTGACGTCTAATCTGTTATTCGATTTGCGCATACAGTTCGAAGGCTGAGGTTGATCTCGGATTCGGGGTTTCCTTTTTGGGTTCCATATCTCCGGGGATCCCAAAAGGGCACATATCTCCAGAAACCCCGACGGACATAGTTGGTCCGTACAGAACTATAAGAATGTGAGAATTGTCGAGTCAACTAAGTAGACACAAAGACGACCAGAAAAGGCTTTCGCACAGAAGAAGCCGCTTCACATCTTCGATAATTTACGTCCATTTTTGAGCGACTCAAACGAACCATGTCAAACCGACCGAATGCTCCTCCCACCCATGGCTTGGGCGAGAAAACCTTCGCTCTAGTAAGTGTCCTAGGAAACTATTTCAATCGGGTATTTTAACATTTATTAGGATGGTCGCGAGGTTGATCTTCTTCATTATATTTATAGCCGACCTGATATCAAACAACTGCGCGGGAACCCACAAAAGGTTGTCTCTGCCATCGACGACTATCACTCAAAGTTCAACGTTCTAATAAACGTTGGCGCTGCCAAGGGCTCCTTCGTGACCAATCTCATCACCAAGCGCAGACCATCGGTTATGATCGAGCTCGGTGGTTACGTGGGCTACTCGGCAATCCTTTTTGGCGAAGCGATCAAAGCAAATGGAGGAAAGCAATTTCTTAGCATTGAAAAAAATCCCGAAATGGCAGCTGTCGCTAATCAGCTCGTTGATCTAGCTGGACTGCGTGATATTGTCCGTATCATTGTCGGTGCCAGCGATGAGGTACTGCAGGAGCTTGTCCATGACCGCAAGGAAATCACTCAGGTAGAGATGATGTTCATCGATCACTGGCAAGCACTGTACCGACCTGATCTGTGGTTGCTTGAGGAATTGGGTGTCTTGATTCCCGGGACCTCTGCTGTCGTCGCTGATAATGTGATCATGCCTGGTGCGCCGGAGTATTTGGAGTGGGTGCAGGCAACAACTGAGCAGAAGAGGGAATTGGTTAAGAAGCTGGACCTTGGATTGCTCACGCCCAACCCGAATCTGGTGTATGAGACAACTGTGTCTGAATTTGCCACTGCTTTTGGAAAGGTATTTCTCGGTTCCCTCATTCTCTCGATACAAAATGCTGAGTTATCAACAGGATGGTGTGGCGGTCACCAGAGTAATTGGAAAGGAAAACGTCTAATGATTTTAAATTTGGCCTTCTTTGCATTACGTTTGAACAGCATCACTCACGAGTATTGTTTTGAAAACAATGGAATTTTTTCTTGCCATGGAAAACCACATTTTGCAATATAATATGATTTGTGTCTACGGCAGGCGATAAAGAGCAAAGTGTTGGAAATCCCCCTACGGCAAAAAGCCCATATGTAGGTGCCGAGGATTGTCTTAGACATATCTCCAACACAAAGGGACATGATTATTCTTCTCTATATTAAACATTTTACTACGTATAATACTTTCCGCCTACTTAGAGTATATGGCTAGAGATTTAAGGGAATAATTAATATTCCGTTTTCTACTTGCTCTTTTAACTTTTAAGGTTAGTGGTACGGCAAGGTATCGTGAATGATATAAAGGTGATCGAATGGTAACTATTTGAAGCTAGCTAAAAGGGAAAGAGCCGTGTAACATATCACCTTAGTAACAGTTAGAGCATAATTCAATATCTACTCCTCTATCTCTTACTCTACCTTTATATTACCTTTAATTTACCTTTACTTTACCTTTACTTTACCTTTACTTTACCTTTACTCTGCTACCCGGAAGCAGCATCGACAAGTGGAGCTGGTTGTTGAGGAGGTGTTCGGAGCTGATTGCTTGGACGAACCCAGTGCATGAAGAGATGAAGTCAAATGATTCAAACGAAGGATAACTACGTTGCCTACAGATGGAGCGTGGCTTAGAGTCGAAAAAATGAGATCTGATGCCAAGCCAGCGCCAAGGATTCCCGCCAGAACTGGAATTTGGTTTTTGGTCAGCAGTCGGATATCCCGTTCTGATCTCCGGCGCTGATAATGTGCACGAGATACGCGGTCTAATTCGTCGTTTGAACTAGGATCTACCTAGGTAATGTTAGCTACTTACATTGCTCCTTATCGGGTCTTAGTTAAGCTATCGTTTGCCTAGGTCCGCGCCTTCCGGCATCGATGACGCTTCTTAGGCCGCTATGGATATCTATAATCAAAATAGTTATTCTTTCCCTCAAGTGCTGTACAGCTGGGCAAGAGAAGTGTTTGGCTTGCCTCCATTTTGCTATTATCAGCCACGAGGTCGTCACCCAGCAGCAGCTATGTCTCTCCGCTCGGTACTCTCTCTGCTACTTCTCTTCGCATTCCAAACCGCAACCGCAGCTCCCTCGAATTCAATGTACATACAACGCAACTCTCGCAACCAAATATCCAGTAACGGGGTCGATGCCGAATCCTCACTTCTAGCTGCTCGATCTCGGGAAGCAAACCATAATCCAGGGGCAAATGCAAGATCACCAACCTATGATCAATATCCGGGAATGACCTTACATGGGAAGGATGACTGGGAGAAGGAAATATCTCTGTGTGAAGCTGGGGTTGTCTCTGCTTGCCGGTCTTCAATCCAGGCAGCACAATCAGACCCTGACCCCCGCGTGACCGAGGAAATGCACGAAGAGACATCAACCCTCCCATTGGCTCTCAAGATGCCCATCACAGGGGGTCTAGAAGATGATGAGATCAGCAACGTCCCATTACTTCCTTCTACTGGCTTCCTAGTGGTCTGCTGTGCTGTAGTCTGCGTGTTCACTGTTGCTCGACGATTTGTGTCTAATATTCCTTTGGCTCAAAGCAAAGAGAAAGCCCAGCATGCTTAGAAACCTTGAAGAGCGGGGAGTTTGGGACTGGCTGCAGATGGTTACGACATGATCCTTATACGAATTTTGCATTATACAATTTCAGATTGATTGACTCAGTTATAGACATATCAGGAGCTTTAAGTATGAGCAAAGACTCAAAACCGCTTGGCGAAACGATAAGTGAGGGAAATAAAGATCCATCTAGACAACGGCGTCGGTTTGGTTGATAGCTGGCTTGGGCAGGTTAACGATTCCGATACTGTAGGGCGTGACTCGCCAAACAACGGCTCGCATCTAGGGTGCCGTGGTTTAGCAACAAACTTTCCAACTATAGAACAAGGTGTTTAGTTCTCAGACATGCACAGGAGCACTCGGCTGATACCAGAACCTTCTTCATCATTTCACAATTGCGAATCCTGTTGGGTGACCTTCGGCAGTCTCATAGTCTTCAGCATCACCAAGATCCCAGGTCCGATGGTATCGCGCATACAATGAAGACAGAAGCCTGTATACAGATCACGGATTTGGTGATGCACGACAATCTGTTTGATAGCCTGCATGGTTAAGGCGAGGCTCATCACGGAAAGTATTCCGTAGGGTTGCAGGCAGGATCGATGGAAGCCTGAGAACAGTTCCGCATAAGAACAAAGTAACCATGCTCAAGCTGTGCCCCGATACTGTCCACAACCTTACGTGGTACTCCCGGCGACGATCCTCGCTTTAGTATCATGCAGGCTACCAAGCAGATTGTCGCGCATCACCGAATCCGTGGTCTGTATACCGGGGAATGTCTCTGCCTTGGGCGATGTGAGTGAGTGTTCGAGGATGACCAAGGGCAAAATGAAATGAATCGTTTTTATCTCTGAAGAGAAGAAGCTCGTCCGAAGACAAGTTTGCCGGTTTCTCGGACTCTGAATTCAGTCTTGACAAAAATTGGGATATGAGCTATGCCATCATTAGAGATGCCTCGGAGAACGGGCCTAGAGACCGTAGACATACTCTTCGCGTAGGACGTCAATATTAGCCCCTCTATGTTCCTCTTACACATACCCTGACTCTCTACCTAGCATTTCCCTTTCCCCTCTCTCTATCTGCATCCTTGTCCTATTTCTTATCCTCATTTCGACATCACTTTCACCCACATTGCTACCCTTCCTCACCCAGCTATCGCGACTCCGCCTACCGATCCTCCTTCTCATGCACAGCATCACTACTCGCACCCCCAATTTATACTTCTCTTGGCGCCGCCGACATGTCAGACCGCGCGTCCGCACCTGCCGAGTTGACAGCAGCTCTGCAAGCCGAAGACAAGCCCCCGACCGATGTGGTCTGCAACCACGAGCATATATCTGCGGCAGAGAAATACGTCAAAAGGTGCATAGTAAGGACCTAGAACAACAAGTAGGCCAAAGAACCATAGGACGCCGATATATCGGGAGCTCGTTTACTGGGTGATGAAGTCTGTGGCAGGAAGGACCGCGCGTGTTGGCATTTCGGCAATTTCCTCTGCGTTGGGATTCTTGGGTAGGACCGGGACCGAGATATCGGCGTCCTATGGTTCGCGCACGGGTTACATACGGCCCTGTCTATAACATTTCACAGATCCATTTGGACGAATCCGAGAGGCCAAAAAGGGATTTCGAGAATATCGAAGATTGATAGCATCTTTCAGTACACTACGGTATAGTACATTCAGTCTGGGGCCAAGTTGGTAATATGAGTAACGTTGATACGGTAGCATCGGGTTGGACGAGACTTGCATTTGTTTTGGCATTTTATGTTACTTGTTCTGCTTTCTATGGGGGTTGGATTGTACATTTTCTCTTCTACATTGCTCTAAATATGTAGAAGGGACGTGGGGGTGAGAACATAGAATGGAGATTGGGGCTATGCGACGTAATCTACCAGGCACCAGGGCCGACTTCCATCTCCGCCAAGTCGCCTATTTTCCCCTGTCTTTCATCTCTCCTCTATCCTCTTGTGTCCCTCTGCAGAACTTGTCGATCTCTATCAAACCCCGACAAGCTTTTCTCAACGGTATCTTAATTCAAATGGCGAGCGAGATCACCTCCGCCATGACCGCCCGGTCGCTCCGCATCATCCGGAACGTACGTCCTTCCACGGTACATGCAAGTCTATGAGCGGTAACTGACACAGGATAAAACAGGAGCTCGAGTTCTTGGTCGACACCTCTGTTATTACCTCTTCGCAGCTCAACTCCATTCTTTCGCAGCTGCCTGATGAGACCGACGCCCACGCTGCCGTGGCTCGCCAGGAGCCACGACAGACCTCACTCATGCAACAGCCTGCGCCTTCGCCTTCGCCCCTGCCCGAGCCTGTTCAGGCACAGCCTCCTCCCGCCCCATACTCGCCCCCTACTACACAGATGTCCAATGTCTCATTCAACGAAAAGGCTCAGCTACACAACCAATATGTCTCCCCATCTCCGCAGCCTCCGCCCGCCTACCCTCAAGTCCCGCCCATCCTTTCTCTCGCCACGGCCTTGTATGCCTATACCCCTACCGATCCGGGTGACTTGGCAATGTCACCGAACGATCGCATCCAGGTGACTGAGCACATGAACGATGATTGTACGTTTCACTCACATGGCTATGTCGAGACCAAGGCTAATATTCTACAGGGTGGCGCGGTCGTAACGAGCGGACCGGCATGGAGGGTATCTTCCCTAGAGCCTACGTGAATGTCATTGATGAGAAGGCTGCGGCGGCTATGGCGCCTCCCCAAGCCAACTACGCGCCGCCGCAATCCAACTACGGAAACATGCCCTTGGATGTCAGCCAGAGTGGATCTTCTGCAAACCCGAATGACCCAGGTCATAAGAACAAGTTTGAGCAAGGTGGTAAGAAATTCGGCAAGAAGCTGGGCAATGCCGGTATGTATTATCTCGACATGGTGCGAGTGCGGTGGTCTAACTCTGCATTTAGCAATCTTCGGTGCCGGTGCTACTGTTGGGTCCAACATTGTGAACAGCATTTTCTAATCGCGATTTCGACAATTCCCAATAAATGTCTTTTGCGTTGTTGCTGCGAACAGAATTCACTGTTTTTTCTATCTCTCATTGAAACGGCGTTGGTGGCTTGAATTGCCCTGGATGGATCATTGGGCTTGAAAACAAAACCCTGCTAGCAGGTCAATATTTTTTTTGGCGGTTGTATCCCACGTTTTTCGGGATTCATTCTTATGGCCTCTAGCAATATCTGTGATGAGACACTTCCCGGCCATCCCAGGGAATGCGTGGCAACTTTTGGAACAACTCTGCACTCTACACTCTAGTAGAACAAGCCACCCGATTTAGGCCATGGTAGAAGCGACGCCACTATCGATCAAGAGATGACATTCATGGCGTGAGGTGTATTTATAAGAGTAACATTGCAATAAGCACATCCGCCACTTACTTGGGTTGATGAAGCATGTGCTAATCCTGCACGACGAGGTTTTATATCCCGAGAGCTATTCATGTTAATGTTCAGGTTCATTGTAACAACTGGACCCTGTCAGTAGGGACTCTTGCAACCCAGAAGGCTATGAGCACGGCGAAGCTATACTTCGAAGAGAAAATAGCCATGTGGCAACCAATGCTCCTTTTCCACGGCAGCTGTATCAACACCCAGCATTATGTATCCAGTCAACCCTTCGCAATATCACTTTTTGTCTAACGAAATAACTGAAGCGACAGGCTTATAGCGTTTTTGGTTCCTTGGAAGACTCCGACTCATTGGAGTTTTGTACGCGTTGAAGTACGGTATGCGAGATATAGGGCTCAATGGCCACCTGCTTTGATGAGCATGCATGCCGACGAACTATTTCAGTATTTCTCTACCCATGCCACAGGCCTAATTTGATAGTATCCTAGAAATGAAAAACCTGGTTTTAGACGCCCCGATCTAGTTATGTACTATACTCCTTCCACTGAGCAGTCAAAACTATTTCGTCGAACGAAGGAAGTCCAATGAGAAAGCAACGAGAGCAAGGATACCTTCGAAATTAGAAACAAGCAGCAACAAGTCTTTGATCCATTACCCCTCTTCAGAAGCATAGAAAGGGTCCAGGCCCACTTTCTGTGCCGCTCCCCATGCGGGCCGCGACTAGCGCAGCGCTTACACACATCCACTCGGTACCTTAGCCGTTTCAACCCTTAGCAAAAATAGCCAAATTCAAGGAAATCATGACATGATTTGCTATGTTGATTGAGCAGGGCGCTTCGAAAGGTGAAGGCCCACCGTGGCACCCTCCCTTTCGATCAGGATCGGCGAGGGTTGGTCGGGACTGGTGATCTTAATGATCTTAATAAACGGTGATATTCCTAGGTTTAGGACGAACTATAATGATCTTATGATATGCTATTATATGCTCTAAGTTGTCATGCATCTAACTTTATTGTTTATATTGGCTCTGGTGCCTTTTGTGCTGGCCGACGATGATTGGGAAGATTTTACGAATAACCTTGCGACGGACTTGGTGAGTGACACTGGTAAAGAACTGCCCAGAAGAAGTGCTGATACATTGGGATTTTAAAGGCACCTTTGATTACCCTGTTCGGGGAACGGCTCACCAAGCAATTCCTGTCCGAGTCGACAGATCTTATTGATAATGTTATCTTTGCCCTTTCACCCCTTGGGGTCTTGACGACTGTTGTCTCCGTCATTCGCGTCTGCGGTGGGTCTTCTTTGCGAGCCTTCGTTGGACGTGCGCAAGAAGGACCTGCAGATGCCGAAAGTGAGCTGCTGTCGTGTGTTTCGGAGTCTACAGCTGAGCTCTTCAATGATCGGGGCATCTCGCGAGTCTTTGGAAGGCCAAAGGTATTGGAAATTGTGACTTGGGAAAATGAAAGGGTCAAAGATGGTGAGCGGTCTGTGGAGTTTGGGACTCTCCTAGATGCAGTAAAGAGAGGCGCTTGGTCTAAGAGTGGGAAGGGGTGTCTCCCTGAGGACTGGTGTCGTCTTCCTGGAGTTGATATTCCGAATCTGTCTTTGAACAAAGGCATCAAGAGGAGGGATCAGCGCTGGTTCTACTGTGTTGCTATTCTAGGCTCTGTTTTGCAGATAGGTGAGCAACTCGTGAACAGAATAGCCATTTGTGCGCAAACTGACGGTCTTAGGTGTCGTTGTCTATGCTGTCCTCACAGTATTTGTTTTCCCCGATGCTTTCAAAAAGAACGGAAAGGCTGTGCCGAGCTACGCCTTCCCCTTCTTCATCATCGGGTCGACATTCTTGTTCGTCGGGATGTTTTTCTCCGCGGTCATCATCGAGCGATCCTCAAAAAAGTATCGTCTCAAGCCAAACAAGCCGAGCAAACTATACTGGCTCCAGCCTGGAAACCAAAAAGTAGGAGACCAAGTCTTCAGCGCGTTTCTGGCGGTGGATAAAGCTCCAGACTTATACGTCAAGTCGGTTCGACTTCGTAGATTTGATGGCCAGAATGTCAAGATATACATGACTGTCTTCTTGACGGTCTTTGGATTCATCATTCAATTTGTTGGACTCCGCGGACTCCACGCCTCTGTCATCCTGGCTTCACTGGGAGCCACATTTGTTATGTCAATGTTACGAACTTGTCTGCGAACAGAGCGAATGGCACCGGACGAGAACAAATTGGAAAACGACAGGAAAATGACAGCCCATAAGCAGCAGGAACTTGATTGTTTCGCTTTTCATCTCGAGGAAGTTGAGTCTTTTGGTCTGATCTCCACTTCCTCTCCTGATATATCATCGGATGAGTATTCTCTCGAACAAAGAGAGAAACCGGAGAAATCTCTGGCCAGGCATCTGGTTGAAACGAGAACACGGCTAGCTGAGCTCACATCCAAATCAAATGATGGCTCAACTATTTCGTGGGATGACATGCCCATCCGCATAGTGGCCCACAGGCTGGCTCGAACAATCGAGGCTACCATGGACTTGATGTCAAGCTGGGGAACCGATTTTGGGACATCTTTTGAAGTTCCGCTTACTTATGAATGCCAGTCAGCGTCCTCAAAATGTGGGACCCCATCACGAGGGACGTATCCCATCTGCCTCTTGAGAAGCGGGGATAGCCTCAGGTGGCGCGTGAATCCGAACGAACTTGAAGCTATCTTGGGTCTCTGGGCGTGGTCGCTATACAAGTCTGACAAAGAGTGGTGTCAACCACTCAATCGTCTGGTTGGACTCGATGAGGACGAAGCAGGGAAAGAGGAGACCTACCTATATTTCCACAAGTGGATATTCCGACAAACGGAGACAAGGTTGGTCTCATTGAAGATGACCGACTCATCACGCCGTCTTTTTGGGTTTGAATCGGCTAAGTTTCCAAGCGGCAAAGACCTTCTGGTCGTCAAGACGGAGAACCACTTGGAGACGATGATAGCTCAGGATATCTATATCCATTTTCTCCTAAATGCTTTCGCCCATCTCCCTACACTCGGTGGGGAAGTTGATGTGAGTGTCGGTCTACAAGGCTCCTACGTGGCACAGAGCAGCCGAATCAATGAGTTGATGAGTTGCTTCGAGAGTTGCAATCTGGGCTCCCGGGAAGATGCATTGCTGTGCATAGTTCCTGCACTGAAGCATAAGAACATACTCCCAGCTCTGGCGGCCGATTCTATTAATATAAGGAAGCGTATAGACCGGTTCACCGAAAACAATGACTGGGCAAGCGCATTTGAACTCGTGAAATGGATCTGTCAGCGATCAGTCGGCGTGGAATTCGAATATTCCATCTACACATTTGGATATCTCTGTCGTCGAGCATTGTTAGAAAACACAAAGTTTGCGCAGATGGAAGGGTTCAATTCTATGGGGAAATTTTTCCAGTCAGCGGACAGAACAGGATTTCTGCGATCGCGGCAAATGTCGCTATCCTCCAACTGGCCACAATCGCTGGAAAGTCAACAATGGTGGCACTCAGTGTCCAAACAGCTTGCGTGGGTTGCATGGCACATCTCGAAAAACGTTCCTGGTATGGAATGGATGCAAGGAAGCCTCCTAACCATGGATGCTCAAAAAGGTCTGGGCCTCGTAGCTACAACAATGCATGCTTCAGATGAGACTCCTCTGGGCGAGCGCTCTATGCAAGAATGGCTCACATTGAACAATGTGGACTTTGACCGGGGAACCTCAGACATCGAGGATTCTTCAGGCTACTCCTGGGCTCTCGACAAGGGGTTCCATGCACTATTATATTTTGTACTTGTGCGATGGGTAGAGCTTGCAGCAGAAGTCCCAGCCATCATTCAGTACGCCTTCACCATCGCGGCAACATGCCGCTCAGGCTGGGGCATTCAAATCCTCAAACGGTATCATGCTGGAATAGATACTCTAAGCAACAGCAGCGCCTCAGCTTTGATGGTATTCGCTGACCACGGGGACCTTGAAGCTGTTAAACTTCTGCTCGCGAACGGAGCAAACCCCAACGGAGATGACAGAGCCGCAGATATGCGACCCTTAATGCTGGCGGCTCGAGGAGGGTATATCAATGTTATGGAGCTTCTTCTTGAGCACGGTGCTACGTTGGATGTGACTGATGGCGTTGGGCAGTGTGCCTTGTACCGCGCGACCTACGGAGATCAACTGGACGCCGTCCGCTGGTTATTGTCTCGTGGAGCAGATGCTAACAGAGTGGCAAATGGCTCTACACCACTTAATACTGCCATAATGTGGAACCAAATAGATATGGTTGAATTGCTCTTGGAACACGGGGCTGATGTTAACGTGGCGGCGAAGGGAGACGTGTGGCGGTCCCCGCTGATGTGTGCGGCGTCAAACCCCGACATGATTCGACTGCTGCTGGCAAAAGGTGCTGACGTCAATTTACGAGATGAACATGGGATGACTGCACTGGAATGGGCGAGGATAAATCTTGACGAAGATGAGGTAGCTATTATGGAGACTGCCTTGGGTGATTCTGTTCTACGGCATTTTGAATAGACAGAGAATGATTGATAGATTTGGTAAAGACAAACCATAGCGTCAGCTAACTACTCGAATTATTATCACTCCAAGACAGAACAGCGTCAAGTTTAAATTTGACATTTAATGACTTTGACGAGTCTGGACACTAACTCTCATACTTCCATTTCTCCTCCCGCCAAGGCAAACTCAGCGCCGCACCTTTATGTATCACTATAGCATCAATCTGGGTTGTATGTACTATGGTCTCGTATTCCAGTACTCGTCGCTGATCGTCAGCTGATTTCAGAGCCCGACCCGAGGGTCCACTATGGAAAGTTTCTTGGTCTTCCTTTGTTGTCGGCGCTAACACGCATAGCCAATAATGGCCAAGTACTCCACTTAGTGCTGGCCCATCACGTTGCGCATATGTGACTTGTAGGCGCCGGCTGGGATAATCGTGCAGTAGTCCACTGTGATACGACGAAAGGCGATGAGCTGCTAATCTAAAAGCTATCCCTCTCAATATTGGCTGCAACTAATTATAGCCGGGGTCTCCGTGCGGAGTCGGTAGCTCTTTCTACATTTAGGGAGGTCTCTCTTCTCTGCTGCCCTTCGATTCTAACCTCGTTTTCATCTTGAATTGAGTATACAACGACTTTGACTCGGGGTGGGTTAGAGCCAGTGACTTTGGTGTTCCTCCCAGTAAACAAGGCTCGACTCTGTGCTCTGACAGTTTGCCCTCCCCCGCACATAGGCCGGTGAGTTGTCGGTGTCTGTCGTACTGTCTACGACAAGGTGAATTGACTCAATAGAACAATCGACATTGATCCCTATAGTCTCCTAGACGTTCTTTGCTTCAACAATGGCCCAACAGCAGCATTACCCTCCTCCGCCCATGTCGGGTAAGTCATCAACATAAATGCAAGAGGATTCCAGGGAGCCTATACTGATTGTCAATAGCTCCGGCACACGTAACATGTAAGGCTTCATCAATCACTCTCCAGCTCAGTCCCCTAACATCATATAGCATTCCCGGGCCCTTCACAAGCGTCTCCGTCTCCACACTTCAACTACCCACCGCCGCCAACACAATCACCTCCCAGGAATACGCACTATCCCGGCCCTCCACCATCAGTTAGCCCGCCTGCGGTGAGCCCACCTCCCAACGAAAAGCAGCCAAGCTACTATCAACCAAATTTCCAACAAAATGTTGCTGCTGTCAATCACAATTCTTCAATTAGGCCTGGCGCACCGCCCCAGGGACAATTCACCGGTGCCAGATCAACAAGCGAGGATAATGTTGGGACCTTCAACGGAGGCAGCTACCGGATCAGTCACCGTGATGTCAATTCGCTTTTGACAATACAGCTAGCGATCGACTGCCCATTTATTGCCAAACCCGGTATGACTTTCACCATCCAAGGCATATATCCTTTCTTGCTAATATTTACTTGTGCGACCGTTACAGGCGTGATGATTGCCATGTCTACAACCATGACCCTGAGAGGACACTGGCACTTTGGTTGGAAGAAGCTCCTGGCAGGTGGCGGAATGACCATGTCTTACTATAAGGGCCCTGGTGAGCTGCTTCTCGCGCCTTCGGTGCTAGGCGATATAATGGCTCTCCGTCTGGATGGTGAGCAAGAATGGAAAATTGGAAGGGACGCATTCCTGGCATCGACGAACGAGGTAGAGCATAAATTCAAAGCACAGAGTATCACACAGGGCGTTTTCTCTGGGGAGGGACTTTTTATCTACAAAATTACTGGAATCGGACTCCTCTGGATCCAAAGCTTTGGTGCAATCATCAAGAAAGATGTAAGGCTTCTTGGTTCCATGTTGTTTGAGAAAACCCGTGCTAATGTTCTCATTATTATAGCTCAAGGAAGGTGAAAGTTATTACATCGACAATGGCCATCTCGTAGGATGGAACTGCAAGTACAAGATCGAGCGTGTTGCGTCTGGCGGAATCTTTTCCAACGTAGCCTCCAAAGAAGGGCTTGCCTGCAGGTTTGAGGGACCTGGAACAGTCTATCTACAGACGAGAAACTTGAACGCCTTCGCGGCCCAGATGAAGATCAGTACTGCCAGCGGTTAAGGGCACTACCGCACTAGACCTGGGGCGCTGCAGGAGACCGATACAAATGTACAATGGAACTGGTTATGTTTGATGTGTGCATTTCAGACTCTTATAGAGGTGCTGGTTACAGCAGATCTCTATGTCTACTTAGCTTTTTCCTTTTTGCATTGAAGATGAAGAATAGCAGACGATACGAGGTTGGACAAAGACATTCCGCGCTTCGAAAAGGCCTAGCAGTCGTTCCTCGGGATGCACATACCAAGGTCGTCATCATCAATATAGAAGTAACTTCTGCTAGACGAAACAACATCCTAACGAGAACCACTCGCTTACTACTTCTCCTTGACCTGACGTCCGCGTCGAAGCACCGAGCCAGTTCCTGGCTTACAACTCTCCTCAAGAAATCCTGCTCTGTCCTCGACTACTTAATCCTTTGGCTGTTCAGCCGCTGTTGGATTCTCCGCTCACAAAGATCGCCCTGTGTCAAATTGCGGGAAGAAGATGGCCACTTCTAAGCTTTCTGGGAACGTATGTAATAGGTCTGCAAGTCCCTATAACTACCCAAAGGAGGTATTCGGAGACAGGCGCCGCCTAGTCTCCGCTATACTACTACTATGTACTGGGAACAATATGGCGATAACCAAGTCCTAGAATTTTAGCACAGAGAAAAATAAATGGTCGTATCAGTCTAGTTCATGCTAAACTATTCTATCCTTCAATCATTTCTTCTCATCTCCAGACGGAAGATATAGTGCCGGGGAATATTTTTCCATCCACCAGAGTCCGAGTAAATGACACGCCAGAAAGAAGAGATACAAGAAACTCCCTCCTCCACAATTGCCAAACCAGTGCAATACCCGTTTAACCAGTGCGCTTTCTGCGGCCGACCTGTCCACGGAAACCGGTCTTGATGGCGGCGACGGAACGACGCGATCCACACGAGTTGCAGGTGACGAAGTACAGACGGTTCTCTCCCTTGTTGAGCTCGGTGTCGGGGCTGCGACAGGTCTTACAGGTAACATATTCCACTGGAAGGTGTTAGATAGGAAAGAGATAGAAGGGACTAGCAAAATACGCACCAATATACCGACGCAAGACGGACTCGATACCCTTCTGTTGGAAACGACCCTTGATAACCAGGCGACGGCTACCGTCGACGGAACCGCTAGTACCCAACTCAGCGAACAAGAACTGCGTGACGTGCTCTTCGGAACGCTTGATGCGCTTGCAGATATCGGCAATGTTGGCGAAAACGGTACGACGGTTGCCTTCACGCAGACATTGGGGCGGGGGAATCTTGTACGACTTGGTGCCGCTGGAAAGCAGGTCGGGGTGGTGGCTCTGGATGAGGGAGAAGAACCGCGAGACGAGGAGAGAATAGGGGATGGCTTGAGTGTTGTCGTGTTGCCAGATGCCGGTGCCGGCCTCGAGGTCACCCTCAGGCAGAGGCTCCTCACCCTTTTCTTCGCCCTCCTCTGTGGTAACACCGGCCTCGGCCAGCTTGGCCTCGAAGTCCTTCGGGGTCTTGGGCTTCTTCTTCTTTTTCTTCAACGCGGAGGGATCGAACTCGCCGTCGGCTGCGGGGGTCTCCTCGCCTTCGCCACCCTCCGTATCCTTGCTCTTCTTAGTCTTCTTCTTTTTCGAGAGGCCCTTGAACATCTCAGTGACCTCGTCGACATCGTTCTCTGCATGTGGGTATGGTCCGTTAGCGGGTCCAGAGTCCAAATGTGCGGAAGTTAAACGAGGCAGTGTATTCATACCGGCAGGCTTCTCAGCAGCCGCAGCATCTTGAACTTGGCCGTTGGTATCCATGATGACAGATCCTTCGTCGAATGCGACCGATTTGCGTTGCTTCTGCTCAACTGCCTATGCGGTGAAAGGCGCTAGGTTAGCAGTGGGGTAAAATGAAAAAAGGAACGGAGCAAAATTAGGAAGCGTGGATAGAGACTCGATTCACAGGGATAGGCGATCAGAGCTCTAGGTGAGTGTTCTGTGCCACCGAGTGATCGAGGGGTATTGTGCAGTTAAAGAAAATGTGGGAGGATCGGTAAAAAAGAACCAGGGTGTGACGTACAGCGTCCGCCATGTTCTAAGGCTGTGAGATGAAGTTCACTGCACAACAGGAGGTTATTTTGGCCGGTGCTAGGTATCGCTGGTAATAAAAATCAAGGACGAGATTGCGAATGTCGAGTTTGATGCAACAGCGATGTCCGCAGCATCGAAGAGGCGATGCTTGTTATCGCGGGACGGTCACATGATGATGAGTCATGTATTTGAGGTCACGTGATATTACGCCCAACATCAACAGTCAATGGTTTGCGTTGCTAGGAACCATCTATGCCTACATCGCCCATGCTTTGATCTTCAACAGAGCAGTAGGCAGGCTGCTGCTCCTATTATATTCTTTCATTTGCTCCGGATTTTCCGAATATACATCCGCCCACCATGTCTTCCACTTCCCCTGCTGGATCCAATCCCTCCTTCTCCTACTCCTCCTACATGACCTCTTCCACACAGAACGCGTACGGTTCAGGATCCGACGATGAGATCGCTTCGCTACCTTCGGTATCGACCACAGACTCGGATATAGATACTCTATCGGATGATTTCTCCGATGCCGAAGCGGAGTGGCGAGAAAGCATTGAGCAATTAGAGTTGCTCCTGTCTATGGTCCTTGTGCCTTTTATCGGCAAATATCTCGGAAGACGATGCGCATACTGGGGTAAGTTGGAGTCCTCGAAGTGATTGCGGAATAATTTACTAACGATGGACGTTCTGCTTAGGCTGGACAAGCTTCATGCAATGGAAATACCCCGTCGAGGTCGTTATGAGGAGCCCAGCCGCCTTCAAGGGAGCCGGTCTGATTGAAGCGGCTGCAACACTTTAATATTGCTTTTTGCCTGTGTATAGATCACTCTATGTCTGCAGGTGGGAAAACAAGAACACCGAAACCTCACTGCAACAAATTCCATCCGGCGTTCGGGAATAAAAGCCGGCGTGTCTTTTGATACCTAGTGACCAACCTCCGCACCAGGGTGGTACCTCGGGTATCAGATACCGATGTCTCGTACAGAGCTCTGCACATTCCAAATTTTCACTTTTCAGATGTTAAACCATCGAGATTGTTTGATACCCAATCAAATCATTTGTTACAGATAAAGCAGCAAATTTCAAGTCTACCAGAGTGTCTCGTATCCCTAGGTCCCCGGCTGTCTCCCGGCCGAATTGATTTCTGAGCCCGAAAAGTACCGGCTACCGAAGACGCATTATAGATGGCATGCCGGGAAGAGTCCTTGAAAGGAGACCATAGTGGTATTTCAATCACTTAGGCAGAAGATTTATTGCGGTGCCAAATCTCCCCTAGTTAAGCTAAATAGGGATGGGTAAGTACAGAGTGCACTGGGATGATGGTCAGGTAGAGGCAGTTGGAATTAATATGGCCAAAGGCCATAAATAAGTGCAAGATAATAACAGAAGGATTCATACAAAGTGGACCATTACCATAGACCTGCGGACAGTTTATTCCCATTGGCCTTTTCTTGGAGATCCAGTTTCTGATTTCGAGTCAATATAGTCTGTTCTGGCGCCAAAATCCAGGTAGTAATGTGGCATGGCCGAGGGCCGGTGCGCTTGTCGAAGCAAAAAGCGGCCTCGGCCCGGCCACGCGTGCATAATCTGAAACCTGGTCAATGTGTACATCACTCGTGGGTCGCATTTGCAGCATTCGGCCACTGCTTGGGCACGTTGCAAGCCCTGCTTGTGCATTGTGACAATCAACTGGGGGTGATGTAGTATACGGAACTCCAGAGCCAATGTCTTCATACAGTAGTCGGTCGAATGAATCGGGAGAATACACATCTGTGTGTTGATAGACGTCTACATTCTGTAGACCTTTGTGTGCTTCTGAGTTCTGTCGAGGGGGCTCCGGGTCTTTGCTGGAAGGTCTCATAATCGCGCAAAATTCTGCATCCAAAGCACGGATAAAGACATTATCATCGTTGATATCGGCATAGACCATACGTGGATTCTGATCAGGAGGGAGGCTGTCAGAGCCTATCTCCTTTTTATCAAGCTGATGTTGTGAGCTGAAAGAGACATCTTGCTCAGGATTCTTGCCGAGTGCCAATTTTGTATTTCCCTCCCCTATTGAGGTATTGAGCAAGGAAATTGAATTTGGTGGTACACCACCTAAAATACCCCGGGCTGGTGCGGTAGGCTCCGGCTGCAAATCGAGGCTGGAGGCTCGCCGAAAGGTCGCTTGAATATCACTGGCTGTTGATTCCCAGGACGCTTTGCGGGCCTCCAGAAGTGTCTTCAAGTCTTCGAGTGTGTAATAAACCTTCGAGTTGCCGTATCTTTCTATGCCAGGATGGGGCACACCAACATGTAGAACGTTCAGCAAATAATCTCTCAGAACAGGATCTAGCGATGGCGTTGCCTGGTCACTCTCAGACCATGTGTACGGCGTAGCGGACTGGGTCTTGTGTACAGAATTGGCTCTCTGGCACTCAGACTCCCGTGGGTCTTGAAGGGCTGTCACCAAATTCTTCGGTCTGTCGAGACTTGGTCTCTTGCTAGGTGAAAGCCCATACTGGGGAGTCATAGCATCAGTCCACTGTCTTCCCCCCAGGTACTGCGTGGAACCTTCGGGGCGTGCCTTGGTTGGACTCGTGTCCCGTTGCTCCAAGATATCATGATTTCGGGAATTGAACGATTCATAAACACAGTTTGCTTCCTTCTTGCTTGGTTTGTTGATGGTGGTCGGAGATTCCCATGTGTTCCTTGTACCCTTCCGTGGTAGGCGCTTCGTCCCGGACAAAGCGAGATTGGAAACTTTGAGATCGAGTTAGTCAAGTCCCCCATTAGGCATGCTTGCAACAGATAGTGACTGACCATCGCGAAGTATGATAGGGGACGATGCCTTGCTCCTGTTGAAGATTCCCAAGTTTGCAGTATTGGGGAGCTAAGGAATGGTTCAGAGAAAAGTGGGAAGACAACCAGGCTGATACATACCGTGAGTCTGTTCCGAGCAACATTGGATGCACGAAATCCCTCGTTCATAGTTTGCTTCCTGCTTCGGAGTCGTCTTTTGGTTTTCTGTTTGTCCGCATTCGACGAGATTTGGTTCGAAGAGCCAGCTGTCTTGTACTCGTACCGATCCTTTCGAGTTCTGTTTCTTGGCTTGCGCTCATACTCGTTGCCAAGTTCCTTTGCGAGTGACTGATCTCGAGGTTGTTCTTCGCGGGTGGGCGACTGTCTCTTTCGTTTGCTGAACCGGGGCCATCGAATATCGGGGCCAACATCGGTCATTTCCAGTGCTATGGGAAGGCTTGTCAAGGGGTATGCCTTCCCCATGGTATCAACATGCGCGGTGCGTCCGGGTGTAGGAAGCGGACATGTATATCGACCACCGCCTGATTCTTCCGCACCCGTTGCGCCTGGAGATTGACGATCCTCTGGCACTGTTGACAGCCATCGATATATCGAGTTCTCGGACTTCTCCATGCTCCATAGATTAAAAGGGGGAAAAGAAGTGCAAATACTGACAGAACACACAGCACAGCTGAGTGAACAGAGGACATACAGCTAGCACGTGTTTTGGGAAGCCGCGACGGCCATGCTCCATGTTCGCCTCCTTCATCCCGATCCCTCGGTCATTTTGCAATGTCTTCATTGCAGGCTGCAGGCACAGTCTTTCCGGGTTATCCGTGACTTGGCATGCGTCAAGGTGCACATTTCATTGTCCCACGGGCTATTCGCGCATCAACGGGCTATTCGCGCATCAACGGGCTATTCGCGCATCAACAAGCAACACGATAAATGGCCCACCGAACCCTCGATCGACCAAGAAGATCACAGGATGATTTCATACCACAGCCTCAATGCGCTGATCTTCTCTTTACCGGAGTCCTACCGACATAAGGCCCCAAGCGGCATGTGGGCCTTGCCCCTCTTTCACCGGGTGTATCATCGTTGCGGACTGGGTCCACAGTCTGGACTCAGCCCGTCCCCGCCGCCTTGCATTGTGCATGTTAAGACCCGTCTACTTGCAGCCCGAGGAGAGAAATTATCTGTTGCATACACACCATTTGAATGGAACACTATTCTCCAATCCGAGGCATTCCACGGGTCGCGGGTGCATGTGGAGGGCCCGCAATGAGCTCCCGGGGTTCTCAAGGTCCTTCCAAACTTCCAACAACCAGGTTCTACATATTTCCCCTTTTTGCTTTGAGTAACTCGGTATCTGCGACAGTTGTAGAATGTCTGTGTAGGCAGTTCCCCGCCAAAAGAAAAAGCAATTAACCTTGGAAGAGAGGGGCAGCGCATCAGCCGATACCAGCCGGGCTCGTCAATCAGATCCAGAACATCTCATTGATGGAGGAATATGGACCGTCTGGACAGGGTACTGAGAGTGCATTGGGACTCGTTGCTAAAGGCCAGACTATCTAGGATATTCTATTCCACCATCCTTTTTTATTCAGGAACTTTAGCACCTTCCTCTCACCTTGGGCGCCGCCTCTTTTTATAAATACAAAGTAAGCATTATATCTCTCATTCCAGGGCTGCGATTGGCGCCGGATCGCCGAGAAGCGGCAGCCTGAGGCTAAGGCAGTGTGATTGTTACACGGGTTGGAACTGCTGACTTTCCTTCGTGACCACTAGCATCTCCTCGCCCAAACCTTCACCTTTCTTATCCCTTCTCTGATTTTTGTGGGTTTGGCCTCTAGGTGCTACTTCCCCTTTAGCTCTACAGCCTTCTTAGCTTTCACTCATTCCAACATGTCTAAGCTTTTCGTTCAGTAAGTTTACTTGGACTTTTTTGATTATTTCCCTTTGGGTTTCGCTCTTTTTCTCGAAAATATCCCGCTATCTCCCCGCTTTTTCACCTTGGAAAGCGGAACTGACTCGAACCCGTCAATCTAAAGCGGCCTGTCGTGGCACACTAACGACGATACCCTCCGCGACGGATTCCAGCAGTTCGGCGAAATTCAGGAAGCTGTGAGTAATCTACAATCCCCAAAGCCATCATAGATGAGCCGCAGCCTAACCCGAATCCTCACAGATCGTCGTCAAAGACCGCGCTACTCTGCGCAGTCGTGGTTTCGGCTTCGTCCGCTTCGCTACTGATGCCGAGGCCGATGCCGCAATGGGCGCCATGAATAACCAGGAGTAAGTTCCTCGACGGCCGCTGGCTTCGTCGTTGATCTTTGATGCACGGATAACTTACTGTTTTATAGATTCGACGGACGGGTCATCCGCGTCGACAAGGCCTTTGACCGTCCCGCCCGTCCTGAAGGTGGTGGCTTCCAGGGCCGCGGTGGATACAACCAACAGCCCGGCAATGGCTACCAGGGCGGCGGTGGCTACAGCGGTGGTGGCTACAGCGGTGGTAACGGCGGTGGTTATAACCGTGGAGGATATGGTCAGCAGCCCTATAATGGCAACGGCGGTGGCTATGGTGGTGGCTATGGCGGCGGCTATGGTGAGTATCTCAGATGTTGCCGGGCGAACTTTATCGAGCTCCATCCAACCCGGTCCCGTTTCCTAACTCTCATATAGGTGGAGGTGCGAACACTGGATATGGCGGTGGCGGTGGTGAGCATTATTCCCCGGCTATTCCTTCTGTCCAAAAAGCTAATTTATAACTGACCAAGGCTGGCGCAACAACCAACACCCGGGCCCCGACCAGGGCAACTAATCTCGTGATGCGCACAATACCCCATTGGAATCTCTTTTTGCTTGCACAAAACTATCAACAAATGCTTTTCTTCTTACAAGTGAATGGACGAGACATGAGATCTGATGCAGTGCGGATCGGCAAACGACGGGAACTGGTTATGAAGATGAATTATGCAACAGTTTTCTTTCTCCTAATTTAATGTTTCGCAAGAGGCAGCGTTATCTTGAGGTTGCCGTGGTAAATAGGATCTCTATCCTGTCATTAAGTTGCCGCATTTCTCATCTGCGCCAGTTTGCTTTTGTATATCGTGGCATTCTGCGGATGAGATGCTTCTTCCACTACCTACACATTTGAGGATAATGGCTCGTTGGACATTCTATATAGTGCAATCATCGAGATGTGACATCATATTTGTTGATGCATGTGGCTCTGTCAGTTTCCAGACCCCACGGATATCTATCTACCTACCATCCGGTAGCCATCCTGTCTAGTCTACCTCACTCGATATTATCATCCTCTGCCACCGCCCCAGCCGTTGCCAAAGACTGCTTAACACTCTTCTCCGCCTCCTTCTCCTCCTTCTCACCCTCACCCACAGCCTCAATCGCCTTAACCCGTCTTACCAAATCCGTGACATGTACATCTGCCGTTCCCAGACCCAGACCCTCAAGCGCCTTCTCCAGCAGATAGAGATACTCCGTCCCCTTCCCACTCTGACCATGCCCGGCACTGATAACCCGCGCCACGTCTTGAGGATCTCGCTGGGCTGGATCGCGCAGAAACTGCGGATTAGTCGGCTGCCCGATATACACCATGCAGATGATCGGGCCTGAGTCGTCTCCCGCGGATTTCGAGGATCCTTCTGAAAATGGGTAGAAGGGCGTGTAATGTACGCTGTAGCCATCGATCTCGCGCTCGTCCAGATAATCGTGGACTTCCTCGGCATGCGAGGATGGGATGTGGTATGCAGCGCCCCAGACTTTGCCTGTGGAAGCTGATTCGGACTCGGCATTCGCTAGCTAATATAGTAATTAGCTAGGATCTATGAGGACCTTTTTAAGGTGGGAACTACTCTTCCTGGAAGGAAAAGGAACATACCGGATCATCAAGCGTCTCCCAAAACGTCCGTTCAATAACAGTAACCACCCTGCCCGGCTGCTCGAGCGTGCCTCGATGATCGGTACTAGTTTCCGGCATTAGTATACAAACTCCCCCACAATAGACGTAAGTCCCAGCGGGGTCCCAACCAACAACATACCTAGCCTGAAATAGAAAACGCCACCACGGGCCTGATGTCAGCATCCGATTGCTCTAGACTCGATTCCTTGACGGCATTTAGATGGCACAATTTTGCTTTCCATACCTGCCAAAATCGTCGCACGTAACCTTCAATGTAGCCCGGGACTCGCTGGTCTGGCATAGTCAGCGGGATCACCCTGATCAGAATGGAATGGCAGGGTGGGAGTTGAAGCTTTCGGGGTACCACCGAATACAAAGACGTATCACAATCAACATATCATGCATCAGATATCACGTACCATAATGCGGCGGTGGTTTCCAGATCAAGCTCCTACCGGGAATTAGCAGGTTGGTTCTAGCAGAGAAACGGTTCATGTATCTCTAGACCTGGATCGACTCACCCGTAACCGAATACCCACAGATCACCTTTGGGGAAATGGCTCTTCCATGTTCGGCCGCCGGGGTGAACCTGGTGGCCTTGCAAGCTAGCAGCCATCGTTGCTGGGATGGTGATATGTCCCGAAGCCGTGATTCGATGGGCGAGGACTTGTTATTTTGATTGGGTGGCTGCTTGGATCTCACAGCAAATGAAACGGCGCGGTTGGGATGTTCTTTATGTACTTGGTTGTATAGTTACTTGTTACTTGAGTCGATGTGGCCCCGGCGCTGAGAAATCCAATTTCATTTGTTTGCAGTGTTTGCTTTTGGGCACCAGCTCGTCATTTCGTGAGGTGGGATAATGGGTGTCACTCTGGAGGTTGGTTCCGATGAAATGGAGAGTTTTTATGAAATATCAGTGGAGTATGATTTCACGTTGCGAATTTTATAAACGGGGATTTTCGTGCCAGTTCTTCGGATCCTGTACGGTGCGGGTAGGATTTGATCCTCACAAAGCGGATCTACAGACTAAGCAACTCTCTAGTCTGGACCTTTTGCTCATTGTATATCATCCGCTGATACTGATGGCTCATTTTCGAGTTATACCCGACCAGTGACGCGTTTAAGAGCTGTTTTGAGTTGCGTCTCTGTATACAAAGAATAGCCACTTGTGATTGGCTGTTGATGAAACTCCTGACTCAGCATGTCCATGTCGTCAATTTATGGCCTCGATAAATAACTAGACAATCATGGTCAATATCTACAGCTCTCCGGCCTTGTTTCTGAATTCTGTACTGCCAAAATGGCAGGCCTCTTCCGGCTCCTAAAGATGCAGTATACCCCTCCGGCAGATCCACGAGGGATATCCTTTGCCGGCAAAACGGTCATATTAACAGGGGCCACTTCGGGCCTGGGGTTCGAAGCCGCCATCAAGTTCCTCAATCAGGGCGTGGAATCCTTGATTATCGGAAGCCGCAGCCTAGAGCGAGGCAATCGTACAAAAGATGCACTTGAAAGACGCACCAATCGGCCCGGTGTGATCCAAGTCTGGGAGCTCGAGATGAACAGCTTCCAAAGTGTCCACAGTTTCGCCAATCGCGTCAACAATGAGCTCAAACGGGTGGATATCGCATTGCTCAATGCCGGTCTCTGGAACCGCGAATACACAAAGTCACCCGAAGGCTGGGAAGAAATACTGCAGGTCAATACTTTGTCCACTTCACTATTGGCATTATTGCTTCTGCCCAAGTTGAGGGAGTCTTCCTCGGATACCGAGCCCACACACCTAAGCGTTGTCTCCAGTCAACAGTTTGTGCGCGTTAAAGCGGAGAGTCTCCGGACAGAGCGTCCCCTGCTTGAGCATGTGAATGATCCGCGGCAATTCAAGGGCCCAAAACAATACGGCATTTCGAAATTGCTCTTGGAGTACGTGATGAAGAACCTTGCCGACCTGGTTCGTAATGAAGACGGTACACTGCCAGTCATTGTCAATACCGTGAGTCCTGGGCTCTGTCAATCGTCGCTTGGACGGCAGTACAACAGATTCTACGAGCGATGGCTCGTGTGGTTGATGTACAAGCTCTTTGCGCGCACGACTGAGCAGGGGAGTCGGTCTTTGGTCAGTGCAACGGTGCAAGGTGCAGAGTCACAAGGGAAGTGTTGGAGAAGTGATGGTTATATCGAGTACGTCTTGCTTTCAACCCGATTTGAGTCTATTACTGATATTTTAGTGAATCTATTGCCCTGACTACTGGGGCGGAAGGGAAACGCTTCCAGGCCAAAACATGGCACGAGATCCTTCAGGTTTTGGAGGAGCAGGCAGCAGATGTGAGGGATATTGTCCAGAGATCTTAACTACATACCGCCCCCATCTCCCGTATCTTTACCTTAGGAGGATATAGTTATTTATAACTCTGGTGGGGCCCTGATTAGGTAGCAATTGGACATGGTTCAACGTCGCATCGCTAGTAGATTGGTTTGTAGCTAATTACAGCTAGGTGGATTCTTGAGATCGGTGCAAGGAATGGGGCTATATTTACGAACTGCATACTGTATTGTATAGGGCTGAAAAACTACCCCAAACAAAGGGAGGTCCAACATTTGAACCCGGTGGGGCTGAACCGCGTTGCGCAAGCACCGTCGTTCGACGGGGCTAAAAATCATGAATCACCGCCCCCCGGCACCATTCTGGGTCTTTCAACCCTGAAATCCTTCTCAGATTCTTCTCTGTCCGTGTCGCCTCTTTTCAGAATTACCCTCTCTTACATTGGTACCGCTCCCGATACTCGTCAGAACAAGGTTGTCCTTGTGCCAATTGCTGCGCTCTACTCCTTGTCTGATTGCGTCAGTGGCCATGGCTTACAACAAGAGTTACAACCCCGACGCGCTGCCAGCGTAAGTCAAAGCTCAAAGCCAAAATCCAAAAATAAAGGCTTTCTGATCGCTGACCGGGATAATGACATAGACACGCTGAGCCCGAGCAGGTATCTGCCACTGCGCTAACCACACATCTGCCAACTTGCTAAAGATCCCCAGGTCGCGCAGATGATTGGAAGCATGCAGGTGTCGGGAAACCAGACCCAGAGCCATAAGCCACTTCCTCGCCCGCCGCAGTCAAAGCCAAGTGGTGTACCTCCCCGCGTTCCTGTCGGCACTGCTCCACCAAAAACATATAGCAGCTCTGCCCCGCGCCCGCAAGACTCCCATGCTCCGCACTCCTACAACGGCCGCTCATCAGCAAATCCTCCTCCAAGCCAGCATCGGCTGCACCCATTGCATCCATCCCCGCCGCCTCAGAACTATGGCTTCGGCCCTCCACCTCAACCCCAGCGCAACCGGCCGCCGCCCTCTTTTCGCCCTCCACAATCCCCCCAACCCCCGCCGCTGTCTGCCCCAGGCGATGATCCACAACAGCTACTTCCCCTGTTCCGGGCCGCGAACTCTTCGCATTCTGGTTCATTGACGGAGAATGAGCTGGGCTCTGCTCTCGTAAACGGAGACTACACATCCTTCCATCCCCGCACGGTCAAAATGATGATCCGCATGTTCGACAGAAACGGTAACGGGGTCATCAACATTGACGAATTCGTCTCACTATGGCGGTACCTAGCCGCATGGCGGGAACTATTCGACCGGTTTGACGAAGACCGTAGCGGACGAATCAGTCTGCAGGAGTTTGAGAAGGCGCTGGTCGCATTCGGGTACCGCTTGAGTCCACAGTTTGTCTCGGTGCTCTTTACAGCTTTTGAGAGCAAGACGAGACAGATGACGGCGGCGAATAGTCCTGTTCCGGGGCGCAGTGGTATGAGCTTTGATCTCTTTGTGCAGGCCTGTATTAGCTTGAAGCGCATGACCGATGTGTTTAAGCGGTATGATGATGATCGGGATGGGTATATCACAGTGAGCTTTGAGGAGTTCTTGACTGGTATGTGCTTCCTTTCCGAATGGGTAATGTTGGGTGCATGGCTGACTGTATACTCCAGAGATTCTTCAGCTGCAGGATTAATATTTCCTCAGTCATATATAGGCTGGGTTTGCATTTGCATCTTTTGTTCTCATTACTTATCGTTTGTGGCCGCGCTATGTCATTCCATTCTCCATCTTGTATACCCCTCCCTATTTGTTTCCAGCATAGAATTACTAGGAAAAGGTTGTTGCATGTTGATCCAGGCGTATCCAGTCATCTGCAATCCAGAAAACAAGCATGCTTCACCAATCTGATCAACTTCCAAGGTTGTCGAGCTTTGTAGAGCAGCTTAGTTCCATTCCAGTAATCGGGCCTAGCCGCCCAGCAGAGCAGCACACATAATCATTTTGGACATGACCTCAGAATTTCCGCCGAATCTTAGATTGCCACGTTATCCTGGCAACTTGCAGATCATGCGTATAAGAGGCGATAGCTTAGCCGACCTGTCGATTTGGAACGTGGTGCATATCGTCGTACTCCCATGATTGCACCTCTTAATTCAGGCCAAGATATTATAGAACCGTCTCGCTTAATGAACTACATACCCGTTTCTTCTTGCTAGCTATCACTGTAGTAGAGAATAGATAGAACCGTTAGTTATCATCGACGTTCCCCTTGCCTTGTCGCACGCATGATCCAATCTGAAAGCGTCAAGTCTACAAGTCGGAGACTAATATTATTATGAATCATACTGCTTCAGTAGATGATATGCAAGTTTTTCAAAAGAATAGTTCAGTACCTCGTATCAATTCGGACATTGTCGCGGAAGTCGGTTGTTCGGACTTCCACATTTCCGTGTGGCGATCCGATCCCTTTGGGACGCGCCTCTGTTAAGGCCGAGGATTTTTGTGTGACTCTTCAAATGTGCCCCTACATAAGCTCAACTATGTCGCTTTGACAGACTCGGGGCTTTTATTCCACACTCTCAAAAAAGAGAGTACTGAAAATAAGCACCGGACATCGTGCCGATCGCACAGCTGATCGAGCGATTAATCCTGACGTGTTGGCCTTGGCTCTGCATCCCCGCAAAGTCTTTTCTATATCTTACGTCGACAACCTTTGGACTCAGATTTCGCTTGTTCTTCCACCATGGCGTACTCGCACAATGACCGCGATACATCCAGTACCGACACGGTCGCCCCGCAGCTGCATGGGACCAAATCCCATGTTGAGGAGTCTGCGCCGGTCCAGGAATCTGTGAAGAAGGAACAGGATGCAGAGGTCCATGCCGATGAGGATGCTGCGCTTGAGAAGAAGCCTTCTGGGACGGCACTGGACCGAACTCCTTCGCAGGCGGCAAAGATGGGCAAAAAGAAGATCATTGTCGTCATGATCGCTCTCTGTCTGGCCGTGTTTCTGGCAGCTTTGGATATGACAATCATCTCGACTGCTCTCCCTACTATCGCCTCGAACTTCGGGGCTTCCGAGAGTGGATATTCATGGATTGCCTCGTCATACCTGCTTGCGAATGCGGCTTGTATTCCTCTCTGGGGCAAAATCAGTGATATCTGGGGCCGGAAATACATCATCCTGCTTGCCAACGTTACTTTCCTCGTCGGCAGCTTGATCTGTGCTTTGGCGGATAACATGGCTATGATCATCGCTGGTCGTGCCATTCAGGGTGTCGGTGGTGGCGGAATCATCATTCTCGCCAATATCAGTGTCTCGGATTTGTTTAGTATGAGAGACCGGCCTATGTACTACGGTCTGTTTGGTGCCACTTGGGCTATTGCCGGTGCACTGGGACCTATCATTGGTGGTGCCTTTACTACTGATGTGACTTGGAGATGGTGCTTCTATCTGAACTTGCCTATCGGAGGTATCTCGCTTGTCATCCTATTCTTCTTCCTGCATATCGAATCGCCCAAGACGCCGTTCTGGGCTGGTCTGCGAAATATCGATTGGGCTGGAACGCTTTTGATCATCGGTGGTACCCTCATGTTCCTGTTCGGTCTTGAGTTCGGAGGTGTCAACTACCCTTGGGCTTCTGCCACCGTCATCTGTCTCATTGTCTTCGGGGTGTTGACCTGGACTCTGGCCGGGTTCTGCGAATGGAAGCTGGCCAAGTACCCCATCATCCCTATGCGTCTGTTCAACCAGTGGCACAAGGTGCTCATCCTCCTGGTCTGCTTCTGCCACGGTACGGTCTTCATCGCCGGTACCTACTACCTTCCTCTCTATTTCCAAACCGTGCTGCTAGCATCCCCGATTCTCAGCGGTGTCTACGTCCTGCCTTTGGTCCTGGCCCTCTCGTTTGTCTCTGCCGGTGTAGGTATCGTTATGAAGAAGACCGGTCGCTACCGTGAGTGTATCATCGCGGGCATGTTCTTTATGACCCTCGGATTCGGCCTGTACATCGATCTCAAGTCCTACGCTTCCTGGCCTCGCATCATCATCTACCAGATCATTGCCGGTGTGGGTATTGGTCCGAACTTCCAGGCGCCGCTGGTAGCATTCCAAGCCAACATTCGCCCCGCCGACATGGCCACCGCAACAGCCACTTTCGGCTTTGTCCGTCAACTCTCTACCTCCATATCCGTCGTCCTTGGCACAGTCATCTACCAGAACATTATGGGCCAGCAGGCCGGCAAGCTCGTTGCCGCCATCGGCGTCGAGCGTACCGCCGAAATCTCATCCTCATTCGCTGGTACCTCCAAGTCTCTCATCCAGAGTTTAGACCCTCATCAAAGGCAGATCGTTCTCGACGCCTTCACTTTCGCCCTGAATCGCATGTGGATCTTCTATGCCTGCATTGGTGGCGTTGGCTTTGTTCTGTCGTGCTTCATCCGACCTCGCGAACTCAGCAAAACACATACGATCCAGAAGACCGGTCTTGCTGAGCAGGAGCGGGCTCGACAGGAGTTGATCGACTCAGAGCGCAAGACCGAGGTTAAGCCCGAAGCCGAGGTCTAGTTCCTTGGTCGCATTTTTCTAATTCTCTTCAGCCTATTCGCTGTGCAAATATTCAATACCTAATACCACATGTATCTAATTACACATTCCCCTATATGCATCTGCATCGCAGTATGGCTGGCTTCCTCTGCGATCTGGCGCTTCGCTGCATTTTATGTGGTCACAAAAGTTATGATGGAATCTTGAACTGGGAATATTGAATACAGTGAATAGACTCATACTCAATTCTGAACGATCTTCGTGTGCCCTCATAATCCGCTTACGTATAAAGCCCTTATTATTCAAAACAGGTATGTCTTCGAAAAGATCCCGATGAAACTTTCAAAAGCAGCCGACACTATCAAATTATATGAAATGGCTACTTTGAGCAAAAACAAATCATGCTCCACGATCCCCCTTCAAACAGTCCAAACTGAACTTAATTGCCATCAATTTCCCTTGGATAAGAGATAGGCGTCAACACCTGATCGTGAGTCAACGGATTGGGACCACACCACCCATACAAATCACAACGACACTGCTCCTCCGAAACACAACTTCCACCCGTCAGCATCACACCAAGAAACGGAACAGAAAAACTTACTAGACAGCCGGCATACCAAAAATAAAATGCCAAAGCTTCTCAATCAACCACCCAAGCCCATAATTATCCGTCATATCCGTATTCTCAATCCACTTCAAAATCCGAACATAATCACTCCTCGGCCTTTCCCGAATCCTCTCCCTAGTAAGCGCAAACTGCGCACAGCACTGATGCCCAATATCCTGTGGCACCTCACTAGGATCGATTCCGAGCATTTCCCAGAGAATCCTAGGCATTTGGTCGATTATGTACTCGTAGTCAAAGTCCAAGGTTACAGGGTACATTTGGTACAATGTACTTGGACAGCCGGGTCTATTTGTGCATCGTAGGTTCACGTAGCCTTTTAGACTTACTGCTTCGTAGCGAAGGCTGGCGAGGACGTTTTTCGTGTGTGGTCCTGCGACGTCGTTGTGCCATTGTTCGGAACGGCCGTGGAGGAAGATTGTGTATGGGGCTAGCTCATCGTAGTAGTCGATGATGTAGCTGAGGTAGACGCTTGCTTCGTGGCCTTTTCGGGAGTAGGGGGTGAAGAACTGCGGGTCTGGGTCTTCGTCTAGACTGTAGATGTATGCGTTGCATGGACTGGGGAGGCATTCTTAGTGACTGCGTACTTTGGGGAGGGAAGCTGCGTACTAGTCTGAGCAGAATTCTTCAATCCAGTCGGTGGAATCTGCTCCTTGTCTTGCGGCTACCATTGTGACGTCCTCTGCGCTTTTGTGTTGAGGAAACAATTCGTTCGATGGGGTTTGGCTGATCTGATCCAATGGGTTTGCTTGGTCCAACGGCGTTGTGTCTGTTCCCAGCTCTGATGTTCCAATGTCGGCCTCGTCAATTTCTTTCTCTCCCTCGGTCGGGTGGTTTCCTGTCAATGCAGCCAGAGGGATTTTGTGAATAATTATGTCTGCGAATTATATTCCGCGGTCAGTCTCAATATCTGGGAATTCGAATGCGGAACTCTGCCTACCTTCTGACTGCGAGTCCTCTATCTGAACCGGCTCGGCTTCAACCTCTGCAGGTTTCGACAGCCACTGTGAGGTGTCCGGCACTGTCACATAATTTTGTGAGTGATATAAAATGGCGAGAAATGCAGATGGCACCATGATCAGGAAGAGAATCTTCCTTGTACTATAAGTCGGTGTCCGGAACGAGATCCCGAAGGATCTCGACGAGCTTCCCCTAAACATGACTCAGGCAAGGACGAACCAAGCCGTCATTTAGTAACCAAGTTAATGGATGACCTGAAATGCAGACGGGACATCGTCGTGCTTATTACCAGGGACCATTTATACTGGGTAACGCGGGACGGGAAAAGATAACGGCATAGTCTTGCGCCTAGCATGGCCGGACGTTTTGGGATTATCTAGTTGACTCGTCATTTTGGAAGGTACCTATCTCCCCCCAGGAACGTTTAGGGCCACATTAGTCGCCGAATGCGGACAATGTAGCATGGTCGAGTCCTTCTAGGCCCAGGTCTATCCTATAGAAGCGAATCTGATCTAGTTCGATGGGTGTTGGATATCTGATTTTTGCCGTTTATGGAATTGTCTGTATACGCATGTGGAGAGTATATTAATAGTATTATGACCATTAGGTATCATAGAGTAGATGTAGAGTTTCATCGTACCTATCCTGGTACCTGGACTTTTGCCATTGTCACCGTCTATATCAAATTATTTCCTAGCGCGTTCGTTGAGATAAATTTAGTTTACATTATGTCCTGTTGCCTCGTTACTTGTTGAACTGAGACTGTGAGGTGGGGAGAATGGCCTAGAAGTCGGTGCTGACTTCGGGATACCGTTTTCGGCCCGAAGAGGATCGGTCGGGATCCGTGCCCCAAAGCTCAACGTCGGGTTTTCCTTCTTCCCAGCTTTAACCAGTATCGCTGCCAAAACAACAAGCTTTTGTCGTGATGCTTTACTTTGATGAAAGCCAGTTTTTAAATTGTAATCAAACTCTAGAGCCAAGAGGCCACACTGCAAATGTGGTTTCTAAAATATCCGAAGCACAGCTCCTAGGAGCGATTGCAATATGTATTTGAAAATCTCAATTCCTTTAACCCATTAAGCACATGTTCCTGGCACGTGTATGTCTTTGCAGATTGCAATGTGACTGTTCACAACTTGTTGATTTCGTCGCGGTCAAGCTAGGTGGAATGGAATGTGGGATTTCAAACGTGCTTTTGGAATGCCATATCGGATCGTCAAGTTCGACTAAAGACCGGCTGCTTCAACTGTCAATCACTGTCCTGCACTTGATATGAGAAACTTACCATGCTGTCAAGACTCGAGTTAAAATCGAACGATTTTCCACGAACGGATGTAAGGGATTTCGACGTCTGGATTCGTGCAGGTGTTGTTTTGAAGCACCTTGCTTGGGCCCTCGCAGTGTTCGTGGAGGAAGCCCCAGGCCTCTGTATTCTCGCTATTATAGCCAGCCGCATAGGAATAGGCCCTTTGACCATCCTCAAAGCTGATGCAAACATGTTCTCCGCTTCCCTCGGTAGACAGGAATACTTTGCCGTTTTGAGGTGCGTCTCCGCAGCTCAATCCATCCCAGGCATCGAAATACCAGTAGTCCGCGACGACAAGTGTAGTCATCGCGAGGATGGACAACACGGCGAGGTGCATGATGAAAAGAATGACCCTCCACCAGATGGCCTGGGTGCTTATGTGGTAGTCTGTGACAGTTATATACATCCGTGGATGGTTCAGGGCGTGTTCCGCTTTAGGAAATCATGCTATTTCCGGTCGAAACCTTGGTTTGGATGGGAGTGCTGATATCATGGTAGTATGGCTAGGTAACTAGGAGACCTTTCCACCGATTAGCCGCTCTGGTCTTTTGGGCTTCTTGACTCAAGGTGCCTCGTGATTCTCTTGGTCCCGGTCCAAGAATAGGCCGATCTCTCTTTTGTACTGGTTTCCTCCAACCTACCATTCATTCTCCGGAGTATGTCCATAAATGGGGATGATAATCATCCCGCTTGTTAGCACGATGTACTTTGTTATTTCGTGGGTGTGATTTAAAACGATGTTCGATACTATCGTCCCAGCAAATTGGCAAGTACCTTGGCGAAGAGTAGCAGAACGTCCAAACTGGAAGACAGGAATCAAACGATTCGATCGACAAGAAAATGATTGACATGGTATAGCGCACCAAGTTTGAGCCCGTCATACGTCCGGTCTTAAGTCCGGTCATAAATGTCACTTCAGGATGTAGGTCTCACAATTGGAGGGATTATGGATGACTGCCGCTGAGGCAAGGAGTATTCTCGGCTGACTTTCACATTTAAATCACGGCCGAATATGTGCCGAATATGTGCGAATAGACTGGTACCAATGGATCCTTGCAAATACAAAATCACGCCATTGGAAGCAGGGCTTTACCTACAATGTCGGTATTCTTCTGTAGGTAATTCCCTGTAGATATTTTCGACGAGAATTCTGCCAAAGACTCCACTCTACCTGCACTCGGTGGTCAGCCAGTTCTTACTGGTCCCGAGATCGGTCAGACTTGACTAGTCGGAGCCAAAATGAATAACTAGCTGTCGATTGCTGCTGCACATCAATAAGCAGACGTCACGGTCGGAAGGGTCGACCTGCTCCGGAGACCTTACAGCCGAAGTTGAACCGGTCCATTTTTCCGTCCTGGGCGATTGAAGCCGAGCCTGATTTTCAGCTTTTGCTTCATAATGGCCACCATATCCTTTTCAAAGCGTGATCCGAAGTACTAGCTACAATGGGAAACTTCCAAAATCTACGCTCGTTTAACTCTATCACCTTCTACATTTCAATCGGCGGCGTTCAAATGCAGTGTGGCAAGTAGGTTAGTAAACTCGGAGCCTCGGATTTGCAAGTGACCCACTTAGTGGAGCCTGCAGAAGCTTCACTGAATCAATGCCATTTATCGGCACGATCGACCAAAGACTTAATAATCAACTTAAAGGACTCTCTCTATCTGGGAGTTTAATTCATTTCTTATTTCTTCATTATATCATCTCCCGTTTTACAAAAGATAACAGCACCGTCAAAGTCAGGAAAAGCTCGCAGATTGGCGGCTGATCGGTGAGAATACAGCCCGAGGGATTTTATGTTCAGTCTAATCCCAAGGTGAACATGCAGTCTTATCTACAGTATCGACGATTGAGAAATTCAGTTCGTTCACAGCTGGAAAATGCCTCGCCCGTGAAGGAGATCCCGACAGCTGCGACAGATACGGCGAATTCAGATCAAATTAATCAACATGTGCCCACGTCGAATCAAAGTCCCCTGGCAAAAAACGCTTCTTGGGGATCCAGCAAAACCGCCTTAGCCTACTCAATTCCTGGTATCACTGTCCTAAAGCACTCCGAGTCCCCAAACCAGCCTGCCGACCTATTCATTGTTGGCTGGGATGGTCCAGATGATCCGCAAAGCCCGCGGAACTTGAGTCTCTCTTCACGTGTGACTGCGACTCTGTTGGTGTCTGCATTGGCCTGGATTGTTGGCGCGGCATCGTCTATCAACTCGGGTGTTTCACCCCAAAATATTGCGGAATTTCACGTCAGTGATGTCGTGGGCTCCCTAGTGACTGGTATCTCATAATTCCCACTTGATTTAAATACACGTTTCTCCTGCGGAGTAGCTGACTTGATTTAGGTGTATATCTAATCGGCTTCGCCGCTGGTTCCTTGGTTAGCGGACCGCTCTCGGAGATCCTGGGTCGCAATGTCGTATACGTCGGCTCCCTGACCTTGTTCATGATCTTCATCATGGCCTCTGGTCTGGCGCCAAACATAGGCGCCCAGCTCGCCTTTCGATTTCTGGCAGGTATCTTCGGCTGTCCGCCCTTGACCTGCGCCGGTGGCACCATCGCCGATCTGTGGAACCCATTGGAAAAGACGATTTATTTCCCCATGTACGCCATTCTCTCATTTGGCGGTCCAGTACTCGGTCCCGCCGTTGCTTCGTACATGGGACAGACGGGTGTTCTTTCCTGGCGCTGGACAGCCTGGATCATCCTCATCGCATCCGGTGCGATTCTTGCCTTGATCATCCTCTTCCAGCCGGAAACTTACTCTCCACTTCTGCTGAAATGGAAGGGTAAGCATTTGCGAAAGATGACAGGAGATGCGCGGTTTCGCTCAGAGATGGATATGGAGAAGATTGCGCTGTTCACCCGCATCGGCGGTGCCATGAAGCGTCAGTTCCTGATCACCGTCCACGAACCCATCATCCTGCTCATCTCTTTATACATGACTGTGTTGTATATTGTGTTGTTTACCTTTTTCGATGGATATACCTTTATCTTTACCGAGGTGCATGGCCTGTCCCAGGGTCTAACCAACATCGTCTGGGTCGCCATGTACGTTGGGATGGCGCTATGTGGACTTCTTGTCCCCTTCATCTACAGAGGAACAAGGAAGGAGTTCACCCAGGTTGCTCAAGCTGTGAATGGCTCCGATCCAACGGTTGATCCCCGCGCTCTCGACAATGTACACACCCAACCCGAGATCCGGCTCTGGTTCGCCATGTTCGGCGCACCACTTATTCCTATCAGTTTGTTCTGGATGGGCTGGACTGACTATGTGAGTATCCCGATCTTGTCAAATAAAAGCTCCTTTTAACACCAAAACAGCCATCCATCTCAGTTTGGTCGCCTATTATCGCATCGTCTGCTTTCGGCCTCGGCACTATCTGCGTCTTCATCAGTTCGTACATGTACGTGATTGACTCGTACGGTATCTATGCCGCTTCGGCACTGGGCTTCATGACCGTGTCGCGCTATTTTGCTGCTGGGGGGATGACCATTGTTGGGATTCCGTTCTATAAGAATATGGGTGTTCACTGGACGCTCACTATTCTGGGCTGTATTAGCGCTATCATGGTGCCGGTGCCGTATGTGTTCTACCGTTTTGGACCTGTTATTCGCAGGTGGAGTCGGTATGCTATTACCGAGGAGGTCAAGGTTTGAGACCTTGGAGCTGTTGGCATTCCTTGCGAAGGTTATTGCATCATTGGGAGAAGGTTGCTCCCGTCATAGATGGAGATCATAGACTTGTTTTTTAATATCCCTAGATTAATAGAGGGCACTTGGCTTTGTTCGGATTTCACATCTTATGTTATGGTTCTACTTATATATGTCCAAATCTGAAACCTCCAAGGCATCACATCAGTCTAATCCTCAAGAGCCACGTTGATCCTCTTCAGAGCCTCATCCAGGTAGTCCCTCTGGTGTGAGAACACAATTCTAAACCAGCCACTCTTCTCCGATCCAAAGAGAGCACCACTAGCCAGAAACACTCTGTGTTTGAGTAGCTGCTGCATCACCTTCTCTCCAATATCCTCATCCTCAGATACCTCCGGATGCAGTTCGCGATATCTCTTGCCCAGGTTAACCCAAAGGAAAAAAGCAGCATTACACCCAGGGGCATATTCAATACCGTGACTCTTCACATAGTTCGCAGTGTATGCATGAGCATCCGACAGTTGCTTCCGGCAGCCTTCGCCCTTTGCCAGCGTTGATGCGGTACGCCTAGCCTAATTAGGAATAGTACATTTTGTATGTCATTCATTGTCAGTAACGACAACGTTTCATATCCTACATTCACCTCGACTCTAAATCTCGAAACCGTGTTCCATCACTCAAAAAGCCCCTCCTAGAACTTGTCATGGCCACTCCCAACCCTCCGGTGAGTCTACCCAACTCCGTACGGAGAATTACGTCATTCTAATAAGACTCTTTAGGCTACTCCTCCACCAGGATGGTCAATGGACCCAGAAGAACTCGACTACGAGACTGACTGGGCATCAGAAAATGGTCGGGGATATCAGATCGGCGCTGAATACAACCTCGGGAAATGTATCCCCCTCATGTGCGACCCATTTGGTGGTGAAGTGATCTTCACGGCTGGCGGGAATTTCTACGAATGGAACCAGCTTGCTGATACTCTTCACCAAATTGTTTTTCCAACGTCGTGGGATGATATAGTTGCTGTGATGAAGGAGACGGGGCGCCGGGGACTAAGATGGAAAGCACTACGATCGTAGTGGTATTGTTCCTACCTAACTCGGAAAAGACATGTAGTTAGCGGCTGAACCTACGGGGCTTCACCCCGTACTCTTCTCCAAGCTCCATCACATTGGCCATTGCTTCCTGCTTTTGCTATCAGCTATTTGTCCGAAGTTATTGAGATATGCAAAACCCTCCCCCACCACTCCCTCCTGGCCTGGGTCCGGCTGCCTCTGCTCCGTTCGTGGAGCATATACTACCAGCATGCAACGGTCAATTAAACTTGCGGACTGCCTACACTTGGAACAGGGAGCAGGTATCCTAAGCCCCCGCTCTATAGTCACAGAACAATGACCTAATTGAGATTCATAGATCTTCGGTTTCCTTTCTACAGTAACCACCACGCCAGTGCAACATGGTGTAGCGGCCGCGGACGTCCCCGAGTTGATCCTGATTTTGCAAGAAATTAGGGATCTCAGGTACTCCACAGTTTCCCATGTTAGCTTTATGTGGTCTAATCTGTACAGCTTACCGAATGGGCATGAATACAATGCTCCACATCTTCAACCAAGTCAGCACATTTATCGCTCCCTCAATCCTGCTTGGGTCGCCACACCCCAAGCGCGAGCTCGGTTGTCAAAATTCCGACTTTCCAAGCATTTCCACTGGGACATACCATATTGGAGCCCAGCGGACTTACTTGGCTTGTTTCTGGCGAAGACGGGACCTGCACCCCCAACGGCAACTAAGCGTTCATTTTTCCTCCCATTGACAGCTATGTTTGGAAGATGGGTTAATCAGCTCATCGGAACTAGAGCATTTATGTACAACTGCGCTTGGCGTGCGAGCCCGAACGGGCAAACGTACTTTTTCTTGGGAGCATCATTAACAGGCTACAACTCAAAGATACACTTGGTTGGACGATGGAGAACAGTTTTCCAAAGAGCGAGATATAGACTTGTTGCTGGAGAGTTCATTTCGCTCAACGGGTGGTCATTCAAGCATCCACCGGCAAGTTTGCAAGCCACGAGGTTCTCAAAACTCGGCAATTGTGCAGAGACTTACCCTTTCGTGCATTTCTTGCAGTAAGTTTCAGATATCACTCCAAAGAGGCCGCATTTTGCTTGCTGGAATCAAATTAACCAATACAGGGGCTATGGCGGCGTAAACCGTGATGTGCACGGAATTTCACTGCAGTGGAAAGGAACACGCCCCTCAACTTACCAGGATTCTCTCCGTGGAGAGACGTGGAGAAGAGTGGCCGACCCCTGCTTCAATTGTCAGGAGCTGATCCGCATTCATGGTGGAGATATTGCAAACTTCGATCGTTATAGTGGATCGATTGGTGGACCCCCGTAGGATTATATGTCGCTGCCTTGAGATCGATTGGACTCCAACATCACTCGCATCAGACGAGTAGTAAATGCCTCCACACATGCAGCTACCAGTGAGAGTCATTGTAGGAATTAAGCTTATTCCTAGGTATGCATGTAGTCGCTGTATGCCTTGGCGGAACCGAAATGCTGTAAGGATGAGCGCTACCCCGCGTCATGCCATTTTACAGTGTTCGGCGTCAGGTGGAGGAATTGGCATGAACACTCGGATTCCTGTTCCTAGTGATAAAGCCCGTATGTACATCATCCAAACGTGTCAACGCCGGTGAAATCCAAAATAGCCAAGAATCGAAAACATTTCATCCGTACATAAATCACGCAATATAGGAAAGAGAAAAAGAAAGAAAACGGTCCGTGTGATAAACTCAAAGAGATCCAAGACATAAGAAGGTCACATATATCAAAGGCGAAAAGAAAAGATAGGAGACAAGTCGAAGGTATAGAACCGGGGTATAAAGAGCATAAGATCCTGGACTCAACCAAATCAGAGAAGGAGATCACGAAATAGAGGTGTGTATGGCTGTGGATTGAAGAGGGGATATCGACCTGGATATCCGTTGATTTTGAGATTCTGCACTCGAGACCACGTCAAATGCCGGACGTATGAATACCCGTGAATCGGGTACTTTAGCTGCCCTCTGTTTTTGCCTTTTTGCTGGTCCCTTCTCCTCCAGATCCGCTGTCTGGACTCTTGCGTTTCTTGTCTTGTTCATCATCGCGAGAGAAGCCGGGTCCGCTTTGTACCGCCGGAGTTGGGAAGTTGAGTGGACTGGGCAACAAGTTCGAATCTGGTCCTGAGCGGCCAAATGCTGCCCAGTCATCGGCAAAGAAACTGGACGGTGACGGGAGAAGGGCATCAGACATGAATCGACTGGGAAGGGCGGATATGGGTGTCTCGTGTTTCATCTGGTTATTTCCATTGTTCGTATTGCCGGTATTGTTCCCATGTGAATTGTTTTGAGTTGTGGTGCCCGGTGGCGGAGGGCGAGCAAATGGATTTGGAGGCCCCTGGGCACCAGCGCTGAGAATTGCCCCTGTCGAGGGTGATGGTGGTGGTAGGACCACTCCTCCCGGTGGAGGATTATCTTTGGCAGGTGTCACAGTTGTATTGCCAGCAGAGTCGCGTGAAGACGATTCACCCGTCGCACTGCCCCGATCAGAGTTCTCACTTGGAATTTGGACCTTGAGTTGAGGGCGTTTCGATGTGAGTGCACTACTATTACTTCGAGTCGGCCGTTTGATGTCTGCCGCCGATGAGATTGACGGTGGACGCGCAGGCTCACTCATGGGAGTAGTCTTGGCATCGGGTGAATTAACCTGGGAATCCGGCTTCATTGCTTGATTCGCACGAGGTGACTCGAATGCCGGCGCCCCCGCCCCGAAATGACGGGCAAGAACAGAACCCCGATCATCGATCGGGGTAAAGATACTGCGAGACTTGGAAAAAGACTTCGGTTGCGGCGGTGACTGGCTCTGCACCTTCAATCCACTCGACATGTTGTCCTGTGGGTCCTCCTTTACTGGAACCGTACGATCCTGGGACTCCGGTGCATAACCGGGGCCCATGGACCCTCTACCCGGCTCCGACATATAAGCCTGGCTGACTTGTTGCACAGGGGCATGCGACCCCGGCGGCATTCCCATCTGCTGTGATGCTACCGCATGGGGATACTGGAAATGCTGCGCACCTTGGTGCGGAGGCATCGGTTGGGAGGGCATGCCGTGCGGGTGGTGCATAGCCTGAGGCGGCGTTCCCTGTGCACCCGGATGGGGATGACCGTATTGCTGGTATTGCCCGGGGCGTTGCTGATTCATGGCGGAGTGAACATTGGGGTTATACATCGAAGGATTAGGCATGTACTGGAACCCATTTTGGGGAGGCGGCGGCGGCGGTGGGGTAGCATGTCCATGCGGTCCGAGGTTCGAGCTAACACGACGGGCATGATTTCGAGACGTGGGTCGGGAGACACCCTGTGGCAATGGAGTACCATGTCGCGATATCGGAAGGCCGTTAGGAATGGGAGGAGATGCAGACGGAGCATGGTGAATGTGTTGGAAACCGGGCTGTTGGAGGTGAGGCGGAACGGCGGCATGGCTCTGCTGGGCTTGCATCTCTTCGGGGGCCGGGGTAGTCTCATCTTCCTCATCTTCATCGTCACGCTTGCCTTCAAAATCACCGGGTCCTTTGTGTTCATGGGGAGCACCAAACTGGAGAATCGGGATATTAGTTGTGACTTCGCCAGGGGAAGAAAATCTAACTCACGTAGTGGTAGCGTCCAAGGGCCTCGGGCATGTCACAAGAGGAGTACTCGTAGAGTTTCTTGTTGTGACCGAATATGATGACCGCGACGTCCACGGAACAAAGAACAGCGAGCTCATGCGCCTTCTTGAACAGACCACCCTTTCGCTTCAGGAATGTGCTGCACCGAGTAAATCAGTAATCTGGATGATGAGAATGTCAAGTGCGTAGCTTACACTGAGCGGTTACGATCATCTTTGATCGCTTTGATCTCAATCTTTCTGCGACCCATTTTGGACGATGCGCGCGGGTACTGAGGGGTTAAGGAGAGCGAATCGCCACGTGAATATTCCGAGAGTAGTTTTGGCGGCGGGAGCGACGCGGCCGACTCGAGATCAGAGCGGATCCGGTCACGCAGTGAGTACCCGAAGCTATTTCCAGGTAGGCGTGACTTGGCTTTGTCGCGCTATTCCGGTCGCGAGCGAAAAGCCTCCAAGAGGAGGTTGACGAGGGAAATAGGTGAGAATACCACGCGATCAACCAAGGAAATGAAGAACAGAATCTGGGGACAATAAGATGAACCACAGGCGCGATACCGTGGAGAACCGATGGGGGGGCTGATTGACGATGCAGAAAAGGTTGATTCTAAAGATAGAATCGAGGGAAAAAGAAGGGGATGGGGCGGCTTATCTCAGCAGCCCTGCCTGAGGCGATCTATTTATGGCCATCACAGTGGAGCTGCTGGTAGCTCTTTCATTGGTCGTGATGAAGGTGATGAAGATTCTAAGCATTGCAGAGTGGTTGATATGGAGTAGCAGAGTATCCAGTATTGTCGAAGTCTGGGAAGTCTGGGAAGTCTGGGGAATGGTCTAAGCTTGGAGCTATGACTCAGGTATGCTGTGCCTATATCTATGAAGTCTGTCTCAGCTGTCTCAGGTCTGTCACAGCGACTATCAGGTACAATTGGACGGTACCTCCAATGATTGTCTCTACCTGGATAGTCGGGTAGTGACATCTGTTACCCGAACGTTCCGTATTCCATATGTCCTAGTAGATGCCTGGTTGTATACCTAAATCTACATCTAACTACAACTACGAAGTATAGAGTAACCCCACCATAATGGACCAGTCACTCGATCCACTTAATCTATACCTATTCCAACCGCACTACCTAAATAATTACTTCCCTATATACTCCCTACTCCGTACATGCATTACTAGGCATTCGTGTGCCCCTACTATCTGTCACCTAGGAACCCTGGGTCGTTGAAACCCAGTTTGGAGATGATGATCGCCGTGTGTATCATTCACTCTCCGCACACAGCACACACCACTTGGTAATCCGTACACTCAAAGGTAGATTCACTCTCTGTTGCATCTTACTTTTACGAGGTCGTCGATCCAATTCCGTTTCCATTTTCATTATTATTTCTTTGGGGCGGTCTCGACTATCGCGGTTAGGTTAGTTCCAAGTTCCAGATTCTCTCCCGATTTACCCCTGAGCTTCATTTCTCGACTTTCCTTATTCGCCCCCCCTCCCCCATCTCTTTTTTTCCCCATTCAATTGTACGTGCATCGAGTCTACATATACTGTGGTTGATCCTCTATATCTTCTCTCTTTGCTCTGCACGCTCCAATTCTCGAGCACAGACTCTCTTTTCCCGGTCCAGACCAGGGATCCTTTCTCTTTTTTTTTCTTTTTGGCGCCTAAGCCTAGGGGCTGCAGGACATCCCGGCCTGGTTCTTTTCTTTTCTTTTCTTTATTTTCGCTTCTTCCCCCTTTTGTCGTTTAATCGATTAACCTGTCGGTCTTCCACATCTGGGTCCAGTTCGCTTTTGAATCTCGCGCCGCTAATGTGTTTGTTGACACCAGGAAATAAGTCCCCGAAACAACGCCCAACCACGGAGCTCGCCATCGCCGGCCACGCCGCACAAAAGCCAATTATAGCGGGGTCGCGAATCCGAAGATGCCTTTCTTCAGTCGAGTCTTCCGGAGCAAAGACTCCAACGCCGCCAATAAGCAAGCCAAACCGGCCGCCGTCGACCCAGGCCCAGCGAAGCCCAAATGGACGGACGCCTGGCAGCGCACAGATGTCGGCCCCGAGGAGGTGCAAGATCTCATCCGAGGCTGTGTGCAGGAATTGAAGGCCCGAGGTGGGTGGAATTCCGTTCTCAACCATGTGGTGGAGTTACGGCTGCCACGCGCATTCTCCGGTTCGCTGATCATTCGTCGCGTGTAGCTCTCGATACCCCGTTCCTTCTTCTGCCCTTCCGACCAAGCTCCGACCCTAGCGCCGCCCGCACCTTTGTCCGTAATTACTTCAACCAGTCTTTCGAGAAAGGCGCCCCCATCAGCGGAAATGAGTTGATGCAGGAGCTGCGGCTCACGGAGCCGATGGTGAGGAATGCCCTGGGATAAGAGGGAGTTTGGGCTAATTCTTGTTGGCACAGGTCCTCTGCGGTGTCTTGAAATGGTGTTGGAGCAGATTGCCCGGAGGTGTCGTTACATGGGAGGCCTACGAACTGTTCAAGGTTGGCGAACAAGGTACGATGAGACCTGTGGCATTATGGGCGGACAGATGCTGAAACAAAAATAGATTCGGATCTGGCCCGCGACGCGTTCTCAACCTTCATCCCAATCAGTGTCGACTCCGATGCCCGCACCAAGATTATCTTTGATTTCTTCGATCTTCTGTCTGCAATTGCTGCGCACGGCAAGTCTAATGGTCTGGGAGGCCGTAAGCTTTCACGATACGCCGGATGGTGGGCCTTTGAGCATGTCGACACTGGCAACGGCTTCGAAGCTGGCTACAAGAGCTGGGCTGCGTATGCTTTTTTCCCACTGCGCCTTATGGATAATTGCTGACTGTCTTGGGCAGTGCCGCCGATGCTACGAGTCACTTGTTCTTCGCCTATCTGCGTTCCCTGTCACCTGAGGTGCCCCGTGGTGTGACCGGTATCTCGTCTCTGCCTATTTCCCTCCAAGCCCTCATGGAGGCTACCGAATACCCCCCGGAAACCCCGACTCTCCTTCAGGTGACGACCACCAAAGTAGTCATGATTGTTAATACCGTCTCTCCGACCCCTTTTTCTCTGTTGCGCCGGGCGAAGAACTTTGAATATCGCGACGAACACTGGCATTTGCAGGAATTCTCCAATTACGAAGACCCTATCCGAGCACTGAGTGACGAATGTCTGCGTGTGTTGAAGTGTATTTCCTCTACAAATGAGTCCGCTGTGTCAAGCTCTAAGCACTCCACCAGCTTGCGAGATGCCTCGTGGTCACGTTTTGAAGACATTGGATTCGGTGGTTCAATTGATTCGGACCCAGAGGACGAGGAGAAGAAGCCATCCGTGGTCAGGAGTGAGTCTGTGAACAGGATCAGGACAGCTCCTCAATCACATACAGGAGACCTGGGACGTCCCACAACTCCATCATGGGCGGACTTCATGTCCTCAGGATTTGGGGATGAAGGTAACCTTAAAGATCATGTTCGTCCCTTGCTGATGCCACCGGACCAGATTTTGCCGCCTATTGCTGCCACCCGAGGCCAGAGTTCGCAGTCTCACAAGCGGGGGCTGGACAGTGAGCCGTCGTCCTTGGAACCGGCCGAGCTGGCCAGCATCAGCACTCTGGATCTGGACGACTCGTTCTGGTGGGTGTGGATTACCAGTCTGTCCGGTGACGAGCCTCTCGCGCGTAAGGCCGTCTTCGGTCGTGTTGCACTCCTGGAGACTGTTATTAGGCAGACAAAATGGCTGGTCCTTGAAGAGCAGGTCAAAGGCGCCGCCCCAGAGCCGGAGGCGGGTGCGCAAATCGTTGAGAAGAAGCGCTTTTTCAGCTTTGGAAGCCGCAAGGGAACGAAGCTGAGCCGCAGTAAGACGTCGGCCAAGAAGGTCTCTCCTATCGAAGAGTCGTATAAACGGCCCAACAACCAAGCGCCTCAGAGCAAGACCAGCATTGGCCCTGATCAGCACAAGCGGATCCAGGCTGCTGCTGCTGCTCTTCAGAAGAGGCATCGCGAGCAGGAAGCCGAAGCTAAGGAGGTGGGAACCAATGGCCGTGGGGACGTCTATTCCAATGGCAATGGCAATGCCGATGCCAATACCAACTCGGTCATGACGCTCCAGCCGGGCATTGTGAATGAGGCCTCCTCGGCCATGAAGTGGGCGAGAAACTACGATAAGAACGCCTACCGGTCCGCCTACATGAGCGATAGGCGCGCGGGCATTGGTGCCTCGACTGATGATGAGAAGCCGGCTGAGTCTGAGTCTGCCCCTGAGCCAGAAGCAGAAAAGCTTACTACATCGGCTCCTCTCCCATCCACCACTTCCAAGAGCGGACCCCCACCACCTCCCAAGGATGCTGCCGTGGCAACCCCCCTGCCGGCCTCACCTGAACCAACGAAGAAGACGCCCGTGGAGGAGGCGGTGTCCGCAGATGACAAAAAGGACACTAAGACCAACACTGTGGCAGCCGAGCAGACACCCGAGGTCACGCCTCAGACGCCGGATGACCCTAAGAAGCTGAAGAAGAAAACCGGCAACACTGGATTCAAGAGCATGTTTGGAACGAGTAAGAAGAAGGGAGAGCAGCCCCCGATGAAGAGGACCGGTGCCAGGGAGGTATCCTCGGTGGCTGCTGCGCGCGCCGCTCTTGAGGCCAAGGCCAGAGAAGCTCAAGAGGCATCGCCGCCGCTCAAGTCCACTCCGGTGAAGAAGAAGCCTGTTCCGGAGGCACCTGCGACCCCGACATATGCCGCTGCCGCTGCCCCTGCTCCAGTCCCGGTCCTCGAGCCTGAGGCCGAGAAGCCTTCTACTCCCCAGCAGCCCGCAAAGGCTGTGGTGGAAGAGCCAGCTCCGGTGGCTGTTTCTCTCGAAAGCCACGGTCCTCCTCAGACCCGGCGCGGCGTCGAATACGATGCTCTGTCCCGTGTCGACACCAACGAGCGCACCGCGGCCGACCAGGAGTTTTCCAAGTTTGATCAGGGGCCTTTGGTCGACCAGCCCGCTTTCATTCCGGATGAGCCATTGACACCTGCTGTTCCTGCAGCTGCTGAGGTTGAAGTCCCCAAGACGCCGACCAGCGGCCACGAGGAAGAGCCCGAGATCACCAGCCAGGAGAAGGCTCTTGCCGGCGAGGAGGACCGATGGGCTCAGATCCGTAAGAATGCTGCCGAGCGTGCTGCTGCCATGAACGAGACGCCCGAGACTCGCACCAGCCAGTCTGAGCGGACGGACGAGGGAGACACTAGCGGTGAAGAGAGTAAGTCATTCATCAGCACCGTTTGAACCCACATTATACTAACCCGGTTCTAGCTATCGAGTCTCGCGTCGCCCGCATCAAGGCCCGAGTCGCTGAGCTGACCGGCAACATGGAGGGACACTAGATCCTTCCTCCTTCCTTTCTACTTTTCGTTTGTCAACTTCGCCTTACCTCGCCCTAGTCTATTTCTTGGATACCCCAAGACTCAGTTTCCATTTTGCCTCCGATCCGATCACCAGTTCCTCGTGTTTGCTCGTCGAGCCCGGTTTCTCTCGCGTTTGCTTGAAGCGTCTTGGCCATTTCATCCTGTATTCCAGGAAAGAGCAGAGACTAACGAAATACCGCGATACGGTTGATGTTGGTTGTGACTTTGATATCCCTTGTGATTTGTTCTCGGGCCATTCCAGGACCAGATATCCGATTTTCCATTCTTCCCATTTCATGCCTTTTAATTTGGGCTCTTCTGTCTACATTTTGCTTGTCTGCTGTTCTTGCTCTATTCCCCTTTCGCTACTCAATTCTGAAAATCAGTTTCCTACTCGCTCTGAGTGGCTTTACAGGTAGATGTGTAGATGTGCGTAGGTTAAGATCAATACGTCCTATTCTTTCTCTTCCATCCTACATCTAACATCTAGCTCAAAGTCCAAGAGCCTTAAGAATCGCCTTACCAACAGCAGTACCGGAAGTAGGATTCTGTCCCGTAATCAAAGGCCCTCCATACTCCGTCTTCGCAACAACCACCTTCTCCCCCCACGGCTCCGCCGCCTTAACATAGTGTCCACCAGACACCTTATTCAGCTCCGTCTCCAACATAAACGGCATCGCAGACGAAAGCTGCACCTGATCTTCCTCCGTGTTCGAGAATCCCGTAACCTCCGCGCCCTGAATCAGCGGCTTGCCAGAGGGACCCTTGGTGTTGAGGAAAACGCAAGGACCATGACAGACAGCAGAAACGGGCTTCTTAGCCGCTGCAAAAGTCTCGATGAGTTTAATGGAGGTGGGATTCTCGGGAAGGTCGAACATGGCTGTGAAATGTTAATGGATTGTGTAGTTTATAAGGGGAGAGGGAGGGGAGAGGGAAGGGAGACGTACGGCCGTGTCCGCCAACGTAGAAAATGGCATCGAACTCGCCGGCGCGCGGCAGTATGTCTGCTAGCTTCTCGGTCTTTGTCCAGAGTGCTTTTTGGGTGTTTAGGAAGTTCACGGAGGTCTCGTCCTTGAACATCTCGACTGAGGAGGGGTCTAGTGGGGCGTCGCCGCCTTTGGGCGAGGCGACGGTTATGGAGACTTTGTCGTGGAGCACATGGTAGGGGTGGGCGAATTCGGGCTTGGTTTGTGTTAGTTATGCTTTGTGCAATTGATTTGTCTGATGGTACTGGGGTAGAGGAAGATGGTGGTGTAAAGTAGTGGATATTTATCGCGGGGTACATACCAGATACCAGCCTGTGGGCTTCTTGATCGAGGGGATCTCGTTGTTGGAGGTGAGGACGATGAGAACTTTGGGAGACATTGTGATTGATTGATTTCAAGGTGGGATGTATGAATTGACTAGGGGATTGAAGGATGAAAGATTAAATTGCCTTAAGTACTTTAGCTGTTCTAACGCTGAATCATCATATCGTCACTGACCCCACTTGCCCCACTCACTATTAAAACATCGGAATTCGAAAGATTCAGAAGGAATCTACTTATTAATATTTACTAACGTTAATCACTACCGGACCGATCATACTACCGAGCCGATCACCCAACGATTTTGCTACGCGTTCATCTCGCGTCATCTTTTTTAACCATCCACCATGCCATCACCTCGGGCCCAAACCGGCCGAAATTTGGTCGAACAAGAGGGGCGTATCCTATTAGCCATCCAGGCTATAGAAAAGGGGGATGTGCTATCGATTCGTAGAGCAGCGCATCATTTTAACGTCCTATATACTACGCTTTATCAGCGGTTACGTAGGACCCTAAATCGCGTCGATATTCGTGCAAATAGTCATAAATTGACCTAAACCGAAGAGGAATCACTTATTAAGTAGATTATCTCTATAGATAATCGCGGGGGGGCCCTCCGACTATCGATAGTACGAGAAATTGCCAATTTATTGCTCTCGAAGCGCGGTTCGACCCCTATCGATACGGTCGGCTATAATTAGGTTAGAAAATTTATCTAACGGCACCCCGACCGGCTTAGATCACGCTTTTCCCGTCGCTATAGCTATAAACGCGTAAAATAGGAGGATCCGAAGGTAATTCGGGAGTAGTTCGATACCGTAAAAGTGACGATTTAGCGATATAGGATTCTAGATAAAGATATTTACAACTTCGACGAAACTAGGTTCGCGATAGGCCTTACGGCTAATACAAAAGTAATAATATAGGTTAAATATTATAGTCGGAGGGCTATTTTTGTGATCCTAGAACCTTGTGTACGTACCCTTACGGTCACGTTACCTAGTTTTCTGCCACGGTCACCGCCTTCTAGGTGCCCTTTTGATCCTTAGCCCCTACGTTTTACAATATACACTCTTTTGCCTTAGATCTCATCTAGTAGTATGTCCTTATCTAGCCGGTCTTCTATAACCGGCCGGGAGGGTACGCTAACGATATAACGCGTCTCCTCCTATAAACGATCTCTTCGTTAACGAGATTACTCGCGGACGCGTATAACTAGGCGCTATGCTCTTCTTTTCCTACGTTTATTCTTTTTCCTATTTGCTAGCTACGACGTCGTTCGGAAACGTTCGGAGGTAGTAGCAAGTAGAATTTTGGGGATAACCTACTATAAGCTACTATAGTCGGAAAAGATCGACTTAGAAACGAAGAGTTTTCGCTAGATTACGCCTACGAGAAGAGGTATTATATATCCTCCGGAAATCGCTCGGTCTAAAGCGGTTAAAAGGAGTAAATCGGGATTCTCTCTCCGTTACTCCCTCTCTCCCTCGAGAAAATACTACGTAGAAACCGTAAGGTTTGCTTTCGAATATTAGTTTATCTACGAACGTAACCTTTTACTATAATATCTAAATATTTCCCCTATAGAGACTCTATTTAGCGGTCGTATTCGCCCGAGACCTATCGGGCCTTATAGATACTCCCTTAGGAGATAGCGGTAACCTATTTCGCTCTACTAGAGACGACTTCGGACGAGGGGTTAGCTACCTAAGCTCGGGCTATTAAGTATACGGCCTAAGTTTAGAATAAACGTAACTAAAACGAGTAATTCCTCCGTAATACTACCGCTAAGCTCTAGTAGGCGTAGGCGCGTATACCTACTAAACTAGCTACGTACGAATAGTAGGGGACGTACGAGCGAGAATAGGCCGACTAGTTAGAACGTATAGTATAGGATCTCGCTAACGACGTCCGACGGCTAAGTATAAATACGTCGGTAACGGTAGTCTCTACTAACCTAGTCGCCCTAAGTACGTTAAGAGCCGTAGAAGCTACTATAGATAGTAGCGCTTAGCGTTTAGCCTAGAAGACTATTATAAAGAACGTTCGGTCTATCTAGGACTACTATAGGAAGATCTAGAACGATAGTATACGAAAGTATCTACGTAATTACGAACGTTACTTTAACGAAATCTTCGTATATATCGGCGGATAGCCGACCGAAGAAGCTAAAGTAGTATACGTAAGCGGCTACTTAAAGGGTAACGCCGAGGCTATCTAGAATAGCTTTAAACAATAGAACTACGTCTTACCTATCCGTATATAGTCGGCCTACGATACCTAGATTAGGTAGAAGTTTAGCGAATACCTTAGTCTAGAAAAATATTAGGAGAAATTCTTAACGAGGAAATAGAAAGACAATAAAAGCTTCTACGAATACGTAATTAACGTATAGTAGCTTATAGCCGACCTAGACGAGCTACTACCGGAAGAAATTATACTCGAATTCTTACAGCGTAGAGCGAAAGTCTACCTCTAGTAGCGTTAGGCCGAGGACCGGAATAAGCCGACGAATATCGATAGCGTTATTACGTATTTCTACGAGTTTAAACGCGGTTATATACTTATAGGCTATATCGGCTAGAACGGTAGAGGCGATCCGATAGAGCTAGACGTTATACTAAGCTTATTTAGCTTAAATAGTTAAAGTCGCCCCCTACGTAGGTATTATAATTATAGAGAGATCGGTTATATCGTAAGGTAGTATAGGTAGCTAAGGAAGAACGGCTAGAGAAGCTAGTAAGCTAGGTCCGATAATAAGAATACGTCCCTAGATAAGTTAAAAAACTAGAGTAGGCCGGTAATTATAAAGCCTTAGCTACCCGCTTAAAGAAGGCTTTATTTCTACTAGATCTTCTAGGCCTAGACCGACTAGACTTATAGAGTAAGAAGACTAGAAAATCGGCCGAACTCGGTATATAGCTTAATATTATAGGCGATACCTTACTCTACTATATAGTAGGGCTTAGAATCTAAGATCCCGCCCCGACTATATATACGTTACTCGATAGTAGTACGAGCTATACGTTTATTTTATCTAATATTATTAAACGATTAGGAAACCGCCTACCTACTATAAAGCGTTAGGAGCCTATAGAAATTAAGTTACTAAACGGTAGGCGTCTATATACGTCCTCGACTATCTACCTCTCGCTTCGGCTTAGTATATAGCGCGGTTTTACTACGGCTTAGATTCTTAATCTCTACGAATTTAAGCTTATTCTTAGGAGAGATTTTCTATAGATAGAGAATCCTCTTATTAATTAGGTAACTAGAAGTATAAGGCTCCGAGCCGGCCGAAGAACGTACGTTGCGCCTACGAGTAAATCCCCTAGCCTTACCGATAGTACTAGTATTTATTTTAATCTTCTTTCTGCGAAGTAGTACGTCTATATAGCTAAGAAGCCGCTAACGGAAGCAATATTGTTTACTATTCGCGAGGTACCGAATAAGGACGGGACGTATAATTCTAAAATCCTATAATACCTAGATCCTCGCGTATAATAGATTTTATAGAAGCGGAAGAATATCTTTTAGGCGGACTTACCGGATTCGCTACCGCCTAAGAGACCTATTAAATATAATATCGAGACGGGGGATATAGCTCTCGTTAACTATAATACGTACTCCTTATTAGCCGAAAAGTTAAACGAATAGGCCTAATAAGTCGAGGAGTTAACAAGACGTAGACTAATCCGCCTATCTAATATCTCTTAGGGTTTTCTAGTAATCTTCGTTAAGAAACCTAATAGTACTTCTTAGCGTATATATATTAACTACTAGGCCCTAAACCGAATAACGACGAAGAATAGCTATCCCCTACTACGTATCTAAGAGCTCCTAGATACGGTAGGGACCGCGAAGGTTATATTAAAGATTGATCTTACTACTAGATATTAGTAAGTTCGGTTAAGTAAGCGTTCGATCTAGAAAACCGTTTTTAATACGACTTAGGGAAAGTACGAATAGCTTGCTATACCGTTTAGCTTATACAATACGCCTACGACTTTCTAGACTATTATAAATAAGACCCTTCGCCTACTCTTAGGACGGTATATTGTTATTTACCTCGACGATATCCTTATTTTCTCGAGTTCGATAGAAGAGTACTACGAATATTTAGAGAAGCTACTCTTATTATTAGAAGAGTAGAAGTTATACGTAAAGTCCTAGAAGTATATATTCGCGACCGAAGAGCTAGAGTTTTACGGATATATTATCGGTAATAGTAGGCTACGGCCGGTACCGGAAAAGCTTAAGGTTATTCGAGATTAGTCTAGGCCGAAAAATATATATAATATCCGCTAGTTCCTAGGTCTAGCTACCTACTATCGTCGATTTATTAAGGGGTTTACTACTATTTACGTCTTACTCTACGATCTCCTAAAGGAGCTCGACGTAGCGCTACGGAAAGACAAATTCCGTCTAGTTAAGTAGACGATCGCTTATAAGAGTATCTTTCGTAAACTAAAAGAAAAGATAACGGATATACCTATCTTAATCTAACCTAATTACGCGAAGCCGTTTATAATCGAGATAGATACTTCCGAGTAGGCGATTAGGATAGTCCTATTATAGGCTAATAAGTATAGACGTTTATACTCTATAGCCTTTAATAGCCGTAAGCTAAAGGGTATAGAATTAAACTATCTAGTATACAAAAAAAAGCTTCTTACTATTAAGGAGGCTCTACGTATCTAGGACTATTATATCGAAAATAGTACTACTACGACGGTCGTTACGGACTACGAGAGCCTATAGTATCTATAGACGTCTACGACCTATAGTAAGCGTCTAGCGCGGTAGGTCGTAGAATTCTAGGAGTATAACCTACGAATTCGGTACTAGAAGGGATCGGATGCTATTATTCCTAACGCTATTAGTAGATAGCCTAATTTTATTAGTAAAGGCCCTATAAACGTATCGGAGTCTATTCTAGTATAGGGAGCCTTATTAAACGTAGCTAGTATAGTTATAAAGATACCTAAGGAAGATTAGCTAGCGGCTATAGAACGATATCTCGACGAAAGTATCCTACCGTCCGATAAATCGACTACGAGAGCTATACTTAAATTTACTACGAACTTAAGTTATTAGGAGCTACCGTTCCTAGTAAGAGTATTAGTCGTAGAGAATCGCTAGCTAGTCTTTACTTACGAGGATAGGACTATCGCGCCCTACCTTAAGCCTATCCTACGTATAGATTTAGTACGGCGTCTATACGAGGAGTTTAGTTATCTCGGCTACCTAGGTTTAAACGGTGTTCTTCGGCCCTAAGCGTAGTAGCCAACGGTACGCTAAGATATTAAAGAGATTACGTATTTATACCTAAACTACTAAGTTTCCTAGGGTTCGCGGAAGAGTCTTAAGCGCGAGGCGGCCTAATATATAGTTATAGCTAACCTACGACCTTTCGAGCGCTAGGGAATTAATCTAATCGGTCGCCTTCCGACGACTCCTAACGGAAATCGCTAGATTATTACCGCGATCGACTACGCTATAGACTAGCCGATCGTAAAAGCGGTTCCTAATATAACCGAGGAGGCTATCGGTAAGTTTATACTTAAGTAGGTTTTCGCTTATTATAGCGCTCTAAGGGAAATTATCTCTAATAATAGTCCGAACTTATTAGTAGGTAGTATACGGTATTTTATAAAGTTGCTATAAACCTATTATCGGACGATAACTCCTTACTACCCCTATACGAACGGAAAAGTAGAAAATTTAAATAGTATTCTTAGGCGTATATTAACGAAGTATTTAATAAATAAGCCTACAAGAGCCTAGGACCTATACCTATAGTAGTCGCTCTTCGCTATATATATATATAAGTATATAGTTACTAGTTTTAGCCTATTTTATTTAGTATACGATACGTACCTACGGATCCTTAGTAATCTATCTAATCCCTTAGGTTTAGCTCTATTATAAGCTAATAAGTTAGCTAACCTAAGTAACGTAAGGATAAAAGTAAATAAGTTATTGCTTATACGTACTATTCGGATAAAGCGTATATAGGATAGTCTCGTTACGAAAATAAGCTTCTAGCCTAGAGACTAGGTTCTACTACGAAACGAGAGCGGATAGAAGTTTAAAGGTAAGTAGTTTAGGCCCTATAGGGTCCTAGAGTCCTATCCGCTTAGGACGTATATACTTACTAAGCTAGGGGGGTATATCCTCCGGATATTAATTAATAGATCGCGGTTGCTAGAAGCGTAAGTAGACAATCCTAAGTCTTTATAGACGTCCTCGGTAGCCTATAAAGCCTTACGTCGCGCGGGGTTACGGCTACGGAAGCCGGAAGAAATCCGGGCGATCCTTAATAAAGATACTCTACCTCCGAGTTATTCCGATTTGTCTACGTTTACCTAGGAAGAATAGGATAAATTTAAGCGTTTAGGCGTACGCTTAGACTCGGTAGGGGAGAAGTAGGCGATAAGGCGCGTTATCGCTAAGTAGCGGACGAAAGCCCCTAAGCCTAATAAATAGGATTTAGAAGTAAACGACTACGAGTCTAAGGCTAGATCCGTTAAGTCCGATCGGGAGTTCGAGGAAGACGTTCCTCGAAGAGAAAACGCGCCGCTATATCGGGACGCTAATACTAGCAAGCGTAAGTTATTTAATAGCCCTCTTATAGTAGTTATTCTATCTACGAATACGACGAAAAATTAAAGGTTAACTATATATTTAGGACCTTTTAGGAGCTTTAGGAGCCCCTATATATAAAAATTCTAAAAAATACAAAAAAAAAAAAAAAAAAGTATTATCTATTAATTCCGTACTCCTACCTACCGGTAGGGAACGCCTTTTTCCCTCTATATACTCTACCTATAAACGCTACCTAAAAATTCCAAAAAGACCTTTATAGCCGCTTACCCTCGAAAAGAAATAGGTTAAAGAAGTCCTTCTCGTCCCTATAAATATCCTCTAACGACTAGCCCTAGCCCTCGATATACTAGCGGATACGCGCTAAGTCGAAGGTAAGCTAGGCGTATACTTCCTCTAACTCTCGGTATATACGTCGGAGCTCTATAAAGTCGCGTATCTCTATAGCCTATAAGACGCTTAGGGATACGATAAGAGACGTATACTACTACGTTAGATACCTAAGAATACGGACTAGGTCGTCGGCCGTACTATAGATAATACTAGGTATAGTAATAGGTATACTAATAGTCGTGCTAGTAGGTATAGTAGCGGTAATAGTAGCGAGGGTAGCGACTAGGGCGGAAACCTCCTCGCGGATAATAGGAAGGTAGATAGTAAGATAGTAGACAATAGGAGGAGCTACGTTAGTAGTACTATAAGTAGTAGGACGTATCTAAGGTTCTATAGTAAGATAACGAGAGCCCCTTTTCGGTTATTTACGGGTCGCATTCATGCCCGGACAATCCCGTCCGAACCCTTTAGCCCCTAAATACACCCCTTTCTACCCTTTCCGCTCCTATTTTTACCGCCCGTATATACTATAATACTACGTATCCGTATATACAATCCAAAACATACTTATTTCCCTCTAGGATTATATCTAGTAGCATATCCTAACCGACTATTCTTCTACGAATAGTCGGGGGAGGTCGCTACCGACCGATGCGTCTCCGTTACCTCTAGATGCATCCGACGTACCTCCCCCTAAACACGATCCTTCAACCTTAACTAGTCGAAGCCGCAAAAGTTTCGTAGATTTCCTACCTCCCTTTCCCCTCCGTATCCCGGCGTCCCTCTCCGAAATAGTCCGACTACGACTAGCGGTAAGTAATTAGGGGCGCCTAATATTATCGCAACGGGCTATTTAGGACTAATTACCCTAACAACCCCGCGGTTATACCTAAAAAGGATATAGAATACGAGATAAGGATAAAATCCCTTGCTTTTGGCTAAGACACGGGAGAAGAGTATCTTTTTTGGTCCGATCCGGTTAGTCTCGGACCGAAAAGTATAAGAAAGAGAGATATCGACTTAAGGAAGAGAACTATTTATAAAGTTCTATCCTAATTTATTTATATCTAATCAAATTTAATCGTCTATTACTATATCTTAAGAGACTTTATCCCCTTAGCGGCGTCCGACTACGCCTAGAACCGACGAAGCGCTTAATCTACTACCGCCTTTCCTCGCCGGTATTTATTATAAGGCCTAGTACGTAGCTACGGATAAGCTTAGAATATCTAATCTAATTAAGCATACTACTACGTAGGAGCTCGAATTTACTAATTAGGTTCGGTCCGTAGCGAACGCCCCTATAGGAGGCGTCCTACCGCTATCGGCTGCCCTATCGCCGCCCCTAGAACTAACTACTACTACGTCCGCTTACGTTAGTACTACTTAAGCCGCCGCGCGGAAGCTTATACTTAAGTATATCTAGCTAATTAAGAACTATAGTAGTAAAATCCGAGATAATAGCGCTCGTAACTACCTTTACGACTACGAACGATACTTCTTAGAGGTCGCGTAGTACGTAGGCGCCGAACCTAAGAATATAGATAAGGTCGTAACCGTAAGTAGTTAGCTAATTAATTACGTAGCTAATATATAGACCGCCTATATATATAAGGTAGTTAGCTATTATACTAAGAAAGTCGAAATATAGCGATAGTATAGGGAATAGATCGAAGAGGAATTTACGGAGTATCTCGGCCGCGAAAAGAGGTAGGCGAAGTTTAAGAACATAAAATAGGGCTTTAAACAGTCCTTCTAATACTTCGCTATTAACCTATAGTAGGCTACGACCGATTACTACCTCTCGATCCCTCCTAAAATATTAATCTAATACCTAAAAGATAGGGCCTACCCCTATCTCTAGAAGAGATAGGCCGAAGAAAGCTATCTGCCTACGATTATTTTAGAAGTTATCCGCCGATTCGTCGAATTTAAGTAGGGAGGTATAATTTCCGGCTATATCGACCGAACGAATAGCCGTAGTAACCGTAATCCTAACGTTATAGACCTAGACGTACTTAAAGGTTCTCGAGATAAATCGAAAGAGGATCAAAACGACTCGAGAAGGTACTTCTACTACAAAAAGCCGGGGTATATAAAGCGAAACTACCCGAAACTCGACAAAGACAAAAAGAAGGACAAAGACGGATCGTTAGACAAGAAGCCTAAATCAAAAAACTAATACGGCTAGCCGATTCCGAAGCCCTAGTCGGCCGTATAAAGAAGGCTTCGTAAGTAAGCGATTTCGCCTAATTATACGAAATCGATTGCTTAGACCTAACTATAGAGGCGTAGAAGGAGGAGAAGTCTCGACCTTACGTAGAAGCGGCCGTTAACGTTATTAAAGCCGCCCTAAATATTATTAGCGACTCCCTTATATTCTATTCTACGAAGATCGGACTATCGGCCGACTCTCTAACTATCTCTACCCTACTCGATAGTAGTACGACCTATATATTTGCCTTAATAGAGATAATTAATCGCCTACGTCCGAATATCTCTATCAAAAAAAGCCGCCGACTAATAAAGGTAAACCTACTAAATAGGGACTAACTCTTTACGTAGGCCCTCGTACGACTACTAATACGACTAGGAACTTAGCGTAGATATATATCCGCCTAGATTCTACCTATAGAAGGTTACGAGCTCGTTTTCGGCCGAGACTTCCTCCGAAAGTATAACTCTAGTATTAACTAGAGATATTCGACTATAAGTATTAGCGATTCGAGTAGTAAACATATTATCTCTCTATATCCGACCCTAAATATCTTAGTAAAAGGCGTCGAAAGGTTTAATCTAATATCGGCAAAATAATATAGACGTATCTCGCGTAAGAAAGGCGCCGAAATTATTCTTATAGCTATCTACGCGATAGAGAATACGAAGCTATTTTAAGACGAAAAGCATTAAGACCTTCGTATTTAATCGATTCTAGACAAATACGCTAAGGTATTTCTATCCGAACTACCTAATAGACTTCCTCCTAAGCGTCCTATTACCTACGAGATCGAAATTAGGGATACGGCGCCTATAAATATCAATACCTATCCGTTATCCGTCGAAAAGTTAAACGAATAAGTACGGTAGATCGAGGACCTTATCAAAAAGGGACTAATCTAACTATCTAGTAGTCCCTAGGGCTTTCTAGTTATCTTCGTAAGAAAACCTAACGGTAAATAGCGAATATATATCGACTACCGTACGCTTAATTAGATAACGGCTAAGAATAGATATCCTCTCCCTAGAATATAAGAACTTATAGATACGGTCGGTACCGTAAAAGTTCTCTCGAAAATCGATTTAGCGTCCGGATACTAGTAGGTCCGGATAGGCACAAATTCGATCCCGAAAACTATATTCAATACAACGTAGGGCAAATACGAGTAGCTTATAATACTATTCGGACTATATAATACCCCCGTAACGTTCTAAACGATTATAAACGATACCTTACGTCTACTTCTAGGCTAATACGTCGTCGTATATCTAGATAATATCCTAGTCTTCTCGAACTCGATAGAGGAGTACTACGAACATCTCGATTAAGTATTAACGTTACTAGAAGAGTAGAAGCTCTACGCGAAACTAGAGAAATACGAGTTCGTAACCGAGAGCTTAGAGTTTTACGGTTATATTGTCGGAAACGGTCGTATACGCCCGCTATAAGCTAAAATTGAAGCGATCCGCAACTAGCCGATACTACGAAATATCTATAAAGTACGCTAGTTCCTAGGATTAGCTACTTACTATCGCCGTTTTATTAGAGACTTTACGAAGATTTACGTCCCGCTCTACGAACTCCTAAAGGAAGTAGACAAAACCGTTCGAAAACAAAAGTATCGACCTATCAATTAGACGACCGCGTATAAAAATATATTTCGAAGGTTAAAGAACCTACTAACCAACGCCTTAGTCCTAAGATAGCTAAATAGAATAAAGCCTTTTCGGATCGAAACCGACGTATTAGAATAGGCGATCGGACTTATTCTTCTCTAGGTAGGCGAAGATAGCGTACTCTATCTAATCTCTTTCGATAGGCGTAAGCTTTAGGGGGCGGAATTAAATTACCCCGTATACGAAAAGGAGCTATTAGCTATCAAAGAGGCCTTACGCCTATAGGACCGCTATATCGAAAATAGCATACGTACTATAGTCGTAACCGACTATACGAGTTTGTAGTATCTATAGACTACGACGACCTATAGTAAGCGACTCGCGCGCTAGGTCGACGAATTCTAGGAATATAACCTAGATATTTAATATCGGAAGGGATCGGAAGTAGTTATCCCCGATGTAATTAGTAGACGGCCGGATTTCGTCGAAGAAGGCCCTATAAATATATTAAAATCCTAACCGACATAGGATATATCTATTAATACTATAAGAAGCGTTAGAGGCGTTCCTAAAAAAGAGTAGCTAATAGCGATAGTACGATATCTCGACGAAAAGGTATTACCGACCAACCGAAAACTTACAAAAAGTATTAAAGTATTCGCTCCGAGACTAAGTTTTCGTAACCTTAATAGCTTATCTAGAGACGCGATAGTAGGTAACCGCTAGCTTACCTTTACCTACGATAATAGGGTTCGTATACCGTATTTAGAACTAGTTATTCGTAGCGATTTAGTACGATAACTATACCGAGAGTTTAGATATCTAGGGTACCTAGGGTTAAACGGCGTTATTCGCTCTTAGGCATAGTAGCCTACGATACGTTAAGACGTAGAAGAAACGGCCTAAACTTACCTAAATTGCTAAGTATCGTAGGGCTTAAAGAAGAGGCTTAAATAGGAAGCGGCCTAATATATAGTTATAGTCGGTATCTAACCCTTCGAACGATAGGGAATTAACCTTATTAGCCGCCTTCTAACGACGCCTAATAGCAATCGCTAGGTTATTATAGCTATCGACTACGTAATAGGGTAGCTAGTTACGAAAGCTATCCTAGATACGACTAAAGAAGCCCTTAGCTAATTCCTTTATAACAATATCTTTGTCTACTATAGAGTATTCCGCGAAATCTACTTAGACAACGGCCCGAACCTTATATTAGCCGCTATCCGGTTCTATATTCGCCTTCTCGAAGCCCGTTATAAGACGACTACTCCCTACTACCCCCGAATAAACGGAAAAGTAGAAAATCTAAATAGTATACTTAGTAAGATACTTACGAAATATCTTATAAATAAGCCTACGAAAGTATAGGATCTATATCTTTAATAAGTATTATTTACTACGAGAGTCTATAAATATATAGTTACGAAGTTTAGCCTATTCTATTTAGTATATAGTATCTATCTACGTATCCTTAGTAATAAATCGATAGAAAGTATCTAACCTTAGCCTAATCGCCTCGAAAATATATAAGCAATTAGTAATATACGTATAAAAGCAAACGAACTCCTCCTAGTTCGTACGATTCGGCGAAACAAGGTTCGCGATTTATTAGTAAAAAAGACTAGTTTCTAGCCTAGCGACTAGGTATTAATACGTAATAAGAGTAGTAAGAAGTTCGAGAGTAAGTAGTTCGGCCTATATAGGATTATCTAAGCTTATCCGCTCGGAACTTATATACTATCGGAGCCTAACGGCTACGTCCTCCGATATCTTATTAACGGATTAAGGCTACTAGAAGCTAACGTAGATAATCCTAAATCGCTATAGATATCTATAGCGTCTTAGGTAGCCCTTCGTAGGGTAGGCCTAACTATTAGGCGCCCTAAAGAGATACGAAAGGTTCTTAATAGTAATAAACCTCTACCGATATATTCGGATTTATCTATATTTACCTAGGAAGAATAGGACGAATTTAAGCGTACCGGCGTACGCTACGAATCGGTAGGAGAGGAAGTAATTATAAAACGCGTTATCGCTAAATCGAAGGCGATCGCGGAAAAAAGAAAATCGACCGTAGCTAAAAATAAGCGGCAACCCCCTAAAGAGTAGGATTCGGAAGAAAATAATTACGAATCTAAACCTAAATACTCCGAAACTAAAGAAGAATCTAAAGTTAAGACGACTCCGGGCTAGGACGCTAACCCTAGAGACTAAGCGTTGTTTAACGCTCCTTTCGCCGTTATAATTCCAACGCGAAAACCTACGAATATAAAGGAACAATAAAAGAAGGACAAAATTAATTAAAGGATCCTTCTAACCTTCGCTATTAGGCGGGATAGAAAACGCCTAAAAACGCCCGAAAACAACTAGCCCCTTCCTAAGAAAAAAAAAAAAATATTAGATCCTACTTATACCTATTAAGCCTACTTATTATTCTCGAAAGCGAATTTACCCCTATCCGATACCTCCTACTTCTCTTTAGACGAAGGAGCCGAAGTATCTAACTCCCCGGACTCGACTAATAGCGCCTCTAGTAGAGACCGATTCTATAAGGTACGCTAGATAGTACCTAAACTAGCCCGAAAGAAGCTACGTAACGCTTCGAAATTAGGCGGATCCGCCTTAGCGGCCTTATAGTCTAGCGGCGACCGGTAAAAGCGCTTATCGTAGACCGGATCTAGTAGAGCGCTAACCCCCTTCCCTTTCGCCTAACCTAGATTCTTCCTACCTTTAGCCTTAGAAACGGACGATTTAGCGCGTATAGGCGATTTCGAGCGACTATAAGTACGTAAACTACTACGTAAGATCGACTTCGGTTTATACGTAGTACCGGATGCCTCCTTATCGGTATACCGGATAGACTCGACCTTACGCTTTTTCGAGCGCGTAACGCGTTCCTCCTCCGAATCCGCCTAAAGGGCCGGATAGTCCGGATTCTACCCCTCTAGAACTAGGCGTATAAAATCCGGAAGTAAACGCTCTACTATAACTATTAGCAACGATCCGAATATCCGAAATAAGCTAAAACTTACGGAACGAATACTTCCCGCTACCGCTATTAAACTAGTAGCAACCGTACGAGCTATCGGCTACGAGTAAACTATCGACTACTAATACCGCGTAGCTCGAAAAAGGGCCGGCCAACCGCCTATACTACTTATACGCCTAGCCCTTAGGCGCGACTAGACTAGACTACTATACGTACGTAGCCCGACGATTAATAGTAGACCGATAGGTCTTCGCTACCCTATTTCGCTAGTCTATATCGCGTAGAACCGGCGCGTATAGTATCTTTTACTCGAGATCGGTCGTAAACGAACCGAGTAAGGGGTTGCCGTTAGTATTAAGACCGAACGGTAGGGTCGATAAGGCACCTATTTCGAGTATTAGTATCTAAAAGTTATCGAAAGCGACTATAAAGACAACTTACTAGCCTCGGGCATAGCGACGCTTATCCCGGCGGACGGCGTACGTATAGATTCGGCCCCTTCTAGGACCGAATCCGCGGTAGCCTCTATTACTAGGGGCGCGCGAGGGCCCTTACGCTAGGCCGAGGAAGGAATACGCGGTTCCCCGCGGGGTATTCTTGCCGTAGACGGCGACGACGGCGCCTTACGAGGCGTTCCGCCGGAGCGAGTTCGTGATACTATACGATATTATCTATTAGCCCTAATCAATACGCAAAAGTTGACAAAACTACGTAACTACAATAACAAACATATTCGCGACCTCTCAACACAATAATAGATATACGCGATAGGTCTAATACGCGTATACCGTAAGCTATATACATACGATAGGGATAGTACTTATATATAGTAGATAGTAGTAAGCTACCGAAATATAGAAATAGAGGTTAGATAGCGCAAAGCGTGCTAACCGGACGAAGATAAGAAGGTAGGGAAGGGAGATTTCTAAAGGGTATACCCTTTCTTTATACTATATAGGGGGACCTAAATCAACCTCCTAATTTCTTTATTCGCATTAGAACGCGTAATCTTACGCCTAATCCTACCCTCTAATTCGTCGTCAAAATTCGCTTATATAGTTCTTTGTTTGCTTAATCTTTAGCTATTTTCGATCCTCGAACCTAATTAGCCTATCCCGAATATTGTTAATCGCTATCCCTACGCGTCTTCTACACGCGCGCTTGAAACCCGGCATATTTACATATTTTGTACCCCCCCCTATATTCCTAGGCCCGTAACCCTATATTTATGCACTTTTTTACCCCAACAATTATTATCGAAACTATTCTCGCCCTCCCACGAAGGTTCGGCTATTTTCCCGTAGGGGATGTCCCCTAAATTGCGCGTTGTGCTTGTTGATACACTTTCTATCGTTTTTCCCGTCGTTTCCCTATTTCATATAATATTATCAACACTCGTACGTTTGCCCCCCCCCCCCTCGCGCCTAAATTTATTATCCCTACCTATTTGTTTTCGCCTACTTTCGCGATCCCTCGGCCGTATATATCTCCCCAATGCCCTATTTTATTGAACTCGAGGACGAGTTCAGAGACGGTAGGGGAGGATAAGATAACGAGAGCCCCTTTTCGGTTATTTACGGGTCGTATTCATGCCCAGACAATCCCGTCCGAACCCTTCAGCCCCTAAATACACCCCTTTCTACCCTTTCCGCTCCTATTTTCACCGCCCGCATATACTATAATACTACGTATCCGTACATACAATCCAAAACATACTCGTTTCCCTCCAGGATCACAATAGGTTCGACCTAGTAGTAGGTATTACGGCCGGAGTCTTTTTTAGTACGACGCGTACGTTTCTTTGCGTAACGAGAAACTAGGGTAGGCGTAACTTCTATAATAGATAGGGATAATAAGGATTTACCTACGTTTTCGCCGACTCCGGTAGCGCCCTCCTAACGGGCTCCCAGACCGCGGCGGTTACGAGCTTCTACGAGCTATTTATAGTTTAGGTTCTACTCGGCGAGTTTATCTAGTACGAATTAGGGGCGTTTGTTATAGTAGAATAAATAACGCTTAGCGTTCGAATTAAAGCTACAATATATATACGCGCCCGAAAAGCCGACCTATCCGTCGTAGATAAGCACGTAGTAGGTCGTAAACGGCCTATAATTAGCTACGTACGAATCGTACTCCTCGCCTAGAGGAGCTAGCAACCTAGATTGCTATACGCGTACTATACGTTTAGGGTTAGGCGTAGAACAACGCTTTAGAACGCTATTCCGCTAGTCTACGGACTAGACGATTAGCGTAGACTTAATCTAGTCGTCTATTTCCGTAGCGGCGTAACGTATATCTAGGTTTCCGTAGATATCTAGTCCGTTAAAACTAGGATATAATTAAAACCCGTCTTTAGGCGCGGCCGTACGCGTAGGCGTAGTCGCGGTACCGAGGGTTATTAGCCTAGCATTAGTAGAGGAAGTCGCGGGGGCGTTCGAAACGGGAGCGGTTATAGGTATATTCGCCGTAAGAGGAGGGTTTATTAACGTAGGCGTTATACGCTTAGCTACGGCGAGGCGTACGTTCGCCGAAAAGAACGGCGACGTATTAGAAGAGAAGCGTAGTAGCGTAGACGGAGACGTATTAGTAGACCGCGGTATATATCTACGTAATAGGTAAATAGAAGGTATATAGGGCTTAGAGCCGCCGCCGGTAAAATTATATAGGAGTATACTAACGTACGGAATATACGTTACGAGGTAGATACGCGCCGAAGCGTAAAGTAGGGAGCGGGAATATTGTAGCTAGATATAAGAGAAAATTTATAAGAGCGCGAAGAAGAGAAGAGAAAAGTAAGGGCCTAGAGCGTATCTTTATACCTATAGATAGAGAGGTATAATCTAGGGCCTAGCGATTCTTTATTATTAACCTAGGGCGTTTATAATACGCTATACAAACGTAACCCTAATCTTTATAGCTAATTAGCTACTCTAAAAGGTAATCTTATATACTATTATATATCTCGTTTATCCCTACGTAGTCCTATTACCCTACGTAATCTAATACCTTCGCGATCGACTTAACGGCGGCTCTAAAAAGTACCGTTTATAGGTACGTAACGTCTTTTTACGTATTTCCCTACGTTTCTATCTATAAAACGCTAACGCTACGTACCGCCCTATTGCCTACGGTAGCTACGTATTTCTTTTTATGTCTTTATGTATATTTTAGGGCGCTAGAAGTACGCCTAGGGTTTTCCCTTTGTTTCCTTTTACTTTCTTTTGTTTCCTTTCGCGTCTACGAAATAGGGTATATTTAAACGTCTTTGTGGATATTTTTTGGTATTTCTAGACATCCCTATACGTACTGTTGTCCTTTGTTGTAAGCTTTCGGCGGTTGCCGTTACGTCTAGGAGGACGTAGCGCGAACTTAAGGCTAAGTTCGTTTTAGGTAGGGGAGGATATAATCCTAGAACCTTATGTACGTACCCTTACGGTCACGTTACCTAGTTTTCTGCCACGGTTACCGCCTTCTAGGTGCCCTTTTGATCCTTAGCCCCTACGTTTTACAATACATACTCTTTTGCCTTAGATCTCATTTTATAGCCTAGGAATCGCGAATAGGTTACTACTATCGAAACTATAAATACGGCCGGATAGGCCCTCCCGCCTACTATTATTTTTAAGGCCAAAATATATAATTTTGTATAGTTTTAGGACCTCCTAAATAACTAGCGTTTCGAAGTAAGTCTAAATAGATAGACGACCGATGAAATTGGCCTACGATAGCTACAAAAATAGTTTATTCCGACGACTAATAGTCGTAAGGTTAGGCGGTATTAGCTTCTAATTCTCGATAGGTATAGTAGTTATTTAACCCCCTAATTCGACTAGATATATACTAAAAACGAGATTATACTAATCTATATACTAGCGTATTTATCGTACCTATTATAGCCCCTCGATATAGGCTATTTTACGCTTTTAAAGCATAAGTACGGTTTAATAGTCGATCGAAAAATACGGATACGTATTAATTATATCGACAAGATTGATTTCGTTATACTATACCTAAACGTACGAAACTAGGCCTATAAATCGGATACTATTAAAAATAGCTTCGTAGCTACCGGTTTAGTCCTAATTAATGCCGATCGGGTACTTTCGAAGCTTAATATCACTATCGAAATACCCCCCCCCCCTAAGCCGACCGTCTAGTTAGGGCAGTTTTTTCCTCCAAAAAACGCCCTAAACTAGCTACTACGTAGATCGTTTAGCATCTTCAATCAAAAGCCTACTACGCTATACCCTAAATAGCCTAGTTCGGGCCTAATTTAGTCTATTAAAGAAGGCTTTATACGAGCGGGATAATAGGGTCACAATTCTAACGAAAGAAAACCATAATTACCGGGCGGAGAATAAGAAAAAGAAGCAGAAAAGGATACGTACGTATAGACGCATCGAACATCTATTAGGCCTATTAGTTTCGGAAGCTCTAGAGCTATCTAGGCCTAATAAGTAGCCTAATAATACGGTTTAGCCTATTCCGTAGGACCCGGTTTAGCCGGTTTAGCCCGCTGTAGAACAACCGCGACGGCGTCAATTTACATGCTCTTTATATAATTAGGTAGGGCATCGGTCAAATATATATAATCGGAGATAGTTTAGTTAATTTATTGGCGTTTTGGTAGGTAAAAATAGGTGTAAACGGGAATGTAGGTGGTTGGGTGATCGGCTCGGTAGTATGATCGGTCCGGTAGTGATTAACGTTACATAGCTAGAACCTCGACGATAATCAGAGACATTATTATTACTATCATAATTTGGTTATATGCACATGCTCAATACCATAATTTTGAGTCCCTGTACAGGTATTCGGAAACAGGCTCACAATGCATCGGGTATAAAGTGCTTTGGTCGTAGTGATCCGCTCATTAGGATTCCCCCGGGTCCTTCATCGAACATACCGTAGCCGCCGGGTCGCTTCAGCAGCTACGAGAGCGCTAATCGCGCCAATGAACAAACAGATAGCGATGGCGTTTGGCCTGTTCTTGTCCAGATTCATCCATTGCGTGTCCGATGCGTCGCTTTCCTTGCTGGGCTGGGCACCTGGTTCGAGAACGGTGAAGACGATCCAGCTGATAAATGTGCCGACGAATTGGGGGAGTGTGGTGTATACGTTCAGCACACCGAGGTAGATCCCGGCCAGCTCGCCTGTAGAGGGGATGTTCGAGGCTTGGTCTTCTTCGTCCGTGTCATCGCCGTCGGAATCGCGGTGGTTGAGTCGGAGGACTTCTAGTTCTGTGTCCGCGGCTGCGTTGCGCATGCTGGCGGAGGTGATCATTGTTACGCCGGAGCGCGTGGTTGACCCTGGTAGGCCTCCGCTGTTGCCGTTCATCGTCAGTTTGTTGATCTCCACGCCCATAAAGGCGAACGGCGCCCAGCCGCTGATTGCCCAGGGAATACCGCAGACTGCTACGAGGAAAGTCGCAAATCCCCGCGAGTGGGCTAGCGGGGCGAAGATCATGGTCGCGGCAAACATGATCTGAGAGATCAGCCAGGCTGTCTGGAGGTCGGGTCGCACTGCAGTCATGGCTTTGAGTGCTGCTGCCACGCCCGGAGGTGGTCGGGGTGTGAAGCGCGTGCGCTTGGTATCAGGGGGTTGCACGCAGAACGGTAGCAGAACGGAGCTGAGGAAGGTAATTGCCGAAAACACTGTCAGCGAGAGACTGCCGACACGGCCGACCTCGCCAAGCATATCGGTTGCCTTGGATAAGTCTTCCTTGGGCACTTCGTACCGAAAGTAGGTCTCGCCCACCCATGTGGTACTGTAGAAGAGAAAAGGGAACCAGCCTAGCATATTGTCAGCGGGAATATTTTCAAGATGCTCACTTTCCATACCAATCCATGCCCAGAATTGGGCCCAGCAAATAGCCTGGATACGAGGCGGTAGCTCTAGTGTAGATTTGAACAACTGAGAGATCACTTGAATTGCACCAGCCTTGCCATCCGAGTCCCTGTCATTGTGTTAGCGCTTATGCTCGTTATACTTCGGAAAAACTGGGCTAGCCCACCTCGCTGTGATCAAAACACGCTCCTTGACAGAATACGAGGTAACAGCCACAGCTCCAACCAAGGACAATGCCGCGATCACAGTCATCTGTTTGAACTGTGTGTCGCCGAAAAAGCCCCCAAATATGCTGACGGTGTCAATCGAGCCGATCACGTAGCTGATGAGCTGGCCGATGGCAGCCATTCTGCCAGCTATTATGACTGTTAGGAAACTTCTTCATGATGGCACAGGATAAGTGACACATACCCCATGCAGATCCAGCTTGTTGCAATGGAATCGGTAGCGTGTCCACAATCAGACTGCGACAGCATGCTTGAACTAAGCACTAGTGAGCGAGGCCCTCCACATTGAGAGCAGTCCCACTTACCAACATTGATGGAAAAGTCCACAGCATAGATGCTGGAGACAGCCAACGCAATGATAACCTTCTTAGCCTAAATGAGTTTAGATTAGCTCCCAAAGCTCAATGAACCAGTTTCCATAAGCGATAACAGATTCATACCTTGTCAGGGTCCTGGACGAACAAGCCGACAATCTCAGCAGTCCACCCAAGAACAATCAGACAAAAAGCCACGACGAAAGAACCAAAAATCATAAACGGCCTTCTCCGACCCCATTTCGATCGTGACCGGTCCGCAATAACACCGATAAGAGGCTGGATAATCAACCCAGACAATGGGCCCGCAATCCAGACCAACGAAGTCTTGGATTTCGTCAAGCCAAGCTGAAGAAGGTAAGGCGTGCAATCTAAACATCAATTAGTCTCGATCTCACTTGATGCCCAACCTCGATCTTACATGTCATCTCCGTGCCCCATGTAAACCTATAGCCCACAATAGCCACCGTCAGCCATTGAACTTGCATTCCCAGAAACAGACCCATCAGAGGTAAACGTACTGCAATCCCACCAAACTAAACGTCAACAACGCCATTCGCATCGACTCAGACCGTCCCTTGATAGACGGCGTGCCCGCCCATCTCGCAGTCTGCGGCATCCTGCACTAACTGCGTGGCATACGCTCCGCCTCCCCCGCGAAATCTGAGGGTATGCAAGTCTGCAGGCCTTGAAGGAAATGCGCAGTTCCGAATCCGACGCGCTCGGGAATATATTCCGGGTCTTCGAAAACGGGCCCGGGGCTGCACGGAGTCGGAGCTGCAGCGTGCCGTGAGAGAGTGTTCGGTTGTTTGTCTGGGGGAAACACGCGAAGTTTGGGCCACGAGGGTGTTCGGCAATTGGTTGTACGGTCTTGGCCTTGCGATCGTAGGGAGGTCGATCGGGAATCTCGGTCAGGTGTGTCGCGTGCAGAACGGTATTTCTGGGGAACGAGGGCGTGATGAGGACAAAGAGAAGAAAAAGGACCTGGCCTGAGCACAGTTGATGCGGGCCCCGGCCCGCTTATCGTTGGCAAGTCAGACCCGCCAGGGGCTTTTGATGCCGATCGCTGTCACACGGAGGTTTTATCTGGGGTTCTTGATGGGAGAGTTTATAGATCAGTGATTCCTTTTTGAAGGTTTATTTTGTGTTTCTGGTCGGTTTCACGCGATTTCCTGGACTCAGATCGATGTCCCTAGTTTGGGGCTGTGATTGGCTCGTGGGTTGAGTAGTTAACTAACTACAGTTAGTTAGTAGCACACGATTTGTACTGGAACAATTGGAGAGAGAGATGATGCATATGGAGTTCTAGATTGGATCGACTACTGAATTATATACTCGTTCCAGAAGTACGCACCAGGAATGAAAGAATGGAATTTGAGAACACAAATTGCATAACGTTCTTTCAAATGTTTGCGAGTCTCCTTTCTACTCGACTCTGGAGACCGACATATTTAGCGACAGTTCCCACCAGCTCGGCTTGAAGACATAATGGAGAGAACCTTGGCAAAAGAAAAAGAAAAGAGTAAATTTTGATCATCTTCATAGACCGCATCCCATATCATCGTAAACTAGCACTGGGCTACCTCCCATCTACAGCCGGTTAGGAGCGGCGTTGGTCACAGGCCACTGGTAGCCGGCAGCATCACTGAACTTGTAGCCGTAAGAGGCAGTGAAATCGTCGAGGACTGCGGGGCCACGAGATCCTAAATGAAGTCAGCAAATGCGTTTGGAGATATGGCGTGGTGGAAAATCACTTACCATAGGGGTATTCCATTGGGATGATCTCCTTGTTGTCGTCCAGGTAGTGCAGCAGCGGCGAGAACATGCGCCAGCTGGCATCCAGCTCGTCGTCACGAACAAAGTTGGAGTGATCGCCCTTGAAGGCATCCAGGATCAAGGACTCGTAGGCCTCGGGGATCTTGAGGTCGGAGAAGCGGCGGCGGTAGGTCAAGTCCAGCTCGGTCACCACCGTCTGCATGGACAGACCGGGCAGCTTCGAGTTCATCTTAATGTAGACGGACTCGTTGGGCTGGACACGGATGACCAGCTCGTTACGCGGGATATCCTTGAAGATACCAGAGGTGACGTCCTTGAACTGGATACGGACCTCGGTCTTCTGCTCGTTCAGGGCTGTCAAGGGGTGTTAGTAAGATGCACATACGGGGCAAAAGCGGTTCAACTTACCCTTGCCGGCCTTGAGAATGAAAGGAACGCCGTCCCACCGCTCATTCTTAATATAAGCGACGAGGGCGCAGAAGGTTGGGCAGCGCGAGTCCTTGGGAACGGTGTCGTCCTCCAGGTATCCAGGCTTACTTCCGTCCAGCGAGCGACCGTACTGGCCAATGATGACGTTCTTGGGCTCAATCGGATCCATCGCACGCAGAACACGGACCTTCTCGTCACGGATGTCCTCAGAGGAGAAGGAGATGGGGCGCTCCATGGCGAGCAGAGTCAAGACCTGCAGAAGGTCTACATCATAATCAGTATGACTCCATGGTCTTTTGGTGAGAATACGCACGGTTTTGCATGACATCACGGATGATGCCGAACTCGTCGAAGTATCCTCCACGGCCCTCAGTGCCGAACGGCTCCTTAAATGTGATTTGGACGTTGTCGATGTGGTGACGGTTCCATGTGGCGTTGAAGAACTCGTTGCCAAATCGCAGGATAAGAATGTTCTTGACCATCTCCTTACCGAGGTAGTGGTCAATACGGAAGATCTCCTCCTCCTTCCAGTTAGGCTCCAGAGCCTTTTGCAGATTGCGCGAGCTCTGAAGATCCTTGCCAAATGGCTTTTCAACCTGTAGGGGAATTAGCCGCCGCTGCCTCGGTTAGCCTGCCGGAAAAACTCACAATGATACGGGCAAGGCCCTTCTTGGGATAGCAGTTGCGCTTCAATTGCTCGGAGACAGTAATGAAAACACTGGGGGGTAGAGCCATGTAGAAGACACGGTTCTGCTCATTGCCTTGCCGGCTTTGCTCAACCTCCTCGAGGTGCTTGTTGAGGTTGATGAATGAGTCATCCTGGTCGTATTGGCCCGAGACGTAGGTGCAAAGCTGGCAGAACTGGTCTAATTGCTCCTCAATCTCCTTTGTGGGCACCTTGATATACGAGCGCACGCGCTTTAGGTATTCTTCGTGGTCCATCTTCGTCCGCGCATAACCGACGATCTTAATGTCCTTGGGCAGGAACTTGTTGCGGAACTGTAGGTGATGGTGTCAGCTGAAGGAACATGTGCGACCGCTATAGCTTGTCACATACGAGACCGAAGAGTGCGGGGAACTGGTCGAACGAGTTAGTCTTGAGCGCATACCGAAAGCCGCGGGGGCCATGGCACAAACCGTCTTCTTCTTTGCGAGATCGCCAGATGCACCAAGCACCACGACGATGGTGTTATCTTTCAACTCGATGGTGCTGGATTGTAGAAGCATTGTTAGTTCGGCGATTCAGAGGACGAGGGCAGAGTTTGCATGGGATGAGGTGGATGGAGGGGTTCTCGCGGGGGTTCCACGAGTGTAGACAATGCGTGTTGGACCGGTCGGGAGAGAAGTAATAAAAACACTCGAAAGATGGTCACGGCATGCGCTCGATCGAAAGAGCCAAATTCGAAAGGGTGGAGGGTGAAGCAAGGTAGCCGGCGTGCTTCCACTGCCGGAGGGGAAGGTGATGTCAGAGACGATTTGAGGGGACTCACCCAGCATTCTGGGGCTCATCGGTCTGGGAGACAACGTTTGCCATTTTGGATACGTCTGAGACAACTTGGGTACACAAAATGGGACGGGGGAAGAGAGTAGATAGGGAAGAGAAAAAGCAAAGAAGGCGTTGAGAGGGAACAGTGCCAGTAGCAGGTTCCGGCGGAGGTACTTTTTTAAACGGGAGTCCTCACAGCTTCGGCAGTGGGGCTTGTCCTTGGGGTTTCTGGCTTTCTGGCTGCGTATTTTATGTTATTTATGACTTCAGGTATTACACCAATCCTGGAACTATGTATTATTCTTTTCTACTGTAACTATGCATCTATGCAATATATAAGCCTGCTCTCTCCCTCGTGGCAAATCCTTCTTCACCCTGCATGTATGTATAGCATCATTCTGAAGTTTCTTATCTCCAGTATCAGCTCATCTTAACAATTCCTTTTCTTTATTCTTTCATAATCTCGATTCCCTTTGCTGTGACCCGTGACCTCCGCTGCTTACTATGGACCTTCGGGAGGACGATGTGCAACATCAGACAAACAGAAGGCTCCCTCTGGTCCAGTAGAAGCATTCAGCCGACCCGAAAAGGAAGGAAATGAGAAATTAGGAGTTGTCTGATAATCTGTACACTGCATGTACATACAGACAGCTTCGACACGATGGAAACAGCCTGAATTGAAGTGGAGTTACGTGGCCATGACTCTGACAATCTCAGAATGCGGTCAGCGGTGCAGTGCAGCGGGTGGAGCATACTCTTTTTTTTTTGCACTGCGAGGACGCAAGCCACCTGAATTTCGCAGTCCGACTGTGTCGCGGCTCCCCCGAGTTTATTGCTCTATACGGAATGAACATGTAGAGTGAAAAGACGTTACAGTAGGTAACGAGGTACGGTACCTTGACAGATAAGGAGCTGTCCCGGTGACCGAAATCGTGGAGAGCGATCGGCACATTTGTCATCTCTCATACCAGACGGATTCTATTATCCCGCGCGGTACTTAACTCCGGTTGAGGTTGATGACTCCGAACCAAGTGCCGCCGGATTCGGACTTCATTATGCTCTAGCAGACTTGCTCAGCTGAAATCTCAATTGGTGTATCAATATCTATGCAATGTCTGCTGTACCCGGTAAGGACATGCATGAGAGAAGCTCCGCAAATACTCCTTCCCGAAGTCCCTTTTCTAGTTGCAGAGTAGAAGGTGATTCCAACAGCCGGAACAGTGGGGCAAGATGTCCCCGGGAATATCTGGGTTTCCCAATCGGTACACTCGGTCTGCATTACACCGGATTGCTATCCGAGAAGGCATATCTACAGAGATCTAGCAGTTGAGGAATTTGGTGAACATATAGAAAGTAATATAAAATCAAATCCGTCCAGTATTGCCTACATAAGCGGTAAAGTCCAAGCTCAAAGACCTACATAACCGGTTAATTATAGGATCGACGACGTGAGGTCATGGTGAAGTTTGTCAGCTGCGTGATCTGGACAGACTTGGAGCCGTTTCGGACCACTGTCCACCGTGTGGCAGAAAAACGTGCGGGCAAGGTGTGCAAGGCGGTCAACCGGATGAGGTTATCGATGGAGTAGACACCTAAGGCTGTAATTAATGCCTGAGGCTTGTAGCTCGAACAAGTTCGGAGAATCCATTTCCCGTGATTACACGCAATGGGACTAGTGTGCCATCAGCTGACCTCGCTTACCCTGTCGCTAAGCACCCGATTGGGGTTAGGGCGAGCCGCCGCCCAACACACCTTTGCAAATTGATTGTGCGCTCGACTCCATCGAAGCGACGACAACCACGACAACCGGGAACGACTATCTCTTGCGGGTCATTCCTTCGACTTCTTTCCTTGCCCGCTCCTCAGAGAAAAGCCGTCATAATGCCTTCGGAACAAGGTCACCGCCGTGAGTCACGCCCTGTCGAAACTTCCGTATCCGATTGTGAGGGCGATCATCTAGGATCGATGCGCATCGGATACCATCAGCCTGGAACTGTCTTTGCTAACGAATATTTCTTTTCTAGTCTACGTCAAGTAAGTCACTACCACACGTCCACCGTCGCATTGCACATACACCGGTCTTCGAAACGGTCCCGGGAACATCTGGAGGAGGGATTTGCGATCGATTACACACATACACACACAAAACACAAACAACACCGACTACGAGAACGGAGGATTAACAAGGGTTTTCTTTGCAGGGGACGTCACCTTAGCTACCAGCGTAGCAAGCACAGCACCAACCCCAACACCAGGTACGAGCCACATGCGCACACCAAACGAAGTTGAGAGTGGAATCTGATAAGCGATATAGTCTGGTCAAGATTGAGGGCGTTGATGACCCCAAGGCTGCTTCCTTCTACCTGGGCAAGAAGGTCGCTTTCGTCTACCGGGCCAAGCGTGAGGTCCGCGGCTCCAACATTCGGGTGATCTGGGGCAAGGTCACCCGCCCTCACGGTACGTCTACGAAGTCACGGCTAGACCGTTTCCGATCGAAGTTTCTAACTGTTTACAGGCAACTCCGGTGTTGTTCGCGCCAAGTTCCGCTCCAACCTTCCCCCCAAGTCCTTCGGTGCCACCGTCCGCGTCATGCTCTACCCCTCCAACATCTAAGCGGCACTTTGTATCTAGTGGGCGATGATTCCCTTTCTTCGCGCAGACGGTCGACCAGGCAAGGAAAAGTCGACGGAGCGAGCCGAATGTTGATTCGAGGTGATGGAGTTGGCGGTTTGATAACGATTTTATTCGTGGGAGAAGGCAGGGCCATACAATTCCAGCCCTACGAATGAAAAAAAACAAAACTTTTTTACACGTTTACTTTGCTGTGTCGCCTCGGATTTCCAACGAGCTTAATTGTCTCTTGTGAGAGGCGTCATTCTTTCTCCCACCGTGTATCTGACGTTCTTACACACCGAATTCCATACCATTTTCAACAGTCCGGTCCTTTCGAGATTCTGTTTCCCGCCTGCAAGACTGCCTTTGTTATAGAAGAATTGCATTTACCTTGCTTTGGCTACTCCACCATCGCATGTCTTTTCGAATATACCTCCCATTGCGACTTGACTCCTCGTACCATACGGCTTCCTATCTCTCGCCCAGCGAGATCCCATATCTTGGGGACGAATGGCAGCATAGCTTTGTAGAGGGTGGGTGTGTGTCTTTCATGATCTTGTAGTTCGTGTTTGATGCACTGAGCTACCGAGGTAGGGTGGGTCGACTCGATGTATATCAGATCAAGCTAAGACCTCGGGAATTCGAGTCCACATTCAATTGTTGCATCATATTGGTCCACCATCCCAGTCCTAGCAGAATACTTCCGACGGGAGAGATAAGCTAGAGTGTTATCGGGCATAGATCAAGGCAAGTGATGGCTGCTGCCGAGTTTCCAATTCTAAGATACAACCTAGGGCCGCTGCAGGTCTGTGACTGAATGAGCCACCCATTACAAATGCTATGGCATTACAGAATCAATAGCCTGTCATTGGTTCTCGCAATTGCATGTAGATCATGACCGATGATGGCAATCACAAGGCCCAGGTGCATATAACTAATAACTATGTACCAATTCCTACTACAATGCTTGGCAAGATAGACCAATGAATAGATGCGCACAATGCAGCTCTGTTCTAGAACATAACACAAAATAAAGTCGGCAATAGAGGTAGAAAGCATTATCCGTGAACTAGCGCCGGCCAATTGGAAGACCACGGCTGCCCTGCATCACGCGCTCAGGTGAAGGAAAAATTCACCAAAAAGCTAAATTAGCCTTATAAGTGAGACCTTTTGTAGGATGTAGTTAAGAAGTGCCAATATCTACTAGGATCATAGAGTCGGTATACCTAGTGGGTGTTTGCCTCGGATAGAAGATGTGGGATAGGGCCAACCAGTCGCCCGAGCTCGGTACACTGTTGACTCCTTTTTGATTTTAATGGATGCTATTAATACTACGGACATGCTAAGTGGAAGAAACCAATCGCCGTGGACGATATCCGGCGGTTCCACGGATCGCTTCGAGTGCCTGGTTTCTGTCTGACTTCAGTGAAGTGGTAGTGAGAGAAGGGGAATGACAGGTTTTGGATGGAATGGAATAGAATGGGCATTAGAATGTACATAAAGATATAAAAATAACTTATCCACTACGAGGCTAAGCCTATACCGAGGCCTAGCGGCCCAGTGTACACGCGGGTCCCAACTTGGGCTCCGTAAGTATTGCGTGGCTTGTGTTGTCCACAGCAAATTTTTACCTCCCGGACCTTATTCATTTTCTTATTTAAGGCGATCGCCCTGCACTTGGACATCTCTGTCTGTGGCCATTCTGGTCCCATTCATAACGGTTCTCCATCACCTTAAATCATCCCACGCTTCCTTCCCCCAGCCTTCACCTTTATCACCACTCGAGCTGCCGCCCCGCATCACATCACATCAATCTACGGCGGGTCCCAAAGTGCTATCAGATCAGTCTCACAAAGGCAAACGAATCCACATCTGGCCTACACTGACATTGCAATCGTCTTGGCAGTGCCCACCTTTCATCGTTGGTCACTCCACAACGGCTGTCATAGCTCAAGCAGATCCCAGCCATTTCAGTAACCCCGGCTGCCTTGGTCTTTGACGCTAAGAGAGACGGTGGAAGGCGCCCCTAATAAAAATGGCCTCCCCCCAACCTGTCCAACCTCCCGGCCGGAGTCGCGGTTTCAGTGTCAAATCTGCACAATCCAAACAATCCAACACATCTGGTCACAGATCTCATCTGTCAGAGTCCTCCCAGGAGAAGGCTAAGCGCAATCTACAAACCAAAGCCGATCCACTCGTCGCCATGAACGAGTTGCAGCCCAGTATGTCTTTTGTCGGCCCAATTTCCCCATGGGACGATTGCATCGCCCTTTTTCATCGCAACATTGACTAATGCTTAACAGTGGCTGTCGCCCTGGAGAAGTCCAATATGGGCTCTCTCCGCGACATGCAGCACAAGGATCAGCACGGCAATGTTATCAGTTGGTGTTCCCCGGCATTTCCTGTTCCACATTCTCCACATGGTTACTGACTCCCCGGCTTCCTTCAACAGCCGAACCTGACTGGTCAAACCCGACCCGGCCTCGTTTTGAGCGCCCGCTCGACACGATCAAATCATTCGAGGTAGCCATCAATAGCACCTACAACAACAATCGCCACTCTTATGCCAAAACAGGTCCGTCTGGATGACCCCCGCACAAATCTTACCATGCTGATTACGATCGACAGACGACGCCGCGTCACAAATGGGCGACTACAGCCGACGGACAAGCTACTACGGTAGGTGTCACTATTTATCCATCTTCAATGCTTTCTAACAGTGTCACAGGAGCAAACGGCTACTCGAACCGTGGATACAACGATCAGAACAATTACCACGCCAGTCGAGCCGGCCCATCACGCCCAGACAGCGTCGTCGACAACTACCAGAATCAAGCCCAGGAGAGCCAATACCCCTACAACCAGAACAGTCGCCGACGGAACTATCCGCGCGTGTCAACAGAGCAGGTCGGACACAATGGGAACTACCCACAACATGCCTACCAGCGCTCCTACGACAACGTCGCCGTCATGTCCGGGTCCGGCTACACAGATCCCTATGGCCAGTCGACCGACCCCAGTTCGCTGAATAGCTCCATGGACCAGTTGCAGCAGCAGGCTCTACAGCAGCAACGTCTCGACGAGCGCGCCCAGGCCGAACACGGCTTCCAGGGGTTCGGCGCTGGTGCAAACTACGCCGCCAAGGGGCAGTCTTCTGCGCCGCCGGCTGAGTATCGGAGCGGATCTCCTCAACAAGCACCGGCTGTGGATCGATCGACCAAGACCGCGAATACGGCGAGCCCAGTGAATGGCGACAAGAGAAAGAGCTGGTTTAAAAGGCGGTTTAGCAAGGACTAGACGCTGATTCGGTCTGGTTGGTCTTCTGAAAGATGTATTATCACCCCTCTAATTGGCGCTTTTCTTTTTTTGTCTTATACGCACAGATTAATGCTGGGGTCCGTTGGGGTTTTGCGTCCATACTTGTTTCTGTCACTTTGGGTACTTCGCTGCGCATGCTTTATGAGGTCACGATACATAAATTTATGGGATATGGGACTCGTTATGGGCATGTTTATTCTGGGTTTGCTCAATAGCTCTTCCTTCTACTCGTCCATAGCTTTTTTCGTGTGCTAGGGGTTGAAATGCATTGAACAATGAACTTACTGATCTACAACTGAAATACCCGAGTAGATTAACACTATTCCAGCAAAAGATTCAATTATCTGATCTCTATCATCAATACACCAGTAATGCAGAAATGGGAATCACAGGGCCAAAACCAGGAACCCCTCCACGCAGTATCACTCATCGACCTCAGATGCTCTACTTCCGCCCCAGCAGCTTATTCTTCAACTTATCAGCCAAACCCTCATGCGCCACCGTCTTCTTCCTCTCCTTCTCCTTAAGCGTCGCTTCGTCGAGATGAACGTTTCCTTGACCGCCTCGCTGAACCAAAAATCCATTAGCCATACTCAAGTCTCTCATGCATTAACGGATATGTCATATCTCACCCCAACGTGATAATTATCGTCCATGGAATTGCGCACCACCAGCTCGGGAATCATCTCAGCGTCATGCGGCACTTTGGAGGTTGGGCGGACGCGAGGCGAACCGATATTCCCGGCGCCGCCGCGCTGATACAGTGTCAGTTTCTTTGAGCAGAATCGGTATGGGGAGGGGTAAAGCGTACACCGGCAGAGTAAGCGCCATCGCCCTGGTCGCCGTAAGCGCCTTCACGAACGATCTCGCCGTCGATGTATCTAGATGACCATTAGCGAATGAAGGTGTGCGTGGTTGGATGCGCATACTCCGTATTGTCGTGGCTGATGTTTCCCTGGCCTGGGATTTGTTAGCTGGGGCTTTCATTCGTCGTTCAGGAAGTCGTACCTCCGCGACCATGGGAGACCATATGATGCTCGTTGTCACTCATTGTGAAATGACCTGGTTGAGGAGAGTTGTGAGTGAGGGTGTAAGATTGGTGGGCGTGGTGTGGTCTTATCGCGATGAATTGCGGGACCTGGGCCGTGGTGGGACCGCGATAAGATGCAGGTACAGATTGGGGGTTACGCAGATGGTGGGAGGGGATTTACCTTTGTGGTTTGTGTGATGGATGAAGTGAATGAGTGTTGGGTTTAGAATAGTATTTCTGGGGTAGGTAGGAGGAAGGAAGTTGGGTGTATGTTGACAAGGATTCCCCGGGTTACTCCGTACTGGATCTCGCCATTGGCGGCCTGAGGCGTGATTTCAGGGTCGACGACGTCGGGTGCCAAGGAGTACTGGGTTGATCTGCTAATCTACGTACGGTAGTCTACTATGAGACCTTGGAAGATGCTCGTTTCTATCGCAGTTCTTTGTATGCAAATTGGTGACGTCGTGTGATAAGATAAAGCGCTGCAATTGGTGGAGGCCCTGACTAAATCGGCTTACTGATAGCGATCTTGGCGCTGTTTAGTCGATGGAATTGTATAAGACATCTATGAGATGGAATACAAATGTCATTTGGAGTAGTGGTTTTTATAGCTAAACATGGTAAGACATGGTACAAAATGTGCGATCAGAATGAGAGACCCGGTAAAATTCAGATACAAACGCAATTTTGAAACGGTTCAAGGATCCCGAGCTCTCGAAAGTGAGAGATCGTGGGCTAGGGATATTTCCTCATAGGCTACTGTCCCTTCTTTTTGTCTTCGCTTCCTCCACCCGTGGTTGGCAGACCCATAAAGATCTTGAACGAGTCGTAGCTGCAAATAACAGGTCAGTATAGTCATGATGAAATCGGGGAGGGAAACAATTGTGCCGTACATCATCCACTGCAGACCAGTCTGGAAGATTGTTAGCTTCAAGTCCATCTACCTAGGTATTCTGTAATTGCGACCACTCACCAATGTTCCAACCATGATAATACGGACGGGCAGTCCATTCCACAGTCCGCGGAATCCAATTTCCCCATAGATTCGGTTGATGGCCGCGCCAAACGCCTCACCTGGCTGGCGATTGGCATTGAGCTTGCTCACCATCACATCAGCCGGGTGCGACACCATAGCACACAGAATGCCAGCCAGATATCCACCCGTGAACGCAACTGCTGTCTGAGCACCCTTGTTGTAGTCGGATTTCTGGCCCGGCAGCCTATGATAGATCATCTCGACAATGGTTTCGAACGAGGCAAACTTCATCATGGTGTAGGGGATCTGGCGGCCCCAGAGTGGGTACAGACCCTTGTACAAGCTGGGTGGAGACGGGTCAGTATTCTGAAGTGTTTGAACTTTATTTTGACGATGGTCTGCGGGTTGATCGACTTACCCGGGCCAGCCTTCCCTGGAGATCACGGAAGAGATACCGCTGAAAGTACCCTTGACATCGGGCGGCATGGTCGTCTGCATGCGCACCTTGATAGCCTCGAAGGGACACAAAGCTACGTCGGCGACGAGCTCAGCCGAGGCACTGGCAGTCAGGTAGATAGAGGTCTTCCACTTTGTGGCTTTTTCCTGGCCGACGAGGTCACTGTAGAATTTCTTGAAGAACTCATAGCCACCATACTTGAATGCTCCTTGGGCCTGTGGTATACGTCAGTGGATGTTTAGATAGCCGTATATGATCCGTGCTGGACTTACGCTGTAGCCAAAGAAAGTGGGGCTCCAACCAGTGAAGACTCCACGCAGACCCTCGAGAGAGCGGATCTTGGAAAACGCCTGCATGTTGCTCCTGTAGAGGGCGGGATCAACCTGGCGACGGCATTTGATCAGATCTAGAGGTGTAACTGCCGTGTGAGTAAGACCCTATAGTTATCGTGAGCAAATATCCCCGCGTAGAATATATATCGTGACATACACAGGCCAGCATGCCACCGACAATGCAAGCCGCATAATATTTGGGTGTCCAGGGCTCGATTTTGCCCGTCTTATCCTGAGTCTTCTTGCTCGCGATATCGAATTCTCGGCTTGCTTCCTTAGAAAAGGTGTCTGTCTTTTTCTTTGCGTTATCAATAGCACTCCAAGCGGGGAATGGCTCGCGTCTCTTCAAGTCTACACCGGCTGGCTGTTCAGAGTGAGTCTGCATGCCTGGAATACCCAAAGGGTGTCGCGAAGCGAGCGCAACAAGCATTGAGTCCGTAGGAATCATGGTGCACTGTTCACTTGTACTCCGTTAGTGACAGCCTGTCAGGTGTGGGTAACAGAGTGGAGCGTATCCGAAAGCAGTGATGCGGGATCGACAGATGAAAGCACCAACATACCAGCCGACAGGAGAAAGTGATTTCAATAGAGAATATAAGAGAAGAGAGTAATAGCGTAGACACCTGCAAGGAGCAAGAACAAGGCTGCGAAAAGGAGACTTTTGTCCGTGGCGGCACTTTGAAGTTCCAGTGACGTATGGGGGACGTGGTCTTGGCGCGGAAAAAAGACGGAAAAGCGCCGAGTTTTGAGCAAAAGAAACTGTTCAGCAAAGGCAATTTCCAGTGTACATTGCGTGCTCCTAGCTATTTGCTGTCGAACGGAATTCAAGATTCATCCTTTTCCTTCCATCCTCCGCCTTTGGTGATCCATCTCTACCCGCCCTTTTGCAGCTCCGAGCCCCTCTATCTTTAACCTCCGCGCGGCGCTCGCTAGAACTACAATGACCTCCTACATGACAGGCAGCGAAGCCTACACTCGCGAGAATGCCACCTCAGCTGGCTCCGGTGCGGCTCCGCAAGCCGCCTGGGCAGATAAGTACCGCGGGGTGAGTCCTTGCCGACATTGACCAACCCAGTCCCAAGCTCATTGTGTGATATCTACAGGCTACTGTTGAAGACCTTGACCCTCCACCGGCTCTGTCAGTCTCACCCAATGACCCTGTCTCATCTGCCCTCATGGCCGCCTACGAGCGCGACTACACCCATCTCACCGTCATCTCCTCCACCAAGCGATCCCTCCTCGGCTACCTGAGCATTCCCCGCCTGAAGGAGCTCCTTCACGAGGGCACCGTCAAAGAGACGGATACTGTCGCGTCGGCGATGCAGCGATTCAACCGGAAGCGCGGCCTCTATCAAGTGATCACGATGGAAACGCCACTGGAGGAGCTGGAGCAGTTCTTCGAGAGCGAGACGGACGCCAATGGGGACAAGCGTGAGAAGCAGCAATTCGCAGTGGTTACGGATGCGACGCGGAAGTTCGTGCTTGGAGTTGCGACCAAGGCGGACTTGGAGGAATTCGTGAAGCGCAGACCGACCTAAACGAAGTACATCTGTGACATCAAGCTCGCTTCACAGCATCTCGGCGTCTCCATATAATCGATTTTGGCTTCAGGCGTAATCTTTCTTCTCTGGGTGCGGTTCTTTCAACATGGACATGGCATTTTAACATTTGTCGGATGCAATGAGGGCGAGATATAATGCGAAGCCGAGCGACCTAGGGAACCAGGCATGTGGCATATGGAATTTGGTCTTATGATATCCAATGACAATGAACAGTTCTTTGATACTCTGCAAAGAGTGCTTCTGGAAGCCGAGATAACAGCAAAACGAGTCCCGAAACATGATATCTCAAGCAGACTGCCTGTAACGCCGAAAATAATACATCCCAGCCCACTTCGAGCTGTAAACTGTAAACCTGAAAACTGAAAAGACTACTGCGCTTTCTTCGAATCGGACTTTTCGGCTTCTTGCCTGTCACCCTGGTCTTCCTTCCAGGCGACGTAGATATAGGCGAACAAGACCACGTTGGCCGTAACGGCCGCAGTGATTCCAGCATATGTGGCATTTCCTAATCCATAGTCAATTGAGATTTTCCCTTCATGATCGGCTCTAGAGATGTAGTCTTACCTCCGAAGATTGTCTTCACTGTCAGAAAATACATTGCGATAGGCAGAAAGGCCATGGCGGCCGTGAAGCCCAGTAGCTTGAAAATGACATCCCTATACGGCCAATCAGTTACAATAATGTCTCAATAAACTCCAGAATGATGTCCACATACGACGGAACAGCAGGGGTCACGTCCGAGTCGCTCGCTGTTGGAGGCTTGGCCGCAACCTCGGCGTAGCTCTGTCCGTGAGGACGACGGGCGGACATGTTTAGTGCAGTAAATATGAAGCCTAGGCTACCGTTTGATGATAGAGTGAGCTTAGTTGAGGCTTTTGTGTCGAGTACTGAAAGCTTCGGGTAGATGAAATAAGGTGAAGCTATCAATGGATATTGCGGAGTAACACACGAAAGCGCTCCCGGGTCACATGGCGAGCGCTGCCTTCAAGAATCAAGGCCACCATCTGAATTGTTTCATCCAAAACCTGTCTATAAATTACCGATCGAGCTTTATTGAACTCTATTATGGTAGCCTAATTCAATTGACCCTTTTCTCTCTCCCTCTCTATCGGACAATGAATAGAGTTGAATCCCCGCGAATCTATAATTCACGTGATCCATGCGCGTCGATATCGCGTTCCGCCGGCAGAAAAAACGTTCCTGGATACCAGAGATCAGACAGGAGGCTGGCCTCGACTGCCCAAAAAGGGATAAGAGGAATTCAATTGTCCTCCCGTTATGGACGACTCGGTGCCTGACACTCCCGTTCGGGACAATAACCCTGCGCTAGGCACACCTGACCAGGAAGACTACGAGACAATCGCCACCCTGCCTGCGCATTCATACACGCCTACCCAGCGATTAACGCAGCCTACTCAGCTAGTCGACATGTCCTGTTCACATCCGAACAATAATAACACCGTTGTTCAGGTGGCTGCCTCCTCACCACCTGCTCCGGCCCATTCACCACCCCGTCGTGGAGGCCTTTTATCTTCTCTCATGGCACCCTCGGGAACTCAATTCCGCCCTCCTTCCAACTCCCTCGGTCCTGCGAAAAGAACACCCATCCTTGACCTCGAAGACGGTCCAACTTATCGAGGAGGTTCCTCGGATGACGAATACTACACTGTTCGGAATGGCGACATCAAACCCGCCATGTTTGAAAAAGCTCGCAGCCCGGAGAAGGAGAAGGTGGCGGAGTCCCCTGTGCGCCCTGCGGCTGGCCCCATGGATCGCTTCAAAGAAATTACTGCCTCCGCAATGTTTGACCCCAACGCCAACGGCATGAAACGTTCGGCCGATCAGATGGGCCCCACCGACGCTCCCAAGGGAGTCGCCATGAAGAGACCCCGCCAGGATGGGCCTTCCCGCGCCCAGTCCGTGACTGCCCCCGTTAGCGTCATTGACTACCGGATGCAAGTCAAGGTTGATCGCATCCAGAAAGTCATGCCCGGCAAGTCAACCCAGGAATGTGTCGATGCACTTACGCATACCAACGGAAACTTCGACGAAGCAATGAACTACCTCGCCAACAGCGATATGGGCAACGACCCGGTGAAGGTGAACGAAGTTATCCCAATAGATTCTTCTGATGATGAATTGAGCGCTGCGCCCGCTCGCGCAGGAGGCGCCATTCCCATTGCCAAGCAGAAGATCAAGGCCCGTGGCACCATTCACGACAAGTGGGCTGCTATGAATTTGCCGGCCGGATCGACCCAGAAAGAGCCCTTGGACGAAGGAAAGCCTCGACGCCGTCTCATGCAAGGTCCGAGAAATCGTGCCTCCTCTCCTCCTGGTACTATCACCATCACCTCCGATGACTCTCCCCCCAAGAAGAAGCTCAGTCGGCTCCAGAAGGGCCGACGACGATTGCCCTCTGCATCCCCCGAGGCAAACTTTTCCGACTCCGATGATTCGGATGTCCAGGACGCGGATTCTACCGCTGGCGGTTTGGATGATAAGGTCCTGAAGTTCTTCAACACCTGCGACGTTCGCGATCTTGCCGACATAGCTGCTGTCCCTCAGGAGACAGCCAAGGTGATCACCGATAACCGTCCGTTCTCCTCTCTCGACGACGTTCGCTCGGTCAATGCGCCTGTCGACGAGAGTGCTAAGCCGAAAGGCAAGGGTAAGCCACGCAAGCCGCCGAAGCCTGTCGGTGAGAAGATTGTTGAGAAGTGTATCGAGATGTGGACTGGCTATCTTGCTATTGATGCTCTCGTCGCCGAGTGCGAGGCTCTGGGACGACCCGTCGCGGATGAAATGAAGAAATGGGGCGTGGACATTTTCGGCAAGCGTGATGGAGAACTTGAACTCGTATCGCTCGGAAACGGGGCGGTCAATTCGCACGACTCTGGTATCGCCACTCCGTCCTCGAGCCACAAATCTCCCAATGATAACGAGGAGGAGGACGACGATGATGTCGTCGGCATTTCTCGCAAGCCTAACCAACAATCTCGTTTCATCTCACAACCGTCTATCATGGCTGAAGATCTTGTGATGAAAGACTACCAGATTGTGGGTATCAATTGGTTGAATCTGTTATTCGAGAAAGAGATGAGCTGCATCCTGGCAGATGACATGGGTCTCGGAAAGACCTGTCAAGTCATCGCCTTTCTTGCTTCCCTCTACGAGAAGGGTATCAAGGGCCCCCACCTCATCGTCGTGCCGTCTTCGACCATTGAGAACTGGCTTCGCGAGTTCCAGAAGTTCTGCCCGACATTGTCTGTTATGCCATACTATGCCGGGATCAAAGAACGTGCCGGGATCCGTGACCATATCGAGGATAACCGCGACGAAATCAACGTCGTCATCACCACTTACACCATTGCCAAAGCCAAGGAGGATTCCAAGTTCTTGCGCGATATGAAGTTTACTGTTTGTGTCTTCGATGAAGGCCACATGTTGAAAAATTCCGAGTCTCAAGTATACGAGAAGCTGATTCGCATTTCGGCACGCTTCCGCCTCCTTCTTACCGGTACGCCACTGCAGAACAACCTCCAGGAGCTGGCGTCTCTTCTCGGTTTCATCTTGCCCCGGGTATTCCGGGAGCACAAGGAAGATTTGAAAGCCATCTTTTCCAACAAGGCCAAGACTTCGGATGAATCCCACGCGACACTGCTATCTGCACAACGCATCGAACGTGCCAAGTCCATGCTTAAGCCGTTCGTGCTTCGCCGCAAGAAGCACCAGGTTATTGACCTTCCTGCCAAGCACTCTCATGTTCAGTACTGTGCCATGAAGCCATCACAGCGCAATATCTATGACAATGAGAAGGAACAAGTGCGCCTGCTTCTGGAAGACCGTGCCGCTGGTAAAAAGACTGGCTCCAGGTCTGCCAACATCCTCATGAAGCTCCGCCAAGCTGCCATTCACCCTCTCCTTCGCCGCCAACACTACACCGACGCCATTCTCCGCAAGATGTCCAAGGCCTGTCTCAAGGAAGACAAATGGTCCCAATCCATACCGGACATCATCTACCAGGAGCTGCAGCCATACAACGACTACGAGTTACACCAGATGTGCGTCGATAATCCGAGTTCGCTGGGCAAGTTCAAGCTCAAGAACGAGGAGTGGATGGACTCGGGTAAAGTCGACGAGCTGCGCGCACTCCTCAAGCGCTTCATCGAGAATGGCGACCGCACCCTGATCTTCTCCCAGTTCACCATGGTCATGGACATACTGGAGAACGTTCTCCAGACCCTCCAGATCAGGTTCGTCCGCCTGGACGGCCGCACCAGCGTCGAGGATCGCCAGTCGATCCTCGACCATTTCCACGAAGACACCTCCATCCCCGTCTTCCTCCTCTCCACCAAGGCCGGTGGCGCGGGGATCAACTTGGCCTGCGCAAACAAAGTCGTCATCTTCGACTCCTCCTTCAACCCCCAGGAGGATGTGCAGGCCGAGAACCGCGCCCACCGGGTTGGCCAAACCCGTGAGGTCGAAGTTTTCCGCTTCGTCACCCGTGGCACCATTGAGGAGCAGATATACGCCCTCGGCCAGACTAAGCTGGCGCTTGATCATGCTGTCGCGGGTGACGAAGAGACCTCCGGGAAGAAGAGTGAGGAGGCGGGGATGAAGGTCGTGGAAAGCATGGTGCTGGCGAACTTGGAAGAGGAGAAGGGTGCGGTGGTGAATGGCGGCGAGGCGGAGGAGTAGTAGGCTTCGGGGGAGTTCGGGTTTCTGTGGGTGGTGATGTGATGGTGTCTTTGCTTTGTTTTTGTTTTGTTTTTGCTTTAAGTCTGTACAGATGGACATGGGGACGGCGCTGACATGAATAACCTGTTAGAGTAGATCACATAAGACATAATGCATCAGAAGGCTTTCAGATTTCCTTCTTCTTTTCTTCACTTTTGTCTCAGGTTTGACCGAACATTTAGCTCACTTTTATCTGGCTTTGGGCTGCCTTGTCCAGCGGTTACTGTTTGGATTATGAATAGACTATGATGTCCTTTCAGTACGATGAGAACCATTTTTATCATCAACTCGATATTATCATGTATGTTGGAATCTAAGATATGGATAGGGAAAACAGCGCCCCACAATGCAAAAAGCAGAACCAAATATGTACAGTTACCAGGCTATGCAGAATGTCAAACAATAGGAACAATAAAAGCCAGATCATGTAGCGCAACCAGCTTAAGCAGTGATCTCGGACTTCTGGGGCATCGGGGCCGGGATCGAAGGATCAAGAGTATTCTGCTCCGTCTCGTTTTTGACTGGTGCTGGAATAGACGAAGTGCGAATAGGACCACCATTGTGTGTAGCAGGGGAAGTCACCTTGGATCTGGTGCTACCGCCTCCAGCAGCCTTGGCAGACTCGTTGTTCTCAATGGCATTCTGGACAGCCTTAGGGCGTGTATGGCCCTCAGGGGGGCCAAGCTCCCACTTATGGTCCAGTTCGAGAATCTCGTCAACTTGCACGGCTAGGGGAACGAGATCATCGAATTTCAGTCGACGGCAGGCATCTGTGTAAGTTCGAGATAGCTTGGCATCCTTGAACTCCTGGTTCTTGCCGGGGATCAGCATATTAAGCAGATACTTGGTGTTTCCGAGACGGTTCTCGCTCTCAATACAGAAGCGCAGGTACTCGTGGACGACGTCGCGCCACGGTGCGAGCCCGCCGTCTGCCTTGGCACGGAAACAAGACGAGTTGGCCTCGGCTGCGGTGGCAATCATGGCGCCATCGACGCCGTACTCTTTCATCAAGGCCAAGCCCTGGTCGCGCGAGGTCACGTCGCCGTTCATCACGCACGCCACGCCGGCTTTACGGCATACATCTGCGATCATGCGAAGCTGGTCTCGGATTGCGCGCTCGCGAGGCCGCATGGGCGTCGTGCGGCAGTGCACTGTTAAGCCTGTGATGCCGGTGCGGACAAGTCGGGACACGAGGGCCTCGGTCTTCTCGGGGGTCTCGAGGATACGAATCTTGACAGATATGCCGATTTGGAAAGGCTGTCCAACCTCACGGACAAGTGCTTCCAGAATAGACACCAGCTTGTCGGGAGTGCGGAGTAGCGCAGCACCCATTCCGCCGCTGGTGCTGAACGGCTTGGGGCAGCCTGAGTTGACATCGATGCCCGACACGTCCCCGGCAACAACCTTGGCAGCCTGCACGGCCAGTTCCGGACTCGCAGTGCCCATCTGGAAGATGAGACGGCCCTTTTCACGTACGGGGTCAAGCCGGTAGATAATTGAAGCCTTTGAGACCACATCAGGACGGCCACCGTTCGAGGGGAAGCGGGAGAATTCGATGGTGCCGTTGCGGGGGTTCACGCGGCGCTCGCAGCCGATTATGGAACGGTCAATGGTCTCAGGACCCCAGACGAGATCAGCGCCGTATTTGAGAGCAAGGAGGCGTGAGGGTAGCTCGCCGGAGCGGACCATCGGGGCCAGGACGATTTTGCCGCGATAGTTGACTCCGTTGGCTGGGATAGGTACGCGCGGCAGCACAGCTGCATTGGCGGACTCAGCAAGGGAAGACATGGCGGATCGCAAAAGTCTGATCATAGCATAGCTAGAAGGGGTGGAGGGGTCCCTGGTGGAGTTTGGATGACTATTTTCTTCTTGTCGGCCAAGTCCGCCACGTCACGTGAAGATAATGCGATAACCTTTTTTCGTTTGACTTTTTGCTCACACGTGACCACCGTTAATCCGATTATTTATGCCTGAGAGATCAGGTATCAACCTTTTCTGCCGAACCTTAACCAAATTTTAACTAGGTGAGCCTATGTAGTGATGGCGGGGTCGGCTTAGCGGCCTCTTTTATTGTCATTTCTGCATGTTGCATGGTCCACCAATGGAATGGCCAGCTTCCTACCAAGTACAGTCCACTATGCCACTGACATAACCTAAGCGTTGCATCATGTCTGTCTTATGTGTCGTTATTGTATTTGCAGCAGCGTCCCATGCTGTCATAACGCGCCAGAGCAAGGCTTGGACTATCCCGATATCGGCTATCACGGAGTACAGAGTACATGCAGAGCGCATATGTAAAGCACGAGACCGGGGTAGTTCAACGTAGACATGACTAGTACTACTGTCTAGTCCTATAGGGTAAAAATAAGCAAGTCTAAGGTACATAGAAGAACGTAGTAAAGTCGATCGGGATGTCTGCAATACGGAATACTCCGTACGGAGTTCTCCATACTCAATGCCGGGCGAAGGGCCGAAAAAGATCCGCAACAGGGGCAGCGAGACCCAGTCGGGATCATTTTCATGCCGCGCAACACTCGGAGACCCTGGTTCCTAGAGGTTGCCACGATCGTTAACGGCCCTAGGACACCTAGGTAATACTTGATATTCAATTGCCATCTTAGCCAATGGCCCTGGCCCGTTCTCCTTTGGCCCGACTGGGATTTTCTGCCTCCACCGCCTCGCGCTGTGTTTGCACAGCAACGCTGGCTGTCCCCACCTTAGCCCCTCCTCTTTCCTTTTCTTCCCCCACTACTTCTCTTTCTCGCGCTACTTTGTTATCTCGTCAATTCACTTCTTCATCGCACAAAATGTCTTACAGTGTTCGCAAGGTTGGCCAGCCCTATACGCTGGAGCACCGTGTCTACATCGAACAGGATGGAAAGCCCATCTCTCCTTTCCACGACATCCCCCTCTTCGCCAATGAGGCTGGTGATGTCCTGAACATGGTCGTCGAGATCCCGCGCTGGACCAACGCCAAGCAGGAGGTATGTGACATTCTGGAGGCCCTTACCCCGCAGTATATAAAGCGTCAACAATACTGATTGTCCAACTTCCACTCTAGATCTCCAAGGACGAGTTCCTCAACCCCATCAAGCAGGACGTCAAGAAGGAGAAGCTTCGCTTCGTTCGCAACTGCTTCCCCCACAAGGGCTATCTCTGGAACTACGGTGCCTTCCCCCGCGTGAGTACCCTTTCAATGGTTTGTGATAGGGCATGGAACTAATGCGCTCATCAGACCTGGGAGGACCCTAGCTCTGTCCACCCCGAGACCAAGGCCAGTGGTGACAACGACCCTCTCGATGTTTGCGAGATCGGTGAGCTGGTTGGCTACCCCGGCCAGGTCAAGCAGGTCAAGGTTCTGGGTGTCATGGCCCTGATCGACGAGGGTGAGACCGATTGGAAGGTCATTGTCATCGATGTCAACGATCCTCTGGCCGCCAAGCTCAACGACGTTGAGGACGTCGAGACCCACCTCCCCGGCCTTCTGCGCGCTACCAACGAGTGGTTCCGCATCTACAAGATCCCCGATGGCAAGGGTGAGAACCAGTTCGCTTTCTCCGGCGAGTGCAAGAACAAGAAGTATGCCATGGAAGTTATCAAGGAGTGTGCCGATGCCTGGGAGAAGCTCGTCTCTGGCAAGACCCCCGCCGGCAAGATTAGCATGTAAGTTTTTTCTTTCTCTTTTCGTCGCTTGAAACAATTGGCTAACTCTGTCCAGTGCCAACACTGTGTACAACGCTTCTGCCTCGCAGAAGGATGTTGAAGCCATCCCCCGCCACGAGGACCTGCCCCCTGCTCCCATTGACGGCAGCATTGACAAGTGGTTCTTCATCTCCGGTGCCGCTGTCTAAGTTTGACGTTTGTTGCATCACAATACCAAAATCTTGATTTTAAGTACTTGCTGCCGACAGGCGGCGTGTATAACGGAATGATAGCTTTGCTGTAGGATTAGCCCGCTAATCGGTATAATTCAAAAGCACTATCCACAACCACTCAAGTGTCTTTGAGATGAAAGTAGACTGAGTAACTATGTATGAAATGGCACAATTCAACCAGTAAGCTTGTCATCCAGTTCTCAAGAGTTCCAATTCTCCCACACGCCATAATAACAAGTTAGAAGATAATATGATACATAATGATAAACCAAATGTCCAAGATCTCATGTCAGAGCTGGATCATGCAGAAACAACATCTTCTTTGATTGTGCAAAGCAAGAGAAGAATCAAGCCTTCAAACTAGCCTCACGTTCCAATGCACGCCCAACGCGCGAAACTTCCTCAACAACATCCCCGATCTTCATCCCACGCTTTCCAACTTCCAGGGTCAACTCCTTGCCGCCCTTGAAGCCCACTGTCATGACGGGCGGCTGTGTCGAGTTCCTCGGCAACTGCGTCACCTTGATGTCGATGTGCGTCGGGCTGCTCGTTGACACTGTGGTTGGCGTGCGCAGCAGCGTGAGGAAGAGCCGACAGGGCCGCGAGGCTGCCGTGAAAGGGTTGAAGGTTGTGCGGAAGGTGGTGATTGTGCTGATCGGGATTGGCATCTTGTTGATTGGCCTGGACTAGGGATTGAGCGTAGATTGACCGGTGTAAGTCAGACGGCTATATAGACTACATTAGTATTCCAACTGATGCTCAGAGCCATTGGGATACCTCAGGATGGCGGCGCACCTGGCTGGATTTGATCGGGAATGGTAGCGGAAGCTTTTTTTTTTCGCAGAGAAGGGCTGGCGGCCTCGCAGCGCGAAGACGAGTATTGCGGATGGATTTTCAGGCTGGATCTTTCGAAACTGAACCAAATCTGGTCTGAATCACTGCGCAGACCGGCCTTCGCTGAGGAATTGGAGACTTGAGAGACGTAGAAGACGTTTCCCCGAGTTGCGGGCTGCGAGGGAAAGTCCGATGTTTGTCTTATATGCAAACATATCCATACACCCACGCAACTTGGCAACTTGCGACTGCTTCACTTTCTCCTAGACTTCTCGCATTTTGAGCGACTTAAAATTACATATCTTAACGAGACGCTTCAAGTCCATTATTGTCTCTTTTGCTTTCCTGTGTTCTTGTCGAACTCCTGTTGGATGCGCCGTGCCCGCTGATACCCCGGCACCCAAACATGTCCTCCACAGCAGCTCTTCAAGGCCGCTTGAAGGAGCTGTCTGCTTCTTTGGGGGAGATCCAGCCCCTACTAGAACGACTGCGCAACTTTACAGCTTCTATTGGCCAGGGAGATGAGGCGCGCGTGGAGCTCGGGGCGGAGATCCACGGCCGTTTGAAAGATGCCGAGGAGGAGCTCGAGCTTCTGCGCGTGGAGGTCGAGGCACTGGAGTCGAGCTCGGATAGCCGAAGGAAGTCTTCAGTGGCAAACAGTGAAAAGGAAGCAGAGAAGGAACGGGTTGTTACTATGGCGGGGCGATTGGCGGATGACTTGAAGAAGTGCGGTCTCTATTTCCTTTCTTGCGTTGAGAATTTGGAATGCTAATGTCTTTTGCAGGACTCGCGGAGACTTTCGAAATGCCCAGTTACAGGCCAAACGCAACGCCGAGCTAGCGAAGCGGAAGGAACGCGAGCTCCTGCTGTCAAGGTCGCAGTCATCCTCCGAACGTCAGGGAAACCCGTCGGAGAGATTCACACAGGATGATTTGGTGTTGAATGCCTCGAACGATGTTACTGCTGCTTTGCGCAGAACCCACAACCTGATGCAGGCTGAACTTTCTCGCAGTCAGTTTGCTCAGCAGACTCTCGGTCAGTACACTTGGACTTGCGGTGCTATATGCAATCAAAACTGACGTTATGTGCTGTGCTTAGAACAATCCACGGCTGCTATCTCATCTTTGTCTGAGTCTTACAGCAGTCTTGATAGCCTACTCGCATCATCCCGCAGTCTTGCCAGCTCTCTTCTTCACTCTCAAAAGTCTGATACGTGGTATCTTGAAACCGCGTTTTATATCCTCGTTGGAACCATCGCATGGCTACTATTTCGACGTATCCTCTACGGTCCCATGTGGTGGCTGGTCTGGCTTCCATTTAAGTTTGCCATGAAGTTCGTGTTCGCTGCTCTAGGCGCAGTTGGATTTACAAAGGGATCAACCGACCTCTCGTCCGGTCAAGCTGCCAGTGATATCTCTGCAAATATTCAGCAGACAGCTGCGGCAATTTCCGGAGCAAGTGTACCAACTAACAGTGCTTCCTGGGAGGAGCCCTCCGCAGAAGATGAGGACCGGATGATTGACCAGATAGGCAGGGTTGTTGACGAGGGGAAACAGGATAGCACAATTGATGATATATTGGCCGAGGAGAGACAACGACAGGCGGAACTCCCACGCAACACCAAGAAGAGGATGTTCGAGGCGGAACCGGTGCGGGATGAGCTATAGTCAAGATCTTGTAATGATACTCCACGCCAGCCACGAAGCATTGAAGCGTTCTGCTCTTATTCTTGCAGTATCTTCCTGCTCGTAATGCTGCCATTGCGATACGCTCCTGGTTTTGAACTGCTTGGTCCGTTAAGAGACCGAATGGCATGACGATGTACTCGAAGTGTCCACATCGAGTTCGGAATGCGGTCTTCCATTCATAAACTTCGCTGATGCGAATGCGATGAGTGGAAGGCCGCATTCCGAACTCGATATGGATATTTCGAGTACACCGTCGTGCATAATAGTGAGTGTATGCATGCATTTTGGACATCCTAGGCCAACGGTTTGCAGCTTACTTCAGCTAAGTGCTACGCGTGTCACGTGGTGACGCGTCTTTGCACCGCGACAGGCGTCTTGTCTCGCTCCAGTTTCGACATTCCGCAGCGATTGCAGCTCAAGCTCGGAATTATCTCGTGACACTGAATTAGGGTCTTACAGCACAATGGCCTCTACTTTCTTCAACAACAAGGCCCGGGCCGCTGCAGTTGCTGCATCTAGCAGCTCCAAATCTAAGGCTGGCGAGGGCAAGGAAGATACGACTCGCCTGCAGCCATGGGTTGAGAAATAGTACGCATGCTGCTTATCTATCTACCATGCCGGTCTCTCTCTAATTTTGCTCAGTCGACCGAAATCCCTCGACGATGTCGCCGCTCAAGACCATACCACCAAAGTCCTTCAGCGCACCTTGCAAGCTTCTAACGTAGGCCTTACCTCTCAATTCGCCCTCAAAAGCTCAAGTCTAATTTTCTATGCGATAGCTTCCTCATATGCTCTTCTACGGCCCCCCAGGAACAGGTAAAACATCCACAATTCTCGCCCTCGCCAAATCCCTCTTCGGCCCCGCGCTGTACCGCTCCCGCATTCTCGAACTCAATGCCTCCGATGAGCGAGGCATCGGCATCGTCCGCGACAAAGTCAAGAACTTCGCTCGTGCTCAGCTCTCCCAGCCTACAGGTCTCGACGCCGCGTACCGCGAACAATACCCCTGCCCACCTTTCAAGATTATCATTCTCGACGAGGCAGACAGCATGACCCAAGATGCACAGTCCGCACTGCGCAGGACTATGGAGACGTACAGTCGCATTACGCGCTTCTGCCTTGTGTGCAACTACGTCACCCGCATTATCGAGCCGCTTGCTAGTCGTTGCAGTAAGTTCCGGTTCAAGTCGCTGGATAATTCCGCTGCTGGGTTGCGGTTGGAGGAAATTGCGCGTGCAGAGAACCTGAAGCTTGACGATGGCGTTATCGATACACTTATTCGTTGCGGGGATGGTGATCTCCGTCGTGCGATTACCTACATGCAGAGTGCGGCGAGGTTGGTGGGTGCTGCGAAGGCACCTGGCAAGGATGCCGATGATGATGCCGAGATGACGGATGCTGGAAGTGCTGATGCATCTATTACTGTGCGCAGTATTGAGGAGATTGCCGGTGTGGTGCCGGAAGATATTCTCGACAGTCTTGTGCAGGCTATGCAGCCCAAGAGCTCTGTATCGGCATATGAGGCTGTCTCGCGTGTTGTGACGGATCTGGTGGCTGATGGGTGGAGTGCCACGCAGGTTATTGGACAGGTTTGTGTTTTGATTGTATTGGCTAGATGGTAGTTTGCTAATACGCCTTGCAGTTGTACCGAAGAATTGTCTTCAATGAGGCTATTCCAGATCTCCAGAAGAACAAGATCGTCATGGTCTTCTCAGAAATGGATAAGCGGCTTGTTGATGGTGCGGATGAGCACCTGTCCGTTCTGGATTTGACGCTGCGGATCGCTGGTATCCTGCGTAGTTGATTATGGCATTGCACAAAAAGGAATTGACTCAAGCATGTGGTTTGCCGCGGTGAATCCTTATCATAATACATGACGAGGATTGCCGTGGCTGCGAAGGCGTTAGGGATTGAGGTTCTATGACATGAGGCGTTTTGTATTTACAGTATCTACGATTCCACTATTCCTTAGCGCTCTATTTCAGCCTACACAGATCCCGAGGTTATATTGATAAGGACAAGCATGGACAGGTGCCGTTGCCCAGGTGGTACGGCCGTGGCGCGGGCGACATCTAGCCTTTTTCGATATACAGTAAAGTTTCTAGACCACTTGCCATTTCGAGAATTGCCGTTGATGTGGAGGTTTCTGACGGCGTACTCCGTACTTTCATTTAATCTGTCTTCTGCTTTCGTCTATAGGTGCCTCGAATTTCAATAGTGCCGGGCTTTGTCCATATCAACCACGCTTGTAAAACGCTAGACCTCGCTGGGTGTTTTGCCAAGCTAACTTTCGGGGCCAGAAGGAACCATTTGAGCCTCGCCGCGACCCTGAGAGACATACTAATCCAAATTAGTACTAGGTTGATCGCTTAAATGCTGGGCTGGTTCCTGCCAAGCCAAATTGGTCCAAATATTCCGATCTTTAGCGAAGGCGCGGAGGTTGCCTTTAAGCCTCATTTGATTCTCGGACTGTTTCTGTCTCATTCAAGCCGCGGGTCGAGATGTTGTATTTAGTTTAGCTGTAGCCCGTACTTTGAGAATGACCTTTTCGCTCTTCAATTTATTTCTGGTCTCAATTTTGGATTTAACTGTTTTCGTACTTTCATACTTGATCAGACATAGCTATGCCTCTCCCTACTGCTTCAGTCGACGGTGGATGGTTCACCTTCCAGAACCTTGGCCCTGCCACGGCTGCGTTCACTCCTGCACCCAGCTGCTCTGCCTCCGACAGACTGAAGATTGGCATCATTAGTTCCGGTTTTCCTTTTCTGGAATACAATGCTCAATGCTCTACAACCGGCTATACAGACTGTCTCCCACCTAGCACAACCACTACGGCTCCAGCAACAACACCGACCGGTTATGACGGGGTTTTGGGAACTGGATCATACTACTCCCCCGGTCTCCACTGTCCCTCTGGATGGGCGACTGTCGGCCTAGCCGCTCGCGATGAAAATGAATCGCTCAGCTTCTCTGGGAATATGGTCCCCGCCACTACGACCGCCCACAGGAACTACTACCATAGAGGAAATGATGCAACCCTCCTTGCCAATGTTCTCGAATCCTCCGAGACCATGGCCCTTTGTTGCCCGAGGTATGTCATCTACATCCACTTGGAACAATATATAGCTAACCTTGAATAGCTCCATGACCGCAGACGGCATGGGCGGGTGCTTCTCCGCCGTCCCAGACTACAAGCCCACCGTCGGCTGCTACATGTACACGACTGCAAAGGTCAGCTACGAAATGTCCTCTGTGGCCGAGACCTACGCCGGTTCCACAAGCAAGTTCCTACTCGAAATTCCCCACTATGTCGAGAGCGTTACCAGGACGTATTCCATGACATTCCGTTCTAGGGAACAGAGCATGTATACTGGTATTTCCTATATCCCCATGGTGACTCTTGTGCATCACCAGTCCGATCTTCAGCCAACTCCTACCGGCAATGCTACTGTCGCTACTAGCACAACGACTTCTACGCCGAATGCTGCCGGGCGACTTGGTCCCAGGGCGTCTACCTGGGACGGACTCGGTGCTGTTCTTGGAGTTTCTGTGGCTGCGGTGGCCTTGGGTGCTGCTATTATTTTCTAGTGAATTATCCACGGGCTTTAGAGTGGCATAGAGGGTACATCTATTTTATTTCGCTTCTTTAGCAAAAATCGTGGCAGTTGTTTTGTATCCATGATTGAGATAACATTTAGCTTGCTCATCTCTCTTTTGCTGGAAGTCTCCAGTGTCACCAGCCTTCCATGCATGGATCCTTGCTCGTGGCAAACCTTGTCTCTGCTTGTGGTAAATTTCCGTTGAAGACAGTTTCGCTATGTATATTGATGATGCCGGTAGTTGATGAAATCATGCCATTCATCTCCGGTAGGTAGATGAAATATAGGTTTACCAACCAAAGACCCGAGACCCTGTAAAGTCAAAAATAAGAGTAAACTTGTACGGATACCCGATACGAACGAAGACCTGACATGGATACGGTACAGAATGGGACCGGATGGATTCAGTGACAAGGTCGCGTGACACTGAAGATACGATTTTAAGGAACCCCGCCTACGGTCGTAAGTTTTTATTTTGCAACACTCAGTGAGCTACATCGGCTCTACCTTGCTGTTCTGCTATTTCTATTCGCTATGGAAGCCCGGTCCCTGTCGAATAGATCTCCTGCTTTTGCGCAATTACCTCAAATCCCAATTCGATCGCCTATTGAGGTCATTGAGAATCTGCGTTCTGTGTATGCTGAGAAGCATATTGGAAAGTTCCGGGATATACTAGAATCGCTTCACTCCGACGTCCGTTTTGATATACATGACTTGGATACAATCATGATTGATGCGATTAGGCAGGATGTTCCTCAATTTACTATAGAGCTTCTTTCCTATAGACTGCCTCTGGCCCCTAATTACGCCGCGGAAGCTACAAAGTCCAAGGCGAAGAAGGTTCTTGAAATGGTTTTCGAGAAAGGCTAGGATATCAATAGTCCAATAAGTAAAGCTTAGCCGCCGTTACTTAGGTGGATATAGGATATCCTCTATGATCCAGTATAGCCAAATCCTATCTAGTATCGTGATATAGGACCAGGATATGATGGTATGGTTTCTAGATCGTGGAGCGAATCCGAATCAGAGATACGAGATCGATTTGACTTCACTTTCTTACTCTATTAAGTATGCCCCTATCTTAAACATTAAGCTTTTGCTGGGCCGCGGAGGCAATATCCAATAAGACTAGCTTCTTGTTTACGCGCTCGAACGGAAATCGGAAATCATCGAAGTTGGGAAAGTGCTCAAAGGCGCGCTTAGTTAATGGAAGTTTGAAGGGCACAGTGCACTTATGAATAAATGTCTAACCATGTCGCATCTTCACTCTGAGCCCAAAGTGGAGCATTTGAAATTATAAGATATCGCAGAAGGGAATGAAAGAGCACGATAAGAGAAGTCGAGACTGTACTCATTGAAGGCAGAATGTAGAGATAGAAAGAGTATGAAGTAAATAACTTGGGAACCTTGACTCAGCCGCCCCGCGATCGGCGGGTCACAAGTCTCTTCGGGTTGTACAGTTTCAATAACTGGGCTTAGAGAGCCTCCTTTTCCTTACACTTTACACTCCCGCATTCCTCGTATATCTTGCGCTACTTTCGATCCCTGAATCCCATCACTGCCAACATGGCGCAATCAGCCCACGCGTCGACCCCGGTGCCCCTCTATCTGACTGGCAACAAGGCGGGTCTTCGCGAGTTCTTGAGCAAATTCGATGTACGTGCCTCACGCCGGGATGTTCGAAGGAAGCCCCAATTAGCTGACAGTCTACTCTCTAGGTTTTCCTGTTTGACTGCGACGGTTTGTCCCCGCCTATATCTCGGCCTTCTCTCCGCTCCTCCGCCCACCCAGCCGCGAGCTCTTCCACGACCATTACTGAGATACAACCGGTGGTTTAGGCGTCTTGTGGTCCGGCGACCACCTATTCCCCGGAACGGTCGAAACTTTGGAGTTATTACGCAAGAATGGTGCGCATCGACTCACGCAACGATACACAGGCGAAACGCTGACTCTCCATAGGTAAACAAGTCGTCTTCGTGACGAATAACAGCACAAAGTCTCGCGCAGACTACTGCAAGAAGCTACAAGGCCTTGGAGTCCCCAGTACAGTGGTAAGTCCGCGCAACCTGCACCAGCTAGCCAGGCACACTGACTCACATTCTCCCAGAATGAGGTCTTTTCTTCCTCATACAGCTCCTCAATATACATTTCGCGAATCCTCCAGCTCCCAGAGAACAAGCGCAAGGTGTTCGTGATTGGCGAGACTGGTATTGAGCAGGAGTTGCGCTCTGAGAATGTTCCCTTTGTCGGCGGTACGGACCCGGTGTTCCGCCGCGACGTCCAGCCCGAGGACTACAAAAGGATCGCGGAGGGCGATTCTTCTCTACTGGACCCCGAGGTCGGCGTTGTTCTCGTCGGTTTGGACTTCCATCTTAATTACCTCAAGCTCGCACTGGCATTTCACTATATCAAGCGCGGCGCGGTCTTCCTTGCTACCAACATCGACTCCACGCTGCCGAATTCGGGCACTTTATTCCCCGGCGCTGGATCTATGAGCGCACCGCTGATTATGATGCTTGGCTCGGAACCTCTCTCGCTCGGTAAGCCTAGTCAGGCGATGATGGATGCTATCGAGGGCAAGTTCCAGTTCGATCGTAGCCGTGCCTGCATGGTCGGTGATCGTGCCAACACTGATATCCGTTTTGGATTGGAAGGGAAGTTGGGTGGCACGCTTGGTGTCTTGACTGGTGTGAGCTCTAAGGAGGACTTTGTTTCGGGTCATGTGCGGCCTCACGCGTACTTGGATAAGCTCTCGGATTTGCTTGAGTCCGAGCTGTAGAGTCTTGCACCTTATACGTGGGACTTGGTTTGATAGATCGAAGAGTTGTATAGAGACATTACTGAATTCATATCCTCTTTACAGGGCTAGCACACAAAATGATATGCTCGAGACATCTCTTGGGCGATTATTTCCGGGGCGATATTTGGTAGGTACCTAGCAGATAGCTAAAAAGAAACAAAACGATATCCCTTCCTCAATTTAAGCCTTATCCTCCTACATATCCCCGTCCAAATCCTCTGCCTCCGGCACCTCGAAGAACGCTAGGTGCTCACACACGGCAATGTTATAGCAGCACCTAGGTAACTAGTAAGTATCTGCTAGCAACTAATAAATAGTTAGATTACTTGCTCTTAGAGTCAGCTGTCTTGCATGCGTCGCAAGGCAATTCCTTGCGCACGAGACCACGAATCTGCATTACTTCGGTCTTGTTCCCCTAATCTTAGAATTAGCGGAATACGTCGCAGATACCTATAAGGTGCCTAGAGCCTTCACATACCTCTCCATTGCGATTAATAGGCTCGAGTCTCCGAACCTAAGCTTCATCGAAACAAGAATATCAGATATACTCATCGCAACACCCGCATAGGCGCACTGATGCTGGACCCCACCGAACCGTAGGCCAGTGACCTCCCCGTACTCATTCAGTACAAATGAACCCGAGTCTCCACCCCCTGCAAAGGAACTCTGCGGGTGTTCCGCCTGTACTAGTTTCTTGTTGATGATGATAAACTCTCAGCTGGGTTCATTTGCCAAATAACGCCACCCTTCTCGGGGGCTAGGAGCTTTCTGGGGGCTAATACCTTCTTTGAAAAGGTATTCCTCCTTCCATGGTAAACGTGGAGTCAAAACTCTCCCCCATGGTTAAGGTTTTGTGAATTGGCCGAAGACGGGATAGAGCTAGCCTCGCTCTAGCGTACCGGGCGGCCAAACGAAGTAAAGGCCGAGAGCCGCTATGTTGCAATTTGACAGAAGCGTGCGTAGGCACAGTAGTCGCCTCCTCTCCGTTGGGGAAACGTACTCTTAAGCCAAGAGGCTCTGGGAGTCCCCACACCTGCGACTCCGTTCCCGTGGTTATCATCCTCCAGCAGTCCAAGCTTCTTACAGGAGTCCCGGAATGTCGGATCTGGGGGCCTAGGGCCTATGGTCCTTAGGTCCTCGAAGCTTACAGCATCATGCCGAACCGTCAACAGCAGCCGAGTCGGGGGGTACCTCATCTAGTTTGAGCTATTAACTTACCGTCATATAGATACCGGAGTCACTGCTGATATGTTCCTTAGGGACTCGATCGATCGAAAGATTCTTCGCGTCGAACGTGGCCAACTACGCGAAGTCAGTCTTCGCGATTGTTTAAGTCTGCGGGTGCTTGGACGCAGAATAGCCTATACAACACCCATAGTCTCCTCTTTCGCCGTTTCGCATGAAGATTTGACTCCACACAACATCATGGTTGATGATGAGTATAATATCAAAGGGTCTGAATGCAGCATCCATAGTCGCAGAACTAGCTGACTCGTTGATAGGCTGATTGACTGGGGATTTGCGAGACGTCTACCCCTCCAGTTTGCCATAAAGTTTCCTCGGTTTCTCTCCATAGAGCCTAAGCGGCTGGATGACCCTCTCCCCAAAGATATCAAGTCATTCAGTTCGACGTCTCTATGCCCTTCTTCATCCCTCCAGACTGATAGACAATACTTTGTGTCTCAGATATCATCTACTATTGAGGAAAAAGCTGCTACGGCTCCAATCAGGCAGCTAGCGCCGTTATGTTTGGAAGATCCTGATGTAGACTGGAAGCAACTTATCTTTGAGGCAGCGTATAGTAAAGGACTTCATCAGTGGATGGCGAAGAGATCATGGCTACTCCCAGGGACTATCGCATGGAGGGATGATCCAATGGTGCCAGACGATGTTCCTAATAATGAGCTGAATAGTACAAACTAAGATTATCTCGGTCATAGTTGGCAAAGCAAGGATTCAGTTCAAATAAGGACCTAAAGGACATAAATAATCATGACACGGGCAAGATGTAACAACAAAGGGGAATTGCTACAAAGCATAACACGGGATGATATCTAAAGAACCCAGCAGAGACAGTTAGCAGATCATGGTCGATTGCTCCCGATGCCCACTGTGTTCCCCTGAGTGAGAAGCGCCCTCATATTTGCAAAGACAGTTACACTTCGCATTCCATAAGGGTGGGGAGAAGAACAAAGCTGCCGTGCGAGATCTCATATCGTCGGGGTACTGATTAAGTGGTTAACACCAGAAGACCATCATTTGGTTAAGGGGATTGGGGAGGATGGGATATAACTCACATCTTCTGGTTGTAGGTTGATGTTTGCCCGTCCTTCGGCAATCTCGATGCGTCCCTTAATACCATCCCCAAGGGAGGTGCAAAGTCCAAAGAGCCCACGTGCATTGTGCTTGTCGATCTCGTTGGTCTCACCGTTTTTCGTAAATGGTGCGATTGACGTGGAATCCGTCCCTGGAAGTGTATCGCCATCGAGCTTCGCTGGTACCTCATTCATCGACCGATTGAACATGGCTCCCGAGATGGGCTACTCTGTTGCGATCTCAGATGAAAACCACGCGGGCACTCTTGGTGGATGGGTAAACCTAACCCATGATGGCGTTGTTTACCGAGGATTCCTTACCAACTATCACGTTGTCCGACCATCGAGAGCCGAAAAGTACACGGATATATTCCTCAAAGACCTCGATCAATTTGGAGCCACCTTTGATCGGCCTCTTAAGTCAGCCTATCTATCTCCAACGACATATCAGAATATCAGTGAAGCGCCCTAGACTCGTGTCTCCGGTACGGTACAATCGCTTGCCCACCGAGAAACAAACCTTGATACCTTGATACCTCCTTCCCTTACCACCAGACATATCGTGTGACATCAGTCGCGGAAGACTCCTAGGATGTTGTCTATTTGCCTTTGGACATATGCAATGGACCAGTCAGGGCGGCGGGGGGAAGAGGGCAGTATCCTCTGTGGCATCACCGTATGGCGGTAAGACTTTTGGGACCATAGTTATATTGCTATCGACAGACATGAAAACAGTCTTACGGCAGTGAAAGAGGGCTGAGTGTGGACCGGCCTAGCCCCAATGAGTCTATTATTATCCATCGATATTCCTGCGACTGCCAGTTGCTCTCTACGGAGCGTGTAGGGAGATCATGCATATCGACGACATTTGGATAGACAAGTCCTGAAAAATTCAGGATTTGAAGTCTAATCTTTCAATTCCTCTGAATACCCAATCATATTCATCCACTATTTTACCTTGCCTCGTATACTTCGGTTCGGCAATCCACCGAATCAACAAACCCGGTATGTACATATACTGGAGCCGACCCATTCTACGTCATGGCGGTGTGGATGTCCCGCTTCGGGATCCGACTGGAAGTTGAGACATCGAGGTCGAGATTACTCACTCCACTCTATAGAAGCAGGACAAGCTTCTCTATTCCAACCACGGAAAAGCCGATACGAGACCAAGGCTAATCGCTTTTCCGTCGCATGGCACTTTCCCGTCAAAAGTTAAACCCGACACCATGGATTCACGGAATCGATTCTTCTAACGGCCCGAGATTTCTTGTGGCCGATCTTGAAACCGAGGGAGTTCATTTTCGTTTCGCCAATTGGGATTGTCGATCTGATCAGACTGGGCTGTCATCCCGCCAATCACGAGCTTGAAAGTGAATCTTCACGGCAGCTCGCCAATCACAGTTTGTGGAGTTGCTTCTCCGGCCCGCTTTTTGGTACCAAAGATTCCCCGTTCGAGTGGTATACAAGGTATAACAAGACCCCTCCACCCCTCCACCCCTCTACCCCTCCAACCCCTCCAACACTCCATGCTTCGTTGAGGTCCCGCACAGGAGACACTGATCGTGCGCGATAACACAACACTATTTGCTCTTCAACAAAAGACAGTGAAGCTATATGATGTGATGGAAACCGGAACGGTAAAAAAGGAGTGGAAGGGAAACAAGAGGTGATGCATCACGCGGGCGATCTCGCAAATGAAAGCCGATTAGCCCAATTGAATTCAGTAGTCGAACAAAAGGTAAGCTTACACAGGTAAGCTCCCATCAGCAGATATCTGTTCGACAATAATAATGGTGAGGAACAGCCTACTATTCCGAGGGCGGCAATTTGTGGGGAAAGGACGGAAAAAGGCAAAAGCTATGCCCCAAAAGACGAGACGCACGCGAGCAAAAAGCAAAAGGACGGAAAGGACAGGCTTTCTTCGAACCGCAAAAACTCAAACATAGAATGAGGATGCACTCACCGTTCCTTCGTGTCACGTAATCTTTTACAGATCATCTCAGCCGCATTACTCTCTCCACGGCCAATCGATGAAAAGCCGGGGAGTTGGGAGAGACACGATCGGATGTGCTGCCGACCAATCTGAACCGGTTCGCTTGTTTGGGGTTGAAATTTGATGTCGATCCGGTAGAAGAGAGTAAGAGGCGCGAAGCTTGAATTGAAGACGACTTTATTTTACCTTCTTAGGGCTCAAATCCCCACCAGTTTTGCATTCTGCAAATCCGGACCTTTCATTGGCGGCATCTCAAACCGAAGCAAAAGGTGTCACACTGGCACTGGCATCTCTTTCACATTGATAGACCTTGTACCCTAGTAATCTAGTCGAGATTTCGTCGTTTTTTGTTAAACATTCAACTGCTCTCATGACCGGCAAAAAACATAAAAAAAATTCGTACAATTCGCCTGAGGGCGCTGTCTCGACGGATGGATCTGCAAAGCAAGGGAGGCATAGTGCCCCTACAACTCCCAGACGACCTTCTGGAGGCTCTCGAGGTGGGAAAAGTTCTCAATCAGTACCCACGTTGGAGGATACGAAATCTGCGAGTGCGAATGCCAATGCAAAAGTTGCTATTCCCCGCCAACCGCCGGGAAATACTCAGCGTTACAACCGCCGCGTTCCGCGGGCTTGCGAGTCGTGTAGACAACGCAAAACCAAATGCAGTGGTGACACCCCGGTTTGTCGACAATGTCGAGAATTGAGGGTCACTTGTCATTATCCTGTTGGTTGGAGGGAAAAAATGAAAAGGTTTGGCGGTTTTTCTTTTTTTAACACGCTTTTTCCCTTGCGCTAAACTATTAGAAACAAAAATCAATTTACTAACGGTTCCATCTGAGCCCAATAGGGAGGTTGACAGGCTCTCGGCTGAAGTGCAGGAGTATCATAGCTTTCTGGACGAGTTACGAAACTCAGCCGAGTCTCGTACGGCGGACTGGGTCAAGACTTTGCTAGAAAAGGTGAGGTTACTCACTGCCGCAGTGTGCCAGGACTAACCTGTTTATTCCATATCCAAAGCATGACTTGAAGGGAGATACTACCGTTGATTCCCGTTCTCATCTATCTACTCCTCAAAATGAGATGGAGCCAGACGACCCATCTCCAGTTTCATCCATTGGATCTCTGGGCGCTATTGACCGAGTGGATGAGGATCACAATCGATCCGAATATACTCGGGCAACGGGCTACATGGGCAAAGCCTCCGAGATCACCTGGATGCAACGGCTCCAGAGAGAGGCAGAGCAACGTGCTCACGGCAAGTGCGGCACTTTGGAAGGCGATGATGACGAAACAAAGGATAAATTCTCACTCAGCGCCTTAAACTATCACCTTGACGACCTCAGCATCTCCGTGCCCGAACCAATACGGAAGTATCATATGCCTCCTCGTCACTTAGCCGACCGACTCTTTGACGACTATCTGAAAACCGTGCACCCTTTCTTTCCCATCATCAGCAAACCGCTCTTTTGCGCTCAATATCAGACCTTCTTTGACAGTTCCGCTCGACCCAACACCGTCCGACCTGGCGATAAATGGCTCGCTATTTTGAATGTCATTTTTGCCATCGCTGCAAAGCACGCCCACCTCATGAACTCACCGTGGCGTGGAAATGAAGACGACCACTTGATTTACCTGGCCCGAGCCAGGCTTCTCAGCATGAACAGCGAGGTCTTGTTCGCCCACCCCGATCTCCAGCAGGTTCAAGTGGAAGGCCTGATTGCATTTTATCTTCTTGCCTCGGATCAAATCAACAGGTTTGCACAACCTCTTCCTTTCCGCGATGGAAACCCCTCTGATTACTTTTATAGGGCCTGGAGGATCTCAGCTCTGGCAGTGCGTTCTGCTATCACACTCGGTATCAACCTGAAAAACAACAACCTGAAAACCCCTGCTGTCTCTAAAGAGGCTCGCTACAAGGTCTGGTGGTGCATATACTCTTTCGAGCATATGTTAGGCATCATGACCGGTCGAGCTATCTCTACACTGGATGGAGGATACGCAACCCCATTGCCATTACCCTTCGAAGATGATCAGTTACAAGAAGATCCGGCAGCCATTGAAATTCTGAACGACGCCAATTTGAGAGACGAACAGATCAGCAATGTGATGGCGAGCTCGCTAGTTCGCCACACCGGTAACAGGGGCAGATTCCCGCCACGAGACCAATCCTGGATCAAAAGCCTTCCTGTCAATTTCGGCCTTTGCTACCTTTACAACTGCGACTTGACGGTCATCGCCCAGGAGATTATCAACAAAATCTATTCGACCATCTGCGTCATGCTACCATGGTCAGAAATCGAAAATCGAATCGACGAAGCGAAGAATCGAATCGACTTCTGGCGATCAAGTCTTCCCTCGGGACTTGATTTCACACAGAAGAAGACCGATGATAGCCACGACCAGCTACGCTGTAAATTGGCCCTAGGCTTCCACTACTACAGTGTACGGATCACGCTCGGCCGCCCGTGTCTTTGTCGACGTGATGCGCGTCAAAACGGATCTCAACCGACATTCAGCCATGCAATGGCCGTCGTCACCTTAGAATCGGCATGTGGCATGATCGACCTGATCCCCGACGAACCCAACGTCCTCCAACTCTACGACGTCTGCCCCTGGTGGTGTATCCTGCGTCAGTTAATGCAAGCAGCGATAGTACTCCTCCTCGAACTATCCTTTGGCAGTGTTCACATACCAGAAGAGGAAGAAAAGTTCGTCCGACTAGCGAAGAAGTGCATCCGCTGGTTCTACGCCATGCCCGAGCATAGCTCCCGCCGTGCATGGCAACTTTGCGATTCCAGCTTCCGCAAACTCGCCGGCGGCATGAAATACTCTACTGATGACCTCCCCTCCCATCCCTACCAACAAGACCCCAACTCTTCCGTGACCGCCTCTCATCTCCCCTTTCACCCGCCACCTGCTCAGTCTTCGCGTGATTATTTCACCCTGCCCGAGGAATCGACCTTGTATGGCTCGCGCCAGGTCCCAGAATCAGACATCTGGACGAGCTATTTCAACCTCCCCACTCCCGATCTGATGTCCTCGCTGCAAGGACCTGTCGAGATGGCCGACTCGTACTTCCCATATGACCCGCTCAGTGAGGAATTCATTCGGTCTTTGTTCCCGGCCGGAGAGGAGGAGCCCAGGGAACCGACTTGATCATACCTTCTAAGGGTTACCTCTACCTCTACTCTACCTCCACTCCACCTCTACCTCATAGACTAAGAAAGGAACGAACACGAATATCCTTTCCGGTCTACATCTCCTGTCTTCCCGATCATATACACGGTGTTCCTCCCATCAGCGTGTTTTCTATAAAAGTATTGGACGATATTCCATCATAGTGCCACGGCATATTTTGTACGAGAAGCATACGAAAAGCATTTGCATCGGTCTTGGATTAGAGTATCTAAATGGTGGTGTGTGAGTGTTGCTGCGCTGGATTGCATTCACGCCTCTCAACCTTGGAAACTATAGTAGATCATTCTCATATTTTTGTAGATCCCATGGTTTCGGAGATCCTATAGTACTTATAGAAACCTTCAATATATTACACAGTAGATCATAGTCATACACGTCGACCATCCATCTGAATAGAGCTTATTAAACCTTCAAAGTAGGATCCTCCGCAACGAACATTTTGAGCTTCCAAAGCGACAGCATCGCTTTTATACTCCAAGCATCGTCCGGCCTAAAGAAGACCGCCGCTTGCTGATAATGCCGCGCTTGTGTGGCACGGAGAGACTCCAACTCAGACTCCCCCAGAAGCACCGACAAATCAAACACGGGAATCTTGCTCTGCGTCTGCGGGTGCACCACCTCGTTCAGATCCCCATCACGGGCTTTGCGCGGACGGAGAAGAAGCACCGCGCCACATTCCGCGCGCTCAATTGCTCCCAATCCCCCCAAAGCATCCACTATCGCAGCATCTGAAACCTCCTGGATATCAAGAGCGCTCCACACTCCATCACCAGAATCAAGGTGCCACTTCGTCCGCGTCCGATCCAATTTCTTAACAACATCGCGCCGCATATGCTTCAGCACATACTCCGGCATACCTTCCATCCACACGATCGACTTCTCCTCGCGAGAAGTAATAGGTCCATGTGGATGCTTCCATCGAAAAGGCAGCATCTTCGCAGCAGCCGGTTTCTTGCCTGCTCTCCTAGCCAAAATCGGCGCTACGACGCGCAGGAATGGAAGACTGTCAATCATTCGGAGAAAGAGGTGACGTCCCTTTTTATCATTCCGCATTGATCTAACGGTTGGTTCATTCCCATCTGGATCTGTCGTCTGCTTCGCTGCCTCTGCGTCTGGTGTCTGCGTCGGTGAGGGTGCCGGTTTGCGCGCCAGCGAGTCCTGGAGCAGACCCACCGGTAGCAAGTAGTTGAGGTCTGTATCGGGTTTTCGTACTAGACCCCATTCTCCCAGGATATCCCGTGGTAGCCTCGCTCCTGACAAAGCGCACATGCGGGGCGGCGACGCCAACGCTACAGCCCAGGGGTTTTTGGCTAGTGGGTCGAGGTCTGTTTTGGTTGGGAGTCTTTTGCGCTGCTTTCCTGGTCCAGTGCGCATGTTGGTGACCAGTGGGGATTGGGGCAATCGTTGCGATGGTTGGATATTTGTTTCGTTAGGGGAGTCTGGAGCTTGAGGGTGAGAGCTTGAAATAGACCGGCGGGTAATCCCTGGCTGGAAAGATGTCGCTAGGAGCTGGCGGAATACTCGGTGTCGACATGTTGCGAATGATGCCCGGTGGCCTATGCACTCCATTGTGATGTGTGTTGAAGGGAAGTTGCGCGCGCTTTGCTTTGCAAAGTTGCCGCGGATCTTGCGCCAATCAGAGGTCCCTATTTGCGGAGTATTCTTGTTGGGCTTGAATGCTATTCTATAGCTCAATTGATAATACCTGATTCGCTAATTACTCAATGGATGTTTATAATTCCTACTGGCCTTCAATAACCTTTTGTGTTTGACTGCGAGGGATAAAAAATAGGGGGAGCAACGTATGCCTCGTCTCCAAGGTAGAATTTAGATAGATTTCACAGCCTTGAAAGTCACCATTTCCTAATAATAATACTTATAATACACTTATCCTCCCAGAATAATAAAGTATGTATCAATATCAAACTAGCTTAATTTCAAACCACACGAATACTCATCACCTAGGTAGAAGAACACGCCAATGCTGCGACCTCTAGGGCTATCTTAGCGCCGATAGACTTATCGATAGCTCTACTCCGCCTTCGCAACTCCTTCACCGTCCTTCGTCACCACATCTACCAGTCGCATTCCGCCTGCTTGAAGATGCGCCCAATGTTATCTGTCCCCCGTTTGGGACGATCATTAGCCAGCTCATCGGTCTCTATCCTCCGCCCTGTTGCACCGCGATCCTTCTCCAGCTGTACGCCTTCTTTCGACCGTACGCCTACACGGGGATGGACACCCACGCCTTTTGTGACAGAGACAGTGGTACGCCAACCTTTTACACCTGTTCCAAGCTAGAAACGATACTGACACATTACAGGGTGGTGGCTGGCACACCTGTACGTAGCGCCGTACCCAATGGAACCCCCTCCCGAACACTGAACACTCGACTGACAAGTTGCTCGACCGCTAAACAGATGATATCTTTTCCCGACTCCTCAAGGTACGATGTATCCCGTCGCCTACCTCCATCTCCGCTAACCACCTCCAGGAGCGCATCATCTGCCTCAATGGTGAAGTCGAGGAGTCCATGTCCGCTTCCATCGTCGCCCAGCTCCTCTTCCTCGAAGCCGATAACCCCCAGAAACCAATCCATCTCTACATCAACTCGCCCGGCGGCTCTGTAACAGCAGGTACTTCCACAAGCCTCCCCTCCAATCCACTCTACGACTAACCTGCAAAGGCCTCGCAATCTACGACACAATGACCTACATCGCTTCCCCAGTCAGCACAATCTGCGTCGGTCAAGCTGCCTCAATGGGCTCCCTCCTCTTATGCGGTGGAGATCCGGGCAAACGGTACTGCCTTCCGCACTCTTCCATCATGATCCATCAGCCCTCGGGCGGATATTTCGGACAAGCGACCGACATCGCCATCCATGCGAAAGAGATCCTACGCGTGCGCCATCAGCTTAACCAGATCTATCAGCGTCATCTTACGGGTAAGAATCAGTTATCGCTCGACGAGATCGAGAAGCTTATGGAGCGGGATTATTTCATGGGTGCGCAGGAGGCGTTGGAAATTGGTCTCGTTGATGAGATTTTGGATCGTAGGGTTAAGAGTAAGGAGGATGGGGGTGAGGGTGAGGGGAAGCCACCTGCTGTTTAGTGGATCCGATCTTAGGTATGGGGCCGAGGATTTGTTTGTAATATTATCATGGGCGTAACTAGGTGCCTCATATCCCATTGGGGTTACCCGTGAGAGATGAAATACATGTCGGTAACCAGCACCGAGGGTACTGCAAATTTCAATCTTCCAGGCTAAGATACACTGCAAATGACGAGGACTTCATTGGCCCACCCGTACAATACGCCCATCGGTCCCGACCTGCAGCCCAAATCGTTGCCGAAGAAAAGTTGCCGTCTCGGGCGTGGGCACGTAGCCTGCCGTCGGTCGTCGGGGTGTCGTGCTATACCACCATTGATCGCGGATGGTGCTGAAGAAAGCCATCTCCATGATCACGGCCTGGCCCGACGAATACAAGTCCATAGGGTGACTGCCCCGCGGTGTTTGTGTAGAGCTGTTATCGCCTGGATCAGCTAGGAGTGTTGTTCGCTCGTTATTTACATCCGCATCGATCTCCGTGACTGGTGATGCACTCGTATCATTTGATGGGCTCGTGTTCTCGGTATCTCGCATTACGCCCCGCTCCTCTGCGTCGTGGTCCTGTCGCTCGGATTCGGGCTGTTCTGTACTCGGTCCGGAGTCTGTATTTGTGGCTTCGGATGTAGTAGGTGTTGTACCTGCTGTCTTGACTCTCTCAATGATCAAGGCAAGCATGACGAAATCGACTAGGAGGATCAATAGGTCGAATGAAAGAAGCCGGAACACGGGCGCTGGTTGCTGTCCGATGAAGTCGATGAACAGTCCGCCGTGGAGGTACCCGCGTGTGCTCTCGCCGGCTTCGAGTCGGATGAAGAAGGCGTGGAAGATCATGCAAAAGAGGTTGCTGGCGAGGATGGCGATGACGAAGGGTTGGTTGCGTGTCGGATCGAATGGCGGCGCTTTGGGTGTGAAGAAGATAAGCTCTACGATGGCGCGGACGGCGAATAGAACCACGGAGCAGCTACATAGCAACGGTAGGCGTTAGCTCAGTGAGCTCAGCTCCTTGGGGAGGGTGGGCTGATTGTGGGATAGTGGATTACGGAGAAAGACTCCAACTTACTCCATGTAATATAGCGCGGAAAGCTCGCAGTAAATTAGAATGTCCAGATCGCGCAGCAGCCGGTCGATGAAGGCGATCTTTGCGGAAGACTGGAGTTTCCTTACGCGGCTGTCGCTGCTGGGTGCTGACGAGTCCGGCTCCGCATCGTCGAGGGCAATGCCAGACACGTCAGCGATGTACTCCGCATCTCGAAAGGCATCGACGTCGGTCATAGAGGGTCATGGGGGCATGGACGGGGTGAATGGTCGTCCAGGCAGCTCCAGATCGATTGGGTCGGGGAAGTGATAAGGTGTGGAGTTAAGGAGGTGCGGGTTTATCTCGGCCCGAGCACGTGCATCTGTGGTCTTTCAACGGTTATACATCTACGTATATTCTACGTGCGTAAATGATCAATGATTCAAAGATGTCTATTTCACTATGATCGCTTCATGTTATCTGCATGAAGGTGTTCAGTCGACAAAGATCGTCTTCGATAACTCGGAGTAGTGCTGGAAGAAGCCGGTGAAGAGACGAATTGCATAGTCGACATCGTAGGTGCCGCCTGTTTCACGACAGCTGTGCATGCTCAGCTGCGGGTTACCCAAATCTAGTGTACGCGCGCCTAGAGCAGCAGACAGCATCGGACCAATAGTGCTACCGCAGCTAGAGTCGTTGCGAACGACGAACAGCTGCAGGGGAATAGGGTTGCCGCTCTCTTTCGTCGTCTTCTGTGCCACCTCCTGGAGGAGGACAATTCCGGGAGAGTTAGTAGCATAGCGAGCGTTGGCATTGATCTTGATCACGGGACCCTTGTTCATCTGGGGTTTGTGGTCGGCCTCGTACTTGGCGGCATAGTTAGGGTTAACGGAGTGAGCCATGTCGGCGGACAAGAGGAAGGATGTCGATAGGGTCTGCTCGTACGCAGTTGTCAGGTCTGCATCCGACGACGAAGAAGATGACGGAAGGACTGAGAGGCGACGGATGATTGACGGGAGAACGCTGGAGTCTGCACCCTGGGCAGTGCGGCTGCCAATCTCCTCATGGTCGAAGAGTGCAATGAGACGGATGGTGTCTTCATTGTCGAGCGCCGAATCCGTGGCAACTGAGTCGATGAGACCGACGGTGGCGCAGTAGGAGCTGTTCAGGTTATCCAGACGGGGGGAGAAGATGAACTCGTCACGCATGCCACCGAGGCAGGACTTCTGCGTATCAAAAAGGATCATCTCAAAGTCCAGGACATCCTCGGGTTTGACCCCGGCTTCATCGGCGATCATCTCCACAAAGTAAGGGTGGTGACGCTCAGTTGCGCACTTCAACGGGGAGAATACATCCTCGCTCTCGGCGGGGGTGGAGTCGGCAGTACGGTTGAGCTCGGCCTCCACCAAGCCAGCAATCGGGAACAGTTGGGTCTCCTTGTTGAAGGCGAAGGTCTCCTGCCGGTCGAGGTGAATGGCCAGGGTAGGGATGCGAAGAACTGGAACGTTAGTTTAGACGCCTCTGCGATAGTAGGAAGAACATACTGGGACGGTCAACCTTGACCAGCTTCTGGACAATAGAGCCGTTGCTGGCACGAGTCATCACGCGGCCGGCAACACCCAGGTCGCGGTCGAACCCTGGTAGAGTTAGTAATTGATTCCTTCGGATATCCAGCCGAGAAACATACATGTGTGCCAGAGGCCACCGCCGTAGGTCTCAACGCCCACCTGGACGAAGCCCTCGCCACTCTTCTTGCTCACGGGCTTGACCCGCAAGACGGGCGAGTCGGTGTGGGCACCGATCATAGAGACGGAGTTGCCGGGCTGGAAGTGTCATTAGCGAATTGACTGATAATGGTCAGACTCATACACACCGTCCATTTCTTTCCAATGGCGAAAGCAACCAAAGTGGTGGTATTACGCGTCAGATAGTACTTGCCACCTGGCTTGCAAGTTGAAGCCCAGGAATCCTTCTCCTATAGCAGAGTAAGCGATGATCAAACATTGTGGGGAAGCTCTGGGTACCTTGATTTCCTGGAAGCCGGCGTCATTCAGCAGATCCTTGGCAGATTTGACAGCATGAAAGGCTAGACCCAGTTAGACAGGTTCCACATGGGTTCCTGAGGTTCAAAGGACATACGAGTGGGGGAGTCATTGATAAAGGACAATAAGTCCTTAGCAGGTTGCTTAGAGGCCATAGTTGAGTAACGATGGAACTGAAAGAAAGAGCCCAGAGACAGACGTGGGGGCATAGTTCAGTGCGGAGAAGTCAAAGTGGCAGGATTTTGGTTTTGTATGTTTGGCGGTGACCCTTGGTCTTAGAGCTACACTAAGATAAGTAACTATGGGGCTCTAGGGTTAACGTGGCCGAGAATACAGAGTATCCGAGGACACGGTGAGCGGGGGGCCGGAAACTGCTCCCATTGCACCGCCCGGCTGCCGCCTCCCACCGCCTGCCTGTCTCCACCCGCCCCCTGCCTCTTCGGGGTTGGCGTCCTCGCCCGTGTGTCCCCGTTTGGGTTTAGCGTCCCCTAGGGCGGCCCTCCATCTATAAAACGCCGCTCGCCCTCCTCGCAACTTGCCCACGCACTCTCTCTTCTTTTCCCCCTCTGGTTACCTCCCTATCCCTTTCTTGTGGTCTCCACCGACTCTTGTGCCCTGCCCCTTTAATTTCCCCGAAGATGCCGCTCCTACCGCCGCTCAAGCCCGTCTGGCCAATGTTGTCTGATACGCGGGCCAGCCCCTCAGGAGTTGGAGTCTCGGGACTACTGAGATCTCGGTTATTACGCCATAGGATCGCGTGCTACCATTTTCGCTGGTGGTCGAATCTTCTTCAAAGCTATCGAGAGTCTCTTTTGTCCGCCAGCCTTTCCTTCTGAGCGCCTCGCTCATTTCGCCGATACAAGTCTGCGAGGCTGCAGAATAGCATCTCGGGCTTCCTCGACATGCTCCTCGCCTTCAGCTGCGTTCGGTTGCCTTCGGCACGTCCCATGTTACATTGCATAGCCCCAGTGCTGCAGGTGCGCCCTGGTCCGCTTGTTGCCTTGCGGCTCGGGGCAAGACTGTCGTCATCATGGATGTCTCCTAATCGCTTGTACCCAATTCATACGACTTTGAAGGGGCAAATTCCTGAAAGAGCCAATGGCAAAAATCTCGCGATCTTGGCAGGTCTCAGTGAGTGATGTGATTTGGCTCACAAGGCCGAGGATGTGGACAGCTATCCCACAGACGGCCTCTGATTGCTCCTGTGTCTGAGCGAATGGAGACCATTTTGATGAACACGGCGGGCCCGAATAACCATTGATGTGTATGGAAACTCTTGCCAGTGGCCTACAGTCCCTTGTCACGGAGCGAAACTGGTGTGGCTCCACATCTTCAATGAAACGGCCTGGATCGGAGGAGGCGGTCGGAACTGTCTGCATCGGAAAACCCACATATTCTGCGTCACAGATGACCCTCGTCTATAAAGGCGAGGACAATTCTCCCTGAATGGCAGAATTCGACAAATGTAAAGCAGGCTTAGCTATACGGCATAATACGCGTATAGCCATCACTCTTGTAGTTATTTTACATCTGAACCGTACGGACGGATAATCCATGAAGCCGGAATTATGGCTTGTTCGTTCTGACAAAGTCCTTCTTAATGCCTTACTGCCTGAGGCAGTAAGGCATTAAGCCTGGGGATGCATTCGATCAACAGCACCACACCCCCTGAAATTCATCGCCAGTCATTACGCGTACATGAAAAACTGGCTAAAATACGCTGAAAAGCTGTTGTAGCTATGGAAGATCTCAGTGTTCTCGCCGCTGGTCAAAACCGACCAGATGTTGTCGGCCGAGAGTGAAAGATATTCGACCACGTAGACAAACTAGGCACCCGTGTTACATGCGTTTGATAAGTACATCATCTCAGGCGGTGTCCCGACACGTACGCAACCTATAGTTAAGCTGTTAACGTTGTACGTGATTAAGTTGAAAGCGGAAGTCATGACATCATTACCTGCGGGAAATGCCGACAGACTTTCTATGCCATTTCTTAGAAGAGATATAAGAACAGAAAAGAGGACAAAGATAACCGTCAGTCCTCGATATAACTAGTACGAGAGCGTCCCGCAGGGCCACTTTATTTTCTTCACAGATCTTTTCGACTTGTCCAAAAATGTGGCTGTCATTCGTTATCACCCTCCTGGGTCTGTTGCCCCTAGCCTTCTGCCGAACATCTTTTCAAAACTCCACGAACACTATTCTTCGTGTCGACACTGGCTCTTATGGACCTGCTATCGAGGAGGTTCATTATTTCTACCAGGATTGGCCGGTTGGATTTGCGGTCTCAAGCTCAGGGCGCATTTTCGTGTCGTATTACCCAGGCAATGTCTCCTTCACCTTGGGTGAGGTAGTAAACTCTACAACGGAGAAGGCGTATCTTCCACAGTATAATATTCCTTCCAACAATGTCACACAAACGATTGATGGGACCTTGTTTGGTTCCAGAAATGCAACTGCGTTCATCAGCGTACAAGCGCTGTATGTGACATCGAAATCAGCTGGCCGACCAGAAACTCTGTGGGTATTGGACACAGGTCGACCTAATAGCCCCCAGCAAATGGCATATGACCTACCAGGTACGTTTTTGTCGCCGTGCCTCCAAAATTGGGGATATGATCTAACGAGCGGTTTGTTTGAAACAGGAGGAACCAAATTGGCCGCAATCAATTTGGATAATGATACCATCGATCGGATCTACACATTTCCCTCGACTGTCAACTACCCGGATTCTTCGTTGAATGATATGCGTTTTGATTTCCGTGCAAACCTAACCGCCTCTGGTCGGGGTGTCGCCTATCTCAGCGATGAATCCCCCGAGGGTCGCAACGGCCTTGTTGTGCTCGACCTTGGTACTGGGGAATCCTGGCGTCATTTGGACCGACACCCAGCTGGTTTGTCAGGATATGGCGTCGTTCCTAGTTACCAGGGCATGCCATTCTACCAGGAAATTGTCAATCAACCTTTTGCCCATTTACCTCAAGGACTGGATGGTATCCAGCTCGACATGACCGGCTCGACGTTGTTCTTCTCATCCATGACTTCCGATTATTTGCATTCCATTGAGACAAGCTACCTTCTCGACCATACCTCGCCTACTTGCGTTCAGGCTGCTAACAGTGCTGTTCGCAATCTGGGACAAAGGGGTGGCAATGGCAATGGGTTTGAGGGTGACACCAATGGGCTCATTTACCAAGCTATGCCCGAGCAAAATGCTGTCTATGCCTACGACCCCACAACGTTGAGGACAACCCCTTTCCTTCGAGACCCCCGCATCATCTGGCCTGATGGACTGTCGGTGTCTGAGGATGGGTATATCTATATCATTATCAACCAATTGCCTTACCAGCCGATGTGGAATAATGGCAAGGACTTGAGGCAGCTTCCAGGCGCTTTGCTGAGAGCGAAGTTGCCTAACAACGGGACCAAGGTTCAATCATTATTTTAGATGGGTGCGGCCGCCCCCAACCGCAACCTAATAACAAGTATAACCCTTTTCCTTAGCTTCTTGAATACGTTGTTTTTATATCCTTATTCTCATTTGTGTTTTTATTAGGGATCATTACGGTTGCATGTCAACTGTAGGAATAAGTATGGATGTTGAACGATTGATGCATATTCCATACTGTCCCTTTTTGGGGGAATTATCGTTAAATACAAAAACAATACTGCTATGTTAGTCATCTCAAATTCAAAATAAGTCAGTTCGTTATATGTGTGAATACGGTGCAACGCAAAAGGAAGATAACTTTTTATTGAACTATTTACAAACTCCGTATCGTATTGTACGTGTGTGATGTTGACCAAGGAACAGAAAAGCCATAGAACATGATCCTTGGCAGTATCGAAAACTGCTGCGGTCAGGTTGCCGTACAAGGTTGCGGTACTACTGGCACACTATAACTTAAGTAGTGAAGTGGATCAACCCCTTTGTGCGATTAGAATCTTATCCTTAATCATAGGAGACACAGTGGGATCCAAATTTGCAACTAGCCTTTATTCCTGCGATCTAGTCCACTCCGATGGATCCGAAGTTTGAACAGGATGCTGTTCTATCATTTTCACGTGGTAACGGTTTTTCTTTTTGTGTAATTCTTTGATGTGTCCCACGATTCTGGTCAATAATAAACATACAATACCGCTTGGTCTATCTTGAATCAGTTCATGATGAAGGTGGCCAAGGCACCCCCAGTAGACTCAATGGCGCAACATGTTCACCACCCGTCCGGAAAAAAGAAGGAGGCGTTTTTTAGAGTAAGAGATGGGCATGTCTCAAATGCATAGCCTGACATCTGGGCTACGGCCGCTGCCCAATAAACGCAGGCCGACACTATCAAGTCCGTTGGAGCAGAACACATTCCAATTCATTTCAAAAGGTCCGCAATATCTGACAAATATGCATGAGTCGGATTCTCGTTCGTAAACAGCCTTATGAATGTAGGGTGCAACATACCATAGTCTCGTTTAAGAGCGATACGATGTCTTTAGTAGAGATCCTTGTGGTCAGCCTTGATGAGATCGGCACCTTTCTCACCAACCATATACACAGCATTCTGGATACGGCAGTCCGGGATAACAGGAAACGCAGATGCGTCAATCACTCGGATATTCTTGAAACCATGCACCTTTAGGCCTCCATCGACCACGCCCTGTCCAATGTCCTTCGACAGGCGGCAAGTTCCACAAGGATCTAACTCAGAATTGATCAGAAATGTGACATTTACGGCATTTTTATTGGGCACCCACGGAATCCTATTTGCGATTGCTCAAGGATCATCTTATCCATTGCCTCGTCAGAATTACGCGGTATAGGCCAGGGATAATCTTCGCCGATGATGTCCTTGAAACCATCTCCCGTCATAAGGATATCGTCCACAAACCGAACCCCCTCTCGTAGGGTAACCACGTCGAGATGGTTCTCGAAAAAATTGAGGTTGATACATGGATCATCTAGTGGGTTACCCGATCGTAGCTTCACCCAACCCGGCTTCGATATAGGCCGCACTAGGTCGACGATTACCGTCAGCTAGCTTCCCGCCGTAGGGACGGGGAAGTGCCATTGGAATACATCTACGAACATAGGCTGCAGAAGTTAGCTGTTGTGTAAAAGGGCTTACGTGTGTGGATGCATACCACGAAGTCAATTTCAAAGTGTGGCTGCCCCGCTGGTCCAAATGGGTCCTTCCCGCCGTTCTTCTGCTTGGCCTTCACGTACTCCTTGATATAGTTCAAGCGATCATCAATGCGAGGGAAGCCTACTAATTCTAGTAGGCCGCTGCCTAGCGGACCGGAATGGTCTCAGTTGTAGGCTGCGACGGCGCCCTTTTTCTGCAGACCGGCGCGCAGCAGATGATCGTCCAGGCCCAGACCATCTTTCAGTCGAAATACATGCCTCATGGGCCCCCACTAATGGGCCGATGGTCACGTTGGGCCTTAGAGGTCAGGCCCATAGCCCATTGATGGTTGGGGCGTGGGCCAGGATCTCAGGCCTAACCAGGCCCATTGCGGAGGTCTATTCATGAATAATCATATTCCTTTCGGAACCCTATTCGTGTCGCATCGGCAACGCGCCTAGCCACGATGCACGTGATCGAGATCGTGCCTCCGCAGACCATGAGATCAAGGTGCATTTGTTTCAGCCTACACCACTGCAAAAACCTTGGTAATTGCTATGGCACTGAATTCGTAGTAAATTTTGTGTTTTACGCGGTCCTTGTATAGGGAGGACAGTAGGCGAATCTCCGGAGCAAACAACCCTGGCGTTGTTACTGTATCAAGAAAAATAGCATCGCCCAATCAACAGAATCAAGGCGTAGGCTTTGATCCAAATGGTGAGCCAAACGGTTTCCCACCATAATTCACGCATGTTTGCTTATTCTTAAGTATTGTACAGTTAGGTTGTCCATAAATCTCAACCAGAGTAGCGCTCATGTACTTATTCCAAAACATGTGTTTACAGCATGGACATTTAAAGTTTGGCTTCAGGCCACAAAACCCCGTTGTCTTCGATAGACGGCGCGTTTTTGGAGAATGAGCAGAGCAAAGAGGCAGTTCTCGAAATTCACGATATTTTTAGCTATATTTTCATGGCTGCATTCAATGGGAATGTCTACAGTAGAATGTGGCTAGGAACCTGCGCGACTGTGACTCAACAAGTGAGGGCGCGTTGACACAAATCTTGCACTTATTTTAGACACCTTAAGTGTCTGATCTTAAAAGGAGGCCTTCTATTAGAAATCAAGTCTAAATTTCAAACCCCGAGAACCTTAATATCACACATAGTCTATAAAAATAGGACTGGTCACAACCTTCTCTCCACTCCACTCTCGGCCAACAAAGTATATCGAGCGTGCTCCTGTCTCTTGCCCGGTGAACGATGCTTGTCCCTGAACCCGCTGTGGCAGCTCTACTTGCGGGATTGCTTCAACACGCACAAACAGCTCCGCACCACCCAGGATTTCGATGACCTTTCCATCTGGGCGCTTGGCCTCCTCCCAAGAGGCCCCCAGCTCGAAGGTAGGCTGGGCTTTGTGTGGGTTTCCAGCCAGGGCGTCTCCAACTTTGACATATCCGCCGAGGGAGCCTGCGATGCGGATTTTTTGCGGGGGCTTGGTGCTCCGAAGAACAACATTGACACCATCAAGGTCTCCGCTGGTTTTGCTTGAGAATTCAACGGTGCTTTCTCCTGCTTGGTGGGTAAAATCTTCTGTGTTGTCCTCGAAACCTCCGAACGGCAAAATATCCTTCACGGTGGTATCCGAGACTGTGATGGTCCCGTTCCAAACAGCCTCACGATATCGGTCGTATAGTCTTGCTCCGCCCCATGTCACCCGCAGAATGGTGGCAGGTGCGTCGGTCTCGGACCAAAAATGTCTTCGCCAGATCAGGCCAGATGCATCAAAAGCCTCTATCGACGAGAATCCCTTTTCACCAAAGAACTGGTATGTCAGTCCTAGTGTCTCTTGTTTGGCAATCTTGATTTCATCACCCTGCATAGCAGACTGGTCTGCCGTCTGGACCAGTCCTACTAATCGCTGACCGGTGGTTGCGAAGGTGTGACGTGCTCTCAATGCATGAGCGACATCCTGCCGCTCCAGCTTTGAGGCAATGATACCAGTGAGACCGCCTCGGGTGCCGAACACTGCTGTACCAGGAACACCGCCACCACATCGACCGCGGTGCTCATCAGAATTAGCAGAGACTCCAAGCTTCCACCCTCTGCGTACTGCGTCCCGAAGGAGCCACTCAAACTGGCCCCATGCACTACCAATCTCGATAAGGCGTTCGAGCTTAGGATGATGCCATGCCAGATTGCATCGACGTCCACCGACATGGGGAATGAAGAGATGGTCATCTGCCTTGTGAGCATACGTGCAGTATACCTCATCCAATGGCCAAGCTCCGGGGACGAGCTCCCTGGGACCATTCTCGGACCATTCAAACGAACGGGCAACGTTTCCATGGCAATCGAAGGGGAATTCGGGCGGGTGTAGAGCAGGATCGGCCAGGAAGACAACATTGTGGTCTCCTCCTGCTGCAGAATTTCCGCACCATTCGGTCCCTGGGAAAATGACAAACTCATTCGGCTTATTGAGCGATGTGATCAAGTCTGTTGTGGCATCCCAGCGTTCCTTGGTAATCTGGAAGTCGTTGGCAGTGTATCCTAGAACATCCAGGGCGGCAATTTCTCGGCCATAGGAAAAGTTGTAAATGGACGACTCGGTTCCCACTGTGTCGTCGGAGTGCACGTGCAAGTCGCCGAACAGGGCCTTAGGAACTGAGAGGCCAGATGAGATGGTGAGTTGGGTATGTTGGGATACAATAGCGTTTTCCTTCGCTTTGACGATAACCTCAATGGTGTAATCGCCGTCAACTTCGATACTGAGCCCAGAGAATATAGCATTCGTCCAGCCTTGCTTTGAGACAGGAATTTCCTTGGCGATCACGGCCTTAGAGGCTTTGTCTAGCACTTTCAGCTCGAAGGAAAGATTCTCGAGATCACTAGTCACGTTTCCCCAGACATCCTCGGCATGGGAATGAATGGCAAATGGAACAGAGGGCTGAAGTACGCGAGGAGAAACAGTTTGAAGGTGATGAATGGGACCAGCGAGGATGTTCCAAGAGAGGTCAGGTTGAATCGGAGCAAAACGACTATGGCGGTATAGTCAGCTTCCACCAGATTAGCGCAATACCGTCAGATTACCAATCACCTAGTTCCAACAGGATCAATGTAGAACCTCCAGCGGAAGTCTTTCTCGATGAATGTCTGAGCCCGCGTTCCTCGGCCGCCGAAGCGACGATCGCCCAGTCGAATAAGAATCCGATCGCCTGGATTCATATAGCCATCTTGAATATCCACAATCACGGCTTTTTGGAAAGGTCGCTCGTGTCCCTTTTGATCAAATCGAATGGCCAGGGACTGAACTGTCGCGGGGGTCTGTTCTGGGAAAAGGTTGTTTAGGATATACTCGGCGCTGATATAGTTGTCTTTTCTGGGATCTGATGTCTGGAATAGTGCCCAATCCTATCTCGATCATGTTAGGTCAAGCCTGCTCTATCGGACTTGTGATGTACTTATTCACTCACCGAGTAGAATTTGAAGGTGGCCTTTATCCAAGCGCCATCTGCTAGGCCCGATGCGCCAACCTCATAGTCCAGCAAGATCTCCGTCCATTCCCCGGCCACAAGTGTATCAACACTGCTTTTTACTTGACCGGTGAAGGGCAGGCTTTTGATGTACTCATATAGCCCCTCAGGAGCAAAGTAGTCTCCAGCCAGCTGGAACCGCTCATCAGCGGTTAGATTCTTCATAGCTGCTGGATTATCTATGTTGAACAGCACAGACGAAAAATGAATATAGAAAATTCAGGCGAAATAGGTTTACTTAGTAAGGCTGTAGGCTGTAACTTGAGTCCCGACAACACCGGCTGCCACTTAAAAAAAACGTCACATACGGTAACTCAAAACTCTATTGACCGCCTTGAAGACAGTCTGTAACAGGTTTACGGTACTGTTTTTCATATATTGGCCAATCAGATGAATAAATTATTCACCGCTATAAACCTTTAGGGTCTTTTGACACATGAGTACGTCGTTAACTAGGTGCTTGGATCTTGATACTCGAATCCAATCTTCCAACCTTGGAAACATTGGAACTTGAATGAGCAAACAAAGTTTCGAAAATGTCCTAAAAAGCAGATGACACCTTCTGATAGGGCTTGATACTCATACTTCTTGGCGCCTTGGGGAGAACAGACTTTAGAAGATTCTTTATAGCGAACCTCGAAACAATTCTAAGATACCAGGTGGGTAAAGTTAGCGAGCACTTTTATGCTCTGATAGGCCTGGTTCCGCCTCAAACTTCCCTCTAATTTAACCCTGGAAGATCTTGAACATCCCAAGTTCTCACTATGTATTCCTTTAAATGGACAGCCGCATGTGTCCAATTGAAGAAGCGGACGGTTTGGTAATAGAAACAGACATAAAACTAGATTGCTCAACGCAAGGTTGAATGACATCGTGATGTCTATTGATCTTGCAGGAATATTGGCTGAGATATTCAACGGTTCATTAGGATCTAGACACAAAACAGCTTCCAAATTATCTACTATTCTACTCTATTGTCTGTGTCCTAGGGAAGAAGGGTTCATTAAAATATTGTCACATGTGTTCTGAGAATATGGTACAGAGGACGCGACAAGAACTTGGAATAAAGCTTAGTGTTGATGCTCTTAGAAATTGTAGTACGTACAGCCGTAAAAATACCACGCTCAAACATGATGATACAACCTATTAAATATTCTGCCGAATGTAAGATAGGTATTATATTTGTATTATATTTGTATTAATTACACCCTCACGTCAAGACGGCCATGGCTTCACTTTGAATTGCGCAATCGTCGCCGCACAATTCAACATCGTCAAAAGGGCACGCCATTTGATATCCACTTTACGACCACGTATTTGCAATCAGGTTCAAACCTTCTAGAGCGTCAGGTGTCGGGGAAATCGACTCACTTAAAACATGTTCATACTTTCTCCTTTTTCTTTTATCTCACTACTTCTCTATAAGAAACCCCAGAAACCCTAGACTATTCACATTTTTCGTCAAAATTAGAGCTTCTACTTCATCACCGAATTAAAAGCCAGACAGTGAAACGACGTCATGCATCTCCGAATCAAGGGCTTGAAGAAAGCCATTGAAGAGGATGCCAATGTTAGTCGCTTCGTCGACTTATCCAGTAGACACTTGCCGAAAGTACCCAGGGCCACGGGACAGTATCTCGCTGCCAAGGTCCCCATCATACAATGGATTCCAAGATATTCACTCCCTTGGTTGTGGAATGACTTAGTAGCCGGTAAGATGGCCTTACGTGACTTCGTATCATGTGATGGAAACTGAGCAGAAAAAGGCATCACGATTGGTACCCTGCTAGTTCCCCAAAGTCTTGCTTATGCAAAGGTTGCCAACATCCCTGCTCGCTATGGTCTTATCTCAAGCTGGCTTCCGACGCTGTTATATACGATTATGGGCACTTCAAAAGGTACGATGATACACAGCATATCCGTCTTATACATACCGTGCTGACTGAAACGTTTCTCTTGACAGATGTCACGGCCGACACTCGGCAGGAGCAGCGACGGCAACGGCCAAAAGAATATGAAGGTGGCAGTAAGGCTTAATGGCCGTGGCCCTAAGTACACGTGATACCAAGACCGCCGCTGGTGAGTAGAAGGCTTAAAACGGCCTCCAAAGCGGCCGTTTCTGGCCTCCCACTCACCGTCTCATTGTTATATGGAGTAATATGTAATATACTCCGTAACTAGTTACTCTTAACTAGTTAACTAACTAACTACATAGATCATGTATTTTTCTGGCTGAAATGATTGGCAGAGATCGGTTGCTATGGCCAAGCTACGTCCAGGTGCGCGTCCGAGGCGCGTGGAAGAGCGCGCACATCGGGGTTCGCGTCCGATCCCTCACATCACCTCTTCCCCCCACTTAACTAGCTATTTTGAATGGTAAGGGTGCTCTGCAGCCCAATTAGTCCATTTTGGCCCAATGAGTCCAAGTGTGATCACAAAATGTAAACAAGTTCTGAGACTGAGAGTGACCATAACAAAGGCCACATGGTCACAGACCATTCCGGGGATCGTAATCTCAACCAAGCTGAAACCATGCACTGTCTATGTTGATGAAAATGTGCTAGATAATCTAGAAGAAATAGATTGATAGCTAAAAATGATAGTCGGCGGATCGTAAATATAAAGTGCCACCAAGTGGGCGAACTGGGTGAACTGGATTCCACAGGGAATCCCGATCGGGTATAGCGCACCCGACGCGTGACCTTAGGTTGAGAGGGATGGCTCTCCCTTTGTACACGCCTCTTGTCTTCAGCATTCCCCGTTGCTTCTTTGAATGCCAATCTCTTTATTTCGCTGAAACACCCTGGTTGTCTTGCGCTTTGTGAAGTGCCTAGGCTACCACTGTGTCGAAGCGCCAACATCAGTGGGACATATCATCACTCCTTCCGGGACAACCATCGCATCTCTCTCTCTCTCTCTCTCCCGACCCGTCTGCACCTCTGCGATTTTAAGCTCAATTTCAACTTTTGAGCTCTCTCGCATGACCTTCCTTGCCGACTTGTTGATCCAGCGCAATCTGCATCTGGGATCTGGCCACCAGCTGCCATAATGGGGGCCCGATCTCATGACACGAACGCAGGCGTGAGTGGGAGAGCCAACCGGGCAAATACCAGGTCGCAAGCAGCAGCAATCGCATCACCGCCGGGATCCACAACACCACCGAGCATGCCCACAAAGAGAACCATATTCTATCCGGATAACCTGGGCAACCGCCCAGAAGCGTCGGAGGGATCAGAGCCGATCGATGCTTCAGCGCTATCAAAGGCTCTGAAAGATTACGGCGAGGCAGGCACTCGACGAGAAAGGACACCGGGTACAAGTCCCCACCGAAAGAGGCAGCGGGTTTATGGAGACCGGTAAGTTGTCAAAGAATCCGCGACAGGCGCATTCGCAGGATATGATTGAATTGGACATAAGAAACATGCGACTGACTGCAACAAAGGTTTATTCCCAACCGCGACGGCCAAGACTTGCAGGCAACTTACAGTCTGCTGCACGAGGATGGCTGCCCTTCGACTCCCTCCAAGTCAAAGAGGCGCGCTCCTCACTCGGAGCTTCATTTCCAGAAGAGTTCGTCAATTCCCGTCGCATAGCTTGATCATCTTTGCTAACCTGAAATCTACAGCGGAGGAAGCGAACCGGACCTTCTCTCGTGTCCTGCGCAGCGAACTGTTCGGCAACACTGTTCCTCAGCCCGATCTCAACTCAACATCAGCCGACCCGTTACTCGGCTTCCCCAATGGCATCAATGACAAAACCCGATCACATACACCACCGGCCCATGTTGTGGCCAATCTTCCACCGGCCAGCATTACACCCTCAACCCCACACAAGAACCTCTTTAACTACGGGCCCACGAGACCGGGATCTGGCCATCCCACTCCCTCGAAAACTCCCAGAAGCCACCATGGACCAAATCTCAATGTCCGATCAGAACTCTATAGTCTTTCCCCTATACGATATGACAGTCAGCGAATCCTCGAAACCCCGCGCAAGCAGCCCCGCTATGTCAACAAGGTGCCCTACAAGGTTCTAGATGCTCCTGACTTACAGGATGACTTCTACTTGAACTTGGTGGACTGGGGCAGCAGCAATGTGCTTGGAGTTGGCTTGGCCAACTCAGTTTACATGTGGAACTCACAGTCTGGCCGCGTGACCAAGTTGTGTGAGCTCAAGGATGATACAGTAACCAGTGTAAACTGGATTCAAAGGGTGAGATACTCGCAACTTCCGGCTCTCTGATTCCTGACTAACTTTTTCATCAGGGAACGCATCTAGCCGTGGGTACTGGGAAAGGTCTAGTCCAGATTTGGGATGCAGAACATTGTCGACGGCTCCGAACAATGATCGGCCATACGAACCGTGTGGGAGCTCTGGCGTGGAACGATCACATTCTGACATCAGGCTCCCGAGATCGTTTAATTTACCACCGTGATGTCCGCTCCCCTGATCAATATCTTCGCAAGTTATCCGGCCACAAGCAAGAAGTCTGCGGGTTGAAATGGAACACCGAAGATGGCCAGCTGGCGTCTGGTGGAAATGACAACAAGCTGATGGTGTGGGACAAACTGAGCGAGACGCCCCTCTATCGCTTTTCAGATCACTGTGCAGCAGTCAAAGCCATTGCATGGTCGCCTCATCAACACCACCTGCTCGCTTCGGGCGGTGGTACGGCGGACCGCACGATCAAGTTCTGGAATACATCAACGGGCTCCTTGATCAAGGAAGTGGACACTGGCAGCCAGGTGTGCAACCTCTCTTGGTCCAAAAACTCGGACGAGATCATCAGTACGCATGGGTATAGCCAAAACCAGATCGTCATCTGGAAGTATCCGCGCATGGAGCAGATCGTCTCTCTCACCGGCCACACTTTCCGTGTTTTATACCTGGCAATGAGCCCGGACGGCCAGACCGTGGTAACCGGAGCCGGCGATGAAACGCTTAGATTCTGGAAGATCTTCGACAAGCGAGCCACAAGAGACTCGCGTCGCGAGGGTAGCAAGCTTGCAGAATGGGGCACCATCCGCTAGCTGCACCGACAGTCTCGTTTCACGTCTACCTGCATTCAAAATGGAGTTCTCGGTCTAGGGTCCTGATCCCAGGAAGAGGATATCATTGCATAGTATCAGGGATTTCTTTTTCGCCTTTACATTTTAAGCATGGGCATCTACTGCATCGCATTTCACCAGTGGCAGGGCAATGGCCACCGGCGCACCCTATTTCTTTCGGTCTGATTTGACATCAATTTGTTTTCGGTTTTCAGCCGGCTTTTCCATCAGGCGCACCTTCTTCCACTTTTCGGTTCCGGTTCCAGCGGTGGCGCTCATGGTATTACAACTGGCCGGCATCTGGCGTTCCTTTATCGCGGATGCTTCGTTTTTAATTCTTTCAACTCTCCTGTCTTGTTCTGCCTTTCGATGATGATGACATGACCTTTTTCTCCGCTTCACTGGTCTGGTTACAACGCGCTTTGTTTTTAGCTTTTCATCTGATTGATTATATTATGGGCATTCATCGATGCGGCATGGGTGGGGGTTCTCTGTCATGTCAGGAATGAAATCGCGAGTTCGAGTAGGTAGACTTGAACTTTGAAGTATTTCCGTTCAATTTAGCGCAATATGTCAGAAAGACTAATGTAGAGGACGAAGGAAAGCTGTGCGAGAGCTTGTAATGAGGAACATACCTAGGTCACTATACGTATCATATTTTCTCTGCCGTGGTAGGGCTTTCCTATTCCAGATGCCGCCGCCTTAACGAGGGCGCTCAGAGTCAGACTCACTAAGTAAATTTCAGTCCGGGCTCAGACTCACTAAGCTGGTCAGGTCTGAGCACTCAGAGTGCTCCTCGTGAGCTCATAGAGGGCCAAAAAGCAAGTGTAGAAGATATTCCCGAGCTATGTACAAGAAGCTCCCTAGAAACGGCCCCAGATGGACATGCCTGCTTTCATTCGACCGAATCCGGAGCGATAAATATGAGCCCTAGGGCACATATCTAGTCTGTTATTCTTCTGTTATTTTCCCCTAGCCATTCGGATGCTCCTAGAGGGTATCCAATTAAAGAGATTGCACGTTATGTGTTACGTGGTTTCACGCGCGAGGGTCAAGATGAGCGGGCATTGGCCTTGGTATCATGTGTTCTAGTTACGCATATACATATGCCCTCTCTGTAAGGTTCCGGTGCCCAATCTTCATCACGTGAGCTACTAGGGTTTCTTTCTTATATAGCTGCTACCTTATCGCCTAACGTCTATACTTCTACCTTCCAATTCGCGAACTCGTCGACGTCCGTATTCATACGATCGGAAATGACGGACACGTTAATTTCTCATTCCTAACGCCACAAGACGCTGTTGACAGATCTGCCTGCCGATAGACAGCGCATATCCAAGACTGTCGGTCGAGCGGTACTCTCGAGCCGGTATTGCTCCTAGGCCCTCGCCTGACCTAGCTCGGAGAACTCGCCACCGACGGGCCAAAAGTTTCGGACCAAGCATTGTGCATATGCGCCCGTGTTGGCCGACTCTGGTCTCAGCCAAGACTTCTTCCTCAAGTTCATCAGTGATTTCCACAAAGCCAGTCAGGTGAGTGATTGTCCATTCATTTACCTTTGGCTATATATTGCCCATCTAGGAATTACCCATGCTCACTATTCGCATAGGCTTCAAAGTGGCTCCAGGTTTTTTATGTCGCTGCCAACGTCACTGGCTTTTCTCCTATACTAGCAGTCTCCGTGACTGCTGCATCTATCGCAGTTGTAGCAGGAGTTGCGTTGCAGCTTCAGATCGGCCAACGTACCAACAGCTTCCTTGACAGGGCGAATCAAGAAATCTTTATGCCCCGCGAACAGTTTGCGATGATCATGAGATTCACAGACCGACCTCTCAATCAGGCGCAGAAACAGAAAGACGCCGGCGATGCTGGCTGTGGGGACGCTGAGGCTGACCGACCCGGCGAGTTCTTCTCAATCGAGCAGATCAACTTCAACCAGTCAGGCGAGCGATCAGATATCGACCCCAACACTCCCCAGCTGCAAAGGCCGGAGTTCGATGCGGCCGCAACAATCTCCAAGTTTACCCACGGCGAGTAGCACCCACAAATGAAGAACTGGCAGCAGCGTTTAAAGGGGTACCGCAAAGCCAGTGGCACGACTGAAAACGACGCTTATCTTCCGCAATGTGCGCCACTCGTATTCCCCCAGATAGACTGCGCCGCGGTGCGGGAAAGAGATGGACTGCAGCCCAAGTCGACATTCCAGTCAGGAAGAACTTGGGTACGGGATTGCATTGATAGAAAGGAGCAGGAATCATTCGTGAGTATCACTTCACTGCCTCTTGCGTTTAAATGACCAGAAGGAACCTGTACTAACTGCAAACAGGAAGCCGATCACCAAGGGTCTGCAGTTGCTGTCCCCAAATCGGAGCGACCGGCATTCAGATCACGCTTCAATGACCCGGACCACCCAGCCAGTAGTGGTCGCCTGTTCACAGTTCTCAGTGGTGGCCGCTATAAGCCAAAGCCGGGTCTCATTCAGCGCGCTGGGACCGCCATCAAGGAATCGCAAGACAAGAAGCGGGCGTCTCAGGGTCTTCTCCCCAGTGAAACTTTCAAAAAGAAGATGATCAGGAAGAAGAAGGAAGTCAACAACCGATTCAACCCTTTGAAAGAGGATGTCATGTATTTGATAATTGTGAATATGCCTACTGAGGATGAACTCAGAGAGTCGGTTGCGCAACTTCAGTACCTTTCCCAGCAGAAGGATCTTGCGGAAGAAGCAACAAGGAACGAAATCAATTAGGCGGCTTTGGTTTCTTTGGTGCGGACTTGATTGCTGAGGATGTGATTGATGTATATAAATTTACCAGATTACCTACCAATGTTTTTCTCTTTTCCTTTCATCATCGATTGGCTGTATCGCACAGAAAGTTAAATCATGGCAGGAGTGCTTGAAATCTACCCATGACTGATTATGTTGAGCAAAGGGCGGCAAGCTGGGGCAGGTATAATAGCAGTTTTTATATCCATAGGGGTGCAAAATCTAATAATTCAAGCCGACGATGCCTGAATCTGTCTATACTCCTTCAAAGACGGAAGGTTATAATACGGCACATGATAGATAGAGAAAGGAAGCACCGCCGACGACCCCGTCTCCACATCAGCAGCCTCGCCATAAAGCTCCGCAGAGTGAAACATTCCCGGATCCACAGCGAGAAGGTCCATCTCCGCCAGCGCTTGCGCTAGTCCCCACGTATTACCAATCGTTTTCAAACACTGTATCACCCACTTTCGCTGTGGATGATTCGGTCCCTCCACCATTCCGGCAACGTAGAGAGGCCAGAGAAGCATGAGGCCGCCGAGGTAACTCTCAGATGAAAGAATGGGCGTGTCTGGAAGTACCTCCGAGTTACAGGCACCCAGATGGAATGGAGCACTGCGGCAGATGTCGGCGCCGAGGCGACGGGTGGTCGATCGTAGAGATTTGCAGTATAGCCGGAAGTCTTCCGATAAGGCGGCTGGAGAAGTGTTGGATATTTTGTGGACTTGTTGCAATATAAGCTCGCTGACAAGAATTCGTGCACAGCGGTAGTGATTCCAGCAGTTGGGCGACCAGATATCTGGGTAGATGTGGTATTCGTTGTTGAAGGGGCGGATCCCATGACACCGGTGTTCGAAAGAGCGGTCCAGGGGCATGAGTGTGTGGGTACTATATGTGAAATCCGGTGGTAGGGCAGCTAACCAGGAGAGAAGGTCTGCCTCGATAGCACATGCTGTGGTCAAGATATCTTGTGAATTGGTGATAGTTTTGCTTTGGATATTTGCGCGTAGATTTGAAAGATTGCCAATGATCACGATGAGTTTGTTGCCAAGGGCATTCTTTATCTCAGGGATTATATCAAGGATGGCACAATCCAGTAAAGAGGTTGGTACAAGCACGTCGCGCTGAAGACAACTTATAATCTGGAGCTGGATTAGCCTCTTTACATGGTTCTGGGGATAGAATGTTACGCACGATCTGATATCTCAAATGCAGGAAAAGTCGGATTCCAACTTCGCTTCGCCATTGTGTAGCACCGCGATGTTGAAGAAGGGCTGCGGCTCCACAAATATGGTTCGTCCATCCCTCAATGCCTTGTGGAGCTCTTGATGTGACGATCTACTGACGTTAGAACTTGCTTCTTTAGGTTCAAACAAACGACTCACTTCATACAAGGCCAAAAGAACGACTGCGGCAAGCGTCTGATTAGTCTTGGCCTCGTTGGCATCAGCAAGTGCGCGATTGACAAGTTGGAGCGCAGTGCCATATTCTTGACGCGCTGCTTGCCTCAATACAGCCGCCCCTCGAACACGCGCGAGCAATGCGCTGGCAACGGCTACTATACTGGATTGAATAGCCTGCTGGCCCAATGAACCACCAGACTCCATCAGGAAGTTGGTCAAAGTGTCAGTAATCAGAAAATTTCCTGCAATCGCGTGCGATTGGAGAAAGAAACAGATAGCCTCCTGCTTGGAGACACCCATATCGGGATTTGTCCCCAATGGACTCTGCTGCCTTGCCTGATGCACATAAAATTGAAGCTCAGGGTCGACCCCGTAATCAAAGATCGGCTCGTCAAAGCTTACGGAAGAGCCGGTCACAGAACATGTCGAGCTCTGTATCGGAAAAGCGGACGTAGGCTGTCTCGCCGAAGAAGACGAAGTTGAAGCCGCAGAGGAAGAATTAGTAGAACGCGCCTTGCGCGTGACCAATTCGGTTTGATCGCGGAACATCAGCGACAGCTCATCGCGATATCCGGCGCATTCTCGGTTGGTCCGTGTGCATTCCCAGCAGGTCGGTCGGGCTTGGTCGCATCTGATCTTGCGCGCGCGACAATTACCGCACCCTTTACTTGGTTTCCCGTCATAGACCATGGTGTTAATGCGTTGATAATATTTGATCACAGAAACAGTGAACTTCGACACTTGAGCGTGACGAAGAGATATCATCTGGGCAGAAGTCGTCGCTGTTGGCGGGGAGGCTGATTTGGCCCCCACGGCGGGCTGAGATATCTATACTCCTTTGGGTCAAGGTCGCAGCATTGTGCATGTGTCGGTTATAAACGCGAGCTTCGGAACGCGTGGCTTTGGCAGTTTTCTGGATTTCAGCGCTTTGATTCTCTTGCGATGTATGAATAATATACGCAGTAGGACAAAGGTGAAGAATGTCTAAATATGAAATTTCAGCTTGACAAAACACAGCCCCACTGATCTTCAGAAATGACCCTATTCGAAAAACACAACGAGAAAATAGAGATCTCTCAACACTGAACCCGGAAATTGTTGTGAGATCACGTGGGACAGGATCTGGGGTAGTAGATAGATCCTCTTTCTCTGTTTTCTCCCCTCTCTTCTCTCTCTTTCTCCCCCGTCCGCTTTGATACAAATACTACAGTCTTATCTCTGATAGATCGCATCGTAGTATCCTATCATCGCTCCATGAGAAATGGGATTCAATCTCGATCAGGCAGATGCGGTCGGGTACAGCGAAGGGCGTACATTCCAAATAACTTGCATCCTGAAGCGAGAAGCGAGTCAGGAGACGGTAAAAAGGGTAAACACGGGAGGATCGGGCGCGGGGACTAGAGGTCGCCGGAGTGGCTTGAAAGCCCCCATTCTTTGTTTGGGGCCCACTCGCGTACCCGCATTCCAGTTCTACCCGCCCAAAGCCCCGGTAGAGCATCGCCAATCACACCGATGATCGACAGTATACGTGGATAGTGTCTGAGTCCGTAAGATGCCGGTGTTCGGTGCTCTTAACACCGGCAAGATAGGTATTCACTATAACACTGACACCGTCATTTCAGCCTCCAAAGCGGGGTTTGAGTCCGATGTTGCCATAAAGACCCACTTATGCCGTACAGTCGGGAGCGAAGGGAAGCGAGATATCGTACATTGTGATGCGGAAGCAGCGGCGTGTCGGGCGAGAATGAAATAAAACCTTGGAATGGACTCGTCGATGATGCTGGCTGAACTGTTAGGTACCTAAGTAGTTGCAGATAATGATAACTAGCTATTGCTTTTGAAAACTTACCGTTCAAGGTTGTATTCGGATGGTTCGACCCTTCCTTTTGGCGCGTTCCAGAGTTTTAAGATCGTTCAAATACACCACCAACGTGGCTTTCTTTCAAAATGGCGGAGAGTATACCAGGTCAATCATCCTGCCGCTAATCTTTCAGACCTGAAAGACCTAGGTAAGGCACACGCGGGTGGCTGAGGTGGTATCTGCGGCAGTGGTGATATATATTATGGATTTTGGATTGCTTTTGTGGTCCAGGGGTTGAGACAGGCGTCCGAGCCCGGGCAATCCATGGATGCCAGCCAAGGTGCTCATTTGGGTAAATATTGCGGGAAGCCCTGGAGCTCAAGCTACATCCGATTTTATCATTTATTTTTAAAAATATCCAATCGTTTCAAGTTTCCCAAGGTTAGGTCTGATCCCAAAATCCACGATATTACGTAGCTCACCCGAGCAAAATGCTCCAAACTCATTTCAAAAAGCTTAGGCTCTACAAGGTTAATACCTAGGTAAACGCAAGCCATGACTGATACCTAGTACGGAGGTCGCAGCTGCCCACCTGGGCATTAGTTCTATACCTAGGTAATCACGGCCCTTCAAGGCTAACAAGGCTTAGTTGGACTGCTACGTCATGCCTAGGTGTTGGAGACGGTGCAGTCGAACAACAACCTTGGAAGGACAAGGCATGAATTATGGACAGGGCAGTGACCGACACCGACTGAAATTGGAATAGTTAATTTGCTACATGAACATATATCACAAAATATTTGCTGTACAAAAGAGGGCAGAGCTAAATTTGGTCACACGCTAAACCCGAAATGGACAAAGTTGCGAGAGCCAATCAGCGCCCGAGGACATGTGTAGATCTACACAAATTGTTCGGAGGCTCTCATTTGACTTTTACGGGGGCCATGGCTAATTAGTTTATGCCAAAGAGGAAAGTTGAAAGGATAATCTACGGAGATTTTGAAAATACAAACAGGAATTTTGTTGAGAACTCCTCACAGACCCATAGCAAGCCTTTGCGGTCTGGCGGTGGGAGTAGGCGAAGGCGGCTCCACAGGGCCCATACAAGCTCCAGATTTGCCCGTTTCTATTTGAGATAATGCATGCACGTTGCAAGATTTGCGGTAGGGAGTTATGAAGATAGATCGTCATTCTAGGTGACTGGCAGCTTGTCGCAATGTGCTTCATATTCGGACTCAACCGAGTAATGGATGAACCGGCAATAGCCCGTGGAATTGTTTCATCTATTTCCTTTGTTATGAGACAGGGTTCGTGTGTGACTGTTTGAATTTCCAATTCTGGTAATTTCTAGATTTATTATGCAGTGTGACATGATTTTCGTTGGCCCCCAATGCGCCCTAAATATCTTTAATCATATCTTTATTTGACGTCAAGAAAATATACCGATTATTCGCATAGCCTTCTGACAATGGGTCTGGGGGTTTCTTATGTGGAGACAATTTGGGGGCCAAGTCCATTGCGGCACGCAAGAGCCAAGCTTCTCATTGGCGCTCGCATTATGTCCTGGAAATGCAATGGTGCTTACCCCAACACTCAACCTGAAGCTGTGGTTGCGACAAGGCTCAGATGATGTAAATCCAGGTACACGGGCGTCTGAATAGTCGGTGCTTGAAAGTTTGCGGCTAAAATAATAAAATATCATAATTACGAATAAACGAACTCAAGATTAATATAAAAAGGCCAAGCACTCCCAGTCATATTTTTGTTTTGTCCATCCATTGTATCCTCTCTTCATAATTTCAATTCCTGGGTCATTGCAATCGCCATGAAATTGCTTCTCACAGCCCTTCTGCCGGCCATTGCGGCCGCGGCATCATCCGCCCCTTCCGTCACAATCGACGCTGGCACAGTCGAAGGTGGACGCTGCGAAGATAAAGATGCCGTTTTTTACAAGGGACTTCCCTTCGCCGAGCCTCCCGTTGATACACTTCGTTTTGAGGCCCCCAAAGCCTACACAAAGCAATACTCCCAAGGCAAGCTCAAGGCAACCACTTCGGCCCCGACCTGCCTTCAATTCTCAGATGATTTCACCCCGACATCACTGAATGCTACTGCATCCGAAGACTGGTATGTCCACTCATCAGATCTCAGGTTTGCGAAAGCAATAATTTCTTGATACTAATTTTCTACTTTGCAGCCTTTACTTGGATGTTTGGGCACCATCAACCGCTACTAAGGATTCCAAGCTTCCAGTCAAGGTTTGGGTGTACGGTGGCTCTGACACAGAAGGATCCATCTCGGATCCTCTATATGACGGCTGTAACACTGCCGCGGGAGGCTCAGTCCTTGTCACAGTAAACTACAGACTTGGCCCTCTTGGTTTCCTAGCCCTTGAATCTGCCGGAATCTCTGGTAACCAGGGAATTCAAGATATCCTCGTCGGATTGGAGTGGGTTCAAGATAACATTGCAGCCTTTGGTGGTGACCCGGTATGAGAGTGTATCAACTCAAAATCGCGACATGAAAAATAAAGCTAATTGTCTTTTTTATCGCAGAAAAAAGCGCTTCTTTTCGGACAGTCTGCCGGCGCTGAGAACGTTTACATCATCGGATCTCTGCCGCAAGCGCCTTCTCTCGTTAAAAGTGTTATCTCCGAGTCTGGCGGTGGTAGACCTCTCGTCGCAAACTCAACCCAACAGCAAGTTGCCGCATCATTTGCCAAGGGGCTCAAATGCAGCACCAACGACGTGAGTGAACATACTTCTCATATGTGATATGGATGGTGGACGCTGACTTTTCTACAGAAAGCTTGTCTTCAGTCCGCGCCAGCTTCTGGCTTCTATGATGCCTACACAGCCGACACTTACCTCACGACAGGAATCGGATACTATGGCGGCGGCTCTCTGAGTATTCTCAGCCGGCACACCCACAATTTCTACCCCTACGTGGATGGCAAAGTCATCACCGAAGACCCCTACACTAGCGGAGTAAAGGTCCCTACCGTCTTTGGATCCAGTATGTTTACCGTCACAGTCCTTACATCTACATGACCTGGCTAACAAATCACCCCCAGATAGCAACGAAGCTATTGTTTACAGTCTGCAATGGGCCGTTGAATCGGCCACACTTGGAGGAAACCCCCCAACGGCAGCTTTGTACAAAGATTTCCTCCGCAAGAACTTCGGCAGTGCTGCCACCCTCGTTGGAAAATACTACTTGCCATCTTTGTTCAAACCGGCAGCCGAAGAGGTGATTGCGGCAGAAGGATCCGTCATCTCTGAGATTGGCTATAACACGAGCTCCCTCAGTATCCTGCTGGCCATGACACAGGTCATCACCGACTCCACCTACAGATGCCCTGCATGGTACGGAGCCGCCCAGGCTACTCGCAACAACATCCCCGCATGGGCATACGAGTTTTTCCACAGCCCCAGCTGTACCTGGTTGGACACAATTGAGCAAGCCATGGTCGGGGTATTCGGCGGTGCCCACACTGCCGAAATCCCCTACGTCTTCGGCAACTTGGACAATTCGTACCTCCCCAATGGAACTTGCAACTCTACATCCGCCGAATGGAAACTCGGAAGCCAAATGATGGATCTCTGGACCGCAATGGCCGAAAACGCCGAGCCATCGACCGATGATATTACCTGGCCTCAATTCCAAAACCAGGCCAATCTTTCGACTGCTGGCATGAACTTCACCAACTCGGCTTTGCCTGGTACACTTGACTACAGTGGATGCGATCTGTGGATTGAAGTCAACAAGATTTTGGCAGCAAGCAATGCTACTACTGCCACCGCTACACCCAGTTCTTCCGTTAGCGGATCCACATCGTCGCCGTCGGCCACTCAATTCAGCGGCGCAAACAACCTTCTGCCCAACGTTGGAGGCTACCTTGCACTGACTGTGCTTTTGATTGGATTTATTACTCTTTGATCGCATTTCGTCGTGGCGACCTTAACAGGCCGTTGGTAAAGTTTCTGTCCTCTGATATGCCGCTCATAGAGGGATTTTTCAACACTTCAGCGTGAACAGATGTGAATATAGTTGAGATAATATTATTTATAGCATAATACATATATAATTGTTATCTGAAAGTTCTGGAACAGTTCTGTATCACAGCCTGCCAAAGACACCTGCCGTCTGTATCTAGAATGAGTGCTTCTTCAACACTACATCAGTCTCTTCCCAAAGCTTCTTCTGCAACCGAGCACCAGTCTCGCTGACTACAAGATCCGAGGGTCTAAGTTAGGGTTGAATAATCAGCGAACGATGATGGAGTTGGTCCAGGGATAGATGGGACACATACGATCTGATCTTTCCCTCGCTCATATACTCTCCATGGCTCTCAGGTCCCTTGACCACAGCCGCATCCAACACAAGGCTGGCGCCCTGCTCAACACTGCGCCCGACGTACCGGTCAAACTTGCGGATCGCAAAATTGGCGTCTCGGTGGATGCTGGTACATGTAAGCTTCCATTAAATTTCCCATCTCCACACTATTCTAAGAAAGCGTACCCTGTATCTACAGCCCCCGGGTTGAAGTAGTTCCCTATAACCTCGTCCCGAGATAAGCGTGCCGCCAGCTTCCTTGCCCAAAACACGTTGAGCAGCTTTGTCACGCAATACCGGTCCATTTCATTTTTGAACATTTCTTTCCCTGTTCATTTCCTCCAGCGAGTTATCCGCCGCCTGCTCGACGAAAGGAGTGAACATATGGGTCTCGGCCGAGGTGAAGGTAAGACGCGAAGGAGATCGTAGATCTTTCGATGTCTTCTTCAAGGCCGGCAGCAATACTTGAGCAAGCAAAGCCGTGACCAGGTGGTTGACCTGAAGACCGGTCTCGTAGCCATCAGTGGAGGTCGACCATGCGAATTTGAAAACGTCGGCATTGAGCAAGGCGATATCGAGACGGGGGAGTTGGGCTGCCCGTTTTCCCATGGCGAGAACTGATGCAAACGAGAGCATGTCCAAATCCCAGATATCGATGGTTGCAGGAGCTGACGGGTATGATTGTTGGATGGAAAGCTTCGCAGCGTCGCCTTTGGCTCGGCTTCGGACGGCGAGAATCACCTTGGCTGCTCCTCGTCCAACACATTCTCTCGCCGTGGCTAGTCCCAAACCTGTGTTGGCACCGGTGATGAGTATTGTTTGACCCGCTAGGCTTAGTGTTGTGGGGAGCTGTGGGATAGAAACAAATTGTCGGAGAATGGAGCCGAGGAGGCTCATGTCGGGAGGACTAGGTCTGAATTAAGTCGAGTGTTTTGGGGCGTAATTGGAAAATGAGAGGATAGAAACAGGGCGCCCCATCTCCCTTATACTTCATGGTAATCGAGTCTCACAACATACCTCATGGGTTGGTGTAGATCTAGGTTCGGGCCGGAGGTGATCTATGCTCCGGTTAGAAAACGCGCACGGACTCTGAGGCTCCGGTAAGATACAGGTATTGTAAGAACCACGTTATTTACGGCTTGTTTTCATACATCCCGTTTACATAATCTGGTCACATTGTTTCCATTGATTTACACAATAACACGTTGATACTTCTACAACTTTTCATGAAGGACTTTTTCCAGATATTCTCGAACGCCATTCGAAATCTAGACTCCAACTGTCCCGTAATATCCCGAGTAGAGACCTGTTTGACATATGTTTAAAGAGTGCTCAGATACCTCATTCACGCGTATCATAGGTATTTTCTTTACAGTTCAGGTGGACTGTAAGATTATAGGTTCCAGATGACGCTCTTTCTTCTTGGCAGAACGCGGAGCCCATTCCCTTCTCTTCCTCTCCCCTAGCATTATCTGCGAGTTGTTACGGACCGACCGTGGCTGCTGCTTGTCTAATATGGATCCGGATCCCGGTACAGGCTCACGCAGCGGCTCAGCTGCAGGGGCCCCCACTCACTCTCACTTCAACTCATATAGTCGCACCTCGATCGTTGATAAATCCACAATGCCTTTTTAGTAAATCCACGATGTTTTCGGACCGCCTTCCTAAATAGGCCTAGTAATATTTATCTGACCTACATAAACATATTCCACTACATCTATTTTATCTTTCTTCCTATACCTCGCTGGTTATTTCTGTCTAGACGTACTAAGCCGCATTATCATTATTTCTGGTTAGTATATCATTAATATCATTATTATCATGGCTAATACCTATTTCTGCAGCCCCGAAAATGTCTTCTACCGATGCACCTATGGCTATGCCTACCGATATGCCTACCGATGAAACGAGAGGCATCCCTATCGGTGATGCCAATGAATAGACCCCGTAGGGAACCCTATAGGATGCATTAATAGATGATCCGGCCGCATTGGACCCCCCGGAGGATGAACCGTAGCCCTAGCCCTAGCTCCTACCTCCGCCCGAGTAGGTTTTCGCTGTTATGGGACTCTCGTATAGTCATGAGATTCCTTGGTGCCTAAGGTTGCGTGATACTATTCGCGCTAGGTTACGTGTCCGTACTTAGGATAAAAACTCCGATTCCTACGATCCTATTTCTATTCTTTAACGAATCCTTCTTGTTTATAAGTAATAGCTATAGATAGCATAAATCTAGCTTAGATCCCTTATATTAGGATTCGTTCCTTTATATTAGCCTAGGAAAGATTCCTAGCCTTATCGATAAATAGCGGAAACTACGACGATAAACTAACGAAATATCTCGCCGCTATACAACGAAATCGTATAACGCTGCGATCACGACTGCCGTTGCTCAGACGTTAAAACTTAACCACATAGGCCAAAAGGTCTAACCAAACTGTTCGATAAGAACAGTTTCGGTTGCAACGGTATATATAGATAGGTCTTGTAATCACACTATCCTACCTAACCGCCCTTATACGTAACTATTACCGTATTTATATTCCTAATTTCCCCTATACCTATTGTAGCTCTTCGAGCTACGTCCTATCTATATACCCGTATATAGCCTAACTATAGAGAATCTAGTTAACAACTCTCAATCTATCTCCGCCCGCCCTATACCCTAACAATCGTGGATTTATCAATAACCAGCATAATCAGAGTACTTACGTAATGCTCAGTAAGCAGATCAGACCGCTCAGAGGCGTAGTTACTTAGATCTGCTTAGTAAGCAAGAAGCGGCAAGGTCTGAGCACTAAAACGGAAGAGGAACGCCAAGAAGTGGCAGAGGAAATCCGGTACGTAGGTAGCTTCAACTGGTACTCTAGTACTTAGGCACAGATGTTAGAGTCCGATGTCGAGGAAGGCTTCTTCCTAAGACCGAGGACTGAAATTTACTCAGCCAGCCTAACTGTGAGCGCCTTCAGAAAAGTGGCAGTAGCCAAGAAGGGCAAGCCTCACCCGGCAGAGGAAATATAGTGCATAGAGTGACCTAATATCTGTCAGAGCACTGGCGTCTGCGATGGCCACCTGGGCACTAGATGGAAGACAAAGCTAGTGTATTTGAAGCAATGAGATCTACCATCTTCGAAGGTTGTCATGCTACCCAAGGCGGTATGTCCATCACCAATTTGACGGGATCTCGGGAATAATATTTGTGCCACACTTGGGCAGTCCCTTGTTGTTTCATAGTGTTGGTACAAAGCTTATATATACATTTGCTGACGAGCATGCACCCCCAAATCAACACAGAGAAGGCTAAACACATGAGCCAAACCTTTGTAGACTCGTTCGAGAGCATCGGAGACCATCAATCCCCATCCCAGCCGGACTGGTCAGGCTAATAGTCGCTGTATTTCACAGGGTTGCCGAGGGCCATGAAATCTTCAGTCACAACGCCATTGGAGTCCACCCGGAAAACGCCTTTGCCATCAACCTCCAAAAGAATAAAGTCCTCCTGGGTGAATAATTGACGCACGGACATGAAAACTCCCCAAATGCTACGGCTTAGCCGCTCAATTGGTGCCTTGAAGAAGCTCTTCTGTGGCTTACTAGCACCTCCGAGCTTCATGCTGTCACTCTCATAGCGCACCCTATTCTGTGGTGAGACGACAAGTCGACGGCGGAAGGAGACCTGAGACGGCAACACCTCGAACGTCCGCGGCTTCATGAAAGGCACCAGACGCCGGACCTGGAAGCGGATGCGGGTATGGCCTTTGGAATGCAAAGCTGTGATGCTACGGACGATGTTGTGTGTCCTGCTCAAGACAACAACGCCTAGACCACTCATGACCACGCAGACTCCCCCCATGAGAGCCTTTATCCAAGTGGGTTGGGCCAGCTCAGTGTTTGCGATGTAATTTTCCGAGTGCCAGACAGCGAAAAAGATACATGCTGCGGACAGCCCATATGCACTCAGGAAGTAGACACGCTTTGTGGGTGCCTTGAACAATAGCACTTCTCCTTGTCTGGCGATTTTAGCTGCCAGTTTTCCAATATTTCCGAAACGGACAGTAGCGAGATTCGGAAGTGGTGCGGCGGGTTGCGCAGAGGGTCTCGCAATGGGTTCCGCAATGGGTTTGGGAGTGGATTGCGGGACGCGTTTTGACTTCTTAGGAGCGGCGCAGCGAGGGTAACTCGTAGTAAAGGAGCGCCATGGTGATGCTGAATGATTCTGCAAGCCAGGTCGTACGGGAGCTCCAGGGCACCGCGGCCAAAGTATGCGGAGAACGGGTCTGGCGGACATTATGCAAAGCTTGTTCACGGAGTCAGCAATGGCATCATCCACATGGTGCGCAAATGCAAAAAGTCCAATCGGAAAGACTGGCAAATTGCGGAGAAGAGAACTTACCAAAAGCGCGGAGCAATCGCGTTGTTCTCCTCGGAAAGTGCCGACAGTTCGCGAACTAAAGCAGTCGTTGCGGAAAAAAGTTTCCCGTCCCGGCCGCCGGTGAAGCTCCCAACGCCCTCAACATCAGCCCCCTTCCATATTTCAACGTGAGCTCACTCTCAGACAAATATACACTTGGAACTAGTGCGGCTCGAAGCGGTGGTGGGCTCTCGGTCGATTGTCTTTTGTCTCAGCCGACGATCCAGCTCCGGAGAGCTGCGATATCACTTGAACGTCTCCGCTTAGCATCCACTCCCACCTACCCCGAGACTTCATACAGCATACAAAATGGCAGCTAGAATCCCAGTCAGCCGGGTTCCGGCCATGTTCGCTCGCCGTCAGACTAAGGTGTTCAACATCTCCAAACGTGGGTTTCCCGACAGTCCGAGATTATGTTCGAGCTCGCAGCACGGGCCCGCATTATCAGATCAATTGCTCGAACCGAATGTCACCATGAAAACAGCTCGATACTGACTTTACTTCACCCTACAGGCTTTCAATCATCCTCAGCCCCCCAAACCCAGAACCCCGCCTATCCACTCTACCCCTCAGTCGCCCAGCTCCTGCACCAGAAGAACGTCCCAGAATCAGAGATATCCAAGATCCCGGCCTCGGGTCCCAAGGGCCGCCTGCTGAAGGGTGATGTCCTGGCCTACCTCGGCCAGATCGCCGCCGAGTACCCGGCCAAGCAAGCGGAGACGCTCGCCAAGCTCACCCATCTGGACTTGAGCAATATCAAGATCGCAGCACCGGCCCCTAAGCCCGCGCCGGCCGTGGAGAAGGTCGTCGCCAAGCCGCCAGCCATGACCTCAGTGGCTATTTCGATCTCGCTGGCTGCTGTGCTGCGCGCGCAGTCCAAGATCGAACGGAAGATGGGTGTATCGGTGCCTCTTTCGCGCTTCCTATCTGTGGCTACGGTCCTAGCCAACGAGGACCTGCCTCGCTTGAAGACCGAGCCGCGCTCCGTGGATGAACTCTTTGACGAGCTTCTCGGCGCTGAGCCCATCAATACATCCCGAGGTGACTACATCCCCGAATTGAACGCCTTCGAGCCCCAGGCTGCATCCAAGCCGGTGCAGGAGGATATCATTGACTTCCTAAGCTCCAAGCCCTTCAAAAAGACTGTTTCTGCACCGCCGCCAACTTCGGACGGCATGGCTACAAATGTCTTCAGCTTGACTGTCCCCAAGGTCGAGGAGGCGCGCGCCAAGGAGTTCTTGGAGCGGATTAAGACTCTCCTGCAGTACAAGCCAGCCAGGCTGGTACTTTGAAATTTCCAGTTGACGTTATAAATTTCCCCTGAGCATTTCCTTTGTTTTGATGTGTCGTCTCCACACTGTTGTTTTCTGGAGGGTTTCAGGCTCGTGTGATTAGTGTAGCATAGATAATTGATTTTGCCTTGATTGGCTTTTGCCGTGACAAGTTGGTTTTTAATTGCTCGTAGATCTCATTGCTTCGTACACTAGCTTTGTCTTCTTTCAAGCGGCCATTGCAAACGCCGGTGCCCTGATAATATACCCAGGCCATTCCATGTCCGGGTAAGGCTTGCCTTTCTGGGCTACCAGTGCCCTCAGTTCTCATCATGCTTCTGGCCCTTTGTCTGATATCTGATTCATAATTCTGTCCACGCGTGGTTTATCCACTTAATACGCAAGTGACAGCACGCCAGACTCCCAAGACGGCCGAGGATGACACATTGATACTAGGATTCACAGATACTTATCCTCCCATAGGGTATTCATGCTAATAGTCGGAAGAAACAGAACGTTCATATCAACATCGACAGCCTCGAATTCCCAACGGTCTGCTGTGGATATTCCAACTGCTGTGCGCCTGTACTCCACAATTAAAAACTTCATCCAACTTGACCCCCGGGCAATTAGCTGATCAGATGCTGAGAACAGATGAGGCCCACAGCAGTTCCTTTATCATCGAACACAAAGGACCCAGAGTCACCTGGCTACGCAAATAGTTCCCCCGTTGAATGGATTGCATATGCCCCTGGTGGCCGATGGAACGCCGGTAACTGGGTTAAGCACTCGGTTGATACGTACCGAATCAAATCCATAGTGCTGCATGGGTATAGAACGTGGATCGTCCAACTTTATAGTAGGTACTCCCTGGCTTTGGCGGCCCGGCTTTTTCGAAGAGTTTCCGTTCCGGTTTCTGGACGATGTAATGGAAGGCCAGTATATACCGTTGTTAGCTGGAATAGCATCGCTAGGATAAAGAGAAGCCTTACCTAATGGATATGTTGACCAGAATCTCAACCAGCAACGCCAAGAACAATTGGCGGAGCGGATATTCGAAGATGGGCTAAGCATAAGCACCGATCGATCCTGGTGGAGCGGTGACCACACCCGTTGATGAGGAGGAAGCGAGAAGGGTTGAGAAGAGATAGGAGTTAGCTGAAGCCAGTCCGCTTCTTCCGGGAGCTCCATGGAAAGCCCCAAAGCCTTTCGATATCATTCGCCCAAACCTTTGTGTCGGAATCTTGATCAATAGACTTCGTAGGTTTAGAAGATTATTGCGCCATCACCCACAAGTGAACCAAACAAACGGAACTTTCTTAATAGGTAAGTAGCATATCGTCCGCCGTAGTTAGGGGTATCGATCAATTCATTGGCCGTAGCCCGCAACTCGTCGAAAGACTCGCATATCGTCCGTAAGTGTTAGAATCAATTTCTCGAAACTGGTGGTGGCTTCCTCATGTGGTTGACTAGTCATTGTGATGATAAGGGTCTGAAGCGATCGCGAATAATCAAGCGTTGTGGTGGTCCTTCCTCGTATTTGTTTGGCGAATACTTAGGGCGGGAAATCGTTTAGGAAGATGAAGCGATCCTCGACTGAATATAGGGGAAGGAGGTTGTAGTCAATCATTGTAGCGATCGGTTGTGGGGGTTGCGTACCGGAGCTAGCGCTCCTCGCCATAGTTCACTCCAGGTGATTGAAAGACTTTGGGCTAGAGGTAAATTCGGGTTAGGAAAAATAATCTAGAGGATGTTAGAATATATAATCTGACTAACTATCGAAGACTATTAGTTAAGCCTTTTATATACCTCTGACACAACGCTATCGCTTTAATAGATATATAATATTTCTTAGTAAGAAGAGCAAGACAAAAGTAAAAGAAGGGTTCTATATGTAGATATATCACCTATATGGTAGGGGAATAAACACCGAACAACCTTATGATCAAGAAGACACGGTCCACTACTCGGAGAGATACCTTTCGCAGCACTCTACGCAAGTGTGAATAGGTCATTGTGCCGTGGTTTGCTCAGTATCTACTTCAGTAGACAACAGAAACAGAAATGTTGCTCCCGGCGGTTAACTCAGCATACAAGATCACATTCAACGGCAATAATCTAAACTCACAAGATACCTTAAAGTCCCTTTAACAACCACGCTACTTTGAGCTTCAGTACACGCTGATATGACATCAGGTGCTTACCTCTTTCAGGCACTTAACAACCTTGAAGCTAGGAATAGAGCCTAGACCCAAAATCCCAAGCCGCGTAGGTCCATTCCAGACTCTCAAAGCCCAATCTACACCCAATCACCATCCTCCGTAACTTACTGCAGGCTCCACCAAGCAACAAGGAAGACCCCGGTCCCACCAAAGCGAAAGGTAATCACGTCGCCCAGTCGATTAAGGGGAAAGGATCCAAGTCAGTACGAGATCGCTTACCTAGCCACAAGTCCAGGCATGTCCTCGATCTAAAGTCGGTGACAGGTGTACAAACAGGTAGACACTGAGTTATGAGACATCCAGAGACGCCAAGATTAACAGACCGCCATTTCACACTTACGCTCTGACTCGAGTCTCTACGCACCTACCGTTTTTGATAGTCGATTATCAATTCAGCAACCAGGACTAATGGCGGCATTTTCCAGACATGAATGATTGGATAGGAGGATCAGAGGATTGGGATTGCATATGCGGACGGTTGTGAAATGCCAGGTGGGCCTGGAAGCATTGGAGATCCAAGCACGTAATACAGAATGCGCTGCATGTGGGTAGAATACGCTAAGTATGAGGTGCAGATTTAATTATGGAGAAGAGTGTTGTTTGTGTATTTTCCAAATGCCCAGAGAATAATCAAGTGATATTTGACTGGAGCCATAGCCATGTATGTCAACGCCTGCGATATATGCTAAAACAAAAGACCAGTCCAACAGATGCAATAACAGAAATATAGAGCCAAGGGAATATAGGGGAGTGTTTAGTACCAAAAGTCGTAGTCGTCGTGAGCAAAATCCAGTTGAAACAAAGTATTAATATAAGAACAGAACAGGAGTGAATATATCATACCCAGGGGTCATCCTGGGCACAAAACTGTGGGTTGACAGGGCCAATGAGTTTGATCTGAGACTTCAATGCCTCGCGTCGACGCTCTTCTTTCGATTCGGAGATTTTCCTCTTTGCCTCGTCGAGTGCCACTAGGACGTGGCAGGTGCTACCTTGCAAGGCACGCGCCGCATGTCGAGTATTCTGCTGCAGCTGCATCTTCATGGGTGGGGAGAGCGGCGGTGTAGGGTTTGCGTAGGTCTTCAGTGTTGACGGGCCAATGTCGGATTTGGGCGATCGAGGGAGGTGAACAGTGCGTTTGGATTTCTTGGGTGTTTCCCAGATGGCGGAGCCGTACTTTTGATACGAGGACATGGGCACTGCAAGATGTTTTGGTCGTTGTACGGGGTCTGGTCTTTGGTTGTGTCTTGAACGGGCGCTTTCGGACAGGTCGAGGGTGCTCGAGGATGTTGAGACTGATAAGGCTCTGAGATCCACGGATGATTGTTGTGTTACTGGTCGAGGGTATGCCGTTTGTTGGTCCGGTTGATGATCGAGTGGTGCCGTTGCTGGTCGTGGTGACTCTCTAGCCTTGGTTTCGCGCGAGTCCTTTGATAGCGTGCGGTGGACATACGTTTTGATCGAGTCTCGAACTCCGCATGCTAGCTCCAAGCCGGCCCGATCGAAAGAATGCCACCGACAACGCTTGGCCGCGAGATTTAAACGACGCTCCTTCTTTCGTGTCTTGCCAGGTCCAATGTTCGGGCTAACTCGCCCACTCGCCTGCAACGCCGAGGGGGTTGCCAATTCCGGGAAGAAATCCCACTTCTTCTCTCTAAAGTAGTGGTTCGTCCCCGTTGGGTTCTGCGTCCAGTGACTCGGTAGTCCATACTGAGCATCAGAGGGCTCGGCCACACTATCAATTCCAGAATCCACCGAGTCTGCGCGCGAGTCGCTGGAGTGGAAGCGTAGTGGAGATGGGCGGATCGGACCCAAACTAAGCTGATCTGCGGGTCCCGAATGATCTTCCATGCTGAAGTCATCGGAACCCGAGCTGACGAAGATGGGATAAGACTCGGTCGAATTGCGAGGCTCGCTAAGACTACCGACGCTGTCGGTACTCTCGCTCTCGTCACTAGAGTCGGACCACATGCCGGATGAGTACTCGGCGGGGGAGTCTGGAACAGGTTTGGCCGGAAGCGGTTTATTAAGAAACAAGTCAGAGCGAGTGGAGAAAATAAGCTGTTTAGGTGAAGGCGGAATCACTCGCTCGAGGCCTTCCAAAGACCGAGATGGCCGGACTGGGGGAGCCATGCGGTAGGAACCCTGGTACGGGCGGGATATCATGGCGTAAAGTATAAAGAGATTATAAAAACATGAAACGAGAGAACCGAAATAGAAGAGAGCTTGAAACAAACAAAGAGGAAGACGACGATACTAATAATATAGGAATAGAGCCGATCGGCATGTGCACGGACACAACGCGAGGGGCTGCAAGGGAGAAGAGAAGTCGAGAAGTCGAGAAGTCGAGGAGAGGAGACGTGTACGATGGATATACTTTATGGTTATATAACCTTGGTAACCCGACGCGAGTAACCCGAGTAACTCAAGTAAGCAAATAACCCAAGTCACCGTCACCAATGTACTTATTTAAATAAACATACTTAGAGGAACCTATGAGCAAAACAGAGGGATTGCCAAATGAACTGGCAAGCAAGGACTAATTCTCTGCAAAGGTCCGGATCGTCAACTCCGAGACCCTTGCGCAGACTAACTTAATTTGGCCTTTTCCATCGTTTCGCGAGTGAGTTCATCCGAGGGCCTGCGGGTCTCACTAAGCCGACCCATGCGCCTTAACTTGACGATCATGGTCTCGTCGCCTAGATGGCTATTATGTTCGAATTCCGGCTCCTTTGCATAAGCCAGTCGCGCTGCATCTACTAAGATTCGCGCCGTCATGCCAAAAACTCGTCGCGGCTCTTCAAGCTTTGAAGCATCCAGCTCGGTAGCCGCGCGAGGCTTGACCAGGGCGTCGTTGGCGCGAACAAAGAACTGGTGCACTAGTATGAACCCGGTTAGCTCTGAATGAAAAAGAAAAGAGAAAAGAAAAGAAAAGAAAAACTTCGGTGACATGACCCACTCGGTTAGTTCATGGGCAAACATGGAGGTGGGTCTTTGACAGCTGGTCCACTCCCTTTTTTCCATGTGGTAGGGACAGAGTTCGTTGCCTTCTACAGAATGCAGGGGTTTGCAGTTTGTAGTTTGCAGGGTAAAAAAGGGGAAAACCCACTGCGCCAATTTGAGTTGTGCCACCGACTCCACGTTCCTCGATACCAATCTTCCGAGTCCCCTTCATCTTGTTTCAGACACAGGAATGAATGAAAGGGCGCCGTAAACACAGCAGCCACTTCTCTCGCATCCAACTGGGGGATCAACGAGGCTTCAGGATCGGCATTCTCGCCAGTGGCCGAATCGTACGAATGAAGCAGCGCGATACAGGGACGCACCACCAGCTCCGTTTTGGCAAGGTTTGCCGGCAACTCGCAGAGATGCTCGACGGAGAATGGGCGAGGCAGCAGCTGATCAATCTCGGGCAGTCCAATCTCTTCCATCGCTTCACGTCGCGCAGTCTTGAATGGCGTTTCCAACATCGTATCTGCTCGTCCTGTTTCCCGTTAACACGTACAATTGGGATTGCCCCTTTCTCCACTGCTAATAGACAAACGGTCTCGTATGCAGCAAGGCTGATTTTTCTTTTCTTTTGCCTTCTTTTGGTTGCTTTTTCCCCGATCTGCTCATACTAAGGACGTACCTCCTGGTAATGCCGCTTCTCCTGCATCTGTCCCAGAAAGTCAGGGTCAGCATGTCGTGCAGCATAACGCAGCCCTGAAAATGAGAGATACGTACACGAACTCAATGTCTTGGCCCGCATCGTAATCACGACCCTGAGATTTCCATTGGGATCGACATAGAGCAGGATCAGCACAGCCGCTCGCCTGGACAGCGGGACCTGTCCATACGACGTTGGCGGAGGAGCATAGTTTCTGAGTCTATGGATGGCTTCCTGGTCGAGGTGGAAATTTAGTTTCTTTCTTCTTTCTCCTTTTTTTTTCCCTTTTCCTTTCGAAAATGTTTCGCAGACCACGCGACCCGGGTTGCGGTCTCAGTGCATCCTCTTCATAAGGGGATGGACATCCACGGGATCAACGAGGTCTCAGTCTCGCCAATTCTCCGAGGTGTCAGGCGCCCAGATTCAAGACTGTTTGAGACTGAGGATGGAATGCAAATCTTCTCAAAGAAAAGAGACATAAGACAACCCCAAGGGGTGGGGCTTCATTCCAACATGGGAGGATGTAGGCGTGGGCGTCTTGACCTCTGCAGACGCGGACTTCGGGTAGGCACAAGAAAGCGTTACACATACCTGGGAGGCGAGATTCAGTGGAGGCATGTTGCGGCCTGCGATGTGGGCCAGGATATCCCGAGACGGACTGACTCTGGTGGTGAAGGTGCGATTTCGATTGCAACCGCGGATGATGTGAAGCAACTGGATTTGTCGCCGCATAATACACTAGAAGGTATAGATCGAACTGATCAGTTTGGCGGGGAAGTTGTTGCGTACTTGGGGCTCGGGGTAGCCGAGGTCGGGCTGTGACTAATGTTTGCCGAGCCGATTTCGAGCTCTGAAGTATACACGGAGAGGAAATGCCTTCCAAGGTTGTGCCCATTTGTCTATCAGTACAGTGTGCTTTTTTCATGTCAATGACCACGTCAATGGCTGATATTATTCAACCAATTCCCCCCATCACTGCCCACCCCGGATGTTTCTGTTTCGGAGCCCAACCTCGGGAAGTAATGTTGGCATTCCACACCGACTCATTGCTCGGAATATGACAGGAATATGAGACAACGCGACAAATGAAGGAATACAAAAGATTATATCAGCAAGAGTGAGAGATCTGGCAAAAGCAGGGAAAGGTCGGTCTATCAACACAGCAGAGAATGAAAAGTAACACAGGTGAAGGACGGAAGAGTGCCAGGGAGAGAAAACCCAATATCTATATATGTGAGCCAATAACAGCCATCCCCAAATCCAACAAAAATCAAACTATTCATGAGCCTACGAGCTCTGGCTCGTCTTTTTCTCCTCCTTGGTCGGCTCATCCTTGGTTGGCTCATCCTTGGTCGGCTCGGCCTTGGCACCCTCGTTCATAGCCTCCGAAGCCTCGGCAGACTGCTTCTCGGTGTCATCAGATGCTTCGCTCTTGGGCTCTTCCTTGTCGTCAATGTCTTCGGTATCCTTGGGAGCAGCGACACCCTGCTCGTTCTCCTCCTCGATGAGCTCCTCCTGCTCCTTGATGACCTCGAGACGCTGCTTGTTGGTGGCAGCGCCCTCGGCATTGTGGACCTCGAGCTCGATCTCGTGGAACAGCTCCTCGGGAATGCTGGAAAGCACAGACTTGAGGGCATCAATCTGCGACGCCATCTCGGACTCCTTGCCACCCTGAGTGTACATGTAGGCGTTGCTCAGAACGAGAAGAGTAGAGGGGACGCCCTGCTTAAGACGCAGGTCAAGCCACATGGAGAGATCCTCGCGGAGGCGGGCGGGAGAGACGCCGTGGGTGCGGATACCACGAGAAGCACTAGCCATCTGGAGCTCAGGCACCGAAAGCGAGTCGACACCCTCGTAGAAAATGGCGCGGTCGTCACGCTTGATCTGGCGCATGCGGTGACGAATGTTGTAACGGAGCATGGCATCCGTGCCGAAGGAGTTCAGGTTCATGTAGCGGCAGATAGCCACCAGCTGGGGACGGGACAAGTTGTCCAGAGTCAAGTCATCCTTGAAGATCTTGCAGACCTTGATGACATCCTCAGTCGAGGGGGATTCGCCAGTGGTGCGAATTTTGCGGAAGAAGTCGGCAAAATCCTCGTTCTTCACGCTAGCAGCCGTCAAAGGCAAGCCGCTCTCACGTAGCGTGTTGCGCAAGAAGCCAGAAACCTCTTTCCGAGTCGAGCTTAGGTTCACGGCCTTGGCGTCACGGGCCTTCTGGCCCTCGTACGTACTGGGAAGCAGATTGGGGAACATCTTCAAGGCCACGGGGAGGAGGAGCTCGGCGAAGGGAACAATGAGGAACATAGAGAAGGGAACCAGACGACCAAGATCCTTGGTAGTACGTTGGAGCTGTTGGGACAGAAAAGCAAGATTAGCATATGCGACTCAAGAAGAATGCTACTGTTAGAACGAACCTGGCGGTGCTCTCTGCGGCTGAGCTCATATCCGGCCGCCATCTTCAACGCCAACCGTGAGCTGATCTTAACTTCTGTCGCAAGCAGCTTGGTACCGTCCCAATAATGCTGAGCCTCCTTCTTGATTTTCTGACCAAGCGTTAACTTCTTTTCCTTCTTCGCCGCATTCTTCTGATCCTCGGTACCGGCGCCCTTGGTCGCAGAACTTTGCGCCGAGGCCTTGGAGACGGGTGCAGCGTCAGAGTTTGCAGCCGGAAGATGTTCGGAACGTGATGACTGCGCCTGGTCCAGAGGGAGCGGCTTCTTGGCTTGCTCGGCATTGAAGCCGGGAGGAGGGTACGACTGCGATGAGTTCGAGGTGGATGGTTCAGTAGCATAGCCGCGCTGCTGAGGAATCAAAACCGCGAGAGCAGACACCGTCGACGGTATGCCGCGACCGTTGAAAAGAAGGCTATTGACCGCAGCAATCGAAGCCGGACCGAGAGCGCTGGCGCGAGTGCGGGCTGATCAGGGGGGATGCAGGTCAGCTATAGTTATCATAATGCTCAACCGTCGCCAAACCCAACTTACCAGCCAATGTAGGCCGCAATGCGGTGGTGCTGCGCACCAGTCGAGCCGATTTCATGGTGGCGGACATTTGCGGAAATATTGTTGGGAGAAAAGCGAAGGGCTCGAATGGCCGAGCAGAGGTGTGCGGAATGCGCAACAACGAACTGAACGGGTCGTCTTAAGTCAATTTCACGATAGGTAACAGGGTCAGAACAAGTGTGTTGATGGAAATAGACTGGACGAAGTGGACGACGTTGTTAGTTGGTGACGAGCCTGGACATCACTTTCCGCCACGTGACCAAACCGGTCTCGGCGTTTGGTCGGAGTTGAATGCCGCATCTGATAATCGATCGGAAGCGGGTGATCTTCCATGGGTTACTGTTTAGCCAAGATAGGTCTCACATAAGTTGTGTAGCAGTAAATATATCACGTGAATTCGAACATGATGATGGACGCTATGTAGTATGGACCATGGACTCTTAATGTAGTTCACCAGAAAATAACTACTCGTGTTCTGAGCATTGAGAGTAGGAACTAGAAAACATGCTAAAACTGAGATCTAACATAAAGGCCGTCAATGTGTATGTCGCGCTACTTAGAAAACGCATATATTCCAGGGGTATCAAGAGTGATCAATGAAAGACAAATACCCGCCTAATTCCTCTCTCGCATGGTACTGTCAGGGGCTCGGGTAGCCTCCTGGACGGCGGTCGAAGCAGCCGAGCTGGGGTCCAGAAGTGGAATGCGGTCGATGCTGTGGTGCTTCTCCAGGGGATTCGGTGGCGCACCGAGCGCACCACTGCTAGGACCAGTTGGTTCTGGAAGAACCAGCGGACTAGTTGCAAAGTCAGGAGAGCTTTGCCACCGCTGGACATCCCTCCGCAGCTGCTCCAGCTCCTTCTGGAATCGCTTGCCGAAGACATCGATATAGTAAGTCGCACCATTGTATATACTCCAGACAAACAGAGCGGACAGATACATGCCGCTGGCCCATCCGTACCAAAAGAAGATCGGAGAAGGAATCATGGTCGACAAAGCGAAGCCGTACTGGATCAACATGAACGCTGGCTCTTGCAGCGTCTTTGGGAGGCTGAGAACGAGCTTTCCAATCCACGCTTTAGCGTACGACTTGCGAAGCCAGGTGAAGCTGGTCGGACGTCCAGCTGCGATCTTGTCAGCCCGGCGCACAGTGATCATCAAGTGGTACACGAGCTGCCAGAAAATATAAGGCACAGTGGCCCAGATGATCATAGCACCGAGTGAATAGTGTTCCGGATCGCCAGGTTGGCTGAACTTGATGGCATAGACAGCTGGGAAGCGCTCCTTGAGTATCTCGACCGGAGTCAAGTGGACGATGCAGTGCAGCGTAGCCGGAGGCATGATGTGGATAAAGAGACTAGAAAAGCCAAGTTAGTCTAAATAAACTTATCCAGGGAATATTCAATTCACATACCTGACCACTTTATCCATGCTGTGAAAGACCAAAGAGTTGCGCCACATGGCAATGGCCGCTGCGTTGTTGCCAAACGTAAGACAAAATGTTCCGATGAACAGCCTCTTGGACTCGGGAAAGACCCAAATGGCGGCCAAATTGAGAAAGTTGACAAAGTAACAAAGGTCAGCCAAGAAGTAGTGGTAGCCCTTGGCGTGATAGGTGAAGTAGCGAATGGGCATGAAGTAGAGCAACTGGGCGCTAAACCAGAAGTAAAAGTATTGCGGACAGGCACCAATTAGATAGCCGCTGATGAAGATGTTGAGCACACCGGCAATAAAGGAGATCTTCTCGCGCAAAGTCACCGTAGCCGTCTTACTCCACTGCTTGCCCAGGCGGTCCACGCCATTCTTCATGCGGTTGCGGTACTTCTCGAGCTGCTCGTCTGCGGTAGGAACGCGACGCTTGAGTTCTCCGACCATGCGGTCCTTGGCATTCATGCCCGTTGACCGCAACCTCTCGCGCTGCTTCCGCACCTTTTCTTTCTGCATATTGAGGGCCAACTGCCATTTCTCGAAGCGCTGTGAGAGCTGGAAGTTATCAAGCAGGTCGAAAATGCTCAGCTTGTCGAGTGGCGGGAAGGTCTCCCAGTCCTCCTGGTATGAGCTGCTGTTGGAAAAGGAAGGGTTGCGCGACAAGCGACCGGGCGATGCGGGCGGAAAGTCATCGTTATCGAAATCTTCGAAAGGATCCTCAACATAGTCCACGGCCGGCGTCGAGGCCATGGAATCGCCCATGGTGGAATCGGACTTTCTGCGTTGGGCGCGAGCGTCCTCCATCATGAACTTTTGCTGGAAGGAGAAGATGGTTGGGCCGTCCCGGTACTGAGGGTAGGGACGGCTGAGGAAGCGACCACACGTTAGCATTCCGGTATTGACGCGGTCTTTGATGAGCAAAGAGATTCGCAGCAGAGAGACTAGGTGGCCAAGGCCATCTTTTATCTGCAGACCTCGGGAGGGGCAAACAAGACCAACCCTACCTTATCACGAACAAATCACGAGCGCGGCCTACGCGGGGAGAGCAAATATGGTTGGAGATCCAGGCAATATGTGGCGCTGGTAGAGCGAATATGGCGAGACTATGAGAGTTGGAGAAAAGAGGTGAACCAGCGAGAAATGAAGATGCGGCGTGTGCTGGCAGATCAGCAGATGAGTGGTTGGGGAGCTTGCCACGGGAGCCCAATCACGAAGCTTGTTCATACCACAGATCCGTGTTTACTTTCCACTTCCGATCAGTCCCTGATGACCCAGTGATGATCTTTCAAAAGTTCTATGTTATGCTAAGGTAATAAAAGCAGAGCCGGTCGGGCTTATAATCTGGAGGCTTCAGCTAGACTATGAGACTTCTTTGATGTAGATAAAGCGGATACGCGCCTAGCCCCTAGGCTTTAAAAAAAAGAAAAAGTGAATGAATTGCGTGCTGCAGGATTCGAACCTGCGCCACTTCCGTGACTGGGAATTTCAACCTCGTTCATCGAAGCAAAGTGTACCGTACACTTGAATCCAGCGCCTTAACCACTCGGCCAAACACGCAGTGTTATAGAGTTTTTGAGACGGAGAAGAATGTACTTATTCTCAAGGTACCTCTTAACAAAAGTTGCGCGCGTTCGAATCAAGTTGCTCGCATCCTCTTTTGGTTCCAAATTTATCTTTCTCTTCTCTACCACTTCCCTCACCTAACGACTATCATTAGCGCCGTCTATATTTCATGCTTCGTTGCTGATATCCTATATACGGAGTTCATAGCTCCTTATTCCACAGAGGCGTAGAATATACAGTCGTATAAACAAAAGCGCTGTTCACCCTATATGAGAGTAGCCAAAGGTTTTCTTGCTAAATTCTCTTGTCTTTTGCTTCTCGGATTGTGTAACAATGTATGTAGTGCTACCGTCAGCTAGACTAGATATCACTCAAATAAGGTACAACAAAAAGAACTTGACAAGCAGCTGCACATGTTTCTGGCTTTACAACTTGTACATACTCCTCGGGTAGGTCGATGGCCAAACGCCATTCTTGCCCGGAGCAATGATTCCCTTAGGGTCAAGAGTGTTTTTTATAGTCTCATTGAACCGCATGAGGATGTTGTTGTTCCAGTTGTAAGTTCCCGCAATTTGGTCCATCAGAGCCAGATGAGTGCGATACTCGCCCCAGCCGTAGGCCGCACAATCATCAATCAGTGTCTTGATGAGCCAATGAGCTTTTCTCTTAGATTCGGCGTCCGTGCGATCAAAGACGATGCACACAATGTGGTCTGTTATATTGTAGTCAGCAATTTGCTCCCTTGTCACCATCCACCTGTACTTACGCATTTCTCTCAGACCAACAGTGAAGGTCCCGATAAAGTCCAGCCCGGCTTCTCGAACCCGTTTCTTCGTCACAGAATACTGGAGCATTGCATCGTCACCGGTAACCTTGCTGATCGGCGAGAAGAACAAATGGGCACCGTTAGGAACCCAGTCAACCCACGCCAACTCATCGAAGGTCGGGATTCCCTGAAGGGTCTTGTGTCTGATATGCAGCACACTCTTCTCTTTGATGTCTTCTGGGAAATAGAATTTCGCGCCCGGGATAGCCGAGAAAGCCTCTTTGATAATTCCCCACAGAGCTTTCCGAGCTGGCTCAGGGCCATACAGAGCCCCATAGAAGTTCCATCGTCCGAGATTCAAGCGCTTGGCAATAGCATCGATCTCAGCATCGTCGAGAGGACCTTTGGTAGATGTGTAATGTGCCTTTGTTCCCAGACAGCCAGCATCCATAAGAATATGGCGAATGGTCGGGACATTTTGAAGAACCATTTGCTGCAAGTGGCTTCGTCAGTACAACGCTGACGGAGTGAAAGATGAGGGTACTTACGAGTCTGAGAGGCCGGATGATATCGACGGCCTGGTGGAGATCCTCCTCTCTAGGGATTGTGATGAGATAAGATTGAAAACCGCCGGGGTTTGGCATCAGCTGCGATTGTTAGAGTGAACGATGGCAAATGAGGGGACGATTCGCAAACTACTCACCCACATTCCCATCTTCGTCACTATACCCAAGTTACCTTGGGAGAAGATGCCGTCGTTGTAGGGCCCAAAGCCATATGGGAACAATTGCCAGCAGTCGTTGCCAGGGTCTTCATGCAATGGACCGTCGGGTTTACCGGGTTTCTTCGGCAGAGCGCCCATACCGGTCCGCATCAACTCGCCACTGGGAAGCACAACCTCCATTCCGCAATGCATCATCCAGTGGTCTGAGAAACGTTAGTATTGTCAATATTGGCACCAGGGATTGAGACCAGACTTGCCTCCGTAAGGTGTGTATCCAACTCCTCTCTCAATGGTGTTTCCAAGAACCGAGCCGCCACCCAAGTCAGGAACCTAGTAAGACATACAATCAGCTCGCAGTCCAATTAAAAGTACCGCGCAGTGATATCCTACATCAATCCAGAGCTTATCACTCAAACCGTTGTCGACCAGGTACTGGTAAAGGTCGGCGAAAGTGACGCCGGGCTCCAAAACAGCATAGGCGCCGTCAACATTGACCTCGAGCACTCGATTCAAGTGTCTTCCAAGGTCCAGAACCACACTTCCACGGAGTCTCGGAGCAGCACCACCATAACCGGTGTTGCGGCCAATAGATGTGGGCCAAAGGGGGATTTTGAACTCATTGGCAATATGGACGATGGCCTGAATATCTGGCACAGAGCGCGGGCAGACCACAGCCGAAGCCATGAAATAATCCTGGTCAACGATGTGATGGGGGTCATGGGTACGAGGCTGGTCGAGATATGATCCATCGCGTAGTTCTTCGACCTTTTCCACCACTGTAATATTTTCATCACCGACGACTTGGGATACTTCGGCCAGGAAACGGGCGAAGGTTTCCTGGCTGGTATTCGGGGGCAAGGCAAAAGGAACAGGCATGTTCAATTCAATGTTTAATAGAATCAATGAGTGAAAACTGCGAATGGCAGGTATTTGGGTAGTACACCCTCATATTTATAGCATTTCAAGCATACTTAGTCAGATATAGCGGGTTCAAGCTGTAACTAACTACGGAGAACCCTGTCACGTCCATGAGGAGGTGGAGGTGGAGGTGGACAATTCCCGCTTGGGAAACGTCAGCGGGAAATTACCCACCTGCAGCCAACGAGCGAATGAAGTATCCAGATCATTTAAACTTTAGCTTCGCGTGGGGTTTGCGGGGTTCTAATAAAATTATTCGGCTTTTAACATGGTCTTGTGGCGGCACGTTCGGCATTTCTCCTGTGCACCTGCACTGATGTCAATTCCCATCGCTCCGTCTTTGGCATTAACCACGAGAGATATAATGGACTTGCAGTCAGAGACATTCCCCGGCAGATACCAATGTGCTGTATGCGCAGCGGAATTCGATAGTTTCGAGCAGCTACATCCTCACTTGGGATCTCGTACGGCATATTCTTCCTTTCGCGGCTCTTGTGAAACTGCCCGCTAATCCTTTTTAGATCGAAACAGGCGCTCGGTGATATGTCAATTCTGTGAGCGACCCTTCACTCGCAGGTAGTACTATACTCACACCAGACGGACCTCATTTCTCAAGCTAACTGGACCAAAGTGACGCCCTCAGCCGACACATGAAAACATGTAGAACTCGGTTGGGCAGTGGTGCTCCGATTCCAGTCATTCCTCATCGCACCCCCGGGAAGAAAAGAAAGGCGTGCGATCGGTGTATGAAGTTGAAGAGGGCATGTGACGCTGGGCTTCCCTGCAGCACATGTAGCACCAAGCAAAAGGAATGCTTCTATACAATCGCTAAGGAGAAGAAGAAACCGGCACTGGAAAGCATACACCAGTACACTACGCCCCCAGATGAATACGCAAATACCTCGAGCGACCTACCCTGCTCGGATTTCGGATTGACTTCTCCCTCAACGCGACTGGATGGAATAGATCATCCTCTGTCACCACCATGCTGTGAGATGATTCAGGACTGGCCCGAGCTGGCTCTTTGCCCTGCCGCAGTAAGCTGGCCTTGCGAGTTAATGTCGATTCCATCACAATCCAACATCCCGACCTGCAGTAAATTTGAGTTTTTAGCTCGGATCACTGGCTCGACCGGGCTTACAGAGTCTTTCAATTGCCAGATCGTCAGCCAACGGGTACAGTTCAACCGATCAGAGCCAAGAGAATCACAATGTTTCTCCAGTGGCTCTTCATATGGCTTTCAGGAAGATCCATTCGCTCTAAACCGGTCCGACGATCTTGAACCAACTAGCCTAGCATGGAACTTGCAAATGGTTTATCAAAAAACTCAATATCCAAGAGACCCGTCCGATGGCACATTTGACCCTTTCCATCAATGGGCCATTCATCCTTTGGCGTCTAAGACCGAAGAGATAGTAACAACGATAAAGGAGACGATCCGCCACAAGCCACGACGGAGCGCAGTGAAACTGGAATGGTCGCTCCTCGTCGAAAAGATGTGCTACCATTTTTTCTCTCCGCCAAATCTCTGCAGATACCTTGAAGCATTTTGGGTTTCCTGGTACCCCAACTGTCCGATCATCCACAAGCCATCATTCAACCCCATGGAAGCGTCTCCAATATTGTTGGCACCAATGGCGATTATTGGATCATGCGTTCTGCCAAGCAAACAAGACAATCAAAATGCAGAAATATGGTTCAATGCTGTGGAGGAGATGGTCTTTGATGATGAATCAGTCCAAGAAGAATACCTCGATGCCCATGTGAACAAAGATGCAAGTGGGAAGGCCCCGAGGCTGGAGGCTCTCCAGGGAGCTCTCTTTGTTTGCCTGTTCCAGAATTGGGAGGGATTGGAAATCACAAAACGACGAATCCGACGTCGCAGGTATAGCACTGTTGTGGGAGTAAGTCCAAGGACCCATTGGGATCATGCAGACAGTAAACTCACCGCGTAAAGGTTGCAAGAGATCTTGTTCCAGGGACCGCCACGCACCAAACATTTTGGATGATGAACGATGCATCGCATTTCGACTGGCAAACCTATATCCAAAAGGAGGAAACAATTCGGTAACATCCATCACATCGTCAATACATTTGTACCCACTAACAAATTGCCAGGACACTCAGTTATGTCTTCCTACTTGACACCGCCTTTGTTATATTCCATAACACCCCTCCGCGGATCTTTGGACCGGAATTGGAGATGCACATCAATTGCCCCGAAGCAGCCTTTCAAGCCGGATCGGCCCACGAGTGTTTCCAGCATCTGAAGAAATGGGCTGATGAAATGCTGCACCACCCTACCGTATCTGGCGCCATCGAAAAAATCTGCCAGCCGATTTGCCTCTCCGAGACATACTCCGGCTTTGGCCTACTGAACATGTTTGTGATAATTTCCGGTAAGAGGCAAATTGAAAGCTCTCCATATACTTCAGATCGATCTGACCCGGGCAGCTTTATATGTATCCATATATCAGCTCCAAAATGCTCTTGCACCCCCGACAGCATTTGAACATATCGAGCGCGGGATGAAGACCTGGAAAAATGCATGGGACCAAATGCATATTCTATCTAACCTGAATGATGGTGACGTCAAAGACGAACCGTGGAGACGAGATGGGTTCATGAAAAGCGCCTCGGAGTACTGGCTACTTTGCAATGTATTATTGGAGAGTATACGGACAGATGCTGGCCAGAATAGCGGCGTGGCCAAGCGCACGCTTGGCAAATATGACCAGACGGATATGGGACAAGTGAGGCAATTGATAGCTCAGTTCAATGCTATGAAAATGACATGATGGACAATATGTTTGACTTTGCAAGCTTTCTGGTAATTATCATCGCTTCCAGCGGCTGTTTCAGATTAGCAGTAGGCGGGATTCGATCACTCTGCAAAAACTCCAATATAGAGCCATCCACCACTGATCACAATCAGATTCTGCCCTCGGTAGGACAGGCTATGGCGGCTCAATGGAATAAGACGACTTTGACCTGGTGGTAATATCCCGCTACACGGGAGAGTCAAAACCAGCACCGGCGATCATTATCAGATGTCCGCCGTGTTCCCAGCGATTATCAGATCTCTGCCGTGTCCCCTGCGATTATCAGATTGTCTGCCGAGCCACTAGCGATCTTAATCAGATAACGGCCGAGTTACCGCCGAGCTAAAAATCTTCATCTTATCTAGCTCACAGATGGAATTGCGTATTTATACAGTCTAGCGATATGTCTATGGGATTTTCACTGGTTCTGGCGACAGCCAAAGTGGCCACATCTGTATTTGGCTCGGTCATGAATGTGTTCAGCAGGTTCATCCGTCATACCGTAACACAATCAATTTCCATCTACAGTTAAGGCAAGCAATCTTGGCGTTCCACTTCACAAAGCTTGGTGACGACCCTAAGCCCGATAAGCAACTAGCGCAGTGTGCGAGAAACAAGTGGCGATGTCTGTGGACCTTACCTAGACCCTTTCCCGTCAAAACTCGCGACCTGCGATGAAGCGGCGCCGATCCTTTCCAAGACTACATTGTACGTTGCGTAAAATGACTCACCAAGGTGAACTGCGTCTATAGCGGGCCACAACTAATCGCTAGCAACCTCAGGAAAACGTGGTTTCGGGATGGTTTCACGCGTTTCCAAATGCTTTGGACCCGAATCATATTGACAATGGTTGGCTTGAGTAAGATTCAATGTCAACTGATTCTGACAGTTGGAGTTGACACAAGTCCTAGTGGAGTCGTTAGGCATACGGAGATTTTTCTGGTGCAGATCATGAACGTTATCAATCACCGGACAAGCGTGAGTGGGACCGAGAGGTGTTTGATGAGCATATCACCTTTTTATTAAAAAGACGCGAAGAAGTCGCAAAGTCAGGCGGGATGTGACGCTCGAAGTGTCCAGAATCTTGAAATCTGATACTACCATCTCAACGGAGCTGCAAGTCTCTTAAAAGAGGAGTCGATTCCCTAGAGAATATTTCTGGAGGATCAGAAAGCTGCTCCGATAGAAAGTACCGGAAAGCGGCGAGGCCTTAGATCAGGCAGTATATCACCGCTTATTTTGTTTGCTACATAGCTCCTATATAGCTGCAGTTTGTGCTCGCTAGATTCTTCCTTCTTCAATACTTTTCTCTTCTTGATTCCTTTCCAGAGTAGCCTAGTTTCTTGGGTTTTTTGGGCTTCTCAACAGGTTATAAGCCCGGCTTCTTCGCGGACATCCGTATGAAGCGTTTTCCTGAATGATGTCAAAGACAAAAAAGACATTTCAACTTACCGGTGTATAGGCGCGAGAGAAATGCCAGCAACGAAAACCCTAGGACGGCGAGACACAAGGGACATTATTACGTGTGTATTCTCCCGTGTGAATTTAGCTTTGGTTGCTGCTATATCCCTTGTGTCTCGCCAGCCTCTTGTGCTATTGACGCCTGCGATGATCAGAACCGTCACAGGGGTTTCGTTGCCAGCATTTCTCCCGGGCCTATAGCATCCGATAAGTTGGATGTCTTTCTTGTCTTTGACATCATTCAGGATGTGAGCTAGTACAGAGTCCCACTTGTTGAACATAGCTAACTTCAAGACTAGGAGCGTTGTCAGTGGGCGGAGAGCCTAGCGATTGAACATCTCCACGGAGACATGCCCGAAGTTTTCGCATAGTAGAGAGTGAATCTCAGGAACAGTATAGAGCCAAACGTCATCCACAACATGGCGTGTGGCGAGGATGATAATGGTTGGGACAGGTTCAGGTTCTAGATAGAACTTTGACTTGTGCCATGAGAAGGTTATAGGGTGATCCCATGGCCCGGCAGTGATTAAACTAATGTCTCTGTTGCGGAGCATCTTCTTAATAGGTGTAAAATGACTCTTGCCTGGGGGCCTTACCTCTGCTCCATCCCTTTCTTGTCGAGATCTGTGGAATCGAGCACAGGTAAGGGCCCCCAGGGGAGAGTCATTTTACACCCATTAACCAGATACTATGAAACAGAGGCATCATTTTGATCACTCCCGGGCCGTGGAATCACCTGAGAACCTTCTGGCACAAGTCCAAGCTACATCCTTGTTCTGCCGACCTCATACACACAGACAATGGTATCTGACCATGCTGCCGAATAGAATAAAGCAATGGAAGCTCAGATAGCCAATATCACTGAGGTTAAGGCCTATAAGGTGGTCGACAGACCATCCAATGCACGCATCTTACCCGGAAAATGGGTGTATGACGTAAAAGCTGAATCTGATGGCTATGTTGCAGAATTTCGAGCAAGATGGGTCGTGTGCGGTAGTCGCAGCGTCAGGGATATGACTTTGATGATTCCTACGCACCCTTGGCAATTGATAGAGCTCTTAAGCTTATCTTTGTATGATTGCGAAAGGGCGATTGAAAGTGGCATAGTTTGACATGATCGCTGCTTACTTGAACGCTGCAATTGATGATCGCCTTATCTACATGAAACAACTAATAGGCTTCGGGATCCTATAGAAGATATAGCTATTGGTTTAGGCTCTTTATAGCCTAGAACAAGCCGCTTTCCTATTGAGAAGCTCAACTCCGCGTTCAAAGCGGGGTCATTTATTTGGGCGAGCACTAGATGATACTGTGAGCTGGACAGCGTTGGGTTTCAAACGACATATGTAGCTTTGCAAGAGCACAAAATGAAGTGTCACGATGTGGTCCTCTTGAGTTAGCCTAATAAATCCAGGTTTGGGAGAACCAAAGCAAACTCGAAGACTGTTTGAAGTAGGCGGGGTATTCACCACGAGTGGGGGTTTCGGGCGGATTGATAACACCACATGAAGACAACTGAGACTCTGTCAATTGAAGAACACCGTGCGCGTTAAGTTCGTAATCATTGACTGCTTCGACAGAGCTCAAGTTTATTCAATTCCTGGTTTCTCAGCTTCCCAAAACCCCAACCTAACGGTACGCGTCAGCCATTGAAATGGTGACTGCCGAGCTTCAAAAAGCGGCAGTCGTCCAGGTAAGATACCGCATCCCTTTCCAGAGCCAAGCTAACATCTATTCAGCAAGGGGACGAACCAAGCTTCAATATCAAGAATATCCCTCTACCAAAGCTAGGTCCAACCGACCTCTTGGTAAAGCTATCTGTAACCGGTATCTGCGGAACCGACATCGCACTCGCATCAGGCAAACTCGGCCCCTGTTGCCAGGTTCTCGGGCATGAAGGAATCGGTCGAATTGTCAAAATAGGCACCAGCCTCGAAAACGAATCCGTTCATATTGGAGACCGAGTCGGCGTGTCATGGGTTCGAGATAGCTGTGGAGACTGCGCGATGTGTCTGCATGGAGAGGAGATGCGCTGCGTGAAACAGGTCCATTCTGGGAGGGCTGTTGATGGTACACTTGCGCAGTATACTGTTGTTCCATTTAGGAATATGGTTCGTCTCCCTGAGGGCCCTTCCGATGAGCAGCTTGCGCCCATTATGTGTGCCGGTGTGACTGCATACAGAGCACTTAAGATTTGCGGCGCCGTTCCTGGCCAATGGGTTGTTATCTCAGGTGCTGGTGGTGGAGTCGGCGCAATGGCTATTCAGTATGCTCGCGCGATGGGGTATCGGGTGCTTGCCATCGATGCCGGTGAGGAAAAGCGGGACTATTGTCTCCGTCTGCAGGCGGAGGAATATCTTGACGTTTTAAAGCATGAGAATGTTGCTCAGGCTGTCAAGAAGATTACTGAGAATCAAGGTGCTGCGGCGGTTCTTGTCGCTGCTGGATCGACCAAGGCTTATCAAGATGCCTTCGACATGCTTGCTCCCTTTGCCACACTCGTGTGTGTCGGGATCCCGCCTCCCACGGAGAAAATCCAATTCCATCCACTGCAGTTCATCGATAATGGGATCCGAGTTATAGGATCCATGGTTGGATCGAAACAGGATATTGGGGAGGCTTTACGGTTTGTGCAGCGAGGGGTGGTGGTACCGGATGTCCGAGTTGTTGGCTTGGAGGAGGTTCCGAGTTTGATGCCTCTCATAGCTACAGGCCAGGTGAGTTGTTCTAATTCTAGTCCCAGAGCTAAGCTTACAATATCCAGATGACAGCAAAATATGTGGTAAAGCTCGAATGAATGAATCCATTCACGTCACATAGGATATTAACCCCAAATATCAAGGACGAGAAAGGAGTACCGCTTCAAATTGGGAAGACGTAAACCTGCAAATAGCGATAGACGATATACAGTTTCGCTACATAATACCAAAATCAAATAAAAAATTGAAAATCACCTCCCTGAAAGCAATTTGATCGTGTTCGTTATTCGTGACTTTTAAACAAAAAAGAAACTCCTATACTCCAACTCCAGGTAGAACCGAGATATTAATATCCAAAATGTGGCACATGTGGCACATGAGACACGCCGGGCCAGTACCCAGGTTTTTGACTAGGCATGAACTGCTGCCCGTAGTAAGCTGGCATGTAGCTCGAATCGGAGGCCATTGATTTGTGTGCAGTTGGGGACTCTTGCTGCATTATCGGAGGTGCCATGCTCATTTGGTAGGAGCTAAAGCCGGTTGTTGGACTGTGTGGTCCGCTGGATGCGCTTGTGGAGGGTGACGGTGGCGTGTGGTCGCCGAGGATAAACTGGTCGGCTTCCTCGAGCTGGGAGCCGTGGCCTGAGCTTGCTTCGTTGTCATCGTCGTCCAGTTTTGTTACGGGCGCGGTGTGGACGCGAGAAGAGAGCTCTTCATCTTGATAGATTGCGTCGGGGAGATGAGTCTGGGTTACTTGGATTAAGGTGTTCGCATCTGTTATTTATTAGATTGCAGTCTCACGCTTGTGTCTGATAACCTACCGATCTCCCCGTTGAGAAAGCGTTCTTCCATTTGGCGCACAAAGTAAATCTCGTCGAGAACTTGGAGTCGGTTGGGCGGGCTGATCTGGCGTCGCACGTCCTGGCCGGCTTCACGCAATTTGTCCGCAGTGACGCCGTGGCTATCTTTCATTTCGCACAAGATATGAACGAGTAGCCGCAGTCGGTCTATCCAGGGATTAGCATAGAGATACCACGGTATCAAGATCATCAAGATCATCTCTTACCTCGTTTTAGAAGATGATCAGGTTCTCGATGCAAGACACCGGCAGGCCACCATCCGGGTTTGGTCATCTCAGGATCAACTCGTTGCGACACGCCTGCAATCACTTTCCGTCCATTGTATGGGAAATGCACCTGCTTCCGGGGCTCGACGAGCTTGATGTACGACTTGGCAATGGCGCGGCAATTCAATTGCTGGAAATCCTCAAACGCCTTCTCGTAGTATCGTCGCAATAGGTCTCGATTACCCACTCGAAGAATAGTTCGTCCAGGCGGCGGCGTAGGAGGAGGCGACGCTTCTTTGGGGCTCGAGCGGACCAATCCTGTTCGTCTCATGTCGCGTCGCTTTTTTCGACTTTGGTTGGACTGCCATTCGCACGGAATCATTTCCGCTGGTCGAGTCTGGCCACTGAACCATCCAGGCGACGTCTGCATGCCCCATTGTGAAGGCGTAGGCGTCTGGCTAGGGTCTGCAAGTCATGATCTGATTGGCTGTGTTCAACACACGTTGTTCGAGGTCATCACTCACGGGTAAACTGCATGTTCGATGGAGGGCTCGGGACTGTCATTTCCATGAAACGTTCCGTCACTTCTGGGGTGAAGATGGCACCGCCGCAGCCCGCAATTGAATCGGAGGTGCGTATTTGAAGTTTCCCATTATCATCGATATACATGATGACAAAGTGGGAGTGTTTAATATCGGCATTTTGACCTAGGGCCTGCTTGAAGATACTGTCAGTGGAGGACGTATTCATTGTGCAGGATAGATTCTAGTTACCATATTGGACTGTGGTACGGATGTATCGGAATGTCTCCGCTCAAGTGCTTCACTCGAGCCAAGGAGTGGACGGTTCGTATCCATATCGGTCTAGGTAGGAAGTATCAAAAGGATATAGTTATTGTGCGATGGGGATTATTCGGGCGAGAATGAAACAATTTGTACCACGCGTGGTCAACACAGCGTGGAAGGTGCTTTTGGTGACTGAAATACGTGGGGCAGTAGCCCCTAGAAAAGATAGGATTGTAGAGCTGACATATATCTGCTGCGATCCGAAAGTATGGAGCAGGGAAACCTGCAATCGAGATGCGTTTGCCAGATGGAGATAGGATCCGGATCCGTAAGAAGCAATGGCATATATTACATATCTACATATACGGAGACCACTCAGAGAGCAGGTAAAAAGTACCATCTTTCCAAAGTCTCCACCTGGGCACATGACGTTCCCTGATGGTACGAATCGGGGGTGCTAATGCAAGGACTAGCGGAAATCGACCGAGCAGACCCGGTGGCAATAAACCTGCGATCTATCTCGGTCCTGCATGTTTGCGATCCGATCGCCAGTGGCATTTCCTCGGGGTCTAGGTTTCAGATAGCACTGACGAGTAGGGCTTTGTTTCGACTCCGATCCTGATTGCTTTGTATCCCGGCTAGCTACGGACGAGCGCGACAAGTCGAGTTCTCAGGGGGTTGACAGAAGCAAAAGTTGATGTACCAGATCGAGAGATCAGTCGATAAAGAGGGGGAAAACTAACCTAAAGCCCCGCAAATCAATTCTTGTTGATCGCCGATCGTCGCGCGTTTTGCGTACACGGACCCGCCTTTTCCAGCAGGTGGATTCGGTCGAGGCTATACCTGTGCACGGATATTGTCTCCATACATTTTGGCATTCTGGTGCCCAAGCGGCTAAGCGGCCAAGCCCACAGGGTCCAAACGGCGTGATTTAAGAATACCAATTGGTGGCAAAAACTTCCAGTACGCCATGGAAAGCACCATTGAATCTTGAAGTTTAACGTTTAACCTAAACCGCGGAATCTTTCCCCGATTGTTTTGAATGTTTCGGGCTTTGAAACATTTACGGGTCGCTTTTCTTGTCTTTTTCCCTTCCAAATTGCTTCATAGGAAACATTTCATTTCAAAAGGAATTCTCTCGAGAAATGCAGGAAACCGAGGGGGCAACTCTGAAGACACCCAACGGCAACCTGTATCTTCTCCGGACCATCCATTAGGAACGATTCCCTCTATCCGAATCGGCAGGCCTCTAGGCCCACAGATACGGAGATCATGGCCCAAGTTACGGGTCCAAGTCTACCTAGCGTCGGTACATTTGTCCTGTGTAACGAAGGAGGCTGGATAGAAATATCATTACTTTCCTATCATAGTAACATTTGCCCAACATATTTCTTCTGCCAACCCCTGCCAATCGGGCTGATGCCACGCTATTACGGGTTCTTTTTCCAAGCGCCTCCTCTTGGTCAAGCACTCTTTATGCAGGATCGATCTCCACTAGGACGACGGAGAAGATAAAGCCGCCACCTACGTTACCTGGGAAAGAGAAGCAAGCAGTAGCACCCATTTATAAAAGCCACGGGAAAGCCATGAGACTCTATTTACGCGAGCCCCTACCTAACTAGCTAAACGAAACAAACCATCGACTTCTCACGCAAGCCACGTCCTTGACAAAGTCAATCCACGATAGTCAAAAGTCTGAACATCTCCACTCCCAGAGAGCCGCATTGGCGCAGGCTAAAGTCAAATCTCAGTCGACTTCCCACGTCAGTGGCGCGGAAGCTACATGTCCCCTTGCGCATTGACGGGGAGCAAGACGCAGCCATGTACGACGAGGCTAGACGGGTCCAAACATTGGTTCCTTTGCTACTCTCGGCGCGGATATCTGGACTAGTGTCCTCGGATAGGTAGGGCTGACAATATCCAACATCTTGAGTGGGACAGACATGCACAAGAATGGGCCCTACATACACACCCGGGTTTCCACTAAGAGCCGAGTGCAGGCTGAATCCTGGTACCAGGATATCCGTGCATTCACTTGCATTCGGGTTTGATCGGTGATTAGCTGTCTTGTAAGTTTTGTTGGCGGCTGTCTCCTGCCTTTTTGGAGGTGATGGGCGGTGACTGAAGGGAGCGGCTCTTGGCTCTGTGGGGAGACAGGGGTGACATTTTACTTGATTTTCTTCTGGTCTATGGAATTACCTAGTGCATTGGTTTAAAGAAATTCCGGAATATCGCAGCCTAGTTTCACGAGAGATGCGTCTATCATGCATCGACACTCGTCATCGATATCCATACTGCGTTCAAAACGCCCGTTATTTGTCAGGGGCCGTGTATACAATCCCCACGCTCCACAGTTCCTCTATAAGTGCGACTTGTATATTGCTTTCATATACGGCTCACCCCTTCCTCGGGGTTATTACCAATGCGTTACTTGTAAAATAAGATGCCATACAGCCGTTAACCGGGTGGATCCCAACTGACTCGGAAATGTCAACATTAAACTTCGTCCAAGAGGTCCGGATGGACGCGATTGCTCAATGAATCCAATCTACGCGATGTTCAAGATAGCACCACTGGAAAGCGGTAGTTCCATTTCCACCTCGCCCTTGGAACCCACCAACACCGTCTCACCAATCGTCACATTATCCAATCGGACGGGCGCACCCCCTTCCAACTCGTAATTATACGACCACCCATCCCAGGAAATCCCAGTGACGGCGTCGCTTCCATTTGCTATCAGGCGCTGGAGCGATAGAGATCTGGATCTGGCCGAGACGCCCAGCTGGAAGGTATATTTGGCCGATGGGCGGGACGCGCCGGTATAGTTGAACTCCTGCATATTGATCACCGCAATCCGGGCCAACGTTCCGTCCACATACGCTGCGTAGGCCGCGTCGGTCTCGCTTGGCATGGGTAGATTGACGACCTGGACGCTGGAGTCGGCATCACCACGCAGCATGGCGGCGACCATGACATTGCCATAGTACGGTGCCTTGGTGCCGATCGTTGTCTTGCTAGTCTGGACGGGTTGCCACGACGCGTATCGATAGTCTGTTCCCTGATGCATGTGAGTCCGTCGGATACTTTTCGAGGCGCAGTAAAGATTGAAGTCGACGCCCCAAAGTGCCGCGCCGAAGGAGTTGGAGAGCCCTGGCTTGCCCTGGTGGTAAAGCGAGTTCATTTCGCCCAGGATATAGGGGATATCCTTGGTTAGGCCTTTTTCACTTAGAATGCGCGACAGATTTGCATGCCGTGCGACGACGTCGACGACTGCGGTGTGGTTCATGAGGGTCTTTTGGAGCGTGACACCTGGCTCATCTGCGCCACCCATGTAGCTGCAGCGTTAATCATTAGCAATGTGATAATATGTGTACACGTGTCTTGCACTGTAGAGGCTCACTTATGCATCGAGTTCAGCGCAATATCCTTGTCCGAGTCAAGTCCATCCTCCCACGTCTTGACCGGATCCAAAGAATTGCCAATACCCCCAAACGACGGCGCGATGAACTTGAACATCTCGTCTGACACCATCTCAGGACAATTTTCTGCAAGCGTGCGCTTAATCATCTCTGTCCCGGACAACCAGTTATCGACATAGTCTTGTTCCGACCAGTCAGCGGGCCGCACGGGATATGGAGTAGTCGTGCTAAACAAATCGGGCTCGTTGCCGAATTCCCAGTGCATCAGCTTGCCACCCTTGAGAGCCTTGCAAGCAAGCCGGACCGTTGCAAGAAGTGAGTTCTTCGCCGCAGTGGTGTTCTTGCCCATGTTGAAGCCATGACTGAATTTGGTTCCCGGCAAGGTTAAGTACGACTCGAAGAATGAAGGTCCGATATATAGGAGATACGGATAGTCTGGGGACACAGCAGGGACAACAGTTCCATTGACAGAGGTCTTGAGCTCAGGATCGTATAGGGCGAAATCTCTGTATAGACATTAGATGACGCCGGCGCTGGATATGGGAGCCATATTACTGGGTGTTTCCTCCAACGCGAAGGTAAGGCTTCACGCCTTGCAAATCTCCAAGGTTGTCCAATAGTTGGTTTGTGAACTTATTGGGCTTAGACAAGTTGCCTTTCCCGATATCAGAATATGCTTCTCTCTTCTGCTGAAAGGTCCAACGCACCTGCATAGTCCGGGAAGGAGGCAAACTCGATCGAAAACGAGACGAAAGGATGCAGAACAGCGGCACCGGCGGTATCAGGTGCGCTTTTGGCCACAGAGATTGATGAGCTACCACTCTCAATAACTGTGGGTATAGCTGCCGCCACTGCGGCGCTAAGAAGCAGCGGGATGAACATAGCTGAGAATCGATATACTTGACCGGTGTTAGTATTCCAAGGTGTATGGCTCATTCAATGGGTAAAGTGAATACCCACTCGTGCAATCGAGGTCCCATTTATAATTAAAGATCGTCTACGCCAAAGGAGGCTATCAAGATTCGAGCGAGCACTACATGCTTTCAAAAGCCGCCCAGCGACGGTGCAAGAACGGAATGCGGGACGTGACGATCGCGACGCAGATTATTGGAGCGGAATTAACCGTGAATTTATCCGGGGAAGTGAAACAAGGTGTGGCTCCGGCTTGACGATGCGGGGGTTACATCTGGGGTTGCGGAGATGCCATCGTTGCACTGTTTTCCTCAGGGGTCGGCTATTGACGACTTGTAAAAGGTGCGCAAACATACATTGCAACATTGCAACATAGCAACATAGCATCGAGTGCTCTAGAGGACTGGACCAAAAGAAATCACATACAAAATGAATTCCACAGGAAATGGTATCAATTAACAGATTCGCGATATGAAACTGCTGGCGACGCTGTTGCGCGCGGCCTCGGCCATGAATGGGACAATAGAAATAAGCGAAGCCGACGAAGTAATTTACAGAAGCTAAGAAATATCAAAATTCATCATGGAGTCGGCCTCGGTTGAGACATCAGGTGTACTTGCGGAGCTGCGAGGAAGAAGTCAGCTAATCTATGGGGAGAAAGTAATGAGGATGGAAACTCACGTCGAGAGTCAGAGACTTGCTGCTGTTCTCCACCTGATCACGGTAGATGCCGACAAGCGCCTCACTGTTCTGGAAGAGACCAGTCTTCAAACTGATAACGATGAACTGCATGCCAGGAGCGGCGTGGTCGTGAATGTAGTTGGCGATGCGAGCCACGTTCGTGTTATCGAGGGCAGCATCAACCTCGTCGAGCACGAAGAAGGGCGACGGCTGGTATGAGTGAATGGCAAACAGCAAGGCGAGCGCCGCCATGGTCTTTTCGCCACCGGACAGGTGTTCCATATCGCGGAATCGCTTCAGGGGAGGCATGGCGTGGTACTTGATACCGTCGAGATAAGGTTCATCCGAATCCTCAATATCCAGGTATCTATACAGTCGTTAGAGTAATTCCACATGAAGGATTTCCAGAACTTACGCTTGTCCACCGAGGGGGTAATTGGCGCTACGCGTCAGCTCACGGTAGATCGGGCCAATTTGCTCAGATATATGAGTGAAGGCCTTGTTGAAGAGATCGGAGCGTTTCTTCATCACTCCCTCGAATTCGTCCTTGGCCCTCCGAGCCTGCCGGCGAGCATTTTCAAAGTCCTTCTCAGTGCTGCGCAGCTTGTTCTCGACGGTCTCCAGGCGCTCCAAGGCTCGAGCATTCGGCGCCATCTTGTCCAGCTCGCTGTTTAGAAGACGGACCTTCTCGAGCAACTCCTCTTCAAGCTTTTCTTCGGCCGACTCTTTTAGGGAGTCTCCGAGGGATTCGAAGTCGACCTCGATACCGTAGTCCTGTACCACAGGCCCTTGCTCATCCAGGCTGTCAGCCTCGTCAACATCCATGGCGTCCGGATCAGGGGCCTGGACCAAATCGTCGATGGGAAGCTTGTCCAGTGAGTTCGAGCCGTCTGCCAACGGCACGTCAATATCTTCAAGCTTGCATCTCCGAAGTAGAGCATATCGGCTGGCAGAATTCCGCTGGATCTCGGCTTCAAGCCCGTTGATGCTCCTGAGTGCGGCTTCGACGTGCTTGCTGCGCTTCTGGAGCTCTCTTCGCTGATCAGCCAGATTCTCGGCTGATCGCGCGTAAATCTCCTTCTGCTTCTTGAGGTTCTCACGCAAGAGGTCAAGTTCGGCACTGTACTCATCCAGGGTGTTGCCGATTTCCTCTTGCTGACCCTGGAGCTCCTTGATCAAGCGCATGTCACGCTCGTACTGAGCCTTGAGACCATTGATACGGTCATCTGTTGCCTGAATGCGCTGCTTCTCAAAGCTGAGCTGGTTCTCAATGCGACTCTTCTGCGTTGTGAACTCGAGCTTCTTCTGTGCAGCCTCCTCCTGCAGGGAACCCTGCTGAGCTTCGTACTCGCGAATGTTTTCATAACCGAGGCGCCTGCAGAACTTGCGGTAAACCTCATCTTCGACCATGCTAACTGAGGCTTGGGAAGTTTCGATGGTCTCATCCATTTCGTCAAGAGTCTCCTTTCTTTCATTATACTTTGGCCGCAGATCCTCCAGCTGACGCTTGACAAAGTCGAGTTCGCTGCCCTTGCTCTCGATGTTCCTTTCGAGGGCCTTTAGCTCGTCACGGGCATAATTCAACCGCTGTTCAAGACCAACCAGCTCGCCCTGAAGAGTCTCTTCTTCGGAGCCACGGCGGTGGGCCTTGGGGAGGTTGGCAAGATCATTCATCAGCTTATCCTTGAGCTTGTGAAGGTTTTCCACTTCGGAGTCCTCCCAACGCTTGGAGTTATTTTGCTGAGGACCTCGACCACCCGTCATGAGACCGCCCTTGTGAATCACGGTACCATCCAGGGTGACTGCCTTCGCGTCGACGTTTCGCTCATAGCATAGATACTTGGCCGTCGCCAGATCGTCACAGACAATGGAGTTCCCACAGGCGTAGCTAATAGCACGTGCAACAGAATCATCGTAGTCGACAGTCTCGATGGCAGGGCGCATTCCGCGATGCATACCCTTTAGATTAGAATTGAAGGCCTTAACCTGGATTGTCTCAAGTGGGATAAATGTGGCTTGACCGGCGCGCTGGTCACGAAGATGCTGGATGCATTCTTTGGCAGTCTTTTCATTATCCACCACGATGGCGTCGAAGTGGCGGCCTAGCACAGTGCTGACGGCGTCGGCATATTTTCTCTGCTTTGGTCGGCAGAGGTCGCTGACACGGCCCTTGACACCAGGGAAAATGCGCTTCAAAGTCGAAATCAGCTCCTTAGCCCGGATACCTCTCTCCGTTTGTTTTTTCCCATCGTCGGCCTCCAGCAACTTCCGCAAGACGACCTGAAGTTTCTCCTCCCATTCGGTTCGCATCTGTGAGACCTTGAGACGTTCTGACATCAAGGCATTCAGCTCCTTCTTCTTTCGATCGATATCCTTGGAAGTAGTCTTGATGGTGTCATTGAGAGCCGACCTGCGCTCATTCATGTTTTGCACATCGGACTCGAGGTTCTTCAACTGCCATTCGGTGGATTCGAATTTGCCCTTCAAGCTGTTCACGGCCTCAGCCTCGGTTTTTCGCTGACGTCGCAAGTTGTCAAGAGTCAACTGATCAGCAGATGATCGCTTGCTGACCTCCTCGCGGAGGACGTGATACTCCTGCTGATCAGCTTCGCTCAGCTGCCCGCCCTTTCTGCTGGTGGTATTCTTCCATTCAGTTTCCCATTGACTCTGAGCTTTCTCTACAAGCTTCAGGTTCTTTTCGAGCTGCTTGGCGTTATCAGACTGGGCTGAACGCTCCTTGCTGATCTCGGCGATCTTCGCCCCGTAACGCTCAACCTTTCTCTGCGTGATATCGACCTTCTCATCGATGGGGACCAACGAGTTGTTGAGCTCCTCAATATCTTTCTCCTTTTTCAGGATACTCTTCTCGGCTTTCGCCACATCCCTACCGACGCGGGCATGCTCCTTCTTGGCATCCTCGACGTTGTTTTCGTACTTCTCGACACCGCGGCGGTATTCCTTGAGCTCGTTCTGGTACTTCTGAATGTCCGCACTGGATGCATCGATCAGACGCTGGAAGTGGAAAAGCTTCCACAGAATGTGGGTGATGACAGCCTGGTCACGTTCCTCGGCCTTCTTCGCGAAGTTCTCGGCCTCTCGTTTCTGCTCCTGGTATTGCTTGACCTCGGAGTTGATGCCTCGGCGACGGTTGAGTTGTACGGTTTGCTGTTCAGCAGCTTCCTCTGCCTCTGCTTTCAATTTCTCATAGTCGGCCTTGTATTCCAGACTGCCAGAGATCTGTTCAATCAACCGAGTGAGATCTCTGGGAGACTGCGAAGCAATTGCCTCGACGTCTCCCTGGAATACCAGGAAGTTGCGCGCTCGAATCAGAATATTCTCCGCCTCCAGAGCATCGTTATATTGCTGAGCAGTCACAATCCGGTTGTTAAGGCGGTACTCGCTGACACCTTGACTGGTAATTGATCGGCGCCATTGCTGCTCCTCGCCGGCGTCGTCCTCGTAGACTGCCATGACCCAGGCGGATCTCGGATCATTCTTGCCGCCTGCTTCTTGTGAGGCATCCAAATCCTCATCATTCACCTCTTGATTGTCATCCCCATTGGTAATGGGCTCTCCATTGACATCAACTTTCGAAGTGCGCAAAACGCGGCCACGGTAGACGAGATCGCGAAGGTTTGTAGATCGCAGATGGGAGGACTTGATTCCTAGAACAAAGGAGATGGCATCCATCCTGTAAAACGTCAGTACGCAATGCCATCCAACAGAAGTGAGCTGGGGACCGCATACGAATTTGACTTGCCAGACCCGTTAGGGCCGATGATTGACGTGAAGTAAGCATCGCCGAATAAGAGGGTATGGTGGCCCTTGTAAGATTTGAAGTCTGCATACAATGTTAGCGAATCTGCACGGCGCGCTGTCTGTGGCGGTCCATACTGAAAAGCTCCAGCCGAACAAGTTTACCCATTTTGCAACGCAGCTGCTTTCCGTAAAAGCAACGCGTTTAAAACAGGTGAACCAGTTGAAACCTGCGGGGTGTCAAGGCGAGGGATTGGCGGAGCTGCTCGGAGAAAGAGATGGTGGGAGGGGCGCGATATGGGGAATCGCGTCGCGCGCCGGCCGTCACGTGGCCCAACATTGGGATTTCTGATGCACTCATATTAGATCTACACTCCATGTAAAATTTCGAGAACGGTGTTGAGCAGTTCACTACCTAGATGAAATGGCAGCAGTATTCAAGCGCCTTCGATAGTCTTCTATAGCAAAATACACGTCACTTGTAGCCGACAGAAATGAGACCACAGGCTAAGCCTGTCTCTACCTCCTAGCCGTTAAATATTCTGGCAGTCGAATTTGACCTTGCATTCCGAGTCTTTATTCATTGATTCCAATGGAAGGTTAGTATTTGCGATTTTGCAAGTCTAATAGAGACAGAGGAAATTAGTCGACATATGTTACACCATCACCACAACTTGAGCCGCAAGCAAAACTGTTGTCCAGCCCTTTCCGTTGATATAGATCAGGTCAGCGCAAACCGAATAGCAAGTATCACATGTTGTATCCACGCAGCCGATAACATCGCCTTTCTCATTGTACCGCTCATCGTCTCGTAATAGTGCCAATCCCGAAACCTAAGGGGTCAATTCCAAGCCGATAGCGGAACACGTGGCTGCGAGAGCGGATGGAGGTAGGACGTTATCACAGGCCATCAGCCCTCTGTGATGTAAGTGATGCTGGGGGCCCAATCGTGCTCAAGGCAGCGACGTATAATGTCAAGGGGGTTGACGATAGCTACAGGTGGAAAGATTTGTTACGAGCCCGATTAATATCTACCTCCTCAGCCGGCTTGTATGGGATCAGGTGCTAAGTAGGCATCAACCCCGAAGTATGGTTCCTGCCTAGTGGTAGTCGTGCACTAACACCGCTATGGTCAGCGACTCGGGTATGCTAGGGTGATCTCTCAGGTACACCAGGTTAAAACGCTACAAACGCAGGGATTCTCTAGGCCTCATAGAGACTCCACACAAACATAGAGATGTCTTATCTATGTCATTAGTGACATCAGAGAGTACGACATGCATCTCTGCCTCTACTTTGAGAATGATTTTTTGAATATCCTTCATGTCACTTTCAAGTCTAGCCACGTATCTCCATATGTCTCTTCAGCCATTTGCATTTGTCGAAGAGCTTCAAAGCCAGGCGTTTAATTTCCTCAATTTTAGTTTCAAAGTTGCGTATTTCATTTCTCCTGATGCGTAATCAATCGCTCAAGTTGCGCGTGACACTTTCAATCTTGAGCCCATAGCCAGTAGGACGGTCTTGGTGCAGTACTTTCACTGCGACGAAACTGCCTATTCCTCGCCTCCCTTACTCTTTCTGCTCTCAAGCCATATGTCGTAAGTCACAAAACACATAAGGGCCAAGGCAGCGAGCATAGAGACGACCGCCAAAAATAGGCTCAGCCATGGGACAATACCCATTTGTCGCGGGTATGAAGGGCTGATAATCCGTTCCTTAGTGATTGGTTTATCAAATATTTTCTCATAAACGTATCGGCATTTGAAAACAAGGCGATATAGGAGATTTCTGAGATGAGTTGAACGTTGAAATACATAGAAATGTTCAGGTGAGAATGAATCAATGACAAGGCCGAGATCGAGGCGCGAGGAACTAAGCCTATTTGAGTTGATACGCCGCCCCACTCGGAGCCGCATTGTATACCAAACTTAGCTGTTTCCGCGCAATCGCGCCTCCATTAAGCTTTTCTCTATATGGTCATATAGATTCAAGATTGTGTAGGTTGCGTGCCAGGCTGAGAGACGCTTATCTCAATTGTAGCTCGCCCTTTTCAACAACCAGCCGTACGACATCCTTATTCAACCCACCCCACCGAGTTCGTCCCTTCAAAAACCAATACACAAGTGCGAATAACATAGACGCAAGGAAAATGGGAGATGCGTAGTTCATGTTCTCCCCAGTGACTGGTAGATAGGTAGGAAATGCAAGCCAGACAGTAAACCACGCGGTATACACCAGAGCAAAGACATTGACCGGGAGACCCCAGCGGCCCATATTCCAGTCACCCAATGGCGCAGCATAATCCTGGAAGCGATTGTGTACCATGCAGCCAATGGCAATAAAATATGAAACAAAAAGGCCGATCGACCCAAGGGCAACAAAGGCCTGAAAAGCGGCCGCGTCGGCGATGTTCAGACATGCCAAGCACATCACCACGAGGACGGGAAGCCAGACGGCGCGCACTGGGACGTTATGTCTCCGATCGATGTATGCAAACCATTCGGGAAGGGCACCATCACGAGCCCAGGCCCATGTTAACCTCGATGCAGACGCGATACTAGCCAACGTGACGGAAAGGGAGATAATCAATAACCCGGAGACCATCGCCGTGGCAGACTTAACCGACCCAGTGGCCTGGATGCAAATCTCGATGATGGGCAAATTGGTATTTTGCGCATCTTGCACAGAGCCCATCGTGAATAGGATGCAGATGACCATCGCATACGCGAGTATGCCGTTCGTGACGACGGTGTAGAAAATCGATTTGGGAACAGCCTGGCGTGCTTGTCGAGTCTCTTCACTCATATGCACCACGCCATCAAAGCCTACATCCGTTAGAGGTCCCATAGCTAAAGCATAGGATATGTGCTTACCGACGAAGCCCCATACCGGAGTTAACAGGCCGATGTTCCACGAGGCGAAATCGGAATTCCAACCACCGGCTGACTCCGTACGGAGGAATACAAACTCGGCTGTGTGACGTGGTGCAAGGGTGATGAAAACGACCAGGAAAACCACGAAGAGACAGACATGGAGCACGCCTGCGACAAGCTCAATCCATGGGATAAGCGAGAAGGTGTACATGTTCATCAAAGCTTCAATGGTCAGCATCGCGATGATGATCAGAGTCAAGTGCCACGCCTTCGCTTCGTATCCTGGATAATTTGCGCTTGCCAGTCCCTGGATAATTGTGGCAGTTGTATTGGCAACACCGGCGAGTGTTGAGATCCACGCGAACCAAGTCACCCATCCTGGAACAAGTTAGTATCTGGTGCTGTTTTTCTTTTGCGAGTTGGCATACCCTGCATCCAGGTTATGAATTTTTTCTGTCGCGGGGGTGCTAGATAGTTTGTCCAATGGTATTGGGCGCCTGCAATTGGCTGGATCGAGGCCATCTCAGCGAGTGATGCTGATTGAGCCATTGCTCCGACGACTACTATCAGGATGCCCCAAGCTAATGCTTCCGGTCCCCCATTCGTAAGCACTGCGCTCATATTCCTATGCGCGGTTAATCATGGGAAAGGGCCGTATCTCATATCACATACAATGCCTGTGTCTCCCAACTCGACAGGTACGTCAATGAAAAGAAGAAGATTTGAGTAAAGTTGAAAAGTCGCTATTCAGGTGACGTGTGAGCTGTGGCTCGATTGGGATCCAGAGTGTCCTACCTTGACCTGGGTCTTGTCGGCGGGTGCATCTTTATTTTGGTCACCGTAAGAGTATGGTTGGTTCCTTTGCCATTCGGGTGAAGTGATAGTCTTCAAAGACTTCATCTCGTGGCGTTCCATGGCTACCGGTGAAGCAGTATGTAGTTGACAAAGAGTAGAGCTTAAAAATCTTAGGAGCAGCAGGAGGGAAATAAAAGCAACTCTCATGCTAAATAGTCAAACCGAGCAAGGATATACAGACCCAAACTCGTAAGCCGAATGACTGGCTGGAGATGAAGTAGAGTGTAGGTTGCACCACCAGCATGGTAGCCCCTGTCCAAAATGACTATGGCCCAGCCGCGCTTGATGACCGTAACTGGTGTTTATCAGCCAAGGCGTGCATGTCACTTGCTCAAGTTATTTATGGTAGATGCAAGTGGAAGATCCGAAGTCGCCCTGCAGATGAATGGCATAGATTCGCATATATTATTTCCGGTTCACCTTTGCATATTTTTTCTATAAACATGATATTCTTTCTTTGGAGATTGTATCCTGTTACACACCTATGACCAAATGGATGAGTTGCGACCGCCGCTGTTGCCCGTCTCGGACGAAGACCATGGACCGTGGGTCATCGTGGTCAGCACTATCCTGCTCATCTTGGCTATCATGGCGACTGTGGTTACCTTGATATCACGGATTCGGGTCCTGGGAAAGATAGCCGTGAGTGATTTCGTTCTTACACTAGGATGCGTAAGTGGTATTCCTACCGTTCTGTGTTACCTTGGTTTACTTTTTCAACAGATCATGTTTATCCTACAAACTGTCTGCATCAATGTGGCAAGCTTCAATGGAATTGGGAAAAGTCGCTTTATTCTCACAGAAGCGTCATTTGAATCCTACCAGCAGGTGGGTGATTACAGGTTAATAGCCTATGACTTATGACTTAACTAAATCCACTTTAGGCTTTCTATGCCAGCCAACTCCTCTCTGTTGCGGTATTGGCATGCTCCAAAGCAGCCGTTGCCTTTTTGGTACTCTCATTGAAGCCCTTTGAGAAGATAAGGCTGGCCTGTCAAATGGCCCTGGGGTTAATTGGTGGATGGGCCATTGCCTCGCTTGTCGCCTTGGGACTGCAGTGTGAGCGCCCAGACCCATGGAGATTCGGCCCCAACCGATGCGTAAATCAACAGGCGCTCTACCTCATTCTGGCGTTAACCCATATGCTGCTGGACATAATTGTGATTTGCCTCCCTGTCACCTTGCTATGGCAGATTCAGATCATGCAACAAAGACGATATTATATTTCCGCGCTATTCGTTATTCGCATTCTGTAATACGGCCCCAATTCCTTGATAATGCGTACAAACTAATTGAACTTCAGTGTGCCTGTGCTCACCGTCCCAGCAATCTGGTCAATGCAGCCCTATTTCCATGCAAAGCCCCTCGATCAGCCATGGCATGCGCTCATGCCCGCAATCTGGCTTCAACTAGTGCAGAGCGTCTCCCTCTTGTGTACCTGCATCCCTACACTCAAACGCGCCCTTGCTGATCTTCAAACTGGCATGATGGGTGGCGCCGTTCCTAATTTCTTTGAAGTCTCCGTGTCCGGAGGGCATCCTAACCCGGAAGAATTGGGATCAAAGTCTAGGAGTGGAATTGGGCGGAGACTAGGATCGACAATTCCTTCAATCAGTCTAGAGACCCTTTCGACAGAGTTCCGTGGCTCGACACCACGGGTGGAGCGCGCTCTGAGCCAGAAGCGTCTGCGCGAAGATGTGATCTTTCACTCTATTGATTGGGATGTGCGGTATGAAAAGACAGGACCACGGGCCTTCCCCATGATTCAGGATCAGGAGTCTGTTCAGTATGATGATCTGAGCATTCACCATCAGCTTGGGCCATAGTTCTCAGTGCGATGGGTAGCATAGGGATGATGGGGCGATGAGTAGTATAGACTGATTGGAAACTCTAATAAACGATCTACCAAAAAGTTACAAGATATCGTCGATGAGACCCATCGTGGCCAAGCAAGCAAGTTCATAGCAACGGAAGGTGGGACTGGGGGCGATGGGACCGGGGATGAGATAGGGTTACAACCCGTGCCGCGACAGAGCTCGGAGCTCGGCCAAACTGTCCAGCCGAGACCATGAGACACGTGAGGTGGGCGGTGTTTACTGCACTTGCCTGCCCCAGGGGCTCTCACCGCTTTCACGGTTCGGACCCATCACATGAAGTTGACGGACTGACATTAGTTCCTGCTGCGGGCTTTGGGCCGACTTTTGAAAGGCGGTGTGCGTAAATGGCTTTGTGGTAGACAATTACGGATCATCAATGTCACTGCCAAGGAACCCGACATCCCTTGAACGAAGACTTCTACCTTTTGAACGGTTATGCTTTTAATTCTCCTACCATGAGTCATAGTGACAAAGATCCACTACGCCCTCACAAATGCTCTTCATTTCAAGTGTGGATATTCTCTCTGTCGACATGGCGCGCGCTGCTTTCTTCTGCTCACTCTTTGACCCACTTGCCGTACTGCTGCAACAACATCAAATCGCTTCTTAATTGAATCGCTTCTTAATTGAATCGCTTCTTAATTGAATCGCTTCTTAATTGAACACCGTCTATCCCAGAATCCGCTTAAGTCATCGAATCTATTGGAAATAGCTCAGTGTTTCTCGAGGGTTATTCAACGTGGGCAGTCTCGGCGACCAAGACAACATCGAACCCCCATTGCGAATTACCTCCTACCAAGGAGACCTCACCACGGAAGCTTTATATTGGGGAATCTTACTCGGGCGCTTGCAATCTGTCCAACGAGTACTTCTCTGATTGGCCAGGTTTTCAACCCCTACCAAGCTCTGCTGGTAACTATCTGGCTGTATTCGTGCTTGGGTAGTCATACATATTTTCTGTAAGGTTGATAGAAACTTGCCGAAGAACAGCAGAAGACCAAGTTATCTATACCGATAATCTAGCACAGTCGAGTCACGACATTAATACTAGCGAATATTTCGACTTGGATATTGGATGTGATAGCGTATCTGTAGTAAGATGGTAGGCTGTAGTTCTCGCAGGTAGACGTGGCTGGCAGGCTACTCTTTCCCGAGAAGATAGAACTTACTTCTTACCTTAGGAGTTCTATCTAAGCGATAGTCATTTTAGGATATATTATTATAAGGACTTACTATCCTCCTTTCCCAACCTCGAGGCTCCGTCGTCAATAGAAGCACAAGAGTATCTTTACAAAACGGCTCGACGGTATAATGCCTTTAACCAATTGATTTGTGCACTTACTACCACGATGACTTTGCCGGCGCATAATCGATTCGGTGCTCCTATCACCTTGCCGAAGCCTATCTACGGATATAGCTCACGCGAGGACATAGAAGTAATATATTCCGACTAAATGCCTACGTCTACGGAGATTCCTTACTATATAGCCTTCTCGGGTACGTTAGGCCTACTTGCCTCCTACTTGTTTGGGGGCTTTTGGGAGCCTAGTATATCTTGCAACTTAACAAGCGAATAGCTTAACCCTACGATGAAAGAGCTTACTTCGATCATTTTTAAATCGAAACAGTTCCTTCCTATCGTCTGGGCTATGTCGGAACGACGACCAAAGGTCGCTTCTCTATGGCTAGGTACCGCAATCACGGGTCTTCTCCCTCGAATACTGCAAGTAGCTCAGACTTTCCTACCAACAATCTACCTAGAAGCGGTAGCATAGATAGCTTCCCCTCAATCCTTCATGGATCCTCCTAACTATCGCTATATCAAGCCCCGAAGAATAGGCGATAGGGTTATGATACCCCGAGAGCACGAATTTCGTCTCTTATATCTAATAGATACCCTATCGGATGTTTATGGAAATCTACCACTTTGCCCTTATCCTCCATTCGGCGAGGTAGATATCTAGCACATTTCGCTTCCAACTAGACTATATTTCTCTTGCAACCATAGACTAGTATATCGCTCTTAGGAATGGCAGTGCAAAAATGGACAATCACTAAGCGATTACGGAACTCCAAACGATCCACGGCCTTCTAAGACAATCTTCAAGTCTAGCTCGCTGCCAAAGATCTAGATGTTTACTAGAGTCGCTTACTCGACTACTTTGCATAGTTCTTGGATAGTTAGCTTAATGCAGTAGGTAAGTGGAACCTAATACTTCCGTCGCTTGCCTTGGAGGCGTACAACCAAAGGCTAATAGAGAGACAGCACTACGCTAGTATCCTTTTTCTAGGTAGTCTTGTCATTATATGCCTTTTTCGGAGGTCTTTTGGACTCGCCGCAACCAAGAAAATATTGACTGCTCGCGCCTGGGTGCAAAAAGCCCTTTCAATCGCTGCTTCGATGATATGGCCAACATCTCGATAGGTAAAGAGAGAAGCTTTCAATGATCGGCTTTCTGGGCTTGCTACACGAAATTTGTTCTCATGGACGTTTTTCACCGAAGGCATACGGGCGGAAGAAAAATCATTCTGGAAACACGAGTGGCTGGAGAAGTTGGTCAACAGAGAGATTGGTGCCCATTCTAGTGAATCTAGCTCATCTGGGATCGAAGGCGATGCAAAGCATTCAAATTTCGAGTACATTAGAAGATGGCAGGATAATGTAGAGGCGGTATCGGATTGGGAGAGTCAATCCAGCCAATGAGACAAGTTTCGGAGCGACACTAGGTCTCTGACTTCAATTATCACTCGATTCCGACTCAATGGTCCTTGTTCTCTCTTATCCAACCTCCTGGTTCAGTTCCTCCTGGGCCACTTCCTGGATGATCAGGGCCCCCCTGGCAAAGTATTCACTTTCCACCAGCCTGACATATTATCCATTCATTTGTGCAGCCTTTCACGGCGCAGTTCTCGCCGGTATGCTCAAAGTTCAAATGATTACACGAAGTACAAGAGCCTTTCCGGCCTGATTATCTTGAGTGCTTCATAAAATTAGCTAGATCTATGTGAGCTTGCTTCCACCTACCATATTAGATATGTATCATTAATCCTGAAATAGCGATACGTTAATGTGCCCGTGTGAAATTGTCTGGTGAGTTTTTGTTTTCCAACAGATAAATCACGGAAGGGACTCTAGTACCGTTTTATTAATGCTCTTATGAGCGATTTTCGGGTGGAGATTGACTAGGGGCCCTTGTACACCTATTATTGGAAGTCACGAATCGCGGTATCGAGATCTTTAAGGGATGTTGGGGTATGACACAGGGCCTTAGTGGGGAAGAGAGACTATTCTAGCCCATTGTTTCTCATAACCACCCTTCATCAACTAGCGCTGGTTGCGCTCCTCCACCAAAGCCCTTACTTTGAAACTGTTATTCTCGTGTCGATTGCTTGAGACATGGCTCCTCCACCTGGCTTCCTCTTCATGTTCCATACTTTTCCTTCCACGCAAACCCTTATGCACCTGCCAGGAACCGTTGCTGAAGCTCATTGGCGTCAAAGGGCACTCCCATCTCTTTAAGCTCGGTGATCAAGCCGACGAGAGTCGGACCATCCGCAGATGACGCTTTCTTCTCGTAGGTCTCTTCAAAGGTTTCATCTTCGCCGACAAGAATCTTGTAGGCCAGTTTGGCGTACTTCTTGGCCTTCCGTTCAAACTTGGGCTCCACTAGTTGATACGCTCGCGAAAGCATCATCCAAATATCCACCGCGGCTTGAACCATCAAACCCCACCTCTGGACAAATATTTCCCCCGGAGGGGATCCGTATACTCCGCCGCCGGTGATAAGAAAGCCAAGCGAGGCAAGGGCTTTGATTGAAAACTCGATGGTATGCAGTGACCAGCCGACGCGTGCATACGATCGAGCAATGGCGAAGTAGATATCCCACAGGCTGCGGCGGGGCATCCTAAAAGCAGGCTCGGAATACGTGCGCTCTATATTGACAATATCGACATTCAGCTTGCTGAATTTGAGTCTCCGGGGATCTTTTGCGTAATCTGCAACTCGTGCTCTGAGTCGCAATCTCTCTGCAAGGACATTGTCATCTGTGCTTTGGATGTTGTTGCAAATTGGACAGTCGCATTTGAAACCCCAGTTTGAAAAGTCTGGCTCACCCTTCACTGAATCCAGTTCAGGAACCCGGTAACAGAAAGTTAGCTCTGTGTTTGCTGGGATGTCCGTTGCGGCGCGGAGTATGAGCATGTCGCCGATGAAACTGCGCCAGGTATTTCCCCAGCAAGAGTGATTGATGTGGGACGCAAAAGGCCATAATCCACCAGTCCCGAGCTGCTCTTCAATAGAACATTTATTCTGTTCCATTGAAAGGTCCTGTTGACATTGGCGGGAGGAGCCTGGGCAGCCGAGCCCATTCAAGGCCACGATCCTATGGACGAGAAACCTAGAAGTTGTTAGTTCGGATATCACAATTGAAACTCATAAGCAGGTAACAGACATGTCAACAATTGGTGCCCCATCGACGGATGAAGTTTCCAGAGGGGTGTATGAGCCGTGGTAGAAATCCTTGAGTATTGGCAGAAGAGAAGGGTTCTGGAAGACTATGTTGGTTGCTTGCCGAGCGAGCATATTGTGTGCTTGCCTCTGGGCAGCTTTGAATGTTTCCATTGTAGGTATGGCTGTTTTCTGCTCCTGATCTGACTTTGTAGATGTGGCGAATGTATAGGCAAACGCCTTCTCACACAAGAGCAGGTCTCCAGCCTTTACGGCTGTTGTTGTGAATACTCCGCGACCTCGAGAATCCGTTTGCTCAATTTCTACAGGCCCCATATACGTTGCACAGTCCATGATTGGAGGTGCCTTTTTCTCCGAGTCATGTTGCATCTGCTTGAACTTGTACTTTCCATGTTCCTGCTCCAGCAGCCGACCGATGGCCCGGGAGAAAAGGGTTTTGGCATCGGAGTTCCGTGGGTGCTCCTTCAAGCATAGCTTCAAGGTATCGGTGCACTCGCGGTATCTTTGCAGATTGTACAGTGCCTCGGACTTGTAAGCCAAAGCCTTCTCGTAGAACTCAGGGTCAGTGGGCAAGGAATCAAGCTCGGAGAGGACGGCATCGAAACAGCCAAGATTGAAGTACGACAGGGACCGTAGGAACTTGATCTGATTTGCTTCTTTCTCCGTTGCGGGGCACTCGAGAGCTTTCGAGTAGCTGTGACTGTTAGCAATCTTTGCAACTGGGTAAGCGGAATCTTCAACATACCATTCGATGGCCAGGCGGCCTTTTCCCTCCTCGGAATAACAGTCTCCTTTTGCTTTCCAGGTGTGGATTGTTGGATGTTCCATGTGTTCCTCTCTCCACTCCTCTGGCATTAGCTCGTCGTAAGGTGAAAGATACTTGACATCGGAGGGGTGGTCGACTCGGATCCCGCAGTGTCCATTATCCATCCACTTCAGGTATGGTTCTTTCACGACAAAGAGGGTGCCTTTCTCGAAACCGTTTCCTAGACTCAGTTTGGTCGGTTGATGAGACAGAAGAACATGAATTCTGTCGCCTTCTTCATCTTCGATGACGGCGGACACTAGCTTTGAAAAAACCTGTGCGGTGATAGTTCTTGCAAGAAGATAGAACCCCCGATGGTGAGATTCAAAGACGAGATCCTTCAGCAATATCTTCTTGAGATCTTCGAGGGGCTTGATACATGGGTATTCGGGAGGAATCAAGCTGCCTGATTGTAACGAGGTCTCGGTGGACGGCTTGAGAGTCGAGTCTACCTCTGGTCCAGGATTTGACAGAGTCGCTTCCTGTTGGGTCTCCCCAAGATGCCGCGAGTCATTGGTAGTTTGTACATCCTGGGGGACATTCAAGTCCTCGCACAGGTTGAGGTGAGTTGGCCTGGAGCCAAAGGCTTGGCGGTACATGACTTTGAGTTTCAGTTGTCAGATTATGGTTGGGCTCGGGCAGCCTAAAGAAGTTTGACATAGGTTAGAAAGGAGTTGGCGATGTTGGTTGGGGAGAAGGATGAATTAGATTTGGTGAAGCTGAGGGAGGGGAGAGGGGGTGAAAGAATTCAAAAGTGAGTATCAAAGTGAGAAAACACTAAGTCCAGGAGGTACTTGTTATGCCGATGATTGAATAAGGCCGGTGTTTGAAGCAGGTTATGCCTTTGACGCGTGAGGTAGATATAATAATAAACAGTAAGACCCATTTGATCTATAAAGCTATTCTGGATCGCCTATTTCTTAGGAATATTTTTGGCATGCTCATGCCATGTGCAACAATCCATATCACCTATGACGGGGATAGATAGTTGAATGAACGGTGAGTTGAGAAGGACGCATTGTGGCTCATGAAGCTCGGTCAAACGCTTTACTTTGGCAAATTCCATTATTTCCTGCCTATATCATAATATGAACTTCCCTATACAAACACGCCTGTTCAACTTCAAGTATAATTAGAAGTCCCGACTAATCACAATGATAGGACACGATCTACTTGATGCTGTGGGTCAACAACCAGCACTATATAAGCTTTATGCCCAACAATTATGCTGTGTCTTTCCGGTTGCCAACGCCTCCTCCCGTCGCCTCCACATTGAGAGATCTCAGACATGAGGATTAGGAGCAAGTACACGAGGTACACGACATATATTGGATGCTAGCATCGAGAACATTGGAATAGAGTGAATAATCGTTACTTAGTACTTATTATTTGCATATTATAGGACTAGGTAGTGGATAGATTAGATATCCAATAAGCGATAACCTGCTGATCGCAGTTGCCTCCGCATTCCGTCACGTCTCCGCATTGGGAACTCAGCTTCCTCCCTTGACATTCTCTACCTGTCTTTCTCTCCTCTGTTCATTGTGTTATTCAAGTCTCTACTGATCTTCTTTTTGTCTTTCACTCACGACTCGCTACCATCTTTGTCATTTCATCATTGCAGTCATGGGTGGGGAAACTCCGCATCTCGCCCCCGCTCCAGCTTCAACGCTTCCCCGGCTCGCCGAGCGCCCGGTCGGCCAGCGTATCACCAAGATCTACACTGATCGACTTAAACAGTTCACATCGACTGGCCAATATGAAGGCCAAAACCTGGTTTCTAAATACAACGAAGCTGTGAACTCCGACGAAGACCATGTCAAGCTGTCTGTCTACTCGGTCCCGGACCTACAGCGGCCGTCTTTCGATGAAGCCACCTCGCACAATTTCAAGCCGACTCGTGTTGGAGAATCATTTGGTCCTAGCTGGTCGACACATTGGTTCCGAATCCAGCTTACTATCCCCGAGGAAATGCGCGATAAGGAACGGTTGGAGTTCCACTGGGATGCAAACAACGAGGGCTTGGTGTGGACGGAAGATGGTCGGCCACTGCAAGGTCTGACCGGCGGTGGGGAGCGGACTGAATGGACAATTCCCGATGAGTGGCGCGACGGACAGGAGCACATTTTCTACATTGAAATGGCCTGCAATGGCATGTTTGGAAATGCCCCCGGAGGCGATACGATCCAGCCGCCTAGACCGGACAAGTCCTATACACTCAGCAAGGCTCAGATCGCCGCGGTCAATTTGGATGCACGAGCATTGTACTATGACTTTTGGATCATTGGAGACGCGGCTCGCGAGTTCCCTAGTGACTCCTGGGAGGCCCATGAAGCCAATATGGTGGCCAACTCCATGATCGATGCCTTCATTGCCGGCGATGGAAGTCAAGAGTCGATCCTAGAGGCTCGCAAGATTGCGCGGAAATACCTCGGTGACATGGTCGATTCGGAGAAGGTTTATGATACTGATACGCAACCGATTGTCTACGCCATCGGTCATTGCCACATTGATACCTGCTGGCTTTGGCCCTGGGCCGAGACTAAGCGCAAGGTCGCGCGATCGTGGTCGAATCAGTGCGACCTGATGGAGCGCTACCCGGAGCATCGCTTTACCTGCTCCCAGGCACAACAGTTCAAATGGCTGAAGCAATACTATCCAAGTGTCTTTGACCGTATTAAACGTTGGGTGAAGAAGGGTAACTTTCAGCCAATCGGTGGTAGCTGGGTCGAACATGATACCAACCTGCCTAGCGGAGAGTCACTGGTGAGACAGTTCCTATACGGCCAGCGATTCTTCGAAAGCAATTTTGGAAAGCGATCCACCACGTTCTGGCTACCAGACACCTTCGGTTACTCAACCCAGATTCCTCAGATTTGTCGCCTTGCTGGAATGAGTCGCTTCTTTACCCAGAAACTCAGCTGGAACAATATCAACAACTTCCCCCACACTACCTTCCAGTGGGTTGCGCTGGATGGCAGCCAGGTAATGTGCCATATGGCTCCTGCAGAGACATATACGGCCGAAGCCCACTTTGGCGACGTTAAGCGCAGTGTCACACAGCACAAGTCTATGGACAAGGACAAGTCTTCTTTGTTGGTCTTTGGCAAAGGAGATGGCGGTGGTGGACCGACTTTTGAGCACTTGGAGAAATTGCGCCGATGCCGTGGTCTCAGTGACAAGATCGGTACACTGCCACGAGTGAAAATGGGCGAGTCAGTCGACGATTTCTTTGCCAAGCTGGAAGCGAGTGCTGCAAGTGGTACCGAGTTCGCTACTTGGTATGGCGAGCTCTACTTCGAGCTGCACCGTGGTACTTATACCACCCAGGCGAACAATAAGCGTAACAACCGCAAGTCCGAGTTCTTGCTACGGGAGGTCGAGCTTCTGGCTACGCTGGCTACTCTCTGTGGCTCTGACAAGAAATACAAATATCCCAAGGAGCATATCGACGAGATGTGGGAAGGTGTCCTTTTGTGTCAGTTCCATGACTGCCTTCCCGGTAGCTCTATCGAGATGTGCTATGACGACTCGGACAAGCTCTACGCTGAGATCTTCAAGACCGGCACCAGGTTGCGAAAGGACGCTCTCGTTGCACTCGGCGTAACCAGTCCCAGTAGCACCGAAAACCTCGTGGCTTTGAACACTTTGCCATGGCCTCGCACAGAGATAGTGAAGATCCCTGATACCTTGACCAAGTCAGAGGGCTCTAAATACGCCCTGGTTGAGGGCTCAACTGAAGTTCTCTCGTGCCAACCTGTTGACTTCAAGGACAACATCGCTGTCACAGTGTCTGAGATTCAGCCTGGTGTGTTCCGTCTGGAGAACGGCAAGCTAAAAGTTGATGTCCAGGATGGCGTCATTACCTCACTGTTCGATGTAGAAGCGAGCAGAGAGGTTGTCGCCAAAGGTGGAAAGGCAGGCCAGTTGGTCATCTTCGATGATAAGCCTCTTTACTGGCAGGGCTGGGATGTGGAAGTGTTCCATCTCGAATCTCGAAAGGAGCTGCCTCGCGGCAAGACCGTCATTGCAGAGAACGATCAACACCGAGCGAGTGTCGTCACCCAAACCAGGATCAGCGATAAGAGTTGGATCAAGACCACCATTAGCCTCGCGGCGTCGGTCTCCTCTGAGCCCTCGCGCGTAGAGTTCGAGAGCGAGGTAGAGTGGCACGAGACCATGAAGTTCCTCAAGGTTGAGTTCCCCGTGGATGTGACCAACACCGAAGCATCCTATGAGACCCAGTATGGTATCATTCGTCGCCCAACCCACTACAACACAAGGTATGTACACCCTCCTGCTTTTCATACATTCCATACTAATCCATTTCAGCTGGGACATGGCCAAGTTCGAAGTCTGCTGCCACAAATGGGCTGACCTATCCGAGCATGGCTACGGTGTTTCCATCCTCAATGACTCCAAATACGGCTTCGCCACCTGCGGCAACTTGATGCGCCTTTCACTTCTGCGTGCTCCGAAGGCACCAGACGCTCACGCCGACATGGGCCGACATGTCATTCGCTACGCTATCCTCCCCCACACTGGTGGTCTCGACGACCGGACCATCCGTGCCGGATACAACTTCAACCAGCCACTCGTCGTGGAGCAAGCCAGTTCCCAGATCTCCACCTGCAACGCCGCTTTCAAGTCCGTCTCCATCCACGGCGCACCTTCCATCATCATGGACGCTATCAAGCGTGGCGAAGACGACGAGGATGTCTCTTCTGGTGGCATTCCCACTCGCCCCGGTAAGAGCGTCATCGTGCGCATGTATGAGTCCCTTGGCGGAAAGGCCCGCGGCTCTATTCGGAGCACGCTGCGGGTTAAACGGGTGTGGAAGTGCAACGTCCTCGAAGATGACGAGGAAGAACTGGAGATCCAGAAGGTGGACGATTCGTCTTCGGTGGATATCGAATTGAGGGCGTTTGAAATTGCTACTTACCGTCTCCAGCTCTAAGCCCCTTGTCAACTTTCCTGTCTGGATTACACTGTTTTCACCGCAACAGCCCCTTCAGCCTGCTAAGTCACACTGCGGTGGAATGAAGAATGAACATATTCGCGTTTCAAAAAGTTGGTGATATACATGTAGAAATGTTGCATTTTTTCCCTGCGCCTTAGCTTGTCCAACAACTCCAGAAACATCAGACCGAACTCCATCCATGTAATGCAAGATTCAACAGTACTAGAGAGGAGATTTCAATCCCTCCCATAGCTGATCTTCAACCGTTTCACAGGCGGCTTTTCCCCACCATCATCCGAGAAATCATCTGTCTGATTCTTGCCCTTTGTATTCTTCGACCCACCAGAAGACTTCTTCTTATTCTTCGACGCGCCACCGGTATTCTTCGCACCGCCATCACCATTACTCTTCGGAGGAATGTTGCCAGTAGTCGAGGTCGGTGTCGCTGCATGGGAGGGAGTCGTCTGTGCCGACGAAGGACCGGGAGAATCCTAGAACAAACAAGAGCGTAAGCATCGACAAATATCGAAGGCTCCGATGTCCTTACCATCATGTAGCTCGCGGAGCTTCTCGAGAACACCCGATCCGCATCTGAGACTGCTGCCTTTCGGCGTCCTCCAATGCCAGAACCGAGACTCAGTCCGGACGCGCCGAGACTTGAACCACTTGATGAGCCCTTGATGTAGTTGTCGAAGCCTTTGATGATGTTACCGGCGGTGGTTTCTTCAAGGTAGGTCTGCTCGAATCGGTGGATTTGGTCTTCAAGTTGGGCCTACACTCCGGTTAGTCGGTGAACTTGTCTTGTAGCTTCAATTGCAGGTATTGTGTGAGGGGTTGATCTTTGAGGCCCCTAGGCCTGATTCGAGGGTATTTGTCGCATCCAAGGGCGCAGAGGCTCCGACTCACCATGCACCTGTCCATTGCACGCTTGTGCGCGATCGTATCTTTCAAGTCCCGTCGCAGTTTCTCGTAATATGGTAGCCCGCGACTCGTGGAATTCTGATCAGCGGGCGCATTCGTGGTTCCTGTGGCTGCGCTGCTTGCTGGTGCTGTAGGCGCGTTGGTTGCCTGGGTGGCTGGCTGGGCGGCAGCGGTGTCTGCCATGGTGAAGCGAATAGAAAGATCTGAAGAACAGCGCGTCAGTAGCAGACTTCATGTGACTGTAGGTGACTGGTTCCAATAGAGCATGCAGCAGATTGCGAAGGTGAAGCTGTCGGGCCTGAGATCCTTATCGAGCCAACGCTGTTTGCATGGTTTGCATCCTGTCTGCCATTATCTCGTCACCCCTCATGTTTACATTTGTGCTGGGTCACCATAACTCGGTATATTCTTGACTTTGACACCGCGAGGCCTGCTCCAAATATACTACTCTCGGTTTTATCTTCCATCATGGATCATCCAATGCATATGGGTCATGACATGGGTCATGGCCATATGGGCCATGGCGACATGGACATGGGTGGCCAGTGCAACATGAATGCAAGTATTCTGCAGCCCATATCTAGGAACAGCCTTGGCTAACCTTGTCCTCTACTACAGATGGTATTTACCTGGTCGGCCGAGAACCTCTGCATCATTTTCCGCTGGTGGCGCATCACCGGGCCCCTCTCCTTCCTCCTCTCACTTATCCTTATTGTCCTCCTCACCGCAGGCTACGAAGGGGTCCGCTCAGTGACTCGCAAGTATGAAGCTGCGCATAATCAACGGTTGAACTCATTTACCGTGAGTTCAGCTACAGGCGGAGGTAGGTCGTCTATTTCCTTATTTGAGAGCAGCTATATCGAAGACAAGATTGGGACGTGACGTTGGCAGGGTGATTTGGTGCTTATAAACAACCTTCCCCTTTTGCTGCATTCATGCTTAAGCGAGCTCTCATTGATGCCTTGCTCTGCAGAAGATGGAATACTTGACCAGTCTATCGCCAACGTCTCGGAGGAGGGTTTTCGGCCCGTTAGTAGCGAGCGCTCACCACTGCTTGCAGGACGGGATAATAGGGCTGCTGTGGCACGCCGGGGAAAGATTACGCTGGCTGCTTTATATGCCATCCAGGTGTTTTACAGCTTTTTCATCATGTAGGTGACCTTGACTTTCTTGACTACTGGTGCAGAACTGACTGGCCTTGCGATAGGCTCCTGTTCATGACTTATAACGGTATGATCATGCTTGCAGTTGCAGTGGGCGCATTCGTTGGATATCTGGGTTTTGCAGAGGGTACTCCTGCTACCAAATCTGTTGCATGCCACTAGGCATTCACACACGATATGATCTTGCATCATTCCGCACTTGCATAGACAATCTGCGATCCTTACATTAAGTCTCGACGGTTGTCTGCATTCTGCTTGGTATCTATTCATAGCTCGAAATTCAAATTCAATGCTTTCTAGGTATATGTTCATGGCACTTCAGCATCGCTATCATCCCCAAATCCAAAGCTAAAGCCACCTTGGTTTTGATCTTCGTCCTCTGTCTTCCCATGGACAATATCATCCCACTTGCGCTTCTTCCCTTCTGCCTTCTTTTGGAGTTCTTCCTGCGCTTGCTTCAGAAGGTCTGGGTACGCAGCTTCCATGCCGCTAACAAACCTCTGATGTGGGTTGTCAACATTTTTCCTGAACCCGGAAACCTGATCGGCTTTATTCAACAGGAAGTCCAGCACGGCTCCTAGATGGGCTCGAGGAACAAAGTTCTGAGTAATGGCAATCGAGGATTCCAAGTTAATCACCAAATGCCACCAGCCTGACGGCACATGGAGAATTTCTCCTTCCCCACAAATACCTTCCATGCAGCCCGGGGTGCGTCGTGCCTCGGCGTGGAACTCGAGCAGCCATTCGGCAATACTCAAAGGAGATGTCACTTCGCTAAAGTCCTCTGACACGAATACGCCCGGTGGCGGCGGGTTCTTATCACCCGCGGGGAACATGATCCAGTACTTGAGCCCACGTAGCACGGCATTCCACGCGCTGGTGGCGTTGGGGTCTTTGTGAAACTTGCTGCCGGAACGCTCGGGCCCAACAATCAGCCACTGATGATCGGGCCGGTCATCACCCAGCACGGAGAAGAAATCTTCAGCGAAACACGCCGCTGGCCAGTATGCCGCGTTGGGGGTGTTGTCTGGTTTGCCGACTGAGAGTCCCATGGTGGAAATAAAGGACCGGTCGAAAAGGTACAGCGGGCTCTCATCTGCGTTGTCGGCCATGTAGTCACCGTATGTACGCAAAGGCCAGTCCACTGCCTCGGCGCGAAATGTGCGCTGGCCATATCGAGCTAGCAGAGTACCGACCGACCAGTCTTTGTATACTGGCCAAGCCTTGACGGGCTCGGTCAAGATGAATGGCTGGTCTGTCCATTTCTCATGGAATTCCTCTGGTGAGAGGTCTGGGAGTCGTGGAATCTGGTTTCGTGTGGGGATCTTGGTAACATAGGGCTCCAACTTGATGTGTGCACAGTTGAAGGGGCGGTATAGAGCATCTGAGTATAGATGGGAGCAGTCCACCATGGGCACTTTGGATGCCGGCAAATTGAGATATGTTGAGCGCCATGTTCCTCGCCATGTAAATGCTGCTGTATGGGACCTAAATCAATGTCAGCTAATTTGTTTACCCTTGAAAGTTTCATCTATGGCTGGGTTTGTATAGCTGGGATGCCTAGATGGTATATAACTGGCCCACCGCTATCTCCGAGAGTTGCATATTCTTCCAAGGTAATAGGGATAGGGCATTCCTTACTCAACAAAGAGGGCCTTCCACAACTCCTCGGCACGTGTAAATGCATAAAAGGCCTTGCATGTTCGGCCGATGCGCAGCAAGCTAGGCCCATCTAACCATTCCAGTAGCAGTAGAACTAGTTCATCGGGTGAGGACCGAAAAGCGCCAATGGCGTCACGTAGATTCTTGGTTGCTAGAAGTGCATTTCCACTGGGCTTGACACCCAAAGGGTGGCTGGGAATAGCCTCATCTGTCTCCCTATCTTGGGCACGTGGATAATTCGGAAGCGATGTGATGTCAGGCATTGTCCGCCACTTTGGTTTAGGGCTCCAAGTTTTTTTTTTTTGCTTTTTTTTCTGCCGGGTTTAACCCCCAACGGGCCCAACTAAAATGCGATGCCACAAACGGGCAACGACTGAATATCAAAGAGAGGAAATAGAAAAAGAACTGTCGCCACAGAAAAGTAGAACAATATGAAAATCAAGAGAACAATACGCATCTGTTTAAACCATGTTCGCTTGTAATGCAACGGGAAGACCCGCAAGTGGAAGGCGGTGAGCTCGCACCCACTTCGCAAAAAAAAAAGTGTCGCAGCAAATGGCGACCGTCGCCGCCGATTTTTCTCTCCTCTTCTTTCCCACCCAATTTGTGACCCCATTCACACCACTGATTATTTCAACCTCTAGTATTCCTGTGCTCTTCTTTCCTGAAGAGCTGTGATACTAGTACATACTCCTCGTCTGCGAACTATCCCCCAAGGGCACGTTCGCTAAAACCCTTCAACCCACCCGATCACAACGACGAGTCGTTTGTGATCACCGTCATCTCAACCGCCAATATGTCGAACGACAAGGGCCTCGAGGACCTTCCCGAGGGTATGTGACTTCTTCTTCTCCCTGCTTCTGGCGATGTAGGAAATACTTGCTCTTATCGGGGTCATCTCGGTGGCGACCACAAAAGGAGGACAAGGCATAAGAATCAAAGGCTAACGTTGAGTGCGTGCTATACAGGACAGATCGAGTCTAACTACGATGAGATCACCGATTCTTTCGACTCCATGGACCTGAAGCCTGAGCTGCTTCGCGGTATGTGAAATTTCCTTGAATCCTAAATCCCGCCTTTGTGGCGGGGTACGTGCAGAAAATTCCTAACTGTTGAATAGGTGTCTACGCCTACGGTTTCGAGCGCCCCTCTGCTATCCAGCAGCGCGCCATCATGCCCATCATCAAGGGTGAGTTCCCTTCAATCCCAATCATTTTCCCTGAAATGCGCCTAACATATGGTCAGGCAACGATGTTATCGCTCAGGCCCAGTCTGGTACTGGAAAGACCGCTACCTTCTCCATCTCCGCCCTTCAGAAGATCGACCCCAACCTGAAGGCCTGCCAGGCTCTGATCCTTGCTCCCACCCGTGAGCTGGCCCAGCAGATCCAGAAGGTCGTTGTTGCCATTGGTGACTTCATGACCCTCGAGTGCCACGCCTGTATCGGTGGTACCAACGTCCGTGATGACATGAACGCCCTCCGTGACGGCCCCCAGGTCGTTGTCGGTACCCCCGGCCGTGTCCACGACATGATCCAGCGTCGCGTTCTCCGCACCGACCACATGAAGCTGTTCATCCTCGACGAGGCTGATGAGATGCTGTCCCGTGGTTTCACCGAGCAGATCTACGACATCTTCCAGCTCCTTCCCCAGTCCACCCAGGTCACCCTTCTGTCCGCCACCATGCCCCAGGATGTCCTCGAGGTCACCACCAAGTTCATGCGTGACCCCGTCCGTATCCTGGTCAAGAAGCAGGAGCTTACCCTTGAGGGTATCAAGCAGTTCTACATTGCCGTTGAGAAGGAGGAGTGGAAGCTCGACACCCTTTCCGATCTCTACGAGACCGTTACCATCACCCAGGCCGTCATCTTCTGCAACACCCGCAGAAAGGTCGACTGGCTCACCGACAAGCTCACTGCCCGTGACTTCACTGTCTCCGCTATGCACGGTGACATGGAGCAGGGCCAGCGTGATGTTATCATGAAGGAGTTCCGCTCCGGCTCCTCCCGTGTTCTGATCGCCACTGACCTTTTGGCCCGTGGTATCGATGTCCAGCAAGTTTCCCTGGTCATCAACTACGACCTTCCCGCCAACCGCGAGAACTACATTCACCGTATCGGTCGTGGTGGTCGTTTCGGTCGTAAGGGTGTTGCCATCAACTTCGTCACTGCCGACGATGTTCGCATGCTCCGTGAGATCGAGCAGTTCTACAGCACCCAGGTCGAGGAGATGCCCATGAACGTTGCTGACCTCATCTAAACGCCTTAACCTCTCTTATGTCTTGATGCGGATGACGATCGCAGAATCTGCATTAAAAGTGGCTTTCTGCGTTTCGCTTTCTGTTTTTTAACGCATTTTCGCTCGCAGTGGCCCTGTGATGGGCCGGTGCGGGCAATCTTCTGCGTGAACTGATGCCGCTGGGCTGCCTATGCCCCAGCACCCTCGGAGATGTGACACGTTTGTGCTTTCTGTTGCTGTCACGGTTTTCCTTTTCCTGCATTTACTCTTCCGTTTCCCTCTGTATCTAGCTCGCTCTGGTTGGTTAAGGATCTGCTGTTACCGTACTTAATCAAATAGATCGGGCCAAAATGTGACTTGTTCAAGGATTTCTTGCATTCGTACATTACTGTTCTTGTAGACGCCCTTTCCGGTACTTGCCAATCTCTCATTACTTTCTTAACTTGCAGGCTCCCATTCGCTCTTCCTTTCCCCGGCCTTCCTCTCTTCTTTCCCCAACCTTCCTCTCCCTAAAGTCCCCCGCAATCCAACTTGAGCTCTCTTTCGTACCAATGTCACCAACGAATGATTCGCCTCCAGGAGGCCCATCTGACGCACCCCAGGCTTTACTGTGGTCCTACGAGCTCAGTCGGGAGAACAAGACGCTCATAGAGCATGTCGAAGCCATGGAGAAGCAGTTTCTCACTATGGAGGAATACTCCCGCAACCTCGAGCAATATCTGAACAGCTTCGCCAGCCTCGTTACTGCATATGATGACATCAATGGATCCGACAGCATCAATGCAGATGAGCATCTGCGGCGTCTTCACCAGCAGCTCAAGAATAACGTGCTGCCTCTCTACGGATCCGCTCAAACTCTTATGGACAAGAACAAGGGACTGATAAAATGTATCGCCGAGCTTGAAAGTATCTGCGACATGATAGTAGGTCCACCCTCCGAGGAATCGATTCCTCAACCTGCCTCTGTCGCCCCAGACTCCGAGGATGCACCTCATGCACAGCCATCTGCGGGCCATTCTGGATCTCTTCCCATCATCATTGTCGATGAAGCACCATCATCTGGACGACGCCCTCCTTGGGTTCCCATGGAAACTACAATGACTCTTGAGACGATGGAACAGAACGGCCGCTCCCTCGAACTTTACTACGATGAAGCGAATTTCCTTCGCCGCCAGACGTCTCCTTCCATCAGCCAAGATGAGGCCATCATCAAGAGATTCATCGAAGGCTGCGATGATAGACTTTACCGTCGACGCCTGACTCACGCCCTGCGAAATGGAAACATGACCTGGACCAGACTCGGTCACGAAGTTCAACACCTCTTGAATGAGGAAGAGTACATGCAGAACCAGAAGTACGCCCTTGCACACCAGAATGAAGACGGGTCGGTTTTGTGGCCGGATGGTTCGGTGAAGCACAGATTCATTGCGTTCATGCCTTTCACCGATTCGGATCTTACTACTTCCGAGGAGGAGGATTCGTCAGAAGGCGAATGGTCGAGGACTAGGAGCATTTGAGAGGGGTGGCTTTACGACTCCGTAAATGGTGGAGGGGAATCTGGAAAATATGGAGAAGACTCGTTTGAGCAACGATCTCTCGTCTTATGTACTCCACGCTTTACGAGCACGAACATGAATTGCTTCTGACCGTTGACCATCTTACTCAAATTCGTAAAACCATGCCCTGAAAGGTTCATCACTACCAGTCGTCCATCTCTGGGCACTATATTGTTATAATACTGGCTTGAGATTGCCCAGACTCGGTGTATGTGCTCCAGCAGGCACAGTGGCCATCAAGGGCGTGTATAATCTCCGAGGCCACTTTCTGTAGTTTGACCTCAACAGGGAAAACTCCCGATCTCAAACATCGTCATCACGTATTTCTCGTAGTTGTACCATTGTATGATGGCCAGGTCCATCACTGCTATCCCATCGGTAATAATCATATAATCATATCATTTGAGCACAACGAAAAGAAAAAGAAAAAGAAAAAGCCGAAGGCAAATGTCACATCCTGGCTTCGAACGGTCAACCTTGGGATTAGCTACCGGCCACACACTTGACTCCCCTAAGACTCGTCCTTTGTTATATCTTGAGGCCGCAACGTTCTCGCATAGACTCGCGATAGCTTCACCACCCCCCAATAGGTCTATAATAATTTTACAATAGGCGTATAATAATTAGCAATAGCCTCTAGTGTAGTATATAGAAAGAAAAAAGGAAAAAAAAAAGTTATCAAGCCGTATTTGTCTCGCCCGTAGACGATCCCACCCACCCGCCACTGATTCAGCCTCCCGCTGCAGAGTCACTGTACAGTAACGCCCGTGGCTAGGCGTCCAGAAGGTCTTGGGGAGGTATCATTCGATTCAGGCCGTCAACCTAATTCTGTCTTTAACCACTCGACCACTGGGGAGGCTTGTATACACAGAAAAACTGGAACTTGATGTTAAACCAACCCTTTCTTATTTTCTGGTCCTCTTGGTCGCCGGCCCTGTCCCATGGATTATAATCCGGAATAGCATCAATTTGGTGCAAGTGTATCTACCCCCCATCAACCAACCAACGGACCTATGTTCTTTCGCCTCCGCCAAGACATCCCTCGCTTTCTCCCCACGTCATCACGAGTCCAACTTCGCGTCTCTCCATATCGGGCATCACCTGCAATTACCCTCTCAGCCACAATGAAAGTGGCAGAAGTACTATCCGACATCACCTCTTTACGGGTTTGTGTACGTGCCATCCTTCCATCTGCCGATATGTCCGCCCACCTTGGACGAACTCGGAAAATCGCGCATCAAGACGCCCACATTTCCATCCATACACAGGTACACTGACACATTCTAGGGCCACAATGAAGCACTTGCTTTAGTGAACGTGAATAAGACCGTCGCTGGCTCAAAAGTCCCCGGTCCAGAGGACGCGTCCACCGAGAATGCCAGCCTGGACGAGGCTCAACATGACAAGAAAGAAAACTTGCGCCGGGCGAAAGAGTTGGTCGCGCTTCACTATGAGGTGAAGTCGCGACATGCCAATGGTCAAGTAGACGAAGAACTACGACAGGCACGGGAAGCGGTTGAGCGGGTACTGATGGAGCTGGCCTGAGCAAATCCGGAGTAACTTGGAAAGAGGGAAAGAAATATAACGATTACGATATCATCATGATTAACTATGGAACTGAATCTATTGGAACCAGAATCTCCTTCTCTCCCCTTGATTATTCACGTTTCTCGGCTCTTTATCATTCACCAGGAACAACTGAACGCGGTCATGGGCATATCTACCGGGTCCTCGGTGACTACGCCATCGAACAGAACTCCACAATCTGGTCATGAGCCATAACCCGTCCCTCCGTCTTACTGCAGAGATTCTTCATGGCGTTCGATTTCAATCGCATACTTGCATCGCCGAGGACCCGAATCATGGCTTCGGCGAATTCCATGGCATCGATACCTGGCGCCGAGGCCCGGCTTCCATTGATTCCAATTCCCAGCCATTCTACTCGCGTCGCACAGTCATAGGTGTCGAGCCACTGGGGTAGGACAACCTGGGGAACACCGACCCTGCAACCAAAGATGTCAGAAGAGTGTCCCGTACGGAGGATTAGAGGATCAGACGTACTTGCAGGCTTCGAAATAGGAGTTTGCTCCGCCATGATGAACATACGTGACGATTTGGCCAGTTTGCAAAACTGACATGATGTCCGACTGGATCCAAGGCGTCACAAGCACCGAGCCAGCAGTGATGTATGAACCAAGGACGTTTTGGAACGTCCAGGACTTTTCCCAGTTATATCGAAGCTTCCAAAGGACTTGCATGTCTGGGTACTTGTAGAGCATCTTTCGAATAGCCCTTGCCATTTGCACTGCTACCTTTTCGGAAGGTTTGACATGCGACCCTAGGCTAATGAGGATCGTTGGCTTCCGGAGCCACTCGTTCAACTTGGGATCTGCTACTGCAAGCGGCTGGCACCGTCGGACGATCGGTCCACAGCTGATGACGTTATTCGGAACGCGAAATGGAAAGTCCATTTCATGGAATGCCGGCGTGAGATTCAAGGCGTCTTTCGTATAGGCGTTTCTCAAGGGGAACGGGCTTCGTTCCTCTTCTGCCTTTTCGGGTTCTCGTTTATCGGTGTCCGATTTAGCCCAGGCTAGAGCCATTCCCACTCGAAGAACCAAGTATATGTTTGCCAGGACCAATTGCCAGGGAAGTGGGAAAGGGTAGCCGGATCCCGTTCTGTAGTGAAGATTAGCAACGATGTCCCGATGTTTCCAGTTAGATATCGATATAGCTTACACCGGATATTTCCAAAGAATACCACCTTTGGGTTGATTCAAAACGACCACGTCCTTTATTGGCACAGGCCAGAGAATGACTTTCCGAACGGTGATGTTTTCACACGCGTCCAAACCAAGGCTGAGAATCGGATCTATGACAACCACGGCCGGCCGCACTTTCTCGAGTATTTCGAGAACGCATCGGTAAGCGCTGGCATATTCCGTGCGCTTCCAGTTTGACATGGCATTGGTGACTTTGGTAAAACCCTCCGTTGCACCCGTGATTCCTGGTCGATGATAGAGAAGACCGACCGTGCTTCTGACAGCCAGGTCGGTCATACTGGGACCACGGATCTCATGGAACTCCGCGGGGTGAGCGGCATCGACACGAGTGTTCAACTCTTGTATCAGCGTCGCGGCCGAATGGAATGAAGCAAAATGTACGTGGAAATCGCCGCGTCGCAAAAATTCCTCGGCCACTGCGAGGGCGACGTTGCATTGGCCTAGTTCACTGTTTGTGAGGAACAAGACGCTGCGTGTAGACGCCATGGTCAATTGCCAGAGAGAAGAGAGGCTTAGGAAGATCCCAGAAACAATGCCTTGTCTAGGCGGATCTATCTAAACTTAAGCCATTGCTAGAAGTCGTCCCACACTGTTCGGAAAGTTGGATGATACTTGGGTTACGCGAACACTATTTCCCATTTCTTCCACTTAAATCGAAGCTCGTCACTACGCCGAGCTCGTGTTCCCCCCAAAAGAGTATGGTAGCAGCAACATGTTCAGCCCAAACTTCCTGTAGCTGGTTTTCAACTGCCGATCTTTCCATTTCCTGGTATGAGGGCGAGACATGTGCTGTTGAGTCATGCCTGAAGTTTGGGGCAATATAGCTGGTGTTTAGGGACCGTTTTTGTGTCACGCCGAGATATTTGATGGTAGACTCAATTTTGAGGGACCTTGGAACGAGGGCTCGCAGATGTTAGATGAGGGGATGCGAAAAGAGAAGTAGCTCCGTGGGTCTGGGCCGGGTAACTCAATTTAAGGCTTTGTGGATCGGAGGTGTGAGCTGAACGAACCATGACCCAGGTTCCGATGTGACTAGGTCGCCGGTATCTCCGAGAGAATCCCACATGTGGTACCGCAGGAACTTGGCGCGCTGGGAAAGAGTTCAATGGCTTATTAGTCAAAGGGGTTTAAACAAATGAGTTCTAGATTGGGCCTTGCAGAAGATTCTGGTGTCATGGGTTCGTCATGAAGTAACACTGCCTTGCAGGGCTGTGACATGTTGCTCCGGCGCGTTTGAGATAGAACCATTGTCAAATCAGCCGTCACTGTGTATAGGGATAGTCCAACCCTGCAACATTGAAATATGTACAATACTTTGGGTGCCCAGGTGCATCAGGCGGTCCCTGTCGAAATCTACAAACTGTAAGGTCACATCACATGCGTAGAGGGTATGGAAAGGTCTCAAGCAAAGTCCACATTGATTAGTCTTCATCAAATATATCCTAGCGAGAGCTTATATTCATTAAAAAGAATCAAATCTCATTCATCGGTCCACCATCGAGCAATAGGAACGTTACGTTTCGGACAGTCCAGTCTCGTCAACTCTCTCAAAAATCGGACTGGAACTTTACGAAGATGGAGTAGTCTAGACGCAACTGCAATTGCAGGATCCAGTGCAGTTAATGGTTCCTGAACCAGCTGCAGGAGCAATATCTGGTTCAACTCGTGAGATTCTGTTGCCGGAAATCAGCAACGAATGGCCCCGCACAGCCATCACATAGTCATTCGGTTCATGGGATGGGACCAGAATGGTCGCAGTGTGGTATATGCCTATACCCCCCCCCCCGAGTTATAGATTCTTTATCGATTATTGAGTTCTGAGGTATAGATAGTATAGATACAAATGGTACGCCCTAGTTTCACTCTACACATAGCCAACATGTAATGCAGATTGCTCCAGGTAGTCAGTCACGCCATCCTAAGACCTCCCAAAAAGGCGTTCACGATTGGTAAAGCGCCCATTGCGCTTAATCCGGTCACGGAAGTCCTTTGCCCAATGCAAATGATACGGGTCACCCAACTCAGTAAACAACTTGACTGAATATTCCTGATCATTCAAATCCTCCGAGTGATTGAAAGGCGAGTACATGTACCGTCGTTGGATTGTCGGAAGCCCTTTATCCCAATTCTGTTTTATCGCATAGCGTGCTATCCTCACAGCCTTGGAGTCTGTAGCATACGCCTGTGGTGTTCCGCGAAAGATGTTCCGAGGGACTTGATCAAGGAGCAGAATTAGGGCTAAGGCCCCCCACCCTTGGCCGTCGCGCATCCATTTGTCGAGGCTGCCGTCCTTAGCCTCTTCATATAAGCCGCCGAGGGTTTTGCGTACGTAGGCATGGTCTGATGGACTGCCGTACCAGAATGGCTTCTCTTTTAAATACTCGTGGGTCGATTTCTGACCAAACCAAAAGTCGAGGACAGTTTGATGGGCTTGTGTCATGAAAATCACTTATGGCTGCTGTACTATAGTATAGATATAAGCTCATCCGGGTAAAGCGATAGACATAATTGGAACTATCTGCCAGCGTGAATCAATAATGGCTATATTAGTTCCGTAGGAATAGTTTCTTTTGGTGTCTTGACTATAGGTGGCCACACTGAACATAGTAATTATCTGGTGTCTGTTAAATTACGCCAATAATTTTTGTATCTATAGAAGTCATCTGAAGATTCTGCGAGCGTAGAGCTATTCATAGACAACAGCGGAGGTCGCAAAAAGGAAGATCAGCAAAAGGTTGGGATACACGAAGCAGGCAGGAAGGAAATAATACTTTCTAGGAATAATAGAAAGAGCCCCATCCTAGGCACGGCATGGAACTTTGAGGCATGATGTTCCGGGCAACAGTCTCATTGACAGATGCTTCAATGCCATCCACACACCTCTGTCACCAAAAATAGCCTAAGCACTACCGACAGTGAAGGCAAATGCATCCTGGACGACCTTTTTCATTGCAGGGGTGATATAAAGTGATTCAAGATCCTCCAGCTTCGCCCATCGCCAGTCTGAGTGCTCCTCGGGGTTCGGTTTGACTGTGCCCCTAGGGTGGACTGTGACCACATAGTTCAGTTGCACATTAGACTTGGTTTTTGACCCCCATGTCATTGAATCAATCTCGCCGATTATTCTGGCAACATCGAGAGAAGTCTCTTCTAAGACCTCTCGCTTGACGGCATGAGCAATTGTCTCATCGGTTTCCTCGACGTGGCCCCCTGGCAGTTCCCAGGCGTTAGGGAACGCCGTCTCATGGCTGGTGCGCTTTAGTAGTAGGATAGTGCGATTATCTGACTCGGTTTCCTGGAAGATGGCGGCGCCAATGACCCAGCATTTGCTAGGTGGCAGGTCTTGGAGGCGCAAGTGCAGGCGTTGTTCATCCATAACCGATAGGAAGGCGGAGTCTCGAGGATGAATTGGAGAAAACAAAACCAAAGGTAGCTTTCGCGTGGATTGACAAGACACAGGATTTCCCGAGGATTGTGGAAAGGAGTTGCAAAAGACACATAAGATGATGGGTGCCAATGAAAAGATAATAAATTGGTCTTTGCTACCCGACCGACATGCCCCTGTCAATCCAGCGCTTCTGCAGATTGGACTTATTCCCAATACCATTTTCATTGGCCGCAGAAACCGAAGAATACGGCAAGTTTGAGCCCCGCGAAAAGCATCGGCTCATTTGTACCTCAAATCTTGCGCATACGAAGAAAGCATAGCATTCATAGAATCTCTTCACTCTCTGTTTTGTGCAATCTAATCAGTGCCACAGAGAAGCCCGCCATCTACTTCCTTTTGCTTGTTACGGAATACGACCCTGGTGACAAAATCATACTTCTGTACTTTCCAATAACTGTAGGTGACTGGTTTAGTCTGTGTCATTGTGCCGTGGTTATGATCCTTTTCCTAGTATGTATTGTGAGATCATCGAATCCTAAAGAAAATCGCTATGTAGAGTCTACCGCCATTTGATTTATATTCGCCCAATTTTATTGTACGGTGATCGCAGTGCCTACCTATGCTCTAGCTACTTTTCTCCTCATTTCTATCGCCCCTCTTTTCATTCACGCAGTCTCGCATATGGACTGCGAAGCTCGGAGATAGTGGTCAGCAATTTACTTCGCCCTGCATTCAATGCTTACTTGGCCAATCACCACATTTCCTCTGCTGCTTGAGCGTCTACCGTCAAGCCCGAGAAATCCTTGCAGTGACTTTTCCAAATTCGCTTAGTCTGCAAGGGCTGGCTGTGCAGGCAGTTGTATTCACCCTCGTCTCAGTGGTATGGATATGGTGCCTTCCGTTTCCGTACGAGCATTTGAAGGGACATATGATGAGTTGGAATCTCTTTACTATCTGGTATGGAAGTATCGGTTGGGTCATCATTGATAGCTTTGTCTTCGTTATCGGCCAGGGAATGCTTCTTGCATTAGCCCTGCGTCGCGGTCTTCGGATAAGCTTATGATGCAGCGAGGAGGCGAGACGGAGCCACTCTTAGGATAGTCAATTGCGCTAGGATAGCAGACATCTACAGATGGCATTTTTTACTAGGTTTTCTCAACAAGCAGTTTTTTGTTTTTGAATGTTTTCTAGCAGCAGGAAAGACCCTTATTCAGTCAATGTAAACTCGAGCCAGTTACTCCCCGGCACCACAATCACAGGTCTCCCTCCATTATCTCTTGGATCATAAACCATACGCTCCCAGCCATCACCACGGTGTTTTCATGGTCATAAAGATTACCCCAATCCCACCAGTCAAGTTTGTCTCCTTTATACCCGTACCGAAATCGATCGCCAGGCGCGAAATTCTTCGGAAAGTCAGTCACCTTCCGTGAGAAAGAGCAAGACTCGCCAGGTATCAAGGACTGGAATCTGTCTTCGTTCTTGCCAACATTGACCGGGGAGGGACTAGAGCTGAAGGCATGGTGTTGGATTTCGCCATTCACTTCATGCTCACTCCATTCATCGTGCTTTTTAACATAGAGCCGGAATCCATTATAGTGGAAGGTCCATAATTTTGAACATGGCCGTATGAAATGTGATCGGTCTCCTGTCATTCTCTGAGCCAGGAGCTGCGTCATATAAGATTGTGACTTTGACGGGATAGTAAAGTCTCCGTGCGAGCGATCTTTCACCGATAGAGTTGTAGGACCATCAATGCGAATACTCAGTACTGGAGCGTCAGGCATCCGTAGTAAATGGCGAAAGTGGTGGTGGCGACCATGCATTGCATACTCCCACGTCGCTTTCGTCAATAACCTCTAGCGACTGCTGTGGCCCACTAGGAAGCACTATCGCGGGGGACTTTGAAGCGAGTTGGCGACGAGATTTACTGCACTCTGCCAATGTTCCCCAGTCCCACAAGGGAATTTGTCCACCTCCCCATACAATCTCGTAGGACCTTCCTAAACAGAGGGCATCGAAATAGACAGATGGCAGATCCTTGGACCAGGAGAGACTGGCGCCCGGGTCAAGCTGCTTGAAGCCAGGGTCTTCCGTGGACACTTCCCGGGAGTGGAGGGATTTTGCGGCCAACTGGTGCATATCAAACTCGAAGTGGTTCCCAGCCGTCTGACTGATGGCAAAGCAGTAATATATCCGACTGGCCAAATCCATCTGTGACAGGATCCGATGAATAATACATGGTCGTGCTTTCCGGGTCATTTTCCTCTCGTGTGATTGTAAACACGATGCGGTAAGACTTATCGTGGATGTGGGACTATGGTGCTTCAAAAGAAAGAGCGAAGCGAGGTGTATCTGGTCTGCTTGGATTAGCATTCGAGCTGTTGGGCTTCTTGGGGATCAGCATACGGTGTGTCCGCAGTAGAGTATCTCGTGCGAGACGAGAGCACCTCCCCCAACTGTGTAAGAGACGTTTAGATGTGAATGAGGAAGAATAGAGAGAGCTGAGTCAGGGTTAAGAATGTTGAGAGGGCGTTTGGGCGTTACTTTCCGTCAGAATTCGTTTAGAGAATAAGCAGCAGAAGGCGCAAAAAATGGCGTAGTTGATGATAACTAGTGAAACAAAAGGAAAGAAGAGGAAGCAGAGCTACTATCCTGATTTCTGATCGCTTAGCATCTCTCTGACTCGCCAACTACTTCATAGCACCCTCCGACCTCCCTCTACAATCTCCATGACCTTCGTAACTTCTATGAATCCTAGCATAGTACTAGGCTCCTTGTCTACCTCGTCTGCGACTACCTCGAACCCAAGATTATATGGGATACTTGTAGCACATCTATCTCAATCTGGTCAATGAGGGTAGTAGGAGTAGTAGTAGCGTTGATTAATGTCCGCCTTTCCCTCTGCTAGATGTTAATCAATATACTACTACTACTACTACTACTACTACTACCCACACTCACCAGGTCGAGGTAGACGTCCAACGAATAGTTATGGAAGGCAAGTTAAAGGCGGTGAATGAGGCGGTGCTGATTTGCCAAGCAGTTTACTACGCTAATCCTATATCGGCAACCATGTCCACCGCCTTGGTAAACGGCAGTATACATTGACCGCTCGCGCACATCCATAATGCATCATACGCGCTTCTTCTTTTCCTTCCTCGCCAGCACTTTTGCGTCTAAGCGAAAATGGCGACTCCAGTGGACCGGAAATTGCTCAAGTCTACCAAGTTCCCTCCTGAGTTCTCTCGGAAGGTGGACATGACCAAGGTGAACATTGAAGTGATGAAAAAGTAACTGCGCCTTCCCCGGATTCTGATTGAGAAACAATTTGTTGACTGATTGCTTTCTGTGACAGATGGATTGCTAGTCGTATCTCCAAGATTCTTGGAGATGAAGATGATATCGTTATCGAACTGTGCTTCAACCTCCTGGAAGGCTCTCGCTATGTATGTCTCTTTGAATGCTACCACCTTCTCTCACTTGTCAAAATGTCATTCATCTGCTAATTCATTATGCTCCCACAATTAGCCCGACGTGAAAACACTCCAGCTTCAGCTCACCGGCTTCCTGGACAAAGATACCACCAAGTTCTGCCAAGAACTCTGGTCCTTGTTGTTGAGTGCTCAAGAGAATCCACAGGGTGTTCCGAAGGAGCTTCTGGAGGCCAAGAAGCTTGAACTCATACAAGAGAAGGCAAGCCATGCCTGGTTTCTAAATATCAGACTCTTCTGACTGATCTCGTGTACAGATCGATGCTGAAAAGGCTGCCGAGGCCAGCCGCCGGCAGAAAGAGCAAGAGCGAGCCCGCGAACGTGAAATTGAGGATCTGAGAAGAAGAGAGCGCGCAGACCGCGGATCAGTCAGACGGCCTGGTGAGCGCGGAGGTCGAGGCCCTGGCTTTGACCTAGGTGGCTTTGCTATATCTCCGCCGCCCCGACCCCGGCCCCGAAGCCGTGGTCGATACCATGAACTTCCTTGTCGTCGCGACCTCAATTCTTACGTCCCGTCTAGCTCCCACAGAGGTCATCGCCCAGCCCGGTATCCCTCCCACTCTCGCTCACGTTCCCGCTCACCTTCTCGCTCTCGCACACGCTCACGCTCCCCTCCTCGTCGTCACCGTCACGACCGCCGCAGATCTAGGTCCTCCCAGCGAGGCCGCAGAGAGGAGAAGGGACGCACCCCGGACTATGGTGATCGCAACCGATCCAATTCCCGCAATGAATCACCACGCTCACGTACTCCCAGAAGAGACCGAAGCAAACGGCGTTCTGTCTCCCGCAGCGTGACCCCTCCACCTCGACACGACCGTCGAACATTCTATTCTTATTCTAAATCACCCTCACGCTCCCGATCACGCTCCCGTCATGGGGGTTGGAGAAACCGCAGTCGTTCCCGCGACTATGATCGTCGCAGCAGGAGTTCCAGAAAGGAGCGGCATTCGTCGCGCAGTGGGAATGCCTCCACTCGCAGACGTCGTGACTCTTCGGTAACTCCACCCGAAAAACGACAGAAGTTGACCGATCAAGATGAGGGCTCCGGCTCCGCACGACCCGAAAATCCTCCTAGCAAAGAACCCGCCAACCCAGATGGCAAAAAGGAGGATGCCACTGAGGAGGGTCACTGAAGCTATGTCCGTTTCCCAGATCTGTCAATCACCTTGACCTCAATATGTACTGACAGATATGACAGCATGCAACACAATCTGGGTCAAATCGGGATTCCTTCAAGCGAGTTGCAGGAAATGTTCCGAGAGCAACTAGTTGCGAGTCGTTTGTCTAGTGACTAGGTGCCGCTTCTACTGACCAACCAGAAACCCTGGGGGCTGTAGGGCCCTACGAAGACATGTAATGGACACGGCAGATCTCTTTCGAAATGTACAACTAGCACGATACCAACTTAATCGTATTACAAGCCTCAATAATACGTTCACTTCCTCATCAAAACCAAGAAAATAGTCATCAAGAGATACACGGACATTTACAAAAAAAGTTTCAATTGACAGAAAGTCAACGAATGTACTTCACTGAAAGGATGAAGGGGAATGAAGGCGAGATCTTGATAGTATAACAAGCGATCCAATGCCATAAGCACTCAATGCCTTAAGGGTCGAGCAGATTAGAATTCGAATTATATCTACAGACAGGACAGCAGCGAGCAATCACACAGATCACCTGGGTAGGGTTGGGCGTGAGCCATGAAATGTGAAGATCTGCCACGCCACTCCATAGGATTGAAGGTCATCTTGTCATGAGAAAAAAAATAAAACAAAAAGTAGATTCCATATTTATTGCAGAGAAAGTGAGTTATAGAGCCGCTTACTCGCAGCCGCAGGCGGTGGCGGTGGCGGTGACAGTAACGGTAATGGTCTCAGAGTCGGAGCCGGAGGGACCAGCAGGGGCACTGGTCATAGCCGGGGGCACGGCGACGGAGCTGGTCTTAGAGCCGGAGCCGGAGCCGCCAGGGACACCGGTGGAGGTCACAGGCACAGTGGCAGAGGGGCTCGAGGACTCGACGGGGGAGGAGCCCGAGGGGATGGAGCCACCAGCTGGGACAGTCCCGGAGGGGGCAGAGCCACTGGGAGCAGATCCAGTGGGGACGGGGACGGAGCTGCCAGAGCTACCGGTGACAGAGGGCGCAGAGCCACCGGGAGCAGAGCCAGTGGGGACAGATCCACCGGTAATAGTAACGGGAGAAGGAGTGCCAGAGATGACAGTGGAGGTCACCCAGACACTAGTCTCGGTGTCACAGGGCGTGGTGGTCTCAGCAGGAGAAGAGCCAGAGGGCGTGGAGCCGCCAGCGGGGGAAGAGCCAGAGGGAATAGAGCCGCCGGCGGGGATAGTGACAGAGGGAGCAGAGCCAGTGGGGACAGGCATAGAACCACCGGTAATAGTGATAGGGGAGGGAGTGCCAGAGATGACAGTGGAGCTCACCCAGATGCTGGTCTCGGTATCACAGGGGGTGGTAGTCTCAGCGGGGGAAGAGCCAGAGGGCACGGGGACGGAGACAGAGACAGTTCCAGTAGGGGCAGGGCCGGAGCTCATAGGGATGGCAGGGGTAACACCGGTGGCAGAAGGCAGGCTGGGAACGGAGCTAGACGCCGAGGGCGCACCGGGCATGCTGCAGCCAGTGAACCACTCGAAGATGATAATCTCGATGCTGATGTCGAGTTGGATACCTGTGCAGCCAGAAAGGAAGGCAGCAAGCTCGGCACGGGCGTCGAAGGACAGGATCTCCAGGCTCTCACCAGCGGCGAGGAGAGAGAGGGCACCACGGAGGTTGACGGAGAGAAGGTCGGTGATGGTGATGGTTAGGAAGTCAGTGATGTCGACGAGGAGACCAGACACAAGGTCGAGCGAGGCGTCGACGGTAGCACCCAGGGACAGCCACAGCAGGACAACCGCCTTGAGCTCAACACCGAGAGAGCAGTTGGAGCCGGAGAGCCAAACAGCGAGAGCAGTGCGAACCTCAACATCGAGAGACGAGGCAAGCTCGCCCTTGGCGCAGGCCTGCAGGGCGAGGAGAACATGACCATCAATGTCGACGGCGATCTTGGTCTCGAGGAAGGCAGCGAGCATGGCCTGGGCGTGGACGGAGAGAACACCACTCTCACCAACAAAAGCACCGACGGAGCCACCAACGGAGATGGCGTTCAGGGCATCGGCGCCAATGTGGCCGATGGCGACAAGGTCACCACCGTGAGTGCCGTGAATCCAAGCAATAACGGAAGTCTTGAGGCTCGCGCTGAGGGAGCAGTCACCACTGGTAACCCAGGCAAGCAGAGACGCCTTGACATCGGCAGACAAACTGCCAATGACACCGCCACCAGCGCAAACGCTGAGACCGGCCTTGACATCAGCACTAAGGCCAACGGCGGCCTCGATCCAGGCGTTGAGGGAAATTTGAGCCGAAGCACTCAGGACGAGGTCGGACACGAGCTCGGTAGCGGAAAAGATACCGTCAATGGTGACATAGATGGACTCCTTGGCGGCCAGTTCAGCGCAGGTGGGGATGTACACAGCCAGAGCGGCAATGACATCGGTCGAAAGGACGTCGACCTCACCCTCGCACCAGGAGAGGAGAGAGGTCTTGAGAGAGCCGTGGATGCTGACATTGCCGGACAACCAGGACTTGAGCTGCAGACGAGCAGCGGCGTCAACGATACCGTGACTGCACCCGAGAGCACCACCCTGGAGGGCAGCAGCACCGCCGGCGCTCAGGCCGGAAAGAAGGTTGACAGAGCTCGAACCAGAGCCCAAGATAGCGCCCGAGGTACCACCGAGGACGGTCTCGAGAATACCAACAACCTCCGAAGTAGCTCCTCCCAAAAGTTCAGAGACGAGTCCCAATGTCCGGCGTTCGGCAACGTCTGTAGGATAAGCGAGAGCGGTGCTTGCCAAACCGGCAAGCATAACGAGTGAAGAACGCATGTCCAAGGAATGTGTATAGCTCAATGGCTATGAAAATATTTGTACAAAAACAGCGTTCTTTTCGAAAAAAGAAAGTAAAGGAGAGACAACGGACTCAATGCCGTCAAAATGATTAACGATAGACTAGTGAAGGAGGGAGGGAGAAAAAGAAGGAAGATGAGAAACGACTGATGAAGATAAATGACGAGAGCGAAAGATCATCCAAATCTTATATACCCCTGATCATCTTGGAAACAACGGCACCAGGGAAGACCTCGAGACTTCGGGACCGACAAGATTCGATCGGACCAAACGGACTACACCCCGGTCACAAAGCCTCTCAATCCACATGTCTGAGTCTTCCTTTAGGCTCACGGATTATCGCGGAGGCCTGGATCTTGTCAGGAGCCAAGTGGATCATGGCTGCCAGAATGATATGCACCAGCTGGTTCCAGCATGGGTGGAAATGTCCACAGCCGTCTCGTACCGTCCGGTGTGGCGAATTCAAGGAGGTGTCATATTAGGGGATATTTGGATACCCACTTCCGTTCCAATGGAAATGTTGGAAATATGACACACATTGGAATTGGAGGTATTTTGCCGTTGATATTGATGTTGATGATCCAACAGCACATCAAAATTGAGAGTGAATGTATTGCACGAGGACCGGATACGACAAGACGACTAGAGCTGAAGCAGGTAAACAGAGCGAGCATCACAGGAGCATGCAGTCATTGCCCACATTGCTAAGCGAATCATTGCAAAACAAATCCAGGGGTAAAGACTATCGTGACCCACATGGCCGTTGACAGGCCATGCACACTGTACCCGAAAACAGTGTTAGCGTTGACTATTTTCGACTCCTTTTTGGGAAGCTATTTCGAGTATGTACTCCGTATCCTACTGCACAAAGAAAGGACCGGTTGGTTTACCCTTATGTCCCTCGAACCTCTGCAGGGGCAATTTCCTACAGCTTCGCTTACTGGCTCGTTGTGTACCGAGTACCCATCCAATATACACCTCCCCTGGTAAATTGTGCCGAGGCACACATGCAGTAGGCCGTACACTTTACGCTTTGAAGACTAGCTTGAATCTAGGCTCCTTTCAATGTTTCTGCGAGAGACATATCGAACAGGAGAGGGTACGGGGTAGTGGTGGCACCATTGAGTTTGGTGGCTCTTGGCTGGTCTAAATTTTGGGAAAGTACAGAGTACAGACCTGGCCCTTTTTGCCGGTTGTAATGTATCAGACAGTTCCAAGGATGTTAGGGACCATGGGACAAGAATTGTGGATTGTTTTTGTCAATTATATCCTCGGTACCAATGGTCAATGACCAGTGACCTACGACTTCAGGTGCAGCAGAACGTTGGATCAGGTCTACATGAACCAGGGCTATACCCTTGCTGGACTGGCCTGAAAGAGTCGTCTTCTAGGATCTAGACTCGTGTCTAGGATAACTTCCAGCAAACTGCAGCTGGAGGGCGCCACCGGTCGACTTCTCGTCGATAGTGAAGCCTCTCATGCAAGTTCACGTAGAAAAGTCTCCACTTTAAGGTGTCCGGTCTTGCAAAAGGGCAAATGGCTCTCCGGATAAGCGTGTTTGTCTCCTTAGGAGACTTTCTCCCCTTAAAATAGACCCTGGGCGCATTAGCCAAGGACCGGGGGCTAAGTACTTATGCGACGTCCCACACAGCCTCATGGCTTTTGATCAACTAAGTAGCATTTGACATAGTGCTACTCCATACACTGCAAATTTCATATTCCACACTAACTCTCTTTGTTTGGCGGGTTTAAGCTTCTTCGAGACAAGCCCCACACACTACTGCGGGAGAATGAAACTAGCGCAACGCCTCATACACCACGAAACACTTCGGATCAGAAACCGGTTCGTTTGCACTGAGAGAAGTGGGGAATGGAGAGCGGGGGAGAGAGAGAGATCATGAGGCGACCATGGTTTCAGCATAGTCCATACTTCCCAAAATAACACTTTTAAGGTTCAAACTTATGGTACGACGAGAAAATAGAGTGTCTATATGCACTTATTTCGCTTGATCTCGATGATGAGTTTGTTCTCGGACTACACCGGTTCAAGGCTCAATTGCGATGAGTCGAATTCCAAATCGGCCTTGGACAGATGCGACCTGCTCCGCCCCTCTTACTTGGCGTAGTTGCAGCTTGCTTTTCTCCGGGCAATGTCCGAGCTCGTTCGGGCACCGTAGCTCACGGACTTGGGTTTATGCTTCTGCTCTGTCGATTCGGCAGTCCCGAATCGAGGGTTCTATTTTAATTCAATTAGTTGCTGTGTCCACGGGTACTCTGTACATATCTTTTCATTGCATCCCAAATCACACCGCTGCTACCTCGGTAAATACTACCAGCATGCGAGTGCCGTCACATTAGGAGATAGTGCTTTTGAAAAGGCCCCCAAGTGTCCAAAGTATGAGGCCAAATCACCTGTCAAAATCCCATACTCGTAGACAAGGAGCGAAAAAGAAAGCTCAACCCCATTTTAGCCGAAATGGCCGGCCTGGCTCGGATGGTTGATCTCTATCCCGGCCATGTATGAATATCACAAGCAAACTTATGATTGCGCCTTCCTATCTTGCGTCGATCGAATTGTATTCCATTGCATTGCATTGCATCGCACATGGGAGATTAAGAGAAAAGCCGGCGTGGGCCTGATGAGCTATCCTTTACCCGTAAGTAATATACTATGGACTGTGCCCAAATCGCTAGGTATACCGACGTGACAAAAAAAGTTAGTACTTAGAGATGAAGTTCTTAGAGATGTGAAAAATATCAGGTGACTGAGCTCAAGCGATTTGCCTGACAGCCGCCGGTGCCCTCTCCTAGCTCTCACCCTCCCAGCAACTTGGAAATTTTACTCTCGAGTGAGAGGTCAGACGGGTCTGTCGTTTGGTGGCGCAGCATCGAAATGGCGTGTCAATAACCTCAAAACGCCTACTTCACGACCGCAATGCACTGATCAATGTTATCGTCCCAGCAAGCTCATCTTTCACCCGGGTCATAATGTCTGCCTGAGGCAGCAAAAACCGGGATTCTCCGAGTCGCCTTAACATGGACTCGGGTCGCTTCTACGGAACCTTGGAACCAGGGTTGAAGCTACCATTGTCACCGCTTTTTGCTAACGCTCACCGCGGAGGATAGTTCCCAAACATCGAATGTTATCGTCCCCCAGTGTCTTACAACACTCTCCACGATGACGAGATACTCCCGGAGAGCAGCCTTTCAGACTAATCCTTTGTTATGGACCGGCTCCCCCAAGATCCCCAGTTTGCATTTCCATACGACCCTTATATCTCGTTCCCTAAGGTTATCTTGTTTTCCTCAGCCACAATATCGCAAAGTGATGATTCCAAGGAGCGTTGCTTCGAGTACAACTGGATCGATGGTGCGGAGACTCTTGAAAAATATAAACCAGGCGGGTATCATCCTATCATGTTCGGTGACGTGCTACACAGTCGATACCGCATCGTCGATAAACTAGGTTATGGAGGCTACTCGACCATATGGCTCGCCCGGGACGCTTGCTCCAATCGCTATTTCGCCGTTAAAGTCGGCATTGCAGGATCTGGGAGATGCTGAGGATGCAGTCCTCCCTTTGGTGCTCGGATTTCAGGCCTAGGTAGTGGGATGCAGGCCCCAGGCCGGTGATTGACCATTTAGTCGAGATGTGCGGTTTGGTGCGCTCGAGAGGGTGCGCTGTCGATGCTGCGACGAATACATAACTATGTAGCTTATGTGGCTAAATCGCGTCGTAATTTATCTATTATCGTTACACGATTTTTAGATCCCCTTGAAATTTATATTTATTGTAGAGAATGCTTATCGCCATCAGTATAGTTATACTCGAGTAAATGATGCGCTGATCGTTGAGATATAAGATTGTAAAAAAACAGCATTTAATATAATGTTCTCCGGTGACCGGTTCGGTAGTGAATGAATAACGTTAGACCACCCCTGCTGGTCGCCGGGGAGACGCATAGGCAGAGGTTCGCAGTACAGCGCTTGTTCCTTCTTCTTCAAGCCTGTAACCTCAACAAATTATGAGCCCGGCGAGCCGCGACTCTGTATGTCACCGGCACTAGGCGATCCGGGAAGACCGCTCTGGGGCATCTCAGGCGAGTCCCGCTTCATTTGATCACTCGGGTTTGGAATATGCGCCGTTGCTGCCTTGGAAGGAAGTACCTGGCGGCGAGGATTCCTGTCCAGGCGACGGCTGACCGTAACAGCTGAACTCGTTTTCCATGCGAGCCATCGTGAGACGCCGCTTGTTCTGCTGCTCAAGCAGCATAAGAGCCATCTGTTGCTCCTCGGAGAGATTGCTGCCTTGACCACCGGGTGTCTGCGTACCACCAGGCTGGACCTGAGCGACTTGGCCATTCGAGTTGCCATCCGGCGTCCGCACTATATTCATCTGATCCTGCACCGCACGAGCCATCATGAGACGCCGGTTGTTCTGCTGCTCAAGCAGCATAAGAGCTATCTGTTGGTCCTCGGAGAGATTGCCGCGGTGACCATCGGGTGTCTGCGTATCACCAGTTTGGCCGTCCGAGTTGCCATCCGGCGTCGGCATCATATCGGGGTTCAATATTCCAGGCATTTGGCATATCCTGCGTAGATTTCTGTTGCGCAACCTGTGCCCGGCAATGCTGGAAAAGAGACTTGTGTTGTTTGTGGTAAAGCTCTTCCTTGTCCACAAAGGAGGGGGTAGACCTGTTTGCCTGATGACTAATTTTGTGTATGAAACGCACACAAACTTGGTGAACCGTCGCATAGCCCCCGGTTTCAGCAAGGATTTTGGCGAATGGCAGTCGCCATTCTGATAGCTATAAATGTAGGACTGGCGGCGGCATGACCGGATGGAAGATGCTTCATGCCCAAGGCACCCATATGGCTAATCATGCCATACACCAACATTGGGTTCTGAATGGCTTCGTGCTAGCACGGCAGCGATGATTAGATAGAAAGAAATGTCGAAAACCTCTTGATACGTAGAACCAGGATACGTATGACATCATGTTTCAACAACTAGGCCCACCTCGTTCAAAAGGACGGATCCTATCACCGCTATCACTGAAAATAATCCTGATACTATACTCCTCAAGGCTTGATTGGGCCATTCCAGTATGGGATATCTTCAAAATGTCAACTTCCTGGGTCTTGAGAAGCACAGCAGAATAAGGTGGTAATAAAATGGCATCTTGTACATTTATTTAACAGAGACGGTTTTTTTAAGCCTTGCGCACCTGTGCAGTGGATTATAACCCGAGGACAGAATAAGATCTTACTCAGAAATACTGCAAAGGTACCTACCAAGTACTACAGTCGCAAATGGAGCAGCGATCCCGTCTACATGTCCAACGAGGCATTCTTTGTTGTGGTCGTTTCCATAGCAACAGGATCACGTGACTGGACAGATCCGCGCCAACTCGCGATGGAACCTCGAGATAGATGGACCTTTCCCTTGTGAGAACAACAAACAGTCGACAACTTCTGGCCAGGCGCCCCCCATTGATCCACGACTTCAATGTAGGGTGCTGTCGCCATGGCCTCACCGAATTCCCTTTCTTCAGCATACAACAGTGGTCTCTATCAACAATCGTCCCGACCCATATCCCGATCCGCGGTTTCGCGTTCGGGTTCCAGACGGACGTCTCCGGCACTCCACGCAGACCCCAAAACATCGATGCCACGGCACTATTCTGGCGGCGATAGCTCAGATGAAGAGGTTCCCGAACCCAAGTTCAGCGCGTCGGTGAAGGCTCTTTTGGATGGAGACGGATTGGGTTCTTCGCCGAGTCGACGAGCGCCTTCCTATGAGCGACGGTCGGCTGCCAGTTCAAGACAACAAAGCCAATCGCCACGAAATGCGTCGCCTCATGATCACTCTACCGGCAGTCCTGCTCCAAGAGTTGTGCGCATTGGCGCGATCTCTTCTGCCTCGAGATTCTCCCGTGAGGGATCTCCACTGTCCAACAGCCAAAGTGTCGAGTCTGAGGCCCAGGAGCGTCACAATGATTTTGTTACTCCTGCTCCGAGACCTCGGAGTGTCCGGATTAATGTATCGCGGAGCGGTACGCGCTCTCCACCTTCCGCCTCGCCGTCTGTGAAACGCTCCACGGAACGGCATTCTGGCGATGAGTATGGAAGTGCCGATCGGTCCGATAGTGATCGGAAATCCCGACTTGAAGATGACCCGGTATCTCGGATCGGTTCATCTTCTGTCTTGCGCGGTCGCCACGGAGACGACATTGGCCCGCAGAGCTCTCTGCGAGTGAAGAGGGTCGGACGACTCACCGGTTCATTTCTTAATGGACCTGCTCGCAGAGGTGTGCTGCGCCGACAGAGTGAAGAAAACAATGAAGGAAACTATCCATTGAATGAAGATGTCAGAGAGCACGAGGAAGATGATCATGCTGAATATCAATCGCGGAAACCATCATCGTCCAAGGTTTCATGGGTCGACCCTAGCCCTCCGCATGAAAGCCAGCATCGTCGCTCAGATCAACCGCCGAGCATGGCATCAGGCGAGGGTGTATTTTCAAGATCATCATCCCCCAAATCCCATGGGTCTCAATCCAAGTCGACCCCCGCCTCCTCGGATAACTCTGCGAGGTCATCTAGTGCAAGGGAGCAGCCCGCATTTAAGGTCCCTTCATTACCAGCGCTGCCATCCGTCAGAGATCAAGAAAATGAACCGCCCCCGACTTTCAAGCGAGCTAAACCCCAGGGCTTGACTATATTGGACAAGCCCGAGAAGTTCTCGGTCGCTTACGACGACAAGAAAGATGCCGCGGAGACACCAGCAGGAACATCCCCACGTAAGATTCTTGGTACGCGAAGTAACAATGCGCCTCACCGACCGGCGCCTCCACCCCCGAAAATGTCTATGCTCGAGACCGCCACAGCAACTGGCGGTGCATCTCAATCTCGGAAGAAGCGGACCCAAGTTTCCATCAACCACAAGCATTTTACCCGGCTGGACTGCATTGGCCGTGGCGGTAGCTCTCGTGTTTATCGTGTGATGGCCGAGAATTACAAGATCTTTGCACTCAAGCGTGTAAATTTAGAAGATGTTGACCCTGTGACTTTAACCGGATACAAGGGCGAGATCGATTTATTGAAGAAGCTTGAGAACGTTGACCGGGTCGTGCGTTTGTTCGATTGGGAACTCAACTCGGACAAGCATTCTCTTAGTGTGCTAATGGAGATTGGTGAATCCGACCTGGAGAAGATTCTCACCTATCGACTCAACGCGGAAGACGCCGTTCTCGATATCAATTTCACTCGGTATTATTGGAAGGAGATGCTCGAGTGTGTCCAAGCCGTTCATCATTACAACATTGTTCATTCCGATTTGAAACCGGCCAATTTCCTCATGGTTCAAGGACGGTTAAAGTTGATTGATTTTGGCATTGCCAACGCCATCCAAGATAACACTGTTAACGTCCACCGAGAACAACAGGTTGGCACACCGAACTACATGTCTCCGGAGGCTTTGGTCGACTCCAATGCATCACTTGGACTACCGGCAAGCGTTGGCAAGATGATGAAACTGGGCAAGCCCAGCGATGTGTGGAGTTTGGGCTGCATTTTGTACAAAATGGTGTATGGTCAGCCCCCATTCGCCAAAATTGCCAAGTACTACGAGCGTATCATGGCAATACCCAACCCTCGTGTTAAAATCGAATTCCCAGCTCACGGTGTTGGCGGTGTCTCTGTCCCTCCAGGGCTAATCAAAACCCTCAAACGCTGCCTCCAGCGTGACCAGACCCTCCGACCAACTATCGAGGAGATGCTCGGCCCGCGGGATCCATTCCTGCATCCTGATGCCCAGCTCGAAGGAGCCGTTCCCATTACCCAGGACATGCTTGGTCGTATCTTGGCCAACGTCGTCAACCACTGCAAGGCCCGGGGCATTCCCAGGGAAGAAGAGCTCGCTGCGTGGCCTGCAGGCTTTTTCGCCAAAATCAAATCAGCTCTGGAAGAAGAAAATTCCTGATACCCTGTCCAGTCGTTTTAAGTTCCTTTGTTCCCGTATCAGCCTGCCTTTTCTTGTTCAAACGACTTCATGACCGGTGTTGGATGGTTTCTCTTTTGTCCCTGTACACTTGACCCGTCGAGTGATTTGTTTGATACATATGTTGATCGTCTACCTTTGCATGACTTCTAGAAGCCCAGGCCGTTTATGACCCCCTAATATAACTGCCCAGCGTGTCAGAAATAAGGGGTGTTTTTTCCAATTTGGTTATATAAATGAGTACTCCTTCCTTTTTTTCTGTCAGAATAGATATTCGGCGCTCTCTTCTAATAGGCGCCGCGCTTCGGTAATACAGTGAGCTTTCTCTCGTTCTCTCGGATCTTTTGGTGTCCAGAAGCACCGACTAATCCTAGACATCAAAGGTTCATCAATGACAATGTCCAATTGTCACATTTAATGAGATTTCAAATAGCGAGTTTCCACTTAGTCTCTTGGTTTTTGTATTTCATCCAATCAGATATATAACTGTGGAGGCGTCCTAGCCTTTGATTTGGAAAGGTTCAGAGCCGTAGCCGGACCCCCAGTATGCACTTGCTGGATCTTGAGTGCGTAGCATAGTTAACACGAGTATTCCCGCCATATAGCCAATCAGCACAACGCTTGTCAAGACCCAGATGATGTTACTTTGGGCTCATTTCAAGTGTCGATCATGTGGGCTCCAAAAGGATAGATGAGTTCTGGAGGGGTCCATGATGGAAGCTCTGCATCATGTCATGAATGTTGGTTTGCATTTTGCCCCAGTATACGATTACCATGACTCGGGCTTTTCATAGCTTGCACGGGCTCTGAGGGATGGGGCCCTCCCTTGGGGCATACGGCTCTTCGGAGGGAAATCTCGTCCCAGCCAACGGTCATCTTCCAGTTATCACAGATGTCCAATCATATCGAGCTAGCTGTTTTAGCCCCCACGTTGCACAAGGAATGCAGGCGTTGTGCACAATTCCCGCCTTGCGAAGCTATGGGGCATACGACCGAAGCGGTTGTAAGATTACAACCCCGATGTGGGGAATGTGATATTACACCCAATGTATGACCCTCGTTGATGGAAAGAGCTTGGTTTTTATTCATCTACACATATTGCGTTGTTAGTTAACTATTGAACCATCTGGTTAGTTGTTGTTCCGCACTGTTTCAAAAAGGCCGCAACATGACTATGCAACGATCACTGATCAGTAATGAATATAGGTTCGTATCAAGTCAAGTTACTGGAATAATATGGCATTCCGGTTTGTCAACACTCAAATATAACTGAGTACAAGCCTAGGCTGCAGATCCCACCCCCTTTAGTCCACATGGGTCGGAAATTTTGTCAGTCTTAGTCCCAGCAATGAATTGTCAGCTTGATCACTACGGAGTAGGCGTGGTGCTATTTCCTTACCTGACCTCGGCACGAAGTACCTTAAAAAAAAGAAGGCAACTTTTGGTGATTTGGATGTCTCTGGATTTATTTTATTTAAATTCATCAAATACCATCAAAATACTAGTTCATAGTAACCCGGGAGCGCTATGGTAGGCGACAATTTCGCTCTGACTTTGGCCATATAGGCAATATTCCTGGCGACTCACTGAACATAATGGATAATGAAATATTTTATCCCTCAAAACACCCCCTCGTTCCCCGGAACCTCCTTGCCTAAGCAGCTGGGGATCCACCTTTTCTGCTGTGTAAATCTAGATCTTTGACTAGTTAGCTAAGTTTGCTTCATTTCCAGTGGGATCACCCTTTTAACTGATTATATTTTCACACTTGTATATGCACGCATACCTTGCTTAGGTGCCTAAATCCTTGGCATCGCTGCATACTGAACCCTTCTGCTTAGCCCTCGTTCTGAACTCTACGCATTCCAAAGCCAAGGAGCAATACTATGAAACTAGGGCACAGTATCGTGTCTAATTCCATCGTATTCACTATGTTTTTTAGGATAACCCCTGTTAGATTTATGTGAATTCATCCGTGCTGATCAGCCCCCGGAGGCTGCCGGGTGGGATTTTTATGCAAGCCACCGCCTCAATCGCCCCAGCAGAGCGCATGCTCCACCTGCGCAAGTGCGAGAGCTCTTTTCTCTGATTGGCCCAGGGCTAGTAGTGGTTTCAGCCTCAATAACTGGGTGAGTGAGCCGAAGACAACAATGGGGGCCAAACAAAAGGTATAAGAAGCAGCATTTTGACCTGAGAAGATGAGGGTATCCAACTTTTCTAAGATCACTTGTCTACCATTCAAACAAACTCGAACAATTTACAATGCGTTTCACTGCTGCCTTCCTCGTGCTTGCAACCGCCATTGGCGCTGCCACCGCTGCGCCCAGCGCTGAGCCTGTCGAAGTCCAGGCGAGAGAAGTCGGAGTCGGCATCAAAGTCTGCAACGACGTCAACTTGGGAGGAAACTGTATTGATGCTACAGTTTACGCTCAGCATGACTGCTGTTAGTGGCATCTCTCACCAGAACCCAATCCTATTTTTGCCCCTCTCTCCTATCAAAAACTCCCAAGCAAAGCCAACCGTCACCATTGAAGCTAATCACTGATTGCATTTAGACTCCTTGAACGGCAGTCCCGTCAACCAGAATGTCAAGTCGGTTAGCATTCCTAGTGGCTACCGCTGTCGCTTCTGGAGGTAAGTGCTCTCTATTGTGTTCTGATGAGGAGATCCTAGCTGACTTGTACTTCCCTATAGCTCCACCACCTGCAATGGCGGCGGTACCGGCGATATCCAAAGCCCCGGCAACAACGACATTAGCTCTGACAGAGTTAGCTCTGTCAAGTGCTACGCCAACTAAGCTGTGTTTTCATTAGTCTGAGAAACCATGCGCATGTGGAGAAGAGAAGGAATTGGCGATTGTGGGGTTCAATGTCCTTTGTTGAAATGGATATCTAGCTGGGGTGTCAGAGAAGTGCTTAACATTGTATGATTAAATACCTTCTTTTTCTGAACCCTCGGTCTCTCGGTATATCCCCAGAACCCTTTCTATGAACAAAGTAAACTACAATTACCTAGAGTCAACCCTTGCAGCACAAGGAGGTACGCTTTTAATCATGAAACCATTGTTGATATGCGTTTAGCTAACTACGTCCCCAAGGGGAGAAGGATGCAAGATACTTTTTCGTCCAGAAACCAGATATTTAAAAACATTGCGCCAAACACCGAGAAGAATACGGTGGTCTATATCAACCATATGAACCATGGAAAAAGTCAATCACAGGAATGCCTGGGGCCGTGGTGGTATCGAAGACAGACGAGTCTGCCAGGAATGTGAATGGAGAACATGCCGGGAACAAATCTAGACGAGAAGAACTGCATTCACGCAGCCGTCATTCTCAGGACTATATGCTTCTTAGTATATTCGGATGAATGTGCTGGTGGTGCAACTTACACGTTGGTAATCTGGGCCCATTTACCCCAGACGACCTTACCGCTTGTGGTGACGAGACCCAGCTCGGAGACGTTGACTTCGACGATGGTACCCTTGGTCAGGACACCCAGCTGAGTGTACAAAGGGTTCTGGGGGTTCTTCTTAACGGAGAGAATGGGTAGTTGGACGGTAACACCGAGTTCGGGGCTGGAAAATTTCGTTGTTAGCACGAGTCTTTCCACCTGAAACTACCTGCATCGAAAGGTATTTCTTCTCTCGTCATAGTGACAGAAATTCGAAAATAAGAACATACTGAGTAACGTTGGCCTTCTTGTAACGCAGACCCATGGGACGAATGAATCGCTCATACTTGACGGGGCGACGAGTGAAGTCGTTACCAACGAAAGTAGGCTTGGTGATCATGCGCTTCCAGGACTTCTTGTGGGTCTTCTTTCCGGTGTTGACAACCTTGAACATCTCCTCCTCACTGATACCCTTGACCTTAGGTAGAGGCACAGCGAACTTAGCCGCCTTCTCAGCACGCTTATCCTTAATAGCACTCGACAAGGCCTTAGCGTTGGTGGCCTGGGAACGGTCGAGCAGGTACTGGGGCAGAGGGGTCTTGGAGGGCTCGTCGGGAGCAGCAGACTTGACGTTCTTCTCCTCCTGCTCCTTGATGCGCTTCTTCATCTGAATCTTCTCCTTGTGGCGCTTCTGCTGGTACAGCTTGGCCCTCAAGCCACGCAGGTTCTGTGCATCATACGACGCCTTGTGCGACTCACGAGCCTGACGCTTGCGCATCCGCTCATCGTGGTCCAGGCGCTTTCCATGCTGCTTTTGCCAGCGCTCGATATACCTGATTGTGGTCAGTTGTGGGGGGTTGGTTATGGGGATGGTTGGCGGGGAGGGACGAACTCGTTCTGAGGCTATAGGCGGGAATATCGTTAGTTTCTGTGTGATAAAGAGAGAGGCCATAGAGCACAGTCCGGGAACATACCATGTTGAACGCAGAATAAGCACGGCTGATGGGATGATGGGAGTTGAGTTTTCTGCAAGATCTAATCGCTGTCGAAAAAGTTGATTCTGCGGTAAAGATAGCATTCACGTGACTGCCTTATCGACGATTCTGATTTCCGCACTTTAACTACAGGCATCGCACCGCTTTACCTACCGCTTCTAACTCTCCTTCCACAACTATCTCGCACACATACGATTTTCGCACAACCATCTATCAATATGGCCTCTTTATCCAGGCCTCTTTACCCACTAGTTCTTTCTTTGCTGAATCAGAGAGTAATGATGGCGCTGAATCTGGTGAGTCTACCTAGAGAGGCACCCAATCAACTAAATCAATAGTATCCGCGACCGGACCCGTGACCGAGCATGAGACTGAGCCTGCGACCTCTATCCTCCGATGATGGTAGCGCGTGCTCGACACCTGGGAAGGCTGTACGAAGTTGAGAGCTCTACGTGGCCTTCCCCCGGCGTTGAATAGGCATCAAAGTACGCATGACATTGATTGCATTTGACCGCTCAACCCAGCTAGAGCCTTCCCAGGTGTCGAGCACGCGCTACCATCATCGCAGGATAGGGGTCGGGCTCGCGGGAAATAGGCCGGATACAATGATGCAGACCATAACAAAGGTGAGATGCGTATGCCATATAGTGCTTGACGCAGCTGAAGCACATAGCCTTTTCTCCAATATCCCAAGGGATAGTTGACGTGATGGGTTCATTGAGTTTGCTATTCAGAAATGCATTGACTGCGTCCAACTGTATGGTTTCAAGGTCAAAAACAGCTATGATAATAATCCTAAGGGTACGTGCAGCTAGGGTTGTGGCCCTAGTGTCATCATTTCAGGTTATCTAGAGGTCGCTACGAACGTAAATTCTTGCCTCGAATTTTGATATTAAAATCATCCAATTAGACGCAGCTAAACGCAATGAACCGATTTCATGTCAACTATCCCTAGGAATGCGGGAGAAAAACTATGACCGATTGCTATCAGCAGGTGGCTCGCAGAAAAAGCGTGCTGAAAAGATTGATTGCATGGCGAAGATCCTCGATCCGGCACCCTGCCAGGAAATAATTCTCTGTTGCCGCCGCCGAAACTCTCAGCCCTGTACGTCGTTCTACAGGCGCACTGACTGGAGTTGCTAGGCTTCTTGGTGGTCACGGCGATGTCACCATTCTCGGTGCCTTAAATGCCGACTGCTTGATAGAGGAAATCTGGCTAGGATTTTCGCGAAGTCAATGGAGGGAGTCTTGTGCAAAGCGCGCAGTGTAATAGTCGATACCTTGGCGTTGGCGTAACCGGCATATTAGCAAGTTTCTGTCAGTCCTCGGCTGGGAATGGAATGAGGGATAAGCAATTGTAAAATTGTACCTTGAAAGCATTGCAAATCGTGCAACGAGCTTATGGCCTTTGGCCAAGAAGTGAGCTCTGACAGCACTGGCTGTCTTGAAACCCCCTTTTGCGCACTTGGTACAGGCATAAGACTCTGTCTCGTCTGATTTGAGGTGTGAACTCATGTTGACGGAAATGAGTGAGAGTGCTTGTTCACTAGGCTCAGAGGGTTCTGGGAGAACTGTGAGCCAGCGCCGGTGTTACGGCAAACCAAATAATCATTCTGGTTGCCCATACTAAAGCGTCAGCCATGGATCCAAAGGGAGGGACTTTCCCGGAAAACGTATGGTGATCTGCTAGGTCATCTGTCGGCCATTGTACGAAAGGTTGGAATCGCGGTCTCCAAAGTATGGTATTCAATTGCTTTGGTATGGCAGGGACGAGATTGCAGCGATGCCGCGAGGGGTACAGGTACGACTGCAAGAGGACGAGATGGTCTCTCAGGTCCACGGATCATTCGCTATGAGTAGCGACGTGTCGGCGATCTTCAGGTGGGAAGCTTCGCTTCATACTGGGAATGTGCAGTTTGACACATGAAAATTTGGACCTAGAGCTCCAGATCATCTTCTCGTTGCAGAGCAGGAGTCTGTGGCATACTTTAACTGTCCTCATGATTCAATGAACGTTTCTTCACGGTACAGCCGAAGTGAAGAGTATGCTTGATTAGATAGAGGGTGTCTAGCTCTAACTCGCGGCGTGTCAACATACCTGTCAAAAAGCTTCGCATGTCCCAAAATTGCGGCCTGCGAACTCTTAACGCTTCCACATAGCCGATGTCGACGTCAATGATGTATCCAACTCCATCCAGCTTGGGTTCCCGCTTTTTCTGCCGGACAAATACCCTGATATACTCCTGTGTTTATCCTTACCACAGTCATGTTTCCATAGTAACTACGCCGCAGGCCTATTATAACGGTGCAAAATAGAGGCGGGGTTAGAAGCGGTGGATAAAGCGGTGTGGAAACCCGACTACTGAGGCAGTGGAGGTCGGACTAGGGAAGGGGTCTTGCCCCTTTAGTAGCTCTCTCACACATCTTCAATAGAGCATGTCACCATGTTTTCTCCAGTCAAGAAGTTCCCAATGAGCCCCCGGACAGCAGCGCCCTTGAAAGGCCTCTTCCAAGATGGTATCTGGATGTGCAACTGCAAGGAGCGACTGCCCGCGGTTAAACGAGAGACCAAGAAGCCTGGAAGGAACCAAGGACGTTTCTGTGAGTAGTACAACTCTTAAGCCCTCTTTTTTCCTTGCGGCTTCCATACTGATTGGACCAGTCTGGACCTGCCAGAACCCCCCGGGGAAACAGTGTGACTTCTTTCTCTGGGCCGATGAGGCCGAAATGCGTGAGAAAGAAACCCTTCTCTCCAACTCTCGTTCCGAGCGCGAATACCATAACTCGGTCTATCGGACGCCGACCAAAAATCCATACCGCACAGGCACCGGCCTTCTCACGCCCCAGACCGAGCGCAAGGTGGTAGATGTCCCGCCGCGCCACTTCAAATCACCACCAAAGAGCGCAAAGGCGCGGATGATGGCCGAAGACACAGATTTTGGATGGCATGATGATTCAGATGACAATGAAGAGCTCGCGGAAGCTCTGCAGTCAAGCCAGGCAACCGAACCGATCTTGTCGCAACCCAACTTCAACCCAGAGTCCCCATACAAAGCAGCCCGGACTTCGACAATGAACTCACCGGGCAAGCGCAAGCTGTTCGAGTACGCATATAATGATTCCAACAGCAACATCTCGCCACTCGCAACGCCTTCCTCTTCTCGTTCGAGCCGATTTCCCCCCTCCTCGGCAGAGCTGTGCATGACGCCCACACCCAGCAAGTACCGCAATGTGCTTAGCGTGGACTCACAGTTGGATATGTCACCTTTGGGGAAACAAGCTACGGCGATTCTGGACAAGCATGGTGTCGTGTTGCCTAATATAGCGCGTGACGAGCTTCTTGATCTGCTCAACATTCACGAGTTGAAGCTGAGTGGTGCAATAAAAGGACGGGACGCTGTGCGCATGGGCCTGACAAAGGAGAGAAGTAGCCGGGAAGAGGAGGAGCTGGGTCTACGTGAAGAGATCGCCAAGTTGACGGAGGAGAATCTGAGTCTCAAGGCGCATAATTCGTTGCACCAGGATATGATGAAATCTATATCAGAATGATCAGGCTGGTTATTATCTGCTTCAATTGCCTCGGCACTTTGAATCTTTATGCTTTTGTTTTTGAGCGTCAAGCTAGCATTGATACCATGTTACGAGCTCTCGTGTCTTTATGATTTGGTTCTACTATACAAAATTGATGTCCCTATTACCGGTGCTATCCAATGTCAAGGAGATTTTTATTAAGATCATGAATCTTAATGTAATATTAAAAAGCACAGCCGCCTTTAGTAATTCTCTGTTCCTCATCATTCAGTTACAGAAATCACCAAGATAACTACATATTGCGGCTCATAGATCGCACTGATAGCGTCACGTGGCTGATAAGAAACACAAATTATCCGCCCAATGCGCCCAGCCAGCAACCTTGTACAATTTTCAAGTCTTAGGCTTTCTCCCTTCCTTCAATGGAGTCCAACAGTGACGTGAACCAGCAGGCCCCCCGCGAACTCCCTGCCATGTTCCGCCCACCCGTTAACCGTGCGATGCGCACACTGGATCGCTCATTCTTCCGCAAGACTGTGCCGATCTCTGCCGCGAAGGTCTTCCAGAACTCGGAAATCTCGCGCGTGCGCAAGGCGTTGTCTTCCAACCGGGATCTGCTGATCTTGCCACGGTCGAGTGTTGTGCGTGAACTTAAGGAGCCGGATGGTGTGAAGAAGGCGCTTCTACTGCGGGAGGGTGTGAAACATGATGGTAGGTTGATTGGTTTGCTTTTCGAAATGAGATTGTGATGCTGATGCGACTGGACAGATAAGTCGACGTGGTCGCCTACTATCACGGAGTTGACCGAGAAGGGCACCGTGTCCATTTTGCCTTATGATCTGGAACTTGATTACGACTCTTGGACATATGGTATGGTAGAACATACGCAATTGATGGCCTACAGTACTGACAATGCCTCAGCTGAAATTGCCGCCGCCGTTTTACCGCAAAATGAGGAAATGCCAGAAGTCCCTCAAGGCTTCACACAAGTGGGGCACGTCTGTACGTATCTGCCCCGGTGACAGATGTTGACCTCGAAACTGACTGGATAGTGCACCTGAACCTCCGCGAGCATTGGCTGCCATATAAGCATATCATTGCTGAGATACTCATGGACAAGAACCCCGTCATTCGCACTGTTATCAACAAGACAGAAGATGTTGGCTCGCATAGCCAGTTCCGCACATTCCCCTTTGAGCTGCTGGCCGGTGACAACGACATGAACGTCATTCAGCACGAGCAAGGCTGCGAGTTCCGATTTGACTATTCGCGCGTATACTGGAACAGCCGTCTAGAGACGGAGCACCGCCGGCTCGTGGACAAGTTCCAGCCCGGCCAGATGGTCTGCGACGTGATGGCGGGTGTGGGTCCCTTTGCTGTGCCCGCGGGACGCAAGCGCATCTTTGTCTGGGCTAACGACTTGAATCCGCACGGCTACGAGGTGATGCAAGATGCTGTTCATCGCAACCGAGTACAGGATTTTGTCACTCCGTTTAATCAAGACGGCCGGGAGTTCATTCGCTTCGCGGCGCAGTCTCTGCTGGAAGCTGAACCCGTCAGTGTCACTATCGAACCCAAGAAGCGCAGGGAGAAGAGGAGAAAGGTCGACAATGAGGAAATTGAGAAGCCTTCGCCCCCTCCTCATGTATATACTCGACCGTCCATTGTCGACCATTACGTGATGAACCTCCCTGCCACCGCCATCGAATTCCTCAACGCATTCCAGGGTCTCTATACTGGTAAGGAATCTCTCTTTACCCCACACACGTCTCAGCTCTTGCCCACTGTCCATGTATACTGCTTCTCGGGTCACTCCGAGAACGAGATCGATGACCACATTGATATCTGCCAGCGGATTTCTGAGCGCATTGGGTATACTATCACCCCTGAAGACCGCGTCGGAGGCACTGGCAATGCTGATATCGAGCTGGCCATTCACAATGTCCGGCTGGTCAGTCCGAACAAGCAGATGTTCTGTGCTAGCTTCCGCCTGCCAGCAGAGGTTGCATTCCGAAAGGTTTAAAAAAAAAAAAAAAAAAAAAAAAAAAAAAAGCATATAGCCATCGCATATGAGGCGTTTAGAGATTATTTGCAGAGATAGAAAATAATGCAGACTAGATACCCTAAGCATACCTTGAAATAGTTAGCCTTTCCAACGTAGCCTCACACTTTTATGCTGGTAAAGGGCGGTGTGCTCACCGCCCTTTACTGCCGCGCAACCTGCAGACTTTCAACAACCTGCGCACACATCGATGACCGATCGCATCGACGTCCGCATCTCGGATTCCCTGTCAACCATCACCGAGAGTCCATTGCGCGTCCGATTCCTCATCCATACCTACGGACCGCAAGAATGAGCGTACAACTCCCCCCTCCCACGCACCGCAAGCGCACGGTGCCCCAAGGCGACCTTGAGGCCGCGTCTACGCTCAAGCTTGGCGCCGATCAAAACACGCATACATTATCACTGTCTGAAGCACGACTCGTCATTCACAAGGTCCTGGAGAATAAGAAGCGTGGGGATAACAAATACGAAGAGCCAGAGTATGTTGGGCGCCCACTAAGCTCGGGCCCGACACAAGACTAACAAGACACGAAGGAACTTGACCAAGACGCTGGACTACTTGGACGTGTTTGCCCGGTTTAAGGATGAGGAGAACATCAAGGCGGTAGAGCGCCTGCTGAACTCGCATACGGAGTTAGAGATGTTTGAGCGGTCGCAGCTCGGTAAGTGCCTAAAAGTAATTTCCGGTACTTGACAGCCTTGGTGCCTGAGTTCCTGAATGCCTAAGTGCCTGGTCTCTCTTTATCCGGAGTTCCCCCGTGGCGTCGGATGATCAATGATCGACTAACGCAAGATTAGGCAGTCTGTGCTGCGACAATGCGGAGGAAGCCAAGTCGCTGATCCCCAGTCTCCAAAACAAGATTACGGACGCAGATTTGCAGGAACTGTTGGATGAACTGACCAAACTGCGGAACTTTACGGAGTAGGTCAAACCCACCAGCATGGAGTTTTGGGCGTTCTGCATCTAGAATTGGGTTTTGGAGGATTTCCGGGTTTAAGTCGGGAGTAGTACATAAGACTGTTTACTATGACTAAGAACCGGTTTTCGGGCTTTTGCCAGGGCAAATGAGCAAATGTCTAAATCCAGGTTTAGGTGTGTTTTAAGAGTAGGAAGGCACATGCCGGGGGGGATGCTTCACTCTCCGCTCCACGGTGGGGCACCACAGTTAAACTTATATGTAAGCATCATCGTCGACTCTTCATAGGCTCCCCACAATGTCTCCAGGGTGTTTGATTGGCTATGGTAAAAGATGTTATCACGGAATGCTGATTGGATCGTTCTATGAGTGTCGCGTGAAAGCTATATTAGGTAGTACAAGGGTGTGCATGCTATAGATTCCCTAAAAATGGTAAACTGTTAGGTAAAAGTTGTCTGCAGGATCCGCTCACTGTGCCTTAGGCATGTGAGATATCTAGACAAAAAAGAAAATCAATGGCGGAGTCATAGAGTAACCATAGTTAGACTGTAACTAAGTAGAATTCACAGTACGTAATACGGTCGAGGCTCACGCGGGTATCCAATCAGCGTAGCCCAGCTTATCTGGCTTGACAATTTTCACTTCATAATTTGAAAAGGAAAGACTGGATCGATGTTAATTCTGTTACGAAACCGAATGGGTGATCTTCTGGATCTTCGGGTGAGCTTCGATTCAACTATGTATACTCGCAATGTCATCATCCTTCTTTTCCTTTTCCTCCCCCAACTTTTCTCTTCCAGCTTTCTTCTTCCCCGGTTAGGAATGACGGAGAGAACTATCCGCCATTTGATTCTCTTGCAGTCTTTGGCGGGTTCTTCTGCTTGAATTGATATCTGGATCTACTTGGTATAAAAGTACTCGGAGATAGCACTTTTTTATTCCTTGGTGATAAGCGTATCTCGTGCGTCCATCCCAGCCCTGCATCTTATCTGTTAGACGAATTGTCGGTCACTGAACTAACGCTTTGAAAAAAAGAAAACCCCCAATAAGATTCCCCAGAGTGTGGAGTTGGATTCTCGTGGAGGCCCCGGACCTCGCTGCCCCGTTACGTGACCAATTCGCGAATCGCAGGCTATCAATTATTTATCTCCGATCCCGATCCCTATCTATCATCGCCGTTATTTATCATCGACTCAGTTTCCCCCCCACCCCTGCTCCATGGCTACTGTCATAACTATCCAGCCTTCTTCAACGGCTGGTCCGGCTGGTTCTTCGGCCTACTCTCAGTCCAATTCGCCCGAGCTGCGTCGACGACCGACTACGACCTCGACCCAGAATCTTTCTCCGTCCCCCGTCTCCGTCAGCACGACTCTAGCCGGTGCTCAGGGCCGGAATGGGACCAGCTGCGACGCTTGTCTCCGACGACAGAGCAGGTGCGCCATGAATGAGATGGTCAACAAGTGCTACTCGTGCGAATTCCACCGTCAGGGCTGCACTTTTACCCTATCAGCCGAGGCCCCGACCAAGAAGAGGAAACTCGACACCACGCAGGAGCATGCGGACTCCGTCAAAAGACCTGCTATCGTTCAATCTTCTAACTCCGAGGAGGTCCCTCGCCCGCCCCAAGCCGCTATGATTCGCCCGGGCTTCTTCAATCAATCGACGCAGCACATCGGCCTGACCACAGAGTTGGAACCTGCCCTGCTCGATCATCTGCCCCTGGATGAGTATGATGAGTTCACAGTTCATGCCGGCCGCATTCGGAAATGTGCGGACGACGGCACTTTCATGAGAGTAGTCGACACTATTCCCATCGGCGACTCGCAGGCCGTGTCGCTCGATGCTATTGAGAGCCTGGTTGCTCCGTACGGGGCCACGCTGATCGAAAAGTTCTTCGAGCACGTTCACCCCTCTTTCCCAATTCTGATGGAAGATGCATTCCGCCAATCGTACCGTGATCGTCGTCAATTGTCTCCGCTACTGCTGGCTGCGGTGTACGTGTTGACATTGAAATTTGTGGATTTCGGTGTATCATCGCAGACAGCACGGAAGCCCGATGCGGCCCGGCTGGAGAGCGCTGCTCTGAAATTGCTGCTTGATTCGTTACCCTTCCCCAGCATTTCGACCATTCAGGCTGGGCTCTTATTAACGCAAAAGTCGACCTTGGCCACGGCGTCTTTGAATGGGCAGTTGGTTACGGCGTCGTTCGAGCTTGGATTGCATCAAGACTGCTCTAACTGGCGAATGAAGACGTGGGAGAAGGGCCTGCGGAAACGACTTGCATGGGCCCTGTACATGCAGGATAAGTGGTCTTCGCTTGTACATGGCCGGCCCTCGCAGATCTTTGCGTCCAACTGGACCGTCGAGGACCTCGTTGAACAGGACTTCTCGGATGCCTTTTTGTTCGGTACCGACTCTGCACACGACGAGGCAGCTGTCGGACATGGGCCTCTCCTGTTTTGTCATATGGTGGCTCTCACGACTATCTTATCGGATATCCTGGATCGATTTTACACTCTCCAGGCCGTCGAGGACTTCCGAGCTGCTGGAAACCAGCGCACGCGGATAATCCTAGACAAGGCCAAGCCGGCTCAAATCCGCTTGAAAGAATGGTTCTCTTCCTTGCCTGCGTCTCTCAAGATGGAATCTTCAAATGGAGAGCTCGTCGAGACTATCACCGACGAGCACGCCCGCAATGGCGCTCTTCACCTCGCCTATTTCGCTACCGAAATCACCCTCCACCGCTGCATCGTTCGCTCCATAGCCAGCGACGGTACCGACTCCTATCTCGCCCACATCTGCCGCTCCGCGGCCAAGACCCGTCTTATCTCCGCCATGGATTTCGTCAACCGTCTTCGGCCAGCGCATTTGCGATCATTTTGGCCCGCCTCCGCACGCACGAACTTCTCGTTGATCGGCTCCTTCGGCATGTTGCTGCGCATAACTGCACCAGCCAGCGAAGAGGCAGAGTTCTACCGTCTCCGTCTCTGCGAGTACCGCTGGACTCTCAGCGTCAGCCATAAGAATGCCGAGTTTATGAGTTTTGCGCTGGAGAGCCTCGATAACCAGACGATGCTGGACAAGCACGTCCCCGAAAAGCCTGGCATCGAGGAGCTGATGGCTTCCTCGGCTAAGCAGCCCGCTCTCTCGAACCACATGTCGGCCTACGATGACGCCCTTGCCGATGCCGAGATGCAGGGCACGGGTCCTTCATCGTCGGTCATCTCTGGTCTCGCTTCTCCAGCTACATCGGTCAGCGATATAGAGGAGCAGGGTACACCCATGCCACCTCTATAAACCTTTAACCTCTCTCTTATCTTCTCCGTCACCCTTATCTCCTATTTTCCGCCCACGACCCTTTTTCACGACATGATTTACAGTCTTTTTCACGGATTTGCAAAATGAAGCGCATGATTGATATTTACAGGAATGTTTGCATGTACCCATGTAACGCAAAGTGCAGGCCACACTTTGTTCGGCTAGTCTACAGTTTGGATTTTGGACTAGCTAGGATTTGGATTGGGTTTCCAATGTTTATAGACAGGACTGGACATAGATTCATCACGAATTACGATTCACATTCAGATTCCCTCGCCTATTAGAGGAGTATAGGATTTCACTGTAAAGAGAAAAGGAAGAGTTGATCTAGTCCCAGGGTCTTGTAGGTGTACTAAGCAATAGACCCATGATGGACATCGCCTTCTACTCCGCAGGAGTCAAATCAGGTACCTAGGCATGCTGCTTGGCGGGTCCAAGAAGGCCAACCTCACCCTAGGGTATCTCGTCTGACATTCTGAATCCGAAAAACGCAACATTAAATCAATCTCAGGAGTCTACGTAAAATAGGAAAGTAATACCAGGTTACATCTCGGAGATAAACGATAAGAACAGGCAGTGTCCGACAGATCTACCGTAGGTCCGAACAAACCGGAAACCGGCCAGTCTTGCTTCTCCCCGCATTTACTTCAGAAAACGAGTCCAGCTGATAATGATAACACGTATCTATGGCTCACGGATGATCCCGGTAACGGATAAGCACGGTGATATCAAGCGAGGGTATTATCGGCTATCCGAGTGTGTTATAAAGATCGGTCAAACTTGAAATTCATTGTCGGTCTATTCGCTACTTCTCTTTCCAAGCAACCCTTATAAGCCCTGACTCCTCGAGACCCTACGACACGCCTGAAAACTTGCATACACCATGACCCAAACGTGGGATCAGAATGGGCTTCGAGCTCGCTTCTGCCATGCTCTTTCTGAAATGTACAAGACCGAAGTCCCCTTATACGGAGACCTTATCGACGTAGTATGGGAAGCAGACGCAAAGGCACTACACAACAGTCAAGATGCAGGAGCAAATATCATCAACCCAGACGATGTTTTACCCTCACGACACCGAGTCGAACGACATGGAGCTATCCGACTGGGAACAGCAGACGAGCTGAGCACGATGAGACGCATGTTTGCCGTGATGGGAATGTACCCGGTGGGCTATTATGATCTAAGTGTCGCTGGCTTCCCAATGCATGCCACCGCTTTCCGACCGAGTACCCAAGACGCCCTCTCTCAGAATCCCTTTCGTGTTTTCACTACAGTTTTACGCATGGAGTTGTTGACGGAGAAGACGCAAGAGTTGGCCAAACGGGCATTAGCCCAAAGACACATTTTCACTCCGAAACTCCTCGAGATCTTGGATATGGTCGATAAAAAGGGAACTTTGACACCAGCCGAATGTACCGAGTTTATCAAGAACGGATTGGAGACGTTCCGGTGGCATTCGAAAGCAACGGTTACTCTCGATGAATACATGCTTCTTAAAGCCGAACATCCATTAATCGCCGATATCGTCTCCTTCCCCAGTTCCCACATCAACCATCTTACTCCCCGCTCGATCGATATCGATTTGGTCCAGCAGCTAATGTTAGATCACGGCATGCCCGCCAAGGAACGTATCGAGGGACCTCCGAAACGACAATGCCCCATTCTTCTACGACAAACAAGCTTCAAAGCCTTGGAAGAAACAGTCTTTTTCCGAGACGCATCCGCCACATTCGTGAAAGGATCCCATACTGCCCGATTCGGAGAGGTGGAACAACGAGGCTACGCTCTGACGCGCAAGGGACGACAGCTCTACGATCGAATCTTGGACCGAGTAAATGCCGAGGCTGAAGAGCTGAAACTCAAAGGCAATGATTATGAGCAACTTCTGAAATCCCATTTCAAGTTATTCCCAGATAGCTTGCCAGAGCTGCGCCAGCAGAACTTGGCATACTTCTGCTATCAGCTGACACCGACGGGTGAAAGAGTGGCAAAAGATGACTTGGCTACTGAATTTGGAAGCCCCGCGGTCTATCTCCAAGCTCTATTGGACAAGGGCATTTTGAAATACGAACCCTTGACCTATGAGGACTTTCTGCCCTTATCAGCAGGTGGCATTTTTAACTCCAACCTTGGCGATGTTTCTCAGTCAAGGCAGCTCATTATGAGCGCTGAACCTGATCTTGATGGATTCCAGCGTTCATTGGGGACTCATATTGCAGATGAGTTCCATCTCTATGCTCAGATGCAGCAGGAGTCGCTTCTGCATTGTAAGCAGCAGTTGGGTTTGGAGGATATCATCGTGTAGTGGCATTATTCCATAGCGATTTAAACCTTCATCACATTCTGTGACCTATACCATCGGCCTTTGTTGGTTCTAGCCTTTCTCTACTGATAACAATGATTATGGATCGTTCTTTATCTATTGTCCCGTTTGGTAAGATTGGTTCGATACTCCCAAGCAGTCGAGCGAGGATTCGACCCTAATCATCGACCTTTCAAGATTATCGACGCTTATGTGGTTGATGCATACTCGAGGATTGGAAAACGGTCATCATGTGGTTTTACTTCCCGTCGCGAAAGCGATTGTCTAGCGGTCATAAGTTCTCTCTGAAAACTCCAGTATCCGTGGATAATATTTGAATGATGATAATAGAATACAATGCACATAAATATCAGCCAAACCATCTATCTGTACAAGATATACTGCAAAGAACCCAATGCATCGCATCTCGGCATGACAGTCACCACGACTGCGAACAGACCAAGAAACTTCCCCTACACCCGAAACCTAATCATATCATGACTTGGCCTCGATTTTTGTGGCATCCTCAGCATCCTCGATCACCACAGCACCCTCCTGCAACAACTCCTCTGGAGTCTTGATTCGCACATCCATCACCCGCAAAATCGTATAACGGTGCTTGCTCTTAACCGTCTTGGTGTGTCGCTGTCTTCGCTTTGTCTTTTCCTTAATGCGCAACGGCTCGGATTCAACACCGACCACACGCACCCGGCACTCGAACATCCGCTCGTCGACATGCGGCGAACCTTTCAATGTGAAGTCGCGCGAACCGAGCGCCGATGCACGGTTAAATCGCAGAATATCGCCAGTCTTCACCTTGGGCATGAGGAAGGGCAGGCGGATGTGGTCACCCTCGGTCAAGAGATAAGGACGAGCGTGCAACTCGGCAACGACGTAGTGTGGAGACTGGCCGACGAGGTGCGGGAGGCGAGACAGGAGGGTCTGAGTAACCTTGAGAGGCGAGTCGAAGGTTGGTGCAACAGGTTGTTTCTCAATTGGGACGTCTCTGCGTGTTTTGGGGATGATAGGTGTGGTTGCCGGGCCGGACGAGGGGATCCTGATGCCCTCGTGGGCATCCGGTTGGGAGGTTTGTGCTCGGGGGGTAGCGCTCAATGGTGTGTCAGGATTAGGGGCCGAGGACTGAGATGAGGCTTCTTGTTGCGATGCCCGGAGCGACGCGGTCTGGTGCAAGCAAGCTCGTTGCAGAAGGGGAGTTGCTGAAGCATATGGGGTGGTGCATCGCAAGTCAGAGGCAAGACTCCGCAGGACGGAGCGTGAGAACATATTGGCTAAATTCTCCCCAGTTCTCTGGACGAATTGCGAGAGAAGTTGGGTTTGGCTTGTCGAGGTGTAAGAGCCGCCCTCCGTTTGGTCGAGAAAATCAGCAACTGCGCTTGTGGCCGCTCCGGCAACCGTACGGTCACGTGGTACTGATCTAGTTCAACAATCACTTTTCACTTTTCTTACGTTGCTAATCTTTAGAGAACTCGGTGTCTGTGTGACCTTGTTGCTTTGTATAATGCTAGGGTTCTAGCATAAGGCTATATAATATGACGAACCACGAGTCACATTGACTGTTCATGCCTGCTGCTCAGCGTTTCGTGCCCATTGCTTGTGTCTAAAGTCTGTTGCTCAGCGTCGGAAGCTCGCTTTTCAGCGGCAGTGATGCCGGTTTTGTAACAGCTGTTAGCATCTGTCTTGTCTGGGACTGATCGGAGGATGCACCTAGGGCATTAATGGATGCATACACCATAATGCACTAATGCATCTAGGACTATATAGTTAACTACATCTTTCTAGTTAGCCAAACAAGATAGGGTTATGCGTGGTAACCGTTGCGAGGAGTGAGACGATAGGGAGGGGGGAGGAGGAGGGAGGAAGCAGGACAGCAAGATGGTTGACAATAGATTAAGACGAGAGGCGTCATCCCTCTCAACCTAAGGTCACGCGTCGGATGCGCTATCCCCGATCGGGATTCACTGTGGATACGTAATTCCCCACTTGATGGGCACTTGGTATTTACAATCCCCCGACTATCATTTTTATCTTTCGTTTCTAGTGCTGTGCCTAGGCAGACGAATTCCCTCCTCTTTCCCCAACCTTCGGCCTTGAAGGAGGTGGCTGTATTCTTGACAGCTTCACCCAGACAGTTCGAAGCTACGCTGCGACAATGCAGGATACGCGCTCATCAGTACCCGGTGAAAGTGGAGCTGTGTCGACCCCGCCTGGACAGATCCTGACGGGCAAGCAGGAGCACTGTAAAGCAACCCGATTTTCTTGGTGGTGTCGCTACATGCTGACATTCTCTCCGCAGATCTCAAGCGTGAGCTCATCGCCCGCCAAGTGCGCGGCGAGATCTCCGAGCTCAACTCGCCCACCGCGCTGCAGCGATTCGGCGCGCCATTTCGCTCGGAGTTTGGTGAGGTTGCGCCCGTTGACTCAGAACTACCTATCCTTCGTTATATTTTCGTGCACCACATTCGCAATTTCCCTTTTCTCAACAAGGCTCAGGAGAAGCAGTTCTGGCAGGATAAGCTCCAAGTGGTGGGTTCACTTTGACTCTCAGACTGGATGAAGAATGGTAATTGACAAAGTTGGATAGTTCCTCGAATCATTTGCCAACAAGCATGTTTCGTCATCGGAGGACCGACTGGAGGAGACAAAGCGCAGAAAATTGGCGCGGAAGTGCGAGAAGCTCGTCGAGTTGATGATGGTATCTGGTGTCCCGACTGCGTCGGGATACGAAGAGCGCATCCAGTTCTCCGAGATAGAGGTCGTTGACCGTAGTGCCAATGATAAAGGTCTGCTGGTGAATATGCCCGAGGGGAATTCTATCAATGGCTGGGACGTCAACGTGGCTGCTGTTCGGGTCACCTCCGTGAAACGCACAGTGCGCTATCACCCCCACGCCGAGTTCATCATTCGCGTGCGTCGAGATGGCAAGGATGACATCTACGTCGGGAGAAGATATGGAGAGTTTGTGAAGCTCCACCGGAGACTACGCACGGAATTCCCTGGCAAACACCTGCCTCCTCTGCCTCGCAAGAACAAGACCTCTACTTCCTCCAGCTGGTTCGGCTCTAATGACGACGATGCTTCCTCAATTTCTTCTCTTTCAACACTGGACACGAGTCTTCCCGATGAGAGAACATCCACCACCGGCCGCACTCTGGCCCCAGGAACTGTTCATCGAACACCGTCGCGAGGATCGATGCGCTCGACTAAGTCGCCGCGTCCGTCAACTGAAGTCTCCAGAGAGACGGTCCTCTATAGAGAGGAACAGCGTGTATCACTGCGTGCGTTCCTTCGAACGCTCCTGCAAAACAAGAAATATGCCGACTCCAAGTCGGTGGAGGAGTTCCTGACCGCGAAACCGATGACGCTGAACGAAGAAGAGTTGATCGATGTTCAGCGACGAAAGGAAATGGATGCGATCCGGATCGAGGAACAGAAGCGCTTCTATGAGATTGCCAGGCAACGCGCTGCGGAGCTGGACGTTTATATGGAGAAGTTCCGGCGGGAAATTGTGGAAAGCAGTAAGTCGGCACACCTACCAAACAACCTGCCATGTACGACGCTAACATTCTTTTAGACGGGCTAACAAAACTCTTCGCTGAATTTAAGGAGAAGAACAGCATTGCGGAGCTCAGCCCACAATATCAAAAGTTTGCCGAGTGGCTGCGCATTGAAGTTGCTGCGACCGTGTACCACTTATTCCTCGCCGAAGATAACTCTCCCGAGCTATTTGCGCAGGCCAAGAGGATTCACGGTCTCGTCCCTTATACCCTGATGAAGAACGTCATCCGTATCGCCAACCCTGCTGCTGTCATGACTGGCGTTCTGGATCTCTTCATGGCTCAGCCATTCGGTTCACGATCGCTGCTCCAGCGCATCTTCTCCTTGACCTTGAACGACAGTATCAAGGACTTCCAGAAGTCGATCAATTCGCTGGCTGCAAAGGTCGAGGACACAGTCCTCACTGAGAAGTTGAAGAACTTTGTGAATGCGGATGAGACGATCAAGAACGACATTCGTCGGGAGGCCGAGAGCGAGGATGTTGATATCATCGTGGCCATTCTTCGCTCTGAAGCCATCTCACCCGAACTTGGCCCAGAGCAGATTGGCAAGGTGTTTAATGGCTGGGTGGCGTGGAACAACGCCGTGGACAATGTGGACTTGGAAATGCAACAAGGAGCTCAGTGGTTCGCCAACATGAAGCAGCTTTTGAAGCTCTATACCCGACAGCGCGACAAGTCCATGATGCTCGGCATTGTCGAGGAGCCCACCACCCTTCAACTATTCCGTGACCTTTTTACCATTTTCTACGAACCGCTAGTAAGGGTCTACAAGTCCGCCAACGTCTACAGTAGTATCACCGATTTTGCACAATTCGCCGACGATGCAATTGCAGTGATTGAAAGCGCCCAACGCCAGGATGCCTCAGCGGACCCGAACCAGACCGTCCAATCATTCATCGATCTATGCGCGCGCCACGAAGACAACTTTTACAAGTTCATCCACGAGGTGCACCTCCATGACAACGGTTTGTTTGGGTCTCTCATGTCATGGATTGAGGAAATTCTCGACTTCCTGCGCAAGGGCCCGATCGGCGGCAAGCTCGACATTAACGCCCTGTTCCAGGGTGCGGCTGGCGTCGGCCAAATCGACAGGGATGTCGCCATCGGCGAGATCAATGCGCTGGTCAAGTGGCAAGAGGATCGTAAGCGCTGGCATCTGAACAAGACGCGCCAGAAGATGGCCGCCGAGGGTACTGGCAACGACTCCATCTCAGGCGCTACCACCTTCAAGAGTAGCGACTTTGGTCTCAACGATGTACGTACCCTATTTACAGTTTTACCGACAGATCTGAATGCATACTAACCCCACCAGGCCGATCTGGAGGACCTCGCAATTTCCGATGAAGCCTCCGATTCATCTGATGAAGATTCCGCCGAAGACGAACAAGATGACCCGATCGCCGCTGAGCGTCGCCGACGCGCCAAGAAGCAGGACCAGCTGCGTCGCACAGCGGGCGAACCCGTCAAGCCCGAGGTGACCGAGATCCTGAAGCTTCACGAGCCGTTTGTCGTGATGCTGCGGCATGTGCTGGCCGACTAGACATCCGCGTTCTGAATTTCCAGCGTTGCTTTTGCTCTTCCCTGCTCGCCTACTTTGCATGGTCACTTAGATTTTTACTCGATACAACATTCATGGCCTTGCTGTCCTATTCTTACTGCTTTGATAATAATGATGGGTATGCTGGATTGGGATGACTAGGCAGGATTTGTTCCTTGAGGTGCCCAAGTGCATCACATGAGTTAGAAGTATAACAAAGAGAATGATCATAATTCATACTTGATTGGTGACCTCGGGATCAGCTAATATGCATATGTAGAATCGGTAGCTCTATCAATAGATTAAATGCTGGTGGCAATAAGAGGCAATAGCAAATCACGATGACTGGGCCAAGTACTGTCGCAGCCTATCCGCGATATCATGATGACCATATTGCATAGCCGCATCCAAGGGAGTCATACAATCGACACCGTCACTCCACGTCGGCTCGATATCCTCGGCTTCAAGCAACGCATCAACAGCCTGCAAATGGCCAAAAATAGCAGCTTGATGCAGCGGCGTATGACAGTTATCGTCCATGGTATTCACATTGGCCCGCCGCGGGCCCTTCAGCAAACACCTAACAATATCGTCGCGATTACTCGCAGCCGCAATGGCGAGTGGCCTCGTCCCGCGCACATTGCCCTGTTCCACATTGACGCGCTCGCACTCCAGCAGCGCCTTCACCATATCTGTACGCCCGTACTTCGCAGCGCGGAACAACGGCGTATCATGTTCCCAGCTGTCACTCAAGTTCGGATTCGTCTTATCCCACCCACACAGATACCGAACAACATCGACATGGTTCCGCTCCGCTGCAATTGCAAAAGCACCTCGTCCGTGCCCGTTTCGCTCTCCGTTCGGATCGAGCTTCTCGCCAAAGTATGATACCAGGTACTCGACAATCTCCAGCTGTCCCACGATAGCGGCATGGAAGAATACATGCTGGCAGTGGTTGGCGGTATTATCTCCTTCCAAGATACACTGGATATGAGCGGCGAGGAGTAGATCCGCTCCATCGACATTCAGCATGGCAGCACGGGACAAGGGCGTGGCACGGTGATGATTCGCAATGCGCGGATCAGCCATCCCCTTCTGAAGCAACGTGGATATAAACCCGGGCCTGTATTCAACGGCAATCATAAGCGGAGTATCACCCCATTTATCCTGGAGATTGACGTCGATCCGATCATCGTTTAACAGCGCGCGCACCACAGCAGTATGGTTCTGTTTGATGGCCCACGAGATCGGTGGCCGAATGTATTTCCTATCGCGACTATTCGGATTGACCTCCTCGAATGTCAATAGTAACTGGAGCATCTCGATACTTCCGTGATACGCGGCAAGCATAAGAGGCGTGCATCCTTTAATGCGGGTATCGAAGTCCGTAAATGATTGAACATCAGCGCCAGCGCCGATGGATTTCAACCCGGTGTTTTTGCGGTTGAATATCGCTGCCCAACTGAGGGCTACCTGGTTGCCGCTGGCTGCATCGCGTGTGTAGAGGCGGGTGTTGAGGAGGTTGTAGAAGAGGGAGTTTGTTCGGGCGAGGGCGGAGAAATCGGCGTTTGAGATCAGGTACTCGGATATTAAGATTAGGAGCTCGATTGGGAGGGAAATCAAGGGTCTAGATATTATTTTAACCATGCTGGGAGCAGGCAGTCATGGTAATATCTTTGTGCGATCGTGATCAAAGTGGGCAGCCCGGGCTAAGTGCGATGGTCGGAATGACGTTTGTGTGCGGCTTACACCTCTTTTCTGAGTGTTTCACTTGGAAGACCTCTAGTTTCATGACAAATGAATTTGCAAGGTATAGTTCTATACATTGGAGTATAAAATCAAAGCAATTGATCAAATGAAAATAAAAGCTAACTTGATAGAAATCGGAGACAAATTTCGCAGAAAGTATAGCTGCGCAGCGACATAAGGGATGGCAGAAAAGGGCGGTAGGCCTAAAAGAGTGGATTTGACACCTCAGGCTGTAGAATGCAGCATTTTGATCATGCACTATAAAATCGGTATTCCAACGACTTGGAACAGTATGTCCGGAAACGTGGAGGTCCGATTGATAAGGAACCTTTCATGGCCACTCTTGAATCATCTATCCGCCATTTACACTCGCTTGGACTGGCCCATAACGACATCAATCCCTCAAATATCTCAGTCAACGCTAGGTGTATACCAATTCTCGCGGAATTCGACTCCTGTTGCCCAGTGGGGGAAATGCTTACTTATAGTCGGGGGACTCAGGGCCGGATAGTGAAAAAGACAGCTATGACACGTCTGAAATACGGCATGACATCTTTGCTATTGAGAAGATTCGAGAGTGGCTAGAAGAGTGTACGGCGAGCTAGTGGTAGGATTCTGCCAGCAATCAATTAAATTATTTTTTGACTGTTTTATAACGTGCTTTGACAATTCAGATTGCCTATCACCTGGGTGCACTTGGCGCCGCCATGCCAGCATCATTGCTGCCATCGTCTAATAGTACGTTGACGCGGTTCGGAATGGTTACTTAGTCTACTCATCTTTTATGCGATCATTCACAGCCGGAGAAAAGACCGTGATGAAGGGACAAGAAGGTAACTATGTATTGGAAAATTTCATTTAGTCATTAAAAGCTACAAAGAAAGCCTCGAGCTGCACCGTGGAAGGGCTATTGAGAACAGTCTTCGAATACACAAAGGCCATCCCTCTCGAGGTGCCAGTAGATGGAATTTGAATAGCCACGTCCCGACACAGCGGAGACAACAGCATGCACGAGGTCCAGTTCCAAATGCTAGTCAGAAATTCCTTCAGGAGCCACGTCCACCGTGTGAACGGTGGAGCAGTAAAGTTTCGCGAGATTCACTCCAATGGAAATCACGCAAACAGAATTCTGAACATCGGACATCGGACCGGAGTATCACTTGCCGGGGAAAATTATCGCTCACAAAGAAATGAGGAACGGAAACCAGCCGCCTATTTCATGTATTCGTACTCTCCGTTGGGTCCCATGTAGGGGTCGTAGTTGGTGCCCTGCTGAGACTGTTCGGCCCACAACTGGATGTCCTGGAGAGTTGAGTCTCGATCGGGGAGAGGTGGGAACATAGGCTGGTTCTGCTGAGGGTGCCGAGCGTACTGACCAGCCGACGCCTGCATGAGTGGTGCCATGTTGGAGGGGCCAGTCATGACCATGTGGTTTGACTGGTCGAAGAGAGTAAAATCGTTGCCAGCAGAGGTCCGGCATTGATAATCGTAGTGATCATCCGCCTGGCCAGATCCCGGGGAGTACAGCATAAGGTTGCCTTGGGCATTAGGGGAAAGACCGGCAACCTTGCCGGGAGCGTCATATCCCATGAAGTTGGCACTGGCGGACATGGAATTGTCGACGAAGGGCTTGAGGCCGCTGTTGTCAGAGCTAGAAGGGGTAGAAAGCTGCACGTTCAAAGCCGTGCAGTCCTCCTGCATGGAGTTATAATCCAGCCGGCTCCAGTCTAGGTCGAAGGTGACGCTGTTGTCGGTCGTAGCCATAGGAGATCCATCAAATGACATGGAGGGACCCATCAAGTCCGGAACAGAATCGGCCGAGGGGATTGACATAGAGTTCATCGATTGGCGGTGCACCTCAAGGGCCGGAATGAGGCCATCAGGGTCTCCCATCTCAAATTGAGTCTGGAAAGCATCGAGGTTCATCGAGGTTGGGAAAGAGCCGAAGTCGTTGCCCACGCCAACCGAGGATGTTTGGTACGGAGAGGTGTCGAAGAGAGAAGGGAACTCATCACCGCGAACCGGCGCAGGAGGATCGTTGAAGTTGAACAGAACGTTGTCCTGGAGCATTGGAGGCTCCTGGGGCGAGGTGCTGGTTGCCGAGAAAGGGGTGGAGAAGTCCGCAGAGCGAGATGCAGGAGTAGATACGTTGGGAGTTCCGGGAGTGGCCTGGACAGACGAGCCGCGCTTGCCAGTGCTCCCGCCTCGGGCATTGTTCTTGGAGCGAACGTAGAGCCATCCGTGTGCCTTTTCCATGTGCTGCTTGCAGTTGCTCTCGCGCTTCGAAGCGTAGGTGCAGGGCTGGAAATGGCACGTGTAGAGGCTCGGGGTGTCCGAGTGCTTGTCGTTGACATGGCGGTCACGCTCCTTCTCAGTCGGCCAGCCGACTTCGTAATACTTGCAGGTGGATTCACTGCACTTCCAGGGACGCGAGTGCGTCTTCTCATGCTTGCTGCAAGATGTTAGCTCTTCGTGTACGATCAATGATCAACCAAGGCCCGGTTCCACTTACGTCAAATCGCACGGACGCTTGAAGACCTTGTCACAGTGGTTGCACTTCTGGTTGATGTCCATAGGAGGAGCATTCTTCTTTCGTCGTGCCATGGAGCGCTGGACACCCTCATCGGCCATTTCATCGAAGCTGACGGCGCGCTTGAAGGTGGCTGGGCTCATGTCGTAGGGGAGACCAGTGGCCATCGAAATGGCTTTGCCATCCCCCTGTACGACAACGAGCTCTGCGGGCTTCCCGTTCTGAGACATTCCGCCTTCTAGAGTAGCCGTTGGGATACTGTCATACATTAGTGGCATTTCCCGGATAATTGAAGGAGCTTCAGAACGGCAATTGACTTACCAAGTTGGTTCTTTCTTTTCAGAGTTCGAGACTTGGGCCTCCTGGGCTTGGGCTGTTTCAATCCGATCACGATTGGCACGGATCAGGGCAGCGTAGCGTCGTACCTGCGAGACAAGGTCAAGGAAGTAGCCGTTAGTGTAAGGTCGATCGGTGGGCAGTCGTTGATCGCGGTCGTTCAAATGAGAAGCTGAAGTATGGAGACACTGGATCGTAAATTCAGAGAAATTAAGATAGGCGGATCGTGAGGTGGAAAGCTTCTGGACCAGCCGAAGATTTGTGAGCTTTCAATCCAAGATAAGGGGTGATAAAGAAGAATAAGAAGAAGAGAAACCAAAAAGAAAAGAACAATAGCGACAATAGCGACAATAGGAATGTCACTATTGACACCCAAATGACGACCTGCATCATTGGACAAAATGGGCGCCGTATTGTCAGACGATTGAGACCCCGTGACCTAAAGATGCCCAAATGGAACAAGCCGAATGGGACAATAGAAAACTCCTTTGGGCAATTCAATCTCTCCAATAGGAAACCTCATTGAGAAGCGGAGACAATAGAAGACGAATTAGGAAATATAGTGACACTTACCGGAGCTAGCCACAATAGGGTCTTCTCGAGGTCCCTGAGGCATGTGATTTGCTTGTTCACAATCCGCGCAGGAACGCTGTGGACTAATGGATGGAAGGGCTTCAGTTTAGCTTCCTTCAGAATCGGCACCAATACGAAGCGCTCAATTTGTTTACAGGCGGCAAGACCAAGCTGCGGCCGGAAGGACTCCGTTTTAATCGAGGGCGTAGGTCCGGTGATGGCCGATTGAGGGGTATCAACGTCCGCAATCACTGGATGGTCGTGAGTAGTGCCCTGTGCATACAACGTCAGAGGAAACATACCTTTACCGTCAACGGACTCGGAGCTACTACTAACAGATGAACCGAGCCCGCTATCAGATTCATGGGAGTGCAGATGTTGATCAGTCTTGTTCTCTGAGTCGTCTCCTTTCTCGCTGGCGTTTGAACCGTCGTCGCGGTCTTCCAAGGTCAGACGCTCCAGGATCGAAGCCATGCGCTGCTCGCTGGCCGCGATACCATCAAGCGACGTCGGAGAGCGACGAGGCAAAGAACGAATGTTTAAAACCGGATCACACTCGGCCGAGGGGGGTGAAGTAGTGGTGTTAAATGTCTCGCCCTTCTTCAGACTCATCTTAGAGGAAGCGTCCTGTGGCTCGGTGGCCAAGGTAGGAAGAGTAGAGTTTAATGCGGGACGACGACGGGGGTGGACCCGGACCGGCTCGAGCTGTGAGGCGGTCATATTGGCTGTATTGGCTGAACTCTGCATGAGCCCAACGTTAGCTCGGGGTCTCTCGGTCTGAGATGAACAGGCTGTCATGGCTGATTGGCTGAATCACCGTGACTCACCAGCACTCGTCCGGACGATTCGAGAAATGACGTACAGTCGACTCGAGACTTCAACTGCAATTTAGATCGTCGGGCTCACTCGTCTTGTAATCTCTCTATAAAAAGCCCACCTGCACCCTTCGAGAGTCTCGCAGATGCTGGGCGGATATCTCACAACCACAGGAACAAAAAGTCCTAAGGGAGACAGGTATGGGGCTGCGGATCAAGATGGCAGCAGAGTTTGCGCAAGGCTTTTCCCTCCCGGGAAGACCGGTGTCGCACTCGAAGTGGCTCGGGGAGCGAGAGCGAAAGGCGAAAGACAGTTTGCGAGAGATTATGCGAACGAAAGAAAACGATGTTGCTTGACTGGATATTTCAAGATCCTAGCGATATATACGGTGAAGAGGGGTCAAGCGACGATGAGCAGTCCACGGACCAAACCACGGGTGAAATCTGGCAATATAGATGCAGATATGGTATGGAGAAACTCAAGAATCGCAACAGCTGGAACAACGAAGATCAAAGGGCGTGTAAAGGGAGAAAGGTGACGACGACGTCGCGTTGGTGTCTGCCTGATAGACGAATGCCGCTACTCCCAAACGGGTATCGACCGCGATGGCTGAGTCGTTGGCGGTCTTTTTGGTATTTTCCGATAATTTGAGGCAATTTACACAGTAGGGGCAATATGATTGGCCCGGATGACAGAAATGCGGGCCCCTTTACCTGTGAAGCTGTAAAATTACAGTCAGATCGGGCTCCTAAAATGGAAACAACGGGGGCTCCGGGAACTTGATCACTCCGTGAGTCTCCGTGTGAATGAGAGCCTCAAAAGTTAACCGTACTGAATTCGCTGCCAACCAGGGGTAGTTGGTCTCTAATCGAAGAATATCACTGCCTACATCGTTAGCATATTTTCTGCAAGTTGACATCGCCGAAATTTACCATCTACTCCATACCTTCAGACTCGTCTCAAATTTCAGCCTTACATACCCAGGACTTCCGCGGGGGAATAAGTCCCGAGGTCCGATCTACATTCTGGTGTGATTCTGGATCCGATGTGGGCCTATCCATACATGTACACGTGAAATTGAGCCTCCCGGGTGGTTTGGCCCATTCAAACAAAAAGAAGCAGTTCGCGCATCTAAGGTTTTCTTGTACCGGCCTCGTAGTCCATGTCTGCCTGATTCTTCTCAGTGGTTGATCGCCAGGGCTGGGCGCTGCGCCCGTTATTCCGTGCCAGGTGGCATCCAGTAATTGCTTCGCCACCTTTGGCCCCCATTTCACTGTCACAAATGGAGACCAGACGGGATCCTGATAAACACTACGTGCAACTGACGAAGATGTTGTGCACTGAAGTACGGGTACAGTGGCATCTCCTACGCTGTGATGAACCGCGCTTGTGCCGAGGGCCGGGCCTTGCGGGGATGGCTTGGTGGGAGTATGTGGACTCAGACACTGTGCTGATCGGGCATTCTCTCCAAAATGACCTCAAGGTCGTCAAGCCTGTAACCTCTCTGTCTTGGCTGTTTGAGAAGAAGCTAAGGCAAAAGGATTAAATTCCCTAGCCCTTTGAGGATTTCGAGGTCTAGATCATCATTATTCAGCCGTTTCCATCAGCCATCACCGTGAACTTGTCGCATTCCGTTAATGAGTCTGCCTAGATATCTTGTCCAAGGGAGACGTATCCTTTTCTTTGGATAGTATACTCCGTAGATGTATGGTGACGCTGTCAACTCTTCTTTTGCAATTATTCGACATTGCTGTAACTATTGATCGACTCACCTCGGGGTCCCGAGCATTGATCATCTGTCTAGAAGTTCATGTGATCATCGTGTGAGTCCAATTTGCCCTTGTCAGTTGTGGGTATACATGCTACGAATACGGAAATTATATTTGCCTGCGGCTTAAAACCCAGTCCAAGATCAGCAAGAGCCGCGGGTAATCTTGAAGTTGTGGTATCATGGATCTTTGCTGTGACTCTGTTTGAAGATTTGACACCAGCCCACCTGGGCAGTCAGCCCTACATTGAGATGATCGTTCAGTTCCACATCAACGGATCCCCAAACTTCGACTTCTGCGGTTATCCATGGATATCGCTATTGTCTAGACCGCCCGCAACCGTAGAGCTTCGCGACGGCTATGGTCGCAAGGTACATAGCTGGGCATTAACATATGTAAGTACATACCTAGGTATTTACCTGTCTACGACATCTATACCTAGTCACCTGTGCATGGACCTTGGGTGATAAGAGATAAAACATGTTTCAAGGCATCCGAAGCGTAGAGTAGCCTCGAAACTCATGTATAGTATCTTTCAGCACCTTATAAGAGTGACATCCTGACACTACCTGCAAACAGGATGAGAATAGCATAAACAGAGCTTTTGGTCAATTTCGGTTGTAAATCATTGGATCCAAGTTCATTCAGGTTGGCTGGAGAGGCCCGGACCACAGGCCGAGAGCGACACAGATAGTGGCCAATGGCGTCCCAGCGTGCACGAAGACGACCGTTAGGCTAGCACCAGCCCTGTAGCCCTACCATGGAATGATTCATATCTCTTGTTGAAGAGCGAGGGCTGCAGACTGCAGCTACATTTCCATAGTAGTGCATAGCGCTGCGTCACGGCCACTTGGACCTCGGCTTCGGAAGTGGCAGAATGTCGGGCGGTGCCAAGACGCCCGCGTGTTTGACTTCCCCCCGGATTCCCCCAACCGCTGTTCGTCTTCTCTGTGTCCGAAGAGGCTGGTTCCTGAAGCTGTCTGAATGTGGTCTGGTGATCTATAGATCTAGGTCCCGCATACCATCACCCTCCTTTCCCCGATATACCTTCCTCCTTTCCCGTCGACAATTGACCTTTCCCGCGCCATGGACTTCGACCATTACGGGCAAAGCTCCCACCAACCCAGACAGCACCGGAAGAGGTCCAGCAAGAGGCGTATGCGTAATAAGCTTCCGGTCGCTGCTCGTTTAGCGCTGGATCCTCAGCTTCGCGGCAATGTCGGGGTGCTTTCCGAGGATTTGGCCAACGACCTATTTGCCCAGCAGACCCTCCAAGGTAAGTTTGATCAAGCGATAAGCGTCTAGTCATTGTCAATTGGGGTTTAGCTGACGGAATTGGCTTCGTTGATATAGGCGCTGCCACCGGCGACGGTATTCTGTATGTTGCGATCTCCCCGCAAACCCCGATCTTGTCATCGGTGGAGGACCAAGCCTGGACCATTCTCCCAGTCCGAATGCAAACCTCCCACACTCAAATAGCACACTCAACGGTTCTATTTCCCGACTCAGCAGACTCTCTCCAGCCTTTTCTTCAAGCCTTAGGGAAGATTGATTCATCACGCAATTCTTTGCAGACGCACCGGTCTGTGGATATCCGGATCTTGGACGTTGCTCCACTCCACTTGGACACTATCTTCGTCACCGTCGAGCGGCATCTTCTTCGTAACCACGATGATGTACAGGGTAAATTTGGTGGTGGATTCACGTCCAATGCTCATGGTGTAAAGGGAGCTTGGCCTAAAGCCGGAAAAGATGCGGATTTGAAAAGGTTTTCAAAAAAGGCTGCGGCTGATGCTGAGGTGCGTTTGACTGCGGCTGTGCGTGAAGCCTTGGCGAGTCAGCGAATCGTGCACATGGGCGATGTGCTTCCACTTCCACTTCCGCCTCACCCTATTACCTATGCCCCTGCTCCGCCGGCTCGAGTTTCCTACTGTGAACCGGTTTCACAGGGCCTTTTGATGCCAACAACAAAGGTCATTCTCCTCCAAGCTCGTTCACAGGGCAATCGCACGATACAGGTGCTGCCTCCCCGACATGCCCTTTTGAAACAGGTCGCAGAAGATGAAGCCGATGATACTTCCAATGAACAGTTTTATTCCGCCGCTGAGGACAAGCCCGGAGAGAGCGGAACTGAAATGGAGACGACTTCTACTGCGGAGGAGTCTGAGACTGATCTTTCGGCGGCCTCCGCCAGTGACTCCGACGACTCTTTGGAAGATATGATCTCTCTTTCGGCCCCCGAACTGCCGCAAGCCCCCTCCGGCGTCATGTCTTCCATCACTTCGGCAACTCCTCGCGCAGGTGGTCGGCGGGCTGATGGGATTCATACACCAGGCTCAATTGCCTCCAATTTCACCTCGGCAACTATGCGCCCTGGTCGCAGCGGAGGCAAGACTTTCAAAGTCGAAGGTTTGTTACAGCAAGTACCCAACGAGGTGCTCCACCCTCGCCCTCGTGATGACGAGGATGTGGATGCTTTCATCTTTGTCGACATCAGTACCCTTGCCAAAATCGGATGTTTCTCCGGTGACTGGGTGAGAATCGAAGCCACCGAAGAGCCCCAAATGAATATGTTCGCATCGCTCAGATTCGGAAGCTTCCATAACTCACCGGAAGATGCTGGTGACTGGCGACCCGTCAAGGTCTTTGGTTTGCCGGGTCTTCCGTCACCAAAGCCTCGATATGCTATCAATCACTCGGGTGAACGCCGATCCAGCTTCTCGCAGCGTCCCCCAACACGTTTGACGCCTTCAGTCTTTGTGCCACCCTTGCTGCTGAGCAATATCGACAACCCTAAGTACCTGCGGATCTCCCCAATGACCTTTACTTCGGCCAATGGTCCATCGAAATCTGGTCTTTTGCACCACATGAAGAACACTGCTGCCAAAAACCCACCACTGGCCAAAGAAGTTACCTTGATGAAGGTCTCCACACCACTTTCCATGGACCGAGTTCTCCAGCCGGCACTATTTGCTGGGCTTAAGCAATATTTCGAATCTCGTCGCCGGATACTGAAGAGTGGCGATTTGGTCGGTATTAGTGTCGATGAAGGGCTTGGCAGGGAAATATTCTCGGGGACCTCCGGTGGTGACAATGCAAACCAAGAGGACGACATCACTGCCAGGTTAGGCCAGGGCCCAGGCACTGAAAGTACTGTGGCTCGCAAGGTTGGTGTGGCTTGGTTCCGCGTTGGACAAGTAACCCCAATTGCCATTGAAGAACTGGAGGAAACTGGGGAAGACCAATGGGGCGGTGTGGCCGTTATCGACCCGACGAATACTCGTATGGTGCAAGCCGGAAGCGACATATCCAGAGTACCCGGCGTCCTAGGTAATGGCTGGGAGTACTGGCTGGGCGTCAAGGCTATTCCGAAGGCTATTGGCGATCCACCAGCACCTCACGGAATCGTTGCAGAGCCTCCGCAGGCATTCATTGCCCCCTTGCAACAGCGGATTCGGGATTTGATGGCTGCAGCGACAAGCCCTCGCGCAATCCAGCTGGGTATGAAGCCCGTTGTCATCCTCATCAAGTCCCAACAGCGACACATCGGCAAAGCCACTGTCGCCACTCGAGCGTGTACAGACATTGGCCTCCACATATTCCCCATTGACGCCTATGACATTCTGACCGAGGGCGGTGCGAATGGTGGCGATGTCAAGACCGAGGCCTACCTCAAAGCTCGGGCCGAACGAGCGTTCCACTGCGGCTCGAACTGCACCGCTCTACTTATTCGGCATATCGAGGTACTGACAGCGGACCGGATGGTCACTGCTATGACCGATATCCTTAACGAGGCCAGGGTTGTCATTGCCACGACTAGCGACGTCGAAGAGATTCCGGAAGGCATCCGGAGTATGTTTACCCATGAGTTCGAGATGGGCGCCCCTGAAGAAAAGGAGCGTGAAGGCATTCTACGAAATGCGGTCACCGAACGTGGTATCAAGCTTGCGTCTGATGTTGAGCTAGGAACGGTGGCGCTGAAGACTGCAGCTCTGGTTGCTGGCGACCTGGTTGATGTCGTTGAACGCGCTGCCGCCGCCAGGACTGCCCGTCTCGAGAAGTTGGCCGAGGATGCTAGCAAGCAATTGCCCGACTCGGAAGTTTTCATTAGGGATGTTCTGCTAGCCGGAGGCGATGGCGCTCGCGGTGTTACCAAGGCGGACTTCGACACTGCGGTAGAGGCAGCTCGAAAGAACTTCGCCGATTCGATTGGTGCTCCCAAGATCCCCAATGTCGGCTGGGATGACGTTGGTGGACTGACTAACGTGAAGGATGCTTTGATCGAGACTATTCAGCTGCCGCTTGAGCGTCCGGAGCTCTTTGCCAAGGGCATGAAGAAACGCAGCGGTATTCTGTTCTATGGGCCCCCTGGTACTGGAAAGACTCTGCTTGCCAAGGCCATTGCTACAGAGTTCTCTCTCAACTTCTTCTCCGTTAAGGGCCCTGAGCTGCTCAATATGTACATCGGTGAATCCGAAGCAAATGTACGTCGAGTGTTTCAGCGGGCTAGGGACGCTCGCCCATGCGTTGTTTTCTTCGATGAGTTGGACTCCGTTGCGCCGAAGCGTGGTAACCAGGGAGACAGCGGTGGCGTCATGGATCGTATTGTCAGTCAGCTTCTCGCGGAGCTGGATGGAATGAACGGCGGAGAGGAGAACAGCGGTGGTGTGTTCGTGATCGGAGCCACCAATCGCCCGGATCTGCTGGATACCTCCTTGCTCCGGCCTGGCCGTTTCGATAAAATGCTTTACCTGGGCGTGTCAGACACTCACCGGAAGCAGGCGACCATTCTGGAAGCACTTACAAGGAAATTTGCGCTTAGCCCAGACGTGTCTTTGGACCGGGTTGCCGAACAGCTTCCACTGACGTACACTGGTGCTGATTTGTACGCTCTTTGCTCGGATGCCATGCTAAAGGCGATCACGCGCAAGTCGACGGCGGTTGACGAGAAGATCAAGCAGTTACCTGGAGGCCCGGTCACCACTGCGTACTTCTTCGATCATTTGGCCACCCCAGAGGATGTTTCGGTGACAGTGATGGAGGAGGACTTCTTGGCGGCGCAGAGGGAGCTGGTTCCCAGTGTTAGGTATGTTGCTGACAGATTTTTGAACCGAGAGGGTGATACTGACAGCTAGTAGTGCCAAGGAACTGGAACATTTCGAGAGAATTCGGCAGACATTTGAGTCTGTCGACAAGCAGAAACAGGATTCTGCAGATACAGCTGCAGCTCCTCAAACGATTGCAGAAGCCATGGAGGCGTTCAGTCTGGGTGGTTCACCAAACCCAGAAGTCTCGACGAGCAATGGGGACAACAGCTTCACCGGAAGTATTCATGGTCGCATCAAAGGCTTGAAGCAATGGCCTGGTGGTATTGTTCGCAGTGCATCGAGTCAATCCACGACGAGCAGCAAGGGCAAGGGTAAGAGTGCCAGCAAGCAGGGCAAAGGCTCGCGAGCCGCTGCGGAGTCAGACGATTCACTCGATGGCGATGAAGAGGATATGGCAGATGGTCCGGTAGAGGATGATGAAGACGATTATATCGTTAGGACCGACCATCTTGCCAATCCTATGGAGGAAGTGGAGTAGGTGTATCGGCCCAAGGCATACAGAATGGGGGAAGACCTTGGGGCGTGTTCAAAAGGATGCGCAGCATTTCATGCTGAGAGACGAGGACTTGGGCGTTGTAGCATGTTCGGCTAAAATCCAGGATAGGTGCGTATCAGAGGCATGCATCCTGTGAAGTGATGTTTCTGGCAGTTGAGGCATCCCAGCTGCACCGTTTACATCTGATCGACTCTTATTTCTTTCTATTGTTTGTCGACTAAGCGTGTCCCCATCCAAAACGTACTCCCACTCTTGTCATGCTCTTATGAGGTGATACTCTACATTTCTCTCCTCGTCAACTCTCTCATCCACCACTTTTCATCCGCAATCGCTGCCTTCTGTCTCCTCGAGCGAGACTGAAATTGTGGTTTCTCATATTCCGGCTTTTCATCCTCCTCCACACCCGCACCATCACTTAGTTTTCCCCCGTTCGCAGTGGATAGTCTCTTCTTCCAACCAAGCTTCATCATGCCACCTTTCCCGTGGCAGTGTGACTTGGACGCAGACACGGTCTCCGCCCAGATCGAAGATCCCAACTGGCCCTTTCGCACCGACCCCGACAACTGGGAAGAGCCCGAGCTAATGCACCTCGTGGGTGAAGAAATTAATGAGCCACTCGATGCCATCCTTGTTAACACCGGGTTTCCAATGCCCGCTGCACCGGAGTCCCTTGACCTGGACCGAGCCAACCTTGGAAACTTTGGATACTTTGCCTCCCTGCCAGAGCATCTCTTTACATGGACGATCATGCCTCTGATGGATTACAAGTCTATCCTGGCTTTAGGTCAAACGTGCTACCATGCTCGAGTCCTCGTCTCTCAGCATTCCATGCTGCGCCTGCTATTGAAGCACTGTCCCAATGTCTTCCCCGCTCTGCATGCCTTAGGCATTATCTACTGGTCTTCGATCAAGCATGTCATCGTGGAACTTCAGTCCAGCAAGTGCCGGGGCTGCGGTGAGACTGGCACTTATCTCTTCCTGCCCACTATCGAGCGTGTGTGCTCTAACTGCCTGCGTCGCAACCCGGCGTTCTGGCCTATCGCGCTGTATGATGCCATAGCGTGCTTCGCACTCGAAGACCAGGATTTGTCCGACATGCTCATTTTCCGCAACACCCGCAGAGTGTGGCTTCTGAGTCCCTATCCGGGTGCCTACTATTCTCGAGAGGTAGAGCATAGATACCTCGTTGCAGTCAAGTCTGCTCTCCAGAAGGCCCTCAAGATCCACGGCAGTCGCGAGAAAATCGAAACCCTAGCTGATGTCGATCTATCGGAACCCGGCACAGAATCCTCGACTGAGGAGCAAGTCAGCGTCCAATTTCACCGGCATGTCCGCCGCGCCGTGCTTGGCCAACTCCCATGCGATCCAACCCAGGTCGGCCAGCGGCCGACCATAGAGTCCACAATTGCCGAGTCCTGCGATGAACGCATCTACTCGGGGACAGCCACCATCGGCTTCCCCCACGTGCCTCGCGGGGAAGAAACGGCCGTGAAGTTCTACAGATGCCTTGGCTGCGACTGGATCATCGACCATTTCACTGTGTGCCCTGACCATCTCGCCTACATGGGGATCTGTCCCTGGTGGAAGCCTAATCGATTCAACGGTGTCCTGATGGGTCGGGTTTACATCTCCCGCAACAAGGATGAGCTGCTTGAGCACGCGCGCTCATGCTTGGGTGCGGGCCTGCGCATGTGGCGCCAGTGGGACCTTTCGGGACGTCAAGATGACCCGGGCTCCTCCATCTAGGGAGCCATGTCCAACCTCATGGCGGCGACGAGGTCTCAGACCTCCGAAATGCAAGGCTTGTCTGCTTCAATCTCTCGTCACATCTAAGCGGAAAGTCAGAGATGTCGTCTGTGCCTACGAGCTTACCATCTCTCCTCTGTTCAGCGTTACTTTCCCGATGAATATCCTTATCCTGGGGACCCTCATATGGAGTTACGAAATGGTACCTTACTTTGACATATTTACCTCCAGTTTCACTTCCATTATCATATCATACGGTAGAAATCGTAGACTTGTAAAGTAGCCGTGCCGTCGACATTCTGCCGTGTGGGTGCTCTAGTACGTCGGACGATAGAGGTCAGCAGGTCAAAATTCGAATTTGGCTGGCAGAAAAAGGGCGGTAGACCTAAAGGGGTAATTTTGACACCTCAGGCCGTAAAAGTTCTGCGTTAGAATGCATCATGCACTGTAAAACCAGGCTGTTTCTACACCCTACACCCTCAATATTGAAGATATTTACCTATACTTATTAAAACACATAGTCTAAGTGTACAGTAATTATATATGTTAGCCTTATATTTTTATCGATCTTATGTGGTTGATTAAAAATACATAAAGCTGACGGGCCTCCTCTAGTTAGAGACGGGGACTTATTCAAATAAAATCCCGCAGGTACATTAACAATATTAAGAATGAGTATACGACCATGTTATCTCCTTGTCATTTTGGTGAAATCACTGTAATTCTTGATTGGGGAGGTAGGTAGTCCCGAATAATTGTAAATATGGACTACCCCTAGTAAGTAAATAAATGTTCACAGGTGCCTTGGCCCTGCGGTTTGGGATACAACGTAAGAGTATAGGTAGTGACACCCGTAGACCATTTGCGAGACATATTCCAGGCTCACACTTATCCCTTTGCGGCCTTAAGCTTCCTTTCTGCCTCCGCTTGTTTCTTCTTTTCCGCCTCCTTTCTTCTCTCCTCGTTTCTCCGTTTCCCTTCCATCAATCGGCGCTCCTCTTCGACTCGGGATTTCATCGCCCACACCTTAAGAAGCTCCGGGTTCCTAATGCACCAGATAACAACGTCTCTTGTCGCACGGGTATCCTCCAAGGCACTGTGTCCATTTTTGCCGACTTGAATGTCGTCTTCTAGCAGCTCCTTGGTGAGGAGCTTCAGGCCCCATCGACGGGTCAGATGTTCGTCGGGCGGGAGGAGGATGCGGACAGCCTGAGAAGTGAGAATCTGGGAGTCCACGATCTTCGAGTGATAGAACCCCAAGACCTTGAGGTCATTTTCGAGAGAATGCCCGATCAGCACGGTGTCTGAGTCCACATAGTCCCACAAAACCTGGCGCGCCTGCATCCATCCCCTCAAGGCCCGGCCCTCGGCGCAAGCGCGGTTCATGTCAGTGTAAGAGATGCCACTGTACCTCGTATTCCAGTGCACAACCTCCCTTGTCGGTTGCACGTAGTTGTTTATCAGGATCTCGTTGGTGAGGAAGTCAACTGCGGTCAGGTATGCCAGTTCTCGGCTATTTCCAACGACCTGGACCATCTCACAGTCCAGGACGACCGCCCTTCTCTTTTTCTGAGTCTGATTTGGCAGCTGCTTGGGTGTGGGCAGAAAGCTTGTTGCTGGAATAACCGGGACTGAGAGAGGTCTCTTCTTCTCATCAGCCCTCCTCTCTTGTGTCCTCTTTTCGACACTGGGGCCAAGCTTGTAACCTTCCGCGGACAGGAGACGTGCTGAGTGACATCTTGCCCACAGCTCTTGGAAGATCAGGTCTTGTTCTTGGACCTGAAGAGTGACGTGACGATGTATTGCGAGTTTGGAAGCTGGAGGTGTTGAACGGGTTTGTCCAGCTTGGGAAGGGTTGACGGAATTGGTACGCTTCTGATGGTAATTGTGGTGCGCCATGACGCTCTTGACAGTTGGAAGATGAGTGTTGCAAATTGTACAATGAAGGTCATGCCCTTTGGCCAATAAGTGGGCTCTGACAGCACTTGCTGTTTTGAAACCCCCTTTCTGGCACTTCGGACAGGCGTATTCTGTCTCATTCGGTAGTTTTGAACTCATGTTGGAGTGCAACGGATGATATAGTGTTAGTGGGGAAAGTTCGGAGCTCGAAACACATCTCCTGCGCGTTATCGTAGCTTCCGTATAAAACGTCTTAACTCCGTGTTTTCATTATTTTTGTCTTCGTTGTTAGGGTCTCATTGTCAGGGTAACGTACCACTACGTCTAGTATTCGTATATTCGACTATGTTAAAAAGAGATGCTTAATATTTAGTTAGATATTAATTTCGATAGTCTTTGTTGGTTTTAGAGCGTAGAGTTCTTTTCGCTAAGATATACTAAGATACTCGGTTAGCCCCCCCCCCTGCCCCCTCGATATTACACGCGGGTAACTATTCTATTCGTAGTATCCTGAATTATCGCTATAGTAGGTATAGAATTAGCCGGTATAAGCGTCTAAATCTACTGAATTAATACTTGTTCTTATGGATTATTTAGATATTCAGTGGCCTTGATATAGGCCGATCGAGACTGACGACTATTGATACGGGCGCGGAGTCGTTGGTATAGAACGTCGTACTGCCGCGCTAGACTACCGATTTTGGCCTTTTTTTTTCGCATTTCGCAGCTTCGTAGGCTACCAAGATACGCTGCTCTTCGTTTTTGTACTGATCAGCTATAAGGGGGGCGGTGGGCGATGGTTGTTGAATACAAAATTATCATTTGGGATTAGAATTATTACTAGGTGACACTAAGAAATCACCTAGATTCTGCCATTCGACTAAAAAGGTAACATACCTTACTTAGGAAGGCATTTTAGTGTAGCTAACTAACTAGTTCTCTTGTTCCGACACTAGGTTAGGGAGTCACCCTACGGCGGACTCGCAGGTCAAAATCGAGAACCAATTATGTCACTCACCGCCCTTTCTACAGTAGGCGACAGAGAGCAAAGTAAGGGCAAAGTAAAGTTAAAGAAGTCCTCAAGGTATGATGACTAGGCCTACTGGGAAGCACCACGAGAAGAAAAAGTCATAGAGAAGAAAAAGTCATAGAGAAGGAAAGTCATAGAGAAGGAAAAATCTATCTACATAGGCTGGCAAACGCGGGGCCGGCAAGGAACTGCCCGTCATGGGGCTCACCGCTTACGACACACCCAGCAATCCAAAAGACATTCTGATATGCTTCCAAAAATCATGTAAAGACGTAGCAAGAGTCGGTCTTCATGGTCCAGCCAAAAATGCCGTAAAAACCATCAAAATCATATAAAACCTCGGCCATAAGATGAGTTTTGATTAGAGGACCGACTGACGATCCCGCTTAAAACCAGCCCCGGTTTCCTGTCGACTGTGTCGGACCTTGTAAATCATAGGCCTACATTCAAAATTGTTCTCCGGCATCAATGGTACCGTCGAGGTGCAGTAGTCGTAACTGACTGCGGATGATGCTGTACTCGGTGAGTCAGCAGGGGATGCCTAATGCCGTTTTGATGGCTTAGGGCGATGAGGGATGATGAAGATGTCGAAACTGTCTCCAAATGCACGTTTTATGCGTAGAAACGCGTTGTTCGCCGTTCCAGATGGGGAAAAATGATCGGTATGGGTCATCAACGTTGATTATTGTCGAGAGGGCTAGGAAGGCAGAAACTCCTTAAGGGGGAGCCCTTTCGCTGTGACTCGTCTGCAAAATCGAAGAAAGCCTTGACTCTGGCTTCGTCAGAGACGTCAACGATCTGTACCGGCGCGTCGCCCAGAAGCCCGAATATATCCGTCTTGGCCGCGTATTTGTAACTGGCGTGTATAATAATTGTCCTCATCACGACCATCTAGCTGGGAAATCGTGTTACAGCGTCATTCTCGTAGCTTTTGATGTGATAGAGATTATTCTTCATCATAGAGCCTCCGAGGGCCATCTGGGTTGCATGCCAGGCAAGATAGAAGAACGAACTGCCAAGACAAGAGATCTCTGGATCCCGAGGTTCCCAATTCATGTGCACCATATCTCGTGATACGTCAATCGGGAGCTTCAGTGCTGCCACGCAGGACTACATAGCTTCTTCTGGTAGGTCTTCCTTCCAAATGATAGAGCGACTTTCCAAAGCCACGGCACGAGACTCGCGACACACGCGATGAGATACACGGTGGCTTTCCATTGAGCACTGATGTCATAGAGAGTCCGCACAAAAATTGATCCCCTATATCCCTTTGAACATGCACAGAAGTGTCCAGCTCCACGACGCGGTGAGGAAATACCCAGTATCGACCTTGTAGGAGGGGTTGACGAGGGTAAAAAGGAGTGGCGTCCGGGATTAAAGTGGGGCCCAAACTGAGCAGGTTTGAAATCTATGAGGAGCCAGAGATATTCTGCATTCCCTTATTCCAACTTACAAAAATAGAACGTTTTCATACAAAATGAAAATGAATCTTGCGTTTTCTATACGTACTACTATTCCGTACTTGCCCCGGCAACCCCACCCTGTTCGAGCTCCTTTCGGGTAAATTGACGGCATGACAGTCATATGTGCACTGGCATATACTCAGGATCGTGTAGACACCAGCAAACAGAAAGTATGAGGTCTCAGTATGGAATTCGGAAGTCGTATGAAGGTGCATAGTTGGACCACAAAATTAACATAACTGTCGGTAATTAAAGCCAGGCTATTCGTTTCTCAATTAACCTCAGTAATACCCGGGATTGATGTGGTTTCACTTTGCCGTATAACTATGAGTAGTCGATATTTACCTAGCTAATATGTAGCCGTGGCTCCACCCACTAACAACCCTTTCGGGCTGTTAACCACCTACGTACCGGATTTCATCTGCCACTTCTTGGCATTCCTCTTCCGTTTTAGTGCTTGGAGCTTGCCGCTTTTTGCTCACTGAGCAGAAGTGAGCAGAGCTGAGCGGTCTGATCTGCTCACTAGTCTAGGCCCTCTTCAAAACCCAAGCCCGAGGCTGCCAAGAACCCTTCCTTGCATAATTTTCCTAATCAGGACGGGCTGAGACACGTAATACCGCAGAGTCATTCAGATAACTTTTCTAAGTACGGAGATCTGGGTATTAGTAGCTTCACGTGGTCTGGGAGTATAGGTGGGGGATGTGGTGTTGCTTGGCCAATATTCAGAGGACGATGGTTAACCGGCAGATTTTGCACCCTCTCTTTTTGATTGAGCATGGGGTAAGACTTTTCACACAGAGTTATAACTAGCAGCAACCCCACTTCCCATGTAGTGACACATAATGTGATGGGATGTGACGGGTAGTAAGATAAGTGGGGAAGTAAATGTGATATCCTTACCCTCTCGGGACTAGTTATGGTTACATAACCCAACAAGGGCAAAACAAAAGCAGCAAAGACGGTCAAGATTCACTTATTCACTTTGCATTCCTTCACTTTGTTTCAACAATATCAACTACGAAATTTTATCAAGTTCATCTTTTATGATGCCTCTCTGGACTTGTGAATGGGAGAGCTGTGAAAAACCAGCTGCACAGAGAGCTGGAGACTGCTTGCTATGTGACAGACACCTCTGTCGCATGCATCGTCAGAAGCCGTGGCATGAATGTCCAGAGCCAGAGGTTAGTGTTGTGCTCACTCAATAACTATTCATAGTAGCACTACTTATGCCTATCAATTTAGGAAAACTGGGAGTCTTACTGTGCTCAGTATGCAGCTACAGAGGCTCATCACTTGGATAAATTATGCCGTCAAATCGATGTTGCTAGCTTATGCTCCCGTGCATCAATGCTTAGAGGAGGCATCCCTTGTACTGTTGAGCTGTCTCGTAAGAGCCTGTCAGCCATGATGGGGGGCCAGAACTGCCATGCCGAGGTCATCTTTCAAGACAATGTCAAATGGCTTGCACGATTTCGTCTTGTGAAGACCTCATCCCCACCACTGGAGGTCCGTGATTGGATCCTTCGAAGTGAAGCTGCTACCATGCTTTACCTCCAGCAGCACACCTGCATCCCAACACCCAAGGTATTTGACTGGGCTTGTGAATCTGATCCAAGGAACACACTTGGATTTGGTTACATTTTGATGGAAATGCTAGATGGAAAGCCTTTGGATTGGCAGCAGGCAACTGTCCAACAGAAGGAGAAGGTCATGCAGCAGTTGGCGGATATATTCCTCGAGATCGAGAAGCATCCCTTCCAAAAAAAGGGCTCACTTGTCTCCTTGGCGGACAGTATAGATGTGAAAGGCCTTGCACATCAGTCACTGTTCCAGATAGGACAGGGCCCACCTGGCCCATTCTCTTCCTCACTAGAGGGGTCACAGGCTATGCTTAAGTCCTATCTTTCAATGATTGCTAGTGGTGAGATTGATTGTAGTTGTCCACTAGACAACTACCTCATCCATCAATTTCACTTAGACAATGTGAGCATACTCTGGGAGGATGCACCATCAGATGAAAAATTCTTTCTCAAGCACCCAGATGATAAAGGTGATCACATCTTGGTTAATGATTCTTTTGATATTGTGGGGGTCATAGACTGGGAATGGACTCAAACGGTATCTAAAGCCGAAGCGTTTTCTTCGCCATGCATGATGTGGCCTTTGGCCAGTTTCTACAGTGGGTTGAATGAGTTGACTGCGGATGAATTACGACTGTCTGCCATTCTCCACGAAAGGGGCCGTGAAGATCTAGCCAAGTGTGTCATCAATGGCAGGAAGGTGCAGAGATTCTTCTTTGGTCTTGGGCCTGACAGCTCCTTCTTGAGTATGCAGGAACTTCGAGATATGTTTGCGGGACTTCAACAAGCTCTTGGCCTCAATTACGAGGGATGGGAACAGTGGAAAAGTAGGGCTGTCGAGAAGTGCAAGGATGATGCGTTGCTGCTCAGTTTGTTAAAGCAGGAATAGAACAAGGACCGCAGAATCACTTTACTGGCAAGGAAATCAATTTCGCAAATAACGCGTGCGTTTATTCTCCATTGTCACTGGTAATGGGGGAACTCGGTAGAGCATGCATTCGGAGTTTCCAATCCCGTCATTCAACAATTTAGGGATGGGCTTTCTTGGTGGCACAAGAATAGTAAAGGTCAAATTGAAGACTGACTTGGCTGAGTGTACCATGACTATTGATAAACAACTATTGTTACTACACTGCCTAGACCTAGGAGGTCCAGGTTTGCAGAATTTACAAAGGAAATTATGCGATGATATATGAGGTCCACATGAATGCTTATCAAATTACATGGCCAGGCAGTGTATTTCTCCAGGACTCATGCACTTAATATGTGACAATATAAGTACATCGCACGCGGCTCCAGAAGTAATTTTCTTGTCTTTCCGCCCATGACCTAAAACAGGTGGAAGGGGTCAGGTAGTCTTGCTCTTGCAGCAGTTACCTGCAGGGCTGAGAACCTGAGCGCCATCGTTGTCAGATTTCTTGTCAAGGCTCTCGGGTCTCTGCTGCGATCCAGGAGGGCGGTCTGTATGCATGTCAGAGAACAGTTAGAGCAGACTCTAGGAATCGAGCAAGGACCTACGGATAGAACAGTAGCGGGAACCACTAAGAGCCCAACTGTTACATCCAGCCTGTGCGCATTTTTCGACCATTTTGATAGGAAGAAAAATTAAATGTGGTATGCAGTGAAATCGAGATTTGGTTTATGTCCGATGTTATTGTAGGATGGCGAGGAAAGTTGAGGTTGGTGCAAAAGAAAGAAGATTTGGGAGAAGGTCAGCCATTATATATTGTTTGACAAGCGCCCATGCAAGGCAAGCACCTGCCTAATCCCGACTCCAATAGATTGTCATATACTGCTACATCGTTCCATCACATCGTATGTGATCAAACCATGGAGCTAGATTTCATGCGGGTTTTTGCTTAGTTTGTGAGGGGAAGCGCATGTGGATCGTCTGATGATTTTTTGATTTACCGCGGCATTACAAAACCCCAGCCTTAGGCGCTAATGCAGCAAGGATGGGACTTGTATGCCCGGGGTCTTATCTTTGCCACTGTAGCAAATATGTACCTCAAAGCCGAATTATCGGACTAGGTTTGAAGACACAAAGCCTAAGGAGGCTATATTTCATGATTTTCTAGACCTCTTGAACTAGCTGCATGTGCTTCCAGTATTTCACAAATGTGAAGGATTCGCTCTTCGCTGACGCTTAGCGCCGTGACAGCTTTCCACAACATGCATTTCCCCACCCCGTGAGCTACCAATACCAAATGTGACCAAGTGAGGCGGCAGGTCCTCACGGGCGTCAATGACTCAACGTTTCCCCGCGACAGTCCTGAGAACCTCATGGGAGGGGTTGCGGGGATTAATTTTCTACTCAAAGAATCTCATAACTCTTCTAATATGTCCGTTTTCTGCCGTCCGGTGAAGTGGTGTGCCTTGCCGTGGAGGCTTGTGGTGCGCGCGACCGGACCAGACAATTCGAATCACCACATCGAGATTCATCGATACCGGCACCGTAACTCCTGGAAAAAAGTGCGGGCGACCTCCGTAGTGGTTGGATATCAAAACTTCTGGCAGGGAAGCGGGAAACTGTGACCCGAGGCGCTTATGCAAGTGCGGCCTTTCAAAAATACATGCACCCTTTAAAGTAAAAGATTATTGTGAGCAATAATTCAGCGTTTTTGCTTTAGAGTCAACAACCTAGAAAGAGTAGACAAGGTGATCCCTTTCAAGCTGGAAGATGTACGGAATTGGTGAGGTAATCACATTATCCCCTTGTTTCTCAAAGGCACATGATGGCTCCTACTCTTCTGTTTTGGATTATAGACGTGTGGGCATGACATCCTAAAAGATGGTCACATGGGCGCAACTTCGTCCACTAGAGCAACTAAGCTACTTTCCTTTCACCCAGGCATCTATGGAAGCGTGTCGTGGAATGCTCTAGATGACAGGACTATAGAAAGCTTTCATGAACAGCAGGGGGGCCGGGGAGAAAGGGGTTTCCGCAACTTTATCCAATTAAGTTACTTAGGAACTATGTACTTTGAACGGGCTACTATGTAGCTTTCTTGTCATGCAGCTCTCTCAGCAAAGGGTTTAATATTTTCCCCTTTCCCTTACCATCCCGAGCTACGCCGACCTATGCTACTGTGTCCCAATTCCTCAGGGGCAGAGATATTTTATTCTGACTTCTCGTATCTTGAAAAAAGATGTCATCAACATGGAGCCACCGCGATTCAAAATCACGGAACGACGCCATCGATGGCCTGATACTCAACAATCAACATGATGTTCCCGACCCAACTGGTAAAATTCCACTTTGGCATGTTACAAATTACGGATATGCCGACTACGTACGGAAGTTATATGCAGCTGGAGTGGTTATAGACCGTTTTGGATGAACTCCCTTATTCCGAGCCGCAGTAGAAGGACATACGGAAGCAGTCAGGGTTCTTCTCGAATATAATGCTAGCCCCGATATCTGAAAAGAAATGGATTGTTTCCAATCTATGAAGCTGTTATGAATGGGCATAAAGAAGTTGTTGAAGTACTTCTATCTCATCAGCCAAAAGTCAAACTTCACCCCCCCCCCCCCCCCCCCCCC